>Ga0209295_1000001_pt1 | contig 1598492 bp, 1645 predicted proteins | sample Porto_5metaG_FD_187428 | JGI IMG/M metagenome (GOLD analysis project Ga0209295, IMG submission 187428) | Marine algal microbial communities from Porto, Portugal - Porto_5 metaG (SPAdes) (version 2) | ecosystem: Host-associated > Algae > Red algae > Unclassified | place: Portugal: Porto... | reverse complement strand
ATACATGTATTACTACAATCATCTGAGAATCAAATCAAGGTTAAAACGAAAAAGTCCGGTAGCTTATCGAGTAAGTGCTGAATTAGCTGCTTAGAATTTAAGTGTCCAACATTATGGGGCCAGTGCACAAGCCCGAGGAGGCTCTACTCACGCCCCGCGGAAAGCGAGCACCTGGAGCGGAAATCAACCACTACTCGCTTATTCAAAAACAACTGACTTTACGAAAAGAGCCAATCTAATATATTGACATCCCTTTTCTGATTTGATAATTTATTAATTAGATTTAGCACTCATCTTGATAGAGTGCTAACAGGGGTGATGAATGTTGTTAACAGATCGACAACTTCTAATTCTTCAAGTGATTATTGATGATTTTATCCTGTCAGCTCAGCCTGTCGGTTCGAGGAGCTTATCCAAGAAGGATGAAATTTCCTTCAGCTCGGCTACGATTCGAAATGAAATGGCTGATTTGGAGGATTTGGGTTTTATCGAAAAAACGCATACTTCTTCAGGACGTGTTCCTTCTGAAAAGGGTTATCGTTATTATGTGGATCACTTGCTTTCTCCACAGAAATTAAAGAAGAATGACGTGCATGCAATTCGTTCCATCTTCACTGAGCGAATATATGAATTGGAGAAAGTGGTCCAGAAGTCGGCAAAGATTCTTTCCGAGCTGACGAATTACACGACCATCGTATTAGGTCCCGATTTGAAGGAAAATAAGCTGAAAAAGATTCAACTTATTCCTCTGAACAAAGATACAGCGATTGCCATCATCGTGACGGATAACGGACATGTTGAAAATAAACTGTTCCATATCCCACCTACAATGGATGCTGCGGAGCTTGAGAAGCTTGTGCACATCTTGAATGACCGTTTATCGGGTGTTCCTATCAGTGAGTTAAACGATAAAATTTTCAAGGAAGTCGCTCTTTTACTAAGAGAGCATATTCAGAACTATGATTTTATCCTTCACTCGATTACGGACTCCTTTAATCCAACGGTCACGGATAAGCTGTTCTTTGGTGGGAAAACCAATATACTCAACCAACCTGAGTTTAATGACGTCCATAAAGTTCGCATGCTCCTTGAGATGATTGAACAAGAGGAGAGCGTCTACAACTTGATTCGTCCATCCGCTACTGGATTGAACATTAAAATCGGGAAAGAAAATGATCATCTTGCTATGGAGAATTGCAGTCTCATAACCGCTACTTATTCTATTGGTAAAGAACAATTAGGATCCATCGCGATTATCGGACCTACCCGAATGGAGTATTCCCGTGTCGTGAGTTTACTTAATTTCTTTTCAAATGATATGTCCAAGGTTCTGACGAAACTGTATCAAAGTAAAGATTAGTGGACATATTGTATAAAGGAAAATAGGGCCAGGAAGCAGGTTTAATGGCCTTCTGGCGCCTTGTAATGGTCGCAGATTTTTAAGGAGGTGAATGTTATGTCTGAAGAAACAAAACAAGAACAGCATGATGCGAAAGAAGAAAACAGCGATGCGGTAGAAGAAGTATTCGCTGAAGAACCTCAAGCAGAGGAAGTAGCAGAAGGACAACAAGAATCAGATGAGCTTTCACAATTGGAAGATAAGCTGAATGAGTCTGAGAATCGTTATCTCCGTTTAAGAGCTGATTTCGATAACTTCCGCCGCCGCGTCAATGTAGAAAACGAAGCGAAGGAGAAATATCGTGCTCAAGGACTGATCACTGAACTATTGCCGGCACTTGATAATTTCGAGCGTGCTTTAAATATAGATGCTGATAATGATCAAACAAAAACACTGCTTCAAGGAATGGAAATGGTTCATAGAAGTATTGTTGAAGCCCTTAAGAAAGAGGGAGTAGAGCCAATTGAAGCGGTAGGTCAAGAGTTTGATCCACATTTGCATCAAGCAGTTATGCAAACAGAAGATGAAAATTTCGATAGCAATGTAGTTGTTGAAGAATTTCAAAAGGGATACAAACTGAAAGACAGAGTAATTCGTCCTTCCATGGTGAAGGTCAATCAATAATAAAGACATTACATATACAAAATAGGGAGGTTTCTTACTATGAGTAAAATTATCGGTATTGACTTAGGTACAACAAACTCATGTGTATCAGTACTTGAAGGCGGAGAGCCAAAGGTTATTGCAAATGCAGAAGGAAACCGCACAACACCATCAGTTGTTGCGTTCAAAAATGGAGAAAAGCAGGTTGGGGAAGTAGCGAAGCGTCAAGCGATCACAAACCCGAACACGATCATCTCAGTGAAACGTCATATGGGAACAGATCACAAAGTAGAAGCAGAAGGAAAAGAATACACTCCACAAGAGATTTCAGCTATGATTCTTCAACACTTAAAATCATATGCAGAAGACTATCTTGGTGAAAAAGTTGAAAAAGCAGTCATCACGGTACCTGCTTACTTCAATGATGCAGAACGTCAAGCAACGAAGGATGCCGGTAAAATCGCAGGTCTTGAAGTTGAGCGTATCATCAACGAACCAACGGCTGCTGCACTAGCATACGGCTTAGACAAGATGGATCAAGATCAAACGATCCTTGTTTATGACCTTGGTGGCGGTACATTTGACGTATCCATCCTTGAACTTGGTGACGGTGTATTCGAAGTACGTTCTACTGCCGGCGACAACCGTCTAGGTGGAGACGACTTTGACCAAGTGATCATCGATTATCTTGTAGCTGAATTCAAAAAAGAGAACGGCATCGACCTCTCTAAAGATAAAATGGCTCTTCAACGTCTTAAAGACGCTGCTGAGAAAGCGAAAAAAGATCTTTCAGGAGTGACTTCAACTCAGATCTCACTTCCATTCATCACGGCTGGAGAAGCAGGTCCACTTCACTTGGAAGTGACTCTTTCAAGAGCGAAATTCGATGAAATCTCTTCAGGTCTTGTAGAACGTACAATGGGACCAACTCGTCAAGCAATGAAAGATGCTGGTCTTTCTGCAAGTGAAATCGATAAAATCATTCTTGTTGGTGGATCAACTCGTATCCCGGCTGTACAAGAAGCGATCAGAAAAGAAACTGGTAAAGAGCCATCTAAAGGTGTTAACCCTGACGAAGTTGTAGCGATGGGTGCTGCGATTCAAGGTGGAGTTCTTACTGGGGACGTTAAAGATGTTGTCTTACTTGACGTTACACCACTTTCACTTGGTATCGAAACAATGGGTGGGGTATCAACAAAGCTGATCGAGCGTAACACGACGATTCCGACATCTAAATCTCAAACATTCTCAACTGCCGCTGATAACCAGACTGCTGTAGATATCCATGTATTACAAGGTGAGCGCCCAATGGCTGCTGATAACAAAACGCTTGGACGCTTCCAATTATCTGACATTCCGCCAGCGCCACGCGGAGTACCACAAATCGAAGTGAAATTCGATATTGATAAGAACGGTATCGTGAATGTAAGTGCGAAGGACCTTGGAACAGGTAAAGAGCAAAACATCACAATTAAGTCTTCTACTGGTCTTTCAGATGATGAAGTAGAACGTATGGTGAAGGAAGCAGAAGAAAATGCCGAAGCGGATAAACAACGTAAAGAGGAAGTCGAACTTCGCAACGAAGCCGACCAACTTGTATTCCAAACGGAAAAAACGTTAAAAGACCTTGAAGGCAAAGTTGAAGAAGACGAAGTGAAAAAAGCGGAAGATGCGAAAGCTGAATTAAAAGAAGCAATCGAGAAAGATGATTTAGATCTTATCCGTGAAAAGAAAGATGCATTACAGGAAATCGTTCAAAGCTTGACAATGAAGCTTTATGAGCAGGCTCAAGCGGAAGCTCAAGCAGCTCAAGGAGCAGAAGGCGAAGCTTCGAAAGACGACGATGTAGTCGATGCTGAATACGAAGAAGTAAATGATGATAAGAAATAATTTAGTATGAACGAAAAAGTCAAAGTCAGGGCGGTTCTTGGCTTTGACTTTTTCTATGATTGAAAGAAACAGAAGGTGATTCATTCATCTGACTGACACAATCAATTAAAAGGAATGTTGAGTTTTTATTGATAATAGTCAAAGCTCAATGTTAAAATAACCTTTATGCAAAGGATTCGGGAGTGGTGTTTTAATGAGTAAACGGGACTATTATGAGGTTCTTGGTGTCGGAAAAGATGCCTCAAAAGACGAAATGAAGAAAGCATACCGCAAGCTCTCCAAAAAATATCATCCGGATATTAATAAAGATGCGGATGCGGATGAAAAATTCAAAGAAATATCGGAAGCTTATGAAGTATTGAGTGATGATCAAAAGCGTGCTCAATATGATCGTTTCGGACATACTGACCCTAACCAGGGATTTGGCGGCGGTGCTGACTTTGGCGGTGGAGGTTTCGGTGGTTTCGAAGACATCTTCAATACATTCTTCGGTGGCGGCGGAGGCCGCAGAAGAGATCCGAATGCACCTAGGCAAGGTGCCGATCTTCAGTACACGATGTCACTGACATTTGAAGAAGCGGTCTTTGGGAAAGACACAGAAATCGAGATTCCGAGAGAAGAAGAATGTGACACCTGCCATGGCTCAGGTGCAAAGCCGGGAACAAAGGTCAATACATGTTCTCACTGTAATGGATCGGGTCAATTGAATGTAGAACAGAATACACCGTTCGGCCGCATTGTGAACAGACGCGTTTGTCACTACTGTAACGGTACAGGTAAACAAATCAAGGAAAAATGTTCAACTTGTGGCGGGGCCGGAAAAGTACAGAAGCGCCGTAAAATTTCTGTTAAAATCCCGGCTGGTATCGATGATGGACAGCAGCTGCGTGTGACTGGTCAAGGTGAACCGGGTATAAATGGCGGACCTGCCGGTGACTTGTATGTTGTATTCCACGTTCGCTCACATGATTTCTTTGAGCGTAACGGAGATGATATCTATTGTGAAATGCCAGTGACGTTTGCACAAGCGGCATTAGGTGATGAGATTGAAGTGCCGACCCTGCACGGAAAAGTAAAGCTGAAAGTGCCTGCAGGAACTCAAACAAGCACGAGATTCCGTTTGAAAGGTAAAGGAGTACCGAATGTCCGTGGATACGGTACAGGTGATCAGCATGTTCAGGTGAAGGTGGTTACCCCTTCTAAGTTAACGGATAAGCAAAAGCAACTATTAAGAGAATTTGCTGATATTAGCGGACAGGTTCCAGACGAACAGCATGAAAGCTTTTTTGATAAAGTAAAAAAAGCCTTTAAAGGCGAATAACTAAAGAACGGAGTTGGTAGATCAATGAAATGGTCAGAAATCAGTATTCTTACTACGAATGAAGCGATTGAACCTATTTCAAACATTCTTCATGAATCTGGAGCAAGCGGTGTGGTCATTGAAGACCCTGCCGAATTAATTAAGGAAAGAGAAGATATGTTTGGAGAGATCTACCAACTCAATCCTGATGATTATCCTAGTGAAGGTGTCTTAGTCAAAGCGTACTTACCCGTAAATAGCTTTCTTGGTGAAACCGTTGACGAGATCAAGCAGGGCATTTCGAACCTGGTAACCTATGATATCGACATTGGTGAAAACAAAGTGGAGATTTCAGAAGTGAACGAGGAAGAATGGGCAACGGCGTGGAAGAAATACTACCATCCTGTGAAGATCTCCGATAAATTTACGATCGTACCAACTTGGGAAGACTACACACCGGTTCATAGTGACGAACTCATCATTGAACTGGACCCAGGCATGGCGTTCGGGACAGGGACGCATCCTACAACAGTCATGTGTATACAGGCCCTAGAGCGAATCGTTAAAAAACACGATACGGTCATCGATGTAGGAACAGGTTCAGGTGTATTATCCATTGCTGCTGCACAGTTAGCTGCAGACAATGTAAGAGCGTATGACCTAGATGAAGTGGCTGTTCGTTCAGCGAGACTGAATGTGAAGCTGAACAAAGTCCAGCAAACTGTAACGGTTGACGCGAATAATTTATTGAATGATGTTTCAGGGCAAGCGGATGTGATTGTAGCGAATATCTTGGCTGAGATCATTTTACGCTTTACACTTGATGCCTTCGAACTTGTGAAACCGGGCGGATTTTTTATCACCTCTGGGATTATCCAGCCTAAGAAGCAAGAAGTACGTGATGCATTGGTGTCTGCCGGATTTATTATAGAAGAAATTATGGTCATGGAAGACTGGGTCGCTATTATTGCCAAGAAGCCTATGTGAATTTAAGTAAAAACGGTGGAGTTGAAACTGTATGCAACGATATTTTATAAATGACATATATCGAGAAAATGATCCGATTACGATAACAGGGGATGACTATCATCATATCGTTCGTGTCATGAGAATGAAGGAAGATGATGAAGTCTATGCTGTATTTAAGGATCAAGCATCAGCAATTGCCCGTATTGAAACGATTTCCAGTGACTCAATAGAACTATCAATAGTAAAATGGGAAACAACGACGAAAGAATTGCCAATTAAAGTAACCATTGCGAGCGGACTGCCGAAAGGGGATAAATTGGAGTTGATTTTCCAAAAGGGAACAGAGCTTGGAGCCACTCAATTTATCCCTTTTAATGCGGATCGCTCCATTGTGAAGTGGGACGATAAAAAGGCAAAGAAAAAGGTGGAACGATGGGAGAAAATCGTCAAGGAAGCAGCGGAGCAGTCTCATAGACTCCTTGTTCCCGACGTATCTGCCCCCATTTCATTGAAACAATTAATACAGGCACAGTTTGATTACAAACTGATCGCATATGAAGAAGAAGCACGAGCCGGAGAAAAAGGAAATCTATCAAAGGTGTTATCGACGATCGAAAATGGACAAAGTGTCCTTGTCGTATTCGGCCCTGAAGGTGGATTGACAGAAAAAGAAGTAGAGATGTGTAAGAGCGAGGGCTTTATTCCATGTGGACTGGGCCCAAGAATCTTACGGACGGAGACTGCTCCATTGTATGTCCTCTCAGCCATCAGCTATCAATTAGAACTTATGAGGTGATTGTAATGCCATCAGTAGCGTTTCACACTCTAGGGTGTAAAGTGAACCACTACGAAACAGAAGCCATCTGGCAACTATTTAAAGAAGAAGGATATGAACGTGTAGAATATGATTCGATTGCAGATGTGTATGTCATTAACACGTGCACGGTAACGAATACGGGAGATAAGAAAAGCAGACAGGTCATTCGTCGTGCCATCCGTAAGAATCCTGACGGAGTGATTTGTGTAACAGGATGCTACGCCCAAACATCCCCTGCTGAAATTATGGCGATACCGGGCGTTGACGTTGTGGTTGGGACGCAGGATCGAAGAAAAATGCTAACATACATTGAAGAATATAAACAAGAACGCCAACCAATCAATGGCGTTACAAACATTATGAAGAATCGTGTCTACGAAGAGCTGGATGTTCCGGCATTTACGGATCGTACCCGTGCCTCTCTTAAAATCCAGGAAGGGTGCAATAACTTCTGTACATTCTGCATTATTCCATGGGCCCGTGGACTGATGAGATCCCGTGATCCTGAAGAAGTCATTCATCAAGCTCAGCAGCTAGTGGATGCCGGCTATAAAGAGATTGTCCTGACAGGAATTCACACAGGTGGATACGGAGAGGACATGAAAGACTACAACCTTGCCATGCTTCTTAAAGACCTGGAGCAAAAAGTGAAGGGTCTGAAGAGAATTCGTATCTCTTCCATCGAAGCCAGTCAACTTACGGATGAAGTCATTGAAGTGATTGATCAATCAAATATTGTTGTCAGACACTTACACATTCCACTTCAATCAGGGTCCAATACGGTTCTTAAGAGAATGCGCAGAAAATATACGATGGAATTCTTTGCAGAGCGCTTGGAAAAGCTTAAAAAGGCTTTACCGGGACTTGCCGTTACATCTGATGTCATTGTCGGTTTCCCTGGGGAAACGGAAGAAGAATTTATGGAAACATTTAATTTCATCAATGAACATAAATTCTCGGAGCTTCACGTGTTCCCTTATTCAAAGCGAACAGGTACTCCTGCAGCACGTATGGACGATCAAATCGATGAAGATATCAAGAACGAACGAGTTCATCGTTTAATTGAACTTTCTAACCAATTAGCGAAAGAATACTCTTCTCAGTTTGAAAATGAAGTATTAGAAGTTATCCCTGAAGAAATTTACCAAGATGATCTTTATGTTGGATATACGGATAATTACTTGAAAGTGGTATTCCCTGCAACGGAAGATATGGTGGGGAAACTGGTGAAAGTGAAAATCACGAAAGCAGGCTATCCTTTAAACGAAGGTCAATTTGTACGTGTCCTTGAAGAAACAGAAGAAAAAGCCGCAATTTAATAAATCAAGGCACCTGACAATGGTTGGGTGCTTTTTTTGTTTTTGCACAATAATTCTTTGTAACCACTTTCTTTTTTTGCTTGGAATCAATTTATCTATTGATATGTGAAGAAGAAGGTTGTAAACTATTAATGTCAATATAATAAATGAAACAGGTCTTTTTTTAAAACTAATAGTGCAAACGATTGCATTAAATGTAAGCGTTTGTATCTTACTATACTTTAATGAGGTGTTACGATGAAAAAGGCATGGCGTAAAGAAGCGGTAGGCTATCAAATCTATCCAAGGAGTTTTCAGGATTCAAACGGCGACGGAATTGGTGATTTGCAGGGCGTGATTCAACGGTTGGATTATATTAAAGAATTAGGTATCGATGTGATTTGGATTTGTCCAATGTATAAATCACCTAATGATGATAATGGATATGATATTTCTGATTATCAGGATATTATGGAAGACTTCGGTACGATGGAGGACTTCGATCAATTACTTAATGAGGTTCACAAGAGAGATATGAAACTGATCATTGACCTAGTACTTAATCATACAAGTGATGAGCACCCTTGGTTCATTGAATCTAAGAGCTCTAAAGAAAATCCAAAGCGTGACTGGTATATCTGGAGAGATGGCGTAAAAGGCAAGGAGCCAAATAACTGGGAAAGCATCTTTGGAGGATCGGCATGGGAGTATGACGATGAAACAGATCAATATTTCCTTCACGTATTCTCTACGAAGCAGCCGGATTTGAACTGGGAAAATGAAGATGTCCGCGACGCTCTTTATGACACAGTCAACTGGTGGCTTGATAAAGGAATTGATGGCTTCAGAATCGATGCCATCAGCCATATTAAGAAACGTCCAGGTCTACCTGATATGCCAAATCCGAAAAAGGAAAAGTATGTTTCTTCTTTCGATATGCATATGAATCAAAAGGGGATTCATACGTTTCTGCAAGAATTCAAGGATCGGACGTATGCAAACTATGATGTCATGTCCGTTGGGGAAGCGAATGGTGTAAAAGCCGATGAAGCGGAACTGTGGGTCGGAAAAGAAAATAGTAAAATGGATATGATTTTCCAATTCGAACATCTTGGTCTCTGGGACGCAGAAACCAACCCGGACCTTGATATTGTCGAATTGAAAAAGGTGCTCACTCGCTGGCAGAAAGGCCTTGAAGGCAATGGGTGGAATGCTCTATTCATCGAAAATCATGATAAAGCAAGAGTTGTTTCCACTTGGGGGAATGATGAAGAATATTGGAGAGAAAGTGCCACTGCCATGGCGACCATGTATTTCTTGATGCAAGGGACTCCGTTTATTTATCAAGGTCAGGAAATCGGTATGACAAATGTCCAATTCCCATCCATTGAAGATTATGATGATGTAGCGGTCAAGAATCTATATCGCCTGAAGCGTGAAGAAGGAGTACCTCACCAAGACATCATGGACATCATCTGGGCTTCTTCCCGTGACAACAGCAGAACACCGATGCAATGGACTGACGAGGTAAACAGTGGATTCACAAACGGCAAGCCTTGGATGAAAGTGAACCCAAACTATAAAACAATTAATGTAAAAGCTCAGGAGAAGGATGAAAGCTCCATTCTGAACTTCTATAAAAAAATGATTCAACTAAAGAAAAAAGAAGATGTCTTCACGTACGGGATCTATGACCTGCTTCTTGAAAAAGACAAGCAAATCTATGCGTATACCCGCACAGGAGAAGATCAATCCATGATCGTGATCACAAACCTTTCCACTGATGATGCCGTTTGTGACCTTGGTGAATTGGAAGTCTCCTCTTCAAATCTTCTGTTGAATAACTATGATGTAAACAGCCATGAAATTGTAAGCAAGATAACGCTTAAGCCATACGAGGCGAGAGTGTACCGTTTAAAATGATGAATTCACAACCCCGGCAAAGATTGCCGGGGTTGTTTTAATTTTCTTATAAAAAATGAAAAGGTTTTCTTTTTTTGGAGATGCTAATAAGAAATGCTCGTTTTTTTCTCTTTGTTTTGTTATGATAAGAGAGGTACGGACAACTGTTGAAGGAGAGATAATGAATGACTACGAACATTGCTAGTATGATTGATCATACTTTACTTAAACCTGAATCAACGAAAGACCAAGTAGAAGTACTTTGCCAGGAAGCGAAAGAATTTAAGTTTGCTTCTGTATGCGTTAACCCGACATGGGTAAAATATTCAAGCCAACTATTAAGCGGCACTGAAGTGAAAGTGTGTACGGTTATCGGGTTCCCGCTGGGAGCTTCTACGCCTGAAACGAAAGCATTCGAAACAAAGGATGCAATCGAAAAAGGTGCTACAGAAGTTGATATGGTAATCAATATCGGTGCTTTAAAAAGTGGCGATCATGAGTTGGTTAAACGCGACATTGAAGCTGTTGTGGCAGCATCTAAAGGTAAGGCACTTTCAAAAGTGATCATTGAAACATGTCTGCTGACGGATGAAGAAAAAGTGAAAGCTTGCCAATTAGCTGTAGAAGCTGGAGCAGACTATGTGAAAACATCTACAGGATTCTCTACTGGAGGAGCGACAGTCGAAGATATCGCTCTTATGAGAAAAACAGTCGGACCAGATATCGGTGTGAAAGCTTCAGGAGGCGTTCGTTCTTCTGAAGATGCTCAAGCAATGATTGATGCTGGAGCTACTCGCCTGGGAGCAAGCTCAGGTGTAAAAATCGTACAAGGCTTGACAAGCGACTCTGATTATTAATGAGAAAAAAAGCTGAACGGGGATCTCAATCCTTGTTCAGCTTTTTTTTGGCTGGTGAATTCTTTCGATAAATCGGGCGAATTGATTCGCAAATGGCAACACAAGGATCGAGCATAAGATGTTAAATATGACACTGGCATGTGCCAATTGTAAATCGGGTGAGCCTGCTAAAGATCGAACAACCGATCCGAGTAGTGGAATGAAGGGGATGAAAAGAGCGACCCCAATAACGTTAAGCCATATATGAGCGTACGCCGTCAGTTTAGCTTGAATTCCTCCACCGATGCTTGCAATAAAGGCTGTAATACACGTCCCGACGTTTGCGCCGAGCATGATGGCGATTCCTGCATGAAGGTCGATGGAACCTGCTGCCAGAAATCCCATCGTTACCCCTGTGACAACGGTGCTGGATTGGATGATCGCCGTTAATACACAACCAACAAGTAGGGCGAGTACAACATGCTCGTTCACTTCTATGATATACGTGCGCAAGGATTCGTGAGTCGTTAATGGAGTAGCTAACCACTGAATCGCGCGGATCGACGTAAAGATTAATCCAAACCCGATAAATATCATTCCAGCACTCCGGATGGAAGGTGAGCGGAAGAAATACAGAATGCATCCGATGACCATGGATGGGACAATAAGATAATTCATATCCAGTGTGAACATTTCAAGAGTGAACGTTGTCCCGATATTCGATCCAAGCATGATTCCGATAGTCTGTCTGAACGGTATCAAGCCGGATGAGGCCAGTCCCACTGTGAGAACCATAACGGCAGAACTGCTATGGATAAAGGCTGTCACTATCGTTCCTGTAAGAACACCTTTAGCGGGAGTGCTCGTTAAATAATGAAGCCATTTCTTTATTTTCTGATTGGCAATATTAAAGAGCCCTGTCCTCAGCCAAGTCATCCCCAGCAAAAAACATAAAATGAAAAAAATAAAGGCGATTCCATGTAAAATCATTATATTCCTCCCACACACCAGCCTGCTTTATACAAATGTATGGAAGAAAAGAGTGAGACATGCCTATTTATGTGACCTGTTTTATGATAAATTGTTGACCTATTACATATCATATATTATAATGGCAAAGTACATGGATTTCTTTATGTTAATAAAGAATTCATCCAAGAAAGACATACACTTTCTGTCCCCTTGTGACAATGATCCAAGGGCAAAGCCATAACCTATTGGTGAAGTAAAGGACGCGGAAAAATTTTGCGTCTTAAGAAATTGGTACAAACCATTTCTTGACTTGAACATGTAAGTGTAGTGTGTTCGGAGGGAGGGAAAGAGAGATGTCAAAAACAGTTGTTCGTAAAAACGAATCGCTTGAAGATGCTCTTCGTCGCTTCAAACGCTCAGTTTCTAAAACAGGAACTTTACAAGAGTTTAGAAAGCGCGAATTTTATGAAAAGCCAAGCGTAAAACGCAAAAAGAAATCAGAAGCTGCAAGAAAGCGTAAGTTCTAAGAGAGGGTGTAAGCATGAGTCTTCTCAATCGTTTAAATGATGATATGAAACAAGCGATGAAAAATAAAGAAAAAGAGAAGCTTTCTGTGATTCGCATGCTAAAAGCCTCACTTCAAAATGAAGCGATTAAACATGGGAAACAGGAACTCTCTGAAGACGAAGAGTTGACTGTCCTTTCTCGAGAAGTGAAGCAACGGAAAGACTCCCTCCAAGAATTTCAAAACGCTGGTCGCGAAGACCTCGTTGAAAAAATTCAAACAGAACTGACTTACGTCGAAATATATATGCCTAAGCAGCTTTCAGAAGAAGAGGTCTCTGCTATTGTCCAACAGACAGTAGTGGAGGTAGGTGCTACTTCTAAAGCCGACATGGGCAAAGTGATGGGAGCAATCATGCCTAAATTAAAAGGGAAAGCCGATGGAGCTCTCGTCAACAAACTTGTTCTTCAACATTTATCATAAGATTAAAGAAACCGGAAAGCCATCATGCTTTCCGGTTTTTTTATGCACGTTATAAAGGGGGGGTACCATGAGGGGAGGTTTGAAATTAAGTTGGGGAAAGGTAAAATTAAAGATTGATGGTTGAAAATAAACTTGAGCAGGTTGATAATAAAGAGTAAAGAATCGTTATAAACAAAAACAGCCCATCAAAAACACCCTTCTCTTTCGAGTTTTTTTACTATATTAATAAATTCAACGCAAACAACATAATATTTTTAAAAAAGTTGAAACTATTTTAATAGGTCAATCGTACATAGAGTATCAAGGAATATTACCTGAAACGAGGGGGTTGCGTTGAAAAAAGGTCTACTTATATTTTTCATGATGATTCTTGGGTTCAGTTTTCTACAGCCCTTGTTAAGCTCTGCTGAGAATACAAAAAAAGTATACGTTATTCCTATTCACAAAGAAGTTGAGAAAGGCCTTCATGCATTTTTGGAGAGAGCGATAAGTGATGCAGAGGAAAACAATGCTGAACTGATTGTTTTTGATATTGATACGCCTGGAGGTCTGGTCACTGCAGCTGGTGATATTGGTCAGCTCCTTGACGGCGTAGAAACAAAGACGGTTGCCTTTGTGAATAACCATGCTTTATCGGCAGGTGCCTTCATCTCCCTTCATGCAGATGAAATCTATATGGTTCCAAATGGTCAAATCGGTTCTGCGGCTGTGATCGATCAAGCTGGAAATGCCGCTGATAAGAAAGCTCAGAGTTACTGGCTTTCTGCCATGAAGAGTGCCGCTGAATCAAATGGGAGAGATCCTCAAGTTGCTTTAGCCATGGCGGATGAATCGGTAGTAATCGAAGAATTGGGGATTGAAAAAGGGGAATTATTAACCCTGGGTTCAAAAGAAGCCAAACAAGTCGGCTACTCTGAAGGAACTGTTGCGAATCTGGATGAGTTATACGAAACCCTTGGTGTCGATGAATCTTCTGTTGTAAATGTTGAAGAGACATTTGCAGAGAAACTGGCACGATTTATAACAAATCCGGTCGTGGTACCAATCCTTCTTTCGTTGGCAAGCCTTGGGTTGATTGTCGAATTGTATTCACCAGGCTTTGGCATTGCCGGTTCTATCGGATTGATTTCACTTGTATTATTCTTTTATGGACACTTAGTGGCGGGACTTGCCGGTTACGAAACGATAATCCTCTTTATCATTGGAATCGCGCTTGTCGTTGCGGAATTTTTCCTCCCAGGGGGAATCGCAGGGGGACTTGGCATCGGGGCAATACTAGCAAGTATTATGTTGGCAGGGGGCGATGTAGTGCAAATGGGAATTTCTCTTCTTATCGCTTTACTTATTGCCGTTGCTACAATGATTATATTTGTAAAGGTGTTTGGTAAAAAAATGAAATTTTTCAACAAAATCATTTTAAAAGATTCAACAAGCACAGAAAGTGGATATGTATCAAACATCAATCGATTAGAGTTGATCGGTAAAGAAGGAGTAACGAAAACTCCTCTAAGACCTTCCGGTACCGTGATCGTGGATGATGAAAGAATTGATGCAGTGACAGAGGGCGGCTTTATTAAAGCTGGCGAAAGAGTTAAGATTGTGAAAGTAGAAGGTTCACGGATTGTTGTAAGAGACATTTCATAATTACTTAGGAGGAAAAGAATATGGTTATAGGACCAAGTACGATTTTATTGCTCGTTGCCATTGTGGTTGGAGTGATTGTATTAGCAGTTTTATTTACATTTGTACCAGTCATGCTGTGGATTTCAGCGATTGCAGCTGGAGTAAGAATCAGTATTTTCACACTAGTGGGAATGAGGTTGAGACGTGTTATCCCGAGTCGTGTGATCAATCCATTGATTAAAGCCCATAAAGCAGGAATCACGGTAACGATCAATCAGTTGGAGAGTCACTATTTAGCTGGTGGTAACGTGGACAGAGTGGTGAATGCATTGATTGCAGCTCATCGTGCAAATATTGAATTGACCTTTGAGCGTGCTGCGGCGATTGACCTTGCAGGTCGTGACGTACTTGAAGCGGTTCAAATGAGTGTTAACCCTAAAGTGATCGAAACACCATTCATTGCCGGTGTGGCAATGGATGGAATTGAAGTGAAAGCGAAAGCGCGTATTACGGTCCGTGCGAATATCGACCGCCTTGTCGGGGGTGCCGGGGAAGAGACGATCGTTGCCCGTGTAGGGGAAGGGATTGTATCTACAATAGGTTCCTCCGACAATCACAAGAAGGTATTGGAAAATCCGGATCTGATTTCTCAAACGGTCCTTTCAAAAGGCCTGGATGCAGGTACGGCATTTGAAATTCTCTCGATTGATATTGCGGACGTTGATATTGGCAAGAATATCGGAGCAGAACTGCAAACAGAACAAGCGGAAGCTGATAAGAACATTGCTCAAGCGAAAGCGGAAGAAAGAAGAGCAATGGCCGTTGCCAATGAGCAGGAAATGAAAGCAAGAGTAGAAGAGATGAGAGCGAAGGTTGTGGAAGCAGAAGCAGAAGTACCTCTTGCCATGGCTGAAGCACTTCGATCAGGCAATATCGGTGTGATGGACTATATGAACATAAAGAATATCGACGCCGATACGGAAATGAGAGACTCGATTGGCAAACTAACCGGGGATAAAAATGATCCGAAAAATACTAAAGATAAGTAATATCCCCTTGTGAGAAAGGAGTTTTCTCCATGGAACCTTTAATCATTGCCATACTGATCGGGCTTATCACGTCGATTTTCAATAAAGTGAAAGAGTCGCCTTCAAATAAACCGGTAAGGCAAAAACCGATTCAAACGGCATCTGCTCCTCCTTCCGAACCTCATGCAAGAGAGAGAGAAAGGGAGAGAGAGAGACCGGCACGGAGCAGAGTGCCGAGAGATTATAAAGAACCATTGAAAGACGCAGCCTCTTCCATCCAAACCAGATTTGAAGAAAAGAAGAAGGAAGCAGAATCAACTTATGCAGACTTGCAAAAGAAAGAGGAGCGATATTCCCGCAGACTTGAAGCTCATCAAACAAGGGCAAAGAAGATACGGGAAAAAAGTTCAACTCTCAACATTGATTTCAACAAGGAAGATGATATCGTAAAAGGATTTATTTTTTCAGAGGTATTCGGACCTCCGAGATCAAAAAAACGGCATCATCAAAAATAAGAGTGATGAAACCCCTTTTCATTTCATAAATATGAGATGAAAGGGGGTTCTTTTTTTATGGCAAAAAGCTTTTTACAACACATGCGTAAATGGATGACCCAGAAAATGGATTTACCTGAAGATGTCATGATGGACCTTCCTCGCGTCACAATGATTGGACAAATTCATATCTATATAGAGAACCATCGTGGTCTGTTAACGTTCACAGATCGAGAGGTACGACTTCTGCTAAAACAAGGTCAACTTTTAATAAAAGGTGAACAATTTGTCATCAAGATGATTCTTCCTGAAGAAATTCTTCTTCAGGGGAAGATCGTAGAAGTGATCTATTTAGAACAATAGGAGGGACGGATTTGAAGAATCAATGGTTCACCTTTCTAAGGGGAAAGGTATTTGTGAAAATGGAAGGCAGACTAGTCGAGAGGGTCATCAATCAATTGCTTCGGGCGGGTATCACGATTTGGAATGTGAAGAGAGCTGGAACAGAAACCATCACCTTTTACTTATCCTTAGAGGATGTACATAACTTCAGAAGAGCTGTTCGAACATCCGAGTGTAAAGTGACATTTCTAAGAGGTCAGGGAGTTCCATTTTTGTTCAAGCGCTCCCTGAAGAACTCAGGGTTCATGATTGGTGGACTTGCTTTCTTCATCATCGTGTTCCTGCTCTCCAATATGGTGTGGGGCATCCAAATTAAGGGGGCGTCACCGCAAACGGAGCACAGTATAAGAAAAGAGCTGGAAGAAATGGGAGTATCAAAAGGGAAACTGCAATTCTCACTCCCGGATGTAGAAAATATTCAAAGAGAGCTATCCTACAGGATGAACAATATTACATGGGTAGGGGTGGAATTGCAAGGGACAACCTTTCACTTCCAAGTGGTTGAGAAGAACGCCCCTGAGCCTTCTGAATCCTCCGGTCTGCAGCATATTGTAGCGAAGAAGAAAGCGATCATCACTCAGATGTTCGTAGAAGAAGGAGATCCCCAGGTGAACGTCAATGATTATGTGAATAAAGGTCAGCTCCTTGTATCCGGTTTGATCGGGAATGAAAAAGATCCTAAAGGGGTCCCGGCCAAGGCGAAAATCCTGGGGGAAACATGGTATAAATCTAACGTTGATCTACCGTTGAAATCCCAGTTTGTGGTTTTTAGTGGCGATGAAAAGAGAAAGCGATATGTCGGAGTCGGCTCTTTCAATATTCCGGTGTGGGGATTCGGGAAAGTTGAGTATAAAGAGTCCATCGTGGAAGAGAACAAAAAGAACCTTCGTTTCTTGAAATGGGAGCTGCCAATATATTATATTGATAAAAGCTTTAAAGAGAAAGAAGATGTTGAGAGAACTTATACGAAATCAGAAGCCATCGATGCGGCGAAGAAGCTGGCCAAAAGTAATTTGGAGTCCACTCTCCCGGAGGATGCAGAAGTCATAGGTGAAAAAATTTTGCAAGAAAAGGTTGAGAATGGTAAAGTTAGGGTAACAATTCACTTCAAAGTATTAGAAAATATTGCAGTAGGACAACCAATTATTCAAGGAGACTAACGAATGTCAGATGAAATCTTAATGAAATTACAACTTGAAAACCCTAATGAAGCCATCGCTTTGTTTGGTGTTTCAGATTCTCACCTTAAATTAATAGAACAGGAATTACACGTTTCAATCGTAACAAGAGGCGAAGAATTGCTGGTTTCAGGTAAGGAAGAAGATGTAAGTCTCGCTCTAGATGTTTCAGATCGACTCGTAGCTGTAATACGTAAAGGAATCAATATTGGCCAAAGAGATGTCCACTATGCACTGGAAATGGGCAAGCAAGGGACACTTGAATACTTTACAGACTTGTACAATGAAGAAATCACGAAAAATGCAAAAGGTAAATCCATCAGGGTGAAAACCCTTGGGCAGCGCCAATACATTCAGGCTATCAAAAAACACGATATGGTGTTTGGGATTGGTCCGGCAGGTACGGGGAAAACCTATCTTGCTGTAGTGATGGCGGTACATGCGTTGAAAAATGGGCAAGTAAAGAAAATAATTCTCACAAGGCCTGCTGTTGAAGCGGGAGAGAGTCTTGGCTTCCTTCCGGGGGACCTGAAGGAAAAAGTGGACCCTTATCTACGTCCCTTATATGACGCTCTGCATGATGTGTTTGGGGCTGAGCATACAGCCCGGTTGATAGAAAGAGGAACCATTGAAATCGCTCCTCTTGCTTATATGAGAGGCCGTACATTGGATGATGCGTTTGTCATCCTCGATGAGGCACAGAACACAACGAAAGCACAAATGAAAATGTTTTTAACCAGACTTGGCTTTGATTCGAAGATGATTATCACAGGAGATCGCTCTCAAGTGGACTTACCGAGAGGAAGCGAGTCAGGACTGATTTCTTCTGAAAAGATATTAAAAGATGTAAAAGGCGTATCTTTTATTTATCTTGATCAAGCGGATGTGGTTCGTCACCCACTAGTCGCTAAAATCATCAATGCCTATGAAACAATTGAAAAATAAAACGATAAAGAGATTGGTCCAATGTGTTCTTGTCGCCTGTTAATAGAGGCGGCGCATGCAGGGATCAATCTTTTTTTATCGGGTTTAACATGGATAATTAAGAGAAAAACTGTTATCATTTTACATAATTGCTAGATTGTTTTTTCTTATGCTTTCTGTGAGCTCTATACCTTGAACTGGTTGAAATTGTACTTACATAACAGGGGGTTCTTTATGCAAACGCACCCATTTTTACTCAAGATAAGGAGCTTTCTTAGCTACCGACTCTTTACCAATCTCTTATTTGTGTTACTTGGCATTATTGTATTTGGGGTTTTATTTGGAAACGTAAAACCGAAAACCCTTGATATCAATTTGTATGAAGAAGCTCCTACTACGATAAGGGCTCCTAAGAAATTCGTTGATGATGAGGCTACCGAGAAGAAGAAGGAAGAAGCAAAGGCTGAAGTAGCGAATGTCTATACCACGAAAGAAGGTGCGGTAGACAACTCCATATCCCTTCTTCGCTCACTGATTGAAAGTGTAAATGAAGTGAAGAAAGAATCTTCAGCACAGGCAGGTGAAGAAGATGATCTAAAGCCTTCCCAAAATACCGATATTAATGATCAGTTGAAACTTCTGAAAGCAAAATTGCCTAAGGATAAAAATAATAATATAACCAACAGTTTAAGTGATGACGTGTTAAAGATACTCCTGGTGGCTTCAGAGGATGACCTGTCGCGGCTAGAAACCATCGTTTCCACACAGATGAAGATCATCATGGAAAACGGAGTGAAAGAGGAAGAATTAAACGAAGCAAAACTGAACTTAGAACAGCGGATCACCAACTATTCCTTCGAAGGTGATTTATCCACTGCCGCCGTCAAATTGGGGAAAGTCGCATTGGAGCCGACACTTTACTATGATGCTGATAAAACGGATGAGTTAAAGAAACTTGCCGAGGCAAATGTGCAAAAGGTCGAAATTATCGAAGGTGGAGTCATCGTGGAAGATGGGGAACTGATCACCTCTAAAAAATACAGTATCCTGAAGTCCTTGGGTATGGTGGAAAATACGTTCTCCTTCCGCCCATACATCGGATTGGCACTCTTTGTGCTTGTGGTGATCAGCTCATTGTATTATTTCTTCTACACATTGGAAGTAACCGAAGAAAGGAAACAAAATTATTTAATCCTCACGAGCATTGTATTTGTGATATCACTCTTGATCATGAAGATCGTGGGACTCATAGAGCAACTGGAAATCAATGATATAGCCTTCATATTCCCTGCAGCGTTCACCGGGATGATACTTAGGATCCTACTGAATGAACGGATCGCTATGATGATGGTGTTTATCCTTTCTGCGTGCTCGAGTATCGTATTTCATCAACAGTTCTCAGGATCAATCGATATTGAAATTGCGATTTATACGTTATTCAGTGGCGTATCCGGGATTCTTTTCCTGGTGAGCCGTAATCAGCGCTCCAATATATTAAGGGCGGGGATTTACGTAGCTCTTGTGAATATTTTGATCCTCGGGTTCTTGATTCTATTAAGCGGAACCACATATTCGAACAGTGAATATGTGTATTATCTCGTGTTTGCCCTGGTATCAGGAATCAGTTCCTCTATATTAACAATCGGTTTTCTGCCGTTTTTCGAGGCCGGGTTTGGCATACTTTCCTCCATGAGGCTGGTGGAGCTTTCAAGCCCTACACAACCATTATTGAAGAAGCTGCTGACCGATGCACCTGGTACATATCATCACAGTGTCATGGTAGCGAATCTTGCAGAATCTGCATGTGAATCCATTGGTGCAAACGGCCTATTAGCGAGAGTCGGCTGCTACTATCATGATGTCGGTAAATCAAAAAGGCCACATTTTTTTATTGAAAATCAGCTTAATATGGAAAATCCTCATGATCGGGTCTCGCCTGAGACGAGCAGGGATGTTATTATAAGTCATGCTTCAGATGGTGCCGACATGCTGCGGAAGCATAAGCTGCCAAAGGAAATCGTCGATATTGCCGAGCAGCATCATGGGACAACCTTGTTGAAATTTTTTTATTATAAGGCAAAGGAACAAGGGAAAGATGTTAAGGAAGAAGATTATCGTTATCCTGGTCCTAAACCACAAACAAGGGAAGCGGCCATTATCAGCATAGCGGATAGTGTGGAAGCGGCTGTCAGATCGAAGAAATCTCCCACGCAAGGAGAGATTCAACAGCTTGTTCATTCCATAGTACAAGACCGCCTGCAGGACGGTCAGTTTAACGAATGCGATATTTCATTAAAGCAATTAGAAACTGTCAAGAAGTCTCTTTGTGAGACACTGAATGGAATCTTTCATCCGAGAATAGAATATCCGGAACTTAAAGCAAAAGGAGAAAAAGCATGACATTATTGATCGACTTTATTGATGAAACTGAAAAATTATCCGAAGAGGAAACAAGTTTGGTGCAAAACATCTTGAACTTTGCTGCAAAAGAAGAAGAGGTCGAAGATGACAGCGAAGTGTCGGTTACGTTTGTGACGAACGAAAGAATACAGGAAATCAACCGGGAGTACCGCCATAAGGACCAGCCGACGGATGTCATTTCCTTTGCTCTTGAAGAACTGGGAGAGGACGAAGTCGAAATAGTAGGCGGTCAAATTCCCCGGGTACTCGGTGATATCATCATATCCATCGAGCGAGCCAAAGAGCAGGCTGAAGAATACAATCATTCATTTTCCCGTGAACTTGGTTTTCTTGCCCTTCACGGATTCCTGCATTTATTAGGCTATGATCACATGGAAGAAATGGATGAAAAGAAAATGTTTCAAAGACAAAAGGATATTTTAGATGAGTATGGACTCAAAAGGGAATAAGTTCGGCCTATTCAGGTTCTTGAAGTCTTTTGGATATGCTGCAGATGGGATTAAATCTGTATGGTCAACGGAGCAGAATTTCAGGATTCACTCATGTGTAGGGATCATTGTCTTTATCTTAGCATATCTGCTTTCCGTATCTTCCATGGAATGGATCATCCTGATTATATTGGTGTTTTCCGTACTGGCACTTGAAACCATGAATACGGCAATCGAAAAGGCAGTGGACCTTTCAGTTTCAGACTACCATCCCTTGGCGAAAGCGGCGAAAGATCTTGCTTCGGCTGCCGTCTTACTCTTTGCCGTGTGTACAGCGGTTGTTGGTGCTATTATATTCATCCCAAAGCTGCTTGAACTCATCACTACACTTTAATGGGATGCAAAAAGAGGCACAAATAGTTGAAAAACAAAGGCTGCAGGAGAGAAATGGAACGATTTCTTTCCCGCAGCCTTTAATTCATTTGAAAACGTTCTTATACTTGTATAGAATAAGTGGAGCAAAGGACAAAATCGATAAATAGTTTGAATTATCTAACTATTTTATTACAAAATGATAACAGCCCATTTTCTTTTATGAAAATTGTAGTAAAATGAATTTGTAAGGGTTAAAAGGAGAGTTAAACCAATGAATGCAGAACAATTGATACAAGAAGCTAAACTAGCGAGAGAAAAAGCATACGTACCCTATAGTAAATTTAAGGTGGGAGCGGCCCTTCTGTCTAAGGATGGTAAGGTATATCACGGTTGTAATATCGAGAATGCAGCCTACAGTATGTGTAATTGTGCTGAAAGAACAGCTCTATTCAAAGCATACTCAGAAGGCGATACAGACTATTCAATGATTGCGGTTGTAGCAGACACGGCAAGACCGGTGCCGCCATGTGGAGCCTGTCGTCAGGTCATTTCAGAGTTATGTCCGAAAGAGATGAAAGTCGTACTGACAAACCTTAAAGGCGATGTGGAAGAACTAACCGTTGCAGAACTATTACCAGGAGCTTTTTCACCGGAGGATTTAAATGAGTAATATAGGCAGTAATACAGAATACAAATCAGGCTTTATCTCCATTATCGGACGGCCAAACGTAGGGAAGTCCACTTTCTTGAACCGTGTAATCGGTCAAAAGATTGCGATTATGAGTGATAAGCCTCAAACAACACGAAACAAAGTTCAGGGAGTTTTCACGACAGATGATGCACAAATGATATTCATCGATACTCCAGGGATACACAAACCGAAACATAAACTGGGAGACTTCATGATGAAGATTGCTCAGAACACTTTAAAAGAAGTGGACGTCATATTGTTTATGGTCAACGTAGAAGAAGGTTTGGGAAAAGGGGATCACTTCATCATCGAGAAGTTAAAAGGGGTTAAAACACCTGTTTTCCTTATTCTTAATAAGATTGATCAAATTCACCCGGATGCGTTATTGCCGATGATTCAACAATACAATGACCTGTTTCCTTTCGCAGCGACTGTTCCGATTTCAGCACTTGAAGGTAATAATGTAGATAACCTTCTACAATTATTAAAGGATCAACTGCCAGAAGGTCCTCAATTTTATCCTGCTGATCAGATTACAGACCATCCTGAACGTTTTATCGTTTCAGAACTCATACGTGAGAAGGTCCTGCATCTGACAAGGGAAGAGATTCCACACAGCATTGCAGTCGTGATCGATAAAATGGAGCGAAAGCAAGAGAAGGACCTTATTGACGTGATCGCAACCATTATTGTGGAGAGAGACTCGCAAAAAGGGATTGTCATCGGAAAACAGGGGTCGATGCTAAAGGAAGTAGGGAAGCGCTCCCGTGTCGACATTGAGAACCTGTTGGGGTCAAAGGTTTATCTTGAACTATGGGTGAAGGTACAGAAGGATTGGAGAAACCGATCTTCTACCCTGCGTGACTTTGGATTCAGCGACGACGAATATTGATAGCTGAATTAACAATATTTAGGCCGCATCTTTTAGAGAGAAAAAGCTCATTCTAATCACAAGAAAGCTTATGAAGTCTTGCTAGTTTAAATCCAGAAAGGTGGGTTTTTTATGTTAGACTTAACATGGAAATTTTTTTCGCAGACAGGAAGTATAGACACCTATTTACTTTTTAAGGAGCTTGAAAAGGAGACGATCGAGGATCCTTACAGCTTTGAAGAAGAAACAGCGGAAGTTGATTTTCCTTTAACGTGATAAGCTTGTCATCACCCGGATGCATTGATGTCGGGAGGTGGCTATATGCTGCAGAAGTGTGAAGGAATCGTTATCAGAACGAATCATTACGGTGAGTCGAACAAGATTGTTACCATATACACACGAGAATTCGGAAAGATAGGATTGATGGCTAGAGGGGCAAAGAAACCTAATAGCCGTCTATCCGCCATTTCACAATTGTTTACATATGGTTATTTCCTTTTTATTAAAGGAAGTGGGCTGGGTACACTCCAACAGGGAGAGATGGTTGAATCGTTAAGGCATGTGAGGGAAGATCTGTTTAAAACGGCTTATGCCACTTACATCGTCGACCTTCTCGACAAAGCGACAGAAGACCGGAAACCGAACCCATTTCTATTTGAATTGCTTTATAAGACCATTCACTATTTGAACGAAGACTATGATCCCGAAATTCTAATGCACATATTTGAAATGAAGATGCTCCCTGTATTAGGGTTGTACCCTCATTTGAATGGATGTAGTGTATGCGGGGAGGCGGATGGTGAGTTCGCTTTCTCATTTAAAGAGAATGGATTCATCTGTCATCGTTGTTTAAGTGAAGATCCTCATCATTTTCCGATCTCGCAGAGCACTGTGAAGCTTCTGAGGGTATTTTACTATTTCGATATCAATCGATTGGGAAATATATCGGTGAAAGATGAAACAAAACGTCAATTAAAGCGGGTAATCAGGACTTATTACGATGAAAATTCAGGTCTAACATTAAAATCCAGAAGGTTCCTAGACCAAATGGATAACATGAAGGATTTATTCTAGCCTATAATGCTGCTTGTGATTATATAGAAAGGGCCCATTCACTATGGTGAATGGGCCTGTTTTTTATGTGTCTGCTAGCTCCGGGGCTTAGGGGCTCGAGGTCATAAGTCAAACATACCAAAAAGGCAAAGAACGCCTTTCCGGTATGTTCGTCTTATGCTTGTCGCCTCTGGGCAAAGCCCCTCCGCTTTAGGTGTCTGCTAGCTCCGGCGGCTAGAGGCTCGAGGTCATAAGTCAACCCTGCCAAAAAGGCAAAGAACGCCTTTCCGGCAGGGCTGTCTTATGCTTGTCGCCTCTGAACGAGCCGCCTCCGCTTTAGGTTTTAAAATTTAATTTTCTCCTGCAGGAACGCCTTTACTTCACTGATCGGCATTCTGACCTGATCCATTGTGTCACGGTCACGGACTGTCACTTGGCCATCTTCAACCGAGTCAAAGTCAAATGTGATACAGAATGGCGTACCGATTTCATCTTGACGACGGTAGCGTTTACCGATTGATGCTGTTTCGTCGAAGTCAATCATAAGGTCCTGTGATAATTCTTCATACACCTTGAATGCATCATCAGATAACTTCTTCGAAAGGGGCAGGACCGCTGCTTTGAATGGAGCCAGTGCCGGATGGAAGCGGAGCACTGTGCGTGAATCATTTTCAAGCTCCTCTTCTTCAAATGCGTCACAAAGGAATGCAAGAGTGACACGGTCTGCTCCAAGGGATGGTTCAATACAGTATGGTACATATTTTTCATTTGTTTGAGGGTCCATGTAGTGGAAGTCCTCATTCGAATGTTCCATATGACGCTTCAGGTCAAAGTCAGTTCGATCTGCTACACCCCAAAGCTCTCCCCAACCGAATGGGAATTTGTACTCAATATCCGTAGTTGCATTACTGTAATGTGATAATTCATCTTGATCATGATCGCGTAAACGCATGTTATCTTCATTCATTCCCAGGTTAAGCAACCAGTTTTTACAGAATTCACGCCAGTAAGAGAACCATTCGAGGTCTTCTCCTGGTTTACAGAAGAATTCCAGTTCCATTTGTTCAAATTCACGTGTTCTGAATGTGAAGTTCCCAGGTGTAATTTCATTACGGAAGCTTTTTCCGACTTGAGCAATACCGAAAGGCATTTTCTTGCGAATTGAGCGCTGAACATTCTTGAAGTTAACAAATATACCTTGAGCTGTTTCCGGGCGCAAATAGATTTCGTTTGTAGAAGATTCTGTCACACCCTGATGAGTCTTAAACATTAAATCGAATTGACGGATATCGGTGAAATCCTGGCTTCCGCAATCAGGGCAAACGATACTGTGTTCCTTGATGATTTCTTCCATTTTTTCAAATGAAAGTCCATCCACTATCATCTCGATGCCTTTTTCTTCAAGGGCATTTTCGATGATTTTGTCTGCACGATGGCGTGTTTTACACTGCTTGCAGTCGATCATTGGATCGTTGAAGTTTCCAACGTGACCAGAAGCTACCCAAGTTTGCGGATTCATTAAGATACTTGCATCAAGACCCACATTGTAAGGGGATTCCTGAACGAATTTTTTCCACCATGCTTTTTTTATATTATTTTTTAATTCTACACCTAGTGGACCGTAATCCCACGTGTTAGCAAGTCCTCCGTAAATTTCAGAACCCGGGAAAACAAATCCGCGATGCTTCGCTAAATTTACTACTTGTTCCATTGACATAAAAGTCACTCCTTTTCATCATGTATGTAATAAAATAAAAAAGCTCGTCCCTAGGCATATAGCCTAGGGACGAGCTTGATACTCGCGGTTCCACCCTAGTTGATATACGTAATGTATACCCACTTTTAAATGTAAAATAGCTCGGGATTGCCGTTTCCCTGCTTTCCAGGCTTTCACCGTCCCTGGTCGCTTGAGTGCAGCAAGTACTTATTGATCCGTCATAGCATTATTGATTATAAGATGAAGACATTTTATCATGATAAAGAAATAAATACAACTACTGATCAGTAGAAGGGAAAAGATTTGAAGTTCGTATCAAAAAAAGATAATCTGTGTTAGGTGAAATTTAAAATATAGTGTTGACACAATTGAATGATAATATGCTCTTTTCATTTTTTTTAAATAGTATATAATATTTCATATAAAGTATAACATAAATCGTTTGTCCGTTAGGTGGTGAGTAACAATCGAACTTAATAAGCGTCAAGAACATATCTTACAAATAGTTAAAGACAACGGACCTATCACTGGTGAACAAATCGCCGATCAATTAAACTTGACCAGGGCGACTCTCAGACCTGATTTAGCCATTCTGACCATGGCGGGTTACCTCGATGCCCGTCCCAGAGTGGGATATTTCTATACAGGGAAAACAGGAACGCAGCTATTGACAGAAAACCTTAACAAAATATATGTTAAAGATTATCAATCGATTCCTGTAGTGGTAAACGAAAATGTTTCCGTGTATGATGCCATTGTTACAATGTTCCTGGAGGACGTAGGAACATTGTTTGTAGTGGATGCCAATACGTACTTAGTTGGCGTCCTGTCCCGTAAGGATCTATTAAGGGCGAGCATCGGGAAGCAGGAACTAAGTACCTTGCCGGTGAATATCATTATGACGAGAATGCCTAATATAACGGTCTGTGAAAAGGATGACCAGCTAATAGGTGTGGCCAAAGACTTGATTCATAAGCAAATCGACTCTGTTCCGGTGATTAAGAAAACAGACAAAGGCGATTTAGAGGTCATAGGCAGAATTACGAAAACCAATATCACAAAAGCATTTGTAGCGTTAGCAGATGAATATTAGAAGGTGGTGAACGATCGTGAAAGAACCGATCATCTATGTTGTATCCGACTCGGTGGGTGAAACTGCTGAACTAGTCACAAAAGCGGCGATTAGCCAATTCAATGGTTCCAATACGGTCATTAAACGCTTTCCGTATGTAGAGGACTTAGAGCATATCGATGAAGTGATTTCCCTGGCGAAATTAAACCAGGGCCTGATCGTGTACACACTCGTAAAGCCGGATATGCGTGCTTATATTAAAAAAGAAGCTGAAAGAGAAGAATTGTATGCATTTGATATTATCGGTCCATTAATGGATAAATATCAATCAGCTTACCAAAAGGAACCGTTGTTCGAACCGGGAACGGTAAGAAAGCTGGATGATGATTACTTCAAGAAAGTGGAAGCGATAGAGTTTGCCGTCAAGTACGATGATGGGCGGGACCCCCGTGGCATCCTTAGAGCTGATATTGTGCTTGTAGGTGTTTCCAGAACTTCAAAGACGCCGTTATCACAATATCTTGCCCTGAAGAGAATTAAGGTTGCTAATGTACCACTAGTACCTGAAGTCGATCCACCAGAAGAATTGTTTATGGTTTCTCCGAAGAAGTGCTTCGGATTAAAGATCAGTCCTGAGAAGTTGAATACGATTCGCAGGGAAAGATTAAAGTCATTAGGATTGAATGATCAGGCAAGCTATGCAAATATTCAACGCATTGAAGATGAGCTGAAATATTTCGAGAAAATAACGAATCGCATCGGTTGCCATGTGATTGACGTAACGAACAAAGCTGTAGAAGAAACAGCCAATGTCATTACGAATATCTATCAGCACTCAAGCAATTAACTTGTAAAAAAGAATGATTCTCTCCCTGAATTAAATGGGAAGGGATCATTCTTTTTTGTTGAATCCAAACGGAAACACCTAAAGGTTTTATAAATTGAGTTTTTATAGTGGTCAAACTTGTCCGATTATACTATAATAAAAAATTGTGATAAAAATATTTAAAATAGGTTTAGACTAAACTCTTAAGGAATAAACTAATTATTGTGATATGTCAAGTCTCGTCTTAATTAAAATTCGACAATTTTAATCAATTCTCTAGGAATATTCATAAAAAGAGAAGGATAATACGGAGTGATGTAGAATAGTTAGTATTAGCGAACATAAGTCTACCGTATATGTAGATGCAGATGCTTGCCCGGTAAAACAGGAAATCATTAAAATTACCAGAGGATATGGCTTTGAAGTTGTTTTTGTTGCTTCTCATGCCCATAGAAAGAACACACCTGATCAAGGCAGGTGGGTATATGTCGATAGTTCGAAAGAAGCGGCTGACTTATACATCATGAACCATGTTAAACCACATGACGTACTGGTCACCCAGGATATTGGATTGGCGTCACTGGTTTTACCGAAAAAAGTTTATGCCATCTCTCCCAGGGGAAAAGCCTACAGGGAAGAGAGTATAGTCACCGCACTCGATTATCGATACGTCGCAGCAAAAGAACGCCGTAGAGGAAACTATGGTAAAGGTCCTAAACCTTTTACAAATGAAGACAGAGAAACTTTTTGTATTTCCTTCGATAAAATCTTGTCGGAAATTGCAGGAGAATCGGAATAAATACAGAATGGATTAAGAGGGTAAATAAAAACAGGTGATAAATCGTGTCTGAAAGAATCCCTGAAGATAAGTTAAATAAAATATTATCGTCAACCGATATCGTAGATGTCGTCAGTGATTATGTACAACTGAAAAAGCAGGGACGCAATTATTTTGGTTTGTGTCCGTTTCATGGAGAGAATACTCCATCTTTTTCTGTTTCCCCTGACAAACAAATATTTCACTGTTTCGGATGTGGGGCCGGGGGAAATGCGTTTACGTTTCTAATGGATGTGGATGGTTTAAGCTTCCTGGAAGCAGCGCAAAAGCTTGGATCTAAAGTAGGAGAAGAAATCTCCATACAGACATCTTCGTCTGAAAGGGAGCTTCCCCCTCAAGAAGATGAAAAGCAAATGATGGAAGCTCATGGGTTATTAAGTAAATTTTACCATCATCTCCTTCTAAATACAAAAGAAGGTCAGGAAGCCCTCGAATATTTATTGGCTCGGGGGTTTACGACTGAAAGCATTACTGAATTTCAGATTGGATGGTCACTTCCAAGCTGGGATTTCACGGTTAAGTTCCTTCAGAAGCGAGGCTATTCCCTGGAGCTGATGGAAGCGGCGGGTTTACTCGTTAGAAGGGAAAGAGACAATACCTTCTTGGATCGCTTCAGGGGAAGAATCATGTTTCCTATAGTTGATACGAAAGGGAACACGGTCGCTTTTTCAGGAAGAAGTATCGATGCGAATGATGAACCGAAGTACTTAAACAGTCCGGAAACGAAAATTTTTAACAAAAGCAGCATTCTTTATAATTATCACGGCGCACGTTCAATGATTAGAAGAAAACAGCAGGCCATTCTGTTTGAAGGATTTGCCGACGTCATATCAGCCAGTGAAGCAGAGGTGGAAAATGGCGTAGCCACTATGGGTACATCATTAACAGAGCAGCAAATCGGACTGCTTAAACGCCTGACTGATTCCGTGATCATATGTTATGACGGTGATTCTGCTGGAGTGGAAGCCGCATTCCGGGCTGGAAATCTTCTGCACAATCATCAGCTGAACATTCGTGTCGCAACAATACCGGAACAATTAGACCCTGATGACTACATTTCAAAATATGGTCCAACAAAGTTTCAACAAGATGTAATAGGGGCAAGCTTAACGTTCATGGCATTTAAGCTTCGGTACTATAAGCTGAATAAAAACTTAAATGATGAAGGAGATCGCCTTAAGTATATAGAAGACATACTTAAGGAAATTACCCAACTGAGTAATGCGGTTGAAAAGGATTATTATTTAAGGTATTTAGCAGATGAGTTCCAATTATCTCTTGATGCTCTTCAACAGCAGCTCTTTGAACTGGAAGGCCCTGACAAACGGAATTCCAAACCTCCTAAACAGGTAGGTATGCAAGGCAATTTCTCCAGGAAGACTCAGTCAAAACTATTACCCGCTTATCAAACGGCTGAGAGAAGATTGATTGCCTATATGCTTAAGGACCCGAACATCGCTTATAAGATTCAGGAGTGGCTTGCAGGTACTCACCTTAATATTGATGAACATCAGGCTATTATTACTTATTTATTGGGTTATTATGAAGAAGGTCTACCTCCAAGTGCCAGTGCCTTTATCGGGTACCTTCCCGATGAGAGGCTAAGAAGGATCGTAACGGACATTGAAATGATGTCAATAAGCGAAGAAAGTACGGACCAGGAATTAGTAGATTATGTCAATCAGGTGTTAAAACATCAAAAGATGTTGAGAATAAAAGAAAAAGAAGTGGAAAGAAAAGAAGCAGAACGACTAAAGGATTACCGAAAAGAAGCACAAATAGCAATGGAAATCTTACAGCTGCGTAAGTCTCTATAAAGTTTTGTAAGGAAGTTGGAAGGAGGGGAACAAATGGCTGAAAAGTCAGCGCGTTCCAAACAAATAGCATCAGAATTAACAGTTGATCAGGTGAAAGAATTTTTAGTTAACCAAGGTAAGAAAAGAGGAGTCCTCACATACGAAGATATTGCTGATAAATTATCAGGGTTTGAGTTAGATTCCGATCAAATGGATGAATTCTACGAACACTTAGGTGAACAAGGTGTAGAAATTATCAATGAAAATGACGAAGATGATGATCCGGGTGCTACGGAGTTAGAAAAAGAAGAGGAAGAAGAATTCAATCTGAATGATTTAAGCGTTCCTCCAGGAGTTAAAATAAATGATCCTGTCCGTATGTATCTGAAAGAAATTGGAAGAGTTGATCTCTTATCTGCTGAGGAAGAGATAAATCTTGCCAAGAGGATTGAAGAAGGCGATGAGGAAGCCAAGCGACGTCTTGCTGAAGCGAACTTACGACTTGTTGTCAGTATTGCCAAGCGTTACGTTGGTCGAGGGATGTTATTCTTGGATCTTATCCAGGAAGGAAATATGGGTCTGATTAAAGCGGTAGAAAAGTTTGATTATCGTAAAGGGTACAAATTCAGTACGTATGCAACCTGGTGGATTCGCCAAGCCATCACCCGTGCGATCGCTGACCAGGCCAGAACGATTCGTATCCCGGTTCATATGGTGGAAACCATTAACAAGCTTATTCGTGTACAAAGACAGTTATTGCAAGACTTAGGACGTGAACCGGCACCAGAAGAAATTGCAGAAGAAATGGATTTAACACCTGAAAAGGTCCGGGAAATTCTTAAGATCGCTCAAGAGCCTGTATCCCTTGAAACGCCAATTGGTGAAGAAGACGATTCTCATCTGGGTGACTTCATTGAAGATGCAGAAGCTCAATCCCCTTCAGAACATGCTGCTTACGAACTTTTAAAAGAACAGCTTGAAGATGTACTGGATACTTTAACAGATCGTGAAGAAAATGTTCTTCGTTTACGCTTTGGTCTGGACGATGGCAGAACCCGCACACTTGAAGAAGTAGGGAAAGTCTTCGGTGTAACAAGGGAACGTATTCGTCAGATTGAAGCAAAAGCTCTTAGAAAACTGCGTCATCCAAGCAGAAGCAAACGATTAAAGGACTTTTTAGAATAGAAAAAACCTTTTACTGCCTCTATTGTGAATAGAGGTAGTTTTTTTTGCTCTAAATAAAGGTTTATTCAATCCCTTTGACGAATGTAGCTAAAAGATTTAAGAGATAAAGGTGTGACATCAACTGTGAAAACAGTAAAAGATTCAAGAAAAGAATTGATTGTGAATGAAATACAACTTTGGAAGCAAGCTAATATGCTCCCAGAGCACTATTGTGACTATCTCCTTGCATTATATACCGAAGGAGACGGTATGGAACACAGTGATCAAAAGAATGCCCAAAAGAAGATAATGCTTAAAGACTTCTTTTTATCAATTTGTGCGATATTAATTTCATTATTTGTCATTTATTTTACTGAATTGTCAATCGTTTTGCAAACAACGATTTTGGCAAGTTTTGTCGGATTATTAGTAGCGATAGGAATTTATTATATTAAAAAACAATTATCGCCTTTACTCTTGTATATGGCTGCCGCTTGTATACTTCTTCTATCCTCCATAGAAATAACAGAGGAGTTATTCGGTAGGAGTTCTTTCGGAATGTACATAACCTTATTTCTGAACTGTTTCCTTTGGATAGGTGCAGGTTTGAAATGGAAGCTGGGCTATCTTTCCCTTTCAGGTATGGCAGGGGGGGTCCTACTAATTATTTTTATATTACTATAACTTCTGAAAATTTAAAAGTTTTTTAAAGTTGAGAAAATTCACTATTCCCTTTTATAATAAGAATGAGAGCGCATTCATAGAGTGCAGTGATTATGTTTGAAAGCGCTATTATGGAAATGGAGTTAGGGCTTTCAGTCATCAAAGTTAGACAAGGGGGATAAGGATGAATTTTGACTTAACACAAGAACAAACAATGATTAAAAAGACAATCAGGGAATTTGCTGAGGAAGAAGTGGCTCCTGGTGCATTGGATCGGGACCGCACAAAGGAGTTTCCTAAAGAAATTTTCAAGAAGCTTTCTGATCTGGGGATGATGGGTCTTCCGTTTCCCGAGGAATATGGGGGGGCAGGTGCCGATACGGTCAGTTTCGCCATTGTAACCGAAGAGCTTAGCAGAGCTTGTGCGTCGACAGGTATTACGTACTCTGCTCATATTTCTCTGGGTGGAGCACCCATTAACTTATTTGGTTCTCATGAACAAAAGCAGGAATACTTAACGCCAATCTGTACAGGGGAATCATTTGGCGCTTTCGGCCTGACTGAACCTAATGCAGGTTCCGATGCAGGAGGCACCCAAACCACTGCAGAAGATAAAGGGGATAAATGGGTCATTAATGGTAATAAATGCTATATTACCAATGCAAGCTATGCGAATCATCTCGCTTTAACAGCGATTACTGGTAGAAACAATGGGAACAAAGAAATTAGTGCGATTATCGTTCCGACTAAAGCAAAAGGGTTTAAGGTAATCGATAATTATGAAAAAATGGGCCTTCATTCATCAAACACAACTGAGTTGGTTCTTGAAGATGTGGAAGTACCTAAAGAAAACCTGTTAGGAAAGCAAGGAGAAGGTTTCAAGCAGTTCCTTGTCACCCTGGACGGCGGAAGGATTGGAATCGGTGCCATGGCTGTTGGTGTGGCACAGGCTGCCTTTGATAAAGCACTGCAGTATTCCAAGGAGAGAAAGCAATTCGGCAAAACTTTGTCACAGTTTCAAGTCACTCAATTTAAGCTTGCTGACATGGCAATGAAGATTGAACTGGCAAGGAATATGGTTCATAAGGCAGCGTGGCTGAAAGATCAAGGAAGACCATTTTCGAAGGAAGCATCCATGTGTAAGCTTTACGCTTCAGAAATCAGTATGGAAGTAGCGGATGAAGCCATTCAGATACATGGTGGATACGGTTACATGAAAGAATACCATGTGGAAAGGTATCTACGGGATGCCAAGCTCCTTGAAATCGGGGAAGGGACCTCAGAAGTCCAGAGAATGGTCATTTCAAGGCTGATAGGCTGTCAATAAGGTGAAAACATCATAACTGCAATAAGGAGCTCTATTGGTCCGTTCTGGGGCAGTAGGGCTCTCCCTCTTTTAATGAAAACTTTCCTTATTTCACACGAAATGTGTCTAATTTGTGAGAAAGATGGAAAAGTTAATTGATAGTACTTTTACTTTGTCGTTTTTTACAGTAAAATATAAAGTGTTGAAAAGAGCACTATTTTTGGATGTTGTACATAAAGGAGGTTAAAATCATGAATCGTAATCCAATTATTCCATTCGTACTTATCATGGCTCTTGGAATTGGTCTTGTTTTCTTCTTATCTTTAGAAGGCCTTAATAACGCTGATGAAAAAGCAAAAGAAGAAGGTCACGGAGAAATGGAAGGTAAAGAAGGCGAACAGGCTTCAAGCGGAGAATTCGATCCGGAAGCTAAGTACAAAGAGTCTTGTGTATCTTGTCATGGTGGAAACTATGAAGGTGGCGCCGGTCCTGCTCTAAAAGGAACAAAGCTATCTAAAGACGAAATTAAAGAAACGATCAAAAACGGTAAAGGTATGATGCCGGCTGGTCTAGTAGAAGAAGGAAATCTGGATGCTATGGCAGACTGGATTAAGTCACTTAAATAATCAATGATTGAAAAAGGTTCTTTGTCTTTTGGGCAAAGGACTTTTTTTATCGTGTAAAGTTGGTTAGAATGATTATCGTATATGATTTACCCAATAAAAATGATTAAAGGTGAACGAATGAATATTCAACAGTTATCAAAACGACTAGAAACAGTTGTTTCATACATACCCAAGCAATCGAAAATCGCTGATATCGGTTCGGATCATGCATACTTACCGTGCTATGCCGTCAATAAAGGGATTGCGTCCTCTGCCATCGCAGGAGAAGTAGTGAAAGGGCCATATCTTTCTGCCAAGAAACAAGTGGAAGATGCCGAATTAACTCAAGAGGTCGAAGTAAGATTAGGGAATGGCCTGGAAGTGATTTCACCAGGTGAAGTGGATTGTATTACGATCGCCGGAATGGGGGGCACATTGATTGCCTCTATCCTGGAGGCGGGTAAAGCAAAGCTGACCAATCAACCCAGGTTGGTCCTCCAGCCTAATGTGAGTGCAAGGTCCATCCGAACGTGGCTTATGGACAATGAATGGGACTTAATAGGGGAAGAAATTCTTGAAGAAGATGATAAGGTATATGAAATTCTAGTGGCGGAGAAAGGAAACCCGAGACGCCGCTACTCTGGTGAGCTTGAAAAAGAGTTGCTGCTCGGTCCATTTTTGATGAAGGAGCGTAACGATGCATTTTTGAAAAAATGGAATCAGGAGCTTCATCAATGGAAGAATATATTGAATAACATGGAAAAAGCAGAAAAGACCGATGCGTTGGAAGAACGAAAACGGGAACTCATTCAAAAAATAAAAATGGTGGAGGAGGTTCTTATCCTATGAAGACAGTAAACGGCCATGAGATCATACAGCTGTTTGAGCAATTTTCACCAAAATATTTAGCAGAAGAAGGGGATCCGATTGGTCTTCAAATTGGTAAGTTGAACGAAAAGGTTGAAAATGTGATGATCACCCTGGATGTATTGGAGAATGTGGTAGATGAAGCAATCAAAAACAACGTGAAATTAATCATTGCTCACCACCCACCGCTTTTTCGTCCACTAAAGTCCCTGCAAACGGACACGTATCAGGGACGGATGATCGAGAAGTTAATCAAGCATGATATTGCCGTTTATGCGGCCCATACGAATCTTGATGTGGCGACAGGGGGAGTGAATGACCTTCTGTCCGACATGCTGCATTTGCAGGATACGTCTGTACTCGTCCCTACTCACCAAGAGGAGCTCCGTAAATTGGTCGTTTATGTGCCAAAAGAAAATGCAAAGGAACTTCGAACGGCCCTCGGTAATGCGGGAGCCGGGCACATCGGAAACTACTCACATTGTAGCTTTTCGACTGAAGGAAAGGGAAGGTTTCTTCCTGAGGAAGGCACGAACCCTCATATCGGGAAGCAAGGCTCCCTTGAGGAAGTAGCAGAAGAGAAAGTGGAGACGGTTTATCCTGTTTCTTTAGAGAAAAAAGTGTTGAATGCCATGTTTACCCATCATCCTTATGAAGAAGTTGCCTATGATATCTATTCCCTTAAAAACGGATCACCCGCTTTAGGCTTAGGTAGAATCGGACATTTACAAAATGAGATGAGCCTTAAGGAATTTGCGTTGGTTGTGAAAGAAACATTTGGTATGGACGGAATCAGAGTCATCGGTGATGGGGACGCGAAAGTGAAGAAAGTAGCGGTGCTTGGCGGAGATGGAAATAAGTTTATCGGAAAAGCGAAAAGACAGGGAGCGGATGTATTCGTTTCAGGAGATATCTATTACCACACCGCCCACGATGCCATGATGATGGGGCTGAATGTAGTTGATGCAGGTCATCACATCGAAAAGGTAATGAAGGATGGAGTGGCCAGTTATTTAGCGAAAAAATCCTCTGAAAAAGGGTATATCGTCAATATATTCGCGTCAAAAGCTGAAACCAACCCATTTACGTTTATGTAAAGATGAAAGGCCCCTTAGAAATTCTAAGGGGCCTTTCACTTTATTTTGTTCCCAACTTAGCTTTTCGTACTTTAGGGAGAATTTTATTTAATGGAACATTTCGTTCTCTTGTCCAAGTGGATTCATCATTTGGATTAAAAGCTTCAAGGAATTTAATGACTTCTTTTACAATTGGAGTAGGAGTGGATGCGCCGGCTGTTACAGCAACGACGCCCGCGTCTTTAATCCATTCTATATCCAATTCACTAATGTCTGAGATGCGATGTGCAGGAGTACCTGCAATATCCTTTGATACCTGAGCAAGGCGGTTGGAGTTATTACTCTTTGGATCTCCTACGACGATGAGAACATCTGCATCTCCAGCTTGTTCAGCAACTGCTTCTTGACGAACCTGGGTAGCCAGGCAAATCTCTTTATGCAGTTCAACGTGAGGATACATTTCCTTTACTTTATCCATCGTATCCAATACATCCCATTGACTCATCGTCGTTTGGTTGGTCACAATGATTTTTTCGTTATCAATAGAAAGTTTTTCTACATCTTCAGCTGTTTCCACGAGATGAACGATCTCAGGTGCAACCCCGACAGCTCCTTCAGGCTCTGGATGTCCTTTTTTACCGATATAGATCACGTCGTAACCTTCCGCTTCTTTAGCGCGAATCAGATCATGTGTTTTCGTTACATCAGGACACGTTGCGTCCAGTGTGACAAGTCCTTTTTGTTTGGCTATTTCTTTGACTTCAGGAGAGACTCCATGAGCGGTGAAGATCACCGTTCCTTCATTTACTTGTTCGATGATTTCTTTTCTGTTGCTGCCATCCAGGGTAATGATCCCGTCTTCTTCGAATGCGTCAGTCACGTGCTTGTTGTGAACGATCATGCCTAAAATATAAATTGGACGAGGTAGCGATTTGTCTAATGCGGCGTTTCTTGCAATGACCATTGCATCTACAACACCGTAACAATAGCCTCTCGGTGTAATCTTAATAATTTCCATCTATGAATATCCTCCTACATGAGAAAAGGTTTTGTCTTCATTATAAAGGAGAATGGTCTTCCTGACAAAGAGAACGATAATCATATGAACCTTTCCCTATCGAACTGCCTTTTTAGCGGCCTTTAATAAAAGGCTCTTTTCGTAAAGTTTGTTGCTATTGTAGAGGAGAAAGTTATAGTTGATTTCCGCTACAGGATGCTCGCTTTCCGCGGGGCTGGCGGTGAGCCTCCTCGGCTGCGCCTCCGGGGTCTCAGCTGTCCAGCTACGGGGCTTAGGGGCTCGAGGTCATAAGCCGAGTCTGCCAAAAAGGCAAAGAGCGCCTTTCCGGCAGACTCGACTTATGCTTGTCGCCCCTAGGCAAAGCCCCCTCCGCTTTTCGTACTGTCCAGCTATTCCCGCAGGAGTCGAGCCTCCTTCCGCTCCAAACAACTTTCTGAGCATGTATCCTTAATAGAAAACAATTAAAACAAGAATTTTAGCAAACAATCTTATTAAAGATAAGTAGAAATTGATTTTCCTTTTAAGAAAGAAGAATTTATTTTCTAGTTACATTGTTTTGTTGCACACCTTGAAGCTCTGTCATGAAAATTCCATTAAAGATGGTGAGGGAGATTCTATGTTAGAAAACATCAATCTTTGCGAAAAGAGCCAAATAAAAAAATCCCTAAACAGGTGATTCAGTACCTTTAGGGATCCCGGCCTTAAATATACAGTTTGGGTTTTGATCCTGATTTAGACTTAGATGGTGCCTGGATATCTTCAAGACCTTCACTATCCTCTGAAATTTCTACGGGTTGTTTCTTCTTCTTTTTTTTCTTTACGGTGGATTCGACTTCAGGGATGTCGATATCCGCATTTTTTTCTTCGCTATTCCCGTCGTCGGACGCATCATCGGCAGACATATCTTTGAATCCACGATATAACTTCCATAGTGCCGGGATATTTTTCACCATAGGTCCATATTGTTGGAACATCGGACCCAGCTGTTGAGCGGTCTGGAGCATTTGCTGTGTATTGGATAAAAATGAATTCACATTACCGGGGTTCAATAAGCTCTGGAGGATTCCGCCGGCTGCCTGGGGAGATCGTTCAAAGCCGGTCGTGTTGGAAGATGAGTCCCCTCTGGAAAATTGTTGTAATAATCCTCCGCCTGTATTCTGATTATCTCCCTTTTTAAGAAGCTTAGACAATAAACCACCTTTACCTGTCCCTCTGCTTCTTCCTCTCTGGTTCATCCCCATATTGAAACCTTGATTTTGTCGTTGTCCTCCAAATTGAAACGGAGGTGGCTGCGTCTGCCCCTGCGTCTGCCCCAGTCTAAAGCCATTCCTTCTAGGCTGCTGCATTCCGAACCCGTTGATTCCCTGCTGCTGTCTCATCCCGAAAGGATTTCGCATATCCTGACCTTGATTCCTCATTCTTCTAGGTGGCATAATGACAGCCTCCTTTCATTCGAATAAATTCCTCGTCAGTATAGAGTATGCAATAGGTGAAAAAAGGGTATTCATACAATATCATCTCAAATTAAAATAAGTATGAACTAGATGTTTTGCCAAAAAAATATTATAATGGTTAGATGTTCTTTAAATATGACGCTTACTAAACTGTTACGTTAAGATAAAATCACTCGTGGTGATAAAGTGATCCGTAAATTTTATATATATCTATGGTGATGATGTGTACGAGAGACATCCATCCCGATGACAGCGTAAATAAAAGGATATTTTGATAAAAGGAGATGTAAAGAATGAAAAAGAATTTATTTCTACAATTCGGATTCCAGTCTTTCATTAATGAAGCTGTAGAAGAACTGGGTTTCTACGAACCAACAGAAATTCAAAAGAAAATGATCCCACTGATTTTAAAAGGTCAGAGTGCGATAGGTCAATCCCAGACAGGAACGGGAAAAACACATTCATATCTATTGCCGATCATTGAGAAGGTGACTGCAGACTCTGAACAGGTACAGGCAGTTATTACTGCACCGACCCGAGAACTTGCACAACAGATTTATCAAGAAGTACTAAAGATCACGAAGGATAGCAACATTGTTTCCCGCTGCTTTATTGGTGGAACGGACAAGCAGAGAACGATTGAAAAATTAAAACACCAGCCTCATATTGTGGTTGGTACTCCCGGCCGGATCAATGATTTAGTGAAAGATCAAGCCCTATTTGTTCATACTGCCAGTTTACTGGTGATTGATGAAGCGGATCTGATGCTTGATATGGGATTCATTGAAGACGTGGATCAGATTGCAGCTAAGATGCCTGAAAAATTACAAATGCTAGTATTCTCTGCGACGATTCCAGAGAAACTGAAGCCATTCTTGAAAAAGTATATGGAAAATCCACAATATGCACATGTTGAGCCCGAGCAGCTATCGGCAAAGAATATCCAACATGTGATCGTCCCTCTGAAGAGTCGCGATAAAATCAACCTGCTGTACAATATCTTAGTGGAAATTAATCCATATTTAGGTATTGTCTTCACCAATACAAAACAAAAAGCAGATGAAGTAGCGGATGCTCTAATTGCAAAAGGATTAAAGGTTGGACGGATTCACGGAGACCTTTCTCCACGTGAACGTAAGAAAATGATGAAACAAATCAGAAACCTGGATTATCAGTACATCGTAGCGACAGATTTAGCAGCAAGAGGGATTGATATTGAAGGTGTGAGTCATATCATTAACTTCGAACTGCCACAAGATCTCGATTTCTATGTTCATCGCTCCGGCCGGACGGCACGTGCAGGAAACAGTGGTATTGCATACACCATTTATACACCATCCGATGAAGATGCATTGAATCGTCTGGAGAAACTCGGAATCAGCTTTGCTCATCATGACATTAAAAAAGGGGAATGGTCTGAGTTACCCCCCCTTAACAAACGTAAGAACCGTCAAAAAACGAACGTTGATGAGATTGATGAAAAAGCAAAATCAATGGTTCGAAAACCAAAAACAGTTAAGCCGGGCTATAAGAAGAAAATGAAATACAAGATGGATCAAATCAAAAAGCGGGAAAGAAGAATCAAAAACAGAAGCAAATAAGTGTTTCAACGTGATTCATTTGTACACATTCGATACAATATAGAGAGATTTTCTTAGGAGTTGAGAAGAATGGTTAAGATTGGATCCCATGTTTCAATGAGTGGTAAAAAAATGCTATTATCCTCCAGTGAAGAAGCCGTTTCTTATGGAGCGAATACTTTTATGATTTATACAGGTGCCCCTCAAAATACGAGAAGAAAAAAGATCGAAGACTTAAATATTGAAGCGGGAATCGCTCATATGAAAGAAAATGGGATAGAGGACATCGTTGTTCATGCTCCCTATATCATCAACATAGGAAATACGACGAACCCTGCTACATTTGAATTGGGTGTCAATTTCCTCCGTTCTGAAATCGAGCGCACAGAAGCTCTGGGAGCGGGGCAGATTGTGCTTCACCCGGGTGCTCACGTAGGTGCAGGAGCTGATAAGGGAATCGATAAGATCATAGAAGGTCTGAATGAAGTGTTAACAAAAGACCATAAAGTGCAAATTGCATTGGAAACAATGGCAGGGAAGGGTTCTGAATGTGGAAGATCTTTTGAGGAATTAGCTCAAATCATCAATGGAGTAGAACTGAATGACCGCCTTTCTGTTTGCTTCGATACTTGTCATACCCATGATGCAGGATATAATATTGTGGAAGATTTCGATGGAGTCTTGGAAGAATTCGATAAGATTGTCGGAATTGATCGCTTAAAGGTTCTACACATTAACGATAGTAAGAATGAACGTGGAGCCAGTAAAGATCGCCATGAAAATCTAGGATTCGGACATATCGGATTTAAAGCACTGAACTATATTGTTCATCATCCACAGCTGAAAGAGGTACCTAAGATTCTGGAAACACCATATGTAGGGGAAGATAAGAAAAATAAAAAACCTCCTTACAAGTTCGAAATTGATATGCTGCGTAGTCAAACATTCGATGAAGATGTATTAACCAAAATACTGAATCAATAAAAAAGGCAATAGAGGAGGTCATCTCTCATCAATAGGGACGCCTCCTCTTCTTTTACTATCTGATGAGCTGCAAAAAGAGTTGGTTGATTTCCTTTGCCTTGGAAGGACCTATGATCCTGGCTAAGTCCTTCACCAATTTACTGCGTTTCTTGTCATCAAAAATATTGATGTTCTTTCCTTTAACACTGGCGACGATGCTTGTTGCCTGCTGGGACGTCAATGAAATGTTATATTGATTGGCGTACTTTAATAATTCTTCATTTGTGATATTGTTGATTTTGTGATTAATCACGTTTTGTAATAACTTCATGTTTATCACTCCTCAACAGATACATATGTCACTCGTGTTCAGAAAGTGACATTTTTATAAGAAAATAAAGTGAAAGGAAAGGAATTGCCGATGACCCAAAGAGTACATAAAAAAGAAAGTCCCCTTCATTTTATTTACCGATTGATCTTTATAACGATTGGTGCAGCCTTAGCTGCAGTATCCATTGAGTTGTTCCTTGTTCCAAATAATATCATCGATGGTGGAATAATTGGTGTTTCGCTGATATTGGATTATCTAGTTTCAGACACCATTCCATTTGTAAACTTTGCGACCCTGCTCGTTCTCCTTAATCTCCCATTCATGTATTACGGGTATAAACATATCGGGAAAACCTTTGTCGTTTCTTCTCTGTTTGCCATTATCGCACTGGCAGGTATTGAAAGCCTTTTACACCATATTGATCCGTTTGTAACAGAGAAAGTGTTAGCCACTGTCTTTGGAGGATTGACTCTTGGAGTTGGGGTCGGCCTGGTGATACGCCATGGTGGATCTCTGGATGGAACTGAAATCCTGGGTATCCTATTAACGAAAAAGCTTCCGTTTTCAGTGGGGGAGTTTGTTATGTTCATCAATATTTTCATTTTCGGCTGGGCAGCATTTGTCTTCGGACTTGAAGAAGCAATGTATTCCGTTATGACCTACTATATAGCCTTTAAGACGATTGATACGGTGATTCAGGGAATGGATGAGACGAAGGCTGTAATCATTGTTTCTGACCATTACCTTGATGTATCCGACGCAATCCTAAAGAGACTTGGCAGGGGAACAACGATGTTAAAGGGTCGTGGAGGATACACCGATAATGATAAAGAGGTCATTTATGTCGTGGTCACCAGACTTGAAGTAACAAAGTTGAAATCCATCGTTTCTGATGTGGATCCCAATGCCTTCATTACGATTATGAGTACACAGGAAACAAAGGGTGCACGATTTAAGTCTGCGATTCATTGATGCAGCATACCAATAAAGGACTGCTCACTCAAATTGAGCAGTCCTTTTATATGGTATTGGGGCTTGAATGATTTACAATTGTGCACTCATCATGTATACTACCCTATGTACTTTTAAATCGTAATGATTCTTATAAAGAGAGATGATTAAAATGGATACTACAAATCCCATTATAAAAATAGAAGATGTGAATTTCAGATATGAGCGGGAAAGAGTGCTCGAAGATATTAACCTAAGCATTCCGAGAGGGGCATTCCTTGGGATTGTCGGACCTAACGGTTCAGGTAAATCCACATTACTAAAGCTTGTTCTTGGCCTTTTACGAGTAAAACAAGGAAATATTGAGCTATTTGGGATCCCCCAGCATAAATTCAAACAATGGGATCGCATAGGGTTTGTTTCCCAGAAGGCCAATAGCTTCAATACAGGCTTTCCAGCCACGGTATATGAGGTGGTGGCGAGCGGATTAGCGAAAAAAGCAGGCTTGTTCAAGAGGATTTCATCTAAATACAAACAAGATGTTTATAGTGCCATAGAATCAGTTGGAATGAGTCAATTCGCTAAACGTAACATTGGAGAATTATCAGGTGGACAACAGCAAAGGGTGTTCATTGCCCGGGCCCTCGTCAGCCAGCCTGATGTATTGATTCTAGATGAGCCGACAGTTGGGGTAGACAGTCAAAACGTCCAAAACTTCTATGATATGTTAGAAACCTTAAATAAAGATTTAGGGATTACTCTCGTACTTGTCACTCATGATATAGGATCGATTTCGAACAAAGTGACTCATGTCGCTTGTTTAAATAAACATTTACATTTCCATGGCAAAACAGAAGAGTTTGAGAAGCTAAAGGAAAATCAGCTTTCCTCTTTTTATGGTCATGATGTACATTTTTTAAATCATGAACATGAACATCATCATTCATGATCGATTGGAGGGAAGACAATGCTACAAGCAATTTTTCAATATGAATTTCTACAAAATGCCTTTCTAACGGGGATTCTCATTGGAATCATCGCCCCCTTATTAGGAGCATTCATCGTCGTAAGGAGGCTTTCTTTAATTGCGGATGCCTTGAGTCACGTCACTCTGTCAGGTATTGCAGCGAGCCTGTATTTAAGTAAAACAATGCCTGCTTTTTCGGGATTGAATCCACTCTACTTTGGAATGGTATTCTCTGTCATGGGCTCATTGTTCATAGAACGTTTACGTATGTTATACAAGCATTATCAGGAGCTTGCGATACCGATCATCCTATCTGGAGGAATCGGGATAGGGGTCATCTTCATTTCGCTGGCAGACGGTTTTAATACAGATTTATTTAGTTATTTGTTTGGAAGTGTCAGCGCAGTCAGCAGAGGAGATTTGTATCTGATTGGAGGAATCAGCGTTCTTGTCATAGGCGTGATTTTCCTGCTTTATAAAGAATTGTTTCTTCTATCCTTTGATGAAGACCATGCAAAGGCATCAGGTATCCCTGCTAAGGCGATACACTTTATCTTTATGGTCATGGTGGCACTTGTGATTGCCGCTTCCATGCGCATCGTCGGGATCCTGCTCGTTTCGTCTCTGATGACATTACCGGTTGCTGCAAGTATAAGAATTGCCAATGGATTTAAACAAACGATAGGGTTTTCACTGTTATTCGGTGAAATTTCTGTTATTGTTGGATTGATCAGTGCCTTCTATTTGAATCTTGCACCAGGTGGTACGATTGTCATGACGGCTATTTTAATCCTTCTCATTACAATTGTGATTAAAAAAATCAGATCATCGAGTCATTCTTCTAAAGTTGAGGTGTAGAAAATGAATGTAACGGAAGCAATGGACCTGTTAAAATCAAAAGGATATAAGCATACAGGAAAACGGGAGCAATTATTAGAATTGTTCTCCAGCTCTAATAAATATTTGACGGCCAGGGACGTTTTGGAAAATATGAAAGCTGATTACCCGGGGCTCAGTTTTGATACAATCTACCGTAATTTGAGCTTGTTTGTTGAACTTGAAATTTTGGAAGAGACCGAACTCTCAGGTGAAAGACATTTTCGATTTACATGCGAAAGTCATCACCATCATCATCACTTCATTTGTATGGATTGTGGTAAAACGAAAGAAATTCATACATGTCCAATGGAAGCATTACAAGAAAATTTAACGGACACAGGATATGATATATCCGGTCATAAATTCGAAATTTATGGCAAATGTCCTCAATGTCAATAGAGAGATCCTTTTTAGGGTCTCTTTTTTCTTTTACTAAAATGTCCAAAGTTTAAGTAAAGGTAAAAGAGGGAAAAAATGCATTTATACGGAAGAAATTGAGAGGAGATGCAGCCATGGAAACAGTGCCTTTTACTCACTGCCCGACGAATAAAAAAAACTGTGTGAGCACAATTGATCTCACATCATTTCATCGGATAGCACCGCTTCCCATCAGTGGAAGCACAGAGGATACGAAGGAGAGAATACGTAGTACCCTAAGCAAGTTCAATCATGTAGAGATCAAGGAAGAGAAGTCACATTATGTGCATGCGGTTTTCACATCAAAATGGTTGAAATTCAAGGATGACCTGGAACTCTATATTGATGAAAGTACACATCTTCTACATATCAAGTCAGGTTCACGACTCGGATATTATGATTTTAAAGTGAATCGGAAGCGGGTGGAACAATTTAAAGATGTATTTAATAAGTAATGGGAAAGCCTCTTTTGATTAGAGGCTTTCTCTTATGATTCATTTCGAAGCCAGGTTTGGACCCAGGAGTTCGCTTCCTGCCAGTCATTTACGCGAATGACTCCATTAGGGATCGGTTGTTGATTGTATGGTGTGTTAAATAACAGAACGGGAATCGATAGTTCTTCAGAAATCGCTACTGCATTATCATGTTTATCCTCAAAGAAAATATCGACACCGTGTTTTTTTGCTGTTGAGATTTTGTCATGTGAGCCAATTAATTCGATGTGATGATACATCAAATCCTGGGTGTTGAACCATTCTTTAGTTAATTGGATGAGATCGGATCTTCTTGCACTTATGAAATAAAGCTCATGTATTTCTTTCCATTGATCCAATATTTTCTTTGCGCCAGGAGCAAGGGGAGATTCTTTGTAAATGGTTGGTTCCGCTTCCTTAAACCACTTCCCGAACGTTTGAGGTGAAATATTCAGGACTTCCGTCAGTTCGTATTGGGTGATGTCTTGTAAGGTTAAATTCAACTTAAAATAATCATTTATGTGAGGCAGTAAAGATTCAGGTGACGTAACTGTCCCATCAATATCGATTCCAAAACGTTTCATTCTTTATCATGCTCCTCTTTATAAAAACTCCTTCAAGTTTATCACATTTCTGACCAGTAGATAAACGATGTTTTCAAAAGACTCTTTTCGAAAAGATTGTTGTCTTTTAACATAATATCTGATTTGGCTCTGTCCATTAGTGTGTGCTGGATGGTGAGGTTTTCGTGACAGAGCTAAAGGTGTTAAAAAACGATCTAATTAGAAGAAAGATTTCTTCTCCAATAGGAGATAAATTCTACTCACCTCAAAAGAGATTGTTTGCTAAAAGGTTTTGATTTTATTTATTTCTTTTAAAAGAAACACGCTTAGAAAGTTGATTGAAGCGGAAGGAGGATCGACTCCTGCGGGAATAGCTGGACAGGTGAGACCCCGGAGGCGTGCCGAGGAGGCTCACTGCCAGCCCCGCGGAAAGCGAGCATCCTGGAGCGGAAATCTTCCTTAAGATCGCAACAAACTTTGTGAAAAGTAGCCTTTCTAAAGCAATAAATGGTTTTAAAAGAGAAAATAAGCTAACAAAAATGACAAACATTAGCATAGTAAAAAAAGCGGAGTGACACACAATAAGAAGGCTCCCAAACACAGAAAGTGAGGGATTGCTGTATGAATGATGAACGACGCGAATTAAACAGCGTTGATCGAAATCTACAAGATATCGACGTGTATTACGACAATCCGGAAACAGATGTGAGTAAAGAATACCGTGAAGAAACAGCAGCAGAAATTGCTGCTCCAATGAGTGTAAGCCGCGATTTTGAAGAGGATACCGCCGAAGATACGACAACATCAGGTCGTGTATTGGGTTACTCTGCACTTGCTCTATCCATTCTTTCCTTATTTATTCTCCCTGTAATCATGGGTGCTGCGGGGATTGTTCTTGGATTTGTGGCAAGAAGACGAGGAGCAGAAATGCTCGGTGCCTGGGCAATCGGAATTGGGGCCGTATCGATAATTATCGGATTATTTGTACTGCCGTTCTTTTAAGAATATTGCTTTTTCTTGAAATTGGGAGCATTTCAAGAAATAAAAAAAGAGGACTGATCAAAGATCAGTCCTCTTTACATGCATTTATACTTCTTGTTCTTTCTTTTCTGCTTCTTGCTGTGCAAAATATTCTTCTGCGATCTTGTCGATTTCTTTCTTTAATTCCTCAACCATCGTCTCTTCAGGAACTTTCCGGACAGTCTTACCTTTTCGGAATAACAGTCCTTCACCACGAGCCCCGGCAATGCCAATATCGGCTTCTCTGGCTTCACCTGGTCCATTTACTGCACATCCAAGGACAGCGACTTTGATTGGTGCTTTAATGGTGGAAATGTATTCTTCCACTTCATTAGCTATTGAAATTAAGTCGATTTCGATACGTCCGCATGTCGGACATGAGATTAAAGTAGCAGCGTTTGAAGCTAATCCAAACGACTTTAATAGTTCCCTTGCTACCTTCACTTCTTCAACAGGGTCAGCACTTAAGGAAATACGCAGTGTATTACCAATGCCAAGACTTAGAATCGCCCCTAGCCCTGCTGCACTCTTTACTGTTCCTGCAAATAATGTACCTGATTCAGTGATTCCAAGGTGAAGCGGGTAATCAAATGCTTTAGCCGCTTTCGTATATGCTTCGATGGCCAAGTTTACATCAGATGCCTTCATGGAAACGATTATGTCATGAAAATCTAAATCTTCCAGGATCTTGATGTGATGGAGGGCACTTTCTACCATACCGTCAGCCGTTGGGTATCCGTACTTTTCAAGAATTTTTCTTTCCAAACTTCCGGCATTTACCCCGATTCGAATTGGGATCCCTTTTTCTTTCGCTGCTTTGACAACTGCTTCCACTTTTTCACGGCGACCGATATTTCCTGGATTGATCCGGATTTTATCGGCTCCGCCTTCAATGGCTTTTAAGGCTAGTTTATAGTCAAAATGTATATCGACAACAAGTGGAATATTAATCTGTTTCTTAATATCAGCTATCGCGTCTGCTGCACGTTCATCTGGACAAGCTACACGGACAACCTGACAACCTGCTTCTTCTAGACGGTGAATCTCTTTAACCGTTGCTTCAACATCATGTGTCTTTGTAGTAGTCATACTTTGAATAACAAGTTCATTGTTACCGCCAATAGTTAAATCTCCGACTTTGACCGGACGTGTCTTTGAACGATGTATAATTTCACTCAAGTGTAATTCGCTCCTTTAGAAAGGTTCTAAAAACATTCATTATAAAGTAATACGAAGCTATTGTAACAGTGTTTTGTGTAAAATGACAAGAAATAGGTGTATTTTGCATGCCTGGATCATTGATAATTCGGTATCTTGTAGGTTTTCCCAATTTGAATCTTTGCAGGCAGCACATCATTTAATTCCTCGAAATCAGTTATCACACGTTCGATGGGAACAGGTATAGAACCATCAAGAAGATCTTCTACAAGACTTAAGACTGTATCACCGGGCTTTACCTCCATTTCTACGTAAGGTATGGATGAGGAGGCTTCCCCAGCAGTTTCCTGTGGTGCGGTCGGAGACGATTGATTAACCTGTGGCTGGGCTGTTGCGGCAGTGGATTCTTTATAAAGCAGCCTTAAGGTTCCCTTATTTAAATCATAATAGACACTATAAAGTAGAATGATAATACCAAAGAAAATAGCCATTCTTTTCATATATACTTTCCTCCCGGGTTTTTAGAATGAATATGACTATGAAGGGGTTACGAATCATGACGAATAAGCTTCTCCAACTGGTAATCGGATTACTGCCCATATTAATGGTACTGGGAAATTCTATGCTTATTCCCATTCTCCCGAGTATTGAAGCGGATTTACATTTGAATAGCAGCTGGTCTGGTTTTATCTTAAGCTCATTCACGATACCTGCAGCAGTGGTGATCCCGTTTGTGGGGATGTTGTCGGATCGCTTTGGTCGTATACGATTAATCATTGTTTCACTATGGATAATGATTCTGGGAAGTGTACTTTGTGTTGTGAGCGGAGAAGTGAATGAAACTGTTAGTCTCTTCATGATCGGCAGAGGATTACAAGGAGTGGGTGCCGCTGGAACTACACCTCTGGCCATGGCGTTGATCGGTGACATATTTCAGGGACAGGAGCGCTCAAGGATGTTAGGCTCGTTAGAAGTGTTTAATGGGATAGGTAAGGTAGTCGCACCACTTACTGGTGCTACACTCGCTATCCTGGTCCATTGGAATCATGCATTTTGGGTGTTTCCTGTTTTGTGCGTGGTGATATTAATAGGACTCAGAGAAACGGTTGAAACGAAAGAGGGTTATCACAAGGCTGATAAAAAGAACATGTACTCCATCTTAATTTCAAAGGGACGCTTATTATTTCCACTATATGCGGTTGGAGGGATAGGCTTATTTTTATTATTCGGCATTCTCTTCTTCCTTTCCTACCATATTGAAAATACTTTTCATATTGATGGCTTTTTCAAGGGATTTACATTTATCTTTCCACTTGGTGCGATGACCATTAGCTCTTACTGGTGTGGGGGGAGGTTAAAGGCGGATGAGGAACAGGGATGGACGTATATGAAATGTGGGTTGTTAATGATGTCGGTCCCATTAGGCTTTCTGATCTTTTTTTCATCATTGGGGTTTTTGATGTTCTTTATTACAATAAGCTTTGGGGGATTGGGCTTGATGCTGCCGGTCATTAATACCTTTATTACTGGGAGTGTATCAGAGAATGAAAGGGGATTTATTGTCAGTATTTATGGAGCTGTGAGGTTCGGTGGCGTTGCACTTGGGCCTATTGCTTACAACCTTTGGAAAGACGATGTGTTGGTAATGTATTTGATCACCTTTGCATTTTCCCTTCTTAACTTGATGTTATTTATACTTGTGTCCAAGCGTAGGGAGGGGGTCTTTCGTCCTGAAATTCAATAATCCTTTACACAAGCTTTACACTTCCTTCATCTTTCTTTGAGAAAATGAAATGTGGAAAGATTAGGGAAGGGTGTATGAATTTGTCGAAAATATTGAACTTCTTAAGAGAATGGCCTCAGCGGATTAAAAGGGTTCTAAAAAGGAAAATGACTGTACCGTTTTCCAAGAGTTTGACATTAAAGAATCGATTATTGATCGTCATTTTACTCCTGGTTGTCATTACTGGCTCAACGATTGGAGGGATATCTTATTTAAAGTCAAAACAGGCTACGATTCATCTAATGGAACAGCGTTTGGATCGTGAAGTGACCTCGATAAGTGATATTGCACAAAGCTTGATGCTCATTTATGTCGGTAAACAGGAACAATTTGAGAAAAAACTGAATGATGTGATCAAGAAACAGGATACAGCGTTGATCCAAGATAATATTGAAGCACAATTCTATTTTATTAAAGATTCTGAAGCTGTACCATTTTCAGTTAGTAAAGATTCTGGATTGCAATTTGGGAAACCTCTTATAGAAGAAATCGAAGAACTTGAAAAGGGGACCATCGAAACAACCATCGAGGGGGAAACCTATACGATGGCTTTTCATTCGATTCAAGAGCTGCAAGGTGAATATGTGATCGTAGTCCCTCAGGAAGAGTATATGCAAGACATTCGGTCGATGGCTGCCTATACACTGGTAATGATTGGTCTTAGCGTGGGGGTTGCCTCTATCATTGTCTTATTATTTGTGAACCGGTTGACCTCCCCGATCGCTCAATTGCGCGAATCGATAAAGAAAATAAGGGATGGTGATCTGGCTTCCAACATCCCTGTCGAAACGACGATGCCGGAAATCGTTTCCCTTCAAAAGAGTTTTGATTCGATGGTAGTGAAAATGAAAGACTTAATACATAATATTCATCAAACAACAGACAGTTTAGCATCTACAGGTATACAGCTTCAAACCTCTTCATCTGAATTATTGAAAGAAAATAAGTATATGGTAGAAACGGTACGAATGGTGAAAGGGGGGGCAGAAGAAACGGCAGGTACTTCCGAAGTAAGTGTCAACCACTTCCAAGAAATGAATATGACCGTAAAATCCATATTTATGAAAATGAATTCTGTCTTTGAGAAAACAAAGGATATGAATGAATCTGCGGGTGACGGAGAGTACAAGGTTGATAAAATGGTTGGGGGTTTGAACAGGGTATCCGGAGACTTCAAGCAAATGAATAAGATCATTCAAGAAGTCCATGATCAATCATCCTCCATCGTCACAGTGATTTCCTTGATTAATCAAATTGCTGAACAAACGAAACTCCTCGCCCTCAATGCCGCGATTGAAGCCGCAAGAGCGGGGGAATCCGGTCGTGGATTTGCAGTTGTCGCCAATGAAGTGAAGAAGCTTGCAGATCAATCATCAGTTGCTACGAAGAATATAAGTGAAACCATTCATACTATGGAGTCAATCACGTTAAAAGCTTCAAGGCAATTCGATCAATTTTTCAAAGAGTTTCAGTACTACGTATCAGAAGCCACTGATACACGAGAATCGTTTGATCTGTTGAAAAATGAAATAGATGGTGTTACGACGGATCTGCAAAATATGAAGGCGGAATTGGGCTATTTAGAAATATCTCTCCCTAAGGTTGAGGCTTCAACAGAGGCGTTTTCTTCCATTTCACAAGAAACGTTAGCGGGAACGGAGCAGATGCTTGCTGCCTTTGAAGAGCAGCACGAAAAGGTTAGGAATACTCATGAAGTAGGAGAAAAGCTATTGAATACTTCTAACCAACTAAAGGAATTAAGCAGGCAATTCAAGTTATAGGGATGGAGCTGAATAGTTCCTATAAAAAATGACGTAAAAGGGAAATCCCTGTCTCCGGTTGAGACAGGGATTTTAATTATGCCCGGATACTCTTTTGAGGGATCTCTTTCACGACTAAGTAAAGAATGACGGTGATTACAAACCAATCCAATATCGGGGCTGCAGGAATATAGGTTTGCAGCATTTCCATTAGGGTAAAAAATAACGTGGAAACCGTCGCTGAATAGGCGGTGATCCGAAAGCTTTGCCGGTAGTTAACATTTCGCTTAAGAACATTGGCAAACGTAACACCGATTATGGCGAAGAGCGTGATCTTCAAGAACGTCATTCCAGAAGTGAATAAGTAGAGAAAAAATAACGCTACGGGAAGGAGAATCCATTTCATATCTATTAACGAATCTAATAGATCAATTAAGCCATCCTTTGTAAGAGCTGTATCGCCGAATAAACTATAGGAAGAAGATTGGACATTCCCTTGATTGATGACTACGAAACTCTTTTCCAAAAAGGCTATCGTATCATCGTTTGCGTCAAGTTTTTCTTCCTTGAGTTCGCCTGTACTGTCGAAGATGATAGTAATGCCATCCTTTTCTAATGTGATCGGTTCTGATTGATCGGAAGATAACGAACCATTTTCGATTGTAAAGGATGGAAATTCAGCTTCAACTGATTCTCTTACATTGTCGATGGCACTGATTGCAAACGAAATAAACTGTACAGCCACTGGTAAAATAGATATTAGTGCCAGTAAGAAAACGTAACGTATCGTCTTGCCAATTCCCTGAAAGCGGAATGTTGCAATGTCTTTTGGGGAATAGATACTTTTATACAATTGTTGAAATACATTCATTTATACTCTTTCTCCTTTCGTGCATACCCTTTCTATTTTATGCTTGTCTTTCTTTTGCATCAAGTATAGAGAATTTAAACAATTTGGAATGATTATATTATGTAACATATTTGTAATAAAAGTCGAGTTTTATTAACCTATTGTAAATTTAGAGTAAAAAGTATTTACCTTTGCTCTATAATATATTAAAAATGATATGGGGTTTTTGTTGTTAAATGTCGAAAATTTATGTAGGGGTTGAAAAAATGGAATTAAATTGGCAAGAGATGTTGTTTCAGTTCTTTGGAGGATTAGGGATTTTCCTCTTCGGGATAAAGTATATGGGGGACGGACTTCAAAAGTCTGCCGGTGAACGCCTGAAAGAAATTCTTGATAAGTTCACGACCAACCCATTCATGGGCGTATTAGCAGGTATTTTTGTTACAGTCTTAATACAGTCCAGTAGTGGAACAACGGTTATCGTTGTCGGATTAGTAAGTGCAGGCTTCATGACACTCAGACAAGCAATCGGTGTCATCATGGGTGCGAATATCGGTACAACGGTAACAGCGTTTATCATCGGGATCGATATTGGTGAATATGCACTACCAATTATTGCAGTTGGTACCGTCATGTTATTCTTCTTCAAAAACAAGAAAGTGCATAATTTAGGTCAGATGATATTTGGTTTCGGTGCATTATTCTATGGACTGGAACTAATGGGTGGAGGAATGAAACCCCTTCGTTCACTTGAGGCTTTTCATGATTTAACAGTAAGTATGAGTTCCAGTCCGATTCTTGGAGTTGTGATCGGTACATTATTCACTGTGATTGTTCAAAGTTCATCTGCTACAATCGGTATTTTACAAGAGCTATACAGCTCAGATTTAGTGGACATCCAGGCAGCACTTCCTATTTTATTCGGGGATAATATCGGAACGACCATTACGGCAGTTCTGGCAGCTTTGGGAGCTTCAGTTGCTGCAAGACGCGCTGCAGCAGTCCATGTGCTCTTTAATCTGATTGGCTCAACAATCTTTTTAATCATATTGCCATTCTTCACTAAGTTTGTTCTGTTTTTACAATCTTCATTTAACCTGAATGAACCGATGACAATCGCTTTTGCTCACGGCTCATTTAATATAACGAATACGATTATTCAATTCCCGTTCATCGCCCTATTAGCAGTGATCGTAACGAAATTGATTCCAGGGCAGGATTCACTTGTCGATTATAACTCTAAACATTTAGATCCAATGTTTATTGAACAATCACCTTCCATCGCTTTAGGTCAAGCGAAGGAAGAAGTACTGCGCATGGGTAAATTCGCTGTCAAGGGATTAGAAGAAACCAATGAATTCTTAAAGTCAAAGAGCTCTAAGAATGCTGAAGCAGCTTATCAAATTGAAGGTGCCATTAATAATCTTGATAAGAAAATCACGAATTACCTGGTTGATTTATCTTCTGCTTCTTTATCTGAAAACGAATCAGAAAGACACTCTATACTGATGGATACCGTACGCGACATCGAACGTGTAGGAGATCACTTTGAGAATATCGTTGAACTGATTGAATACCAACAAACCAACAAGGTTAAAATTACAGATGATGCAATGAATGACCTTGAAGTAATGTTTAATCTAACAATTGAAACAGTGGAAAAAGCGTTGAAATCTTTAGACTTGAACGATACTGATATTGCAAGGGAAGTAGCTGAAAAAGAAGATCAGATCGATAAAATGGAAAGAAAGCTTCGCAAACAGCATATTCTGCGTATGAACGAAGGAAAATGTTCGGGACAAGCAGGAATCGTGTTTGTTGATATCGTCAGTAACCTAGAACGTATCGGTGATCATGCAGTTAATATTGCCGAAGCGGTTTTAGAAGTAGAGTAATACAAGTGCTGACTCATTTGATGTTTGTCAAATGGGTCAGTATTTTTTATACTTAATAAGAGGTGCTAAAAGATGGAAATTGTTTATTGGAGTATTATCATCGTATTAATGATTCTAGCCTTTGTGGGATTGATATATCCGATCTTGCCGAGTGTCGTCTTTCTGATTGGAAGCTTTATTTTATATGGCGTGTTTTTCAGCTTTGAACCCTTTGGCTGGTTATTCTGGACTGTGCAGGTATTGTTTGTGATTCTTCTTTTCGGAGCTGATTACATGGCGAACCTCATAGGGGTAAAGAAATTTGGTGGCACGAAAGCCGGAATCTGGGGAAGTACGATCGGTTTGCTTGTCGGCCCTTTTGTCATTCCTGTCATCGGGATTCTGATCGGCCCGTTTATAGGTGCGATCATAGGTGAATGGGTCGTGCATAGATCCAATCTAAAGACCGCCGTAAAAGTGGGTGTTGGATCAGTCGTTGGATTCATCTCCAGTGTAGTGACAAAAGGAATCATCCAGATTGTCATGGCTGTATATTTCTTTTTTGTTATTTGAAGGGGAAATATATTCTTATGACTAGTAATGAAAATATAGGGAATTTTATTCTTGTATGAGAAAAGTGAGAAATAGAAGGCAAAATATTTGAACAGATATAGTAGTTTTGGTAATCTTATACTGAAACGGCCTGAATTCATTGTTCAGGAAACTATACATAGGGAGGAATTTATAATGGCTTACGAATTACCGCAATTACCTTACGCATATGATGCATTAGAACCTCATATCGACAAGGAAACAATGAACATTCACCACACGAAACACCATAACGCATATGTTACGAAAGTAAATGATGCACTTCAAGGTCACGATGATTTACTAAGCAAATCCATTGAAGATCTTGTTTCTAACTTAGACGCTGTTCCTGAAGGTGCTCGTACTGCAGTACGCAACAATGGTGGCGGCCACGCTAATCACTCTCTATTCTGGACAGTATTATCTCCGAATGGTGGAGGCGCTCCATCTGGAGAGCTTGCAGATGCCATCTCTTCCAAGTTCGGTAGCTTCGATTCATTTAAAGAAGAATTTGCTAACGCTGCTGCTACCCGCTTTGGCTCAGGTTGGGCTTGGCTAGTGGTAAACAACGGTGAATTAGAAGTAACAAGCACACCGAACCAGGATAGCCCACTAATGGAAGGTAAAACTCCTGTTTTAGGTCTTGACGTTTGGGAGCATGCATACTACCTGAATTATCAAAACCGTCGCCCTGACTACATCGGTGCGTTCTGGAACGTTGTAAACTGGGATGAAGTAGCGAAGCGTTATTCAGCTGCTAAATAATTTAATCGTACGAGGAGAGAGGTTCTTTCAAGAACCTCTCTTTTTTTTGTATAACTTCCCTCCCTTTTTCACAAGATAGGGGTACGTTAAAGGGGAGTTTTTCAAATGAGTAGCTATAAAAAGTTATTAGGCGATATTGATTTAACGAGAGACCTTACTCTGCTGCTGTTGATTGGCGGATTATATTCCTTGAGTATTGCGCTCTCAAACACATTTGTAAACATCTACTTGTGGAAGCAATCAGGTGAATTTATTGATTTAGGCATCTATAATTTAACCGTTGTCATCTTTCAGCCATTAACTTTTATATTAGCTGGAAGGTGGGCAAAGAAAGTAGACCGGGTGATTGTATTACGCTTCGGGGTTATTTTTTTGGCTCTTTTTTACATATCTGTACTCTCGTTCGGGGAGTCGGCCGAAAATTACCTGGTTGTGTTAGGAGCGTTGCTCGGTATCGGCTACGGCTTCTATTGGTTAGCGTTTAATGTACTGACCTTTGAAATTACGGAACCTGAAACGAGAGATTTCTTCAATGGTTTTCTCGGAACGTTAACATCAGCTGGAGGAATGATCGGACCGATCCTCGCAGGTTTTATCATCTCCAGGTTTGCTTCGTATAAGGGCTATACCATTGTATTTGGTTTATCTCTCCTGTTATTTGCTGTAGCCGTGCTTTTGAGCTTCTTTCTAAAAAGACGACCTGCATCGGGGCGGTATCTATTCCTCAGAATACTGGAAGAAAGGAAAAACAATGCTAACTGGCGCTTCATTACGAACGCCCACTTCTTCCAGGGGTTAAGAGAAGGAACGTTTATCTTCATTATTTCTGTGTTTGTGTTCATCAGCACAGGAAGTGAGTTTGCCATCGGTACATTCGGACTCATAAACTCAGGGATCGCATTCGTAGGCTATTACATTGCATCACGGGTGATTAAAAAAAAGTTTCGAAAAAAGGCTATTTTATTAGGTGGAATCCTTCTCTACCTGGCAATATTCTTGATTGTTTTTGATGTCACTTACACGAAGTTATTGCTCTATGCCGGGATGATTGCCATTGCATACCCCATCCTTCTGGTACCTTATATTTCAATGACATATGATGTAATCGGTACGGGATGGAACGCCGCTGAAATGAGAATCGAGTATATTGTCGTGAGGGAGATTTTCTTGAATTCAGGAAGAATTGTGTCAGTCCTGGCTTTCATCATTGCCGTCACATTTTTTAACCACGAAGAGAGTATCCCAATCCTACTATTAATGCTCGGAGCGGGTCATACCCTCATATATTTCTTCGTGCGAAAAGTGGACTTACCCATTTAGGATATTTAAGCAAAGAGAGGGAAAGATTTCCTCTCTTTGCTTATGTCTAGATTATCCTTGTATTTTTCTATAAAATAAGAAGGGATGGTAACGATATAAAGATATTTTTACATAGAGGAAGGGTTGGAAAGATTGAAAAGAAATAAGAGAAAAAGAAAGACGCATGTTCCCGTTCGGATGAATCTGCTGTTTTTTGCCGTGTTCTTATTATTCTCTCTTCTGGTTCTTAGACTGGGACTCGTTCAAATAGTGAACGGAGAAAGCTACAAGAAGGAAGTAGAAAGAACAGAGGATGTTGTCGTCAATACAGGTGTGCCACGAGGGAAAATGTATGACCGTTATGGTAATGTGATCGTCGATAATGTACCGTTAAATGCGATTACGTATACACGTGCAAACAACACCAAGATCGAAGAGATGATGGAGGTTGCTGCCAAGCTTTCTGAGTACATTGAAAAAGATACCAAAGAAGTGACAGAAAGAGACAAGAAAGACTATTGGTTATTAAATAATAAAGAACAAGCAGACAAAAAGGTGTCAGAAGCGGAAATTAAAAAGCTTCAAGGCAATGAAGATTTATCTGAAGACGATGTAAACTCGAAAGTGTACCAAATGAGACTAGATCGAATCACAGAAGACGAGTTAGCATCACTGACTGAAAAAGATTTAGAAATCATTGCGATTTATCGTGAATTCTCCAGCGGATATGCATTAAATCCGCAAGTTGTGAAGAACGAAGGGGTCACCCCGGAAGAATTTGCCGTCGTCAGTGAACATCTCAGTGAACTTCCCGGCATCAATACCACTACAGACTGGAAGCGATCGTACGTATTTGATGATACGTTGAGGACGATTCTTGGGAACGTTTCTTCCTCAAGAGAAGGTTTGCCAAAGAACCTGGTAGATTCCTATTTAGCGAAAGACTACAACCGGAATGATCGAGTTGGGAAGAGTTACGTTGAATTAGAATATGAAGATGTCCTGCAAGGTCAAAAGGAACAAATCAAAAACGTCACTAAAGGCGGTAGCGTGTTGGAATCTGTACTCGTTCAAGAAGGTCAACGGGGAAAAGATATTGTTCTGACAATCGATATGGAGCTTCAACGTGAAGTCGAAAAGATTATAGAAGAAGAATTACAAAAACAGATTGTGAATCGCGGTGAATCCCCTAACCTGGATCGGGCTTACGTGGTCATGATCGACCCTAATACAGGGGAGATATTGGCCATGGCCGGAAAACAGTACGTGAAAAACTCTGAAACAGGAAAATATGAGATGAGGGATGCTGCGTTAGGAACCTTTACGTCTTCTTATGAAGTTGGATCGGTTGTTAAAGGGGCTACTGTTTTAACAGGATACATGACCGGGGATTTAAAACCGGGAGAAGTGTTGATCGATGAACCGTTAAAAATAAAAGGGACAAAGCCCAAATCTTCATGGTTCAATAGATACCAACGAATTCCCATGTCAGACTTGTTTGCTCTGGAGAAGTCTTCTAATTCATACATGTGGAAGGTTGCCCTTAAAGTAGCCGGAGGTCAGTATGTACCGAATGAGCCGATTGTGAATAATCCGGAAGCCTTTGACATCTTTCGGAACCACTACGCACAATTCGGATTAGGGGTGCCGACTGGAATCGACTTACCTGGTGAGTCTTCTGGACTGACTGGTAATGACACCACTCCTGGTTTCTTACTTGATTTAGTAATTGGTCAGTTCGATACGTATACAACGATGCAATTAGCTCAGTACATCTCTACGATTGCCAATGATGGTTATCGTGTGCAACCACATATCATGAAAGAAATAAGAGAGCCGACAAATGATCAGGAAAGCCTGGGACCAATCCTGTTTGAAAAAGAGACGAATGTGCTGAATCGAATCGATGCGACACAAGCTCAAATCGAGCATGTTCAAAAAGGTTTCTACAGGGTGTACCACTCCCCTGATGGTACGGCGTATGATCAATTTAAGAATGCACCGTATAATGCGGCAGGTAAGTCGGGTACCGCTGAGACATATGTGGATGGAGAGCTGAACTACAACACGACTCTTATCGGGTACGCCCCATTTGATAACCCTGAAGTGGCGTATGCCACAATGGTTCCTGCTTCTCATATCCAAGCAAGCGGAGTAGCCGATCCTTACGTCAATAAATACATTTCTAAACGAGTGATGGATAAGTACTTTGAACTAAAGAAGAAACGAGCAGAAGATGAGAATGATCCCACTTCAGTTAACAAGAAGGTAGAAAACGCTGAAGAGGCAGAGGAACAAATGCAAGAGGAAAGAGAACAGAATAACTAAGCAAACGTAAGCTGATTTCCACGAAATAACTTTCTGGGAATCAGCTTTTTTTATGATTTTTAAGTCTTTTTACTCAAAATCAATAGAACATTTCTATAATGAAATCGAAAATCAGGATAAAGTCGAAATAAATATTTGATATTCATTTGGGAACTACATAATTTACAAATCCTTGTCTATTACTATGTTTAATGAGGGTTTGACGGGGTTTTTCAGGATATTGGAAGGGTCTGAAGATGAAGAAAAATGTCGAATTTACAAAACCTTTACAAACGGTTAAAACCGCATTAACACTCATCTATTAATCTATTACTCGTAGGACAAAACAACCAAGTTTCTTAGGGGGAATTTAGGAATGAAAAGCTTTAAGTATCTGGCAATGTCAGCAATGATCGGATCAGCTCTTGTATTGGGTGCATGTGGTGCTCAAGGTGGAGCAGAAAATGGTGGTTCAGGAGAACAACTATCCGGCAGCGTAAAAATGGATGGATCATCGACTGTAGCTCCAATCATGGAAGCTGTTAACGAAGAATATGCAGCTACACAACCTGATGTAAAAGTATCTATCGGTGTTTCCGGTTCTGGTGGTGGATTTGAAAAGTTCATCGCAGGTGAAACGGATCTTTCAAACGCTTCCCGTCCAATCAAAGACGAAGAAAAGCAAAAACTGGAAGAAGCTGGTATTGATTTCACTGAATTCGAAGTTGCAAAAGATGGTCTTACAATTGTTGTTAACAAAGAAAACGACTGGGCTGAAGACATAACAGTCGAAGATCTTCAAAAGCTTTGGATTGAAGATGGAACGACTAAGAAATGGTCTGATATCAATCCGGAATGGCCGGATGAAGAAGTTAAATTCTATTCTCCTGGTACTGACTCAGGAACATATGATTATTTCAACGAAGTAATTTTAGAAGAAAAAGATATGGTTAAACAAAACATTCAGCTTTCTGAAGATGATAACGTTCTTGTACAAGGTGTAACGGGTGATAAAAACGCGATCGGATTCTTCGGTTATGCTTATTACCTTGCAAATAAAGAAGAACTTAAAGCGGTGAAAATCGGCGGAGTTGAGCCGAATAACGAAACAATCGAGAGCGGGGAATACACTCCACTATCACGTCCATTGTTCGTATATGCTAAAAACGCTTCTGTTAAAGATAATGAAGCTGTATATGATTTCATGAAATTCACACTTGATAACTCTGCTGAAATGGCAGAAGCAGTAGGCTATGTAAGTCTTCCTGAAGATAAAATCAAAGAAGCTACTGAAAAATTAGAAGGTCTTAAATAAGTTTGAATCGTTGCTAAAGTCAAAATGAACAGATGAGAAGCGATTACTTGCTTCTCATCTTGTCATGTGGATGAAAGGGGTTTGCATTATATGGCTACAAAATCAAAAGGATCATCATACTCTGTTGCTGAGATGATTTCACAGAAAAGTGGTAAAGGCTTGAATCGTTCTGTTGAAAAGTCTATACCATGGATCTTGTTTGCAATAGCCGGGGTTTCAGTATTAACAACCATAGGTATCGTATTTACTCTTATATTCGAAACATTTACGTTCTTTTCAAGAGTATCCGTATTTGAATTCATAACAGGAACAGAATGGTTTCCTTTTTCCGTTCAGAATCCAAGCTACGGAATCATTCCTTTAATCTCAGGAACGTTGAAGATTACCGGAATAGCTGTAGTGGTAGCAGTTCCGATAGGACTTGCTTCCGCCATTTATTTGAGTGAGTATGCCACAGATCGTTCAAGAAGATTCATCAAACCGATATTAGAGGTGTTAGCCGGGATTCCAACGATTGTATTTGGTTTCTTTGCTCTAACATTTGTTACACCTTTATTAAAGTCATTTATACCTGGATTAAGTATATTTAATGCATTAAGTCCTGGAATTGTAGTCGGGATCATGATTATTCCCATGATTGCTTCTCTATCTGAAGACGCGATGTCGTCTGTTCCGAATTCCATACGTGAAGGTGCACAGGCATTAGGGGCTACTAAATTAGAAGTTGCGCTTAAGGTTGTTTTACCTGCAGCTGTATCAGGCATTGTTGCATCGATTGTTCTTGCCATCTCCCGTGCAATTGGAGAAACCATGATTGTAACGGTTGCTGCAGGAGCTTCTCCAAACCTTTCTTGGAATGTTACTGATTCCATCCAGACGATGACAGCGTACATCGTTCAGGTAAGTACAGGAGATGCAGGGTATGGAACGACGATTTACTACAGTATTTATGCAGTAGGTTTCACATTATTCTTATTCACGCTTGGTATGAACCTGCTTGCCCAATACATCTCTAAGCGATTCAGAGAGGAGTATTAATCATGAAGTATATCAATCATGAAAATGTCTTAAAAAAAATGTCTTCCAGGCTTATGGTGAATAGCGTCTTTAAAGGGCTATTCTTCCTTGCGACTTTATTTGGCTTAATCGTGTTATCTGTATTATTATATCGGGTATTCACTCAAGGAATTGGATACTTGGATCTGCAATTTTTACAAAATGTGGGATCGAGGTTCCCTGAAAAAGCAGGGATTTATGCCGCCTTTATGGGAACGATCTGGCTGATGTTCGTTGTTGTTATCGTTTCATTCATATTAGCCGTGGGTACGGCCATTTATTTAGAAGAATATGCTAAACAAAACAAAATCAATAAATTCATTAAAGTAAATATTTCAAATCTTGCAGGTGTTCCTTCCGTTGTATTTGGTCTTTTAGGTTTAACGATCTTTGCCCGGGCTTTTGCCCTTGGCCAAAGTGTACTGGCAGCCGGTTTGACGATGAGTTTGCTCATTCTGCCTGTTATTATTGTGGCAGCACAGGAAGCGATTCGTTCTGTACCAAGAGAGTTGAGGGATGCATCGTATGGTATGGGTGCTACAAAGTGGCAGACAATTACCAGAGTCGTATTACCAGCCGCAATACCCGGGATATTGACAGGGAGCATTTTAGCTTTTTCCCGTGCAATCGGAGAAACAGCCCCACTAGTCGTTATCGGTGTACCAACGATATTACTATTTACACCAGGTTCCATCTTGGATACATTTACAGCACTTCCAATGCAAATTTACGACTGGACAAAACGACCACAGGCAGATTTCCATGATGTGGCAGCTGCAGGTATTATCATCCTGTTAGGCTTACTGTTACTCATGAACTCGATTGCAGTGCTGATCCGTAATAAGTTTCAAAAAAGATATTAATATCGCTTTTTAATTGGTTTTCTAATGGATGAAGGAGGCTTTCAAATATGGAAACAACAATGGTGAACAACAATAATAAAGGTATGATCAATGGTTCAGTGAAAAAAGAGCCTGTGTATCAGACAAAGCAACTTAACTTATGGTACGGTACAAATCATGCGTTGAAAAATATTGATTTAGATATTATGGAAAATGAAGTGACGGCTATCATCGGTCCGTCAGGCTGTGGAAAATCCACTTATATTAAAACATTAAATCGTATGATCGAGCTGATTCCAAGCGTAAAAACATCAGGGGATATCTTTTATCGTGAGCGTAATATCTTTGATCGTAATTATCGTGTCGAGGAATTAAGAACAAAGGTGGGGATGGTCTTCCAAAAACCTAATCCTTTCCCTAAGTCGATTTATGACAACATTGCATACGGTCCTCGGATCCACGGAATTAAAAACAAAAAAATGCTGGATGAAATTGTTGAAAAAAGCTTAAGGGGAGCAGCGATTTGGGATGAAGTGAAAGATCGCCTGAATCAAAATGCATATGGTCTATCCGGTGGACAACAGCAGCGTATCTGTATAGCAAGATGTCTTGCTATTGAGCCGGACGTCATTTTGATGGATGAACCTACATCTGCTCTGGATCCGATTTCTACACTAAAGATTGAAGAACTGGTTCAAGAGTTAAAAACAGAATACAGTATTATTATTGTTACTCATAATATGCAACAGGCTGCACGTATTTCTGACCGCACAGCCTTCTTCCTGAACGGGGAAGTAGTTGAATTTGACAAAACAGATAAAATCTTCTCTACTCCATCTGATAAGCGAACAGAAGACTATATCTCAGGCCGTTTCGGTTAATTCACATTAGAAGAAGGATAAATATCACCGGGTGTTTAATTCCTACTATTGAGAAGCTTAAGTGTTGAAAGAGGAAGGGGTATAATCATGGCAGTAAGAGGACAATTTGATGCGAATTTGAAAGAGTTACAAACCAAACTAATGGATTTGGGCAATATTGCAAAGATTGCACTTGAGAGAAGTATTGTGGCGTTAGAAGAGAAGGATGTTGATACGGCGCTTGCTATTATCGAAGGCGACCAAAAAGCCGATGATCTGGAAGAGGAGATCAATGATTTAGCAATTCTGACTATTGCTAAGCAACAACCAGTGGCAACTGATTTAAGAAGAATCATCGTTGCCATCAAAATTGCGTCAGACTTGGAAAGAATCGCAGATTTCGCTGTGAACGTAGCGAAATCAACGATCCGTATTGGTAATGAACCTCTGATTAAACCGATTCATCATATTAAAGAAATGCATACCATCACATCTGAAATGATTCAGCTTACATTAGAGTCATTTGTCGAAGAAGATGTGGCGAAAGCTAAGAGAATCGCTGACATGGATGATAAGGTGGATGACTTATATGGTGAAACGATTGTAGAGCTTCTGACTCTCAATAAAGAAAAGCCTGAATTTACGGCTCAGATCACTCAGCTCTCATTCATCTGCCGTTATCTTGAAAGAGCTGCGGATCATTCAACAAATATTGCAGAAGGTGTATTCTATTTAGTGAAAGGTCGTCGTTACGACTTGAATGAATAGACATTAACAGAAAAAAGCTGTCCCGCACAAGGACAGCTTTTTCTGTGCATTCTATTGAGTAGTTGAGTATTTTAGTCAATGAATTTAGTGTTGAAGCTTCGAAATAAGTTGCTGAACTTCAGATTTAGAAAGTGCAGATTGCTTTGCGATTTGTTCGACAGGTATCCCTTGTTGATATAGCGCAATGACTTGATTTTTCACAACCTCATGAATGGGTTTCCTTTCAGGTGATGTTCTTTGTAAAGGAGCATCGCCATTCACCATCAACTCTTCTTCCAGTACCCGTATTCTCTTCTTTAATTGATAATGCTCCTGAAGAACATTCATTGACAATTCTTCTATGTCTTTTTCAATATCACGATACCGATCCCGTTGGAAAAACGAAATGACTAGTAATAGGATAGAGAAGCTTACTAATCCAATGAATAGTAAATCCACTATATCACCTCATGCAGTATTATTCTCCTTTAGTTATAGCATAGATAGTGGCTTATCTCTATAAGGTAGAAGGATAAATTTGCGAAAAGAACCAATATTTTGTCGAATGTCACTGGTCAATTATGAAAGAATCTTGTCGTTCCGATAATGTAATCGCTTTAATATCATTTCAGCATAATAATTTGCAAAAAAAATGCATGATAAACCCCACTATCTCCACGTATAACAAGATACGACAAAATGCGTTTATTGTAGGTTTTTGAATAGGGTGTTAGGATGAAATTATAGATAATTGTCATAATTTTTAGATTGAATTTATATAATATTTGGTTACTCTTTAGGAGGAATTGTTTTGATCACAGAAATCATTCGGTTAAAAGAACAAGGAGTGTCATTCAGGAAAATTGCCAAGGAGCTGAATACTACCGTTGGGAAAGTTCAATATCAATGGGTGAAGTATCAGAAAGCTCAGGGAAACACTACTGTAAATGAGAGTGCGCCTGTAGAAGTGATTGAGCAGGAAATACCCAAAAAACGGGTAGGAAGAGCTTCCTTTGGAAGAAAGATGCCTAAGCTTCGAGCGAAAAACCCGCGAGCCACTGAATTATCGATCATGTTCTCTACGTCATCCAGAATCTATTGCTATTGGAACATTACTCAAGAATGGATTCGCCATGTGAAGAGCCATTTTAAAATGAATGCTGACCCTCAACCATTTGTCCTTCGTTTATATGATATTACATCGATTTCCTTTAACGGACATAATCATCACACATTCTCCGATTCATATGTTCCCCATACGGAGAGTGATTGGTTTGTAAATGGCCTGAAGGAAAACAGAAGCTATTGTATGGAAATTGGATTACGCTTACCGTCCGGTGACTTTGTTGCATTCACCCGTTCCAATGTACTCCACACCCCAAGAACGTCCCACCAGCAGGAGTATCACAGTATGAAAGAGTTATTTGAATATGAGCAAGGATTAATTAAAGAACCGAAATGGGTAGAGCATGTGAGCACCTATTCGTATTATGTTATGAATCAGGAGGAAAAGGCATGAAAGGACTTTCGGCAGTGATGATATATCCACAATTTAACGAACTGGCTTTTTCACAATGGAACGAACGGGAAGATTTACTCACTTCTATCCTTCTAGAAAATAGTGCATTGTTAGATCTTCTGCAGCGTAACGGAGCATCCTCTATACCAGTCGTGATGAACCCTACCCTCTTCTCACTTTTTATGAGTGAAGAGTTTAAGGAGAAAGCTCACTCGATCATTCAATCAAACCTTCTGCAAGCAGAGCCGCATGAAAAGAGTAAATGGCAGCTGGTCTATTCACAGTGGTCGACCTATGACATGAATTTCGTACAAGCCTATAAGAGTCTGGTGGTAGAAGGTAAAGCTACCGTGATTCCTACGACTGTAAGCTCATTTCCACTGACACATTACAGGACACCGAGGGCGATTGAATCTCAGGTGCGCATGAGTACATTATTGTATAAGCAGTATTTCCAAATGATTCCGACGTCGTTTTGGTTACCGCGGGCAGCGTATGTTCCTGGAATTGACTTATACCTTACCAAACAAGGAATCGAATTCACATTTATTTCCTACTACTCGTATGAACATAGTGAAAAAGAGAAGGATAGCGGTGTCATTAGAACACCTAGGGGGTTAAAGTTAATACCTGTTTCAGAAGGAAGAATCGGAGCATCAGAAGAGAACGTTCATTCACTCTCCGTTGTTTTCATCGAGGATCTTTCAAGCTACGATGAATGGATAAAAGGGGAGTTCATGCACTCATTAGAGGAGAAGATGGAATCTTCTACTGCTCTTTCCAGAGTAGGTTTCGGATATCTTGGGATGGAGAAGCAAACCCCTATTCTTTCTGACGCTGCCATGAAGAATATTCGAATCGTTCATCGTATGGAAGAGAAACTTGACGATCTCTATTCATCTGCAGGACAGACAGAGGGCGCACATCAACTAATGAGGGAATGGATCGCGAGCCTGGAAGGGACGAATATCGAGTCTGGCTTGACGACTATTCATTTTGACAGCTTACTTGATATGGTAACGGAAGGTAAGGTTGATGAACATTTATTCCTTCATCGTAATAGGGTCGTACCATTTCCATCTGATGAAATCCTTGAAAAGCTTTTCGCAGGCAATGTAGAAGAAAAAGCAATGAAACAGGATTCCGTTCTGATCCTATCATGGGAATACCCGCCGAATATCGTGGGGGGACTCTCGAGGCATGTGTATGATCTGGCAAATAATCTCGTGAAAAAAGGGAAACAGGTGCATGTCCTTACAACGAAAGCCAATGATGCCCTGGCTATTGAAAGAATGGAAGGTGTGACGATTCACCGTGTGCATCCCCTGCATCCATATGAAGAAGACTTCTTTAAATGGGTATTTGATTTAAATCAGGCGTTCATTCATTACGCTCATGATCTGATTAGAGATGAAAGAATCACTCATATTCATGCCCATGATTGGATTGTGTCCACTTCAGCGATGAAGCTGAAAGAGTACTATTCAATTCCTCTCATCACAACCATTCATGCTACTGAGCATGGACGCAATCAAGGAATATATACCGATTTACAACACAAGATTCACCGGGAAGAGCAGCTTCTCATTAGTGCATCTGACCACCTTATTGTATGCAGTGAGCATATGAAAGACGAAATCAAGAGCTTATTTACTATCGAAGCACCAGTCGCTGTGATACCAAATGGCGTGGAATTAGAGAAGCTCGATCAATCTTCTCCTTATAGCATAGAACGGCCATCCACCCCTTATTTCTTTTCAATCGGGCGCATGGTTCATGAGAAAGGGTTCGACACGATTATAAGGGTAGCCTCACAGTTAAAGAGAGAAGGATTCAACATCTCATTTATCATAGCAGGAAAAGGACCGATGTTAGAGCATTATCGTCAAATGGTAGCCCATGAAGACCTGAGTGATTGTGTGTCCTTCATCGGATACATTTCCGATAGGGATCGGAATGACTATTTGAAAAATTGTTTAGCGGTTATTTTCCCAAGCCTTTATGAGCCATTCGGCATTGTTGCCCTGGAGGCGATGGCTTTCCGTAAAGGGGTGGTGGCATCCAATACAGGAGGACTAAAATCAATCGTGAAACATGAACAAACCGGCTTATTATTCGAGCCCAATCATGAACAAAGCCTTTATGGACAATTGGTCTCATTAATTGAAAATCCTTCGAAATCGGAGCAATTAGGGAATCTTGGTTTCAAAATGGCTCAATCCATGTTTAGTTGGGATCGGATCGCTGAACAAACCATCCACGTATACGATGATGTGCTTCTTCAATCAAAAGTAGAAGGCATAAAAAGATGAAGGCCGTGATATTGGCAGGTGGAGAAGGCAAGCGGTTAAGACCCTATACAATGTCGATTGCAAAGCCGATGGTTCCGATTTTGAATAAGCCAATTCTGGAATACAGCATCAACCTCCTCAGGTCATATGGAATTAAAGATATTCTCATCACGACCTGTTACAAAAGTGAAACGATTAAAGACTATTTTGGTGATGGGAAACGTTTCAATGTAAACATTACTTACCTGGAGGAAAAATCCCCCCTTGGAACAGCAGGAGGGGTCTTCCTCGCCAGGCACAGACTTCGTGAACCGTTCCTTGTGTTAAGTGGTGATGCATTCACGAATATTCCAATAGATAAAGTCATTGAATTCCATTACGAGAAAAGAGCGGTAATGACCGTTGTCTCAAAAGAAGTAGAGAATCCAAAAGAATATGGGATTTGTCATACAGACGAAAATCGTAAATTGGTTAATTTTACTGAAAAGCCGGAAGAGTGGGTAGGAAATGAGGTGAACACCGGGGTATATATGTTAGATCCCCGTCTGCTTGATCGCTATGCTCATTTAGGAGCGAGGGATTTCGGTCAGGATTTCATTCCTCAGCTTCTTACAAACAATGAGGAAGTATATGTTTTTAAAACAAGTGCTTATTGGAGAGATATCGGAAACCCGGAAGAATATAAATGCGCACGTGATGACCTCATGAGGGGGCAATATTCTCCCCCCTCCTTAAAAAAAGGCTTCCACCACTCTAAAGACTTTATTGAACCTTTCATCACCCGACTTCAAGTAGCTTGTCCAAATGGTAAGAAACCCATTGTCCTTGCTAAATTACTGGAAACCGTTCCGTCTTCCTCCAGTCAGAAAGAGATCGTTTTTGACCATAGAGATGGTGGGCGAACGAAAATCATCAGTGACCCCAAAAGAGGATTCATCATTTATTCCAAAGCTGACAGACGGAATCTGGCAAGGGAGCTTGCCAGATATTACGGAAAGAAGATAAAAATCTGGCAAAAGGTGTAGAGGCTAATGAAGGAGAATCCGAATGGAAAATTCCATATCCAAGGAATAGCCTGGAACGGGAATAATGAATATGTACCCCTTAACTCAGAGAAACTAACCTCTCTTACCGGCATAAGTGTGAAAATTCACGAACATATTGAAGGGTGGGGGGAGTCCTTGGCCTTTGAAATGGTAAATACCACAAAGGAAAGCAGGCAACTTAAGGTTTTCTTTCTTATTGAATGGCTCGCCTGTAAAGAAGATGGAGTTGGAGTATTATCACTATCCAAGGATACGTTCTGGAATTATAGTGGTAAACTTGTTGCGATCACAAACATCGTTTCCTGCGCGGGCTCTGTTAAGAAATCCATCTATCCCCTTAACTTGAAAGGCTTACAATTATGGAAGAAGTCCCTGAGTAACGGAAGCCTTTACTACTATCCGATCACCAATGGCCTTAATATGATGGTTTATATGTTAGACTTCTCATTCAAGCCTTTTGAAGTGAAACAAGGCAAAGTGTATGCCATTGAAGGAGCATTGGAAGAAGAGGTTTCAAATTTAAGCGATAGAATAAAAAACGGACTAGCATTTCCGAAAGAAAAGTGATATTATAGAAAAGTCGTATGAATAGTAGAAGATGTATATGTTTGGAGGGAAACAATAATGCGTGTAAACATTACTTTGGCTTGCACAGAAACTGGTGAGCGTAACTATATTACAACTAAGAACAAGCGTAACAACCCAGACCGTCTTGAGCTAAAAAAATATTGCCCGAAATTAAAGCGTGTGACTCTTCACCGCGAAACGAAATAAGCAGCCGGATTTTATCCGCTGCTTTTTTTTATGCTCATAACTGTTACAATATCGCATTTACATAGAGAATCCATTAAAATAATATCTGAATAGTATGGAGGGGTATTATGTCAAAAAAAGAATTACGGAATCTTCAGCTTCAATCATTAAAATTAATCGATCATATAGCGTTTCAACAAAAGTGTTTTAGAATAGAACAGTTACTCTTTGAATCTCCCGTGTGGAAGAAGTGCAACACCGTTGCGGCGACCATTTCAAAGCCTCCGGAAGTCAATACGTGGAATATAATCAAACGGGGCTGGGAGGAAGGGAAAACGGTAGTAGTCCCGAAATGTTTTCCGAAAAACCGTGAATTGGTTTTCTTTGAGCTTCATGATTTCCACCAGCTCGAACAATCCTATTTTGATTTGTATGAACCGGACCCCGACAAGTCGACCGTTGTACATAATGATGCTATTGAATTGATGATCGTTCCAGGTTTAGCTTATACAGATAAGGGCTATCGTCTGGGGTTTGGCGGCGGATATTATGACAGGTTGCTCTCAAGCTATTCGGGTCTGACGATGTCCCTTGCCTTTGAAGAGCAAATGGTCGATACATTGCCAATAGAATCTTTCGATATACCCGTAGGAACGATCTTGACGGAAAAGGGACGAATCGATTGTGATTAATGAGTATTTCTTTCTTCTCCTTATTACTTTCTCTATCGCCATAGCAGGATGGAAAACCAGTAATTTAAGTCTCTCAGGCGCTGTAATGGCCATAATGGTAGGCATGGCTATTGGATGGTCATATGGGTTTGAGGGACTGTTTATATTAGGCGTGTTCTTCCTTTCATCGAGTATATGGTCTCGCCTTTTTAAGAAAAGCAAGATAGGAATTGAGGAGCGCTTAGCGAAAACGTCCATCAGGGACTGGCAGCAAGTGTTGGCGAATGGAGGTCCTGCAGCCCTCTTTGCCTTATTCTTCAGTGTGACGGGAAACGAAGTCTGGACACTGGCCTTCATTGCATCAATCGCGGGGGCAAACGCTGATACATGGGCCTCTGAAATCGGTCCTCTCAGTCATAAAATGCCGTTTTCCATAAGAACCTTCAGGAGAGTTCCCAAAGGCACATCTGGTGCTGTTTCCGTCCTCGGAACGGTAGCGGCTTTCTTTGGAGCTGCCCTTATCTCACTAGCATCATTGATTTTATTGAATGTCATGGATGTATCTCTCTTGTTACTCCTTCTCCTTTCCGGATTTTTAGGAAACATTCTGGATACAGTACTGGGCGCGTTCATACAGCTTGAGTACCGGTGTACGGTCTGCGATCTTCGAACAGAGTCATCCGTTCATTGTAACCATCACACAGAAAGGACGAAAGGGGTCCCGCTCATGAACAATGAGACAGTGAATGCGCTTTCGAGTCTTTTTGCAGGAGTGCTTATGCTCATTTTCTATTGACGGTAACGAAAGAAAGTATCGTTTCCGTGTAATTTAGTGGGATAAGCTTCTCTATAATGATCCAAACTACTAGCAGGAGGGATCATCATGAACGGATGGACAAAATGGTTAGTGCTGGGCGGTTTGGTTCTTTTTCTGATTCCGAATCGATATCGACTGTTAAATGTACTTCTAGGGAACTTTCTCATTAGAAAATTTGCTGTGAAAGCAGCGATGGGGATACCTGGTATCCGCTCTAAATTCATTCAAGGTGCATTCAGAGGATAACAGTCAAAAAGACTGTAAGGGGGAAAATCTCTCTTACAGTCTTTTTGTTTTACAGTTTAAGAAAAGGTTCGGTATAGTAGGGGGAGAATAGGATTTCTTAAAAAAAGAAAGTAGTGGATGATGTGGATTTACGATATCATTATTTGTTTTGGAAGATAGCTTACCATTTGGTTGAGAATAAACAGTATAGGATTCTTAATCTCTCACCCAATCAGGATGAAATATGGCTTGAGAACACCGGGAAGAAAGAAGCGAACGTCATTCGAATGGTACGGAAAGATCTGGATTGGGGAAACTGGGTCAAGCGGGATATGGAATTGACCACGGTGAATGGGGAAAAAATCAGAAAATCCCTTGGGAAAAGGCAGCTTCAAATGAAGAATATCTATGTCTCCACTTATCCGCCTGTAGATGCAGATCCGGATTTATTCCAGGAACCACTGAACAATCAAAAGACATCCGTTCAGCCACTTCTTCTTCATGGTGATCAAAGTATAGAAACCCTCAGGAATGACCCATTTTTCAATGAAGGGGAATGGGAGCTCCCCCCTGAAGTATTGGATGCCAATGTAGAGTGGATTAAAAGCATGACCATGACTTCTTCTTCTAAACAGCTACAGAAGGAAAGGCAGCTGTTTGAAAGAGGGAAGCCGCTCTTTACCTATTTCTTCATTGCACTCCAATTGATCATGTTCTTAATTCTTGAACTAAATGGTGGAAGTAAGGACCCACAAACACTGATTGAGTTCGGTGCTAAGTACAACCCCCTCATGATTGAAGGAGAGTGGTGGCGCCTTGTAACCCCCATCTTTCTGCATATAGGAATACTTCATTTACTTATGAACACACTTGCCCTATTTTATCTGGGAATGGCAGTGGAGAAAATGTTCGGACGTCTCAGATTCATCTTCATATATATGATCTCGGGAATCACGGGATCTCTGGCCAGCTTCCTTTTTACATCCAATCTCTCTGCCGGAGCCAGTGGTGCAATCTTCGGCTGTTTCGGTGCACTGCTGTATTTCGGCGTATTATATCCGAAGATTTTCTTTAGAACGATCGGTACCAATATCATAGCGGTGATCCTGTTGAATTTAGTCCTGGGGTTTACCATCCCGGGAATTGATAATGCTGGCCATATCGGAGGGTTGGTGGGAGGTTTTCTCGCAGCGGGAATTGTCAGCTTGCCGAATAGTCACCGTCCACTGCGTCAATTGCTTTTTCTGTTGGGAAGTATCCTGCTTGTTGGAGTTTTTGTTTCGAGGGGTATTGGTTCAGATCCAACCTCTTGGGATGTTAATACTGTGAATGGCGTGGCTCAAGAAAAGATTTCCAATCAACAGTGGGAGGAAGCGGAAAATATTCTTCTCCCGGTGGTTGAAGAAGGCTCGCCAAATGCACAGACCTATTTCTACTTATCATACGCTGAAATCAAGATGAACAAATTAACACAAGCAAAAGATCATTTGAGAGCTGCGATCGAAGAAAATGGTGAGTTTCATGAAGCTCACTACAATCTTGCGTTAATCCTGATCGACTCAGGTGACAGAAAGGAAGCAATTGTTCATGCAAAAAAAGCCTATGAATTAAATAGGCAGGATGAAAATTATGAAAAACTTTATAAAGAGTTGCAGGAGAACACTTAAAAGGATAACTGTTGTTTAAGTAGAGAAGCTTCTCCGTTTTTATCAATCAGTAACACGAGAACTTCCTTTCGATCTTCTTTCACTAAAATAAGTGGGATGGCACTGTCTATTGACTCAATGACAGAGCCATCCTCTTTTTTAATTCCTAAATAATAGTTTTTGTAAAGTCCTTCCCATAGGTTTCCTATTACACGTTCCCATTCTTGCTCGGTGAATCCTTCTAAAGGTTGATTTTCTAATTTAGGGAGTTGAGTTAACGGAAAGGATGTATAGTCTTCCATAGGGATTTGCATGGATGCAATTGCCTTTTCCAAAAGATAGTCAAGTTGTTGAGAGGTCACTTTGTCCAGTATGTTCTTCCATTCTTTTTCTGCATCTGTACCGGGTTGTCGGAAGGCGTTTAAAGGGCTGAAATTTGAATCAATTACATACAATGTCTCTTCAGACATTTTCTGGGCACTCGTAAAATCTGTTTCCGTTTCATGAATTTCAGAATAATGGAAAGACACAGCTTGAAGGAGGCTGCTTTCTTTTCCCTTTATGGTTGACTCCTCAACAATTTGATCGGTGTCCTGTTCCCATTCGTTCATGAGCCCTTTTAGTCTCCCGTTCATAAATAAAAAGCCGACATCCTGACGTAAATAGGCAGGTGTATCAAGCTTTGAAGATACCTTCCAGTTTACCTCATAATGATCATTTTTCTTCTCGGGTTGAAGCATCAGAATTGTAGTGGCAGATTGATAGGAAACATGTTCATTTATCGGGAAAAAAATAATGCTTTCCTCCGTTTGGGGCTTGTAAACAAATTGAATCCCAAGAGCAACAATGCACATGATGACAAGAAAGGGCATGGCTTCTTTTAGTCGTTGTTTCATTTCGTTCACTCCAGTAGTATGTCCATTTAGTAAATAGTATGAAGCTCATGATATCAATATGATAGGATGTATGTTTTCTAGCTGCTTTGTCTAGGATGGTAAAGATGGAAAATCATGTAAAGGTATTGGGAGTGAAGGCTAATGACAAATCAAAAGAAAAAGCCTGTCTCTACTCAGATTGAAGAAAACACCAATTATCTAAGGGATACCTTAGCAGTAGACAAAAGCTTTGATGTCATTCAATTGGATTTGGAGTATGCTGAGAGAAAAATGGCGATGTTTTTAGTGGATGGCTTTGTTAAAGATGATATTATGCATTATCTGATGAAGCTTTTGTCAGGACTTAGTCCTGAACAATTAGAAGAAGATACGTTAGAAAAATTATTGAAGACGTACATTCCTTACATAGAGATCGAGCAAGTGGATGATCTGAACCAAGTGATTGATTTAGTATTGGCAGGTCCCACAGCCCTTGTGGTGGATGGTATTGACAAGGTCATTATGATCGATGCAAGAACGTATCCAGTCAGAGGACCTCAGGAACCCGATATCGAACGGGTGGTGAGAGGTTCAAGGGACGGGTATGTCGAGACGATCGTGTTTAATACAGCTTTGACAAGAAGGAGAGTTCGCGATCCTTCGCTTCGAATGGAATATATGCAAATCGGGAGAAGATCCAAAACCGATATAGTCGTCAGCTATATAGAAGACATTGCCGATCCAAATTTGGTCCATAAAATCAAAGATGCCCTATCTAAGATCGACACAGATGGTCTTCCCATGGGAGAGAAGACACTGGAAGAGTTTATTGCCGGGCGCCACTGGAATCCATATCCCATGGTCCGATATACGGAAAGGCCTGATACAGCTGCAGCACACTTATATGAAGGACACGTCATTATTATGGTGGACGGCTCACCGAGTGTATTGATTACGCCGACAACTTTTTGGCATCACCTGCAGCATGCAGAGGAATATAGGAACAAGCCCTCAGTTGGAGCCTACTTGCGTTTTGTCAGATTTATCGCTGTGTGGTGTTCGATTTTCTTACTGCCGTTTTATTATTTATTTGCGATTCATCCCGAGCTATTGCCGGAAGCATTAAGTTATGTGGGGCCAAATGATGTAGGGGAAGTACCATTATTCCTTCAATTTTTAATCATTGAAGTAGGAATCGATATTCTAAGGATGGCTGCCATTCATACCCCTTCTTCGTTAGCTACGGCTCTTGGTCTCGTTGCTGCGTTAATGATTGGTCAAGTGGCGGTGGAAGTTGGTCTCTTAATAAACGAAGTCATTCTTTACCTCGCCATTGCAGCAATCGGTACCTTTGCAACGCCTAGCTATGAGATGAGCTTAGCCAACCGGTTGGTCAGGATATTCTTATTGATCTGCACTGCATTATTTGGAGTGTACGGTTTTGTTGTGGGTATACTGCTATGGATTATTATGCTCTCAAGAATGAACTCCTTTGATATTCCATATATGTGGCCATTCATTCCGTTTAACCTGAGAGCATTCCGCGACGTCTTCCTGCGTTCGCCTATGCCCTTAAAAAACAGACGGCCACGATTTTTACACCCGAAAGATCCAGATCGTTAATATAAGTTGAAGAGATTTTCTTATTGGTTATTCCATTAAGGAGATCTTTTTTGTTTACAGAAAGGCTCTTTTCATAATTTGTTTCCTCGATTAGTGATTTTCGAACAAAATATTGACCGTTCCTTTCCGCTCCAGGCACAAGATTCCCCGGGGAGGAAGTCGGGCCTCCTCGACGTTCCGTCTGTGGGGTCTCGACCTTTCCTCTATTTCCCGCAGGAGTCAAGTGCCTTCCGCTACAATCCACTCTGTACTACATTCTGACTCACTATTTTTGTTATCGTCACTATTAAACTCTATAACGAAAAATCTATTTACGATGGTGAGGGGAGTTGTCATTAACGAACTAATTAAAAAGTTCTTCCTCAATTGGGATATTTTCCTTTAACCATTTCAAGTTGTTTGCTAAAGTTCTTGTATTTACTGGATTTTTTAAGGATACATACTTAAAAAGTTGATCCTCGCTGCAGGATGCTCGACTCCTGCGGGAATAGCTGGACAGGTGAGACCCCGGAGGCGCAGCCGAGGAGGCTCACCACCAGCCCCGCGGAAAGCGAGCATCCTGTAGCGGAAATCAACTATTATTCTCTTCTCTAAGACAGCAACAGCCTTTACGAAAAGAGACTTCTTATAAAACAATCTTCGTGAAAGAACCTATAATGGATATTTGGTAGCTGCATATTGAGAAGATAGTGGTTTTCACTTATACTTTAATGTGAATGATGGAAAGCAGGGTGTATGATATGAAAACGATTTATGATATCCAGCAGTTATTAAAAAGTTATGGAACCATTATCTACGTTGGGCATCGTCTTTCTGACCTGCAATTAATGGAAGGCGAACTAATAGAACTTTATCAATCCCAGCTGATCGACACGCGGGATTTTCAAACAGCTTTGTTTTTGTTGCGACATGAAATAGAAATTGAAAAAGAAAAACAGGACAGGTGATAAAGATGACAGAAAAATGGTTGGTTGGTGTAGATTTAGGAGGAACGACGACAAAAATCGCGTTCTTGAATAAGTACGGTGAGCTCTTACATAAATGGGAAATCCCTACTGATAAATCAGAGAATGGTAAAAATATTATTGTAGATATTGCAAAAGCGATTGATAAGAAGCTTGAAGACCTAGATCAATCAAAAGATAAACTGGTCGGCATCGGAATGGGTGCGCCGGGACCTGTGGATATGGCGAAAGGGATTATTTACGAAGCCGTTAATTTAGGCTGGGACAAAAATACGCCATTAAAAGATTTACTTGAAATGGAAACAGGTTTATCAGCCGTTATTGACAATGACGCAAACTGCGCGGCACTGGGTGAAATGTGGAAAGGTGCAGGAGACGGTGCAAAGGATATTGTCTGTGTGACACTTGGAACAGGTGTTGGCGGGGGAGTCATAACAAATGGAGATATCGTGCACGGTGTGAAAGGTGCAGGTGGTGAAATTGGACATATTACCGTTGTTCCTGAAGGTGGATACCAGTGTAACTGTGGGAAGACAGGTTGTTTGGAAACGGTTGCTTCTGCGACTGGAGTCGTTCGTCTCGCAAATGAAAAACTGGATGCGACAACGAAAATGTCTGTTCTGCGAGGAATAAGAGAGGCACATGGAACAGTCAGTGCAAAGGATATTTTTGATGCAGCAAGAGAAAAAGATGAACTTGCCCTTGAAGTCATTGATCAATTATCCTTCTATTTAGGGTTGTCCCTCGCAAATTTAGGAAATGGACTGAATCCTGAAAAGATCGTCATTGGTGGAGGAGTATCTAAAGCGGGTGAGATCTTATTAACCCCGGTCGTGAAATATTTCAAGCAATTTTCATTCCCTACCGTCCGTACTTCAACAAACTTGAGTATTGCTACACTTGGAAATGACGCCGGTGTGATTGGTGCAGCCTGGCTAGTTAAGAATAAGATCTGATGAGATAAGTTGCATAATTATTTCTTAGAAAGAGCTTTCCTATAAGGGAGGGCTCTTTTTTCTTTGATTCTACTAAAGGGTTGAAACTAGTCTTTTTGACATAGGGATGAAGGAACCGTTTTGAAAAAATATAGTTATTTTGAAACTTTCAACGGTTTCAATCGTCTAATAGTATGGGTAAGAGAATAAGACTTAAATAATTATTATACATGATTGATGTGAAATGGAGTTTGACGTTTTGTAAAAAAAGTATTAAGATAGGTCAAGGTTGCACGTCTGATATTACCTGATTTTACCATTACAAATATTACATGAATTTGTTACATACGCATGAACCGTTTGTAGCAAGGAGGTTGATTAAATGAAATTGAAAAAGACACCAAAGGCTTCTCTTATTATCATCGCTGCATTGCTCCTTTGGGTTAAAACGTACATTGTCTATAAAACTAGTTTTGATATAAAGATAGAAAATACACTCCAAGAACTTATACTCTTCATCAATCCACTAAGTTTCTTACTTTTTATCTTCGGAGTAGGATTGCTTCTTAAGAAGGATAAGTCTCGCACCCGCTATATTATCGCTGCAAGCTTCGTCCTTTCGTTTATCCTATACGGAAACGTTGTTTTCTATCGCTTCTTTGATGACTTCTTGACACTCCCAGTCCTGTTTCAAACAAGCAATTTCTCTGATTTAGGTACAAGTGCGAGCGCAATTATGAGCTGGAAGGATTTATTCTATTTTACAGATGTCATTGTGTTAATTCTTATCATCAAGTTAAAGCCAACATGGTTCTCTCTGCAAAACTATAGCAGAGCCAATCGACGAGCGTATTTCCTGGTTGCCACGGCCCTTGTTTTCTTTAACCTTGGCTTGGCAGAATCGGAACGACCACAACTTCTGACAAGGACGTTTGATCGTGAAATGTTAGTAAAGAATATTGGAACGTATAATTACCATGTGTATGATATTTTCTTGCAATCAAAGTCTTCCGCTCAACGAGCAATGGCAGACGGCAGTGAATTAGCGGATATTGATAATTATGTTCGCGCAAGTTACATCGAACCTGATAAAGAAATGTTTGGTGTAGCAAAGGATAAGAACTTGATCATTGTATCACTTGAATCACTACAGAATTTTGTCATTAACAGCGAAATGAACGGTCAGGAAATTACACCTTTTCTGAATGACTTTATTGGAGAAAGCTATTACTTCGATAATTTCTACCATCAAACTCAGCAAGGGAAAACGTCAGACTCAGAGTTTTTACTCGATAACTCTCTTTACCCATTGAACAGGGGAGCAGTATTCTTCACTCATTCAGGAAATGAGTTTGAATCCATGACTGAAAAGCTTGGTGAAAATGGATACTATACAACCGCTATGCATGCTAACAATAAAAGCTTCTGGAATCGTGACATTATGTATGATTCCCTAGGATACGAACGTTTCTATTCTTTACCTGACTATGAGGTAACGGAAGAGAATTCTGTTAACTGGGGTATGAAGGATATTCCGTTCTTTGAGCAATCAGTTGAGCATATGAAAGAGATGCCTCAACCTTTCAGTACGAAGATGATCACACTGACGAACCATTATCCCTTCACACTAGATGAAGAAGATAAGCTTATCGATCCTTACACATCCAATGATGGTACGGTTAATCGTTATTTCCAAACTGTCCGTTACATGGATGAAGCTGTAAAGAACTTCATTACAGACTTAAAGGAATCAGGTTTATATGAGAACTCCGTTATCGTGATGTACGGAGATCACTACGGCATTTCCGAAAATCATAATAAGGCCATGAGTCAATATCTTGGCAAAGAAGTTACACCAGTTGTAAGTACACAGCTTCAAGAGGTTCCTTTAATCATTCATGTTCCTGGACAGGAAGGGAAGACCATTTCCAAGGTTTCCGGTCAAATTGACTTAAAACCAACGATTATGCATCTTTTAGGAATCGATACGAAGGAAGATATCCAGTTTGGTTCTGATATATTCTCCAGTCAGCATGAAGATCTGGCCATTCTGCGTGACGGTCGCTTCATCACTGAAGACTTTGTTTTTGCAGGTGAAAAGTGCTGGAATAAGGAATCCGAAGAGACAACGGATATGAAATACTGTGAGCCATACAAAGAGCGTGTAAATGAGGAGCTGGAATACTCCGATAAGATCATTAATGGAGACCTCCTTCGCTTTTATGGTGAAAACGAAGAAGATAATGAATAAGTAAGAAAGAGCTTGCGAAGAGATTCGCAAGTTTTTTTGTCATGAATTATAGAACCATTCATACATGTAAGTAAGGACGTATGTATAGGGAGGTTCCTTCATGAAAGTGAAAGTTCGTAGTGGCGATTCTCTTTGGTACTATAGCCAGCTGTTTTATATTCCAATCCAATTAATCATTGATTCGAACCCCTCAGTTGATCCGAATGGATTGAAGATTGGTACAGAGATAGAACTCCCTGGATTCAGAAAAAAAAGCCATACAATTAAAAGTGGAGATTCCTTCTGGACGCTTGCCGAACAGTGGAATATTGGAGTTGATTCCTTACTCCTGCTGAACGAAGGAGTTAATCCTAACCGTTTACAAATAGGGTCAAGCATTTTTCTGCCATCCAGAGTGGTATATCCGCTAGTCAATGGGAAACAAGCCTATAGCTCCGAAACATTTGAAGAAGATGTGAAAAAATTAAAAGAGGTCTATCCGTTCATCAAATTAAACTCGGTCGGCGAAAGTGTCCTTGGAAAAGATCTCATTGAAATGAGAGTTGGATCTGGAAAGAAAAAGGTTCACATAGATGCTTCTTTTCATGCAAATGAATGGATTACCACTTCAATCTTAATGACGTTCATTAATGATTATTTATTATCGTTAACGAATGGAAATCTCATGAGAGGAATTCAAACCCTCCCTTTATATGATGTGGTGACAATATCGTTTGTACCTATGGTTAATCCGGATGGAGTAGATCTCGTCCTGAATGGTCCGCCGAAGGACAAACGAAAAGAATTGATCGAAATCAATCGGGGAAGTTCCGACTTTACAGGTTGGAAATCAAATATAAGAGGAGTAGACCTGAATAACCAATTCCCTGCCAAATGGGAGCTGGAAAAAGAAAGAAAGGAAGAAAAAGCACCAGCTCCGAGAGATTTCCCAGGATATAAGCCTCTTTCAGAACCTGAAACAGTTGCTATGGCAAAACTGGCCAAACAGGAAAAGTTCGACCGGCTGCTTGCCCTCCACACTCAAGGGAAGGAATTCTACTGGGGCTATGAGGGCTTAGAGCCGCCGGAATCTTCAAGGCTTTCAGAAGATTTTAACAGAGTAAGCGGATATGAATCTGTCAGATATATAGATAGCTACGCGGGTTACAAGGATTGGTTCATTAAAGAATTCAAGAAAGCGGGGTTTACCATAGAGTTAGGAAAAGGAATAAATCCTCTGCCCCTCTCTCAATTCAACGAAATCTACCAAGACATGCTCGGAATCTTCCTCGTATCCATCTATCGCTGGTACTAACAAAAGCGCAGGCGGCTCGATCAGCCCCGACAAGCATAAGACGAACCTGCCGGGAAGGCGTATTTTGCCTTCTTGGCAGGTTTGACTTATGACCTCGAGGGGCTAGCCGCCGGAGCTGGATGAAACAAAAGCGCAGGCGGTTCGATCAGCCCCGACAAGACTGTATGAATTTCGACTTATTATAAAAAATGACCCGAAAAATCTTTTGACATGTTCCATAAATAACTATTGTAGAAAGTGAAAATCAGGAGTAAAATAAATCATCATCCTATTTAAAGAATAACCGATCGTGGTGACCCAAATGGTGTGTGAGTGAACATCTGGTCATCACTTTTTTGAATTTTGTAATGTTTTTTTAATAATTTTGAAACATTTTCTGCTTTGAAACGTACTAATTATTATGGATTGAATTGAGGGAGGGAGAAGGATTTTGAATAAGAAAAAGGTAAGTGTTTTGCTGTTTTTGCTATTAAGTATACTGTGGCTGTCAGCTTGTCAAACCGAACAAACTCAAACTTCTCCCCCCGAGAAAGAGAAGTCTGAAAACGAGGAAGTCGTTTCAGGAATTCTTACTCAAGACAGTTTTGTAGAAAACATAGGCTGGCTTTCAGATTCAGAGATTCTATCCGTACAAAATAATGATGATCTATCCTCTTTATATATATATAATCTCTATGATGGAAGCACTAAGAAAATCTATGATATTCCTTGGTCTTTTGTGAGTGCAAGCATTTCACCCGATAAGAATAAAATACTCATCCACTCTGCACCAGCGTCTTATTCAGCCCGGGTGACGATTATAGACAGAGCAGGAGAAGTGCTATTTCAAGAAGATATTCCATCCTACGAACTGACTCATTCCTGGAACACGTTTGATGACAATGCATTGCTCATGACCAGCTTCAGCGAAGATTGGAGCTTTCAAGTCTTTCATATTGATGTAGAAGAGGGGACAATGGATCCTATTGAAGTAGAGCAGCCATTTGTGCAGTGGCAATCGAAGTCTTCCATTCTTTTTCAAGATTGGAATACGGAAGAAATAAGCGTTGCGGCTCCACTTTTATCCCAGAATATTCAAGGGCGTGGGAAGGAAATGATTGTGGATAGAAGCATCCACTTCAATCAATTTAACAACTCTCTCTTATCTATCTCTTCTCGTGAAGAAGAAGGACCTTTTGCGTATCAATTCATTACTTCAAATGGTGAGATTCAGTCAGAATTTACAGTAGATCTGTTGAGTCGTTATTCTGATTGGTTAATACCTCATTATGATATGATAGAAGGGAAGGGTCAGTTGATTACTTTCGTGGCAAATGAACCAGGTTCCTTTGATACTTACTCTGGTACATTCTCATTAGAAAAATGGGACACGGTTTCTGGAAAAGACAGTGTACTTTTTGAAGATCTTCCTTTAGAAACTATTCAGTGTTCACCAAATGGGAATTATTGTTTATATGGAAATCAACTTGAGAAAGTAATCGATTTGGCTAACTCAACCATCATTCAACTACTGAAAGAAGGGGCAGATTTATAATGGCAATCGTTGATGTTACAGTCATTCCAATCGGAACGGAATCACCAAGTGTAAGTTCCTATGTAGCGGACTTACATAGAATACTTAAAGAGTATGAGGAAAAAGGGGAAATCCGTTTTCAATTAACTCCGATGAATACCATCATCGAGGGGGATCTTCCTGTTTTGTTTCAGGTCATACAAGAGATTCATGAATCGCCTTTCCAACAGGGGATCAAACGGGTAGCAACAAATATTCGAATTGATGATCGCCGTGATAAGAATTCGACAATGGAAGGAAAACTATCTTCTGTACAGCGTCGACTAGAACAATAAGCAACAAATAAGGGGTGGGTATCTTAAAGATACTCACCCCGTTAGTTTCCTGAACTATGCTTCCTCACTATCCACCAACACTTCGCTTTTGTCAGGATAGGTTTTCTCAATATGCTGTTCTCCCCATTCACATAGCATATCTAAAGGTCCTTTTAACGACCATCCATACTCAGTTAATTCGTATTCTACTTTCGGAGGAACTTGATTGTAAATAATTCTATTGATGACTCCATCAGCTTCGAGCTCTCTTAGCTGCTGCGTCAGCATTTTCTGAGTGATTCCAGGCATTAGTTTCTTCAATTCACTTGTTCGTCGCTTGCTTTTAATCAAATGACAGAGAATCACCACTTTCCACTTGCCCCCGATGACTTCTAAGGAGGCCTCAACAGGTATATTATATTTTTTCATTTGTAAACCTCCGTTCCCTTACGATATCTTTTCCATATAGGATAGACTGTTACACTGGCTATTATCCTGATCGTCTTAACATATTTCTATTATAAAGTACCCATCGTAAAGATCTATAGGGTACTTTTTAGTGCCTACATAACTTTCAAGTACCCTAATCGAAAGTAAAAAAGCCCTCCGTTTCGGAGGGCTTTTTTATGAGTATTCATTGTTTAATTAATGCCCACCTGGGTAACCAGAGTGAAGGACAGTCATAATTGTAAACCAACCAAAAACACCTAATGTTGCCAGGGAGAAAAGAATTCCCATAGCGTTCTTGTTTTTGAAAGTGCTTACTACCGCAAACAAAGCTAATAATGTAACCAATGCTGTAATAATTACAAGACCCATTTATATGACCCCTTTCATTAAAATGCGTTTTACTACCTGATAACCATATGTACATAAATGCACTCATTAACATTTTATATTTTTTTCCTCTGTTTGTCGAGGTCAAAAATTTGACACTTCTATGGCGCTCTTGCCACCATGTTTTTATGATGTGATAAGTTCTGCTACAATAATAGTATCACATTTGGAGGTGGATACGTTGCAGTGGAAACAAATTCCGTTAGGCCCCTTACAAACCAACTGCTATATTCTATGGAACACAAAAAATGAATGCCTGGTCGTGGATCCGGGAGGAGAAGGGGAGAAACTGATTCAGTGGTTAGAGAATCATTCGTTAACTCCGTTAGCCATTCTCCTTACTCATGCTCATTTTGATCATATTGGAGCAGTTGATCAAGTACGTGACAACTATAGCATTCCAGCATATATTCACGAGAAAGAAGCTAAGTGGTTACTGGATCCTGCTTTAAACGGATCTCAATTATTCATGATGGGTGATCTGATCCGACTTAAGCCTGCTGATTACATATTAACAAATGAAAAACACCTGACCATTGGCGATTTTCAGCTAGAACTATTTGAAACGCCTGGTCATTCACCAGGTAGTATTTCTTATTATGTACAAGAAAGTGGAATCGTATTAGCGGGAGATACGTTATTTATGGGCAGTATCGGACGATCCGATTTACCTGGAGGAAATCATAAAGAGCTCCTGGCAAGCATTCATGAAAAGTTATTAACGCTGCCTGAGACTACAACGGTTCTACCTGGTCACGGACCGGAAACATCGATCGAAGGAGAAATGGATTCAAATCCATTTTTGAATGGATTTTAACATTCACAAAAAAAATTCCCTTTAGCTTATGGCTAAAGGGAATTTTTTTTAGTGTCCTCCTGCACCCGGAGTCATCATAAAGGTCGTCCAATAAGTAAATCCAGCAAAGAACACTGTTAAGTAAGCACCGAAAATGTAAATATACATACGTTCGGACAGTTTTAAATAGCTAAGCATAATGAAGAATCCTGTTTGGCCTAAAAAGATTAATGATGTCGTGGTCATATCACCAAGATAGAACATTACAGCAAAAATACCAGTCCAAAATCCAAGAACTCTAAACATACGATCCATATGTAACCCTCCTTTGCACCCTAAGTCCATCATTCAATATTATAAATGAATACTACCATAAAAGTAAATATCCGTTTGCTTTTAGTTTGTGACGATTACGTGATATCTACACGTGGAACAGTCATTTATCATATTTTCATCTTGTTTAAATTCTTCCACAGAGTATAGAGTTTCAAACATTCCTTTTAATAATGCGTTGTGTAAACCACATATGAACACCGGTTCCAGCTGAGCATTCTCATAAAAAGGGCAATGATCATAGTGGAACTTGATTTGATCTGAATCACCGATTGACTCATCTAAAGTAAAACCGACCGATTTGGCAATTTCTGATAATACATGCAGCTTTTCAGCAGGAGTTACCCCAACTATGGATAAGTTACGGCTTTCAAGGTAGTGTTCCACCAAGCTTTTACCGTACTCATATCCTGTGTCCACCAGAACCTTAAAACCTTCTTCTCCTAGCTTAACTAATGAGGCAATGGTGAGGTCGCTAAGTAAGCGGAAGTCTCGAGGAGGAAAGGATAACTGTACGAGTTCTTCAGATGGAATATATCGTTTGCCTGGCCTGCCACCTTTGCCGGTCTTTACATATTCTGATTGCAACACTCCAATTTCCTCAAGCTTTGATAGGTGTAGACGGGCAACATTCGGGTGAATATGAAACTTCTCAGCGATGTCTTGAACTGAAAGCTCATGTTTTCTCTCACTAATGTACAAGTAAATGGAATACCGGGTCGGGTCTGAAAGTACGCTTGTAACCTTCAGTGTCATATCCATTCAAAAAACACCTCAATTTTGTAGTTAATAGCTCTATTATAAGCCTCAAGAAAAAGAATGGATATGAAGGGAAAGCCTATTATAGCTTGCTTCATTCATTGTTTATAAAAAGTTCACAAATTTCTAAGGGATATTACTATACAAAAGTTATACAACTAATGTACAATATGTTTAACATATCATAAACATGCAAGCTCAAATTTAAGGAGGTCATGAAAGTGAATAACCTGACATTTTTTACTTATCCAAGCTGTACCTCTTGCCGAAAAGCCAAAAAATGGTTAACTGCCCATTCCGTTGATTTTGATGAAAGACATCTATTCAGAGAGACACCTACCCATAGAGAGCTAATGGAGCTACTATCCCTGACCACCGATGGACTTGATGAAATATTGGCTACAAGAAGCCAAACCTTCAAAGACTTAGGTAAAGATGTGAACGATTTACCTCTATCAGAAGTGATTAAATTAATTATTGAAGAGCCAAAACTTCTTCGCAGGCCCTTATTAACAGACGGTAAAAAGCTGGTGGTCGGATACAATCCAGAGGGATTACAAAGCCTTGCGAACAAGAACAGATCGTTGAAGAAAAGCAGCTGAATGTAATAATTAAAAATAGGTTGGGTTGAAAACGGCAGGCACTTTTCACAAAGTGCCTGCCGTTTTCAATGTGGTAGTGGGGCTGAGAAGCCGCCTCCGCTTTTAGATTGTCCAGCTCTGTCGCCTCTGAACGAGCCGCCGCCGCTTTTAGATTATCCAGCTCCGGCGGCTAGAGGCTCGAGGTCATATGCTAAGGCACCCAAAAAGGCAAAGAGCGCCTTTCCGGGTGCCTCATCTTATGCTTGTCGCCTCTAAACGAGCCGCCGCCGCTTTAAATACTGGGCTAGCTGGATTCGAACCAACGCATGTCGCAGTCAAAGTGCGATGCCTTACCGCTTGGCTATAGCCCATTGTCGTCTTTACAAAATATAGTATGGTTGTATTTTGATATTCTATTCATTAGTTTTTAATAAAAGTTCTCTCCGCTTTTTAAAAGGTTTTTGGAATGCACTGACGATAATGATAAGGGTTTGGCTGATATTGATAGTGATATGGGGAATAGGCGAAATGGGATTGTCGTTGAGATAAATGCCTTTCAGCTTCTAAGCAAGCAGGACCGATGTAAGTACTTGGTTTCACCTTTTCTGTCGTTTTGATCCAAGCACTTTCATCCATGCAATAATTGTACGCCATGACACTTGAAGGGGTGAACTTTAAGATATCCGAACCTAATATAACTTCCGGTGTAGGGGCATTAAAAATGGCCAATAGGTGAGTTTGATCATGGGTTGCTTCCTCATAATGCCACCAGCCTTGTGGAACATTTGCCACCTGTCCAGGTGAAATACGGAAATTCAAGACTTCCTTAGTATATGGATTGAGCATGGAAACAACAGCTCCACCAGAAATGCAATAGACCAGTTCAGCTGCATTCTGGTGGTAATGTGGTTCCACAAAATTATGTTTACTTAAATAGATATCAAGGAGGGAAGAGTTATCCAACGTATTCAACTGATTTACCCCTAAGATATTTATTAAATTTTTATTGTCTTTTTTAAATAAGGGACTTTTATTAACATCAAAAAAGAATTGAGCTTCCGGAGAGGTGTAATCCATGTATTTACTCATGGGATATTGTCACCACTTTCGTTTTATGATTATTATTCTTTTTATGTATATGGGCGAGGGGTGAATGTGTGAATGACTGTGGTCGGGTTTGAGCAATGAAGAAATAATTTCAGTTATCCTTAAGTATTTGGTGAGAAAAAATTTAAGAAAAAAGAAGGATTTTGTAAGTTAATGTCGTATATTTTAAGTTAAGAAAACAGAAAGGTGGTGCCTATGTATATTTCACTCAGTAGAATCCCTATCGGAAGTAATGATTGGAGAAGCTTTCAGCGGTGATGCGACAGATGTTCATGTCATACCGAGAACGAAAGATTACTTGATTCAGTTTAGAAAGCTCGGGGTATTAGTACCGTTCCACACCGTTGATTCGGATCAGGCAGAACGATTGATAGCCCATTTAAAGTTCATGGCTTCCATGGACATTGGAGAAAAACGAAAACCTCAAAGTGGCTCCTTCAGTCTTACCGTTCGAGGTACACCTCTATCACTCAGAATTTCTACCTTACCAACCACTCATTTAAAAGAAAGTCTCGTCATTCGAATACTCCCCCAAAAGTATCAAATCCCAATCGATAAAATGTCCCTGTATCCTTCATCTGCAAAAAAATTACTCGCTCTACTTATGTATTCTCATGGTCTCATTATATTTACAGGTCCAACTGGCAGTGGGAAAACGACAACTTTGTATTCCCTTGTCCACCATTGTTCCGTTGCCCTGAACCGTAATGTGATCACTCTTGAAGATCCCGTAGAAAAGCTTCATGAAGAAATGGTGCAAATTCAAGTGAATGAAAAAGCGGGGATTACGTATTCCGCTGGTTTAAAAGCGATATTGAGGCATGATCCGGATATTATTATGGTGGGGGAGATACGGGATCGGGAAACTGCGGAAATTGCGGTGAGGGCTGCTTTAACAGGTCATTTAGTAATCACGACCATGCATACGAGGGATGCAAAAGGTGCTATTTACCGTTTAATGGAATTAGGAATTGAATGGCATGATATTCAACAAACACTGTTAGCCGTATCAGCACAGAGGTTACTAAAGTTAGTTTGCCCGATTTGCAAAACGGAGTGTGGGGGGAATTGTCTTCGAGGTAAAAAGGTTAATAGAGCTTCTGTCTATGAAATTGTAACAGGAAGTGCTTTGAAAGAAGTAATAAAAGAGGCGAAGGGGGAGTCGGTCCAATATCAATATCATACACTCCAAACCTTGATCAATAAGGGGGTGGCACTGGGATTTGTTTCAGAACTTGAATATAGGAAATGGATACATGAAGAGAAGCGATGATCAAGGTAAGTTTCTTAAAAGACTTGGAGACCTCCTCCAAAAGGGTTATAGTTTTTCAGAAGCCATCGATTTTCTCCTGCTCCCTAAAGAAAAGAATACCCTCAAATTAAAAAAGAGAATGATTGTATCATTGCAAAAAGGAGAGTCCGTCTCTTCGGTCATCAACAAACAGCTGAACATCCCGAGCCACGTCAGTGCACAAATTTATTTTGCCGAGCATCATGGTCAAATGGGCCAGACACTATCAGAGGCGGGAAACTATCTGATAAAAAGAAGAAAAAATCAGCAGAAAATCCAACAAGTCATTCAGTATCCATTCATGCTCATCGTTGTATCGATTTTAATGATGGTCTTGCTTCAAAACGTGCTTTTCCCAAGATTTCAATCTTTGTATACTTCTATCGGATATGAACCTTCAGCAAATCTAAAGTACCTCTTACACTTCATTGAAAGCTTCCCATTAATTTTCAGTATAGTTTTACTATCACTCATTATCTGCACCATAGTATTCTCCCTGTTCCAAAAAAGAATTTCTCCAATTAAAATCTCAGTCGCCCTATGCAAAATTCCTTATCTGTCAAATTATTTAAGGCTTGGTCACTCACACTTTTTTGCGAGAGAACTAAGCTTCCTTCTCACAAGCGGGGTATCCATCACAGAGTCACTCCTCATCATTGAAAGTCAATCCTTCCGACCAACGTTACAATACGTTTCAAAAAAATTGATCAAAGGATTAAAAGAAGGGAAACCATTTCATGAATGTTTTTCATCGCTTCCGTTGTTTCAAAAAGAGTTACCCTTTGTTGTCCATCACGGGCAATCCAATGGACGATTAGCAGAAGAACTGGGACTTTATAGCGAAATGTGTTTCCAAGAATTAGAGGAGAATACCAATGCATTGCTTAAATATATTCAGCCGATGATCTTTACTTTTGTAGGTCTTTTCATCATGGCGATCTACTTCTCCATTATGATGCCGTTATTTCAGATGATGCAGGGTATTTAGAAAATTAGCAATGCCTCGACACAACAGAAAATGAAATGAATTTCGTCGAGTCACCGCATTCTCATTAGTAAAAAATTCACAAAACCGAAGGAGGAACACCATGCTTAAAAACGAAAAAGGCTTCACCCTAATCGAAATGATGATTGTTCTATTAGTCATTTCTGTATTGCTTTTTATTACGATACCCAACGTCACCAACCAAAGTAATTCAATTAACTCCAAAGGCTGCGAAGCATTTGTTCACATGGTGGAAGGCCAGGTTGAGGCGTACAAAATGGATGGGAATGCGCTTCCCGTCACCATAGATACCCTCGTTACAGATGGGTATTTAAATGAGAATTATAAAGCCTGCCCTGACGGAAGTGCCATCACCATTGATACTGAAGGGAAGGTAACCTCTAATTAATGAAGTAAGAAATGGGGAAGCAGGGTATACCCTTATTGAGATGCTTGTCGTCTTATTGATTTTCACGACCCTTCTGACTTGGGTCAGCTTTTCCATCCTTTCTATGAAAGATGGGAATGAAAAGGACTTATTTCTTTCCCAGCTCCAATCAGACCTCTACCAGATCCAAAGCTACAGCATTAGACATCAAGTTCCCATCACAGTGACCTTTTACCCTGTAACCAATAAATACGTTGCGAAAACCGCTACTAGACAAACGATTCTCTCAAGAGAGATTTCATCTTCCTTTCAGATTACATCCATTAACAGCTTAACAGACATCACATTCTATCCGGATGGAAATACAAATCGATTTGGCAAGCTGAACTTTAAAATGGGAGATACCATGATTCAGCTCATGTTTCAAATTGGGCAAGGGAGGTTTTATGTACAGGAATACTAAAGGTTTCTCACTTCCGGAAACCCTTATTGCCTTCAGTTGCATCCTTATGATAGCAGGCGTATTTATACCTTTTCTGATCCAATATGCTTCTCAACTTCAACGACTTCAGCATGAAGTGGAGGCTTTGAAATTTCTTGAAGAAGGGGTGGAGAAGGCAATCGTCAGGCACGAGTATGTGAATCATTCAAGAATGTATAAAGGTGTCAGATACGAATTCGATTGGAAAGGCGGAGTCAATGAAGAAGCATGTGTCCACTATCATAAAAGAGGTGCGGATCCCCATGAAGTCTGTATCTCAAAGGCTGAATAACAATGGGTTTACATTAATCGAGGCTCTGTTAAGCTTTACAGTATTCTGCATGATTTCACTATGCATTCCACTCATCATGAAGGGCTTCTCTACGATAAAAAATGATATGGTTCCACCGCATTATTATGAATGGAATTTATTCAATGAGAGTTTGAGAAATGAACTATGGAGAGGGGAAAGTATAGTGATCACGCCTGATAAGATCTCTTTCCTGGTGAGTGGTGAATCCATTTCGTATGAAAAGTATAATCAATCCATTCGAAGGAGGGTAAATAATCAAGGGCATGAAGTGGTTCTACAGTCAGTGGATTCATTTAGCTTTGCATCCATTATCCAGGGAGTGCATATGGATTTGGAGTTTGTTGGGGGAGAAAAAGTGGAGGGGGAATTCTTTTACTTTTCAACCGAACAAGGAGAAGGAAAGCCTTAACAATAGGGGGTTCATATTGCCATATACTTTGTTCCTTCTGATGATTGTTTTATCTGTAGGGTTTGCTGCAAAGGATCTTTTTATAAGTAAATATCTATACTTAACAAATATGAAAAACATTTATGAAAGAAACGTGAGTGTATCCCATGCGATTCTGTTGGAGATGGAGAGTGGGATGCTTACTTCCAAACAATTGAAAGGGAATTATGGTGAAATCGTGACCCACAGCGAGATGGTCACCCCGGATGAAATACGATTGGAAGTGACGTTCAAACGCGATGAGAAGCTTTTTCTTCCGACGACGGTTGTGTATAATAGGGAAACAAAACACATAATAAGTTGGGAGTAGAATATGAAACCGATTTTCTTTATTGGATTTATGGGGGTAGGAAAAACGACGATCGGGAAACATCTTGGTGAATTACTGAATCTACCGGTCATTGATATGGATAGTTACATTGAAAACAAAGAGAAAAAGTCTATTAAAGAGATCTTCAATCAGCAGGGGGAACAACATTTCAGAGATCTGGAAAACAAAGTGCTCCTTGAGTTGGCAAACAAGCAAGCGGTTATCACTACGGGTGGTGGAGTGATTGAAAGGGAAGAGAATCGGGAGATCTTGCGACAACAGGAATTTGTATTCCACCTGACTTGTCCTTTTGCTTCATTATGGTCCCGTTTAGAAGGCGATGAAAATCGTCCACTCGTACAAAAAAATTCAAAGGAACTATTATCGAGTTTATTCAACCTTCGCTTCACACTGTATGAGAGCGGGAGCTCCATAACGATTCATACAGACAATAAAACCATAGAAGAGGTTATTGAAGAAATACTTCCTTATCTAGATGGGCAAGCTGAATAAAATTACTTATAGCCGGGCATACTGTAAAAGCAGGAGGTGGTGCTTTTATGTCAGTGAATGATTATGTTAAATTCATAACACAAACATTTGTCCAACATTATGAAAAATCACCTCATGAACGTAAAAGTATAAAGAAGCAACGGAAGAATGAGCGAGAACCATTCCTATTTCGCTGGTTCGGGATCATACCATATGCTTTCATGATCATGTTTAAGAAAAATAAATAATCAACGGCTGCCTTTTGGCAGTCTTTTTTTTGGAGTTAAACAGAGTAAGCGTCTAAAAGCACTTACTCCGTTTAACAATCAATTGTTGTTCTGTAAATAAAAAATCCCGCCGTTAATAATATCAATGGAAATCTTAGGTTCATATTGTTCTTTTAAGGCTTGTTGTTCCAGGAAATAGGATTCGGGTTTTTCCTCTTGATCTCCATAAAAGTGATTCAATAATTGTAAATCTTCCTCCCACGTCTTTCGTGCCTGCTCAGCCCATTCAACAGGTTCCTTTTTGATCTCTTTATACAGGTACGTTTGAATGCGGTTCACTCCGCTTTTCGGTTTGATGATAGGTGTCAATGTGAACGAGAAATCAGGAATCTTAGGTGTCAGATTTCTGGACATCAATGACGAATGAAAGTTTTCCAGAAGTACGCCATTGATCAGATTTAATCCGATGCTTCGAATGCTGTCTTTCTTTCGGTTGGATTGATACGAAATTTTGATATTCAGTCCGAGCCATGGATGAAGAGGGGTTTGCTGACCACTCGGTGTGTGCCCGTTTTCGTATAAGCGAATATACCCTGCTAAATTTCGTGTTGAATGGAAGATTTGGTGTAACCGTGGAGAACCAAAGTGAATAGGTTCTCCTTTTAAGTTTTCAGGTGCTTTATCCGGATTCGTTATAAGGGACAATGTCATAGGATTTGGAATACCTCCCGTTTTCTCAAGGTAATGCCAATAGAAAGGACGGTTCATCAGCTCCTTATCCAAATCAATCGTGAGTTGGACGGTCATATGGCCGTTTCCGTTCGTAACCAGGTCACACCCATTAGCCACGAAGTATCTCTCAAGAAATTGATGAATTTCGTGCTGCTGCATTTGATTTCTCCTCCTTTAATTGTTCGGCAAATTGAATCATACTCGTTAAATTCTCCATTTTTATCTTCATTTCCCCTTCCGTCCTGGATGAAGAAAGAATATCGGTTACATGCTCTTCGAAGTCACGGAAATCCAGGCGGGTAAGGATTTCATCCAATTGTCCGATCACTCGTTCAAAGAGATTGATCTTTTCATAAAGAAGCTTTAATATATGTTCTTCGACCGTGTCTCTGGTAGCGAAATTGTAGATATGAACATCCTCTGTCTGTCCGAGACGATGGACACGACCGATCCGCTGCTCTAACCTCATAGGATTCCAGGGCAGGTCAAAGTTGATCACGTGATGGCAGAATTGGAGGTTGATTCCTTCCCCTCCGGCCTCAGTAGCAATTAGCACCTGTGCATGCTTTTGAAAGAGTTCACGCATCCAGTCCTTTTTCCCCCGTTTAAATCCACCTCGGAAAGGTACGGAGCTTATTCCATGCTGTTTTAAGAACCATTGCAGATAGAGCTGTGTCGCACGGTACTCTGTAAATATTATCACTTTATCATTGATCGATTGAACGATTTCCAATGCTTTCTGAGCCTTGGAGTTCATTGTCACGTTTTCTACTTTTTTCATCAGGGTGCCTATAGTATTCTCAAAACCAACCGTGGGAGCTTCCTTCTTCTCAAGCATGTTTTTGAGAGTGTAAAATACTGCTTCACGAGAGCTGCATGCTTCTCTTTGAAGTGTCAACAGCGAGAAGGAGCTTGAATTAGCCCAGTCATCATAGTTCCCCCTGAGCAAATCGATGCTGTTATATAAATCTCTTTCGGCTTCGTTAAAATCGATTAAGACAGTCTTTACGTGCCGTTTTGTCCATTCAATACCCGTATCGCTGCGTCTGTTACGAATCATCACTTTGTTAATGAGACTTTTTAAATGTTCGTCCTCTTGAAGAGTGCGGTCCCCTTTTTTATATCTGTCAGAAAACCCGGATTCATTTCCGAGATGTCCAGGCTTAAGGAGAGAAACTAGATGAAAGATTTCTTCGACACGATTTTGGATAGGTGTCGCTGTCAGAAGAAGGCAGAACTTCTTTTTTAGATTCTGGACAAATTCATAGTTTTTTGTTTTATGATTTTTTAGTTTGTGAGCTTCATCGATAATCACCAAATCATAGTCTTGTTCATACACTTTTTCCCGATGAGGGCTACGCTTAGCCGTATCCATGGATGAAACGACAATATCGCACTGATCCCATACGTAACTTTTTCGTTGCGGGACAGCCGGAATGAAAAACTTACTGTTTAATTCATAGGCCCATTGAGAGACCAGGGAAGCGGGAACCAATATTAATACTTTCTTCACTAATCCTCTAATCATGTATTCTTTTAATATCAATCCGGCTTCAATGGTTTTACCTAATCCAACCTCATCTGCAAGGATCGCTTTTCCGTTCATCGTTTCGACAACCTGCTTTGCTGCTTCAAGCTGATGGGGGAGCGGAGTGACGTTTGCCAAATGTTTTGGTGCTTGAAGGCCTTCAAAGTTCGGAATTGCAAGATGGTGTTCAAATTCGATGGCCAGCTTATAAAGCTCCCAATTTCCCCATGGGCCATCGTTATCAATTAAATTCTCGAGACCCTCGCCCCATTCTTCATCAAATAAAACCTCAACATTCATCTGAAAAACATCTCCTTAATTCTAATAAAAATGATTGCTCAATCCTCGTATTTAATGGTAGGATGAAAATAGATTTTCTAATGTTTAAAAAACTCGAAAATCCGAACATTCACATTTACAACATTTCTTCTGTATATTTCTAGTATGACCAAATGTTTCAAGGAATATTGGCGAATGATAACAAGGGGAGAGACTGTGCATTCAGCGCCGAAGGAGCAAGCACATTTAAGTGTGAATCTCTCAGGCAAAAAGACTCTTGTTGGACGCAACTCTGGAGAGTGTTTCCGTACGGGAAACCACCAAAGGGGAAAGCCGTTCTTCGGTAAACTTTCAGGTGCAAGGACAGAGAAAACTTCTTTATGAAAAGGGGTTTTTCTGTCCTTTTTTCATGGGATAAAACTTGGTTAAGGATTATGCATGTAAGGAAGATAAAGGGGGAAAAGTCATGTCAGAGTTAAAACAAACACCTTTATACGAAGTGTACAAAGAGTATGGAGGAAAGACCATCGACTTCGGTGGCTGGGCTTTACCAGTGCAATTCTCAAGCATTAAAGAGGAACATGAAGCGGTACGATCCCGGGCTGGACTATTCGACGTTTCTCATATGGGAGAAATTGAAGTGAAGGGTGAAGGGGCTCTTGACTATTTACAAAGAATGATGACAAATGATGTCTCCAAAGTAAAAGATGGAGGAGCTCAGTATACGGCTATGTGCTACGAAAACGGTGGGACGGTCGATGACTTATTAGTTTATAAAATAAAAGATAATGATTATTTGCTCGTTGTAAATGCGGCAAATATAGATAAAGATTTTCAGTGGCTGAAAGAACATGAAGTCGATGGGGTTGAAATCAACAACATCTCTGAACATATGGCGCAATTGGCACTTCAAGGTCCACTTGCTGAACAGGTTTTACAAATACTTACAAACGAACATTCACTAAGCGATATCGGATTTTTTAAATTCCAGACCGAAGTGAATATAGACGGTAAGCATGCACTTGTTTCACGTACCGGTTACACAGGGGAAGATGGATTTGAGATTTACTGTGATGCAGGTGATGCGGCCGCAATATGGAAAGCCATCCTGGATGCAGGGAAGGAGCATGGTGTACTTCCATGCGGACTTGGTGCACGTGATACATTGCGTTTTGAAGCGAACCTTGCCCTTTACGGACAAGAATTATCTCAATCGATCACGCCGATCGAAGCAGGGATTGGATTCGCCGTAAAAGTGAATAAAGAGGTTCCATTTAATGGTCAGGAAGTGCTGAAACAACAAAAGGATGAAGGCGCCCCAAGAAAAATCGTCGGGATTGAAATGATCGATCGCGGAATTCCACGTCATGGATATAAGGTGTATTCCGGTGAAGAAGAAATAGGGGAAGTCACGACCGGTACACAATCGCCAACATTAAAGAAAAATGTAGGATTAGCATTACTTGATAAAAAGTTTACTTCTCTAGATACGGAAGTGCTGGTTGAAATCAGAGGGAAAAAGTTAAAAGCGAAAGTAGTAGCCACACCATTCTATAAAAGACCAAAGAAATAGGGGAGGAATGACGGTCATGAAGCATCGTTATTTACCGATGACAGAGCAGGATCAAAGGGAAATGTTAGACAGCATAGGAGTAGACAGCGTTAACGATCTATTTGAAGATATTCCTGAGAAGGTTCGTTTCAAAGGGGATTACAAAATCAAAGAAGCGAAGTCAGAAACGGAATTGGTAAAGGAACTGACCAAAATGGCAGCGAAGAATGCTGACCTGAAAAGTCATTCATCCTTTTTAGGGGCTGGAGTATACGACCACTACATGCCGATCATCGTGGATCATGTATTATCACGCTCTGAATTTTATACAGCTTATACACCATATCAGCCGGAAATCTCGCAAGGAGAACTTCAAGCCATTTTTGAATTCCAAACGATGATTTGTGAGCTGACCGGCATGGATGTAGCCAATTCTTCCATGTACGATGGAGGAACGGCTCTTGCCGAAGCAGCTATGCTTAGTGCAGGGCAGACCCGTCGGAAAAAGGTCCTGGTTTCAAGCACTGTGCATCCGGAATCACGTGATGTTTTACGATCTTATGCAAAAGGTCAGTATATAGAAGTCGTAGAAATCCCGCACAATAACGGTGTTACGGATGTGGAAGAACTTAAGAAATTAATGAGTAATGAAATTGCAGCGGTAGTCGTTCAATATCCTAACTTCTTCGGCCGGGTAGAAGAACTAAAAGCCATCGAAGAAGTGACTCATGCTGAAAAAGCGATGTTCGTGGTTTCTTCAAATCCCCTTGCATTAGGGGCACTTACTCCACCTGGACAACTAGGCGCAGATATCGTCATTGGTGATGCACAGCCATTTGGTATTCCAAGTGCATTCGGTGGACCGCACTGTGGATACTTCGCCGTTAACAAAAAGCTTATGCGTAAAGTTCCAGGCCGTCTTGTTGGTCAAACAGTTGATGAAGATGGAATCAGAGGGTTTGTTCTGACTCTTCAAGCACGTGAACAGCATATCCGTCGAGATAAAGCCACGTCGAATATTTGTTCAAACCAGGCATTAAATGCACTCGCTGCATCTGTAGCCATGACGGCGCTTGGAAAACAAGGCGTTAAAGAGATGGCACTTCAAAATATCCAAAAAGCACATTATGCAAAAGAAGCCTTTAAAGCAAAAGGATTCACCATTGCATTTGAAGGACCATCATTCAATGAGTTTGTCGTAAAGGTAAATATGCCGGTTAAAGAAATCAATCAAAAGCTTTTAGGAAAAGAAATGATTGGTGGATACGATTTAGGATTATTGGATGACGGCTTATCACAGCACATGCTAGTGGCTGTTACTGAACTTCGCAGCAAAGAAGAAATCGACGCATTCGTAGCAGAATTGGGGGATTGTCATGAATAAGCAAGATCAACCTCTTATTTTTGAATTATCTAAAGAAGGCCGTGTCGGCTATAGCTTACCTGAAATGGATGTACCACAGGTGGAATTATCGGATCTCATCCCATCGGATTATATCCGTTCGGAAGAACCAGAGCTTCCAGAAGTATCCGAACTGGATATCATGCGTCATTATACGGCATTATCAAAACGTAATCATGGTGTGGATTCCGGTTTCTATCCATTAGGGTCTTGTACGATGAAGTACAATCCGAAGGTGAATGAAAACGTTGCACGCTTAAATGGATTCGCTCATATCAATCCTCTTCAAGAAGCGGAAAGCGTTCAAGGTGCCCTTGAACTGATGTATGATCTTCAGGAGCATTTGAAAGAGATCACGGGCATGGATGAAGTGACCCTTCAACCTGCTGCCGGTGCTCATGGAGAGTGGACGGGTCTTATGATGATCCGTGCTTACCATGAAGCAAATGGCGACACTCACCGTACGAAGGTCATCGTACCGGATTCTGCTCATGGAACAAATCCTGCCAGTGCGACTGTAGCAGGTTTTGAAACGGTAACGGTAAAATCAAACGAGAATGGATTAGTTGATTTGGAAGATCTGAAGCGTGTAGTAGGAGATGATACAGCAGCCTTGATGCTGACCAATCCGAACACTCTTGGATTATTTGAAGAAAACATTCTGGAGATGGCTGCAATCATTCATGAAGCAGGCGGTAAGCTGTATTATGATGGTGCCAACTTAAATGCCGTTTTATCAAAAGCCAGACCGGGGGACATGGGATTTGATGTCGTGCATTTAAATCTTCATAAGACGTTTACGGGCCCTCACGGAGGCGGTGGTCCGGGAAGCGGTCCTGTCGGAGTGAAGGAAGACTTGATTAAATACCTTCCTAAACCGGTCCTGGTGAAAAATGAAGGTAAGTTCGAATTCGATTACAACCGTCCTGATTCCATTGGCCGTGTAAAACCTTACTATGGGAACTTTGGAATCAACGTCCGTGCGTATACGTACATCAGAACGATGGGTCCAGACGGGCTGAGAGCGGTTACGGAAAACGCAGTCCTGAATGCAAATTACATGATGCGCCGACTGGCTCCTCACTTTGACCTTCCATACGATCGTCATTGTAAGCATGAATTTGTCATCAGCGGAAAACGTCAAAAGAAGCTTGGCGTCCGTACATTGGATATTGCGAAGCGTCTACTCGACTTCGGATATCATCCACCAACGATTTACTTCCCATTAAATGTGGAAGAATGCATGATGATCGAGCCAACTGAAACAGAATCTAAAGAAACGCTCGATTCCTTCATTGATGCCATGATCCAGATTGCCAAAGAAGCAGAAGAAACGCCGGAAATCGTCCAGGAAGCACCTCATACAACCATCGTCAAACGTATGGACGAAACACTCGCAGCAAGAAAACCGGTACTGCGTTATACAAAAGAAAACTAAAGAATATGAAATAGAAAATCCCCGCAGCCAATCGCTGCGGGGATTTTTTTGAGGGACGGACCTATGTAATATATAACCAACTCTACCCGGGAGCCCAGTCCACTACTTCCACCAATCAAAAAAGGATCACCCAAAGGCAATCCTTTCACATTATTTTTTATGCTTTACTTTACCTGTCCACTTTTTAAAGCCGCCCTGCAATTGGTGAAGATCTCGGTACCCTTTGCGGTGAAGCATTTGAGCTGCTCTTCCGCTGCGGAGTCCGCTTTGGCAATAAAGGTAAACGGGCTGATCGGCACGGATTTCCTTTTGTCTCATTTTAATTTGTGAGAGGGGGATATTTCGTGCGCCAAGTACGTGACCGTTATCAAATTCATTCGCTTCACGAACATCTATCAACTGAGCTTTCCGATATCCTGCTCTAAATTCTTCTTCAGTCAAAGTATTCACAATTCTCTTTTGATAGAAGAACGTAAAGAGTGAATAAACAATGATTCCACCAAGTACGACTAAAAGAATATATAATCCTTCCATCATTCATGCTCCTTTCTACAAATGCGCTAACTTCTATTATATTCATGAAAGCCTCGAGAATCAAAACAAATTTATTATTTTACAGCAAACACTTTCCAATCTGTTTTTCTTTGTTTTTTCTTTTGAATTTGATAGACTAGTAACGGACTTAAATGAAGTTGATTTTTTACATAACAAAATAATAAAGAGAAGATGTAAATGAGGTATGTTGCATGAAAAAAGAAATATGGAGATTCATTGACTCAGGGAATTGTTCTCCTTCTTTTAATATGGCACTTGATGAGGCGCTACTGGATTGGCATAGCGAGGGGAAGATTCCTCCCACGATCAGGTTTTACGGCTGGGATCCCGCAACGCTCTCGATTGGATACTTTCAAAAGGTAGAAAAGGAAATCAATCTTGATGCAGTGAAAGAGCACGGACTTGGCTTTGTCAGAAGACCGACGGGAGGCAGAGGGGTTCTGCATGAGCATGAATTGACGTACAGTGTCATTGTTTCCGAGGAACACCCCGAGATGCCTAAAACGGTTACGGAAGCATATCGAGTGATTTCTGAAGGGATCTTAAAAGGATTTCAAGGACTTGGACTCGAAGCCTACTTTGCTGTTCCGAAAACAGCTGAAGAGCGGGAAGGATTAAAAAATCCACGTTCGGCTGTTTGTTTTGATGCGCCAAGCTGGTACGAGTTAGTCGTTGAAGGCAGAAAAGTGGCAGGAAGTGCCCAGACCCGGCAGAAAGGCGTCATCCTTCAACACGGTTCCATACTATTGGATCTTGACGAGGATAAGCTGTTCAGCCTGTTTAAGTATCCATCGGACCGGGTAAAAGAGCGTATGCAGCGGGCGTTTAAAAGCAAGGCCGTCGCGATGAACGAAATCACTTCTGAAACGATCACCATGGATATGGCGAAGGAAGCGTTCAAAAAAGGTTTTGAAGAAGGATTGAATATCCACCTGGAACCGTATGAACTTTCTGAAGAGGAAACACAATATGTTGTGGACCTTGCCGGGACCCGGTACGAATCAGATGACTGGAATTTTAAGCGATAAAAATTTTTTTGTAGAAAAAAAGCGATGCTTGTCGCTTTTTTCCTATTTTACCAACTATTACGCGACTTGGATTTATATCAAGTTCTAAATTAATAGAAATGGTGGGAGTATTATATGATTTTCTATTATTTCCTCCTGTTTTCTATTTTTATTGGCTTATTAACCGTTTGACAAACAAATGGCCTATTGACCTGAAACACAATATGTGGTGTGTCGAATAATTTTTAACACACTATATGTTGTGTTTATTTATTGATTTTCTATTAGAGCTATGATATCGTATTACTTGATATTAGACATCAAAGTAATCAACATACAAATGAAAGATATGAGATAGAAGGAGTTGTCTTTATGACTGTTGCGTCGAAAAACACAATGAAATTAAACATCGAAAGATTAAATCAGGATATCGGATTATTTCCTCAAGTACATCCCATAACCCCAGATATGAATACTACACACAAAGGTGTATCCCGTCTTGTCATGATTGATCGCTATTCTTTCAAAGACACGGAAAAGATCACTCTTTCTGAAGGGGATTTCGTGGTCCTCACCATCAAAGAAGATCCTAAATTCCCTGCAAGAGGATTAGGTTACATTTCGAGCATCGACTGGGAAACAAAGAAGGCAGATGTTTGGATCGAAGAAGAGTACAGAAGTGCCATCGACAAGCCGGAAGAAATGGAAACCGGTATCGTCTCAAGAACACTTGATGTAATCGAGAAGCCACTGGAAGTCTACTATGAACAAATTGCGAAGCGTAACGCAACAGGCTTGGCAGAAGTGGAAGAAACTCCTGAAAAGAGACAAGTTTGGTTTGAAAAGTTCTATCATGAATTAGTGAATTTGCATTTTGTCCCTGCTGGCCGGGTGCTTTACGGAGCGGGTGCAGGAACGGACGTAACGTACTTTAACTGCTACGTGATGCCTTTCGTACAGGATTCTCGTGAAGGAATTTCGGAACATCGCAAGCAGGTGATGGAGATCATGAGCCGGGGCGGGGGTGTAGGAACGAACGGTTCGACTCTTCGTCCGCGAAATACTCTGGCCAAAGGCGTGAACGGTAAATCCTCCGGGTCGGTTTCCTGGCTGGATGACATCGCTAAATTGACTCATTTGGTTGAGCAGGGCGGATCAAGACGTGGAGCACAAATGATCATGCTTTCAGATTGGCATCCCGATATTATCGAATTCATCATATCTAAAATGCAAAACCCGCGTATTCTGCGTTATCTTCTTGAAAATACAGAAGATGAAACCATTAAAAAAGCAGCACAGGATAAGTTGAAATTCACACCTCTGACAGAACAAGAGGAAGCGATGTATCAAGGAATCCTTAATTATAGACAAATCCCTGGCTACGGTGGATTTGATGCGAAAATCCTTAAGAATGCAGAAGAAAAGCTCCGTACAGGCGGAACGTACAGCGTCCATAATTCAGAATTCCTGACAGGTGCGAATATCTCGGTTTGCCTGACAAGCGACTTTATGGAAGCCGTTGAAAACGACCGTGAATATGAACTGCGCTTCCCTGATGTGGAAACTTATAACGAAGAGCAAATGAAATACTATAATGAAGAATGGCACAACGTTGGTGATGTCCGTGAGTGGGAAAAGCTTGGCTACAAAGTGCGTACTTACCGTAAGATCAAGGCGAAAGAGCTTTGGAATCTTATCAACGTTTGTGCAACTTACTCAGCGGAACCCGGAATCTTCTTCATTGATAACGCGAATGACATGACGAATGCGAAGGCATATGGTCAAAAGGTAGTTGCTACGAACCCATGTGGTGAACAGCCTCTTGCTCCATATTCCGTGTGTAACCTGGCAGCTGTCAACCTTGCTCAGTTTGCCAATAAAGAGACGAAAACCGTGGATTTTGAAAAATTGAAGCGTACCGTTGAAGTGGGTGTGCGCATGCAGGACAATGTCATCGATGCGACTCCGTACTTCCTTGAAGAAAACAAAAAGCAGGCACTTGGTGAGCGCCGTGTTGGTCTTGGGGTAATGGGTCTTGCAGATTTGTTGATCTACTGTGAAAAAGAATATGGTTCTGAAGAAGGCAACAGACTTGTGGATGAAGTATTTGAAGTCATCGCAACAACCGCTTATCGTGCATCTGTTGAATTATCCAAGGAAAAGGGAAGTTTCCCATTCCTTACAGGAAGTACTGACGAAGAAACGAAAGCTTTACGTAAAGCGTTTGTGGAAACAGGTTTTATGAAGAAAATGCCTGAGGATGTTCGGGAAGACATTCAACAGTTCGGGATTCGAAACTCTCATCTATTGACCGTTGCCCCAACAGGCTCAACAGGTACGATGGTTGGAGTATCTACTGGTCTTGAACCTTATTTCTCCTTCACATATTACAGAAGTGGACGTCTTGGTAAGTTCATTGAAGTGAAAGCGGATATTGTAGAGGATTACTTGAAGAGAAATCCAGATGCTGATGCTGACAATCTTCCAGAATGGTTTGTTTCTTCCATGAGCCTGGCGCCACAAGCACATGCCGATGTCCAATGTGTGATTCAGAATTGGATCGACAGCTCAATTTCAAAAACGGTTAATGCCCCTCGTGGTTATACGGTCGAGCAAGTAGAAAAAGTGTATGAGCGACTGTATAAAGGTGGAGCAAAAGGTGGAACCGTCTACGTTGACGGAAGCCGTGATTCACAAGTTCTTACCCTTAAGGCAGAAGAAAACAGCTTTGATGACGAGGACGAACAGGAACAAAAAGACATTCCTACATCGAAAAAGCCGATCGTATTACTTGATACGATTCAGGACGTACGTTCAACTGACGTGACCATTGGTTCTGAAGTCGGGAATACTTGTCCAGTCTGCCGTAAAGGGACGGTAAAAGATATGGGTGGCTGTAATACTTGTACAAACTGCGGCGCACAGCTGAAATGCGGTCTATAATAAATGAAGAAAAATAGGAGGGGACTTGTTCCCTTCCTATTTTTTTAGTCTAAAACCCTTCATTGTGAATTAAAGATGTAGTAATAGACATTGAAGGAGTGAGGCCTTTGGACATCGATGGTGTTTTTTCAGGTGGAGGCATAAAGGGGCTCGCGTTGATTGGAGCATATCAAGCATTAGAGGAGAAGGGATACAAATTTAAAAGGCTCGCAGGAACAAGTGCCGGAGCGGTGATTGCAGCATTTATTGCGGCCGGTTATTCGAGCAGGGAGCTCCTCAAAATCATGGATGATATAGAAATTAGTAAATTGCTGGACTCAAACGCGATCATCTCTCTCCCTATTATAAAATGGTTTCGGGTTTACTATCGTTTAGGTTTATATAAAGGAGTGGCGCTTGAAAGCTGGGTAGAAGAGAAGCTGAAAGCAAGAGGGATTTATACGTTTGCCGATTTACCACCCCAGTCACTCCGGGTCATCGCTTCGGATTTATCGAATGGCAGATTATTGGTTCTTCCAGATGATCTTGAGAAGTACGGCATAGCGAAAGAAACCTTTCCTGTGGCCAGGGCGATACGAATGAGTGCGAGTCTTCCTTACTTCTTTGAACCTGTAAAGCTGCGTTCTTTAGAAGGAATAAGTTTCATGGTGGATGGTGGGGTGCTCAGTAACTTTCCAATGTGGCTGTTCGATCGGGAAAATGTGAAAAAGGTAAGACCGGTCATCGGGGTGAAGTTAAGTCACGATCTAGTCGGAAAGCCAAAAAAACAAATCAAAAATGCGATTGATATGTATGAAGCACTCTTTACTACGATGAAAGATGCACATGATTCAAGATACATTTCCAGAAAACTTGAAAAAAACATCATCTTTATTCCGACTGAAGGTGTGCTCACAACCGAATTCGGATTAACACCGGAAAAAAGAGCAGAACTCATTCAATACGGAAAATCAAAAGCGGAAGCATTTCTACAAAAATGGCCGTATTAATAAAACAATCGAGCTCCTAAAATGAGGCTCGATTGTTTTTCTTATTCTTTTTTCCTTCAATTACGGTAAGGTTGGCATTGGATTTCTTTCGTATCGAACGTTTCTTTGAGGCGTTTGATACTTGAGGCTTACTTGGAGATTTTTTCTTATGCCGCCTCTTTGATTGTTTGGCTGCTTTAAGAAACGCTCTCTGTTCATTACTATTACCAGCCCGCCTTCCGCTGAACCATCTTCGGTAAATGAAGTAGATAATTCCGATCACAGCTGCAGTAACAAGTAATTGTTTCACTAGCCCCAAAGGATTTCCGATTAGGGAAGTTAAGAGCCCTACAATAGCTAACAATATTAATGTGATAACAAAGATATTACGAGCGTTCAACAAAGCCACCTCCTTACAATTCAATCCATTATACATATCTATACTATTATTCTAGACAATTTCCTTGTTATTTAACCATATTAGTTATCGATTTTCTGTAAATATTACTAAGGCTATTTTTCTGAAACTTGGAAAGATATTATCTATTTTACTAAAAAATGATTCAAAGGACTAGAGATAGAATTTTAACATCCATATTTCCTCATCATCCACAAATGAAAAATAAGTAAAACCATGCAAATGTTTAAATCAATGGGACATACTACGAATGGAGGTGTTACAGATGGCTGAACAAAAGGGACAACATGAAAAGATTCAGGATGGAACAGAAGAAAGCAAGGAGAATCCACGTTTAGAGCAGAATCAGGGTGAAAAACCACTATCCTTCATGGCCATGGTCGTAGTTACAGGCTTTATAGGTGGGATGTTATGGAGTTCAATTGCCTACATTTGTTATTTTTTTTCGTTTACGAAAATTGAGCCGAATATTATTTTTGAGCCGTGGGCGGTTGGTGACTGGGTGGACAAATGGATTGGTATCGTTCTTTCCATTGTGGCGTATGGAGTGATTTCTATAGGTGTGGCCCTCATTTATTATGGTTTATTACGAAAATTCAAGTCTATGTGGGTAGGGGTTGCCTACGGTGTAGCGTTATACTTAGCGTTCTTTTTACTGCTCAATCCGCTCTTCCCGAGCATTGAATCCTTTACTTCCATTGATTATCACACTTTGATCACAACCTTCTGTCTGTATATTTTATATGGCGTATTTATCGGCTATTCGATTTCTTATGAAGAAAATGAATTGAGACATCAGAATGAGAAAGAAAAATCAGGGGAAGTTTCACACTAACAAATCCTCATTATCAGACAATTATGTAGGTATAGGTATAAGGTTTGTGTTAGAATGTTCATGATGAACATTCTATTTTTTTAGGGGTTTACATATGATGAAAATCTTGCTTTTAAATGGTCCTAACCTAAATAGGCTCGGGAAACGTGAACCCGATATTTATGGTCACGTCACCTTGCCGCAACTTGAGGGGAAGCTTGTGAAACAAGCAGAAGATGAAGGCTTTCAACTCGTTTCAGCCCAATCGAACCATGAAGGGGAACTGATTGATTACATACACAAGGCAGAGGATGAAGGGTATGGGGGAATCATCCTGAATCCCGGTGCTTTCACACATTACAGCTATGCGATAAGAGATGCAGTGGCTTCGGTTTCAGTGCCGGTAGTGGAAGTGCATATATCTAACATACATGCCCGTGAAGCGTTTAGGCATCAATCTGTCGTGGCCGCTGAAACGATTGGTCAGATCGTCGGCTTGGGACTGTTTGGTTACGAGTTGGCTTTACAAGCGATCATAAAGAACATTAAGGGAGTGGAATATGATGAAAATTGAACGATTAAGAGAAACTTTTTCAGAAAACGAACTTGACGGGATCTTACTTACAAGTACCTACAACCGTCGGTACATGACAAACTTTACAGGGTCATCAGGAGTTGTTCTGATTTCTAAAGAGAAAGCGTTATTCATAACAGATTTCCGCTACATCGAGCAAGCAACCGAGCAGGCTGCCGATTTTGAAATCGTCCAGCACACTGGGCCCATCCATGAAGAAGTAGCGAAACAAGTGAAAAACCTGGGGATTAATAAATTGGGCTTCGAAAAGAACTACATGACTTATAGTGCGTATGATAGCTATCGTGAAGTGTTGGAATCAGAACTAGTACCGGTATCAGGGCTGGTAGAAAAGTTACGCTTGATTAAGACACCTGAAGAGCTTAAGATAATTAAGGATGCGGCGGATATTGCCGATGCAGCATTTAAGCATATATTAGATTTTATTAAACCGGGTGTGACAGAGTTAGAAGTTTCCAATGAATTAGAATTCTTCATGAGAAAAGCGGGAGCGACATCTTCATCTTTTGATATCATCGTTGCTTCAGGTAATCGTTCTGCACTTCCTCATGGGGTTGCCAGTGATAAAGTCATTGAAAAAGGTGATTTTGTAACGTTGGATTATGGTGCATACTATAAAGGATATTGCTCCGATATGACACGTACCTTATCTGTAGGAGAACCAAGTGAGAAATTGAAAGAGATCTATGACGTCGTTCTACAATCACAGCTTCTCGCTATGGAAAAAATCAAGCCTGGTATGACAGGTAAAGAAGCGGATGCTATTGCACGTGACTACATAACGGAAAAGGGTTATGGAGAGTATTTCGGACATTCATTGGGACACGGAATCGGACTTGAAGTCCATGAGGGACCAGGATTGTCCTCCCGTTCGGATGTGGTACTGGAGCCTGGAATGATCGTAACGGTTGAACCGGGGGTCTATGTACCAGGTGTTGGCGGTGTTCGTATTGAAGATGATACACTCATAACAGAAGATTCCAATGAAACACTGACACATTCCACAAAAGATCTAATCATTCTACCATTGTAGCCCTAAAGACGGGTCTACTAGACAATAGGAGGAAATAAATATGATTTCAGTAAATGATTTTCGTACAGGTTTGACAATTGAAGTCGACAACGGGATTTGGCGAGTAATCGACTTCCAACATGTTAAACCGGGTAAAGGGGCAGCATTCGTCCGCTCCAAGCTTCGTAACCTGCGCACAGGTGCCATCCAGGAAAAAACGTTCCGTGCAGGAGAAAAAGTAGGGAAAGCCCAAATCGATAACCGTAAAATGCAATACTTGTACGCTAATGGTGACATGCATGTATTCATGGACAATGAGAGCTACGATCAAATCGAACTTCCTGCTTCTTCCATCGAATATGAATTGAAATACCTGAAAGAAAACATGGAAGTGTCCATCATGATGTACGGTGGAGAAACTCTTGGAGTAGAACTTCCTAACTCAGTTGAATTGAAAGTAACTGAAACAGAACCGGGCATCAAGGGCGACACGGCTTCCGGTGGTTCAAAGCCTGCAACAGTGGAAACAGGATTAGTGGTTAACGTACCGTTCTTCGTCAACGAAGGAGACACATTGATCATTAATACAACGGACGGATCTTACGTGTCACGTGGATAAATAATGTGTAAAGCCTGAACGGGATTACTCCCGTTCAGGCTTTTTTTATTGGGCGATGGGGTCTTTGTCGCGTTTTGTATTTGTTTATCTTCCATATTTTTATTTTATCTGCGAAAAAAATTTTTTATCTACCTTTTTCAAATTTTATCTGCCAAAATCTTGATATATCTGCCATTGGTTAAAATTCGACATCCATTCCCCTTCATCCCCCCGCGCTCCAAACCAAATCTCCCAACTCTACTGTCATAATCTCATTCCACTAGAATACATTGTATTATCGGGAAGCATGTACGAAGGTTCGATATGTCTTCATACAATCCGAAGTGGAACAAGATTAGGAGGTACCTATATGCAAGAAGTTCTAGCCTTACTACCCAGCACTATTTCTGACAAAGTCCTGACCCTTCCACAAGATCTTATTGACCGAATTGAAGAAATTAGGGTTCGTACCAACCGTGTGTTGGAGGTCACGGCCAGGGGGAAGCCATATTTTCTCTCTTATACCGTTACCGAGGAAGATAGCGAACAGCTCATTAACAAACTATCCCGGCATTCATTTTATACATTGGAAGAAGAACTGAAGAGAGGATATATCACGATTGAAGGCGGACATCGGGTCGGTCTTGCTGGAAAAGTCATTCTAGAGGGTGGTGTGGTGAAAGGAATTCGGAATCTGTCTTCCTTTAACATCAGGATTGCGAGACAAAAGCTTGGCATAGCTCAATCAATTTTTCCATATGTTTATGCGAGTGGCTGGAAGCATACGATGATTATCGGCTCGCCTCAGACAGGTAAGACGACACTACTTAGAGATCTTGCACGCATGATTTCGACGGGCATCCCTGAAAAAAATATCCCCCCTTTCAAAGTAGGGATTGTCGATGAAAGGTCTGAAATTGCCGGCTGTGTAAACGGAATTCCTCAACTGATGTTTGGACCGAGAGTGGACGTGCTGGATGCATGTCCGAAGGCTGAAGGGATGATGATGCTGATCCGCTCGATGAGTCCCGACGTCCTGATTGTGGATGAGATTGGCCGTGTGGAAGATGGTCAAGCTATCCAGGAAGCCGTTAATGCCGGTATTACCCTTGTGATGACGACTCATGGATCTACATTTAGTGAAGTTGCGAAGAGACCAGTTATCAAGGACATTGTAAGTCTCCAAACCATTGAGCGGTTTGTTGAACTAAGGAGAGGGGATGAGCCTGGTAAGGTTCATGAAGTGTGGAATGAACACGGTCAATCTCTTCTGAAAAAAGTGAGTGTGACATAAATGATTAAACTAATCGGTGCTGTTTTCATCCTGCTTTCTACTTCCTGGGCTGGTTTCGAAGCGTCTAAATATTTAACGGAAAGACCGCGGCAGCTTCGGTTGTTGAAGGTGGCCCTCCAGTCATTGGAAGCAGAAATCACCTACAGTCATACCCCATTGCATGAAGCGACCAGGAAGATTTCCAAGCAGCTGCAAAAACCTGTTTCATGGTTCTTTGAAACGTTTTCAAAGAAATTAACGGAGCAGGAGATTTCAGTGAAGAAAGCGTGGGAAGAAAGCCTGAATGATATATGGAAATTAACGGCTTTTAAAACAGGTGAGTACGAGATCCTGAAACAATTTGGAGAAAACCTGGGCAAACATGACATGATGACCCAGCAGAAACATATACAGTTAGCGTTAAAACATCTCGAAAGAGAAGAATCAGAGGCGATAGAAAAGCAGAGAAAATATGAAAAGATGACGAAGAGCTTGGGTTTTTTGTCAGGTTTATTATTGATCATCCTATTACTTTAACGATGCATAAAGGTCAATACTTTTAAACATGCCAATCGCTTGCGAGAACAGCTTTTAGAAACCGGGAGGGAAATGAATATGGGAATTGATGTGGATATTATTTTCAAGATCGCAGGGGTGGGGATTGTAGTGGCCTTTTTGCATACGATTTTAGATCAGGTCGGGAAGAAAGAATATGCACAGTGGGTTACATTGTTTGGGTTCATCTATATCCTGTTCATGGTGGCCTCGATTGTCGATGATCTGTTCCAGAAGATTAAATCGGTCTTCTTATATCAAGGTTAGAGGGGGCGTCCGCGATTGAAATCATTCAAATTGTTGGCATAGCACTGGTTGCGACCTTTCTGGCTTTGATTGTGAAAGAGCAGAAACCGAATTTTGCTTTTTTGCTTATTGTGTTTGTAGGTTGTTCGATCTTTTTATTTCTGATCGATCAAATTTACTCCATCATTCATATGATCGAGAAGCTTGCTGCGAATGCAAATGTGAATATGGTGTATGTAGAAACCATTCTCAAAATTATCGGCATCGCCTACATAGCGGAATTCGCTTCTCACATTACAAAGGATGCCGGACAAGGTGCTCTTGCGGCGAAAGTGGAGCTTGCAGGTAAAATCTTGATTTTAGCAATGGCGGTACCTATTCTGACAGTGATTATCGAAACGATTATCAACATGATCCCAACTGGATAAGCGAAACGTTAAGAGGTGGAAAAAATTGTTGCAAATATATCGAATACTCGTCATAGCACTCGTGATTTTTTTCGTAGGAGCCTCCAGTGGACAAGCTGAAGAAGGGGAGGAGCAGAGTCCGCCCGATTCGACGATTCAACAGCAGATGATCGATCAGCAGTTAGATCAATTAGGAATTGAAGAGTTAAAAGGATTCTGGAACAGTATCGTGGATCAATACGGTGGCTATCTTCCCGAAAGCCAAAAGGGGAGTTTGGTTGATTTTATCAAAGGGGAAAAAGAGTTTTCTTTTAAAGCATGGTTTAGTGGAATCTTCAAGTTCGCCTTCCAGGAGCTTGTGATGAATGGGAAGCTATTAGGAACACTGATTATGCTAACGATTTTCAGTATGTTCCTTCAATCCCTGCAGAATGCATTTGAAGGAGGGAGTGTCAGCAAGGTTGCATACAGCATTGTGTTCATGGTCCTGATCATCATCGCCCTTAATAGTTTTCACGTGGCGATTGATTACACCCGCGATGCCATCTCCACCATGATCCACTTCATCATTGCCCTCATACCCCTGATGTTAGCCCTTATTGCCGCTTCCGGGGGAGTTGTATCCGCAGCATTTTTTCATCCTGTGATTATCTTTTTAATGAACACAAGCGGTTTGCTGATCCAAAATGTCGTGCTGCCCCTGTTATTTCTGGCGGCGTTATTAAGTATCGTAAGTACACTTTCCACTCATTATAAAGTGACCCAGCTGGCCCAGTTATTGCGAACATGGAGCATCGGGATATTAGGAGCCTTTATGACCGTTTTCCTTGGTGTTATATCCGTGCAGGGAGCCACGGCAGCGGTGACAGATGGGATTACGATTCGAACAGCCAAATTTGTTACAGGAAATTTTGTCCCTGTGATCGGAAGGATGTTCACGGATGCGACGGATACAGTGATCAGCGCTTCCGTTCTTTTAAAGAACACGGTGGGAATCGCTGGTGTGGCCATTGTTCTGATCATTGCAGCTTTTCCCGCAATCAAGATCCTCATGATTGCGTTTATTTATAAATTAGCAGCGGCTCTCCTGCAACCACTCGGGGGCGGACCCGTGATCGAATGTCTCGATATCATTGCCAAAAGTGTGATTTATGTCTTTGCGGCCCTTGCCATTGTGTCCTTTATGTTCTTTTTGAGTCTTACCGTCATCATTGCGGCAGGAAATATCACAATGATGATGCGATAAAGAGGAAGGAGTACCGTCATGTCATTTCTCACCGATTGGATTACAAATATTATAATTTTTGTTCTCTTAGCCACCGTCATTGACATGCTTCTTCCCAGTTCCAACATGCAAAAATATGCGAAAATCGTGACTGGCTTATTGTTGATCACCATTATCCTTACACCTTTGTTTAAATTAATGGCAACCGACTTTGATACGGTGATGGAGTCAATTGATATAAATGGAGATTCTCAGAATAATTCAGTAGAAAATTTAATAGAAATGAAGAAAAAAGAAATACAAGCCTCACAACGTGCATATATTTTAGAACAGATGGCTGTCCAAATGAAACAACAAGCTGAAAAGGAGATGATGGATGAACACGGTAAGGTCATTGAAAGGGTTGAAGTTAAAGCAGATGATTTGGAGAATGTCCCGGATAGTATCACAGAAGTGACAGTGGTAGTTAAAGAAAAACAGGAAAACACTACGATTGAAACTGTTCAACACGTGGAGATCGATACGGGAGCTGAGCCGAGAAAGAAAACGCCTGAAGAAAGTACGTCCCAAATGGCCTCCTTACTTGCCGAGCAATGGAATCTTACACCAGACAAAATAATCATTACAGTTGAAGGGGGGACTGGGGAAGCAGATGAACTTTAATAAAGGTCCGCTTAACGCATTGAAGGAATGGCTGTCAAAGGAGAATGCGAATTCACCGCCAAAGGATAAAAAAGGGTATAAGTTTCAATACTTTCTCATTGTGCTATTGATAGGTGTCGCCTTTATGCTGATCAGTAATCTTTGGAGCGGGGATAGCAGCATGGAAGTATCTAATTCAGTAGACCAAGAAGCTCCTGAAGAGGTCGCAACATTCGGCTCAAGCCATAAGGAATCGGATGGCTCCATGAGAGGGTACGAAGATCAATACGAAAACCAACTGAAAGAAGCCCTGGATCAGATTGTCGGGGTGAGTGAAGTGCATGTTGTTGTCAATGTAGAGGCAACAGAGTCAAAAGTGTATGAAAAGAATGAATCCACACAGTCACAAACAACCTCTGAAGAAGATAAGCAAGGTGGAAAACGATCGATAGAAGATAAATCACAAGAGGAAGAAATGGTCATCGTCAGGGATGGAGAGAAAGAAGTTCCCATTGTGAAAGAAACTAAAAAACCTAAAGTCAGCGGTGTCCTTGTTGTAGCAAAAGGGGCCGATAATATACAAATCAAAAAATGGATCATAGAAGCTGTTACCCGTGGATTAGACGTACCAAGTCACAGGGTTTCGGTTCTGCCCAAAAAATAAGGGGGAAATGATAGATGTTACTTAAAAAACAAACAGTTTGGTTATTAACGATGTTGAGTCTTGTGATCGTGCTTTCAGTTTATTACATTACTTCTCCAACACAGCAAGTGACAGATATGGCATATGAGGAAAAGGACGGAAAGGAGCAAGCGAAAGAAGATGGGAAGGAAACCATGTCTGACATGGAAGTCGTAACAGACGCAGCTGGAAATGAAATGTTCGAAGCTTTAAGAATTGAAGTGTTAGATCAACGCGAACAGCTTCGCGAAGAACTGGAAGCGAAAGTAGCGAACGCTGATGTATCAGCAGAGGAAAAAAGCGCTGCCTATGAGGAGATGGAGAACTTAAGAGAGTTGGCCATGACAGAATCAGTATTGGAAACAATGATTAAAACAATGGGTTATGAGGATGCGTTGGTCAGAGCTAACGGTGAGAATATCCGTATTACAGTGAAATCCGACAAGGAGCACTCAACAGCCGATGCGAATGAAATCATCCGCCTCGTGATGAGTGAAGTTGGGCAGATGAAACCGGTAGCAGTAGAATTCCAGCCAACAAATTAATGTGTAAAACACGAATGCCGCCGAAGGGGAACCTTCAGGTGGCTATTTTTTTGTTTAAATAAGAAGTGCAATGACTTGCACCACATATAAACGAATCAACAGATATCAAAAAAATTCTTCTATTATTTTATTTTTTTTCTAAAAAGGTCTAGAATAGAGACTAGGGTTGTATGCGCTTTACAGATTGGTAGGAATCGCATATTGAATTTATACGAGGTATTATCGTATGATATTAGTAGCTAGTCATAATTTTTTAAACTATAAGAGGGGTGTCAACCGTGTTAAAAATTCAAGAAATTCGTGAAATAATCAAACTCGTAGATCATTCTAGTGTTGATGAGTTTACATACGAGCATGATGGTTCGAAAATTAAACTTAAAAAGAATAATGGTGTAACAGTTTCCGGTCAACCACAAGTCGTTCAGGCAGTAGAGGAAGTAAAACCTGCAGCTCAAGCAGTACAGCAGGCTCCAGCGCCAGTACAGGAAGCAGCTCCTTCTGTAAATACAGAAGAAAAAGAAGCTCCACAAGCAAAAGCAGACGATTCAAACTTACATAAAATCACGTCTCCTATGGTAGGGACGTTCTATCAATCTTCTTCCCCTGAATCAGGTCCATATGTGAAGGTTGGAGATAAAGTCGATGAAAGCTCTGTCGTATGTATCGTAGAAGCGATGAAATTATTTAACGAGATTGAAGCGGAAGTAAAAGGTGAAATTAAAGAAATCTTAGTAAAAGACGGTCAATTGGTTGAATATGGACAGCCGTTATTCTTGGTCAAACCTGAATAAGGAGCGAAAATAGATATGATAAAAAAGGTATTAATCGCCAATCGAGGAGAAATTGCGGTACGTATTATTCGTGCATGCCGAGATTTAGGCATCGAAAGTGTAGCCGTTTATTCGGAAGCAGATAAAGAAGCACTCCATGTTCAATTAGCGGATGAAGCTTATTGCATCGGACCGACTGCATCGAAAGACAGCTACCTGAATTTCACAAACATCATTAGCGTGGCAAAACTGACAGATTGTGATGCCATTCACCCGGGTTACGGATTTTTAGCCGAGAACTCTGACTTTGCAGACCTGTGCCGCGATTGCAACATCATCTTCATAGGACCTTCACCAGAAGCGATTTCGAAGATGGGTACAAAAGACGTGGCTCGTGAAACCATGAGAGAAGCAGGGGTTCCGATTGTACCGGGTTCAAAGGGTATTGTGAAGGACGCAGAAGATGCGGTTCAGCTTGCAGAATCCATGGGTTATCCTGTCATCATCAAAGCCACTGCAGGTGGTGGAGGAAAAGGGATCCGTGTAGCGAAAAGCCAGGAAGAGCTTGTTAAAGGAGTAACGATCACTCAGCAAGAAGCCATGACTGCATTCGGTAACCCTGGTGTTTACATTGAAAAGTTCATCGAGGACTTCAGGCATGTGGAAATCCAGGTGCTGGCTGATAATTTCGGGAACGTGATCCATCTTGGGGAACGTGACTGTACGATTCAGCGCCGCCTTCAAAAATTGATCGAAGAAACGCCATCTCCAGCTTTAACAGAAGAAATTCGTGTTAAAATGGGGGAAGCAGCAGTAAAAGCAGCCAAAGCGGTTGATTATACTGGTGCCGGCACGGTAGAATTTATATATGACTATGTTAATCAATCCTTCTACTTTATGGAAATGAATACCCGTATTCAAGTAGAGCACCCTGTAACGGAACAGGTAACAGGAGTCGATTTGATTAAAGAACAAATTCTCGTGGCATCAGGAGAAAAGCTTTCCCTTACACAGGAGGAAGTAACGTTCACTGGTTGGGCAATTGAATGTCGTATTAATGCAGAGAATCCTGAGAAGAATTTCATGCCGTCAGCAGGACGGATAGAAATGTATCTTCCACCAGGCGGCATTGGCGTAAGAGTCGATTCTGCCGCATATCCTGGTTATATGATCCCTCCATACTACGATAGTATGATTGCCAAAGTGATCACCTATGGAGCGACTCGTGAAGTAGCGATCTCAAGAATGAAACGTGCCTTGAGTGAATTTGTGGTTGAGGGTATACACACAACCATTCCGTTCCATTTGAAACTATTAGATCATGAAACCTTTGTTGGTGGAGAATTTAATACGAAGTTCTTGGAGAAATACGAAGTAATGAAATCCTAGTGTGAATTCAGGAGGTGCCTTACATGGCGGAAAATCAAAACCTTTTACAAATGTCTCACGGTAAAGACGGCCTTGGGAAGATTGAAATCGCACCTGAAGTGATTGAAGTAATTGCAGGTATCGCTGCTTCAGAAGTAGAAGGCGTATCACAAATGCGTGGTAACTTCGCAACAGGTGTCGTCGAGCGTCTCGGAAAGAAAAACCACGGTAAAGGTGTCAAAGTGGAGCTTGCCGAGGAAGGAATCATCGTGGATGTATACTGCATCATGAAATTCGGTGTAGCCATCCCGACAGTGGCTCAAAAAATCCAGGATAACATTCGTCAAGCCCTGCTTAACATGACTGCTCTTGAAGCGGATGAAGTAAATGTTCATATCGTAGGCATTCAATTTGAGAATCAGAAATTTGAAGCTGAAATTGAAGACGAAATGTAAGAGAAGGACGGTCCTTAAGGGGGCCGTTCTTTTTTTGTGCGTAAAGAACTCTCGAAAAGACTATGTACATTTGCTTTGTAATGTAAAAGTCGATAATAAAAGTCGGGAAGTCGATAATATATGTATGAAAGTCGATAATAAGTAGTGGAAAGTTGATAATATCTTGGTATAGCAGCTATATAATTCATCTGAAGAGTACCATTTCAGAAGTTGCTCGGACAATCGGATCCAATTTTCATGTCCTATTTAATAATAGGATTGAATATAGAGACAAAACTCCTTATTTTTCATTCAGTTGCACTCTTAAAGTGCTTGTCGGGCCTGACCAACCCGCCTCCGCTTTTCTGATTGTCCAGCTCCGGGGCTTAGAGGCTCGAGGTCATAAGTCAAACCTGCCAAAAAGGCAAAGAACGCCTTTCCGGCATGTTCGTCTTATGCTTGTCGCCTCTGGGCAAAGCCCCTCCGCTTTTCTGATTGTCCAGCTCCGGCGGGTAGTCCCTCGAGGTCATTTCTTGAGAATCCCCAAAGGCAAAGAACGCCTTCAGGGATTCTCAAGAAATGCTTGTCGGGCCTGACCAACCCGCCTCCGCTTTTCTGTCAGAATATTGATTTTTTTACATAGACGTGCGTATTACCCTTAGTTTGTGCTATTATCAAAGGTATGAAAATTGATGGATTAAAAGGAGTAAATATAAGATGAAGAGAAGAGTTGCTCGTGAAAAGGCCTTACAAGCGTTATTTCAAATAGATATGAGTGGGATTGAGCCGGATGTTGCGTTAACCAATGTGCTGGAGGAAGAGGAGAAGATGGATGCGTATCTTCAACAGCTTGTTCTCGGGTTTATCGAGAATCAGGAACGTATCGATGGGCACATTCGTGAAAACCTTGAGAAATGGTCATTTGACCGCCTTGCAAAAGTAGATCGTAACATATTGCGTTTAGGAGTGTATGAACTACTGTTTGTGGAAGATGTTCCAAATAAAGTAGTCATTAACGAAGCAGTTGAAATTGCAAAGATCTTTGGAGATGATCAATCAAGCAAGTTTATCAATGGTGTTCTTTCAAAGGTGAGTCAATCTTAACAATGTTAGGGGGCGATTGGATTGTCAGCTTCTATAATTGATGGCAAACTCATTGCAGGTCATTATCGTGAACAATTAATAAGTCAGATCGAGGAGCTAAAGGTAAAGGATATCACTCCAGGCTTGGCTGTCATCCTGGTAGGAGATAACCATGCTTCTCATTCATATGTCAAAATGAAGAGAAAAGCGTGCAGTAATCTTGGCATTCATTCAGAGCTTTATCAATATGAATCCAGTTTGACTCAAGATGAACTGCTGAATAAAATTGAAGAATTAAATGAACAGAGCCATATCCATGGAATTCTTGTACAACTGCCTCTCCCTGAGCATATCAATCCAATAACCGTGATCGAAACGATTTCTCCATCTAAAGATGTGGACGGGTTTCATCCCGTGTCGATTGGGAAAATGGTGACCAATCAAGATACCTTCTATTCCTGTACGCCGCTTGGAATCATGAAGATGCTTGAATATGAAAACATTTCTGTAGAAGGTAAACACGTCGTGATTTTAGGAAGAAGTAATATTGTCGGAAAGCCGGCAGGTCACTTATTCTTGAATCGAAATGCGACGGTTACGTATTGCCATTCGAATACGAAGAATATGTCTTTCTACACAAAACAGGCAGATATTATTGTATCTGCGGTAGGGAAAGCGAATTTAATCGGTGCAGAAGATATTAAACCGGGAGCCGTAGTCATTGACGTCGGAATGAATCGTGATGAAAACGGTGCACTTTGTGGGGATGTGAATTTCTCAGAAGTGAAGGAAAAAGCCGGGAAAATCACACCGGTCCCTGGTGGTGTCGGACCTATGACGATTACGATGTTACTGTACAATACAGTGAAATCTGCAGAATGGGCTCTTGCCAATCGCCAAAACGGATAAAAAATAGTACACTATAGGTAACATAAAACGGAAAGGGACAGCTAATCGCTTGTCCCTTTCCGTATTCATACATATAAAAGCCTTTACAAATTGCAAGAAACAAAGGAGTCACTTGAGCATGGAACTCGATCAATCACGTTATTTAACGGTACAAGCTCTGACAAAATACATAAAGCGCAAATTCGATAGAGATCCCCATTTATCCAATCTATTCGTACGGGGGGAAATTTCGAATTTTAAAAGACATTCAAGCGGCCATATGTACTTTACCTTGAAAGACGAAAAAGCCCGTATCTTGTCTGTCATGTTTTCAAGTAACAATCAATCACTGAAATTCAGACCTGAAAATGGAATGAATGTGTTGATCCGGGGAGATATTTCCGTTTACGAATCAGGCGGGCAATATCAGATCTATGTAAAAGAAATGCAGCCTGACGGAATCGGTGAGCTGTATTTGGCCTATGAACAGTTGAAAGAGAAGCTCGAGAAAGCAGGCTATTTCGATCAAATCCGGAAACGTGTGATCCCTAAGTTTCCGAAGCGAATTGCCGTTGTGACGTCTCCAACAGGTGCTGCAATAAGAGACATTATTACAACCATAAAAAGACGATATCCAATAGGTGAAATCCTTATTTTTCCTGCTTTGGTTCAAGGGGAGCAGGCGGCAGGGTCGATTGCCGGGGCAATGAAAAAGGTAAATAATCTAGGCGATATTGACGTATTGATTATCGGCCGTGGCGGTGGTTCGATTGAAGAATTATGGGCGTTTAACGAAGAAATCGTGGCCAAAGCCATCGTTGAGTCAAAAGTTCCAGTCATTTCTGCTGTCGGACATGAAACAGACTTTACGATCGCTGACTTTGTAGCCGATCTAAGAGCCCCTACACCAACAGCTGCGGGAGAATTAGCGGTTCCTCACATTGATGATTTGCTGGAAAGAATCATGAATCGTAAATTACGACTGATCAAAGCGTTCAAGACTAAGCTCGAAAGTGAGCGCAGCCGCTTAAATAGTTTAACCAAGTCCTACGCTTTAAGAAATCCGCGTAATCTGTATCAACAAAAAATTGAAACCGTCGACCGGCTGACCGACCAGCTGCAGAAAAACATAAGCTTGCATGTGAGACAAAACCGCGACCAATTAACGAGGCTTCACTCAAGACTTCAACGTGTGCATCCTTCACAACTCATCACCATTCAAAATGAGAGAGTATTATTTATGAAGTCGAGGGTAGAAAAGCAATTTAAGCAGGTACTGAAAGAAAAGAACAACCGTTTCAGTTCTTCCCTGTCTACCTTGCATGCCCTCAGTCCATTAAAGATCATGGACAGGGGATACAGCCTGGTTTATCAGGATGATGATACATTGATCAAATCATCCAAGCAAGTCAAAGCTGGTGACCGTCTAGAGATAAATGTCAGGGATGGAAAAATACATTGCGAAGTTGAATCCGTTGAGGAGCGTGAAAATAATGGCAAAGTCTAAAGAAGAATTATCATTTGAAACAGCTATGGAACAACTGGAAGAAATTGTTGAGAAATTAGAAGAGGGAGAAGTTCCTTTGGAGAAAGCGTTAGAGTTCTATCAAAAAGGAATGGATCTTTCAAAATACTGTCATGATACGTTGCAAAAAGCAGAAAACCAATTAACGAAAATGATGACAGATGAAGGGGAAAAAGCCTTCGATCTGGATGAGGAGGAATAAAGGGTGAATCCTCACGTTGATCTGAAAGAATTTCAACAACAGCATGGAGAAATGATTACCAACCAAATGGTCGAGACGGTAGAGAGCCTTTCTATGCCCTCTAACTTGAAGAAGGCAATGATCTATTCTTTGCAAGCAGGTGGAAAGAGAATTCGTCCCATCCTCCTTTTAGCAACGATCAAAGCCTTTAACAAGGACCCTTTACTAGGGTTAAACACTGCTTCTGCCCTTGAAATGATTCATACCTATTCTTTGATTCATGACGACCTTCCTGCCATGGATGATGATGATTTGAGAAGAGGGAAGCCGACCAATCATAAAATGTTTGGTGAAGCGATGGCGATTTTAGCCGGTGACGCTTTACTAACCTACAGTTTTCAAATGATCGCAGAGGACAAGGGCCTTACAAGTGATCACAAGGTAAGGCTCATCGGTCTTTTAGCAAAGTGTGCGGGACCGGAAGGCATGGTTGGTGGACAAGTAGCCGATATTGAAGGGGAAAATAAGAAGCTTACTGTAAAAGGACTCGAAAGCATTCATGAGCATAAAACCGGTAAGTTACTGACGTTTAGTGTATTGGCAGGCGGAATTATCTCCGATGCGTCGGAAGAGCAACTTGAATTACTAAAGCAATTTGCTTATCATATTGGCCTTGCCTTTCAAATTCAGGATGACATTCTTGATATTGAAGGCTCCGAAGAAATTATTGGAAAGCCAGTGGGGAGCGACGAATCGAAACATAAGAGTACATATCCAAGTCTCTTGACGATAGGAGGAGCTAAGGAAAAGCTTCACTTCCACTTGAACGAAGCGTTGTCCTCACTGGATCAAATGACAATCGATTCCAGTCTCCTTACCGAAATTGCCCAATTAATCGTTGCCCGGAATCATTAAAACCATTCTATGTTTGAGCAAATTATTTAACATATGTTATAATATCTCTAGAATGAAAATTTGGGTGGTGCAGTATTCTAGTCAGTCCACCAATCCTGAAGGTGGGCCTAAAAATCCACTAAAGGGCACATCGATGAAGTTCCTGGAATTGGCTTGAGGCGCCCAGCCTTGGGTCATATCTGGGAGTAAGGCTTGAGGGCGATCCACAATGGCATGTGGGCGTTGACCCGCAAGCCGCGGAGGCTTTGTTTCTTATGCTGGCATAAGCATATGCAATAAGGACAAAGTATGAACCTGCGATGTGATGATTCACTAGCAGCGTAGCCTGCCTTGAGTGAAGAGAGAGGGGATTATGGTTACAAGGTACACATCAGTTGGCCATTGATATGTGCTTTTTCGCCCATATGAAATCCTCTTTGCAAAAGAGGCTAAGGATTGCGTTAAGGACTGTTGAGGAAAACTCCTAGACTGTTCATATTCGGACATATAAAGAGGATTATAGTGCGGACTAAGTGGTAATCCAGTCTAGCTTGTGGTGACGCGGCTAAGTCGGGTTTAAAGGGAAACCGCCGGTATGGCAACATCCGGTATCCGATTGGGAAAACCTACTGGACCTAAGCTGCAATTTTTACTCTTTATATGGCCATCCAATTACATAGCATTGATAATATATATTTACACAATAGAAACGGTGTGTTTAAACGATAATGAATGAAACAATGAAAAACTCAATAAAGTGGAGTGTCAGCATTGCCGTTATCACATTTGTGTTAGCGGCTATTTTTTCAGTTGCGTCCAATATGGTTTTAAATGGAGTCGCTTGGTATACAGGACTGGTTGTTGTGTTAATCATCGTCTTTATCGGAATCTTCTTTGATATGCTGGGGATTGCTGCAACGGCCGCTGATGAAACACCTTTTCATGCTATGGCGGCCAAAAAAGTGTACGGTGCACGTTATTCAATCAAAATCGTCCGGAACGCAGACCGGTTCGCGAGCTTCTGTAACGACGTAATCGGCGATATTTCAGGGATTATAAGTGGTACTGCGTCAGCGATTGTCATCATACAATTAGCCGTATCTTTTCAGCTTGAAGGCGGTTCTTTGAGAGAATATATTGTAAGCGTAACATTGACAAGTATCATAGCTTCCTTGACCGTTGGAGGCAAAGCGCTTGGAAAAACGTTTGCTATCACCTATTCTAAGGATATAATATTTAGAGTTGGTAAAGTTCTACAATTTTTTGAAGATCGATTTCACATCGTAGTGATTAAAGATAAAAAAGACAAAAACAAGAAAAAACGTTACAAGCGTGCGAAACAAAATATTTAGTGATGGAAAGTGAGTGGGACCCCATGGATTTATTATCAATAAAGGAGCCTTCTTTTCTTAATAATATGTCGAATGAACAATTAGAAGAGCTCAGTCAAGAGATTCGCCATTTCTTAATAAAGAATCTATCTAAGACTGGCGGTCATATTGGTCCAAACTTAGGGGTGGTTGAATTAACGATTGCCCTTCATAAGCATTTCTCAAGTCCAAAAGATAAAATCCTTTGGGATGTTGGCCATCAGTCGTATGTACATAAGATCTTGACTGGCCGTGCTTGTCAGTTTGATACGTTGCGACAATACAAAGGGTTATGTGGTTTCCCTAAACGCAATGAAAGCGATCATGATGTTTGGGAAACGGGGCATAGCTCTACTTCACTATCCGCAGCCATGGGTATGGCAATCGCAAGGGATGTCAAAAAAGAAGATTCATACATCATCCCTGTGATCGGAGATGGCGCCTTAACGGGCGGTATGGCACTCGAGGCACTTAACCACATCGGTCATGAAAAGAAAGATATGATCGTCGTTTTAAATGATAATGAAATGTCCATCGCCCCAAACGTTGGAGCCCTTCACAGTGTCCTCGGCCGATTGCGCACTGCCGGGAAGTACAACTGGGTTAAGGATGAAATGGAATACATTCTTAAACGAATCCCTGCAGTCGGCGGAAAATTAGCAAGTACGGCTGAGCGGGTAAAAGACAGTTTAAAGTATCTATTCGTTTCAGGAATGTTCTTTGAAGAATTAGGTTTTACCTATCTTGGGCCAATCGATGGCCATGATTATAATGATTTATCTGAAAACATCCAGTATGCGAAGAAAACAAAAGGTCCTGTCCTTTTACACGTCATAACGAAAAAAGGAAAAGGGTTTCATCCTGCTGAATCAGACAAGCAGGGCACATGGCATGGTACAGGACCATACAAGATTGACACAGGAGACCTGATTAAGCCCATAAATGCACCACCTTCCTGGAGTGGGCTTGTAAGTGAAACCGTCAGAAAGATTGCCCGTGAGGATGAACGAATTGTCGCAATCACTCCAGCCATGCCGGTGGGGTCCAAACTGCTTGGATTTGCTGAAGAATTCCCCGATCGAATGTTTGATGTAGGGATTGCCGAACAGCATGCCACTACTGTTGCAGCGGGTCTTGCTACCCAGGATATGAAGCCATTCCTGGCCATTTATTCAACCTTCCTGCAAAGGGCGTACGACCAAGTGGTTCACGATATTTGCCGACAAAACTTAAATGTCTTCATCGGGATTGACCGTGCCGGATTAGTCGGTGCCGATGGTGAAACGCATCAAGGTGTATTTGACATCGCCTTTTTAAGACATTTACCGAATATGGTGATCATGATGCCGAAGGACGAAAATGAAGGTCAACACCTTGTCAATACGGCTTTACAGTATAATGATGGTCCAATAGCGTTACGCTATCCTCGTGGAAACGGATATGGAGTGCCCATGGATTCAGAGCTGAAAAACATTCCAATCGGGACATGGGAAGTATTAAAGCAAGGGAAAGATGCTGCTATCCTGACGTTTGGTACAACAATCCCAATGGCGATGGAAGCGGCGGCGGAGCTTGAGAAACAAGGGCTTTCCGTCCGGGTCGTGAATGCGAGATTCATTAAACCAATGGACGAAGCGATGTTAAAGAATATCCTTGGAGAAGAAATGCCTATTTTAACGATAGAAGAGGCGGTTCTCCAAGGAGGATTCGGAAGCGGTGTTCTTGAGTTCGCACAAGAACAGGGTTACCATAACGTCGTGATTGACCGCATTGGAATTCCTGATTACTTCATCGAGCATGGAAGCGTGAAGGAATTGCTGAACGAAATCGGCATGACTAAAGAAAATGTCGTAGACCGTATTTTAACCATAACACCAAAAAAACAAAAAAGGGCTTAATGATGAAAGTGAAAAAACAACGTGTAGACGTACTCCTGGTAGAACGGGGATTAATCGATACAAGAGAAAAAGCAAAACGAGCTGTCATGGCAGGACTTGTTTACTCAAATGAAGTGAGACTGGACAAGCCTGGGGAAAAAGTGAGTGAAGATATCCCGCTGACGATGAAAGGGAAAGTGATCCCATATGTCAGCCGTGGAGGCTTAAAGCTGGAAAAAGCTTTACAAGTCTTTGATGTAGACGTCAACGATAAAGTGATGATAGATATCGGGGCGTCTACTGGAGGATTTACCGACTGTGCTTTGCAAAACGGGGCAAAGATGTCCTATGCACTTGATGTAGGGTATAACCAGCTTGCCTGGAAGCTTAGACAGGATGATAGGGTCGTCGTGATGGAAAGAACCAACTTTCGCTACGTAACGCCGACGGATTTACAAGGTGAAATGCCGAGTTTCGCATCCATTGATGTGTCCTTTATTTCCCTTTCACTCATATTACCTGTCCTTAAAACCCTATTGGTGCCTGGTGGGGACTGTATCGCTTTAATTAAGCCACAGTTCGAAGCAGGTAAGAATCAAGTCGGGAAAAAAGGAATTGTAAGGGATCCGGCCGTGCACAAATTGGTAATCGAGAAAATTATGACCCTGGCTATTAAAGAAGGCTACCATATTGCCGGTTTGTCCTATTCTCCTATTACAGGAGGAGATGGGAATATTGAATTCCTGATCCATCTGAAATGGTCCGGGGATGCAGAGAGTGGCGAATCTTTCTTAAGCACTACACCGGATGAGGTTATTGAAGAAGCTCATAATCAGTTAAAAGCGAATACGCAATAAGGAATGGGCTGCTCTTTTTTGAAGGGTGGCTTTTTTTATGTGGGAAAGGCTTTAAATGTATGTTGAAATTGGGTTAGAAGGTAAGTTGATAATATATTGGGCAAAGTCGATAATAAATCCTGAATTTCACTATTCGAAGCTTCTAAGTGTTCGCCTTATGCTTGTCGGGCCTACCAAGCCGCCTCCGCTTTTCTTTTTTATTGTACTTCCATACAAAATAGGCTAACATAAGCGTAGAGGTATATTTATACAGGTTTTAATCAAATGTAAGAGGTGTATGTTCTATGATGAACAAAGGGCAAAGACATATAAAGATCAGAGAAATCATTACGAATAGAGATGTGGAAACACAGGATGAACTCGTGGAAAGTCTTAAGAATGCTGGCTTTAATGTGACCCAGGCTACCGTGTCGAGGGATATTAAAGAATTGCATTTAGTTAAAGTGCCGTTGATGGATGGGAGATATAAATATAGTCTGCCTGCCGATCAGCGCTTTAATCCTCTGCAAAAACTTAAGCGTACCCTGACGGATGCGTTTGTCAAAGTGGATCAGGCCGGGCATATGCTGGTCATGAAGACTCTGCCTGGTAATGCTAATGCTATCGGCGCTTTAATTGATAACTTGGACTGGGAAGAGATACTGGGAACGATTTGTGGAGATGACACATGTTTGATCATCTGCCGCACTGAAGAAGAGACGAAGATTGTTTCAGAACGTTTTTTAGACATGCTATAAATTGTAGGATCAATTCTAATTTAATGGGCTGGGTATTTGCAGCCCTTCATACAAAATCCAATAGGAAGCTTTTCTTTTAAATTGTTTGAGGGAAAAGTTCCTTTTTATTTGAGGTGAATGTTTTGCTACAAGAACTATCAATCAAAAATTTCGCCATAATTGAATCCCTCTCTCTTTCTTTTGAAGAAGGTCTGACCGTTCTATCAGGGGAGACTGGAGCTGGGAAGTCGATTATCATTGATGCCATTCACTTATTGGTTGGGGGAAGAGGATCCTCGGAATATGTTCGGCATGGGGAGAAGAAGGCTGAAATTGAAGGGTTATTTATTCTTGATAATGAAACGCATCCTTGCTTTGAGAAAGCGGCGAGCTTCGGGATAGAGATCGAAGAAGGTATGATCATCCTTCGTAGAGACATCTCGAGTACAGGGAAAAGTGTTTGCAGGATCAATGGTAAGCTCGTGACGATTGCGATCATGAGGGAAATCGGGGCTTCACTCATTGATATTCATGGACAGCATGAGCATCAAGAGCTGATGAATGAAAGCCTGCATCTTTCCTTATTGGATCAATTCGGCGGAAATGAGATTGCTTCAGGTCTCTCGAGTTACGGAGAAGTATACAAAGAGTACCTTTCCATTTATAAGCAGCTAAAAAGGCTTAATGAGAACGAGCAGGAGATGGCTCATCGATTGGATCTCATTCAGTTTCAGCTGAAAGAAATTCATGATGCGGATCTGCAATTAAACGAAGATGATGAGCTTATGGAAGAGAAGCGGAAGCTTATGAACTTTGAAAAACTTTTTGAAGCGCTGCAGACTTCTTATGACAGCATACAAGGCGAGAGAAAAGGGCTGGACTGGACGGGCCTTGCCATGAGTCATCTCGAGACAGCTGCAGAGGTGGATTCTCAATATGATAAGACTCTGGAATCTGTTTCGAATGCTTTTTATATGCTTGAAGATGCTGCTCAACAAGTAAGAGGGGAGTTAGATCAACTTGAATTTGAACCGAATCGTTTGGATCTCATCGAGACGAGATTGAACGAGATTAACGGTTTAAAGAGAAAGTATGGATCCTCTGTGGAAGAAATTCTCGCATACAGTTCAAAGATTGAAGAAGAAATTGAAACCATCATGAACAAAGATTCTCATGTCGAACATTTACAAAGTAAATTACAATCACTTGAGAAAGACTTATCATTAGAGGCGAGAAATCTGTCGCAAACGAGAAAGCAGTGGGCGAAAAAATTAACTGCAAGTATTCATGAGCAATTAAAGCAACTTTACATGGATAAAACGAAATTTGAAGTCCGTTTTGTGAAAAGTGGGGAAAAAGAATCGTTTTCCTTCCATCATTTTAAAAAGGATGGTTGGGATACAGTGGAGTTTTACATATCCACCAATCCAGGTGAGCCTTTAAAGCCGCTATCCAAAGTGGCTTCAGGTGGAGAACTCTCCCGCATTATGTTAGCCATGAAGACGATCTTTTCCAAGCACCAGGGAATTACCTCCATCATTTTTGATGAGGTGGATACGGGAGTGAGTGGTAGAGTGGCACAAGCCATCGCTGAAAAAATTTACCAAGTAGCCATTCATTCCCAGGTGATGTGTATATCTCACTTGCCGCAAGTAGCTGCGATGGCGGATTGTCACTTGTTTATTTCAAAAAAACTTTCAGGTGGCAGAACGAGCACAATGGTTAAACGCCTTCAAGAAAAGGAAAAGATCAAAGAAATCTCCAGAATGATTTCAGGAGTGGAAATTACAGATTTAACATTGGAACATGCAAAGGAATTGTTGCAGTTAGCAGGTTCCATTAAAGAAACATGAAAAGCTATCCAATTCGGGTAGCTTTTTTTTCATGATTACCAGTTATAAATGTGGCTGTTAAAGGCAAAATTAAAACTGTAGCCAATAGTTAGTGTGTGTGGATTAGAAGCGAGGAGAGTGAATATATTGAGTTTAGATTGGTTAAGAAAATGTATAGGTGGAATTCTCCTTGTTTCGCTTTGCCTTATTGGTTTCTACAAACCTGTTCAACAGTTTATCAATACTCCGAACTCTGTAAGGGTGATGGAAGGGGATCAAGTTGCTCTCCCTAAGGCTGCATCCGTTACGACGATGGGTTCGTCTGATAATCAACATGTTCAATTGAAAGAAGAGGAAGGTCAGCTCTCAATCCAAGGAAGTTCTGTAGGCAAGGATGAAGTGGTATTTGAGTTAGCTGGGTTACCCATTAAAAAAGTCGATGTAGAAGTACTGAAAGATTTCAAGGTGATCCCGGGTGGTCAATCCATCGGGGTGAAATTAAATACTGTCGGGGTGTTAGTCGTAGGTCATCATCTGGTTGAAACAGATGCAGGTAAGATGTCTCCAGGCGAAAAAGCCGGAATTCAGGTAGGGGATATGATTACAGAAATAAACGGAACCAAAATTGAAGAACTTGCGGATGTTGCTCCTTTTGTTCAGAAGGCAGGTGAAGAATCACGATCTTTAGACGTTGTGATCAAACGTGAACAGAAGACCGTAAAAACTCAATTGCTCCCGTTAAAAGAAAAAGGGGAAAAAAACTATAAATTAGGGTTGTATATTCGTGATTCTGCAGCTGGAATCGGCACAATGACGTTCTTTGACCCGAAGTCCAAGAAGTATGGGGCGCTTGGCCATGTCATTTCTGATATGGATACAAAAAAACCGATTGTCGTTGAAAACGGTGAAATTGTTCATTCAGAAGTAACGTCCATTCAAAAAGGGACAGACGGAAAACCTGGTGAAAAACTAGCCCGTTTTTCTTCTGATCGGAACGTAATTGGAAATATTACCAGGAACAGTCCATTCGGGATTTTTGGTGAATTAAATCAATCCATAGATAACGATCTCATGGATAAACCAATGCCTATCGCTCTTTCCCACCAAGTGAAAGAAGGACCTGCCCAGATATTGACTGTAGTAGATGGAAAAGATGTAGAAATGTACGATATTGAAATCGTCAGCACCATCCCACAGAAATATCCGGCAACAAAAGGAATGGTATTGAAAGTAACAGATCCCAAGCTGTTGGATAAAACCGGTGGAATTGTCCAAGGCATGAGTGGAAGTCCGATTATTCAAAATGGCAAAGTCATCGGAGCCGTCACACATGTGTTTGTAAATGATCCTACAAGTGGCTATGGCGTTCATATTGAATGGATGCTGAGTGAAGCGGGAATCGATATTTACAAGAAAAATCATGACCGAGCAAGCTGAAAATGGAAAACCCTTACTAAAGTCCCGATCGTGGGTGCTTATAAGGGTTCTTTTTTTGGTTTTGTGAAATTAACCATTACAAAAATTTGTAAGACAAGATTCAAGAAGAAGGACATAGAAAATAAGGAAGGTTTGCCAAAAGCACAGTAAACTTGTTAAAATAAAGATTATTCGACAAATCGATGAGTGAATATCGAATAGGGTCGAAATATAAAGAAATCTTTAGAAAATCAAAGAAAATATAATATTTTTCAAGTTTTTTTCAAAAATAAAAGGAATTTAGGTTGCATTGTCGAAAAAGTAATTTAGAATAAAATTACAGAGAAGAATTAATTAGGATTGAGGAGGAAACCTGTAGTGAAATCGATTAAAGTATGTGTTGTGGATGATAACCGTGAACTTACGTCATTATTGGAAGACTACATTGCTTCACAAAATGATATGGAAGTAGTAGGAATTGCTCATAATGGCCAAGATTGTTTAGATTTGTTAGAAGAAGTTGATCCTGATGTCCTGGTATTGGATATTATTATGCCTCATTTGGACGGGCTCGCTGTGCTCGAACGACTTCGGGAAAAGAAGAGCATTCCTAATGTCATTATGCTAACAGCTTTCGGTCAAGAAGATGTTACGAAGAAAGCTGTCGACCTTGGAGCTTCTTACTTTATCCTAAAGCCATTTGATATGGAAAACCTAGTGAGTCACATTAGACAAGTAAGCGGTAAATCAAACCCAATCATCAAAAAACCTTCCTCATCCAGAATGCATACAGAGCAGAAACCAAGAAACTTAGATGCAAGTATTACAAGCATCATCCACGAAATTGGCGTTCCGGCACATATTAAAGGTTACTTATATTTAAGAGAAGCGATTTCTATGGTTTATAACGATATCGAATTACTTGGTTCAATTACAAAGGTCCTTTACCCTGATATTGCAAAAAAATACAACACAACAGCATCGAGAGTAGAGCGTGCCATTCGACATGCAATTGAAGTAGCATGGAGCAGAGGGAATATCGATTCCATTTCTTCTTTATTTGGATACACAGTGAGTATGTCAAAAGCGAAGCCGACAAACTCCGAATTTATCGCGATGGTTGCTGATAAGCTTCGTCTGGAACATATGGCTTCATGAAAGGGTAAGGAATAGTGCGATCATTTCTTAACTGAATAGAACGATTTAAAACCCTATGAGCCCAGATGGATTCGTGGGGTTTTTTGGTTTGAAGAAATCTATACCTTTCCGTTTTCTATAGTAGAAATCGCCTCTTTTTTTAAAAGTAGGAGTACGCCCTTACGGCTTGTCCATTCTTACATAAGATACAATGTAATGCAAAAACAACTCAAGGGAGGTGAGACAATGGGATGCTTTCGTGATAGAGATGATGTTGCTGGTGCTTTTGACAGAGACAGAGACGACTTTAGAGTTCCTGTGAGAGCCTTTATTAGAGGAGAGGATTTCTGCAGAGCTGTACGCCGTTGTGACAGAGACGATGTAAGAGGTATTGAAGACCGTCGCCGCAGAAGAAGATGCTGCTGGTTTTAATTAGTTGCATTGAAACAAAAAAAATCCTGAGATTCTCAGGATTTTTTTATAAAGGTTTCATCCTTTGAGAAGATTTTAAATAAGTATATAATATGAATAGACAAACATTCATAAAGCTCGATATAGAATGTACATACAGGGTTAGATTAACTTAAGAAAAGGGAGTGCGCTCATGACGCTAATCTTTGCACACCGCGGTTCAGCCGGGACACACCCGGAAAATACGATGGACGCTTTCTTTGAAGCTGAAAGAGTAGGGGCGAACGGGATTGAATTAGATGTTCAGCTGACAAAAGATGGAGAAATCGTCGTGATTCATGATGAAACGGTTGATCGCACAACCAATGGGAAAGGGTTTGTCAAAGACTATACGCTTAAGGAAATTCAAAAGCTGCAGGCAAATTTCAAATTTAAAAGTAAGCTGTTTAAAAAAAATCGTGTGCCTTCATTGAGAGAGGTATTTCAATGGTTAAAGGGCAATGATATGCTTTGTAATATTGAGTTGAAGAACAGCATTATGGACTATCAGGGCTTGGAAGCAAAAGTGATCGGATTGATAAGGGAGTTTGGGTTTGAGGATCGAATCATCATTTCTTCATTTAATCACTATTCGATCGTGGCCTGTTACCGATTGGAGCCTGCAGTCGAAATTGCTCCGCTCTACTCATCGGGTCTATATATGCCCTGGATTTATGCCAGGTCCATCAGGGCGAAAGCGATACATCCCAATTTAAAGGCTGCACCCGATGAGATCATTGTGGAAGCCATGAAAAACGGGATAGCTGTCAGACCCTATACGGTAAATAAGATAGATCAGATGGAGAGACTTCTGAGTATTGACTGTTCAGCAATCGTGACGGACTTTCCTGAAAGAGCAGTGAAGTTAAGAAATCATAAAAAAAGCTAGCGTAGAAAATTACGCTAGCTTTTTTTCGTGAACCGGGACTGTACTTTATTCCGTTTTCGGTCACGGTGCAGGACAAATCCCGCAATGAAACCGAGACCGCATACAAAGAATAGCAACCCGATGACGAATTGCAGCCATAAATAAGGAATGGGTGACTGCAGAATACCAAATAACATATCTCTCATCAATTTAATTCCCAATGCAGCAAGCGCGCCAGGTATCAACATTATAATAAGGGCTATTAGTCGGACCATTAGGTGTATAACTCCTTTTTCGTTTCCATACTAAAATTCTAACTCCAACTAGAAAATTGTCAAGTTTAGAAAAGTAGTGTAACATTATGTTTGTGAAAAAAATTGCAGGTATTGATAGTCGGGGTGAAAAATGTTGCAAGAGGTTCTAATTGTCGGTGGGGGTAAAGGTGGGACAGCCATATTAAGAATCCTCCACGAAGCTTCCGTCATGAAAGTGATTGCAGTTGTAGACCTAAATGAAAACGCTTCAGGTATTTTGTTGGCTAAAGAACTGGGGATACCGGTTGGTAATGATTGGCGACAATTCCTGAATGATTCTGTTGATATCGTCATTGAAGTGACCGGTGAACAAAAAGTGTTTGAAAATATAAGAGATAAACGGGGAAAGAATACAGTCATTATCCCAGGCAGTGTTGCCTTTCTTATCTCGAAGCTTTTGGAAGAAAAGGAAGATCTCATTCATCAGTTGACAAGTGAGTCGTTTAAAAGGGATCTTATTTTTAACTCGACTGATGATGGTATGGTCGGGATCGATGATCAAGGAAATGTGATGCTCTACAATAAAAGTGCAGAGCGGATGATTGGGAAGGATCAGGAAGACGTTATCGGGATGCATATCTCTGACGTGATTCCTGAGAGTAAGTTAACTACCACGATGGAAACACGTCGGACTGAAACCAATCAAGAAGTGGTGTTAGATAATGGGCTGAAGATCATCTCCAACCGAATTCCGATGATTACCGACAATGATGAAATCATCGGTGCCTTTTCTGTGTTTAAAGACATTACGGAGGTCGTAAATCTTGCAGAAGAAATAACGAACCTCAAAGAAATACAGACCATGCTTGAAGCTATCATTCATTCCAGCGATGATGCAATATCTGTAGTCGACGAAGAGGGGAAAGGGATACTGATAAATCCTGCCTATACACGAATCACGGGACTCACCCAGGAAGAAGTAATCGGAAAACCCGCAACTGCAGATATTTCCGAAGGGGAGAGTATTCACTTGAAAGTCCTGCAGACTCGAAGAGCCATCAGGGGAACAAGAATGCGGGTTGGTCCGAAACGTAAAGAGGTTATCGTTAACGTAGCTCCAATTATTGTGAACAATAAGCTAAAGGGGAGTGTCGGTGTCATCCATGATATGTCTGAGATTCAGTCACTCACCCAGGAGTTGGATCGTGCAAGAAGAATCATCCGTACTCTAGAAGCGAAGTATATGTTTGAAGACATCATCGGGGACTCAGAGGAAATGATGATTGCCGTAGAACAAGCTAAATTAGGGGCGAAAACGCCAGCAACTGTTCTTCTTCGGGGTGAATCCGGTACGGGGAAAGAATTATTTGCACACGCGATACATAATGCGAGTGATCGAAAGTTCAACAAATTCCTGCGGGTCAATTGTGCTGCATTATCGGAGAATCTATTGGAAAGTGAATTATTCGGATATGAAGAAGGTGCCTTTTCTGGAGCAAAGCGGGGAGGTAAACGAGGATTATTTGAAGAAGCTAATAATGGAAGTATATTCCTGGATGAAATTGGGGAGTTAAGCGCCAACACTCAAGCCAAGTTACTGAGGGTCCTGCAGGAGAATGAAATTGTTCGAGTTGGAGGAACGAAATCCATCCAGATTAATGTCCGGGTCATTGCGGCGACGAATGTGAACTTGGAAAAAGGAATTGCCGATGGTTCTTTCAGAGAAGATCTTTACTACCGGCTCAACCGAATGCCCATTCAAATACCTCCCCTGCGGCATCGTAAATCAGATATTCCGTTCATTTCTGAAACCTTGATTACCAAGATCAACCAGGATTATGGGAGAAATGTTGAAGGGGTTACAAAGGAAGCGATGAACAAGTTAATCAATTACCATTGGCCGGGGAATGTCAGAGAGCTCGAGAATGTATTGGGAAGAGCGATTATCTTTATGAACTACAACGAAGTAAAGATAGATAGCAAACATTTACCTCAACTGGAGAATACATCTAAGAGCCAAGTTAAAGAGCTTGCTGCTGATGCATCAGGAAGCCACAAAGATTTGGCTACTCAAGTAGAACAATATGAAAAAAATATAATCCAGAAGGTTTTAGAGCAGAATAATGGTAACAAAACGGCAGCAGCCAAAGCATTAAGTGTTTCAGTGCGAAATTTGTATTACAAAATTGAAAAATATGACATTGAAATAACTAGCATGAAATAATTTGCATGGCATGAAGAGAATTGCATGGTTGGATGTATGGAAATGAAGCGTTTTCAACACTTTAAAAGTTGGCACGGTTCTTGCATATAGTTTAATGGGAACATAATAACAGAAAAAAGGGGTTGAAACGACATACATGAATCTACAATCTTTGGTGGAAAAAGCAACCCAGATAGAAAATTCCACTGTAGCGGTTGCAGCTGCAGAAGATAAAGAAGTCCTTGGTGCTGTCGCAATGGCAGTTGAAAAAAATATGGCCAAATTTTTATTGTTTGGTGATAAAGAAGAAATTATCTCTCTTTTAGAAGAGGTTGCGCCACAGCTTCGATCACACGGCAATATTAAGATAAAGCATGCTTTTTCTCCGCAGAAAGCAGCGGAACTTGCTGTGAAGGCTGTAAAGGAAAATGAAGCAAGTGCTTTAATGAAAGGGAATGTTCCCACTGCTGTCATTTTAAAGGCAGTGTTAAATAAAGAGTGGGGACTACGTACAGGAAATGTATTATCACATGTTGCAGCTTTTGAGGTGGCTGGGTTCGATAGATTGACATTTATTACGGATGCAGCTATGAACATTGCACCTGATTTGCAGCAAAAAGCGCAAATTATTGAAAATGCCGTTGGGATTGCCCGGTCAATCGGTGTCAACCATCCGAAAGTTGCCCCGATAGCTGCGGTTGAAGTAGTGAATCCGGCCATGCAGGCAACAGTGGATGCCGCTTCCCTTACGATGATGAATCAAAGGGGGCAGATTCGTAATTGTGCTGTCGATGGGCCATTAGCCCTTGATAATGCAGTTTCTCATCATGCTGCGGAGCATAAAGGGATTGAAAGTGACGTCGCAGGACAAGCAGATATCCTGCTCGTTCCGAATATCGAGACGGGTAATGCTCTTTACAAGTCCCTGATCTACTTTGCGAAAGCGAAAGTTGGGGCTGTGATTGCGGGAGCAAAAGCACCAATCGTGTTAACATCCAGGGCAGACAGTGCAGAAAGTAAGTTATATTCACTGGCACTGGCTATATGCTCTGCTTCAAATAAATAATAGATACATCAAACATAAAATTAGACTTTAGGGGGAAATAAAAATGAAAATTTTCAGCTATATGGAACAATATGATTATGAGCAATTGGTATTTTGTCAAGATGAAGCATCAGGGTTGAAAGCGATCATCGCGATCCATGATACAACTCTTGGACCTGCACTTGGAGGAACTCGTATGTGGACATACGAATCTGAAGAAGCAGCGATTGAAGATGCTCTGCGTCTTGCAAAAGGTATGACGTACAAGAATGCAGCTGCCGGACTTAACTTAGGTGGAGGGAAAACGGTTATCATCGGTGACCCTCGCAAAGATAAGAATGAAGAAATGTTCCGTGCGTTTGGTCGCTACATCCAAGGATTAAACGGTCGTTATATTACTGCAGAAGATGTTGGTACTACAGTTGCTGATATGGACTTGATTCATGAAGAAACAGATTATGTTACAGGTATTTCTCCTGCCTTTGGATCTTCTGGTAACCCATCTCCTGTTACGGCTTATGGAGTATACCGTGGAATTAAAGCTGCAGCGAAAGAAGCCTTTGGAACAGATTCACTGGAAGGGAAAACAATCGCCGTTCAGGGAATCGGTAATGTTGCGTACAATATGTGCCGCCATCTACACGAAGAAGGAGCAAATCTGATTGTTACAGATATCAATAAAGAAGCTGTTCAACGTGCTGTAGATGAATTCGGGGCAAAAGCTGTTGATATCAACGAAATTTATGGAGTTGACTGTGACATCTTTGCACCATGTGCTCTAGGAGCGATCATCAACGACGAAACCATTCCTCAGCTAAAAGCAAAAGTCATTGCAGGGGCTGCGAATAACCAATTAAAAGAAACTCGTCATGGTGACGCGATTCATGAAATGGGTATCGTTTATGCACCTGACTATGTCATCAATGCAGGTGGAGTCATCAACGTAGCGGATGAATTATACGGTTACAATAGTGAAAGAGCGATGAAAAAAGTGGAGCAAGTGTACAACAACGTTGAGCGGGTTATTGAAATCGCTAAACGTGATAATGTTCCAACTTACGTAGCTGCTGATCGTATGGCGGAAGAAAGAATCGAGAAAATGCGCCGTTCAAGAAGCCAGTTCTTACAAAACGGTCAACATATCTTAAGCAGACGTGGATAATTAGAAGAAAAAACGCTTTACTTCTAACAAGAGTAGAGCGTTTCTTCCCTGTTAATGCGAACATCGAACAGATTAAGGGGTTATCTATCATAGGGGAAAAATTCTACGAACAAACATTACAATAATAGCTACCCAAATGGAGGTAACAACAGTGCAAGAAAACAAACATCGAATATTAGTCATTAACCCTGGATCGACATCAACCAAGATTGGTGTTTTCGATGATGATCGATCTATCTTTGAAAAGACAATTCGTCATGATACAGAAAAGATTAATGAATTTCCAACTATCATTGATCAGTATGAATTCAGAAAGGATACCATTCTTCAAACGTTAGATGAAGAAGGGATCAACATTTCAAAACTAAGTGCTGTTTGTGGCCGTGGGGGCCTTCTTAGACCGATAGAAGGCGGCACCTACTTAGTGAATGATGACATGCTGAAGGATCTTAAAGAGGGATTCTCAGGTCAGCATGCTTCAAACCTTGGTGGGATTTTGGCATTCGAAATTGCCTCTGGATTAAACATCCCGTCTTATATTGTCGACCCTGTTGTAGTGGACGAGCTGCAATCACTTGCCCGGGTTTCAGGGTTTTCACTCATTGAAAGAAAGAGTATTTTCCATGCGTTAAATCAGAAAGCGGTAGCAAGAAGAGTCGCAAAGGAACTCGGAAAGAAATATGAGGACCTAAACCTGATCATCACTCATATGGGTGGTGGAATTACTGTCGGTGCCCACCGCAATGGGAAAGTTGTGGATGTGAATAATGGTTTACATGGCGATGGCCCATTCAGTCCTGAAAGAGCAGGTACTGTTCCAGCGGGTGATTTAGTTGACCTATGCTTCTCAGGAGATTATTACCGAGATGAAATCATGAAGAAACTCGTTGGTCAAGGTGGCTTAGTCGGTTATCTTGGAACAAACGATGCGGTAAAAGTAGAGAAGATGATTGAAAATGGCGATGAAAATGCCAAAGCCGTGTACGATGCGATGGCGTATCAAATTGCGAAAGAAATTGGGTCAGCAAGTGCCGTCCTTAATGGTAAAGTTGACGCCATTGTGTTAACGGGTGGTCTTGCTTATGGTAAAGAGTTTGTAAAAGCGATAAGCAATCGAATCAATTGGATAGCGGATGTCGTGATTCAACCAGGAGAAAATGAACTGCAAGCTCTTGCGGAAGGGGCATTAAGGGTCTTACGAAGTGAAGAAGACTATAAGGTGTACCCTGGAAATGTAAAAGAAGAAGCAAGAGTATAAGAGCAAGGAGGACTCAAGATTGGCAGAAGAATATGATTTAGTCATTCTAGGGGGGGGCACAGGTGGCTATGTAGCCGCCATTCGTGCTTCTCAACTTGGATTAAAAACAGCAATCGTTGAAAAGGGAAAACTGGGGGGGACATGCTTACACAAAGGATGTATACCTAGTAAAGCTCTTCTTCGCAGTGCTGAAGTATATGCTACAGCTAAACACAGTGAAGACTTTGGTGTGAAGATCAATGGAGTAGAGTTAGATTTCACAAAAGTTCAATCCAGGAAAGACGGGATCGTTGAACAGCTTCACAAAGGAGTTCAACACTTGATGAAACAAGGCAAGATCGATGTCTTCGAAGGACTTGGACGTATATTAGGACCTTCTATTTTCTCCCCGATGCCTGGGACGATTTCGGTTGAAATGAATAACGGGGAAGATAATGCTATGTTGATCCCTAAGAATGTGATCGTTGCAACAGGTTCCAGACCTCGTTCTTTACCGGGCCTTGATATTGATGGAGAATACGTATTATCCTCAGATGAAGCGCTTTCGCTTGAGGCTCTTCCTAAATCGATCATCATCGTTGGCGGGGGGGTCATCGGTATTGAGTGGGCTTCCATGCTGTCCGACTTTGATGTAGAGGTAACTGTGGTGGAATACGCTGATAAAATCGTACCAACCGAAGACCATGAGATTTCTAAAGAAATGCAGCGCTTAATGAAGAAAAAAGGCGTCAAAATCGTGACAAGTGCAAAGGTGCTTCCTGAATCCTTAGAAAAAGGGGAAGGAGAGGTCACCATTAAAGCTGAGCATAAAAGAGAAGAAAAAGCCTTTACAGCAGAGAAGATCCTTGTATCTGTAGGCAGACAAGCGAATGTTGAAGGTATTGGCTTAGAGAACACAGATATTAAAGTGGAAAAAGGCTTTATTGAAGTGAATGAATTCTTCCAAACAAAGGAATCTCATATTTACGCGATCGGAGATGTCATCGGTGGACTTCAATTAGCTCATGTAGCATCTCACGAAGGGATCACAGCAGTGGAACATATGGCGAATGAGAAGCCTCATCCTATTGACTATTCCCTCATTTCAAAATGCATCTACAGTAATCCTGAAATTGCAAGCGTAGGAATTACGGAGCAGGAAGCGAAAGAAAAGGGATATAACCTGAAGACCGGAAAATTCAGTTTCAGAGCGATCGGGAAAGCACTTGTTTATGGTGAATCGGATGGATTCGTCAAGATCATTGCAGACAAAGATACCGATGACATTCTGGGTGTGCACATGATTGGTCCGCATGTAACCGACATGATTTCAGAAGCGGGACTTGCTAAAGTATTGGACGCAACCCCATGGGAAATCGCGCACACAATCCACCCTCATCCATCCCTGTCAGAAGCGATCGGAGAAGCGGCACTTGCTGTAGATGGAAAAGCGATTCATTCATAGAAAAGCGAAGTCGACTGTTCTAGCCCGACAAGCACAAGGGGGAAATCCCAAAAGGCGTACTTGGCCTTATGGGATTTATCCATTGTGACCTCGAGGGACATGGAGGCGCAGCTGGACAAATAGAAAAGCGAAGCCGACTGTTCTGGCCCGACAAGCACAATGTGGAAATCCCAAAAGGCGTACTTGGCCTTATGGGATTTATCCATTGTGACCTCGAGGGACAAGGAGGCGTAGCTGGACAAATAGTAGAGCGTAGATGGCTTTTGGGGCCGTCTTCAACAAAAAAATTTATAAGGTAGAGATCTTCTCTACCTTTCCAACCATTAGATTGTGTAGGAGGTAAATAAAATGGCAGAGAATCGTCATGAAGTGTTAGGACTTTCCAATGAGAAAGTATTAGAAATGTATGAAACAATGCTGCTTGCCAGAAAAATCGATGAGCGCATGTGGTTACTGAACCGTTCGGGTAAAATCCCATTTGTTATTTCATGTCAAGGTCAAGAAGCGGCTCAAGTTGGTGCTGCATTTGCTTTAGACCGCGAAAAGGATTATGTACTTCCGTACTATCGTGACATGGGTGTTGTCTTAACATTCGGGATGACGGCCCAGGAATTAATGCTATCAGGTTTTGCAAAAGCAGAAGATCCAAACTCAGGTGGACGTCAAATGCCTGGTCACTTTGGTCAAAAGAAAAATAATATCGTAACGGGTTCATCACCTGTAACGACTCAAGTACCACATGCCGTTGGTATCGCTCTTGCCGGAAAAATGGAGAAGAAGGATGTTGTGACGTTTGTAACGTTCGGTGAAGGGTCTTCCAACCAGGGAGATTTCCATGAAGGCGCAAACTTTGCAGGTGTACATAAACTTCCTGTCATTTTTATGTGTGAAAACAATAAATATGCGATTTCGGTTCCGATTGAAAAGCAATTAGCTTGTGAGAAAGTGTCCGATCGTGCCATTGGATATGGAATGCCTGGAATCACGGTTGATGGAAATGACCCTATCGAAGTATATAAAGCGGTCAAAGAAGCAGCGGATCGCGGCCGTCGCGGGGAAGGTCCAACCCTTGTTGAAACAGTTTCTTATCGTTTAACTCCTCACTCCTCTGATGATGACGATCGAAGCTATCGCTCTCCGGACGAAGTGGCAAAAGCCAAGACAAATGATCCAATCATCACGTTTGGTGCTTATCTGAAAGAAACAGGCGTTATGAACGATGACATTGAAAAAGAAATCAATGATCGCATTATGAAGCTCGTGAACGAAGCAACGGATTATGCAGAAAACGCTCCATATGCTGAAGCAGAATCAGCAATGAAGTATGTTTATGCAGAAGAGAAGTAAGGGGGAATTCAATCATGCCAGTAATTTCATACATTGATGCCGTAACAATGGCCATTAGAGAAGAAATGGAACGTGATGAGAAAGTATTCGTTCTTGGAGAAGACGTAGGGAAAAAAGGTGGAGTTTTCAAAGCGACTCACGGATTGTATGATCAATTTGGAGAAGACCGCGTCATCGATACACCACTTGCAGAATCAGCTATTGCCGGAGTTGGAATCGGAGCTGCCATGTATGGTATGAGACCGATTGCAGAAATGCAGTTCGCTGATTTTATCATGCCTGCTGTGAACCAAATCATTTCTGAAGCATCACGTATTCGTTATCGCTCGAATAATGATTGGAGCTGTCCGATGGTTATTCGTGCTCCATACGGTGGTGGAGTTCACGGAGCACTTTATCACTCTCAATCCGTTGAGGCGGTTTTCGCTAATCAGCCTGGATTGAAAATAGTCATGCCTTCTACTCCTTATGATGTGAAAGGCTTGCTGAAAGCGGCGATCCGTGACGAAGATCCAGTATTATTCTTCGAACACAAACGTGCTTACCGTCTAATTAAAGGAGAAGTACCTGATGATGATTATACTCTTCCAATCGGAAAAGCAGACGTGAAGCGTGAAGGGGAAGACATCACAGTCATCACATACGGTTTGTGTGTTCACTTTGCTCTTCAGGCAGCAGAAAAGCTTGCCCAAGACGGAATTGAGGCGCACATCCTGGATTTACGTACAATCTATCCATTAGATAAAGAAGCGATCATTGAAGCAGCTTCTAAAACAGGTAAAGTTCTACTCGTGACAGAAGACAATAAAGAAGGAAGCATCATGGGTGAGGTTTCTGCGATTATCGCTGAAAATTGTTTATTCGAGCTTGATGCTCCAATCAAACGACTTGCTGGTCCTGACGTTCCTTCAATGCCGTATGCGCCAACAATGGAAAAATACTTTATGATCAACCCGGATAAAGTAGAAAAAGCAATGCGTGAACTTGCAGAATTTTAATCAGAAAAACCAATTAAACTCAACAGTAAGGAGGGTTCCTCATTGGGTATAGAAAATATGAAAATGCCTCAGCTAGGGGAAAGTGTTACAGAAGGTACAATAAGTAAATGGTTGGTTTCACCTGGTGATACCGTCAATAAATATGACCCGATTGCGGAAGTTCAAACGGATAAAGTAAATGCAGAGGTACCATCATCCTTTACGGGTACCATTAAAGATTTAATTGCTGATGAAGGAGACACTCTTGAAGTCGGAGAAATCATTTGTTCGATTGAAGTGGAAGGTGAAGGTTCTGCACCTGTTGAAGAAACTCCGAAAGAAGAGCCTATGAAAGATGCGGATGAAACACCTCAATCAGCACCTAAAACGAAGGCTCCAAGTAAAGATAGTGGGAATAAAGCAAGATATTCCCCTGCCGTATTAAAGTTATCTCAAGAGCATGATATTGATCTGAATCAAGTGGAAGGCACTGGAAACGGCGGCCGTATCACTCGTAAAGATCTAAAGAATATCATTGAGTCAGGTAATATTCCAAAAGCAGGAGATGCTCCGGCGCCTAAGGCCGAAGATCAGGCTCCTCAGCAAGCGCCAGTGAAAGAGCAAGCTGTTCAACAACCGGCCAAGCAATCCGGACCTGCAGCGAACGTTCCTGTTGTACCTGGTGATATTGAAATCCCGGTTTCGGGAATTCGTAAAGCCATCGCATCCAACATGGTCCGCAGCAAGCATGAAGCTCCTCACGCATGGACGATGATGGAAGTGGATGTTACAAATCTTGTTGATTATAGAAACTCACTAAAAACGGAATTCAAGCAGCGTGAAGGTTTTAATCTGACATTCTTCGCATTCTTTGTGAAAGCTGTAGCGCAAGCCCTTAAAGAGTATCCGCAAATCAACTCTATGTGGGCAGGGGACAAGATTGTTCAAAAGAAAGACATCAATCTTTCCATTGCAGTGGCCACAGATGATGCACTTTATGTGCCTGTGATCAAAAATGCAGACGAAAAGACGATCAAAGGAATTGCAAGAGAAATTACTGAGCTTGCCGGAAAAGTCCGCAGCGGTAAATTAACTTCTCAAGATATGCAGGGAGGCACATTTACAGTTAACAATACCGGGTCATTTGGTTCAGTACAATCGATGGGGATCATTAATTATCCTCAAGCAGCAATCCTTCAAGTGGAGTCGATTGTGAAGCGTCCAGTTGTCATGAACAACGGGATGATCGCAGTTCGTGATATGGTGAACCTGTGTATGTCACTTGATCACCGTGTTCTTGACGGATTGGTATGCGGAAGATTCTTGCAGCGGGTGAAAGAAATCTTAGAAAATACATCAAAAGAAAATACATCTGTCTATTAAATAGTGACAAGGACTGACCCTGGGTGGTTAGTCCTTGTTTTTTTCTGCTTCTGGATAGAAAGGATTATAAATACTAAATGGTTGGCCCGAGAATTCAGGAAAAAAAGGAAAATTATAACTGGGAGAATATCCCGGAAATAATTTTTTTACGATTTATAGGTCGTTTTCCGAGTACTTACAAGATTAAATTCCCTCCTATGTCTTCTCTCTCATTTATTTCCTGCTTAATACGAAATGTGGGGGGGGCATCCTCCTTTTAACCTACGAGATGTGCATCGCAATCCAAAATATTCCTGTAGTTATATTATCTGTGTGACTATATGCATACATGAAATATACGAGAAGGTGACTTTTCTATTAATTTCCGAATATTCAGATTTAATCCGACATAAACTTACAACATTTTACATTACCACTTGGTTATCTTTGGTTTAGAACCTACTTTTTACCAAGTAGTGAATCAGGGAGGTGTCGGGTTTACTGAAGGAATCTAAAATTACTGGGAGGGAATTAGATGACAGGTAGAAAGCGTAAAGCAAGATGGTTATCCATTGTACTCACCTTAGTAATGTTTGTCCCATTACTATTTCCATTCAATGCAGGGGCAGCGAATACCTCACAATCAGCTTTGGCTAAAGAAAAACCATCCACTTCAGCAAGCGAAAGCGCAAAGGTAAGTCCACAATCAAAGATCACATCGAAACTACATGATCAATTCAAGAAAGATAAGCACGTCACATACTTAGTGAAGTTCAAGGAGCAGCTTGATACGAAGGCTGTAGCTAAGAGCGCGGCTGAAAAAGCGAAAAAACAGAAGCTGTCTGCTAACAGCAAAAAATTACTGAAGCGAAATATGGTCGTTTCCGAGCTTCGTGCCACGGCCCTTGAATCTCAAGCAGAAGTGAAAGAATACTTAACGAAACAAAAGAAGTCCGGTACAGTAAAAGAAATAAAAGATTTCTACGTTGTAAACGGAATGGCCGTTACTTCCACAAAAGAGGTAATGGATAAAATTTCAACATTTGCTGAAGTTGAGAAAATCTTGCCGAATGAAACGCGTCAGCTCATTCAACCGGCAAAAGTTGAAGATTCAGCTAGCGTTGCAGAAAAAGAAGTCCAAAACAGTCCGGCATCGATTGAATGGAATATTGACAGAGTTGGTGCACCGGCGGTTTGGGATATGGGAATTGATGGAGCTGGAACCGTTGTAGCATCGATTGATACAGGTGTTCAATGGAATCATCCGGCTTTACAGGAAAAATACAGAGGATATGATCCTCAAAATCCTGATGCCCCTGACCATGAATTCAGCTGGTTTGATGCAACAGCAGGGCAAAGTGCACCTTATGATGATCAAGGACACGGTACGCATGTTACAGGAACAATGGTTGGTTCAGAACCTGACGGCAGCAATCAGATCGGCGTCGCTCCGGGAGCAAAATGGATTGCTGTAAAAGCATTCACGGCAGATGGAGGAACAGATGTTGATTTGTTGGAAGCGGGAGAATGGATTCTTGCTCCTAAGGATGCTGAGGGCAACCCGCATCCCGAGATGGCTCCAGATGTTGTCAATAACTCATGGGGTGGGGGTCCCGGTCTTGATGAGTGGTACCGGGATATGGTGAACGCATGGAGAGCTGCAGAAATATTCCCTGAGTTCTCTGCTGGTAATACAACATTATTTAATCCTGGAGGCCCGGGTTCAATTGCTACACCTGCAAATTACCCTGAGTCATTTGCAACGGGTGCAACGGATATTAATGACAACCTTGGAAGTTTCTCGCTACAGGGTCCTTCTCCTTACGAGGAAGTTAAACCTGAAATTTCGGCACCGGGAGTGAATATTCGCTCTTCAGTACCGGGAAGTAACTACGAAGGCGGATGGAATGGTACATCAATGGCGGGTCCTCACGTCTCTGCAGTTGCAGCATTATTGAGACAAGTGGATGCAAGTTTGACGGTTGATGAAATGGAAGAAATCTTAATGTCAACGGCTGTTCCATTGACAGACGGTACCTTCCCTGAAACACCTAATAATGGATATGGTCATGGCTTGGTTAACGCATTCGATGCCGTTTCATCCGTAATGAGCGGTATTGGAAAAGTAGAAGGGCAAGTTTCAAAAGAAGGGGATGACTCCGAAGCTCCAGTAATCAGTCATGAAGCCCCTGGTGAAGCATTTGAAGGAATGAATCTGCCACTACAAGCGGAAGCAAATGATAATGTGAGTGTAACGAATGTTTCATTACATTATCAAAATCAGGATGGTGCTTGGGAATCTGTTGAAGCAACAAAATCTGCAGGTGACTATACATCAGGAACTTATGAGGCAACCATTCCTGGGGAAGCACTGACAGGAGAAAGTGTTACTTATAAATGGTCGGCAATGGACTTTGGCGGAAATGAAGTAGAAACGGATGCCTATTCTGTCACTCTTCTTCCGGGAATCACAGTCGGATATGAGCAGGACTTTGAGTCTTCTCCAAGTGGCTGGAATTCTTATGGCCCAGGAAACAACTGGGAGTGGGGGGTACCGGTTAATGGTCCAGGTGCCGCTACTTCAGGAGAAAAGGTATATGCAACAAGTCTGGATGGTACGTATGACAACAGTACCAACATGTCCTTGCAAATGCCTCCGATCGATTTACCTGAAGGGAATAGCTTCTTACAATTCAAGCAGTGGCATGAGCTTGAAAGAAACTATGATTATGGTCATGTATTTGTATCCACAGATGGTGAAGAGTGGACGCAGGCCCTTCGTGTCAACGGGAATACGGATGGCTGGGTCGACGGAGAAGTGGATCTGAGTCAATATGCCGGTCAGCGCATCTACATCGCATTTAATGTTACAACTGATGGTAGTGTCGTGAAACAAGGCTGGTATATCGATGACGTTAAGCTAAGTGGAGAATCGATTCTTCCAGCTAAAAAGATGAACCTTGGATTGAAATCGAAGGATGAGAAGTCATCATCTGTTTCAAAGAAGCCGAGTGTTAATCCGAATAAAATCAAAATGGCTAAACATGTAAGCAAAGAAACTCCGGTAGAAGGAAACGTACCAGGGCCGGTGCTGCTTCCATTGCAAGCGGAAGTAAGTGTACTGGAAACGGGACGTTCGGTATATACGAACCCTGCCGATGGATCGTACGAAATGACTCATGCAGCCGGTGAGTTTACGCTGCAAGCATCAACCTATGGATTCAGATCAGAAACACAAAGTGTAACGATTGAAGCAGATCAGACATCTAACGCCAATTTTACACTTGAAGAAATTCCTCAAGGGAATATTACGGGAACAGTCACAAATGAAATTTCTGGAGAAGCGGTTGAGGGAGCTACTGTCTTCTTACTTGAAGATGCTGTTGTAGAGCCGGTAGAAACGAATGAAAATGGTGAATATGAGCTGGAGGCATATGAAGGTGAGTACACCCTTAAAGTAGTTGCACCTTACTACTATAGTAAGGAATTTACAGTAACAGTTGAAGGTGGAGAAGCCACAAATGCCGATGTTTCATTAGAGCCTTTCATCGGGTATCCCGGTGAAATTGGTTACGATGATGGAACAGCTGAAAACGCACGTGCATTCTATGATGCAGGTAATGGCTGGGCTGTGAAAATGTCTCTTGAAGAAGGCAATGAAACAGCATTGGTTACAGGTGGGTTATTCCGCTTCTGGGATACAGAATGGCCAGTACCGGGAGGAACAGAATTCCAAGTAGCCGTTTACGATGCATCAGGTCCTGATGGCGCTCCTGGTAAGAAAGTAGCCGGTCCGTTTGATGGAACTGCTTTACGTAACGGGGAATGGACACATGTAGACCTAAGCCAGCATGGCATCATGGTAGACGGCGATTTCTACATGGTTTACATTCAATCAGCTCCAAATCCGAATGCACCAGGGCTTGGAACAGATGAAGATGGCGAATATGCCGCAAGAAGCTGGCAATTCGTCGGAGGTGCATGGTCACTAGCACCAGAAGATGAAGGGAACTATATGATTCGTGCAACAGTGAATTATGAAGTCACTGCACCAGTCATCACATCACCGAAAGATGGATCATTTACAAATAAGGAGTCGGTTACCGTTGAAGGGACTTCTGCCCCGACCACAACGGTCCACCTCTTTAATGGTGACGAAGAAGTGGCAACAGCAGAAACGATGGAAGATGGTACCTTCTCTGCAGATGTTTCATTACATGATGGAGAGAATTCGATTACAGCTGAAGCAGCAACCGAGCAAGGGATGACGGGACCATCTGAGCCTGTAACCATCACCCTTGATCAAGTGAAGCCTGAGCTTGCCATCACGTCTCCGAAAGAAGGCATGAAAACTAATCGTGAAGCCATCACCGTAGAAGGAACGATTGTCGATGAAAACCTTGCCTGGGTAAAAGTTAATGGCGAGAAAGCTTCTGTAAGTGATGGACAGTTCAGTCATAGACTGCTTCTGGATGAAGGAGAAAATGTCATCCAGGTAGTAGCGAAAGATAAAGCTGGAAACAAAAAGAAACAAAGCGTGACAGTCTTTGCTAAATTTGGTGACATCGCAGTTGAAAATCTTCTTCCTTCTGAAGATAAAGAGCTGAAGAAAGGTGAATCGGTTAAAATCGAATTTGACAGTGAGCCTGGATTAGATGCCACATTTGTCATCCAAATGCCACTGACAAATGCACGATCCCAAGTAACAAACGCAAATGAGCTTCCAATGATGGAAACATCAGAAGGTCACTACGTCGGTTACTACACAGCCACTTCCAATGTAAAGGCACCTGGAGCACTTATTGAAGTGAAGATTTCCGATGATTATGGAAATGTCACCACGAAACGTGCAGAAGGTAAATTGTATATCAATACAAAGAAATAAAGCTTAAGGGAGGAAGAGTCGACCCCGTCGACTCTTCTTTCTTTTTTGATTCATTTACCAGAGAGATTGAAGAAATACGTTTTCTTTTATATACTAAAATAGTATTAGTATAAACATTTCGAATGTTCAATGTGCACTCATGCTAGTTAAGTGAAGTTCTTCAGATGTAAATGTAAACGATTACAATCATGCAGGTCGAAAGAGGGGTACTATGAAGCTTAATGATATGAAAGAACAATCATTCAGTCGACGAACACTTACCGAATGGCAAGAAGCAGCTGAGATAGCGTTAAAAGGGAAAGGGATTCGTTCCTTACATACGAAAACCTATGAAAATATTGAACTTAAACCGTTATACACGAAAGAAGATTTACCTGGAGTGGATAGGGTGAATGCTTATATCCCTAATGTTCAAGGGAAATTGGAGAAGGCTCCAAAATGGTTCATCGCTCAACCGGTCAAAAGGGGCACTTGGGAAGAACTCACTTCTGCAATGAAGGATGCATTATCCCGGGGGCAGAACTGTGTTTCATTTCAAGTAGGTGACTTAGACATAAGAGAAGGCTTCCATCAATTTATAACAGAAGTCGTTGAGTTAGAGACTCCTGTCTTTTCCATTGAAAAAAAGACAGCACTCTCTATTCAGCGAATGATGGAAATTCCTGAACTGAGGGACATCAAAGGTGTAATGGGCTTTGATCCAATAAATGAAAATCGGGAGCTGTTTGAAGATTGGTTGGAAGTTGTAAAAGACGTAGATGAGCATCTGCCTAATCTGAAGACCATAATCATTAATTCTGCCCAGTATCATAATAGTGGAGGAAGTGCCACGCAGGAATTGGCATACGGCCTGAGTGAAGGGGTCGCTTATATTGAAACACTTCAGGAAAAAGGATGGAGTATAGAAAAGATTGCTGGGAAAATGCATTTTCACTTTTCAGTAGGCAGCCATTTCTTTATGGAAATAGCCAAAATCAGAGCCTTTAAGAAATTGTGGCAAGAAATATTATCGTCTTATGGACTTTCAGAACAAGCGATCGATCATTCGGTCAGCTGCAGTGCGGAAACGTCTCAATTGAACAAATCCACACTCGATCCGTATGTCAATATGCTTCGCGGGGGAGGAGAAGCGTTTTCTGCCATTCTTGCAGGGGTGGATTATCTTCTTGTTGCTCCATTCAATGAAGTGAGTGGGGAAGTGAACGCGTTTTCTGAGAGAATTGCCCGGAATACGCAACTGATCCTTGGGGAAGAAGCTCATTTGGATAAAGTGGTCGACCCTGGGGGCGGTTCATATTATGTGGAATGGTTATCAGAAGAGGTAGGTAAGCTTGCATGGAAGGAATTTCAACAGGTCCATGGAGATGGGGGGATTTTTGTCTGTCTGAAAAATGGTTCCATTCATGAAAAAATAAATAGAGTGAGAGAGTCACGTATATATGATTTAGCCACAAGAAAAAACTCGATGATCGGGACAAACATCTATTCAAATCTTGAGGAGACATATCAAACTCCATCATCTAATAATGTGGGTGAGCGATTGTCTCTTCCTTTTGAAAGATTAAGAGAAAGGACACATAAGCTGAGAAGTAAACCGGTGGCAGGTTTAATAGGGTTAGGAAAGCTGAAAACCCATAAGCCCAGGGCTGATTTTGTAAAAGGATTTTTAGCGACGGGGGGCATTCATGCGAATCAAAGTAAAGAGTGCTTCTCTAAGGAAGATATACTTCAATTTGTGGAAGAAACCCGTTATCCATACTATTGTGTTTGTGGAACAGAGGAAGAATATCAAGACAAACTGCCTATGCTGATTGAGTCCATTCATCATATTGATTCGACCATTGTGGTTGACGCAGCAGGGAAAGTACCTGATGAGCATGAGTGGGTTCGTCTAGGACTGAATGGATCCATTTATAACAAGCAAAACATACTGAAAAAAGTAGATGAGCTATTAACCATCTGGGAGGAGGGAACTGACAATGACAAAGCCTGATTGGCAAGAAATCAACCCTTATTCGAAAGAAGTGAGAACGAATGATGGTTCTCTAACAGGCAGCACCTATGAGACAAATGAGAAGATCGTCATTAAATCTCTTTATTCAGAAGAGGACTCAAAAGGTATATCCCATGGAGAAGACCTCCCAGGCTTGGCTCCTTATACAAGGGGACCGTACCCGACCATGTATGTGAATCGTCCTTGGACGGTAAGGCAGTATGCAGGATTTTCAACAGCAGAAGAAAGCAATGCCTTTTATAGAAGAAACCTAAGTATGGGGCAGAAAGGTCTGTCTGTCGCTTTTGATTTAGCTACTCATCGTGGCTATGATTCCGATCATCCCCGGGTGGTAGGGGATGTAGGAAAAGCGGGAGTCGCCATCGATTCGATCCTGGATATGAAGATTCTGTTTGATGGAATACCTCTTGATCAAATGTCTGTTTCCATGACGATGAACGGAGCGGTGCTGCCCATCCTTGCATTTTATATCGTCACGGCAGAAGAACAGGGCGTTTCGCAGGAGAAGCTGTCCGGTACGATTCAAAATGATATTTTAAAAGAGTATATGGTGCGGAACACCTACATTTATCCTCCTGAAACATCCATGAAGATAATTGCAGACATCTTTGAGTATACGTCCAAACATATGCCGAAGTTTAATAGCATCAGTATTTCCGGGTATCATATGCAAGAAGCGGGAGCGCCTGCCGATATTGAGCTTGCTTATACGCTGGCAGATGGTCTTGAGTATGTTCGTACAGGTCTCCAGGCAGGGATCGATATCGACTCCTTTGCACCAAGACTATCATTCTTCTGGGCGATTGGCATGAATTATTTCATGGAAGTGGCCAAAATGAGGGCGGCGCGGAGAATTTGGGCGAAAATGATGAAAACATTCGGTCCTGATAATCCGAAATCGTTGGCGCTCAGAACCCACTCCCAAACGTCCGGTTGGAGCTTAACGGAGCAGGATCCGTATAATAATGTCATTCGTACATTACTTGAGGCCCACGCGGCTGCTATGGGTCATACGCAATCGCTTCATACCAATGCATTGGACGAAGCGATTGCCCTGCCGACAGACTTCTCTGCGCGGATCGCACGTAATACACAGCTATACCTTCAAGAGGAAACCGCTATTACAAAAGTGATTGATCCATGGGCAGGTTCACATTATGTTGAATCCTTGACCGATCAGTTGATGGAGAAGGCCTGGGAGCATATCGAAGAAATCGAAGAGCTTGGCGGAATGACCAAGGCGATTGAAACCGGATTGCCGAAGATGCGGATCGAGGAAGCGGCTGCGAGAAGACAGGCAATGATTGATTCGGGGGACGAAGCGATAGTCGGGGTAAATAAATATCGCCTGGACAAGGAAGATCCGATTGAAACGCTGGACATTGATAATACAGTTGTGAGACAAAAGCAAATTGAGCGAATTCAAATGCTTAAAGAAGAACGAAATGAGACTAGAGTAACCGAAACGCTCGAGGCATTAACGCTTGTAGCAGAAACAGGAGAAGGAAATCTACTTGAAAAAGCGGTAGAGGCAGCGAGAGCCCGGGCGACACTCGGAGAATTATCTGATGCCATTGAAAAAGTATCAGGACGACATAAAGCAACGATCCGGAGTATAAGTGGGGTGTACAGCTCGAACTTTTCAAATGAACAAGAAATCAACGTCGTGAAAGAGATGACAGAAGAATTTTTGGAAAATGAAGGAAGAAGACCGCGTATCCTGATTGCAAAGATGGGACAGGACGGGCATGACAGAGGAGCTAAAGTGATTAGCACGGCGTTCGCAGACCTTGGCTTTGATGTGGATATCGGACCATTGTTCCAGACGCCTGCAGAAACGGCTCTGCAAGCAGTCGAAAATGACGTGCATGTCATCGGTGTAAGTTCACTGGCCGCAGGACATAAAACACTCCTGCCTCAACTGGTAGCAGAACTAAAGAAATTAGGAAGAGAAGACATTCTCGTTGTCATTGGTGGAGTGATTCCGGCTAAGGATTATGACTTCCTATTGAATAACGGAGCTTCTGCCGTTTTTGGACCAGGGACGATCATACCCGTTGCTGCACAAAAAGTCATCAAAGAAATTTATGAAGTGCTTGGCTATGAGGAAGTGGCTGAATAATGGCAGAGCATGATTCAGGGCGAAAGAAGCGTTTTGTAAAGAAGAAAAAGGATTCTGTATCGATTACCGAATTAAAGGACGGGGTCTTGAATGGTGACCGTAGCTCCTTGGCGAAGGCCATCACTCTGATTGAAAGCAATGCAGAACAGCATTATGCAAAGGGACAGGAACTGTTGCAGGAGCTCCTGCCCTATACGGGTAAAAGCTTTCGGATCGGCATTACAGGTGTGCCGGGAGCTGGTAAAAGTACATTTATAGAAGCGTTCGGGGAAATGTTATGTGAGCAGGGTCTCCGGGTTGCCGTCCTTGCGATTGATCCCAGCTCTTCCATTTCCGGTGGCAGTATTCTGGGGGATAAAACAAGAATGGAACAATTATCGAAAAACCCCCGCGCTTTTGTAAGACCTTCTCCCACTGCAGGAACACTTGGTGGAGTACACCGGAAAACGAGTGAAACACTTCTCTTATGCGAAGCGGCCGGATATGATCTGATGATCATTGAAACCGTTGGAGTCGGTCAAAGTGAAGTGATGGTGAGGCAAATGGTGGATTTCTTCCTCCTGCTCGTCATCACTGGAGCCGGGGACGAGCTTCAAGGAATGAAAAAGGGGATCATGGAGCTTGCCGATGCATTACTTGTCAACAAAGCGGATGGAGAAAATAAACCTCTCGCTGAGAAAACTAGAAGAGAGCTGAACCAAATCCTCCACTTCTTGACTCCCGCAACTAAAGGTTGGAGTTCAAAGGCTTATACCTGTTCTGCCTTGAAAAATGAGGGATTAAAAGAGATGTGGAATGTGATCCGACAGTTTGAGAAGCAATCAAAAGAACAGGGAGTCTTTGAAGAAAGGCGACTTCTCCAGAAGCAGGAATGGTTCCATACGATGTTGAAAGAAAGAGTCTTGTCAGATTTCTTTTTTCATAAGGATATAAAGTCTGCCCTTCCACACATGGAAGGGCGTGTGAAGGAAGGGGACTATACCACTTCTCAAGCAGTAGAAGAATTGCTAAAGCGATATAAGGGTGTAATTCATTAACGGGTTTAGTTAATTTTAATTGAAACATAGGGTTTGAAATTGTTATGATAGGGGTACATCAAAATTCCTGATCTTATGGAGAATGATTAAGTCAGCGATTAAAAGGAGAGTTCAAGCATGGATATAGATTTCAATTTATTTATGAATGATGTTGTTCGCCAGGCTCGTCAAGAAATCGAACAAGCCGGTTATACCCAGTTAACAACAGAAGAAGAAGTAGATCAAGCTTTCGCTAAAGAAGGTACAACACTCGTGATGATTAACTCCGTTTGTGGTTGCGCCGGAGGAATTGCACGTCCAGCAGCAGCTCATTCCATTCATTATGATAAACGACCAGATCAATTGGTAACCGTTTTCGCCGGCCAGGACAAAGAAGCCACTGCGAAAGCGCGCAGCTACTTTACCGGCTATCCACCATCTTCACCGTCATTTGCTCTATTAAAAGATGGAAAGTTATTGACGATGGTAGAAAGACATGAAATTGAAGGTCACGACCCAATGTCGGTTGTGAACAAAATTCAATCGTACTTCGATCAGTATTGTGAAGAAGTGTAAGTAAGAGAGTGAGGCCCGTCAGGTTCCTTACATGAATATCTGCTTTAGGTGGATGTTTGTGTGAGGAACTTGACGGTTTTTTTTTTGCCTTTCACGTTTATACGATTGATCTTCTTTTATTTGCAGGGTGGGAAGCAGAGTAAACAGGCTGATAATTCCTAATTTTACTAAACTACGCAATTCCTTTTAAATGCGGCGCAATAAATTCTAGAGAGACGCAATTATCTCCAGAAATGACGCAATTCACAGTTAATTCGCTATATAAAAAGATGAATATCCTAATTTTTCATAAAATCTACAGCCAGATCTGCATTTTTTAGTTTCTAATCAACGTAAATGCACTCTATTTTAAAAAAACTACTACTCTCCTTTCTCTTTCGTTTTGTCGTGGTCCCCTCATTCAAAATGAATATTTTTTGAATAAGATAAGTTCACTAATTACTCGAATTAGTGTTTTTAATTAATAAACCAACTATTATATTTTCAGAATATATAAATATTTCTGGGTAACTATAAAAACTATTGCATAAATATTTATCTCTGATACAATACGAATATAGTAATTAATATACATTATATATTATATTTATACATTATTATCGGGGAGGAATTACAATGAAAAAGATATTATCTCTTATAGTAGTATTAATCGTTTCTACTACTCTTGCTGCGTGTGGTGCAGGAGAAGAGAATGCAGGAACCGCTTCAGGTGAATCCAAGAAACTGATTATGGGTACGTCGGCTGACTATAAACCATTTGAATATGTCGATACGGCAAACAGTGATGAATTTATCGGGTACGACATTGACTTGGCTCATATGCTGGCAGATGAACTTGATTATGAAATCGAGATTAAAGATATGGAGTTCAGCGGATTAATTTCAGCACTTAAAACCGGCCAGGTGGACTTTGTACTTTCAGCTATGACCCCTACGCCGGAACGACAAAAGAACGTTGACTTCAGTGATGTTTACTACACAGCAAAAGATATGATCATCTCAACAAAAGAGAGCGGAATTCAAAGCGAAAAGGATCTTGATGGGAAAATGGTTGGCGTTCAGTTAGGTTCCATCCAACAGGATGCTGCAGAAGAACTTTCCACCTCCATCCCATTAAAAGTAGAGACCCGTGACCGTATTCCTGAGCTGATACAGGATCTGCAAAATGGACGTTTTGATGCCATTATCATCGAAAATACAGTAGCAAATGGTTATTTGGATAAAAATAAAGAACTTCTAGGAAATACAATGGACGTGAACGAAGAAGAGGCGGGTTCTGCCGTTGCACTTCCAAAGGATAGTGAGCTTACAAGCGAATTCAACGATGCATTGAAAAAGCTCGAAGAAAATGGAGAATTGGATAAACTGGCTGAAAAGTGGTTTGACGGAGAACAGTAGATTGATAGAAGGGCTAACCCATCATCGGTTAGCCCTTCCTATTTAACAGCACGATTGGAGGAGAATACAATGCCACTTGATTTTCAACAACTGATCCCTTCGATTCCTTTTATTTTGGAAGGATTGAAGGTCACTCTTAAAATTGTCGGGTTAGCAGGAATACTTGGATTTGCCTTCGGTATTCTGCTTGCTCTTTGTAAAATAAGTTCCATCAAACCTTTAACATTACTTGCAGATATTTATACATCGGTTTTTCGGGGGACTCCTTTAGTTCTGCAATTAATGATCATCTTTTATGGCTCGCCTCAGCTTTTTGGAACTCAGATCGAACCGTATACAGCAGCTATTCTTTCTTTTTCCCTTAATTCAGCTGCCTATATTTCCGAAATCATCCGTGCGGGGATCAATGCAGTGGATAAAGGGCAAAAGGAAGCGGCCATGGCCCTTGGGGTTCCATATCGTTTGATGATGAAAGATGTGATCCTGCCTCAGGCCATTAAAAACATTTTGCCTGCCTTAATGAACGAATTTATCACCCTTACGAAGGAATCTGCCATCGTCACTGTTATCGGAGCGGCCGATGTGATGAGGCGTTCGTATATGGTAGGTAGTGATTTGTATTCCTTTTTCGAACCACTACTATTTGCAGGACTGATCTATTATGTGCTTGTCATGATTCTAACCTTATTAGGGAAAGCGCTGGAAGGGAGACTACGTGGGAATGATTAAAGCAGAAAAAATCACCAAATCGTTCGATAAGCTTCAAGTATTGAAAGGTATAGATTTCTCCGTAGAAAAAGGGGAGGTTGTCGCATTGATCGGTCCTTCCGGTTCCGGAAAATCCACTCTGCTCCGCTGCCTGAATTATTTAGAGGAACCAACTTCAGGATCGATATACTTTGAAGAAGCTATTGTGAAAGGCAAAAATATAAGCAAAGTGAGACAAGATATAGGCATGGTATTTCAACACTTTCACCTCTTTCCGCATATGACGGCGTTGGAAAACGTGATCTACGCTCCAGTGAAAGTGAAGGGGCTAAACAGATCAGATGCTAAAAAATTAGGGACGGACCTTCTAACCAAGGTTGGTTTGAAAGAAAAAAGTGATGAGTACCCAAACCGTTTATCAGGAGGCCAAAAACAGCGTGTAGCGATTGCAAGGGCACTGGCCATGGAACCGAAAGTGATGCTTTTTGACGAACCGACATCTGCACTGGATCCGGAAATGGTCAAAGAGGTGCTGGAAGTCATGAAATCACTTGCTCATTCAGGGATGACGATGATCATTGTAACCCATGAAATGGGCTTTGCCAGAGAGGTGGCAGACAGAGTCTTATTCATGGATGATGGTAAGATCGTCGAAGAAGGAGAGCCTCTTCCTTTTTTCTCGAACCCGCAAAGCGAACGTGGAAAAGAATTCTTAGAGAAAATACTTTAAACGATGGAAGGATTAGCGAACAGTTTCGTTAATCCTCCTTTTTATGTTCAAGGGGAAATATGGTATTCTAAAGTAGCTAAAAAAGAAGGCTCTTTTCGCAAAGATTGTTGTTTTCAAACATTGAATCTGCCAGGGCTCTGTCAACCAGGTTTATGCTGGATGATGAGGGGAACTGCGTCTCTTTCCGCGGATGTTCGGCCGAGCCTCCTCAGCTTAGCCGAACGGGGTCTCGGCACGCCCAAAATCCGCCGGAGTCTGCGCAGTTCCCCACACTATCTTTAAAAGTATTTTCTTGACAGAGCTTCAAGGTGTGCAAGAAAACAATGTAACTAGAAAAAATAATCCTTCTTCCTTAAAAGGAAATTAAATCTCTACTTACCTTAAATGAGACTGTTTGCTAAAATTCTTGTTTTATTGTTTTCCTTTAAGGATACATGCTCAGAAAGTTGATTGGAGCGGAAGGATACTCGACTCCTGCGGGAATAGCTGGACAGGTGAGACCCCGCAGGCGCAGCCGAGGAGGCTCACCGCCAGCCCCGCGGAAAGCGAGCATCCTGTAGAGGAAATCAACTATTACTTTCTCTTCTACAATAGCAACAAACTTTACGAAAAGAGCCAAAAAGAAGAGTTAGGAGAAAAATGAATGTTTCGAATCGGGTATCGAACACTTAAGACTGGGATCGGCACAGCGGTTGCGATCAGCATTGCACAGTGGTTTCAGCTGGATAACTTTGTATCAGCCGGAATTTTGACGATACTGTGCATTCAAAACACGAAGAAGAAATCGGTTAACGCTTCATGGAGCCGTTTCCTGGCCTGTGTGATTGCCATGGTGATTTCGGCTGCTTTCTTTGAGTTCATTGCCTATCATCCTGCCGTAATCGGCTTGTTATTACTTGTGTTCATTCCGATAACGGTAGCCCTGAATATCAAGGAAGGAATCGTCACCAGTTCCGTTATCATTTTACATATTTATTCTGCAGGTAAGGTGACCCCGGCCCTTTTTCAAAATGAATTAGGGATCATTGTGATTGGGATCGGGATCGCTCTGGTTATGAATTTGTATATGCCAAGCGTTGATAAAAAGATGATCGAATATCAAGAAAAGATTGAAGCCAATTTCTATAAAATCTTTTGTGAAATGATCAACTACCTGCGAACAAATGACAGCCAATGGGATGGAAAAGAAATCACTGAAACAGAACAATTACTTAAAGAAGCGAAGACAATAGCATTCAAAGATGTTGAAAATCACTTTTTACGTCATGAGAACTTATATTATTTGTATTTTAAAATGAGGGAAAAACAGTTCGAAATCCTACAACGTATCTTACCGATAGCGACATCGATCTCATTGACGATAGAGCAGGGACATCGGATTGCCGAATTTCTGGATGAGCTGAGTGATCACATACATCCGGGAAACACGGCCCTGTTTTATTTGAAAAAACTGTATGATATGAAAGTGGAGTTTGAACGGATGGATTTACCTAAGACGAGGGAAGAATTTGAAACCCGCGCCGCTCTCTATCAATTTGTTCAAGAGATGGAGCAGTATCTTCTTTTGAAAAGTTCGTTTAAAGGAATAAAGAAGGATGAAAATGATCAAAAGGAAGTAAACTACACCTAAAACACGAAAAAAGGTGATAGGATGCGTATACTTCTTGCCATTATCTTGTTCGCTTCTCCCATATGGCCGCTTGGAAGGAATCCACTTCCCGGGGATCCATTTATTATCGTGAACAAGGAAAGTAATCAATTAGCCTTCATCGACGACGGGAAGGTTCAGCACACATTCCCGGTAGCAACAGGGAAAACGACGACCCTCACCCCGGAAGGACTATTTAATGTTACCGTTAAAGCCAAGAACCCTTATTATCGTAAGAAGAACATTCCCGGTGGAGACCCCCGGAATCCATTGGGTTCAAGGTGGATCGGATTTGACGCCAAGGGGACAGATGGAAGGATTTATGGAATTCACGGAACGAATCAACCTTCAAGCATAGGCAAATTTATCTCAAATGGATGCATCCGAATGCACAACAAACATGTCGAATATCTGTTTGATCAGGTGCCAGTCGGAACAAAGGTTCTAGTCGTCAAAACGAACAAAAGCTTCCATCAGCTGGGAAAAGATCACGGTGCGATAAAATAAAAAGGATCTGCTAATCGACCCAGTCGAAAAGCAGATCCTTTGTTTTCTATTATAATAAGAAAGTCAGTCCCGCCATGATTGTCGATGCAATCATCGCAAACAACATGACAAATACAATTATTTTTTGTAATTTTTTATTACCCATTGTATCTCTCCATTCTTCATCTCACCTTAAAGAGGCGATTTTCAACTCTATTTTATCGTGAATAGTGAGAGAAAACAACCATTGGCATAAAAGAAAACGCTTTAATTATTCGCCGGATTAGGAGGGAATTCGACACCGTTTATCGAATACTATACGGGTGGAACATGTAAACAACAGGGGGATGATAGGGATGAAAAAGGTAGACCATATCGGAATAGCAGTATCATCAATAGACAATGTTCTCCCATTTTATGAAGATACTCTTGGGCTTTCACTCGTCAAGGTCGAAGAAGTGGGAAATCAAGGTGTGAAAGTAGCATTTATTGATGGTGGAAATATTAAGCTTGAGTTACTTGAACCACTACATAAAGAAAGTCCGATTGCCAAGTTCATTGAGAAAAAGGGAGAAGGCATTCACCATATTGCCTTTGGTGTCGAAGGAATTGAAAAACGGATCAAGGAACTGCAAGTGAGTGGAGTCCGGATGATCAACGAAACTCCAAAAACGGGGGCTGGCGGAGCTGCAGTTGCCTTCATGCATCCAAAGTCAGCGCACGGTGTACTATATGAACTATGTGATAAATCAAACATCAAGGGGGAGTAACATAATGGATATCTATGAAAAAATCAATGAATTGTATGATCGCAGAAGAGAAGTAGAATTAGGCGGCGGAGATAAAAAAATAGATAAGCAGCACGAAAAAGGAAAACTGACTGCCAGAGAACGAATCGATATTTTAGTGGATCCGGGCAGCTTTGTCGAGCTTAATCCATTCATTGAGCATCGCTGTTCAGACTTTGGACTGGACGGGGTTCAGGGCCCCGGAGATGGAGTCGTTACAGGTTATGGAAAAGTAAATGGAAAACCCATTTACTTATTCTCTCAGGATTTCACAGTATTTGGCGGCGCATTGGGGGAAATGCATGCGAAGAAGATTTCACATGTCATGGATCTGGCAGTCAAAAATGGTGCACCTTTCATTGGATTAAATGATTCAGGTGGTGCAAGAATTCAAGAAGGCGTCGTTTCTTTAGATGGATACGGACATATCTTCTATCGAAATTCTATTTATTCCGGAGTGATTCCACAAATCTCCGTGATCATGGGACCTTGCGCAGGAGGAGCGGTTTATTCCCCTGCCATCACGGATTTTGTGTTTATGGTGGATGATACAAGTCAAATGTTCATCACAGGACCCAAAGTAATTGAAACAGTCACCGGTGAGAAAATCAGTTCAGAAGATTTAGGCGGTGCGAAGGTCCATAACTCCATCAGCGGGAATGCTCATTTCAGAGGTAAAACTGAAGAAGAGGTCCTTCTCGAGGTTCGTAGACTATTAGCGTATTTACCACAAAATAATGAGGAGAAGCCTCCTCGTTTGGAAGTGGATGAAGAAGATGATTATCGTGGGAATTTAACGGACCTGATTCCATTCGATGCTATCCGTCCTTACGACGTCCGCACGGTCATCAATGAAATTGTGGATGAAGACAGCTTTATGGAGGTCCAGAAAGAATTTGCGAAAAATATCGTCGTTGGACTGGCCCGTATCAAAGGAGAAGTCGTTGGCCTTGTCTGTAATCAGCCAAAATTCATGGCAGGAGGGCTCGACATTGATTCCTCTGACAAAGCAGCCCGTTTTATCCGTTTCTGTGATTCCTTCAATATCCCATTGATCACCTTTGAAGATGTAACTGGCTTCTTCCCAGGAATCAAGCAGGAACATGGCGGGATCATTCGTCACGGTGCGAAAATCCTCTATGCCTATTCAGAAGCTACGGTTCCAAAAATGACGGTGATTTTACGAAAAGCCTATGGAGGTGCTTATGTTGCACTAAACAGTAAGTCCATCGGTGCTGATTTAGTTTTTGCATGGCCTAATGCAGAAATTGCCGTCATGGGTCCACAGGGAGCAGCAAATATTATTTTTGCAAGGGAAATTGCAGGTAGTGACAATCCTGAACAACTTCGGGATCAGAAGATTGAAGAGTACCGTGAGAAATTCGCTAATCCATATGTAGCAGCCTCCCGTGGAATGGTTGATGACGTCATAGATCCCCGTGAAACCCGGATCAAATTGATTCAAGGATTGGAAATGATGAGAAATAAACGGGAAGAGAGACCAAAGAAAAAGCACGGAAATATTCCATTGTAGAAGCGATACCATTTGTTGAACCGGCCTATTCACGCTATACTATAGAAGTGAATACATAATTGTGGAGGTCGACTAAATGATTAATCATGAACGTTTATTAAATGAATTCCTGGAATTGGTCCAAATCGATTCTGAAACGAGAGAAGAAGCAGAAATCGCCAAAGTATTAACACAGAAATTCTCTGATCTTGGCGTAGAGGTATTTGAAGATGACACGATGGGGGAAACGGGCCATGGTGCCGGAAACCTGATCTGTACGCTGAAAGGGAATAAAGAAGGCGTAGATACCATCTACTTCACTTCTCATATGGATACAGTTGTCCCTGCAAAAGGGGTTAAGCCGACGCTTAACGATGATGGCTATATTTACTCTGACGGTACGACCATTCTTGGAGCCGACGATAAAGCGGGACTTGCAACGATGCTTGAATCTGTTCGGGTACTTAAAGAGAACAATATCTCTCACGGTGATATTCAGTTCATCATTACGGTAGGGGAAGAATCAGGATTAGTCGGAGCGAAAGCACTGGATTCTTCTCTAGTAAAAGCGAAATACGGTTTCGCCCTTGATAGTGATGGGAAAGTCGGTAATATCATCGTTGCCGCTCCTACACAAGCGAAAGTGAGAGCAACGATATATGGGAAAACAGCACATGCCGGTGTAGCTCCTGAAAAAGGTGTATCTGCCATCACGATTGCGGCTAAAGCGATTTCCAAAATGCCACTCGGCCGCATCGATGAAGAAACGACAGCAAACATCGGACGCTTCGAAGGTGGGAAAGCAACGAATATCGTATGTGAACAAGCGGATATTCTTGCAGAAGCACGCTCACTCGTCCCTGAAAAAATGGAAGCTCAAGTAGAGAAGATGAAATCTGCATTCGAATCCGTAGCAGAAGAAATGGGTGGAAAAGCAGAAGTTGAAGTACAGGTGATGTATCCAGGCTTCAAGTTCAAAGACGGTGACGAAGTAGTCGAAGTGGCAAAACGCGCCGCGAAGAAAATCGGTCGTCCAAGCGAACTTCTTACAAGCGGAGGCGGAAGTGACGCCAACGTCATCGCAGGTTTCGGAGTGCCGACAGTCAACTTGGCAGTAGGATATGAAGAAATTCATACGAAGAGTGAAAGAATGCCTGTTGAAGAACTGAACAAGCTCTCTGAAATGGTTGTAGCGATCATTCAGGAAGTAGCGGGGGAATAGCCTCCGGAGCTGACAAATAGAAAAGCGGAGGCGGCTTGCTCAGAGGCGACAAGCATAAGACGAACCTGCCGGAAAGGCGTACTTTGCCTTTTTGGCAGGTTTGACTTATGACCTCGAGCCTCTAGCCGCCGGAGCCAGACAGATCATCTAATCATCCTAATGTCCATGAACCGAAGTTCATCCTTCGTTCGTGGACATTTTCTTCTTTCAAAACCAGCACTCAACCTTTCTAAAATATGGTACATTAGAAGTATACATATCAGGAGTTTTAAGAGGGGACGTTATACAATGCCGAAAGTAGTCGTTTTTCATGCTGGAAAAGAAGAATATGCTCTACCGATTGAGAACGTAGTTTCGATTGAAAAAGTGGAAGAAGTGAGAGCCATCCCTCATCTGCCTTCATTTGTCCTGGGACTTGTAAAGGTCAGGGGAGAACTGATCCCTGTCCTTGATTTAGCAAATATCCTTTATGACACGAATGCAGGTGCAGAAACAGGAATGTTTCTTCTCGTCGTTCACACAGAAACAATGCAGATCGGTTTGGTCGTAAAGGAAGCGAAAGAAATTCTCGAAGTACCGAATGACTCCTTTACAAACGTAGGTTTACTTGCGTATTCAAAAACAAACTATTTCTCAGGAATCATCAATCTTGAAGATTCGTTCATCACCCAGATCGACCCCGATGTTTTAGTAGAGAGTCTAGAAGGTATTAGAGAGATAAAGGATTACGTGAACGAGCAAAAAAACCATCAAAATTAGACAAAGAAAGCCGCGATTTAAATGAACTCACATTATCCAAAAAACGGACGAGTGATCCTTCATGTTGATATGAATAGCTTCTATGCCTCTGTTGAAATGGCTTTTGACCCAACATTGAGGGGCAAACCATTAGCTATTGCCGGGAATCCCCAAGAGAGAAGAGGCATTATCGTGACATGCAGCTACGAAGCGAGAAGCTTCGGAGTGAAAACGACAATGCCTCTTTGGGAAGCCAAAAAACTGTGCCCTGGGCTCATTATCATGACGCCTAACTTTGACCGTTACCGTGCAGCCTCGAAAGGAATATTTGATATCCTCAGACAATATTCAGAATTAGTGGAGCCCGTCTCGATTGATGAGGGATATCTGGATATCACGGCCTCCTATGAAAAAGGCACCCCTTTACAAATTGCGTCAGACATTCAATCACAAATTAAAAGTCAACTCGATCTTCCCTGCAGCATCGGGGTGGCCCCCAACAAATTCCTGGCCAAAACCGCCTCAGATATGAAAAAGCCTATGGGAATCACCGTATTAAGAAAGCGAGATATCCCTGAAAAGCTCTGGCCCCTTCCTGTCATTGAAATGCACGGCATTGGACAGAAGACCGCAGAAAAGCTCAATTCGTTTGGTATTCATACCTGCCATGATCTCGCTCATGCCAATGATATACAGCTGAAATCACTGCTTGGAATCAATGGTCTTCGTCTCAAAGAACGCGCCAACGGGATCGATAGGCGAAGCGTGGACCCTGATTCGATCTATGATTATAAAAGCGTTGGAAACTCCACTACTTTACCAAAGGATACAACGAACCAACACGAGCTATTAATGGTTGTAGAGAAACTATGTGCAAAAGTGTCATCACGCCTGCAGCAGAAAGACGTTCTGGGGATGACGATCCAGCTCATGATCAGGGATAAATTCAGAAAAACCATTACGAGAAGCAAGAAGCTGGAAAATCCGATATATAAAAAAGAAGATCTATTTCATTATGCTAAAGACATATTGTTGAAGCACTGGGATGGAGATCCCGTAAGACTTTTGGGTGTCACCGCCCAGGATATAGTGGAAAAAAGTGAAGCAACCGAACAACTTGACCTGTTCTCTTATAGAAAGGTTGCAGAAAAGGAACCACTTTACAACGTTTTATCACAGCTTCAGGAAAAGTTCGGGAAAGATTCAATCTCCCAGGGAATAAAAGGGAAGAACAAGAAGAAAACCTTTGACTCCAAACAGGACACAAGCTTCAACAAAGATTTTCTAAGGGAATGACCCAGGAAGAAGGAGGACACCTTAAGGTAGATAGCGAACACTTCAAACGGATTATTTGCATCACCACACTATTCTTGTTAGATTGAAATAGAGTTCGAAAACAGGTTTTAAAAAATGGTCAACTAGGTTTTCCTACATAATGTTGATAGTTTACAAAGAAAAAAACCAGTATTCTATAAACGAAAGGATGTTAATGGCATGTCTCAAGAAATTGGTGTTATCGGTCTAGCCGTAATGGGCAAAAACTTAGCTTGGAATATTGAGAGCAGAGGGTACTCTGTTTCTGTATATAATCGTTCCCGTGAAAAAACAGATGAAATGGTAAGCGAATCTAAAGGAAAGAATGTCGCTCCTACATATACGATTGAAGAATTCGTTAATTCTCTAGAAAAGCCTAGAAAGATTCTTTTGATGGTGAAAGCAGGAAATCCAACTGATGCAACCATTGAACAATTAAAGCCGTTCCTGGAAAAAGGGGACATTCTGATTGATGGAGGAAATACGTTCTTCGAAGATACGCGCCGCCGCAATCACGAATTAAGCGAATTAGGCATTCATTTCATCGGAACGGGTGTCTCCGGTGGAGAAGAAGGTGCCCTTACTGGTCCTTCCATCATGCCTGGTGGACAGAGGGAAGCGTACGACCTTGTCGCTCCTATCCTGAAAGATATTGCAGCGAAAGTCGATGGAGACCCTTGTACGACGTATATTGGTCCTGATGGCGCAGGTCACTATGTGAAAATGGTGCACAACGGCATCGAGTACGGGGATATGCAGCTGATTGCAGAATCGTACTTCCTGATGAAAAATGTCCTGGGCTTAAGTGCCGAGGAACTGCATGAAGTGTTTGCAGACTGGAATAAAGGCGAGCTTGATAGCTATCTCATCGAAATCACTGCAGATATCTTCACGAAGAATGACGAAGAAACAGGAAAGCCCATGGTGGATGTCATCCTGGACAAAGCCGGACAAAAGGGTACAGGAAAATGGACAAGCCAGAGTGCGTTAGATCTTGGTGTTTCCTTACCGATCATAACTGAGTCGGTCTTTGCCCGTTTTATTTCATCCATTAAAGATGAGCGAGTAAAGGCAAGCAAAATGCTAAAAGGACCTGACACAATACCATTCCAAGGCGATAAAAAAGCGTTGGTTGAATCAATCCGTAAAGCTCTTTACATGAGCAAGATTTGTTCTTATGCTCAAGGCTTCGCGCAAATGCGCTCTGCATCTGATGAGTACAAATGGGATCTTCAATACGGGGATATCGCAATGATCTTCCGGGGAGGATGCATCATCCGCGCTCAATTCCTGCAAAAGATCAAAGAAGCTTACGACCGTGAATCAAATCTTTCAAACCTTCTTTTAGATCCTTATTTCAAAGAGATCGTAGAAAGTTACCAATACGCACTCCGCGAAGTCATCAGCGTAGCCGTCCAAAATGGTGTACCGGTACCCGGCTTCTCTGCGGCACTGTCTTACTACGATAGCTACCGTACAGAAACCCTGCCTGCAAACCTGATCCAGGCTCAGCGTGATTACTTCGGTGCCCATACGTACGAGCGCGTGGACAAAGAAGGTACTTTCCATACTGAGTGGATGAAATAATCGAATGAGTAAAGCCCCTTTCCTGTTAGGAGAGGGGTTTTTATTTTGAAAAAATACATAGAGAACATTAAAAGATATTTAATTATCAGAATTTTATCGTATGTAAGAGATAGGATGTGTTACCATAATATTGCATAAACGATAGGCTTGGAAAATGCTTAAGATATAAAAGAAAACAAAGGAATGAATTTTAGGTTAGTCAAGGAGTGATTTCCAGTGCCCGCCATTGAAATAAGAAGACCACGCATTGAAGACCAAGAAGAACTGATTCAATTTTTTTCTAAAGTCATTAAACATACCTTTTCCAAAGAAGGTTTAGAAGAGCTGCTTGATGACATCGAAAATGAAATAGAGATCAAGAAACAATACTTAAAAAGTGACTTGGACACCAATGGGACGAACCGATACTTTCTAATCGCTTTTGATAAGAACAATGCTGAAATCATCGGAACGATTGAATACGGTCCAGCCAGTGAACTGATTACCACCTGCACAGATGGAGCAATAAAAGAGATGTATGAGATCGGAACAGTGTTTGTGCATCCCGATTATCAAGGACGTGGTGTAGCTACATTACTCCTAAACGTCATGTTCCTTACTTTTCTAAACAGGGGGATCCAGGAGTTCTGTTTGGACAGCGGGTACGCCAATGCCCAGAAGATATGGAAGCGGAAATTTGGTGAACCCCATTATTGGCTGAAGGATTATTGGGGTGATGGGGCTGATCATATGATCTGGAAGAAATCGATGTATGATGTTTCCATCAACTTTAGATGGTGAGTTTACTAGAGCCGGAACATATTTTAATAGAACGATGGAGGTTATGATGAAACCACAAATGATCAACATACAAAAATGCATGAAAGAATTTGGTGTAACGGGATTAAGCATGGCAATCATTGAGAGTGGTAGCATAAACAGCACAGTATGCTTCGGTTCACTCGAGGCAGGAACAGATAAACGGGTGGAAAGTGATTCGACTTTCAGTGCTTGTTCAATCAGTAAATTTCTAACCTCCATGTTGGTCATGACTCTTACGGAACAAGGCATTCTGGATTTAGATGAGGATATTAATAAATTGCTAACTTCATGGAAGGTCCCAATACATGGATATAATGGAAACGTTACCATAAGACAATTACTTAGTCACCAATCGGGGGTTTCCGATCCTGAAGGTAGCTTCAATGAACTCAAATCGGAGTTCGGAACGCCTACGCCGGTGGACCTGTTAGAAGGAAAATCCCCTTATTGTAAGGTCCCGATTGAATTGAAATATCAACCTGAAGACGCCTTTCATTATTCCGATGCAGGCTTTTGTATCATACAACTGTTGATAGAAGATGTTACTGGGAACCCTTTTTCGAAAGTCATGAGCGAACATCTTTTTCAGCCACTACATATGGAAAATAGCACATTTGATCCTCCTTCTCAAAATGTCTCATGTGGTCATACGAATGAAGGAAAAGTTGTGAATGACAAATATCCAAATTATCCGTATCCTGCTGCTTCGGGACTTTGGACAACGCCTTCAGATTTAGCACTTGTAGTGATTGAACTCATGCATGCGTTAAAAGGGGAAAGCAAACTCAATCTTTCGTCAAGTAACGCAGCCGAAATGATCCATCCACAAGGTGGTAAGGCTTGGACCGGACTGGGGGTTTTCCTGGATCAAAACGACAAGGGGATCGAAATATCATCACTTGGGTGGGGCGTCGGTTTTCAATGTATGATGGTGGCCTATCCTCAATTGGAAAGGGGTTTGGTCATCATGACCAATACAGACTTAGGTGTTCATCAATTAGAAGGGATCATTGGTGACGTGTACAAGGCTTTTTTTTAATGATTGATTAACACAAAAGGGGAAATCAAATTGAAGTTTGTCTTAAGAGAAGCGACCTTAGACGATTACGAAAAAATAAAACCAATCCATAAAGAGGTTCACGATCTCCATGTTTTAGCAAGACCCGATCGTTACAAACCGACTGAACATACGTTGGACATGGGTTACTATAAGGGGTTGATTATGAACGATGATGCGGGAGTGTTTGTAATCGATCTTTACGATGAAATCATCGCCTTTACATTTTTAAGGAAGAACGAAACCCCTGACCGAGAAACTATAGTGAAAAAAGAATATGTCTTCATAGAGGACTTCGGAGTAACAGAAAAATATAAAGAAAAAGGATTAGGAAAACAATTGTTTACTAAAGCAGTAGAATTCACAAAGGACACAGGAGCCGAAAGCCTGGAGCTCGGTGTCTGGGAATTTAATGATACGGCTATTCAGTTTTATGAAGCAATGGGAATGAAGACACAGGCGAGAAAAATGGAAATCAGGGTACATGGATAAGGCACATGAAAATTATCGAGAGTGGGCTCTCTTAAAAATGGGAGCCTTCTTTATGGAATCTAAACATTGAGTTTAAACTATGAATTGGAGGTCCATTCATGACAAGACTAGTAATCATGACTGTTGGTAAAACCCATAGCGGAAAATCAACCTTCGCCAGGAGCCTGGAAGAGCAATTGTTGAATTCCATTGTGATCGACCAGGATGCCCATGCTGAATTCATCAACACCTTTTATAGAAGTCTGCTTCCAATGGAAGGGCCAAATACCCTAAAATATGCCGTCAGTCAAACCATTGTTGACTATGCCATGAATGAGACTTCATTTCACCTCATTCTTTGTAATTCGAATCTGAGCCGCAGTGGACGGTTGAAGCTGTTGGAGCACTTCAAAGGGAAGGGATTTACCACCATCCTCATCCATTTGGATATCCCCGACCGGATTCTTCAAGCCAGAGTAGTAAACAGTGAGCGGAGTACAGCCATTTTCAGGAATGCTACCACCTTTGAAGAAGTCCTGAGCCGGCAACAGACTGACGCTTACTTCAAGGATGTAGCGGCGCCTGTGAAGGGAGAAGCTGATCATCTATATATCATCAGACATTCGGATGAAGTGCAGAATGTCATTGGGAAGATAATTGATGTAGCGCATAGAATATGACTCTTGGAATGATAAGACTTAGAAAAGCATGGTTCTTCAACTATTGATGGAATTAATAAACAATGCATTTTATTGTAAGCATGAAGGCCTCTTTCACTTAATAAAGTTAAGTATAGGAAGAAAGGGGTAGGTTTTATGGGATTTGAAAAGATTACACCCTGGCAGGAACATGAATTTTGGTTGGGGATATTAAAAGATCATGCCTATTTTATCCGTGATTATTTAAGCCCCACAGAAGATAAATGGGTCAAGCATGCGGAATATTACATTGAGTGGTTTGGAAATGTTGAGGAGGAAATGAAGAAAGTCCCAAGGAATTTGCCTCCTTCAGCTTCTGAAATGATTCAGCTTTCAGAATGGGCACAGGATGTCTCCTACCAATATTATACGTTCGAAGGCCATCTTCTACATTTACGCCTATTCAATCAGGTGAACTTAAATTTGTCCCCGAGCTACTTAAATGGGACATTGGCAGAGAATAGGGAATACTTACGAATTTTGAAGAGCTACATGAAAGGGAATGAGTATCAGTCACTTTCCCTTGTGAATTTATTGGATTTGTGGCTTGATGACCAGCGGGGACATGCGGCTTTGTTAATTGATATACTCGATAGCGCCGAAATTGATCTTATTGAAAGGGCGAGAGCTTTAATGGTCCAGTTTTCACAATTCATGGTGAAAAATGATATGTTCAAAGGTTATTTACACTTTACACAGCCTGGTTTCCCGGCTCAAATCCGATTTGCGGAAGATGTTTCAATACAGGTTGTAGCTTTCACAAAGCTGGTCGAGGAAGTTCTTCAAATGTATGTGAAGGACGAAGTGCTGAATAATTCTACACTCCGGTTTCTTGAGCATCATTTTCCTGAAGCATGTTATTTCATGAAGAAGCTCTCGTATTATGCTCCTTTCATTCACTATCCGGATTGTAAGCTCACCAAACCTACATTACGGAATAACACAACAGCTTGAGGGATGAATCCCTCAAGCTGTTAAGTATCATTCTTAGAATTAAAAGACTGTTTTTGGCCTTACGTTAGGCAAGTTTAGAGATGACCGTACTATCTTCGAAATGCTTGATTCTTAGTGTTAGATGGGTAGACCTCTAAATATGAAAAAGGACTCTCCAGGAAACTGGAGAGTCCTTTTAGGATTTTACCCTATCAATTCATCAAACAACAACACACGAGCAGGTGATGCATCGGTGTTTTCAATCTTTAGTGGAGCGGCAACCATGAAGTATTGGCCAGCTTCAATGTCTTTCAGTTGAAGTCCCTCCATGATGATGACTCCACTTCCCATTAAACTGCGGTGAGTAGGGTGTCCTTCCTGGGCTCTTTCAATACCAAGTGCATCGATTCCAACCCCTGAGATTTTCTTGTCTGCAAGGTACGCTGCTGCATCTTCTGCTACATAGACGAATTCAAAGTTGAATTCGGTATCCCATGAATTTTTTGTTTTAAAGAGGATGAAATCATTCTCTTCGATTTCTAATCCGTCAATATCTTTCAGGCTGATTTTCTCATCTACTTTTGTCAGATCGAATACTTTAACGGGACGAACGAGCTGTTCGATATCGATGGTTTCGATTGTTTCACCGTCGTTGATCATGTGAAGTGGAGCATCAACATGTGTTCCTGTATGAACATCCATTGAGATGCGCGACTCTGTTACATGACCATTCGTATTGGTGTCGATCGTAGGTTGTTTTTCCGGTTTGTTCTTATAAACCGGCATTCCGTTAAAGATTGGGGCTGTTACATCATAAATTTTCATTGTTTCCACACCTTCCTTAGCATTGGTCTACGTCTAGATTCGCAATTGGCCACCAGTAGAAGCCATCTTTAGCCAGCAGGTTGTCGGCTGCTTTCGGACCCATTGATCCTGCTTCGTAGTTCGGGAATTCTCCGTCACGTGTATGTTCCCATACTTCAGAAATCTTATCGACGAATGCCCAGGATAGCTTCACTTCATCCCAATGAGTGAAGTTGGTTGCATCCCCGCGCAGGCAATCGAATAGAAGCTTTTCGTATGCTTCCGGCGTGTTCATCCCATCTACACTGGTGTTAGCAAAGTTTAACTTTACAGGAGTCGTTTCAATGTTTTGTCCGGATTTTTTCACGTTTAAGTGAAGGGTAATTCCTTCTTCAGGCTGAATGTGAATCACCAATAAATTCGGTGCAAGCGGCTTATCCGGATTGTAATACAGGTTCATTGGAATATCTTTGAATTGGATGACGATTTTCGTTGACTTTGTTTCCATTCTCTTTCCTGTGCGGATATAGAACGGAACCCCAGCCCAACGGAAGTTATCGATCATCAGTTTTCCTGCAACATAAGTCTCGGTATTGGATTGATCATCAACGTTGTCTGCTTCGCGATAACCCGGCAGATCCTGATTACCGGATGTACCAGATCCATATTGACCTCGCACGAAATAATCTTTCACTTCTTCATGTTCAAACGGACGCAGGGATCGTAATACACGAACTTTCTCGCTGCGGATTTCGTCTGTCGTCAATTTGATTGGGGGCTCCATGGCAAGTAGTGCAACCATTTGAAGCAGATGGTTTTGAACCATATCGCGAAGAGCTCCACTTTTTTCGTAATAGCGCCCACGATCTTCGACACCCAGCTCTTCAGAGGAAGTGACCTGGATATTGGAGATGTAACGGTTGTTCCATAAGGGTTCAAACATCGCATTCGCGAAGCGGATGACTTCGATGTTTTGAACCATTTCTTTCCCGAGATAGTGGTCGATACGGTAAATTTGATCCTCAGAGAACGATTCGCGGATCTGGCCATTCAGTTTTTCGGCTGAAGGCAGGTCGTGACCGAATGGTTTTTCGATGACCAGTCTTTGGAAACCGTTTGTATCGGTTACACCTTGATTCTTCAACTGCTCTGTAATCGTTCCGAAGAATTCAGGAGCCATCGCCAGGTAGAAAATGCGATTTCCTTCTAATTCATATGTTGCATCCAGTTCATCAGAAAGGTTTTTCAACTCTTTATACGAGTCACTGTTTGAAACATCATTCGGCTGATAGTAGAAATGAGAGACAAACTCATCTATGTTTTCGTTGCTGCCTAACGCTTTATGTACCGATGTTTTGACGTGTTCCTGGAACTCTTCATTCGACCATTCACGGCGTGCTACCCCTACAACGGCAAAACGCTTCGAAATTTTCCCTTTACGGAACAAGTGATAAAGAGATGGATAAAGCTTTCTTTTTGCTAAATCACCAGTGGCTCCAAAAATCGTAATGAGAGATGATGGTGTAGTTGAATTATTCAATGTCATGACCTCACTTTATCTTGTTGCTAGCTTGTTTGATGTATGTCTTCTTATTTAATATCCTATACAATTACTTAATTTTAAAGACTTATGGTTCAATTAGCAAATTATATGCTGATGACTTTCTTCATTAAAAACATGAAAACGTTTTATTCAAAATCTCTACGTCATTATATTGGCTTTAATTCACGTTCTTATTACTCAATTGTATTTCAGGGGGAGATAATGCGGTATGAACGATGGGAGAGAAAGGTAAATTATCGTTGGATGTGCTAAAATAATGGCAGTATGGCTCATCTTAGGAGTGAATAAGTTGGAATTATTATTTTTGGGAACCGGGGCAGGAGTACCCGCTAAACTCCGGAATGTAACCAGTATTGCTTTGAAATTATTAGAAGAACGCGGTGCGGTTTGGCTTTTTGATTGTGGGGAAGCAACGCAGCATCAAATTTTACATACTAGCTTGAAACCGAGAAGAATAGAGAAGATTTTCATCACCCACTTACACGGGGATCATATTTATGGTCTGCCAGGATTATTAGGCAGCCGCTCCTTCCAAGGTGGAGAGTCCCGGCTTACGGTATATGGACCTAAGGGAATCAAAGAGTATATCCACGTGTCTCTATCTGTCAGCCGGACGCATCTTCAATATCCCCTTGAAGTGATTGAGATCGAGGAAGGGACCATTTTTGAAGATGAAGGATTTATTGTAGAGGCGAGGGAGCTGGATCATGCCTTGCCTACCTTCGGATATCGTGTGGTTGAAAAAGATAAACCGGGTGTCCTTCAAGTTGATCAATTACAGGAAAGAGGTATTCAACCAGGACCGGTCTATAAGAAATTAAAATTGGGGGAAACCGTCCAGCTGGAAGACGGCCGAGAGGTTAATGGAGAGGATTTTCTTGGACCTTCGATTTCAGGGCGGGTTGTCACGATTCTTGGAGACACCAGGGTTTGTTCAAATGCTGTCGATTTAGGAAGGTCAGCAGATGTACTCATTCATGAAGCGACTTTCAATCGGGATCAGGAGGAAATGGCTCGTGAGTATTTCCATTCGACGACAAAGCAAGCAGCAGAGACAGCTTTAGAAGCAGGGGCTAAATTGCTGTTTTTAACCCATATTTCCTCCCGATATGCAAAAGAGTCATGGGAAGAATTGGAGGGGGAAGCAAGGGACGTTTTTCCAGAATCATATATCGCAAAAGACTTCATGGAGTATGTAATACCTTTAAAGAAGTGAGGGGAAGCAAATGAAGACAATTTATTTGGTGCGCCATGCGAAAGCCGAGGGGCAGCCTTTTCATTCGCCGTTAACGGAAGTAGGGAAACAGCAAGCGGTCGAATTGGCTGCATTTTTGGGAAACCGATCGATTGAGGCGATTTATTCCAGTCCTTTTGTTAGAGCCATAGATACGATAGCACCCTTTTCCAAACAGTCCGGATTAACGATTCAAGAAGACGATCGCTTGGGAGAAAGAGTGTTAAGTGATCGGGAACTTCCTGATTGGATGGAAAAGTTAAAGGAGAGCTTTGATGACTTTTCACTTGTTTTACCTGGTGGAGAATCGAATGACCAGGCAATGGGGAGAGCAAGGTCTTTTATAGAAGACATTTTAGAAAAAGAAGAAGGTCATGTGGTGTGTGTGAGTCATGGAAACTTAACGACGCTGCTTTTGAGATTGTTTGATGAGAAATACGGATATGATGAGCTGTTTGCACTTTCCAATCCTGATGTATTTGTAGTAAAAGTCGAAGAAGATGCTGCATCTGTTCAACGGGTATGGGAGTAAGTTCATAGAGGAAAAGGGGAGTAAAATGAAGGAAATCACATTTGACCATATTTATAATCCAGGACAAGGAATAAGTGAGAATGATCACTATAAACATATTCATTTTCCAGAAATGTTAACAAGGTATGATAGTAATTTTCTTGAATTCAAAAAACATCCAACCCTGGCTGAATTTAAAGATGCTGCTCACTTTTTAAGAGAATTTCATCAATCGAAAGGGCAAAAGCATGTGAAATTTTATTTTCCCCAGGATACAAAACTAACAGAGGAATTGATGGATCATTTTACAAGTGAAGGGTATGAATCAGGATTTAATGAACTATACTTTATAGAACCTGGTCAATTTCCTACTATAGACGATAATTCTGATATTGAAGTGAAAGCGGTGACCGACAGGGAATTGGATGCGTACCTGTCTTTTCAATATAGGCAGGATTTAGAGTACGGTGAAGCCTTTGCAAATCAAAAGGTCGGCATGCATAAGAAGAATTTTCAAAATCCCCGTTTGATGCAGGTCCTCGCTTTCTATAAAGGGACCCCGGCCGGATCCGTCGATGTGATCGTTGAAGACGAGACAGCAGAAATCGATGGACTCATGGTTCATGAAGCGTTTCAAAAGAAGGGGATTGGGAGCAGACTGCAACAGTTCGTCATGAGACAATTCCCAGAAAAAACCGTGATACTGGTAGCGGATGGAGAGGATACACCGAGATTGATGTATCAAAAACAAAACTACCGTTGTTTAGGGTTCAGGTATGAAGTTCAGAAAGTGTATGAATAAATAAGAGTTGCATGCCTGTTTGCATGCAACTCTCTTTAAGTCTGTCAAACATTTCTTACCAGGCGCGATCATACTGCTTAGGCGCTTCGATCTCTACACCAAGCTCCTTGGCCGCCGTTCTTGGCCAGTATGGGTCACGAAGTAATTCACGTGCGAGTAAAACGAGGTCGGCACGCTCGTTTCGCAGAATTTCTTCTGCTTGTATACCTGTCGTAATCAGTCCGACTGCACCTGTATCGATCTTCGCTTCTTTTTTAATGGTTTCAGCAAGCTTCACCTGATAACCAGGGAACACCGGAATCCGTGCGGGTACGACGGCACCGGAGCTTACATCGATCAAATCGACTCCTTGTTCCTTCATCCATTGGGCGAACACAACATAGTCTTCAACGTCCAATCCTTCTTCGTTATAGTCTTTCGCAGAAACACGTACAAGGAGAGGTCCGTCCCATATTTGTTGAATCCCATCAATGACTTCACGAAGGAATCGGTAGCGGTTCTCAGCAGATCCGCCATATTCGTCCGTACGTTTATTGGAAAGCGGGGACAGGAATTCGTTGATGAGATACCCATGTGCCCCGTGAATTTCAATCACATCAAAGCCCGCTTTCTTCGCTCTTTCGGCTCCTTTGATGAAGGCAGTGATGGTCTCTTTAATATCATTCGCCGTCATTTCGACAGGTGTTTTCATCTCATCGTTGAACGGGATTGCAGATGGAGCAAGAATGTCTCCTTCGAGAACGGCCTTTCTTCCTGCATGAGCAAGCTGAATGCCTGTCTTCGCACCGTGTTCTTTGATTAATCCCACTAATTCTCTTAATCCCTCAATATGCCCGTCATCCCAAATCCCTAAATCTTGCGGGGAGATTCTTCCTTGGGGAGTGACAGCTGTAGCTTCCTGAATTATGAGCCCGACGCCACCCACTGCACGGCTTGTATAGTGAGTACGATGCCAGTTCTCGACTTTTCCATCTTCGTTATGAGAAGAATACATGCACATAGGTGCCATTACAATTCTGTTCTTCAATTCTACATCTTTAAGTGAATATGGTTGAAATAGCTTTGCGTTCATTTCCGATCACCTTCCATGACGTTGTATTTATTTCGGGTTGCTAAATAGTACTGCACATGAATTATAACAACACCTTTTTTGTTAGAAAAGAAATGTGCTTTACTTTCTTTTCTGCTTCAGTTCCTTATATGAATAAACCGTTCCACGCCACTCGATTCCGCCTCGTTTAAAGGTTAAAAACGTAGCTCGTCCGATGGAATAGATAAATAATAGGGCTGTTACAGGTAATGCAAGAAATAGAAGGGGAGACTCATTTGTCATCTGCTTTATGACTTTGAAATACGTGATGCCAATGAATAAAATGATCAACATACTCACGATTCGAATTGGGGGTGACGCTGAAAAAATCGTGATAAAAGGGAGTACCGTAGAGCAGAAGACTCCAAACATGGCAAACACAACGAGAAGCAAGGAATAATGGAGGCCTGCAAATGTATTTTTTTCCAATCCGTTGAAGGCTTCTTTCAAGGATCGATACCATTCCACTTCCAGAGACTGAAGGGCCGTTAGGAAGAATTGTCTCTTATGGTGTTTTTTTATCTGGACCCCCAGCTTCAGATCATCATCGGGCATATGCTTAATTGCTTCGTGAGTACCGATTTCCTCATAGGCCGTCCGGGTGATGAGGTTGAAGGCTCCGATGCCCATACCTGTCTTAGAGGAGGGGTCGTTCGCTTTCCAGGGTCTCTTATAAAAAGAGAAACAGAATAAGAAAAAAGCCACAAAGCTTTTTAGCCAAAAGGAACCCGATCGAATATAAGGAGCCAGGGTAACGTGGTCCAGTTGCTGTGATTGTAGAAAGGACACCGCCCTGGATAAGATGGTGGGGTCTTTAAAGATGACGTCGGCATCGGTGAAAAGGATCAGATCTCCTTTTGCCATTTGATACCCTTTATATAATGCCTGATTCTTTCCCAGCCATCCCTGTTCCAGTGAGTCGATATGAAGGACACTGATTCGTTTATCCAGTTCGGCCAAAGCTTCAAGCTTTTCAGGAGTTCCATCTGTTGAACGATCATTGACTACGATCCATTCAATTTGGTGATAGTTCTGTTTCAGCTGCGACAGTATGCTATCTGTTATCGTTTCTTCTTCGTTTCTCGCCGGTACGATGACAGACAGGAGCGGTCCTTGATTTGTATGGGAGAAGTCTTGAATGGAAGAGAGCTTTGATACCCCCCTCCACACATCAATGGTAAGAACCAGCCAGACCGCAAGTACAGTGAAAAGTAGAATGAGTAGGAAAATCATTGTGCCGACCTTCTTTTTTGCTTTGATTGTATCAATGGAAATTTAAATTTGCGAATGATGATGGGTTTTCACCTTATTTCTTTAAAGATTGTTTTTTTAATTCCTTCCCAAGAACTTCAGAACGGCTTTTCGCAGATGAGACACATTGGAAAAACGCATCTCTAACCTGGTAATCTTCTAATGTGGTGATCCCCGCCTCAGTCGTTCCACCTGGACTGGTCACGTTTCTCCTTAATTCCCGGGCTTCCAAACCGGATTCTTCAAGCATTGCACTTGCCCCTGCAATCGTTTGGGTAACGAGGCTTTTAGCGAGTTCCTCCTGCAGACCTAACTCTACTGCCGCGTTCTTAAGTAATTCAGCTACATAATAAATATAAGCAGGGCCGCTGCCCGATAAAGCCGTTATAAGGTCTAATTTTTCTTCCTCTACTTCAACTGCTGTTCCGACGGATTGAAATAGTGTTGTCGTCCATTCTTTCTGGGAGTCAGAAAGGTACCGGTTGAACGATACTGCCGTAGCTGATTTTCCCATGGCCGCACTTGTATTGGGCATGGCTCTTGCAATGGCTCCGTTAAAGGAGAGTTTGTCGCTAATATGTTCCATGGTGATCCCTGCTAAAACAGAAATGACCAACGTATTCCTTGAAAGGTGGGTCCTAATAGAATCTGCTGCTTCATGAAAGTCTTTTGGCTTCATGGCCAGAATGACGACATCGTATGGGGAATCATGTTCCACATGACGCACACCGAACTTGTGCACGATTTCGTTTAAGCGCTCTTGGTTGGACCGATTGGTTACATGCACGTTTTCATTCTTCAGGACCCCGGCTTTCAGTGCTCCATTCATTAAAGCGTAAGCCATCGACCCTGCTCCTATAAACAATGTCTTCATTCGTTCATTCCTCCTCCATTTTTTTTGAAAAAAATAGCAGACCCTCTCATCCATAAAGGACGAAAGGGTCTGCTTCCGTGGTACCACCTTGTTTTGTTCATTCCTCAATGGTTGAAATGAACACACTTCACTTCCAAGTAACGCTGGAAAAACGTTCTGCTTTAAGACGCTCAAAAGGCAGGTTCACAAATAGAGGGGATGACGGTGCCTTTCAGCCGGTGAGCACCGATCTCTAACATCATCTATTCATTACTATTCTTTATCATCGCTTTTTCAATTATTGTTATGTAAGGTGACTTTTTAATAGTAAACGTATATTATAGGTGATTATCATAGAAAGACTGCTTATCTGTCAAGTGTTTATTTCAGTATATTCAATCATTTTAAAAATGACATTTGTTAGGAAAAAATGTACACTATTAAATGAAGGGTCATTCATTTTTTAATTAATATCAAAGAAATGAATGCCTGAAAGGGAAGGGCAAGTCGTTTTGGCTGCCTACCTTTTTATTATGAAGAATGTGGTGAATTTATGACAACCTTAGTGAATGATATTGCAAAAATTACTTTATCAACTCCATTTGCCGTTGGAGATGTGAATATTTATTTGGTGAAAGGGGACGCTTTGACATTGGTGGATGCAGGGCCGCTTACAGACACAGCCTGGGGACAGTTGACCGAGCAATTATCCCTTTTGGGGTATGCACCTCAAGATATAGAACAAATCGTTCTGACCCATCATCATCCCGATCACGCAGGGTTACTTGATCGGTTCTCTTCGACGGTCAAAATATATGGGCATCCCTATAACAAGTTTTGGTTGGAGCGCAACGACCATTTTCATGAAGTGTATGATCGCTTTTTCCTTCAATTGGGTATTGAATCTGGTTTACCTCAAGAGTATCTTCGAGTAATCCATAAGTTCAAGAGTCCCCTGAAATATATGGGGAACCGAAAACTGGATATTCAAATTAAGGAAGGGGGCCTCATTCCCGGGATGGAAGACTGGAAGATCATTGAAACGTTAGGGCATGCTCAGAGTCACTTGTCTTTTTACAGGGAGAGTGATGGTGTTCTGATAGCCGGAGATCATATACTTGCGAATATTTCCCCTAATCCTCTCATTGAACCACCTTTTGAAGGGGAGCTGGAACGTTCGAAGCCATTGCTGCAATACAATGCGTCTTTGAAAAAGTTATTGGATATTCCCATTTCCCTTGCCTACACCGGTCATGGGGACAATATTACGGATGTTCATGGATTAATTCCCAGGAGATTAGGGAAACAGGATGAAAGAGCACGTGGTGTACTCGAAATGATCAAAGGTAACCGTCTGACCGTATTCGACATCTGTAAGACACTATTTCCTTCCGTCTATCAAAAGGAACTTGGCCTGACACTCTCTGAAACAATCGGACAATTGGATTATCTTGAATCACTTCATCACATAAAGAAAGAAATGCATGAAGGAATCTATTATTATTTTGCCTAGAAAGATGGGACCAGACTATGAACAGAAGAATACAAGGAAAAACCATCGTCATTACCGGTGCCTCTGGAGGAATCGGGGAACAGATGGCCATTAAAGTAGCAGAAAACGGCGGCAATCTTGCCTTGATTGCACGTCGCGTACATCTCCTTGAAGCATTAAAAGAAAAGCTCATGATCGAATACACTTGTAAGGTGGAAGTGTATCCGTTAAATGTAACGGATTACGACGAAATCCCACGCACCTTCAACACCATCCTTGAGGACTTCGGAGCGATTCATGCATTGATCAATAATGCAGGCTATGGAATATTCCAGGAAGCACACGAAACGTCATTCCAGGATGTAAAGGGAATGATGGATGTGAATGTTCTTGGACTTATGGCATGTACGGGGGAAGTCCTTCCTTATATGCGCCAACAAGGTTCTGGTCATATCATCAACATTGCCTCTCAGGCAGGTAAGTTCGCTTCACCAAAGTCCAGTGCGTACTCTGCCTCCAAGCATGCTGTACTGGGGTATACGAACAGTTTAAGGATGGAAGCGAAAAGGTACGGTGTGAGGGTGACTGCGGTGAATCCCGGGCCGATCGCCACAGACTTTTTCTCCATTGCCGATGAATCCGGGACGTATGTGAAGAATGTAGAAAAGTTTATGCTTAATCCGGCATATGTCGCTCAAAAAGTCGTGGAAGCCCTTTTTACAAATAGGAGGGAAATCAATCTGCCGCGATGGATGAATATGGGGAGCGTTATCTATCAAATATTTCCATCTTTTGTCGAAAAAGTAGGAAATAACCTTTTTTTCAAAAAATAGTGAAACCAAATCATGCTCTCATTCGTCTAATCTAATAAGGGGGGAGTCTATGAAGAAGTGTTTGACTGTTCTGATCCTTTGTTTCTGTTTTCTGTTTACCGGTTGTGGACCTTCAACCTCTGTAAATTCATCAAAAGCCAGCGCAAATTTCATAGGCTTTGTTACCCAGCTTGAAGGCAATCAAGTGCTTATTAATGATGTGTGGTTTTCATTCAGTGACCAAACCGTCTTGAAGACAGATAAAGATAAAAAATTGCATAAAGATGATATAGAGATGGGTAAAAAAGTGAATGTGACGTTTGACGGTGAGCTCCAGGAGTCCTACCCTCGCAGAGCTGACGCTGATCAATTGGTTTTTCTGACGGATCAACAAAGTAAAACCGAGGGAAGCGTCGTCAGATTAGTCGTGAAAGACCCCCGGTTTTCACAGGTCGTCATCCAGTCCATTGAAAAAAATCCCACCGGCTTATATTCATTACGATTCAAGGATCTTTCCATCGACAGAGATGTACACGTCATTGTGAATGTCGAGAATGAAAGAGTGATTGTGCCGATACATACCTCTACAAAATGAGAAATAAGAAAGCGTTGATATACCAACGCTTTCTTATTTTTGTTTTAAGACCTCTAATTTCTCTATCTTTGATTAAGGACGAAATGCCATATTGTATTCATTTGTCCATGTGCTTCTCTCCCCGCATTCTGGTTTATCCATATTTCCAGCTCACCCCCTGAGATTATACCGGTCAAAATGAGGGTATGCATCAGAGAGTGGAAAAAATAGTGGTTTTCCTGTCATGAATGGCTAGAATGTTCGTTTCAGAGGAAAACTATGTTTATTGTTGGGAAAAGGATGTGGATGTATGATAGGGATTCTTTTAGCCCTGATCCCCGCAGTAGCATGGGGAAGCCTAGTGTTTGTAAGTGTAAAGCTTGGAGGGAATGCCTACAGTCAAACGGTTGGGATCACCATTGGGTCACTGCTGTTTGCGGTAGGCGTATTCTTCATCAAATCCCCGGAATTGACGTTATTTGTATGGGGAATCGGTTTCATTTCCGGCGTCTTCTGGGCAGTCGGTCAAGTCAATCAATTAGCGAGTGTAAAGTTCATCGGAGTTGCGAAAACCGTTCCGATTTCAACGGGAATGCAGCTGATCGGAACGACTCTCTTTGGCGTTTTAGTGTTTAAGGAATGGAAAACGACAGAAACGATCCTCCTTGGTAGCGGAGCCGTTTTAGCTCTGATTATTGGTGTGGTGTTAACATCATTCACACAAAAATCCGAGGGAGACGAAGGGTCTCAACTGAAAAAGGGTCTACTCACTTTATTATTATCCAGTTGTGGATACATAGCCTATGTCGTCATTTTAAGATGGTTTGATATTGATGGATGGGAAGCGATTTTGCCCCAGGCGATTGGAATGTTTATCGGGGCGGTTGTCATTACGTTCAGGCATAAGCCCTTTACAAAATATACGGTACGAAATATCTTGACCGGTCTGATGTGGGCATCGGGGAATCTAGGCTTGCTGCTCGCTCTTCCACGCATCGGGGTCGCAACGAGCTTCTCCCTATCACAAACAGGGATCGTTATTTCTACCCTTGGAGGTTTGTTTTTCTTAGGTGAAAAGAAATCCAGGAAGCAGATTCTTCTCGTCATTGCAGGGTGTATTCTGATCATTATCGGTGGTGTATTACTGGGCTTTACAAAAGATTAAGGAGGAATGGACATGTATTCGGATTTAACAGGTAAGGTTGTCGTTATTACCGGAGCTGCTACTGGAATAGGAAAGGCGATTGCTAAACGATTTGCCAGTGAAGGCTGTAAAGTAGTCATTAATTATTTCAAAGAAGAAGAAAATCCTGAAGAGCTAGTAAGGGAAATCGAAGAAGCAGGGGGAACAGCCTCCATCATTCAAGGTGATGTGTCAAAAGAAGCAGACGTTCAGGGCTTAGTCCATTTTGCGCACGATACGTATGGCCGCCTCGACATATACGTAAATAACGCCGGGATTGAAAATGAAGTCCCTTCTGAAAACCTTCCCATTGAAGATTGGCAAAGAGTCATCAACACCAATCTGACCGGTACATTTCTCGGGTGCCGTGAAGCAGCGAAATACATGCTTGATCATAAAATCAAAGGCTCGATCATCAACGTTTCCTCTGTACATGAAATCATTCCCTGGCCTCACTTTGCTCATTATGCGGCCAGTAAGGGTGGGGTGAAATTATTAATGGAGAGTCTTGCATTAGAATTCGCACCCGATGGAATCCGGGTAAACAATATTGCTCCCGGAGCCATTGATACTCCCATCAATGCCGAGAAATTTTCCGATCCCGAAAAGAAAAAAGGTGTGGAAAAGCTCATTCCAATGGGCTATATCGGGGAACCGGAGCAAATTGCTTCCTGTGCAGCCTTTTTGGCTTCAGAGCAGGCAAGTTATGTTACAGGAACCACCCTCATCGCTGATGGGGGCATGACGAAATATCCAGGATTCCAAGCCGGGAGAGGCTGATGTATGTATAGGAGTAGGCCAACATCATAATGTGATGTTGGCTCTTTTTGTTGTGTTATGAGTAGAAGTGGTCTTAATGCACTATAGTGATGATCCGCCTGACCAAGCCGCCTCCGCTTTTCTTGATGTCCAGCTCCAGGGGCTTGGGGCTCGAGGTCATAAGCCGAGTAACCCAAAAAGGCAAAGAGCACCTTTTCGGGTTACTCGTCTTATGCTTGTCGCCCCAGGGCGAGCCCCTTCCGCTTTTCTTGATGTCCAGCTCCAGGGGCTTGGGGCTCGAGGTCATAAGCCGAGTAACCCAAAAAGGCAAAGAGCACCTTTTCGGGTTACTCGTCTTATGCTTGTCGCCCTAGGGCGAGCCCCTTCCGCTTTTCTTGATGTCCAGCTCCAGGGCTTAGAGGCTCGAGGTCATAAGTCAAACATACCAAAAAGGCAAAGAGCGCCTTTCCGGTATGTTTGCCTTATGCTTGTCGCCTCTGACCAAAGCCCCTTCCGCTTTTCTTGATGTCCAGCTCCGGCGGCTAGTCCCTCGAGGTCATAAGCTAAATTGACCAAAAAGGCAAAGAACGCCTTTCCGGTCAATTCATCTTATGCTTGTCGGGCCTGATCAAGCCGCCTCCGCTTTTCTTGTTATTCTCTCTATTTCCATTAATTTTTGTTGAAAGGGAACGTATATTCGGTTAGAATCATAACTATACTATATAAGAACGTTTGTTCTATTTTAGGTAAAATGGAGGACGAATATATGACTGTCGATTACAGTGTGCTGCCACACCATAAGATTCTGTGCATCGATATGAAGAGCTTTTATGCTAGCTGTTCGGCTGTCATGCTGGGTCTCGATCCCCTTGAATGCCATTTGGCCGTAGTAGGAGATAGGGACCGTCAAGGAAGTATTGTGTTAGCGGCATCACCCAGGCTGAAGAAGGACTTTGGGATCAAAACGGGCTCGCGGATGTTTGAAATCCCAAAGGACCCGCGCATCCGGCTTGTAGAGCCAAAAATGGCTACGTATGTCAGGATATCGACTGAATTGACGCGATTGTTCCATCGCTACGTACCGAAAGATGCCATTCATACGTATAGCGTGGACGAAAGTTTTATCAAGATTGATGGAGCGACGAATCTTTGGGGGGATGCCACGACCATTGCCCGCAAAATCAAGGATGATATGGAAAGGGAGTTTCAGCTGCCGTGCGCCATAGGGATCGGTCCCAATATGCTGTTATCTAAGCTTTGCCTGGATCTCGAAGCAAAAAAAGAGGGGATCGCCGAATGGACCTATGAAGACGTTCCGGAAAAGCTATGGCCGTTATCGCCTTTACGAGAAATGTGGGGGATTGGCGGACGCTTAGAAAAAACGCTCAATCGCATGGGCATTTTCTCTGTCGGGCAATTGGCGCAGTATGACCTTGAGAAGCTGGAGGCCAAGTTCGGCGTTATGGGAAATCAACTCTATTACCACGCATGGGGAGTTGATTTATCTGAAATAGGAGCACCGATCATGGATGGTCAAATCAGCTTTGGCAAGGGGCAGATCCTGTTGCGCGATTATAAGGAGAAAGAGGAAATCAAACGTGTCATTTTAGAAATGTGTGAAGAAGTCGCCAGGCGCGCCCGCACCCATCGCAAGGCGGGGAGAACAATAAGCTTTGGCGTCGGTTACAGTCACGAAGAATTTGGTGGAGGGTTTCACCGGTCGCGGACCATCGAGGAGCCGACCAATATCACCATGGATTTATATCGTGTATGTCTGGAGTTATTTGAAGAGAATTACAACGGGAAAACTGTACGGAAAATCAACATCGCTCTTTCAAATATTGTAGATGATGGGGCCTTGCAGATTTCTTTGTTCGAGCCGAATCGATGGGAGAGGCGGGAGCTGGGGTATGTAGTGGACCGAATCCGAAATAAATATGGATCAGCAGCCCTTCTCCGGGCCGTATCCTATACAGAAGCAGGAACAGCAAGGCATCGTGCCCGCCTGGTGGGTGGACATAAATCGTAAATATAGGAGGTGAGAGGATTGATCCGCGATCGAGGAAGAATCAAATGGACATCTATGATGCTGCCGGAGCACGTGAAATTACTCAGGGATTGGGCAAAGGAAGATACGCACGAGAAGAGGATCGAACTTGACGAGCAGGAACTGGACAGGATGAATGAAGTCGTCGCAGAGGCGATGGAGTTTGGTAAATCGGTGTCGATTACTCACTATGTAAAGCACCGTCATCAATTATCGATTGGAACCGTTCACCATGTCGACTCACTGGAAGGGAAGCTGCACGTCGTAGACAGGTTTGAAGACGTACACTATATTCCACTTGCAAGCATTGTGGACATTCGTTTTTTCGATTGACAGCCCAATGAAAAGAGAGACTTCACCCTGGTGAAGTCTCTCTTTTCATTCTATTTACTCTTCGTCCAATACTTTTTCTGCGCGCACACATGATTCGAATTTTCCTTTATGAGACGCGTCACAAAACGGCATGTTTGTAGACAAACCACAACGGCAAAGAGTAAACACTTGTTTCGTTGGAAATACATTTCCGTCAGCATCAATAAGTTCCACGTCCCCGCTTACACGAAAAGAACCATTATCGTTCACTTTAATTTGAGCTTTTGCCATGAAAAACCACCCTTTCTAGAAAATACAAAAGAATCCCCACTATCGATAGTAAAGTGAAAACAGTAAAAAAGCAATATTCTAAAGGAAACAAATAAAATGTGATAGGATAAGGGATAGAGGAGGTCGTCGTCGGATGAAAATTGAACTAACGAACGAAGCAACCAAAAAGATTCAAGATAAAATCGGAGCCAAAAATGGTCACCTGAAATTGAAATATGATACAGAAGGCTGCGGCTGTGTTGTCAGCGGTATTCCTACTTTATGGTTTGTCCATCATCCCGTTGAAGGTGAAGATATAAAGATAGAAACGAACAGCTATCCGATTCTAGTGGAAAAATCAAAGAGGGTATTCCTAGACGAAGAGTTAAAAATTGATTTTTCTTCACAAAGCAACACGTTTCAGTTAAAGAGTCCCGGCCAGATCATAAATGGGAGAATGAACTTTTTGATGTTTCCGGGAGAATGAAAATAAAAGCCTCAGATCTGAGAACATCGAAGATCCGAGGCTTTTTATAATATTAAATAATTTATGATATTGCAGGGGTAAATCATTCTTTAGATACTAATCTAGTTCATTCATCAATTCCTCAAACAGGCGGGCCACTGAAACCCCTGTCTTCCATTCGTCCATCCCGTCCTCTACAGACCAGCACGCAGATAAAACCGAATGACAGAACCCGTAACGAATCAACCGTTCATAAGAGAGGGAGAGAAGAGAGGCCATTGTTTTGATTCTGTATCGAAGCAACTCTATTGGAACATCCCATTTACTCCATTCATTTAATGTAAATTGAATGCAGTCATATTCTCTCTCACCGATAAGCCCCTTGGGATCAATGGCCGTCCAGCCGGAGGATTTAGAGAATAGAATATTGCCGTGGTGCAAATCACCGTGTAGAAGAAAAAGATTGTGAGCAGAACTAAGTAACTCGGGATAGAGCATCTCAGCTTTTGAGACGATTTCTTCAGGCAGGGGACCAGTACCTCCGTTGAACTGTTCACGCAAACGACCGACCCCTTTTGACCAGGATTGAACGGCAGGGTAGGGATGATGGCTGACAGGTTTATGCCATAAACGGTGAGCAACGTGGGCAAACACATGCAGGACCTCTTCTTCATCCTCAATGGAATGAAGGGATGAACCAGGTGACAGACGATCTAAAAGAATCCATCCCTCATCCTTATTGATATCAAGAACTTCCACCATGCCCCTTCCTTGAAAATCTTGAAGAGCATGAAACTCATTTGAGAAGTCGTTGTTAGGGTATCCGATCTTTAGAACTGCATCCCGATCATGATCAATTCGGACAGGAACCACAAAATTGTAGCTTAATGAAAAGGGCTCGCCATAGGTTAAGCACAGCCTTTCTTGCAAAATCACCATAAGTTCTTCCACGTTTGAAATCCATCCTTCACCCGATTCGCCGTACATGGTTTGCATTTTTGACCTGAAATCAGTTGGAATCAAGAAACATCATCCCTTTCATTTAATACAAATTGATGAAGAAACCGTTGAATCAATTGTTCATATTCCTCAGGGTTGTCATTATACGATTGAGCATGAGTGCCACGGAAATCGAGAAACAGCTCTTTTGGTCCCTGTTTTTTTTCAAATAAATCCTTCGTCATTTGGGGCAGGATAAAGTCATCATTTGTGCTGTGGATAAATAACACGGGTTTCCTGATGTTTTGAACAACCGATATAGGTGATAAATCCTTTAATGTGTACCCTTGTCGCAGCTTTAGTGTGCCGCCGACGAGGGGAAGGAGAAATTTTGCCGGCATTTTCACTTCTACGCTCATACGATAGGCGAGCTGTTCGCCAAAATCGGAAAAAGGGCAATCGGCAATATAAAAATCGGCCCGGTCTTCCACGCTGCCGGCGTATAGAAGCAGGGTCGCAGCCCCCATGGATTCACCATGGATTCCAAAGAACACGTCGTCCCCTTCACGACGGATCAACTCATCCACAACAGCCTTTAAATCATATTTTTCAAAGTATCCGTAACTTGTCGTCTTCCCTCCGGACTCTCCGTGCCGGCGATGATCATAAATCACGGCATTGAATCCCTGTTTGATGAAAAGATTCATATACTTGATCGAGTTCCATTTGTTTTCTGTAACCCCGTGGGAAAAGATCATGAATTTTTTATGGGGGTGAGGCTTCACGAATATCGCTTTAATGTCATATCCGTATTGGGAACGGATCAGCACCTCTTCTTTAGGAAGTGAGTCATAATCCTCTTCTATCAGCCTGGTCGATCCTGTTTCACGAGACCGGATAAAGTCATCTCCCTTTTTCGGTAAGTACATAAAACGATTCGTAATATAAATCCCAAGCAGACCTATGGACGAAAGGGTACCGCCAAGGATGGCAAGTTTTTTTCTCATCTTCATCACCTCAAAGCAATATCATTCTTACTCATATTGTAGCAAAAGGAGGAAAAAAGAGGAATTTCGAACAAGGAAATACAAAGAAAAAGTGTCCCTAGAGAAGAGACACTTTCCAGAATGGGTATTTAAGATTTAGCATTTTGCCCTTTAGTAGGATGAACGGCTTTTTCAAGTTCTTCCTTAGCCATTGGATTAGAAACCGTATCTGAGTTAGGTTTGCCCTTTTGGCTGAAGCCTTTATCACGTTTTTGACTCATTGAACTCATCTCCTTCAAGTTTTATCTAGTTTAGAATGCTCGAAGGAGAAGGAAGGTATTCATGATTGATTCAATTCATACAGGCGGTAGTAACCACTTTCAATGGGGCGGCTGACATGGGGCTTCACCAGCTCGATGGCATGAGCCAGTTTCCCTAAATCTATTCCTGTGGAGACTCCCATTTCTTCTAACATATATACAACATCCTCAGTTGCTACATTCCCTGTTGCACCAGGGGCGAAAGGACAGCCTCCAAGTCCGCCTGCAGAGGTGTCAAAGCGGTCAACTCCCGCTTGAAGCGAAGCAAGGATATTAGCAAGTGCCATCTTACGTGTGTCATGGAAATGCGCTGTCAGTAATGTATCGGGCAATTCCTGTTTCAGTAACGCAAAGAGATGATATGCTTCAGATGGATTAGCCCTTCCTACCGTATCGGCGACGCTCAATTCATCCACGCCCAATGAAACAAATTCCTGACAAAGAGAAAGAGTATCCTCTGGTAAGACCTTCCCTTCATATGGACAGTAGAAAGCGGTGGAGATACAGGCTCTCACGAAGTAACCCCGCTCTTTTAATTCTGAAATTAGAGGGGACAAGCCTTCAAGAGCTTCATCTGTCGTTTTATTAATGTTTTTCTGATTAAACGTATTGCTTACCCCTACAAATACGGCCACTGATCGACAGCCCGTTTCATATACCCGCTCGATTCCCCGTTTATTGGGGGCGAGAACGATATCCCTTGAATCAATCGTCATGCAGGAGTCGACAATATCACTCGCATCCTTCATCTGGGGAACCCATTTGGGAGATACAAACGAAGTCAGCTCCATTTCCCTGATTCCTGATTGTTTCAGCCGAAGGATAAACTCTTTTTTTACATCAGTCGGAACAAAGTTCTTCTCGTTTTGTAATCCGTCTCTCGGACCTACTTCAATAATCGTTGCTTTTTTAGGTAAATTCATAATTTCCCTCCCCCTTTCATTTTAAGAAAATTTCGACATATAAATCAATATAAAAATTTTTTGACAAATTTAGAGGGATTTAACCGCTTACATAGAATGAGTTAAAGTGGAACTGTTTTTAAAGGTTAGTCATAGGCAAACCAATCAGTCAGAAGAGAAAGGGATGAAGAAAGATGTCGAATGAAGTCGTCATTGTGAGCGCAGTGCGCACAGCCATCGGAAGCTTTAACGGATCTTTAAAAGGAATTTCAGCTCCGGAACTTGGAGCGATTGTCATTAAAGATGCCCTAGAAAAGGCTGGTTTAAATGCAAGTGATGTAGATGAAGTGATCATGGGGAATGTATTGCAGGCAGGATTAGGTCAAAATCCGGCCCGCCAAGCATCCATCAAAGCGGGACTGCCTGAGCATGTACCTGCCATGACGATAAATAAAGTGTGTGGATCAGGATTAAAAACGGTTCATCTCGCAACGCAGGCCATCCTTGCCGGAGATGCGGATATCATCGTTGCAGGTGGAATGGAAAATATGAGTCAGGCTCCATATTTACTAAAAGGAGCAAGAGAAGGATACAAAATGGGAGACCAGAAAGTAGTCGACAGCATGATTTCCGACGGCTTATGGTGTGCCTTTAATGATTATCATATGGGAGTAACGGCAGAGAACCTTTGCGACCGCTATTCCCTTACACGTGAAGAGCAGGACGAATTTGCGGCCTGGAGCCAGCAAAAGGCAGCTGCTGCGATTGAATCCGGCCGATTTGAAGATGAAATCGTTCCGGTACATATCCCTCAGCGAAAAGGAGACCCAGTTGTATTCAAGCAGGATGAATTCCCTCGTAAAGGGTCGACTGCCGAGAAGTTATCAGGTCTTCGGGCTGCATTCAAAAAAGATGGCAGTGTAACAGCAGGAAACGCATCAGGTATCAATGATGGAGCCGCTGCCGTTGTCGTCATGTCGAAGAAGAAAGCAGACGAACTGGGCATCACACCTCTAGTGACGATTAAAGGTAACGCCAATGCCGGTGTTGATCCAAGCGTTATGGGGATCGGCCCTGTTGCTGCCGTTAAAAAAGTATTGGAAAAAACAAAGCTGACGATTGAAGATATGGAATTAATTGAAGCAAATGAAGCGTTTGCCGCTCAATCATTAGCGGTGGATAAAGAACTTCAATTCAAAAAGGATGCCTTAAACGTAAACGGAGGAGCCATTGCATTAGGTCACCCGATCGGAGCCAGTGGAACGCGGATTCTGGTGACGCTGATTCATGAGATGAAGAAAAGAGGCGTACAAAACGGATTGGCTACCCTTTGTATCGGTGGTGGACAGGGAGTAGCAACAGTCGTTGAACTTCATAAATAAGCAATAGAAAAAATCCAGATTCAAGGAGGGAATACAATGAAAGAAGTATACACTTCATATGACGAAGCGGTGGCAGACATCCACGATGGAGCCACTTTAATGGTTGGCGGATTCGGTCTGTGCGGTATCCCTGAAAAACTCATTCTTGCCCTTGTAGAAAAAGGTGTGAAAAACCTGACCGTCATTTCAAATAATTGTGGTGTAGACGACTGGGGCTTAGGTTTATTATTGAAAAATAAACAGATTGATAAAATGATAGGCTCCTATGTCGGGGAAAACAAAGAATTTGAAAGACAGGTCTTATCTGGTGAACTGGAAGTGGAATTGGTTCCTCAAGGTACGCTTGCAGAGAAAATCCGCGCAGGTGGCGCAGGGATTCCTGCATTCTACACACCGGCAGGAGTCGGGACACCGGTAGCCGAAGGAAAAGAAACCCGCACATTTAATGGAAAAGAATATTTGCTGGAAGAAGCCTATACGGCAGACTTCTCACTTGTACGGGCGTGGAAGGCCGATAAGATGGGGAATCTGATCTACAACAAAACGGCTCAAAACTTTAACCCGATGATCGCGGCAGCTGGAAAAGTGACGATTGCCGAAGTAGAAGAGCTTGTTGAAATCGGGGAAATCAATCCGAATGAAGTGCATACCCCAAGCATCTACGTGCAGCGACTGATTCAGGCGGATCAGGAAAAACGCATTGAAAGAAGAACAGTGAAGCAAGCATAGAAGGGAGAGTGGAACGGGATGGATCGTGCCAAAATGCGTGAAAGAATAGCAAGAAGGGCGGAAAAGGAAATAGAAGATGGTTTCTATGTCAACTTAGGAATCGGGATGCCTACACTGGTAGCCAACTATATAACAGAAAACAAACAGGTTGTCCTTCAATCTGAAAATGGATTACTCGGAATCGGACCATATCCGGCAGAGGAAGAAGTCGATGCAGACCTCATCAACGCCGGGAAAGAAACCGTTACGGCGATTCCAGGCTCCTCTTACTTTGATAGCTCGGAATCATTCGGGATGATCCGCGGAGGCCACATCAATATTGCCATCCTCGGTGGAATGGAAGTAGCCGAAAATGGTGATCTTGCCAACTGGATGATACCTGGAAAGATGATCAAAGGTATGGGTGGAGCGATGGATCTCGTCCACGGAGCCCAGCGCATCATCGTCATCATGGAGCACGTGAATAAAGCCGGTGAGAGCAAAATCCTGAAGGAATGCACTTTGCCTCTGACAGGGAAAGGTGTCGTGCACCGGATCATCACCGATCGAGCCGTGATGGATGTAACTGCAGAAGGCTTGCTTCTTCGTGAAGTTGCGAACGGCTTCTCTGTGGAGGATATCCAATCATCAACGGATGCGACGTTGATTGTAGGAGAAGATGTGAAATTGGAAGCCTATTGATGGAGAGAGTCGGTTATAAGGGGCATGTCCCCCTTTTGACCGGCTTTTTTTGAGCCTGACTTTTGACTAAAACCAAAAAAAGATTTTTAATTATGACAGATAGGGGGAACCAGCACATGTCTAAGAAAAAGAAACAGGAAGCAGAACTGACGTTAAAGAATTCGATCAACCAGGATCTATTCGAACAATTAAAGCAGAAGAAGAAAGAGCTTGAAAAAGTAGAGTCTGTGAAGAAGGAAGAAGAGCGTCTTAAAAAAATAGAAGAGAAAAAGCAGCGGGAAAAGAATAAGAGCTTTGAAGAGCTGTTGAATGAAAGCAGCATGGATTGGAAGAGTTACAAGGATTGATGAGGGATGTGAAAATAGTACCACACCAATCAGAATGGGAAGAAAAATTCGAAACAGAAAAGCGATCACTGGAAAAGATTCTCCCGGATTCAACCATCCATCATATCGGCTCGACGTCGGTGCCTGGGTTGGCCGCTAAACCGATTATCGATATGCTAATAGAAGTCCCTGACCTTGAGGGCGTTGATGACCGGACAGAAGAATTCAGCCAACTGGATTTTGTGGGGAAAGGGGAGAATGGTATCCCGAACCGTCGCTACTTCTATAAGGGAGAAGGAAATGAGAGAGCCGTACATCTTCATGTTTTCCCTTATGGAATCGATCATGTAATCAGGCACTTAGCATTTCGTGATTATTTAAAGGAATACAGTGCGGAAGCAAATCGATATGGTGAACTGAAATCAAGACTTGCAAAGAAATTCCCACATGATATGGAAGGCTACATTCAAGGGAAAGACCAATTTGTGAAGGACTTGGAGAAAAAGGCGGTAAATTGGTATGAAAAAAATAAGCGGGAAGGGAATTAAGAACCCTGCCCCGCTTATTTTTTGTTACTCAATCCCTATGTTGCTCATACCGTGATAATTTAGTTAAGTGTTTAAGCATATTCAGCGCCTCAGTAGATAAAGGGCTCGCATTGACCGCATCAATATTCTCCTGAAGCTGCTGAACAGAACTGGCTCCCGGAACAACGGCTGCAACCGATTGGTGGGAAAGAATATATTGGAGGGCAAGCTCATTCATGTTGCGTTGGTCTCCCATTTTACTATGAATGGACTCGATCGTTTCTTGAAGCTCTTGATAAGAATAGTCCAGATACCCACTCTCTTTCATTTTCGCAGAAGCTTTGGAGAGCATTTTCTCAGAAAGAAGTCCTTTTGCCAATGGCCCCCGGGCCACGATACTCACCTTATTCTCATCCAATAGGTCCATCCATTCTTCCGGGCGGCGATCCAGTAAGCTGTACTGCATCATCACGCTCTCAATGGAAGAACTCTTCAGGAATCGCTTAATGACATTCGGGCGGATGGACGAGATTCCATAATGGCGGATCAAACCATCACTCTTTAATTCTTCAAATGCTTCGATCGTTTCTTCAAAATGATCTTCAATCGTCCCGCCATGAAGCTGATAAAGATCGATATAGTCCACTTTCAGGCGGGATAAGCTATCCTTGACGGCAGACTTGATATAGGATTTGGAAGGATCCCAGCGCCAGCCATCTTCCACGTCATCCCAGCGATTTCCTACCTTTGTGGCAAGAATGATGTCATCTCGGACCTCACGGATGGCGTTACCCACAATTTCTTCATTTTGACCAAAATCATATAAATCAGCGGTATCAAGATAATTGATCCCATTCTCTAAAGCATGTTGCACAATTTCCTTGGCAGCTTTCTCTTCGGTTCCAAGCGACATACAACCGAGTCCCATCTTTGATACAAATAAATCGGAACTTCCTATTTGTCTTTTTTCCATTGTATCCGTCCTTTCGACATTAGCACTCTCTATTATATTAACGAAAGTCGGGGCGATTAAACAAAAGATACGGCTGGTTTCAACGATTGGCTTCGATCCATTCCTTCACCGTGGAGTAGGTTTGATTATATTGCTTCAGCTTCTCCCTGATTTCCCATGCTTTACCTACCAGGATGATCCGGTCTTTTTCAGCAATCACCTTCAAGGGGTTTCACCTCGATCCTCGAATAGGATATGGTAAAATGTATGAGGACAAGGTCAATGACAGAACAAGGAGAGTTGAGCGGATGAAAAAATTTGAAGAAAAGACGATTAAAACAGAAACCATCTATCAAGGGAAAATCATTGATCTTCAGGTGGATGAAGTAGAGCTTCCCAACGGAAAGACTTCCAAGAGGGAACTGATTAAGCATCCTGGGGCTGTTGCTGTTATTGCGTTAACACCAGAGGGGAAACTTGTCATGGTAGAGCAATATCGCAAAGCGTTGGAGAAATCCATCATCGAAATTCCTGCAGGGAAGCTAGAGCCCGGGGAAGAACCCGGTAAAACAGCCCTTCGTGAATTGGAAGAAGAAACGGGCTACGGATGTGGGAACCTGGAGCATTTGATTTCGTTTTACACGTCTCCCGGATTTGCAGATGAGCTGGTTCACTTGTATATCGCTCACGACCTTTATCCCATTCAGGAATCGAAAGAAACGGATGAAGATGAATTTGTAGAGTTGATTGAAGTAACAGTCGAGGAAGCGGTGCAGCTTATAAAGGAACAGCGGATTTACGATGCAAAAACGGCTTATGCCGTTCAATATCTGCAACTGCAGAAGCTTACAAATTAATAGAGAACAGGACAGCCAAAAAAGGCTGTCCTGTTTTCATGCGGTAATCAAATCTTAATCGAGGTCCCCTGGAATCAGAGAATAAACACACGTATTACGTGCATCTTTCCCGTTTTCATCAAGATGATCATGACGAAGGATGCCTTCAAGCTTAAATCCCAGTTTTTCAGGTACTCTTTTGGAACCTGCATTTCTCTCATCACAGCGAATTTCCACCCGCTGGCAGGAGAGGTCATTTAAGGCGAAATGTGTCAACGCGTTTACCGCTTCAACGATATACCCTTTTTTCGTGTGCTTCGTATGAAGCCAATATCCGATCTCCACTTTTGGCACATTCCAATCGATGCGGTGCAGCCCTGTAGATCCAATAAATTCATCTGTTCCTTTCAGGTAAATATGTAGTCGAATGTCGGTCTTTTTAATAAACGCTGCATAGGACTCCCGGACTCCCGCCTCCACTTCATCCAGGGATTGTTCTTTACGGGCGAAGGGAAGCCAGGGTATTAATTCATTTCTTGATTCAGAGATGGCAATAAAGACTTCAGATCCGTCACCGGGCAGGCAAGGTCTAATATAAAGGCGGGGAGTTTCAATCTTATCGGGAAACTCGATTAAACTTGGATTGTTCATATTATTTTCCTCCACTTCCACCATAAGGTTTCTATGATTATACGGTTATCCCCACGGAAGTTCAATAGAATAGAAGAGACAAGAATAAACCTGTCCCTGCCTACATATAGATTAGTAATCGTATATCTAGGAGGAGCACTGTGATGCGCAAAAAAATATCAAATTCAAATCCACTCGTTCAACATGTACAAGCACATTCCTCGATCTATTTATTTATCATTACGCTATTTTTAATGGGGATCATTTTTGGGGCCATCGTGGTCAATTCATTGTCTTTTGCCCAAAAGGAAGACCTGTATTTCTATTTAAGTAAATTCTTCAGCGAAATGGAAGATGGCAGTATGACGTCAGCAGAAGAGCTGTTCCGTCAGAGCTTCCTTCATAACGTAAAGTATCTAGGATTGATGTGGTTACTGGGAATCTCGATTATTGGACTCCCCCTCATCTTCGTTCTATTATTTATGAAGGGTGTAGTGGTTGGGTTTTCAGTAGGTTTCCTTGTGAATCAAATGGGATGGAGCGGGTTTTTATTATCCTTTGTCAGCGTCTTACCGCAAAATATCATCATTATTCCGGCGTTTATTTTCATCGGAGCGATCAGCGCCAGTTTCTCCCTTACACTTATTCGGAAGATATTCATGAGGCAGACTTCATCCATGCAGTTTCAAATGATTCCGTTCTTATCCAGATACGTGATTTTCTTGGTGGTGGCTATAGGGATCGTCACGATTGCAGCCAGTATAGAAGCGTATCTTTCTCCTAACTTAATGGAAGCGGTTATTTCAAAAATAAAATAAAACGATTCTTATATAAGAATCGTTTTATTTGTTTAATTATAATAATTTTATTTTGCTTATTCCTCCCTTTTTGATATAATAGTAAGGACATTGACGAGGGAGGAGAGGACTATGGAAAGCCGTATTGAAAGAATCAAAAAGCAACTTCATTCTGCCAGCTACAAGCTTACGCCGCAGCGCGAAGCAACGGTACGCGTTTTATTGGAACATGAAGAAGATCACCTCAGCGCCGAAGATGTATACCTCCTCGTTAAGGAAAAATCTCCGGAAATTGGACTGGCAACCGTATATCGTACGTTGGAATTGCTATCTGAACTGAAAATTGTGGATAAAATCAATTTTGGCGATGGTGTATCGCGTTATGATCTCAGACAAGAAGGGGCAGCCCACTTTCATCATCATTTAGTATGTATTGAATGTGGAGCGGTTGATGAAATACAAGAAGATCTCTTAGAAGACGTGGAAGCGATTGTTGAACGAGATTGGAAATTTAAAATAAAAGATCACCGCCTTACCTTTCATGGTATTTGTTCCAGATGCCAGGATAAAGAAGAGGACCCAGAAGAATAATATGATGCCGAAAAGCCTTAAAGATTCCTGTCGTTGTTTCTCATTTGAAACATCCCATACATACTCTTTAAGGCTTTTTTATATACACGGACAGAAATTTTCACCGTTTTAACTCCATAAGGTATAAAACAGATTAAAAACGTCATAGCTTGTATTAATAGACGTTAGTACCGATGAATATGGAGGACGACAGGATGATAAAAGGAATTCAAATGGTATGGCAAACCATTAAGGTTTTTATTTTGTTTACTGGATCAACGATTTTGTTTTACTATGGTATTATGTGGATCAGTGAAGAATACGAAGGGTATCACAGATATGATGAACCCGAGGGAGCAGCAGTCAAGGTGTATTCTTCTGTGACGGATGAAGAAAGCCATTGGTATGATCGGCTATTATTTTTTTATATGAACGGGGAGTAATGCAGTGTGGAAGACCATATTCAAGATTTCATGCACTTTTTAATAGTAGAAAAAGGACTGGCCAAAAACACGATAGAGTCGTACCAGCGTGACTTAAAGAATTATGCACTATACTTAGCGAAGGTGGAAGAAATATCGGAACTGAACGCCGTTTCGAGAATGAACATAGTCCAATTTCTCGGCCACTTAAAGAGTCAGGGGAAATCTTCAAAGACAGTTGCACGTCATGTTGCATCTATCCGTTCCTTCCATCAATTTTTGCTAAGAGAAAAAGCGACGGAACAAGATCCGACTGTGCATATCGAAACACCAAAAACAGAGCGGACGCTTCCGAAGATCTTAAGCATAGCTGAAGTGGAAGCTTTACTCGAAGCCCCTGAGGAATCTACACCACTTGGGATGAGAGATAAAGCGATGCTTGAAATCCTTTATGCGACTGGTATCAGGGTAAGTGAACTCATTCAACTAAAACTGGATGATGTCCACTTGACCATGGGATTTGTCCGATGTATAGGAAAAGGGAATAAAGAACGGATTATCCCCATCGGACAAACGGCAATGAATGTTCTTGAGAAATACTTAGAAGATGCCCGGTTGAAATTAAGAAGTAAGAAGCACCGGGATGATCACTTGTTTTTGAATCATCATGGTAAAGGCCTGACAAGACAAGGTTTCTGGAAGAACTTAAAAGCTCTTGCAAAAAAAGCCAATATTGAAAAGGATCTGACTCCTCATACACTCAGGCACTCATTCGCAACCCATTTACTGGAGAATGGGGCAGATCTCCGGGCAGTACAGGAAATGCTCGGTCATGCAGACATTTCCACCACCCAAATTTATACACATGTAACGAAAACACGCTTAAAGGATGTATATTCACAATTTCATCCGCGGGCTTAAAAGATGAAGAGAGATGTCTTAAAGAAAATAGTATTCTTTAAGGGATCTCTCTTGTTTTTTTAGAAAGGAAAAAGTAGAATGTAGATGTCAGACTTCTGACGTTAAATCCTGTCGATTGCTATATTGTAGTTAAGGGTAAGATACGATTAAAGATTAAAAATGTAACCGCTTTTTTAAATAAGAAGCTATATATAGGAGGTTTATTTGAATGAGTAACTATACATACAAAAGAGTTCACCTGGTCGTCATGGACTCAGTGGGCATCGGTGAGGCGCCTGATGCCGACCTATTCAATGATGTAGGATCGGATACGATTGGTCACATTGCTGAACATATGAATGGACTGAACATGCCCAATATGGGGAAACTGGGACTTTCGAATATTAAAGAAGTGAAGGGAATTGAAAAAGCTGACAAGCCGTTAGCATACTTCACGAAAATGCAGGAAGCGTCTGTTGGGAAAGACACGATGACTGGCCATTGGGAAATAATGGGTCTTAATATTGATAAACCGTTCAAAACGTATCCAGACGGTTTCCCTGAAAAATTAATTCAAAAACTTGAAGCTGAGACAGGCAGAAAGATCATTGGAAATAAGCCTGCAAGCGGAACTGAGATTATTGAAGAGTTAGGAAAAGAACATATGGAAACAGGAGCTCTTATTGTTTATACTTCTGCAGATCCTGTCCTTCAAATTGCAGCTCATGAAGACATCATTCCAATTGATGAGCAGTACAAAATTTGTGAGATCGCCCGTGAAATCACGAAAGAAGAGGAATACCTCGTAGGTCGTGTGATTGCTCGTCCATTCGTTGGCGAACCAGGCGAGTTCAAACGTACATCCAATCGTCATGACTATGCGTTAAAACCTTTTAACCGTACCGTAATGAATGAACTGAAAGATTCGGGGTTTGACGTGATCGCCATTGGTAAAATTTCAGATATTTTTAATGGCGAAGGAGTGACTGAATCGATCCGTACGAAGCATAATATGCACGGGATGGACGGACTCATTCAATCATTCGATCAAGACTTTACAGGCTTAAGCTTCCTGAATCTTGTCGATTTCGATGCTTTATTCGGACATCGTCGCGATCCAGAAGGATATGGAAAGGCATTAGAAGAATTTGATGCACGCCTTCCTGAAGTGTTCGAGAAAATGACGGAAGATGATCTTCTTATCATTACAGCCGATCACGGGAACGATCCGACCGCTCCAGGAACAGACCATACAAGAGAATATGTTCCACTTCTCGTTTATTCAAAACGCTTTGACGGAGGGAAAGAGCTGCCTATCTCTGAAACATTCGCAGATATCGGCGCTACCGTCGCAGACAACTTTAATGTGACCATGCCGAAGTTTGGTCGTAGTTTCTTATCACAATTGAAATAGGTATTTCTGGAAAAATTTGAAAGGGAGAGGGATGAAGGTGCGGTTACATCGGCCCATTTCCTCCTCTTTACGTTGAATGATAAAAAAGGAGTAATGAACATGAATTACGAAAACATCCAAAATGCAGCAAACCATCTAAGAAATCAATACACAGGCCAACCGAAGATCGGACTCATCCTTGGTTCAGGGTTGGGTGTGTTAGCTGATGAAATCCAAAATTCAGTGAAAATACCTTATAAAGAAATCCCTGATTTTCCTGTTTCGACAGTGGCAGGACACGCAGGCCAGCTTGTGTTCGGTCAATTGGCGGGTCAGGAAGTCGTGGCCATGCAAGGGCGCTTTCATTATTACGAAGGGTACGGATTCGATAAAGTCACATTTCCCGTCCGTGTTATGAAAGAACTAGGTGTCGAAGTCTTAATCGTGACAAATGCAGCCGGTGGAGTGAATGAAAGCTTTCAGGCTGGTGACTTGATGCTGATCACGGATCATATTAATAATATGGGTGGCAATCCACTAATTGGGGCAAACGATTCCCGCTTAGGACCTAGATTCCCGGATATGTCAGAAGCATATTGTAAAGAACTGCGTCAAAAAGCGAAAGAAATCGCAGGGAAGCTTTCAATTGAAGTGCAAGAAGGTGTATATGTGGGGAATACAGGTCCTACATACGAAACTCCAGCTGAAGTTCGTCTTGCCCGTACCCTTGGAGGAGACGCAGTAGGAATGTCGACTGTGCCAGAAGTAATCGTAGCCCGACACGGGGGAATGAAAGTGCTTGGAATCTCATGCATCTCAAATATGGCGGCAGGTATCCTTGACCAACCCCTATCCCATGATGAAGTGATTGAAACAACCGAAATGGTTCGTGCAAACTTCCTGGCATATGTAAAAGAGATCGTCAAATCAATCTAAGAGTCGTACGATTCAATTTGAAAACTAAAGGGACTTCCCTTGGACAATACTAGAAGAGCGGGTGAATACAATGAGAATGGTTGACTTAATAGAGAAGAAGCGTGAAGGTAAAGAACTCTCTACAGAAGAAATAAAATTTATCGTTGAAGGATATACAGATGGAAGCATCCCTGATTATCAGGTAAGTGCCCTGACAATGGCCATCTTCTTCAAAGACATGAGCGATAGAGAAAGAGCAGACCTGACGATGGCAATGGTCGAATCAGGAGATCAAATCGATCTATCTGCAATTGAAGGAATTAAAGTAGACAAGCACTCTACAGGCGGTGTTGGAGATACAACGACCCTTGTTCTTGGACCACTGGTGGCTTCTGTTGGAGTACCTGTAGCGAAGATGAGTGGACGAGGACTTGGACACACTGGAGGAACCATCGATAAGCTTGAATCCGTCGAAGGTTTCCATGTGGAAATTGAAAACGATGAATTCATCCGATTGGTGAACAAGAATAAGTTAGCCGTTATCGGACAAAGTGGTAATTTAACACCGGCTGATAAAAAGCTTTATTCCTTACGTGATGTGACGGCAACGGTCAATAGCATTCCTCTGATCGCAAGTTCCATCATGAGTAAAAAAATAGCTGCTGGTGCGGATGCTATCGTACTTGACGTGAAAACGGGTGCCGGAGCTTTCATGAAAACACTGGACGATTCAAAAGACCTTGCCAAAGCAATGGTGAACATCGGAAACAACGTCGGCAGAAAAACAATGGCGGTCATTTCGGATATGAGTCAGCCACTAGGCTTCGCGATCGGAAACGCACTTGAAGTGAAAGAAGCCATCGATACATTAAAAGGAGAAGGTCCAGAAGACTTAACGGAATTATGCTTAACGCTAGGAAGTCATATGGTGTATCTCGCTGAAAAAGCATCGACATTGGAAGAAGCGAGAGAACTATTACAAAAAGCGATTGAAGATGGATCGGCTCTTGAGAACTTTAAAGTATTCCTGGAATCACAAGGTGGAGATCCAACCGTTGTAGATGATCCATCAAAACTTCCACAGGCGCAATATAAGGTTGAGCTTGAAGCGAAAGAAGATGGCTATGTATCAGAAATCGTGGCCGATGCAGTAGGAACGGCTGCCATGTGGTTAGGAGCAGGCCGTGCAACAAAAGATTCTGTTATCGATTTAGCAGTTGGTCTTGAGTTGCGCAAGAAGATCGGTGATTCTGTCAAAACGGGAGATTCTCTTGTGACGATCTATAGCAATGATGAGAATATAGAAAATGTAAAAGAAAAATTATACGAAAGCATTAAAGTAACATCTGAACATGTGAAAGCACCTACGTTGATTCATACTGAAATCACGGGTTGATTTAAAATTTTGATCGTGGCCTTTGCCAAGAGTTTTATTTCTCTTTGGCAGGGGCCTTTTTTATATTTTTGTCGGGAATTGCGAATACCTTATTATGGAAAAATAAGCAATTCCAGATGTGGAAGACGCAATTAACGTTCAAATTGACGCAATTCCCCCAAAACAGACGCAATAAATTGAATTTTGGCGCAATTAAACCGTTCAATAGCGCTCTCTCACACTCAAAAGAGCTCATTTCACCCGACAAAATGCTGCATCTCAGTGATCTTGATGAAAAACACATCGTTTCATCCCCTATTTGAAGAATCCCCCTTTAAATTTAGCCATCTTTCAACCCACTTATAACCTATCATCCATGAACCAACCTCACTTTTTTACCAATGTTTGTATAAAAATGATGCAGTTGGAAAAAATGGGTATATGAGTATTGATTTAAAACGAGATTTGATTGGAGGACAGTTGGATGAAACGTTTTGCGTATATAGTGATTACATTTGTTTTAGCAGCTTTTTTGTTTCCTTCAATGGGGTTTGCCCAGGAGAAGAAATCGGAATTAGCTGAAGTAGCGAAATCAGCTGTTTTGATTGAGCGGGATACTGGAACGGTATTATATGAAAAGAATAGCCATGAAAAGCTGGCACCAGCATCCATGACTAAGATTATGACAATGTTGTTGATCATGGAAGCCCTTGAAAAAGGTCAAATAAAGTGGGAAGACAGTGTTCGAGCGAGTGAATATGCTGCATCGATGGGTGGATCACAAATCTTCCTGGAGCCCGGTGAAAGCATGACGGTTGAAGAAATGCTCAAGGGTATTGCGATTGGTTCGGCCAATGACGCATCAGTAGCCATGGCAGAACATATATCAGGAAGTGAAGAAGCCTTTGTTGAAAAAATGAACAAAAAGGTAGAAGAACTTGGGTTAAATGACACTCGATTCAAAAACCCGACAGGCTTACCGTCCAAAGATCATTATAGTTCGGCACATGACATGTCCATGATGGCCAAAGAACTTCTAAAATATGAAGGAATCACCAAGTTCACAGGCAGCTATGAATCGTACTTACGTGAAGATACGGAAAAAAAATTCTGGTTGGTAAATACAAACAAATTGGTTCGTTTCTATGACGGCGTGGATGGACTGAAAACCGGATTCACCAACGAAGCGAAATACTGCTTAACGGCAACGGCGAAGAAAGATAATATGAGAGTCATTGCTGTCGTGTTCGGGGCACCGACTCCTAAAGAGCGAAACAACGAGGTAAGTAAAATGCTGGATTATGCCTTCAATCAGTATTCAACCAAACCTCTCTTCAAAAAGGGAGACTCCCTGGCACAGGTGAAAGTATCGAAAGGGAAACAAAACAGAGTGGATGCAGTGACGGAAGAGCCCATCTCCCTGTTAACTCAAAAGGGTGAAAAACTGGATAAAATAGAACAGAAGATAACACTCTCTGAAGACCTGAAGGCTCCTATCAAAAAAGGAGATAAAGTCGGAACCCTTGTCATCATGAACAAAGGAGAAAAAGTATTGGAAAGCACCCTAGTCGCAAAGAAAAATGTAAATGACGCAAGCTGGTGGGAGCTGTACAAAAAATCCTTTGGACTTTTCACGAAGGTTGGAAAGTAAAACGATCTTAACGATTTTTGATAAAAATAACCTCTAATTATGACGAATTCCTTCTAGTTTTGTCATGGAGAAGGAATTTCCTAAAAGAATAGCGAAATGACTCACTATACGACAGAGAAGGAGGCTTTCTGATAGTGAGTCTTGCTATTAACTTAGAAGTCAAAAAAGATGTTTTGTGTATTCGTTTAAGTGGTGAGCTGGATCATCATACTGCTGATGAGCTTAGGGAAAAAGCTTCGAATCTGATTGAAAGTGAGAATGTGAAGCATATCATTTTGAATTTAGAGGAACTGAGCTTTATGGATAGTTCAGGATTAGGTGTGATTTTGGGTCGATACAAGCAGATTAAACAAAAGCATGGAGAAATGGTTGTGTGTGCGATCTCCCCTTCTGTAAACCGATTATTTGAAATGTCGGGATTGTTTAAGATTATCCGTCTTGAGCCGTCTGAAGAAAACGCATTACAAAGATTGGGGGTCGCCTGACATGAGAAATGAAATGAACATTCAATTCAGTTCTTTAAGCCAAAATGAGTCCTTTGCCAGAGTTACCGTTGCTTCATTTATTGCACAGCTGGACCCGACGATGGATGAGTTGACTGAAATCAAGACAGTCGTATCTGAAGCCGTTACAAATGCCATCATTCACGGATATGACAACAGACCGAATGGTATCGTCTATATTTCTGTCATTATGGAAGAAGATGGGTACATCGATATGACCATCCGCGATGAAGGAGTCGGAATTGGTGATGTAGAGGAAGCCCGTCAACCATTGTTCACGTCCAAGCCTGAGCTTGAGCGTTCTGGCATGGGCTTTACAATCATGGAGAATTTCATGGATGAAATAGAAGTGTCATCACACCCAGGTACAGGCACCACGGTAAGACTAAAGAAGCACTTGACCATTAGTAAAGCGCTATGCAATTAAGGAGTCGTGCCCATGGATGTCGAAGTTAAGAAAGAAAAGGAACAGACCTTTCTGAAGGATCATGAGGTGAAAGAGCTCATAAAGCAGAGCCAGGACGGTGACCAAAGTGCCCGGGACTTGATCGTCCAGAAGAACATGCGGCTGGTATGGTCCGTCGTCCAGCGCTTCCTCAATCGGGGATATGAGCCTGATGACCTCTTTCAGATAGGCAGTATCGGGTTGCTGAAATCAGTCGATAAGTTTGATTTAAGCTACGACGTCAAGTTTTCCACATATGCAGTTCCGATGATCATTGGTGAAATCCAGCGGTTCATCCGGGATGACGGAACAGTAAAAGTAAGTCGTTCCCTGAAAGAGATGGGAAACAAGATTCGTAAAGCCAAGGATGAACTTTCCAAGAAATTTGGGCGGGTTCCGACGGTGAGTGAGCTTGCCGAACATCTGGAGTATTCGGTTGAAGAGGTGATCATGGCACAGGAAGCAAGTCGTGCCCCTTCTTCCATTCATGAAACCGTTTATGAAAATGATGGAGATCCCATTACCCTTTTGGATCAGATTGCAGATAATAGCGATAATAAATGGTTTGACAAAATTGCCTTAAAAGAAGCCATTAGGGAACTGGATGATCGGGAACGGCTGATTGTGTATTTAAGGTATTACAAAGACCAAACCCAATCGGAAGTAGCAGATCGACTGGGTATATCCCAGGTCCAGGTATCGAGATTGGAAAAGAAGATATTACAAACAATGAAAGATCATATGCATACAGAATCTTAGGCAAAATAACCTTGTTGTTTCAACGAATCATGTTGAAACGACAAGGTTATTTTTATTTATGGAATTTATACAACAGTCGATTCTGGAATGCCCCACAGTTCCCTTTGAAATTGTTGCCATTTCCTATGCTCCGAACCTTCAGAATCTACACTATTGTTCACTTCCTCCTCCATGAATCTCAAAAGACCACATCCAGCCATTACATAAATTATTTCCGTTAATCCATACTATTGGTACGAAGGGAAAATCATGTTTTCAGGAAGTGAACTGCATGGAAGGTATTTTGTATATACGCTTACGTCATCGAGTGCAGGTAAGGGAAGAGAGTACGGTCAAGCTTGGACAGCTTGCTCAAATCATAGCACCTGAAAATATTCTGGAAGAATTAAGGGAAATCCCGATTCATCAAGTGACAGCATCTGATAAGAATATCATTGTGGTCGATGTGATGAGGGTGATAAGAGAAATATGCAAGAACTTCTCGGATCTTGATATCCAAACGATTGGACCCACACAAAGTATTATTGAAGTGATCTATGAGAAAAAGAAAGTCTCTCTTCCGCTCTTCATTGGCGTTTGGTTACTATTATTCATCGGTGCAGCCCTGGCAATTATGAATTTTCATGAAGATGTAAGTATGAGGGAAGTTCATCAAAGGCTGTATCATTTTGTAACTGGGGATGAGGATCCCCATCCATTACTGTTTCAAGTTCCCTATTCATTCGGTTTAGGCCTTGGGATGATTTTATTTTTCAACCATGTGTTCCGAAAGAGACTTAATGAAGAGCCGAGTCCACTAGAAGTTGAAATGTTTAATTACCAGCAGGATTTAGATCAGTATGTCATCATGCATGAAAATAAAGAAAGTCAGAAAAAATTAGATGACCATTAGCGTATTGATAACAGTATTTATTGGTTTTGCTGGTGGACTGGCAGTCGGTTCCGGGTTCGTAGCTTTTCTAACCGTATTAGGAATCATCCCAAGGTTAACTCAGTTAACAAAAACAATGAAAATGATACACCACTATGAATTGGCTGTCATTACAGGTGCACTGGCAGGAGGGTTTGTCAGCTTAAATAATTATACGCTGCACTTTTCCCCATTCGTTCTTATGCCCATCGGATTAGCGAGCGGAGTGTTCATCGGGCTGTTGGCGGCTGCATTAACAGAAGTATTGAATGTGTTCCCGATCCTTGCAAAGCGGATTGGGATTGAAGGTCAAATCGTCATTCTCATTATGGCGATTGTATTTGGGAAAATTGTCGGCTCACTTTTTCATTGGCTCTACTTGGTTCATCAATAAACAGCAAGAGGCAGGGGTTCATATGGACGACAAAAGAAAAGTGATCCTGATTACAGATGGAGATGAATATGCCAAGCGGGCAATCGAGTGCGTGGCAAAAGAGTATGGAGGACGATGTATCTCAAGCTCTAAAGGAAATCCTTCTTTATTATCAGGACCAGAGATTGTGAAATTAATCAGAAGTGCAAAGAATGACCCCGTCTTTGTGATGTTTGATGATAGTGGATTTATTGGAGAAGGAGCAGGCGAAAGGGCACTAAAGTATGTTGCGAAACACCCTGGCATAGACGTGCTCGGCATCATTGCGGTAGCAAGTAAAACCAGGCAGGCAGAATGGACAAGAGTGGATGTATGTATTGATAAATTTGGTGAATTGACTCCATATGGGGTAGATAAATTTGGTGTACCTGAAATGGATTTGGGAAGATTAACGGGTGATACGGTTTATTGCCTTGATGAGCTGGATGTTCCCGTTATTGTCGGGATTGGTGACATAGGCAAAATGGCCAAAAGGGATCACTACTCACAAGGTTCGCCCATTACGAAAAAGGCAGTTGAAATCATCTTGGAAAGGAGCGGATATCATGCCTGAGAAAACGAAAGAAACACCAATATCAAAAGACTTAGCTGTTATAGAAGAGTACATGAAGAATCATGTAGGATTAAACAAAAGCTTTGATTTAGGTGTACGTAAACTCATGATTTTGAAAAAAGGAGTGCACATCTATTATATTAACGGGTTGACTGATGCTTCCTACATTATTCAAATAGTGGAGGAACTCGTTGAGATCAATGATCATGAGCGTGCAACGAGCCGATTATATGAGATTGTACATAATCGCCTTGTTCATCAATCGGTTGAGCCGGTAAAAACGATTGAAGAAGCAGTTGACGAAGTGCTATCAGGATTAATAGCAGTCTTTGTCGAAGGCTACCAAGAGGCAATCATTGTTGATGTTCGTAGTTATCCCGGGCGACAGCCTTCAGAGCCTGATACTGAAAAGGTAGTACGTGGTTCCCGAGATGGATATGTAGAGAATATTATTGTGAATACCGCTTTAACAAGACGAAGAATTCGGGATCCACGATTGAGGTTTGAAATATTTCGTATCGGAGAACGATCTAAAACTGACATTTCCATTTGCTATATAGATGATGTTGCAAATCCAAGCTTAGTCGAAGTGATCAAGAAAGAGTTGAAAAGCATCAAAATTGATGGTCTCACGATGGCGGATAAAACCGTAGAGGAATTTCTGGTGAAGCAGGGGTATAATCCATATCCATTAGTACGATACACGGAAAGGGCGGACGTAGCTGCCACTCACCTATTAGAAGGACATGTTCTTATTTTCGTGGATACTTCACCAAGTGTGATCATCACACCGACTACCTTCTTCCATCATCTGCAGCATGCTGAAGAGTACAGGCAATCGCCTGCTGTCGGAACATTTGTAAGATGGACAAGATTCATGGGTGTACTCGCATCCTTGTTCTTACTTCCGTTGTGGTATTTATTCGTTCTGGATCCTTCATTATTACCTGAGGTCATAAAATATGTAGGACCGAATGAACAGACAAATATACCTGTCATCGTTCAATTGTTTATAGCAGATATGGGAGTCGAGATGTTCAGGATTGCCGCCATTCATACCCCGACCCCGCTTTCCACAGCTATGGGTTTAATAGCGGCTGTATTAATTGGACAAATTGCGATTGACGTCGGTCTCTTTCAACCAGAGGTCATCCTTTATGTAGCGGTTGCTTCAATCGGTACATTTGCGACTCCTAGTTATGAACTAAGTGTAGCGAATAAGATGGCAAGACTTCTACTTCTTGTATTAGTCGCATTCTTCCATATTCCCGGCCTTATGATCGGCAGCACGCTATTTATACTATTTGTAGTGAATATTAAATCACTCAATACACCTTACTTATGGCCTTTAATTCCGTTCAGTCCAAAGGCGTTTATGCAGATTCTGATAAGAAAAGCCGTGCCGGGATCCAAAATTCGGCCTAGCATCGTGCAGCCGAGAAATAAGTATAAGCAGCCGGCGAAATCTTAGAAATATTGCAACAACTCTCATTCTGTGGTAAATTACGTTTAATTAGCAGAGCATTAAAGAGGGGAATGAGACGTTTCATGCATCTTCATGGATCAGCAGAAATAAAAAATGGTCATTTAACGATAGGAGGGGTGAGCACCTTAGAACTAGCCAAACAATACGGTACACCCCTTTATGTTTATGACACTGCACTCATTAGAGAACGGGCAAGAGGCTTTAAAGAAACATTTGATTCCCTTGGAGTGAAAGCGGAAGTTGCCTATGCCAGTAAGGCATTTTCATGTATCGCGGTCTTTCAATTGATGAAAGAAGAGGGATTATCTCTGGATGTGGTTTCAGGAGGGGAGTTGTACACTGCCTTAAAGGCAGGATTCCCTCCTGAACGCATCCATTTTAATGGAAATAATAAATCTGAAGAAGAACTGATGATGGCCATTGAAAACAATATAGGCTGCATTGTCGTCGATAATTTCTACGAGCTGCAACTTGTGAATGCCATCTCACAATCCACTGAAAGAGTGACGAAGGTTTTATTAAGAGTGACACCTGGGATAGAAGCCCATACTCATGATTATATTTTAACCGGACAAGAGGATTCCAAATTCGGATTCGATTTGGGGAATGGTCAAGCCCGGGATGCTATGAAAATGGCGATGAGCTATGAAGGTATTGAATTGTTAGGTCTTCATTGCCATATCGGATCTCAAATATTCGAGACGACAGGCTTCATTCTTGCTGCAAAAAAAATCATTGAGAAGGTGGCAAAATGGAAATCTCAATATGATTACGATCCGAGAGTGATCAACTTAGGCGGTGGATTTGGAATTCGCTATACGAAGGATGATGACCCGATTCCACCTGCACAATATGTGAAGGAAATGATTGCGGCTGTAAAACAGGAAGTGGAGAGGTACAACCTTGAAATGCCGGAGATTTGGATCGAGCCGGGACGTTCCCTTGTTGGAGATGCAGGGACCAGCCTATATACATTGGGGTCAAGAAAAGAAGTGCCCAACATCCGAAAGTACTTAGCCATTGATGGGGGAATGAGTGATAATATAAGACCGGCTCTCTACAAGGCAAAATATGAAGCGGTGATTGCAAATAAAGCGGATCATCCCCCTGAAGAAACCGTGTCAATCGCTGGTAAATGCTGTGAATCCGGAGATATGTTGATTTGGGATTTACCCCTCCCGCAATCAGAAGCTGGTGACACTCTTGCTGTGTTCTGTACTGGTGCATATGGATATTCCATGGCGAATAACTACAATCGTATTCCCCGTCCCGCTGTCGTATTTGTCGAGAATGGAGAAGCAAGATTAGCTGTTCAAAGAGAGACATATGAGGATATGATTTCACTCGATATAAGATTTAAATAAGCTGGAAACATAGTCTTTAAGTATATCGTACTTAAAGACTACTTTTTTTTCATATCTAATTACATACTTTAACAAATAGTGATTTTACTATACAATAGCAATGACATATATAGATGAATATAGTGTAGACAAAGGAGTCATTTATGAAGATCAGCAATAAGGGATTGTTCTTGTTTTTATTAGTATCAGGCATAGTATGGGGAGTCATCTACTGGCTGTTCCTGGCTGGAAACTGATTGGTTAAAGTTGATTAATAAAAGTAAATTTAGTAAGATAAATAAACGTTCATATCAATTAAATTTCTAGTTTTTGTCTATAATAGGAAATAAATAGATTAGACATAAAACATAACGAGGGGTAAATATGTTAATTCGGTATAAAAAGGCGTTTGAAAAGATCGCAATGGGATTATTATCTTTCATGCCAAATGAAAAGGATTTGAAGAAGCTTCAACAGACGATGAAGCAATACGAAACTGAAGATAATTGGCAGCTCTTTTTATGGAAAGAAGAGGACATAGTAGGTTTAATTGGAGTATTCAAGACAGATAGTACTTTAGAAATTCAGCATATATCCGTTAATCCATCCCATCGGCACGAAGGAATTGGGAAATCAATGGTGAAGCATCTTAGAGACATGCATTCTGAGCATGAAGTGAAGCCGAATTCAGAGACCGCTTCATTCTTTGAGAAGTGTGACGAAATCGATCAAGATAAAGTAATAGACGAAGATCAATAAAGAGGACGGCCACCGGATCTGTAGGTGGTCAGCCTCTTTTTTTTCGTTGTAAAGCATTTTTTCGTTCTAAAATCACTTCCGAACGGTCACGCAGGGAATGACGATGAATGAGCTCGATATTGTTTAAATCACTTGGAGAACACCAGGAGTACCCATTGTCCTCACACAGTGATTGGACCTGCTTTTGTAGAGATGAATCCGTCAGGGGGATATTGATGCTGTTATAGGGCTGGTTGGTACTTAGTCCATGGGTGATATCAACGAGTTTTTCCTGAAGTTTACCAGGATGGATCCCTAATCGGGAAAGTTCATCCTGATTCAGTTCGATATTTTGAACGGCTTTCCTAAGTGTCCGGGCTGCTCCTGAGAGATTACCTCTTCTGTAATGATACAAACCCACAGCAATCTGGATTAATCCAACCCAATGGGAAGAACGGTTCTTAGGATCTGCATATTTCCAATGTTCTTCCAACACCTCATGGCACTCGAAGTAATCACGATTTCCATGGAAATACATTAAAAATTCTAAGTAAGGTTTAGGATAAACCATGTGAGTCCCTCCTATATTATGAAATAACGTCTGAGTATTTAAAGTGTAGCATATTCTCCATCTTTGCCAAAACGACAAGTACATCCTCTTTATGCAAAAACTTTCTATTGGAGAATAGTGGTCAATCTACTATACTATTAAGTAGCGATCAGGAATGACTGTAATTAGAAATTTGGTGATAAAGTGGAATACAATGTGAAGATTGACGCTTTTGAAGGTCCGTTAGATCTTCTTTTGCATCTGATTAATTCGTTGGAAATTGATATATATGATATTCCTATGGCTCAAATTACTGAGCAGTATATGTTATATGTACATACGATGAAGAATTTGCAACTTGATGTTGCCAGTGAGTACTTAGTGATGGCCGCTACATTATTGGCGATTAAAAGTAAAATGCTCCTCCCTAAACATGATGACGGCCTTTTAAACGATGAAATTGAATTCGAAGAGGAAGATCCCCGTGATGAATTGGTTGAGCGGTTGATTGAGTATCGCAAGTTTAAAGAAGCTGCCAATGAGCTGAAGCACCGTGAGGAAGAACGGGGACAGGTGTATACGAAACCTCCTAGTGATCTCTCGGAATTTACGGAAGAGGCGGATTTAAAGAATAGCGAGGTTCAAGTGTCTCTATATGACATGTTAGGAGCTTTTCATAAATTATTGAGGCGCAAGAAGCTGCAACGGCCAGTGCAAACCAGAATAACCAGACAGGAAATATCCATTGAAAAAAGAATGAATGATATTCTTCATAGTCTGCGAAATATCAAAGAGCGAACACCCTTTACAAGTCTTTTCCCGTCTGATAATAAAGAACATCTCGTTGTTACTTTCCTTGCCGTGCTTGAATTGATGAAGAGAAAGCAGATCATTGTCAATCAAGAAAAAAACTTCACGGAAATATTTGTTGAAGCAGGAGAGGAGGTAGGTCTAGTTGAACAGTAGTAATTGGAAAGGGATCCTCGAAAGCTTATTGTTTGCAGCTGGTGATGAAGGTCTTTCACTAAAGCAAGTTTGTTCTGTATTGGAAATCGGGGATCAGGAAGCGATGGCTGTGGTCGAGGAGCTAAAGGCGGATTACGAAAATGATCCCGATCGGGGGATCTATATGATTGAGATAGCAGACACTTTTCAATTGGTGACAAAAAAAAGCAACGCCGATTACTTAAAGAAATTGGTTGAGTCACCAAATGTAAGCTTTTTATCACAAGCAGCTCTTGAAACACTTGCGATAGTCGCTTATAAGCAACCGATCACGAGGATGGAAATTGAACAAATCAGAGGCGTCAAAACCGAGCGTCCCATTCAGACCCTTACGTCAAAAGGGCTCGTGAAGGAAGTTGGAAGAGCAGAAGGGACAGGTCGTGCCTACTTATTCGGTACGACAAAAGAATTTCTGGACTATTTCGGCTTGAAGAGAATAGAAGAACTTCCTCCCCTACCTGAAAATATCGAGGATGAATTCATGCAGGATGAAGCGGACTTGTTTTTTGAGAAATTTCAAGAAACGATGGAATCGAAAGAGTAGGGCAGAATGAAATATAAATGGACTGGCAGGGGTCCGGATCCAAAAGAATAGAATCAAGAAAAGACACAGCAAAGTTTCTCTGCTGTGTCTTTTTCGTGGGTCAAATACCAGAAATTGAACCTTAATGTGAATTCCGGATTTTCATTCATATTACCCCTTGTCCTGCATAAACTTGTACAAACACGTTAGAATTAAAGGAGTAGATGGGTGTGAATCGAAAGAGAGTGAAATATTACATATATTATATTCTTATCCTCACCTTGCTATTTGTAGTGGTTTCCAATGAAGTTCAGGCCGCACCTTCTGTTAGTTCACAGCGGGCGATTTTAATGGATCAGGAGACGGGGCGGATTCTGTATGAAAAGGATGCCCACAGTCAAAGTCGGATAGCAAGCATCACAAAAATCATGACGGCGATTCTTGCGGTTGAATCCGGAATGATGGATAAGGAAGTAACGGTATCTTCGAATGCAGCGGGGACAGAAGGATCGTCCCTTTACCTGAAAGCGGGGGAGAAAATCAAGCTGGAAGATCTCGTTTACGGGCTTATGTTGAGGTCCGGGAATGATGCGGCAGTCGCTATTGCAGAATCTGTTGGAGGAAGTCTTGACGGGTTTGCCTATATGATGAATGAAAAAGCGAATGAAATCGGAATGAAAAATACGCATTTTTCCAATCCACATGGTCTCGATGATCATGAAGACCACTATTCCACTGCTTACGATATGGCAGTTCTGACCAGATATTCAATGGAGAATGAAGTATATAAGGAGATTGCAGGGACAAAAGTGCATACAGCACCAAATCCTGAAGAAAAGTGGGACCGGAAGTGGAAGAACAAAAATAGATTATTAACAGAATTGTATAAGCATAGTACGGGTGGGAAAACGGGATATACAAAACTAGCCAAAAGAACGCTTGTGTCCACAGCTTCCAAGGACGGGGAGAACCTGATTGCCGTTACCCTGAATGGACCTGATGATTGGAATGATCATATAGGGATGTTTGAATACGGGTTTAAGCAATATGATTATAAAATCGTGCTGGAAGAAGGTACGATTGAAAAAATGGATGACGATATTTATAAGGATCATGCCTATCTTAAACGAGAATCCGTCCTAACCCTTAAAGATGATGAAGTGGATGATGTGAAGGTAGAGTACAAAATGTTAAAGCCTAAAGAGGAATGGTTAAAGAATAAAAATGTACCTGAAGTAGTAGGGAAGGCTGTCGTGTATTTAGAAGACGAAGAAGTAGATACTCTTCCCATTTACTTTAAAACAACGGATGAAGCTGAAGAAGAAAAGAGCTGGTGGAAATTCTGGGCCTATTCCTTTGAGTCCTTTATAGGGGTCAGGGATCATGGTTAATCTCATTTGGGTGGGGATGACCATCATAGGTTTAGTATTCGCCATTATCAATGGCAAGATGAAAGAAGTAAACGAAGCCATTTTCACTTCAGCAAATGAAGCCGTTACTCTTTGTATAGGGTTGGTCAGTGTATTGGTGTTTTGGTTGGGAATCATGAGGATTGCCCAGGAAGCGGGATTATTGGATAAACTGGCAAGGCTGTTCAGACCCTTTGTCACCCGGTTGTTTCCAGAGGTGCCTGATAATCATCCCGCGATGGGGTATATATTATCGAATATGATGGCCAATATGTTCGGTCTTGGAAACGCAGCAACACCTCTTGGGATTAAAGCGATGGAGCAATTAAAGGAATTGAACGGCGGAAGAGACTATGCCAGCAGATCGATGATTACCTTCTTAGCCATTAATACGTCGAGCCTTACCATCATACCAACAACTGTCATTGCGATCCGGATGAAATATGATTCTGCTTCCCCGACTGAAATTGTGGGACCAACCTTGATCGCGACCATGCTCTCCACCATAGGAGCCATATTGATAGACCGATATTTTCATTATAGACGTACTCGTAGAGAGGTGAAGTAGATGCAATGGATATCCACGATTTCATTATGGTTGATCCCCATTATGATCGGCTTCATTTTAATCTATGGAACACTCAAAAAGGTACCTACGTATGAAGTGTTCGTCGATGGGGGAAAAGAAGGCATTAAAATAGCCGTGTCAATCATTCCTTTTCTCATTGGGATGCTTGTAGCCATTACCATTTTCAGAGAATCAGGGGCACTTGAGTTCTTCGTAAACCTCATCCGTCCGGGATTACTTGCACTCGGTATTCCCCCTGAAATTGTACCACTTGCCATTATCAGGCCCATTTCAGGAACAGCTGCCCTGGGTATGATGAGCGATATAGTCGCTACCCACGGGCCAGATTCCTTTATAGGAAGACTTGCATCAACCTTACAGGGAAGTACCGATACGACCCTTTACGTACTGACCGTGTACTTCGGGGCAGTAGGCATCCGGAAGATGGGGGACGCCCTCAAAGTTGGATTACTAGCCGATGTCGTAGGAATCGTAGCTGCAATCTTCATCGTCACGGTCATGTTTTAATAATGGTTGACATCTATTAATAAAGGAAATAATAAGGTATAAAGAAATCGACTGAAAAAGTCGATTTTTCTTTATACCTTTCTATTTTGTCTGGATTGTGTAATAATTCATGAAGACAAATGTATTGAAAATTAAATGAGGTGAAATACCGTGGAACGATTACAAAAGGTTATTGCTCATAGTGGCGTAGCGTCACGAAGAAAAGCTGAGCAATTAATTATAGAAGGCAAAGTAAAGGTCAATGGTACAGTAGTAAAAGAATTAGGAACAAAGGTTTCTAATTCCGATAGAGTTGAAGTGACAGGTATTCAGATTGAAAGAGAAAATAAAGTATATTATATGCTCTATAAACCAAGAGGGGTCATCTCAGCTGTGACTGACGATAAAGACCGTCAAGTCGTAACCGATTTCTTCCCTGAAATAGAAGAAAGAATCTATCCGGTAGGAAGACTGGACTATGAAACGTCAGGTATTCTTCTTCTAACCAATGATGGGGATTTCGCTAACTCCCTGATGCATCCAAGTAACGAAATTGAAAAAACGTATGTAGCGAGATTAAAAGGCATCCCACCTAAGTTCAAAATCAGAGAACTTGAAAAAGGGGTTAAACTGGAGGACGGCATGACGGCTCCAGCAAAAGTGAAAGTATTAAGCATTGATAAGAAACAAGGGAAATCCATCGTCGAAATTACCATTCATGAGGGCAGAAACCGCCAAGTGCGCAGAATGTTCGAAGCCCTTGGATATCCGGTTCAGAAGCTGAAACGAGAAAGATATGCATTCCTTACTCTTCATGGTTTGAACGCAGGAGAAGGAAGGGAACTTACTCCCCATGAAGTGAAGCAGCTAAGAACACTGGCTGAAACGGGAAGCATCCGATAGAGAATAGCATGGAAAGTGTCACATATCCTTCATATAATTTACACTATCTATAAAGTGATAAATGATATAATGAGAAAGGAATTTTACCCTGAAATATAAGGGATATTTCCCTGCTTATTATGAAGGAATGGAACATTACATTATGGCAGGGACTGGTCTCATAAGTGAATTCTTATGACATCAGGCCCTTTGCTACTGTAAAGAGAGAAAAAAACTTTTCCATTTTTTGAGAACGATTTCAATATGGGAGGCACACGTACATGGATAAGAAAAAACGCAGATTACTCATCCGGACCATAATCCTCATTGTACTGACTTCTGCGGTTGCATATACCTTGTATGCAAACTTTACGAAGGATGAAAGAGGGAAGTTGAAGGTGGGGGATCAAGCGCCTGACTTTGTTTTGGAGGATATGGAAGGGAATAAACATCGTTTGTCCGACTATGAGGGTCAAGGGGTATTCCTGAATTTCTGGGGAACATGGTGCAAACCATGTGAAAGAGAAATGCCTTATATGAATAATCAATATTCGAAATATAAAGATCAAGGTGTAGAGATATTGGCTGTTAATGTGGGGGAATCGGATTTTCTTATCAATCGTTTCGTATCGAAACACGGGTTAGAGTTCCCGATTGTAGTGGACGAGGAAGAAGAAGTTCAAAATGCATACGGCATTGATCCGTTACCAACAACCTTCCTCATTAACCCTCAAGGTAAAATCGAAAAGATCATTACAGGAACGATGTCAGAAAACGATATCATTGAAGATTTAGAGAGCATTAAGCCTTAGTTCAGCAGTTTAACTTGATATAAGGAGTTTTAACATGAAAGAGATCAAATGTGTATGCGGTCATGTAAACCCGAATGGTACCGTTCTCTGCGAATCCTGCGGACGTGCTTTAACGGATGAAGCGAAGAACGAGAAGCTTCATGACATGCGATACGAGGGTAGTGCTAGACGTTCCCAAACGTATAACAAATCGATAGTCGATAAGATTTGGAATTTCTTTTCATCTGTTAAGGTTGGCGTATGGTTAATTGTCATCACACTTATCGCCTCTGCAGTCGGTACGATTTTGCCCCAGGAACAGTATATTCCGAATGGACAGCCGGCAAATGAATACTATGAAGATGTATACGGCTTTTTTGGAGAGTTATATTATACGTTAGGGTTCCATGATTTATATAGTTCATGGTGGTATCTATTATTAATCGCATCGATTGGAGTTTCCCTCGTGATCTGCAGTCTGGATCGGGTGATTCCCCTCTATCGTGCCCTCAAGAATCAACGTGTTTCCAGACATGTTGGTTTCCTGAAGCGTCAACGAATCTATGGGAAAACAGAAATGGTAGAAGTCAATGATTCAATAAGTAAGATCAAGGAAAAGTTAACTCAAAAAAAATACAAGATCCGGGAAGAAGACGGAAACATTCTTGCAGAGAAAAATCGTTTCTCGAGATGGGGTCCCTATGTCAATCATATTGGTCTTATCATTTTCCTTTTCGGGGGCATGCTGCGATTCGTTCCCGGCATGTATATTGATGAAACCGTGTGGATCCGTGAAGGTGAAACAAGGGCGGTTCCTGGTACGAAACAAGAATATTACTTAGAAAATAAAGGGTTTACGTTAGAGACATACGATAAAGATAAAGACAAAGAAGTATTTGGGGAAGCCATTGATAAGAATGGAACCATCGCAAAGAATTTCCAGTCTGACGTGGTACTGTATAAAGAATCCGGAGATAAACTTCCAGGACAAACGGCTGACCGTGAAGTGGAAAAAGAGGACTCCATTAAAGTGAATCATCCCCTTAAATTCGGGAATTTCGCTGTCTATCAAACCAGTTACAAGTTGGACGAATTTAAATCAATGTCCTTTACATTCGATAATAAAGAGTCAGGGGACAGTTTCGGTAAATTCACCGTCGACCTATTTGATCCTCAGGATACCTATGCATTTGAAGAAGGTTATAAAGTAGAATTGATGGGATATTATCCTGATTTCTCTGGATTTAATGAACAAGGAGAGCCGCAAACAAAGTCTCCTTTACCGAATAATCCTGCATTCCTATTCAAGTTGTTCTCTCCTGAAAAGCCCGATGGTGAAGTCAGCTTTGTAGGAATCCAGCAAAATCTGGAACCGCTTGGTGACAATGAATATAAATTGTCATTTGCGGGTGTTGAGGCGAGAGATGTATCTGCTTTAACCGTTCATAAGGATCTCACTCTTTGGATTTTAGCCGTTGGTGGAGCCATCTTTATGATAGGTGTCGTACAAGGTGCTTATTGGCACCACCGAAGAATCTGGATCAGGCGAAGTGAAGATGGAGTCATCGTAGCCGGTCATACGAATAAAAACTGGCATGGACTAAAAAATGAAATCAACTTCGTTTTGGAAGGTACCGGTATACAGGAGCCTGAAGATCAACAACAAAAAGACGAAGCAAGGAGGAATGAAGATGTCAACGATAACAATGGCAGAGTGGAGTAGTAATTTACTCTATGTATCCTTCATGATGTATTTGATTGCTACGTTGTTTTTTGGTGGAAGCATCCGCCAAAAGAATACAACTGAAACGAATCAGCAAAAGTGGGGATTAATTGGAATTGTTTTAACCCTTATCGGATTTGCCGCTCAATTAGGCTACTTCTTTTTAAGATGGGGGGCAGCAGGACACGCTCCAGTAAGTAATTTATTTGAATTTACAACCTTTTTCGGAATGATGCTTGTCGGAGCCTTTATCATACTTTACTTTATGTATAAAACAACGATACTGGGTGTCATTGCATTACCATTTGCACTTTTGGTGATCGCTTATGCCAGTATGTTCCCTAAAGACATTAGTCCACTGATTCCTGCTCTTCAAAGTGATTGGTTGAAAATCCACGTCACAACTGTTTCAGCGGGGGAAGCGATTTTATCCATCAGTTTTGTGGCAGGGTTAATCTACTTATTGAAATCAGTGCAACATACAAAAGGAAGCAAACAATCGTTTTGGCTAGAAACCGTCATGTATTCCTTAGTGGTCGTATTAGGGTTTGTAGTTGCATCAACTGCTTTTACCCTGGGAAATTATGAAGCGAATTTTCAGTATGTCGATCAAGAAGGGGCCGAAGCGATTTCTGAATACACACTGCCGGCCCTTGTCGGACCGAATGAAGGACAATTATTAACTGACAATGTAATGGAGCCGCTGGTAGTAATGCCAGCCCTCATCAATGCTAAGAAACTTAATACCGTTATTTGGTCGTTTCTGATTGGAACTGGAATTTATCTTCTATTACGCTTAATCTTCAGAAAGCGAATAGCTGCGAAATTACAGCCACTCGTGAAAAATGTGAATCTGGACCTGATGGACGAAATCGGTTACCGCTCAGTATTAATCGGCTTTCCAGTATTTACACTGGGAGGGCTCATCTTCGCAATGATCTGGGCTCAAATTGCCTGGACTCGATTCTGGGGATGGGATCCCAAAGAAGTATGGGCATTAATTACATTCTTATTCTATGCGGCATTTCTGCATCTACGCCTCTCTAAAGGATGGCACGGTGAGAAGTCTGCATGGTTAGCCGTCATCGGGGTCGCCATTATTCTATTCAACCTGGTGGCTGTAAACCTCATTATCGCAGGACTGCATTCATACGCTTAAATGACGAACGGGGAAGGAGCTGGCTATAACGAGAGTGATATTCTCTTTGAGTCAGCTTCTTTTTTCATATAAAATATAGGATAATATGGTGTAATTATACAAAAGGGGGATGTACCCATGGAGGAAAATATTCGAATTTTAGTTGTAGATGATGAAGACCGGATTCGCAGACTGTTAAAAATGTATCTTGAAAGAGAAAACTATGAAATCGATGAAGCCGAAAATGGAGAGGAAGCTTTGGCGCTTGCTCTGGAGAATAATTACGACTGTATCTTACTGGATATCATGATGCCGGGAATGGACGGGATCGAAGTATGTAAGTACCTTCGTGAAAAGAAAGCGACGCCTGTGATCATGCTTACTGCTAAAGGAGAAGAAGTGAACAGAGTGCAAGGGTTCGAAGTGGGAACCGATGATTACATAGTGAAACCTTTTTCCCCTCGCGAAGTGGTACTGAGAGTGAAAGCGTTATTAAGACGCTCTTCAAAGACTAGCTTTATTCAAACAGATGCCAAGGCGAAGGACCTTATTGTCTATCCTCATCTTACAATCGATAATGATGCCCATCGGGTAACCGCTGACGGTAAAGATGTGAACTTAACACCAAAAGAATACGAGCTCCTATATTTCCTTGCAAAAGCTCCTGACAAAGTATTTGACCGTGAGCACCTGCTTAAGGAAGTGTGGCATTATGAATTCTTCGGGGACCTGCGTACGGTCGATACACATGTGAAACGATTAAGAGAAAAACTGAATAAAGTATCCGAGATGGCTGCAAAGATGATTGTTACCGTATGGGGAGTAGGCTACAAGTTCGAGGTAACAAATGAATGAGGCTATGGCGTAGTGTTGTAGGGAAGCTGTGGCTAACGATTCTCCTCTTAGTTTCCTTTGTGTTATTTATCCTTACGATTCTTTTACTGGAATTCTTTCAAAACTATCACGTCGATGTGGTCGAAAAAGAACTAACCCAAACGGCTGAAAAAGTGGCGAGAGTCATTGAAAATCATAAAGACCTGGAGCTGGGGATGGAACTGGGGAAAGAAATCATCGATGATCCAGTCAATATCATTATTTCATTAGACCAGAATGAATCACTTTATTCCCAGGATTCTACAGCATTTCAAAACAATATTCATGAGTATATTTCTGATGATAAACAACTTCAATCGGTGAAAACAAAAGAAATCACCATCAAGAAAGAGATTGAATTATCTTCGGAAATGTCGTCTAACCGATATGAAAATATCATCATTGTAGGGACTCCCCTTCATATTGATGAAGAAGATGGAGCGGTATATCTCTATCAGTCTCTTGGTGTTATTAAAGATACAACACGTCAAACAACGAAACTGATCTTGCTTGCTGCCGGGATTGCCATTATTCTAACGACCATCTTTGCTTTCTTCCTTTCCACACGTATCACTGCACCACTAAGGAAAATGAGGGAAGCAGCCTTTGAGGTAGCAAAGGGTAAGTTTGATACAAAGGTTCCGATTTTGACGAAGGATGAAATCGGAGAACTCGCAACAGGATTTAACCAAATGGGCAGGCAGCTTAAGTTTCACATTAACGCATTGAGCCAGGAGAAGGAGCAGCTCTCCTCTATTTTGAGCAGTATGGCCGATGGAGTTATCACCTTTAATAGAGACGGCACGATCTTGATCACTAATCCACCTGCCGATCGCTTCCTTCAGCATTGGTATTATGAGCAAAGTGAAAACAGTGAGGAAGCCATCCCAACTACTGTAAAAGAATTATTGCAGAGCGTGGTCGTTACAGAAATGGAGCAGACAGGTGAATTGAGTCTGCAGGGGCGTTCGTATGTGGTGATTATCAGTCCTCTCTACAATAACAACAACATCAGGGGAGCCGTGGCGGTGGTGCGCGATATGACAGAAGAGAGAAGATTGGATAAGCTTCGGAAAGACTTTATCGCCAATGTCTCACATGAACTCCGTACCCCAATCTCTATGCTTCAAGGATATAGTGAAGCGATCGTTGATGATATTGCGGAAACAGAAGAAGAAAAGAAAGAGATAGCCCGAATTATTTATGATGAGTCATTGCGGATGGGGCGTCTGGTCAATGACCTTCTGGATTTGGCCCGTATGGAAGCGGGGCATATCACACTAAATAAAGACGTCATTGGTGTCATGCCTTTCACCGAAAGAGTGACGAATAAATTTATTGGACTGGCCAAAGAAAAAAAGGTATCCGTTTACTTTGAAAGTGACGTAGGAATCAAAAATGAAATTCACATGGATCCGGACCGGATTGAACAAGTATTAACCAATCTTATTGATAATGCTTTAAGACATACTCCTACAGATGGAGAAGTAACCGTCTCCCTGACGGAAAGCAAGGGTGGTTATTTATTCCACGTAAAAGACACGGGTTCCGGGATTCCTGAAGAAGATCTTCCTTTTGTATTCGAGCGCTTCTATAAAGCGGATAAAGCCAGAACAAGAGGGAAGTCCGGTACTGGTCTGGGCCTCGCGATCGCAAAGAACATCATTGAGTCCCATAAAGGCCATATCCAAGTACAAAGTAAAGTCGATCAAGGGACAACCTTCACTTTCTTTCTTCCCATTTAGCCAAGAATCGATGATATCCATAGAAACTTGACGTTTTTTCTTGTTACATGGGAAACATTCTTTATTTTTTCTCTGTGAGTAGAAAATGATGTTGAAAAAATGATGAGAATATGAGAAGTCAACAGGGGATAAGTACCTTGTTGACTTTTTATTTGAAGTAAATTTGAGGTGAAACCTGTATTTAATATAAGTCTTTCCTTTTTACCAGAAAAATACTATATTGATAGTGTGTAACTTTTTTACAGAAAAAACGACTAATAAATTGACGGGGAGGGAAGCAAGTGGACTCCGTTTTTGAGAAATTATACACTGAGTATCATCAGGACGTCTTTCAATTCCTTATATACATGGTACAGAATAAGCAGCAGGCTGAAGATCTGGTGCAGGAAGTATATATACGGGTGCTTAAATCGCATGAGCGTTTTGAAGGGAAAAGCTCTGAAAAAACGTGGCTTTTTTCGATTGCAAAAAATGTAGCCATAGATCATTTTAGAAAACAGAAGAACTGGAAGCATCGGATATTGGATAAATTCGATTGGAGCCGGAATGATGTGACAGACGATGGGGCGCTTCCGGAAGAAATTACTGTTGCGAAGGAAGAAGTTCAGGTATTGTACGAATGTTTGAAAAACTGTTCGACGGATTATCGGATGGTCATTATTATGCGTTACTTACAAGAACTTTCAATTGTTGAAACATCTGAAGTCCTCGGCTGGTCTGAAAGTAAAGTGAAAACGACCCAGCATAGAGCCATAAAGTGGTTAAGAATTGAAATGAATCAACGGCTACCAAAGGAGGAAAGAGACATTGAAACAGTCAGAATGGAAAGATCGTGATATAGAGGACCTCGTCAAAAAACTTCCTCAAATCAAAGATGTTCGAACTCCTCAATCGATATATGCAAAAATAGAACGCCAGAACAAAAAGAAGTTTATTGCATTGAACCGTTTTATTCCAACAGTCGCAGCGCTGGCAGCCATTTTCATCATGGTCATGCTTGCTCCAACCGTATTAAATCAATTCAATGAAAATACTATGGAAAAATCAGAAATGAAATCAACGGAATCTTCAGGTGGGGATTCAGCACCGAATTCAGCACAAGATTCCCTGGCGAAATCAAGTGATAAATCAGAAATGATACATGATGACGCCGATAAAGACCAAATGACAGTTGAAAAGGATAATAGCGAGCTTAGTATGGCTGAGACTGAAAAAGACATTCAACCAACTACGGCAGAAAGATTATCTTTATATGAAGAAGACTTGGAAGGGCAGGACTACTATTCTTATGGACTCGTTTCACCTGAAGCGGTACCTGTACCTATTTCAATTGTCGATCGCCCTGCAGAAGGGGAAGAAGGCTGGTTGACCCGTCATGAAGAAATTGCAGGTGAGTTGCCTGAAGGTGAGTGGGGGATGGAAGACTTTCTCCCTTTAAAAGGCAAATTTACAATGGGTGAAAACAAAGTCATTTTCACTTTGGATCCTGAGCATTCTTATAGTGGCGGTAGTGCAGTGGAATACGCTTTTTATCATACTCTATTATACTCATTTCAGCATAAGGGGTTAAATGAAGTGGTTCTTCAAGAACAAGACGGCTCAGTCCCGGAATTCAGCTCCACCGGGGAATTCTCAAAAATCGACCTTAATGAAGATGCTCATACGGCTTATTACCTTTACTCGCCAAATGGAAGGGAACGCTTCCTCGTACCGGATAATATAAATAGAGGAAATGTCAAAGAGTCCATTCAGGCAATGAAAAGCTCAGAGACGAGCCTGTTCCAAAGTGTGATTCCTAAAAACATCAATATCAGTGTAAAGGAATCAGATGAATATCTAACCATCAATTTCTTAAATGAACTGGACATAGAAATATTAGACAACGAAACAGCCATGGAAATGATTGAAGGCATTTTACTGACAAGCAAAAGCTCCGGGTATGAAAGAGTTCAATTCGAAAACATTAAACAGGAAAGCTGGAATGGATTCATGTTCAACGAACCCATTGAGACTCCTATCAGCCCGAATAAGAAAACATTCGAAAATTAGTTATCACAGAAAGACTGGAAGCGGGAAAGGAATCCGTTTCCGGTCTTTTTTTGTGTGAAGGGCATGCTTGTCGGGGCTGAACGAGCGGCCTCCGCTTTTGGTGTAGTCCAGCTCCGGCGGCTAGCCCCTCGAGGTCATAAGCTAAATTGGCCAAGAAGGCAAAGGACGCCTTCCCGGCCAATTCATCTTATGCTTGTCAGGGCTGAACAAGCCGCCTCCGCTTTTGGGTGTCATCCAGCTCCGGCGGCTAGAGGCTCGAGGTCATAAGTCAAACAGGCCCAAAAGGCAAAGAACGCCTTTCCGGCCTGTTCGTCTTATGCTTGTCGCCTCTGAACGAGCCGCCTCCGCTTTTGGTGTCGTCCAGCTCCGGCGGCTAGCCCCTCGAGGTCATAAGCTAAATTGGTCAAGAAGGCAAAGGACGCCTTCCCGGCCAATTCATCTTATGCTTGTCGGGGCTGAACGAGCCGCCTCCGCTTTTGGTGTCGTCCAGCTCCGGCGGCTAGCCCCTCGAGGTCATAAGCTAAATTGGCCAAGAAGGCAAAGGACGCCTTTCCGGCCTGTTCGTCTTATGCTTGTCGCCTCTGAACAAGCCGCCTCCGCTTTTGGTGTCGTCCAGCTCCGGCGGCTAGCCCCTCGAGGTCATAAGCTAAATTGGTCAAGAAGGCAAAGGACGCCTTCCCGGCCAATTCATCTTATGCTTGTCGGGGCTGAACGAGCCGCCTCCGCTTTTGGGTGTCATCCAGCTCCAGCGGCTAGAGGCTCGAGGTCATAAGTCAAACAGGCCAAAAAGGCAAAGAACGCCTTTCCGGCCGTTTCGTCTTATGCTTGTCGCCTCTGAACAAGCCGCCTCCGCTTTTGGGTGTCATCCAGCTCCGGCGGCTAGAGGCTCGAGGTCATAAGACGAACAGGCCAAAAAGGCAAAGAACGCCTTTCCTGCCTGTTCGTCTTATGCTTGTCGCCTCTGAACAAGCCGCCTCCGCTTTTGGGTGTATATTTATCTCAGACTTAGACAAACTACTCAAAGGAAAATTATCTCATTCACTTGTGAATATTGAATGGAGGGTCTACATATAGTGGGGAGTGCATGAAATGATGGTGAGAAGGTAAGAATGGGTTAATAGATGAAAAGGTAGCGGACGTGAAGCTTCAGTAGGGAAGAAATAAGGTATTGCGTTAAATGGGTAAGGAGGACAAGCATGATTTTGGATTATGTAAGAAGGCTCTTAATTGTATTCCTGTTAGCATTGTGTGTGAGCATTATGTTCTTTACAGGAAAGATAGCGAAAGCAGAGACGAATAAGATCGTGGAGGAAACGGTATCCTGGACATTTCCTGTTGAAGGGATGATAACGGATTCATATGGGACAAGGTCTGGTACTCATAAAGGAATGGACATAGGAGGAGACATAGGCTCTCCTGTTTATTCTGTTGCCAAAGGTAAGGTGATTAGATCATATCTATCTCCAAGCTACGGACATGTGGTATTCATTAGGCATGAAAATGGGTTTGAAACCGTTTATGCTCATCTTAAGAACCGGCTTGTTGAAGAAAATCAAGAAGTGGGTCAAGGTCAACAGCTTGGAAATTTAGGAAATACAGGCAGATCCACAGGAGCTCACCTGCATTTTGAGGTGCACAGGGGTGAATGGACGATTGATAAGGAAAATGCAATCGATCCCTATATGGTATTTGGACAAGGTGAGGTCGGGCAGCTTGTGTTTGCTCAGGAGCGGGATCCCTATCAGGCAGTGGGTGTTTCTGGAACAGCTGATATCACTCATGATGTAAGTACGAAAAAAGTTCATAATAATGAAAACATGGTAAATCATGTCGTACATAAGGGAGAAACCCTCTGGGGGATTTCTCAGCAATACAATATATCCGTAGAGGATATTAAGAGGGCCAATGGGTTAAATGAAACCAATAATTTGGTAATTAATCAATCGTTAGCCATCCCTCTGTCAGCTGGAAGTGGGTATGTAGTGAAACAAGGGGACACCTTATACTCCATTTCAGTCGCACAAGGAGTCGATGTGAATGACTTGGTGGCTTGGAATGACCTGGATCTTAAGACACCTATATATCCTCAACAAGTATTAAACATACAATAATGGAATCGTAAACCTGAATATTCCATTAGTAAACAAAAATATTTCGAATTCAAACTGTTTTCCTTCACATAACCCCTGTCATTATGTATAATGAAAATGTATAAAAAAATAAAGATTCGTCTTCGGGGCAGGGTGAAATTCCCTACCGGCGGTGATGAGACATTTGTCTCTAAGCCCGCGAGCCTTCACGGGCAGGATTTGGTGCGATTCCAAAGCCGACAGTATAGTCTGGATGGGAGAAGATGAAGGTTTATGCCAGAACGTTTAGAAAAAGGGAAGCTGAACGTTTATTAGGGTATGCCTTATCGTTCTCCTAGATATACGTATCTAGGGGTTTTTTAATGCTACCTTTGGCTTGAGCTATCTTCGATATGAGATGAATCTCCTAAAGGAGAGAGGTTTATGAGAAAAATGAATACACGCACGTTTGTAACGGTTGGTATGTTAAGTGCCATATCCTATGTGTTAATGCTTTTTAACTTCCCGATTCCACCATTTCCAAAGTTTTTAATGGTAGATTTCAGTGATGTGCCTGCATTGATTGCGACAGTAACATTAGGTCCTCTTGCAGGAATATTAGTTGAATTATTCAAGAACGTGATTGATTACATCATGACAGGAAGCGATACCGGCGTTCCGATTGGTCATGTTGCAAACTTTATGGCGGGAGTGCTTTTGATTCTACCGACATATTATATTTATTCACGTTTTCAATCTAAAAAAGGTTTGTTGATCGGACTTATCACAGGAACTGTGGTCATGAGTATCAGTATGGGAATTCTTAATTATTTTGTGTTCCTTCCCGCATATAAATACTTCATGAATTTTGAGCTTCCTGCTGAGATTATCATTACAGGAATTGTTCCTTTCAACATTTTAAAAGGAATCCTTGTAACATCAGTCTTTATCTTACTATTTGTTCGTCTTCAAGGCTGGTTGGCAAGACAGACAGCCCTAAAGAAAGCGGCATAGTGCAAATATAAATCATAAACCCCTCAATTACATTTGAGGGGTTTTCTAATGTCATCAGCACAAAAAGAAAAAGCTAAGGGGAAATTCTCCCTTAGCTTCGGAACTACTATTCAAATTTTAGTGCATCTCCATCGAATGGCTCGTCAGCTACTTTTATTGAATCTGTAGGACAACCTTCGAATGCATCAATCATATCATCTTCTAATACGTCAGGAACTTCGACCGTCCCCTGGTTATCGTCTAATGTTACAAATGCGATACCTTCATCATCATAGTCGTAAATATCTGGAGCAGCAGCCCCACACGCTCCACATGCAATGCATGTATCCTTGTCGACGATTGTATATTTTGGCAAAGAAAAAACCTCCCGAATAAATAATTCTATATAATTCATCATTATACACAATGTAAGTTTGTGAAAAATCACTTAATGTTTATTTTATAGAGGATTGTATAACTTTTCAATAGTTAGGTGGTTTCTTTTTATTTTTATCCTATATATGAAAAACAAAACATGGTTAAACAACAAATTCATGGTACAATATTTGACAATAACCTACATGTTAAGGAGTAGAGAATTGACCTATCTTAATTATGTGATTTTATATTGCTTCATACAAATAAATGGAGAGCGATCGATTTACTCTGTTTTTCATATCTTAAAAGGAAAAAAGTCTTCCCAGTCGATTCAGGATGCTCACCTCTTTTATTTGCAGCCATTTTTCCTTTCTTTACCTAAGCTTAAACGAGCGTACTTTAACCAGAAGGTAAAGGAATTAGAGAAATTGGGGTATGTCATTGTCGATGATAGTGGGAAAGCGATTGTGACAACTGCTGGTACTGAATCTGTAAAAAAAGATTTTCAAGGTGACTCCTTTCCATCAAATATGAATGGCCTTGTCTACGGTGATCAAACGTTTCTGTTTTGGAAGAGATTAAGCCTCCTTGTTCAGGTTCTATCGAACGGGAAACAGCAGGAAACGCTCTATTTTCCTGTACAACGTAACAAGAGCATACAAGATTGGGTAAAGAGCTGTTTACGGGCGAACCCTAATATTGAAAAAATGTCTTCCGATTTGTATAAGGAGCTGTATACCCTGTTGACCAGTCTAACACAATCCTTAAATCCAGACGTTCTCGTATTCCGCTTAACGGGCTTCAAGGATTATGGATGGACAGAATTGCAAGTTGCTGAAAAATTGAATATGCATGAAGAAGAATTCCGCTTTCAGTTTCTTGATTTAATTCATAGCATATTATCTGAATTAGAAAGAGATCCTTCGACTTATCCCTTATTATATTCAATCAGCTTAAAAAATGATCAGCTTCAAAATCTGACCATTTCAACAAGCAAAACATATGAGTTGTATCAAAGGGGTCATTCAATCGAAGAAATCGCGCGTATACGTGATTTAAAAATAAATACTATTGAAGACCATGTGATTGAACTAATCTTAACTCAGGAAGAGTTTGCAATAGATCCGTTCATTTCTCAAGAGGAATATGAGAATGTGCTTTTAGTTATGAACGACGCTCAAACTAAAAGGCTAAAGCCGATAAAAGAGAAGATTCCTCATTTAACTTATTTTCAAATTAGAGTAGCGATTGCGAAGGCAGGTGAGAACCGTGAATTTGCAAAAAGAACTTAAAGAGAGATTTGGCTATTCTTCCTTCAGAGAAGGTCAGGAGGAAATCATTCTATCTGTTCTAAATCAACGGGATACGGTGGCGATGCTCCCTACAGGAACCGGTAAGTCGCTGTGCTATCAATTACCCGGGTATCTAAAGAAAGGGCAAGTATTAATCATTTCTCCCCTTCTCTCTTTAATGCAGGATCAAGTGGAGCAAATGAAAGTTATGGGTGAAAAACGGGTGATTGCACTGAATTCGTTTTTACCTTATATGGAAAGAAGATCGGCCCTTGAGCAATTACACGTTTATAAATTTATATTCATATCCCCGGAAATGTTAATGAGTCCGGTTATTATTCCCTTACTACAAACTTTACACATTTCTTTATTTGTCATTGATGAAGCACATTGTATATCTCAGTGGGGTCCTGACTTCAGACCTGATTACTTAAAATTGGGGGAGATGAAAGAGAAGATTGGCAATCCGACGACCTTGGCATTAACGGCGACTGCCACAGGTGAAGTGAGAAAAGACATTAAACGAGTGCTCCAAATGGAAGGTGCTGTGGAAAAAGTCTATTCAATTAATCGTGAAAATATTGGTCTATTCGTTGAGAAAGTCACGAATCATAGCGATAAACTGGATAAGCTTTTAGAATATGTGACAACCTGGGGCGGACCGGGCATTATCTATTTCTCAAGTAAGCGTATGGCAGAAGACGTTTCTTTATGGCTTGGGGAAAATGGTGTATCAGGTGTTGCTCACTATCATGGGGGAATGGAACAAGAGGATAGGATACTCATTCAACAACAATTTCTATCCAATAAGCTAAGAATCATATGTGCCACTTCTGCTTTTGGTATGGGTGTAAACAAGGAAAATATTCGATTTGTCATTCATTTTCATTTCTCTTCAAACATAGAAGCATTCTCACAAGAAATCGGAAGAGCGGGACGAGATGGGGAAAGCAGTGTGTCTGTCGTGTTATACTCTGAACAAGACCTTTCGATCCCACTGCAGCTTATTCAAAGTGAATTGCCTGAAGATTTACAAATACAAAGGTATGTAAAGGAAGCCAGACAGGGCCAGGCGAATGAGATAATCGATCTGTTGCAACTGTCGGAGATTCAATATCGATTTCTTACGTATTATTCAGATGAGCTGACTCGAGGACGGACACTTAGTCATGATAGATTAATAGAAAAGATGAAACAAATTCGCAACAATCGTTTACAATACAAAAAGGACAAACTGCTCTCCATGATCGAGTGGTTACAGGTTGATTCCTGTAGGAGAGAGAAGCTCCTTCACTATTTTGATGAAGTGTTAGAACAGGAGAACAACTTCTGTTGCGATCAATGCGGTTACTCCCTTAAGGATTTCAAGTGTCGGCCAACTGACACTCAAAACCCGATTGAAACAAGATGGGAAAAAAGGTTGGAAAAATTATTATTAGGATAAGTGGTATTCATGCAGAAACAAGGGGAAGTCATAGAACAGCTTTCTAAGAACCAGTTAACATTTCATTTGTACTTCACTCAATTCTTACTATTAACGATTGCCTTAGGATTAGGTATATTTTTATTTGACACATGGTCCGGTTTTTGGAAACAGTTTTACATTTCCCCGACCATTTTGACAATTGGATTAACAAGCGGTGTGATGATTGTGATCATCGACATCGTATTAATGAAGCGTTTACCCAGTAAATACTATGACGATGGCGGGGTGAATGCAAGGATATTTACGGATAGAAGCATTGGTGAAATTGCACTGCTTGCATTTTTCATCAGCATCAGTGAAGAAATATTATTTAGAGGCGTGTTGCAATTTCACTTTGGTATAATCATTTCAAGTATTATATTTGCACTGATACATTTTAGATACTGGGCTCACTGGTTTTTAATTGTCAATATTGTACTGCTTAGCTTTTGGATCGGTTTCATTTATGAACAAACAGAGAATTTATTGGTAACAATCATCATGCACTTTGTCATCGATTTCTTACTGGGTATACATATGCGTAAGAAAGGAAGACAAGGAAGTAAAGAAGGGATGTCTCATGAGTAAAGACCCATATCGAGATCAAGCAGCGAAATTAAAGCAAAAGATTGAACGAGTCCCAGAGGAAGCATCATTTAAAAAAAGAGAGCCTCTTCCAGCGAGAAGTGAGTTACATAGAGAGAAAAAGAAGAAAAACAAATGGAGAATGAAATATCCATTGATCAGTATGCTGCTCTTATTTTTTATTCTTTTGCCCTTGACGGTTTTTAGCATTTATTCATATTTTGATAGCAGGGATGGCCCCCTGGTGGTCATGTCAGAAGATGTGGATGATGTGGAAGAAGTTCGCTACGACCAATCCGATAATGATAATGAGGAGAGCATTGGAGAGGCTGATTCCAAAGAAGAAGAGGCTGCCGGGAATGACAAAAGTGAAGAATCCTTGAATGAAGTTGCTCCCTCAGTGACTGGAAAAGAACAACCAGCATCCACTGAACCTGCTTCTCCACCTGCTGAACAAGAATCAGCAGAGGAAAAGCCGACAGAAGAGGAAAATGAAGAGCCTGTGGAAGAGCAGCCAACAAACAAGATCGTGTATCACACGGTCGCCTCCAAGGAAACCCTTTTCAGGATTGCTATGAAATACTACAATTCCCAATCAGGAGTTGAACGAATTAAGGAATGGAATAATATTCAAAATAATGAAATTCAGACAGGGCAAGTACTGGAAATCCCATTAGATCAATAAAAGGCACTCCCCCCAAGTCGATTTGGGGGGGTGCTATTTTTTTTTTTACAAATATTCACGATAAAATTTACATTCATTTATAAGAAGCATTACAAACCTAAAATATAATGGAGGTGACATCACTAAAAGAAGAGGAGTTGGTTTCATGGACAGAATGCTTACGCGCTTTCGAAAAGTAGATGACCTGTTGTTTTACAGAATCAATGGAAGCAAGCAGCTGTATCGTTCATTCTTCGGCTATGTCACTCATTTGGGTGGAGCGAGGATTACTGTAGCCTCCGTCCTGATCTTGTTTTTCTTGAGTCAATATTATTCACAGATGCAAAGAACGGTAATGGCTGCCATGATAACGTTATGTATCAGTCATATTATTATGTCAATCACCAAGAAATTGGTTAAACGTATCCGACCTTATCTAACATTACCCGATGCAATGATACACGGCTATGAATTTAAGGATCATTCATTTCCGTCTGGTCATTCAACCGCCATTTTTTCCATATCGATTCCTTTTATGATTCAGTATCCATACACGATACTTATCCTTTTTCCTTTAAGTTGGTTAGTGGGATACTCCCGAGTGGTGCTCGGAGTCCATTATCCTTCAGATGTATTGGCGGGAGCATTTCTTGCATTTGCTACGACTTTAATGGTCCTTTTGTTTATGGGATAAACGTATAAAATCTAAAAATTGAAAGGCAATCATAAAGGGGGAAGGGTACATGCGAGTGGCATTGTTTTCAGATACTTACTATCCTCAAGTGAACGGGGTCGCAAGAACGTTAAAGAGATTGACGAATCACTATGAGAAAAGGGGAATTGAGTACAAAGTATTTGCTCCTGATCTTCAAGAGAAAAAAGAGTCCTATCCAAATGTACATTCCTTTACAAGTTTTCCTTTTTTCTTCTATCCTGAATGCAGAACGGCTATTGCCAACCCGAAAACCATTGAAAAACAGCTGAAAGATTTTTCACCTACACTGATTCATGTAACCACACCTCTTACAATGGGATTATATGGGGTCCGGGGTGCAAAGAAAATGAATATCCCATTGGTTGCCTCTTATCATACCCATTTTGATCTGTATTTGAATTATTACAAAATGATGTGGGTGGCACCATTATTATGGAAATACATGAAATGGTTTTATTCACAGGCAGATCGAATTTTTGTCCCCTCAATTGAAACGAAGCTTCACTTAGAAAACCAAGGTTTTACCGACTTATCCATATGGAGCAGGGGAGTGGATTGTCAAACCTATTCTCCGGAAAAGCGAAGCCCTGAACTAAGGAGGAAATTTAATAAAAACAAGAAATACACTCTTCTTTATGTGGGGCGTTTAGCTCCTGAAAAGGACTTGGACACACTCGAAAAGACGATTAAATATCTTCCTCAAACATTAAAAGATCAAGTTCAATGGGTGATAGTCGGCGATGGACCGATGAGGAATGAGCTTATGGAAAAAACCAAAAACGAAAATGTACTCTTTACGGGTTATGTAACAGGAAACGAATTAGCGGAAGTGTATGCATCCTCTGACCTATTTGTCTTCCCATCTGCTTCAGAGACGTTTGGAAATGTAGTATTAGAAGCATTTGCCTCCGGATTGCCAGCGGTAGTGGCTGATAAAGGCGGTGTGACGAACATCGTAGTGCATAATCAAACAGGAAGGATGGCGAAAGCTCATCGCTACTCTTCGTTTATTCATCATATTGAAGAGATATTAAATAGAGATCTCCTAACTGAAATGAAAAAAAATGCTCTTCAAATGGCTGGAAAACAGTCCTGGGATTGCATCTTTGATCAACTCATAACGGAATTTCATGAAGTTAGTTTTCTTAATAGTCGGAATCAGATGTCAGGGTGAAGAAACCTAAACCCGCCTTCCTGATATTCGTAAAGGATCTGAAGAGGTCCTTTTTTTATTCTACTATTCTAACTTTATGGACAAGTTCATAAACTATAAAGGAAGGAAAGGAGTGAATGGGGATGAAATTTGGAGAGTGGACAGATCAAGCCACTGGACAGATGCTACATAATTTAATAGACAAAAAACAAAAATTTGATAAAGCCAAAGCGGTACACCTCTATACCTTATGGGCAACCATGTTTGCTTCCTTCTTTTTTCTCTATTATGTGACGAAATTCGTGCTTGGACCATATTCTTATTCTTTTGCAGCGATGTTTTCTGTATTTGTATCCAGCTCTTTTCATCTAATTATCACTATGCTTCTTGTCGGACTTTTCGGTGCTACAAGAATCTTATATGAAAAAAAGGAGAAAAAGGAAAAAGAATATCATGCATTAAGGTGTGAGATCATCGATCGAAGTAAAGATTTATGGAAAGAGGAAGCGTGGAAAAAAAGGCATCATGTGTACGAAAAAATGAAAAAAGAATGGGATATTAATTTATTTCATGGTAGTAAGTGAGAGTAAATGTTAGTACTAAAAAACGAGCTCATATTTATTTTATAGTAAAAGAATAGGCTCATTTCTTCTTTCGAAGAAATGAGCCAATTTTCCATGCTTAAAAGAATACCTTTTTATCTCTTTCGTCCTTAAGTATTTCAACTGCTTCACGGAAGCGTTGGGAGTGGACGATTTCACGCTCCCTTAAAAACCGCAAACCATCATTCAGATCAGGATCGTCACTCATATTAATGATCCACTGATAGGTAGCCCTTGCTTTCTCTTCAGCTGCTATATCTTCATATAAATCAGCTATCGGATCACCTTTAGCCGCTATATACGCTGTAGTAAACGGCACACCTGCAGCATTGTGATAGAAGATCGCTCCATCATGATTAACATAATGAGGGTCGAGTCCGGCGTCCTTCATCTGCTGGGGAGTTGCATCTTTAATTAATTTATAAACCATTGTCGCGATCATTTCCAAGTGAGCAAACTCCTCCGTACCAATATCCGTTAACAATCCGATGACTTTGTCAGGGATGGTATAGCGTTGGTTGAGATACCTTAAGGCAGCTGCAAGTTCTCCGTCAGCACCGCCGTATTGTTCAATCAGAAATTTTGCCAGTTTAGGATTGCATGTACTTACTCTGACCGGATATTGAAGTTTTTTCTCGTAAACCCACATTGTCATGCACCTCCCGAAATATTAAACTTGCCATGGCCATGGAGCATCCTTCCAATCCCATGGGTAATTGGAGTAGCTATATCCAAAGTTTGTCAAAGGACCAAATTCTTTTTCGAATTTCTTCTTAATTTGTTTTCGCGTTTTGATGTACATATTATATTGAGAGATTGCATCATAATCTTCAGGGTGTGTATCAAGGTAAAGGGTAAGGTCAAGAATCACGAAATCTACAGCTTGTAACTCTTCCAGCACTTCATAATAATGGGGGGGAAGCTGTTTCATGTCAGTCTATTCTCCCTTCATCTTTTCATACGGGCTATAGTAGGGATCATAAAACACTTTCCATAGAGTACCTTTTTGTAACGCTTCTTTAGGCGAATATTGCTCCAGGTTGGGAGGTTGAAACCCTAAGTAAAGATTAGGGGGCGTTGAATAGACTTTCCGGGTAATAGGCTTACACGGATCGAATGGGCTTACATATGGGTAATAAGCTTTGTAAAATTCGTGCACGATAATCCCTCCTTTAAAGAAAATCCTTCGTAACAACATATGAAAAGGTTAAATAGAACATGTTAATTAATTTAAATTCATAAATATGAAGGGAAACTTTGTGAAAATGTTGAATACTACAGATGTAGGATATTAATGATGAGGTGGTCAAATGTTTGTAAAAAGTGCCATGATACCGAAACACAAATGCTATGTGGTTGATGAAAATGACTCGATCGAAAAGACCCTTAATGTATTGGAGCACCATAAAATTGATGGGGTGCCGGTACTCTCGAATGAAGAATATAAAGGGGTGGCAACACGCTACAATATTTATCAGAGCTTCTTCCTTTCAGGAATGGATAAAGAAGCCTTTCTCAAGGAGAAAAAGGTTCGTGATATTATTGCCGATACCGACAAATATATAACCGACAAAGATGTATTTGAAAATGCATTGGTCGAATTGAAGGATTCTCCGATTCTTCCAGTCGTAGGGCCAGATAAAAAGTTCCTTGGATTGATCACCCGCTTTGATGTACTTGATCAATTCAGAAGTGCATTCGGGATGGATCAAAAGGGAGTGAGAATCGCCTTTTCTTCTGTGGAAACAGAAGGAAGGATTGCCCGTCTTGGAGATATCGTCCAGCAGTATTCGGAATCGGTCATCTCCCTGGTTACCTTTGATGAAACCGATAAATTATTAAGACGTATCGTACTAAAGGTCGAAAAGAAGGACAATATGGATAAATTTCTCAATAAGTTGGAGAAATCAGGATTCCGCATTCTTGATATTCATGAAGATGAATAATTGACTGAAACCCTGTATGAAAAGAAATCCCTCTCATAAGATTTATGGGAGGGATTTTTTTGATCAATCATACTGTTAAACTGCTTATCACGTTTCTATTAGGGTATCTATTCATTAAATGGTTTCCGGCGGGTGAACTGCTGAACAGCTCTGAGTTCATTGTGGAGCTACTCTTAAATCCCGTGCCATTCTTTGCGGCAATGATGGCCTTTATGGTCGGGTTAATCGTCCAAGGGAATTTATTGAAATTCGAACTGTTTTCTATTCTAAGATTAATGAATGGTAAACTACATAAAGAATTAGTCTTCATCCCATTTCATATAGGCATCATCTATTTGTTGAGCACTTTTGGAATGTGGCAAACAATGATTTTTTCCTTCTTATCCATCTTTTATGGTATTATTTCTATAGATTTCCACCGACAAGGAGGCCACAATGCTTGAAATTAGTATATTTTTATTAGTAGGAGGAGTCAGTCTCCTCTTTTTTATGTTATATGAAGCACGTAGAAATGTTGTGAAAATGGAGAAGGTCAAGCTTCCTGCCCTTCCTCATCATATGAGCGCGATTTCCATCTTTTTTATATCTGATATACATAAGAGGGAAGTGTCAGACGGAATTATTGATGAAGTGAAAGGGAAAGTCGATTTTGTCATCATTGGCGGGGATCTGTTGGAAAAAGGAGTGCCCTACTCAAGAGTTGAGCAAAACTTAGATAAACTATTGACACTGGGAACGGTTTATTTCGTATGGGGCAATAATGATCATGAAGTGAATACGAACAGGCTGAAGGATATATTTAAACAAAAGGGAATCATTGAAATTGTAAATGATTCAGTTAAGGTGCCTATTCAAAACGGGAAGGTTAACCTGATCGGAGTGGACGATGCGAGTACGCAGAGAGCTTCTTACTCTTCTTCCCTTAAAAAAACAACACCGTATGAATTTAATATATTAATCAGTCATGACCCGAGACTTGTAAGGCAGGTACGAAAAGAAGAGGGGATTGACCTGATGTTGAGTGGCCATACACACGGTGGACAAATTCGATTGTTTGGTTGGGGACTGTATAAAAAAGGAAGACTTGAAAAGCTCCCACAGACCACCCTATTAGTAAGTAACGGCTATGGGACAACTGCGCTCCCATTACGCTTGGGAGCTCCTGCAGAGACCCATTTACTGAAAATCGAAAAGGAATGAAATGAACATTTGTTGTTCATTACCTGTACAAATTTTACACAGTGCGGTTTCTCGATTATAATTTTAGAGAGAAGAGAATTACTTTGGGGGACTATTTATGAGCAATGACAAGAAGTTAGAAGGCAAATACAATATAAAAGCTGTGTCCACAATCTTAGGAATACAACCAGGTACATTAAGGGCATGGGAGAGAAGATATCAGATAATTGCTCCTGTACGTAATGAATCAGGTCATCGATTGTACACAGAACAACATTTAAATATATTGAAATGGCTGGTTGAAAAGGTCAATCAGGGATTTACGATCAGTCAGGCAGTTGCGTTACTTGATAAACAAGAGCTGGAAGAAAATGAGATTGCATCCTCTGAACGAAAGGACCGCACTCAGAGCATCTCGGATGATTTGTTAAAAGCACTCTTAAGCTTTGATGAAACAAAAGCCCATGAATTAATCAACCAGTCGTTTGCTGTTTACACGATAGATAAAGTGGTGATCGATATCCTGGGCAGCTTGCTGGTTAAAATCGGAGACCTGTGGGAGAACGGGAAAATTACGACGGCTCACGAGCATTTTGCAACATCGATACTGAGATCCCGTATCGGAATCATCATGCACTCTTTTCCTCACAACGGAATCTTGCCTAAAGTAGTAGCAGTTTGCGGACCGGACGAATGGCATGAATTGGGATTGTTAATCTTTACTCTCTATGTAAGAAGAAAGGGATTTGAAGTAATCTATTTAGGCTCGAGTATTAAAGAAAATGATATCGACGTCGTTCTTGACGAAGTCGACCCTAAGTTTCTGTTCTTCTCCTGCACCTTAAGGGAAAATGTAGACAACCTGTTGTCACTCGTTACTTCATTAAAGAGTGAGCGGGATGGCCTGGAAATTGGAATTGGCGGTTTTGCAGTAGACCATCTCCCGAAAGAAAAGAAAGAGGAGTTTCAGGAACACATTGTCGGACAATCCAAACCTGATTGGGAACTATGGCTGAAAAGTAAATTATAATTGGATTATGCACTGTTTTCTGCCCCTTACATAGTATGGTGATAAATCGTCACACTCTAGGGGGTACGAAGATGAAGCTTGAAAGAATTTCTGACAACAAAATAAAATTTTCCATTAGTGTGGAAGAATTAGAGCAAAAAGGCTTATTTGAACAAGACCAATGGAAAGATTCCTATATGTGGCATGATCTTTTTGAAGACATGTTAGATGAAGTCCAAGGGAAGTTCGGCATTGAAACACAGATGGAAATCACCGTTGAGATTGAGTCATTTGATGATCAGGAAATCTGCATGATCCTCACATTAGAGTCAGAAGATGACTTTTCTGATTGGGAAGACGAAAGTGGAATCATGAAGTCCATGAATGATCATGATGTGCTCGTTTACTTTGAGGATTTCGAGGATGTACTGGACCTCCTTAAACGTATCAACGAATTGAACAAAGTGAACAATCGCCTTATACAATTAAGCATTTATTATTATGAAAAAAACTACTACTTACTTATTGAAAATCTATTGGAATACGATAGCTTGGTCATGGAGGCTATTTGCGCTGAATACGGTCAACAATCAAAGATTACGAAACATATCCTGATGGAGTACGGCTGTGCTGTTTTAATAAAGGATTCCATTGATAAAATTCTGTTCTATTTCTGATTGTGTTATGTGGCACCCAATCTTCACCCCCCTTTAGATATATGTTTTACTATGATTTATAAAATATCGACATTATTTTGCACTTTTAGGGTGATTCCTGGAAGTGTTTTTTGTTATGGTGATGGTTGTTGTGATTTTTTTGTATGGCCTGGCCAAGCCACCTCCGCTTTTCGCGATGTCCAGCTCCAGGGGCTTGGGGCTCGAGGTCATAAGCCAAGTAACCCAAAAAGGCAAAGAGCGCCTTTTCAGGTTACTCGTCTTATGCTTGTCGCCCCAGGGCAAGCCCCTTCCGCTTTTCGCGATGTCCAGCTCCAGGGCTTAGAGGCTCGAGGTCATAAGCCAGCCCCACCAAAAAGGCAAAGAGCGCCTTTCTGGTGGGGCCGCCTTATGCTTGTCGCCTCTGGGCAAAGCCCTTCCGCTTTTCGAAATGTCCAGCTCCGGCGGCTAGCCCCTCGAGGTCATAAGTCAAGACCACCAAAAAGGCAAAGAGCGCCTTTCCGGAGGTCTCGCCTTATGCTTGTCGGGCCTGCCCAAGCCGCCTCCGCTTTTCGCGATATCCAGCTCCAGGGGTTGGGGCTCGAGGTCATAAGCCAAGTAACCCAAAAAGGCAAAGAGCGCCTTTTCAGGTTACTCGTCTTATGCTTGTCGCCCCAGGGCAAGCCCCTTCCGCTTTTCGATTATGATAGCGTTTTCAAAAAAATCTTCTTTTTTTGATTTTCCTTCTTTGCAAGTAGAATTCAAACGTGTATACTATGTCATGAAAGCGGACGAGGTTCCGTTAAACAGTGAAGTATACTGGGAGGTTTACATAAATGGTAGCCGATAAGGGGAAAGAAAATCACCAAGCATCTGATCGACACGATGTATTGAAATCTACACAAACGGTTATTCATCTTGCTCTTGATAAATTGGGGTATTCACAAGAAGTATATGAATTATTAAAAGAACCTGTACGAATGTTAACGGTTAAAATACCAGTCCGGATGGATGATGGGAAAGTAAAGGTTTTCACGGGATACCGTGCTCAACATAATGATGCAGTTGGACCAACAAAGGGTGGGATTCGATTTCACCCGAACGTTACTGAAAAAGAAGTTAAAGCGCTTTCCATATGGATGAGCTTGAAATGTGGAATTGTAGACCTTCCATACGGTGGAGGTAAAGGGGGCATCATCTGTGATCCCCGGGATATGTCATTTAGAGAGCTCGAGCGATTAAGTCGTGGTTATGTACGCGCAATCAGCCAAATTGTCGGACCATCTAAAGATATTCCGGCTCCCGATGTTTTTACAAACTCGCAAATCATGGCGTGGATGATGGACGAATACAGCCGAATCGATGAGTATAATTCGCCAGGATTTATTACAGGGAAACCATTGGTGCTTGGGGGATCCCATGGTCGTGAAACGGCAACCGCGAAGGGCGTCACGATTTGTATTCATGAAGCAGCCAAGAAAAAAGGAATTAAGCTTAAAGGAGCGAGAGTAGTCGTTCAAGGCTTTGGTAATGCCGGAAGCTTCCTTGCAAAGTTTATGCATGATGCAGGAGCAAAGGTGATTGGGATTTCTGATGCTTACGGGGGACTTCATGACGAAGATGGGCTGGATATTGATTATTTGCTGGATCGTCGGGATAGTTTTGGAACGGTTACGAAATTATTTAATAATACGATAACAAATGAAGAACTATTAGAGCTGGACTGTGACATTCTCGTGCCTGCAGCCATCGAGAACCAAATCACGGAGAAAAATGCTCACAACATAAGAGCAAGCATTGTGGTAGAGGCAGCGAATGGACCGACAACGTTGGAAGCAACGAAAATCCTCACCGAGCGTGGAATCCTACTGGTGCCTGATGTGTTAGCATCATCGGGTGGGGTGACGGTTTCTTACTTTGAATGGGTACAAAATAATCAGGGTTATTACTGGTCTGAAGAAGAAGTGGAAGAAAAATTGGAGAAGATCTTGGTCAGCTCCTTTAATAATGTATACGAAACTTCCCAGTCCAGAAGAGTCGATATGAGACTTGCCGCCTATATGGTAGGAGTCAGAAAAATGGCCGAAGCATGCCGGTTCAGAGGTTGGATTTAATCCCAGTAAAGGATGAGATGAATGACATCTCATCCTTTTTCAATTCTAAATAATGGCGCATTACAATAATTTCAGCAGAAATTAGAAATCATACTACTGACGTGGCCATGAGCTTCGAGTGCTTCCTTTTGACCAAATCGCAAACTTATTCCATAATAATTGGGTAGTAATTATTTTAACATCTGAAATGAACGAACGTAAATTACCATTCAGATAGAGGAATTGAAGGAGTGTCTGAATTTGAAAATGGAAGAATGCATTATTGTAGGCGGGGGACCATGTGGGTTGTCAGCTGCTATTAGTCTAAAAGAAAAGGGTATCGATCCTTTAATCATTGAAAAAGGGAATATCGTGAATGCCATTTACCACTATCCCACTCATCAAACGTTTTTCTCATCAAGTGAAAAGCTGGAAATTGGTGACGTTCCTTTTGTTATTGAAGAACACAAACCAAGACGGAATCAAGCACTCGTGTATTATCGTGAAGTAGCGAAGCGGAAAGAATTAAGAATCAATCGATTCGAAACAGTTCAAAAGGTGGAGAAGCAAGATGGACGTTTTTCCGTTTCCACCTCAAAGAGAACGTATGAAAGTAAAAATATCGTCATTGCGACCGGTTACTATGATCATCCCAATTATTTAGAAATCCCAGGAGAGAAATTAGAGAAAGTCTTTCATTATTTTAAAGAAGCACATCCCTTTTTTGACACAGATGTGGTTGTGATTGGAGGGAAGAACTCAGCGGTTGATGCAGCACTTGAATTGAATAAAGCGGGATCAAGAGTCACCGTCTTATACCGGGGAAGCGAGTACTCGAAAAGTGTTAAGCCCTGGATACTTCCTAACTTTGATGCGCTTGTCAGAAATGGGGAGGTAGCGATGGAATTCAACGCGTGTGTAGAGGAGATCACAGAGGACTCTGTCATCTACAAGGTAAATGGTGAGAAGAAAGAAATCAAAAATGACTTTGTGTTTGCAATGACAGGTTATCACCCTGATCATAGCTTCCTGACGAAAATGGGAATAAACATTGACAAGGATACAGGTCGGCCTGCTTTTCATCAAGAAACGATGGAAACCAATGTAGAAGGAATCTATATTGCAGGTGTCATTGCTGCGGGAAACAATGCGAATGAGATCTTTATTGAAAATGGTCGAATGCATGGCGGATTGATCGCTGAATCCATTACACAAAAAGAAAAATGACAAAGAAAGAGGCTCTGCTGTGAGCCTCTTTCTTATATTATGGTTACTTTTCAACCAATGAGACAATCTTAATTTTTGAAAATCGTTTCTAGTTCTTTAATGTCATCGGTTTGGGACAGAGCCACCATTAACTTGATTCTTGCCTTTTGTCCGTTTAGGCCATTCGAGAAGATCACTCCTTTTTCTTTCAGTTGTTTCCCTCCTCCTGAATAGCCGTATATATCCTGAACAATCCCATTAAAGCATCTTGAAACCAATACAACCGGGATATTAGCTGCTAACAGTCCGTTAATTCCATCTACCGTATCAGGAGGTAGATTTCCTTGCCCTAATGCTTCAATTACAACCCCATCGTACTGTAAATCTTTTATGGCAACTAATAAGCCTGAATCCATTCCAGCATATGCTTTGATCAGGGTAACCCTCTTGGATATGTCACAAACCTGATAATGCTCATTTGATGTAGGCTGATGATGAAAAAGAACGCCTCTTTTAGTCACAATCCCGATTGGGCCATACTGTGGACTTTGAAAGGTAGATACATTGCTTGTGTGAGTTTTGGTCACGTTCTTAGCAGAGTGGATTTCGTCATTCAGTACGACTAAAACTCCTTTGTTCTTGGATTTGTCATCAGCAGCTACCCGAACGGATGAAATGAGGTTATAAAGACCGTCCGCTCCAATCTCATTACTTGATCTCATTGCCCCTGTAACGACAAGGGAGACTGGAAGAGAAAGGGTTAAATCCAGGAAGTAGGCAGTTTCTTCGAGCGTATCTGTTCCGTGGGTAATGACGACTCCGTCAAATGATTTTTCCCTATATTTCGTTTCGATTATCTCTTTTAATTGCTGCATATGCTCTGGTGTAATATGGGGGGAAGGCAGATGAAATGCTTCTAAGACCGTCAGATTTGCTAAATTCGATACGATAGACGTGTGTACCGAAAGGGGATTTTCCTTCCCGGGAGTGACTGCTCCAGTCTGTTCGTCTTCCATCATAGAGATGGTACCGCCTGTATGTATGACCAAAATATCTTTCTTCAAAGTTCATTCCTCCAACCAAATAAATTCCTGTTTCCATTCCTACATTAACATGATACGATTAAGAAAACAGAAAGAAAAGAGGACTTTTTTATGCTGGTGATTTTATCAGCGGGTATAGCACCAGGATTAGCATTGCTAAGTTACTTTTATTTGCGGGATGAATATGACGCAGAACCCATTACGCTAGTGTTCAAAACCTTTATGTATGGGGCCCTTATCACCTTTCCTATTATGTTCTTACAATATGTGTTAGAAGTTGAAGGAATCATTGATTCCAATTGGTCGACGGCATTCATTTCTTCAGGGCTTTTAGAAGAATTCTTCAAATGGTTTATTTTAATGTTTGCGATTTTCCAACATGTTGATTTTAATGAACCATACGACGGTATTATTTATGGTGCAAGTGTGTCACTTGGATTCGCTACTATTGAAAATATTTTGTATTTGGTTGCAAACGGTGTTGAACATGCATTTGGAAGAGCGATCCTGCCTGTTTCAAGTCATGCGTTGTTCGGTGTCATTATGGGATATTACTTAGGAAAAGCAAAATTTTCCTCCAGTGAAGAAAGGCATAAGTGGCTTTTCATTGCGATTTCTGTGCCCCTGTTGTTACACGGAACTTATAATTACATCTTTTTAGCCGAGAAGAACTGGATCTATTATATGGTGCCGTTTATGTTTTTCTTATGGTGGCTTGGTTTGAAGAAAGTGAAAAGTGCTCATCGATTAACTGAAAAGAAATACACGGGTACTGATTTCGAAAAAGAAATTATTTAAAAGGACGCTTGTTATTAAAAGCGTCCTTTTTTGCATTTTCAGATCCGTATAAACTCCCATAAAAAAACCGCCCAATGAAAGACGGTTTAATAAAATATCTACTTATACGCAGCTGCAAGGTCGGTTTTAGGAGCCTCTTTCCGTTTCACTTCATCAATTTTATTCACGAACATTTGAAACACTTTTCTTTTTTCGTCCAATTCGCGTATGTATTCCTTCAGTTCATTGTACTTTTCTTCAAAAGGCTTATGATACATTTCCCTTATATTTTCGATGATTTCCTCATTTACTGTTGATTGAATGACTTGCTTTGTAATTCCGTACTTATAGGAATACACCTTCAGTTCCTTCTTTATCTCTTCATAGTCAGTATTAATCTGATCCAACACCTCTGAAATATCTTCTTTCCATTCATCTAATGACTTCGCTAAATAGTCTTCCATCATGACCTCCCCCTCTTATTGCGGATTTGTTTGAAGTAATCCTCATTCTATTTTAACTCAGGTTGTTTACATGGCTTTTGCTGGGACATTACAGAGTCTTATCATTGTTGCTTTCTAAATTTTATTATTCACTTGTATAAAATGGGAGCCTCTACAAAAACTAGAGTTAATGTTAATTGAAGATATGGAGGTTAAAGCATTATGAATAGTCGTTTCAAATTGATTTCTACTTCAGTCGTCATGGTGCTTATGTGTTCTCTTTTTATGATTTCGTCTGAAGGAGAGAAGGCAGACGCATTTACGAATCAAGTGATACAACATGGCGCAACAGGTGAGGATGTAATCGAGCTTCAGTCCAGACTTCAATATATCGGATATTATAACGGCGATATTGATGGAGTGTTCGGGTGGGGCACATATTGGGCACTGAGAAACTTTCAATATGAGTTCGGTCTTCCCATCGACGGCCTGGCTGGTGCCGAAACAAAAGAAAAACTAGTGAAAGCTTCAAAGTATAATAAGCAATTCGTAAAAGAACAAATAGAAAAAGGCAACAATTTCAGTCACTATGGCGGAACAGATTTAAATAAACAAAAAGGTCCTGGAGGTGGCGGGGCTAAAGGCGGAACATCCGGTGGAAAAGCAGCTCCTGAAAAGAAGCCTGCTCCAAAACCAACACCCACTCCATCCAAGCCAACGGCAGTGAACACGCCTAATGGATTTTCACAGAACGACATTCAACTTATGGCAAATGCCGTATATGGAGAAGCCCGTGGTGAGCCTTATGAGGGACAAGTTGCAGTAGCGGCCGTCATTCTGAATCGAATTGACAGCTCAGCATTCCCGAACACAGCGGCGGGGGTTATCTTTGAGCCTGGTGCCTTTACAGCCGTAGCAGATGGGCAAATATGGTTAACGCCAAATGAAAAAGCGAAAGAAGCGGTTTTAGATGCCATAAACGGCTGGGATCCTTCTTCAAGTGCTCTCTATTACTTTAACCCTGTGACAGCAACAAGCAAGTGGATTTGGTCACGTCCACAAATCAAGAAAATTGGAAAGCACATATTCTGTAGTTAAAGAGGTGAAGTACATTGCTACGTGTCATTTTAATAACGGTGCTCGTCCTTGGTGTTGCAGGAACCGCATTCTGGGGATACCAAGAGCATCAGGAAAAAAATGCGATATTAATCAATGCTGAAAATAACTATCAAAGAGCGTTCCATGAGTTAACTTACCAAGTGGATCTGGTTCACGATAAAATAGGTTCGACTCTTGCCATGAATTCAAGGAAATCATTGTCTCCGGCACTTGCCGATATATGGAGATTAACTTCTCAGGCGCACAGTGATGTAGGGCAGCTTCCGTTAACGCTGCTGCCGTTTAATAAAACAGAAGAGTTCTTAAGTAATATTGGAGATTTCAGCTACCGAGTAGCAGTGAGGGATTTAGATAAGAATCCCTTAACGGATAAAGAATATAAATCACTTGAAAATTTGTATGAGCAAAGTGCAGATATTCAGAATCAGTTAAGAAAGGTGCAACATCTGGTTATGGAGAACAACCTGAGATGGATGGATGTGGAGCTTGCTTTGGCGTCAGGAAATGAACAGGCTGATAACACCATTATAGATGGTTTTAAAACCGTTGAAAAGAATGTATCCGGATATGATGAAGCAAACTTTGGTTCTACAACATTTGTGAATACTGAGAAGAAAGACCGGAATTTTCAGAAGATTAAAGGGAAAGAGATTTCAAAGGATGAGGCCGTTTCGATCTTAAGAAAATACTCCGGGATAAGTGAAAAGATTGATGCGAAAGTAACGAAGAGCGGAAAAGGCTCTGACTATAAATTTTATAGTGTTACGGTTGAAAAGGGTAAAACCCATGCAAGCATGGATATTACTCAAAAAGGTGGATATCCAATCTGGTATATCAACAATCGGGAAGTCCAGAAAGCAAAAATCAGCTTAAATAAAGCGGCAGAGAAAGCGACTGCCTTCCTGAAGGATAACGACTTTGAGAAATTAGAACTATTTGAAAGTGCACAGTATGACAACATTGGTATTTTCACTTATGTGACAGTATTGGATGGTGTAAGGATATATCCGGACTCTGTTAAAATAAAGGTAGCATTGGATAATGGACACATTGTCGGATTTGCTGCGGAAGAATATTTGAAGAATAATCATGACAGGGAAATCGGACAGCCGTCCATTACACAAGCTGAAGCTAAAGAAACGACAAACCCTAATCTAAAAGTAATGGAAGAGCGTAAAGCGGTAATTGTGAATGATCTCAATGAAGAAGTGCTATGCTACGAATTCTTAGGTATGCTGGGTAAAGATACCTTTAGAATATTTATCAATGCAAACACAGGAGAAGAAGAAAAAGTAGAGAAGCTCAGAAAAGCAGAACCGATTTATGAAGAAGTCGTCTAAGCTTTTAGAGGGACGGACCTCCGATATGGAGGTCCGTCCCTTTTCTTTAGATGTAGAAAAATTCAGAATAGAGATTCAAAAAGGTATGGAAAGGTGAGGAATGTCATGCCATAATATAGATACATAAAATGGGAAAGTGAGAGTATTGTACTATGATAAAAGCAGGTACCACATTACAGTTGGAACCCATACATAATGATACATTTGAACGGTATAGGTGCAGGGTCGTTGAAATCGGGGAAGAAGGGCTCTTTATCGATTACCCTATTCATACAAAAACAGAGAAAGCCGTTTTCTTAATAGATGGTACACAACTTAAAGCAAGTTTCATCGTTAATGAACAGACGGTACTTATGTTTGAAACAGAAGTGAAGGGCCGCAAACTATCCAAAATACCGATGATCCACATTCATTATCCAGGAGAGGAAGGTTTAGAGAAGGTCCAAAGAAGACAGTTTGTGCGAGTAGAAGCGAACACAGATATCTCAATAAAAATAAATGAGGATTATTTTCCTACGGTTACTGAGGATATCAGTGCAGGAGGATGCGCGGTATTGGTGAGAAAAGGAATGGACCTGAAAAGTGGTTCTAACATATCAACCACCATCGTTTTACCTATGCAAACGGGTGAGAACCAGTATGTAGAAATAGAAGGTAAAGTTATCCGCGTCTGGGAAAAAGGTCACAAAAAAGTTGCAAGCGTTGAATTTGTACATTTAACTAAAAAACAACGTCAGCTTATTTTAAGATATTGTTTTGAAAGACAGTTGAATTTAAGAAAAAAAGGGTTACTTGAATAAAATTCCATAATTTACACATACTTTTTCTATAATAATGAATAGGAAAAGGGTGAATACAATTAAATCCGTTGAGCGAATATTAATCAAATTAGTCATTATACATTTCATTTTATTAATAGCGGTCCAATTTGTCATCCATGAATTAAATATCCTTCCGGAGCTCAATAAGATCGTTTTTTATGAAGGCGTCGAAAAAATGGAGTACAGCGAAATAGTCGAAACCTTATCCGGTAAAGCAGGTAATTGATTGCCTGCTCTTTTTTTTGAATAAAGATTCTTTCAACGTGGTGTGAGATTTATGTTAAAATAGGTAAGAAAATTATTAGGAAATTAAGTAGGTGGATTAGTTGAAGAAATTAAGAATTGCGATCGATGGTCCTGCAGCTGCAGGGAAAAGTACTGTGGCGAAAATTGTAGCAGGGAAATTATCTTATCTTTATATTGATACTGGGGCGATGTACCGCTCATTAACATATAAAGCTTTGAAACAGAATATAGACTTGCATGATGAAAATGAGTTGAAGGAATTATTAGCTCAAACAAAAATCACGCTTGAACCGACTGAAGATGGACAAATTGTATATGTAGACGGGGAAAATGTGACAGATGAAATTCGTCAAGCCACAGTTACCAATTCAGTATCTCATGTGGCCGTTCATTCTGAAGTTAGAGAAGAGATGGTGAACAGGCAGCAGCAGTTGGCTAAACAAGGTGCTGTTGTAATGGACGGAAGAGATATCGGGACCCATGTTATTCCTGACGCTGAAATAAAAGTATTTTTACTGGCAAGCGTAGATGAAAGAGCCCAAAGAAGACATGAGGAAAACATTTCGAAAGGGTTCCCTTCTGATCTGGAACAATTAAAAGTTGAAATTGCCCGCCGTGATAAGATCGATTCAGAAAGAGAAGTAGCTCCACTTAAGAAAGCGGACGACGCAACTGAAATAGATACAACTTCACTATCCATCCCTGAAGTCGTGGATCAAATTATGCTGTTAGTAGAAAGGAAAGGTTAATGTGAACTTATATTCCTTTGCTAAAGGTCTCGTAAAATCGATTCTTTCCCCTCTCTATCGCATTGAGGTCAAAGGTTTGGAGCATTTCCCTGAAGAGGGGGGAGTCTTATTATGCACCAACCATATTGATAACCTGGACCCCCCGGTGGTGGGGATTTCAGCTCCCAGACCTGTTTCTTTCATGGCTAAAGAAGAGCTTTTCAGTGTCCCGGTATTAGGTAAGCTATTACCGGATTTACGGGCATTCCCGGTGAAAAGGGGAATGAGCGACCGGGAAGCACTAAGGAAAGGTTTGCAGGTCCTTAAACAAGGAGATGTTTTAGGACTGTTCCCAGAGGGTACTAGAAGTAAGACAGGTAAAATAGGTAAGGGATTGGCAGGAGCGGGTTTCTTTGCTCTTCGTTCCGAGGCTTACGTTGTACCATGTGCAATCATTGGACCCTATAAGCCTTTCAGGAAATTAAAGGTCGTATTCGGACCGCCTATTGCTATGGAGGGCATTCGAGAACAAAAACTGAATGCAGAGAAAACAACTGAAATTATTATGCAGCACATCGAAAAACTAATACATGAGCATGAATAATATGAGCTTTCTCGCTTGACAAAAAGTAGTATTTATTAGAAGTTAGTAGAAAGAATATTTTAAATTGCGAAGTCTCGCAATTATCAAAAATCTTTGCAGTCATGGATTAAGGAGGAGTACATAATGGAAGACATGAATGGAATTGAAGTGAAAAATCTTGAAATCGGTGAAAAAGTTAAAGGGACAGTCACTAAGGTTGAAGAGAAACAGGTCTTAGTTGACGTTCAAGATAGCAAAGTGGATGGCATCATTCCAATTAGTGAACTCTCAAGCCTTCATATCGAAAAAGCTTCTGATGTAGTCAGTGAAGGGGATGTACTTGAGTTAATCGTGACAAAAGTTGAAGAAGAACTTCTTGTTCTTTCCAAACGAAAAGTAGATGCTGAAAAAGCATGGGAAGAAATGAAGGTTCGCTTTGAAAATGGCGACATCTTTGAAGCAGAAGTCAAAGATGTCGTGAAGGGCGGACTTGTAGTTGATCTTGGTGTCAGAGGATTTGTTCCTGCATCATTAGTTGAAGACTATTATGTTGAGGATTTCTCGGACTATAAGGACAAAACTTTGACGTTCAAGATTGTTGAATTGGATCAGGAAAAAAATCGTTTGATCCTTTCGCACCGGGCTGTTGTAGAAGCGGAAAAGCAACACCAGAAGAAGCAGCTTCTTACGGATATTGAATCTGGTGCTGTTCTTGAAGGTACAGTTCAGCGTATCACAGATTTCGGAGCGTTCGTAGACATTGGTGGAGTAGATGGATTGGTTCATATCTCCCAACTTTCACACGAGCACGTTGAAAAGCCTTCTGACGTAGTAACTGAAGGACAAAAAGTACAGGTCAAAGTTCTAAGCGTCGATCGTGACAATGAACGTATTTCTTTATCCATTAAAGAAACCCTGCCAGGACCTTGGAGTGATATTTCAGAAAAGGCACCTAAAGGCAGTGTTCTGGACGGAGTGGTTAAGCGCTTAGTGTCATATGGAGCATTTGTAGAAGTGTTGCCTGGTGTTGAAGGTCTTGTTCACATCTCTCAAATTTCACATAAGCATATCGGTACGCCGCACGAAGTCCTTCAGGAAAACCAAGAAGTACAAGTGAAAGTATTGGATGTAAATGAGAATGATCAACGTTTATCTTTAAGCATCAAATCTCTTGAAGAAAAAGAGGAAGAAGTAACTGATTACGAAATGCCCGAAGAAAATACCGGCTTCCAATTAGGTGAAATGATTGGTGACAAATTAAAAGATCTTAAGTAATGGTGATGAATAGTGACAAGAGCTCAAAGAAAGCAAGACCACATTAATTACGCTTTATCAACTGGCCAACAACGAAGAACAGGTTTTGATGAAGTTGCTTTTGTCCACCAAAGCTTACCGAATATAGCAGTAGATGAAGTTCATCTACAGGCAGAGATTGGCGAACTTATTTGGAGTTCGCCAATTTTCATAAATGCTATGACAGGCGGCGGTGGTGAATCAACTTCTAAAATCAATGAAGAATTAACGATTCTTGCACGTGAAACAGGTCTGGCCATCGCTGTCGGATCTCAAATGTCCGCGCTAAAAGACCCATCTGAACGAAAAACGTACGAAATCGTTCGTAAACATAATCCAAATGGCATCGTTTTTGGGAATTTGGGAAGTGAAGCAACCGTTCAACAGGCAAGAGATGCCGTAGAGATGATTAGTGCCAATGCGTTGCAAATCCACTTAAATGTCATACAAGAATTAACCATGCCAGAAGGTGACAGGGACTTCAGAGGGGCGATGGACAGGATTCAGGAGATTGCTGAAAGTATTCCAGTACCTGTCATAGTGAAAGAAACAGGTTTTGGTATCAGTAAAGAGACTGCTGAATCCTTGTCCCACTCGAACATTTCAGCCATTGATGTGGGGGGATTCGGTGGTACGAACTTCTCTAAAATCGAAAATCAACGCAGAAAACGAATGTTGGAATTCTTCGATGATTGGGGTATACCTACTGCCATTTCGATTGCTGAAAGTCATGCAACATCCAGGAAGCCCATTCTTGCTTCTGGTGGTGTCCAAAATAGCTTAGACATCGTTAAGTCGCTAGGCTTAGGAGCATCTGGTGTAGGGATGGCCGGCATCATCCTCAAGCAGCTATTAGACTCGGGGCTTAAGGACACCATTGAAGAAGTGAATCAAATTCATACGGATATTAAATTCCTGATGAGTGCGCTGGGGTGCAGGCGTTTAGAAGATCTTCACAGAGTTCCACTCGTTTTATCAGGCGACGTGTTTCATTGGCTGGACGTTAGAGGATTGAATCCAGGAAGTTATAGCAATAGAACGTTTAATAAGTAAAAAGAACGAATTCTCTTTTGGGAATTCGTTCTTTTTTTGTTGCTTGATTTTAGTTGTTGCTTTTTCGGGTATTTTTGTAAAGTGGCAGAATTAACCCATAAAACGGCTGAATTATAGTTTGTTTACAAGACATCCAGCCAAATATGCTTGTCGCCTCTACCCAAGCCGCCTTCGCTTTTCTTGATGTCCAGCTACAGGGGCTTGGGTCTCGAGGTCATAAGCCAAGTCACCCAAAAAGGCAAAGGACGCCTTTCCGGGTGACTCGCCTTATGCTTGTCGCCCCAGTGCGAGCCCCTTCCGCTTTTCTAGGTGTCCAGCTCCGGCGGCTAGAGGCTCGAGGTCATAAGTCAAACATGCCAAAAAGGCAAAAAGCGCCTTTCTGGCATGTTCGCCTTATGCTTGTCGCCTCTACCCAAGCCGCCTTCGCTTTTCTTGTTATCTCTGTCCCTTTTTGGCTTCTTCCGGTCCTTGCAGGCTTGTTGCTCCGTTGTAGTGCAGGGCCTGGTCTCTGTCTGATTCGACTCGTTTGCTTTGTTTTAGTTTCTTTTCTTGACGATCTTTACCCATCATAAACACCTCCCTTTCTTATTTTTTCTTTGAAAAAATGATTCATACATGAATGAGATACATAAAGATTTTCCATAATGTAGATAATAGGAGGGAGTGAGTATTGTGGATGGGATTCTGTATTTATGGCTGATTTGGGGAATTTGGATTTTTACGACGTTTATGATGAATAAGGCACACCCATATCGTTTCCATTATTCCTTCATTTGTTTAGTGTTATTATGCGTCTTTCCGTATGGTTTGAAAGTAGGTTCTGTGGAGGTTGCGGTACCGGTTTTTGTTTTAGGACTTATTTGTATCCATTACATAAGAATTTTTAGTTTGAAAGAAAAATTATATATGCTTGTAGCCATTCTGGCGATGGGGATGCTTTATGCGGGCATAGGGTTAGTGGCTATATATGATCCTGTTCTAATGTTCATTGATCGAAACCTAATAATGGCTCTATCGCTTGCTTTCCTGAGTATTTTCTTCTATAACGCGTCTTCGTATTTGTTCCGGATGATCGCTGTTGCCGGAAGCAGTATAGTGGGGGAAGTGTTTATGAGTATCCCATTAAAGAATGTAGGATTTTTATATCCCATCGGTGGACCTGGTTACCTCGATGTCCTGGCTATTTCCATTGGAATTCTATTAGCTGTTAAATTATTTGAAGAAATAAATCAGTTATTCAACATCAAAGTTCAAACAAACAAAGGGGAAATGAAAAATCTATGAATGAGTATGTGTATCCTGTCATCTTCGGAGTAGTAGTTGGGACATTAACCAGAATCTATATGCTGCGTACAGACTATCGCCAATATCCCACTTATTTGCATGGGAAGATTATACATATTGCTCTTGGATTTATTGCTGCTGGTTTAGGCACCATCGCGATTCCTGCTTTACTAGAGGAGAACTTCACGGCGATTACTTTCTTAACCGTTGCTGCGTCTCAATTTCGGGATGTGCGAAATATGGAGAGGAACACATTGACAGAGTTAGATGCATATGAACTTGTCCCTAGAGGGGCTACATACATCGAAGGGATTGCCGTAGCATTTGAAAGCCGTAATTATTTGGTTATTTTCACGTCTCTCTTAGCCACTTTAGCTTATATTGTCTTTAACTTCTATGTAGCGCTGGTGATCAGTGCGATATGTATGGTGATTGCACATAAACTAATGGCTGGAGGCAGATTGAAGGATATCGTAACTATTGAATATGTGAAGCCTCATTTTGATGGGGCCGGACTTTACGTTGATAATATTTACATCATGAATATTGGATTAAAGGTAAGGCAAGAAGAAATTTTAAAGTATGGAATGGGGTTTGTCCTTTCTCCCAAATCATTCGATGCCAGATCAACGGTAGCGAACCTTGGTCAAAGGCAGGCGATTCTTCATGATATGTCTACTTCGTTGGGGATATTTAAAGATTCAGGGACTCCGGCATTAACGCCACTGGCCAAGAGGGATTTAGACGATGGTCGAATAGGTGTCTTCGTCCTTCCGCAGCGAAAGGATGTAGAGAAAGCCATTGCCATTCTTGGACAAGTGCCGACATTGGAAAATGCGATAAGAATGCCGTCAGAATCGAAAGCGAATCAGGAGGGTGGTAAATTAGAATGAGTACAACGATCCAAAAGTTTATTCTCGCGACGGTTACGACATCACCTGAAAAAGTTCCTAGTGGAACAAGCGTCTTTTATTGTAAAACAGATGAGGAATTGCAAAAGATCTGTGCGAATTTAGAGGCGATTCTCGATGGCATTGCCCATGAACTGGATGAAGGACTATTCATCATTGTAAAACATTGATTGCTAGTTTATTCTTTTATTGATAAAATAGTTAAGTTAGGGGGGACTGTCCCATAAGGAAACAATACCTTAAGGGCCGGTCCTTCTTATGCATAACTCCGATTGATGATTGAAAAGGTATAATAAGAGGAAATGTAAGAATAGGACAACCTTCTTACAGAAAGGGTGAATAACGTGACAAAACCAGTAGTAGCAATCGTAGGGCGTCCAAACGTTGGGAAGTCCACGATCTTTAATAGAATTGTTGGTGAAAGAATCTCCATTGTTGAAGATGTGCCTGGTGTAACAAGAGACCGTATATATAGTTCTGCTGAGTGGCTGACTCATGAATTTAACATTATAGATACAGGTGGGATTGAACTTGGGAATGAACCATTCCTAGATCAAATCAGGCAGCAGGCTGAAATTGCCATTGATGAAGCAGATGTGATTGTCTTTTTGACGAATGGCCGTGAAGGTGTGACAGCTGCAGATGAAATTGTAGCCAAAATCCTTTATCGCTCTAAGAAACCGGTCGTACTGGGGATTAATAAAATTGATAACCCAGAAATGAGGGAAATGATTTATGATTTTTACTCCCTTGGATTTGGGGAACCATATCCAATTTCAGGTTCTCATGGTCTTGGGTTAGGAGACCTACTTGATGATGTTGTGAAACACTTTAACCAAGAGGAAGAAGAGGACTATGCAGAAGATGTGATCAAATTTTCATTAATTGGTCGACCGAATGTCGGGAAATCCTCCCTGGTTAACGCCTTATTAGGAGAAGAGCGTGTGATTGTGAGTAATGTTGCAGGAACGACGCGGGATGCCATTGATTCCTCCTACACGTATGATGGACAGGATTATGTCATCATTGATACTGCAGGCATGAGGAAAAAAGGTAAAGTGTATGAGACCACTGAAAAATACAGTGTGTTAAGAGCTCTTAGAGCGATTGAACGTTCCGATGTCGTCTTATCTGTCATTGATGGAGAAGAAGGGATTATCGAGCAAGATAAAAAAATTGCCGGGTACGCACATGATGCAGGTCGAGCAATCGTAATCGTCGTGAACAAATGGGACGCCGTTGATAAAGACGAGAAAACCATGAACAAATGGGAAAAGAATATCCGCGAACATTTTCAATTCCTTGATTATGCTCCGATCGTTTTTCTATCTGCCAAAACAAAGAAGCGCATTCATACATTACTGCCGATCATCAATATGGCAAGTGAAAATCATGCCCTGCGAGTACAATCGAGCGTGTTGAATGAAGTGGTCATGGATGCAGTAGCAATGAATCCGACTCCTACAGATAATGGGAAGCGACTCAGAATCTACTACGCGACTCAAGTGGCTGTGAAGCCGCCAACATTCGTGGTATTTGTGAATGATCCGGAATTAATGCACTTCTCATACGAACGATTCTTGGAAAATAGAATACGTGATGCATTTGGATTTGAAGGAACTCCTATTCGTATTATTGCTCGGGCAAGAAAATAATAAGGTGGGTGTAAAAATGAAAAGTTCAAAGAATATAACGGTTGTTGGCGCAGGAAGCTGGGGGACGGCACTTGCGATGGTCCTGGCTGATAATGGACTGGAAGTAAGACTATGGGGACACAAAAAAGAGCAGATTGATGAAATTAATACTCAACATACCAACGAAAAGTACCTGAAAGAGGTCAAGCTCCCGGAAACCATCAAGGGTTATCATGATCTTGGTGAGTCTTTAGATGGCGTTGATACAATCATTCTGGCTGTACCGACGAAAGCGATCCGCGGAGTATTGGGTCAAATTCAAGAGGTTCAACGTGCACCATTAACCGTTGTTCATGTGAGTAAGGGGATTGAACCTGATTCACTTCTGAGAATTTCGGAAATGATTGAAGATGAAATGAAACCTGATAACTTACATACAGTGGTGGTATTGTCCGGACCTAGTCACGCTGAGGAAGTGAGTCTGAGGCACCCAACGACTGTGACCGTATCCTCTAACGATATGAAGGCTGCTGAAGAGATTCAGGACTTATTCATGAACATGAATTTCCGTGTATATACGAATCCCGATATGCTGGGGGTTGAGATCGGTGGAGCCTTAAAGAATATCATAGCCCTTGCAGCCGGAATTACAGACGGATTGGGTTATGGAGATAATGCAAAAGCCGCTCTTATAACGAGGGGTCTTGCAGAAATAGCCCGTTTGGGAACCAAGATGGGAGCAAACCCATTAACATTTTCTGGTTTAACAGGCATCGGTGATCTGATCGTTACATGTACAAGTGTACATTCAAGAAACTGGAGAGCGGGAAATATGCTTGGTAAAGGTCATAACCTTGATGAGGTCCTGGACAATATGGGGATGGTCGTTGAGGGCGTACGCACAACGAAAGCTGCTCATCAGTTAGCAGACAAGTATGAAGTGAATATGCCCATTACCGACGCTTTGTATGATGTGCTATTCAATAAAGTAGAAGCGAAAGAAGCGGTAGACCACTTAATGGGACGTGTAAAGACAAACGAGATGGAAGACCTCGTGAACATTCTTGGTGAGCGATTAAATTAAGTTGATACTTTTACGGTAGAATGCATGACAACTTTCACTAATGAATCTTTCGAAACAATGAATTAATCTTGGAAGAATAGGCATTCGAGGATGCGAAGTGCGCCCCTGTTGCATACACTGTCATGAATATATACAGCTTTGCCTATGGATGGGTAGGTCTCGCTTTGTTTAGAGCAGCTCAAGTATTTTGACATCATTCAAATGATGCTTAAATACTTGGGAAGCTCTTTTTTTTGATAATCTCTCCCGAGGGGAAGTCCGTAAAGGTACATCTTGAGGTTTGTAACAGATTCTTGAACAACGATTCTTTTCTATTCTTTTGTAAAAATCTTATGATATAATACATTCGATAACAGGAGGGATGTATGTTGGATTCAATGATGAAGATGTGGATTTCGTTTGCATCGATGGGATTCATGTTTTTTGCCATATTAACGATCTATTTTAGCAGGTATAAGATCAAACAGAAATTCTTGCGCTTTATTACAGCATTCATGGCATATATAATGATGATTGCCGGTGGACTTATGATGATCTATATTGTATTTAGTGGACCGACCAATTAGGTTGCTGTCCGATTGAAAGGACGTTTTTGGATTGAAACGCTTAGGTTTAATTGCATTTCTTCTTATTTTAACTATGAGTATTCTTTCTGGATGTATGTACCCTGAGGAAAAGCTTAGTCAGAATCAGATCCCTTATGAAACGCAGGTGAAAGCTGTACAAGATGCGGTCGTAACCTATCAGAAGGACAATAATGGGTTGCTTCCAATTAAGACCCGAGACCAGGATACACCTATTTATCAGAAGTATCCTATTGATTTCAGAAAGCTTTCACCTCAGTACTTAGCAGAGATTCCAGGGAATGCTTTTGAAAACGGTGGGATTTTTCAATATGTTTTGACTGACGTGGAGGAAGATCCTCAAGTCAAGATTTTTGATCTACGGTTGGCGGAACGAATAAGGGAATTGAAAATCAGAATAGAAGCTCAAGGTTACCCGCCATTTAAAGAGGAAGTAGCCAATAATGTATATACATTAAATTATAAAGAACTGGGGTATGATGGTGAAGTGTACGTAAATAGCCCATACTCAAACAAGAACCTACCCCTTGTCATAAATGGTGACGGTGACATATTTGTAGATTACTCAATGGACTTATTTGAACAGATCAAATCGACTGATAAAGAACTGGAACCCGGTACAGATATCCGGAATTTACTTGTCGAGGACACTTTTTTTGTTCCAGCTTATTCTTTACCTTATACGGTGGATGAAAATAACGATCCTGTCTTTATGACAAAATAGGCATAACCCTTTCCTTGCAAAATATATTGTAAGGGAAGGGTTATTATTTTTATGTCATCCTTTATAGGGAAATTTCATCAAAACTAATGATCATAAATGCTAAAGACATAATAAATTTTTATACTTTTAATCATAAGGGGGGAAAAAAAGCATATTAATAGTCATAAGTCATTGGGACAACATCATAAATATAGAATGTGAGACAGAATACACGGATGAAACATCCCTGGAATATAAGATGGGAGGGAATCTCTTGGAAAGAGTCGATCTATTTAAGGACATTGCCGAAAGAACAGGCGGAGATATCTATTTAGGTGTGGTAGGAGCAGTTAGAACAGGAAAATCAACATTCATCAAGAAGTTCATGGAACTTGTCGTCCTTCCTAACATCGCAAGTGAATCAGAACGAGCAAGAGCGCAGGATGAGTTACCTCAAAGTGCGGCAGGCAGGACCATCATGACGACTGAACCGAAGTTTGTTCCGAATCAAGCCATCTCTGTTCATGTCGATGAAGGGCTCGAAGTGAATATTAGATTGGTAGATTGTGTGGGATATACGGTACCGGGTGCTAAAGGATATGAAGATGAAAATGGGCCTAGAATGATCAATACACCATGGTATGAAGAACCTATTCCATTCCATGAAGCGGCCGAGATCGGTACGCGTAAAGTCATCCAGGAACACTCCACGATTGGAGTTGTGGTGACAACCGACGGTTCCATCGGGGAAATTGGCAGAGGCGATTACATCCAAGCGGAAGAGAGAGTCATTGAGGAACTGAAAGAAGTAGGTAAACCATTTATCATGGTCATCAACTCGGCGAGACCTCATGCTCCTGAGACAGAAGACCTAAGAGTGAAACTTCAAGATAAGTATGACATCCCAGTCCTCGCCATGAGTGTAGAGAGCATGAGAGACTCAGACGTCCTCAACGTGCTGAGAGAAGCACTTTTCGAATTCCCGGTACTTGAAGTGAATGTGAATCTTCCAAGCTGGGTAATGGTTCTGAAAGAAGAGCACTGGCTAAGACAGAACTATCAGGAAGCCGTGAAAGAAACTGTTAAGGATATTAAACGGCTGCGGGATGTGGATCGTGTGGTTCATTACTTCAGTGAATTTGACCATATTGAACGGGCAGGACTTGCCGGCATTGATATGGGGCAAGGAATCGCAGAGATTGACCTGTACGCCCCTGACGAACTGTATGATGAAGTACTGAAGGAGATTGTAGGGGTGGAAATTCGCGGGAAAGATCATCTCCTGGAATTAATGCAGGACTTCGCTCATGCAAAAGCGGAATACGACCAGATTTCAGATGCATTGAGAATGGTGAAGCAGACGGGGTATGGCATCGCAGCACCTTCGTTAAATGATATGAGTCTGGATGAACCGGAAATCATCAGACAGGGTTCCAGATTCGGAGTCAGTTTGAAAGCAGTGGCACCATCCATCCACATGATCAAAGTGGATGTACAGTCCAAGTTCGAACCAATTATCGGTACAGAAAAACAGAGCGAAGAACTAGTGCGCTATTTAATGCAGGATTTCGAAGATGACCCGCTCTCCATCTGGAATTCCGATATCTTCGGAAGAAGCTTAAGTTCCATTGTAAGAGAGGGAATCCAAGCGAAACTTTCCTTAATGCCTGAGAATGCAAGATATAAACTCAAAGATACGTTGGAAAGAATCATCAACGAGGGATCAGGTGGATTGATCGCCATCATATTATAAATGTCTTTAGACCTTCTTAGGAGGGTCTTTTTTTTGTTTGGCTTATTTAAAATCATTTATTTTTATCAAACAGATATGAATTTTTCTTAAGAAATACCTACATTATTTTGCAGATTTCCCTATTGTATATTTATAAATTTATAGCTGGGGCGAATAGAGTTTGAAAACACTGTGGAAGGCTATGAAACCTTGATATATATAGGTTTTTGTAATAGAACCCTCAAGCGGGATACATCCCTGTGGATATTCATCACAGATAAAAATAGGGGTGTCGATGTTTAAGGAATTCCAAGGTTGGGAAGTAAGATAGAGTACCTGACGATGGAGGTATAAGTTGCAGTCATCGAAAAGAAGTGATAGGTTGAATAGAGTGCAAGAATAAAGGGCTTTGAGGGGATTCTATTACATTTGTGTTTCAAATAAGAAAAGATTCCCATTAATTCTTGATTTGTTCTTGCTAAGGTTAATCTATTGTGATAATCTTTTAACAGAATTGTTGTTGAATATTGATTCAGCAACGTTTTCAAGCGTTTTTTCTACACTTTATGTATAGAATTCGCTAAAGTTGTTTACTAATGATATTAAAGTAAATGAATCATGACTGAGACATTTCCTTGGGAGGAGGTGAATGGCATGAATAAGACAGAACTAATCAATGCTGTTGCAGAAGCTGCTGAGCTATCTAAGAAGGACGCTACTAAAGCGGTTGACGCTGTTTTCGATACAATTCAAAATTCACTTGCAAACGGTGATAAAGTACAATTAATCGGATTCGGTAACTTCGAAGTACGTGAGCGTGCAGCCCGTAAAGGTCGCAACCCACAAACAGGTGAAGAGATCGAAATCTCAGCTAGCAAAGTACCTGCTTTCAAACCAGGTAAAGCGCTTAAAGAAGCTGTAAAATAATTACATACTTTGAGCGTAAAGAAAAGGTCGCATATTTATGCGGCCTTTTTTGCTATTCATTTATAGTATGGTTGTTTCTTCTTAAAATATGTACGAAGTTTTATTCCTTTAAAGGAAGTTTTATATTATTATAAAACTTCTAAAGCACTAGTCTTTGATGACATTATAGGCTTGTGCTAATATTAACAATGTTACTATTTCTTTAAGTTATTTTAGGAGGACAACATAATGGCACAAGTCAATCATGGCCAAATAGAAGAAGCAGTTCGATTAATATTAGAAGCTATTGGAGAGAATCCTAATAGAGAAGGTTTATTAGACACACCAAAACGTGTGGCGAAGATGTATGCAGAAGTATTTTCGGGGATCGGTCACGATCCGAAAGAATACTTTGAAACCATATTCAGTGAAGAGCATGAGGAATTGGTGCTTGTGAAGGATATTCCATTCTATTCGATGTGTGAACACCACTTGGTACCTTTCTACGGAAAAGCTCATGTAGCATATATTCCCAGAAACGGAAGAGTGGCTGGACTTAGTAAACTGGCAAGGGCAGTTGAATCTGTTGCTAAACGACCTCAGCTGCAAGAAAGAATCACTTCGACAGTGGCTGATACGATCATGGAAACCCTTGAGCCATATGGTGCAATGGTAGTGGTTGAAGCTGAGCATATGTGCATGACAATGAGAGGTGTAAAGAAGCCTGGTTCAAGTACAGTGACGACTGCGGTAAGAGGCTCGTTTAAAGAAGACTCTCAAGCACGAAGCGAAGTTCTTTCTTTTATAAAGAATTAGGAGTGAGCCAAGGATGAATTCAAATGATTATATTGTGATTAAGGCGATTGAAGATGGTGTGAACGTGATCGGGCTGACAAGAGGGACAGATACCCGATTTCATCATTCAGAAAAGCTTGATAAAGGTGAAGTCATGATTGCTCAGTTTACAGACCATACATCTGCGATTAAAGTTAGAGGGAAAGCAACAATCGTTACAAGCTACGGCGAAGTCGAAAGTGATAACAAGAAATAATACTCTGAGAATTTCCGTTCCAGAGAAGATACGGGTGGGACTGACTATGAATAGTTGAACTTCTTAGTCGTCCCCTTTGTTATACTAAAGCTAGATATGGGGGCAAGACTGATTCCCTATTGTTGAGGATTTTATGGTATAATATCTATTGCTGAAATTTTTAGACCGATACATAGTAGAAATGGGGATTAAAGGGTATGAAATTCATTGATTGTAACCATCAAGCGAATATCATTCATCAATACATAGAAGAGCAGTTGCATCACTCTTACTTAAAGGAATATATCGATCAGCCTTATATTGATCGGGATCGGATTTATTTCTTGCTCCTTCCTTTTGTCAATGAGGGACGGACGTTGAACAAAGAAGTTGTACAGTGGATTTCGACTGCCATGTTATTGCAGATAGCCCTTGATACCCATGAAAAGGTTACAATCTCTGAGCTTGATCCACTGAAAGAGAGGCAGCTTACGGTACTTGCAGGAGTATACTTCAGCAGCCTTTACTATAAAATCCTTGCCGACACAGATGATGTGGACCTTATCGCAGTATTAGCCAAGGCGATTAAAGAAATCAATGAGAGCAAAATATCCATATATAAAGAGGAACATCAAAACCTGGATGGGCTAATGTCAAGCTTAAAGACAAGAGAATCAGCGATCGTTTCAAAATTCTTTCGTTTTTTTGAAGATGACAAATGGATCCGGATTGTTGAGCAAGCCCTTTTATACAAGAAGCTCGTTCAAGAGAGAATTTGTATAGAGCACTCGCAGAATACGAGTTTTATAAAAGCGTTGTCGACTTTAACGTTCGAATCGGCCAGTGAAACACCATCTTTAAAGCTAACGAAAGAAGAGTCCAGACATTTGCTTTCAAGTGTGGATAAATTAATTTCCTCTACGAAGAAAACCATTCAAACTCAGTTAGAGAACATAGAACCGGTAACACCATATTTTAAAAAGCTGATTGTAGAGTTATTACCTTATGCTGAGCCTGAACCTATGACCAAACTATATGCGGAAGAAGGGTAAATCGAAATGCAGCAGTCCAAAGAACAAAAAGTCCACGGAGTATTTGAAAAAATATACTCGAATTATGATAAGATGAATTCGGTAATCAGTTTCCAACAGCATAAAAAGTGGAGAAAAGATACCATGAAGCATATGGATGTGAAGCCAGGCTCAAAGGCGCTGGACGTATGCTGCGGAACTGCGGATTGGACGTTGGCGATAGGAGAAAAAGTCGGAGAAACGGGCCATGTAGTAGGGCTGGATTTCAGCCAAAATATGCTGTCAATTGGAGAAGAGAAAGTGAAAAAATCCCCCTTGGATAATATTGAATTGATCCATGGAAATGCAATGGAGCTGCCTTTTGACGATAATACCTTTGATTATGTCACGATTGGCTTTGGCTTACGGAATGTTCCTGACTACCTCCATGTCTTAAAAGAAATGAATCGTGTGGTGAAACCAGGAGGGATGGCTGTTTGCCTTGAAACCTCCCAACCTACCATGCTCGGATTCAAACAGATGTATTATGCATACTTTCGTTTCGTGATGCCCCTGTTCGGAAAAATCTTTGCCAAGAGCTTTAATGAATATTCATGGCTTCAGGAATCAGCTAGAGATTTCCCAGGGATGAAGGAGCTTGCGAAAATGTTTGAAGAAGCCGGCTTTAAAGATATACATGTAAAACCATATAGTGGCGGAGTGGCTGCCATGCATTCAGGCAGAAAGTAAGAAATTTGTAAATTAGGTGGATAAACTATGAAGCTAAACAGGATGTATTCGTTTTTAAAAACGGATATTGATGAAATTGAAAAGGAACTGGAAGTTGCGATTGAGTCAGAATCACAACTTTTACAAGAGGCGTCCCTTCACCTACTACAAGCAGGTGGTAAAAGAATCCGTCCTGTTTTTGTCTTGCTCTCTGCAAAATACGGACAATATGATATTAACATTGTGAAAAATGTAGCAGTGGCTTTGGAGTTAATTCATATGGCATCCCTTGTTCACGATGACGTGATCGATGATGCAGAGTTAAGAAGAGGAAAGCCAACGATTAAAGCTCAATGGGACAATCGTATTGCCATGTACACCGGAGATTACATCTTTGCACGAGCTCTCGAGTATATGACGAATATTAAAGCCCCTGAAGCACATCAAATACTTTCTCACACCATTGTTGAAGTATGTAAAGGTGAAATCGCTCAAATAAAAGATAAATATCGATTTGACCAAAATCTGAGGGATTATCTTCTAAGAATCAAGCGGAAAACAGCCCTGCTAATTGCTGTAAGCTGCCAGATCGGTGCCATTTCTTCCGGGGCTCCTGAAGAAATACATCGACGATTATACCGGTTTGGGTATAATGTTGGGATGAGCTTTCAAATTACAGATGATATATTAGACCTTACAGCAAGTGAGGAAGAACTGGGTAAGCCTGCAGGCAGTGACTTGTGGCAAGGGAATATCACGCTTCCGATCTTATATGCAATGGAAAACCCTGCTCTTAAAACGAAGATAGAAAGAGTGACTGAATATACTTCTCCTGAAGAGATGAAAGATATCATTTCGTCCATCTTGGCGACCGATGCCATAGATCGATCCCATCAGCTTAGCAGAATGTACTTAGACAGAGCGTTGGAAGATCTGAATCATCTCCCATACAACCGCGTGAAGAAAACTTTGAAGAATATCGCAAACTATATTGGTAAGAGAAAATATTAAGAAAATTTAAAATGGAAACGTTGCCAAAAACCCCAATCAGTGTTACTATTTTCGTGGGATGTCCTTAGGACTTCTATACATACATATTTAGGAGTGGGGAAAATGGAAAAGACATTTTTAATGGTAAAGCCGGACGGCGTACAAAGAGGGTTAATCGGTGATATCGTATCACGTTTTGAAAAAAAGGGCTTTCAATTAGTAGGGGCGAAGCTAATGAGCATCTCAAGTGAGCTTGCTGAAGAGCATTACGGAGAGCACAAGGAAAGACCATTCTTTAGAGAACTTGTTGACTTTATCACTTCTGGGCCTGTATTTGCAATGGTTTGGCAAGGTGAAAACGTCATCACGACAGCTCGTGGAATGATGGGAGCAACAAACCCTAAGGATGCTGCCCTTGGAACAATCCGCGGTGATTTCGGCTTGACAGTAGGAAAGAATATCATCCACGGATCTGACTCTGCTGAAAGCGCTGTTAGAGAAATCGGCTTATTCTTCAAAGAGGAAGAACTGGTAGAGTATTCTAAATTAATGAACGAGTGGGTTTATTAATATCTGATAAATAATCAAGTTTTTAGGCAAGTCGTGTTAAGGCGACTTGCCTTTTTTTATGGAATAGTGTTTAACTTTTCTGAATGACGTTCGATATAATACTTATAGTCTTATACCTTTTATGTAGCAAAGTGAGTGGGTCCTTATGTCAAATGATTATCTTGAATTTATTCAAGGGATAAAAAGAAAAACGGGTATCGATCTTTCCCTTTACAAAGAAGCTCAAATGAAAAGGAGATTAACGGCCTTGTATGAAAAAAAAGGCTGCGGGAGCTTTCAAGAGTTTTTCAGTAAGCTGAACCGTGACACTGAAGAAATGGAAGAGTTTCTTGATCGAATGACCATCAATGTTTCAGAATTTTATCGAAACTACAAACGATGGGAAGTTCTCGAGACTAAAATCCTTCCCAGACTTCTACACGAAAACAAATCGCTTAAAGTTTGGAGTGCAGCTTGTTCTACCGGGGAAGAGCCGTACACGATCGCCATGATGCTGTCGGAACACATGACTCTTTCTGGACGGACCATCACCGCGACTGATATCGATAAAAATGCCATTCAACGTGCAAGGAATGGTCTCTACCCTGAACGATCGCTGAATGAGGTCCCCTCCGCAATGAAAGCCCGTTATTTCACCCGGGAAGGCGCATTGTTCAAATTGAATGAAGAGATCAGGAGAAACGTGACTTTCAAGCAGCAGAACCTGCTGTCAGACCCATTTGAGGGGAAATACGACTTGATTGTTTGCAGAAATGTGTTAATTTATTTCACTGAGGAAGCGAAAAACCTATTATATAAAAAATTCAATGCATCACTGAGACCCGGCGGTGTACTCTTTGTCGGGAGTACCGAACAAATCTTCAACCCATCCCAATACGGGTTCGAGACAGAAGACACATTCTTCTATAAAAAAATCTGAAATTTACGATGTCGATCCTGCATTTACTGGACGGCTGTACGCTTGCTTCTGGCTAATGCTACAGTTTAAAAGTTAAAAATGTTAGGTCGCATCGTTTTTTTCTGTGTTAGAGAGGTTTTTAGAAAATTTTTTAAACTTAAGGGCTAGGAAATGATCTGAATTCTATGTTATATTGGTACATAATTCTTTAACGAGTTGAAGGGGGAAAGTAAAATGAGGTACTTAACATCTGGAGAATCACATGGACCACAATTAACGACCATCATTGAAGGGCTGCCTGCAGGAATGCCATTAGAAGCTATGGATATCAATGAAAACCTGGCAAGAAGGCAAAAAGGCTATGGCCGTGGCCGGAGGATGCAAATCGAGAAAGATCAGGCATCGATCGTTGGAGGAGTGAGACATGGATATACTCTGGGATCTCCTTTAGGACTGGTTGTGGAGAATAGAGACTGGACTCACTGGACGAAAGTGATGGGCATCGAACCACTGGAGCCTGGAGAAGAAGAAGAGGTAAAGAGAAAGATTTCAAGGCCAAGACCAGGACATGCAGACCTTGTTGGTGGTATGAAATATGGACATAGGGACCTGAGGAATGTGTTAGAAAGGTCATCAGCCAGGGAAACCACTGTAAGAGTGGCTGCAGGTGCCGTTGCGAAGAAGTTATTAAAGTTGTTAGGTATCGAGGTTGTCGGTCATGTTCTTGAAATTGGTGGAATTAAAGCAGAGAACCTACACTATGATTCTATAAATGATCTTAGAGATATTACTGAAGATTCTCCGGTCCGGTGCCTGGATAAAGAAGCTGCACAGAAAATGATGGACTTAATAGATGAAGCGAAGAAAAATGGAGATTCCATAGGTGGTGTGGTCGAGGTCATCGTTGAAGGGATGCCTTCAGGAGTCGGGAGCTATGTCCATTATGATCGTAAGCTTGATGCGAAGATTGCCATGGCTGTCATGAGTATTAATGCATTCAAAGGGGTCGAATTCGGCTTGGGATTTGAAATGGCTCGAAAACCGGGTAGTGAAGTTCACGATGAGATTGCCTGGAGTGAAGAACATGGTTATTACCGTAAAACGAATCGTCTAGGCGGCTTCGAAGGCGGTATGACGACAGGAATGCCCATTCGGGTTAAAGGGGTCATGAAGCCTATTCCCACCCTGTATAAACCATTACAAAGTGTGGATATCGAAACAAAGGAACCGTTTAAAGCAAGTATCGAGAGGTCCGATAGCTGTGCCGTACCTGCTGCAAGCGTAGTGGCAGAGGCCGTAGTTGCGTGGGAACTTGCTTCTGCTATCGTGGAACAATTTCATAGTGATCAATTCGATAAGCTCCATGAAGATATCAATAGACAACGTCAAGAGTCCAAGGAGTATTAATGAATGAAACAGATAACCATTCACACTGCTTCCAAAACGTATGACGTGAAAATTGGAGTGGAAATGACGAATGAAATTGTTTCTTTTATAAAAAAGAGCTTCCCGCAAGTATCTAAATTGTGGATCATCGCTGATAAAGAGGTCTACAACCTTCATGGAACAGCTTTTTCAGAGATTTTAAGTCGAACATATGACGTAACGACTTATCTTGCGCCCAAAGGAGAACAGGCCAAAAGTTTCGCTATTTATGAAGATGCCATCAACCACGGTCTTTCAAATCATATCGATCGCGGAGCCCTGGTGATAGCCTTCGGAGGCGGAGCCATTGGAGATCTTGCAGGTTTCGTGGCTTCCACCTATATGCGGGGGATCCCCTTCATGGGTGTCCCTACAACGATTCTCGCACATGATAGTGCTGTTGGAGGAAAGGTAGCGATTAACCACCCCCTTGGAAAAAACATGGTAGGGCAATTTTATCAGCCTGAAGGTGTGTTTTTTGATTTGGATTATATGACGACTTTACCGAAAACGGAAGTTCTATCCGGATTCTCAGAAGTGATTAAGCACGCCTTTTTATCCGATCGAGCTTTTTTACAGGAGTTGATGGATAATTTTCATTCCCCGGAACAGTTGGATCATGTATTTCTAACTGATTGTCTGATGAAAGGGATCCGTGTTAAAGGAAATATTGTTGCGAAGGACGAGAGAGAATCGAATATCCGAGCGTTTTTAAATTTTGGGCATACGTATGGCCATGCCGTTGAAAGTGCCAGTGGATACGGAAATCGAACACATGGTGAATCGGTGATGATCGGGATGATTTTTGCTCTCTATCTTAGTGAACAATACTGCGATCTTACATTCGATCTACAAGGATTTATTGATTGGGTCGCTTCACTTGGGTACAATCTGAACATTCCATCTCATATCACTTTTGACAATTTATATGAAGGAATGAAACTTGATAAGAAATCCCAACATGGAAATCCTGTTTTTGTTTTATTGAAGGATATTGGGAAACCATTGATGATGAAAGTATCTGTTGAGGACTTAAGACGGGCAGATCAATTTATTCGAGAGTTTAATTAGAAATCTGGTCTTAATGAATGACGTAAGTAAAAATAGAGCTCATTAGCCGGAGTAAAGGGAGAGTGGAAGAATGATCAGGGGAGTTCGAGGCGCCACTACAACGGATTGTGACAATGAAAAGGAAGTTCTCCTTTCAACTGAAAGTCTCTTAAGGGAAATGATTTTACATAATGATATTATGGCAGAGGATGTTGCATCTGTATTTATTTCTGCCACCAGTGACATCAGGAGTGTATTTCCGGCAAAAGCATTAAGAAGGATTGAAGAGTGGAAATATGTTCCTGTCATGTGTATGCAGGAATTGGATCTCCCTGATGCATTGCCGAATTGTATTAGAGTGATGATTCATTTAAATACATCTACACCTCAGAAAGACATCCAACATATTTATATGAAAAATGCAGTCAGCCTACGTCCTGACTTGAAGGATACCGCGTCTATTTCGAATGAAAACGATTGAAAGGAAGGTAAGCATGAAGTGGAGATCTCAGATTCAAAATCTTAAAGCATACCAGCCGGGGAAAACGATGGATGATGTGAAAGAACTATTCAATCTCGACAAGGTAGTGAAGCTTGCTTCGAATGAAAATCCATTCGGCTGTTCAAAGAACGTTGAAACCTTTCTCAAGACGAACGCGGTTTCACATGCGATTTATCCCGACGGTTATGCAAAGGAACTGCGAATGAAGGTGGCAGAGCAGCTAACTGTTGACCCTGGACAGTTACTTTTCGGGAATGGATCAGATGAAGTGATTCAGATGATTTCAAGAGCATTACTAGATGGTGATAAGAGCACGGTTATGGCTACGCCGACTTTCCCTCAGTATAAGCACAATGCCATTGTTGAAGGAGCAGAAATAAGAGAAGTTCCCCTTGACTCAGCTGGCAGACATCAATTAACCAAGATGCTTGCTGAAATTGATGAAACGACCTCGGTCGTTTGGCTTTGCTCACCGAATAACCCAACAGGGGAATATATTCGCAGTGAGGAACTCATCTCCTTCCTGGATGCTGTTCCTGCGCATGTATTAGTCGTATTGGATGAAGCTTATTATGAATATGTGGTGGCCGGGGACTACTATAATTCATTGGAATTATTAAAATCATACCCTCAATTATTGATCACACGTACTTTTTCAAAGGCATACGGATTAGCAGGCTTTCGAGTAGGGTTTGGAATTGCAAATGAAGATGTGATAGGAAAATTAGAACCAATCCGGGAACCGTTCAATAATAATGCTTTAGGGCAGGGAGCCGCAGCAGCAGCCGTTGAAGACCAGAAGTTTATAAGAGAATGCAGGGAGCATAATCGTAAAGGACTGGAGCAGTATTACCAATTCTGCAAGGAACGCAGCCTGCATTATATACCATCACAAGCAAACTTCGTGTTAATTGATTTCGGTGTTAGCGGTGATGATGTGTTTCAATTCTTGATGAGTAAAGGATTCATTGTACGATCCGGAGAGGCTCTGGGATATCCTCATTCTGTACGGGTAACAGTAGGCTCATATGAACAAAATGAAGAGGTTATTGAGAAAATGAAGGAATTTCTAGCCCTTCAAAAACAAGTGTGAAAAGGAATGGATGGTCGGAACGGCTCCGAAATGTGAGCCCATTCCGACTTTTTTTCAAATCAACTGAGGGGGGCAATCATGAAAGGGACAGTATTGGTCATCGGGATGGGATTAATCGGAGGCTCATTGGCACTCTGTATAAAGAACGAACACCCCGATGCTACAATCATTGGACATGATATTAATCATAAAGAGTTAAGATTGGCGAGGTCACTCGGAATTATCGATGAAATGTCACTATCTTTACAATCTGCTGCTGAAAGAGCGGATCTCATCATCATTTCCACACCAGTTTTTCAAACCGAAAAGATTATTGCGCAGTTTCAATCATTCGCTTTAAAAGAAACGGCGATAATCACCGATACGGGGAGCACAAAAGAACAAATTATGAAGTGTTCCGAGGAACTGACTGCTAAAGGGATTCAGTTCATTGGTGGACACCCGATGGCAGGTTCTCACAAAAGCGGTGTAGCAGCAGCTAAAAAAATCTTATTTGAAAATGCTTTCTATATGCTGACTCCAGGTTCTGGTGCTACTGGTCAAAAAGTAGAAGAACTTCAGGGATGGCTGAAAGGAACGCATGCCAAATTTCTGATCGTCGAACCCAGGGAGCACGATGAACTAACAGGTACGATCAGTCATTTTCCACATATTGTAGCGGCATCTCTTGTTCATCAAGCGAAAGAATCATCTGTACAGCATCCTTATTTGCGGAGGCTCGCTGCAGGAGGGTTCCGTGACATTACTCGGATTGCCTCTTCTAACCCGACGATGTGGAAGGATATCACGCTTCAGAACAGAGCTGTTTTGCTTTCACTTCTCAGACAGTGGAAATCAGAAATGGATGAAGTCATCACCATTATTGAAGAGAAGGACTCACAGGGAATCTTTGATTACTTCACAGAAGCGAAAACTTTTCGCGATGATCTTCCAATCCTAGAAAAAGGGGCCATCCCTTCGTTCTATGACTTATTTGTTGATGTTCCTGACTATCCAGGGGTGATTTCTGAAGTTACTGCTTACCTTGCCGGGGAAAACATAAGTTTAACAAACATAAGAATCCTGGAAACGAGAGAAGATATCTACGGAGTATTAGTCATCAGCTTTCAAACACTCGAAGATAGGGAAAGAGCATTAAACTGCTTAAAAGAAAATACGGATTATGAATTATTCTTAGGGTAAAGGGTGATAAGGATGGAAGGAAAAAAGAAATTAATAAACCCCCAAAAAGGTCTTAATGGAGAACTGCATGTTCCCGGGGATAAATCGATTTCACACCGGGCTGTTATGTTTGGTTCGGTTGCTGAAGGGATAACCGTTATACATAATTTTCTTATGGGTGAGGATTGTTTAAGCACAATCGAATGCTTCCGTAAGTTAGGTGTTGATATCCAAGTAAGTGATGGGGAAGTGATCGTTTCAGGCGGTGGCTGGAATCATTTAAAAGAACCACAGGACATACTCGATGTTGGTAATTCGGGTACCACTACTCGTCTTATTATGGGGATATTGGCAGGGAGGCCTTTTCATTCAATCCTTATTGGGGATGACTCGATTGCTAAACGCCCAATGAAAAGAGTGACAGAACCATTAAAAGAGTTCGGGACTAAAATCGACGGTCGTTCAGAAGGCAACTATACTCCCTTATCAATCCGCGGGGGTGACCTGAAAGGAATTACATACACGTTGCCTGTAGCGAGTGCACAAGTGAAGTCTGCTCTCTTGTTGGCAGGACTTCAGGCAGAAGGTACTACTGAAATTCAAGAACCTGAAAAGACAAGAAATCACACTGAGAAAATGATTATCGAATTTGGTGGCCATATCGAAAGACATGGAGATACAATCAAGGTAAAGGGCGGTCAGGTGTTAAAAGGAACTGAAGTCTATGTCCCCGGGGATATTTCCTCTGCAGCCTTCTTCATGGTAGCTGCTGCGATTGTACCGAATAGTCGAGTGCTCCTGAAAAATGTCGGCCTTAATGAAACCCGTGTGGGAATTGTTGAAGTGATGAAAAAGATGGGGGCATCCATAGAAATAATGGAGAGTTCAAAAAGTGGAGAACCGATAGGTGACATACTGGTGGAGTCTTCAAATCTCACCGGAATAGAAATTGGCGGAGAACTGATCCCGTCGTTAATTGATGAAATCCCTGTTATCGCCCTGTTGGCTTCCCAGGCAAGGGGTAGGACCATCATTAAAGATGCAGAAGAATTAAAGGTCAAGGAAACTAATCGAATCGATGCCATCGTACAAGAGCTTGGACATCTAGGTGCTGACATTCAGGGTACTGAGGACGGCATGATCATTCAAGGGAAAACGCCATTACACGGTGGTGAGGTTCATTCCTGGGGAGATCATCGGATTGGAATGACATTGGCTGTCGCTTCTTTAATAACAGATTCTGACGTCTATCTTGAAGGTGCGGATGCAGTGAACATTTCGTATCCAACTTTCTTTGAGCATATAAACAAACTTTTACAGAAATAATGTACGTGAATTCCTTTAGGGAGGTGTAAGGACTATAGTATAGTCCTTACACCTCTCCTTTTATATGAATGCGTAGCATGATTTCATCCCTTCTTTCATAGCTTGTCTATAAAGGAAGGTGATGGTGATTTGAGTACGTATATTATTGACAATGCGAATTGGATTAAAGATTCCAAAGTCACTCAAACTTCTTTACTCGTTAAAGACGATAAAATATCGGCCATAAGAGACAGGTTTTCTTATTATCGGTACATGAGGATGGATGTTTCATCTTTCATGATGACCCCCGGACATGTAATGTGTGACTTAGAGGTGCCTGAAGGAACTGATTTTCTTTCAATAAAGAATTATTACCTGGATGAATTTATCCACAAAGGTTGTACTACTGTCCTGACGGCATTTACATTAGGGTACGAATACGAATTCTTAGCTAAATGGAATGAACGCAAAACCTCCTTGTTAAATAGTCCTCTTGATTACACGATTGGGTTAAAAACATCTGCAAATCTTATTACTCCTACAGTCATTCGGTCGTGTAAAAGACATAAGGTTCCCGTTGTCTGGATTGACATTGATGAAATAGATCTATTCAAGGAAATTCGCTGGGGATGGATCAAAGGATTTTTATATGATTATCCTATTACTTTTGTCCCTTTTTTTACGACAAATATAGACATAAAAACAAAAATGAAGCATCTTAAAATATGGCAAAATACGATGGAAAACGAGAAAATTCCTCATCTTTCAAATGAAATCCCGCAAAAAGAACCATTGAGGCTTAAAGAACTGAAGAAAATTGGAATATATCCCCTTAGAGGAAATTTTTTGGTGGGTGGAGAAATAAGTTATAACCTCTATATGAATAGCGAAGGTGAGACTGGTGCTGAGCCCTCTGCATTTAAAACTGACCAACATGTGCTAAAATGTACAATGAATAAAGGAAAATGTTTTTACTTAAATAATAGAGGCTATTATTATCCTGGTGCTGGTGAAGAACTAGTCATTCAAACACCCGGGTACTTTATTTAAAGACTATTTAGCTTTTTTATAGAAAGGGATTGACCATGTCATACGCTGAACGAATGTTATCTTCATTAGAAGAAGGGAAATTGGACGAAGCAAAGAAACAGTATAAGCAAGCATTGAAGTTTGGAAGTCATGAAGAAAAATTCAGCCTGGCTGAAGAATTACACCATTTAGGGTTTCTTGAGGAAGCAAAAGAGTTGTATGAAAATCTGCTGGAGTATTACCCGGGAGAGGGAGAACTCCTGATTGAGCTCGCAGAAGTGATGGTGGAGATGGATAATGAAGAAGAGGCGATAGACAAACTCGCACAATTGGATGAAGAAGACCCCACCTATCCAAGAGCATTGCTCCTTTTGGCAGATCTGTATCAAATGCAAGGTTTATTTGAAGTTAGTGAACAGAAGCTTTTACAAGCCAAGAAGTTATTACCAGATGAGCCTGTCATTGATTTCGGCCTGGGGGAATTATACTCTGAAACAGGCAGGTTCCTGGAAGCGATAAGACATTATCATGCCCTCATTCTGAAAGGCACGACTGAGCTGGGTGGAACCAATGTCCATCAAAGGTTAGCCGAAGCTTATAGTGTAGGGGGAGCCTTTGAAGAAGCATTGACACATTACGAAAAAGCTCTTCAGGATCACCTGGAAATCAATACACTATTCGGATATGCCGTTACTGCATATCAGGCTGGATTCTATGAAAAAGCCATAGAAAAGCTTATTTCGGTTAAAGAGCTGGATCCAGAATATCATTCGGTGTATTTATTATTAGCCAGATCCTATGAACATGAAGAAAAGCTGCAGGAAAGCCTGGAAACCATTCAAGAGGGCGTAAAACAGGATGAATACAACAAGGAGCTGAATTTGTTTGGTGGGAAAATTTCCTTAAAGCTTGGGCTGGAAAAAGAGGCAGAGACATTTTTTAGGGAAGCTTTAGCCTTAGATCCAGGTTATGTCGAAGCAGCTTTAGTCATAAATAAATTGTTCTTTACGCAAGATCGATTTGAGGATGTATTGGAGATCGCCCAGATGCTTAAGGTTGAAGGGGAAGAAGAGCCGCAAATCAACTGGGATCTTGCAAAGGCCTATGAGGGGCTTGAACAATTTAATCATGCATTAAAACAATACCGTATTGCATATACTTACTTTAAGAATCATCAAGAGTTTTTACTAGAGTACGGACAATTTCTAGTAGAAGAAGGACTCAGAGGTGAAGCGGTAGAAGTATATAAACACCTGATTGAAATGGATCCTTCAAATGACGAGTGGCAGGACCTGATTGAAAGATTACAAGACTAAACGAAACGACGTCGGTGGTACAAAGGGATTTGGCTGGTGTGTAAACATGAGATCACCTTAGAGTTGCTAACGTTTTTAAGCTGTATGTCAAAAGGAAAACGGACCTAAACTAAAAAAGATTCTGCAGAGGAGGGAAAACCATGACCACCCCTGTTTCTGTCAACGAGAAGAAAGAATTTATTCGCTGGTTTTTAAACCGATATCAATTAAAAAGAAGAGAATGCGTGTGGATACTGAATTACCTGATGAGTCATGATCAATTAATGAAAAAAGTTCATTTTGTTGAAGAATCTCAGTACTGTCCAAGAGGTCTTGTAATGTCCACACATTGTGTTGAGGATGTGCCATTCCGATTCTATAAAGAGAACATCATGACAACTGATGCGGAGAAGTCATTTCACGATATTCGTTTAAATAAGGACGAAGATATTTATATTCAATTGAACTTCAGTAAGGCAAATTCAAGTTATCAATTTGCAGCAGTACTTGAAGAAAACCCTTTTATGCCGAAGTATCTTTTGATTAATGAAAAAGACAGGATTGTTGCCGAACAATTCCTCAAAGACAGTTTGCAGACCTTTCAACGTGATCGATTGCTAAAGGCCATAGATCAGGCTCTTGATACCGGTGATGAAAAATCCTTCAAGAAATTAACCAAAGAATTGAATAGCTTAAGCTAAAAGCTTGAATGAAGAGAAAGGTACATCTCTTCATTCGAGCTTTTTTATTCGCTTGCGGGGTCTCAACCACTGACTTTGCAAACTTCAAAAAATTATTTTTATCATAAGTGTTAGTGTGAAAACAGGAACCGTTCCTTTTCGCTCCAGGCACTTGCTTTCCGCGGGGAGGAAGTCGAGCCTCCTCGACGTACCGTCTGTGGGGTCTCGACCTTTCCTCTATTTCCCGCAGGAGTCAAATGCCTTCCGCTACAATCCACTCTGTGCTTCGATATTTTGTCTGCATATGCCAGATAGAAAAACACAAAAAACCATTCCGAATATTGAAAAATTCAAATTTGGAGTTGAGCATCTTCCGCTTCAATAAACTAAATAAGCATGAATTTTGATATTAGAAATTTAATAATACACCAACCAATCTTTTAAAATGATTTTGTCCCTTTTAAGCTCTGTAACGTTAATTTCTTACAGATGGTGAGGGGAAGTGCGTAGACTCCTGCGGAAGTACGGTCGTGCCGAGACCCCGGAAGCGAAGCTGAGGAGGCTCGGCCGAACGTCCGCGGAAAGCGAAGCACTTCCACTCACCATCCAGCACAAACAAATTGGCAGAGACTAGGCATACCTTATTACTTAAAGCAACAATCTTTTCGAAAAAGAGCCTCATTCTATAGGTTCAGATAAATAGGAAGAAGGTTTATGGAGCATACTATTAAAAAAGTGAAATCGCTTTTAAACGAGTGTTATAAAGTGATATGATGGGAAGTGAAAATGAAAGAAGAAACGAGGGTTTTACAATGAATTGGAACGTTAAAGATATTGAAGTCTTTGAATCTGAAAAAGAATACATAGATACTGCCGTCATTCCGATTGTTCCTGTTGATTTCCTAAAGGATATCAAGACGTCCGCAGCACAATCCGAATTCATCACGCTGCTTACCTTTCACCTTGAAAGACAATTTAAAGGCAGGATGATCATGACACCTCCATTTACGTATACTATGTCTGCTTCCAGAGAAAATGAGGTTTCAAGATTAACCCAATGGGCAGAAGAATTAAGTGCCAGCGGAGTGAAGCATACGTTCTTTCTTACATCGGACAGCGAATGGAAAAAGGTAGAGGGGGAATTGCATGACCGCTTGATTTGGGTGCCCTCTATACCGCTTGAGCATTTAGATGAACAGTACAAACATTCCATCATGGAAGATCAAGTGAAACAGCTCTTAAATGTGATTGTACAAAAATGGCAAAAAAATTCATAAAAACTTCACATTGTGTCCATCATTTAGATTAGAGAGTTATTGACCTTGTATAGAGTTTAATATATCATAGTTATGTCCTAGTTTTATATTTGTGCGAAATATGTCCGATGGACTTACCTTACGATAGAGGGGGGAAAAGGATGAGCAAACATCGTGTATCTAGACGTCAATTCCTTAACTATACACTTACGGGTGTAGGCGGTTTCATGGCGGCAGGAATGTTAATGCCGATGGTTCGATTTGCTGTAGATCCAGTATTAAAAACTTCAGCTGCTGGAGAATTTAAAGCGACAAAGCAAAAAGTTTCAGAGTTAACAAATGAACCAGTACGTGTCGATTTCTCTTATGAACAAAAAGATGCGTGGTACACATCAGAAGTAACACAAACTGCATGGGTTTATAAGAACAAAGAGGGGAATGTTGTTGCTCTTTCACCAGTATGTAAGCATCTTGGATGTACAGTTAACTGGGCGGGCGACAAGAGTAACCCAAACAAGTTCTATTGCCCTTGTCATGGTGGTCTGTATGAGAAAAACGGGAAAAATGTTCCTGGTACACCACCGACAGCACCGTTGGATGTATATCCAACAAAAGAAAAAGACGGTATTTTATACCTTGGACAACCTGAACCAAATAAATATGTTAAGTAAGGGGGCGTAATCTGTGCTGAACAAAATCTATGATTGGGTTGACGAGCGTTTGGACATTACGCCTTTGTGGCGCGATATTGCGGATCACGAAGTACCTGAACATGTAAACCCGGCGCATCACTTTTCAGCGTTTGTTTACTGCTTTGGTGGATTAACATTCTTCGTTACCGTAATTCAAATTTTATCTGGAATGTTCCTGACAATGTACTATGTTCCAGATATTAAAAACGCTTGGGAATCTGTGTATTACCTGCAAAATGAAGTTGCATTTGGACAAATTGTCCGTGGAATGCATCACTGGGGAGCTAGTTTGGTTATCGTAATGATGTTCTTACATACACTACGTGTCTTCTTCCAAGGTGCATACAAAAAACCTCGTGAATTGAACTGGGTTGTTGGAGTACTTATTTTCTTCGTAATGTTAGGACTTGGTTTCACTGGTTACTTATTACCGTGGGATATGAAAGCGCTATTCGCTACGAAGGTTGGTATTGAAATCGCAGCTGCTACACCATTTATCGGTGAGCAAGTGAAGATCTTACTCGCAGGAGATTCTTCTATCATTGGTGCACAAACACTAACGAGATTCTTCGCTATTCATGTATTCTTCCTGCCTGCAGCATTGCTTGGACTAATGGGAGCTCACTTCCTGATGATCCGTAAGCAAGGTATTTCTGGACCACTATAAGATACGAACATAAATTAATAAACCTTAAATTAGAAGGAGGGGGACGCTATGCATCGAGGAAAAGGGATGAAGTTTGTAGGGGACTCACGTGTACCTGCAGACAGAAAGCCGAATATTCCAAAAGATTATTCGGAGTTCCCTGGAAAAACAGAGGCTTTCTGGCCAAACTTCTTACTAAAAGAATGGTTAGTTGGAGCTGTTTTCCTAATCGGTTATCTATGTTTAACGGTTGCTCATCCATCACCGTTAGAGCGTGTTGCCGATCCAACAGATACTGGATATATTCCATTACCTGACTGGTATTTCTTATTCTTATACCAATTACTTAAATACACATATGCATCTGGACCTTATAATGTTATTGGAGCATTCGTTATTCCTGGAATCGCATTTGGGGCGCTTTTACTTGCTCCATTTATCGACGTAGGACCTGAACGTCGCCCAACTAAACGCCCATTTGCAGTAGGATTCATGTTATTGGCACTTGCAGCAACATATTTCTTGACTTGGGAATCAGTTGTGACTCATGACTGGGAAGCAGCGAAAGAACAAGGTAAGATCCAGGCTGAAGTGGATATCGATAAAGAATCTGAAGGATATAAAATCTATGCAGACCAGAAAAATGGTTGTATTAACTGTCATGGTGAAAATCTGCAAGGTGGAGCAGGACCTTCTTTAGTTGCAACTGGCCTCTCACCTGAAGAAGTAGCGGATATTGCTAAAAACGGTAAACCACCAGGCATGCCTGCAGGGTTATTTAAAGGATCAGACGAAGAGCTGGACAAACTGGCTGAATTCATCTCTGGTTTAAAAGAATAAACAATGAAAAAGGGCCGGCTTACGTTGGCTCTTTTTTTTCTACTTGAAAGAGAGGATTAAATATATGCTCTGGATCATGTCCATCTTGAAGAATAAAACGTTTATATGGTTGCTTCTCATTGTGAATTTGTTTGGCACCATATACGGTTATATATGGTATCTCCCTCAACTACGAAATACTCCCTCGCAATTTTTAGTGTTTGTTCCCGACAGCCCGACAGCCAGTCTGTTTTTTTGTTTTGTTCTCATAGCATTTTTACTGAATCGCAATTGGCCATTATTTGAAGTGTTAGCCATTATCACGCTATTTAAATACGGGATATGGGCTGTGGTAATGAACTTGTTGACACTGTGGGTTTCAGGTAATTTACCTTGGGAGGGCTATATGCTCATGGCGTCACATGGAGCAATGGCTTTACAAGGGATATTGTATTCTTCCTTTTACCGAGTGAGGATTTGGCACATTATAGTCGGTACTGTATGGACTGTTCATAATGACATCATCGATTACGTATATATGCAGTATCCCGTTTATTCAAGTTTGTATATGTACATACAACAAATTGGATACTTCACTTTCTGGTTAAGTATTGTCTCAATCGTTATCGCTTATTTCTTTACACAAAAAACGAAACGCTTGGATATTCAACTTATCCCATAGTCTTTTTTTGGTCTACTCTTGTCCACCCTTTCATAAACTTTACTAGTAGTTTTAGGGGGGACAAGTATGAAATTTATCCAATTCTTTATCGCGCTTTTCTTTTTTCTCATTTTAATACCTCACCCATTAAATGCAGTAGAGTCGACGTCTCCGATGAACGAGCTTGATGAAGTTGCAGACCAGGCCTTGCAAATGACAAAGGCTGGAAGATACGAAGAAGCGAAACATCTACTGGTTTATTTCTCTGATGAATTTGCATCTTTGAGTGCCCAACGGTCTTTTTCAATGGATGAGCTTAGAATTCTCACCATCTCACATAATCTGGCAGTGGAGAGTATCAATCAAACCTCTGCTGACATGGAGCAGAAGGTGAACGCCGTTACAAAGTTCCGCCTTGTGATGGATGCTTTAAGCAGTCATTATCAGCCTTTGTGGGTCGAAATGGAAGACCCGATAATGGAAGCATTTAATGGAGTGAAGTCGGCAGCGGAAAATGGAGATGTAGATGAATACCATACAACATTGAATATGTTTTTATCGAAATATAATATTATTCAACCAAGTATTAAATTAGATATTCCGATCGAACGCGCTCAAGCCCTGGACGCAAGGATTTCTTACTTGGATCATTACCGGCAAGACGTGTTGGAAAGTACGGAAACCATGACCGAATTAACATCCTTGGAAACTGACTTAGAGAAGCTGTTTGAAAATAAACAAGAGGATGAAGCAGATCCTTCCCTTTGGTGGGTGATCATATCAACCGGCAGTATCATTGTCTCTACATTATCTTATGTAGGTTGGAGAAAATATAAAGGACAAGGGGAATCAAAAAAGTCAGAGCGTCAAAAAAATTGACAGGATCTTTATAGCACTATAAAATTTAGATATCTAAACATCTGGAGGTTATTGCGATAATGGCAGGATTTTTAATTTACTTTTTACTCATTGCTCTTATTCCAATCGGAGCTCAAATGCGTGTAAAGAGTACGTTTAAGAAATATTCAAGAGTGGCCACCACCTCAGGTATGACCGGCAGGGAGATGGCTAGGAGGATTCTCGATGACAATGGATTACACAACGTGAAGGTCGTGGAAGGCAGAGGTTTTTTAAGCGACCACTACAATCCGATTACCAAAACGGTTGCATTGTCACCTGATAACTATCACGGACATTCTGTAGCGGGAGCAGCTGTGGCGGCCCATGAAGTCGGACATGCGATTCAAGATGCTGAAAGCTATGCATTTTTACGATTCCGCCATGCTTTGGTTCCAGTTGCTAACATAGGCTCCAATATGTCCTGGATCTTCTTACTGATCGGAATGTTCACTCAAATGACTGGTATGTTCCTACTTGGTATCATTCTGATGGCAGCGGGGGTTGTGTTCCAATTAATCACCCTTCCTGTAGAATTCAACGCTTCTTCCCGGGCGATGAATCAGATCGTTTCACTTGGGCTGATTCGGAATGAAGAAGAACGACATGCACGTAAAGTATTGAACGCCGCGGCGATGACATATGTAGCTGCTGCTGCAGTTGCGGTTATTGAATTACTTAGACTTGTATTAATCTTTACTGGGATGAATAGTGACGATTGATTCTAAATAAAGAAGAAGCTGGACTCTAATTTTGAGCCCAGCTTCTTTTTGTATATTGAAAATCCATATTAGTCATGTAAAGGATTCTTGTCTGCGTCTAATGTAAACCCTTCGCCAAGTACGTCATGTACAACGGTGACGGAGACGAATGCATGTGGATCGACGCTTGTGATTATATTTTTCAGCCGGACGATTTCATTTTTCCCTACCACACAGTAGAGCACTTCCCTGTTTTGTTTCGTGAAGGAACCATGTCCTCTGAGCACAGTTACTCCCCGATCCATTTTTTCATTGATGACACTTGCGATTTCTTCATGGCTGTCGGAAATGATCATAGCTCCCCTGGCTGAGTATGCCCCTTCCTGCATAAAGTCAATGACCCTTGCCGCAACGAATACAGCTACCAGTGTATACATGGCTTCCCTGTATTCCAGGTACGTAATAAGAGAGACTCCAATGACGACGGCGTCAAACATAAACATCGTTTTCCCCATGCTCCATCCTATGTACTTATGGGCGAGTCGAGCGATGATATCAACGCCACCTGTCGTACCGCCATATCTGAAAATAATCCCGAGTCCAACCCCGATAAATACCCCTGCAAATAAGGCTGCAAGAAACAGATCACCTTCCAGGTTGATCGTCATTTGATATCTTTGGAAAATCCATAGAAATACAGAGAGGCTGACGGTTCCGAGTACAGTATAGTAAAAAGCTTTCTTTCCGAGAAGCTTCCATCCTAAGAAAAATAGGGGGATATTTAAGGCCAGGTTGGAGTAAGACGGATCAATGTCAAATAAAAAATAAAGGATAAGTGTTATTCCGGTAAATCCGCCTTCAGCCAATTTATTTTGGATATTAAAATGGACAAGTCCAAATGCGAAGATAGCTGAGCCCAACAGGATGAATAATATATTTTTATAGCGTAAACCCAACATGTGTGTTTCCCTCCTTCTATTCGTATTATCTCGTTGACAGAGACATTATATAAGAAGAGGAACAAACTGGCAATGAAGAGTTAATAAATCAAACGTAATATTTGTCAAACGGGAAGGATTTAGCTAACATGATAGGAGATACTGAAGGAGTGTGGCTTCTTATGGAAAATAAAAAAACGATGGATCAATTACAAAAAGAAGTAGACCAATACATAAGTCAATTTAAAGAAGGGTATTTCAGTCCATTGGCAATGATTGCGAGGCTCACGGAAGAACTTGGGGAACTGGCGAGAGAAGTGAATCATCATTATGGAGAAAAACCTAAGAAGAATTCAGAGGAAGAAAAAACGATAGAGGAAGAGCTCGGGGATTTATTGTTTGTGGTCATCTGCCTTGCGAACTCCTTGGATATCAGCCTGGAAGAGGCCCACGATCGTGTGATGCATAAATTTAATACAAGAGATAAGAATCGCTGGACAAGAATTGAAAGTGGGGATGAAGATGGAGCAAATTAACGTCACTATTGCTGGACCAAGAGGAAGAATGGGGAAAGAAGCGGTTCAGTTAGTAAAGGATACTGAACATTTTACGCTTATTAGTGTGATTGATTATAAGAAAGAAATAGATATAGATGTACCGGTGTACGCGGATATTGAATCATGCTTCCAAGATCAAACCCCAGATGTGCTTATTGATTTAACAACTCCGGAAGTGGGTTATCACCATACTAAAACGGCCCTTGAATACGGTGTTAGACCGGTTGTGGGAACGACAGGTTTCTCTACAGATGAATTAAATGAACTTAAGACCCTTGCAGAATCAAAGTCATTGGGATGTATCATTGCCCCCAATTTTGCGATTGGTGCAGTACTTATGATGAAATTTTCCCAGATGGCAGCTAAGTATTTTAATGATGTCGAAATCATTGAATTACATCACGATCAAAAACTAGATGCACCTTCAGGGACTGCCGTTAAGACAGCCGAAATGATCAGGGAAGTGAGAGAATCGAAGCAGCAGGGGCACCCTGATGAAAAGGAAACGCATACTGGTGCAAGAGGGGCGAATGTAGATGGCATGCATATCCATAGTGTCCGCCTGCCCGGATTAATTGCTCATCAACAGGTGATGTTAGGGGCGGAAGGTCAGGCATTAACGATCCGTCATGACTCTTTTAACCGGGGAAGCTTCATGTCTGGAGTGAAAGTTGCCGTTGATACGGTCATGAAGCTGGATACACTTGTGTACGGGCTGGAAAATATTCTAGATTAAAGGGTGAGTGTTATGAATATCGCATTAATAGCTCATGATAAGAAAAAAGATGATCTTATTCGTTTCGTATTGGCATATAAGTCAATAATTGAAGAACACGCTCTTTTTGCCACTGGAACAACGGGAAAGAGAATCGGGGAAGAAACGGGATTATCTGTCCATCGATTCCGGTCAGGTCCACTGGGGGGAGACCAGGAGATAGGTTCTTATATTGCCAATAATAATATGGATCTTGTCCTGTTTTTTAGAGACCCTTTAACTGCTCAGCCACATGAACCTGATGTATCTGCACTAATCAGACTATGTGATGTGTATCAAGTCCCATTAGCTACCAATATGGGAACAGCAGAAGTATTGGTGAAAGGGCTTGAAAGAGGAGATATCGAGTGGCGAAGTGTGGTAAAGGATAAGGAGGAGTAAAGTGGATCAACAAATAGACATCCTCGCATTTGGAGCACATGCCGATGACGTGGAGATCGGTATGGGCGGCACCCTTGCAAAATATGCGGCCGAAGGAAAGAAGATTGTGATTTGTGATCTCACAGAAGCCGAGCTTTCTTCAAATGGAACCGTTTCTTTGCGTAAAGAAGAAGCAAGGTCAGCTGCACATATACTAGGTGCCTTCAAGAGGGAGACCTTGGATGTTCCTGATAGAGGAATTTACATAACAGAAGAAAACATTCAGAAAGTGGTTAACGTGATCAGAATGCACAAGCCCAAAGTGATATTCGCTCCCTACGATCAGGATCGTCATCCTGATCATGGGAATGCCTCACGTTTGATCAAAGAAGCTTTTTTCTCAGCTGGAATTCGAAAATTTCACTCCTCAACTCCGGCACATAAAGCGGATAATCTGTATTTTTATATAATCAACGGCTTTCACAAACCTCAATTTGTAGTGAATGTTGAGGCCTATATGCAAACGAAGATTCGAAGCTTAGAGGCATATACGAGCCAATTTACTCAAGGGGCTGAAGGAGTGTCTACTCCTTTAACGGAAGGATACATAGAAGCGGTAGAAGCAAGGGAGCGAATGATGGGGAAAGAAGCGGGCCTACGTTATGCAGAAGGATTCTTTTCTTATAACACCCTAATATTGCATCAAGATTTGTTAGGAGATTAATGGTATGAAAATGAAAATAGGTATTACCTGCTACCCGACTGTTGGAGGTTCTGGCGTAGTAGCTACAGAACTGGGGAAATTATTAGCAGAGAGAGGCCATGAAATTCACTTTATAACCTCGAGTATTCCATTTCGATTGAATAAAATGTATCACAACATTTACTTTCATCAAGTCGAAGTGAGTCAATATTCAGTGTTTCAATACCCGCCTTACGATATAGCACTGGCGAATAAGATGGCAGAAATTACTGAGCGTGAAAACCTGGACATCCTTCATGTACATTATGCAATCCCACATGCAGTCTGTGCCATTTTGGGTAAACAAATGTCTGGTAAAGATGTAAAGATTGTCACCACCCTGCACGGCACAGATATTACCGTACTAGGTTATGATCCTTCTTTAACAGGAGCGATTCGATTTGGGATCGAAAAGTCAGACGTGGTGACCGCGGTTTCTTCCGCATTAGTGAAACAAACCAATGACTTGATACAGCCGGATAAGGACATTCATACTGTTTATAATTTCATAGACGAAAGAGTATACAAAGCAGTAGATTCTAAGCATCTTAGAAATGAATATGGGATTAAGGATAATGAAAAGGTCATTATTCATGTTTCCAACTTTCGTGGGGTGAAAAGAGTAACAGACGTAGTAGCTGCATTCAACCTTATACAAAACGAGATCCCGGCAAAGCTCCTTCTTGTTGGGGACGGACCTGAAATGACGGTTATTTGCAGGCAGGTGGGAGAACTCGGATTAGAAGATAAAGTATTGTTCCTTGGAAAACAGGATAACTTGGAGGAGCTTTATTCGCTTAGTGACATCAAACTGCTGCTTTCAGAAAAAGAAAGTTTCGGTTTAGTTGCCCTGGAGGCAATGGCATGCGGTGTGCCGAGCATCGGTACAAATGTAGGGGGCATCCCTGAAGTCATTGAGGATGGATACAACGGCTTTATATGTGAAGTCGGAAATGTTGCTCAAGTTGCAGAAAAGTCTCTGTTATTGCTTAAAGATGAAACACTTCACAAAGAACTTTCGGGACATGCTCTACAAACGGCCCGAACAAAGTTTCATTCCAGCAAAATTGTAGAAGAGTATGAACGGATCTACAAAGAGCTACTATCATGATACAGTCGGAAGGAAAAGATCCGAGTAAAGCAGGTGTTAAATATGTTACCGAGTATATTCCAACAAGCAATACCCGTTTTAAAGAAGATTGAAAGGGCTGGCTTCGTTGCCTATTTCGTTGGTGGATCTGTCAGGGATCACTTCCTGAGCCGTCCGATTAATGACGTAGATATCGCAACGTCAGCCTATCCACAAGAATTAAAGGGGATATTTCCGAGAACAATTGATATCGGCATAGAACACGGGACTATTCTGGTAATAGATGAGGGAAGAGAATATGAAATCACGACATTCAGAACTGAATCTGGATATGCGGACTTTAGGAGGCCGGATAAGGTAGAATTCATTCGCTCCTTAGAAGGGGATCTTGAGCGCCGTGACTTTACGATGAATAGTATGGCCATGGATGCTGATGGGAAAGTATATGATCCCTTTAAGGGCATGAATGACATACATAATAGAGTGATCCGCACTGTTGGGTCACCGGACTTGCGGTTTGCAGAAGACGCACTTCGTATGATGAGGGGAGTGCGGTTTGTCAGTCAATTAGGCTTCAAGGTGGATCCTGATACATTGAATGCGTTAGAAGAGCACTCAAGGCTTCTTGAGCATATAGCCGTAGAAAGAAAAACGATGGAGTTCGAGAAAATTTTAGGAGGTAAATGGAAACGAGAGGCGCTTGCCCTTCTCGTCCGTACCAACCTATATCGTGAACTCCCTCATTTAACTCAACAGAAGGAAGCCCTTCATGATGTAGCGAATCTTGTTCGATTAGAAGATATAAATAAAGACCAAACATGGTTACTTCTATTAGCATATATCGGGAATATTGATACAAAGGAGTTTCTAAAAGGCTGGAGGCTTCCGACGAAAACGATACGGGAACGTTCGAAGGAGCTTGGAATCTTAAAGGAAAGAAGGAAGTCCGGATGGTCTAAGCCCTTGCTTTATCGGGCCGGCCTGGAAGCAGCCATTAATATAGAGAAAGTCTATGAATGCTTAGAATCCAAACCCGTTTCTTCTGTAGAAACCGTGAAGGAAGAATATCATTCTTTAGCGATTACATCGAGACAACAACTGGATGTAACAGGAAATGACTTAATGACATGGTCGAACAAAAAAGGTGGTCCATGGATGAAGGAACTTTTGGCTGAAATTGAATGTGCGATTGTAACCAATACAATCAATAATGATAAAGAAACGATAAGGAGGTGGCTACAGACATGCAATCGACTATAAAGAAGAAACTGCTTCACGCATTATCTGAATCGAATCAGGAATTTTTATCCGGACAAGCACTGGCTGATATAGCAGGCTGTTCAAGAACGGCTATATGGAAGCATATTGAAGAACTTCGCAAAGAGGGTTTTGTGTTAGAAGCCGTAAGAAAAAAAGGATATCGAATTATTGAAACCCCTGATAGTGTGACAGAAAGTAAGATCCGCTTAGGATTACAAACGAAAACGTTAGGCAGAGTGATCCACTATGAGGAGTCGGTTCAAAGTACACAACGCATCGCTCATGTACTTGCCGGCGACGGCGCATCAGAAGGTACATTGGTCATTGCAGATGAACAAACTGCCGGAAGAGGCAGGTTAATGAGAGAGTGGCACTCCTCAAAGGGAACGGGAATTTGGATGAGTCTGATTTTAAAGCCCCTCCTTCCTCCCCAAAAGGCACCGCAGTTTACCCTCATTACTGCAGTTGCCGTCGTTCAAGCGATCGAGGAAGTAACAGACCTTCATCCTCAGATCAAATGGCCGAATGATATTCTTATTGACGGAAAGAAAGTGACGGGGATTTTGACGGAGCTGCAAGCTGAATCTGATAAGATAAATTCCATTATTATCGGGATCGGCATGAATGTAAATCATACGAAGGAACACTTTCCTGATGAACTTCAGAAGATTGCCACCTCTCTGGCCATTGAACAAGGTGAACCTTTATCTAGGTCAGAAATTGTTCAAAAGGTGTTAGAACGGATCGAATCCCTATATTCTATGTATATGAAGGAAGGTTTTACTCCGGTCAAGCTGTTATGGGAGAGTTATGCAATCAGTATCGGTAAGAAAATCCGTGCCCGCACGATCAATGGAACGATTGAAGGAAGGGCACTCGGAATAACCGATGAAGGCGTTCTGAAGATTGAAGACTCAGCAGGGACCATTCATCAGATTTATTCTGCAGATATTGAAGTGAATATTTAAGTTAAACCGGGATGGAGGCAATTCGAATGCTTCCATACCGGTTTTTTTATGGTATAATCTCATTGGGCAGTATCCTTGGAACTGCACCCCAGTATGATCAGCTTTAAAAACTTTAATACAATTTCTGCCTTGATCCATTGTGGACTGGGACAGAGGGTCGAAACAATGATATTAAACACTTATGATCCTTCTGTCATTTATTCAGGAGGTTTTTTTATTTCTATAATGAAAGTGCTTTCATTTCGTTTCGTCACCTCTGACTGAAAAGAAGGAGGACACTATGAAACAAACAACGGATTTTCTTAAGATGAAAAATAAGAGAGAAAAGATTTCCATGCTTACAGCGTATGATTTTCCAAGTGCAAAGATAGCGGAAGAAGCGGGAATTGATGTGATCCTTGTAGGTGACAGCCTCGGAATGGTTGTATTGGGATATGACTCAACGGTACCTGTTACAGTTGAAGATATGATCCATCATACGAAAGCCGTAAAAAGAGGGGCGAAAGATACCTTTATCGTCACTGATATGCCGTTTATGTCCTACCATTTGTCAAGGGATGAGACTCTTAAAACAGCGGCTCAGATCCTTCAACAGGGAGGCGCACATGCGGTGAAGGTAGAGGGTGGAGATCATGTGATTGATCGTATCCATTCCCTTTCAAGTTCCGGCATACCCGTTATGGCCCATTTAGGTTTAACCCCTCAATCCGTCGGTGTCCTTGGAGGATATAAAGTACAAGGGAAAACAGCCGACTCAGCCAAAAAGTTGATCGATGATGCCATAAAATGTGAACAGGCAGGTGCCTTTGCACTTGTGTTAGAGTGTGTGCCAAAACAAATAGCCAAAGAGATTTCAGAAGCATTAACGATTCCGACGATTGGTATTGGTGCAGGCAGTGAGGCAGATGGCCAGGTATTAGTGTTCCACGACCTTGTAACATATGGGGTGAATCGTGTGCCTAAGTTTGTTAAACAATACAGCAACGTATCAGAAGCCATTCATAGCAGCATAAAAAACTATATAGATGAAGTTAAAGGGAAGAGCTTCCCATCAGATGACCATTCCTTTACGATGCGGGATGAAGAATTGGATGCTCTCTATTGTGGAATGAAAAAATGAAAGTGATAACGAACATACAAGATCTTCAAGCTTCGATACAACAAGTTAAGAATTCAGGGGCCTCTATCGGGTTTGTCCCTACAATGGGTTACCTTCATGAAGGGCACATGACTCTAGCGGAGGAAGCGAGGAAAAACAACGATGCTGTCGTGATGAGTATCTTTGTAAACCCCCTGCAGTTCGGTCCGAATGAAGACTTCGACCGCTATCCTCGTGATGTTGAAAGAGATACAGTATTAGCAAAGAATGTTGGGGTTGATATACTCTTTATTCCTGAAGTAGTAGAAATGTATGATGGGAAACAGTCTGTAACCTTGAGTGTGATAGAGCGGGTAGAAGTACTGTGCGGACGAAAACGGGAAGGTCATTTTGACGGAGTGGTGACCGTATTGACTAAATTGTTTCACCTTATTCAGCCGACCAGAGCGTATTTCGGACTGAAGGATGCCCAGCAGATTGCAGTAGTGGAAGGGTTAGTAAGCGATTATTTCTTTCCGGTGGAAATCGTGAGGGTGCCTACCGTCAGGGAAGAGGATGGATTGGCGAAAAGTTCAAGAAATGTTTATCTATCAAAAGAAGAAAGAAGGGAAGCTCCTTCACTGTATCAAAGTCTGATAGAAGCAAAAAATTGTATTGCTGCCGGTGAGAGAGACCCTGATTCGATTATTTCCATGATTTCAATGAACCTTCAAGAAAATACCTCGGGAAAAATCGATTATGTGGAAGTGTACTCCTATCCTGAGCTAAAGGAACTGTCCAGATTACAGGGTGAGATCATTGTCGCTCTGGCAGTTCAATTTCAACAGGCCAGATTAATTGATAATATAATCATCAGTGTAGAACCAGAGGAGGATTTAAATGTTTAGAACGATGATGAGTGGTAAAATCCACAGAGCGACTGTAACAGAAGCGAATTTGGATTATGTAGGAAGCATTACCATCGATCAGGATATTTTAGATGCAGTCGGAATGATGGCGAATGAAAAGGTTCAGATTGTAAACAACAACAATGGAGCCCGCCTGGAGACTTATATTATACCAGGTGAAAGAGGAAGCGGCGTCATATGTTTAAATGGAGCAGCTGCAAGACTTGTGCAAAAAGGTGATATTGTCATCATCATATCGTATAAACTGGTAGCTGAAGAAATGGTCCATGATCATATCCCGAAAGTAGCTATCATGGGAGAAAATAACCGTATCATTGACATGATCGGAACAGAACCTGAAGCGACAATACTATAAAATAAATCAAGGCAAGTCTTCTAATTTGTGAATAGGAGACTTGCTTTTTTGTTTATGGTACACTTATTTAGAAATCATAAGAGTATGAAGTAGGATCTATATAAAGGCAGTGAAGAACATGTACCCATTTAAACTCGTTGTTATCGATCTTGAAACAACAGGAAATTCCCCTAAAAAGGGAGAAAAAATCATCCAACTATCAGCGGTTATTATAGAAAACGGAAAGATCATTGACCAATACACATCATTTGTGTCACCTGGAAAACCGATTCCTGCGTTTATTGAGGAATTGACGGGGATCAATGATGAAATGGTCAAGGACGCTCCTGCTTTTCATGAAATTGCACCGAAAATACTTGAACTTCTGGATCATGGCGTTTTTGTTGCTCATAACGTCCAATTCGATCTATCATTCCTTCAAGCAGAACTGGAAGATGCAGGCTATAATCCATTTACCGGTCCTGCCTTCGATACAGTAGAATTAGCTAAAGTGGCCTTACCATCAGCAGATAGTTTTAAACTGACGGAATTATCCAATTCTTTGGAATTAAGTCACGTAAGGCCACACCAGGCAGACAGTGATGCCTATGTGACAGCCGAAATTCTTCTTTATCTTATTGAAGAATTGTCAAAGCTACCCTTAGTCACACTCGAAAATCTTCACAAGCTTTCACATCATTTGAAAAGTGATCTTTCCTTATTGTTTGACAGTATTGTGAGTGAGAAACAAAAACACGTAGAGGATCTTCCACCACAGTTAGAGGTGTATCGAGGACTGGCTCTTCGGAAGAAAGATGCTTCAAAGAAAGATGTTCCACCTATTGAAGAGCTCCATGTTGATGAACCTGATATAGAAGAACACTTGGCACAATATGTTCCCTTCTATGAGAAGAGAGTGCAGCAAATGGAGATGATGGATGAGATTCAACATGCTTTTCATGAATCCCGCCATGTGGTAATAGAGGCGGGAACAGGTGTTGGAAAGTCACTGGGCTACTTATGGCCTGCGGTCATGTTTGCCAAGGGATCCCATGAAAAAGTGGTCATCAGTACATACACCATCCAATTGCAAGAACAATTACTTCATAAAGAAATTAAATTATTGGAAAAAATAAGCCCTACACCATTCAGAACCGTACTGCTAAAAGGGAAAAATCATTACATAAACCTGTTTAAGTTTGAACAGTCTCTAAGGGAAGATGAGTCTCAATATGACGTAGTTCTGACAAAGATGCAAATTTTGGTATGGCTTACACGAACAGAGTCCGGTGATATGGATGAACTTAACCTTACTTCCGGGGGGCATCTGTTCTGGAATCGTCTAAAACATGACGGCTGGCACTTACCTCATACGAAAGATCCCTGGGTCGGGAAAGACTTCTATCTTTTCGCAAGAAAGAGTGCTCAAGAAGCAGATATCATCATTACCAATCACTCAATGCTACTGACTGATATCGTGAAGGAAAGCACCATGCTTCCTCCATACGATTACTTAGTGATAGATGAGGCTCATCATCTGGAGAAGTCAGCAAGACAGCATCTTGGTGTTGTAATGGATTATCTCTCGATTAAGTTTAGTACGTCCCAGTTAGGAACCCTGGACCAAAAACAGTTGTTCTATCGACTTGATCAACTTATTTCCAACCACTCAGTTCAAATGAATACACACTCATTTGAATTGGATTCTCGTATCAGTCAGTTTTACGTTGATTTAGAAGAGGCCATCGGAGTGTTAACGAGCGTCTTCTATAAGAAAGCCAAAAAGAGGACCGGGGTACAAAAAATACAGCTGAGAATTACGGACGAAATGAAAAGGAGCAGCTACTTTCAACCTGTACTCATGTCCATAGAACGGGTTATTTCTGGAATGAAGTTTGTGGAAAGAGAGTTTCAGCAGATTTTGGAGGCAATAAAGGATAAGAAGATCAAGCTTGAGGATAAAGAAAAAGCCCTGATTGAAGAATTCCACAGCTTTTTAGTGGATTGGGCAGAGTTGAGAATGAATTTTCAAACGGTCTTTTTAAGAGATATGAACAACCATGTTCTCTGGTTAGATGGAGATACAAGATCATTACCAAATAGTCTTTCTATCCAAGCTCAACCAGTTACCGTCAATCGTAATCTTCAAGATGAGATCTTTGCCAAAAAGAAAAGTGTCGTCCTTACTTCAGCTACCCTGACCGTCAGCGGTTCCTTTAATTACTTCTTAAACGAGATTGGACTCATAGGTCAAGGGGTAAAACAGTTACAGCTCTCTTCTCCTTTTGACTACAATGAAGTGTCAAGATTATTCGTCCCAACAGACGTCCCTGAAATTCAGCAAGTCCAAAGTGAAGAATATATTGAAGCAATAAGCTCGCATTTAATAGGAGTGGCTCAAGCGACGAAAGGCCGAATGCTCATCTTATTTACGTCTTACGATATGTTAAGGAAAACGTATGAACTGATGAAAGAAAGTGGCTTATTAGAGGAATATGTATTAATGGCACAAGGAATTACATCAGGAAGTCGTACACGTCTGACAAAGAACTTCCAGCGATTTGACAAGGCGATTTTATTTGGAACGAGTAGTTTCTGGGAAGGTGTAGACATTCCCGGGGAAGACCTGTCTTGTCTTGCCATGGTCAGACTCCCATTCTCTCCACCTGACGAGCCTGTCAATCAGGCAAAATCAGATATCCTTAAAGCTCAAGGGAAGAATCCGTTTTCTTCTCACTCTTTACCCGAAGCAATTATTCGATTCAAGCAAGGGGTAGGGAGGCTGATCAGAAGAAGCAGTGATCGGGGAATCGTGATTGTATATGACCGCAGAGTGATGACGACAAGGTACGGTAAGGCTTTCTTGCAGTCCATTCCTTCAATGGAAGTAAAAGAAGGCGATTTATTTGAATTGGTTTCATGGATTGAAGATTGGCTCTAAGTGATTAAACTTCAGTGATAAATTTTACTCTTTAACACAACCTAAAGGGTAGATGTTAAACTGGAGGATTGAAAATGAGAGTGATCTTTTCGGTAATGCTGACTTTTTTCCTTGTCATTTCAAATGCCTATGGAATGAAAGTGCCTCAGGTGGATTTACACGTATCCCATGAAGAGTATGCGATTAGTTTTCTTCCTGTTTTAAAAGGGGAGGTAGCAGTTCTTCATTTAGCTTCGGGGAAAAATTATTTAATTAATACAGGACCCCTTCAAGAATGTAAACAATTATATTATTATTTGAATCAAATGCATATTGACAACATTGAGGGAATCATCCTCACTGAAAAAAGAGAAGTACATGAGGATATGATTACTGAACTTGATAAGAAGTACTCCATAAAAGAAATAATAACGGGTAAATCCCTGGCTGAAGCAATACAGAAAAAAGGTTCCTTTACGATACACACGATTACAGAAGATCAGTCATACCCGCTTTCAAAGGAGTTAGCATTAAATGTGATGCATGAAGGCAATGAGAAAGGTGAAGGACTGGACTTTTCCATAACTTTCTTCCATCATCGCTTTTTGTGGCTGAGCTCACAATCATCGCATTCTGAAGAGGTTTTACTTACAAAACCCCTAAAGAACGTCAATATTGTCAAAGTACCTCTTCACTCTAAATCGGAAAGTATGTCCCATAGTCTCCTGAAGCATATCGATCCTCAGACGGCTTTACTTTATCGTTCTAAGGAAAGGCTTCTTAATGGTGAAATGCTCGAAGCCATCAACGAGGCGTGGATTGATCTGTATTTAACCGGGCAACATGGATTGATTGCCATCAAATTTAATAAGCGAAATTACGAAGTGCTTACCTTTGATCAAGAAGATGGAGTGTTTAAAGAAGAGGGCGGAACACACTAATGCTGAAAGAAAGTCAGGCTGACAACGCTGTCAGCCTGAACGGAGTGTGGATTAGAATTTAGTTTTTTCGGATACGCTCTACCATAATAGCCATTAATGTTGTTATAATGTGGGTAGCGTTTCTTACTCATAGTGTGGCGGATAGCAGTGACGTCATGAGTATAAAAAAATATTTTTTCATAGAGGAATATCTTAAGTAAGCGGGTAAAAGGAGGAACACCATGGAGAGCCGAATTGAAATTCTTTCCACCGTTCGTATCGAGTATACGGATAACTTATATAAAGTGGTAGATACATTAAATAGAACATTAAAAAAAGATGATTATATGTTTGGTTTAGCCTTAGATCCGGAAGATCAGAATCAAGCAGTATTAACAATATATCGTACATAAAGAGTGATTGTAATGAAAAAATGGATAACGATTACCGCACTATTGTTCATCGTCCTTGGGATAGCGTCTTCGGTCATACTTTATCAAATTTCCCGGAACCCATTGAATAATCAGGCAGAGAAGGCCATAAATAGAGTAAAAGCTGAAACGGCTATCTTGGAAGTTGAAAACACAAGCTTCTATAACGGCTCTAAGTCATATGTTGTGGTGACAGGTAAGGATGATCAAAACGAGAAGCTCGTGGCTTGGGTACCCAATAAAAAAGGGAAAATAATTGAGAAAAAATGGGCAGATGGTATTTCAAAAGAACAGGCAATCAATAAACTAAATGATGAAAAGCAACCGAAAGAATTATTATCGGTCCGTTTAGGATATGAATCTGTCGGGCCTGTATGGGAAATTACCTATTTAGATCAACAAGACAATTTAAATTATTTTTACCTGCTGTTTTCTAATGGAGAATGGTGGAAGAAAATTGAAAATTTATAATCAACTCTAGGGGGAGTACGTCCATGAAATTTACGTTAGCTGACAGAGTAAGTGCTTTAACACCATCAACGACTTTAGCGATCACTGCAAAGGCAAAGGAAATGAAGTCACAGGGTATTGATGTCATCGGTTTAGGTGCTGGTGAACCTGACTTTAATACACCTGAACATATCATCAATGCTGCGTATGCGTCCATGACTGAGGGTCACACAAAATATACTCCATCTGGTGGTATGGCCAAATTAAAAGAAGCAATCATCCATAAGTTTGAAACAGATCAGAAACTTACGTATAAACCATCTGAGATCATCGTGACAAGTGGAGCAAAGCATGCCCTTTATACATTGTTTCAAGTTCTTTTAAACGAAAATGATGAAGTCATCATTCCTACGCCATACTGGGTCAGCTATCCTGAACAAGTGAAGCTTGCCGGTGGAATTCCCGTTATCGTTGAAGGGAAAGAACAGAACGAGTACAAAGTTACTCCACAGCAGTTAAAAGAGACGATAACTCCCAAAACGAAAGCAGTCATTCTTAACACACCTAGTAACCCTACAGGAATGTTATACACCCACGAAGAGTTACAAGCGATTGGAGAAGTATGCTTAGAGAACGATATTCTGATCGTTTCAGACGAGATTTATGAAAAGCTTGTATACGACGGGAATTCCCACACGTCTATTGCTGAATTGTCTCCAGAACTTAAAGAGCAAACCATCGTGATTAACGGGGTGTCAAAATCTCATTCCATGACAGGATGGAGAATTGGATATGCGGCAGGGAACGAGACAATCATTAAAGCAATGACCAACCTTGCCAGTCATTCAACCTCTAACCCAACGACAACTTCACAATATGGGACGGTTGCTGCCTATTTAGGAGATCAACAACCTGTAGAGGAAATGAGACAAGCGTTTGAAGAGCGCTTAAACATTGTTTTTGATAAATTGAACAGTATTCCAGGGTTTCATTGTTTGAAGCCTCAAGGTGCTTTCTATCTATTCCCGAATGTGTCAGAAGCCGCCAAGAAAACAGGCTTTAACAATGTCGACGAATTTACAAAAGCTCTGCTGGAAGAGGCAAAGGTAGCGGTTATTCCTGGTTCTGGTTTCGGGTCGGACAATAATATCCGTCTTTCTTATGCCACAAGTCTTGATGCACTCGAAAAAGCCATTGAGAGAATGTACGAATTTGTTGTTAGGAAGAGTAAATAATACAAGGTTTGCAGACCGTGTTCGTTTCGGTCTGCTTTTTCCTTAAAATCATCTCGTTTTGCTGTATCTATTGCGGCGGGATAACGGTAAATGTATAATAAATAACGATACATAAGCGTCTTAAGTTTTTTTGGAGGGAAAAAATCGTGAAAACTACTATATCTCAAGTAAGTAAGTTTGTTGGAGAAGAAGTAACCATTGGTGCTTGGCTTGCCAACAAACGTTCAAGTGGAAAAATTGCCTTTCTTCAGCTTCGTGACGGAACTGGATTCATTCAAGGGGTTGTCGTAAAAAGTGAAGTGGAAGAAGAAATCTTTCAAAAAGCAAAATCATTAACTCAAGAAACATCTCTATATGTTACAGGAACAGTTTCAGAAGATTCCCGTTCACCGTTTGGGTACGAACTGCAAGTGAAAAGCGTAGAAGTTATTCATGAAGCAGTGGATTATCCAATTACACCTAAGGAACATGGAACAGAATTCCTGATGGATCATCGTCACCTTTGGCTTCGTTCCCGTAAACAGCATGCCGTGATGAAAGTACGTAACGAAATCATTCGTGCAACATATGAGTTCTTTAATCAAGAAGGGTTTGTAAAGGTAGATCCCCCAATCCTGACCGGCAGTGCTCCGGAAGGAACGACCGAGTTATTTGCCACTAAATATTTCGAAGAAGATGCCTATCTTTCTCAGAGTGGTCAGCTGTACATGGAAGCAGCAGCCATGGCCTTAGGGAAAGTATTCTCTTTCGGACCGACTTTCAGAGCCGAGAAATCGAAAACCCGTCGTCATTTAATCGAATTCTGGATGATCGAGCCTGAAATGGCATTCTATGATTTTAAAGATAACCTGGAAGTGCAGGAGCAATATGTTTCTTATATCGTTCAATCGGTTCTGGAAAACTGCAAGCTTGAATTAGACCGATTAGGAAGAGATACATCTAAATTAGAGCAGATCAAAGCTCCTTTCCCGCGCATCACTTATGATGATGCACTTAAGTTATTGCATGAAAAAGGGTTTGATGATATCGAGTGGGGAGACGATTTCGGAGCCCCACATGAAACAGCCATAGCTGAAAGTTACGATAAGCCGGTATTTATCACGCATTACCCGACTTCGTTGAAACCTTTCTATATGCAACCTGATCCAGACCGCGATGATGTCGTATTATGTGCCGACCTGATCGCACCGGAAGGATATGGAGAGATTATCGGTGGCTCAGAGCGTATCCACGATGCGGAACTTATGAAACGTCGCATTGAAGAGCACGAACTTGCTACGGATGCATACAAGTGGTACTTGGAACTAAGAGAATATGGATCCGTTCCTCATTCAGGGTTCGGTCTTGGACTTGAAAGAACAGTGGCTTGGATCAGCGGAGTAGAACACGTAAGGGAAACCATCCCATTCCCACGTCTATTAAACCGTTTATATCCATAATACAAACATCAAGGAACCGCCTGGTTTGCTTAAAAAGCAATCCGGCCGGTTCTTTTCTTTTCCTTCGCTAAGATGGTTTTTTTAAGATAAGCTCTGCCCGGGCTCTGTCAGACAGTGAGTGCTAGATGGTGAGGGGAACTGCTTCGCTTTCCGCGGACGTACGGCCGAGCCTCCTCAGCTTCGCTTCCGGGGTCTCGGCACGCCCGTTTTTCCGCAGGAGTCTACGCAGTTCCCCTCACCATCTTTAATAGATTTTTCGTGACAGAGCCAAAAGGTGTCAAAGATAAAAAATTTAGCAATCGTATTTTATTGAAAAATAAGAGAATCAACAAATAAGATTATTCTCTTAAGCCACTTCTTTCTTTTCTTAACAATCACAGCGACTGTTCCAAAGCCTTCTTCTTTGTTTATAGAGGATTTTTGTACAACATTTATGCGTGCTTTTTGGTGGAATTCAAATCAGGCGTGAATTTGCGCTAGGTCCGATTGATTCATCCTAATTTTCTTCATGGATAACACAAGCGGAAGTTTAGATATAGTGCGCATCGATAATACTAACTAAATCTGAACTTTTTTGTGTTTGTCTTTCCATAATTAGTTTAAGTAGAATGTAGAAGCACAGAGTGGATTGTAGCGGAAGGCACTTGACTCCTGCGGGAAATAGAGGAAAGGTCGAGACCCCGCAGGGCAAAGCCCGAGGAGGCTTGACTTTCTCCCCGGGGAATCTTGTGCCTGGAGCGGAAAGGAACGGTCCCTGTTTTTCCACTACCATTGATCCAAAAAAAGGACCAAGGAAGTTTTTCTTATTTCCATCTTTCTTCTAATTCATAACCATGTCCACATATACTGAACCATGATATACTAGTGAGTGAGGTGTGCCGAATATGGATTATAAACGATTAATGGTGTCCTGGATCGAAGAGGGGACACTTAACATTCCGCAATTATTATTATCAAATTACAATACCCTGGGTTTAAATGAGTCAGAGTTTGTTCTGTTATTACAAATTTACGGTCATCTGGAAAAGGGAAACTATTTCCCTACACCAGAAGAGCTTTCAGAACCTATGAGTATTTCTACTGAATACTGTTCATCTATTTTAAGAAAATTAATGCAACAACAGTTTCTATCGATCGAAGAGGGGTCTTCCCCTGATGGGATCCTGTTTGAAAAGTATTCTCTCAATCCTTTATGGGAAAAGATGGCTGAGTTCGTTATACAGGATTCTAAAATGAAGCAGATGGAGAAATCAATGGAAGAAGAAGCGGACATTTACACGACTTTCGAACAGGAATTTGGTCGTCCGCTATCTCCATTAGAATGTGAAACCCTGGCCATGTGGTTGGATCAGGATGATCATAATGCTATTATTATTAAAGCAGCATTAAGAGAAGCCGTCATATCCGGCAAGCTGAATTTTAGATATATCGATCGGATTCTATTTGAATGGAAGAAAAACGGTGTGAAGACCATTGAAGATGCTCGTAACCAAAGCCAGCGCTTCCGTTCTTATCAAAACCCCGCAGCTTCAAGTGATGCTGCTGCTTCACCGAAACGAAAATCAGTACCATTTTATAATTGGCTTGAGCAATAGGACGATAAAAGGGGCTGACTCTCAAATGCTTGAGGGTTGGTCTATTTTATTGTGAATAACCTTAGTTGATTTTTAAGACAAGATGGAGGTATTAGGATACATGTTAAATAAAAAACAAATACAAATTTGCTTAGATGAAATGAGAGAAATGTTTCCAGACGCTCACTGTGAGCTGCGTCATGAAAATCCTTTTGAGCTTGTCATTGCGGTCCTTCTATCTGCTCAATGTACTGACGCCCTCGTGAATAAAGTCACTAAAGGCCTATTCGAAAAATATAAGCAACCTGAAGATTATCTGAATGTTTCATTGGAAGAACTTCAACAGGATATACGCTCCATCGGGTTGTATCGAAACAAAGCGAAAAACATTCGCAAACTATGTGAGATCATCCTGACTGAACATGGAGGAAATGTTCCTGAAAGTCATGAAGAATTAGTGAAGCTGCCTGGCGTAGGAAGGAAAACAGCAAATGTAGTAGTATCGGTAGCATTTGGAGTGCCGGCTCTTGCAGTAGATACCCATGTCGAACGTGTAAGTAAGAGGTTAGGGATTTGCCGATGGAAAGATAACGTATTGGAAGTAGAGAAAACGTTAATGAAAAAAATTTCGAAAGAAGAATGGTCCGAAACTCATCACCGGTTGATTTTCTTTGGAAGGTACCATTGTAAAGCCCAATCACCCCAATGTGATGTATGCCCGCTGGTCGATTTATGCAGAGAAGGTCAGAAGAGACTAAAGAAAAAAGGTAACATATGAAAGAACTGACTTTGAGTATTCCATTACAACTAAATGATCCTTTTTTCTTTCCTGAGTCAAAAGTTAGTGTGGGTGATTCTCATATCATACCCGATGACCCATTTTTCGCTTATGAAATTCTCTATTATAATGACGAGGTTGCAGGTTCGCTTCCCTGGGAGGATCATGAATTTTTCATAGGTTTCATACTTAACAGCTGGAGAGAGGGGGAGGAATGTCTTAAAACGTTATTTAAAAAACGTTCTAAGGATACATTGCCCCTAATGAAAAAGAGTATTGCGCAAGTCTATATGCTTTTATACTGGAGTAATTCAATGCCGGTAATATTAAATTCTGATAATACTATTGATAACCTTTCAATCAAACCCGTCAACGCAGCGGAGAGAATGTCATTTATCAGGAACAATCCAACCCTTTTCCATTCATTCATACAGTTATCTCAGCTATTCGAGGAACAACATAAACAATATGCTAAATCTCTGGCTTTAAAACGAGCCAGAAAAAATTAAAAAGGCAACGAGAACATTTTCTCGTTGCCTTTTTATCTTATTCTTGTTCTCTTCGGGAGTCTGATTGGGTAGCAGGTGAACCATTCGTGGCGCCATCTCCGGTTCCTGAGCCTTCGCCAGTGCCCTCACCAGTTCCTCCATCTCCGGTTCCAGTGCCATCCCCGGTGCCGCCGTCATCTGTACCTCCCTCACCAGTCCCATCTCCTTCAGGTGGAGGGGTAGTGCCATCATCGCCACCAGTGTCTTCACCATCATTGCCTGAATCATCTTCATTCCCATTTCCTTGACCGTTACCATTACCATTGTTATTTCCATTGTTGTTACCATTACCATTGTTATCTTGATTTTCATCGTTGTTTTCATCTTGGTTTTCTTCATCTTCACCATCAGTAGCCTTTACATCAACATTGACCGTTGCAGGATTACTGCGCTGATCTCCGGATATTGCTACAACCTCGAAGGTGAACGTTCCTTGGGATTGAATGTTCTCGACATTTAATCCTTTCTTATCAGTGGTCGTTAATACTTGTTTTGCTTCACCATTAATCGAAACCGCCACCTCAAACTGAACGTCCTTCTCTTTGCCATAGTCCCAGGCAAGAGTGATGGTTTGATCCTTCTTATTGAATTTTCCTTTCAGATTTGAAGGTGCATCAATCTTGTCGAATTCTTTTGAAACCTTGGAAGGTTCAGTTCCTCGGACGAATAGTTCAGTAATCACTCTGTCATCTGGAGTGTATTCACTTGGCAGTCTAGCAGGATTGCTTCCTAATTCAACCTTGGATTCAACAACGCTGTCCGGTTTATTAAAATCAGGTGTGTCAACGCCTTCGTGAACATAGCTCATCAGGTCACTGACGATGTATTGGGACACCCTTCTATCCGTAGGGGATAGTGGAATGGATCGAGTCTTATATCCAGTCCAAACCGCGGCTGTGTAGTTTGTGGTATAGCCCACAAACCATGAATCAGGAGCGCCTGTTTTAGCAATTCCGTATTTCTCGCGTTCTTCCTGAGTATAGTTCGTGGTACCTGATTTCCCGGCCATCGGTAATCCTGGCACCTTGGCATATAGGCCAGTTCCTCTTGGATGGTCGATGACGCTCTGCAGCATATCAGAAATCATATAAGCTGTATATTCCTTCATTGCAGGCTTTGGTTTATTATTATTCTTAATCTCTGTTTCACCATCACGCAACACCACTTTTGTAACCGTATGTGGTGTGTTGTAAATACCTTCATTACCAAAAGCGGCATAAGCTCCGGCCATCTGTACGGAGTTTACCCCGGGTGAAACACCACCGATTGAAGCAGATTCATAATAATGATCGAACTTTAATCCCAGACCATTCACAAATTCCTCTGCTTTCTCTGGACCGACTTCCTGAAACGCTTTTAGGGCAGTAATATTCCTGGAATCCCACAGACCTTCGCGAATCGTGATGGGTCCTTTGAATTGACCGTCATAGTTATTGAGTTCCGTTCCGTCTGAATATTTATAAGGCTCATCTTTTAAAATATGATACGTCGACCATTTTAAATGCTCGATTGCTGGTGCATAGTCTATTAATGGCTTAATCGTAGATCCGGGCTGACGCTTTGTATCGATGGCAAAGTTAAATCCACGCTGAACGTTTGGATCCTGCTCTCTTCCGCCGCCAATTGCCCTGATTTCACCAGTTTTCGTATCCATCAGGGTTACCCCGGCCTGCATTGGCTCATCAGGATTCTCAGGATAACTGAAGCTGGTATTTTCACCTGCTAAGATTTCTTCCAAACGTTTTTGAGCATCTGGATCAACAGTTGTATATACCTTTAAACCATCTGAAAACAGGTTATAGTCACCCATTTTTTGTACTTCATCAATAACCGCATCCACAAACGCGGGATATTTGTTTCCGTTTTTCTTTTCAACTTCTTCAGCTGACACCAATCCTTCAGTGATCGGGATGGCCTGTGCTTCCTTTTTTTCTTCTTCGGTGATTTTACCGTGCTGTTCCATTAAAGAAAGAACGATATTTCGGCGCTTTTCCGCTTTTTCAGGGTAGTCAAAAGGGTTGTAATTGTTTGGACTTTGAGGCAGTCCGGCAATCAAGGCTGCTTCATGCAGTTCAATGTCTTCAATGTCTTTACCGTAATAATAGTCTGCGGCAGTAGCCATACCGTTTATTCTATCGGACATGTACACTTTGTTAAAATACATTTCAAAGATTTCTTCTTTTGTATATTCCTGCTCAAGCTTAAGGGCAAGCCATGCTTCTTGTGCTTTTCTTTTTAACGTTTTTTCAGGGCTTAAAAAGGATCCCTTGATCACTTGCTGGGTAATCGTCGAGGCACCTTCTGAACCGAATCCGCCTGTCACATTGGCAATGACAGCGCCACCTAATCGAATCAAGTCGATACCGTTATGCTTATAGAATCGGTTGTCCTCTGTTGCAAGGACCGCGTCCTGCATGATCTTAGGGATGTCATCGAAGTTTGCGTATTCCCGTTTTTCTTTACCAACGGTCGTGATCAATTCCCCGTTCATATCATAAATTTCTGATGCAATCGGATCTTTGAGTAATTTTTCATCTAGCTTAGGTGCACTGGAAGCATAATAAGCAAATAACCCAGCACCAGCAAGCATCCCGATAATACCGATGATAAATAATGATATAATGACGCGTTTAACCATAGAGCCTTTCTTCTTGCTCTTTGTGGATTTCGACTTTTGTTGGGCCAGACGCTTTTCTTCCCTTGACTTATATTGACCAGCCATATTGTTTCCTCACTTTCAATCTTCAGTGTTTTTAGTATTGTCTAAGATTTAAAATATACTACTGATAATGAGATAAATTATAGATTAACTCATTTTTCATAAACTAAAAATATAACTGATGGACTATTTTTAAATAATCGACCCTTGGATGCAGTCCTAAAGGAATGATGACCCCTTTTTCCTCCAGTTCTTCCCTTTTGATTGATTTTCTTCCTCCATTTATCATGCGGTCCCAATAAATCCTTAAAGATTTGTAAGGAAGTAAGAACACTTCTTCGGAAGCAGAAAACCTTACTAGTACAAAGGTAATACCGTCTTGATTATGGACGTTTTCCATATGCTGGATTTGATGCTCGTGAAAATTTTGAAGTGGAAAGGACGTTTTATTCTTTGTTTCTTTCGCTTCAAAGTCGATATATCTTCCATTGTATACACCATTATAATCCGTCGTGGAGGGCTGCTTAAAGTATGCTTCCTTAATGACCGCGGCACTTCTTGATGGATAATGGACATCCACTATTTGAACGGGAGTCGGTTTTTTGTGAATGACTGCTTTATGAAACGTTAAATAATATTGGTTCGTTTCATTAATGTCTTCTTCAAGGGTCATACCTCTGTTGCTATAAGATAGTTGTTTCGGTTTTGCCTTAGCTTTTTTTGAGGGTAATGACGCTTCCACATATTTCTTCCCATTAGGATAATGGAATTTCATGGTAAATCACCTCGCAGACTAATCTATATCATAACAGAAACCACTCCATATTGTGTGAATAATTGTTTACAAATCTCCTCAATCTATGGCTATAGGAGAGAGGGGGATAATAAGGATGGATGAAATGAGCAATACTTATCGCTTTTTACCCTATATACCTGAACCTAAACGTACAAATGAGTGGATTAATGAAATCAACCATCTAGTGAATCTGCATAATCAAGATAATATATCAAGAACGATGGCTTATCAAAAATTTTACCTTCTTCATCCTGAAATAAAATGGTCTTTCCTGGCTTCGATGGTATCAAGAAATGCCGGCTGGAATATGACTGATCTTAAAGGTGATATCTTTACTCGCCTTTTACATCCGGCTACCCGTGATGATCTATTCAAGACGTATGAAAGAGCGAACTGGAGCATTTTTCAGGATGCCTTTCCTCAACTCCTTCTCTATCATTATTCGACGAGGTATAAGAAGAAAATGTTTCATCTATTTAAAGAATTTCATATTTCAAGCTTCATGGAAGAAGAGTGGAATCGTCACTGGGAGGAGAGGGATGATCGCAGATTAGTCCATTCTCTTATAATAAATGAGCAGCACCTCATTCAAGAACCAGTCATTGAACATGAGGTATATAAGAAGAGGGTGTTTGGTTCATCACTATTCTATATTGAAGATCATCTTCATTTCAGCTCCGTTTTATTTCCGACATTAACGGGGGAACTTTTAGGTGCGAGTGTCCATGGCTTCAGAAAAATAGAAAACAGAATTCTTTTAGGAAATGAATTATTTACGATTTTATTTCATCCGGATTATCATTCCTCCTTTTTGAACTTTGCTATACAAGTAGAGCATACAGGATCCAGAAGAGACTACGAACAGTATTGTAAAGGAGTCCCCAAAACGAATACACCAATTCTCCATCAAGCTTATGACATAGTTCCACATCATTGGGAGTCTCATTCGGACTGGTCGATTAAAAAGAAAATAAATAAAGATTGGTACAAAGAGCAGGGACTCCCTCATGGAATCGAATTAACAAAGTGGTTTTTCCATAAGCAAAGGCAGCTTGAGAAGTTGGCGAATGTAAAAGAGGGTTTAAAAAAGATCTGGAAGAGGGAGAGAAAGAAGAAGAGACCAACACTCTAAAGTGGTGTTGGTCTCTTCTTGTCATGCTTGTCGGGTCTGAACGAGCCGCCTTCGCTATCTTATTAGTCCAGCTACAGGACTTAGAGGCTCGAGGTCATAAGTCAAGAACACCAAAAAGGCAAAGAGCGCCTTTCCGGTGTTCTCGCCTTATGCTTGTCGCCTCTGGGCAAAGCCCTTCCGCTATCTTATGTCGATGGACGGTTTTCGCCTTCTAGTTTAGGGTTGCCTTTTGAGGCTTTGGTTTGGGCTGAATTTGTTGCTTGCTGTTTGTTTTGTTTGTTTTTCTGATTTTTCATTGGGTAACACCTCCACTTATATTATTTTCTAGTTTCCACTTCTTTTATTCAGGAAGTGTCGAAACACAATTAACGGAGTGTCCTTTTAACACTTTCTTTGGCGAAACGCTTCTAGTTTTGTCAGGGGGGAAGGGAACGGGTTATAAAGAGAGAATTACAGTATTAATCCAAAAAAAAGGTGGGAGGATTTACAATGCTTCCAAAACAAGATATTATGTTGAAATTAGCTGAAATTGAAGAAAGTTTGAATCAATTAGAACAAAGTCTGCATGATCGAATCTCAGTTGAAGAACAAGAAGGAATGAATTCGTTAACGAACAAGATACAGAAGATCGACAGTAAATTGAACTCAGTGGAGAGAAAAGCGGGATCTAAAACTGTTCTTATGAATAATAGAGAAAAGTCCTTTGTCTTACAAAAACTTGAATTATCCTATAAGACGTCTTAAACTGAATTTATAAGAAAGTAGCCTTGTGCTACTTTTTATTTTTGTCTACATTTTTACGGAGGGCTATTTTTGAAAGAATTGAAGCAAGTAACGGGAGAATTGATCATCCTTGTTGAGCAGATGATGAAAGAATATAAAGGCAGACGTGAATCAGGTGAAAAAGGAGACTTTTACACAGAAGTAAAACCTTTTGCCGATAAAGTAAAAGGGGAGAATGATGCGTGGAAAGAATTGTCCTTGATTTGGATCAAGGAACAAAGGCCAAAACACCTACATTTCCCTCAAATAATAAACACATTCGATAATATTGAAATGCTATCTGTTCACTGTTTCTTTCCAGAGTCCAGTTACAATCGGTTTATCAGTCATTATCAATCTGTCTCATATGTTCTGCAAACCCAGTTGGATGAATTGAATGAAAAATAAGAGGCTGCCGATCGGCAGCCTCTTTACATTATGGAGTTGAAATTGCTTTTTCTTCTATTGTATTGATTTGCTTCGACAGCTCTTTATAATGATGCAATGAAATCTCATTAGAAATATAAAGTTTTTTGGCCATTGTAAGAAGTTCTTGTTGATCCGTTGCTTGATAATGTTTACTACTTTCGTATCTCTTCAGCAGTTCACTCAGGTTCATCTTGATTCCTCCCAATACTTATATTTCATTGCGTCGCATCTACATTTATCCTATCATAGAAAACCCTTTCTTTAAGTTGTAAGAATAGTGTAACTTCCGACATTCTTCTTGTGTTTGTCGAAATATCTTTATGGGTCTTTTCACCATTTATCCAGTTAAAACATAAAGTATAGTAACCATTATTAAGTAAGGGGGCTAAGTATGAATTCTTCACTTCATTCTAGACAGATGCGTAACTACCATCCAAGTTATCATTCGCAATCAACGTATATGGGACCAGTGATGAACTATCAAGGACAGGGTATGCGACCTCCAGAATATGGATCTTACCAACCTAATTATTATCCTCAACCAGAAGCCCAATATCCGGCACCTGGGTTTCATATGAACCAATATCAACAGATGAACCAGCATCAAATGAATCCATATTTTGAAAATCCTCTACAGCAGAAAGAATACAATCCGTACCAAAAGAAGGCAATGGAGCAGCAGGCTTATGCTAATCCATATCCGAAAGCCTCGTTCATGGCTAAACCTTCGTCAGGGGGAGTAAGTTCAATCATGAATTCATTCAAGTCACAGGATGGATCTTTGGATTTTAATAAAATGATGAATACAACAGGACAAATGATGGGGGCAATTAATCAAGTTTCTTCTCTTGTAAAAGGCTTAGGTGGGATATTTAAATTTTAAAATAAAGGAGCTGCCGATTTGGCAACTCCTTTTTTAAAGTTGTATTAGGAAACTTATTCGATAGGTATTCGTTTACCGGTTTCTTTGTCTACCTTCACAGTCAGTAATCCATCTTTATGAGATGCCTTCACATTCTTTTCATTAACCACTCTTGGAAATGGGATTGTCCTGCTGCTCTTTTTCATGGATTGCTTTCTTCTGATCATTTGATTTTGATCATTTTCCTCGGAAAACTCTTCTTTATTGGTTACGGAAATCGTAATGTATTGAGGGAACACATCAAGTTGAATCTGGTCTTTCTTAATACCTGGAAGTTGTGCAGTCACGATATAATAATTGTCTGTTTCAGTTAATTCAACCGGGAAAGAACCAAATGGGTTAGATGATGATGTGAAAAATTCATCAATGCTTTGAAGCATTCCTTTCATAGGTCTTTCATGAAAAAACTCGTTCATGGAATGCATCAGGTCACCAAAACCTTTCTTCTCGTTCGACATGGGTATGCTCCTTTCACGCAAAAGTATTCATACTAGTGTATGAATGCTAGCTGAATATGTGCATTTGTCCTATACCTCTATATAAATCGATTTAGACTCCCCTACATTCTTATTAAATAATTGAGGAAAAGATGTCCTGGTTTTTTTTCTTTAGTTTCGAACATAGATTCGGTAAAATGAATAGAAGAGGTGATACCTGTGTTTAAGAAAAACAATCTTCAACAGTTGATTGAACATTTTAAAAGAGAAGATGATTTTAATAAACAGATTGTTCACTGGCATACCATAGATGAAAAACCCGCTCAATTGGTAGATATGCCACTGGAGATAAATGATAAAATAATAAATGCGTTGCAAAAAAGAGGCATCGAAAAGCTTTATACCCATCAACATTCCGCTTTTCGGCTGGCAATGGAAGGAAAGAGTTTTACCGCAGTAACTCCTACAGCCTCGGGAAAGACTCTTTGTTATAATCTTCCTGTATTACAAACGATCATGGACAACCCGGATGCACGGGCGTTATATATTTTTCCAACTAAAGCACTCGCACAAGATCAGAAAAGTGAGTTGAACGAAATCATCTCAGAAGCTGAAGCTTCTATTAATAGCTATACATATGATGGAGATACCTCCGCCAATATCCGGCAAAAAGTAAGGAAAGCTGGACATATCGTCATAACGAATCCAGATATGCTCCACTCAGCCATCCTTCCTCATCATACAAAGTGGGTGTCTCTTTTTGAGAATCTTAAATACGTAATAATTGATGAACTTCATATATATAGGGGGGTTTTTGGTTCCCACGTAAGCAATGTGGTCAGGAGATTGAAACGGATTTGCGAGTTTTATGGAGCTTCTCCCATTTTCATATGTACATCGGCAACGATTGCAAACCCGAAAGAACTGGCAGAGCATTTAACCGGAAATGAAATGAATTTAATAGATAATAACGGTGCACCAAGTGCCAAAAAGCATTTCGTTTTCTACAATCCCCCGATTGTAAACAAACCGTTGAATATACGCAGGAGTGCGACCCTGGAGGTCAGGAGAATTGCTGGTGAATTATTGAAGAATAAGGTGCAAACGATCATATTCGCCAGAAGCAGGGTAAGGGTGGAAATTATCCTTACCTACTTACAAGAATTAGTGAAGAGTCAATTAGGATCGAAATCAATCAGAGGGTACAGGGGAGGATATCTGCCGACTCAACGCCGGGAGATTGAAAAAGGCTTGCGATCTGGTGAAATCTACGGAGTTGTCAGTACGAACGCCCTTGAATTAGGGGTAGATATCGGTCAATTACAAGTGTGCATCATGACGGGCTATCCCGGGACGATCGCAAGTGCCTGGCAGCAAGCTGGAAGAGCCGGCAGAAGGCATGGGGAATCTCTGGTCATCATGGTGGCAAGCTCAAGCCCATTAGATCAGTTCATTATTGAGCATCCGGATTACTTCTTTGAGCAAACCCCAGAAACGGCGAGAATCAACCCTGACAATTTGATTATTCTTATTGATCATATTAAGTGCGCTGCCTATGAGCTCCCCTTTAAGGAAGGGGAACAATTTGGCAGGCACGACATTGATGATATTCTAGAATTTTTAGTGGAAGAACGTGTGGTTCATAAGAACGGTGAAAAATGGTATTGGATGAATGATGTGTTTCCTGCCCATAACATCAGCCTTCGCTCAGCTTCACAGGAAAATGTCATTATTATTGATCAAACAGACATCTCAGCCGTGAAAGTAATAGGGGAAATGGATCGTTTCTCAGCTATGACCTTATTGCATGATGAAGCGATTTATTTACACCAGGGAGTTCAATTTCAAGTAGAGGAACTGGATTGGGAAGAAAAGAAAGCGTATGTAAGGGAAGTGGACGTGGATTATTTCACTGATGCCAATCTGGCTGTACAATTAAGAGTACTCGAAACAGACAAGATTCGCACGGGGGAAAGGTATGACGTAGCTTATGGGGATGTAACTGTTCAAGCAATGGCAACGATTTTCAAGAAAATTAAATTTGATACCCACGAAAATATTGGATCTGGACCCATCCATCTTCCTGAAGAAGAACTCCACACGAGCTCCAGCTGGATTTCTTTAAGTGACGCTGCTTCATTTAGTCAGGAGCGTTTGGAAGAAGGCCTCATAGGGGCAGCACAAAGCTTGAAATCGATTATTCCTTTATTTGTGATGTGCGATCCCAGTGATATTTTTGTGGTGCCACAAATAAAAGCTGCACACAATGAACAGCCTACGATCTTTATCTACGATCGGTACCCTGGTGGGATCGGGTTAAGTGAAAAGGTGTATGAACAGATGGAGAAAATACTCCTTGAGACATCTGCAATGATAGAGCGGTGTCCGTGTAAAACTGGTTGTCCATCATGTATTGGAACGGATCATTCACTGGACACAGCCAAAGTGGATACATTAAAGCTTCTTCATCTTTTCCTTCAATAAAAGAAGGAGGGAATCAATATGTCACTTAAAAATAAATTATCAAGAATGAAAAAACATCTTATCAGAGAAGAAGACGCTGAAGATAAGAAAAGTCAGCCCCCCATTTTAGAGCAGGAATCGGCAGACTTGCCATTTCTTGATTTATGGAAACAAAATGGTGCCACTGTGTACGATATTGACGGTGATTTCTGTCTGGTGAGAGAGAAACGATATCCAATCGATCATCAACATGGGGACTACACGTTTAGAGATTTTATTAGCGCGGTGGATGCTTGGCAGGACTTTGCGGGTGTCCATCCCTTGTCTTCTAAAGGGCATACTCATGAACAAATGTTTTTCTTTGATACGGAAACGACCGGTTTAGGTGGGGGGGTTGGAAATACAATCTTCTTATTGGGACATGGGAGGGTGACAGAAACAGAGGTGATTGTGACCCAGCATTTTTTGCCTCAACCGGGGAGTGAAATACCTCTCTATCACAGTTTTTTAAGCCATGTGGATTATAACACACTCGTGACATATAACGGAAAAGCGTTTGATTGGCCTCAAGTTAAGACAAGGCATACACTCATTAAAGAGCATGTCCCCCAATTGCCCGCATTTGGGCATTTTGACCTTTATCACGGATCCAGAAGACTCTTTAAGCACAGGTTAGAGTCTGTAAAATTAATAAACGTAGAGCGAAAGATTCTTGGATTTAATAGAGTAGACGATGTTCCAGGATATTTAGCCCCTATGATTTATTTTGATTATATTGAGCGCAAGGATCCAGAAGGTATATTCAAGGTTATGACCCATAATGAGCTGGATATATTGTCATTGATCACTCTCTATACGCATTTAACGTTTCAACTATTGAATGCCCATAAAAAAGCCACTGACCAAGAGCGCTTCGAGGTCGGGAGATGGCTTGAATACACAGGTAACAGAGAGATTGCAAAAGAGCGTTACCAAGAGATTATTAGAGAAGATGACAGAACAAATTATGAGGCGATGCACCTCCTCGCTCTTCAATACAAGAAAGACAAAGAAGAATGGAAGGCGATAGAGTTATGGGAACGATTGTGGAAAGAAGCCCCTATTTCCATTAGAAAAGTCGCACTGTTGGAACTGGCTAAATTGTATGAGCACAAAACGAAGAATTTCCAGTTAGCATTAGAAAAATGTGAGCAACTCGAATCACTGCTGATTGAAACGGAAGAAGCAAACAGTCAAAAGCACGAGGTCTTTATAGGGAAACTTCATCATCGAAAGAGCCGGTTAACAAGAAAATTGAATAAGAATACAGACCATCCATCCTAGATTCACAAATTTTTATAAATTATACTAAAAAAGTGGTTCAAACTCCTTATTTTTATATTGAGAATTTTCAAAAGTAGATGTAAAATAGTTAATTGTGTTGAAAATATTTAATATTTAGATGGGATGATGAAAATGAACCGAGCGATCTTAATTTTGTTCTTTGTCGTCATTGGTTTAACGGCTTTTGTTTTTACCAATTATCCGGAAAGTTTATATAGCTTTATGTAAGTCTGCAAAATGTTTTCCTAAAAATAGGTATTTGTATTAGTACATGTATCCTCTTCGTTTCATAGGCTATTAGTGTAACAACTAAGAGATGAAAGGAGAGCGTTTCTATGTATAAAAGACCAAGACCTAATCAAGTACTTCCTGCAGTCATGCACCCGACAAAATGTTGTGTGAATCAGTCATGCAACACCTATGAGGTGCCACACATTCACCCTACTCACACGACAAATGTAAATAATGTTATGTATCAACATAAACATTATTTCCCACAAACACAATCACAAGTAGACAGTGTTTCACACCAACATTTCAACTGTGGCGGTGGACCGGGTGGACCAGGAGGACCTCAAGGCCCTGGAGGCCCAGGAGGACCGGGGTTTGGCCCAGGATTCGGACCCGGACCGCGTCCAAGACCACCATTCGGACCATATGGTATGGGAAGATAATTTTCTGAGTGAAGACTTCCGAGGGATGCCTCTAAGAGGTTAGTTTCAATTGCAGAGCGACACACTGTGTCGCTCTGCAAAAGTGACTAATGACTATTAGAGTCATCTCTTCTTTATGATGGTGAACTTTTATTATGATAGAATGGGATCTTGACCTCGTAATTCGTAAAATATGTTACAATAGAGTGTAAAGGATTGGGACACACTAAGCTTTAAAGAGAAATTGGCTGTCCTGAAAGTTTAATGAAGGAGTTTTGCATTTGAGTAATGTTGCGTGCATAACCGGATATAAATCCTTTGAACTAGGAGTTTTTAAGCAAGATGACAAAGCAATTTACTACATAAAGCAGGCTCTAAAGAAAGAATTAGTTTCCCTTTTGGATGAAGATTTAGAATGGGTACTCATTAGTGGGCAACTTGGGGTTGAACTTTGGGGAGCAGAAGTGGTATTTGAGCTTCAGGAAGATTATCCTGATCTTAAACTGGCTATATTGACTCCTTTTCTCTCCCAAGAAGAAAATTGGAATGACGTGAATAAAGAGTACTATGAACTCATTCTTTCTCAAGCTGATTTTGTCGAGTCAATCTCAAAAGAACCTTACAAGAGTCCACAGCAATTCCGAAATAAAAATCAGTTATTCTTGCAAAAAAGCCAAGCGTTAGTGATACTGTATGATGAAGAAAAAGAAGGCTCACCCAGGTACTTCTATCAAGAAGCAAAGAAGAAGAAAGAAAAAGATCCTTCCTTTGAAATAAGGGCGATCACCTTCCATGATCTGCAATGGGTCGTCGAAGAAGAGCAGTGGAAGATTGAGTAGAGGATGTTTTATCACTCATTAACACTTCGGGAATTCTATAGCCCCGAAAACAATTATAATTGACAAACTGATGGTTATTTGAAAAAATGATAGTGATAAATATAGAGGTGAATATAATGATCTCAGATAAAGTGAAATTAACCGCAAAGGATATCCTAGAAAAAGAATTTAAAAGTGGTATGCGGGGATATAAACCAGAAGACGTAGATAAATTTTTAGATTTGATTATTAAAGATTATGAAACCTTCCATCAAGAAATAGAAGATCTGCAACAAGAGAACCTGCGATTAAAGAAACAAGTGGAGGGAGCAAGTAAACAACGCTCCGCTGCTCCGGCTCAACAGACAGGCACAACGAATTTCGATATTCTTAAGCGCTTGTCTAATTTAGAGAAACACGTATTTGGAAACAAATTGTATGACTGATATTTCCAGTTGAATACTTGGAAGAACTACAGTATAATTAGTTATTGCTGATCCTTAATGGTGTTCGGGTAATCGCTGCAACGTTAAGTTGTAGAGGAAAGTCCATGCTCGCACGGTGCTGAGATGCACGTAGTGTTCGTGCCTAGCCAATTCATAAGCTAGGGCAGCTCAAGTTTTGAGTTGACGGCAGGGAAAACACCTAAGTCCTTTGGATATGGTGTGACTACCTTGAAAGTGCCACAGTGACGAAGTCCTGTTAGAAATGGCAGGAGTGGAACGAGGTAAACCCCACGAGCGAGAAACCCAAAATTAGGTAGGGGAATCCTCTCAGAGGAAACGAACGAAGAGAGGGACAAAGGAGCTTCCTTTGTAGATAGATGATTACCACCCGAGTACGAGACGAAGAGTCGTTTGTAGTACAACGGAACAAAACATGGCTTACAGAACACTATTACGGGATAAGAGCAATATGGATTAAATAATGCAAGTGACTGATACATGCAGGTAATACACTGCTCTTTTGTATCAGTCCTTTTTATATTTAAGGAAACAAGACCATACTATTGAAATAAAGATAATGATTAACGGGGGTACGAATTTGAGTACATATACATTAATTGCAACGGCAGCGATGGGCTTAGAAGCGATTGTTGCAAAAGAAGTGAAAGAATTGGGCTACGAATGTCAGGTGGATAACGGAAAAGTCATCTTCAAAGGAGATGAAACAGCGATTGCGCGAGCCAATATGTGGCTAAGAACAGCTGACAGGATTAAGATTCTCGTCGGAGACTTTAAAGCGTACTCCTTTGATGAACTATTTGAAAATACAAAGAAACTGCCATGGGAAAACTTCCTTCCAGTAGACGCGGAATTTCCTGTTCAGGGGAAATCGGTCAAATCAAAGCTATACAGTGTACCTGATTGCCAGGCGATCGTAAAAAAAGCAATCGTTGAACGTTTACGTACAGCATACAAACGTACAGCGTGGCTTGACGAAACCGGTCCCTTGTTTAAAATCGAGGTGGCGATCCATAAAGATGTAGCAAGCATCACCCTGGATACGAGTGGACAAGGTCTTCATAAGAGGGGTTATCGAATCGGACAAGGTGAGGCTCCTTTAAAGGAAACACTGGCAGCTGCCCTTATCCAATTAACGACATGGAACCCTGACCGTCCATTTGTAGATCCATTTTGCGGGTCTGGAACCATTCCGATTGAAGCGGCCTTGATCGGGCAAAATATTGCTCCAGGATTCAATCGTGAGTTTTTGTCAGAGAAGTGGCCAATGATGCCTGCTGAGGTCTGGGAGAAAACACGTTTGGAAGCAGAGGATCTGGCTAACTACGATCAGCCTCTTGAAATACTGGGTACGGACATCGATCACAGAATGATCGAAGTTTCCAAAGAGAATGCAATGGAAGCAGGGCTTGGAGACTTGGTGAAATTTAAACAAATGCAAGTCAGAGACTTCACTTCAGAACTGGAATATGGCATCATCGTCGGAAACCCTCCTTATGGTGAACGTTTGGGAGAAAGAAAAGAAGTAGAAAAAATGTACCAGGAAATGGGGAAAGCTTTCGAGAAGCTCGATACTTGGTCTGTTTACATGATGACTTCCCATGAAAACTTTGAACAATGCTACGGTAAACAAGCTACGAAAAAACGTAAATTGTTTAACGGATTCATTCGAACAGATTATTACCAGTACTTTGGCCCGCGTCCGCCTAGAAAAGGGTAATCATTTCAAGTTCACGAAAAAAAGAAAAGAAGTTCAGAATATCCCTTTCACTTCCTGCGTATAATAGTTCTATCATTTTCAGAGGAGTGAAAGAGGATGGACCATTCCTTCATCGATTACCACAAAATCTATCAGGCATTACAAAGCTCTATTTCTTCCATTTCAGGAGAAGAAGGAGCAGCCATTCAAGCCGGCTTGGATGAAGCGACGAAAAACCTTGATCAGGCTTTTCAATATGAATTGTTAAGGAAAAAGAGAATATACGACTGAGTGCATTCTCGGGAGACTAGGGACATCCATACAAGTGGTAGAACTACCCTTGTATGGAGCGTCTCTTTTCTTTTGTTTAGGCTCTTTTCGTATAGTTTGTTGCTATTGTAGAGGAGAAAGTAATAGTTGATTTCCGCTCCAGGATGCTCGCTTTCCGCGGGGCTGGCGGTGAGCCTCCTCGGCTGCGCCTCCGGGGTCTCACCTGTCCAGCTATTCCCGCAGGAGTCGAGCATCCTGCAGCGAGAATCAACTTTCTGAGCATGTATCCTCAATGGAATACAATAAAAACAAGAATTTTATCAAACAATCTCATTTAAGGTAAGTAGAAATTGATTTTCCTTTTAAGGAAGAGGAATTATTTTTTCTAGTTACATTGTGTTCTTGCACACCTTGAAGCTCTGTCATGAAAATTCTGTTAAAGATGGTGAGGGGAACTGCGCAGACTCCTGCGGAAGTACGGGCGTGCCGAGACCCCGGAAGCGAAGCTGAGGAGGCTCGGCCGAACGCTAGCTGCAAGCGGAGCAGTTCCCCTCACCATCAAGCATAAACCGGTTGACAGAGCCCTGGCAGATTCTATTCTTGAAAACAACAATTATTGCGAAAAGAGCCATTGTTAAAGCCTTCAATTAAATAAATTACGGTTATCCCTTTTCAATAAGAAAGAATTCTAGTAAATTAGAAATATTGTGTAACGCAGGAGGTCCTCATGAGAAGAAAATTACCATTTGAATTAACCAAGGAGCAATCATTTTATGAAGCATTATCCGATTGGGTCGGTGACGTGTTTTATGATCTATTGCCTGAAAAGGGATTTGATTTACGGGATGAACAGGTATTTATGGCCTTTCAGCTAAATCAAGCTTATAAAAATAAGCAGGTTATGTTTGCAGAAGCAGGTGTCGGTACGGGGAAAACCCTTGTCTACCTATTATATGCGTTATCATTTGCCAGATATACTGGCAAACCGGCAATCATTGCGTGTGCGGATGAAACGCTCATTGAGCAGATTGTGAAAAAAGAAGGGGACATACAGAAGCTTGAGAATGCACTGGATCTTGATATAGATGTTCGATTGGCAAAGTCCAGAGAACAATATCTATGTATAAAAAAACTTGAAGAAAACATCCCCCAAAACGAGGGGTACCAGGACATATGGGAGGAATTACCGGGTTTTGTACACGATAATTCATCCATGAGAAGCTTTAGTCATTATGGGGATAGAAAAGAATATGCTCATCTATCTGATGAAGAATGGAATCAAGTTGGCTGGGATTCTCTTCAGGACTGTATGTCTTGTTCTTATCGCCATCGCTGTGGTCTTACACTTCATCGTGAACATTACCGGGGGGCAGCAGACTTAATCATCTGTTCCCATGATTTTTATATGGAACATATTTGGACGAAAGATTCCCGCAAACGGGAAGGGCAACTTCCACTTCTGCCAGAAGCGAGCTCTGTTGTATTTGACGAAGGTCACTTATTGGAATTTGCTTCTCAAAAAGCGATGACTTACCGGATGAGAATGGAGACCCTTGAAGGCTTACTGGAGAAGCTTTCAGCGTCTGATATGAGGGAAGAAACGTTGTATGTCATTGAAGATATCATTCTGGATAATGAAAAGTGGTTCGAACTCCTGGAGAAAGAATCCAAAGGAGAGAATGGTTCTGAGAGACAATACATTTCGCGTTCCGAAGCCATATTACAGCAAGGAAGAGCGCTGACTGAGAAAATTGAAAATCTTTTAAATGAGCTAGTCTTTGAATCAGAAATGTATGTCATGGACGATTATTTACTAAAGGTAGTAGAAGAGTATCTTGAGCAGATTCAGTTTTCCTTGAAACTATTCATAGATGATGAAAAAGGAATCTATTGGTTAGAAACGTCAGAAGAAGAACACACCTTTGTTGTGATGCCAAGATTGGTGGAAGAAATTCTGAGAGAACAAGTTTTTTCTCAAAATATCCCATTTATTTTCTCTTCTGCCACTCTTTCTTATAATGGAGACTTCTCTTATGTTTCTCAATCGCTGGGGATTGAAAAATATGAAAGGTTCTCGGTAGAGTCTCCTTATGAATACGAAGACATGATGAAAGCTTTTCTTCCTCCATTGGAAGAAGGCAGTGATTCTAAAAATCAGTATGCCTTTGACATGTTGAAGAAAAACCAAGGGAAGTCGTTGATTCTCTTCTCTACTAAGGAAGAAATGAATGTTTTTAGACAATATCAAAAGCAGCAGGGAAACCAGGGCTGGAATGTGATTTATGAAGGTGACAGGGAAATTAGTGAAACGGTCCAGCAGTTCCAGCAGGAAACCTTTACAGTTCTATGCTCCTATCATTTATGGGAAGGTTTGGACGTGCCTGGAGAGTCACTTTCCCAAGTCATTATCTATTCACTCCCATTCCCTCCTAGGGATCCTGTGTTTGATGCGAAACGAAATCATGCTGAAAACTCAGTGGAAGAAGTGGATATTCCTTACATGCTCCTTCGACTGAGACAGGGTATTGGCCGATTGATTCGGACGAGCGAGGACAAAGGAAGCGTCCATGTCTTGATGAACGGTCATGAAGCAGCTTATAAACAGTTGGTAGAAGCCATATTACCAGTTGGAATTGAAGTATTGAATTCATAAAGTGTTGGAAGAGCCGCCTGAATTGGGCGGTTTTTTTCTGTATGTAGAGACATTTCTCTTCGACTACCATGACTTCTCTAATCGTCTCTCTATCAATCTTTCTGATCCAAGTTGCCAGAAAAATATGATAAAATAGATTGAATGTAAAAAAAGGGGGCTTTTTTAGAATGAAAGAATCAGTAATAGAAATAAGAGATCGTTTCCATGATTATGTAAAAAAAATGTCTGCCTACAACGAAGCGCTTGGTTTGATGTTCTGGGATTTACGGACAGGTGCTCCGAAAAATGGCGTTGAACAACGATCTGAAGTCATTGGGATGCTTTCATCTGAGCTTTTTGAAATGTCGACCTCAAATGAAATGGCTGCATACCTGGCTAAACTGTCGCCAGAAATGGACAAATTGGATAACATGACACAAAAGCTCTTAGAAGAGTGTCAAAAAGAGTATGATCGGAATAAAAAAATTCCCGCTTCTGAATATAGGGAATACGTGGTGTTACAATCGAAGGCTGAAGGTGTATGGGAAGAAGCCAAAGAAAAAGCGGATTTCTCTATGTTTCAGCCCTATTTAGAAAAACTGGTGGCATTTACGAAACGCTTTATTGATTATTGGGGCTACGAAGATAACAGATATAATACGTTACTGGATATGTATGAGCCAGGTGTAACGGTTGAAGTGTTAGATAAGGTATTTGGCGATCTTCGAGATCAAATTGTCCCGCTTGTACATAAGATTTCCGAATCTGAACATAAGCCACATACTGATTTCCTCTTTGAACACTTTCCAAAGGATAAGCAAAAGGATTTCAGCTTAAAGATCCTTGAGCAAATGGGGTATGATTTTAACTCAGGCAGGTTGGATGAGACTGTACATCCATTTGCGATTGGTTTAAACCCTGGTGATGTAAGGGTAACAACTAAATATGACGAGAAGGATTGGAGAACAGCCGTGTTCGGGACAATCCATGAAGGTGGACATGCTCTGTATGAGCAGAACATTTCCAAGGATTTGATTGGTACACCACTATGCACGGGAACGTCTATGGGGATCCATGAATCTCAATCCCTGTTCTATGAAAACTTTGTAGGAAGAGATCATTCTTTCTGGAAGAAGAATTATTCGTTACTGAAGGATTACTCTTCAGGACAGTTCGATTCCGTTGAACAAGACGATTTCTACCGGGCAATCAATGAATCGAAGCCATCGTTAATCCGAATCGAAGCAGATGAATTAACGTACGCGTTACACATTATCATCCGGTATGAAATTGAAAAGGGATTATTTAATGATGAGATAGATGTGAAGGATCTTCCTGAAATCTGGAATCAGAAATATGAAGAGTACTTGGGAATCCGCCCTTCTCATAACGGTGAAGGTGTCCTTCAAGATGTTCATTGGGCTGGTGGGAGCTTCGGTTATTTTCCGTCATATGCATTAGGATATATGTACGCTGCGCAGTTTAAGCGTGCCATGTTGAAAGATCTTCCTCATTATGAAGAGCTGTTGGAAGAGGGAAATCTTGTTCCCATCAGAGAATGGCTGACGACAAACGTCCATCAGTGGGGCAAGATGAAAAAACCGCTGGAAATCATCAGGGAAGTTACTGGAGAAGGGCTTAATGCAAAGTACTTGGCCGAGTATTTAACGGAGAAGTATTCAAAGGTATATTCCTTGAATTAACGAATACAATGGAGGCAAAATCATGGAAATAAACGTTGCATCACTAGAGGATAAATTGCTTGTTGGAATAGGCTGGACAGGTCCATATGGAAAAGGGGCAGAGATCCCGAGACTATTCACTAAGTTTCTACAGATGATCCCATCCATTCACCACATCAATGGAGATGAATGCATATACGCTCCTTTCCATGACAGAGCGACTGATTTTACGTATTATTGTACCGTAGAGGTTGATCGTGTGGAAAAGCTTCCACCGGGGTTAGTCGAACTGTCTCTCCCTGCAGGCGTCTATGCTCACGCTCTTTATGAAGGGCTGTCAACGGAAGTAGAACAAGCCTACTTTTCGATCTTTAATTGGATTAAGGAAAATGGCTATGAAAAAGACTACTCCAGACTGAGTGTCGAGAAGTATCTATCTCAGGATAGAGTGATCAACGAAACGGAAGATAAGCGGAAATTAGAGTTGTTTGTTCCTATTAAAGAGAAATAGAAAAGAGGCTGCCCGAGGCAGCCTCTTTTCCATTAGTATAAGTATACATTTAGTAATTTCCTTCCTGACCATGCCGCCTCCGCTTTTCGCGATGTCCAGCTCCAGGGCTTAGAGGCTCGAGGTCATAAGTCAGCCCCACCAAAAAGGCAAAGAGCGCCTTTCCGGTGGGGCCGCCTTATGCTTGTCGCCTCTGGGCAAAGCCCTTCCGCTTTTCGATATGTCCAGCTCCAGGGCTTAGAGGCTCGAGGTCATAAGTCAGCCCCACCAAAAAGGCAAAGAGCGCCTTTCCGGGTTACTTGGCTTATGCTTGTCGCCCCAGGGCGAGCCGCCTCCGCTTTTCTATATGTCCAGCTCCGGCGGCTTGGGGCTCGAGGTCATAAGTCAAGTAACCCAAAAAGGCAAAGAGCGCCTTTCCGGGTTACTTGGCTTATGCTTGTCGCCCCAGGGCGAGCCGCCTCCGCTTTTCCATATGTCCAGCTCCGGCGGCTTGGGGCTCGAGGTCATAAGTCAAGTAACCCAAAAAGGCAAAGAGCGCCTTTCCGGGTTACTTGGCTTATGCTTGTCGCCCCAGGGCGAGCCGCCTCCGCTTTTCCATATGTCCAGCTCCGGCGGCTTGGGGCTCGAGGTCATAAGTCAAGTAACCCAAAAAGGCAAAGAGCGCCTTTCCGAGTTACTTGGCTTATGCTTGTCGCCCCAGGGCGAGCCGTCTCCGCTTTTCTATTTACCACAAACGATACCCCTTAGATGCAGGAGGCGCGTTTTGAATCATGTCTATGAAAGGAACCGTATAGGCAACAAGAATGAGGGCTGCTAAGATGGTTAACCAAATCCTCCAGTTTTCAATAGCCATTGGTGTTTTCTCAGCTGCTTCGGCTTTTTCACCGACTGGGAATTCTTGCTCTCCTTTAGGTGCGAAGAATGCCAGATTGATAAAGATGTATAGAACCAGAATGATCCCGATAAAAAGAATCGTTCCCCCGATGGCTTGTGCGACTTGATACGGAATCCATTCAAGGGCTTGCGGTGCATCCCCATAAGTTGAAAAAGAGGATCTTCTTGGAGCGCCGAGTAATCCGACTGCATGCATGGCACCTGACATGATGCCCATTCCTACAGACCAAACAATGGCTTGCACGATCGCCAGCTTGTTCATTGCTTTCGTCAAGACGCGTCCTGTTAAATGAGGTACGAGCCAATAGGCAATACCGAAGAACGTCAAGACAACAGAAGTGGCCAAGGTTAAGTGAAAGTGACCGGTGACCCAGATGGTGTTATGAACAACCTGGTTCATCTGGTTCGATGCATTGATTAATCCGCCTGCTCCCGCTGGGATAAAGGCAACCATGCTGATAAATGGCACTGTAAAGCGGGCATCTCCCCATGGTAACTTCCTAAACCATCCAAACAATCCGGTAGCTCCTTTGGATCTGCCGTACATTTCAAAGGTTGCGAACAGAGAAAATGCAGTCATCAAGGAAGGTATGACAACCATAAAGGTAAGAACTACCTGTAAAAACTTCCAATACGCGTCGATTCCCGGTTCCACTAATTGGTGATGAAAACCAACCGGGATAGAGAATAGGAGGAACAATATAAAGGAAAGTCTGGCTAACGAATCTGAAAATATTTTCCCGCCAATGATTTTTGGGATAATGACATACCATGCCATATAGGCAGGCAGCAGCCAAAAATATACAAGGGGATGACCGAAATACCAAAATAATGTTCTGCTAACAAGTACATCTACCCGATCAACGAGACCGAGAGACCAAGGAAGGAGCTGAAATAAAACCGTTCCAGCCACACCAATGGTGGCGACAATCCATAAGACGGTATTGATGATGGCCATGAATGTTAAGAGAGGGCTTGGTTGTCCAGGGTTTTCTTTTCGCCAGCTTACATATTTGATGATCATGCCGGCTCCACCCAACCAGCTTCCAACAACGACGAAGGTCAACCCTAAGTAAAATATCCAGTGGGCCTGCAAAGGAGCATAGAAAGTATATAGTACAGTTGCTTCATTTAATAGAATCATAACAGCGGCCATGATTGTGCCGATAAGCATGACCCAGAAGCCTAACCAGCCAAACAAGCGGGATTTCCCGGAATAGGTACCGGAAGTTCGCGAAATGGCAGCATGCTGGAATCCTAAGATGAAGAAAGTGGTCAATACCAACCCCAGTAATACACCGTGAACCGTTAACACCTGATAATAGCCGATCCCTGCAGGCAATATGAACTTCCCTGACCTCACCAACACTTGTAATAATCCTGCCAATCCACCTAGTGCCAAGGCAATAAAGCCTACATAAATATGTGCCATCGCCAATGTAGCATCTTTTTTATCAATCCTTACAAATCGCTTCATTTTAGTCCACCACCTTAATCATAGATTTCATTGTGTGATGACCTACCCCACAATATTCATTACAGACAACTAGAAATTCCCCTGTCTTATCAAGGGTTGTTGTATATTCACTAACAAACCCTGGTTCAAGCATCATATTAATATTTGTTCCTGCAACTTCAAATCCGTGAACAACATCTTTTGTTGTGGCGATGATTTTAAGTGTAGATCCTTTAGGTATTTCAATTTCCCCGGGCGTGTAGAGAAATGCAGTTGCGACAAACACTAATTCGTAATCCCAAGCCTTTCCTTCTACATTCTTCAATCCCGGCTCGTTAAAAGGCGAGGTTTTATCCACTTGCTCAGGATTGACGTATGCTTTCGCGCTTGGAGGTTGATGTCCTTGGTGAAAAGCACTGATGCCTAAAATAATTAAAAATAAAATAAGAGACCCTGTTCCTAACGTTAACCACCATTTTTCATAACGATGCATGTGCATGTAAACCACTCCTTCAAAGTTAAAAACGATTTAAAAATAGGATGAATACCCCTAGCCATGTAAGCACTAAAAATCCGCCTAGAAACAGGACCGAAATAAAAGTGCCTTTTAAAGAAGTAGACTCTTCGACCTTAACCTCTGACTTTTGATGAAATTCCGGTTTCGGCATATATCTCATTCCTTCCATTCATTGGATGATTGATTTTGTTATCACTATCATAAAGGTGTAAACCGCTATGAATCTGTGATAAATGTCACAGGTTACTTGAAATATTGTGAAATAAATGTGAAGTCAGGAAGGGATAGGTCTTTCACTGGTTCACATCTGTCAAGAATGTGCATAGAGTGTATGAGTGAGCAATTTATGGGGGGCTATCCGATGGAAAAATATTATTGTAAACAGTGCTGCCAGATTTATTCTGAGAAAACGGTTTGTCCTCAATGTCACATCGATGTCGAGGGGAAAATCAATATTCATGTTCAAAATGGACAAGGAAATAAGAAAAACGGTTAAAGTTTTATCGACAAAGGGACTGTGTTAATATATAGAAGATTCAAATAATTGGTGAGGTGGTGTGAAGATGTATTTACCTTCATTTTCATTAAACGATAAATTGGCAGTGGTCACCGGGGCAGGCCGTGGAATTGGACGAGCTCTCAGTATTGGTTTAGCTGAAGCAGGAGCGGATGTTGTCCTGCTATCTAGAACGCGGAATGATTTAGAAGATGTGGCAAGTGAAATAGAAAAGCTGGGTAGAAAGGCGTATATAATCCCTACAGATATAACATCAAGGGAGGAAATTCGAAAAGCGATTGCTTACATAGAAGATCAAAAACGTTCCATTGATATTTTGATTAATAACGCAGGAATGAATATCCGTTCTACTGCCCTTGAGGTTACGGATCAAGAGTGGCAAACCATCATGGATACAAATTTAAAATCTGCTTTTATGATGAGTCAGGAAACAGGTAAACATATGAAGGAAAAGAAGCAGGGGAAAATCATTAACATAGCGTCTGTTGCTGGTCATGTTGCCTTACGTACGGGGGTTGTGTACGCTTCGACGAAAGCGGCCATGATTCAAATGACGAAGGTTTTAGCCATGGAATGGGGAAAATACAATATCAATGTGAATAGTATCGGGCCTTGGTATTTTAAAACACCATTAACGGCAGAATTATTGCAAAATGAAGAATATGTAAACGATATTTTGGCCGTAACACCTTTAAAAAGAATCGGTGAACTGGAAGAACTTGTGGGACCGGCTGTTTTCTTATCATCGAATGCTTCGAATTATGTTACCGGTCAAACCATTTTTGTAGATGGCGGCATGACGATTCAAGGTTTCTAAACACTAAAAGGCTAACCAATATGCTTGAGGTTAGCCTTTTATCTATTTCAGGGCAATTATTCAATCATTAGAATTACTAAGAAATGTCCCACATTCTCAATGACTATGGGCAGCTTTAGGGGTTTTTCGAACCCGTACATTTTTGATTGACCAACAATGACGGTAGGGGGAGTGATGTCCAGGGTATGGCCGGCTTGAGCTAATAGAGTAGCAAGGTTTCCTGCAATCATGTTTCCTAATTCACCTGCAAAAGATTCAAGCATTTCTCCTTCTAGTGGCATACCGAACATTGAAGCCCCAAGGGATTGAAAGCACTCTTCTTCACCATCAATAATCATTCGGCCCCTTACATCCCCGGTAATTCCAATGAGTACTCCGATTTTATGCTGACTAAAGGGCTCAGTCAATAACGAGGGCTGTAAAACGTCAATGTATAAGGGGATCACCCCTTTAAGGGCTTCAATTGAACTATTTAAAATATCTGTTACACTTCTCGTTAAAATCATGTCGTATCCTCCGTTATTTTGTCACTGTAATCATACCATAATACCTGGTACTAAAGATGTGTAATTTAGTATTATTTTCATAATAATGAACATTTTGGAGGGTTTCAATCGCTCCTTTGGTAAGAGAAGGGGAATCTAATACATGATTTGTGAGTGAATGGAAAAGCTATCCTTACATGGAATTGTAAGGAGTGATTTGATTATGCCCAAAATTCTCTCAGTTGAAACCGAGATTCCCCCTGTGAAAATTACGCAAAAAGAAGCGGCAGAATTTGCGAAACAGTTGTTTTCCAAAAGTTTTAAAGATATCGGACGTCTTCTCTCCGTGTTTGAAAATGGTGAAATAGATAGCCGTTATTTCGTAAAAGATATCGACTGGTTCTCGGAAGAGCATACCTTTCAAGAAAAGAATGATGAATTCATTCATCATGCAGTTGATTTAGGCAGCAAAGTTGTTAAGAAGAGCTTATCCCGACATCAACTTACATTAGAAGATATTGATGCGATTATTACGATATCAACCTCAGGTATCGCGACACCAAGTCTCGAAGCAAGAATCATGAATCATCTGCCATTCTCACCTCATGTAAAACGAATACCAATATGGGGATTGGGGTGTGCTGGTGGAGCGAGTGGATTGTCACGTGCTTATGAGTACTGTTTAGCATTTCCTAAAGCGAATGTTCTCGTCCTTTCCATTGAACTTTGTTCTCTCACCTTTCAGCATGGAGATCGGTCAAAGAGCAATCTGATTGGTACCTCGTTATTTGCGGATGGGGTGGCTTGTGCCGTTATTTGTGGTGATGATAGTCCAGTGCTTAAAGGCATTACGCATCCTTTGCCAACCATTTTTGCCACTCAGTCGACACTGCTTCGGGATTCCCTTGATGTGATGGGGTGGGATGTAAAGAATAATGGACTGTATGTGGTGTTTTCAAAGGATATACCAACACTTGTAAGGAACTGGCTACGTCCGAATGTGGAGGGGTTCATCAACGTTAATGGTATTAGGCTTGAAGACATTAAACATTTCGTGGCTCATCCCGGCGGCAGGAAAGTAATTGAAGCCTACCAGGAAGCTTTAGGGATGGATGAAAGTATGACCTCTGAATCTTTGAAGGTGTTGAAGGAATATGGGAATATGTCATCTGTAACCATCTTGTATGTGCTGAAGGAATTTATGAATAAAGGCTGTGAGCGTGGAGATATAGGCTTGGGAACCGCTTTAGGACCAGGGTTTAGTTCAGAACTGCTTTTGATGAGGTGGGAATGATGCTCTATTTCATTCTGTTTTTTTTCGTACTGATGATTCAGAGACTTGTGGAGCTATTCATTGCCAAGTCCAATGAAAAGTGGATGAAGGAACTGGGAGCTAAAGAATATGGGCAGTCCCATTATAAAATGATGGTCGCCATCCATATAGCGTTTTTTGTTTCTTTACTAATAGAAGGAGGGATCTTTCATAAAGGAGTTAATGCCTATTGGCCACTCCTGCTGACTGGTTTTATCCTGACTCAGCTGGGAAGAATATGGGTGATTACTTCCCTCGGGAAGTACTGGAATACGAAGATCATTGTGCTTCCGAACGCTGAAGTGGTCGCGAAAGGTCCTTATAAATTTTTGAAACATCCTAATTATTTTATCGTTACATTGGAATTTTTAGTTGTCCCATTGCTCTTTAATGCTTATTGGACACTTTTTATCTTTGCACTATTGAATCAATTCATTCTCTCTATCCGGATCCCATTGGAGGAAAATGCCCTCCGAATTGAAACCGATTACGAAAGGATTCACCTTCATACTAAAGGCTGGATTCCACTATTCAAAAAAGAAAAATAAATTTCTTATTGAAAATGATTATCGTTTTTGATAAGATTCTAATTGAAGATGAAAATTATTCTCATTTATAAAATAACAAAAGGGTGGAGACAAATATGGTATGGTTTCTGATCGTATTTACTGTAATAGTGTATGGCTTCATGATGAAGTATGTTTTATCAAATGTGATGAAGGATTCAGCACAAAAAAAGAAAATATCTTCATACCAGAAAAACTCAAAAACTTTTGTTCATTCAAACCTGACTGCAACCGAAACAACTCAATAGATACAAAGCCTTCTTCTCCGGAAGAGGGCTTTTTTGTTTTTCAATCAATAAAACCTCTGCATATACTGATACCGTTATCATTATTTCCTTTGCTTGATATGATTTCATAGAGAAATTGAGATAAATACGCTAAAATAAAACCGTTACCATTTTTCTGAAAACAGAAAGGAACTATTACAATGAGTCAGATAAAGCATAAAAGTACACAATTACATAATACATTGCAACAACTTACAGCCTACCACGATCGGTTCCTTCAATCCGGAGACGACGAGCGGGCTTCAAAGGTAGAAAGATTAGCAGAGAAATTACACAATGATGAATTGATTCTAGCCTTTTGCGGCCATTTCTCTGCAGGGAAGTCAACGATGATCAATCACTTAATGGGAGAAGAAATCCTCCCGTCTAGTCCGATTCCTACCAGTGCAAATTTAGTAAAGGTGCACCATGCACCAACGGATTTCGCAAAAATTCATTATCATCATTCCCAGAACCTATACTTTCAGGCACCGTATGAGTTTGCCACCATTAGGGACTTCTGCAAAAACGGTGAGGAAGTATACTCTGTTGAAATAGGTCGTAGCAAAAGTGAGATGCCCGAGGGTGTATCCATTTTAGATACACCGGGTGTAGACAGTACGGATGATGCCCACAGATTGTCAACGGAATCGGCCATCCATCTCGCCGACGCCGTCTTTTATGTGATGGATTATAACCATGTTCAATCTCAGGTGAACTTCGAGTTCACAAAGGAAATGATCCGTCATGGAGTCAAGCTGTATCTCATTGTAAATCAGATTGATAAACACCAGGAAGAAGAATTGTCATTCAGCGACTTTAAAGAAAGTGTAGAGAATTCCTTTGCATCTTGGGGTGTTGTACCCAATGGGATGTTTTTTACAAGTTTAAAAGCTCCACATCATCCTCATAATGATCTTGAAAAATTAGAATCTTTGATTGAAGAGCAGGTGATGAAGAAAAGTGAACTGATTGAAGCTTCTGCAGAATCGGCCATCTCCCAATTGAGGTCTGAGCATGAAAAGTGGTATGAGGAAGAGCTCGGAAAAATCGAGGAAAAAGGAAGAAACATCCTGACACCCGAAGAATGGAATGACAAAGACTCCCTTCTTCAGACTGAGAAAAATTTAATTGAAACATTAGCAAGAGGGAACGTAAAAGCGATAAAAGAGCATTTTGAAGAAGAAAGAAGGGAAATCCTGAAAAATGCGTATTTAATGCCGTTTGAAACGAGAGAATTAGCGAAGGATTTTCTGGAAAGCAGACAATCAGACTTTAAAGTAGGATTTTTATTTTCAAAACAAAAAACAGAAGATGAAAAAACGGTCAGGATCCAGAAGTTTAAAGACGATATATATACACGGGTCGAGTCTCAATTAGAATGGCATCTTAAGACATTGGGAAAACACATGCTGAAAGAATACAGTCCTTCATCAGACCAACGCATCAAGTGGGATCAATTATCTCTGGAAGTGGATGAACAATTCCTAATGGATATGATCAAACCTGGTGCAGGAATAACGAGTGATTACGTCCTCCAATACTGTGATGATCTTTCTGAGGAGTTAAAGAGGAAAGCCAGGGCCTATACAAATGATTTAATTGAAGATACTTTGAATGAAATTGAAAGCGCCTCTTCAGAAGAGAATTCAGCTTTAGAGGAAGACCTTAAGGAACTCCAAAAGAAAACAGCATTCATCTATCAATGGAACACATTGCATGAAGAGAAGGTCGCTCAACTTGGAAAGTTAATGAGTGTTAAGGTCGATCAAAGACAGGCTGATCTTGTGATCAAACAATGGATAGGGAAATGGAAAGCAACAGCGGAAGATTATATTACTGCACCTGACATTGAGACTGCTCAGAAAGAGAAAACAATTCGAACAAGGGAAGAGATTTCGCCTAAGCCACACCAAGACCTACAAGCTTCTATTGAACAGGTTATCGAACGTTTAGAAACGATGACCAGCGTATTCAGGAGATACAAAGGTTTTGGAAAGACGGCAGATTTATTAGAAGGAAAGAAAGAGCGGCTGTCCAATCAATCCTTTACCATCGCATTATTCGGTGCGTTTAGTGCGGGGAAATCATCATTTGCCAATGCACTATTAGGGAAGAAAATACTCCCGGTGAGTCCGAATCCGACAACGGCCTCCATCAATCGAATCAATCCCGTATCAGAAGTCGGTGAGCATGAGACCGCTCACGTCCAAATCAAGACGTACGACCAGCTATTTCAAGACATTGCCCATTCCCTATCCTATTTCAATCGCAGTGTTTCAACACTGGATGAAGCTATGGAGGTTGTCCCTGCTTTAACGAGTGAAGGAAGCGGTAAGGAAAATGTACATCTTTCATTCCTGCAGGCTTTTTATAATGGTTATCCGGCCTTTAAAGGAAGTCTTGGAATGAGAATAAAGGCCAATCTTGAAGAGTATAGAGGGTTTGTGGCGGATGAAGCTCAAGCTTGTTTTGTGGAATCCATCGATCTCTATTACGATTGTGATATTACAAGGCAGGGAATCACACTCGTCGATACACCAGGAGCAGATTCAATTAATGCACGTCATACGGGAGTAGCATTTGAATATATCAAAAATGCGGATGCGATACTATTTGTGACTTATTACAACCATGCATTTGCCAAGGCAGACCGTGAATTCCTCATTCAATTGGGCCGGGTGAAGGACACGTTTGAATTAGATAAAATGTTCTTTGTCGTCAATGCCATCGATCTTGCAAGCGACGAGGAAGAAAAAAATGAAGTGATCGACTATGTGGAGACGCAGCTGATTCAATATGGAATCCGTTTTCCAAGGATCTTTGGAGTATCTTCTCTTCAGGCTCTTAGAGAATCAGATTCTGAAAAGTCAGGAATGGATATATTTAAGAAGGAATTCAAAACTTTTATACAGAATGAATTAGTGAGCATGAGTATTGAGTCCGCTCTCAGTGAATGGGATAGAGGCCTGCAACGATTTAAACAATATATTCATACGGCTTCAAGTGATAAAACATACAAGGAAGTACGCAAACAGGAGCTGAAAGATGCAAAGGATGAGGTTCGCTCACTTATCGATACCAAATCCGTCCACCCACTTGAGGTCGAAATGCATCAAGAATCCAAGGAACTTGTGTTATATGTGAAGCAAAGGGTATTTTTCCGGGTATCCGATTTTTATAAGGAAGCCTTCCATTCAGGATTGTTTCTGCAATACTCCAACCAATCCCAAGCGATAAAGGAAGGATTGAAGGAATTTCTTGCAAGTATCGGATTTGATCTGGCACAGGAAATGAGAGCCACTTCTCTTCGCATTCAGCAGTTCATTCAGAAAATACTGACTGAGCAGTGGTTGGTCCTTGGAGAAATGATTCAACAGGTTGAGAAAGAACTGGTATTATCTCCTCAGGACTACAAAAACGAAAGCACCATTGAATTTGAGAACGCATTTAAACAAACAGAGCTGCGACTATTCGAAGAAGCCTTTTCTTCATTTAAGAATCCGAAGCATTTCTTTGAACAAGGCGGAAAAAAGATTGTTCAGGAAAAATTGGAAGCATTACTTCAAGAGCCTGCAGATAGCTATTTAGAACAGGAGCAGGAACGGCTGGAAGATTGGGGTGTTTCGTATTTAAACAGAGAGTTTGACACACTTAAAGAAGAAATGTTGATTCAGGTGATGGAGCAGATCAATTCAAATATGGAGGCTTTAGAGACCGTTCAGGACCTGAACAAGCTAAAGTATGATTTGAAGCAACTAGAACAGATTCAAGCTTAAAGAAAAGAAGGAGGAAGGTCGTGGCGAATACTTATCATTGCTGTGCTACATGTATTCACATTCGAGGAATCAAGACTGATCAGAAGACCTCCTATTTCTGTTCCCGACTGGGCTATGAAACCAAAACCACTTATCAATTCTCTTGCTGGGAACCTAAGGAGGAAGTACTGGCATTAATGAAGAAGAGGGGGATAATATCATGAAGGCAATTATCGATACGGATTGGCTGAGAGGTCATATTCATGATGAGGATCTAAGAATCATTGATTGTCGATTTTCTATGGGAAACCCGGCAGAGGGGCGGGAGAGGTACAAAGAGAATCATATTCCGGGAGCCGTATTTTTCGATTTAGAAAAGGATTTATCAGGATATGTGAAAAAGCATGGGGGCCGCCATCCCCTTCCGAATATGAAGAACTTTTTGCGCAAGGTGGAGGATGTCGGTATTGATAATGATACAGCGGTTGTCATTTATGATGAAAAGGAAGGTGCCTTCGCAGGCCGCTGCTGGTGGTTGTTCCAATATATTGGACATGAGAAGGTATATATCTTAAATGGTGGATTTGCAGCTTGGGAAAAGGCTGGAGGGAAAACAGAATCGACCGTACCTGTGTACCCTTCAAAAAGCTATCGTCCAAGCTTTAATGAAACGATTGTAGCTTCTCTGGATGAGGTGAGGAGTATCGCGGATGGGGTTCGAGACACTCCTTTAATCGATTCCCGCAGCAGGGAAAGATACTTAGGCCAAGAAGAACCTATAGACCGCATCCCGGGTCATATTCCAGGAGCCACCAATCTTCCATGGACCGAGGGTGTGAAGGATGGATATTTTATTCAAGGAGAACAGCAGTATGATCGATTCGCCCATCTTAATAAAAATGAGCCAGTGATTGTCTATTGCGGTTCAGGTGTAACAGCGACCCCTAATTTCATATCTCTTAAGGAAGCAGGATTCAATCATGTGAAACTTTATGTTGGAAGCTACAGTGATTGGGTGTCCTATGAGAATCACACGGTTGAGAAGGAATAAAGGCGAATAGCTAATTGGAAAAGGTTCATCACTTTTCCAATTAGCTATTTATTCGTATATGTTATACTTTATAAAGTGAACAAAAACGAGAATGAGCGATGAGGAGTGTAAGAATTGAATAATAAAAATGAGCATTTATTACTTATAGATGGTATGGCACTATTATTTCGATCTTTTTTTGCAACAGCTGTAACGGGTCAATTCATGATGAACTCAAAAGGACTTCCCACTAATGGAGTTCAGGGGTTTATGAAGCATTTACTGATGGCGGCGGATCATGTAAAGCCTACACATATCATAGTATGCTGGGATATGGGGAGTCAGACATTCCGTAATGAAGTATTCAATGACTATAAATCGAATCGGAATGCACCACCAGTTGAACTGATCCCTCAATTTGATCTTGCAAAAGAGGTGGCAGAAGGATTCAATCTTTCGAATGTGGGTGTAGTTGGTTACGAAGCAGATGATTGTATTGGGACTCTTGCCAAAATTCATCAAACCGATCGCAAAGTATCCGTTCTAAGCGGTGATCAGGATCTCCTGCAGCTTTTGGACGACAATATTGACATTATGCTCTTGAAAAAAGGCTTTGGAAACTATCAAACCTATACGAAAGAGATTTTTGTGGAAGAGAGAGGAATTACTCCTCAGCAGTTTATTGATGTGAAAGCATTAATGGGTGATACAAGTGATGGATATCCCGGGGTAAAAGGGATCGGAGAGAAAACGGCATTAAAGCTGATTCAACAATATAAGGATATCTCAGGTATACTCGAGAACCTGCACAAGTTAACCCCATCCCAACAGAAAAAGATTGAAGCCGACCTTGACATGCTTCATGTTTCAAGAAAGTTAGCCGAGATTCACTGTGGTGTGCCCCTGTCTGTTTCGGTAGAGGAAGCTCGGTGGAATAACGTAGCTCATGAAACTCTTTCATTTGTGGACGAATTAGAGTTGAAGGTGCTTAGAAGATATTTAGTAGGTTCTAATGTGATGGTTGCCACAAGCTAGCCATTTATAGGAGTGTCAGGGATCCGTTTGGCCCCTGACACTTTTTACGTGGAAATGCTTACTTTGTATTCGATTTCTTAGCCGCATTTTCCAATTGGCTCTTCGGCTCCATGGCAAATTCTGCATCCTGTGATATTCCTTGTGGATTCACGCTTTTGGCATTTCTACCTTTGTTTTTGTTATTTCCTTTTGTCATACCGAAACCCCTCCTTTTCTGTAATCATTATTATTTTGGCTATGTTCATAATAAATATCCTATGTGCAGAGAATTTTAGGACAAACTAAAGGCAGGGAGGTGTAAGGGTGAATAAAGGGATTGTTACAGCACTTATCAGTATAGCTCTAGCACAGGGTCTGAAGATACCACTGCACTTTTTAAAAAAGAAGGAATGGAAACCTGAGCTATTTTTCCAAACAGGGGGAATGCCAAGTTCTCATAGTGCAGGGGTTGCTTCGTTAACAACATTTATTGCCTTAAAGAGGGGGGTCAGAACCATTGACTTTGCTCTTTCATTTATCTTTGGTCTAATCGTCATGTACGATGCACAAGGAATCCGAAGACAAACGGGTGAACTGACCCTTAAAGTGAATAGTTTGGATGAGCTCGTTCGCAAAGCTCATGATAAAGAAGCGGTAGAATTCGAAGAGAAAAAGCCAAAGCGACTGAAAGAAATGCTGGGACATCAACCTCAAGAAGTAGTCGGAGGGGCATTACTTGGTTCATTTATGGGCTACATTGCCTTCCTGTTTTCTAAAAAGGATAGGCAAAAGAAAAAATTTTCTGTAAGATAAGAGAAGACAAAGTGGCGATAAGGTGAGGAGAAACGTGAAAAAGACAACCGAAGAATTTCTCATAGATCTTGAAAACAAAGGCTTCAAATTTCAAGAAGACGCAATTGGCTTCATCTATTTTGGTAAAAAATACACAGATGCCCCGGATGAACTGGTCAATAGCGCCATTGAAATCACATTAAAAGCTCAAAAACAATTCGATAGCAGTTTTTACATGTCCATATTAGAAAGACTTCATTCCCAAAACATCCCATCCCGAAAAGAAGCGCTGAGATGGATGGTGAATCAGGGATTGGCCTAGAAAAGCGTAGGCGGCTTGGTCAGACCCGACAAGCATAAGACGAACCACCCGGAAAGGTGCTCTTTGCCTTTTTGGGTGGTTTGACTTATGATCTCGAGGGTCTAGGCGCCGAAGCTGGACAATAGAAAAGCGTAGGCGGCTTGGTCAGACCCGATAAGCATAAGACATGAGACCATCAGAAAGGGATTGCTTCTTTTTTGATGGTCTTTGTTTTGTTGGTATGGGTCTGTGAGCCTGTCGATTTTTGTAGAACGGTCGGTATATTGAAAATATGGTTGATAAAATGAAAGAACGGTTGATAAATTTGAATAACGGTCGATAAATCCAGATAACGGTCGATAAATCAAAGCAATTCCATTCGATCCCAAACTTCACACCATAAAAAATGGGAGAGCCACCAATCGGCCTCCTATTTCACTCTTTAGTTCAGATGAATAGCTTTTCGGGCCAGCTCATCTGCAGCTTTATTTTCCTTACTGGGTATCCACTTAACGAAGAAAAGGTCTACTTGCTTGGTCAAGTCCAATATATCATCGAGCAACTGTTTATATTGAATATTCCTTACAAACTCTTTTTCAATCGCATGAACGACAGCTTGAGAATCACTTTTCAGCCAAACGGTATCAGCATGTTTTTCTAAACAGATCTCCAGAGCTTTCCTGCAGGCTATAAATTCAGCCTCATGATTATCCATGACCCCTAAAGGAATGGCGTGTTTTTCCACTTTTCCGTTGTCTTTAATAAATATACCGGCTCCACTTGGCCCGGGGTTACCAGCACTTGCTCCATCAATATTCACTTCGATCATATGAGTCCACCTCAAAGTACATCTTTAGAATAAGTTTATAGTAGCATATAAAATGAAGGCAGGGAGAAAGAATCCATGATTCATCCCTTCTATAAAAGAGCTTGGGGAAAACCAGATCCCCAGGCTCTATCCAACTATCACATATCTTTAGGGAATCGTTTTGCTACATAACCAAATGGGGTATCAATAATGGATATGACCCATTTGAGGAGGTAGGTAGTAATGAATATTTCAAACCAGACATCCATCGGATATTCTCCCAGGAAAGCAATGCTTGTGAAGACAAGAGTATCCAAAAGCTGACTTACCATCGTACTCCCGTTATTGCGAATCCAAAACTGTGAATCTGAAGGGAATTTCCTCTTTAAATACGTGAAGATATACACGTCTGTTAATTGACTCACGAGGTAAGCGACTAAGCTTCCAAGAGCAATTCTTGGAATGATCCCAAAGATTGTTGCCAGAGATTCTTGGGCGAAATCTTCAGGATGTGGTTGAAATACTAACACGAGCTGCATAATAATAGTCATAACGATTAAAGTGAAGAAACCCAGCCACACCGCTTTCTGGGCTTCTTTTTTTCCATATTTTTCGTTAAGTATGTCTGTTACTAAAAAAGCTGTTCCGTACATGGCATTCCCTAAAGTAGCGGTCAACCCGAAAATTTCAATCGTTTTAACGACCTGTAAGTTAGCAAGTATCGTGGATACCCCTATCCATACAAACAGTCCAGTTCGTCCAAACATTCGATACATAAGCAGAAGTAAAGAGAATGTAATGAGAACGAAGACTAATCCAAACCATATATTAAACATATAAAGGCCTCCTAATGAACGTGTAAATGAAACAATAGTCCTCATTATACAAATAAAAGTATAAATGAACAATCATATGAAGAAAAAGGAGCGAATGATTATGGAAATGAAATTAAAATTTAAATATGCAAGCAAAACAGCGTCAAGTATATGGTTTGAATCCAACTACTTCCCAAGAAAAGAAACAATGATTCATATCGATGATCTCATGAAAACCGGAAGAGTCCATGATCTTGAAATCATAGATGAAATGGGGAATTCGTGGTCCAGAAAGGAATTTGTCAAACTGAATAAGGAATTAGAAAAGGAACCAGAAAACATCGTTGTATATTTCGACGGAGGGTTTGATAAGGAATCGCTCATTGCCGGTGCAGGGATTGTCATCTATTACGATAAAGGTGGAGAATCATTTAGAATCAGAAAAAATGAACTTCTCGAGGAAATTGAAAATAATAATGAAGCAGAATACGCAGCTTTACATATTGCCCTTGGATTGCTTGATGAAATCGGCGTGAAGAATGCTCCTTGTACGATTAATGGAGATTCCCAGGTGGTAATAAAACAGTTGGAAGGGGAATGGCCTTGTTATGAAGAGAGCTTGAGTCGGTGGCTCGATCGTATTGAAGCCCTCATCAAAAAGCTTCGATTGAAAATCAATTGGGTCGTGCTGAATAGAAAAGATAATAAAGAAGCGGATAAGCTTGCCAATCAAGCTTTAGAAGGGACAAAAGTCCACAGTAATAAACGAATAGAATAATTTCTTTCCCTATTATATACTCTATAAATAACAATACACAGTAAGTCCTTGAACAAGCTTAGGAGTGATCACATGAATCGAAAAGAAGTGGTGGATAAAGTGGATGAGCTCATAGACACCTACTGTAACGACTGCTTACTTAAAGCTCACTTTCGCAAAGAGTATGGTAAAACCTATGCTCACCGCTTTTGTATAGAAAAATGCACCATTGGTGAACAAATTCGAAATTACGGACAAAAATTGAATTGAATAATAAAGGGCAGCAATTCTTAGGATTACATAAGAATTGCTGCCCTTTGGTATGCTATATTGTTCGAACGATTATAATTTAACTACGTTTGCTGCTTGAGGTCCACGATTTCCTTCAACAACGTCGAAAGAAACTTCTTGACCTTCTTCTAATGATTTGAACCCTTCACCTTGAATCGCTGAGAAGTGAACGAATACATCGTCTCCACCTTCAACTTCGATGAATCCAAATCCTTTTTCATTGTTGAACCATTTTACTTTACCATTTTGCATTTTCGAATCCTCCTAAATCGTTCAAGCACGTTTGTGCCTCTGAAAAATATTTTTCACGAAATGATTGACTCTCATACATTGGAAATAAGCATAAAAATCGTACACTTCAATGATGTCTTTACTATACAATATGACGATTTTCGAGTCAACATTCCCTCCTTTTTTGCTGAAATGTTTAAACAATTTGGTTAATATGTATTGACAAATATTGAGTAAGGAAATAAAATTTGCACTAAGGAAACTTTTATTGCACTAAGGAAACTTTTGTAGTCTTATAAAAAAGAAATTACTTGTGTAAAAAAAAGTGAACATATATAAGTTTGATGAATAAGGTAGATGTAGTAGATATCAAAAAAATTGGGTTGGAGAGGAGATCAAACATGAAAATAAGATTAATGGCTCTTGTCGGGATGATCATAATTTTAGCGTCAGGACTTATCCTATCAGGCTGTGGAGCTACTACCACTGGTACTAAAAACGATAAAATAGTCGTTACGACAACAATAGGGCAAATAGGGGATGCAGTTAAAAATATTGGAGGAGAGCATGTAGAGGTTCAAAGTTTAATGGGACCTGGTGTGGATCCTCACCTTTACAAAGCTAAACAGTCGGATATTGGTAAACTTCAGGAAGCAGATATTATTTTCTATAGCGGTCTCCATTTAGAAGGGAAAATGCTTGAGATCTTCGAAAAAATGAACAAGGAAAAACCGACTTATGCAATCGCTGATAGTATACCTAAAGATAAACTGCGTAAGGATCAGGCAGATAATACGGCAACTGACCCACATGTGTGGTTCGATATTGATTTATGGAAAATTGCATTGGAGCAAGTGCGGGACGGGTTGATCGAGAAAGATCCTGAAAACAAAGAAGACTACATTCGAAATACTGAAAAGTACTTTGCTGAATTAGATGAACTGAAAGCATACTCTACGGAAGAAATGTCAAAGATTCCAGAGGAACAAAGAGTTCTTGTAACAGCTCACGATGCATTTAATTACTTCGGAGCAAAATACGATCTTCAAGTTATGGGATTACAAGGTCTGAGTACTGATGCTGAATATGGATTAGCAGACGTGCAGTCTCTTGTAAATACTTTGGTAGAAAGAAACATCAAAGCTGTGTTTGTAGAATCAAGTATCTCTGAAAAATCGATCAACGCCGTTATAGCAGGTGCGCAAGATAAAGGCCATGAAGTTGAAAAAGGCGGGGAATTATTCTCAGATGCTATGGGCAAAGAAGGTACAGAAGAAGGAACGTACATCGGTATGTATAAGCATAACGTTGATACGATTGTAGAGGGACTAAAGTAAGTCTTAGGAGGCGATACCATGAATTCAGTTGATATTAAGGGGTTAACCGTTGCGTATCATAGAAAACCGGTTTTGATGGACGTAGGGTTTTCTGTTCCAAAGGGTAAGTTAATCGGAATTGTCGGTCCTAATGGTGCAGGGAAGTCTACATTAATTAAAGCCATTCTGGGATTGATTCCCCGCTCGTCCGGTGATATCAAAATCTTTGAAAAAGCCTATTCCCCTAAAAGCAAATTAGTCGGGTACGTCCCCCAGCGTGGATCTGTAGATTGGGATTTCCCTACAAATGCATTGGATGTCGTATTAATGGGGAGATATGGTCATTTAGGATGGTTTAAGAGACCATCAAAAAAAGATGTTCAATTTGCAATGGAGTGTCTCGATAAAGTAGGAATGACTCAATTTGCATCAAGACAAATAAGTCAGTTATCAGGAGGACAGCAGCAAAGGGTTTTTCTTGCGAGGGCACTGGCTCAGGAAGCGGAAGTTTATTTCATGGATGAACCATTTGTTGGTGTGGACGCTGCGACGGAAAAAGCAATCATTTCCTTATTGAATGAATTGAAGGAACAAGGCAAGACTGTATTGGTTGTTCATCATGATTTACAGACTGTTACAGAGTATTTCGATTGGACGCTGTTACTGAATAGAAAAACGATAGCCTATGGTCCGACAAAAGATGTGTTTAGTATAGAGAATTTACAACTAACCTATGGTGGGAAACTATCTTTCCTGGAAAAGGATCAAATGTTAATTCATCCATAGAAAGAGGTGAATACGATGAATCATTTATGGCAATCGATTTTAACGGACGGAAATACCCAATGGGTATTACTTAGTACTTTATTACTGGGAATTGCGAGCGGAGTTTTAGGCAGCTTTGCTTTACTAAGGAAACAAAGCTTAATAGGGGATGCGGTCGCCCATGCAGCATTGCCGGGAATCTGTTTTGCATTTATGTTCATGGGTGAGAAAAATTTCTTTGTACTATTGATTGGTGCTGCCGCCACGGGTCTACTTGCTGCTTACACGATACAACTCATTACGAACACAACGAGAATCAAGGAAGACACGGCTATTTGCTTAGTATTGTCTGTATTCTTTGGATTGGGAATCGTCCTTTTAACAAAGGTTGCTCAAATGCCTACGGGTAACCAAAGCGGCTTGGATGATTTTATCTTTGGGCAGGCAGCTTCCCTGGTGGGGAGAGATGTTCAGCTTATGGGCTTAACGGCAGCGGCTTTAATTATTATTACGTCACTTTTATTCAAAGAATTTAAGGTAAGTACCTTTGATCCTCAATTTGCGAAGGGAATCGGGCTTCCTGTAGGATTTTTGAATTTTCTTTTTGTTTCCTTATTGGTTATTACGGTTGTCATCGGAATTCAAGCAGTAGGCGTCATCCTGATGGCGGCTATGCTGATCACTCCAGCCATATCAGCAAGATACTGGACGGATTCATTACGGATAATGGTCTTTATATCTGGAATGGTCGGAGGCTTATCAGGGGCAATCGGAACGCTGATCAGTACCCTTGGTAAAGGGTTATCGACCGGCCCATTCATTGTATTGACGGCCACAGTTATTTTCATCATATCCATGCTGTTCTCTCCGAAGCGCGGATTAATCTCGGTTATATTGAAAAGATTGAAAAATGATGATCGACTGGCTATGCGCTTTATACTGAAAAAGATGTATGAATCCGGTAAACAAACGATACGTGTAGAATATATATTTCAACAAAGCAATATTTCTAACTTAAGATTTAATCGGGTATTGAAGCATTTAATGAAAAAAGGTTACCTGAATCAAGAGGATGGAATATTGACGATTACAAAATCAGGGCTAATGAAAGCGGAGCAATTCAGCTTTGTTGATGAAATCATGGAACTGAAAGAAATGTACCCGAGTGAGTTGGGGTCACTTGATATCCAGTGGATTGAAAAGGAAGAAAAAGAGGCGTTATCAAAAGAACAACTCACAAAGCTGCAAATGAAAATGTCCGATATTTATATGCAATATCCTTTCTTAAACGTAAAGATGTCAAGCAGAAGAGGGGGGCAAGGATATGAGTTATGAATTATGGATTCTTCTGACTGGTAGTTTAGTAGGTTTATCCTGTGGCATCGTAGGATGCTTCTTAATCCTGAGAAAGATGTCGATGTTAGCAGATGCAATCAGCCATACCGTGCTCCTCGGACTGGTTATGGCATTCATTGTCAGCCAAAGTATGAATGGATTTTATATGTTGATCGGTGCAGCAGTGGCTGGATTGTTGACTACCTTTATGGTTCAGTTATTGAACTCCAGCGGGATCCAGGAAGATGCTGCAATAGGTGTAGTGTTTACTTCCCTGTTTGCTGTAGGGGTCATCCTCATTTCATTGTTTGCTAAGAATGTTCATTTGGATGTGGAGCATGCCTTAATGGGTGAAATTGCATTCGTCCCTTGGAATACCTTGTCATTGCCAATACTTGGGGACATTCCTAAATCAGTTGTGATGCTGGGATTTGTATTGCTATTGGATATTCTCATCATTTTCCTTCTGTTCAAAGAGTTTAAATTAACTTCTTTTGATCCAAGTATGGCAGCGGCTATCGGTATCCCGGTACTTGCGGTTCATTATATATTAATGGGTCTGGTATCTGTTACGACTGTATCCGCATTTGATAGCGTAGGTGCGATTCTCGTGGTAGCGATGCTCATTGCCCCTGGAGCTACAGCATATTTACTTACTGACCGATATAAAGTGATGCTTCTTTTAAGCGGGGGCATTGGAGTCTTTGATAGCATCATCGGATATTACGGGGCAAAGATGTTCGATGTGTCCATTTCAGGTGCAATGGCAGTGGCCGCCGGACTTGTTTTCTTCATCGTATGGATGTTATCACCGAAACACGGGTTGGTATCCAGGGTGCTGAATCAACGGTTGACAGAGGAGTAATTTAAAGTGCTTGGGTTGTATTCATTCTGTAGTTATAGTAAACTTTTAATGATATTTATGGAAATTTGGAGGGTACAGAATGCCTACACCAAGTATGGAAGATTATATAGAACAGATTTATATGTTAATTGAGAACAAAGGTTATGCCAGAGTATCAGATATAGCAGAAGCTTTATCTGTTCACCCCTCCTCGGTTACCAAAATGGTGCAGAAGTTAGATAAGGACGATTATCTCATTTACGAGAAATATCGCGGGCTTGTTCTGACTCCAAAAGGAAACAAAGTAGGAAAGCGTTTAGTATATAGACATGAACTATTAGAACAATTCCTTCGTGTAATTGGAGTGAAAGAAGAGCATATTTATGAAGACGTGGAAGGAATCGAACACCACTTAAGCTGGGATTCCATTGATCGTATTGGAGATCTCGTCCAATTCTTCGATGAAGAGAAGGACCGGGTGGAAGAACTTCGAACCATTCAAAATCGTAGTGAATAAAAATCATGGCAACTGAAACAGAAAAAAAGGACTTCATGCAACATGGCATGAATGTCCTTTTTGTTGTATTTAGGTACTGTTTCTAAGTGCATAAATCAGTAAAAGGTCCCGTTCAAAAAATTGAAGGATAGTCATTGAAGCTTCCATCATCAACGGACATACTTGATAATTCTGTTTCTCCCCATTCATTCTCATTCAAGGTCACTCCTTGAAGTAATCCCTCAGAAGCTTCTAAAACAGCTTTTCGATAAGAGATTATACGGCCAGAAGAAGTTTGGAAACTGATAATGTCTCCATGGTAGTTCCGTTGAACTTTAGAAATCTCTTCCATACAACATCACCTTTCTTGTTCTGATTATAGGACTAGTATGGACAAAAAGGATGGAAAACATAATCGGCTTGCCAATTCGTCTATTAAGTTTACATAATATTATTATTTATTCCGCGTTCCCAAAGTCTTCACTCTTGTAAAGAAGGATTTTCGCTTATCGAATGAGAATATTAAACTAAAGAGAAAATATTATTGAGGTGTACATATGAAAAATTCAGAATGGCATACAAGTGCGAAAACCCGCTGGGAAGACAATGCAGATTATTGGCACGAAAGAAGTGTTGAAATGTGGACGAGTGGAAGTAGGAAAGCGATCATCCCATTCTTCACTAAACATATTGATACTGGGAATCGTGTAGCTGATTTAGGATGTGGTGACGGATATGGTTCCTACTTGTTATATAAGAAGGGCTATGTGGTCACAGGGATGGATTTTTCTGGGAAAATGGTTGAAATAGCGAAGAAGCAAGAAATGGACCAACTATCATTTCTACAGGGTGATTTGCGATCCCTTCCATTTCAAGATGAACAATTTCATGCCGTCATGGCGATAAATTCAGTTGAATGGACTGAAGATCCCTTACATACTCTAAACGAAATCGAACGGGTTGTGACTCCGAATGGGTACATATGTATTGGTTTATTAGGTCCCACTGCTCACCCCAGAGATAATGCCTTTCCTCGTTTACACGGAAAGGAAGCTATATGTAATACGATGATGCCATGGGAATTAGAGAAACTGGCTGGTGAAAAAGGGTGGAAGAAGGTCGATGAAGACTGGGTATATAAAAAGGGTGTGAAGTCGTCCATAACAGAGAATCTCACAAATGAATTAAAACAGGCTTTAACCTTTATGACCTTGTTTATGTTCCAAAAATAAAAAAACATGATCGATTCTCAAGTGTGAGGACCGGTCATGTTTTTATTAGGAAGGATATAATGGTGGAGATATAAACCTAAAAGAGATAAGGTTGATTTATAGTGTAAAATAAAGAAATACAATCGTTACAGAGTACAAACTCTCTGTAAATGAATTTTAAGGAAATGCATGTTATTTTGTAAAGTAAATAGTGAATGGAATAAAAGTACATGCTGCTTAGCTGTAAATATGAAACTAGAAGGTGAGTTCAAGTGACGACAACGAAGAAAAAAGTAAAATCAGATATTGAAATTGCTCAACAATCAACTATGCAACCGATACTGGACATTGCGAAAAAAATCGGTCTCACAGAAGATGATCTAGAGCTTTATGGTAAATACAAAGGGAAATTATCCTATGAAGCGATACATAAACTCAAGGACCATGCCAATGGGAAATTAATCCTTGTAACCTCGATTAACCCGACTCCTGCAGGCGAGGGGAAATCAACGGTTACTGTTGGACTCGGGGATGCGTTAAATCAGTTAGATAAAAACACCATCATTGCCATGAGGGAACCATCACTTGGTCCAACGATGGGAATAAAAGGCGGAGCAACAGGAGGAGGGTATTCACAAGTCCTGCCCATGGAGGATATCAACCTTCATTTCACAGGTGATATCCACGCTATTTCGACTGCGAATAACGCTTTAGCCGCATTGGTAGATAATCATATCCATCAGGGAAATGAATTGAATATTGATCAAAGAAGGGTCGTATGGAAACGGGCTCTGGACATGAATGACCGTGCCCTCAGACAAATCATCGTTGGTTTAGGTGGACCGGTGCAAGGTGTTCCCCGTGAAGACGGATTTGATATTACAGTGGCATCTGAGATTATGGCTGTTCTATGTTTATCTGAAAATCTTGAGGAATTAAGAAGAAGGCTTGGAAGAATGGTTGTCGCATATAACTTTTCGAAACAACCGGTGACCGTTGAAGATTTAGGAGTTGAAGGTGCGCTGACCTTATTGTTAAAGGATGCCTTAAAACCTAATCTCGTTCAAACGATCGAACATTCTCCTGCCCTTATTCATGGCGGGCCATTCGCAAACATTGCCCATGGGTGTAATAGTGTAATGGCGACCAAAACGGCTCTTAAGCTGGCTGATTATGTTGTAACGGAATCTGGGTTTGGTGCTGATTTAGGAGCCGAGAAGTTTCTGAATATCAAATCTCGAGCTGCAGACATAGCACCGGATGCCATCGTGCTTGTTGCCACCATTCGTGCTCTGAAGATGCATGGAGGTCAAGGGAAAGGTGATCTTCAAACTGAAAATCTTCAGGCACTGCAAAAAGGATTATCTAATCTGAAGAAGCACATGGAAACGTTAGATCATTTCAACGTACCTTATGTGATTGCGGTTAATCGATTTGTGACGGATAGTGATGACGAAATACAGACCCTTATAAAGTGGTGCGAAAACCTGGGAGTACAAGTTTCACTAACCGATGTATGGGCTAAAGGTGGAGAGGGTGGAAGAGACTTAGCTGAAAAGGTATTGGATGAGATAGAAGGGAACACGAAAGAATTTTCTCGTCTATATGAACTTTCTGATTCACTCCAATCTAAAATTGAAACGATTGCGAAAAAGGTTTACGGAGCGAAAGAAGTAGATTACACGGTGAAAGCACGAAAGCAGCTCCAGCAGTTTGAAGATCAAGGGTGGGGCGTCCTGCCGGTTTGTATGGCCAAGACCCAATATTCCTTATCAGATGATCCAGCTAAACTCGGCCGTCCTGAAGATTTTACAATCACAATCCGAGAGCTTAAGCCGAAGATCGGAGCAGGATTTATTGTTGCATTAACAGGAGAAGTCATGACCATGCCTGGCCTGCCAAAAAATCCGGCAGCATTCGGAATGAATGTGGATGATGACGGCAGGGCGGTAGGGTTATTTTAGTCATTGAGGTTTGAAAGGAGAGGAGAACATGTTTGATCCAACAGCCTTTGATAACTTAAAGGTAGTCTTTGAAGGAGCTGTCTATGATCTTGATTTGACAGGGGAAATCCAAATCCTTGACCGGAAGGATTTATTTGACTTTGCCCACTATGAGCGTTGCTATCAAATTCACTATTCTTTACCTTACAAGAAATCCATTTCGATTGAATTTCATTTAAAAGCTGATATGGATCATTTTCTGGCAGAGAGAAAGATGATGACAGAAAAGAATATGGCAGGAGCTGATATCCTCATCGTCTATAAGGGAGATGAGAAGTTGCACCATTGCCGGTCGTTTCTTGAAGAAACATGGAATAAGGATAAAAATTGGGAATGGAAAGAAGTTATATCTTCTCTTCAACCGACTGCGTACGAGGGGGTACTGACTTTTAATAGAGTCATTACAGAAGAAATGGTGGATGATGTTCTTCAAATGATCTCATTTTCCGTTGATACATTACAACAGCTTGAAAGAATAGACTTCTAGTACTACAAAGAGTTTATCAATATATAGAAAAAGGGGATTTTACAATGAGAATAGCCTGGGTAACAGATAGCACAGCATTTGTTCCAATTCATTCAAGTAGTAAAGAAAATCACATCTATATCGTTCCAATGAATATACTCTTTGGGGAGCGGGAGTATCAAGACGGCGTAGACTTATCTCCGGAAGAACTGTTCTTGAAATTAAAGGAAGAAAAGGTAGAAGTGAAAACCTCACAACCTTCAATCGGGACGTTTAAAGAGTTGTTTGAAGAATTATCCAAGGACTATGATTATATCTTTTCGATTCATGTTTCTTCCCATTTCAGCGGCACATATTCATCTGCCCATCAAGCTGCAGAACTGTTAAAGGATACCCTGCCGAACATTATCTGTATAGATTCCAAGGTCATTTCCAATCCATTGACAGAATTGATCCTGTACGGTCAAAGACTACTGCATGAAGGAAAAGACCCACTACAAATAAAAGCAGCAATTGAAAAAAGAATCGCTTCTTGTGAAACCTATGTAATGGTGGGCAGCTTAGAGCAACTACATAAAAGTGGACGAATGAGTGGGCTTTCTTTCTTCCTTGGAAGTGTTCTCAATGTAAAGCCTATGCTTGCCATAGAGAATGGAAAACTTGAAGTGAAGGATAAGGTAAGAAGTATTAAAAAAGGATTGACGAGCATGAGTGATCGCTTAGATCAAGCTCTATCCGTGAAGAAAATAAAGAAAATATCCGTATTACACGGGTTAAACCGGGAAGATGCATTAGAATGGATAGACTAATTGAAAAAAACGTACCCGGAGATAGAATTCGGGGCGTATCCTTTGGGAGCTGTCATCGGAGTACATGCAGGCGCAAATACGATCGGAATAAGCTGGTTTGGAGATGACGAACAGAATTAGTAGAGAAAGGAGGGATGTGAAGAATCATACATCCACTCCTTTTTATTCTGATTAGAGGATATTATTTGGTACAATAGAGGAGAAGGTGACCATGGAACGGAAAAAGCTGGACGGTATAATCGACTATTTGAAATGTGAGTACCTTGGTGAGTCTACTGGACATGATTGGTATCATTTGGATCGTGTACGAAAGCAGGCAATTATCATTGCCAGGGAAGAAAATGTACCCCATACATATATCATCGAGTTGGCTGCATTGCTACATGATGTTCCGGATGATAAGTTCGTGGAAGAAGAAGAGGGGAAGAGAAGGCTGGATTACATCCTATCTACTCTGTCTCTTACGGAAGCTGAAACGAAATTACTGAAATCGATTATTTATTCCATTTCATATAAAGGTGGTCACGAAGCAGTATTAACATCTTTAGAAGCGAAAATCGTTCGGGATGCCGATCGCCTTGACGCCATTGGTGCCATAGGGATTGCAAGAACATTTGCATATGGAGGAAAGAAAGGTCGGCCACTTTATAACCCTGAATTTCAAGTCAGGACGGAAATGACCGTAGAGGAGTATAGAAATGGGGATAGTTCCAGTATCCATCATTTTCATGAAAAGTTATTGAAGTTGAAAGGCTTAATGTGTACGGAAACGGGAAGGAAACTGGCAGAGGAACGTCATGCTTTCATGCTGCGGTTTTTAGAGCAATTTAATAAAGAATGGACTGGTCAAGAATGAGAATGTTAACAGCTGAGAATCTTTCTAAAACGTATGGAGAGAAAACTCTATTTAAAGATATATCGTTTTCAATTACCGAGAAAGAAAGAGTCGGACTGATCGGGGTGAATGGAACGGGTAAATCAAGCCTATTGAAACTCATTGCCGGGATGGAAGAATATGATACCGGAGAGCTTTCAAAGCCGGGCGATTATCATATTGCCTACCTTCAGCAAGAGCCTGCTTTTGATGGGGATTTAACCGTGATACAACAAGTGTTTCGTGGTGAAGCAAAAATCATTCAGGCTATGCGGAATTATGAAATGGCCCTTATGGAAATGGAGAACAACTCAGAAAATCCTCGAATACAAGAAGATTTATTTGAAGCTCAAAAGCAAATGGATATACTTCACGCCTGGGATGCAAGTGCAAATGCGAAATCCATTTTAACAAAACTGGGAATTCACGACTTTTCAAAGAAAATGAGCGAGCTGTCAGGTGGGCAAAAAAAGAGAGTGGCGCTGGCAGGCGTCCTGATTGAAACACCTGACTTATTAATCCTGGACGAACCGACCAACCATTTAGACTACCAGTCCATCAAATGGCTGGAAGATTATCTAGGAAAGTATAACGGATCTGTGTTGCTCGTGACCCATGATCGTTATTTCCTCGATAAGGTAACGAACAGAATCTTCGAATTGGATGGAGGAAACCTTTACTCCTACAAAGGAAATTATGCTTCTTTTATTGAGGAAAAGGCTTCCAGGGAAGAAGTGGAACGCCAATTATCCGAAAAACAGCAAAACCTTTATCGAAGAGAGCTTGCCTGGATGAGAAGGGGAGCAAAAGCCAGAACCACTAAACAAAAGGCTCGAATTCAACGATTTGAAAATTTAGAGGATACGATGTCTTCAGGTCCTTCGGGCGGCCAGGTTGACATGGCAATCGGAGGAAACCGTCTGGGTAAACAAGTGTTTGAGTTCAAGGATGCTTCAAAAATGTTTGAAGACAAGCGAATTTTAGATGAGTTTTCTTTCCTTATTAAACCTAAAGACCGAATCGGAATCGTAGGTAAAAACGGGAGCGGAAAATCAACATTTCTTAACCTTCTTGCCGGAACCGACGATCTTACAAGTGGTGATTTACTCAAAGGCCAAACCGTAAAGGTCGCATACTATACTCAAGGTCATGAAGAGCTTGATGAGAATATGCGTATGATCGAATATATAAGGGAAGCAGGAGAATATATAACGACGGATAAAGGCGAGCAAATCTCAGTTACTTCCATGTTGGAAAGATTCCTTTTTCCAATGAGTACGCATGGTACATTGATCCGAAAGCTTTCCGGAGGAGAAAAACGAAGACTCTTTTTACTTAAGTTATTGATGTCAAAACCGAATGTCCTTTTGCTTGATGAGCCGACGAATGATTTAGACACAGAAACCCTCACCGTTCTGGAGGATTATATAAATGAATTTTCAGGTGTTGTAATAACCGTTTCCCATGACCGCTACTTTCTAGATAAAACAGCTGAGCAATTACTGGTCTTTAATGGAGATGGACAAATCGACTTTTACTTTGGGGAATATACTGAGTACTTGGAAAAGAACGAAGCGAAAAGTAAGAAGCAGGATCCGGTCAAGAAGCAAGAATCTGCTTCCGTGAAGGAAGAGAAGGAAAAAGAGAAAAAGAGACTTTCTTACATGGAAAAGAGAGAATGGGACGAAATTGAAGAAAAGATGGCCGACATCGAGCAGAGGATAAAAGAAGCAGATGTTGAGCTGCAAAAGGTCGGCAGTGACTTTGAAAAAGCACAGCAGTTAATGAATGAAAGTCAAAATCTTAACGAGCAATTGGAAGAGCTCATTGAAAGATGGACATACCTTTCCGAATTTGCTGAATAAGTCTCTTCGTTTAAGGCATCATGGATACTGTGTTAGAATGGATGGTATAAGAACTGTTTATAGAAAGGGGTATCAAGCTTGAGGATAGTATCGATTGAACCTACTCCAAGTCCTAATACGATGAAAGTTCTTCTTGATCAGGAAATGAAAGCCGGGAAGAGCAATAATTATAAAAAAGATGAAACGGACGGGGCTCCTCCCGTCATTAAAGATATCCTTGCCATAGACGGTATTAAAGGGGTCTATCATGTTGCCGACTTCTTAGCCGTTGAGCGAAATGCGAAATTCGATTGGCAGGAGCTTTTGCCACAGGTTAGAAAAGCTTTCGGTGAAGATACTCTGGACCAAGAAAATGAATCTCCCATGGAAGAACATTTTGGTGAAGTGAATGTTAGCGTGCAGATGTTCAAGGGAATTCCGATGCAAGTAAAGGTGACAGACGGGGAACAAGAGAAGCGATTTTCACTTCCGACCCCATTCCTGGAAGCGATCGGTCAGTCTCAAAAAGATGGGGATAATGTCGTCCTTCTCAGAAAGTGGAAAGATTACGGTATCCGGTACGGAGACTTAGATGAGATTGGTAACAATGTGACGGAAGAACTAGTTGCAGCTTATCCTTCTGAAAGGCTGGCAGCACTTGTAGAAGAAGCACAGGAAACAACCGATTCCAAAGGACCTCTCATTTACAAGAAAAAGCAAAAGGTAAGTGTCGCGGACTTTGAAGCGCCGGACTGGCAAACAAGGTATCAGAAGCTTGATGCGATGGAGGATCCGACTTTAGATGACCTGCCTCTGCTGGAGAAAGCCCTGGAGGACGAGAAAGTATCCATTCGCCGATTGGCTATTGTCTATTTGGGAATGATTGAAGATGAAAAAGTTCTTCCTTTGTTGTATAAAGGGTTACGTGATAAATCAGTCACAGTAAGGAGAACGGCTGGAGATTGCCTTTCGGACTTAGGTTTTGCAAAAGCCACTCCTGAAATGATTCTAGCCTTAAAGGATAAGAGTAAACTTGTGAGATGGCGTGCTGCCATGTTCCTTTATGAGGTAGGGGATGAATCTGCATTGCCTGGCTTACGGGAAGCGGAAAATGACCCTGAATTCGAAGTGAAGCTTCAAGTGAAAATGGCCATCGAACGAATAGAGGGCGGAGAAGAAGCAAAAGGATCTGTTTGGAAACAGATGACCGAAGCACGTCACCAATAATAGTGGGAAAGGGTTGATTATAAATGTCAATGGCTTACGAAGAGTATATGAGGCAGTTAGTTAAACCGATGAGACAAGAACTTACACAAGCAGGCTTCAAAGAATTGGGTACAGAAGAAGAAGTTGAGAATTATATGGACAATGCAGATGGAACAACCCTGGTCGTTATTAACTCAGTATGCGGGTGTGCAGCGGGACTTGCAAGACCCGCTGCAACGCAATCAGTCATGAATAATGAAAAAACACCGGATCACCTCGTTACTGTATTTGCAGGGCAAGACAAAGAGGCAACCGCCAAAATGAGAGAGTACTTCGAAGGGTACGAGCCTTCCTCCCCGTCAATGGCTTTACTTAAAGGAAAAAAAGTCGTTCATTTCATCCCAAGGGAAGAAATTGAAGATCATGATATTTCGTCTATCATTTCCAATTTATCCACAGCTTTTAACGAAAATTGCTAAAGACCAAAAAAACGGGTGACTCTGTCATCCGTTTCTTTTATGGTAGGATAAATAAACATAAAAAATTTGTATAAGCAAAATGGTACCATTAAAGGAGGGAATGTTTATCGTGTTTGTAACAACATGTGGGAGAGCGAACCAGGAAGTCATAGAAAAAGCATATAAAACAGCAGAGGTACTCGATATTCCCTATATCCCCAGAAAAAAGAGATCGATTCTACACCATATGACTCTGCACGAACAAGACTGTTTAGTGATCGGAAAAGAGAGATTAGAACTTCATACTACAGAAGACAATAGCGAACCATTCTTTTTCCACCCTAATTCCGCTTCCTTCCGAATCAAGAGAATCATTCGCGGAGAGACCGATCCACTCGTTGAGGCTGCCGATCTTAAGGAGGGCATGAGTTTTCTGGACTGTACACTAGGTCTTGCATCAGATAGTATCATCGCCAGTCATATAGTCGGCGAAAAGGGGAAAGTAGTCGGAATTGAAGCGAATAAGTATATCTCACATATCCTTCATCACGGACTTCAGGACTGGGTATCTCCACTTCACGATCTGAATAGCGCCATGAATCGAATCAGTGTCATCAATGGACATTTTCAGGAAGAATTAAAAGGTATTCCGGATGATGCATTTGATGTCGTCTACCTTGATCCCATGTTCGAAGATGCCTTAACAGATTCTCATGGAATCAACCCAATCCGCCATTGGGCAAGCTATACAGGCTTAACAAAAGAAGGAATAGAACAAGCAATAAGGGTGGCCAAAAAGCGGGTAGTATTAAAAGAGCACTATCAGTCCCCATTATTCGAAGAACTGGGATTTCACGTAATCAAAAGACCATCAGCCAAATTTCACTTTGGGATCATTCGAGTATAAAAGTCTATTATTTAGCTCTAATCGCAAAAATTATGTCTCTCCTAAGAAGAAAATAATTTAAACAATTGGTAGTGTGAAAACAGGGACCGTTCCTTTTCGCTCCAGACACAAGATTCCCCGGGGAGGAAGTCGAGCCTCCTTGGCGTCTCGTTCTGTGGGGTCTCGACCTTTCCTCTATTTCCCGCAGGAGTCAAGTGTGTTCCGCTACAATCCACTCTGTGCTTCTAAATCTTGACTGCCTAATGCAGGATAGAAAAACACAAAAATTAGCTCCTATTGTAGATATGTTGTCGAGTATTAGTTCCCAGAGTAAATTAGTAATTAATAAATTTTACATATCTAGAATTTTATTTACGACTATGCAAAGCCAATGGATCTTAACTTTTGAAGAAGAATTCTGTATTTGATTTAAATTGTATTTTAAGACCTTTTAGTTCTGTCACTAAAAAATCTCTTAAAGATGGTGAGGGGAAATGCGCAGACTCCTGCGGAAGTACGGTCATGCCGAGACCCCGGAAGCGAAGCTGAGGAGGCTCGGCCGAATGCTAGCTGCAAGCGGAGCAGTTCCCCTCACCATCCAGCACACACTGATTGACAGGGCCGAAGAAGACCTTTTGTTAAAAAACGATCTTTGTGAAAATGACCTTTTTTTAACAATAAAATAGACAGGCATCTTAAGCCTGTCTAATCATCTAAGTATTAATCAGTAAATCCTAGTACAATGAAATAACCTAATAGAAGTAAGTATCCGATATTGATCATAAGTCCTGTATCCATCTAGTTATCCTCCTTACAAAGTATCCTCTTTAATATACTACCACATAAATATTTTTATATCCTACAAAAAAATGAAACCTTTTTCACTTTTTATCCGTAAGAAATAGTATAATAATAGACGTAATACATAGGAAAGGACGTTATCTATGTCAATCTGGCTCAAAAAGTCGTTTTTTATCCTGCTATCCATTCTAACATTTGGACTTGTTTCCCCTTCACAAGCCTTCCTGAATGAACAAAATCATACCATGGCAAAAGGCAATGGGAAGCCTTCGTCGGTTGAATCTGTTCCAGAGGAAGTACTGGAAGAGGAGTCTTCCATTTCCCATGAGGATTTCATAGTGAATATGATGGCCCAAGCAGAGAAAAACGCTTATGAAAAGTTTGGGACTAAGATCAAGCCTGTCATTGAAGACGAATTCAAGTCTTTAATCCTTCCTAAGATCGAAAAGGCGATAGCTGATACAGCTGTTCAATTTCCAGAAGAAGACTTAACGTCACTTACTATTTCAGAAGTGCCCCAATATGCAAAAACAGAAAAGATTTTTCATATTTATGACCAACGCTCTGGTGAAGATGTCATACGGTTCCATGTAAGAAAAGACCATCCGCCTAAAGATGGCTATTACTTCAACTTTCACTATCATACAGTGCATGATCAATTTCAAGCACATCATGATTTAGGAAGCATATATTGGGATAAAAACACTCCGCCACAATGGATGAGTGTCTCCTGATTTCAACGTCCATATAAGAATAAAGGCAAGTGCGTGAATTATGCGTGCTTGCTTTTTTGTTTCAATTTGAATGGCAGGTTCGCCTTATGCATGTCGCCTCTGCCCAAGCCCCCTCCGCTTTAGTTATCATCCAGCTCCGGCGGCTAGAGGCTCGAGGTCATAAGTCAAACCTGCCAAAAAGGCAAAGAGCGCCTTTCCGGCAGCTTCGTCTTATGCTTGTCGCCTCTGAGCAAGCCGCCTCCGCTTTAGTTATTGGAAACAATCTCTCCTAAAAACAACTGTATCATTATGTTAAAATAGTAATAACATCATGATACTTTCCTTAGAAGAAAGGAGGGACAATAATTGAAGCGTATATTCATCATCCTCGCTATTTCGGTTACTCTGGTCATTCTGTGGACCAACTCAAAAGCCAACTACAGTGGAACCCTCTTAAAGCATTCTCCTCTAAAAACACAATTACACCTTCAATCCAGTAAACAGTTAGAAAATATGGTCCTGTTGCCACATGCTGCTTATGATAAAACAGCTGCTATGGAAATGATTGAAAGATTAGATCATATTCCGACCGCACTCTTAGAGTCTACGAATTCACAGGAAATCAAAATAAGGCTGTTTGAAAAAAAATTAACCGATTTTTCTACCACAAGTCACTTGAAAGGAGTAACCCCAAGAGGGTACACTAATAAAAGTATTACATGGGATGACGTTCCCGGGATCGGTGGATCGAAGCTTGTATTAGTGAAAATCGGTCATAGTGAGAAAGGGAAGGGGCATAATTCGACTAATCTGGAATTACATGAACTCGCTCACAGTATTGATCGTTACGTCTTAACGGATCTTAATTACGAGCTGGAATTTTTGCCTATTTGGAAGAGGGAAGCTCCACGGGTATTCCCGAACGAACCCTATTTTCTTCAATACAAAGAAGAATATTTTGCTGAAACATTTGCTATGTATTATTTAAACTCTGAAACTAGAAATCTTCTAAAAAAGAAGGCACCAGCAACATATCAATTCTTTAAAGAACTATAAACTTATAAAAGGTGTGGTCGTTGTGAAGCAATATTTAGACTTGTGCAAACATGTCCTTGAACATGGCACCAAGAAAGAAGATCGAACAGGTACAGGCACGATAAGCACATTTGGTTATCAAATGCGTTTTGATCTAAAAGAAGGATTCCCTCTCCTTACAACTAAAAAACTGCATGTGAAATCCATTGTCCATGAACTCCTTTGGTTTCTAAAAGGAGATACAAACATTGAATATCTTCAGGAAAACGGTGTCCGGATTTGGAATGAATGGGCCGATGAAAATGGAGAGTTAGGCCCAGTATACGGTCACCAATGGAGATCATGGTCTGGAGCAAACGGGGAAACGATTGACCAAATTAAGAACCTCATTGATACGATTAAAAACAATCCCGATTCCAGAAGAATGATTGTAAGTGCGTGGAATGTTGCGGATGTAGATCATATGGCTTTGCCTCCTTGCCACTGCTTATTCCAATTCTATGTAGCCGATGGCAAATTATCCTGTCAGCTGTACCAACGTTCCGCTGATGTGTTCCTCGGCGTTCCTTTTAATATAGCTTCATACGCTCTATTAACGATGATGGTAGCCCAGGTATGTGATCTGGAAGTTGGAGAGTTTGTTCATACTTTTGGTGATGTCCATATCTATCAGAATCACCTTGATCAAGTGAATTTACAGCTTTCTAGAGAACCCAGATCATTACCATCATTATCTATCAATCCAGAAGTGAAAGATATTTTCGGATTTAAGTTTGATGATTTCAACCTTGAAGAATATGATCCGCATCCACATATTAAAGGAGCTGTGAGTGTATGATCTCTTTTATTTGGGCAATGGATCAGAATCGATTGATTGGGAAAGACAATGGATTGCCATGGAGGCTTCCTGAAGACCTGAAATTTTTTAAGAAAACGACGGATGGACATGGAATCGTCATGGGAAGAAAAACGTTTGATTCCATCGGTAAGCCGTTACCAAATCGGGAGAATGTCATTCTTACAAGAAATACAAGCTTTCAACCGGATGGCTGTCTTGTCCTGCATTCTGTGGAGGATATCCTAAATTGGGCGGAAGGAAGAGATTCAGAAATCTTTATTATGGGCGGAAGAGAAGTGTACAAGCAGTTCATTCCCCATGTAGATAAGTTGTATGTAACAGAGATTCATCATGAATTTGAAGGCGACACTACCATGCCTTCCATACCATGGGAGGATTTCACTTGTATCTCATCTGTTAAAGGATTGAAGGATGAGAATAATCCTTACGACTATGAATTTAATGTATATGTACGTAAATAGATGAGAAGATCATAAAAGGGTACTGACGGGATATTCCGTCAGTACCCTTTTATTGAAAAACCATAACATCCTTAAACGTAGAACAAAATGCAGAAATACATAAAGCTGCTTCCTGCCAGGACGAAAAGATGCCAGATTGCGTGATTGTAAGGCAGTTTGTTCCACACATAGAAAATGGCTCCTATGGAATACATGATCCCACCTGCCAGCAGCAGCCCGAATCCGGCACCGGTAAGACTTGCGTACAACGGTTTAATGGCAATGATAACGAGCCAGCCCATTACCAGGTAAAAGAGAGTGGAAACGACCTGGAAACGTTGAACAAAATAACATTTAAATACAATCCCTACAACTGCGAGTCCCCAGACAATCCCAAACAATGTCCAGCCTAGTGCACCTCTCACACTGACTAGCATAAACGGTGTATACGTTCCCGCGATCAGGATATATATCGCCGAATGATCTAAAATGGCAAATAGATTTTTTACCTTTGAAGGCTTAAAGCTGTGTAACAAAGTTGAAAATAAGTATAGAAGTATCATTGAAGCACCGAAGATAGAGAAGCTGACAACGTGCCATGCAGTGCCTTCGTGAACGGCGAAAATGATTAACATTACTAAAGCGGGGATGCTCAAAATCAATCCAATTCCGTGGGTAATGGCGTTCGCAACTTCTTCTTTCCAATTGGAAAAATCGAAATCATATGTCAAAGAAGTCTCATCCTTTCTATTATCCCCTCATTGAACGCTCAATGAGTCAATATTGTATATATTTATGATAATCCTCTTATCGTCATTGTGCAATCATTAACATAGTAAAGGGTTAAAGTGCGCCTTTTGGATTAGAAATTCTTCTCATAATGATGTATATTCCTAAATAAAGAAAACAAATGAGGTGGCAATTGTGTGCGGTAGATTTTCCTTAACAACCCCACTAGAAGAATTAGTAAGGCAATACTTAATTGATGAATTCCTTGAAGAGTGGCAGCCAAGATACAATATTGCTCCAACTCAAAAAGTATTGTCCCTTATTTCACATAAGGGCAAGCGCAGAGCAGGAGAGATAACGTGGGGGCTCGTGCCTCATTGGGCCGATCGGAAGAAATGGAAACCGTTGATCAATGCCCGTAGTGAAACCTTATTGGAGAAACCGAGCTTCAATTCCCTTGTCCATTCGAAAAGAATGGTGATTTTTTCCGATGGATTTTATGAATGGAAGAAGGAGAAAGATCAAAAGGTACCTGTAAGATTTCAATTAAAAGAAGAAGAGCCATTTGTGTTTGCCGGATTGTGGGATCGCAATGGAGAGTTCACAACCTCCACAATCCTTACGACAGGGGCAAATGCCATTGTACAACCAGTACATGAACGAATGCCTGTTATTCTCACGAGTCAGGAAGCGGTTGAGAAATGGGTAAACACAGACGATTACTCTTTTGAAGAAGCTTCTTCGGTTTTAACGCCGCTTCAAAAAGACCAAATGAAAGGGTACCAGGTATCCGATATCGTCAATTCATCCAAACATGATTCCCCCGAATGTATTGTGCCTGTTTCATAGCCGATTTAGAGAAAAAATATTAGAGTTTTTGCACGATTAGACATTTTATGCGCCATTAAATGGGGTATAATAAGAGTATAAACGGGTGAAAAAGAGGATTGATACTTTGCTGACAAAAACCATTGAGTTCAAATCAAAGGATGGACGGAAGGTCAAAATCTTAGAAGTTCCTGTCATGAAGGAAGATAGCCCGCTCTATCTAAGGGTAAACCTCAGGCTTCATCAATTCATTTCAAAGGTTGTCAATCAGAATGGGCCAAAGACCATGTACAGCTTTAGAGAACATTTAAAGAGAACGACGAAATGGTCAGAGTATGAAGAAATATATCAATCAGAAGAGTTAAAGAATAATGCATAATTTTCTTGGGATCTGGTCTTTTAGCGTATTATTACGTGGGACCAGTCCTTTTTATGTGCTTATCACTACATATATGAAACAATTACGGAAAATACACGTTCAAAAATATATCAATTTAGTCAACCGGTTGTGGAAATCCTTCGTATCTATTTAATTCCTTTGCATTTAACGATATAATACTAATGATATGGGAGATAGGATGTGGCAAAATTGACCAAAATTAAGATTGTAACAGACTCAACAGTAGATTTATCAGATGACGTCGTAAAGGAACTGGATATTCATGTAGTTCCTCTGTCCATTTCAATCGATGGAGAGACATACTTAGATAGAGTAGATCTTTCACCACTTAGCTTTCTGGAAAAAATGAAAGCTTCTAAGGAATTACCAAAAAGTTCGCAGCCACCGGCAGGAACATTTGTGGAACTTTATGATGAATTAGGGAAAGATGGTTCGAAAGTTTTATCCATACATATGACAGGTGGAATGAGTGGTACTGTGCGTTCAGCTGAGTCTGCTGCAGAAATGTCTTCAACAGATGTGGCGGTTGTAGATTCCCGCTTTATTTCTAAAGGACTGGCCTTTCAGGTAATTGAAGCTGCCAAGCTTGCTAAAGAAGGAAAGCCATTGGAAGAAATTCTTAAAGCAGTTGAAACGATCCGTCAAAATACAAACTTGTTCGTTGTGGTAGATACACTTGAAAACCTTGCAAAAGGCGGTAGAATCGGAAAGGGACGTGCAATGATCGGTTCCTTGCTAAATATTAAACCAATCGCTTCATTAGAAGGAGGCGAATACACTCCAGTTGCAAAGGTTCGAAGCCATTCACAGGTTGTAAAATACTTAACAACGAAATTTTTAGACGATGTAAAAGGCAAGACAATTCGAGGCGTAGGGCTTGTTCATGCCGATGGCCTGGAGCTGGCTCAAAATCTTAAAGCTAAGATTATCGAAAAAACAGGTTACGACCAAATCGATATCGTTCCGACAACACCAATCATCAGTACCCACACAGGAATTGGTGCGATAGGATTTATGTATTACACAGATTGATCTAACCAAAGGCGAAAGGGAATTTTCCTTTCGCTTTTTTCTATGTTAAAAAACAGCAGAATCATCTGCTGTTTTTTAACATTATGAAGGCATAGGCGTCGGGGTAGGCTTAGCGTAACCTTCATTATATTGTTCATCGATAAAGTTTCTAATTTGCTTGATGGATTCACCATTCTTGTACTTCACAATGGATTCTGCCGCAATTTCCAAACACACCTGACATCTGGTACCGTGATCATCCCATACCACTTTGTCCCCTTTTATTTCGTAAACAAAGCAATTCAGATTACTCTCGTGCCCGGCAGAATCACCGCACCCGCAATAACATGGGATATATTGTAACAGCTCAGGGTTTTTAGCAGCTGAAGAATAGATAAGCTTCATATTGTCGTCCTTATCATCGAGAAAAGAGGGAAGTGTATCAACGGAAGCAGTTTCCTCCCTAAGATCCCCATTGGCGGCTGTATGATCATGATGAGCTTCCTCCTCCTGATTGCTTGAACAACCGGCAAGAATGCCTAATAAACCAATAACAACAGTGAAATATAATAAGAGATTTTTCTTCATACGTTCTCCTTCCCTATGCGATTATAAATGTATTGTACCACTTTTAAAAAAGCAGGTTTGTACCTTTTCTTGATGATTTTATGAATCTTATTGCGTCCTCATAACCAATGCAATCATATCATAGAAGTATAATAGGTAAGAAGTTTGGTCTGATCTCTCCAATAGCTAAAAAATGATTCTTTCTTATTATATTGACATCAAATGAAAGGAAGTGGCCGGACTTGACTGATAAGAAAAAAGTATTGGTGATTTCAGACTTTGGGATCGATGATATTGTCGCAGTATTATATGCTTACTATAGTGATACGATTGAAATTGTAGGAATTGTTTCTGATTATGGAAATGTCTCTAAAGCGAGTGCATTGAAAAACGTCAAATATCTTCAAAGTATTACCGGAATCACCGATATACCTGTTATCGGGGGAGCGGTCTCTGCTTTGACGGGCATACAACCGCAATTTTTTCCAGATATACACGGTATTGATGGCCTGGGACCGATATCACTTGATGATATAGAACTCGACAACTCAGAAATAAGCGAAAACTTTTATGAAATCAATTCACTAATTGATAAGTATGCAGGTGAGTTATATATATACTCTGCTGGTCGATTGACTTCCTTGGCAACTGCCTTTGTGCTATACCCGGAAACAATGAAAAAGGTGAAAGAATTTTATGTGATGGGAGGTGCATTTCATGTACCGGGCAATGTGACCCCTACAGCAGAAGCGAATTTCTATGGAGATCCTTATGCTGCCAATATCTTGATTCAACTCGCCCCCAAACAAATTCATCTCATCCCCTTAGATGTAACCATGTATGCTCTTTTAACACCTGCAATGATTGATCATCTCCATGAATTTTATTTGAAATCAAATGACAAAGTCGGCCAGATCATCAAACCGATGGTGGATTATTATTATGAGTTCTATAAGAAAACGTACCCAGATATTTCAGGAAGTCCCTTGCACGATTTATTGGCCATGTGGGCACTTGCGGATGGCGATAAAATGATGTTTGAAGAAGTTCCTATCAGGGTTGCGACCAATACAGGCTGGACTTTTGGTCAGAGCATAGGAGATTTTAGGCAGTCAAAGGAAAAAGAAAATTGGCAGATCCATAAGATCGCAAAGCAGTTCAACTATAGGCAGTTTATCACAGAGGTATTCGAGACGTTGAAATCTGGGCCCAGCCGGTAGATTGACAAAGTCACATAAATTTACATGTTCTTAATGATTTGTTTACAAACGTTTCATGACGAAACAAGCGTGATATAATAATACTAAAGTGCAAGCGAGGTGACGCATATGAAAAAACTACCGATTATCATGCTCGCTTTTGTTTTTTTCCTGTCAGGGTGTTCGTTAGAAGATGCTGCTGAGCATATTACAAGAGAAGTATCCATGTGGGATAAAGATAATCCGAACGATACCTTTATACCGAAGAACTTAAAAGTTGTTTCAGTGGGAGATTCATTAACTCAAGGTGTGGGAGACAGTACGAAAAAGGGTGGATATGTCCCTTATTTAGAGAAACATCTGGAATCATTGGATGGAGTGAAAGACGCCCAATTTCATAACTATGGGGTAAGAGGGAACCGTACCGACCAATTATTAAAAAGATTGAAAAAAGAAGACGTGAAAACTTCGATCGAACAATCAGATTTAGTCATGATCACAATTGGCGGAAACGACGTTATGAAAATCTTTCGTGAAAATCTTTCACACTTGAAGTTAGAAGTGTTTCAAGAAGAAAAACGCCAATACCAATTACGTTTAAAAGAAATCATCGAAACGATCAGGAGCTATAACCCAAATGCAGGAATCGTTCTTGTAGGGTTATATAATCCATTCAATACATGGTTTTCTGATATTGAAGAAGTCAACCAGGTGATTCATGATTGGAATGATGCCAGCCGGGAGATTCTTTCAGATTATGATAAAACCTTATTCGTTAAGATAGAGGACTTATTTATTGATGCAGGGGATACTTTATTATTTGAAGACTACTTTCACCCAAATGATGAAGGCTACAAAATGATAGCAGATCGCATGTTTATAAACCTGACAAACGGGGAAACATTAGCTACATTAACAGATAGAAAGAAACCTGTTGAGGAAGAGGAGCAGCCGTCATGAAGAACAAATGGAAGGTAGGGTTTTTTGTTCTTTTAGGAGTTGTATTAATAGGATTAGCCATCATTGTTTCAATGATTTTTATGCCGATTAAAGATGATGCACTGCCTAAAAACAACAAAAACACCAATCAAGAAGTAGGGTTTAACGTAGAAACAAACAAAAAGGACTTAAATCTTATTATTGAACATTATATTGAAGAAGAAGGAATGAAGGGACCTGTTGATTATGAGGTTCAGTTAAAAGACGACGTGGAATTAATGGGGTCTGTTCCGGTATTTACATCAAACTTAGACTTTAAGTTGGATTTTGAACCTAAAGCACTGGAAAATGGAGACATCCTCCTGAAACAGAAATCCATATCAGTAGGACAATTGAATCTGCCGGTTTCATACGTATTGAAGGTAATAAGAGATTCTTATAACTTTCCGGAATGGGTGAAGATACAACCTACCGATGAATTAATATACGTATCATTACAGGACATGAAATTGAAGAGTGATATTAAAGTAAGGGCGAACGAATTTAATTTAAAGGAAGATAATATTTCATTCCGGTTATTAGTACCGGTAGATCGTGCTCAATAGGAAAAGGTGGCCTCCCGATGGAAGCCACCTTTTTCGTATGCGGGCGTAAGTAGGCACAAACCGGGACACAGACATGATTATCCTTTTAATAGAATGGCTTCTAATTCAGGGGTTCCGTTGGCTAACCCGACAGCTACGATGGTGTAAGCTTGATTAGGGCTTAATTTAACATTCGGAACACTCAGTACGGTATTTTTGCTTCCTGCCACTCTGGCTTCAAGATTGACCGTCATCGGGGTTAATCCAAGGTAGTCTGTGGCTTGCTTGAAGGATATATTAGGAAATACGACATCTCCACCCTTTACTGCGATATCCACTGCAGGGGCGTCAGGGGAAAGATGTATGAATTTAACCTTTGTTTCTCCGCTGGGAACCGTAGGATCATCAAGGAATGGAAGAAGTTGCAGTTTATTTAAAGTACCTACAGCGGCGAGAGTATAAATTTTACCTGGATCAATTTTTACTTTTTTACTGATAACAGTCGTTACACTTGTACCTGCAGGGTAAACATCGATATGATATTTCCCAGCTGGCAAGGTTAAATAATCACTGACATCCTTAAAGGCAACATCGCGTAAAACACGGTTTCCATTCACATAAACGTCCACATTCGGTGCATCGGGTACAGCATGTAAAACGCGGACATAAGAAGGCTGTGTGGATGTAGTCATATCAGCGCGCTGAGCTTGCATTGCAAGCCTCATGTATTTTAAATGTTTTTGATAATAATGAATATGCATGGATGGATCTGTGTATTTATAATAATCGGATAATAAGTCATACATCGCTGCTTTATTCAAATAATCATGTTGGCTCATCCGTATCTCTCCCTTTTGTTTATTAACACAATAGATTATGCGTAGGAGAAAAAATGGTGAAAGAACCTATTTTTTGAATAAATCAGAAATATTTCTTGCGTTATAGAAGAAAATAATGGATAATAAAATTACTAATTGAGAAAGTGGGTGATGACATATGAACTTATTATTGATTTGTTATACAAGTAAACTAAATATGCTTCGTAATGGTTCTACGCGTCAACTCACTTTTAACGGGATAATCTGATTTTTTCATTCTTTCAATCTTGAAAAATCCGTTGGCGTGTAGAACTGCGCAACGGATTTTTTTAATTTTGGGAGGAACTGAATTGAATAATAGAGAAGAAGTATTTGAAATGATGAAACATTTTGAAGAAGGATACATGTTAGGAAGAGTTGTGACCGAGCAAAAGGGTGCCTTCATGGTCATGACGAGAACAGAAGATCGATTAAGTAAAATATCCGGGAAACTCAGGTTCCAAACGGTAAAACGTGAAGATCTTCCAGCAGTAGGTGATTGGGTTCTCCTGAGCTCAGAAGGAGCAATCATTGAAAAGGTCTTGCCAAGAACAAGTAAATTTTCAAGAAAAAAAGCAGGAGAAGAAGCGGAGGAGCAAATCATTGCCACGAATATAGATACGGTTTTTATTCTTTCTTCGTTAAATGATGATTTAAACAGTAAAAGGATGGAGAGATATTTACTACTATGTTGGGAAAGCGGGGCAAATCCCGTTGTCGTTCTTACCAAATCTGATACATGTGAAGATATTGAAGAGAATAAGAGAGAAGTTGAAAGCAAATTGCTCGGGGTTAAAGTGTTAGCCATAAGTTCTGTAAATCATGAGGGAATTGAGGAACTGCATCCCTATCTGGAAAAGGGAAAAACGGTAGCGCTTGTAGGTTCTTCCGGTGTGGGAAAATCGACCCTCACAAATCTCCTTGTAGGGAATGATGTTCAGAAGACCGAACAAATCAGGGAATCAGATGATAAAGGACGTCATACCACAACACACAGAGAGTTATTCTTATTGGATAGTGGTGCATCCATCATTGATACGCCCGGTATGAGGGAGATTCAACTATGGCAGGGACAAGAAGGGCTATCCACTCAGTATCACGATATTGAAAATTTGGCACTTCAATGCAGATTCACCGATTGTCGCCATGAGGATGAACCTGGTTGTAAGGTTAGAGCTGAGATAAAAGAGGGTACTTTGTCAGAGGAACGATACGGGCATTATCTGAAGTTGCAAAGAGAAATTGCCTATATGGAGAGAAAAGGGAATAAGCGACTGGAGTCGTTAGAACGAAAAAAATGGAAGAATATCGGTAAGCGGAGGAAGCTTAAATAAAAGAGGTAAGAAGGACCCTGGATAACTCCAGGGTCTATTTTTCATTGTTAACTGTAAACCAATTCAACAAGCTTAATATTTTCCCTTTTAACATGAATGCGTTAAAATCTCTTACAAAGGGAATAGTGAAAGAGAATGAAATGGAAAGGATGATGAGCATGTCGGAAGCATCGCATTATGAAAAAGCTACATTTGCAGGAGGTTGCTTTTGGTGCATGGTGAAACCGTTTGATGAACAGCCGGGGATTGGCACTGTGATTTCAGGTTACACGGGAGGAACCGTTCCGAATCCAACGTATAAAGAAGTATGCTCAGAAACGACTGGACATTATGAGGCCGTTCAAATTGAATACGATCCATCAGTGTTTCCTTACGAGGAATTACTGGAAGTATATTGGCAGCAGATTGATCCAACCGATCCAGGCGGGCAATTCTTTGACCGTGGACATTCGTATAAAACGGTTATATTCTACCATAATGAACAACAAAACAAGCTGGCGGAAGAATCTAAAAAGAAACTTGAGCAGTCAGGCAAGTTTCAAAAACCGATTGCTACTCAAATTCTGCCTGCGAAGGAATTTTATCCTGCAGAGGAGTATCATCAGGGTTATTACAAAAAGAACCCTGGTCATTATAATCGATATAGCCGAGGGTCTGGAAGAATAGCATTTATTGAAAATCATTGGGGGGAAGAAAAATGAGTAAGGCAGATTTAAAGAAAACGTTAACTCCTGAACAATATGATGTCACACAAAAGAACGGCACTGAACCTCCTTTTAGTAATGAGTATTGGAATACGTTTGAAGAGGGAATTTATGTAGATATCGTATCAGGAAAACCTCTCTTTAGCTCTAAAGATAAATATGATGCCGGCTGTGGTTGGCCAAGTTTTACAAAGCCGATCGATGGAGAGGAAGTCACTGAAAAAGAAGACCGCAGTCATTTTATGGTCAGAACGGAAGTGAGGAGTAAAGAAGCAGATTCTCACCTGGGTCACGTTTTTAATGATGGGCCGGGACCAACCAAGCTTCGATATTGTATTAATTCAGCAGCTCTTCGATTTATCCCGGCAGAGAAGCTTGACGAAGAAGGATATGGGAAATACAAAAAATTATTTTAAGATAATGAAGTGTTGTGAAACTCTTCACATATGTGCTAGAATAGATTTCTGATGTTTACATTGCGCTACATATGTGTATATAAAATATATATAGGAAGGTGAATGACTATGTTAAAAAAGCTTTTCGGTAAAAAAGAAGAGGCACCTAAAACCGTTCATGCAGTTGCGCCTTTAACGGGTACATTAAAATCACTTGAAGAGGTTCCAGATCCAGTATTTTCTCAAAAGATGATGGGAGATGGGATTGCGATTGATCCTACTGTAGGTAAGGTCGTTTCACCTGTAGACGGCGAAGTCATGCAGCTATTCCCAACAAAGCACGCAGTTGGGATCAAAGCGAGAAACGGTGCTGAAATTCTTATCCACATCGGTCTTGAAACAGTCTCAATGAACGGTGAAGGCTTTGAAGCACATGTTTCAGAAGGGTCCAAAGTGAATGTCGGAGATCCATTAATTACGTATGACTTAGACCTTGTGAAAGAAAAAGCAAAAAGTACCATCACACCAATCATCTTAACAAACGGTGATGACATGGCTGAACTAGTGAAAAAAGAGTTGACCTCAGTTACAGCAGGACAAGATGAGGTATTGGAAATTTCGACAAAATAATATAGTAGGCATGGACCGGCTTGATTGCCGGTCTTTTTTTATAAGGTGTCCATCGGGACGCAAATCACCGCAATGTTATTGTCTAATCAGCTTATCAACTATTTTTCCTTCTTCGTCGTCATTCCCCCAGACAATATAAACTTCATCGCTTCTTCAGATTTTATATCCAGTATTTCAATATCTTTTTTGGGAATCAAAAAGGTGACTCCTGCTACTTGAAACGTTTGAGGTACGTATACTGCTACGTGATCTTGCAGGTCATTATGCAAATCTGCAAGGTTCTCTGTCGTAATAAAGCCCAGGGATTTCATTGTTGTACCAGGCATTTTGACGAGTGCCACTTTGGAAAAGGACTTCTTTTCCCCTAAGAAAGAGTGAATGGTATCTTTGATGACCGAGTAAATCGTTTTCACAAAGGGGATTTTTTGTAAAAGGATATCAACTATACGAATGATCGTACCAGTAAAAAACTTTGTGGAAAGCCAACCGAGCACGGTCAATAGAACGATGGTTGCGAGTAGTCCAATACCGGGAATATAATTTTCATCAAGATATGGTTTTAAAACATTTCCTAATAATCCATCGAGGAATAGAAACATTTTATAAACTACATAAGTGACCAATCCAATCGGAACAATTGTTAGAACACCGTTAATAAACGATTTTAAAAACCATTTCATACTGTCATTTCTCCTGTCTTCTCTTAAAATCTATACCTATTATATAGAAAGGCTACGGTACAGAAAAGGAATACCCTTAAATAAATTAGGCAAATACACAAACCATTTCTAGGTGAATGACATACAGTGTAATGTAAATAAATATTTTTTGAGGAGTGATAGGTATGAACTATGGTTATGGTTGTGATCCATGCTATCAAGGTGGATATGCTTATCCAGTTGCCGGTGTCAATAATTTTGCGTTGATTGTTGTGTTATTCATCCTGTTAATTATTATTGGAGCCGTTTGCTACTGCGGGAAGTGATTCCAGATTTTATCGTTAGATGAGAAATGAAAAAGAGCCGTCACACGACGGCTCTTTTTTAGTCTTAGATTTTAAAACTTGAAACAAGTTCTTTCAATTTTTCCGCTTGTTGTGAAAGCTCTGAAGCGCTTGCCGTTACTTGTTCCATCGCAGCTGATCCTTCCTCGGAGGCAGCAGCAGTGGTTTCTGTGTTAGAAGCAGTAGCTTCAGCAATTTCATTGACCAGGGCAAATGAAGCTGCTACATCATGACTGAGACTAAGGGTTTCCTGAATATGACCAACCATCTCATCCACTACAACTGTTGTTTTTGTGGTTTGGTTTAGTATATCTTCAAGGGAGGCATTTGTTTCATTTGTGATTTCGACCCCTGCGATAACCTCTTTTACTCCATCAGAATTTTGCTTAATAATGACATTCACTTCTTCTTGAATACTGTGTACGATTTCTGTAACCCCTTTTGCCGCTTGTCGGGATTGTTCAGCCAGTTTCCTGACTTCATCTGCCACAACGGCAAAGCCTCTTCCATGCTCCCCGGCACGTGCCGCTTCAATGGCAGCATTCAATGCAAGAAGGTTGGTTTGCTCTGCAATATCAGTAATGGTACCGATAATCGTCGTTATTTGTGATGAACGCTGTCCTAACGCTTCGACGGTTTCACTTGTATTGGACATGGTTTCTTCAATGTTCAACATTTTAGATGAGGAGGCTTGAACGGTTTTGCCGCCTCGTTCAGCAACTACCCTCATATCACGTGCAGTTTCTCGTACTTGTTCTGCTTGATTGAATAAAAAACGGGCGGCTTCTTCCAAACTATTCATTTTTTCCAATGAGGTAGACATCCGACTTGTTGTTTGATCGCTTCCAGCTGCAATTTCAGTGGATGTTTCTGCAATGGAAGTAATCGTCCTTGATGTTTCTTCGGCTGAAGCAAGAAGTTCCTGACTGCTGGCTGATACGTTTTCGGCCATTTCCGAAACCTGCTTCACCAAGATGGCGATTCCGGCGATAAGCTGATTTGTATCAGATGCCAGGTCAGCTAGCTCATCCTTGGATTTCACATGAATTCGTTTGGTTAAATCTCCGCCTGCGTTTGCTATCTCTAAAATAGAGCGGCTGATTTTCCTGGTGTTCGTCTTAATTGTATGAGATAAAATGATGCCGAAGAAGATAGCCAATAAAACCGCAAATGCCGATAAGCCAATGGTAACGACTTTGGACAGGAAAACCTGTTGATTTAGAGAATCAATACGATTATTCAGATCCTTTTGTTGGTCGACTACAATCATATCTACATATGAGCGGATTCCGTCCAGGTACTTCTTACCCGTACCTGATTCAACGAGTGTTGCTGCTTGCTCAAGCCCTTTATCCTTCCTTGTCTCGATTACCCGATCAACGAACTGAATCCAAAATCCATATTGAGCTTCTATCTTATCCAATTTATCAAGCTGCTCCTGATCGTCCTGTAATAGAGTATTCAATTCTTCGATGTGACTTTCTACCTGACCTTTACCATTTTGATAGGGTGCCAAAAATCCCGTTGCCCCTGTAATGACAAAGCCTTGTTCTCCTATTTCAATCTCATTTAATACCTTCGATAAATCCTTCACCTTTGTATCAACCTGCATATCATATGTAATCAGCGTGTTGATCTCTTTTTCAAGCTTCATCATATTGAAGTAAGATGTTGAGGCAAGGACTAGAAGGACAATGGTCAATAAACCGAAAGACAGTACCACTTTCCCCCTGATTGTCCGGAAATATGAGAAGGCTCCCAATGTCTTTTTTTGTTTTTCTTTCTTATTTTTCTTCGTTTTTGGTGCTTTTTTCAGATGTTTTTCTCTTGTCTTTTTCACCATTTCCCCCTCCTGAAGATAAGCAAAAAGTAGCATCATAGGATGAACTTACCATTATTTTATACATATCGACCTAATTTATCTAGTCACTTTGTAAACTTTTTGTCGAATTTTTAAGAATCTTAGTACATTTCACTCAATAAACTCTTATTGAAAGACTCTTTTCGCAAAGATTGTTGTTTTCTAGCATAGAATCTGCCAGGGCTCTGTCAACCAGGTTTATGCTGGATGGTGAGGGGAACTGCTCCGCTTGCAGCTAGCGTTCGGCCGAGCCTCCTCAGCTTAGCCGAACGGGGTCTCGGCACGTCCAAAATCCGCCGGAGTCTGCGCAGTTCCCCTCACCATCTTTAACAGTATTTTCATGTCAGAGCTTCAAGGTGTGCAAGAAAACAATGTAAATAGAAAAAATAATTCTTCTTCCTTAAAAGGAAATTCAATCTTTACTTACCTTTAATAAGATTGTTTGCTAAAAAGCTTGTTTAAATTGTTTTCAATTTAGGATTCATGCTCAGAAAGTTGATTGGAGCGGAAGGAGGCTCGACTCCTGCGGGAATAGCTGGACAGGTGAGACCCCGGAGGCGCAGCCAAGGAGGCTCACCGCCAGCCCCGCGGAAAGCGAGCATCCTGGAGCGGAAATCAACTATTACTTTCTCCTCTACAATAGCAACAAACTTTACGAGAAGAGCCTATTGAAAAAAATTGTGATTTTTGATGAGGCTTTGAGCTTTAATAAAAATTCATTTGTATTATTCTTTTTTCTTAAAGAAAAGAAAGATTCTGTTTTTCATACATATGAATAATGGTAGGGAAATCTTTTTATGCAACCAGATCAGCGAATCGAGAGAGAGTACGAATCTGAATCTTTCAGGAGGGGGATTATGCCTCATTCGCATTTAATAAAGCCGTTGATTGGTGAACACTATCCAACGATTGACTATGGAAAAGGTGTGTATTTGTACGATACTGATGGCCGGGAGTATATAGATGCTTGTTCTGGAGCTGTTACCGCAAATGTAGGACATGGTATGGAAGAAATTCTTCAATCAATTGTGAATCAAGGAAATAAAGTGGCATTTGTGTATCGCTCTCAATTCAGTAATCAGCCTGCAGAGGATTTAGCGTCCTTTCTTCACGATAAGACAGGCTATCCATGGAGTTTCTTCGTGAATAGTGGTTCTGAGGCGGTTGAGACGGCCATCAAAATTGCTATCCAGCATTGGCAGGAACAAGGAAAACCGATGAAAAGAAAGATTTTATCCCGATGGCTGAGTTACCATGGAATCACTTTCGGTGCATTATCCGCATCTGGACATCCATCCAGAAGAGAACGATTCGACTCCTTTTTAGGTGACTGGCCGACCGTCGAGCCGCCATATTGTGCTCACTGTCCTTTTGGAAAAACGCATCCATCATGTGATCTTGCCTGTGCTTCTCAATTAGAAACGATGATAAGCAGAATAGGAGCCGATAATATTGCTGCCTTTATGGCAGAACCGATCATCGGTGCGGCAGGTGGGGCGATTACTCCTCCAAAAGGTTATTATAAACGGATAAAGTCAATCTGTGAGAAACATAATATTTTGTTTATTTCAGATGAAGTGATGACAGGGTGTGGTCGGACTGGAACCTTTTTAGCTTTAGAGCAGTGGCAAGTAAAAGCCGATATTGTAGCGATAGGAAAAGGACTAAGTGCAGGATATGCCCCAATTGCTGCCACGCTCATTTCCGATAACATTATGGAGCCGATATTGAATGGATCAAGAGTCATTATGAGCGGTCATACATTTAGTGGAAATCCTCTGACTGCAACAGCAGCACTTGCTGTTCTAAAGCTGATTGACTCAGAAAAGATGATTGAAGGTGTCGATCATAAAGGAACATACTTGAAAAATCTAATAGAAAAATTAAAAACTGAATTTTCCTTTGTGCAAGATGTAAGAGGAAAAGGACTGATGTTGGGAATAGAGCTGAATTCCCTTGGAGCACCATTTACTTCTTATATTGTTCAAGCAGGGGTTGAATCTGGGATTTTATTATATCCCGCAGCGGCGGGGATAGATGGTAGGAAGGGATCCGCCATTATGGTTGCTCCTCCATTGAACAGTTCGAAAAGGGAGCTCGAGGAAATGGTTAAGAGACTCAGAAGGACCTTTCAACTAGTAGAAGAGAATTGGAAGGAGATCTAAATATGTCCCGTCTTCATAATAAAAGAAGCAGCTATGAAAATATAAAACATTTTTTTAATGATGGAATGACGTTGATGTTTGGCGGATTTGGAGGGGTGGGTTCTCCTCCTACTATATGTAAGCACTTATTGGATTGGGGAACGAAGGATATCACGATTATTGGAAATGATACAGGCTTTCCTCATATCGGAATCGGACAACTGGTTGCACATTACCGAGTAAAGAAGGTGATTGCCTCCCATATCGGGTCTAACCCGGTAGCAGGTCGATTGATGAGTGAAGGGAAGCTGGAAGTTGAATTCTCTCCACAGGGCATATTGGCTGAAAGAATCCGGGCTGGTGGAGTGGGATTGAAGGGTATCGTAACCGAAATAGGTGTGGATGATCCTTATTTAAATAAAGGAAAAGAGATACTGGAGATAGATGGAGACCGTTACCTATATGAATCAGCCCTGGATGCTGAAGTTGGGATAGTATATGCCAAAAAAGCCGACACATATGGGAACCTTATTTATGATAAAAGTGCCAGAAATACGAATCCCCTTGTGGCTATGGCAGCAGATATCACGATTGTAGAGGCAGAAGAAATTGTGAATGTCGGCGAGTTGGATCCTGAGGAAATCGTTACGTCGGGTGTTTTTGTAGATCATATTGTTTTATCTAAAGGAGTCGACTGGAAATGGGCCTGGGAAACGAATTGAAAGATAAGTTAGCAAAGCGTGCAGCTTTGGAAGTGAAAGAGCATATGATCGTAAATTTAGGGATCGGAATACCATCACTTGTACCAAATCATCTTCCCCCGGGGTTTCCCGTTGTTTTTCAATCGGAGAACGGAATTATTGGAATCGGACCTGAACCTGTGCAAGGGCAGGAGGACGAAAACTTGTGTAATGCGGGAGGATACCCTGTGTCATTGATGAATGGAGGCTGTTATACAGATAGCTCCATCGCATTTGCCATGATTCGCCGGGGCAAAGTCGATTTAACGATTCTAGGTTCCCTGCAAGTCAGTGAAAAAGGAGATCTTGCCAATTGGATCATACCAGGCAAAAAAGTACCGGGGATGGGAGGTGCAACCGAACTTGCCTCGAAGGCAAAGAGAGTCATAGTGCTCATGACCCATTTGGATAAAAAAGGTGGAAGCAAGATCGTTCGGGAGTGCACGCTTCCAATAACCACGAGATCATGCGTTTCAATGATCATTACAGACAGGGCCGTATTTACAATTGAGGATGGTAGATTGATATTAAAAGAACTATTTAATCCATACACACTTCAAGATATTGAAGAGACAACAGAAGCTCATTATACACTGAGCCCCGCTATCAAGTATATAGACTAGGAGGAACCGATTTGGAAACTCACCGTCTCATCAAGAAAATAATAGAAGAAAAAAAGAAAAGTACAATCAAGCTCCTGCAAAGGTTAGTGCAGGAAGATAGTGTCAGGGGCAATGAATCTAAGGCCCAGGCGATTGTCATCGAGAAATGCCGGAAGCTTGGCTTGGAGTTGGACATTTGGGAAGTGAAAGAATCGGATGTGTTGGACCATCCTTTTTATCGATGTGATCGTGAGAACTTCGAAGGCAACCCAAATGTAGTCGGTGTGTTAAAAGGAACAGGTGGGGGCAGGAGTCTCCTCTTAAATGGACACATCGATGTCGTACCGGAAGGAGACAGGGAGAATTGGACATATGACCCATACGGTGGTGTGATTGAAGAAGGAAAGCTTTACGGAAGAGGGTCAACCGATATGAAGGGGGGATCTGTTGCTTTACTCCTTGCATTGGAAATCGTGAAGGAGTTAAACATCCCACTGAAAGGTGATATCCTCTTTCAAAGTGTGATAGAGGAGGAAAGTGGCGGGACCGGGACCCTTGCCGCCTTAGTGAGAGGGTACAAAGCAGATGCTGCCATTATTCCCGAACCCACCAACATGAAGATCTTTCCGAAGCAACAGGGATCCATGTGGTTCCGCCTGAAAGTAAGAGGGAAATCGGCACATGGGGGCACCAGGTATGAAGGGGTAAACGCTATTGATAAAGCCTATACCGTCATTCAAACTCTTCAAGAACTGGAATTATCCAGAAACAAGAGGGTGGATGATCCTTTGTATAGAAATATTCCCATTCCATTACCCATCAATATTGGAAGAATTGAAAGCGGGAAGTGGCCATCCTCCGTTCCTGATCTTGCTATCATTGAGGGAAGGGTGGGGGTTGGACCATGGGAGTCCTTACAACAAGTAGAAAAAGAGGTAGAAGATGCCCTCTCTAAGATGGATAAGGTTGATTCATGGTTTGATCGTCATCCTGTGGAAATCGAATGGTTTGGTGGAAGATGGCAGCCGGGGGACCTTTCCTGTGAGCATGAATTAGTGGAAAAGCTTTGCTATCATGCCAATGAAGTATTGGAAACCACCCCAATCATCGAAGCCTCTCCCTGGGGAACGGATGGTGGAATCTTATCTAGGGGAGGGAATATTCCGGTCGTCGTATTTGGTCCTGGAACAACTGAAGTGGCTCATGACGCAAACGAATACATCGAATTGAATAAAATCTATCAGACTGCTGAAATACTTTCCTTATTTATTTTGGATTGGTGTAATAAAGAGTCATAATTTTCCTGTTTACGGGTATAGAGTAATAAATGATATTTACCCTTTCACATACCGTTGGTCAGCTTCAATGTTTATTAACTTCATATCATCCACAGAAGGAACAACCCTCATGATTTAAGACATAGGTTGTTCCTTTTTATAATGGTTTGTTTCATAACTTACCTTATCACTTCATATGTTGGTAAAAAAGGGGCTTATAAGAATGCAGACATACGAATATATTAAAAAACCGAAGATAGAAGCTGCTATTTATAAAGATGGCTATAACAGAAGGCTGCGGGTGGATGAGTTTAGAGGCAACCCGGTATTATTGTGGGAGTATGTGAAGAAGGAAACTCAGTCCAATCTTTATGAAAAGGTAGTTGTGAAAGCAAGAAGGGATCAATCTCTCTATTTATTCGAAAAAGGTTTCATCTTGGAGGGGGGAGTAAACGCATACTTTAATGGGGATAAAGCTTTTTTTATGAGTAAGTTTTTAACAGATGAAAGAAGAAATAGCTCGTACTGGAGGGATGAGGATGCCATTCTTCAATCCGTCCAGGAGCTCGGTAGACATGAAAGCGAAGGTTCTATACCGATTTCCGTCGCGACCGAAGAGCATGCAGGGCAGTTGGCCGACCTTTATCAGGAAGTATTTAAGTTATATCCTGTACCATTACACAATCCCGACTATGTGAGAGAGTCAATGAAAAGTGGGACAATCTTTGTTTATATCGAGGAGGAAGGAAGAATCATCAGTGCTGCTTCCGCCGATGTGTCCTCAACCTTTAAGAACGCCGAATTGACGGATTGTGCTACACGCTCTTCCTATCGAAAAGGCGGGTATATGAAACATCTGATCCGAAAGTTGGAATGGGAACTGCTTAACCGCGACATTTTCTGTGCCTATACGATTGCCAGGGCACTTTCATTTGGTATGAATGCGGTATTCCATCAGCTTGGATATCGATACGGCGGAAGACTGGCGAACAATTGCATCATCTTCGACAAAATGGAAGATATGAACATTTGGGAAAAAGATTTAAGTGTAATGTAAAAGATGAAAACCGATTGGGATTCTATTTCATAGGCTAATGTATAGTTCTGTTCCTGATTGAAAGATACTTTTTTGAAAGTTGGTGGAGTAGATGAAAATGAATCTCTATAAACCGAAAAGGGATTGGAAGGATATTGAGCTCTGGAAAGACGTTACGGATGAACAATGGAATAATTGGTTATGGCAGCTGACAAACACCATCAGAACCCTTGATGACCTAAAGAAAGTGGTAAACCTGACACCGGATGAAGAGGAAGGTGTAAAGATTTCGACCAAAACGATCCCGCTTAATATTACTCCTTATTATGCATGGTTGATGAATGAGGATGACGCGCGATGCCCTATCCGGATGCAATCCGTTCCGATTGGACAGGAAATTCATAAAACGAAGTATGACCTGGAGGATCCTTTACATGAAGATGAAGATTCCCCTGTTCCTGGATTGACGCACAGATATCCTGACAGAGTGTTATTTCTCGTAACCAATCAATGCTCCATGTACTGCCGTTACTGTACGAGAAGAAGGTTTTCGGGACAAATTGGAATGGGCGTACCAAAGAAGCAACTTGATGCGGCCATTGAATATATCCGGGATACTTCCAGTGTAAGAGATGTACTGCTGTCGGGTGGGGATGGTCTACTGATTAATGACCAGATTCTTGAATACATCTTAAAGAATTTAAGAGAGATTCCACATGTCGAAATCATCCGGATTGGAACGAGGGCGCCCGTAGTGTTTCCACAGCGGATTACCGAGAACCTGTGTAATATCCTGAAGAAATATCATCCCGTGTGGTTGAATACTCACTTCAATACATCGATCGAAATTACGGAAGAGTCCAAGAAAGCGTGTGAGATGCTCGTAAATGCTGGGGTTCCTGTAGGGAATCAAGCGGTTATTCTCGCCGGTATAAACGACAGTGTGCCTATTATGAAAAAGCTTATGCACGACCTTGTTAAGATCAGGGTACGTCCATACTATATTTATCAATGTGACTTATCAGAAGGAATCGGCCACTTCCGGGCACCTGTTTCCAAAGGACTGGAGATTATTGAAGGCTTAAGGGGACATACATCCGGCTATGCCGTACCTACCTTTGTGTTGGATGCCCCTGGTGGTGGAGGGAAAATTTCCCTTCAACCGAATTATCTTATTTCTCAAAGTGCTTCTAAAGTGGTCGTCCGTAATTTTGAAGGAGTCATCTCAACCTATCCGGAACCTGAAGAATACGTAGCGGGCAGGGCAGATGATTATTTTAAAGAAGTGTATCATGATGAAGAGATTAAAGAACCTACCATTGGAATTGCCGGCTTGATGAATCAAACCCATTCTTCCCTCACCCCGAGCGGACTTAAGCGTTTGGAACGTCGAAAGGAATATCAGGAAAATCCGGATCACAATTCCCTTAAGGACTTCAGAGGAAAGAGAGATCAGCTTAAAGAAAAGAAGCATAAAGCGATGCTATCAAAAATGGAACAAGATAAAAATGATGATAAGGAAAAAACCATCAATGGATAAAAATAAGGCGAAAATATGCGAATGGTGTGAAGGAGAGACAGCTCATGAGGATCAATCGAACGTGTATTGGGAGCTCCCCGATGGTACTAGAGCGATTCAAATCTCGAATGTCCCCAGTATGAGCTGCAGTCATTGTGGAATGGAGTATCAGGAAGAAGCGGTCATCAATGAAATAGAAGACCAGCTTATGTTAATCGACACCAATTTAATCGATAAAGTGATCACGTACACAGATTTAATGGAACTTCCCCGTCTACTAAAGAAAAATTACTTTCGATTTTAACCGTGGATCATTCTGGTAAATGTACTTCCGTATAGCAAACACTTTACGAATTCATCTTCTTCGGCTATCCTTTTAGAAAAGAAACAACAAGGGTAGGTGGAACAGGTGAGAAAATCCTTTTATCATTATTTAATGAAATATAGGCAGCCTACTGCCAAGGATGAATTAACTCATTTCGCAAATTCAGCTTATGATGATCATAGCTTTCCTAAACAATCAAAACAATACCATGAGATTAGTTCTTACCTTGAAATGAATGGTCATTATCTTGAAAATATGTCCATTTTCGATATGGCATGGGACGCCTATTTATTAGAAGAAAAAGTTTAACCAAATAATCCTTAAAGCCAATGGACTGACATTTGTTCAAAACAAATGTCGGTCCTTTTTTAAAAAGGCTTTTCGTGTATACCGATATGCTTGTTGTTGCATATCATATAAAAAAGGCGATTAAGGGTGAGGGGAGAATGAAGAAACGAAAAGAGCCTAGATTCAGAGTTGGAGAAACGGTAGTCGTAACAATCTATGGTACTGTCGGGAAAATCACCGATATTAAAAAACTCGATGGTGAGTTTTTATATGAGGTAAACGAAAGTGAAGGGCTTTTCAAGGAGAAAGCATTAGAATTGCTTGATTCTTATGATGGATACATTTTTGAACAGGAACAGATCGATATTGAATATAAATTTCTATTCGGAGATCTTGTTATCGTTAAGGGGTATGAAGAGGATCTCTTTAAAGTGGTTGGCTTCAGGACAGAAATATGGCGTTATAAGGACGATGCCTGGGAAGACGTCATTTATGAGTTAATGAGAATTACAGATGGAGAGTGGTTAGAAGCAGACGAAGATGAAATCACCTTAGTTGCAGATGAAGAGCAAGCAGAAGCCTTTATTAAGAAATACGGATTCGTATTTCCGCAGAAAAAAGAAGGCAAAATAAAATCGCTTCGTTCACCTGCTCACCCAAAGCCGAGTTGGATTGATCAGCTTCTGGATCATTATAATGATTACAAAGCACTGTATCTTCTCTTTGAAGATACTAAATATAAGAATAAGATGGACTATGTGCTAGAACAATTGAGAACTCATACAAACTCACAATCTATTGTTAAAGAGAAGGAATAAGCCACATGATATACAGAAAAACCGGAACGCTTATAATTAAAAATGAAAGCAATACAACCCGAAGAATCCACTGCATTCCTGAAACAATCATTCCCTCACCATTTTCTAAATCTTTTAATATCGTTTTCGTTTTTTGAGTAAATGTGCTTAACATCGAATCGCTCCTTATCTTTGATGATAAAGTCTATGCTTGTCTCTTAAGTCTTATGAAAACTTTTTTCTCATAGCATAACTGGAAGAGTTCTGTCATAAATTGAGAATCAAAGGGGGCGATCACATGCGGGAGATAGAAGTCTTTATCGACACCGAGGAAATTGCCGAGTTCTTCATGAAAGAACTCGTTCAAAGAGGATATGTACCGTCAGAAGATGAGCTTGAAGAAATAGCGGATATCACATTCGAGTATCTGATTGCCAAATGTATCATTGATGAAGAATGGGAAGAAGATGTATAGAATCTTTTCAACCATCGAATTGGAAATCACATCGTAAGGAATGTCCTTTCACATAATGGGGATTAACTCTTAAGTGCCTGTCATGTTTTTCGGGTTACAGAAAAACATGAAGGCACTTTATTTTGAGTTAATCCCTCTTTAGATTCACAAGAATTGAGGTCAACCCTTTCCACTTTTTTGTCATAGAAAAGCGATCAGGTATCACCATCGTCATTAGAGGTGCCATCACTTCGATCGGCTGGTCAGCAAACCAGTCAGACGGAGAGATTGTGAAAGAAGGCATGTTATCCCAAGCAGAAGATAGAGTGGGACTATATAGACGAGTTTTTTTATCTTCTTTGGAATATATGTGTGGCCAGTAATCTGCTCTCGAGCCGCTGTGGGAATGGTGAATCGCATATGAGTATGAGGAAGGGAAGACAGAGCGATGAAATAAAATTCCGTATAACTTCTTGCCAAACAGAATTCTGCGATTAACCTGTTCAAAGTGGGATAGAGAAAGCCCGGCAAGAGAGAAGGGGGAATGTTTTCCATACGGGAAGAGAATAGAAGCAAATTCTAATCGATCCTGCAATAGGAAAAGCCATTCTTCCACTCCAATTGATTTCTTCATACCCGTTAATATTCTCTTTTGAATCATATGCTGTTCATTCATGATGAGCCCTATGGTTAAAACTTGTTCATTACCCGTTGTGAGATAATCATTCCATATACTTTTCATGAAAATGGAAACGTTGAATTTTTTGAGAAGATGAAAAGAAGCATGCCCCGTTCTTTTCCACTGTTCATATAGTAATAGTTGAGGATACGCATCTTGAAATATGGCTGCGTTACACAACTCGAGGAATGAGAAAAACGCATTTTGCCCTTTTTTGGACAAGACGTGTGAAAGCAGATTATTTCGAAGGTCAGTCATATGATAGCCGGCATTCCTGGATACCATATGAGCAAGAAACGACCAGTGGATTTCAGGGTGCTTCTTGAAAAAATCAATGTAACATGCAGTTCTTGTAACGTTATTGAGATTAGCATCCTTTACTTTCATCATAATACGTTCGTACAGTTCAAGATCCTGAGGGAAATTAACAATCGGAGCAGGCTCTTGGATGGCTATGTTATAAAGTTCGCAAATAGATTTCTCTTTAAGAAGTGGCCGCGTATGGTCATTGTTTCCGGTCTTAATAAGGTTTAAAAACTTCTGAAACGGTGAAAAGGTCAAGGAATCACGCTCCACCAAGATATTTTTTTATGTTTGAAACTAATTTCTAAATAAAACGTATATAGTAATACAAGTGGATAAGTAACATTTTGGGAGGTTTGCTTATGTTAAGGAAAATAATCAAAAGTCTGTTAGGTTCGAAACATCATCGATACAGCTCCAGTGATGCGTGGAAAAAGTATAAATCACCTAAACATAAACATTTTGGACATCAGCATTATAAGAAGCATAAGAGTAAAAGCTTTTTTTCCAGCTTTTTTAGCAGTTGATGGAGTGAGAGGAAACGGGTTATGCTACACACGCTTTTTCGCAGACTGATCGATGGCTTTGAGCAGCCGTGGAACCCTGGAGAAAACATCAATGGCTACCATATCAATAGATTAGTTGGAAAAGGAAGCTATGGTACAACTTACTCGGTCATCGACCACTCAAGTGGAAAAGAAGCCATATTAAAAAGAATTCGCCCTTACAAAAAGTTATTTTCTAATCACGTCCAATATGTTCAAAATGAAATTAATGCACTACAAACTTTATCTCACCCCCGGTTTCCATCCGTTTATACAACAGGTGAGTATAGGAAGACCCCTTATTTCGTAATGGAAAAAATGCACGGTCAAACATTTGAAGAGTTAATTTTCAAGGAAGGAAAAACATACTCGGAGGGAGAATCACTAAAGTTAGGTGTACAATTGGTCATCTTGGTTCAATGGATCCATGAAAATGGATACGTTCATCGAGACTTAAGGATCCCTAATATTCTACTTGATCATGGAACGCTTCAAATAGTAGACTTTGGTCTTGCTTGTGAAATGAATGCAACATCAGAAACTGGCCCAGGGAAACATAAGGATTATATGAGGGATAAATCGAAGAAGAGTGATTTCTACGCAATCGGGCATTTTCTGTTATTTTTATTGTATTCTTCGTATGAACCGACGATGAAAAAGGAAAGAAGCTGGGAAGAAGAACTTACCATTCATCATGATACGAGGATGGTGATCAGAAGACTTCTGCAGATTGATTCCGGGTTTACGGACGCTGAGGAGATTCTGGAGGAATTATCCCGAGTGATTGATACACGACAAGAAAGATAATCGAGGAGGAAAATCATATGTCTTTTTTTAACAAAGTGTTTGCTTCAATTGGAATCGGAGCAGCTACAGTAGATACAAAATTAGAAAAATCAAGCTATCAAGCAGGTGAAACAGCAAAGGGTATAGTAGAAATTACAGGAGGGAGCGCAGATCAAAACATCGATTCTATCTATTTAACTCTCTTTACTACATATATTCGTGAATCAGATGACAAAAAGTATACTGACTATGCACCCATTCAAAAAGTGCAAATATCCGATCCTTTTACCATCGGCGAAAATGAAAAGAAAGAGTTTCCTTTTACTTTTACCTTGCCATTTGAAACCCCAATCACGTATGGGAATACAAGGGTGTGGGTAGCTACCGGCTTGGATATTAAAAATGCAGTTGACCCTAAAGACAAAGATTATATAGAAATCATACCGAATGAATTGACGAATGCGGTGCTCACATCAGTTCAGGAACTGGGCTTCAGGATTCGTAAGGTTGAATGCGAGCAGGCACCACGCCGTTACAGAGGCCGCTACCCATTCATACAGGAATTCGAATTCGTACCGGTTGATGGTCCATATCAGCGAAAATTAGATGAACTTGAAGTGATGTTCCTGAATCAATCGGAAGAACAGGTGGATTTGCTCATGGAAGTGGATCGACGGGCAAGAGGGTTAGGTGGGTTTTTAGCAGAAGCTCTTGAAATGGACGAATCCATGGTCAAACTGACAATAAGAACGTCAGATATTCCCCATCTCTCATCTAAACTGAAAGATGTGATAAATAAATTCGCTTAATGGCTCGATTCGACAAAGATTCCTATGTTTCCATGAAGGATTCGACAACGTCTTTGTGTAATAGTATGAGTACAACATAATGACGGAGGGGTGCTCATGCCTTTACTTGAAAAAATCATTCGTCCCAAGCTTTTGAGATCGAACTATGACATGACCATTTTCCAAACTCCAAAGTATGGAGAGGATAAAGGCTATGAAAAGGTGTATCGAATCTCGGTTGAAGCAAATAATCATGAAGAAGCCCTGTATAATGCGTTCAGAACATTTAACGTACCTGATTTGGTTCCTAAGGATTATCAGGGCAGATACATTGCTACACGTGATATTATCTTTATTGACGAGGGGCGGAGGGGTCATTATTATTATCGCCTTCAGCCGAATGGATGGAAAAGAGTGAACAGGATCTTGATTCATTAAATATGGAACAACGGAAAAAAAGGAAAGAATCTTTCATCGAGTTAAGATAGATTCTTTCCTTTATTTTATTGGCAATATTTATATGTGATTACCCGGACCGTTTTTCCGGTTCTGAGCTGAATTTTCCTTAGCATGTGCATTGTGCTCTGCATCCAGTGCTTCTTTTGGGATATGGTTATTTTTCTTAGGAGCATTGATTCTGTTTCGGTGTTTTTTTCCCATAGAAATCTTCCTCCCCGTTATGATTTAAGTCTTTCAGTTCTTGAAGAGTTAGGTTGTGTCCCTGTACGGGTAGAAGGGTTTGTTTCATTTGCATGCTGAACTGCTTGCTTCAGCTTTTTACTCATTTTTTCTTTAGCCATGTGAATCCCTCCTTCTGTCGTTAGTTTGACCCCATACACTGCATTCTATCCTTCCATTTTCAAGCGTTGCATAAGAAATAAAAAAGGATTACAATGGTGTTTCAACAGACTTGTTAGGAGGAAAATGAAATTGAGTATACATATTAATGCAAAAGAAAATGAAATAGCAGAAACGGTTTTATTACCAGGAGATCCACTAAGAGCAAAGTACATTGCAGAAACATTTCTGGAAAACCCAACATGTTATAATGAAGTTCGTAATATGTTTGGATACACTGGGACATATAAAGGGAAAAGAATTTCGGTTCAAGGGACAGGCATGGGCGTACCATCCATTTCCATTTATATAAACGAATTGATGCAAAGCTATAACGTACAAAACCTGATCCGTGTAGGTACTTGCGGTGCTATCCAAAAGGACGTTAAGGTTCGAGACGTCATTCTTGCTATGACTTCATCAACTGATTCTCAAATGAACCGATTAACGTTTAACGGGATTGACTATGCACCGACAGCTAACTTTGATTTACTTAAAAGGGCTTATGATGCCGGCGTGGAAAAAGGCCTTAACTTAAAGGTCGGAAATGTATTTACTGCAGACATGTTCTACAATGACAATGCAGAGCACGAAAAATGGGCTCAATACGGCATTCTGGCAATTGAAATGGAAACGTCAGCTCTATATACATTAGCTTCAAAATATGGACGCAATGCACTATCTGTACTTACAGTCAGTGATCATATATTAACAGGTGAAGAAACGACAGCAGATGAGCGTCAAACAACTTTTAATGAAATGATCGAAGTTGCATTGGAGGCCGCTATTCAAGAGTAGATCCATTTACGATCAAAAGAAACTGCTTACATTCCCACTTCCGGGTTTATAGGCAGTTTTTCATTTTGTGAAGTATATCCTGCTTACAGAATTCTTATTACATGATAAGATGTTGGATGGAAACATTTTAGAGAAACTAGGTGAAAGTATGAAAAAGATCATCTTCGTAACGGCTGCTTCCTTGATTATGTTATCGGGGTGTTCACAAGTACAAGATTGGTCAGAGAATTTATTTGGCCAGAAACATCAAGAAACGAAAGAAGAAGAAGCTAAGCAGCAAACTCCAGGAAATCAACCTGAGCAGGATGAACAGTCGGAACAAGAACAGACTCCCACTTCAGAGGAAGAAGCGGTTCCCCCTGAGCTACAATTAGAGTCTCAATACTTTAATGATGTGAAAGTAGTGGATGGAAAACAAGTGATTCAAAATCCCTCCAACCTTTTAGCGCTTGTAAATAAGGAATACGCATTAGATGAATATAAACCAACTGATTTGGTTCGCCCAAATGTTCCATTTGTATTTGGTGATCAAGAACTTGAAAAGGCGTATCTTCGTAAAGAAGCGGCAGTACAGTTGGAGGAAATGTTCGCTGACGCCAAATCACAAGGAATTTTACTAACGGCTATTTCAGGTTATCGTTCATATGAATATCAAAAAATGCTGCTGGAAAGAGAAATTGCTCAATTCGGAGAAGAAAAAGCCGTTATGGCTGTGGCACCTCCAGGACAAAGTGAGCATCAATCCGGATTAGCCATGGATATTTCAAGCCAAAGTAATAACTTCCAGGTAAATATTGAATTTGCCGATACGAAGGAAGGGAAATGGCTTGCTGAAAACGCCTATAAATATGGGTTCATCCTTCGTTATCCAGAAGATAAGGTCTCAATTACACACTACCAGTATGAGCCCTGGCATTTCAGGTATGTTGGTAAGGATGCAGCTAAAGTCATTCATGAAAACGATTGGTCTTTAGAGGAATATTTCAATAATGTGAAAAAGATATAATGGTTTTTCAAGGGTTAGGGGCTTTTGGCTTCTGACCCTTTTCTTCGTGAAATGTGATATTTAATGGCGTCTGTTATTCGATCATTACGCCCTGGGGTTGTTCTGTTTTCTCAAGAGTTCACATACAACAATAATAGGGGCTGTCCCAGTTTGAGGTGAGCGGGTGAAACGTATGTTGAGGACTTTTAGCATTATTATCATAGGAAGTGTGTTTGTAGGGATCGGCATCAATCTTTTTTTCGTGCCGCATCATTTCCTGGACGGGGGTATGATCGGGATTGGCCTTATTGCTCATTACTGGTTTGGTTTTAAGCCGGGTCTCACGATTATCTTACTGAGTGTGCCGTTATATATGCTGGCTTTTTTTGTGGACAGAAAACTTTTTTATAATAGTATTCACGGTCTCTGGTTATCCTCGTTAATGATAGATTTTTTTCATCATTGGAAGAATATTCTCACTCTTCCCCCGCTTATGAGCGCATTTTTAGGAGGGACATTTGTTGGTATTGGGATCGGCCTTATGTTAAAAGGGAACTCCGCCACGGGAGGGTCTGATTTATTGGCTCAGCTGATTGGAAAAAGCTTTCAAATGAATGTAGGGAAATTAATTTTTGCTTTTGATAGCATCGTGCTAGTGGTTGGCTGGCCGATCATCGGTACGGAGTCTTTCTTATATTCTTTATTCGCTGTCAGTACAGTAGGGTTTTTTACAACGATTTTGACACATCATAATCATGACAATGGATTTTCCTTTCGTTAATATTGAAAAGCTGATAGAATAAAGAAGCTATGAGTTGGAAGATTGCTCATATAGCTGTTTCGTGATAGTGTAGTCGGTAAATTCACACAAGATACATAGCAACGAAAGTGGTGGAAAGCTTTGGAACAAGATAAGACAGATCAATCACAACAAGAAACCCATTCAAGTTTTATAAAAATGAAGAAGTTTAAATTTGTAATGCTTTTGTTTTTCCTTGTATTTGCAACTGCAGGAATTACAACATTTGCACTGGCGTTTGGAGACGAGAAGGCAGTAAATGTAGGAGTAACCGAACGTTCAGAGTTTCAAAAACTTTATGAAGCGTATGATAAGTTAAATGAAAATTACTTTAAAGACCTTGATCAGGACACCTTAGTAAACGGTGCTATTAATGGGATGCTTGACAGTGTGGGAGATCCTTATTCTGATTATATGAATGTAGAAGAAGCTGAAAAATTCCAGGAAAGCATCTCTTCTTCTTTCGAAGGAATCGGTGCAGAAATACAAGAGAAAGAAGGATACATATCCATCGTTTCTCCCATAAAAGGTTCTCCGGCAGAGAAAGCCGGATTACAGCCGAACGATACAATCACGAAAGTGGATGACAAAAGTATACAAGGAATGTCTGTCACCGATGCGGTTCTACTCATCCGAGGTGAAAAAGGGACAAAGGTTACATTGACCATTCAGCGACCAGGTCAGGATAAGCCAATGCAAGTAACCATTACTAGGGATGAAATTCCAATTGAAACGGTTTATGCAGAAATGAAAGAAAATGGTGTAGCTGAAATTCAAATTACGAGCTTTTCGGAGAGTACGTATAAAGAATTAACGGAAGCTTTAAATGAAATGAACGATAAAGGGATGAAAAAACTTGTTCTTGATTTAAGACAAAATCCCGGTGGATTACTTGATCAAGCTGTGAAAATCTCTAACTTGTTTGTTCCTGAAGGTGAAGTTTTATTCCAAGTAGAAGACAGCAACGGTAAAGTGGAGAAGTATGTTTCCGAATCAGGGCAGAAGGTAGATGTGCCAACTGCTGTTCTTGTTGATGGTGGAAGCGCAAGTGCTGCCGAAATCTTAGCAGCTGCTGTAAGTGAGTCAAACGATATACCCCTTGTTGGAACGAAAACCTTTGGTAAGGGAACGGTCCAAACAGCCGAAACCTTCCAAGATGGATCAAACATGAAGTTTACAACTGCTAAATGGTTAACGCCGGATGGCAATTGGATTCATGAAAAGGGGATCACTCCCGATATTGAAGTGAAGATGCCGGAATATGCGCAGCTTCCATACATCAATCCTGAAAAGGAACTAAAGGAATCAGACCTATCCGATCAGGTGAAAACAGCAGAGCAAATGCTGAATGCACTGGACTTGAATCCAGGAAACGTTGATGGATATTACGATGAAGATACGACAAAAGCGGTTAAGCAGTTCCAGGAAAAGAATGAACTAGAGGTAACTGGAACGTTAAATGCTGAAACGACGGTTAAGCTTATGTCCAATCTTCGAGATAAACTAAAAGAAAACGATCCGCAAGTGAAAAAAGCGATCGAAGAATTAAACAAGAATAATTAAGTGGAAGATCTCAGGTGAAGTACCTGAGATCTTTTTTTTTTGGCTATTGGTTTCTTCTTACTCGTATAGAATATATGAGATGTACCAACAATGAGAGTATATATGAGGTGATCTTATGAAAAAAACAGCTTTACTGCTGACTTTATTATTTTCTGTATTCATTGTTGTAAGTTGTTCGCCTTTCTGGGGTGAGAGAGAACAACCGGCACCCAAAGAAGAAGTTCAATCGCAAAAGCATTCCTTAGTTGAAAAGGATGAATCGATTTTTCCTTTAGTCCTTCAGGATAAAAAATCTCCTGTTAATGTACTTCTAATCGGTTCAGATCAACGAAAGAACGAATCTGCCCGTGCAGATGTATTGATGGTTGCTCAATATACTCCACAATCTACATCCATCAAGATTGTTTCCATCATGAGGGATACATTTGTAAACATCCCTGGATATGCAAAGAGCAAAATTAATCATGCGTATACGTGGGGTGGAGAAGAACTACTGGCTGAAACGATAAAAAATAATTTCAACATAGATGTTCACCATACCGTGAAAGTGGATTTTAATGATTTTATAAACGTGATGGGTCTCGTTTTTCCAGAAGGGGTCGGGGTTACAGTGTCAGAACCGATGATCAAGTATTGGAAATGGTCAAAGGATCCCGGGAAGCAAGTGTTAAAAGGAGAAGAAATCTTACAATATGTAAGGTTTAGGGGAGATATAAAAAGCGATTTTGGACGAGTGGAGAGACAGCAGGAAATCATGACGTTAGCAGAAAAGAGTCTAATGGAGCAGATGCAGTCCGGCGAAGGAATTTCAACTGTCGTTTCCATTATGAGAGAAGGTTTAAAAAACGTAGAAACCTCTACACCAATGAGTGAAGTAATAAAGTATGGAATGTCATTAATGCTAAATCCAGTGGACCGGGTGGATACACTTCGAGTGCCAATAGAAGGGAGCTTTTCGGATCTTACTACTGTGAATGCTGGACAGGTATTAGACATGGATGAACAGAGAAATCTAGAAGCTATCAGTGAGTTTCTGAAAACGGGTGAGTGATTTACCAAGAATGAAATTCGGATGAATCCAGGTCCAGGAAAGATTCTATTTTCTTCATCTTTCTTACAATCAAATCATGCAGGTATTTTTTGTACTTCATGTCTTCAGCTTGATCATGTTCCATATGCAGAATTTTAAGGTGCTCCAGATGTTCCTTTAATGTACGCTCATCACTATCCGACCCACCGGACTGGACTTTGCGGAGAATTACGTCCACCAATTTTTCGTGGCTTGCTTCGATTGTCTTCGTCCCTTGTCTGGCATAAATGGCCCCATACCGTAATTCACCTCTTGTCACAATAGAGGTGTATGGAACGTATCGCGGATCATAGTCAATGATGAGAACCTGGAACCGTTTTAAGCTCAACAAAGGGTGAATACCTTTTGGGAAAATGAAATCCTCGGTTCGATAACGTAAGTATTTTGGAAGCAGATGCTGTAGTTTATTATCAACATCTGCTTTATCTAAAAATTCCTCATCCGACAATCCCTTTAAATCTAACGATCCATCATCATATTGCATCACTCCAATAATGATGCATCCGCCTCCTGTATTGGAGATAGCCAGAATATGCTTCGCCATTTTTGTGAATTCAATCCAATCTGATTTGAAATCCACGTAATCCGTTTCACCCGTATTATGAAGCAACAGATCCTTCAATGTCTCATGAGAAGGATTCTTCAAAAAGTCTCTTAACTTAAGCGGAACAATCTTCTCATAATACAATGACAACCCCACCTTTATAGTACTCACATGTTATTAAACCTGCCGTAATGGAACGGTATTTTATAATGATAAAATAAAGAAATAAATAACATCCATAACCCTATCTAAGTTGACTCGATTCCTGGTTATTTCATTCTATGCGTAGAAAGACAATAAAACCCTTTTTACAATGGCTCTTTTCTAAAAGTTTGTAGTTTTTTAACATAAGGTCTGCTTTTGCTCTGTCCATTAGTGAGTGCTGGATGGTGAAGGGAACCGCTCCGCTTGCAGCTAGCGTTCGACCGAGCCTCTTCAGCTAGCCGGACGGGGTCTCGGCACGTCCGTACTTCCGCAGGAGTCTACGCAGTTCCCCTCACCATCTATAAGAAAACTACCTGACAGAGCTTAAAACTGAAAAACCATCAATAGAAAACAATCACTGCTCTCTTTACAAGAGGTTATCTACGGTGGGAGAAAAAACACTTTCTACTGATAAGATTGTTAATCATTCTTTTTTAGTCATCTAGGAAAGGATATAGGCAATCATGGCGATAAACATTTGGTTCCAAATGCCTTGGGGCTCCATACATGGATATACAATAGGAACTATTTTGTGTTTTGTATGTCTATACTCATTAGCAGTAAGAATGTAGTAGCACAGAGTGGATTGTAGCTCCAGGCACTTGACTTCCTCCCCGCGGAAAGCAAGTGCCTGGAGCGGAAAGGAACGGTCCATGTTTTAAACTACAAACTCATGAAAAATTCACTTTTTTAGGGGTTATACTGATTCAGAGGGTGAAACCACGAAAACTCACCGCAATTCCCCGTAAATCAACTACTTATTTCATGTTTAGGTGAGCTACAAACTTTGTAAATAGAGCCTTACAAAATACCTTCATTGTGTTCACAAGCGCTTTCTAATAGAATATGTATAGGATCTAAAGAGAGGAAGATTAAATGAAGAAAGATGTTTATATACTATCCGGATTCCTTGGCAGTGGAAAAACGACGTTATTAAAAGATTTACTTCAAGCCTTAAAGGACCAGAATAAAAAACCGGCTGTATTAATGAATGAATTAGGAAGTGTATCCATCGATAGTGATGAAGTTGAAAAAGATACGGCTTTGCGGGAGTTGCTTGATGGGTGTATATGCTGCACCATAGCAGAAAAGCTGGAGTCACAGCTTCAGGAATTACTGCTTAACGAAAATTTCGATGTACTGGTAATTGAAACAACAGGAGCAGCCCATCCCGTTGAGGTTGTCGATTCCATCTTATCCCCACTGTTTGCAAATCAGTTTGAATTTAGGGGGATTGTTACTGTTGTGGATGGACTACAGTGGCGAAATAGGGGTGAATTCAGTCCGGCCGTCTTACATTTGATGAGGGAACAAATTCGCCATGCGGAGTATATTGTGGCGAATAAGATGGATTTGCTTACAGAGATGGAGCAGGGAACATTCTCGTATGAGCTTCAGCAAATCAACCCAAATGCTAAAGTGTACTTAACGAACTATTCAAAGGTCTCTATGGCAGATCTATTCTCTTTAAAAGCGGATAACCGAAACGGTTCCTATGAGAAAGCATCCATCGGCGAGCATTTAACCTTACAAGCAATCGTGTATACTTTCAATGGATCAGTCAATGGAGAAGCGTTTGAAGAATGGGTGAAAAATCAACCTGACAGCATTTATAGAATGAAGGGGTATGTTCCTTTACAGGGTCGAAAAAATCCAACCTTGTTTCAATATTCATATGGTATGCCCTTATTCATGCCGGGTGACATGAAATATCCTACCAATTTCGTCATAATTGGAGAAAATTTACATAAATCAGAAGTAATACGTTCATTGCAGGAGATAGATATAACTGAATAACCTAAGGGGTGGAGAAACAATTCATGGTGTTTCTATTGTTTAGTGTAGAACTAATCTTATTTATCGGTGGACTATACGGGTTGAGTATACATGAGACCACTCTGCAGTTCATCATCTTTACTGGCTTCATCGTACTAAGTGTCATCATGTTTATTTCAACGATCGTGTATTATCAGCGAAAAAAACATAAAAGGGAAAGGACCAATGATTGTTGGGACTGTGCAATCTATTCACCTGACTGTCTTCCTTTTCCACGGGGAAAGAAGTTTGACTGTGATTCACCGGACTGTGATTGTACTCCGGACTGCAGTCCATAGGAGGGAATAGAGTGAAAGGCATCCTTACATTATCCTTTATGCCCTGTCACAGAATACGAGAACGTTCACTCGTCGTCAGGGGGAAACAATTTCCCGTATGTTTCCGCTGTATGGGTATTCTCATGGGCATTCTAATCGGGATTCCGTTCGTTTGGTTGTATTTCCCTTTGCTATCATTCGTTCATTTGCTTTATGTGGGGATGCTCATATCTCCCCTACTGGCAGATGGATACACCCAGAAGTGGAAGTGGAGAACTAGTACGAATACGTTACGGTTGCTGACCGGATTCCTATGTGGGATCGGACTATCAATCAGTATCATTCTATTCTCCAAGATGGGAGTCAGAACCGTCATGGTCTTGACTGGTTCATGACCATTGACAGATCATAAGAAAATGTTTAAACTATAATAGTTAACTTAGTGAACTATTTATTTAGTGCAAGAAGTGAGAAAGGTCGATTGTTAGTGGGAAAAGAAATGTACGAGTTAGAGGGATTATTCAGATCCGTTTTTAGAATGATGAAATCAGATATCCGAACCATCTTTGGTGAGTTCATTTCCAATGGAGAATTTCGCGTACTTCAGCTCATTAGCGAGAATGGGGCATTGAAATCGTCGGAAATATCCAAACGTATGGAAGTATCGGCAAGTCACATCACTTCCATTACAGATACATTAGTAGAAAAAGGCTATATCACAAGAATGCGGTCTAACGAAGATCGTAGAGTAGTAGAGTTAGCTCTGACACCTCAGGGCGAAGAGATGCTTTCTCAATGTGAAGAAAAAAAGACTCAATACTTTCAGGAACTATTTGTGAAATTTGATAAAGAAGAAATAAACCACCTGATTGAACTGTTTGAAAAATTATTAGCATCGAATCGCAAGTAATAAGTGTAAGCATGAGAGAGCAAGGGTTGACCGGAATGGGTCATCCCTTCTATTATGCTTAATTACTTAAGTAAGTGAATTATTATTATTATAAATATTAAGGGAGACTTAAAAATGGAACACTTAGAACATCGTAAAAAAGTAATGATCATGATAGCCATCATGTCAGCCATGTTATTCGCAGCATTGAATCAAACGATAGTAGGAACGGCTTTACCAAGGATCATTTCTGAGATTGGTGGAATTGACTACTATAGCTGGGTATTTACAATCTTTATGTTAACCAGTTCGGTAACAGCCATATTAGTAGGGAAATTATCGGATATGTATGGAAGAAAGCCATTCATCCTCCTTGGTATTGGAGTCTTTATGATTGGGTCATTCTTAAATGGACTTTCTTCCTCAATCATTCAATTAATCATCTTCCGGGGGATTCAAGGCTTTGGAGCCGGGATGATCATGTCTACTGCGTTTACGGCTGTAGGAGACTTGTTTTCGCCTCGGGAAAGAGGGAAATGGCAAGGTTTAATGAGTAGTGTATTTGGTCTTGCAAGTGTGTTCGGTCCTACATTAGGAGGCTGGATCGTTGATAATGCAGATTGGCATTGGGTATTCTGGGTCTTCCTGCCAGTAGGTTTCGTCGCCTTTGGGATGATTTATAAAATGTTTCCTTCACAAAAACCAAATAGAGGACTGAAAGTGGATTATCTGGGCTCTGTTATGCTTACTCTGACGATTATTCCATTATTATTGGCCTTTACATGGGGTGGAAATGATTATGAATGGGTTTCCCTTCCGATCATAGGGTTACTGTCGGCAACGGTGATATTCTTTGTCTTATTTATCATTACGGAAAAGAAAGCAAGTAATCCCGTTCTTCCACTTCAATTGTTCAAGAATAAAATCTTCACTTTATCCAATATCATTGGATTTATCCTGGGTGCCGGGATGTTTGGAGCCATTATGTATATGCCGTTCTTTATTCAAGGGGTCATGGGGACATCTGCCACTAAGTCCGGCTTGGTGATGATGCCGATGACATTGAGTATGGTGATCGCAAGTACGGTTGGTGGGCAGATCATCACGAAGACAGGCAGATATAAATTTCTTGCCCTAATCGGTTTGTTCGTCATGAGTGCAGGAATGATTCTTCTATCCTTTATGGATACGAACACAACCAATACAACGGCTCTAATCAATATTATTATAGTAGGAACAGGTCTTGGGCTGAGCTTCCCTGTGTTCACTTTAACGGTTCAGAACGCTGTTCAGCATAAGTTCCTTGGTGTGGCTACCGCTGCCACCCAATTATTCAGACAAATCGGCGGTACGATTGGTGTAGCCATCATGGGTACCGTGATGAATACTTCCATGTCTTCAAAGATGACCGAGAAAATGTCAGAAGTGAAAGACTCACCACTTCTTACAAATCCTGAAACATCAGGAGTGTTGAAGCAGCTTCAGGATCCTCAAAACATAATGAATGGTGAGAAATTAAAAGAATTACAATCAACATTACCTGAAGAATTCCAAGGGATTTACGCAACCATTCTCGAAGGAGTGAGAGAGTCGTTAAGTTTCGCTTTAACGAATGTCTTCTTTATTGGTGCTATCATACTGCTTGTTGGTTTTGTATTAACGTTCTTTATGAACGAAATCCCTTTACGTATGTCGAATAAAGATGTAACTGAAGAAGAGAAAGAAACAAAGCTTAAAGAAGCTTCCAATCATTGATTGGCTCCAGTTCTAAATAAGAAAAGGGGTAACCGGGTGGATCTGTATTCAAACACAGTGCCAACCAGTTACCCCTTTTTAAGAAGAATTACATCGTACTTTCTCCAAATTTCTTAAACGTCATCTCATCCTCTACTAAACCGCAAGCGGCACATTGTACTTTTAAGTCCGGTCCATTGTATGCAAGATGAAAAGGCTCGATCTGACCTTCTTCATAACTTTGTACAACTTCTCCAGAGGAAGGATCGAGTTTCACACTCTGAGATACTTGTTGTATAATATTAAACCGGGTGCGATTCGTTTTACAGCTGGGACAGCGATAGGGTGTAGTCATGTACATCACCTTTCTTTGTTTTTTTCTAGTATGCATTATAAATAAACTTATTATGTAAGGATTGATTGAACATGAGATTAGAATCATTCGATGCATTATTAGAGGCGTACAGACAGATATGGAAAAACAGATTATTAATAAGTGAGGGTACTTCTTCAGAAAAGATCCTGAAGGAAACCATTAAACGTGAATTATTGGACGGCAATAGTCATCCAAGAGTGCGTAAATCAAAAGAAGAAAAATACCTCTCAGCTACCAAGAGAATTATTGAATCGGACCTGACGAGTGAAGAGCAAGTATCATTAATAAAGGTACATCTTGAAATGGTCTCACAATTGAATAGAGATACATAAAGATATTTAAATGTTTTACAGGCATAACTGATGGGAGGCCTTGCGTATCCATAAATGATGGAATATAAAAAAATATTCAAAACATCTCATTCTGAGCATTTTCCTTCATTATATACCTGAGTAGGTATATAATGATGATTAGATAATTTTAAAAAGGATGATGCCAGTATGCTAGTAATAAGCTTCCTTCTTTTTAGTGTACTTTCTTATATGATGTACTATCGATATTTCCCTGTCAGAACAAAACAATGGTCTTCTCTTGAGCTAACTTCCCGACATGTGGTGGTAGATGTCCGGGATTATCAAGATTCTTCAAAAGGGGATTGCGATAACATTATAGCAATCCCCTGTGGATATATAAGAAGGCATTCCCGCGACATCCCAGATGGTTCTATCGTGGTATTGGGGAGTAATCCCATTGAATGCAATGTAGGGGTTAGACAACTAAAACGTCTTGGCTTTCCAGTAGAAGGATATATCATCATTGATTCTGACAAAAAATATAATGAATACCTATCTTTAGGGTGAAATTGCATGTTATGTGAAATGTTACTGTAACATCCGTTACAATGATAGGTCCTTTAAAAAGCTGTCAATATTGATATACAGGTAATTATTAGTCTTCAGGACTAAATAATACAATCATTGGAAATGTAAGTAAATCATTTCAGAAATACATTTCTCCCTACTAGAATCAGTAATTACTATACTACTATAGAGTAATTGTCTTTCAAAATAGAACAATTGATTCCTAGTTACCAAGTTCTCCCGTAAATGTAACAAAAACAGGGTGGTATGATGAATGTGCAGCAAAGAAAAACACATTCACTAAGGAGGAATTCATTTTTATGAATAAGAAAATGATGATTTCAACTGCAACAGCATTCACTTTATTAGCAGCACCATTCGCGGCAGGTAAAGCTGACGCTGCAGCACCATGTCCGACAGATAAGGTTGCACAACAAGTGAACGCATTTAAATATAGTGGTAATCAAGAAGATTTAAATAAATTTGTACAAGATACTCTAGCAAAATACCAAATCGAGGGTAAGAATATTAATGTACAAGAGCTGTTAAATGGACAAACTCCTAAAGCTCAGGCAGCACCAGCGCCTGCTAAGGAAGCACCAAAAGCAGAAGCGCCAGCACCGGCTCCTAAAGAAGAAGCACCAAAAGCAGAAGCACCAGCACCAGCTCCTGCAGCAAACGAACAGCAACAACAACCAGAACAACAAGCTAGTGAAGAAACTGGTCAATTAAGCCAATATGAGCAAAAAGTGGTTGAATTGACAAATCAAGAGCGTGCAAAGCAAGGTCTTCCAGCTCTTAAAGTAGATACTGAGCTAAGCAAAGTTGCACGTGAAAAGTCTCGTGATATGCAAGCGAATAACTACTTCTCCCATGATAGCCCGACGTACGGTTCACCATTCGACATGATGAAGCAGTTCGGCATTGAATACAGCTCTGCCGGTGAAAACATCGCTATGGGTCAACCTACTCCGGAAGAAGTAGTACAAGCATGGATGGACAGTGATGGTCACCGTAAAAATATCTTAAGCTCAAACTACACTCATATCGGTGTAGGACATGTAGAAAACGGTAACTACTGGACTCAACAGTTCATTGGTAAATAATATAACACAATCATGAAAGCAGCCTCTCTTTTGGAGAGGTTGTTTTTTTGTTTGAAAACGGATGAAGTGTTTAGGTTAGTCTTTTCTCACCTAATGAAAATATGCAAGAAATAGTACTCTTATCGAACATGAATGCATTATTTAAGAGCTTACATTTGCAATTCGACATAATCATTCTTACTATTGAAGTATAACGAGTACGTGGAGTGAGCTTGGATGAAAGAAAAAGTTGTGCTTATAACGGGAGGGTCGAAGGGAATCGGCCGGCGAACGGTAGAGGAATTCTCGAAACAAGGCTATACCGTTATTATTAACTATAGGCAAAACGATCAATTTGTTAAGGATCTTGTTTCCCACTTGAAGGGGAAATTTAACAATGTAATAATAGCGATCAAAGGTGATATTTCTGTACCGGAAGAATGTGAACGAATGGTAACAGAGATATGGAATGAAGTCGAAAGTATCGATATCTTAATCCATAATGCAGGTCCTTACGTGAAAGAGAGGAAGTCATTTGCAGATTATTCCCCGGAAGAATGGAATTACATAGTAAATGGAAATTTAAATAGCGTTTTTTATTTATCCAGGCTGATCATTCCAAGAATGCGTGAAAAGAACTGGGGAAGAATCATTACTTTTGGTTATGATCGAGTTGAAACAGCACCAGGTTGGATCTACCGTTCCGCGTTTGCGGCAGCAAAAGCGGGACTTGCTTCCTTTACGAAAACGATATCAATAGAAGAAGCTTGTAATGGAATAACCGCCAATATGATCTGCCCTGGAGATATCGTAGGCGAATGGAAAGAAGAGGAGATCTTTAAAGCTAAACAATTTCATGATCCGGGGACACCGGTAGGGCGACCAGGAACAGGGGAAGACCTTTCGAGGATCATTTCTTTTCTTTGTAAAGAGGAATCTGATTTTATTACCGGCTCCATCATTCCCGTTACAGGGGGCAAGGATGTCCTGGGAAAGGTATTTCGTCAGTGAAGGAACGAATAGACACGGCAGAAAAATGAATCTGCCGTGTCTATTGATTTCATTTATGGGTTTATTCACTTTTAATGCTATATTGTTTTCGATATTTTTTTTGTATGAATAATAGTCTGGCTGACAATGTTATGGCACCTGCCGTTAATCCGGATGTCAGACCGAGCCAAAATCCGTATGGCCCGAAGTCAGTGTAGTTTGCCAGTAGATAACCCAGAGGTAATCCAATCACCCAATAGGATATGAGTGCCATCATAAAGGTGATATTAACATCCTTGTATCCTCTGAGTGCCCCTTGTACCGGAGCCTGAATGGCATCTGATAGCTGAAAGAATACGGCATACAATAAGAAATGAGCCGTTAATTCCAATACATATGCATCATCTGAATAAAGGTGCGAGATTTCTGAACGGAACACGAGCAAGATCACGCCATATATGATTGCCAATAGTAATGCAAAGCTTACCCCCATCCAGCTGTAGATTTTTGCATCCCGGAGCCTTTTCGCCCCTACCTCAAACCCTACAACAATAGTTAATGCCATGGATATACTCAGAGGGATCATATAGAGAAAAGATGCAAAATTGATCGCTGCCTGATGAGCTGCAATAACAACGGTATCATAGTTGCTCATTAACAAAGTAACGGCAGAAAAAATGCTTACTTCAAAGAAAATCGATAAACCGATGGGCACACCGATTTGAAAGAGCTCTTTCCACTTAAGTAGGTTTGGCTTATGAAGGGTTTTAAAGACAAAAAATTGACTAAAAGGACTTTTCGTATGCACGACCCAAAAGGCAATGAGAGTGATGACCCAATAGGTGATGGCTGATGCATAACCCGCACCAACTCCTCCTAATGCAGGAAAACCGAGTTTTCCGAAAATCAGAATATAATTAAATACCACATTGATCGGAAGAGAAAGCAATGTAATAAACATGGTGACCCTTGTCATGCCTAATGCATCAATAAACGATCTCAGAACATTGTAGATGAACAATGGAATCATTCCAAACGAAAGTCCGATAAGGTAATCCTTGGCTACAGTACGGACCTGTGTTTCTATGTTCATTCCATTCAGAATTGGATTAAGAACGAATGCACCGACAATCATCACGAAAAGTGATAGAGCAATGGCAGCATATACGCCTTGAAGCACAGTGTGAGGAACACCTTTCTTATTTCCTCCTCCTATTAATTGAGCGACGATTGGGGTAACCGCGAGAAGGATGCCACTTAACCCCGTAAATACCGGTACCCAAAGGGAGGAACCTATGGCGACACCTGCCAGGTCGATGGGAGAATACTTCCCTGACATGATGGTGTCAAAGAAATTCATCGCAAACATACCAAGCTGGGTGACCAGAATGGGAATGAGAATAAGGGAAAATTGTTTGATTTTATCTTTAATAGTGTGTGTTTCTCTCATAGAATGAGCTCCTTTACTAAACGTCCCTTGAACATATGATAAATTCACTATCATACTGTATCATATTTTCAAGTGATAGAGAGTCAAATATGCATTTTATCGGATTACTCTTATATAATGGGTGTTGAAAAGATTAAGTCGTCAGGGAGGCAGAGAATGATTAAACAATGGCAGGACTGGATTTGGATTGTGTTTTTAATATGGTACGGAGTGGGGATCATTCTCGTTTCTCTTGATTGGCTTCCTCCATCCCTTCAATGGGCGAATGCCGTTTTCTTATATTTGGCCGGTATTTTGGCTATTCTTTATGCAATGAAGAAATTCGGAGGACAAATCGGGGCCATCATCGCTTTGGGTATTATGCTGCTTACGATTTTCGCGGAGTCTTTAGGCGTTCATTATGGTCTGATATTCGGTTCTTATCATTATGAGAGAGACTTTGGCTTTCAACTGGTTGGCGTACCAATCACCATAGGCTTTGCCTGGGTCATGGTGATATTTACGAGTATGGCACACTATGAATTTCTGCTATATCAAAGAAAGACTGTAATGGGAGCGTTTATCTATAGCACAGTCACGTCCATTTTAGCGGTGACGATGGACCTGATTATTGATCCGGTTGCTTTTAAAGGCCGGGAGTATTGGGTATGGGATGAGGATGGGATGTATTATGACATTCCAACTCAAAATTTCTTGGGCTGGTTTTTTGTTTCTTTCTTCATACAATTTGTCCTTTACTATTGGATAAAACACGAGGGAGTTTCTTCACATTGGAGCTCGCGGATGAGACGGTTGTATTTCCTCGTGATCTTTATGTTTATCGTGACAGCGATCGTAGAAGGCCTGTGGCTGGCTGTTTGGGTTACGTTGGCATTTTACGGTGTGTCTCTCTTACTTAGAAAACGATTGGAGAAGGTAGTATGATCGAACCGAAGAAAAGTCCGGGATTTCAACGCATCTTGGCCAACTACCTTACTTTTCAGCTGAAAAAACATTTTTATCGTGTATGGATCGATGACCAGAGGGAGGGAACGAAATCACCTTCAGGACACTTGATACTCTCGAATCACTCGAGCTGGTGGGACGGGTTGATGGTCTTTTACTTAAATCATTATGTTATAAAAGAAGACAGCTATGCGATGATGAGTCAGAAAGGGATGGAGGATTATTCTTTTTTTCGTAAAATCGGAGCATTCTCTGTGAACCCTGATTCACCCAAAGACCTAGTCTCTTCTTTAAAGTTTGCTGAAAAATGCCTGCAACAGAAAAAAACCGTCTGGATCTTTCCACAGGGGAAGGAAGAGCATCTTGAGATGAGACCTCTTTCATTTATGACTGGTCCGGGCTTCTTAATTGAACGTAACCCAGGGGTAAAGGTTACGTTTGTCACGTTCTATTACACATTTCGTCATGATCAAAGGCCTGAATTATTTATCCGGATCTGTGAAGAGAATGGAGATCATACAAATCAATCAAGAAAAGAACTTACAGACAGTTTAAGGACGATTATGGAAATAAGGCTCGATTCTCTAAAAACCGATATCATTCAGGAAGACCTTTCAAGTTTTCAATTATTACTCAAAGGATTCCCTACAAATAGTGAATGGTTGAGTTTCTGGAAAAGAAGGAATCAGAGGTGAATAGACAATGAATTATTATATCCTTATCACGCTCATATTTGTACTGGTCACATTCATCAATCTCCTCTTTTTGCCGAAGCTTTCCAGTAAGTTATCTTCTAATGACCTTGTTTCTGTCCTGGTGCCAATGAGAAATGAAGAAAGGAATGTGAGGGGATTAATTGCAAATATAAAGAAGATTACCCATTCACATGTTGAATTTATCATTTTAGATGATGGATCGACGGATCGTACGAAAGAGCTCTTATATCAACTTACGACAGGGGATTCCCGTTTCAAGGTAGTCAATGGGAAGCCTCTCCCAAAAGGCTGGGTAGGAAAGGTCCATGCATGCAAGGAACTTAGCAGACATGCAGGCGGAACGTATTATTTATTCCTTGATGCTGATGTACGGGTGTCCCCATCGATCATTGAGAAAGTATTGTTCCAGATGAAACACTACAACGCAGGGCTTGTGACGGGATTTCCGCAATTTCCCATCCCTACTTTACTCAGTAAGATGCTGGTTCCGTTTCAACACTTCCTGGTATATTTTCATTTACCCATTGGAGTTGCCAATCATACGACGAATAAAGCATTTACGGCTGCACACGGGGCTTTTATGTTTTTTAAAAAGGAAGCGTATGAAGACTGCGGGGGGCATGAAGCGGTGAAATCATCTTTATTAGAAGATGTGCATATTGCGAGGAAAGTGAAAGAAAAGGGTTGGAAGGTAACAATCGTCAACAATACATATGACGTGACATGTCATATGTATGATACCAATAGGGAAGTATGGGAGGGTTTCTTGAAAAATATTTATATAGGATTAGGGAGAAATCCAATTTCCGTTTTTCTGCTTTCCCTTTTTTACTTCGTATTTTACATATTGCCCCTTCCTCTGTTCCTATATGGATTAATGGCAGGGGAAGGGAGCTATTGTGTTCCGTTGGTTGCGATATGGGTACAAACCCTCTTGATTGATATTACTTCCAATCAATCCAGATGGCATTTTCTTATCATGCCGGTTGCTTCTATAAGCTTTATCATCATAATGTGGGCTTCGATGCTGAGAGGAATGAAGAAACAGGGATACGCTTGGAAGGGGAGGACTTATTCATGAAGGATATCGTCATTATCGGAGGAGGATTAGGGGGATTGTCCGCAGGAATTTCTCTCCAAAGCAAAGGCTACAATGTAACGATCATAGAAGAGAACCATCATCCGGGAGGGAAAATGATGCCTGTTGAAATGGATGGATATTCCTTTGATTTTGGTCCGAATACCATTACCATGCCTGAAGTGTTTCAATCGGTGATCAATGATGCAGGGGGAGACTCTACTCATTATTTTCAGTTTAAAAGGCTTGTAAAACATACGAAAAATGTCTTTCACAATGGGAGAATTCTATATCAATCAGCGGACCCGGAGGAAATGATTGCGGAACTTGAAAAGCTGGATCCGTACGGGGCATCTCATTACAAAGAGTACTTAAGGGAAGTGGAAAAGTTATATACATTAGCCGAGCGGGGGTTTTTCTACCGGGTTTTCGGTTCATGGCGGGATTATCTCTCCCCGCAGCTATCTTATAGCTTTATGAAGGTCCGTCCCTTTGAAAAGATGGATCATTTTCATCGAAGGTTCTTTCAGGATGAGGATGTATTGAAGGTGTTCAATCGATATGCAACATATATTGGATCATCACCGTACGCCTGTCCTGCGACCTTTTCGTTGATCGGCCACCTCGAGATGAAAGAAGGGGTGTATTATACGATTGGTGGAAACACTGAGATAGCTAAGGGTTTCTATCAATTCTTTAAAGAACAGGGGGGGACTGTCCACCTGGGAAAAAGAATTAAAGAGATCGAAGTCAAGGACAAGAGAGCAGTGGGTGTTGTAACTGAAGACGGCGATACGATCTCTGCTTATGATGTGATTGTGAATGGAGATTTTATCAGTGCTACGAAGAATCTTATTGAAGAGAAAGATAGACCAAGCCATCCTGATAGGAAATTGGATGCCTATGAACCGTCCATTTCCGCATTTGTCATTCTGGCAGGGTTACGGACCTATCAGGATTCCGTTCATCATCACCAAGTGTATTTCACGGAAGATTATCAAAAGGAGTTCTCGGAGATTTTTATGAGGCAAGAGTTGCCAAGTGATCCTACGATTTATATCAGTCATTCAGCTGCTACAGATTCCCGTATTACAAAGGGAAGCAATTTGTTCATCCTTGTGAATGCTCCAGCCGCTCCTCTGTCCTACGAGCAAGCAGATGCGTATAAGGAGAAGATCTATCAGAAATTAGAAGCTAAAGGTCTACCAATACGTGAATCATTGGAAGTAGAGAGAGTATATACCCCGAATACAATCAAACAAAAATTCTCCGCCTATAAAGGCTCTCTATATGGCCTTGCTTCCCACCGGATGACAGAAGCGTTCCTTCGCCCTTCCAACGTCAGCAAGGACATTGAGCACCTCTTCTATGTCGGAGGTACGACTCATCCGGGTGGTGGCTCCCCGATGGTCACAATAAGCGGAAGAAATATAGCGAACTACATACTGAAGCGAGATAATAAAGCAATGTTTTAGGAAGCCTTCATGTCATGTTCCTATGGGTGCTTCGCGAGAGATTCAAAAGGGTTCCTATTGATCATGACAGGAGGAACCTTTTCCTTTTGTCAAATTTTCTTAGTTCTATACCACCTGCATTTTTGGTAAAGTGTATAATGATGAATGAGAAAGCTATTAGAAAATCGAGTTAGGAGTTTATACATATGAGTAAACGTATTTTATTTACAGGTGGTGGATCAGCAGGTCACGTTACGGTAAACACGGCACTGATCCCACACTTTGAAAAAGAAGGCTGGGAGATAACGTATATTGGATCTGAAGACGGAATCGAAAAGGAAATCATAACAGAACAGTTTCCTCATATTCCGTACGAAAGTATTTCAAGTGGAAAGCTCAGACGATATTTTTCATGGAAAAATTTTTCAGATCCATTCCGGGTGATGAAGGGCGTGTTCGATGCATTAGCTGTCATACGAAAGACGAAACCTGACATCATCTTTTCAAAAGGGGGATTTGTTTCCGTTCCCGTCGTCATGGCTGCCAAGATTGCAAAGATTCCAGTAGCGATTCATGAATCAGATGTAACACCGGGACTCGCTAACAAATTAGCGGTTCCATTCGCCACCAAAATCTTCACTACTTTTCCTGAAACGGTTCAATCTCTTCCAAGTGATAAATCATTATGTGCAGGAGCGATAATACGTGAAGAGTTGTTTACAGGAGATGCGAGGGAAGGAAAACGATTGACAGGGTATTATGAAGATAAGCCTGTATTGATGATTATGGGTGGGAGTCTTGGAGCCAGAAAAATTAACGAAGCGGTAAGAGGGAATCTGGATGACCTGATATCCCGTTTTCAAATCATACACATATGCGGGAAAGGGAATATCGATGAAACTTATACCCAAAAGGGCTATCGACAATATGAATTCATAAAAGGTGAGCTTCCTCACTATTTAGCGATGACAGACTATGTGATATCGCGTGCGGGGTCTAATTCGATCTTTGAATTTCTTGCGTTGAAAAAACCAATGTTACTGATCCCCCTTTCAAGGGAAGCGAGCCGGGGAGATCAGATCCTTAACGCTAACAGCTTCGTAAAGCATGGATATGCATTAAAGCTGGAAGAAGAAGAGCTGACCGAAACGAGCTTCCTCGTGAAAGTCAAGGAGTTAAAAGAAAATCGAGATACCTATATCCACAACATGGAAAAGGGTCAAAAAGCTTATACTATTCAAGACATGTATAAGGAACTTTCATCTATGTCACGATAAAAAGTCATTGTACTTTCCTTTAAGCATATAGTATATAAATGGTTGAAGGGGAGAGGTACAAATGGCTTATCAATTTTCCAAAGGGTGGTACCTTCAAGAGCTTAAAAAGGCGGGAATCAATTATCATCCGCTGGAAAAAAGAAAATTGGAGAATTATAAAACCTTTGTCGTTAGAAATTTGTATTTCGAGAAAGTAGCGAAAAAGAAATAAAATAGGGAGCTGCCTGTAGTTAGTGTCTTTCTTTTGAAAGAGAAATAAGACGTCAACTATCAGCAGTTCCCTTTTTTTGTGAGCTATACTGATTTCTTGAGATCATATCATTCGTTTTCCCGCTGAATCTGTGTGAGGATAGGTCTTCTATATTGTTTTAAACAAAAACCCGATTTCCTCATATGGAAATCGGGTTTTTATCCTAAGCTTCCAAAGCTTGCTCTTCGTCTTGGGATTGTTGATGCTGATATAGATAAAGTGTATATAAGTCTTTAGGGATTTCATATAAATCATATACTTCTTCTTGAGCATTTAATTGTTCGTAAAGAGATTTCCTTGTTTCATTCGCTTTTAAAACATATGGAAGTTTTTCTGCTGCTTTTTGGGAGCGGGTATTCACTTTGCGGATTCTCATGAAGATGGTTTCCATACCCAATTCAAAGAATAGCTCTGCGAAGAATGCATCTTTGGCTGGCTGATTGTATCCCTTTCCATGATATGGCTTACCGATCCAGGTTCCCAAGAATCCAGCATTTTCTTGAATATCAAATAAGTTTATCGTTCCGATCGGGTTGCCCCATTCGTCCAAAATTGTTCGTGAAATGAGTTCTCCACGTTCCTCAGCTTCAATCGTTTGTTTCGTTAAGAATAGGAGCTCCTCATAGGATTGAGCTTTTTGACGCACAAAAGGGAAGACATCCGGGTGCACCATCAGGTCATAGAGCTCATGACACTCATGTAATTCACGTTTCTTGATCATAGTAGACCCTCCTTGAGGGCAGTCTACTTGCGTACGATCCCACCCTCGAAATTTTTAAATGGTAACTAAAAAATTTCGGGGTGGGAATCGAACCCACTAAGACCAGTCAAGAAACTGGTGGCGCACCTTTTGCCTTCCCTTCATTACAATCACTCTAAATAAAAATAAATCTCGTTAGAACAATGTAATCGGAAATATAATATCCATTTGTATCATATACGAAATATAACAAAAAGGAAATAGGTAAAATGCTAAATTTTGATGAAAATTTTTAACAAATTTCTACACGTTTTGATAAGCGATTTCTCCATTCACCATCGTAATGATGGGCTTTGCCATAAAATGAAAAGGGTGGTGGCTCCAAAGGACTAAATCGGCGTCCTTGTTCACCTCAATACTACCGATCCGATCTGATACACCAAGGTTTCTGGCGGGCAGGATAGTGATGCCTTCAAGAGCTTTTTGTTCTGCCAACCCTTCACGAACAGCAATGGCCGCACACATATTCAAGTATTGAATGGGGGTGTACGGGTGATCTGTCGTGATCGATACTTCGACACCAGCTTCCGTCAGTTTTTGATACGTGATCCAGCTTTTGTTTTTTAGTTCCACTTTCGATCTTCTCGTAAAGGTCGGCCCTACAGAAACCTTTACATTCTTACCATGAAATTCCTCGGAAATGAGATGTCCTTCTGTACAATGCTCAATACGAAAATCCAAATTAAATTCCTCGGCAAACCGGACGGCAGACAAGATATCATCTGCACGGTGAGCATGTATCCGAACCGGGATTTCACGTTTTAATGCAGATACTAAAGGTGCAACCCTGAGATCTTCAGGTTGATCGCAATATTTAGCTGAGAAAAACGCTTCTCTAAGCATACCCATTATGCCCATTCTTGTAATGGAATCATTGTTGCCGGTACTGTGAATCCGCTTCGGGTTCTCCCCCAGGGCAATTTTCAATCCCGAGGTTTCTTTAATGAGCATCGTACGAATCGTTGAGCCATAGGTTTTGATCACAGAAGTCGTACCACCGATGACATTTGCGCTCCCCGGCATGACATTCACCGTTGTGACACCGTACTTCAGGGCATCTTTAAAACCTGGATCCAATGGATAAACGCCATCGAATGCACGGATATGAGGAGTCATGGGCTCGATGGTTTCATTGGCATCATTACCTGCCCACCCTGTACCTTCGTCGTATAATCCCAGGTGGGTATGGGAGTCGATGAAACCGGGGAAAAGAAATTTCCCCTGGCAATCATAAACTGAAACTTCTCGGGATGATTCTACGCTATGTGAGTATATCTGTTTGATTTTTCCGTCTTTTATGAGTACAGAGCCGTTTTGTATGGGCTTTGATGTGATGGGGTATATAGTTGCGTTCTTTAATAGTATCGAATTCATAGGTAATCCTTTCGTGGGTCTTGTTTCCTTCTTATTTTAAACAATTTTATGGAAAAAAAGAAGTTAATCCTTCCTTTTGTTTCTCCAATAGGAATAAAATAGATAGACAAATGTTCCAACAATTGCAATGAAACCCAAAGGCTTAATATAGCGTACTCCGATTACTTCAATGTGCTCCCAGTGAGTACCCAGCTCCATCCCGATGACCATAAACAATAATGTCCAGGGAAGCATGGCTGCAAAGGTATAAAGACTAAAAGTAGAAAGAGGCATCCGGGTGATGCCAGCCGGAATACTGATGGCGTGACGGACAATCGGAATAAATCGAGCGGTGAAAATGACGATGGTACCATGCTTATCAAACCACGTTTCAGCAGCCGTCAAATGCTTCTGCTGAATAAGTAGATACCTTCCATATTTCTCGAAGAAGGGTCTGCCACCATAGTAGCCAAGCCAATAGAGAAATAGTTGTGCAAGTGTGCCCCCGATGACCCCACTAAGGAACGCTCCAGTGAATGAGAGTTTACCGGCATTCACCATAAAGCCTGCATAGCTTAAAACGAGCTCGCTTGGAATCACTTCTATCATGAGTGCAAGTGCGATTCCTGCGTAACCCAAATCAGTTAATTGTGTCAGGATTTGTACAATCGATTCATGGTTCATCGTGTTCCTCCTACATAATCCCAGAGTATTGAAGAAAGAGAATCAAGAGCCCCAGAGCCCACACATAGTAGGAGAAAACTTTAAGGGAGTGCTTTTTCAAAAAATTAACCATCGTAAGGATGGCGAAGTATCCGAATACTGCGGCACTTACTGTTCCGATGGCTAAACTTGAAAAAGAGATCGCTTCAACAGTTCCTCCTATCATTTCCTTCCCTTGAAGCACGATCCCTCCGAGTATGGCAGGGGTAGAGAGAAGAAAGGAAAAATAAGCCGCCGTTTCCCTGTCCAGTTTCCTGAACAAACCTGCCGCAATGGTTAAGCCTGACCTTGATAATGCCGGGAATATGGCTGCTGCCTGAAAGCTCCCGATCACCACTGCATCTGTGTAAGAAAGATCATCCAATTTTTTATAGCCATTTTTCACTCCGTCTGCAAAATACATAATACATCCCGTTGCAAGAAACTCCCATCCGATGGTGGTACCCGATTTTGAGATTGAGTCGAAAAAATCTTCGAACAAAAAACCAACGATTACAGCCGGAATCGTTCCAATGATGAGAATCCACGATAATTTACTAAAGGGGTGCCTCAGCATATAGAGAAGTTCCTTTTGATACACAACGAGAACAGCGATCAATGTTCCGATATGAAGCATCGTATCCAAGAAAAGTCCAGCTTCCTCCAATCCAAAGCTAAGCCTCCCCAGATAAAGGTGACCTGTGCTTGAGATTGGAAGGAACTCTGTTAAACCTTGGATGATCCCCAGAATGAAGGCTTCAAATTTATTCAAATCCACCACTACCTTTCTGCATGTCCACTAAGGACAAACTCCTCTTTTTAACATATATTCCATCCCTTCACGTTTCATGAGGACTGTCCTGAAGTTTGATGAATTTCTCTCTTCAAGTGTTCTCAAAAAAATACATGATTGGATGAAACTTTCTGACTGAATGCACGTAAATATAGAGGAGGATAGAATCAAACTTTCTGTTAACTCTAATTTAGGGTGAGCAGTGAAAAGGAGGAATTTCAATATGCCGACAAAAGATGAAAGAATGATGGCTGCTCTTATTTATATATTAAGCTTCTTCACAGCATTCATTGGACCATTGATCATCTGGCTTATTAAAAAGGATGAATCAGAGTTCGTGGACTTTCATGGGAAGGAATACTTCAACTTTCTTATTTCATATGCCGTTTATGGTTTGGTAAGCACCATTTTGATGGTGGTGCTGATTGGATTTGTTCTGGCTCCTGTCGTGGGGGTCCTGGCCTTGATCTTTACGATACTGGGAGCGATCAGAGCCTATGAGGGAGAGCATTATAGAATTCCAACGGTCTTTCGATTACTTAAATAGCAGCTGGGAACCCATGAGCATTCATGGGTTCTTTTTTTTTCTGTTTTATTAAGGTTCTTTCCTTTAACTTTGTGGTCTTTACACTGAGAAAGTAAGGCAGGTGGGCATTTGATTCTAAAACAAATTATCCATAATATAGAAAAAGAAAATTATATGTTAATTCATAAATCGTTATATCATTGAACTATCTTTCAAATGAACCAAATAATGCTCCCACGTTAAATAACTTCTTAAGGAGAGAGGAGCAGGCCATTTTCTATAGATTGATTTTGTCACTATTAAGCTCTGTCACGGAATTTTCTTATAGATGGTGAGGGGAACTGCGTAGACTCCTGCGGAAGTACGGGCGTGCCGCTAAGCTGAGGAGACTTGGCCGAGCGTCCGCGGAAAGCGAAGCAGTTCCCCTCACCATCCAGCACTCACTAATGGACAGAGCCCAAGCAGACCTTATATAAAAATATCAAGCTTCTAAAAGTACCTTCATTAAAAAGCATTTTAGAAATAAAGTGTTGACAAAAATATCGGAATATTGATAGTTTAATAAAAATATCTTACTGTTTTAGGTTTGTCCCCGAAAGGAGCATGTCAATATGACGAGGGTGGATAATAAAGAGAGAGTGCTTAGGTTGATGGGTATTTTGAGTGAAGAGACGGATGAGGATCATGAGTTGAGTTTGGATGATATTATTCTGCGTTTTAAGCAGATGTTTGGCGTTGACGTGAAATTGAATAAGAATTCATTAAAAGATGACCTTGAGCATCTCATCAGAAATAATTTCGATGTCACCATAAACCAGGAAAAAGAAGGGCTGCCTAAATATTATAGTCATCAATATCGCTTGTTCGAGCTATATGAACTTCGCATGCTCATCGATGCAGTCGTTTCTGCCAAATTTATATCAAAGAAGGAAACGAGGCAGCTGACTGGAAAAATAAAGCGGCTCACAAGTCTTCATCAAGGGAAAAAGCTGCATAATGAAATTCAAATCGATTCCTCCATTAAAAGTGAAAGTCCTTATATTCGCCTCGCTATCCATGATATTCACGAAGCAATAGCAGAACGTAAAATGATTACGTTCCAATACGGTCGTTACGATGTGAAGAAACAGTTTAACTTGAGCCATGAAGGAAAGCTTTATAAAGTGAAGCCCTATGCCCTTGCATGGGCAAATGATTTCTACTATCTCATCGCCTATTATTTTGAAGCAGATGAAATCCGCCACTACCGTGTGGATCGATTAAGGAATGTAGAACCCCTTTCTGAAACCTTTCCATACGAACCCTTTGATGTATCTAAGTATGTACAATCCACCTTTCATATGTTTACAGGTGATGAAGAATGGATTAAAGTTTCATTTAAAAACCACCTCATCAATGTGATCATCGATAAGTTCGGAAAGGATGTTAACATTCAAAGAGATGGTGAAGACCATTTTATTCTAACAACAAAAGCCCGTGTCAGTAATGGACTAGTAAACTGGATCTTAAATTTTGGAAGTCAGGCGAGAGTCGTATCTCCTCCTTCCCTGGTGGACACCGTTAAAACGGAAGTGACTAAGCTGTATTCCTTATATCATCAATAATGAAGCACTGAACCTCATTGCATGGGGCTCAGTGCTTTTTATTGTTTTAGAAATTTATTTAAAAGAATAATGAACGATTTTCTTTTTCCTCCGTCTTATATTTGTAAACAAAAGGAGGAATCGGAGATGAATGAATTACAAGAAGCGTTTCAGTCAATAAATTGGGGGCTTATTGCTCCTGTCATCCTTATTCAATTCATACTCATGGTGGTTGCAGTGAGTGATTTGATCCGGATTAAATCAACGAATGGACCAAAATGGCTGTGGGTTCTCATTATCCTGTTTATCAATATCGTTGGACCGGTTGTGTATTTCATTTTTGGAAGGAGACATGATGGATGAACGTATTAGAAGTATCTTCTTTAGAAAAGAAGTATAGGGAAAAGCTTGCCGTAAAAAACGTTTCCTTTCAATTAAAACAAGGTCGTTGTACAGCTCTGCTGGGTCCTAATGGTGCAGGGAAGACCACTACTTTAAATATGCTTGCAGGGTTGATTACACCTACTAATGGATCAATTTCCTCAAGCGGTGCCTCTAAAGATATACGGCAATTGATAGGCTACCTGCCTCAATATCCTTCCTTTTTTGAATGGATGTCAGGAAAAGAATTTCTCACCTTTTCCGGTGAAATCGCAGGATTAACCAGGAAAACATCTCAAAATCGATGTGAAGAACTTTTAGAGTTGGTAGGTTTGTTGGAAGGAAAGAATCGAAGAATTGGTCAGTATTCTGGTGGAATGAAGCAGCGATTAGGGATAGCTCAGGCTCTTATTCATCAACCGAAGCTTTTAATCCTTGATGAACCTGTATCTGCCTTAGATCCTTTCGGGAGAAGAGAAGTGCTGGAGCTGTTAAAAAAGTTAAAGAATGAAACGACGATCCTTTTTTCTACACATATTTTGAATGATGCAGAACAGGTTTGTGAGGACGTGCTGTTCTTGCACGGTGGAGAGCTGATTGAAGAAGGTCCACTTGTAGAAGTAAAGGAAAGGCACCAGACACCGAGATTGAACCTGTACTTTAACGAAGATAGCGAAAAGTATAAACCCTATCTGCTGCAAAAAGATTGGGTTCATCATCTTGTAGCAGAAGGAAATCGGCTCTCTTTCGAAGTTAGTGAACTGGACAGAGATAGAGCGAGAATCTTTTCAATGATTTCAGAAAAGCATTGGGGAGTGACTAGATTGGAAACAAGTGAACAGAGCCTTGAAGAACTATTCATGGAGGTGATAAAAAAATGAAAACATGCTGGATACTATTCAGAAAAGAAATACTGGAACTAACACGAAATTATAAAATGATTTGGATGCCTTTCGTATTCATATTATTTGGATTAACGGAACCATTGACGGCATTTTATTTACCAGACATTCTTAATTCAGTAGGAGATCTGCCGGAAGGAACGGTCATCAGCATTCCCACGCCTTCATCTGAAGAAGTATTATTGTCGACTATCAGCCAGTTTAGTACCTTTGGCGTCCTCATCATCGTATTAGGATTCATGGGAATGATTGCGGGAGAGAGAAAGAGTGGAAATGCTGTAATGGTATTGGTTAAGCCCGTCTCATACGCAGCTTATATTTATTCCAAATGGATGGCCGCATTTGTTTTGGTGTGGGTCTCCTATGGCCTTGGGATGCTATCCAGTTGGTATTATATTCATGTATTATTCAACGGGATTGGTTTTACACCATTCGTGCAGGGATTCCTCGTTTATGGCTTGTGGCTTACCTTTATCTTAACAATGGTCGTCTTCTTTAGTAGTTTAGTAAAAACGTCGGGCCTTGCAGCATTCTGTACGATCGGGATCGCCATACTATTAACCTTTGTGTCAGGATTCATGACCAGAACCTTTAAGTGGTCCCCAAGTCAGCTAACCAACTATGTAAATGAAATCATTCTTCACAGCACGTGGCCGGATCACCTGACAGGGACAATTATCCTTACCACCACCCTTTGCCTGGCTATCCTGCTCATAGCACCACCACTCTACAAGAAAAAAGATTTGATCTGACCAGGTCTGCTGCCTTTTTTGAGGGACGGACCTCATTAAATAGTAAAAGGATTACCTTATTGTTTGTCGAATAATGGTAATAGAAGGGAGGTGGCAGGATGATAGAACTTCAATACACCAACAAAGTAAACAAGTTGATTCAAAACGCTAATATGATTGCCGAAAGGAATCATCATAAAAGCGTTCAAAGCATGGATCTATATTTAGGAGCCGCTCACGTAAAAGAAGGTACTTTAAGGGAGATGTATCACCTTATGGAGCCCTATATGAAACAGATAGAAAACATATCTAATATCATTCCTGCAGAGACTTCTGATACAGAACGAATTGATCGCTTTTCGATTCCATTATCCACACACGCCAGAAAGGTATGGAACAAGTCGATTGAAGTCATGAAAAGATACAACCAAACGTTTTTAAACGAAGGTCATATTATCAAAGCGTTTTACGCCCATCTACCAGAACACCCACAGCTGCAAAAAGAACTTAGTTCTATGCCTCATGAAAGGATTATCCGATCCGTTACTAAGGCCCGGGATTTGACGGTATATTTATTGAACAAAGATTGGAGATATGAAGTGGACCCTGAATTCCAAATTTGCCCCGTACAGGCTGAAGATGAAAAAGAACTATTGAAATGGGTCGAGGAGCATTTTGGAGAATCATGGTCAAAAACATTGATACAGGCCTTTCAATCATCAGAAGAATTCATCCCGATTATCAAAGCGGAAGAAAAAGGTAAATTTATTGGATTCGCAGCATTTGATGTGTATAAAAATAAAAAAGGGATTTACGGACCGATGGGGGTACTGCCACACACCCGTCATAAAGGAGTGGGGAAAGGACTCCTATATAATGCATTACATTGCATGCAAGAGAAAGGGTATATGTACGCCGTATTAAAGGAAGCCGGACCCATCGAATTTTATGAAAAAGAGTGTAACGCTAAGCTTATTCCTGTGGAGAACGATGAATGTGAGATCGAGTCGGAATAATCGAGAATGAAATCAATAAGTGGCTTGAACAGTGAGCAAATTAGTACACATTCTCACTATTTTGTGGGAAGATATTGTCGTTTATTCAATACCGGTGACGAAAATTCTTGCATCATTAGGGAGGTAGACAAGAAGATGATGATTGAAAACACAGGCCTCGTTCTCGAAGGTGGAGGTATGAGGGGGATATACACGGCGGGAGCATTGGAATACTTCCTTGAAAGAGGCATTGAGTTTCCTTATGTTGTCGGAGTCTCTGCGGGTGCATGTAATGCCGCATCCTATTTGTCTAAGCAAAATGGACGCAATAAGAAGGTGAATGTAGACTTTATCCGTGATCCGAAATATTTATCTTGGCGAAACTATTGGAAAACAGGAGAGTTATTTGGGATGGATTACGTGTTTGATGAAATTCCAAATAAGCTGGTCCCTTTCGATTATGAAGCTTTTCACTCTAATTCAACGGAATTTATTGTCGGCACCACAGATTGTCATACAGGAAAACCGGCGTATTTCTCAAGAAGAGACTATGGTGAGGAGCTCCTTACGATTATCCGTGCGTCAAGTTCCCTGCCATTTGTGGCTCCGATCGTTGAATTTGGATCCCGGCATCTTCTAGATGGAGGAATAAGTGACCCTGTTCCCATCGAAAAAGCTGAGCAGGACGGGTTTAAGAAAAATGTAGTCATATTAACTAGAAACAGAGGCTATTATAAAAAGCCTTCACGATTTTCTTTCCTTGTGAAAAAAAAGTACCCTCAATATCCTGAATTACATAAAACGATGTATAACCGTTACTTGCGTTACAATCAAACAATCAAGGAATTAGAAACGAGAGAAAAGAATGGGGATGTCCTGATCATTCAACCCCAACATCCTCTAAAAGTGAGCCGTATTGAAAAAAATCCACAAAAGCTGGACGAATTGTACTGGCAAGGCTATCATGATGCAGAGGCCAAGGATAAAAAAATAATGGAATGGAATCGCACAGCCACTCCAGTGCACTCATAACATATAAGCCAACGAAGGGCAGAAAAGTCTTCCCATCTCTTTATTGAGGATTCTGCAAGCGTTGGCTCTTTCTATTTAAATGGTCTATTTGAGGGATTTTTTCATACATATGATAGAGATTCCTTGAAAGGACGAGCATTTCATGAACCTCTATCAAATCTACAAAAATGAACAATATACGTTGCTTTATCGCAGTATTATGTATTTTCTCATAGGTGTAGGAATGCTGATTGTGACCAAACAGTTATTTTATTTTCCACTGTTAATCTTTATACCTGCGTGCTCAAATTTATATCTCAGTTTTAGTATGAAGAAGGAGATAAGGAAAGCGAACCGATTATTTTATGAAACAATACCTGAATCAAGGCATTCATTAGTCGGAGTTCAGACGAAAGAAGGTTCCTATTACTTAAAAACGAATGGATGGTCAGAATACTTTATTCAAAGGACGTCCTTGATCAATAACCCGAAATATTATATGCTTCACCGAAAACATAAGCAACCACTGACTTTCTTAAAATGGAGCAGGTCCATGAAAATCGATAAGGGCGGAGCAGGAAGGGTTTTTCACTTGAAGTACCAGAGCTCTACTGCTATTGAATGGCGCAGTGATGAAGGTGACACGATTATCATTTATAAAGGAAACAAACGATGGATCTTGAATTATAATAAAAAAAATTATTTATCCTTACAAAAAGGATATCTTCCTCAAACTGTTCAAAAGCTCTTCGACTATCACCATAGTTATATTTCTTTTTATGAAACATATAGCGAAGAACTGGATTGGCTCCTTGTTTTCCTATGGTATATAGACAGTGATTATTTTCTTACCTCATAGTAATCCTTTTTTTTCATTTGGGTACGCTAAAAAGGAACATTTGTGGAGGTGAGATTATGAATGCTGATTATAAACCATGCTTAACGGCTTTGCACCGATGTCTGGAAGCATGTAATGTTTGCTATCATGCATCCCTTAAGGAAGAAAAAGCAATGATGATGTGCATTGAACTGGACCGGGAATGTGCGGATATTTGTTCCTATGCCATTAATGTCATGCAACGAAGCAGTAAATTTGTTCAACAAATTCTGGTCCTTTGCGCAGAAATCTGTGATGCTTGTGGTATAGAATGTAATTCTCATGACCAACAGCATTGTAAGGACTGCGCTGAAGCCTGTTTTGAATGTGCGGAAGAATGCAGGAAGCTATTAGCATAATAAATGAAGAGATGCTTCTATTTAGTGGAGGCATTCTTTTTTATTCTTGCAGCATTTTCTTAGTGCTTGCAATTAGAAATAGAGAGAGGTTTCTAATATATATTCAAAAAATAGTACTAAAATAAAATTTTAGTGCTCCTTACATGATTTCATTTATGAAACTATGATAGAATAATGTTAATCGAATAGGTTTCCTTCGGGGCAGGGTGAAATTCCCTACCGGCGGTGATGAGCGCATGCTCTTAGTCCGTGACCCGGCTAATGAAAATTAGACGGTGGATTTGGTGAAATTCCAAAGCCGACAGTGATAGTCTGGATGGGAGAAGGAACGGCGGTATTTACTTGATGCATACGCGAGAATTCTATCTTTTTGAGGATTTTGTTTCCAAAAAAAGTAATCATGTAAATGCTTTATTCAGTCATGCCAACTTCCCCCAAGTAAAAACTTACTTGGGGTTTATTTATTTTAGAATAATAGTGATAAAAGAAGGGAGGTAAAACGATTGGACGATTCACAATATATGAAGCTTGCCCTCACTATGGCCAAGACCACCCAAGGTCAAACTTCACCCAATCCTGCCGTAGGAGCGGTTGTGGTGAAAAATGGAGAAGTCGTTGGAATGGGTGCGCACCTCAAAGCAGGAGAAGGTCACGCAGAGGTTCATGCCATAAAGATGGCGGGAGACAAAGCACAGGGGAGTGACGTCTATGTGACGCTGGAACCATGCTCTCATTATGGGAAAACACCTCCCTGTTCACAGCTGCTGATTTCAAGCGGAGTGAGGCGGGTCCATATTGCCAGCACTGATCCAAATCCCCTTGTCGGGGGAAGAGGAATTCAACAGTTGAAGGATGCAGGCATAGAAGTAATGGTCGGAGAGCTTGAAGAAGAAGCACTCGAACTAAATAAGCATTTTTTCCATTTCATTAAATACGGCACACCTTATGTAACACTTAAGACAGCTGTCACATTAGACGGGAAAACAGCTTCAGCTTCAGGAGATAGCAAATGGATTACGTCAGAAGCATCCCGCACAGATGTCCACTATGATCGTCACCGGCATGACGCGATATTAGTAGGAGTCAATACCGTTATTCAGGATAACCCACACCTTACCACCCGTTTGCCCCAAGGTGGAAAAAACCCCATTCGAATCATATTAGATACCTTTTTACGAACATCTCTCCACTCTCATGTAGTGAAAGACTCGGAAAGCAGGACCCTCATCTTTACAGGCACTTCTGTCAATGAAGAACAAAAGCTGCCCTATATGGAATCAGGCTGTGAAATCATCACCCTTTCAGAGGAAAGGATGGACATTCACACAGTATTAAAAGAACTGGGTGACCGGAATATAGGATCCCTTTATGTAGAAGGTGGATCTACCATTCATTCTTCCTTTTTAAAGGGAAGAGCCTTTCAGGAATTGGTTATGTACATGTCTCCCAAGCTTGTAGGCGGAAGCTCTGCCTTCACCAGTTTTGGAGGGGATGGATTCCCGACCATTGCAGAAGGTCTTGAAATGGAGATTAAGAGCATAGAACGAGTAGGAAAGGACATTAAAATAATTGCTTTACCTAAGGGTTAGCCTTTTTGAAAGGAGGAGAAAGGGATGTTTACTGGAATCATTGAAGAAATCGGCTCAATTGAACGCATGCAAAAGTCCTCCTCATCCATGGAACTGACGATAACAGCAGGCCGCGTTCTCGAAGATGTTCATATTGGAGATAGCATCAGTGTGAATGGTGTCTGTTTAACCGTCACTTCATTCAGTTCCAGGCAATTCCAAGTGGACGTGATGCCAGAAACCTTTGAAGGCACAACGCTCAGAAACCTGTCCCATGGTTCTAAAGTGAACCTGGAGAGGGCAATGGCTGCTAACGGTCGTTTCGGCGGGCATTTCGTTAATGGGCATGTCGATGGAGTAGGAACGATCGTTAGAATAGAGAAAGTTGAAAATGCCTGGTATATGGACATTTCCATTCCGGAAAATCAGAGCCACTTGTTTATCATGAAGGGCTCTGTCGCAATAGACGGCACTTCCCTTACTGTTTTTGGTGTGAAAAGTAATGCCATTACGATTTCGTTGATCCCGCAAACGAGAGGGGACACGGTTCTTGGTGAAAAAAAAGTAGGGGATCGTGTCAATATTGAATGTGATGTAATGGCTAAATATTTTCATCGCTTCTATGAAGCAAAGGAACAGTCTAAGAGTAATTCAAGCCGCATCAGCTATGATTTTTTAAGTCAAAATGGTTTCGCTGACTAATAGGAAGGGGTTGCCCCATGTTTAATAAGATCGAAGAAGCTCTTGAAGATTTACAGGCAGGTAAAGTCGTTATCGTAGTAGATGATGAAAACCGTGAGAATGAGGGAGACTTTATTGCACTTGCAGATAAAGCGACTCCAGAAGTCATAAATTTTATGGCTAAAGAAGGAAGAGGGTTAATTTGTGCTCCGATAACAGAGGAGATTGCACACAAACTAAAGCTTGCACCCATGACGATGTCAAATACGGATCCTCATGGAACAGCCTTTACGATTTCTGTCGATCATAAATCCGCAACTACTGGGATTAGTGCATTTGAGAGATCGACCACAATACAGGAATTATTGAACCCGGTCTCAATGCCAGAGGACTTTAAAAGACCCGGTCATGTATTTCCCCTTGTCGCCAAAAAAGGCGGAGTACTAAAACGGGCAGGACACACAGAAGCCGCCATCGATTTGGCTATTCTGTCAGGGGGACAACCATCAGGCGTCATTTGTGAAATCATGAATGAAGACGGCACGATGGCAAGAGTACCTGAATTAATGAAACTGGCTGATAAATGGGATCTTAAGATCATCTCCATTGAAGATCTGATCAGGTACAGACGCAAAAAAGAAAAGCTTGTGACGAGAGAAGTGGAAATTGAACTTCCAACCGAATTCGGAAACTTCAAGGCGGTTGCTTACACAGAAAACCTTACAGGTAAAGAGCATATCGCACTTGTGAAAGGAGAGTGGTCCGAGGATGAAGATGTACTGGTCCGTGTTCACTCTGAATGCCTGACGGGAGATGTATTCGGTTCCAATCGCTGTGATTGTGGACCGCAGCTTGCCACAGCACTGACTCAAATTGAAGAGCATGGAAAAGGTGTACTGCTTTATATGAGACAAGAAGGCCGTGGGATTGGTTTAATCAACAAATTGAAGGCCTATAAGCTCCAGGAAGAAGGCTATGACACCGTTGAAGCTAATCAAAAACTGGGCTTTGGTGATGACTTGAGGGAATATGGAATCGGAGCACAGATACTGAGAGATTTAGGCATAACAAAGATGCGTCTACTGACCAATAATCCTAGAAAAATTGCCGGAATCAACGGTTACGGATTAGAAATCGCAGATCGAGTGCCGATCCAGATGCCGGCGAAATTCGAAAATGAGAAGTATTTAAAAACAAAGCATGCTAAGCTGGGACATTTACTTAAATTTTAGGAGGAAAATACAATGAAAACAATTTATGAAGGTAATTTAGTCGGATCAGGATTAAGGGTTGCAATTGTTGTTTCACGTTTCAATGAGTTCATCACATCAAAGCTTCTGGGTGGGGCGGAAGATGCATTAAAGCGCCACGGCGTTGAAGAAGGAAATGTTTCTGTCACTTGGGTTCCAGGTGCATTCGAAATCCCTATGATTGCCAAAAAACTTGCTCGCTCAGGGAAATATGATGCCGTTGTTACCCTGGGAACGGTCATCCGTGGAGCAACCGCTCATTTTGAATACGTAAGCGGAGAGGTTGCAAAAGGAGTGGCCAATCTAAGCCTACAGGAAGAGGTACCCGTCATCTTTGGAGTCTTGACGACAGATACAATCGAGCAGGCCATCGAAAGAGCCGGCACAAAAGCAGGAAACAAAGGATGGGAAGCAGCTGTATCAGCCATTGAAATGGCCAATTTGATTCGTGAGATTGATAAGTAAAATTTTTCAACTAAGCCAAGCCTCCTTTTTGGGAGGCTTGGCTTTTTACGAGGGACGGACCTGAGATGTGTGTGGATAAATTTGTAAAACGGCTGGATTTACCACATAAGCCTCTGGAGTATTTCACTTTTCGTCGGTATTCCTGATGGAGAAACAACCTGTACCCATCAAAATACATATTGGCAAACGTCAGACCTTTTGCTAGAATAGTATTTTGTGGCTCCCCTTATTATGGGAGGAGCGGGTAGGGAGAGGGCAGTTTTATAGGAAGATTATTATATGAAAGCACGTGGAGGTATTTTTCAGTTAAAGAATCACGGTACCACGATGAAGCAGGAGATGATGGCAGGAGCAATCGGTTATTTCACGATTGTGTACATCATCGCTGTGAATGCTTTAATTCTTTCTGAAGCTGGAATTCCATTTGAAGGAGCGGTTATGGCAACCATTCTAGCCTCCTTCGTTGGGTGTTTGGTGATGGCCTTTTGGGCTAATGCACCAATACTTCTGGTTCCAGGCATGGGAATTAATGCGATGTTTACGTTTACACTCGTAAAATCATCGGGCTTAACGTGGCAGGAAGCTTTAGCTGTCGTAGTGATTTCCGGAATACTCTTTATGATCATTGCATTTACAAAGCTTTCAAAAGTATTATCAGAAGCCATACCCAAAACATTAAAAGAAGCCATCACTGTAGGATTAGGGATGTTTTTAATGTTTATCGGTCTTGAAAAAGGCGGTCTCATCCAAAGAGGAGAGAGCGCCATCATCATGATTGGTGATTTTGGGGAATTAAAGGTGTTGGCCACTGTGCTGACTTTCCTGGTGACGATATTTTTGTTTGTTCGAAATGTAAAAGGTCAATTTTTATGGAGTATTGCTTTTGGAACCATGCTGGGATTCATCTTTGGAATCGAACCGTCGATTCAGTCCAGTTCTTTCCAATTAAGTGAATACAGTCAGGTTTTCGGTCAAATATCCTTTAGTGCCATTTTGGAGATTCCGTTTTGGATTGCGGTTTTTTCTGTCACGATGGTGCTGGTATTTGAAAACATCGGTCTCGTTCATGGACATACGGATATGATCGATCAACCTCATAAATACTCTAAAGCGTTCCAGGCTAATGCATTTTCTGCCTTTACATCAGGATTCTTCGGAACGAGTCCGACGGTTTCTACTGTTGAAAGTGCTGCAGCCATGACAGCGGGTGGTCGTACGGGATTAACGAGTTTGACTACTGGAGTATTATTCTTGGGATCTGTGTTGTTTATTCCGTATTTAAAGTGGATTCCAGATCATGCTATCGCCCCAATCCTCATTATCATTGGCGGCTTAATGATTCAAAATATACGACATATGGATCTTCGTGATTTAACAGAGGCATTTCCAGCCATTTTTATCATTGCAATGATTCCATTTACGTACAGTATCGCAGATGGAATTGCCATCGGTTTTATTCTGTATCCAATTTTAAAATTGGCTACAGGTAAAGCGAGAGAAGTATCCATTCCTCTATATATCATTGCTGCATTGTTCCTTATGAACTTTTTTGTTCATTCGATTCATTAAAGCGGTAAAGAACTCAAGTGGATTTGCTCATCATTACGATTAAAATCGTAGTTATGAGCTGTCTGCTTGAGTTTTTTGTCCTTACAGCTACTTCCAAATTCCGTGGACTTTCCACATATTTCTTGGTATTATTATAGTGATTAATGAAACTTTAGAACTATTTTTATGCATATATCAGGAAACCAGCAGGGGTGAGTGTAATGGAAGTGTTTGTAGCGAGACAGCCAATTTTTGATCGGAATGGAGAAACCGTAGCTTATGAGCTTCTTTACCGAAACAATGAATTGAATATGTTTCCGAATATAGATGGAGACCAGGCCACGGCCGATGTCATTATTAACAGCTATTTAAATATTGGTCTTGAAAGCTTGTCCGCTGGTAAGCCATGCTTCATCAATTTCACAGAAAATCTTTTAAGGGATAAAGTGCCTACCTACTTCAAACCCAAGGAAATTGTCGTGGAGATTTTGGAAAATGTAATTCCAAGTCCTGAAATCCTGAAGGTTTGCTTAGAGTTAAAGGAGCTGGGTTATAAAATCGCATTAGACGATTTTGTCTTTAATGAATCGGATCCTAACTACTTAAAATTAATGAAAATTGCGGATTATGTGAAGGTTGATTTTCTACATACCACAGACACTAACCGGGGAACGATTGAAGTTTTCGCTAATTTACTGGGGTACAAGCTCCTGGCAGAAAAAGTGGAGACAGTGGAACAATATGAAAAAGCTAGGAAAAACGGTTACCATTTCTTTCAAGGGTATTTCTTTAGTAAACCAAAAATCATTTCTACCCATGACGTACCTACCTATTTTCATTCCTATTATTCGATTATTCAAAGTCTGGAAATGACGGAACCTAGCATTGATGTGATTAGTCGATTGATTGAACAGGATCTTTCTTTGTCCTATAAACTTTTAAAATTAATTAATTCACCTTCTTACCGACCTAAACATAAAATTCATTCTATTCGACAGGCTATTGTTCTATTGGGTCTTCTGGAAATTAAACGGTGGATTTATGTTTTAGCGGTTAGGGAGCAGGTTGGTAAAAGGAAGCAATTAGAAAACGAAGTTATTACATTATCTTTAACAAGGGCAAAAATGTGTGAGCTGCTGGCAGAGAAGCACAATCGCTGTTCAATGAAGTCGAGCTATTTCCTTACGGGTATGTTTTCATTAATGGAAACGATATTATCTATGCCAATTGAAGTAATCCTGAATGAATTACCATTGAATGAAGAGATCTGTGAAGCACTAACGGGTACCTCAAACGATTTCAAAGACATTCTGGAGCTGGTTATTTTGTTTGAAAAAGCTGACTGGACAGCAATCGAAACAAAAATGGCCGAACTGAAGTTGAACAAAGGAGATGTGATGGAATGCTATCAAACATCATGTAAATGGGCACGAGACCTCTTACAAGATGAAATAGCAGAGATCAGTTAGTTACCAAACACGTTTATATTCCCCTGGAGTCAGATATTTCCTTTGAGGCTTTATATATCTCTTCAATTCAACTAGAAGTAACCGCTGGAGGTGCTTAGAAGATATTTGTCGGGCTACATCTTTAGGAAAAGGATAAATGCCGATTTGATTAAAACGCACACGAAAGAGACCTTCATGTAAAAGGTCTTTTTTGTCATTCAGAATATGGGCCAATACAGTCACTACCCGGGAATGGTATTCGTCACCCGCTTCTTCTACCTCTTGAACTTGAAACCGAAAAGTATACTCATCCTTCATGATCATCATCACCCATTCCCATTGTCTCTAAATGGACGAAGAAATTCAACTTTTACCTTTCTACAAGTCACACCAAGAGGATTATCTTAAATAATATCGGGTGAGATGATTGCGAAAAGAGCTTGTTTGTGGCAAGCTAAGACTATTAAGAATAGTTTACTAGTAAATTACCGTGGAGGGATTCACGATGAACTTGAATCTAATTAAATGTCATGGCTCAGGAAATGACTTTTTACTAATTGATGAAATGACGAATGGTTATGAATTCACTGAAGAAGCAAGGCAAAATCTTGCCCTTGCGCTATGTGATCGAAAGTCGGGTATTGGAGCGGATGGAATCCTATTTGTGTTATCAAGTGAACATTGCGATGCACAAATGAGAGTATTCAATGCAGATGGATCTGAAGCATCCATGTGCGGGAATGGACTTCGTTGTGTAGGTCGCTATGTGTGTGAGCTTCTCGACAAAACGACGATTGTGATTCAGACGATGAAAGCTGATCTGCGTGTTTCAGCACAAGAGGCTATCTATGAAAATATACCGACGTATAATGTTGAAATTTCTCCTGTATTATTTGAATTGGATAAATTGCCGATGAATATGGATCGTGAGGCGTTAGTGGACGAGATGATTCCTGAAATTTCAGATCGACTATCGTTTACTGCACTGGCGGTCCCCAACCCTCATCTAATTAGTGTTGTAAGCACAGAACATATTCTTTCGAATGAACAGAAGACGATTGCTGAAACAGTAAATGGTCCCAATAATCTCTTTCCTGATGGAGTCAATGTAAGTTTTGTTCATCCATTAGAAAAAGGTGCGATTTATGTTCGTACATTCGAAAGAGGTGTAGGCTTTACAAATGCTTGTGGAACGGCTATGTCTGCTTCCAGTCTTGTGACATGCTTACTCGATCAGAATGAGTTCGGCAAGGAAATAGATGTATATAATAATGGGGGAAAAGTACGTGTCGTGGTGAACCAATTAGGTGAAGGGCAATACAATATGGAGTTGATCGGGAATGCAACATATCTCTACCAGGCCCAGTTTGAATTGTCTATCTCGCATCCTGAGGATTATCGTGAGATTTCCAGACAGGATTTCACTGAAGAAGGAACGTACGAACTGCTTCAAAATCATGCCAAATCAATTGTCGATAGTAAAGTATTTATGAGTGCCTAAACGAATAAAAGAACTTGATGTGCAAGTTCAGACGAGAGTGTCCAAAAGAGCTAAGCTTTTGGGACACTCTTTTTTTTGTTGTTGGATTGCTGTTTCAAAAATTGAATCACCTTATCAAATGGCTGGAGGTCTTTTACCCATTCGAATCTAGTAAAGGGACATCCCATCTTCTGGAACCTCTGCAGAACAACATCTATAGTAAAATGTTCTGGATGAAGGTCCTCATTTACTTCATACCACCAGAGTGGAGTTGCTACTAAAGCATCTTCATTACCCCTTAAGGAATAAGGCGCAATGATGGTTTTTCCTTCTCCATGCTGAATGTAGTCCACATATAACCTGCCTTTTCGGTTCTTTTTTAACCGCTCGATCGTAAAATCTTCAGGATAATTGGTTACAAGGTAGTGTGCGATGAATTCAGTAAACAAGCCGGTGTCCTTCCATGTGTAACCCGGAGGTATGGGAATATACACTTGCAGTCCCTTATTCCCCGACGTTTTAACAAAACTATGCAGGTTGAGTCGGTCGAATAGTTCTTTCATAATGGAAGCCGCTTTAACCGCCAGGGAGAATTGATCCCTGCCTGGTGGATCTAAATCAAAGACAACTTCAGTGACCGATGAATCCTTTGTCCTTTGGAAAGGAATGTGAAATTCCAATGCAAGCTGATTTCCAAGCCAAATCAATGTCTCCAAGTTATTGCATACCGTATAGTCGATGTTGTCCTCCTTGTACGTTTCAATAAATGAAGGGGCGTAATCAGGCGTATTTTTTTGATAAAATGATTCACCAAAGAGCCCGTGTGGAAAACGAATACAAGTCAATGGCCTATCCTGCAGGAAAGGCAAAATAGCGACGGACATCTTCCTAAGATACCGAACGTAATCAAGCTTAGTCATTGAGACTTTCTGGAACAATTCCTTATCAGGATGAGTGATTTCAACTCCAGGAGGAAGTGATGCTTCGTCCAGCTTGAATTGCTCCATTGTGCAGGATTTTGGAGAAATGGAGAATAGAAATCGATGAAAATGTGGTTCTCTCAGTTGACCCTCATACCAATTCAAATATGAAATTTCCACAGTTATAGCCGGGTCTATGTAGTGAAGGGAATGCTCATTCTTCGTACTATTCTTTTTAATCATTGCTTTTAATGTTTTTTTCTCTTCAGGAGAAAGACCAAAGTGAAATAAGCCAATAGGAATAATCTTTTCGTCATCGAAAATGCCAATGTGAAAGTAATCGTTCGTTTCATCAAGCGCAGTGATGAAACAGTGACAGTGTTTCCAATTCTTGGTTTTCACCCAGCTCGTACTACGTTTTCCCGCTTCCCACTTACTATGCTTCCTCTTGGCGACAACACCCTCACCTTCCTCTTTTTCTACAAGTTCCCATATTTCCTGCCGATCCTTGAAATAGGAAACCATTTGAAGGGAAGATGGGTGAGAAGGCGACGGATCTAACGGCAATTGAAGAAAGGTAAAAACCTCTTTCAATTTTTCTTTTCTTGTAAGGTAGGGTTCGGGGGCAAATGATTTCTTTCCAAACTGGAGTAAATCGAAAGCCAGAAATTTAACGGGTCTCCCGGCTGCAGCATGATCAATTTTCTGCTTATTGCGCATTCTGCCTCTTACCTGCAATTCAAAGAATTCACTGCTGTAGGGAGAACGTAACAGGGCAATCTCCCCATCCAAAATGATAGGAACGGTTAAGTTTTTTTTATTGAGTAAATTTTTAATCTGTTCTTCAATTTCCGGGAAGTGAGGAAGCAATTCCTTCCCGTTTCGACTTTGAAGGCTTATCTGATTCTTAGAATGAACGTTGAGAACTGCGCGAAACCCATCATATTTCACTTCATAAAGCCAGTCCTCATTTTCAGGGAGTTCATCATATAAGGTAGGTAGCATCGGTTTCATATCTATTCACCTGATTTTTAGTATTAGTGTGACCAATGAGGGTTTATTTATTTCCAAATGTTTAAGGGAATGAAGAGTATCGATCAACTAAATGATAATGATAAGGGATTAGTTTATGTGAAGGAGGGTATTGATATATGCATACGATTTGGAAAGGCTCTATCAGTTTTGGACTGGTTAACATCCCCATTAAACTTCATTCTGCTACAGAAGATCGTGATATAAAGCTTCGTTCACTTCATAAAGAGTGTCATACTCCAATTAAATATGAAAAAGTATGCCCAGCTTGTGATAAAGAAATCGAACATGATGACATCGTTAAGGGTTATGAAGTGACCAAGGGGAAATTTGTCGTTCTTGAAGAAGAGGAATTGAAGGAATTGAAGGAAGCAAACGGGGATAAAGCAGTGGAAATAGTAGACTTTATCAAAATGGAGGAAATCGACCCCATATTCTTTGATCGGAGTTATTTCGTTTCACCTAATGATGGAGGGAAAAAAGCATATTCATTATTGCGAAAAGCTCTTCAGGAATCCGGGAAAGTTGGGATTGCCAAGATCACGATGCGTTCGAAGGAACAACTCTCCATCGTTCGGGTGTATGAGAATACGCTTGTAATGGAAACCATTCATTATCCAGATGAGGTAAGAGGCACGGGTGATGTACCGAATGTTCCAGAAGAAGATGAAATAACGGACAAAGAGCTGGAAACAGCAACGATGTTGATTGATCAGCTTACAACTGAATTTCAACCGGAGAATTATAAAGATCAGTATCGTGAACGCTTGAGTCAGTTGATTGAATCAAAGCAAACCGGGGAAAAGGTAGTCACAACGAAAGAAAAAGAGCCAAGAGAAAATGTGACAGATTTAATGGCGGCACTTCAAGCCTCCATTGATTCATCCAAACCTAAAAAGACGAAAAAACAAACGAAAAAGAAAACGACTTCAAAGAAAAAAGCTCAATAAAATATAAGTCGTGAATAAAGAGAGGGACAAGTTTTGGAGGAGAAAGAAATAAAACAAGGAATATTTGTTGTCCTATCAGTCATTTGTCTAATTGCATTTACATGGGGATTCGTCACGATTGTAGAGGAGTGGAAAGAAAATGAAATCGCACAATTTGACAATGGTGTTTCTGAGATTGTAAGAGGGTTCATTTCCCCGAGGTTAACGACCTTTATGACGTCGATTACCTTTTTGGGTGGCGTGGAAGGGATCACAATATTTGCAATTTGTGTTGTGGTCATACTTTTGTTTCTCAAGAAGTATCCACTTGCTCTGTTTGTAGGAATTACCATCACAACAGGAGCAGGATTTAATTGGCTGCTAAAATGGATTTTCAAACGGGAAAGACCTGATATTGAAGCACTGATCGAGCAAGGCGGTTATAGTTTTCCCAGTGGTCATTCCATGAGTTCCTTTGTATTCTACGGAACCCTTGCATTCATATTATTTCGGGCATTAGATCATAAACGGTATAAGTGGGCAAGTGTCATTGCTGTCAGCTTCCTAGTGCTATTGATTGGTCTTAGCAGAGTGTATTTAGGGGTACATTATCCAAGTGACATTCTTGGAGGTTTCACTGCGGGAGGTGCATGGTTGACGCTTTGTACCGTCATTTATGCTTACTTCCATAAACGAAAACATTGGAAAGAAAGAGAGAATTAAGTAGAAATAAAGCGCACAGAAATTCTTCTGAGCGCTTATTTCCTTTTATCATTAAAATAAATTAAAAATATACGGTCCAATTAAAGTGGCATAGAGTAGAATATAAATACCCATGAAATAGAATACTCCACCAAAAGTACCCCAGTCAGGATCTCTCCCAACTTTCCATAATAGTGAAGTAATGGCGCTGATAACGAGTAATACTATATATTCACTTCCTGAAAACATCAGGTATTCCGGAGCAGCAAAGTAGAAATAATCGCCCATCGCTTTAGTGATGAAGGTTATCGGCATTACTAAAAACATAATGATAGAGGCATATTCAACCCAGTTGATCTCTTCCTTCTCAAATATATTTGGTTTAAAAATATAAAGCAGAATTAAAAGAAATAGGGAAGGCAGTACCCAATAAAATGAAACCATGATCGTGATTAAGCTGCTGAATATCATTAGTACGGAATTGTTTACGGCTTCTTTGACACTTCGTTTCGACCATTCTATGCTATCGGCGATAACTTGTGCATCTTGTGAAGCGCCAAATAATTCATACGTATCTCCATCATAATCCAACCAAGCAATATTCTTATTGGTAAGCTGAAGTGGAGAATAAGTAAAATGTTTTGTTGTACTGACCGGTGCCGCTGTTAATTGATTAGAGTCACTGAAGGGTGCTACATATAGACTGATCGCATTATCATCCCCAACCCGATGACCTTCAGATGTGAAGAGAATGGATTTTTCTCCATTAATGGAAAGAAGTTGTGCGGTTCTTGGACTTTGAAGTTTGCTCCCTGACCTTTCGTTCATAAAATCGATTTTTGTGGGCTTCAAAATAGAAGATCCTATTTCATCCATCGGTGTTTGTAACTTGAAAATCTTATATGACAATGTGCCCTGGGCTCTCATCTCTTCATTATATAGAAGTGTTAATTGATTATTTTCCGCGGTAAAGGTTAATCCATTAATGTGGTGATTCGTTGCTGTGTTTACGATTGCAAATGGATTTTTCACTACTTGGAACGTATCATCCATGTAGTACAGGTGAGAGTGACCGTCATCTATTTTAACCTGTACTACGGCACTGCCACTATTTCCAATATAGACGTCCAGGATTTCATTAGAAAAGCTGAAAACCTCTTTCGTTGATAAATCAGTAGGATTAAGAGAAAAAAGGTTCTCTTTATTCCAGAAATACACAAAGTTCATTGCCGCACTGGTTCCTGTTGCTTCCTCAGCAATCGTCATTACTTCATTATTCTCTGAAGAGATTAACTTGTCATCCTTGATCTGAATGACCTTCGTACCGTCTGTCCAAAAAGGGTGGCCCCGGGTAACGCTGGTGTCTAGCGTTGTTTCACTGGTTGAATCCAGTGACCCCTCGAAAGTAAACCCTGTAATTTTCCCGTTACTTGCCAAGAAGAGTGCTTTATTTCCATTAAAGATAACAGGGCGTTCTTCAGAAGTGTAGTTTAATGGGATGGATCTACTCCAATCAGGCTGTGGTTGTTCTTTTACTTGTAACAGCTGGTGAAGAAATAATGCTCCTATAAACAGGATGATTAACACTAAAGGTATTCCAAATGATTTGAATTTCTCTTTCAAACATATCCCCCTCGATTCTCTATCTCTATAATATAAGCTCAATTTAGAATTTTATCATAATTCACATTTTAAGGCGCCAAATATTTCCTTATATAAATAAACGTTTTATGTTGACATTTATTATTAGAGGGATTACAATGATATTGAAAATCATTCTCATTTGAACAAAAGAGTTCCCCCTCTTTCAATAGAGAGAATGGTTCATGAAAAACCCCCTTTATTAAATATAAAAAGACAGACCGGATGCATATACTTCCGGTCTGTCTTTTTATATTGCATTTCATTTCTTCCTGTCGTAAATTGTTAAAGGATGTGTATTTCAAGGAGGGATAAAAGTAAGTGGATCATAATGAAGATAAACGGTTCAGGGTTGCTGGTCACGAGGCACTGATAGGAATAGCACTTGTTCTTATAAATTTCTTATGGTGGTATGGTTTTGCATTCGGTTTAGGTGGTCAACAGGTTTCAGATTACGATTGGATCCTCGGGATGCCTGAATGGTTTTTTTACAGCTGCATCGTTGGCTTTTTTCTTATGGTATTGTTAGTGATTATCGTCGTAAAGTACATGCTTACTGACATTCCTTTTGACGATGAGGGGGATGATCATGAATAGTTTGGCATTGATTCCCTTATTCGCTTTTTTAATCTTGATTTTTATTGTGGGAATTTATGCGGCCAGAAATGTGAGTAGAGCAGATTCCTTTGTCCAGGAATACTTCTTGGGAAGCCGTCAGCTTGGCGGATTTATCTTGGCGATGACCATGATTGCGACCTATGGAAGTGCCAGTAGTTTCATCGGAGGGCCGGGCGCAGCATATACATATGGTTTATCGTGGGTTCTTTTGGCCATGTCACAGGTTGTGACAGGTTACTTTGTTCTCCTTATACTTGGGAAAAAGTTCGCGATTATGGCCCGGAAATACAAGGCCGTTACTTTGATCGACTATCTACAAGGCAGATATGGCAGCAATAAGATCACGATTCTATCGGCCATCAGTATCATCATCTTTTTATTCTCAGCCATGATTGCTCAATGGGTAGGGGGAGCGCGGCTCATTGAATCTTTAACCGGTTTATCTTACGAGAGTGCTCTTTTTCTGTTTGCCGTATCGGTACTTGTTTACGTCATTATCGGGGGCTTTCGTGCGGTTGCCATCACGGATGCCATTCAAGGTGTGGTCATGCTTGGTGGGACCATTATTCTGTTGATTGCCACTATCATAGCCGGAGGTGGCATGGAGAACATCATGATGGGATTGAAAGCGGAAAACCCTGACTTATTAAGTCCACATGGTCCTGATGGAGAATTAAGTGCCCGCTATATTTCTTCTTTCTGGATTTTAGTGGGTGTGGGTGTTGTCGGATTACCTCAAGTGGCAGTTAGAGCCATGAGCTATAAGAATTCCAGATCCTTGCACAGAGCGCTCATAATCGGAACCATTGTGGTCGGGTCCATTATGCTCGGTATGCACTTGATTGGTGTGCTTGCAAGGGTCGTAGTCCCGGGAATAGAAGTGGCTGATAAAGTCATGCCCCTTCTCGCATTAGAAGTTCTTCCACCATGGCTTGCCGGGATTGTCCTGGCTGCTCCAATGGCCGCGATCATGTCGACAGTGGATTCGTTATTATTGATTGTATCCTCGGCTATTGTGAAAGATGTGTATATGAATTTCATCAATAAGGATGCAAAGGAAAAACAAGTCAAAAAAATCAGCTTTTGGGTGACTAGTATAACGGGAATACTCGTTTTTCTTATGGCGCTGAGTCCGCCTGAATTAATTATCTGGCTTAATTTATTTTCATTTGGAGGACTTGAAGCTGTATTTATCTGGCCAATCGTTTTAGGTTTATATTGGAAAAAAGGAAATGCTCATGGTGCCTTTGCTTCTATGATTTCAGGACTGGTAGCGTACATCTTATTTCACAGTTTCGCACCTAATTATCTGGATATGCACACGGTCATTTTTCCAATTGTCATTTCGTTTTTCATGTATGTGGTCGTTTCCCTTTTTACTCAAGCACAATATCGGCAGAATGGATGGGTTTAACCCATCCATTTTTGTATTTAATAAGGGAAAAGCGTACATTTTAGAAAAGAATCAATGAATGGGGTGAAGTATCTTGGAAAATTCTGTTGTCATAATAGGTGGAGGAATCGGCGGTCTGACCGCAGCTTCACTCCTTGGAAGTGCTGATTACAATGTACAGATTCTTGAGGCTTCCAGGGAATGGGGAGGATGCGCTGGTAAATTCCAGAGAGGAAAAGCCTTATTTCCCGTAGGGGCGACTCTTGGAATGGGTTTTGAAAAAGGAGGGATCCATCAGCGTATTTTTGACTATTTAGGGATAGAACCCCCTGTGTCTTTCATGCTTGATGAGGTTATGGACATTCATCTTCCTGACAAAACACTGATATTCTACCGTAATAGGGAAACACATGTGAATCAGTTGAAGAAAGCATATCCCGAAGTATCATCGAAGCTCAGCGCTTTTTATGAAGAAGTGTACAGGATAGCCGGCGAAATTCGAAAGCTGATGGTCGCGCTCCCGATACTTCCTCCTAAAACGCTAAAAGATTGGGTGGAGCTAACGATGAGTTTACACCCCAGAACTCTGACACTGATTCCTTCCTTCCAGAAAACAATGCTCGATTTATTAGAAAAACACGGAATCCACCAACATTCTTCTTTTAAGCATTTTATCGATGGACAACTGATCGATAGCATGCAGGTGACCAGCGATCAATGCTCTTTATTGCTGGGATGCCTCGGTTTGGATATTTATCATGAAGGAGCATTTTATCTGGATGGTGGATTATTCGAAATAGCCCATAGTCTTGTCGGATTTTCAGAATCCATAGGGGTTAAAGCGACTTTAGGGAGAAAGGTGGTTTGCATCGACCGTGATCATTCTGGTCATGAATGGATAATCCTTGATCATAGAGGCAATGAATATCGTGCAAATCATGTTGTATGCAACGTTCCGGTACAATCCTTAAAAAATCTTCTTCCCCCACAATATACACCCAAACTTGATACCTATCTAAAAGCAAAAGAGGATGAAGCAATTTGGGGCACCATGTCCCTATACATGTTATTGAAAGAAGAATCACTACCGGAATCCTATCCGTTGTTTTCCCAAATTTGTGCAAGCCCAAATGGAAATATGACAGAAGGGGACCATCTCTTCTTATCGCTATCCCATCCAAATGATCGTAAGCGTGCCCCGAAAGGATTCCGTACCTTAACGGTATCAACGCATACTAAATTAGAAGAATGGAAAACCAAAGAAAAATATGATTCATACAAGGAGGATCTTAAGGAGAAATTGATCAATTCCATAGAGTCAGTCATTCCAACTATAAGAGATAGCATTGTAGATATTTACCCTGGGGCACCTAAAGCATGGGAACGATTTACCGGGCCGCCCGGGGGCATAGTCGGGGATTTCCTCAATCTAATGACCATGCTCTCTTCAAGAGTCTCTCTCACAGGACTCCATTGAAAAATATATGGGTATGTGGAGATTCAGTCTTTCCAGGTGCAGGGACCATCGGTGTATCTGTAAGTGCTTACCATGTATTTCACTCCATTACAGGCAGAAAACTTCAGAGGTAAGAAGGAACCTCGACTACTTATGTCGAATTCTGGGAATGGGGTGATAATATGTACAAGCTGATACAGTATAAAGACCCGACAGTCTTCCACGAAAAGGTCCATTCCCTTTTAATGGAGGATGAAGCGGCGAATAACCTGCCTTTGGGTTTGTTGAACACGATGAAAACGAGTGACAAATATAAAGATCCTCTTCTTCTTTTATTGGAAAATGAGGTCGGGACGGTGATGGGATCTCTAATCATGACCCCTCCTCATTACCTTGTCAGTACACTTAAGGTGGAGAAAGAAGGCGTACATGAGATAGTCAAAGAGCTACATTCGTTTTGTGAAAATACGGGTATCAACTTCCCGGGTTTTTTAGCAGAGAAGGAGCTCGCACTTCAATTGACACACGCTTGGTGTCATTTAACGGGAGATAGATACAATGTGAAAATGAATCAGCGTGTATATCAACTGGGTAAAGTGAATGATATCCCGTTAAGCGGTGGGAAGATGATAGCTGTGCGTAAAGAACATGAAGAGCTCCTTGCCCAATGGTTGATAGGTTTTGTAGAAGATACCGGGGAACTGGCTCTTACTGAGGGAGAGGCATTGAATCGGTCAAGGGATATGATTGAAAATGAACCATATGTGTTTTTGTGGGAAGTGGATGGAAAGCCTGTTTCCATGGCACGGGGTGCAAGAAAAACGGAAAACGGCATTACCGTAAATTTTGTATACACCCCTTCAGAATACAGGAGAAAAGGGTACGCGTCTTCTGTTGTAGCAGAACTGAGCCGTCTTTTGTTGAAGGACCACTCCTTTTGTTCCCTTTATACGGACTTGGATAATCCTACCTCCAACAAGATTTATATGGAAATCGGCTATAAGCCCGTTTGCGATTCAATGATGATTTCCATTGTGTGAACCTTTTGATACATACCAGAATATTATTTTATATAAATAGTTGACATTGTGAAGGAAAGCTATTAGTATAATAAACAATTAATTAAATGAGCGAATGGCTTTGACGAAGAGGAGTACCTCTGATCGACACTTAAGAGAGCTGGTGTTTGGTGAGAACCAGTGTGAACGATCTTTGGGAATGGACTTCTGAGCCTCCAGACCGAAACTTTTAGGGAGTAGGCTTTGGCGAATGTCTTATCGTTACAAAAGACGCGTATTCAAGCAAACCGCTTCGATACGATTGAGTGGACTGTTCAGGCAGTCAACAAAGGTGGCACCACGGGTATCTCGTCCTTTACATGATGTAAATGGATAGGGATGCCCTTTTTTTATAACTTAATAATGATAAATCGTTGAGTAAGAGGAGTACATTCAAGTGATGCATGACAGAGAGCTAAGGATGGTGAGACCTTGGCATGATAGCTTGTGTGGAATGGACTTATGAGAGATGATCTGAATGGAAGTAGGATCGTACGGAATTCCACCGTTAAAAGGATAGAGTATCGGGTGATAGACCCCGTACTTGAAGCAAGAGGGGATACGTCAGCGTATCCCAATCAGAGGTGGCACCGCGGTCAGCATCGTCCTCTATGAACAGAGCTTTCTGTTCATAGGGGACTTTTTTATTTTATTTTAAGCGGAACATTGAATTGGAGGCATGAAATGATGAAACAGCAAGCATTGGATTATGTAGTGAAAGAATTAAATGGAGACATATTTACACCCATTTCACTTTTTCAATCGTTAAAAGGTAAGAAAAAATATTTATTGGAGAGCTCTTTGAAGCATGAACAATCCGGTCGGTATTCATTTGTAGGGAGTGATCCATTTTTAGAATGTAAAGCATACGGAAATGCCGTACAGTTAAAAAAATCATCTGTAAATGAAATTGATGAAATAGAGGGAAATCCCATTGAAATCATTCAAAGCCTCATACCTTCCAACCAATTAGAAGGTGCGCCTTTTCCTTTTACAGGTGGGGGGATTGGATATCTGGGATATGACGTTATTCGACACTACGAAGACATCGGTATAACTCCCCAAGATGAATTGGAAATGCCGGATATTCATCTCATGTTTTATGAAAAAGTCATTGTGTTTGATCATCTGGAGCACAAAGTATTTATTGTCGTCATGAATGAGTGGACAGAGGATCACATAGGAGATTTGGATAAAAAGGTGAAGGAAGTAGAGGCTGAGCTGAACAATGTGTATTTGAAAACTCATAAAAAGGAGCTGGATCGACTGTCCTTCCATGCTCAAACCTCGAAAGATGAATTCATGGAAAAGGTGGAAAGGGCAAAGCGATCCATAGGAGAAGGTGAGATATTTCAAGTCGTGCTCTCTCAAAGACTTAAGGCGTCCTTTTCTGGAGATCCCTTTTCATTCTATAGAAGCTTGAGGAAATCCAATCCGTCCCCTTACATGTTCTTCATTGATTTCGAGGATTATGTCGTAATGGGTGCATCACCAGAAAGCTTGCTGAAAGTTCAAGGGAGGGAAATCACCACGAATCCAATCGCAGGAACGCGCAGAAGGGGAGAAACACATGATCTGGACAGGGAGCTCGAGAAGGAATTACTGACAGATGAAAAAGAAATCGCTGAACATCGAATGCTGGTTGACTTAGGCAGGAATGATTTAGGCAGAGTCTGTGAAATAGGCTCCATTTACCTTTCAAAGTATTTAACAATTGAGAGATATAAATATGTCATGCACATCGTTTCGGAAGTAAAGGGTGAATTAAAAGAAGAAGTAACACCACTGGAAGCATTATCAAACTGCTTACCGGCTGGTACCGTCAGTGGAGCACCGAAAATCAGGGCGATGCAAATCATCAATGAACTTGAAACCACAAAGCGCGGCGTGTACTCAGGTGCTGTCGGGTATATCGGGGTAAATGGGAATTTGGATTTTGCCCTTGCCATACGGACGATGGTTCTTAAAGATAAAACGGCATATGTTCAAGCTGGTGCCGGGATTGTTTATGATTCAGACCCAGCCAGTGAATATGAAGAAACGATGAATAAAGCTAAATCATTATTGGAGGTGACAGGATGATCCTTCTTATTGATAACTATGATTCCTTTACGTATAACCTGTATCAGTATATAGAAGAGCTCGGTGAAGAAGTAATCGTGAAACGGAATGATGCTATTTCATTAGAAGAAATCAAAGAATTGAGTCCTGCGGGAATCATTCTATCACCTGGTCCTGGGAAACCGGAAAATGCGGGCATTTGTATCTCGATAATACAGAATCTTCACGCTAGTGTGCCGATTTTAGGGGTTTGTTTAGGGCATCAGGCAATCGGGGCAGCATTCGGAGCAACCATCGAAGTGGCTGAGAAAGTCATGCACGGAAAAACATCCCTCATTAAACACGATGGCGGCGGAGTATTCGAATATCTTCCACAGCCATTAGAGGTGATGAGATATCATTCCCTGGTGATTAAGAATGGGACCCTTCCGACGCAATTAGAGACTGTCGCTTTGTCCATGGATGATAGAGAAATCATGGCGATAAAGCATATGAAGTATCCGATGTACGGTCTTCAATTTCATCCGGAATCCATCGGTACGAAAACAGGAAAGAAAATCATTCAAAACTTTTTAGTTCAGATGAGGAAGGAGAATAACCGTGAAACCCTATCTACAGAAGCTATCTAACGGGCATTCATTAGAGAGAGAAGAGATGAGAGGGGCAGTAGAGAAATTGTTCAATGAAGAAACAACGGATAGTCAAATCGCCTGTTTCCTGACCTTGTTAAAAATGAAGGGGGAAACTGTAGATGAAATTACCGCCCTTGTTGAAGTTTTAAGGGAGAAAGCGATGCCGATTAAAAGCACGGTACCAGGAATATTGGATAACTGCGGAACAGGTGGAGACGGATCCCAAAGCTTTAATATTAGTACAACGAGTGCATTTGTTCTTGCCGGGGCCGGGGTGAAGGTCGCGAAACACGGTAACAGAAGTATATCCAGTAAAACAGGTAGTGCTGATGTGTTAGAACATTTAGGGGTAGCCCTCGATTTTCAATCACATGAGGTGGAAAGTTTACTGGATGAAACCAATATTGCTTTTCTATTTGCACCCCATATCCACTCAGGTTTAAAAAAGGTAATGAAGGTCCGGAAAGAATTAAGGATTCCTACCATCTTTAATCTTATTGGACCATTAACGAATCCGGTTCATCTGGAAACTCAGCTCCTAGGGGTATATAGAAGAGATAAATTAGAAACGATGGCGCATGTTTTACATGAATTAGGCAGAAAACGAGCGATTGTGCTTAATGGAGCTGATTACATGGATGAAGCCTCATTAGCAGGAGAAAATCATCTCGTTCTGCTGGATCAAGGGGAAATTACTTCACTTATATTAAAGGGAGAAGATGTCGGCCTTCCATATTATTCCCTCGAAGAGATACGTGGGGGGGACGCGGGAGACAATGCCATTATTTTAGAACAAGTATTAAGTGGGAAGGAAGGAGCTTACACTGATACGGTCTTATTCAATGCTGGAATCGGTCTGTACGCTCATGGCAAAGCAGCCACTTTTCTAGAAGGTGTAAAGCTTGCCAGGGAAAGTATAGAAAGCGGTCGTGCTAAAGAAAAGCTCCACTCCTTGGTCCGTTATAGTCAACAACGTCGAAAGCAGGTGATTTAATTGTCTACCATACTACAAACCATTCTTGAAAGAAAGAAAGTGGAAGTGGAAGAGTTAAAAAATGCAGGGTATGAATCCTATAATTATAAGGGGACTCCCGATCATTCCTTATATGAAGCTTTAAAATCAGCATCCAGATTGCAGGTAATTGCAGAAATTAAGAGGGCATCTCCATCAAAAGGAGATATCCGAACAGGAGTGAATCCCGTGGTTCAAGCCAAGAAGTATGAAGAAGCGGGAGCATGTGCCATATCGGTATTAACCGATGCTCCTTTCTTTAAAGGGAGTATGGAAGATCTCGCAAATGTTCGAAAAGTAGTCTCCCTCCCTATTCTGTGTAAAGACTTTATTATCGATGAAATCCAGATTGATCGTGCCAAAGATGCCGGGGCAAATGTCATTCTTCTTATAGTGGCTGCCCTGGATGATAATAGATTACAAGAATTATATTCTTATGCAACGAAGCTTGGCCTGGAAGTTCTGGTAGAAGTTCATAATGAAGAAGAAATGAATGTCGCTTTGGAATTAGGGGCAACCATTATTGGTGTGAATAATCGTAACCTGAAAACCTTTGAAGTAAATCTTCTGATTACAGAAACTCTCGGCTCCATGGTAAATGGAACAGATATCGTGTTCATAAGTGAAAGCGGTATAAGAAATGAAGATGACTGTCACCGAGTCGTAAACGCAGGTGCGGATGGGGTACTCGTCGGAGAGACGTTAATGAGAAGTGATGACCCTGCAACTAAGCTTGCTTCCTTACAAGTGAGAAAAGGCGTGGTGAAATGACCAGAGTAAAGGTGTGTGGAATAAGAAGACAAGAAGAGGCGCAGTGGGCACTTGAATCGGGAGCTGATGCGATAGGATTCGTGTTCGCTGATAGTAAAAGAAAAATTGACGTAGAATCAGCGGCACTAATAAGTGCTTCACTACCTTCGAATGTATTAAAAATTGGCGTGTTTGTAAATGAGGCTAAAGAAAAGATGGAGGAAATATCCAGAACGGTAAATCTAGATTACGTACAGCTTCATGGCGATGAATCAGTCCAATTTTGTGATAGTCTCAATCTCCCTTTTATCAAGGCGGTTTCGATAAAGGAAAAAGAAGACTTAGATGGGATCGAACACTTTGGCGGAGAGATGATTTTGGTGGACAGTGGAAATGGGCCACATCGTGGAGGGAATGGGACAACGTTTAATTGGGATTATGTCCATTCACTAAACATCCCTCAACACTTGATCCTTGCCGGTGGATTGAATCTGGATAATATTCGGCAGGCGATCACAAAGGTCTGTCCCTATATGGTGGATGTTTCAAGTGGTGTGGAGACGGATGGAAAGAAGGATAGAAGGAAGATAGAATCATTTATTCGAGAGGCGAAGTCGGTATAACGATTGATTAAATCAATGAATGGAGGAATTGAGATGATATACTCACAACCAGATCAAAAAGGGTTATTCGGGCAATTCGGGGGAAGGTTCGTTCCGGAATCATTGATGAAGGCAGTTCAAGAATTGGAAAAGGCTTATGATGAAGCCTCTAAGGATGAAGGATTCCAAGAGAAACTTCAAAACTATTTAAAGGATTATGTAGGAAGAGAAAACCCACTCTACTTTGCTGAAAATCTAAGCAAACAGGTAGGTGGAGCGAAAATCTATTTAAAACGTGAGGATCTCAATCATACGGGTGCTCACAAAATCAATAATACAATCGGTCAGGCACTGCTTGCAGAACGGATGGGCAAAAGAAAAATCGTGGCGGAAACAGGAGCAGGGCAGCACGGTGTCGCAACGGCAACCGTATGTGCCCTTTTAAACCTGGATTGCGTCATTTTTATGGGTGAGGAAGATATTCGCAGACAGAAGCTCAACGTATTCAGAATGGAGTTACTGGGAGCGAAAGTGGTGAGTGTCACCCAGGGAAGTGCCACATTAAAAGATGCAGTCAATGAAGCCCTGCGCTACTGGGTAGCAAATGTAGAGGACACTCACTATATTATCGGTTCCGTGTTAGGGCCACACCCATTTCCTAAAATGGTACGGGATTTTCAAAGTGTGATCGGTAAGGAAACAAAGCGACAGTTCTTCGAAAAGGAACAATGCCTCCCTAAGGCCATTGTCGCTTGTGTTGGAGGCGGCAGCAATGCCATCGGAATGTTTCACCCGTTCATTGATGATAGGGAAGTTGACTTATACGGTGTGGAAGCGGCTGGAAGCGGGGTTGAAACCGACAAACATGCAGCCACATTAACAAAGGGGTCCGTCGGGATTCTTCATGGCAGCATGATGTACCTGCTGCAAAATGATGAAGGGCAGATTCAAGAAGCCCACTCTGTTTCAGCAGGCCTTGATTACCCTGGTGTCGGGCCGGAGCATAGCTACTTGAAAGACATTGATAGAGTGGAATATACGTCCATTTCAGACCGGGAAGCATTAGATGCATTTAAGCAACTGTCCCAGACAGAAGGAATCATACCAGCACTTGAAAGCTCACACGCAGTCGCCTATGCGGTGAAGTTAGCAGGAAAAATGAGAAAAGAAGAGTCAGTAGTGATTTGTTTATCCGGCAGAGGGGATAAAGATGTGGAACAAGTGAAAGAGTTACTGGGAGGTAGTCAACATGGGTAAATCATTTCTTGAGAATACGTTTAAAGCTGAACTGGATAAAGGAAACAAACTATTCATTCCTTACGTGATGGCAGGGGATGGGGGTATAGAGAACTTGATATCGACCTTGAAAATGCTCGAAGAAAGAGGGGCGACGGCCATAGAAGTCGGGATTCCGTTCTCTGATCCCGTTGCCGATGGCCCGACCATCCAAGAGGCAGGGAAGCGGGCACTAGAGAACGGGACGACACTGCAAAAGGTGTTTGAAGTGCTTAATGAGAGTAGAAAGGAAATTGGCATTCCGTTAGTCTTTATGACGTATATTAATCCCATTTACAAATATGGAGTAGAGCGTTTCTTTCAGGAATGTAAGAATGCAGGGGTGGACGGTGTGATCATTCCTGATCTGCCACTTGAACATCATGAATTGGTTAGGGAACCATCTCAAGAAAATGGAATTGCCATTATTCAATTAGCAACGCTTACGAGTCCGTTAGAGAGAATTCAGGAATTGGCTTCCGTCACTGAAGGGTTCCTTTATGCTGTTACGATTAATGGTATTACTGGAACGAGAGAAGGATTTGGAAACAATATTTCAAATCACCTGAATAAATTAAAAGAAAACAGTCAAGTCCCAGTACTTGCCGGGTTTGGAATATCTACTCCTGAACATGTGCGTACCATGAGTAAATACTGTGATGGAGTAGTCGTTGGAAGCAAAATAATCGATTTGATTCAGCATGGATCATTTGATGAAATAAAAGAATTAATCAGTGCTTCAAAGGCTGAAGAATTAAAATTGTAAAGATTACTGAATTCTTCGTAAATAAATGAACGCCTAGATTAACAGATTCTAAATCTATGTTAAATAAAGGTAAATAGCCTTCTTTTTACTCCTGAAATCAGTATGCTAGAGATGTAGTTGAACAAAGCATCATAACAGGAGGCTATTAAAAATGAAAAGTATGAAAAAGTGGTTATTAATGTCAATGACAGCTCTATCAGTAGTAACATTTGCAGCCGGATGCAGTGGAGACACAGAGGAAGACACAGGTACTGAAACGGAAGAAAACATGGAAGAAGAAAGCAACACTGAAGAAAACAATACAGAAGAATAAAATGGTAACAGTCAGTCCTAATTGGTCTGGCTGTTTTATTTTTGAACCTGAAATGCGAAGATAAAAGTTGTATTGTACTACTATTTCTATTAATCTGACAACATAAGACATATTTGATAGAGAGGTAAAGCGGATGACGATTCCAAACCGATTAAAAATAGGAGATACAATCGGGATTTGTTCCCCATCTTCCCCAGTCGCTGCTCATTGCCCTAAGAGATTGAAAAGAGGGATTGAAGAGCTTAAGAATTTAGGCTTTAACGTGAAAGTAGCGCCAAACACGGTGAAAATTGAAGAGTATATGGCTGGTACTATCGAGGAAAGAGTGGAGGACCTACATAATCTCTTCAGGGATAAAGATGTAAAAGCCATCATCACCACCATTGGAGGGACCTGTTCTCATCAACTACTGGATTTTCTGGATTTCTCTTTAATCCAAAAGCATCCAAAGATATTCCTCGGATACAGTGACATAACGGCTCTCCACTTGGCCATTTATCAAAAGACCGGTCTCACAACATATGTTGGACCTGCCGTTCTGCCACAGTTTGGAGAATATGGAGGACTGCAAACATACACAAAGCAACACTTCTTCCAATCACTCGTTCAAGGTGAAAGAGTAGATTACTCCGCCTCTTCTTCCTATGTAATGGAACATCTATGGTGGGACGAAGAAGACAATCGATTAAGAGAACAAATTGTAAATAAGGGACCTTATGTAGTCAAAGAAGGGAGAGCAGAAGGGAAAATCATTGCAGCCAATATGGGAACCATGCTCCTTCTTGCAGGTACAGAATACTTTCCAGATCTCGATGGTTCCATCTTATGTATTGAAGATGATCCAGAGGAAACCCCGTCGTCAATTGATCGATACTTAACTCAACTCAGTCACATGGGTGTATATTCGAAAATTAATGGTCTAGTCGTTGGACGTTTTCATGATCACGTTGGCTTTAAAGAGAATCAACTGGCCGGCACTTTATCCCGTGTCACAGAGGAGTATGAAATCCCAGTCGTTACGGATCTGGATTTTGGTCATACTGACCCTATGTTTATCCTTCCAAACGGAATCCAAGCCCGGCTTGAAGTTCACGAAAATCAAATTGATTTCCATCTGGTGGAAAAGCCGGCTACATAATAAGGAGGAGTTCACATGATTCAAAGAAAAATGAATACAGTGTTTATTCCCGTTGTTAATCTAAAGGATTCTGTGGATTGGTACGAAAAAGTACTGGGTTTTGAAATCGATCCCGTGCAGTATAGTGAGATTGAGGACCTTCCCGTTTATACTTTTCAGATGGGGGAAACATCACTAACTTTAGAAGAGGAAAAAGGATTCACTCCACCTGCTTCAAATGTTCCAATATGCAATTTCCATACCACTCAAATTGAAAAAGTAAGAGAAGACTTTCACGAAAAGAAAGTCACATTTGAATCCGGGATCATCACGTTTCCCGACTTTTCTTATTTTAACTTTAGAGATGTCAACGGGAATTTATTAATGATTTGTACGGGTTAAAATGGATTAAGAACATTTAAACGGTAAAGGAAAAACCTCCTGTAAGAATTGATTTTCTTAAGGAGGTGCTTGTTTTTGCAAATCTACTTCACACACTTCACACATACCGTTAAAGCGGGTTTAACATTCTTATAAGAAAGAGTGATATCTTTAAAGCCAGCTTCATGCAAAGCTTCAGAAATGCTTTCGCCATAGTGTTTCGCCCTGCTATCCCTTTCTTCATCCCCGCGTGGTTGGACGGTAATGAGAAGGGTGCCACCTTTTTTTAACATATTATATAAATGTGAAAGTGATTTTTTCTGGTCCTTCCATAGAGGATAGTTATTGACGGAAAAAATCCTATCGTACTCATCATTGTTCAATTCAAATTGACTAATATCATGAACAAATAACCGAACTCTTCCATTCTCAATGGCTTTTTCATTCTTTTTCTGTGCAGCATTCTTCATTGTCTCAGAAATATCAACCCCATCCACAAGCGATTTAGGAAAACGACTGGAAATGCGATGAATACAATATCCGGGCCCGTAGCCTACTTCCAGAATATGATCGCCATCTTTAATGGACAATTGCTTAATGGACCAATAATTTATTTTTCGATTATCGAATTCCATTACTTTTCCGACAAACCAGCCGAGTAATCCATTAGGACGCTTGAATTGCTTTTGTAATGAAAACAACAGGGCATCACCTCTTTTGCTAAAATCTGGTCTAATAAAATAGTATCGTCTATTCACCTTTCCACTAATACTCACAATTAAAACCTTTAAAGCGATGTTGCAATTTTTTGAAAAAGTGGCATAATATAAACAAATCTAACTTGCGTTGAAGAGAAGAGTACATAGATGAGTCCTTAATCAGAGAGCTTCGGAAGCTGAAAAGAAGCAGGGTAACTCGTTATGGAAAATGGTCTCGGAGCATTCTACTCGAACCATTTTGGCGTAGGGTAGAACGGGAGTGGGCATCCGTTATCCATGTCACGGTATAAGAGCTTTTTTATGCTCCGTACTTGCTGAGATAGACTTGTGTGAGCAAGCTATAAACTAAGGTGGTACCACGAGTTCAACCCCTCGTCCTTAGATGTCGATTGATATCTAAGGACGAGGGGTTTTTTATATTGTTCAGGAGGAGGAAAAGGTCATGACTATATTTATTGGTGGCGCTTGGCCATACGCAAATGGCTCGTTACATTTAGGGCATATCGCAGCCCTATTGCCAGGGGACATTATTGCACGATATTACCGTTTAAAAGGAGAGGATGTTCTCTACGTGTCAGGAAGTGACTGTAATGGAACTCCCATCGGTATTCGGGCCAGACATGAAGGAACAAGTATTGAAGAGGTCGCGAATCGATATCACCACGAGTTCCTGGAGTGTTTTCACGCTTTAGGCTTTAGTTATGATGAGTATACAAGAACTGATCACTCACATCATCATGAAGAAGTTCAAAACATCTTTACCACTCTTTATCAACGGGGCTGGCTTTATGAAAAAGAAGTGGAGCAAACGTATTGTGAGCATGATCATCAATTTTTGCCTGATCGGTTTGTGGAAGGAGTCTGTCCCGTTTGTGGTTCGAGGGCAAGAGGTGATCAGTGTGATCAATGCTCGACGGTTTTAGACCCGACTGATTTAATGGATAAAACCTGCAAGCTCTGTGGTCATGAACCGGTGCTTAGGACGACAAAGCATTTATATTTCTCCCTTTCTAAATTGCAGGAACCTCTTCAACAATTACTGATGGATAACGGCACCGGGTGGAGAGATAATGCCCTTCAGCTCACAAGTCGCTATTTAAAAGAGGGCTTGCATGACCGACCGGTGACAAGGGATTTAGAGAATGGTGTGCAGGTCCCGATTCAAGGTTTTCAAGATAAGAAAATATATGTATGGATAGAGGCTGTGAGTGGCTATTTGAGTGCTTCAAAAAAGTGGGCGAGGGAGCATCAGCGTGAGTGGAAGGACTTTTGGCAGGAGGCAACCACGTCCTATTATGTACATGGAAAAGATAATATCCCTTTTCATAGTATTATTTGGCCCGCCATTCTTATAGGAATTGGCGAAGGGAATCTTCCTGACTATATTGTTTCAAATGAATATTTAACCCTTGAAAAAAGGAAAATTTCAACGAGCGGGAATTGGGCTGTTTGGGTGAAGGAACTTCTCAACGACTATCATCCAGATTCCATTCGGTATTTTCTTACCATTAATGCACCGGAAAAGAGAGATGCAGATTTCTCCTGGAGAGAATTCATTTATAGTCATAACAGTGAACTGCTGGGAGCTCTGGGGAATCTGGCTCAACGCACGTTAAAATTTTATGGGAAAGAATTTGGTCATAACCTTACTCTCTCTATTATACCTAATGTTGTTAAGGATAAAATAGAAGAAACATTTTATTCGGTTGGGCAATCGATTGAGGAAGGGAACACTCGACAGGGAATTGAAATAGCATTCGAATTCATTCGATGGTCGAATAAGCGTTTTGATGAATTGAAACCGTGGAATGTATTAAAAGAGGATAGGGAGGAAGGAAGAAAGATATTAGAGGAATTCCTGTACCTATTATGTAATTTAAGGAATCTCATTCAACCGTTTCTCCCCTTCACTTCTTCAAAATTGGCTGATCAACTGGGTATGAGCGGGCAATCCGTATGGGCTCCAGTATCTTTGCCGATAGAAATCAGCATTGAAGCGACAACACCATTGTTTAACCGTATTGACCTTGATCAAATTGAGACAGAACGGAAACAATTAAAAGAGAAAGCACAGTGAAACCAAAAGGAGTATGAGATGAAGATTATAGTCGTGTCCGATACCCACATGCCTAAAAAAAGGAGAGGACTTCCTGGAATTCTGAAGGAAGATCTCATGAGTAGTGATTTGATCATCCATGCAGGAGACTTTCAAACCCTTGATGCTTATCGAGAGTTTATGGAGTACGGAGAACTGATTGCCGTTGTCGGAAATGGGGACAATGCAGATCTTCAAGCGCTTCTTCCCCCAAAAAGAATCATCAAGAAAAAAGGACTGAAAATCGGTGTGGTGCACGGACACGGGAAGGGGAAAACAACGGAGAAAAGAGCTCTGGAAGCGTTCGAATCTGATGACGTAGACTTGATCGTCTTTGGTCATTCACATATCCCATATTCCCGCTATATGAAAGGGAGACTTTTGTTTAATCCAGGATCCCCCACGGATAAACGAAAACTTCCTTACTTCTCCCACGGTGTTTTGACCATTGAAGACACGTGGAAAATAGAACATAAATTTTACCGTTAAAAAGGCACAGGGGTCTGAACCTCTGTGCTCTTCCTCGTTAATATGGCTAAATCTTATAAAGGAAACTGGTAGTAATCCTGACTATAGAAGGTCTGAAATCCACTTGATTCATAAAGCTTAAGGGCATTCCTGTTGGTAGCCGATACATCCAGGTAAATATCGCCGGTCCACTCGGATTCCTTCATCACGACTTGAGACAGGGCATTTCTACCGATGCCTTTTCCCTGATGGGAGGGATGGATAGCGAAGCCATAAATAAAGCTTCGATTGTCCACTCGTTGAATTCTAATCTTCCCTACGGTGGCTCCATTGTAAACAATCATTAAGTTTCCTTCACCTGATTCAAGTAATCTCTTGGTGTATGATTCAGCATCAGACCTTACAACGTGAAAGCATTTTTCATCAAGGTCAATGATCGTTTCTATATCCTTTTCAGAAGCATTCCGTAATTGAAGATCAGTGTTGTTTAAGGACAAGCTTTTTTTATTCCACTTCATTTCATATTCTGTAAAATCATAAGTGGCTTTTATTTTTTCAATAAACCCCTTCCCGGAAGCTGAAGAGCCGGGAGAATTCAGTAAGAGTTTTTGAACAGATCGTGACCTTAGTGATTGTATGGCTTCCTGGAATAGTTCTCGAAATAGTTGTTGGTTACGGTAATCCGGGTGAATCATCCCACATAATTCATATGTTTCACCAAAGCCGTACAACCCTAAAAATCCTATCAGTTGCTCCTCTTCGTAAAGAAGAAAATCATCCAGGCTGTTTGTACGGTTTTTAAGCATATCCCAGTTAAGTTTTAAATTTATCCCTTCGTGTTTTTCGCAGACGATCTGCAGGCTTTTAATGTCTTGAAGCTGTTTTGAAGTAAGCATGTTTCATCTCCAATTAATCAAAATGTAAAGAAGTTACTTACTAAATTTTATGAAAATTCCTTCATCTAGACAAGAGATTTCTTAGAAGAAGAGCCATGTATTTTAAAACATGGCTCCATCTTATTCTTTTTCTTGTATTCGCTGAATCACTTCATGCAGTTCATCCGGCTTTAAAAATTCAAGAGGGGAGAAGCCTTTTTCAAACATGACGGACTCGCTTTCGATCATCAGTACATATCGACCGTTTACTTTCGCAAGATGAATGCTGTCACCAAAGTCGGAAAGAAGAGCTTTAACGGATACATGATCAAGTTTCACCTTCAGTTCGACTTCAGGTGATTGTTCGACGATTTGGGAGGTGGCTTCTACCACTTGTTCAGTCGTGAACCTTTCCTGAAGCTCACGCTTTGGACTGATTGCCCATTCTTCCACTGCTTCTTCAAATTCAACCCGTTCGTCACTCTCTTCGGCATAGGTTTCTGAAATATGTTCCTTTACCATGCCGTAAACTTGAGATTTCACGATTTCCGGCATGGACTTCTCATATTCAACCCATTTCAAGAAATCTTCAAAGTATCTGGCGTGTGAAGCTTGATGGATCTTGATTTCGGCAGAGTCCATCATGCCTTCTTCAGGCATATACGGATATTGGATGGATTTCATGTTTTTCGTCGTAATCGCCATTTCGACATTGTGAATCAGAGTCGCTTCATCGGTAATGGTGGCAACCTTTGGTTCAAAATCACATTTCATGATGAACACAAAAGGATCGTCGAAGAATTTAGTCAGCTTTGCAGTCGCAACGAGGAATGCACCACCGCGGATAGCACTCGCTTCTAAGTACATTTGAACAATTTGATCACAGGCTTCGCGAAAGTCCTCTTTGTTTTCAGCATAACGTGTGCGGTGAAATAAATTAAAATTTGGATTGGAAGTCAGTTCATGACCTGGTTCCACTACAAATCGTCCAATTTTTGTTGGGGCAGACTCTGACTTTGAATGTCGATCTACTTTCCGTTTAACGATTTTGGTTAGTTCGCCATCTAAAAAGCTTTTTAATGGACTTTCTTCATATTCGGTACCAGTTAACGTCTGAAAATGCTTATGCCGTTTATCGGCTTCTTCCCCTTTGCCCTCTACCTGTATTAAGTAGAAGGAAAGGTTTTGAATAGTAAAATCCATGTTTTGTTCTCCTGACCTTAATAAATTCGTTTTATGTAATCATCTATACATTCATTGTTACAGTATAGAAAAGCTGAAAAGGTTCGTCAATCGGCTTATGAAAGTTCTATCTGGTGAGATACTACTTGTTAAGAAATAAGTATAGGTGGTGTGAAATGTGGGGGATCAATCTTTTATTTCATTAGTGAAGAAAGGAAACAAATCATCGTTTTTCGCTATGGTGGGGAACGGTATTCTGGCGATTGCAAAGGGGATAGCCTACTTCATCAGTGGAAGTGGAGCAATGTTTGCCTCGGCGATGCATTCGTTAGCTGATGCAGTGAATCAAGGCTTTGTATTTATAGGAAGTGTTCTTTCAGAAAAACAACCAACGGATAAGTTCCCGACAGGATTTGGAAGAGTCATCAATCTTTTCTGCATGATTGCGGTTATCGTTGTTTCCATCATGGCCTATGAAACCATACGGGAAGGGATTCATTTACTTAAACATCCCGCAGAGGTAAAGGGCATTTGGCTGAACGTGTCGGTATTATTACTGAATATCCTTATCGATGGTGCCATTCTCTATAAAGTAATGAAGGAAATCGGACAGGAAGCAAGAGCTGAAAGCACGGGTTTGGGAATTTTCTCAGGAGCGTTTAAAAACGTAAAGCGTGCTTCACCGCCGACAAGGCTCGTTTTTTATGAGGATTTGGTCGCTGTTTCAGGGGCTATCTTAGCTCTGATTGCCGTATTGGTGTCCTATTTCTCTGCCTATCAGCTTTTGGATGGAATCGTCACCATTGTCATTGGATTCCTCATGGTTGGAGTCGCCTTCAGAGTCGGTTATGACAACATGGTCGGTCTGATAGGAGTGGCTGCTCCAAAGGAAGTCGAGGACCGAATCGCAAGTGCGATCTTTGAGCACGAAGCAGTAATCGATATCTTTAAACTGAGAATCACTCAGGAAGGTCGATACTATCATGTTGAATCGTACCTTGAACTGAAAAGGGGATTACCCCTTTCGGAAGCAGATGATATTAAATTCTCTGTTCAAGATAAATTAATGAGTGATCCGGACATTGCGGATGTAACGTTGGGGATCATCGAAGACGATGGAATTCAGGAATGGAAAGGGATTAATCCTGAACAATAAGTAAAAAAGCATCCTGCCGATACGTTCAGCAGGATGTTTATTTTATTTGGATACTAGGCAATGAATTAAGGTCGTGGGAAAGAGGATGTCCAATACGAAAAATAGTACTTCTAAGATTCTTTCAGTATACGATAGTGTTATAGATCGAATAGGAAAGTGGGGAGACGTATAGCTTGGTCTTGCTACTTGTTCATACTATAATAAAGAAAATCATAGAATAGATTATCTAAACAAGGGGGGATAGAATGGATGTGAATGAGATACTGCAGCTATTCAAAGATAGAACTCCGAAAGTGCTTGGAAGTGAAACATTTTCTGAATATGCTATTCTACTTCCTTTGATTGAGGTCAACGGCCAAACACATGTTTTATTTGAAGTTCGTTCCTTAAACATGAGAAGACAACCTGGGGAAATCTGTTTTCCTGGAGGAAGGATAGATCGAAGTGATTCGGATGAGAAAGCAGCAGCTATTCGTGAGACATCAGAAGAACTGGGAATTCATACGGACACCATTTCAGATGTGTATCCACTTGATTATATCGTATCTCCTTTTGGGACGATCATTTATCCATATGTAGGCAAGATAAATGTATCCTTAAAACAATTAAAACCTAATCAAGCTGAAGTGGATGAAATCTTTACTACACCATTAACCTATCTTCAGGAAAGGGAACCGGACTTGTATAACATCAAGTTCAAGATGGAGCCAGAAGAGAGCTTTCCCTTCAAACAGATTCCCGGTGGAGAAAATTACAACTGGCAAGCGAGAAATATGAAAGAACACTTTTATTACTATGAAGACAAAGTAATATGGGGGCTAACAGCCAGGGTTCTTCATCATTTTGTGAAACTCCTTTCGTAAATGGTCTTTTTATAAGGTGCTTTCTAAAAGTTCCACGAGATCAATGATTATTAAACATGATTTCAAATTAAAACGAGATCTTTTTTCAAAAAGAATTCTACATTTACCTATACGTATTGACATTTGTTTTCAATTAATACTTTTTTCGATAGGGCAACATGTCGGAGAAAGTATTTTTGTTTGTAAATATGTAGCAAATTGAAGTGTTTGTAGTGGTTAGAAAGGAGGTAAAGACAAGTAAGTAAAAGAGTATGAAAATATGGAAAGGGGAGATCATTATGATTATTCGTGCAAAGTGTTGGAGAATGTTAAGTCTACAAGAAAAAATGTTTATCCTTAAAGCCGTATGTAACAAGCATCTCACAAAGTAATGGATAGGAATTCATTTATTTTCTCTATCTGCCGATAGCTTAACAATCGTCCGGCTGATTTACTTGATGTCATCGATTGGTGGTAAGATCAAACCAACATAATGAAATATCAAAAAAGCTATAAGTTATATCGGAAATCAGTATGCACTCCATTTCCTCCAACAAAGAGTGAAGATGGCGACTTTGATCCGGCCACCAAGTAATTTTTCGTATGTTTATCAATCGATAAAATTGAATGACAAAGCTCTTTGACCACCGACCTCTTTTTTAATCCACTGTTTCACCTCACAAAGTTCCCTATCCTGTATCCCATACTGCCTCCTATCATTAAATCCCACTAATTCTGCATTAAAAGTACAGTGGAAATTGTTTCTGGCACTTTTCATTCAACATTTGGTAAAATATTAATGCACATACATATAAGGAGGACACCTTAGTGAAAGCATCAAAAGTAGTAATCATAGCCGGAATACTTATGGCCGTTCTATTGAGTGCATGTAACCGGAATGCTGCTGAAATGGTGGTGAGTGGTGGAGTGACAATAGATGAAAAGGCCAATACGATTACGTTCAGAGGAGTGGTCACAGACAAAGCACTTGAACCTGATACTCCGTTTCAAACCCGTTTCTTCCTGCAGGGAACCACGATTAAAAATGCCCTGGGAACGGATCTGATTTACACAGATGAAGAGTTAAAGAGCCGTAAACAGGGAGAATCTCCGCAAGAGTTTGAGGTTATGAAAACTGTAGATATTAAAAAACCGGAAGAAATCGATAAGTTGATAAGAGAAATAAAGAATAAAGACAAAGAAGCTGTCACAATTGAAATTGTTAATGATAACGGTCGAATTGACGATGCAGTTCTTCATAACGTAACAAAGGAGTAGGACAGCATTGTCCTGCTCCTTTGTCTGTATCGATTATCTAGTATTTACCGGTCTTTTTAAAGCATACAAATCATCTTCGAGAAGAAGCATCTTATCCATCAATACATCTTTAGAATCCATCACTCCCTGATTATAGAGATATGGACCAATCTCTTTCATAAAGAAATCGAACCAATTTTCAGCACCTAAACCCCCAATTTCGTCACCGGTCTGTTCATAATAAAACGTTTGAATCCGTTCAATCATTGTGTCTTTCTGTTCTTTTGGTATCTTCGTAAACATGATAAGTTTTCCTCCCATTGTGTTTTATCCATCGTAACACAAGCGGACCTATAACGGGAATGAAGCTAAGAATAGGAAAACGTGTGACATTGTATTTAGTCTTCATTACATAGGATGAGAGCCAGAGAAGAACTAAGAAATCAATTGTCATGACACTTACAAGTTTTGAATTGTTGAACGCTTCCCAATAAGCGATCAGTGAAAATCCATTTAGAAGATAGAGGGACGAAGAGAATGCTAATAGAATAAGTAGAATACTGTAAACGTTGGATTTGAGAATTTTATGAATCCATTTAGGGTTTCTTATTGATGAAGGGCTCTTTCTCTTTCGTAAGAAAAAATAAGGGAGAAGACTGAATGCCCCCAAAACGAATGATCCTAAAATAAATGGCCATACGGGGGGGTTGCCCCGTTCAACTGGGATCAATAATGAAGCAAACAATAATGGGAAAAGGCCAAGGAAGTTAAAAACAGTTACAACAAGTGGATCCACCTCAGCAAAGTTACCAATAAGTAAGTTCTGTACAATAGGATCAGTTGTAAAAACTTTTCCAGGTGCAAGAAATAATGCATAAAGAATGAGTCCACACCATATCCAAAACATATTATCCCTCCTTGGAACAATTGTACCAAAGGGTGGGCATTGATTTATGAATCGATGTGTTAAACAAAGGATACTTATAAATTTCACTGTCTTCGATGAAAACTTCCGGCTTACCCCTTAGTACATATTGAAGAAACCTGTCTTGTATCTGAGGGAAAAGAACATCATCTGTTCTCTCCTTTCCCATGTAATTCTAAAAAACTGTTGTAGCTATAAAGAAACTCATACTACTATATAAAATTGTATAATTGTGGCAAACTAACTCCTGACAGGCAAGGTTCCTGTACTTCAATGTAAACAAAAGGAGAATGCGAATGTGGCAGGAGTTTAAAAAGTTTGCCGTGAAAGGAAATGTCATAGATCTGGCAGTCGCGGTCATTATAGGTGCAGCTTTTGGTAAAATCGTCAAATCCCTGGTGGATGACATCATAATGCCCCTTCTTGGTATATTGCTTGGTGGCATCAGCTTTGCGAACTTAAAAGTTACGGTAGGAGACGCTGTCATTACATATGGAGTCTTCCTGCAAAACGTTGTGGATTTCTTCCTCATAGCCCTCGCCATATTCTTTATTATTCGGTTATATAAGAAAATGGAGCGAAAAGAGGAGATCAAAGCGGAAATAAAGGTCGATCAGAAGGAAGAGCTGCTTAAAGAGATACGTGATTTATTAAAAGATCCCCAGCACAGTCCTGAATAATTGAATAATCGACAAAATAAACAAGGAGATTAACTTTATTTATCCAATATATAGTAAGAGAAGAATAAACCGGGGGGAGAAACAATGGAAATCAACTCAATATATTTAATTAATGAAAAAAATGGAATGAAGAAAGACTTTTCTTTACTCCTATCAATGATGGACTATGCACGGTTCACTTCTATCAGTGAAGTGGAGAACTTACCGGTGGAAATGCTTGACTACAGATGTCATGATGAGGCAAATTCAATCGGGATGCTTCTTGCTCATTTTGATGCAGTTGAAAAAATTTATCAGGTCTTGACCTTTGAAAATTTAAGTGATGATGAAATTGAAGAATACGCAACGACCTTAGAACCTGCCTTAAGCTTAGGCAGTAAGGCAGCCGAATTGATTAAAGGAAATGGAGTCGAATTCTACCTGGAAAACTTACAGATGACCAGGAACAAAACGGTGGAACAGTTCAAACAATTGGATGAATCCTGGCTATATGAAGAAACGGATTGGTGGTATGGTGAAAAAGGAAATAACTTCTTTAAGTGGTTTCATGTATTTGAAGATGAAATCAATCATAGGGGACAAATACGTATGATCAAAAAACTATATACAAAAGAACACAATCCAACAATGGCAGAGTAGAAACACACTTGTAATTTACAAATTGCCCCATACATTTCTTGAGTTTTGCATGAGATTCTGTTATAGTAAAGATAGTTATTTTTGTTCGGTTAATATGCATGATTGAAGAACATTCGTCTTGAATCTTAATCAGAGCAGGAATATAAATATTTTTATGTGCAACTGCACTAGGAGGTACTTGTTTTATGTTACAAGGTAAAGTTAAATGGTTTAACGCTGAAAAAGGTTTCGGTTTCATCGAAGTTGAAGGTCAAGACGATGTTTTTGTTCACTTCTCGGCTATCCAAGGTGAAGGATACAAATCATTAGAAGAAGGTCAAGACGTTACATTTGAAATCGTTGAAGGTGCTCGTGGACCACAAGCAGCTAACGTTCAAAAGTAATTCAATCGTAAAACTCCAAACAGAGTACGTCAGCTGACGTACTCTGTTTTTTTGTGTTTTCCCACATCCAGTGGATACCGGACTCTAAAAAGTACGCCTCTATAGTGGTTTTTCCTCAATAATTCTGTTACTGTACTGTTAACGATACTTATTTACTGGAGTGCTGAATTTTGTGGAATAACGCTAAGAAATTTTTTGTATTTATTGGAGTTTTCATAGGAAGTAACATCATACTAAGTCTTATTGCTGGTCTGGTTTTAACCAATTTATATCATAGTGATGGATATAAAGGTTCTCCCGTTATTGGGACCTTCATCAATGTCGTAGCCGCAGTACTTGCGGTTTTTGTTGCGTACAAACCGTTGAAAAAGAAAGAGCAGGCATAACCTGCCAGGGGAAATCGTTGTGAGTTTCTTTTTCCCTTTATATATCTTATTTCTTTATATGTGCACACTACATAACATCAAGAATAAGCTAATCACACTAACCTCTCCGGAACAATCCTGGGAGGTTTTTCTATGTAACATCATGATAAGGATCTAGCCAACCCATAGGAGTCATTATGAAAGTTCATTTACACATTGTGGAATGGTTTAAAGAAATCCTGTGCTAAGAGAAACGGGCTTAATAGTAAGAGACTAGTCAGTTGACTAGTCTCCAATTAAGTATTCAATTGTGTCCTATGTTTTATTTATTTTGTTGGTTTTGTTGATTTTGCTGATTTTGTTGTTTAGCAGCTTTTCTAGCTCTTTCAGCAGCGTTTTGCTCTTGTGCAAATTCTGCTTCATTTTTTTGTTGTTGTGGTTTGTTGTTGTTGTTGTTAGTCATGTTTATCACCTCCGTCTACTATAATTTGCCCCTAAATGAAAAAAAGATACACGAAAAATCAATTTAAAAATGTGAATTTAGAATATGTAAATTTAGAGTGAGGGACGGACCTCGTAAAGGTCCGTCCCTCACTTTCCAGTTACTTACTAGTTTAGCCCTTGGAAAAGGGGGGTACTAATAAGTTCGTGCATTTATTTTCTTTACTTACCTATTTCTACATGATAGAGCTACATCAACGAATTAAGGGGGAAGTCATTTGAAAAATTTTACACCAATGTTTTGGATTGCGATTACAATCGGCATCATTTTTGTGGCTTGGGGGGTTATTTTTCCTCAGGCATTAATCGATATCATGTCCAATACTCAAGGAGTTCTTCTAGACAAATTTGGCTGGTTTTATCAATTTTCAGCTTCATTCTTTTTCATCATCGCCATCTTCTTTGCATTTAGTAAATATGGGAAGATTCGATTAGGGAAGGACACTGATAGACCTGAATATTCCACATTGACATGGTTTGCCATGCTCTTTAGTGCGGGAATGGGAATCGGACTCCTTTTCTATGGGGTCTCGGAGCCTGTTTCTCATTACTCCACTCCACCATATGGGGAAGGGGGGACCATTGAATCAGCAAAAATTGGATTACGCTATACATATCTTCATTGGGGATTCCATGCCTGGGCCATTTATGCGGTCGTAGCATTGGCACTTGCATATTATAAATTCAGGAAGGACATGCCAGGACTGATGAGTGCCACATTATATCCTGTCATTGGAGATAGAGTGAAAGGTCCCATAGGGTATATTGTTGATATTGTCGCTGTGTTTGCCACAATTTTCGGTGTGGCGATTTCACTTGGAATTGGTGCTCAACAAATTAATAGTGGACTTAACTATCTGATGGGAACCCCGATTGACTTTAAAGTTCAGCTTATCATCATGGGAGTTGCAACGGTTCTATTTATTACTTCTGCTGCTTCTGGTTTATCAAAAGGAATTAAATATTTGAGCAATGCCAATATGGTATTGGCGGTCTTGTTATTCATTGTCTTTCTCATCGCAGGTCCTACGCAATTTGTCCTGGAATTGTTTTTGACCACTTTTGGGAGCTATGTTCAGAACCTTCCTAGTATGGGATTACGCTTTTCACCATTTAATGTGGAGAATAATCAGTGGGTAAAGGATTGGACGATATTTTATTGGGCATGGTGGATCTCATGGACACCGTTTGTGGGAACTTTTATTGCGAGGGTTTCAAAAGGAAGGACTGTTCGTGAGTTTATCATTGCCGTTATCATTGTGCCTACAATCGTATGCGCTCTTTGGTTTGGAGTTTTCGGAGGAACAGGATTGTATTACGACTTTGTTCAAGGTATAGATGTAGCGGGTCAAAGTTTGGAGACGGCACTATTTTATGTATATGATCAAATGCCTCTAAGTGGGGTGCTGTCGATTATTTCCCTCATCTTGATTATCACGTTCTTTGTGACGTCGGCTGACTCTGCAACATTTGTACTGGGGATGCAAACGTCCAATGGAAGCTTGAACCCTCCATTCTTCGTGAAGTTCAGCTGGGGGATCGTACTAGCTGCCATTGCGGCGATCTTGATGGGCACTGGAGGAATCAGCGGTTTGCAAGCTGCCACCATCATCACAGCCTTACCATTAGGTATCATCTTATTTGTCATGACATATGGATTAATACTATCATTCCAAAAAGAAATGAAATTAAAAAAAAATAAAACCTCTGGTGCTGGTAAGTGATTTTATTAACTGAAGAACTAATAAAGTAAGTGATCAACTCTCTATTTCGTATAGAGGGTTTTTCTATTGTTTTTTCTTCTTGAATTGTAAAATAATGTACGCATCGTCACAGATTTTGATAGGATTAAGATACCTATTGGGAATTTAGAATAGAGGGAGAGTGTTGATTCAATGAAACAGATTATCGCAATGGGTGGGGGCGGATTTTCCATGGAGCCTGAGAACTTGCTCTTAGATCAATATATAATAAATCAGGCCTGTGAATCTAAGCCAAAGGTTTGCTTTTTACCTACAGCCAGTGGAGATGCTGAGGGTTATATAGAGCGATTTTACAATGCCTTTCTCTCGCTTCAGTGCACGCCTTCCCATTTATCACTATTCAAATTGCCTACCAAAGATTTAGAGGGGTTCCTTCTTGAAAAGGATATTATCTATGTGGGTGGCGGCAATACAAAAAGTATGCTTGCCCTATGGAGAGAGTGGGAGGTCGATTCTATCATCAAGAAAGCTTGGGAATCAGGGACGATTCTTGCAGGTTTGAGCGCAGGTTCGATCTGTTGGTTTGAAGAAGGAATTACTGATTCGTATGGAGAAGAATTAGAAACGATTAAAGGGTTGGGATTCTTAAAAGGAAGCCACTCCCCTCATTATGACGGCGAAGAAGATAGGCGTACCCTTTTTCACTCATTCATCCGTAAAGGGATACTTCAAGCAGGCTATGGGGCGGATGATGGCGCTGCTTTACATTTTATTGATGAAAGTCTTTATAAAGTAGTTAGTTCAAGAGTTCATGCTTCGGCCTATTGGGTAGAGAATAGAGATGGCGATTTGCACGAAACGGTTTTATCGACAGAATTTCTAAAAAAGGGGTAAAAAGATAGTCCCAGAATCAGCATACTTTTAAATTGGATGACATAGGGATAGTGATGAGTCTTTTTCTAAGGAGGAGAACATCATGGCTGAAGATAAACGAAATACTCCAAGTGACTTTGTAAAGAACACGTCAAAGCAAGCCAGCGGGCTAGTGAATAAAACGGCAGACACAGCTAACGAAATAATCAAAAGTGTAAGCGGCAAAGGCGGACTTGTAGGGAAAGTGTCAGATACATCGGCAGATTTTGTGAAAAATGTAAGCAATACAGGGAACAAAATGGTCGGGAAAACAGTAGACACCGCAAGCAAGGCAGTCAAAGGTGCATCAAATAAGTTATTTAAAAAGAAATAAGGATACAAGAGGAGCAATCTCCTATGGAGGGATGGCTCCTTTTCTAATTCACCTCAAATATGACGATGATGCTATGATAAAATAGGGATGAAAAACTAGAGAACAAAAATGGAGGGTGAAAATGATTGATATTCGTTTTATTTCAGCTACCGATACATATGCCATTAGACAACAAATCTTAAGGCCGACGCAATCGATAGAGGAGTGTCAATACGAAGGAGATTTAGACGACAGTTCCTTTCACATTGGCGTTTTTGAAGGAGAAGTGCTGATCAGTATCGGTTCCTTTTATCAGGAGGAACAACCGGGTTTGAATGGATATCTGCCTTACCGGTTAAGGGGAATGGCCACCCTCACGGATTACAGGGGGAATGGCATTGGAAAGCAGCTCATCGAATACAGTGAAGAGGTTCTTAAAGAGAAAGGGTGTGAAATGTGGTGGTGCAATGCCAGAAATTCGGCTGGGGCATATTATGAGAAATTGGGATTAATTCAGTTGGGGGATGTATTTGAAATAGAACCAATCGGACCGCATGTGATTATGTATAAACAAATATGATTGTCGGGATCGAGTCAATCATATCTGCTCCTTAACCTTCTTTCGGTTCAACTTCCACGTTTTTGTCACGTCAGAAATAGACAACCGGGCAAGCCCGGTTGTCTCTCCACTATCATTCTTGAATCGCAGATCTTCTCAATTTAATAAACTTCACTAAATTTAACACAATGGTTTTTGTTACAGCGTAAAAAGGAACGGCTAAGATCATTCCAAGGATACCGGCTAAGTTTCCTGCCACCAGCAATAAGATGATAATCGTCGCTGGATGAGTATCCAGTCGCTTTCCTAAAATAAGGGGTGAAAGGAGGTTCCCTTCTATTTGTTGTGCAATCGTGACAACCACAATGACGAGAATGGCTTTCGTCGGTGAATCAAACAGGGCCACGATGATGGCAGGTGCAGCACCGATAAAAGGGCCGATAAATGGAATGATATTCGTTACCGCCCCTATTAACGCCATCACCAATGCGTAGGGAAGTCCAATGATCAAATACCCGATAAAAGTCAGGGTCCCTACAAAGGACGCTACCGTCAATTGTCCCTGTATGTATGCGGCAAGTGTATCACTCGTATCCTTTAAAGTGTTGATCCCTTCTTCCCGGTAGGCAGGAGGAAGGAATTTTGAAATGGCCTTAGGAAATTTATGACCGTCTTTAAACATAAAGAATAATAGAAAAGGGACGGTGACAATCAGTATCGTAATACTGGTCAGTACACTTACTACTCCTTTAAGAGCAGTTGTAATATTATCTGGTAAAGTATTGGCAAAGTCCATTAGCTGTTTTTCTACATCTTTTAGTGACACATAATCTTGACTCATCATCCATTTGAATTGTTGAGTCTCAGATAAGTATTCGATGAAATTCCTCGTTTGTCTTGCATACTCCGGAAGTTCATTGAACAACCCTGTTATCTGCTTTGTGAGAATAGGCGCGATATTCCCAATAATTAACACCATTACACCAATGATAGCAGCATAAAGCACGATGATGGCAATGGTTCTCGGTAATCTTGCTTTTTCCAGGAGATTGACTAATGGATTTAATAAAAAATACAGAAATCCTGAAATGATGATAGGAAAAAATAATGTTGAAGCGAATACGACAATCGGTTCAAATAAAAAGGAGATCTTTGTTGAAACATAAATAATGGTAAGAATAATGAGAACCTGTAGGCTCCATGAGTACATTTTTTTCTTGGTCAAGCTATTCACCTCTATCTATCGACTTGTTTGTGTGATTAAGTATATCAAATACTGAAAGGAAAACCCTACTAATAAAGATAAGTTAAGGAGAATTATTTTGTGAGAAAAATCATTCTAGGTGAGTTGAAAAATATCGAAAAAGAAGAGAGAGTAATAATTCTGTATGCTGTCGAAGCCGGGAGTCGGGCATGGGGGTATCAAACAGATGAGAGTGATTATGATGTCCGTTTTATTTATATTCGGGAGGTTACCGCATATTTAAATCTTCAAGAGACCAAGGACGTTATTGTAAAGTCTACACACGATTCCATTGAATTCAGCGGATGGGACCTTAGTAAAGCACTCAAACTTCTTCGGAAATCAAACCCCTCTCTAATGGAGTGGCTAACAAATGAAAACGTGTATAGGGAGCTCTCGGTTATAAAGAAAATCAGGGAGCTGGGAGACATGACTTTTTCTCCCGCCAGCTGTTTAATTCATTACAACCAGATGGCTAAACGCAATATTGAAAAGTATCTGAATGAGGATACCAAAGATTTGAAGAAATGGATGACGATTATCAGACCGTGGCTTGCTTGTAAATGGATTGAAGAGTTTCAAACGTTTCCTCCAAATGGGGTGAACGAAATGATTTACCACATTAATATAAATGAAGGAATGAAGGACACCATTTCATCTATGATTCGAGCAAGAGTTAATGGAAAGGAGGTTCCTAACCCCATTGTTAGGAATTTTGAAGATTACATAAGAAATGACTTACTAATAATGAACGGGACTCTGGAGAATCTACACATGGATGACTCTTTTCAATGGGGACATATAAACGAAACATTCATCACTATTTTAGAAGATGTATGGGGTATGCATTTATACGGAAAGGAACGTTAACATGAGCCTCGGGGATGCATAATAGCACCTCCTTTGGGAAACATAGAAAAAAAGATTCTTACTGAAGGTGCTATTATGAGTTCGTTTAATAAAAGGAATAGAAGAATACCCAAGCAGCTGCTTTCAGAAAAAGAAGAAGTAGTTCCCGAATTTCTCACTTTGGAAGAGAAAATCTCTTATTTTCAAAATGGTCTATTTAATACAGATGATCTGAAAATAAGAGAATTAACCTTTAATAATAAAGTAATGACCATAATGTTTATTGATTCAGTCGTTGATAATAGGAGCTTACAGACGTATATTATCAAACCTATAGTAGAAAAACGATCCGGAGAAATACGTGATGTTGTTAGTAGTAATAGTATTAAAGAAACATTGTATTTAGATGAGGCACTTAGCGCGATGGTGGATGGACACTGCCTTTTGATTATGGAAGGCAGTGAAATCCTGACCTTTATCAGTATGCCTAAAATTCTTACTAATCGTTTTGAACCAATAAATGAAAAGGTGATTAGAGGATCTCATCAAGGATTCAGTGAAAATATTACAGAAAATGTGCATCTAATAAGAGAGAGAATTTCCAGTGAGAAATTGACAGTGAAATATTCAAGTGTAGGAGAAACAACAAGAACAAAGTACGCTTTAGTTTATATATCTCATTTGACAAACCCTGAATTGTTAAAAACGATTGAGGACCGGATCAATTATGTCCAAGTAGATGCGATTCAGTCACCTGGATACTTTGAAGAATTTTTAGAAGATAATTCATTTTCTCCCTTTCCCCAATTTTTGAATACGGAAAGACCAGATCGTGTAGCCGGAAATCTAATGGAAGGAAGGATTGCTCTTGTAATGGAAGGAAGCCCTACCGTATTAATTCTGCCTGTGAACTTTTTTTCTTTCTTTCAAACGGCAGAGGATTATAATAATCGGGCATTTATCGGTTCGTTTATACGATTTATAAGATTGATAAGTTTTATTGCAACGCTTTGCTTACCCGCATTTTATATCGCTATCATTTCATATAATTATGAAATCATACCGGTAGAAATAATATTTTCAATTAAAAGCTCCCTGGAGTATGTTCCCTTTCCCCCATTGATTGAAGCAGCTATCATGCAATTGACCTTGGAATTACTTCGTGAAGCTGCCATACGACTACCCAATCCCATAGCTCAAACCATTGGTGTTGTGGGAGGACTTGTAATTGGGACAGCTGTTGTGGAAGCAAATCTGGTTTCAAATACAATGGTTATCGTAGTTGCAATTACAGCTATATCTTCTTTCGTTATTCCATCTAACGAAATGAGTACTTCCGTCAGGATACTGGGATTTCCGTTAATGGTTTTTGCTGCTTTATTTGGGGTTCTCGGAATAGTAATAGGTCTTATGTTGTTGTTGATTCATATGTCGACGCTTAAATCATTAGGTCAATACTATTTATACCCTGTGGCACCTTTGGATTTCAATTCACTAAAAGACACCTTTATTCGTGTGCCTATGTGGCTGATGAAAGAAAGGCCAAAGGATTTGAAACCACAGTATAAGTGGAAAACGACGGATCCTCGGGGATGGAAAAAAAATGAAGAATCAGAGTAATCTCACTTCCATACAATTGATGTTATTCATTATTCAAACACAAATTGGAGTCGGGGTTCTTGGACTTCCTTTCAACGTATTTTCCGTTTCAAAAGGTGATGCCTGGATTTCAGTATTACTGGCTGGTATCGTTGTTCAATTATTTATAACAATTTTCTGGGTTTTAGGAAGAAGATTTCCCTCTAAATCCCTTTTCCAGTATTCAATACAATTAGTAGGAAAAGCAGGGGGGACATTCATAAATGTTTCCTATGTCTTTTATGGACTACTTGTAACCAGTCTAATATTGATGTACTCAACTGCTATCATTAAAACGTGGGTGCTTTCACTAACACCAAAATGGATCATCATGATTCTCTTAATGGGAACAGCAATCTACTTAGGGAAGGAACTTTTATCCGACATTTGCAATGTTTATGTTGTTGTCTCGGGCCTGATTTTCTTTCTGATAATGATATCTATCGTTGTATTATTCATGTACCCTGTGGATTGGAGATATCTACTCCCAATTGGACACTCCGGCGGCGTCAATATTTTGAAAGGGGTAAAAGAAGCTTATTTTTCAATGCTCGGCTTTGAATTACTATTATTTCTTTTTCCCTATTTCCAGCATAATGGAGTACGGTCCGTCTTATTTTCAGCTACAATGGCCAATCTCTTTGTGACATTGATGTATGCATTTCTCACCATTGTAAGTCTAATAACGTTCAGTCCTGAAGAATTAGTCATCATCCCTCAGCCGGTTCTATATTATGTGAAATCCCTGTATTTGCAAATTATCGAAAGAATTGATCTCTTATTTGTTTCACTTTGGGTGGTCAGTGTAATAACTTCGTTAACCAGCTACCTTTTCTTATCGACTGAGGGAAGCACCCATACCTTTAAGCGAATCAAACGTCCTGTCATTACGATATTCTTTGGCAGTTTATCATTAATCATAGCCTTAGTTCCCAATAAAGCATCACAAATGGAAATGTACAACAAATGGGTGCTTAATATATCCTATCTCTTTATATTCGTCATTCCATTTATATTATTGGGAATCTCTTTTATTTTCAAGAAGAAGGAAAGAGGGAAACATGTATGAGGAAAAAGTGTATTATGGGATTGGTTCTACTTTTCATTAACCTTTCTTTGGCGGGGTGTTGGGATCAACGGTTACTGAAAAATGGAAGGCTAGTTTTTTCGTCTTCCTTTGACATGGTTGATGAAGATACCATTAAAGCGACTGCCGTCATTCGTGACTTTAAGGATAGAACTCCTACCAATGTTATGGTTCAAGGTGAAGGGAAAACGATTCGTGAAACAAGGATGAGCATGGACAGGAAAATATCCGGAGTCTTTGAACCCTCAAAAAACCGGGTGTTCTTATTAGGGGAAGAATTAGCCAAGAAAGATATCTATAAATTTTTAGATATTTTTTACCGCGATCCCAATAGCTCTATTTCTGCGAAATTGGCCGTGGTGGAGGGAAGCGGGGAAGAAATACTATCTAAATTGAATGAAAAAAATGTCTTGATATCTGAATTTCTAATTGAAATACTTACAAGTGCGGAAGGCTCTACAAGTATACCTAAACAAAATTTACAGACGGTTTGTACAATAATGTTTGATGAAGGGAAGGATTTCGCACTTCCCCTCATTAAAATGAAAGATGGTGAAGTTGAGCTAGATGGAACAGCAATTTTTCACAAGAATTCACTAACGGGGAGCTTATCCTTTGAAGAATCAACTTTATATCTGCTTATGGACAATCAAAGAGCAAAGCGAACTCGATTCGTTACAAAAATTGACAACGATAAAAAAATGACCATTGACAATTATATTACGTACAATGTTGCTAAATCTAAATCAAAACTTAAAATTGTCTCAGACACACCAGACAATATTCAGGTGAGTATCGACATGGAAATGGATATTTCAATCGCAGAGTACCCTCAGGACAAATTAACCGACAAAAATAAACTTAAATACCTAAATAAAGAAATCTCAAAGCATTTAACAGAAGATGCCAAAAAAATGATAGAAAAAATTCAACTTGCCAACTCTGATTTATTTGGAATCGGTAGAGAATTGATTGCTTATCACCCGAAAACATGGGAAAAAATAAATTGGACAGAAACATACCCTACCATTACCATTGTACCGACTATAAAAGTGGATATCGTGGGTCACGGGATTATTAATTAATATATATTTTAGATTTATCAAAATGTCCAGCCTTTAATAATACTATGGCTGGACATTTTTATTACAGTCATGAAACGATCTTTAAGCCAATGATACTCCCAATAATACAACTAATAAAGAATAATCTCTTGAAATCCTTCGTTTCTTTAAAAAAGATCATCCCTATGATCACAGCCCCTGCAGACCCTATCCCGGTCCAGATTCCATAACCTGTACTTACTGGGATATCTAGTAGAGAAAGGGATAATAAATAAAAGCTTATTCCTCCTGCTGCGAAGCTTACGATGGAAGGGGCCAGCTTCTTATATCCTTCAGAAAGCTTCATAAACGTTACCATCACAACTTCAGAGAACCCGGCAAAAATGAGTAACATCCACGCCATTAGTAAGACCTCCCTGTATCTTGCTCTTCTTTATCACTCATTTTGAGACCGATCACTCCAAAAATGAGTAGTGTAATAAACGCAACTTTCAAAATGCTAATCCCATCATTAAGAAATACCATTCCCACAACAGCAGTGCCGGCTGCTCCAATACCGGTGAAGACGGCATATGCAGTTCCGATTGGCAATAATTTCATGGAATTCGAGAAGAAATAAAAGCTAATTAAGATGAGAACCGCAGTGACAATACTTGGGACAGGTTTTGTAAATCCCTCTGAAAGGGATAACCCTGTAGCCCAGCCAATCTCTAAAATTCCACCAATAATAACGTATATCCAACCCATGATGCTACTCTCCTTTTCGACTTGATATACCTAATTCGTAAACCTTCCAAGCCGATTCAATTCGTTGTCTGAAAATTTCTTCTGTGTAATAGTGATGTTCTAAAAAGACACCATCCACTAAACATAAAAAGGAGGCAATAAATTCATCCTCCTCGATGTCACTGAACAGTTTTTGTTTTTGACCATCTTGGTAAATCGATACCAAAATTGCTGTTGTCACCTGTTCAAAATGAATGAATTGTTTATGAATAAGATCTTTAAACACTTCTGGAGGAAAGAATGTGACTCTTTTCCATAAAAGAGCTTCTTTGGTTGTAACTAATCGGTGACAAAATAGGTCAAAGAGGATTCGTACATTCTTTAGTGGTTCATTTATATTCATTTTTTTCGATGCATTCTTATAGGCATTCACTTCAGACACACTTAAATCCTCAATCACTTCCATAAATATATCTTCTTTGCTTCGGAAATGGTTGTAAATGGATGGCTTTTTAATTCCAACCGCGTTTGCAATTTCCGTTAATGAGGTATCCTCATACCCTTTTTGGCCGAATAAATCCAAGGCGACATCTTTTATGAGTTGTTTGTTGTCATTCTTCATATTCATTCACCTTCCCTTCAAACTAACTAACGGTCGTTAGTTTTATTTTATATCTCTTTTTAAATAAATGCAAGAGGGGAAAAATAATCCACTTTCTTCAAAATGAATGAATATATGGCAGATTCCTATCATATAATCATTTGTTGATTTTATATGGAAGGAAAGGGATATACATGATGGGCTTACGAACAAAATTTGCGATACTTAGTATGTTACTTGTTCTTCTGGCGGGGCTCGTTATTCTGAAGCTGGTGGTTATCAGTCCTGAGGATTGGGTAATGATTGAGGAAAAGTACTTTCCGGCGAATGATAAAAAAGGTGCGGAAGGAATTAAATCAGGTGAGGTTATAGATGAAAACAGCAGTGATCCGCCATGCTCTATGAAATTTGATAACGGCCACACCTACAAGTTGGATTGTGATCAATATTTAGATTATAAAATAGGAGAGAGGGTCAAAATAGTTTCAGTCGAAAATAATTACGTGAAAATAAGAAGGAAGTAAATAATACTGAGGTACATCTCCTTCGCATGTTAAAATAACAAGTTTTAAATGATAAAAAGGGCTGATTAGACGAATGAATAAGCGTGATCTCGTTCAATATTTTATTGTTAATAAGGAACTGAATATGTCAAAAGGGAAAACGGCAGCGCAAGTGGCACATGCTGCTACTCTTAGCACGCTGACGATGATGTCAACTGATTCACCTTTTCAAGATCGACAAGAAGACTTTGTAGAATGGGTGCAGACTGGAATGAAAAAAATTGTTCTAAAAGGAAAATCCGTTGAGCTGGAGAAATTAAAGGGTGATGGATATTTCAGTATTCATGATAGCGGGTTGACTGAAATCAATGAGGGATCTTTAACAGTAGTGGCACTTCCGCCAATGGAAAAGTTTGAAGCAAAAGAGATTGTCGGGCACTTAACACTATTAAAAAACTAGAGAGGAAGAAGGAGGTATTTCATTGTTTTCTAAAGTGGATACGGTCCATATGTGTGTGAAAAATTTAAAAAAGTCTATTCAATGGTATGTAGAGGTGTTGGAGTTTGAGCGCGTTTTTGATTCGGGAGAGTATGTTGTGTTTCAAATAGGTCAAGGAGACTCTACTTTAACGGTTCAAGAAGGAGAGGTCCGTCCCTCATCCGTCAAGCCGATTCTCTTTTCTGATGCGCTGGAAGAGACCCGGTTAAAGCTTGTGGAAAAGGACGTAAAGGTTGGAGAGATAAAAAAGGATGGAGGGGTTACGTTTTTTGAGTTCTGGGATATAGATGGGAATGGTTTTGAGGCTTGTCAGTATATAACGGACTAATCGGGTCTGTGTTTCATTACGTTAGCAGATTCTGTGAGGAGATTGATCAATGGGTTACATAGAAGAATTAAGAGAAATTGTTGGAACGCGCCCTCTTATCTTAGTCGGATCGGTCGTCATTATTTTGAATGACAGAAAGGAAGTGCTTCTGCAGCAAAGGAGATTTCCGAACGGTTCATGGGGACTGCCTGGGGGATTAATGGAATTGGGAGAATCAACGGAAGAGACGGCGAGAAGGGAAGTGAAGGAAGAGACGAATCTGACATTAGGTAAGTTGAATCTGTTAAACGTATATTCTGGTGCGGATCAATACATTATTGCTGAAAATGGAGATGAGTTTTATGTAGTCACCACAGCCTACTTTACAAACGAGTACAGTGGAGAAATGAAAGCAGAACACTCTGAATCCATTCAATTAAAGTTTTGTAATCTAGAAGAATTACCTGATACTATTGTGGGGAGCCACCAGTGTATGCTAAATGAATTTAAGAAACAATTGGGATAAAGGAATGAGTCATTTCAACATGCAAAAAGGCGATCAGAAACTTATCTGATCATCTTTTTTTTAATAAGTCATTCTATAGAGAAGAGCGATTATGTTAAAGTATCTAGATACGCATAGTATGCGGCTAGTTTTTCATTGTTGTTTGCAGCCCGGCCGTTCCCTTTTAATGATTTACCTATCGCGAAATATTCTTTGTGAACAGGCAGGACGTGAACGGTAACAGCTGGACGCCCCTTATGCCTGTAATCCTGAGGAACGTGAAGCATGGAAAATCGTTTCATTGAAATGCCTCCTTTAAGGAGAAAGCTATTCTACCCATTTGTTATTTAAGTAGAATCAATAGTCGTTTAACCATAACATAGTGAATCATTTGATTCAAATTTCAGATTATTACCTGCAATTCATCTTAAAAATTATTTTGTAAGTACCCCCATGAATGGGATCCTTCTTACGTATTCTTTGATAAGAATGCAAAAGGTTTGTAGCCATGCAGAGTAGACACACAACTTGGGAGGTATTTAAAAGTATGAACATTGATGATGTACTAGAAGATACCGTAGAACTTGGACAAGAGGATATAAATCGCCCAATCTATCGCATTGATATTGATAAACTTCTAGATTTGACGAGTGATAGATAAAAGGAACATTACTATAAATGAGAAAAGGCAAGCCTTAATCCCGGTTTGCCTTTTCTTTATTCTCGCATTAATAACAGATTCCTTATGCTTGTCGCCTCTGACCAAGCCGCCTCCGCTTTTGGTTCATCCAGCTCCGGCGGCTAGCCCCTCGAGGTCATAATTCAAATCAACCAAAAAGGCAAAGGGCGCCTTTCCGGTTGATTCGCCTTAAGCTTGTCGGGGCTGACCAAGCCGCCTCCGCTTTAGGTTTAGTCATGTTTTTTATGTTTGTTTAGTAGTTCTTTTAGCATATTAATGATGGTTGCACGTTCGCTTTTGTTAAAGGTTTGAGTCCATCCTGTGATAAGTCCTTCTTCTTCAGGTGATAGGTCACGCTGCAAACCATCCACAAAGACTTCTTTTATTTCATCTCTTGTTTTGGGGGTGATAGATTCATGTTTCATAAAATTACCTCCTTTTATTCTCCTTTACTCTTTTCCCCTTGCAAAATAATACAAACATCCAAACTCTCTTGTCACAATTTTGGTTATGTAATGAGTCGATTAAGGCAAGGATAGTAAGAAAAATCTAAGGAGAAATCAATGTCTCTTCCTTTCTTTATTTCCATATTGATCATACTGATTTATATTGTCATTTTTATGCAAAAAAAACTTTCATTCATATCAAACTTTATACAGTTCATGGTGTTATCGATCATTTCAACGAATTACATTACGATTATGACCAATAACCTGGAGTGGATAAAGGGGTCAGAGGACGTCACACAATTTATCAGCTTATTGATAAACCGTGAATGCATTTTGCCATTAGTCGGGATTGTCATGGTGAATGGTTACTTGAATTACGGGAATAGAACTCATCGATTCTTATTATTTGTATGTTTGCTATGCTTTATCAGTGTATTGGATCTCCTTCACATACACTTTAAAACGCTTGAGTATCCTCACTGGAGCCTGTTAAATACAATTGTCATTAATGGAACATATTTATTGATTTGTATTTGGGTAGGTCAAGGGCTTTATTATTTGCAGAAAAAGGAGGAGAGAGACAGTGGACAGAATCTATGAGAGGTCATTTGACTTAAACGAATGGTTTATCATCATTAGTCTCTTCGCTCTCCTTTTATTGATCTGGATCACTCCAAAAATATTTTCATTCCTCGAAGGGTTAAGTTACTATATTTATGGCATCTCAATTGGAATGTTCTATGATCATACGATTAGTATTCCTCCATGGGATTTTTATGATGTCAATGACAGTTCAGCTTACCAGGCAATTGACTTTATAAGTTACATCATGTATGGCCCTTATAGTTATTTCTTCATATACATATATAAAAAGCTAAAGATAAGAGGGATTATGAACCTTGCTTATTTATTGATCTGGACAGCATTTTCTATCCTGGTGGAATGGTTCACGGTCAGAATCGGTATATTCCATTTCGATAAAGGGTATGCAATGTATTGGTCGATTCCTATATATATGGCTGTTCAAAGCATTCAACTATTATTTCATCATAAAATAAATAAGAGTGCCTAGTGTTTGTAAATAACCAAAAAAACCAGAAGCCATGCTGCATGTGGCTTCTGGTTTTCATTATAGGGGGAGGACAACCTCATATTGAGTGAATCCGATATCTTCGAGGGCTTGCTTTAAACTGGAGCTGGTTTTTAAATCGTCGAAGGTTATACCCAGATTCCCTAATGTATGGGCAACTTCAGGACGAATTCCTGTTAATACCGATTGTACACCCATCATTTTTAAAGCATTTACAATTTGATAGATATTATGCGAAACCATCGTATCCATGATTGCTACACCGGATATATCAATAAATAAATAGTCTAATTGCAATTCAGAGCTTTTCTTTAGTGCCGTTTCCATAACAGAGCTGGATCTATGAGTGTCAATTTCCCCAATAAGAGGAAGAATTGCAATTTTGTCAGCTATCGGCACAATCGGTGCTGATAGTTCATCCATGGCAGAATGAACCAGGGCCAACTGATCTTTCTGTTGCTTAATAAATAGCTCATTGAAAAGATAAGCAATTTCATCAAGCAAGGGATTTATCTTTTTGTTTGATTGCAGCATAATAGAGGCTGAAATTTGATTGTCAATTTGATGAAGGAAGAAATCCCAAATGGCCGTACGGAATGTTGATAGAGTTTTTAAAGATTCGTTTAGGGAGATACCTTTTTCAATAGCAATATTCCCAACTTTCTGCGTCCACTCTTTTATTTTAATAAGAGAATCCTTTTGATTTTCAAGTAAAGATTCTCCCAATATTTGTATTAACTCAGTTCTCCACTCTGTGACTTTCTCCATGTTAACACCTGAAAACTTAAGTTGTTCGGAGTATCGTTGTTCCTGATAGTCAATTACACCTTTAGCAATTTCAGATTTATGTGAAACGATTTCTTGACCCAGATATAATAATTCATCTCTCATCCTTTTCAGCCAACTCCTTATACTGCTCATTTATTTAAAACTTTCGAAATAATCTCTTTTAATGGTAATATAGTATATCATAAAATCTAGTAGAATTATAGCTTTCTTGAAGCATGATATTGTACGGACAAATAGAAACAGAAATTTGACAGAAGGAGTAAATGAAATGACTCAAATATGCTTAGTAAGACATGGTCAAACTGAATGGAATCTATTGGGTAAATTACAGGGCCAAACAGATATACCATTAAATGAAACTGGAAAACGTCAAGCAGAAGAATGCAGGGAGTTTTTGAAGAAATCAGAATGGGATGTTCTCATAACCACTTCTTTAAAGAGAGCGAGAAAAACAGCGGAAATTATCAATGAATCATTGAAACTGACAATTGTGGAAATGGATCATTTCAAGGAACGCCATTTTGGGGAGGGAGAGGGATTATCCCGTGAAGAAAGGGAAAAGCGGTATCCTGATTTTAACTTTCCGTATATGGAATCGTATGAAGAGTTGGTCGGGAGGGTGCAGGAAGGGCTGGAAGAGATTCATGCTCAGTTTCCCGCAAAGAAGGTACTGTTGGTTGCTCACGGTGCTGTCATCAATGCAGTATTGCGGGAGTTTCATCAAGAAAAGGGAGCACTGGAGCATGTGAAGCTTTTTAACGGCTGCCTGACCAATCTCCATTTTAGAAGTGAACGATGGGCAGTTCATTCCTACAATGAAGTAGGTCACCTATCCGAGCATTTTAAAAGTTGAGAGCAGATAACTTCCTGGAATGAAGTTATGAATTCTATTATAATCAGAAGTAAATATGGGATATTCCTGAAACGGTGTGATTTCATTGGCAATAATTTTGTTTGATGGCATATGTAATTTTTGCAATAGTAGTGTGCGATTTATTATCGAACGTGATCCTGAAGGGATCTTCCAATTCGCTTCCTTACAAAGCGATATTGGTCAACAATTATTACAGAAGCATAACATCCCGAATACTACAGATAGCTTTGTATTAATTGAAGAAAATAAAGCGTATGTGGAATCAACCGCTGCTTTAAAGGTTTGCTCTCATTTGACATGGCCATGGAAGCTTATCAATACATGCATAATCGTCCCTAAGCCCCTAAGAGATAGGGTATACAGATGGATTGCGAAGAATAGATATAAATGGTTTGGAAAACAAGATTCTTGTATGCTGCCTTCGCAAAACATTAGAGATCGTTTTATCGAATAGAAAGACTCGGTAGAAAGCCCCCGAGTCTTTTCGTTCCTTATTCAGCTTCAATCGTTTTTATCGAAACCCTTCTTCCGGAGCGAGGACCATCAAACTCACAGAGGTAGATGCCTTGCCAAGTTCCCAATTGAAGCCCTCCATTAGTGACAATGATTGTTTGAGAGTGTCCTACCGTACTTGTCTTTAAATGAGCAGCCGTGTTTCCTTCTCCATGAAGGTCGAGCGTATGTTCCCAAGGATATACCTCGTCTAATCGACGTAGAAAATCCGTTTTTACATCTGGATCCGCATTTTCATTCACCGTGATTCCGGCTGTGGTGTGTAAGGATTGAACCACAACAATACCTTCCTTCATTTCTTCATTGATGATGTCTTGGACATAAGTAGTGATATCAATCATCTCATCACGTTTTTTTGTATCGATTGTAAGAGTTTTTATCATAGCAATGATCCTTTCCATGTATGTCATATTCCTCTACATTCCACTAAATGGCCTGATTAAAACCAGACATACACTTTATCAAATTTCACAAGATGGAATAATCGCAGTAGACGGGAAAACGAGTGTAATCCTATTCGCAGGATGCCTCCTGGTTCCCTATGAATGTGCGCCCCTTACGCTCGAATGAAGCTCTGTAACATTTGCCGTCTGTTGTCTTGTATAGAGCTTCATACACTTTTTCTTTATTGTCAGTGGTATGAGTTTGAATGATTCCTATGATGGTTGAGTCGGGAGATACGGTTTGTAGAGATGTTTCAATGCTAGAGTGCAAAAGGTACCGCTGATAACCATAGAGAATGATGACACAAGCAACAAGTAAGATGAACATCCAACGGAACCCTTCGAGTAGTAAAGTCTTATTCATTAGAGATTGCTCCTATCTTCTATACAATAGACAAATCCTTTACATTCTCCATGGAATAAGGGCTATGTATAGCCCTTATATGATTCAACTTAACTTTTCAAATAATCTTTTTGCAAGGTTCAAAGCAGCCATGTTATCCCCATGAAGACAAATGGTATCCGCTTTAATTGATAATACCTCACCATCTGTTGAAACTACTTCTTGTTTCTCAACCATTCGTAAGACTTGCTTTTCAACTTGGTTTTCATCATGAAGTACGGCATTGGGAAGGGAACGGGGAGTTAGTGAACCATCAGATTGATAGGTTCGATCGGCAAATACTTCATGTGCAACATGCAATCCGATTTCCGCACCTGCTTTTGTCAGCTCACTTTGAGAAAGGCCGAACAATGTTAATCCAGGGTCAAGGTCGAATACCGCTTTAGCAATCGATACAGCCAGTTCGGAATCCTTCGCAGCCATATTATAAAGGGCACCATGAGGTTTGACATGTGACAACTTACCTCCTTGTGCCTCAATGAAAGCGAGTAGGGCGCCAATTTGATATTGTACAAGGGCGTACGCTTCTTCAGGGGTAACTTGTATCATTCTTCTTCCGAAGCCTTGAAGATCAGGCAATCCTGGATGAGCACCTATTTTTAAGTTGTGACTTAATGCATTTGTGACTGTTTGTTTCATTACGAGGGGGTCTCCTGCATGGAATCCGCAAGCGACATTGACGGAGGACACGTATTTCATCATTTCTTCATCTTGTCCAATTGTATATGTACCAAAACTTTCTCCTAAATCACAGTTTAAATCGATTTTCATTTTTCCATCCTTTCATCCACTAGAATGAATTGTAACATTCTGAATTCTTATTTATCATATCATAAATTTAATCTGGATGCTTTCTGATAGAGTAGTGGGGAATTAAGGAAGAAAATGATTTCTCATCAAATTTTAATCTTGTTCTAATAGAGTTCACTTTTTCACCCGTTACAATGAATCTTGCTTATGAATAAGGATTTATCACTCCCTAAACAAAAAGAAAGTGGGGTAGCTTTCTTTTTGTTTAAATCTTTATTATGTAAGACCCATTCTAATTTCTTTCCTTTGGAGACAAAAGTTTTGCTGAAGCTTTTGTCTTCTTTTTGTATATTTTTAGATGGAATTGGTATTTTATGGGTTAGAATAAAGGGGAAGGAGGGGGCAAATGGAAATTGTGTTTAAACAAAACCAAAACGTTTTTAATTTCAGGGTAGTGGCCGTCTGGATAGAACAGGACCATATTTTAGTACATAAACAAGTGGAAGACAGTTACTGGTCGTTGCCCGGTGGAAGAGTCGTCATGGGAGAAGCATCACAGGAAAGTTTAAAGAGAGAAATGCAAGAAGAACTAGGGATAGATATTCATGTAGAACAATTGATCATGGTGAACGAAAATTTCTTTCCGTATAAAGAATGGGATTTCCATGAAATTGGATTTTATTATAAAGTGAAATCTACAGACAGGGCAATTTTTCAAAAGGACGCCTTTCATGGACTGGAAGGCGATCGTTTATTATATAAGTGGATTTCCATTGCAGAACTTTCAGAAGTAGAAGTATATCCTCAAGAGGTTAAAGAGCTATTAGCACATCAACCAAATGAAACGATGCATATTGTGTCAAAGAAGTGATTTAAGTGGAAGGCAGAGAAAAGACTTCTCCACCTTTTAGTCTATGTAGCACCAATTACTGTGAATGAGTCAGTTTCAGCTTTACTTTATGAAACAAAGATTTCATCTTTCCTTCGCTTCTTTTCGCCTTGGGCTGATGATCAATTACTTTTGTACGTAGAAAATAATTAATGACTTCTTCAGTCAGAATGAGAAGTATAAAAAGAGAAACAATCACGATTATCCAAGTCATATATATTCCTCCCTTACGATCCCTATCATGTTTATGGATATATCTACCACATTATGATTCGAAATAAACATGTTGTGATCGTAAAGGACGAGCTTTCTTTATTCAGAAGAGTGGATCTGCAATTAAAAAACGGAGCTGCATCCAGCTCCGTTTTTTCACCATGGAATGAATATTTAAGCCTTTTTAGTTGAGACAGCTTGCGGGGGAGTTTCTGGAACTTTAATGAAAAACATGCCGACCAGGCTGGAAAATAGGCTTAGAATTATGAAAATGATAAAGGTACTCAAAGGTTCAATCAACGCTACTAAAGGAGGACCTAAAGCGACACCTGTAAACCTCATTGAACTGTATATGGAGGTAATGGTTCCACGGTGTTCCTTCTCAATTCCTTCTGTTATCAATGCATCCAGACAGGGTAGGGCTGCACCCATTCCGATACCAGCAATGGAAAAAATGCTCAAGATGATCCATTTTCCTTCAGTAAAGATTAATGGAATGAAAGCCACCGAACTCATTAGGGATCCAAATACGATGACCCACTTCATCTTGTCTTTGCTCTTTCCAATCACTTTTCCGGTTATATAGGAGGTCAGGCATAAAAAAAGGAGTGGAACTGCTAAATATAGTCCTTTCATTACTCCGTTAATTCCATAAGCCTGCTCTAAGCGGGTTGATAAATAATATAAAAATCCAAATAAAGTAAACATGGAAATGATTCCGATAATAAAAATTCCGAAAATCCATTTCTTTTCCTTCCTAAGGACAATTCCCACCTCATGAACAAATTCTTTAATGGTTTGTTTCGCTACTTCTTCTTTTTTTGCCGGGACTTTTACAAAAACGACGATGAGAAGAATGGATAAAAGTGAAAATACTGGAATGGAAAAGAAGGGAATAAACCAAATCCATGCTGCAAATAATGCACCAAGTATCGGACTTAGAACTTTGCCGAATGTATTAGATGTCTCGATTATGCCCAACCCTTTGGTGATTTGATCATCATCTTCATACAGATCACCGACGGTAGGGATGACGACGGGGAAGGCGCCGGCTGCACCAATTCCTTGAACAACCCTTCCTACAATTACAAAAATATATGCGTTAGAACCGTATATGGAAGCAAATCCACAAATGAGGCCACCTATTCCTGCAATGACTAAACTGGGTATTAAAATTTTTTTCCTCCCAAAACGATCGGATAAGTAACCGGCAATCGGAATGCAGAGTATGGCTATGATGGAGTAGACGGTAATGATCAAGCTTGATTGAAATCCAGTAATGTTAAGCTCCTTTTCTAATTGAGGAAGAACAGGGATCAACATTGAATTCCCGAGTGTCATAACTAAAGGAATAGAAGATAACGCCAGTAAATCTAAATTTTTCTTACTTTCCATTTCGTGCACCTCATTCTTATTTATACCACTATTATTTTCTTCAACAGGAGCAATTTCATACTATTTAATTATTTGATTATAATATCATTATGTAAACTTAAGATTTATTTCTTTCTCTAAGTGAAAACTTACCCTTTTCTCATTCAATTTTAATGAAAGTGGAGGAAGATGACTGTAATGATAAAAGGGAGGTAAGAACCATGTGGATTCGAATAATTCCTATTTTATTTTTCAGTTTTACTGCCATAACTTTAATGACATATCAAGGTATTGAAATCTTTCAAGCGCTTAATGATTTTATTTTCAGCAAAAGTAAAATAAAATAAGACGTATTAAGCATTTAGAGCAGGTGAATGATGTGAAAAGAATTTTAGTCATAGAAGATGAAAAAAATCTCTCCAGGTTCATTGAACTGGAACTTAAATATGAAGGATATGAAGTGGGTCTTGCCTATGATGGGAGAGAGGGGTTAGAGAAAGGTTTGAACGAGGATTGGGACATCATCTTATTGGATCTAATGCTGCCGAATTTAAATGGACTTGAGGTTTGCAGAAGAATCCGGCAAGTGAAAGCTATTCCGATCCTCATGATTACGGCAAGGGATAGTGTAATGGATCGTGTATCTGGATTGGACAGCGGTGCAGATGATTATATCGTAAAGCCTTTTGCTATTGAAGAATTGTTAGCGAGATTGAGAGCCGTATTTAGACGAGGCGGAAATGAAGAAGCAGCTTCGGCTCAAACAACGTATCGTTACCGTGATATCACCGTTCAAAAGGAGTCAAGGCAAGTATTTAAGCTTGAACATGAAATTGAGGTCACTAAAAGGGAGTATGACCTTTTACTCGCCTTTTTGGAAAATAAAAATATTGTTTTGACCCGTGAAGTCCTTCTCAATAAAGTGTGGGGGTATGATACTGAGGTTGAAACGAACGTAGTGGATGTTTATGTAAGATACTTGCGAAATAAAATTGATTCGCCTGATGAAGATAGCTACATCCAAACTGTACGCGGTACCGGGTATGTGATGAGGACATGAATACATTCATGAATCGATTTAAGCCCTCTTCTCTTAAAGTGAAGTGGGCATTAGCGGCTGGCTCAGCCATATTCCTTGCCTTTTTCTTATTTAGTTTTTTTCAATATCATGCAATCAGTAAGTGGATGGTGGATGAAGAAGAAAATAACTTTAGTCGTGTTCTGGATGAAATTACGGTGTTTTTTAAACAAAAAGGGCCAAATATACAGCTCCAGGACATCTTTGATAGCAGGGATTTGATGAAGCAAATAGCTGAAAAAGACCAGACTATACGTATTTTAGATCGTCAGGGTGATCAAGTATTGGAAATACGAGGCGAAAATGAATCAGCTTTTTACATTCCTTTTCAACCCGTTAGAGAGAGGGCAGTTACACTCATTGAATCTGAGGGAAAACAAATGCTTATTGGGAGGTCTCCGATAAGATCTAGTCAATTCAACGGATATATTGAAATGATTCAGCCTTTGAGCCGATATGAAAAGATCATGAAAAACCTGTTTTGGATGATGACGATCACGGGGGTATTAGCGCTATTGATCAGTGCAATTATCGGCTATTTCATGGCTAGAAGCTTTGTGCGTCCATTAAATAAGCTTTCTGAAACAATGAGATCCATCGAAAGAAAAGGATTTCATGAAAGAGTGGAGATTGTGAAGGCCCATGATGAAATCAGTGACCTATCTCAAATTTTCAATAAAATGATGAGCGAAATCGAGAAATCGTTTCAGCAACAGCAACAATTTGTTGAAGATGCATCACATGAATTAAGAACGCCTATACAAGTATTAGAAGGACACCTCGCTCTGTTAAACAGGTGGGGAAAAAAAGATCCGTCGATACTGGAAGAATCTTTACAGGTATCATTGGAAGAACTTGAAAGAGTGAAAAGGTTAATAGGTGAATTGCTGGAACTTTCCAGGGCGGATCGTGAGAAATTTGACCTTCAAACCGCTCGTGCCAATCCACAAAAAGTGGTTGATAAGGTTATTAGGGACTTTAAATTTCTACATCAAGAACACACTTTTTTGTGCTTGGATGAGTTGGATTACGAAGCGATGGTGGTTATTATGCCAAGGCATCTTGAACAAATTATGATCATCTTGTTAGATAATGCCGTTAAGTATTCTGATAAGCATTCAAACATTGAAATAAAGCTGGTGAATCGTGACGAAGATGTGCTGATCGAGGTGAAAGATGAAGGAATCGGAATTCCAGAAGATGATCTTCCAAAGGTTTTTGACCGGTTTTACCGTGTGGATAAGGCCAGAAGTCGTGAAAAAGGCGGATATGGTTTGGGGTTAGCCATTGCATCAAAGCTCATCCAAAACTACAACGGTGATATCTTAGCCTTAAGAAACGAACCCGCAGGTACCATTATTCGTATCTCTCTTAAGTATGCTCACTAAATATATTCTACGAGAAAAGACGTCTCAATATTTATCTGAGACGTCTATTTCTGTATATTGCATGTCGATGCTTTTAGGTATTTTCAGCTCTAATATGCCGTCCTTATATTGAGCCACTGCGCCTTTTTTTTTCACTAGACAAGGGAGTGTAATGACTTGTCTTTCACCCTGTTCAGGGATGTTTTCGATAATTGCCTGATTCGACGTGTGGAAAATTTTCAATTGCTTCATCGACTCTTCACTTGGAACCTGAAACCGGATGTAAATATCCTCAAATGATTCAAAGACATTTGCAGGTATTGAATTTGAAGAAGGAGAAGGCTGCTGCCCCCGCTGAGATTTCTGCCCCTGATTGCCCATCGGGTTCATAAAGGATTGTGCCCCGCTCATCATATCATTCGGATTCATCATACCTTCCCATCCGCCCGGGAACATTTTTTTCATCATACCTTGTATATAGGAATCCATTTCTTTCGGATTCATCTGATTCATTTGATCTTTCATGTCTTTATTGAAAGGAAATAAACTCCATGGGAACATGTGAACCACCTCACTTTATCTATATAGACCAACTGCCATGATTGTTATATTGTATGCAATGTATGGGCGATGAGTTCATTTGCAATATGGAAGAAATGAATTACATAAAGTTTCTTTATCATTCTGAAAGTCTTATAATCTATAAAAATTTATGAAAAATAACAAAAAATATTTGGTTTTTTTTAGTAACAGTAGTAAGATGGTTTATGAAAAAAGTACCCTCACATCAAGGATACAAGAAGGTGAAAGAGAAAGCGCTTAATAAAATATTATTTCAGAATAGTCGATATACAAAAAGGTTTTCTTGTAATTTATTATGGGAATATAAGTAATATCCATATGCATCACACGGAAAACAAAATTTTGAGAAATTTGTCATAAAGACTTTATCTTACTACTGCACAGTGATAAAATGTCCTTGTAAGCGTTTTAATGTGTTTGAAATTACTATTCTTGCATAATGAAATATGGCTTTGAAATTGTAAGAATACATGATACCCAAATTATACTAACTGGCAAAATAGTTGGAGGTTTTTCACAATGAAAAAGCAATCGGCAAAAGGGGAACCGTGGCAATCGTTTTACGGACCTAACCTAGGCTATGTAATGGAGGTTTATGAACAATTCTTGGAGGATCCAACAGACGTAGATCCTGAATTAAAAGAATTATTCGAACAATGGGGCCCTCCTACAACTGAAGACGTACAAGTAATCGCAAGTGCTCAGCATGGGGATACATCATTCACGTTGCCGGCACAACCGACCGCGTTAAGTAAAATGGTAGCTGCAGTCAAATTAGCAGATAATATTCGTACATATGGTCATTTGGCTGCGGATATTAATCCCCTTAATGACCGAAATATAGACACAAGAAGGATTGAACTTTCTGAGTTTAATTTATCTGAAGAAGATTTAAAGCAGATTCCTGTTGATTTCTTATGCCCGAATGCACCTTCTCACATAAAGGATGGCTTGCAGGCAATCAATCATTTAAGACAGGTCTACACTAAAAAACTGGCATTTGAATATGCTCATGTTCATGAGCTTGAAGAAAAGAATTGGTTAAGAGAAAAGATTGAATCAGAATCCTATTTCACTCCGCTTTCAAAGGAAAAGAAACTTGCGTTATTAAAACGGCTTGCCGAAGTGGATGGATTTGAAAAATATATTCACCGTACATTTGTCGGTCAGAAGCGCTTTTCCATTGAAGGACTGGATTCTATGGTTCCTTTACTGGACGAAATGGTTCGTTATTCAGTTGAATCAGGTGCCAAAACAGTCAATATCGGTATGGCACACCGAGGGCGCTTAAACGTATTGGCCCATGTTATTGGTAAACCGTATGAAATGATTTTTGCTGAATTCCAACATGCCCCAAGCAAGGATCTGATTCCATCAGAAGGATCAATTGGGATTACATATGGATGGACAGGTGATGTTAAGTACCATTTAGGTGCTGATCGTGAAATTTCACCTTTACAGTCGTCAACAGCGCGAGCGCGTGTTACCCTGGCGAATAACCCAAGTCACTTAGAGGTTGTGAGCCCGATTGTGGCTGGTTATACACGTGCTGCACAAGAAGTTCGTGAAGATAAGGGTTATCCAGAGCAATCACCGGAAACTTCCTATGCCATCATGATTCACGGAGATGCTGCCTTCCCTGGACAAGGTGTTGTAGCTGAAACTTTAAATATGAGTCAATTACGCGGATATAACACGGGTGGATCCATTCACCTGATTGCGAACAATATGATCGGCTTTACGACTGAAAGCCGTGATTCACGCTCTACGAAATATGCATCTGATACTGCCAAAGGCTTTGAAGTTCCGATTGTCCATGTCAATGCAGATGATCCTGAAGCTTGTCTTGCTGCAGCGGTGCTCGCCTATGAATATCGTAAAACCTTTGGAAAAGACTTTGTCATTGATTTGATCGGCTACCGTCGATTTGGTCATAACGAGATGGATGAACCGATGGTGACGAATCCATTAATGTACTCAGTCATTCAAAACCATCCAAATGTTAAGAAACTATATGCTGATAAATTAATTTCAGAAGAAATCGTCACTGAAGCAGATGTAGAGAAAATGGATACTGACATCGAAGAAGAATTAAAAGCGGCTTACGATAAAGTACCTGCTAAAGACGAAGATCCCGATACCATTCTTGCCCCACCAGAGTATGTGGCAAATGGCTTACCGGAAATTAATACGAGTGTTGATTTTAACAAGCTTGAAGGTTTAAATAATGAACTGCTTCAATGGCCGGATGGCTTTAATGTGTTCAAGAAATTGGAGCGCATTTTAAAGCGACGCAGCCAGGTATTTGAAGGTAAAGGGAAAATTGACTGGGCCCATGCTGAGACGTTGGCGTTTGCTTCTATATTGAAGGATGGTACGCCGATTCGATTAACAGGACAGGATTCAGAGCGTGGTACATTTGCTCAACGTCACCTGGTTCTTCATGATGAAAAATCCGGTGAAGAATACATTCCTTTACACAATCTTAAGGACAGTCATGCTTCGTTTGTTGTTCTTAATAGTCCCCTTACTGAAACAGCTGTAGTTGGATATGAGTATGGGTACAATGTATTTGCACCTGAGACGTTGGTTCTTTGGGAAGCTCAATTTGGTGATTTCTCCAATATGGCACAGGTGATGTTCGATCAATTTATTTCTGCCGGCCGTGCAAAATGGGGTCAAAAAACCGGCCTGGTTATGTTATTACCGCATGGATATGAAGGTCAAGGGCCTGAGCATTCAAGTGCCCGCTTAGAACGATTCCTGCAACTGGGTGGAGAATATAACTGGACGGTTGCCAACTGTTCTACTGCTGGTCAATACTTCCATATTCTTCGACGCCAAGCGGCCATTTTACAAAAAGAAGAAGTAAGACCACTTGTAATCATGACGCCGAAAAGCTTGCTCCGTAATCAATTTGCTGCCGTTACAGCTGAGGAATTAGCCAACGGAGAATTCCATTCAGTTCTGGAGCAAAAGGGTCTTGGTGAGAACCAGGATGCTGTTGAACGGGTGGTATTATGCAGCGGGAAAATTGCGATAGATTTAGAAGAGAAGCTTCAAAATATCGATGATAAAGATTGGTTACACATTCTTAGGGTAGAAGAAATTTATCCTTTCCCTAAAGGTGATATATCAGCCATCTTGGAAAGATATACAAACCTTAGAGAAATTGTATGGATTCAAGAAGAACCTAAGAATATGGGAGCATGGACATTTGCAGAATCACGACTCCGTGACATTGCACCTGAGGGTGTTGAAGTGCATTATGTCGGTCGTCGCAGACGTTCCAGTCCATCAGAAGGTGAACCAACAGTACACAAAAAAGAACAATCACGAATTATTAACGAAGCGTTAACTCGATAAGAAAGAGGAGGACATCACAGTGGCAGAAATTAAAGTTCCAGAATTAGCAGAATCAATTACAGAAGGTACAATCGCACAATGGTTGAAACAGCCAGGGGATTATGTGGAGAAGGGCGAATACATCGTTGAGCTGGAAACAGATAAAGTGAATGTTGAAGTCATTTCAGAGGAAGCAGGTACGATTCAAGAACTTAAAGCTGATGAAGGCGATACGGTTGAAGTCGGTCAAGTTATTGCCATTGTTGGTGCAGGTGGGGAAGCTCCAGCTACTTCTGAAACAAAAGAAGAAGCACCTGCCCCTAAACAGGAAGAGAAGAAAGAAGAGGCAACTGAAGCAGCACCAGCGAAAGAGGACAAAAAAAATCGTCCGATCGCTTCTCCTGCGGCTCGTAAGTTGGCACGTGAAAAAGGTATCGATCTTTCCGATGTGCCAACAGATCCTCTAGGCCGTGTCCGTAAGCAGGACATTGAAGCCTATAGCAATAAGCCGGCAGAAGCTCCATCTAAACCTTCTGTTCAAGAAAAGAAGGCACCTGCGAAAAAAGATGATGGAAAGCCGGTAGTTCGTGAGAAGATGTCACGCCGTCGTCAAACGATTGCGAAACGTTTAGTAGAAGTTCAGCAAACAGCTGCAATGCTTACTACGTTTAATGAGATTGACATGAGTAAAGTAATGGAGCTAAGAAAACGTAAAAAGGATAAATTCTTTGATGACCACGATGTAAGACTTGGTTTCATGAGTTTCTTTACAAAAGCAGTCGTAGCGGCTCTTAAGAAGTTCCCATACGTGAACGCAGAAATCGATGGGGATGAAATTGTTCTAAAGAAATTCTATGACGTTGGGGTAGCTGTATCTACGGATGATGGACTGGTAGTACCTGTTGTACGCGATTGTGAACGCAAGAACTTTGCAGAAATCGAAGGGGAAATCATGGAACTGGCCACTAAGGCTAGAAACAATAAATTAACTCTTGGAGATCTGCAAGGTGGTTCATTCACGATTACAAATGGTGGGGTATTCGGTTCATTACTATCGACTCCAATCTTAAACGGACCGCAAGTTGGGATTTTAGGAATGCATAAAATTCAGCTTCGTCCAGTGGCCATCGATAAAGATACAATGGAAAACCGCCCTATGATGTACATTGCTTTATCGTATGATCATAGAATTATTGATGGGAAAGAAGCAGTTGGATTCCTGGCAATGGTAAAAGATTTACTTGAGAATCCAGAAGACTTACTACTTGAAGGCTAAGTAGTCCTGATTGAATAAGAATAGATGAATGTTTGGCTGATTCATACATCCATTAGTGGATTGTGGATCAGCTTTTTTTCACGTTTTTTTACTAAGAGAATAAAATATGGATAACTAAAATAAAGTTTGCTAAAGGAAACTTTCGGACATGAATAGGAGGGAGACGTAATGATGAAGAATTTTAATTCGAAAAAAGTGATTCAATATTCGTATCTATTTCATAAAATGGGTTTATTGGATAATGAGCAATTCAAACAAATTGAGGACTACCATGGATCCAAAATTAAGAAACACAGTTAAGGCATAGTTCTATAATGAATACGATTCAACATGTGATGTTGATTTTTCTCAATCATTGATTGGAGAGCATGAAGCTGAAATCAGTAGCACAGTTTAAATGATTAAGAATGAAAAAAGACAGACTCAAGTGAGTATGAGTCTGTCGTAAAAACCGCATCTCAGGGGGTGAGATATAAGCTAGTATTCTTTTTTAATTTTCATTGTCAAGATTTCCTAAAAGGCTTTAATCCTCGGTTACGAATTTCTTTCTTAAGAAGCAAAATCCAGTCTTGATCATTCCCTTGTTTCTCAGCATCACGATAAGCTGCCACCAACTGTTCATTACTTAAGATTTTCATGACCAACCTCCCAGGAATGTATAAAATATAGAATTTTCTATATTTTCTATATATTCTACATAGAAATTACTCATTTGAAAAGGGTTTTTTATAAATTACGTCTAAAGTAGTATTTTTAGTTATTATGTAGAAAAAGGTTTAGAGAAGACGCTTTTTGTCTAAATTAAAAAGTTTGTCTCATCGCTGACATGTAGAAACTTGTCATCTAACTCCTATCTGGAGCTATTCACCTAAGAGTAATAAAGACAAAAGATCCTTGTTAATTAGTTTGAAAATTTTAATTTTTGTGATAATATTACACGCATAAGGAACTGAGAATCTAACCTCTTTGACTTCATATACTGAAAGGTTCCAGGCTTAACATGAATACAGATAAAGGGGGATATTCATTTGTCGGAGATAATACAAGCAACTGTAGGTGAATTACTCGAAGAAAAAGCTCGTATACAGCCTGAGGTTGAAGCGGTTGTCTACGCAGACAGAGGATTAAGATGGTCTTATCATGAATTTAACCAACAGTGCAGGCAAGCTGCAAAAGGATTTATGAATCTTGGAATCAATAAAGGAGATCATATCGCGATTTGGGCCTCTAACACTCCTGAGTGGTTAATAAGTCAGTTTTCGACAGGGAAAATGGGAGCTGTACTGGTAACCGTAAATACTAATTATCGTACTGCTGAATTAGAATATTTATTAAAGCAATCTGACAGTAAAACGATTATTTTGATGGAAGAGTTCAGAGGTGCTTCCTATATAGACATGTTGTATGAGATTTGTCCTGAATTGAAAACGTCTAAGCCCGGAGAATTAGAGAGCTCAAAACTTCCTTATTTAAAAAATGTAATTGTCTTAGGGGAGAAGGCATATCCAGGTACATATAGCTGGCAGGATATTATGGAAAGAGGGGATGATGTTGAGGAAGGTGAGTTGGATGAAAGACTCTCAAGCCTTTCCCCCCATGATGCCATCAATATGCAATACACGTCAGGAACGACAGGATTTCCTAAAGGAGTCATGCTTACCCATTCTAATATCGTAAACAATGGTTATAATATTGCAGGGTGCATGAGACTGACGAACGAAGACCGTTTATGTATTCCAGTTCCATTCTTCCATTGCTTCGGATGTGTATTGGGTACACTTGCATGTGTATCTGTTGGGGCTACTATGGTTCCATTACAGGAATTCGATCCGAAGCAGGTTCTCCAAACGGTACAGGATGAAAAATGTACAGGCCTTCATGGGGTGCCAACCATGTTTATTTCCGAGTTAAACCTCCCAGACTTTGAACAATACGACCTTTCCCATTTGCGTACTGGAATTATGGCCGGAAGTAACTGTCCGATCGAAGTAATGAAGGGCGTCATGGACAAAATGGGGGCAGATGAGATAACCATCGCCTATGGTCAGACCGAATCTTCCCCTGTCATTACGCAGACGCGTACCCATGACCCGATTGAATTAAAGGTGGAAACGGTTGGAAAAGCCTTGCCAAATGTAGAGGTGAAAATTGTGGAGCCTGGATCGAGCAGGGAAGTTCCCCATGGTGTCCAGGGGGAGTTATGTACGCGTGGGTATCACGTCATGAAAGGGTACTATAAGAATGAAGAGGCTACAAGGTTAGCCATAGATCAGGAAGGTTGGCTGCATACCGGTGACTTAGCGGTCATGGATGAACACGGCTATTGTAGAATTACAGGAAGATTAAAAGACATGATCATTCGAGGCGGTGAGAATATTTATCCGAGAGAAATTGAAGAATTTCTTTATTCCCATCCAAAGGTATTAGATGTTCAAGTCATTGGAATTCCTGATGAAGTCTATGGTGAAGAAGTTATGGCCTGGATTATTTTGAAGGATGGTCTCACTGCAACAGCAGAAGAGATCAGAGAATATTGTACAGGGAAGATATCCCGTCATAAAATTCCAAGGTACATCGAGTTTACTGATTCGTACCCAATGACAGCTTCAGGGAAAATTCAAAAGTTTCGTTTAAGAGAGCAGGCGAAAGAAGCAGCCCTGCCTAAAAGTAATTAACAAATTGAAAACGCTTCCTCGAAAAGGACATTCCCAATTCACAGGGAATGTCCTTTTCATGCGGAAATAAAAAGTATAATAGAGTATTAGATAACTGAAATTTCAGAGACTATTTGCTAAAATAAAGAAAAGACTCATTAATATATTAACAATAATATAATTATGTAAACAATTGGAGGGTCATCTGTGTACGTTTTTGTTTATGGGACGTTAAGAAAACACGAAAGCAATCATTTTTTATTAAAGGAAGCCATATTGATTAGGGAACAAGCTTGGGTGGCAGGGGTTCTTTACGATACTAAAAGAGGATATCCTGCACTAAAAGAAGGCAACGGAACCACCTATGGCGAATTATATAAAATCGACCCCAGTATATTATCACCGTTAGATGAATTGGAGGATTTCATCGAAGAACGTGAAGAAAACCTTTATATGCGAAAGCTCAAACTTGTCCAAACGGATAATGGACCGCAGGAAGCTTTTGTCTATTATTCTGAAAACGAAGAATTGTTCCAGGAAGAAATTCATTCAGGAGATTGGAAAGTACACCAGTTTCTAAATGAAAAGCCTGATAGGATCCTTTATTTTGCGTATGGTTCTTGCATGGATGATGAGCGTTTTAAAATAGCGCAAGTAGATCACCATTTTAAAAACTGTCTTGGTGCAGGGGTTCTAGAAGGATATTCTATGAAGTATCTCTTTAAAGTACATGATGGTGGCCGGGGAGACATCATTGAGGATGGAGGGACGATGGAAGGGGTAGTATATGAGCTCCCTCAACAAGCAGTGGAATACTTGTTCACTAGAGAAGGGGTAGCACCTGGATGGTATAGAGCAGCTTTCATCGACATACAGATTGGTGGGAAGCTTTACAAGGACGTATTAACCTTTGTTGTGAAAGATAAGTGTCAGGAAACCTGTCCCCCAAATCATTATGCAAAAGAGATTCTACGTGGCAGCAGGCCACATGTAAGCAAGTCTTATCATGAAAAGTTACAGCAACAATTAGTTGGAATAGGGATGACGGAAGAGCAGGTGCAGAATCTTCTTATCGGAGAAGAGTAGATGTACGAATGAGTTCCGGGAGGTGAAGTCATGAAGGTAAGTGATGATCTATTATTTACTGCAATAGAATCACACCATTGGGACTATCCAGATCGATTGATACCGAGTGAAGTGGATAGTTTACACAGTGATGGAATCGTTGCAATTAAAAATAAACAGTTGAAAAATGTATTTGCTAATAAGGTACCTAAATTCATTGTGAATAATATGAACGAACTTCATGTGAAATGGAAGGTGATTGAAGAGTTTTATGGAAAGGAAGCCTTTAGTATGTGGATCAGGGAGCCACTTATCAATCAGGAAGAGGAATTCCTCCAATCACAAGATGGTCTTCTGGAAGAGCGTTATGAGGGGCTGGTATTTGATCTGAATCAGGATCATTTCATCCCTTCACCTGCTCATAGAGTCATTACTGTTGAAAGTGACCTTCACATTCATGATCTTGTAGAAATCAGTTCCTCCATATGGGGTTATCGGGAAGAAGACAAACCGGTCATCTTTAAACAAAGAAAAGAGTTTATGAGCAAATGGGGACCGGATGGTGGGTTCACATTAGCTTACAATAAGGAGGGGCATCCTGTTGGATACGGAAATTATCGGTTCAGCCGTGATCATGAAGTCCTTTACCTCAATGGAGGAGGGGTGCTCCAAAAAGCAAGGCATGGAGGAGTATATTCTTCATTAGTCGCCCATCGATTGGATATGGCAAAACGAGCGCAATGTCGGTTTGTAACCTGTCAGGCGAGAGTCGGTCACTCCGCCCCCATTCTCAAGAGGTTGGGCTTCCAAGCGTTTTCAACCTATCAATATTGGGTAGTGAATAGAAATGCGCAGGCCGTTTTGATAAGTGAGAAAAAATAGTCGCTTTGTGTGAAATGGGGTGGTACGATGGATGTTTTACTACAATTGGTCGATCAATTTGGATATATCGCCATGTTTCTTTTTAGCTGGATTGTATTTTTAGGGTTACCAGTACCTAACGAACTCGCTGCTGCACTCTCGGGATATTTATCTGAATGGAGAAATTTCAACCCGTATACCTCCTTTTTCTTTATGTATAGTGGATTGATTTCTTATGGAATCTTCGCCTTTTTAAACGGCCGGTATTTCGGAACGAAATTAATATCTCGATTTATGAAGGGAGATAAATCAAGGAAACTCATTGACAATGGTGAAAAATGGATTAATAAGTATGGTCCATTTGCCATTTCGTTTAGCTATTTTATACCAGGCATCCGATTATTCATGCCTTATATTGCAGGAACGTCAAAAGGGATTTCTTTCATGAAGTTCCTTTTATATGCTCTTCCGTCTGCCTTCGTTTGGGGTTTTGTGTATTTTCAGATAGGGAGGTATTTCCCAAAAAGTTTTCAGGGATTACTGGAAGAAGTAAGTGTGAAGGCGGGCATCATTTTCTCCATTTTATTCATCGGGATTATCGTGTACAGTATTGTCTTTACCTTGAAAAAAACGCCTGATACCTCTAAATGGAAAAAGGTACGTTATCGAAAATAATAAAAGACTGATCAAAGATGCCTTCTTCTTTAATCAGTCTAGCTATCTTGTTCATCCTTAATAATAGTAAAATACTTTCCGAATACACCCAATGCCTTAATTGTGGTTCTTGAGCCATTTTCATCCTCATATATTTTACCGATTGTGTTGAATAGCAAGTAGCCGTTTTTAACATTTGAGCCTGTTTCAATCAGGGTTGAATAAGAATTCCCTTCAAGTTTCTTCGTACATGTTATGGATTCATGACATTCAATATTGTATTCATCTAAAAGCCATAAATAAAATTGTTCTTCATTAGGTCGGTGGGTGCTCATGTAAAAAACTATCAAAACAAAAGTGAACATACCTATTCTTTTTAAACCGTTTCTCACCATCTTAATCGAACCTCTCCTGCAAATTCCTCCTATAATATACCATATTTTCTTATCGTAAGTGATAGTTTCACAAAAAAACTGACAAATGAGATAGTAGTTGAACTTATAGCTCTGTAAGAATATACTATTAGCATAGTACATTCATAAAGGAGGTTATTGAATTGATTCACAAAACCTGGACGGAAAACAATACCGGAAAAAAGGTGAAATGTGTACATACGGATGCAAAGAAATATACAGTTGAAAATGTTTTAACCATTGGTAAAGAATACGATGTGAAAAACGAATCTGAAGAGTATTACTTCGTCATCGATGAGAGTGGGAAAATGGGAGGCTTCTACAAAGAGTACTTTGAAGAGGTATAAACCACTTCTTTCTGGCTGGTTTCTTTATAATGTGGAGAAACCGGCTTTTTTGATGGCTACTAAAATATGGTGCAAATGGGGAAAAGCGAATGAAACACTCATTTAGTAAGCGAATCATTTCTACGGAGGACCAAGCATCTCTGAATAACCTTTTCAAGACTTATGAAACTGAAGTATATGGAGAGGTTCAAACGAGTGAAGCTGATATTCAAGAAATGATTGATTCTATTCCCGAAGCTGACCGAAGAGGGCTTTGGGATGAAGGGGATTTAGTAGCTATCTCCATACTTACTGAAAAAGATCACCGTTTACCTTCATTAATCCTTGCCCTTCCTAACGATCATATGGAGCTCTATATAGGTGAGATGGCAGAAGAGCTTTTTACATCAGCCAGGAGAAAGAAAGAAACGAATTCAGATTCAAAAACCATTATCCTATCTGGGAATCTTGAGAAAGAGAAAAAGGCTTTTGAGAAAGATGGCTTTACACCAACTCGATATTGGTTTCAGATGAAAAAAGACCTCAAAGATCTATCTTTTGCATCAGTCTCTTCATCATATTGTATTTCAAGCTTCAATCCCGATACCGAAACGGAGAGTCTTCATCAGGTGTTTGAAGAGGTGTTCTCGGATCACTTTGATTATCACCCATCCACCCTGGATGAATTTAAGAAACGTTTTCTTCGCCCCTCATTTGACCCCGATCTCTGGTTTGTATTAAGAGAAGAAAATGCCCTGGTAGGTTTTGTCTTTTGTTCGGTTAACAATGAAACAAAATTAGGGGAAATCACTCATTTGGGGATTTGCAAAAAGTGGCGTCGCAAAGGGCTCGCCCATTATTTGCTCAATTATGCTTTTTCAAAATTGAAAGAGGAAGGAATGACTACAGCCGCTCTTTCAGTCGACAGTGACAGCTATACAGACGCAACCATTGTTTATCAAAAAGCTGGAATGTATGTATATCGAGGGTTCACTCGATATGATTTAGAAGTTTAGAAGCTGAAACACCCAATCAAGGGTGTTTTTTTACATTTTGTTATATTAATTGGTTGCTAATCCAGAACTAAAATATATGCATTGAAACAAAATTAGGCATAGCCTTTGCAGTGTAAGCGTTATTACATGTAGAATGTCTAGTATGTGAAATGGAAAGGATGTCATTAAATGAATGTTGAACGGTTATTACCAGAATCGGTTACTTATATATTAAACGAGAGAAAACAATTATTCTCATCTCCTGAGCATTCTTCATTAATAGGAGAAGGGGGGTATACTGCTAGTGAAGACTATATTATTGAAGATAGTATCATCTCTCTGTCGTTAGGGAAAAATCTTCTTCTTAAGGGACCCACTGGTTCAGGGAAAACGAAGCTATCAGATACCTTGTCATCCATCTTCTCCCAACCGATGCACAGTATAAATTGCTCGGTTGATTTAGATGCAGAAGCATTACTGGGCTATAAAACAATCAGCGAAAGAGACGGAAAAAACACCATTGAATTCATCGAGGGACCTGTTATTCAAGCGATGAAAAATGGGCATCTCCTTTATATTGATGAAATCAATATGGCTAAGCCTGAAACGCTGCCGATCTTAAATGGTGTGTTGGATTACCGCAGAAGTATAACGAATCCATTTACAGGGGAAATCGTCAAAGCCGCGCCAACTTTCGGTGTAATTGCGGCAATTAATGAAGGATATGTAGGCACAGTTCCATTAAATGAAGCGTTAAAAAATCGTTTTGTTGTAATAGATGTACCGTATATCGAAGGGGAAACGTTAAAGAGTGTGATTGAAAGTCAAAGCAAGCTGTCCGATTCTAAGCTTATTACTCAGTTTGTAGCCCTGTCTTCGGATTTAATGGTTCAAGTGAAAAATGGTCAAATTTCAGAGGAAGCGGCATCCATACGTGCCCTTTTAGATGCCTGTGATTTAGCCGTTTACTTGCCGGCAAAAAGGGCTATACAACGTGGAATCGTAGATAAACTGGAAGACGAACGAGAAAAAGCGGCTATACAAAATATAGCTGAAACATTATTTGAATGAGGGACATGTAATGCATCGATTTATCCAATTTAATGATGAAACCATTGACTCTTTTTTAGTGATGGAAATGGCTGATTTGACGAAAACACTTTCCCAAAATGCCGATATGAACTTGAAATACGGACCGTTTTCTTATCTCGATTATAAAGAAGGAACGGTTTATGTCAGTCATTTTTGGGATCACCGGAAAAAAGAAGAAGAAATACATGGATTGAAAAGTGATATTTACTTAAGGACGATCGGTAATCTTCATGAAACCATGAACGAAGAGGTTATCGATTATATTGAGAAGGTGAAAGGAACGTCTGTTCCCCGATTTGCCAAGCAGCTATTTGTCATTGGTGAAGAGGCTCGCTTAGAGGAAATCTGTAAATCAAAGCGTCCAGGAACTAAGAAGTCATTTGAGACAAGAAGAAAATTATATCGCCAGCACTTCGAAGCACAGCTTAAAGTAAACATTACGAAAAGTGTTTTTACAGATGCATTATTTAATTCAATATTCCTTCTTCTCCATGCACAATCTCCATTAGAAGAACCTGTTAGGATAAATGAGGATATTGATTTAGCAATGCCCTTTATGCATCGGCAAATCACCCGATTCTTTGAAACCCGTAACACCAAAGATGTGGTAAGAATTTGCTTGGAAATGGTAGAAGTAATAGATGAGATTGTAAAAAAAGATATGTTGAATGAATACTTCCATTTACCTGAAGATGTGTATAACACGGAGGAATTGATTACTGAAACATTTGACGATTTAAAAAGAAAAGATCCCCTTGCTAATCAGGATGTGTTGGAAGAAGAGAGCACAGGGGAGGAAGAAGTGATAGATGAAGAATTCCGAACTTGGCACCGGGAAACGAGTGACAAAGGGGAGTCATTCCTTCAGTTTGACTTAGATCAAGGGTCTCAATCCGATCTTATGGGCGAAGGTGTCCGTGAAGGAGATGATGGAGACCAGGCAATGGCTATGGTACAGGGCTCAGCTAAAGAAACGGAGCAGGAGCAGTACCAAAATGTGAAGCCACAGGAGCAAGAAAGAGATGAACTTGGTGGTGGAGAAGCTGAGTATGGAAAGGACAATCGCTTTGCTGTACCTCACTTTATTTCTCCAACCATTCCTACTTCTGAAGACAAGCACTTGTATAACCTTAACAAAGGGATAATTGCTCCTTATCAAAAGAAACTTCAGAAAATGATCGAGAAAACATTGGAGCATAAGCGAATCCAGCCTAGAAGTGATTTGCACTTCGGCAGGCTGAACAAAAAGTTATTGCGCTTTATCACAGACGATAACCCAAGACTTTTCTATAAAAAGCAAAACCCTTCATCTGAAATAGATGCTGTTTTCTCATTATTGGTAGATTGTTCAGGTTCGATGTATGACAAAATGGATCAAACAAAGCAGGGTATTACGTTATTTCATGAATCTTTAAAGTCCGTTCGGGTGCCACATGAAGTTGTCGGCTTCTGGGAAGATACCAACCGGGCGACAAAGACCAGTCAACCAAATTATATGAACCCTGTACTGGACTTCTATTCTTCCTTAAAACCTAACAGTGGTTCAGAAATCATGCAGCTCCAACCTGAAGAAGATAATAGGGATGGCTTTGCCATTCGGTTAATGACAGAACGGATTATTAGACGGAACGAAAAACAGAAATTCCTTCTTGTCTTTTCAGACGGTGAGCCAGCGGCCATGGATTATGAGCAAAACGGGATTGTTGATACTCATGAAGCTGTATTAGACGCAAGAAAACAAGGGATAGAAGTCATCAACGTCTTTTTAGCAAACGGCGAAATAGATGAGGGACAAAGAAAAACCATTCAGAATATATATGGGAATTACAGCATTCTTGTTTCGGATGTAGAAGAACTCCCTGAGGTTTTGTTTCCTTTATTACGGAAACTTCTATACAAAAGTATATAGATGAAGGAACAAGGCGATTACATGGGAAACATGTAGTCGTCTTTTTTTTGGGGTGGGGGAGGAGGAATTAAAATCAGTCCTTTGGCTGAAACAAAATCAATCATCCATCTCATTCGGATCCCCTTTACCTGCAATATACTGAAAGTAATAACATTAAAGGGGATGGATAGGATGAACAATATTTCTGATATGAATGCCGCGATTCATGAATATCACAGAATTAATCACATCTTGAATCTAAAAGGGTGGCGGCAAAAAAGAACCTCAAAGAAACAATATTACTCTCCATGGTTTGGTGAAAATCTGTAAGTGGAAAATTCATTAAGTTCGAAAAGAGAGGAAAAAAATGTATAATAAAAGAATGACTTTTCTCACTTTATCGTAGAAGGTCATTCCTTTTTTGTATGCTCTTTTCGCAAGGCTCTTTTCGTAAAGTTTGTTGCTATTGTAGAGGAGAAAGAATAATAGTTGATTTCCGCTACAGGATGCTTTCTTTCCGCGGGGCTGGCGGTGAGCCTCCTCGGCTGCGCCTCCGGGGTCTCACCTGTCTAGCTACGGGGCTTAGGGGCTCGAGGTCATAAGCCAAGTCTGCCAAAAAGGCAATGAGCGCCTTTCCGGCAGACTCGTCTTATGCTTGTCGCCCCTGGGCAAAGCCCCTCCGCTTTTCTTACTGTCCAGCTATTCCCGCAGGAGTCGAACATCCTGCAGCGAGGATCAACTTTCTGAGCATGTATCCTTATTGGAAATCAATAATAACAAGAATTTTAGCAAACCATCTCATTTAAGGTAAGTAGAAATTGATTTTCCTTTTAAGGAAGAAGAATTATTATTTTCTAGTTACATTGTTTTCATGTACACCTTTAAGCTCTGTCACAAAAATTCTCTTAAAGATGGTGAGGGGAACTGCGCTGACTCCTGCGGAAGTACGGGCGTGCCGAGACCCCGTTCGGCTAAGAACGCTAGCTGCAAGCGGAGCAGTTCCCCTCACCATCCAGCATAGGCTGGTTGACAGAGCCTTGGCAGATTCTATGCTAGAAAACTACAATCTTTACAAAAAGAGCCTTTTTGTATGGTGAAAAATCATTCAAATGGGAGTCATATTCATGCCGAAGGGAAGGTTAATAAATAAAGAGATGAGGAAAAATGTATGAAGAAAGGGAGGTAACGGTGATTATGCATGAGTTAGATATGCACCATATTTTTGAACTGGGACTTATTTTAGTGATGATCGCAGCAGGCATAACGGCAATTGCCAAGAAATTCAAACAGCCCTATCCAATTGCCCTTGTCATTGTAGGTGCCCTAATCGGGTTATTCAATATACCAATCCTTGAGCCCCTCAAGGATTTTATAACAGAAGGGGAAGTATTTAATTTTGTCATTATCACACTTTTTTTACCAGCTCTTTTGGGAGAAGCAGCTTTGAAGCTGCCTTTTACCCATTTGCGAGCTAACAAGGAGCCGATTATAGCACTGGCTTTCGGTGGAACATTCATTTCTTTCTTGATAATAGGATTTACAGCGTATTACTTCTTTGACTTTCCGGTCCCGACAGCCTTTGTTTTTGGGGCATTGATGAGTGCGACCGACCCTGTCAGTGTATTATCCATATTCAAAAGTGTAGGGGTAAAGAAGAGGTTGGCTGTTGTCATTGAAGGTGAAAGCTTATTTAATGACGGTTTAGCAGTGGTACTGTTCAATATTTCAGCTTACTATTTACTATCCTATATCGATGCAGGCTGGGCTGGACTTGGAAGTGGGATTTGGGAGTTCATCCGGGTAGTATCCCTGGGGGTCATTATTGGAAGCTCCCTCGGTTATGCATTTTCCATATTAACGAAGTACTTCGATGACTATCCGTTGGAAATCATTTTTAGCGTGATTTTGTTTTATGGTTCATTCCTTCTTGCAGAGAGTGTTCATGCTTCAGGTGTTATCGCGGTCGTCATTGCGGCTCTTATATTTGGAAATTATGGCGGGAAAATTGGTATGAGTCCTACAACCAAATTGAATATTAACAGCTTTTGGGATGTAGCTGCGTTACTCGCCAATTCCCTCGTTTTCTTAATGGTTGGCCTTGAAATAACAAGGATTGACTTAGTTGATAAATGGCCGTTTATTTTCGCAGCCATAGTCTTAGTACTTTTGGCACGAAGTATTGCCGTCTATACAAGTTTGTCTCTCATTGGGAATTTCCCTCATAAATGGAAGCATATTTTGAATTGGGGAGGTTTGAAAGGATCGTTATCCATTGCCTTGGTACTTAGTCTGCCAAGAGACTTTCCAGGCAGAGAAGACGTCCTGATTCTTGGTTTTAGTGTGGTATTATTCAGCCTTGTCATTCAAGGGCTAACGATCAAACCACTGATAAATTTATTAGGGATTAAACCAAAGGAAGAGGGACATGCAGAATTTGAAAAATTGCTCAGTCAACTCCACAGATATGAAACAGCCATCGGTGAAATCCATCGGGTAAAACAAAAGCTCTATATTACAGACCCTGTATCAAATGAGCTTATCGATACGTATACAAAAAGAATTGATATGTTAAAAGCTCAATTGGATGATCTATTCAAAAGAAATCCAGTGTTAAAAGCAGACCAGCTTACGACACTGAGAAAACACGCTTTATACGCAGAATATGAGGCCGTTGCCAAACTGGAAAAAGAAGAAATCATCACTAGCTCTATCGCTGAAAAGGAATATGATGCTATAACGGATAGTATTGTTCATAATGAAGAAAAATAGCAAAAGAGGGGCCATATCGGCTCCTCTTTACTTTCTGATTTCAATGAGTTTTTGTTTTAAGTCGTTTTCCATGGTGACCATTTCCTGTTCTGCCTGCTGACGTTTCTGTCGTCCTTCTGCTTGAATGGCCAAGGTTTCCTCAATGGTGGAAATAAGGTTTTCTTGTGTTTTTTTCAAAGTTTCAATATCAATGATTCCACGTTCATTTTCTTGTGCAGTTTCAATACTATTTGTTTTAAGCATTTCTGAATTTTTCAGAAGGAGCTCATTGGTGGTGCGTGAAACCTGTTTCTGAGCGGCTACAGCCTTTTGCTGATTCAGAAGAGTCAGTGCTATGGCAATTTGATTCTTCCAAAGAGGAATGGCTGTGAGCACCGATGCCTGTATTTTTTCTGCCAGTGCCTGGTTCGTATTTTGTATCAGGCGTATTTGAGGGGCAGACTGAATGGTCATTTGTCTACTTAGCTTTAAATCATGAATACGTTTATCCAATCGATCTAGAAACTGCATCGTATCATTGACTTCCTGATAAATTAACTCGTCATCCGTTTCTTCCGCCTTATTGCGTAATGAAGGAAGCAGTGTATGTTGAATCTCTTCACGTTTAATTTCAGCTGCTGCAATGTACATATTCAGGGCTTGAAAATAGTCTTTATTTTTTTCATACAAAGTTTCCAATAATCGATTATCATCAAGCAGGGTCTTTTTTGAATGTTCGAGCCTGACTGAAATGCGATCAATCTGTGAGCCGATCTTTTGGTATTTGGAAAGGACCTCCTGCAGGGAGGAAGAGACTTTACGGAATAGCTTTTTGAAGACACCTTTTTGCTTGGTGTTTAGCTCATCCGGATTCATTTGCTCGAGCTTTTTCATTAAATCTCCTAACACATCACCAATTGGGCCTATGTCCCGTTTTTGCACATGATCGAGCATGGAGTGGGAGAAAGTAGATAGCTGAGTCTGAGCGGCAGTTCCATATTTTAATATTGCTTCATAGTCTTTATAGTCAATCTGCGCCGCCAATTGTTTTGCCTTTTCCTGCTGTTCTTTTGGTAAGCGGTCGAGTAGCAAAGGAGATTTTGTCTGCTCACTTACAACAGGCATTTCATCTCCAAACGGGTTGGAAAGCAGCAGGTCCAGTTCAGATTGTTCATTTCGTTGCTCCATCGTAAAACCTCCGATATCTATTTTAAGTCTTTTTTATGAGATAAATGTTGATTGGCAAAGTTTAGTTCAAACTGTAGTGTATCCATATCATTAGCCAGTACGTTTTGCAGGTCTTTCTCCAATGACCCTGTCAGATCATCAAGTGTAGTCCGGGTTTGTTGAAGTGATAAGAATGCTTCTTTGTTTTTCCCAGATTGTGCAGCAAGAAACGTATATTTTTCTGTGATTTCAACAACTGAATCCAGATGGTAGAAGAAAAATGATTCTGCAGAAAAGAATCTTTTTGGCTCTTTTTTTACGAGTTGATAAATTCTTCTGCTCAATCTGTTCAACTCGAGGATTTGCTTGAAAGCCCCAAGTGACCTTACCCTTAATTGTTGTTTTTGAAGGCGTTTTACTTTTTCTTTCGCTTCTTTTAAATTCTTGTTAATATATCGAAATTCCTGTGAGGAAAGTCCATTTTTTTTCAGCCACCATCTCTTTTGGAATCCCTTTACGACGAAGAAAAGGAGAATACCTGTACCGAGACTTGACAAGAATGTAAGAGGAAACCCTAAGTCAAATAGGAGTAAGTAGGCGATAAAACTACTGGTCCCTATACTGAATGAGATGACTGTTCTTACTGAAAATTGAAGAAATGTATTCATTTCATCTACCCCTTAATAAAGATGCTTACGTTAAATACGATTTAATGAGCAAAAAGGTTTCATATTCATACTCTTATTTTATTGTAAATGAAGGTGAAATGGAAATATAGATACCTTTTATTATACAAACTGAAATCGATGTCAGGATTTGACACCATTCTTTCAATTTCTTAACATTTCTCAGATTCCTGATTATATAAATAACATTTTTGATAGAATGGGTTAGTACATTGACAAGACAGGTGTGTGGATATATGAAAAAATGGTTCGTTGTGCTGATCTTATTTTTCTTTTCTTCCTCTATCGTATCAGCTCAAGAAAATAATGTAAAAAAACCTAAAAACATCATTAGTGATTCTGCTATCATTATAGATTCTAAAACAAAGAGTATATTGTACTCGAAAAATTCGACAAAACGAATGAATCCTGCAAGCATTACAAAAATTGCTACAGCTATTTATGCAATCGAGCATGCAAACCTTGATGATAAGGTGGTAATAAGTGAGAAAGCAAGTAATACAGAAGGCTCAACCGTTTACTTAGAAGAAGGGGAAAGTGTTTCTTTGGAGCAGTTGCTCCAGGGGCTGATGGTCAACTCCGGTAATGATGCAGCGGTTGCCATTGCTGAACACACTGAGGGATCCGTTCAGCAATTTGTTGAAAAATTAAACATCTTTTTAAAAAACGAAATTGGCGTAGAGAAAACAAATTTTGAAAACCCTCATGGACTCTTCGGTAAGAATCACTATACAACGGCTTATGATATGGCAGTGATTACTAGCTATGCTTTAAAGAACAAACAATTTCAAGAGCTATTTAGTTTGAAATCCATTGATTGGTCGACTGAGGGATGGAAGACTACTCTTTATAATCATCATAAAATGGTGAAAGGAGAACTTCCTTATCCGGAAGTGACCGGAGGGAAGAATGGTTTCATTGATGAATCCAGACATACGCTTGTGACTTCCGCTGAAAATAAAAACCTTTCTCTGGTCATTGTTACAATGAAGGCTCAGTCGAAGAGAGCCATTTACTCAGATACCAGAAAACTACTTGATTATGGCTTGAACAGTTTCACCAGAAGCCATATTCCAAAGGGTACGGTCTTTCAATATGAGGATACTTCTTTTGAGCTTAATCAGGATTTCCAATATACCCAGCCTACGAATGGAAAGTTCACCGAGAGCCTGGATCGAAAGGGAGTATTAACACTATATAACGAAGATCATGAAGAAATGGCTACAACAAATCTCAGTCCTGTGATGAAATCTCCCGTAAAACATAAAAACGCAGTTGCTTCGAGTGAAAGCACAGAATTATTTTTCGGAGATGAATTAAGACAACAAATCCTATTTTATCCGTTTTTTATTTACATGATCCTGCTTTTCATTATGGGAATTTCCATTTTTCGAATAGGATCTGTCAAAAAATAATCCTGAAAATAATATTTAGATTAAAAAAGGGAGCTTGTGGGCTCCCTTTTTTTAATGACTTTCTTGTTTTTCTAAAGAAGGTTGTTGATGATAAAGAGTCTTACCAATCATCGTTTGTAAGATGAGAAATGCCCCTCCTACTGTCCAATACAGGGGCAAGGCAGCAGGCGCATTAAATGAAAAAATAAAGATCATAATGGGCGAAAGATAGCTCATTATTTTCATTTGGGCCTGCTGTTCTTCAGGAATATTCATTAAAGATACCCGGGCTTGGGCTAAATAAACCAATCCAGCGATAATGGCCATTATATAGTCCGGCTGTCCCAAATTAAACCATAGAAAGGAGTGGCTTGCGATTTCAGACGATGACCGAATCGCATAATATAACCCTATCAATATTGGTGTTTGAATTAACAAAGGTAAACATCCCATATTAAGAGGATTCACTCCGTGTTTTTGGTAAAGCATCATCATTTCTTGCTGCAGTTTCTTTTGTATATCTTTATCTTTCGCTTCTTTTATCTTCTTTTGAATGTGGGTCATCTCCGGCTTAATTAAAGCCATTTTCCCTTTCATCTCCTGTTGATTCTTATACGTTTTAAGCATAAAAGGAAAAAGAATGAGACGAATAAGAAGGGTAATGACAATGATCGCAAGACCAAAGTTTCCATCCAGGAAGGTACCTATTTCATGGATGAGAAACGAAAACGGGTTAACAAGATAGTCGTGAAAGAACGCTCCTTCAGTGGTTGCACTTTGACACCCTGATAGAGTGAATAGTGCCAGTAGCATGATGAATGAAAATTTCCTCAATGATAATTCCTCCTCTGTATTAATGCTTGCTGGTTAAAAGGAAACAGAAGAGGATTCTTCGTCATTATCGGTGTGATAAAATTGGAATTTCATGCAAGTAATGAAACGGATCCCGATAGGAATCATTTCATTAGCTGCAACGCACTTTGCGATGATATTTGGTCCTTCAACTTTCTTATCGTAGGGTCGTACGTAAAGATGAAATGTGCCAGGTAAGTGATTCCAAATCAAAGCGATGAAAAATAGTAATACGATACTAAAATGTAATGGACTTAAGTAAAAATCCAATAAGTCTTGTATAATGATAAATGTCAATGGAGAAGACTCCTTCAATTTACTGATCAAAATAATTGTTAAAGCATTAACTCTATTCCATTAAAGTATACTCCTAAATGGCATAAGAAACTATAGTAATTGTACATACGAAATTGTGAGCAAAAGGTTTCACACAAAAAAATCTTATAAAACAGGGATGTTTTACAAAATGAAATATTTATTAGTCGGGATCGGTGGAGCGTTGGGAAGTTTTTGCAGGTGGGTAATTAGTTATCTCTGGACCATTCAAAACGGGTTACCGTTCGCGACATTAACGGCGAATCTCCTGGGAAGCTTTCTATTAGCTTATTTCTATAGTCGATGGTCTTCTAAATATGAAAAATCGTATTTACTTATTGCAACAGGGTTCCTGGGCTCATTTACAACTTTTTCGACAGTTAGTATCGAGTTGGTCACCTTTTTATTGCAGAAGCAATGGGGCATGCTTTTTTTGTATATGTCCATTACTTCTTTTGGAGGGATGCTTTTTGCATGGTTGGGCTTTGTCTCTGGAAGGAAAGGGAGGATGATCGGTCATGGGAGTTAGCATATTGTTGATCGCATTAGGGGGGAGTGTTGGGGCAATCGGACGGTTTATAGTCGCGAACGTGGTTAAGCGATTCAGTAGTTCGCGGTTTCCGAAAGCGACTCTGTTGATTAATGGGTTTGGCTCTTTACTATTGGGAATTCTGGTTGGAAGGGGTGCCGAGGAGAATGTTATGTTTTTTTTCGGGATCGGAGTGTGTGGAGCATTTACTACCTTTTCAACCTTAAACTGGGAGGTATTGAGACTTCTCCAGGAAAATATAAAAATGGGCCTGTTTTATTTTTTCGCAAGTTATCTCATTGGGATCGTATTTGGAGCGGCAGGGTATGCAATGGGCATGGCATTGTAATAGGATACCATGCCCAAGATCTCCAAGTGGCTAACTTCCATATTAGAGTACCCACAATTCATGCATCAATCAACTACTATATACGCAATCATTGGACCGTTACGATCAATGGTCTCATGTGTTTCGCATATCAGTCTATACGTCCCCTCTTTTGAAAACGACACATTTACAACGGTTTCTTCCCCTTTTTTCACTGTACCTTTAATATCGGTCCCCTCGATATAGAACGGATGTTCCATTCCGTTAACGCCATAAATGCGCAATTCCACTGGATGATCTTTTTCAACTACAATCGTACCCGGATCCCATCGATAAGCTTCTATTTCTTTTCCCGATGGTGTTTCTGATTTGAATTCCCCTGTGACAAGCTGAATGACTTGTTTCTCACCCTTTTTATCTGATAATGAAACGGTAGGATAGGAGTTTTTAGAAGATAATGCCCAAATCGTGCCGACAGTAATGATCATAATGGTAACTAATAATGCGATGATGGAGCCTTTCTTTAATACAATAAAATTCAAATGTTTTTCCTCCCTTTTATTTTAGATTTGATCCTAATAGGTCTTTTTTATTAAACCTATGCTTGTACAGGAGGGAACTTGTCAATAATTTAGAGTAGTATAATTTAAATATTTTTCTTTCGTTCGTTTTTTTTGTACAATTTGGACATGGAAAAAAGGAGGGTGAAGCATTGAATAATACTTGGAGAGTCATGACCACAAAAAGTGATGCAGAGCCTTGGTGGTTTTTTGAAGGCTGGGAAAAAGATATTGTTCAAGAGTGGACGTTTAATGACAGGGATGAAGCAATCGGAAGGTTTCTTGAAGAAATGAGACGACTGAGTCAAAGCCATCGTAAGTCAAAAAGTAAAAAGTTGCACTCTATTGCGTTTTGGGACCCAGGTGAAGCGTTTTTTTGCGAAGCGTGTGACGATGATCTGCAGGTCTATTACGGATTGATCATTTTTGAAAATGACCGACCGATGGAAATAAAGGATGAGTCCGTCATCAATGAAATCACAGATCGAATTCAACAATAATAAAAATGGGTCCACCTTTATTGGATGGACCCTTAGGTTTAATCAATCAATCACTCCTGTGCGAATGATTTTATTTTCTACTTTCACATGAAAAGAAGCATCCTTGTACAGTTTATCCCACTTTTCCCTCGATAAATCTTCGTGTCCCCTTATACTTTTATACTCCATTCCAAATCCAATCGGGTCCGTGCCTTGCTCTTGAAGCATCAAGATCATTTCTTTAATGTTCTTTTCGATATAATCCCCAATCTCATCTTCAAGTAATCTTAACGCTTTCGGATCTGACAACTTCATTTCTTCAGACATTTCAAGCAAACGAGATTCGATCTTCAATTTCACTTCAAAAGATGGTGTTGCTTTTTTCTCTGTTTTTATCTTATGAGATGATTTTATACTATCAATCATAATATAAACCTTATCTTTTTCTTGTCGAAGATGAGGACTTGTTAAGTAAGGTTCGAACTTTTCCAATGGTAGTTCCACTTCGACACTGCCGGCATTGTAATCTTCCATAAGAGATCGAATAAAAAAAATCTTGTCTTTTTTAATCTCTTTAATGAATTTATCCCTTGTAAACAATGCGAACCCATCCACACCAACCTTCCCGTCTGATGCCTTTAGCAATGGCAGGATCGGGTCTTTGCCGACACTGCCGTAATCGGTGATGAATTCCTGTAGCGTTGGAGAAACAAGCGTTTCCGATTCAACATTTTGCCTGACCAAGTTATATAAGTATGTCCCCATGTTCGATGGTCTTTCCGTCATTTGATAATTGAGGATTTGTTCGGCAGTCGTATCAGCTATTGTTAAGTACACCATATTCCCAATGGAAGAATCCCGTTCCAACGTATCAACCAAGTGAGAAATCCCTTTTTCCGCAAGCTCCCTTCCGTATACAGTAATCCTTAACTGACCGGAAACAAGTTTATGATCGGTCTCTAAATTCTGTGACAGACGAATCCCTTTACTCGTCTTTGACTTACTTATAAGTACCTTTTCAACATCCTGCATGGCTGGGTTAAACTGATAGAGGACCATTGTGCCGGTTATTTTCTCGTCATCAGCCTGATCATATCCAACCGCTGTAATCAATCCCAGCTTTTCTAAATACCTTGTCTCCACGCAGCTGCTTAAGAAACATGAAGAGAAACAAAGCAGAAGGAGCATGGTGGTTCTAATCATACATTCACACCCTTTTCCTTCTTAGCGATGAATTTCAATTTAACCAGTATGAATAGGAAGCAGGGATAAATGAATGAAAGAATAAAACTCGACGTCCCAACCTTGTCTGTAATGGTATTCATCGTGAGACGATCCTGCACGCATAGGGATAATATCCAAAGCAGGATGGCGAAGAGGTAAATGGATTTTTTTTGAGATACATTAAATACTCTTTTCATTCCTCTTGAAGCTGCCCAGAAATAAAGACAGATATTTGGGAGGATGACCAGCATCCAGAAGGAAACGGCAATAAATTCAAATCGCTCCAAGTTTGGAATCCTCAATATCTTAAACATGGACAGGACTGGCCAGATGGTCTTTAAAAGGGCATCTTCAGAGAAAAAACCGATACTGACAACGGTCACAACCGTAAAGAGAAAACATGAATACCCTGCACCGATCAGCCCAAATTTAAGTGCTTTTTTCTTATCCTTTATGTAAGGGTACACAAATAATATTAATTCAAAGCCAATGAGAGTAAAGCTTGATTTGTAAATCCCCATCATAATCTCCTTCGGGGAAGATGTTAAGACTGGTTGTAGGTGATTGAAGTCCATATATTTAATTGGAGTATAGATCATAAATACTAACCAGAAGGCGAGGATGAGTCCTAAAAAAGCAATACCGACCACTACCCGGATTCCCCCCAATACACAATAAACCATTAAAAAAATCAATAAGCCCATCAAGAGCCATGTTGGCATTTTAGGGAATATCCACGCCTGGACCATCTCAATATAGTTCATTAAGATCACGTAAGTGACACTGAGATAATATCCAATATACAGGATGTTAAATCCTTTGCTGAACCATTTCCCATAAATGTCCAAGTGAATACCGTACAGATCGGGACTATCGTATGTTTCAAGCATTTTTACCATGATAAAAAGAACAAAAGATACAAGAGTTCCAGCCAAAAGGACTGAAATCCATGCGTCCCTGTTTGCCTCCATGTAAATGATCCTGGGCAGCCCTGCAATCCCCACTCCGGTTTGGGCTGTGTGTAAGATAAACATTATCAAAAAGGCATTAAACATTAACCGTTCCTTTGGCTTTACATTAATATCCATACATTTCATCCTTTACTCATCAACGTCTTTCTTCTCTTTTGCTTTTTTCTCAGGGATTCGGCCCTGATCTGTGGGGTGATTGGAGATGGGACGTTGGACTAAATACTGATAAGGTAAGCGGAATAGACTGTATTTGAAGTCTGCAAACCTAAATGGGTAAATGGGTGATAGATAGGGTCTGCCCAATGTTGTTATTTTCAGTAAATGAATGAGAATAAAACAGAGGCAAAACATGATTCCCACCCCCCCGTATAACCCGGCCATGATGATGATCGGGAAGCGGATGATCCTCACGGCTGTACCGATTGCATAACTAGGAGCAGTGAACGAACCCAAGGCGGATATTGCGATGATAATAATCAAAATGTTACTGGTAAATCCTGCTTGCACTGATGCTTGACCGATGACGATACCACCTACGATCCCCATGGTTTGCCCAACCTTTGTTGGTAATCTTGCTCCTGCTTCTCTCAGGAGTTCGATGATGAATTCCAATAAAATAGCCTCGAACACGGGAGGGAATGGGACGTTAGATCTTGACTGTCCCAGGGAAACAAGAAGAGCAGAAGGAATGACCTCATAATGAAATGTCAGGACGGCCACGTAGGCAGGTGTCAAAAGGATCGAGAAAAAAATCGCCACAAAGCGAATCAATCTTAAAAACGTCCCCATATTCCATCTCATATATATGTCTTCCGTCGATTCAAAGAAATTCATAAACGTAGATGGTCCGATGATCGCTGTAGGACTGCGATCGACAAGTAAACAGATCTTTCCATGCAAGAGTGAGATGGTGCAGCGGTCAGGCAGCTCAGTCGTTATAAATTGCGGGAAGAATGTAAATGAATTATCTTCAATCATCTGAGCAAGTACTGTGGAATCCACTATACTATCGACTTCAATTTCCGTAATGCGCTGTCTAAACGTGTTTACGTTCTCTTCCTCAGCAATGTCTTTTATGTAAACCATTTGAACTTTTTTCTTCGCTCTGGACCCAATCATGAAGGTTTCAACGCATAGTTTAGGATCGTTGATATTAGATCGAATTAAATTTAAATTCTTTGTAATCGATTCTGTAAAAGAAATTTTAGGACCAAACACCAGGGATTCCGTTTCAGCTTTCTCCAAACCCCTTGTGCCTTTATCAGCAACGTCCGCTAATATCCCATGAGTATCCCCTTGCTTAAAAATATAAGCCGTCCCATTGATGATGTTCTCTACAACGTCATTAATTTGATTCGTCTGTGTAAGTTTCGCAATATTGATCGTATCCTGGATGATTTGATAATTCAGGTCACCTGTGGATTCCTCAAGAGGCCTGATGATGCTGTCCTGCATAGATGTTGTATTAATTAAGTCATCAAAATATACTACTGCAAGCTTCTGTTCGCCTATTGTAATGATTCTGACTACCAAATCTTCACTATTGCTTACCAATGAAAGTATTTCTTTATGAAATGTATCTATATCAAAGCTATGGGGGGACCCTTTTTCTATATCTTTCTTCACTTCTCTACGTCTAAACACAGAATTCAACACCCTAAACCTTAATTTATTGATTAGACTTCCCATGAATCCTTTTCTTAATCATAAGGTGGTATTTTTTCATCTAGGATCTTTTAGTAAACTTTGTGGCAATTTTACAGAAAAAAGTAATAGTTGTTTCCGCTACAGGATGTTCGCTTTCCGCGAGGCGGGTGGTGAGCCTACTTGTAATTCTGCTCCTTCTGGCTGTCACCCAGAGTTTTGCGCAACTTTCAAAAACGTAAATTTGTTTTGGATAAGTGATTTGTGAACAAAATGTTGACGGTTCCTTTCCGCTCCAGGCACTTGCTTTCCGCGGGGAGGAAGTCGAGCCTCCTCGGGCCTTGCCCTGTGGGGTCTCGACCTTTCCTCTATTACCCGCAGGAGTCAAGTGCCTTCCGCTCCAATCCACTCTGTGATATTACATTATTACTGGCTATAGGTATAGATAGACAAACAAAAAAAATGCTCCTATTTAGATAGTTTGTTCCCAAAAACATACTATCTACAAAGGAGTACAAAAACACTACAAGATGGGGTTTTCCCCTATAGAAATCGTAGATATATATATTGGTGGATCATTGAATTATTTTCCTGGATCAAAAATTCCTTCTTTTTGTTTAATGTAAGAAGCACCAAGCCGTAAAAAGATCTTTTGAAAGGCTGTTTCATTTAGATAATTGTTTTTGTCACTATTAAGCTCTGTCACGAAATTTTCTTATAGATGGTGAGGGGAATTGCGTAGACTCCTGCGGAAGTAGGACGTGCCGAGACCCCGGAAGCGAAGCTGAGGAGGCTCGGCCGAACGTCCGCGGAAAGCGAAGCAGTTCCCCTCACCATCCAGCACACACCAATTGACAGAGCCCAAGCAGATCTTATGTTAATAAACGATAACCATTGCGAAAAGTGCCCTATCAAAGAGGAAGGTGGTTAAAATATACATATACTGTAGAGGTTTTGGGCAAGGTAGGAGTGGAGGTGAAGCAGATGAGCAAGAAGAAAAAAGATCCGTCAAAAGCGGTGCTGGGTTCTTCTCAAGTGGAAGGACAAGGTACGACCAACCAGGAATTATCAGGTGGGGTAGAGGCACCTTCTTCCAGAAACAAAAAGAAAAAATAATGAAGGATCTTTTTTTCTTCCTTCATTACATATGGTGCGTTTGTTACCTTTACTGAGGAGTTCATATATTAAATTGGTGTCAAGTATGGTATAATGGAAACAATCGCAGAAATTGTTCGATTACACTAGCTACACATAACTGACCACATACTATCTGCAGCATAAATTACCACAATCATTATTTTCCTGTTAGAAAGCATAGCAAGGAAATCCTACTTACCTTAAAGGAGGACGTTCAATGGCTTTTGGTCGTAGAAATCAAGTTGAGGAAGAAATTAAAACTGAGGAAACAAAGATTTGGGCTTGTTCCGCTGAAGATTGTAAAGGCTGGATGAGAGATAACTTCAAAAGTGAAGATACTCCTAAGTGTCCGCTTTGTAAAGAAGATATGGTGACATCTACTAAGGTATTACAAGTTGTAGACAATCCACATCCTACAATGAAATCATCCTAATGGATCGTAGAGAACCAATCTATTCTGATTGGTTCTTTTTTCTTGTCTAGGCAAAATGAGCCTCATACTCTTAGGTGTTTTTTGAAAAATTATTAAACTCTTTTTTTATATTTGAATAGGATGTAATGTATTTATGTATTAAAGGAGGTAGCACCATGTCTAACAAGAAAGAGAAAGAAGTTAAAGGTTCTTCATCAACTGAGAGTAAAGATACTGTATGGGATAGTTTTTGGAAACTGTCGAAACCTGTTGAAGTAAATAAAGAAGAAAAAACAGTCAAGTGGTTTTAATGTAATGATAAGGCTGTACATTACGTGTATGAATACGAATGTACAGCCTTTTGTTTGAAAAATGGGAAACCCTATTGGCACGTTCCCCGTTCTGGAATACAATAAAGGAATAGTTAGATATATTGGGAGGGGAAAATGTGATTGTAGAAGCAAAACAAGTATTAAAGCAGTACTTTGGATACGACGAATTCAGGGATGGACAAGCGAATATTATTGAATACATACTTGATGGAAAAAACACAGTAGGGATCATGCCGACAGGAGGAGGGAAATCGCTCTGTTATCAAATTCCTGCTCTAATGCTTGATGGAGTTACACTTGTTATCTCTCCACTCATATCTTTAATGAAAGACCAGGTGGATTCGTTACTTCGTCAAGGGATTCCAGCAACCTACATTAATAGTACGTTATCGAATAGTGAAGTAGAGGCCAGGATGGAAGAGATTTCTTTAGGTGAATACAAACTCGTTTATATTGCTCCTGAGAGATTGGAATCGTTTGGGTTTATTCGATTCCTCAATTCTTTACCCATCCCCCTGGTAGCTGTTGACGAAGCTCATTGTTTATCCCAATGGGGTCATGATTTCAGACCAAGCTATTTAGGGATTTATAACGCTGTTAATCAACTTCAATCAAATCCCACCATTCTTGCATTGACTGCAACTGCAACTCCACAGGTACAAGCTGATATCCTTCATCATTTACACATTCCAGATCAATATAAAGTATTAACTGGTTTTCAACGGACGAATTTGTTCTTCCAGGTTGTAAAAGGTGAAGATCGTAAGCGTTGGGTAGAAAGGTATGTACAAAAGAATCATCAGGATTCCGGCATCATTTACTGTGCTACACGGAAGGAAGTTGAAAACCTTTATATTTATCTTGATAAAAAGGGATTTTCCGTGGGGAAATATCATGGCGGGCTGTCTGATACAGTAAGGCAGGAACAGCAGGAAGCCTTCCTGAATGATTCCATTACCATCATGATTGCGACCAATGCATTTGGGATGGGGATAAATAAATCAAATGTACGCTTTGTGATTCATTACCAAATTCCGAAGAATATGGAGGGGTACTATCAAGAGGCTGGCAGGGCAGGTCGAGATGGAGTGGACAGCGAATGTGTCTTATTATTTTCACCTCAAGATATCCAGACACAGCGGTATATCATTGACCAGAATATCGTAAATCAGGAATTACATGATAATGAGATGCAGAAATTACGCGAAATGGTTGACTTTGTCCATACAGAAGCATGTCTGCAGAACTATATTTTAGCGTATTTTGGTGAACATGTAGAGGAAGCTTGCGGCCATTGCAGCAATTGTTTAGATGATAGGGAATCCGAGGATGTAACGAGAGAGGCACAAATGGTATTATCCTGTATGATGCGAATGAATGAAAGATTTGGAACCTCACTCATCAGCGGTGTACTGACAGGGTCAAAGAACAAAAAGATCCTGGAATGGGGGTTCGATCGGCTTTCCACATATGGATTAATGAAGGAGCAATCTCAGAAGGATGTCGGCCTGTTTATCGATTATTTGATTTCAGAGGGTGTCATACAAGTCGAGGGGGGGAGCTTTCCTATCCTGAAAGTATCACCAAAAGGCAAAGAGGTGTTAATGGGGGAAAGAAGCGTAACGAGAAAGGTCCAGCCTACTGTTTCGGCCATCATCCCTAAAGAAGATGGCTTGTTCCAGACCTTGCGAACACTCCGTAAATCGATTGCAGATTCTGAAGGAGTACCACCTTTCGTTATTTTCTCCGATAAGTCGCTTCAGGACATGTGTGTGAAGATGCCGAAAACATCAGAGGAATTCCTGCAGGTTAGTGGAGTCGGTGAAAACAAGCTGAATCGGTATGGAGAAATTTTCATAAACGAAATTTCTGTTTTTTTATCTGAGAATCCCGAACATCAAGTTGAGGTCGTCAAGCCTTCGCGATCACGGAAGACAAGTCATTCTGACACAGCGTCCCATTTAATCAGCTATGAGTTGTTCAAAGAGAGCATGGATATAAGAAAAATTGCGAAAGAACGGGGTATGAGTACAGCAACGATTGAAAATCACATTATCCGTGCCTATCAGGAAGGCATCACGAATGACTGGACCATCCTCTTTACAGAAGAAGAAGAAACACTTATCGAAGAAGCAGTCCAGAAAGTAGGGACGGACCTCTTAAAGCCGATTAGAGAAGAATTACCGAAAAAAATAGGCTATTTTCAGATTAAAGGCTACTTGGTTAAACACGGTCAATATGAATGACCTTATAGCGAGGGAATGAAAAAAAGCAGGTGCCATTTGGCTGCCTGCTTTTTCTGGTTCACATTAAGCTTTCATAGAAGCTTTCATCTCAAGAAATTCATCATAAGTCGTTTCTTTATCAATGACACCATCTTCGGTGATTTCAATAATGCGATTTGCGATGGTTTGAATAAACTGATGGTCATGGGAAGCGAAAATCATCGCACCTTTAAAGTTTATCAATCCGTTATTCAATGCAGTAATAGATTCCAAATCTAAATGGTTTGTTGGTTCATCTAATAACAGAACATTTGAACCACTTAACATCATTTTGGATAACATACAGCGAACTTTTTCTCCCCCTGAAAGGACACTTGGCTTTTTCAATACTTCTTCCCCTGAGAAAAGCATGCGGCCCAAGAATCCGCGAAGGAATGTTTCACTCTCATCTTCCGGTGAGTATTGACGTAACCAGTCCACAAGGGATGGTTCATTTCCTTCAAAGTACTTGGAGTTTTCATTCGGGAAGTAAGCTTGAGATGTCGTAACTCCCCACTTGAATGTGCCGCTATCCGGTTCCATTTCACCTGCAAGGATTTTGAATAGAGTCGTTTTGGCGATTTCGTTTGCTCCGACAAGTGCAATTTTGTCTTCTTTATTCAGGATAAAGGAAACATTGTTTAAGACCTTTACTCCGTCAACCGTTTTTGTAAGACCTTCAACACGCAGAACATCGTTTCCGATTTCACGCTCCGGCTTGAATTGTACATATGGATAACGACGTGAGCTTGGCTTGATGTCATCCAATGAAATTTTCTCTAACGATTTTTTCCGTGAAGTGGCTTGTTTTGATTTAGATGCATTCGCACTGAATCTGGCAACGAATGCCTGAAGCTCTTTGATTTTTTCTTCCTTCTTCTTATTCTGATCCTGAGCCATTTTAAGTGCTAATTGACTGGACTCATACCAGAAATCATAGTTCCCGACATAAACTTGGATCTTTCCAAAGTCAAGGTCAGCAATATGAGTACAAACTTTGTTTAGGAAGTGACGGTCATGTGATACGACGATGACTGTGTTCTCAAAGTTAATTAAAAAGTCTTCTAACCACTGAATCGCTTGTATGTCCAAGTGGTTGGTAGGCTCATCCAGTAAAAGAACATCCGGCTTGCCGAATAGAGCTTGTGCTAATAATACTTTTACTTTTTCTCCACCCGTTAGTTCGGACATTTGTTTCGTGTGAAGATCTTCATTGATTCCTAAGCCTTTTAGTAGGATCGCAGCTTCTGATTCAGCTTCCCAACCGTTAAGCTCTGAGAATTCACCTTCTAATTCCGCAGCTTTCATGCCGTCTTCATCAGAGAAATCTTCTTTCATGTAGATGGCATCTTTTTCCTGCATGACTTCATATAAACGGGTATGCCCCATAATGACAACTTTCAGCACTTCATATTCTTCATATTCGAAGTGATTCTGCTTTAATACAGCAAGTCGCTCACCTGAACCCATCGATACATGGCCGGTCTGCGCTTCGATTTCTCCTGAAAGAATCTTTAAAAATGTTGATTTACCAGCACCGTTTGCTCCGATAAGTCCGTAGCAATTCCCTGGATTAAACTTTATATTCACGTCTTCGAATAGCTTTCTATCACCAAAACGTAAGCTTACATCTGATACTTGAATCATGTATGATATACCTCCTAATACTCAATCTAAAAGATTATAACACGCGAGTATGCTAAAAAGATAGAGTGTTAGCGGGAACAGTGAGAAATTTACCGGCTATTTACATAAGCGGAAAATGGATTTTGAATGAAATGGTGGGGATGCCGGGTTCGCTACCGCTTTAAGGAAATGAGCAGAAAATCTTGAAGTTGTTATATAAATACGCTAATTTCTTCCCTAATTTAGTTTGCTATGCTAACGTAAGAAAAAAAGATTGGTGATGAGAGACGAATGATGAGGTTTATGAAGCGGGTGAGATTTCTTCTTAATGTTCGCAGGTCGGTTCCGTTTCTGGTTGATTTTTTTCGGTCTAAAGAGGTTTCGCTATATAGGAAGGTATTGTCAGTTGCGTTGGTGGGAGGGTATTTCTGGCTACCGTTTGACTTGATTCCCGATGTTTTTATTTTGTTTGGAATTGTTGATGATTTGGCAGTGTTTGCGTTTGTTCTTCAGCTTATAGTGAAGATGGCTCCTGAAGAGTTACAGCATCGATACGAGTTAAAGAAATGATGCAGAGCATCACTATGGATGGGCTTCTATCATAGTCTGTAGGAGGCTATGCTTTAGGAGGAGATGTTTGATGTACGATCAATATCCATATTACTTTGAAAATCAGGATGACCGTCAAATCGATCGACAACTGAGAAGAGATATACAAAAAGCCATTAATGACGAATTTCTAGCTATATCTTACTATACACAACTGGCAGAGCTTGCCCCTAATGATACAGCTAAGCTTGCAATCTTGGGAATAAGGCAGGATGAGATCCGTCACTTTAATGGATTTACACAATCGTACTTGCAACTGACAGGTCGATACCCAACCATTAATTTAATCAATCCAAGAGACCTGCCTTCAAATTACCGGCAAGGGATAAGAGAAAGCATTAAAGATGAAAGTGAAACGGTATCCTTTTATTTATCCATATCTAACAAGCTTACAGAACCTAGAGCCAAGCGAAGGTTTTTGAGGGCTGCTTATGATGAACAGCGTCATGCAGAAATACTCAGGAATCTGTAAATGATGAGAACCGGAATCAGCCAAAAAATGGGCGGCTGCTTTCGGTTTTTTCTTTTGATTTTTTCAGATGAATCCGCTACACTTTAATTACATAAATCCCAATCAGAAAGGTAGGAATTAAAGTGGGATCACCTTTACTCAATTCAATACCGAAACCTTTAGTACAATTAAATCAATGGTTCATCGTTTCTACTATAGCCATTTCATGGATGCTTCAAATAGAATTCTTCTTATTGCTTCCATTTATGGTGGGATTATCAGCTATGATATTTAAGTTCAATCCCGTCATAAGGGCAGGGAGGATATTCTTAAAGAAAGAGTATTCATCGTATCCACCTGAAGACGCTGACCAGCAGCGGTTTAACAACATGATTGCCGTGATTTGCTTGGGAGGAGCAATTATGAGTGCTCTGGCTGGCTGGAGCACAGGATTCTACCTTTTTTCTGGAATGGTATTTCTTTCAGCGTCCGTCGCGCTTGGGGGATTCTGTGTCGGTTGCTTTATCCGTTTTCAATGGAAAAGGTTTCAATATAAAAGGTCTGTACAGTAGCCTATTGACAATGAATCCCATACATCGTAAACTATACATGAGTTAAATTACTGTATACAAAGGGAGTATGTTATATGTTAGGTGTCGTTCTTAACTAACCGTGAAATGAATACGGACATTTTGCAGGCAATAGCCTTAAAAACAGGTTATTGAATAAGCTTATTTAGCTTTGCCTTCAAAGTGTAGTTAAGAACAATGGTCATAGCATACTCAACCCTTTAATAGGAGAGCTGTGTCTTTGTGCACAGCTCTTTTTGTGTACATGGATCGGGAATCTGTGCAGTCGTTTCTAACCTTCAGTGTTGAACGATTCACGTTTTACGTAGACACATGCGATTATTATTGGTAAGTCAGTATACGAGTGAGTAAGACCACAATGGACATTGTTCATTGTGGTCTATTTTTTTATATGGAGGAGAAAAACATTGAACGAAAAGACTTTTCAAACATTAGAATTTAACAAAGTGAAGGAAGAATTGACACGGTATGCCCTTACAGAAGAGGGGAAAAAGGAATTAAGGAACATAATGCCATCCATCAACAAACGCCAAATTGAAATGCGTTTAGGTGAAGTAACGGAAGCTGTAAGTATCCTTGAAAAAAGTGCAAGTATACCGATTCATGCTTTGGATGGAGTTGAAAACATTGTAGCAAACCTGAATAAAGGGGTTCCTTTGAAACCAGATCAATTTACAAGCCTCTATTATTTTCTGGATGCGTGTAAAAAAATCAAAAAATTCATGGAGGATAAAAAAGGGGTGGCTCCAAGGGTATCTTCATATGTTTATTCAATTGAAGAGATCCCTGAAATCGGGGAAGAAATCAATCGATGCATCCGTAATGGAAGAATAGATGATCATGCCAGTAAAGAGTTGTTAAGGATTAGAAAACAAATGGGGATACACGAGGATCGGTTAAAGGATAAAATTCAAGCGATCGTAAAGTCAGCCAAATATAAATCCTATCTACAAGAATCGATTGTTAGCCAGAGAAATGGAAGGTATGTTCTCCCCATCAAGAAAGAATATAAAGGAAAAATGAAAGGAGCGGTATTGGATTCATCTGCTTCAGGATCGACTCTCTATATTGAGCCTGATGAATTAAGCATTCAGCAAGATCAGCTTTTATATTATAAACTTGAGGAAGACCGTGAAGTTGAGAACATCCTATGGGCGCTAACAGGGCTGGTTCAATCGTATGAACCACAATTGAAGCTGGCGATTGAGACGATGGTACATTACGATGTCCTATTTGCAAAGGCGAAGTATAGCCGTTCCATTGATGGAGTAAGCGCCATAGTAAATGAAAATCATCAAATACAGTTATTAAATGCGGTTCATCCCCTGCTTGGAAAAAAGGCAGTACCGCTATCCATTCAGATGGGTGAGGATTTTCATGCATTAGTGATAACCGGACCTAATACTGGAGGTAAGACAGTCGCTATTAAAACGGTTGGCCTTCTCACACTCATGACCCAATGCGGCCTTCATATCCCCGCGGAAGAGGGTAGTGAAATCAGTATTTATCAAGATATTCTTTTAGATATTGGGGATGGTCAAAGTCTTCAGCAAAATTTAAGCACTTTCAGCTCCCATATAAAAAATATTATCGATATATTAAAGGATACTAATGATCAAACCCTGGTTCTGTTAGATGAACTAGGTTCCGGTACGGATCCCCTTGAAGGAATGGGGCTGGCCACAGCCATCCTGGATCAATTATATGAAAAGGGAGCCACGATACTCGCAACTACCCATTACAGTGAAATAAAGCATTTTGCAGAAGAGCATGAAGGCTTCGTGAACGGAAGTATGGAATTTAATATTGATACATTACAACCTACTTATAAGCTCGTAGTGGGTAAGGGAGGCGAGAGTCAAGCATTTGCCATTGCATTAAAGCTGGGGATGCACCCTGAGATCGTTGAAAAGGCCCATGAAATCACGTATAGGGAAAAGAAATGTTATGACCTGGGAGAAATCGATTATCATGCGAAGAAGGAAATGGAAAAGCAGGTTATCGTAAACAAATATAAAAAAAGGAACCATAGTAAATCTTCATCAAAGGGGGAGAGTGGAGGTAAATTATTTAATAAAGGTGATAATGTTAGAATTCCAGCGAGTGGAGAATTCGGGATTGTATATGAAGGACCAGATGATAGAGGGGATTACACGGTGCAAATTAAGGGTGAAAAAAGAATAATTAATCATAAACGTCTGGATCTTTATGTTTCGGCGAAAGAGCTATACCCCGATGATTATGATTTTGATATTATCTTTAACAGTAAAGAAAACCGGAAAAAAGATAAGCTGATGGGAAAACGATTTGTGGAGGGTTTAACTATAGATCATGAAGAATAAATGTAAAAAACGTCCTTTAGCATTTGCTTAAGGACGTTTTTGCTATACCAAAGCAATTGAAAGGAAATGGGTTAAGACAAGTTTGTCAGTATATAAGAAAGTATGATTCCCAATGAAGACAGAAATCCAACAATGGGCCCACCTTCTTCAAACGCCTCTGGCAGCATCGTAGAGGATACCATGGCTAATAATCCGCCTGCCCCGAACGCTCCGATTATGTAAGATATGCTTTCCGATGCATCCTGTAAGAGGGTATACCCGAGCAATGAGCTGAGGGATGAGAGAACGACTACGCTTCCCCACAGGGTTAGAATTTTACCTGTACTATATTGGTCAAGCTTGAAACCGATACTGCTTGATAAGGATTCAGGTAAATTACTGATGAAAATGGCGATGATGAACACCCATTGTATTGATTGGTCTCCTATAAAGCTGACTCCAATAATGATGGATTCGGGTATTGCATCCATTATGGTTCCTACATAAATTGCTAATCCTGAGTGACCATGGGGATTCTTCTTTGACCTCTTTCTTTCACTTCCACCTTTCTTTGAAATGAAGATTTCGAAAAGAGTGAATATGAGCGCCCCTAGTAAGAACATAGATGTGAGATGGAAAAGGTTCGCTTTCCCTTCTGCCTCACTTAGTAAATCAAAGGTGGCAGAACCAATGATCAAACCCGTTCCCAATGCCATGATATAAGCGACAATTCGTTTAGATATGTGTAAATAAATTCCCATAACAGCACCGATTAGTAGGGATAAACTGGCAATCCCTCCCCATAAAGCAGCCTGGCCCATTTCTCCACCTCCGTAACATTCTACATAATGAGTTTTCCCTAAATGTGAGTTGAATTAAACGCTAAATCAGTCCTTGAATAGTTTTAAAGTGCTGTGGGGATAGTAAAGATGAATAATATTTAGGAGGTAGTCAAATTGAAAAAATATCTATTGATATCCCTTTTAGGGTTTTTGTTCATGGGCATTGCAACAGGTTGCGGTATGGGGAATGACATGAATGAAGAAGGACAAGAAATGAATAACCGGAATTTGGAAAAGGTGAACTACAAAAACGATCAGGCAAATCGTGATTACGTTAATAATCGTGAGTATGTCAATGACGGGACAATGAGAGAAAATTATTCACTGGCGGAAAAAGCGGCAAATAAAGTGGCCAGTCTTAATGAAGTGAAAAGCGCTTATGTTTTGACCACAGATCAAAACGCGTATGTAGCGGCGGTACTTGAAGATAAAATGAATGGGAAAGTTTCGAAGGACTTGGAGAAAAAGATTTCGGATCAAGTGAAAAGTCAGAACGGAAATATAGATAACGTTTATATTTCAACTAATCCTGACTTCACTGATCGTATGAGAGATTACGCAAACAAAGCAGAGAACGGAAAACCGATTGAGGGTATGGGAGAAGAAATGGCAGATATGCTGAAACGCATTTTTCCGAACAGAGGGTAATCCTAATAATAAAAAGTCGAACATTGCTTCGGCTTTTTTTATTTGCCTGTAGGAAATGGACAGGGAATTCAGTATACTATTTAGAGTAACGAAATAAAAGGGAGGAGTGACATTTTTGGCTCAAACAGCTGTGAAACCCCTGCAAAATCCTACTATTTACGGTATTCTATTAGCCATTAGCTCTGGTCATTTTATAAATGATACGTTACAGGCAGTTGTTCCGGCCATGTTTCCAATCATTGAGAAATCCTTGCAGCTGAGTTATACCCAAATCGGCTGGATCGCATTTGCCCTCAATATGACCTCTTCATTGTTGCAGCCAGTATTCGGTTATTATGCGGATATACGTTCCAAACCTTATTTACTTCCTTTAGGAATGCTATCAAGCTTAATTGGTTTGGTGGGATTTGCATTATCCGGCCATTTTTTATGGATCATTTTGTCGGTGTTATTCATCGGCTTCGGCTCCGCCATCTTTCATCCAGAAGGTTCAAGGGTGGCATATATGGCAGCTGGAAACCGCAGAGGCCTGGCTCAATCCATTTACCAGGTAGGTGGGAATACCGGACAGTCACTTGCCCCATTGATTACGGCATTTATATTTGTTCCATTTGGCCAAAAAGGGGCTTTGTGGTTTTCCATTGTAGCAATCTTAGGGGTCATTGTTTTATTTCATGTATCCAATTGGTACTCTGAACAATTACGTTCTAATGAAAAGATGAACCGACATAACAAGACAAACGTGAAGAAAAATCCGATTCATAGAAGAATTAAATGGGCAATGGTATTAGTAGTGTTTTTAGTGTTTGCCCGTTCGTGGTATGGTGCTGGGTTATCCAATTACTACCAGTTTTATTTAATTGAAGACTACGGTCTTTCAATTAAAGAAGCGCAGGCATACATTTTTGTATTTATGTTTGCAGGAGTGCTGGGAACCTTCTTGGGAGGGCCGCTTTCAGACCGTTTTGGAAAAAGGAATATCATTTTCTTTTCAATGTTAGGTGCTGCCCCGTTAACCCTTGCTTTACCCTACTTATCTTTAAGTATTGTCTACCCATTTATCTTTTGCATCGGGTTTATTTTGTCTTCAAGCTTTAGTGTAATCGTCGTGTATGCACAAGAGCTTTTACCACACAAAATTGGAATGGTATCAGGACTGACCGTTGGACTTGCCTTTGGAATGGGAGCTGTAGGTGCAGTCATCTTCGGGGGACTCGCAGATCTATTCACCATTCGTTTCGTCATGATCCTTTGCAGCTTCCTTCCACTACTAGGGATGATGACGTTCCTTCTTCCTACCGACGAAGCAGTGAGAAGTTTTCATAAACATCCATAGCATAAAAGAGAGAGTGATTGCAGAGACGATTAAATCCAGCAATCACTCTCTTCGTCTTAAGAAAAAGCAAAGTAAATTATGAATAATGCACAAAGGATGTACATGATTGGATGAACGTCTTTCCATTTTTTTAACGAGATCATCGCTAATGGATAAAGGACAAACCCTAAGGCAATCCCGGTTGCAACACTGAAGGTTAAGGGCATCATAATAATCGTAATAAATGTAGGAATAACGATTTCCAAGCGACTCCAGTTAATATGCCTTACTTCGGTAGCCATTAGAGCACCGACAATTATCAATGCAGGTGCAGTTACCTCAGGAGTAATAACAGATAATATTGGAGAAAAGAAGAGAGCGATGGAGAAACAAAAAGCAATTACTATTGAAGTGAATCCCGTTCTGCCTCCAACGGCTACTCCTGCAGAAGATTCTACAAAGGAGGCTGTTGTTGAAGTCCCAAAAATCGCTCCTGCCACTCCTGAAGCGGAATCAGCTAAAAGAGCTCTTCCTGCATTCGGAATCTTATTATCTTTCATAATACCCGCTTGACTGGCAACAGCAATCAATGCCCCTGCAGTGTCAAAGAATGCTACAAATAGGAAGGTGAAGATCACCGCCAAAATTTCAAGGGTGAAAATGTCACCTAAATGAGTAAAAACAACTCCAAATGTAGGATCTAAGCTAGGGACCTTACCAATAATGGAGTGAGGAACCTCGATCTTCCCTGTAATCATACCGAGGACAGTGGTTGCGACCATTCCGTAAAATATTCCTCCACGAATGCCTCTAACTAACATCATCAATGTAATAACGAATCCGAAGACTGCAAGAAGTGTATTAGAAGAAGAAAGATTTCCGATCGAGACAAAGGTTTCTGGATTGGCAACTACAAGTCCTGCATTTTTAAATCCTATAAAGGCTACGAAGAATCCGATTCCACCTGCAATCGCATATTTTAAATCCTGTGGAATGACATTGATGATTTTCTCGCGAATTTTCATGACACTTAAGATCATAAAGATTATGCCTGCCACAAATACTCCGGTCAGTGCAATTTCCCATGGAACGCCCATTCCGATACATACAGAAAAGGTAAAGAAAGAGTTAAGTCCCATGCTGGGTGCAATACCTATTGGAAAGTTTGCAAGTACCCCAATTAAGAGGGAGCCTACAATCGCCGACAGGGCAGTAGCTGTAAATAATGCGCCTTTATCCATTCCCGCCTGACTGAGGATGATTGGATTGACGACAAGAATATAGGCCATTGAAAGGAAGGTCGTTATACCTGCTAACGTTTCTTTTCTATAACTTGTTCCTCTTTCAGCAAATTGAAAGAATGTTTTCATAAATAACCCTCCAAGTAGAAAATAAAAAGACTCTGGTCAAAAGTTAACCAGAGTCATATCCACAGGATAAAAATAATCGTGTTATTTTATCTTGTAGACAAGCCATTTAAGGTAGCTGGTAGAAACGTTCAAGCCTTATTCTTGAACTTATACAAGGTGTATGAGAATTTGTTATAATTGAATTAGAAGCATCATATCAAGTGACTTTCATCAGGTCAATGGAACAACTAAATGTTCGTGAATTCATTATTTTCTAAATTGATGGTTTATTATAAAAATCGCCTCATGTACTATACATAATCACTGAAAAAAGCTATATTTAGTGAATACAAAACTTGAGTAGAGAGAACTTAAGTTAATAAGTAATTGAAATAGGAGGAACTAGAATAATGTCTTCTTTAAAACCAGGTACGGTAGTGGATTTATTCGTTGATCATGAAGTACCTTATGGTTTCTTTCTAACGAATGAAATAGATCGTGTGCTATTGCATCATTCTGAAATAACAGAAGAAATTCAAGAAGGAGATACTGTGAAGGTATTTCTTTATCATGATAAGGATGTTCGCCTTACAGCGACAATGCGTATCCCTAAAGTACAAGTCGGTGCTTACGGATGGGCTGAGGTAGTGGATAAAAGGGAGGATTTAGGTGTTTTCGTTAACATTGGCCTTCCTAAGGATATTTTAGTCTCGGCAGATGATCTTCCTAAATTCCTGGAACTTTGGCCAAACCCGGGTGATCAGTTGTTTTTAACACTGAATCGTGATAAGCAGGACCGCTTATACGGACGATTAGCCACTGAAAATATCATTGAGCAGGTGTCTAGAAGAGCATCTAGAGAAATGATGAACGCAAAAGTGCAAGGACGTGTGTATCGACTGCTTAGAGTCGGAACCTTTTTCTTATCCGAACAAGGATATCGATGCTTCGTTCATGAGAATGAACGAAAAGCGGAACCAAGACTGGGAGAGTTGGTTGAAGGGAGAGTCATCGACGTTAAGGATGACGGGAACTTAAATGTATCTTTCTTACCGTTAAAGCAGGACAAAATGCTTGATGATGCTGAGGTCATTCTGGAGTATCTTGCAGAAAGGAATGGAGCTATTCCTTTTTGGGATAAGAGCCAGCCGGATGACATCAAAGATCGCTTTAATATGAGCAAGGCATCCTTCAAACGAGCCCTAGGAAAACTCATGAAGGAAGACCGGGTTTATCAAGAAGAAGGCTGGACTTACTTAAAAAAGTAAAAGCAATAACGGGAGGCTCGCCTAGAGGGTGTAGTCCTTCCTGGTTTTCTTGAACATATACAAAAGAGTGCTGACCATAACTGTCAGCACTCTTTTATATTATGATTCTATTTGTTTCACATTTTGCTGGGCTTTCTGCATACTTACGGATTTAATAGGCAGGATCGTGCCTATCAATGCGATGAATGCACATCCGATCAATACAGTTGAATATCCTGTTACTGCAATTGTAGATAACACTCCGAACACAACAAGGTCCAGGACGGAATCTACAATGGAAAGCAAGGAAATTGTTGTCGCCCTGATCCCGGACGGAATCAAATCATTGCTTAATTGAGCGTATATCGGATAACGGATGGCTCGAACCAGTCTTAAAACGAAAAAAGATCCCAGAACAATCCATAATGATGAACCAAATAAAGCGGATAACAGTAAGCCTATTACGGCTAACAAACCAGAGACACTCATAAGCTTCACCCTCGAAACCTTTGCAGTCATCCACCCAATGGAATTAGAAGCAAAATAACCCATGACTGCAGAAATGGCATGAAAAACGCCAATTAAAAAAACAGGCAATCCTGCCTCCTTCATCAAGGGCTGATCGAAGTATTGATAAACAGCTCCTGCAGGAATGAAGACCAACGTTACGTTTAGAAACATCAGCAAAAGCTCTGGTGCTTGACGAATCACGCGCAGACCACTTTTAATTTGAGAAAAAGGATTCTCTCTTTTGAAGGAGTCCATAGAGGGCTGCTTAATTTTGAGGACGAAGAATACTTCTATTAAATGGAATGCCAATCCTAAGATAATAAGTAGATTGAATTGGCTGTCAGCTAAATCTTTAGCTAAATAAGAGCCGAATATAACCGCAATCAGCATACTGACAAATGTAGCAGATTGAATTTTGCCCATTGCGTGATCCATGCGATTTTCTTCATTGGATTCTTTGAGCGAGTCATAAATTAGTGCCTCATCAGCCCCCGAAAAAAAAGTCACGCTAAACCCATTTATAAAGCTGTATAAGAAAAACATCCAAGGATCATAGGCAAATAAAAGGAGCACAATACTAAAGGTTTTAATCACAGAACCAAACAAGAATGAATATTTTGCCCCAAACCGGTCAGCAAACATTCCGGTTGGAACTTCTCCAATTAGTACAGCTCCACTCCAAAACATGAGTAGAATCAAAATTTGAGAAGAAGTTAATCCTCTTTCAAAATAGAATAAAGTCAAGACTGGTTGAAGAAAACTGATCGTACCAAAAAAAGAAATCCAAAATAGCACCCGGATATTATGGGATGCAATGGTTCGTTTGTCCATATATGTCTCCTACTTCCTAATAATGTACTATTGTCCCGGAAGAAGGAGCGTCGTTTCATGTATAAGGAACTTAAACGTTCACTCCTCCTTGAAATGTTGAAAGTGTTTTGAACGTTTTTTGCATGTTATTTCCTCCTCATAATTGATGCAATTAGTTTAGCATAATGATGGGAAAAAGAAGAGACTTAATTGTTCGACAAATATCTACATATAGGGGTTATATGGAACATGGGGAGAAAAAGAAGAGGGAACCGAGCAAATCGGGTGATGTATGGCTATTGAAGTGGAGGACTTCCTCGGTTCTTATCATTAAAATGGTCTAATTTTTAAAAATTTATTCACTATTTGTAAAATGGTTAGAGATGTGTGGACTTAGATTCCTTGATGGGCGAGATTTTGAAGAAGAATATTGAGCAATTATCTTAACGATCCTCATTCGATTGTAGCGCTGCACGAGAATAAGGGGCAGGTTAAATAAAATTCCGTATAGGAACATGATCCAGGACTCGACTCCATTATTTAGAATGAAAAAGAAAGGTGCCGGTAACATTTGCAGCCAGTGGGATAATTCGGCACGAGTCAATTCGTATAGGAAGGTGATCCGACCCTGATGAGAAGTGAGGCCGATTTCATTTTTATTTACCCCACCACGAAACCATCTCCCTGCATCAGGTATATATTCCTTCCATTTTTTAATCTTCAAAAACTCAAATATTCCACCCCCTGCTTCCATTTCAAGAGGATGAAAGAGGGGGGACAACCTTTGGAGTCGTTTGTTGGTCAATCTGGATGTCAAAAAGGAAATAACGAAATGAATACTTACCCAAGCAAAAATATTTAAAAGGATGATCATTTCATCTTTTCATCCTTTCCTTTCTCTAAATAAATGTATCGATCCTTCCACTTTGTGTTTTTCGTCAAAAATGTTGTAAACACCGAGTGGGAGAATGTCATCACGAAGAATAGAATATGGACTGGAAATAAGAGCGTCTCAATAATGGTGAAATTTCCAATCCTGCTAAGAATGAGATACAAGTAAATACTTAAAGAAAAGTATTGAATCATATAAATATATGGATCTGTCCATACCATTACCGGCGAATGAATGACAAAAGAAGCGAGTGTGGTAATCCACAAAGAAGATAGTACCAGGAGGATGATGTTTGTCGATTTTGCCCCGGAAGCGAAACTCTTCGACCACCCGTAGAATAACTCACTCAATCCGTTCCCATACATTCTCATGGATATGGCATTGCTTCCGCTCGCTGCTACTACTAATTCTCCACATTTTTTTGCACGTTGACTTAAAGCAAAATGCTCCACCATATCTCCTTTGATTGCTTCGTGCCCACCAATTCGCTGATATACATCTCTTGTACACAGGAAGCACTGACCAAACCCACCCGAAGGTCTGACCAGCCCGGATAGGAGATGAGTGACACTCGTTGAGGCGAATACGATTAAATGAAACATCATGGATAAAGTCTCATATCCACTACTCATCTTATGAAAGGGATGAATGCTCAGAACTCCTTGACATTGCTGTTGTTGATAAGTCTCGCAAATTCTTAGAAGTCCTGCTTGCTCGAACCATGTATCTGAGTCAACAAACAGTAAGAATTCACCCTTAGATGCTTCCGCACCATTCCAACAAGCCCAAGATTTTCCGTTCCATCCATTTGGAAGAGGGGGGGTATCCACGACTGTTGCACCGAACTCTTCAGCTATTGCCTTCGTACGATCCTTCGATCCATCATTTACCACGATCACTTCAAACGGCTGAATAAATTGCTTCTGAATACTCGATAATAGATTTCCAATTGTCTGTTCTTCATTTCTGGCAGGAATGATGATGGAGCATTTTTTTACGAGAAAACTATTCCTTACATGAATGGACTTTTTGACTGTAGGGATTCTAGTAAAAAGGAAAACGGTAAGAATAATAGACCCTAACCAAATATACATTTTTTCACCTTCTGATCTTTTGGTTTTTATCGACATTTTAACCATTTTGGTTAAAGGTGATACCTTTTTTCAAATGGATTGGTTGTTTTGTGTGTATAAATTCATGTCAAATTTGTTTGAAGTCAATCAAAATGGGCACAATGGAAAGCTGAATAAGCGATTCAGTAGACAACGATCTTTCTCGTAAGGAGGAAATGAAATGAAGAAGAAAGTGATAGTAGTAGGTGGCGGATTAGGAGGTATGTCAACAGCGATCCGTCTTGCATCAGAAGGATTTGACGTGACCATTGTTGAAAAAGGGGAAAGACTTGGCGGAAAATTAAACAAAAGAGAAGGAAAAGGCTTTTCTTTCGATACAGGCCCATCGATCCTTACGATGCCGTGGGTTCTGGAAAAAGTTTTTGCTCATGCAAGCCGTGATCTGAATGATTATGTGGATATTATCAGAGTGGAACCGGGCTGGAGGACATTTTTTGAAGACGGAAAGGTCCTGGATGTATCTTCGGACCTTCCAACGATGTTAGAAGAAATGAAAAAGACATCCACGGAGGATGCGAATAATTTCTTTAACTATTTAAGCTACTGTGGAAAAATGTATGAGCTCACAATGAAAAGCTTCTATAAAAAGAGCATCAATGGCTTGCAGGACCTACGCACGATGCATCCGGTCAAAGAATTACTGCAAATGGATCCGATGAAATCCATGGATGCTGCAAATCGTAAATTCATTAAAGACAAGCATTTGCAGCAGCTGTTTAATTTCCTGATCATGTACGTAGGTTCGTCACCTTACCATGCACCAGCCATCATGTCACAGCTTACACATGTTCAGTTGGCGCTGGGAGTCCATTACGTAAAAGGTGGAATGTATAAAATTGCAGAGGCAATGGCAAAGGTGTTGGAGGAACTCGAGGTAGAGATTCGCTTAAATTGTGAAGTTGAGGATATTCTTACCACTGGCAGCCGTGCTGAAGGAATACGTACGAAAATAGGAGAAGAGCTGATGGCGGACATCGTGGTATCGAATTTAGAGGCGATCCCTTGCTACAAATCCCTTTTGGCTGATTATCATGAGTCTCCTAAGGAAGTCGAGGAACTAAGCAAGTATGCCCCTACGGTTTCAGGTTTGGTTCTGCTGCTTGGGGTAGACCGTAAATATGATCATCTTGCTCACCATAACTTCTTTTTCAGTAAGGATCCTAAAAAAGAATTCAGGCAAATCTTCGATGAGAATAAGCTGGCTGATGATCCGACGATTTATATTGGTATCTCGTCGAAATCGGATCCCACACAGGCTCCTGAAGGAAAAGAAAACCTGTTTGTGTTGACACATGTGCCACCTTTAAAAGAGGGTGAGGATTGGACTCAATACAAAGAATCTTATCGACTCAAAGTGCTGGATAAGCTGGAGAAAATGGGCGTAACCAATCTAAGGGATCATATTGAATACGAATATACCTTCACTCCTAACGACCTTCAAACCCTTTATGGGGCGAATGGTGGTTCAATCTATGGGACTGTCACAGACCGAAAGCTTAATGGAGGCTTCAAGATTCCGAATAAGAGCAGAGTGCTCTCTAATATGTACTTCGTGGGAGGTTCAACCCATCCAGGTGGAGGTGTGCCGATGGTCTCACTTTCAGGACAACTGACAGCGGAACTCATCCTTAATGAGCAAGTGAAGGTGAATCGATTCATTGGTTAATATGAAAAGGTGAAGGTTAAATTTTAATAATCTTCACCTTTTATGTTTTTACTGCTTTTCTGAAGAATGATTATCTACCGTATCCGAGTTATTTACATTCTCTTCATCTTCATCAGGATAGGGGTCAAAGAAATTGACGACTTTCCCTGGGCCTTCAAACCCGATAACCTGCTCTTTATCTTCTGTGTTTTTCTCGTTTTTCTTCATACAAAAACTCCTTCCTGCCATTAGTTTGGCGAAAGGAGTTTTTTTCATCCCACTATTTAGTTCTTCCAATGATTATCTATAAATTGATCGCGACCTGATTTTGCCCGGTCTTGCTTATATTCATCTGGATTTTTCTTGTAGAATTTTTGATGGTATTCTTCTGCCGGATAGAAATTGGAAGCAGGAAGAATGTTTGTGACGATAGGCTTCTTGAATCGTCCACTGTCTACTATATGGCTCTTCGTTTTTTCAGCTAATTGTTTTTGGTGTTCATTATGATAGAAAATAGCTGTGCGGTACTGATCTCCGCGGTCATGGAATTGTCCTCCATCATCCGTTGGATCAATCTGAGGCCAGTATAGCTCTAATAATCTTTCATAAGGGAACAAATCAGGATTAAATGTGATTTGAACAGCTTCGTAATGTCCACTATTTCCTGCTTTTATATCCTGATATGTTGGGTTTTCAAGGTGGCCTCCTGAATAACCAGATACGACATCAATAATTCCCGGTAATTCATCAAATGGCTTTACCATGCACCAAAAACAACCACCAGCAAAGGTAGCGATTTCTCTTTTTTCTTTCATTGCTGAACCTCCTGTACCATATGTGCTCCTCTAAAGCAGTAAAGCGATTGCTTGAAACAGATTTTATCACGAAATAATGGAGGGGACAATCTATTAGCTCGAAGTTTGCACCTGGATTGTTTCGAAAAGAGAGATTCCTGCTATTTTCAGCAAAGTTTATCAAATTTCATTCACTATCCATAGAATCTTGTGTATAATTCTGTTGAACGGAATAATTACATACGACATGAGATCAGGTGAAGCGGAAGTGACGATACTTCTTTGCTTCATAATAGGGAAGTTGGTGTAATTCCAACGCGGTCCCGCCACTGTAAATGGAAGTGAGCTGTATGAATGCCACTGTACCAATGGGTATGGGAAGGTGCAGCAAACAATGACCATGAGCCAGGAGACCTGCCTGATTTCTTTCGCACCAAATCTACGCGGATAGAAAGGTGTAATGTGCATATTTAACGGTTTAAACCCTTTTATGCATCTTACACTGCATCTCTAGTCCCACTGGAGATGTTTTTTTCTGGGAATAAGTTCATTTACAGGAGGAAAACGTATGAAACACACATTCAAAATCATTCTCGTACTAATAGTATCTCTAGGACTCCTTTCAGCTTGCGGTACTGACGGTGAAAGTGTAGAAAAGAATAAAAATAGCGGTGAAGCAAGTCAGGGACAATCTGCTTTTCCTTTGTCAGTAAACGACGCCTTGAATAATAAAGTCACGCTGGATGAGCAACCTAAGCATATTGTTTCATTGATTCCAAGCAACACAGAAATCTTATTCGAGTTAGGGTTGAATAAGGAGATTGTAGGGGTTTCAGATTTTGATAATTACCCAAAAGAAGCGGCGGACAAAGAAAAAATAGGTGGAATGGAATTTAACGTTGAGAAGATTATCGGTCTGAATCCGGATTTGGTTCTTGCTCATGAGTCCACTGCTGTGTCGACAGAAGAAGGATTAGAACAGCTTCGAAGTGCAGGAGTAAAGATATATATCGTACGTGATGCCAATAGCTTTGAGGAAGTGTACACCACGATGAAAAACATCGGCACATTGGTCGGCAAGAAAGATGAAGCTGAATCCGTCATTACTGAGATGAAAGCAGATCTAGAATCCATTAAGGAAAAAGTCAGTGGTATATCTGAAAAGAAAAAAGTGTATGTAGAGGTTTCACCTTCTCCTGACATATATTCGACAGGGAAGAATACTTTCATTGATCAAATGCTATCGCTTGTAAATGCTGAGAATGTAATGAGTGAACAGGACGGATGGGTTCAGGTTAACCAAGAGGCAGTCATCACTTCCAATCCGGACGTCATCATTACAACCTATGGTTTTTATAGTGAAAATCCTAAGGAACAAGTGATGGGCCGAGAAGGTTGGAAAGATGTAACCGCTGTAAAAAATGAAGATGTCCATGACGTACATTCAGATCTGGTCACACGTACCGGTCCGAGATTAGTTGAAGGAGTAGAGGAAATTGCAAAGTCGATCTATCCGGAGTTATTTGCAGAATAAAATATGGATAACATACGGGTTGGCTGTAACGTTTTTACTTTTCGCTCTCTTTACAGGCATTTCGATTGGAACCGTCTCTGTCCCACCGATGGATATTCTGTTCATCGTTGGAGCTAAATGGTTTGGATTCCCTGTACCGGGAGAAATTGATCCAATGTTTGCAAATATCGTGTACTCCATAAGATTGCCCAGAGTATTACTGGCATTATTGGTTGGCAGCTCCCTGGCAATTGCGGGAGCTTCTTTTCAAGGGCTATTGCGCAACCCGCTGGCTGATCCATATACATTGGGTGTGTCTTCAGGAGCATCGGTCGGTGCTGTTATTACGTTGTTCTTTAATTGGAGCATTCCGTTCATTGGGAAGTTTACGCTTCCCTTTCTCAGTATTCTTTGTTCGATTATAACCGTCTTCCTCGTATTATGGTTTGCACAGAAGGTTGAAAGAACCATGAAGGTTGAAACCATCATATTAACTGGAATTATTTTCAGCTCTTTTTTAGGTTCCTTTATATCCTTAATGATTGCCCTGACGGGAGAGGAATTAAGACAGATCATCGGTTGGCTTCTTGGAAGCGTGTCCATGAGAGGGTGGGATTACATTACGATAATATTCCCCTTTTTCTTAATTGGAGTGGTCGTTTTGTTCCTCAATGGCAAGGAACTGAATGGCATGAGCTTTGGTGAAGAACAAGCCCATCACATCGGAATATCCGTACAAAAGAGAAAACTCCTTATCTTAATTGCTGGAAGTATCCTCACGGGAGCGGCTGTCGCCGTTTCAGGTACAATTGGATTCGTGGGGCTCGTAATTCCTCATTTTCTAAGAAGGATCGTAGGGCATGACCATAGACACTTACTTCCTTTGTCCATCATTGTTGGGGGAGGCTTTCTCGTGTTGGCTGATCTCATTTCAAGAACCATCATTGCACCAACCGAGCTTCCGATTGGAGTGATAACAGCTCTTATTGGTGCCCCGATGTTTGCTTATATTCTCCTGAAGAAAAGAGGGCTTTCATCATGATAGATGTAGACGGTGTTACAGTAGGATATAACGATAAAATAATCGTGGAAGACATGAATTTTCATATAGATGAAGGAGAATTCTTTGGGATTCTTGGACCTAACGGAAGCGGAAAGACGACGCTGTTAAAAGCCATGACTGGTCTGCTTCCATTAATGGATGGAAGCATAAGGTTAAAAGGAAAAAAACTGCATCATTTTTCTTCAAGGGATCTAGCCACACAGGTAGCGGTACTTCCTCAGATATCGACAGAATCCTTTTCCTATGAGGTGAGGCAGACGGTTATGCTGGGGAGATATGCTCACCAAAAAGGTTTCTTTAAAGGAACGACTGAACGGGATTCTGAAATCGTTGAAAAGGTAATGGATCAAACGGGCATTACTTCCTTTCAGGACCGCTTCCTTCATGAGTTGTCCGGGGGAGAACGGCAGAGGGTATTCCTTGCCCAGGCCCTCGCTCAAGAGCCACAGGTCCTGTTGCTTGATGAACCCACTAATCATCTCGATCTTTCGTATCAGAAATCATTGTTGGATTTAATTAAAAATCAAACAATACACGAAAAATTAACGGTAATCGCAATCTTTCATGACTTAAACTTAGCAAGTTTATACTGTGATCGCTTACTTCTCTTAGACAAAGGAAGAACCAAACTTCTCCACCACCCGGAAGAGGTTCTGAAAGAGAAACATATAGAAGAGGTGTATCATACAAAGGTTCAGAAACAAGCTCATCCTTTAGTTGCAAAACCTCAAATGGTCATTGTTCCTGAGGAGAGTGCGACAGAGAACTTTGTGTTAGATGAAAGCTACCTAAACGTGAGAGAAGAATACATACATTTCTCTGCCCCTTACCCATTAAAATGCATGTCCTCAGGAATTATTGGTGCAGGAATCGGGTGGTACAGGCACTTTATCAATCGTAGGGTCCCTGCAGATTATGACTGCTCAGATTATCAAGAGGACATGAAAGAATTTCTTGTTCATAAAGACCTGGACCCCTCATTTTCTGTAGGCATGATGACGGCGCTTCCTTTAAATAATATGGTTTGCGAATCATTCGAAGTTCAGGGGCATTCCGTATTCGTCGTAGTGACAGCAGGTGTCGGGAATGCGATTGATGTCTCGACAAGTTATCAATATGATATTGATTTAAGGCCAGGCACGATTAATACATGGGTGTTCATAAATGGGAATCTTTCAGATGAAGCATTTATAGAAGCCCTTGTAACCTCAACAGAAGCGAAAGTGAGGGCCCTACATGACATGAATGTGAGGGACAGAAGAACTGGTCAACTTGCAACCGGCACACCGACCGACAGTATTCTGATCTCCTCAAGTCAACAAGGTGAGCTGGAACCATTTGCCGGGCCGATTACACCAATAGGGAAGTTGATTGGGCGCGGTGTGTATGAGGTAACAAAAAAAGCCATTGAACGCTATTTGGATCAAACAGAGTAGAATTATTTCAATGAAAAGGTAATTGAGGAGAGGGGGAATCGGCTTGGGAACCCTATATTTTATTACCGGAGGGGTTAGAAGCGGCAAAAGCTCTTTTGCTGAAAAATGGGCAATTGAGAAGAAGAAGTCAAACGTTCCATTGGTCTATCTTGCTTGTGGAGTAAACACTGACAGGGAGATGGAGCAAAGAATCTTGAAACACCAGCAGGACCGGCAAGCGTCTGCTGTGGAATGGACGACGATTGAATGTCCCAATTCAATTGAAAGGATAATCAACCAAATTCCTCAACACTCCGTTGTACTGTTGGACTGCCTCACGACTCTTTTAACAAATGAGATGTATGGTAGTCATGAGGAGAAAGATCAATATATAGAAGAGAAAATCTATCAATCTATCGTACAGTTGCTAAATAAAGTTGATGTACTGTTCCTGGTTAGCAATGAATTGGTTTCTGACCTTCCAATTGATTCAAAGGATATCCTTACTTTCCAGAAACGGCTTGGTGCATTGCACATAAGAATGGTGAAAAAAGCATATGTGGCGATTGAAATGACGGCGGGAATCCCAGTTGTGAAAAAGAGGGGTCCGAATGAGGAAGGACGGTTTCCTCATGATCCTATTTAAAAGCCTTCTCCTTAACCTGCAGTTTTTTACGATTCTGCCGATCCGTAAAGAATTTTCAATAGGGAATAGGGAAATGAAGTGGATGGTCCGGACATTTCCACTGTTAGGTTTATTTGTAGGTGTGTTTCTTGTAGGAGGATATGTTTTTCTGAATTCTTTTACGCACATAAGCCCTTTAGGTATATCATTCTTTATTTGGGTATTGCCAATCGTATTAACGGGCGGTATCCATTTAGATGGCTATATGGATGCAAGTGATGCCTTTTTTTCCTATAGAGATAAGGAAAAGCGATTAGAAATAATGAAAGACCCGAGGGTAGGCGCCTTTGGCGTTTTGTCACTGCTGGTATTGCTTTCTTCACGGTTTTTATTTATTTATGAAACCATCCTTCAAACCCATTCCACTATTTTAATAGGTATGATTCTTGTGTCGATTCCCTTTTTAAGTCGAATGATGATGGGGGCGAGTTTAATCCTTATCCCTGCAGCCCAGACGTCTGGAATGGGATATGGTTTCAGTAAGAATGTGACCGGTTATGATCTTATATGGATTGTTTCTGGTTTATTGCTGGGTGGAGTCGGCAGCTTCTTATTAAATTGCTTTAATTTTTATGCTTTATTCAGCCTGGTGACGTTAGCTATATTCTGCTTTGTTTATTCTAGATCCATCAAATGGTTTGGCGGTATGTCCGGTGATACAATCGGGGGCAGTGTAGAGGGGGTGGAGTTGTTTTTATGGATGACTATATGGTTATTGCATGTATTCGCCATGGTTTAACAGAGGAAAATGAGAAAGGGAAATACCTCGGCTGGACCAATTCCAGTTTATCTCGAAAAGGAATCGAATTACTTAAAAGGCGAAATACTTTTTTTGAAGAGTATGAACGATGCTTTTCGAGTGATCTTAATCGCTGTTTAGAAACCGCTCATTTTCTGTTTCCTCATGCTCCATTAATCTCTTCATCCCTTTTAAGAGAGATACACTTTGGAGGCTGGGAAGGTCTAACCTATGAGAGCTTAAAGGATGACGATGCTTATCAAGAATGGTTATTGGACCCATCCATTTCTCCACCAAATGGAGAAGGGATAGAACAATTTGGGAAACGAGTCGATTTAGCCTGGGCACAGATCGTTGCCCAGATAGAAGAGCACAATGGGAAGCGGTACGCCGTTATGACTCATGGTGGAGTCATTCGACATCTATTAACTTCTTTATCTCCTGGACATGTTCACAGAACGTTTTGGGAATGGAAGGTCAACCATGGAGAAGGGTATGAAATGGTATGGAAGACAGAAAATGATTGGAGGAATCAAACATGTACTTCGTTACGGGAGGTTCCTTTAATGGGAAAAGCATATGGGTGAAAACCCATTTTAATCTTAAAGAAACTGATACAACCTGGATTCCATTATTTAGTGGAGAAAGGATTCATTTGGATGATATCAACTTTTCAAACTCTGTCATCGTAATAGAGGGACTTGAGTATGGAATTCGATCAACCATTTTAAATAATGATTCCGAAGTCAGAAAGTCTTTTACAATTTTGATGCAAACCTTAAAGCAGTGGGAAGAAGAAGACCCTGATCGTAGAGTGATCTGGATAGGTGCAGAGGTCGGGAAAGGAATTGTCCCAATGGAAAAGCTGTCCAGGGAATGGCGGGATATGACAGGATGGGTTTATCAAGATCTGGCGAAAATGTCTAAGCAAGTATGGCTGGTTTGGTACGGCCTTGCTACATCGCTAAAAGGATAAAGGAGAGGGTAAGTATGCAGCTTTACACAAGAACTGGTGATAAAGGTCAAACAAGTTTAATCGGTGGAAGAGTAGATAAAGATGATATTCGTGTCGAAGCATATGGTACATTGGATGAAGTGAATTCTTTTGTTGGGCAAGCCGTTTCAGAACTGGATGTCGAGCGTTTTCAGGATGTCCTACAGGATCTAGAGATGATTCAGCATGAACTATTTGATTGTGGCGGTGATCTATCCAACGTTTCTAAGCATAGAAAAATCAAACTTCAACCTCAATCCGTCAAGACGTTGGAGGAGAAGATTGATAGGTTTACGAAGGAAGCGCCTCCACTTGAGAAGTTCATTTTACCAGGAGGTGTGAAAGCTTCATCAAGTATTCACATAGCTAGGACGGTTACAAGAAGAGCAGAGAGAATCATGGTTTCGCTTTCAAAAACGGACGAGGACTTTCCCATTGTGACATTGCAGTATATCAATCGATTATCCGACTACTTTTTTGCCTTGGCACGTGTGATCAATTATCGTTGTAATGTAAAAGATGTTGAATACATTCGCAGCGCAAACGTATTTTCAACAGGTAAAGTTCAGAAAAAAAATGAAAAGTAATCTTAGGACTCTTTTATTACTTTCCTTGTTTATGGCTTTTTCTGCGATCGGTGGAATGGTAAAGATACCTGCTGTAATTGGGACGATTGCTTTAGATAGTATGCCCGCACTATTAATTGCATCCCTTTACAATCGGAGATGGGGTGCAATCGTTGCAGGGGGAGGACACTTACTATCAAGCTTATACGTTGGTTTCCCGTTGGGACCGTTTCATGTTCTCATTGCTATTGAAATGGCCTTCTTTGTATGGGTATTTGGATATGTGTTTGCGAAAGGAAAAAGGGTACTTGCAGCCATTCTGTTTTTTATAGGAAACGGTCTACTAGCAGGAATTCCATTTATATTCATCCTTAATCCTTCATTTTACTATGCTATTATTCCTTCATTATTAATAGCCAGTTTCATTAATTTAACGGTAGCACACTTCTTGTATCCTCCTCTGCATTCAAAAGTGAATAGGGGGGAAACCGCATGACCAAGCTTCGAGATGTTATATCCATTTCAATTTCAGATCAGGAAGAGCTGATACTGGCTTCTGATTGCAGCGGAGGGATTGGAAATAAGGAAGAAGATGCAGTCCTTGCGGATCCTGAGACAGTGGGTTATTACTGTTTCCGTGTAGCAGTGATGGAATGTTTGGCCGTGGGGGCAAGGCTCAAAGCTATTCAATTACTGAACTTTACAAGTGATGCTGTATGGGATCAGTATTGCAGTGGTGTGAAGAAAGGATTAAGTGAAATGAACCTGGATGGTACTCCTATTACAGGGAGCACTGAATCGAATATCAGTCTTAATCAATCGGCCATTGGAGTTACGTGTATTGGCATGAGAAACAAGAAAAGACCCATTTCCTCTTGTTCAAATCTTGCTTATGCGCTTATCGGAACCCCCTTGGTAGGAAATGAAGTGATAGACCAACATACATTCATCGCTCCACTATCTCTATTTATGAATTGTGTTCATCACTCATCTATCATCGATATAATGCCAGTCGGCTCTAAAGGCGTTCTTCATGAACTTTCTCTCTTATCAGGGAAGCCTTTAAGAAGAGAGAATGTCACTTCAATCCAAGACTTGGACAAATCCAGCGGGCCTTCTACTTCATTCATCATTTCTTACAGAAAAGCGGAGGAGCTTGATGTAATAGACCTTACAAATGATTTCTTCCATTCACTCGATTTGCAGTGGTAGGAACAAATAAATACTTTTATGGATATTTGTGATAAAATATACTTTCAAATGGTATGGAGAAATGTGTTAGTTCATCCAAGATTCTTCGATTGTCAATTTCATTCGAATAGAGTACTATTTCATACTATCATCAGTAATTCATGAATGTCATAAAAGTAGGTGAAGAAATGGATTCACGATTAGATCGCAAGTCTAAAAAGAAAAAACGCGGAAGAAAAGTGATATTGGTATTATTATTACTTATATTTAGTTTACTCGGCTATGCAGGGTTTCAATTCTATAGTGGATACAAAATGGCTGGAGACGATAAGCTTCAAGAAGATTATAAATTCAATGGTGTGAAAGATAAGGACGGCAAGGTCAACGTACTGCTATTGGGTGTCGACAGCAGAGGCGAGGAGAAATCCAGGACCGATACGATGATGCTCGCACAGATCGACCCAAAAACAAATGAAACCAAACTCGTTTCCTTTATGAGGGATATATATGTTGAAATACCGGGATACCAAAACTATAAGCTGAATACAGCATTTTATTTAGGTGGACCAGAATTGCTCAGAAAGACCATCAAACACAATTTTGATATTGATATTCAATATTTCATGGTAGTCGACTTCAAAGGATTTGAACAATCCGTTGATGTACTGGCACCGGACGGAATTGAAATGGATGTGGAAAAGGCGATGTCGGAAAACATTGGCGTTTCCCTTCAGCCTGGTGTTCAAAACTTAAATGGGAAAGAATTATTGGGGTATGCAAGGTTCCGTGCTGATGCAGAGGGAGACTTTGGCAGGGTTGAAAGACAACAAAAAGTCATAAATGCTCTTAAAGATGAGGTACTCTCAATAGGTGGAGTTACAAAGCTTCCTAAAATGGCGGGATCTATTCAACCCTATATACAGACAAATATGAGTAAGCTAGATCAAATTTCCATCGCTAAAGATATTCTGTTGAGTAATAGCAGTGATATGGATAAGCTCACCATTCCAGTTGAAGGGTCGTATGGTTTTGGCAGCTATAGCGGTGTAGGATCTGTACTTGATATTAATTTTGAAGAAAATATACAAGCTCTGAAAGATTTTCTTAATGGTAAGAGCTCAAACGAAGCTACAACTGAATGAATTTATAAAGCCCGTAAAGCTGAAAAATGCTTAACGGGTTTTTTTTTGACGAGTGGGAAGTAGGAATGAATACATCGATAAGAACTGACCTGACAGTATGTGTTGGAAAAATCGACTCTCATTCAAGCAGTAAAGCAAAAGTAAAAATTCTGATTATACGCTCTCTGAGCCAATATATAGCCTTTAGAAGGAATCTGACTAACATAAATGGTAATGATAACGCTTCCACTTCGTATTTCGGCTAATTCCTAACTACTTCCTTTATTGCCCTTGATATCATATACCAGCATGTTACGATTATAAACGTTGTGAACAAACACACGACAACAAAGGTTTTTAGACACATTAACCAGGAAATTTAACAACAAACAATTCTTTCATATTTAATATTAAACTTAAACATTGAATGTACGATTAAAAACCCGAAAAATAATGTAGGAAGAGGAGTGGATATGATTGTTAAAACATAAAACGATTGCTTTTCTAGGTGCAGGAAACATGGCGGAAGCAATGATTTCAGGTACTGTACAAAGCGGAAAGATCCCATCAGAACAAATTATTGTTTCTAATCGAAGCAATCAAGGAAGACTTCAGGAAATGAAAGCGAAATACGATGTAACAGCTTTAACAAAAGATGATCTACCCTTTAATGAGATAGATATTCTTATTCTCGCAATGAAACCGAAGGATATTGATAAAGCATTAGATTCAATTAATCACTTAGTAAGAAACGATACAGTGATTATGTCGGTTCTAGCAGGAATCACTACTTCCCATATGGAAGAGCAATTACCTGCAGGTCAGCCTGTTATCCGAGTTATGCCAAATACGTCAAGTATGTTGAAAGAATCTGCTACAGCCATAAGTGCAGGTCGCTTTACTTCAAGAGAAGATATGGAAAATGCAAAAGAGTTATTATCGAGCATTGGTGAAGTGTTCGTGATTGAAGAAGGTCAGATGGATATTTTCACGGGCATTGCAGGCAGTGGCCCGGCATACTTTTACTATTTAATGGAACACATTGAAAAGACAGGTGCCGAAGCCGGATTAGATCCTGAATTAGCACGTAAAATCGGAGCTCAAACCATTTTCGGTGCAGCCAAAATGATGCTTGAGCGTGAAGAATCACCAACTCAACTTAGAGAGAATGTAACATCCCCAAATGGTACTACAGCTGCAGGACTGGATGCACTAGCAGAGTTCGGCGGAGGTAAGGCTATCTCAGAAGCTGTCAAGGGAGCAGAAAAACGATCGAAAGAAATAAGCTCATCCTTACAGTCCAAACAATTAGTAACTAGCTAAACAAACATCGAATCCTAAACACCCCAAATAACTAATACCAACCAAACAAGAAATACAAGTCCGTCCCTACACACATAAAGAGGGGCGTGGGACGGACCTTTTTACTAGGAGTGATTGAATGTCCCAAAATAATCAGAAGAAACGTATCGTAATCAAGATTGGAAGTAGTTCATTAACAAGCCTGCATGGAGAAATGAGTCGTAGAAAACTGGAACGCCTTGTTGATGAAGTTGTCCGTTTAAAGGATGATGGCCATGAAGTATTGCTTGTTTCATCAGGTGCAGTCGCTGCCGGTTATCGTAAACTAGGATGTTTAACACGTCCTAGCTCTCTTCCGGAGAAGCAGGCAGCAGCAGCTATTGGTCAAGGTCTATTGATTGAAGCGTATTCTGATCTGTTAATTTCCAACGGATACGTGGCTTCACAAATTTTGATCACTCGTAGTGATTTTTCGGATGAAGATCGATATAACAATGCAAGAAATACAATCAATGTCCTGCTTGAAAGAGGGATCATACCAATTGTCAATGAAAATGATACAGTAACGATTGACCGGCTGAAATTCGGAGACAATGATACCCTTTCTGCCAAAGTTGCGGCATTAGTGGATGCTGATCAACTCATCATTCTATCTGACATTGACGGACTATATGATTCTGATCCACGTAAAAATCCAGATGCTGAATTGCTTGAAAGCGTAACGGAAATTACTGAAGATATCGAAGACATGGCAGGAGAGCCGGGAAGTTCTGTAGGAACTGGTGGAATGAGATCCAAAATCGATGCATTTAAGATCACGATGGCTTCTGGAATTCCTGCGTTTCTAGGTAAATCAGGAAACTCAAATGTTATATACGATGCTGTCCAACATACAGCAAAAGGAACGTACTTTGAATCTACAGAAGATTCTGTAAATCTTGACTCCAAAAAGCAGTGGATTGCGTTCAACTCAGGTCCCGAAGGTGAAATCACCATCGACTCAGAAGCGAAAGAACGTATTCTGGAACAAAAAGAAAGTTTAACAATTGATGATATTTATACTGTAAAAGGTCGATTTAATAAAGGTGCAGTGGTGCGAATCCTTGATAATCGAAATGAAGAAATTGGTTTGGGAATGGTCAATTTCCGTTCAGGACAACTGAAAAATCCTACAGACATCAAAGCTGATCAAATCGCAGTCGAAATTGACCAACTAGTATGTCATGTTGATTTACCCATTCCAGTAGGAGTATAAAAGAAGGAGTTTGTCTCCTTCTTCCCCTGCACAATCCGGTAGAATTCTTTTTCAAAAAAACAGGAGGTATTTGATGACTTTAACTATAGAAAAAACTGATGTGAAAAAACAAGCGATGCTAGCAAAGAAAGCTTCTAAAACACTGAGTATGCTGACTACCGACCAAAAAAATAAAGCCCTTCATATACTTGCCGATCATTTAGAGGCGAAATACGAATCTATTCTAAACCAAAATGAAAAAGACCTTGAAAGAGGGAAAGAAAAGGGCTTCGAAGCTGCATTTATGGATCGTTTATCACTTTCAAAAGAACGTGTTGAAGACTTCGCAAGTGGTCTCCGTCAAGTAGCTGACCTGGAAGATCCCACTGGACAAATAGTATCCGATTGGACTCTTGAAAATCAACTGCAAGTTCAAAAAGTAACAGTCCCACTTGGGGTAATTGGAATGATTTATGAAGCACGTCCAAATGTAACGGTTGATGCAACCGGATTAGCACTAAAATCCGGTAATGCCATTGTCCTGAAAGGTGGTTCAAATGCCATTACCTCGAACAAAGCAATTGTGGACGTCATGCATGAAGCACTTGAGAAAACGGATATTCCTAAGGATGCAGTACAATTCATTAATACAACCGATCGAGAAGCAACAGGTGAGCTATTTACGATGAAAGAGTATATTGATGTGCTGATTCCCCGCGGTGGAGGTGCATTAATCAATGCTGTCGTTAATAATGCAACTGTACCCGTCCTTGAGACTGGAGTAGGAAACTGTCATATCTATATTGACAAAGAAGCTCAAGTGGAAAAAGCATTAAACATAATCATCAATGCAAAAACAGACCGTCCAGCGGTATGTAATGCAGCTGAAACCGTCATCTTGCATGAAGACTGGTTTAAAGAAAATAAGAATGCATTTGTAGAAAAGCTTAAGGAGCACAATGTATCCATTCACGGAGATGAAAAAGTTGTCGAAGCGATTGAAGATGCGAAACCTGCCGGAGAAGAAGATTGGGCAAATGAATATTTAAGTCTGGATATTGCCGTGAAGATTGTACCTTCTTTGGATGAAGCAGTCGATCACATCGAACAATATGGTACAAAGCATTCAGAAGCGATTGTCACGGAAAACACAGAAACAGCGAAGAAATTCATGATGCTCGTTGATGCTGCCGCCCTCTATCATAATGCTTCCACTCGTTTCACTGATGGAGGAGCGTTGGGATTCGGTGCTGAAATTGGAATCTCTACACAGAAACTTCATGCCAGAGGACCAATGGGGCTCCCAGCGTTAACAACCGTTAAGTATATGATGCATGGAACTGGCCAAATCCGATAATCAACATAGAAAAACGCTTGAGGAAATTTCCTCAAGCGTTTTTTCTCGTTAATCAATTATCAAGAGGGAAGAGTTCAGATTAAAAGCCCGAGCTTGTCTCCTCCAGTATAAACTCATTCAATCCCTTTATCGTGTGAACTTCTTGCTGATAACAGATTTTTAATAGCTCTTCAAAGATTTCGGCGGTCATGATAGCATCATTCAGAGCATGATGCCGTGTCCTGTAGTCGATGTCAAATCGTTTTACAAGGGAGTCCAGGTAGCAATCGTCCCGTTCCAATAATCCATTGGCAAGCGAAAAAGAGTCGACATATTCAGGATCAAATGAAGGGAGCTGCCACTTATAAATCCGTTTTTGGAGAAAATTTATGTCGAAACTAGCTGGGTGAGCGACCAAGATCGTTCCTTTACTGTACTCAATAAATCGCTCCAGTCCGATAGGTAACGTAACACCATTCAGAAAGTCTTTTCGTCTCAGACCTGTAAATCGCTTCGTATCCCTCGACACCGTTTGAAGGGGATTGATTACCTGATAGAATGTATCTCTCCGTTGCACTTTACCTTCCTTAACCTTAACCGCTCCGATCGAGATGATTTCATCCCCTACCTCCGGGAAAAAGCCCGTTGTCTCAAGGTCGAATATGGTAAAGTCACAGTCGAATAAATGTTTTTGTTGTAGCGTGGGTTTTTCTTCTTCAAATTCTTTTAGGGCACGAGATAATTTATGGTAGGAAAGCTTTTCTTTTTCCCGTTTCACTTGAAAGCGAAAGAAAAATTGCTGCCATAAATAATATTTCAGAATGCGGTAACCCACATTAATTCCAATATCATTCATTAAACCACCCGGTTCCTATTAAAACTAATTTCCATCACTTGTTGAAGTCGATTAGCAATCTGGATGGATTCTTTTAATTTCTGACGATCTTCTTTTGAAAGAGTACGTACATCAATATCATTACTTAATGGTTTTCCTCCTATTAGTTCAATAAGGTTTTGCTTTGTACGGAGAGTGAGGAGAATATGCATCGCTGTTTTTACATTTTCAGCATCCCTTGGATGGAATGCCTGCATCTTCTTCAATGCTTGAACCCTTTTTATGGTGTTGACTTCTTTAATTCCGTATTTTACCGAATGAATGCGAATCATATTGACGATTTGCAAAAGCCCCGACTTTTTAATGTTAAACAAATGATTCCTGGGTTTCAGGTTGACTCGTCCCAAAGGGCCAACAGGAAGTTTGAAACGAAGGGCATCTTTTCTTAATAATTGTTGCATATTGAGAGACCGTTTCGATTTTTCCGCTAAATAATTTCGAATTTCCTCTGCGATGGAGTAATCACCATAAATGGGGCGGAAATCATAAAACATCGTAATGTTTTGAACTTCCTGTGCATCTATTTCATATAGCCATTCATCAATTGCCTTTTTCCAATCAGTATAAGATCGTTTCCATTTCTGTTCCTTCGCCATGATTCCGCCAGTACATTCAGGAAAACCGCATGCAGCAAGCTTTAAATTGAGTTTTTCTGTGAATGCCTGGAAATACAAATCAACCTTTTTAAGATCGGACAAGTGATTATAATCATCAAGAATGATTCCATTATCCTGATCTGTATGAAAGCCTTGCTCACTCCTGCCTTGACTGCCCATGACGATAAAACAATAATTGATAGGCGCAGAACCGAAGCCTTCCTGACGCATTTCTTTTTCGGTTAATTGAATGATTTTTCGATGAAGGCGATCATTATAGTTTGAGATCACTTCGCAAATATCGTAGCCAAAACTATCTTGAAGGAGTAGATCTTGAATGAACTGTTGAAAGGTATTACTTTTAACAGTTGCCAGCTCTACGAGTTCGTCATTTGAAACGGCTTTTTGGATTTTATATGAGAGGTCCAAATAATTTGAATCCTGTATATTGAGAAATGATGTACTCGTCAGAACCCCAACGACTTCATCATTGCGAATGATTGGTACAAAATCCACTTCTTCATGTTTGAAATAAGAAAGGGCTTCATAGGCAAAGGATTCATCACGAATCCAGAACGGTTTTTTCTTCATCCAGTCTTTTACGGATTCACTAATTATCGGGTTTGTAATATAAGACAGGATTTCACGTTGGGTAAGAATCCCTTTCATTTGTTTCTTTTGATCTACTACCACTAGACCATATGTATCTTCTTCTTTCATCTTTCTGGCTGCGTCAAGAACAGTGGCATTTTCGTCAATGAAGGTGGGGCGATCCATTAACGTATGTACTTTAGTTCGAAACAGATTGATATTTTCGTCGTCGGATTCATTGGCAGATTTCGCTTTTATTTCATCGTACAATGTTTTCATGCGATTTCCAATGCTTTCGAAGATGATCTTTGAAAAGTCATTGTTCTTGGTCATTATCTCCAATAGTCGATCCTTTCGAATGCGGAACACAGTACAATCCTCTATTGCCTGCACGGAAAATGTCATTTCACCGCTTGTAAGCATAATCATAATCCCGATTAAGTCTCCAGGATAATAGAATCGGAGTGAATACTGTTTGCCGCTCGAGCGATGGAGAACATTCTTCGCAAGCCCTGAGACAAGGAAGTATATATCAAGTTCTTCCACCGTTTCATCTTCATGAAAAAGGAATTCACCCTTTTTAAAAGTGGTGTATTTAGAACCGGAAATAATGTAATCTAGCTGTTCAGTGGTCAGAACATCAAAGGGATAGTGATCTCGTATAATTTGTAATAATTCCTGCTGGTTCATCGAATACCTCCCGTTCTCATTAGTCCCATAGTACTTTACCATAGAATTCCCTATTTTGAAAACGATAAAACGGGATCTTACGGATGTCCCTATGTAAGTTTGAATCGAAGTATTCAATGCTTCACGATAGCACTTGATAATCAAATATGGGATAAAAAAAGGTGTCCCGTTTGGGGCACCTTTGGGACTTATTTATTAGTGAGGATAAACTCAGCAGCATCCATTAAGTTAGTAAACATGTGATCGGCGTCATATAGATGAGAGGGGCTGTCTGAAAGTAAGACAGTAGTGCATCCCGCTTTGCGACCAGCTTCAATATCTACCTCGCGATCACCTACCATATACGATTGGCCAATATCAATATCATGCTTTTTTGCCAGGTCCAAGAGCATCCCTGCTTCAGGTTTTCTGCACCCACAACCTTCGTGAGGCTTGTGAGTACAACAGGATACCTCTTGAATGAATCCCCCGGCCTTTTCAATTTCCCTTAACATATGATCGTGAATGGATTGAAGTTGTTCATGAGATAGATATCCTAACCCAACTCCACCCTGGTTGGTAACGACGAAAACTTGAAAATCGGAATCAGTCAATAATTTAATAGCTTCAAGGACTCCCTCCAGGAAATAAAATTGATCGGGTCGATTAACAAATGTCACTCTTTCTGTTTTCACCTCATTAATTACTCCATCACGATCAAGAAAAACAGCTTTTTTCATCAGTAGACCTCCTTATTCGATCTTTTTCTCCAATAAGTTCAAGCGATATGTCGCATTGTGCGGTTTCCGAGGAAATAATGACAGATTATTCTGTCATCTATAGAAACAATAAACCTAAACGCATTAATTGAAATTTCACCACCATTTCTCTATATAAAGACAGGAGGAGGGACGGACCTTTAAAGGTCCGTCCCTATCCATTAAAGTTTTTGAATAAAGGCGACTTTAAGGTAATCACTTTGTTTGTATTGACTGAGGGTTTTAAAGTCTTCCGGCAGTGTGTATTCTTCGAGTATTTTATATTTTTCATTGGTTTCTTTAAAGGCTGTTTCAATAAAGCTTTTGAATTTCTTCATATTGAAGGTGCTGCAATTAGTGGATGCCACAATGGTACCCTTTTTTTCAGTAATGGTAATCGCTTCTTTTAACAAATCTTTATAATCCTTAGCTGCACTGAATGTATGTTTCTTTGAACGGGCAAAGCTTGGCGGATCGAGAATCACAAGATCAAAGGAGAGTTCTTTTTTTACGGCATATTTAAAGTATTTAAAGACATCTTCTACAATGATGTTTTGTGCTTCGTAATCGATCCCATTAATACTGAATTGTTCAATCGTCTTACTTAAACTGCGATTAGCGAGATCAACACTGGTTGTTTCCAGGGCACCACCGAGTGCAGCGAACACAGAAAAAGCACCTGTGTAAGAAAACGTATTCAATACTCGTTTTCCTTCAGAGTATGAGTCACGAATTCGTTTACGCACTTCACGTTGGTCAAGGAAAACCCCTACCATTGCGCCGTCATTTAAATAAATGGCAAATTGAACGCCATTTTCCTTGACGAGAAGAGGGAATGAAGGGCGGGTTCCTTCAACGAAATCATCTTCTTCCACATATTTTCCTTCCTGTGCAAATCGCTTTTTCTGATAAATGCCTTTGTAATCCGTTAATTCTCTTAACCCTTGCATAACTTCTTCCTTAAAGGCATAGGCTCCTTTTGAATACCATTGAACGAGGTAGTATCCATCAAAGTAGTCTATGGTGATGCCTCCAAATCCGTCTCCTTCACCATTAAACACTCGAAACGCTGTCGTATCTTCACTATAAAAGAAGTGAAGACGTTGATTAATGGCAGCTTGAAGCTTTTTAAAGATAAAGTCTTTGTCAATTGCTTCTTGTTCTTTCCAACTCAGAAGCCATCCGATTCCTTTGTTCTGTATTCCCGAATAGCCTTTGGCGATAAAGCCGTTGTTATTGTCTACAAGTTTGAGAACTTCTCCTTCTTTAATATTCTCAATTGATGTTGTCACATTTTCTTTATTAAGAAGGGGGAATCCTTTTTGGAATTGTTGTATGTATTTAGGGTTTGCTTTAATGATTCTTTCTTTTGTCATTCTACTCATCCTAACCTGAGGTTTAGTCTTGTGTAGTATAGAACGTAAAGGAAGTTTACGCAACTGTACATTAAAAAACTTCCCTATTCAGATATAAAACTATCTGAATAGGGAAGCAGATCATTTACCCCATAAGTGATCACCTACAAGCCGGTCTACTTTTATCGTTTCATGTAGGCCGCTATGAGAAATGGATGGATCATACACGATCCTGGATTGATATTGGTTTTTTTCAAAAAGTGATTGACTGCCTATAGCACTTTGAACATTCACCACATCATCACCCGATCCTGCTATGGATAATACGTTTATATCGGAAGGGATTAAATGGCGATTGAGAAATAATTTCTTCAATGCACGTGATTCTGGTTTTAAGTCTATAACAGCTGCGCCTGTATTGATTTGATCATAGGAATCCTTCGTAACACCAAGGAAAGGGGTGGCAATCGTAATGAATTTATGAGTCCGGGGGACAAACAAGCTATCCCTGGTATTTAGAATATATTTTGTTGACGCAAGGCCGCCCATGGAGTGGCCCACAATATTTACATTTGAAACGTCAAACTGATGATGTAAGAGCTTCATGGCATTTTCTAACCAAATCGCCTGTTTCTCCAATGATGCACGATTATCTTCAAAAATGACTTGAATGAGTGGAGGTGTAGTGGGATTCGTGGAAAGAGATCCTTTATACACCACACTGCCATTCTCAGCCACATAAATCTCCAACTTTTTTTGACCCCAGCCATGCTGGTTTTCAAAACGTTCCAGCATCGTTCTGAAAGAATTATATGTACCTTTGTACCCGTGGACAAAGACAGTGGGATATTTCTCTTCAACGGTTAAGGGTTTTTCACTGGATTGTACATTTGTAGTGCGAAATATTATATATAAAGTGAAGAAAGAGATAATGATGCCACTCCATAAAAACGAATGTTTGTGATTGATCGACAAGGAAATCGCTCCTTTAAAAAAGGTATACTTCTATTGTAAAGGATTCGTGAAGTATTGAATATGTTAAAAAAGAAATTTGTTTGTCATATTACATGTAACTTTTACCAATAATATGACGAGCTTTTATATTAGTAACCCTTTTCTCCAAAAGCGTGATTGAGAGAAAACAATTCATGAACGAAAACCTCAATAAAAAAAGGCTTAAATAAATTATTTAAGCCTGCACCATTATTCTTCCTTCTAAATCAAATATTAAACCCAATCACCGGCTTTGAAGATAGGTTCAATCGTTCCGTCTTCCTTTTCGCCGTCAATGTCTAACTCAGCCGATCCTATCATGAAATCTACATGAATCATGCTTTCATTAAAACCTACTTTCTGTAATTGTTCCGCCGTCATATTTTTGCCTTCCTCCACACACACTGATAATGCTCTACCCAGCGCTATATGACAAGAAGCATTTTCATCAAAAAGTGTGTTATTAAAGATAATGTTTGTATTAGAAATAGGGGAGTTGTGAGGAACCAATGCCACTTCTCCTAAATAGGAGGCACCTTCATCTGTTTCGAGCAGATTTTTCAGGGTTTCATATCCTTCCTCAGCTGTAAATTCTACCACTTTACCGTCTTTAAATGTTAGTGAAAAGTTCCTGATTAACGTACCGCTATAGTTAAGTGGTTTCGTACTTGTGACAGTCCCATTTACACCCTGTTTGACTGGGATTGTAAACACTTCTTCCGTTGGTAGGTTCGGAACAAAGGGAATCCCTTGATCATTTGTGAACTGGGCACTGATCCATTTTGTTTGTGGGTGGAATTCGATGGAAAGATCTGTTCCAGGTCCTTTATAATGAAGCTTTTTGTATTTGCTTTCATTTAAACGGTCGGCGTTCTTATTCAGATTACTAATATGAGATTCCCATAGAGCTACCGTGTTCTCCTGATCCGTCCGGGTTGTATAAAAGATGTTTTCCCATAGTTTATCGATTGCTTCGTCCTGAGAGAGTTCAGGGAAGACAGTTTGAGCCCATTCGATTGTAGGGAATGCCGCTATTAACCAGCTGATTTTTCCGCCGCCGATATAAGCAGAAAAATCTTTCATCGCTTCAGCGGAAGCTCTGTTCAAAATGGCAACCCTTTTTGGATCTGAATCTCTTAATAGTGAAGGGTTTGGTGCCGCTAAATTTAGTAGCGCGACATTATTTTCCGCCATTTCAATAAATCCCTTTGCCTTCCAATCAGGAAACGCTTTCAATCCTTCCTCAGAAGAACTGTCTAAGCGGATTTTCTTTAACTCTTCATCGTAGAAGTCGGTTAGTACATTTAATGCACCGGCTTCATATGCCTTCTTAGTAACAAGTCGAACAAATTTATACGCAGTAATAGGTGCAGAAATCAGAAGTTCTTGATTCTTTTGCACGTTTAGTCCTACCTTTACAATTAAATCTGCGTATCTTTCTAAATTACTTTCAAATACTGTATTCATCTAAAATCCCCCTAAATATGTATTCAATACTAACTATATCTCTTTATTCAGAAAATTTCATTGAATAATTACAATTTCCAATCAATTGATTGATAGGGGTATACGTAAAGGATGTAGAACTTCTTTATTCGCGGGTGGGTTACCTAATAAGCTGAACAATTGAAAAGGACTGGTCCAAAATAGGCCAGTCCTGATTGCTTTGTGTTTATAATTTTCCTGAGTATGGTGGGAACTCTTCTTCATTGGAGTTGATTACGACAACACCAGAGAGTGCCATAGCAGTCAGGCTTGTGATTAGTAATAATTTTTTTACCTTTTTCATCATTTCACCTCCTATACAGTTAACATTTCTTCATAAATGAGATTAGCTTCATTTAGATGAAATGCTGCAAATTTATATTTTCTAACCCCTTGGTAATATTGGCCAAGGAATTTAGAATACTCAGCATATAATAGATGGGATCCGCTTTTTTTAAAGAAGGGCAGTGCATATTCCTTCATAAACGCCTCAAAACCTTGTGGAAAATCATTTAATGCAAACTGATAATAAGATAATTGATAAAATTTATCGGGGAACTTTTCTTTAGAGCAAAGGTGTAACCCTTTAGGTAACCAGAAACGCACCTCGGAAAATTGGTTCTTTTTATAATATTCCTTGACCAGAGAGAGAATAGAGTACAGCTTTCCTTCTTCGTCCGAGCCTTTCAATTCAATACTGCGCAAATAATGTTGAATGGCTTCATCGCTCTTGTTCATAAAGGATTTTAAATATCCCAGGTTTTGCTCTACCTTGGAATTTAACGACGTATAGTCTATGGATTGAGAAATGAAATTGGCCCACTCATAATGCTTTATCGCTTCTTCGCTATAACGTATACGCCGATAGCAAATTCCTAAAATCAAATGCACCTCAGCGCATCTTTTCTGGAAATAGACCCCCTGGAAAATAGAGAGTGACTTCTCCCCGTAGAATATTGCTAATCGGTACCTACTTAAACGGGTCAGGACCAGGCTGAATAAATAATATAAATCTGCTCTTTCTTCTTCATTGATCACGTTTCCAATTACATAGCAGGTTTCAGCTTCTTTCAGTTCTCCGATGGCTTTATCGTACTCTTTAATCAAATAATAATAGTTACCTTTGTATTTGTGATAATAGAATTTCAGTGCATCGGTCAGTTCTTTATAATGGGATTGGATTTGTTTCATGTGATCCAACGCGTCCTGAAGGTTCCCTTTAATTAGTAGAACACGAAAGCAAAGGATCTTATAGAATAAATGTGGAATGAGATCATCCGTCTGATCAAGGTCCTTCTTAACGACCTCATTGATAGACTTGGCGTCCTCTGTTTTATTCCACAGTAGAGCATGATTCCATTTCTCAAGTAGTTTGTTCAAATGGTCAGTCGTATCAAGAAGATTATTTACACCTAATCGGTCACAAAGTAAATTAATTATGTCATTTGACGGAGTAACTTGATTGTTTTCCAGTTTGGAAAGGTATGATACGGAAATAATCCCTTTTGATAAATCTTCTTGTGTTAAATTTCGTTTTAGTCTGTGAAAGCGGATTTTAGAACCGATTGTCATATGACCTTCTCCTCTAACTGGTTTTATTTACTCATTTCGTTCAGGTAATTGATTATTAAAATAGTAACATATAAAAAAGGTAAATGTTTTGAATATTCCTATAATTATATTTTTTTATGGGTATTTTGTATGGTCTTTTATTCATCTGAAGGTTGATTCGTCAACCGACTACTTTTGTTATAATGTAAGTAGTTTAAGGTTTAAGAGGAGGTATTTCATTTTGATCGATTTAAGAAGTGATACAGTAACAAAACCAACAGAAGAAATGCGAAGGGCTGCGTTCGAGGCTGAAGTAGGGGATGATGTGTATGGAGAAGATCCTACAGTCATAAAGCTTGAAAGAGAAGCGGCCACTATACTTGGTAAAGAAGCAGCCCTATTTGTAACAAGTGGTACTCAAGGTAACCAAGTTGCAGTTTTAACACACACACGTCCAGGGAATGAAATTCTATTAGAAGCGAATTCTCATATTTTCTACTATGAATCAGGAGCGGTTGCCGCATTGGCAGGTGTTCAAACACGTACGATCCAAGGGATAAATGGAGAGATGGATCCGATTGAAGTAGAAGCGGCTATACGTACTGAAGATCAGCATTTTCCAGAAACAGGGCTCATTTGTTTGGAGAATACACATAATCGTGCAGGTGGAGCAATTGTGTCTCCAGAGAATATGAAAGCGATCTATACTCTAGGGAAAAAACATTCAATTCCAGTGCACATCGATGGAGCGCGGCTCTTTAATGCAGTATATGCTAGTGGAAGAGATATCAGGGAGTTCACTGATCATTGTGATACTGTGCAAATATGCTTATCCAAAGGTTTGGGTGCCCCTATAGGGTCTATCATCGCAGGTGATCATACATTCATTAATCGTGCCCGAAAGTGGAGAAAGCGATTAGGCGGGGGTTTAAGACAGGTAGGTCTGGTTGCTGCCCCAGGATTGGTTGCATTAACAACTATGAGAGAACGATTAGTGGAAGATCATGAGAAAGCAATCGTACTTAAAGAAACCCTTCAAGCCTGTAAGGGTATTGAAGTAATCAATCAAGTTGATACGAATATTGTCGTTGCAGATGTAAAGGGAAGAGGAGAAACAGCAGACCAATTCATAGATGAGTTAAAAGAAAAGGGGATTCAGGCAGTGACCTTTGGTCCTACTCTTGTACGTTTTACCACTCATTATGATGTTACAATGGAAGAAATAAACAAGGTGTCTGAAATATTGAGGAATCTTTCTTAATTACTGGAGGGGATATTCTGATCATTTTAGTAGGGAAGGGCCAAAAAAGCCCTTCCGCTTACTCTTTTTGATCTAGTTTTTTTCCATGGTGTGAATGTGGATGCCACCTCATCATGTAGTCATTATCTTTCAGTTTTTGATACTTAGCTTCCATCATTTTAAGTACGTTATCTCCCTGTTCTTTTGAGAAGACGCCATATTCTACATATTTGTTCACAAGTTCTTTTTTTGTTGAATACATCTGTTCATGCAATTTGGCAAGCTCGGCTTTTTGTTCTTCAGTAAGGTTTACCTTAGGCGTTTGTGGTTCACCTTCTGCTGCTGCAAATGTACCGACACTCAAGCTAATCAAGAATACAGCTAAGATAGATACAACCAGTTTTTTCATTTTATTCACTCCTTTCCAATGTTTCTCTCATATTGTTTGCGGAAAATCCGCAGAATATGTAGGAATAGATGGATAAGAGGGGTACATGATAGGGTAAAGACAATTAGACATGGAAAGGTGGCTGAAATATGTTTAAACAGTTTTTGTCAAGTATTGGGATAGGGCATGTTAAAGTAGATACAATCGTGCACAAAACGAAAATTTCTCCTGGAGATTCAATCGAAGGTGAAGTCATTTTGATCGGTGGTATGGCCGATCAGCCTATTAATGAAATTCGTTTATTGCTTCTTGAAAAATATGAGGAGGATAAAAAGGATAGTGACTTTTCTTATCATGAAAAAGATTTAGACACGATAATCCTTGATAAGATCGGTACAATTGGTGCGGGTGAAGAAAAGAGGATCTCTTTCACATTTCCTACATCTTCGGATCATCCCAAAACAACGGATGCTAACAAAACCATTTTAAGAACCACAGTAGACATACCCCAAGCGGTAGATCCTACAGATGAGGATAGCATATACGTCGTCTAACTCTAAGGCAGATTCTATTATTGAATCTGTCTTTTTATTTGGTTTATAAGACCAATAAGAGTAAATGTTCTCATTGAAATCCATAAAAACCCAATGTAAAATGTAGTAAGCGTATACATTCTAAAAATTCAGACATTTAAATGTGTACAAATTAAAAAAAGAAGGAGGAATTTGATGGGTGGAATATGGTTAGCAGTAATAGGAGGGCTTGTCTTTTTATTAGGGTATAAATATTATTCCAAGCTTATTGCTGAGAGGGTGTACCGTCTGGATCCGAATTATGTCACGCCTGCACACCAATACAAAGATGGTGTCGATTTCGTCCCAACGAATAAGTTTGTTTTGTGGGGTCACCATTTTACTTCTGTAGCAGGGGCGGCTCCGATTGTAGGACCTGCAATCGCCGTTTACTGGGGATGGCTTCCGGCATTTCTTTGGGTCATATTAGGAACAGTATTTGCAGCCGGGGTGCATGATTTTGGAACTTTGGTTCTTTCAGTTCGAAACAAAGGACAATCCGTCGGTTCATTAGCCAATAAGTTAATAGGGAAAAGAGCAAAAGTACTTTTTCTATTTATTATTTTAATTCTTGTGTTGATGGTAAACGCAGTATTTGCCTGGGTTATTGCAAATCTGTTCATTACTTTCCCTGCTAGTGTCATCTCGGTGTTCATTCAGATTCCATTAGCAGTTTGGATTGGGTATTCGGTTTATAAGCGTAATGGCAGCATGTTGTTGCCTTCAATCGTTGCATTGGCAGTCATGTATGCATCAGCTGTCATTGCAAGCCGTGTTGATTTTTTGCAAATTGATTTAGTTCGTTATTTTGGTGGACAAGAGGCCACATCATTGTTTGGCTTAAGTTCAACAAGTATGGCTTTCCTGGTGTGGATCATCATTCTGATGATTTATGTATACATAGCTTCAACTCTACCTGTTTGGAAGCTATTACAGCCACGTGATTATATCAACTCCCATCAATTAATTGTTGGGTTAGGATTGCTATATCTTGGACTCCTATTTACAAATCCTGAAATTACCGCACCTATGACAAACGGAGCTGCAGATGTTTCCTGGTTCCCGTTACTATTTATCACAATCGCCTGCGGTGCCATTTCCGGATTTCACGGATTGGTTTCATCAGGCACATCATCAAAACAGTTGGATAAAGAAACGGATGCACGCTTTGTTGGGTATTTAGGAGCTGTAGGTGAAGGGGCACTTGCATTGATAGCAATCATTGCATGTATCACATTTTTCCCGAACGTGGAAGAATTCCAAGCTACTTACAGCGGTTTTGCTGCAGCAAGCGGTGCTGGGCTGGGTGTCTTCATCCAAGGAGCCGGACAACTTGCAACAGGTGTGGGAATTCCTGCTGATATCGCAGCTACGATTGTTTCAGTGATCATTGTGAGCTTCGCTGCAACAACATTGGACTCCTCTGTTCGACTGATGCGCTATATCATCGCGGAGTTGGGAGAAGAGTACAACGTAAATCCTTTAACAAATGCTCATGTTGCAACGACGATTGCCGTTGTTTCAAGTGCAGCTTTAACTTTATTACCTCAAGGCCCTAAAGGATTCGGGTCGGGTGGGTACCTTCTATGGCCGCTTTTTGGTACATCGAATCAATTGCTTGCTGGAATCAGTTTACTTCTGATTACCATCTGGCTTAAGCGTCAAGGGAGGAATTATATCGCTACCTTAATTCCAATGGTATTCCTTATGTTCATGACCTTATGGGCGATGATTAACCAAGTCGTGTTTGAATGGTCAGGTGTAGGAGAATCAGAAGGGAATATGCTGCTCTTTATCTTTGGTAGTATCATTCTCATTTTCACTTTATGGATTTTAATAACTGCCGTATCTTCCCTATCCAAAAAGGGAGATGATCCTTCACAGTTCTCTGCTTAGTCATGAGATAGATAAGGGGGACTCGGGTTCTTTGTCCCCTCTTTCTACTTTTTTTTAAAGGAGGAACAAGATTATCGCAATTAACAAGTCACATTACAGACACAACAATAAGGAGGGGAACACGAATGGATTCGTCTATGAAAGAAAAGTTTAAAAGAATCATAAAGCTATACGATGAAATCATTTCCCTTCCTCACAAAACGGAAATCGCCAGGGAATTGAGAGATGAGGATGATTTATTCTTATTATTACTCTATTCAGATATGCTTGGCCTGCCGAATCCCGTTTATTATTACACATTGGAACTTTATCCATATATAATAGAGAAATTTCACGATTGGCATTTGAGAATGGGAATGGAGCACTCGCCCTTGGATGGAATCAGATGTTGTTGAAGTATAGGGAGGGGGGATGAATACATGAATGAATTACAACACCAGACGATTCTATTTGTAGGCGGTAAAGGAGGAGTAGGGAAATCAACGTCTGCCTCTGCATTAGCCGTAATGTTTGCGAATATGGGAGAAAAGACGCTAATCATCTCCACAGACCCCGCCCACAACCTGGGAGATATTTTTCACCAGGAAATCAAGGGGAATAAAACTCCTCTACTCAAAAATCTATGGGGTATAGAAATTAATCCTGAGGTTGAAACACATGATTACATTAACGGAGTGAAACGAAATTTAAAGGGAATGGTTAAATCAAAGATGGTCAATGAGGTTCACCGTCAAATCGATATGGCAGCTTCGGCACCCGGGGCAGAAGAAGCTGCATTATTTGACAGGATGGTTTCCATCATTCTCGAGGAGGGAGAGGAGTTCGATAAGATCATTTTTGACACAGCGCCAACAGGCCACACGATCCGACTTTTATCCCTTCCTGAACTCATGGGAGTATGGATGGACGGAATGCTAGATAGGCGGAAGAAAACAAACAAGAACTATTCACAGCTATTAAATGATGGCGAGCCGGTAGAGGACCCCATTTATGATGTCCTGCAAAAGCGTCGTGAAAAGTTTTCAAAAGTACGGGGGATTCTACTGGATCAAAAAAGAACAGGATTTATCTTTGTACTCGTTCCTGAAAGGCTCCCGATACTGGAGACAGAAAAAGCCATTGAATTGATGTCTAAGCACGGATTGAATATTGGGGGACTGATCATAAATAAGATACTCCCGATTCAGGCAGATGGAGAATTCCTGCAAAAAAGAAGGGACCAGGAAAAATTATACCTAAAGCTGATGAGAGAGAAGTTTACAAACCAGACCTTATATCGAATTCCTCTATTAGAAGAAGATATCTGTTCACCCCGTCATCTTGAAGAGTTTGTAGACTATCTACAGAAAGAAGTAATTAGTGGTGAAAGAACCATATAGCAAAAGAGAATACATAGGGGCTGCTGACCATTGGGGGTATTTTATCCAATGGTCATTTTTATGTTTCAGGAGGAAAAAATCATTTTTTGTCGAAAATGTAATGAAATCAATTAATGAAACAAGGGAGTGATACCCATGAGTGGAGATATGAAACATTTACCGGGAATTCTTCCGTTGAAGAAAAGAGAAGAAACACGGAATCGATGGCTATTTCATCGACTTAATACCCTTTTACCTTCCTTAATGAAAAAGCATAATCTTGATATGTGGATTATTGCTGGGAGAGAGTATAATGAAGATCCTGTTCTGAAAAGTCTTTATCCGGCATCAATAGACGGTTCCGGGAGATTGACGATTCTAGTGTTTTATCTTGACGGAGATCAACAATTGAAAAGGTGGGTACTGCATCCTAATCCGAACTTTGAGCCATTTTATGAACGTGTCTGGAAACCGGAAGATTGTGATCAATGGGAGTGTCTTAAGCGTCTTGTAGAAGTTCACTGCCCTGATACAATTGCGTTGAATTATTCCCCGACGTTTGCTGTAAGTGATGGTTTAAGTCATTCGTTTTACCAGCATTTAAACATATTACTGGATGAGTACTCACATAAATTTGTGTCTGCCCAACACATCATTGTTGATTGGCTGTCTATAAGGTCATCCAAGGAACTTACAGCCTATCCTTCAATAGCGGAACTTGCGAGGAAAATAGCGGCAGAAGCTTTATCCGGAGCGGTGATCCATCCTGGTATCACAACGACAGAAGATGTAGTCGATTGGATAAGGCAATGCGTCTTGGATTTAGGAATGGAAACGTCATTTTACCCCACGGTGGATTTACAAAGAAAAGGGGCAGCGATGGAACGATTAGAAGGGGAAATCATTCGATGTGGAGATATTGTACATTTGGATTTTGGTATTCGTTATCTTGGTTTAGCGACAGACACCCAGCAACTCGCATACGTTCTCTATCCAGGTGAGGAAGAAGCTCCTGAAGGACTTCAGTCCGCGTTACAAACAGCCTTGAGGTTTGAAGATATCATTACAGAAGAAATGAAAGTGGGGAGAACCGGCAATGAAGTATTTCATCGAGTAATGAAAAAGGCAAGAGATGAAGAGATAGAGGCGATGCTTTATTCTCACCCAGTAGGAAACCACTGCCATGAAGCAGGGGCCTTATTGGGATTATATAATCAACAAAGAGACATCCCTATAAAGGGCGACCTCCCTGTAACAGCAAATACATGCTATGCCATGGAATTCAATATTAAACAATACGTTCCTGAATGGGATCAGATTGTGCCGATTTATCTGGAAGAGCCTGTTGCCTTCATTCAGAACCGATTGGAATACATGGCCAAAAGGCAAATGGCCTTCTATTTAATATAATGAAAGAATGAGTACAATGAAGGGAATTGTACTCATTTTTTTATTTTGCTGATTTCAAGAAAAGGATGAAATATCTCTTGACATTATACCTATTGGGGTATATTATTTTAATTGTAGCAGGAAACAACAAGCCAACAGGAGGTGTCTTTATGGAATACAATTCACAAGTTAAGAATCGAATTAAACGTGTTGAAGGGCAGCTCCGTGGAATCGTCAGAATGATGGAGCAAGGGGAAGATTGTAAAGACGTTATTACACAACTCTCCGCAGCAAAAACAGCTCTTGACCGTTCCGTAGGCTTAATTGTCAGTATGAACCTTGTTGAATGTGTAAGGGATTCACAAGAGAGTGGTGAAAATACAGAAGACATTGTAAAAGAAGCAGTGAATTTATTAGTTAAGAGTCGATAAAAAAGAAGTTGACATCTATTTTTTTATCAATTAATATACCCTTATAGGTATTTTGAAAAACAATCATTCTTAGGAGGAATAATAAATGAAAGCAGATAAAGTACTAGATGCAAAAGGATTAGCCTGCCCGATGCCGATTGTGAAAACTCGAAAGGCAATAAAAGAAATTGAAGCTGGTCAAATTTTAGAGGTGCAAACAACGGATAAAGGTGCTAAAAGTGACTTAACAGCATGGGTTAAATCTACAGGACATGAATTGCTCGATTCAAATGAAGAAAAGGATGTATTTACATTCTGGATTAAAAAAGGATAAATTTTTTTAAGGGGATCAATACCCCTTATAGTAAATAGGAGGAGATACGATGTCAGAAAGAAAAACAACCAATATTATTCTATTTAGTGGAGATTATGATAAAGCGATGGCTGCATATATCATTGCGAACGGAGCTGCGGCTTATGATCATGACGTAACCATTTTCCATACATTCTGGGGACTGAATGCTTTAAGAAAAGAAGAAATGGTTCCTGTGAAAAAAGGATTTATGGAGAAAATGTTTGGGGGCATGATGCCTCGTGGCGCAGATAAACTGGGGTTATCAAACATGAATTTCATGGGTATGGGTCCTAAAATGATCAAAGGTGTCATGAAGAAGCATAATGCAATGCCTTTGCCTGATTTAATCGAGATGGCAAGAGAACAGGATATCAAACTGGTTGCATGTACCATGACAATGGATTTATTAGGTTTACACAAAGACGAATTATTAGAAGAAATTGAGTATGCTGGAGTAGCTGCGTATTTAGCGGATGCTGAAAATGGTAACGTGAACCTATTCATCTAATTTTTTTTGCAACGGAATATACCCTATGAGGTAATTGGAGGTTTTATATATGAACACGATTGAATCAAACTTCGTATTGGATGCAAAGGGATTAGCTTGTCCAATGCCGATCGTAAAAACAAAGAAGGCCATGAATAACCTGGAAGCAGGCCAAGTGATTGAAGTTCAGGCAACAGACAAAGGATCAAAGGCTGATCTTCAAGCGTGGGCAAAAAGTTCCGGGCACGATTATCTCGGAACCATTGAAGAAGGAGATGTTCTGAAGCATTTTGTCCGCAAATCAAGTGGGGAAGAGACTGTAGAGCGTAAACATGAGTCAGTAACAGATAATGAAACATTGTCTACAAAACTAGGCGATGAAAATATCGTCGTACTGGATGTCCGTGAAAAGGCCGAATATGCATTCAAACATATTCCAGGCTCGATTTCAATGCCGCTTGGAGAAGTGGAAACCCGAGTGGATGAACTTAATAAAGACAAGGATATTTATGTAGTATGCCGGACAGGAAACAGAAGCGACATGGCGGCGCAACTATTAGCTGAAAAAGGATTTCATAATGTAATCAATGTAGTTCCAGGTATGAGCGATTGGACTGGGGACGTTGAATCGAACGTGAAGTAAGATGATACCACTAATACAAGGAGGTTAAATTAATGGCAGTTAAACCAATGAATTCAAAAGAAGTTGCACAAAAGGTAATTAAAAAGGAAGATTTATTCATTTTGGATGTCCGTAATGAAGATGCCTTTGTAGATTGGAAAATTGAAGGGGAATCATTTGAATATCTAAACATCCCATACTTCAATCTTTTAGATGGTGTAGAAGAAATAATGGATCAACTACCAAAGGATAAAGACATTCTAGTCGTGTGTGCGAAAGAAGGTTCTTCTATTATGGTAGCGGATATGCTTTCAGATGAAGGGAAAAAAGTATCCTACCTCGAAGGTGGAATGAAAGCCTGGAGCGAACATTTGGAACCAATTAAAGTGGGTGAATTAACAAATGGTGGAGAACTTTATCAGTTTGTACGTTTAGGTAAAGGTTGTCTATCTTATATGGTGGTGTCCAATGGTGAAGCAGCGATCGTCGATGCTACTCGTATGACGGATATCTTTATCGACTTTGCAAAAGAAAAAGGCGCAACGATTACAAATGTATTTGATACTCACTTGCATGCCGATCATATTTCTGGTGGACGTAACATTGCAGAAGTAACAAATGCAACCTATTGGTTACCTCCTAAAGATGCTGAAGAAGTTACCTTTGAATATGCTTCACTTGAAGACGGGAATAATGTCGTGATTGGAAATACAACCATTGATATTACAGCTCTGTACTCACCTGGTCATACAATCGGGTCAACGTCATTTGTCATTGACGAAAAGTATTTATTATCAGGTGATATTCTTTTTGTAGATAGTATTGGACGTCCTGACCTTGCCGGCAAAGCAGAAGATTGGGTAGCTGATCTTAGAGAAAGTCTTTACAAGCGGTATAAAGACCTTTCTATGGAGCTTACCGTCTTACCGGCCCACTTTATGATTATTGATGAATTAAATGAAGATGGATCTGTAGGTGAAAAGCTGGGAACATTATTTGCAAAAAACCATGGTTTAAATATCGAGAGCGAGGAAGAATTCAGAAAGCTAGTATCTGAAAACCTTCCACCTCAGCCAAACGCGTATCAAGAAATTCGTGAGACGAACATGGGTAAAGTAACTCCAGATGAAGAGAAGCAGCGTGAGATGGAAATTGGACCAAATCGTTGTGCAGTTCGTTAATCTATCGTACTAATCTAAACAAATAACCAAAATGGGAACCTGCCAGAAAGGTTCCCGTTTTATTAGAAGAGGAGGAACAACACGATGGATTTGGCCTTTATTATTACAATCTTTCTAATCGGATTTGTCGGCTCGTATATATCAGGAATGGTAGGGATCGGCGGTAGTATCATTAAATACCCCATGCTCCTTTATATTCCGCCATTGCTTGGAGTAGCAACATTCACTGCTCACGAAGTTTCAGGTATTAGCGCAGTTCAAGTATTCTTTGCCACACTAGGTGGGGTCTGGGCTTACCGAAAAGGAGGCTTTTTAAATAAAACCCTCATCACTTACATGGGTGTAAGTATTTTAATCGGTAGCTTCATCGGCGGGTATGGTTCAAAATTCATGAGTGAGGCTGGAATTAATGTTGTGTATGGAATTCTTGCATTAATTGCAGCTATCATGATGTTCATTCCCAAAAAAGGCATTGATGATATAAAACTCGAAGACGTTATATTTAACAAGTGGTTAGCTGCGATACTTGCCTTGATCGTCGGGATTGGAGCGGGTATCGTTGGAGCGGCAGGAGCTTTCCTATTAGTACCGATTATGCTGGTGATCCTTAAAATTCCGACAAGAATGACGATCGCTTCATCCCTTGCCATCACGTTGATTTCTTCAATTGGATCAACAGTCGGAAAGATATCGACTGGTCAAGTGGAATATTTACCAGCTATGATCATGGTCGTAGCTAGTTTAATTGCATCTCCACTAGGCGCAATGGCAGGAAAGAGAATGAATACAAAGATTCTTCAAATGATTCTAGCCGTTTTAATCCTGGCTACAGCGATAAAAATCTGGCTCGATATACTCTGAATCATCTTGAGCTTAGTTCTAATTCACCTAGTATCTTCTATCATATAGAGGATTACTAGTGAACAGAACTAAGCTTTTTTGTGTTGTGGATTCGTTGATGTTATAGTAGTGGACAAAAAGTCATTGTAACTTTCCTCTGGTATTGTTCGTCTAATCAACAGGAAGAAATAAGACTCTAGATGGATGAACATACTTAATGAGACTAGTACAATGGAAGAGTGGAATAGCTCTATTATCTATCCATCATGAAAAAGGGAGAATGTTTAATGAAGAAATTGATTAGTATTGCCTTACTATTATCACTAATGGTGGGCCACATTCAGCCAGCATCTGCTGCAGATAATGATAAAGAAAGCATCAATGAAAAATTCGGGCTGCCTATCGCCGTATACGGAGAAACACTTTCAAGCAAACAGAAAAAAGAAGTTCAAGAGCAATTAGGGATTGATGAGGGAACACAAGTAGAAGAGTTTACAGCAACAGGTGAAGACCTTGTGAAGTATATTGATGGTGAAAATCGGAATGCACGCATGTTTTCCTCTGCCATGATTACTCGCAAAGAGAAAGGCGAAGGTCTAAAGGTTAATATTGTGACACCGGAAAATATTACGGAAGTGACGAATTCGATGTATTCCAATGCTTTATTAACAGCGGGGGTAGAGAACGCAGTAGTAGATGTGGCATCCCCTGTAAAGGTAAGTGGACATTCTGCATTAGTCGGGATATATAAAGCGTATGATGTTAGTGGAGAGAAACTTGATACGGTTCGTATGGAAGTTGCCAACGAGGAATTGACCGTTGCAACAGAACTTGCCAAAGAAGCTGGGATTGATAAGGAAGAGGTCAGTAACCTCTTAACCGAAATAAAGAAGGAAATAGCCGAACAAGATCCTGCTACAAAAGAAGAAGTTGAACAAATCGTTGAAGAGAAGCTCCAAACTCTGAACATCGAGCTAAGCCCGGAGGATCGCCAGTTATTAATCGATTTGTTTGAAAAAATGAGGTCACTGGATATTAACTTTGATAACGTTCAACAACAATTAGATGACTTAACGAATGACATACAAACCACGATTAAGGAAATTGTCAAAGATGAAGGGTTCGGGCAGAAAGTGTCTGACTTCTTTACGGGCTTGTTAAATGCCATCGCTGATTTCTTTAAATCTATTAAAAATTTATTTGGGTAATTGACTATTTTGTATTAATTAGCAAAAAGACTGAGTCTGCAATTGACTCAGTCTTTTATTTCTATTAAAGGAAATCTTAGATAGACGGTAGTTCCTTTGCCTTCTTCACTATCTACAGATAAAGAACCATTGTGTTTATACATGATTTCTTTCGCGATTGATAAACCGAGGCCGTATCCTCCAGTATTTCTTGTTCTAGACAAATCGGAGCGGTAAAACCTTTCTCCGATGCGGGACAAGGAACCTGCAGGAATGCCAATACCGTTGTCCCCGACCTGTACAACAGCCAATCCATCTTCCTCGTAGGACTGAATGAAAATGCAACTCTCTTCAGGAGAATATTTCAATGCATTATCAAGAATATTATAGAATACTTGCATGACCCGGTTGGGATCCCCATTAATAATGGATCCTTCATTTAAATCATGTTGGACATCCATTTTTTTGTTTTCAGCATGGGGACGTATAAGAGCTAATGAATCCATTATTAACTGAGAGAGTACAATCGGCTCAATATCCAAAGAAAAAGAAGTATCCTCCAATTTATTCAATTCAAGTAGCTCAGTAATTAATTTTTGCATTCGTATCGATTCCTTTTGAATAAGATGCAGGCTTTCTTCCATTTCTTCAGGATTCGTTTGTACCTTGTCAGTCAATGCCTTTGCGTATCCCCCAATATAGGTTAGGGGAGTCCTTAATTCATGAGCAACATCCGAAAGAAACTGACGCTTTCTTTCTTCTTGATGTTGCAGAGAATCGACCATACTATTAAAGGTCAATGCAAGCTCCGCCATTTCATCTTTAGAGGTGACATTCAACCTGCCAGAAAAATCACCTTTAGCGACTTTATTTGAGAATAGTTGCATTTCCCTTACAGGTTTAAATAATGATCCTAAAGAAGATTGAATGATCAAGAACAATACAAAATAAAACATGACACCTGTGAGCACCAATATAGGGATCCCTTTACTAAAGACTTCCGTCATTTCAGCCAAGGGGATATAAATGAGTAAATACCCCATTAATCTTTCTTCGTTCATAAGAGGAAAGATAGCTCCAATCACATTCCGCTTAAATTCTGCTACATATCCTTCTTTCATTACCGGATTTCCTTTAGCCAATTCTCTTTTGTCGTCGTTATTGATGAGAGGATTTTGGTCAATACGATAGGGGAAGCTTTTGGTTAAGTTTTCAAGTTTTTCCACAACAGACACTTCGTAAGGGGAGATCACATTATACCAAAGGATTTTATCCCTTACACTCCCGCTTACGTCACCATAGTGATAGTGATCAGCTGTCCTTTGTCCTTGATAGAGCAGTGAATCCTTAACGGTCCCAATATATAAATCCTTATAGAGAAAATGAATAAAAAGAAATGAAAAGACAATGGTTAGAAATAGGCTGCTTAATAATAGCAGAGAGACTTTTTTATTGAGAGTCAGGTTTGTATTTTTCAAACGGATCCCTCGAACTTATAGCCAAGGCCCCACACGGTTTCGATCAAATGTCCATAGTTCTTCAATTTCAGCCGTAATGTTTTAATGTGGGTGTCCACTGTACGATCGCTACCTTCATAATCACTTCCCCATACTTGATCGAGAAGCTGATCTCGCTTATACACTCTTCCTCGATTACGGGCAAGGAACAAGAAAAGTTCATATTCTTTTAAGGTTAAGCGAGGTGAAAGTTCACCAACTGAAATGGTCCTTGATGCTAAATTAAATGATACCGGTCCATATCGTTCAATCATCGAATGTTGGGAAGATTGAGTTCCGTAGGATCTTCTCAGGATCGTCTCGATTCGTGCAACAAGTTCTTCAGCATTAAAAGGTTTAACCATATAGTCGTCACTTCCAAGCCTGAGTCCTTTCACCTTGTCTAAATCATCACCCTTTGCCGAAAGGAAGATAAAGGGCACCTCGTTTGTTTCCCGAACCTCTTTTAGTAAGTGATAACCATCCATGAATGGCATCATGATATCCACAATCATGATATCCACATGTGTTTTCTTCAGTTGATCAAGAGCAGCGAGACCGTTCTCTGCATCTAAGCAGAAATACTGATCCCTGTTTAAATACAGTTTGATCAGCTGCCTCATCTCCTTCTCATCATCCACAATCAGGACATTCCATTTTTTCAACGTAAACCACTCCTATTCATTCTACACATGCAATGGCATAAGTTTTATTATAGACGAAATTAGTGAATTTTTTATGATATAAGAAACATATACCGTATTAGTTTTTTCCATTTTAGCATGAATTACAGCAGGGCTCAGGAGTGGAAATCCGTTCATCGCTCACTACTTTTCCCGGAACATGGACATTTGCCCTTCCCTTTTTCCCATTTCTTAATAGGCTAATAAAGAGGAGTGACGAAGATGTATGAGAGGAGAACCATATACAGAAAGAATTTGATGAATCTATTTAATTCCGGATCCGGATTTCCAAACCTTGGGACTGGATATGACGGCAATCCTCCAGGAGGGTATCAAGGCTATGTACCATGGGAAAGTAACCATTTTCAAGGAGGGGGATTCGGTGGAGGATCAGGTTATTATAATCAAGGACCTTATGGTAGTACATCGGGACCACAAGGGTTTCCCCCACAAGGATTTCCACAGCCCGGTTACGGTCCACCACCATTTGGGCCGGCAGGAGGCTACGGGTATGGTATTAATCCAATCGGTGCAGGTTTAATTGGTCTGGGATTAGGCTTCCTTGGAGGACAGATTGTAAATACCCCATTTAAGGGCCCACATAAACGCTACTTTTATTATCTATAAAATATCAAACCGACTCTTAGGATAGAGTCGGTTTTTCTTTGAAGATACAGGACTTGACTAAATACCTAATGGGGTATATTATAGTGGTATAAAGTAAATGCTTTTGAGAATCAGATTAATGTAGACAGAAGAGGTGATATTTTGGAATTTATTGGAGTTATTATTTTAGCTATACTCATTTTTCTTTTTCTGATGATAAAGAAACCAGGAAAAAACATCAAACAAATTTTTACGACTGAATTAAAACCGTTATTTGGTGACAGTGATAAGCAATTTATTGATGTTCGAACGACTGGAGAATTCAAACAAAATCACATCAGACAATTTAAGAATATGCCCTTACAATCTTTACAGCAAAACGCTCACAAGTTATCCAAGGACAAAGAAATCATTGTGATCTGTCAAAGTGGTATGAGAAGTGCCAGTGCCTGTAATATCCTTAAAAAACAAGGGTTCACAAGCGTTACTAATGTAAAAGGCGGGATGAATGCCTGGTCCAATTAGAAAGTTATATTACCTTAATGAAATAGGGGGAAGATGAATGAATTCAATATCAGCAAAAGAGATAAATGAACGATTAACAGCTGGAGAAACATTAAATATTATTGAGGTCCGCGAAGTAGCTGAGGTGAAAAGCGGGAGAATTCCATCCAGTATCCACCTTCCATTAGGATTTCTCGAATTTCGAATGAATGAATTAGACAAGAAGAAAGAGTACATCGTGGTCTGTCAATCCGGTGGCAGAAGCATTCAAGCTGTAAAGTTTCTAGACTATCAAGGATTCAATGTAACAAATATGAACGGCGGAATGCTTGCATGGGAAGGTAAAATAGATTAAATTCTTTCTTCCATTTTCATTTACGGATTGATAAATATATTTACCTTAAATACCCCTATAGGTTTGAAAAGTGGAAAATAGGATAATTTATTTACGATGGGATGAAAATAATAAGCGGGAGGAATTCATCATATGTCAAAAGTAAAAGAATTGACGTCAAAACAACTAACGAAAAAGATACTTAATGGAGAAAGAATGTTTATTCTGGACGTTCGTCCAAAGGATGCTTACGATGATTGGAAGGTAGAAGGGAAAAACGTAGAAATAATAAACAAGCCTTATTCCGAACTGAAGGACGATCTGGGATCTGTTCAACCCACTTTACCACATGATGAAGCCATTTACGTTATATGTGCAAAAGGAAATTCTTCTACGAAAACGGCAGAGATGCTGGTAGAAGCAGGAATGGACAATATTTATTCCGTAAATGGGGGCATGCAGGCCTGGAGTGAATATTTAGAGCCGGTTAAGATCGGTGATGTTTCAGGCGGTTCACTTTATCAATTTGTCCGAATTGGGAAAGGTTGTTTATCCTATGCGATCGTTTCAAATGGACAAGTGGCTTTTGTTGACCCCAGCCGACTTTTGGAGCCTTATAAGAAATTCATTCAAGACCATAAAGTATCGGTGAAGGCAGTACTTGATTCGCATCTACATGCAGATCATATCTCAGGCGGACGGTCTTTAAGTAATGAATACAACTCTCCTTATTATTTGCCTCCTAAAGATGCAGAGGACGTTCAATACGAATATAAAGAATTAAGTGGTGACACGGTCATTCATGTGGGGGACACGACCATTAAAGCTGTATACTCACCTGGACATACGATTGGGAGCACTTCCTTTATTGTCGAAGATCACTACTTATTAACAGGCGATATACTGTTTATTGATTCGATTGGCAGACCGGATTTAGCTGGTAAAGCAGAAGACTGGGTAGGGGACTTGAGAAAAACTCTGTATACGAGATATAAAGGGCTTGCGGATGATTTAATTGTCTTGCCTGCACACTTTATGACAATCGATGAGATGAATGAAGATGGATCGGTGTCTCATCCTCTAAAGTCTTTATATAGAGAAAATCATGGGTTGAATATTGAAGATGAGCAGGAATTCCGAAAAGCAGTTACGGAAAATCTTCCTCCTCAACCAAATAGCTATGAAAAGATCCGTGAAACAAACATGGGTAAAATGCATCCGGAAGAAGATGAACAACGTGAAATGGAAACAGGTCCAAACAGATGCGCAGTGCGATAAATTAAAAAAGTAATGTAGTTCGAAAAGAGCATAGTTAAATAATGCAATCACCTCTATGAGGATGATTGCATGTAATAGGAAGAACCAGGGAAGTGGACATGCATGAACGGAACAAATGAATCAAAATATATTCAACAGCACTTAGCAAACGAACGAACATTCCTGGCATGGATTCGAACAGCGATCGCTATTATCGGGATTGGTTTCCTCACAACAAGCTTGCATTATAACTCGGTTCAAGGAGATGCGGTCCAAGATCGAATCGCCGTCTCCATCAGTGTAGTCTCCATCATTATCGGGTTAATAATCATTATTGGATCAACCGTTAACTACTACCGAACGAGGCGACATATAAATACACAAACATTTGTATCCGCTGATGCCCTCATCAAGATGATGGCGATTGTAGCAACTGTTGTCCTTATATTTGTAACCGTATATTTTTTTATGCTGAAATGAAAAAGCTGAACGAGGGGGTTAAACCCACCCGTTCAGCTTTTTTAATCTTGTTTTTTTTCATTGTAATATTGAACCGATGTCATGGCTCCTTCACTCACCATGGAATTGTCTTCAATATTTGCAGGGTCTGGATTTCCACCTTTTTCAACAGGTAGGTCTTCTTTTCTTCTCTTTTTGAATTTCGTTACCAATCCTTCTTTAACATTGTGCAGCTGATTACGTTTCTCCTTCGATGATAAGATCCATCCTAATGAACCAGCCGTAACCGTCGCACCAACAAGTAAGGTTTTATTTACTCTCATTTTATTCTTCCTCCTTCAGGAATTATATAGTTTGTGTAGTATGTTCTTTATTTTCCCGGCATACATGAATTTAAACATTAGAAATAGATTCAAATAAATACAGGAGTGGACAATTATAGAGTTCTAGTTAAAAATATACATAGATGTAAAGCAAGGGAGGAAGTAGTCAATGAAGGAAATTACCAAACAAAGTGTCATTGGATTTATTGGAACAGGTGTAATGGGGCAAAGCATGGCTGGTCATCTGCTCGAGGCCGGTTACCAGGTGGTCATATTCAATCGTACGAAAGAAAAAGCATTGCACCTCATCAATAGAGGTGCAAAATGGGCAGACACACCAAGGCAAGTGGCTGAAATTTCGGATGCAGTCATTACGATCGTAGGATATCCTAAAGACGTAGAAGAAATTTACCTCAGTGAAAATGGAATTCTTCATCACTTAAAACGTGATTCACTAGCAATTGATATGACCACTTCATCTCCAAAATTAGCAGAGAGAATCTTTGAAGTAGGCAAGGGTAAAGGAGTGTCCACATTGGATGCCCCCGTTTCAGGTGGAGATATCGGAGCCAAAGAAGCGAGGCTTTCTATCATGGCAGGGGGAGACGAGGAATCATTCGAAACCGCAAGGCCACTTTTAGACCTTTTAGGTTCAAATGTTGTGTATCAAGGGAAGGCAGGAGCGGGACAGCATACGAAGATGTGTAACCAAATCACGATTGCCTCTAACATGATGGGAGTAAGTGAAGCCCTTCTTTATGCGAAGAAATCAGGTTTGAATCCAAATAATGTGCTTAAGAGTATCACCTCGGGAGCGGCAGGCAGCTGGTCCCTTAGCAATCTGGTTCCACGAATGATTGATGAGGACTATGATCCCGGCTTTTATGTAAAGCACTTTATCAAAGATCTTAAGATTGCCCTGGAATCATCCAGGGAGATGGAAATCAAAACACCGGGGTTAGAGTTAGCCCTCTCATTATATGAAGAATTGGCTCATAATGGTGAAGAAAACAGCGGCACTCAAGCTCTTATCAAACTGTTGAAGAATTAAAATGAAAAACGGCCCATTGAACAATCAGTGGAGCCGTCTTTTATATTTTTCCAATGAAGTCAGGATCTTTCTGAATCCCCGATTGATTCGGCAGCCAATTTGCAGGAACGCCTGCTCCCGTTTTTCTTCCATATTGAATACCTTCCAGCATTCTCAATATTTCATAGGTATTCCGACCAACTTCAGGCGGGTATATCATTTTTGACGTTATCATTCCTTCAGGGTCTATGATAATCGTAGCTCTGAACGTAGCTCCTGCACGCTCATTTAATACCCGATAAGATCTGCTTATTTGATGGTTTCGATCACTCACTAACGGAAATTGCACTTTAGAAGCACTTGGCGATACTTCAGTAAACACTTTGTGAGAGTACACACTGTCCGTACTTATTCCAAAAACTTCAGTTTGTATTGCTTGAAATTTAGGATAAATAGCAGCGACCGCTGCCAGTTCAGTAGGTCAAACAAAGGTGAAATCACTGGAATAAAAAAACAAAATAACCCATTTACCCCTGAACGATTCTAAGTTAACGGTGTTTATTTTCTTTTGGGCGTTATCATATGCCTCAGCAACAAAGAGAGGGGCTGGATCATTGGTTTGGGCACAAAACGGTATGGAACATTCTTCACTTCTCATTTCAGGATTAAATGAATAGTGGCGGTTATTCATCGGCTCACTCCTTTCAGAAAAAGTACTATCAACATATGCCTTATCATGACTTTATATGATTGGATAGTAGGTTCCTTTCTATATCATACTTCTTTTATAAATGGGAATAATAGGAGGGTGTTGTTACAAATTTGAAGGTAAGGTGATTCTTTTGAAAAAAAATTCGTTTAAGCAATTTTCGAAACTTCTATACACGTTTGGTTCTATCATGACCTTAGTTGCCTTCCTTGTATCCTATTTCCAAACGAAAACAATCATTCAGGCAATTAAGAAGTATAGTCCGTATAACTAAGATTTATTGTTTGCAATATCTTTACATAACTTAGACAATGATAGTGAAGATAAGTGAGGAGGGATCCTGTTGAAGCTAACGGGTAAAAAAGTCATTCAATTAGTAAGTGCAGATTTTGAAGATCTTGAACTATGGTATCCTGTTTTACGATTGCGTGAAGAAGGGGCAGTTGTACATATTGTCGGTGAAAATGCAAATCAAGAATACATCGGGAAATACGGGGTTCCGATTGTTTCAGAATACGCGTTTAAAGATATCAATCCGGAAGACTATGATGCCATCCTCGTACCGGGTGGATGGTCACCTGATAAGTTGCGTCGCTATGAAGATGTGATTTCTATGGTTCAAACCATGGATAAGAGTAAGAAGCCGATCGGTCAAATCTGTCATGCAGGTTGGGTTTTGATTTCAGCCAAAATTCTTCAAGGTGTAAAAGTCACCAGCACACCGGGAATAAAAGATGACATGGAAAATGCAGGGGCAACCTGGGTAAATGAATCTGTCGTCACAGATGGTCATATTGTTTCAAGCCGCAGACCACCTGATTTACCAGACTATATGAGAGAATTCATTGAAGTATTAGCAAAATAAATGCACCATTAAAAGGACTGGCGCCATGAGAAACTGTAATTTTAGTTTCATGTGGACCAGTCTTTTTTCGTCCCTATTTCTTTTTTTCTCTTTTATTTCGATCATTCACCCGTGCGAAAAACGTCTGTTTCACAGATTGATGGGTCGTAATCGCTGCACCCGTTGCGATGAATCCATTGGCAATACCATTGAAATCAAACCCCAAAGTCCAGCCGCTGGCAGCAACCCCTGTCAGTAACAAGATCCAAATAATCAACCAATCCGGAATATGAGGAGTCCGCTTCAATGCATACCCTAAAACCCATAGCACTGGAACGAGTACAGTGACTTGGGGATCGATTGAAATACCACTTAATAAATTTTCGATCATATGTTTCACTCCCTAAAAGAAAAATGACTTCTATAAAAGCTTATTCGAACAGGATGGTGTTTCATGACAACCTGTACCCGAAGATTTAAGGGAAAGTGAAAAAAGCAGGAACAAACGGTGAAAATAATTGAAGTGGTACGTTCAACGAATTGTTTTCCTATTGAAAACGGACCTTTAAAGTGACATTAGAATTGTTCAATGATATTATATTGATTGACCTATTATAAAAAGGAGCTGTTAATAATGGCGAAAAAAGGATACATACAATTTCAGACAGGTGAAAAAATCGAATTTGATCTATTTCCAAATGAAGCACCAGGAACAGTGGCAAATTTTGAAAAATTAGCAAATGAAGGTTTCTACAACGGTTTAAGCTTCCACCGTGTCATCCCTGGTTTCGTAAGCCAAGGCGGATGCCCTAATGGGAATGGTATGGGTGGCCCTGGTTACACAATCAAATGTGAAACAGAAGGAAATCCGCATAAGCATGAAGAGGGTTCATTATCCATGGCCCATGCAGGTAAAGATACAGGAGGAAGTCAGTTCTTCATCGTTCACGAGCCACAGCCTCACCTGAACGGCGTTCATACCGTCTTCGGAAAAGTGACTTCAGGAATCGACATAGCTAAATCAATGAAAAACGGCGACGTTATGGAGAAAATGGAAGTATACGACGCGTAATGAAAGAAGGACGGACCTTGGTCCGATTCTTTTGTTAGCTAGTATCTATTAATGGTAAAGAAAAACAATAGTTGAAATCCTATTCATGATGATGTATTATACTAATACAGGCTGCGTTGTACGTAATCATAACGAAGTTTTAACCTTTAAACTGTAATAGGGAGTTTTACATCGAAGTTGGAATGTCAAGCCTCCACGATTTGAGGACGACAGGAAACCTTCTGCAAACACCCACTTTGAGGAGTGGTGGTTTAAAACTTTCTTATATCAAATTACGGCAAATGTGGCTCCTTACATTAGTATCTCAAGCCAGTTCCCAATCGGGGGCTGGCTTTTTTATATTTATTATGAAGAAAAGCCAATAAAAAAGACCGAATTCCTAAAGGGAATTCAGTCTGAAGGTTTTTTAGCGAGGCCCCTCCCGTCCGTACATGGTTAAGTGTCCCGCAACAAGCGAATGTTCGGGAGAGGCAAGATTATTGTATCACGCAAGGGCAGGATAAGCAAAAAGATTTAGCGCAGCACACCAATACATATGAGATGTTGCTCAATGTCACTAAAACTATCCACTTCGATATGAGGGGTATTGTTTTCTTTCAGAATATCCTGTAATGCTTTCATGGCAAAAGTGACGTTTGCCACTTTTGCAGGATGACTATCTGGTTCACTATCACCTGCAAAATATATGGTTTCATACTCTTTTTTGAGGTCAGTAAGAACTTTTGATTTGTCGATTCCATATCTTTCGGAGTGATGTGGATGTTCAGGATCAATATTTAAATGTACATTCTTATCTTTATAGTATCCTTCATTTGAGTATACCTCAACGCCTCTAATTCCGTACTGCCCAAGAATATGATGAATATAGTAATCTGTCCCTGCGCTTAATATATAAAAGTCCCCTCCTTGTGCCTGTACTTTGCGGATGAAGGAAGGAACGTGTTCATCAATCTCCAGAGAATGTATATCTTCAATGATCTGCCTTTCTTCTTGATGTATGGACGTGAAAACCTGACGCAAAAAGTCGATGTCCTTTATTTCTCCAGACTTCCATTGTTTGTATAAAGCTTGTCCCTCTTCAAAGTATTTCTCCAGTACAAGATGATAAAAATCCTTTTTAGAGATCGTACCATCAAAGTCAGAAACAAATGCCCAATTTTTCATACCATCTTTTCCTCCTCTTTACTAGTCCAATCGATTGTATCATGTATAAACTCAGGGTGAGAAGTAGGGAGTGAACTTTAATAATATTATGTAAACTGACACTGCATATAAATAAGTCACCTCACTAAAGAGTAAGGTGATGGTGCTTTATTTCTTCATACTGGTAAAAAATCCTTTCAATACTTCTGGTGTGCGTTTAACTTCTTGTACGGTGTTGGTAATGGTCGTCTTTTTGTATTCGATGTCTCCCTGAATCTCCCCTTGTGTTTCTTGTAGCAGGTTTGCTTCAGAAGAAATTTTGTCCATTCTGGTTTGAATATTCGCCACCGTTTGATTCATTTTATTAATAACTGGCCTGGTCGTCTTCATTGTTTTCATTAGCGCGACTCCCAACATGACAATAGCAACCACAATTAACGCTATACTTGCATATACAATCCACATGTAAAAATCACCTCAATTAAGTTGTTTTTAGTTATATTCCCTAAAAACGGTGAAAATAACGTGAAGAAATTTATTTCTCTTCCTGGTTTACTAATTCCCGTATAGCTAGTAATCTAAAATATAAGTTCAGGCGTAAACGAAAAAGGGGGAGAAGAAGATGATTAAAGCTATCATGTTTGACTTGGATGACACATTATTATGGGACTCCAAAAGTATAGAGGAGGCGTTTAAAGCAACTTGCCGTTATGCCCAGACGAGGGTGGGGGTGGATCCCCAAGATTTAGAGCATAGTGTAAGAGAAGCCGCGACTAAGTTGTATTCAACCTATGATACATATGAATTTACACAAAATATTGGTATTAACCCATTTGAAGGACTTTGGGGAGACTTTCTGGATGAACATGATGAAGGCTTCCATAAGATGAAAGAAATCGTTCCAACTTACCGAAAAAAGGCCTGGACGTCAGGATTGGAGTCTTTAGGCATCAATGACGAATATCTTGGGGAGGAATTATCAGAAAGATTTCGCATGGAAAGAAAAGAGAGACCTTTTGTGTATGAAGATACTTTTCGTGTACTAAATGAAGTGAAGGAGAACTTTCAACTGTTGTTATTAACGAATGGATCTCCCCATTTACAGAATACAAAACTTGATAACACTCCTGAACTCGTACCTTATTTTGAAGAAATTATCATCTCAGGAGATATCGGAAAAGGGAAACCGGATTCAGCGATGTTCCTTCATGCACTAGAGAGGCTTAGGCTTCAAAAGGACGAAGTGATCATGGTAGGAGATAATTTAAATACAGACATTCTCGGGGCTTCAAATCTCGGTATCACTACTGTTTGGATTAATCGCCGACAGCAAAAACCTCATGATATTATTCCTGATTATGAAATCAAAGAGCTCCATGAAGTTCTCGAGATCGTAAATAACATGAAATAGGAGGCTTCCTTGTGAAGCTTCTTTTTTTATAAGTCCCATAAGGCATAATAGCCACTTACCATACATACTATTCACGGACCTCTCAATTAACAAGAAAAGGGGGACTTTCATGGGAAGTGGAATTCATCAAGTTAACGTTCATGCATCACGCTCACATGTATGGGAATTCATTCGTGATATGAATGCCTGGGCGCCTCTTGTTCCTGGATATAAAGAACATACCATTGTTTCTGACGTTCAATCGACTTGGAAATTCACCTTGCGTGTTGGAGTGATGAGCAAAAAGGTGCATGTAAAGGTACTGGTTATAGAATGGAAGGAACCATCCGAAGTTAAGTTCATATTAACGGGGATCAATCAAAAGTTTACAGGTAAAGGTTTTTTTAAGGCTGATGAAATAAACTCTTCCATCACGGCTATGACGGGTTGTCTAAAGATCGAATCCACAAGTTCCCTGGCTAAAATCCTTGAATCTACATTTGATAAAATGGTGCAGGAGCTTACCAAGGAACTAACTGAAGCGGTTGGGCAAACGATTGAGAGAGGCAAATAATGACATGCATGCCCTGGACTAAGGGGCTTGCGTGGTTCTGTACAATTTTATCATCATTTAAGTGCAGCTTGTATGATATAATGAACTATTTGTAAGCAAGAGATTTGTTAGATAAAGAAGAAATACATACACTATAAAGTACATATTGGATAACGCGTAAAACATATAAAGGGGTCTTACCATGCAAAACCTTGAAATACTTCGTGAAGAAGCCATAGAGGAAACAAAACGAAAAATTAAAGATGATATCACACTTTACTTAGAGAAACATGAGAAATGTCCTTCATTTCAGGATTATGTTACAGAAAGAAGTGCTTTCTTTCACACTATCTGGACAAATATCTGGCTTAACAAAGTAACCAATGATGTTCTTCGCAGCCATAAAAAAGCCTTCTTGAGAAATAAAGGTTATGATATCGAAGGGACAGATAAGAAACTGATTAACAAGTTATTTCGCAATGAGATAAGAGATTTTCAGCCTTTTCATATTTTAAACTGGTTAATGGAACATCCACCTTCAGCAAACGATTGGAAGGGGCGCCATCAACATGTTAGAGAAAACTATATAAAACAGCACGAAGAAAAAAAGCAAGCAGCCCTTCAAAAGGATATTCAAAGAGAAATCCTCTCCTTCATAAATAAGCAAATGGATGAGTTTGAACTGTACTGGTATGTGGAGTTACGCTATTTATTTGCTAAAAAATTTGTACAAGATCTGGGATCAAAAACAAAATATCGACATACTGAACCTTATATGCTGGAAGAGAGACTGGAAGAAGAAGGAAACTTTACTAGTGATTCTTTTACAACGGTATCTGACTTCCTTAAGGAATTTACAGGCTCCATTCACAAGAAGAGTGAAAACTGGGATGGACACGTATGGGAATACGAAACCTATTTCTATCCGTATGAGCGTTTCGTCTTTTATTATTCAGAGCAAATTGTATACCGCTCGCTCCTCTGTCATATGCCTGATGAATTATTGTCGGATTACAAAGATGTATTCGATCAGGCCTTATCGGAAGAACGTTTGAGCAGGCTTAGTCACCATTTTCTCCTTACATTGAAGTCGACCTTTTTCACCAGGATTCAAGAGGAGTATGTTGTGGACTTATTTCAGCTTGTAGAAGTTCCTTTTGATGAGAATATTCACCTTTCAATGTATGAAAGTGATAAACATAAGCGGGAGAAGAGAAAGGCTGCTGAGTTAGCAGAGTTGAAAAGGAAGCAGGAAGAAGAACAGCGAATGATGGAAGATATTTTTGGAAGGGAGTATAGTCCTTCATTCCGTGGGGATATCAAGTATACACTCCATATCGGTGAAACGAATACTGGGAAAACCCATCATGCCATTAGCCGGATGAAAGAAGCGAAAAGCGGCATGTATTTAGCTCCACTCCGCCTCCTCGCCCTCGAGGTATTTGATACATTGAACGCAGATGGAGTACCTTGTAATCTGAAAACAGGAGAAGAGGAAAAAGAAGTTATATTGGCAAAGCACGTGTCGTCTACGGTAGAGATGTTCCGTGAAAAGGACGAATATGAAGTGATCGTAATCGATGAGGCTCAGATGCTGGCCGATCAAGATAGAGGTTTCTCCTGGTACCGTGCTATTACAAAAGCAAGGGCAAAAGAGGTACATATCATCGGAAGTGAAAATGTCCGGGACCTGCTAATGGAATTAGTGGGTGAAGGAAACATCGAAGTCCATGATTACAAAAGAGAAATTCCTTTGCAAGTCGAATCGAAAGAATTCCAATTGCGGCATGCCAAAAAAGGAGATGCTCTCGTTTGCTTTTCCCGTAAAAAAGTTTTGGATACGGCATCAAGGTTGCAAAATAATGGGCATAAGGTCAGCATGATTTACGGCAGTATGCCTCCTGAAACAAGAAAGAAACAAATGATGCAATTCATTAATGGAAAGACAAATATAATAGTGGCAACCGATGCAATCGGAATGGGCTTGAATTTACCGATAAGAAGGATTGTATTCCTGGAAACCGATAAATTTGACGGAACGAGAAGGAGAAGGCTGACATCACAGGAAGTAAAGCAGATTGCCGGTCGTGCTGGGAGAAAGGGTCTGTACAATGAAGGGAAAGTAGCTTTTACAAAGGATATTAAAGTAATGAAGCTTCTGTTAGATCAGCCCGATCAATCTCTCGAAACCTTTGCCATCGCACCGACAAGCGGTGTGTTTGAACGTTTTCAACGCTATTACCATGACCTTGATACGTTTTTCTACTTTTGGGAGAAATTCAAAAGTCCTTATGGCACGGAAAAAGCCACCCTGTTTGAAGAAAGGGAGTTATACGAACTAATTCGTGGAACCGATATCGAGGCAAAGCTTACGTTAAATGACCTGTATGGATTCTTACATCTTCCTTTTACGAAAAAAGAAGCTCAGTTAACGGAGCAATGGTTAGAGTGCATGTACGCCATTGTAAACGGAGAAGAGTTACCCGATCCTCCTATAAATAACAAAAACCTGGAACAAAAAGAGGTATCCTACAAGGCTGTCGGTCTGCATCTCTTATTCTTATATCGCTTGGGAAGACAAACAGAGGCCTATTACTGGGAGCGGGTTAGAAGTGAAATCGCCGATGGAGTATACGAAAGTCTCAGGACAGAGGTCACAAGTATGAGTCAGTCGTGTAAACAATGCGGAAAGAAATCACCTCCAAACTTCGGGTTTCCAATTTGTGATAGGTGTCATACAGCCAGAGTGAAGAGAAGAACGAGAAGGAAGCCTCCATATTCGTAAGCCGTGAGCAATTTTAAAGTGGAAACATGCGATTTATGGTACGATCAGATAAGAATTGAAAATGTAAACAGAGGTGTTATGTATGAAAATTGAAATTTGGTCAGATTTTGTATGTCCATTTTGTTATATAGGGAAACGTCATTTAGAAGAAGCTCTCCAAAAATTCCCTGAAAGAGATCAAGTCGAGGTCATATTCAAGAGCTTTGAATTAGATCCACATGCACCTGTGGAAACAGACATGAGCATTCAGGAAATTCTTTCGAAAAAGTATGGAACCTCTCTTGACCAAGCAAAAAACATGACAGACAGCATGACGAAACAAGCTGCAACGGTTGGTCTGGACTTCCGCTTTGATTCAAGTATTCCGACGAATACATTCGATGCACACCGCCTGACAAAATATGCGAAAACGAAAGGAAAGGAAGCAGAGCTTACTGAATTACTGTTACAAGCTCACTTTACTCTTTCAAAGCATATCGGTGACAAGGAAACGCTGGTAGGATTAGCTGAACAAGCGGGATTGGATGCAGAAGAGTCACTAGCTGTATTGAATGGTCAAGAATTCACACGGGATGTACGTACCGATGAAGAAGAAGCAAGACAAATTGGTGTACAGGGTGTCCCATTCTTTGTGATCAACCGTAAATACGCTATTTCAGGTGCACAGCCAAGTGACGTAGTATTAAGCTCCATCCAGAAAGTATGGGAAGAGGAGAATCAACCGGCTTCACTTCAGCCACTGGGAACAGACGGAATGGCTTGTGACGAAAATGGATGCGATGTTCCTCCATCTAAATCATAACCCCTAAAAAATGCTCAGCACAAAAGCAAGTGAGGGATCCTCACTTGCTTTTTTTAGTGGCTATGAATTTTTAATTACTGAAGAAGTTCTCTGTGAAATAAGGCTGTGCTTTTCCGTTGAATGCGACTCCGACACCTAAATGTTCATAATGGGGTTGAAGGATGTTTTCCCTGTGCCCTTTTGAGTTCATCAGTCCCTCATGGGCGAAGATGGAACTTAATTGTCCATAGGCTAAGTTTTCTCCTGCGGTACGAAAGGCAACCTGATCTTCTTCCATGCGGTCAAATGGAGATTCACCTTCTAGATTGGTATGACTGAAATAGTTCTGTTCCGCCATGTCGAGACTATGTTTTCTTGCAGTGTCCCTAACTTGATCGTCCCAGGAGAGAGCATTTAATCCTTTTTCCACACGTGTAGCATTTGTTAGGTCAAAAAGCTGGAATTCAAATCCTTCTTTCAACTCGGGGCTCGCTTCCGAATAGAAATTCTTCTTATTTGCTTCCAGGCTTTCATCAATTATTTGTATGGCCGTGACGGTGTCATTTTCATGCTTGTCATAGAACACAGTTACGTAGCTTCCATCCACTTGATAGACTTCCTGTTCACCATTGTTTTGGAGCTGATATAGAGTCAAGCCTTTTCGGATATTTGAGAGTGGTTCACCGAGTTCATTCTGAACCACCTCTTTGGATACCCCCATTTCAATACCCGAGGAGGAGGAAAGGAGGTCTTGATTGGTGTAAAGGCCATTAACCTGGTTATTTTCATCATAAGAAATCATTAAGAAATTACGGTAGTTTTCGTGATATGCATTCCAGGAAACTCCGTATTCATTAGTGGATTGTCTCTTTGCCTCACCCAGCTCCTGTTCAAGTTTATCTTTTGAATCTCCCATTACAATATTATAGATAGAGAAGGTTTGATCACTTGGTACAGTTAAAGCAGGTTTTTCTACAGGGGTCTCTTCCTTTGTATCAGACGGATCTTCCAGATCTCTAAATGATTCGTCCAATTTTATGAGCAGAAGGTTTACTTCGTTGTAAAGTTGATTGAAGGTGTCCTTCACTTTAGGACTGTTCTTTATTTCTTCAATTTTTGTGAGCACAGAATCGAATTCTGTTGCTTCCACTTTGTCTTCCCATGCGGGTTTTGATATATAGGCAAAAGCAACTATCATAATAAGGAAAAACAATCGTCTCAATCGCTAACACTCCATTCTATCTTCCATTGTATCCAAATTTATAAATAAGTAAAAAGGGAAATGCTTATTCACTATGTTTAGTACCCATTTTCAACCATCTTCAATCAAAAGAACCTGTTTTAGTATGGTTGGCTCTGGGTAAGATAAAAGCATAGGCAGGCACGACAAACTTACATATAAGGGGAAATTCACTATGAAATTATCTCATGAAGAACGAATTCAACTACATGAATTTAATAACTTAACGAAGTCATTGAGTTTTAATATGTACGATATTTGCTATACTAAGACCCGTGAAGAACGTGAAGCGTATATTGAATATATCGATGAACAATACAATGCTGATCGGTTAACAAAGATCCTGACACATGTATCGGATATTATTGGCGCACACGTCTTGAACGTTTCTAAGCAGGATTATGTCCCACAGGGAGCGAGTGTGACAATCTTGGTTTCTGAAGGACCGATAGTTGAAGTGCCTACGGAACATTTTGATGAATCACCCGGACCATTACCATCCACAGTTACAATGCACCTTGATAAGAGCCATATCACGGTTCATACGTATCCTGAGTATCATCCTCACGAAGGGATTTCTACTTTCCGGGCAGATATCGATGTCTCTACTTGCGGGGAAATTTCTCCACTTAAGGCATTGAATTATCTTATTCACTCCTTCGACACAGACATCATGACGATGGATTATCGGGTGAGAGGGTTTACACGTGATATCAACGGACGAAAATTATTTATCGATCATGATATTAATTCAATTCAGAATTACATACCAGAGGAAATCAAAGATGAATATGATATGATCGATGTCAATGTGTATCCTCAGAATATATTTCATACAAAATGTAAGTTGAAAGAATTTGATTTAAATAACTATTTATTCGGCTATACAAAAGATAAACTGGATGAAAGTGAAATGGATGAAATTACAGATAAAGTGAAAATGGAAATGGATGAAATCTTTTATGGTAAGAACATATCTAAACCGTAAACTTAACTGAAAGACACCACGTACGAATCTATTCGTACCGTGGTGTTTTTTGATTGAAATCTCATTATTGTGAAAAATCAATGGGAGAAGGGAAATGTACCTGTCTTGGAGAATAGGTAAATATGCTTGAATTTAAAAGGAGGAATAATGAATGAATTCACATGAAATCGAGTATAAATTGCATGGGGATGATATGCAGTTTGTTGAAATAGAATTGGATCCAGGAGAAAGTGCCGTAGCCGAAGCTGGCGGAATGATGATGATGGAAGACGGCATAGAGATGGAAACGATCTTTGGAGATGGTTCCAAGGGCAGCGGGACCGGTGGGTTTTTAGGAAAGCTTGTTGGTGCAGGGAAGCGTGTATTAACGGGTGAAAGCTTGTTCATGACCGTATTCACCAATGAGGGGAGGGGGAAAAAGCATGTATCATTCGCTGCTCCTTATCCAGGAAAAATCATCCCGGTTGATCTAAGTGAATTAGGCGGTAAAGTTGTATGTCAAAAGGATTCCTTTCTATGTGCAGCAAAGGGAGTTTCTGTTGGGATCGATTTTCAAAAGAAATTAGGAACAGGCTTCTTCGGCGGAGAAGGATTTATTATGCAGAAGCTTGAGGGCGACGGATTAGCCTTTCTACATGCTGGAGGGACGATTTATAGAAAAGAACTTCAACCTGGCGAAATGTTACGGGTAGATACGGGTTGCTTAGTGGCCATGACGAAAGATGTGGACTACAATATCGAGTATGTAGGGAAAATCAAATCTGCCTTCCTTGGCGGAGAAGGTTTGTTTTTTGCCACTGTACGTGGACCAGGAACTGTCTGGATTCAGTCACTTCCATTCAGTCGCTTAGCTGAAAGAATTTATGCAAGTGCTCCACAGGGGGGAGGCCGTTCGACTGGTGAGGGTAGTTTACTTGGTGGAATCGGAGACTTTCTAAACGGAGACGATTGATTCACGGCTATACATAAAAAGCATATCCATTCGTGGAAGTGCCTTTTTACGCTTTACTTGGGTATTCACCTATTTAGAACCCACATCATATGTTTAAATATATGATGTGAAAGGGTGATTTCATGAAAGGAAAGGTTCGTCATTATTATGCTGGGGGAAATACGGCTAAAGGTTTTTATTGTCTATATGATTCGGTTTTAGATGGTTTAGAGCGAATATATATCCTGAAGGGTGGTCCCGGTACAGGTAAATCCTCATTGATGAAATCGGTTGGAGAACGGTTTGAGGGAAAGGGGCTAGAAGTTGAATATTTACATTGCGCTTCCGATAATCACTCGATCGATGGTATTCTCCTCCCTGAATTTGGGGTCGGCATTGTTGATGGGACGGCTCCTCATATTATAGAACCGAAAGCACCCGGTGTTATTGAAGAATATGTGAATTTAGGAGCGGCATGGGACTCAAAGAAACTTTTGCCGCACAAAGAGGAAATCCTTGGCTTAAACGATAAAATTGCCTCATTCTTTCAGAAAGCATACGATACCTTTGCTGCATCACTTAGTGCTCATGATGACATTGAAGAGATATACATTTCCAACATGGATTTCACAAAAGCGAATGAATTAACAAATGAGTTAATTTCACTCTTCTTTAAAGATAAGAGCCTTTCTAAATCCTCTACAGTCAAACATCGGTTCTTAGGTGCCGCGACTCCTGATGGAGCAGTTGACTACATTCAGAATTTAACAGAGGATGTCGAAAAGCGCTACTTTATCAAAGGGCGCGCAGGGTCTGGAAAGTCGACGATGTTAAAGAAAATTGCTTCTGCTGGAGAGGAATTAGGCTATGATATAGAGGTTTATCATTGTGGATTTGACCCGAATAGTCTTGATATGTTGATCATCAGAGAAAAAGGAATCGCTATTTTCGATAGTACTGCACCACATGAATATTTCCCGGAACTCGAATCTGATGAAATCATCGATATGTATGAAAGATGCATTACTCAAGGGACAGATGAAAAATATGCTGCCGATATAGAACGTACGACAAAAGCCTATAAGGATAAAATGAAAGAAGCAATCTCATATCTTAAAGAAGCTAAATGCCTTCGTGAACAACTCGAATCCATCTATATAAGAGCTATGGACTTTTCAATGGTGAATACGATTAGAGAAGAAATCTTTCAGGAAATAAATGAGGTTATAAAGAAGTAGTATATTGAGTGAACATAAAAACGCGATGATCATTAGGTGATCGCGTTTTTATTTGGTTGATAAATACCCGTGCTGGTTTATAACGATTAGCATGAAGGATTCCAATTTGGGATCCTTTTTGTTCTTGCTTTTTCACCACGAAACCTTCACTATTAGTAGACAAGTCAAATCTGTTATTAAGAAAGTAGGAATGATCATTGAACTCGTTTGCATCACTGGGACTATCAAAAAGTCTTCAGAAAACCTTATCTACTAATGGAATAAGTGAACCGACACTCATACAAGAAAATGTGATACCGACCCTTTTGGAGGGAAAAGATGTCATGGCTAAGGCTCAAACCGGGACTGGTAAAACCTTTGCTTACGTTTTACCCATTCTGGAGAAAAGTAAATCTGCCACCCCTCATATTCAGAGTTTGATTATTACCCCGACTCGTGAGCTGGCTATCCAGGTAACAAGTGAAATAAGGAAGCTTACAACGAAAAACAAAGGATTTAGCGTTCTCTCCGTTTATGGTGGTAAAAGCCATGAGGAGGAAATCAAGGAACTGGAACAGAATGTAAATATTGTGGTTGGAACTCCCGGGAGGCTGTTGGATCATCTTAAAAAAGGGAATCTCGATCTATCTCATCTTATGTTTTTGGTCATTGATGAAGCAGATCAACTTCTCCAGATAGGTTTTCTAAATAAAGTTGAAGAAATTTTAAGCAAAACACCGGCTAATCGTCAAACGATGTTATTTTCTGCGACGATTCCTGCTGAAATCAAAAAATTGGGTCGCAAATATATGAAAACTCCCCAATATATAGAGGTGGCGGATGCTGAAAAATCCACTTCCATTAATCAATTTGCCATTTATACAGTGGATAGGGCCAAGCAAGACACAGTCATTCAATTAATAGAGGCATTTCAACCAAGTAAATCCATCGTTTTTTGCAGAACGAAACGGCGGGTCACGAAATTATATCAAGTCCTGAAATCAAAAGGGTTCAAAGTGGCTGAACTCCACGGAGATATCCCACAAGAGAAACGTGAAATTGTAATGGAGCAATTTAGAACCGGCGACGTACCAATGTTAGTTGCGACTGACGTGGCTTCCAGGGGATTGGATATTGAGGGAGTCACTCACGTATTTAATTATGACATGCCTGAAAATGCCGAAACCTACATTCACAGAATTGGAAGAACAGGTAGAGCGGGTGAAACAGGCTTAGCTTATACCCTATATTCATCTGAAGAAAGAAGCCTTCTGGACGGAATTGAAGCAGAGCTGAACAGTCGGATTCAAAAGCAAAACCTTGGGAATACCATTTCTTTAAAATCAAAAACAACCGCTAAGAAAAAGGGAGTTAAACGACAAGGAAATAGCAAGGAACGGGAATCCCTGAAAAGGAAAAAAGACGAGTTCAAAGATAAACAAATAACGAGCAAAAAATCCTCTAACTCATTAAAACAAAAACCTTCAACACATTCGGAGGGGACAGCAGCTGAAACGAAGCCTGACATTACAGGGAGAAGGACAGGAAAAAAACCTTCTTCTAGATCTTATAATCGAAAAAATAAACGATAAAACCATGCGTACGCATGGTTTTTATTGTGCCAAAATTTCAAGGGTGAGCTGAAGTTATATCAGAATAATATCGCATATCCGAATATATTATATCAGTATAATGAATGTCTTCGGTTGGTTTTATGGTAGGATAATAAAGGGTATTGCAATGAGTAAAGGAGTTATATAGATTAATATGAAACTAGTATCGTGGAATGTAAATGGAATTAGAGCGTGTGTAAAAAAAGGATTTTTGGATTACTTTCAACATATGGACGCAGATATTTTTTGCCTTCAAGAAACAAAGCTTCAAGATGGGCAAATCTCATTAGAATTAGATGGATACCATCAATATTGGAATTATGCGAAGCGAAAGGGCTATTCAGGAACGTCTGTTTTCACTAAAGAGAAGCCACTGTCTGTCTCTTATGGCATTAATGAAGATATAGAGCCTGAGGGAAGGATCATTACATGTGAGTATGATTCTTTTTATTTAGTGAATGTATATACACCTAATTCAAAAAGGGATCTGTCAAGGCTCAGTGAACGTCTGGAGTGGGAGGATACTTTACGGAAGTATCTTACCGATTTGGAACAACATAAACCTGTTGTTCTTTGTGGGGACCTGAATGTCGCACATACAGAAATAGATTTGAAAAATGACAAATCAAATCGGGGGAATTCAGGCTTTACAGATGAAGAGCGCGGGAAAATGACCAAGCTCCTTCAGGAAGGGTTTGTCGATAGCTTTCGGCATATCCATCCAACAAGGGATGATGCCTTTAGTTGGTGGTCCTATATGAGTAATGTCCGTGAACGGAATATTGGGTGGAGAATTGACTACTTTATTGTGTCAAACCGTTTAACACCTGCTATAAAGACCGCAGAAATCCACGCTGAAATACTCGGAAGTGATCACTGTCCTGTATACTTAGAGTTAGAGTAGTGCATAAAAGAAATAGAGAAATTTCATTTGCGGAGGGTAAAGGATGTTAAGAAAGAGATTATTGCAGTATATCGAAGAATCGAATGGTAGCGTTGCTTTATTTCCACAGGAAAAAGAATTTGCAGTTAAGAATGGGTTACTGGATGCTGACAAGGTAGGGGCACGGGAATCCGGTTCGCGTTTTGAAGAAGCTTATATAGAGCGTTGCGAAAAGGAAACGGAAGAACTAATCGCTCAAGAATCATTCCTATTCCTGAATCAGCCGATCACCTACTTGAAAAAACATAAAAACGAGTTTGTCTTCCTTGAATTGGGCTGGTTTGATGTGATCGGGGTGGAGGCTGTTTCGATAGAAGTGGATGACGTGTTTGGAACGTATGATGCGATGCTGGGGTTGAAGCTTCAAAAAAAATATCGCAGTCAAATTGAGGATTACTTGGAAAATGTTCTTAATGGCCAAACATCTTATGATTTATTGTTTAATGGTGAGGATGGATTATGGGATTTAAACATTACTTTAAACGATCTCCCTGATTTTCATGAAGGACTGACGATGCTTGCTACCTATGAGCTCATATACGATTTTCTATTTCACCTCCTTCAAAAGGTGGATGAGGCTTAAAGAAGTATCCTCCTCGTAATCGAGGGGGATTATTTTGCTTTTTTTCGTTTGATTGGTTCATAGTCAAATAATATACCTTCATATACCAGCTTCAAATGTGAATGATTTCTGAAATCTTCTGGTGTAATTAAAGCAGGAAGTTTATTCCATAATTTGATTCCTGAGCGTTGAAGAATCTCTGCCACAAATTGAGAACAAAAGTACGAGTTACTGAATTCTACAGGTTCATTCAATGATACCCCGAAAACCCCTAATAAATTATAGAGAAATTTCGTGCGACTCCTCTTGAACACATTTAAAACCCGTCTCATTTTTACAATATCTCGTTCCGTTACTTCTAATTGATAAATTACACATGTGGTATTGGGATATTTGCTGTAGGTCCCATGAAATATATCCTCTTTAACAAATCCTCCACTAATGGGGTTGTTTGGATGTTTGCGCCCGAAGCTGTATAGTTCGTTTAAGTCTCGGTCAAAGGAGATTGAGGCATGGTTGTATGGTGCTTTTGTATATTTCTTGATGGATTTGGTAAAAAGAGTTCCCGTGTCGGTCAGTAAAATATAAATATAATTACTTTGCATTTCTCATTCCCTCTTTTAAAGTAGTAGATTTTCCCATATGCTTAATTATACAGTATTTTTTATCGTTTGAAATATAGTCATTTTAAGGAGGAAGATATGGAATCGGCCATATGGACTTTATTTGTTATTTTTATCGGTTTGGTGGTAGTGAACATCCTATTTTTACAGATTAAGAGTAAGCAAAGAGGGAAAGATTTCTCTCGAATTTCGTTACGGGTTAAAACCTGGTGGGGGATGTTTGTTGTCTTTTGTTTGGCTACCCTGTTTAATCCGATTGTATCCATGTTCTCCTTGATGATCCTCTGCTTTTTTTCTCTTAAAGAGTATTTTTCTATGATGCAAACGAGAAAAGCGGATCGAAGGATTTTCTTGTGGGCTTACTTATCGATCCCCATTCAGTTTTATTGGATTTATATTGGATGGTATGGGATGTTCATTGTGTTTATTCCAGTTTATGTGTTTTTGTTATTACCTCTGCCACGATTATTGGGGAAGGGGACATTGGGGTTCCTTCGCTCTGTCAGCTCGACACAATGGGGGCTGATGCTGATGGTTTTCGGGTTAAGTCACCTTGCTTATTATCAGGTTGCTAATCCAACAAGTGGTGCGAATCTAGTGCTTTTTTTAGTTGTGCTGACCCAGGTGAGTGATATTGTTCAGTTTGTTGTATCGATATACATCGGGAAGCGTAAGGTAGTTCCAACCTCTAATCCAGCCATTACATGGGAAGGCTTTTTGGCTGCTGTGTTGGTGACGACGTGCGTATCTTATTTTATTTATCCTTTTTTAACTCCTCTCGATATGAAATTCGGAATCCTATCGGGCTTGATTATCAGCGTAACTGGTTTCGTAGGAAGCTTGACGATTTCTGTGTTGAAACGTGATCTCCTGATCGGTGATCAAGAAAAATTTGCTTCATTAAAAGAAAGTTACCTCAATCGTGTCGACAGTTTAACCTACACATCCCCCATATTCTTTCACATCATTCGTTACTACTTTGATTTCATGTGAAAAGTAAGAGGGACGGACCTTCACAAGGTCCGTCCCTCTTACTATTATCCCTTTTTACCAGGGCGCTTGCTGATTTCTTCTGTGACGACATGAGCCAGGTCATCGTTTCCAAATAGGGAGAGGACACCCAGTAAAGTCATGTCGGGAATTTCTTCAGACTCTTCTTTAGGGACTGTTAAGTCAATTCCTTGCAATAATGCGGGATTTTCCCCTTGATTGGGATAAGCTTTCTGATAAAGGGTTGCAGGATCAAGGTCATGATTCACACACCATTGCGCAAACACAAGAATCATCATATGCTCGTCCTTTTGATAATTTTCAATGATTTTTTCTTGCATCTCTTTAGAATTCATTGCATTCTCTCCTTAAACTTTGTATCTATTTCTATTATAACGAAGTTTGGTGAGCAAGCCCATTCATTTACTTACTAGGCTGAATAGAGGAATACGTTTTTAAAATCCGCCGGTTTAGGTGTATAATAGGATGATGAAAGAAATTTGCTTCACATTGAAAGGACGTTAGATAAATGAATATTACCACTCATAGTGCCGAGAAACTGAAAGATCCTACCGGTATACTAAATGGAGATCGATATGAAGTTATTCTTGATATTGAAGTACCCGAGGATGATGAGCTTTACAGAGAACAGGGTATTTACATAAAAGTCATTTTTGTTCGCGACAAGAACGGTTCCAGGATTGTACAGTCGACCATTGTAGAAAGAAACACTGAGACGTATCTTGACTTTGAATTAGAAGAAGATGAAGAAAGTCTCCTTCTTTCATATTGTGAGGAAAATATCGGGTGATCGATATTAGCTGGACCCTCTACATTCGTAACCAAACGAATGTAGAGGTTTTTTTGTTATTGGTTCTTTTATTGCCTCACCATAAACATCCCATTTTAACCCTTTCCTTCTTACGTGACTGATAATTCAGATACTTCAGAGTTGGCATGGAAATTGCATAATAATTAATTGAAAATAGATTAATAGAAGGGAGAAATGTTGATGAATGGTTATTGGGGTAAAGTGAAGAAACTATTCATTGTTATAACTGTATTTGCAGTTATGAGCAGCTTGGCAACTTCCAGTACATTTGCCAAGAAAAACGAAAACAGCATCAAAGGGAGTCTATTGATTGTCGGAGGAGCTTTAGGCAGCAGCAACTCGGCTGTTTATGAAGAATTCATTAAACTATCAGGGGGTAAAAAGAAAGCCAAAATAGGAATCATCCCTTCTGCTTCAGGATCTCTGAAGTCATCAAATCAATTTAAGGAAGATTTGATTTCCTATGGTGTAGCTGAAACAGCTATTGAAATCATTCCTCTATCTGCTCATGATTTCTCAGGGACAGAAGAAGACGAAAGCGAATGGAAAGATAACGCTCAAAAGAAAGAAATAACAAAAAAAATCAAAAAGCTGACAGGTATTTGGTTTGTCGGTGGAGATCAACTCAAGATCACAGAGACATTACTTAAGGGCAATGGAAAAAACACGAAAGCTTTAGATGAAATTTGGAAGGTTTACCGCAAAGGAGCCGTTCTTGGTGGGACAAGTGCCGGAGCGGCCATCATGAGTGATGTGATGATTACAGGCGGTGATAGTTTAGGAGGGCTTCGTCAAGAGTTTATAACGGAAGACGTATCCAATTCGGATGAAGAATATGCACCTGTCTATATTGAAAAAGGGCTTGGATTCTTTCAATGGGGAATTGTGGATCAACATTTTAATGAAAGATCACGTCTGGGTAGACTAGCGGCAGCAGCCATCCGCTACGAAACGAATAAAAATCATCTTGCCTATGGAATTGATGAAGACACAGCGATGGTGGTAAACAATGAAAAACAAACGATTTCAGTATTAGGCAGAAGTAATATTACGATAGTGGATGTATCTCAATCCACACTAACAGGAAAAGAAATAAAGAACATTGATCTTAGTTATATTTCTCCTGGTGATGTGCTCAATGTGAAAACGAAAGAATTTCACATGAGCGAGGATAAGGTTGAAACAAGAGACTATGAATATTATAACTTTAGACCCCTATCGGCTACCGGAATTCTATCATCTTATGGAACACTGCCACATTACCTGTCGTATTCCCTGGTGGACAATGAGGCGGTAAGTAAGATTAATAGTTATATTTACGATAGTGAAGGAAATGGCTTTGAGCTGGAGTTTAAGCAGACAGATGAAACAAACGGATATTGGGGTTATCAGGATGGTCAAAAGGATTCATACTCCCTATTGCATGTGGAAATGAATGTTTCACCTGTATCCGTCCATTTTCATAAGAAAAATCAGCTTTCACATGACTTTACTTCTTCCTCATTAGAAGTACCTGAAAGTACTTTTGATCCTGAAACAAAAGGCAGCCTTGTAATCGTTGGAGGAGCTTTAGGAAGTAGTAATGAAGAAGTGTACAGCGAATTTATCAATCGGGCAGGGGAAAATGGGAAGATCGGGATTATCCCTGCTGCAAGTTCCAGTTTAAAGTCTTCACATGCATTTAAAGAGGATTTGTCATCATTCGGTGTACCTCAAGAAAATATCGATATTCTTCCTCTATCAAACCATGATTTTAAAGGGACGGAGGAAGACGAGTCTAACTGGATGAATAATAAAAATAATTCGGATATAGCAGAAAGTATACTGGAGTACGATGCCATTTGGTTTGTAGGTGGAGATCAAACGGATATCACCGAAACATTGTTAAACCAAGATGGAACTCAATCACTAGCTCTTGAAAATATTTGGGAGATCTATCGTAATGGAGCCGTTCTTGGCGGTACAAGTGCAGGAGCTGCAATCATGAGCGATGTGATGATCGCAGGTGGTGGAAGCTATGACACTCTATCAAAAGGATTCACTGATACGTATGATGGTATGTCTCAACAAGAAGGCGGACCTGGATATCTTGAAAAGGGATTAGGATTCTTCCCGTACGGTATCGTGGATCAGCATTTTGATAAAAAAGCACGATTGGGACGTTTAATTGCAACCACTGCTGAGCATGGAGAAGAAAATGAATTCTCGTATGGGATCGATGAAGATACTGCGATGATAGTGGATAACGAAGCGAAAACCATTGAGGTAAAAGGTAGAGGCGGCGTTTCTGTAGTAGATTTGAGTCAGTCAGATCTATCACAATCATCGCATACGTATAAAAATGTACACTTATCATGGATTACCTCAGGTGATCAATTAAATTTAAACACGAAGGAATATGCGATCAGTAATCATAAAGTTTCAACAAAAGACTATGAATACTACGAATATAATGCTGCTCCCCATACAGGAGTATTAACTCCGCATCCTTCACTTGCAAATTATTTAAGCTATAGCCTTCTTGATAACTTTGGACAGGATGTAGTGAAAAGCTATAGTTTTTCTAATGATGAAGGATTTGAACTGACTTTCAAAAAAGGAGATCAATCGGAAGGCTTTTGGGGTTATAAAGATGGAAACAAAGATGATTACTCATATCTCAATGTGAAGATGGATATCGAACCAGTACAAATCTCGATTGAAACCAAATAAAATTGAACGGAAAGCCTGGGCGGATTGACGCTCGGGCTTTTTTGTATTGAAACGAGCTTTTCATGTCATTTGTCGGTATATATGATTGATAGCATCTGTTATACTAGTGATAACAAAGTGCTAGCAGTTGCTAACAGATAGATAGGGAAGGAGGGCGAACCTTGTCAGATCAAGGAAGAATGCAACTTAATGTAAGGGTCAATAAGGAAACATCAGAGAAATTGGATGAAATCGTTGAATACTATCAGCAAAACACGAAAATTGGAAGAGTTTACAAAGGTGATGTTTTAACAGATATTATCCATAAATCCTATGAAATCATGCAGAAGCAAAAGGCGATTCAGAATCGGAAATATTAGTATTTGTTAATGATGAATTTCATACGATTTTCTTGTCTAAACGGGCGGGGGAATTCTTATACCGTTTGTATGAAAATGGGTATAATTTATGTCATACTATAAGTTACATAGTTAAAAAACTGAAAGTAAAAGAGGTTATTTTATTGTGCAAATGCCGAAAAAGTTAATCAATATTCAAAAAGGTTCCGGAATTTCCCCGTACATATGGAGCATCATCAGCATCCTTCCATTTTATTTTATCTTTCAGTCCTCCTCTACAATTGAAATAGTTGTAGGGATTTCCTTGACCATCATGTTCTTTATTTCTTTACGATTTGCTTTTATTTCAAGGGATTGGCCGGTTTATTTATGGACATCGATTTTAATCGCGATATCCATTACCATGACCATTCAATTTAATTTTATCTATTTTGCTTTTTACATTGCCTACTATAATGGGAATATAAAAAACCGGGTGGCGTTTTTAACCCTATATATCATTCACTTGGTGTTAACGACGGCATCGATCAATTATAATTTTGTTATACAGGATGAATTATTTTTATCTCAATTTCCTTTTATTCTGATCATTTGGATAAGTGTCATTCTGTTGCCGTTTAATATTTATAACCGAAATAAACAGGTGCAGCTCGAAGACCAGTTGGAAGATGCTAATAAACGTATTTCAGACTTGGTCAAGCAGGAGGAACGCCAGAGGATTGCCCGTGATCTACACGATACTTTGGGTCAAAAGCTTTCTCTTATCGGCCTGAAAAGCGATCTGGCCAGAAAATTGGTGTACAAAGATCCAGAGCAGGCGCGAAACGAGTTAAAGGATGTTCAGCAAACGGCTCGAACGGCTTTAAGTGAAGTAAGGACAATGGTATCTCAAATGAGGGGAATTCGACTAAAAGACGAAATCGTAAGGATCAAACAGCTATTAAAGGCAGCGGAAATTGATTTCGTGATGGATGATGAGGTCATGCTGCCCCAGGCATCACTCTTTCTGGAAAATATCTTGAGCATGTGCCTAAAAGAAGCCGTGACGAATGTTGTCAAACACAGCAAGGCGTCACACTGTGAGCTGATCATCGAAGAATCGGATAAAGAGATGACCATCATAGTGAAGGATGATGGAATGGGAATCGAGGGAGATTACACTCAGTCTAAAGGCAGCGGCTTAATCGGAATGAGAGAACGGTTAGAATTTGTGAATGGGAGCTTAGATGTTTATTCCGAGAATGGGACCACTTTGATTATGAGAGTGCCGAAAGTGATCAAGCAAACAGACAGGGAGGGAATGGAATGATTCGAATTGTTATTGCAGAAGACCAGCGAATGTTATTAGGTGCCTTAGGCTCTTTACTTAGTTTAGAGGATGATATGGAAGTGGTTGGAAAGGCAGGAAATGGAGAGGAAGCCATTGCCCTCGTCCACGAGCTGCAGCCGGATATTTGTATCATGGATATTGAAATGCCTAAAAAGACCGGTCTTGAAGCAGCAGAGGAATTAAAAGGCGAAAATTGCAAAGTGATTATCCTGACAACCTTTGCAAGGTCCGGATATTTCCAGCGTGCATTAAAAGGTGGCGTGAAGGGTTATTTGTTAAAGGACAGCCCAAGTGAAGAACTGGCGAACTCGATTCGTCTTGTAATGGAGGGTAAACGTATTTATGCACCGGAGCTCATGGACGATGTGTATAGTGAAGAGAACCCCCTGACTGACCGTGAAAAAGAAGTGTTGGAGCTGGTTGCTGACGGGAAAAACACGAAGGAGATAGCCGAGGAGCTTAGCCTCAAAACGGGTACCGTCCGAAACTACATCTCAACCATACTCGACAAGCTTGAAGTTAAAAATCGAATCGAAGCCATCACGCAATCAAAAGAAAAAGGATGGTTTAAATGATGGACAGGGACGGACCTCCATGTTGGAGGTCCGTCCCTGCTTTTATGGTAGTTTTTGTATTACTGTAATCTATCGTATGTATTTTTATACATTCCTGGCAATCACTTAAGTTTGCTTTGAAAGAGTTTAACGCTAAATGAATTCCATTTAATTTTTCATAGGGCGTATCCTTTGCTATGATTGATTTTGCGTGGAAAGGGCAGGTGGAAAAATGATGAAAGGTTTTCTTTTTGCTGTTGACAAGTGAAAGAATCGTGGTACGATAACATCGAATACAAAATTTCATAGGACGATCCACTAGGGGTGCCTTCTAAAAGGCTGAGATTAAAGTGTGACTTTAAGACCCTTTGAACCTGATCTGGTTGAGACCAGCGTAGGGAAGTGGTGTTTGACGGTCACATAGAATCGAATTCTATCAAACTGATCTCAAGCCACTTTCTGTATGCGGTATGCATAATGAAAGTGGCTTTTTTTGTTGCCCATTTCGGGTCGTCTGGAAAAGGAGAAAGATACAATGTCATTTACAGCGTACTTAAGAAACGAAGTGAAGGAAATTTGGGAAGCGAGTTTTCACCATCCTTTCGTTAAAGGTATCGGGGATGGAACCCTCCCCCTTGAAAACTTCAGGTACTACATTCTGCAGGATGCCTATTACCTCTCACACTTTTCGAAGGTGCAGGCACTCGGTGCAGCCAAAGCAACAGATTTACATACTACATCCAGAATGGCAACACACGCAGTAGGAACGAATGAAGCAGAGCTTTCCCTTCATGAAAATTTCTCAAATCGTTTAGGGATTACGGAAGAAGAAAAACGGCAGTTCAAACCTGCTCCTACTGCCTATGCCTACACCTCGCATATGTATCGTTCCGCACAATATGGGGGGCTCGCAGATATCCTGGCGGCAATACTCCCCTGCTACTGGTTGTATTATGAGATCGGTGAACGCTTGAAATCATGTACACCTGAGGAGGTCATATATCAGGAGTGGATCGCAGCTTATGGTGGAGAGTGGTTTGGGGAGCTAGTAGAAGAACAGATCCAGCGACTGGATGTATTGGCAGAAACGATGACAGGAACAGATAAGGAAAGAATGAAAGAGAATTTCATTTTGAGCAGCATTTATGAATTACAGTTTTGGGAAATGGCATACACACTTGAGAAGTGGCCGTTTCAGGCATCTCTAGGTAAGGAAGGTAGAATACATGTCTAAATTAAAGCTGACGGACATTTTAGTAACGGTCGTGATCTCCATAGGTTTTGGGATTATATATAAGCTATGGGGACCGGTTTACAACCTATTAAAGCCATTTGGATTGCATGCTGATCAACTGATCTATGGCATGTGGTTCATGGCGGCAACCGTGGCTTTTTTAATCATTCGGAAACCTGGTGTCGCACTTCTGGCAGAGATTGCTGCCTCTTCAGGGGAATTTCTCATGGGAAGTGAATGGGGTCTCGAGGTACTATTGTTCGGTTTAATCCAAGGTTTGTTTGCAGAGTTGATTTTTCTTATCACCCGCTATAAGCGTTATGATGTCCTCATCATTTGTACAGCAGCTGTGGGCTCAGCAATTGGCTCAATTCTGATGGACTATTTTAAAGGGTACATGGGAGACCTCGTTCTGTGGAATTTGTCACTTTTTATTGTTGCCAGATTAATAGGATCCATCGTGATAGCAGGCATGGGGGCCTTTTATCTTGTTAAGGCTTTGGAGAAAACGGGGGTAACCAGTTTGGTCAGACGTGCGGACCAAAAAGATTATGATGCCCTGAATCAGTAAAGGAGGGAAGGACGATGCATATTGAAAATCTGCGCCTTACATTTTCCGGTTCAGAGAAACTGATGTTTAAAGACATAAGCCTTTCGATAGAAGACGGGGAAAAGGTATTGCTACTGGGGCCATCTGGTTGTGGAAAATCCACACTCCTCCAGGTTTTATCCGGTGTGATACCCCATTCGATAGATGTGCCGATGAAAGCTGACTCGATTGAGCGTCCTGAATCCTTCGGATATGTCTTTCAAGATCCGGACGCTCAATTTTGTATGCCCTATGTAGATGAGGAAATTGCCTTTGTTTTGGAGAACAAACAGATTCCAAGAGACGAAATGCGAGAGATAATTAACGATCTGTTAGAGAAAGTGAATTTAAGTCTGACGGATTCCCATACAAAAATCTCCTCTCTATCAGGGGGGATGAAGCAAAAATTGGCCATTGCTTCTGCTCTTGCGCTCCATCCCCAAACACTATTTCTGGATGAGCCTACAGCCATGTTAGACGAAGAAAGCACCAAATCTGTATGGGAAACAGTGAAGACGACATGTAAAGATAAAACGTTACTTATCGTTGAGCATAAGTTGACTCACGTATTGGAGATCATTGATCGTATTATTCTTTTCGATGTGAATGGAAGGATAGTGGCTGATGGTCCAAAGGCTCACATTTTATCACATTTCAAGGAAACATTGAAATCGGTAGGGGTATGGTATCCGGAGGCGTGGAAAGATTATCTTTCATCCCATCCTCCGGAGAAGGTTGCCCCGTTTGGAAAAAAGAATCTAAAGCTAGAGAACTTCAAAGGGTATATACAAAAAGAGGAGAAAATCCACCTTGAAAATGCCGTCAGCTTTAAAGGTGAATGGATTGCAATCACCGGAAAGAACGGAGCCGGGAAATCAACATTACTCCACAGTCTCATGACATTCATCCAAACGACCGGGACGTATGAATTATATGGAAGACAGGTGAAAGGAAAGAATGTTCCCGAGGAATGTACGTTTGTTTTTCAAAATCCCGAGTTTCAGTTTGTGACACACAGTGTGTTTGATGAAGTTGCGTATACCTTTCGGCTCATGAGAGTGGATGAAGGAAGAGTGGAGGAAAAGGTGCATGCACTATTGAAGCGATTCAAGCTTTATCCATACAAACATCATCATCCCTATCATTTATCCATGGGGCAAAAGCGCAGGTTAAGCGTCGCAGCATCACTTGTCAGGAATAAAGATATTCTATTATTGGACGAACCGACCTTTGGCCAGGATTCTCAAAATACGTTTGCGTTACTTGAGATGCTTCAAGACTATCAAAAAGAAGGATCTACCATTCTGATGGTGACACATGATGAAAATATCATTACTCACTTTGCATCCAGAGTATGGGTCATTGAAAATGGGCGTCTCACCCAGGATTTCTTTAATGAGATTGCTGGTAGTAAAGCAATATGAATATAGAAATCGAGCATAGAGAAACCTGGCTCCATCAAATCAATCCCAGCTTTAAGCTCTTGACCTTGATCGGGATTTTTGTATTTCTGCTTTTTATTCATTATCTTAACTTGTTGTTATATTTGAGCTTTCTCTTTTTTCTCCTGTTATGGGTTTTCTCAGGGTTTTCATATAGAACCGTCAGTTTAATGATTTTACCCTTTTTTCTTGTTTTCATCTCTACAGCTTCATCAATGATTTTATTTGGGAAAGGTGAAACAACATGGATGAAATGGGGATTGATCCACATCACCGAAGAGAGCTTTTATCGGGGGATCCATGTTGGATTGCGTACCATCGTATTCGCTATATTGGGATTACTATTTGCTCTTACTACGAGACCGGTGAAGCTTTTCTATTCCCTTATGCAGCAACTGAGATTAAAACCTAAGTATGCGTATAGTTTTATGGCCGGATTCAGATTAATCCCCATCATGATTGAAGAATTCTTGACGATACGAAACGCGATGAGAGTCAGGGGAGTTGAAGAACGGAGAGGAATAAGGCACGTATTCCATAAATTGAAATCGTATTCCATACCCCTGCTTGCCCAGAGCATCAGAAGAGCTCACAGAATTGCCGTAGCCATGGAAACAAAGGGTTTTAAAGGAAGTGGGCAACGAACCTATTACTACAGAGTAACCTTTTCCAAATATGATGGATACTTCTTGGGGAGCATTCTCATCATGATTGCGCTCAGTTATTATTTTTCTATCCATCTACCTATTTTTCCGACGGGAGATGTTCGCTATGGGAATTGAAACGAGAAAACAATTACATGTGATTTCAACAGGAAAACAATCAGTGGAAGAATTAGTGAAAATCTCAAAGTCCGTTTATCCATATCTCGACATGCTCCATCTTCGCGAAAAGCAGTGGACGGGGAAAGAAATGGCTGTGGCCATAGATCGACTAGTAGCAGCAGGAGTCCCATTAACAAAATTATGTGTCAATGATCGGGCAGACATTGCCTTTATGAAGAATGTAAGAGGGGTGCAGCTTGGCCATCAAAGTGCGGATATCAGCTTAGTGAAGAGTACTTTTCCTTCCTTACAGATTGGAGCTTCTGTCCATTCTGTGGAAGAAGCACAACAGGCAATGCTAAGCAGAGCGGATTACCTGCTCTATGGAAATATCTATTCTACTTCTTCAAAGCGGGGTATGCCTGGCAGAGGTTTGGCAAGCTTAGAAAAAGTGGTTCAAACCGTCCCGATTCCCACTATTGCCATAGGAGGCATTACACCTGAACGCGTGTGTGAGGTTACGGGAACCGGAGCAAAAGGAGTCGCTGTCTTATCAGGTATCTTGCTTTCAAAAGATCCATTAGAGGCAGCCCGATCCTATTATAATCAATTACACAGGGGGTGAGGTAGCTTGATAAAACAGTATGATGCTTTGATTGTTGGTGGAGGGGTGATAGGCTGCTCCATTGCTTATCAAATGTCCAAAAGAGGAAAGAAAGTTCACCTGATAGAGAAGGATAGACTGGCAGGAAAAGCATCGCAAGCAGCTGCAGGCATGCTCGGCGTTCAAACCGAATTGAAGGGGAACGGCCCTTTGTATCATCTGGCGAAGGAGAGCCGTGATATGTATCCTTCTTTAGCAAGGGATTTGAAAGAGATCAGTGGAATGGACATTGAATATGTGGAAAATGGAATGATTAAGCTGGCGAGAACGGAGGAGGAAGCACAGGAGTTAGTAGAAACGGCTTCAATAGCATCACGAGGGGAACAAATTAGATGGCTTTCCCCCAACACTCTATTTTCCTATGAACCTCATCTTTCAAAAGATGTGGCAGGCGGATTATATATTCCGAAGGATGGGAACGTCTCAGCACCAAAGCTTACACAAGCCTTAGGGTCGGCTTCGAAAATGCAGGGTGCAGAAATCAGTGAATATACAGACGTGTATGATTTTATGAAAGAGAGAAACAAAATTACTGGAGTCAGGACGTCTAAAGGTGACTTTTATGCAGATGAAACGATTGTAGCTGGCGGTGCTTGGAGTCGATTCCTCTTGGATCGACTGGAAATGAAGTTCAAAAGTTTTCCAGTTAAGGGTGTATGCTTTTCCGTTAAAGTCCCTGGAAAAACAGTGGAGAGGACCATCTTTACAGAAGGCTGCTACATTGTTCCAAAAGCCGGGGGGCGTCTTTTAATCGGTGCAACAGAGCACCCCCATACCTTCGATGAAACGATTACCATAGGTGGATTAATGAGCCTTATGCATTTGGCCACATCCATCCTTCCGGAATTGGTTGATGCCAAGTGGGAAAAAGCTTGGGCCGGGATACGGCCTCAAACAGAACAAGGGGTGCCGTTTATGGGGAGAAGTGAGGAATGGAAGGGACTTTCCATTGCAACGGGGCATTATCGTAATGGTATACTCCTGGCGCCAATAACTGGGGTATTGATGGCAGATCTGATAGAGGGGAAGGAATCCCATCCCCTACTTTCATACGTAAGGAGATGAGAAGGTGGAATTACGAATTAACGGACAGCTGGTCACGGTGCCGGAATCAATTACAACAGTATTGGAATTGATTCATCATTTTAACCTGGAAAACCGAATGATCATCGTTGAACAGAACCAAACCATTCTTGAAAAACAAGAGCACAAGATCACCAAAGTGAAACATGGGGATATCTTAGAGTTAGTCCAATTTGTAGGAGGCGGTTGAAATGTTGAAAATCGGAAAGTACACATTCCATTCAAGACTTTTACTGGGAACGGGAAAATACCCTGATTTTGATATCCAGAAAAGAGCTGTCGAGGTTTCTGGTGCGGAAATTCTTACGTTCACGGTAAGGCGCATGAATATCTTTGAACCTGGTCAACCTAATTTCTTAGAAAAACTGAATCTTGAAAACTATTCATTATTACCGAATACTGCAGGGGCTAAATGTGCTCAGGAAGCTGTCCGACATGCACAATTGGCGAGAGCTTCAGGGCTCTGTGACATGATTAAGGTAGAAGTGATCGGATGTGATAAAACGCTTCTTCCCGATCCTGTCGAAACACTGAAAGCAACAGAAGAATTAATAAAGGAAGGCTTTACAGTGCTTCCCTATACTTCTGACGATGTTGTTCTTGCAAGGAGATTGGAAGAGTTGGGGGCCCATGCCATCATGCCGGGCGCTTCCCCTATAGGATCTGGACAGGGAATCATCAATCCTGTCAATCTCACTTTCATTATTGAGCAAACAAAGGTACCGGTCATTGTGGATGCCGGAATTGGTTCTCCCTCAGATGCAGCTCTTGCAATGGAACTCGGGGCTGATGCTGTATTACTCAATACAGCCGTTTCTTCTGCGAACGATCCCGTTATGATGGCGAATGCTATGAGACTTGCGATTGAAGGGGGACGATTCGGATATGAGGCTGGAAGAATTCCGAAGAAACGTTATGCAACAGCAAGCAGCCCAGTGGAGGGTATGAGTGTTTGATGGAAGATAGATATTCAAGACAAACGCTGTTTCACCCCATCGGATCAGAGGGACAAAAGTTAATAAGAAATAAACATGTGTTGCTGATCGGGGCGGGAGCACTGGGAACAGGCAATGCAGAAGCCTTGGTGCGTGCTGGTATCGGGAAGTTGACGGTTGTGGATCGTGATTATGTAGAATGGAGTAATTTACAACGTCAGCAGCTGTATAACGAGGAAGATGCAAGAAACCGCATCCCAAAAGCTGTAGCGGCAAAAAAAAGACTCCTAGCAATTAATTCAACTGTGAATATTGAAGAGCATATACTGGATGCCATGCCAGAAGAGATGTTGAGACTTGCCAAGAACGTAGATCTTATCATCGATGCAACGGATAACTTTGATACAAGAATGATCATAAATGATATCTCTCAAAGATATTCCATTCCTTGGATTTATGGTGCTTGTGTTGGAAGTTACGGAATATCATTCACTATTCTTCCCGGTATCACTCCCTGTCTTCAATGTTTGATCGACACTTTTCCAATCGGTGGAATGACCTGTGATACAGCGGGCATCATCAGTCCTGCCGTTTCCACAGTTGTGGCCTATCAAACTACTGAAGCATTAAAGATACTGGTAGAAGACATGGAGGCACTGGGTAATAAAGTGGTCTCGTTTGATTTATGGAAAAATGAGCATACTTCCCTGGATGTGAGCAAGCTGAAAAGGGATGGATGCCCTTCATGTGGAGAGCATCGTACATTCCCCAGTCTGAAATACGAAAATCAAACGAAAACAGCAGTCCTTTGTGGGAGGGATTCAGTTCAGATCCGTCCAGTTACAAAAACTGGCATCGATCTTAATGAACGATCAAAATCGTTAGAACTCCAGGGGAAACAAGTTGTTAGAAATCCATATTTGATTTCATTCGAGGTTGAATCTTATCGAATCGTACTCTTTCGTGATGGACGTACTCTCGTTCACGGAACAAAAGATATAAGGGAAGCAAAATCGGTATATCATCGTTATTTGGGATAAAGGGAGGAGAACAACATGATTCAAAAAGCATTGACGATTGCCGGATCTGACTGTGGCGGTGGGGCTGGGATCCAGGCAGATCTCAAGACGTTTCAGGAGCTGAATGTCTATGGAATGTCTGCCATCACAGCAGTGACGGCGCAAAATACTAGAGGTGTACAAGGTGTGTATCCATTATCAGCTGAGTCTGTCATTGATCAATTAACCTCGATTGCTGAAGATTTACCTCCCAAAGCCATCAAAACGGGCATGTTGGTGAACGAAGACATTATTTCTCATGTTGCCGACTTTGTTCGATTACACTCCTGGAAGAAGCTCGTTGTGGATCCTGTCATGATAGCAAAAGGGGGAGCAGCTTTATTGGAGAGGGAAGCCGTTAACGCTTTGAGCAATGAATTGATCCCCCTTGCGTTTGTGGTCACGCCGAACATTCCTGAAGCGGAGGCCATAACCGGGCATGAAATCCTCACTGAAGCTGACATTAAAAGAGCGGCTAAAATATTGTTCCAAATGGGGGCTAAACATGTGGTGATAAAAGGCGGGCATCAATCTCATGCTCAATCTAGTCAAGCGACTGACATCCTCTTTGATGGAAAAAGATTTTATGAGTTTAGCAGTCCGAGAGTCTTCACACCACATACTCACGGAACAGGTTGTACATTCTCTGCTGTGATTACAGCACAATTAGCAAAAGGACTTACGGTCAATGAGTCTGTCCAAACAGCCAAACAATTTATCACTGCCGCGATCAGTGACTCACTGGGCATTGGGAGTGAGCACGGACCAACGAATCATTGGGCGTACCATGCAGGTATGAATGCATGAATCTAAGAGAAAGTCTGCCGTTATATTTTGTGATGGGAAGCCCTAATTGTGAGAAGCATCCGGCAAATGTATTAGAGGAAGCCCTTTTAGGCGGAGTTACCATGTTTCAATTTCGTGAAAAAGGTATGGAAGCCTTAGAAGGTGATGCGAAAGTTGAGCTGGCTCATGAGCTGCAGCGTTTATGTCGTAAACACGGTATTCCTTTTATCGTGAATGATGATGTAGAGCTGGCTTTATTATTGAACGCTGATGGAGTACATATCGGTCAGGAGGATGAACCTATCGAAAAAGTCCGTCGGAAAATAGGAAATAGAATACTTGGTGTCTCCTCTCATGACGTGAATGAGGCAAGGTTAGCTATGGAGTCAGGGGCAGACTATCTTGGAGTTGGTCCAATGTTTCCTACCAATACGAAGAATGATTGTAGAGAGGTCAGTGGCCCTAAAATCATTCGATCAATTAGAACAAATGGTATCGATATCCCCCTTGTCGGGATCGGAGGCATTCATTCGAGAAATGCTTCTCAAGTGTTGGCAGCTGGTGCGGACGGTGTAGCAATCATTTCTGCGATTTCAAGACATCCCTTTCGTACGGAAAACTTAGCCCAAGTTGTTCATCAAAAGCTTTTACGATTGTAATCGATCCACCATAAAAAATAAAACCACTATAACAACATATCTCATACTCCCTCATCATACTATACAGTAGACCTCGGTCTAACTTGTATCATCATCAACGATAAGAGGGAGGGGTAAGAATGAATGTCTGGTTTGTTTTGTTAAACATTTTGGTGTTTCTTGTTCTCATTGGTGTATTACTTTATATGCAAAAGAAAAATGTTTCGTTTTCAAAACGGGTGTTTACCGCTCTGGGGCTCGGAATATTATTTGGTCTTGGATTACAGTGGGTATATGAAGCCGGGGATGAAAATGTCACACAATCGATTGAATGGTTTAACATCGTAGGAACCGGCTATATTAAACTACTGCAAATGATTGTCATGCCTTTAGTGTTTGTGTCGATTATATCAGCCTTTACTAAATTAAAACGGTCTCATAATTTAGGGAAGATCTCTGTGCTGATCATTGGATTGCTGGTAGGCACAACAGCCGTTGCTGCAGCTGTCGGGATTGCTACGACCGTGGCTTTTGATTTGGAAGCGATCCAGATTGATCAGGGAGAGGCAGAAGCGGCAAGGGGGGTTCAATTAGAGGAGAGAGCAACATCTTTAGAAGGTCAGAGTTATCCTCAAAAAATTCTCGAGCTTTTACCTGCGAATCCGTTCTTGGACTTTACCGGGCAAAGAGCAACCTCGACGATCGCTGTCGTGATTTTCGCTGCTTTTATCGGTATCGCTTACTTGGGGGCACAGCGCAAAGAGCCAGAGGCTGCTGAATTCTTCAAGAAGATCGTTGATTCCGTCTATGCTGTAGTGATGAGAATTGTGACTTTGGTGTTACGACTCACTCCATTCGGTGTGTTGGCCATCATGGCTAAAACAGTGGCATTAAGTAATTTTGATGCCATCATGAAGCTTGGAGAATTTGTTGGAGCATCCTATGTTGCCTTGATTATCATGTTTGCCATTCACTTAATCATGCTTACTCTTACTGGTTTAAATCCGGTCACTTATATGAAAAAAGTATTTCCTGTATTAGCATTTGCTTTTACGTCGAGATCCAGCGCCGGAACACTTCCGCTTAACATTCAAACACAAAAGAATAAATTGGGGGTTTCAGAAGGGGTTGCCAACTTCTCGGGATCATTCGGATTATCCATCGGTCAGAACGGTTGTGCAGGTGTGTATCCTGCCATGCTTGCAGTGATGATTGCGCCGACAGTCGGAATCAATCCATTAACTCCTTCCTTTATTCTTACGCTCATCGTAGTGGTGGCAATTAGCTCCTTCGGTGTTGCAGGCGTCGGAGGCGGTGCTACATTTGCGGCTATCCTGGTTCTATCCGCCATGGACCTTCCTGTAGCGTTAGCGGGTCTTTTGATTTCTGTTGAACCTTTGATTGACATGGGGCGTACAGCAGTTAACGTGAGTGGTGCGATGACATCCGGGGTGATAACAAGTAAAGTGACAGGGGATTTGGATAGCGAAACGTATAACAAAGAAATCATTGAAGCAGAAGCGTAAACAAGTGGGCTGGCTCATTCATATATGAGTCAGTTTTTCTTTTGTATGAAAATAAATTTAGGTATTTCCAGTGATTATGATTGAAAATTCAGACTATATTCTTTACTATAGAATTAAACATACCGACCGGTTAGTATCTAAGGTGTGTGAATGAAATGCTGTAAAAGATGAGGAGGCACGAACATGCATGTGAATGAATTATTTGATTTATCAGGTAAAGTTGCCCTTGTGACTGGAGGAGGCAGGGGGCTCGGAAAACAAATCGCGACAGGGTTTGCTGAGGCGGGGGCAAACGTTGTAGTATGCTCGAGAAACGTTGAAGCATGTGAAGACGTGAAGAAGGAACTAGAAGAAATAGGTGTCCAGTCACTGGCATTGAAATGTGATGTCACTAATCCTGAAGATGTACAGCACGTTGTAGATGAAGCTAAGAAGGTGTTCGGCCGCATTGATATTTTAGTGAATAACAGTGGTGCATCCTGGGGGGCACCTGCAGAAGAAATGCCTCTTGATGCCTGGCATAAAGTTCTCAATGTGAATGTAAACGGTACTTTTATTATGTCACAGGCAGTGGGAAAATTAATGATCGAGCAACAGGGAGGAAAAATCATTAATATTGCTTCCGTAGCAGGTCTTCAAGGTACAGACCCACGTTATATGGATGCCATTGGCTATAGCACCAGTAAAGCAGCGGTCATCAATTTCACGAAGGATCTAGCAGTGAAATGGGGATCCCGCGGAATTCATGTTAATGCAATTGCACCGGGATTCTTTCCAACAAAAATGTCAAAAGGAATTCTATCTCATGCAGGGGAAGCCATTTTAAACGGAACACCATTAAATCGATTTGGTACCGAAGATGATTTAAAAGGAGCGGCACTTTTCCTGGCGGCTCGCGCATCTGACTTTGTCACTGGTTCAGTTCTCGTCGTGGACGGTGGATCCTCAGCGATGTAACCGAGTGAGAAGTATTACATGTTGTGGTTAAGAAAGGATGGATGTAATGGATTTCTCCTATTCTCCAAAAGTACAAGAATATCAAAATAGAATATCCCGTTTTATGGAAGAATACGTGTACCCGAATGAATCGCTCTATGAAAATCAGCTCAATCAGCAAGAAACCCGCTGGAGTGGGGTTCCTACAATCATGGAAGAATTAAAAGCTGAAGCGAAGAAACAGGGATTATGGAACCTATTTCTTCCTCAAAGCGAGTATGGGGCCGGGCTCAATAATGTAGAATACGCCCCTCTTTGTGAAATCATGGGGAGATCTCTGATCGGCCCTGAAGTGTTTAATTGCAATGCACCTGATACAGGGAATATGGAAGTGTTGGAACGTTATGGGACTCCCACTCAAAAACAACAGTATCTTATCCCACTTCTAAATGGTGATATCCGTTCTTGTTTCTCTATGACTGAGCCTGATGTCGCGTCTTCCGATGCAACGAATATAAAGGCGAGTATCATCCGGGATGGAGACGAATACATCATTAACGCGAAGAAATGGTGGTCATCAGGCGCCGGTGACCCTCGGTGCAGCTTTTCAATTTTGATGGGGAAAACTGATCCAGAAGCGAGTCGTCATGAACAGCAATCAATGATTATCATCCCACTTAATGCACCAGGTGTGAAAATTGAACGTATGCTTCCTGTGTTCGGTTACGATCATGCCCCTCATGGTCATGGTGAAATCACCTTTACCGATGTAAGAGTTCCTCAAGAAAATATGATCTGGGGTGAAGGAAAAGGTTTCGCTATTGCTCAAGGAAGGTTGGGACCGGGGCGAATTCATCATTGCATGAGATTGATCGGTGCAGCAGAGCGGGCACTTGAAGAATTATGTAAGCGTGTTCAGGATCGTGATGCATTTGGAATGGCATTGGCAAGTCAAGGGGTCGTAAGAGAATGGATTGCGAATTCAAGAATTGAAATAGAACAAGCCCGTCTTCTTACGATGAAAGCAGCCTACATGATGGATACAGTCGGCAATAAAGCAGCAAAACAGGAAATCGCCATGATTAAAGTGGTGGCTCCTTCTATGGCTTTACGTGTGATTGACCGGGCCATTCAAGCGTTCGGGGCAGCAGGAGTATCGGATGATTACACGTTGGCAGCTCAATGGGCAAGTGCCCGTACTCTGCGACTTGCTGATGGACCTGATGAAGTACACCGTGCTCAATTGGCAAAATTGGAATTGAGAAAACACGAAAAAGCTTCTCCTGTAGAGAGCTAGGAAGAGAGTTGGATGATGATGAGATTTCAAGGGAAAGTTTCCGTTATTACAGGAGGGGGCGGAGGAATTGGGCGCGCTACAGCACTAAGGTTCTCAAAAGAAGGTGCTGCTGTGGTCGTAGCAGATCTGGATGATGCAAGTGGTGAAGAAACGGTCAGACTCATTCACGAAAAAAGAGGAAGTGCACTTTTTGTCAAGACGAATGTGCGGGAAAGTGAAAGCATTCAATCCCTCGTACATACAACGGTGGAACATTTCGGAGGTTTCGATATCCTTATCAATAATGCAGGAATCGGCCAGTCGGAAGTCAGGAGTATTGATCTGGACGAAAACGAATGGGATGCCGTATTGGATACAAACCTAAAGAGCATTTTTCTGGGAATGAAGTATGCTGTACCTGAATTGATGAAAAAAGATGGTGTAATTGTGAATGTATCGAGCCTTCTCGGTTTAAAGGGCCGCAAATACGTGTCAGCCTACAATTCGGCTAAAGGTGGTGTCATACTACTGACACAAAATGCTGCCCTGGAATATGGAAAGGATAATATTCGAGTGAATGCAGTAGCGCCTGGGGTTATTGATACAAACATCATCAATGGTTGGAAGAAAGATGAGAGGAAATGGTCGGTTATCTCTCAATCAAATGCTCTAAGACGGATTGGAAATCCAGAAGAAGTCGCATCAGCGATTCTGTTTTTAGCTTCTGAAGAGGCGTCCTTTATAACCGGTGCCACACTATCTGTTGATGGTGGAGGATTAATCTTTTAAGGTACATGCAGAATTAGTATATGAGTAATCTGAAATGGAAGGAATGATTTTATGACAACTAAATCTTGGCTCAGTCATTACCCTGAAGCGTATGAGACTGAAATTCCTGCGGTTGATTTTTCAATACCAGAAATGCTTCGACATACCGTTTCTTCATTCCCGGATCATCCATGTATTAGCTTTTATCAAAAACGGATAACGTATGGTGAACTTCAAGGTGCCGTCTCCATGCTTGCTTCATCCTTTCAACATATTGGATTGAAGAAAGGAGACAGGGTGGCGATCATGCTCCCGAACTGTCCGCAATATGTGATCTCTTATTATGGAATCCTTACATTCGGGGGAATTGTCACACAGGTGAATCCGATGTCAGTTGAAAGGGAATTAATCCATCTGCTAAATGACTCGGGAGCTGAGACAATCGTTGTATTGGACCGTTTTTATCATATGGTCAAATCCATACAACAGGAAACAGAGATCAAGACGATTATCATAGTCAGCCTCCAGGGGGAAAACAGTGCTTCGGACTACACCTATGATGAATTTTTAATGGTGGGGGATGGTGAAGTATCCCAGGTGTCGATCAAACCTGAAGAAGACGTGGCAGTCCTTCAATATACGGGAGGGACTACCGGTGTATCCAAGGGAGTCATGCTCACTCATAAAAACATTCTTTCAAATGTCATTCAAAGTCAACTTTTCTTTAAAGACAGCATCGAAACTGGGAAAGAAAGAAGCATGAGTGTGATTCCGTTCTTTCATGTATTTGGGATGAATTCCTGTATGAACTTTGCGGTCTATTCAGCAAATGAAATGATCTTGCTTCCAAGATTTGAATTGACAGAAGTGTTAACAACGATTAAGAATGAACAGCCCACCCTGTTTCCAGGTGTGCCGACTATGTACGTTGCGATCACCAATCATCGCCACGCAGAAGAGTACGGCATTGATTCAATAAAGATTTGTAATAGTGGAAGCGCCCCAATGCCAGTTGAGTTATTGAATCAATTCGAAAAGAAAACAGGAGCAAAAATATTAGAGGGATACGGATTATCAGAGGCTTCACCGACGACTCATTGCAACCCCGCTTTTGCACAAAGAAAGCCGGGAACCGTCGGAATTGGATTCCCATCCACAGACTATAAGGTAGTCGATTTAGCAACTGGCACTAAGGAGGTCCCTTTAGGCGATGTGGGTGAACTCATTATTAAAGGCCCTCAAGTCATGAAAGGCTACTGGAATTTACCTGAAGAGACTGCTCACGCCCTTCGAGATGGTTGGCTTTACACGGGAGACATCGCCCGAATGGATGAAGAAGGTTATATATCGATCGTGGACAGAAAGAAAGATCTGATTATTGCATCAGGATACAATGTGTATCCCCGGGAAGTTGAAGAAATCATTTACGAGCATTCAAGCGTACAGGAAGCTGTCGTAATAGGTGTGCCGGACTCTTATAGAGGCGAAACGGTTAAGGCAGTGATCGTCTTAAAGACAGGAGAACAGGCAACTGAAAAAGAATTGGTTCATTTCTGTGAGGAGAACATGTCATCATTCAAAGTTCCAAAAATCATTGAGTTTCGTGATGAGCTTCCAAAGACGAGTGTTGGGAAAATATTACGAAGAGCTCTGCGTGAAAGCGTGAGGTAATATGATATAATTCAGGTGATATTTGCAGAATGAGAGGATTTCAGATGAAAGAAAAACTTACAGAACATGCTGTACGCTTATTTGATGAAAAAGGGTTTACTGTAACTTCCATCCAGGACATCGTAGAGTCCATTGGTGTAACGAAAGGGACATTTTATTACTATTTTTCCAGTAAGGAAGAGCTGTTAAAGGAAATTCACATGCGCTATATTGATGGCTTATTATCTAAACAGGAAAGAGTTCTTGGCGATGAGCGGAAGAGCTACATGGAAAAACTTTATGATATTGTCCATCTTTCCATTCTGGACATTAAAGAGCAAGGAGCCAGTGCGAAAGTGTTTTTTAGAGAAATGAGACACTTGAGCAAGGAAAGTCTGGATGCCATTGAGCCTAAGCGGGATATGTATCGCTATAATATTGAAACTCTCCTGAAAGAAGGTAGGAAGAACGGAGACTTTCATGAGGACTTTGACGTTTCGATTGTAGCTTTTGGAATTCTCGGTATGATGAATTGGAGCTATCAATGGTATAAGCCTGATGGTGCGAAATCCGATCAAGAAATTGCCCGGACTTTTGTCGATATGGTATTAAAAGGGATTGAGACAGAGTAAAGGGGAAATCATCTAAAGGATTTCCTTTGAATCAACATACCAACTGGTTAGTATTTATATAAGGAGGTGGGGACTAATGGAAACCATTACGGTAACGAGTAGATTTTGCGAAACGGATGCATTAGGTCATATCAACAATACAACTTATTTTGTTTATTTAGAAGAAGCAAGAATTAAATTCTTTCAATCACTCGGATTTGATATGGATGTGAAAGACTGGCGTTTTATTCTGGCCTCTACCAAATGCGACTTTGTATCACAAGGGTATTTTAATCAAGAGCTGAAAATCACCACCTATCTATCAAAAATTGGATCAAAGAGCTTTCAGTTAGAGCATGATATCTTATGTGCGAACACCCATCAATTGATCGCAAAGGGAAATGCGGTTATCGTTTATTTTGATTTCCTTGAGCAGCAAAGCAAAATGATCCCTGAGTTGTTAAAGGCGCAGTTAAACACTCATCTGCACTCGGAAAAAACTGAATATTCTTAATGTTGGAGGGGTAAGATGTCTGAAAAAACAGGGTATGAAACGGTATCGGTGCGAGAAGGAGAAGAGCTGAATGCCACCAATCTAAAAAGCTTTTTGAATGAGCATTTCCCTCACCACCTTCATGAAGAGCTCTCAATTAAACAATTTTCTGCGGGACACTCAAATCTTACGTATCTACTTAAAATGGGTGAATGGGAAGGTGTACTGAGACGCCCTCCATTAGGACCGGTCGCACCGAAGGCCCACGATATGAAAAGAGAATATAGGATCCTTTCAGAAATTCAACCATTATTCGGGGTTACACCGGAGCCATATGTATTTTCTGCTGATGAAAGGATCGTAGGCAGCCCATTTTTTATCATGGAGAGAAAAAAGGGTGAAGTATTTGATACATCATTTCCCCCGCATCTCCATGTGACACCAGATGTGTGCAGGAAAATATCGGAGGAAATGGTTTCTAAACTGGTTGAACTTCATTCCATTGATCACCGAAAAACAACTCTTCATGAAATCAGCAAGCCCGAACATTTTATGGAAAGACAAGTATACGGGTGGATCAAACGTTACGAGCGTGCCAAAACAAGTGAGATCCGCGAAGTCGATCAGCTGACAAACTGGTTGATAAAGAATGTTCCAGCTAATGCTGAATCGACCATCATTCATTATGATTTTAAATTAAACAATGCCATGTTTTCTTCTGACCTGAAATCAATGGTGGGGTTATTTGACTGGGAGATGGCGACCGTTGGCGATCCTCTTGCAGATTTAGGTGTCGCTATGGGGTATTGGATACAGAATGATGATCCAGAGTTATTAAAATTCGGTCTTGGGAAGCCTCCAGTAACGATCATGGACGGTTTTTACAGCAGAAGGCAATTTATCGAAGAATATGCCAGGAAAAGCAACAGAGACGTGAACAATATCCATTTTTATTTATCTTTTGCATATTTTAAGCTCGCCGTCATTGTGCAACAAATCTATTACCGCTTTAAGATGGGGCAAACGAGAGATTCACGATTTTATCAATTTGATCGGTTTGCGAAATCGTTGATCACCCTGGGGAATCAAGCTGCATTAGGTCGCCAGGAATAAAGACAAGGAGATGAACAAAAACGATGAAATCCTCTTTATTACTAGAAACCACTGACCGGGTACTGACATTGACATTAAACAGACCGGATAGCTTGAATTCCTTTGATGAGAACATGCTTACGGGAATCGTTGAAGCACTAAAGCAGGCAGATCATAATCAGGAAATCAGAGCCATTGTGATTCGCGGTGCCGGGAGGGCATTTTCTGCAGGCGGCGACGTGAAAACGATGGGGAGCGCGACATCAACAGAAGTCTATGAACATATCGGGATATTAAATACATGCATTAAAGCGATAAAAGAAATAGAAAAACCGGTCATCGCCTCGGTACACGGTTTTGCAGCAGGTGCCGGATTTAATCTTGCCCTGGCCTGCGATTTGATTATCGCTTCAGAAGATAGTCAATTTGCTTTAAGCTTCTCTAAAGTAGGTCTTATTTCCGATGGAGGAGGGTCGTATTTTCTTCCACGCATCATCGGTCCTCATTTAGCGAAAGAATTCTTCTTTTCAGGAGAACCTGTGACTGCAGGAAGACTATTTGACTTAGGTGTGCTAAACCGTATTGTCCCATCTGAAAACCTTGATGAGGAAACAACTGATTGGGCTGTAGAGTTAGCCTCGGGGCCAAGTAAAGCATATGGAATGATGAAGAAAATGATTGATCGTTCATTCACCTTATCATTGGATGAGATACTCGAACAAGAACGTATCACACAAACATTGTTGATTTCAACTGAAGATCATGCTGAGGGAGTTTCAGCATTTAAAGACAAAAGAAGGCCAACTTTTACGGGAAAATAGGAGGAATCAGGATGAAAGCCATTCAGTTCAGAGAGTTTGGAAGCCCTAATGTATTAGAAAATGTGGATATAGATGTTCCTGCACCACGAGGGAGAGAAGTCCTCATTGAAGTTCAAGCATCAGCAGTCAATTATGCTGATACAGCAAGACGGGAAGGGCAATATGTGGTAAAAACTCAACTACCATATATCCCGGGTTCTGAAGTGGCGGGAATCGTCACGGAAGTGGGAGAAGATGTGACGAGAGTAAGAAAGGGAGACCGTGTTGTAGCCATGATGGATTCCGGAGGTTATGCAGAATTTGCCCTTACAGATGAGCGTTCGGTGATCCCGCTCCCATATGGATTGGATTTCAAAGAAGCGGCCGCCATACCTGTTCAAGGATTAAGTGCCTATCATATATTAAAAACCTTGGGTAGGTTGCAGCAGGGAGAAACCGTCCTCATTCATGCAGCGGCTGGTGGCGTTGGGTTGCTTGCCGTCCAACTGGCAAAACGTTTTGGAGCAGGTAAGATCATCGCTACGGCAAGTACAGAAGAAAAATTACGTCTTGCTGGGGACATGGGGGCAGACGTATTAGTCAACTACACTTTAGATGGCTGGGAAGCAGATGTCTTAGAAGCAACAAATGGAAAGGGTGTAAATCTGGCATTGGAGATGGCTGGCGGTGATATTTTCTATAAAACGTTAAAATGTCTCGATTATTTCGGAAGAATGGTCATATACGGAGTAGCAAGCGGGGAGCAGAGCAGATTTTATCCTTCTTCTTTGATGGCAAAGAATCAGTCTGTTATTGGGTTCTTCCTGCCTCCTCTTATGAGAGATGCTGAACTAACGCAGAAAACCCTTCATGAAATCTTTCATTATGTCGCGTCCGGGGAATTGAAAGTAACGGTTGGTCATGTATTTCCTTTAAAGGATGCAGCTAGGGTTCATACACTCATGCAAGCAAGAAAAACGGTAGGAAAGGTAATCCTGCAGCCATAAGACTAGCTGGTTAGTATACGATCCATCTTATAGGGGGGAATCTGGATGAACTTAAGGTTAACAGATGAACAAAGGATGATCCAAAAAACGATTCGTAAATTTGTTGAGAGAGAACTAATACCATTAGAAAATGAAGTGCTAAGAAATGAACGGGAAGGAAAACCAAGTCTTTCCCCGGAGAAAAGAAATGAGCTGCAGTTAAAAGCAAAGGAAGCGGGGTTCTGGGGGATCAATACACCTGAAGAGTACGGCGGAGCGGATCTCGGGCAAATGATGATGGCCATTGTTTATATGGAAATCTCCAAAACTTTTGTGCCTTTCAGTTTCGGTGGTTATGCAGATAACATCCTATACTATGCTAACGAAGAACAGAAAAAAACCTATTTGCTTCCCACGATAAACGGAGAGAAAAAGTCCTGCTTCGCCATGACGGAACCGGGAGCCGGGTCCGATACCCAAAACATCCGGATGACCGCAGTGAAGGATGGGAATGAGTGGGTGTTAAATGGTGAAAAAACTTTTATTACGGGCGGAAATGAAGCAGACTTTGTCATGGTCATGGCGGTGACTGATAAGGAAAAGCATCGTAGAACGGGCCGGGACGGAGTAACCTGTTTTATTGCTGATCGAAGCATGGGTTGGACATCTGAATACATTCATACCATGGGGGAATGGGGACCTGCCAGTCTGTTTTTTGATGATGTGCGTGTGCCTGAAGAAAATATTCTGGGTGAAATCGATGGTGGCTACAATCTTGGCCTGGAATGGATCGGGTTCGCACGCTGGATTGTGGGTGCACAAGCGGTAGGCGCAGCAGAACGTTTACTGCAAATGGCGATTGATTATTCCAAGGAAAGAGAGACATTTGGAAAGCCAATAGCGGATCGACAGGCGATTCAATGGCAGATCGCTGATTCTGCCGTGGAAATCGAAGCTGCCAGATGGCTTGTGCTAAATGCAGCATTCACACTGGATCAAGGAGAAGATAATCGCCATGTTGCATCGATTGCCAAGCTGTACGGATCCAACATGGGCAATCGGGTAGTGGATCGGGTCCTTCAAATTCACGGAGGGATGGGCTACACAAGAGAGCTTCCCATCGAACGCTGGTACCGTGAAGCAAGGTTGTGGCGGATTTATGATGGTACTGATGAAATTCAAAAACTGATCATCTCACGGAATCTATTAAAAGGGCATGTGAAAGTGGGCCAATTTGTTTAAAGGGATAGGGAGGAAATGTGAATGGGTGAAAGATTCAGAGGGAAAGTAGCTTTAGTAACAGGCGGGAGCAGGGGGATCGGTAAAGCGATAGCCAAGCTTTTTGCTCTAGAAGGGGCAAGAGTTGCCATCCTTGACGTGAATGAAAAAGCACTTTTGGAAGTCAGTGAGGAATTGAGCGAATATGAACTATATACAAAGGTTGCGAATGTAGTAGAATCCCAGGAGGTAGAAGAGGCCATAAACGAAGTCTTTGAAACTTTCGGCTCCGTTGATATTGTCGTCAACAATGCAGGAGTCATCAGAGATAACCTGCTGTTTAAAATGACTGATACAGATTGGCAAACGGTCATGGATGTGCATTTGAAAGGATCATTTAACGTAGCGAAAGCAGCGCAAGGATATATGGTGAAGAACGGGTATGGCCGAATTATTAATATCTCTTCTACCTCTGCACTCGGTAACCGGGGACAGGCAAATTACGCTACGGCTAAAGCAGGTCTTCAAGGTTTAACGAAAACTCTAGCTATAGAGCTTGGTCCTCTGGGTATTACGACCAATGCTGTCGCCCCAGGATTTATCGAAACGGAAATGACTAGAGAAACGGCAAAACGGATCGGAATAACCTTTGAACAACTGGTGGAAGCGAGTCTTCAAGGCATTCCGGTAGGAAGAAGCGGGCAACCGGAAGATATAGCGAATGCAGTGGCGTTTTTTGCGGATGAAAGATCGTCATTCGTTAATGGACAAATCCTCTACGTAGCTGGAGGGCCTAAAGCCTAATGGGAGAAAGAGGTGAAGGATATGTTTCAATCTTATATCGGTAAACGCTCAACTTCCATAGAAAATTGTGTGGAAAAAGGGGCGGTTCATAAGTTTGCCGAAGCCATCGGTGATCCACATCCCATATATGTGGATGAAGAAGCAGGAAAAAGGTCCAGATACAGGGGGAATATTGCTCCCCCTACTTTTCCACGAGTGTTCGACTATGGAACGATTGAAGGTTTTCATTTACCTAACGTCGGATTAATTCATGGGGAACAATCTTTTCATTATGAAAGGCCATTGAAGGTCGGGGAATGTATTCAGTGTTATACAGAGATAAAAGATTACTATGAGCGGAAAGGGTCGGGTGGAACACTTGGCTTTCTTGTAATAGAAGATATCGGTGAAGACTCAGGAGGCAGTAGGATTTTCACCTCCGAAGCGATCGTCATTATCACTGAAGCGGTCAGAGAGAGGTTGGGAAAATGACTAAACTATCATCCTTTAATATAGGTGAAACGCTTCCCATTGTTGAGTTAGCTCCAGTCTCAAGAATCGACTTAATCAAATACGCAGGCGCATCCGGGGATTATAACCCCATTCATACGATCGATGATGAGGCACATACATTGGGTCTTCCAGGTGTCATTGCCCATGGCATGTGGTCAATGGGTAATGTCTCCAAGCTTTTTAGTGATCATTATGAAGAAGGATTTATCAAAGAGTATACCGTCCGCTTTAAAGGGATGGTTTTTTTGGACGACGTCATTACATTGATTGCAGAAGTATCAGAAATACAGGATGATCATTTGCATTTTAAAGTTTTTGCCGTCAATCAGGACCAGAAGAAAGTGATTGACGGTAAATTGATATTTCAATTATATTGATCATTCTTGTAAAAATAGTGTCCTATAGCTTTCATAAAGCGAATAGAAATAAAGAGAATGAAGGATTTCCAAGAAAAATAAGTCAAAAGACTTAAATCCGATAGAAAAACTCGGGTTGACTTCCCGGCAGAATGTGATATTATTTAGAATATTAAAATTAATAACTCTTATCCAGAGTGGTGGAGGGATCTGGCCCCGCGAAGCCCAGCAACCTACGTTATGTAAGGTGCTAATTCCAGCAAAATGTGAAGTCATTTTGGAAGATAAGGTATTCTTACCTGAACAACTTTCCAAAATGGAAGGTTGTTTTTTTCATTCATGATTTTTCTGGATAAGATGAAAATTGGGGGAATCATGTGACTAAAGAAAATAATCAAGAAGCACAGTATGATGTAGTAGTGGAGAAGATCACTTCGATGTTGAAGACGATGAGTTTCGGGTCAATTACCATTGTGGTTCAGGACGGTAAAGTCATTCAATTGGAGAAAAACGAGAAAGTGCGAATTAAATAAGCTGACTAGACAAACTAGAGGCGCATAACACAGATAAAGGAAATCCCTATATCTTGTTATCGCCTCTTTTTGTTTGGATGAGCGGGAAAGGGGTGTATCATGTTAACCTATCAAACTTGGAAAAAACCATCAGTCCAATTTGAAATTGATCCGGTCTATAAAGGAGCGGTAAACGTACTTGAGTGGACGTATGATCATTATGGTGAAAGTGTCGTATATGCATGCAGTTTTGGAATAGAAGGGATCGTATTAATCGACCTCCTAACCAAAGTACAACCTGAAGCAACCATAGTATTTCTTGATACAGGTGTTCATTTCAAAGAAACCTACGAAACGATTGAAAAGGTGAAGGAAAAGTATCCGGGTATCACCATTCATATGAAAAAGCCTGAATTGACGATCCAAGAGCAAGAAGAAACATATGGTGATAAGTTGTGGGAGCGAAATCCGAACCAATGCTGTCAAATTCGAAAGCTCGATCCTTTAAAAGAAACCTTATCCAAAGGAAATGCCTGGATTTCAGGATTAAGAAGGGAGCAATCACCGACAAGGAGTCAGGTTGAATTCATCAATAAAGATGATAAGTTTCAATCGGTCAAGATTTGCCCTTTGATTCACTGGACCTGGAAAGAGATTTGGAGGTATGTCCATAAACATAACCTATCCTATAATCCACTTCATGATCAGGGGTATCCAAGTATCGGATGCTTTCATTGCACAACGAAAGCCATAGACATCAATGATCTCCGCTCCGGAAGATGGAAAGGAAAAGGGAAAACCGAATGCGGTCTTCATTAAAAGGGGTGACATTCTTTGATTGAAGTATTCGCCCTGATCATAAGTTTGTTTTTCGCTATGAACATTGGTGCTAGTGGAGCGGCAGCATCGATGGGTGTTGCGTATGGTGCAGGAGCCATAAAGAACATCAGGGTTGCATTATGGATCTGCGCAGCAGGTGTCCTGAGCGGGGCGGTATTAGGTGGAGGAGAAGTAGTTAAAACCATAAGTTCAGGGATTATCCCTCAACATGTACTCTCCATCAAAATCGTGGTCATCATATTGTTATCCGCCACCATCTCCTTGTTTCTGGCAAATGTGATCGGGATCCCGCTGTCTACAAGTGAAGTAACGGTCGGAGCGGTTGTAGGAGTGGGAGTCGCATATCAAGTTCTTTATGTGAAATCACTCTTAACGATCATGTCATTCTGGGTGATTGTCCCGGTCATTGCCTTCGGAGTTACGTGGGTATTCGGTATAGGTTTAGTAAAGCTTGAAAAGCGCGGTTTCCATTTTGAAAAAAAGTGGCTTGCATACCTTTTGATCATCGCTGGGTTCTTTGAAGCCTTTTCGGCAGGGATGAATAATGTAGCCAACGCCGTCGGTCCATTAGTGGGTGCGGGCTTAATGTCTCCCTCGCGGGGGATTTGGCTGGGAGGTTTATTCGTTGCCCTCGGAGCTGTCTTACTGGGGAAAAAAGTAGTGGAAACAAACGGGAAAAAAATTACACAATATTCAAAAGCCGAAGGAATTGTCATTTCCTCTACAGGAGCGATCCTTGTGATGGTGAGCTCACTGTATGGATTACCGATCCCGCTGACTCAGGTTACTTCGTCCTCTATCATTGGCCTCGGGATGGCGAAGAACGGCAAACATATGCTGCAAAAGAAAATTGTCAAAAAAATCGTCAAAATATGGGTGGTATCCCCTTTGATTTCACTCAGTATTTCATATTTTTTAGTAAAGCTCGTGATCGATAGCGATATGTATTCGATCGTGGTTCCAATAAGCGTCATTATCGCAACTGTGGGAGCATTATCCCTTATGCGTGTGATCAATGAAGAAAGGCGATCCGTTCACGAAGACGGAGGCGGAATTTAATCTTAATTCCGATTAAAACTATATGTTAAGGAGGATAAATGATGAGTTTACAGCCCCACGGAGGAAAACTAGTTCAATCATATTTACCAGAAGAATCTTATGAGGATATTCTCTATGAAATCCCTTTAGACGAAACCGCGTTAAGTGATTTGGAACTCATTGGAATAGGTGCTTACAGCCCTATAAATGGATTCTTGACCGAAGTAGATTATCACCAGGTGGTGGAAACATTACGATTGCGAAACGGCAATGTATGGAGTATCCCGATTACCCTGCCCATAGCAAAAGAAAAAGCAGGAGTCGTAAAGAAAGGCTTAAAGAGCCGTCTTGTTTATAAGGGAGAAACCTATGGACTCATTGAAGTAGAGGATATTTATGAACCGGATAAACAGAAAGAAGCTCTTCTCGTATACGGAACGACCGACGCGGATCATCCAGGTGTCAAGAAATTATTCCAACGGGGAGATGTGTACGTAGGTGGGAAAATCAGTCTTATTAAACGTCTTTCCAAACCTTTCACCGAGTATACATTTGACCCAAGTGAAACCAGAAAGTTGTTTAAGGAAAAGGGATGGAAAACGATTGTCGGATTTCAAACGAGAAATCCTGTTCACAGGGCCCATGAGTATATTCAGAAAACGGCATTGGAGACCGTGGATGCACTCTTCTTAAATCCCTTGGTTGGCGAAACAAAGGCGGATGATATCTCAGCGGGCATCAGAATGGAGAGTTATGAAGTTCTGTTACAGAACTATTACCCTAAAGATCGTGTGTTTTTAGGAGTCTTCCCTGCTGCCATGAGGTACGCGGGTCCAAGGGAAGCCATCTTCCATGCACTGGTACGAAAAAATTATGGATGCACGCATTTTATCGTCGGGAGAGATCATGCAGGTGTTGGCGATTATTATGGTACCTATGATGCGCAGAAAATATTTGATCAGTTCAGTGAAAGTGAGATAGGGATTACCCCTCTCCGCTTCGAACATAGTTTTTACTGTGAGAGGTGCGAAGGGATGGCGACTACGAAAACATGTCCTCATGATAAGAACGATCACGTTATTTTGTCAGGGACAAAAGTAAGAGGGATGCTCCGCAACGGGGAAGTTCCCCCTTCAACGTTCAGTCGCCCTGAAGTGATCGAAGTGTTAATTAGAGGTCTAAAACAAGAAGCTGGACAAACGACTTAAGGAGGGTACGGGGTTGAATGAAAAAACAGAAAACATCGTATGGCATGAAACCGCAGTAACGAAACAGGAGAGACGAAAAAAAAATGGACATCAAAGCTTTATTTTATGGTTCACGGGTTTATCCGCTTCAGGGAAATCGAGTGTCGCCAATGCATTGTCTCACTCCCTTTTCCAACAAGGGAAACAAGTCTATGTTCTGGACGGAGATAATGTCCGTCATGGATTAAATCATGATTTGGGATTCAAGGAAGAAGATCGTAAGGAGAATATCCGGAGAATCGGTGAGGTGTCCAAACTTTTCATCGATAGCGGACAAATTGTGCTGACGGCCTTTATTTCACCTTACAGGGAAGACCGTGCTCTCGTACGAAATTTAGTGGAAACTGATGAATTTATCGAAGTATATGTGCATTGTTCGTTAGAAGAATGTGAAAAACGTGATCCAAAAGGATTGTACAAAAAAGCCCGTAAAGAGGAAATCACTCATTTCACAGGAATCAGTGCTCCTTATGAGGAACCTGAAAAACCGGAAGTGGTACTGGATACAGAAAAACATTCAATTGAAGAATGCGTGGAGTACTTACTAACTGTATTGAATCAAAAACAGCTTATATAGGGGGAGAAAAGCATGGCATATTCAAAATCATGGGAGTCAAATGAAAAATTGAATAAAACGGAACAATGGAAATTGGAAAAAGACGGGTTGTCTATCTTTGAAGATATCCCATACTATGCGGAAAAGGGATTCTCTTCGATTCCGAAAGAAGAGTGGGATAAGTTTAAATGGGCAGGTTTGTATTTACAAAGACCAAAGGAAGACGGCTATTTCATGATGAGAGTGAACGTCCCGTCGGGCATCCTGACCTATGAACAGGCACGGGAACTTGCTGCCATTTGTAAAGAGTATGGAAGAGACGTCTATGACATCACCACCCGCCAGGCGATCCAATTTCACTGGTTGAAGATTGAACAGATTCCCGACATATTTAATCGTCTGGAGAAGGTCGGATTGTCTTCTGCCGGTGCATGTGGTGATATCACACGTAATATCGTCGGGAATCCCCTGGCAGGAATCGACCCTGATGAACTTTTCGATACAAGGAGCATTGTGAAAGACGTATATGATTTCTTCCAGCACAACGAAGATTTTTCAAATTTACCTCGAAAATATAAAGTAGCAATCTCCGCAAATATCAAGAATGCGTCGAATGCTGAAATCAATTGTGTTTCCTTTGTTCCGGCAAAAAAGCTGATAGACGGTAAAGAAGAAGTCGGCTTCCATCTGAAGGTTGGTGGAGGATTGGCCGCAAGACCATTCCTCGCCCAAGAGTTGGATGTATTTATCCTTCCTCACCAAGTGAAGGAAGTTGCGATAGCCGTCACCACGATTTTTCGCGACTTCGGTTATCGGGAAAAAAGACATATGGCCCGGTTGAAATTCTTAATGGCAGATTGGGGTCCAGAGAAATTCAAGGAAACGCTATTACAGTATGTTGAGCTTTTACCTGCGGGAGTGGATGCCGTGGAAGGTTGGAATGCGGGATATTTCTACGGAGTACATCCACAGAAACAGGAGGGACTCAATTATGTGGGGCTGAATGTACCGGTTGGGCGCTTAAATTCTGATGAAGTATATGAGCTTGCGAAGATTTCCAAGAAATACGGTAATGGAGAACTGAGAAACTGTAACTCTCAAAATCTCATCATTCCAAATATACCAGATGAACACGTTGATGCTTTGCTTTCTGAGAAAATCTTTGATCGCATTTCAACAAGTCCCCTATCCTTCATCGGATATTCCGTATCATGCACAGGAATCGAATATTGTAATTTAGCTTTAGTGGAAACGAAGGAACGGATGAGACAAATCGCCAATCAATTGGATCAGGAACTTTCATTGGATGTCCCTGTCAGAATCCACATGGTCGGATGCCCGAATTCATGCGGTCAACGACAAATCGCAGATATCGGGCTTCAAGGAATTAAAATGAGAACGAAAGATAAGAAGATGATCGAAGCATTTGAAATATACGTAGGAGGAACTCTTCAGGACGGTGGAAAACTGAATGAAAAATTAAAAGGGAAAGTGGAGGCCGGCAAACTGACAGGGGTGGTCAAGCAATTGCTCCTTCATTTTAAACAAACAAAAGAACCGGGAGAAGCCTTTTTTGACTATATCAACCGGGTTGGTACCGCTCCCCTTCAAGAATCGTTAGACCAATTACTTCAGGAAGCTTAAGGAGGCACAGGGGATGAATTTGTATCGATTTGAAGTCACTACTCGCGTTTTTGTCACGATTGTCGTAGTCGCGGCTGAATCAGATGAGTTGGCCTTTGATCTAGTAGAAATAGAACTTGAGAAGTATTTTTTGAAAAAACCTGATGTGGTAGACATCTCTCTTTACGAGAAACGTAGAATCCGGGGAAATGGTGCAGGGTTTGTTCTGCATGAACAGGAAACAATCATCAAATCTTAAGGAGGAATAATGGATGGGGAAAGTTTACCTGGTGGGAGCGGGTCCTGGAGATCCTGAATTAATCACATTAAAAGCATTGAAATCAATACAAAAAGCAGACGTCATATTATATGACCGTCTGGTGAATAAAGAGCTTCTCACCTATGCGAAAAAAGAAGCCGATTTGATATACTGCGGGAAACTGCCAAACTATCATACGATGAAACAAGAAACAATCAATCATTTTCTCGTGCGTTATGCTGCCAGCGGAAAGGTAGTGGTGAGATTAAAAGGAGGGGACCCCTTCGTATTTGGAAGGGGAGGAGAAGAAGCAGAAGCACTTGCCAAGAAAGGAATTCCCTTTGAAATCGTCCCCGGTATCACTTCAGGTATAGCAGCGGCTGCCTATGCAGGGATTCCCGTTACACACCGGGAATCCAGTTCAAGTGTCGCCTTTGTCACAGGGCATAAACAAAATAATCAACAAGAAGATGAAAAATGGGAGAGTCTGGCCAAAGGAATCGATACCCTGGCAATATATATGGGGGTGGGGAATCTCCCTTACATTAAAGAAAAGCTCATTCAATATGGGAAGTGCAAGGATACTCCTGTGGCACTTGTCCACTGGGGAACAACAGAAGTGCAAAGAACCGTGACAGGGACTCTGGAAACGATAAACGATATAGTGAAAGAAGAAAAGATTGAGAATCCAAGCATGATCATCGTAGGGGAAGTGGTCCGTTTCCGGGAGAAGATTCGATGGTTTGAAGAAACCTTTGAAAAGAAATCGATCATGAGCGAGGCACTTTAAATGAAACACGCAATCTTATACGTGTGCCATGGAAGTCGTATTAGGAAAGCCCGTGAAGAAGCCATAGATTTTATTAAAAGGTGCCAGAATCAAGTGGAAGCGGAAATCCAGGAAATAAGCTTTCTTGAACTTGCATCACCTTCCATTGAAGAAGGGTTTAAAGCATGCGTGGAAAAAGGGGCTTCACACGTTTCCGTCGTTCCCCTTCTCCTTCTGACTGCGGTTCATGCAAAAAAAGACATTCCAGATGAAATTCAAAACTGTCAAGAAGCCTATCCCTGGATTACGGTAACGTATGGTAAGCCCATTGGGGTTCACGATAAAATGGCTGAAAGTGTTATAAAGAAAATACGCGATGCTGCTTCAATTGACTCTTCGACCGTCGCCGTATTGATAGGGAGAGGAAGTTCAGACCCCGATGTTTCAAAGGATTTAGGAGCCCTTGCTGAACTTGTGCAAGCCAAGACTAAGTTAGCAGATGTAAGGACCTGTTACTTAACAGCAGCCTCACCAAGCTTTTCGGACACATTGGAATCTGTAAAAAATACAAATGGAAACGTCATTTTCATTCCCTACTTGCTGTTTACCGGTTTACTCATGAAAGGGATTGAGAGGGAGATCAGCCAAACGGAAAATGCGCATATCATTCTGGGTGATTATTTAGGGTATGACCCCCTTGTGGAAGAAGCATTCCTGGACCGTGTGAATGAAACCCTCAGCGTTAAAGGAGAATCCTATGCTGCCAGTCATGATTGATGTAAACGGAAAACAAGTTACGATTGTAGGCGGAGGGAAAGTGGCCTATCGGAAGCTCTTTGTATTTCTAGAGCAAGGAGCGATGATAAAAGTCATCAGTCCTGAAGCTGTTGATGGAATTCAAGCATTACATGAAGAAAAAAGGATTCTATGGATCAAAAGAGAAGTGGAACGAGATGATTTACGAGATGCTTTTATCGTCATCGCTGCCACGAATGAACGATGGGTGAATGAACAGGTGAAAATACACTCTGAGGAAAACCAACTTTTATGCGTGGTGGATGACGGTGATTGCGGAAATATGCAGATGGTCTCCTATAGGCAGAAAGGGAATTTAACGATTGCCGTTTCAACCGGCGGAGCAAGTCCATTCTTAGCTAAAAAGCTTACCGATCAAATCTTCCAACCATTTGATGATTCCTATATAGAAAAGCTTGGTTTCATTGCCTCAAAGAGAAAAGAAATCAAGGCATCAGACTTATCTGATGGGGAGAAAAAGAAGCTATTAAAGGAACTTTCTGAACGGGTGTAAAGTGGATGAATACTTTAAGAAGGCGTCAATTTTGTCTGCAGCTTCACCTTGCATTGACGGGAATACATGCGAGTATATGTTCATCGTCGTATCTATTTTCGCATGTCCTAAGCGTTCCTGTATAACCTTTCGGATTAATTCCGTTGGCTAATAAGAGAGACGCATGGGTATGTCGTAAATCATGAAATCTTATCTTCGGCTTTGGAACAGCAATAAAAACAACCCGTCACAATTTGAGTGGCGGGCTTTTTCGTCATTGCATCATCTCGCTCAGGTCGTTTGTCAAATCTACAAGTTTTTCGTTACCGACAGTCATGTCTCCAGTCAACTCGGTCAGCCGGTTCGCATCCAGGTTCTCTACTGCCCCCGGAGTATCCGTTGCTACTATCTCGAAGTGACTAAGCGCATCCAATAGGCGGTCGTGCAATTCCTTTCGATCAGCCGGGATGTCCAGCGATTTAAACTCCTGAATGTCGGTGTATAGCTTATCACAAATGTACTGTAGGTCTTGCTGATATTCTGCAGATACCATAAGCAACGGATCGGATGAACCTTCGATTAAGGTCTGACTAAAATCAGACATCGTGGTCGACAGTCCGCTGAGCATGTTCGCAACTGCCTTGTCGTAATCTGCGGTGTTGTCCTTTGGCGCTTTTGGCTCAGTTTTCTCCGCCTTCTCCTCAACCTTCGGCGGCGCTGCTTCGCTTTCCTCTTCGCTTGTCTCTACGTTCATGCACCCCGTCATTAATAGTAACACCAACCCAACCGCCATTAATTTTTTCATATTCCGTTCCCCTCTCGTTGTGTTTGTAGGACTTGCGACATACTTCGCATCACCTTCTCCAATTTATTCCATACCGCTCGTCAAGTATGACAGCTTTCGATGCAAAACGTTCGTTTTCGTCGGCGGCACTGGAAGATTCTTGCGTAGCTTCAGTCTGTGTTTTCACCTATGAGCTTCTGATTGTCGCTTTAACGTGATTAATAAAGTCCGGAATATCTCCTGATTGACCCACTTCGGTTGAGCTCACGTCCTCATACGGAAACACTACTGGGTCATATCCAAATGTGCGCTTACCATTGAAAAGGATTCACTGGTTAGTGACATGCATTGTCGTGAATTCATCAAACACGAACGAAAAAGGAAATAAGTATCCTAATCGTTAAGAAATACGTCTTTACAAAATCGAAAAGAACCGATATAATCCGTATTATAAACCGAAAAGAAGCACACTCATATAATAGCGGGGATATGGCTCGCGAGTTTCTACCGGATTACCGTAAATGATTCGACTATGAGTGAGCAATGGATTGTCCGTCAATTCGGACGCTCTTTGCCTAACCCAAAGGACATTGTCTCACTCTATCAAGAGAACAATAGCCTTTGGGTTTTTTTGTAGACTTCCAGGTTTTATTACAGTAAAGGAGCGTTTTGAATATGAATTTATTAAAAAATAAAATTGAAGATGAAGGTGTCGTCCTTTCAGGTACTGTATTAAAGGTAGATTCATTCCTGAATCATCAAGTGGACCCTGAATTGATGATGGAAATCGGGAAAGAATTTGCACGTCGTTTCAAAGATCTGGGAATTACGAAGGTGTTGACCATTGAGTCGTCCGGAATTGCTCCTGGCGTGATGGCTGCTCTTCAATTGAATGTTCCACTTGTATTTGCACGTAAGCGTAAATCGTTAACCCTTTCAGAAGGGGTTATTACATCGAAGGTTTACTCCTACACGAAGCAGGAAGAAAACACAATCTCTGTTTCCAGTAAATACATAGGAGAAAATGATCGTGTCCTATTGGTTGACGATTTCTTGGCAAATGGACAAGCGGCCCTGGGATTAATCGATTTAGTTAAGCAAGCAGGCGCAAATGTTGCCGGAATCGGGATTGTTATTGAAAAGTCCTTCCAAGACGGAGGCAAGCTCGTTCGTGAAACAGGATACAGAGTTGAATCATTAGCGGAAATCCAATCCCTTGAAAATGGGAAAGTGACATTCAAGCAAGAGGGGGCGCGGGTATAATGAAAAATCAACCTATTAAACTGGCGTCACTCGGGATTCAGCACGTACTCGCTATGTATGCGGGAGCGGTCATCGTTCCGCTGATTGTAGGAGGAGCATTAGGATTAACGGGAGAACAGCTCACTTATCTGGTCTCCATAGATATCTTCATGTGCGGGATCGCAACCTTATTGCAAGTATGGAAGAATCGTTTCTTCGGGATAGGACTTCCGGTCGTACTCGGATGTACGTTTACGGCAGTAGGGCCAATGATCGCGATTGGTGGCCAGTATGGGATTTCAGCGATCTATGGTTCCATTCTGGTTTCAGGTTTATTCGTCGTTCTAATCAGTAAGTACTTTGGGAAACTGGTTCGTTTCTTCCCTCCTGTAGTCACTGGCTCTGTAGTAACAATCATAGGGATTACCTTGATTCCAGTAGCCATGAACAATATGGCAGGGGGACAAGGGAGTGCTGATTTCGGTTCATTGGAAAATTTGTCTCTTGCTTTTGGTACGTTATTTTTTATTTTAATCCTCTATAAATTCTTTACCGGTTTTGTTCGCTCTGTCTCCATTTTACTGGGATTGATGGCAGGAACAACCGTTGCATTTGTTTTAGGCAAAGTAGATTTTAGTGCGGTTGGGGATGCATCCTGGTTTCATATGGCAAAACCTTTCTACTTTGGAATGCCGACATTTGAGATAACAGCCATTCTAACCATGATCCTTGTAGCGATGGTGAGTTTAGTGGAATCAACAGGTGTTTATTTTGCTCTCGCTGATATCAGCGATAAAGAGGTTTCAGAAGAGGATTTATCAAGGGGCTACCGTGCTGAAGGGCTGGCAATCGTACTTGGTGGATTATTCAATGCATTCCCTTATACCGCTTATTCACAAAACGTAGGCTTGATCCAGCTTTCGGGTGTGAAGAGAAACAGTGTAATTTATGCAACAGGAGCATTTCTCGTGATCCTTGGATTGGTACCAAAGATTGGTGCTTTAACGACAGTGATTCCTGCTTCAGTATTGGGAGGGGCGATGGTGGCCATGTTCGGGATGGTCGTAGCTTATGGGATTAAAATGCTTAGCCATGTGAATTTCGCATCTCAAGAAAATCTATTGATTATCGCCTGTTCAGTTGGAATGGGATTAGGAGTAACCGCTGTTCCTGAATTATTTGCTCAGATGCCATCCAGCATCCGAATCTTGACGGATAACGGGATTGTTGCAGGAAGTATAACAGCCATTGGACTGAATATGTTTTTTAACGTGTTTTCTAATCGTAAGCTCAATGTTGTGTTGAATGAGCAGAAAGCTTCGTAATTATTGTTGTAGAAAGAACGTCACCATTTCTCAAGTAGAAGGTGACGTTTTTCTTTATGGATATATTTCTGAATTATCAGATATTAAAGGAGGGTATACGGACAACAATCTCGAACATAATTGATTAGGGAATATTGCAGTAATTGGTATAAATGACTTCATTAAAGGGGGAGAAATATGTACGCAACAACAGGATCCATTTTTGATCAAACGGTAGAAAAATTTCGGAACAAGGAGGCGATTGTAGAAGAGAAAACAGGTACCCGATTAACATTTGCACAGTGGCAGGATGAAGTTCATCGTGCAGCCAATGCGTTGCTAAAGGCAGGTGTGAAAAAAGGAGATCGGGTTTCGACGTATTTATATAATACGCTGGAGTTAGCATCTGTGTACTTTGCTTGTGGAAAGATTGGTGCGGTGATTAACCCAATTAATTTCCGGTTAAAGGCTCAAGAAATACACTACATTTTAGAAGATGCCGAACCAAAGGTAGTGATTTTTGAACAAGCCCTCACCCTTCCGATCGAGCAGATTTCACAAGACTTTCCACAGACCCTTTTTTGGTATGTTGGAGAAGATGCCCCTACCTTTTCTCAAAGTTATAAAGGTGTTGTGAATTCATGTTCTAATGACTTAATAGACATCCCGGTAGAAGAAACAGACGCATATGCGATCATGTATACGAGCGGGACTACCGGGAGGCCAAAGGGTGTGCTTCACAGGCATAGAGATATGGCTGAGCAAAGCTTGATTTGTACATCTGTAATGGGGCTGACACCAAATGATATAGGACTTGTTACAGCACCTATGTTTCATTGTGCCGAGCTTCATTGCTGCTTTCTTCCGCGCGTTCAAGCGGGAGCGAAAAATATTATCGTTCATCAGTTTCAACCGCAAACCGTATTGGAAGTGATTGAGCGGGAAAAGGTCAGTTCTTTTTTTGCCGCGCCAACAATGTGGAACATGCTTCTGCAACACGGGGTGGATGATTATGATACTTCTTCTTTACGGATCGGTCTATACGGAGCAGCCCCGATGGCACCAGTCCTTGTGAGGGCTCTCCATGAGAAAATGAAGATTGACTTGATACAAGCCTATGGTCAGACTGAGATGGGTCCGGCGGTTACCTTCCTCCTTCAGGATGAGCAGTTAACCAAGACAGGCTCGGCAGGAAGGGCTGCCTATAATCATGAAATACGTGTAGTCAAACCGAATGAAAACGGTCCTTCTGAACCGGATGAACTTTGTAAGCCTGGTGAAGTCGGGGAAATCATTGTTCGCGGTTCCTGTACAATGCTTGAATATTTCAATCGCAAAGAAGCAACGGAAAGAGCATTGTATAAAGGCTGGTATCACTCCAGTGATTTAGGTTATATGGATGAGGATGGGTATCTATATGTCGCTGATCGGGTGGATGATATGGTGATATCAGGGGGAGAAAATGTGTATCCCCGTGAGGTAGAGGATGCACTGCACGCCCATGACGATATTGTAGATGCAGCCGTCCTCGGTCAGCCTCATGAAAAATGGGGAGAACAGGTGATTGCCGTTGTTGTGTCCAAAAATCCTGCATTGTCTTCGCAAGATCTCGATCTCTTTTTGAAAAATGGAGATTTGTTGGCTGATTATAAACGTCCCCGTGAATATATATTCGTAGAAGAACTTCCTCGGAATGCAAGTGGTAAGATTCAAAAGTTTTTACTTAGAGATAATATTTTTCGGAAAGAAAATTCGCGATAAAACGAAGGTCCTTTCGCGGGACCTTCTTTACATTTTCTGATAATGGCGATTAGGCACTGAGTATAGGACAGTCCGACTGCCCATATATTGATATGAGGAATATGGGGAAGGGTGATATAATGCCGTTAATAAAGCATAACGAAGAAGAGGTTAAACTTCTTGCCAGGTTAATGAGAGCAGAAGCTGAGGGTGAAGGAAATCAAGGGATGATGATGGTCGGGAATGTAGGTGTAAATCGGGTATTAGGTGATTGTTTGGATTTTAAGAATATCAGAAGCATTAAACAAATGGTCTATCAAAGCCCTGGAGGGTTCGAAGCTACGCAAAAAGGATACTTTTATCAAAGGGCAAGAAGTAACGAACTCGACATGGCTAGAAAAGTAATCAATGGTCGACGGATACATCCAGCAAGTTTTAGCATGTGGTTTTTCAAGCCCGCGGGGAATTGTCCAAGTAAATGGTATAATCAAGCAAATTCGGGCCGATTCAAAAGTCATTGCTTTTATCAGCCTACCCGTACGGATTGTCCAACTGTCTTTCAGTCCGGTTTGCAAGGATAAGAATGATCAAAATATATTATGTGGAAAGTATCGGACAAAAAAACATTTGAATTTTTCAAGTGTTTTTTTGTTTTTTTCTCTGTTCACATCTTTTTTTAAGAATGGGTGATGGGGAATTTACCTTAAATTTCATATATGCAAGTATTTATTTTTTTCAAAAATACATAAACGTCGGGTAGAAATAATTTGAAAAAATGTTCGCAATTCGCGTCATGAGACGAGATGTTTTGGGGATAGTAAGATTTGTAACTATAACTTTCAACATAAGGATGGTGTACTGAAATGAAAAAGTTTTTAACCAAAAAATCTTACAAAGAAAAAAGCAGCCTGGGGGATAAAATCATTAAGGGGTTCGGCACTTTTGTTCTAGCTCTTATATTGCTCCTTTCCATGTCTTCAGTCAGTAATGCTGTTGGTAAAGATGCAAAAGGACCCGATGTTTATGTCATTCAGGGAATGCTTAAGTCCATAGGGAGCTACGCAGGTAAAATTCATGGTAAGTATGATGGCACCACTGTTCAGGGAGTGAAGTATTTTCAGAAAAAACATGGACTCCCAGTTACAGGTGCAGTGGATAATAAAACGTTTGAATCAATTACCTATACTTACTCAAAACTGAAGTTCCCATCACCATCAGGTGGTAAAAACGAAGGTCAAGGAGCAGGCGAAGGCCAAGGAGCAGGCGAAGGCCAAGGAGCAGGTGAAGGTCAAGGAGCAGGCGAAGGCCAAGGAGCAGGCGAAGGCCAAGGAGCAGGTGAAGGCCAAGGAGCAGGTGAAGGCCAAGGCACAGGTGAAGGTCAAGGAGCAGGCGAAGGCCAAGGTGCAGGCGAAGGCCAAGGAGCAGGTGAAGGTCAAGGAGCAGGTGAAGGTCAAGGAGCAGGTGAAGGCCAAGGAGCAGGAGAAGGCCAAGGAGCAGGCGAAGGCCAAGGCACAGGTGAAGGTCAAGAAAAAGAAGAAGACATGGGAGAAGAACAAAAACCTGAAAAAGAAGGTCCAGTAAAAATCGAAGAACCAAGTAAAGAACCAGCAAAGGAACCAGCAAAGGAACCAAGTAAAGAACCAGCAAAGGAACCAAGCAAAGAACCAGTGAAAGAACCAACAAAGGAACCTATCAAGAAACCAAAACAATATAAAGGATCTCAAGAAAGTAACTAGGTTTAAAAACAAGAGATCATTCAATAGTTTTCCATAAAATCGCGTCTGATATTTTATATCGGGCGCCATTTTCAGGTTGTGAAGTCTTTTTAAAAGGAAGCAGTTCGCTTCGACTGCATTCTTTCTACTTGGAAATATCAGAATTATAAAATTTCTCATTGAATATGAAGCATATAATACACTATACTAAAAAAAAGAAGGATTTCCTTCAATGAATAGAAAGGAGAAGTCATGGTTCAAAAATCGATTGCACGAATCATTAAAGAAAACTATTCTTCCTTATCTGCCGGACAAAAAAAAGTGGCTGAGTTGATTCTTCAACATCAAGGTGAAGCAGCGATACTCACGGCTTTTCAGATGGGGAGGAAAGTTGGTGTAAGTGAAACAACTGTGATCCGATTAGGCTATGCGCTAGGCTTTAAAGGATATTCTGAAATGCAGGAAGTGGTGCGAAGGGATTGGTTAGAGAAGAAGAAGGTAAATGGAAATGAATCAATTCCTTCATCCTCTACAGATGGTGATGAGGAGAGTGTATTCAGTAGAGTCATTGAGAAAGAAAAATCCGTCCTGGACCAGCTAATGAGTCAATTAGACGTGAAAGAAATTTGGAACACCATTGATCGCTTAATACGATCAGAGCGAGTTTATATTGGTGGATTTGGGAGTTCTTATGGAGCGGCTTATTGGATGTATTATACGTTAAAACAATACAGGGCAAATGTATTCCTCTCCAGTCCAGCAGGATTTTCACCTGAAGATATATGTGATTTGGATCAATGTTCCACTGTGGTTATGTTTTCGTTTCCCCGTTTCCGCACAGAATCCATTGAGCTTGTGCAGGAGGCAAAAAAACGAGGTTCTTATGTCATTGCGATCACCAATAGACAATTATCACCAATCGGACAGATTTCTGACCTTACACTCACAACCGAAGAAGGGATGAATTCAGGACATCATTCAATTGCATCTGTCGTTAGTTTAGTTGAAATCATTTTAATAGGTCTTCAACATCGAGATCAAGACAATATAAGTATTCGGCAAAGGAAGCTAGAGCAATTATATACAAATCAGGGGTTATTCATTGAATAAAACAGAGGGGTGGAGAGTGTATGAACGGGGTATCACAAACGAATGAAAAAGTAGAAGCGAAAGCATTTACTACCAGTGACATATGGAAATTTCTGATTCCATCATTGATTGGAATCCTATTATTTATTGTACCGATTACAACAGAAGATGGCATCACCATTCCCGTTGCTTATCTAGCTGGACAAATTAATGTATATTTAGGTGAAGTTATCCCTGCTATGACAGTAATGATCATGGCGCTCTCTGTCATAGGGTCACTCATAGCTATAACGATCAAACCAGCCCTTATTACAAAAAGTCGGTATTTGAGCACTCTTTTTATCATTAGTCCGTTTTGGCTTGTTGCACGTGTCCTTGGAACAGTGTTTGCCGTGATGACGATTTATCAATTAGGACCAGGGATGGTTTTCTCAGAAAATACGGGTGGACTCTTAATCTATGATCTGATTCCTATTCTATTTTCTACTTTTCTACTGGCTGGTTTACTCCTTCCGCTCCTTCTTAACTTCGGATTATTAGAGTTCTTTGGTGCCTTATTGCTGAAAGTGATGAGACCAGTTTTCACTTTACCGGGCCGTTCTTCACTCGACTGCCTGGCGTCATGGGTGGGAGACGGCACAATAGGTGTTCTTCTGACGACTAAGCAATATGAAGAAGGGTATTACACCAAACGGGAAGCGGCTGTGATTGCCACTACTTTTTCGGTTGTTTCCATTACGTTTACGATTGTGGTCATTTCTTACTTGAACTTAGAACAATATTTCCTTCACTATTACGCAACGATTATCTTTGCCGGTCTTGTAGCGGCATTAATCATGCCACGGATACCACCATTATCAAGAAAACCGAATACTGGTTATGAAAGAACTGAGTTAAAGAACGAAACAGGGATTCCATCCGATTTCTCCGTTGTTAAATGGGGCTTTCACCAAGCTGTAACGAAGGCTAAAAAGAATAATGGACCTGTTTCAGTCGTGAAAGAAGGCGTTCAGAACGTAATGGATATGTGGCTTGGTGTCTTACCGATCGTTATGGCGATAGGGACAGTAGCATTGGTCATTGCAGAGTATACACCTTTTTTCACCTATCTTGGGAAACCTTTCGAACCTATCCTTACCATCATGCAGGTTCCTGAAGCAAGTGAAGCGGCCCAGACCATGGTCGTCGGGTTCGCCGATATGTTTCTTCCTGCTGTCATCGGTAGTGGAATTGAAAGTGAACTTACCCGTTTTGTCATTGCATGTGTATCTGTTACGCAATTAATCTATATGTCTGAAATGGGTGGATTGCTTCTCGGATCGAAGCTGCCTGTCAGTATCGTAGATTTGATTTTGATCTTTCTAATCCGGACATGCATTACTCTACCTATTGTCGTAGTGATTGCACATATGATTTTTTGATAGGAGGAAAAAACACAATGAAATTTGTAGAAGAACATCATGATGAGATTCTAAAAACCTATCAGGAGCTGCATCTGCTGGCTGAACCGAGCTGGATGGAAGAAAAGACATCCAGCTATTTAAAAACTAAACTTTCGGAGGCTGGTTTTTCTGTTAAAACATACGAAGGGCATTACGGATTTATTGCAGAATTAATGGGTGAGCAGTCAGAGGTAATTGCTCTTCGTGCCGATATGGATGCATTGCTTCAAGAAGTGGATGGAGTGGTTAAACCAAATCATTCTTGTGGTCATGATGCCCATAGTACAATGGTTTTGTATACAGCTCTTGCACTGGCGGAAAAAAAACTGAATCATACGGTTCGCTTTATCTTTCAACCCGCTGAAGAAAAGGCAGCGGGGGCACTGAAAATGATAGAAGAGAATGTTTTGGATGATGTCAAGTTTCTAGGGGGTATTCATCTTCGACCTGAAATGGAGGTCCCTTATGAAATGGCTGCTCCTGTTATCGTTCACAGCTCTACTGCAGCGCTAAAGGGAACGATTAAAGGAATACCTGCACATGCAGCAAGGCCGGAACACGGGAATAACCCCCTGGAGGCAGCCTCTTTATTGATTCAAGCGGTCAAACGGATCAGGTTGAATGTCAACAATCATTATTCCATTAAGATCACGGAGCTGCACGGAGGTGAAGCATCCAACTCCATTCCGGAAAAGGCACATTTCACCTTCGATTTAAGAGCTGAATCGAATGACACCATGACAGCATTATTGGAAAAAGCAGAACAGCTGATTTCAGGTATACAACAGGAGACGGATACCGACATCACCTATCAAGTGGAAGAATATCTGCCAGCTGCTGTAAAGGATCCACGGGCAATCGAGCTAGCTCGTGAAGCAATTCGTTCGGTTCTTGGAGAGAAAAATGCGGTATTAGAATGTATTTCTCCTGGAGCAGAAGACTTTCATTTTTATTCGATCAATCATCCTGGTTTATCTTCGACTATGATCGGGCTTGGATGTGGTCTCTCACCAGGATTGCATCATCCTTCCATGGAATTTAATCAAGAATCTCTGATTTATGGAACAAAGATATTAATTGAGATGTTATTAATAGCAGATCGTCAAGACTGGTAAAGGGGGGGGAATCGTGAAATGTGAAGAACAATCATCATTGAAGATCCGGATGCTACACAATGTAGAGGATTTAGAGGATGTCAGAAAATTGGAGTCACTTGTGTGGAGTTTTGAAGATTCTGTACCGGTTAATCAGAGTGTAGCTGTGGTGAAGAACGGCGGGTTTATTCTTGGAGCCTATTATCAGGAGAAGCTTATCGGCTTTCAATATAGTTTTCCCGGTTTTGATGGGAAAAAGGTGTATCTTGTATCCCATAGTTTAGGGATACATCCCGATTTCAGGAGATTTGGGATTGGAGAAAAGTTGAAACGAGCACAAAAAAATACAGCCGGTGAGATGGGATATGATGTCATCACTTGGACGTATGATCCGTTGGAAACTGTGAACGGTAACCTGAACTTACATAAACTAGGTGCTGTTGTGCGTACGTATATCCCCAATATATATGGAGAAATGTCCGATCAATTAAATGCAGGAATAGCGACGGACCGGTTTCTTGTAGAATGGTGGATAAGTCAATCGAAGAGTAATAGTGTGACAGGGAATGACCTTCATTCTGCTATTGATTTAAAAGAATGTGAACATGGGTGGCTTGTAGATAAGGTGGATTTAACCATAAGCCAAAATCACATTTCCGTTTCGGTTCCGGGACATTTTCAGGAGATCAAAAGGGAAAATCTTTCACTTGCTATCGATTGGCGGAAAAAAACAAGAGATGTCTTTTCTCATTACTTAAATCATGGCTGGATTGTGACAGACCTAGTCAAAGATAATGAACACCCCGGACAATACCTATACCTCATGGAGAAAGGTGATCATCATAATGGAAATTAAACGAATCATTCTTAGACAGATCAAGATGGATTTATTGCATCCTTTTACGACGAGTGTAGGGACGGAAATGGATAAAACGATTATTCTCGTTGAAGTGAAATCAGCATCAGGGATATCAGGATGGGGGGAGTCGGTCGCGATCACACAGCCGATCTATAACGAAGAAACGGTGGAAACCAACTGGCATATGATGAGCGACCACTTGATTCCTCTTCTTAAGGAGGAAGCGGTCCAACATCCTGATGAGGTGACCGGCAAATTTAAGAAAATCAGAGGCAATAATAATGCCAAAGCGGCCATTGAAGGTGCGATTTGGGACCTATATGCAAAGGAGAACAACCTCTCGCTAGCAAAAGCTCTGGGGGGGACGAAAGACAGAATCGAAGTAGGAGTAAGTGTGGGCATTCAGCAATCCGAGACCCTTATGTTAAAACAAATTGAAGATTATTTGAAAGAAGGTTATAAGCGGATCAAGGTGAAAATTCAACCAGGATGGGATACCGGGATCATTAGATCGATACGACAGGAATTTCCGAATATCCCACTCATGGCCGATGCAAACTGCGCTTATTCTCTAAATGACATCGAAACCCTCAAAGCTCTGGATGAATTCGATTTAATGATGATTGAACAACCTTTGGATCATGATGATATCATTGACCACGCCAAGCTGCAATCTCAGCTTAAAACGCCCATCTGCTTGGACGAAAGCATCCACAGCTATGAGGATGCGAGAAAGGCGATTGAACTCGGAAGCTGTAAGATCATTAATTTGAAAATCGGGCGTGTCGGAGGACTCACGGAATCAAAGAAAATCCATGATTTATGTGTGGAGCACAATATACCTATGTGGTGCGGGGGGATGCTTGAAGCCGGGATAGGAAGGGCTCACAACATTGCCATCACGTCATTGGGGAACTTCACCCTGCCTGGCGATACGGCACCATCTTCTCATTACTGGAAGCGGGATATCATTCAACCTGAGGTGGAAATGAAAGATGGATATATAGTTGTACCTGAAGCGCCAGGTATTGGATACGAGCCGGACTTGGAGCAGATCGAAGCGTTGACAATGTATAGTAAAGTTTTTCACTTTTAATGAATTTAGTCGATTTTCAAAACAGATACCATGAATCGAACGCTTGTTCTTTTTGGTGGAATTAAGCAAGTTGGTGCGAAAATGCCCGTAAACCAGAGAAAAACAAAGATTTTAAAAAGCGTTAACTTAAAAATATATTTAATTATACGAAAAAAATTGAGCACGGGGACCCCCGTGCTCATAGAGAGTATATAACCTCTTTATCAGAATAAAACTATCAGTGGTATAGGTTTTTTTACTTAGAAATTGCGGTTATGGCATCCACAAGGGTGTCCATGCTTTTTACATCCGCAATCACGATGATGGTGATCTTTTTTATGACATTTACAGTCATGTTTGTCCTTAATTTTAAAACATTTCACTTCTTGTTCTTCGAATTCACTTCTTCTTGGCATGTCGCAAACGTCATAGTCAACATCGCATGAACAGTGGATGAACATTAAGTTGTCCCAAAAACGACAACAAGGAAAATCATCTCTTCTGTTTCTATCACACTGATTGAAAAATGGGAACCACATAATAAATCCCCCTATCTTCTATAAAATTGTCAAGGTAGACCCCGACTTACTCTATACTATGCAACTTTGTCCACTGTGTTTGGGCAGAAGTCCTAATTTCTATGTGTTTTGATCAGATAAGGAGGAGCAGATGTCCATTTGTTTGATAATGAGAAGAAAAAGCCGAGAAGAAAGAACCATGGATGTATACTAAACATCAATACAGACTGGAATATTTCCGGTTGTTTGGTATTTTTAATTTAGAGAACATGTAATAGTAAGTCTTTTATTTTGTGTAACGGTTGGCATAACTGGAAGCGACGAATGCATCAGGTTTAATTTTTGGTTCGACACCCATTGCTTCCATCCTTGCGACCATTTCCTTAACAAACTTGCTTGTTTTATTCTGTTTTCCGGCCCCAATATCAATATGTCCCTCGATTGAAAATGTAGCTCCTTCATAAAGATGCGGTAGGATTATATCAATTAACTGATTTTTTCTTTCCTCAGTAAATAACGAAACAATTTCCTCGGATAATGACAATTCATAGGATATCCGCTCATGCAATTGCAGCATTCTCCTAGGGATAAACACTTTTCTTATGCATGCCCACACGCCATTTCCTTCACTTAATATCACAATTCCTGTTATGAAGGTGGTATGTGATTGATGAACTTGAGAATCAGTCCCTACCATTAATCGATAGTTACCATTTGGCTCCAATCGCATGAACTTTACAATATGTTCAAAGACCTTGTCAAATGACATACCAATTTCCTGTAGATTTTGAAACGAGAAGTAATCATCATTACAGTTTTTCATCTTGTCAAATCACAGCTTTCTTAACCAATTTGTGAATGAAGAGATTAGATCTTATCCATATCCTATGATAAGAAATTATTATCGTGAGAGGAAAAAGATGCAGGTGAATTTGTTTTTGTTGTGTGGTATTTTCCGTTTCAACAATATCTAGGGAATTAATGTGATGATATTTGGATAATTGATTTAAGGAATGATACAGAATTTAACTAAATCGATGTGAAGAATCTGTGTCGCACGGCATCAGAAGTGGAGGGGGGATAAAGTTATCTATTACTCAATGATCGTTTCTAGTTTACAGTTTACATAATATTTATTATAGGAACATAAGTGAAATAACCGATTTAAGTCTCATATCACAAGTATACTGTTAATATTGAGACAAAAGATAAAAATGAGACACTGTACATCAACAATTAAATTTGGTTAATCCTTTTCATTTATTTTGGTTTATTATCAGTTCCTAAATTCATTCTGCTCATGATACATACAATCTCGTCATGCATCTTAATTTTTGTATCAGGAAATCAAATGATTTTTTAAGGATTTTCATTTTATTATCTGATAATTTAACTAGTTGATTTCAATACTGTTTTGTTTTTTCTTCTTAATGTATTATTTCATTTGTTAGCTGCTGCGTTCACGTTCATACTTACTTGTTAGTTTACATAATATCATCCTGGTCAGTCGATTTCTTAGTGATCATTTTCTACTTTATTAAACATTTCACTCTGGCTTACATAACCCCTATCTAATCATACACCCACTTGTTCCATCTAAGCCGCACTCTTTATACATACTTGTAGTGAGGCTGCACAAAAATAAGCATAAAGAGTTCACATTGAATCTGAAACTCTTTATGCTTGAGCGCTATTTCAATAAATATTGTCTTGGTGTCCCGAAATAAAGCGTTTGCTGAAATTCCGGGAATACAGATTCAAAGCAGACGATGATGGGTGCATCCAACAGCCATGGATAGTACGTGTAGAAGCCCTTATCACCGTTTACCATTGCTGCTAAAGCCAATGGGAGTTCCTTTTTGAAAATCATGAATCGTACGTTGGATAGCTGTTGATCATATTCTCCCCCACTCACATACACGGTTCCCGCAAGAGTGTATTGACCAAGGTCTCTTCTCCATTCTCCTAATACTTCGTCCCTCATGGATGGATTGATCTTCTCTAAATCAAAGTGACAACCAACGCTTAAAAATAATTCACCCGTCGTATCAGAATGGGTCAACGTATACTTTCGGTTATCAATGGGATTGAATATTGAAGCTGGTGGTAAATACGTGACAGTTAGCTTTTCAGGCTTGAATTCACTCATGTGTAAGCCTCCTTTACAGAGATGGGCTTACAACAGATTATGATAAAAGCCTAGAAATGGTTCAGCTATTTATTTGCTTTCCACTTTATCTTCATCAAGTTCCATTGATCATTTTCATAATACCAATAAGATGTGGCCGTTCCGATGCCATCTGCCTTATAAGCACCGCTTATTTGCTGATATCCTTTTAATCCCTTACCAGGTTTGCCGGTGATTTTAGTCGGCTCAAAAAATGCATACGGTAAAACCATTAATTCCATAGGTTCATTTAAGGTTCCGTTTGTGTATATCCCCAATCGATCATAGTCTTCTTTTCGGTCACGTAAATCGACTGTGTAGGATTGATTTGTATCTACAAAGGTAATGGAAGCTTTGTAATCATCTTCGAATTGAGCCTGGATGGTTAGCGGCTCAGGCAATCCGATGTCGACCAGCTTATTATCTGCTAACGTATGGAGGGCTACATTATAGAGGCCACCGCTTCCCCCTGTAGCGGATGAGTACAGCATATCCTTTATTCCATCATGATTTAAATCAACGAATTGGATCTTCGGCTCATAACCACCTTCATAATCAATTCGAATCTTACTTCCTTCAGACGTTTTAATATCCGCCCAAATTTGTTTCAGAAAAAGGGCATCAGGAGAAAACGGAATCGCCTTAAGCGTAATCGTATCCTTTTTACCATCGCCGGTTACATCTTTTGTATACTCATTGACAGTCATTTCATTTACAGGCTGTTTTTCCATTGGTTCACTGGAGAAGTTTCCTGCAATGGCATGGAGGGACATAACAAAGAAAGCACCGAAAGCAAATAGTAATTCTTTTCTCATGATTCTCTCTCCTCTTTAGAAAATTATTCACTTTTATTTTCACCAAAGAAGGAAAATCTATGTAATGATTATCGTTTCTTTTTTTGCATTTTCCTTAGTATAAAACAAGTCAAAAAAGACCAACCCATCATAAAGGTTGGTCCATTCATATTATTTTTGTTCTGTTGTTGTTTCAGGTTTTGATTCCCAGCTTTCAATTCCTTTTAACCCCTTAATAGAGTTGGAGTAGAAAACTGGATCTTTCCCTTGTCTCTTTTGTTCTCGGTAATCTTTTAGTGCAGATATCGCGATTTTAGCTAATAACGTGATGGCGATTAAGTTGATGATCGCCATGAGACCCATAAATAAATCTGCCAGGCTCCAAACAATATCCAGTTTGACAACCGCTCCGAAAATCACCATGCCAAGAACGGCCATTCGGTAGATGAATAGAGTAACCGGGCTGTATTTAATAAACTCAATATTGGTTTCCCCGTAGTAATAGTTTCCGATAATCGAACTGAAGGCGAACAAGAATATAGCGACAGCGACAAATGTATCTGCCCATTCCCCTACATGGAAACTTAAGGCTGCCTGCGTCAGCTGGATGCCATCGATCCCTGTGGTGTATTGGTCAGACAGAATGATCATGAAGGCTGTTGCTGTACAGATAAGCAGGGTATCAGTGAACACCCCAAGAGTTTGAATTAGTCCTTGTTTAACGGGATGAGTGACACCAGCAGATGCGGCTGCGTTCGGCGCACTACCCATACCGGCTTCATTCGAGAATAAACCGCGTTTGATTCCCATCATGATGGCTGCCCCTACTCCGCCACTTGCTACTTCACGAATACCAAATGCATTTTCAAAAATGATCACAAACATATTTGGCAGCATGGTGATATTGGTGACTAGAATAAAGAATGCCAGAATCAAATATAGTACCGCCATGACCGGAACGACAATTTGAGTTACACTGGCAATTCTCTTTACCCCGCCGAAAATAACAAGGGCTGTTAACACGGCAAGAATGATACCAACAGTCAAACGATCAAATGAATACGCTTCTTCCATTGCAAGAGAAATTGTATTGGATTGTACCGAGTTGAACACAAGGCCGAAACAGAATGTAATGATAATGGCAAAGAGGATCCCCATCCAACGGGCATTCAATCCCTTTTCCATATAGTAAGCGGGACCACCTCGGTAGCCGTCTTTTCCGTCTTTCACTTTATAGATTTGTGCAAGTGTACTCTCTACGAAGCTTGTTGCCCCACCCAATAGGGCAATCAGCCACATCCAGAATACGGCTCCTGGTCCACCGCCGGCTATCGCTGTAGCAACACCGGCAAGGTTTCCTGTACCGACACGGGATGCGGTACTGATGGTGAAAGCCTGGAAGGAAGAGATCCCCCGTTTTCCTTCTGCTGAGATCGTTGTTTTATCTGTCAATAATCTTCCCATTTCTTTTAAGTAACGGAATTGTGCGAAATTTGTTCGTAATGAGAAGTATAAACCGAGACCGATAAGCGCCACAATCAGTATGTATGACCACATATAGTCATTTAAGGTGCCTATTATACTTGTAAATAACTCCATAATTGTTCCCCCTAGATGTTTGTGTTTATGACAAATAATGTATGATCCTATGTATGTTTACCCATTCAGACACTTTTATAATCTATCAAAAAACAGATGTCTATTCAACTGATAAATTCATATTGTTGAAATAATATTAATTGTTGTACAATTTTTCTCTGGTATTGTACAACAATTTCGAATGAATATACATTTTATATTCATTCGATAGCTTACGGATAAAAAAACGACCAGAAAAAGTTCTGGTCGTTTTAATGGATGTTATTCTTTTGTTTCGGGTAGCAGTGATTCCGCCCACGTTTCACAAACAGATCCGCTATCTCCTTCATCAATCACAAATGATCCATTTGAATAACGGTCATTTGGTCTAAGATCTGAAAGGAGCACCTCTTCTGTCCTTCCCTTTTTCGTGATCAGAACTACCTTATCTGTATCCTTAACCACTTCTATTCTTACTACACGATGTGGGTTTGATTTCAATTCCCGCAGCATGATGACTCCACGTTTGGCACGGGATGTCTTTTCAAATTCGGCTAATTTCATTTTCTTTACAGCCCCTCGCTGGGTTGCCAAGAAAATGTAATTCTTCACTGGGTCTTTAATGACCTTACCTGACACAACATAATCGTCATCTTTAAGGTTAATCCCTTTTACACCAGCTGCCCGTGGTCCGACGATGTTCACATCTTCCTCGGAAAACCAAAGACCATAGCTTAAGTGTGTAGCGATGAATATATCATAGGAACCATCGGTTAGGTGTACATCGACCAGTACATCGTCTCCTTTAAGATTAATTCCTACTAGAGGACGGGAGTAGCGTTGTGCTTTGTACTGTGGAAGCTCAGATCTCTTGATCATTCCATTCTTCGTTACAAATAATAAATAATGAGATGGATCAAATTCTCTTATCGGTATCGCTTTTAGAACCTGTTCATCGCGATCTATCGGCACGATGTTCCCAACATGCTGACCAAGGTCTTTCCAGCGAATATCCGGGAGCTCGTGTACAGGGCAATAGATGTAATTCCCTTTGTTTGTAAACACTAAAAGTACATCGGTCGTATTCATCTCATATTGACCAAGGAGTCTGTCAGTTTCTTTCATGGCGAGATCTTGCCCGTTTGAAGCAGAATACGAACGTAGACTTGTTCGTTTCATGTAACCATCACGGGTAACGGTAACCATGACATCCTCACTTGCGATCAGTACTTCAAGGTTGATTTTAATTTCTTCAATCTCATTCTCAATTTTAGTGCGGCGAGCATCAGAGAACTGCTTTTTGATGCCTTTTAATTCTTTTTTGATTACACTGTAAAGTTTGTTTTCACTTTCCAGGATAGCCGTTAACTCAGCGATCGTTTTCGCTAATTCTTCAGCTTCTGCCTGCAATGCGGTAATGTCTGTATTCGTTAAGCGGTATAACTGTAGGCTGACGATCGCTTCTGACTGTGCTTCAGTAAATTGAAATTGCTGAATTAAATTATCCTTCGCATCCCGTTTATCTTTCGAAGCACGGATCGTTGCTATCACTTGATCTAATATTGACAGAGCTTTCATTAAACCTTCGACAATATGCTGGCGATCCTTCGCTTTATTTAGATCATGTCTGGTACGATTTGTCACTACTTCTTTTTGATGATGAATATAAGCATCCAATAGTTCTCGCAGTCCCATTAGTTTAGGACGACGGTTATGTATCGCAACCATATTAAAGTTATAGGCGATTTGAAGATCACTGTTTTTATAGAGGTAGTTTAAGACGCCAGTAGCATCTGCATCTTTCTTTAACTCAATGACAATGCGCATCCCATCGCGGTCTGTTTCATCACGAACTTCTGCAATTCCTTCCACTTTGCGATCCACACGGAATTCATCCATTTTCTTGACGAGATTCGCTTTGTTTACCTCATAAGGAATTTCCGTAATGACGATCTGTTGTTTACTTCCGCGGATGTTTTCAATATCAGCTTTTCCACGAACAACCACTTTTCCTTTTCCGGTTTCGTAGGCTTTTTTGATGCCGTCTACCCCTTGAATGATACCCCCTGTTGGAAAATCAGGTCCTTTTAAGACCGTCATTAAATCTTCCACCGTGCTTTGTGGCTTTTCCATACGCATGATTGTCGCATCAATGACTTCATCAAGGTGATGAGGTGGAATGTCAGTTGCATATCCTGCAGAGATACCAGTAGAACCGTTAACTAAAAGGTTCGGAAAACGTGAAGGCAAAACAGTTGGTTCACTGGATGTATCATCAAAATTTGGTACAAAGTCCACGGTTTTTTTATCGATATCACGTAAGAGCTCCATGGAGATAGCAGAAAGTCGAGCCTCTGTATAACGCATGGCAGCAGGCGGATCTCCGTCGATGCTTCCGTTATTTCCGTGCATTTCGACTAAATATTTACGCACTTTCCACGTTTGACTCATACGCACCATGGCGTCATACACAGATGTATCACCATGTGGATGGTAGTTACCAATAACATTACCTACGGTTTTCGCTGATTTTCGGAATCCTTTTTCCTGGGTGTTTCCATCCACGTACATAGCGTAAAGGATACGTCTTTGTACGGGCTTTAACCCGTCACGGGCATCAGGTAATGCACGCTCTTGGATAATGTATTTACTATAACGTCCAAATCGGTCGCCAAGTACCTCCTCCAGAGGTAAGTCTTGATATCTTTCTACAGTTGTCATGTATTACCCCTCCTCTGCGACCGTAATGTTTTCATTTTCAAGAATACTTCCATCTTCTTCTAACCCAAAGGCTACATTGCTTTCAATCCATTTACGGCGCGGCTCTACTTTATCTCCCATAAGAGTCGTCACCCGACGCTCAGCACGTGCAGCATCATCAATGCGGACACGGATCAATGCACGTGTTTCAGGATCCATAGTCGTTTCCCACAGCTGATCGGCGTTCATTTCTCCAAGACCTTTATAGCGCTGGATCATATACCCTTTACCAACTTTAGAGATGGCTCCTTGAAGCTCTTCATCCGTCCATGCGTATTCAAGCTTTTGTTTCTTTCCTGTACCTTTACTTACTTTGTAGAGAGGAGGAAGTGCAATATAAACTTTCCCCGCTTCTAATAATGGTTTCATGTAGCGATAGAAGAAGGTCAGCAAAAGAACCTGGATATGGGCCCCATCTGTATCGGCATCGGTCATGATGACAATTTTGTCGTAATTGATGTCGCCGACGTTGAATTCCGGACCGACTCCACCACCGATCGCATGTATGATTGTATTGATTTCTTCATTTTTGAAGATATCCTGAAGCTTGGCTTTTTCAGTATTGATGACTTTCCCCCGAAGTGGAAGGATCGCTTGGAATTTACGGTCACGACCTTGTTTCGCTGAACCTCCCGCAGAATCACCCTCCACAAGATAGAGTTCGTTACGGGCTGGATTTCTCGATTGAGCAGGTGTTAATTTACCAGATAGAACGGTTTCAGATCGCTTTCGTTTCTTTCCGTTACGCGCATCTTCCCTTGCCTTACGTGCTGCTTCCCGGGCTTGGGCGGCTTTTATGGATTTTTTAATAAGAAGGGAACTTGTATCGGGATTTTCTTCTAAGAAATATAGAAGGTGCTCCGAAACAACCGCATCCACGGCTGAACGTGCTTCACTCGTACCGAGCTTTCCTTTCGTCTGCCCTTCAAATTGAAGGAGATGTTCCGGTATACGCACAGAAACGATACTGGCAAGGCCTTCACGAATGTCGGTCCCTTCAAGATTTTTGTCCCGATCTTTTAAAATCCCAACTTTTCGGGCGTACTCATTAAAGACACGGGTCATGGCGGTCTTTGCTCCGGCTTCGTGGGTACCTCCGTCTTTAGTACGAACATTGTTCACGAATGACAGAATGTTTTCAGAGAACCCGTCATTAAATTGAAAGGCGAACTCCACTTCGATGGTATGATTTTCTCCTTCAAAGAAAGCTACGTTATGAAGCACATCTTTTTCTTCGTTTAAGTATTGAACAAAGGCCTGGATCCCGCTCTCAAAGTGAAAGACTTCCTTCTGATCATGACGCTCATCAATGATTTCAATTTTTAATCCTTTAAGAAGGAATGCAGATTCCCTTAGACGCTCACATAGCGTTTCATAATTATAGGTTGTATTACTGAAGATCTCCGGGTCAGGTTTGAAATGGATACAGGTTCCGGATTTTTTTGTTTTTCCGATTTTCTCAAGAGTGGTTTCCGGTTTTCCACCTTTTGTGAAACGCTGTTCATACTTCGTTCCATCTCTTTCAATCGTCACAACAAGCCATTCAGATAGGGCGTTTACGACTGAGGCACCTACACCATGCAAGCCGCCACTGGTCTTGTACCCGCCTTGACCGAATTTCCCTCCTGCGTGCAATACAGTCAAGATGACTTCAGGTGTGGGCTTGCCAAGCTTATGCATTCCAGTAGGCATCCCGCGTCCTTTATCCTGCACAGAGATGCTATTATCCTTATGTATCGTTACAATAATCTCATTTCCGAAGCCTGCTAATGCTTCATCCACCGAATTATCGACAATTTCGTATACTAAATGATGCAATCCTCTTGAATCTGTAGAGCCTATATACATTCCAGGTCTCTTACGTACGGCTTCTAAACCTTCTAATACTTGAATGGCATCATCATTGTAATCCATGGTCTTATTCTGGTTGGCCACGAACATTCCCCTTTCAAAACTTCTCTATCCGTAAATAGTGCTTGTACGGTAGTATTGGTTATGTATATGTTAACTATAACACAAGAACGTTTGTTCGTTTACCTGTTTTGATCATTTCTGAGGTAAACCACTATTGCTTATTGTAGCGTTTTATTTGATTTTCGCAAATGTAATTTCCTAGAACAGCCTTGAAATCATACTGTTTTCTACTGTGTGAACCGGATTTTTTGTGGTGAAAGAAGAAAAGTCGACCCGAAAAAAAACAAGCGGTAAGAGCCGCTTGTTACGAGTGAGAGTTATTTGGTTAAAGCATGTTCAACCTTAATACAGCGATCCATAATGACTGTATACCCACGTTCTTTCAAAAAGCGATAAGCCTCTTCATTCATTACACCCTGTTGCGCCCAAAACACGTTAGAGTCGATTTCATCAAATTCTATCGCGATCTCTGGTAAAAATTCTGAGCGGCGAAATACATTGACAATGTCAATCGGTCCTTCAATCTCCTTCAGAGAAGATACCGCTTTAACACCCAATGCGGAATCAATGGTTGGATTTACAGGGATAATCTCATAGCCTTGATCCTGCATCGCTTTTGAGACCATATAAGATGTACGTGCAGGATTGTCACTTAATCCGATCACCGCAATGCGTTTTGATTTTTTAAGGATGTTTCCAATTTCTTGTCGGGATGGGTTTTCCATAGATGTTTACAACTCCTTCATCGTTCCTTATCCATTCATTCTTGACTGTTCCTTAAGACCTATTCTTCTTTTATATCATATTTCCCTTTAATTTTTCAAAATTTTATAAATTCATCTAAACAGAATGAAGTGTCAGAGGGACAAAGGACGTGTTGCTACTCCTAATCCTTTCTGACACTTCTTGATCGTTTACTCTTCAATTAATCCCTTGGATAGGAGAAATTCACGCGCTACATCTTTGGGATCTTGTTTATCCATATCCACCTTGGCATTCATCTCACTCATCTCTTCCTCAGAAATTTGTCCTGCTAATTCATTCAGGACTTCTTCTACTTCAGGATGCTCTTCCAGAACTTCCTGACGGATGATAGGAGCAGCATCATAGGGTGGGAAGAATCCTTTGTCATCCGTAGTCGTTTTGAGATTGTAACGTTGTATTCTTCCATCGGTTGTAAAGGCAGGAATAATATCTACATCTCCGTTCTTCACTGCTTCATACATAATGTTCGGGTCAAAGCTTTCTTTCGCTTTGAATTCGTAACCGTATGCCTCTGCAAATGCATCGTACCCATCACCTTCACGTTCGTAGAATTGATGCGGCGCACCAAAGCTTAAATCTTTCGAAAGGGGAACAAGGTCAGAGAACGTTTTGGCATCAAAGTCCTGATCTTGAGTATAAGCAAGGGTATACGTGTTCTCGAATCCCAGTGGTTTTAACCATGTCACATTGAATTTTTCTTCGTATCCTTTACGGACTTGAGATAGAATTTCTTCAGCTGAAGCCCCTTCCTTCGCCTGCTCTTTTAACACCGCTTCGAGTCCGGTTCCTGTGTACTCGATATATACGTCGATGTCGCCTTTTTCAAGAGCGGGCGTCAAAATCGATACTTCCCCCAGTCCTTCTTCCACTTTAACATCCAGGTCTGTTTTCTCTTTGAGAAGTTCAGCCATCATTTGCGTTAAAATAAACTGTTCAGTCCACATCTTGCCTGAAACCGTAATGGTGTCTTTCCCCCCACCGTTTCCGCAACCTGAGATCACGAAGGATAGGGCAATTAATAATATAAATGGTTTTAATATCCTTTTCATTCTTACTCTCCTTTGAATATGCTTTATTTCCGTGCTTTTAATCCTTTAGGTGTTGTCATTCTTTCAAGAAGCTTTAATAAAAAGTCGAAAGAAAGTGCAAGTAAGGCAGCAGGAATGGCCCCTGCAAGTACTAAAGAATTATTCCAGGTGGATAGTCCCCGGTAAATGAGATCACCTAGTCCCCCCGCGCCTACAAAGGTTGCAAGCGTCGCGACTCCCACCGTTAAGACAGTTGCGGTTCTGATACCCGCCATAATGAACGGCAGGGCGAGAGGAAGCTCCACTTTAAACAGAAGCTGTGAGTTTGTCATCCCCATCCCTCTGCCGGCTTCTATGACTCCCTCATCAACACCGATGATCCCTGTGTACGTGTTCCTGAGAATCGGTAAGAGTGCATATACGGTCAGGGCAATAATCGCTGTGATACTGCCTGTACCTAATAGGGGAATGAGGAAACCAAATAGTGCTAAGCTGGGGATGGTTTGGAAAATGGCTGTTATTCCGATATAGAATTCAGCTGTTTGCTTTTTTCGTGATATGTATATACCCAGCGGCAAAGAGATGGCAATTGCTATGAAAATGGATACGAATGATAAATACAGGTGCTCAAATAATCCGTTTAAGATGGCATCCGAGCGATTTGAAATGGTGTTGATAAACAATAGCGAAAATGTATTCATACCGAACGTGCCTCCTTTTTCCCTTCCGAGGCTACTGCACGAAGAATCCCTCTGGCCGTGACGCTTCCTGTCTTTTTGCCGTCTTTAATGACCATGAGATAGGGTTTTCCAGTCTCAAGTAGTACTCTTGCAGCTTCCTGGACCGTAGCGTCATAAGGTATCAAAGTATATTCCGATTCTTCATAGTGCACGTAATTTGTATTGTCTTCCATCATGTCGATTACTTGCATCTGAGTTTGTCGAGCGTTCAGGCGGTCCTCACCGATAAATGCCCGAACGAATTCATTTGCAGGTTGGGACAAAAGCTCTGATGGGGTAGCGATCTGTTCAATTTCTCCATCACGCATCACTGCAATCTCATCCGCGATCTTTAACGCTTCATCAATATCATGTGTGACAAACACGATCGTTTTATGTATTGTATTTTGAATGCTTTTCAATTCATCCTGAAGCTGCTCCCGGCTGATCGGGTCAAGGGCACTGAAAGGTTCATCCATCAGAATGATAGGCGGTTCAGCTGCCAGGGCACGAATGACGCCAACCCGTTGCTGTTGTCCACCACTGAGCTCAAGCGGGTATCGTTTACGATACACTTTAGGTTCAAGTCCGACTAGATTTAGAAGCTCATCAACCCGGCCTTCATATTGTTCCTTCTTCCATCCTTTTAAACGGGGAATCAGGCTGATGTTCTCTTCGATTGTCATGTGTGGAAGCAATCCTATGCGCTGTATGACATAGCCGATATTACGCCTGAGCTCCACTTCATCGGTTTGGGAAGTATCTTTACCATTAATGAGAATTGTTCCGCTGGATGGAGAAATGAGCTTATTGATCATTTTCATCGTGGTCGTTTTCCCACATCCGCTTGGCCCGATCAAGGCAACAAGTTTTCCTTTTGGAATCGTCAGGTTGATACCCTTTATGGCTTCTGTACCATCTTCGTAGACTTTCGTGACATTCTTAAATTCAATCATTTTTCCACCTGCTTTTTGAACTGAGAAAATTTTCTAAACATAGAAGGGTTACCCTCATTATACAAAAGGTAAACATGTTGTCCAAGAAATTGCCTTTGTTGCTTTAGTTTATGAATAATGTGGATTCCTCATACAAGATACTTCTTGCTGTAAAAGACAAGAAAAAGCCAGCAAACTATTGTTTGCTGGCTTCAGTGTGATGTTTGTTCTTAAACAGAATATATTGTTCTACGATGATTCCTGTGATGGTTCCGAGTATCAATCCATTGTTCAATATGGAGGCGACCACTACAGGCATGTCTTTAAAAGCGGATGGGGGCACAAACATGGCTCCTACCCCTATAATGAGAGAGATGCCGGCGACAAAATGAATTCTTTCGACGTTCTCTTCTTTTCTGTACTCTCCGAGGGCAAGGCCGACCATTTTGATGAAGATGACCGTAGTAACGGCATAGCCAACCGGAGCTGGAAGACTTGCGAATAGGTTCATTACTTTTGGGATCAGACTGATGATCATAATGATCGCACTCCCAAGGATAAAGGGAATAATCGAGTACATCCCTGTAGCGGCAACAAACCCGGCAGACCCGGAAATGGGTACAGATCCAATGGCTGAGAATATTCCACCGAACAGCTGATTCAGTCCCGAAGCAAAGCCGCTCTTCGTAAACCTTTCATATGTGGGCTGCCCCTTTGCCTTCATAACTTCTTCCATCACTCGAATGGAAGCAATCATATTGGTCGTTAACAAGAATGTAATGAAAATGGATGTCACAATGACACCTGTATCGAATACAGGTGCTCCAAAGACGAACATATCCGGTAATGTAAACCAGCTGTCAGAAACAGTCACGCTTTCACTCAGTCCCATGAGAATGAAGACTAGCCAGCCCGAGATGAGGGCAAGAATAATGGAGTACTGTTGGATCCACTTTCGTTTATGACCGGAAAAGTATAATGCCAAAAGGATGGTTATGATACTTCCTAATAAGACAAATGGCTGAAGGGATTGTCCTTCATGCTGTATCCCGAACATCCCTTTGATAAAAGATCCGCTTAATTGGAGAATCAAAAGCATTAAGTAAATAAATGTAATCGCTGGTGTAAATAAAGATGATAATTTCTTTAGTAGTCCTGTTGCAGACAGAATAAAGAAAATCACACCGCTAACAATCATCCCCCCTTGTAAAACGGTCAGCACTTCTTCGTGACTGTTGTAAAGGGTTCCTGAAAAACCTGCATAGATGGCGAAAACTCCCCACCACAGTCCAGCCGGTCCTTCATTAATGGGAAGTTTATGACCAACCAATGCTTGGATAAGACTGGCGGCTCCTAATACAAAGATGGTCCGCTGAATGAACCCTGCCGTATCTGCTGGAGACAATTGAAACAAGTCAGCTATGGCAATGGGAGCGGCAATTGAGCCTGCGACCATAAAGGCCACCCATTGAAACGCCGATAAAAGTAATTGCATTTGTGTACACCTTCATTTCAACTATGTAAAGTGTGTTTATTTTAACATACTTCTCTCTTTGTGAATCAGTTTTTAAGTGTAATAAATGATATTATCTACTTTTATGAACAGGTACTAATTTTTTCGCTTATTTTCTCCCCATCCTATGGAAAACATGTTAAAATAAGAACGGATTAGTTATTTTAAAAGGAGCAGTGATGATGATTTTTGCCCTTATACTTGTATTAGCTTATTTATTAGGCTCCATCCCTTCAGGGTTACTGATTGGGAAGACATTCTACGGAAAAGACATCCGTGAGCATGGGAGTGGAAACCTTGGCGGAACCAACACGTTCAGAACCTTGGGTGTGAAGGCCGGGATGATTGTCACAATCATGGATATTTTAAAAGGAACGGTAGCAACCCTCTTACCTTTGCTATTTGAAAGTGATGTACATATGTTATTGGCTGGGGTATTTGCTGTGATTGGTCATATGTATCCCGTGTTTGCAAACTTTAGAGGAGGAAAAGCGGTAGCAACCTCTGCGGGTGTTCTTCTGGGCTATAATTACATCTTATTTTTAATTTTACTGGCAGTCTTTTTCATTTGCTTGTATGCAACCAAGTATGTATCACTCTCTTCTATGATAGCAGCAGTGCTCGCCTTTACATACTCGATCTTCACAGGAGATATACCACTCATTATTGTCGTAGGAATCCTGACCATTTTCGTTGTTTATAGACATCGTGCGAATATTGTCCGAATCAAAAACAAAACGGAACCTAAAATCAAGTGGCTCTAATAAAAAAGCGACCTAAAAGACAGGCTCTCCCTTATTCTATTGGAGAGTTTCTGGCTGTAGAGGTGGCTTTTTTTATGGTGTTAGATAAATCAAATAGGTATACCCTTCCATTCCTTTGAGAAAGATGATGGATATAAAAAGACAAATAAGATCATGATTAAACGAAATAATTCAAATTTCACAAAAATACGAGAATATTCCTCAATATTTTCATAAAAAGGTCCCGCTTTCCCCTGTTATTTTGTAAAATAGAGGTAGTGTATATATAAAGGATGATGAATATGAATAAAAAGCGAATAATGACAGGAGTATTCCTTTGTGTTCCTTTACTATTAGTGATGGGGTTTCTTGTAAATAAGCAATACGCAGACTGGAACACCTCTGCTGAAGGAGAACAGAATAAGAACCTCTCCTCTTTGCTTCATACGACGAAAGAAGTTCAAGCTTCAGGGAAATCGATAAAGTCAAATGCAACACTTGCCGCCATCGGAGATATTCTTCTCCATGATACAGTATATAATGATGCAAAAGATGAAAATGGGTATAACTTCAGCCCTATGTTTGCACCTATAAAGGACATGCTGGCTGCCCCTGATTTTCTAATTGCAAATCAGGAATCAACCCCGGCTGGTGTGGAACTTGGCGTTTCCAGTTACCCGCTCTTCAATAGTCCGAAAGAAATTGTGAAATCCTTACAGGACGTGGGGGTGGATGCTGTCACGACTGCCAATAATCATTCATTGGATCAAGGAGAAAAAGGTCTTCTGAGTGCAATCGACTATTATGAGAAGATATCCATGCCATATGTGGGTGCATTTAAAAGTAAGGAAGACAAGGAGCGAATACGTACCTTCAATGTAAATGGAATCAATTTTGCCCTGCTCTCATACACATATGGAACAAATGGAATCCCTGTGCCAAAAGGGAAAGACTATTTAGTCAATCTAATCGATGAGCAAAACATGATTCAAGAAGTCAAGAAAGCTAAAAGTATGAACGTTGATTTAGTCGTATTGAGTTTGCATTGGGGAAATGAGTACCAACGCTTCCCTACTGAGGAACAGGAAAGACTGGCAAATGTGTTAACGGAAAATGGTGTTGATATCATTTTTGGCCATCATCCACACGTTCTGCAGCCAATCCAAACATACAAAACGAGCGATGGCAGGGATGCTGTAGTAATCTATTCATTAGGGAATTTTCTTTCAGGACAGAAAGATGATTTCAAAGATATTGGAGGAATGGTTACGGTTCAAGTAGAAAAAACGATGAAGCCGGGGAGTTCCAAGATTGCGTATCCTTCCATTGAATTTCAGCCAACCTTTGTTTCAGAAAATCATTACAATAACTACCGAATCTACCCTCTTGAGTTTGCTAAGAAGAATGGGCTGATTGGTTATTCAGAAGAAGAAATGGTCTCGCATATGGTGAATGGCCTGCCTGAATAATTTGAGTGCGGCTGAAGGTGACATTTCTAAAGTCATCTGGACATGTGTTAACACCTTAATTTTCTAAGTTGAAAAAAACGAGCCTCCACTACGGGAAGCTCGTTTTTTAATGTCCACCGAATAGCAATGAATTAAAGAATATGCCTCCGAGGGCTAATACAGCCAATAAGGCGTTGGCCATCAAGAAAGTTTTACGGCTGCCCTTAAAGAATAGAGTGACCATCCCATAATAAATGAGAGCAGCAATGATAATAAAGGTTCCAGCTTCAATCTGATATTTCGCATCGTGTAATTGCAGGAAAGTCAATACACTTAATCCGCCAAATATAAATGCACCTATGTAGTATAATAATGCTTGTGTATTCATCCATCTCATCCTTTATGCGTATTAGTAGATGTTCCTTCTTTTCTATGTATATAATATGAAATGAAACCTTCTTTGTAAAGAAACATGAAACACTCTGGAGGAATACCTGTAGAGAAAGGAGTCTCATCGATGAAGATACATATTTCAAAAGAAGCTCTAACGTGGTTTAAGAACGAAATGCTTGTAGAGGAAGGCGATCAAGTTCGTTTTTATGTACGCTATGGAGGTTCCAGTCCTCTGCATGATAGTTTTTCATTAGGAGTGAATAAAGACGAACCGGTTGATCTCGGTGAACGAATTGAAATCGAGAACAGGGAATTTTTTATTGAAGAGAGAGATTTATGGTTTTTTGATGGTCATGATTTATACGTCGAGTTTGACGATAAGCTTCAAGAACCTTCATATGAGTACAAGAAGTAACGTTTCATGGAAGAGGCTGGCATTCGCCAGCCTTATTATTTACTTTTAAGGAAGCGTGAGATATGGTCGTCGAGCCCCTCTTTATGAAGAATGTCATATTGAATATCCCCCAGTAGATCGAAATGAGGAAAACCGTCTTCCCTCTCATGGATCCATTCTTTTTTCAACCCGTACTTATCTCCCCACTGAGTTAATGCATCGAGATCACAGCAGCCCACTTTCGTGACAGATCGTGCATGAGGAAATCGGTCATCTAGCCAATAGTGAGTGAGAAATGCAATCTCTCCCCGCTTCACACGCTGCTTCCATGCGTGTAATTCATGTTTGGTTAAGCCGAACGCCATGGAGATCTTCCTTTCCGTCTTACCTCTTTAAAATATTTTTCGAGGGACTTCTCCATTATGCTGACACTACTTCTTCGCCTTCTCGTATGCTTCATGCCAATGAGGGAACAGTTTACGGATGGAAATCGGACGGAAGTTTTCCTGTTTGACGCAAACATGCATCGATTGTCCCGTGATGGCAAGCTGGTTTTGCCCATTATAGATTTCGTAAGCATATGTAATGCGGAGCCCATCATATTCTTCAACCCACGTTTTTATAAACGCTTTTTCACCGTATCGAACCGGTGATTTATAGCTGACATTGAGATCTATAACTGGAGATAGAATTCCTTCTTTTTCAATATCAGCGTACTTAAAGCCGAGATCTTCTATAAGCTGCGTTCTTCCTAATTCCATCCATACAAGATAATTCGCATGATACACAACACCCATTTGATCGGTTTCTGCGTATCGTACCTCTATGGTTTTTTCAGCAATATGCATCTTCTACACCCTCTTCATCTAATCAGTATCCTTATTCATTTTAACATAGATTGGAGAAGGCATTGAATAAATAGGCTTAGGCGTGAGTGAAGCCTGTTAACGTTTTATTGATGAAAGAACCCGAACAGACAGGTTCTCTTAAGAGCCTTCTCCGTTCGGGTTCCAGATGTTATTGCTCTGTTTGATGAGACTCGTCTTTGATTTCATTACGGAAAGCTTCCAGGCTTTCTCTGCGACGCTCATTCTTCGCTTTAATAGACTGAAGCTGCTCTTCACTGTCTGTGAAAGCCATCGACTCCTCAGCCTTCTCCATATTCTCAATCGTATGCTGAACCATGCCTTGAAGCTTCTCTACATTATCACTACGATCATCCGGATTCGGTTTATCCCATGCCATCCTTCATTCCTCCTGCTATTTGTATTGAGGGACGGACCTTAAGGACGGTCCCTTTACATTTTTCGTCCCATAGGTAAGTGTTATTCACCCTTTGTTTGGATGACTTGCGCATGCTTACCTGACTTATCTTGCATTTGTTTTCCTTTGTTTCCGCCTGCTGCTCTTGATTGAGTACCAATATGGTTTGGTGCAAAATGATTCGGACTTCCCTTTGAATTACTCATAAACTTCCCCTCCTTACTAGTATGATTACCAAAATGGGAAGGAAGAATAGGCGTAATAATTGGCAGTATTATTTCTGGGGCAAAAAAAATAAGCCTCGTAATTCCTTACTCGGCTTTGCCTATAGGGCGCTTTATTTCCAATCTGGCATCGATACGTTCTTCTATGGCATCAATGGCATCCTGATCTAGAAGAAGCTGCTTTTTGTTTTCTTTCACAAGATCCGCGAATGATTTTTTTCTCGGTCTGCGCAATCCAATCCCCTCACTCTCAATTGTGGTTTGTTATAAGTAGTATATCCAAATGTCAGATATTTTAAACAAAGGTCACAATAGTAGCGATGGTTTTTCTGAACGGATTGTGGGATTTGGATGATTGAATTTCGAAAAATATGAAGTTTAAAGGTCCGTCCCCCGTCATCGGTATTTCATAAATAAAGCAGTTTGAAGGTCCGTCCCTCACTTGATTAGCGCGGTGAAGGATTCAAGGCTGGTGATGGCGCCGATTTGTTTGTGGGTGATGATTCCTTGTTCGTTGATGATAAAGGTGGTTGGGACTGTTAGGATGTCATATGCGTTGTTGATTTTGTCGTCTTTGTCTAATAGGATCGGGAATGTGAGCCCCATTGCTTTTTGGTATTCTTTTACGTTGTATTGGGGATCGATATTGATTGCCAGGATTTCAACGTCCTTCCCGTATTTCGTATAGAACTCCTGCATGATCGGCATTTCTTCTTTACACGGTGGACACCAAGTAGCCCAGAAATTGAGAACCACTTTCTTTCCCTTCAATTCAGATAAAGTGATTGATTGCCCGGAAAGGGTATCCAATTTAAAGTCGATGGCCTTGTCCCCGACATTCGGGCCAGGATAGTTCTCTACAGGGGTATTTTCCGACACCTCTCCTTCTTCTATATCGATTAATTGATCATACTCAGTAGCTTGACCGAACGTGATTTCTGAAAAGGAAGTGGGCTCTGACTTATTTTCCATATAGAACGTGAAGACTAATAAAGCTACAAGCAACATGCCAAAGATAGATTTCAAAGGAGTGCTCCTCTCATAGGAATGATAGTACTATCATCTTATGATAGCTTGTCTCTATTTAGTCATGGAATTTCAAGTGACATTTAGCCTTAATTGTTGAACACAAAAAAAGCCCCGGGAAGACCCGGGGCTTGAAAGTATACTTTATGCCTGTAATTTATTACGTAGAACCATTTGTAGAATTCCACCATGACGGTAGTAGTCTACTTCTACATCTGAATCAAATCGAGCCAGTACTTCGAACTCTGTTTTTGTTCCATCTTCAGCTACAGCTGTAACCGTTAAGATATCACGAGGTTTAACATCGTTTGTCACATTGACAGAAATCGTTTCTCTACCTGTTAAACCTAGAGATTCAGCGCTGTCACCCTTTTTGAATTGAAGTGGAAGCACTCCCATCATTACAAGGTTCGAACGGTGAATACGCTCATAGCTTTCAGCGATAACCGTTTTGATACCAAGAAGGTTTGTACCTTTTGCTGCCCAGTCACGGGAAGATCCCATACCGTAATCTTTTCCTGCAAGAACAACTAGTCCAGTACCATCTTGTTGATATTTCATACAAGCATCGTACATTGCCATAACTTCATTGTCAGGCCAGTAGGTTGTGAAACCACCTTCTGTTCCTGGAGCAATTTGGTTACGAATACGAATGTTTGCAAACGTACCGCGCATCATCACTTCATGGTTACCACGACGAGAACCGTATGAATTGAAATCACGTGGCTCAACATTGTTAGCACGCAGGTATTTGCCAGCTGGCGTATCCTTACCGATCGCGCCTGCAGGAGAAATGTGGTCAGTTGTTACTGAGTCACCAAATTTACCAACAACACGCAGTCCATTTAATCCTTGGATATCTTCTGGAGTAGTTGCTAATCCAGTGAAGAAAGATGGATTTTGGATATATGTCGATTGATCATCAAAGCTATAAAGTGGCTCATTACTTGTTTTGATTTCGTTCCAACGCTCGTTTTCAGAGAAAACATGCTCGTATTCTCTACGGAATAACTCAGGAGTAACAGTAGATTTCACAGCATCCTTGACTTCATCTTGAGAAGGCCAGATGTCTCTGAAGAATACATCATTTCCGTCTTTATCTTTACCCAGAGAATCTTTCTGAAGATCAATGTCCACTGTACCAGCTAATGCATAAGCAACAACCAGTGGTGGTGAAGCAAGGTAGTTTGCTTTCACTAATGGATGAATACGACCTTCGAAATTACGATTTCCTGAAAGTACTGAAGTTAAGAGTAAATCAGCATCTGATACAGCCTTTTCAATTTCCGGACGTAATGGACCAGAGTTACCGATACAAGTCGTACAACCATACCCTACAAGGTTAAAGCCGATATCTTCAAGGTAAGATAGTAAACCTGAATCTCTAAGGTAACCAGTTACAACTTTTGACCCTGGAGCCAGAGAAGTTTTTACGTAATCAGGAACGTTCATTCCGAGCTCTACAGCTTTTTTCGCTACTAAGCCAGCACCCAGCATAACATAAGGGTTAGATGTATTTGTACAAGATGTAATGGCAGCGATACCAATCGCTCCAGTAGGCATAACAACATCTTTACCATCTTCCGTTGTGTACTTTGCCGTTTTATTAATTTCAGACGCATCTAAACCGAAGCCTTGAACGCCTTCTTTAGCTGTAATTGACTTATTGAAAGATTCTTTCATATCAGATAGCGGAATTAAATCCTGTGGACGTTTAGGTCCGGAAAGGTTAGGTTCCACTACAGAAAGGTCAATTTCTACTACATCTGTATATGTTGGTTCTTCCTTTTCAGGAGTGAAGAACATATCATTTTTCTTTAAATATTCCTCAACCATTTTGATGTGGTCTTCGTCACGGCCTGTTAAACGAAGGTAGTCTAAAGACTCTGAATCAACTGGGAAGAAACCACATGTCGCACCGTATTCAGGAGCCATATTGGCAATTGTTGCACGGTCGGCAAGTGGTAATGTTGCTACTCCTGTTCCGAAGTATTCAACAAATTTCCCTACTACACCTTTTTGACGCAATACTTGTGTAACTTTAAGAGCTAAGTCAGTAGCTGTTGCTCCATTAGGAAGTTCACCTGTCAGTTTTACCCCGATTACTTCCGGGATTGGGAAGTATGAGGGTTGACCAAGCATTCCTGCTTCTGCTTCGATTCCACCTACACCCCAACCTAACACGCCGATACCGTTGATCATAGTGGTATGAGAGTCAGTACCGACCAATGTATCCGGATATGTTTCAAAATCGCCATCTGTTGTTTCAACAGCGTGAACGACATTCGCTAGATACTCTAGGTTAACCTGGTGTACGATACCCGTTGCCGGCGGTACAGCACGATAGTTTTCAAATGCTTTTTGAGCCCAGCTAAGGAACTGATAACGCTCAGCGTTTCGTTCGAATTCAAGATCCATATTCGCTTGTAAAGCACCGACTGTACCATATTTATCTACTTGTACGGAGTGGTCAATTACAAGATCAACTGGAATTTCAGGATTGATCTTTTGTGGATCTCCACCAATATCAGCCATTGCTTTACGTAAAGACGCTAAGTCAACTACTGCTGGTACTCCAGTAAAATCTTGAAGGATGACACGGGAAGGTTTGAATGGAACTTCCGCATCCTTCACTTCAGTGGAGCCCCAGTTTGCTAAATTTTCAACGTGGTCTTTGTTGATCACGCGTCCGTCAAACTGACGAAGTACAGACTCGAGCAATACCTTTACACTGTAAGGTAAACGATTAATTTTTGTTACTCCTGCTTCTTCAAGCGCTTTTAAACGATAGTAATGATAACGTTTTCCTTCTAGTTCGAAAGAAGATCGTGCATTAAATACATCGTTCTTTGCCATTTCGAATTCCCCCTCTAAACTACATCAAACAATAAGTCGAAAAGTTTTCGTTCTAAAAACTAACGAACTTTTCTCACATTTACATCTTAATACAAGCGATTACATAAGTAAATAACAATAAAGTTATTGTTTTTGATAAGTTTTTCTTATCTAAAATAATAAACTCCTTTAGGTTTCTAGAAAAATATTGGTAAATCAACATTTTCCCCCATGTCAAAACGTGTCAGTTTCATAAAAATATTATCGTGATAAAATAAATCTGCTAGCCTTTCCCTCTTATAAAGGATTGATGATGGTGGCATTCTATCCATATGGAGGTGTCCTACAATGGCTAAACGTAAAGCAAATCATGTAATCAACGGGATGAATGCAGCGAAGGCACAAGGAAAAGGTGTCGGGTACAATGAAGAATATTCAAATGAACCATTAACTGAAGCTCAACGTCAGTTTAATAAAAAACGCAAAACCAATCAGTAATTCAAATGATCGGTGGTTAAACGAACGAGGTTTATGAACATACTCAGTTTGGTTTAATCACCGTCATTTATGTAAATACCTTCATCTCTCTTCCCCTACCCCGTTTGTCCAAAAACAAAACCCGCTCTGTGAATGTTTAGCAGAGCGGGTTTTGTTTCTTCTGATTTTTTACGATTGTCCATTTACTTCATTGACGATCGAAGACAAGTCTGATTTGAATTGTTGGAGTTGTGCTCTTTGTGTTTCAGATGCCACTTCAAGTGCATTTTCAATTTGTTGATACGCTTCGTTTACCTCATTCTTTAAGTGAGCCAGTTGTGAACCGTAACTCGCTCCATCTAAAACAAGCTCATTGATTGTATTCTGTATTTCAGTAACGCTTTGCTCTGCAGCTTGGTACGCTTGTTGTTTGTCTTTATGGTAAGGCATGGATAATCTCTCCTTATTCTGAAATTAGCTTTTTTAGTATGGTCAGATAGGCTGAAAATTATACCCATGAATAAACTGTTTCAGAGCAAAGCATTCTAATAACAGGAGGGATGCTTTATGAACAAAAATGATAGCAAAGATATGCGTAAAAATGCTCCGAAGCAGTCTGGGCAGCAGGAACCTTTAAGTGGATCACATAAAGTGAAGAATCGGAACCATACTCGCCAAAAGCAACATAGCCATCACGATATGTAACCAATAAATAAGGGAGTGCAGGGGTTGTGATAACACAATCCGCACTCCCTTTTATCATCTATTGCAGATTCTTTAATGCATGGATAATGTCCATTTGTTCAAGGAAGGAGACGGTCCGCAGATCAAATAGGACGGCTTCTTCTTGAATTCTTGTTAAGATTGAAGGGTTCCCTTTTCTAAGGTTCCCATGAATTTCCTGGGCAGACAATTTGTCATGAGTAACTGAAACGAGATAAGTATCTAATTCAACGTCAGGCATCGTCCCTCCACCAATCTGGCTTTTTCCTTCAATTATTTTAAATAAGAAATGCGATTTCAGGGAATTCCCTTCTTCTACGAAATGTGTAGATTGCTGAAAAACCTCTTCTTTTTTGCGGGTAATGGATGCAATGGTCGGATTTTTATCCTGTTCCTCCCCTTTTATGTAATGCATGAGTGTCATCTCTAAAGCTGCCAGTGTCATTTTGTCTACACGCAGTACCCGGGCCAGCTGATGCTTTTTAAGCTGTTCAATCCATTGTTTTTTTCCTGCAATGATACCAGCCTGGGGCCCTCCTAGTAATTTATCTCCACTAAAAGAAACGAGGTCGCTCCCTTTTTCAATGACAGTCTTTACCACAGGTTCATTTCCGATCCCCATTTGTGCAAAGTCGTAAAGAGCACCACTCCCTAAATCTTCATAATATAGGATATGGGGATGTCGGTGGGATAACTGAACAAGTTCATCAGTGGAAACGGATGATGTAAATCCTTTTATCACAAAATTACTTTGATGGACTTTCATGATCATGGTTGTTTCTTCACATAGTGCTTCTTCATAATCCCTTAAGTGGGTTTTGTTGGTCGTTCCAACCTCAGAGAGCAGAGCCCCACTTTCTTCCATGATGGAAGAAATTCGAAATGATCCTCCGATTTCCACGAGCTCCCCTCTGGAGACAATCACCTTTTTATGTTTCGCAAGGGCAGTGAGAATAAGGTAAACAGCTGCTGCATTATTGTTCACAACCATGGCCGCTTCCGCTCCAGTTAACTCACAGATGAACTTTTCAGCATGGGTATGCCTCGAACCTCTATTTCCCCCCTCAATATCGTATTCTAAATTACTGTAGTGACCTGCAATCATTTGGACATGTTCAATGGCATCTTGTCCCAATCTGGCCCGTCCTAAATTCGTATGCAATATGGTTCCGGTTGCATTAATAACCTTGCGAAGAGAAAGAGAATGCGATTCTTTCATCAAGGTATCCGCTTGTGCAAACACTTCTTTAACAAATTCGTCTGTTGATGGATGAGGTCCTTGCCATTGTTCATTTAGCAGGGAATTCCGACAGCATGTAATCACCTCTTTTAATAGGTCCGTCCCTCTTTCTTTAGTGAGGTCATGCTTATTAAGGAGAGTATGGAATTGATTGGATTGTTGTAGTAGGTAGATGGGCGGAATGTGTCTGACGAGTTGTTTCACAATGAACCCTCCTTTATTCTTTATACTGATTATAACACCCTCACCATTTAAATTAGAAAGAATACAATGTGTAAAAGAATAAGTTGGGGGTCAGGTGTAAATGAGCAAGGAAAGGGAGGATTTCTATTTAGAGAACTGGGAGGAGAATATGAAGGATTGGCTATTGGATCCTGCTACGGTTCAATTGGATGAACAAGAATTTAGAGTCGACTTTCTGGATACAACGGAAGCGTTCATCGTAGAAATTGAAACAGAAAATATTCATCCAGAGGAATTAATCATTAAGAAAAATAACACTCAATTAATCGTATCGATACTGATGAAGGACGAAATCAAGGTGAGGAATCGAACCATTCGCTTTCCCTTTTGTTTAAAGCAACGGGCAATCACCTACTCAATCGAGCATCATACCATCGAAATCAATGTCCCCAAAAAAGAATGTCCCACCCCCACTTCCTTCGTCATCCGAGTTCAGGGGTTATCTAATGAGTAACCACCCTCTATAAATAGATGAAAAGGTCTGAAGTGAAAAATTCAGACCTTTAACCATGTTTATAGGGATTCAATCGAAGAAATGATGAGGTTTATGTCAGGAAACACCCCTGAATCTAATTTAGAATAAACCTTTTCTCCTCCTACTGAAATTTCAAAAGCGCCACCTGAGGATGGTATTAACTTTAGTTCTTTAATGTCTGAACGAAAATGGGTAAACAGTTGTTCCGCGAAACTCGCGGCTTTAGGTGCATAGTTTCACATCATGCAAAATTCAATTGTAATCGAGACCTTTTTCATCTTATGTTCCTCCTTTATTTATATATTTTCTTGTGTGCATAATACCATAGCTTCTATTTTTCTCCAAATACTTACCTTTTTTCTATCTGCAGTGCTGTTTTGATCCCTATCATCTAATAATAATCCTGTTTTTTAAGGTGAAAGCCTAATTTAGTAAAATTACAAATGCAAATTCTCCTTCTCCCCTCCTGATTTTTACCCATCCGTCACTTCTCCTTTGCCCGATTGTATTTTTATCCTGTACAATTAGAATATTCATACATAAAGGAGTGAAGTGAATGAGCAGGGAAGAAATTATCCGTTTAACAGAACTTTCTTCAAAAGCTGGCTGAGGCTGCAAACTTAGTCCTAGTGACTTGACGCAAGTGTTGCGTCAACTACCCCCTCAACCATTTAATGAAGCATTGTTAGTAGGGAGCGAATCATCTGACGATGGTGGTATTTATCAACTGACAGATGATCTGGCTATGGTACAAACCGTAGATTATTTTACCCCGATCGTGGATGATCCTTACCAATTTGGTCAAATAGCAGCGGCAAACGCACTAAGTGACGTCTATGCTATGGGTGGAACGCCGAAAACGGTTTTAAACATTGTAGGGTTTCCAATTAAAAAGCTCGGAAGTGAAATACTTACTGATATTCTGTCCGGTGCACAAAATAAAGTAATCGAAGCTGGTGCTGTGACGGTCGGCGGCCATTCCATTGACGATCAAGAACCGAAATTCGGTTTGAGTGTTACTGGAATCGTTCACCCGAAAAAATATTGGACAAACAAAGGTGCCAAAGAAGGGGACGTTATGGTTCTTACAAAACCACTGGGTGTAGGAATTTTAACGACAGGTATTAAGCGTAAGATGGTGTCGGCAGACCAAGAAAAAGATGTGATCGAAGTCATGAGCATGTTAAATAAATCTGCAGCAGAAGTTTTACAAGACTTTCATCCGCATGCAGTGACAGATGTAACAGGCTTTGGCTTAATGGGTCACGCCTTTGAAATGGCTAAAGGCAGTGATGTATCCATAGAGTTCTCATACTCTTCCATTCCCCTATTAGAAGGGACGAAGGAATTAGCAGCCAAAGGAGTCATTCCTGGTGGGTCGAAAGCGAACCATCACTGGCTTGAAGACAAAGTGCACTATGATCCGAGTATCACCATGGAAGATCAGTGGATTGTATGTGACGCGATTACTTCAGGAGGATTATTAGTAAGTTTGCCTGAGGGTGAAGCGGAAAAGTATATAGAGGTGTTAGGACTTCACTCGATATCAGCTAGAATAATTGGTCGGGTGCTGACGAAGCAAAAATGGAGTATACTGGTTGAAAAATAATTAAGCGGCGACTCCTTTTGAGAGAAGTAGATTTCAAGCTACTAACTTTCAAAAGGACCACCGCTTATTTCTCTTCAGTCAGTTTGAGGAATTGGCCTGTGATTCTCTTCGATAAAATCCTCACATGATAAGGAAACCGGTTCCTTTCTTTGGCAAAAGAATTGAACCAGATGACTTTTTCATCTAAGGCGATGAATGGAATATCTGTTGTTGCTTTTTTAATTTTGAAGCTGATTCCAGGTTGGGAAGCGCCGCTGTCCTTACATTGGATAATGACGTTTTTCTCAGTGGATACTTTGCGTAATATGATCAATATCTCTTGAGGGATATCTGTCACATGTCCAACGTTCACTACGATTTTTTGTTTAGCTGCCTTAAAATCTTTCACCAGTCTGTTTCGATCACTTACATCAGTCCACTTCATTTTCTTAGTCGAGGAAGGACTGAGTGAGGAACTTGTTCCCTTATGCCCTTCCTCTTGAAGATGTCGTATAAACTGATGGATGGGTTGGGAAGAATGGGTCTTCTCCTGAATAAATTGATCGTTGCCAATAAGAACGAACTTCCCTCTCGCTCGCGTAATCGCTACATTCAGTAACCTATCGCTTCCTTTCCGAGTAAGGAGTGCCCCCGGTTTCCCATGGGAAGCTCCATCAACGAGATCAAAAAGGATCATGTCATTTTCCGAACCTTGAAAGCCATGAACCGTAGCGGCGTATAAATTCAAATGAGGATGTGAGTTCCTTACCAATTCGTCCAATAACAGGTTATACCATTTGGCCTGGACACGGTAGGGGGTCACGATCCCGATAGATTGCATCCCATCCTCGATCGCTTCCAGAGTAAGATGGATCGTCACTAAACTGGATAGGACGTTCCAACGTGAGCCTTTTTGAGTCTCTGCCCACTCGGTACCTTCATTGAGTGAAAATAATACCGCTCCATGTGAAGGAAAAGGCATTTTATTTGTAATCCCCGCTCTCATCAATTCTACCGAATGGTGATTACCTACCTTCGAATGGTAGATATAGTGATTGGTAAATGCAGAAATGCTTGGATGCATTCGCCGCTGTTCTGGAAGCAATAATAACTGAGGGTGGTCCTTGCCCTTATCAACGGCATGTGCCACCTGAGCCGAATGGAAGATGTCTTCCTTCAGCCACTTGGTTACCATCGGATGAAAGGACGTAGAAATAGGCGGGAGCTGTTTGAAATCCCCGCAAATAATGACCTTTTTTCCAAGGGAAGCAGCAAATGCTATCTGAGGTATATAGGCCATACTCGCCTCATCCACGATAACAAGGTCAAACTCTTCTTCATAAAGAATGCCATCAATCGCAGCTTTAGATAGTGTCGTACCGATGACCCTTGCGTCTATGACAAGTTCACCTTCTCTTCGTTTAAACTTTTCTTTGATTTTTTGGTAATGAACCTCTAGTTGTGACAACCTCTCTGAATCATAACTTGAGTACGTTTTAGCAAGTTTATTTTTTAACCTCCTCCGGTAGGTTTCGACCTTTCCTTTCTCCTCTGCAAGGCTGGGGTCAAGCTGTTCTAATAATTGGAGCACGCTTAAATCTGTAACTTCTTCACTATACGATTTCCGGTTGGTACCATAACGGATGACTTCGCCTGTCTTCCACCGGTCATGACTGCTGAGAAAGTGATGCATTTCTTCTATTAAGACATCAACTGCAGCATTACTATGGGAAAGAAGCAGCACTTTTTTTCCTTCAGAATAATGATAAGCAGCTACTCTGGCAAGTGTATAGGTTTTTCCTGTTCCAGGTGGTCCCCACAGATAGGTAACAGGATTATACTTACTGCGAACATATGCTTCGTGTAAAGGGTTTTTAAACGTAGTCTTCGGATGCCGTATTTCTTGTATTGGATTCATCACATGATGAATACGCTCTGTTTTTTCGTGGCGCTCTTTTGCTTCGTCTAATCTTTCTATTAACTTCTCTAATATCTCCCATGGGGCATGCAATATTTGACCATAAGAAATGGTGTCACCAATGAATTGATCGAGCTCAATCATGCACTCCCGATCCTCTGAACTAATCACAACCCCTGTGATTCTTGATTGCTTTCTCTTAAAAACTACGCCCCCTCCTTCTGGTAAAGACGCAGGATAACTAAGGGTGAACCAATAAATATAGGCATTTTCTTCTTTGCGGATACATCTGCCCTCCTCTATCATAACTCCAGATGTTTCCTGTTTTTTTAGTTGTAGTATTTCCATATCCAGAGCGATTTGCCACTCTTCTATCATTTCTGTCGTTTTCATCTGAATCACCTTTGCCAAACGTAAAAATTCACGAACCTTATCATATCAATTTATTATGGGAGTGTATATAATTATTGGGTTATTGGGAATATGCCCCTCCTTTTTTCAAATCTGTTCAAAAAAATAAAAAAGAACCGATATTACATTCCGGCTCTTCTCCATATATTTAAAAATTACATAGCCTCGCCTGACTCTTCTTCTTCATCTTCTACAAATCGATCTGCATAGTACAAAACATCTTCTACATATTTGTCGCTATGATTGTAGGCAAATACAGCTTGTTCGATTTTTCCGTCAGCCGCTCCATTTCGTTCCAGATAGTTTGCAGCACTAAATACTGCATCCTCAATTTGAAATGGATCGGCTATTCCATCTCCATTTGCATCGACCCCATAACCACCATACTTTTCAATGACTTCAGGGTCTGTTTTTTGGCTTTGTGGAATATTCCCCTTTCCTAAGCCTGAGCAACTCGGGTGTGACCAACCGACAAATGTACATGGCATGAATTGCATGTGTCCTTCTGCTCCCACAGGAGACACAAGAGTATTCATGGTGGAAAATTTTGTTTCGACCCGGTGATGGGCAGCCAGTAAATACCATGGTACCCCGTATTCCTCTTCAGCTGCTTTATAAATGGGAATATATTCGGACGGTACCTCTTCTTTACCCAATGAGGACAGGTTATAAGTGGTTTCTTCATTATTTACGGCATAATAAATAGCTATGACGATGATGGGTATAAGGACGATCTTAAATGGTGAGGATCGTTTTTTCTTACTGGGACGCTTTTTTTGTGCGAATTTTTTAGTCATCGGGGCTCGATCCTTTACAAGAGTATTGATTCCTCTTGTATTCTAATACGAGATCAACTCTGTGACAATCAATATGTATAAAAAAAGATGACCCCCAGTAGTCACTTCTCTCTTCACCTGATGTTGTTAGAGAAATCATTGACTTAGTTGAGGTCACCTAGCCATCATTCATTTATTATTAACAAACAAACGCTGCTCCAACGATAATTAATAGGATGAATAAAACTACGATTAACGCAAAGCCACCAGCGTAGCCACCACCACCGCAGCCATATCCATATCCAGGGTATCCATATCCATACATCATCAGTCACCTCCAGTTATCTTACTACGATATTAATGTATGTAGAGGACAAATTGTAGGTTAATTAAAATCATCATTCTCTTTTTAACTATGAAATGCACCAGGAACAGATTGCCTATGAACAGTGGGTTTTGCATATAAAGGTGGGGCAGAAAATGAGTAAAATGTCTAGATGGGAAGTGCTTGATATGAAAAAAGACGCCTGGAAAAATTCCAGGCGCTAAACGAATTTACATGTGCTCTTTAGGTTCTTTTGTTTTTCTTGGCTTAGGTTTGATGTATAATCCAAGCTCTTTCTTCTCTTGATTCAGTGATTTATACAGAGACAGCATCATCAGCGCCATAATGACTGAGAATGGCAACGCTGCGACAATTAATGCATTTTGTAGTGCCTGTAGTCCTCCACTATAGAGCAGGATTAATGCAACAGTAGACTGAGCAAGTCCCCAAGTTAACTTCACATAGTTTGGCGGAGTTAATGATCCATAGGTTGTTTGCATCCCCAGAACAAAAGTAGCTGAGTCAGCAGATGTAATGAAGAAGGTTCCGATCAATGTGATGGCAATGACCGAAAGAATCGTTGACCATTCAAATCCATTAAATACAGCAAATAATACCTCTTCTGTATTTAGTCCTGATATATCTGTTCCTGCTTGTTGAATTTCAATGGCAGATGTACCAAAAGTAGCGAACCAAATGAAACTGACTAAAGCAGGCAGCAGGAGCACACCGATTAAGAATTCACGAATGGTTCTGCCTCGTGATACACGTGCGATGAAGATTCCGACAAATGGAGACCAGGAAATCCACCATGCCCAATAGAAAATCGTCCAGCCATTGATCCAGCCGCGATGCTCTTCATTTAATGGGGCAATCCGGAAACTCATCGCAGCAATGTTTTGGATATATGCACCGATTGTATCAGTGAACATATTAAGGATGAGCAATGTAGGTCCGATAAAGAACATTAACACGAACAGTCCAATTGCCAATACCATATTCGTATTAGATAGATATTTAATTCCCTTACTTAATCCCGACCATGCCGATATCATAAATAAGACGGTTACAACCGCAATGATAATGAACTGAACGGTGAAATTATTTGGAACTCCAAATAGATATGAAAGTCCTCCGTTAATTTGCGCTGCACCGAACCCAAGCGTCGTGGCAACACCGACAACAGTGGCGAATACTGCCAGTACATCGATGACTGTTCCCAGTGGACCGTTCACTTTATCCCCAAAGATCGGTTTCAATGTAGCTGAGATTAAACCAGGCTCATCTTTACGGAATTTATAATAAGCGAGTGCTAAAGCGACAATCGCATAGATCGCCCATGCATGTATTCCCCAGTGGAAGAACGTATAACGCATTGATTCCTTGATCGCCTGATTCGTTCCACCTTCAGCAAGTGGAGGCGTCAAATAGTGTGACAGCGGCTCCGCTGCCCCCCAGAATACTAAACCGATTCCCATCCCTGCACTAAATAACATGGCGAACCATGTTCCTTTCGTGTATTCAGGTTTTTCGTCTGGCTTTCCTAATCTAATCGTTCCGATTGGACTAAAGATCAAGAATACGCAGAAAATAACAATCACTGTTACTAAAATAAGATAATACCAACCGAATGTTGAGGTAATAAAGCTTTGCATATCAGCTGTTACATTTTCGAATGACTTTGGCGCGATGACACCATAGGCAACAGAAGCTGCAACCAATGCAACGGTAATCCAGAAAACATTTGATATCCTCTTCATAAAATTCTCCTTTCCATTTTCAATGTTTTTTTGCTCTTTTCTGTATGAAGGTAACGACAGCCGGATTAAGGGTGTTTGTCTTAGTATGTACACCAGCGGCAATAATCTTCATCGTGAAAGAGTCTCAGTTAATGCAGATGGGAATATGTGCATTCTGAGGATAGTGGAGGAATGATTACTTATTACCTATTCCCTCACGACACTCTCATAAAACCAACATTTGTTACCCTATCAGAAAAAAGTTTAACTTTGCAAGTGATAACCATTATATTTTTTTATAGTGTTTGTCATTTAAACGTTTTCATTCCTATTCTTTTTTTGACTTGATAGTGCATTCAGGAATTTTTCTGTATGGGAAACTGGAAATAAATTCCCTTTATTTATCCGTTAAGTCGAACATGGTTTGACAAATAAGGCTTAACATTTATGTTGGGAGAATAGGCGTTATGAAGGATATAATTAATGGTTTCCTCTAAAATCATTTGAAGTTTTAATTGGGAATTCTGGATAAAGTTCTTGTAGTAATTTTCATGTATCGGTGAATGTTAATAAAAAGAATGTACGGGAGGAGGTCCAGTCATGAAAAACAAACAAAACAAATCGCAACATGAAACAGCTGAAAAATTAGCTCAACAACAAATGGGTGAGGAAGTTGAGATAAAGTCCGTAGCTCCTTCTGCTAGAAAAGGTTCTGAAGTTCAAGGGAAATAGTTTATTGATACAAAAAGGACGCCTAAGTCGGCGTCCTTTCCTATTCGTTACTCTTCAATAATTTTCACTTTGACATCCTGCACACCATATTTAAGGGCATCTTTTTCTTTTTCCATATAAATGTCGATACGTTTTCCTTTGATTGCCCCACCTGTATCTTCCGCACGGGCATAACCGTATCCTTCTACATATACCTTAGATCCCAGTGGGATGACGCTTGGATCGACGGCAATGACTCTGGCATCAGGGTTCTCGATTAAGTCCACCCCCGTCTTTGTAATGCCTATACAGCCCTCACAATAAGCTGTATACGCCGTAGCGGTTACGTTAACCTCTTTTACAACGTTATCCCCTGAAGTTTCCGTATCAGCGGATTTAACAGCTTGTCCTTCTTCTTGTACGTTATTCACAGTATAACCTTCTTCTAAAAGTTGTTGGCGAGTACCAACCTCATCTATCGAAACATGATATCGATTTGCAATCTCCCAAAGAATATCGCCTTGTTCTATATTATGATAATCATTCATTGCAGTATCGTCTGAATCTGCAGAGGCAGAAGTAAGTCCGATTGTTAGAAAAACTGTGAAGGAAAATATGGGAAATAATACTTTTTTCATCTTGTGAAATTCCTCCTTTTGTGTTTGGTCTATGAAACCAACAGTTGAAATAGTAACATATACTTACCTCAGACATATAACAAAGTGTTTATAAACGGATAACAATTAGATGACAAGCATGTAATATTTTTTGTTTTCTGTCGATTCAGCTGGAAGTGTTTCAAACTCTTTCATTTGAAGGGAAATGTTAGTTGAAAAGCGTAGATGAATGAGAAGGAAATTGGTAATGAAGAGACTATTAAGAAAGTTATTCCATTTCCATCATGTGTTAAAGAGATAAGCAATTATAAATGTATTGAAAAACAAAAAACCACTGAGAATTCATTCTCAGTGGTTCCGATCTATTATTTACTTTCAAGGATTTTTACGTTAACTGATTTTCTGCCCCAATCAACTGCTTGATCTTTTGATGGGATGAACACATCGATTCGATTTCCTTTAATCGCTCCACCTGTATCTTCAGCAGTTGCATAGCCGTATCCTTCAACATATACTTTTGATCCCAGAGGAATGACATCCGGGTCTACGGCAATTACTTTTGCATCAGGGTTTTCTAAAAGGTTTACGCCAGTTGCTGTCGTACCTGAGCACCCTTCACAACTTGCCGTGTAAGCAGTTGCTTCTACAGTGATTTCCTTTACAGCTTCCTCTTGTGGAGCTGGTTCTGCTGCCGGTTCTTCTTCAGCAGGTTGTGCCTCAGCTGGTTCTGCTGCAGGCGCTTCAGCTTCTGGAGCTACTTCTGCTGTTTCTTCTTCTTGAGCAGGAGCTGCTGCTTGCTCAGAAGTATTTGCAGTAGCTGAAGGTGCTTTTTTATCTTCTAAATTGATGACTAACTCTTGTCCTGGGACAATCAGGTCACTCTCAAGTGCGTTCCAGCCAATTAAACTGTCAACGGAAATTCCATATTGTGAAGAAATTCCCCAGAGTGTGTCACCTTTTTTAACTGTATAGTATTCTTTGGATGATACCTTGAGTTCTTGGTCAGGATAGATTAAGTGTGAATTTAAATTGTTCCATTTCATGAGTTGATCAACTGATGTACCGTATTCCTGCGCAATTCCCCATAAAGTGTCACCTTTATTAACTTCGATGTCTTGTGCTGAAGCGCTAGCTCCACCAGACACTGCAAGTGTAGTAAATGCAGCCACAGAAATAATCGATTTTTTTAGTTTCATAGAAAAATTCCTCCTTATGTAGCTAGCGGTATATTTATTTTTGCTAACAGGGAAAATACTAACATAGTAAAATCTCAATTCAATAACAGGAACTTTAATATCCTGCGTCAAGAATATTTCACTACTGTAATAGAAAGCGATTTCCTGTATAAACTATCATGTATAGGAATACTATGGAATTAATAAAAGAAAATAATAGGTATAAAGGGTATTAATGGATAAAATAGTTAAAGGATTCTATTCTATTTGACGATGATTTTAGAAAGCTATTTGTTTTTTGGTAGGTGAATAATTCGTAAATGCTCCAAATAATATTTAATTGAAGAAGATATAGTCTTAAAAAGAAGGAAGTTTAACCTTAACAAGCCAGATGATTCCGTCTATACTATAAGAAGTATCGGTTGAACTGGAGGCTGACAAGGTTGGAAAATCAGGATGAAAATATCGTACTTTATAAAGATGATCCCGACGAACACAGTGGTCGCTGCGAATGTGGGAACAATATTTTCAGATCACGTGTATTAGATGGGAAGTTTTATCGAAAGTGTCAAGAGTGTGGTAAAACGAAAATCGTTTAATAGAAAAAAGGGAAACCGGTATCAGAAATCGGTTTCCCTTTTTTCTATTTATTCATTTTCTGAATGATTGTAGAAGCAAACTGAACCAATTCATCTGTTGTATGATTGATTTGTCTGATGGCTTCAACAATGTGATGTAATTCAGATTGATTTCGTTTGAACATACCCATATAGTTTTCCATTTCCATTTGAACGGTCATTATGCCATTTTGTACATTCCCTATCTCATTACGTGAGTTCTCCGTTAAGTTGGTCATGTTCCGAACCCGGTTTGAGACAACTCCGATTTGCTTGTTGCTTTCATTCACGAGCTGATGAATGGAGTGGCTCAGCTCCTTTGAGTCTTCGGCAAGCTTTCGCACTTCAGAAGCAACGACTGCAAACCCCCTGCCCTCATTACCGGCTCGTGCTGCTTCGATCGAGGCATTTAGTGCAAGGAGATTTGTCTGCTCAGCTATTTGCTGAATCGAATTTGAAAGCGGCGTAATCTGTTCCGCAATTGCTTTTACCCCTTGAATCTCGTTTAAAAGGGTTTTGATTTGCTCAGTAATGATGCCAAAGCTTTCGATCATATTATCTGTTTGATCTTTGTTCATTTTGGAAAGCTGAAGAAGATTTTTGCTGCTCTTTTCTGTGTTTTCAGATTCTGCACGAATACGTTCCGCCTTCGTAGCGGTCTCATTTAGACTTTTTTCTGTTTGGCTTAATGAAGAGCCGAGTTCTGTATTCATGTTGAACATTTCTACTTGTAGGTCCTGGTTTTCCTGATGAAGTTTCTCGAGCTCATCCATTCTGCTTTGTATATAGTATTCAGATACAATACTTGCGTCCAAATGGATACCATGATCTATTGCGACCAGTACGGAAGCGAGTTTAGATGGGTCGTTTTGATAAAGTTCTACAATCTTAGGAATCAATAAATGCTGAATGGTTGTGTAGGTGGATATAAACCAATCAATTGTAACTCCATTCCTGTTATGGGTCTTCCCCATCCTCTCCCTCATTGAGAAATATTCTTCATCTAATTCACCAGAGAATAGAGAACGAAAGTAATCATGGAAAACGTTCTTTAATCGCTCTCGGCTGGAATGATTAACAGCAATCTCTACTAAACTTGGGTGTTTGTAGAGATGATCCAATACCGTCTCAAGTAAGGAATCGGATAACTGCTCATAGACGGGGAGAACTTCTTTTAGTTCATTTAAATGGTGTTCCTGGAATTGCATATAGTGCAATCTTTCATTCAATTTCTTGTCTTGCAGGACAATGACGTTGGATGTAGGTACGATTACAGATTCAGTCTTGGGTTTTCTTGAAAATAAAACAGCCATGGGGCCCTCCGGTAATTAATGTTATTTTTTGTGTTATTGTATAATTTTTGTATAACTTCAATATATCTACTTTACCCCAACTTTTTTCCTATGACAATCATTTTGTCTGTAAAATTTAAATAACTCATTAAAGCATGGTTTTATTGGATGTCTAACAGAACCATGCCCCGAAATTCAGATTCAACTATTCAACCCCACCCATTCCCTCATATGTATCTAAATCAACCATCATTGTACAAAACTTATACAAAAAGAGGGACGGACCTTTGATCCTAGGAGTTACTCCTAGGAATCAAGGTCCGTCCCTCACTGCTTTATTGTGTTAAAATGATGGGTTCGTCTTTGGTTATGATGATGGTGTGTTCGATTTGGGCAACGAAACTGTTGTCGGGTGTGATGTAGGTCCAGCCGTCACCTTTTTCGATTACGTTTTGTGCCTTGGTTGAGATGAAGGGTTCAAATGCAATGACCATCCCTTCTTTTAACAGTGCATTATCCCAAGGATCGAAGTAATTTAAGATGTGATCAGGTTTCTCATGAAGAGACTTTCCTACACCGTGGCCGGTTAAGTTCATGATCACCGTATAACCATTTTTTCGCGCTTCATTATTAACCGCTTTGCCGATTCCGTTTTGTTTTGATCCAGCTCTTGCTTTCTGGAGTCCCGCTTGGAATGATTTTAATGCCGCCCCGCATAAATCTGTAAGTGTTGGGTCTCCCTCCCCAACAACAAATGAGATTCCTGTATCAGCATAGTAACCATTTTTAGAACCGGATACGTCAATATTGACAAGGTCTCCCTCATTGATTACTCGTTCACCGGGAATTCCATGAGCCACTTCTTCATTCACACTAATACATGTGAAACCGGGAAAGTCATATTCCCCTTTAGGACCTGAAATGGCTCCGTTTTCTTCGAACATTTTCCCGGCCATATCGTCAAGCTTTTTTGTCGTTATTCCAGGCTTAGTATGAGAGCGCAATTCATCACGGATCTTTGCCACGATACTTCCTATCTCTTTTAACGCTTTTAAATCTTCATCAGTTTTGACAATCATATTATCTTCCTTCTCTTTTGAAATTTCACCTTCCCTTACTATACCGAATCACAATCTGTTTTTAAAGGGAAAGCTTTTGTTTAGTAGGGTGGTTAATTATAATGGGATTTGCTCCCTTCAATTACTAGATCAAACAAATAGAAATAGGAGGGGGATGACGAAGGACATGATCGTTGCGGTTAATGCCATGGCCGCACCACTTACTGCGCCTTCCCTGTCCCCTTCTTTAATAGCCTGTGCCGTCCCAACTCCATGGGAAATCACACCGAATGGAAGTCCTTTTGCTATGGGGTGTTTTACTTGCAACCACTGTAAAATTGTAGGGATGACCATGGCACCGAACATCCCTGTCACAATGACTACCGTCGGAATGACTTCTATATTCGCATCAATTACTATCCCTATATCAACAGCTACTGGGGTTGTAATGGTTTTAATAAGCAAGGAACGGTTCCATTCAGATGGGATCCCCAACCACATACTGAAGAAATAAGAAATAAGCATAGACATACCACTTCCGAAAAGGATACCGAAAAGGATCGGCTGTACATGCTGTACTAATAACTTTCGGTGCTGATAAAGGGGATACGCAAGGGAAACAGTAGCTGGTCCAAGTAAATAGGTTATGTAAGATGTGAAGTCTGCATACTGATCATACGGCATATCGATAATCAGTAATGTGACAATAACAGCAATCGTACTAATAAAAATAGGAATCGTTATGGGGATTGGCCAAATTCGGTGAATCTTTACCCCAAAGATAAAACACAATATTGTAATGCCTATTGCCAGAAGTGAACTAATGAGATGTATCATGGTTTCGCTTCTCCTTCCGTCTTATTAAACTCTCTGCTGATAAGGCGGTTGCTACAAATCCTGTTATCCCGCTAATAACCAGAATGACAATGAGTTTCCAGCCAAAATCAATAAAATATGGCCCCAGAACCATTGCGCTAACTGACAAGGGAAGAAAAAAGAAGGAAAAATGTCTTAGAAAGAATCCTGTACCGTCCATTAATAATCTTTCTTTCACTACCCCCGTTAATAAAAGTAGAAACAAAAAAAGCATCCCGATAACGCTTCCCGGAATGGGTAAATGAAAGAAGTCTGTACACCACTTTCCCAATTCATAAAAAAAGCATAGAATGGTAATTTGAATGATGGTTCGAAAAACTTGCATAATTTTCTCCTCGCTATATAGTCTTCTCACGATTTTATCACAATTGGCAGGTCAGTAGAGAGTAATGGATAACAGAAAAAAGAGCAAGAGGTTTCATCACCCATGCTCTTTAAAATGAATATACGTTTTATAGCACTTTAGCGAAAGCTTCTGCAGTTGACTGACTGGATTGTGGATTCTGTCCGGTCACGAATTTCCCGTCGGTGATTACATGCTCACTCCATGCTTCAGATTTTTCAAATTGAGCTCCTTGCTCTCTTAATTTTGTTTCTAATAAGAAAGGCATTAATGAATCAAGGCCAGTTTGCTGTTCTTCTTCGTTGGTGAACCCTGTCATGCTTTTTCCTTCAACCAGCCATTTCCCATTTGAAAGTTTCGTTCCAACGAATCCAGCAGGACCGTGGCATACAGATCCAATGGCTTTGTTGTTTTCAGCAAAGTGAGCCAGTGCTTGCTGAAGTACCTGACTGTCAGGGAGATCAAACATTGTTCCATGTCCGCCCGGTAAGAATATCCCTGAATATTCGTTAACGTTCAATTGAGAAAGAACCATTGTTTGATCCAATTCTTTGGTGACACCCTTCCACTTTTCCACCTGTTCATCATCAAGGCTGTTAGGATCTAAAGGAATACGGCCTCCCTTTAAGCTAGCCACATCTACATCAAATCCCTGATTCTTAAATTCTTCATATGGTTCAGCGAACTCAGATAACCAAAGACCTGTTTCGTGTTCATCATCAATTTTGCTTTCATTCGTTAAGACCATTAATATCTTTTTCAATGTGTACCCTCCATTTTTATATAGCTGTTTTCCTACCCTTTTGTTTTATCCTCTTCTCATGAAATTAAACTTCCGTAATCCATTTATTTTCTTTTGAAAGGTTTTAAGCAGAAAAAACGACTCCTTTAATGAGAATCGTTTCGATGGGTTAATGTATATCAAATAAGAATTGAATCTTCTTTTGTACAGGATCCCAACTAAGGTAAGCTGAAAACTCCTTCTCTCCTTTTTTGAAACCGTCGATACGCTCGGATTTTCCATCCGTAAGAACTTTTTTTACGATTGCTTGTGTTATACGCTTCGAGAGAATGGTTTTAGAAATGGTGAAGCTGCATTTTGTTTTTTGATAATTGGAGCAGCCGTAGAACTTTCCTTTGTCAACCACTTTCCCGCCACATTTTAAGCAGGTGCCGACGCTGGTTTTCGTTGTCCTTTTTCCTTTACTCCCTTTGGATCGCTGGATGGAAGCAGTATCAAGGTCTTCGAAATTCCATCTATTTGCCTCTTGAAGAGCGTTTTGGACAAGTTTGTCACTTAATTTCTTCACTTGCTCCATAAACTCGGGTGCAGAAGCTTGCCCTTTTCCTATTTCTTGTAGTCGTTGCTCCCATTTTGCTGTCATCTCAGCTGATGCCAACACATTTTCACCAATTGCACGAATCAAAACCTTTGCTTTATCAGTAGGATAGACAATATTCTTTTGGATATCAATGTAGTTCCGATCTTTAAGCATGGTTATGATTCCAGCGCGTGTTGCCTCGGTACCCAGACCTTCTGTTTGCTTTAACACTTTCTCGAGCTCATCATTATCCATGTATTTCCCTGCTGTTTTCATTAATGTAATCAGTTGACCCTCTGTGTAGCGCTTTGGTGGCTGGGTTTTTCCTTCCTTCGTATGGACACTTTTGACTTTGCCCTTGTCGCTTTCCTTAACAGGTGGCAGGAGCGGTTCGTCATCCTTTTCATTCTGCATCAGAACCTGTCTCCATCCTTCTTGAAGAATTTGCTTCCCTTTAGAAATGAATTCAGCCCGTTCGTCCACGACGGTAGTGATGGTAGTGTAATGGATCACAGCTTTGTCGTGATGTGCAGCGATAAAGCGTTTAACCACAACATCATATATTTTCCTTTCGTCCCCTGATAACGATTGAGGGTCCGTTACTTGTTCAGTTGGAATAATCGCGTAGTGATCTGAAACCTTTGCTTCATTTACAAAACGCTTGTTATTCAGCAGGCTATCATTAGGAGTGGGGATCCAGCTATTGTAAGGGCTGTATTCCTGAAGCTTAGACAATATTTCCGGAAAGGTTTCAGCTTCCCCTTTCGTTACATATTGTGAATCTGACCTTGGGTAAGATACAATGCCCTTTTGATAAAGTTTTTGTAGGACATCCAGTGTTTTTTTGGGTGAAAATTTATATATTTTGTTCATCGTTGCTTGAAGAGCTGATAGATTGAAAAGCAATGGAGGAGCAAATTCTTTTCTTTCTGTTTTCATCTCCAGTACGCTTGCAGGCTTCCCTTGGCAGAACGAAGCAATTTTCTCTGCCAGTTCCTTTGTTTGAATTCGGGATTCTCCATCCTTTTGCCATACCCCTTCGTACGTGTGGTCTCCCATTTGAAAGACAGCTTTCACTTCCCAGAAGGGTTCGCTTTTGAATTGCTCTATTTCTTCATCTCTTTTTACAATCAAAGCAAGAGTCGGCGTTTGAACCCTTCCTGCAGAGAAAACATCCGACATACCTTGCTGCTTTAGTAGAATACTATAAGCTCTCGATGCATTCATTCCCACAAGCCAGTCCGCACAAGCACGGGAATAGGCTTCATAATACAGGCTCCGCATTTCCGTTTCTTCTCTCAAACTGGTGAACCCTTGAATGATGGCTTTCTCTGTCAGGGATGATATCCATAATCTTTTCATGGGCTTCTGCACGCGGGACATTGAAATAATATTCCGGATGATCAACTCACCTTCACGCCCGGCATCCCCTGCATGGATGATTTCTGTAACTTCTCTTTTTTTTAGAAGTTCTTTAATGACTGCGAATTGTTTCGCTTTTGCCCGTTGAAGCTCATATTGAAATCGTTGAGGAATGATGGGGAGGTCTTCTAACGTCCATTTTTTCCATCTGCTTTCATATTTTTCCGGGGCTTGAAGCTGAAAGAGGTGACCTACAGCCCATGTGATATAAGCTCCTTTAGGGAACACATCATTAGATTGTATTTCAATATATCCTTGGCGTTTTCGATGAGGGAAAGGTTTAGCGAGGGTTGCTCCTTGATCGGGTTTTTCGGCAATAACAACTTTCATAACAATCTCCTGTCCATCTCTATGATTCCTTCATTATAGCATGTTTTTAAGAACTCTTGTTCTATACGCAAGAAATCATATTTGTTTTTTTCGGTCATATTTGAAACTAGTTTAATACAAATCTACTTGATAAAATAGGGTTGATTTTTTGTGGGATCAAGGGGGGGATGTGACTGTAGCTAGAGTGGAAATGGGGTAATGTTATATTACAGTATGATGGTGTTACGGATAAAAAGTATTATCCGTAACACCATTAGCTTATTGTCCTAAATTTTCCAGATTGCCTTTAATTTCTTGTAACTGATTAAAAGTGTTTACGATCTCAAGGTTTTGTAACTCAGAAATATGGACTTCTCCCTTATCAATTTCTACTAAGGCTCGATCAATTCCTTCCAGCGCTTGCTCATTATATCCTTCCACTTTTTTGTGGATGTTTTCTGCAAGCTGAGGCGGAGTCAGATCATTGATTTCTTGTATTTCTGTTTTCATGTCTTTTAATCTTGTTTCAAGAGCAGGTACGGTGGATGGGTCTGCCGCAGCATTTTCCACTAATCCAGGAAAATCGTTGGCAAATTGCTCTGCTTCATTGAGATAATCGGTCATTTCCTCAACATAGGTCAAACTGTTGTTTGCTTCTTCGAGGATTCCACAGCCTGCCAGCATGAAAAAGCTTATTAATATGATAAATTTTTTCACTGAATTTCATCCTTCCCTAGCTTTCTCTCCTAGTATATACGAATGACCTTCGCAATGGTTTCATTTCTTTTTCATGAAAAGGAGGCTAACACGCCGTTAGCCTCCTTTATGTCTTATTTAATAATTTGCAGTTCTTTAGGGAATTTAGTCAAGGTTTCGTAACCATCCTTTGTTATCAGCACATCATCTTCAATTCTTACGCCGCCAATTTCCGGAACGTAAATTCCAGGCTCAATGGTGTAGGTCATTCCTTCTTTTAATATCCCATTATTTAAATGGCTCATTGATGGGAATTCATGTACGTTGATCCCAAGGCCGTGACCAATCCTGTGTGGGAAATAGTCTCCATACCCTGCTTCTGTAATGATATCCCGTGCGATTTGATCCAGATCACCAATACGGGTTCCGGGCTTACTGGCTTCCAGTGAAGCCAGTTCTGCTTTTAAAACGGTAGTATAGATTTCTTTTTGCTTGTCTGAAACGGATTTATAAGCGAATGTACGGGTGATGTCAGAAGTATATCCTTCAAGGACTACACCTAGATCAAACAAGACAAAATCTCCTGCCTTCAGCTTTCGGTCTCCTGGGTTTCCGTGTGGATCTCCAGCTTTTTCACCAAAGAGCACCATCGTAGAGAAAGACATTTCACGAATCCCTTTTTTCTTTAACTCATACTCGATCTTCGCAAGAACTTCCATTTCCGTAATGCCTTCTTGAAGTGCACTTACACCTACTTCAACCCCGAAGTCTGCCATTTCTGCTGCTCGACGCATGATGGCGATTTCACCCTCATCCTTCACAACACGCATCTCATTTAATTTGTCTTCAACATTCACTATAGTCGGTGAGTTGAAAATGTTTATAAACGCCTGACTGCGGCCATACGTTACGACTTCATTTTCGAAAGCCACTTTGCTGCCATCAATTCCTCGTCTTTTAATGGCTTGTTGAATGAATTCCCATGGGTTTTCATGATCAGAGTAGCCGATCACTTCGTTACTCCAGCCGGCATCCTTCACTTGACGTGCTTCCATTCCAGGTACGACCACAAATGGTTCGCCATCAGGAAATACAAACAATCCCATTAATCGCTCATGTGGATCTGTGTGGAAATTTGTTAAGTAGAATACGTTTTCAGTTGAATTGATAAATGCTGCATCAATCTTTTCTTCTTTTAACCAATTTTTCAGCATTTCTATACGTTGTTTCATCGTGTGTTCCTCCTCGAATATCGTGGTGTTATGTAATCGATTAATATGAGCATATCTATGCTAACACATTTTGAAGAAAGTTTGAAATAATCGTATTGTATCTAAAGGTTATTAAAGGGGTTGTATGTTTTTTTGATTGGGGTAAGCTTTTCCTACCTCTTGCCTATAATGTACAGGGGTTGTTTGTGATATAATTTGAAGCACACAGTGAATGTAGGGTGGGAGTGGCCACTTCCTTATAGAAGGAGGTGGTGCTTATAGTGACAACGTATGAGGCGTTAACGCTAATGATTACCTTTGGCTCTTTAATTGTCTCCATCATTGCCGTAGTTATTTCAAATGACAAAAAGAAATAACCCCACCCTCATGAAGCGCCTAAACTTTGAAGGGTAGAGTTATGTTCCTTTCTCTATTGGGCCACTGCTTTCCTTGCAGTTTGCTGTGTAGCAAGAGACATTGGTTGCCGCCAGTGTCTCTTGTTTTATCATTATGCTCTACTTTTAAGATAGTATAAATCGAGTCTGAAAGCAAGATGAGTACGAGCAAAACTTCACGGAAAAATGTAGCTTGGAGAAAAAATTCTTTTTAAGCATTATTAATACACAGGATCTGTTTTCTTAGGCTTTCGAACAAGTGCCATGATTCCAGCGATCAGGAACAGAAGGCCCGGTACGAAACCAAATCCTATCGTGCCAAGTCCGATGACAAGGGCAGCAATGATAAACATGATTCCGGATAATACCGGTTTTTTATTTTTTACAATGGTCAGTACAGCAATAATCCCCAGGATGGACGCAATGATTCCTAATATAACAAGGTAAGATCCAGTTGATTCAGCAGCGTTGATAATGGAGCTTATATCTCCTGCAGTCATCTCCGCATTTTGTATATTTGGATCACTCTCCATACCTTCTTCGAGTTGGGACATGACCTCAGGATTACTCATTCCCATATTAAGTACGATTCCGATTATGGAAAATAATGCGGATAAGATAATTCCGATTACTCCCATTACTACTTCTCCTGTTCGCTTCACCATTCTACTCTCTCCTTTATAGATAAATACTTTATAATATATTGTGCTAAATCGATACTATTCCCCTAAATAGATAGTGTGTTTAGCTTCTTGCTCATGTAGGCTTCCAGAATGGAGTGATCTTCTGGAAATCCCAGGGGCAGGTTCTTTAACTCTTGAAGTGAAATCCATTTTATTTTATGTATTAATTGATCAGGGTCCTGTATGGTTGCTTCTCCTCCAAGGAGCATGACTTCATAGTAATGAATTCTTATAGAAATACTTCCTTCATTCCCCCACTTAGTATACAAATGTTTTCCTACTTCAACATCATAGCCTGTTTCTTCCCAAACTTCACGTTTACAGCATTCCTGAAGGGATTCACTTGATTCCATCCCCCCTGAAGGGACCGACCAACGTTTCTTTTCTTCTTCTTTCCCTTGTAATACCATCAATAAACGACTTTCATGCATGAAAAGAGCAGATGCACCCTTCCATTCATTCAATCAATCACCTCATTTCGTGTGGAAGCATTTAAACTCTTTCAATTATTTAATAAATGAGTTTAAGGAAATGTCTCCTTTAGCATTATTCTCTCTTTTGACAAAATTCTCCTTCTACATAATAAAATTCTTTATATTCAGTCATTATCCGAGCTTACTATAAGGTCCGTCCCTCTTTGGTCTTTTTCATTCCGAGCTTCTTTAATATGATGTTTTCCAATGTGCTCCATGGCAGGATGGTTTTGAGTAATAGGGTTAATCGCACTCCTTTGCCTATGGGAATTCTAAAAGTTTTTTTCTTGTTTTGTGCTATTTCACATACGATCGAGGCAACCTCCCTTGGATCCCCAAGTGTATCTTCACCTGCCTGAATTTCCGTGTTGATTGCCTCCATGTAGCGAAAGTAAGGAGAGTTTTTCTGCATCGAGAGTGGAGTGACTTTCTTTCCAGATGTCCAGATATTCGTTTGATAAGAACCGGGTTCGATCAGGTGCACGGATATGCCGAAGGGCTTAAGCTCCAATCTCAGACTTTCGGAGTATCCCTCTAATGCGTGTTTGGATGAAACATAAGGACTGAGTCCAGGAAAGCCGAATCTGCCGCTAATGCTGCTCATATTGATGATTTTCCCTTCTCCTTGATTTCTCATATAAGGGAGAACAATTTGAGTCATTCTCATGACTCCAAAAACATTCGTTTCGAATTGTTCACGGAACTCATCGATTGTAACTTCTTCTGCAAATCCTGCACCGGCAAACCCTGCATTATTCAGGAGAATGTGCACACTGCCCAAATCATTAAGAGAGGTAGAGAATTCCTTGATGGATGCTTCAGACGTTACATCCAATGGATGAATCTCAACCAAATGCCCCACCTTTAGTTCCTCAGCACGTTGAAGCAATGCACTTCCTTTTTGAGGATCTCTCATGGAGGCGATTACTTTATATCCAAGTTGTGCCAGCCCCAGGGTTGAGAGAAAACCAAACCCGCTATTTGCCCCCGTCACCACAGCTATTTTATGATTCATTCCAGCTTCCTCCCCATTTTTTCTTTCTATCAGTATAGCAATAATGTTCTTTTCCAGGTTCTTATCCACTGAGTTTATTGTTAAAAAAATGCAAAAAAAGGGTGGCTTCATCCCATTGAAGCCACCCTTTTGACGAGGAAGTCGTGTCAATTTCTATTCTTAATTTACAGCAACCCGATATGATATTCAACAGCACTAAGAAGGGATGAACAGTTCTCTCGGGAAATGAATAGTCATATACGGTCAATTTCATCAACTATTCATATATTTATATAATTGTAAGCATATTTATGGATGATTATTTTGCCTGCGTCGAAGCAACTATTGTTCCATCACTAGAATAAAAGTTCAATTGAGGAACATGGAGCATGCCCGCGTAAGGTTCTATGTGAATGAAATAATCATTCTCTTCAAGCTCTATTCGATTGAACTGGACATTTTCCCGGAATGTAAAGTAATCAGCCTCAATTTCGTCCCGGTCACCGTAAACGATAAACTGATTAGAAGGGAGAAATTCCGTTCCGACAGATAATTGTGGAGAATCATTAATCCGGTATAGCTCATAAAGGGGAAGGACATTCATTTTTCTATATAGGGCCAGGCCGATTTGCTTTTCTCCATCCTTATTCATATATGTATAGAGAAGGAGGTATTGCTCCCCGGCTTCTTTTTCTGATACAACTTTCAGATCATGGTAAGTGCCCTCGAATTCTAACTGTTCAAGGTGCTGCCTGAATGCACCCTTTCTTGTAATAGAGTCACCTTTTTCAAAATAGAAAGTGATTGCAAAGGCAATTACTGAAGACATTGACAGTGATAGGAGGAACCTTCCCCTGGTATTCTTTTTTTCTTCCAACCAGCATCCCCCCAAGTTGACATCTTTATCCCAATTTTACCATGTGCCCTACAGGAATTCCCAGTGTATACAAAGAAAAGGACAGATATTCATTCTGCCCTTTACCTGCCTACGACTGCAAATCCACTGGCACTACTGCACTCTTAAGCTCATTATTCAATTCCACTCTATATTGCTGTTCCTTCTCTTCATTCCAGTTCAGAAGCTTCGCCATAATCTCGATCACAGGCTCCTTCCATTTCTCCACCCACTCACGATCAAAGAATAACGCACCAGTCCTTCTAATAAAGAAATCAACCGGAGTGGCTGCCATCTCCTCCTGGATCGCATAAATCAGTTGCGCATATAAATAAGGAGGGACGGACCTTTCATCACTTGCTCCACTATAAGCATGAGCGAGTTTAAATAACTGCTCCACATTTGATCCGTACATTCCTGCAAGCTTCCTTCCCTCTTGATCTGTTAGTCCATATTGAAGGGCCTCAGCTGCTTTTTGATCAATAAACGCTTGAAAGTTTTTCGATCCGCCTACATGACCTCCAGAGATCGGCATATATTTCGTGGACGATGCTGGGAATTTCTTTTTGTTCTCTTCACGTAAACGTTTCGATACAAGGTCCACAACGGTTTCTCCCATTTTACGGTAACCTGTCAGCTTCCCGCCGGCGATCGTGATGAGACCGCTATCGGCTTCCCAAATTTCGTCTTTACGGGAAATTTCAGAAGGGTCCTTCCCTTTTTCAAAAATTAATGGACGAACACCTGCCCAGCTCGATTCTACATCCTCTTTTCCTACGGATACATCGGGAAACATAAAATGAATGGCATCCAAGATATAATCCCGGTCCTCTGAAGTCATATGGGGAGAAGTTTTATCCTGATCAAAAAATGTGTCTGTTGTCCCTACATAGGCCTTCCCATCCCTCGGTATGGCGAATACCATTCGCCCATCAGGTGTGTCGAAATAAACCGCTTGTTGAAGCGGGAATTTGCTTTGATCAATGACAAGATGAACTCCCTTGGTTAAGCGAAGCTGTTTGTTATTCGTACTATAATCTTTTCCTCGAACATCATCGACCCATGGGCCGGCAGCGTTGACAAATTTTGAACCGCGGATTTCAATCGTATCCCCAGTCACCAGGTCCTCAGCTTCAATTCCGACTACTTTCTTATTATCATATAGGAATCGTTGAGATTTCATATAGTTTATGACAGTGGCACCATGTGCAACTGCTTCTTTCATGACTTCTATCGTTAAACGGGCATCATCAGTCCTATATTCAACGTAGTACCCGCCGCCTTTAAGTCCATCTTTTTTCACAAGAGGTTCCTTCTTCAATGTTTCTGAAACTGAAAGCATGGATCTTCGTTCACTTCTCTTTACTCCAGCAAGATAGTCATACACCTTTAATCCAATCGATGTGCTGAATTTACCGAATGTGCCACCTTTATGCAGGGGGAGCAGCATCCATTCAGGAGTCGTTACGTGAGGTCCATTCTCATAAACGATTTCACGCTCTTTTCCTACTTCCGCGACCATTTTCACTTCGAATTGCTTTAAGTAACGTAATCCGCCATGAACGAGCTTTGTCGAACGACTGGAAGTCCCGGCTGCGAAATCCTGCATTTCGACCAATGCCACCTTCATTCCACGTTTCGAAGCATCGAGGGCGATCCCTGCGCCAGTAATTCCCCCTCCGATCACAATCATATCAAAGTGGTTTGAGGCTAATGTTTCTTTCACTTCTCTTCTTGCAGTACTTGAAAATGTCATAAGTGGATCCTCCTCAGGTATCTATATATTATCTGTACTCTCACTCTTATTGTTTAACCATAAAAAAAGAGACCAAAACTAACATTATGGTGAATGGTTCCATAATGCAGGTTTGGTCTCTCGTGGTCTCTAACCGAATTTATTAACTTGTAATCAGTATATCATACGTTTCTTTTATTTAAAAGCCATAGCTGCTTTAACAGCTTTTTTCCAACCGTTATATAGTTCTCCTTGGGTTTCAACAGGCATTTGCGGCTCAAACTGCTTGTCTTTATTCCACTGCTTTGATATTTCATCCCGGTTATCCCAGAAACCTGTGGCTAATCCAGCTAAATAAGCGGCACCTAAAGCAGTTGTTTCATTTACAACTGGTCGCTCAACAGGAACAGATAAGATATCACTTTGGAATTGCATTAAAAAGTCATTTTTAACAGCACCGCCATCGACTCTCAGTTTCTTAAGGGAGATTCCGGAGTCGGCTTCCATCGCTGTCAGTACATCTTTCGTTTGATAAGCAAGGGATTCCAGGGTGGCTCTTACAAAATGCTCCTTAGATGTTCCCCTTGTTAAACCGAACACGGCCCCCCGAACATCACTGTCCCAATAAGGAGTTCCTAATCCTACAAAGGCAGGAACAACGTAGACGCCATCTGTTGAGTCAACCTTTTCTGCATACCCTTGGCTGTCCTTGGCATCCTTAAGCATACGAAGTCCATCACGAAGCCACTGAATCGCAGAACCAGCCACGAAAATACTGCCTTCTAAAGCGTACTCCACTTTTCCATCAATTCCCCATGCCAAGGTTGTGAGTAAACCATTATTAGACTTTACGGCTTTCTCACCTGTATTCATCAGCATAAAGCATCCTGTTCCATACGTATTCTTTGCCATACCCTCTTCGTAACAAGCCTGTCCAAACAATGCCGCCTGCTGATCCCCTGCTGCACCGGCAATCGGAATCTCCTTCCCGAAGAAATGGTAAGGTACCGTCTTGGCATAAATTTCGGATGAGGGACGGACCTCTGGAAGCATGCTCTCAGGAATGCCTAATATGTCAAGTAGCTCCTGATCCCATTTCAGGTCGTAAATATTATACATAAGCGTGCGGGAAGCATTGGAATAATCCGTTACGTGGGCTTTTCCACCAGACATTTTCCAGATCAACCATGTGTCGATCGTCCCGAATAAGAGCTTTCCATTCTCCGCTTTTTCTCTCGCACCTTCTACATTGTCAAGAATCCATTTAACCTTGGTACCAGAGAAGTAAGCATCGATCAATAATCCGGTTTTATCACGAAACGTATCGTTATGACCTTGTGATTTAAGTTCTTCACATATCCCCGCTGTTTGACGTGACTGCCACACGATGGCGTTGTAAACCGGATCGCCGGTTTCTTTATCCCAAACCACAGTAGTTTCACGTTGATTGGTAATTCCAATCCCTTCAATCTGATCAGGTTTAATACTCGATTCAGATAAAGCGCTTGCAATTACGGCTAAAATCGATCCCCAAATTTCATTCGCACTATGTTCAACCCAACCCGGCTTTGGGAAATGCTGAGTAAATTCTTTTTGTGCAATATGGGCGACTTCTCCTTTTTTATTGAATAGAATCGCTCTTGAACTTGTCGTTCCCTGATCTAATGATAAAATGTATTTCTCCATTTTGTTATCCCTCCAAAATATTAATTATCGATTGATAGCTGATGCACTTTTTGAGCTAAGCTGATCTTTCTGTCACTGGCATAAGCAAGTCCAAGTACTGCCAGTGTAACAACTAGGACTACCCAGAAGCTTGTTGTGACTTGTCCAACGAAGATGGCTTTATAAAATACGCCTCCAAATGAACCTCCCAGAACAGGTCCGACTACAGGAACCCAGGAATATCCCCAGTTGGATGGTCCTTTACCCGGAATCGGCAGCAGGAAGTGAGCGATGCGCGGTCCTAAATCACGGGCAGGATTGATGGCATACCCTGTGGTACCACCGAGAGAAATTCCGATAGCAATGATCAAGAAACCGACGATAAATGGATTAAGCCCATCTGTAAATGTATTCGCGCCTATAGATAATAATCCTACTACTAACACAAAAGTTCCAATGATTTCACTTAATAAATTTGAAAAATAGTGTGGGATGGCAGGTCCTGTAGCAAATACCCCCAATTTCACACCGGGATCTTTCGTTGCATGCCAATGGGGTAGAAAGTGTAGAAATGTAATCGCTGCCCCAATCATCGCTCCGATCATTTGAGCTAAGATGTACTGAGGAACCTCACCCCATGGGAAATCTCCATTAAAAGCCAGTCCAAGTGTAACAGCAGGATTTAAATGTGCCCCACTAAATTGTCCAACGGCGTATACACTCATGGCGACACCCAGACCCCATCCAAATGTGATGACAATCCAACCAGCGTTATAAGCAAATGATTTCTTAAGATTTACATTGGCACAAACCCCTGCACCAAAAATGATGAGTAAGGCTGTACCAACTACTTCTCCTAAAAATGCTGTCATGCTTTTTCCCTCATTTCATAATTTTTTAAAAATAAAAAGACTCACGGAATGCCCCTTGGAAATAGGCAGTTCACGTGAGTCTCTTCATCTCTTTCACAACGTATTAACTTGTGGATAATGTTACTCCACTATGAAAACGTTGTCAATACATTTTTCAGAATTTAATTCTGGTCAAAATGCTTCCATAGCACACGATCTGACGTAGTGATGGCGGTAGCACCAGCCTCAAGAGCGGATTCCACCTCTTCAACGGTATCAATTAGCCCTCCCGCAAAAATAGGTTTCCCCGTTTTTTCTCTTATTTCGGTAATGATTTTAGGGATGACTCCAGGAAGAACTTCAATGAAGTCAGGGTCTGTTTTATGTATAAGCTCAATGCTGCGATTCATAGCACTTGAATCGATGACAAACATCCTTTGAGTGGAAAAAATACCTTTTTGCCTTGCTTTTTTAATCACATTTCCTTTAGTAGAAATGATGCCATAAGGCTTTATTTCCTGACAGATATATTCTGTTGCGTACTCATCACTGGATAGACCGTGGATTAAGTCTAAATGCAGGAACATTTTTCGGTTTTCCTTTCGTGCGAAATCGAATACACTCTTCAGCATTCCAACATGGAGATCGAGGAACACACCGTACTGGAAAGAGGTTTCGAGCATTTTATCAAAATCCTTCATGGACCGGATGGCAGGTAATATCTTCTGACCTTCAAAACTCACCTTCTTTTTCCCTCCCTTACTATTTTTAATGGTCTTTTTCACAAGGGGAAATTATATCATAAATAACTGTATCTTTCTTTGGGAGCAGTTAAGACAAGGGCTAGTTTAGATAAAGAATTCATTAAGGAAAATAGCACTATTCCCAATTTCGCCCTTTTGTATCAACCCAATAGCGAAAAATCACATTACCATCTTCTTCGATAAAATCTTCATCCCTTACAGGGTCAGCACTTAAGATTGTCCGCTCCGAAGGTTTATTCCATGCATCACACACAATCAACACTTGATCGATCCCAATCGAGTGTGCTTTTTGGAGGGAAAGAGTCAGCAATTTAGTGGCAAAGCCCTTTCTCCTTTCAGAAGGTCTGATTCCATAACCGATGTGTCCTCCATTTTGCGAAAGTTTTTCCGTTAAGGAATGGCGAATATTTACGACCCCTAGTATTCGATCGGATTCTGAAACGAGCCAATAAGTCGAGTCAGGTACCCATCCATTCGGCAGGTTCTCTCCTTTTTCAGCAAGCAGTAAGGAGTCGACCATTTTGGAAAAGGGATTGGGATCTTTTTTGATGACCCAAGGGATCATGTCTCCTCCATTTGATTTCCATTCATTATAAAAATCAAGATACTCTTCTTCTAAATCAGTGGTTGGCTTAACTAATCTTAAGTGTTCATTCATAGCTATTCTCCATTCGTTAGCAGGATATTGGCCAGAGAAGACCTTATTTCTTTCCTAAAATGAATCGGATACGCTCTTGCATTTCTGTTTTACTTTGATACTGGAACAAACCGATTCCATTCCCCCATGGATCCTGAAAGGTTGCCCACTTCACTGGGACTTCTTCTCTTTCATGGATGTCAAAGTGCTTTATACCTAAAAGGGATGACAGTCTTTCCCGTTCTCTGCTAATATCTTCAACACCCAAACGGATGGGACCGGAATTGAGCGTTGGGGTCCCTTCCGCTACCTGGAGCCAACAGCCGGGAATGAGTTCCCATTCTGCAAATCCTTCGTGAGGAATGAAATCAGGAGTGCGATTTAATAAAGTCTCATACCATAATTGCCCTTTTTGCATATCACTTACGCGGACTTGTACAGTCATTTCATAAATCATCTAACCTCTCCTTTTATTAAGTGGAATTATTTAATCATCTATTTCATTTTAAGGTAGGGTGCTATAGGATGATATAATTTAGAAAATGTTGCAAAACAACATCAGATAGCCCAGTTCCCATTACGGAAAATAGCGATCTTTCTTCCATCACGGCACACTCCATCAATATTCATATGTTCTGAACCAATCATGAAATCTTCGTGAACCACACTTTCATTGAGTCCTTTTTCCTCCCGTTCTTCATCGGATAAGGTGTCTCCATCCTTTATACAAGTCGGGTAAGAGGAACCGATCGCTAAATGATTGGATGCATTTTCATCGAATAAGGTGTTAAAGAATAGAACGCCAGAATCAGAGATTGGTGACTGATGTGGTACAAGTGCCACCTCTCCAAGATAGGCTGCTCCTTCGTCTGTCAGAATCAATTTTTTCAGAATTTCCTCCCCTTCTCTTGCTGTGACTTTCTTAATTTTTCCATCTTCAAAAGTAAGGGTGAAATCGTCAATCACGTTACCATTGTAAGCAAGTGGCTTGGTACTTGAAACCGTTCCATTTACTCCGGTTTTTACAGGGACAGTATAGACCTCTTCTGTCGGCATATTGGCAATGAAATGTGTTCCTTCTGGTGTTTTACTTGCTCCTGTGAGCCATAGGTGGTCTTCGTGTAGTTCTATGGTAAGGTCCGTCCCTTCCGATTGGTAGTGCAGGCTTTTGAGCTTTAAGTGATTGAGTTCGCTTGCTTTGTTGGTTAGGGTTTCGATATGTGTTTGCCAAGCAAGGACTGGATTTTCTTGATTGATACGGACGGATGTGAAGATACGGTCCCAAAGGCACGGGATTCTTTCTTTCTCTGGTAAATCTGGAAACACTTTGTCCGCCCATTTTTGAGAAGGGATGGCTACGATGGACCAGCTGATCTGGTCCTTTTCAATCGCTTCATAGAATCGGTCCAGAGCATCTCCACTTGCTTTTTCAAAATTTAGGATACGGTCTGGATCTATTCCTTTCAACAGGTCCGGATCATTGGCTTCTATTTGAAGGAAGGCTCCTTTATGGTCCACAACCCATTCATGCGCAGCAGCCAGCCAGCTTGGAAACTCGTAGAATGTGTCATCCGGGGCAAGTTCATAATGTGTTCTCATGATTTCCTCGTCATACCACTGAACATGCACGTTTCTTGCTCCGGCAAGATATGCTTCTTTTACAACAATGCGTACGAATTTTTCAGTTCCGAGTGGAGCAGAAATCCATAGGGGCTGATCATGCTGAACATTTACTCCCACTTTGATGGCGAGCTCAGCGTATTGTTTTAATTTTTCATCGAAATCTTTATTGAACGTCATATTATTTACTCCTATTCTAGTAATCTGCTTATGTAGGTTTTCAATTTCTTCTGGGTTTCTTCCAGGGATTCACTGTATGTTTCAACGTCGGCCTCACCATAGAATAAGTCTCCGAATCTTTCCGCTTCCTCATTACGAGGGATAACATGCATATGATAATGAGTTAATTCGTTGTATATGCCTCCATTCTGGCAGACGGTAATGCCATTTGGTTCATATAAAGCCTGAATGGCTTGTGCAACTAGTTGTGATGCCTTCATTACGGAGAGGCTTTCTTCTTCATTTAATTCCGTTACTTCCAGTTTGTGTCGTTTGGGGAGAATCAGTGTATGTCCTGGGTGATGCGGAACATGGTCCAAAAAGCAGGACACGTGTTCATTTTCGTATATAATAAATGCTTTCTCCTTTTCGGTTGCAAGGCGGCATCCCAGACAATCTTCCATTCATATACCTCCAATTTAAAGGATTTCCACCTTTAATGTCGAATTCTGTTTGAATAGCTAAAAATAATGCTCCTCTCATCATATCATGTAACAGAAAGAAGGTCAGAAAATAATGGAAATTCAATTACTCAATGAAAAACACGCCGAAATTTATTGGCAGCTTCGTTTGGAAATGCTGCAACAGAGTCCTTCGAGCTTCGGCAGCAGCTATGAAGAAGCGATTGCCCGTAAAAATCCAATTCAAATGACAGCAGAGAGGCTTGTACAAAAGGGCAGCTACACGTTTGGTTGCTTTGATGACGGAAAGCTAGTCGGATCGGTGACTTTTGTGCGTGAAGGAGCTTTAAAAATGAAGCATAAAGCTTCGATTTTTGCCATGTATGTATCCCCTGCTCATCGAGGGAAAGGGTTCGCAAGAGGGCTGCTTCAAGCTGCCATCACACAAGCTAAGGCCGAGGATGGCATTGAACAAGTCATGATTACTGTAGTCACAACCAATGAGACAGCGAAGGGGCTCTATCATTCTTGTGGATTCAAGCCTTACGGGACAGAAAAGCGGGCATTGAAATATAACGATGAATATTTCGATGAAGAATTGATGGTTTTGTTCTTATAACTCTTTTTACATTGTAAAACGGTGAGTCCCAAGATGTGGATTCACCGTTTTTTCATAGTACATGATAATCAAAGCTAATAAGTAAGAAACCAATGACGAATATTGATAGCATCAGTGCCCTAACAGGATTTCTGTAGTGAAGGCGCAGCATGGGGAACATAATAAAATAAAACAATATGGTCCACCACAGGTTCCAGCCTTCGAAATATTCAATGGAATCCATTTTTCCCGCTGCCCATTCAATTATTGTAGCGACACCTATATATTTTAAATAATAGAGGATCTTCAATCTGATTTCTTCTGGGTAATTACTTAAAAAAAGAACTACAAGGCAAGGATAAGCGATCATCGTATAAAGAGAGTCCGTCACAAACATATTGATGAAAAATCCATCTAATTCCCAAACGGCCTTCATTGTGTAACTGATATACTGATAAAACATATTGAAAAAACTAAAGTAATAGATGGTGGGCAGAAATTCTCTCCATCTATTCCAGGATCCCCACTTCAAGGAACTGAGAATAATCACTATAATGACTACAATATGAAACATGGGACCCCCCCATAACCCTACTCATAATATAGCCATTAGTGTTTCCAAATATTTGGTAATCCATTCCCTGACCTATTGTTTAATCATTCTTCAGGGAAATAGGTCTGCCACTTTATTACTGAACTCCCGTAAATAATAAAGGTATTGGTCTCCTCCATAGTTGTATCGCTTGTTATACATCTTTGCCACCACCACATTATAAGCAGGAATAACAAGAATCGTCGGACCGGTGACACCTACTATTTGATAAGCACCTGAAGGTAGCCTCTCCCCCAGTTCACTTTTATTTCGTGGAATATCTTGAACGTACCAAAACAGACCGTTCCCAGGAAAAGTGGAATCAGAATACGAAACATTCTGAATGGTGGTGGCAGTCTCAATCACTTTAGAGGGGACGATTTGTCTTCCATTCATCATGCCTTTCTGAACATGCAGCTGCCCCCAGAGAGCAAATTCCCTGGGAGATACAAATAAATTCTTCTCCGTACCATCTGAGACTGTCCCGAGTCCAGGGAGTGCAGGTTTATCAATGCGGTCGATGATAGGTACGAGATTTTCATCTGGTTCCGTTCTCCATCCCGTTTCACTAAACCCCAATGGAGTAAAAACCCTCTCGTTTAAAAGTTGCGGGAACCCTTTCCCATAAAGTCGGTGAATTAATTTTGTCATTATGTCCACACCCACGTTACGGTAGGCCCAGCTGCTACCAGGCTTGAACTCCCGAAATATGTATCCATATTCATCGGAATCGAGTCCGTGGGAATGAGTTACAAGATGACGGATCGTTGTGTCTTTATACAGATCTTTATCAAACTCAGGAAAATACTGAGTGATAAGATCATCTAGGCCAGAGATATATTTATCATGTAAAGCGTAGGCAATCGTAAGGCCTAAATAGCTTTTACGGGCAGAAGCTACATTATATTGAGCCTTTTCTGTGATATGAGAAGCATTTTTTTCATGGGAGTGCCTTCCGCTATAATGCTCCAAAACGACCTGGTCATCTTTTATTATATAAAGGGATGCAGCAGAACTCCCGTTTTTATGTTTAATGTCTTCAACCCAGGAGATCAATTCCTTTAGTGGTTCTTCTACGGTCTTTTTCAAGACTTCTTCCACTCGTCTGCGAGCACCCCATATACAATATGATCCACGAAATGATCGTAAATCCATTCTCTTTGCCTCAGCTTCCCTTCTTCCTTGAAACCAAGACGCTCGGGTATTGCCCGACTGCGATGGTTGAATTCTGCAGCGGTTATTTCGACTTTGTTCATTTTATAGTAGTCAAATGCGTAAGTCGTGAGTCCCTTTGCAACTGTCGTCATAATTCCTTTTCCTTGGTAGCCTTCACCTAGCCAATAGCCGATGTATGCCACTTTGTTCGCCCAATCAAGTACGTTGAATCCCGCTACTCCAACTATTTCATTTTGATAAATGATGCCAGTAGTTAAGCTCTTATTATTCGCGAAGCCTAAACGTGTACCTTTAATAAATTCCGTTGAATCCTCAACCGTTTTTGAGTAATCCACCCATGGGAGCCACTCACGCAGATAGGATCTTGACTGATCAGTCAGTTCATGGATTCGTTCAGCATCCTGTATATCGAGAAGCCTTAATTCTAATTCGTCGTTTAGGTTATATGTAAACATGATGATTGCTCCTTTATCCTTTTTGGATGTTAACTTTATATTGATAGGATTAGAGAATTCGCATGACGATGGGCTTTTCTTGCTCTTCGTAGTGGCGATTCCATCCATACATTTTTCTAAGCATCGTTAAGGTTTGCTTGTAGTTCCCTTTTTTGAATCCATATTTCTCTTCGACGTAGCGTTTGAGTATCCTGTAGTTCCGTTTCCATTTTGGTGTATCAAGAAAGATGATAAGCTCTGCCTCTTCAAGGCATTTGTACATCCATTCTTGATAATGTACGCCTTCGATGATCCATGATTCCCGGTTTAGTATTGAGGTAAGTATGTCACTTCGATGGGCTTCCGTATTTCTACTATCACCCTCGGGGTGTCTTCTCCACATCACATTATCAAGTTCATAATAGGGAATCCCTCTTTCGCTTGAAAGCTGGCGAGCGAGTGTGGATTTTCCGCTTGCGACGGAGCCTATGATGTGAATTCTTTTAGCTGTGTTCATGAGAATTGCCGGTCTTTGACTAATAGATAATCCAAGATCACCTGTTTAAAGCGGTCGGCTTCCTCGTAATGGGGCGTATGACCACTATGTTTAAAATGAACGATACTCCCCTTTGCTGCATCTCTCTGAAATGTTTCTACATGTTTTTCACATGTAACGGGATCATACTCTCCTGTCAGAAGAAGCATTGGTGTTTCTATTAGCTTGATTCTATCTAACAAACTGGTAAAAATGACGCCCTCATCCCGGAGAAGATGATAGTGATGATCTGAACGGTCGTATAAGGTGTCCCATTCTTCATCTGTGTAAGTAGCATAATAGTCAGTAGGGTTATCAAAATTATGTGTATAGATTTGCATGCGGTGTTCTCCAAGTTCATCACTAAGCTCCATATAAATTTCTGTAAAGTCCCTTGGGGAAAGGTGTTCCTCTGCCAATTTCATGGCCTTCCCTTGTAACTCATACCGATTGTATTTTCCGAATAATTGAGCGGTTTTTCTTAGTAGTCCCTTAGATGTCAGGGTGAAATCGAAGGTGGGACATTCGAAAATGACTTTCTCTATGGATTCAGGATACGGGGAAACGTATGCAAGAGCCAGGAACCCTCCAAAGGAATGCCCTAGTACAGACCATTTATCGAGTCCTAATTCTTTTCTGAGTGCTTCACAATCCTCAACCAGATCTTGAAAACCAAACTCTTCATTTTCTTGAATGGCTTCTGAACGGCAAACACCTCTTTGGTCGATTGCAACAAGATAGAAATGTTTCCCTAATCGTTCAGCTTGATGAAACGAAAAATCGTAGCAACTTTCACCAGGGCCACCGTGCAAGTATAGTAAGGCGGGATTCTCCTTAGAGCCATGGGTTTCGACATGGATTTCTTTTTTTCTAATGGTCATTACATTTGCTTTCATTAGTATAAACTCCTTTGCTGAATTCTGTTCCTAATTAGACTTCTAGAAGATGGAGGGATTTTCCTTTATTATGTTGGAATATGTTGGTCCATGTCGGAAATGGTTTGATATAATACAGAAGATTGGGGGCGAAGAAATGGAAAAAATAAAACAAAATAAACTAATATATATCATGTTCTCCTTCACATCTGTGATTAATTTTCTAGTGTTTTGGTTAGATCCAAAATCCTACATGTATTTGGTCATCAGCCTTATCTTTTTTATGAATGCCTGTGTTTTCTTTATCAACAGCAGGGAACAGGATGGCGACTACTGGAGACGTTGGGAAACCATTCGAAATAAAGGGAAATGGTTCTTTTCAGTTGTATATGGGTCGTTGTTTACTGGATTGGTATTTTCAGTGATTCTGTATGTAGTGGTCAGAGACTACCTTCCCCTTTTAATCGTATGCTGTGTAGCAGGCGGATGGGTATGGGGATACATCATGTGGATGTTGAATGAAAAACGATATAATTTTTTGAAGAAGTAAGCAGAAAAAACGTCCTGGAGCAGGACGTTTTTTATTGGTTATTTGAATGATTGTATGACTTTTCCTTTTCCACCTGAAACTTCTACCTCTCCATATGCTCCATTGATAAATGTAATTTGAGGAGGCTGATGCCCACAGTCAATATCATACACGATTGGAATCTGTAGCTCGTCTGATAGCTCTTGGTAGACATCTTCAATCATATAATCACCAACAGGCGTGTTGCTAGCACTTCTTCCAAAGAGAATTCCGGAAGATTGTTCAAACCAGCCGGCTAATTTCATCTGTAGTAGTGAACGGCGAAGATCAGCTGTCGTTAATTCACAGTTTTCAAAGTACCACAGGATGGATTCATTCTTTATATGCTTCTCTCTAAAGTCTGCTATATTTCCGTAAGGCGTTCCGATCAAATGCCTGATGACATCTATGCAGCCTCCGAGTAGACGTCCATTGACCTGTACATCTTGTTTCCCTGCGGTTTTCCAAACAGTTGGCTCTGTTAAGTGAAAAACTGTTGGAGAAGGCTGGTCGTGATTCCATTCTTTTTGATAGTGTTGGGATGAATACTGAATAACAGAAGACCCTTCTTTCGTAGAGAGAACGGATTCCCATTGTGCCGTCGTTGGATCGGAGTACTCCCCTCTTAAATCAACAAGATTGGTTCCATGTGCAGTGGCGATTCCGGTTTTTAATGTTAGTGCCAGTAAGAGCACACTCGTGTCGGAATAACCCAGCAGCCATTTCGATTTGATTTTTTCATAATCAATGAGGTCCAGGATTTCTATGAGAAGTTGACCTCCCCATGGTGGGATGACAAGGGAGATTTCTTCGGCCTGCAACATTTGGTTCAATTCTGCCGCTCTTTTTTGAGCTGAGGAAGATTTAGCTTTACTCTGCGTCCACACAGTCTCTCCGCACTGAACAGTGTAACCTTTGCTTTCCATTTTTTCGATCGACTGCTTGAGAATGTCATGTAGTTCCGAGGGTACTCCCGATGAAGGGGCGGTCACACCTAGGGTTGCGTGTTTTTTTAGTATTGGGTATGTAATCATAATCTCTCTCCAAACTTTTTTAGATAATTTTACCAGATTGGTAGACTTGCTACAAGAGATGGGGATGTGAATGGTTAAACATCATTTACGCAGTCCCCTTAATGTAAAACTTTCTTCATTCAATTCCACTGGTTTATAAGTCTCATTGTCCCTTAGAGTGACTGTTGGATTACTCCTTGAAACATTTCTCTCCAAGATTCTCTCTAATGAATGAGCGATTCCATTCAGCAAGAGAATGGTGAGGGCGAAACAGATCATGGGCATGAGAAATATCCACCACGCATTGTACAATTCTGAATAATTTGTTCCCATCAATCCTGACCATTCCTGGACGAATGGCTTCGGCGGATGGCAAAATGGCTGATAGCAGATATCTGTTCCTCCGAAAAACAAAGTGAAAAACCCCAAGTGAGCAATGATCAGAAGGACTTGTATCACAATTTTGGGATAAATGACAAATAGCCGGTTCTTAAGATGAGGCATAAGATGCTTATAAAATATGTAGAAAGAACGTGCACCAAGGACCCTTGAGGAAATGATGAATTCCTCTTGAAGAATCTGTTCAGCTTCGCTTGCGATCAAGATGGCGGTCGTAGGAGTGACGATGATGGTCAGAACGACGATTTCAACGACCATCCTTTCTACTAGCGAAGTCTGAAACCCTTCCATAGGCTCCCACAGTAAAGGGTGAAGAATGTTATAAGCTATAATCGATTGTGGGATGAAATAAAGTGATGTAAAAACCTTCTGAGTGACGATTCTGAGCCTGCTTTTCGTGAATCCTCCTGCAATTCCAAACAGGAAAGCCAGAAGAAAACTAAGAAATGATATAGTGATGGCTGCACCTAACGTATATTGTGCTCCTTGAATGATTTTATCGGTCATATGATAGCCATCTCGATCTGTTCCAAAAGGAAACTGAATGGATGGCGGGAAAGGTGAATCTCCAAGGACTTTTCCTTCATCATTGAACAGGATGAGAGTCTGTGAAATTTCCTCATTTGAGAGATTGTACGCCATACTCCAAGATAGAAGAACAATGAGTATACTTGAGAAACCAATGAAGCTCATCCAATCATAACGATTCGATTTCATAGGCTCATCTCCTTCCCGATTTTCTTCCCAATGAGTGCCTGAAGGCTTTTTAGCACAAGATAGAGCGGAATGAACAGGAGAATGGAAGTTATCGCAAATATGGAAGGCTGATTGTAGGAAAACAAGAATGAAGTGACACCAAATACATTAAACAGATATTCCAAAACAAGTAGATTCGAAAGCATCATCCAAACGATTTGTTTGCCGTGATAGGTTAAACTGATCAACACATTTCGAATCGTATGGCTAAAAAGTATAGTAAACCTCCCAAGTCCTTTGCTTTTCGCCAATTCTATATAAGGCTTCCCCTCCTCATCCTTTAAGAAGACAATCATGTTGGTGAAAAAGAAAAATGTAGGAAGTATACATAGAGTGATAGCCGGTAGCAGTATCACCTGGTTTTCACCTACTGATGCCACGTCTAAGATCAAGATTCCGGTTTGTTTAAAATACCAGACGATCCCCAGTTGAAAAAGAGCGATCACGAAAAGATCGGGTAGACTACCTATTAAAAAACCAACTTTCTGAATACCTTTTCTGAAATATTCCCCCAAAGAATAATAACCGATTAATAATATCGTAGAAAGCAATATGGAAATAACCAGAGCCAGAAAAAAGATCCTGATACTGCTCCAATAGGCTAAAAATATAATGGGAAACAAACTTCTTTCCACCCCGGAACTCGGGTTCTCGTAAATGATCGCTTGCGGTGTCAGAAGCTCTTCCCCGACATCCATCAACACAACGAAAAAACGATGTAATGAAAACGTCTGACCCTCAAACAATGCAGACGTTGCACTTACCAATATAATCCCAAACAAAATCAACCCCAACTCAAAACATATCTGCCACACTCTTCTCACCATATAGTTTCATCCCTTTGTCAGTTTAGGGACGGACCTCCATTTATCCAAAGAATGGGACACTCTTATTTCCAGGGTTAAATGGAGGTCCGTCCCTCTTCTTATGGTAACATTTTACTTTTTTGCGTGAAACAATTATTTACAATAATATGAACGATTTGAAAAGGTTGTGGTGAATTGGGGTGTTTGTGAGGCTTGTATGGTAAAATAATTTGGTTGCGTAAAATTGTTTTTTGGAGGTACTGATTTGAAAAAGAATATGGTGAAGCAAAGCCTGTCGGTTTTGATGATATCCCTTATGGCCATGACGCCTTTTCAGCAAACGGCGCATGGGAAGACAAAATTAGATATTAATGCAGATGCTGCGATTTTAGTGGAAGCAGATACCGGTAAGATTGTGTATAAGGAACATGAAGATCAGCTCCTCGGAATTGCCAGCATGACGAAAATGATGACAGAATACCTTGTGTTAGAAGCCATTGAAGAAGGAAAGATTAAATGGGATCAAAAGTATAAAGTAAGCGACAAAGTCTATCAATTGGCGAATGCACCCGGCTTGAGCAATGTCCCCTTAAGAGCGGACGAAGAGTATACAGTAAGAGAACTGTATGATGCCATGGTGATCAAATCAGGAAATGGTGCAGCAATTGCACTTTCCGAAGTTGTAGCAGGTTCTGAGGGTGAATTTGTAAAGCGGATGAATGCAAAGGCGAAGGAACTCGGCTTTGAAAATTATCAATTTGTTAATTCTTCCGGTCTAAGTAACTATGATATGCTCGGCATGTTTCCAAAAGGAACCGATGTGAATGATGAAAACATGGTATCGGCTGAAGATATGGCCACTTTGGCGTATTACCTCATTCATGATTTTCCGGAAGTATTAGAAACATCGGGACTCTCTTCCAAAATCTTCAGACCGGGTACAGATGAAGAACTCGTTATGAAGAATACAAACGGCCTATTAAAAGATAAATCTTATTTTTATAAAGGTGCAGATGGGTTAAAGACAGGTACGACACCCTTTGCAGGTTCTACTTTTACCGGAACTGCAGAGCGGGATGGGGTACGATATATTTCAGTCATCTTAGATGCCAAAGATGAATATGGTCAGCCCAGCAGTGCCGAGCGATTTATTCAAACATCAGAACTTCTTGATTATGGATTTGATGAGTTTGAGACGGTTAAATATAGTTTGAGTGATATTGATAAAAAAAAGGAACCAACGTTAGAGGTTCCTGACGGTAAAGAACAATCGGTAACCATCAAGATAGACAAGCCCCTTTCTATTCGAGTAACAAAAGATGAGAAAGATAAAGTGAAAGCTTCAGTCAAATTGGATGAAGAAAAGCTTAATGACGATGGTACCCTTCAAGCTCCAATTGAAAAAGGAGAAAAGATCGGAGAGATGATGATCGAAACCCCGGAAAAGAATGAGTATATTTTTGATGAAAAACAGCCTTCCTATAAAGTTGATATTTATGCCGCTGAATCAGTAGAGAAGGCTAGCTGGCTAGTACGAAGTGCACGAAGCATTCAGTCATTTTTTGGGAATTTGTTTTAAGTAGGCAGGCTACAATAAAGATTGGATGTTGCATTTCTATCCAGTTCGTGTCAAGCTTACTAAGTTAAAGGATTTAGAAAGAAGGTGGCATAATGATCGAAGTGAAAATATCGTCCCTTAGTGATGGTGATCTTAATCGCGGCGTTTTTGCAAAAAGAGATATAGCCAAAGGAGAGCTGGTTCATGAAGCACCAGTCATCCCCTATCCCAATGAGGAACATGAACATATTGAGAAAACGTTCCTGGCAGATTATGTATTTGAATACGGAATCAATCATACAGCACTTCTATTAGGTTATGGAATGTTGTTTAATCATTCTTATACACCTAATACAACTTATGAGATAAATTTTGATAACCATACCTTCGACTTTTTTGCCTATAAAGACATTCAAGCTGGCGAAGAATTGCTCATTAACTATAATGGCGAAGTGGATAATGATGAACCACTTTGGTTTAATAAAGATAAGAACGAAGATGAATAATTGAAAGGGACCTCCAATGGAGGTCCCTTTTACTTTACTGACTAATGAGTTTCAGGAATTCAGGTTCTGGTTTCATTACCTTTGTCCCTTTATCCGATTTTATATAAATTTCCTTGTCTCCTTCGTAAAGGACTTCAACTGTTACATGATCAAACTTATAGGTTTTTATTTGTGAACGAGGTTACATTGATTGGTCATCCCAATCAATGCCATCATTAATAAAATCAATCAAGGACTGAATGATTTCTTTATCAATCATCTTTTGGCAAGGTTCATTACCAGAATCCACATATACGCATGCGCTTTTGGGGATCTCCTCTATCCAAACAGATGAATGATAAATTGGATGGGTGTCAAACGTGACTTCTGTATGGTCTTCCCCTTGATTAAAATGGGATGAGATTGATAACTCCCCATCAAAGCCTACTTTTCTCCAGGTAGAATAAAAGCCGCTCCAATCATTTTCAGCTTCATGATCATCAAGTGCTGATCCTGATTCGCTTATCTCCCACCCCAATTTTGGAAGTTCATCAAGATAAAAATCATATATATGCACCCAGTGATTGCCTTTCATTTTATAATCACTCATTGTCGGTTCCAAACCATCATATAAAGGGATGTCATCATGTTCTTCAGGAATGACCGTCATTCCCTCATACGTCCGGTCAGTCACCTTTTGTTAGAAATACCCACTAAGGATCATAAAGAAAAGTACGATAAGCGAAAATAACCACTTTTTATTTTTCATAGGAACCTCCTTTATTACCGTCTAAAGATTATGACGGACGTGTCAGTTTGCCCCCATGATGCTAATACATCTTCTATCTTTAAAATTTGCCACGGATTAAACATCGTTTGTCCGTGCTTATTAAAGACATAGTTCCCTGTCAGTACATAGGCCGCATGAATGGGTTGTTTGTGTTGATTGAACCAAACGAATACATCACCTTGCTTATATTCAGTTGTATCAACTGGAGAATACTCGGCCCGTTCAAGGATCAATAGCAAATCTTCCCCCTGCATCCATTGGTCCTTATAAGCTTGGATCTTTGTCACAGCCGTAGCGACTGCAGCGAAACAGTTGGGGCCATTCTTGAATGAAAAGGTATCGATCAATCGTTGAAGATGGGGAGCCTGATTGGATATGGCTTGTTTCCTTTCTGCAGACAACCCTTTCCAGATGGATTGTTCATCTATACACAAGGCTCCGTAGTTTAATAGAAACGTAAATTGTGTTTTTTCTGAAAGAGAATACCAGAGGACCCGATGTAATAGGATGATCTCTTCACCTGTATCAAGTGTGGTAGCAGGTATGTCCAGTGTAGGGACTTGAAGTAATTCACATAGATCTTCTAAGGTGAAAAGGAGTCCTCTTCCAAGTTCCCATTGCTGTCTCACAATGTCATCTTGTGTTTCTTTTTCCAATGATACAAATAATTCTGGAGCCACTTTAGAATAGAATCGAGCATTTTTCCTAATTCCCCAAGTAGCATAAGAGGTTCGGAGGTCTATAGGTACCTGGGAATAATCAAGTGAATCCATGGACTCCATAGGAAGCGAATCATAATCATCAGCAAAATAAAACCACTCCACCTCAGGAATGAGCCTCCTCCCCCAATTCCTCAAAGTATCTACATCTATCGTATAACCATTTATATTCATCACCATAGTAACATCCCCAAGTTTTCTTCAATCTTAGCATGAATTTCCAATTCATTAACATAAAAAAGATCAGAGGGACGGACCTCTGATCTGCATTCACCATTAAAAAAGATTGATATATAACCTTTTCTCCAGAATAGTTAAATTTCAGAGGTCCGTCCCTCTTCCAGCTTCTCCAAGATCCGTCTTTTTCGGTAGAGCATACGACCGGTTTCGCCAATGTCTGAGATCATGGATTTGTTGATGAAGGAGCCGAACAGGATTCCTGCTATGGGAATCATTTGGAATAGTTTTTTCCAGCCGAAGTTGTCACGGAAGCTGGTCATTACTTCCCTCCAGCCTTGCAGCTGGGAAAGGGTCTGTTCTCTCTTCTCCCTATCCTTTTTGTTGAAGTCCGATAGTTCCTGAAGGATCGCTTGCTTCCCGACAATATCTGAAGACACGAATTGTAAGCATTTAATAATGAAAATACGCTCCTGCTGATCATTCGGGTCGTATCCGTAACTTATTGCGATTTCTTGAAGAGTCTTAAGTGATATGCCGAGGATGAAAGGTATATCAATACTTAGAGTCAGGAAGCCACCGATTCCGGTAGTGGCCCCCTGGGTCATCGCAACCTTCTTTCTCATACCCACTATCCCTTCGCTTACTTCATCCATATCAGAAATAGGCAGCTTTGCGATATCTTCTACTGTTAAATGAGGATTGGCTGTTTTCTTAGTAAATCGCTTAATGACTTCTTTCTCGCTTGTAAGGTAACTTCCGCCCTTTTGTATGAAGCTTCCTAATTCATCCAGTGCTTGTCCAATCTTGTTATGCACCATTTGAGGAGTGATCCGGTCCAGGATCATAAAGGGAATGCGCCCGAGCTTCTCCCAAAACCATAATCCTTTTTGATCATCCGCCCATTTATTTACGACTTCCAGTTCCCGTAAAAGAGCTTCTCTTGTTTCTGTCTCATGCATATAACAGCATCCTCCTTTTATCAATAATGAACCAAAAAAATAACAGGCAATGAAGAGCCTGTTATTTCCTGCTTATTGAACAATATCTTCGGTGTTTTCTTCTAGTATTTCAACTTTAATCGTACGTACCCGGCGATTATCCACCTCTTCTACGCTCACTTTCAAGTTTTCATAGTCGAAGCTGTCACCTTCTGATGGAAGGTCTTCAAAGCTTTCAACGACCCATCCACCAAGTGTATGGTAAGAACTTTCAGGCTCTGGCACATCGAGTAACTCTGTAAATTCATCCAATTGATATTGGGAATCGAATTGATATTCTTTTTCACTGATTTTCCTCATAGAATGAGTTTTCTCATCTTGCTCATCCCAGATTTCCCCTACAATCTCTTCCAGGATATCTTCAAGAGTGATGATTCCGGTTGTTCCACCAAATTCATCCACTACAATGGCCATATGCACATTGTTCTTTTGAAGCTTAGTAAGAAGAGTTGAGATTTTGACAGATTCAAATATAAACATTGGTTCCCGAATCAATTCCCGGATGTTTACTTCACCGAATTTGATCAAATGAGTAAAGAACTCTTTCTCTGAAAGAATTCCGATCACATTATCAATATGATCCTCGTAAACTGGAATTCGAGAAAATCGCTCTTCAAAGAACATTTCCTTAATTTCTTCAATCGGTTGATTCACTTCAACAGCCTTGACATCGATCCGGGGTGTCAAAACCTCGGTTGCAAGGATATCATCAAAGTCCATCGAGCGGTGAATCAATTCTCTTTCTTCTTTATCGATGACTCCTTCTTCTTCACTAATATCAAGCATCACTTTTAATTCTTCCTCTGTGACAGACGGCATCTCGTGATTTTTCGAGAAGAACTTCGATACCAACTCTTTTAGTTTGATAAAAAAGAAGTTAATCGGTGTAAGAACTTTAATTAAGAAAAAGAGCACGCCTGATATGGTCAAAGAATAGGTTTCAGCATTTTCTTTTGCCAATGATTTAGGCAGGATTTCACCAAAAATCAGAATTAATAAAGTCATGACAAAAGTACTGATGACAAGACCCGTGTTTCCTCCAAAAATATCTGTCGCAAGCTTTGCTGAAATACTGGCTGCGGCAATGTTCACGATGTTGTTTCCAACTAATATCGTAGACAGGGCTTTATCAAAGTTTTCAGCAATATAATGAGCTTTAATGCTCCCTCTTCTTCCCTCACTTACAAAGTTCTTAAGTCTAATCTTATTCACGCTTGAGTAAGCCGTTTCCGCCGATGAAAAAAAGGCAGATAAAAGTATTAATGCTCCTAATAATACTAATGAATTCAGTGGTATATCGTCCAAAAAAAAGTCACTCTCCTGTAGTTGTTTATCTATTATGCTGGATTAACCAGAAAAAACCATTAATGTTTGGAATAAGGCCAAAGCCTGTGGGGATACTTGTTTTAACATGCGTTTGCGTTCGTCATCACCCAGGGCTTCCATAGCCTGTAGGACCTCATGTAACTCGTTATGCAAATGATCCATTTCATTTCGAATATGGTCCACTTGTTTTTCTAAAATAGAGGGATCTACATCCTCAGATTTCATTACCGTTATTCGATCTTTAATTTCATGTAATGTCATTTTCATCTGCTGACATTGTTCAATCATCTTTAAGTCAGCTAACGCATCTTCGTGATAGTACCGATAATTATTACGTGATCGATCGCATTCCAATAAACCCATTTTTGTATAATAATCAATCGTCCTTTTGGACACTTGGCTGTGTTTTGATAGTTCTCCTATTCGATACAACTTCCCAAGGACATCACCTCTAGAGTAGTATACTTTATTTAAGGTAAACCGTACAGTTAAACGTTATGGTTTTATGTAAAAAGAATAAAGAGAACCTACCCCTTATCATGCTTGTTTGGATTGCTTCTTTATTCCTAGAGATGACGAGAAGTGAAAAAGAGTGGCGAGAATGATCAGGAAAAGTCCCATTAAGACAAATAACCAAAAAAGAATATTCCCACCTGTTGTGGGGGAGGACACGATAAATGCGCTCATCAAAAGATACATCACTCCAAACAGAATTAGAAATAATGGAAAGCCACGATGTTTAAGAAATCTGTATCCAAGTAGAACTAAAAGGTAACTGGCGCTCATCATCATCATGCTTGGAAACAGTGGTGAAAACTTCGCAGCGTACACAAAGAAATCGAGATCCACTATCTGCTCCTTCGTTGAAATGCTACCGTGAATCATCTCACTGAACGGAGTTGAATACTTCCATTCCCAAGGGTCATCCAACAGCGCACTCCCCTCATACCAGGAAAACAATGCCGTAAATCCAAAGACCAAAAAACCAACACCCACCTGAGACCAATACTTAATGGACATGAAATTTCTCCTTTCTTTATAGAGGGACGGACCTCTCTTATGAACTTTGATATGCATCTTACTAATTTTACCATAGTGGAAAGCAAATAAATGTCTTATTCCCTCTCTTTTCTGAGGGTATATAGTCATTAAAAAACGCCAGGAGGCTCCCCCTGACACATTTGCATACTGTCCGCCAGTAAACCAGCTGCCGGCTTTCACTCGTTCTTCTTCCTGGATCTGTCTCTGGTTTTGATTTCCTGCTTCAAAGGAGTTCTTTGAAAACGTTCTTCTTAGAAGCCCACTTAGTAATCCGAATCCGACGGCAATACCGATGATCCACCATAACAGATGATTCACCCCCATCAACTGAAGATATCTATATATATGTACGTTTTATAAATGGATAAGTTTCACATTTACTTGAATTTCAGAATTCCAGTAAATGTCTTGGTAGTTAACTTCAACCCACTTAGCAAAAAATTAAAAGTAAGTACAAGAAGACCCAAAACAAATACGCAACCCTTCAATATAAAGGATTGCGTATTTGTTTATTCCTCTTCAGTTCCTTGTTCTTCCGTCTCTTCAAGTTGATCGGCATTACGGACCTCTTCTTCTGTGGATGAGTCAAAGTATCCGTCTTTTTCGTATTGCTTCTTCAACTCGAAGTATTTGTCCATTGCACGTTTGGCGATGGTTTTGTTTACGTAAGGATCTTTGTTCTGGTGTGAATATGGTAACACAACTGAAAAGGCTACTTCAGGGTTGTTGTAAGGCGCGTAGCCGATTAGAGTGGTGTTGAATGTTTCATATTGTCTTTTTTCTTCAGGGCTATAATAGAAAGCTTCTGCCGTTCCTGATTTTGCTGCAGCATCATAAGGTGCACTTCTAAAGTTATTGGCAGTACCATTACTTCCATGAGCGACTTGATAAAATCCTCTCTGTACCTGCTGTATTTCTCTTTCTGTTGCATCAATACGATTTAAAACTTGGGATTCGTTTTCATATAGGAGAGGTCCAACTTTATCTCTCTCTTGGCTGGGTTCACGAATTTCTTTCATGATATGTGGCTTCATGCGATAGCCTCCATTAGCAATGGTGGAAGCATACTGGACAAGTTGCATCGGTGTGTATAAATCATATTGCCCAATGGCAAAATCCATTAACATACCTGGTTTCCGTTCGTTCCCTTTAAGCCCTTCTACTTCTCCTGGTAGATCTATTCCTGTTTTTACTCCTAAGCCAAACTGACTATAGTAATTTCTCATAGTATCAAAGGCATCTGTGTTAATGTCCAAAGGTTGATTAGGACGATAAGTTCCATCTGCAATTTTTATTGCTGTTTTAAACATATAAACGTTAGACGAAATTTCAAGAGCTTGTATATCGCTAAGATATCTCGATCCATTAAACCAAGATTTTTTTACTGGTGTATCCTTTATCCGAATCGGTTCATCATAAAGCACATCCCCTACATTCAACGCCCCAGTCATATACCCCGTCAATACAGTAGCTCCCTTAACCGCAGATCCCACTCCATACTCAGAAGTGAATGTACCTAAAGCATAATCCTGCATCTCCGTCTTTCCATCTGCATTCTTGCCATATTTCTTTCCGACCATGGAAAGGATTTCACCTGTGTGTGGATCCATCATGACAACAAATGCCCGATCCAGGAATGGAGATTCCCAATATTGGGATGCCTGTTTGCTCAGCTCTTCTTCCACAATCTTTTCGATTTCTTTTTGAAGCTGGAGATCGATGGTCAATACGACATCCTTCCCACTGTGACCTTCGCTGACGAGCTGTGTATCAAGGACGCTTCCATTTTTCGTGATGTATTCGATTTCTTCCTTTTGTCCTTTTAGGACGTTTTCATACTGTGATTCGAAATAACTGGTTCCAACACGGTCGTTAAGTGCATATCCTTGAGCTTTGAATTCATTGACAAGTTCACTTGGGAGCCCCTGTTGTGAGGTCGAGACTCTTCCGAGAATCGTTCTCAACGTACTATCATTCACATATTTTCTTTCCCAGTCCGTGGTAACGTTAACACCTGGCAACTCTGAAAGACGTTCACTGACTCTTGCCATTTCTTCCATGGAAACATCTTTGTTTTTGATGATTTGAGGAGTAAGGGCATAACCAGTATTAAATTCGCGGAAAATCGCCAGAACTTCCTCTTCTTTTTTATTAAAAGATTTGATGTTCTCTTCGGTTATCCTCTCGAGCTGCATCTCATAAACCTTTTTGTTCACATCATCTTTTGTAAGATCTTCATCATCTTCAAGTTTCTTTAATTCATCTTCTGACACCAGATTCTCTGCTTTTTCTGGATGACTCAATAACCAGAAATCTTTTCGATCTCGATCTGTAATTTTGTCTGGTTCCATCTCGATTAACTCAGCCAATTGTCTTGCTACTTTCAACATATCCTCTGGCTTTGTCGTTTGTGTTCTGGTGTAAGTGATTGCATTTAAAGGTACGTTGTCCACGATTACATTTCGATAACGATCATAGACTTTTCCTCTTGGTGGTGTTCCATTATGTGATTTCACATTTTCGGTTCTTGCCACTTCCGCTTCATAATGGTTTCCCTGCACGATTTGTACAATCCCAAGACGAAGAATCAGAAGTGAAAAGAGAAAAAAGACCGTAATAAACAGTAAATTCATTCTCAAAGGCACATGGGTTTTTTTCTTTTTCTTCTTTTCCTTCAATTGAATGACCCCTTCACAAGCTAGTATTTTACCAAAATATGATAATGTTCTAGTCCTATTTTATAGAAATTCAGACTATATTTCTACCTCTTTATGGTATAAATTCCAATTAGTATAATCATCTGGGGTATGATTCATTATCTGGAGAAAAGTGTTTGGCGGTTGAACGTTGGAAAAAACCCATAACGTTTATGAATAACGCGAAATATGTCGAAGAAGGATTATAGACAGGAGGGCTTCTTTTCTTTTAGAATATAGTCGTAGAAAAGGTGTAGAAAAGTGAAACCAAAACTCTCCTTAATGCGTAGAATTGGTAACTAGATGAATGAGAGGTTGAATGGCTGTTATGTTTAGTAAACTGATGTGCAGGTTCGGTATTGGTGCAACAAAGATTGATTTGGTATTGAACAAAAAAGAGTTCTGCCCGGGAGACGTCATTAAAGGGGAATATGAACTTACAGGCGGACGAGTGGAGCAGAAATTAAAAAGGATCGAGACCGACCTTTTACAGTATGATCAGAATAGTGACCGCTCATCTGTTCTTCATCACAATACTATATTAAGCTCATCAACGATGAAAGCAAACGAACAACGCACCATTCACTTTTCGTGCAGACTTTCAGATTCATTTCCACCGAGTAGTGACAATGTTTCTTATAAGTTTGTCACCCGACTGGTCTTCGACGATGGTGTAAACAGTGTCGATCATGATGAGTTTCAGATAGTAGTATAATGACAGAATTGAAATGAGCCCTTCTTCTTGAAGGGCTTTTATAGTTTACTTCTTTCCTAAAGAAAATCCTTCGAACAAACGTCCTCCGTGTGGTTCCAATACAGAGTCCACCAACCTTACAATGAGTTGTTTGTTCCCATTTTGATAAAAGTGGTCGAAAGCTTCTACATATTCTTCTGCAAAGCTTTCATCATATTCTTTCAATGCCCGTATAATCCATTTCGAGGCACCAATCCAATGACCTTGGGTTCTGAGTACAAACTCATGAAGGGATTCCCCAATGGAGCCCGCGATAAAGATGCTTTCTCCTCTCTCCTCTGATCCAATAAAATCATCCAAAGCATCAGTAAGGAAATATCTCTTCATATCAATCGTTTGACTGTTCCATTTTGGAGGTCCGTCCCTCAAAAGAATATTTGCTTCTTCTTTGAGGCGTGGAATGAAGGGATGATCGATTATGGGGATTCCTTCTGATACCATCCTTGGCAATGAAGGTCGGGCTCTATGACAGTCTTTTTGGAAATAGTCCCGAATTGTTTCACTCGTGTGGACGAAGGCTTCAATCGGCCATCCATGTAAGTTGAAAGATTCCCGGTATTCTGAACGGAGGGTTCCGTCAATGATGACAATATCTAAATCGGATGTACTTGTTTCTTCTCCCCTGACCACACTGCCACCGAGAAGTGCTGCCTGACATGTTGGAAAGGTCTCTAATACAAATTTCTTGGCTGCTTCAATTGCAGGCAGTCTTTTCATTTTTATCCCACTTTCATTATTAATTCTTTCAAATCTAAGAGACAGTTTAACGTATAATCCGGTTGTTCCTGCGGACACTCATAACCAAATTTGTTGATCCATATCGTATCTAAACCTAAAGATTTTGCCCCTACTATATCGGTGAAATAATTGTCTCCAATAAATAGCGTGCGATCCGGACTACACTCAAACACATTCAGGGTGTGTTTGAAAATTTCAGTATCTGGTTTCGAACAGCCTACCTTCTCTGAGATTATGACAGAGTTTTCTGGAAAGGTAGGGGATAGTCCTAGTCGATGAACCTTTTCATAAGCGTTAAATACGGTACCGTTCGTCACGATCCCTAACTTGAAACTTTCACTTAATTCCGACAAAAATTCATTCATTTCCTGCTGAGGTTGGATACGATCAAGATAAGAGCATTGAAAGGCTTTTACGATGGCGAGTGAGACTTCCTTCTCTACAGTAATGCTGAATTCCTTAAGGGTGTTCTCTAGTCTTTTCAAAGAGAATTCATGGAAATTTAATAACTTGGAAGAAAACCTGTCCCATAGTAGCTGATTATGCTTTAAAAAGGTTTTATAAAATACATTTGGAGCAATTGCCTTCAGTTCAGGAAATTGTTGAAGTGTATCCCATACGCCCCTTTCATATGCTTCCGAGTGATTGAACAAAGTATCATCCAAATCAAATAAAAGTACATCATAGTGTTCGAGAGTTAGAGGTTTCATATTAATATACCCCCTTTGCTATTTGGTAATGAAGAAAAATCAAGCCATCAAAAGTAAACTTAAGAATACAATTCCTACTCCTACTCCTACTCCTACTCCATAAATTTATTCCTTTCCGTTCCATCCCCTGAAGAAATATTCACTTCTCTTAAAGAGATTCTGTAAAGTCTTCTTTTTCCTTTCTTCTCCCGATGCTGTACCCAATAACAATACCGATAATAAGAATGAATAAATAATCCGTTTCAAATCCATTGGTGAAAAAGCCGGTGATCCCCCATCCTAAAAGTGCACCTACAATAACGAAAAAAAGTGATTTCATATGTATGCGCCTTCCTTTCTAATAGAATCCAATCATTGTGAGGAGCCCCACTCCAATTACGGTTGTCAAACCACCTGTTACGATTGCAATGAACAATATTCGTTTTTGTTTGGTTTCATACCAGATACTACATGCAACAATGAGGGTGAGGATTATTCCAAAGAACACTGCAGCGTACGGGTTGGAAGGTGCTAATAAGTCATTCAAATTTAACCAGCTCATTTTGTCATCTCCTTAAATACTAATTTCATTACCTTCACTACCAGCTGTCTTCGATTAGAGCAAATAGCTAAATTCCGGCGAATAACTCCCATGATTTGTGTGGCTCCTTTTAATCATGGAAGTTCATAGAGATCCGATTGTTCGTGCATTATAAGGTTAAACAGAAACAGGCGGTGTGTCATTTCCGTTTATGTGTACTGTTATACATTTTTAGAAACTGGGGTTGTGGGATCTTTCTTTTATGTTCTGCACTCCTTGCTTTTCTAAAAGTGATAGGATTCTATCCAAGTGTTTCTGATTTCTGACCACTACAAACTGTGGTTGAATCCATTTGTTTTTCACATTCACCTCTAATTTGTAGGCTTGATTAATTTTGTCATCCAGGCCATACAGCTCGTGCCACTTAATAATCTTTTCTACTTCATATCCTTTAACCCTGCTCCATGGAACATAATAGCCATTCAGTATTAGGCCTTCAGCTAACAAATAAAAATTTCCACGGTGTTTAATGGAACTGATCAGAATGAAAAAGAGATAGACAACGCTAAAAATAGATTGATGAAGCATATCGGTGAAGTATACAACCGCTAATAAAGCAGTTAACAGGCTAATGACTCCTACCGTCCCCCATTTCACCCACTGATAAGATTTTGTTTCCTTTGTTAAAGGCTGCATCACCTTGAATTCATTTGGAATCACAATGCTATAAATATCTTCTTCATTGGTTGGATACAGGGCATTGATTGCTTTTTCAGCGGAATATTTAAGGTTTAATCGAAACCGTATGAGATACACGATTCCGATGATAAAGATAATCATGAAGAATAAGTTGATCCACATAATGAAGTCCCCCTCTGAAATGAAAGTTGGAAGAGTAAGGATGCGTAATTTAATTTCTTCCTTTCCTGTTTTACGATCATATATAGAATATAGTTTCATTTTTTCAATAATCTTGAATTCTCTCTTTTAGGAATAGACATTGCTTCAAAGAATCTATTAATTAGATCACTAATAGTTACTATTTTCCATTATACCCAAAAACGACCATGATTTGGGATTTAATTAACTCTGATTATATAGTCACCATCTTACACTATGAAAATATCCTAGTAATATTTACTATATGTTGCTTTTATGGGCTTAACGGGTAGATGGTAACAACTACCTGTTTCAAAATTAACAGAATTATATTTCAATAGAACTATGAAAACTTTAAAACTTTTATCTATCTTATTGTTGTCTGTCACTTTTGTCATTGGTTTTGGTCAAGCTTCTAATGTTTCCGCAGCAGGTACGTATACTGTGAGTTATGGAGACACAATGTGGAAGATTGCCGTAAAGCATCAGGTGGGTGTATCTGAGTTGATATCGGCGAACCCGAATGTCAGCAACCCGAATATGATTTATCCTGGACAAACCCTTAACATACCAGGAGCAAATCACACTGCTGAAAGTTATACATACGAAGTGGTGAAGCTGGTGAACCAGGAACGATCAAAAGTTGGTTTACCTCCACTGAAGGAAAATTGGGAATTATCACGTGTGGCACGTTATAAGTCGGAAGACATGATTGCGAAGAACTATTTCAGCCACACATCCCCAACATACGGTTCTCCTTTCCAAATGATGAAGGATTTCGGAATTTCCTATCAAGCAGCAGGTGAAAACATTGCCGCAGGGCAAAGGACACCTGCTGAAGTAGTTGAAGCATGGATGAACAGCGAAGGACACAGAAAAAATATCCTTTCTCCGACATATAAAGAAATCGGAATTGGTTATGTGAAGGGTGGATCGTACGGTCATTATTGGACGCAAATGTTTATAAAGAGATAAAGCAAGGAGACCCTCGATAGATATGGAGGGTCTCTCTTTTTTTCACACCTTTGGAGCAAAGTATTACATGTAGTACTCTCAGGTAAGATTAATAGATTTCCTGAACGACTTCTAAAATACCCGTGGAACGTTTGTCCCCTGATGGAATGACATTTTGAATGTAAACATTTTGAGATCCCGTTTCAGCTCTTTTTGTATCAATAAGATGTTGTAAGGTTTTTGATAATGAATCAGAAACCTCAATATCGATAAAAAATTGTTCTTTCATTCTTTTTCCTCCTCTATTCTTCCTACTGTATGTATGTTCTCATACGAATTTATAAAGAAAATAGTTTCATTTTTACGGAAAATAAAAAAAGAGCCAACAAAAGTTGACTCTTTCTTTCCATTAGAAAGTTTGTGCTAAATCCTTAGCTCTTGCAATCGCATTTGCTTTGATTTCTGCAGCTTTGTCAGGCATAGCTGCATGACCTTCTACGAATAAGCCTTCGAACGAAGGAACTCCGTAGAATTGCATCATGACGTCAAGATAGCGGTGACCCATTTCCATTGCTGCAGCAGGGCCTTCAGAGTAAATACCTCCGCGAGCTTGAATATGAAGAGCTTTTTTGTCTGTTAAAAGCCCAACAGGACCCTGTTCTGTATATTTAAATGCCTTCCCTGCAACGGATACAGAATCAATATATGCCTTCATTACTGGAGGGAAGGAGAAGTTCCAGAATGGAGTAACAAAGATATATTTATCAGCTTCAACAAATTGATCTGATAATTCACCAAGTCGGCCTACTTTTGCTTGTTCTTCTTGTGAAAGCTCTTCAAATCCTTGCCCAGATTGTAATTTTCCCCAGCCGCTGAATACATCAGCGTCAATTTGTGGAATGTTTTCTTTGTATAAGTCTACATTCACAACTTCGTGAGTTGGATTTGCCACTTTATATGTGTCAATAAATGCTTTTCCTACTGCCATGCTATAGGAGTGTGTATCATCATGCGGATGTGCTGTAATGTATAAAACCTTTGTCATGTTGAATCGTCCCTTTCTGATTGTGAATTTCATCATCCAGTTCAATGAAATTAACTTGATTACCTCGAACTGAAATAGTTTTAATTCGAGATTAATATTATAAGATATTTTCTTTAATATCAAATATAAAGCTTCAACGTAAATAAAATAAGGAATTAGTCATAGAAATTAGACTAATTCCTCCTTATTATCCTAATTAAGGATTGGGATATGTTTTTTGAAGAAAGTTCACAGATTGATTAATCAATTGTTTCAAAACGTCATGGTCGACATCTGCTACTTTGTTTATGTACACACATGCTTTTCCTGTTGTGTGCTTACCGAATACCTTCAATACCTTTTCCCTCTCTGGATCCCCTGGGGCAAAATATAGACTTATTTTCGCTTTCCTCGGTGAAAATCCGACTAACGGAGCATCCCCTTCGTGTCCTGTTTTATATTTGTAATGATAAGAACCGAACCCAATAATGCTTGGTCCCCACATTTTGGCTTCAAACCCCGTTGTCTCTGTAAAAAGATCCAGCAATTTATATGCATCCTCGCGTTTTTTTTCGTTCTGTACTGCTTCGATAAATTCAATCACACTGCTGTCATTTTGTCTTGTTTTCAATTCATACATTCGACTGCCCCTTTCTGGTTCTCACATTTTATTCTACCCACATAGTTCTCTATTTTCCAGCTCGATTCCTGTATTCAGCGTTAAGTTAAGAATTTAATATCCCCGGGATTGGCTAATCGAAAATGAGTTTATTGGGTATTACATGATTTATCGCCCGTAAAACACCAAATAATTGAAACCAAATCAATATAAAATCGTAAATATACTATCCATAAACTGAGTGGAGGAACGTGCATGGGAATCCTGATTGGGATTCAACTAATTGTTATAATTCTTTTTTCATTATTAGGTTGGGCGATCCGATCCCAAAAAAATTATTGGCTGATTTCGGGCTTTGTGACGCGGAGTATGACAGAACAAGAAGAGTTGATTAAAAATGGCTACCCCAAAAAGACCGGATCTTTATTGATTTATACTGGGATCGGAATGCTTATTCTTCTTCCCCTTGCTTTCACCTCTTTTCCATTTGTAATAGAAGTTCAATTTGGTTTTATGCTTATCTTTTTAATGGGGGGGTTTGTATATCTATCCAAATTTGAGGTTTCAGGCAAAAGGAAGAGAAGTTTCTGGATTAGTTCTACTTTGTTTGTGGTTGTTTTAGGATTTGTGAGTGTCCTCACTTATCTCGGGTATGAAAAATATGATTTGATCGTTAAGGATGAGGAATTTGAGGTCACTGGTTTGTATGGAGAAGTGTGGCAGCTTGAGGAGATTGAAACGGTTGAGTTAATGGAAGATATGCCAGAAGTCACCTGGAAATTCAACGGATTCGGTCTTTCCACCATGTCTAAAGGACAATTCAAAGTGAAAGGTTATGGGAAAAGCTTGTTGTTTATACACAAGGAAGCTCCTTATATTTATATAAGGGTGAATGATCAACACATCTTTTTGAATGGTGAAAACCCTGGAGAAACCAAGAAGTGGTATGACGATTTGAGTAAAAACATCGACGAGGTAACAGGACATAAAATCTCGTCACTTCACCCCGAAACCCAAATTCATTGACAACCCTCCCCCCATCGTTTATGATAGTCTCATAATTTAATATTCTCCTAAAGGGGAGTAGCTGTAACAATAAAGTCGTCATTACAGAGTGTATCACTCTCGGCTTTATTGACAACCATGTTGTTAGCGAGACCTTTACCAGTTGGTGAAGGTTTTTATATGTCTAAAAAGACCTTTACCAATTCCGGTAAAGGTCTTTTTCTATATCACTTCATTTTGAAAGGAAGTTATCGGTAATGAAAAAATTATAAACGAACCTCTCTCAACTAATAGAACAAAACAAAAATGAAATATTAAACGATAAAAATGAGATGAACAAAATTGAAGAAAAAATAGATAATAAATATTCTTCAACAAAAAAGGAGAATGGCTAATGATTTTACGTAAATATATGTCTCTCTTTGGTATAGGCTCTGCGAAGATTGATCTTGTTTTACCTAAAAATACGTTCAAGCAAGGAGAACTTTTACAAGGTTACTTCTTTTTAGAAGGAGGCATTATCGAACAAAAGCTGAGGCGGGTGGAATGTGACCTGGTGATGCTTGATAATAATGGCAAGGAAGAAAAAATCATTGATTCAACTACCGTTTTAAAATCTGATAGCATTAAGGCTGAAGAACGAAACAAATTATCCTTCACCTACCGGATTCCTAAATCTCTGCCATACTCCGAAGAAAACGGGGTTCGCTACCTCTTTAAAACGAAGCTGACGTTCGATCAAGGAGTAGAAAGCCTGGATGAGGATTACATTACAATCGATTGAAGCAAGGCTCCATAGTAAGGAGCCTTCTTCAATATGTAATTATTTATTCTTGATTTCTTCGAGAAGCTTGATAATTCTCTCATTTTGCTCAATCATGGTTTGATTTTGCTTTCTGAATTTGGTGTAATCAAATGAAAAGATTAATAGAAAAATGGCTAAAATGATAACCAATCCATGACCTCCCTTTCCTATCTTCTTTGTTTATAGTAAACGATCTCCGGGTCCCCCGGGTCCAGGTTTTCGATCTTTCCACTTTCAGAATAGCCGTTTCCTTGAAAAGTTTTATGCATTAGCTCGTTTGATCGATTAGTGGACGAGAATATTTTATTTGACGGCGAAATTTCTTCAACATGTTTCAATAGTAAAGAGGCATTGCCCTTCCTTCTTTCCTCTGGTGAAACAATGATGAGAGAGATGAAAGTGTTTCCGAAAAAGTGGTTGTTAAATATAAGAAACCCGGCAGTAGTCTCTCCTTCTCTAACGACTAAACATCTTTTTTCTACTATTGCCTCCTGGATTTGTTCATACCTGCTTTCGTTTCCAATCACTTGACAATCTATTTGTATAAGTGATTCCAAATCGTCTATTTGTGCATATCCTACGATTCTCATAGGGCTCCTACTTTCTTTTCTTTAAAAATATGGAATGGAATACGATGATCAGGATTAGTGCAACCATTCCAAGAATTAGTATTCCTGTATTTCCTATTGAAAAATAACTGTCATTATAACTGTATTTTTCACTTGAGGCAGTCAAGTTGTATCTTCTCCTTATCATAGAAAAAGACACCGGGGTGTCCTTTGTTCGAACTTAAAGAGTCTTTGACATCAAGACATTGGTCACTTCGAACCCTGTATTCTGGTACAAGGAAAGAGCCACTTTGTTATGACCAAAAACATGCAGCGATATTTTTGATATTTCTTTTTCCCTCGCATATGAGTCCAAGGACTTTAAGGCTTCTTTTCCATGCCCCCTCCCTCTTTTGCTTTCATGAATCTTAATATCATAAATGAATGCTTCTTTACCGTCCTCTTGTACATTAATCCATAAAGTCCCTACTTCTTCCTGGTTTTCACCATCAATTAAAGTAAATAAATAATGCTCCTTTGACTTCAGTCCATCCGGCAGTAATTGATTAAATTCTTTTTCGGCTTGCTCTAATGAAGTTTCCTTTTGGAAGTTACCGGCTTTCGTCTTTTCCTCTGCGTACTCTTTAATAGATTCTTGAATCCAAAGAGTATATTCATGGTCTTTCATTGCTTGTAATAGAATCATAGAATGAGTGCCTCCTCGTTTTTTTCTATATCCACCGGTTCCTGATTTCCCTCACTACAATCTCAGGACGGTCCCAATGCAGTAGATGAGTGGTTTCGGGAATCGACTTTACTTCCCCCCTGGTTTGTTCCTTGAAAAGAGCCGCAGTCTTATTACGGCTTTCCTCCATGCAATGGGGAAGGGTTGCTTTTAATAATAGAATCGAACAGTCCAGCTTGTGATAAATATCCTCTGCTTCATCCTTGTGCATGGCCCTTATGATGTGACCGGCAGTACTACCACGTGCATGCCAATAATATCGATTATCTTTATAGAGACAAAGATCCTTCGCAGCTTCCATCTTTATGGGGTTCCAGTTTAATGTTTCACTTTTGACGAGGGCCAGGAAGTCTTCCCATGATTCCCATACCTGTTCAAAGTCTTTGTTATAAAAATAAACCTCCTCTTCTACGCTTTGGTTCAAATGACGTTTCCCCTGGTAGCCTCCATCAATTAATATGCTATCGCGTACCCTTTTGGGGTATTTTGCAGCGTAGTAAAGAGCGACAAAACTCCCCCATGAATGAGATAAGAAGTAAAAAGAATCTAATTCAAGAAGAACAGTTACTTCATTTATCCAATCAGCCATCTTATCCATCTCATAGTCTTTTTCATTTTCAAAAGGAGGGGTTTTACCATGGCCAGGTGCATCAATTGAAATGATCCTGTAATGCTCTTTTAATTCCTCAGCGACTTCTATAAAACTGAGACTGGTACTACCAAGTCCATGCAGGCAAAATATCACGGGATCTGAAGAGGCCCCCCATTCTGTAATATGAATGTCCAAATTTCGGTGCTGAATAAAATAGCGCTTCAACGGTGTTCATCTCCTATGTATTACATATGTCGTCACGAGCAAAAAAACAGAAGGAAGCAAGTTATTCGCCTCCTCCACCACCTCCACAATCCCCACCGCCAAATCCGGTGTCACAGCTGCATGCTGAATCATGGCCACCATCATAAGGACCATAATAGCCCCCATCCCCACTTCTTTCGACTCTTTTTGATGAATGGGAAAGATTTAAAGCAATCATTGTGAAGACGATTGGGATTAGTATAATGAATAATATTCCTGTCATGTTCATCACCTCTTGATATAGTATACGGTTATGAATCAAACAAGGTTTCAGATTATTTAGAATTGATTTGGGGTGAACTTTGAATGTACAAATGGGAACAGCGTTTATCCAGCTCAGATAGAAAATGCTCCTTGTCCCGAGGTGAAATCTTGACACTCCCCCAAAACCCGGTTCGGTAATAGATTTCAAGGGCATCCCTGGAAGATAGGATTCTGTATCCAGAGGAAATATCCCGGGTAGCTCTCACTCTGGTAAGATCACCATAGAAAATTCGGCTCCTGAACGGACCTCCTTTAATATATAGGTAATCTTCGCATAACTCATATTGCTGAAAGAATCCTGTCCATATAATGAAGCCTGCTGAAAAAGCATATAAGCTTAGAACGACAATGATATCCATTATGGATGGGCGACCTATAAAAATAAGTGGAATTAAATATGCAATAGTGATAAGAAGCAATGATATGAAAATCACAGAAATAAAAAATCGATCAATTTTAGAACGAAATTTCATTAAATGTTCATCCCCTTATTTGCTGTTATTTGACTTTCAGCGTGATGACCTGCTAGTTTGGAATGTCCAAATAAGTTCATCCAGGAAACCCAAATATTATACGAATATGCCATAATACACTCTAAATGCCATGGGGTTTTAGTAATGAATGTACTATTCTTCTAGTTTACCATTATCATCCATTACTTTCACGTTATAGTAATGGGATTTATCAAAAAGCAACATCCCTCCTCATAGGAATTCTTTGAGAAGGGATGTTGCTTTTATTAAGATGGAACCGTTACGCTCTCATCTGCAAAGCCTACTTCCTCTGGATTAAGCTTTGAGGTGTGTGGCAGGGAACGTAAGGTTTTGTTTAAAGTCCATACGAGGGAAATAAATAAGATTCCACCAGCACTCCCGATATATACAGACGTACTGCTAAATATACCTGCAAGATAGCCGCCAATAAGGGATCCGAACGGCATGGCCATTGCCCCTAGAGATGATGTGACAGAAAAAATTCTTCCGAGCAGATGCTGTGGAACGATTGATTGAAGAGCAGCACCGATGATGACATTGGTGGCACCGATCGGGATCCATGACAAGCCGAATAATAAAATGCTTAAGCTATTCATAGGTATAAATCCTGAGATCATCCAAGTAGTTCCACCCAAGAAGAACAATACAATCGTAAGCTTACCCAACGGATAGCGCTCTAACCAGGATGCACCAAGGGCACCGATCAACGCACCTCCCGAAATGGCTGCCAAATAAAGACCATATAATTCTGAGCCACCTCTGTGATCAGCAAATGCCGGCAAAATGGCATAGATGGACCCGATGGCACAGTTTGCAACGATTGATCCCAATAAAAATTTCGCCAGATGGGATTTGAATACGATTGTAAAACCTTCAATTAGATCTTTCTTGTATTCTGCTAAGGCTACGCCTACAGTTTGTTTTTCTTTTGATTTCGTTTCGGATTTCACTTTGAGAAGACTGAACAAAATGGCTGCTGCAATAAAAGTGACACCGTCTATCATATAGAGTGTAATGGCGCCAACTAAGGTGATGAGGATTCCGGCAAGGGCATTGAAGGCAAGATCCACCCCCTGAAAGGCAAAGGAAAACAGGGAATTACTTTTGACAAGTTGATCTTTTCTGACAATTCTTGGAAGGATGGCTGCCTGCCCAGGGTAGGTGAATTGGTTAAGAGCAGAAATGATCGGCATGATGATGAGTATGAACGAAACAGTTAAAAACCCCATAAAATGTGCCAATGGTATTAACATAACCAGGATTGCTTGAATGATTTGGGTTCTGACCAGCATTTTCTGAATCTGCCATCTATCAACCAGAGGACCTACTAAAAACTGTAATGTTCCGGGTATTAAGGTAAGAAATCCGGCTAACCCTGTATAAAAGGCACTTCCTCCCAGCTCATAAACGAGCCACATGGCAGCCACATAATAGATACTATCCCCCATATTCGTAACCAATCTTCCAAAGAACAATGAGGCAAAATTACGGTTTTTGATTAATAATTCTTTCATACCAACTCTCTCCTTCATACTGTAAATTTTATTAACCGTTTTGACGGAAAAAAATATTCTTAATCAGTAAAATTAATTTTACCGTCAGTCTAAAAAAAAACCATTAACGGTCTTTTTCTTCTTTAAGTACTCTATTTTCATACTCAGATTCATCAACTTGGAAACCATAAGATGTAAGATAGTAATAGTTGGCTTCTGGATTTGATTTATTATCTTTTGTTATGTCTTGATATTCTTTTATTAGCTTGAAATATCCATCAATAAACGACTTAAATTGTTTTTCTGTCACTTTTAATTCTAAGGAAGTAGCAAGAATATTCCATTCAGTCGGATCTTCGGGACCTGCTTGATCAAAGGCTTCTGGTGGTGCTGATAATACTCTTGCCATTGTCCTCTCAAGCATTCCATACATCATATGCCTCTTCGTCTCCGTAATTTCTTCTTTATGCGGAAGCATGTTTGAATCCGGATAAAAACCGCTGGCAACAGATTGATAAAATTTTTGGACGATGCCATTCTTTTCTTCAGTTTTAACAATTTCGATCAAACCGAGTTTCTCTAATTCTTTTAAATGATAATGAATGCGAGCTCTTGAGAGATCGAATATTTCAGATAACTGTTGACCGGTATAGGGTTTTTCAACTAATCGAATCATAAGTTTGACTCGAAACGGATCGCTGAGTGCTTTGAGTTGATCATATTCTTTAATAATGAACATGGGTTTCATTTTGTATCACCTGTTATTTGGATTCACACGGTAAAATTATTTTTACCGTGTGAATGAATTTTAACATCACGTGGTTATTTTATGCAATAGGTATTTCACCTAATTTTCAAATTAATTGAATTTTATCTGATTAGACTTCACTGAATGTTTTTTCATAGGCTGATTTCTTCGGGTTGAATCTAATCTATGCTTTTATCTAATATGAATCGACATCCATCAAAAAGGACCCATGCCAGGTCCTTTTTGATGCCTACTCATTTCTTCACCAGTTCATAATTGCAAGCTATAAAAAAGTATATGTGAAACCTCCTACATATTAATTCGGCTCCACATGCACATGCACATCGTACACTTCATGCTTCTTCATCAATTCTTTCTCTACAACGCTTGAAATATCATGTGCCTGTTTAATATCAAGTGTTGATCTTACTAAAATAACTACATCCACGACAGTGTTGTTGCCATAGTTTCTCCCCCGTATATCCTTTACCCCTTTTACACCAGGGATGGTTTGAATGGTCTCTTCATATGTTTGAATCAACTGTTCATCAAATCCGTCTGTTAAATAGTGTGAAGCTTCCCGGAAAATATTCCATGCGGTTTTACAAATTAAGAGACCTACAAAAACGGCCGTCAGAGGGTCTAACCAAGGAAGATAGAATTGAGCCCCAACAATCCCGACTACTGTTCCTATACTCACCCATGCGTCTGAAAGATTATCCTTGGCAGCAGCCATAAGGGATTGACTGTTTATTTTTTCAGCCAGTCTTTTGTTATAGCGATATACCAGATACATGACGATAGCTGCACCCACCCCTGTCCATGCTGAAAGAAGATCTGGTGATTGTGTTTTTCCGTCAAATACAGACTGTATGGCATTATATAGTACTTGAAGCCCTACAATCATCATGATGAATGAGGCAATTAGAGAGGCAACGCTTTCTGCTTTCCAATGACCATAGGGATGATCCAGATCTGCAGGCTTTCTGGAATATTTCAGACCAATAAGTACAGCAACAGAAGCCACAATGTCTGTTGCGTTGTTCAAGCCGTCTGCCTGCAATGCTTCTGAATTGGCCGTGTTGCCAATGATAAACTTTATTATTGATAATGCGATGTATGCAAGGATACTGATGATAGCTCCGCGTTCACCTAATTTTAATTGTTTATATTTTTCTTGATCCACTGGTTAAATCCTCCACACTTTAATTGTGTTTATCATATCAATCCGCATTCATGTGGGTCTATAGCAACCTTCTTTAGTTGAGCTATCTTATTATGAAGAGGTTAAAAATGTTTTGTTGAGTAAACTTTTATGAAGGCATAAAAAATAGGACAGCGACTGCTGTCCTATTAATCTTGGAATTGTTGCTGCCTATGAATCTTTCGTTATTAATTTACAATATCCGCTGTAAAACTAGGTTTGGTCAAGCCTGCTTCTTCATATACGGCGGCCATTTTTTCTTCAAACGCTGCGAATTGTTCATCTGATTCTGTGTATTCGGCGTTCGCCTCATCTGAAAGATTGGCAGCTCGAGTTTCGTACGATTTTGCAAGGTCATCTAACGCTCCTTGGATTTCCTCTTTTTTAGAATCAAGTGCGGCAGGAACTTCAAGAGCATGAACATCTTCTGCCACGGTTTTTGCTGCAGCTTCTGCATCAGTTTTCAGTTTTTCGATTTCTTCATCAGATGGTTTGTCTTCTTCCTTTGCTTTAGCTGCTTCAAATGCATAGATAGCCGAATCATTCGCATTAACCGTGTTTATTATCTCCATTTGATAGTCTAATAGAGCGCTTTTCATTTCCATCTCATCTGACTTTGCTTCTTCCTCTGTTGCTTCAGTGTTCTTTTCAGTGTCTTTTTCTTCGGTACTGCCTTCACTGTTGCATGCAGCAATAAATAAACTCATAGATAACAAGATAAATGGTACCATTAATTTTTTCATCATCATTTCCTCCCCTTTTAATGAGTTCTTGCAATTACATATATTACCTTATTGAATTATATATGTAAACAAATGGATATTATTTTGTATTATTTGTAAATAAATCGATTTCTGTCGGAGAGGTTAGTTACCATAACACTATTATAATATTGTTATGGTCGATTTTACCTTTCCGTGTTATTCAATCCATATCAGAAATCACCAATATATTTATAATACTCATATTTAACAAGAAACCGCGATTTTATTGTTTTCCTAAAAAATTTATTAACCCAACCTGAATGTATTAAAGTTAAAGTTTTGGTTACGATGATTATTAACAAAAGTCATATTTGGGGGTGCTTTTCTTGGTGAAAAAAGAGTGTTCATGTGAACGCTGTAAGTGTAAGACGAAAAAGGAATGTGATTGTCCTTGCTGTTGCGAAAAATAATACAAGCCCCTAAACTCTATTCGAGCTTAGGGGCCAATTATTTTTACACTCGTATATTTACACTAACAATATCGTCAAAATATTGAACTGATTTCATTTCTTCATCAATCCATTCAGTTTGTTTCCATGTATGCTCGATAAATACTTCAGCAATCATCCGCTTCCTATCTCCACCCATTGTATGGGCATCCTTAAGTGCGATGACACTTTCGAATATATTGGCCATTAACTCAGCGATTCGTTTTGAATGATAAGTTTGCGTGTCGACGTCCCCAACTCCTACTTTTTCCATTAATTGTTCTAGTTTTGCTATACCTTCTGTAACTGGGGTGCTAAACAACAGAAGTTCTTCTGGCAAATTGGATAACTCTTCTTTCATTTTCACCAAAAAGTACTCATGAGCGCGATGTTTATTCATTAACCTTAATACTTCAAGTCCCAAAATATTCGCTGTTCCTTCCCACACCGTCAATACTTGGGCATCCCTAAGTAAGCGAGGTAATACAAAATCTTCGATGTAGCCATTTCCTCCGTGCATTTCAATGGCTTCGTGGGAGAAATGAATCGCTTGTTCAGCTGATTCCTTTTTCAAAATCGCAATAAGTAATCTGTTTAGGACTGACTCTTCTTCTGCCGTCGGGATACCATCTGATACGACGCGATCAAATAAATGAACGAGATGAAATACTGCACTCGTTTCTACTTCCTGCTTGGCTGCAAGACGAGACAATGTTTCTTTGATCATCGGATATTGGGTCAATGGCTGACCGAATGCTTCACGGTAGAATGCATAATTTCTTGCTTCTAGATAGGCTCTTCTCATGATTCCAATCGAGGCAACGGCATTGCAGACGCGGGAAAGATTCAATGCCTCCATCATATAATAGATGCCGCGATTCGGTTCTCCTACAAGATAGGCTTCAGCTCCATCGAATTCCACTTCTGCTGATGGGACCGCGCGGACACCCAGTTTATCTTTCAATCTTCTAATGTGAATGCCATTCAGTGAACCATCATCGTTCCTCCAAGGAACCGCAAACAGACTGAGTCCTTTCGTTCCATCGCCAGAACCATCGATACGGGCAAGCACCATGGTCACTCCGCACATCCCAGAGTTGGATGCAAAATATTTTTCACCAAATAGCTGATAAGTATCACCATTTTTCACCGCTTTTGTATCGTTGGCACCAACATCGGAACCACCTTGACGTTCCGTTAAGAATGTAGCCCCCTCGAATAATTCAACTTCTCCTGTTGACAGGACATGAGGCATGAATCTCTTTTTCACCTGATTGGAAGCGTATTTATCAAGTAGCAGGGCAGTAGCCATGGAAAGGGTGACAGGACAATAAAAACCAGGCTCTGTTTGTGATAGTAGATAGCCTTGTGCATAAGAATATACATAGTTTCCTTTATGACCGAGCGCAGGAATGACCTTATGGATATAACCTACTATTCCCTTGTTATAGGTTTGTTTCACCGTTTTTTTATATCCTTCATTCACCCAGATTTCAGAAATTTCTTCTCCCAATCGATTGTATTTGATCAGTCTTGGCTGCCCTTCACGGTCGGTGTGTACGGCTCGGTCATCAATTTCCCCAGCACACAATTCACCGAATGCGTCCAGCTCTCGGTCAGCCCATCCGAAAAAATCTTTGTCCAGATATTGCTTCATGAGTTCTTTGAAATGAGGATCTTCCCGATAGAAGTTTTCGATTTTTTTCATGATTTTACCTCCTGTATTTCGTCACGCAATGCTTGTTTTACAACCTTACCCGTCGCATTACGTGACAATAAACGTGAAAATTCAATCTGATGTTTCCCCTGTCTCATTTAATTTTCTGGCAAATTCATCCCTTAGTTCTTCCATTTCTGTTCTCATTGCTTCGAGTTCTTCAATATAGGTTGTCACTTCCTCGATTCGTTTGGTTCCATATTCAATCGTGCGTTCTAATTGCTTCCTTCCGGTTCTGTCCTGATCAAATAATTGGATCATTTCTTTGATTTCATCCAAGGAGAAGCCGAATCGTTTTCCCCTGAATATCAATTTTAATTTCGTAATATCACTCTTCGAATAGATCCTCCTTCCTGACTCGCTCCTTACCGGTTGCAACAAATTTAGTTCCTCATAGTACCTTATCGTGCGTGTCGTTACGTTAAATTCCTTAGCTAGCTGAGTTATCGTATATGTCATTGTGATCATCTCTTTGTTAGAAAATTTGGATACTTACAGTTTACCATTGACGTTAACGTAAAGTTCAACCTGAATTGTAAAAGTTTTTGGTTCTTTAGATGGGGTACCCTAATACATAATCTGAATACTGTTTTCCATATACTAGTAGTAAATATTGCCGAGGTGGTGGATGAATCATGCAGAAGGTGTTGTTATTTGCGGATATAGGAATCGACGATACCATTGCCTTGATCTATTCTTATCTGAGCGAAGAGATTGAACTGGTCGGGGTTGTTGCTGATTATGGAAATGTTCCAAGATCCCGTGCTGTGGCAAGTGTTCACTACCTTATGAAACAGTTGAACCTTATAGATCAGATTCCGATTATTGGCGGAGCAGAGGTTCCGATGACTGCAGAACAGCCTAAATTCTATCCTGAAATACATGGAGAATATGGACTTGGACCTATTAAGCCTGGTCTTTATGAAGGAATTATTGAAAATTTCTTTGAGATTATAAGATTGATAGAGAAATATGGGGATGAACTGATCATTGTCAATGTCGGAAGGTTGACATCCCTTGCGAATATGTTCATCTTATACCAGACTCTTATGAACAAAGTAAAAAAGATCTATCTTATGGGCGGAGCGTTCTGGGTACCCGGAAATGTAACGGCGGTATCTGAAGCAAACTTTCATTCCGACCCGATTGCAGTTAAGATTGTTTTGACATATGCGAATAATCTTACCATCATCCCTTTAAACGTAACCGACCATGCGATTGTAACCCCTGAAATGGTTGATTACATCGAATATAAAGGTCGATCGAAGCTTGTTAAGCCCCTGATGGACTATTACTATGGTTTTTATAAGAAGCGAAATCCATTGATTAAAGGTAGCCCGGTACATGATGCTATCACCCTCATGTCAGCAGTCAATGATGACATGTTCACGTTTCGAAATCTACCCGTTCATGTAGTGACTTCCAGCAATGGCATCCACCGTGGACAAAGCATTGCTGATATCAGACCGTATATTCAGTTTGAAGAAACAGCCAAAAAGCATCGGATTGCCTTTTCGTTCGAGTATGAGATGTTTTTCGCACGATTTATGAATGTGATGACCGGGGAATCATTTGAGAGAAAAAAGGAATGATCTCTTCAGAAAGAGGTCATCCCTTTTAGGATTTTATCAGGTGTTTACTTCAGGCAGTGCATATGATAACTTCTTCATTTCGTACACCCCCTACCAACTTACAATGTGGTAAATGGATTAAAGTCCTAATTCTTTTTTTATGGATTCCAATGTCTTTCCATTCCAAGAATCGGTAGGTGCTGGTGGATTCGTTGCGTCTTCGTTTTGCTGCAAATAGTTCTTCTCAACAAAGCTCAAGTCTTTTTCATTCACGACTGTGTCAAAATTGATATCTGCCGCACGGTCATCAGTACCCCAGGCTTCCTGAATCGCAATAGCGTCATGGATGTCGATTACATGGTCTTGGTTTACATCCCCGCCTACTAAACTTATGCCGATAGTTTCTGATTTTCCGTATAATGTCCCTTTGTATTCGAACCCAAATGCTTTATCGTATTTTGTAATAAAATGTCCTGGAACATTTACTTCAAATGTATAGGCATCATTACTTAACGGTATAGGCTCAATTTCAAAACGTGCATTCCCATTAAACAAGTCGGAAGCATCAAGTTCATACCCAGAAGGATTTGTTACCTTAATTGAAGCTCCTACTTTTGCCCAGTCTCTGTATCCAGCAAAACCTCCACTTTCAACTAGATACCCTTCTGGTATCAAGTTTCCTTGAACGCGGTTAAATCTAGGTTTTAGATTGTAGCGATTACCGGCACTGAGCAAGGTCTGCTCTTCATTGTTTTCATTGATGATCTTAGCTGTAGGTTTAATGTATCCTATAGGATAAAATAGTTCGTCTTGGACTTTTACTTTTACATCAACCACTTCTGTTTGGTCAAATGCTTTATTTTCATCGAATTTCACTTTCACTTGATTTCCATCCACTTCAATGGATGCATAATCCTCTACTTCATTTGTTAAGGCAGCTTCAACAAGGTATACATGTTGTATTCCTGAATTATCAAACGACCAGGTCGCTTCTTTCACCCCATCAAGATTATCTAACACGAGTGAAGCAGTTAAAATATCTCCAGATCTCGCAGTTTCTACATTGTGTTTTGCATACGTAACAGGAGTACCTTCTTTCACGAAGAAGTATTCCTTCCATTTCGCCTGATTCCCAGCGGCGTCATAACCAATCAGATTGAATGAAAGGGATTTAGTTTTTTCGTTCATCTCTACTTCTTCATTCCATTTCCCATTCTCATTCATATAGATAGGACCGTTAGGGAATGGAGCACCATAGGTGTAAACCGCGAAATTGGACGATTGATCAATATCCAATCCGGCATTTTGCATAGCTTCAACGTTAGAATCTGTCACTTTCATTTCAAATGGCACTGTTTGTTGTCCAGGCTTGTATTCAATGAAAGGAGATTCACTGTCGAGTGAACTTTTCACTTCGGGAGCTTCAATATCAATGAACAAATCATGCATAATGATTTTCTGTTTTCCGCTTGGTAAGGTTGAAATGAATTTCAGTTTATAATGACCAGGTTGGGCAATACTCGTTTCAGGTGCAACGGGATCCTTTTTATTCCCGGTGAATTTATAGTAGTTGCCGTTAAAGGCTTGTAAGAAATAATCACGGTTGTCTTCTGCTCCATTCAAATTCAGGGTTCCGATCAAGCCCAGGTCCTCTCCAGACTTCCCATCTTGTAGGATGACATCCATCGTGTCAACTGGTGAACTTAAATTGAATAACACCAATGCCGTCGTCGTTCTGTATTGATCATATGCATGATTATAATGTGATGGCGTAATTGCTGGTGTAAGTAAATCCAGTGAGTTGAATCCTTCCTCTGATTTCTTCACGCTGAAAGGAACCCGGTAGCTTTCACTAGAATCATTGCTGTTGGAAATGACTAAGTATCCTTCATAAATACCTTTTTTTGCTGTCTTCGGCATTGTAAGGAATACATTTGATTTCTTTGACTTCCCAGCATTGACCTTAACTGATTTGTCAACATTCACCTGTACGCCGTTTTCCTTTAGACTATTGGTTCCTTCTTGAACATTTTCTAAAATCTCAACGTTGTATGATTTTTTTTCACTGCTGTCGTTTGTGAATTCGAGTGTCTTTTTGACCCGAATGTGAGAACCCTCTGAAACGATCTGATTATCAAAGCTTAAGCCGCCGGTTTGTTCTTTGATTGTGATCAGGTTTTCTCCGTTTGGAAGCAATGTTTCATCATTTACTTGTATCTTCGTTTGACTGTGAAGTGCTTGATAAGGATCGATTCTACCTGCTCCGACTTCAAATACACTGTAATCTTCGTTTAATGGATCAGCGGAATTCATAAGGATAGTTTTGATATCTGACGGTTCAAGGTCAGAATTCTCTCCCAGAAGTAACGCGGCCACACCAGCGGCAAAAGGAGACGCCATTGAAGTTCCATTCAATCTTGCATAAGCATATTTATAGTCTTCCGGATTTTCTGGATTCACCATATAGGAAGGGAAGGTGGATAGAACACTTACGCCCGGAGCGACGATTTCCGGTTTCATATCATAGTTTTTATTAACTGGGCCTCTTGAGCTGAAATCTGCCAACTTGTCCCCTTCTGAGAAAGATTCTTCTAAGTTGCTAAATGTGAAAGTGTTTTCTCCATTCGCAATTGCTTCTTTCAACTCTTCCCCGGCTTTCTTGGTCATGGAGAAAGCAGGAATAAAGTGAGTAGATTCGCCTAGATTATAACCAACGTGACCTTCCACATTGTTGTACATGATGACCGCTTCAGCCCCATTTTCTTTGGCAAACCTAACTTTGTCAATTAAAGCAAAATCGCCACGTTGTACGAAAGCAATCTTTCCTTCGACATCTTTATTTTCATAGTCTTTCATATTACCCATGCCTACATCCACTAATTCAAGGGACTTATCATCTAAGCTGGCAAATTGGTGAGCAAATCCTCTTGCCATGCTGATGACTTCCGTGGACCATCCACCTCGTAGTTCTCCTGTAAAAGTGGTTTGTGAAACCGGTACATCACTTGCCCCAACGGTTAATGCCAGTGCTGCTGTACCAGGTGATCCAAGAGTGAAATCATTAGATCCTGAATTTCCGGCTGATACGACAGCGGTTACCCCATTAAGTACAGCATAATTTAAGGCAGTGCTTGTTGGATAATAAGGATCATTAATACTGGCGCCAAGTGATAGATTGATAACATCCATTTCATCTACTACAGATTTTTCAATCCCTGCTATGACCCCTTCAGAGGACCCACTTCCGTATGGACCAAGTACGCGATAAGCATATAGATCAGCATCAGGAGCTACTCCCTCAACTGATACTTCACTATCGTTCTTGTTCTGTCCGACAATGGTTCCTGATACATGTGTACCGTGTGAAGTGTAATAAGTAGAGCCTACTTGACTTAATTCCGGCTGACTCGAATCCTTCCAATCTTCATATGTTGCTTCCATTGGGTCATTGTCATTGTCAACAAAGTCATAACCGCCTTTATAAGCGTCCTTTAAATCTGGATGATGATAATCCACTCCCGTATCCAGGACACCGACTTTGATTCCTTCCCCTGTTATCCCTTCTTTATGTAATTCGTCAACTTTTAAATAAGGCAGGCTCTCTACCGATGTGGTGATGTTACGATCTATATCTGTCGGCAATGCCATTTTAACGGGATCAACCGTAAATGTTTGGTTTTTGTACACTGCTTTGACTGCTTTTGAGTGAAGGAGCTGTTCTACCTGATTGGCTGGTAGCTTTATAGCCACCCCATTATAGGCGGTTTTATATGTTTGTGTGATTTCTGGCAATGCTTTTTTTTCTTTTTTGTTTAGATTTGATAGGTGCTTTTCTACATCTTGTTTAAAGACTTTGTGTTCGTTGTCGACTTTCGCTTTAGCCTCTTCTTTCTTTAACTCTTTCCCCTCTACTGCAGCTTCTAACACGGCTACATCAGATGGTTTTGAGTGAAACTCAACAATGACTGTGATTTCTTCTTCAGAATTCAATTCGCTTTCATTGAAGCCTTGAAGACCTTTCAATTTGTTTAACTCCAACTGTTTCAAAGCAAGTCTTTGCTCTTCTGTTAAAGAGGCTAATATTTCTTCTGATTTCAGGTCCGTTGCCGTAACGGTGGGTGTGGACAAGGTATTTACCGGAGATAACAGTAAACCCGTGGAAAGGGCGATCACTGCCGATCGTTTCGCGATTGAGTGTGGATTCATAATTCCTACCTCTTTCTTTTCTTATTTAACAAGTATTCTTAATAGTAGTACAACTATATTCTAGTATTCTTTCTGTTCAGTAGCTATCGGGGTTTTGATTAGGTCTTTATGATTAGTTACAATCACATTATCAATTGACAAAGACCTATTTTCTGTCGGAAATTAATAGAAAAACTGCTAAATGGACAATTTTTAATTGGGGTTATGATAATATTGGATGAATTGGAACGATTGCAAAGGGGATGAGATCATGCTGGAAGGTAAAATTATCAAGTTCTATCGAGAACAACAAGAGATTAAACAAAAGGATTTGGGAGAAGGAATTTGTTCCACTACCCATATTAGTAAAATAGAACGAGGACTTACTGAGGTCTCAAAAGAAACAATCCACTTATTAAGTGAACGATTAGGAATTCATATGGAAAAGGAAATAGAGAATTATAAAAGTATCGATTCCCTTCTTAAAGAATGGCATGAATCAATCATTAAGAAACTGCAGAACAAGGCAGATTCCATAAAGAAAAGACTGGAAGGGTTTCATTTATTGCAGATTCAGGATTTTTATCGTACGTATACTCTGATTCTTTCTCGATATCATTTATTTTCCGGGGAAAATCAACTTGCGAAACGTCTTATTGAAGAAATGGAGATGTGGTCAGGACTTAGTCCATATGAGCAAAATATGTTGCTGCACATTAATGGAATTTATCACATGAGGGTAAACCACGATTACTTCAAAGCCATTTCAGTGCTTAAGAAGATTAGCCTGGACGACTATTCAAATCGGGAATGTTTTTATGATTTAGCTGTTGCCTACCATTCCATTCATTCAAATGTATTAGCCTATTTTTATGCGAATAAGGCCTTGCAATTCTTTGTAGAGATGCGCAGTTTCTCCCGGATGATCGAGTCAGAGATGCTGATGCTTCTCCAACTTGAACAATCCGATGATTCCAATGTGGAAAGCAAAGAATACCAACGATTAATAGACATGGCAGAAGCTTACGAATTGGAGCACCAACGAGCACTTCTTCACCATAACTACGCCTATCACCAACTAAGAAGTGGAGAATTCAAGTCAGCAAGCGAACTCTACAAAAAGTCCGTCAACACCCGTCAACCACAGGACCCAAACTATCTCGGTTCACTTGAAGGATACATAAATGCCCTTACCAAAGAGGGACGGACCTCGAAAGATGAGTTACTTCAAATTATAGAAGAAGGCTTGACTCTATCCCAAAAAACTGAAAACAAAACGTTCTATCACTTCTTTACGTTACACAAATTGAATGTCAATGAAGACAAAAAAGGGTATTTTGAATACTTGGAAGATAAAGCCTATCCTCATTTTCAGGAAATGGGCTACGTTCTCCCAATGGAGCATTACGGCGTTTTGCTGTTTGATTATTATATGGAAAAAGGAGATGTGGGGAAAGCGAACGTGTATGCAAGAGGTCTGATGGAAAAGTTCCGGAAAAACAATCAATTTGTATAACCTCATCACAAAACGCAATGGAGCGATTTCCATTGCGTTTTGTGTGTTATATGGAGCAGGGAGTTAAAGCAAGCATCTGCACTTTCTACTACCTGTCGTGATGCACTAATTTCTTAATATCGTCTCTCAGCTCCTGGATGGTTGCATTCATTTGTTTTTGTTGTTTTCCCATTGCGAAAATCTCCATGCTACATGCGATGAATAAAAGGAATAAAATAATATTGATTAGTTCCATCATTGGTATACCCCCTTGAAGAGTCGTTCTTCGCTAGGATACCATAATCAACCAATAATCGCCTCTGCAAATGTTGCGTTTTACAGCAATAATGATTTTGAATAAACGATCGGAGCATCTATGCAATTCTTTGAATCATCGACTAATTCAATTAAAGCAATACCAGTTAACTTCGCTTCAATTAAGTCTCCTCTTTCTAAGCAATGCTTAAAGCCCTGAGATAATTTTTCCGGTGAAAGCTTATTGGCTAAAGTGCAGTGTGGAATCCATTTGTCAGGAAGATAGAGAGGATTAGCTGATTCATTGAATTCGTGAAAAAAATCATGATGATCCGAATGAAAGTTTAGCAGTTCTCTTGTGATGGTCGGGGAGAAAAATAGAGTTCCAAAGTTTAGAAATGAACCTACGGTGTTGAAAGTGATATCGATCGGTTTTTTATGTTCATAATACTCTTCTAATGCTTGTATGTATTTTTGCTTATCTAATTCTTCATAACTTCCTATCGTAATATGGGGACGCGCATCATTGATTTCTTCCTCATAGTAAGAAATATTTTTAACGGTAAGTTCCTTCCATATATCTTGTATCAACTCTTCAGTCTTTTCATCGAATAGAGCGATTACCCAGTACATAGCTTAACCACCTTTCCTATCATACGGATTGTTTCTAAGCTCTTCTTCCTTATACTGTAACATAGTCTCTCTTTCAGTGGTTCAAAAACACTTATTTGCAAACGCTTAAATACTTGTTGGATCAAGACTTTGTGCCAAAATTTAAAGCCTTTCCCCCTAAAATGATAAAAATCTTTGACATTGATAAGAAAATGATGTAAATTACCTTATGGACGAACATTTATAAAATAAATAAACTTTAATATTCGTGTTTAGGGGTGTAATAATGGAAAATGTATTTGATTACGAAGATATTCAATTAATTCCTGCAAAATGTGTGGTTAACAGCCGTTCTGAATGTGAAACGAGTTTGACCCTGGGTGGACATACATTTAAGTTACCTGTCGTACCTGCCAATATGCAGACCATTATTGATGAAAAAATCGCTGTATATTTAGCTGAAAATAATTATTTCTATATCATGCATCGCTTCGAGCCTGAAAAACGAATTTCTTTTATTAAAGATATGAAGTCCCGGAGTTTGATTTCTTCTATTTCTGTAGGTGTTAAGGATGAAGAGTATGCATTTGTAGAGCAGTTAGCAGAAGAGAAGCTGACACCGGAATTTATAACAATCGATATTGCCCATGGTCATTCCAATGCGGTAATCAGCATGATTCAACATATTAAAAAACACGTACCTGAGAGCTTCGTGATTGCAGGGAACGTTGGTACTCCAGAAGCTGTAAGAGAATTGGAACATGCCGGTGCCGATGCTACAAAAGTGGGAATCGGACCAGGAAAAGTATGTATTACCAAAATCAAAACCGGTTTTGGAACAGGTGGCTGGCAACTTGCTGCTCTACGCTGGTGTGCAAAAGCCGCTACAAAACCAATCATCGCTGATGGTGGTATCCGTACACACGGTGATATAGCAAAATCCATTCGTTTCGGTGCGTCCATGGTGATGATTGGTTCCCTATTTGCTGGCCATGAAGAGTCCCCGGGAGATACAATCGAAAAAGACGGCAAGCTCTTTAAAGAATACTTTGGATCAGCTTCAGAGTTCCAAAAAGGTGAAAAGAAAAATGTTGAAGGTAAAAAGATGTTTGTTGAACATAAAGGGTCACTGGAGCATACGTTGATCGAAATGGAACAAGACCTTCAATCTTCAATCTCTTATGCTGGTGGAACAAAGCTTGAAGCAATCCGAACAGTGGATTATGTAATAGTAAAGAATTCAATCTTTAATGGCGATAAAGTATATTAATAGTGAAATGTTGAAAAGGTGGGCAATTGATGCTCACCTTTTTTTGATTGAAATAAACATTTCATTATGGATTAATATGAGAAACACCTTTTTAGGGGACGGACCTCAAAAAGGTATACTATCACGCATCTACTCCCTTCCTCCTCCTTTATAGGTCCGTCCCTCTTAACTTGTTATAGACACCGGGGGAAATTAAGCTATAATTAGTTTTAATATTATCTTGGGTGGTGAAGTGACTGTGATGAGATTGTTGTTATTGATGGTATTGAGCATGGTGTTAGGGACAGTTCCTGGACAGCAACAGAATCAAAGCCCGGTATTCTTGAGTTTTGATAATGTGGATACTATTTCTGACCATGTGTTTTTAACCGATGCAGATATGATTATCAACGTGGCCTCTTCACTGGTTCAGAAACAAGATGGTATGACTTCTAATAAAAAATCCATTCTTCCAACATTACACTTCAAATTAATCCCTTTAGCTGGATGTCTATTTAGCACTGAGATTTTTCCAGACTCATTGGGCTTTCTTGAAGTAGTCATGTCCCATTCAAATTACCTCTGATTCCTTTCATTCTAAAATTACATGTGATCTCGTAACCCCTTTTTTCTCTTTGCAGTTAAGAGTTTTTTTGCAGTGCCTATTTAAAATAAACATTGGTCCTTGAAAATTAAATTAAACTGAGGTGCATTCATATGAGAAATTATGAATATCGTAAGGAATCTATTGCTTGTTATGTCTTCTGTTCTCTTTTCCTACTTAGCTTTGTTGGAACGATACTGGTATTTGGAGAAATGAGTGGAAATAGCATCATCTCATCCGTCCCTCGATTCTCATGGGATATGATGATTAAGTGGAGAGAAATTGTTGAGATATTCGACTTAAGATAAGTTAAAGCAAAGTTTCGTATTGAAACTACTTTATTAATAAAGCGAGGAAATAAAAATGAATCTGGGTTTCGGTGAAATAGCGATTATCTTGTTCGTAGCATTACTATTCTTTGGACCAAGCAAACTTCCAGAGCTCGGAAAAGCTGCCGGTGTTTCTTTAAGAGAATTTAAACAGGCGGTCAGTGAATTGATGGAGCATGAGGATACAGACCATGATGGTGAAAAGAATATAAATAAAAATCAATAGTACTGCTTAACTGTGAGGGACGGACCTCCAACAAACTGAAAATCTGATAATCTGGCAATTTGGAACATTTGGAGGTCCGTCCCTCTCCAATTAAAAACACGAACCTACGGCAGGGGTAGGTTCGTGGAGTTTTTAGGTGAATCGAATGTTTTGTAGTGGTTTGATTGCTTGTGCAGATTGAGTTTCTCCGTAGAATAGGATAGTTGGTTCGATTACGTTGGTTTCCCCCGTTGCTGCAGACCATTCGTTTGTTGATGCTACTAGAAGAACATCTTGATTTAAGTATGCTTCTGACCGTTTTCTGGTGCTTGGGTGGACAAATGTCACAGATTCTTGGTGATCATCCGATCCAACCGTTATAAATGGTGTATCTCTCAATACGAATTCCTCGACGCCTGCATAGTATTTATGAACCATCCCTAGTGTTGGAAGTTTAACGAAACTGGATGTTAATGTTTTTCCAGTCATGAAGAAAGCCTCTAAATCCAGTAACTCCTTCATATACGTTCTTCCTGAATCCTGCTGAATCTCTGCGTATACAGCCAGGACCGGCACTTCTGGAAGTGTTAAAGCATATTGACGAAGAACAATATCCTTCATCTTTTCATGCTCCTTGAATTCTGTCGTTAAACAAATTCCTGCCCACTGATGGCCTTGTTGATCCAACTTTGTTACAGATTCGATTGCAGTATTCTCTTTCAACATTGAATAGGAACTAACGGATTGGAAAGAGTATCTGATACCTCCACCCCAAGGATTCCACCACGCCCGTGGACCCGGGTTTGGATATTGATGATCCAACGATTCCTTACCGCCAATCGATAAGGAATAGATACCAGGATAATAAGCAGATGATGCTTTAAATGAAATGACGCCATTATCTACAGACCAAACATCTTCGTTCCTCTCAACCCTTACTTTCCTCTTCCCCTTAACAAGTTGGATTACTTCTACTTTTCCGAAGTGACTTTTGGATTCGAATTGCCCATCTAACCATTTTACGCCTGGTGATGAATGCTCTAGTTCAAGATTCAGATCGGTGACTGATTCAGCTTTATCCACTTCTTTCGTGAATGTTTCATTATCTGATTTAACGGTTAATTTACCATGAATGTAGGGAGTCAACATGGATCGGAATGAATAATTTTCCCTTTTACCAACATAAGAAACAATATCTCCATCTGTTTTACCTAAAGCATACAGGGGCAGCTCTTTCAACTCCCTTTCATCACCCACCACCAACTCCCGCCACTTAGACCAGTGGTTGGAAGTATTGATCCCGACCTGGATGGGACCTAAACACTTTTCTTCCTGGGATTGTATCAGGTCGATTTCATATTCAAGGGCCATTCGCCAATCATCTTTTCTTCCAAGAGCTTCTTCTGGCCATGCAAGTCCGATAGTATCTCCCATCGAAGAGCATGTGAAAATCCAACGTTCAGCCATTTCTTTATCATTAATATACTCCATAAAAGGAACCAAGGACTCATTCCCGATTAAGACTCCATCCCTTTGTGGGATAGCCATTCCTTCGAAGTTTATAAAAACGGGCTGAATTAGGGAAAGATGCTTCCTGTCTTTTTCTCCGCCATTCACTACTTCATGTTTGATTTCTACTAATCCATCACCGTAAATTTTAAAATAGGTGTTCAGAAGCATGGAGGAAAATGTATCCGACTTTAGTGTTGTTTTCATCACGAAAGCTTCAGGAAGCTCGATAAATTCTACAAAAGAGGCTTCTTTCTTAGAAAACTCTTCACTATATGGTTTTCCGAATTTTGGTGTGAAGAAAGTTATCGGATCTTGGGTTGCATTCAAAGAGCCTACTTTGACGATATGGTTTCGTTTTTCAATCTCTACGTAATGCGGACCGTTAAACCCGATCCAATTCTCTTCTGTCTCGCCACCAAATTTTGCCCCAAAACCCGGTAGAGCCAATGAAAGACGAGTGGAAAAAGTAGTCGCCTCCCCGTTTATTCGTTCAGCAGAAACATTCACCTCTTTTGACAAAAAGCCATTTTTCAGTAGCTGGATCGGAAGTGGAATCGAAACTCTCTTTTTCCCTTCGATTTTCACCATCACTTCTGAAGTTTCCCACTTTACTACCTTATTTACAGGCAGTTTAATCGTCCAGGTAGTTTCTTCTTCTAATTGGCTTTCCAAATCAAGATAGAGCATTCCTTTACCCTGGGATTTCCAATACTTTTTTACCGATCTTAAATGAAGATTCCCAGCTTGTTTAGGGAAGACCCCTAGTGCTAACGGGATTGATTGACCATCCACCTCCACTGTCACCCCGACAGTCGGGTGCTTTTTCCAAGGACTTGGCTGACTACATGGCATGGCGACACTGACAGTGGATTCTCCAATCCAGCTCTTACCCACTAATGTGGTCTCATGGAATTCATGCTTTACAAGAGAAGTTGATACTCCTCTTAGGGAGATTTCAACCGGATTCTCTTTGCGATTTTCTACATGATAAGTCACATTGTGTTCTTTTTTCTCGAGTATCTTAAAGTCAGGCAGCTTCATTTCCACTAAAAAATCCTTCGTTTCAATTAAGCGAATGCCTCTTCCCATCCGTTCAAATTGAATTCGAACGAACTCATTTCCTGCTTCCCATTTGTATTCATAATAAGTATGATCACGATCTTTCAGGCCATCGGGTTTGATTTCAATTAAACGCTGACTCGTTGTATACCAATCATGCTTCTCAAAAAACGGCTTCAGACAGTCAATTTGGAGTACCATCGGAATAAAATTCATCAGGTGAACGGTGTCATCGCGCTCTTCCCAGAAAAATCCGCATTTCTTGTATAGAGGGACGGCTTTTGTATTACCCGCCCAGGTAAATAAATCCAGTCTCGGCCATTTTAATTCCACAGTCTTTTCTAGTGCTTTCAGTACGAGCTGTTTGCCGAGCTTTAAGCCCTGATACTTGGGGTGCACGTTCAAAAGAGGAATGTATAAGGCACCTTCGTCCTCGCGATATTCAGACAACCCGCAGTAGCCTGCCACTTCATCTCCCACCATTGCCAAAAACAGATGGAGGTTTGTGGAGTTAGCTTCCTTGTCTTTTACGTCTTGTTCTGTTGTAATAACAGAATCTCCACCCCAATTTTCCCGGCTTTCATTCCACATTTTCGCTATTCCTTTTGCTAATCCTTCATGATATTCTACGATTTTCACTTGCTCCAAAGTAGTCTTCATAATGTCCTCCTACGCTAGGTTTTAATATATAGAACCTCATCCTCATTTATTTTTTGAATTGCATCGACGATTGTCATCATCGTCATCGCCTCCTTTCATATTGTTGGTAATATTTTCTTCCCACACCCACAGTTTAAGATTTTATGAGTAGTAAGTAAAGAATATTCTAACAAGAAAAAAAGATTTCATTTAATTATGTAATTGTAAGAGAAATGGAAAATGTAGAATATTTTCAGGTGGACTGGACAAACCTACAAGATAAAAAGAGGTTATGATAATGAAAATTAAACGACTTATTCCAATGATTCTCTTCACGCTTTTTCTCGCCAATACGACCATCGTTGAGTTCAATCCGGTGGTGCTCGCTCAACAAGAAATACCTTCTTATGCTAAATGGGGAAGTCTGGCTGTGAAAAAGACGCAAGAGAAATATCCTGATGCAGCGATCGTTGACTATCTCCATATCGGTAAAGAAAACGGATCGAAGGTATCGACTGAGAAATTTAAGCTATGGTTAAAACGCGGCGGGAAAGAATTTGGTGTATTTGTGGACATTCAGTTTGAAACGGATACTGAAAAGATGATTGATATTAAATTCACGGAAACGGATCGATAATTGAGGTTCTCTATTTTTCAAAGACCACATCTCTTAGAAAGCATATCTAAGACGTACCTTTGCGTATATATGCATTCACCCATTCCCCCGATCAATCATATAAACATTATAGGTTGAATTAGTTGGTTATTTACCAAAAGGGGGAAATGAAATGGGGAAATCAGGTTATGTACCTGATAATACTAATATTAAGAAGACCAGTGGTACACCCAACCTCTTCTTTGATTCGAAAAAGAATGTATTCTTTGAGAGAAACCCAGATAATATCGCCTATGAAGTGACTTCCACTCAATTGCCGGCTATGGTAGGAGGTGCATTCGTAGATCTGTACCTATCAAAGGGTCATGTACGCGAACCTCACTGGCATCCGAATGCATGGGAATTGGATGTTGTCGTTTCTGGTGTAGCCGTCATATCAATCATTGATCCCGATACAAATAAGCTTCATAAGTACAGTGCTAAAGCGGGGCAGGTTGTGTTTATTCCTATGGCATGGTGGCACTGGATCACGCCGGTATCAGATAACGCACACCTGCATCTATTTTTAATAATGATCAATTTGAAACGGCCGAGGGATCGGATACGTTGCGCTTAACCCCACCGGAGGTATTCGAGCTATCCTATGGCATCAACGCTGAAATTATCGCCGAGGCTTTGTCACCAATAAAGGGTTCGGTTGTCATTGGTCCCCCGAATAAAGATCGAAATAGGATTGGGTCCCCCATAAAGATGCTGAAGGAGTCTAGGAATGATGGACACATATTGATCAATATTAATAATAAATCCATTCATTTATAGAATCGTCAATAGGTGTGGATATTCCATGCCGTTTGAATTGTTGAATAGAGACAAGCTTATAGAATGAAAAAAAGATCAAAGGTCATGTCACCTTTGATCTTTTTTAAATTTTAAAGCTTCACTCTCTGCAAACGCAGAGCATTCAACACAACGGACACAGAACTAAATGCCATTGCAGCTCCGGCAAGCCATGGCGCTAAGAATCCCATTGCGGCAATGGGGATGCCGAGTGAGTTGTAGGCAAGGGCCCAGAACAGATTTTGTTTAATATTACGAATGGTTTTCTTACTCATGAAGATAGCATCGGCGATACTGTTCAAGTCACCACGGATAAGTGTAATATCGGCAGCCTCCATGGCAACGTCTGTACCTGTCCCGATCGCCATTCCGATATCCGCCATGGCAAGTGCAGGAGCATCATTGATTCCATCCCCGACCATCGCGATTTTCTTTCCTTCCTTCTGCATTTTTTGAACTTCCTTTGCTTTTCCTTCAGGTAATACTTCCGCAATTACATGCTGAATGCCAGCTTCCTTCGCAATTGCTTCAGCGGTTCGCTGATTGTCACCAGTAATCATGATGACTTCTAACTCCATATCCTTTAACCGTTGAATGGCTTGTTTAGAAGTATCTTTTAAAGTGTCCGCTACAGCGACTAGGCCGGCATAGTTCCCATTAATAGCAACAAGCATAACCGTCTTCCCTTCTGTTTCAAGGGCTAGTTTGGTTTCTAACACGTAATCGATGTGAACACCTTCTTGTTCCATCAATTTTGTGGTACCGATGACCACCTCTGTACCTTCTACCTTTGCTTTTACACCATACCCTGTTATAGCATCAAAATCTTCACTACCTAATAAAGCAATTCCTTTTTCTTTAATCCCTTTAACGATTGAAACAGCAAGTGGATGCTCAGAAGACCGTTCCACCGCTCCAACCAAAGCAAGAAAATCCTCTTCATCAAAACCACTTTCCACTTTTACATCTGTTAAAACAGGCTCACCGTTAGTAACAGTACCAGTTTTGTCGAGTACAACGGTTGTAACTCCATGGGTTGATTCCAAATATTCTCCCCCTTTAAAGAGAATCCCATATTCTGCTGCACGTCCCGATCCTGCCATTATCGAAGTCGGAGTAGCTAATCCAAGGGCACACGGACAGGCAATCACAAGTACGGCAATCAGTTTTTCAAGTGCTTCGGCAAAATTGCCTGGTTCAATCCAAATATACCAGACAAGAAATGTCAGGACTGCAATTCCTACAACAATAGGGACGAATATTCCCGATATTGTATCGGCTAACCGTTGAATAGGAGCCTTGGAACCTTGAGCATCCTCCACCACTTTGATAATTTGTGCCAAGGCTGTATCTTTTCCTACCTTTGTAGCTTTCATTTTGAGGAAACCGTTTTTATTCATCGTGGCACCGATTAATGTATCACCGATAGATTTATCAACCGGTACGCTTTCTCCTGTAATCATCGATTCATCCAGTGCTGAACGTCCTTCGATGACTTCTCCATCTACAGGGACTTTTTCACCTGGTTTGATGTAGACAATATCTCCTGTGACAACGTCTTCTAAAGGAATTTTTACATCCTTTCCATCTCTTTCCACCGTTGCCGTTTTAGCTTGAAGTCCCATAAGCTTCTTTATGGCTTCAGAAGAACGACCTTTTGCCCTAGCTTCAAACAATTTCCCGAGAATAATGAGTGTGATTAAAATGGCGCTTGTTTCAAAATATAGCTCAACCATATGCATTCCCGATCCAATGGACTGATAGGCAAGAAACACACTGTAAAAATAAGCAGCCGATGTACCAAGTGCTACTAAAACATCCATATTGGCACTCTTGTTTTTTAATGCTTTATAAGCCCCTACGTAAAACTGTTTCCCAATAATAAACTGTACAGGGGTGGCTAAAGCCATTTGCACCCAGGGATTCATTAAGATTTCAGGTAATGGGATGAACGATGTAAATTCAAAATGACTGACCATTGACCATAATAGGGGCAGAGATAATAATAGTGACCATATGAACTTGCGTTTTTGCTTCTGAATCTCTTGAAGTTTATGATCGGTTTGTTCTTCTTGATTTTCATCATTTTTCACTGTTGCACCGTAGCCGATTGAATCAACCTTTTTTATGATTTGATCTGTAGTGATAGTCCCAGGGGCATACTCAATGGTTGCTTTTTCTAAGGCCAAATTAACCGTTGCATGTTGTATACCTTCTTGCTTATTCAATACTTTCTCGATTCTTGCAGAACAAGCAGCACATGTCATTCCGGTAATATCAAACTCGGTTTTTTCTAGTTGTACGTCATAACCTAGATCTCGAATCCTTTTTTGAAGATCGATTGGTTTCACTACTTCCGGATTGTATATTACCGCTGCTCTCTCCATCGCGAAGTTGACCGCTGCATTTTCTACACCGTCCATTTTATTTAAACCTTTTTCGATTCGATTCGCACAAGCAGCGCAAGTCATTCCTGTTATATCTATATTCGTTTCTTTATACTGAGCCATTCGTTGTCCCTCCATACCTATATGGGGTATATTTCATTGTAAAAGAAAACCGTGCTGAGAAAGCACAGTATCCTTACACGACATCATATCCCTGATCATCGATTGTTTCTTTGATGTCATCAAGCTTTACTTGTGAACCATCGAATTCGACTTCTACTTTCTTGTCTTCCAAACTTACTTGCACCGATTTCACACCTTCTAATTTAGCGACACTGCCTTCAATTGCTTTAACACAATGTCCACAAGACATACCTTCCACTGTTAACGATTCTTTTTGCATCTGTAAACTCTCCTTTATTTTTTCATAAGTTTTTGGATTGTGACCATAACTTCGTCTAATACTTCTGTGTCTCCTTCGTGAATTCGATCAAGGACACATGTTTTCATATGACCTTCTAATAGAATTTTGGCTACGCTGTTGAGGGCAGATTGGGTGGCGGATATTTGCGTAATAACGTCGTCACAATAGGTATCGCGCTCAATCAAGCCTTTAATTCCTCTTATTTGGCCTTCAATCCGATTTAATCGCGTCACAAGGTTTTTCTTAACATTATCAGAGTGATGGCTTTTCCGAACTCCTTCGTCTGAGCATGTAGCATGCTCCATCACACGCTCTTCTTCTTGAATCACGGATGGGTTAATTTCAGGATCTTTTTCATTCTTTTCAGCGGTCATCTTCCCACCTCCATACTCAAAATATACTATACCCCAATATGGTATGTAAAGGAATTTGATTTGATACTTAATTATTGATTTATTCTAGGGGCAAGACCCTATTGGAATCCTTCAAAACACTGACAATTCTTTTACATCATGACGTATATATGCTCATACAAATATATAACTTCACGATGTTGAATGCGGAATAAAGTTGGAGAATTCCAGTCTGAAGAGAGAGTGCCAAGAATTTTCACCAAATAAAAAAGCGAGTCTCCTCACTGGAATCTACGCCTTTAGTATCTTTACATTATTTATGTTTGTTGATCCCATCTTGTGGGTTGTAGGTATTTATTTCAGTAGAAGCTGTGGCGACACCAATAATGGTGCCCTCTTCGTTTAATAAGGGGTGGGCATACACCTGATAGGATACTGTTCCTGTAGTTAACGGAATCGAGATTACTCTACTGAAGGGAGACTTCTTGTCCAGAACCTCCTGTTTCAACCTCATTAATGACCGGTTTCCTTCATTATCATTTAGCTCAACGTCTGTTTTTCCTATATGATCATCTGGAATTAAATCAGGAGTATTGAAGATCCAGGTATAGCCTAATTGAGTATCACAATGAGCGAGCACGACAGGTGCATTCTTTAAGGCAATCGAGAATGGATTTTCCTCAAGATTAAAGCTGGATGCGTGAAAATCCAACACTTCTCCCAGCTTGACGGTGACCTCACTGCTCGGTTTGCGGATTCCATTCTCAATTTGAGCATAATAGGACCTTTCAATGAAAGCTTTCGAAGCGACTTCCTGTTGGGTCATCATCTTCCTTTTTCTTAATTTTATAAGCCAAGTTCTTTTATTCAATCCCCAATCTCCTTTCTGAACCGCAATGGCAGAAAAGCATGTATAAACTCTATAAGAGGGTTGCTAAACAGAAACATTCCCAAATGGTTATTTTCGATATAATAGAATGGTAGGAAAGTATTTATATATCCTACGCTTTTATCTTCATCATGGTGTGAATCTTCTTTATGTAAAGTGACCTCTTCATGAGACATCTATACGTCCTCATTTAGTATCATTGCTTATGTACTCCTTATAAAAAAGCATAACATAATACCCAGCGTTTCCTCTATCTTTTTTCCAAATATATTTACATAATCGTGAAACTCACAGTTTTGATCATAGTAGGAGGTTATCAAATGTCCATGAAGGCCATTCATGATGAAAACAAGTATCTTGAATTCATTAACAACATAGTGGATGCAAAGACGAAATTGATTCAAGGAAGAACGAACGAAGACGCTCCTTACCCGAATATTGTAAATGTATCGCTGCGGAAATGGAGAGAGGAAACGATTGAGCTTTTAGCCCAGTCTCTGCGTATTCCTGATAGCAACACTATCTCGAGGTGGGCATGTTCTTCAGTTACTCTCTTTAGGCAGTTAGATTTATCTCTCGAGGTAGCGATAGAAGATCTTCACTATTTTCGGGATGAGATTGGTAACATGATTAAAATAGATTCCATCAAGATCGAGATGTCAATTGATACATTTTATGAACTTCTTTCTCTTTTTCATTCTGGTGTGGATCGAGCCATATACCGCCTTACGATGGCCTACTCCCATCCCCTCACTGAAACAATTAGTTCCGAGCTTTCGATCCCTATTGTGAAAGTGACTGATACGATCGCCATTTTGCCGCTTATAGGGGATATCAACTCAGCACGTGCAAAGGATTTAATGGAAAGGTCTTTATCACAAGGATCGGCATTGGGCTTGAGTTATCTAATTATTGATCTATCAGGGGTAACGGTTGTTGATACGATGGTTGCAGATCAACTATTCAAGGTGGTAGCCGCACTCAAATTAGCAGGAATTCAAGTCGTCTTAACAGGGATTAGACCTGAAATTGCTCAAACAATGGTCAACCTCGGCATAGTGATTAAACATATTCCCACTTTCGCCAGCCTTCACACCGCTCTTATACAATTGCAAAAGCAAAAAAGCATCCTTTAGGAATTAGGATGCTTTTTTGCTTTTCTTATGTATAAAACGTTTTTCTAGTGAGAACGAAAATGACTTACATAAATAGACAACAAATAACATCTAAAGAATCTATAGGGACACTCCTGTTATTTTACAGATTAGGTTTAGTTAAATAATCATGTAAAAGCTTTCCGATTTCGGCAATTGTGTCTCGCGCAGATTCGTTTTCATCAAGTTCGTCAATTAATACAACTATGTATGCAGTTTTTTCTTCAGATCGAACAATTGCACAATCATGTTCAACCCCAGGTAACTCCCCTGTTTTGTTGGCAATATAGATTTTATCTTTATCCATCCTTGCAGGAAGCTTAGTATTAAATTGCTGTTGATGCAATATATATAGCATTTTATCCCGGCTTTTCTGACTAAATAGCGTCCCTTGGTCTAAACTGCGTAAACAGGTGATGATATCAGAAGCAGAGGTGAAATTGTCATACCCTTGTTTCATTGCTTGAAAATCCATCATTTTCCGACTAAGCTTAGTGTGTTTTAATGCTAGAGAGTTACAAAGGTTATTTATCGCTTCTGAACCTAAACGGTCGATAATGAGATTCGTCGCGGTGTTATCCGACACAATGATCATTAGTGTGAGAAGGTCTTCTACCGTCAACGAAATTCTTTCGGATAGCGTTGACAACACTCCTGCCCCTCCCACTCTATACTCTTTAGGGACCATTACCGTTTCATCTAAATCGATTTTCCCATGCTCTGACTGCCGGAAGCATTCAAGTAAGATCGGTATCTTGATTAAACTGGCAGCAGAATAAGGAGTGTCACTATTGATTTGAATGGAGTGTGAAGGCAGGTCAATGGCTACACTGATCCTGCCTTTACATTTATCAATAGCGTCCAGAATTCTTTCCTCTAATAATTTCTCATTCATCCACTATTCATCCTTTACTTTGTGACCGCTACTTCGTCATGATCCTTGGTGAATTCATTGTCGTACAAGTGACAAGCAACAAAGTGCTTTTCTCCTACTTCCTTCCATTTAGGTTTATGGCTGGCGCACGCATCCATGGCCACAGGACAACGGGTTCTGAATACACAGCCACTTGGTGGATTGATCGGACTTGGGATTTCCCCTTGAATGATCATTCGTTCACGCTCATCCTCTACATCGGGATCAGGAATGGGGATAGCTGAAAGTAAGGCTTGGGTATAAGGGTGAAGAGGCTTTTTATAAAGCTCTTTACTCTCTGTTAATTCAACCATATGTCCCAGATACATCACTCCGATTCGGTTGCTGATATGCTTTACCATGGAAAGATCATGAGCAATGAATAAAAATGTCAAACCCTTTTCTTTTTGAAGCTTTTTCAATAGGTTTACGATTTGAGCTTGAACGGAAACATCCAGAGCAGAAATCGGTTCATCGGCGATGATGAAATCTGGATTAAGGGCAAGAGCTCGTGCTATGCCAATTCGCTGACGCTGTCCACCACTGAACTCGTGGGGATAGCGATTAGCATGATCCCTATTCAGCCCGACATCTTCCAGGAGTTGATAAATACGTTCCATCTGCTCTTTTTTATTACGGCATAAATGGTGGGCCTCCATCGGTTCTGCAATGATTTCACGTACCGTTGAACGGGGGTTAAGAGAAGCGTACGGATCCTGGAAGATCATCTGCATGTTTCGATAAAAGGATAGCTTTTCTTTTTCAGATAGTGTGTGAACGTTTTTCCCGTCATACAGGACTTCCCCTCCCGTCCTGTCATACAAACCGATAATGGTGCGGCCAGTAGTCGACTTCCCGCAACCCGATTCCCCTACGAGACCGAATGTCTCACCTTTATATATATCAAATGAAATACGATCCACTGCCTTTAAGGTTTTACCTTTTTCAAGCTGAAAGTATTTTTTTAATTCCTTTACTTCGAGTAGTTTGTCATTCGTCATGGTGATTCCTCCGTTTCCTCCCAGTAGCGTTTTGCAATACATAGCTCTTTCTCGTAGTAGGTATCTTTCAGGGGAAGAATTTCAATGGTTTTCCCAGTATTTGGAGAGTGGATCATTTTTCCATCACCATGATAGATTCCAACGTGATGAATACTCCCCTTCCCTTCTTCATAAGCAAAAAATAAAAGATCACCAGGCTCTAATTGATTCAGTGGTACTTCTTTTCCGGCTTTTGCCTGGTCATTTGCATCACGGGGAATCAGATAACCATTTGCCTTACACATGGTATAGCTGAAGCCTGAGCAATCAAACCCATAGCTCGTCATCCCTCCCCATAAATAAGGAAGAGCAAGAAAGGCTTCTCCTGAAGTGACGATGTCTTTGCCGCTACCCTTTTGGTCGTTAACCTTCGTGGTTGAGATGATTACATCTTTCTGTTTTAAGAAGCGTGTACCTAACGGAGTCATAACTTCGATAACATGATCATGCTCTTTCACAACGGGTAAAGTCGTTTGGAAACTGAGTTCCAATTCCACCTCATCATCCTCATTGATTAAATCCGCAAATTTGCTTGTGATTATGGCATATGTATCCGTTTGAGGGAACTCCCCGTGTGAAAGTTGAACGCTAGGGACCCAACCAGGGTATCCTTGATTGTCTTTGGATGTGGCTTGGTCTGGTATGATCACATGAGACCAACCGTCCTCCTCTTCCATCACCAATACTTCCTGTCCGAATATAGCTTGAGATTGTATACGGTTTTCATCGCAAAGAGCCAACCGGGTTTCATGTGTCAAGGATTCTAACCATTCGTTGATTTGCACGGGATTGGAAACGGCAGATGAATCCAAATCACGGGCTGAATCCTTGGATGTCCATACAGTTGATACGGGTACTGATATTAGCGCTTTTGTCGTCATATTAATTCCCCCTAGTATTCATTTAAACTAGTACTCTCTCTATCCCTAATCCAGGTTGGGTGGGCATCGTTATCATTCGACCGTTATATTCTATGCCTCCCACTACAATATCTTTTGCCAACATAAGAGGGGCGTCGAAATCAAATCGTGTCACGTTTTTCTTGCTTGCTGCAAAATGAGCGGCTGCCGTAATCCCGAGGCGCGTTTCAATCATGCTCCCTACCATACATTCGACACCACAAACCTCCGCAAGATCGTTAATTTTCTGAGCGTAATAAATGCCCCCGGCTTTCATGAGTTTGATATTGATCAGGTCTGCACTGCGGGTTTTTAACACTTCAAATGCTTGATATGGTGTAAAAACACTCTCATCTGCCATAATCAGTGTATCCACTCCATCAGTGACTCTCTTCAGCCCTTCAATGTCATGAGCAGTTACTGGCTGCTCGACTAACTCAATGTTAAGATCAAGGTTTTCCATTTTACGAATCGCTTTGACTGCCGCTTTCGACTCCCACCCTTGATTGGCATCCAGTCGAATTTTGATATCATACCCGATTCGTTGGCGGATCTCATGAATTCTTTTAATATCCGTCTCGATATCATCTTTTCCGACTTTGACCTTCAGTACGTTAAAGCCTTGCTTCACATAGGCTTCTGCATCTTCACCCATTTCCTTTGGACTATTAACGCTCACAGTATAATCTGTCTCCAGCCCATGGCGGTACCCGCCGAGAAATTGATAGAGTGGAAGATTGCAGTGCTGAGAAAGGCAATCATATAAGGCCATATCTACAGCTGCCTTTGCGCTTGAATTACGAACAAGTAATGAATGTAATTGTTGAAAAAGCTGTTCATAATTTAAGAGACTCTTACCCATGAGGGCCGGCTTGATCACTTGTTGGATGGCCCATTCAATGCTGGATAAGCTGTCCCCTGTAATGACAACTGTTGGCGGTGCTTCTCCCCATCCAACAGTCCCGTCATCACACGTTAATTTCACAACGATGGCTTCTGCCACTTCAACGGTGCGCAATGCAGTTTTAAAAGGGGTATGCAGGGGGACAGCTGTTCTGAATGTTTCCAGTTGATGAATCTTCACTTATTCTCATCCTCTCTTATGCCGGTTTCAACAATAAATGTTTGGTTATACGTATTCATTCGTCCCATGCTTCCTAATGGTATGGCGATACTAGGGGAAGAGTGACCGATATGAAAGCCTTTTAAAACAGGTATACCTGCATCTGAAATATGTTCTTTGAGCACCTCATCAAGAGTCAGAGATTGTTCGTGTTTTTCTGGCACACAGTTTTTGAAATCCCCGACGATGATGCCGGATGCGTCATGGAATTTTCCCGCCATTTTCAGCTGATTCATCATTCGGTCCACTTTATAAGGTTTTTCATCGATATCCTCAATAAATAGGATTTTACCTTTTGTATCCAATTCAAAAGGAGTCCCTAATGTGCTAACCAATAAGGTAAGATTTCCACCTATTACAGGTCCGCTTGCTTTACCTTCTACAACTGTTTCCAACGGGGATAGCTTGTTTGTATACTCAATGTCTTTCGCATGAAACAACTGTTCAAAAGACTTCCTCGTTAAGTTATGTACATCCGAAAGGCCAATATCAGAACTTAACATGGGCCCATGAAATGTCACGATTCCAGTTTGTTGATGAATAGCTGTATGTAAAAAAGTGATATCACTATATCCCCAAAAGATCTTCGGGTTTTTCCCTATCAAGTTGTAATCCAATCGGGACGCGATCCGTCCTGTGCCGAAACCGCCGCAAGCACAAATGATGGCTTTAACGTCACTGTCTTTGAACATCATATGTATATCTTCTATCCGCTCTTGATCATAACCTGCCAGGTACCCATATTTCTTATGGACGGATTTACCCAGTTTTATGTCCAAACCTAGTTCTTCAAGAAATGATAAGGCATTTTTTAATGGTTCAGGTTTCGGAGGGCTTGCTGGAGCAATGACTCCTATTGTATCTCCTACTTTGAGTTTTGAAGCTTTTATCACCTTACATTACCCCTTTCGTAGAAAAAGAGGGAGCAAACGCAAGGCTTCAAGAGCCTTGCGTCTTCTCCACTCACTATTAGTTCAAGCACTTATTTCTTGTCTGCCCATTTTAATTCCATGTATCCAACTGGATGACGAACGATACCGGATACATCTTCATTTTGTAAGTACACGTGGTTGTAGAAGTGGATTGGAATGATCGGCATTTCATCCATTAGGATTTTCTCTGCTTCATACATTAATTCGAAGCGCTTCGCTTCATCTGCTTCATTCATGGCTTCTTTTATTAGGCTGTCAAACTTTTCGTTACTCCAACCTGTTCGGTTCATTGAGTGGCCAGTTTGGAAGTTCTCCAGGAAGTTGATCGGGTCTGCGTAATCTGCCAGGAAAGAGCTTCGTGATAATTGGAACTTCAATGCTTTTTGCTCATCCTGGAATACGTTCCATTCCATATTGGCTAATTTAACGTCAACCTCCAAATTTTCCTTGAACATTTGTTGAAGGGCTTCAGCGATTTTCTGATGTGTATCACTAGTGCTGTACGTTAAGGTTACTTCAGGAAGCTTATCGTATCCTTCTTCTTCCATTCCTTTTTTCAGGAGGGCTTTCGCTTCTTCGATATCTGTTTTCACTAAATCTCCATTTGCTTTTCGGAAGTCTTTTCCTGAAGGATCTTTGAACCCTTTTGATACGAATCCGTAAGCTGCTTTTTCCTTATTCTTTGTTACAAAGTCGACCATTTGCTGTTGATCTACCGCCATGGCAAATGCTTTACGGATGTTTTGATTTTGGAAAGGTTCTTTTTCTAAATTGAAACGGTAGAAGTAGGTTCCTGCTTGATCTTCTACATTCACTTTCCGTTCTTCAAATAACTGTTTACTTAAATCAGCTGGTACGTCTGCTGTATCCAGCTCACCCGTTTTGAATAATTGATAATCCGTGTTTGTATCGTTCACCATTGCCCAGTGAACTTTATCCAATTTCACTGAATCTTTATCCCAATATTGATCGTTCTTCTCCATAACAAAGTGGCTGTCATGCTCCCATTCAGTTAATTTAAAAGGCCCATTTGCAACGAAAGTATCAGCTTCTGCAAACCACTCAGGGTTTTCAGTAGCAACCTTCTCATTGATCGGGAAGAACGCTGGATTCGCAATGACGCTTAAGAAATACGCTTGTGGACTAGTTAGAGTGACCTCAAATGTTTTCTCGTCCTTCGCTGCAACCTTCACTTCATCCGCTGATCCTGTACCTGTATTGAAGGCTTCTCCACCTTCAATGAAATAACCCAAGAAGGCAGCCGGTGATCCCGTTTCCGGATTCAACAGACGTTTCCAAGCAAAAACGAAGTCTCCAGCTGTTACATCATCTCCATTAGACCATTTGGCATTGTCACGAATGTGGAATGTGTATACTTTTCCGTCTTCAGACACGTCCCATTTTTCTGCCATTGCCGCTTCGGGTTCATGATTAGCGTTTAAGCGAGTCATCCCTTCCATTAAATTGTTTAGTGCTGTCCAGGAATAGGAGTCGAATCCAATGGGAGGATCAAAAGACGTTGGTTCTGCACCATTATTCAAGTGAAGAACCTTTCCAGTATTTTCTTTCTTACTGTCTTCACTGCTTGACTCACTGCCTGCATCCTTCGTAGCTGTACAAGCTGCCAATACAAACAAGAGCATTCCTACTAAAAAAAGTGATAATAGCTTCTTCATGTTCTTCCCCCTCTTATTCTTTTTATCTATCAAACAATTAACCTAACGGATGGTTAAGCTAATCGATGAAAGCATCGCTTTTTTGGCACGTTTATCCTGAAGCCAGCAGTCAACGTGGTGATCAACTGATAGCTGTGTTTTCGATGGATATACACGGTCGCACACTTCCATCGCCTTTTCACACCTGGGAACGAAAGGACATCCAACAGGTGGTGAAAATAAATCAGGCGGTGAACCGGGTATTGGAATCAGATCTTCCCCATCAAGATCAAGTCTAGGAACTGATTTTAGTAACCCTTGTGTATACGGATGTTGAGGATGATAGAAGATCTCTCTTCTGGTTCCTTCCTCTACAATTTTACCGGCATACATGACAGCAATACGATCAGCAACTTGAGCTACTACACCTAAATCATGGGTAATCAAAATAATCGAGACACCAGTTTTCTGCTGGATTTCTTTGAATAATTCCAAAATCTGCGCCTGAATGGTTACATCGAGAGCTGTTGTTGGTTCATCGGCGATTATAACGTCTGGTTCGCAAACGAGTGACATGGCAATAACAATCCGCTGCCTCATTCCCCCACTAAATTGGTGGGGATATTGCTTTAATCGTTCTTCAGGGTTTGGAATACTGACAAGCGTCAGCATCTCAATCGCTTTTTGTCTGGCCTGTTTCTTGGAAACGTCGTTATGCTGCAGAATTCCTTCTATGATTTGCTCCCCTATTGTCAGGGTAGGATTTAGAGCCGTCATGGGATCCTGGAAAATCATCGAAATATCGGCCCCTCGAATCTTACGCATTTGCGGTTCGGTTACATCTAAAAGGTCTTTTCCTTTAAATAGTATCCTGCCGTTCGTCACTTTCCCGGGAGGACTCGGAATTAATCTCATAATGCTTTGAGATGTTACACTCTTACCGCATCCAGATTCTCCGACAATGGCAAGCGTTTCCCCTTTATGTAAATCAAAGCTCACTCCCCGAACCGCTTTGACTTTTCCCCCATAGGTCGAGAAATGTACATGTAAATCTTGGACAGATAATACTTGATTCATGATGATTACCTCCTTAGTTTCGGATCAAGTGCATCTTGTAATCCGTCACCTAAAACGTTGAATGAGAACATTGTAAGAGAAATAAATAAAGCCGGGAAGAATAATCGCCACCAATAGCCTGATAGAATCGTAGATAAGCCGTCATTAGCCATGACTCCCCAACTAGCATACGGAGCTTGAATTCCCAATCCAAGGAAGCTTAAGAATGCTTCTGCAAAAATAGCGCTTGGTACGGTCAGTGTCATCTGAACGATAATCGGTCCCATCGTATTAGGCAGGAGGTTCTTCCGTATGATACGGGCTGTTTTCGTACCAAACGTTTTAGAAGCAAGAATGAACTCATAGTTTTTAATTTGGAGCACTTGTCCCCTTACAATTCGGGCCATCCCGATCCAGCCCGTCACGGTTAAGGCAACGATAATAGTGAGCAGGCCCGGCCCCATCACGACCATTAATAAAATCACAACTAGTAGGTAAGGTAATCCGTATAGAATTTCAACAATACGCATCATAACGTTATCGGTCTTGCCACCCTTATAACCTGCTATGCCTCCATATACAATCCCGATTACAAAATCAATGAGTGCGGCCATAAAACCTACAAACAACGATATGCGTGCCCCATACCACGTACGGGTAAATACATCTCGACCCATATCGTCGGTACCAAACCAGTGATCACCGGAAGGCGGCAGGTTTTGGTTCGAAAGTGTTTGCTTCGTTACGTCATGGGGAGAAATAATGGGGCCAATGACTGCCATCACAATTAATCCGATTAAAAAAACAAAGCCAAGCATTGCCAGCTTATTTTTCACAAGACGCTTCCACGCATCCTGCCAATAGGAAAGACTCGGTCGGACCACCGCTTCAGCATCATCTTTATTCCTCTTCTTGGGTGTAAACCACTCATCCAGTACGTCTGGAGTCACATTTGGTTCTTGGTGTTTTGGAACTCCCATTATTTCGCCTCCTTCTTATGTAACTTTATCCGGGGATCAAGGTAACCATAAGCTAAATCTACTAAAAACAGCATAAGTATGAGAAATGCACTGTAAAATACAGTCGTACCCATAATGACAGGATAATCACGCTGATTGATGCTCTCCACGAAATACTTTCCCATTCCAGGAATCGCAAAGATTTGTTCAATGACGAATGTACCTGTTAATATTCCTGCTGCTAGAGTACCCAGTACAGTTACAACCGGAAGTAAGGCATTTCGCAGGGCATGCTTAAACACAATCTTGATTGGTGACAATCCTTTGGCACGGGCTGTTCGAATATAATCCTGGGTTAATACTTCCAACATACTAGAACGAGTCAGTCGGGCAATGATGGCCATTGGCCCTGTTGCTAATGCCAAGGTCGGAAGAACCATGTGACGCCAGCTCGTCCATGTGGCTACAGGGAAAATCCCCCTGTTTACAGCCAATTCCTGAATAAGTAATGTCGCCATCACAAAGTTTGGAATCGAAATCCCGAGTACGGCGAAGGTCATTGCCATGTAATCTATGATCCCATTATGTCTGAGAGCAGCCAATACACCTAAAATTATGCCAGACAATACGGCAATTACGAGAGTAATCATTCCTAATTCAAAGGAGATTGGAAATCCCCTTCCTAATAAATCATTTACGGTTTGTGATGGTTGTGTAATTGATGGACCAAAGTCTAATGAAATAAGTGACTTTAAATAGAGAAAATATTGAATCATCAACGGCTCATTCAAATGATAATGAGCTTCTAAATTTTGCTGTACGATCTCACTTGTATTACGCTCTTCATTAAATGGTGACCCTGGTATGGCATGCATTAAGAAAAATGTTAATGTCACAATCAGCCATAACGTTATCACCATGGCGAGAAGTCTTTTCAACAAATATGTACCCATTGATCTCACACTTCCTAACAGAATGTTGTTCGCATCGCCAGTTCAGTCATTACAAGCATGGCTCTATAGGCTTCCAGGATATCTTTCGCCTCAAATCGTACAGTCGTTGTGCCTGCTTCTAGCACTGTCCCTGGCATGAGGCTTGCCCACTCCGCTTGTCCGTAATTCGCAAATTCGATTCGCAATGTCGGATGGTCAGGTGGAGTGAGAGGTTTTACGTTTTCTTTGTTATGTATGGCTTCTTCGGTTTTCTTCTTTAATAATTGAGCTGATTTCTGAGGCGTCAGGCATTTTGCCACAGAACGGGAAATCGTTTCTTTCACGACGGCTGTCGTCACATTGGGTATCAATGCTTCTGCCTCAAGTGCTGCCTGGTCATCTCCGGCAACCATCAACACTGGAACCCCGTAAAATCCTGCAACATACGCATTAATGCCGAGCTCACCCAAGGAAACATCATTGATATACATGTTGCGAACGCCGAAGATCATCGAATGGGACATCACACCCTTCGTCGATGCCCTTGCGTGATAACCCACAAAAAAAGCCCCATCAAACGTCTCATCCAGCCCTTGAATCATGGAATATGGTTTCACACCACCGGATATCAACTTTGTTTCTGGATGCAGCTTTTCAATTAATAAATTGTTCATCTGTGAATGACTATCATTTACCAGTACTTCGGCGCAACCTGACTCAAAGGCAGCAGATATTACCGTATTCGCTTCCTCCGTCATGATGATTCTCCCACGCTCATAATTATGCTTGCCCGAATCTACGTGTGTATGATCAACTAAGCCTGTAATTCCCTCCATATCCACCGACATATATACATTCATATAACGCCCGCCTTTCCTAGGAAATATTTATTAAATTTTCTTAATATTATAAATATTAATTCGGCTAATTACAACAATTTTTTGAATAAAAAGGAATTTATTCCTATTTTCATAAAATAAGGATAATAGAACTATGTTTCGTTTCATCAAGAAGAAATTTCTATCTTTCTAGTTAATAATTAGTTAATTGGAATCATCGAATCTAATAAAATCTAAAAATGCGATGGATTTCATAATCGAAATCACACCGCATTCTTTTGTTTATATAGATGTTATATTTCCTTGGGTTTGAGCGTTTGATGAAGGACAAATGACCCAGTTTCAATTAATGATATATTTCCAACAGCTATTTGTATTATGATAATGAACCTTTCATGTGAAAAGACCTGGAGAAATCCCCTCTCCAGGTCTTACACTCGGTTAATGTATATTAGCTGATTTTATTCAAAAGTTTTTCTGAGTGCTGTGAGCCCATCTCTGCCACTAAATCGAGTAATTCTGCTTTCGTTGTCTCATCTAGGCCTTTATAAATAAGGAAAGCTTGTGTTGCATCAGAAGTAATCAACTTTCGGTATAACTTGGATATCCTTTTACTCCTGTGGGTGTCCATTAGATCCTCCTCTATAAATCCTTTCTGTTATTATAATAAATATAGGCTTGTTTTTTCAATATATTCTTAAAAAATTAATTATGTAACAAAAATGAATCAACTACATTACAGGTTTACTAATGGTCAACCTTGGAGGAGAAAATAATTTTCTTAGACCTTTACACGTATGTGATTATCTAATAGATAAATCAGGTGCTAATTTTCCAAACTCAAGTGCTTCGAGAATGACTTCCTCAGAGAAACCTGTATACTGAGAGAGCATTTGGATCGTAATTTTCTGAGATTTGCGAGAAGCTTGATTTTTTGCCATATGTGTTTGATACAAAACAATGGAATATTTGTCATGTATATTTAGCAACGATTGTCACAGCTCCTATTATTCTCTCCTCACAAGGTTGCGGGTAAAGGCTACTTACTATTTACCCAATGATCTTATTTGAAAACACATAGTGATCATTAATAATTAGTGAATTTTCCAGATCACTACAAAGTAATCCCCCAACCAGGAACAAATTTTCTTCAATCATCGTATCCCCCTTCAGTATGTCTATCGTTCAGAAGGAAAATAATCTGAAATCGCCATTATTAGAGGAGTGCTTCAGGATATTTTCATCCCTTGCCCCTTCTGTGAAATATGAGCCCATTGCCCCTGTTGTACAACGGTGACCTGAAATCAGGATGTTCTTCTCATTCTTTCCATACTCTTTTTTTAATTCAGTCATAAATGAAAAAATTCTCTCCATGAAACAAGCTGTTTCTTCAAGTCCTTTATAAATTCTGGCATCAGGTAGAACCCCATCCATTTCCACTTCGCTTTTCAGCAGGCCATCCGCTTCACCTAAATCATAAACATCCAATCTTGGATCTATGAGGGCTTTCTTTCCAGCGGCAATTTCAGCCGTCTGAATCGCCCTTTCTTGTGGAGATGAAAAGACATAATCAAAAGGAATCTGTGACAGTTTGTACTTTAAGTATTCAGCTTGTCTGAAACCTTCTTTATTTAAGGGAAGGCCGTTTCTTCCTTGTAATCTGCCCTCTTTGTTCATGTCTGTTTGACCGTGTCTGATAACGCATATCATATAGACAGTCCTTTCTATCACTCTATCTTATATAAGTATATAACCAAATCACAATTGTTTTTTCATAGTCATTTTCTTTTTCAAAGAAATAAAGGTAACAAAACATAACATGATATACATGAAACCAATAATTAATCCTAATGCTATCGAATAACTCATTACTCTATAGAGTGTCAGCACCCCCATGACAATCAAGAGAATAAGGAATAATAATCCGTTTTTCTTATTTTTAAGCAAAATTGATGAAAATATGGCTAATGCTAGTGTAGTGGAGACTAAATGTCCCATTATTAAAATGACTCCCCACAAAACATCGTTGTTAATAGATATCAAGTTTACTAGTGATTCTGGATACATCATATTGCCTCCTGAACTCAATCATTCCTCACTGTTTGTATTATTTAGTCTCCCTCCTTCTCTGTTTCTCAATATGAAAAACAAGATAAGCCACTCCACTAAATCCCATAATCCCGAATACACCAGCGATAACTCCCTGAACAGAGTGAGTAAAGAGTGTAAATTCCATAACAAAACTAGAGCCAACAAGTAGGAGAAGTAACCAGTGGGCATATCTGCTTAAAAAGTGGTTCATAGTAAAGATCCCTCCAAAAAATCATTATTCTATACATTTTAACATAATATCCCAAAAAAATTTTGTAAAAAAATAAGCCACCCGCAAAGGATAGCTTATTTCACTTCACTTTATATTTTCAAGAAACAACCGGACTACATCTGCCCCACCAATTACAGTGCCAAGTGTACTTCCTAAGTTAGCAAGCACGACAATGAGGAGGATTCGCGTTACTTTGTTTCGCCAGAATCCTTTTACACTCAGAACGTCTTCAGATAGTGAATCAAAGTCACCGACATTCGGTCTGCGGAAATATGCCTGAACGAATCCTGCAAACCATCCTGCTGCCAGTAGTGGATTCAACGAGGTAAATGGTGCTGCAATGAATGCTGTCAATATCGCTAATGGATGACCTAACCCGATGACTACGCCAAGTGCAGAGAAACCTCCGTTCCATAATATCCAACTGATCCCCTGCTGTATCCCTGCGTCCGGATTGGAAATAAAGGTATAGGCAATCACGGCAAGAATCATGACGGGAATGGCCCACCCGATTATCTTTGGCCATTTTGATTTAGCAGGACGTTCGTTCAGCTTGTCCAGATTATGTTCATTATAGATTTCTTTCGTTATACCGGGTACATGAGCAGCGCCTAACACTGCTACAATTTTCTCTCCCGGGGCATCTTTGATTTTCTGGGCTAGGTATTGATCCCGTTCATCGATTAATGGTGTTTTCAATTTAGGAAACACTTGGGTGAATTCATTTAGCATCGAATCCAGCATATCTTGAGATTTGATCTTCTCTAGTTCTTCTTCTGTAATCGTATCGGTACTGAAAATGCTATAAATGATTTGTGTCATGAGTTTCGCTTTGCCACTGAATCCGACACTGTTCCAAATACGGGAAAAAGTAATTTGGATATTCCGGTCAGCCAAGACGAGTTCAGCACCAATTTCTTTAGCCGATTCAATTCCTTGTATCATTTCCTGCCCTGGTTTGATACCGAATTGCTTGGCCATACGCCGTTGGAATGATCCAATGGCAAGATTCATAAGAAGTAAGGTTGCTTTTTTGTCTTTAATTACTTGAAAGATGTCGGTATCTTTCCATTTATCACCCTCGACGATTGATTGATACCTTGGTTCATCCAGCTCGACACAAACCGTGTCAGGCTGTTCGGCTTCGACCACTTCTTTTACCTGCTCCGCACTCTGACGCGACACGTGAGCAGTTCCGATGAGAATGTATTCTTTCCCATCCATATGTATTCTGGTAATATTCTTTTCGTTTTCTGTCGACATAGTGTACCTTCCTTTAACTCCGTTGACTTCCAATTGGATTAAATTGAATCTACCTTATAATGATAAACTAGTTTTGGCAAAATTTAAATAAATTCTGTTTAGAATCGAGAAAGATATTGATTGTTGAGGTTATTTTCATATGTTTTGTTTGGGTTAACGTTGGAATTTTGGTGTGTTGATTGCTATTCGTCCGATTTAACGGCGTTATTTCAATTTTATCGGCGAAGTTTTAAATATAACGGCGAATTCATTATTCATTAAGCGTTTCATGAAAAATCCCATCTAATAGATAGATGAGATCCAATACTTTATATTAACATCAACGTCTCTTCTGAAACACAATCTCACTCACTATATCATACATCTTTTCAACACCTTTAGAAGAAGCTTCAAATTGATAGGAGCTCTCTATGTCAATCCCTATATTCAGAGCTTCTTCAGCAGCATCGATATTCGCACCTAGAAAAATGAACTCCCAATTGTACCGCTCTTTTTGATGATTGATAAGGTCCTTCACCTTACTTGCGGAAAATTCAACGCTGGCATTTTCCATACCATCGGTTGTGATAACGAAGATGACTTTACCTGGTCGCTCCTCTTCCTCAAGACCAGATAAACTGTGACCAACTTTGAGGATCGTTTTTCCGACAGCATCCATTAGGGCAGTGCAACCCCGAACATAATATTCCTCTTGTGTGAGCCTTACTTTATTAGCCTCCATCCCACTCCATAATTGCTCGACCTTATCATCAAAAAGAACGGTAGTAACGAGTGTTTGACCCGGTAATTGACTCTGCTTTTCAATAAAAGAATTAAAACCTCCAATCGTTTCATGTTCAAGTCCACCCATTGATCCGCTTCTGTCTAACAGGAATATAATTTCGGTTAAGTCATTATTCATATTTTTCCATCCTCTCTTCATGATTTCTGATATAATCATAACCACGAATAGAAAGAAATGGGTCGCCTCGTAAGCGACAATTTGGAGGTGAACGTATGCTTGATGAAAAGATTTTGCAGGAACTTCATGATTTCGTGGAAACAAATAGAGAAATACGGATATATGATATACATAAAGAAGAACCCTTCTTAGATGAAAAGATTTACTCCAGTGAACTTGAAGAATTTATTGAGCTGCATCAATCAGCGTCTTTTTCAGAGAGGTTGTTTCAGCTTATCGATGCCACGGGCCAGGCAGATGCGTCCATTTATAAAAAAGCGGGGATCGACCGAAAGCACTTTTCAAAAATCAGATCGATTCCTGAATACAAGCCGAGTAAAAGGACAGTAGTAGCACTATGTCTTTCTCTTGAACTGTCTGAGGAAGAAACCGAAGATTTGTTGAGTGCCGCCGGTTTCTCCCTATCAGGTAACGACCGATTCGATCTCGTGATTCAGTTTTGTTTAGAGAAGAAAGTCTATGACATCGATGACGTGAATCAGGCACTGTATTCACTTAAGTTAAAACCACTATAAAAAAGTAGAGTGCTAGAAACGGCACTCTACTTCTACTAATATTTCTTTTCAATTTTTTCTTGTAACGTTTCGATTTTTTCTGGAAGAACGAATAAGTATTCAATGAGGCCTTCTAATAATTCCATCAATAAGCCTGCTGTCTCATCGTCAATTTCCCTTTCCAATTCAAGCATTTCATAGAAGGGAGAGTTTGGATGGACAAGGTGGCTCAGCGCCTGGATTGGCTTAGTAAGGTCGACATTTTTGGGTAACTGATCGAATTGTTCCGATAAGGATTGCCCGTTTACTTTGTCCCCATTAAAATTCTTCAGAACACTTTCGAGGACACGCTTAGACATAACGGCTGTGGCAGAGTTATCCTTCGACTGGCTGACATTTAGAGCGGATCGAAATGATCGGACGAGGTCCTGAGGGATCCTTTTATTTCCTTGAATCTGATCCAACGGTCCGTTTGTTGCCAGGGGATCATAAATATAAAGGCCAGCTTCCTCTCTCCGATTGACCAAATCATCATTAAGCATAATAACGAATAGGGCAGGTTTCTTACATTCTGAACAATTTGCCTCTGCAAACAGTCCTGTCTTGTTCACTTGATAAAAATTGGCCTTCAAAACAAATTCACTTGCCTTGGAACAACTTGGACATTGACTTTTGACCTTCTTAGGAACTTTTTGATACCCATACTGAATATGAGACAGTACAGATCCAGGTAATATTTCTCTCATTTGTACCTCCTAAAAACGCAACATAACGAATGGATTTTAACTATTTAGAAAATTAACGATAAATAAAAAAACGCTTTCCTTATATCAAAATTATACCTTTGCTAGAAATGATTACAAGGTTTAATATTTGGAAAATAGGATTTGTGAGATTGGGACTATGAAATGTATAGAGTGACTTATTTATTCATTCAACCTCCCTAGCGTTTCTTCCACTTGAGTTACTATGGATTCGAGCAGATCTTTAGCAGATATGTCCCTGCTGAGCCTTGGACTTTGTCCAGACCACAAGGACATGAATTCTGGGTTTCCCTGAATGCCCGCTTCTTTTCTCAGTTTTTTCGTTAGTGCATTTTGTATGGGATAAGGAGGTAATTGTCTCTCGAATTCCTGCATTTCCCTGGTAAATCTGTTGTCAATCCCTCGAGCAGGTTTCCCGCTAAAGGCAGCTGTGATGACCGTATGAGTTTCTGCTGATTCTAAAACAGCCCTTTTATGGGAAGTCCCAGCCCCACTCTCATTACATGTAAGAAAAGCAGTTCCCATTTGGACTCCTTTTGCCCCTAATGCAAGTGCTGCAATAACTCCTCTTCCATCCATAATCCCTCCTGAAGCAATCACAGGTATGCTTGCGGCATCCACCACTTGTGGAACGAGAGAAAAGGTTCCGATCATTGAGTGTTTATATGAACCTAGGAACGTGCCCCGATGCCCACCGGCTTCACTTCCTTGGGCGACAACGATGTCTACACCGCGCTCTTCATTGACAACTGCCTCTTCAACAGTCGTCGCAGTGCCGATCACGATAGTTCCTTCCTTTTTTAACTCTTTCACAAGCTCTTTAGATGGTGCGCCGAACGTAAAGCTGCAAACGGGTATCTTTTCATTGAAGATGATTTCTAGCTGCTTTTCAAAATCGGTTTGCAGCACTGAAAACGAACGGTCGTCCGTTAGGTGTAATTCTTTTTTATAAGGCTCCAATAATCTTTGGGCGTTGGTTATTTGTTCTTCCTTTACTATTGGAGTTTCTGGTATGAAGAGGTTCACCCCAAAAGGCTGATTGGTTTGATTTTTTATTTCTTTGATTGCTCGTTTCATATCATCAGCTGACATATATCCTGCTCCCAGGGATCCCAAACCTCCCGAGTTTGAAACCGTTGATACAAGATTTGCAGTAGTGACTCCACCAGCCATTCCTGCTTGGATGATGGGATAAGGTGTGCCGAGTAAATTAGAAACGTTGTTTTGATTCCACATGGTTTCCCCTCCTCTTTATTGAATTACATAAAATTGAAGTATAAATAAATTATGACAAATTTATCTTTCATCTACAATTGATTTCACTCTTACTTCTATAGAAAGTGAAGGGGGGAAAATGTAAGATTTCAATTGAGATTGATTGTATTAGCATGAGAAACTCATATAAGAATTCCTCATTTACTGGATTGAGAAGTACTTACTTGCAAGGTGGTATTGGCACCTGGAAGTACCTTTCCTAGAAAAAAGCATTCAGAGCTTTTATTGCTCTGAATGCTTTTTTAGTCTCTTTTAAATGAAGTAAACTTTAATACAATTTTCATAAATTCTTCATAAGAAGTGAAATGCTTATTCCATGAGTTATACCATTTTCGAATTGTTTCAAGTAACCAAAACGGAATGGCTCTTCCATCAATGAGGTGGTAATGCTCTTCGTATGCTTTCTTTAAATGCTCCCATCTAAAGTCATTTCCTGGAAGGACGTATTCAGATACATCAATGATTTTGGCTCTTCCATTTTGAAGCAATATATTCTTTAAATGAATATCACGGGGATTCAATCCCTGATCACGAACATACTGTCTGGCATCCTCAACATCTTGAACTACTTGTTCTGGAATATGAATTCCTTGGAGCAGACAATCAAATAGTGTTGGTCCATCTTCATAACTTAAAACGAGAAATTTATCGTAAGCGGCATAGCAGGTTGAGAAAAAAGGTGAATTCCCAATGGTATTGTACACTTTTTCTTCTATATTAATTTTCGATCCCTTATCCTCCGCGTACAATTTGAACGCATACTCTGGAGCATAAATGGATTGAAATACCGCTGCATCCGTCCCGACACCGATGCATCTTAGACTATCATCCCCACCATGGATCCTGACAGGTTCATTATTGAGATTGGAAAACACGGTAACCTGAGAAAGAGATGGTAGTGCTGCTTCCCATTTATTATCCATAAGTTCTCCCTTCTTTGGATTGAACTTTATAAAAGGTATGATTGGAATTCATACCTTATTCAGAATAATATAGCACCTACCAAACCCTGATATCAATCTTGCACCTTTGTAATTTGCTAGAAATTTTAGACAGTTGTATGTAATAGCATATATTCTTAATCATGATGAACATATCTTTCTTAAAAACTTTTAAGAAAAGAAGGGAAAAATCACGCCCCCAATAAGTTCATCTACTTTTACACTTCCTTCTCTCTATCATTTATACATCAAGTTAAGTCATTACTCTAAAAGCTCCGTTAATAAAGAAATATTTACTCCAAGTGCTTCAAATATTGATCGGCAGGTGATGTCACTTACTTTGCCCTTTCCTCCTTCAAGCCTCTTAATCGTTTGAGCACTCACGTTTGCTTTATGAGCTAATTCCTCTTGTGTTAATTGAGACTTTACACGCAAAATGTGAACGATTTCGCCCATATGTAGTTTTTCAGTATTCGAGTCATCTTTTACAAAACAATTATTTATGGAGTTGCATAATCTTTTCATGTCCTTCATAGGTAGACTCCTCCAACAATTGGTAAAATTATATTTACTAAATATAAAGAAATTTCTCCACATTTTCAAGGGAAACCGTATAATTTTCTTATTTACAATATACGGTTATATCGGAAGTACTTCATAGTTTGATTGGTGAAAGCTAGGTGCGACTTTTGAACGGGATGAATGATATACAATGAAGAGGATTGACTCTAAACATTTTCATTCTTAATGAATTTAATGACAGCTATTCCAATTCTGTTTTCAAGAAACGGATAATTTATTATTTTATAAGGTTTAAGAAAGTATTATATGAAGTTGGTAATGAATCTGCAGAAACCAAACCAACGACTGCTATTTCCCGGATTATTTGAGGGGAATCTACTATTTCCATTTCAACGATAGTATCGGATTTTGCGATTAAGTCTCCAGTTAATAATGCAACTCCTTTTCCATTTTCCAAAAAATCCAATGCGGTTAAAGGTGGCAGTTCTATATAATCTGTCCCAGGTTGCAACTGTGCTTTTTGCCATTGAAGGCTTTCGTGATTCCAATCAACCAGAATAAAAGGTTTACTACCCGGGAGTACTTCTATAATTGAGAGAGTTTTATTCTTCATCATCTTAACCAGTGGATGTGCATAATGAGCTGCAAGTTTTAGAGGTTCTCGGAAAATCCAATACTTATTCAAGTCTGTATTAAAGTAGGGATGTGTTATAAATCCCAACATAACCGATCCGTCATAAAGCATTTCAATGATTTGTTGGTTATGTCCAGTGTGGATTTCAAGTGCAATATCTGGATATTGTTCATGTGATTTCTGTATAAGTGAAGAAAAAACTCCTGTCGTGAAGGTTGGGAGAGTCCCGATCGTGATATGCCCAACCTTTCCATCTCGAATAGACTGTACTCTTTCAACCCCTTTTTGCAGAAAGTCTAACGCTTGTCTAGCATAAGGCAAAAATCCTTTTCCTAATTCACTTAATTCAACCGTTCTTCCAACCCGAGTGAAAAGCGGCCCTCCTATTTTTTTCTCTAACCCCTGTATTCTTAGCGTGACAGTCGGTTGAGATAGATCTAGATATCGCGCAGCTTTACTGATACTCCCCAGCCTTACCACAAAATCGAATGCCTGTAATTGATTAAGGTCCATCTTTTCACCTCATATAAGTATTTCTAATACTAAATATAACTTATATTGTATTGTTTCATTAGTGATTCGGACATTATAATTAGTTACTCATATACAAGGAGGAACACATTTGATGAAAAAACGAATAATCGATTTGGTTAATGAACAATACAAAGCACCAAAGGGTTTACTAGGGGTTTATTTCGGTGAAAAAATGGTTCGTCAACATAAAATTGAGACTTTGTGGACGTTGGAATTGCTTAAATTGCAGGATAACGATTATGTATTGGAACTTGGCTGTGGTGCTGGATATGCCGTGAAAAGGGTACTAAGGGATTCAAACGTTAAAAAAGTAGTCGGTTTTGATTTATCCCAAACTGCACTTGCATCCGCAAGATTTCGAAATAGAGCTAACATATACAATAGTCGTGCAAAATTTGTGTTGGGGAATGTTAATAGTCTTCCTTTTCAAGATGGGATGTACTCCAAGGTCTATAGCATTCAATCAGTATACTTTTGGGAATCAATACATGATTCAATCAATGAAATATATCGAGTGTTGAAACCAGGAGGTTCCTTGATCATTACATTAAGTGACGGTAAAAACGGCATACCTTGGATGAATATTCGAAGAATGTTGTTAGAAGACCTAATCCCAAATATGAAAATCAGGGGATTTAAGAATATTGAATTATTAGAAGGGCCTACTTCCAGAGGTTATAATTCCGTTGCGATAGTGGGGGATAAACAGATTTCATTATGACGCCATTTTCCGAAATGGCGTCATAATGAAATTATTGAATATGTTTTTCTAGTTATATCTTATAACGAATCAAAGGAAAATCGGGTTTGATCAATCTCGATTGTAATTCAGATGATAAATATATTTCGGCAATTCCATCAAATCATCAATCACCCAATCTGCTTGTTCCGCATGACTCAAGTGATGGTCTTTCTTCCAAATACCCTTCATCCCGACTTTTTGAGCACCATACACATCATACTCAGGGTGATCCCCGATAAAGATGCATTCATGAGGTTCTAAATTCAACCTTACTAACGCTCTCTTGAAGATTTCAGGGTCAGGCTTTTTCAAGCCTTCCCACTCTGAAACTAGAATTTCATCAAAGTATGCTTTTATATCAAGAGCCAGGATGTTGTCCATTTGAAACTGGCCATAGCCATTTGTGATCATTCCCAGTTTGATATTTTTTTCTCTTAATTCATCCAACATTCTATGTAAATGTGGAAAAGGTACACAGCTGTGCTTGAATTCACTGATGTAATCCTCAAGCAGTTCTTCCCAGGTTAATTCGTGAATAGTGAATTCATCTATAAGCTGCTTGTACACTTCATCTTTCCATACGTAGCCGCGCTGGTCTAATTCAATGAATCTGGTTATGTACGATTCTTTTGGGATATGTCTTAGCCATTTATCCAGTCTTTCATATTGGCTAGTGATGAATTCAACTACAGAGGCATCTCTGTTCAGCAGGGTTCCGTCCAGGTCGAATATGGCAGCTTTGATCATGATGGGGTGTCCTCCATTTCGGTTTTTAGTCGAAGGTTCATATTGCATATTGAAAAATAGTCAAGTAGTGGCAGATTTCGCCCGAATAGGGGAATTTGCGTCGTCATCCAAGCTGTTTCTTGTAATTAATAGTGATTTTGTGAGGATGTTTCCTGCCCTATCCTATTAAATTTAGTTACGTGTTCATTTATCAGCGAAAAACGATTTTTATCAGCGATATTTTCAATATATCAGCGAAATACCGATTTTATCAGCGGAATTTCAAATATATCAGCGAAATCATACTATTCCAGAATCCTATGCAAACTAAACATTTCACTAATCCTCCATATCAGCGAACTCCCCCTTTATATAAATGATGAGCCCGACATGGATTGGATTCGGTTCCAATGTTAATTTGTTTTCGTATATAGGATCCAGATAATCTCCGCCTCTATCCTAAAATACTTTTCCATATATTCACTATATTAACGCATTTTAGAATATAATGGAAAGAGATGAATAGAAAGGGAGATACATATGGGATTGGAAATGAAGACGGATTGTCAGGCCTGCCGGAAGATTTTGACGGATGACGCGTATATCTGTGTGCATGAATGTACATTTTGTGAGGATTGTACAGCTAAAAATGACTCTATCTGCCCGAACTGTAGTGGAGAGTTAGTCAGGAGACCGAAACCACCTATGGGAATGGAGCATTAAGGAAGGATCGCTTGAAGAAAGAATTGGTGATCATTGATGTGCAAATTGGAAGGTTCTCGATTGAACCACCGATTCATCGGGGAGACACTCTGTATCTTTAGATGGTAACAAGCTCAGAGTATGAACCCTGAGCTTGTTACATTAGTTGATGTCTCCAAGATATACTTCCTGAGCTATTTCTTTATTTAGATACGGAATGATTTTCTTAGGATATAATCTACACTTCGTTAACTCAGTCAAATCCATCCATTCGACCCCTACCTGATGACTATCTGGATTGGTAGGGACAAGATCTTTGTCCATTTCATTGAAAACTGAACATTTAAAATAAAACTCCATCTGATGTACGTCATGATCAAAGGAAGCATGTTCATGGTTCTGCCCGATGTACTCGCGTATATGTATGAGTTCCCCTACTTCCACTTCCCTTCCGGTTTCCTCAATACATTCTCTTTTTAAAGCTTCATGAAGTGTCTCCCCTTGTTCCTGGCCCCCACCTGGAAATAGATAAAAGAATCCATTCCCGTCTTTATTCTTAGTGAGCAGGATTTTATCATCTTTTATAATGATGGCTTTAGCTGAATTTCGGATGGGCATGGATAATCTCTCCTTCTAATTGCTTTCATTTCTCATATGTATACTAACGGGAGACTCTTAAAGAAAGTCTCCCAACTATTAAACGATGACTATTGACAAACCATCAACACATTCCCATCAGGATCTTTAAAAACAAAGTATTGATCATTTTGGACATCCGTTACTAATTCGACACCATTGTCTTTCATAAATTGATAGGAATCATGGATATCATCAGTGGCAAATTGAATGGCAGGGAAATTCAGTCTTGGTCCTTTTCCATTTTCGTCTTTCCACATGGGCATTGTGTCAAGAACCATACCTGCACCATCCATGTCGGCAACGAATAGATGATCGAAATGGTCTTCTCCTTTTTCAATTCCGAGCATTTTAGAATACCATTCTTTAGACTTTTCAATGTCACTTACAGGAATAAAAACCAGGTTCACTTTGTTTTTGATCGGACTCTTGATCATATAGCTTCCTCCATTTCTTGTAGAGTACTAGAATACCATTCCATATAAGGTATCACATATCCTGCCTGACTCTTTGATTTCCCCCTTAGGAGTAAGAGATCTCGGTTTCCAGACTGAGTACTTTAAGATGAACCATTGATACACTTAGTATAATTACAACTCGAAAGGATGATTATTTTGATAGATCGAAAATTGGTTGAGAATACAGTCCGTTCATTTCGTGAGAGATATCAGCTTCCTGGCATCTCAATGTGTTTTACAGATTCTTCTGGGGAGGATTATCCAATGGCAGCAGGGGTTCGTCATATCGCATCAGATGCAAAGTTGGACCCGTATGATCATCTACGGGTCGGGAGCATTACGAAGATCTTCATCAGCACACTTATTTTAAAAATGAAGGATGAAGGCATTGTGTCACTTGATCAAACTGTGGATTCCATCTTACCCGGCATCTTGAAAGACGGGACTCATATAACCGTCCGTCATTTGCTACAACATAGAAGTGGTTTGAAGGACTATATATGGATGGATGTTGCAGGAACAAATTGTATCCAGCACGCAGTATCCAGCCTTCATGATGAATTCCCTCCACAGAGCCTTATCAGACTAGCTTCCAGCCATGTCCTCCAATTTGAACCGGGTACTGAATTTAACTACTCGAATACAGGTTATATCCTGCTTGGAATGATAGCGGAAAAACTCACCGGAGAATCAATAGAAAAGCTATTAGATAAATGGATCATCCAACCGCTTCAATTGGAAAGGACATACTTTCCCTGTACGAATGATCTGAGAAAACCCTTTGGGACAGGTTATTCTAAAGCTACCCCTGACCTGACAGACCTTTCAGATGAAATATCAGAAATTACGCATCTTAATGTATCGATTATATGGGCTGCAGGTGCTCTCATTTCCAATCCTATAGATATTCAAACGTTTATGAAGTCTCTTTTTAACGGTCATCTACTATCTAAGAAATCTTTGACTGAAATGATGTGTTTCCTCGAAGCTGATGACCCGAAGCTGTCCTATGGTTTGGGACTCCATCAATATACCTTTGATGATGGAAGACAAGCCATTGGTCATCAGGGCGGGATACATGGTTACGAATCAGTGACACTTTATTATCCTGACTGTGAAATGTCTTTGACCGTTATCGTGAATCAAATGCCAGTCGGGGTGGTGGCGATTGCAAATCAATTGTTTCGAGAAATTACTAAGGGGATTTGAATGAAAGGTTTGCCTATTATAATGAAGAAAAAACGCTCAATCGGAGCGTTTTTTCTTATTCAATCAAATGACTAACTAATGTCATCGTCTTTTCACAGCTTTCTTGCCCAAAAAGTATGAGCTGCTCCCCATAATTAAACCACCAGCGATACTAAACAAGGTTCCAACAACAATCCACTGAAGGGATAAGAAAACACCCAGCATATATATAAATAATCCCCCTATAAAAAGAACGCATAAATTCTCCTCTGCTATATTGAAAGCTGCTCAAGAATCGCCATGAAGATTAACATGGCGATGGCAGATGCAATAGTAGAAATCGTTACTACATATTCATTTGTTTTGCGGTATAACAACCATTCCATGAGTGCTCTAAATACCTGATGACCAATGAAGAAGGACAGAAAATACAATTCGGGGCTAATGATATTTTCATATTTGAAAAGAATTATGATAACTCCGGATACCATGAGCACTAATAGCATTCTCTCCCCCCATTTATGTACCGGGTGTCTTAATTCATTCCTTTCCTCTTTGGTAATATGAAATGATTTTCTTAATTTTTTTTCAATCATAGTGTTGAAGACCATTAAGATTAATGCATATGCTGAGGTAAGATACCAATGAAGAATGATTATTCCCCCCTATAAATCTCTTTCTAGTTTAACATAAATTACCTTATAAGCTAGTTTTTCAAGTGCTTGCACCCCTCAAAAACATTCCATTATCCATTCACCTTCTATATGATCAATTCCTTAATATATATCTTTATAGTATACATAATAATATTATGTATACCTTAGAATATGGAAAGCTAACTTCGGACTTCTTCAATCTAATGTAATATGGAATTGTGATAAATTAAAAAATTCTATATAAAATGGCTAAGTCATTAATGACTTAGCCATTTTTTTCCTTTATTTGTTCTCTGATACTTTCTAGTTCTTCAAGAGTCAACTTGCTCAAAGACTTTTTGATTTCTTCCTCAACCTGCTTTTTGTTTTTCTCCCTGTACTGATCCCACCATTGTCTAAGATCTTTTGTATTTGTCAGGAGATATTCAAGGTCAATCTCTTCTATTTCATCATCGGATAAATAGTTCAGAACAGCCGCTAACATTCGTTCGAGCATCTCGTTTTTTTCTCTTTCCTGTACCAGTTCACCTTTTTGTTCAGTTGAGGATTCATCTTTCCTTGGCATGTTAGTCCCTCCTTTGCATCACTTCGTACTCCTAGTATTGCCTTAAGATCTAATTTGGTAAACGAATACCTTAATATGTCCTTCAAGGAATAAATCTTGAATAATGAGACAATGTTGATTCGTATTTCCGTATTTAACAATGATAATTCAGGTAAACAATGTGTTTTTAATGAGTAAAAGTGGGATACACCTCCATTAATTACTCTGTGTTTACTTCAGGTTTACATACGCTTTCTCATTTTGTTCCCCTCCCTTTTTTTTTGTATGGTTAAGCTACCCGGGAATACAAAGAGAGGCGCGCCAATCAGAAGGAATCTGAGTTGGAGAAATTTGAAGAGCTTTATAAGCAATATGATTTAATGATTCATAAAGTGATTCATTCTTTGCACATATACAAAAATAAGCATGAATATTATCAGACTGGTCTCATTGCACTCTGGGAAGCACATGAAAATTTCAATCCAGAAAAAGGTGCTTTCCCTGCATATGCTTATTCATTTGTACGTGGCAGAATACTATCTCAATTAACAAGTGAAAACAGGAATGAAGAGAAAAGTATTTTCAAAGAAGCGGAATTTTTTGAAATCGTGGAGGATGAAAAAGTGAATGATGGGTTGGCACAAGAATTACTGTACAGTTACTGTGAGGGCTTAACTGAAAATCAGAGAAAATGGGTGCTATATACATGTATGCACATGCTGACGGTAAGTGAGATTGCAGAGGTAGAGAATGTTTCGATTTCCGCAGTGAAGAAGTGGCGTAAAGGAGCGAAAGAAAGGATTCGGGGAATGTTGGACATAAAATGATAGTTGATTAGTTTTCAAGACCAGGATACTCAAAGGCCAATTATCTAAACTTGGCCTTTTCTGTATTATTTCTTATCACTTCAAATTTTTCACAACAGCCATTTCCCTGCCGAATCTATCTCCCTGGTCAACAAATCCCAGACTGGAATATAAATGGTGTGCCCCTTTATTTTCAGGATGATACCCTACTACAATCCTTTCGACATCAAGGGTTTCAATCATCCCTTCTATCATCAAGGCAGTTGCAGTTTTTCCAATACCCTTACCCTGATAGCTTTTATCCACCATGATTCGGTATACCCAGAAAGCATCGAGTTCTTCTGGCACAGTATTGTACATTAAAAAGCCGACCACTTTGTCCTCATAATAGATGGCAAAGGGCTTTAGTGAAGGTTCGAATTTTGATTGAGCTATCGATATTGCATTTGACTCGATGAATGCCTTTTGATCATCGGAAATTTCCAGCTGACAGCAATCGTACCAATTATCTTTATTTAATTCTACTATTTTCACACTGTTTGAATTCATTTATTTTCCCCCTTCGATATTAAAGAACCCAGCCTGTTAATTGTCCTCAATACCTTGTCGTTACTTGAAATTATTCATTCTTTATTAACCCCATTGAACGATGCCAAGAAACCAGATAAATATAGAATGCAATTTTCAGACTATTGAATTATACCACTATTTTCTATTAGAACCTCATATTTACCATTTAAACTAATGTCATTTGTAAAATTAAAAAAGCTCCCACAATCGGATGCCTTTAGTACACGTCAATTCTTTGATAAACGAAGGAATCGTGGATAAGCTGCGAGCGCAATAAAACCACCCGCTATTCCAGCGATAAGCAAAATCCCTATATTAAACAAAATGTCCCTTATTGTGCCATCTGCAAGGATCACTTCTTTGTAACCTTCAATAGCCCAATACTGAGGCAATGCCTTGCTGATTTTTTGCATGAAGTCCGGCATGAGTTCTACCGGAAGCCATACCCCCCCAAGCATAGCTCCACCAAGGGCTATGATCTGAGTCATCGCAATCCCCATGTTTTCCGTTTTCACCAATACGGCGAGTGCCATACCCCAACCAGTTACAATAAATGCTAATGACAAAGATAACATGATCAATGCGAATGGATCTCCTAATGGGAGATCATAAACAATCACACCGAAACCAAATAATACTGCCACTTGGATCAGCACAATCAACAAAAATGGGATCCATTTTCCGATAAAATAGTCTCTGATCGGTAATGGGGTACTAGCGATACGGGACACCATCCCCTTATCCCTGTCCTTAACAAATGCAATGACCATGGAGATCATGATATAAAAGGCAAACATAATCGTGTAGCCGGGAATGATCTGGGTAACAACTTCCTTATAACTTGTTTTTTCATCCCCTGAAAAAATAGAGACAAAAGCGATAATAAACACGATTGGTAAAATAAACGTCCAAAACCATAACCCTTTATCCTGAATATTTTTCTTTAATTCCATCCTTACAATAGCCCACATGCTCATCCACCCTTTCTATGAATCTCGCAGTTGTGTTCCAGTCAAAGCGAAAAAGATATCCTCCAGTTTTGGCTGATACAATTCAAGCCTTCTTGGCATAATGTTTTGATTGCGGAACTCGACAATCAATTGTTCCAGCGTCATCAAAGGATCTTCACTTTGCAAAAGAAATCCATTTCCTTTGGCTTTGACCTGACCATGTACGGATAAGCGGACTTCATCTAAACCTTCTCCGGAAATAAACAATGAGGGTTTATTATATTTTTGCTGTAGTTCTTCCATTGTTCCGCATTCGACTAATGTCCCCTTGTCGAATAGTCCGATGCTGTCACATAGCTGCTCTACTTCCTCCATGTAGTGACTCGAATAGATGATGGTACTTCCCTTCTCCTTTAACTCGTGGATGATAGAGAAAATCGAGTTTCTTGATTGTGGATCGATTCCTACGGTAGGTTCATCCATGATCACAATGGAGGGATTATGCAGTAAAGCACAGCCAATATTCAATCGACGCTTCATACCTCCTGAAAAGGTGATGACTTTGTCTTTCCCGCGTTCTTTTAAACCGATTTGTTGTAACACTTTTTCGGAACGATCTTGAAGGTCTTTTCCTTTCAGTCCATAAAGGCTCCCGAAATACATTAAATTATCCTTGGCAGTAAGGGTTTCTTCCAGACAGATATCTTGAGGTATGTATCCAATGAACTTTTTCACCTTTAATCTTTCATTCATGACAGAATGCCCGTTGACGAAGATTTCCCCATTAAAACTTTGTAAAACTCCGGATAAGATCTTCATAAGTGTCGATTTCCCTGCACCATTGGGTCCTACCAGACCAAAACAAGAGCCTTCTGGAATAATTAAATGAATATCGTCAAGTGCTTGAATCGAATCATATCGCTTGCTTATGTTCTCAACTTTGATCATTAATAAACCCTCCTCCAACTCAAATGCATATTAAGATGTACGAAACGAAATTGTAAAAGTTTCACTTACTGTAAAGAAACGAAAGGAAAAGGAGTGGGTTTGTACTCCACTCCTTTCGTATTATCAATATCCTCGATTGAAATCATTTTATTATTTCGCCAATCAACGCTACCTAACCAAATAAAGTAATATAAATGAAAGAATACCTAGAAGGACAATCATAAAAGCATCTTTGAATCCATCTTTCACACGAATATGGGCAAGCATTCCACCGATAGCTGTGACGCCAAGAATGAGAGAGCCGGGACCAATGTACGTTTCATACCAATAACCAAGTACCAATAGTACGGCACCGGTTAATTCCACCAATCCAGTGACGACCCGAAACCATTGAGGTAAACGCAAATGATCAAATACACCACGATGCATGCTCGATCCAGTCAATTTTCCGACTGCCGCCATAAAAAATATCGCTGCCAATATCCCTTGTAAAACCCAGATGAAGATGGTCATGTTGTTTTCCCCCTTCGAATTGAAAGCAATGGGCCCTGATATATGAATATGCCAGCTTTAATGAATTCATGCATTTTATAAGATTCAGTGGATTATTTCACGAATGCTACTTAAAAAAGTGGACAGAGAGAACAACCTCTATTCTCCTTTACGCCTACTCCTTCACTTTCAATCCCAATAAGCTGGCAAATCCAATCGCTTGTTCAGGTGAAACTTCGCAACCAGAAAGATATTCAAGAGCTACATTTATACGTGTAAACCTGCAGGTACTAATATCAATTCCTTTGAGGTCAGTCTGGGTGAAGTCAATCTCATTAAGGTCGCATCGATCAAAGTTTACTTTCAGGAGTTTACAGTCAGAGTAGTTGGCATTTTGTAAAAAGGTCTGGTTAAATATCACCTGCTTTAATCGTGCTTCAACAAAGTCACTCATGTTTGCCAAGCACTCTTCAAAACGGACATTGCCTAAATTACCACCCGAAAAATTCGCACCCAATAATTTGCATTCCTTGAAGGTCACCCGATGTATGATTCCCTCGCTAAAGTTTACATTCGACAGGTCGCAGTTTTCAAAGACGACATCTGTCATATCCGTCCGTGGGAAGGATGCACCAACGAACGAGACATTTTTAAACAACACTTTAGATAACACGAGCTGATTGATCTCTTCCTGATCAAGTCTCGTATTTTCTATCATACAATTCGATAGAAATGGATCTTCTTCATAATAGACATCTTGAAAATTAGCAGACTCTAAACGAGCAGGGATCTTTGGGTCTTCTATTTTAAACTTATTCCCCATGTTTTACACCTCAATTATGTTCATTTTATATAAAGAAAACTATAACATGAAGAAAATTGAATAGTAGTCTTGGATTTTTTTCAGGTGTGTGTCTCGCAATGATGAGAGGGTTGGAACACTGCAGCAACCTTTTAGCAGAAAGAATAGTAGATAGCTTACAATCGTTTCCCTTATTCGATTTATTTTTCCCTGCTCATTACAAATAATCATTACACCAATTTTATGTTTCGAGTTAAAATAGGATGGAATGAATAAAGTGAGGTGTTCCATATGAAGGTAACAGAAACATCACGACTCGCCTTGAGATGGGTTGAGGAAACTGACGCAGAATTTATTATGAAATTACTAAATGAACCTGGATGGCTGCAATACATTGGAGACAAAGGAATTCGCACTATGGATGATGCAAAGGATTATATCGTGTGTGGTCCCCAAACAATGTATGAACGGGAAGGGTTTGGATTGTTTTTGGCAGAACGTAAGGATGATCGCGTACCAATCGGCTTATGTGGATTGATTAAGCGTGACGGCCTCGAAGACGTGGATATAGGATTTGCCTTTCTCTCTGACTATCAATTTCAAGGGTATGCATTTGAAGCGGCAAGCGCTACAGTTGATTTTGCAAAAGACATGGGGATAAAGCGCCTGGTAGCGATAACCACCAAAGATAATGAATCTTCCTCCAAACTGCTTGAAAAATTGGATATGAAATTAGAAGGTTATGTAACATTGCCAAATGATACAGAAGAACTGAAAAAATACAGCCTGAATTTTTAGGTATTGAACTATATTCATATTGAAAAGAGCTGATGTCTAGAATTCGCAGCTCTTTTTCTCATATTGAAAAGCGTGTACTGAAAAAATGATAAAAAGGAACGAAAAAACACCTATCCAATATCAGATAAGTGCTCAGCTGGTTCTTAATTATATAACTTCTTCAACTCTCTCAATACATAGTTCTCCCGTTTAATCCAGCGGGTGTTATCAAACTGGTCCATCAGTTTTTCATTCTCCTCAATCGATTCATCCAGTGTAACCCACTTTGGTTTCATATCCAGTTCCGATTCATATCCTTCTAATTGTTGTGGTATTCTTTCTCTGTCGGTTAATTCACATTTGAAATAATGGGAAGTCATTTCGAATAAGGCATCATCTTCAAACACATCCACATGCCTTTGGATCACGACTCCAAGGGGCTCATTAACAACACAGTTTATAAAGCCAGTTTCTTCAGCCACCTCTCTTATCAGGGCACGAGGCAAGGTTTCACCTTCTTCAACCCCGCCACCAGGAAATTTATAATCTCCCCTGTTTGAATGCATGAGAAGAATCTTATGATCTTGACTGATGACAGCTTTTACGGCGGTTCTATATTTCATTTTGTATTCAGTTATCTCGCTTTTCGGTTTTCCTAATACGGTTTCAAACAAAAGTGACGCTCCTTTCCTTTTATTTAACAATAGCCATTCCTACAACTTGATCCGAGAAGACAATCATTTCATCCATCTCGATAATAGAATCGGGGGCTGAAATTGATTTGAATCGAGCGTTTTTAATATGTATCGGGCCTGTTGCATTTGTTGCCATCATATCAGGTGAAAGTTCCTGGAGTTCTTCCCCAAACCGATCGAGCCCATATTCAAAGAATGTCTTCATCTCTTCATCACCATCAAAAAAATTCACTTCCCCCTCAATCATGGCAGTTTGAGTAAGGATTTGAATCCTGCCTTGTTTGTTTGAAATCACTTCTTCTGGAATCAACCCTTCTTCAAACTGTTGTTTTTGATCAGCCAGGTGAGTGATAATCGCTTTCTTGTAATCCATCGCTTTATTAATGTTTTCTAACTTTTGCATGACTATTCTCCTTTTAATAGTAGATTCATTATCCTTGCCATATGAGATTTTCTTTCCTCAATTATTTCTTTTCAATCAACCCAATTCCCACTCCGGTAGGATCCACCAAATATGCAAGGAAGAAATCATCAAATTCCATCTTATCCCTGACAACCATCGCCCCGTTTTCTTTTGCTGCAGAAATGGATATGTCAATGGATTGTACTTCAATTTGCATACGTGTACCGTGTGGATAATCATGAGGCCCTTTGCCTATACCCCCATTCATTTCATTACCTTGCCCGGTTGAGACTGCCCAGTAGTCCCATTGAGGTTCAGCCACTTCCCATCCGAATACGTTTGAGTAAAATGCTGCCGCTTTTTCTGGCTCCTGACTGCTTAATACAAAGCCAACAACTTTCCCATCTAAATTTTTCACGTTCGTTACCTCCATATCCTTTAATTCATGAAAAATTTAACCTTATACCAACGAGTATTATTTCTATTCGACAAAATCTCCCAATATCCTCCATTAGAACGAACATTCCCAAAAAAATGCCAAGTTTTGTTTCAATCAAAAGAAAAACGTATGCCTAGAAACTCTAAGCGTCTTGGGGTCAGTTTTGACTATTGTACTTGTTGATTTTTCAGTTTTTATTGATTGGATCACACCTTGGTGTATTGGATAAGAAACCTAATTGTTAGATTAGTCTTCACGAGACGTAAATGAGTAAAGAATATAGAAAGCCCGAGATCATATTAAGATCTCGGGCTTTCTAGTATTCATTTTATTTATTTTTCTCCATGACAGCAAAGTAGTTATCTTCATAATCCGCAAAGTTGAAGACTCTGCCAGAAGGCATTTCAACAATTTGTCCCACCGTTATATTCTTATCAGATAGGTTTTTATGTAATTCATCCAGATTGTCTGTGAATAGCATTAAAGATGGAGTTCCGAGATTAAGTTCGGGCTGCATTTTAGCAATCAATTCCTTGTTGTGAAGCACAATGCTTGTCTCTGCATCTTTCGTCGGGGCGATTTCAATCCATCGCATCCCCTGCCCGTTATCTTCTTCGGATAGAACTGTAAACCCGACTTTTTCAGTCCAGAAATGTACCGACTCATCCTGGTTATGGACATATAACATGATTTGACCGACTTTACTGATCATCTATATCACTCCTATTATAGTTATACATTAATTATATCACGCTTACATTGAATCGCTTACAATAAATAAAACCTGCGTTGTGTAAACAAGCAGGTTGTTTCCACTAACTGTTTCGTTTTCCTATATATTCGGATTGCGGCCGGTATATCGTATTCTTTTCTGCCTGCTCCAATACATGTGCAGTCCATCCAACGATGCGACTGGCCGTAAAAGTCGGTGTGAAGAGATCTGATGGCAGATTAATCGATTTCATGATGGCAGCTGCGTAAAACTCTACATTTGTGTATAGGGATCTCCCCGGCTTAATTTCAGCTAAAAGTTCAATCGCTTTCTTCTCCACATAAAGTGCTAGATCCAGAGAGTGATCATCCCCCTTATTTTCTAACAGGGTATTTCTTAAAGCGATGGCTCTTGGGTCATGAGTTTTATACACCCGATGGCCAAACCCCATCAGCTTCTCTCCTTTCAGCAACTTTCTTCTTATGACATTTTCCGCTTTTTCAAGAGTTCCTATTTCGTTCAGTAAATCAATGACCCCGGATGGTGCTCCTCCGTGAAGCGGTCCTTTCATTGTTCCGATGGCTGAAGTGATGGCTGAAACCAGATCGGATTCCGTTGAGGCTGTGACTCTTGCAGAAAAAGCAGAAGCATTCATTCCATGCTCAAGGGTCAGGACCATATACGTTTCCAATGCATCAGCAACAGCCTTGGACGGGTTGTTTCCGGATAGCATATAGAGATAATTTTCCACATGGTTCAGCTGGGGATCCGGATCAATGAAAGGTTTTTCCAAATTCATATTAAAACGGTAGGAAATGATGGTAGGAATAACGGCCGTCAATCTCATTGCCTGTTCAATAGTTGGCTTCCAAGTGTATTCTGGTCCTCCTAGAGAGGAGATGACGGTTCTTAATACACTCATCATGTCCATTTCAACTGGCAAAGAATGAAGGATCTCCTTCATTGCAGGCGTTATGAATCGGAACGTGCTCAATTTGTTTTTTATGTCCACTGCATCCTCCATCGTTGGAAGATACCCATACCATAATAAGAATGCTGCTTCTTCAAATGACAGGTCCCTGAGTTCCCCGATTTCATATCCCCTATAGATGAGGACGCCCTCCTTACCATCGATATGACTGATCGTTGTTTGTGCAGCTATAATTCCTTTTAATCCTTCACTAAACATTCGTTTCATCCCCTTTTCCTTCAATACAATTATTGTATAATGGATTTATAATTAAGAAAATTAAATATATTTAATTAAATTGATTACATTTATTAATTAATAAGGCTCTTTTCATATAGTTTTTTGATATTGTAGAGGAGAAAGTAATAGTTGATTTCCGCTCCAGGATGCTCGCTTTCCGCGGGGCTTAGGGGCTCGAGGTCATAAGCCAAGTCTATCAAAAAGGCAAAGAGCGCCTTTCCGGCAGACTCGACTTATGCTTGTCGCCCCTGGGCAAAGCCCCTCCGCTTTTCGTACTGTCCAGCTATTCCCGCAGGAGTCGGGCATCCTGCAGTGAGAATCAACTTTTTGAGCATGAATTCTTAAAGGTAAGTAGAGATTGAATTTCCTTTTAAAGAAGAAGAATTATTTTTTTCTAGTTACATAGTTTTATTGCACACCTTGAAGCTCTGTCAAGAAAATTCTGTTAAAGATGGTGAAGGGAACTGCGCAGATTCCGGCGGATTTTGGGCGAGCCGAGAACCCGTTCAGCTAAGCTGAGGAGGCTCGGCCGAACGCTAGCTGCAAGTAGAGCAGATCCCCTCACCATCCAGCATAAACCGGTTGACAGAGCACTGGCAGCTTCTATTCTTGAAAACAACAATCATTGCGAAAAGAGCCATTAATAAAGATAGGGTGGAAATAGTGGATTTGAATGTGGTGAAAACGTTTATTACGGCAGCTGAATTCAATCATTTCAGGAAAGCGGCGGAGCGATTATATATATCACAGCCGACCGTTACGGTACACATTAAACAACTTGAAAAAGAACTGGGAGTTATCCTATTTGAGAGAGATGGAAAGAAACTCAAGCTGACAGAAGCGGGAAGGTCCTATTTCCAGCATGCTAAGAGATTAATCGAGATCTATGAGGAAGGAATCTCTGAGCTTCAATCCTTTAGTCAGGGATACACGACAACACTTAAAATGGCAATATCTCCCTTGATTGCTGATAATGTATTACCTTTTGTTTTAAAACAATTTTTAGAATCTCATCCCAAGGTCGAGATTTCGGTTGAAATTATTGAATCTGCTGAAATAGAGAAGGCTGTTTTAGAGGAAAGAGTCGATATTGGACTTTCCTGCCTTCCTTGCTTTAGTCCTGAACTTGAACTGACTCTATTGTTTTCTGATAAAGTCATTTTGGTGGCTCCTCATGATGGACGGGATTTTGAATCAGCCCCACCATTGGAAGAAGAGGAGTTATTAGCATCGAATTACTTATTGACCCATAATCACCCAGCCTATTGGGATGATCTTTGTTATACAATAAAGCAATTCTATCCAAAAACCAGGATGATGAGGGTTTCACAAACACATATTACGAAACGATTCATCTCAGAAGGCCTTGGCGTTTCCTATCTTCCCTCGACTACAGTCAGGAGAGAGCTGCTGGAAGGAAGACTCTTAGAGGTTGAAACAAAAGCTTTTCCCATGCCTGAAGCAAAAACCTTTGCCATTACAAAGTATCAACATAAAATACAAAAGGAATTTTTGCTTTTCTTGTCTCGATTCAGGGTGTGAAAAAGGGATGACAAATCACTAATTAGTGATCATGTCATCCCTTTTTTAGTTAATTTTAGCAGCTCCATTCTTTTGATTACCTCTTTTGGAAAAGACCAGTCAATAAGTCTGATGCGCCAAATAGGTTATCAGAATCAACTTTATCGATCATCTTTCTAATTTCTATAGCTTCTAATGAACGGAATACATTCTTTAATCTTTCCTTTGTATAACCTAGTCCACCCATAAGTGAGCCTGTTCTATATACTTCCCAATCGGATATATCAGAACCTCCTAACCTTCCGCCCTGAAGAAAACAAGTAATACCGAAATATCCCTCATCCTTTAATGAATTGTCTATAATATCTATGTAACTCATTCTTCGATGAGGTGCAATATGATGAAAACAACCTGAATCGTAAATGAAATCATATTGCACCTGTTCACTAGTGAAGTCGAAAATATTTTGGTGTAAAAAGTTGATGGGAAGATTCCTTTCATCTGCACGTTCCTTTGCCCAATCGAGGGACGTTTTTGATAAATCAACTGCATCTACCTCAAAGCCCTGTTCCGCTAAATAAATCGAGTTTCTGCCTGGCCCACAACCGAGTTCCAGTACTTTTCCAGCCGAAATCCTTCCCGTTTCCACATATGATACTAAATTTTCGTCAGGTGCATTCACAAATATTGGTACTGATTTGTCACGATCAGAAAAAAATTCATCCCAAAAGTGAGTAGGTTCCCTTAAAAATGAATCCAGCATCTCCAGTAAATCTTCATAATTATGAATGTTTTCTTGCATGTGGTTCCCCCTTTTTTAAGCTAATTTTATTTTACTTGATTACAAAAAAAGAAAGGTTACCACGATTTTACAAATGTGTATTTTTGTATGAAGCTGGATGGTTAAAGCGATGATTATTATGCACCCAGAAATGATCGTGTTGGTTCAGAATATCCTCAAAGCCGCTTTTAAAAGGGAGGTATACAAAATTATTCAGACCCAATTTCGCCTTAATACAAACCCATTAGTGTGGGTGGTGCCAATAGATGATAAAGATTGAACATTACATTTATTACAGAAATGTATCAGAAAATGGAAGGTTAAGGAAGTGATTTTGACTTCTTCTCTTTTCAAATCTTGTAATTTAAGTTCATTTATTTTTTCAAGTTCATTCTCCTAAATACTTCTCCATCCTGATATCAGACCACATACAATTTTTCCAATAAGTAAAGTTAGCAATTCTAGCGATTTCTTGATATCCCAACTGTTGATAAAGCTTATATGCTCGGGTATTAAACTCAAATACACCCAATTCAATTCTTGTTAGACCTTGCTTTTTTATCTCTTCTTCCAAATATTGGATAGCCTTGAAACCTATCCCCTTTCCACGTCCACCGTCTTCACCTATTGTAATTCCTATCCAAGCAGTTCCGGGTGCTCTTTTGTGAAGATGGCTTGGGTCGACCATGTAATTCATTTCTCCCACAAGCTTGTCATCTATATAAATAAGATAAAAATGATGGGTGTCTAAACGGTTTTTGAACTCTTCTAAAGTTATCTGCCACTGTTGTTCCAGTTCCTTCTTGTTTTTATTGGGGCGAATTAATGGAACTAAGTCTGGATTGTTTTCCCAGCGATTCATGGCATCTACAATGAAAGGAGTTGGTTCGATTACCTTGGTAAAATGAAAAGTCATTATTTTCCCTTTCTATTCTCAATTATTTTAACCACTTGAATTAATAGTATCATTTTTAAAACGGTTCATTCCAATAACTTTTTCCTATCGATCAACTGTATCTCTTGAAATTATAATTAATCAGTTGATTATTTTCAGAAATTTCAAACTTCTATACAATCAAGTAACAAAATGTGTATGGAATGACAAATAGTTGTGTTATGATTTATATAATCCAACTTCTGAAGGCTCATGCATCTCAGCCATAGAAGTTCTGGTTCCTAATGGATGTGAGGTGAGGTAATGGAAGCGTTAAATGAAGTGAAATTAGTAACGTTACACAAAGGCCATGTCTTTTATCAATTTCAGTCAGAAGAAACCTACCTTAGCAACCTTATGCTATTTATTCGCTCTGGATTGGAGAATAACCAGCATATCCTGGTTATAGAAAGCATGAGAAATATCTCCAAGGTCAGAAATAGAATGAAAAGGATATTGAATGAGGAGCAACAATCTTCCATTTATTTAGTTGATAACTTTGATTACTATTTTTTAAATGGTGACTTTAATACTGAAAATATACTTAAGCATTTCAAGAAAGACATTTCCATCATAAAGAAGCAGAACCCTTCCATCAGAACCTGGACCCATGTCGAGTGGACATCCAGTGAACCAGATGCAACCATTCTCAACGAATTTGAATCAACTTCAGATGATTACGTTATACAGGAAGGCTTGCTATCTGTCTGTGCATATTCTCAAAACAGTTTATCTCCTGTTTTGAAAGAAACACTTGAGAAAGTTCATAACTATGTGATGACAGATGAAGAGCTTTGTTTATCAATGATGTACGGGAAATGAAAATATCCTATTTAAGAAGATTCGTTTTTTACGAGTCTTCTTATTTATTTTGAAAGGAAAAACGAGTATAAACCCACTTGGGCACATATTCGTCTCAACTACTCCTTTTCCTGACCTTCTTCCTTTGAAAGGTTAATTCTCTGCGGTTAACTACCTGTTCTATTGAAGCCCAACCTCCAATATGTATAACTATGACCATATATAGGCATATACCAAGGGGGTACTTCTGTGAACGGAACCATCAATCCCATTAAGCTGAACGAAGTCATTACGTATGAAGATCTATTTCACGAAGCTTTTAAGGGGACACCATTAAAAGCAGGACGTGTGGAATTAATAATGTACTGGATAAAGCCCGGGAAGTCATTTATTACGTATGACATCCATGATCGAGATAAGAAGTTTGTGAATATAGAAGATGCTCCTTCCCCTCCTTCGATCCATCGGGAAGAGATTAGTTTTCGGACGATTTTTGATTTAAATCAGTCAGTGGATATTGAGATTGCCGGAGTGAAAAGACCTTCAGTCATAGTAACAATCAACATCGCTTGGTCGGATGATGGATGTGTAGTGTCTTATGGAGTGACGGATCGGACTAATACGACATATTATGGGGTTCGAGAAGAGTTGTTGGTAAGATGGAATCCAGAGTTTGTGATTAGGTGAAAAACATGAAAGACGTATACTACATGATGAAATCCATTTTTAACCCAAAAGGAACCAGCGTCTATTTTTTGTGACACTGGTTCCTTTTTATATTATTTATAGAAAACTTTATCTACGTTATATTTCGATTGGAGTTTGTTGATGATATACGTTTCGTAAATTTCACGATCCATCGCATCTTCAACAATGGCAACATCGATTCGATAGATTTCGCCTCTGTGGTTACGTAGTGGTGATACGGCATCTTCAAGATGTTTCTTGACTCTTTGTCTTAGTTTACGTGCTTTCCCAACGAAGAGAAGTTCGTCGTTGATGTTGTAAAATAAGATGATGCCACCCTTGTCTCTTGGGATTTCGTGAAGATCGATGAACCCTTGGATACTTTTGATCTTCGGTTCTTCTGAGTCTCTTGGTTGTCTACGTTCCGTTATGGAAATATCCGCTTGTGGGATTTCAATTTTTATCATGAATGTCACGTCCTTTGTTTGCTGTAAGAAGTAATGTTAACACATAAAGTATAGAATTACTATACAACACAGCACTTACCATTAAAAAAGAAAGTCCCGTCTCCTTCTTACACGTACCTGAGTCCAATTCGATTATTAAACATCTGATTTTTATTTTTAAACACAAAGAAATTATTTTTATAATCAATCGTGAGTTCGTGTCCATAGGTATCTTCGAAGTCGACGTCAACAATGAAGTACAAATCATCGGATTGGATAATTTTCTCTGTTGAATCAGGTTCTCTATTTTCTACTATCTTTATTTCATAGAGATTGTTCACTATATCGCAGCTTCCGCGGTCAAGTGATAGCTGAATGAATTTGCCATCAGGGAATTCGTATAGTTTTTCTTTTGCAGACTTGGTAATTTCTAATTTCATTGTACGTTCCTCCTATTCTGTAGGTGGTACAAGTATGTCCAGATGCTGCTTGAGGTTTTCTATTGTAATTGGCAGCTTGTCCCCCTCGTCCCCATCAACATTGGCAATCATCTTATAGGACGATGACGCTTCCAGGTTTGTGACTTTCATATAATGGACATGTTCACTTTCTGCCAGTTCTCCTGAAAGGATTTTTGGAAGGAGCAATAGAAAATGAGGAAGGGCTACGTCTTTGATGACAAAGACATGGAGCTTACCGTCATTTACTTTGGCCTCGGGTGCAATGGTTTCCATACCCCCGACAGAGTTTGTCAGGGCAACAAGCATAAGAAGCGCGTCCCCTTCCCAGTCATGATCGGAATGGACCTTAAGCTCGAACGGCTGCTTCTCTTTCATTTTCTTCATTCCCTCGATTATATATGCAAGCGGGCCAAGCTTAGACTTCTGTTCGACGGGGGTTGAGAAAGATGCTTCTGCCAACGCGCCTACTGCGACGATATTGATGAAGTATCGGTCATTGATTTTTCCTACATCTGTCCTCTGGACATGGTTATGCCTGAATATGTCGATGGCCTCTTCAGGATTCATAGGAATATTTAAAGCTCGTGCGAAATCATTTACAGTTCCGAGTGGGATCAGACCAACTTGAGGACGGTGATCCTGCTCAGCTATTCCGTTAATCGCTTCATTGATTGTTCCGTCCCCTCCCATCGCTGCGACGAAATCAAATTTTCGCTCACATGCTTCCCTGGCGAAATCCATGGCATCTCCTTCCCCTTCTGTAATGCGCAATTCCGTTTTATATCCCATCGTAGTCATGGTCTCAAGAGCATGTTCACAATATTCCTGCCCTTTTTCCTTCCCTGAAGAGGGGTTAACGATAAGCATGGCTTGTTTCACAGCGTTATCCTCCTTTTAAGTATGTATACGATATCTTTACCCTGATTTAGGGAATTGGAACCTTATGTATGATTAAAATTAGTAGGAAAGAACATATCATTACAATAAGATATTAAATACTTTGCAAACCCAAGGGTATGTTTAATCCGTTCTTCTTCTGAGTTAAAGAGACTCACTCTCAAACCGTCACGAATATTCATGGCCTCCCTTATAATGTTGTGCCATTCATCCTGAAGATGTTGCAGTCCATATTCTCCAGCTTCTTGCTTGGAGGTAATTCCAGATTCTCTTAATGTATAGTATTGACGAAGCAAACCAAGGACGGACCATTCTATCTCAATATCAATGATTTCAGTCGGATATTTCATAATGTCCTCGATTGAATTTTCCATCCCCCAGGCCCTTTCCGCCCAATACGAATTCATATTGGAAAGAACATAAGAGCTTAATTGGTGTAAAGAAATAGTTACATCAAAAGAAGCCGTGTCCGGTCCCATAAAGTTAATTCCCTTATGCTTAATCAAATACCAAGTGATTGGGTTGAAATTAAAATATTCGCCAAAATATAATTCACCATTATTGTAATATGCATTTTCTTGATACTCGTTTGTTTCGCTTGTGCGAAGTTTCCCTATCTCCTCTTGAATGATATAAACTCCATCCATTTCCGGCTTAGGGTATTGTAACGCTAATTCTTTATGTATAAGATATAAACTCTCAGCATCTTCAGATGTCATTCGGCGGCTGGTAACTGCGATAAAGTCGATATCACTGGAATTATTCACATACGCATCCAACGAGATGGAACCGTGTAAATACAAGCCTTCCATCGTATTTGGCAAGTATTTGTTAAATAAAATCAGGTAGTCATTTAATACTCCTTGGACAACCCTTGGTAATCTGGCCATTGAATATCCTCCTTTGAAAATACTAATTATACGATGTCCTCATTATTATCCATCTCTAATTTATGCTTATAGGATCAATAACATTGAGAGATCATCACTCAGTAAATATATTAACATTTAATTCCATAAATATGGAAGGTTAATAGCAGTGAGGTAATAGGAACAGTATAAAAAAACGCTGACCTCCGCATGTCCGGTCAGCGCCCTCCAGATAGTTAATTCCTACTATTAATTTAGCTTTAACATTGTTAATCCTGCACTATTAGTTGGAGTATTATCCACATTACCAATGAGGTTATCTGTCGTATGCCCTATATTTCTAAGTTCTACTTTTCCTCCTGCTGGTATAGTAACAATCGCTTCTCCATTAACTTGAAAAATGGAATCGAGGGTCACAGGTGCACTTGTGAAGATGCCTAGTTGGTTACCATACCTGCTGGATGTAACTATTGAACCATTCACGAATAATGCGTATGCTCCTCCTCTACTAAATCCTGTTTTACCACTAGTAAATACAACGTTATAGTTAATTTTGTAGTCTCCTTCATTTACTACGATTATCGAAGTTCCCAAGTGAATAAAGTCCCCAGCAGAACTAATGCCAGTATGGTTAAAAGAAACAGGTTGGTCAGGTATTATAAGATCTCCACCAATTCTATACACATTACAGTACTTACTATTGCATGTACATTCCCCTCGAGGCCCTGTTACACCCTGTATTCCACGCTCTCCTGGAGGGCCCGATTCCCCTTGAGGTCCTTGTTCCCCTTGAAGCCCTTGTTCCCCTTGAGGTCCTTGTTCCCCTTGAGGTCCTTGTTCCCCTTGAAGCCCTTGTTCGCCTTGAGGCCCTTGTTCCCCTTGAGGTCCCTGTTCGCCTCGAGGCCCTTGTTCCCCTTGAAGTCCCTGTTCCCCTTGAGGTCCTTGTTCGCCTTGTGGCCCTTGTTCGCCTTGTGGCCCTTGTTCCCCTTGAGGTCCTTGTTCCCCTTGAGGTCCTTGTTCGCCTTGTGGCCCTTGTTCCCCTTGAGGTCCTTGTTCCCCTTGAAGCCCTTGTTCGCCTTGAGGTCCTTGTTCCCCTTGAGGTCCTTGTTCCCCTTGAAGCCCTTGTTCGCCTTGAAGCCCTTGTTCGCCTCGAGGCCCTTGTTCGCCTTGAGGTCCTTGTTCCCCTTGTGGCCCTTGTTCACTTTGAAGCCCTTGTTCGCCTCGAGGTCCTTGTTCGCCTTGAGGTCCTTGTTCGCCTCGGGGTCCTTGTTCGCCTCGGGGTCCTTGTTCCCCTTGAAGTCCTTGTTCGCCTTGAAGCCCTTGTTCGCCTCGTGGCCCTTGTTCGCCTCGAGGTCCTTGTTCGCCTTGAAGCCCTTGTTCGCCTCGAGGTCCTTGTTCGCCTTGAAGCCCTTGTTCGCCTCGAGGTCCTTGTTCCCCTTGAGGCCCTTGTTCGCCTTGAGGTCCTTGTTCGCCTCGGGGTCCTTGTTCGCCTTGAGGTCCTTGTTCGCCTTGAAGCCTTTGTTCACCTTGAATTACTTGGACATCCTGGGGTTCTAACTCTTCTTGAGGTACTCGCTTTCCTCGTTTTTTGCTTTTCTCGCTTTTTTTCTTACACACTTTATGCTTGTCTTCCTTATCATGACCTCTTTTAGATCCCAATTTACTCACCTACTTTTCATATATCAATATTTTAATCCTATTAATCAAATGATGAATAACTAAACAGAATTACTATAGTTTATGAAAGATATGAATAGTACGTGTAGACAAACATCCTGTGGTTCTATAAATAAACGATAGTCTATTATATTGGAAGAATTCTATAATATGGTAGCCTCTGCCGAGAAAGCGTCAGGCTATAGGATGAGCCAGCTTTTGATATATCAATACTAAAGAGTTTATTTCATTCCTTCGGCTTTATTGTTCTTTAATAGAGAAAGAGAATAGGTTTACTATTAACAACTACCTTTTTTCTTTATCTTTAGTTATTCATTGAGTTACTGGAAATGTTGCTTCCCATTGTTACAGTTTCTTGATGGAATTTCATGCCATGAGTATCAGAAGTAGCTTCTTCTCCTTTTTCACCAATTTCTCTTTAAAACTTTTTGTCATTGGTTCTTCCCTTTTTTCCTCCTCCTTTTCATCCTGCTTCTTCTTAACTCATTTTGCTGTTGACACAGTTGTTACTTCCCATAATAATTCCTCCTTTAATTCATACGATTAAATTCACGAAGTTTTTATATCAAGCGCACACTGATTGATTGAACCCCTGGATCGTATGTTACTAAACAACACACTTTGCTAAGAAAGCACTATTTTAATCCACGTTCTAAGAAATTTCAGCATTTGGCTCGGTTACGAAACTGAATCTATTTCCATACAATATAAAAAAGTGAAAGTCTACCATGTAAAGGAGTGATGATCAATGGAGAACTTTTTTAACGGAAAAATTTCAAAGAAAGACCTGGAAGCCTTTGAAATGATTGGTGATGGGAAAGATGGGGAAATCTACAAGGTAGCTGAGGACAAAGTTGTTAAATACTTCTTTAAGGAAGAAACACATCAACGGGAACTAGAAGCGATGAAAATAGGTCAGACTTCGGCCATTATGCCTCGTCTTTATGAATTTGGGGATAATTACATTGTCATGGAGTTTGTACAAGGAATATCCCTTGCCCGTCATATGAAACGACACGGCCATATTGATGAAGAAATGACTAAAAAAATATTATTCGTCTTAGAAGAATTTAAACGATTAGGCTTTACTCGATGGGATACGGAGGTTCGCCATATGTTAATGGATGAAAATGGTGAATTCAAAGTGATTGATCACAAGCGAGCATTTACATCCGATTCACCTGTTCCAACGAAGTTGTTAAAAGGAATGAAGAAATTTGGTTTAACAGGAGAATTCCTGGAAAATGTAAAGAATTTATATCCTGAGCTCCATGATGCTTGGAAGAAACATAAGTAGTTCCATACATGATGAAGTTCCTCACTAAAATATCATAGATACAAGAACGTTCTTTCCTTTAATCAATAAGGAAAGAATGTTTTATTAAAAAGTTTTAGGACAAGCACCTTGAATCAAAAAAAGGATAGTACTCCCATATAAAGTACTATCCCTGGAATTTTTATTAAAAATGATTATACTTTTTTCACCGTTACCCTATCCAGGTGAGTAAATAAAACGTCACCATTACCATTGGACCATACTAAATAGTGATCTTCAGCTTTTATAAATGTTCCGTCGCAGTCTATTTTTTCTGCTCCTGAAATAACCTCGATTTTGTCACCAAGCTTGAGTACTTTATTAAGTTTATCGGAAAATCCCATATTGCCTCCTCCTTTCTCTTGTAACATTCAACAGTCTATATATTTATATTAAAATACACGAAAAATGATAGGGCTTTTACCTATCATTTTCATTTTTCCTTCAAAAAAAAATGACTGGATTGCGTCCAGTCATTTTTTTCGTTTCTAAATAATGTTAACTAAACTTTACGAACAGTAACATTATTTAAGTTAGACGTGTTCATATGGCCGTTATCATCAGCCCATACAACGAAGTTATCGCTTGCGTAAACGTATGAACCCTCTTCGATTTCTTCGTCACCAGATAGGACCTCGATTTTATCACCTAGAGATAAAATTTTATTAAGAAAATCAGCCATATTACCATCTTTGAACAAATTAGACATTATGTTTCCTCCTTTCGGTGTTTACTCTATTTTTATGCTGAACCGTTAAATGCGTAAAGGCAGATAACTAGATTTCATAAAAATATTTCGAATTAGTCATTTACTAGATTAATTATTCTTTATCATTCTCAAGGGGTGAGTTGGTTAATGAATGGTCCAAGGTATCTTCTGAAGGGCTTTCCTCTATACTGAATAGGGTCTCCTCTTGGCTTTCGAACTCTTCTACCAGTGAAGAAGCCAGGCTCTCCTCTTGGATATCGATGTCCAGTTCCTCCTCTAATCCCTCTTGTGAGTCACTTTCGTTTTCTGTTTTCTCTTCATTGCCTGCATCTGACTCTTTTTCCTCAGATTGATCTTCAGCTGTTTCCAGTGGTGGAGTGTACTCCTCTTCTTCCTCATCTGAATCGTTCGAGTAATCTTCAACGAGCAAATTGATTACCCCTACTTTTTCATCAACTGAATCGGGATCGTAGTCTTCTCCTTCATCACCAGAGGAATCAACAATTTCTACAGTGATACTCTCATTTTCAATTGTTTCATTGTCCTCGTGTATGTGTTGAAGATTTAGACTCTCCCGGGTCATTCCCTCAGTCTCATGTTCTTCTTTCTCAAGCTTTACGAAGTTCAGCAGTTCTTCATTAACGTCGGGCTGTTTATTCTTTTCAGCCTTTTTCCGTGGACCTTGTTCTTTCTTTTCCGATTTGCCTTTTTTCTTCTTCTCGATCTGGTTATCACCTTTATGTTTAGGCTCATTTTTGTTTTTGTCATTGTGTTTCTGGTTTTTCTTTCTCTTGGAGCCAATTTTTCTTACACTGATCGGGCCGCATAAATCTGTGAAATTGACATTTGCATCATAATCCATCCAAATGAGGATATTGTCGAATGCTGCTACGAATGTCCCGCCGCTGTCAATCATTTCATCCTCAAAGAAAACTTCAAGAGGATCTCCAAGTTGGAACATTGAATTTAACACGCCTTCAACTGATTTACACGAGAGGTCGTCAAAATCCTGATTTGAACAATGCTCTTCATGATCGTGTGCACAGTTCTCGTCTGTTTCTGGAAGATCTTGATTGCCTGGTTTTTCTTTCTCCCCGGCGTCTCCTGAGCATAACTCTTCTTGCTCATCGGGGTCTCCCTCACAATGCTCTTCATCGTCATGATGATCGGAATATTTTCTAGTGTAATCATCATACTCTTCTACCATAGGTTTTCCACTCCTTTACAATTTGTCTACAATTCATAATCAATATATGTATGTAAAAAAAGAATGTATAGCCTATTTTTATCGTATTAACCCAAATTCCGCTCACTCTAACCGGGCTTTTGAATAGGTTATTAATAGATACAGAGACGTGGAGTGAAGCACATGCCCAATTGTTATCTTTTTATTAATGAATATATATTGCCAAGGATCTTTTCCTCCTGTTATTACGATGACTTTATGGTCCCTTGTCACAATCAATCCATCTTTGTGAGCTACCAAAAACCCAAAAAAGAATCTGTTACTTTTCCCGTAGTAGAACAGCTGCAAGATGCTCCTTTTCTAAATCAAACTCATGTATCTCAAATCATTCACAGTATGATGAGCAGCTTGAACGAAACTGAAACTCACCATCAATCGACTGAGCGACCTTCTTTCGACATCACTTTAACAACAGAAGATCAACCCAGCATAGTACTTTCTCGAGTATCTAAGCCAAAACTCCGTAAAAGACGTGGCAAATGTCCGCGCTTGCTATCCCGAGAGGTGCCACCATTCGAAAGATTTAATTATATCGATCCCAACAACAGTATTCCCCAATTAAAATACCAAGCAAGCGCACCAACCCTACAATCTGTGCAAGAAAATAATCCATCGAACAGTAAATGTGACAATAAAGAATGTAAAGAAGAGTTTATCGAAATTAAGCACGAGCAGGAGAAAGTATTAAGAAAAGAGACTAGGAAAGACATTCATCAATATGATCAAAATACCTATATAAAAAGTCAGGTTGATGAACCCGTTAGTGATATTGTTTCTCATGAGGAAAAACCACATGACATAAAAAAGCAGGAAATGAAATCTATGCGTCCCTCACACTTATTAGAATCAGATGTTACGAAACAAACTTACTCTGCCGGCTCATCCATTGAAGATGGTATTCGTGACATGAGTTTGAAAGCAGAAGAAAAAATGAAAGCAGTTTTACATGATGACCTTCTGGAAGATAAAAATGATGAGCAGCTTCATACCAGCTTAAATAAAGTTGATAAAGATTTTTCTAACCAATCATCATTTACAATGGATACTGACACTCTACAACCCGGGAATTCGTATGAAGAAACAACCCCATACACATCAAGATTGGATAACAGATCGAATAAAAACGTAAACGAAGATAGTAATATAAAATCTTCTACCGAAAACAACATACCAGTCTCGATTCCTCCACCGAAAGATGTCAAGTATAGATTAAATCGCAGTTGCGCCAGTGCTATGAAAATCGTTAGTGAACATAAGATGGTTTCTGCCAAATTCAACTTCGAGATCCTTAGCTCAAGCCCTCCTCGTAAAGAAATGAAATACAAACTAAATCGCACTGAATTAAGAACAAAAAAGATCGTTGATGAATATAAGAAAAGTGCTGATGAAAACTTAAACTCGAGCTTACCAGCTAAAGAAGGAAATAATAAAGACAATCGCGGAGGTCACTCATCTTTAGAATCGGCATGTGATGAATCAAATTCCCCTACACCTACTGCAGAAACTCACTTTGATATCTTACACTCTGCTTCATCTGTCAAAGAAGTCAAAAATGGCGTCAAGCCAACAGACTCTACACCTGTGAAAATGAAAAAAAACGAAACAAAATCTACTCCATCTATTAAAAAAGTTCAATCTGATATCTTAAGTCCCAAGTCATCAGGGGATGAAGTGAAATACAAACTAAATCGCACTAATAACCAATTCGAATACAGGAATCACAAACAAAAAAACATCGTAAAAGACGAAGTTAAAACTACTAAAGAGCAGGATTTCGATATCGTACACAGCAACAACCAAATTAAAGAATCAAAATTACAATCATTCCACCCGAAAACTAATGAAAAGGTTAGTAAGCCAGTCTCACCTTCTTCTCATATCAAGGATAAAAACGACTTCCATACCACGATTTTGAATAAATATTTCACACTTGGTGACAAAATCAATGTATATGCGGGAAGTAAACTACTTGATCAGCATGGAACATTTTTAACAGCCGGACCTGATTTCTTCATATGGATTGATGGTGATGGATATGTACGATTACAAATTATCAGCGGTGGAATTAGTATTGGTCAAACAAAAAAGAAAAAATAAGAAACAGACATTAGCCCTGTGCTGGTGTCTGTTTCGACAATATAGAAGGATACATATACTAATGTAATAGAGATAAGAATGGGGTGAAGGGAATGAAAGAAACTGTATTGGTCATAGCAGCACATCCAGATGATGAACTACTTGGGACAGCTGGTACGCTAAAAAGATTAGTGGATCAAGGAAATAGAGTCGTCTCGATCATTACAGCAAACGGCAGAAAGGAAGAGGCCCATCACATTCAGCAGCTTGCCCGGAAAGCAAACAAAGAAATTGGGATTAAAGAAGTTATATTTCTGGAGCATCCGAACCTGGAATTAGAAATGATGCCTCTTCACTTATTTACTAAGGAAATTGAAAAATTAATCGATATCTATCAGCCTACTAAGATTTTTACCCATCATTACGGTGATGTGAATCGTGATCACCAAATTACGTTTCAAGCCGTATTAACAGCAGTTCGTCCTCTACCAAATAGACAACCGATTGAATTGATTACTTTTGAAACGGTATCCTCAAGTGAATGGAATACCCAGACAAATGATAAGCAATTTAAACCGAATTATTATGTGAACATTTCATCCGAGATTGTTCAAAAAATTGCTTCCTTAAAGCACTATGAAGTGGAAATGCGAGAGTTTCCACATCCGCGTTCCTATGAGGGAGTCAAACATTTAGCAAGTGTCCGAGGTATGACGGTTGGGGTACCGTATGCTGAAGCATTTGAAGTTATAAGGAGGGTCTGGAATTGAAAGAACTATTTTTTCCTTATCCTTACCTTGTTTCTGCTCTCGATAATTATTATGGAGTAAAGTCAAAACCCATAACGGCAAAAATGAAGGATAAGGGTAAAGATTCTAAACGAAAAAAAGAACGGAAAAAGAAATTAAAGACGAAAAAGAAAAAAAGTAAACCTGGCAGTAAGAAACTATCCATTTTGATAGCGACTTTTTGGGACTATCCTCATACGGGTGGCCTTTCCAATTACATTACTACTCTACGAGAAGGCTTGCGGTCTTTAGGTCACAAAGTGGATGTCATTGCTCCGAATCAGTTTTCACAAGTGAATGTAGAAAAGCTGCGTGAAGTGATCGTCCCTGAATTAAAGACGTTTTTTGAGCAACGATACGGATCATACACAAGCAAAATCATACAAAATTGTCGTTTGCTCTACATCTATGAACAGATGATGAAATCTGTAAAACTGGAAAAATACGATATACTTCATGCTCAGGATTTATTCACAGCCAATATCTTAGGGAGATTCAATGAAGATTTAGGTAAACCTCTTCTTTTCACCCCACATGGTATGTTCACCTTTAGCAGGGTCAAATTTAACCGAATTGAAAAAGGGTCTGTAGAAGAAGTGTACTACAAGGAGATTGAGAAAAAAGCGATTGAATATGCGACTCATATGGTCATTTTAAGTGACTCTTTCCGTGATCCATTAAGTTCACTGGGAGCAAAACCTGGAAAACTTACAACCATTAATACAGGGATTGATTTTAAAACCATTGATCGCGGTAAAACGAGTGGGAAAATTGTGATTTCATGCATCGCAAGACTTGGACCTAGAAAGGGACATTCGGATTTATTTAATGCCCTTTCCCGAATAAATGGAACAAGTCATCAGGTTGAGGTTCAAATTGTTGGGGATGGGGAAATGCGTGAAGCGCTTGAAGCTCAAGTCAAATCGTTGAGACTATCAAACGTTCGGTTCTTAGGTAAACGCGATGATGTCCCTGCCATATTAAGCAAAACGGATATATTTGTTCTTCCAACCGTCAATGACAACCTCCCTATTTCCATTATTGAGGCCATGCATAGCGGTGCAGCGATCCTGACAACTAATTGCGGTGGTATTACGGAAATCGTCCTTCATAATGAAACGGGAATCATTGTTGAGCCAGGCAATGTCAGCCAGTTAACAGCTCAACTAAAACACTTGATCGGAAATGAAGCACTGCGAAAGAAATTGGGCGGAAATGCGTATCAATATGCCAAAAATCATCTCACTCGGGAAGCCATGGTTAGCAAGATTGAAGGGATTTACCAAAATCTAATAGATTCGGGGGATGAATGATGTTGTCATCACATCCAGCTGTTGTCCTCGATTTAAGCGCTAATGGAGTTGGCATCATTCATGCTCTTTCCCGAAAAGGAATTGATGTATATGCATTTGATACAGAAGGTCCCTATTCAAAGGGAAAATCAAGACTTGCAACATGTGGGGTATGTCCAAGCCCCTTAAAACAAGAAGCAGAGCTGCTTTCTTTTTTAAAAGGAATGGCGGTGAATCTTGGTATGAAGCCTGTGCTCTACGCAGGTGCAGATGATTACGTTGTCTTCATCTCAAAATACAGGAACGAATTATCCCAGTACTACTTGTTTTTATATCCTGATCACTCATTAATTATGGATTTATTAGATAAAAAGAAAACCTATGAATTAGCATTGGAATATAATGTCCCAACAGCCAAAACCTTTTTTGTCGAAAATGAAGAGCAGCTTGATGAGGCGATTACTCAATTAGATTTCCCATGTATTTTAAAGCCTGTGTTCGGACATGAATTCAGAAAACATGTAAATAAGAAAGCCATTCATATTCAAGACGCAATCCAATTAAAGAAAATCTATCCTGTTTATCGCAAGTTCGGTGAGCTTATTATTCAGGAAATCATTCCTGGAGACAACCAATGCTTTTATAAAGTTGCCACATTTTTCGATGATGAAATGGAATTACTTGCCCTTTTCACTCTCCAAAAAAACCACCAATTCCCTGCACAATTCGGAACGGGAGCACATATCGTGAGCAAACGAATACCTGATCTGGTCGATGTTGGTGTTCCACTATTGAAAGAGTTGGGACTAAAAGGAGTAAGTATGATCGAATATAAAAAAGATCCACGGGATGGGCAATATAAGCTCATTGAAATCAATCCCAGGTTCTGGCTGACCCATAGTTTAACCGGTCCCTCCGGAGTTGATTTCGCCCTTCAATATTACCTGTATCTTACAGGCCAACACCCATCTCCAAAATTGCAGCAAATTGACGGGGTTCAATGGATTTACCTGGTACGGTACTTCCTTACCTTTCTTGAAAAAAGAAGTTATGGGGAAATGAGTTTAAAAGATTTCTTATATGGACTCAGAGGAAAAAAGGTATTCGCCCTTCTTGCCTTTGATGACCCTATGCCCTTTATCAGGAGTACCCTGTCTCACCTGCGGAATGCGTGGAAAAGAAAACGAAGGAGTGATTGAATATGTACACACCACAAGAACTGAATTCTATGTTTCAAAAACACTCAATTGAAGAAAAACTCTCCACATCCCTTGGGAATAAAGTGACCATCATTGCTTCATCAATACAAAACCTTAAATCAACTAAGAGAAGCAGCATTTATCAGCTTCAGTTACAAACACACACAGACACCTTCCCTATCATTTTTAAAATCTACCATTCTACCAAATACAAAAATGAAGTCGAGATCAATGTCTACAGTCATGCTTACCCCTTTTTAAAAGAGTTTCTTCCTGAGATCTGCTTAATCGAGAAACACGGAAGTGATACGTGGGTGTTCATGGAGTTTGTCCGTCAAATTCGTGGACAGCTGACCTTTACACCCAAACATTTTGATTATATTATCCCAACCCTTGCAAAACTTCACGCCCACACGTACGAAGAAAATTTCAAGAAAGAAAAAAACACTTTTCAAAATTGGTTTCCCATTTACAACTCGGCAAAAATGAAAAACGACAGGGAAAAATTCATTTCAAATACAATGACATTTCTAGACAATGCCAAGAAGGATAAAAATTTGAAGGACATCATCAAACCACATTATAAATCACTAAAAAACTTATACAGTAAAGGTCCTGACTTCTTTCCCGAACTATTGGCAAGCGGCTCCTCCATTACTCATGGAGATCTTCATATGCAGAATATCTGTTCTAAAGATGTCAGCAAAAATGAACCCTGGGCGATTCAATTCATCGATTGGGAATCAGCCAAGTATTCCCCAACATGGTTTGACATGATTGTCCTCGTAGAAATTTTACTAGGTTTTCGGAAGGATTGGCAAAGCAATGCGGAAGAAATTCGTACCCATGCAGTCGACGTGTACACGAATGAAATGAAGAAATATGGAATTGAGTTTAAAACCAAACCGATTCACCTGTACAAAATGGCGTACCTTCAACGAACCCTCGAAAAAGGATTACACACTCAGCTGAGACGGATCTTTGACAACCGCGGAGGTGAACTTCTTCCCTACCATTTAGAAAAAATATCAACCTGGGGAAGTGAACTGGGAATCTATAAATAGATACGAAAGGATGAAAAAACTTGAGTCGAATGCCCCCTTTCAACATTCATCCCTCTCTTCTTGCCATTATGGATCAGTATTATGATGTAAAAAGAGACTCTAAAGAGTCTCTCACTCTCCAACCATTCGGTCAGAAGAAAAAAGGCGGTGATTCAAAGCCAATGAAAATCTTATACGTTACATTTTTTCAATACCCTCATACAGGGGGATTATCTCATTACATCACTTCAATAAAAAACGGTTTTGAAAAGGTCGGTCATATTGTAGATGTACTTGCGCCCAACCATATGTCTTCAGAACAGCTAGAAGTATGGATTCCCCAAGCTGCCTCTGAAGCCCGTAACTTTATGCTTAACCGCTACGGAAACGCAAATGAAAAAATCGTAAAAAATCTTAGCTACCTTCATGTATTTGAACACTTTCTCAAAGAAAAGAATCTCCATCAATATGACATCATTCACGCTCAAGACCTATTTGCCATTTTCATTCTGGGACATTTAAATCAAACGTACAAAAAACCTTTATTCTTTACTCCACACGGCTTCTTTACGAAAAGCCGCTTGAAATTCAACAAAATGGAGAAAGGTTCCATTGATGAAGCCTACTTTACTGAGCTTGAGAAAATAGGTATTGGATCAAGTACTGAAATCGTGATGATTGCAGATTCCTTTAGACCTAACTTAATGGACTTCGGTGCAAAAGATGAAAGAATGGTCACTGTTCATACGGGGATAGATTTCCAACCACTTCCTCATAAGTATCATGAAAACATCATCCTGACATGTGTCTCCCGATTATCTCCACGCAAAGGTCATGGATTTCTTCTAGAAGCATTGTCCAAGGTTCGGGAACACCTGACCAATGTAGAAGTATGGATTGTCGGAGATGGTGTCATGAAGGAAAAACTGTTGGAAAAAGCGAAAGAACTTAAGCTTAATAACGTTATCTTTTTTGGAAAGCGACACGATATACCCCATATTCTTTCGATGTCGGACATCTATGTGTTAGCAACTGTGAATGATAACTTTCCCCTATCCGTCATGGAAGCGATGTTTTCCGGGCAAGCGGTCATCTCCACCACATGTGGGGGAATCCCGGAGATGGTCCAACATGAAGAAACAGGCATCCTTTGTGAACCAGGTAACGTCGAACAGCTTGCACAAGCGATAAAGCGTTTCATTACAAACAGTGAAGAACGTGATAAGTTTGCTAAAGCTGCTGAATCCTATGCTCATCAACACTTAACAAGCCAAGAAATGACGAGAAAAATTGAACAGATCTATCTGGCATATTTATGTAGAAAGGAGACTCATCATGAGGGAGAATAAACTGATCCAGGATCAAAAATGAAGATTTTAGTTACAGGTGGTGCCGGATTTATCGGCTCCCAAATTATAGATTTACTGCTCGCTGAGGGTCACACACCTATTATTCTCGACAATCTTTCTAATGGCAGGGAGGAAAATGTGCCAAGTGGAGTCAAAATATATAGAAAAAATCTATTATCTGATAAAGTTGAACGAATTTTCGAAAAAGAAAAACCCGACATCGTCATGCACCTCGCTGCCCAAGTGAGCGTAGCCAAATCATTGGAAAATCCAGCAGAAGATGCCGCAGTCAATGTATTAGGAACCGTAAAGTTGTTGGAGTACAGCATTAAATACGATGTGAAAAAATTCATCTTCTCCTCTTCGAGTGCAGTATATGGTTATTCAAATGAGGTGATTCATGAAGAGAGTTCCACTAGTCCTATTTCCTTTTACGGCACCTCAAAATTAGTATCTGAAACTTATATCAAACTATTTAATAGGCTCTACGATCTTCCGTATACCATTTTACGTTACGCCAATGTATATGGACCAAGGCAAAGATCCGATGGTGAAGGCGGAGTCATAAGCATTTTTATTGAACAACTATTAAACAATGAGACACCAATCATCTTTGGGGATGGAAATCAGACACGGGACTTTGTATACGTAGAAGACGTGGCCCGGGCGAATCTTCTTGCCATCACAAATGCTGACAACCAAGTTCTCAATATCAGCACCAACACCCAAACATCAGTCAATCTACTCTATACCCTGCTTTCTAACCAAATCCACTCTTTGCAAAAGCCAAACTACGAAGCGAAACGGGAAGGAGATATTTTACACAGTCATCTATCAAACACGAAAGCGCTTAAAAACCTTAACTGGGAACCTGAATATGATCTGATCTCCGGACTAGAGAAAACAGCTGCATATTTCAAAAAGAAAGAGTAGTCATGCTATCATAAATCGCATTAATTAAAAGAAAAAGCCTGAATGCCAGGCTTTTTTCCTTTAATCTCGAACTTTAAGTCAATATAAATCATGTACTCTTCCCTAAACAATCTACAATCCATTCGGCTGTTTTCTTTCCGTTCTGAATGCAGGCACCTATACCCACTCCATAATATGAAGAACCGGCCAGCTTCACGCCTGGTAGCTCGTTTGCCAGGTTGTTATCTAAAGATTGTACAGACTGACTGTGCTCAAGATGATAATTTGGCATTAGATTTTTCCAATTCGTTACTTCAGCAGAAACCGGGTCACAGTCTATACCTATGCTTTTTCTGATATCCTCTAGTGCCGTACTTACAAGTTCTGCCTTGCTATATTCTTTCAACTCATTGTAATGAGGGTTTGTACTTTTATAAAAAAGCCTCAATAATAGTTTTTGGTTATTGGATGTATGCTTCCACTTCCGACTAGTCCATGTGCATGCATCGCATTTCACATCTCGACCGTTTGATACGATAAAGCCTGTCCCATCAGCAGGAAGGTCCGCATCTGGAATGTTAAATCCGAGGTAGATCGAAATCAGTGATGAGTTTTTCAGTTTATTAAAATCGGGTTCCAGTTGTTCATGAGTCAGTATCTTTTGGGTTACATCATGAGGTGTTGCGAAAACTACATAATCCGCTTGAATGCTACCATGACCATTAAGAGTGAGTTTGTATTTATCACCCGTTTTTTGAAAAGCTTTTATTTCTACACCTTTTAAAATTGTGGCACCTGAGCATTTTTCTTCTAACCGTTCAATGATGGTTGATAAACCATTTTTAAACGAGATGAACTTTCTTTTGGATGCCCCTTGGAATTTTTGTTTATTTGCTGATAAACCTTTAATGATACTGCCGTAATCATTTTTATAATCAAGTAAGTACGGAAGTGTTGAAGCCATAGTGAGTTTATGCAAATTACCGGAATAAACCCCTGATAATACTGGAGCTATCTGTTTCTCGACAAGTTCCTTACCCAGGAATGCTTCTAAAAATTCACCGATGGAACTCTCTTTTGTAAAATGTGTATTTTCCGATTCGAGGTCTTTAAGAGCGTCAATCTTCCCTTCTTCTGACACCAGGGTGCTACTTTTAAGTGACTCAACTGACAGGGGAATTCCGAAGATCGTATCTTGGGGAATCTCGTGTAATTCCCCATTTGTATATATGTAGGATGTACCTGTTTCATTATAGACCAATTCCTCTTGAAGTTGAAGTTCTTCAACTAGAGAAAGAACCCCTTCATTTCGGGCTACGATGGAATCTGCTCCTGCTTCCATAATGAATTCGCCTTCTCTTATAGTTCTTATTTTGCCGCCAAGCTGCCGATCTCGCTCGATTAAGATTAACTCGATATCTATTTCTCGTTCTATGGATATTTTTTGAAGATGGTACAGAGCTGTTAGTCCTGTAATTCCTCCACCTATGACAACCACTGTCTTCATACGTTTCACTCCAATAATTGCGTTTATGTATACAGATTATCATGTTTATTGTTGATTAGAAAAAGATTCTGTGTCTGAATTGGGAATAAATCGGAATAAAGGTTAGTTTAAACCTTTATATTTTATTTTCAATACCCCTATTCTATCCTATTAACTATATCTATCTTTCAATTCCTAGTTGACAACTATGAATAATCATATATATAATATAAGTATTCCATGACAACTATATAGCTACTTATCCAGAGAGGTAGAGGGACTGGCCCGATGATGCCTCAGCAACAGATTCTACATCGTAGAACACTGTGCTAATTCCACAAGCATTGAGCTTGGAAGATGAGTTGAAGTTTGATACATAAAGCCTTCTTCTTATCTACTAGGAAGAGGGCTCTTTTCAATGAAGGAGCCACTTCCAATGTTCGAATACTAATAAGAGGAGTGATCAAATATGGGGGAAATTCTCCAGGAAGCTATTCAAAATCGTAGAAATGAGTTAATAAACAAATTAATTGTCCACAACATTTTCAAAAAAGGCGACAAACAATTATTCGAGCTGACGCTGCAAGAACTTGAGGATGAATACAAATATCTTCAAAAGGAATGCCATCCGCATAGCGATGTTGGGTCCATCCATTGGAAAAATTGTGCGAAATTAAGCAGTTAAAAAGCAGCAATCCAAGGTTATGGAATGCTGCTTCCTTTTTTTCTATAGTTAAATTAAATGTATGCATTCAACTGCACATCCTCCTCGTTGTGATTCTAGTTTTTTGACAAAGTTGATTCATATATGGACGATTATCTAATCCATTTTTAAAGAAATTCTTTCAAAAACATTCCAGATGTCTTATTCTGATAATCTATAATCTATTACAAAGGAATTAAAATATGACTTCCACCCTGCAGCATTTCATGAATGAATTCATCGGCTTAGATAGTTGGTCTCTCATTTTTATCAGTATATTCATTAATATACTCATCAGTATCCTTGGTTTCCTGCCAAGTGTCTTCTTAACGGCCTTTAATATTTCCGCATTTGGGTTTTGGACAGGAATCGGGATTTCCATACTTGGTGAATCCCTAGGGGCCATTGTTAGTTTTTATTTGTACCGAAAAGGAATGAAGTTTGCAGGTATTGATCAGATTCTGTCAAACAAATACTTTCTTAAATTAAAAGAAGCGTCTGGTACGGAATGGGTCTTTCTTCTATTTTTGTTCCGCATGGTTCCATTTGTGCCTTCAAGTGTGGTAACCGTTGCCGCTGCTTTTAGCTCTATTTCTATTGTTGCCTTTTCTGTGATCAGTTCTGTCGGGAAGATTCCTTCGTTGTTGATTGAGGCATTCGTGGTAATGAATGTGTTGGATGCGGATAAGGGTACGGTTATTCTATTGGCAGGTTCGGTGGCGGTTGGGATGTTTTATTTGGCATATCGTTGGAGAAAGAACAATAGATTATAATTGTGTCAGTTACGGAAACCAATCTCCTCAGGAAAAGAAAAAAGACGTCTACCACACGGCATACGTCTTTTCTCCCATTCAATTATTGTGCATTTACCTCGACAGCATCCTTCTTGTAATATTCTGCAAAAATCTCCGCAAACGCTTCTGTAGAGTTATACAATTCCACTAAATTATTTTCAACTCCGCCAAACTCAAGTAACATGGCTCTCTCGGTTAGGTCCTGATTGTAAACCCCGTTACCTTCTGCTCTTGTTTTGATGAAAACTCCCCGGCTGATGCCAGGATATTTTTCCTCCAGTTTAGCATTCAATTCCTTTGCGATCTTAAGGTTCTTTTCAAAGTTTTTGTTTTCTTTTCCTACGATAAAAAATAAGCGTGCATAGTTTTTACCGTTAATGGTTTTGGTAGTGATGCTCCGCGGCTGAGAATCCCGATGAATATCGATCAGGTACGTTAAGTCATCGTTTTGGGCTATGGCTTCTTGTACTAGTCCTCTTGATAACTGATAGGATTCAAAATATGTCCATGACTTGTCTTTGAGTGCTTTGTTTACATCTGTCTTATCCTGAACTGCCCCAATCCCCCTTGCTTCAAGTTCTTGCTTTAATTTGGACCCTACTGCAATGACGTTTACCTTCTCGTTGGTACTCGCTGGATCTTTCGAATCGTTATTTTTAATTAGCGGGCTGAACGCTTCCCAGCTGTGTGAATGATAGATGTAGACGGATTTTTCATCAATCTCTTGAACTCCGTCTCCCGAGTTGTTATTTGCCTGATCAATTTGGCTCTGATCGAATTCCTGATCTTTCAACTGATCTTCTGTTGGCGCCGGTGATTCATTTGGGAGGTTCGTAATGTCAGTCCCCTTCCCCGCAACGGCTATGTGAGTATGATAATTTTCGATTCCTGGGATTTCCCGTCCAAATAAACTTCGCGGATCAAGGAGTGAAACATTCGTGACGCTTTCCAACCAATCAAAATCACTGTTTAATGCTGCCTCATTTGTAACCCGCAATCCTGTCATTTCCTGTGACAACAACATAAGAAACGTTTCCTTCGGTACTAGTTCCGACATTGATGAATACAGTAAACTATCCACCCTCAATTTAATGGCAGTTGACGAGATCAACCATACGGTCAAGTACATGAGTACGATACCGATCAATACTACCCGAATGATGGCCTTCATAGAGACGAATACTAGTGGGACTAAGCTATTGTTGTTTCGAGACTTATACGACATCATCAGTACCCCTATATAAAGTATTTAATAGTTAACTTTATGCAGGGTGTTGATAGAGTAGAAGGTTTTTTCCGGGATTCGGTCGGATTTCCTATTTCACCTCATACCGTGTAATCATTTTCAGCTTTTAGTTTAAGTGCATTCCGCAGTAATTCTTGTAGGACTGCTGCGAATATCGATATGGTGACAGACGCAAAGCTAATAATGATCCCGACCATAGCAATACCCGGATGAAGAGCATTTTGGATTAGTAGAAACACTATACCTGACAGATAAATGGCAGTAATTAGTAAGGCATACAGTTTTATTCGATGAAGAGCCACTATTGCTTTCGTCGAAAAAGCGTTCTCTTCAATACACGTTAAAAGCTTAAAAGCTTGGTACAGCGCTAAATTAAATGGAACCGCTGTTAAGTATAACCCTATTAAAATCGGCCATTTCAAATAAGCGAATTCGGGAAATAGATCGGCCGAATGCTTCGCCATGGTTGGCAACCAGACAACACAAAGGATGAATACAATCGCTCCTATTGCCATTACTGCCCCTTTTAAAAAAATCGTCGTTCCTCGTTTCATAACACACCTCTGATACCATGTTTTTCTAAATTATATAATGAGATTTATTGTTTTCCAATAAAATATTATTGATTTTTCATAAAAACTTCTATACGAACAAATGCATGAGTAAACTCATGCATTTTAATCCCTTATCTGCTATTCACTTCATTTGCTGCCCTTACCCCCGACTCTATCGCCCCTTCAATCCAACCATGAAAAGAGGATGTGTGCTCTCCGGCAAAATGAATTCTGCCTTCGGGTATCTTGATATAATCCCCGATATCACTTGCCTGACCAGGGGTATAAAGGGTAAAACATCCTGCAGAGAATGGGTTTTTACTCCAGTTGTAGACTACATAATTCAGCATTTCAGTATACACCTGTTCGCCATATATTTTAGATAGGTCTTCTAATACTTCTTTGATGATTTCTTGTTTTGATTTACTGTTCCATAAGAGTGCATTCTGTCCCCAGCTGTAACTCGCTAACATGACCCCTGGTTTGTTGCTACCCTTGTCGTGACTCGGCATATACGTAAAGCGTGTGGGTAGATCTGACACGATGTTTCCGTAATTCATATCTTCCCAGAAGCGACGACGAAATTCGATTCCTATTTTGACGGATGGAATATTCGTTACTTCCCGGATCGCCTGCCACTTTTTGAAGGATATTGAATCATAAGGTACGACATCGATATACTGGAAGACAGTAAATGGGATGGTTACAATGACATAATCGGCATTGTATTCCCGCACCAATCCGTCTGCGGAGTTTACTGATCTAACGCTTACTCCGCCATCGGATTGTATAATGTGGGTCACTTTTTGATTCAGTAGAATGTGTGACCCAATCTCTTGGACAAATCCATAAGGTAAGTGGTCGTTTCCTCCTTTTATTTGATAAAATTTTGTTTGTTTCCTGAATATAGGAAAAATGATGTCTTTTAATATGTCGACGAAGGAGAATTCAGGGAATCCTTCTATCCCGAGAATGACATTGATTTTCCGGATTGCATTATAGGATAATGATTTACCGTATGGGTTATTTGCTAAAAATTGTCCCATCGAATAGCCAGAGTATTTTTTAATTAATTTTTGCTGCTCCTCATGATTACTGTTTCTATATAATTCGATAAAGGGACTGGTTGCTTCAAGGAATAATTCTGAAGCTGTTTTTCCCATTTCTTCTTCTGGTAGTGGATATTGTAGAATGTCTGGATTTTTTTCGTATACTTCTCTTGTTGTTAGGATATTGTTTACTAATAATAAATCCCTTGGGGAATTATTGATGAATTCTTGATAGGGCAGGTTGAATTTTCGGATATACTCAAACACCAACTTATGGTTATCGGGAATTCTCATGGCTCCCAGCTCCATATAATTACCGGATGTGAATGGCTTTCGCACTGTATATACCCTGCCGCCGATCCGTTTATTCCCTTCTAATATCGTTATGTCATGTCCTGCTTTTTTCAGTAGAGAAGCAGCGACTAAACCACTCATTCCTGCTCCAATGATTATCACCTTTTTAGACTTGGTTGGATTTAATCCATTCCGGATAATGGCCAGCATATCGTCTGGATAGTTCAATTTGGAGGGGTCATCTCTTGAAAATTGATTTACCATCTCATCACCCACCTCCCTTTTTCTTACATCATATGACGTCAAGAAAGGGGGTATACGTATGATATCTGTGACAAAGAGCTCATTTCCAGTCATTTTCAGAACAAACGTTTCTATTTATACGTTTATGTGTTATACTTAAGTTTCATTGGGTCTACGAGACTGTATTTAGTCAATCCCTCGAGCAAGTAGAAGGGAGACATGTTATATGTCACTAGAAAATATCGTAACCATGCTCAATACTCTTAAGGAATTCAAGGATAGTGAGATCGTTCATACGATATCAAGTCATGATCACTCACCTGTTATGACCGTTACCTACCAGTTGGACAGGGATTGCTTTCAAATCACATATATGGATTCAATGAAAGTTGAAGAGTTTACAGACATTAGTCTTTTGGCTACAACTATAGAAAGTGTTGTTCTTCTCGAACCTTCAAGATAAGATTATAAAATGGAATGCCATTACGTAAATCGTGATGGCATTTTTTTGTACCCGGATTCTGTTTTTTTATGCTAACCTATAGATAAAAAGGAGGGACATTATGTCTTTATCTTCTCAATCTTATATTCGAAAAGTGTCACTTCAAAGGGAAAACGTTCCTTCTTTTCATTCGTATCCCTTTCATATTCCGAGTATTCGGAGCCTGACAGACCTCTCCTTTCACCCAAATGTTACATTTATTGTGGGGGAAAACGGAATGGGGAAATCAACTCTCCTTGAGGCCATTGCAATGGCCATTGGTTTTAATCCTGAAGGAGGTACGCTGAACTTTTCATTCTCCACGTTTGATTCGTATTCGAATCTGGATAAGTACTTAAGGGTTGTGAGAGGCGTCGATCGACCCAAGGATGGTTTTTTCTTGAGAGCAGAAAGCTTTTACAATGTTGCGACAAATATAGAAAAATTGGATCAGCAGCCCTCTTTTGGGCCGCGAGTGATTGATTCTTTTGGAGGGAAATCTCTCCATGAGCAATCACACGGAGAAGCCTTTTTCTCAACTTTTATGAATCGTTTTCGAGGTAAAGGGATTTACATACTGGATGAGCCGGAAGCCGCACTCTCCCCCTTAAGGCAGTTATCCATGCTCTCCAGGATACATGAACTTGTGAATGATGACTCCCAGTTCATTATTGCCACTCACTCACCCATTCTGATGGCATACCCTTCTTCTTCCCTGATTGAATTAACAGAAGAAGGTTTAGAAGAGTCTTCATTGGAAGAAACAAGCCATTATAAGATTATGAAGCAATTTTTTGATGAGCGGGAACGAATGATCTATCATCTATTGAAAGATGAGGACTGAACGTGGAAATAGGATTTATTCATAAAGTTGTTGATTGATGAAGCATTCCCTTAATAATAAATCGAGCATAAAACCAACACTGGTTTTATGCTCGATTTTATTATTGTTAAAAAGAAGGAAGTTCACTTAGATTATTCTCTTTTATTCCATCGGGTTCACTGCGAAGAACATCTCTCCCATACCGATGAATCACATCGACATGAGCCAGTTTTCCTGACTTTGCTTCTTCTAGTGCAGTGATATAATCCAACTCCCTCCCGCTTTCGGTTTTAAAAGCGATGAGATCGTCGTCCTCGTTTCGGCGAACAGCTACAATCTGTTCTGCTCCAGTTGCAATCTCCTGAGCCATTTCTACTTCAGCTTGAAATTCACCTTGCTTCTTGTATTCTTCATAAACCTGTTCAAAACTCTTCTTTTCCATCTGGTTCACCTCCCGAACATACGTTTAGTATTTGCTCTGGAGCACAGGATTATGATAAAAAAAAGACAAATATACACTGCTTCCTCTTCCACTAAAAAAAGAGTGCCATCCATCACGGCATCCCACTATCATCATTTCAGTTTCTCAAGAGTATGATTTAACTCAATTTTTTGTTCCTCTATAGCTTTCATCGCATCTTGGATGTTTCTTTTATAAACAGAAAGAATGCTTTGTCCATAGGTTGTCCCCGGTACTGCCCATTTTCCGTTCAAATCTGTCCAGTTTTTGGCGCTCCCTCGTGTGACTAATGAAAAACGGGGATCCACGAGTGATTGTCCTTGTGGAATTGGATCGGTTGAAGCATACGCGTACAGATGCTGAATATGAGCAAGAACCCCTTCTTCTGGAGTCTTAAATGATGCTCCGTCATTACCAGGACCGGTAGTACCAATCCCTGCATAGTTATTTTGATTTGGGTTGACTTGTCCTGTGAATCTGAAATAGTTGGTTTCATGTATTGCTTGAGCGTAAGCTACGTCACCTCTAATTCCATAAAGATTCCCGTAAAAGAGATAAAATCCCCCTAACAGTGGCGCATCCGGGTTAATCGTTTTCACAAAGTCATCCAATTGTTCTGCTCGTAATACAGATGCACCCAGAATCGAATACTGTATTCCCGGCTTAGGAGGCTGTGTCGGTTTTGGCGGATCAGTTGGAGACGGTACAGGCGGCTTGGGGTTATCATCGTCTACTCTTACTAAAATAAATGCTTCAATACCCATTTTTTTCAGTGTGGCCACTTGTTTTTCTGCGTTCACTCTTTCTGCAAAAGCACCAGTTTGGACCCTGTAATACGTTTTCCCCAAGACCACCACTGTATCAATGAATGAATTCAAATCTTTTCTTTTCAACTCATTTACCCGGTCTTCAGCATTTTCACGCTTCGTAAATGAACCAGCGATCACTTTGAAAAGTTCTTTTCCATTCACTATTTTCGCAGGTAAACCTAAAGCCTTAGCAACACCCCTTGCGATTGCCACTCCTACAGTCTTTCTAAATGCAGCGTTGTTCATTAACGCAATATCTTTTGGATTATCAATAAATAGAATCTCAAGTAGAAGTGAAGACATCTTCGTTTCACGTAATACATGAAAATTCGCTCTCTTTTTTCCTCTATCAATCACTTTATAAGATGATTGAATAGCTGAAGTAACCTCATCGTGAATGATTTTCTGATAGGTAATCGTCTGGGAAGGAACACTGCCATTATACACATAGCTCTCAAATCCGGTTCCACCTCCAGCATTATGATGGATGGACAAGTAGAAATCAGGATTAGTACGGTTGGCGAGGTTTGATCTTTCCGTTAAAGAAAGCGTTTCATTTCCAGTTCTCGTCATCAAAATATTCACATTGTAGTTTTTCAATAAAAAGTCCCTTACAATGAGGGCCGTTGAGAGATTGAAGGTTTTCTCTTCATTCCCATTGTAAACAGCACCTGGATCAGTACCTCCATGACCAGGATCAATCATTATAGTTTTCAATATTATTTCCTCCTAAGAGTATGACATATAGTACTATATTCACATATGGACAAGCCTGCTTGGACTTTACCTGCTTTCTCCTCTAAGATAATACGAAAAAATGTTCCCTGTAGTGAAGGGAACATTTTTTTTATGCACGATTCTATTTTTATGGAGGAAACTTTCTTATAGGTGTTTTTATTCTATTTCTTTATTTTATTTCTTTACTCTCGTTCTTATTCATCATTTTGTATCAATTGTCCGGCGGAGGTTCATACTTTTGCTCGCTTCATTTTTTTCAGTATGAACTGTTGATCTTATAACCATTGTTCTTTTACTGCGTCAGGAGTCGAAGAGTTACCCCAAACTGTGCAACGTACATATTTGAGAGGGAAGGAGATCCCAAGTCATACTTGGAATGAGTTGCTGGTGGACTGCTGAAAAGATACACTTGTAATTTTCTTGCCAATGCATCACCTCCATAGAATACTTTATGCCGAGAGTGAACGGAAGGTGAGGACAAGCAACGAGTTTTCTAGAAAATTGGACTGCCTTTTTTCAACAAAAATGAAGCACTTCTCAAGTTTTATGGCTTCCCTCAAAAAAGAGAGAAATTCGCTACCATACTACATACCTCCTACCCTCATTCATCCTAAAGTTTGTCATCTCTTCACTGCCAAATAATAGGTGACATCTAATCTTTCGCAAATTTCCCCTTCAAAAATATTAGCACATTTTACCAATAAGGTTTCTATGAGTGAATGGGGAAAAGAAGCGAATAATAAGAGGCGAAAGCCAAATGAATGGAGGAGTATTAGTGAAAAAGATTGGAATTCTTGTAGTGGGTGTGATGATTTCACTTTCTTTCTTACCTGCACTCAGTACTTCAGCTGAAGCTAAGCAGGCTGAATGTGTAAGTGAAGCCAACGTGAAAGCAAAAGAAGACATGAGAATCTTATGGACCGATCATGTCATCTATACCCGTAATTATATTATTAGTGCCGTTGATGGATTAGAGGATCAGGATGTGGTCCTTGCAAGATTACTTCAAAATCAAAAAGACATCGGGAACGCAATCAAACCTTTTTACGGCGAAGAGGCTGGTAATAAGCTGGCTGATTTGTTGACCGAGCATATTGTATTGGCAGGAAAAATCGTTGATGCCGCAAAAAATGGAAAGCAAGCAGAGGTGGAAAAATTAAACAAAGAATGGTATCGAAATGCAGATGACATTGCAGGATTTTTAGCAAAAGCAAATCCTTACTGGTCTGAAAATGCGCTAAAAGACCTGCTATATATGCACTTGCAATTCGTCACCGATGAAGCAGTCGCACGTATCAAGAAAGACTGGAAAGGAAACATTACAAGCTTCGATAAAGGGAGAGCCCATATTCTTCACCTGTCTGATGCCCTAACAGCTGGAATTGTAAAGCAGTTTCCGGAGAAGTTTTAATTGTTTCAGAGCTAGGATGAATCGAGCCATCCTGGCTTTTAATAATCTTCATTACCAACTCTATCACTTCTTCTTTCAAGCAGCACCACATCCCGCCAGGTTCCATCCAGTCTTCCAATTCTTTCTCTTATGCCTACCTCACGAAAACCATATTTTTTATGAAGGTGAATACTCGAAAGGTTCTCTGGAAAAACCCCTGACTGTAAGGTCCAAATACCATGTTCCTCACTTTGTTCAATTAATGATTTCATGAGGGCGCTCCCAATACCTTTTCTGTTATATTTCATACTGACATACACACTGACTTCAGTGACGCCTGCATATATGCATCTCCTTGATATGGGACTGAGGGCGGCCCAACCAACAATTTGCCCATCGATGACCGCTACAATCCGACAATCCTTAAGATGTGCATCGTCCCAATCCTCCCAAGAAGGTACTTCTTTTTGAAAAGTCGCGTTTCCTGTATTGATCCCCTCTAAATAAATGTTACTAACTTGTTCCCAAACTGACGGGAGCATGGCTTGTATTTTCATCATTTCACCCTTTTCAAGAAGAAAGTTTACCAATTTTTTTATGAATAAAAGCAAGTAATGCCTCTCAGGTCCAATGAATTACGTAGTTCGTTAAACTGCAACCTTTAAGAAACATCCTTTTGAAACAGATTACCTCTTGTCTTCAAAGTCAATCTCCTTGATGATACGGGCAGGATTTCCACCCACCACTACATTAGAAGGGACATTCTTTGTCACAACTGCACCTGAAGCAATAACCACATTATCACCGATCGACACTCCGGGATTAATAATTGCGCCTCCACCGATCCAGCAGTTGTCTCCGATTTTGACAGGCTTCCCAAATTCCGGTCCTTTGTTTCGCTCAACCGGATTCACTGGATGAGTCGCTGTGTAAATATGTACTCCAGGTGCGAGCATACAATTTTCACCGAAGCGGACTTCACACACATCTAATATCACACAGTCAAAATTAGCGAAGAAATGATTTCCGACGTGAATGTTATATCCATAATCACATCTGAAGTCAGGCTCTAAATAAACGCTATCCCCTGTAGATCCGAACAACCTTTTTATGGCATCCACCCTCGCCTCGTCGTCTTCTTCTGTCGTTTGATTAAGCTTTCGAGTTAAATAGCGTGCTTCTTTTCGCTCTTTTATTAACTGAGGATCCCATGGTTCATAAAGTTCACCATCAAGCATTTTCTGTTTTTCAGTTTTCATATGTCTTCCTCCATCTTTGATAAATTCAACTGCCAGCACACGCCGAACCTGTCCTCTACCCAGGCAAATTTCTCACTAAAGGGAGACTCCTCCAAGGGCATAAGCACAGTCCCCTCTACAGATAGTTTATCATACACGCGGTCGATTTCTTCTTCCGAATCACACGCTACAAATAAAGACATGGCAGGTGAAAATGGATGTTCGTCCCTATTCCCATTATCGATTGCCATGAAGGTTTGTCCTTTTAACATGAAGGTCGCATGCAATACGGTACCATCTTCGTGATGCATCATATTCATAATCTCCGAAGCCTCAAAGATTGATGAATAAAAAGTCATCGCTTCTTCGGCCTTCCCGTTAAACATAAAAAAAGTTGTGATTTTCTGATCTCTGTTCATTATACTCCACTCCTTTTTATCTTCTAGTTAACTATTTCGATGGAAATATTAATTATCCTATATAAAAAAATAAATCGACTCCATAGAAAAGGACTGAATCCGCTAAGATTCAGTCCTCGCTTATTCCTCAATCAGTCCATTCTCAACAAGCCAGTCATGCGCGACAACGGATACACTATTCCCTTCAATATCCACTTTGTAATTTAGCTCCCTCATAATATCACTGTTAAGTTTATCGGCTAATTTAGCCGTGATGTCTTTGATTTCCGGGTATTTTTCATAAACGTTTTTATTTATGCTTACGGCGGCCCGGTACGGTGGAAAGAATTTCTTATCGTCCTTCAACGTCACCAGGTCATAATCTACAATCGTTGCATCTGTCTCAAAGGCAACCGAAACATCGACTTGGCGGTTATTCAGTGCTCTTTGGGTCAGGCCGAGATCCATCTGTTTGATCTGTCCCGAACCGAATTTGAAACCGTACAATTCCTCTACTCCTGGAAGACCGTCCGGACGATTCGCAAATTCTGCGTCAGACGCCATTGTTAATTCGCCAGGATTGTTATTGACATAATCAGCCAGATCACTGATTGATACAATATCCAATTCCTTTGCCTGATCTTTATTCATGGCTAGTGCGTATGTGTTATTCACATTGGACATATTCATCCAATGAATGTTCCTTTTCGCATCAAGCTCTTTTACTTTTTGAAAGGTCTTTTCGGGGTCTGACATCGGTTCTTGTCCCATATATGTGATAAGGGCCGTTCCTGTGTATTCCCACATCATATCCACCTGCTCGTTTTCCAATGCTTTACGAACAACCGTACTTCCCAGGTTGTTCATTTGCTTTACTTTGAAACCCTCTTCCTTTAAGAGAAAAGCGGTCATCTCTGAAAGAAGATATTGCTCCGTAAAGTTCTTTCCACCTACAGAAATTTGTTTGCCTCCTATTCCTACGTTCGAACAGGCGCTTAGCATAAGAGTCAGGATGAGAATCCCTATCCACTTTGAATACCGTATCACGATCGTCACCTCCTGCTTTATGAATTACATTTCTAATGTTTGTTTCGTACCTTTTGGAACGACGATTCTCTCCACCAATCGCAGTAGTAAATCTACCAGTATCGCTAGTATCGTTACAGGTATGGCACCTGAGATTAAGTATCCATTATCGAACAATTGAATACCTGTAAAAATCCATACACCTAATCCTCCACCACCGACGACATAAGCCAGGGCAGCTGTACCGATGTTCAATACGACCGCTGTTCGGATTCCAGCCAGGATCGAATATGCTGCATTGGGTAATTCAATACGGAAGAGGATTTGATACGGCTTCATCCCCATTCCTCTGGCAGCATCGATAAGATTTTCATCAATTGAGTCAATTCCAGCAACCGTATTTCTGTAAATCGGTAAAAGGGAATAAATAAACAGTGCAAAAATGGCTGTTTTAAAACCGATTCCTAATATACTGATCATAAGTGCAAGAACCGCTAAGCTAGGAATCGTTTGGCCAAAATTGACTGTATTAGACACGATCCACTCTGCTCGTCTGAACTGCTTTCGTGTAATCAAGATTCCAGCCGGGATCGCGACTATAAGAGCTAATATGGATGAAACAAATACCAGCTGTAAATGCTGCTTCAATAAAAGGAGAAACGTTTTCGATTGACTGAACATATAATCGAAGTATTGATTTTTAATAGCCCAGGCAAAGAAAAGGATGACCAGTGCATATACGAAATACCGAACGACATTACTGACAACCTTTTTTGTATTCACAGAATCATCCTTTCTGAACCAGGTTCGTTTTTCCTTTGATCTCATAGTGTAGATATTTTTGTACAAGATCAATCGTAATGGCCCCTTGTTTAATACCTGCGTCATCCGTCACGATGACCTGGTCAGCTTCCTGATTTAAAAGCATTGACAAGGTATTTCGAAGATCATGACGAAAATTGATCGTTTTCGTATCAGGAATGGATTCATCAAAGTCAGCTAAGCCAATGATGTTCTTCAAGTTTTCAATCGTATGTAAACTTAAGCTTTTGATGGCACGATCTTTACCAAAGAACTCATATACAAAATCACTTTTTGGACGGACGAGCATTTCTGATGGAGTGTCGTACTGCATGATTTCTCCTCCACGCAATAGAACAATCTTATCTGCCATTTTAATCGCTTCATCGATATCATGACTCACAAAAAGAATCGTTTTCTTCACTTCACGCTGTATCTGCAGAAATTCATCCTGTATTTTTTCACGAATGATTGGATCAAGTGCCCCAAACGGTTCGTCCATCAACATTACTGGAGGATCTGCTGCCAGCGCACGAATAACACCAATTCTTTGCTGCTGACCTCCGGATAACTCATGTGGATATCTCCTACCGAACTTATCTCCGTTAAGGCCGATCATTTCCATCAGCTTATTGAACCGCTCTTTCTTTTTCTTTTTGCTCCAGCCTAACATGTCAGGAACAATCATAACGTTTTCCTCGATCGTCATATTAGGGAACAGTCCGTTACTTTGAATGACGTACCCGATTTTTCTACGCAATTCAATTTGATTTAAATCCATTGAGTCCTGCCCGTCGATGATGATTTTTCCGTCTGTAATCGATTCCAGCCTGTTCACCATTCGCAATAAGGTGGTTTTCCCACACCCTGATGGACCTAATAATACGACTATGTGACCTTTCTCAACGGTAAAGTCGACACCTTTAACCGCTGTCACATCGCCTTCGTAAGTCTTCGTTGTATGATCAAATGTAATCATCTCTTCACCTCTTCCACTTTATGCAATGCTTTTTGGTGTGTATCGCTTTTGAATCCATAATAGGATTGCATCTGCAATCATAGCCAATATCGCCACTGCTACAGATCCACTAATAATTAAATAGTTGTCTCCTCTGGAAATTCCTTGGGTAATAAGGACTCCGAGGCCACCAGCTCCTATATAAGCTGCAATTACACCGATTCCTATGTTTAAGACGACGGCTGTTCTGATCCCCGCCATGATTACAGGGAATGCATTTGGAATCTCAACCCGCAGCAGACGTTGATGAGTCTTCATCCCGACCCCCTTCGCCGCATCACGCATCTCAGGACTTACATTTCGAATTGCTGTATATGTATTCCGTATAATAGGTAGCTGAGAATAAAGAACCAATGCCACAAAGGCCGGAACAAAACCTATTCCCTGGTTGATGATTGAAAAAATCGGAATCATCACCCCAAACAAGGCAATGCTGGGAATAGTCAGCATAACCGAGGCAATCTGCAGCACGGTCTCCGCCAAATAATCATTGGTTGTTAAATATATCCCTAAAGGTATCCCGATTAAAAGGGCAACGAAAATCGCAAGTCCGACGAGCACTGCATGCTCAATCGTCAAGTCAAGAATTCGAGGTGCATTAACCTCCAGAAACTTCATCCATTTCTCCACAGTTTACATCCTCCTTTATTTATGTATTTTGGGCAAAACAAAAGCCGTCCAGGATCTAATCTAGTCCTGACGACCCACGGATTTAGTATAACCGTATAATTGCGCCAACATTCTTTTACCCCATTTGTGGAATTTCGAAACATTATGTCGAAAAATAGTGGTTGAAGAGGTTAAGTTTTGGCTGTGAATTTTTGTTGGATCAAGAGGTGTAATGAGAGGTGTGGAGGGTATGCGATACCTCTCATTGTGTAGTCTTTTTTGGTTTTTTGGGAATTATATAATAATTTTTTTTAAATTAGAATTTTTTAGTGAAAGAGTTATGAAACGGTCGGTTGGGTCCATTAGGGTTTAATTTTCATGATGATGCATGTGCTGAGAAAGGAGATAACGGCGATATTTTCGTTTTAACGGCGAATCGGTCTCAATCCCATGATTGCAAGCGTACCAACCTTTTCTGCATAATTAATAACACCAAATCCCCTCTCCCCTCACGTCCAAACAAAAAAACCGACTCTACTATCAGAGTCAGTCATCCAATCACTTCGATTCAACTGTATCCAACAATTCTACTTCTACCTGTTCACCACTATCAAAACGATGAAATTTCTCTAAGTGCCATAAATCTCTACGTCTTGCATATCCATTTATCTCTGCCCATTCATGCATGTCACGATATGCAGCTCTAATTCCATGATTCGTCCCTTGATAAAAGGTACTTACATAGGTTTGTGGCGGAATCGTTAATGACACCATGCCAGGGGGAATAACTTCAATCTTCTCCACTTCCATCCCTACCCAGTATCCATCCAAGTCGCCAGTAGTGTCCTCTGCAATGAACGCACCAAGTTGAATCTGCTTATTTATAAGATGCTGAATCTCATGCACCCTTTCTTTCAATTTAGAAGCAGCTTTTGGAATCTCTATTATGTACTGGTCACCGGGGCATACGACTCGAAAACCTATTAAGTTCAATTCACCATTTTTCTTCACTTTTATGTTACGCGTTATCATAATTATACCTCCTCAATTGATGATTTCTAACACATTTCCATCTGGATCAACAACATAGCTAATAGTATTCACTGATTTTCTCGAGGCACTGTAATACTTGGTTTCTAGTAGTCGATAATATTGAAATAATCGTAATGTATTTGATTCCTTGATAGAGTTTGTTATTTCAAAAAGGAGTTGTTTATCAGAATTTGCATATGGAGCACCCTTCATCAGTCTATTTCTGGCACGGTGAAGAGCGGTCTTGACCGATGTATCGCTGATTCGAAGCATTGAGGCGATTTCTTTAGATGAGTAGCCATACACGTCTTTCAATGTGAGAAGCATAGCTTGCTTAAGGGGTAACACTGTAAATAGACATTCCAACAGAGAGTCATATTCGGTAAAGTCATGCGATTCGAAATGATACTCTTCATGAAAATAAACCATATCTTTGCTTCTTCTTCTCCCATCGATAAAAAGGTTTTTGGCGATGGTATAGAGAAAGGACATGGATAAGTTTCGTTCGGGATCTGACTTAATCAATCTGTAAGTTTTCAAAAGGGTATCCTGAACAAGGTCTTCTGCTTCTGGAATAGAACCAGATAGCTTCATACAATACTTATAAAGTTTTAGAATCGCAGTTTCCAGTTCCTCAAATATCAACATTTTCTTCCTTTCACAAAAAATTAAAAACATATGTAACTTTCATTCTAGTATAATCGTTATACCAATGAATTCCAAATAGAAGGAGTGAGTGAATTGTTTAAAGTCGGTAGTGTATTTATCCCGGTGACAAACATGGAAAAATCGATGAAATGGTATGAAAAAAATTTATATGTGAGAAAGATCGATACTTGGGATGGTGGTGCAGGATTTTATTTTCCTAATAGTGACACTCAAATAGGATTGGTTCAGGTGGACTCCCCTCAGCCTACTGAATTTGTCATCAGTGGGAAGAGGAAAAATGTGTACTTTAATTTTTTAGTAGACAATATTGAGGCTGTGCATGAGAAGTTAAAGAGTGCAGGTGTTGTCACTACCCCTATTGAGGACTTTGGTGGTATGAAAGGGTTTGATTTCTTTGATCTAGACAACAATCCCTTTAGTGTCGTAAATGAACAAGAAGATTCTCCCTTCCATCGAAAAAACATTAGAAAAGCTCAAGAAACAAAAAAAGGAAGGTCAAGTTACTGATTCATCTTTAATCATTCCCATAAAAAAGAGGTGCTCTCCACTGAAGGGCACCTCTTTTTATTATTAACACATATCCTTTTCTTCTTCTTCCACACGCTTGACATTGGTCCTTGGTGTACAGAATGTTCCTAATACTTCAAGAACGACTGGATGAAGTATTTCTATTTCCAGGCATGCGATGAGTTGAAGTTTCACTTGTTCGCGTGTGAGGCTTCCCTCTTTCTCACGACACTTGATATCCATAAGAGAGCAGTTCACATTGCTTGCATCCATTCCTTCTGGTAAGCATACGGCTAGTTTTTTATCAAAGAAGATTGGTACTTCCATGGTGCAAAAATCTTCTTCATTGAATAAGGATTGGATGGTCACAAGCAAAAACGCTTGCCCCCGTATCACTACATAACCCGGTGTTCCAGTTTCGAACGAAATGAGCAAGCATCTCGTCTCGGTATTTGGACTGAGCTGACACTCTACATGTATTCCATCTCCTCTTGCCACGAGTTCATCTACAAACTCCCTGCAATCAGGTGAGAGACTGACGGATTGAGTGGTGTTATGGGTTGCGATGACCCAGTCATACACTTTTTCTACAGAGATGCATTCAGGTCTTATACTTCCTGGTGGCGGAGGTGGGGCTTCTTCTCCTAATTGAACGTTTAACTGTAGGTTTTCGCCTTCTCCAAGTACAATGGAAATCTCTTTGACCGGGTAGCCTGCTGCAGTGAATCGAATCACGTAGGTTCCTGCAGGTAATCCCGTTAGGATATAGAATCCATTTGGATCTGTTAAGGTAGAACGAATCGGAACAATGGATCCTATCGGGAAGATTTGAACAAGAACTTGGGAAATGGGTTCGCCTGTTCGAATGTCAGTGACAATCCCACTTATGCTTGACGGATTATCCTCTAATAAGAAGTTGATTGTCGTCGTGTTACCTCTTGTCACGGTGACATTTTGCATTTGACTTTGATATCCTTGTGCACGCACGACCAGTACCACTGTTCCCCCAGGCAAACCAGAAATAGTGTAATTACCATTCATATCTGTAAGGGTAACTCCCAGTAATATTCCATCGAGTGTGAATACTTGGATGAGCGCGTTCCCGATCGGATCGAGCGTATTCACGTCACGTACATTTCCCGTAATGGTAGCGGGATTTGGTTCTAAAGCCGCATTGAGGATGGCTGTTTCATTCGGGCTTAATGTGATCATGAACGTCGACCTGACGTATCCATCAGCTGAGAAGATCACGTTGTAATCACCAGGTGCCAGACCAGTTAAGATATAATTTCCTTCTTGGTCCGTCAAGGTGGACGCTACTACGATTCCACTTCCACTGATCACCGTAATGACGCCGGCACTTTGGATCGGCAGTCCTGTTGTCGCATCGGTTACATTACCTGCAATGGTTGCTGGCTGGCCCAGGAGATTCACATTAAGTGTCCGGTCTTCACCATTGGTAAGGAAAATCCTGAAGACTTCACTTGTGTATCCATCAGCCGAAAAGACGACTCGATATTCTCTGGGATCTAACCCCTCAATCACATACTCACCAGAGCCATTGGTAAGGACAGAGGCAATCGGGATCGTTGTACCTATTCTGAAAACTTGTACTAGAGCGGATTGAAGCGGTTGATTGTTCACGTTATCCCGTACAATTCCTCTAAGAGTTGCGGTTTGGTTTGATAAGCTGAAATTCAGTGATTCGGTTTCACCCGGTGATAGCGTAACGATGTTAATGCCATCTGCGAAACCGGGTGCACTCGCTATAACAGTGTATTGACCTGCTCCCAAACCGGAAATTGTGTAGAAACCATTATCATCGGTTAAAATGCTTGTAATAAACACGCCGTCAGAGTTAAAAACTCTCACTAACGCACCTTGTATTCCGGCAGCCGATTGAGCATTTAATACCTCGCCGGAAATGGTTGCTGGATTCGGGTCAAGATTCGCATTCACCGTTTCTGTCCCATTTGGAGCAAGGATGACCGGTACAACCTCAGTGGCATAGCCGTCTGCTGATATGACTACATTATAGCTTCCCTGTGGTAAATTACCGATGGAATACGTACCGTCACTGGATGTAATGATGCTCCCAACAACGATGTCGGTATTTGGTATAACCACCTGTACAAGTGCACCGCTAAGTAGATCAAATGTGTCTGCATCTCTAATCGTTCCTTGAACCGTTGCAGGGAATGGAACAAGTTCAACATTCAGCACTTCACTATCACCAGGTGATATAAATACGGTATTCACATTTATGGCGTAATCTTGAAGCTGAGCTTTCACCTCAAAGGTTCCTTGCGGCAGTCCTTCGATTAAATAGTTTCCGTTTTCGTCAGTAAGGACACGTCTCACCAGAATGTCGGTTCCACTTAAATAAACTTCAACAATTACACCGGTTAAAGGGGACTGATCGAATGCATCAACGATGTTCCCACTAAGAGTCGCGGGATTGCCCTGAAGATTAAAGTCTAATAATGTCGTAGAATTAGGCTGAATGTTTGTTTGAACAATTTCGGATTGATAGTCAGGGTTAATGGCGGCTACAGAATAGCTTCCTTGAGCAAGACCTTCGATAAGATATGTTCCGTCAACAGACGTTTGTACGGTCGCTACTACTGTTCCCTGGTTGTCGATGACCCTGATTAATGTGTCTGTCAATGGTTGTAATGTCGCAGCATCTCTAGCAGTTCCGACAAGGGACCCCGGATTTGGCGTAAGAAGAAGCTCAATTTCAGTAACACCTCCACTCATCACTTCTGCCGATACAGCGCTTGTGCCAAAACCAGGACTGCTTCCGACTAATACATATACCCTTGGGGAGAGGGTCGTCGTCTGGAAGAACCCATTCGAATCCGTAATCGTGGTAAAAATGATTGGACCCGATCCTGAAAGCTCCCTGACTTCGACGTTTGCACCTGGAATCGGATTAAGCGTGAGCGAGTCCCGGACAAATCCTTGTACGATACCCGGATTTGCACTTAATGCAAAGCTTAGTAAACTGGTTTGATTTGATTCTACGATGGCACCAGCCGTCTCCGGCCCAAAATCTGTTGCATTGGCAATGACCGTGTACACTCCAGGACTTACTCCCGAGAAGGTATATTCTCCGTTTTGATTAGATAACGTGGTTTGGACGAGAACATTCGTGAAATCGTATAGTTGAATGACGGCGTTAGGGATTGCATTTCCGTTAGTAAGATTTGAAATAAATCCTTGGAGTTGACCAGGATTTTGCGCCAGATTCAGGGATGCAAATAGAATATCCCCCGGGCCACCGATAACAGACTTCGTATCCGTTCCAAACGAAGAAGCATCAGCTGTGATATTCAATGTGCCTGTTGGTAAAGAGAAAAACGTGACAAATCCACTTTCATCTGTGATTCCTGTCGCAATTGGGATGTTATTGGCGTGCCTCACCGTGACCGTTGCTCCTTGGATTGGATTCGCAGTGTTTTCAATCAGGACTTGAACGGTTAACATTACTGGAATTGCAGCTAATACGTTTGTTACAGTACTAGTTTGATTGGATTCTACGATTGCTGAAACGGTTGAGGAAGAAAAGTTCGGTACCGTAGCTGTAATGAAGTACGTACCCGGCGCGAGAGATGGAACAGTGTATGTGCCGTCTGAATTTGCAAAAAATGCAACTACCAGAACATTGTTTTCATTGTACACTGAAATCTGAATATCATTTCCTGTTATTGGATTTCCATTGGTGTCTTCAACATTTCCTTCTAATGCACCTGGATTTTCTCCTAGTGACAAATCGGCTCTCGTATCTGTATCACTAATGACAATGGCTCCAATCTGCTCTGTGGTAAAATTCATTTTAGTTGCTGAGACAATATATGAGCCCGGTGATAAGCCACTAACTGAATAGTTTCCAAATACTGAAGTTGTTGTTGTTGCGACTGGAATTTGAGAACTTCCATCAATGATGATTACAGTTACGCCTGAAATCGGTTCTCCTGTGGTTCGATTAGTGATCTGACCGTTGATGGAGCCCGGGTTCGGTATCAAGGAAATATTTACATCGCTTAAATCTTGACCCACCTCTACGAAAATCCCTGTAATGACCTGCCCGAACCCAGGTGAATTGACAACCACATTGAATGATCCGCTTGGAAGATTTCCGACAATATATTGTCCAGATGAGTCAGTGAATCCTGAACCGATTAAACTATTATTTTGATCAAGGATTTGTACAATGGCGTTTACTAGTGGATTTCCAAGATTATCCGTCACGATCCCTGACACTGTGCCTGGGTTTGGGGTAAGAGTCAGATCCACGGTTGAAGTTTGATTCGCCAGGACGAAAGCTCCAGCCTGGGCAGTTGAATAGTTAGGAGCCGATCCTAAAACGGTGTAGTTTCCCGGCGTTAAATTATTGAATGAAAATGTCCCATCCTGATTTGGCACGACTGAATCGATTAATACGTTGTTAACATTCCGAAGTTGAATAGTTGTATTCGTTACAAGGGGGCTGATGGTCCCCGTTATCGCTCCTGGATTAGGTTCCAATGAAACCGAAACGGGCGTTGTCTGCCCTGAATTTACTAGGGCTCCCACTGTCCCGTTTTGGAAGTCGTTTGCAAATACATTCACTGTATAGTTATCAGGTGCGAGTCCTTCAACCATGAATATTCCGTTTGGATCCGTTAATACCGTTGTAATCAGTGTTCCTGAGCTATTCACGATGCTGACACTTGCTCCAGGGATAGGGTTACTCCCAACACTGTCTAAGACTGTCCCCGTTATCTGACCGGGATCAGGTTCAAGTGCGATGCTTCCATCCACTGTTTGATTTGAGGTGACTTGTACAGTAGCGGCATTGGTTTGAAAATCTGGTGCTGAAACCAGGACCGTGTAAATACTTGGAGCCAATCCATTTACAACATATTCTCCATTATTATCTGTCAAAACGGTCGCGATGACTGCTCCACTTGAATCAACAATTCTTACCTCCACATTTGCACCAACTATTGGCGTGCCTGTTTGGGCATTTGATACGATTCCAGATATTGAACCTGGATCAGCTGCCAAGTTAAAGTTCACGTTAGAGGTCATATTCGAAACAACAGTCACCCCTTGAGTGGCAGCCTGAAAATTTGATGCTGCTGCGACAACGGTGTAATTCCCGGGGGCAAGGCTCTGAACCGTATAGGATCCGTCAGGTGACGTGACAGTGGTAGCAACAATGATTCCTGCCCCGGTACTGATTTGAACCGTAACACTTCCTCCGGCAATCGGGGCATTATTCGTGTCTCTAACAAACCCCGTCAATGTACCTGGATCTTCGTTTAACGTAATATTTAACGAGGTGGATTGACCATTTACAATCATTGCTGCAACGGTTTCAGTGGTGTAATTGGGTGCACTAGCAACAACCGTATAGCTTCCTGGAGGCAGTCCGGAGATCATGTAGTTACCATTTGCGTCAGTTACTACAGAATTAATCTGAATATTATTTTGGAATATGGTAACCGTTGCACTTGGTATCCCGGCGGCGTTGGGATCCAGTACTGTTCCTTGAAGTGCTCCAGCAAGCTTGGATAAATACGCATTCACAGTTGTAGAAGTGTTTGATGTAACAACCGCACCGAGGTTTATGGTCGCAAACCCGTCAGCTGTAAAGATAAGAGAATACGATCCAGGTAGAAGACTATCAAATGAATATTGTCCACTTCCGTTTGTTGTTCCAGAGGCTACGATGACATTTTGACCGTTCACTGCCTGTACTGAGGCTCCTGAAATGGCCGTCAAGGTATCGCCGTCTACTACCGTGCCTTGAATAGAGCCGGGATTGGGCTCAAGGAAAATGTTGGTTATTGTGGTATCGCCAGCTGTAACCGTTGAAGATACTGTCGTTGTACTATAGTTTGTAGCGAAAGACCTGACTTGATAATTCCCTGGAGCGAAATTATTAAAGGAATATTGACCGCTTCCATCTGCCGTCGTGGTGGCAATGAGTACTCCGTTTGAATCAATCAACTCTAAATTTGCCAGTGGGATGGCTGTATTATTGGAGGAATCACGGACCGTACCTGAAATAGCTCCCGGATTTGCAAAGAGGGTAAAATTGACGACCGCTGCCTGGTTGGGCGCTGTCATGACGGATTTAACTTGAGATTGAAAACCGGCTGCGATAACAGAAACATTATAAATACCCGGAGTTACATTTACGAAAGAATAGTTTCCTGCTCCGTTAGTGGATGTGGTGTCTATTACGGTTCCTGAATTATTGAGAAGCTGGACGGCTGCATTGTTAATGGGACCGCCATTTGATACATTTCCGGAAATCGTACTCGGCTGAGGTACAAGTGCAATATCCGCCGTTGTTGATGTACCACCTACTGCCGTTACGTTAGCTGATCCTGTTACATAGTTCGTTAAAGCAGCCTGTACTGTATAGTTTCCAGGTACTACATTCGTAAATGTATAAAATCCACTTGCGTTTGATTGAGTTGTAGCAATCGTGCTCATTCCTTGAAGAAGAGACACTGTTGTATTCGGGAGTGCCAATCCTGTTGATTGATCGGTAATTATCCCATTGATTGTGGCGGTCTGCTGGACAGTGATATTGACGACGGATGTGTTTGATTGTATTGCATTCCCTGATGAAGTATCAAAACCTGAAGCTTGTACCCTATCTAAATTCCGTGAACCACTAGTCGTGAATGCACCATTTAATGTAAATGTTAATGTTGCAGTGGCACCGGGATTCAGATTCCCCACGTTCCAGGTAAGCAATTTAGTCACTGAATTGTACGTTGTTAATCCTTGTGAAGTGGAATTCACGACAAAAGAGTTAACGACATCAGGCCCGATAATATCATCCAGAAAGACAGATGTTGCTTGAGAACGTCCGGAATTGGTGATTGTAATGGAGCCGCTCCAATTTGCTTGCTGGCCAAGAACAACTGTTTGTGGCCCGGTGTTCAATACCTTATTCGTTGTTAATTTTGCTCTTATATCAGCTTGTTCTGGAGTGATGGGGTCTGTCAATGCATTTGCAAATGAAAAACCCTCGCTCGTTCTTAAGGAATCTTTATTAAAGTTATTAGCGTTTGCAGAGGTAAAATACACGGCACGAATAGCTGATGAAGCATTTATGCCTAAGAAAGAGAAGACGGTGCTTGCCGGGAGAAACCAATCAAGAAAGAAATCCTGCTCCCCACCAATGCTGGAATCAGCAGGCGATACCCTTGCAAAATCAAAATTGGTAATCTTCTGGGCGAAATTAGGATTCCCCCCGCCAGTTCCTTCAGCTGGATCATTCCACGAATTCACTAATTTCACTGTATTTTTAATCAAACTCACACGATTATTCAACCCATCTACGTTAAAGAGCCAATCGTACGTCCCTGCCACACCAGTAGTGTTGATCAAAACACCCCATGAGAAATTCCTGAAGCCTGTTAACTGATTGTTACGGGGATCCCCATTCAGCCTTAACCGGAAATAGACATTGGTACCATCGTACGCGAAGAATCCTGCAGGGAATGTTGAATTTCCTACAATATCCGTCGATACGGGACTCTCGTCTCCCAAAACGTCAAACAATGGTGTTCCCCCTACTAAAACCGGGGTGTATTGTGCATTACTGGGAAATGCCATAAAAAACCCTCCTTTAAATGATTTGGTCTTTATTATGGTATTGAAACAATAGGAGTTTTGCCTTACCAAATGACTAGAGAACTTGTGAAGTGGTGCGATTTTTGGTTCTAATGTAATTCTTTTGCTCATTCTTGATGATATTAAATTTCTAATTCTATCTATTTCTACTATTCAACAAAAAAAACTCCTCCCTATTTATCAGGAAGGAGCTGCATCTCTAACTCTTCAGCTTCTATTTTCAATTCCTCTACATCCATCAACAATCGAAATAACCCTTTGATGATCAACTCGTCCGGCTCCGCTTGGCGGCATTCCTCTGAAATCCGATTGGCGATATTCGTGTAATACTTGACTTTTTCTACACTCAACCAGCTTATTTTCTCATACAATCCCTTCCAGGCATTCTCCCTTTTTTCAAATGAAATGAAGGCCCCTTCCCGATCCATGCTTACAGAAAATGATTTCATCATCTTATCATTTAATAACGGCTTGCTCTTACCTTCGAGAAAATCTTCAGCAAGAAGGGAAATCTGTCTCACTAAATGTTTCCCGAGAACAGAAGGATCCAAGGTATCGTCGGTAGAAATCAAAAGCATCATATACGATGAATAGATGGATTGGGTCATCCACATGAGATCCCATATGTAAGGTTTGATCTTACCACCAAATACTTCTAATAGATTATGCTCGAGCCAGCTAAATAACCGTCCTCTCATACGGTGTTCCATTGCAGCCAATTTCTCACTATTCTTCGAGGAATCTCCACGCATGTGCATCTTCATATATGACTTATATTCAAGTATCCCTTCAAATTGTACTTGAAACTGCTTTGCGAACCGTTCAAGAGGTGGTAAGTTCCCTTCTAGTCCGACGACAAAAGCCCGTTCGAAGACAAGTTGCTGATAATGTTCATAAATCGATATGATTAAATCTTCTTTTGATTGAAAAAATGAGTATAGGGAGCCCTTTGAAATGCCGACACTTTCGGCGATTTGCTGCATGGATGTTTGATTATATCCGTGTTCTGCAAAGAGCTCTACGGCTGATTCGAGTATTGATTTACGTTTATCCAATTTCTACACCTCTAAATCCAGAGAAAATTCACTCTATCATTTTAACCATACTCTCCCAAAAATAGAAGAGCATTATTTCTTGACTAGAGAAAAAATACATGTAAAATGACTAGTGAGTCAACCGATTAATGACTGTTATATCAGTAAATATTCAAGTTATAAAAAAACATTTGACCCAGGAGTCAAAACATTATCAAAGGAGGATAACATTCATGTTGAAAGCTATTTTAAACCGTTCCAAAATCACACTGATTTTTGTCTTGTTGTTTGTGATAATCGGTATTTTTACTTTTTTACAATTACCACAGCGGGAAATACCTGAAACAAGCGTGAACATTGGAACGGTCAGCACCGTTTATCCAGGTGCAACCGTTGACTCTGTTGAGAGGACGGTAACCAATCCCATCGAATCTTCTCTGCAGTCCATCGATGGAATTAAAGAAATCAGCTCCTCCTCTTCAGCCGGTTTCTCTACTATTATTGTAGAGGTTGAAGATGGAGAAAACAAAAAAGAAGTGTTTGGAGATGTGCGACAAGCAGTTTCAGATGCTTCCACCTCTTTTCCTGACGAGGTATTCGATCCGGAAATTAACGAATCCACGGTGAAAATGCCGATTGTTTCCTTCCACCTCACAAGTGATAATAAGGAATCCCTCCTTACTCTTCGTGAAGAAATGAACCGTTGGCAGGAAGAAGTCGAGGAAATCTCGGGTGTTTCCAGTATAACGGTAAAAGGATTACCTGAAGAAGAAATTGTCATAGAATTAAAACAGGATGAACTAAAAGAATCCGGACTCAATCCTTCTACTGTCATGAGTGCGATTAATGATGAATACTATCCTACTCCTCTAGGAAAACAAGAAGTCGATAAGGAAGTCGTTCAATTAACGGTTGATCATTACTCAACTCTTAATGAAATGAACGAGCTTTTTGTTGGCAAGAATCCTGATGGAGAATCGGTCTTTTTACAAGATATAGCAAACGTTGAAATTGCTCCTAAAGAGGTTAAAGATATTGTCACATTTGAAGGCAAGCCTTCCCTCTCCTTTACAGCATTTGTTCAGGCAGGGGAAGATATCCCCTCTGTGGATGAGAAAGTAAGCGACAAAGTGGATGAACTGGCAAAATCTCTTCCTTCTGATGTGAATCTTGAACCTTATTACTCTCAGGCCTCGATTGTAACAGACATCTTTGATGGATTATTTATGTCCCTTGCTATTTCCGTTGTAGCTGTTATCTTGACAACGGCATTGGGACTTACCGTTTCTGGAGCGTTCGTGGTTGCATTAGCCGTTCCGATTTCCGTCCTGATGGGGTTGATTCCACTGCCATTTTCCGGTGTGGATCTTAATCAGATCTCCGTCATCGGTGCCATCATTGCTCTCGGTATCCTTGTGGATGACTCAATTGTTGTGAATGACAATATTCAACGTCGCTACAAGCTTGGTGATCGTGCGCTTATGGGAGCCGTAAATGGTGTCAAAGAGATCTGGGTTTCGATTGTGACCTCTTCTCTTGCCATTGTATTCACGTTCCTTCCTCTTATATTTTTATCAGGCGGAAACGGAGCGTTCATAAGAGCATTGCCGACTGTTCTGATAACGACGATCATCGCATCAACACTTGTTGCACTGATCTTTGTTCCGATCATGAGATACCTGCTTTATAGTAGAACAACGAAAAAAGTACCAGATGCACCCGGTTTACTAGGAAAACCATTGAATAGGCTGGCTGACTTTTATGCTGATACTATTCTAAAGAAGTTTTCAAAACGACCTGTCTTGGTATCTGCCATCGGTCTCATCTTCACAACCGCCATCTTCGGTCTGATTGCTCTTACACCATTTGAATTCTTCCCGTCAGCTGACCGCGAAGAAGTAACGATTGATATAACGTTACCAATCGGTACCACGATTGATGAAACAGCGAGCACTTTAGAAGACATGGAACAACTATTAAAAACGGATGAGGGTGTCTATGAAACCTCGGCTTTTGCTGGTTCAGGACTACCTAACTTATTTAACAGCTCTCTTTCAAATTCCGGTCAAAATACAGGTCAATTGGTTGCGAGAGTCGATCGTGAAAACCAAACGGCTCAAGGTCTGATTGACGAATGGACTGACAAACTTAGAGAAGAATATCCTGATGCGTTGATCTTCATGGAAACGATCCAGCAAGGTCCTCCGGCAGGGGCTCCTGTCACAGTAACGGTTTCTGGTCCTGAGATGGATCGATTGATTGAACTTCGTGATACGATTTCAACTGAAATTGAAAAACTAGATACTGATCTAGTCGTTGATAATGTTGGGGAAATGGAGCCCACAATTGAATATGTTCCAAACCGCGAGCTTCTCGAGGAAAATGGTATTACAATCAATCAGATCAGCCAACAACTCCGATTGGCTACAGAAGGCATTCCGATGAAAGCCTTTGATAATGGTGTCACGAAACGTGCTATGACACTGGTATTAGAAGGAAATGATGCTGGAGTGAATCTGTCTTCTCTAGAGGTTCCCGCTGAAACAGCTAACCCTGCTGGACCACCGAAGCTGATTTCCCTTGGTGAGCTGGTGACTCCTGAAAAGAAAGAAGAACTTCAACTCATCCCTCATAAAGACGGGGAACGTGCAATTACGATTCGTGCTTTTCCTGAGAATGAGGAAAACTATAAAGAAAATGTCCAGGATATAGTGAAAGATGTACGAGAAAACCTAGACGACAACAATTATTCCATTACTTTAGGCGGGGAAAATGAAGCTCAGAATGACTTCTTCGCGGAGATCACAGTACTATTTACAATAGTCATTTTCCTAGTGTATTTAGTCATTGCTCTTCAATTTAATTCATTATCACTTCCGTTCTTAGTTCTTGTCGCTGTTTATCTTGCCATTGCAGGTGCGATTCTCGGGTTATTCGTTACTCAAACCCCGATCAGCTTCCTGGCTGTCATGGGGATGGTGTCTTTAACCGGTATCGTTGTGAGGAACTCTGTCGTGTTAATTGAGTTTATTGAACAGGGATTGAAGAGTGGTATGAGCGTGAAGGAAGCAGTTGTAGAATCAGGGCGTACCCGTATTCGTCCAATTTTACTGACAGCTCTCACGTCGATTGTGGCACTTATTCCTGTTGCAGTCAGCGGCGATGCCCTTTTCACACCACTTGCTGTTACCATTATTTCGGGTATCCTGTTCTCTGCTGTATTAACGTTGATCATAGTTCCGATGATGTATCTTGTCTTCCACCGATTTAGAAGAAATAAGCGCGAAGCATAAGAATATTTTAGAGGTGTGTCCATGTGACACCCCTCTTTTTCTTGATTTAAGGAACAATTCCCTTGAGAAATCATTCAAAATCAAGCATTATAGATAGGTATTTTATTTTTATCTTTAATGGAGGAACAAATATGTCATCAAAAATCAATACAAAAGCGATCCTCATTACTTTTATGATCGGTGCTTTTTTTGCCATATTAAATGAAACGTTGTTAAATATTGCCCTAACTGAGTTAATGGCTGTATTTAACGTCGATGCTCCCACGGTTCAGTGGTTAGCAACAGGATTCATGCTCGTCATGGGTGTGCTGATGCCTATCTCCGCCCTGCTTATCCAATGGTTCACGACTCGTCAAATGTTTATCGGTGTGATGAGTGTGTTTCTTCTCGGCACGGTGATTGCTGCATGTGCCATGAATTTCCCTATGTTGCTTGCTGGTCGGATGATTCAGGCGGTTGGGACCGGTCTACTCATTCCGGTCATCATGAATGCCTTATTATTAATTTACCGGCCGGAAGTCCGTGGTAAAATCATGGGTACGTTCGGACTGGTCATTATGTTTGCACCAGCGATCGGCCCGACACTTTCTGGTGTGATTGTCGACTTGTTAGGGTGGAGATGGTTATTCATTACGGTCATTCCCTTCGCCGTGTTCTCAATTCTATTCGCATTAAAATATTTACAAAATGTCGGCGAAATCACTCGTCCCAGCGTGGATATCTTGTCCATTATCCTTTCTTCAATTGGTATTGGAGGAATTGTTTACGGATTTAGTTCGGCGGGAGAAGAATCTGCCGGGTTTACGTCTCTGAAAATTATCGTGATTATTTCAATTGCGGTTATAAGCTTAGTACTATTCGTCTTACGTCAGTTAAAGCTTGATGAACCACTTCTCGATGTTCGTGTTTTCCGATATAAAAGCTATGCGAGAGGAGTATCGATCTTCGTCATTGTCATCATGGCTATGTTTGCATCCGAAATCGTCATGCCCATGTACTTACAAGGACCTCTCGGATATTCTGCAAAAGCAGCCGGATTATTATTACTTCCTGGGGCTCTCTTGAATGGTCTGATGTCTCCTACGATGGGGTCGCTATTCGATAAGTACGGACCAAGAAAACTGATCATCCCAGGAACCTTAACCTTAGTAGGAGTAATGATTTTCTTTAGCACGATTAATCCATCTACACCGATCTGGTTATTCGTTCTTGTCTATATGCTTCTGATGCTATCCATTTCAGCCATCATGATGCCTGCACAAACGAATGGTTTAAATGAACTGCCAAAGCATCTATATCCACATGGGACCGCCATAGCAAACACACTGCAGCCAGTCGCAGGAGCTCTTGGTGTTTCAATATTTGTCAGCATTATGACCCAAAGTCAGGCCGGGTATATTGAAGGGCAATCGGGTGAATTAACAGAAGGACTCTTAAACAATGCCATGACCTACGGTGTACATCATGCTTATTGGTTTGCTCTTGCTTTGGCTGCTGTCGCTTTCCTCATTTCGTTGTTCATCCGGAAAGCTGTTGCTCCTGATTTTGACGGAGAAGTAGAACACGCTGGAAGTGAAAGTTAAGTATATAAATTCCGTAATACCTGAAAAGCTCAGATTCCTGAGCTTTTTTTTTCAAAAGTGCTATTACTGTACGTCCATCTTCCTAAAAGAGTAAAATGGATGTTGAAACCACCCATGAGGAGGAATTTATATGGACAAAGAGATGAAACTAATTGAGGACATCCGTTCTGACCTATTAAATAGTGTGAGTGATTTAACCAATGAGGATTTAAACAGAAGAATTGTAGAAGACCGATGGACAATCATTCAAGTGCTGGACCATCTGTATCTAATGGAAAGATCGTTGACTGAAGCGATTCAAACAACGTTAGCTAAAGGTGAAGAACAGGCAGTGCCATCGAAGCCGATCCACTATACGGTAGATCGAAGGACAAAAGTAGATGCACCTCCATTTGTCGTTCCTACTGAAGAAAATCTTACCATTCAAGAAATGAAGGACAAACTGAAAGCTTCTCGTCAAGATCTTCTCACCTTTCTCCATACAACAAGCAAAGAAGAATTACAGAAAAAAGCGTATCCTCACCCTATATTCGGACTTATCCGATTAGATGAATGGATACCTTTTATCGGGTATCATGAGAAGAGGCATTTAGAGCAGATTGAAGAACTAAAAGCAAAATTATAAACCTATCAATTTAGGAGCTACTCCTTAGTGGAGAAGCTCCTTTTATCTTTGCAACTATTATTTATCACTAGATTCTTTACTTCTATACATTTAAATCCCGCTTTTCATAAAGAACAAAGGTAGCTACCGCCAGAACCCCTATCAAAACAGCTGAAATCCCAACAAATACAAATTCCAATCCAGCATCCATCACATTCTTCGCTTCAAAATACTTGAATGGTGTGAGGTATTTCAAGCCTTCGATTTTTCCGCTCAGGTCGATGGCAAAGGAAAGGATAAAGGTGACTAAAAGAACGAATGTTGCTAACGTAGCGGCTTTTCCAGGCTTTTTGGTCGAAGCAGCAATCGCTGTACCGATTACTAAAAATAATACTTGTAAAATTAACATTCCAATCATCGAAATCCCGATATCGCTGGTAATGGATTCTCCATCACTATACCTTCCTACCATAAGTATAGAAACTGACCATGTGATGATCGACAGAATCCCAACTTGCGTGAGGGCTGCCAACAATTTAATCCCTATGATTCTCTTCCTTGGCATGGGTTTTACGAACAGAAACTCAACGGTTTTATCCCTTTCTTCCTTTGAGATGATTGTTGCACCAATCATTGCTGCATGAATCGTTGAGAGCAACACTATATACAGAAAGAGCACTCCATAATATCCGCTGGCCGTGGACATATCGAGACTGCCTACCCCTAGAAATGCTTGGAGTGATTTTGGCATTTGAGCCATTAGCTCATTCATGGATTGACCTGAAGCAGTGAATCCTGCAAACTTTCCCATTCCCGAACCAATCAAGGCGATCATCCCTATACACCAAATGATGAGGGATTTGCGGTGAGCCTTCATTTCTCTTATATATACGTTCATCTTGAACCCCTCCCCTTATACCGTATGAATATCTTTTTTGTTGTAAATAACGAAGCTTCCAAGCAATGAAAGGACAATCAGGAACATCCCCAAGATCAGGAATGACCATTCATATCCCTCTTGGTTCATGATATAGCTATAGTCAAAGTACTTAAACGGAGATAAATAGCGAGTAGCCTTCTCAGCAGCTGCAACCATACCTATTAGAAAAAAGCCAAACACGACTCCTAGTGATAAGCTGATTACCGATTTCACCTTCGGAAATACAACAGCAATGATGATTCCAACAGCAAACATAATCAATTGAGTGAATAAGAGATTTAGAGAAATCAGCAAGAATACATACAGGTTGAAATCCTCCACTTTTACCATATTAGCCACAGTGATCGCTGCAATCACATATACGATATTTGTAAACAGCAGCGATGTTAAAGCTGCAAGTATTTTAGAAGAAAGGATTTTTGTACGGGTAACTGGTTTAGTCAACAGAAAATCAGCTGTCTTTTCACGAATTTCTTTCGAGCTAATGGAGATTCCCAGATTCACGGATTGAATCGCACCGCATAATGTGATGTACAAAAATATATACGAATAAAAACCATTTAGAGAGCCTATAGTGTCCACCTGAATACCTAACGCTTTTCTTACTCCCTCTGGGAATCCTTCCAGGAGCTTCTTAAATTCATTAATCTCTTTATAAATGGAAGGAAACATCGACATAAACAGGATCACTAATACAACGAGTGCACCGGTCCACATAATCGTTGACTTTCGATAAGCCTTTAACTCATATAAAAAGATATTCATAGAGGATCAAGCCTCCTTTTCGTAATAGTGCATGAAGATTTCTTCTAAATCCGGTTCCTCGATCCAAAGATTAGCTATTTGGACATCGGCAATCTTCTTCATCACCGTGTTGATATTCCCCCTGAACAGGAAGCTGACATGATTTTGATTCATTTCAAGATTGCTCACGCCATCAAGCTCGAAATATGATTGATCTACACCACTTTTCAATTCAAGTTTGAATTTTTTGTGATTGTTTTCTTTTAATGTACTGATTTTTTCCACTTGAACGATTTTTCCTTCTTTAATGATCGCTACTCGATCACATAGTCGCTGAACTTCACTTAATATATGAGAAGAAAATAGAATGGTGGCTCCCTTCTTATTTTCAGCTTGAAGCAGTTCGAAGAATTTTTGCTGCATTAAAGGATCCAAACCTGATGTTGGTTCATCCAGGATAATGAGCTTCGGTTCATGGAGCAATCCTTGAACGATTCCCACCTTCTTTTTATTTCCAAGTGAGAGATCATCAATTTTCTTCGTTAAATCTAAGTTCAGCACTTCGGCTAATTCTTTAATCCTCTTTGTGCAGTCTTTCTTATAGAAACTGGCAGAATACTTGAGAAGATCCATCACCTTCATATTGTCGTAATAGAACACTTCAGATGGTAGATATCCTACTTCCTTCGCAATCTCTGGAGCGAACTCAACACAATCTTTTCCAAATATTTTCGCATTGCCGCTAGTCGGATGAATCAGCGAGAGGAGAGTTCTAATCGTCGTTGATTTTCCTGCCCCGTTAGGCCCGATAAAGCCAAAGATCTCCCCTTCTTTCACTTGGAAACTGATGTCGATAACCCCTCTGGACTTTCCGTACGTTTTTGTCAGTTCATTAATTTCTATCACATTCATGGATCTCTTCCTCCCTTTTCCTATTTCTTATTTATAAAATGATGCCTTTAATAATTCGATGTAGGAATCAATTTCAGCCAGCACTTCTTCTTGGTTAATTTCTTCTACGGAAAGTGTCTTAGCTTTTTGCTGTTGTTGATTGGCAATTCCTTCAAAGGTCCAATAAATAATTTGAATCGACTTTTTCACATCGACTCCTTCTTTGAATTTTGATGTATCCATATTGGTGAATAATTTTGCAAAGCTGTTCTCCACCATTTTGGCTTTAATCTGTTGGATATCATCTTTTACTTCCGGTGCTTCTTCGATAAATGCACTAGTAAGAAAATTTATCAGATGTGGATAAACGGCAAAAAGCTCAAACTTTATCAATGTTACTGCACGAATCGTAACGAAAATATCACGCTGGTTCCAGTCAATACGCTCATAAATCTTCTCAGTGAATACGTCGGATAGATGTTCATACAGCGAAACATACAAATCCTTTTTGCTTTTAAAATAATGAAATAAAATTCCCTTTGAGATTTTTGCTTCCTTCACGATCGCGTTTGTTGAGGCATTTTGGTAACCATTCTTCGCAAAAATATGAGTTGCTGCATTTATGATCCTTTCTTCTTTCTCAGGATCTATGTTTAATGTTTTAAACAATATTTTCTCCTCCTCCTTCTTAGGGAAAGGGGTTTGACCAAGTTGGTCAATTTCATTATAACCACTTTTGACCAGAGTGGTCAATAATATTCTAGAATAATACACGTGTGCCCAGCTTGAAAAAATATGAGAGGTCCCAAAATTTTTGCTGATGAGTTTGTTATGCTGATTGAAAATATAAAAGGTGGGGCTTCATTATAGAAGGCCCCACCTTTACAACCCTAAATCTTAAATTGATAATATATTTCTAATCTCATCTTCCGTGATGGAAGAAACGATTTTCTCGTCAGGATCGATCACCTCTTGAATGAGGTGTCTCTTTTTTTCTTGAAGCTCATTCATTTTTTCTTCAATGGTTCCTGGGGAAATGAGCTTGATGACTTGTACTTCATTTTTTTGCCCCATGCGGTGGGCTCGATCCGCTGCTTGCTCTTCGACAGCAGGATTCCACCATGTATCATAGAGGATGACGGTATCAGCGCTTGTTAAGTTGAGTCCCGTACCTCCCGCTTTTAATGAAATAAGAAACAGGTCGCGTTCGCCTTCATTAAATCTGTTGCACATGCCTACCCGCTCTTCAGAAGGTGTTGAGCCATTGAGGTAAAAGAAGGTCTTTCCCTTTGCCGAAAGCTCACTTCCAATGAGCTCAAGCATTTTAGTAAACTGTGAAAAAATCAACACCCTTCTGCCTGAAAGCCTTGATTCTTCCAAAATCTCCATGAGCTGAATGAATTTTGCCGATGTTCCCTGGTAGCCCTCTATAAATAATCCTGGATGACAGCATATTTGTCGAAGTCTGGTTAAACCAGCCAGAATTTTGATTCTGTTTTTCCTCAAAGTATTTTTATCCAGGTGCTTAAGCGTATCGTGACGCAGCTTCGCTAAATAAGCAGCGTACAATTCCTTTTGAGCCGGCAGTAATTCCGCCGATTCCATGATCTCCCGTTTTTCCGGAAGTTCTGATAAAACATCTTCCTTCATCCTGCGCAGGACAAACGGGCGGATTCGTTTAGCGATATCTTTTTTTGTAAGACCACTGTAATCCTTAAGCCCTCGAAATAAACCCGGAAATACGACGTGAAAGATGGACCACAGCTCTTCGAGTGAGTTCTCAACCGGAGTACCGGTTAATGCGAAACGGTGATTGGCTTCGATTTTCTTTACGCTTCTTGCCGTTTGCGTTATTGGATTTTTGAACGCCTGAGCCTCATCATAAAACACCGTGTGAAATTTCTGCTGCTCGTACCACTTGATGTCACTTCGAAGTAAAGGATAGGAAATGATGATCACATCGATATCCTTTAATCCATTCTGCTTCTTCATTCGTTCTGATTTATTTCCATCCAGTATCACTGCTTGAATTTCAGGCGCAAACTTCGTAAATTCACTCTGCCAGTTATACATGAGGGACGAAGGACAAACAATCAGAGCCGGAAGTTTCTGCTTCCGAATCTCATCTAACTCAGAAAAAATAAAAGAAATGCTTTGGATGGTTTTCCCTAATCCCATATCGTCGGCTAAGATCCCGCCCAGACCATAAAAGGCCAGAGTTTTCATCCATCGATAGCCTTCTTTTTGATATTCTCTCAACAGTGTGTTCAAGGTTGGTGATATGGAAAACTCCGTACTGCCAGGGTTCATGATATGTTGCAGGAACTCTTTATACGATTTCCCTAATTTGAACGTGTTGCTCGCATCAACTGAATCAAGGAGTTGGAGACTTTGATGCAACGGCAGCTCGAGTCCCTTGATTAAATCATTTTTCTCCGCTTGTGATGTATGAAGAAATCGCTGAATGTCTTGAAATTCATTGGTTTCAAGGGACAGAAGTGATCCGTTTCGCATACGGTAATATTTACGTTTTTCATCCAATGCCTCAAGGATTTCCATGATCTGTCGGTCAGGTATGCCATCCATTTCAAACTTGAATTCCAGCCAGTTCATTCGTTCTTTCTTCACCTTGACCCGGATTCTCGGACCATTATTCCCTTTAAAGACACGGTTTCGCACTGCTGTAGTTGCATAAATTTGGACGAGCTTTTGAATTTTCGTCACACCATAGGTTAAAAACTCATACTCTAAATCCTCATTATGCAAAAAATAACCGCCTTCTGTTTTTCCAAAAGAGAACTCTTCCATTAATTCAAGGATGACATCTTCTTTCTCCACCTCTCTAATTAGTAAGGAACCCGAAGGTGGTTCGCGATTTTCTAATGGGTGAATCACTACATTTTCGTAATGAAATTCAATACCCGCCAGCAAGCGATTCTTCACCCGGTCAAGATACAGCTTTGCAACAAGCGGCGCCATTTCCAGCCTTTTGGAAATTCCGTCCGAGATTGTGACCTTCCCCAATTTCTTTAAACCAATCGCTACTTTCTCTAGAAAGAAGCCTATTTGCGCTTGAGGAATGGGAATCGAGTCTGTACCTGATTTGGTGAGAAGTCGCTTTAATTCAGAAAGACGCTTGCAATCCCTGGTGTTCAATTGGGTCAATGTTCCTTTATGAAGAACGACTTCATATTCATCCAGGACGACCATATTGTTTAACCCGGTTATGTGTAATCGATAGCTTCCGTCCTCATTTTGGCCAAAGTGGAACTTCAATGGAAGCGGGGTCTTCAATAGCTTGATCCCCTCTACGGTGTGCTGACTTTGCTCCACTTTAACCCTTGGGGCTTTTATAAGAAGTGGTAAAAGCCCCTCCCATGAAGAAGGTTGAATGAGCAATTGTTCATTATTGTTCACTTCAGTTGAAGAATATATCTTCTCTTCCTGGGCCACCTTTATAAGCTTTTGGATTACAGTATCGGTATCGATTTCAAAGCAATGAAGTTGTTGATTGAAAATGAATGAATCTGAAAGTTGGAAGGGAACTCCTTCTTTGATGCTCTGGAGAAACTCTCTAACCTGTTGAACCTTGATGGAGTGAATCGTTAATTCAATCCCGATCAATGCTCCACCTGTTTTTACGGGGACAGGCTTAATCAATATTTCACATGGCAGAACTTGTCTGTTTTCAAAATGCCTCTGGTGACCAGTGGAGCGTATGGATTCATCTTGAAACAAGGTGAAAAATTCTTCTGTTACTTCCCTTCCTTGACTATTTTCATTACGCTGCTCATAATGAATGGCGATTAGGACAGCAGCGATATGTTGACAATCTTTATCAAACGATGCTAGTTTGGGACAACTGCAATTTGCATGGAGTTCTCCATTGGCTTCCCCTGTAACGGTTACGTAGAAATCTTCCTCCCCCATAACCGTCGCTTCACAATAATTTGAATAGAACTCGTCCATTTTCACTTTATTGGAACGATAATAGACCTCTCCCCTTTTGAAAGAAACGGTACCGCATCGTTCTTTTATAAGTTTTTGATGTATGACCTTCAAGTGTCTGATTCCTTCCTGGAAATGTTTGTATGTATGTTTCCTAATTGGATTTCTTCAATATTCTTATGATAACAACAATAGGCAAATTTAGAAACAGTACGGCATCTATTACTATATTAATAGAAACGTATATTCACGAGATGATCTACATAGACTATAAGGGAAGCGATCCGGCAGAAAAAAACCGAACTATGAGGCCAGTCATAGTCCGGAAAAAACCTTTAAGGAGCCCTCTACTTTTCAATATGATTCAACAACGAAATGATGAAACTTCCTGCTTGAAACATCAGCATGAAAATAAAGTAGTTCTCCACCACCATCACCTCCTTCTAGAGGATCGCTCGAGTAAAATATTTGTCCCCTGTTGATATGTATGTAGGATAGACTCAATTCATGCGTTTTTTTGTTGTGTGTTGGGTGTAAGGACAGAATAAAGGACTCCCGGTTTATCTTTTATTAAGATATTCCGGGAGTTTCTTCATTAGATAGAGGGTATTTTGATGAATTATCATTTGATGAGTCGTAATCTTGCTGAAATCGACTTCTTTGAAGAGGTTTTGAGAGCAGGATTGGCGTATGAGATAATTTTATCAGCGAAAATTTAAATTTATCAGCGAAATTCAGATTATATAAGCGAAATATTAAATTTATCATCGAAATTTCGATTTTATCAGCGATATACACTTTCCCACCTTAGCTGCATCTAAAATACCACCTATATTTATGAAAGTTATGCTTACATAATATTTTCTATTGCATACTGACACTTTTTTATGTAAATTAGTCAAGTATGTTTAATAGGAGGTATCATCATGAATCAAACACAACACACTCAGCGTGTTCAAATCGCTACAGCGGATCCATCTGCGCTCGGACTTTTTGGATTAGCTATGGTTACCCTTGTCGCTTCTTCAGCGAAACTTGGATGGACGGATGGAGTTTCTTTTGTATTGCCATGGGCAATTTTCCTTGGAGGAATTGCACAGCTGATTGCATGCTTTGGAGATGCAAAACATAATAATACATTCGGATCCACTGCATTTGGGGCATTCGGTTTATTTTGGCTTGGTGTCGGGACATCCTGGTTAATTTCATTCGGTGTGTTTGGAGAAGCAGCGGCAGCGGCAGTTGATCCACACCAACTAGGGATTGCGTATATCGGCTATCTGATTTTCAGTATTTTCATGACCGTTGGCGCCATGGAAACACATAAGGTCTTATTCATTATTTTTGTACTGATTGATTTCTTATTTATCGGACTTTCCCTGTCTACACTTGGGATCGCTCCTGAAGCTATGCATAAATTAGCGGCCATTTCTGAGTTGTTTATTGCATTATTCAGCTTCTACGGCTCTGCGGCAAGTGTGTTGAACATTCACTTTGGGAAAGAAACACTTCCTGTAGGCAAGCCATTCGGGATATTTAAGTAAGCGAAGAAAGAGATAGATGAAATGCTCATCTATCTCTTTTTTTCATACGGGAATCAAGATGTCAAAATGAGGATCCTTTTAATCACGGTCACTCGGGTATCTCTCACGCTTGATGGGAAGATATCTCGTTATAAGATACTTCTCACTTTAATCCGACTGCTTTGTATGAAGGTATCTCAACAATTTCAAAATCAAATTTCTCCATTTCCTTCTCCTTTCTTAAAGAATTTTTGTCTTTGATGAATATTATTCGATGTTGATTCACCTGAATCTTCTCACAAAGAGCATTTTGCGACTAGGATGCTATGTATACGCCTTTTTCAGAGACACTGCACTATTTTGAGAACCTTGAATTTAACTGCGCTTTAATAAAATCAAAATCCAACGGTTTTAGCCGTGCTATCAACACCTCCCTTACCCCATTCCCAACCTTAAACCCATCTCATAAAAAAACCACCCATAAAGGTGGTCACATCATCTAGCTAACCCTCTCTCAAAAGCAGCTAAATGATTCTGTGAAGCATTTCTCAATTGTGTAAAAACAATTCTTACATCTTGAGGAAGATTGTAAGTCAGAAATTTATTATACATAGCTATATTGTCAATTTCACCTTGAACTCCTGCTGCGTATGCACTTTTAATCGAATCCGGAGTTGAAGTATAGGCTTGAGAATTATCTTCAGGTAAGGGCACACCATAGCGTTGAAAAAGGGTTTGCAAAGCTGTAATATGACGTAGCTCGGCTTCTTTTATTCTCGTAAAGGTTTGGACACTTCCGAAATTCTGAATGATTCGATCATATCTGGCTTGAGCCAAGTATTCGTCCTGCATGGCATAAACGAGCATTTGAGGTACAGTGAGTGAAGTTGCATCAAGTGCCCCTTTTGCGCCGTAATTCATTTGCCTCTCCTGTCTCCTGTTTCCACGGTTCTGGATAAAGAAAAACAAAAACCAAACGGCATGATTTTGTTCATCTGCAGCAGCCCGACGGAATGATTCCTTTATATAGGTATCTTGGGCTCTATCTGCAATTTCTAAATAGAAATCAACCGTTTCTTGCTCGTCTTTTATGGCAATTTCCAGACCTCTTTTGTATGCATCTGGACAACCTTCTTGCAATTGAGGGATGGGCGGGACTCCTGTTATATTCGTATAGATATCACTGAAAGCTTTGAAATGGCGCATTTCATCTTTTCGAATTTCTCGAATGTGATTTTTATCTTCTTCGGTTGGGGCCAATTTTGCAAGTTTTTTATAACAAGCGATCGCACTATATTCTCCGTTAATTGCCTTTTGTATATCTTTTATCAGTGATTGATTCTCCTGAACCCGCGAGTAACCATCTAAGTGAAAAGGTTTGAATTGACGATAAAATTGATAAGGATTCATATAGGAAGACACCTCTCTTTTCTTTCTGTCATTAAGTATCTTATGACTTCAGCCTAAAGTGGGTGTCTGAAGATTTGCTCTTTACCTTTTCTTATGTATTATTTCATACGCATCCAAAAGATCCTTCACCAAAATATTATTGATCCTCATTCCCTCCGTCTCACAATCTATTAACCTAACATCATTCAGATTGGAACTTTTAAATTGGCACCCTTTAAGATCACAGCGCTCAAAAATTATAGGTTCACCCTCTTCTCCAAGAGTTGTGTCATGAAAATAAGTGCCCCCGAAAGTCACATGGGCGAATTCACTATGTGAAAGATTCAAATCAGCAATCAGGGATTTTTTGAGATTAATATTCTGAAAGCGGGATTCACTTAGATTGCAATTACTAAATCGAGCTCCTTTTAGGTTACTGTTGCTAAATGTGGAATGACTCCCGTTAATACCATAGAAATCCGTTTCCGTCATGTTGCTCTGCTCCACTTGAAGCCGGGAAAGGTCAAATTGTCTCAAGGTATCACCTTGAATGTGAATCTCCTTCGTCTCAACCTCTTCTGTCGCACCAGGTCGTAACCTTTTCTCATAACAGAATTCATCTTCTGATTCAAAGACTTTCTTGTACCCCAATTTCTCGTAAAAGGCATGATTATTCAGCTGCCTGCTGGAAGTCTCAAGCTCCCACGATTTCACCTGAGGAAACTTCTCTTCTACTAATCTTATGGCAGCAGTACCAATTCCTTTTCCCTGGTAATCTGAATCAACAAAGATACGGTCGACTCTTCCATGGCGCTTTCCCTCTAACGTGACAATAACACCTCCAACAAGCACTTCTTGATAAAGGATTTTGAAATAATTCAATTCATGGATCATATACTTCCCCATCTCAATGGAGTCGTAGCCTGGTGGCTGGATATTGTAATCGACTACATCCTCTGCATATGAGAGCCATTTCTCTTTTTCAGCATCAAACACTTTCCTTTTTATATCGGTAAGAGCTTCTGCATCTTGTATTGTTGCTTTTTCTATTGTGATTCTACTCATTTTTGATCTCCTCTTAATCTCTTATTATTTGCTTAGTAGACAACTCATCTGCATTGAAATATTATCAAATAACTGATTGCACACTCCATTTCCTCTCTTCGGATTTCACTATATGGAAAATTATAGCTTAAATAAGTATTTTTTCAAAAAGTTCTCTTGTTAGACATTCATCCCCATTATCTATATAGTTACATTAACTGCATTTTTTTGATTGCTTACATAGTTCTTAGATTTCTAGTTTAGAGGAGGAGGAAAGATTCGTGTCTAATGAGTATAATTTAGCGTCATCCGAATACCATTCATTATTAGCCACCTCTAAAAAGTTGTTCCACAGCATAAGCAAACATTTAAATGTTCAAACGGCTTATGTAACAAGACGAGGCGATGATGCCATGACTGTTTTAAGTTCTTATAACGAAAAAGAAGAGATCATTCCAGAGGGTTACTCTGTTAAATATGGAGATACATATTGTAGGTTGATTATAATGAATGAAAACAATGAGATGCATAAGTTAAACCTTGCAGAGGATGCCATCACCAAAGAGTTGGAAGTTACTTCTCAATTAAAGGTGAAAGGATTTCTTGGGGTTACGCTAAGAGATTTACAAGGGGATGTATTTGGTACATTATGTGTCATGGATAAAGAAGAGAAAGATTTCTGTCAGTCGGATATTGAATACCTTCAATCCATGGCAGATATCCTGTCTTATATCCTGGATTTGGATCAAACCAAATTTAATATGAATTACTTGAGTGTTCCGATTATCCCGATTACAGAAGGAATTGCCTGTCTTAGTATTCAGGGAGTCATCGATGAAATAAGGGCAGATAAAATAATAAACAAAGTTCTCGAATATGGCTCAAGTCACGATACAGAGTACTTTATTATCGACTTATCCGGACTGCTTATTTTAGATGGAATATTTCCATCGGTATTTATTAACTTAGTAAAATCACTGAAGGTAATGGGTATTGAAAGCATCCTCACAGGAATCACACCTGAAATTGCGATTCACGAAAAGGATAACGGACAATTATCTCGACTACCTATTGTTAAGGTACGCAATTTAGAATCTGCGTTAAAGTATATTGGCTTTAATTTAACCGAAGCACCTACCCATTGATTTGAATGAGGATAGTCGCAAACTCACATCCCCTCAAAAAAAAGATGAAGCCCTACGTTAGTAAACGAGGGCTTCATTTTTCATTTTTGACAACATTCTTTTTTAGCATTTTCATCTTTAACTTCAACCAACTTCACTTTACAGCAATCCCTCTGTTCTTTCTGACCTATCACACTCTTTAACCATTTCATTTTCTTCACCTCCTTATACAAAGTAAAATAAGAATCCTGACATAGTAGACATAATGAGGACAGAGCCAATAAATGCGAGTACAAGCTTCTTCTTAAAAATGCTATGGAGTAACGTCACCTCAGGGAGACTTGCTCCTGCTGATGCAATCATAAGAGCCATTACTGGTCCCAGTGCCATTCCTTTAGCAACGAGAATTTGGGAAATGGGAATAATTGTAGAAAGTCGGATGTATAATGGAATTCCGATAATCGCAGCTATCGGAACCAGCCACCAATTCTCTCCTCCTAAATAGGTTGTAATCCATTCAGTTGGAACTGAACCATGAATAACCGAACCAATCCCTGCCCCGATAATAAGAAATGGATAGACATCTCTCATAAGTGTAAGTGTTTCTCTTATCGCTTTCTTAATGTCGATTCCATTCTCAGGGACTGAGAAATTTTCTACCATGACATTTTTTAGTTGTCTTTCAAATCCAAATGCACTCAACGCAAATCCTATGATTATAGAAAAAGAAGTGGTTAAAATCGTGTATGCAATGGCTACTTTCCATCCGAGTAAATAGGTCATCAAGGACAAAATCGTTAAATCCAGTACAGGTGAGGCAAAAAGGAAAATCATCACAATGGGAAAACGAACTTTGTTTCGCAATAGATTTACGACAATAGGGATGGTTGAACAAGAGCAAAATGGTGTGACGAATGCAAAACCAACAGCAATCAGAGCACTCAACAGAGGATGGCTTCTATCCATCAGCTCCTCCATCCTTTTATAAGGAATAACTCCTTGAAGTAGATGAATCACAAAGGATATTCCAACAAACAGCACAGTTAGTTCAAGGGCGATACTGATAAAATCTTTAAACATAGTCATTTTGACTGCCTCCATTTTAATTAATCAAATTTATTTGATTAATTATTGAAAATTATACATCAATTTTTTTTGATTAATAAATCATAAGATGTCACCATGCAAATTAATCACTTTATTCACGCCTAAACCAGCAGCAAAGTTGTTCTGATAACAAATGATTCAATTCAGTATGATTTAATGTATAGTAACTCCATGTGCCCCGCGTTTCTTTCAAGATCAACTCAGCGTCCATTAAAATCTTCAGATGGTAGGAAAGTTTAGATTGGGGTAAGTCTAATTTATCCGATAAGTCACATACACACACTTCTCCCATTTCAGTAATTTGGTGCAGGATAAATAACCTTTTTTGATCTGCTAGTGCCTTGAATTTTTTTTCATATTTACTGAAGGTTGAATCCAGTGATATATCTATTAATGGAATTTGTTTATTCATGCTATCAGCTCCTCTTAAATCAAATTTATTTGATATAGCCTCATTATATGCAAGATCTTCCATTGAGGCAACAACAATACATCAAAAATAATTGATTTAATAAAAAATAAGAAAGTCATCTTATTCATACTGATTAGACGACTTTCTTACGGAGTTACCTTATTCTCAGCTTTTTATACTTCCTCTTCCCTACCTGCACAATCAGTCCATCTTCAATCTCTACTTCCAATTGCATATCCAGAACCTTTTCTGAATTGATTCTGATTCCTCCATTTTGAATCATCCGCCGCGCTTCACTCTTTGAACCATGCAAATTTATCTCAACAAGTAAGTCGATAATGGAGATTCTGCTTTCACCTGTCCACTGTATTTCTGGAATATCATCAGGCAGTGCGCCTTTTTGAAATACTTCTTTAAAATTGTTCTCTGCTTGTACGGCTGCTTCTTTTCCATGGTACATAGACACGATGGTTTTTCCTAAACGTATTTTGGCGTCTCTGGGGTGGAGTGTCCCTTGAATTAATTCCTTCTCCATTTTCGTTTTCTCATCTAAAGATAAGTCCGTTATCAGGTTGAAGTACTTGATGATCAATTCATCCGGAATCGACATCGTCTTCCCAAACATTTGGTTAGGATCTTCATCAATTCCAATATAATTATGTTTTGATTTTGACATTTTATCCACGCCGTCAAGACCTTCAAGTAAAGGGAGTAATATGACCACTTGTTTCTCCTGTTTGTAATGCTCCTGAAGATGCCTTCCCATCAACACATTGAATTGCTGATCCGTCCCGCCAAGCTCCACATCACTTTCTAATGCGATGGAATCGTAACCTTGCATTAACGGGTAGAAAAACTCATGAAGCGAGACTGGCTTCCCTGTTGACAACCGGTTAGAAAAATCGTTTCTTTCAATTAATCGAGCAACCGTGATCTTCGATGATAAATGAATCACATCTTCAAGATTCAACGATGACAGCCATTTGGAATTGTAATGAAGCTCCACCTTCTCTTTGTCGATGACTTTCCCAAATTGCTCAAAGTAAGTTTGGGCATTTCTCTTCACCTCTACATCAGTCAGCTGCTTCCTGGCAACGGACTTACCAGTCGGATCACCGATTTTACCTGTGAAATCCCCGATAATAAGCTGAATGATATGACCGTTCTCTTGGAACTGCCTTAATTTGTTCAGGACAACCGTATGACCCAGGTGAACATCGGGAGCGGTTGGGTCTAGACCAAGCTTGATTTTCAATGGTACTTCTGTGGCAATTGACTTGACGAGTTTTTGTCTTAACTCTGCTTCTGGGATGATTTCATGAACTCCATTTTTGTATATGGTTAACTGCCTTTCCACTTCTGCCTGTTGTTCTTGTGAAAGTGATTCCCATTTGTGTTGCATGATGATTCCTCCTTGATTGATATGTTCGTTTAAATATTCGTCAGGTTGAACGTGTTCTTTGAGATCATTTTAATTTCGCTGATAAATAGGGGAATTCGCTGATAAAACGAAAATTCCGCCGATATATTTCAAATTTCGCCGTTATCCACTCTCCCAACAAAAATCACACCAAAAAACCACGCCCCTAAAAAGGGACGTGGTTAACGCGGTACCACCCTCATTGAAGATTTCTCTTCCACTTCATACGGATAACGGATCGGCCGTTCTCTGCTACTAAGAAGGGTTCACAGAGAATGTTTAAGGAGGTAATTCGCGCTTATCTTTGTACTGATTCCCACCAGCCATCAGCTCTCTTCACCAGGGAGATAAGTCACTACTCATTCCTATCATGACATGTATGATTATGAATTTTCATTTATTTTACAGAAAAATTCCATAAAATACAATAATATTTTTTTATCCCTTCACAATCCCCATTACAAACCCGTCGTAACCTTTAGACCCGACAGTTTGAACAGCCGTTGAATCAATACGGGGCTCTTTAGACAACATATCAACAAAATGGCGAACACCTTGAACGCTTTCATCTTCACTGTTTTCATCGATTACTCTTCCACCACGTACCACATTATCTGTAATGATGACAGCTCCAGGTTGAGAAAGCTCGAGTGCCCATTTTAAATAATTTGCATTGTTTTGTTTGTCTGCATCGATAAAAATGAAATCAAATTCACCTTCAATAGTCGGCAGCGTATCCAGGGCAGCACCTACCATAATTTCCACCTTTCGATCCATTCCAGCGTTTTGAATGTTTTTTGCAGCGACTTTTGCATGTTTTTCACTATATTCCAAGGTTACAACGTGGCCGTCCTCAGGCAGTGCACGTGCAAGCCAGATCGTGCTATAGCCTCCAAGTGTCCCGATTTCCAATATTCGTTTCGCTCCTTTAAGCTGTGCAAGCAATGAGAGAAACTTCCCTTGATTCGGAGATACATCGATTGCAGGCAGTTCTGCTTCTCTATTTGCTTTCAATACAGAATCCATAAGTGGATCTGATACTTGAAGTTTACTCGTAAAATATTGATCTACTTCTGTCCATGCATTTGTTGATGTCATCTTCATCACTCCTTGGTATGTATCATTCATAAACAATAGTAGCATAATTTCCCATATAAATATTTATTTCACGAAACTTTTTATCTCTCAAAACAAAGTTTATCTTAATGAAATCAACCTATTCGGGCATAATAACCAAAACAATTTGTCTTGGAGGGTTCATTCTTGCATACCAATGAACAGGCATTATCCATTTTTGCACTTGGCGGGATCAATGAAATAGGAAAAAATATGTATGTCATTCAACATCGTGATGATATTGTCATCATCGATTGTGGAGGTAAGTTTCCTGATGAAAGTCTTTTGGGAATTGATTTAATCATTCCCGATGTTACTTATCTTGAAAAAAACAAAGATAAAATACGGGGATTAATCGTCACTCATGGCCACGAGGACCACATAGGTGGCATTCCTTATCTTCTGAAAAAAATTAACATGCCCATTTATGCTACACATTTCACCCTGGGACTGATCGAACTTAAATTAGAAGAGCATAGGCTAATAAGAGATACAAAACTTGTAACCATCGACTCAAATTCCAATCTGAATTTTGGAACGATCGATGTTTCGTTCTTCAAGGTCAGTCACAGCATTCCGGATTGTTTAGGCATCGTATTTCATACGTCGGAAGGAAATGTCGTACATACTGGAGACTTTAAGTTCGATTTAACCCCTGCCAATCATCAATACTCAGACATACATAGAATGGCGAGGATCGGTGATGAAGGGGTATTGGTCTTACTTTCTGAAAGCACCAATGCGGAGCGGGGCGGCTTGACCCCTTCTGAACAAATGGTGGGTAATCATATGGATGAAGCGTTCTTGAAAGCCACTGGAAAGATATTTGTCTCAACCTTTGCTTCCAATGTCAACCGGGTCCAACAGGTAGTCGATGCTTCCATCAAGACAAACAGGAGGCTGGCATTATTAGGAAGGAGCATGATCAATGTAGTTTCAGTCGCCATTGAACGGGGATATTTAACCGTGCCTGACGGGATGCTGATCGATGCTCGTGAAATTGATGCATTACCTCCCGAAAAGGTTGCGATTTTATGTACGGGAAGTCAAGGGGAACCCAGGGCTGCACTGGGTTGCCTATCGACTGGAAGCTTCCGGGACGTATACGTTTATCCAGGTGATACTGTCATTCTGGCTTCTTCACCTATACCAGGAAACGAAAAGGACGTATCACGTATTCTTGATAATTTATTTCAACTTGGTGCCCACGTGATATACGGAAGTGGAAGTACAACAGGTATGCATGTATCTGGACACGGGTATCAAGAAGACTTAAAACTCATGCTAACATTAATGAAGCCGACTTATTTTATTCCTATACATGGTGAATACCGAATGTTGCATCATCACCGGATCCTGGCTGAATCGGTAGGAGTAGAAACAGGAAATACTTTTATTATAAAAAACGGTGAAGTCGTCGATTTCGAGAATTCCGTTGCCCGGCAAACGCGAACCATTCCTGCAGGAGACACCTTTGTAGATGGTTTGAGCGTCGGAGATATCGGATCGATTGTGTTACGTGATCGAAAACAGCTTTCTGAAGATGGAATGCTTATCATTGTCATTACCCTTAGTAAGTCGGAGCATTCGATTATTTCTGGGCCAGATACCATATCACGGGGATTTGTTTTTGTACGAAACTCAGAAGACCTATTAAAGGACGTAAACCATCTCGTTAAAAAAGTTGTAGATGAATTGTCTGTAGAAAATATTCGCGACTGGAAAGAAATGAAACAGGCGATCAAAAAAGACGTAGGTCAATACCTATTCAAGCATTTGAAGAGGAAACCTATGATATTACCGATTATAATTGAAGTGTAGTTGGAAATGCCGGGTGCTTATGCGCCTGGCATTTTTTTATATAAAAAAAGCACCCAAACAAATGTCAGATGCCCATAAAATCAATTATTTCTCTATCTTATTTCCTTCATAAATCTTCACATCTAAAGGAGCCGCTAAATACTCAGGCGCTCTCCCAACAAATGAAGTAAAATGCTCACTCGCATTGTGAATCTCAACGGCAGCAGTATCCCTCCACACTTCTACCATAGTATAGACACTTTCTCTTTCAGTATCTTTCATTAAGTCATATGAGATGTTTCCCTCTTCTGCTCTGGATGCTGCTACAAGTGGGCGAATCTCTTCTAAGAATGCTTGTTCTTTGGTTGGATTAATATGAAATTCTGCATGAATGATAATCATATACTTTCTCCTCTTTTCTTATTTTTTATTTCCATACTGTGATGGACTCTACTGGCAGGCGAACAGATTTGTAGCCTGCATCTGCCGCTTTTCCGATTGAAATCAGCATGACTGGATAGTAACGGTCTTTGTCCATACCGTATGCTTCAGCAATTTGATCTTTTTCATATCCACCAATCGGATTCGTATCAAATCCGTGAGCACGTGCAGAAAGCATGAGTTGCATGGATACTAACCCTGCGTCGATTAGGTTCATTTCCCTGAACTGTTCAGTTGTCATCATTTGTAGTAATCCTTTAATAGATGGGAGCTGTCTGTCTCTTACTTCTGCAGGCATATATCCTTCTTCTACTGCTTTATTGTAAATCTTATCCGCATATTCAAGGCTGTTCATATCTACAAATACCGCAATCACTGCAGATGAAGTTTTGACTTGCGCCTGATTGAATTTCGCAAGTGGTGCAAGTTTTTCTTTCCCTTCTGGACTATCGATTACCACAAAACGCCATGGCTGCAAGTTTACAGATGATGGTGCAAGAGTGGCTTCGGTTAGTATCTCTGTCATTACTTCTTTGCTGATTTTCACAGACGGGTCATAATTACGGATGGAACGACGACCTGTGATGATTTGGTTAAAGTCATTGATTTTTGTTTGATTCATGATGCATTCTCCTTTATGAGTAAAATTTAGTATTCAATGTCCTGTACATTATCCTGAATACGTTTAAGCATGTCGGATAAAACCGAACGTTCTTCTTTTGTAAAGCTTTTAAAGACTTTAGAGATAAAGATCTCTTTCTCTTCACGATAAGCTTCTATTTTCTGACGGCCTTCCTCTGTCAACCGGACAAATGTAAACCTGTTATCATCAGGATTTTTACGGCGGGAGACCATCCCTTTTCCTTCAAGCTGCTTTAAGTGTCTCGTCACGGCTGCACTATCAATATTCACTTCTCTTTGTAGAGCCGTTTGACTAATTTCTTCCACTTCGAACAACTTGTGCAAAAGATCCAACCGAGACTGACTAATTCCGGTACAGCGCTCAAACTTAGGACTCATTTGCTTATATATATCATTTAGTTGAACGATTATCTTCTCTTCTTCACGACAAGAGATGGACAAAGCATCCTCCTCCTTCAATTTAATTGAGGGGTCAATCATTGACTTGTCAATTAATATAATACATATGGTTTTATTAGTCAAACATATAGATCTTGGGAGAAAAAACCTAATGATTTTGAAGGGAACCTTCTTACAAATGTGGAAAGTCTGAAATGAGTAAAAACAGGAGATTTATTCTGAATGAAAAATGAAAAGGCAAGATAATGAGGGAATGTCCTCTCTTACCTTGCCGTCTATATGCACTATAAAAACGCTGATTTTGTCATTTGTATGAATGTACTATACGGAATTTCACAGAAAAAAGATTTACTCTTTTGGTTGGTCTAACGCTTGATAGGCAGCCTGATATTTTCCGCCTTCTGCTACCTCTGAATGATACAATGCTTTAAGAGCAAACGAACGCTCTAAATTCATCTCATCCATCAATACTTTCAGGCGGGCTTGCAATTCTTTATTATCTTTGATTAACAGTTTCATTTGTGATTTCATATATTTCATTAGGCTTTAACTCCCCTTTTCTAGTTGAACAATTCATCAAGTATAACATTGCTTGTCACAGTACTAAAGTGATTTCTTAAGGAAGACCCTGTTCACATCCCTCACTTCACACCCATTGGCAAGAAATGTTCGGATCATCGGAGCGTTATTTTTACTCGTCCCCCCAATATATTTTTTTGCATGAAACACACTAGCTAACAGACTAAGTGCCAGTTTATGCAGATTCTTGCTCTTCCCCTTGCTTCTTTCATCAGGAATCAATCCGAAATAAAACAACCTTCCTTCATCTATCGTGCCCGGTTCTATATGTGGCATTATGACGCCAATTGCCTGATCTCCTTCATAAATCGCAATACAGGAATCCTTATAGCTGTCACCCAGTTCGACCGTGACACTTTTCATATGTTCTTCCATGGTTAGGGAAGATGGGACATTAAGGGAGCCCTCCATCGATTGCATCCAGATATGTGCAAACTCATTTACTGAAATCTTATGTAAATTCTTCAAAGTATAAGAGTGTACCATTTCCGACTTCTCAAGCTTTTTATACACAGTAACTAATTCATCAACCATTTCATATCCTTTTTCCACTAAATATTCATCTACTTCCCGGGAGAATATTTGATTCACAAGAATCTTTAAGGTAGACAAGGAATGATAGGGTGGATTCTGTTCCAGAAATCTGACGAGCTCTTTCATTTCTTCTGTCGATAATTCCTTCGTATCCTCAATGGTTGCATAATTGTCACCATGAATGATTTTCACTTTTTCGATCAGTGAATTCCGTTGATTTACCACTGTATATCCTCCTCTTTTCTATATGTAAATCCTTTGGAAAGCAAGTTTAACTCTTTTTTTCAGCAGTGATTGCTACAGCAATACTTACAGATAATACTGTGAAAATAGCAACCCATGACCAAAAACTCACAAGCCAACCTCTCCCTCGGAAACACTTATTCATCTAAAAATCAAATCACTCGACACCGGTTTCTTACCTATCTCCCTTGCCCACACGGATAATTGACCAATATGATGGATCTCATGGGTCACTACATGCTGCATAACTTTTTGGTATGTAAAAAGGTATGTTTTACCTGACCTTGATGTCATATTGAGTTCTTTCTTTCCATAGGCAGGAGTCCATAATGACAGAAAGTTTTCCGTTTGCTGCCTGGTCATTCCTGAAAACTCAATGACTTCGTCAAGTGTCGAAATAGTATGTAAATCCTTTTTTATCACGGGTTTCCCTTGTAATTGATTCATCCAAATTTGCTCACAGTCCGCTACATGAAAGAGATTCTTCAAAATGCTCCCCATCCCGCCTGCACGCTCTTTCGTCAGTTCATCCGGATCAATTTCCCTGCACCAATTAAACCATTCTTCCCGTATTTCCCAATTATAAGAAAAAAGTTCTAACATGCTCTCAACCTCTCCTTTGTATTGTAAAAATTCTTAAAGCCCCACTTCCTTATTCAGTGAACCATCCAACCACAATGATACTATGGCATTCAATGCGAAAAAAGTTCCATATATCATCATGACCATACCTGTTCCAAAACCAGAAGGATCAAATGGACTTACGGATAAACCAGTCAAGATAAAAACCACAGGTGTAAGGAGTAAACATATGACTCCCGCCCAAATTCTCTTCTTCTTATCCTGTCCGGTAACTTTCAAAATCGTAAAATCAGTTAAAGCGAGGACTGTCAGTATGATCATGAATAATAGAATCAAGACACCCCAATCAGACAAAAAACATTCCTCCTCATTCAATTAACTGTAAGCCATCCAAAATGAAATTCCCCAACTCATAACGAGAAAAAGCAGACTCGCAATAAAATATGGACTCTTATTAGAAGAACTCGCTGATTCATATTCATATTTAAAGTGATTATTTGTGATGAACTTAGCGGCCGTTGATGCCTGATTAATTCCAGCTCGTTTTGAAATATTGGTGAGCCATCCCAGTGCAAAAAAGCAAAGGCTGGAAATGAAAGCCGTATCCATTATGCTCCACCCTACCAATGAGCTGGTCATTACCGTTGCGCCAGTCATTAGTGTGAAGAGGATCACGATGATCGTAAAGGATAAGTACCTTGAAGAAATGAATTTTTCTAATTGTTTGCTGAATTGGTCAATGAAGAATGCCGTACCGGTTCCAATAATTAGGATGATTATCGTTATTAATAGGTTGACATAGTAATTCAATTTGAGCTGCCCCCGTTCATTAGAAAATGATTATATTTATGAATAAAAAATTTATAATGAAAGGAAAAAAAAGAGACCATCGATTACTCCGAGACATAACAGAGAGATCAATAAAAAAGTTTTCCCCCACATTTTTTTAAAATAAAAATATAGCAACCCAAAATATATAAATCCAACAGTGATTAGACATAGAAAGAATTCTATCGTTTTTTGCCTATCTACATGAATGCCCTTCACTTGAACCCATTCGAATTTATGGTTAGATCCAGGGGGACTGTGAAGAATATGGCTCCCCACCCAACGAAAATAAAAATACCCAATAAACGTAGGAGCGAGTACATACTCATCTCCTTTTTTGGATGATCATCTACATTCGTTTCATATTCCAAAACGTTTTTTTCTACTCGTAACCCCATAAAAAAACCCTTTCTGCCTGTTCTTTTCTACTAATACGAAAAAACAAACAGAAAGGTTTCAAATTATTCCAAATTTATTATTAACTGGTAAAAATCCTATCTCCCCAGATGTTTCCCCAAATAAATACCACTTGCAGCTGCCTGCGATAAGGAATGGGTTTCCCCCGAGCAGTCACCAATGAGATACAGATTTGACACATCTGTTTCAAAGTTCTTATCCGTCGGTAATTTCGGTTCATAATACTTCGCATCTAACCCGTAAAGAAGCGTATCATGGTGTATCGGTTCCCCAATAAGTCTTTCCAAAGAAGCAAAAAATTCCTTAAGCGCAATACTATATAATTCCGGAACCTCTTCCCGAAGATTCCCACATTCCGCTTTGAGGGACGGACCTATCAGATTCCCCTCTAGCGATTCTGTATTCCTATGTAATTTGAAATCTTCCAATCTCTGAACGACAATCCGCTCTCTTCCTTGATTAATCCCTCCTATAGTGCTCACTGCATAATCCATTGCCTCACCATGGGAATGAAAATAACGTGGAACGAACAAACTGAAGTTCAAATTTGCACCTGGTATATCATTTTCACGGGCATTTTGTCCGTCTGGCATCACGAGTCCATGTTGGTGTTTCCGTATGATCCTCCCTCGCGGATTCATACAATAGGTCGTCGCGCTGAATGAATCCCTTTCGATTTTCAGCTTCGTTTCAAACGTATCTTCTAATATCGATTGAAGCTGATCCCCTTTCATTTCCACCCGAACCCCCATATCCAGACGTGTCTTTCCTGGAAAAAGTCCAAGTGATGCTGCTTGTTTTTTCAGCCACGTGCTGCCGCTCATTCCTGTACCGATCACTAATTTCTCCGTTGTAAAGTCACCGCTATTAGATTTCAAGTGAAAGCCCGCATCATGTTTTGAAATTGTATCAATATGAGTTTCGAAACTAAACGTAATGCGATTTTTGAGCACTTCATACATTCTTTGAAAAATATCACTCGCTAAACGTGTTCCTAAATGACGGACCTCAGTTGAAAGAACCTTCACATCCACCATTCTGGCTCGCTTTGATACTGTTTCATTTTTCGTGCTATAGGACGGGATGATGTCACCGCCAAACTCACAGAGAATATCGTCTACTTCCTTCATCAAATCAAGTGTGGTTTGGTCTCCAATTTTCCTGCCAAGCTCTCCTCCGAAATCATTCGTGTAATTAAATTTCCCCTCTGATTTTCCAAGACCCGCAAACCCAATGTATTTACTGCACACTCCTTCACACGTACACCCGCGCCCCTCATCTAAACCGCATGTACGTTCACTCAGCTTTTTGCCGAGATCAATCATGTGGATGGAGATATGTTCATTGTGCTTCATCAAGGTGTAAGCGAGAAACACACTGCTCACTCCTGCTCCGATGATCGTGATGTCATAATGATTCGATTGCATCCTCTGCTCCCCTTTCTTAGTTGTAATGGTGCCTATGCCACTTTATATTAAAACGGTTAAAATCGATCTTTTTTAATTTCTCTTTCAATTGACTTTCAGTGATCATATCTGAATTCGCCTCACCAATATGGTTTCCATTTCCATCCTACCATAAAACAGAGTTGTTGGAGGTCCGTCCCTCTATTTATCTTTCAAACTGTGATGGAGATAAGGAATGGAGGCCAGTGTAGAGATGGCTCCAGCGAGCATGATGGTTAGGTCTGTACCTATGGAGTCAGCCAATATTCCTGCAAGAAATGCGGCCAGGGGCATGGATACCCATGTCATGAGGCGGCTAGTGGCCTGGACCCTTCCTAATAAGTGATCGGGTGTCAGCGTTTGCCGGATCGTAATGATGCACGGGCTCATCATCGAAGCACAGAAGGTCCCGACTGCATTCATGATCACAAGCCAAAAATAGGTTTCTACCCAGCCGAAACACAAGATCGAAAGCCCTCCAATTACAGAGGCTGTAAATAAAATGCTCCGATACGAAAACCGCTTCCGAAAAAGGTTTGACGTAACCGCGCCGAGAATCGCACCCACTCCACCCATTGATAATAGCCAGCCAATCATGACCGTATTTACATTGAGGAAATCTTTCAGGTGAAACACCAATAATGTGAGAAATAGTGTAGTTCCGAACACAGAAGATATCATGGCAAGATTGGTATACAAGATCGGCTTGGTCTTTGCGACGAATACGAATCCCTCCCTTATATCTCCCCATATGGAAATGCTAGATGAAACCCTCTCCTTCATCTTCATGCGAAGACCCGCAATGGCAAGAAAAGATACCAGGAAGCTTCCGCTGTTCACCAACAGGGCATATCCGGGATTAAAAAAGGAAATGAGCAACCCTCCTAAACCTGGTGCTAAAAAAACCGCTAAATTAAATATACCGGTATTCAGTGAATTTACAGCCTGTAGGTCTTCTCTTCTCACCAGGCTTGGTACTGAAGCAAATTGAGATGTATAGTAGATTTGGCTTAATAAGCCAATACCGAATACCACCGGATATACCATCCACATCTCAAGTATCTCCATGATAAATAGAACTCCAATAACACCAACAAGTAAGCATCGTCCTAAATCGCACAAAAGGAGCAGGAGCTTCCGGTTGAATTTATCGGACATGATACCTGCGAAGGGCTGCATTAGAATCGGCAGCCGTTCAAGAGCCGCTACAATCCCCATACTCACAGGTGATCCAGTAATAGCTAATACCATAAGAGGAATCGCGATTAAATATATTTGATCCCCGAAAAATGAAATAAGGTTTCCACCCATAAATCTGAAAACAGAATAGTTTTTCTTTAAGGGTGGGAAATCATTCAGTTGATTCACCTTGACCGCACGCTCTCCCATATCAAATTCCCCTTTTAATGATCATGTAAATACTGCATCAATTCATTTGATAAAGTTTGAACAGCATTCTCTTTCAAGCGATACCTCCCATTCTGCGTTTCTACGAGTCTTGCTGACCTGAGAATTTTCAAATGGTGATGGACCGTCGACTTCCCCATGTTCAGTTCATTCGTGATTTCCTGGAGAGTACGATTTGAACCCTTCAGTAATTTCACCATTCGGAGGCGCGCTTCATCACCAAGTGCTTTATGTTTTTGAACCAGAAAATAACTTGGCATATCCTTATTATCCGGATAGATGCTTTCATTGGCTACGGGGTAATACAACACCTTTACTCCTTCAACATCTCCTTCTACGTTCCAAGGGCGATAAATCGACTGGGGGATCAACAATACTGTATGCACACTTGGCTCAGGCAAATAAGTGATACCGCCCGTTGCCCATTCTACCAACGCCTCGGACTTTAGGTTTCCACACATCTTCTCCTTGGATTGTTTATCTCTTGACAATATTTGAGATAGTGTTTCTTTTTGAGGAATAATCACTTCTTCATACCATCGGGTCATGACACTCGTCAGATGTTTCCTAAGGTCATGAATATTGGTCGTGCAGATGAAATCAATATAATCTGGAAAAAACGGGTTATTCTCTGTCTGTTTTTTCAAACTGTTTCTTGATGACTCCTCTCCTTCCGAAGCATGCATTCTAAGTTCTTGAAATTTAATCCCTATGTAAGGAATGCAAATAAACCTCAGTTTTTCATCGCCCAATGCATCTATAAACAGAATGAATTCAGATAGATCCCTAAACTCACTTTGATGAAGCAAAAGGAGTAGAGATTTCCAGGTATTGTTCTTTTCAACCATTTTCAAATCCTCAATCAAAGGTTCAGATAAAGATTTTTTCAAATGGTCCCATGACTCTTTTGGTTTTTCTAATGTATCAATAAGCCTTGTATTTGTGATTGCAGCAATCCCCAAAGCGCATTCCCAAAGAAGAGAAGCCTCGATTCTTACCTCATATGTCTCTCTTTTCCGACTGGTCAAATGGAGCACATCCATATAGAAACACCTCATTTCCAAAATTTGCACCTTGCAAATAATTCTATACTTATAGAAATATTAATTCAACAACTTTCGAATATTGTAAACAAAAAAAGCACACAAATCCCACTTAGGAATCTATGTGCTCCATATAAAAAGGATTAAGATTTAACCTTATCCTTCTTGATCTGCTTACTTCTCAATTGACCGCATGCTGCATCAATGTCTGTTCCTTGTTCCACACGGACTCCGCAGTTGATTCCATGCTCTAGTAATGTACCATAGAATTCAACAATCGCTTCTTTCGTACTTCTTTGATATTGGTTGTGTTCATCAACTGGATTATAAGGTATTAAATTCACATAAGAAAGATGTCGCTTGTTCTTTAACAATTTGGCTAGTTGTATAGCCTCTTCTTTATGATCGTTCACATCGCTCAATAGTATATATTCAAAGGTGATGCGTCGATTTGTTTTTTCCAAATAATAATCAATAGCTGGCATTAATTTCTCTAACGGGTATGCACGATTGATCTTCATGATCTTCGTACGCAATTCGTTATTTGGTGCGTGCAAGGAAACAGCCAGATTGATTTGGATGTTTTCGTCGGCAAATTTATAAATCTTATCTGCCAGACCACTTGTTGAAACGGTGATGTGACGAGCTCCGATGGAAAGACCTTTTTGGTCATTAACTACTCGGAAGAAGTCCATCATGTTATCGTAGTTATCGAATGGTTCACCGATCCCCATTACGACGATATGACTGACACGTTCCCCATTTCCTGCTTCGTCCAAGTGATGTTGAACGTTCATGATCTGTTCTACGATTTCTCCGCTTGAAAGATCACGGTTCTTCTTCAGCAGTCCACTTGCACAGAATGTACAACCGATGTTGCACCCGACCTGCGTCGTCACACAAACACTTAGTCCATAATTGAATCGCATTAGAACCGTTTCAATTAAGTTACCATCTTCAAGCTTGAACAGGAATTTAATGGTGCCGTCCTTGGATTCCTGTTTAACCTCTTGAGTGAGTGTATGAAGATAGAAGTGTTCGTCCAGCAATTGTACACAGTCCGCGTTCAGATTCTTCATATCCGCGAAGTTTGTCACTCTCTTTTTATATAACCAATCCCACACCTGGGCGGCACGGAATTTCTTTTGACCGTGCTCGACCAACCATGTTGTCAGTTGATCTAATGTTAATCCGTATATGGATTTCTTTTCCATTTAAAACCCTCATTTCGAAACTCTACAATTTTCTACTTATCTATACTACTTAAAGTATGGTAATGTTTCAAGGGATTTATAAGTGTTGAGAAGAATTGGAATTCCGTAATTTAGTATAAATACAATAATAATACGCCGAGACACTTGCTCGGCGCACCCTACTAATGATTGATTCTCTGAATAAAATCATCCAATTTCTCTTTGTCTTTAAGCTTTTCATTACACTCATGACTATCCTGGCAGACGTAATTCCCTTTCTTCACAAAGGTTCCTTGAGATGAAGTTTTCGATTCAGACATGTAAAATCCGATGCTTCCAAAGGTATTGCAAATCGTGCAAATCCCCTTCTTGCTGCTGCTTTTGAAGGTGCCCTTAAATCCTTTCAATTTACCCTCATGCATAGCGACAATATATTTTCGCTCCTGCCCGTAATCATTCCAGCCTAAATAGGAGATATCCCTGAAATCGATATTTCCCCAATCAGGTGACTTTAGTTTTTTCACTTTGGGGAATAATTTTTTCAATGAGGCTTCAGAAACAGTTGGAAATGGAATTACATAAGGTTTTAATCCAATTAAATAATCCTCCGCCTGGTCAGAATCCCTGATATTCCCGATTGGATCAAGTATGTTCAGTTGAGCTTGAGACAGTTCATCGAACAAATTTGTCACCTTATCTTTCACAAGTCCTTTCAAGGCTTGAAGGACATCTAGATCATTCACTGTTGAATATCCATTGATCAGCACTTGAGTCTGATACGTTATGAAATTATATTGATCGTTTCGAATAAATGGTTCCATGTTAATCGCTCCTAAAAACATTTGTCATTATCATCATCTTAAATGGGCTTTTCAAGATGAGTCAAGGAGCACAGTTATTCCGTGCAACCCTATTTTTACTATATACCGGTACATGTCAAAAATATATGTAGAGTTTGGTTCAGAATCAATCTATACAAGATAAAAAGCACTGACATAATCATCAGCGCTTTCTATACACTATTTTCTTAATTGTTTCCGTTGAAAGATAATAATGTTCGGCTAATTCTTGAATCGTCTTTCCATTCAAAAAAGCCTCTTTGATCTCAACATTTCGTTCATCAATTTCTTTTCTACTTCCAGAACGGCTACCCCATTTTCGGTATTTCACCTTAGGTTTAGGAATATAAAGAGTTTCCCCCTGTACATATTTCTGGACTTCAACAAGAAGCGATGGTGGTAAAACACTCTCAGCTTTCACATATTTCATTTCAGTCAGCCCCTTATTTTCTGATTAATAAAGTAAATAAGGTGCAAAGCCGACTTACTAGAAATGAACTTTAAGGGCGATCAGTCAGCGTCCCCCCATGCAAAGTATCGCCTTTCTAATAATAGGCTTTGCATGAGACGCTTTGGGCTCTGGTAAGTTTATTTTCATTACCATGTCACCACCTCCTTTAAGTTGTTGTTCGTTTCTATTATAAAATAAATTCGGTTGAATCACATTATGATAAAAATCCTAAAAAGAAGCAACATATGGTATAATCTTCTAAATATCTTAAAGGAGATGTTCCCATGTTTTCTTTCAAAGTAGATCAAGAAATCTCGATCGAGCTATTTCAGCAGCACCACAAAGAGGAGTTATACGAACTGATTGATTCCAATCGGGATCATCTACGCCAGTGGCTTCTTTGGGTCGATAAACGGAAGTCCCCACAGGATTTAGAGTCGATCATACCCATCTGGATACGGAATTATGCGGATAACAACGGATTCGATGCGGGAATACGCCATCAAGGGAAATTAGTCGGTATGATCGGGCTGCATTATATTGATTGGAAAAGCAAGAGCACCAGTATTGGATACCTTCTTTCGGAAGAAGCAGAGGGTAAAGGGATCATTACACGAGCCGTTTCCGCTCTATTAAACTATCTATTTAGTGAAATGGGCCTCAACAGGGTAGAAATCCAATGTGCCATCAACAATAAGAAAAGCATTGGCATCCCGGAACGTTTGGGATTTGACAAGGAAGGTATCACGCGGGATGGTCAATGGTTATATGATCATTATGAAGACCTTGTAACGTATAGTTTGTTGAGAAAAGATTGGGCTATGTCTTAAGGAGTCACTCATTACATAGGCAGTTTTCATTTTAGAAACGCCTCCTCTTTTAAAAATTGCTATATGTAAACGAGGCGGTTTCACTTCCTCCTTTGCCGGTGCAATGTTCCTTATGTTTTTTCTGAAATATGTAAATTCTTTCATAAGAAAAATTCTTTAGAAACCATAAGAATCTGCTTAAAAATAAGCAGTCAATACAATGACAGTTAATAGATGAAGCATGGTCTTAATTAAGACCATGCTTCATCTATTAATATTTTCCATACACACACGTATCGGTTAACCGTTTCCCATCAACCGAAAGATCCTCATTGCGCAGAATTCCTTCCAGTATATAGCCAAGCCTTTCAGGAATCGCCCTGCTTCTTCCATTTGTGGATTCACACCTGATTTCCACTCTTTTTCCTTTTAATTCAGTTAAGGCGAAATCGGTCAATTTCCCAACTGCTTCCATCATGTAACCATGCCCACTCATTCTGGTATCAATCCAATAACCGATTTCGAATTTTGGAACACTCCAATCAATGTTGTGAAAGCCTGTTGAACCGACGAATTCATTTGTATCTTTTCGGAAGATGAGGTACCTCAAACTTTCCCTTGATAGAAACTTCGCGTGAGCTTCACGGGTGTTCGTTTCAGTATCTTCTACTGAAGGGTCATTTTGTGCAAATCCTAACCACGGTTTTAATTCAGATAGTGAAGCCTTAATGGCTGCATTTACTGACCTGCCATCACCTAGCTGAGGCATTCTTAGTACTAACCTCTCCGTTTCTAACACTGGTGGAACTTCAAGTAATACAGGGTTCATACAAAACACTCCTCTTATCAAAATAAAAAACTCTCATTCTCAAGAAATAATTCTTGAGGACGAGAGTTTACTTTTCGCGGTACCACCTCAGTTTGTTGGCATGTCACCATACCAACCTCTTTGGATACATTGTATATCCTATCTCTATAACGGGAGAAACCGATGTATTCACTACCCGAAAGAGCTTCATACATAACTCCAAGTCTTTTACCATAATGAACATGACGGCTCTTTTTCAGCGCTCTCTGTACATCTATTACTTCATTATAATTTTCTCTTCATCGTTAATTGGAAATATTTTAAATTAATGAAATTATAAGGTAATGACATCATATTGTCAATATACCTGGTATACTATTATTCTAGTCTTTCCAGCCTATACTAAAAATTAATAATACTTTATAATAAAGGAAAATCATACATCTGGAGGAGAAAAATGACTCACCACACAATCACTACTTCTATTGGGGATCAACTGATTGAGAGAAAGCATGAAATCGCCAATAACATTTTCTCAGAGCTTTTAGCTGCTTATCCAACAATTTACGTGGAAGCACGAAGAATCGAAAGCCTTCCTTATTTTGAGCAGCTTATCGAACTTATAGGTGAAGGCTTGCTAAGGGGAGAAAATAACTTAGACAAATCAAGTCAATGGGGAAAAGAAGTTGGAAGACTTGCTTCAGGCCAAGGAGTTCCTTTGCATATGTCCATAAGTAAATCATCCTTATATAAAAAAGTGATATTAGAAAATATCGTTTTACACAATGAAGCAACCATATCTAAAGAGATCCTACTGCAAATCACAAACGATCTCGATCACACATTCACCACTATGATTTCTGCTTTCTGTGAAGCATATAGTGAGTATGCAGAAGAACAGCTGAAAATATCTGAAGAAAAGTATTTGTCCTTATCCACTCCAGTCGTTCCCATCTTCTCCGACTTGGCAGTATTGCCTCTCATTGGACAAGTGGATGAAGTACGTGGAGAAATGATGGCTGAGCATGTCCTTCTTGAGTGTAAAAAGCTATCCATTCATAAATTAATCATCGATCTTTCCGGTGTGTATGAAGTGAATCCATTGTTCCAACAGGGAATCATGAAATTGATTGATAGCCTTAAATTATTGGGAATCGAACCGATTTTATCAGGTATGCGCCCAGAAATGAGTATCGAATTTGTACAGATGGGTATAAACATTTCAAGCATGAAAATCTATCAATCTTTAAATAAAGCAGTAGAAAATCATTAAAATGATATAGCATAACCTAAAGGACTTCATTGACAGAAGTCCTTTTTCTTATAAGTCTAATAAGTAATGTTGCCCCCTACTCTCCCCTTTCTAGAGGGACGGACCTCTAAATCCATCTCTCTAATGATGCAATTTTTAGCATTTATGCATAATCACCATACTCTTTTCAATAAAAATGGAGGTCCGTCCCTCAAAAATTTTAAAAATGATGTTGGGAAAATGCGGGACTGTTTTCCTATGGTTATTTTTGTTTTTGTGGGAGTGTGGAGGAAAGTTTTCTTGAATCTCGGTGATTTTTGCATTTGGCCACCCCATAGATTCCAAAAATTTACATATTCTGAATTGTTGACCTATTCTGTTTTTTGGAAGGGTCTGCTAGAATCCTAGTTAGCAAGAATCATATACATAGTTTCTCATACACACTCTCAATTATTCTTGTGAGTTTTCATAAGAGGAGGTAATTCCACAAGCAAACGTTTCACTACTCCATTCATTTGTCGTTGAGCCAAAAAAAAGAAAATCGGAGGAATGCTATTATGAAGTTTAAAAAAATTGCTGCTTTATCTCTAGCTGCTTCACTTGCTCTCGTACCTAGTTTCGGAGGAAGTGCCTTTGCACAAGATCAAAACCCTCTTGAGAAAGCCCCGAAAAAGACAGTTGTCAGTAAAAGCCTCGAAAAAGGCAGCTATACAAAAGGTGAGGTTATTGTAAAATTTAAAGCCGGTGTGGCAGAGTCTGAAAAAGGAAACACTCTCAAAAAAGTGAATGCTTCTGCAGTAAAGGAAAAAGCTAGTAAGAAGAAGCCTTTTGAAGTGTTAAAAGTAGGAAATGTAGAAGCAACTGTTAAAGCATTAAGCAAGAATCCTAATGTAGAATACGCTGAACCTAACTATACTTTCTCAGCCACCTGGACCCCAAATGATTATTACTACCAAGGATATCAATATGGACCACAAAACACGTATACACCTAATGCATGGGATCTTGCACGCGGGAGCAGCGGTCAGGAAATCGCCGTTCTTGATACAGGTGTAGATTATAACCACCCTGACTTAGACGGCAAAACGATTCGTGGATATGATTTCGTCGACAATGATTATTATCCGATGGATTTAAATGGACATGGTACACATGTAGCTGGTACCGCTGCGGCTGAAACGAACAACGGAACCGGGGTTGCCGGTATGGCTCCTAATACAAAGATTCTTGCCGTTCGGGTATTAGATGCCAACGGAAGTGGATCACTTGATGATATCGCGGCAGGTATTCGTTACGCTGCAGATCAAGGCGCTGAAGTTCTAAATCTTTCTCTTGGTTGCGACTGTAATACAACAACGTTAAAGAGTGCGGTTGACTATGCGTGGAACAAAGGATCTGTCGTCATTGCCGCTGCAGGAAATGACGGAGTATCAACAACGTTTGAGCCAGCTTCTTACCCTAACGCCATTGCAGTAGGAGCAGTTGATTCCAGAGACCGTAAAGCTTCTTTCTCAAACTATGGAACTTGGGTGGATGTAACCGCTCCAGGAGTTGATATCGCTTCTACCGTACCTAACAACGGCTACTCATACATGTCAGGTACATCGATGGCTTCACCTCACGTTGCAGGTTTAGCGGGATTACTTGCAGGGCAAGGACGAAACAATGTTCAAATCCGTCAAGCGATCGAACAAACAGCTGATCCTATCAGTGGTACAGGCTCTTACTTCCAGCATGGAAGAATTAACTCTTACGATGCTGTAAGATACTAAAAAAGTATAAAACACCCCTCAACCAATTGGTTGAGGGGTGTTTTACAATGATTGAATCTATTTCCCCAACAAAATAGAAAAAACCACTCGCCTTTTACAACCCAACCCGCTTATATTATCACTAAAAAAACAACAAATTCTAATAAAAGATTTAAAACTAATAAAAAGAATCGTTTTCATGAAAATTTTCATGAATACTACCATTAATGGCCTACTCTTTATCCTCAAAAAGTCCTCCATTTTCTCAATACATTCTTCTTCCTTCCTATGATAATCTATTTTTGACAGAATTTTTAGAAAAAAGAGGAGGAATTGATTTGAAAAATAATAAAATCATTAGCGTTGGGTTATCCATTGGATTACTGTCCGGAACGTTCGCTACGGGGAGTTTAGCTGCTCCATCGGACAATGCTCTCTTTCAAATGAATAAAAAAGAAGGAACACCCGAATTTGTTTCAGGACTACTTTCTGCCCCATCCGGGAAAAAAGCGGAGACAATCGTCCTTTCCTTTTTAGAGAAGAACAAGGCGAAATTCAAGCTTTCTGATAAGAAATCGGACGAGCAGTTCAAGGTGTTGTCTGTCGAAAAAGATGAACTTGGAAATAAAGTCGTTCGCATTCAGCAAACCTACCATGGAGTACCTGTTTGGGGTTCCACACAGTCAGCAGTTGTAAAGGAAGATGGCACACTTCAAGCTTTTTCCGGTACTGTCGTAGCTGACTTGGACCAAAAGATAACCTCGTTAAATAAGAAAGTGAACGCGAAAAAAGCCTTAAAGGTCGCTAAGAAAGACCTTGGACTCGATCCAAAATTAGAAAGAGATGCTAAACCGGAATTAGTCGTCTATACAGATGGTGATTCTGCTTCCTTTGCATATTTTGTAAACCTGAATTATTTAGAACCGTCTCCTGGTAACTGGAACTATTTTATTGATGCTAAATCCGGAAAGATATTAAATAAATACAATGACATGCATGAAGTCACGGGAACGAATCAAGTAGGCACCGGTAGAGGCGTATTGGGTGACTCTAAACCGTTGAACACAACACTTTCAAGTGGAAAATACTATTTGCAGGATAATACCCGGGGTAATGGTGTGTATACATACAACATGAACAACCGTACCTTCTTCCCTCAATTTTTCTTACCGGGCACATTGTGGTCAGATAGCGATAATGTACTTAATACTGCATACGATGCTCCTGCAGTTGATGCTCATTATTTCGCAGGTGTCACGTATGACTTCTATAAGGATAACTACAATCGGAATTCTTATGATAATCAAGGCGCTCGCCTGGTGTCTTCTGTTCATTACAGCAGCGGCTACAATAACGCTTTCTGGAATGGATCTCAAATGGTTTATGGTGACGGGGATGGCACGACGTTTGCCCCACTTTCAGGCGGCATTGACGTTGTTGCCCATGAATTGACTCATGCGGTGACAGACTTTACTTCTGACCTTGTGTATCAGAATGAATCGGGAGCCTTAAATGAAGCGATTTCAGATATTTTTGGTACATTGGTAGAATACGAGAATGGATCGAATCCAGATTTCGAAATTGGAGAAGATATTTATACACCTGGCACATCCGGTGATGCCCTCCGCTCCATGAGCAACCCTGCTAAATACGGTGACCCTGACCACTACTCTAAACGTTATACTGGTACAGAAGATAACGGGGGTGTTCATACAAACAGTGGAATCATTAATAAGCAGGCTTACCTTTTAAGTGAAGGTGGTAGTCATTATGGAATAACCGTTCCCGGAATTGGCCGTGAAAAGCTTGGGGATATTTATTATCGTATGAATACAGTGTACCTGACAGCTTCCTCAACCTTCAGTCAGGCAAGAGCTGCAGCAGTCCAAGCTGCAACCGATTTATTTGGAAGCACTTCAGCCGAAGTCAATGCTGTTAAACTATCATTTGATGCAGTTGGAATTAACTAAAGAGTTTGCCAGACCAGCAGGGATTATGTCCTTTGCTGGTTTTCTTCATTGGAAATTGTTCTTTCATCATCAAAAAAAGCCTGTTTCTAAGTACAAAAGTACCCAGAACAGACTTATTCTATTTAGGATGACCTTAACAGCAGCCGCTATCCGGAACACCCACTAATACTAATCCCCCATCTTGGACATCTAATGTGATATCATCAGTCATAGAAATCACATTCGTATCAAAGGCAACCGAAACCCCATTAATTTCTTCCACTTTATCCGTTGCTTGAACTGAATCTAAAGAAACGCCAATTTGCGGTCCACAGCATCCACCTTGATTAAGAAAAAATCTGATTCCTTCCGAGCTGTTCTCTGCCATTGCATTCAACAGTACTTCTTTTGCTTCATTCGTGATATTCATTGTACACAATCCCCTTTCCTTTTTGAGGTCCGTCCCTCAATTGTTTGAATATAGTACTTTTAATACATTTTTCAGTTCTGGTTTGATGTTGATTTTTGGTCGGACATTCTTTGCTTTCGTTTCAGCTTCTTCGAGTGTGGAGGCTTCTCCCAGTGACAGTAGAGTTCCTGCTGCGACCGTGCCTGTCCGGTTACTTCCTCCGTTACAGTGGAAGTAGACGTTTTTGCCATTTTGATAGGCTGTTACCACTTCATCGATTGCACGCCTTATGGACTCTTCTTGTTGATCAGCATTCTCTACAATTGGACGATGCATGCGGGACACATCATCAAATTCCACTCCAGGTGCTTCAGCTCGTAAGTCGACAATTATATCCACTTTATCACGAACTGAGTCCACATCTTCGAAACCCCCGATATAAATTCGGTCTTTCACTAATTCATTATAATTCATTGTTATCCACCTTTACTTAGAGAAGTCCATCAGTTTTTTGTACCCTATCTTTTCTTCACTCATCCATGGAATGAGAGCGGTCTTGTTTGCATAGTCGTAATGCACTTTTTGTATCCATTCCCGCTCTGAGACAGACCTGCCTCTTAACACGGGATCTGTTGTGTCCGTTGCAGATAGGCTTTGATTAATGATCCACCACTTTGGGTGAATCTCCGCTCGATGCAAATCTTCCTGGAGTCGTTTCGCTTCGAAAACAGGGGTAGCTTCAGGTAATGTCACTATCACTACGCTCGTTTCGTTTGGATTACGAAGACGTGGCAGAAGATTTTTCACATGATCTTCCACCTCTCCTTTTGAACGCGACACTTCTTTCGTATAAGATTCAGTCGCATCCAGTAAAAGCAGAGTATGACCCGTTGGAGCAGTATCGATCACGACTATTTCTTCATCCGCTTTCCCTACTATCTCTGCAAAAGATTGAAAGATGGCTATTTCTTCGGTACAAGGGGAGTTTAAATCTTCCTCCAGATACGCCAATCCTTCTTCATCGAGACCCTCTGCAGCTTTAGAAAGAACAGACTTTTTATACGACTCAACCGTTTCTTGCGGGTCGATCCGGCTGATTCTTAAGTCGTCCTTCCCTCGTTCTTCTTGGAACATATGAGTTAAGTGGGCTGCAGGATCTGTTGTGGTTAAATGTACCTTATGTCCCCTTTCAACCAATCCAACAGCAATGGCAGAAGCAATAGTGGTTTTCCCCACTCCACCTTTACCCATTGTGAAAATGACTCGGGTGTTATTCTTGGAGAAGTCATCTATCACTTCTATTAATCCGGGAATTTCAATTGATTCATCGTCATCAACAGTTACGGCATTCGGGTTAACCTCTACATGTGAGAATAATTGCCTCAAAGAATTCGTTCCCGTTAAGGAATACGCTACATAAGGTAGCGAATACGTTTGAATTTCCTTAAGAGCAATCGGCATTGAACGTAATGCTTCTTGCTGACGGCTGTAAAAGGCCGATGCAATCGGATCATCCCATTGATGCTTACCCATTAATCCATTTACAATCAACATTTGATTTTTTATTCCAATATCCTTGAGTTCCGTTGATGCCCGGTCAGCTTCCATTAACGATGAAGAATCCGGCCGTGCAACAAGTACAAGAGCTGTTTTTTCCTTATCGGATAAAACGTTAACAGTGGAAGAATACATATCCTTCTTGTCTCCAAGCCCTGAAAGAGGTCCCAAGCAAGAAGCTCCATGTGTACTCTCTTCCAAGAATCCCGTCCAAGCTGTTGGAAGCTGCAGTAATCGGAGTGTATGACCTGTCGGTGCCGTATCAAATACAATATGATCAAACTTATTTACTATGGCAGGGTCTGAAAGCAAGCTTGTAAACTCATCAAAAGCGGCAATTTCAACTGTACAAGCACCAGACAGTTGTTCCTCCATATTACTTACTACAGATTCTGGGAGCTTCCCTCTATATGGTCCAATAACTTTTTCACGGTATGAAGCTGCTGCTTCTTCCGGATCAAGATTACAAGCGGATAATGTCGGTAATCCTGGAACTTGTTTTGGTTGATTGGTAAGTTCGGTTTCTAATACATCCTGTAAATTGGAAGCTGGATCTGTACTGACAATCAGCACCCTTTTTCCTTCATCAGCAAGGGCAATGGCTGTTGCACTCGCCGTAGACGTTTTCCCCACTCCGCCTTTTCCTGTAAAAAAGAGGAATGGTGTATGATGGACAGCCTCTAATTGAAACGATGTGAACATTCTACCCCAACTTTCTTATTTCTTATTAATATCCAATGTCAGTCGTACTTTTCTTTTCTCATTCAAATCCTCAGCCGGTACTTCAAACCATTTTGAAAAATCTTCATTTGAAGGATATTTTCCAACAGCGGCTTGTTTCCCATCAACAAGCGTGACAGGTAAAGCATCCGGACCTTTATCGTGTAAAATACGGTTGATCACTTCATGGTCAGCAAATGCCCCTGGATCATTCGCTAAATTGTATCGGCTAATATCAAACCCTCGTTTTTCAAGTGAATATACAGCATTCGCGACGCGAGTAAGCTCAGGGTCAATACTGGGACCACAAACCCCCGTCGAACAACACATTGCCGGATCAAAAATTTCAACCTTAACCATCAACATCCCACTCCCATTCATAAATTCATATAAAAAATAGCCGAGAAGATCTCTCGGCTTTATAAAAGAGGGACGGACCTATTGGATGGGACTTTAATGATTCCTACGAGGTCCATCCCTCTCTTTTTTCTTACTTCCCGGTTTCAGCGAATGTTTTGATGCGGTCGCTGATTTCATCACGTACTCGTTGGAAGAATGCCCATTTCTCTTCATCCGTTCCTTCGGCTTTTGCCGGGTCATCAAAGCCCCAATGCTCACGCTTGACATGCGGAGGGGTCATTGGGCATTTATCCGCTGCATCACCACAAAGTGTAACGACTAAATCTGCATTGTTCAAAATGACAGGATCGATTATGTCAGAAGTCTGGCCTGAAATATCAATTCCCGCTTCTTTCATTGCTTTTACTGCGTTAGGATTTAATCCATGCGCTTCAATACCTGCACTTTTCACATCCCACTCTTCTCCTAAATGATGCTTCGCCCAACCTTCTGCCATTTGGCTGCGGCATGAGTTACCTGTACATAAGAAGTATAGTGTTTTTTTAGACATAGTAATCGAGCTCCTTTTGTTGTAAGTTTTAAGATATGATCATTAACCAGATATATAAACCAATAAGGGTAATGAGTAATGTTGGTACGGTTAAAATAATTCCCGTTTTAAAATATTGCCCCCATGAGATTTTCACGCCCTTTAATGATAAAACGTGTAACCATAAGAGGGTTGCCAATGAACCGATCGGGGTGATCTTCGGACCAAGATCAGAACCGATGACATTGGAATAAATAAGGGACTCCCGAATAACTCCTGTAGTGTTCGTATCCATAATCGCAATTGCATCGATCATAACGGTCGGCATATTGTTCATGACCGATGACAGTATCGCTGCAATGAACCCCATGGAAATCGTAGCGACGAAAAGTCCTTGATCAGCAGCCAATTGGATAACATCAGTTAACACACTCGTCAGTCCTACATTACGTAAACCATACACTACCACGTACATTCCAATCGAGAAGAATACAATCGCCCATGGGGCACCTTTAATGACCGTTTTCGTGTTGACGGCTGAGCTTCTCCTGGCCATCAATAAGAAGAAAATCGATACAATGCCTGCGATAATCGATACAGGAATGTGCAGTGATTCACTGATAAAGTAACCAACAAGCAAGATACCAAGTACAATCCAGGAAAGCTTAAACATACGCTGATCTTTAATCGCTTCCACTGGTTTCTTTAATTGGCTTGCATCATAATTCTTTGGGATGCTTTTTCTAAAGAATAGAAACAGCACCAGGATGCTTGCGAACAATGAGAAGAAGTTTGGAATGATCATTCTTGATGCATATTCCACAAACCCGATATCAAAGAAATCGGCTGACACGATGTTCACTAGGTTACTTACGACAAGCGGTAATGAAGTCGTGTCGGCAATGAATCCACTTGCCATGATAAATGGAAAAACCATTTTTTCTTCAAAATTCAAGTTTCTCACCATGGCCAAAACAATCGGAGTCAATATCAACGCAGCTCCATCATTCGCAAAAAATGCAGCGACAACCGCTCCTAATAGAGAAACATACACAAACATTTTGACTCCATTCCCTTTTGCTGCCCTTGCCATATGTAGAGCAGACCATTCGAAGAATCCAATTTCATCCAAAATTAATGAAATAATGATAATAGCAATGAATGCTAAAGTCGCATTCCAGACTATTCCTGTCACAGCCACAACATCCTGGAAGTCGACAACCCCTACAATCAAGGCAAGGATCGCACCTCCACAAGCAGACCAGCCAATGGATAATCCTTTAGGCTGCCAAATCACAAGTACCAATGTGGCCACAAAAATCATGGTAGCTAAAATAACTGATAACACGGGAAACCCTCCTCCTAATTACAAGAAATGCGTAATCCTTGCTTTTCTAATGCTGTTAATCGATCATCCTGATTAGGCAAGTGTTCCATCAAGCTTTGAACAAACGGATACGCATCACTTTCTTTGTTAAGAGAGTAAAAGACCCATTGACCCCTTCTTAATTCCCTCACAAGTCCTGCATCTTTCAATTTACGAACATGCTGTGAGATGGCAGGCTGACTCATTTTGAATATCTCGACAAATTCACACACGCAGCAGTCATTGGATTCTAATAGTTTCACCATAGTAAGACGGGTTTTATCCCCTAGAAGCTTTAACATTGTTGCGGCCCTTTCAATATCAACTTTTGATTTAAGCATGTAAACACCTCCTCAAACACTTATTATTAGCATATTATTATTTACTTATATAATAAGAAAAAAAGAACCTTTCAAAAGGCTCTCATATAATCTCTTGCTTATATAATAAAATACTTATATGCTTATTTCAACCTATTTTTAAAAAATTATTTGGTCTTTTGGCCCCCTAATGTAAAAATACGTATAAATAAAAAAGTCCTTGATCACTTGACCAAGGACTTTTCAAATTCTTACTTAATGGTTTACTGCTTTATCTAAACCACCCGGCTTATTATGCACAGCCAATTTGTCAATTAATTTATTACTTTCAGTATTCAGACCAATCAGATTTACTTTCACGCCATTCTGATGGTACTTGATAACGATTTTATCAATAGCTCCTACGGCTGAATCATCCCATAAATGTGTGGAAGTTAAATCCAGTGTTACTTCCTTCACATCTTCATTGAAATTAAAGCTTTCAACAAATTCCGTAACAGAAGCAAAGAACAATTGACCTGACACACGGTATACCTTCTTATGAGTTTCTTCAGATGCCATCGTAGTAATCTTCACTTTAGATATTTTGGAAGCGAAGAATATAGCACTTAAGATAATCCCGACAAGAACACCTTTAGATAAATCATGTGTAAACAATACAGTCACAACTGTTGCAATCATAACAAGAGAGTCTGTAATCGGCGTTTTGTGTAAGTTTTTCACTGAAGACCAATCAAATGTCCCAACGGATACCATGATCATAACACCAACCAAAGCCGCCATTGGAATTTGAACCAAGAAATCATTGAGCAATAGGATTAAGGTCATCAAGAATGTACCAGCCACAAATGCTGATAAACGTCCTCGTCCACCTGACTTAACATTAATAACAGATTGTCCGATCATCGCACAGCCAGCCATTCCACCGAAAAGACCGGATACGATATTCGCTATCCCTTGACCTTTTGCTTCTTTATTTTTATCACTTGTGGTATCTGTCATATCATCAACAATAGACGCAGTTAACAGAGACTCTACTAACCCTACAATTGCAATGGATAAAGAATATGGGAAAATGATTTGCAATGTCTCGAAGTTAAATGGAATATCAGGAATCAAGAAGATAGGTAATGCTTGAGTAAGCTCCCCCATATCTCCAACTGTACGTACTCCACTTCCTGTCATCACCGCGAAAATAGTCACAGCGATAATTGCCACTAATGGTGATGGAACTGCTTTTGTAAAGCGGGGTAAAATATATATGATCCCCAATGCACCAGCCACCATAGCATACATGATCCACGATTCACCAACAAAGTGTGGTAACTGTGAAGTGAAAATCAAGATGGCAAGTGCGTTCACAAATCCAACCATAACAGAACGTGGTACAAATTTCATTAAGCGGCCTAGTTTAAGGACACCCATGATAATTTGGATCACACCTGTTAGGATGGTCGCTGCTAACAGATACTGTAATCCATGATCTGCGACCAACGTCACCATCACCAGTGCTGTAGCACCCGTTGCGGCAGAGATCATTCCCGGACGACCGCCTACAAAGGCAATCACTACTGCAATACAGAAGGAAGCATATAACCCGACCATTGGATCGACACCTGCGATGATAGAAAACGCAATTGCTTCCGGAATCAATGCCATAGCCACGACTAAACCGGCTAACACATCTCCACGGATATTACCAAACCACTCATATTTAATTTTTTGACTTAAACCCATAATGCACCTCTTCCTGTTTATTTATGACTTTCAACTCTCATGAAAGTCGGGGCCGTTTAACACAAGGGACATTATATAATGGATGATTCAATTTGTGAATCAGTCATGAAAGCGCAAACAATGTGTTTTATCTTTCATTTACTCTTAATTCCACTGATAATCTGCATCATTTCAAAAACATGTAAAAAAATCTTAAAATTCCTTAGAGGATATTGAATAATAATATAGAACTAAATACTAAACGCTTTCATCGGATGGAGGAAAAGCAATGTTCAAACATATTCTTCTAGCAACAGACGGATCTGAACACTCTCTAAGGGCAGGAGAAAAAGCGATTGCTCTCGCAAGATGCCATGAAGGCTCTAAAATAGATATTGTATACGTTGTAGACGGGAAGCAATCCAAAGAAGATGTTCTCCACCATTGGGGACTGGATGCAGCAGATAAACGGAAGCAGAAACTGCAAATGATAGAACAAAAAGCCAAGCATGAAGGCATCGACTATGAGATTATCTTTTTACACGGAGAACCGGGGCCAACCATTGTTGAGCATGCAAACAAAAACAACTTCGATGCAGTAGTCATCGGAAGCCGGGGATTAAATGTATTTCAGGAAATGGTCTTGGGAAGCGTAAGCCATAAAGTCGCTAAGAGGGCTAAATGCCCAGTGATGATCGTGAAATAGAGGAAGACTTCCTATTTGGAAGTCTTCCTCTATTTCAACCTTACAAATAATCAAAAATCATCAGTACCCGCTCTAATAGAAACAAAGGAGGGCATCCCATGAAAATTGGACTTATTGGAGATAGTTTAACGGAAGGCAGACCGGGGGTATCATTCGTTTCATTTCTTCAAAAAAAGTTTCCAAATTATCGTTTTGACAACCTTGGGAAACCTGGTGAAACTGTTAAGAGTTTACATACCCGTCTCACTAATAGCCCTTTGCAAAAAAACTATGACCTTACATTTCTCTGGATCGGCGTGAACGATGTATACTCCAAGCTGTTAAAAATTCAGTCGCAGCCAGTTGTAAAAGATCATGATGAGTTTAAAGATTATTATCGAAACATACTTAATAACATTACTTCCTCTTCCCGATACACCATCGCGGTATCTCCAGCAATAATCGGAGAGGACCTTGACAACGAATTCAACCTGGAATTAAGGGATCTTTCTTACATTATCCAATTCATCACGGGCAAGCATTCCTCCATCCACTTTCTTGATATGAATGAGGTTTTCCTTCAACTTTTATCCACTGGCGACAGGAGCAATTTTATCAACACCAGCATCTTAAACATCATGAAAGATGCTCTTTTTTATAAGAGTCCTCCCCGAATTGACCACCTTTCTTTTAAGCGGGGATTGAGGTATACAATAGATGGTATTCATTTAAATAGTCACGGCGCCACGATCGTTGCTGAAAAATACGGAGCGTATATTGAAGAATTGCTCCAACTTTAATAGAGGCCCTTTCCGTCAAGAAGGGCCCCTTTTCAACATTTTTATTCACTTTCACTGCGATTGTATGAGCTTTCAGGAAGCGTGTCCCAGAAAGAAGTATCCGCATTTTCAATTGATCCGTCTGCAATGGCTTTTGCCGTAGCTTCTAAACTAATGACCGCTTGCTTAATAAGGTACCCATTACTCTTTTGACCCAGAACATAATCATCGCGATAATGATCAGCCATTCCTCTCATTTCAAAAAGAAGGGTCGCTATTCCATATTCAACCGCCAGTCCGTTACGACTGATTGTCGGTGCTGTGCCACCGATGTATTTTGATAACGTACCAAATCCACGACTTTCCACCGTGTTGTAAAGAACAGTACCCAGCTGTTTCGATTTCTCCACTACTTCAGGATCCACTTCTTCATTCGTAGGGTAAAGTATAGATCCCGATACGAGTTCATCGGTATCTCCAAGCGTTGTTTCGGCTCCTTGATGATGAAGATCGATCATATAATCAGGTTTGTACTTTTGGAGAACGTTACCATGAAGAGCTTGTGTTTCTGGTTGTAAGCGGTCCACATGATCACGATTTAAATCGACTTCATTCGCATTGTAGCGGGTGTGAGTCCCCGAAACATAATCCTCAAGGGAGAAATTAACGTCTCCTTCTGCACCATCCACATTTAATCTCGGAGCAACCAAAATATTCACATTCTCGAGCATTTCTTTTACTTCTTTTGAGTTCGATGTAAGGTGCTTGATGAACTGAAGAGCCCCTTCAGTCGTCAATGTTTCATTTCCGTGCTGCTGAGTTAAATAAAGGATCGTAGGATTGTTTTCATTTGTTCCAAACTTCGCAAGGTAAAGATCTCGTCCCTTTACGGATTGACCATACACTTCTAAGGAAAGAGCATCCGATTTCTGATCTAAATGTTGAAGCATGCTCACCATTTCTTCATAATTATGTAATCGCTCGTTTTTGATCGTCTCGTTCCCATTATATCCTGGACCATTTGCAAGTACAGATGCACCCGGTGCAGAGAAAGCGATCCCTGAAGCTACCAGCACACCCGAAAGTGCTCCAACCATTAATTTTTTCTTCATTATGTATTCCTCCTTTTATTTCGACTCCCTAATCTATTTAGAGATAAAAGGATTGAAACCCTTTTTCATTTGCAAAAATGAAACTATGGTACCGAACTACGGAACTGAGTATGAATATAAGTTCCTATGACATTTCGGAAATGGTTGAGTTTGGTCAAAATAATAGCAGAAGACTAATTATTCAGTCCCTATCCTCTACCAAAAAAGAGAAGCTAATGAAATATCAGCTCCTCACCAAAAAGTATTCAACCTATCCTACTGTCCATAAATCTTCCCAGAATTATCAACGTAAATCGTTTTAATGAAGGTCCTTTGAAACGTATTTTTGTCCTTGCTTCCTTCTACATCAATGGTCACATTATAAATTCCTTCTCCAAGCTTCGGAAGTTTTAAAGAGTCATTCTTTTGTTTCACCTTACTCTTCTTCAACTTACCATTCTTGTAATATTCAATGGTCATGTCTGTTTTATGCTTTACCTTACTGCCCTTAGCTTTCAAACTGATTTCACCCTGTGCAAATTGGATACTCATTACGTCATTTATCCTGCTTTCAAAAGATACGTGTAAAAGGTATTTTTCTTCTGAAGTCGTCGATGCTTCAACCGTCCACTGCCCTGGTGCGGGATCTTTAACGGTAACTGTATGATGATATGCACCTTTAAAGTATTCACTTTCATCCTTTATCACCTTGGAGGTTGAATTTGCTTTTTGACCAGGATCTTTTAGGATTAATTGTGTCGAAGGGCTATTGCTTATCCAATCAAATGTTACGGACTGAGCACCCTGTTCTACTAAAACCTTTTCTTGTTTCTTTCCACTATATTCTCCTCCTATAATAAAAGAGGCAGCTTTTTCGGCACCATTTGACTCGACCTCACTTTGAGTGTTAAGGCCAGACGTATTAGTCGTTTCGTTCAAATAATTTTTGAATAAATTAAATGTAGATGAACCTTCTTTGATGGTCGAGTGATTCCAATCCCCCACTCTCAGTTCTGTTGCATAGGGTAGTCTCGAACTATTGAGTGTGACGGCTCCATCGTTGCTGCCATAACCCCTCAGGTACAATCCTCCCCAATATAGTGAGCTTCCGAAGCTTCCCCACTTTGTCCCTCCAAACGTATAGATTGGATTTCTATTTACATTCCGATGATCATCCGTTTCAGAGCGGAAATAACTCATATATCCTGTTTGCAGTGAATAGGTGGCATCATTCTTACTTCCCAGAATGCCTGTTAACCATCCCGCCCAGCTGCTATAAGCAAGATCTGCCAGTTGGGAACCATAATGGGGCGTGGAAAGGGTGATGACCCTTGAGACATACGGATAGGCACCATAGTGTACAAGTGCTGATTGCGTATCGATTCCCCCTTTACTGTGGGCCACAACCACTACCTTTTCACCGTAGTAATTGTATATGTCGCGAATTTTCTGGGCCAGTAGGGCACCGTTATCCCACATATTCTTTGTTGGATACAGATCGATAAAAGCGGTTTCATAACCATTTTGATAGGCTGTGTCATACATATTATTTTCATTCCACCATGTGTTAGAAGAGCTATTTAATCCGTGAACAAAGAGGATAGGATGCTTGGAAGGGGCTACATACGAGGGAGTTGTACCTACATACCACTGCCCGGGAACTCCAGAAGGATCATCCTTACCGAAGGAACCCGCCTGGCCCCAGGACGGCAGCAATAATAATAGAGCAAAAACGGTCATGCAAATCTTTTTAATCATATACTCTCTCCTTTTCCATTGAAATAAACCTGTAAAGTATATCGACGGAAATCAGAAGATATAACCGCCCTAAAGGAATTAAGGAAGAAAGAACTAAAAAATGTTCCAGTCTTCCATAAGCAATCATTATGAGGATCTTGATTCTCAATATTATCTATATCACGTTCTTTCCTCACAATATGCTTTACCAAATATTCGGATCAAAAAAATAATTCAATTGTTCACGTAACTGACTCCTACTTTAAATTCACCACCCACTCTATCAAAATCCCTGATAGAATGATGGTATTACAATATATTGCGAGGAATGTGCTATGCCTGATTGGTCCTATCACGGAATATTTAAACCCGCTTTATCCAAACTCCCTGCTTACATGTCGAGAGAGCTTATACATAGAGGAATGGGGACGATCGCTTCTCTCCCACTGGGGCCTAACATCATCCATTTCCTAGGAAGAGAAGAGTGTTCCCCTCTCCTGTATCGACAAATCAAACGGATGGAATTTACCAACCCTGTTGGTCTCTCCGGTAAAATTGATCCCTTACTGACCGGAACCTCTGCCTTTATTCATTTAGGCTTTGGCTTTATAGAAATTGGTCCGGTGACTTTACAGACACCATCAGAATTCGCTTACCCTAGTGCAGATCATAATGAGCAGCGTATACAGTTCTCGGACCCACTTGAATCTATTGGGTTAGAGAGGACTCTGAAGAAATTAAAGAAGATTAGAAAAAAACAGCCCTTCATCATAAGACTGTCGGGGACACCCCAGGAAATATCTATTATGATTGAAAAATTAGATGGATTTTCAGATGGTTATATTGTTGAAAGTGAAGAAATCCCCGCTACTATACATAGTGACAAACCGATTTTCATCTTAAATCCAACGTTAGAACTTCTTTACGAATTAAACGTCGAGGATATTACAGGAATCGTTGTAGAAGAAGATGAATTCAACGACCTCCTTTCAACTGTTCGTTCATACAAAAAAGCAATCCCAGCTCTATCAATCATCACTTCAGGTGGAGTTCGTGAACCAAGTCAGGCACTATCTCTACTAAGTGCGGGTGCAGACCTCCTTCTTCTTTCAGATGGTTATGTTTTTTCGGGTCCTGGTTTAACCAAACGCATTAATGAAGCATTACTGGATGATTTGAACGATCAGCTCCCCCCTCAAAAAGGATGGAAATCTTACTGGTATTTTGGTTTATTTATTTTTATAGGAGGACTCTTGGCCTTCCTATTTAGTTTAACGTCGGTGATTCTGCCCTATGATGAACATTATTTGGGGATGAAGAGGGAATCGATTGCTGGATTCAACGACCGTATTGTAAAATTTATGGCTCATGATCGGATGACGTTAGCAGGTACCATGATTTCTGGAGGGATTGTGTATATGCAGCTCTCCTTCCATGGTGTCAGGAGAGGTCTCCTATGGGCCAAACAGTCCATAGATATTGCCGCTATTACAGGTTTTCTGGGAATTTTCTTATTTATCGGCTACGGCTATTTTGACTGGCTTCATCTTTTATTTTGGCTCATATTGCTACCCTTTTACGTATATGGCTGGATTCATACAAGGGGCATAAAAGGAACTCCCTCATCTCGAAATCGAAGAAATCATAACATATGGATGCAATCCCTGTATGGTCAGCTTGCATTTGTCGTACTTGGATTTTCTTTTGTTCTTGGTGGTCTTGTCATTTCTTACTTTGGGGTTACTTCTGTTTTTGTTTCGACGGATCTTCTTTACCTCTGTATGCCACCAGAGATTCTTCATGAGTTCAATCAGAACCTCATTCCCGTAATTGCACATGATCGAGCGGGATTCGGCAGTGCTTTACTAAGTGTGGGATTACTAGTCTTAACTCTCTCACTTTGGGGCTTTCAGCAAGGAAATAAGTGGGTATGGCGGACCCTTCTGATAGGGGGGCTTCCTTCCTTTATTTCTGGGATATATATTCATTTTGCTATCGGGTACACCTCGTTTATCCATCTTCTGCCCGCCTACTTTGCCATTGGCTTATTTTTGATTGGCTTAGTCAAAACCTATTCATTTCTTTATCAAGATAGAGATATTGATGAACGGTAGCTGTATCCATTGCGGATATGGCTTTTTTACATTTGTAAATACCTTTTGTTAAGAGTTTGTAAATTTGCCGTCAAACCTTTGAATCAGCACACTTTTCATGTTACAGTCTTTGTATCATATTTTGATATCGACTTTCGATATTGGATTTCGATTTGAATATTGGGAGGTGTTTATTTGGAAGACAAAGTATTACGGAAACTCTTTCTGGGGTTTATCCAGATCCATATACTCCATCATGCCAAAGAAGAGCCAATTTATGGTACGTGGATGTTAGAAGAATTAAGAGAACATGGATATAGCATAAGCTCCGGTACACTGTACCCTATTCTTCACTCAATGGAGACTGACGGACTACTAACAAAAGAAGAGAAAAACGTGGAGGGAAAGATCAGGAAGTATTATTCGACTACAGATAAAGGCAATAAAGTACTCAGTGAAGCACGTGATAAAGCCTATGAGCTATTTAAAGAAATCAAAGACTAACAAAGAAGGTGAAATTATAGTGAAAACATCTAGAAGTTTAAAGTCCCTGATTGAAATACTGTTTATTTCAACAAGGTTGGGGCTAACATCTTTCGGTGGGCCGGTTGCCCATTTAGGATACTTTCATGAAGAATATGTTCGCAGACGAAAATGGATGGATGAAAAAAGTTACGCAGATTTGGTCGCTCTTTGCCAATTTCTCCCGGGTCCTGCAAGCTCTCAAGTCGGAATGGGCATTGGTATCATGCGGGCAGGAGTTCTTGGAGGAATTGTTTCATTTATAGGCTTTACACTCCCTTCTGTCATTGCATTGATTCTTTTCGCCATAATACTCCAAGGATTGGATATGGCAGATGCCGGGTGGATCCACGGGTTAAAGATTGTCGCAGTTGCAGTCGTTGCTCATGCTATTTTAGGAATGGCAAAAAAGTTGACGCCTGATTTAAAACGAAAAGCGATTGCATTGTTAGCTTTAGTGGTCATTTTATTATGGCAGACAGCGTTTTCACAAATTGGGGTCATTCTTCTTTCAGCTTTCATTGGATTTCTACTCTTTAAACAACATAAACCCGACGATGAAGCCCGAATTGACTTCCCGATTTCTCGTAGATTGGCAGTGATTTGTTTAGTTATATTCTTCGGATTACTATTTCTTCTTCCGTTCTTAAGGGAATTGACCTCCCTTGAATGGATTGCTTTATTCGATAGCTTCTATCGTTCCGGGTCATTGGTTTTTGGTGGAGGTCATGTTGTCTTGCCTCTGCTTGAACGGGAGTTTGTTCCTACCGGATGGTTAACGGAAGAAGCGTTTTTGGCAGGGTATGGTGCAGCCCAGGCGGTTCCAGGTCCTCTCTTCACCTTTGCAGCTTATATTGGTGCTGTGATTGAAGGGTGGCAGGGAGGATTGCTTGCGACTTTCGCGATTTTCCTTCCAGCCTTTCTACTCATTTTAGGGACGCTTCCATTCTGGGATTCCCTCCGTAGAAATCCTAAGATAAAAGGCGCGCTGATGGGAGTCAATGCCGCTGTCGTTGGAATTCTGATAGCAGCTTTTTACCACCCCATATGGACTTCATCCATCCTTGCTCCACTGGATTTTGCCTTTGCTTCGGTATTGTTTAGCATGCTGGTCTTTTGGAAACTTCCACCTTGGATCGTCGTGATGACAGGAGCAGTGGGTGGACTCGTTATGGGTTTTATATAAGTCATTAAGTTGACTTTGTAAGGGACCTGGTCCCAGCATTTTGATATTATGAATAAGGAAACGGTTTTGCATAGTGGAAAATAAAAAATGATCCGGGCAATGAATGCCCGGATCATTTTTTATTTTTATCTTTTTATGAATCGATACGTCAGATATGCGATATACAGGGGTGTGGCAATGTAAATCAAATAGGGAAACTGCTCATAGGTCCCTTTGTAGATGACAAATAGCAATGCTCCAATGAAGAGAGTCACGATCGTACCGTACTTAGGTAAAGGCACTTCCTTGAGACTCGGGATTCGTATACGGCTTACCATGAGAAAGCACATTGCTGTGAAAATGACCGTTGTTACGATATTCGGTATAAAGTCTCCAAACAGGGTGAGGAGCGCCAGGATCCCACCTGCTGCCGTAATCGGAACCCCTACAAAATAATGAAGAGACGATTTTGGCGGACTGGTATTGAACCTTGCCAGGCGATAGGCTCCGAATAATGGAAATAACCCTGCCACGATAAACCCTAATAATCCAAATTGAAAGAAATATGTATAATACACAAGAAAAGAAGGTGCGACTCCGAACGTGACAATATCGGCTAATGAATCCAATTCCTTTCCTAGTACACTATCCGCTTGCAGCATCCTCGCCAGTCTGCCGTCCATGCTATCAAGCATCATGCCAATAATAATTAGTATCGCTGCGTTTTTAAATTGTCCGCTAGCGGCAAACCCAATTGATAAGAAACCGCAGTACAGATTTCCCAACGTGACCATATTGGGTATTTTTTTCGTTAGTTTCATCTTTTATCCTCACTCTACCAAAAATTCTATTACTTCTAGGATACCATGTTACAGATTTTCTTAAAGAAATGTTGTGAAAAAACTTCTAAAAAACCTTATGAAATTTTATATTTAGAAAACAGAATGTTGACCATACTATTTACTGAGTATGAAAGTAAACGATAATGGGTGTTGATCTCATGATTAGAAAAAAGCTTCGTCAATGTAAATGTCTTACTCTTAAACTATTGCGTCTTAAAGATAACTCCCACAGTATTGCATTAGGATTCACGGTTGGATTATTAATCAACTTCGTCCCCTCTTTTGGCATAGGTCCATTCATTTCCACAGCAATTGCAAAGGTGTTTAAAGGCAACTCATTCGCTGGATTAGTAGGCGGGGTTTCCTTGATTTGGGCTTTCCCTTTTTTCTTCTACTTGAATCTTGTTGTAGGATATCTCTTCTACCCCATTGATGTAATCGATCCGTCAATAGACTACTCAAGTGAAGCAGTAGATGTAGGGCTGCAATTGGGGAAAGCATTTTTTATCGGGATGTTCATCAATCTCCCCATTTTCGGCATCATCACGTACTTCATCATGAATTCAATAGTTAGAAAATACCGGGAGACGATGCTTACGTATGTGCATAAGAAGTGGAACTTATAGTTTATTCCACTTTGTCTTTGTCCAGATATTCTCCGCGAAAAAATAATTATTACTGAAACTCTCCTCTTTATTTAGAAAACATGAAACTCTTTTATGTTTTTATTCGTATATTTTTCTAAGAAGATTCTATCTTAACATTACCACACTATATACTAATCCACCTCGTGTTTTGTTATAATTTAACTATTAAGTAACGAATACGAATAGGAGAAAAAGGAGGATTGTCATGACTGGAACCATTGCTGTTATCATGATCTTTTCAATACCCATCCTCGGAATCATAACGGACCATTTCCAAAAACAATCCAAGCTAAAACAAAAAATGATAGAAGACCAACTCGAACTGGAAAAACTGAAACACGAAAATTTTGTGATTGAAACCCAGAAAATGAGACTGGAATTAGAACAGATGAAACTTCAGGATCACCAGGAAAAAACACAAATTTTATAACTAATAGCGCCAGGTCTTCCTGGCGTTTTTTATCTGAGGGGCTATTTTTAAACACGTTAAATCAGTTTTATTTCTGACATATTCCTTTAATTGAAATTACCAACACCTTTATTCATTCTTAAATAAACATCATATACACGTAAAAAACCCCCTTGACTTTAACGCTTAAAAGCGTTTAAGATATAAAGCATCTTGATCATACATATTTGTGAAGAGCTGTGATGGATTTGAAGTAGTGATCTCCTCCCTGTTATAGAGAGCTAGTGGTGCTGGGAACTAGTACATAGGAAAATCATGAATTACGTTTCTTGAGCTTCTTGTTCTGTAGTGGAACAAGACGGTTATTGTCCGTTATCAATTCGAGTGGTAGGCAATTTGCTTACAACAAGGGTGGTACCGCGATCTTTTTCGTCCCTGCTGATTTATTCAGCAGGGATTATTTGTATGTATCTACTTTCGCGCATAAAAGCGTTTAAGCACTAAACAATATCTTGAAATAAGGAGAATTTAATATGAACCAAACCATTCCAAGTCATTTACGCCAATTTGTAGCTGAACAGCATTATCATTCATATACCCCTATCGATCATGCCGTGTGGCGTTATGTGATGAGACAGATTCATCACTTTCTTGAAGATACCGCACATGAAGCTTTCACTGAAGGATTAAAAGCATCCGGTATTAACATACACGAAATTCCTAAGGTAAGTGATATGAACCGGCACTTAGCGAAAATTGGCTGGGGGGCTGCAATTGTAGACGGTTTGATACCTGGTACAGCGTTCTTTGATTTCCAAGCTCACGGTATTCTCCCAATAGCAACAGATGTTCGTCAAAAATCGAATATCGAATACACCCCTGCTCCTGATATATTGCATGAAGCAGCCGGACACGCTCCCATTCTGTTTGATGAAACCTATTCCCGATTTGTAAAGATAATCGGCAATATCGGAGCGAACGCTTTTGCCACTGAAGAAGAACACGAAGCATTTGAAGCAACCAGGCATTTATCCATTGTGATGGAGGATCCATGCTCCACTGAGAAAGAAATTAAAGATGCAAAGCAGGTGTTAATTGAAAAGCAAGAGGCCGTTTCCGGTCTTTCTGAAGCAGAACAAATTTCACGAATCTTTTGGTGGACTGTGGAATTCGGTTTAATCGGTGATTTTCATCAACCGAAGATCTTCGGTGCAGGACTGCTTTCATCGGTTGGAGAAAGCAAGCACTGTTTATCAAGTGAAGTGAACAAAAGGCCGTTCTCCATCGAAGACGCCATCCATACCAGCTATGATGTTACCTCCATGCAAACTCAATTATTTGTTTGTGAAAGTTTCGAACAACTCATTGAAGAAGTCGAGAAATTCGGAGAGACCATGGCTTTCCGTAAAGGTGGAACAGAAGCTATAGATAAAGCGATTCATTCTAATCAACTTGCTCATATCGAATACAATTCAGGATTACAAGTCACCGGCATATTCAGAGAAGTCATAAAAAATGAGCATGGTGAAGCTATCTACGTCAAAACCGTAGGACCTACTTCACTTTCCATCCAAAACGAGCAACTGGATCATCACGGGACAGATCATCATGCTGATGGCTTCGGTGCACCAATTGGTATCCTTCAGGATGGTACCATTCTTGAGAACCAGACCGAAGCGGATTTAAGGAAGCTTGGCATTGAGATGAATAAAATGATGCAAATCACATTTGATGGTGGGATGGAAGTTTCTGGACATGTGACGAATCTCGTCTTTCACCATCATCATCTTGTTCTCATATCAATTGAAGAATGTATGGTGACTTTGGGTGAACACGTTTTATTCCACCCTTCATGGGGAACTTACGATTTGGCAGTAGGCAGTGAAATCGTTTCAGCAAGGCCACATGCGGCAGATTATGATGCTTTCTTCGGGGACACACCTCTTATCGAAGAAAAGGATGGCAGATCTCATGATCTTACACCATTGGACAGTCTCTTCAGAGAGGTAAGAGAACTGAGAGAAGTAGCCTTTTCCAGAGATCTTATTCATAGTATAGTAGGCAGGCTGAAAGATGATTTCCCTGAAGAGTGGCTGCTTAGACTTGAAATTATTGAATTACTGCAGATTCACGAGCCGGGATCTCAATTAAAGGAAGAGCTTCTGAAAGACTTATATGCTTTAAGTAAGCAGGACCGGTTTGCACGTCTCATTCAAAATGGCCTTGATGTCATTTATGGAAGGAAAGGAGTAATGGTATGAAGAAGTTAAGTGAAGCTGCCATTTCTCATAAACTTGAAACTCTTGAGAAATGGCGCATTAAAGAAGAGAAATGGATTGAACGGCGCTACCGGTTCAAAGATTACCTTGAAGGAATACGGTTCGTCAACAAACTCGCAGAGGCAGCCGAGGAAAGGAATCACCATCCTTTTATAACGATTCAATACAAATTGGTTATTGTAGAGTTGACTTCCTGGAGTGAAAATGGTCTGACAGATTTGGACTTTGAAATGGCCAATCAGTATGAAAAGCTCTATAAGGAAATGGTGTAATCAAAAGAGACGGTCCCAAGCGGCTGTCTCTTTTGTTCATAGGACCTTATTCCAAATACTCATCCCTCACACTTGAGTTCTGACTGGTACACTGCACATATCTCATCTAGCTTTTCCGGATCAAATCTGTTATGAACCTTGATATCCATTATGATCTCCCTATTCTTTGTTTACTAAGGGGATAACTCATTTTAATAAATTCATAGCGACTTCCATTTGTTTCTTGAATGAATGCTCCTATGGGAACGAAGCCGACTTTTTTATACACCTTGATCGCACGATTATTGAAGGCGGCTACGGACAAAGTCAAGGTTTCAGGAGCATACATCGCGATTGAGAAATCAACTCCCGCCCTCGTGAACGCTTCTCCCTTTCCCTTTCCTGTAAGATTCGGATGCATGCCTAAACCGATATCAATAGTCGACTCATTTAATTCATTAAATGTGTAAAAACCAATCATTTCCCCTTGATCAAGTACAGCATAGGTTGAATTTCCACGTTGATCTCCATCTAAGAATTCCGCCAAATCCTCTTCATCTGCTGTAAGATCATAAAATGCATATTCCCCATCATATTTCCAGTTGTAGGCAATACCCTCAGCTTGCTCCTGAGTTATGATTTGAAAAGCGAAATCCATCTTTTGCTCCTCCCATCTGTGTTTATGTAAATAAAACGGCCATTCTCAAAGTCTCGTCTCTTCATGGTTGATCAGCGTTCCCCGCTTCTGACCTGAGCATATTTTCTCCATGATTCCTGCCTGGTCGAAATTAAATATGTGTACAGGGAGTTTATAGTCCCTTGCTAAAAGCAGAGCTGATTGATCCATGACTTTAATATTATTCGTTACAACGTCATCATAATTTAAATTATGGTACATCTTCGCCTTTTTATCCTGTTTAGGGTCACTTGTGAAAACACCATCTACTCCCTGCTTTGCTACCAGGATAGCCTCACTATTCGTTTCGATGGCTCGCTGAACGCTGGGGTAATCCGTCGTTACGAATGGTTGACCGTTTCCTCCACCGAATATGACAATATATCCTTTGTCAAGATGGTGAACGGCGCGAAGGCGAATATACGGTTCGGCAACCGTTGAAACAGGGATTGAAGTCATCACTCGAACTTCTTTGTCGGTCTTATTTTTCAACACACCTCTAAGCATCAAACTGTTGATGATGGTTCCAAGAGTTCCGATACTATCCGCTTCTACCCGCTCTATTCCCCAAGTATCTGCCAGACTTCCTCGAAATATATTGCCACCGCCCACAACTATGGAAACTTCAATCCCCATATTGACGATCGACATGATTTCGCCCGCAATGTGATCAAGCTCTTCAGTGCCAAAATTATTTCCTTCCTTATCTGCCAACGCTCCACCACTTAATTTAATTAATACACGCTTGTATCTCATCTATATTCCTCCCCTGGACATAAAAAAAGAACTAAAAAGGGAATGAATACCCTTTTAGTTCTTTTTATAGGGGAAGAAATGCTGAAATAGGATTGACGATTGATTAACATACCTTCTCCCCCTCTCGCACTATTCAGAATTTTCCTTCTCTCATTGTATAGAAAATACAGGAAATGTTCAAGTGGATTTTTCATTTAGTTCTCCTTACTACCCAAGCCCTTTACCTCTTCTTGTAATTTCAACATAACCTCTTTTATCTTCAACATACCTATGTTTCCTTCCTTCCTCTTACGTAACGAAATAGTATCACTCTCGACCTCCTTATCTCCTATTACCACCATATAAGGAACTTTTTGCATCTCTGCTTCTCTGATTTTCATACCGACTTTTTCTACACGATCATCGATTTCTACCCTAAACCCTTCTCTTTCTAATTGAGACTTCACACCTTGAGCATATTGGAAATGTGCGTCGGAGATCGGAAGGATTTTGACCTGGTGTGGAGCTAACCAAAGCGGAAAATCTCCTCCGAAATGTTCAATGATGATTGCCATAAAGCGTTCGATTGAACCGTAAATCGCTCGATGAATCATAATCGGTCTGACTGTTCCATTGTCTTCCCCAATATATTCACACTCGAATTTTTCAGGCATTTGAAAATCAAGTTGAACTGTTCCACATTGCCAGCTTCGACCAATGACGTCCAATATATGAAAATCTATTTTTGGCCCGTAGAAAGCACCATCTCCTTTATTAACATGATAATTGACACCTCTCTCTTTCAGCACACCTTCCAAATCTCCTTCAGCTTGATCCCATAATGCAACGGAGCCCATAAAATCTTCCGGACGAGTCGAAAGCTCAACCTTATAGTCAAATCCGAATTTACTATAGAAAAGATCGATCAGATCCAATACTTTATGAAGCTCCGACCGAATTTGATCTTCCCTAACAAATAGATGAGCATCATCCTGAGTGAAGGAACGGACTCTCAATAATCCACTTAATGAACCCGATAGCTCATGTCGATGAACCAATCCCAGTTCACCGTATCGAAGGGGTAACTCCCGATAACTTCTTCTCTTGCTTTTATAGATTAATACTGCCCCAGGACAACTCATTGGTTTGATCGCATATTTCTGATCATCTACCTTTGAGAAATACATATTCTCATGGTAATGATCCCAGTGACCTGACTTTTCCCATAGCTCCTGCTTCATCATAATGGGAGTTCTGATCTCCTGGTATCCAGCTTTCCGATGTTCCCTCTTCCAAAATTCTTCTAACTTATTTCGTAATAGCATCCCTTTCGGTAAATAAAAGGGCATCCCGGGTGCCTCCTCCATCGATACAAACAGCTCCAACTCCTGACCTAATTTCCTGTGATTTCGTTTTTCCACTTCAGATTGAATTGACATTTTGTTTCCTCCTAATCATTTATATATATAAAAAACCGCATTCATCCCTGTCAAGGGACGAATGCGGTCGTGGTACCACCCTAATTCCGAAGTGCTAAACAAAAGCCCTCCGCTCAAAATTGATAACGGTTTTCCCGATTATGGATACTGACGTTTCACCATAATAGCTCCGAGGTGGTAAATCCTTTCCTTTTCTTCAGGGCTCTCAGCCATGTGACCCTGTTCTCTGGTAAGAAAAACAGCAAATGATTCGTGTCCTCTTCATCACTTTATTATTCAATTAATAAAAAAAACGCACCCATCCCTAACCAAGGGACGAGTGCGGTCGTGGTTCCACCCTAATTCAGAAGTGTAAAATATTACTCTTCGCTTAAGTAAGATAACGGTTTTCCCGATTATGGATACTGACATTTCACCATAATAGCTCCGAGGTGGTAAATCATTCTTTTCTCTTCAGGGCTCTCAGCCGGTGACCCTGCTCTCTGATCAAGAAAAAACGGAATGAATCATGTCCTCATCTTTGCTTTCGTATAGTATATTCAATTTAGAATAAATTTGTTATTGAAATTATATGGTAGTATTTTCTAACTGTCAAGAGTGTTTAAATAAAAACAAGAAAAATAATCGCGACTAGAACAAGTCGGTAGATCGCAAAAGGAATTAGCTTGATTTTATTAATCACCTTCAGAAAAAAGTGTATCGACAGATAAGCAAATAGAAATGCACTTAAGAACCCAACCAATAGAAACGGTAAAAACTGAGGGGTAAAATACATCCAGTTCTTCATAAGAGAAAGCGAACTTGCTCCCAACATAATCGGAACCGCCATAATGAATGTGAAATCTGATGCTGCCCGGTAGCTTAATCCAAGTAAAACTCCTCCAGAAATGGTCGATCCCGACCGCGAAAAACCTGGCCATAATGATAAGCATTGAATAAGCCCGATCACCAACGCTTTTTTATGTGTTATCTGATCGACGTTCTCCACTGTGACAATCTTGGGACGAAACAAATCCGCTGCAATCATGAGGAAAGCACCGATTGTTAAACCAGCCAGGACCGTATTAAGCGAAAAAAGATGCTCATCGATATAATCCTCAAATAACAAGCCTAGAATCACTGCAGGAATTAATCCAGTCAGTATATGTGTTAATTTTAAATTGGATGATTTATTTGCGGTACGGTGTTTAAATCCGAGTAAATCTTTAAATCTTTCTCTAAATACAATGACAACTGCTAAAATTGAGCCTAGTTGGATCACAACTTTGAACGTATTTGCGGGATATTTACCCAATACTTCTTTCGATTGGATCCATAAATCGTCTACTACTATCATATGGCCAGTGGAAGAGACAGGAGCAAACTCCGTTAACCCTTCGACCATTCCCAATATAAATGCTTTAATTAACATGATGACGTCCATTTATCATTTCTCCTCTATCTTTTAATCATGCTGTGTATATGACAGTTATGAAAGATAGTTGGAGTGATATTTCACGATGACCCCAAACCCGGTTGAATCCCCACGATAATGGGCATATAGTCCTTCATTGGAAAGAGTCGGAGGAATTAGAGGCAGAATTCTTTTAAAAGGAATCCTGCTTTTATCTTCTATTTTCTTCATCACAAGAGAAGGATTTAATGAGAAAGAATCATCGTCAAGATAGGCAATCCGAGCTTGATCCTGAATGACTTCATCTCCCCTATGAGCCTGAATATCGTTCATCTGCTGGAAAAATCCAAAAGAGCAAAATAGCACAAGCAGCATAATTTTCTTCACTCTCTCCCCCCCCTCTCGTGATAATCTAGCTTATCATACTATAACGGAAAGGGGACGACAATAAGAATTGGACGCTACCGAACAGAGCACTTCCAATGAATCAATAGCCTGAATGTTCACGAAAAGAGCATAATCGATCAATTTTCAGTTTAAATCAATAAAAAGCACAGTAAAGGCTTCCCTCTACTGCGCTTTCTCTCATGTCTAATGAATATCTTTCTTCTTAAACCTTCCACCTCTTACCTCTGCTATATCCGCAATGGCTAGAAAGGCGGATGGATCATGTTCTGCAACGATGTCTTTAAGTTTCGCTTCCTCCAGACGAGTGATGACGCAGAATATCACTTTCTTATCATCTCCTGAAAAAGCACCTTCTCCCTTCAAATAGGTCACTCCTCTCCCCAGTCGGTGTAAGAGGGCATCACCGATTTCCTTGTAATTTTCACTTATGATCCAAACCGATTTGGATTCATCCAGTCCTTTAATCGTAATATCTATCATTTTAAAAGCTACGTAATAGGCCAGGAGTGAATACATGGCTCTATCCCAGCTAAATACAAATCCGGCGGAAGCCAAAATGAACAGATTGACAAACATGATGATTTCACCGACAGAGAAGGGAAGCTTTTTACTTGATAAAATAGCAAGAATTTCCGTTCCATCAAGAGATCCGCCGTAACGAATGACCATACCCACTCCTATTCCAAGGACGATCCCACCGAATAAAGAAGCCAGCAGAATATCTTGGGTAAAGGCAGCTACCGGATGAAGAAATGTAGTTGAAATTGACAGTATGATAATTCCGTATAATGTAGAGAATGCGAAGGTTTTTCCGATTTGTTTATATCCGATGAAGAAAAAGGGGATATTAAGGATAAAGATGAAAAGACCAAGCTTAACGCCTGTAATATGGGAGAGCATAATCGAGACACCAACGATTCCTCCATCAATGACCTGGTTTGGGACTAGAAATATTTCAAGGCCAACCGCCATGATCATAGCCCCGATGGTAATAAGGACAGCTCTTTTCACTACCTCTTTAAGGGGAATCTTCTTATGCTTTACTTTCACTTGCTGCAACTGATTTATTACCTGTCCTTCAATCATCTTCATTCCTCCTCCAAAGATAAACATCACGCGACAACTACTGAACTCATCTCACTGGAATCAAAATGATCTATGTAACAAACAGAAAACCAATACCCTAAAGCTCCCTAAAACAAGCTTGTATAACTTATATATTCTATTATCCCCTCCAAAATACCTGCTTATAGTGAGGGACGGACCTCTAAATGAGCACAGTCCAACTTCCATTGGCTTAACGAATACCTTGTTTTAATCATGCTAATCAAGTTATCCAGCCATTTTCTATTTATCATTTCAAGGTCCGTCCCTCAGCCAATTAAATTTGACTCAAAGGGGAAAATGAAGTATTTTTAATACTTGTATATTCATATTTTGGATAAGCTGGAACTGTTTTCTGTTTCCAGGTAAATTAGGTTTTGGAGGCTTTTCTTTGATTACATTAATCAAAACTTTGTTGGTCAATATTACAATTTTGTTTTCATTTACGTATAATGCTAACGTATTATTTCCATTTAAAGAAAAACAAGTTCCACATTTTAAACATAAACTCACATATGGTCTTATAGCATCCTTTGGGGCTTTATTATGTATGCTTTATCCGATTGAAACCCTTGGAAAAACTCATTTTGACTTACGCATGATCGCCATTTTAATAGCAACGATCTACGCCGGATTATTTTCAGGATCGATCGTTTTAGGTTGCGTGATCATCTTCCGCTATTTAATAGGCGGTCCATATGTCATGGTTGGAATAACGGTCTCGGTCCTTGCGTTTGTAATAGGCATTCTCTTTCGTAGGATGCTTTTAAATACACAATATAAATTATTGGGGAGTACAATTATCTTCCTGGTACATTCATTGTTTTACATCACGATTATCAACAGCTTTATTCCTATTCTTCATTTGACTTTTTATTTTATTTATTTCACCGTTTTCTATTTTACTTTTGTGGCTCTTGTATTCATTATTGAACATTTGATTCACACGAACAGACAGATCGAAGAAATGATGTATCTCGACAAATTGAATATGGTGGGACAGATGGCGGCTTCTATTGCCCATGAGATTCGCAATCCCCTTGCAACCGTAAGAGGATTCATACAGCATCTAAGCGAGGGCACCGAGGATGAGCAGTTTAAAAGGTACTCCCCTCTTATTCTGAATGAATTAGATCGTACGAATAAAATCATCACAGACTATCTTAGCGTAGCAAGACCTAGTGAATTTCAACTGTCTACACTCAACCTGGAAAGAGTGATTCAGGACTGTGTCGACTTACTAAGACCATTTGCTTCCTATTCGAATACAACGATACTATTCCAGCAAAACGACACCCATTATATTAAGGGTGATGAACATCATATGAAGCAAGCGATTATGAACGTCATAAAGAACGGAATTGAATCCATTGAGGAACATGGAGAAATCACCATATTATTAAAAGAAGACTCTTTCAGGGACAATGTGGTAATCCATATTTCAGACACTGGAAAAGGAATGACTGGGGATGAGTTAAAAAAGATCGGCTTACCTTTTTACACCACTAAAACAAAGGGCACCGGCCTTGGAAGCATGGTGACTAATAAAATCATTCGTGAAATGGGTGGAATGATTGAGTACGAAAGTGAGTTGAATAAGGGTACCATTGTGAAAATTCGTCTCCCTCTCACAACCAAACAATAAATATAACCAAAAAGCTTAGGATATTTTATCCTAAGCTTTTATATTAGAATAATCTCATCTCTCTTAATCTGTGATACACTTAATTTATCAAGATTTTCCAGGGCTCTACAACCTGGTGGGAGGCTAAATGCAATGAGTAAAAAATGGACATTCCTATTTCTAATAGGTGTAATCGTAACCCTTTGCATAATAACCATTCTCAATAAGCCTACAGAAAAAGATTTTACCCTTTGGCTGCAAGAAGAATACAATATTGATTGCAATAAAGACTGCTCTATCATTGAATTGGAAAATGGTAATGGGAACATTACAGAGAGAATTAAGCTTGCAAATGGAAACGGAGCCTATTCTCCTGGACTATTTACATTACGTATAAATAGACACTACATAAGCCTAAATGACCCGAACCGTATATTTAGTCTAGAAGTGATTGGATTTAATGGAAGATTCTATGAAATGAATTCTAAAAGGAATGATTTAAGTTTACATAATAATATTATCGAAAATTAAGTGGCCAAATCAAAACCCGACTCTACAATAGAGTCGGGTTTTTTTCGTCTAATCTAAAAACCTCAACAAATCTCCATAAATAATATCATCAGACATGCCTAATTCTTTTCTTACGGTTTCTTTAAATGGCTCACATGATGATTCAGAAGTCGTTGCTTCACTGCTCTTATCATAGCAAACATTGTCTTTAAAGACGTACTTCTCAGTTACAAAGTCTCCATCCCTGAAAATGACTGGGTGATCTTCTTTTCGTGTGAACAGATTATGTCCAAAGGAAAGATTATCCTTCGTTTTAATCCCCAATAAATGGAGAATGGTTGGACGAATATCGATTTCTCCACCTATCGTTTCGATTGTTTTTCCCTTTTCACCAGGCACATGGATAATGAGTGGTACTTGTTGAAGTTTTACATGATTCACCGGGGTGTCTTCCTGCCCTAAAAGTTCGAACACTCCATTTTCATATTTTTCGGAGATGCCATAATGGTCTCCATATAGTACAAAAATCGTGTCCTTATATAATCCATTTTTCTTAAGCCTGTTAAATAATGATTTAATCGCTTCATCCTCATAACGTACGGTTGTTACGTAACGGTTCACAACATCCTCATTTGTTGAAGCCTCTGGAATAAGTTTATCCTCTTCTTCTAATAAAAATGGAAAGTGATTGGTCAGCGTAATGAAACGTGTGTAAAACGGTTGAGGTAATTTTTCAAGATACGAAATGGATTGTTCAAAGAACGGGATATCCTTTAATCCGTAGTTAACAGAGTTTTCTTCCGTTACATTGAAGTCTCTCTTCGAAAAATAGCGATTGTAGCCTAACGATTCGTACATTATTTCACGATTCCAAAAAGTGCGATCATTGCCATGGAAAACTGCCGCATAATAATCATCTTTCTTTTCTAAAATATGGGGCATGCTTTTATAACGGTTATCCGGTTTGCGAACAAATGCTGAACCGCTTGCTAGTGGATATAACCCTGTATCGATCATGAATTCAGAATCTGAGGTTTTCCCTTGAGCTGTCTGATCATAAATTTGATTGAAATAAAAGCTATCCTTGATTAATGAATTTAAGAAAGGTGTTATTTCTTCCCCATCGACTTTTTGGTTGATGACAAAATTTTGGGTAGATTCCATACTGATCAATACAACGTTTTTTCCGTCGGCAACGCCGAACAAATCGGAGTTGTTATGTTTCTTGGATTGTGTGTATTTAATGGACGCTTCTGTGTCTGATTTACTGGCAAGCATCTTGGTGAAAGGTACCGTAGCTTCAACCCCGATATCATATAAGTGATAATTGTATGGACCCACAGATTTCACCATTTGCTCTCTGTCATATGATTCAGCAAATAAATATGGCGAATTCATCAGCCCTAATCCTACTGTTACGAGTAGTAACAGTAGACTCAACCCGATATATGAAAGCTTCCACTTTTTTGAGACCTTAATGGAAGAGGTAGCCGTCCACTTTCTCTTTAATAACCAACCGACAATCAGGAAATCTACAATTAAAAGGAGATCCCAGGGACTCATCAGTTCAAAGGTACTTGGTCCGATCCCCCCCACATTTTTAAACTGAAATAAAATCGGAACAGTAACAAAATCTGAGTAAAATCGAAAATATAAAAGATCACCGTATAAAAGCCCGGTTGCAATCCCCATAACAAGGATGACAACAGCGGGTTTTATCTTCTTTGAGAAGTAAAAACTGAAACCAATTAATAGCATTAACGAACCAAGAGGATTGAATATGATGAGTAATAAGTCCAAGAAGGATTCGATATGTAAATTAAACCCAATAAAAGAAACTAATACGGTCTTCAACCATAAGGTAATGAGTGCAAACCCAATTAATTTATATGTCTTAAAGCGAGAAATAAAACGGGATAACCTGCTCATTTCACAACCCTTGAATCGACATTGCTTTGATATTCTTTGTTGAGTATGTTCATTGCTTCCAAAACCTTTCGTTCGTTTTGTCTTCCCATAAGTGCTACCTGAACCCAATTTCTCTTTACTAAATAGTCACTTTCGTAGCTTAATAAAATACCTCTATCTTTACAAACATCACCAAACTGCCTACTACACTGTTCCCTCTCCAGTGCAATTGTAATCACTCCAGGAGAATAGTTTTCATCCCCTAATATATGAAATCCTCCTTGAGTTAGCACATACCTTACTCTTTGAGCTAAATTTTCATGCATTTCAAACTGAATAAAATGCAGTGCCTCCTTTAGCGCCCTTACTAGATTAGATGAGTGGGTATATGGGATGCTTGCATTCACCTCGTACATTCCCATGTCCAGATACCTTGGAATTGATGGGCTGGGCTGTATTTCATCTCGATGAAATACAATGGCGAGGCCGGGATAAGAGCCTAACCCCTTCCCACTGACCGTTGTGGCAAAGTACAATTCCTTAAAGTCCACCGGAATGGTCCCAACCGAACTACAGGCATCGACGCATAGCTCCACTCCATACCTTTTGCACAGAGAAAGTAGGCCTTTCAGATCATACAAGTAGCCTGTCGACGTTTCACAATGAACCGTCCAAAGCCATTTAATATTTTGATTTTCCCGGAGTAAACTTTCCACTTCGCCTAATGAAATTGCTTCATTCCAGTCCTTTTCTAACGTATGAAAATGTAAATCAAATCTGTTTGCATGATCAATCAACCTGAAACCAAATTCTCCGTTTGCAAGAATTAGGCCGCTGCCTGACAAAGATTTCAGCTGAGCCGCAACCATATCATTAGATAGGGTGCCCGTTCCCACTGCAACTTCTGCATAGTTTGCGTTTGTTATTTCGCATAATGATCTTCTTACTTCTTCCATTTCATGAATAAACGAGCTGCTTCTATGAGAAATGGCTTCTCCTTTGAAAGCTTTTTCTACGTTTTCATGAGGTTGAACCGGACCTGGGAGGAAGGAAAGCGGAACTGAACTTTCTGTTTTGCGAATCATTAATCGCTGAAAGGCTTTCGTCGAATTTTCGAAGCTATAACGGGTTAAATACATTGGCTGAAATTTTGCCCCTTCCTCCCCCACGAGATCAGCAAAAGGCTGAAAGCCGATTCGTTTATACAACTTTAGCTGACGAACCGTTCCTGAAATGAGAGCCATCGTATATCCTTTCTCCAAGCAAAAAGATACTAAACGCTCACATAATTGATAAAATACCCTTGTACTTCTATATGCTTCTTTTACAGATAATAAGCGAATTTCACAAGGAACGGCACTGGCCGGCAAATATTCATTCAGATCACTCAGTTTTAAATCCAAAGAGAAGGGACGCTTGGCACGAACCGCGATCATGCCCACGACTTCATCTTCATCTTTAGCAATGACGTATGTATTTTCATCGTGAAACTTATCAATCAATTTGCGTTCTGAATTTCCTTCGTGCTGAGGTATTTCTTCCACAAAGGTCTGATAATTTAATGTATAGATTTGTTGAAACTCATCAGTTTCACTTGCAATTTTATAATGAAGAGAAAGGTTTTCCATTCTCGTACCTCCTATGTATCCGCAGATTGCTTCAGTTATCGTTTATGGACCAACAGAACCGTCACAAAAAGTGACAATAATCCGATAAAAATGGTGAATGAACTCTCAATCACATATGCCGTAATCGGAATGGTTGCCATTGAAAGAAAACCTGCAATGGTGTATTTTCTCAAAATCATATATGAGATTCCCATAGTGATGGCGAAAACCCCAATTGTAAGTGGATTAAGAAATAATGCAGTTGCTAAATAAGCAACTACTCCCTTTCCCCCGTGAAGTCCAAGCTGGATTGGAAACAGATGTCCGATCATGACAAATATAGAACTGAGAACAAAATAACTTTCACCTTCTGCCAGTTGTGCCGTGATCATTAATGCAAGAATCACTTTCCCGGCATCTATCAGCAACGTCAGAAGAAAACCTTTTTTCCCTATAGCTCGACCTGCATTCGTCGCTCCGACATTTCCGCTTCCAAGTTTACGGATATCTTCGCCGGTAAACATTTTCACTATATAATAAGCACCCGTAATACTTCCTAGACTGTAAGAAACCAAAATGATAATACTTATGATTATACTATTACTCATCATACCTACACCTGACTTTTCTTATATGTAATAGACGAATTGAAACCCAGGAAAGTTTCATGTATTTACATTTCCTCTACTTTTCCTATTTTCTAAGAGATAAAACGGCAAATAAAGAAGGCTGAATAATATAATGGCGACAACTTCAAGAGCCAGGAGATAGTAGGGATACTCGCCTAAATAGTCTATGGGACTTGCATTATACGGTTTATGAGAAAGAAACATATAATTTGCTCCTACCAATCTGTTCACCACGAACACGATCACAGCGATTAGATTTAAAGCAATGAATGACCTCACCATAGACCGGAACGTCAATGTGAAGCCTTCGATCCATACCATGTACAAACAGGATAATACAATCCCCAAATGTGCTAAGAAAAATTGAAAATATCGAAAGTGGGGAAAGCCAAAAAACAACTCAGGTGTCACGATGGCAATTAAAGCACCTGTCATACACGCAAAAAAACTGATTTCAAAGATTCTATAGTTTTTCGTAATAAGCATGATCGTGCACAAATACAATGAGATGGAACATAATTGAAACGGCAAATTTATGGCTACATCCCAAAGATCATTGATAATGTACCAAATTTGAAATAATGCTTCACTCAAAACCAGGAGCACCATGAGAAGCCATTTTAAAACAGCCTTACCTCTGCAGCTTAATCGATTTCTAAGCACATACAAACCGATCATACATCCCAACGAGACAATCATTGCTGCCACATGGGATACCGAAAACAACACAAAAGGATACTCCTCATACCTGAAATTCATCATCTCTTTCACGAAACCCTCACCCGCCTTTAGCACACCCATAGGTACTATATTCTCTTAATGTTTCATAATTCCTTTAAGGGACGGACCTATCAAAAGAATATCACCCAATCATCGCCCTCCATCCCCCCTATTCCCTTTCTCTAATTCCTTAACCACAGAATAAAAAAATCCCTGTTAAGAACCATCAGATTACTTAACAGAGATTTATCTACTTTCCCATATGAGAATACAGGCATTAACAAAAAATTTCCCATCTCGATAAAGAAATGGGAAACATCTGTTTTTATTGAACCTTGCGTAATGGTACACCCTGGTTCTTATAAATAAAATCAAGTGCCAGTCGATTAAATTCCCTTGGCTTCTCTACATTACAAACATGGCCGCAATCTTCAATGAACACTTTCGTGGCAGATGGGTCTCCTTTTGTATCCTGATCAAGAGACTGTACAAATAGGTGATCTTCTTTCCCGGATATGTAAAGCTTGGGAATATGAGAAGCCCTTTCTTGTACAGAAGCGTATGTTGACTTCACATAAGGGGTAAGGCGATACCAGCCGAGAAAATCATTACGGTTCATTTTCTTTGCTTCACGGATGAATAATTTTCGTGAAACTTTGTGATTGCTCTTAGGCATCATGATATAGGCGAAAATTTTATATAACCACATAAATGGAATGATATTTTTTACTGCGTCACCGATTTTCAGAAGTGTATTGGATAATAAATTAAACCTTGTTATCCCCCCTCCTAAAACGGCACTTTTCACCCGATTTGGAGCAGTTTGGAGCAAAGCGTGAATTAGAACCGAGCCAAGGGATATGCCTATAAAATGGGCCCTCTCCACTTTCAGATGATCAAGTACTTTAAGAACTTCACGCACATTTAAATCAATTGTGAATTTTTCATTATATGATTCTACACTTGGGGACTCTCCATGCCCTGGCAAATGAATCGTTATTACATTATAAGATTTCTTGAATATATCGAGCTGCTTGCCGAAAATTCTTGAGTTTCCCCCAATTCCATGGAGAAACACCACATACTCTTTGCCGACTCCTTGATGAACGTTGTATTCTAGCATCAATTCTCTCCTTAAAACAGCACAACCTACCAAAAGAATGAAGTGAATCAGGCCAATTATTCGAGAACCGTTTTACTTCAATTAACCATCATTAATGTGAAAATCGATTTTCAAAACAATTGCATGATGCACTCTATGCTCTTGAAGCCTTACCTTAATTATCTTTCATTCTATACTATCTGAAGTTGCTTTGTCATATAATAGCTGAAGAAATTCCGAACATTTTGTGATGAATGGCAGATCACCTGCCAATATCAGTAATCCCTTACATTTACAGCCCTGCTATCATTATGATTTCCAACTCGATTCCAAGATGCCTATACTTCCTTCACCATCATGACATCTTTCGTAAGCTCACTTAAACCCAACCCCTTTTGGATATCCCCTTCAGGAATATCTGATGCATGAAATGTAATTGTTTCGGCTCCTCGTGACCTTGCCTCATTCATCAACACACAAATCATTTTACCCTTATGAATCTTGAATTCTTGTAGTATCCCAAAAGGCAATACTTCACTATAATTTGTATCTTCACGTAATGTCACTCCCATGACGCCAATCATCTGTTCCTCGTTAAAAAACGAAATGGAAAAGTCAAAATCAACGGACGAATAGTATTCTTCCATCATTTTGATTTGGGCTTCATTCACCTCACCATTTACCTCCATGATGGAACGCCAATCTTCAAATATGAACTCATTGGAGACCTTCCATGAGAACTCTATATCTTCTGTCGATTCTACATTCGAAAGATATTTGCCAATTAATATGGCTTCATTGGTGATTTCAAATCCCTTTGCTTCAAAATAAAGAATCTGATCCTTCCACTGTTCACGAAAGCGTTGAGCCAAAATCTGCCCTCCGTACTCATCGCTTACAGCAAAACCATACACCCGCTCAAATAATTCATCCTGAATCCCTTCATATCCTGATAAGACCCAAGGGTAACCAAGAGAAACAAAATCACCTCTCCCTGTAAAGCTCATGTATCCAATAAGATCACCACCTTCATAGGCAAAGCAGCGTGATCTCGGGTCAAATTCCTTTTGTTCTTTAAATAATATTGGAGACATTGTCGGTTTCCAGGCAAAGGGAAGCGTGTATGTTATTTTTCTCCAGAAATCATATTGAAGAGCTAAATCGTTTTCTCCTTCAAAATATTTGTATGTAATGGACATTTTATCTCCCGCTTTCCAGTTGGACTTTACTTTGCACACGCTTTCCTCATTAACAGTGTAACTTATGAACAAATTCACCCACAAGAAAATAATAGATCCAAACCTAAAAATAAGATTTGGATACATTATCTTTCATATTTCTTACTACCGCACTATATAAAATGCCGATACAACACTAGAGAACTTATACCTCACTGCATTCTTAATCCGATTTTTTATTAAATCAACTTTCATCAGCGTAATCATTCCAATTAGAAAAATAATAAGAATCTTCGAAACCATTTCTATATACCTCCAATCATATCGATATCATTCGCATAAATCCCCACGACTCTTCTGCTGTGGTGGCTGCTCCATCCATCCACGTTCAACTAACAGTTTAAGACCATCCGCACCATACTTCATGATTTCTGTCACAAAAAGTGTATAATGAACAGCTAAATCCTTCCTTGTAGACATCGTGATGGCGTGACAAAGTGTTGACAGCCCCACTGAGTTTGAAGAAGCGATAAAAAAAAGCATCAATTTTTCTGAAAATAGCGCCACATTTGAATCTGTTACCTCCATGGATACAGGATAAGTGGGAAATGAATCATCTTTTACCAGGACTTGATTAAAAGTGGTAATCTGCTTCTCACTTAATTTTTTTCCTTTTTTGAGATAGTTCTTCACTTCGATATCTTTCGAAACTTGTATAAATCCTTTTAATAGAATGATTCCGATGCAATTTCTCTCAATTACAAAGAATAATTCGCTCAATTCCAATGCATTAAGCGGCCTTGTTTCACCTAACCAGCTCTCCAACAAAGATGGCTGCTCTGAAATGTATTCTATGGAATGAGGATAATTCATTTTAGGTGGACGATCATAGATCCCTTTTTCCAACATTAATTGTAATGATTGTTTATATAGTGATAATGATTTCGTCAGCGCTTCTTCAAAAAGATCATAAACATCTTTACGGGCAACGGCCCCCACTATAGTAGTGTAATGACCGCTCGTGACCTGACCTCCGCGGTAAACAAAACTAAGAGCAAACAAATCAGTATATAGGGGTGGTGCGGTTGTATCTATGTCCCTATCAGTAAAGCCCCTTGGTACAGGAAATTCTTCAGATATAAAAAGAGACTTAATCTTACTCATTGTCTCTACGTTTGTCTGTAGACTTTCTTCGATGATGAATTTGATTCCTTCGTCTTTCAGGTATGTAAGGAAATGTGTGTAAAAGCAATTTAACGCCGAGCATTTAATATAAGTCGTCCACAAAGCGGATATTTCTGCAGTAGTCAACCTTATGTTTTTTTCCTCCATCTTTCGACTCCTTTTCTTTTTCTCTTAGTGTTTTCCTAATCTTGTAAATTATTCCGGATGATTTATGGTAAATGAAAAGAGCTGCCAGTGATCGGCAGCTCTCTTTCTTATCTGTTCTTATATTCATATTTCACAAATAACGGAAGAAATAGTGAAATAATAATGGCCAATAAAACGATTAATCCAAAGGTGAGCGGCTTTGATAAACCCTGTTCGGGTGCAATCAATAATCCGAATACTACCGCTGGAACAATGATGAGAAAAGAAACAATAAATTTCGAGGTGAAATTAATCGTATGTTTTTTACCACATTGACTGCATTCTATAGGTTTATAAGACCTCCAAATGGAGAATAATAACTCTTTCCATTGAAACTGATTCTTACATACATCACACTTTTGCAAAGTACTTCCCCCTATGTAAATCATCTACTCTTCTCTCTAGTTTACCATTATAAGACTGTCAGGAGTAGAAGTTAATGAGGTCCGTCCCTCGTATTCATTGCAGTGTCCGCAAACGCATACCCATTTTTAAAAATAAACATTATTAAAATTCACTATCACTATTACTTTTCCTCACACGATACATTCCATGACAAGATTCCTTCTTCCACCTCTGCTACACTGCCATGGTTCTCACAAGACTCAATCGCTTGTTTCAAACCCATTTTATCCAGCAGTATGATGGTGATGACCATCATGATGGTCAGGATTAAGAGCAAAGACTTCTGCTTCCCTTTCATACTAAAAACCCCTTTAATATCGTTTGATACACTAGTATTAGTAAATTATACCATATACATCCATTCAGTTACCTAGGTTAACGATATTCCCCTCAAAAAATGTCTTCATGCAGGATTTTTCAACTTTCATTCGAACTATGTACTATAACACTAAATCATAAGGGGTAACTAAATTGATACAATCATTTAAATTAAACGTTCAAACAATGGGTCAGAAAATGCCGGTTTACATTTTTCGAGTCGACGATGTCCTTATTGATACAGGACCTTATAGTATGAAAAACGAAGTGCGGAAAATTGTAAAAGAGCTTCCTATCCAACGAGTGATTCATACTCATCATCATGAGGATCACACGGGTAACAGTTCATGGATCGAAAGGTTTTACTCAATTCCACAATGGATTCATCCGTTAGGGGTACAAAAGTGCGCTCTCAGCACTAAACTGCCTTTTTACAGAGCTATGTTCTGGCATAACCGCCAGGCATTTCACGCGTTGCCACTTAAAGAAGACGTATTTAAAACGGTCGGGCATTCGTTTCAAATTGTTCATACACCAGGGCACGCTGATGATCACATCGTTCTCATCGATGAAGAAAAGGGCATTTGCTTTTCAGGTGATTTATACTTATTCCATTCTCCTACTTCTAATTTCTCATTTGAATCTGTACCTGAGCTCATTCGCTCAATTGACAGGACCCTGCAGTATTCCTTTCAAGAAGTGTATTGTTCACATCAAGGATACTTGAAGCAAGGAAGAAAGCTTTTAGAGAAGAAACTAGCCTATCTTCAGAACCTTCAAGAAGCCGTTATGAAAGCACACCAGGAGGGAAAAACCGCTAAAGAAATTAGAAAACACCTGCTTCCAAAAAATAAACTTTTTCAATATATTTCACTTTTCGAAAACTCACCAGAACACACGGTCAAATCCATCATCAAAGAAATATCGTAAACAGAAGGTCCGTCCCTATTGAGGGACGGACCTTCTGTTTACTGATTTTCAAGGCGGTTGAGGCTTCGTTTGAATTCCACCTGACAAATGATATCAAGGATTCTTGTACCTATGAATTGGCAGGCTAAGGCAAAAAGAATGATTTTTAAATCGACTACGATTCCTGTTAGTAGTAACACACTGCCATTAATGAAGAATAAAGTCTTCCCTGGGGTGTACCCTTTTAGCTTTGAAATAATAAGTGCTAAAATGTCCATCCCTCCAGAGGATGCTCCCATTCTGAAAAGAATGCCTATTCCAATTCCGAAAAGGATGCTGCCAATCAATAGATCGACGAAAATAAAAGAAACAGTTCCGATTAAATGGGAATTCAAGAAATTAACTACAAACGACGTGACTGTCACACAATACATGGTCCAAAGTGCATTCTCTTTTCCTAACCATTTAACCGCAGCTAGTAAAAGAGAAGCATTTAACACCCATAATGTAATGGCAAATGGGACATGCAACAAATAGTTTAATAGCACACTCACACTTGCAGCGCCACCTGAAGGGATAAAATGGGGAAACAAAAAGATAGCCATGGCCAATCCTTGTATGCTTGCTGCTATACCTAAAATAGTACCCTTTCTTACTACATTCATCTGTACATTGCTCCCGATTCTGTAAAGGACTCTATTTCATAGTCTAGTAGCTATACACTTCTTCTGCAACAGAGAAATGAAAATGACTGGTTGTGGCCTAATTGAAATTCTACAAATATCTGTAGTATAAATTCATTGAAAATATGGTTATTGTACTGTCATCCCGGCCTAATAAATTCAATATGAGCTCATTTCCGATCTCCCTTTACCTATTTAACAAATGCATGTCTTTCTTTTCACTCCTACTCTGTCTTTATCCTCTATCTTTTTTATATAGGTAGCCGCTACCGGTACTTTACATGCTGTATTTCCAACATCGACATGTACTTTCCCAATTTTATTCGCCACTTGTTTTGCCTCACCTAGCAATGGAGCTACATGTGCTCCTACAGAAATGACGAATCCATTCATTACGTAACGTACTCTATTTCTCTCTTCATGAATCGTTTTTTCAATATGTTTCAGATACTGTTTGATTTCGTCAATATTGATTTCGTGGTCTGGGGTTATACTAATATACCCTGCATAGGCACTCCAGCCAGCCGTTGCCGTCATTTCATTATCCGATTTAATCCACTCATTCGCTAATTCAATAGCGTAGTAGCTCTCTGCGGTTATATTAGCAACAGTGTATTCAGCCAGCATATACCAATCTGCTTTATTGACCCATTCCTGTAAAATTCCTTTATTCATTTCTTTAGGATTTACAGATAATCCTGCCAGGTACATGGCATCGAAATTTCCCGATTCGTACAGGCTTAATGCAAGACCTTGCTCTTTTTTTACATGTTTCACCAGTTTTTTCAAATCCCCAATTTTCACTCCGAATAATGGTTCATGTGCACCGTGACGTAAATATGTATTCTTGGTCTGTTCGTTACCCATCTCTTCAAGTGCTGCCATTACTTCATCATATTTCATGTTTGACCACCCCTTCATCATATTAGTTCAATTGTATTCTTCTCTATAGAGTTAGTTGGTGAATGATCCCTTCATTCCCTCATTCATCTTACATTCATGTTCAATCAACCATTTCTTCCGGTTAAGACCGCCTGCATAGCCGGCAAGATCTCCATTCGCTCGTATTACTCGATGACATGGAATGATGATGGCAAGCTGATTACACCCGTTGGCCCTTGCCACTGCTCGAACAGCTGCTGGACTGGAAATACTTTGAGCAATCTCAGTGTAGGACCTGGTTTGTCCAAAAGGTATTCTTTGCAATTCGCTCCAAACGTTTTGTTGAAAAGGTGTTCCGTTGATTTTTAACTTGGTTTGGAAACGTGATAAAGAGCCCTCAAAGTAGGCGTTCAATTCCTTTTCGATAGAACGAAGTGGCTCGGTAGAACCGGGAACGATTGCCGCCTTTGTTTTCTCCCTCAATCTCTTCACTTCATTCTCCAGACCGCGTCGGTCAACAAATTCCAGCAGGTATAAAGACTCTTCATCTGAAATTCCAATCATCGGACCAAGTTTCGTATCAATCCAAGCTGCTTTTAGTATGTGCTGGTGATGAGACAAAGCTGGCGGCGTTCCCATAATTCTCGAAAAAGCATCTCTGAATCCGCTGCTTGATTCATATCCCGTTGCAAGTTGAGCGTCCATCACCATCGAGCCTGATCTGATGTGCTTCATGGCAATTCCCATCCTCCGTGCTCTGGCATATTCTACAAAGGTCATACCGAACCGCCTCTTAAATTGACGCCGTGCAGTAGATGCATCTATGGATAGCTCCTGAAAATCCTTATCCTTCCAACGTTTTTCAGGATTTTCTTCCACAGCCTCTACCAGCATCTTTACAACATCTGAGATACTATTCGGGTGCGATAAGGGTTTACACCTTTTACAAGGTCGAAACGACGCCAGAAGGGCTTGTTGAGCTGTTCCAAAGAATTCACAGTTTTCAAATTTAGGTTTTCTAGCGGGACAAGTCGGACGACAAAACACACCTGTCGTTTTAACCCCTACATAAAAAATCCCTTCGTATTCCGATCTTTTTTCCACTAACGCTTGATAATACTCCCTTTGTAATTCGACTGATATCATCCTCATTCCTCCACTATTTCATTCTTCCTTTATTATAACCGCAATAAAACAACGATGCCGCCGAAAATCAGGCATCGATTTTTATCATATTAGAAGTTTTTTTGAGGGACGGACCTTTGTATTCCTACTAATTATCGTAACAAGCAGGGAATCTCTCACCCAATGGATAATGTATTAAGATAGCGAATATCAAAACTACGATAAAGGAGCTTCTCTTATGAAACTGACATCTCAACAATGGAATACAGCAGCTACCTATATCAAAACCCATGCAAGACCAATTGAACAAAAGCTATTCAGCTTTTTTTTTGAAGAAGGGAGTAAAGAGGAAGCAATCAAAGAACTAGCAAATTTTCAAAATATGGACGGAGGATTCGGCAACTGTATAGAGCCCGATTTTCGATTGGACAGTTCATCTTCAATGGCAACAACTGTTGGATTACAGTATGCAAAGGACTTAAAGCTTTCAGCCGAACACCCCATCGTTCAAAAGGCGATGAGCTACCTGCATGACACATACGATGAGAAAATCAACGGCTGGCATGCTGTGTCTGCAGAGGTTAACTTTGTTCCCCATGCACCATGGTGGCATTTTGATTTTGAAAAGGGACATAGCGGCGTTCAAACAACTTGGGCTAACCCTAACGCTGAAATAGTAGGTTATTTTCATTTATTTAGTCCGGAACACCCTCGATTAAAAGAATGGACTGAGAGAGCGGTCACAGAGTTAAAGAATCTTTCACACCCAATAGAGATGCATGATTTTCTCTGTTATGACCGACTCCTTTCTGAGGTGAAAGGGGAGACGGAATCCATTCTTTATAGATTTCTTTCTTCTTCCCTACGAAAAACTGTTTGTACCGATCCATCACGCTGGAATGAATATATAGCCAAACCATTGCAGGTAGCAAGTCATCCTTCTTCACCGTTTTATGAAGCCTTAAAAGAGGAGGTACATATGCAATTGAATGTCGAGATTGAAACTCAACACCAGGAAGGTTATTGGCAGCCGAATTGGTCCTGGTTCGGTCAATATGACGAGACCTGGCCAATTGCTGAAAAGGAATGGAGAGGGATTTTGACCCTAGGAAAGCTACGGATTCTAGAGGCCTATCAGAGAGTAGAAAATTAATTAATAAAGAATCCGGAAGACTTCCCTTCCGGATTCTAAAAATTATTTAAAATTCGCTTCAAACCATCTTTTTGCTTCATCTACTTCCTCACGACGAAGCTCATGCCCACCTTCTGTCCAGAACTCTGTTACCTTGGCTCGGGCGTCTTGAAGATTTTTAACGAGTTCCATTGTTTCTTGCATGGGGATGAGTGGATCTCGCTTTCCTGCACCTATGAATACAAGTGCGTCACTTAAGTCTGGAAGCTTGACATTTCGTCTAGGAACCATAGCGTGGAACAGGATTCCACCTTTTAATGCATCCTTGTAATGATACATTAAACTAGCCGCGATATTCGCTCCATTGGAGTATCCTAACGCAACAATATTTTGACGATCGAAACCGTAGTTATTAGCACTCTCATCAATGAACTCATTCAATTCCTTCGTTCGGAATACTAAATCCTCTTCATCAAAGACACCTTCCCGTAACCGTGCAAAAAAACGGGCCATTCCATTTTCATCCACGTTCCCTTTTACACTTAATACAGAAGCATCTGACTCAATCATATCAGCCAGCGGTAATAGGTCACGCTCATCTCCACCAGTTCCATGAAGGAGCAGAAGTGTGGGTAAGTCTTTATTTCCTTGTTTAAATATATGTTTCAAGCTGACTTCCTCCTTTATTCTTTTGTATCTAGTGGTTTTAGTTTCGCTTCTATGGAATCTCTTTGCGCTTCAAAATATGGTGGAAGTGATAAATTTTCACCTAAATTATCAAAATCTTCATCGGTCTCAAAGCCTGGTCCGTCTGTAGCCAGTTCGAAAAGAATGCCATTTGGTTCACGGAAGTAGAGGGAACGGAAATAGTATCTTTCAACAAAACCTGAATTCGGCAAGCGGTTTTGTGTGACCCAATCTACCCATTTACGTAATTCATCTTCATCCTCCACACGGAAGGCTACATGATGAACACTTCCTCTTCCCGGTCTTTCTTGTGGAAGATCATTTCTTTCTTCAAGATATACCTCTCCACCAGTACCGCCTTCCCCCGTTTCGAACACACGGATATCCGGTTGTCCATCTACATCTGAAGGAAAAGTCCTTGTTTCTCTAAAGCCTAATACGTCTTTCAGTACCATTGCCGTGTTTTCCCCACGGGCAACCGTCAGCGTAATCGGACCGAGGCCTACTATCCCATGCTGGACGGGTACAGGACTCTTGTCCCAAGGCTTCCCTCCAGGAACTCCTTCGTTCTTTTCATCTGACACAAGCATGAGTCGCTGTCCTTCAAAATCACGGAAGCTTAGTGTTGCCCGCCCACTATGGTGAGAAATTTCGTCATGTTCAACACTCATCTCTTCAAAGCGATTTTTCCAATAAGCTAACGCCTCATCCGTATTCACCCGCAGTGCAGTTAATGAAATACTATTTGTCCCTTTATACGTATTCCCCGCATGTGGAATTTCGAAGAATGTGAGGTCCGTCCCTGGATTTCCTCTTTCGTCTGCATAGAAAAGATGGTAAACAGATGTATCATCCTGGTTGATGGACTTTTTCACGAGACGAAGTCCCAGTGTTTTTGTGTAGAATTCATAATTCTTCTTTGCATTTGCTGTAATGGCAGAAACGTGATGCTGCCCTTTAAGTGGTTTTAAGTTCATAATTGATTCACTCCTTAGTATTATTCTTGCTTAATTTCTATCTTCATCATACACGAAAATTATCTTTAATTCAAGATATTTTACTTCAAAATGTTTTTCACTTATCTATACCCCCCCTATATCTCCACAAAAAAAAAACATCCGTACAACCATGTACGAATGTTTTAAAATAATCGATTATTCAACTTCATTATTTTTAATAGTCAGTGCTTGTGACAAGGTAGAAGTAATCGTCAGGTTGTCAAAATTCAATCCCAGTTGAACAGCTGTTTGTGCGATTTCAGGGCGTAGCCCAGATAGAATCGGCTTCACACCGATCAGTTGAAGAGCATCAATTAGCTGAAAGATTTGATGAGCTACCATCGTATCTATTAATACAACACCTGATAAGTCGATGAACAATTGAGAAACTTCCTTATTAACACATTGTTCCAACGCATTCTCTAATATTAATTCCGCACGGGTAGGATCGATATTACCTACAAGGGGTAAAAGCGCTGTATGTCCATTCAAGGATATGACAGGTGAACTTAATTCATTGATCACTTCCTGCTGGGACTGGATCTGCTGCTCCACAACTTCCGTTTGCAGCTCAACAAAACGCAGCATAACCCGGTCAAATGCTTCAATGATGACTTGATTCCAAAGGCTGAATTGTTCGAAGATGTTTTCTTCCATATGAGTTTCGGCATATTCTTTTAAGAATTCCAGGTATTGATGTCTTACCCTCATGAATTCTCTAAGAATATAGTGATTTGGGGTTTCTAAATGTTCCTTATCCTCTGCAATGGTCAAGACCCATTCATCGATCTTCTGATTAAATGTTTCTTTATCCTCAGCAAACAAATTACAAAGAATACCGTGAAACTCAAAGTTTTGATTTTTTAAAGTTTCTATCACCTTGGGATCTGAGGAAGAATAAACACCATTTGTTGTGTTTTTATCCAGGGAGTTATACCAATCTTCCGTTAATTGACGAGCCTTACTTAATAAAAATGTATGTAGTTCCTGATTTCTATGCATGTATGATTCCTCCTATGATATCCAACAAATTTATATCAATTTCTTCTTCCCAGTCTGACGCAATGAGTAGTTGGGAAATCATACCCTCTTCTCTGGTTTTTCTTTATTTTTGATTCAGGTTTTAAAGTTGAGTCGATCAATCCGCTTTCGACTTTTTCCTATACCATTCTCAATTATATATCACATTCATACATAATTTCCATTCAGACACACTTCATTAAGAGCATTACAGGTCCGTCCCCCTGTCAACACCCCCATCCTAAACGAACATCACAGACTTTCATTTGCTCTGGTATAGTTACTCTATCCACCCTTTAAACTGCTCATCTAAAATTCTCCGATTGTTACACCGGTAAGGGGAATTTCCTTATCATTTTTCAACACTTTAATCGTATCATAGCTCTCTTTGAATTCATTTCGGTTAATGCGATATATTAATTGATTAGTCAGCTCTTTATGCAAATAGTTTTTTTCGAAGTGTTCAGTAATTGAAATCCATAAGGTGCCTTCTCTTACTTCAAAATCAATGTTTTCATAATAGGGAGCTTTTTTAGCATTTTGATCTACTACACTTCCATTTAACATCACAAGAGAACTTCCGTTTTCATTTTCGTACAGAAAGATTCCATTTCCATGATCTGAAATAGATTCCTGAAGTGCTTTGGAAGCTTCCCTCAAATCCAGTTCCTGATGCGGGAGAGGTTCGTCTATTCCAGTACACGCAGAAAGAAACAAAATCAACATCAAGCTTAAACTTAAAAATTTCATCACTTCCCCCCTAATTAATACCATTTACTACACTCTTTAGATTATATATAAAAACCCGAAAAAAATATTAGTATATTCTAAAAACATTACATTTTTTTGTAAAACAACTCTACAATTCACAATATAAAGTGTATAATGAGGGTATTAACTGAGAAACAGACAGCGGGTATTTCTCGATATACTATTTTGATGTATATGAATCTCCTACTAGAATCCAACCGCAAATCTTAATATGATGTCGTAATCCTACTACTTAATCATTTGTCAAAATAGTTGGGAGCTGATGAGAGAATGAAAAATAATCTGACAAGAAGGTGTATAGAAACACTTGCTATCCAAAGTGCCTATCATTTCTGCGTGTCTATAGGAATCAAGCCCAGTTTACTCAATCTATCAATGGTCACAGGATTCTCAGAAGAAAGAATACTGGAAATACTCGAAACCAAGTTTAGTAATCAAAGTGTTAAAACAGAAGATCACTCTTTTTGACTCTGTGTTTCCCCTTTATTACTCTACAAGCCGATTATCCTTCATCCCCTAACCGTTAAATTCTTTCATTTTCTAAATTTCCATTTTTATTTTAAATCTATGGACCACTGCTGGTCTTTCCAAGAGATTAATAAGAATAGACTGCTAAACTTTTCGCCAAAAAGCAAAAAGGCAACTCCATTTTGGGAAGTTGCCTTTTTAGTATGGTATTTATAATACATTAAAATATCTTGCTTCCGGATGAGCGAAGACCATCGCTGTTACCGATGCTTCCGGTTCCATCATACATCCGTCTGTTAATTGGATTCCAATTCTTTCAGGTTGAATAAGCTTAAACAGTTTCTTCTGATCTTCAAGTTCGGGACAGGCGGGATACCCAAATGAAAAACGTTGTCCTTGATAATGAGTCCGGAACCGGTCCTGCATCGTAAAATCAACGGGATCTGGGAACCCCCATCTGCTTCTCATCATTTCATGCACTCTTTCAGCCAGTCCTTCAGCTGTTTCTAAGGCAATAGCCTGCAGGGCGTGACTTTCAAGGAATCTGCCTTCTTCCTTCATCTCTCTTGCCCACTGCCTGATTTTCACACCTGCCGTTACGGCAAAGAAACCGACATAATCCATTTCTCCGTTTTCTACAGAACGCAAGTAATCTGCTAAACATAAATGCTGATTTCCTGCTTGTCTTGGAAAATGAAATCGTTCTATCTCTATGGAAAAATCCTCCGGATGATAAATAACAACATCATCTCCATCTGATTGTGCAGGAAAAAATTGATATCGTGCAGATGCCTGAATCATCCCTTCCCTTTTTGCTCTTTGGAACAATTCATCAGTCACTGCTTTAAGGCCGACCGTCCTCTCGTCCTCTTCTTCCAGTAATCTCGAAATTTTCCCTTTAATCCCCAAATGATGTCCGAGCAGCATTTGCTGATTAATGTAGGGATGAATTTGATCAAGTGAAAATTCTTTAATGGTGTGTGGAATTAAATCAGAAGGAACATGGACTTTTACATCTTTCGCAACTGTAGAACGTACTTTCACCGCAACAGAAGATGTATTTAGTCTCGGTGAGTCTTCAGTCGAAACGATCTTACTTAACTTTTCACGACTCTCCTCTTCCAGCCGCAGCCTCGTTTCCTCATGTTGAATCCCATTCATGATGCCCAGTCCATCCATTGCGTCCTTCGCATAGAGTACCAGTCCGTCATATTCCCGACCGATTTTATTTGTAGTGAATTTTCGAGTCAGGGCCGCACCTCCTACTACAAGAGGAACTGAAATATCAGACTGTTTTAAATCTTGAGCAGTAATGACCATTTGTTGGGCAGACTTCACAAGGAGTCCGGACAAACCTACGATATCGGGTTTTTCCTCCCGAATGACTCCGATCAGTTCCTGAGGTGTGACTTTAATACCTAAATCAATCACTTCATATCCATTATTACTGAGGATAATATCAACGAGATTCTTACCAATATCATGAACATCCCCCTTAACCGTAGCTAATATCACTTTTCCCTTCGAAGATGAACTTTCCGTTTGTTCCATATGCGGTTCCAAATGAGCAACAGATGCTTTCATGACTTCGGCACTTTGTAATACTTCCGCTACAATCAGGTGGTTATCATTAAATAACCTTCCTACTTCACTCATGCCGGCCATAAGGGGACCATTAATGATTTCAAGGGGAGCGTCATATTTTTCCAAGGCGATATTTAAATCGGCAATCAGCCCTTCCTTCGTCCCTTCCACCACATAATGAGCCAGTCTTTCTTCAAGCGTCATAGTGTTGACAGGTACCTTTACTTCTTTCTTCTTCCCTCTGTAAAATGCAGTGAATTCAGCCAGTGTTTCATCAGTCGTCTCAAATAAGAGTTTCTCCGCCATTCGAACTTCTTCTTCAGGAATTGAGGCAAAACGCTCTAATTTTTCCGTATTGACTATGGCGTAATCCAGCCCCGCTTTGGTACAGTGGTAAAGATATACCGCATTCAGGACTTCTCTCCCTACAGGAGGCAGTCCAAAAGAAACATTGCTAACCCCTAAGATATGAGGGCATTCAGGTAAGGCTTCCTTAATCTGTCTTATCCCTTCAACGGTGGCATTGGCTGAACCGATATATTGCTGATCCCCTGTTCCCACAGGGAAGACGAGAGGGTCAAAGATGATGTCTTCTGATGCTATCCCATATTTCTCTGTTAACAGTTTATGTGAGCGGATGGCAATGTCTACCTTACGCTCTACAGACACTCCCATTCCTTTTTCATCAATCGTACCTACTACAACCGCCGCTCCGTATTCCTTCATAAGCTTTGTTATCTTCTCAAACCGCTCTTCTCCGTCTTCAAGATTGATCGAGTTAATGATCACCTTTCCTTGAGAATATTTTAATGCGGTCTCAAGAACTTTCTCATCAGTAGAATCAATGACTAGTGGAACTTTTACTTTTTTCACTACTTCCTGGATAAATACATTCATATCTTCAACTTCTTCACGATCGGGATCTGCAAGGCAGATATCGATCACCTGAGCTCCATTTTTCACTTGTGCTCTCGCAATCTCTGAAGCTTCTTCTATCTTATTCTCTGCAATCAATCGTTTGAATTTACGTGAACCGATGACATTCGTCCGTTCTCCGACCAGAATCGGTCTTCTGTCTGCATCCTCATAGACGAACGCTTCAATTCCTGACACTGCATGAGGATGAGACTCATTAGGTTTACGAGGCGGTAATCCCTTCACAACTTCTGAAAGGGCACGGATATGATCCGGTGTGGTTCCACAGCACCCTCCAACAAGATTCAGCCAGCCTTTCTCAGCAAAGCCTTTCATCTTTACACTAAGTGAATCAGCCGTCTCATTGTAATTCCCCTCCTCATCAGGAAGTCCTGCATTCGGATAACAGCTGACATAGGTAGTTGCCAGACTTGATAAAGAACGTATATGATCACGCATAAATTCAGGTCCGGTTGCGCAGTTTAGACCAACGACCAAAGGGTTTAAATGTTCAAGGGATAAATAAAATGCTTCAATTGTTTGCCCTGCGAGTGTAGTACCCATCGGCTCAATGGTACCGGATAACAAAATGGGTATCTCTTTCCCTCTGGATTCAAAAGCAGATCGAATTCCAAGGTTTGCTGCTTTTACATTTAAAGCATCCTGACTCGTTTCAAGCAGCAGTACATCAACTCCTCCATCGAGAAGACCTTCTGCTTGAACACGATAGTTGTCTACCAACGCATCGAAGCTTATCCCTCCAGTAACAGATAAAGTTTTGGTAGTGGGACCTAGAGATCCTGCAACAAACCTGGGCCACTCGGAAGTTGAGACATCTTCAACTGCTTTTTTGGCAATTTCAGCTGCTACTTTATTGATTTCGTATGCTTGATAGCCTATATCATATTCGTCCAGTACGACGGGGGTGGCACCAAAGGTATTTGTTTCAATTACATCAGCTCCGGCTTTCAAATATTCCAGATGGATCTGATAGATGACCTCCGGCGCTGTCAATACCAGATTTTCATTACAGCCCTCAAGCTCCTCTCCACCAAAATCATCCGGGGATAAATTCGCTTGTTGAAGCATCGTTCCCATTGCTCCATCGAGTACGAGTATTTTTTTCCTTAGCTGTTCTTCAAACAAAGTGATGGCCATAGGGAACCTCTCTTTCTGTGATGGTTTTCTCTTGTATATGATGAATCAGTTCAATGCTCATATCGTACCTGACAAAAGGCGTGATAAGATAAATCCCATTAAAGAGATCTATTGCTGTATCAAGTAAGCCTTTTGCTATCTCCATTCCAACTGCTCTTGCAACTACGGGATCTCTTCCCGCTTCCTTCATCCTTTGTCTTGTTTCTTCCGGCACATTGATTCCCGGTACTTCATGATGGAGAAACTCTGCATTTCTTGAGCTGATTAATGGCATGATTCCGATAAAGATCGGAACATCTAAATGCTTCGTAGCTTCATGTACTTGAATCAGCTGATCTTTTCCAAAAATCGGTTGAGAAATGAAATAGTCAGCACCGGCTTTCTTTTTCTTTTCAAGCCTTTTTACAGAAGCGTCTAAATGACGGAAATTTGGATTAAAGGCTGCACCTACTGAAAATTGAGTGCGTTCCCGGAGTGATTTTCCTGAGAAGGATATCCCCTCATTGTTCTGTTTAATCAATTCAATGAGTTCAAGAGAAGATAAATCATAAACGGATGCTGCACCAGGGAAATCTCCAATCTTGGCCGGATCCCCAGTAATGGCTAATATATTGTGTATCCCTAACGTGTGTAATCCCATTAAATGGGATTGAAGTCCTATCAGGTTTCGATCCCGACAAGTGATGTGAACCAAAGGGGTAAGATCAAATTTTGAGCTTACCAGGCTGCCAATGGCGTCATTACTAATACGAGGCGATGCTAACGGGTTGTCTGCAAGCGTGAGTGCGTCAATTCCAGCTTCCTTTAATGCCTCAGCCCCTTGGAAGAACAGCTTCGTGTCGAGATGCTTAGGTGGATCGAGTTCAACAATGATCGTTTTCTTTTTCCTTACTTGCTCATGCAGCAAGCTTCCCTCGATAGAAGGTGACGATAACTGAACAACCTTTTTTGCTTTCACCACTTTTTCTTTCACTGGCTCCCGGCTTTTTAACCTGCTTGCTACAGAACGAATGTGATCAGGTGTGGTCCCACAGCATCCCCCAATGATCCTTGCACCTTGCAGTCGCAATTCGTTGCTTATATCTCCAAAGTAATCAGGCTCAGCAGAGTAATAGAATCGACCTTCTTCATAGTTTGGCAGACTGGCATTGGGATAGACGGATAGAAATGCCCTTTTAGGTAATGGAACTTCCTCTAATGAGTTCACCATATGAAATGGACCCATGCGGCAATTGATGCCTACAACATCGGCTCCCAATAACTCTAATTGTTGAAGAGCATCTTTTATCTCCATTCCATTTTGAAGAACTCCCGTTTCATGTAGAGAAACTTGAGCAATGACAGGAATGTCTGCTTCACGTTTTGTAATGTACAATACAGTGGTTAATTCTTCGAAATCATAATAGGTTTCAAGCAGAATGCCATCTACACCCTCTAATAATAAACAGTAAAGCTGTTCCCGAAAGCTTCTTTTGATTTCTTCCAGCGACACATTTTGTTTAATGCCCCTGATTCCCCCGATGGTGCCCAGAATATAGGTGTTTTCACCCGCTGCTTTTCTTGCCAGACGCACTGCAGCTGTATTTATTTCTTTAACCGAATCCTCCAATCCGTATCTGGAAAGCTTTTGATAATTGGCTCCATACGTATTGGTCTGAATGATATCTGCTCCTGCATCAATATACTCTTTATGGACTTTCAACACTTCATTTGGGTGAGAAAGATTCAGCTCTTCAAAGCATCTGTCCACTCCATATGAATACAACAACGTTCCAATCGCACCATCTGCAATTAAGATTCTCTCTTTCAGTGCTTCCAGCAACGGCTTCATGACATTCCCTCCTTTTTTTTATAAGCAGTTTTCGGAAACCATGTTACTTTTAATAAAGTAAGTGCTGGTTGATTTCCACTCCAGGTGCTCGCTTTCCGCGGGGCGTGAGTTGAGTACCTTCCGTTCCAATCAACAGCTAAGCGTGAGTTATAGACAAGAATAGATAGAGTACACGTTTAGAAAACAACTTTTTTAAGTGTGGAGAGCTCTCGATCTTAACTTGAAAGAAACTTTTTATAAATTTATCACGTTATTTCTTTTGATCTTTTGTATACTATCTAAACCTTTTTGAAGATCCTTAATCAATTCGTCCACGTTTTCAAGTCCTACTGATAATCGTAATAAACCATCTGTAATCCCTCTTCTTTCCCGTTCTGCTTTTGGCATGGAAGCATGTGACATCCTTGACGGATAGGATAGAATTGATTCAACAGCTCCTAAACTGACGGCGAATACGGGAATGTTTACATTTTGAATGAGTTGCTTCACTTCCTCTGCCCCTTTTAACCGGAAGGAAAGAACCGCCCCGGGACCCTCTGCTTGTCGAACTTGAATTTCACGACCGGGATGATAGCTCAATCCCGGGTAATACACTTCTTCTACTTCCGTTCTCTTTTCTAAGAAGGCCGCAATCTTATATGCCGATTCTGATGATTCCTTCAATCGAACGTGCAGTGTTTTTAGCCCTCTTAAGAGCAGCCAGCAATCCTGAACACCGAGGACAGCACCAAACGAATTCTGCAAGAAAGCAAGTTTCCCGGCAATCTCTTCATTTCCCGTTACGGCAAGTCCTGCCAAGACATCACTATGTCCTGCAAGAAACTTCGTGGCACTGTGTAGCACAACATCCACACCCAGGCTGATCGGCCTTTGCAGCAGGGGAGTCATGAATGTATTATCAAGAAAAGTTAAACATCCATTAGCCTTGGCAAGCTTTACGACTCCTTCAATATCGGTGATATTCAGAAGCGGATTGGATGGTGTCTCCATATAAATCACTTTCGTATTGTGCTTGATTGAACAAGCCACTTCATGTAGATCTTTCATGTTCACAAATGAATATTCAATTCCAAATTTAGTGAGGACCTCGGTAATCATTCTGTATGTCCCACCGTACACTTCTTCTGATACGAGAACATGATCTCCACTCGACAATAATAAGAAGCTAGTGGAGATTGCCGCCATCCCTGATGAAAAGGCAAAGCCTCTTACTCCACCTTCCAATTCCGCGATCGTTTCTTCAACGGTTTCCCTCGTCGGATTTCCCGAACGGCTGTAATCATACGTTCCATATTGATCAAAATCCTGTTGATGAAAGGTCGTAGCATGATGAAGCGGTGTAGAGACCGCTCCTGTTTCTTTATCAAATCCGTGAGAATGAATGAGTGACGTTTGAAGTGAAAATGGTTTTTTACTCATACGTAAACACCTCTTTTTCCAATTGTTGAAAAACATTCTCCAGGTCTTCAATCAGGTCATCAATAAATTCAATTCCTACAGAGAACCGCAGGAGTCTGTTGCAGATACCCAATCTATTTCTTTCTTCTTCAGGAATGTCTGCATGTGTTTGGGTAGCGGGATAGGTGATAAAGCTTTCGACCCCTCCTAAACTTTCAGCAAACGTTATAACTTTTAAGTGTTGGAGAAAGGGAGCAACCCATTCTTCCTTTGCGATACGAAAGGAAAGCATGCCGCCTTTTCCCGGATATAATACGTCTGTTACACATTCATGGGCATCAAGATACTTCGCTAACGTTCTTGCGTTTTTTTCGTGCTGTGCCATTCTGAGACTAAGGGTCTTCATTCCTCTTAATAAGAGCCAACAATCAAAAGGGGCGAGAACCGCACCGATTGAATTTTGAATGGTGTAGATTTTTTCCGCCAACTCCTCTGTGTTTACAATCACAACACCTGCCAGCACGTCATTATGTCCCCCTAAGTATTTCGTGGCGCTGTGAATAACAATGTCTGCTCCTTCAGTAAGTGGCTTCTGCAGAATAGGTGTGTAGAAGGTATTATCTACAATTAAAAGCAATCCATTATGCTTGGCGAGCCCGGCAACCTCAGAAATACTTGCTTCATTCATTAATGGATTGGTTGGTGTTTCAAGGAAGATGGCCTTTGTTCTCTTAGAAATATGCTCTTCTATGGAGCCGGCATCACTTGTATCGACGAAATGAAATTTGATCCTATATTGTGCTTCATACTGTACGAATAATCGGTAGCTACCGCCGTATAGGTCTTTTGTAACAATCAATTCATCCCCGCTGGAAAATAAGCTAAGGATAGCCTGAATCGCTGCCATCCCCGAGCTGAAGGCAAATCCTCTGTGCCCTTCCTCCAATTGAGTGAGGATGTCTTCTAAGGTGGCGCGGGTTGGATTACCTGTTCTTGTGTAATCATAACCTGTCGATTGCCCAACTCCCTTATGTTCATAGGCAGTCGCTAAATGAATGGGTAAGCTCACAGCACCCGTGGCAGGATCTTTTCGATTTCCAGCCTGGACAAGCATTGTATCAATATGTTTTTTCAACATTCTTCTCTCCTTTTCTATCTTGAATACGAAAAGGGAAAAAACAAAAAAACCTTCTTAATGAAAATAAGAAGGTTTTGTACGTTCGTTCTCCCTCTTATCGTCCAAGTTGACATCAACTTGCTGGAATTAGCACCATACCTAAAACTTTGGCTGGTTGCTGAGGTGTCTTCGGGCCAGTCCCTCTACCTCTCTTGATAAGAAACTATATGATTTTGTGAAAAATAACTTTCCCATAACTTATAACAAAGAAGAAGAAATGTCAATGAGAATTATGAATTATCTGAAAAACAAAATGATCCCTGCACTTCATCACCCTGTTCTATTTCAATGATAAATTCCTATTTTCCTTTTAATCTCTTTCATGAATGGGATTGTTTTTTCCCGTGCTTTTTTTGCTCCAGTTTGTAAGATGGTATCAAGCATATGGGGACTCGCAATCAGTTCTTCATATTTCGATCTTGGTTCTTCGATAAAAGAGTTCATTACTTGGAATAGCCCTTTTTTGGCATCTCCCCAGCCTATTCCTTCTTGAAATCTCCTTCTCATTTCTTCAACTTGATCGGAAGTTGCAAATTCTTTATATAACGCAAAAATGACGGAGGAGTCAGGATCCTTGGGCTCCTCAGGGGGTGATGAATCTGTTTTGATTTTATTAATTAATTTTTGAAGCTTTTTTGATTCTTCAAATAATGGAATGGTGTTGTTATAACTTTTACTCATTTTACGTCCGTCTAATCCCGGTAGAACAGCCGTTTCTTCTTGGATGACATATTCAGGGATGACAAATATTTCTCCATATTGTTTGTTAAAGCTTTCAGCTATGTCCCGTGCAATTTCAACATGCTGTATCTGATCTTTTCCGACAGGTACCATCTCGGTTTGAAAAAGGAGGATATCAGCTGCCATTAAAATTGGATAGGTGAATAATCCCATATTGACTCCAGCATCAACATCTTTGCCGCTTTCTTTATTTTCTTCGACCAATGATTTATATGCGTGGGCACGGTTCATTAATCCTTTCGGTGCAAAACAAGACAGAATCCAACTCAATTCAAAGATTTCAGGTACATCAGATTGACGATAAAAGATCGCTCGATCAGGATTCAAACCTAGTGCTAACCAAGCTGCTGCCACTCCATAAGAAAGTTCTTTCATTTCATGCTTATCGTGTATCTTCGTTAAACCATGATAATCCGCAACAAAATAAGCTGTGTTGTAGGATTGGTTCTCAGCCAATTTTAATGCCGGTTTGATTGCACCAATATAATTCCCCAAATGAATACGGCCTGTTGGTTTAATACCAGTCAGAACTTGACTTTTCATAACAATTCCCTCCGATGAAAAATAATAAAAATAAACACAAAAAGGGCTTCCCATCCTCTAAAAAAGGACGGGAAACCCGTGGTGCCACCTTCATTCGCTTACACTTTAGTAAACGCACTCATCTGTACAGAAGTCGCCTTCGATACATCGTCTCTTTTATCGGTGAGACCTTCCGCCATAACCTACTTATTTTCAGCCTGGATGCTCAAAAGCCCATTCAACGATTTCACCATACTGATTCTCACCAGCCATCAGCTCTCTGAAATGTTTAGTTCGTCTACTCTTCTTCCTCATCGCATTTCATATTTAAAGTGTTTCCATTATTTTAATGTATAGGGAAATAATGGTCAAGTGGGTGTAAACATATTTTAGATTTCTTTGGATGAAAGGGGAAGGAAAAGCTTTATGCCTCTCTTATTGAATGGAAGAAATTTCATATCGGCGATCAGATGACTGGCATATCCGATTACACATGCTTCAAATACCCCATCAATCATTAAAGATGACTCTAGATAATGAGCAATCACGCCATAATATAGGATTCCTAGTACAGAGTGAGTATAACTTCGATGTGAAACGAATGAGGCAAAGAAAATATAGATACCTAACAACCATAACCATGTTTCATTCAACTGCCAACCGCATGCTGTCACACCAATGCCCGCAATCATCAGCATTCTTCTCTGAGTAATGAAACTTGAGAGAATCATCATTCCTGCACCATATCCAATACCTAGCCATCGTTCTTTCCCGATTCCTTCCAGATAGCTGTATACCATCATTAGAAACCCAATGATTTGTGCTACCGCTCTGATCATTTTAGGTGAAAAAGTAACCTTGTTACTAAGTTTTCCGTCAATATCCATATCAGGCATGAGTCCGGATATCCCACCTATTGCCACAAGTGCGGCCGTTATGTCAGGACCAGATCCAAATGAGTTGGCCACAATAAACCCTGTTGCTGCTCCAATTGCCATATGTGCTGTGCCGTTCAAGTGTGTCCTCCTTCTCTCTTATCACATTATGTATATACTAGATTACTATAATAGCCTTTATTGACCATATTGACTATGGGAAGTACGAATTAATTTCTAAAGATGAGCCGATATGCGCTCAATAATTTCAAAAAAATAGGACCTTTCATGTGGAACAAAGTGATGGTAACTCACCCTTTGCTTAATGAAGTCCTTTTTCCCTGTTTCATTAACAAGAAATCCTTCTATGTCGATTTCCTCTTTCGTTTGTTGAACGAGTGCCTTAAAGTCTTGAAGAGTACAATGAAAAATACCGGACACTTCTTCTAACTGAAGTTGAAACTCGTCATATTCAACCGGCTTTGAATAAAGAAATACGTGAGTCAGTTCCCGATCGATCATATTCCTTTGAAATAACTGACCTTTTACAATTCCTAATGATTGCAGTTCATCTATCGTAATAAGTAGTCCAAGCTCTTCATGAACTTCTCTCACACCGTCTTCAATATTCTCCTGTGACAGGATATGTCCAGCTGCGGTAATATCAAGTAAGCGGGGGAAATCCTTTTTCTCATCACTTCTCAGTTGGAAATAAATAATGGTCTCTCCCCTACTTTCATCAAGGTGCGCAAGCCAGCAATGAAAGGTTTCATGCCAATATCCCTTTGTATGCACCTCGGAACGACTGGCTACACCAATTCTATTACCGTGTTCATCAAAGACGGCTAGTTGTTCATCCTCCACCCGGATCCCTCCTTTATTTCATTTCCTCCAGATACTCTTTAACCTCCAAGAGATTTTCAACCACAATATCTGCTTCACTTAATTCATTTTCCTGAGAAAAGTCAAAGGCACAACCTATCGAAAGAAAGTGATTTGCCCCTGCTCCTTTAAAGTCAGACAATCTATCTCCAATCACAACCCCATGTGTCAGATTATGATCCTCTTTGATTTTTCGAATCAACTCCCCTTTGTCATCTGAATGTATTTCCTGAATGCTGTAGCAGTCCATGATCCATTTATCCAAACGAAAGTACTCCACAATGGTCTTTAAATACTGAGGATATCCATTGCTTGCCACAAAGATTGAAAACCCTCTCCCTGATAAATAAGTTAATAGTTCCTCCGTATGTGGATAGAGAGCCCCATTTCCATTCTGAATATTTTCAATCAGTTTTTCATGAAATACATCATTCACTTTACCATGTTCATGTAAGGAATGATGAGGTAAAAGTGTTTTCCATACGACAGAAAGAGGGACACCCATTATTTCTCTGTATATTTCAAGAGGTGTATCCCCTTTCCACATTCCTTCATCTCTAAGTAGTTGAAATGTATCATGAAGTGAAGCTTCAAGAATACGATCCGTTTGAAATAACGTTCCATCCATGTCAAAAATCATAGCAGCTTTCATCTATATTCTCCTTTATTGCCTTTCGTACATTTATACGTTCGACGATTTATGCTTAAGTCACAATCTTGCTTACATCAAATAAACCTTCTCTTATCATACCAAATTCACTGCCGAAAGAAAGCAGCTACGTATAGATGAACAACTTCATACTGAGTATAGCTGTCCATTAGTGACAACCAATTCTTTTATAACAAAAAACACACAAGAACCTTTCTCCCGTGTGTTTAATCCTTATATCTTAAATCAGTGTATAGACGTTGCTTTCTTTAAGATGCATTTGGAAGATAAAAGAGGACCGTCAACATCATGCCGATAACAGAGAAGATCACGATACTAACTGCTACAGACTTGTGGGACTTTGATACATGTTTCTTCTTTAACACGTTAAAAAACTTAAAAGCCAATAACGAAAGAATAAACAAAGATACAAACAAGAGCTCGCTCATGGACAATCCCTTTCTTCAGTAAGGTGTATTCTTTATAAGATATGAAATCACTTTACCATATTTTCTTATTCAATAAAAATTATTTATTCTTAGAAATAATAATATATCCATTCAGGCGTTTTACGGAGCGCTTTTTCCCAGGCAGGGAGTTCATTAAAAGCCTTCATTGTCAGTTTTTTACTATCACTTATGTCTGTATGGATGAGTGATTCTAATTCGCCGGCAACTTTTGCATCCCGAATGATGCAGTTGCTTTCATCATTTAAGTAGAAGCTCCGTGGATCCCAATTGGCTGTACCAATATCAGCCCATTTATGATCAATGACCAGCACTTTACCGTGGAAAAATCCTTTTTCATACAAATAGATATCCACTCCGCTCTCTAACAAAGTTTTCTCTATTCTGTAACTTGGCGGCTTCGTGAACCATGCATCTGTATCGTTCGGGATGAGGATCTTCACTTTTACCCCACGCTTCACTGCCTTCTTTAAGGCTGATATAAGTTTCCTATTAGGCAAAAAATATGGTGTTGTGATTGTGACACTCTCTTCCGAACTGTTAATCCAGCTTACAGTCTTATCTACAATACCGTCTCCTGTTGAGAACAAGAATTGAACGCTGCTCCCCTCATTTTCATTTGAAGTACGAGTAGGATCTGCGCTCACCATACTTTCTGCCCCATCCTCGATCCAGTCCCGTTTAAACTGCTCGGCCACTTCAATTCCTGCCTCACCCTCCAACCGTATATGATAGTCCCTCCAGTAACCAAGCTTCGGGTCTTTGCCTAAATATTCGTCCCCCATATTGAAGCCTCCAATATAGGCAATTCTTTGATCAATGGAAACGAGCCTGCGATGATTCCGATGATGAAGGGAATAGAAGATATTCTTTAGGGATAGTGGCCTGCTTTTAACAATCTTCACCCCTCCTTCTTCCATCCTCTTAATACTTTCCTTCTTAATATCTGAACCAAGGAAGTCGACAGACAATCGAACATCTGCCCCTTCCTTAGCCTTTTCAATCAGTAAATCAAAAAACTCGTTGGAAATCTGATCGTCCCTGATAATAAAAAAATGTATCCAAACAAACTCATCTGCTGTTTTAATATCCTCAAACAACTTTTCATACAAGTCCTTCCCGGTATTGTAGACGTCGATTGCGGCTTTATGAGAGAGGGTTTCCGTAATGGGGTGAGTTCTCGCATAGTTCTTCACACCTTGTTTCACATCCCAGTGCATGATGAGGAACAAAATCACGATGCAAGCAGCCGTGATCAGGATTGCTTTAAGTGCTTTTTTCAGCAAGAGAACTCACCTCCTTCTTATGTAGTGTTAGCTTTTGTTTAAGGAGAAGGACTATACATATCCTTTCAAAATATATCTATGTTCCAGGCATCTTTTGTACCAGTTTTATTATTCACAGAAAAAAAGAGCATTAACATAACGTTAATACTCTCAGTTTATCTTTTTGTTGATTCTCAATAGATTATAGATTAAGCGTGCGAACACAAAAAGAAGGCCACCAATAAATGAACCCAATGTATTCATTATCCAATCATCAATATCTGTTGCTCTTCCTAATGGAAGATAGTATTGAGCAAACTCGATTCCAAAGGAGAAAAGTGCTCCGATAAATGTCACCATCAGTATAATCTGTTTCGACTGCCTCATCCACCAAGCAATAAAAAAGGTTAATGGAATAAACAATATTATATTAGCCATCAAGTTTCGAATGGGCACATCTAAATGATTCCGGTAAATTAAATTCAACTTCAAATTAGAAAATGGATCAAAATTCACAGATCCCTCTGAAACATTTCCACCCGTCAATGGGGTCATTGTGATTAAACAAATCGCTCCAATCGTTATACACGTAAACAGAACAGGCAGTAAATTCACCCATCTGCCTTTCCCTTTTCTTTTCTTCCAAAAGGAGACCGCAAAGATAAGGGAAATCGTCACAACCACAATAATCGGAAGAACCCAACCAAATGCGCTCCATAATTCTTTCATGATTCCTTTTCCTACTTTCCTCTAAGCTACAACGATGATTTAGTTTATTTACGATGATATATGTTTGAAGGAGAAGCATTATGACAAGGTGCGAATCATCACCTCAGCAGTCTCTTTATCAATTCCATTCCAGGAAGTGTGGATTTCAAAAGTACCTTCTTCGAAAAACAAAGGGAATTTTCGCTGGAAAAAATGCTGCATTGGTAAATCTAAGGCTTCTGACTTTGAGACCCAAACCAATTCACCTTCAGGAGGGTTTTCGAGGAGCTCACCTGTGGTTTCATAGGCAAGGTAATTATATACGATATATCGAAATCCCTTTTCTGGTACAACGTATTCATCTAACCCTTTATACCTTAATTTTTCTACCTGTAAACCTGTCTCTTCTCTTACCTCTCGGATTGCACCTGCTGCAGGACTTTCGGGGAAGTCAATTTTCCCTCCCGGTGCTATGTAACCGGGATAGTCTTTCTTCTCCGGCCTATTTAATAACAGCAATTTGTCCCCTCGTTGTATCATTACTAACGAATACATCACTGTTTCTATCTTCATTCATTCCTCATTCCTTTATACTAGTTCCAATCCATTTACGAATACCCTCGGTCCTTAAAGTCAGACCATCCTTATCCAGCTTTTCTAAAAAGGGGATCAAGTATTTTCTGGATAATCCTAGTGCGGCTTTGGCATCTGCTATATCGAATCTTTCGCCGGTTTTTTCTTTTAATTCTTCAACAGTTTTCAAAAAAGCTTGATAGGAATATGATTTTTTATCATCCAATGAAACGATTTTCTTTTCCTGGATAAAAAAATGATAAAAATCAGACTGCCATTTTTCAGGTATACCTACTTGATGAAAATACTTCTCCATGTCTTTTACTTGTGTACCATCAGCCTCTATTAATGTAATGAGCTGATTGCATCGTTTCTCCCATTCAGGAGGTAAATGAGGAATGAATTCCTCTAAATTAAGAAAACCATTGTTTCTTTTCCAATGTTTTTGCTCAATCGCAAAGTCCACTAAAGCTCCTGAGTACCTTTTTAAAGATTGCTTTAACTCACCAATATTAATCCCTTGTAATAAAGGAAATTCCTCATGGAATCCTCGAAGAATATGTTCGATCGAATTCACGCATTCATCCACTATTTTCATATGAGTAACATTGGATTGTGAAAATACAATCCATTGATCATTACCCTCCAGAATATCACGCAGATCTTTATGAGTTATAGATGCTTCTCTAATGATGAAACCTTCATCCACACATTTGTATTGTTCAACCAGCCTTAGAACTCTTTCCTGAGGTGAACCGTGCCGTTCAGACTGAAGAAGGGCAATCGTTTCCTCTCCGAATTTGTATTTCCCACCATTCGGCTGAATAATCCAGCCTCCCCCGATCGTTTCCATTGGAGTGGGTCTTCTTAGTATAAAACGATCACCTCTTTTGGCCACAATCGTTTCATTAAGCCGGATTTGACATAAAATATCGTCGGATTCCGAATCGACTTTATTTCGATCAAAAAATACAAGCTTCCCCATCACTTCGGAAGTTCCTACATGAGCCACAATTGGCATTCTTTGTTTTATAGGATGGTTTACTGCACGTAATACTTTGAGACACACGTCAATCGTGTTGGTCACGGTAAAATGTGTGGATGTGACGAGTACGTTTCCTCTTTTTATTTCTTTGTAATCCACTCCAGAAAGGTTTATCGCTGCACGCTGACCGGCAAAAACACTACTCTCTTTCCTATGGTGGGCTTGAATTTGTTTCGCTTTCGTATGTATTCCTTGAGGTAATATGATTATTTCCTCTCCAGTGTCCAAGGTTCCTTCAAAAACAGTCCCTCTTACGACTGTTCCCTGACCCTTTACAGTAAAAACTTGATCAATCGGCAAACGAAAATCGCCTCTGACACTTTTCGAAGCCATTCCCTTTAGTGTAGTAATGACTATTTGTTTTAACCTCTCGACACCTTCACCTGATAGACTATCTGCCATCAAGATAGTAGCACCTTCAAATACTGTTCCCTTCAACTCATCTATCACTTCTTCAAGAGCCAAATCCCTTAGTTCTTCTTCAACTTTCGATATTTTCGTCAGCACGACAATGCCTTGAGTTATTCCTAGTAGCGCCAGTATATCAAGATGTTCCTTCGTTTGCGGCATTACCCCTTCATCTGCCGCTACCACCAACACAACGAGATCGATCCCTGCCACACCTGCGATCATCTGACGAATAAACCGCTCATGACCAGGAACATCCACTACAGAAATCTCCATTTCTGCATCATTATATAATGGGGCAAACCCGGGTTCAATCGAGATGCTGCGCTCCTTTTCCTCCTTTAATCGATCAGTATCGACAGAAGTAAGGGCCTTTGTGAGAGTGGTTTTTCCATGATCAATATGTCCGGCCATTCCAATCGTATAATATTTTTTCCCCATCCTCTCTCCCCCTCTTTTATCTTTTCTTTTTGAACCGGAAAAACAGGACGCCTGCCATTATGGCAAAACAAATGGCAAATAAGATTCCCTTCCATACATCTCCATCTGAAAAAGATTTCAATACCCATATCAATATAAATAACGTTATGGCTATATCAATCATCATCATACCTTTTGAGTTTCGAATGTTTCTTCACCTGCTGCCCTTTAGTTTAGTTGCGATTCTTTTACTTTATCATAATCCTGCCTCAACGTTCCATTAAGTCTAAACCCTGCCATACTATATTCCCGACATAGGAGCTCCCTTTTTTATCATGATAATCCTTGAAACCTTGATGTTGGAATGAAATTTTAATAGTAAAAAGGAGAATCACCTGACATTCTGTGATTCTCCCTCCTATAAAGTCTATTCAGATCCCTCTTCAATCAATGTTTTCATATCTTGGACAATTTCATCGTAAGGGACGTCACTATTGCCACTATACGTTTTTACGACTGTCCCTTTTTGATTCACCAAGTAGAAGCTGGTACCATGAATCATCTGATCGGAATTAGGATCGTCGGCTACTATCGAGCGGAAGGAATGTTCCGCAAGATCCTTTACCTCGTCAAATTCATAGCCTGTAAGCAGTTCCCATTTACTTGTATCTGCTTCAAAGTTTGAAATATACTCTTTTAATGCGTCCGGTGTATCATTTTCAGGATCTACGCTGAAGGAAACGATTTTGTAATCCTCTACTCCTTCTTTTTTCAGCTTTTCTTGAAGCTTCGATAAATTAAATGTCATTGGTGGACAAACGGTTTCACAATTAGTGAATATGAAATCTGCGATCCAGACATGTCCTTTCAAATCATTCAAACCGACTTCTTGATTATTTTGATTCGTATAAGAAAATTCTTTCACTTCATAATCTGTTTCTGCTTGAAAGTTACTATTACTGCAACCTGCAAGGAGAATACTGATGATGGTCATCACCACTAGGAATGGTTTGGTTTTTGACATCTTTATCTCCTCCGACTTTATCTATCTCTCCCATTCTATGTTAGTAAAAAGGGGATAAAAAAACAATCAGCAGAGGCAATATTCATTGTCTATTTTGTGAATGCTCTGCTTCCCTTCCAATTTCAAACGCTCCCAGACTTCCAGCGTATGCACCTTTCTCTGGAAAAATAGGGGTGTAGGATAACAACTCTTGAAATTGTGTAAGGTCTTCTTTTAAAGCAGGATTTGATTTCAACGTACTTCCAATAAATACGAAATGCTCTAACTTATGGGCTTGAGACGCTTGAGACGCAAGCAGAATAATGGTTTCTGCAATCATATTCGTTAGAGCCCGCAGTTTGTCTTCTTTCTTAGAAGATGAATCTCCTTTAGCAAAATTAGAAGCTGTCAAATGTTCAGGAACCGGAGAATTCATTGCCTCATAGACGTCTCTCACTGATAAATCAACTAGTTCTCGTTTGCCTTCTTTTGATAACCGTACCAGCTCGTAATAGTCAGATTCTCCAGTCAGTAAACCTCCCAATCCCATAAAGGTTCCTCCCCCCAACCCACTACCAAGCAACCTTTCACATCCGTTTTCATCAACCTTAAAGATAGACGTCCCCGTACCTATATTTATAAGGATGAACTGTTTCAGGTCACTTTTTTCCTCTTTAAGGAGCAGTTTAGCTCCACTGCATACCGCTATGAATTCTCCAACAATATGTGCCTGTGGAAAGGTCTCTCCCCACTTCTCTGCTTTTCCTCCCGTAATGTAAAGTTTATGGTGTTTGGCCAAGAGTGTAAGCCACTGCAGCACATTCTCTTGCTGCTCACTTGAAAATGTTTTAAAATGCAGCCGGCCATTTTCCTTATACACGATCTTGGTTAACGTGCCGCCAGCATCGACCCCGACCACACTCATTCTTCCCGTTCCTTCATTTTTTTCTTGGAAAATAAATAGTGCAGGGTAAAGCCGTGAACGACCATTATCGTAAGGAAAGCAAGAAAATAATAGAAAACACCTATGACCCCATCTGAAGTATCCTCTGTAATGAGCCACCATACCGATGCAAAAAGAAGAAATAGAAATTGAAGAGCGACTCCCTCCAAGAATGGTTTTTTATAGGTATTGAAATCCAGCAGTCTCTTCCAGCTCCATCCAATTGCAACTACGGCTGATACTAACAATAATAATATGTAGATACTTATTTTCATCGATGATGCCTCCAATCTAATTCTTACTAGTTCCATGGTATTCAATTGATCTGGAAAATGAAAGAGAAAATGGGAAAAACACCAATTTATTTGGTGTTTTTCCGCCTTAATCCTATTCCAAGCTTTTATGATCATAACGATAGGCGTTGAAATGAGTGATATCCACCTTTACTTTCACTTCATCCAATGAATTGTCTGTTAAATAAAATGAAGGCTGTTCTTCAAGTTTGTTAAACTGTAATGGATGGTATCTATACCATTTTTCACCTACATTTAGTAGATCCACTTGTTTGTCCAACCCAATGTTGTATACTTTTTCAATTTCATTTTCCAAAGACTTTTCAAGTGTACTTTTCACTTCTTTATATGGCGCATCCTGTAATTTTTCAATTAGCTCTGCTTTCACGCTGACTTCGAGTGAAAATGTGGGAAAATCACCTTTTTCTTTCTTATATTTTATTTTTGGCTCCTTCGTCAATAGTTTAAATGTAGATACCAATTCATCATCAATATACAAAGGATAATCTATTTGATTTTTTTTGGTAAGCAACCAATCAACGATGATTGAGGGTTTAGAAGGAAGGTCTCCTTTGAATTGTGATTGTTGAAACAGACTATACCCGTTCAAGTAAAGTACAGGATAAGGTTGATCCGTCTTCCAGGATTTTTTATCAATACTGATATTTGGAATGAAAGCCGTGCCCATCGGTTCATAGTATTCCCTTAAGAAATGCATTAAACTTGTAGCCCCGATATCATCTTGTAAAGACTCTATCGTTTCTTCTGTCAGCAAAACTGTATAAACGGGAGGATAATTAAATAAGCCGTTAACCTTAAAGATTTCTTCAATGCTCTCATCAGTTGTAAATATCTGCAGATTCGGCCTCAATGAACGATTTCTTCCCACATCCTCCAGGACCTCTTTAAATTTGTACTTCAACACATTTTTTGAGACAACGAGAGTTTTTGTATGTCCAAAAAATAATGATGGCCTTGATGCTTTATATAAGTGTCTTACAGCCAAATTCAGTGTTTTTCCAGAAGCAGAACCAATAAACGCCGGCACAGGTTCTGTAGGCTTACTTCCCTCCTGTTTTGCTACATTGGCAAAATTCAAACCTTGAAGATATGCTGTGTATTCCTGATTTTCTTCATTGTAATCCAGTCCAATCGAAACAATATACGTTAGATCCTGAATGTTTTTTGAACCGGTACATCCTGTCAATAAAAGGATTAAAGAAACGAAAATGAGTCTACCTGTCTTGTTGATCACTTTGATTTATTCCTTTCCTTGTACTGTCATCCGGACTGGTTGAAGGGGTACGGTTTTTGTAAAATTGAATAGGCAAACGGAAAAATGACCGAATGATTTCATTCCAACTGATGGGGGCTACTGAACCAAGAAATGGAGTACCAAAGGAAGATTTTGTCGCTAAATATAGAACAGTCAGAATAAAACTCATAACAACACCGAATAATCCAAAAAAAGTGCTAATGAGCAATACAACGAACCTTAATATCGTCGTCCCATACTTCAACGTTTGATTAACGAGTGTAAATGACGAAATATAAGTAATGGCTCCAATGACCAGCATGGTCGGGGATGTCAACCCGGCACGTATGGCGGCATCTCCTACAATCAGACCACCAAGCACAGAAACCGTCTGACCAATCGCCCTGGGTAGACGGACACCTGCCTCATTAAAAAACTCAAACAAGAATAGAACGATAAACATCTCAACAGGAGCGGAAAGTGGTAAGCCGAACCTGGAAATCGAGATCGTCGCCACGAGCAGATAGGGAATTTGTTCAATATTATAAGCCGAAAATGCAACCCATAATCCCGGTAAATAAGCTGAAATCAAAACCCCGCTTACTCGCAGGATCCTTTCCAAAGATACATATACATAGTTGATACTTGAGTCTTCTGGTGACTTCGTTTGTAACAAGAGATTTATTGGCGCAATGGAAACTGTAGGATAGCCATCCACCAAGAGGGCAAATCTTCCCTGAACCAATGAATCAACGATAAAATCGGGTCGACCTGTGAAATCGAAATTAGTGAATATGGAATTAGGGTTGTCGTCCAGCATCGATTCCAACTGTTGATTGCTGGTTAAAACATCAATATCCACTTTTTCCAATCTTGTATATAACTCATTGAGAATACGCTCATCGATTACATCATTCAAGTACATAATGGCAATTTCTGTATGACCGCGGGTACCTATCTTGAATTTTTCCACTGAAAGAGTCGGAGTGAAAAGTCTTCTCCTAATTAAAGATATATTTGTATTCAAATCTTCAACGAATCCATCTTTTGGCCCGCGGATTGATGTTTCAAGCGAGGATTCTTCCGGCATACGTTTAGGAAAGTTTCCTGCATGTAAAGAGATAATTTTTTCATCGATGAAAAACAAAATATACCCATTGAATAGAGAAGTAGAGAGCATATCCAGGGGCTTACCTGTTTCATCTACCGCTTGGAAATTCCCCTCCACCTTTTTTTCATAGTACTTTTCAGGACCTTCTTCTAATTTTGGGAGTATGAATTGATCGAGGTAATGTCGATCGACCAAGCTCTCAAAATATACCAGGGTGACCACTTCATCATGAAAAAAATGTTCTCGAATAAGTAAATCATGACTCTTTGAAAATAATTGTTTTAACTCTTTCAAAGTGTCCTCTTTTTCTTCCTCTATCCGCTTTTCTTTCGAAGACTTCTTCATTTTGAACATCCTTTACTTTATAAATCGGAGGACCACTGCTGACGAAATAATTTGTACGGTGAAAAGGACAACGGTTGCGGGAAAAAAATACACATATAAGAACTTATAAAAAAAATACGTATCAACATCTATAAAAATAAGTACCAGTAGTATTAGAAAAATGGGCACCATCACTTTTAAAGAAATTTGATAACGATCCTTCTTTTTTGTAAAAAAAACGGCCAACAGAAACATGAATAAACTAATCCTGATAAGGGCACCACATAACCACTGATAGAGAGCAAAGAAATCTAAATGAGTAATAAATTCACCGATAGATAAAATTCTCCATTGTTCATATGCTGGATACCTCATATTTGCTGATTCTATATGTCCAAATTCCATGATGGAAGCGGATAATGGCCCCAACATCAAGCCCATTATAATTAGCCCAAGAACGATTAAATGGTGAAATTTAATTTTCCCTTCACTATAAGGTTGTATTAATACAATCAAATATAATTCAAGTAACCCGGATAATACATAAATCATCCCTTTAAAGACAGGCTCATATCCATTACTGAAAATTGGAAACAATAGACTGGGATCTTTCATATTGGTGTTTGTAAAAGCAATAAAAAAGCCAAATAACATAACCAATGGCAATAAGATACCACTCGCGATGGCCATATGTTTGATCCCTGACCAACTGATTAGGAAGCAGATAAGGAAGATGCTACCTACCACTAATAGTGATGGGACGTCTGCTAAGAAATATGCACTTAACCATATTATTAAATCAACAAAGGTTATATATGCACTTGATAATAAAAATAAACACATTGGCAGTGAGAAAAGGAAAACAAACCATTTGTTCCACTTTTGATTAAGTAGATGATAGAACCCTTCCTGAGGGGAATTCTTTACTATGTAATAGATTAACAATGTGAAGATAAATAATATTGGGTAGGTTAAGATAATACTGATCCATCCATCTCTCCCGGCAGCATTCAGGATACTTGGGATAAGCATGACATGATTTAATAAACCGGTTGAAAGGATGAGCAATAGGATTAATTGTCGGGGAATTAAAATGGGACGAATGCTTTTCATAAGTTATCTCCAAATTTCTGATTGTTTTATCTCTATTTATGTCCTACATAAAAGAAATCAAACCTCCTAATCCAATTAAGGACCTTTCATGTACGAATCAAATCTGAACAATGAATCGCATCTTTCCTTAAATAGAAAAAAAGGTCAAAGAGCTATTCTCTTTGACCTTTTTAGATGGAATTGTGAAGATTCAAAGTATTAATAAGCCTAAGCAAGAAATTGAAATTCAGTCCTGCTTCCGCTTTGAGAGGATATGACCTCTAATCTGGCGTCGATTCTCTCTTTTAACTCTGGAACATGTGAAATTAACCCTACTAGTCGGCCACTGCTTTGAATATCCATCAGTGCTTCAATGGCATGATCCAGGGATTCTGGGTCCAATGTTCCAAATCCTTCATCAATAAACATTGTTTCAAGTGAGACGCCACCTGCATACTGCTGCACGACATCTGCAAGTCCGAGGGCAAGTGCTAACGATGCCTTGAAGCTCTCCCCTCCGGATAACGTTTTAACGTGTCGTTCCTGTCCTGTGTATTGATCAAATATGAGAAGCTCTAAACCGCTCTGGACGTTACCTTTGCTTCTATCCGTTTTTCGAATCAGCTGATAGCGCCCTGACGTCATTTTGATTAATCGTTCATTAGCCACTTGAAGAATATCTTCAAGGAATGATGCAAGCACATATCTTTCAAATGTTATGCGATTTGCATTCTGACCCCGGGATACTTCTGCCAGATGCCCGACCATTTGATATCTGGATTCTAAATGCTTTATTCCTTCATTAATGGATGTCACCCTTGCAAGAATTAACTTATTCTCTTTCGTATTTGTCATGATTTTATTAAGTTTATCATTTACAAGCCTAAGTTCCTCGGTAACCCGTGTTACGTTTTCTTCAATGCTTTTCACATCAGGCTTATGTTTATCCTGTAAGTGCTTTTCAATGTCATATAGACGATCGGAAACGGAACGCAGGTCTTCACCATACTCCTTCACTTTTTCTTGAAGACCCAGGATTTCTGCTTCAGACTTTTTAGCTTCCTGGAATGCTCTATAGTGAGAAAAACCTTGTTCTGTAAGAAGCGTAAGAAATGCTTCACGTTCGGTTTTCAATTCTGCATTAACTTTTTGAATATGGGTTTCTTTGTCACTCACTTGTGACTCTTTTACGCTATACAAGTTCTCGAGCTCATAGTATTGCTTCTGGGCACGCTCGTATGCCGTCTTCAGCTCTTCTCTTTTTTGCTTTTGCTCTTTTAATACTTTATTAAATTGAAATTTTGATCTGAGCTCATAGGGAATATCTTCCTTCACCTTTTGAAGGGTAGTATCCTTCGTAAGGAACTGAGTATTAAGCTCCTGTAGCTTGTCCAAATTTTTCAATCTTGAGCCGTCCAGTTCTTCTAGCTTTTCCCTTCCTTTTCTTACTTCTTCCCTCATTACCTTTGCTTGTTCGACTTCCCTTTTCTTTTCAGCCATTGAACGGTTCAAGGCTTCAATCTCTGATGTCACTTGAGAAAGAGTATCATTTATATCATTCCGTTTAAAGTCGCTTTTCTTTTCACGAATTTTCCTAACGATACCGTCTATCTGATCCTGAATCCCCTGCATTTTTGTTTCCTCTTGAGCGATCGCAAGGCTCATCCTTTTCTCTTCCTGGTTGAGTTCCTCCTGCTTTTCCTTCGCAGCTTTCAAATCTTCCTGAGAGGGTAGTGAATCAACACCAGTGGCCGGGTGTGGATGATGCTCTGAGCCACAAACGGGACAAGGAACGTGATCAACCAGTCCTTTTGCAAGGTGTGCTGCTTGAGCAGAGTGCAACTTCTCTTCTAAATGGGCAAGAGTTTCAGACGCGTCCAAACTTTGTCTCTGAAGGTGACTATACTGTTCTTTTAATATTTGCTCTTGCTTAAGGACAAGTTGAAATTTTTGATCCATCTTCTCTATTTCGTTTATCTGTTCTAAAAAGGATTGATTCTTTTGTAACGATTTTTCTAATTGAAATAAATCTGCTTGACCATTTTCACCTTCTTCAAGTCGTTTTTCCCGGGATTTTATGCCTTCTTGTAAAAATGACATCTGTTCTGTTTGTTTTTTGACAATTTCTTGCTGCTGCTCATATCTTTCTTTCATTTCTTTGGTATCTTTCATCAACAAATCCAGCGAATCTATATCTTTTTCCATTTCTTCGAGTTGAGTGATTTTCTTTGAAACGTCGTCCCTGAGATTTTCGTTATTTTTTTCTTCCTTAAATGTTTCTTTAGCTGCTATAAGCTTTTCTGAAATTTCATTCTTTTCTTCTATAAGTTGAGCTAATTGACCCTTCAGTTCCTTCAAGTTTCGATTTAGTTTATGGCAATACTCATCTTGTGGAACTAAACGGGATGCTCGCTGAGCTAATATTATGTCTCGATCGATTGATTCGATTTCAGGCTTTAATTTTAAAAGGGATTCTTTCTCAGCCCTTAGTTTTTCTTGAAGCTCGTACTGATTGACCAACCCTTCCGCCTCTTGAAGCTGCTTCTTGAGGGCATCTCTTTTCTTCTGCACACTTTCATAATTAAGCTGCATTTCATTCTCCCTAATTTCCATGCTTTCTATGTGAGCTGGAAGAAGTTGAAGAATATGATGGTCATTCAATGGATTTTCTAATAAAAGTGACTGAAGCTCTTCATTTTCTTCAAAATGAATTCTAAGTAATTCCCTTGTTCGTTCTTCAATAGAGGTTTCTACTGACTTCTTTAAATCGTCTGCCTCCGATTTCAGTTTTTCCTGGATGGTCTTATAGAGCTCTGTATGGAATAGACGTTGAAGGATAAGCTCCTTATCTTTACTGTCTGAAGTTAAGAGCTTTCGAAACTCCCCTTGGGGAATCATAAGAATCTGCCTGAATTGATTGGCATCCAGTTGAATTAAACCTTTGATCTTCTCATCCACGTCTCTGACGTTAGCCGCCAGTAACTGTTCTTTTCCATCTTCATCATATACGTATAATTCAGAACGGGCATTTATGGTTGTGTAGCCTTCTCCTCTTGCTTTCTTTTTGTCCTGCTGAGGGGAGCGCCAAATGCGATACGATCTGCCTCTTAAACTGAATGTAAGTTCTACCTCCGTAATAACATCATTACTTGCAAACTGACTTCTCAGTTCAGTCGGACTGCGATCCTCACCACTTGCCTTCCCGTAAATCGCATAGGATATTCCATCAAAAATAGTCGTCTTACCAGAACCTGTCTTCCCTGATATCACGAACATTGTGCGGTTCCCCAACGAGCGAAAGTCAACCGTTTCTCTTGCTGCATAGGGTCCAAAGGCTTGCATCACTAATTGAAGGGGCTTCATGCTTGATCAACCTCCTTTCTGGCTTTATCAATAACGTTCTTAAGGACTTCTTCCTTTTCGTTGGTAAATTCACCTGTGGTCATATCACCGTAGAATTCTTTAAACATATCCAGTTCCGACCTCTTCTTATCCTCTATTACCTTGAAAGTATTTTTCTTTTTGGCATCGGTGAGGTCCATTTTCCTCTCCAGATGTAAGACGTTCGGATAGACTTGTCGCAATTGATTAATGGGATCGATTAACGTACCTTCATCATGTAACGTGATCTTCAGATAGTCATCGACTTTCTGGGATTGATAGAATGCAGGGTCCAGAAGCTCTTCCATCAGCCCCTGGAGCTCTCTCATATCCTGCTTCGGCTTTAGCACTTCTTCCCGTAAACGGAAGGATCCATCCCCATCCATTTCTACGATGCTCACTGACTTTCGCTGACTCGCTTCAGAAAATGAGTATTTTAATAGAGACCCTGAATATCGAATCGTTTCATGCTTAATAGCATCTGGACTATGAAGATGACCCAGTGCTGAATAATGGAAGGACTTAAACACATCTGCACCGACACAGCCGGATCCCCCAACAGAAAGGGTTCGTTCTGAATCTGTGGTTTTCCCCCCAAGCACAAACGCATGACCAACAAAAACATGCGGCTCATCTGGATTCATTTTCTCTTCGATTCTCTTCACGATGGCCTCCATCGCAGCATGATGGGAGTTAATCGAATCGTCTTCTAGTATTTGTCTGACATTACCAGGTTCAGCATAAGGAACGCAGTGGAAATGAACCCCTTTAATGGTGATTGGGGTAAAGTCATTTGTTAGTTTTCCTTTTAAGTGGAATTGACTATGCTTGTACCATGATGAACCGAATGATAGTCGCTCCGCACTGTCATGATTTCCAGAAACAGCTACAATCGGTGTCTTTAATTCTACGTTAATCCGGTATAAAACTTCGTCCAACAACTCTACAGCTTCTGTAGGAGGAACGGACCGGTCATAAAGATCACCCGCAATGATGACTGCATCAGGTTCTTCCTTTTTTACAAGTTCTATAAACTCCTCTAATATGTATCGCTGTTCTTCTGTCATATATATGCCATGAACCAATTTACCTAAATGCCAATCGGCGGTGTGAATGAATTTCATCACTGTTGTCCCCTCTCCGGTCAATGAGTATCTCCTTAAATTATATCAAACTAATAAGTTATAAGTGAATGGAAATGTCACTTTCCAGGAACGTTTGTTCTTATTTCACCATAAGGCAAAGTGATCTCCAGAAATAAGAAAGGATACCACTCAATAATGAGGGGTATCCTTCAATTATTCTTTTAACTGCTGTGGCAGTGTTTGGATCGATGTAATCACAGCATCCAGCTTCGTCTCAATACGATACAGGAGATACATTGTGACAACAATCGGAAAACCCACCTCAGACACAAAAGCGATAATGGTCTCCATCCTATTCCCTCCTCTCGACATTAATATAGGAAATTTATAAGAAAAAGGTTACGTTATTGTTTATAGTAAAAAAAGCGAATCCAGAAGCTTCTGGATTCGCTTTTTTGATTAACCGTTTAAGTCACTGATTAAGCTTGAGCTAACTAAGCCAGCCTCATCAAGAATTTCTTTGATTTGGTTTTCTGCTTCGTTTAATTTTTCATTGGCTGCCGTTAAATCTGTTTCGCCTTCTTTTGAGAGTGCTTCAGCTTTCATATTATATGATTCTGTCAAAGTCGATCGGAATGATTCCACCGCATCCTCTTGATCACCAAGACCTTCAGGGATCTGCATTCCTTCTAGCGCTTTAGCAGATTCAGTTGCTGATGCAGCAGCAGCTTCCTTCATTTTCTCCAACTCTTCTCCTGCAGGAGGCTCTTCTCCTGCAATCGCTTCTTCATATCCATTAAGATCAATATCAACACCATTGACGGTTGTTGTTAAATTCAAATAAAAATCCATTAAATCTCCAGCAACATTTGCGTTTTCTTCCGATGCATTTGTTGTTTCCTCTTTTTTAGCTTCGTCAGAACCTGAATCGGAGCATCCAACCAGTGCTAAAGATAGACCCAGACCTAAAAACCATACTTTTTTCATACTTGTTTTCCCCTCTCTGTCTCAATCAACATGTTCAAGTATAGAAGGTAAGCAATTCCTATTGGAAATCGCTTTCTTCAATTTATGATAAGCCGGCAAAAAGTATCTTATCACGGGGAGAATCGACTGGTAAAGAAGAATTTTCTAATTTCTACAAAGTTTAAATCTTGTAAATATTTTAAATATACAGCCTATTTTTCTATCTGTTCATCAAACTTTTCACACTGGACAATGGTACCTATAGATTCTAAAAACATTTGAACAAGCTTTTCTTCCATGGTATAACATATATATACTTATTTTCGGGGCTGATTGTAGAGCTGGTGCATGCCTAGGTCTTCAAAACCTATTGGGAGGCGCGTGCCGTCTCCGCTGGGTTCGATTCCCAGGCAGTCCCGCCATATCTTCACAAATGAAAGAGCCCTTATATTCGTTCCATAAGGGCTCTTATTTCATTGGTTTTGTAAGGTTTCCCTCTTTTTTCTTTCTGAAGCTTGAACAGCTTCAAACATGATATGGAAGGTGGTACCTTCTCCCTGCTCACTTTGCACCCTGATATCCGCTCCATGATCACGAAGAATTCTCAGACATATGGTGAGGCCTAAACCCGTGCCTTTCGTCTTCGTTGTGAAGAAAGGCTCCCCGAGTTTATCCAGCGTTTCTTTTTTCATGCCTACTCCCTCATCTTTGAAGGTTAATTGAACCTTGTTATAAGAGGACAAGTCTGCACTAATCGTAATCGTTCCCCCATGAGGCATTGATTCTATGGCGTTTTTAAGTAAGTTAATAAATACTTGTTTTAGCTGATTTTCATCCCCACGAATATGAAGCTCCCTTTCATGGAAATCGGTTTGGATTTCAATATTATATAAAATAGCATTCGTATTTAATAATTTCGCAACATGATCAAGGGTCTCAATGATATTGATTCGTCTATATGTAACGGATTGCGGCTTTGCGAGAATCAATAATTCGCTCAGCACAAGTTCAATCCTCTTGATTTCAGAAAAGACAATCCCTAAGTATTCCTTCGTCTTCTCATCGGCATCATCTCTTAATAACTGTAAGAAACCGTTGATCGACGTAAGGGGATTACGTACCTCATGTGCAATTCCGGCTGCTAATTGCCCGGCGACAGATAGTTTTTGAGATTCTATGGCTAACGTTTCATTCATTTCTATCAATTCTTCTTCATTATGTACTCTTTCGGTAATGTCTGAGATGGTTCCCACCGTCCCAAGAAGTTCACCGTTTTCATTGTAGTTTAACTTAACATTCACTTCACCCCAACGAAACTGCCCATCCCTCTTCTGATAAGAGAAGTCCATTTTCATTTTTTCCCTCTTCATGCTTATACTTTGTCTGACCATTCGAAGTATTTCATGACGTTCATGCAGGGATATAAAATGAAGTGCATTCTTATGTAAACTTTCTTTAACCGTATATCCAGTGTAGTCTTCCCAGGATTGATTCAGAAATTGAAACTCTCCCTTAGAATTGGTATGAAAGACAACTTCATCGATACTCTGAAGCACATGCTGCATTTCTTCATTTAGAAGCTTCACTCTCTCCTCACTCTTTCGCAGGGCAGCGAGAGTTTTATAGCTTGTGTCATAATTTTTCCCCATATAGTAGCTGATAAAGAGAATCAATAGAGTGAACACCAAATCCACTTTCAAATCCACTGGATAATGCAGAACAAAGTAATAAATAAAATCCCATGTTAAGACTAGTAAAAGTCCAATAAGCACTGATACTATTCTCCCTCTATATATCATCCTGTGAGCCCCCTATCCATCCAAGCACGAGAATCGAAATAGAAAGAATTTTCGCGATATTTGTTATTTATTAGTATATCATTTCTAATTAAGAACAGTATAGACTTCTTTTGTAAAAACGACGATATTCTTGTCACAAGCTTTTCCCTTGTCTATAATGAATACGATACATACGCTTTTTGAAAAATTGAGGTGAAAGCATGCTTGAAGGTTGGTTCTTATATTTCATACTGTTTTGGGTCGTATTTTTAGTGGCTTCATTTGCTATTGGTGGATTCTTTATGTTCAGGAAATTCTTAAAGAGATTTCCTAAAGAGGATGGAAAATCCGATTTGGACTGGGAAGAACATTATGTGAATGAAACCATCCACTTATGGGGTGATGAGGAAAAGAAAATGCTCAATGAGTTGGTCACACCCGTACCCGAATTATTTAGAGACGTAGCGAAACAAAAAATTGCAGGTAAAATTGGAGAATTGGCTTTAAAAGAAAGAGCCTCTTCCATTACTCAGGAATTGGTCATAAGAGGCTATATCCTGGCGACTCCGAAGCGGGATCATAAGTTTCTTCGAAAAAAACTGAACGAAATGCAAATAGATGTAACCCCTTACGAACATTTATTCTAGGTGACAGGAAGGAAAGCGAATGGGATCGATACTGATTATTCCGATTGTGCTATATTTGATTTTTATTATAGGTGCTGCATTTCTCTTTTATAAATGGAAGAAAGCAAAAAAAGGTAAACGATAGTCGTTTACCTTTTTTATATGATTAATCAATGGGATCCTCTGCCTTACCGTATCGAATGACGTCAAGTATCGCTTGTCCATCACTTGGTTTCCCCTCCCCATTCCGAAACGGAAACAATGAAAAGAATATGAAATAAACGGAGAAATACACAAACTGATAGAAAAAGATGTGAACAGGTATGACTCCTTCAAATATTAGGAAGTTAATGGCTAAAATCGCAATCAGGTTAAATAAACTTCCAGATAGATAAATAAGCACATGAACCCACACCTTGTTATACTTCAATTCTGTATATTGACACCAACCTTCCATAAAATACATTCTCTTCACTTCCAATGGACCAATGCTCATTAAATGCTTACCTGTTCCAATACAAAATTTTATCTTTGCACCGAATATGCGTGCAACGAGGATATGACCTGCTTCATGGACGATGGTGACTAATGGCAGCGTTAAAAAGAATGCCAGAAAAAACGTCCAAATATCTGCTAGTGTAAACAATACTTATCCCACCAATATCTCTTGTTATTTTCTTCATCTCTCTCTTTGCCCTAATTGCCTCAACACTAAGCATATTGGTTTCCTTTGTAAAGAAATCGTAATCTCATGTGAATAAATTCCCAAATAAAATAGCAGGGTGATAGAAATCACCCTGCTATTTTTCCCATTGAATTAAATTGAATTCGTTGTTAAATCTTGTTGCTCTTGTTGCAGCTTTCTATATTGAAGATACATGGTGATTCTCCACGGAACGATCATACCAAAGGCAAGAATCCAAAACATCCCACTAAGTTCACCATAATCGATCGATGCACTTAGAATGGACTTGGCCAATATTCGTATTAATAGGAGTCCAATCAAAATAAATGCGAACGCTTTAGAACGTTTTAAATAAATATCATTATCACGAATTTCGAACTTGGAAGTCTTGATCAACAATATAGAAAAGATCATTCCTACGGTAATCGCTTCTAGAAACTCTCCTAAAGTGACTCGAAAAACTGGAAATAAGAACATTAACGCACCTGTACTCATAAACAAAGGAGGTAAGATAATCTTCTTGCTGCTAACAGGCTTTTTCTGAGCCTTCATTCTAATAAATATCACCATAAAACCCATGCAAATCGCAACAATGGATGAAGCAATCATCATAAACCATCATCATCCTTTTATTTTCTACTTTCATACCTTTCCCTATTATAGCCCAAATGAGGTAAAAACGAAAACACAAAAAAGAGAGATTAAATAGAGCTTTAATCTCTCTTTCGATTTTATCATCCTAATACTCTTTTGATGGCTTCTTCTACCCTCACTTCGTCAAAGGGTTTCACAATAAAGTCCTTCGCTCCCGCTTCAATGGCTTCCACCACTACCTTTTGTTGACCCATAGCAGAACACATGATTACTTTAGCTTGGGGAAACTCTGATAGAATTCTTCTAACCGCTTCTATGCCATCCATCTCAGGCATCGTGATGTCCATTGTGACCAGATCCGGCTGAATCTCACGATACTTTTCTACGGCGATAAGTCCATTCTCTGCTTCCCCTACGACTTCGTGACCGCCAGAGGAAAGCATGCTTCCAAGAGTCATTCTCATAAATTTCGCATCATCCACTACAAGTATCGTTGCCACAGATGTTTCCTCCTCGTATACGCTACCGATGTCTATCGCACCTTATTTCCTAATTCATCCATTTAAACTATACCATAAAACGTAATGAACTGTATATTCTATTTTGGTTTAAAACCCAGTGAATCCTCCAAATACCGAAGTAAAGTAAGCTAGAATGATGGTCATCCAATCAAAGAATAGCATGATCCCTACCGCAATCATCACATATCCTCCTACCTTAACAATCTTTCCACTATTTTTTCTGACCCATTGCATTCTTCCGATAAAGAATGACAGAATGAAAAACGGAATGGCAAACCCTAATACGTAAGCTGTCATATACATGACACCAGAACCTGGATTAGAGGCGGCAAGAGCCAGAACGGAAGCAAGAATCGGCCCGGTACATGGTGTCCAGCCGGCAGCAAATGCCATTCCGATTAATACGGAGCCAAAAAAGCCTGCCGGTCTATTCTTGAATTCAATGCGACGGTCCTTCATCAATGTTTCCGGTGTGAATACGCCGATGACTACCAATCCAAATATGACAATGAAGATAGCTCCAAGTTGACGAATGAGATCTTTATAATCTAAAAAGAAGTTTCCGATAAGGGAAGTACCAAAACCGATGGCGATAAAGATTGCCGAGAAACCGACTAAGAAAAATAAAGTATGTAATAAACTTCTTCTTTGAAGCATTGCATTATCCGTTTTGAGCTCATTTACACTCATTCCAGTTATATAAGAAAGAAAAGCGGGATATAATGGAAGGCAGCATGGAGAGATGAAGCTTAGGAAACCGGCACCAAATGCTAAGAAAATATTAATATCAGACATTTTTACAACTCCTACATTTCAGTATATATCTCTATTCTATCAAACAAACCCGGATTCTATGAGGAATGTTTGTGTGAAAGATTTGTGACCATTATATTACATGCACATTTTACTTTTTCAAATGTGTTAAACTCTCTTTTCTTTTTAAAAAAACCAATAATTTTGTTTTGAAAAACAGTTCGATTTTCGTTATACTAATAAAAAGTTACAGTTATTACTAGTTTTGTATTCCGTTTGTAAGGACATACAAAAGAAAGGAAACAGCCGTGTCTAAAAAAGAGCTTCTCCAACGAATTGAAAAAAAGCGTGCTCAATTAATTGATATTGTTGCTGAAAATGGACTCACGTCACCTCAAGCTATTCAATTTAGTCAGGAACTTGATCGTCTGTTAAATAGCTACAACTCCCTATACATAAAAAAATGCTCACCTCAAATGAGCTAAGGCATTATTGATTACAATTATACTATTCTAATATAAATATTAACCAACAAAGGGCAGACCCCTCATCTATAGGGTCTGCCCTTTATACGTTCAAGAACCAGTTACGGTATCTTCCATGCCATCTACTAAACCATTTTGTAGAAGATACATTTTATGATAAATACCTTTTTGAACAAGTAATTCCTGATGACTTCCTCTCTCTACAATCTCTCCTTTATGAAGGACCAGGATCAGATCTGCATCTTGAATGGTAGAAAGCCTGTGAGCAATGGCAATCGTTGTTCTTCCTTTTCGCATTCTTGATAATGCCTCTTGAATGGCTTCTTCCGTTTCTGTATCGATGTTGGCCGTTGCTTCATCCAGGACAAGGATTTTCGGTCGGGTTGCGATGGTTCGCGCAAATGCGATTAATTGCCTTTGGCCACTCGAAAACGTTGATCCCCTTTCAACCACTGGATGCCCATATGCTTCAGGTAGTTTTTCTATAAAAGTATTGGCTTGAACGAATGTGGCAGCTCCCTCCACCTCTCTATCCGTCATCTCTTCGGAATGAAGCTTAATATTATCTCTGATGGTTCCGAAGAATAGAAATGGATCCTGCAGGACAAGCCCCATTTTCCCTCGGAGCTCTTCTACTGGATACGACTTAATGTTTTGACCGTCTATAAGAATATTTCCACGATCAAATTCATAGAACCTCATGAGTAAATTGATGATTGAGCTCTTACCACTTCCTGTGTGCCCTACTAGAGCAACTGTTTCTCCCGGGCTTGCAGTAAATGAAATATTCTTAAGTACGTCTCTCTGCCCATCATAAGAGAACGAAACATTGTCAAACGTTATTTTCCCTTCAATGATTGTACCTTTCGAAAGATTTTCCACATTCTGTGCAGGTGAAAGTTCATCTTCATCGAGCAGCTTAAAGACACGGGAAGAGGCAATGATGGCCTGCTGAAACATGGATAGCCTCATCATGATTTGATTGACAGGCTCAAAGAAACGGTCCAGATAATTTACAAAGGCATATAATACCCCTATTTCAATGGTCTGATTGAATGATGTCACGCCAAAATAACTTAACACGACTATCAGGGCAGCTACATACACCAGATCAATGGCGGGTCTTAATAATAATCCATCAACTTTAATATTTCTCATTCCTGCTAAATAATGTTTTTCATTGATATTGCCGAATTCTTCTCTTAGTCTTTTTTCCTGCCTGAAGATTTGAATGATGGACATTCCCTGAAGCGATTCACTAAGCTTTGCATTAAGCTGACTCAATCTCTCGCGCATATCCTGATAGAAGATAGCACTAAACTTGCGGTAAAGATTCATAATCATAAATATGACCGGCAATATGAATAAACAAAAGAAGGCAAGACGGGGATTGAGTGCAAACATGGCGATAAAGATGCCTGTTAATAGGAATGCTCCCTGAATGAATGATACAAGCACACTAACAAACATATCTTTAATCGCTTCCGTATCATTCGTCACTCGTGAGACAATGCTTCCTGCCGGGGTTTTATCGAAATACTTCATTCCTAATCCCTGTACCTTAGTAAAAACATCCACCCGGAGCTGCTGAATGATTTTCAGTGCTATTTCCTGGAATTTCAATAATTGAAAGTATGAGATCAACACGTTTCCAATTTGGATGAATAGATAGGTCGCTCCCAATCCTACAAGGGGACCGTAGGGAAATTCTCTTGGGGTTAAATAATCGTCTATAAAGACCTTGATGATGATTGGTCCAAAGACATCGCCGATTGTTGTCAAAAGCAATAATGAAAATGCAAATAAAATCGTTTTCTTATGCGGCTTTGTATATTTCATTAGACGAAAAAATATGTTTCGCTGTTCTTTCGCCGTTAACGTCGGTATCGTATCCATAACTTATCCCCCATGTTCCACTATTTCTTCTAACTGTTGACGCAGATACATTTCCCTATACCATCCTTTTTTCATCATCAGTTCACTATGACTGCCTCTCTCCGTGATCATTCCTTCTTCAAGGACGATGATTAAGTCTGCATGTTGAATCGCACTTAATCGATGAGAAGTGATCATGGTCGTTTTTCCGGCTCTATTTTCCTTTAATGATGTCAAGATGGATTCCTCTGTCTTTGCATCAACAGCTGACAACGAGTCGTCAAGTATGAGTACCTCTGGATTCATTAACAGCGCTCTCGCAATCGAGATCCTTTGCTTTTGTCCACCAGATAACGAAACACCTCTTTCACCCACCACAGTACCGTATCCTTCGCTGAAATGAATGATATCATCATGGATATGCGCAAGTACAGCCGCCTCTTCCACTTTTTCTTTCGGGGTAAGTGGATGAGTGAAAGCAATATTCTCAAGAATCGTTGCTGAAAAAAGAAAATGATCCTGAGGCACATATCCTATACTTTCACGTAAACGGGTTAATTTATAATCCTGGATCTTTTCCCCGCCGAACGTTATTTTGCCCTTATACCCTTCAAACTCCCTTAGTAATAATCTTAGAAGCGTTGTTTTACCTGCTCCCGTTTTTCCTACGATCCCTATCGTTTGACCTTTCTTTAAGGAAAATTGAATATTCTCTAAAGTATGCTCATCTTCATTTGGATAAGCAAAGGACTCAATCTTATATTCTATATCTCCTGAAGGCACTCGATCCAGCGCTCCTTCTTGATCTTTAATATCTACCCTTTCATTTAATAACTGAGAGACACGGTCGTAAGACGCACGCCCTCTTTCTACAATATTAAATAACCATCCGAATGCGAGCATCGGCCAAATGAGAAGTCCCAGGTAGGTAGTAAAAGAGATTAATTCTCCTATTGTCAGTTCTCCACTTACGACAAATCTTGACCCAAATACAATGGATAGAAAGAATGAAACTCCTACTATTATTGAAATGGTTGGATCGAAAAGGGAATCCACTTTTGCAACAGCTATATTCTTTTGCACTACATCTTCAGATTGCTTTCGAAATGATTCGATATCCTCTCTCTCTTGTCCAAACGTCTTAAGAACCTTGATTCCAGTTACACTTTCCTGTGTTTTATCATTTAAGGATGAGAATGCTTCCTGTGCTTTATGAAAGCGTTTATGCAAGAGAGTACCATAATAACTCGTAAGCATAGCCATGAACGGCATTGGGATCAAAGCAATAAGGGTAAGCTTCCAGCTGATTGTAAAAGCCATGGCCAGTATCACGAATCCTCCTGTAGATATGGAGTCTACAAATGTCAATACTCCAACTCCTGCGGTTTGTTGAATCGCTTGAAGATCATTTGTGGCATGCGCCATCAAATCACCGACTCTTCTCTTTTGATAAAAGGAGGGCGACATTTTGGTAAAATGATGATACAAACGATTCCGGAGCAAGCGGGAAAGTTTGGTCGCCGAACCAAAAATCATGATCCTCCATACGAACCGAAGGCCGTACATTGATAGAGCCGTGGCGATGAGGATAAGAATCCACTTCAGCATGTCTTGACGGGTCAATGTGTTCCCTTTAATACTGTCCACAATGATCCCTACAATCTTTGGTGGGATCAATTGAAGAAATGCTACAAATAAAAGCAGGATGGTACCTGTGATATATGACTTTTTCTCTTGCAGAAAAAACCACTTTAAATCTAAAAAGACTCTCATTTTGTCTCCCCCGTATCTATAAAAATCGACTCTTTATTTTACCAAATTTCAAAAAAATGAGAAATCTTTTTTTTGATAAGACTTATACACAAAAAAGAACACCTCTTAATGTTTTAAGAGATGCTCTTTTTGTTCATCTTATGCTAATGGATTTGAACAAATGGTTCCTGGTCCACTTCTTTTACAATGGTTGCTTTCAGACCCTTTGGTGTTTTCACATATAGGTAAACGGGTGTGTGAGGGAAGTAATCAACAATTTCAGGGCCAATCGCCTGAGAAAAGCCTATTAGTTCTGTTTCTTTCACCATCCCTGTATGTACATCAATCACGAGTTTATTCAAGGTGTCTTTTTGGTATAAGGCTTTTCCGACAAACTCAATATCCTGGTGTGAAAAATATTTCGAAACATAATCTTCTAAATCACGTATCCGATTATGTAGATCTCGATCTTTCTCTTCCCCTTCATCACTAGGAAAGTAATAATATTTATCCGTTACATCGTTCCATTTTTTTGCAGTCTTATCATTTTCGTCAACATAGCTTGAGGTAATATAGTTGCCTGACACTACGCTATTCAATGGTTGAAGTTTGTATAGGGATATCAGAACAGGAACATCTTTTAGTTCCTTATTTGCTTTCAGCCTACTGACAACGGTGTTGGCTATCTTTTTTCCGTATTCTTCTAACTGTTGATCATCGATCTTTGCCTCATCAAAATGCATGAGCTTATTTTCATCTTCGACTCGAATATAATCTACGGTATTCATAGCAAGACCGAGGGAAATCCCTTTTATCTTCCCTTCTGAGTCAACGTAGTTCTGTTCATGGATATAAGCGAGATACATGGGATTCTTTTTTTCAAGCTCCATTTGTTGTTCCCAGCCCATATCATCCTTAATCTCCAGAGCAGGATTAAGCCCTAATTTATTTGATTTAGACTTTCTTCCAAGCCATGAATTTAGATCCTTAAGATATTGACCTTCCTGGTATACATAATCCTCTGGAGAAAAATGCTCGGTGGATAAAGACATGAGACCAGTCTCGATTTCATCCATATCACTGCGATTATTAATCATCATCGTAATGAGACCACGATTGATTGATTTCTTCTCTTTATTCACTTTATAATTTAGATATTCGCGCGCTTCTCCAGCTGCACTATTTTGAATTTCAAGTGTTTCTTCATCCATCACTTCTTGAGGCTTATTGCTGCAACCGGCAACAAGTATCATGAGAGACAGTGAAGCAATCATCCATTTTTTCATATGACTCCCTCCGGACTTTATTCTATCATAAAATCAATTTCAATCTGAATGATAATCATTAATTTTTATGAATTGACTAAAATAATCATTTTAGCCTAAATGCTAAGGCTCTTATCGCAAAGATTGTTGTTTTCTAGTATAGAATCTGCAAGGGCTCTGTCAACCAGTTTATGCTGGATGGTGAGGTCAACTGCTTCGCTTCCGGGGTCTCGGCACGCCCAAAATCTGCCGGAGTCTGCGCAGTTCCCCTCACCATCTTTAACAGAATTTTCATGACAGAGCTTCAAGGTGTGAAAGAAAACAATGTAACTAGAAAAAATAATTCTTTTTCTTAAAAAGAACAATATCTACTTACCTTAAATGAGATGGTTTGCTAAAATTCTTGTTTTTATTGTTTACCATTGAGGATACATGTTCAGAAAGTTGATTGGAGCGGAAGGAGGCTCGACTCCTGCGGGAATAGCTGGACAGTACGAAAAGCGGAGGGGCTTTTCCCAGGGGCGACAAGCATAAGACGAGTCTGCCGGAAAGGCGCTCTTTGCCTTTTTGGCAGACTTGGCTTATGACCTCGAGCCCCTAAGCCCCGTAGCTAGACAGGTGAGACCCCGGAGGCGCAGCCGAGGAGGCTCACCGCCAGCCCCGCGGAAAGCGAGCTTCCTGGAGTGGAAATCATCTATTACTTTCTCATCTGCAATTGCAACAAACTATACGGAAAGAGCCATTACGAAAGAACGGGTTATAAGCCCTTTATCGTAAGTAGTATAGTCACAAATAGAAAAAGCACTCATTACCTGAGTGCTTCTAACTATTACTTCATGTTCTTATTCATTGCATTCATCATTTGATTGATTTTCTTTTGGGAAGGTTTTTGACCCATTTGCATCATCATCATGCGTAACATTTGCTCGTTGATTGGTGGATTTTTCTTAAGATAGCTCATCATATATTTACGAGCAATGAAAAATCCTAGTGCAACTCCAGCAAGTAATGCTAGAACTCCAACTAGAATAAGTAACCCAGTCGTTGACATACTCTTACTTCCTCCTTCATGTTGTCCTTATAAAAGTGTACTAAACCATGAAACATTATACAATATTTCTGTCATAATTTCTTATTAATATATAAATTTTCTTTGTTTAATCGGTTTTAACCACCCAAAACGTTCATTTTGGATATCAATAGCGAGGAGCTGACCCATATTTCTGCGCAGGATTTCAAAAAAGACATATTCAGATTCATCGTGACCCCAAGCATTCAGCGTCATCCATTTCTCATTGAGAACAAGTGTAGCACCTGAATTGACCCTTTCAATCGTTGCAACAGAATCAACCCAAGCCGCTCCTTCAATTTTAATGATCTCGTGCTGCAGGAGTCTTTGTGTAGGAAGGTATGGAATAGGCCTAGTGATGTAATTTACTTGTTTCGAGATGATATCGTGAAGCTCCCCTGAACTTGCTTCCCATTCGGAAAACAACTGATAGAATATTCTTTCCCGACCATAATAGTGCTGAACAAACATTTCCTCAATCCAATAGATTTGATAGTTTCGCACCTTTACACCCTCCTACCTTTCTTTCATATAGTATAAATCAACTAGATAGGAGTCATTGTCGGAAATTGTTGAAAATCTACACTAGTTTTGTCGAAGAGCAAGTTAACTCAAAAATATGGGTGATTGGCTCAAGTTGTAATATTTAGGGACTTTTCATCACTTACCCATTCTCTTCCAAACATACTCATTTTATCGACAATTACATTCAGCTAAAAAAAAGTCGACTCCTTAAAGAGTATTAAGAAGTCGACCTTTCATGTCTTTAATTCATTACTGTATCAACGCTTTGATTCTTGAAACTACATTGTCTGTTGTAAAGCCGTACTCTTCCATGACTTTTGCTCCAGGAGCAGATGCACCATATCCATCAATAGCTAAAATATCGCCTTCGTCTCCTACATAGCGGTCCCAACCCATTGGAGATCCCATTTCGATAGCAAGACGTTTTTTCACACTCTTCGGCAGAATAGATTCTTTGTATTCTTTTGATTGTTTCTCGAAGCGATCCCAAGATGGCATACTAATGACAGATACGCTGATTCCATCTTTTTCAAGTGCATTTTGAGCGTCTACTGCTAAATGTACTTCAGAACCAGTTGCAATCAGTAAGGCATCAGGCTGTTCTTTGCCAGATGCAGATACGACATATGCGCCTTTGTCTACGCCGTTATACGCTTTATCTGCAGTACCTTTAAGAGTTGGGAGGTCCTGACGAGATAGAACTAACATCGTAGGCTGATCCTTAGACTCTAATGATAATTTCCATGCTGCAGCAACTTCATTTCCGTCACCAGGGCGGATGACAGAAAGGTTAGGCATCGCACGAAGTGAAGCAAGCTGTTCTACAGGTTCATGGGTAGGTCCATCTTCTCCAACTGCGATACTATCATGTGTGAATACATATGTCACAGGTAAGCCCATTAGAGCCGCTAAGCGGATAGCAGGTCTTAAATAGTCACTGAATACGAAGAATGTTCCTCCGAATACGTGCAGACCGCCGTGAAGAGCCATACCATTCATGGCTGCACCCATACCGAACTCACGAACACCGAACCAGATATTACGACCTTCAGGCGATTCATGTGTAAAGTCTGCTTCATCTTTAATCATCGTCTTGTTAGATCCGGCTAAGTCAGCTGATCCGCCAATGAATGAAGGAAGATTCTTTGCAATCGCATTTAAGACTTCACCGGAAGAAGCTCTGCTTGCCAGTGCTTTTCCTTCTTCATATACCGGGATATCTTTATCCCATCCTTCTGGAAGATCGCCTTTGATTGCTGCTTCTAATTGGACAGCAAGCTCTGGATGCTCTTCTTTATATTTTATGAATAGGTCAGCCCAAGCTTCTTCTTTTTCAGAACCTGCTTGTTGGATTTTTTCCTCGAATCTGCTGTAAACTTCATCAGGTACATGAAAATCCTGCTCAAACGTCCATTGATAAGCTTCTTTCGTTAGCTTCATTTCGTCTTCACCAAGCGGAGCACCGTGAACTGCAGATTTCCCTGATTTATTAGGAGCTCCGTATCCGATGACCGTCTTAACTTCGATCATAGTTGGACGGGTAGTATCACCTTGAGCCTCTTCGATTGCTTTGGAAATTTCATCAAGGTCATTTCCGTCTTCAACACGAATATATTGCCAACCATATGATTCAAATCGGCCTTTCACACTTTCAGAGAAAGATTTGTCTAACTCTCCATCAAGTGAAATATCATTTGAATCATAGAGAACTACTAGACGACCTAATTTCAAGTGACCTGCCAATGAAGCTGCTTCAGAGGCCACACCCTCCATTAAGTCTCCATCTCCACAAATAGAATATGTAAAATGATCCACCATATCGTATTGATCCTTATTGTATGTAGTCGCTAAATGCCTTTCAGCTAGTGCCATACCGACTGCCATACCGATTCCTTGTCCTAATGGTCCAGTCGTAGCTTCTACTCCTGGAGTATGTTTGTATTCCGGGTGACCCGGAGTTTTACTTCCCCATTGACGGAATTCTTTAAGATCTTCCATTGAAACGTCATAACCTGATAAATGAAGCAGGCTATATAATAGCATGGATCCATGACCGGCAGATAAAACGAAGCGGTCCCGGTTAAACCACTCAGGATTTTTCGGATTATGGTTCATGAATCTTGTCCAAAGAGCATACGCCATCGGAGCTGCTCCCATAGGCATTCCGGGGTGGCCAGAACCTGCTTTTTCAATTGCATCGATAGATAATGTACGGATTGTATTAATTGCTAACTGATCTGTGTTATCAAACATATGTCAGACATCCTTCCTTTTAATGTACCTTATTAATATTAATCTTCTTTGATAGTTTATACAACTATCTTGAATGATAACATGACTTTATGATCGTTGAAAATAAAAAACCTTATGATTTCATAAGGGGTGAAGATGAAAAAAACTGCCAGGTCCATATAATATGGACCTGGCAGTTCATTCATTTAGTTCATTTTCTTCTTAGTCTGTATATCCTGAATCTTCTTAGGCGTCACTTCATTACCTTCCGGATCAAATATTCTTGTATTTTCAATGGTCCCTTTCATCGATTGACGAAACGTTTCCAGGTATTCTTTTCTCAACTTGGACTGCTCTTTTGCTTCTTGTTCGGTTAGTCCGCTACTCTTGGACTTCTTGGCAAGTTCATTGATTCGATTCATTTTTGTTTTTGAAAGCATCTATAAAAACTCCTTTATTGCATAGTAAGCAAAATCTAATACACAACCAATAGTAAAGCTTAATTCTATCGTCATGTTACTAGATTAAAGGAGATAAAACAAGAGTTACGCATTTTCCAATGAAGACATATATTCTTTGAAACGCCTATGTACGGTAGCTTTGGAGACATTATACCCAAACCCTCTTAAAATGGCTGCAATTTCAGCAAATGTTAGTTCGTTCTTTCTTAACCTGACAATTTCCTCAACGGGTACTTCAATCCGCTCTCTTCCATCTGCATTCCCTTTATTTTTCAGATTTTTATGAGGTTGAAAACCATTTTCCACTGCCCTTTTCATACCTCGTCTGATTTTTAAATTATGGAGTTTCCTTTGATACTCCTCAACCATGCTTACGATATTAATCACCATAGAATCTGATTCAGATAAGTGAAGCTCCCCACTATGTGTTTGACTGATGATCTTGACTTCCTCTTTTAATAAACAATGAATAAGAGCAATTTTGGCATTCCCTCTACCAATTCTTGTTTCGTCCTGTATGAGAACAGCCTCAATCGCCTCCTCTTTAATCAAATCAAGAAGTTCAAGAACACCAGGGCGATCCAACTCAAAACCGCTTGCTTGATCTTTTATGATAGCAACCACTTCGTATTGGTGTTCTTGTGCTAATTTCACTAATTCCTCTTCTTGACGTTCCAAGGATGTTTCCTGCGTGTCTTTCTTTGTACTGACTCTGCAGTAAATTACTGCCTTCATCTTCTATCCCTCTATTCTTCGTTCATTACCAATTCATAATCTGAATGGGTGGATAATGTTGGATTTTCTATAGGTAACACAAGTGATTCACCGGGTTTGATTGAGAATGATGTGAGATTATTTTCCTCTCCGACCCAAGCGATAAATTCTTCCACCGTCATAGAATATTCTTCATTGTACTGTTTGGCAATAGTCCATAGTGTGTCTCCATCCTGAACGGTGATGCTTTGATATGACGGCTGGTTTGCCATGACCACTAGCAAATAGGCTGCAGATAAAAGCGCTAAAATAAATAATATAATAATGTAAGAGAAACGATTCCAAATGTGTGTTAACATAAAAAATACCTCCATACGAATGTTTGTTCTGTTTTTGGTATACTCATTGTAATACGAACATCCGTTTGGTGTCAATAGAAATTCGAACTTATGTTTGTATCGGCTGGAAAGACATGCTATAATGGGAACATAAGATCTATAATAGAGGTGCGTGAACATGACAAAATTGTCTAAAAGACAGCAGGACATACTAGAATATATTAAAATTGCAGTAAGAGAAAAAGGGTACCCACCTTCCGTACGGGAAATCGGGGAAGCCGTTGGTCTTGCTTCTAGTTCCACCGTACACGGACATCTGGCCAGGTTAGAGAGTAAAGGTCTTATTCGTAGAGATCCCACTAAACCAAGAGCCATCGAAATCTTAAATCTTGAAGAGGATACGATACCGCGTCAGCGGGTTGTTAACGTTCCTTTAATCGGTAAGGTTACAGCCGGTCAACCCATCACGGCTGTTGAGAATGTCGAGGAATTCTTCCCACTGCCTGAGCGTATGGCACCTTCGGATGAACAGGTCTTCATGCTGGAAATCATGGGTGACAGTATGATAGAGGCCGGGATCTTGGATGGGGATTTTGTTATCGTGCGTCAGCAACAAACAGCGAACAATGGAGATATCGTCGTAGCGATGACTGAGGAAGATGAAGCGACTGTAAAACGCTTCTTTAAAGAAAAGGACTATGTTCGACTACAACCAGAGAATTCAACCATGGCTCCGATCATTTTACGAAATGTATCCATTTTAGGAAAAGTTGTCGGAGTTTATCGTCAAGTACATTAATATGTAATAAGCCGCTATGTATACATAGCGGCTTATATTTTTGATGGCCTAAAAAAAGGAGTGGAAGCAGCATTTATGCTGCCTCCACTCCTTTTGAATAAAATACACTTTTTTAGGATTAATACATTTGAATGTATTGCTCGCGCTCCCATGGGTGTACTTGTGTACGGAACATATCCCATTCGATTTCTTTCGCTTCAACGAAGTGTTCGAAGATGTGTTCTCCAAGGGATTTAACGATTACTTCATTTGTTTTAAGGTTTTCTAATGCAGCGTGTAAAGTTGCTGGAAGATCTACGATTCCCGCTTCTTCACGCTCTTTTTTATCCATAACATAAATGTTGCGGTCGATTGGCTTAGGAGCTGGAAGGTTATTCTTGATTCCATCCAATCCAGCAGCCAGTAATACAGCCATCGCCAAGTATGGGTTTGCGGCCGGGTCAACACTACGGACCTCAACACGTGTGCTTAATCCACGAGAAGCAGGGATACGGATTAATGGGCTGCGGTTACGAGCAGACCATGCAACATAACAAGGTGCTTCATATCCAGGTACTAAACGCTTGTATGAGTTTACAGTCGGGTTAGTGATCGCTGTAAAGTCAGTTGCATGTTTAATGATACCTGCAAGGAATTGACGAGCTGTATCGCTTAATTGCAGATCTCCCTTTTCATCGAAGAAAGAGTTTTCCCCATTTTTGAATAGGGACATGTTACAGTGCATTCCCGATCCATTTACACCAAATAGAGGCTTAGGCATGAATGTTGCGTGTAATCCATGCTTGCGTGCAATCGTTTTAACCACTAGTTTAAATGTTTGGATATCATCACATGCTCTTAATGCACTTGCATATTTAAAGTCGATCTCATGTTGACCAGGTGCAACTTCGTGGTGAGATGCTTCGATTTCAAAGCCCATTTCTTCTAGTTCTAATGCGATATCCCGACGGCAGTTCTCCCCTAAATCTGTAGGAGCTAAATCGAAGTACCCACCGTTATCGTTCAATTCTAATGTCGGCTCACCATTTACGTCTAATTTAAAGAGGAAGAATTCTGGCTCAGGTCCAAGATTGAAGTCAGTAAACCCTAGCTCTTCCATTTGACATAAGATGCGCTTTAAATTGTTACGCGGATCTCCTTCGAATGGAGTGCCATCTGGATTGTAGATATCACAGATCAGTCGGGCTACTTTTCCTTTTTCAGCTGTCCATGGGAATACTAACCAAGTGTCTAAATCAGGGAATAGGTACATATCTGATTCTTCAATTCGAACAAACCCTTCAATTGAAGATCCGTCAAACATCATCTTGTTATCTAGTGCCTTCTCAAGCTGACTAAGAGGGATTTCTACGTTCTTAATCGTCCCCAGAATGTCAGTGAATTGCAGTCGGATGAACTTTACACCTTCTTCATTCGCTAATCTTAAAACATCTTCTCGAGTATACTTTGCCATTTACGTGTTTCCTCCTCAAGTTTATTAAAGGTTTTATTTAATGAAAAAAGCGAGACATGTCACCTTGACGCAAAGATGCTTTAGTAAATCGACCGGAATGCATCAATTCATTTCGAAGTAATTTACGCAACTCGTCATCGGATAGATCCTGTCGTGCTTTTTCTTCCTTTTCATTGCTTACGTCAGATACTACTTTACTTTCATTATGACTGGATACCGCATATATCTTCTTAATCCCAGCCATGTTGATGCCTTGATCTAACAGATCCTTTACTTCCAATAACTTATCAATGTCATTCAAGGAAAAGAGCCTGCGATTCCCCTCAGTACGTGCAGGGCTGATCAATTGGTGCTCTTCATAGTATCGAATCTGACGAGCTGTTAGGTCCGTGAGCTGCATGACAATACTAATTGGGAATAATGCCATCGTTCGACGAATTTCACTTCCGCTCATCCTGATTCCTCCTTTTGTTTTCCTTCTTGACCTTATTATATGTAATGTAAGGAGTTCTGTCAATCAAATGTTAGATTTTCTTACATAAGAATTCAGTAGAAAAGGATAGTCAGATTTAGACTATCCAATTACTAATTTATTATCCTATTGTCACAGTGATTAAACCTTTTTCAATCAAATTATCTACTGCTGAGCAAACGGCAATTTTTACATGGGCGTAAGTTAATCCCCCCTGAACATATGCCACATAAGGTGGTCTTATCGGACCGTCTGCAGATAATTCAATGCTGGAACCTTGAATGAAAGTTCCTGCCGCCATAATGACATCATCCTCATAGCCGGGCATATAGTTGGGATATGGAGTAAAGTGAGAATTTATAGGTGATGCAAACTGGATTGCCTGACAAAATGCGACCATCTTATCTCTGTCATCGAACTGCACAGACTGAATTAAATCTGTTCGTTTTGCATGAGGACTTGGATTTGTATTCATGCCAAGTTCCGTTAAAAGCGCAGATGTGAAGACGGCACCCTTTAATGATTGTGCCACCACATGGGGTGCCAAAAAGAAGCCTTGATACATTTCTTGCAAGCTATAAAGAGATGCACCCGCCTCTGCCCCTATTCCAGGAGAGGTCATTCGATATGAACATGCGTCAACGTATTCTTTCTTTCCTACAATGTAACCCCCGGTTTTAGCAAGACCTCCACCAGGATTTTTGATAAGGGAGCCTGCCATTAAATCTGCTCCGATGTGACAAGGCTCACTCTCTTCTACAAACTCTCCGTAACAGTTGTCTACGAAGACAACCATTTCAGGGTTTATCTCTTTTACAAAATCAATCATTTCTTTGATTTCTTCTATAGTAAAGGAAGGTCGGTTGGCATATCCTTTAGATCGCTGAATCCCGACCATTTTTGTTTTGGAAGAAATCGTTTTTGCCACCCCTTCAAAATCCACCTTTCCAGACTGGAGTAAATCTACACTCTGATAGCCAATTTGAAAGTCTTTCAGTGACCCGGTTCCTTCCCCGCGAATCCCAACAATTTCTTCTAACGTATCATATGGTTTTCCCGTTATGTACACTAATTCGTCCCCAGGTCTGAGTACACCAAATAAGGCGATGGAGATTGCATGAGTACCTGAAATAATCTGAGGACGCACTAGTCCTGCTTCTCCGCCGAAAACATCGGCATAAATACTTTCTAATGTGTCTCTTCCTGCATCGTCATACCCATAGCCAGTTGAAGGTATGAAGTGGGAATCGCTTACACGGTGCTTTTGAAAAGATCTAAGCACACTGAACTGGTTATTTTCGGCCCGTTCTTCAATTTGGTTGTGTATATCTTTAATGCTTTCTTCAACTTTTGTTACCAATGGTTTTAGAGTGTTTCCGTGCACTAATTGTTCAAACATGAGGTTTTGTTTCCCTTCTACCTTTGAAATTTCTTGATGCTGCCTGCGATTGGGTGATCTTCCAGGTGATAGCCCGTCAATTCATAAACCTGGCTTTCTTCTATAAATTCCAGCTTTTTTAAGATGGTTTCATTCTTTAATTGTGAAAGGACCTTCCCTTCACTCGCCGGAATGAATACATGATAAGATGTCATATGTTTTTTTACGATTTCTTCTATTTTTAATAGAAGCTGCCCGCGATCGTGTTCGTTTAAGGCACTGATCATGATACGGTCGCATTCGCTGCTTGGGACAAAATCATGGTGCATCACATCTTTCTTGTTGTAAACCGTTAACTGAGGCAGTCCAAACATGTCCAGGTCTTGTAATAAAGATTGAACGGTTTTTTCATGCTGACTGTAATCGGGATTAGAACTATCCACTACATGGAGAAGAAGATCCGCCTCTCTCACCTCTTCCAGTGTAGAGCGAAAAGCCGCTACTAATGTAGTCGGGAGTTCTTGGATAAATCCGACTGTATCCGTTAGTAATGTCAAGTAGCCACTGGGCAAGGGCATTTTTCTGGTCATCGGGTCCAATGTTGCGAAGAGTTGATTCTCTTCATAAGAGTCTGCTAATGAAATTCGATTAAACAAAGTCGATTTCCCAGCGTTTGTATAACCTACCAGTGCAATTTGAAAGGCTTTGTTACGCTTTCTTCGTTCACGATACCTTTCTCTGTGTTCAACAATGATTTGTAGTTGTTTCTTAATATCATCAATCCTGCGATGAATGTGACGACGGTCACTTTCGAGCTTTGTTTCACCCGGCCCTCTTGTACCAATTCCTCCTCCCAACCTTGAGAGAGAAGCTCCTTGACCGATTAATCGAGGAAGCAGATATTGAAGTTGAGCAAGCTCTACTTGTAATTTCCCCTCTCTTGAACGGGCGCGGCCAGCGAAGATATCCAGGATCAGTTGAGTACGATCAATCACCCTTGCATTTAAATCTTTTGATAAATTTCTAATTTGACTCGGAGATAGTTCATCATTAAAAATGATTATATCCGGTTCAAATTGCTCTTCTAAAAGGACCAACTCTTCCACTTTACCTTTTCCTATATATGTACCAGGATGAACACGATCCCGTTTTTGAGTTAGTATAGCCATTACTTGACCTTGAGCCGTTTCCGTCAGTTCTTCAAGTTCGTCTAAACCATACTGAAAACGCAAATCATCTTCCTCGAGTTGACACCCAACAAGAATGACTTTTTCCTTTACTTCATTCTTCAATAAACATCCTTCTTTCTGTACAATTCATTATTATTTTCATCATACCAAATTCGCCTCGTAAACTCTATGTAAAAAGGAATGAAAAATGGTTGCAATTAAGTGCAGACGTGTTAAAATCAGTATGTTTGAATTTACGATATCACACTCATTCAAGAATCTACATAATGGCATGTAGCATATTGTAATAGGGTTAGGAGGAATGTGTATGACGTGGGAAGTATTAAGTATTATAGGTACCATTGCTTTTGCTATTTCAGGAGCTATCATTGCCATGGAAGAGGAATACGATATCCTCGGTGTTTATATATTAGGAATTGTCACAGCATTCGGTGGAGGGGCTATTCGGAATTTACTGATTGGCGTCCCTGTGTCCGCTCTATGGGAGCAAGGCATGTTGTTTCAGATTGCCCTCCTTTCCATAACAGCTGTCTTTCTTTTCCCTAATAATCTCCTAAAACACTGGAGAAAATGGGGAAATTTCTTTGATGCCATAGGTCTTTCAGCTTTTGCTATCCAAGGGGCACTGTATGCTTCTGAAATGAATCATCCAATAAGCGCTATTATTGTAGCAGCTGTGCTGACAGGGAGCGGGGGCGGAATCATTCGTGATCTCCTTGCCGGTCGGAAACCATTAGTGCTTCGTTCAGAAATTTATGCTGTCTGGGCAGTCCTGTGCGGAGCAGCAATCGGGCTCGGGGTAGTCCATTCAGCATTTGAACTCTACTCTTTATTCGTGATCACAACAACATTACGTGTTCTATCCTATTTATACAAATGGAGGTTACCGAATAGGAGCTTACGGGCACATGTATAATAAAAAAATGCATTCACTTTTGAATGCATTTTTTTATAGATTTTTATATTACTAGATGTTTACTAAGTATAGTCATTCAGATGATCCTTTGTTAAACACTAAATCATTGCTGCGGATTGTTAATAAATCATGTCGATCATAGCAATTTTCCATTAGCAGCCGCATGGCCTGAGCACGAATTGACTTCTCTAATACATTCCGTACATACCTTCCATTTGAGAATGCCATAGGAGATAATGTATTTTTTGCTGAGTGAAGATGTTCCCGGATCTTTCTTTCTGCATCATGACTTAATAAATATTCCTTTTCTTCTAACATCCTTCTGCCGATTTCCATCAGCTGATCAACTGAATAATCCGGAAAGTGAAAGACGAGAGGGAATCTTGATTGGAGACCGGGATTCAAAGTAAGAAAGTGTTCCATTTCCCTCGAGTATCCTGCCAGGATCAAGATGAATTCATGCTGCTTATCCTCCATATGTTTGACAAGTGTATCGATGGCTTCTTTCCCGAAATCCTTCTCTCCTCCTCTGCCCAGTGAATACGCTTCATCGATAAACAAAATTCCACCCAGGGCTTTTTTGACAAGGTCTCTTGTTTTCTGAGCTGTGTGACCAATATATTCACCAACCAGATCCGCTCTCTCTGCTTCAATTAAATGACCTTTAGAAAGTACATTCATTTTCAAGAACAGTTTTCCGATAATCCTTGCGACAGTAGTCTTTCCTGTACCGGGATTTCCTTTGAACATCATATGAAGGGCTTGTTTTCCTGCTTTCAACCCCATTGTTTCCCGTTTCTTATTAACATATATCCATGCATAGATTTCTTTCACCATTTTCTTCATTTCTTCCATTCCGACAAGTGATCCAAGTTCTTCTTCTATTTCTTTTAATGCGACATGCTCTTGAGGGAGCGACTGAGGAATGGAATCATGTCTTATCGTATCTTTTACTGAACTCCGTTTTTGAGAATTCAATACAATGCTGATTTGACCATTATTTTTCATTCTCATTGGTTGATCCAATGGATTCACCTCACCATTCTTAAGACAGTATACGCTCCTGAAGATTTTAGGGTGACAAACGCCTATATTTCACCTGGTTTTTTCGACAAATTAGAAGAATTCTGTCTATTTCTGCGCTTTCCCGAGAAATAAAAAGAAACACGGAATCTTTTGCTTCGTTTATTTTTCATAACGATTCATCATATTCATAACGTGAAAACTAATTTGGAACTTGATAAGTGAGGGACATAAAAAAAGCCTCTCTTATCATCCTATTCAATTACTTTTCGTTTCATTAATTAATTCTTGCAATCACGAATCAGATTCATGCCCTATATGATAAATATACTGATAATGACTACAAAAAAAGCTGCCCATTGAGGCAGCTTTCGCAGTCTTTTAATATTAATTGCTTTGTTCTTCAAAATTTATTTGGACATTTCGCTGTGGAGCGAATGTTGAAATGGCATGCTTATATACAAGCTGCTGTTTTCCTTCGCACTCAAACAGCACTGTAAAGTTATCAAAACCTTTCACTTGTCCACGGATTTGGAATCCATTCAATAAAAATACCGTACATAGTGAACTCTCTTTTCTTAATTGATTAAGGAATTGATCTTGGATATTAATGGATTGTTTCATGGTTAGTCCTCCTCTTCTATCTCTACGTTACTTATTCGACTTTAATTGTAGCTTTCCTGCAATAAATTCTGAAATATCCTCAATATTTTTGGTGTGCTGACTCTCATTTGTCATATCGAACCAGGCAACATCCATTTTATTTCTGAACCATGTAAGTTGGCGCTTTGCATATCTTCTTGAATTTTGCTTTAGGCTTTCTATTGCCCGTTCCAAGCTGACTGTACCATCAAAATAATCGTAAAGTTCTTTGTACCCAATGGCTTGAACAGACTGAACATTTCTTATTCCTTCATCGTATAACTCTTTTACTTCTTCTAATAAACCTTGTTTCATCATCAGATCAACACGGAGGTTTATTCTTTCATAAAGTTTTTCCCGATCCATGGTTAACCCAATTAAAGCCACTTCGTACTGCAGCTCCTGTGATTGCTCTTCTTGATGCTCAGACATTGTCTTGCCGGTACAATGATAGATCTCCAATGCACGAATGACTCGTCGGGTATTATTACGGTGTATATTCCCTGCTGACACGGGATCGACAGATACTAATCGATCATGAAGCCACTCGGAACCATTTTTCTCAAGGCTTGCTTCTAATTCCTCACGATAGTGTTCATCACCTGGAGTTTCAGTGAATTGATAATCGTATAATACCGACTGAATATATAGCCCTGTCCCCCCTACTATAAGAGGGACTTTTCCACGTGAGTGAATCTCTGAAATTTTCTTTCGGACAAGTTGCTGAAAGTCTGCTACAGAAAAGGATTCCACGGGCTCTCTAATATCAAGGAGATGATGTGGGACTCCTTCCATTTCCTCAGGTGTGATTTTCGCGGTACCGATATCCATTTTTTTATAAATCTGCATGGAGTCACCGCTTATGATTTCGCCATTATACCTCTTGGCAAGTTCTATACTTGTTTTGGTTTTACCTACAGCAGTCGGACCAATAAGAACGATCACTTTCTCTTTTTCAAATCTTGTCATACGTTCACTGCTTTCTATGTAAATGTTTCGTTACATATTATCGTACCATAATGATAGATGTTGTTAAATCACATCTTGCCAGTATGCCCAATTCTTTTATGATTATTCAATATAGGAAGCTGATTTCCTCCCTTCTTCTTAGAAGTGAATGTACCCATTTCTATAGGGGATAAAACTCATCCACATTAAACTCTCATACTATAAACAGCCTGGAAAGGCTCTCCAGGCTGTTTATAGATGTTAATAATTCTTCTTGTAGGAATTGTTTTTTAACCTTTGATGACCAGCTGCTTTAGACTTTAATTTGCTTTTAATATTAACTTGTCCCCATCTCGGTTTGAAATGGATGTTTGATGATAGTCCCCGTTTTTCCACGCGTCCATTTGATTTTGATACCATTTACTTTTATAATGTCCCGCTTGTCCAGGGCCTACAATATGATAGCCATTGTTCATGTTCTCTGTATCAATAACAAATCTCCATGAAGCACCATGATTGACGATTCCACTCTCATTGTAACTTGCAGCACCCACCGTCACTCTACTTCCTCCCACCGGCTCGGGATCCCTGTCATTTAAGAACCATTTCAACACGGAAGAAGCTCCCGATAAAGGGTGTTCAAAGTATACTCTATGATACAGTCCCCACTCCCACTCGTCCATAGAAGAACCATATGCTTCTTCCAGCTCATCTAATGCTTGGGTAAGTGAAGCTGTTAGGAAAGTCTGGTATCCCCCCCTGTCCACAAACCACTGAGATTCCTCTCCGTTATGAGCTTTTCGGATGAGTTCATCCACGACACTTTGACGGCCTTCAAACAGTTTCATCATATCTTTTGGAATATCCTTTTTAAATAGGCCAGTGGAAATTTCGTTCATCCATTGATGAAAAACGAGTGGAGCAGCATGTTTTTTATCATCTTTATTGTTCCAGGACTTCAGCAACTCAACAGCTTCTTTTTCTTTAGCAGTTAATGAGCCGCTTTCCATATCTTCAATCAGAATAGGAACCATTTCACGTGCATGTAAATTCATCTGATCCATTTGAAGGTCTTTCATATCGGAAAGGGAGAGATCCTTTTCCGCTTCTAAATACTCCGATATTCTCATGTACCGATATGGCTGAGCCCAGTGGTGACTAATATGATATGGATATTCATCGGTAACTACTTTATTATTCGCTGTTGCAATGAAACCCGATTCTGGATTGATGACTTTTGGAAGCTCTTCGAATGGTATAAATCCTTCCCATTCATAATCAGGATCCCAACCGGGAACAGGCAAAAGTCCGTCCCCTTTTTTCCTGATAGGAATTTTCCCATTTGCCTTATACGCAATCGTCCCATCCTCTGAGGCAAAAACGAAATTTTGTGTAGGAACATGGAAGTCCTTTAAGGCTTCTTCAAATTCATCCCAATCCTTTGCCTTATTTATGTTAAGGATTGCGAGAAGTTCCAGACTTGGATCAAGAGCTGTCCATCTCATTGATAGTACTTTTCCACTCTCATTTTGATGAGCAAATTCTGAAATCACCGGACCATGTCTTGTGATCGTGACTTCATAAGGAATGGTGTCACCATCTTTTACTTTAATGGGCTCTTCTATGACCGTTGCCCTTTCCCACTTTTCATCATATAAAAACAGAGAAGGATCTTCTTCATTTTGTTTTTCTACATATAAGTCCTGAACATCAGGTCCCGTATTTGTTACCCCCCATGCAATTTGATCATTATGACCAAGGATGATTCCTGGAATACCGGCAAAAATCACTCCACTCACATTGACTTGTGGTGATTCCAGGTGCATCTGATACCATATGGAAGGAGTTCCTAATGAGAGGTGGGGGTCGTCTGCCAGGAGGGGTTTACCACTGGCAGTTTTCTCTCCGCTTACCACCCAGTTGTTACTCCCATTAAATTCAGGGGGAATGACTGCACCGGCAAATGATTGCTCCATATCAACCTGAACTTCTCCTATATCTGATAGAATGGCAGGAGCGTCTTCAGGGTATGAAGGGAACAAATCATACGCCTTATCCTTAGGCAGGTTTTCTAATGCCCAATACCTGAAAGCCTGACCTTGCCAGTGGCCCCCTAAATCAAATGCCATATACTTCCCGATGGTTAATGAATCGATGGGAGTCCATTTTTCAGGTTTGTAACCGAGCAGGGTGAATTCTATAGGGAGCCTTCCTTCATCTGTGGCTTCTTGCATAAAAGCGTTTACCCCATCGGCATACCATTCGAGAAGCTGCTTCGCTTCATCCGGATATGCAGTGAATGAAACTTCCGCTGCCCTCCGCAAACCAAATGTCCGGAAGAACTTGTCCCGATCAATTGCTTTCTCACCGACCACTTCACTCAATCGCCCTGACGCCTGTCTTCTGCTTAGGTCCATTTGGAATAGACGATCCTGCGCCTGTACATAACCCTGTGCCATATACAGGTCTTTTTCATTTTGAGCAAGAATATGGGGCACGCCGTCTTTATCCCTGATCACTTCTACATCTTGGGATAACCCATTTAAAGAAATGGTACCAGATGTTACAGGCAGAGATCTGTCAATGTAATAATTAGCAAAAATAAGGATTCCAAGCATGATAAATAGAATGGATCCCGCTGTCCATAATGTAATTTTAAGGCGTTTATTCTTTTTCTCCCTTAGAAGCTCTATGCCTCCATTCATTCCATTTCCCCCTATTTATATATTGAATTTTCTGAAAATGTCTATATCTTAGTATTAGCTTTTTGTGAGAAGAATTCCTTCTACAAAAATGCATTCTGATTAATTTCATATCTAAAAAACGAAAGGGCTATTAAGCTCTTTCGTTTTTTAGAGGTACAGTACGTTTCAATCTGGACCAGAAAGCCATGATCAATATTCCACTCGTTAAAAAGAAAATGGAGCAGGCATAAAAAATAACGTTGATGGTAAAGTAGTCTAATAGAAACCCAGTTCCCATAACGGCTCCACTTGAGAATAGTGACGTCCAAAAATGGTACACCCCGATACTCTTACCTCTTGAAGCATGGTCTGTCACTTCACTTACCACTACCTTCTCTGACGTTTTCTGCAAAGCCCCCAGTACTCCCAGTCCTACCTGAATGAAGTATACCTCATGAATGGATCCTGCCGAGGGTATAAAAAGGAACAGAAAACTCATCCCTATAGAGTAGATGACTAGAAGACTCGGACCTCCGATTAAATCAGACAGCCTTCCAATGAAACGATGACTAATGGCGGCACTTAACGTAAACAATCCATAAGCAAAACCAAAACTGGAAAATGAACTGCCGATATTTTGTATGAACAATAGATAAAAAGGAAAGGACACACTTGCAGCTACCATGGCAAAACTTTGGGAAACGATCAACCACTTCACTGGCCATACTCCTCATAAAATAGATTCACAAAACGTTCATCGGGATCAAGCTGTCTCTTCTTACTGAAGAATTCTTCTGCATTTGGATAGGCAACATGCATTTGTTTTACAGTAGGATATTCGTAATAAGGAAGATAATAGCTGCCGCTGTGTTTCAGTGTCACGTCAACCATGCCTCGAATGATCTCTCCTGTCTTCTTTTTTTCCTTTTCATCCATTCCCTGATTGATTAACAGAACAAGGGCAAACATATCGTCCTTGGCGTAAGACAGAAGGGCTTCTTCATTGTGTTTTACATATCGAACCGTAATATTCATTAAATTTAGATCCTTATCAGCTAAGAACTTCCGTAAATCATCTATATATTCTTCATACTTATCCACTGGGATAAAATACTCCTGTAATATATCTGTGTCATTCTTCCCCTCGTGCTCTAGAAACTCTGATTCAGAACGCATCACATTATTTCTCGTTTCCAAATGACCGTCTCGATCCCGAAAAAAAGATTTCTGCATGGTCCAAAATGCATCTTTTCCCCAATCAAAATCTCTTGAGAGCCCTAACAAGAATTTCGTTAAGAAGGTAAATTTATCTTCTTTCAGTTGATTATGATTAGAGTACTCTTCATGCTTGGGACTTATCAAATAGTCTGTCAAATACATATCTTGGAGAAACGTGTCAGGTGCTGTAGACAATCGGGCCAGATGCATTTTCACCTTGTCATTTTGTAAGACACTCTCTTTAAAATAGTTCTCATATTCATCATAGTTCAGTTCTTCTGTTTTTATATAGTATAATTCATCTGAAGTAAGCTGGAGTTCCACATCCAATATGACTCCGAACAATCCGTATCCTCCGATGGCCAAAGGAAAATATTCTGAGTTTTCTTCTCTCGATACGGTTATGATTTCACCGTCAGGCTTCAATAGTCTAAACCAATTAACGGTTTCAATTAAAGCACCATTTCGAATGTCTCTCCCATGCACATTTACAGACAAAGACCCACCTACAGTAAAAATATTTTGGGACTGCATCACCTTCACAGAAAGACCATAGGGGTTAATCGCTTTTTGAATATCATTCCATGTTACACCACTTTGCACATGGATAGTTTTATGAACGGGATCAACTTTAAGCACTTTGTTATATCCCCTCATGTCCAACACGACGGCATCTGGGTAATATGTATGTCCTCCTTGACTGTGTCTCTTCCCCGCAATCGAAACTTTAAGGTCCTCTTTTTGTACTTCATTTATCGTATTTACCATACTATTCTCTTCCTGTCCTTTTACCATTTTTTTGATTTTAATTGGCATCAATCTACCTACATCTGAAATGACATTGCCCGAGTCAGTATTAGCTATCACCCATTGGAATATCACCGTGTAGGAAATCAGAATAAGAATCAGCAACCATAACCTGTTTTTTCTCTTGGACCCAATAATCATTTCCTCTTCCTCCAAACTTACCCTTTTAGTGTAATTTTACACAATATTAGTTATTTTTCAATTCATTTTTAGCCAAAATAAAAAAGCTTGTGATGAATTTTCATTTCAATCACAAGCTTTTTATACTTAACAGGCCTTTGCAAAAATTCCATTATGAACTTTTTTGTAACCATACTTATATCTACTCCATTATGATTAAAAAGAGAAAGTTTAAATTAGTTACCATAATATTATTACTGACAATTACTTTCCTGCACACCACTTCGTTTAGGTGATAGAGCAAATTGGGTACAAGACATTCAGGAGGTGAAGAACATGGCATTTGATTATGATCTTGATTTCGAGACGATTGATTTTCGGGAGGAGCCTGAAAGATACCGGGTGGGACGTGGGGAACAAGGTGTTTTACTAGTAGAACCCTATAAGAGTGAAATCCTCCCCCACTGGCGCTTTAAGACTACTGATATTGCCAAAGAATCTTCTAATAAGATATATGAGATGTTTATCCATTATAAACTGGAAAATGATTTTGTAGGAATGGACATGGCCAGGAAGTTTCTGCAAATGGGGTATACAAGAGCTCGCCGTTACGCCAACTATCCCGGAGGGAAAAAGTATAAAAAAGATGGAGAATTAAAGAGAAGAAAAATAGATGAAGAGAAAGCTGCATCTGCAGCGATATTCGAAACAAAGTGGAAGCTTGCGAGAGAGGATGAAGAGTATCTTCATTTAAAAAAAGAGCATCAAACCAATTATGGCTGATGACCATTAGAACAGGGATGAACTACTGCTGGTTCATCCCCTTGTCCTGGTACTACATTATACGTTTAAACATCTTTTCCATTTCATAAGTTGAATAGTGGATGATAATAGGTCGCCCGTGTGGACAGGTAAATGGGTCACTGGTTCTTCTCAGTTCGTCCAGTAAAGCTTGCATATCTTCATTGCGCAAATGATGGTTCGCCTTGATCGAACCTTTGCAACTCATCATAATAGCTGCTTCTTCCCGGAGTTTTTTGATATCAACCCTGTTCATTTTCAACACCTGTTCGATCATATCTTCAATGGTTTGCTGTTCTTCCCCTTTTGGAAACCATTGAGGATGAGCCCGTACAATAAAGCTATTGTAGCCGAATTCTTCCAGAAACACACCGACTTCTTCCAGAAGATGGCGGTATTCATTAATTTTAATGTACTCATCTGTAGAAAATTCAAGGGTAAGTGGGACCAGGAGTTCTTGGAGCTCCTTCGCAACCTCCCCCACTTTTTCTTTAAAGAACTCATATTTTATTCGTTCTTGAGCTGCATGTTGATCAATGATATATAGGCCGCGATCATTTTGGGCAAAGATATAAGTACCGTGCATTTGGCCAACAGGATAAAGTGGAGGAACTCTAGGAGAGTGACCTTTTTCATGGAATACTTCTTCCCCATTAGTATCCTGGAATTCCATTTCTTCGTCAATTGTGCGCGTTAAGTCCGGAACTGCCGGTTCATCTGTAACAGGAATTTCTGCCTCATGGGATTCGTTCATATCTGTTTTTGGCTCATAAAGCTTTTCCGGTTCTTCTTTAGGAACTAACCGTTCACGAACCGCACCTGCAAATCCCGCCATTTCCTCTTTCGCATGAGTTTTAGCCGAATGGTCCAGGTTCATAAACGTTTGCTCTGATTTTGGCTGTACAATCTTCGGTGCCACGGACCCTGAAGGAATCAATTCTTTTCCTTTGAACACCCTTTTGATTCCTTCCGTAACTATTGTGTTTAATTCACTTTCTTTACTAATGCGGACCTCCATCTTGGAAGGATGTACATTCACATCTACCAGAATGGGATCCATCTCTATGCTAAGAAGGACGATGGGGTGACGACCAATAGGAAGAAGTGTGTGATACCCCTCGCCGATTGCTTTCGCCAAAGCATAGTTTTTTATAAACCTTCCATTGATCATCGTTGAAATATAATTTCTGGAAGCACGTGTAACCTCCGGCAGGGAGATGTAGCCCTTAACCTTGAAGTCAAGTGAGCTCACTTCAATCGGAACCATCTTTTTGGCAATTCCTACCCCATAGATAGCTGCCAGAACCTGCAGGACATCTCCATTACCATTGGTGTGTAATAGTGCCTTACCGTTGTGCAAAAGCTTGATTGAAACGGTAGGATGTGCCAGGGCAATCCGGTTCACCACATCTGTAATGTTTCCCAGCTCAGTATGAATGGTTTTCATATATTTTAATCGTGCAGGTGTATTGAAGAACAAGTGTGAAACTGTGATATCTGTGCCTTTTCTTGACGATGTTTTTTCGAGTGAGTTGATTTCTCCACCTTCAAGTTCGATATACGTACCTGGCCCATCTCCCGTACTCGTTTTCAGCTCAAAATGGGAAACGGAAGCAATACTGGGCAGGGCTTCTCCTCTAAATCCCAATGTCCGGATACGGAATAAATCATTTTCGTCTTTGATTTTACTGGTTGCATGGCGTTTGAAAGCTGTTTTCACATCATCCTCTTCGATACCGTCACCATTATCAATGATGCGTATCGAATGTAAGCCTGCTTCTTCGATATGAATTTCGATTACGGATCCGCCTGCATCTATGCTGTTTTCAAGGAGCTCCTTCACGACAGAAGCCGGTCTTTCTACAACTTCACCGGCGGCAATTTTATTGGAAAGCGAATCATCAAGCTGAAATATTTTCACCACAGTTTCACCTCCATTAATTTTTTAACTTCTTTTGGATCACGTAGAGGGTGTTCATTGCATCCAAGGGAGTCATCTCCAGGATATCGAGTTTTTTAAGCTCCTCTAAGCATTTCTTTTCTTTAGAAGTAAGCTTTTCTTTGATCTCCTTTTTCTCATCAGAAAAAAAGGAGAGCTGGGCAAGTTCTTCTTCACTTGGCTCGTGTTTCTCAACAGCTGATTCCCTCGCAACAGCCACTTCTCTGTAGTGAGAAGTCTCATCCTTACGCTCAAGCTCAAGAAGGATTTCGTTTGCTCTTTCAATCAGGGCTTCAGGTAGTTCTGCAAGTTCGGCAACATGAATTCCATAACTTTTGTCAGCTGCTCCCTCTTTGATTTTATGAAGGAATACGAGCTTCCCGTTTTGTTCCATGGCACTTACATGTACGTTTTTCACCTTTTGTAATTCTTCTTCAAGAACCGTCAGCTCATGATAGTGAGTGGAGAATAAAGTTTTTGCCCCTATATGTTCATGAATGTATTCAATAATCGCTTGGGCCAATGCCATGCCGTCATAAGTGGAGGTACCGCGTCCAATTTCATCAAATAATATTAAACTCTGCTGAGTAGCGTTGATGATCGCATTTTTTGCCTCTAACATCTCCACCATGAAAGTACTTTGACCTGAAATCAGATCATCCGCTGCCCCGATTCGCGTAAATACTTGATCAAAGATTGGCAGGTTTGCTTCACTGGCAGGAACATAACACCCAATTTGAGCAAGAATACTCGTTAAAGCCACTTGTCTCATATAAGTGCTTTTCCCCGACATATTCGGTCCTGTTATAAGAAAGACTTCTTTTTCTTGATCCATATAGCAGTCGTTCGGAACATATTCCTGAGCGCCCATCACCTTTTCCACAACCGGATGACGTCCGTCCCTCAACCTGATTATTCTTTCTTCATTAAAGACAGGGCGGATATAATGACGCTTTTCACTTACCGTTGCAAAGCACTGGAGAACGTCCAATTCACTTACGAGTTTCGCGAGCTTCTGCAGGCGGGGGATGAATTCCTTGACTCTCTCACGAATTCCAAGGAACAGTTCATATTCCAGTTCCACACTTTTTTCATCGGCCTGAAGGATAAGCGCTTCTTTCTCCTTTAACTCAGGGGTGATGAAACGTTCAGCATTCGTTAATGTCTGTTTTCTTTCATAGCGTTCTTCTTCCAGGTGTTGAAGGTTTGCTCTCGTTACTTCGATATAATAGCCAAAGACCCTGTTAAATCCAACTTTAAGAGACCGGATTCCAGTCCTTTCCCTTTCATCACGTTCGAGCTGAGCAATCCAGGTCTTCCCGTTTCTACTTGCATCACGATATTGATCAAGCTCATTATGATACCCATCCCGAATCAGACTTCCCTCTTTAATTGTAAGAGGAGGATTTTCCACTAAAGCCAGGTCAAGAAGATCTGTCAGCTCTTCACATGGATCAAGTTTCCTTACGAGATCATCGGTTGCTTCATTTTCGAGTGATCCCACCAGGTGTTTTAACACGGGTACTTGCTGAAGTGATTTTTTCAGCTGAATCAAATCACGTGCATTCACATTACCGAACGCAACCCGCCCCGCAAGCCTCTCTAGGTCATACACTTCCTTTAATCTTTCTCTAAGGTCCTGCCTCTCAAAGAATCGCTCCAATAGCACCTCAACAACCGTTTGACGTCTTTCAATGTCCTGTTTATGAATAAGTGGTCGATCGATCCATTGCTTGAGTAACCGGGCTCCCATAGCCGTCATCGTTTCATCTAATAGCCAAAGAAGCGAACCTTTCTTTCCTTTTGAGCGGATCGTTTCCGTCAACTCCAGATTTCGCTTCGAATAGTAATCCATTTTCATAAATTGATGCAGCTGATATGTCTCAACAATTTGTAAATGATCAAGGCTTCTCTTCTGTGTACGGAAGAGGTAGTGAAAAAGGAGGGAGGAAGCTTTTATTAGTTTATCTTGTTTTAAAGGGGCAACGAGATGAGCAAAATCTCCTCCACCTTCAGCTCCTTTCTCATATGACAAGGTAACTTCGTTTCGTTCTTTAATCTTTCCTTGTACCGCTTCATTTAGATCGGGGTGAATGACGACTTCCTTCGCACCAATCGTAGATAATTCATTCAACAATGCTTGAAGACCATCTGTGACCAAAGTCACTTTTGTTTCCCCTGTTGTTAAGTCACTATAAGAAAGTCCGTAAGTTTCATCTTTAAAATCTGTTACAGAAGCAATATAGTTGTTCTCTTTGTCATTCAGGCCTTTACCATCCATAACCGTACCGGGTGTAATGAGCTGAACAACTTCTCTCCGCACAACTCCCTTAGCTTGTTTCGGATCTTCGGTTTGTTCACAAATTGCTACTTTAAAGCCTTTATCGATGAGCTGCTCTATGTAATTAGGAGCAGAATGATAAGGAACACCACACATGGGAATACGTTCCTTCCCTCCCCCATCACGACTTGTTAACGTTATTTCAAGTTCCTGTGATGCTGCAATGGCATCGTCAAAAAACATTTCATAAAAATCACCTAAACGAAAAAATAAAAAGGCATCTTGGTATTCTGCCTTTACTTGTAGGTATTGTTTTATCATTGGGGTATATTGTGTCATGGTTTCATTCAAACCTTTCCATGTAAATCTACTAATCTCGACTATTCATTATATCACACGTAAAAGGGTTGGAGCATGTAGTAGATTGAGGAAACCGGTTCTGGTCAACTTACGATCAGTGTGTGCATCTCCTTTTCTCACAAAAAAATCCGCTTCCCAAATGAGGAGCGAATCGATGTCTTGTTTATTCGGTTTGTTTTGCTATGCTTGACTCATCTTCCAAGCAGCTGGTGTTTTTTGCCTTAAATCTAAAAAAGTATTTATATGATAAGAAACCAATCAACAGTATAGCCCCTCCAATGAGAAGGTAGGTTTGTATGTTACTCATCAAAGACTGTACATACTTGAGATTTCCATTCTTGCCGACTATTAACATCGTGAGGGTAATTGGAAAGATTCCGATGAACGTTAATCCGCCAAATGTCCATTTATTCACTTTACTAATACCTGCAACATAAGAAATATAGTTACCAATGCCAAGCGGTCTCGTGATGGCAATACTCCACAATCCACATTTCCGAAACCATTTCTGACCTTTAGCCAATTTCTTTGAGCTGGTTTTTTCATTGAGTTTATCTTTTAATTTATATCCTATTCCATATGGGATGTAACTACATACAGTATAAACCAAGCTGCTTGTGAATGCTAAAATGATCAGCTTCGTCCAAGATGGATCTAAAAGGTAACCATATGTCAGTGTCACGAGGGCTCCCGGAAATGGCAAGGATGACGCTTCAATTGCATTTCCAGCGAATAACCCCCACATTCCAAGCTCCTTAATTAAATTTATTACAAAATCAAACATCGGTGTGTTCCCTCCACGATTTATTTTTATACCCTTTTCCCTATTTTGCATATTAAAAACGCACATAGAGAATAAGAATTCATCCACTGGAGGTAAATAATGTATATGATTGATCCTTAATCCATTTCCTCAAGAAATGTATGACCATCAATTTTCCATTGATCCTCAATCGCATCTTTCCGAATGATGAATTGAACGTTATTTTCTTCTTGAGATTGATTCGATCGTATCCATTTCACTCTAACCTTGAGCTTCATCCCAACAAGTGCAGGTAAATCCTCTACGGGAAGTATGGATCTTTGGGTAATATCCATATGTTTCACTCTCTTAAGGGTTTCCTTTAAGGACCCATTACTTCCAGACATCACTTGTGAAAGTAGCTTTTTATCATGCTGATTGACAGCAATCTCCATGACACTGATCAACTCATAGGGATCTAATTTGTATAGAAACCCATCCAGTTTTCCACCTGCTTTTAAAATCATGATCTTATGGGCCAAATCAGGCGTTGGTGTCTTATGGGTTGTACTTCCATAAAAATGCACGCAGAAATGTCCCGGAAAATTGTTTTGGAGAGCGCCTGCTCCGTGCGGCATTCCGTTCATTGAGGCAGATATAAGTTGATCATGTACTAAAACGAGAATTGCACGACGGTCCCAACTCCATTTTCCCCCATAGATGGATTTCATGATTTTCGTGTCTTTTTTTGTAACTGGTTGTACATCCGCATGTTTGCTTCCTGCTCTTCTTTGTACCTTGAAAGAAAGGCCGGTTTCTACATCAATGATCGTAAAATACGATTGCTTAGGAATGATCTCTTTCACTTGATCCCACGGAAGTATTTCTACAGTAAAACTAGGCATTGCCCCCGCAGGTTTAGCACTGCAGGCAAAAAGTAAAGACACAACCATCATGAACCTGAATAAATAAAGCATGTAAAGACCTCTTTTTTTTCCTTAGTTTCTAATCACAACTGCAAATACATAACCATCAATTTTTGGCAATTAGGATTTAACATGAAAGAAGCCTTTTACACCGATACTACATACGAAAGGAAGGGTTCAGATGCTCTGGATTAAACTTAGTTCAATTGGTCTATTACTGTTTCCTGTGATGAATGGTCAAGATCAATTACATATTCAATTTCAAAATCATGCGCCAATTTCTATAGAACGAAATTCATTGAATATACCATTGGTAGATGAACCAATAATGGACGAAAAGCAATATGAGGAATTAGTTTCAGAAGTGCAAAATCAGGTCTATACCCCTCCTCAGAATGCTTATATCAATGATAATAATCAAATTATTTCAGAAAGGGCCGGTTACAAACTTAATGAACGGAGATTTCGTGAGCTGGTTCATTCCTTCTTCTTTTCTAGAGGGTCAATCAATACGGAAGCACCCCTTATGACATTACATCCCAAAGTCGACAGTGAGATCCTTGCGCACATCCGAACACAGCTTATTGGAAGATACGTCACATATTTCAATAAGCATAGTGAGGAACGGACTCAAAATATCGTTCTAGCGACAGAGAGAATCAATAATACGGTTGTGTTCCCTGGAGAAGTATTCTCCTTTAACGGTGTGGTTGGAAAAAGAACGAAAGAAAAGGGATATAAAAAAGCCCCCGTGATTATAAAAGGGGAACTCTCAGAAGATATAGGGGGTGGGATTTGTCAGGTATCATCCACTTTATTTAATGCGGTTGACCAGGCTGGTGTAAAAATATTAGAACGGTATCATCATTCAAAGAGGGTTCCTTACGTGCCTCTGGGCAGAGATGCTACAGTTAGCTGGTATGGACCCGACTTCACTTTTAGAAACGCATATAACCAGCCACTGCTCATCCGTGCAAAAGTAATTGGCGGGCAAGTTATCACTTCGATCTATTCTTCCGATCTTATCAATGTGGAAAAAAGAAAGGTACCTAGCGCTTCACAAAATTCATCTATGGAGAAAGATGTGGATAAATTCATTCAAGAATAGTGTTTTGAAAATAAAAATGCACCTCCTAATTCATGAGGTGCATTCATTATTAATGGTATTCTAAAAATTCAATTCGATTTCCAAATGGATCTGAGACGAAAAAGCGATTTCTACCGTTAATCGGTGTATCTTCTTTTATCCTGATTCCTTTCTCCATTAGGTTACTTCTAAGTGCTTCTAAATCTGTAACAAGTAATCCTGGATGTGCTTTTGTTGCTGGCACAAAATCATTTTGTACCCCCACATGAATTTCTTGGGGTCCATATTGAAACCAACAACCGCCTCTCCCTTGAAGATTTTCAGGTTTCGGTATTTCCTTCAGACCAAGAATTTCACCAAAGAACTTTCTAGCTTCCTCTTCGCTGTCTTTTGGAGCAGCAAACTGAATATGATCAATCCCTTTGAAAATGATGCTCATCCCCTCCCCCTATGTTCTTACTCATCTATTTTACCATAAAATTCAATTTAATAAGAAAAGGGAAAACACCTGCACAAACAGGTGTTTTCCCAGTCATTATTATTAAAGTTGCTTGATCCCATCCATCACGGTGGATAATAACAGATCCAGATCTTCCTCTTCTATGTTCAATGGTGGTGATAAAGTAAGCACATTGTTATAACCAGCGACTGTAGCCCCATTTTTCCCAATGATTACACCTTTTTGTTTACAGTATCCAATCACCTCATTGACCTTCGAGACGTCTAAAGGTTCTTTTGTTTCCCTATCACTTACCATTTCAATTCCAATTAATAGACCCTTTCCTCGAACATCTCCAACATATTGATGATCTTGCAAATGATTTTTCAACATGTTCAATGCCTTTTCACCAAGATCAGCGGAGCGTTCAAAAAGCTTCTCACTCTCCATGATTTCAATGTTTTTCAAAGCAAGGGCACATGCTGCAGGGTTTCCACCGAATGTATTGATATGGCGGAAGTAATCATATTCCTCAGTTCCTTTAAACTCTTCATATATCTCACGCTTCACGGCTGTTGCAGATAACGGAAGATACGCACTTGTAATCCCTTTTGCCATTGTGATGATATCCGGCTTTACATCATAATTCATGAAACCAAATGGCTTGCCTGTACGTCCAAAGCCACAAATCACTTCATCGACAATCATGAGTGCTCCATGCTTCTCACAAACTTCTTTCGCCGCTTTCATATATTCATCTTGTGGAACGAGTACCCCACCTCCTGTGATGATTGGTTCCATGATCAACGCAGCCGCTGTTTCACTTAATTCCCAGGTCATCGCTTGATCAATTGCCTTTACTCCAGGAAGTTCATGTGGGCTTTGCCCCGATGTTTCATCGCGATAGCTATCGGGTGGAGCGATATGGATAAATCCGGGAGCTAACGGCTCATACTTATATTTCCGCTGAGCCTGACCTGTTGCGGCCAGGGCCCCCATGGAATTCCCGTGATACCCTCTATATCTGGAAAAAATTTTATACCGTCCGTGTTCCCCTTTTTGCTGGTGATACTGTCTGGCAATCTTAAAGGCGGTTTCGTTGGCTTCTGAGCCACTGTTGGAAAAGAAAATGACATAGTCATCCCCAAGTAAATGATTTAATTTCTCAGCAAGCTCAATAGCCGGCTGATGACTTTGTGTTAGTGGAAAGTACGCCATTTTTTTTAGCTGAAGATAAGCTGCCTCTGCTAATTCCTGTCGACCATATCCTACGTTCACACACCAAAGCCCTGCCATGCCATCCAGAAATTTTTGACCATCCTTATCTGTAATCCAGGACCCGGCAGACTCTGTAACGACCATTGTTCCATCGGGATTGTATGGTTTCATGGAATGCCAAATGAGCTTTTCATCATTCCTTAACCATACATCTTGAGATTGACCTGCTTTCACCATGAAAGTTCCCCCTAACTCAGATTAAAAATCAAATCGAGAAGTGATCATTTTCTTCCTAGTATAGAAATTTACTCCGTCTTTACCGTTTACATGCATATCCCCATAGAAAGAATCCTTCCACCCTGAAAATGGGAAGAACGCCATTGTCGCAGGAACACCAACGTTGATACCCAGCATTCCAGCGTCTGCTTCTTCTCTGAACTGTCGGACAGCCTTTGCATCTTTCGTGTAAATCGTAGCACCATTTCCATATCGTGATTGACGAATATAATCAAGTCCTTCATCCAAATCCTTGGCTCTCAGTAAACTGAGGATAGGGGCAAACATTTCTTCTTTTGCAATGGTCATATCCGGTGAAACATGGTCAAAGATCGTTGCACCCAAAAAGTTTCCTTCCTTGAAGTCATCCATTTCTTTACGCCCATCTCGTATTAGGGATGCGCCTTCCTGCAGACCTTTGTCAATATAACCAAGTGTCTTCTCCCGATGTTCTTTTCGAATGACGGGAGTGAGAAGCACTTCTTCGTCCATTCCGTTACCAATACATAACTCATCTGCTTTTTTACTTAAAGCTTTAACAAACGGTTCATTATCCCCTACAACCACTACGGCACTGCACGCCATACATCTCTGGCCGGCACTGCCAAACGCTGAACTGATAATATGCTCAGCCGCTTTATTCATATCTGCATCAGGCATGACAACATGATGATTCTTCGCCCCGGATAATGCCTGCACCCTTTTCCCATGAGAGGCAGCCTGTTGATACACATATTTAGCCACCGGCTGAGACCCGACGAAGGATATGGCTGCTACTTCTTTATGCTCGATCAACCCATTTACGACATCATGTGCACCATGTACGACATTTAATACACCATCAGGCATTCCTGCATCTGTTAATAACTCTGCAAGCCTATTGGCTAAAATCGGGGTTCTTTCAGATGGCTTCAACACGAAGGTATTTCCACACGCAATTGCAAGCGGGAACATCCACAGGGGTACCATCATTGGAAAGTTAAATGGCGTGATCCCCCCCACTACCCCAAGTGGATAACGGAACATCTCTGAATCTATATCCTCTGCAATACCACTCAACGTTTCACCCATCATTAAAGTCGGTGCACCACAAGCGAATTCCACACACTCAAGTCCCCGCTGCACTTCACCATACGCCTCTTTAAATGATTTACCATTTTCCTGTACAACCAGTTTGGCCAATTCCTCATGATTGTCTGAAAGTAAAGAATGGTATTTATATAAAATACGTGCACGTTTTGGAACCGGCGTCTTCTTCCAGGTTTGTGAGGCTTGCTTGGCAGCCTTCACAGCCATAGCGACGTCTTCTTTAGTAGAAACCGGGACTCTTGCAATCTCTTCATTTGTAGCAGGATTCACTACTTGTAAGGTCTGCGAGCTAAGTGAATCAACCCATACACCTCCAATGTAATTCTTTAATACAGCTACGTCTTTTTTTATTATCGTCATATTTAGTTCCTCCTTATTTTTTCATTGGATTTTTCTGTGTGGTGCAGAACCTATCGTATCGTTTATAGTTTTATTATGAAATAAATTGTAAGTGGATGCATTAGACATTGTGTAAAAGAACCTGACCTCTCAATTTGACATTTTACAATTAATTAATCTTCGACTTTTTCAAAGAGCTGAGTGGTTGCAAATAGTCATGGGCAGCAAGGAGAAACTCGATGGCCACACGTTTATCAGAGGTCATGAAATCATCTCCAAGTAAATCTTCAATTTTTTTGAGGCGATGGTAGAGTGTTTGTCTTACAATGAATAGTTGTTTTGATGTTTCCTGTTTTGATCCCTGACATGCAAGGAAAACCTTCAACGTCTTCAATAGACTGCCATCATGTTTACGATCATAATCCAGGAGCGGAGTGAGGTACTCTTCGATCATTTCCCACAGATTAACATTGTTGTTAACGATTGAAATCAGCCTGTATAAATGCAAGTCATCAAAGAAAAAATACGCTTTTGAAGCATCCACCTTTGACTGAAACATGAGACTATCTTTAGCTGTTTCATAGCTCTTGTGAATTTCCATCGTCTCCATTTGGTACTTGCCCGTTGCAAATACTGTTTGTGAAGAATCTTTAAAGAAATCAGACTGAAGAATCTTTTCGTAGGCACTGGTGACTCTCGCTTTCCAATCTCCTGTCCTCCTGGTGTCCAGAAGAATGAAAATGAGATCATTTCCTACTCTTTCGGGTAACACACGAAAACCCTGTTGTTCAAAAATGCTTCTGGTGACAAGGTTAAAAAAGGTAAAATCAATCGGCTCTTGTTCATTCAGCCTATTCGTCTGGCAAATACAGACGACTCCACCATTGACCTGTACATTTAAGTCACCTAAAAATGCGGAGAGTCTCTCATAGGACTGTTCTCCTTTTAGCCAACAGGTAATCCATTTAGAGTCTTCTAAACGTTTTTGCTCGTTGAAATACAATTCTCTCATTAAATACTGGGCTAACGCCGTTGAAGTTCTGTCCAATATAAGAAGCTCATATTCACTAAAAGGATGATCGCTTCTGTATATACATAACTCTGCGTATTCCTGGTCAAATAGAATAACTTTAGTGGAGGCAAAATGATGATTACGGGAATCTTTATGACTGTGATAACATTCTCGTATCCTCTCTTCATCAGGTGAGCTCATGAGAGGATAGATTTCCACCTCTTGTTCTTTTAGCTGAAATAGTACAGGAACAGTAAGCTCCTTATGTAAAACCTGAAGGATTTCTCTGAAGTGATTAACGCCGAGCAGCCTTCTGTTTAACTCCTGTGCATATGAATCCAGTTTTTTTATCATGTCGTATTGCTGATTGATAAGGACGGAATGAATATCCTGAGTTATACTAACGAACGGAACTTCCCTTTGAAACACGATAATAGGAAAATCAAATGTATCTGCACACTTTAATACAGAAATTGGAATCGTAGAAATATTTGTATCAAGTTCAATGCAAATGGCTGCTGCTTCACTCTCAATTAACTGATGAAGGAGTGAAAGAAAGGTCTCTTCCTCTTGTAAAGCTATTCCTGTAGAAAGTATCAGTTCATTTCCGTTAAGAAGATTTTTTATCGATGTTACTTCGACTACATGGACCCACTTCACTTGACGGCTGAGACCATTGTGCCCAGCAATCACTTTAGCATGTTCAAAGTATTTTCTTACTAGAATATCTTCTACTGAGAAATAGTAATTACTTTTCATTTTTCTCTCCTCTTGTTCTGCCTTAGGAAAATGGAGAAAAGGATTGGCGGAACCAATCCTTCATTTTTCTTCTATTCTTCTATATAGGGGATTGCAAACTGGATCTCTTCACTCCACCATTTCCTTATTTCTTCATCTGATAACTGTTGTGAAGATAAAACGGCTAACACCCAATCGATTAGCTCGTCAGACGTTTGCATATTTCCAGGAAAGAGTGTCAGTTCCTTTCCTTCACGCGGTCCCATAACGTCACTCATCCAAGTTTCCCCCTTCAACTGTTAGTTTTGAAGTAATAGATTTGAGAAATATTTTCGTGCATTTGCCGTCTTCACATGAAGAGTGGCACTTCTTTTATTTTCAGTATGCTTAAACAGAACAAATGCTCCACTTAGGTTCTCTGTTATTTTCTCAATTTTAAAACCTTTCTGAATGAGAAAATCAATTTTATCCCGTTCACTTAAAAACTCTTGATAATCAGACATGACGACACCCTTTCTATCGTATCTTCAGATAATAACTACCTTAACTACCTTGCTTTCATGATTCTAAGAAAAACTTGTGCCTGTTGGGGATTCGTCTGATACAATGACTTCTTCTTCGACTTGAATTTCCCAATCGCGGCCGACAGACAGGCCAAGATATTTCTCATCACTCGGATCAATTAGTTCTGCCTGCTCATATTTCTTAAACCACCAGAATTTAGCTAATACATAATAGCAAAGAGCTCCACCCCCGAAGCCGACTAAAAAAGAGAAGTTTGGAACGTAATAGGAGGCAACTCCTCCAATAATCCATGAAATGAACCCTGCAAGATTCACTCCATTCATATACTTGAATTGTCCTTTGTCTTCATATAATGCAGGTACATTGACTCTTCGCTTCCTGATAAAATAATAATCTGAAATCAAAATCCCTACGATGGCTGACAGTATGCCTCCTACGAATAGTAGAACTGGAATGATTACACCAAAAAGGTTCCATGGTTGTACGATCGTACCCACAATACCAGCAGTGATGACCCCTGCCCAGAACGGGAATTTTGGTCCACCGACATTAGAGAATATTGTTGCAGCCGGAACGATATTCGCAGCTATATTCGTTGACCATTGAGCCAGGACGATCATCAGAAGGAGGACCCCTAAAACGAATCCGCTCGCTGCTTCTTGAAGGGCTACGACGGGATCATAATTTAATACGGCAATATACGAAATCCCGCCAATTAACACCATAAATGATTGAGTGATAGGAAGAGCTACAAGGTTACCAATTAACGAGCTTTTATTCCTCTTAAACCAATTCCGCTCATTTTTTGGAGCTTTCATGAATCTGGAAATGGACGGAATATCAGCAGATAGTGTGGCCCAAAATCCCATATTACTAAAGACGACTACCAGAAAAGCCGTAAACGTGGCAGCACCTGTTACCGGACTTTCAACCCAGCTCCAAATGTCTCTTCCTTGAGAAGCGGCAGATTCAGATAAGGATGAATACATCCATACAGAAATAAGAATGATGACAGGTGCGGCAAGGTCGGCAAATCTTTCCACAGCTTTAATCCCAAGAGCTGTATTCACTAATTGAAGGACCGCAAAAATCACGAAACAAACAAACCAATTATCAAAACCAAATAAAATATTTAAAATACCATTCATCGCTGTTGCACCAAAGTAAGTGTTTATTCCAAACCACATTGATGCTGCCAGACCACGCACTACAGAAGGAATATGGGTTCCAAGCGTTCCAAAAGGGGCTCTCATATAGACTGGGAATGATACCCCATGCTCAATCCCGATATCCCCGGTCAATGTAATAAATAGACCGATCGCAAGTGACCCAATGATGGTGGCAAGTACAACAAGAGGTAGGGGTAGGGATACGACTCCGGCTCCGCCAATGGCGAAGGTTGCAAGAACGACAACCATTCCAACCCACATAAATGAATAGCCAAGCTTGGTGATTTTTCTTTCGCTCTCTTTAATCGGTAATAAATCAGGAGACTTTAAATAACTTTTCTTCATCTTGAACACCCCTTATTTGTTTGCATCGAATGGCAAAACCAAATCTTTGACAAGAGTGGCCGGAGGAAGGCAGTCTCCCTTCCTCTGGCAGGAGTTGTTCTACAGTTAAGATGCATTATTTTCTAAAGTTTTTAAGACTTAGAGGATTGAAGTGCTTCACTCTCTTCATTTGAAAGAAGCTTACCGTATTTTGCTCTCTTAATATACTTTCCGGTTCCCAGCTTACCGACAAACTGTTTGTCTTTAATGACATATTCACCCCTGGACAATACAGAAACAGGTTCACCTTTTATCTTCATGCCTTCAAACGGGTTATAATCTGCTGCCATATGATGAGTTTCAGCACTTATCACTCTCTCAGCATTAGGATCGAAAATGACCACATCTGCATCAGAACCTACTGCAATGGTTCCCTTCTGAGGATAGAGGCCAAACAGCTTTGCACTTCGTGTAGACATGATATCAACAAACTGGTTTAAGCTTATCCGCCCTTTTTCAACTCCTTCTGAGAATAATATGGATACACGGTCCTCTACAATCGGTCCGCCATTCGGGATTTTAGTGAAATCATCTTTCCCAAGATCTTTTTGCCCTTGGAAATCAAATGAGCATTGATCTGACCCTATTGTTTGCAGCTGACCACTTTTCAAGGCATTCCAGAGAACATCTTGGTGCCACTTCTCACGAAGGGGCGGCGACCAAACGTATTTAGCTCCCTCAAAATTCGGACGTTCTAAATAGGTTTGATCAAGCACAAGATACTGAGGACATGTTTCTCCCCAAACATTCAATCCTTTACTTCTCGCTGCTGAAATCTGTTCAACGGCATCAGAGCAGGAAACATGCACAACATATAATTGGGAATCTGCCAATCCGGTTAGTTTAGCTGCACGGCCAGTCGCTTCCCCCTCCAGTTCAGGAGGTCTCGTCAGCGCGTGATAAATTGGTTCCGTTTTCCCTTCCACTAAAGCCTTTTCGGTTAAATACTCAATAACGTCGCCATTCTCTGCATGTACCATTACGAGTGCTCCTAATTCCTTCGCGGCTATTAAGGTTCTAAATAGCGTTTCATCGTCTGCCTGGAATACATTTTTATATGCCATAAAGACTTTGAATGATGTAATCCCCTCTTTATCCATCACCTCAGGAAGCTGCGATAGGACATCTTGATTGATTTCCCCGATCATTAAATGGAAACTATAATCGATTACTGCTTTATCCTTAGACTTCGCATGCCAAGTATCAATTGCATTTTGAAGAGGTTCTCCCTTATTGGTCAAACAGAAATCAATGAGTGTCGTTGTTCCTCCAAACGCTGCTGCAATGGTTCCACTCTCGAAATCATCCTTTGATACCGTCCCACCAAAAGGCATTTCCAGATGAGTATGGGGGTCGATCCCACCGGGAAAAATGTACTTTCCATTCGCGTCAATTATTTCTGCATTGCTAGTATCAAACCCTTTACCTATAGCTGCGATCTTACCATTCTGTATAAGCACATCCGCTTTATATGTGTCTGTTGCCGTAATAATGGTTCCATTTTGAATAATTTTATTCATTGTCATACCTCCAGAATTATTTCGCCGCGTTTACTCTAGCTTCGGATAGGTTCCCTACTACCGCTTGACGTTCATTCCATGTCATTGGCATATGGCCACTTGGAACCTCTATCATGTCAATAGCCCCATCAACCGGACATACAATCGAACATAAATTACACCCGACGCAATCTTCTTCCCGCACTTTTAAATAGCTGTTTCCTTTAGGATCTTTCAGCATGTCAATGCATTGATGAGACGTATCTTCACAGGCAATATGACATTTATTACAGTTAATACAAACATCCGTGTTGATTTTTGCCACAACACTATAATTAAGATCAAGATTTCCCCAATCAGAAAATCTCGGTACTGATTTCCCGACGATATCCTGGACTGATGCAATCCCTTTTTCATCCAAATAATTATTTAAGCCATCGAGCATATCCTCGACAATTCTAAAACCGTGATGCATAGCAGCAGTGCATACCTGAACACCCGATGCTCCCATTAGCATAAATTCGACGGCATCCTGCCAATTTGAAACTCCCCCCATCCCTGAAATCGGAACGTTGATACGTGGATTTCTGGCGCACTCGGCGACCATATTCAATGAAATTGGCTTAACAGCAGGTCCGCAATAACCTCCATGAGCACCTTTTCCGGCTACATGAGGAATGGTATTCCAGGAATCCAGATCAACTCCTGCTAAACTGTTGATTGTATTGATCATACTTACTGCATCCGCACCACCGCGGACAGCCGCTTCAGCTGTGACAGTAATGTCTGTAATGTTTGGTGTCAATTTTACAATTACAGGTGTCCTGGCCACCTCTTTCGCCCAAAAGGTTTGTTTCTCGACTAGTTCTGGTACCTGACCGGACGCAGATCCCATTCCCCGTTCAGCCATTCCGTGTGGACATCCGAAATTCAGCTCCAGCCCATCAACACCGACGTCTTCAACCTTCTTTACTATTTCATGCCATTTTTCTTGTTTAGGCTCTACCATTAATGATGCTATGATTGCATGATTGGGAAATCGTTTTTTTGTTTCATAGATTTCCTTCAGATTCACTTCTAATGGTCGATCGGTAATGAGTTCGATATTATTGAATCCTGCTACTTTTTGACCATTAAAACTTACAGCTGCGAACCTTGAAGAGACATTTATAATGGGCTCCCCTAATGTTTTCCATACTGCACCGCCCCAACCTGCCTCGAATGCTCTTTGAACCTGGTAACCTGAGTTCGTTGGTGGCGCGGACGCCAGCCAAAATGGATTAGGTGATTTTATTCCTGCTAAATCAATGTTTAAATTTGCCATGAGTTCCCCCCCTAGGACAATCTTAATTCACGTGGACTTTCTCCAATTGTGCATGTAAATGATAAGCGGCAAGTTTCCCTTGCTCTGCAGCCGTAACGACCATTGCTTCTCCTACTTCCTTACCAAAAACAACGTCTCCACAGGCGAAAATCTTTGGATTAGAAGTTTGGAAGGTGTCTCGATTAACTTGTACAACACCGTCTGAATGCTCCAATCCGAATTGTTCAATAAGCGATAGATGACGAGTTTGGCCAATCGCCTTAATGACTGCGTCAACAGGAAGCACAAACTGTGAGCCTTTGACAGGAGTCGGACGTCTTCTTCCATCCCCACCTGGATCTCCTAACTCCATCTTGATGCATTCGATTCCCGTTACTTCTCCCGCTTCATTTCCTATAATTCGCTGAGGTGCCGTTAGCCAGCGGAATTCTACTCCATCCTGTTTTGCAAATTCGTATTCAAAATCATAAGCCGTCATTTCTTCTTGTGTACGTCGGTATAAGATTTTCACATTGTTTGCTCCTAAGCGGACAGAACAGGTAGCTCCATCGATGGCTGTATTCCCCGCCCCAATCACCACCACTTTTTTGCCCACATAGTCTTGCGACAGCTTGCCACTTTTAGTTGCCTTAACAAATTCAATGGCGTCATGAACACCTTTTAAGTTTTCCCCTTCAATTTTCAAATCTGGAACATGGGACATTCCCGCTGCCAGGATGACAAAATCATGGCTCTCTACGATTTCATCTGCAGATATGTCTTGACCAACTTTTACATTGGTTCGAATATCGACATTCAATTTCTTTACCTGGTCCACTTCCCAGAAGGATACGCTCTGGGGAAGGCGGAAAGATACAATTCCATAAGTATTCAAGCCCCCCGCTTCTTTTTCGGCTTCATAAATGGTCACTTCATAACCGAAACGTGCAAGTTCCCTTGCAGCCGATAGGCCGGCTGGTCCACCCCCGATAATCCCTACTCTAGTCCCATTTGGCTCCCCTGCTTCAAATAGCACTGTTTCGTTATGTCTTGCCCAATCCGTTGCATATCGCTGCAGGTCTCCTATCATGATTGGCTTAGTAGAATGATTCAGTACACAGGCCCCTTCACACAGCTCTTCTGTCGGACAGACACGCGAGCAGCTCGCACCCACAGGATTTGCAGACATGATAGTTTTTGCGGATCCTTTCAAGTTCCCGGATGCAATCTTTTTAATAAATGAAGGTATATCAATGCTTGTGGGACATGCTATAATGCACGGGGCATCATAACAATACAAACAGCGATTCGCTTCCTCCACTGCCTCCCTATTGGTCAATCCCTCATGGGCTTCTTGAAAATTCTTCTCAAGATTGAGTAACGAAAGTGTGTTAGACAAACTGTCTTCCCCCTCTTTATTCCAATTATTTTCCATAACCTGTTAAACACACCATGGCTGACAATGATGGTTCACCGTCAGCCACAATTTTTCAAGGAAGTAAAGCCGTCATATCGTTATAAGTTTCAGGCCTGCGGTCTCGATAGAACTGCCATGTATCCCGGACTTCACGTAATAGCTTCTTATTCATTTCACCGATAATGACCTCATCACTATCTCTGCTTCCAATGGAAACAAAGCTGCCCCTCGGATCTACTAAATAGGACTGTCCGTAAAATTCACCCATATTCCAAGGACCCTCAAAACCAACACGATTAATGGCTCCCAAGTAGTAGCCGTTTGCCACCGCATGGGCTGGCTGCTCAAGCTTCCATAAGTATTCAGATAATCCAGCTACAGTTGCAGATGGATTGAACACAATTTCCGCCCCTTTTAAACCTAATAAGCGGGCCCCTTCAGGGAAGTGACGGTCATAGCAAATATAAACTCCTACTTTTGCATAAGCAGTATCAAATACCGGATACCCGAGGTTTCCTGGTTTAAAGTAATATTTCTCCCAGAATCCGTAACCTTCCTCTCCAACCCCAACATGTGGAATATGCTGCTTTCGATATTTTCCAAGATAGGATCCATCTGCATCGATGACCGCTGCCGTATTATAGTAAGTAGCTATTCCTTCTCTTTCATAGATTGGTAGGACGATGACGACACTCAGCTCTTTGGCTAATGCCTGGAACTGTTTAGTTGTAGGGCCATTTGGTATTTCTTCAGCAGAGTCATACCACTTTGGGTTTTGTTCTGAGCAAAAGTAAGGACCATAGAAGATTTCCTGTAAACAAATGATTTGAGCTCCCTTTTTTGCTGCGTCTCTTACCAGTTCCACATGTTTCTTGATCGCTTGCTCCTTATGGACATCTACCCCTTCACTACCATCTACATCATGAGAAGCTTGAATAAGTCCAATTTTCACCAAGTCTGACATTTCATTACCCCCTGCACAAATAGATTTTATAAAATAGTAAGCGCTTTCATTGTTTTTTCTCCATTGGTACACACTTACTAGATTTCACCGACTGAAATAAATATCTGAATTTTAAGTATTTTCACTTTATTTTAACCCGTACATTTACAGAATGCACTATACAATCTGTAACACTAACTACGTTCCTGATTTGTCATTATGTACATTCAATAAAATGAATGGTTTCTCTTAAGGTAGCATACTTTCATTACGAATTTTGTAGAATGATTTGTTTTAATCTTTTAAAAATTCAGTTTTCAATCGACAAAAAATACAGACTGCCCTCTTGATTCATTCCTTTTCATTCTTATAGGTCTATGCAAGACCATTTGAACTTATCCTAAAAAAAACAGCCTTTTCCACTGAAAAGGCTGTTTTTGTCGATTATCGTTATGAACTTACTGACTTCATCTCTAGTAATTGTTTCCTGCGAGGTCTGTATTTTACTACTTGTGCCACAAACCATATCAATACAGCCAACCAAATGACGGAACCGATCATCATTGCTGTTGAATAAGGAAGACCAAAACCTTCTGGAGCGTAAAAAATATACGAGCTTACAACTCCTGTCATAAACAATGCAGGAATACTGCATATCCAGTGGAATCTTGCTTGTTGTAATAAATAAATGGCAGCAGTCCACAACATAACGGTTGCTACTACCTGGTTGGACCATCCAACATATCTCCACAGGAAGGTATAGTCAATCTGAGTAAGTAAAAACGTCGGGACTGCCACCGGTATAACTAACAAGACCGGCAGCCATTTCCCTTCCACATCTTTCTTACGTATATCATTCATTAAATCAGCAAGCATCATTCTTGATGATCTTAACGCAGTATCCCCTGTTGTGACTGGAAGGATTATTACACCCAGGACAGCTAGTACGCCACCTAACGTGCCTAACGTCGTTTTGCTGATTTCATTTACCACTCCTGCAGGTCCACCAGCTGCCAATGCTTCTTGAAGCCCAGCTGTTCCATTAAAGAATGCCATACCTGCCGCAGCCCAGATCAATGCGATGATTCCTTCAGCCACCATCGCTCCATAGAATACTTTTCGTCCTTCACTTTCTTTTTTTAAGGTTCTGGCTAAGATGGGACTCTGAGTGGAATGGAATCCAGAGATTGCCCCGCATGAAACGGTAACCATCAGTAAAGGCCATAGAGGTAAATCATTTGGATGTAAGTTTTCAAATGTTAGATTTGGGACTGGATGTTCAAAGAAAAACAACCCAATTCCAATCGCTACTGCCATAAAGATAAGGATGGCTCCAAAGAACGGATAAACCTTTCCAATAATCTTATTAATCGGTAAGACAGTTGCAATGAGAAAATATGTAAAAATAATGACAAGAGACGTCATAAAATTAAGCGGTGTCACCTCTGCCATTAGTTGTGCAGGGCCTGATGTAAAAGCCGCGGCTACGAGAATCATCAGCACGATCGATAAAATGTTCATAACGGATTGTACAGGTTTTCCTAAATATTTTCCTACGATTGAAGGAAACTGAGCTCCACTATGCCTTAGAGATAACATTCCAGAAAAGTAATCATGAACCGCTCCGGCAAATAGGGTGCCAATCACAATCCATAGGAATGCTACAGGTCCATACAAAGCACCTAAAATTGCCCCGAAGATCGGACCTAACCCCGCAATGTTTAACAATTGAACCAGGCTTGCTTTCCACCAGCTCATGGGCATATAGTCTAAGCCGTCCTCCTTTGAGTATGCAGGAGTCACATTGGTATCATCAATACCGAAAATCTTCTCTACCACCTTTGAATAAATGAAATAACCTACTACTAGAATACAGATGGATGCAAGAAATGTTAGCATCACGATGTCCTCCCTTCAGTAAATGAATTTAACGTTTATTTTAATATGCGAAACGACAAATAACAACAGAATTTTCTAAAAATATTATTTCTTCCGAATAAATAATTAACTCACACTTAAACTAAAGACCGTCAAATCAACAATGTAATCCCTTACATTGCTCAAAAAAAGTTTCATAACATAATACATATAGAGTGAATCATGTTGTATGAATCAACCTCTTATTGACAAAAATCGCAAAAATAAAATACACCCCTTTAAAGAGGTGCATGTCACATGCTCGAAGCTACTGTACTTTTCCTTTTGCAAATTCTTCATGGGCTTTTAAAAATTCTTTATTATTTCTTTCTCTTGCAATGTCCAATGGAGTACGGTCATTCCCTGAATGTATCTCTTGTCCATCTCCGTGAGCCAGTAACAGGGACACAATTTCTTCACTTCCGTCGAAAGCAGCAATATGTAACGGTGTGTGCCCTGATGAATCGGTTTGATTCACATTTGCTCCTTGTTTTAGTAAAAACTCCAACAGTTCTTTTGAAGCCTTCCCGGCGATTCCTGCATGTAAAGCCGTATTTGAAGGAATGTAGGAAACTTTCGAATTTGAGAAGGAATTGATATCTGCACCAAAATTCAGCAGAAGCTCAACGATCTCTCTATGACCATAATGTGCAGCCACTCCTAATGCTATTAAACCTTGTTCATTATCTGCGTTACAAAGATTGGTGTCATTTCTCAATGACTGCTCCACTGTCTCTATATCGCCTTTTTCAATTGCTTCAAAAAATTCTTGAATGGTAATTGATGTCATCACATTCACCTCATTTTTACATAATTACAAATATTCTATCAATTATAATCAAAAAAAGATAGAGATGACTCCTAAAATAGGGAGTCATCCCTATAAAAAAATTACTGATCCAGTTTTAATTTTGCCAAAGCATCGGCTAATGCAGTGTTGACCGGCTCATCATTCTGCTGTGTTTTCAAATACTTATTTACATCCCTTTTAGTTGCTTTGCTATTCTTTTCTTTTTTTCTGCGATCATTAAAGGTTGAAAGTTTCTCTCTATGTCCACACACACATGTGAACATCTGGCCTTCCCCTTCTCCTCTTAGATCTAAGCGTTTATGGCAATTCGGGCACCGTGCATTGGTTTTTTTGCTAATATTTTTCCTGTGACCACACTCGCGATCTTGACAGACTAATTTCTTACCATGCTTATTCTTTATCTCAAGCATCAGATTTCCACAGTCAGGACATTTCGTTCCGGTTAGATTATCATGAGAGAATTTCTTAGTAGAGTTCTTAATTTCACTAACCGACTTACTTGTATAATCTTTAATCTCTGTTAAGAATTCCTGCTTATTAAGAGAACCACTTGCGATTTTTTCAAGCTTTTGCTCCCACTCTGCTGTAAGGGTCGGGGATTGTAATTCAAGTGGTGCCAACTCCAATAATTGCTTTCCTTTAGACGTAATTAGAATTTCTTTTCCTTTCGGTTCAATCACTCCTGAGTTAAAAAGCTTTTCAATTATATCTGCCCTTGTCGCAACTGTACCGAGTCCTCCTGCTTCATGTATGGTGTCAAGAAGATCTTTGTTGCTTTCTTTCATGAACTTTTTTGGGTTTTCCATAGCGGATAGAAGTGTTCCTTCATTGAAACGGCCGGGAGGATTGGTTTGCCCTTCTGTTTCTTTTATTGCCAGAACAGAAAACTTATCCCCTTCTTCCATTTTTGATAGCAATTGATCTTTTTCTGAATCAAAATCATATACTTCTTTCCAACCGATTTCTACAATCCGTTTTCCTTTCGTCTGAAAGGTTTCAGTACCAATCGAGGCTTCTATAGTCGTTTGTTCATACAGATATGGAGGATAGAATACAGCTAAGAAGCGTTTCACGACTAGATCATAGATCTTTCTTTCACGGTCCTGCAACTTTTGGAGGAAAGGTGTCTCCTCCGTCGGTATAATGGCATGGTGATCCGTCACCTTTTGGTCATCAACGTATGCTTTTGAAAGTTGGTTTGAACTCTGCAACGCTAAATGAGCCATTTTACGATAAGGTTGTACACTGACCGCTTTCAATCTGTCCTTTAATGTGGCGACCATATCGCTGGATAAATGTTTACTATCTGTTCTTGGGTAAGTGACTAATTTATGTTGTTCGTACAATTTCTGCATAATGGATAGTGTTTCTTTGGCGGAATAGTTAAAGATTTTATGAGCATCTCTTTGCAATTCTGTTAAATCATATAAAGAAGGGGCGTGATTTTTCTTTTGTGATTTTTTTACTGTCTGAATAGTGATTTCCTTTTTGTCCTTCAATAATTTCATGACGCTTGTAATTTCTTCTTTCGAAAATGTTTTCGTATCTTTATTTTTATGGTTTGACCAAATAAACGAACCACGATCCGTTGTAGCCTGTATGCCATAATAAGTTTGTGGTTTAAAGTTCCTGATTTCTTCTTCCCTCTGGGCAATGATGCTTAACGTAGGTGTTTGTACACGTCCACATGATAACTGTGCATTATGCTTGGTAGTCAAAGCCCTGGTAGCATTCATTCCCACATACCAATCGGCTTCAGATCTCGCTTGGGCAGCTGCATATAGGTTTTCGTATTGTTTAGCATCTCTCAGTTTATTGAATCCGTCTTTAATCGCCTTATCGGTGACAGATGAAATCCATAATCGTTTCAACGGTTTATTTACCCGGGCTTTCTCAATGATCCAGCGGGCAACAAGCTCCCCTTCCCGACCGGCATCAGTGGCAATGACGATTTCTTTGACATCGGGACGGTTCATTTGTGTTTTCACTGAGCTAAACTGTTTCCCTGTTTTCTTAATGACTACAAGATTAAGGGATGAAGGGAGCATGGGCAGATCCTCAAGCTTCCATGCTTTGTAGCGGTCATCATAGCTTTCAGGCTCTGCTAATGTGACTAAATGTCCCAGAGCCCAAGTAACGATATAGTCGTTTCCTTCTAAGAATCCATTTCCTTTTTTCGTACACTGAAGTACTTTGGCAATATCTCTACCGACAGAAGGTTTTTCTGCCAGGACTAAAATCTTTTTCATGTTAAAAATCCTTTCAATACTAGGTGTTTTGTTTCTATATCTTTTCTATTTTAACATACAATAAAATGAATAGTGTTTTAGAGTTCACGTCTATTATAGGTTGTACTATACTGAGGAATAGTTGATTTACAAAGGAGCTATAGGACATTGCAGCATGACATACAAAAAGGTTCCTTTCTTCCAAAAGAAGCTTGGGGCATGATCATCATTATTTTAATCACTTTATTGTCCAAAGGATTAGGTTCACTTTTCCCTCTGATAGGCAGTTTGTTATTTGCGATCATTATCGGAGTCATTCTTAAAAACACAACCAAACTTCCTTCATCATTCGAACCAGGTATACAATTCACCTTGAAAACACTGTTGAAAGTGGCCATCGTATTTCTCGGTGTCGGTTTAAGCCTGTATGATATCCTTCTTATTGGGCAAAAAGCTTTATGGGTGATATTTTTATCGGTTTCCATCGGCATTAGCGTGACATATTTCGTAGGGAAATGGCTTCGTATAGACAAACGGTTAAGCTTGTTAATAGGAATCGGCACCAGTATTTGCGGGGCTACGGCTATTTCGGCTGTGAAGGGAATCGTTGGGGCGAAAGAAAATGAAACAGCCTATGCTTTATCGACGATTGTTTTCTTTAATTTAATTGCTTTTATTATGTATCCGATCATTGGTCATCTCCTCCACATGTCTGATCTCTCGTTTGGCATTTGGGCAGGTACAGCCGTACATGATACATCGTCAGCAATCGCCGTTGGTTATGCATATGGGGATGAAGCAGGAGAGGTGGCAACGACGGTGAAGCTTGCCCGAACATTGTTCTTGATTCCTGTGATGTTTTGTTTACCATTTTTCTTAAGAAAGAGAAATGAATGTAAATCTCAATACAGTAGTGCATTCCCCTGGTTTGTTTTATTATTTTTAGCCGTCTCTGTACTTCATACATTTGGTTTCATTCCTGAAATGATCGAATCTTACCTTAAGGTTTCATCAAAATTTATGATCATCATGGTAATGGCAGCAGTAGGTCTTCAAGTGAGAATAAAAGACATTACTCAGTTAGGATATAAACCCCTCCTCACTGGCTTAATTGCTTCTATTACATGTGCACTCATCAGTTTATTCCTTATTCTATAGGCTAAATAGAGGCTGGGACAAAACTAAAAAACTACGATATAAAAACGAACAATAGAAGTTTAGGTTCTCAATACCGCTAATGATTTCCGTGCAAGACTACGCTTTCCGCGGGTAGCCCGTGAGCCTCCTCGGCAAGCCTGCGGGGTCTCACATAAGCTACTTTTCCCGCAGGAGTCTTCGTCCTGCACTCCAATCAACCGCTAGAAACAGCTAAAATCAAATGATTCCAAAATAAATTATAAACCCGAACAAATCTGCCCACTAAAATGCAAATTTGTTTGGGTTTTCACTTGCACTAAAACACTTTTGTCCCAGCCTCTTTCACGACGAAAAAAAGAGCATCTAGAGAGATGCCCCCTGTACTGTTTACCATCCCTTATGCGATAAATTCCTTTAAACTCTGGAGAAGAAAAAACTAGGAAGAGGCCGTCTTCCTAGTAAATGCTATTCTTCGTCTCCTTCTAAGAAGTCTGGATCTAACTCTTCAAATTCTTCATCATCTAAGTCACAATCCCAGTCTTCATCGTCACAACCTTCAGGATTTACAAGGACACATACTTTCGTTTCTCCTATAACTTCCACTAGGAATTCACGTTCCACGTGAACAATGATTTTGTTACCGTTTGGTGAAATAACCGCTTCGCAGCAATTCGGCTGTTGCAGTACGCGAGCACATACTTCAATATCATCTAAGCAATCAGGATCACGGTATTTCAGCTTAATGCAATCAGTATACTGTACTCTCTCCGTTACAACAGATGTCTTTGTGTTGTCACTGTGGGAGTACCATACGTTGATATCGTATGAACCGTGAATTTCAACCTTCTTGCCTACTTTGTGTGCTTCATACTTGTGGTTAATGATCCAGCAGCCTAAAATGCTCGATGGATTATGCGGCGGGCTAATCGTATGATGAGACTGTGTGAATTTACGTCCCTTCGCTACGACCGCCTTAGTAATAATCTCTCTATATTCTGCCATTCGAGCGAACCTCCTCATTCATTTTCAATTCATCTTATGCGACTATCTAGGTGTTTGTGCGAGAAAATTTAATTACATAATGGGATTGTTGCGAGATAATGTATTGTATGCGAATACCCATTGAATGTTCCGGAATGCACTACCCGCCACCATAGAAAAATGATAAACTAGGAATCAGCAATGAAGTGACAATTTGATAGGAGGATGTATTCATGTCAAAAAGCAAAGCAAGACGAAAAAGAGATCATATCCTTAGAAATACAGGCCGGGATGTGACGAAGCTCCGAAGTGTCCTACCAGATTTTTCGATAATGGAGCGCACAACTAAAACGAAGAAGGAAACAATAGCAAAAGGTCAAACAAAACATAAAAAACGATCTCCGCATGAAAGGGATATTCCTTTAAGCAGAGATCGTTTTTATTTTCACTATGGACCTAATTTACACCATTCTTCTATTAAGAACAGCTTCCAGGCGTTGAGTTTTTCACTTGTGATCCGGTTTCACCACGGAGTAAATCCCCGCCTGTAGTTTCAATGATGTGATCCGTCACATTATTAGAAATGACGGAAGCAACAATTTGCAGTAAATCATTCACGTCTGTTTGAGACTCTTTAAATTGTTGTACGACTGGAATGGCATCGATTTCCTTTTCCAGGTTTTCAATCTTTTCTTCAACCATTTTTAACGCTTCTGTCTTACCATAGTGCTGGAAGTTAACCGCTTGTTTTTGTAAGCTCTTAATACTTGCGATCATTTCACGCACTTTTTGATTTTCGTGAATCTGAGCTTCAGCGCGTTTAAAGAAATCCACTTCTTCTGTTTCAGCAATCATCGTTGCAAGCTCTTCTGCCCGCTTCATAATATCGTCTTTTGTGTACTTTGCCATATTAATTCACCTCTACCGGTTCTTGAAATTCTGATCCAATCTGGCCGTTTTCGACCATTTCCCCATCCAGTGACCACGATTTAGCATCTGTGATCTTAACCTTTACAATTTTTCCAATAGCTGTTTTTGGAGCCTTGAAGTTGACAAGCTTACTGCGTCGGGTATAGCCGGCAAGAATGTCAGGGTTTTTCTTACTCTCTCCATCCACCAGTACCTCGACGATCTGTCCTTTATAGTTCTTCATCGCTTCAGCAGAGTATTCCTTCACAACTGCATTTAATCGTTGAAGCCGTTCCTTTTTGACTTCCATCGGTACATTGTCATTCATTTTCGCCGCAGGGGTACCTTCCCTAGGAGAATAGATGTACGTAAAAGCCGATTCAAATCCAACTTCCCGATATAAAGAAAGAGTTTCTTCGAATTGCTCGTCGGTTTCATTCGGATATCCGACGATGATGTCAGTTGTAAGAGCAACGTCCGGCATCGCTGTTTTAATTTTCCTTACTAATTCCAGGAATTGCTCACGTGTATACTTACGGGCCATGATCTTCAGGACGTCTGTCGATCCGGATTGAACCGGTAAGTGAATATGCTCAACCAGATTCCCTTTTTTCGCAAGGACTTCAATTAAATGATCATCGAAATCCCTCGGATGACTTGTCGTAAATCGAATACGCGGAATATCCACTTTTCGAAGATCGTCCATTAAATCTCCTAAGCCATATTCAAGATCCTCGATATCTTTACCATAGGCATTCACGTTCTGACCAAGAAGTGTGATTTCTTGATACCCCTGGGCGGCAAGGTTTCGTACCTCCTGGATGATTTCTTCAGGACGGCGGCTCCGTTCCTTACCGCGTGTGTATGGAACGATACAGTACGTACAGAATTTGTCACACCCGTACATGATGTTCACCCATGCTTTAATGTTCCCACGGCGTACCTTCGGAAGGTTCTCGATGACGTCCCCCTCTTTTGACCAAACTTCCACGACCATGGCTTTGGACATATAAGCATCGGACAGGATTTTAGGAAGACGATGAATGTTATGGGTTCCAAAAATCATATCCACTTGCTGGTATGTTTTCAGAATTTTATTCACAACGGATTCTTCCTGGGACATGCACCCGCATACACCGATCAATAACTCGGGTTTTTCCCGCTTCAAATGCTTCAGGTGACCTAATTCACCAAATACCTTATTCTCGGCATTTTCACGAATCGCACATGTATTTAAAAGGATAACGTCTGCATCATCAGTCGAATTCGTCGCTTCATAGCCTAATGCCATGAAAATCCCTGCCATCACTTCTGTGTCATGTTCATTCATTTGACAACCGTACGTACGAATATAGAATTTCTTGCCTTCCCCTAAACCTCTATATTGATCATCAATCGTAAAGTCATTATGATATTTAATTTCTTCCTTCCCACGCTTTTTGGCATCTTTTAACGATGGTGGGATATAGACATTTTCAAAGTATTTACTGTAATCCTTTTCGGATTTTTGGTCCGATGGAGTAACAGACTTCGATTGTTGTCCATGTTTTCTTTGCTCTTCGTTCATGAAAAATCCCCTTTCTACCTCTATAACCAAACCGCTTATCTTCTATTATAAATCATCTAAGAAGATATACATTCTTGCACATTATAATAGTATAAAGGTTTTCGAGGATACATACAATAGAGGCGCTTAAGTGTTGAAATTTGTTCGAAACTTCCCGCTTACCAGTATAAATGGGCTTTCATCCATGTAACTCCCCTTGCAAATGGTGCATAACGTAAAGTAAGACAAATACCCATGGAGGAGATTAAAATAGCAAAGAATGAAATAAAGACACCTATGTATCACATTGAAAACCAAGAAAAATTATACTTCCATTCTAAAATAGATGAACTAAACCAAACCATTGAAAGATTACAAGAAAGCTATCTGTATGCTGAGGTTCAGCATTATAAAGAACTTTTCAATTCTAACCTTCACCAATTAGAGCATCTAAATGAGGAGTTAGAAGTAAACCGGGTTTCTGAAGAAGAACTCATGAAGGATCGAAATAGATTTAAAGAATGGAAAGAAAAGCTTGAGGATCAAGTGAATGACCTTCACCATCAACTACACATAAAGGAAAATTTCCTTATAGAGAAGACTGAAAAAATTCATGAATTAGAGCAAAAGCTGCTTCAAATCGAGATGGAGCGAAAAAATCTATCAGCATCTTTATCCTTATTAGAAGATCAATTGAAAGTACATCAGGATAAGCTTATCAGCAAGGAAGAATTCCTTTTGAAAGAAGGTCAAATGATAATAGAGTTGGAGCAAAAGCTCGTTCAAACTGAGGTGGAACGGAAAAACCTGGACCTTTCCATGTGCAGACTGGATGAAGAAAGAGATTCACTCCGTCAACAGCTTCACCAAGAGGAAAGTCAGCTTCAAGAGAAATCTATAACCATAATTGAACTTGAAAAAAAGCTCCTTCAATCCGAAAATGAACTCAATACCCTCTCACTTTCCTTATCCAAGCTGGAAGAAAGTCATACTAAGTCATCCACTGAAAATGAAACTTTACTAAAAGAAAATCAAACATTACTGCAACGAAACCAATCTTTAAATACGAAGGTCCTTAGTCAACAACAGCATATTTCGGATTTAAATGCTGCATTAGCTCATTCCGAAGAAACGAAGAAAGAAATGTTCTATAGCCTTATTTCTAAAACAGAAGAGCTAGAAAAGCTAATGTCTGAGAGGAAACATGCACTTGATTCTTTGCAGTTCGCAAAGGATCAGTTAGTTGAAGCAGAAAAGCAAAAAATGGAATATATTAAAACATTTATCAGCGAATATCAAAAGCAATTTGAAGAGAATGAGTGGTGGTTTTCCACCCAATTTGCCGATATTGATCAACGGTCAAAACAGCAGGATGAACGTATTGAAGCAGTTGAGCAGGAGCAAGAACTCAACTTTATCCATCAAAATGAAGTACTAATGGAGAAATTTGAAGAAGTCGAGCAGCGATTTATAGAGTTTATTGAGGAAGTGGATTCCATCCGTGACCAAAATTCCAAAATGACCCACAATTTATTTGAGCTGAAACGAATGGTTGAAAATCAAAAACGAAGTCAAACCCATATTATTAAACCTCGTCAGAAACCAATAGCCGATAAAATGGTCACTCAAAACGATGACAGTTCAAGAGAATAACGTCAGTAATAAAGAAAGTTGCCTCGGAAGATCCCTTGGCAACTTTTTATGGTTAAAAGGTAATCATGATTTTGTTGTTTGAACTGAGCTGGAGCTCTTGTTCTTCAAATAACACAAACCCCAAAATAGTAGAAGTTTCCTGTTCTTCGAGATTTTCTAACGTAAATTGTAACCCCTCCACCGCAATTGTTTCCCCCGGCGGAATAACTGATTCCTGTATAGATTCAATCCAATAATCCCCAGTTGCGAATGCCTTTTCGAGCCAATCTTCCCCCATATACTTCCATCCTTGTGCACCGTTTTGGCCTTGAATGGAAAAAATCTCACTCATTTCAGGGGGCAGGATCTGTCCTCCAATTTCAATTTTATCTGGAGGATTCATTCGAAAGCAGATTTTTGGATTTAATAAGTCTACGTTTCCTGTATTCTTTATGAAAAAATCCGCTTTGATAGAATATCGTTCCAGTTTTCGATTAGGTAATAAATTATAATCAAAATATATTTCAGCAGATGGCTTTTTTACCTGGGCTTCCCGAGTTTTCCGATTCGCTTTTTGCTTTTTGATTTCTTCATATTCTTTATCATCAATCTCGGTATGCCTATTTGGCTTCTTTACCTCATCCTTATTTATTCCCGAGTCCTCAACAAGCTTACCTGTCGTTTTTAACAAGTGCATCACATTCAAATCGAGTAAGGTGGGTTTTTGATTCCCAAGTAGTATTTTCAGTGCACAAGTCGTTAAAATTGCAGGAGCTTCATTAAGTAAGAATTCTTCATCTTTACACTGTATGGAACATCTAAGATGGGGAATTGAGTGTCGCTCTTGCAATAAATAGTACCCATTGAAATGCACCTCATCCTTATAGACCGAGAGACTTTTTTTCACATTGATGGAATTCAGTTTTTCGTTATATCCAAATGAAACAAACCGTTTATCGCCCTTTGGTTTACTCGTCACTAGTTCAAAAAACAGGTCCCCCTCACTGAGCCATTCAGTATTTTCCATTATTGAAATATCCACTCCATAATGAGTTAATACTTCTTTCACCTTTTCATGTATCTCATGATTTATGTTTTCATTCGGTGTGTTCACTGATAGCCATACTTTTTTTCCGTGTAAAGAACTATTCACTTCCACCATTTGTTCTTCTTTGTTCCAATTGAAATGATAATTATTCTCCGCACAAAAAAACTGGATGGCTGATAAGGAATAGTCTGGAATTGATCCCCAATCATGATTATTGATTTTTAATTTCATTTTCAGGCTCACCACCCTTAATTATTATTTGGTCTTTTTATCTTATGATACAAATCGACTAACTATGATGCATCACATGAGCCTTGAATTCTAAGAACACCAACAGGATTTATTGACATAAGATAAAATGGATGAATATATATGTGAAGGAGAGAGTATGAAGTGCAAATGGATCATTCGAAGGTATCGATTATCTTTCCTGTTAAAAATGAAGGGTCAAATGTAAAAAACACATTAACTTCACTTTTTTCCACTGATACTTCAATTGACTACGAAGTTATTATAGTTGACGATGCTTCTGAAGACCGGTGTTGTGATTTCTTGGAACAATCTCATTTCAAGAGTAAAGTCAAGTTAATTAGGACGGAGGGAGTAGGGCCTTCAGTAGCACGTAATATAGGAGCAGAAAACGCTAAATTTAACTATTTAATGTTTTGTGATGCTCATTTATCTTTCGAACCTTATTGGATAGATAAATTATTAACTACTTTAAGGGTGGATATGACGGATGTCGTTTGTCCCGCGATAGCATCAATGGACGACCCGAAGATTGTAGGCTACGGGCAAACTTTAAATAGCAGCTTAAGAATACAATGGCATAAGAAAAAGCCATGTTTATTTAATACTGCGATTATTCCAGGCGGGTGTTTTTTAATAAAACGGGATGTCTTCTTTAAAGTTGGTGGATTTGAAACCGGCTTTAAAACATGGGGACATGAAGATGTAGAATTATCTATAAAACTATGGTTGTTCGGCTATAGGTGCAGCTGTGAGCCGGCAGTTACAATCAAACACTTGTTCAGAAAGTCCCACCCTTACAAAGTAGATTATGATGGAGTATATTATAACCTCCTGCGGATGGCTTACCTGCATTTCAATCAGGATAGGATTAAAAAAACGAAAGAGTTAATTATTCATAGGAGTCCAAAAAAAATTGAGAACCTTGTTCTCAAAGATGGAGTGGAACAACGAAGAAAGAAATATTTCCAAAGCAGGTCTTTTAATGATGAATGGTTTTTCAAACACTTTAATATACACTTTTAATAAAGAAAACCATTTCTTTATCTACAAAAAGAAATGGTTTTTTACGTTTTAATTCTTGTTTAAAAACTCGATTACAGAATTAATGATATATTGTTGAAGGCTATTGGACAGCGTTGGATACAACGGCAGGGAGAGGATCTCATCGGAGATTTTTTCTGTTTTCGGAAAATCCCCTTTTTGATAATGTAAATGGCTAAACGCTTTTTGTAGATGTAACGGAATCGGATAATAGATCATAGACGAAATTCCTTTTTCTTTTAAATACTCCATCAATCTTTCTCTTTTTTCTACCCTGAATGAGTATTGGTGATAAGTGTGTTCTCTTGATTGTATATGCGTGGGGAGCTTTAGGTTATTCTTTAACCCTGAATAATACGTTTTAGCAATAGCATTTCTTTTATCCAATAATTCTTCAAAGTATTTTAATTTCACTAATAGAATGGCTGCCTGTATCTCGTCCAACCTGCTATTGATTCCTATTGTGTTATGAATATATCTTTCTAAAGAGCCGTGATTTCTATATTGCATTATTTTATTATTCAGTTCCAGCGAGTTAGTTGTCAGCATTCCAGCATCTCCGCACGCACCTAAGTTCTTTGTAGGATAAAACGAAAAACAACCTATGTCCCCTATGCTTCCTGCCATCTTTCCTTTGTACTTTGTTCCTAACGCCTGGCAAGCATCTTCAATCACATACAGTCCGTGCTCTTTGGCTATTTTCATTATCTCATCCATATTTGCAGCCAGGCCAAATAAATGGACAACAATGATGGCTTTCGTTTTATTAGTGATTTTCCGGATGATTTCCTCAGGATCTATATTAAATGATTCTTCTTCAATATCTGCAAAAACCGGTTTGGCTCCTACATGAGCGATAGATTCAGCGGTTGCAAAAAAGGTAAAAGGAGTAGTGATTACCTCGTCCCCTTCTCCAATTCCCAGGGCTTTTAATCCCAATGTAATGGCATCTGTACCACTTGCTAACCCCAACGCATACTTAACGCCTACATAATCAGCTATCTCTTCCTCGATTTTTTTGGACTTTGGTCCAAAAATATACTCTCCACCTCTGATTACTGCTGCCACTTCTTTCAATATTTCCTTTTCGTATAGCTTCAAATCACTTTTAGTATCTACCATAGGTATCATTCAATCACCCTCTTATATGGCTCCAATGCCGATATATTTGATTCCCTGCTCTTCGACTTCATTGCGGTTGAACGCATTTCTTCCATCAAGGAATACTTTACAGTTATTAAACATGGAAAGATTAAGGTTCTCATATTCGGAATGATTAGCTTGTAAAATGACAATATCTATATCAGGAACTAATTTATCCTGAAGTGAAATATACTTTATATCCATGTCTTCAACTTCTTTAGGAGAATAATACGGATCGTTCACAAACACATTCGCATTCTTTTCATTTAGGATTTCATTTAGACGTATAGTAATTGATTTTGTATGTTCTTTCACATTTTCTCTAAACGACAGCCCTAAAATAAGTATATTCATAGAATCTAATTTACCTACTTCTTTTTCTATCAAATCGACAGAATAAACCGCCATGCTATCATTGATTTCTCTAGCTTTGTTAACCAAGCCATCTGTACTTAATCCATTATTCAAGAAAAAGTAAGGGTATATAGGGATGCAATGCCCCCCGACTCCTATGCCTGGATTATGGATATGAGAAAAAGGTTGTGAGTTTGAAGCCTTAATGATTTCTAAAATATTTACACCTTTTCCATTCGCATATACAGAAAGCTCGTTTGCAAGTGCAATGTTCACGTCCCTATAAACCGATTCTGCTACTTTAGCAAATTCAGCAGCTTCAGTGCTACTCATTTCAATCACTTCACATTGTAATGCCATTTTATAAAAAGAAACAGCAAGATCCTTACTTTTTTCATTTACTCCCCCCACGACTTTAGGATAATCCCTGAGATTTTTTATGATTTTATTTGAATACACTCTCTCTGGACTATATGCAAGGTAGAAGTCAGTACCCATCTTTAAACCGGAAAGCTTCTCGATTTTGGAACCAAATCGATTCCTTGTATCACCGGTTGGTAAAGTTGTTTCGAATATCACTACTGTACCTTTCTTTATACTTTGTCCAATTTGATTAACGGCTTCATCAATATATTGGTAATCAACCTGGTTATCAGGTGTTATTAATACCGGGACAATTACAATTACTACATTGGAGTTGCGTACGGCTTCTTTAGTATTTGTGGTAGAAGTCAGTACTTGAGCAATCTGATTTGCCTTTACCAACTCTTCCAAACCAGGTTCCCCTTTAATATGACAAATCCCCTTGTTGACTTGATCAACTACATGAGGGTTTTTATCTACTCCATAAACTTTTATTCCTTTCTCCGCTATTACTGAAGCAATGGTTAAACCTATTTTGCCCAGACCAATAACTGTCACTTTCAAGTTATCCTTTTCTAAATTCAATATACACACCCCTTATTGTTTTTATCAGTTTATGCATATCCAAAGAAACTGTTAAGACACTAATCTATTATTGGAAATTTTCATATCTTGTCCTCACATAATCATCAGTTATCCATAAAATATTAGATAGGGAGGTGTGATATTTGAAAATCAAAAAATTAAAGTTATTAATTTTTATTCGACCATTTGGGAGAACGTACGCTAAACATAAATCAAAATACGATTTCATTACAACAATTGAACAATTTGCTGATGTATACTATTGGCATAAAGACGGGTCAATACATGAAATTATTAAAAAGTTAAACATTAGACCAGATTTCATCTTCCACTATGACACAGCGTACAATTATAAACTATCACCGAGAATCACTGGTTTGTCTGAAATTAATATTCCTAAGGGATGTTATATTATCGATTCCCATTACAATCCTGGTTTCCGCAGGGAGTATGTAAATAAAAATAAAATTGATGTTATATTTTCGGTTACTAAAGAAAACTTCCTGAAAATGTATCCAGACCTGAAAAACCGGTTTATTTGGTTACCCTGGTCGATAAATACGGCTATATTTAGAGACTGGTCGCAACCAAAAGTATATGACTTTATGTTGATGGGCTTAGTCAATCCTGTATTAGAAGGAAGATATCCTTTCAGGGAAAAAGTACTGGAAACAATGAAAAAATATAATGGGTTTATCCATCACCATCATCCCGGACATTTAGTTTCATGGAAAGGGAATCCTTTGGTCGATCTTAATTACGCAAAAGAAATCAACAAATCGAAAATCTTCTTTACCTGTGGTAGTACATTAAATTATCCCGTTTTAAAGTTTTTCGAAGTGCTCGCTTGTAACACTCTATTACTTGCTGAAGCTAACAATGATATTTATGAATTAGGCTTTAATAATGGGGTGAATTTCATTTCCTGTACAAAAGAAGACTTTGAAGAAAAAGCTCTCTTCTATTTAAATAATCCTACTTTACGAAATAGGATATCTCAAAATGGGGCGAATTTTATTAATAGATACCACTCAAATGAGGTTAGGGCAAATCAATTCATTAAGCATGTTAATGAAATAATTATTGAAAGAAAAAAACCCCGGATTGATTGATTCATACTCTCTCATTCTAATCTCTCCAAAACAATAATAATAAAGGGGTGTTGAAATGATGAAAGAAATCATATTTAGTGATAACCACAATTCATTTTTTGTAAATGATAAAGAAAAGAAAGGACTAGGCTTGTCACTGCACAATGGGATCACTCAGCCCAGAGTCGTGAATTTCTGGAGAAGAATTGTAGAGAAGCTGGAGCCAAACATAATCTTAGACATTGGTTTGAATTATGGAGAGATATTATTTTCTGCAAATTACTGTAAGGATGCATTGATTTATGGCGTAGAGCCAAATAAAGAACTTAAACCTTATATCGAACAATCTCTCAAAAATCATCTAAATAAAGACCAAATGAAAATCATTTATAAATTGGCATCTGATCAAAACTTATTTTCTCAAGATTTTTTTGTAGATAAAGAACGATCCGGAAATTCATCAATCTATCAATTAGAACATAGAGAACAAATTAAAAAGAAAATAGGCAGTATTAAAATTGACGACCTATTTAAGTTGAAAAGTATTGAAAATCAGATAGTCATCTTTAAGATTGATGTCGAGGGTAACGAATGGAAAGTATTGGAGGGGATGAAAGATATCTTAAAAAGGTGCCATACTTTCGCCGGATGTATTGAGTTCAATATAGATTTCCTCAAAAAAGTCAATGTTAACGTGGAAGAATTCATTAACTATCTAAATGAGAACTTCAACATTTTCATTCCTGGTGAAGAAAACACTCTAATAAAATTCCCCCAGCTAAACATTCATCTCCTAAGTGCCTACTACTCGATTGATACTAAATGTAATGACTTAATATTATTCCCTCAAAATTATAATCCTGATAATTTTGATTACTCTATTATTACTAAAGAGGTGTCAGCTGATGAAACCTAAGATTTTAATATTAATTAGACCATTCTGGAAAAAATACGCTAAGCATAAGGCGAAGTTTGATATGATTAAAGCATTTGAAGAATTTGCTGATCTATACTATTGGTATGAAGACGGGGATATAAGAGATATATTAGAAAAAATAAGAGTCAAACCTGATTTTATTTTTCATTATGATGTCGGATATAATTATGCACTGGCACCGAATATCACTGGTTTACATTCCATTGACATACCTAAAGGTTGCTTTATTATTGATTCTCATTATAATCCTGCTTTCAGGAAAAACTATGTTCTTACAAATAAATTTGATGCTGTTTTTTCGGTATCAAAAGAAAATTTTCTCAATTCCTATCCAGAACTTCAGCATAAATTCAAATGGTTACCCTGGTCAGTAAACACAAAAATTTATAGAGATTGGAAACAAAATAAAGAGTATGACTATCTACTGATGGGATTAATCAATACGCCAACGCATGGCCGGTACAAATTTAGAGAAGCAGTGTTAAATAGGTTTAATAATCTTCCTAATTTCACCCACATTGCACACCCGGGTCACTTGGTATCCTGGGATAAGGAACCGATTGTCGATATTAAATATGCGAAAGAAATCAACAAGGCTAAAATCTTTTTCACTTGTGGAAGTAATCTCAAATATCCAATTTTGAAGTTCTTTGAGGTACCGGCATGTAAAGCTTTACTGCTCGCTGAACCCAACAACGATATCCTCGAGTTAGGCTTCAGGGATGGTGAGAATTTCATCGCTTGCAGTTATACAAATTTTGAGGAAAAAGCGAAGTATTATCTCAATAACAATCGATCAAGAGAGGAAATAATAAATAATGGATACCATTTCATTCAACATAATCACTCTAATCAAATACGGGCTCAACAGTTTGTTAACTCCGTAAAAGATATTATCCTCCAAAAAAGATAAAATGAAAAAATAAGTGGGATTCATAGCTTTATAATTCCTAAGAAATTCAAACACTATATCACATTGATTATCCAACCCTAAAACTATTATATCCCATTTATCACCTTATTTTCAAAATGGTTCTATATCATTAGTTTTATGAATTTTATTAAAAAAGGATGAATGGAATGAAAATATACTACAAATGCAAAAACGGGTTATTGACCCTCTCTTATTTTATTGACCCATCGGATAAAACCAACTTTACTATTTTTAGAAACAGTTATAAAACATCGGGTGAAGTACACTTAAATAATAAACAATGTAATATTCACTTGCCAAACAACTGGAATATCGATTCAGTTCATCCAGATATGTTAGCTCTTGCTGCTATTTCCATAGTGTACCCATTTTGTGGTCCTGTAATCTCTGTACCAATAGGAGTCAGTGTACACTTCCACAGGGCTTTCTACAGACTCACTAATAAAAAAATAGTTCCTGTAAATTATAATCTCAAACCCAGAAAAGCTCCAATTAATGCTGCACCAGCCCTTTCATATAGTGGAGGTATGGATTCAACTTCAGCTTTATTACTTCTCCCACCTTCAACTCACTTATTCTATATAGATAGAATCCCTCCTAATACACTTAAACAGAGAAATACGATGCTTAATCAAGAAGCTGCATATTTTGCATGTGATTCTTTAAAGAAACTTGGATTTAATATTCATCGAATAAAGACAGATTTACAGTATGTGAGGAATCCTGTTGGCTTTAATACCATTTTGGCCGACGCAGCTCCTAGTTTACTATTATCTGATTACTACGGCTTCAATAGTCTAGCAAATGGTCATACGATCGAAGAGGGATACAGGGTCGGTTATGAGGGGTATACAGACTGGAGGAAAAATCCATTCATAGCCATCTGGTCAGAAATATTAGATAGCGTAGATATGCCCTTTACACTTCCATTAATAGGATTAAGTGAAGTATCTACCACAAAGATGGTTATGAACTCCCGTTATAGAAATATTGCGCAAGCATGCAGCAGAGGCGGCGTAGGAAAGCCTTGTATGAACTGTTATAAATGTTTCAGGAAAGATCTATTGGAAAAAACGATTAATAACGTACCTCTTTCAGAACCTTATCTAAATAATTTGTTTAAAATCAATGATGCAAACAATATAATAAAACATCCTTATCCACACTTCGGAAACGTCCTTTCATACATTACTTCCAAATATAATGGCAACCACCTTGAAATGAATAAATTGAAGAAAAAAGTTAGAGGGGATTCCATCAATACTTCCTGGATGGAAAAATTTCACCCAGAAGCTTTAGATATTATCGCACCACCATACCGCCAATTTATCAAAAAGCAAATTGATAAATATGTAATGACAATGAAAGAGAATGAAATTAACACAATGAAAACCTTATATAGTGTAGATACTATAAAAAATTATAACAGTATTTGAAAAGTTTCTTAACCTAATCATATATACAAGTAAAAAACCCCTCATAAACTTTGACAATTTATGAGGGGCTTTCTTTCATGTCTACTTATATTTACTTTAGTCATCCTCACTGATTCGTAAGTGTATGAATGTATTATTTTCTCTTTAATATTCTTGCCGGGTTTCCTACAACTATACGATTATTTTGTACATCTTTTGTTACTACTGAACCTGCACCAACTACAGAATCGTTATCAATAATAACTCCAGGAAGTAAAGTGGCATTATTTCCAATTGAAGCACCTTTCTTAATAACAGGACCTTTCAACTCATAAGGAGATTTCCCCATGTATTTATCGTTGGACATAGAAACACAAGGACCAATAAAAACGTGATCTTCTATAATGGTATCACCTGTCACATACGCAAGTGTTTGAATAGTACATGCCTTACCAATCGTACTATTTAATTCAATAATAACACCCCTACCAACTACAGTATCCTGATCAATTATTACGTTCTCCCTTATACTTGCATGATCTCCAATGAATACATGTTGACCAATAGTGGTGCCTGAATAAATGCTGACCAGGTTGCCTATTTTCACATTCTCTGAAATTAATAATGTAGTAGAACTTTTGTTGCCTCTCATCCTATTATTTCCTTGTGGCTTTATACCAATCACACAGTTATTACCTATTTTTGAATTTTTCATGATATGAGTGCCTTTTAAGATCACGCTATTATGACCGATCTCGACCCCTTCTTCTATCAAAACATCCTCTTCTACAACTACATTTCTCCCTAGTGTCACACCATTAAGATCCTTCACGTAGATCACCTCTGCAAACGTTATTTATAACATAGTGTATGTACTAACCTCAATAAAAGTTTGGACTAATTTAAACATTTAAATGTTTGTCCAAGCAATTTCATTTATTTTGCATAGTATATTAAAAACAGGTATAAGAGGTGTTCAATTTGAAGATTGGAGTTATTGGTGCTGGTAAAATGGGAGAGAAGCACATTAATGCCTTATTGGCACTTAAGGATCATGTGACACTACTAGGAATATTTGATAACGATATAAAAAAGAGTCAAGTCATTTCAGAGAAATATAAAATTAAACGTTTCCCTACTATGATCGATCTTGTAAGAAATGTGGATGCAATAAGTCTTTGTGTGCCAACTAATTATCACTACGAACTTGCGAATCTATGTTTAGATGAAAATGTTCATTTATTAATAGAAAAACCCATAACTGCTAATAGTTCTGATGCAGAAAAGATTGTTGAAAAAGCTCAATCTAGAAACTTGATTGTACAAGTGGGGCACATAGAATTATACAACCCTACCTTTAGATTATTAATGGAACTATTAAAGTACGAGGATATTTACTCTATCAATTTTAATAGGTTAAACCCAGCTTCTATCCGTTTGGATTCCCCTGATGTTGTTAGTGACTTAATGATTCATGATGTTTATCTCTTAGAGGAGATCACTAAGGGCGAAACAATTAAAGAAATATATTCTATTAGATCCCCAAAGAAAAATCACCATGGGAACGATCATGTAACGTCTATTCTTACCCTTCAGTCCGGATTGATTTGTACTTTAACAGCCAGCTATATATCAAAATATAAAAAGAGACAAATCGAAATAATAACCAACCATTCATACTTTGATGTAGATTTGATTAACCATACGATTAAGACGATTCAAGTGTCATCTCATTATCCTGAACTAGAAGATATTGTAAATCAGGATAGAGTATCTACAATTAATATTTCTGCTCCTGAATATGATCCATTACAAATGCAGCTATTAGATTTCATTCAAACGGTTAAAACCGATAAGGAACCAAAGGTAACAGCTGAAGATGGTATGACTTCCCTTTCCATTATTGAAAGAATACTTGCAAACCTGAATTAGGCTTATTATCTTTTCCTAAAGAAAGGATGTGTTTAAAAATGATTACCTTTTCAATCATCATCCCTTTTCGTTCAAAGGACCCCTATCGAAAAAAAGCCTTAGGAGTTGTTATGAATTACTATAAAACGTTGTTTCCATACACAGATATCTTAATCGCTTCCAATGGGAGTGATCCTTACTCCAAATCTTCTGCAATAAATAAGGCAGTAAAAAGGACTAAAACTGAATTCATTGCCATTATAGATGCAGATATACTTTGTCCAAAAAGTTCATTACTCACAGGCTTGAAACTTCTTGAATCTTTTCCCCTTATTCTCCCATATAATAATGTGTGTGATTTGTCCCGCCAGATGTCTGAAGTGCTATATGACAAACCGAATTACTCTCTGAGCACTTCCATGTTACATGGAAAAAATCGACACAATCAAAAGTCGGTTCCTGTGGGCGGGATAAATTTAATCAAAAAAACATGCTTTATGAAGATTAATGGTTTTGATGAACGTTTTACAGGCTGGGGTGGTGAGGACGACGCATTTGTTGCCGCCAGTGATACAATTTGTGGTGCTCATAAAAGATTAACCGGTAACATCTATCATTTATGGCACCCACCAAAAAAAGCTAAAACAAACCCATATTATTCAAATAACCATAGAATTGTTAGTGAATATTTTATGGCCTATAATAAAAAAGAAGAAATGCTGAAAATCCTTTCAAAAAGGAAGGGTATTTAATGTTTATACACTCGAAGAAGGAGATTGAATCTCCTTCTTATTCTTATTGTCAGGTCAATCTTTTCAATAGTAAAAGGGACCTGCTATGGCAGATCCCTTTTCAAAGTGAAATTTGTCAACCGTAAATTTCGATATCGACTTCCCTTACCATACCATTGAATATTTTATAGCATCTGATATTTGCTTCTCCCCTTCCTAAGGCAATGATGAAATAATAAATTTGTTGGCCAGGGGCATGCTTAATATCATCGTTTGAAGGTACTGCTTTACCAAAAGGATGAGAATGATAAACTCCAACTAATTCTTCATGATTTTTTTTCAGTTCACCCAATATTCTATCTTGATCATGGATATCAATGGCAAATGTATAAGGAGAAGGGTTTGTGTTTCTGGTCGGCCATACATTTTTACATAACTTCTTATGACCAGAAATAAATCCGCATGCCTCATTCGGAAGCTCTTTTTTACATTCCGCTTCAAGTAATTGAATTAATTTCTTTGAAATATAGACTCTTTCCTTATGCGTTACACCCGCATCCCTTATATTTGAACTTTGTTCGTTTCGCTTCCATTTTCTTTTTTTGTTCTTTTCTGATCCCAATGGGTACACTCTTTTGCTGCTTGTAAATTTTATTTAAATCCTTGGATTGCATCTTTTTCCCCCCTTTCAAATTCATCGAATGTATTTGTTCGGATTAAACATTGTCCGTTTCGCTTCAGGAGCCATCGGTATATTTCCGTACTCTTCAAATTGAGGGTTCCCCTGAGGAACTTGTTTACTTTGCTGTTTCATTTTATTATAGAGATCATTTTTCTTATTTGACTGAGATTTCAGATCTTGACGAAGTTTAGACAATTCTTTCTCCAGCTCCATTTCACGCTGGCTTTTCCCCTTTTGATTACTTGTATCTTTTTCATTCATTAACGTCATCTGTCTTTCCAGATCTTTTTCTCTTTGTTTAAATTCTTCAATTTGAGTCCTTAGTGCATGAAGTTCTTCCTCGTAGTGCTCCTCAATTTTCTTTAGCTCTTCATGCAATGCACTCATCTTCTGTAAGTAATTCTGAGTGGTTTCTTCTCTATCATTGCTCTTATTCAATGATTCCTTCACTTCATTGAATTTTCCAGAATACGATTCTAAATGTTCCTCAATCAAATTAAGCTTCTTAATTATTTCAGGATGATTATTTTCTTGTTTTCCCCATAAAAAATTCCACATTTTCGTATACCACCTTTCATTCTTTCCCTTCATGTATTGCTTGTATTGCTGTCTTATCCATACTAATTGAGCTGCGAATGCATTCGCATATAACTCGACCTCAATTGACCTTTTGCTCTCCGATAGGAAGTACTCATTGGCTTCCATCAACAAAGATATTACATCATTTTTAACACCTTCAAGTATTGACCTCTTATGGCTAAGAGTGCTTTCATAAATAACCCTTATTTCTGGAATGGCTGTGGGAAGTAAATGGTCATTAACTTCCCATAAGCTATTTCCAGAAATGCTATCTTCCACATTCTCTGGTTTATTGGTTGCTTCATTGATTAATTCTGATTCATATGGAATCGATCCTTGTTTTATATCATGTTGCAGTTGAAGATAAATCTCATGTTTCAGTTCCATATCTTGTAGTAAGTAGTCAATTTGCTCTGTCAACATCTGAATTGTATGGTGATTCTCAGCGATTTCAAATTGATACAACCTATGTTTTGATCTTTCCCTGGACAATTCTTCTGACACATTCTTTATCCGCCTTGAATAATGATTATAGAGAGACTCAAGTTCTTCGGATATCAAATGAATATCATTCATGACTTCCGGATAGCCTGTGCCATCTTTAGTTTCATCCTCCTCCACTGTCATCACATTCACCCCCATTGATTTCTTTGTATTATCTTATGTATGGTTTGTTTACATGTTAAAAAAAAGGAGAGAGATTCCTCTCTCCCTCATTTAATTAGTCATCCAATCCGCCAAGCAGGTCAGCAAATGTTTCACACTCACCGAATTCTACCAATGCTTCTACAATTCCACTATCAAAGATTACAACATTAGCTGTATTTCTTAAGATTAAGCGGAAGCCTTCTGAGATTGGTCCCAATAATCCAGTAATGATCTGTAATTCATAGAATAATTGTTCAGGAGCACCATCAAAGTAACGGATTCCTTCTCCTACAGCAGTCAAAGCGTCCTCTCCACAAGTTACGCTATCGATGGAAGATGGCTCAAAAGTGAAGCTGAAGTCAGGTTGGAATCCTGTTCCAGTTGGAGCCGGTGTAGGACCTACTTCAGTATCAGTGAAGGAGTAAGACCATGTGCTATCAGCAAGTGAACATTCTTGACAAATCTCTGCTCTAAGAGTCGATAGACCTGTTACAACGTCTGAGGTTGCACCGGAACCAAATGTTGCAAGTGTATCTTCATTTCTAGCAAGAGCAGTCGCCTGACATTCACAGTTATCAACCGGGAATAATCCTGGACATTGACGTGGGAATTCTAGTAGGCTCAGGTCACATTGAAGTCTTTCTTCAGGTACTGGGATATTGTTTGGACGTGGGAAACAGAATTTAGCCAATACTTCAAGTTTAACCGGATACTCTACTTGAACATCTTTACATAGAACGACTTTCAACGGGATCATAGGTCCAAATGGATCCGGCCCCATTAATACTCCACTAGAAGTTGCAATTACTTGAGTCGCTCTGATGTTTAAGTTGTCATTTGTAATTCCTGTCGGTACGCAAAGCATAATTTCGTCGGTGAATTGAGTACGAATAGTAAATGAACACTCTGCTACCCCATCGATTAAAATCGTAACGTCTACAGGTACGGTCCAAACGATTAGAACTTTTCCAGGGTTACCATTTTCAATGATGGAACCTGATACGCTGACATCAGCCGGGTCTACTGGAGCAGTTTGCACCTCTACTCTTTGACCTGCCGCTAATGCTGCACTGACTGCTGCACGACAAGCTTCATCTGGAATGAAGTTCTTGTTCTCATACTTGTTCGCAAAGAACACCCAGTCATACACTTTGTCTACTCGAATACATTCAGGTGCTAAATCGTTTGTATCCAATGGGATACTGGTTGGCGTTGGAGTCGGAGTCTGGGAACCCCTAATTTGTTTACGCTTCTTCAAAAAAATCCTTCCTTTCTTTTAATGAATATTATATTTCTATCACACTATATCTTATGGACGAGGAAGAATTTGGTATAGAGAAAATACCTATTTTTATAAAAAAAAATAATAGGCATACTAATAGTTTCTTAAAACTATGAAAAAATAGGCTTATCATATAGACTTTTGTCAGTACTCCCGTTTCAAGTCCTGCATATCATATACCATAAGGAAAGGGGGAATGTATAACCTTTAACGAATTGCTCCACTTGTGATGTAAATGATCAAAACTACAATAATATGACATTCATATATATTTCTTCAAAAAAAGCTTCTGAATGGTTACGCTAACTCTTTTAAATGAATATTACGAACGTAAACGCTTATCTTATCATTGCAATGATATTTATTATAAATATAAAAGCCATGTAAACTCTGGGAAGTTTTCATGGCTTATTTTTATGGACAAATAGCGTTCACATTGAGGAACACATATACATAATAAAAACGAAAAGAAAGGAGGTATCCTGTATGAAACAACTTTCTCCTATACAATTGCAGCAGCAAATCATCCATTATAAATCCGAAATGGAGAAGTACAAACAAAAATGTTCATTATTAGAAAAAGATTATCTCGCTCAAAAATACAAGTCCTTAAAAAAAGAACATCAACTTTTAGAAAATACAATTGAAGAGTATCGAATGCAATGTATAAAAATCGATGCCGAAAAAGAACAGATATCCTCAAAATACCAAACCTACCTTAAAGCACAGGAAAAGGAAATGACAAAGCTTCGCTACACGATTAATCAATTAAAGGATCAACTCCATAAAACAAACCAAATCCACTTAACGGAAACAAAAAAACAAACGGAACACCAAAATGAAACAAAGGATACACTTGAAAAAGAAATCATTTCTTTACAAGTGACAAATTGCTATCTTACTAAAAAAATAGAACATCTATTGAAAAGCAAACAACAAATTCAAAGACAATTATATATAACAGAAAGTGAATTATTGGAACAAGAAGTGTTAGGAAAGGAAATTCAAAGGGAGTGGAATGCACATAAACAACATTTACTCACCCATAACAGCTTTGAGGAACATAAAAACTACAATCTCTTGCATCAGAACGACTCCTTGAAAACTCAACTTTACTTAAAAGAAACGGAATTACTAGAACTTGTGGAGCTGCTGGAGAAATTGAAAATTGAGTGGGCGGAAACGAAACAACATTTGCTCATCCAGAAAGACTTTGAGGAACGTAAGAACTACAATCTCTCTCATCAGAACGACTCCTTGAACACTCAACTTTACCTAAAAGAGACAGAATTACTAGAACTTTTGGAGCTGCTGGAGAAATTGAAAATTGAGTGGGCGGAAACAAAAGATCATCTGCTCATCCAGAACGGCTTTCAGGAACATGAAAACTACAATCTCTTGCATCAGAACGACTCCTTGAAAACTCAACTTTTCTTAAAAGAAATAGAACTGTATGAAATCGAGCAAGCTTTTTCAGAAACTACATTCCATTACGAGGAAATACTTACCACTAAAGCGAATCAGCTTGATCAGGCATCGAAAATGCAAATCGAAAAATCGGTCTATATCCAAAAAATCGAAAAATCTCTAAAAAGGCTGTTGGACGAAAAAAAGGACTATACCACAACCCTTCATACATTAAGGAAGAACATCAAACTTATGAAGGAAGACGTATTCAGTTGCAAAGAGGAAGAATCAGCTGAAATGAAAAATAAAATAAAAAGCTATGAAAATACTATTCAGCATCTGCAATTCACAAATGCTCACTTAATTGAAGAAATCAATAAATTAAAAAACCGGGCACCCAAATAAGGAGCCCGGTTTCTTTTATTACATAAATTCTTTGACTAATTCATCAAATTTATCCTCGTTTAACTTTAAATCATGTGTACTTAATGGCTCTTCAGAATACCCGGTTACAAGATCCTGGTATGAAGGCTGTTCTTTGTTTTGATAAATCAATCCAGTTACCAGCCCGTCCTTTTCCATGAGCGTATTCATTGCTTGTTCACGATTTGATGGATCATAGCCTTCAAGATCCGAGAGCTTTGTCAGGTTCTCTTTAAACCAGTCATACGTATTGATCTTATTATATGTTACGCAGGGACTAAATACGTTGATCAATGAGAAGCCTTTATGATTTAGACCTGCTTCAATTATTGCCGTCAGCTCTTTCAAATCAGAAGAGAAACTTTGGGCAACGAATGTTGCGCCAGCTGTCAGTGCCATTTCCATCGGGGCCAGTGCTGGCTCAATGCTTCCTTGAGGCGTAGACTTTGTCTTAAAACCAGATGACGACCGGGGAGAGGTCTGTCCTTTTGTCAGCCCATAAATCTGGTTATCCATAACGATATATGTGACATCTACATTACGACGGATCGCATGGATCGTATGGCCAAGGCCAATGGCAAATCCATCCCCATCCCCTCCTGAAGCGATGACGGTTAAATCCTTATTCGCCATTTTTAATCCTTGAGCGATAGGAAGGGAACGGCCGTGAATGCCATGAAAACCGTACGAGTTAATGTAACCTGATATACGTCCGGAACAACCGATTCCGGATACGACAGCCAATTGTTCAGGATCCAGCCCCACGTTTGCAGATGCCCGTTGAATCGCGGCTTGTACAGAGAAGTCTCCACACCCAGGACACCAGTTGGGTTTAACATTATTTCTGAAATCTTTAAAGGTAGCCATGGATCAGATCAACTCCTTACATCTTGAATGAATTTCATATGGTAAGTATGGTGTTCCATCATACTTTGTCATTTTCGTGATTTTATTTCCATACCCAACGTTCATTTTGATAATATTGGCCAGTTGTCCAGTGGCATTATGTTCAATCACGACTACTTTCTTTGCTGATTGCATCAACGGTTCAAGCTCATCTGCAGGAAACGGATGGATTAATCGTATATGAGCATGATTCACTTTCAGTCCATCAGCTTCAAGTCGTTCCATTGCTTCTTCAATTACTCCACGTGTCGAGTTGAAACCGACCAATAATAAATCGGCTTCTTCATGTGGTGCATACGTGTGAATTGGATTGTTAAAGCGTATGCTTTCCACCTTGCGCATACGTTTATCCATCTGCGCCTGCCTGTTTACCGGAGATTCAGAAGGCTTCCCTGTTTCATCATGTTCGACTCCTGTTACATGATGAATACCGTTTTTCATTCCAGGGATGACACGCGGTGATACACCATCTTCAGTCACTTCAAAACGTTTAAAGTATTTCTTTGCTTCTAATTCACTTAATTCTGATTCATTGCCGACAAGCTTCCCTCTACGAATTTCCACTTTGCTGTAATCAAGTGGTTCAACCGTTTGCTTCCCTAATGAAAGCTGAAGATCAGAAAGAATGATGACTGGACATTGATACTCTTCGGCTAAATTAAATGCCTCTACTGTATCATAGAACGCTTCCTGTACAGTACTTGGAGCGAGGACGATCTTAGGAATCTCACCGTGCGTACCGTAAATCATGGCCATTAAATCGGACTGCTCCTGTTTCGTTGGAAGTCCCGTGGACGGTCCTCCTCGTTGAGTATCCACCACTACTAAAGGCTGCTCTGTCATACCTGATAAACCGATTGCTTCCATCATAAGTGAAAGACCAGGTCCAGCTGATGCAGTGAATGAACGGATCCCCCCGTAGTTCGCCCCGATTGCCATCGTAGCAGCTGCAATCTCATCCTCTGTTTGGATAACCGTTCCCCCAACCATCGGTAGCTTCTTAATGAGGTATTCCATGATTTCAGAAGCTGGAGTGATTGGATATGCTGCCATGAGACGAACCCCACCAGCCAATGCACCGAGAGCAATTGCATCGTTCCCGATCATGAACATGCGCTTATTTCCATCGGCTTCCTTCAGTTGTAATGAACCAACCTTGCTTCCAAGCTCATCTTTCATCGTTTGAAATCCTTGCTTGATGGCTTCCATGTTTTTCTCAACTACAGTCTCACCTTTACGGCCAAAAATTTCTTCCACAACTTCCTTGAAAACGTCTGGATCCAGGTTGAGAACGGCACAGGTCGCACCTACGGCTACCATATTCTTCATTAACGAAGTTCCCAGTTCTGTAGCTAACTGAGTGAAAGGAATGATATATAAAGAAGCATCCGTATCTTCAGGCTTTTCAGGCTTGAACTTCGCATCAGCTATAATTACACCATCACTATGTAATTCTTTAAAATTCACATCAATCGTTTCCTGGTCAAATGCTACTAAAATATCTAAGTCATCAGCAATTGCACGCACTTGTGTGGTGCTTACCCGAATCTTGTTATTTGTATGTCCTCCCTTAATACGAGAGGAGAAATGGCGGTAACCATATAAGAAGTACCCAAGGCGATTGAGGGCCATAGAAAAGATTTCACCCGTACTCTCTATCCCTTCACCTTGCTGGCCGCCAACTTTCCATGAAAGTTGTTCCTTCATTTATTACACCCCTTCAATCAATTTTTGCAACATCTATCAGAGAAGCATATTCTCTTCTTTTCGTTCAAACAACCTATTACTACAAAGGATTGTTGCAACTCTTATATTTGTATTCACTCTATCAGTTTATCACTTTTCTATTTAAATCACTACTGTATTAAAGAGATTATGAATGTATAGACTTAATTCCCGGTACAAAAAAACCATTAAAGGTATCTCTTTAATGGCAGGTTTTGTAGTCAATCTGGTATTCTTCCAACAAAGTTTTCAAACAAGAACTTTTTCACCTGTTTCTCGCTATAGTATCGTTGGAGTGTATTGATCAAGTTCTGATATTGATCAAACGATGATAACCCTTGAACAGTTTCTGATATCCCGTCGAAATCTGACCCAAAGCCAATATGATCCTCTCCACCCAAACTGCAAACATGTTCGACGTGCCTGATGATATCTGAAATCACCGCTGTTCCTCTTTTGTTTAAAAATGGCGGTACAAACGTTATCCCCATGACGCTGTCCTTTTTGATTAACGCTTCAATTTGTTCGTTTTTCAAATTTCGGGGATTTGGACAAATGGAGTAGGCATTCGAGTGAGAAGCAATGGGGTAATCTGCAAACTCGATTGTATCCCAAAATGCTTTCTCACATAAATGGGAAACATCTGTCCACAACCTGTTCTCGTTTAAGAATGAAACGACCTCATGGCCAAAATTGGTCAATCCCCCACCCCTTGGCTCCAGCGCTCCATCTGCAGCAGCATTGGCCCAATTCCACGTTAATCCAGCAGAACGTACCCCAAGCCGGTAAAGAATTTCAAGCTTGGTGAGGTCCTCTTCTATCGCTTCAATGCCCTCAAGTGTAAGCATTGCCCCGATTTCATCATGTGCTAATGTTTCTATATCTTTTTTGGAGGTGACAAATTTCAGTTTAGGGTTGGGTTTCAGGATTTGATTATGAAATATGTTCACCATTTCCAGGGCAGCTTGAAATCGTTGACCTGGCTTCAAATTGGATGGGATATAAATAGCGAATAGTTGTATCTTACTTCTGCTTTCGATCAGTTGTGGATAGGTAATATGTAAAGAGTGCTTCGTTTGAAATGCCTTCTTCCCCGGTTCTAAGTATAATTTCATCAATACATCACAGTGTGCATCAAATAACATGTTTCTTCATCCCTTCAAGTGCCTGACTTTCTTATAAATAATACTATGGAATAATAGAAAGGCTGTCCACTAAAGAATCCCCTCTTTAATGAACAGCCTATGGTTTATTATCTTGGTTCCACGATTAACTTTATCGCCGTACGCTCTTCCCCATCAATCAGAATATCTGTAAATGCCGGGATACATATCAAATCTAAACCACTAGGAGCCACAAAGCCTCTGGCAATCGCAACTGCTTTAACGGCTTGATTTAAAGCCCCTGCACCAATCGCTTGAATCTCAGCTCCTCCTCTTTCACGAAGAACACCGGCGAGTGCACCAGCTACAGAATTAGGATTAGATTTTGCTGAAACTTTTAATATTTCCATTCCTTTTCCTCCTTGTCATTTCCCCCATACCGTATGTCCGTGGTAAAGAACAAACTTGGTATAAATGATTCCACTGATACTATATTCAGGAAATGGACAAATCATTCCGGTCTCACCGAAAAAAGGATAGAAAACATTAATATTCTGCCATGAATGGATGGTCTTCGTTAATTAATATACGCTCGATTTTTTTCGCTTTACCCGTTTTTTGATCAACATCTATTAAACAGGCACTCAAAATTTTGCGTCCTGTCTTTGGAACTTCAAAACGAACAGGCAAACTTGTCTGAAATCTCTTCAGAACAGAATCCTTACTCATTCCCAATACCTCATCGTATGGGCCAGTCATCCCGACATCACACATAAATGCCGTCCCATTGGGCAAGATGCGGTTATCCGCTGTTTGCACATGTGTATGAGTTCCTATTACAGCAGATACCCGGCCATCCAAAAACCAGCCAACAGCCTGCTTTTCACTTGTTGCTTCTGCATGAAAGTCAACGAAGATAATGGAGGTTCTCTTCTTTGCTTCGTCTACAAGTTCATCCAGTGCCTTAAACGGGTCATCAAGGGGCGGCATAAAAGTTCTACCTTGGGCATTGATAACGGCAACCTCTTTTCCATACACTTCAGCATAGACCAGACCGTTTCCAGGGGTTCCTTCCGGAAAATTCGCCGGTCTCACCATTTGTTTCGATGAGTCGATAAAATTGAAAATATCTTTGTTATCCCAAGTATGATTACCTAGAGTTACCATATTGGCACCATCTTGCAAAAATTGTTTGTAAATCTTCTCTGTGATCCCTCTGCCTGAAGCTGCATTTTCCCCGTTAACGATGGTAAAATCCGGTGAGTGCTTCTTTTTTAACTTTGGCAAGTATTCCGTGATCATTTCCCTGCCCATTGAACCGACTACGTCTCCAACAAATAAAATTTTCATGAAAATTCCCTTCTCTATATGTATTCAGTCTTGTAGTTATTGTATCACAAATAACTTGCCGTCTATTCATCCGTAAAGGATCCATTATTGATTCATCCTCTGGATGGATAAAATATGCGATAAAAAAAGCTGACCCGAAAGGGGAAAATCCCTTTTCGAGTCAACCTCTTATTTCGCGTATTCGACAGCCCTTGTTTCACGGATGACCGTTACTTTAATATGGCCAGGGTAATCGAGCTCATCTTCGATTCGTTTACGGATATCCCTTGCTAATCGATGAGATTCCAAATCGTCAATGGCTTCTGGTCTAACCATAATACGAACTTCACGTCCTGCCTGGATAGCGAACGATTTCTCAACGCCTTCATAAGACTCTGAGATTTCTTCCAACTTCTCTAATCGGCGGATATAGTTCTCAAGCGTCTCACTTCTCGCGCCAGGTCTCGCAGCAGATAAAGCATCAGCTGCAGCAACCAGTACGGCGATGATGGACGTAGGCTCAGTATCTCCGTGGTGAGAAGCAATACTGTTAATGACAACAGGGTGTTCTTTGTACTTCGTTGCCAGTTCAACACCAATTTCCACGTGGCTTCCTTCTACTTCATGGTCGATTGCTTTTCCGATATCATGAAGTAATCCAGCACGTTTAGCGAGTCTTTCATCCTCACCAAGCTCTGCTGCTAATAATCCAGAAAGATACGCCACTTCCATTGAGTGTTTTAAAACGTTTTGACCGTAACTTGTACGATACTTTAAACGTCCCAAGATTTTAATTAAATCCGGGTGAAGTCCATGAACGCCAACTTCAAAGGTTGTCTGTTCACCAATTTCACGGATGTATTCATCCACTTCACGTCGGGATTTATCGACCATCTCTTCAATTCGCGCAGGGTGGATACGTCCATCCTGAACTAACTTCTCTAATGCAATTCGAGCCGTTTCTCTACGAATCGGATCAAAACCAGAAAGAATAACTGCTTCAGGAGTATCATCAATAATCAGATCAATTCCTGTTAAAGTTTCCAGCGTACGAATGTTACGTCCTTCTCGCCCAATAATTCGACCTTTCATCTCATCATTCGGTAGGTTCACAACACTAACCGTTGTTTCTGCCACATGTTCAGCAGCACAACGTTGAATAGCCAGTGAAAGGACTTCTTTCGCCTTCTTATCTGCATCTTCCTTCGCACGTGTTTCATGCTCTCTGACCATAATAGCAATATCATGGGAAAGTTCATTTTCAACGCGGTCTAGAATGATTCCTTTCGCTTCATCACGAGTTAAGCTCGAGATACGTTCTAGCTCTGTTTGCTGTGATCGTACCATCTCGTCCACTTTGCTTTCCATCTCTTCAATATGTTGTTGTCTCTCGTTAAGGGTCCCCTCTTTTCTTTCAAGTAAGGCTTCACGCTTATCAAGCGTTTCATCTTTCCGATCGAGGTTTTCCTCTTTTTGCATTAAACGATTTTCTTGTTTCTGCAATTCATTTCTTCGTTCACGAAGTTCATTTTCCATTTCTGTGCGAAGTCTATGATTTTCGTCCTTTGCTTCCAATAGTGCTTCTTTCTTCAGAGCATCTGCCTCGCGCTTAGCATCTTCTAAAATGTGCTCTGCTGAACCTTTAGCACCAGCAATCTTTGCTTCAGCAATGGACTTACGAATTAGGTATCCAACAACTACACCGACGATAAGGCCAAGCAAAATGGAGATGATTGTTATAGGTTGCATTATTTCACCTCCTCTTGCTATGAACTGTCATCATGTCTTTTACATGTCGGCTTGTACATTGCTCAAAAGAACAAAATATACAGCGCTAGGCTTTCAAATATTCATTCGAAAAATTTGTAAAATATACATGTTAATTTTAAATCTCTGAAAATTTATTGTCAAGGGGTAGAGCCCTCTATCACTAGATTTCTCAAGGGATTTTTTCCAATCGACATAAATTGACACTGTCACTATGGGGTTATGGATGATTTTTTGACACCATCCATCTATTTGAAAACTTTTTGTTGAATTTAGAAGTTTACATCAGAAAACGGTGATTCACATGCTTTCCTTAACTATAAGCGATTATCATTAGAGAAAAACACCATTACTATTTTCTACCAAATAATAGCTTATCATACATAATAAAGAGAAGCACACCAAAAATGGCTGCTTCTCTTCATTATGGTCAATCTTCTAAAAGACTTAATTCACTTTGATCATCGGTCTCAGCTCGACCTGTATCCAATCCGTAATGATCACGGATTTTCAGCATGATTTCGCTGCGGATTTCCGGATTTTCTTTAAGGAAAATCTTCGCATTCTCACGACCTTGACCTAAGCGCTCTTCATTATAAGAGTACCAGGCACCGCTCTTCTGAACAATATCAAGCTCAGATCCAAGATCGACGATTTCACCTTCTTTTGAAATTCCCTCACCGTACATGATATCTACTTCAGCTACACGGAAAGGAGGAGCTACTTTATTCTTTACGACTTTAATCTTCGTTTTGTTCCCTACCATTTCATTTCCTTGCTTAAGTGTTTCAGCACGACGGACTTCCAAACGTACAGAAGAATAGAATTTCAGTGCGCGTCCACCAGGAGTCGTCTCAGGATTTCCAAACATGACTCCGACCTTTTCACGGATTTGGTTAATGAAAATCGCGATGGTCTTCGATTTGTTGATAGCACCTGAAAGCTTACGAAGAGCCTGTGACATTAAACGGGCTTGAAGACCTACGTGAGCGTCACCCATCTCACCCTCGATTTCCGCTTTCGGTACAAGTGCTGCAACAGAGTCGATAACGATGGCGTCCACTGCCCCACTACGTACTAGCGCTTCAGCAATTTCCAGTGCCTGTTCACCTGTGTCCGGTTGAGAAAGTAATAATTCATCTATGTTTACCCCAAGCTTTTGTGCATATTCAGGATCAAGTGCGTGCTCTGCATCGATGAATGCCGCCTGACCACCTTGAGCCTGTACTTCTGCAATGGCATGAAGTGCTACTGTTGTTTTACCGGATGATTCCGGGCCATATACCTCAATGATTCTACCGCGGGGATATCCGCCAACTCCAAGAGCTGCGTCCAATGCCAGTGACCCACTTGGACATGTTACTATCTTTCTATCAGTTTGCTCCCCAAGCTTCATGATAGAGCCTTTACCGAATTGCTTTTCTATTTGTTTTAACGCCATATCTAAGGCTGCTTTACGATCGCTCACAAAATCTTCCTCCTTTGAATATAGAACTTGAAATAGACAACTTATAAGCTTGTCTCAAATCCAACCTATCTATACTATAAACGTTTTTATAGTAGAAAACAAGAAAAAAATCGAACATTCATTCGGTTTTTTTCTATAGGTGATTTGGATTGAACTTGGTGCGATTGAACAATAAAAAAACTGCCCTCCACCTATCAGAAGACAGCCAATCTATCCTTACTTACTCAATTCTTTAATCAAATAATACCAACCGTATTTTGCCGTTCTCATTCGGTTAGCATTACGTCCGCCGCCAAGATTTAATAGAAACGTTTTAGTTGGTTGATCTTTCATGGAAAGTCCAATCCAAACGGTTCCTGCAGGTTGCCCTTCGTGTGATCCGGGACCTGCCACACCAGTAAAACTGATCCCGATATCCGATGATAAAAGTTCTCTTACGTTTTCTGCAAGCTCCTGTGCACACTTTTCGCTTACTGATGTATGCTGTTTAAGTGTACTTTCTTTCACAGAGAGTACCTTCTTCTTGACCTCATCCTGGTAACAAATCACCCCGCCATTCAGGATGGAGGATGTACCTGGTAATGACGCTAATTGAGCTTGAAAGAGGCCCCCGGTTAAACTCTCTGCACAGGAAAGTGTGAAACCTCTCTCTTTTAATAATTTGAATCCCACCTCGACGAGAGAATCCTGATCGTAACCGTAGAAGTAATCTCCTGCAATATTCATAATCTCAATTTCTAACTCATCCAAAAGGGTGATGGCAGCATCTTTCGATTCGTGTTTGGCCGTCAACCTCAGTGTAACTTCTCCGTCACCAGCCAGTGGGGCAATGGTTGGATTGGTTTGTTGATCAATCAGATCTTCTAATTCTGTTTCCAACTGAGCTTCCCCTATGCCGAAAAAGCGCAGGACCCGGGAATGGATAATTTCTTTCTTCTTTAATGATTTTTGGATGGCCTGTTTGCCGTAAGTACTGAACATCGGTTTCATTTCAGATGGAGGCCCGGGTAAAAGCATGTATGCTTTACCATCTTTTTTCAATAGCATGCCGGGAGCCATACCGTTCTCATTCTTCAACACCTGAGATCCGGCTAATATGAGTGCCTGTTTTTCATTATTGGGGGTCATCTCCCGGTCGACTTTTTTAAAATAGCTTTTAATTGATTCCAATGCATCTTGGTCCATGGTCAAAGTTGTACCTAACGACTTCGCAATGGTTTCTTTCGTCAAATCATCCTTCGTCGGTCCAAGTCCACCAGTGAAAATCAACAAGTCTGCTCTTTCTTGAGCTACTGAAATCGCATGTTGCAACCGCTCTGGGTTGTCACCAACACTAGTGTGGTAGTAGACATTCACCCCCATTTCAGCCAGCTTCTCTGAAATGAATTGAGCATTGGAATTGACGATTTGACCTAATAGTAGTTCTGATCCTACCGCTATAATTTCTGCATTCATCCTAATTCCCCCTGTCATCGATGTAAAGAAGGGGATGATTCCAGTAGAATCAATCCCCTTGTTAAAGCGTTTTATTTCGAATTTACAAATGCTTTTTTGTTATGTTTGAAATAGTCCCATCCAGACCAAATGGTAAAGAACATAGCCACCCAGAGAGCAATGGTCGCAAATGGCAAATTGATCAGTTCGAAAATGGCATTATGCAGAAGCAGCGCTGAAATAGCGATGATCTGTGCCCATGTTTTGATCTTTCCAAGTTGCCCCGCTGCAACCACTTCCCCTTCTCCTGCTAACACAAGGCGAAGACCTGTTACCGCAAACTCACGGCTGATGATGATAATGACAATCCATGACGGGGCAAGACCAAGCTCAACCAGAACAATTAATGCAGCGGATACAAGCAATTTGTCCGCCAATGGATCTAAAAACTTCCCAAGGTTCGTCACGAGGTCAAGCTTTCGTGCATAATAACCGTCTACCCAATCGGTTGTTGCCGCAATGATGAATATCAAAGCTCCCACAAAGTGCTTGACCGGCATTTCTGCCCCAAGAAACATCATGTCACCCCAGTTTAGCGGTGCAAGCATAATGATTAAAAATAATGGAATTAAAAATATCCTTGAAACTGTAATCTTATTAGGTAAGTTCACCTTTCTACCTCCAATACTTAAAAAACACGTTCTAGCTATAGTATGTAAGAAAAAGGAGTTATTAAAACTCCTTTCATCTCAATTATTGAGTCGCTTTAGGTTCATAGTTAATGATGATATCCTGCCTTACGACATCCGAAGCAGATACCTTGTACTCAAGCTGACTGCCATTTACTGAAATATTTGTATTTGAAGCGTTACCGATTACAAGATAAGCAACCTTTTCGGAGGAAAAGTCAAAGTCCTTTTTATTACCCTCTTTTAATAACCCTTCAAACAATAATTCATCCTCCGTGTTGTATACACCGACCCAAGTATCACCTTTAGCAGATAATTCCAACTTGAATTCATCTGCATTTTTTAGTTCATAGGTTGTTTTATAGCCTGAAGTATTCACAGCTTCTAATAATTGTTCTGGTTTTTGTTCTTTTTCTTCCTTAGCATTTTCATCTTCTGAAGGTTTATTTTCCCCTGTTTCTTCTGTTTCTTTGGTTTCTTCTTCAGGCTCTTCACTTTCAGCCGTCTGGTTTTCATCTACAGCGACTTGCTCCTGATTCTCTGAAGGCTGTGTCTCAGGGGCTTTATCCCCCACTTTCCCCTGCCAGAATACCCATACGGCAATCAAGGCACCAATAACGAACAGGGCTATAAGGAGTTTGGGCACGAAGTCAAATACCTTGGTAGAGCTTTCTGATACAGACTTTCTTGACTGAACCCTGGAGAGGGAAACCGGTATCTCATCTTCATAGGTTGTAGGAATTTCTTCCTTATGCTCCTCGAAAATCATTTCAGGAGGAAGACCGACCGCTTCACAATACTGTTTAATAAATGCACGCACATAGAACTTCCCGGGCATCGCGTCATACGAGCCTTCTTCAATTCCAATCAAATAGCGTTTTTGAATTTTTGTCATTCTTTGTAAATCATCGAGACTGTAACCTTTAGCTTCACGGGCTTCCTTTAAACGATTTCCTAATTCCGTCACCACTTAACACCTTCCAATATTAAAAATCAAAACCTCCAAAATCGGAATTTTGAAATAGATTATTTTGTTCTACTAATTCATATGTAATTTCTTCATCAGGATCGTTTCTAAGTTCAATGATATAATCAAAATCTTCAAGTGAATATTCAGAGTTTTGAACGAATACGTCAGGATGTTCGATTACTTTCACAGCAGGCAATCTCATGATTTCCCTTACTAGTTGCCAATGCTTTTCACTTGCACGGCGAGTTGAAACGATACCGTCAATAATAAATAGATTTTCAGATGAATACTCGTCTTCAATCAGCTTGCTTCTTATTGTCTGCTTTAATAAGGTAGAAGAGACAAAAAGCCATTTCTTATTTGCACATACGCTTGATGCCACGATGGATTCGGTCTTCCCTACCCGGGGCATCCCTCTGATCCCAACAAGCTTATGTCCCTCTTGCTTAAATAGCTCAGCCATAAAATCCACTAATAAACCCAGCTCATCACGAACAAACCGAAACGTTTTCTTGTCATCGGCATCACGCTGAATATAACGGCCGTGACGAACGGCAAGGCGATCCCGTAATTTCGGCTCCCGGAGCTTTGTTACATTAATTGTATCCATCGTTTGTAAGATGGACTCGAGCCTCGTTATCTGTTCATCATTGTTAGCAAGAAGAAGCATTCCCCTCCTGCCTTCATCTACACCATTTATCGTCACTATATTTATAGAAAGCATTCCTAATAACGAGGAAATATCACCTAAGAGGCCTGGACGATTTTTTTGAATTTCATATTCTAAATACCATTCTTTGCGTTCCATTGGTTCCCTCCTGAAAAAACTGTGACATTTCAATTCGATAAAAATCGACATAATTCGGAAAGATTATTTAAACATCTAGGTATTATAATAAATGATTTTCCGGTAATAGAAAAGCAAAACCTACATAAATATGTACAATTTCTCATTTTATACCTCATAAGCTGTTTATAGTAAAGAAGTATAGCCTTCACCCGAAGAATGACTTCTGTATCAAGTGATTCTTTTTGAAACATATATATAAGAAAAAGGAGAGGAAAAAATCCCTCTCCTTAACGAGTACCATTGTTATTAACAAGTTTAACCATCATGTTCGCAATGGCATGTTGTTCTTCAGGAGAAGCGACAGACCATAAATCCGCTAACACTTTTTCCTGATCGTTCTTAGCTTCGACTTGATTCGCTAAGTAGTCACCAATTTGGTAAGCTAAGTCAGAAACCGTTTCATTTTCCATTCCACCATGTTGAGCCTGGTGAAGACGGTCACCTAAGAAGTTTTTCCAATCAGACCAGTTATCTAATACAGACATTTGTCATGACCTCCTTTATTGAAATACAACCTTAGTTTGTATCCAGGAGGAAAAATTATTCGCCTTAATCATTGGACTAAAAAACTTTTTCATGTATGCCACCCACCATTGATGGATATGGTTTGCCCAGTTATATAAGAGGATTTGGGGGAAGTGAGAAATTGAATCGAGCCGGAAACTTCATCCGCCCGAGCAAAACGACCCATTGGAATTTCCTCCCTTAGAGCTTCTAGTTCCCCTTCAGAAAACGAACCCATCATCGATGTATCAACTGCTCCTGGAGCAATTGCATTGATCCTTACCCCGCTTAGAGCAAGCTCCTTACTCAATGATTTCACAAATGCCAGCTGCGCCCCCTTTACAGTTGAATAAACGACCTCACACGCTCCGCCAATTTGTCCCCAAATGGAGCTTACCATTACAATGCTTCCCTTACGATCTATCAGTTTTGGCAATAACTTTTGAATGAGAAGTAAAGGACTTTTCACATGAACGTTAATCAAATAGTCCACCTCTTCTTCAGTCTGATCTTGAAACATTCCCCAGCTTGAATTCCCACTACTATAAATAATGGCATCAAGTTGGAAGATACTGTTTACGAGACTCCCGACTTCTTTCGGGAGGGCAAGGTTCGCCCGAATGGGAATTGCCTCCACCCCAAGTTTTTCAACCTTATGAATCAGGTCTGTTATGGCTTTTTCATTCGTATGATAATGTAAATATAAATTCCATCCCTCTTCTGCCAAGCTTAAAGCCGTGCTGCTTCCAATTCCCCCTGAAGCACCTGTTATTAATGCATATTTCATCTGTTTCCACCTCAATGTCCACATAAAGAGAGGAACTACCCTAGAGCAGCCCCCTCCGATTTTATGATTTTGGTACTACCTGACACACCGTAAAGCGTTCTTCACTGATAATGGTACTGGCAACGGTTTGTATATCATCATACTTCAATGATTCAAGTGTAGGTACAACCTCAAAAAGATCCATTTCGTTAAAAGCATAGCGTGTGAATTGATTTGCAATAAACTCAGGAGAATTAATGGCACGTAAAAACGCACCAATCTTCTTTTTCTTGGTTCTTTCTAATCCCTCTTCTGTAAAGAGAGATTGTTGTTTGGCTTTAAGTAGCAGCGATTGTACCTTCTCGGCAAGGATATCCGGCTTTTCCGTATCCCCACCGACGGTCAGGAATCCAAAGCCATTTTCCTGTGTATAATCATAGTGGAATGTTTCATCAATCAATCCATCATTGTATAGTTCAGAATAATACGTTGAACTTTTACCAAATAACATATCCAGGAAAACGTTCATCGAAAGCTCTTGTCTTAGCATTTCCTTGCCTTGCTGATGCGGTTCAGGCGCTTTAAGGCCTACCAGGCACTTAGGGCTTTGCACATTCATCTTGAGGACCTGCTTCTTCTCAGCAACCGTTTCTGGTTCATCATCAAATCTCCGCTTTATCTCAGGCATTTTTTCATAATCCTTCTTTTCCTGATTCGAACGGATCTGATTCATGATTTGATCCGGGTCTACAGATCCCACTACAAAGAGGAGCATATTGCTTGGGTGGTAGAATGTGTTATAGCACTGATATAACATATCTTTCGTGATTGGTGTGATGGACTCAATCGTTCCTGCTATATCAATCTTCACAGGGTGATTTTTGTACATATTCTGAATCACACCAAAGTATAATCGCCAGTCAGGGTTATCATCATACATGGTGATTTCCTGTCCGATGATTCCCTTTTCTTTTTCCACGGTCTTTTCTGTAAAATACGGGTCTTGAACAAAATCTATTAGGGTTTCTAAATTACGTTCTACATTGGTGGTACTTGAAAATAGATAAGCTGTTCGTGTAAAGGATGTGAAAGCATTAGCCGACGCTCCCTGGCGGCTGAATTGCTGGAATACATCCCCGTCTTCCTTTTCAAACAATTTATGCTCCAGGAAGTGGGCGATTCCATCTGGAACCTTAACGAATTCTTCTTCGTTCAGTGGAACAAAATGATTGTCAATGCTTCCGTACTTCGTCGTGAATGTGGCATATGTCTTATTAAATCCTTTTTTCGGGAGAATATAGACGTCCAATCCATTAGACATTTTTTCATAATATAAGTTTTCCTGTAGTTGATCGAAGGAAATTTTCTTCATCTTTATCCCTCCATTCCTGTTAAAAAGTAGATGGTATCAAGCTCAACTTTATTTGCTGCTTTCACGATGTCTTCTTTCGTCGTCTTCTCTATTTCTTCAAGCCAGTGTTTTAAATCAATTTCTTCATGGGCGACTGCATTATGATATAGAACCTCAACCAAACCACGGGACGTATCAATGGTTTCAAGCAGTTGATTGCGGATGACCGCTTTCGTTTGTTCGATTTCACCATCCGTAAAGTCTCCATCCTTCATGGCTTGCAGCTGATCATTGATGATTCCGACTGCTTGATCATATTTCTCAAATTCTATTCCGGACATAACCATCAATAATCCTTTATGACTTTCCAGTCTACTTGCTGCATAGTAGGCTAAGCTCGCTTTTTCCCTCACATTTATGAACAATTTAGAATGGGAAAATCCACCGAATATTCCATTGAACACCTGAAGGGCAAAGTAATCATCATCGCCATATTGTGTATGAGTCCGGTAGCCCATATTAAGCTTACCTTGTTTCACATCCTGCTTTTCTTTCACGACGTTTTCCCTTTCCTTTTGCTCCACTACCGATGAATCGACTTCGAGAGGGGTACGTTCCTTTAATTGGAGGAGTTGATCACACAGTTTTTCAACTTCCGCAACATCTACATCGCCGATGACATAAAGATCGAATTGATCTTCATTCATGACTTTTTGATAATATTCATACAAACTCTTGGCCGTTATGGACTCAACTTCTTCACTAATGCCATTAACATGAAGGGCAAAACGCTCTCCCTTACACATTTCTTCTACAAGCCGGGAATTAGCGTAGCGCATTTTATCGTCATATACTGCCTGTATTCTTACCTTCTGGTTTCGTTTTTCTTTCTCGACCGTCTTCTTATCGAATTCGTTATTTTCAATATGAGGATTTTGCAGGACATCTGCTAAAAATTCTATTCCTTTTTGAAGTAAAGGCTCTGAGTCCCTTAAAAACTTTTCGTTGGCGATTTCCACGGACATGCTGACCACGTGGTACTCACCTTTTTTACCTAAATCCGTAAAAAAATTAGCACCATATAATTCATCCAGGTAGGATCTTAATTCCGTTGTACTCGGATAGGTCTTTGTACTGCTTTGCATCACATGAGGGAGTAATCCGCGTAAGGTCACTGTTTCTTGATCTAAAGGAGCTTTCATTTTCAAAATCAGACTGTTGGTTTTATACTTATCCGTTTGAACGATATGTAGCGTGTACCCCTGTTTCTTTTTTACTACTTCATTTATGGCTGTCATCGTACCGTCCTCCTTAGTTCCACACTTCCGTCATTTTTGAAATCAAAAAAGTTATAAACACCTTTATTGTGCGGTATTTATGTATAACTATACATGTAGTGATATGTTGATTTCAAGCATCTTCCTCTATTGGAAAAATACCCATAGAGTAAACTAGTATATGTATAGAAAATATGTAATATGTTTCATTTTTTGGTTTTCACAAATCTCCTTTGTCAAAGATTGATGTTTTTCAACATAAGGTCTGCTTAGGCTCTGTCAATCAGTGTGTGCTGGATGGATAGGGGAACTGCTCCGCTTGCAGCTAGCGTTCGGCCGAGCCTCCTCAGCTTAGCCGAACGGGGTCTCGGCACGACCTTACTTCAGCAGGGGTCTGCGCAGTTCCCCTCACCATCTTCACGAGATTTTCGTGACAGATCTAAAAGGTGTGAATAAACAATTAATAAACAATTAAAGTAAAAAAAAGAACTCCTTTTCATAAGGAAATTGACCTATACTCACCTTAAAAAGAGGTTACTTGCTAAAAGTTTTCTATTTTCATTATTCTTTTTAAAGAAACATGCTCAGAAAGTTGATTCTAGGTGCAGGATTCTACTGCGGGAATAGCTGAACAGGTAGGACCGAGGAGGCGCAACCGGAAATCAGCTACTGCTTTCTAATGTTAAATACCAACTTAACTCAACAAAAAAAGGTACCTCGGAATGTCGAGATACCTTTTTTTGATTGGTGCTTATGTTATGATTAACGATTTCCTTTAATATACGGTGTACCAAGTGCTTTAGGTGCATCTGCACGGCCGATGAATCCTGTAAGTGCAAGGATTGTTAATACGTATGGTGCGATTAGCAGATATACACTCGGAATGTTTTCAAATAATGGAATACTTGATCCAATGATACTTAAGCTTTGTGCGAACCCAAAGAATAATGCTGCACCCATTGCGCCAAGGGGATGCCACTTACCGAAGATCAAAGCTGCTAAGGCCATGAATCCCTGCCCGCTTATGGTTGCGTGACTAAAGTCTGAGGAAATGGACTGGGCATATACTCCTCCGCCCACTCCTGCAAAAGCCCCAGAAATGATTACGCCGATATAGCGCATTTTCGTTACGTTGATACCCATTGTGTCTGCAGCCATTGGATGCTCACCTACGGAACGCAATCTGAGACCGAATGGAGTCTTAAACATAATGAACCAAACGATGACGGACACAAGAATGGCTACAAATGGTGGCCAATAAGTGTTGGAGAAGAAAATATCACCGATCACCGGAATTTTGTTAAGTAATGGTACATCCACTTTTCCAAAACCTTCTGAAATGATGTCTGTTTGACCCTTTCCATAAATACGTTTGACTAAGAAAAGGGTTAAACCGATGGCAAGCAGATTGATTGCCACTCCGGAAACTACCTGATCGGCACGGAATGTTATCGAGGCAACCGCATGGAGTACGGCAAGTAACGCACCCATGACCATCGCTATTAGCAGGGCCACCCAAGGTGTTGCCGCACCGAATGTGTCGGCAAACGCTAGATTGAAAACAATACTTGAGAAAGCTCCAATGACCATTAATCCTTCAAGCCCGATGTTAACCACACCAGAACGTTCAGAGAACGCTCCTCCTAACGCAGTGAAAATAAGTGGTGATGCCCACAATAATGTTGATGGAATAAGGATTGTTAAGATATCGATAAAGCCCACTTATTTCACCCCCTTCTTACTAAATCGTTGAATCAGATAACGAATCATATAACCAGATGCTACAAAGAAAATAATAAGGGCAATGATGATGTCTACCAGTTCATTTGGAATACCTGCTTCAAGAGGCATATTTAACGCCCCCACTTTGAGTCCTCCAAATAATAATGCTGCGAACACAACACCAATGGCAACATTCCCCCCTAATAGGGCTACAGCGATCCCATCAAATCCGACCCCTGTAAATCCTCCTTTAATCGAGGCGTAACCAAATGTCCCCAAACCTTCCATGGCTCCTGCGAGTCCTGCAAATGCCCCGGAAATGACCATAGAAAGAATGATGTTTCCATTTACGTTCATTCCTGCGTATTGAGAAGCGTGCTGGTTAAAACCTACGGAACGAAGTTCATATCCACGAGTCGTTTTTTCTAAAAGGAACCACATGATAAATACACAGGCGAGGGCAATGAAGATCCCCCAATGCAGTCTTGAGTAATCCGTTATGGCCTCAAAGAATGGAGACTTTAATGAGGCCGTCTCTGCAATATAGTCCGTACGATCTTTGCGCTCCGTCAATACATCACGGATAATCGCATTGGTTACGTGAAGTGCAATATAGTTCATCATGATCGTAACAATTACTTCGTGTACACGGTATCTTGCTTTCAGTAATCCTGGAATGAAGCCCCAGAATGCGCCGGCTAATGCCGCTGCGATTACAGCAAGCGGTAAGTGGATGATCTTTGGTAACTCATCGAAAGCAACTCCAACCCATACTGCAGCAAGCCACCCTACAATCAGTTGTCCTTCGACCCCGATATTGAATAATCCGGTTCTGAATGCAAAGGCAACAGCCAATCCTGCCAGAATGTACGGAGTCACTTGACGAACCGTTTCCCCTACATAGTAGATCTCTCCGAAAATACCTTGCCAAAGTGCAGAGTATCCTGCAATTGGATCATATCCGCTCACAAGCATAATAATGGTTCCGACAATAATTCCTAAAAGGACCGAAATAACCGGGATTAATATATTTGTTAATCGATTAGACATGTTCGTTCTCCCCCGCTTCCTTCCTCTTCGAACCAGCCATCAGTAGTCCAAGTTCTTGTTCGGTTGTTTCTTTTGGATTCACAATTGCTACAATTTGCCCTTCATAAATGACCGCGATACGGTCACTTACATTCATGATTTCATCCAATTCAAATGAAAGTAATAGTACGGCTTTCCCGTTATCCCGCTGCTCGATCAGGCGCTTGTGAATGAACTCGATTGCCCCTACATCGAGACCGCGGGTAGGCTGGGCAGCAATCAACAGATCTGGATCTCGATCGACTTCCCGACCGATGATCGCTTTTTGCTGATTTCCACCGGATAGTGCCCTGGCAAGGGTATATTCAGAAGGTGTCCTTACATCAAACTCTGAAATTAGCTTTCTCGCTTGATTGTAAATATTCTTATAGCTTAATACCCCTTTATTTGAATAAGGCTTTTGGTAATAGGTTTGTAGAACCATATTTTCACCGATTGGAAAATCCAGAACTAAACCATGTTTGTGACGATCCTGAGGAATATGACCTACACCTGTTTCATAAATCTTGCGCGGTTTCATATTGGCTATTTCTTTTCCATTCAGCTTAATCGACCCACTATTAACTTTGTATAACCCTGTAATCGCTTCAATCAGTTCACTTTGACCGTTCCCATCAACTCCCGCAATACCAAGGATCTCCCCGGCTTTCACTTCCAGGTTCAACCCCTTTACAACGGAAACATTGCGATGATCTTTTACGTTCAAATCTCGAATTTCGAGCACATTGTCAGTAGGGATGGCTTCCTTCTTCTCAGTCTTAAAGGTTACTTCACGTCCTACCATCAGACTGGCAAGATGATTCGGATCGGTTTCTGATACCTGCACTGTCCCGATCCCTTTTCCTTTTCTGATAACGGTTACATTATCACACACTTCCATAATCTCTTTTAGCTTATGAGTGATAAGAATGATAGACTTGCCTTCTTGAATAAGAGTTTTCATGATTTGAATAAGCTCTTTGATTTCTTGTGGGGTAAGTACCGCCGTAGGCTCATCGAAGATCAGAATTTCTGCACCACGATAAAGTGTTTTCAAAATCTCAACACGCTGCTGCATTCCAACTGAAATTTCAGAAATTTTAGCGGAAGGATCCACTTTTAAACCGTATCTTTCTGAGATTTCCAAAATATCCTTCTCTGCCTTTTTAATATCCACTGTGGCACCGGACTTCGGCTCTCTTCCCAGAATAATATTTTCTGTTACTGTAAAGGTATCAACGAGCATAAAGTGCTGATGAACCATTCCTATCCCTAAGTCATTGGCAATATTGGGATTGGTGATGTTTACTTTCTGCCCCTTTACACGAATTTCTCCTTGTTCAGGCTGATAAAGTCCAAATAAAACATTCATCAGTGTAGATTTACCTGCTCCATTTTCACCTAGAAGCGCATGAATTTCACCTTTTTTGAGTTGGAGGGTAATATTATCGTTTGCTACGATGCCAGGAAATTCTTTGCGAATATTCAGCATCTCAATTACATAATCCATTGCTAATCACTCCTTGCATAGGCTAGGGATATTTATCTAGTAGTTAGAGGTCAGACCTTAAGACTCTAGAAAAAAAAGGGTTTCCCCGATTAAAACTCTAAATGAAAGATAGAAAGAAGTTTCTATACTTCAATTAAATTTTTAATTATTATGAATATTCCTTTTAGAAAAGGGATAAGAGACCGGCTATCCTCGGTCCCCTTATCCCTGTTCAATTAGTTAGCTGAGAATGAATTTGCTGCATCTAAAGATTCAGGAACAGTGATTTCCCCACTCTTGATCTTTTCTTTCCATTCATCAACTTTAGTCATAACCTCGTCTTTGTTAGAAAGCTCTTCGTTAAGTTCAGCTAATCCAACACCCTCTTCGTTAAGACCGTAAGAGATAACTTCTCCACCTGGGAAGTTTCCTTCTTTTGCTTTGTTAGCAAGATCTAGAACCGCATTATCAACACGTTTTAAAGAAGAAGTTAAGACGATATTATGATCCCCAACTTTACCTTCTGCTGATTGGTCGGAGTCAACTCCGATTGCCCATAGCTCACGGGAAGGATCTTTTTCTTTTAAGTCACGTGCTTCTTTGAACAATCCATTACCTGTACCACCAGCTGCATGGAAGATAACGTCTACATCTTGTGAGTACATCTTAGACGCAATTGTTTGACCAAGTTCAGCTTTGTCGAATGCTCCTGCATAATCTGCAACGATTTCCGCTTCGGGATTCACTGATTTAACACCAGCAATGAAGCCGGAGTGGAAACGCTCGATTACTGGAATTTCCATTCCACCAAGGAAACCGATTTTGTTCGTTTTCGTTGCAAGTCCAGCTGCAACACCCGCAAGGAATGAACCTTCTTGCTCTTTGAATGTGATACTTGCAACGTTTGGCTGGTCTACAACAGCATCAACAATTGCAAAGTGAGAATCTTTTTGTTGTTGTGCAATATCATTGATTGCACCTTCCATAAGGAAGCCGATACCATATACTAAGTCAAAGTCTTGACGAGCTAATGTGTTTAAGTTAGTAGCATAGTCAGCGTCAGATTGTGATTGTAAGTAGTCAAAACCTTCCTTACCTTTTTCTAAGTCGTGCTCTTCACCGAAAGCTTTTAAACCTTCCCAAGCAGATTGGTTGAAAGATTTGTCATCTACTCCACCAACATCCGTAACCATTGCTACTGTAAATTGATCTTCTTTCTTGTTACCTTCACCACTAGATGCACCTTCTTTGTCCTCGCTTGTTCCACAAGCACCTAATAATGTACCTGCAGCTAGAACAAATGACAACGCTAAACCAATTTTACGTTTTTTCACCTAGAGTACCCCCTAATATTGTAATAAATTAGTAGAAAGATGGATTGTTGTTATACACGCTTTCTTAATACGTGGAAGCTAAATTTGTCTGACCGAAAATAGTTTACTGAGTACAGAATCGGCTCATCGTTTTCATCAAAATGCATTTGCTTTAAAACGAGTAGTGCCGTTTCTGGTTCACAATTTAGAATAGGGGAGATTTTATCGTGATAGCCCATAGGTTCTATTTGTGCAACAGCATGAGTGATTCTCTTATTCTCGCGTTTCTCCAAAACCGTGAAAATCGAATTATCTTCATGGGTGAAATTCCTCGGCATAATCTTTTCAGGAATTTTGTCTACACAATACACAACCGGTTCCCCGTTTGCAGTACGAACCCGTTCAATCAGGATCACGTCGTCCTCTTCATTGCAAGTAAACCTCTTCACATCATCCTCCGAAGCTTCTTGAGTCGTTGAGCTTAAGAAAATGGTCCCTGGCTCCATACCGGCCTGCTTAATCATGTTCGTTACACTGTTCAGCTGCTCAATACCAGAAGTAAAGAGCGGTTTAGCGTTTACAAATGTACCTACCCCATGACGTCGTACGATGACACTTTCTTCCTCAAGAATTCTGAGAGCTTCACGGAGAGTAGCCCTACTCACACCTAGCTGTTTGGAGAGATCAAATTCAGACGGGAGTTTTTCTTTTTCTTTGTATATTCCCGCTTCGATATCTTTCTTCAAACGGTCTATCACTTGTAAGTATAAATGTCGATTGTCTGTCTTTATTGTCACTGGAACCACCACCAAATTTTCTCAAGACATCAGACCTCTGATGTATATCTTTCCTACTAATCGAAAATACTATAACACTTTTCTTTTCATAAATAAATAGCATTGTGTGATTTTGTCGAAAAAAATGATTAGAATGACAATTTAAAATCCTTTTTTGTAAAAAAATAGTAAATATATAAGAGTAAATGGGCTTTCACGGAGTTATTTTACATATAATTTACAATAAGGTTGTTATAGATTATCAATCTTTACAAAATTAAAACAACGCCATTACAATTGTAAACGCTTTTAATAGTATAACACATTGGTGGATAAACTAGAATAACATGATTTGAAACGGATACATTTTGAGATTTCCTCCTTGATTTTTATATAAAAAAGGTGTGTTATCCCATTCATTTTGAATAGGGTAACACACCTTTTGTTAAGAGCTTTGCTCTTCTGAAGGTTTACCGATCAAGACGGTTCGCGGCTTACTTCCTTCATAAGGTCCAACGACTCCTCTTACTTCCATCTCATCAATCAATCGTGCTGCTCTTGTATAACCAACTCTAAATCTTCTTTGAAGCATGGAGACGGAAGCAGTTTGCATTTCAGCGATCAACTGAACTGCATCATTATAGAGTTCGTCTTCAGCTTCGCCCGTTTTCTCATCTTCTTGTATCTCATCCGGAATCATTTCTTCCTGATACTGAGCCTTTTGTTGAGAAATGACAAAATCAACGATTTCTTCAACTTCTTCATCTGATAAAAATGCGCCTTGTACCCTTGTAGGCTTTGAAGCCCCTACAGGCATGAAGAGCATGTCTCCTCTACCCAATAGTTTTTCTGCGCCACCGGAATCCAGGATGGTTCTGGAATCGATTTGTGATGATACGGCAAACGCAATCCTGGATGGTATATTCGCTTTGATGACCCCTGTAATAACATCAACAGAAGGACGCTGCGTAGCAATGATTAAATGGATCCCTGCGGCACGTGCCATCTGTGCGAGTCTTGTGATGGCGTCTTCTACATCGTTTGAAGCAACCATCATTAAATCAGCCAGCTCATCCACTATTACCACAATGTATGGAAGCAGCGGCTGCTTTTCTTCGTTCTCGAGATTCTGTCTCTTAACGTAGTCGTTGTAGCCTTCAATATTCCTTGTTCCTGTGTGAGAGAACAACTCATATCTCCGCTCCATTTCACTTACAACCTTTTTTAATGCCTGTGAAGCTTTCTTTGCATCAGTTACAACGGGAGCCAATAGGTGCGGTACCCCATTATATACATTCAATTCAACCATTTTTGGATCAATCATCATGAGTTTAACTTCATGTGGTTTAGCTCTCATTAGAATACTCGTAATGATTCCATTAATACAGACACTCTTTCCGCTTCCAGTGGCCCCTGCTACAAGTAAGTGAGGCATTTTATTCAATTCTGCAAGTACGGCTTCTCCCGTTATATCCCGCCCTAACCCAATTTGGAGCTTGGCATCCGGTTTATTATGTTCCTTGGCTTCAAGCACCTCTCTTAATGACACCATGGCCACCTCTGAGTTAGGAACTTCAATACCGATAGCCGATTTCCCCGGAATAGGAGCTTCGATTCGGATATCTTTAGCCGCAAGAGCCAAGGCTAAATCATCACTAAGGTTCACGATGCGGCTTACTTTCACACCTACATCCGGGTGAACTTCATACTTGGTGACGGCTGGACCTAAGTGAACTTGTGTAACTTTTGCTTTTACCCCGAAGCTTTGGAAGGTTCTTTCAAGTTTGGCTGCGTTGGCATGAATCAGTTGATATTCATTACTCTGATCTGTTTTTCTAGGAGTCTTTAATAACGAAATAGAAGGTAGTTTATAATCCTTATTTTCTACTTCAGTAAACGTAATTGGTGGTGCAGAATCCGCTTCTCCTTCTGAATCGGGCTTATCTTTAGCGGCCGCACCATCTTTTTCACCATGCATTCCCGCTCCTGAAGTGGATGGTTCTTCTTTAGTCGCATTCCCTCCGTATGCACGTTCAGCGAAGTTTGAGATAATCGGTTCTCTCGTTTCCTCTTCCTGAGGCAGCTGTGTTTCAACCGCATTCTCCTGCTTCACAGGAACTTCTTTCTTTTTCTTTTCTTTCACTTCTTTTTTCTTTGACTGATCTTCTCTCCAGTCACTCATATCTTGTTTGAATGCAGACCATTGTCCGCTTAAGAATGCACCAAAGCGCTTTCCTGCTCTTCCCAGCACATCCCCGATGGATTTACCTGTCACTAGTATGATTCCGATCAATATGAAAGTTGCACTTACAATCCTTGCTCCTTGCGAGTCAAATAGAAAATAAGAAAGGGCAAATAAAATGCTCCCTATCATTCCCCCACCAAGGTCAGATGTACTCGTTTCCCCACTAACATCCATCCAATACAAATCCCACGTATTCATGATGACACTTGGATTATCGAAAGAACCATCATTTGAGAGCAAATCAAATAACTTCACATGACTCAGTAGCAAGAAGCTCGCAATGATGATGTAGACCCCAATAAGTCTGCGACTAAATAACATAGGGATCTCCCTTTTAATCATGAGGTATCCAGCTACATACAGCATCCACAGGAGGGCAACCATATACCATTCACCAAGAAAGAATCGATAGAAATATACCACTGCTTTCCCTACAGCTCCAAGCTCTATGATTGAAATCAAACTGAGGGCAGCAAGGATCATTCCTGTAATTTCATATTTAATGGTTTGTTTTAAGGTTGAACTCGTTGCAGATCGTTTTTTTCTTCTTTTTCGTTTTGCCAATCCAATTCACCTAAATTCTATTGAAGTCTTTCTTCATATGTACATAAAGATGAAGAAAGGGCTGATCCTTTGGGGCAATCTATGTGCCTAAGGTGTCAGACCCTTCCCGTTTAACTTAAAGTATCATTATGATTATCTCTTCCAGTAATATTATAGCATAACCACTATTTCGGGAAAATCCTCTTTCTCTCTTAATTATTGATAAATTCACCTGGACAAATCTGAGTATCCAGATAATGTGCAGGATCACTACTCATGACCCTCACAATTCGATACCGGTTCTCCTCCTGCTGAACAAGGATAGGAACACCCTGATATTCCATCATCATTTGACCACTGAATTCACTTGCATCTGTTGGAAATACAAGATCATTGGGAACGACTGTATAAAGGATCATTGTACTAATCCCTCTTGTTGATCCGATTGCTTTTTCATCTCAATTAACTCGTTAATCTTTTTAATGGCTGTCCCAATTCCCCCGATCCCATCTATCAGGCCGTATTCGACGGCATCGTCACCTACCACATTCGTACCGATATCCCGTGTGAGGTTTCCCTTTGCAAACATCAGGTCTTTAAAATCTTCTTCCGATATATTACTGTGCTTCGTTACGAAACTAACTACCCGATCCTGCATTTTATCCAAATACTCGAATGTCTGTGGTACTCCGATCACCAACCCCGTCAACCGAACCGGGTGGATTGTCATTGTAGCAGTGCTCGCAATGTACGAGAAATCGCATGATACGGCAATCGGTACACCAATACTATGTCCTCCCCCCAACACAACAGATACTGTAGGTTTAGAAAGTGAAGCGATCATTTCAGAAATAGCGAGTCCCGCTTCCACGTCTCCACCTACCGTATTTAATATTACCACCAAACCCTCTATTTTAGGATTTTGCTCAATGGCTACCAGCTGTGGAATAACATGTTCATATTTTGTTGTTTTATTTTGTGGCGGAAGCTGCATATGCCCTTCTATTTGTCCTACAATCGTCAAGCAATGGATATTGGAATCCTGAGAGAGTTGCGGGACATTGGTTTGCCCTAATTGCTGTATCTTTTCCATTAACCCTGATGGTTTATCTTTATTATCCTCGCCTTTATTTGGCTGATCCTGCATACGTTCATGATTTTCTTCCATGAAAAACATCTCCTTTTCATTTCCATTCTCTTGTTATTATTTTAATAAGGGAGTGTTTTCATACTTTATACTTTGGGATCAAATAAAAAACGGAGGCTATCTGTTAGAAACAAATAGCCTCACGCATTAAACTTCCATGATGATCGGTAATATCATTGGTCTTCTTCGTGTTTTATTGAATAAATAGTAATTGAGCTGATCTCTGATATCCTGTTTAATGGTTGTCCATTCAAAAGAGCCCTTTTGTAAGTAGGAATGTACTACATCCGTTACGATGCTTCCAGCTCCATCAATCAATTCTTCTGACTCCCTCACATAAACGAAGCCGCGTGAAATAATTTCAGGACCTGACACAATCGATTTGGATCTGCGGTTAATCGTTACAACGACCGTAAAGACACCGTCTTCTGATAATAGTTTACGATCGCGAAGGACGATATTCCCTACGTCCCCTACACCGATTCCATCGATTAACACATTCCCGGCCTGCACCCGGCCGCTCATTCTCATCTTGCCGTCCTTGTATTGAAGCACATCCCCTTTATCCAAAATGAAAATTTGCTTATAAGGAAGACCGATGTCGTGAGCGATCTGTGTATGCGCCACCAGCATTTTGTACTCACCTTGTATAGGGATGAAATACTTCGGTTTCATGATATTTAACATGAACTTTAGATCTTCCTGACTCCCGTGCCCTGAAACATGAACCTTCTTATTAGCTGTCAAGACGTTTGCTCCTGCTCTATAAAGCATGTCAATTGTCTTTCCTGCGATGACTTCCATGCCAGGCGAAGGTGAAGCCGTAATTAGAACTGTATCTCCTTCTTCGATATTTACAAGACGATGGGAGCGTTTTGACATCCTCTGCAAGGCTTCAAACGGTTCTCCTTGAGTTCCGGTGGCGATGATGACGACTTCATCTTTAGGATAATCACCAATCTCATCTATTCCGATGATCATCTCATCCCGGACGTGAAGATAGCCTAATTTCAATGCTACATCATATACTCTCTTCAAACTCTTACCCACTACGACCACTTTACGGTTATTTTGATCTGCAGCGTCAAAAACTTGCTGTAGTCGAATTAAATTAGATGCAAAGCAAGCTACAATGACTCTACCGGATGCCATTCGTAAAGCGTCTGTTATGTGTTGTTCGATGACGGCTTCGGATGTTGTATAGCCGGGTCTCTCCGCTTCTTTGCTGTCAGACAACAAACAAAGCACTCCTTTTTCACCGATTTGAGCCATTTTGCCTAAATCCGGTCGATAAAGGTGTTTAGCAGATTGATCAAATTTGAATTCTCCTGTATGTACGATGACTCCTTCAGATGTATGTATACACACACCAACTGAATCCGGAATACTATGTGTGGTTTTAAAGAACGTTACATTCACTCCCTCAAAAGTGAGATGGCTATCTGAGTGAATCGTATAGAATTTCACATCTTCCCTGACATTTTCATCCTTCAATCGTGCCTTTACAAGAGCATTCGTTAAACGGGTGCCATAAACAGGTGCTTTAATCTTATTAAGTACGTATGAAATCGCCCCAATACTATCCTCATGTCCATGAGTCAGAAAGATCCCTTTCACACGTTCTTTATTTTCGATCAAGTATTGAATGTCAGGTATGACGATATCAATTCCCAGCATTTCATTCTCAGGGAACATCAGCCCTGCGTCAACCACGAAAATTTCATGATCCACTTCGATCAAGTACATGTTCTTCCCAATTTCTCCTACTCCTCCGAGCGGTATGATCTTTATACTTTCATTCTTTGTCTTACTCACATTATGTCCTCCTATGCTGTGCCTTTCCCGATCTTCAATCAGTTATGTTTATTATACTTGATAATATTTTGGGAGTACAACCAATTTTATCCTTCCTATAATAAGATTAGGAAAAAGACTGCATTCATTTTTACTACATTACTATTTCGATACTACGTGACTAAATCCTTCTTCTTTAAAATAAATTAATCCATAACTGATTTTAGTGGCTTTTCCAGTCTACAATAAAAGACTGTGAAGGATCGCCTTCACAGTCTTTTACTTAAGATAATACTTGTAATAATTGAGACAGCTTTGCTCTTTCCACTTCTGTCAGTGGAATTAATGGTAAGCGGACAGATCCAACGTCGAGACCCTTCATTTGAAGGGCTGTTTTAACCGGCGTTGGGTTCGGGCTTGTAAACAACCCTTTCATGACTGGAAGAAGTTTTTGATGCAGACCGGCTGCCTCTAAATGGTTTCCACCTGTAAATGCAGCAACCATCTCCTGCATTTCGTTTCCGATGATATGTGAGGCAACAGACACAATTCCAGTTCCACCTATTGATAATACAGGGAGAGTAAGTCCGTCATCACCACTGTATAGCATAAAGTCGTCTGATGTATGTGAAATGATTTCAGTCATACTATCCAAGTCACCGCTTGCTTCTTTAACAGCTACAATGTTTTCAATCTCTGATAATCGAATGATTGTTTCCGGAGAAACATTGACGCTTGAACGTCCTGGAATATTATAAAGCATGACAGGTAAGGTTGTTGATTCAGCAATCGCTTTGAAATGCTGGAACAACCCTTCCTGACTAGGCTTATTATAGTATGGAGCCACCAGCATGATGGCATCTACTCCTGCCTCTATTGCCTTTTTGGTAAGTTCGATTGAAGCGTGGGTGTTATTACTTCCCGTCCCGGCAATAACAGGTACTCTTCCATTTACTACTTTTACTACATGGCGAAATAAAGCAATCTTTTCTTCTTTGGTTAAAGTCGGAGACTCACCAGTGGTCCCGGCTACTACTAAAGAATCTGATCCATTTTCAATCAGATACTGAATTAATTGGGTCGTCTTAGTGAAATCGATATTTCCTTTACGGTCAAATGGGGTAACCATCGCCGTAGAAACGCGGCCAAAATTCAATCTAGTCACTCTCCTCTTATGTTTATCCTACCCTGAATGTAGCGGTTCTCTCTTGTAGTTGAAACGTATCATGAAGTGCATTAATCGCATTAATCAGGTCCATCTCTTTCACAAGAACCCAAATAGTCGTATGACTATCTGCAGACTGAAGGATTCGAATTCCTTCGTTTGACAGAGAAGATACGATGGCTGAAGTCACACCTGGAACACCTGTCATCCCGGCTCCAACTACTGAAATCTTAGCACACTCTGACTCTACAATAGGTTTATGACCTATTTTATTTAGAACCGAAATCGCACCTTCTGCCAGGGATGATGCAACAGTATAAACAACTCCCCGTGGAGAGATGTTTATGAAGTCAACACTTATTCCTTCTTTAGCCATCGCTTTAAAGACTTCAGCTTGAAGATTGTATTGGTCTTCCTTAGCGAATACTTTTATTTGCGTAAGGTTGGATACATGGGCGATTCCTGTTACGGGATGACTTCGGAATTCTTTGTGTGCTTTCGTATTTTCAAGTGTTGTCACAAGCGTCCCTTCACCATTTGAATAAGTAGAACGAATCCGGATTGGAACATTTGAATTCATCGCAATTTCAACAGCTCTTGGATGAATCACTTTCGCCCCCTGATATGCCATATTACAAACTTCATTATAAGATACAACCGTAATAGGTCTCGCCTTCGATGAAATGCGGGGATCGGCAGTCATGACCCCTTCAACATCGGTGAAAATATCGATAAAGTCAGCTTTTAATGCCACGCCTAAAGCAGAAGCTGAAGTATCGCTTCCCCCTCTGCCGATCGTGGTGACATCACCATCTTTCGTTGCACCTTGAAAGCCCGCTACCACCACTGCATCGTGTTCTTCAAGCTCTTTGACCAAACGGCTGCATCTCATTTCCAAAATCTTAGCATTGTTAAAATCATTATTGGTTCGGAATCCGGCTTGAGCACCAGTCAAAGCGGTTGACCGGATTCCATGTTCAAGAAGCATGTTAGAGAAGACCAGGCTGGAAATGATTTCTCCACACGATAATAATAAGTCTTGCTCTCTCTTACTTATTGAAGTATTCCTGCCACCGATAAGTGATAATAGGGAGTCAGTAGCGTAAGGTTCACCTTTTCTTCCCATAGCTGAAACGACTACCACCACTTTATATCCCTTATCAATCGCTTGCTTCGTGTGGGCAAGTGCCTTTAAGCGACTTGCCTCATCTCGTACAGACGTTCCACCAAATTTTTGAACGATCACTTTCATGACTACACCTCATTGTCATATGTTCAAGAGGTATGTGAGAACGAATAGTGGAAATAAATAGATCTATAGCTGAAATGGTCCCTCTTCGTTATTTAATTATACCAAGTTTCATTAGACTTTCTGCGATTTGAACCGAGTTCCAAGCCGCTCCCTTAAGTAAGTTGTCAGACACAACCCACATATGAAAGCCCTTGTCTTCATCAAGATCTTTACGCACCCTGCCAACGAATACATCCGGTTTTCCTACTGCATGTGCAGGCATCGGATAAATCTGTTCTTCCGGGACGTCTTCTAACGTTACTCCAGGAGCATCTTTTATCAGTGAGTGGATATCATTCACTGTTACAGAACCCTCCTCAATTTCAATATATACACTTTCTGAGTGACCTGTTACAACTGGTAATCTTACGCATGTGGCAGATACCTTCAATGACGGCATATGCATAATTTTTTTTGTTTCATTGATCATTTTCATTTCTTCGAATGTAAAGCCGTTATCCTGGAATTTATCAATTTGAGGAATGGCGTTATAAGCTATCTGGTAATGCTTTTTATCCCCTTTTACAGGTAGAACACTCGGCTCAAATGATTCACCGGACAATATGGCCTGTGATTGTGCGTGGAGCTCATCTATGGCCACTGCACCTGCTCCTGAAACGGCTTGATAGGTTGACACGATTACTTTCGATAAACCATATTGTTTACGGATCGGTTCAAGCGCTGCCACCATCTGGATCGTAGAACAGTTAGGATTAGCAATGATGCCTTTATGAAGTTTGATATCTTCTTCATTCACCTCTGGAACAACAAGAGGAACATCCGGGTCCATTCTGTATGCACTTGTATTGTCGACGACGATAGCTCCACGTTTAACGGCTTCAGGAGCAAGAAGCTTGGATACACTACCCCCTGCACTAAATAAAGCAATATCTACCCCTTCAAAACTCTCGGGCTTAGCTTCTTCAACCGTCCACTCTTTCCCTTTAAAAGTAATGGTGGACCCGGCTGAACGGGCTGAAGACAATAATGTCAATTGTTTTATTGGAAAATCCCTTTTTTCTAATGTTTCAAGCATTTGTTGTCCAACTGCACCTGTGGCACCGACAACCGCTACATGTAATCCCATTGTATTCAAAATCTTCTCTCCTTCCAACCATTCAGTATTCTCATAGTAGGTATACCTTTTAGTCTGTTACTATAATAAAGAATATTTTAACATAAACAATTATTCGACAATAGGGAATTTTATATTTATGCCTTGATTATTTTCATTTACTAATAAATTTAAATAATTATACATGAAAAGAAGGCCATCTTAACAGTGCAAGTTGATAGCCTTCTCAATCTATTAATCTAAATATCTTTCGATTACGACTGGCTGAAGCTGTCTTCCTTCGATAGCCGCTTCTATCGATTCCTGAATCAGGGTCATCCTGGCTACCATTGATTTCGGTTTACTTTCGGGTGCATCTTGCCCAAATGGGATAAAGTATATATCTTTGGTTGATATTAATCTCATTAGGTTTACACCATTTAAACCAAGAGCATCATTTGTCGATATCCCCAGTACTACTGGACGGTGATTACGAAGAGTAGCTTTAGCAGCCATTAACACGGGAGAATCTGTCATTGCATTGGCGAATTTACTCATTGAATTTCCTGTAAGGGGAGCGATCACCATACAATCCAATGGAATTTTAGGACCAAGTGGTTCTGCCTTTACGATTGAATCAATTACCCTATGTCCTGTAACGTCCTCAATTCGCTTAATCCAGTCTTCACCTTTACCGAATCTCGTTTCCGTATTCATAACAGTTGAAGTTACAATTGGCATCACTTCTGCACCGTTATTCACTAATCGTTCAATTTCCGGGAATACGGCATCATACGTACAATGAGAACCTGTTAGACCAAACCCGATTCGTTTTCCTTTCACACTCATGATGAACTCTCCTTTCCTAAATCAAGATCTTCCTCTAACAATTGACAAAGTACATTCGCCAGTATTTGGCCAGCTGTCTTAGGTGCCACGATCCCAGGCAATCCCGGGGCTAACAATGCTTTTATTCCCCGTTTTTCTGCATAACGAAAATCTGTACCTCCAGGCTTCGAAGCCAAATCGATGATTAATGTATGAGCTGGCATTTTGGCTATCACAGCAGCCTTCACTATATGCACTGGAATTGTGTTAATACATATATCACAATTCTCAACCTCTTTTTCTAAGTTATCTAAGTGGAATGGCTCTAAGCCCATTTCAGTCACCCTAGCCAGATGCTCGCTTTTCCGAGCGCCAACCTTCACCTTTCCGCCTAAATGATGAAACGTTCTAGCTACACTCATACCTACCCTACCCAGACCCAATATGACAATCGTAGATCCATGAATCGTAAAGTCTGTATGTTGAATAGCCATCATAATCGTTCCCTCTACTGTAGGAATAGAATTATAAATGGCAACATCGTCTCTCTCAAACAACTGAACAAGTTTCCGATTCGTTGAAGACATTATTTCATCCAAATACTTATTACTAATTCCTGAATAGATCGTACAGTGCTCTGGCGTCTGAGACACAATTTCCTCTGTTAAAACGATTTTCTCATTGGAGAAAATCGTATCAATTTCTCCTTGTAGATTCGTGCCGGGTACAGGTAAGATTATGGCATCAATCATTGAAAAGTCCACTTCATCGAGCTTTTCTTTCGTAGCCCCTGTAAAGGCATGATCTAGTTGTTCAAAACCTACGAGTGAGATCTTTGCATCCAACTCAGTAAGCTTCCGAATAATCTCAAGTTGACGAGCATCTCCGCCTAGAACTGCGATCTGCATTCCGGTCAGCATCACTGATTTCACCTACTTTTTTACATAATCGCTATTCTAAATCCCTTTTCACTTCAACAGTGTATGTTGCACATACCTAATGGGTGAGAAGAAAAGCAGGAAGAGACTGTTTAGAATGTGGGATTGTTTTTGTAATGGAGGGGTTGAGGGAGGTTAAGTGGGTATATTGATCGTACAACAATTTCAATCAAGTGGTGCAAAATGTAAATTTACATTACACTAACTCCTTCTAACACTATGGAGAAAGCCTACTTTTTTAAATGCTTTTCACAGGGATTGTTGTTTTCTAAAATAAAATATGCGAGGGCTCTGTCAACCAATTTATGCTGGATGGTGAGAATTTTTGTGACAGAGCTTAAAAGTGTGCAAGAAAACAATGTACCTAAAAAAATAATTCTTCTTTAATAAAAGGGAAATCAATCTCTACTCACCTTAAATAAGGTTTTTTGCTGAAATTCTTGTTTTAATTGTTTTCCATTAAGGATTCAATTGGAGCGGAAGGATGCTCGACTCCTGCGGGAATAGCTGGACAGGTGAGACCCCGGAGGCGCAGCCGAGGAGGCTCACCGCCAGCCCCGCGGAAAGCGAGCATCCTGTAGCGGAAATCAACTAATACTTTCTCCTCTACAATAAGCAACAAACTTTACGAAATGAGCCTTTTTATATTAAAGGCAAAATAAAAAAACGGGATTTCCCCGTTTCAATAGGTTATCTATTTCGTTAGTCATTCGATACTTCCAGAATGATCATATCAGCTCCGATTGTTCTTATTTGATGCCAAGGTACCCGGATTTCCCCGCCTTGCTTTCGCAGCCATTTACCGGTCGGAATGATAAGCGCATTAATACTTCCTGACTTATCATTGAATTCAAGATCGGTTTGCCCCAGAATACCAAGTCGTTCTGCTTTTTTATAATCAACTATTTCTTTTCCGCTTAACTCGCTTAATCTCATGAAGGTTTCCTCCTTAAAAAAGCTCTGTACTACAATGTATACACTGTCCACTTTTTTTAGAAGAAATTCTTCGTTATTTCCTTCCAATGTAATGGTTCATACAAAAAAGAAGCTGGGACAAAACTAAAATGCCACGATATAAAGACGAACAATAGAAGTGTAGGTTCTCAATGCCGCTAATGATTTCCGTGCAAGACTACGCTTTCCGCGGGTAGCCCGTGAGCCTCCTCGGCAAGCCTGCGGGAAGAAAAGCGGAGGGGCTTTGTTCAGAGGCGGGTGGCATAAGGCGAAGCGTCCACGAAGGCGTTCTTTGCCTTCTTGGACGGTTTGACTTAAGACATGTGCCTCTAAGCCCCGGAGCTGGACGGGTCTCACATAAGCTACTTTTCCCGCAGGAGTCTTCGTCTTGCACTCCAATCAACCGCTGGAAACAGCTAAAATCAAATGTACCGAAATAAATAATAAACCCGAACAACTCTGCCTTCTAGGAAGCAGACTTGTTCGGGTTTTACTTGACTAAAACACTTTTGTCCCAGCCTCTTTTCCTGTTATTTCCTCATATTTTGAGGGAGATTTCCATCCGGACTTATGAGGGATATTGCATAATCATCTTTAAATATGTCAAGGGCTAACTGATTAACTTTTTCCATCGTAACGCCGTCGATTTCTTCGACAATCTCATCCAGCGTACGGTGGCGTTTTAACAGCAGCTCATTTTTCCCGTTACGACTCATCCGGCTATTCGTACTTTCTAAGCTCAGCATAAGGTTACCCTTTAATTGCTCTTTGCTGTTTAGTAATTCTTTAGAGGTTATCCCATCATCTTTCAGGGCTTGAAGGGTGCTGTCGATCGTATCAAATAATTGGTCTAACTGATTGGCCCCTGTTCCTCCATAAATGGTAACCATTCCACTATCTTCATATGCGGAATGATAAGAAAACACGGAATACGCAAGTCCTCTTTGTTCACGAACCTCTTGAAACAGACGGGATGACATACTGCCACCTAACACATTGTTTAATACGATCAGGTTATAGATATCCGGATGCCCGATTTGCAAGCCGTCAAATCCTAAGCATAAATGGGCTTGTTCTGTATCTTTTTTCCGGGCAAGCTTATTGTTGTGGAAGGCAGGCTTCACGCGGTCCTCAGGTCCTTTACCACCTTCATAAGATCCGAATAGCTTCTCGACTTCTTTGATGAATGTTTCATCCACATTTCCCGCTACAGACACCACTACTTGATCCGGGGTGTACATGTCATGCATGTACTCTTTCAATTTAGCTTGATTGAATGAGTTCAGTGTCTCTTCCGTTCCCAGAATCGGATAGCCAAGTGGATGCTCTTCATAGATTGCCTTGCTTAATAAGTCATGAACGATATCATCAGGGGTATCTTCATACATTTTAATCTCTTCATACACTACATTTTTTTCTTTATTCAATTCCTCTTCAACATAGGTAGAGTTAAAGAACATATCAGAAAGTGTATGTAATGCATAATCAGCATGATTGTCCAATACTTTTGCATAATAGCAGGTGTATTCCTTAGAGGTAAAAGCATTGACCTGTCCGCCGATGCTGTCAAAGGACTCTGCTATTTCACGCGCTGTTTTCGTTTTTGTTCCTTTGAAAAACATATGTTCTAAAAAGTGGGATATCCCGTTATTTTGTTCCGATTCATTTCGTGAGCCGGTTCCAATCCAGACCCCAATCGCTACAGAACGGACGTGAGGTATTTCCTCCAGCACGATTCTTAGTCCATTTTGGCATGTATATTTCTTTATCAAGAAATTTCCTCCTATTCATGATGCAAACTTACTGCTTCTTATTACTATCTCCCTGTTCTGACGAATTATCGATGTCTTCTACGATTCTCTCTTCTTTAACAAGACTTGAGATCGTACCAAGCCTTAAATTTTTTTCTTTTATTTGAAGAATCAACATATTTAACGAATTGGCCGTTGATGCTGTCGGGTGCATCAGTACAATTGCTCCCTTGTGCATCTTTCTCATTACACGCTCGATTAACACGCTTGGTTGTGGTTTTTGCCAATCAATCGTATCCACACTCCACATTATCGTTCTCATGTGCATGTCATCTGCAATATTTATGACTTCCTCCCGGTAGCTGCCGCTTGGTGGAGCAAACCATTTCGCTTTCTCCCCTGTGGTCACTTCAATTATTTCATTCGTCTTTTTCAATTCTTCTCTTACTTTGGCTGACTCCAATGTTTTCATATCAGGGTGAGAATATGAATGATTTCCGACTTCATGTCCTGCGTCCACGATCATCTTCGCTAAGTCCGGGTTATTTTTCACCCATCTCCCCTCTAAAAAGAACGTAGCATATACTTGGTGTTTTTTCAAAGTTGCAAGCATATCCGGGATATATTCATTTCCCCATGCTACATTGATAATAAAAGATACCATTGGTTTATCCGGATTCCCCCGATAAACAGGGGAAGCGGGCAAATCAGGTAAGTGCGTTTCAGGAGGGATTTGCTTGTAGATCAGTTTATCTTCATCGAATGATTTTTCTTTTTTCATATTTTGAAGAGACGCTTCTACATCCACTTTCAAACCATTATATCCTGGTGTAGCTTTCCAAACTGTATCTATTACAGCATCTTGAGCCGGTACTTCCCTCAATTTTGCTTCTTCTTTTATTTTTCGAGTTAAATCATTTGGTTCGCTGACTCCATTCACTTCTAACGATTCTTGTTTTAGTCCTGTCACATACTGGTCTGATAACGGATTTTCAACGACAACTAAAGTCAGAATAGCAATTAGACTAATTCCAATCAAGTATTTTCTTTCCATACCTGTCCACCTTCCTTCTCCTAAAAACATATGAAGGAAAAGGATCTGGTAGAACAAAAGCGGAGGGGCAATGCTTCGAGAGGTGACAAGCATAAGGCTAAGAGATTCTAAAGGCGTTCTTTGGCTTTTTGATATCTTTGACTTATGACCTTGAGCCTCTAAGCCCCGGAGCTGGCTGACACAAAAGCCAAGGCTGCCCCTTCAGCCCTGAATGAAAACTCCACAGATAAAAAAAGCCGCCCCGGAGGAGAGTTTGCTCCTTACAGGACAGCCTGCATATCTCAAAAGATTATGCTTGGTTTTGTTCTTCTTTTTCACGCTGCTCTTTAAGAACTGCTTTTCTTGACAAGTTGACCCTACCCTGGTTATCGATGTCAAGAACCTTAACAAGGATCTCATCACCGATCGCTACCACATCTTCAACTTTGCGTATACGTTCTTCTGCAATTTCAGAAATGTGGACCAGGCCATCTTTACCACTGAAGATTTCTACAAATGCCCCGAATTTTTCAATTCGTTTTACTTTCCCCAGATACATTTGCCCAGCTTCAACTTCTCTTACGATATCTTCAATTGTTTTCTTAGCAACTTTGTTCATCTCTTCATCAGTAGAGGAGATAAAGATCGTTCCGTCCTGCTCAATATCAATCTTAACGCCTGTTTCGTCGATGATTTTATTGATTTGTTTACCACTTGGTCCAATAACATCACGGATTTTATCAGGGTTAATATGCATGGTTAAGATTTTAGGTGCATATTGAGAAAGGCTCGTTCTTGCTTCACCGATTGTTGCTAACATACTATCAAGGATCTGCATTCTTCCTTTTTTCGCTTGTTGAAGCGCTTCTTCAAGAATTTCCCTGGATAGTCCATCAATTTTGATATCCATTTGAAGAGCGGTTACACCCTTGGAAGTCCCGGCTACTTTAAAGTCCATGTCACCAAGGTGATCTTCCATTCCTTGAATATCCGTTAAGATGGAATAGTTTTCACCAGATTTGATCAGACCCATGGCGATCCCTGCTACAGGTGCTTTAATAGGCACACCTGCATCCATCATCGCTAAGGTACTTGCACAGATACTTGCTTGGGAAGTTGAACCATTTGATTCAAGTACTTCAGAAACAAGACGGATTGTATACGGGAAGTCTTTCTCGTTTGGAATAATGGGATCCAAGGCTTTTTCCCCTAGTGCCCCATGTCCGATTTCACGACGACCAGGTCCTCTGATCGGTCCCGTTTCCCCTACACTGAATTGAGGGAAATTATAATGATGCATGAATCGTTTAGATTCTTCAATTCCTAGACCATCGAGAACTTGAACATCTCCTAAAGCCCCTAATGTACAAATGCTTAGTGCTTGAGTTTGTCCACGTGTGAACAGTCCTGAACCATGAGTTCTTGGTAATAAACCTACCTCGGAAGAAAGTGGACGTATTTCGTCGACTTTACGACCATCAGGGCGGACTTTATCTTCAGTAATCAAACGACGAACTTCATTTTTCACAAGTTTGTCTAATACTTTTTTCACTTGCTTCAATGTAGCTTCATCGGCTTCTTTCTCTTCTTCATAAACAGCCATCACTTTTTTCTTCACTGCTTTGATAGCTTCTTCACGAGCATGTTTTTCTTGAACTTGAATCGCAGGGATTAGTTCACTTTCACATAATGAACGAACCTCCGCCTCAACTGCTTGATCAAGTTCAACAAGTTGAATTTCAGATTTCTCTTTCCCGACTTTAGCAACAATTTCTTCTTGGAAAGCGACTAAACGCTTTATTTCATCATGACCAAACATGATTGCCTCAAGCATTGTCTCTTCGGGTACCTCATCTGCACCTGCTTCAACCATATTGATGGCATCTTTGGTACCGGCTACAGATAAATGAATCTCACTTTTCTCCAGTTGTTCCACTGAAGGGTTAATAATAAATTCACCATCAATCAGACCAACAATTACGCCGGCAATAGGACCTTCAAATGGGATATCAGAAACAGATAGTGCTAGTGAAGATCCGAACATAGCTGCCATTTCAGATGAACAGTTTTGGTCTACACTCATCACTATACTGATTACTTGTACTTCATTACGGAATCCATCTGCGAACAATGGACGGATAGGGCGGTCGATTAAACGGCTTGCCAGGATCGCTTTTTCACTCGGACGTCCTTCACGTTTAATAAATCCTCCTGGAATTTTACCAACAGCATATAATCTTTCTTCATAATTTACAGTTAGTGGGAAGAAATCCAGTGGTTTTGGCTCTTTTGAAGCTGTTGCACTACTTAGTACCGCAGTATCTCCGTAACGTACCATAACCGCTCCATTGGCTTGTTTGGCAAATTGGCCTACTTCGACCGTTAATTCTCTTCCTGCCCATTCAATGGAAAAGATTTGTTTAGATTGTTCCATAAAGTGTGCCCCTCTCTTTATATATCACTAAAAGGTTCGGCCTGTACCTAACCCGGATAAATATTGTAAATAAACTAATCTATATCATGCACATTTGTGCCGTTATATTCGCTTGGGTGAATAACATAAGGAACTATGTAAATATAGTAGGTTCTCTCAATGGAAAGTTCTATTTACTCGCATTAAGAACTCGAATAACTCTTATGTACATATTATGTATTTTAGACAAAAACTATATAATTGAATACTTTTCGTGATAAAAATATTTAAAAATAAGTGGGGGATCATACAAAGATTCCCACTTATCAAAACTAAAGAAAAAGCGGGACATAATCCCGCTTCCTTTGTCTGTTTATCGACGTAAACCTAATTTGTTGATTAACTCACGGTAGCGTTGTACATCTTTCTTACGTAGGTAAGATAATAGATTACGACGGTGACCTACCATTTTCAGAAGACCGCGACGAGAGTGGTGGTCTTTCTTGTGAACGCGTAAGTGATCGTTCAGATTGTTAATTTCTTCAGTTAGGACAGCAATTTGAACTTCTGGAGATCCAGTATCGTTCTCATGTACTTTGTATTCACTGATAAGTTCGTTTTTACGCTCTTTAGTGATAGCCATCCTTTTCACCTCCTATTAATTTCTTTCAAATCCCCTGTTACTGAGCAGCCGTTGGTGAATCGTGATGCCAAGCAAAGGTTCATTTCATACGCTATTTAGAATACTACTCTTTTCAACAAAAATCAAGTATAAACCTCAAATTTCCGAAAAGTAGTGTATTGCTTTGTCTTTATCTTTCTGAATCTGCGAGATTAATTCCTCTATCCCGGAAAACTTCTGTTCATCCCTAATTCTTTCATACCATTCAATATACACTTCTTCGCCATAAATTGACGCGTGAAAATCAAAAATGTGAACTTCAATTGATAGAGAGTATTCATCTGGATTTTTAAAAGTAGGCTTATAACCTATATTACATACTCCATCAAACCATGTATCATGAATTTTCATTCTAACAGCATACACTCCCACTTTAGGAGTAAGATAGTCGTAGGCCAACTCAATATTGGCTGTAGGGAAGCCGATTTTTCTGCCCCTCTTATCACCATGAATGACTGTCCCTTTCATTTTAAACGGCCTGCCCAGGAGCTTATGAACCTTCTTTACGTCGCCTTCTTTAAGGCATTCTCTTATAAACGTTGAACTTACTTTGGAGTCATCGTCTGTAAGCTTCGAAATTGTAGTAGAAGTAAACATATCACGTGAATGGAATGGAAGTGTTTCCATCGTCCCTTTCCCTAAACGTCCATATGAGTAATCAAAACCTGCTACTACATGCAGTGCATTGAGCCCTATGATGTATTGATCAACGAAGTCCTGAGGAATCAGACTTGCAAATTCTGATGTAAAGCGGACAATCAATAAATAATCCACACCCAGCTCCTCTATTATTTCTTTCTTATCTTCAAGAGGGGTTATGTAGTGTATATGCTTGTGCTTATGACCTAATACAACTGAAGGATGAGGATCAAATGTCATCACCGCACTACAAGCTTTGAGCTCTTTCGCTTTTTCTACTGCTTCACTGATCACCCTCTGATGTCCTCTATGCACTCCATCGAAGTACCCTAGAGCCAAAACAAGGGGTGGAAAATCATTCTTACTAATTGAATGTGGATGATGTACAGTTATCACTTTCACAGTATTTCACCTTTTTTCACTAGTCGTTGAAAAGCACTTTCACAGGCTTGATAACGCCTGGTTTGTCCGGGTGACGGCGATAGATGGCAATACTCTTACCAAGATACTCCATCACTACCTCTCTCGTTTCCGGCCAATCCTCAGGCTCTTCCAAGCGTGCTCCGTTCTTCACTTTCTCTGCTAATGTATCATTAATTGCTATTTTCGGCAAATGAGAAAGCCCCATTTCCAGCGGGAGAAGAAGTCCTTGAGGATTTTCATTATCAACGAACTCTTTTACTTCTTCTAAAGTAAAACAGTCCTCTTTCCTAAAACTGGCTGATTGTGTACGGGTAAGAGCTGACATATGAGCTGGATATCCAAGTCTATTTCCAATTTCAACTGCAAGGGTTCTCACATAAGTACCTTTGCCACAAACTACTTCAAATGAGAAAGTCGGAACCTTGCTGTCTAACAATCCCCAATCCTCCAGTAATTTAAGCTTATGGATACGAACGGTTCTTGATGGTCTATCAACTTCAATCCCTTGTCTTGCATACTCATATAACCGTTTACCTTTTACCTTTACCGCTGAATACATTGGAGGGGTTTGCGTAATATCGCCGGTTAAACTCCCGAGAATCTCCTCAACCTCTTCTCTGGTAATCGTGCGGTCCACCTTCTTCTCTATGACAGGTTCACCCCAAGCATCTTCTGTCGTAGTCGAGAAACCTAGAGTGACTTCCCCTTCATAGGTTTTTCCCGATTCTGTAATGTACTCAGCTATCTTTGTAGCTCTTCCAATACAAATAGGAAGTACACCAGATACTTCCGGATCAAGTGTGCCTGTATGGCCTACCTTTTTCGTTCTAAGGAGCTTCCTTAATTTAAATACACAATCATGTGACGTCATGCCACGGGGCTTCCATAGGGGCAGGATTCCATTCATCATAATACCTCCACTAATGTTCATTCTTTAATACAACAATTAGAAAACAAAAAGACTAATCCATTGGAAATGTAATTCCCTCCGGATCAGCCCTTTCTTGTTACTCTTCTGTGTCTTTAGACTCTTCTGGTTCATCTTGAACTTTTCTTAATAAAGTTTCAATATGATTACCATAATCAATCGATTCATCAAACTCAAAAATAATTTCTGGTGTTTTGCGCAGACGGATTCGCTGTCCTACTTCGGAACGGATGAACCCTTTTGCCTTCGCCAGACCTTTAAGCGTGTTTTCTCTTTGGTCTTCTCCACCCAGAACGGTAATATACACTTTTGCCTGTTGTAAATCACCAGTTACCTGCACATCTGTAACTGTCACAAAGCCAATGCGTGGGTCCTTTATTTTTCGTCCGATAATATCGCTGAGCTCTTTCTTCATTTGCTCGCTAACACGATTCGCACGATGGCTCATCAATATCACCTCTTGTATATCGTTAATGGTTATATGTTGGAATATAAGCCACTCTCTATAACGACTCGATTTGGGTCTCCAGTCTCTCCCACTCCGGAAAAGAATCAATGAATTTCAATGCATGCTCAATTTCTCTTTCACTGGCTCCTTTAGAAGAAGCGACTGTAACGATGGCAATCCTGGTTCGCTGCCATACATCCTGGTGTCCGATTTCAGAGACAGAAACATTAAATTTTTGTTTAAGGCGGGACAAGATCCTCTGCAGGACCGCCCGCTTTTCTTTTAAAGAGTGTGAATCATAAATCATGCACTCACATTCAACATATGTGATCATTTACGTGTAATTTCCTCCATGATGAAGGCTTCGATTACGTCGCCTTCCTTTACATCGTTAAAGTTCTTAATCGTAATACCACATTCGTAACCTTTAGCTACGTCTTTGGCATCATCCTTAAAACGTTTAAGGGCATCCAGTTCACCCTCAAAGATAACAATTCCATCACGTATTAGACGAACGCCGCTGTCGCGAGAAATTTTACCTTCTGTTACATAGCTTCCCGCAATAGTACCAACTTTAGACACTTTAAATGTTTGACGAACTTCTGCTTGACCAATGATTTTTTCTTCGAATTCAGGGTCCAGCATACCTTTCATAGCAGCTTCGATTTCCTCCATTACCTTATAGATAATACGGTGTAATCGAATTTCTACTCCTTCAGCGTCAGCCGTACGTTTCGCATTTACATCAGGACGAACATTAAAGCCTATGACAATGGCGTTGGACGCTGCTGCAAGTGTAATATCAGATTCGTTAATCGCTCCGACACCAGTATGGATGATACGGATATTTACACCTTCAACTTCAATTTTCAGCAATGAAGCGGCAAGAGCTTCTACTGAACCTTGAACGTCTGCTTTAAGAACAAGGTTGAGGTCCTTCATTTCACCTTGTTTCATTTGTTCAAACAAATTCTCAAGGCTTACCTTCGACTTCTCTCCCCTTTGTGCTTGGAGAGCTTGAGAAGCACGGGCTTCACCAACAGAACGAGCCGTTTTCTCGTCTTCAAATACAACGAAACGATCTCCCGCTTGAGGAACATCATTTAAACCTGTGATTTCAACAGGAGCAGATGGACCTGCTTCTTTCACACGACGACCAAGGTCATTGACCATTGCACGAACACGACCGAATGTATTCCCTACTACGATAGGGTCTCCAACTTTTAATGTCCCGTTTTGAACAAGTAAAGTTGCTACAGAACCCCGGCCTTTGTCTAATTGTGCTTCAATTACCGTACCTTGGGCAAGGCGATTCGGATTTGCTTTAAGCTCTTCCACTTCACTCACAAGAACGATCATTTCAAGTAGATTATCGATCCCTTCTCCCGATAATGCAGATAGTGGTACGAAGATTGTGTCTCCACCCCACGCTTCAGGAACCAGTTCGTATTCCGTCAGCTCTTGCATTACACGATCCGGATTCGCAGCTTCTTTGTCCATTTTATTAACGGCAATGATAATAGGGACTTCGGCCGCTTTTGCATGGTTGATTGCTTCAACTGTTTGAGGCATGACACCATCATCAGCAGCAACAACAATGATCGCAATATCCGTTACTTGAGCACCGCGGGCACGCATCGTTGTAAAGGCAGCATGTCCAGGAGTATCAAGGAAGGTGATCTTCTTTTCATCCACTTCTACTTGATAAGCACCGATATGCTGAGTGATTCCTCCAGCTTCCCCTGCCGTTACTTTCGTGTTACGGATGGAATCAAGGAGAGTTGTTTTACCATGGTCAACGTGACCCATGATCGTCACAACAGAAGGACGCTCTTCTACTTGCTCTTGTGTGTCTTCAGTGAAGTATACTTCAAGATCAGTGGCATCTACTTTGATCTCTTCCTCTACTTCGACTCCATATTCTCCTGCGATCAGTTCAATTGAGTCTTTATCCAACTCTTGGTTGATTGTTGCCATGACACCAAGCATGAATAGCTTTTTAATGATTTCAGATGGCTCTTTATGAAGCTTTTTCGCAAGCTCTGAAACTGTCAATGACTCTGAGAACGTAATTTTTGATGGAAGTTCTTTTTTCTTGGCAGGCTGTTGTTGCTGTGGAGCCTGTTTGAAATTTTTATTTTGCCTGTTTTGTTTGTTATTTTTGTTTTTGTTGTTGTTATTATTATTATTGAAGACCTTCTTCTCCTTTGATTGGTGCTGTTGTTCGTGTTTTTTTCCTTCACGACTTTTCGGTGCTGATTTTACTTTTTCCTTGTTCGGAGCTTCTTCTGTCTTTGATGCATTTGCCTTGGAATCCTTTTGGCTTGGTTTCTGACTGCCTGAATCCCCTTTGTACATCGCGTCTAATTTTGTTACTGCGTCGTCTTCTATAGTTGCCATATGGTTTGATACCTCAATATTCAGTTGCTTTAATTTTCCGATAACATCTTTGCTTGAAACATTGTATTTTTTTGCATATTCATAAACACGCATCTTGCTCATATGTTCACCCCCACTGAGATTCATCGAGCAGTTCGGATAATTTCCCGGCAAAGCCTGCTTCCATTACAGCCACCACTACCCTGGCTTCCTTTCCAATGGCCTGACCTAAATCATTTCTGCTATCCACTAAACTAACCGGGACATTGTAGGATTTACATTTGTCCGTGATTTTCTTGTACGTATTAGCAGAAGCATCTTTGGAAAGAATGACAAGTTTTGCTCGTCCACTACGAACTTCTTTAATAACAAGTTCTTCACCTGAAATAATCTTACGTGCCCGATTTGCCAATCCTAAAAGTGACATCCAACGATTTTGATTCATACGCTAAACGTTACTCCTTCTCCACAAGGCTAATCAATTCATCGTAAAGAGATTCATCTATTTTCGCTTGTAATTGATTGGCTAATGTATTTTTCTTTTTAGCTTGTAAAATGATGTCTTTATCCTTGGAAAGATAAGCTCCACGCCCTGACTTCTTACCGGTGGGATCGATGGAAACCTCCCCTTCTTTCGAGCGGACAATCCGTATCATTTCTTTCTTCGGTTTCATTTCACCCGTTGCCACACATTTACGCAATGGGATCTTCTTATTTACACTCATCTGACTCACCTCTTAATCTTGATTATCGAAATCAATATTTAAAGGCTCGTTATCATATTCTTCCTCTTCATCTTGAGGAAGGAATGACTCTTCTCGAGGATATAATCCCAGTTCACGAGCGTCTGTTTCACTCTTGATATCAATCTTCCAGTTTGTCAATTTGGCTGCAAGACGGGCATTCTGGCCACGTTTACCAATTGCAAGTGAAAGTTGATAATCCGGAACAACTACTCTTGTTGCTTTATCATCTTCATTCACCTGTACATCCAGCACTTTTGATGGACTTAATGCATTGGCAACGAATGTTACAGGATCTTCTGACCATTGAACAATGTCAATTTTTTCACCTTTTAATTCGTTTACAATTGCCTGTACACGTGCACCCTTGGTTCCTACACAAGCTCCAACGGGATCCACCTCGGAATTTTCTGCATGAACAGAGATTTTAGAGCGATCTCCGGCTTCACGTGCAACAGATTTGATTTCTACCGTTCCATCAAAGATTTCAGGAACTTCGATTTCAAATAACCGCTTCAGTAATCCAGGGTGTGTTCTTGAAACAAAGATTTGAGGACCTTTTGTCGTCTTCTCAACCTTTGTAATAAACACTTTTATGCGATCATGAGGTTTATATGTTTCATTGGGCATCTGCTCGCTCACTGGTAAAAGCGCCTCAATCTTGCCTAGTGCAACATAGATAAAGCGATTGTCCTGACGTTGAACAATTCCCGTCATGATATCTTCTTCGCGATCCACAAATTCGGAATAGATAATTCCTCTTTCAGCTTCTCTTACTCGTTGGGTAACAACCTGTTTAGCGGTTTGGGCAGCGATACGGCCAAAGTCCTTCGGTGTAACTTCCAACTCAACAACGTCTCCAACCTCGTAGCTAGGATTGATTTCCCCGGCGTCTTCGACAGAAATTTCCAGGCGGGAATCAAATACTTCGTCTACCACTTCCTTACGAGCGAAAACTCTCATTGTACCCGTTTCAAGGTTAAGGTCTACACGGACATTTTGTGCTTGGTTAAAATTTCGTTTGTAAGCCGACACAAGTGCAGCTTCAATCGCTTCAATGATGACATCTCTTGCAATGCCTTTCTCTTTCTCTAAAACAGTAAGAGCATCTAATAACTGAGTGCTCATGGTGGTTTCATCCCCCTTTATAGTGCGGTTAGTTCCTATGAAAATGTAACAGCCAATCTTGCGATCGCTATCTTATCTGTTGGAATTTCAACCTTCTTTTTTCGAGTCTTAATGGTTACTTCTAATGCTAATTGGTCTGAAGTATAGGAAAGAAGTGTGCCTTCGAAGGCCTTTTCACCGTTCAACGGCTCATATGTTTTTACATAAACGTTTTTGCCGATGGCTTTCTCAAAGTCCTTTTCTTTCTTTAAAGGACGTTCAGCTCCCGGTGAAGAAACTTCTAAAAAGTAATTATGAGGAATTGGGTCAATTTCATCTAACTTCTCACTAAGTCTTTCACTTACTATTCCGCATTCTTCAATGTCAACACCTGAATCTTTGTCGATGAATACGCGAAGAAACCAATTGGATCCCTCTTTCACATATTCCATGTCAATGAGTTCTAATGACATGTCGTCTAAGATTGGTGTAACAAGTTCTTCTACAAGTGTTGTTATTTTGCTCATACTTACCTCCTGGTCTATATGAAAATCTTGCACCAAGACTAGAAATGATAGTTCAAAAAATCTCCATGTAATAACGAAAGAGTGGGGTGCGACCCCACTCTTCTACCTTTAGAGCTATCTTTAGTATTTCCAATAAAAATATACCATAATCAACATTTTTATGCAAACAATTCCCATGGTATCAGCTTAGAATAGGGATAATTGGTTCTTATCCGGCAAGGCTTCCAAGCAGCCGTGATTGTCCAGGTACTCGATGATTGTCTTGGAGACGCGACCTCTTTGTTGAAGATCTTCTTTAGAGAGAAACTCCCCATTCTGTCTTGCATTCACAATATTAATGGCCGCATTCGTCCCAAGCCCGGGTATCGAGTTGAACGGTGGGATCAATGAATCTCCATCTATCACAAATTCAGCCGCTTGTGAACGATACAGATCTACCTTTTGGAACTTGTATCCCCGTTCACACATTTCAAGGGCCAATTCCAGTACTGTTAACGTGTTCTTTTCTTTAGGAGATGCATCCAGGCCTTTGCTGTTGATTTCTTCTATCTTAGCCCTGACTGCTTGTGACCCCCTCACCATGGCTTCAATATCGAAATCTTCTGCACGAACGGTGAAGTAAGCAGCATAGTACAAGAGAGCATGATGCACTTTAAAGTAAGCAATACGAACTGCCATTAATACATAGGCAGCAGCATGGGCTTTCGGGAACATATATTTGATCTTCAGACAAGAATCAATATACCAGTCCGGTACCCCATTCTTTTTCATCTCTTCTACCCATTCATCCTGCAGTCCCTTCCCTTTACGTACAAATTCCATGATTTTAAAGGCAAGAGAAGGCTCGAGTCCCTGATAGATGAGATAAACCATAATATCATCACGACACCCAATTACTTCGCTCAGATTACAAATATTATTATGAATAAGCTCTTGTGCATTGCCGAGCCATACATCAGTACCATGTGAAAGTCCTGATATTTGAACAAGCTCAGAAAATGTCGTCGGTTTTGTATCCTCAAGCATTTGACGGACAAAGCGTGTACCGAATTCTGGGATTCCAAGCGTCCCGGTCTTACACATGATTTGTTCCGCTGTCACTCCGAGCGATTCCGTTCCACTGAAAATTTTCATCACTTCGGGGTCATCTGTCGGAATCGTCTTCGGATCGACACCTGATAAATCCTGAAGCATACGAATGACGGTTGGATCATCATGACCAAGAATATCAAGCTTCAAAAGATTATCATGAATGGAATGGAAATCAAAATGTGTTGTTTTCCATTCCGAGCTAGAATCATCAGCAGGGAATTGAATTGGTGAGAAATCGTAGATATCCATATAATCAGGTACTACGATGATTCCTCCGGGATGCTGACCGGTAGTTCTTTTCACTCCGGTACACCCACTTACCAATCGATCGATTTCTGCTCCGCGGATTTGCAGCTGATGATCATTGGCGTATCCCTTTACATACCCGTAGGCGGTTTTTTCCGCCACTGTACCGATTGTACCTGCTCGATAGACATTATCTTCACCGAACAGAACCTTGGTATAGTTATGGGCATTAGGCTGATATTCACCCGAGAAGTTCAAATCGATATCAGGAACTTTGTCTCCTTTAAATCCAAGGAATGTTTCAAACGGAATATCATGACCATCCTTCTTATAAGGAATTCCACAATCAGGACAATCTTTATTGGGCAAATCAAACCCGGATCCTACCGATCCATCATCAAAGAACTCAGATTTCTTGCAAGATGGACATACATAGTGGGGAGGTAAAGGATTCACTTCCGTTATTTCTGTCATTGTCGCAACAAAAGAGGAACCTACTGATCCACGTGACCCTACCAGGTATCCATCATCCAATGACTTTTTCACGAGCTTATGCGAGATTAAATAGATGACTGCGAATCCATGTCCGATAATACTCTTTAATTCTTTTTCGAGCCTTGCTTCTACAATTTCAGGAAGCTCTTCTCCGTAAATGCTTTTCGCCATCGTATAACTCATGCGACGCATTTCTTCATCAGCGCCTTCAATTTTAGGCGTATAAAGATCATCTCTGATTGGTTTAATTACGTCTACGAGATCGGCTATCTTGTTGGAGTTATCCACGACAATTTCTTTCGCTGTTTCTTTCCCTAAGAAAGAGAATGCATCCTGCATCTCATTCGTTGTTCTAAAATGAACATCAGGAAGTTCGTGTCGGTTTAACGGATTCGCCCCGCCTTGAGAGCCAACGAGAATCTTTCGGTAAATCTTGTCGTTTTCATTTAAGTAATGAACGTTACCCGTAGCCACTACAGGCTTATCCAATTTCTTACCAAGATCCACAATGTTCTTAATGATATCTTCAAGGTTTTTCTGACTTTGTACCAAATCCAACTCGATTAAATGTTGATAGACTTCTTTAGGATGAACTTCCAGGTAATCATAGAATTGAGCAGTTTCCTCAACTTCTTCTTTCCCCTTTTGCATCATCCCTTCAAACACTTCGCCTTTGTCACAGCCTGAACCTACAAGGATTCCCTTTCGATACTTTTGAAGCTGAGAGCGGGGAATTCGCGGAACACGGAAAAAATAATTCATGTGAGAAATGGATACTAGTTTATATAGGTTCTTTAAGCCTTCTTCTGTTTGGGCAATCAGTGTACAGTGATATGGTCTTGACCGCTTGTATGCATCACCTTTCCCCATATAATCATTGAATTGATTATGGTTGGTGATCCCTTTCTCAACGGCATCCTTCAGCATTTTCAATAACAAGTATCCAGTTGTTTCCGCATCATAGATTGCTCGGTGATGCTGGGTAAGTTCAATATCAAATTTCTTGGCTAACGTATTTAAACGATGATTTTTGAATTGAGGATACAGTAGTCTGGCAAGCTCCAGCGTATCGATGACAGGGTTAGTCGCTTTAGGCAGTCCTGCTTTTTGATACCCTGCATTCAAGAAACCCATATCAAAGGAAGCATTATGTGCAACTAATATATCTTCTCCTGCCCATTTATGATAGTCGTGAAGAACATCGTTTATTTCAGGTGCCGTTTGCACCATATCATCAGTGATCCCCGTTAATTCAATGGTTGTAGCGGATAACGGATGATGAGGGTTGGCAAACGATTCAAATTTATCAATGACCTCGCCATCTTTGATTTTAACAGCTGCGAGTTCAATGATGGTATCATAAACGGCCGATAGTCCCGTCGTTTCAACGTCAAAGACAATAAAGGTACTATCTTCTAATGGAAGATCCCGGTCGTTATAGGCAATCGGTACTCCATCATCTACAAGATTCGCCTCAACCCCATACAGCAGTTTAATGTCATTTTTCTTACTTGCGCTATATGCTTCAGGGAATGACTGTGCAACGGCATGATCGGTTATCGCAACCGCTTTATGCCCCCATTTTTTTGCTTGAGCAACAAGACTTGCCACTGAAGAAACGGCATCCATCTGACTCATTGGAGTATGCATGTGAAGCTCCACCCTTTTTTCATCAGCAGGAGCAGTATCCAATCTGAGAACAGGTTTGATTTCATTCACATCGTTGGCGATCATCACCAGGTCACGTACGAATGTATCATTTTGGATACTTCCACGACAGCGGACCCACATACCCTTTTTCATATTATTCATAATAGCAGCGTCCTCTTTATCCCTCGAGAACATTTTGACCAGGATCGAACTTGAGTAGTCTGTTACTTTAAATGTTAATAAAGTACGACCGCTACGTAATTCTCGTGTTTCACAATCGAAAACATACCCTTCAATGGCGATTCGGCGTTCTTCGTCATAAATCTCTTCAATCTTTCGGAAGTCAGCATCGTCTTTAATCGTAAGACCAAGCATGAATGGACCGCTGGGTGCATCACTTGCTTCCTCTTTTTCAGCCTTCTCCATTTCAATGAGAGCTTGTTTGGCTCTCTCTTGATCTTCTTTAAGCTTTTCTTCTAAAAACTTCTCATATTCATTGCTTTGTTCCTCTATTTGACTTACCTCTGCATCCAATACTAGTTTAGGAAAGCCAAAGTTCTCGAAAGTAGCGGTTATGATTTCACCGTATTTTCTTTTTAACTGTGTTGCTTCTGTATCATTGGAAGCCTGAACAATAATTTTATTTCCGTTGATTTTCGGCTTTTGAGTATTTAATAATTTTAATAACGGCGGTGAAATACCTTGAATTTCTCTCACACAGTCCTGCCAATAATCTAAAATGTGCTGATCTGATATTTGGGTATTCACCACTTTTATCGTGAATCCGACGTTTGCAATATGTTTAAAGGATGATTGCAGTGCGATTGAAAATTTACTCCACACGTTACACGGAATGATTTCTTCGAATGTAAAGTAAAAATGCCATTTCTTCTCCTTGCGAAACACCGCTAGTTTTTCAATTTCAGCGTATTGAAAGTACTTCACAAAGGCATCCTCTGTTAACCCTAATTGCTTTAGCAACAGTTGAAACCTTTCTCTTTTGCCCAGGGGCTTTTCTTCCATGATCCTTCTCCCCCATTTCTAATCGTGTTATTTACAGTAGAAAAAGGGCTGACAGCTAAGGATTGCCTCCTTTAAAGTCGAGCCCTTTTCTTTTTAAGAAAGAGTCTTGTATAGTTCTTGCAGTTTGGGCAGTAGCTCGTCCTTATGCACTACGAGCATCTCACCTGTGCTTCTTACTTTCACTTCAACGATGCCTTCTCCCGCTTTCTTCCCGACCGTTATGCGAATTGGAAGTCCAATCAGGTCAGAGTCAGCGAATTTAACACCTGGACGCTCAGCCCGGTCATCCATTAATACATCATAACGATTTTCTTTAAATGTGTCATATAGTTCGTTTGCAAGTATAGCCTGTGCTTCATCCTTCATATTAATAGGAATTAAATGAAGGTCATATGGTGAAAGATTCGTTGGCCAAACCAGACCATTTTCATCATTAAATTGCTCTGCAACTGCTGCAAGGGTACGAGAGACACCTATTCCGTAACAGCCCATGATGATTGACTGAGATCGGCCATTCTCATCTAAGAATGAGCTTCCTAGTGCGTCTGAATATCTTGTCCCCAGTTTGAATACATGTCCCACTTCGATACCTTTTGCAAAAACAATCGTACCATTTCCATCTGGTGAAGGGTCACCTTCCTGTATGAAGCGAAGATCTGCGTATTGAGAAACCTCAAAATCACGTTCAGGATTCACGTTTGTAAAATGGTAACCTGCTTCATTTGCTCCTGATACACCGTTTCGAATGTATTTAACTGCTTGATCAGCTACAATTTTCACGTCTTTATCTAATGAACAAGGGCCAATTGATCCGATTTCACATCCGATGAGCTCTTTCGTTTCTTCGGCTGATGCCAATTCAACTACACTTGCATTTAGAAGGTTCTTCACTTTGATATCGTTAATTTCATGATCACCACGGGATAATACCAGTACATAATCATCATCTACCTTAAATAGTAACGATTTCACACATTGATCTTTCTCAATAGATAGGAAAGAGGAAACTTCTTCAATCGATTTACTCTCTGGAGTTGATACCTTTTCTAATTCAAGCATCTCTTCAGCCGATTGAGTATAGGAATCCACTACTTCAGCCATTTCGATATTCGCTGCATAATCGGATTTATCGGAGTATGCAATCGTATCTTCGCCGACTTCAGATAACACCATAAATTCATGTGTATCCTTACCGCCCATTGCTCCAGAGTCAGCGATAACTGCTCTGAAATTCAGCCCGCATCGGCTGAAAATATTTGAATACGCCTTAAATAATGCATCATATGTTTGATCCAGGCTTTCAGAAGAAGAATGGAATGAATAGGCATCCTTCATAATGAATTCCCTTCCTCTAAGGAGTCCAAAACGCGGGCGTTTTTCATCACGGAATTTAGTTTGAATTTGATACATCGTAAGGGGGAGGCGTTTATATGATTTTATTTCGTCCCTTACTAAACTTGTAATCACTTCCTCATGTGTTGCTCCGAGGGCAAATTCACGATCATGGCGATCATGCATTCTCATTAATTCAGGACCATACGTTCCCCAGCGTCCCGATTCTTTCCAGAGCTCAGAAGGTTGCAGGGCAGGCATGAGCATTTCAACAGCACCTGCTGCATCTAATTCTTCGCGAACAATCTCTTCCACTTTTTTCAATACTTTATTTCCTAATGGCAAAAAGCTATAAATACCACTTGCATTTTGTCTTATGAATCCTGCTCTCAAGAGAAGCTGATGACTCTTAATTTCTGCATCGGCTGGTGTTTCTCTTAAAGTAGGGATGAATGTATTACGTTGCTTCATCTATTAGCACCTCAGTTACCATATATATTATTTATGTAGTGTGGGAATTTCCTTCTCACTATTTTATCTTAAATCAACAGGCAGTGACACCCTCATTTTTTGATTCTGGAGGGAGAAACTGCCTGTTCATGATTCATGCATCATATTTTATAAGAAAAATCTTTGAATATCGTTCCATGTAACAACGAGCATGAGAACCATGAGAAGGGCAAATCCGACAAAATGGACCATTCCTTCCATTTGGCGATCCACCGGTTTCCCTCTTACCGCTTCGACTGCAAAGAACAGGAGTCTGCCTCCGTCGAGGGCAGGAATTGGCAGAAGGTTCATGATTCCCAGGTTGATACTAAGGATGGCAGCCCATCTCATTAGGTAGAATATACCTGATTTAGCAACAACATCTGTTGACTGGTAGATTCCAACCGGACCTGATAATGCATCGATTGAGAACTCACCGGACACAAGCTTTCCTAATAGAACAAAAATCATTTTGGTCCATTCATACGTTTGCTGTGCACTATTGGTCACCACTTTGAGAGGCGACTTTTCAACAGGACTATGAACACCGATGATCCCAATTTCTTCCCCTTCTATTTCTTGAGGTTTTGGGGTGACTGAAATCTCTGTGTTTGAGCCGTTACGATCAACATTAAACCGCAGCTCATCGCCTGGGTGCTTCTGTATGATGGTGACAATATCATCCCATGTTGAAATCTCTTTACCGTCAATACTTAAAATCACGTCATTTTTCTGAAGGCCGGCTTCTTTTGCTGCCCCATCTTCTGTGAGTTCACCAAGAACAGGATCATTTGTAGGAACCCCTTGCAATAAGCCTACAAGGATGAAAATGAAGAAGGCTAAAATAAAGTTGAATAGCGGTCCAGCAAAAATGGCCATCGCCCGTTGGGGTAGTGACTTAGAAGCAAATTGTCGATCCCATGGAGCGATTTGTGTCTCGACACCATCTTCAATGAATACGGCGTCCCTGGAGATCAAAAAGGTTTTCAGTTCCTCCTCGTCTTCTTCGTATCCGCGAATATGCAGTCTGTGCTCTAAATCCGCTTCTTCTACCTCAATGATACGAATGTTCGGATAGCGATCTTTGTTATTTAAGACGATTTTTTTTATTTTTTCATCCTGATCGAGTACGAGACCAACCCGATGACCGGCCTTTAGCTCTACCATTTCCGGGTCTTCCCCGGCCATTCGGACAAAGCCCCCAAGAGGCAATAATCGAATCGTATAGGTTGTTTCATCCTTTTTGTATGAAAATACTTTAGGACCAAACCCGATTGCGAATTCACGGCATAATATGCCTGCACGCTTCGCGAATATTAAATGTCCAAGCTCATGAAAAAATACTAAAGCTCCAAAAATAACAACAAAGGCAATCACCGTTTGCAAATAAAAAACCACCTTTTTTATAACCTGTTGGAAACAGATCTAAATGTTTGAAGTATCGGTAAGAAACATGTCCACTATCATTCTACGTTACAGAACATGGAAACATGCCCAAGTACTCTACAACCAACTTGAAACGAGTTGTCGAGTCTGTTGATCTATCTCATGTATGGTTTCAAGATCTGGTCTATGTATCACTTGATGAGTAGACATAGCCTTCTCGATATAAGCTTCAATGTCCAGGAAAGATATCTTATTTTCCAGGAACATGGAAACTGCCGCTTCATTTGCAGCATTTAGTACCGTCGTCATACTTCCGCCGATCCGTCCTGCTTCATAGGCAAAAGCAAGGCAGCGGAAACGATTTAAATCCATCTCTTCAAAGTGAAGTTTACCAATTTCGACTAAATTCAATCTTTTACCGGGTCTAATGAGTCTATCCGGATAGGTTAAAGCATATTGAATCGGAACACGCATATCAGGCGTACCTAACTGAGCCATCACAGATGAATCGTGGAACTGGATCATGGAGTGGATAATGCTCTCTCTATGCTGCACCACCTCAATTTGATCATAAGGAATATCAAATAGCCAATGTGCTTCGATCACCTCTAACCCTTTGTTCATCATTGAAGCAGAGTCGATGGTAATCTTTGCACCCATTGACCAGTTCGGGTGATTCAAGGCTTCTGTTACTGTGACACCCACTAATTCTTCTCTCGTCCGGTCCCTGAAACTGCCTCCGGATGCGGTAATGATCAGCTTTTCAATATTCTTTTCTTGTTCTCCCTGCAGCGCTTGGAATATGGCAGAATGCTCACTATCAACCGGCAGTAAAGGAGTATTCTTTTTCCGGGCAGCCTCCATCACCAGGTGTCCAGCCGTTACAAGCGTTTCTTTATTGGCAATCGCAATCATTTTCCCTGCCTCGATGGCTTGTAAAGTGGGGTAAAGTCCAACACTGCCCAGCACTGCATTAACAAGTACGTCCGCATCCTGATGGCAAGCCACCTCCACCAAGCCTTCTTCCCCGTAAAGAACCTTTACGGAAGATGACATTTCTTTCATTAGTGATTCAGCATCCTCTTTTCGTTGAACAGATATCAATTGAGGACTGAATTCCAGAATCATTTTTCTAGCTTCTTCTATATTTCTGCCAACAGACATTGCCGTCAGTTTGAATTCTTCAGGATGCTCACGGATTACATCAAGGGTTTGCGTCCCTATAGAACCGGTAGCTCCCATTAAGCTAATCTTTTTCAACAACTACACTCCTCCCGCAAAAAGCCTTCTACCTTTATAAAAGAAAGTGAAGAAGGGGAAACACAAATAATAAACTATCAAACCGATCCAGCATTCCACCATGACCCGGTAATAAATGCCCGGAATCTTTTACTTTGTAATGTCTTTTTAAAGCTGATTCGACGAGGTCTCCAACTTGTCCAAAGACGGATAGAATTGCAGTCACGATAATAAGTTTAGGAATGGACATATCAAGATCAGTGAAAAATGTCATGATTACTCCAACTACAATGGCACATATAATCCCGCCAACAAAACCTTCGATGGTTTTATTTGGACTGATTTGAGGCCATAGCTTCTTTTTCCCCATTGCTCTTCCGATGAAATAAGCTCCTGAGTCTGTCGCCCAAATGATAAATAAAGCATAGAATACAAACTGTACTCCCTCATCTAGACGGATCTCCATAAAGTAATAGAAACCAATTCCTACATATAAAATGCTTAACAGAGCAAAAGACACATCATCGAATGTATATCGGTTCTTAGTTGCTACTGTATATGTTAAGAAAAGCAGCACGGCAAGAAAAGCCATTTCGATCTTGGAATAGCCGAAGTCTGCTAATATCCCGATAGCATCGGTTGGGATCAAAAATACCCACAACAGTGCCAAAGATAATAACCCGGGAATGGTGAAAATCCATTGCCCTCTCATCTTTAAAGCTTCATATAAGCTGATGGAAGCAATAAGATACATTAAAATAATAAAAGGTGTTTCACCAAAAATGATGATTGGCAAAAATATCGCTGCAGCTATCACTGCTGTAATAATTCTTTGTTTCATTAGGATTCCTCGCTTTGTAACCCACCAAATCTTCTTGAACGACCTTGATATGCTTCAATTGCTTCTATTAAATGTTCCTTGCCAAAATCCGGCCACAGTACGTCTGTAAAAAAGAACTCTGTATAAGCTAATTGCCAAAGCATAAAGTTACTTAAGCGGATTTCTCCACTCGTTCGAATAAGCAGGTCTGGATCTTTTAAATCTTTCGTCATCAAGTAACTTGAAAACACTTCTTCATTCAATTGGTTCTCATCTAGTATTCCATTCTGAACATCTTTTAAGACATGCTTCATAGAATCAATGATTTCTGAACGGCTGCCATAATTTAAAGCAAAGTTTAATATCAGACCGTCATTATTCTCCGTAGCTTCCATTGCCTTAGTGACGGCTCTCTTAGTGTGGTTCGGCAAGGCATCAGGCGAACCCATCATTTTTACCTGAACGTTTTCTTCTACTAATTCAGGGAGAAAGGTTCCTAAAAATTCTTCTGGCAACTTCATAAGAAACTCAACTTCCATTTTGGGGCGTTTCCAATTTTCAGTTGAAAAAGCATAAAGAGTTAAAGCTTCTACTCCTAGTTCGTTTGCCAATTTCGTTATTCTTCTAACACATTTCATGCCTTCATGATGTCCAGCGACTCTAGGTAAGGCTCTTTTTTTCGCCCACCGTCCATTACCATCCATAATGATAGCTATATGACCCGGAATCGGGTGTTTTACTAATTCTTGAAATCGATCATCCACTTCTTCGGAAGTTTGCTGTCTTTTCCATTGCTTAAGCTTGTTTAGCATAAAATCCTCCACTAACAATCCAAAAAATATTTACCTTTACTATCATATCAAAAAATAAGGAAGATATCTTTAAGAAAATAGATTATGTACATTCATATATGTATTTTGAACGTTAAACGATGTTTTCTCTCAAAACGAAAAAGATCATTCAATCAGAGAAATGGAGAAGCCGGCTATCATAAACACTCTAAACAAGCATAAAACAAAAGGACCGGCCCATAAGGAATATGAGTTCACTTATAGGTCAGCCCCTTAGGATTAGAATATGATTAATTATACTTCTAACATTTCTTGTTCTTTATCTTTTGCAATAGAGTCAATCTTGACAATGCTTTCATCTGTTGCTTTCTGAACATCATCAGAGTATCCACGAAGGTCATCTTCTGTAATGTCCCCGTTTTTCTCTTTCTTCTTAAGATCATCATTTGCATCACGACGAATATTACGGATCGCCACTTTTGCATCTTCAGCTTCTTTTTTCACTAGCTTCACAAGTTCTTTACGGCGTTCTTCCGTTAATGCAGGAACAACGATCCGGATAATGTTCCCGTCACTTGTAGGTGTAATTCCCAAGTCTGATTTCAATATCGCCTTTTCTATATCACCTAAAGCTGATTTATCATAAGGCTGGATGACTAACATACGGGCCTCTGGAATTGAAATACCTGCTAATTGATTAACAGGTGTTGGTGCACCATAGTAATCCACTGTAATCTTATCAAGTAGAGATGCGTTTGCTCTTCCTGCACGGATACTTGCTAACTCACGAGAAAATGTTTGAATTGCTTTTGTCATTCTTTCTTTTGCGTTTGTAATGATCGTATTTGGCATTATGCTTTCCCCCTAACGATTGTACCTATATTCTCACCTGTGATGGCTCTCTTAATATTCCCATCCTCCATAATAGAGAATACAATAAGTGGAATATCATTGTCCATACAAAGAGAAGATGCTGTTGAATCCATTACAGCCAAACCTTCTTTCAAAACATCTAAATAGGAAAGTTCTTCATATTTAACAGCCGTCTCGTCCTTCTTAGGATCTGCTGAATATACACCATCTACGTTGTTTTTAGCCATCAGAATGACTTCTGCTTCAATCTCAGCTGCTCGAAGTGCCGCAGTAGTATCGGTTGAGAAGTAAGGATTTCCCGTACCTGCTGCAAAAATCACAACACGTTTCTTCTCTAAGTGACGGATGGCTCTGCGTCTGATATAAGGTTCTGCCACTTGACGCATATCAATTGAAGTTTGAACTCTTGTTTCAATACCAATTTGCTCAAGGCTGTCTTGAAGAGCCAAAGAATTCATTACGGTAGCCAGCATCCCCATATAGTCAGCAGAGGCACGATCCATTCCCATCTCACTACCTATCTTACCACGCCAAATATTACCTCCGCCAACGACAACTGCAACTTCCACATCAAGTTCAGCAATTTCTTTTACTTCTTCTGCTACATTTTTAATGACAGAAGGGTTTATTCCGAAGCCATCATCACCTGCTAATGCTTCTCCACTAAGTTTCAGAACGACACGTTTGTATTTAGGAACGCTCATGGGAACCTCCAAAAAAATAGAATTTTTCTTGAAAAATAGGGAACACGCTAAGTGTTCCCTACTAAGAATTGTTTAGCTTTTATTATTTCTTAACTTGACTCATTACTTCTTCAGCGAAGTTGTCTTGACGTTTTTCAAGACCTTCCCCTACTTCGTAACGGATGAAATCAGTTAAAGTAGCTTTATTCGCTTCAAGGTATTGACGTACCTTTTGATCTGGATTTTTAACGAATGTCTGATCCAGGATACAGATATCCTCGAAGTATTTTCCAAGGCGGCCTTCAACCATTTTTTCAACGATGTTTTCAGGCTTACCTTCATTTAATGCTTGTTGCTTAAGTACTTCACGCTCACGCTCTACTTCTTCAGAAGAAACCTGATCACGTGAAACATATTTAGGATTTAATGCTGCAGCGTGCATAGCAACGTCTTTCGCAACATTAGCATCTGTAGTACCTTCAACCACTGTTAGAACAGCGATACGGCCACCCATGTGCAGGTATTCACCGAAAGCAGCGTTATCGTCTTTAGTACGGATTTCAAAACGACGTAGAGTGATTTTTTCTCCGATTTTAGCGATAGCAGCGTTGATGAATTCACTTACAGTTGAACCATTCGCCATTTTTTGTTCCATAGCAACTTCAACAGAAGCCGGTTTGTTAGCTAATAAGTGATCAGCTAATTCTTTAACAAGACTTTGGAAGTTTTCGTTTTTCGCAACGAAATCAGTTTCTGCATTCACTTCGAAAATGATAGCAGTATTCCCTTCGCTTGCAATGAAAGTAGTACCTTCAGCTGCAATACGATCAGCTTTTTTAGCTGCTTTTGCAATTCCTTTTTCACGTAAAAAGTCAATTGCTTTGTCCATATCTCCGTCAGTTTCAGTTAACGCTTTTTTACAGTCCATCATTCCAGCGCCAGTTTTTTCACGAAGTTCTTTAACCATTTGTGCAGTAATTGCCATAGTGGGTTTCCTCCTTAGTTTAACTATGTAGACTATATCACTCATGGGTGATAGTCAAAAATGTACTGTAACTCGAATTGAGTACAGTAGATGTGCATACTCTTTAAAAAAAGGTGATAAGGGTAAGCCCTCTTATCACCTTCCATTCATTACTCAGCTGCTACAGCTGCTTCTTCACCTTGCTTAGCTTCTAAAATAGCATCCGCCATTTTACCTGTAAGAAGCTTAACTGCACGGATTGCATCGTCATTCGCAGGAATGACAACATCGATTTCATCCGGATCACAGTTTGTATCTACAATACCCACGATAGGGATATGAAGTTTACGAGCTTCAGCTACAGCAATACGCTCTTTACGAGGGTCGATGATGAATAATGCATCAGGTAGCGTGTTCATATCTTTGATTCCGCCTAGGAATTTCACTAAGCGCTCATGTTCTTTTTTAAGTTGTACTACTTCTTTCTTAGGTAGTACTTCAAACGTTCCGTCTTCTTCCATCTTCTCGATGTTTTTAAGACGTGTAATACGTTTTTGGATTGTTTCGAAGTTTGTTAGTGTTCCACCTAACCAACGTTGGTTGATGTAGTACATACCTGCACGTTCTGCTTCTTCTTTAACAGACTCTTGTGCTTGTTTTTTCGTACCAACGAAAAGAACTTTACCGCCGTTACCAGCTAATTCTTTCACGAAGTTGTACGCTTCTTCAACCTTTTTAACTGTTTTTTGAAGGTCGATGATGTAGATACCGTTACGCTCAGTGAAGATGTATCTCTTCATTTTTGGGTTCCAACGGCGAGTTTGGTGTCCGAAATGTACACCAGCTTCTAGCAATTGTTTCATAGAAATTACTGACATGTGTGTTTCCTCCTAAATGGTTTTTGTTTTCTCCTCCGTTTCCGTCATCTTGTAGTAGAAACTATTCGTTTGAATAGCACCATCTACCTCAATCGAGAAACGTGTGTAATCACACCATGAATACTATAGCACACCTACTCCAACCAATCAAGACATTCCTACATAATTTGACGGAATTTTAGCAGGAGCTCAATTTCCGTTTTCCCTTTTCCGAGAGTTTGAGCTATTTCCTCGATGTCTTTCCCTTCTTTTTTAAGTGAGAGAACCTGTTGGATAAGGGGATCTTTATTGGTTTTTACTGTTGGTTTCACTTCCGACTTTGTTTCGACAGCTTCCATTTGAAGTGTTGGTGTTTGCTGATAGGCCTTTGAAGCTTGCTTATAACCTGTTCCTGACCACTTGGGATTGGTTTGAAGCGGGGAACTGTTTACATTCTCATCTTCCGTTTTGTCAGGGATATGTGTTTGACTTTTAGCATGATGATTAAAAGTCCTAATGAACTCTTCATTCTCTTCTTTCATTTCTATCAGATAAGTGGAAATGATTTCTTCCAATTCCATGATCATTTTCTTTTGTTCTTTCTCCATGTTAAGAAAACGATTTTGCCTTGAGTATAAAATAACAATTGCAAGCAAGGAGACGATAGTAAGAAGAAAAGATATAAAAAGCAGGAATGTTACCATGTCATCACCTTAGTTTAGTTTGATTTTTGTTTTTTCCTAAGCATATAAAAGGACTGCCCCATTTAACCGTATTTCGCCGGAACAGTCCATCAATATATATGGTTTGGCTCATTGTGTGCACCGTTAATCAATAGAGTTGATTCAAGAGCCTAATAAACTGCGCAGTTTAAAAATGGCCTTGGAATGTATTTGTGAAATTCGTGACGTTGACAATTTCATGACTTCCCCGATTTCCGTCAAAGTTAATTCCTCTTTATAGAATAAGCTTAACACAAGCTGTTCTTTATCAGAAAGCGTTAAAATCGTTTTCTCTAACTCTGTTACCTTTTCACCTCTCAGCACTTCTTCCTCAGGTGTGATCGTCTTATCATCTTTAATGGAATAGCTTTGAGATTCATGATCTTCATCGGTTAGTTGCTCATCCATGGAAAGGACATTGGCAAAGAAATGTTCATTGGTCGTTTGATAGACTTCCTCAGGAGCCATCTCTAATGAGGCGGCTACTTCCTCGGCGGTCACGTGGCGTAATAAAGTTTGTTCCAGCTCTACTGTTTTGGCTTCGATTTTTTTCGCCCTGTCTCTTGTTGATCTTGGTAGCCAGTCTTCTTTTCTCAGTCCGTCGAGAATGGCTCCCCGGACTCTGAACGAAGCATATGTATCGAACTTCAGATCTCTTGTTGGATCAAACTTCTGAAGTGCATCCAGTAAACCCATCAACCCAAGACTCTTTATATCTTCTCTCGAGACGTTTCTTGGCAGCCCAACGGAAATTCTCTGAACATGATACGACACAAGGGGCATGTATTTCTTAACTAACATATCACCTGCCTGGGTATCACGACTGTTAATCCATTTCTCCCAATAAAGTTGTTCATCTGTTCGAGGGGGTTGCTGAGACATAAGAATCCTCCTTGCTTACTATTTTCTTCCTTGAAACCTGCTATAAGGTATATTACTCCATGGTATGAGAAAAATGGATCTTTCCTGTTACATCTAATCCTTGAAAACTTATCATTTACTCATAATTCTCTTGTTTCTTCATTTACCGTGCGAACATGGAGGATCCCAGTCGACGTGAAGAATTCGATGGTCCTCCCTTTATTACCACCCAAATCCTCTGCTATAATTGGCACTCGATGCTTCAAGAGAGCCTCTTTGACCGCTTCAGCATTCCTTGGGCCTATTCTCATCACATCGCTTTTTGATTTGAATTGAAACATTTGTGCACCACCCGCCATTTTGCACTTAAGTCTCTCAACTCTCGCACCCCGTTCTCTCAGTTGTCGAACGAGTTCATCTACTCCAGTGTCTGCATATTTAGCTAAGTTCATGGAAGGCTCTTTCCCTAACGACGAATGAGGGAGCATGACGTGTACCATACCCGCCAATTTGATAAGTTCATCGTATAATACCACCCCAATACAAGAACCTAAGCCCGATGTGCGAATTGAACTTCCCTTACTTACGATATTCATATCTGCAATACCCACCCTTACCACTGTATCCACTACAATCATAGCTTCACACCGAGGGATTGGAAGATGATTTCAAATGAATCGGGATCCGGCAAGAGGAAGAAGTGACCTTTCACACTTTCTGATTTCTCTAACTCTTCTTCTTTTAATGCTGTATCTATGACAATGGCATGATCACTTACTTGAGAAATTTCCAGCAAGCCAAAACCGATAATGGCACCAGCCATATCTACAGATAAAGCGGGAACAGAAGGTAATAGCTTAAGACTTGTAAAGTCGGATAAGGAAGACAAATATGAACCTGAGAGAATATTCCCTAGCTCTTGCATGGCTGATAAACCTAATTCTGAATACGGTGGTTCACTAAAGGAAAACGAACGATCCTGTATCATTGTTCGAATATAAGTAGAAGCTTGTTCAAGAGGCAATAAAAAAAACATACTTCCCGGTGCATCTCCTTCAATTCTTAAGAACACACTTACGACCACATTATCCGGTCCTCCTGCCATATCCATCATTTCATCGAATGTAACGACCTGGACACTGGGTACCTTCATATCAATTTTCTTATCCAGAAGAGTAGAGAGGGCAGTTGCTGCATGCCCCGCTCCAATATTTCCGATTTCTTTCAAAATATCTAAGTGCATTGACGATATTTTCTTCTCATAACCCATTCGTATTTGTTCTCCTTAGATGGATTGCAGTATTTTGTCTAAATGAAGTAGAATCAATAATCGTTTATTTTGCTTTACTACTCCACCAATGTACTCTGCTTCTACTATCCCGACAACTTCCGGAGAAGGTTCAATCATTTCTCTCTCTACATCCAAAACATCATTTGCAGCATCAACAATCAATCCTACTTCTTTATCCTCTAAACCTACGATAATCACACGTGTGCTCTCGGTTGGCTCAGAAGAGGATAATTCGAACCGACTTCTCAAATCTATGATGGGGGTAACGACACCACGTAAATTTATGACACCTTTAACATAGGAAGGCGTTCTAGGTACTCTCGTAATATGCTCCAGCTTCTCAATTGAACGGACCTGATCGACAGGAATGGCATACTCTTTATCCACCAATTGAAATACGATAAGCTTTAGGTCTTCCAACGTCTCTGACACTACACTCATTTCCCTTACCTCCTATTTAATCAATGCATTGCAATCTACAATCAGCGCTACCTGTCCATCACCCAATATGGTTGCACCTGAAATGGCAAATACATCATTAAGATAATTCCCTAAAGATTTTAGGACGATTTCCTGTTGACCAATAAATGAATCCACTACTAACCCTGCCATTTTTTCTCCTTTGCGGACAACGACGACAGAATAAAACTCTTCATCTTTTGAATCTTTAGGAACTTCGAATACATCCTCCAGGAATAACAACGGAACTACCTTGCCTCTGAAATCTATCACTTTTTGATTATGAGCATTCATGATCTCGCCTTTTTTGACTATTGCAGTCTCTATTATGGAAGAAAGCGGGATTGCGTATTTCTCATCTTCAATTTCGACAAGCATGACAGATATAATCGAAAGCGTTAATGGCAATTGGATAGAAAACAATGATCCTTCACCAGCACTGGAGTCGATTGTAATGGCACCACCTAATGACTCAATCGTCGCTTTAACTACATCCAATCCAACACCTCTGCCAGAGATATCTGAAATTTGATCGGCAGTTGAAAATCCTGAAGCCAGGATAAGTTCATAGATTTGTCTATCAGATAAGGTTTGGGCCACTTCTTCTGTTACAATTCCTTTTTGAATCGCTTTCTCCATCACTCGCTGTTTATTAATACCTGCACCATCATCTTCAAGTTCAATAAATACATGATTTCCGCTATGAAAAGCTTTCAGTTTGACCGTGCCTTGCTCAGGCTTGCCATTTTTCGAACGAACTTCAGGCATTTCAATTCCGTGATCCAGGGCATTTCGAATTAAGTGGACGAGTGGATCTCCTATTTCATCGATCACCGTCCGATCAAGTTCTGTTTCTGCCCCTATGATTTCTAATTCAATCTTCTTATTTAAATCTCTTGCAAGCTGCCTTACCATGCGGGGAAAGCGGTTAAATACCGTTTCTACAGGAACCATCCGCATAGTGAGGATGATGCTTTGTAAGTCTCCGGAAATTCGTGTCATTCTTTCAACCGTTTCATTTAATTCCGGATTGTTCAAATCTTTTGAGATCTGTTCCAATCTGCCTCTATCAATGACAAGTTCTTCAAAAAGGTTCATAAGTACATCCAGGCGCTCAATGTTTACACGTATCGTTTTGCTCGAAGCATTCGATTGTCTTGATGTTGAATTCGCTTCTTTAGGTATCGTGTCTTCCTTTTCTTTTACAACAACTTCTCCCGACTTTTCCTCCAATCCATTCACTTCATTGTTGTGAATATGAGGTGAGGTCAATTCCATTAAGGTGACTTCTTCTACCTCAGAGACGTTACGTATACTCTTTTCTATGTCACTTGCATCCTCTTTTGACACAACTGCTATAACAAAGGAATGGTCGAACTGTTCTTCTTCCAGCTGATCTACGGTAGGGAAAGATTTAATGACTTCCCCGAGTTTTTCCAGCACTTCGAAAACCATATATACTCTTGCCGCTTTTAACAGACAATCATCCCTCAAGGAAACGGTAATTTCAAAGCAACGGAACCCCTGCTCAAAAGATTGCTGAATAACCGTTTGTTCGAATGCTTCGTACTTCATGGACAATGTATGTATTTCAGGGGCTATGGTTGCGGCAGCTTCATTACTTGCGGATTGTATATATTCACCCTTTTCAATTGCTTGGAGAAGGGTGACTACTTCCGTCACGTCCCGTTTCCCATCTCCACCGTCCGCGATAGAAAACACCATTGCTTCCAGGTCGTCAACGGATTTAAACACTACATCCAATATTTCGGGTGTCACTTTAATTTTTTCGTTACGTATAGCATCCAGAACATTCTCCATTTTATGGGTAAGGTTTGCTAAATCTTCGTACCCCATCGTTGCAGACATTCCTTTTAACGTGTGAGCTGAACGAAAAATTTCATTAACAATCGTCAGGTTTTCAGGGTTTTTCTCCAATTCCAGTAATTGCTCATTACAGGTTTGTAGATTTTCCTTACTCTCTTCAATAAAAACTTCTAAATATTGACTCAATTCCATGTGCTCCACACCTCTCTACAACATGTACTTCATAATAGTTCGAGAAATATCCTCGATATGTTCCACGCTGTCCACTAAATTTGTAGCGATAGCCGATTTCGGCATTCCAAACACAATACAAGTCTCTTTTGATTCTGCAATGGCTCTCACTTCACCTGTTTCTTTAAGCCTGATCAATCCATCAGTGCCATCGGAGCCCATCCCCGTCATAATGACAGCTATTTTGCCATAATTTCGAAGCATGCTTGCGGATTCAAACAATACGTCCACGGAAGGTCTGTGACCATTTCGTGGTGCTTCTTTTGATAGTTCAAAAGCTAAATGTGTTCCTTCCTCGACCACCTTCGTTTGAAAACCACCCGGTGCTATATATGCTGTTCCTTTTTGGAGGATTTCTTCATGCTCCGCTTCCTTCACTTTAATGGCTGATTGACCATCTAGCCGATTGGCCAGTGAGTTGGTAAAACCGGGTGGCATGTGCTGCACCACGACCACTGGTGCATCCAGTTTAGGAGATAGTTCTGTCAGCACCTGCTGTAAAGCGCGTGGCCCTCCTGTTGATGTCCCAATAAGGATCAATTTCGGTGAATCCCGGGTCCATATTTGTTCTGAAAGTAACGGTGGTACACCTCCATTTGCAGTTTCACTTGTCCCTGTCCTTTTTCGAAATGCGCTTGTTATTTTCGTCATGTTCACCTTGCTTGCCGATATTACTTTTTCAACCATTTCATCTTGAACTTTATGAAGGTCCAATGAAATGGTTCCTGAAGGTTTCGCGATAAAATCAACTGCTCCAAGCTCCATGGCTTTGACAGTCTCTTCCGCCCCCTCTTTGGTTGTAGATGAGAGCATCACGACAGGTACCGGACATTCCACCATGATTCTCCTTAAGGCTTCTATTCCATTCATCTTTGGCATTTCCACGTCAAGGGTCACGACGTCGGGACGGAATTTTTTGATTTTTGAGATCGCGTCTTCTCCATTTCTAGCAATTCCTATCACTTCTAGCTGTTTGGAGGCTGTTAGAAAATCACCAATAAGTTTTCTCATAAATGCTGAATCATCAACAACTAGAACTTTTTTCATTCAGGAATTTTACCTCCCAAAAAATAAATTTTTCATACTCTTTAAAAAGCCTGCCTGTTTCGCAACTGGACGATAAGGTCCCCCGACAAGGTGATGCAACATCGTACGCAGATTTAAAGTCATGGCAGAAGCTGGGTATCCGACGACTAAGGGTGTTTGATGAATGACCGCCTTCCTTACTGTTGAATCTTCAGGTAAGACTCCAAGAGAAACAATCTCTTTATGGAGGAATTTCCTCACGGTTTCTTGTAATCTCGTGATCGTTTCAAGACCTTCCTTCTTGAATTCTGCCCGATTACATATCAGATAGAACTGTTTCTCTTGATCCCTCATATATATATATTTCATCATTGAGTAAGCATCTGTAATTGAGGTAGGTTCAGGTGTCGTGACAACAATGATTTCGTCCATCGCCAAGAGAAATTCCAACGTCTCTTTCGTAGCTCCTGCACCCATATCAAAAAGTATGTAATCATACTTTTGAACTGCATGCTCCATCACTTCAAAAAAACGTTCTATCTGCTTCTCTTTCCACTCCACTATATTTTTCAGGCCATTCCCCCCACTAATGTAGGAGATGCCATGAACATTTTCACATATAACCTTGTCGATATCTAGTTCTTTTTCCTCAATATAATCCATGATTGAGTAGGAATGATGACTTCCTAGTAAAATATGAATATTTCCCATGCCTATATCCAGGTCTACTAATAATACTTTCTTATTTTCTTTACCAAGCAAAACGGAAAGGTTCGTGGAGATATTCGATTTCCCAACCCCACCCTTTCCGCTTACTACTGCAATCGTTTTAGCGGGAGAAGAATCGCCGATGAGCATTTTCCTCCTTAGGTTATATGCTTGATCTTTCATATCGAAATCCTTTCATTAGTAAATGACTTATTTCTTCAACATTTACCTCGGTAATATCCTCCGGTACATCCTGACCGATCGTTACATAAGATGTACCGATTTTCACCTCTGTCATCATATTGATCATAGAACCGTAACTGGATGTTTCATCTAGTTTCGTGAAAATAAACCGATCAATGCCAATTGAAGAAAACTGTGAAATGATTTCCTTCATATCCCTCTCCTTGCTCGTCAGGGAAAGAACCAGGAACGTCTCCATGTGGTGGTCGAAGTCAATAATTCCCCGCAAATCCTCTACATATTTCTTTTCTCTGAAATTCCTGCCTGCAGTATCAATGAATACATGGTCGTAGTCCTGGAATTTATCGATTGCTTTTTTAAAGTCTTCTATTTTATAGACTACTTCAACTGGAACATTCAACAGACCTGCATACGTCTTTAATTGCTCGATCGCTGCAATACGATATGTATCTGTCGTGATGAAAGCTATTTTCATCCGTTTCTCAATGACAGCTTCAGCCGCCATTTTCGCTAAAGTAGTTGTTTTCCCCACACCTGTCGGGCCTATGACGTTAATGTATTTCTTCTTGTAACTCATACCCCCAAGAGCGATTCCTTGCAGAAGACCCTCCAGAAAATGTTGGACTTCCTGTTTAGCCCATTCATTTCGATTGTTCCCAGGAAGAAATCCACTCTTGATTCTCTCTTCAAGGTAGTCGCCCAATCGGAAGAGAGTTGTATCACTGATGTCATGATTTTTAAGGAATAGCAAGATTTCTTGAACATCTTCAGGGAATTTCTCGAATTGATTTTTTGATTTAATAGTAGAGATCATTTGTTTTAGTTCTTTTATTTCTGACTCTACCAATTTATTAGGTACTTCGTATTTTTTTTCGGATGGAGAAGGAGGAGCGATCGGTGCATATGTCGCTTTCATTCTACTCATCTCTACCTTTTCACTCTCAACCTCTGGATCAATGGCAGCAATGACTTCAATCATTTTCTTTTTGAATAACCCTATGAAACCGCCCGTATATGCTACTTTAGAGTTTAGGATGACGGCATCATCCCCTAATTCAGATCTGACCTTTTTCATTGCCTCATTCATGGAAGGCGCTGCATATTTCTTTACTTTCATCCGACATTCACCACCCCTAAACTTTGAACTTCTACATTTGCTTCTAATTCGTTATATGAAATGATCGGTACTTGAGGAAAATACCTTTCTGTCAATTGTCTTACGTACATTCTCACAGCCGGGGAACACAAAATGATCGGTGACTCCTCCATAAGAGACAACTGCTCCATTTGTGATGCCACTGCCTCAAGGATTCCTTGAGAATCGTTTGGATCCATGGATAAATAATTTCCATGTTCCGTTTGTTGAATGGCGTCGGCAATCAATTTTTCAACCTTTCCCGACATAGTCACAACCTTTAAGGAAGCACTTCCTTGAACATATTGACTGGTGATTTGCCTTGCCAACGACTGCCTGACATATTCAGCTAAAAGATCTGTATCTGAACTCATTTTGGCATAATCAGCAAGTGTTTCAAAAATAATCGGCAAATTTCTGATAGACACATTTTCCTTTAACAACTTGGCTAATACTTTTTGTACTTCACCTACTGTTAAAGGATTCGGCGTCACTTCTTCCACTAATATCGGGTAGGAGTCCTGCAGGTGATCAATGAGCTGTTTCGTCTCCTGCCTGCCCAGTAGTTCATGAGCATTTGTTTTAATCATTTCGGTTATGTGGGTCGACACCACTGACGGCGGATCCACAACCGTATATCCGAATATTTCTGCCTGCTCTTTCACTTCTTCTGAAATCCATTTAGCCGGAAGACCGAATGATGGCTCGATTGTATCAATTCCCTCAATGGAATCATCCTCCACACCTGGACTCATGGCTAAATAATGATCAAGTAAAAGCTCTCCACGGGCCATCTCATTGCCTTTGATTTTCAAACGATATTCATTCGGTTGAAGTTGTATGTTATCCCGAATCCTTACTACAGGTATGACCAGCCCAAGCTCTATCGCTAATTGACGGCGTATCATTACAATCCGGTCAAGGAGATCTCCTCCCTGATTCGTATCGGCAAGGGGAATCAGACCATAGCCGAACTCAAATTCAATCGGATCAACATTCAGTAAGTTCACGACACTCTCCGGACTTTTCATTTCGTCCTGCTCTACTTCTTCTTCCATTTCCATCATGTCGGATTCAGTTTCCTTCGGTGACCTTGAAAGCATGTAGGCCCCTATCGCTAATAAGGCTGCCACTGGAATGGTTAAGATATCATTAATAGGAGTTGCTACACCCAGCATGAAGATCGTGAAGGCAGCTACATACAGCATTGCAGGATAAGCAAGTAGCTGATTCATGATATCCTGTCCCAGATTTCCTTCAGATGCGGCTCGTGTCACCACGATGCCCGTAGCGGTTGAGATCAACAGGGCAGGTATCTGACTGACGATTCCATCTCCGACTGTAAGTAAGGAATAACGGGTTGCCGCTTCGGCAATAGGCAGCCCTTGTTGTGTCATGCCGATAATAATACCGAAGATTAAATTGATCATGACAATGACTATTCCAGCTATGGCATCTCCCTTAACAAACTTGGAAGCCCCGTCCATGGCACCATAGAAATCTGCTTCCCGACCTACTTTTTCCCGACGATTTCTGGCATCATGCTCTGAAATCATCCCTGCATTCAAATCCGCGTCTATACTCATCTGCTTACCAGGCATCGCGTCGAGTGTAAATCTCGCCGCGACCTCGGACACACGCTCAGATCCTTTTGTTATGACAATAAATTGAATCACGATGAGGATGATGAATACTACTAGACCGACGAGGATATTTCCTCCTACAACGAATGTTCCAAAGGTTTCCACAACGTCCCCTGCTTCACCTTTACTAAGGATCGATCTCGTTGTGGAAACATTTAGACCTAATCGAAAAAGTGTTAACAATAATAATAGGGAAGGAAATATCGAAAATTGCAATGGTTCATTCATATTCATCGAGGTTAGGAGTACAAGGAGTGCAAGTGAAATATTTACGATGATCAATAAGCTTAATAACCAGGATGGGAACGGGATGATAAGCATGGCAACGATCAATATGACACTGGCTAGTACGGATAAATCTCTTGCTGACATTATTTCTCTCCTAACTGCTTACATTTGATTTTTTATTCGGTAAACATAAGCTAAAATTTCTGCAACTGCTTTGAAAAATTCTTCAGGTACTGCATCGCCTATTTCAGCCGAGTCGTAAAGGGACCGGGCTAAAGGACGATTTTCCACCATAACCACGTCGTTTTCATTCGCGATATATTTAATCTTCTGCGCTAGATAGTCAACGCCTTTCGCCACTACATAAGGAGCATCCATTTTATTCTCATCGTATTTAAGAGCAATGGCAAAGTGAGTAGGGTTTGTAATTACCACATCTGCTTCAGGAACTTCCTGCATCATGCGTCTCATGGCCATTTCACGCTGTCTTTGCTTAATTTTGGATTTAATCAGAGGATCACCCTCGATGTTTTTATGTTCATCTTTTAGATCCTGCTTTGACATTCGAATATTTTTTTCAAAATCATATTTCTGATAAAGAAAATCGAATAATGATAAGAATAGTAACGCCAGTGATGCAGCGATTCCCATTTGGACAGTTAAGCTCGCCATCGTCGCTAATGAATCCCCCACTGATTTAAACGATAAGCTTAACACTTGATCAATATTCATCCAGAGAATGACAAAGGTGATTGCCCCAACAAATGAAATTTTCAAAATTGATTTTAATAGTTCAACGATTGCTCTTAAAGAAAAGATGCGCTTGAACCCTTTAATCGGATCAATCTTTTCAAGCTTCGGCTCCAGCGGTTTCGTGGTGAACATGACTCCCACTTGAATATAATTCGAAAACAATCCGGCAAGTAAGGCCACTAACATAACCGGTCCGAGAAGTAACGCAAGCTCTTTCATAATATCCATGGTTATGACTTGAACTGTATTCTCTGTCAGTTCCATCAGCATATATTCCTGAAAGGTTTGATTGAAGAGATCGAACACAATATTTCCAATATATGAAGCACTGAATGTAAGGAATAAAAAAACGGCAAGGAGGATAATTGCTGTATTCACATCCTGGCTTTTGGCTGTTTGTCCTTTTTTCCGCGCGTCGTCCCTTTTTTTCGGAGTCGCTTTCTCCGTCTTTTCCCCACTGAAAAACTGCAGGTCTAATGATAACCACTTCAATTTATGTGCCTCCAATAATTTTCATTAAATCTCTCATGGTCACGAACATCATTTCAAAAAGCTGCTGCATGACAGCAAACATCACTCCCATTACAATAAACAACACGATAAATGCAACGGCAATCTTGATAGGAAACCCTACGACGAAGACGTTCAACTGCGGTACAGTACGAGCCACAATCCCCAAGGCCACATCTACAAGGAACAGCGTTGCGACAACAGGAATCGACATTTGAAAAGCAATGATGAACATTGAGTTAAAAGATGACATGACATAGTCAATTAATCTCTCATCTCCAAAAGGTATCCATGGACTATCAATCGGGATCAGCTGATAACTATAAAAAATTCCATCCAGGAGCAGATGATGACCATCGAGAGCAAGCAATAAAAGAAGTGCAAATGTATATAGATACTGACCCATCAAGGGGCTTTGAGCTCCTGTTTGGGGATCGATCACATTGGCAATGGCAAACCCCATTTGAAAATCTATAAACCCACCGGCTATCTGAATGGCCGTGACGATCATATAGGCAACAAAACCGATGAGAAGTCCGATCATGGCTTCTTTCATGATCAGCAAAAAATAGTGGCCGTTGATTTCAAATGACGTAGATTCAATCGTATAGTACATGACCCAGGAGAGTACCACCGAGAAAGCGATCCGATGTTGTGCGGGTATGTTACGGTATGAAAACAGCGGCATCGTGACAAAAAAAGCCGAAACCCTTACAAACACTAGTAAGTATACCGATAGAATGGGTACAAGCTCTTCCATTCTCTTACCCTACGAACCTTGTTAAATCTGAGAAGATTTGTGAGGTATACGTCACAAGCTTCGTTAACATCCAAGGTCCAAAGAAAACAATCCCGATCAAGACCGCCACGATTTTAGGAATAAACGCAAGTGTTTGTTCCTGTATTTGTGTTGTTGCTTGAAAAATACTGACGATCAATCCTACTACAAGGGCTAAAAGCAGTAATGGACCGGAAACGATGAGGGTTACATATATTCCACGCTCTGCTATCGCGATAACAGATTCAGCATTCATTGAAACTCACCTACTTAAAAACTTTGTAAAAGAGATTTTATTACTAAATACCAGCCATCCACTAACACAAACAGTAAAATCTTGAAAGGCAATGAAATCATAACAGGAGGGAGCATCATCATCCCCATTGACATCAGGACACTTGCTACCACCATGTCGATGACTAAGAAAGGAATAAAAATCATAAATCCTATTTGAAAAGCCGTCTTAATTTCACTTAACGCAAATGCCGGCACTAAGGATGTAAGAGGAATGTCTTCCACAGATTCGGGTCGATCAGCCCCGGAATATTGTAAAAACAACTCTAAATCCTTTTGTCTTGTGTGCTTACTCATAAATTCTTTAAACGGGACCGAAGCCTTGTCGTAAGCTTCTTCAAGATTAATCTCTTCGTTAAAAAGAGGTGTCAATGCTTCGTCGTTTACCTCTTGAAAAGTTGGAGCCATGATAAAAAACGTAAGAAATAAAGAGATTCCAATCAATACCTGATTCGGTGGCATTTGTTGTGTGGCAAGAGAAGTCCTGACAAAGGATAGGACAATCATGATCCGGGTAAAAGATGTCATTAAAATCAAGATACTGGGTGCCAGGGAAAGGACGGTAAATAGTAATAGCAGCTTTACACTTGTCGATACATTATCTGCAGAACTACTATTAAAAAACTCCATGAATTCATTCATCAGAATGATTCTCCTTATTCTTTAGATCCTTGAACATCTTCTTTCTTCCCTTTTTCATTTCCTCCAGCTGTGATTTCAACTGTGATTGAAATGAGCTTGAGTCAGATGATGGCGGAGGACTTTTTAGTTTTGATAACCAACTGGAAACGGTTGTTTTGGCATCAGGAAATTGAGCGTCCTGATAAAAGGATAGTATCTCTTCTTTCTCTTTCTCATCCTGAATCTCTTTCAATAGCTGAATATCTTCTCCTACACCGAGTACCAGTACTTGTTTGCCTACCTTAACAATTTGGACGGAACGATTTCCCCCGAGAGGCGTTCCACCTAAATGATTGATTAATTTAGTTTGTTGAAAGGACCTTCCTTTTTGATTGATAAATTTCAATAAGAAATATATGAGCGCAACTACAAAGATAAGAGCAACGATCATTTTAAGATAATCCAAAAAAGTAACCGAAGTAGCAGCGCCTGAAGTGTCAGCCTCATTATTTTGCTGTTCATTGCATTTCTCTGGATGTTCTATGCAGTCCTTGACATTATTCACTTCTGCAAATGCTGTTACATTTACAGCATTTGCAGTAATGATAAAAACAATAAGACTCACTAGAATTTGAATCTTCTTCAATACATGCACCTTCTTACTAATCTGTTAGCTTAGAGCTTTTTGAATGGCTTCGATTACACGATCGGCCTGGAAAGGTTTAACGATAAAATCCTTTGCACCCGCTTGTATGGCATCAATCACCATTGCTTGTTGACCCATTGCAGAGCACATAATGATTTTCGCACCGGCGTCGATTGCTTTTATTTCTTTTAAAGCTGCAATACCATCTTTTTCAGGCATTGTAATATCCATTGTGACAAGGTCAGGTTTCAGTTCCTTGTATTTATCTACAGCTTGACTTCCATCGGCTGCCTCTCCTACCACATCAAACCCGTTTTTTGTTAAAATATCTTTAATCATCATTCTCATAAAAGCCGCATCATCTACAATTAGAATTTTATTAGCCATTATCGTCATCCTCCATCATCGTCTCTGTTATTTAAGTTTTTTAATACGATCACTTTGACTTACAATGTCCGTAATTCTGACACCAAAGTTCTCATCTATCACTACTACTTCCCCTTTAGCCATCAATTGACTGTTTACAAGGATATCAACCGGTTCTCCCGCTAATTTATCAAGCTCTATGATGGAACCGGACGATAACTCGAGTATGTCCCTGACAGATCGGTTCGTCCTTCCAAGCTCTACCGTGACCTGCAAGGGAATGTCCAGTAGCATATTCAAGTTTTTTGTTTCCTGTTGTCCCAATGTTGTCGGTTCAAAATTACTGAACGTAGCAGGTTGGACATTTACCGTTTCTCCATACACCCCTTGTCCCCCCAGATGCTGAGGAGATGCGTGCTTTGGGGAAGTACGGACAGGTTCCTCATACGTACTGCTATAAACAGGCTCTGGTTGTGGAGCTGCGGGAGATTCCAGGCTCGGAGAAACCGCTGCGGCAACTTCTTCAGAAGCTCCACCATTCATTAATTCATCCACCAGGCTCTTGGCAAAACCTAAGGGCAAGAGCTGCATGATGCTAGAATCAATGAGATCACCGATTTTCAATGAGAAAGATACTTTTACTAATAGATCTTGATCAGGGAGATTTTCTTCTCCCTCTCCTTGAGGTATGTACATCAAATCGATGGAAGGTGGTGAAATATCCACTTTCTTACTAAATACCGTAGACATTGAGGTTGCAGCAGAACCCATCATTTGGTTCATTGCCTCTTGAACGGCACTAAGCTGAATTTCACCCAAATCACCTGATGGGTTTTTTCCATCTCCTCCAAGCATCAAGTCAGCGATGATGGATGCATCAGATTGTTTGATAACCAGCAGGTTCACGCCTGAAAAACCCTCAGTATATTGAACTTGAATGGCGACATACGGATGAGGAAATTCCTCTTCTAAATAATTTTTATCAATAATCGTTACTTTAGGGGTCGTAATCTCAACCTTCTGATTGAGCAAAGTGGATAAAGCCGTTGCAGAACTCCCAAAGGAGATGTTCCCTATTTCACCTAAAGCATCCTCTTCCATAGAACTAATGTAATCATTACTATTTATCTCTTTGCGCTCTTCTGTTTCCTCTTCAGGCTCTGCAGACCCACGGAGCAACGCATCAATTTCATCTTGTGATAACATATCATCACTCATCATCGTCGTCTCCCCCCTTCAACGAATCTAAAATTTGTACGGCCAGTTTCTTATTTGACTTCCCTGGCTGAGCTGTAAATTTAGGAATTTCACCCACTCTGATCGTTAAAGGATCATCGATTCGGGTGTTCATCTCGATTACATCACCAATATCCAGCATAAGGAACTCTTCAATTGAAATATCAGAACGTCCTAATTCAGCTACAATTGGCACTTGGGCTTTCTTGATTCTTCTTTCAAGATGTGCCGTTTCTTCCGGCTTACTCTCTTTACGTTTGCTTTCCATCCAATAGCTTCCTGATAATTTCGGAAGGATCGGCTCCAGTAAAACGTGTGGAATGCAGATGTTAATCATTCCACTTGTTTCACCTATCGTTGTGTTTAATGAAATAACCACGACCGTTTCATTCGGTGACACCATCTGAAGAAATTGCGGGTTCACTTCGAATTCCGCAAAAAGCGGATCTACATCAGCCACAGTGCTCCAGGCTTCCCTTAAATTCTCAAACGCCTTTTCAAAGAGCTGACTCATAATTCTCGTCTCAATTTCGGTTAAACTCTCTACTTTGTTAACGCTGACTCCCCTTCCACCCATCACCCGATCCATCATCGAATAAGCAATATTCGGGTTGATTTCCATAAGGATCCTTCCATCCAGAGGAGGTAACTCATATACGTTCAAGATGGTCATTTTCGGAACGGAACGGATAAATTCTTCGTATGGGATTTGGTCAGCAGAAGCAACATTTATTTGAACATAAGTCCTTAATTGAGCAGAGAAATATGTAGTCAAGATCCGGGCGAAGTTTTCATGTATTCTCGTTAAACTCCGGATTTGATCTTTAGAAAAACGTAAAGCTCTCTTGAAATCATACACTTTCACTTTTTTCTCTTCTTCTTCTTTTTTGAAATCATCTGCGCTCATCTCTCCTGTATTGAGAGCTGACAAGAGAGCATCGATTTCACTTTGAGATAAAATTTCACTCGCCACCACTTCACCTCCAAACACTCGTAATAGCTTTCTTATTGAATCATCATAGAGGTGATATAGACTTTTTCTACCATTCCTTCTTGCATAAGGGAGTTTACCTTGTCTTTAACTTTCGTTTCGATCATTTCTTTCCCTTTTTTCCCTTGCAGTTCTTCTGCTTTCAATTCTGAAAGCTCTTCTATGATGATGTTATTCACTTGAAAATCTCTTTTTTCCAACTCACTTTTCGCTTTTTTACTATTCGTTTGAATCTTAAAGGAAATACGAATGAAATCATTACTCATTAAATTGGTTGTCGTCTCAGGTATGTCCACCGAATTTTCTATCACTTCTTCAATGGAAGGCTCTTTCGTTTCTTCATCTCCTGAAAACTTCAGAATGACAACTAACGCGATCGCACCCACAAGTGTAATCGTAACCAACAGGATCATCATGATCGTCAGGGCTTTACTCTTCAACTGATACTACCTCCCTCATGGGGCAGGCTGAGTAAATTTGCCTTTTTAAAGAAAGAAAGTGTAAGGGAGTCAACCTCGTCCACCGTTTCTTTCACAACATATCGTCTGCCATTTGTTAATAGAATCGTAGTGTCCGGAAACGCTTCTACTGTTTCTATGTATAAAGCATTCAACGTAAACGACTTTCCATTCAGTCTGGTTAAAGTGATCATAAATTTCAGGACCGACATTCATCCTCCGATTCAACATAATGTAAACCTTTAAGGTGTCAGTCCCTTCCTCCCTTTTTAACGAATTAACGTTTCAAGTTTACAAGCTCTTGTAAGATTTCATCCGACGTTGTGATGATACGTGTATTTGCCTGGAATCCACGCTGAGCCGTGATCATTTCAGTGAATTCTTCGGATAGGTCTACGTTGGACATTTCAAGGGCACCGGACTGAAGTGCACCTCTTCCCTCTCCAGCCAATCCCTGATTCGGAAGCCCTGAGTTATTTGAAGCCTGGAACAGATTATTGCCGGCTTTCGTCAAACCACCCGGATTGGAAAAAGTAGCTAATGCCAGTTGACTTAAAACTCTTACTTCTCCATTGGAAAATACTCCGTTCACTTCACCAGAAGAACCTATGTTGAAACTTTCAAGGTACCCTTCTGAGTTTCCGTCAACAGTATCTACATTAGCGGAGGATGAGCTATCAAACTGAGTGATCTTGGAGAAATCCAAATCGATCGTTTGGGTAGGATTTGCACCAGTTTGATTATTTAATGTTATGGGGAAAGGCACTTGAGAAGTTAATTTACCTTCTTCGTCAAAATTCAAAACGGTATTTTGACCATTTCCGACTGTAACGTCATCGGTCAGACTTGATATTGTTACGTCCCATTCATTTTGACCTGATTTCTCCATTACTAACTTAATACTAATATCTTTACCCAGTGAATCCTTCACCTTCGTTTCAAGCTCGACTACAGTACCATCGACGGCACTAGACTTTAAGTTCCCATTGTAAGTAGCCTCGCTGGTAGCCTGTGGTGCCATTGTGGTATTAGTATCAATTTTGATATCCGTCACACCACTCTGATTGACTACACCGTCACCGTTGACCGGATACCCCTGTACAAGGTTTCCTTGACCTGTTACAAGGTTTCCATTTGAATCTAAATAAAAGTTTCCAGCACGGGTGAACATTTCGTTATTTCCTTGTCTTACAACAAAAAATCCGTCACCCGAGATGGCTACATCCAAGGATCTGCCAGTTGTCTGCAGACTTCCTTGAGTTTGAATCGTATCAATGGACGACAGTGATGCTCCAAGTCCTACTTGCTTTGCATTTTGACCTCCACGGTTTTCAGTAGCTCTACTCGCACCGGAAACGGTTTGGTTCATTAAATCCTGGAATGTGACACGCCCTTTTTTATAGCCGTACGTATTTACATTTGCAATATTATTTCCGATTACATCCAGTTTTGTTTGAAAGTTTTTCATTCCACTGATACCCGAATACATTGAACGTAGCATGAATTTTTTCCCCTTTCGTTTTAGCTGCTTCAATCAGTCCACAGCTACAGGCCTCCATAAAAGGTCCAGCCTATGAATCTATTAATATCGTTCCATTAATGTTGGTGAAAATCTGTGAATGTGCTTCGTCACGGTCTAAAGCTGTAATCACCGTTTTATTTTTAGCACTTACGATTAACGCGGCGTCTTTCAGAATTACCAGTGAATCCCCGACACCCTTCGCTTTTGCTTCATTCATTTTCTCCCCTATTTTCTCCCATGTTTGTGGAGAAATAGAAATCCCCCGTTGTTCCATCCTTACCTTTGCATGTTTGCTAATCTGTATATGAGGTACATGTTGAATTGCCGAATTTAATTGGGCAGCAAATGATGATGCACTTGAAGGTTTACTAATTGCTTTCGTCTTATTAATTGGTGCAATAGGTTGTGGTGAACGATGAAAGAATGTCTTTTCCATACTACCCACTCCCTAAGATTCAATTTTAATTAATTTATCACTGGTGATTTTGTCACCAGCTTCAGTATGAAACCAAATGAGTGAATCTTTCTTTGAAACGGATTGAACGATCCCGCTCATCTCTCCATCTTCACTGTTCCATGTTACGTTCTTTCCTATTAATAAAGATGCATTAACGAGAGAAGCTTCCGGGGTGTCCGTCGTATTCACTTGTGAAATATTCCCGGGAGTCAGGATTGTTCCGTCCTCCATGATGAATTCAACAGAGTCACCTTTAAAGCGGACTCCTTTTACGAATCCCTGTCCTTCTTGTATTTCGGGTGCATCGCCTGCTTCTGATTCTATGATTTTATGCCATGTCACTTGTTTACCAACAAACTGATTATAAGAAATCAATTGTGATTGACTTTGGTTATCCACGAATTTTTCCATTGTTTTCGTCAGGTTCGTCATTTGCTCTAATGATGAAAAGGTAGCCATTTGTGCGATGAAGTCTTTGTCCTGCATCGGATTTAACGGATCTTGATTCTGTAATTGTGTCATCAGGATTTTTAGGAAGTCATCTTTCCCCAAAATATCCTTACCGCCTTCACGCTGCTTTGTTTGGACGGTGGAATATAGTAAACTCGGATCGATTTTCGTCATATTATCACCTATATTTCGGTATTTACGAGATAATCCTTAAAGGATTGAGTTCTTTCTTCTTCCTGGCTTCCTGCATGGTCGGGTTGATTCTGCTTTTGCTGTTGTGAGGACTGATGTTGTGACTGCCCTTTGGATTGTCGCTCAGCATCTGTTAACGCCTGTGAGATTTCAACCTTCTCTACTTGAAGGTTCTGTGATGTAAACGCATGCTTCAATCCTTGAAGTTGAGAATCCAGCATTTCTTTTGCAGTTGCCGTCGAAGCTAATATTTTCGCAGTCATCACTCCGTTTTGTTGTAGAAGTTCAATCCTCAATGAGCCCAGTTGCTCTGGATACAGCTTGATTAACAGTTTAGTCATGTTCGGCTGTGACAGCATTTGAGATTTATTTAGGATATTCTGAAATTCTTTCACAAATTGTTCATATTGAATGGAACGATTTCCTGATGAGAGACTTATGGAAACGGATTCTGTTTTCGGAAGAACAAAGTGTATGTGGCTTACCTGAATCGGTTGAATGCTTTTCTTCTCTACAGTGAGCCCTTCTGTTGAGGACTGCTTTTCCATTGTTTGCACAGGTGACTGACGTTGAAAAGCATCTTTTAATACCCGGGACCAATCCTTACCCTGATTAAACTCCCTCGCCAGGGTTGCATCTACACCCGATTGAACCATCTTCAACATGTCTTTTAGCTCGGTCGCTTTTGATGCTTCCACCATAAGTAAGTCACGGTTAGCTGCCAAAAGTTCAATGACCTTTACAAGTTTGGTCACTTCTTCTATTGGTCCTTTTCCACTTGTGCCCCGCACCTCATTTTTTAATGCGGATTGCAGCAGCTGCATCGTTCCCAACAGGATTTCATGAAGATCCTCTGCACTATCACCTGATGAAGACGAGTATAGCTCAGTACCAATAAGAGCAGATTGAAGCTCAGAAAAAAGTGTTTTGACGGTTTCTTTATCCACACCAACTATTTCAGCGATTTGGTCATAGTCAAATTCTTTTAATCTAGATATGTCTTCTAGTTGTCCGCTTGTTAGTCCAATTTCATCAAGCTCTGTTGCACGTAAGATGCCTTGCAGGCTAACAAGAAGAGATAGTGTCTCAGGCTGTTTTACTTCTTCCCTTTCAACAACATGATTCGATACAAATCCTAATAGTTTCGAAAACCCATCCATTTCTTCCTTGGGAAGCGTTGATCCTTTTCTCATACCCATGGGAAAGCTGGGAGCTTTTGACCCAATTCCGATTTCCACTTTTTCACCTCCTCTCAAAACCTACTCCATCAATCCACCGTAGAGAGCAGCTCCGTGTATCTTGCAGCATCCTCCGGGGGCATTTTTTCTAAAATATCTGCTAGAGTGTCAGGCTTGATAGTTGATAGAATCTTCATTGCCTCATCATCCTCCATGTTCATCAGAACAGGGGCAGAACTCTTTGCTGACATAGATTCAAATGTATTGACTACCTCTTTAAAGGCCCGTTTGTTTTCTTCACCAATCTGCCGTAATTCTTCAAGCTCTTCTTTTTGCTGCTGAATGGTCGCTTGCAATTGTTCATTATCACTTTCTTTTTTATCTACTTCATTTTGCAACTGGGCAATTTCCGCCTCTTGATCTTCTATTGAAGCTTGAAGTGAAACCATTCGCTCATGTAATTCGTCAGCTTCCTCGGCTTCATTTGATGGAAGGATATTAGCCAGAAAAGGGATATCCGAGCTGAATGATTGTGCTTTTTCAAATACATTGATTCCTGCAGCTGTCATGATTACGAGAGCGAAGGTTATAGTAAACAAGATAGGAATGAAGAAGATAAACACAACTCTTTGCAAACGGCCTGACTGCTCTTTGTTTTCCTCTTCGATCACCTTTGCCATGAAATCACCTAACTCCCCGTTTCATATATTGAACGACTGATACTTCATCTAATTGTTTATTTTCCGCTTGTTGATTAGTTTGCAAAAAGCGATGGAGATCATTCTCCTTCATCTTTTCATATTTCTTTACTTCTACATTCATATCTACAAGTTTTTCTTCACACCAGTTCATCCGGTTCCTTGCTTGTATTACCAGGTCCTGGTAATAAGAAATGGTTCTTTCAAGATTGGTGATGAACTGTTGATGATGACGAATATGTTGTACAGATAAACCATTTTGCAACTTGGTTTCTTGATGCTGTTCGAGAGTTTCTTTCTTTTTTAGAAACTCATAAAGCTTCTCGGCAACTTTTTCAAATTTTTCAATGGAACCCCTGTACATTTCCTGCACTTCATCTTTTTCTTTTTCCTTTAACGTTAAAATACGTTGAAACCTATATTGATAACTCACTTGATTCATCCACCTTTTTCCGATAGCTTTATAAGTTCATCAACACTAGCAGGGAGAGAAACCTGTTCATATACTCCCTGTTTCAAAAAGGAGATGATACCCGGATAGTATTGGATGGCTTCATCCACCTCTCGTGAAGTACCCTTTTTATAAGCACCAATTTGGATAAGATCCTCAGAGTTCATATAAGTACTTAATAACTCTCTTATTCTCGTAGCGGCATGTAAATGTTCCTTAGATGCCAGATGATTCATTAACCTGCTCACACTTTTCAAAATATTGATAGCCGGATATTGACCTCTGTTCGCGATTTGTCTGTCAAGCACAATATGACCATCGAGTATTCCCCTTACCGTGTCAGATATAGGCTCATTTAAATCATCACCATCTACCAAAACGGTGTAAAATGCTGTTATGCTTCCGAGTATATTTGTTCCTGTTCTTTCTAATAGTTTCGGTAAAATAGCAAATACAGATGGGGTGTATCCTTTAGTGGTCGGTGGTTCACCGACTGCCAATCCGATTTCCCTCTGAGCCATCGCTACCCGAGTCGCGGAATCCATCATAAGCATGACGTTCATTCCTTTATCTCGAAAATATTCCGCAATGGCAGTCGCCGTAAAGGCTCCTTTAATCCTCATTAGTGCAGGTTGATCTGAAGTGGCTGCCACTACAATCGTTCGCTTTAATCCTTCTTCTCCTAAATCTCTTTCAATAAATTCCCTTACTTCCCTGCCCCTCTCACCGATTAACGCAATTACATTTAAATCCGCTTTCGTGTTTCGGGCAATCATTCCAAGCAGTGTGCTTTTTCCTACACCACTTCCAGCGAATATACCGACCCTTTGGCCTTTGCCTACAGTCAGCATGCTGTCGATGGCTTTTACACCAACCTCCATTTTTTCGTTAATGGGCGGTCTTGATAAGGGATTGGGAGGATCTTGTTCTGTGTATGTCGTACTTAAACCATTCGGTAAGTGACTTCCATCGAGTGGATGTCCCAGAGAATCAATCACCTTCCCTATTAAAGATGGTCCAATTTTGATTTCTAATGACTTTGCGGTACCTTCTACTAAACTGCCGGGAGAAATATCCTGCATATTGGTATAGGGCATGAGGATTACTAAATCATCATTAAACCCTACCACTTCTGCCAGAATCACTTTTTGTTTCCCCCTTGAGAGAATATGAATATGACAGACTTCTCCTACTGAACTTTCAGGTCCTTGAGATTCGATCATTAACCCGACAACCCTCTTTACCTTGCCAAACTTTTTGAAAGTTGGAATCTGGGGGATATGGTGAATTAGATCTGCTGCTTTCATTCACCATCACCTTCCAGAAAATAAAGAAGCTTATGTTTTAACTCTCTTAATTGGGAGTCCACACTCACAATGACACGTCCCTGATTGGTTTCTATATAACATTCCTCAGGTTGAAGATCATCATTTGCATAAATAAAGCATTGAACATCCGTGGGAAACATGACTTCAAGCTCATTTTTGTTTTCAACTAAAAGCTTATGCCTGGACGGATGAACATGAATTTGAATATGAGGCAGATCCCTTACCTCCTTTAATCCCCGTTCCACGATCGAAAAGAAATAATCGGGTTCTTCCTGGAGTTTCCGATTCATGATTTTCTCAGCACATGTAATCCCTAAACTGACAATGACCTTCTCTGCATTTTGAATATAGTCTTGATACTGCTGCTTATTTCTTTCGGTCACTTCATTGGCTTCCGATAATCGCTGGTGATATTCTTGATAACCTTTGTTTCTACCCTCTTCTTCACCTTGAAGAAATCCGGCATTATAGGCTTCCTGCATGAGTTGCTCACGCTCAACCATCCATTTTTCTTTCTCTCGTTCAATTTGACTTTGGGCATGGAAAGTCATTTCTTTCGCTTCTTCGATTATTCGGGCCGCTTTCTCATTCGCTTCATCTATAATGTGATTTCCCTCGGCCTCTCTGTTCATTTCAAAGTCGTTGTCTTCATGCTGCTTGAATTCATCCAGTATTTTCACCCTTTTAAGGGATATCAGCTTTTTATTTTCATCCGTGGTTCGAGCAATGGAGGATTTAATGATTCTAGACAATAATATCGTCTCCTCCACCACGGGCTATGATGATTTCACCGGAATCCTCTAATCTCCTTATCACAGCTACAATGCGTGACTGTGCCTCTTCTACATCCCGTAATCGAACCGGCCCCATGAATTCCATTTCCTCTTTAAGGGTTTCCACCATGCGATTAGACATGTTTCTAAATACCACTTCTTTCACTTCATCACTTGATACTTTAAGGGACAGGAGTAGATCTTCGTTATCACAATCGCGAATGACACGTTGAATGGAACGACCATCAAGGGTGACAATGTCTTCAAACACAAACATTCTCTTCTTGATTTCCTCAGCTAATTCAGGATCTTGTATTTCTAATGCATCCAGAATGGTCTTCTCCGTAGAACGGTCTACCCCATTCAGCACTTCCACTACCGCTTCAACTCCACCCGTCTGCGTATAATCCTGGGTCACAGTCGCCGAAAGCTTTCTTTCAAGGATAGCTTCCACTTCACTAATCACTTCCGGCGAAGTTCCATCCATGATCGCTATTCTCCTGGCAATATCTGCTTGAACATCTTGAGGTAGTTCAGAAAGTATTTGTCCTGCTTGCTGTGGTTCTAGATAAGATAGAATTAATGCAATGGTTTGAGGGTGTTCGTTTTGTATAAAGTTGAGAATCTGTGCAGCATCGGCTCTCCGTGCAAAGTCAAATGGCTTTACTTGTAGCGATGAAGTTAATCGGTTAATGATCGCCGATGCTTGTTCTGATCCGAGTGCTTTTTCTAATACGGTTTTGGCATAGCCAATCCCGCCTTGGGATATATAATCTTGAGCAATGGCGATATGGTGAAATTCTTCTAAGATATCCTCTTTCGCTTCAGTCTCCACTTTCTTGACTCCGGATATCTCTAACGTCAACTTCTCGATTTCTTCTTCTGATAAATGCTTGTATACTGATGCGGATACATCAGGACCAAGAGAGATCAGGAGGATGGCTGCTTTCTGTTTTCCTGTTAAATCTTTCTCTCTTCTAACCACATTCATCCCTCCTAATCCTCTGATAACCAGGTCCTTAATAATTTTGCAAATTCTTCAGGCTTTTCTTTGGCCATTTTTTCAAGTTGTTTCCGGCGAATCGATCCTTCTGTTTCTTCTTTAGGCTCAATTTCCGGTATATGGACAGGCTCCCTTGTTTCTTCATATGCCATTTCTTCTATTTTTTCTTTCTTTTTAGAGCGAATCAGGAAAAACACCAGCAGTAGAATGACAATAAGTAGGATTCCCCCGACCACATAGGTCCACCATGGGAGAACAGATTTTTCTTCAGGTGCCATATCGGCTTTACCATTAAACGGTTGAACCGAGACGATCACTTTGTCTTCTATTGCTTCGTCTGTCAATTCAGGATTGGCTTCCTTATCAATGGAAGTTCGTACAATAGTCGATAAAACTTGGCGGATATCATCCACCCTTTCTTGTGGCAGGGAATTAACCTCATCAGGATTTGGCGGTTCCACCATAACCTGAATCCCAAGATCCCTTATTTTATATGGGCTCTCAACTACCTCTTTACGGATACGATTGACTTCATTGTTAATCGTTTCCTCCATTCGTTCATAATCACCATTTGATTCTGAACCGGAACCATACGTATCCCCTGTGTTCGTCGGCTCATTAGCATCACCGGCTCCAGGTGTCCCACCCGGGTTTGCCCCTTCGCCTGAGAAAGTTTCAGTAATACGCTGTGCGCTTACGGCTATTCCTTCCATATTTTCTTCATCCACAGGTGTAACAATGTTTTCTTCACGGTTTTCCTGGGTAAAGTCTATATCAGTTGTTACCGATACAACTACTTTGTTAAATCCAATCAATGTGCCTAACATATTCTGAACTTGACGTTGTATATCGCGTTCAATTTCTTTTTTAACATCCATCTGTTGAACAAAGTTGCCTCCGCCCATGGTATTATTTTGAGATTCCAAGTCAAAATACTCAAAAAATTGATTCATGATGACGATATTCTCTGTAGGGAGATCAGGGACACTTTTGGATACAAGATGGTAAAGTGATTTAATCTGCTTTTGATCAAATGTGAAACCAGGATTTGTATTTAATACAATCGAAGCTGATGCTTGTTGAATGTCATCATTTAAGAATACCTGCTTTTCTGGAAGGTTGATCATGACTTTAGCATCCTGTACTCCTTCGATTCCTTTCATGAGTTGAGCAAGTTCTGTTTGCATCGCATCCAGCTTCAACACATTAAATTCATTATCAGTCATACCAAACCCAGCATTTTGACTAAAAAAGGAGTAATCAATACTGCCTGAGTTAGGAATTCCTTCTGCAGCCAATTCAACCTTCAATGTATCTACTTGTTCTTTAGGAACCATGATGGTTGATCCACCATCGGATATCTCCGATGGGATTCCTCTACCATCGAGATTTTCTTTTATCGTTCCGGTTTCTGAAGGTGATAAATTACTGTATAAGGGAACAAGAGTGGTTCTTGTTGCAAAGAAGCTCACAGCACTAATCAGAATGACTGTAATCAGAAAGGTTGCTCCCATACCTATTTTCTGTTTTTTTGTTCTGCTTGCCCAATAAGACTTTATCTGTTCTGTATATTTCTTAAACGAATCATTCATTACAATCCTCCGGTACATGACTGAATGAGTCTACTACATTGGCATTCTCATTATTTCTTGGTAAGCTTCTACTACTTTGTTACGCACTTCCATGGTCGTTTGTAATGTGATACTTGCCTTTTGTGAGGCGATCATCACTTGATGAAGATCAACATTTTCTCCCCTTACAAGCTTCTCGGTCATTTGATCCGATTGAACTTGCATAGAATTCACTTCGTCGATTGACTGTTTAAGTAACTGGCTGAAGTTCTCAGTAGCTTCTGAAGGAGAGATATTTTTTTTTGCAATTGACGGACTAATAACTCCAGGATTAATCGAACCTATATTATGTATTGCCATAGAACTATAACCTCTTTCTATTTACCGATTTCCAATGATTTCATTAACATCGCTTTATTCGCATTAAATACGGTTACGTTTGCTTCATATGAGCGAGTGGCCGATATGAGGTCAACCATTTCTCTTAATGGATCAACATTGGGAAGCTGCACATACCCCTCGCCATTCGCATCAGGATGTTCTGGATCGTACACCATTTTAAATGGTGTTTCATTATCTTTTTCGATTCTGGAAACTTTTACTCCGCTTCCAACATTTTGATTGTCCCTTGTGTTCATGGCTTTATTTAAAAATGATGAAAATTGATTTTCCTTTGGTGCCATCACAACAGATTTTCTTTTATATGGCTGCCATTCTCCTCCAACCATTTCTCCTCTTGTTGTGTCTGCATTGGCCATGTTTGATGAAATGACATCCATTCTTAAGCGTTGGGCAGTAAGGGCAGATGCTGTTGTATTCATACCTGTAAATATCGCCATGATTATTTACCACCCCTTACAACGGTTTGAAGACTGTTAAACTTACCATTTATTCGATCTGTTAATGCATTAAAATAGATTTGATTCGAAGCCATTTCTGACATTTCCTGATCTAAATCCACACCATTTCCATTGTGATTATATTGATAAGCTGTTTTTGTTTTAACTGCTGGATGTTGACTACTTGAGTGAAAGGCGAAATGTCGTTGATCCGTCTTTTTTGCATCAAGTTGTTGAACTGACTGGTCTAACATTGCCTTAAATTCTACTTCTTTTGCTTTATAATTTGGAGTGTCGACATTGGCGATGTTTTGAGAAATCACTTTTTGATTTAACGAGGCGTAATTCAGTCCTCTTTCCAGAGTTGTGAAAGTGTTGGAAAATAATTTCACTTTAGGCACCTCTATCCGTTTTTTTGACAAGATACTACTTTTTTTTACAAATTTAGCATGCAACAGTATTTATTGTAATGTTTAGCAAGATTAGTGTCTATGAATATTCCGTAAATTTTCAAGAATGAGGGTGATATTCAAAGAATTTGTGACTTTTAATCTATATTAAACCCTTAAATTCCCATGGATATTTTACCAATTTAATGTGAATTTTTCTAATTTTATTACATATATGTTACATATGCATGTATCTGTCCGATTCGCTTTCATAAGAATGAAATCCAACATTTGTGAGTTCAAGGTGTTTTTTCACCTTATAACACTCTTTTGCACACGAAAACATCACCTTCCAAGAGGTGAATGGCATCACATTACTAACTTTGTCATCTTAATCAACCAAAATGTCGAATATAGTCGTAACATTGTTGTAACTTTATTGTACTATTCGTGCCATATATGACAATACCTTATGAGAGATTACCAATAGTCCATTCGACTTATTTTCCCTAAACAATCAGACATTTCCGCCCATTTGCACTACAAAAGCTCCGGGGCTTGAACCTACTAGGCCCCGGAGCTGGATGACACAAAAGCGGAAGATGCCTTCAGAAGCAAGTTTTATGGTAACCAAATAAAAAAGCTGTTCCCATTTAACAGGAACAGCTTTTCATTGGATTAATTTGTACGAAGCTTATCTAACTCAACTAAGAATTTATTGTTTAATACTTTAATGTAAGTACCTTTCATTCCCAGGGAACGAGACTCAATTACTCCCGCACTTTCTAATTTACGAAGGGCATTGACGATTACTGAACGGGTAATTCCCACTCTATCGGCAATTTTAGAAGCAACCAAAAGACCTTCATTACCATTTAACTCTTCAAAGATATGCTCAATCGCTTCAAGCTCACTGTAAGATAAAGAACTGATCGCCATTTGCACGACAGCCTTGCTTCTGGCTTCCACTTCAATTTCTTCTGCTTTTTCACGAAGAATTTCCATTCCTACTACAGTTGCACCATATTCACCCATGATCAGATCATCATCTTCGAAGCTTGCTTCAAGACGGGCAAGAATTAATGTACCCAGTCTTTCACCTCCACCAATAATAGGAACGATTGTCGTTAGCCCATTTTTGAAGAATTCTCTATTTTCAACAGGGAAAGCAGTATATTCACTGTTAACATCCAGGTTTGGAGAAGTTTCTTGAACATTAAACAGGTTTTGAGTATACTCCTCAGGGAATTGACGATCAGCAAGCATTTGTTTCATTCGCTCATTTTCAATTTGCTGATTAATGGCGTAGCCAAGTAATTTCCCTCGGCGACTTACAACGAATACATTTGCTTCAATGACCTTGCTAAGTGTTTCTGACATTTCTTTAAAGTTAACTGGTTTACCCGCTGCTTTTTGCAGCATAGCATTAATGGTTCTTGTTTTACCTAATAAATTCATTACATTTCCTCCTACTACAACTTAAGTGTATCTATTATTAAATTTTGTATTCTAATTGATTCATCTATCTTTACCCAATAGAACGAAGGTGAAAACTTATAGAATAAACTGACTCAGATCCTTATTCTTAGCTATGGCCCCTAATTTATCATCCACGTACTTAGGTGTGATATTAACTGTTTCCAATGAAATGTCCGGAGCTTCAAAGGAAAGGTCCTCGAGAAGTTTTTCCATAATAGTATGAAGTCTTCTCGCTCCTATATTATCCGTGTTCTGGTTTACATCATAGGCAATTTCAGCAAGTCTACGAATAGCATCGTCAGAAAATTCAATTTGTATACCTTCTGTTTCCATTAAAGCAATATATTGTTTAATGATTGCGTTATCAGGTTCAACGAGTATACGCACAAAGTCTTCTGTAGATAGCTTCTGAAGTTCCACCCTGATTGGAAAACGTCCTTGTAATTCCGGAATAAGATCGGATGGTTTACTCATGTGAAAGGCACCTGCGGCAATGAAAAGGACGTGGTCTGTTTTCACTGAACCATGTTTTGTGACAATCGTAGATCCTTCTACAATAGGAAGGATGTCTCGCTGAACCCCTTCTCTCGAAACATCGGCTGAAGATTGGCCAGAGCTCTTGCTTGCTATTTTATCAATTTCATCGATAAAGATGATTCCTGATTGTTCTGCACGCACGATTGCCTCCTGGGTTACTTCATCCATATCAATAAGCTTTTGAGCTTCCTCATTTGTAAGAACGACCCTTGCTTCTTTCACCTTTAACTTGCGTTTTTTCTTTTTCTTTGGCATAAAGTTGCTCATAGCATCCTGCATATTCATGCCCATTTGTTCCATACCGGAGCCTTGAAGCATATCGAACATGGAAGGCTGCTGCTCTTCTACTTCAATCGTGATGAACTCCTCTTCGAGTTCACCATTTTGAAGCCTCTTTTCCACTCTGCGCCTTTGCTCTTGAAGGGAAATCTCTTCTTTTTTTTCTTCCTCTTCATCCGAGGTGCCCTGAGTCTGATTACCACCAAAGATCATTTCAAATGGGTTTTTGTAAGAAGTGGCCTTTTTCTTAGATGGTACAACAAGTTCCACTAAGCGGCGGTTAGCATTTTCAGCTGCTCTTTCACGCACCCCTACCATTTTCTCCTCTTTCACCAGGCGGACAGATGTTTCGACTAAATCCCTCACCATTGATTCCACATCACGTCCAACGTAGCCGACTTCAGTAAACTTAGTTGCCTCTACTTTTACAAAAGGAGCTCTGACAAGCTTGGCAATCCTTCTGGCAATCTCTGTTTTCCCGACCCCGGTTGGTCCCATCATTAAAATGTTCTTTGGAATCACTTCATCCTTTAATACATCAGAAAGAAGGCTACGGCGATATCGATTTCGTAATGCAACAGCTACCGCTCTCTTTGCATCTTTCTGTCCTACAATATATTGATCGAGACGTTCAACAATTTGCCTTGGAGTTAAGTGATCAGTACTCTTCATCAAATGGCACACTCCTTACTTTCCCTATAGTGTAAAAGAATATAAAATTTCAATCTGATGATTAATGTTTACAGCTCTTCAACAATAATTTGGTTATTTGTATATACACATATATCAGCAGCGATTTGTAGGGAAGACTGAGCGATTTCCCTGGCGGATAAATAGTCACCTGCGTATTGTTTTAACGCTCTCCCCGCAGATAATGCATAATTACCACCTGATCCAATGGCTAAAATCCCATCGTCCGGTTCAATCACTTCACCAGTACCGGAGATTAGCAGCAAGTGATTTTCATCCATTACAATCAACATCGCCTCAAGCTTTCTTAAGACCTTGTCGCTTCTCCACTCTTTCGCTAATTCAACAGCTGCTCTAGGGAGATTCCCATTAAATTCCTGAAGTTTCCCTTCGAATTTTTCTGATAATGTGAATGCGTCGGCAACAGACCCGGCAAAACCCGCTAATACTTTGCCATTAAATAGCTTCCGTACTTTTTTTGCTGTATGCTTCATCACAACTGTATTACCAAATGTCACCTGTCCGTCCCCGGACATCGCACATTTGCCTTTATGCTTTACGGCAAAAATAGTGGTTGCGTGGAATTGTTCCATATCCTGACCTCCAACTCTTCTAAGCACGTGGATGATGTGCCAAATATGTTTTTCTCAACTGATCCTTCGATACATGAGTATATACTTGAGTTGATGATAATTGTGAGTGTCCAAGTAGTTCCTGAACCGTTCTTAAATCGGCACCATTATTAAGTAAATGTGTGGCAAATGTATGTCTTAACATATGTGGATGGATTTTCCCGGTCAAGGAAGCCTTTTCGATCATTTTATTTAAGATAAGACGTATCCCTCTTTGGGTTAATGCTCCGCCACGATGATTGACCAACAATTGGGTATGAGTTTGATTTTTCATCAACTTAGGCCGGGACTCTGTTATGTATTGTTCTATTGCATCGTGGGCAAAGCTTCCAAATGGTACATATCTCTCTTTGTTACCCTTACCTTTAACAAGGATTGTGGAAAGCCCTAAATCTACGTCCTTCAGTTGTATGCTTGTGCATTCACTTACGCGAATACCGGTAGCGTAAAGAAGTTCAAAGATGGCCCGGTTGCGAATGTCTAAAGGCTTGTCTCCTCCGCACGCTTCTAACAATGCTTGTATTTCTTCCTCATAAAAAAATTTAGGCAATCGCTGTTCTTTTTTAGGAAGATTCACAAAGGAAAATGGATTTTCGGTGAGCTGCTTCTCCCGATTTAAGTAACGATAAAAACTTCTTAAACTGGATACCTTCCTTGAAATGGAAGATCTCATTAAACCATGATCATGCAGCTTAGTTAAAAAAAGTCTCGCATCAGAATACTCGACATCTTTTAATGAACTTAAACCTTGTTCTTTCATAAATACGTAGAACTCTTCAATATCATGACGATATTGTTCAAAAGTGTGAGCAGAATAATGCTTTTCTATTTGTATATATTCAGTAAAGGATTGTAATTGTTCATATAATTGATTTTTCATTTTTAACACCTCACAAGGGCTACTAAATAGTAACACAACCCAGCTGCCCTTGCAATGAATTTTACACTTTTTTCACAAAGTTCTGAATTGTTTCTAATGCCCGATTGGCGTGTTGCTCATTACGCTCTTTTTTGCCTTTGACCTTTTGGGGCAAATCAGGGAGTAGACCAAAGTTAGCATTCATCGGTTGGAAGTTGTTCTTGTTGGCCGTCGTAATATATCTTGCCATACTTCCAATCGCTGTTTCATGAGGGAATACAACGGGTGATTCACCTATAGCCAATTTCGCTGCATTGATTCCCGCGATCAGCCCGCTGGCAGCAGATTCCACATAACCTTCCACTCCAGTCATTTGCCCGGCAAAAAACAGGTTCTCATTTTCTTTAAGTTGATAGGTATCCCTAAGAACATTGGGAGAGTTGATGAATGTATTTCTGTGCATCACCCCAAAACGGACAATCTCCGCACTCTCTAGTCCAGGAATTAATTGAAGCACTTCTTTTTGTGGGCCCCACTTTAAATGTGTTTGGAAGCCCACAATATTGTAAAGTGTTCCTGCTGCATCATCTTGCCTTAACTGGACAACAGCATATGGTCGTTTACCTGTTTTAGGGTCTTCTAATCCCACCGGTTTTAAAGGACCAAATAACATTGTTTTCTTCCCTCTGGATGCCATCACTTCTATCGGCATACAGCCTTCAAAGAATATTTCTTTTTCAAATTCTTTTAAAGGCACCGTTTCAGCTGAAATAAGGGCTTCGTAGAAACGATTGAACTCACTTTCTGTCATCGGGCAATTTAAGTATGCCGCTTCCCCTTTGTCATACCGGGATTTCAAATACACTTTGTCCATATCAATGGAATCTTTCTCAATGATCGGGGCGGCTGCGTCGTAGAAATATAAATGTTCTTCTCCCGTTACTTTTCTGATTTTCTCTGAAAGACTCTCACTTGTAAGTGGTCCTGTTGCTATGATGGTGATCCCTTCGGGTAAATCCGTAACCTCTTCATTATATACCGTGACATTCGGGTGATTCTTCACTTTGTCTGTGACATGGGCTGCAAATTCGTGACGATCCACGGCCAATGCTCCTCCTGCAGGAACGGAACAGGCATCGGCTGCTGACATGATGACGGAGTCCAATTTCCGCATTTCCTCTTTTAATACACCAACAGCATTGGTTAATGTATTCGCTCTAAGCGAATTACTGCAAACAAGCTCTGCAAATTTATCTGTATGATGGGCAGGTGTTTGACGTACCGGCCTCATTTCAAAAAGGTTAACCTTTATTCCCCTCTTCGCAATCTGCCAAGCAGCTTCACTTCCAGCTAACCCTGCTCCAATAACATTTACTGGCATCTATATAAACCTCCTGTAAATCGATCCTCTTAACCAAATTGTATTGTACACCAATGCACAAAGATAAAAAAGACAAAAGCATATTGAGAATTTGTCCTACTGACTAATGCAAACAGAAAAGGGCTGACCCAACAGATAATAGAGAAATCACCTGTTGGGACAGTCCCTTGTTACATTGTATAAGTTCATTGTTCAACAATCAATCTTTTTTATTGATCAGAGGAATAGGAAACTCACACTATTTCTGAGGTTCTTCTTTATAATCACAATTCGTACATTGAATTTGATTACCTTTTTTAAGCTTTTTCTCTACAAGTAATTCTGAACACTTCGGACATTTCCGTTCAATCGGCTTATCCCATGATAAGAAGTCACATTCAGGATATTGGTCACAACCGTAGAAAATACGCTTCTTCTTGCTTTTTCGTTCGATGATATTACCTTTTTCACATTTTGGACATTTCACACCGATTTCCTTGACGATCGGCTTAGTATTTCTGCAGTCAGGAAAATTACTGCAAGCCATGAACTTTCCATATCGACCCATTTTGAATACCATTGGATGTCCGCATTCTTCACAATCTTCACCGGCAGGTTCATCGCGGATTTCGATTTTTTCCATCTCATTTTCCGCTTTTTCTAAATGCTTTTCAAAATCCTGATAAAAGCGGTCGATGATTCTTTCCCACTTCACATTGCCGTCTTCAATATCATCCAGGCTCCGCTCCATGTTTGCCGTAAACTCGACGTCAATGATATCCGGGAAGAACTCTCTCACCAGTTCTAAGACGATTTCCCCCAGTTCAGTCGGGATGAAACGCTTATTATCCAGTGTTACATAGCCTCTTCGTTGAATTGTATCAAGAGTCGGGGCATATGTGGAAGGCCGGCCAATACCCAGTTCTTCAAGGGTCTTAACGAGCCTTGCTTCAGTATACCTTGGTGGTGGTTGAGTGAAGTGCTGATTTGGGTCGATGCTTTCACTTTTCACTTTATCATTTTCTTCCAAGGCTGGTAGAAGATTATCTTTTTCTTCTTTCTGATCATCAGATCCTTCAACATACACTTTCATAAAGCCTGGAAACTTCACTTTAGAGCCTGTTGCTCTAAACATGACTGAACCATTTACAATATCAACACTCATCGTATCCATTATTGCCGGGGACATTTCACTTGCTACAAATCGTTCCCAAATCAATTTATAAAGTCTGTATTGATCTCTTGAAAGAAATTCTTTCACTGAAGCCGGATCCCTTAATGTACTTGTTGGACGGACGGCCTCGTGGGCATCTTGAGATTTTTGTTGTTTTTTCTCTTTACGCTCAGACTGTTTAACGAAGTCATTTCCATATTTATTGACGATGTATTCGTTCGCTTCTTTTTGAGCCACTTCAGAAATACGAGTCGAGTCGGTTCTCATATAAGTAATAAAACCAACCGTGCCTTCTTTCCCCATTTCAATTCCTTCATATAATTGTTGGGCAAGCATCATGGTTTTCTTTGCACGGAAATTTAATTTTCTCGCTGCTTCCTGCTGTAGTGAAGAAGTTGTAAATGGCGGAGCAGGATTTCGTTTTCTTTCCTTTTTTGTTACTTTGTTAATTTCAAAGGACTTCCCTTTTACTTTACCAAGCACTTCTTTCACATCTTCTTCGGTCTTCAATTCAACCTTCTTACCGTCCATTCCGTAAAACGATGCCTGGAATGTATCGTTCCCTTTAGTGAATTCAGCTTCTATTGACCAGTACTCTTCTGGAGTAAAGCCTTTGATTTCATTTTCCCGGTCAATAATTAATCTTAGTGCGACGGATTGCACTCTCCCTGCACTCAGACCTTTTTTAACTTTCTTCCAAAGGAGCGGGCTGATGTTGTAACCCACTAATCGATCTAAAATCCTGCGTGCCTGCTGAGCATCGACTAAATCCATGTTGATCGCGCGTGGATGCTTAAAAGACTCTTTAATCGCATCCTTCGTAATCTCATTGAATACCACACGACAGTCGGAAGTGGTGTCCATGTCCAGGCTGTGAGCCAAATGCCAGGCAATGGCTTCTCCTTCTCTGTCGGGGTCAGCCGCGAGGAAGATTCTTTTGACTTTTTTTGCTGCGGTTTTCAATTCTTTTAATACAGGGCCTTTACCGCGTATCGTTATATACTTGGGTTCAAATTCGTTTTCTACATCTACGCCCATTTGACTCTTCGGTAAGTCTCTGACGTGGCCCATTGAAGCCCTGACCTTATATTTTTTTCCTAAATAACGCTCAATTGTTTTCGCCTTTGCCGGCGACTCTACTATTACTAAATAATCTGCCATCCAATAAGCCTCCTTAAAGAGGGAAATAATCACTGTTTATAGCACCTTGGAATGTTTATGATCCAAGTGAAACGGAAACGTTTACACTTTCATTCACATAGGTATAGAATTGATATCAGTTTAGATAATCACTACCTTTTAACGATTTATTTCTCTTATATATAGTTTTAGATACCTGTTGCAAAATGTATAACAGTTTCACAATAATTGCAACCATTTTGTATAAATAACTTGTAATTATTCAATCTTTCATGGGAAAAACCCTACGTTATTAAAAGATTCTATATCATATTTTCCTAATTTATACTCCCAGTTCTGAAAAAATATCTTCTATTGATAAGACCATTCTCGCACCTTCCTGGATCAGACTGTTGGTTCCTTCTGCTAACGGCTCAAATATGGATCCTGGTATACACAAAATTTCTCTTCCTTCATTTAATGCATAGTCAGCGGTGATGAATGTTCCGCTCTTTTTTCTTGCTTCCGTAACAAGAACTGCATCGGAAAGACCGCTGATGATCCTATTTCTAAAGGGAAAGTGCCATTTTTCAGGTTTAATATAAGGGGGATATTCAGATAGGAGAAGCTGGTGCTTCATCATATAACGGGCCAGTCCTTCATTTTGCTTCGGATAAATGTGATTAAAACCTCCACCAAGGACACCTATCGTTTGACCTCCTGATTGAATCGTTTCGTTATGAGCCACCGTATCGGCACCTTGCGCCAGGCCACTTACAATGACTACCTCTTTCTTCACCAGCTGTGGAATCATATCGCGAAGAATTTCATCTGTATAAGTGGTGGCATTTCTCGAACCGATAATAGCCAATTTCCTTGGAGCATGAAGGAGATTCCTGTTTCCTTTTAAGAAGAGAAGAAAGGGGGGATCGTATACGTTTCTTAGTAGAGCAGGGTAGTCTTCGTCCAAAAGTGTGATCCAGTCTATATCATTTTCCGAATAAAGCTTTTTGTATCGGTCTGAATTAAAGGAATGAAGATCTTTATAGAAGAGTTCTGAATTGACAGCAGTAGAAAGGGTTATCTGTTGAAGAGTGGAAGGGGATAAATCAAAGATAGAGTGTAATTTCTGGAGGGATTCTAGTATTCTTTTTGTTCCTTTCAATCCAATTCCCCGACAATGATGAATGTGAAATAGAATATGACGATGTTCTTTCATTTATTACCTCCTGAATATGTTTAATAGAGAATATAAAACTGAGACTGATAGCTTGAATGCCATCAGTCTCAATACATGATTAATGAGTTTTACACTTATCTAAGATTCCTTCTTCTTTAAGAACCTTTATTAATGTTTCGCCCATATCTGAAGGTGTAGGAGCAACTTGAATTCCGCATTCATTCATAACGCGAATCTTCTCATCAGCTGTCCCTTTACCACCTGAAATGATCGCACCTGCATGGCCCATACGTTTTCCTGGAGGAGCTGTACGTCCACCAATGAATCCTACTACAGGCTTAGTCATGTTGGCTTTAACCCATTCTGCAGCTTCTTCTTCAGCAGTACCGCCGATTTCACCAATCATGATGACGGCATACGTATCTTCATCATCATTGAATGCTTTCAATACATCGATAAAGTCTGTTCCGTTCACAGGGTCTCCACCGATACCGACTGCCGTTGATTGACCGATTCCCGCTTGTGAAAGCTGGTGAACTGCTTCATACGTAAGTGTACCAGAGCGTGAAACAACCCCTACATGACCTTTCGTATGGATGTAACCAGGCATGATCCCGATTTTACACTCTTCAGGAGTGATGACTCCTGGACAGTTCGGTCCTACAAGACGTGTTTTTTTGCCTTCCATATAACGCTTAACCTTCACCATATCCAATACCGGGATATGTTCAGTAATACAGATTGCCAAATCAAGCTCGGCATCTACCGCTTCCATGATTGCATCTGCTGCAAACGGAGCAGGAACATAAATGACGGATGCATTTACGCCAGTTGCTTTCTTTGCTTCTTCAACTGTATTGAAAACAGGTACGCCTTCAACCTCAGTTCCGCCTTTTCCAGGTGTTACACCTGCCACGATTTGTGTACCGTATTCAAGCATTTGCTTCGTATGGAAAAGAGCTGTTGATCCTGTAATCCCTTGTACAACAACCTTGGTATCTTTATTAATAAATACGCTCATTAGTCCCCCGCCTTTCTCAGCCTACTTGCTCAACGATTTTTTGTGCGCCGTCCGCCATAGATTCAGCTGCAATGATATTCAATCCTGATTTATTAAGGATTTCTTTTCCTAAGTCAACATTTGTACCTTCAAGACGAACCACAAGTGGAACTTGAAGACCGATTTGCTTAGCTGCTTCTACAACGCCTGTTGCAATAACATCACATTTCATGATTCCACCGAAGATATTGACGAATATACCTTTAACGTTTTCATCAGAAAGAATGATTTTAAATGCTTCTGTTACCTTTTCCGCTGTCGCACCGCCCCCAACATCAAGGAAGTTAGCGGGATCTCCGCCGTAATGCTTTACGATGTCCATCGTTGCCATGGCAAGACCGGCTCCGTTAACCATACAACCGATATTTCCGTCCAGGGAAATGTAGCTTAGGTCATATTTAGAAGCTTCGATTTCTTTTGCATCTTCTTCTTCAAGATCTCGTAATTCAATCACATCTTTTTGACGGTATAATGCATTTGAATCGAAGTTGAACTTCGCATCCAATGCCATTACGTCTCCATCACCTGTTACAACTAAAGGATTGATTTCAACAATAGAAGCATCCTTCTGGACGTACACGTTGTAAAGACCCATCATGAACTTAGCTGCTTTTCCAACAAGTTTTTGAGGAATATTGATATTGAATGCAATACGTCTCGCTTGGAAACCTGTCAATCCAACAACTGGATCAATATACTCTTTAAAGATTTTTTCCGGTGTTTCTTCTGCTACTTCTTCGATTTCTGTTCCGCCTTCTTCAGAAGCCATCAGGACAACTTGGGAAGTCGCGCGGTCGAGTACCAGACCTACGTAATATTCTTTCTTAATATCACAGCCTTCTTCAATAAGTAAGCGCTTTACTTCCTTACCTTCAGGACCTGTTTGGTGAGTTACTAAAGTTTTACCGATTAACTCATCTGCATATGTACGCACTTCGTCCAGGCTTTTAGCGATTTTAACTCCGCCAGCTTTACCTCGACCACCTGCATGGATTTGAGCTTTCACTACATACACGCTGGAATCTAATGTCTTCGCCGCTTCTACTGCCTCTTCAGCTGTAAAAGCCACTTTACCATTTGGTACGGATACCCCGTAATTTCTGAGGATTTCTTTACCTTGATATTCATGGATATTCATTTTCCATCCTCCTATCAAACTCTTCAAAAAATAGACTGCGCTTTCATTGTATAAAATGACAGTATATCTGTCTACCATTATGCTAAAAATATTATATTAATTTTAAAATTCTGAACTTAAAATAGTAGAATTACTCCATATGTTCCATTGTTCTTGAAGGGATTATCCTTGAAATTATTATTCTTAAAAAATATAATTTACTATTCTAATCCGTGCCATGCCGTTTAGTGGCATGGTGTATATTAGAAAGAAATTATCCCTTTCCCTCTATATCCCGATCTAATCGGTAGATAAAAGCAAAAACCTCCGCTACAGCGCCATATAATTCTTCAGGTATTGATTCTCCTACATCCAGGTTCCCAAGAAGAGAAAGTAAGCTCTTGTCTTCTTGTACCGGTATTTGATGGTCTTTTGCTTGAGCCAAGATGTTTTCAGCAATGATTCCCTTCCCTTTAGCAAGGACCGTTGGAGCTGATTCACTATTTTGATTGTAGCCTAAAGCAATCGCTTCTTTTCTCTCATGAGGGTTTTTCATATCTTTAAATCAACTCCCGAAAACGTTTTTAAGCGTTCTGCATTGATTTTATCAGAAAGCTCAACCTGCTTATCCGGAGCTTTCACCTTTATCATGGATAATTGATAGTCCAGCTTCTCCAGACCTTCTTTTAATCCAGGAATAAATGATCTGGACATTCTCTCGGCGTTTGGGTGGTCATTCCAGATAGTCAAGGAGACCACTCGGTTTTGAACCTGCATATCGATTAATGTCTCTTTCATGATATCCAGCTCTAATAAAAATAAAACTCGGCAGTAGTCTCCATCAATCACACCTTTTTCTTTCTCTTTTCCTGTCCATTGAAGGGTGATATCGGTGCTCTGTCCAAATAGAGAAAAAGGGAATTGTTGTACGATTGTTAGAAAAGGAGAACTCTCCTGTGATTGAAGCACTTGGTGGTTCATCTTGAGAACAAGATCATCGGCTAGCATTCGAATATCTGCGAGTGGGTGATTTTGACTTAATCCAATGAGATGTTGCTTGATTGTTGGTTGTTGCTGAAGGTCTTGTCCGTTTTTTTGTAACTGAGCTTCAAAGTTAATCCCAAACGTTCCAATTACTTTCTTCAACACCCTTGCCAGTTCTTCTCCACGGATCGTCTGAGTGAGTTCTTGTTCTATCTGTAGGTGAAGTTTGTGAAATAGCCGTTCCATGTTGGATGAAGGTGCGCCTCTTCCATACGATTGAAAGAGCCTCATATAGTTCATTTCAATGGACCGCCACTTTTCTTCCCCGACCACTCCCATGAGCTCTTTAGCTGTCAGGAAGGAAGGCTTGTCCGTTTTTTTATTTAGTACGGTTTCTGAATTCAATAAAATATTAATCCATTTATCGATTTGAGTACCAGATAGTTTATGAGGTTCCTGACCCTTGCCGATATTAGTAGATAGAAGCTGATCCAGATCATTTCGAAGTTGTCCCGGTGCTGCACCTGGAATATCCGCCAATCTGGTTCTTAGAAGCTCTATCTTTCTTTCCCACTGTTCTTGTGAAGACTGTTTCACCTCTTCTAGAACCGTTGTCTTTAACCCTTCCCTCCATTGATTCATGGGAATTTCTTTTGGAAAGACTCCTAGTGATTTCAATAGATCGAAATGACCTAAACGATTTGAGAAAGTTCCGGAAGAATCAACTAAACTGGATAGTGCATTTATTACAAGCTTTTCTGACGCCAGCCTATTCAACGGTTTCTGGATCCCGGTAAGTAAATGAAGTATATCCGTATCCCTTCCAGTTCCCCTTAACTTTGAAGCCAGCTCATTTAGCATGGATAAAAGGCTGCCTGTTGATGTTCCCGCTCTCATCGAGAGAAAGACCCTGTCAGAAAGCGGCATGTCCCTCTTAGCCATTTCAACCAGGGTTTTCACATTTTCTGATGAATCTTTTCCTTTCAAATGTTTCTGTCCGAATAATAGCAGCTCTTTATGAATCGGAATGCTTTTTTTCATGAGCTCCATAACAAAGTCGTTCATTTCTTTCCCACTTGTTGATATGGAAAAATGCTGTAATAGATTTGCTGATGCATGCTTTCCAATTTCTAATCCAGTTTGCCCACGGTTCGGGATTAGATGTAGACTTACTCTACTTTCAGATTGTTTCACTTCTACCCAATAACGTTCTCCAGCTTCCATTGGCGCTTCCATTTTCGCAATAAACCGTTGACCATTTGCTGACACCAATGCATTGCCCTCTCCTAACAGCTTATGGACGCTGATAAATAGAACTTTTCCACTTTGAATGGAAAAGGGCTTCTGATCAATGGGCTGGTTACTGTTAATACCATGAATATTGCTCATGTCTGTGTCTCCCGTTCATTGTGAATCATAATCGATTCATTGTTTATACAGTCCTACAAGCTGCTAATCTAAAGCAGTTCCTTCACAGGTGCAAAGCTCTTTCGATGAATCGGAGTCACTCCTAATTTCTCCAGCCCGCCTAAGTGATCCTTTGTTCCATATCCTGCATTCTTCTCAAACGCATACCCAGGATAGGTGGTTGCATACTCCTTCATCAGTCGGTCACGTGTCACCTTGGCAATGATGGATGCTGCGGCGATGGATATACTTTTCGAGTCTCCTTTAATGATAGACTGACTCGGAAAGGGTGATTGAATTTTCATCGCATCGATCAGTAAATACTCAGGTTGAACCGGCAAGCTGACGACCGCTTCACTCATAGCCTTTTTTGTAGCCTGATAAATATTTATGGAATCAATTTCATCCGCATGTACCATTCCTACTCCAACAGATATTGCGTGTTCTATGATGTATTCATAGAAATCTTCTCTTTTGGCTTCTGTTATCTTCTTGCTATCATTTAATCCCGCCAAATAGAAGTCATGTGGCAGAATGACGGCAGCCGCTACAACAGGACCTGCTAAAGGACCTCTACCCACTTCATCAATTCCTGCAATGTGGGTGAATCCTTGCTGGTGAATTTCTCTTTCATATTGAGTAAGGAGGGCAAATTCTTCTCTTTCCTTCTCCCGTTTCATCTGCTCGCGTTCAATCTGTTTTAATAGTTTTTGGACACCAATTCTTTCGTCCTTTTTCAATTCCTCAAGAATCGGATTATGAGCAGAAGCAGACTTGATGAATTCCCTTATTTCTTTAATGGTCATATGTACTGTATTCACATTGCTCCTCCTATTTATATCGGATGTACTTCACATAAATAAAGAGGCTGCGCAAAAGAGATCCCCTCTTTTTACAGCCTCTTTTTTTATTCGCTCTCCCGCTCAGTCTCACCAATGATGTCAAACGTCATGGGTCCTAATTGTACATTTCGAATGTCACGTACGATAATTTCAGATGTCTTGTCATAATTCACTTCTCCACCAGCCATCAGACAGCCTCTTTTAGCTCCGATTTTATCGAAACTATCCACTACTTCTTCAGGTATTTCTTCGAGGCCGTAGCGCTCTTCTAATCGTTCTGGATAGTGCTCTTCAAGAAATCGCAGACCATAAACAGCGATATCCTGTAAATTCAGGATGGTATCTTTTATGGCACCGGTCAATGCCAGCTTATATCCAACTTGCGGATCTTCAAACTTGGGCCATAATATTCCCGGCGTATCGAGCAGTTCAAGCTCTTTTCCTACTTTGATCCATTGCTGGGCTTTTGTCACTCCAGGAGTATTTCCTGTTTTCGCTATATTTTTCTTAGCCAGGCGATTGATTAATGTGGATTTTCCTACGTTAGGAATACCGACAATCATGGCTCTTATGGCACGGGGTCTCATTCCTCGTGATTTCATGCGGTCGAACTTTTCTTTTAATATTTCTTTAGCGGCTTGAACTATGACCTGAAGTCCTTTGCCAGCCTGTGCATTTACAGCAAGAGCTGTTATTCCTTGCTCTTTGAAATAAGAAATCCATTGATTCGTTCTATTTATATCTGCCATGTCTGCTTTATTTAACAAAACAAGCCGCGGCTTTTGTCCAATAATTTCTTCAATCATTGGATTTCTTGACGATAACGGTATTCTCGCATCTACTAATTCAATGACAATGTCTACAAGTTTTAACTTCTCAGTAACTTGTCTACGAGCTTTAGCCATATGCCCTGGGAACCATTGTATTGTCATATGACCACCTCCAAACAACTTTTTTCTATTATTTCACGAAACCTATATCTTTAACAGGCCAATAGATCACTTTTGTATCACCAATGACTTCTTCCATTGGAACTGTACCGATGTGACGACTATCTTTGCTGAAACGGCGATTGTCACCCATCACAAAGATTTCCCCTTCAGGAACAGTGCCTTTTTCAATGATATCATTTAAAGTGAAATCTTCTGTTAACACACCATTATTTAATTGTTCTTTATACTCTTGTAAGTATGGTTCAGCATACGCTTTTCCATTAATATATAAAGTATCATTTTTGTACTCTACTTTGTCCCCCGGGAGTCCGATGACGCGTTTAATATAGTCTTTTTGTTCAGGTGCATGGAAAACGACGATATCAAATCGCTCCGGCTCCCCTAATTTACTTACAATCATTCGATCTCCGTTATGTAAAGTAGGCATCATTGATAATCCATCGACAACAATGGGTGCAAATAAAAAGAATCTGATAATTGCAGCTAAACCTACTGCGATCAACAGTGCCTTCATCCACTCCCACCACTCATTCTTCTCTTTAACCACATCTCCACCACCCAATGTATTTTTCTATCTTTTTCTATTCTACTAGAAATTCTTGTATTTCTCATTAAAAAAAGGTGGCTTCATTAAAATACGCAGGCCGTCTTCCGCGGACGTTTCATTTATTACATAACAAATCTTGTACAATAAGGAAAAGGAGCTTGTCTCCAAGCTCCTTTTCTTACGTTCTTATCGAATTTCTTTAATACGTGCCGCTTTACCACGCAGGTTACGCAGGTAATAAAGTTTCGCACGACGGACTTTACCGCGACGAATAACTTCTAATTTAGCGATTTTTGGTGTGTGTACTGGGAAAGTACGCTCAACACCTACACCGTAAGAAATTTTACGAACAGTAAATGTTTCGCTGATACCGCCACCGCGGCGTTTGATTACTACTCCTTCGTATACCTGAATACGTTCACGAGTACCCTCAACGATGTTAACGTGTACACGTACTGTATCACCAGGACGGAAAGATGGTAGATCAGAGCGAAGTTGTTCTTTCGTAATATCTTCGATTAATTTGTGCATCTTTTTCAACTCCTTCCAACAGATGCTCTTACAAAAGCGATAGATTGCAGCGGAACATCGGGATCAATGACAACAGGGGATATCCCCTCAAGCCACAAAGAATATAATATCACACAGGCAACCAGGATGCAATAGCTTATTTAGACTTTCTCCAATCCTCTATCCAGGCCTTTTGCCGATCTGTGAGTGAATAGCTTTCTAATAGGTCCGGTCTTCTTTCAAAGGTTCTTCTCAGACTCTCTTTCTCTCTCCATTCATCTATCAGACGATGGTTCCCTGAGATCAGCTCATCTGGTACCTTCATCCCCCTAAAGTCCGATGGCCGGGTATAATGGGGATGCTCAAGGAGTCCTGATGAGAACGAATCCTGAATAGGCGAATCTTCATTTCCAAGTACTCCAGGAAGCAGGCGAACTACACTATCGATGACAACCATGGCGCCAAGTTCCCCACCAGTCAATACATAGTCTCCAATTGATATTTCGTCCGTTACAACATGCTCCCTGATCCGCTCATCGTAGCCTTCATAATGACCGCATATAAACACGAGATGCTCTTCCTTAGCAAGTTCCTCTGCCTTTTGCTGTGTATAGCGTTCCCCTTGCGGACACATGAGGATGACCCTCGGCTTTGATTGTTGCTCTTTCTTTAATGCATCAACTGCATCAAAGATAGGCTGTGGTTTTAATACCATTCCGGCTCCTCCACCGTAAGGATAATCATCAACTTGATTATGTTTGTTATCAGCGTATTCCCTGAAGTTAATCACATTGTAGCTTACGGCTTCTTTTTCGTATGCTTTCTTAAGAATCGATTCACCAAAGATCCCCTCGAACATAGATGGGAATAGAGAAAGGACATCAATTCTCATCATGACAACAGGCCTTCCATCGGTTCAATCGTAACAAGCTGTTCCTCTATGTCGATCGTCTTCACGATATCCTCTATGTAAGGAATAAGGTATTCTTTCCCTCTTTGACCCTTCACAACCCAAACGTCGTTCGCTCCCGGGCTTAGAATCTCTGTTATGGTTCCAAGCTCTTCCCCGGCAGTTGTTAAGACCTTACAGCCAACGATTTCGTGGAAATAGTATTCTCCTTCTTCGAGTTCCTGCAATTGGTCTTCCTGTACCTTCAGGATTCCTTCTTTAAACTTCTCAACCTCATTGATATTTTCATACCCCTCGAAGGTCAATAAATCAAAGCTCTTATGATTTCGATGAGATTTGATCACGAGACTGATCGGTTCTTGGTTTTTACCTTGAAACAAGTATAGTGTGTTCCCTTTTTGATATCGCTCCTCAGGAAAATCTGTCGTAGAAACGATCTTTAATTCACCTTTAACTCCATGAGTATTGACAATCTTACCTACATTAAACCACTTTTCCATCGCTTTCACCTCTTGCATCAACGAATTTCTTTCACAATACCATCTTCAATTATAATTGTCTTAGAAAGTGCTTCTTCTTCCCAATTGTCACCAACTTGTATGTCAATCATACCCTGGACTTCCTTTTCCTTTAGCTCGCTTCCAATAGGAAGAATATTTAACTGCTCGATTTGGAAATCCAAAAGCTTGATCTTTTCAGCCCGCTCATTCAATTCTCTTTCAAAGTGCTGATTTAATTTATGGGACGGATATTTCTTCCCACGTTCAATCTTTTTCATTTCGAACTGTAACTGATCGCTTTCCTTAGCTAAATGAAACTTTTGATTTTCATATCGTTTCATTAACAGATCCTTACTCTTTTCTGTTAACACCTGTTTAATCGTAATCGTATGTATCACATTCAAAAGTTCTTCCTCCTCCTTCTATTCACCCCACGCTGTCGTACTAAATCCTTAGGGTGTTCTCTTGGGGGAGTGTTGGATTGTGCATGTCTTCCCTTAAATAATGCAGCATAAGCCTATGAAAAAGGGGACTGACGTCTTAAGGCTATGTAGTAACCTTTGTGGGTCAGTCCCCTGATTCAATAGAGTCGGTGTTCAAGGTCATAGGACCGTTTCGTGTAAAGAGCCAAATGTCGGCTTCCTTACTCCACTATCTCTAAGAAGATTTTCTTCTGTTGTGAAGATCCTGCTGCAGCGTATACCACAGTTCGAATCGATTTAGCTACTCTCCCTTGTTTCCCAATGACCTTCCCCATGTCTTCAGGATGGACAGATAACTTATAGGTTATGCCGTTTGTTCCCTCATCAGTTTCGATTTGGACCGAGTCCGGATGGTCAACTAAGGGTTTCACAATCGTTAGAATAAGATCTTTCATCGATCTAATCGATTACTTGCTGTTTTTAGCATTGTGGAATTTTTCCATAATGCCTTGTTTTGAGAATAGGTTACGAACTGTGTCAGATGGTTTAGCACCATTAGATAACCATTTAAGAGCCAACTCTTCATCGATTTTCACTTCAGCTGGTTTAGCAACCGGGTTGTAAGTTCCAACTGTTTCGATTTGACGTCCATCACGTGGTGAACGAGAATCTGCAACAACGATACGATAGAAAGGAGATTTTTTTGCTCCCATACGTTTTAATCTGATTTTTACTGCCATAATTAAAGCACCTCCGAATAGTTTCACACAAGTTAGTATAATATCAAATGTGTATTTTGTTTGTAAAGTGTTTTTTCTTAACAGTTCAATTTTTCTTGAAAAAAATTGAATGAATTGCTTACATAAATGGGAATTTCATCCCTTTTTTCTTACCTTTTCCTTGCATGCCGCTCATTTGTTTCATCATTTTCTTCATGTCCTCGAATTGTTTGAGAAGTCGGTTTACCTCTTGAATGGATGTTCCGCTCCCCTTCGCAATTCTTTTACGACGCGAAGCATTGATGGTTTCCGGATGAATTTTCTCATCCTTCGTCATCGATTGGATGATTGCCTCAACATGACTGATCTGCTTGTCATCGACTTGAATCTTATCCAAGCCCTTCATTTTGTTTGCTCCAGGCATCATTTTCAGTAACTCATCAAGTGGGCCCATTTGCCTAACTTGACCTAATTGCTCCAGGAAATCATCAAAAGTGAAAGACATGGTACGCATTTTTTGTTCAAGTTCTTTGGCCTTCTCTTCATCAACATTGGCCTGAGCTTTCTCAATTAGGGAAAGGACATCTCCCATACCGAGGATTCGTGATGCCATGCGCTCAGGATGGAATGCTTCTAACGCATCCATCTTTTCACCCATCCCAACAAATTTAATCGGTTTTTCAGTGACGGAACGGATTGATAGTGCGGCCCCGCCTCGTGTATCACCATCAAGTTTTGTCAGCACAACACCCGATATGCCAAGGTCTTCATTAAAGCTTTGAGCAACATTAACCGCATCTTGACCTGTCATGGCATCCACTACGAGGAATATCTCATCTGGATTTGAGAGTTCTTTAATTTCTTTTAACTCTCCCATCAGGTTTTCATCAATGTGAAGTCGACCTGCTGTATCAATCAGAACATAATCGTGATGTTCTTCTTTTGCCTTTTCGATGGCCTTTTTCGCAATCTCAACAGGACTCACCTGATCTCCCAGTGAAAACACAGGCAGGCTTAATTGCTTCCCGATGGTTTCTAACTGCTTGATGGCAGCGGGACGGTAAATATCAGCAGCCACTAATAGTGGTTTGCGATTATGTTTCTTTCGAAGCAGGTTCGCAAGCTTTCCAGTGGTCGTCGTTTTACCTGCACCTTGTAAACCAACCATCATAATGACAGTTGGAGGACGTTTAGCGACGGCAATCTGACTTTGTTCGCCACCCATCAAATTTGTAAGCTCTTCCTGAACAACCTTAATGACCTGTTGTCCCGGTGTAAGACTCTTCATGACTTCTTGTCCGACAGCCCGTTCACTTACTTTCTTGACGAATTGCTTCACCACTTTAAAATTAACGTCCGCTTCCAAAAGAGCAAGACGAACTTCACGCATCATCTCTTTAACATCCGCTTCTGAAATCTTTCCTTTTCCACGGATTTTTTGTATTGTACCTTGCAGTCGGTCGGCTAATCCTTCAAATGCCATTCATGCCGCCTCCTAATCCAATATTTCAAGATCATCAATGAGTTTTAAACAATAAGCAGAATCAATTGATGATTCTCCTATTTTTTGCCTGAGTTGATCAAGAATCTCGTTGCGTTCTTGAAATTTTTTAAATAATAAAAGCTTTTCTTCGTACTCCTCGATCATGGCCTCTGTTCGTTTAATGTTATCATACACTGCTTGTCGACTAACATTATACTCTTCAGCTATTTCTCCTAAAGAGAAATCATCCAAATAATAAAGGGACATATAGCTTCTCTGCTTAGGAGTTAACAAAGATTGATAAAAATCGAAGAGATAATTCATTCTGGTCGTTTTCTCCAGCACGGATATCCCTCCTTGTTAAGTGAAAAACCTTTACATATGAAGAATACAGTGTTTACGGGTGTTTGTCAAGGATACTTAGGGATTTTTCATAGAGAATATCCTTAAGTATCCACACAAAAGAAGAGTAACCTGCAAGACGACTTTATAAAGTCTTCCATGAGGCTACCCTATCGATTCTTGACTCTATTCTTCTTCTTTATCAACCAGGTTAGAGAATAAGCCGTATACATACTTTTCAGCATCGAACGGCTGGAGGTCATCCATCTTCTCTCCCAGACCTACATATTTCACAGGGATATCAAGTTCGTTTCTGATCGCAAGGACAATACCACCTTTTGCTGTACCGTCCAGCTTCGTCAGGACGATTCCTGAAACATTCGTTGCTTCTTTAAAGGTTTTCGCTTGCACCATGGCATTTTGACCTGTGGTCGCGTCGAGTACGAGTAAAACTTCATGAGGAGCTCCTGGAACTTCTCTTTCTATCACCCGCTTCACTTTTTCAAGCTCTTTCATCAGATTCACTTTATTTTGTAATCTTCCTGCTGTATCACAAATAAGAATATCCGCTTTTTTTGCTTTTGCTGATTGAACTGCATCAAACATAACCGCTGCCGGGTCGCTTCCTGCCGCTTGTTTAATGACTGGAACTCCTACACGTCCCCCCCATACTTCAAGCTGTTCGATTGCGCCTGCACGGAATGTATCACCTGCCGCAAGTACCACGTTCTTACCTTGTTCCTTGAACATATGAGCCATCTTCCCAATGGTCGTCGTCTTTCCAACGCCATTCACTCCGACAAACAGCAAAACCGTCAGCTGATCATCCTGAATGTTCAGGCTGCTGTCCTCATCACGATCTCCTTGGTAGATTTCAACAAGCTTCTCTGAAATGACTGATTGGACATCTTCAGTGTCTTGAATATTCTTTCGCTTCACTTCTAGCTTTAGTTCGTCTATCAGTTCCATGACCGTATCAAATCCAACATCCGCTCCGATCAGGATTTCTTCCAGCTCTTCAAAGAAGTCTTCATCCACTTTGCGGTATCTCGCAACCAGGTCATTGACCTTTGTTGTAAAGTTATTTCTCGTTTTACTTAGTCCATCTTTAAATTTCACTGATACGTTGTCACTCGATTGTGTAAATTTATCTTTTAGCTTCTTAAAAAAACTCAACCTTTCACACCCCACTCATTAAGTTTCTAACAATTCCTTTGTTTCTTGCAGTCTGACTGATACTAACTTGGACACACCGGATTCCTGCATCGTTACACCGTACAGAACATGGGCTTCTTCCATTGTTCCTTTACGATGGGTAATGACGATGAATTGTGTTTCGTCACTGAATTTCTTTAAATATTGACTGAACCTCTGTACATTTGCTTCATCAAGAGCTGCCTCTACCTCATCCAGTATACAGAATGGTACAGGCCTGATTTTGAGGATTGAAAATAGCAGGGCAATGGCCGTTAAGGCTCGTTCTCCCCCGGACATCAGCCCAAGGTTCTGCAGCTTCTTCCCTGGAGGCTGGGCTACTATATCAACCCCCGTATGAAGGAGATCAGAAGGGTCCGTCAGCTTCAACTGCGCTCTTCCCCCTCCAAACAATGCTCTAAATACCCCTTCGAATTCCACTTGAATAGCCGTGAAGGTTTGATCAAAGCGTTTGATCATTTCAGTGTCCATCTCATTGATGACCAGGTAAAGAGTGTCTTTCGCTTCCGTCAGATCATTCTTCTGCTCTACTAAAAATTCGTATCTTTCCTTCACTCGTTCATACTCATCAATGGCACCGAGATTTACGGTTCCCAGTTCTTCCAAGGCCAATTTCACAAGTTTCACTTTCTTTCTCGCTTCTTCGACCTCAATCGTTAAGGGGTAGTCTGACTTAGCCGCTTCAAACGAAAGCATATACTCATCTCGTAAATGATCAAGTCGATTTTCCAGTTCAACATCCAGACGATTGATTTTCACTTCCTCGTCCCTTAATGCTCCTACCAAACCTTTATGCTGACGCTTTAATTCTTTCAACTCAAGCTCCTCGTCTTCAACCGCATGTTGAAGATTTAAGCGCTCTTCCCGTCGTATAGTAATCAAATTTGAAGTTTCTGATTTTTGAATCGAACACTCTTCAGCCTTCTTCCCAAGCTGCTCTTCTCCTGAAAAATTATCCTTCATTTCAGTCTGCAGCCACTCCAAATCATCTTGTAAAGTCGCCTTCCGCTTGTTTGTATCGACGATCGTTTCCTGCACACGAATTAATTGATTACGACTGTTAACCAATTGCTCGTTTCGTGCGGCGAGGTTTGCTTTTATATCACTGATTTCATTCAATAAAGCATCCTTGGACGTTCGTTCACTATTTTTTTGGAGAGTAAGCTCGCTAATCTTTTGATCGAGCCTTTTAATATCTTCTCCAATTTCATCCAGAGACGCTCTTAATTCCTTCGTTCTTGAATCATGCTTCTCTTTAACCGATGTAAAGTCTTTTTTCTCCAAATCATATAGGGAAAGCCTTTCATCCAGATTCTGCTGGGATAATTCATTTTCACGCAGTTGGGAAAGAAGTTCTTGCTCCTTAAGTCGCAAACGCTCTCCTATCACTCTCATCTCTTCCAGCTTCTTCTCTCTGAAGCTGCTTTCTTCTTTCAGTGATTTCACTTGAGATTGAAGCTGTTCAGTCTGGCTTTCCATCGTTGTAAGCTTTTCTTTCATTTCTTCAAGCTCACCTTTTCTGGAGAGAAGCGAATTTTTCTTCTGCTTCACGGTACCACCGGACATGGACCCACCGGGATTCACCACGTCTCCGTCCAGGGTTACTAGACGGTAGCGATATTGTATAAGCTTTGCGATTTCATTTGCTCCCTTTAAATCCTCCGTGATGATCACATTGCCAACCAGGTTAGAAATCACCATTTGAAAGCGCTCTTCATAATTAAGAAGATCAGTTCCAACTCCTATAAAAGAAGAATGACCCTTCAGCATATTTTTTTGACTGTCAGGGATCGATTTCCCTTTGATCACGTTCATCGGCAAGAAAGTAGCACGGCCGTATTGATTCTTCTTTAAGAAAGCAATGGCTTTTCGGCCATCTTCTTCAGTATCGACCACGATATGCTGCATGGAAGCCGCCAAAGCTGTCTCCATAGCCGTTTCATATGTTTTAGGTACTGTTATCAGTTCTGCAACCGCTCCTCGGACCCCGGTTAACTGACCGTCACGTTCCTTAAGGACTTCTTTCACACCCTGGAAGAAACCTGTATAGTCATCTTCCATTTCCTCAAGCATTTCTTTCCGGGATTTCGCCTGTTGCAGGAATTGGAAGGCTTGATATAGGGTTTTTTCTTGCTTTTCATATTTAGCCTTCACAGACTCAAGCTTTTGCTGTTCTTCACGATAGAAGAATATGTGCTCATCGATTATCTCTTTTTGCTGCTGCAGCATTTTCGAAAGTTCTTTGTGACTTTGATGCAATTCATCACGCTGAATTACATATTTTTCATTTTCTGCTTCTAATCGGCCGCTTCGATTGGATTGCTGCTCCAGCTGCTGCTCAAGGTACTGAATTTCATTTTTGGCTGACGCCTGCTGATTCAGTTTCTCAATGTAATCACTTTTGAAAGATTCTATTACATCTTCAATATTTTCATTGTAATGCTTAAATTGATTCTGTTTCGTAACGAGCAGTTCTTTAAGTTCCTTAACGTCTGAATCGATAGATTTGAATTCAATCTCTGATTTTTCTTTTTCAGAAGTCAGTTGTTGAATTTGTTCCTCTGCTTCTTCTATCGATTGCTTTAATTGGGTTTCGTTGGAAGACGAATTTTTCTTCCGTTCCACTAATACTTGTTTCCTACCCTCGAGTTTCTCCAATTCTTCACTTGTAGCCAGGAGCACTTCCTGAAGGTTTGAGATCGACTCATCAAGAGCCGCAATTTTTTCACGGGTTTGGGTCAGAACGGCTTCTTTCTTTTGTATACGCGTGGAAAGTGCCAGTTCCTCTTTTCCGTGATGTTCAAATTCTTCACTAATCTTTTCCCACTGCTTATGTAAATCCTCAATATCATAGACCGTCAATGCGACCTCGAACTTCTCCAGCTCTTCTTTTTTCTCCAAATAATCACGTGCCATCGAAGCTTGAATTTTAAGGGGTTCTACCTGCCCTTCCAACTCATGAAGAATGTCATTCACACGATTAAGATTTTCCTGTGTTTCAAATAACTTATTCTCCGCCTTTTTCTTACGTGTTTTATACTTTAATACCCCGGCCGCCTCTTCAAAAATGGTTCTTCGTTCTTCAGGCTTACTATTTAGGATTTCCTCCACTTTCCCTTGACTGATAATAGAGAACGCTTCTTTCCCTAAACCTGAATCCATAAATAATTCGATGATGTCTTTCAATCGACAAGGTTGTTTATTAAGTAAATACTCACTATCTCCGGAGCGAAACACTCGTCTTGTAACACTGATTTCACTGTAATCGATTGGAAGGGTACCGTCTTCATTATCCAAGACAAGAGTTACCTCTGCTATGTTAAGGGCTTTTCTTGAATCACTCCCGGCAAATATAACATCTTCCATTTTCGATCCACGAAGACTTTTCGCTGATTGCTCACCCAGTACCCAGCGAATCGCGTCTATAATATTGCTCTTCCCACTGCCGTTTGGTCCCACAACAGCTGTAACACCCGGGACAAATTCCACGGATATTCTTTCTGCAAAAGATTTAAACCCCATTACTTCTAGTTGTTTGAGGAACATCTTCTCTCCCCCTATTTAGCGTCTAGCTTTTGTTTTAGCTTCTCAAGAGCCTTCTGTGCGGCTTGTTGTTCAGCTTCCTTCTTAGATCGTCCTTTTCCTATGCCTAATTCTTCGTCATTTAAACTGACCCGGGAAATAAACTGCCTGTTATGGGCTGGCCCGCTCTCTTCAAGGATGCTGTATTCAATCATCCCTGCACTTCCTCGTTGTACCAGCTCTTGTAACTGACTCTTATAATCCATCACATGAGAAAAAGCACCGACGTTAATTTTTGGATAGACAACTTTTTCAAGGATTGAAATCACTGTTTCTAACCCTTGATCCAAATATACCGCTCCGATAAACGCCTCGAAGACATCCGCGAGTAATGCTGGTCTTTCCCGACCGCCTGTCATTTCTTCACCTTTACCAAGTAAGATGAGTTCACCGAAATTCATTTCAATCGAGAACTTAACCAGGGAAGGCTCACATACTATGGCTGCCCTTAATTTCGTAAGTTCACCCTCGCTCATCATTGGATACTTCTTGAATAAGAATTGAGAAACCGTTAATTCCAAAACGGCATCCCCAAGAAATTCTAAACGTTCGTTGTCTTCATAAGGCTTACGACGATGCTCATTCACATAGGATGAATGAGTAAAAGCTTGTTTAAGTAGTTTTTCATCATTAAATTGAATTCCGATTTCATCTTGAAACGTTTTAAACTTACTATCATTTTTATGTCTGGATATTCCTTTGTTTCTACTTTGCTTCCGCATAAGGCACTCCACCTTGCTCTATATGTTCTCTTTTTTCTACTTATCAAGTTTATGCTAAAAAAAGCAATTACGCAAAAAGTTTCTTGCGCACGTTAGAACACAAATAAACTTGGTAGAAGTGAGACCTCTACCAAGTTTCAAATGGTATTGAATGAAAGATCAGCATGCGCTTATCTTTTAATTCAACCTAACGATTAAGCTTTTGCTTTTATGTAGTTCACAGCATCACCTACTGTGCCGATTTTTTCAGCATCATCGTCAGAGATTTCCATGTCAAATTCATCTTCAAGTTCCATAACCAGCTCAACTACATCAAGGGAGTCAGCTCCTAGATCTTCTTTGAAAGAAGCTTCAAGAGTTACTTGAGATTCATCAACACCTAGACGATCTACGATAATTTTTGTTACACGATCTAATACTTCTGCCATTTTTGTCACCTCCCCTCAAGTATTATAGAGCATTTTGACCTCTAATGAAAAGAGTATCCACGAAAACAATTAATAAATTATTATTTTTTGTGTTACATGACCATCCCGCCATCGATATGAAGAGTCTGCCCTGTCATATAAGAAGCAGATTCAGATGCAACGAACGTTACCACCTTCGCAATATCCTGAGGATCTCCAAAGCGGCTTAAAGGGATTTGCTTTAACATTTCATTACGTACGTCTTCCGGAAGCTGATCCGTCATATCCGTGGAAATGAAACCAGGAGCGATTGCATTCACCGTGATGCCCCGGGGTGCCAATTCTCTGGCTGTTGTTTTCGTTAAACCTATCACACCGGATTTAGCTGCCACATAGTTTGCCTGTCCAGGGTTTCCGCTCACACCGACAATTGAAGAAATATTGATGATTCGACCACTTCTTTGCTTCATCATTTGGCGTGTAACTGCTTTTGTGCAAAGGAAAACGCCTTTAAGATTGATGTTAATGACATCATCCCATTCTGCTTCTTTCATTCTCATTAATAAATTATCCCTCGTGATTCCAGCATTATTAACTAGAATATCCACTGAACCGAATTGGCCAATCGTTTCCTTCACCATTACTTGAACAGCATCACTATCTGAGACATTACATTGTACGGCAATGGCTTCCCGGCCTAAACCTTTAATCTCATCGACGACTTCATTAGCCTTCGCTTCACTACCAGAATAGTTGACGGCTACATTACAGCCTTCACGGGCAAGCTCAAGAGCAATCTCCCTTCCGATTCCCCGGGATGCTCCCGTTACAAGGGCAACTTTTCCTTCTAAATTCATTTAGCCTTCCTCCTTTAACGCTTGGATGGTTTGTTCCAACGAGGCTTCGTCTTGAACAGCATACGTTTTCACCCGTCTATTCACTTTCTTCACTAAGCCTGAAAGTACTTTACCGGGTCCAACTTCAATGAACGTATCCACATCTAATTCAAGCAATTTCCCGACAGTATCTTCCCATTGAACAGGTGAGTATAATTGTTCGATTAATAAACGCTTGATTTCTTCACGATTGGTCACAGGTTCTGCCGTCACATTCGCAATGACCGGAACAGCTGCATCTTCAATCGTAATTGAATCCAAAATTGAAACAAATTGATCTGCAGCAGGTTTCATTAATTGAGAGTGGAATGGACCACTCACTTGAAGTGGAATGACCCTCTTCGCTCCAGCTTCTTTCGCTTTCTCTGAAGCAAGTTCCACTCCTTTCACCGTACCTGATATCACAATTTGACCAGGACAATTTAAGTTTGCCAGCCCTACCGGATGTCCGTCTTCCGTTACAAGATCGGTAATCTCTTTTAGTGGCTCTCTTGCCATACCCAGAACAGCAGCCATCGTGCCTTCTCCACTTGGAACCGCTTCTTCCATGAATTCCCCTCTTTTACGAACAGCATACACCGCATCTTCAAAGCGGAGGGCACCTGCAGCTACCAGGGCGGAATATTCACCTAAGCTATGTCCGGCCGTATAATCTGCTATTATACCTTCTTTTCTTAAACGATCCAGAATCGCGATGCTCGTTGTTAATAAAGCTGGCTGAGCATTTGTCGTTTGAGTAAGCTCTTCTTGCGGTCCATCAAATATAACACTTGTTAATTCCGATTCCAATCTTTCATCCGCTTTAGCGAAATACGCTTGTACTTCAGGGTATTTGTCAGCTAATTCTTTTCCCATCCCAACAGTTTGAGAACCTTGTCCGGGAAAAATGAATGCAATTTTACTCATGTTATTCTTCACTCCCCTTGATAGCATCTTTAATCGTATTGGAGACATTGTGTTTCACCATTTCCCTGGCTTGTCTCATGGCATTATATAGGGCAACCTCATTTGATGAGCCATGGGCTTTAATCACCGGTGCCTTCAGACCAAATAATCCCGCGCCACCATACTCTGTATAATCAAGCATATTTTTCATTTGCTTTAAATCATTTTTCACTAATCCTGCAGCCAATTTATTTTTTGTTGAAGCTGTGAACGTCTTTTTAAGCATAGAGAAAACAGAAAGAGCCGTTCCCTCAATCGTCTTCAACACCATATTCCCGGTAAACCCATCGGTAACGACGACATCCGCAGGTCCTTCAAGTAAGTCCCTGGACTCTATATTTCCAATAAAATGAATAGGAGCGTCCTTTAATAATTGGAATGTCCTCTTGGTTAATTCATTCCCTTTTTTATCTTCGGTCCCTATGTTTAATAAGCCTACGCGAGGATTGTTGATCCCTCTTACTTTCTCGGCATATATGCTCCCCATGATGGCATATTGCAACAGATGTTCAGGCTTGGCATCGACATTTGCTCCTAAATCGAGCATAAGAAACCCCTTACCATCCAGTGTTGGAAGCGTAGGTGCCAAGGCAGGTCTTTCAATTCCATCAATTCTGCCTACAATGAACAATCCAGCGGTCATAAGCGCACCTGTATTCCCTGCTGAAATACACGCATCCGCTTCTCCATTATTAACCGCTTGCGCCATCAGAACCATCGATGCATTCTTCTTGCGTTTAACGGCTCTAACAGGTTCGTCTGTTGCCTCGATCACTTCATCCGTATGGACGATTGTCAATCGATCGACTGGTGTGATGTACTGTTTTATTTGTTTTTCATCTCCGTATAAGATCACTTCTATATCATTGAATTCACTTAATGCCCGCTTTACACCAAGAACTATTTCTTTAGGAGCATGATCTCCGCCCATTGCATCTACAGCTAACTTCATCTACGCTTCATCCTTTGCAGATTTTTTAGAGCGATACATCTCAAATTCACCTGTGAAAACGAGTTCGCCACCGACTACACTTTGAACTTCTACAGTTGTTCGATCCTTTTGATCCTTCATATGTATCACTTTCGCTTTCGCAACAACACGCTCACCTTCCTTAACAGGTCGGGTAAATCGGATCGTTGACTTGGCTGTTAACGCTAGATCATCATTGATTACGGCAACAGCAAGAGAGTTCGCTTGAGCAAATAAATGATGCCCCCTTGCTATCCCATTCCTCACAAAAACATGCTCTTGTTTTACATCAAAAATGGAAATCGCACTCTGATCTAACTCTATATCAATAATTTCTCCAATAATCTCTTCAATGGGCAATGATTTCACTTCATCTTCAAAAGATTTCTCTGCGACATATTTAATCCGTTCACGAAGTTCAGGGATCGATAATTCCATACGATCCAACCTGATTGTCTGCACACTCACTCGAAAACGTTCTGCTAATTCTTCATCTGTTATGAAAGGATTTTCCTTTATCGTGTCTGTAAGGTTCCCCTGTCTTTCCTTCTTTGAAAGTCTCAATATAAACACCGTCCAGTATTAGTACTAGGTACTAATAGTAGTATATAATCAAAAAAAGCAGATTGCAAGAAATAATCTCACAATCTGCCTGTCTAGTCTAGCTTTTCACCCTCTAATATCCCCGATCCGGATAAATACTCCCTGAGCGGTTCATATTCGGGATCCTTCCAAAAATGATCGGATTGAATTAAGCCTGCAGCATCATCTCTAGCAACTTCCAACGCACGATAATCATGCACCATATCTGCCACTTTAAACTCAGGAAGACCACTCTGCTTTCTTCCAAAGAAATCCCCCGGACCCCTTAGTTCAAGATCTTTTTCACTCAGAACAAATCCATCATTGGTTTCCGTCATGATCTTCATTCGTTCTTTTCCAACCTCGGTTTTCGGTTCGGCAAGAAGAATGCAATAGGATTGATGTTCGCCGCGTCCAACCCTTCCCCTTAACTGATGAAGCTGAGATAACCCAAAGCGCTCGGCATCATATATCAGCATAAAAGTAGCGTTAGGAACATTCACACCCACTTCGACAACCGTGGTGGATACAAGCACTTGAAGATGATTTGCACTGAATTCCCTCATCACTTCATCCTTTTCATCGGGGTGAAGCCTCCCATGCATCAATCCGACATTGTAACGTCCTTCAAAGTAGTGCAGCAATTGATTGTAAACATCTATCGCATTTTGAACATCCAGTTTGTCCGACTCTTCAATCAGCGGACATATTACATAGGCCTGCCTGCCCTGATCTAACTCCTTGTCCATAAACGAAAGCACCCTTGATAGCATATCCGCTTTAGCCCAATAAGTTTCAATCGCCTTTCTTCCTGCCGGCATTTGGTCGATTATACTTACATCCATTTCACCAAAGACCGTGATGGCAAGAGTCCGTGGAATCGGAGTCGCTGTCATAAACAATACATCAGGACTTTCCCCTTTTTCCCTTAGTACACGTCTTTGATTTACCCCAAAGCGATGCTGTTCATCGGTTACAACGAGCCCCAGATGCTTGAATTGAACATCCTCCTGAATAAGTGCATGTGTTCCAATAAGAATATCAATTTCTCCGTCTTTTAATTTTTCTAATAAAAGCCGTCTTCTTTTTCCTTTTACCGAACTTGTTAACAGGGCAACAGAAAGGCCAACTGGTTCCAACAATTCACTCAAAGAGTTTGCATGCTGTTCTGCCAGAATTTCTGTAGGAACCATTAAAGCCCCTTGATATCCTGCAGTTACACTGGAATATAATGCAATTGCCGATACGACGGTCTTCCCCGAACCAACGTCACCCTGTAAAAGGCGATTCATGCGATAAGGGGACTTCATATCCGCTGAAATTTCATTTACCACGCGCTTTTGTGCATCAGTTAAAGGAAACGGCAAAGAGTCAATAAATACTTTGACCTTATCTAAATCATAATGCTGCTGCACGCCAGACGAATGTTCTCTTTCAAATTTTCTAAGAGCCTGCATTTTCAGTTGAAACAACAAAAACTCTTCATACACAAATCTTCTTCTTGCCTGCTTCATTTCTTCAGTGGAATCTGGAAAATGAAGATGATAAAGAGCATCCTTGCGACTTGACAGCTTATATTTCTCCATTAGATGATAAGGCAGGTTTTCCGTCAACAAATATCTGTAGTCCTGAAAAGCCTTTTTAATGAATTTTCTAAGTGTGTTGTTTTTAATAGAGCCTTTTAATGAATAAACAGGTTCAAAGTCCCCCTGTTTCCCATGTGGGCCCGACTGAAAATACTGAACCGTTATGATTTGCCTATTCTTATCCCATTTCCCTGTCACCGTCACCGTATCGTGAAGGTTTATTTTCTTCTTTAAATACGGCTGATTAAAAAATACGGCCTGAACTAAATTTCTACCAACCAATATCCGCAGGGTTAAACGGGATTTTTTTCTCCCATAATACATCAGTGCAGGCTCTGAATGGACCTTCCCTTCCACTGTGACACGCTCATCATGGGCGACTTCTTCCAAGTCTCGAAGCCTGTAATCCTCGTACCTGTAAGGCAGGTATTCTAACAAATCCAGAACAGAATAAATCCCCATTGCATTCAGCTGTACAGCTGTTTCTTCACCAATCCCCTTGATGTCCTGGATCGTTAGTCCTTCATTATGAGTCTTCACGTTTATTCAGGGAAACCCCAAAGATTTTCGCTTCAAGCTCCCTGCCTGTAGGGGTGGCAGCCAATCCTCCCTGAGCCGTCTCACGGAGAGCCACCGGCATTGTTTGACCGATTTTGTACATGGCGTCAATCACTTCATCACACGGAATACGACTCGTAATGCCTGCAAGTGCCATATCCGCTGCAACCATCGCATTGGCCGCTCCCATTGCATTTCGCTTCACACAGGGTACCTCAACGAGTCCAGCAACCGGGTCACACACAAGCCCTAACATATTCTTTAAGGTAATCGCCATGGCTTCAGCGGATTGACTAGGTGTTCCCCCGGCCATTTCAACTATAGCTGCTGCAGCCATTCCACTTGCAGATCCAACCTCAGCCTGACATCCACCCGCTGCACCTGAGATGGAAGCGTTATTCGCTACAACAAAACCAAACGCTCCAGACGCAAACAAGAAGCGGATCATTTCATCTTTAGTAGGATTCAGCTTATTTTTAACAGCGAACAATGTTCCCGGAACAACTCCTGCAGATCCTGCAGTTGGCGTCGCACAAATCGTCCCCATTGCAGCATTCACTTCATTGGTTGCTACCGCTTTACTTACTGCATCCAGGATGGTGTCCCCACAAAGTGAGTTGCCTTTTTCAATATACTTTTGTAAAAGCACAGCATCCCCGCCTGTTAAACCTGAATGTGACTTCACACCTTCCAGCCCTCTGGCTACAGCCTGTTCCATCACTTCAAGGTTTCTCTCCATTTGACTGTATACTTCATCAAATGATTTTCCTGTAAATTCAATTTCCTGTTCAATCATAATATCAGAAATTTTCTTATTTTGACTTTCAGCAAGTTCTACTAACTCTGCTACATTTCGAAACATTTAAAATGACCTCCTCGCCTGAATGTAAACGCTATCATTATAGTAATTGTTTAATCAGAAATCCGCGTAACTTGAGTAATATTGGGCAGTGACGTTAATTCATTGATGACAGCTTCATCAATCGGCTGATCCACTTCTATTGTCATCAATGCCATCTGCCCCTTTTCTTTACGGGAAACATCCATATGCCCGATGTTCAATTGATGTTTGGCAATGACATTGGATACAGATGCAATCGCCCCAAATCGGTCGTCATGAACGACCAGAATAGCAGGGTGGTGTCCTGACAGTTTGAGTTCAAATCCGTTAAGTTCGATAATTTCAACTTTCCCTCCACCTATGGAGATACCCACTAATTCGATTTCTCCTTTGTCATCTCCCATCCGGATACGAGCCGTATTCGGATGATCCGTGATGGCATCTTCCTCTTGAAACTTGATCTTTATCCCTTTTTTCTTTGCTACATTGATTGATTCGATAATTCGTTCATCATATGTATCATAATCGAGGATTCCACCTACAATGGCTACGTCTGTTCCATGACCCTTGTACGTTTTTGCAAATGATCCATAAAAGGATATCGTCGCCCATTTCGGTTCCCTGCGAAACAAGTTTCTAGCCAATCTTCCTATTCTGGCAGCACCAGCCGTATGAGAACTTGATGGACCAATCATAACAGGACCGATAATATCAAATACACTTTTGTATTTCATGACTTTTCCCCCTCACTTAACATCCAAACTATACATCCATTCTAACATAATTGAAGGGGACAAACTCCATATAGAGCTGTCCCCCCTTCCTTTATTCCTTATTCAACTGAGAATATATAGGAGTAAAGTGGTTGTTTACCATTATGAACTTCCACTTCTACATCTTCATAATGCTCTTCTACATACTCTTTTAATGAATGCACGTCCTCTTCTGTAACATCTTCACCATAAAGGATGGTTAAAATTTCGGAGTCTTCATCCAGCATTTTCTCTAATAAGCTTTGCGCCGACTTTTGACGGTCATGATCAGAAATAACAATCTTACCTTCTACGATTCCCATAAAGTCATCTTTCGCAATCGCAACACCATCAATATTCGTATCTCTTACAGCAAACGTGATTTGACCCGTTTTGACCTGCTTTGAAGCTTCAGTCATTAACTGCTTGTTGTCTTCAACAGAGGCTGATGGATTAAAAGCAAGTAATGCAGCCATTCCTTGAGGTACTGTCTTCGTTGGGACAACAGCTACTTCCATTTCAAGGACTTCTGCAGCTTGATCTGCTGCCATTATAATGTTTTTATTATTCGGCATGATAATGACTTTCTTGGCATTCACTTCTTCAACAGCTTTCACGATATCCTCCGTACTTGGATTCATCGTTTGACCACCTTCGATCACAGCCGTAGCGCCGATGCTTTTGAACAAGTCGGAAATCCCTTCACCCATAGCAACCGTAACAATGGCAAAGTCAACTTCTTTTGGTGCAGCAGGAGTCTGAGCTTTCACTGGCTTTGATTCACCAACGATGCTGCTGTGCTGCTGTCTCATGTTTTCAATCTTGATATTGATGAGACTTCCGTATCTATGACCATACGTCAATACATCACCCGGTTGTTCAGAATGGATATGTACTTTTGCTAATTCATCGTCACTTATGACAAGCAGGGAATCACCGAATCCGCTTAAATCCTGACGGAAATCTTCTTCATCAAATGATTGTTTGTCCTGTTCAAATCTAACCATGAATTCAGTGCAATAGCCAAATTCAATATCCTCCGTACTCATGAAATCTTGAGCTGTTTTATGATGCTCAGCACTCACGAGATCATTCATGGACGGTAACGAAGCTTGATTTGAAACCTTTTCTCCCTTTAGCTCAGCTAAAAATCCTTCATATACAAATAGTAGCCCTTGACCACCACTATCAACCACTCCCACTTCTTTTAGAACAGGAAGTAAATCAGGTGTACGATTTAACGAAGCTTGGGCCTCATCGACGATTGCCTGCATAAGCTTTACGAAATCATTTTCTGTTTCAGCTACAGAAACACCTTTTCTCGCAGCATCTTTCGCAACCGTTAGAATCGTTCCTTCAACAGGTTTCATAACCGCTTTATAAGCTGTTTCTACACCTGTTTGAAGTGCATTGGCAAATTCTGCACTTGATAAGGATTCTTTCCCTTCAATCGCTTTACCAAAGCCTCTGAACAATTGGGATAAGATAACACCTGAGTTACCTCTTGCTCCCATCAACAACCCTTTTGAAAGAGCAGCAGCCACATTTCCAATATGACCTTGAATATGGTTTTGAACTTCCTTTGCTCCAGAAGTCATGGATAAGTTCATATTTGTTCCAGTATCACCATCAGGAACAGGAAAAACGTTCAGCGCGTCAACCAGCTGCGCATGGGCAGCTAATTGGGTGGCACCTTGTATCACCATTTCAGCAAAACGTTTTCCTTCCAAAGATGTAATCGACACGAATCTTCCTCCTCACTACGGGTTCGTGACACGAACCCCCTGCACAAAAATATTTACTGAATCTACCGCCAAGCCGACGGTCTTATCAAGAGTATATTTAACCTTGGATTGTACATTATGAGCAATCTCAGAAATTTTTGTACCATAACTCACAATAATATACATATCAATATGTACTTCCTCTTCATCTTGACGAACGATCACTCCGCGAGTGAAATTTTCTTTACGTAAGATATCTGTGAAACCGTCTTTAATTTGGTTCTTTGAAGCCATTCCAACAATTCCGTAGCAATCCACCGCTGCACCTCCAGCAATCATTGCAATGACATCATTCGTAATATCAATTTGTCCGTACTGCGTTTTTAATTCGATGGACATGGAATGTTTTCCCCCTTTAATTACATGCTTGGCTAAAAACATTTTACTATAAGTATACTGTTTTTGAAAGCTAAACTATTATCTCTAAGTGATTTGTTGGGTCATACCTTCTATATTTTCCTTAATATGCAAAGATTAATCATTTATACTTCAGGTGAGGTGAGTGATGATAATCGTCTTTACAAGAAAGGATTGTCTATGCTCCATGACTGGGAGATCACTTTGCCCAACTACCGCCAGAAGATAGAAAAAAGACGCCTAGCAACTAGACGTCTTCTCGTTTTAAGTATTATACGCGTTCAACTTTACCAGATTTCAACGCTCTTGCAGAAACCCATACTTTCTTAGGCTTTCCGTCTACAAGAATTCGAACTTTTTGCAGGTTTGCACCCCAAGTACGCTTGTTCGCATTCATTGCGTGAGAGCGAGCGTTACCTGAGCTAGCTTTACGGCCTGTTACTACGCATTGTTTTGCCATAATATATTCCCTCCTCACTAACAAGAAGCTGAAGTTAATTTCAGTTCCACATTTCGCTTATTATCATAAAGATACTTTAATAATTTATCACACAACTTTCCATAATGCAATACTACAATTAAAACCTTTCAAGAAAAAATACTTTACACCCAGAAAAGCGGAGGCGGCTTGGTCAGGCCCGACAAGCACAACTGGGAAATCCCAAAAGGCGTTTTTTGCCTTATGGGATTTTTCAGTTGTGACCTCGAGGGACTAGCCGCCGGAGCTGGACATCGCAGAAAAGCGGAAGGGGCTCGCCCTGGGGCGACAAGCATAAGACGAGTAACTCGAAAAGGCGCTTTTTGCCTTTTTGGGTTACTTGGCTTATGACCTCGAGCCCCAAGCCCCTGGAGCTGGACATCGCAGAAAAGCGGAGGCGGCTTGGTCAGAGGCGACAAGCATAAGATGAACTTATCGGAAAGGCGGTCTTTGCCTTTTTTATAAGTTCGGCTTATGACCTCGAGCCTCTATCTGCCGGAGCTGGACATATCGAAAAGCGGAAGGGGCTCGCCCTGAGTCGACAAGCAAACCGAAAACAAAAAAGAAGATGGCACTCAAGCCACCTCCAACAAACCATTTATTCTTTTTTAAACGTTCCTAACATCGCCCTCACAAGTCCACCCAGGAATTTTGGTAATTTAATTGTATAAAAGCGCATTTTTAGTCCCTCCCCACAATCTAAAGAACGTAATGTTTCGCTTGACAACAGTTTAGTCTATTCAAGCAGTCTCAGTTAAGTACGTCTTCTTTTCTACCTGGTTTTTAGAAGCTTTAATCACTGCTTCTTATCACCATTAATATGCCATTTGAAAAGGAAAAAGTACCAGATGATTGTATAAGTTCATTACTAATACATAGTGTGGAACCTCTTGAAATATTCCGATTATTTAATGGATATTTAAAGCCGGTGAGGGTGATTCCTTCGACACTTTCGGTTACCGGGACAAAGGAAATATACTGTAATTCCGGGCTTTTTTCAACGGAATGAACTCCAGATTCGGCTAGGTATAACCGATTTTGAACATCAATGATTTCTACTTTGATCTCCGTATCTAAAAGCCTCGGAATCATTAATAATTGAAGGTTGCCCATAAAATGATCAAGCCGTCCACCGGTCGCTCCAAAAATGTTGATTTTGTCAGGATTCTGGTCAATCGCCCAGTTCAGGGCAAGCTCCAGATCCGTCTCGTCCTTTTCAGGCTTAAAACGATTGACTTCCTTCACTTTTTGTTGGATCAGCTCCCACTCTTTCTCATTCACAGAATCAAAATCTCCAAAAGCGACATGCGGTTCTATGTTTTGTTCGAGTAACGTATAGACCCCACGGTCCACACCAATCCAGTTTGCCTCATCACCCCAATATGAGTTCAATTCAGGGATGTATCTTTCTGGTCCGCCGGCAACGATATTAATTTCCATATTCTCCACTCCCATTTATAAAAATAGACTGACCCCATAGGATCAGCCTGTCGTCTCTTATACAAGAGATCTCTTTAATTCTTCGATTGCTGCCCCTCTATCACTGCGGTTATAGATGGCAGAACCTGCTACAAACACATCTGCTCCTGCTTCAGCACAAATGGCTGCCGTTTCAGGGTTAATGCCTCCGTCCACCTCTATTTCAAGGGTAGGATTGATTTCATTTGCCCATTCACGAATCTGTTTGATTTTCGGGACGACCGACGGGATGAAGGATTGACCACCGAAGCCAGGGTTCACAGTCATAAGCAGAACCATATCGACATCTTGCAAAATTGGCTTGATGGACTCAGCAGACGTCCCAGGATTTAGGACGACTCCCGCTTTTACACCTTTACTTTTGATCATCTGAATCGTTCTGTGCAAATGGGAATCTGCTTCTACATGGACGGTAATATAGTCAGCTCCAGCATCTGCAAAAGCTTCGATATATTGACTTGGATTTTCAATCATAAGGTGTACGTCAAGTGGTAATGATGTTAACGGGCGAATCGCTTTCACGATCATTGGCCCCAGAGTGATATTCGGTACGAAGTGACCATCCATCACATCCACATGGATATAGTCGGCTCCCCCTTTTTCAACATCTTTAATTTCATTCCCTAACTCTGCAAAATTTGCAGACAGAATGGAAGGTGCGATTTTCATATTTAGTACCTCGGCTTTCTATCTTTTATTTCTTTGTGGAACGTTAAATAGTGATCATAACGGTAATTAGGGATTTCGCCTGCTTCCACGGCAGCTTTAACGGCACATTTCGGCTCGTTGATATGAAGGCAGCCCCTGAATTTACAGTCTTCAGATACTTCAACCATTTCAGGGAAGCATTGTGGCAACTCTTCTATTTCAAGTTCAGAAAACTCCAGTGAACTAAACCCGGGGGTATCCGCCACTAACCCATCTTCAATATCAATCAGTTCCACATGGCGAGTCGTATGTTTCCCCCGGCCTAAGTGGGATGAGATCATAGCCGTCTTTAACTCAAGTTCAGGTTTCAAGGCATTCAGCAAGGACGATTTCCCTACTCCGGACTGTCCTGCAAAGACAGAAATTTTATCACGTAAATACGGAGTCAGCTCCTCTACTCCATGCTCGGTTTTCGAAGACGTCATCAGGACTTCATAACCGAATGAGCGGTAATCCTTCACATATCGTTCAATCTTGTTTGTTTGCTCAGATGTAAGTAAGTCCATCTTGGTTACACAAATAAGCGGTTCTATTTCTTTACTCTCAACCAACACAAGAAAGCGGTCAAGTAAAGCCGGACTAAAATCCGGTTCGCTTGCCGAGAATACCAATATCGCCTGGTCGACATTTGCAATCGGGGGACGTACTAACTCATTCTTACGGTCATTGACCTTTAGAATGTATCCATCCGTTTTGTTCTCCGCTTGAAATTCAACATAATCACCCACCAGTGGTGTTATTTTATTTATGCGGAAATTACCTCTGCCCCGACATTGTGTAACGCTTCCTTCTGAAAGCACATAGTAAAATCCACTTAATGCTTTAACGATTTTTCCTTCAGGCATTCGAAACCTCCTATTCAAAAACATTTATAAAAAATAGATTAGTCCTCTATATTATGTATCATGGTTCTCTATCATTATAAAGGAAAACAAGAGGACTGTCCCGTCAGGTCCATTAAAAACCCGGGTACAGCCCTTTGTCAATTGTCATTATTCTTCTTTAGGATACTCGACAGTACCTGTTTTATACTCTTTTTCATCAACGAGAATTCGATATTCCCCTACAGTTCCTTCTTCCAATATGAACTTCATAGTAACCGTCGTATCCTCATAAATACTGATTAGTTCGTCACTTTCTTCAATCTTTCTATTCTTGTCCTCAATAAAAATTTCCACTACTTGAGGTTCTCCATTGTCCTTGGTATAAGGAATGGTCACTTCCTCAGTAGTCTCCTTAGTCGGTACTTCCTTCGGCGGCTCAGGACCCTTAGACATAATAACGTAAATATCCTCACCCTTACTGATCGGAGTACTTGCAACGGGCTTATGAGAAATCACCCTACCTTCTTCAACCTCATCTGAAAATTCTTCACCCTGTACAATGATATTTATTCCATTCGAAGCTTCATATTTATCAAGTGCAGTCTGATCAAAATTTTCCAAGTTTTCCAAATCAAACTTCTCTGTTCCCTTACTCACTGTAAAGGTAATCGTCGTATCTTCTGCCACGACCTCTACTCCAGGAGATGGATCCTGGTCGGTGATCGTTCCAGCAGGTTCGGATTCATTGAACTCTTCTTCTTTCTCTACCGTGAAACCTTTTTCTTCAAGTTCAGAGGATACTTCTTCAAAATTCTTTCCTACATAGTCCTCTACTCCAACTTTTTCTTTACCTGTACTAACATAGATATCTATAGCCGATCCTTCATTCGCCATCCGGCCTGCCTTTGGGTTTGTCTTGATTACAAAACCTTCAGGAATCGATTCATGGGGTTGTTTTTTTGTTTCTCCGACAACAAACCCCTCTGAAACGATGGTGGAAATGGCTTCAGTTTGATCTTTTTCAACCACATCCGGCACCTGGATTTCCTTTGGCCCCAGCAGCTCAGGAACGAAAGTAACAGCAGCAACTCCTAAGAGAATGAGCAAAAAGAACAAACTTATAATAAAGATCGGCCACTTCTTTTTACCCTTTTTCTTCGGATCACCCTTCTTGTTTTTCTTCTTGCCTTTCTTCTTACCCTCTTGGACTGGAGGAGTCGGCTTCGTTTGAAGTTTGTCTGTGTCTGCTTGATGGTGAACAATCGTATCATCAAGATTCGAATACGCCTTCTGATCAGTAATGACAGGAATCGCTTTTGTTGCTTCATCATCAAGGGGAACGGCAAATTTAGGCTCATTCATCCGATCGGGATCAAGCGCTGAAAACAGGTCTTCATCCATTTCCTCCAGGCTCTCGTACCGTCTGAATGGATCCTTGGCCGTTGCTTTTAATACGATATTTTCAACGCTCTGGGGAATATCAGGATTCCACCTTTTTAAAGATGGTGTTTCCGATTGCAAATGCTTTAAGGCAATCGAGACCGCTGATTCTCCAGAGAAAGGCAGTCTGCCGGTTAACAATTCAAACATGACGATCCCCAGTGAATAAATATCAGATTTCTTCGTAGCCATTCCGCCCCTTGCCTGTTCAGGAGAAAGGTAGTGGACCGATCCCAGGACTGAATTGGTCTGGGTGATCGAAGTGGCACTAAGAGCCATCGCGATCCCGAAATCCGTTATCTTCACATTTCCTTCTTCATCAAGAAGGATATTATGGGGTTTAATATCCCGGTGTACAATATGATTCTGATGGGCATGAGACATCGCTAAGGTTAACTGCTTCATAATATCGATCGCTTTGTCTACATGAACTGGTGAATGTTGCTGTATGTATTGCTTTAAGGTCATACCATGGACATATTCCATGACAATATAGTATAGATCGTCTTCTTCTCCTACATCGTATATACTCACAATGTTCGGATGAGTCAAGCTGGTAGCAGATTGAGCTTCCCGTTGGAATCGTTTAATGAATTCCTCTTCATTGGCAAAATCGATCCGGAGCATTTTAATAGCCACTTCACGATCCAAAATCACATCGTGAGCTAAATAAACGTTGGCCATTCCTCCGCCGCCGATTAGTTTAATGATTCTGTAACGCCCACTGATGCGCTTTCCTTCCATCATGTTATCACCCGCTTTCCGTTTCAGCGGCAAACTCTACAATTACTACGGTAATATTATCTTCACCGCCATATTCATTAGCTAAATGAACAAGCGACTCTCCTTTATTCTCCAGGGAGTGGTCCTGAACCAATATCTCTTTCATTTCTTTTTGGGAGACTTTATTGGAAAGACCGTCTGAACACAATAAAATAACGTCTTCTTCTTCAAACATTATCGTTTTAATATCCATAGTAATTGAAGCTTCTGTACCTATCGCTCTAAGTATCACGTTTTTTCTTGGATGATGCTCTGCATCTTCTCTAGAAATTTCACCGCTTCTGACTAATTCATTCACAAGTGTATGGTCTTCTGTTAACTGATGAAAACCATTTTCGTTCAGTATATATCCTCTGCTGTCACCAATATTGACAATGGTAGCAAACAAAGAGGTGCAAATGGCTCCGACGAGAGTCGTGCCCATCCCTTCACACTCCGAATTGGATTGAGAATAAGTATATACTTCTTTGTTTACTTCGTTAATAGTTGATTTTAACCAATTTTCGGCTTCATCAGCGGTGTGAAATTTCTCTGTTTTCTCCCATAAGTCCTTTAACATGGAGATGGTAAGCTCGCTGGCAACGTCTCCAGCTCTGTGGCCGCCCATTCCATCTGCTACAACAGCTAAATGATCGCCATGATGATTCACGAATACGCCGGCACTATCTTCATTTAGTTGACGCACTTTCCCTTTGTCCGTAAAATATACAGTTTTCACTTATGTCACCTCGTCTCTTCTTCTGCACCTGTTTCAAGTAGCTCCTTAAACTCATTGTAGGGTGCAACCTTAGTTCAAAAAAATGAATCCACTTTGATTATCTTCGTTAAATGTGTCCAGCTTACCATTCGTTCTTAATTGGAGCTGAATAGGTTGATAATGAAAAGAGAAAATATCTTCAGCTTTTATCACTTTTGAAGAAATAAACATATGATTACAAAGTAATGGATAATCAAAGATTCATTAAGGGCTATTGTACTTTTACGACTTTTCTGGTGAATTTTCCTGCTTTACTTTCGACATTTGAGCATTTTCGACTTATTTTTTTCTAAAGCACGAAATAAAGAATCCATCCCCTCCAAAATCCTGAGGAAATACTTGTAACTGATTTTCTTTAATAAACGGTGTGATGGAATCCGGAAGTTCATCTAAAGCTTGAGGATCAAATTCTGGATGATCACTTAAGAAAGCCGACACAGTCCCTTCATTCTCATTTTGATCCACAGTACAAGTGCTATAAACTAATAATCCATCTTTTTTTAACAATGGTACAACGGCTGAAAGGATGTCCAGCTGAATCTTTTGCAGTGATAGAAGATCCGATTCTTTTTTAGCATATTTTATATCCGGTTTTCTTCTTAATACACCTAATCCAGAACATGGGGCATCCACCAGGATACGATCGAAGCTCTCTTTTTCAAACTTCTCTCCTGCATTTCGACTATCAAGGGTTGCAGTCTTTATATTATTTAATCCGAGCCGAGATGCATTTTCGTCAATCAATTTGACCTTGTGCTTGTGTAAGTCCAATGCATGAACTTCTCCGGTTCCTGATAGTTTTTCGGCTATGTGAGTCGTTTTCCCCCCAGGTGCTGCGCATGCATCTAACACTTTCATCCCCTGTTCAAGCTTTAAAGCATAGGAGACAAGCATGGAGCTTTCATCCTGGATGGTGAATTGTCCGTTACGATATTCCTCTGTTTTTGCAAGATTCCCTCGAAGTGACTGGATCGCTTCCGGAACAATCGGGCTTTCTCTCACTTCATTACCATTGCCAATCAAGAGTTGGATAAGCTCTTCTCGAGTGGTTTTGGTTGTATTCACCCGTGCCGTTTGATTTGGTGCGATTAAATTGGTTTCACACATTTCTTTCGTTTTCTCCAGGCCAAATTGCTCTTCCCATCTCTTCACAAGCCAATAAGGATGACTCGTTTCTATGGCCACCCGCTCGATTGGATCTTTAATAGTGTCAAGGGAAGGAAGCCCTTTCCTTTGAACAGAACGCAAGACACCATTCACCAAACCTGAAATGCCTTTATGTCCTCTCTTCTTAGCTATTTCTACAGCTTCATAGAAAACAGCACGGTCAGGAATTCGATCTAAGTACACAAGCTGATAGAGGGATAAACGCAATAGATGACGAACCCACTCATCCAACTTCCCTTTAAGAAATGGAGCTAAATAGAAATCCAACGTCATTTTCCGTTGAATGGTTCCATATGTCAGCTCCGTTAATAACCCAATATCCTTACTTGGCAGCTGATTTTTTTCAATCACAGAATTGAGTAATAAATTACTATACGATTGATTTTTTTCTACTGCTTCAATGACATCAAGTGCTGCTTCACGGACGGTCTTATTTTTTTTACTCATTATTTTCTCCTAACATCATTCCTGCTTTCAGGTGAGACCCTGCTCCACGCAGATAATCCTTTGCACTCATTCTCTTTTTCCCAGAAGGTTGTAAATCAGTAATTTTTATTGCTATTGAAGTGCCTGTAGAAACAACGAATCCATCTTCTTCAATTTTCATGATTTCTCCAGGAGCAGCAGAAGTTCCGCTGACTTTTTCTCCCCACCAAACTTTGATCACGGAATTTTCTAATGTGGTGTACGCAACGGGCCAAGGGTGAAGTCCTCTAATATGGTTGTAGATTTCTTCCCCACCTTTCGTCCAGTCAATTTTTTCTTGTTCGCGTTTGATGTTTCGTGCAAACGTCGCTTTTGAATCATCCTGCTTGACCGGGGCTATGTCACCTGCCAATAATTTGGGCACCGTTTCAATGAGCAAGGCTGCACCTGCAACGCTTAATTTATCATGAAGGGTTCCGACATGGTCACGTTCTTCAATATCCACTTCCACTTGACTAATAATGTCCCCTGCATCAAGCTTTTCGACCATATACATGATGGTGATGCCCGTTTTCTCTTTCCCTTGGAGAATGGAATAATGAATAGGTGCTCCCCCTCTAAGTTCAGGAAGTAAAGAGGCGTGAACATTGATGCATCCATACTGAGGGGCTTCCAGTAATCTGTTGGGAAGAATTTGTCCGAAAGCGACCGTTACGATAAGGTCAGGTTCTAATGCAAGCACTTTGTTTAACTCATCTTCATCCTTAATTTTCTCTGGTTGATAGACTGGTATCCCGTTCTTTTCAGCTGCTACCTTTACAGGTGGAGGCGTTAGGATCCTTTTTCTCCCCACTGGGCGATCGGGCTGTGTCACGACCGCAATCACATCATAGTTTTCGTCTAATAAAGATTGAAGAACAGGAACGGAGAAGTCAGGTGTTCCCATAAAAATTACTTTCGTCATTAAGCTTCATACCCTTCTAATTCTTCTTCTGTCACATATTTTTCTACCTTTGTGGTAAATAGAACACCGTGAAGATGATCAATTTCGTGTTGAATCGCTCGGGCTAAAAAGTCCTGGGCTTGAAATTCAATCATTCTTCCTTTTCGGTCAAACGTTCGGACCGTGATGGAATAAGGACGGGTCACTTCCCCATATAACCCCGGGAAGCTCAGGCACCCTTCAAGGTCGGTTTGAGATCCGTCCGCCTCGATGATTTCCGGATTGATAAGCTCGATCGTACCGGTATCATCCCCGATATCCACCACTGCTACCTGAAGGTCGACTCCTACTTGAGGAGCTGCAAGACCAACACCATCCGCTTCAAGCATTGTGTCATACATATTTGCCAATAATTTTTTTAATTTCTTATCAAATGCCGTTACCTTTTCACATTGCTTTTCTAAGATTGGATCAGGGTGCATTACAATTGGAAGTATTGCCATAAGTCTCCTCCATTTTTCCGTAAAAAATATAGTTACATCATCATATAAGGGTTCACATCTATGGAGATTGTTAACCCTTGAGACGCATATTGCTGTTGGTATTGATCTAATACTGTTTTCAACGTAGTACCAAGATTTGGTTCCCGCTTGTATTTTATCAAACATTGATACCGATATCTATTCTTTATCCTGGGGATCGGTGACGCCACGGGTCCAAGAATGATCGTTGTTTCGGATAGCTTTGAACGGATATATTTCGTCATCTTCTCTGCAATATCCACAACTTTCATTAAATCTTCATGACTTAGTGTGACGAGAGAGATGTAGTAAAAGGGAGGATAGGAGCCCATTTTCCTCATCATCATTTCCTGTTGATAGAAACGGTTGTAATCATGATTAGACGCTAACTCGATTGAATAGTGCTCCGGTGTATACGTTTGAATCACTACTTCTCCCGGCAGAGTGTGCCTGCCTGCACGTCCGCTTACTTGAGTGAGCAATTGAAAGGTCTTCTCTGCAGCCCTGAAGTCAGGCAGATGAAGCATCGTATCCGCACTGAGGACCCCGACGAGAGTGATATTCGGAAAATCCAGACCCTTGGCAATCATTTGTGTACCAAGAAGTATATCTGCTTTTCCCTCTCCAAAGGCTGTCAATAGCTTTTCGTGTGACCCTTTTCGGGTGGTTGTGTCCACATCCATGCGAATGATTCGAGCCTCGGGGATAAGTTTCGTCAATTCTTCCTCTACTTTTTGAGTTCCTGTCCCGAAATAACGGATATGCTCACTCGTACACTCAGGGCAAGTAGTGGGAACTCCTTCTTCGTAGCCGCAGTAATGACATTTCATGCCGTTTGAAAAGCGGTGATAGGTTAAAGAGATATCACAGTTTGGACATTGAAGGACAAAGCCGCAATCTCTGCACATGATGAATGATGAATGTCCTCTTCTATTAAGGAATAGAACGGTTTGTTCCCCTTTCTCAATTCGATCCTGAAGCTTTTCGAAAAGTTCAGTTGAGAACATGGAACGGTTCCCCTTCCTCATTTCCTCTCTCATATCAACAATATCAACGGAAGGGAGTGGTCCATCATTCATCCGTTTATCCAGCGTGAGGAGCCTATATACACCTTTTGATGCTCGAGCAAAGGATTCTAAAGAGGGTGTTGCGCTTCCCAAAATGACAGGGCATTGATGGTATTCCCCTCTATAAATGGCCACGTCCCTGGCATGATAACGAGGATTTTCTTCCTGCTTGTAACTTGTCTCATGCTCTTCATCAATAATGATGATCCCGATATTTTCAAAAGGAGCAAAAACAGCAGAGCGGGCACCAACCACCACTTTTACTTCCTTCCGCTGAATCTTTCTCCATTCATCATACTTTTCACCAACTGACAAACCGCTATGGAGAACAGCTACATCATTTCCGAACCGGCCCTTGAACCTGTGAACCATTTGGGGAGTGAGGGAGATTTCAGGGACTAATACAATCGCTTCCTTACCTTCTTGCAAGACCCGTTGAATGGATTGAAGATAAATTTCCGTTTTACCACTCCCTGTTACTCCGTAAAGAAGGAATGTGTGATGTTTTTCTTCATCAATGGTGTTCAGTATAGGACTGATCGCCTGGTCCTGTTGAGCCGTTAACGAAAGAGGCGAGGTCTTCTCGAACGTCCTGTTTTCAAAGGGATCACGATACATTTCAACATTTTTCTCTACCAGAACCCCTTTATTGACTAACGACTTAACCGTAGACGAAGTAGTCCCCATCTCTTCAAGGAGGGTTGCGGCAAGGATCCCGTCCCCACCAGGAGCAGAGTCACTCATGTATTCTATGATTTGTTTCTGCTTACTTGCTTGAGGAGGCAGACTGTTCTTCACTTCTTCTAAATCATCTTCGGTTACATTAAGATACAGTTTTCGGACCGTTTTCTTATTCCCCTTCGCTTTCACTCTGTAAATCACTTCAACCGAACCTCGTTTTACCTCTTTATGAACAAGAGGGAGCAGTCCGTTTTCCTCGATTGCTTTCCAGGACACTTCCCTTCCATTCTGAAAGAAGTGCTGGAGCGAAAGATGAAGTTCACCCGGGCTCTTCCCCCCATCGAGTTGGAAGAATTTTTCATATTTCGCTTTCATGGCAGCCGGAAGCATCGCTTGAAATGCTGAGATTTTAAAGCAGAGGGTCTTCTCTGTAAGCCAGTTCCCCAATGTTAGTAGTTCTTTATTCAGGACCGGTACAAGGTCCATCGGCTCAACAATCGATTTCAGTTTAGAGACTTCGCCTTTTTCCTTTAATTCAATGACAAAGCCTTGAATTTTCCTTGGTCCAAAAGGAACGATGACTCTCATGCCGGGAATGATACTGCCTCTCCATTCAGCCGGAATACTATAGTCGTAGGTTCGATCCGTCTGCATGGCAGGAACATCTACGATGACACTAGCTACGTTCATGCGAGGAACCCTTCTTCATCTGCCGGATCGCTTCTTTATAGATTTCTTTCGCTACCTCTACCTTTGATAATAATGGCAGCTCTAGAATGCTACCTTCGCTTGTTACAATCGATACTTTGTTCGTGTCCGTTCCGAACCCTGAACCTGTTTCTTTTACATTATTTGCAACTATCATATTTGCACGCTTTTTCTCAAGCTTTGCTTTCGCATACTCGTAAACGTTAGATGTTTCGGCCGCAAATCCGATTAGATATTGATGTTTCTTGCGCTCACCAAGACTCATTAATATATCCTTTGTACGTTCAAATTCAATCACTAGATTACCCTCTTTTTTCTTCAACTTATCCTCGAAGGTTTCTTTCGGACGATAATCAGCGACTGCAGCGCTCTTCACGACGATATCCGCTGTTGGAAACGCTTCATGCACAGCATTGTACATCTCTTCAGCACTTGTTACGGAGACAAATTCAATGCCACTTGGAACGGGTAATTGAGACGGTCCGGAAATCAAGACGACCTCTGCCCCAAGAGACACAGCCGCCTCTGCAAGGGCGTAGCCCATCTTCCCTGTTGAGCGATTGGAAAAGAAACGAACGGGATCGACCATTTCTCTTGTCGGTCCGGCAGTTATGACGACTTTTTTCCCCTGTAAAATCTTCCTTTCGCTATCACGATTGGAAAAATAACGATCAACCAGTTCCACTACTTTCTCAGGTTCTTCTAATCTTCCTTTACCAACGTATCCACAAGCCAGATATCCTTCACTTGGTTCGACAAATCGGTAGCCAAACTCAAAAAGGGTCTCAATATTCCGCTTCACCGCCGGGTGATCATACATATGTACATTCATTGCTGGGGCAATCCATACTTTCGCTGTCGTTGCCAAAATGGTTGTTGAAATCATGTCATCTGCAATTCCGTTCGCAAGCTTCCCTATGATGTTGGCAGTGGCTGGTGCAACCAATACAAGATCTGCCCAGTCAGCTAAGTCGATATGAGCAATCTTCGACGAATCCTTTTCATCAAAGGTATCCCAGTATACATCATGGCGGGATAATGCTTGAAAAGTAAGTGGAGCCACAAATTTTCGTGCTGATTCTGTCATGATGACCTTCACTTCTGCACCATTTTGGACAAGCTTGCTCGTTAAAGCAGCCGCTTTATATACAGCGATTCCACCAGATACACATAACAGTATTTTTTTCCCCTTGATCATTCTGCTTTCCCCCATTACACTTTATCCTTCCTTTATTATGAAGGATATTGATAGAAAAAGAAAATAGGGTTGTCCCGAAAGATCATGTAATCTTTCGAGTCAACCCCCCTAGAGTTTTTCATTAAGCATGATGACGCTTATTCATCAGAATAAACCGCTTTGGCATCTCTTTCTTTCATAGATAATTGACCGGCCTGAATTTCTTCAAGTGCCTTTCCTACATACTTATGAGACTCATATTGGTTCAAACGGTAATCACCGGTATCTTGCAGGTTTCTTGCTCTCTTAGCAGCAATACTGACTAACGAATATTTAGAATCGATCTTCTTCATTAATGAATCAATGGATGGGTTTAACATTTATTCAACCTCCAGCATATTTAAGTATCGTTGTTGCACTCTTTCCCGTTTGCAGTGTTCTGCTTGAACAATGGATTTAATCTTGCCTACCGCATGTTCAATTTGATCATTTTCAACAATGTAATCATACAGATTCATCATTTCAATTTCTTTTCTTGCAGTATTCATTCTACCCTGGATCAAATCATCCGTTTCGGTTCCTCTGGTTACGAGGCGATTCTGAAGTTCAGAAAGACTGGGGGGTGCCAGGAAGATAAATAAACCTTCAGGGAATTTATCCCTGACCTGCTGTGCACCTTGTACTTCAATTTCAAGGAAAACATCTCTTCCTGCATCAAGTGTTTCTCGAACGTAATCAACAGGAGTGCCATAATAGTTTCCAACGAACTCTGCATACTCCAGCAGTTTCCCTTGCTCTATAAGTACTTCAAACTCTTCTCTTGATTTAAAGAAATAATCTACACCATCCACTTCTCCTTCACGGGGATTACGAGTGGTCATGGAGATGGAATATTCAAACTTTGTATCTTCTTGGGAAAAAATCGCTTTACGAACGGTTCCTTTTCCTACACCTGAAGGTCCGGAAAGAACGATCAGCAATCCTTTTTCTTTCATTTATTTACCCTGCCCTTCTTCTACTATATCCTCTTTATCAGTTAAACGATGAGCAACGGTTTCGGGTTGAACAGCAGAAAGAATAACGTGATCGCTATCCGTAATAATAACCGCCCTTGTTCTTCTTCCGTATGTAGCATCAACGAGTGTCCCCCGGTCTCTTGCATCTTGAATCAGGCGTTTGATCGGTGCTGATTCGGGACTTACAATTGAGATGATCCGGTTAGCTGAAACAATATTTCCAAATCCTATATTGATGAGCTTAATCGACATAACGCTCCTCCTAATCAATAGTTTAGTTTCGCCGGAATGACAGGAAACTAAACTTCTTATTCTACATTTTGCACTTGTTCCCTTAGCTTCTCCAGTGTTGATTTCAGTTCCACAACAATCGTGGCAATGAAGGAATCGTTTGCTTTCGAACCAATCGTGTTCACTTCCCGGTTCATTTCCTGAATCATGAAATCCAGCTTCCTTCCTACAGGTCCTTCACCGGTCAATGAGGAATCAAAGTACTGAATATGACTTTCTAATCTCGTCAGTTCCTCGGTAATATCCGATTTATCAGCAAAAATGGCAACCTCAGTAAGCAAACGACTTTCATCGAAGGAAGTTTCATTGTATTCAAGAATCCTTTTTCTTAACCGTTCTCTATACTGATCGACAACTTTAGGAGCATGATCGGTAAGTTCTCCAATTTGGGTCTTAAAATGATTGAGATGAGTGAGAAAATCTTTCTTGAGGAGCTCTCCTTCTTTTTCACGCATTATTTTAAGGTCATTCGCCGCTTGTTCTACAGCTTTTAAAACCAACTGCTCAAGCTCTTCGTTTTCCTCTTCCATTTCTTCGATGATCACAAATTCTTCTCTGTTTAAGAGGTGGGATAATTGCAGTTCATCTTTTAGGGAGAAGGTTTCTTTCACTTTATTTACTAACTGATAATAATCTTGAATGAGCTTCCAGTCAATATGTAGATTTTTATGTACTAAGCCATCGCCCGCAATGGTGATGAAAATATCAACTTTCCCTCTCTTAACGGACTGGGATACTTGTTTTTTAATTTTATCCTCAAGTTTCATTAATTGTCGGGGCATCCTTATGAAACATTCACTAAACCTGTGATTAACGGATTTCATTTCAACCGTTACTGTATGTTGTTCAGAGTCTACCTTGCTTCTTCCAAAGCCTGTCATACTGACAACCATTACGATCACATCCAATCTTTTGACGATATTCGTATGTAGATCAACTGATTTCATGCTTGCACTCTCACTATATAAAAAAGGTAATAGAGGTTATTCTCTATTACCTTTTGGATTATACCACATTTCACTGTTTTTTTCTTGCAAAAAATGACCCTGCCAGTAAAAACGTTGGAACCGAGCTTAAACCAATGATCAAGAACCAGTCCTTTAACACGATTGGTACTGTATGGAAGATCGGCTGCAAGGATGGGATGTAAATCACGAGAAGCATCAATACGAGTGAAGATAATACGGCCCACACAAGATACATATTTCCGAAGGGATTTCTTGAAAATACAGAAACTTCACTTCGACAGTCAAACACATGAATGAGCTGTGCCATTACCAATGTAGCAAAGGCAACGGTTTGGGCATATGCCAAGTGATCGGGGTGAGTCTTATACGACAACATGAAGGCTAGTAGAGTGACACCCCCGATTAAGAAGCCCCTTGAAACTACCTTCCAGCCTAATCCTCTGGCAAATACGCCTTCTTTTGGATGCCTTGGTTTCCTCTTCATTACATCATCTTCCGGCTTATCCAGACCAAGTGCCATGGCAGGAAGTCCATCTGTCACAAGGTTCACCCAAAGAATCTGTATCGGCACCAATGGAAGTGGGAGGGCCAGGATCATGGCAAATAGCATGACGAGAATTTCCCCTACATTCGATGCCAGCAGGTACCGAATAAACTTCCTGATATTTTCATAGATGTTTCTGCCTTCCTGGATGGCTGATTTAATCGTTGCAAAGTTATCATCCAAAAGGACAAGTGAGGAAGATTCCTTGGATACATCTGTCCCGGTAATTCCCATGGCTACACCAATATCCGAAGATTTTATTGCCGGAGCATCATTTACACCATCCCCGGTCATCGCCACCACATGCCCCCTGTTTTGAAGGGCTTTGACGATTTTTAATTTATGCTCAGGAGAAACACGTGCAAAAACAGAAACCTCTTCCACGATTTCTTCCAGTTCATGAACTTCCATTTGATTCAATGCTTTTCCATCCAGAACGCGATCTTTGTTTTTTAAGATTCCTAGCTGCCTGGCAATCGCTTTAGCCGTTAGAATATGATCCCCTGTAATCATCACCGTCTTAATGCCGGCTGCCCGACACTCTTTCACTGCCTGCTTCACTTCAGGTCTTGGAGGATCAATCATACCTTGTAAACCAATGAAGGTCACCCCTTCTTCAATGTCACTTTCCTTGATCCCTTCGATGGATCTTTCATTGAGGGGTTTATAAGCAATCGCAATGTTTCGAAGAGCATTGGACGACATTTCACTGATTGCCTCTTCTACTTTTTGGAATATTTCAGCTGATTTATTTTGAAGTCTTCCTTCCCACAAGATGGTTTCGCTCTTGCCGACTAAAACGTCGGGAGCACCTTTCGTTACAGAGAAATGTTTCCCGTTTTGGTCGACAACGATGATACTCATCATCTTTCTTGTAGAATCAAAGGGGAATTCTTTTACAATCGTAAACTTCTTCTGCAAAGATTCCCGGCTCAAACCAGCTTTCAACCCCGCCACAAGAAGAGCCCCTTCTGTAGGATCTCCATCAACTACAAAGTTTTCTTCTCGTGTTACGAGTTCCGCATGATTGCATAGCATACCAAAGGTTAATAATTGTTGAAGGGCATTTTCACTGTGAGGTGTTACCCTTTGGTCTCCGCTGTAAAATTGGCCATCCGGTTCATACCCGGTCCCTGTTACCGTCCACGTTCTGCCTCCACTCCAAAGATGTGTCACCGTCATTTTGTTTTGAGTCAGAGTTCCTGTTTTATCTGAGCAAATAACTGATGCACAACCTAATGTTTCAACAGCCGGCAGCTTTCGTACGATCGCTTTCTTCTTGATCATTCGCTGAACGCCGAGGGAAAGGGCAACGGTTACAATGGCAGGTAGACCTTCTGGAATGGCGGCAACTGCCAAAGAAACCCCCGCTAAGAACATTGTGTACATATCGTGGCCCTGGATAACACCGATTCCCACGACCAATGCTGTCAACACAAGGGCAACGGAAATCAGTATTTTCCCTAACTCTTCAAGTTTTCTTTGAAGTGGGGTTATCATCGTTTCAGCCTTTTGAATCATATCAGCGATTTGTCCCATGGCTGTCTTCATTCCGATCGAAGTCACAACACCAATACCATTACCCCTAGTTACCATCGTCCCCATAAAAGCCATATTCTCTAAGTCTCCGAGACTCATGTTTTCACCATTGACGGGGTTCGTCGATTTTGTTACAGGTAGAGATTCCCCTGTTAAAGCAGATTCTTCTATTTCCAGATTGTTCGTTTCAATGAGGCGTACATCTGCCCCGATCCGATCCCCGCTTCCAAAGCGGATGATATCACCGATAATGACCTCTTTAGAAACAACTTTCACCCACTTGCCATCTCTCAACACCGATACCTGAGGTGCTGAAAGTTCCTTTAAAGCCTGCAGGGACCTCTCTGCTTTACGCTCTTGAAAAAAACCTAAAAAACCGTTTATTAACACAATGGCTATGATGGCAATCGCATCGATGTATTCTCCCAGTAATCCTGAAATAAGTGTGGCTGCCAATAACACAAGAACCATAAAGTCCTTAAATTGACTGAAAAATAGTAACAAAGCTGACTGCTTCTCAGCTTCCTCCAATTGATTGTACCCAAATTGTTTCCGCCTCTTTGCTACATCATCAGTTGAAAGACCCTCTTGATAATTGGTATTTAATGACTGCTCTATGTCCTCTTCTCTCATCTCATGAAATTTCATGCAACCATGTCACTCTCCTCCTACGATACGAAAAGTTGTCCTTCTCATAGCATTCTTATTCAGACTCGTCCTAAAAAATGATATGATTTACGTATGTTTTGCATTTTACCTGTGAGAGGGGTAAAATCGGTTACATTTGATACAGAGATACCAAGATCAAGCCTGGCAGATTTAAAATACACCGAAATCGTATAAAGCAAAGGATGTTATAAATGTCATTTGATGGATTATTTACTAGAAGCATGACGAAAGAATTGAATGAGAACTTATTGCACGGACGCATCAATAAAATACATCAACCTTACAAAAATGAAATCATCATGATCATCCGGGCGAATGGAAAAAATCACAAAGTTCTATTATCCGCCCACCCCAGTTATTCAAGGGTACAAATAACAAAAGAAAACTATGAAAATCCTTCTGTCCCACCCATGTTCTGTATGCTCCTACGAAAGCATCTGGAAGGGTATATTGTAGAGGGGATCAAACAGGTTGAACTGGATCGGATGATAATAATTGAAGTGAAGGGCAGAAATGAAATCGGCGATATTTCGTATAAACAATTAATCATCGAAGTAATGGGACGCCATAGTAACATCATTCTAGTTGATAAAGAACGAAATATGATTCTGGATAGTATCAAACATATTTCACCAAGTATGAATACACACCGTACTGTTTTGCCTGGTCATACGTATGTTTTACCACCACAACAAGATAAAAAAAATCCACTTAATGCTACCAGTGAAGATGTTCTTAGAGCACTGGACTTTAACTCCGGCAAACTGGATAAGCAGATTGTCCAAGCTTTTGCAGGCATTTCTCCTCTTTATGCAAAAGAGGTTGTTCACCGTGCAGGAATCGGTAACCAGTCTACGATTTCTGAATCATTCTTAAAATTGATTCAGTATGCTAAATCGAATGACACTACACCAACCCTCATTGGCGGCGAGAAAGAAACGTTTTACTGGATGGATATTGAACATCTGCAAGGAGAGAAACAAACCTTTCCTTCGTTAAGTGAATTATTGGACCGTTTCTTCTATCAGAAGGCTGCACGGGACCGGGTGAAGCAACAAGGAAACGACTTGGAACGTTTCATCCGAAACGAACGGGATAAAAATGTAAATAAAATTGAAAAATTAAAAAAAACGTTGGAGGATGCCCAGCAGGCAGATCGGTATCAATTGCTTGGTGAACTCCTCACGTCTAATTTATATGCGGTTGAACGAGGAATGACTGAGGTTAGTGTGGTAAATTATTATGATGAAAACGGGGAAAGTATCATGATCCCCCTCAACCCGCAAAAGTCTCCATCAGAAAATGCCCAAAACTATTTTTCACGCTATCAAAAAGCAAAGAATGCAGTAAAAATCGTTCATGAGCAAATTGAAAAAGCCGACGAAGAGATTGTCTACTTAGAACAATTACTTCAACAATTAGAATCGGCATCAACAAAAGACGTTGAAGAAATAAGAGAAGAACTGGAAGAAGAAGGCTACCTGAGGGTCCGTAAACAAACGAAAAAGAAAAAGGCCCATGTGAAACCTGTTCTGGAAAACTACACTTCCAGCGACGGCACACAAATCTTGGTCGGAAAAAACAATAAACAAAATGATTATTTAACCAACAAAGTCGCAGGTAAAGAGGATATATGGCTTCATACGAAAGATATTCCAGGTTCACACGTTGTAATCAAGAGTCCGGATCCTTCCGAGGAGACGATTAAGGAAGCAGCTAAAATTGCTGCCTACTTTAGTAAAGCAAGGGAATCAAGCTCGGTGCCTGTTGATTTCACTGAAGTCAAACAGGTAAAGAAACCAAAAGGAGCCAAGCCCGGCTTTGTCATTTACGAAAGACAGCAAACGGTGTATGTGACACCTGATTTAGATTTGGTCCGTTCGCTGAAGAATTGATATTTATTAAAGAAGCACTTCCACTCTGAAAAAGGGTGGGAGTGCTTTGGTTTTTCCCTCATAAAAAAACTAAAAGCAACTCACAAAAGAGTTGCTTTCCACCTTAACTGCCCCATTTCTCCGGATTTTCACTCCAAAGCTTCAATTGTTCCAGTTCTTCTTCCCGAATGATCGAGTTTTGAAGTGCTACATCCAATAAGCTTGAGTAATCGGATAGAGCATGTGCCTTAATGTCGTGATCTTCAAGCATGCTTTTCCCTTTTTCTAACTCGTAAGTAAAAATGGCAGCCACCCCTAATACGTCGCAGCCCGCTTCTCTTAAGGCGTTCACAGCTGTGATACAGCTTCCGCCTGTCGAGATGAGGTCTTCAACTACGACCACTTTTTGACCAGGAGCAGCTTTCCCTTCAATTTGCTTTCCTTTTCCGTGAGCTTTCGCTTTCGAGCGAACATAACACATTGGCAGGTTTAGTTTTTCGCTTACCCATGCAGCATGAGGAATTCCAGCTGTTGCAGTCCCTGCAATGACTTCCACATCGGGGAACTGCTCTTTAATAATCTCGACAAGACCCGTAGATATTTCATCCCGCACAGCAGGATAAGATAAGGTCAGTCGATTATCACAATAGATCGGGGACTTGATTCCTGATGACCATGTAAAAGGTTCCGACGGGTTTAAGAATACGGCTTCGATGTCTAATAATTTTTTGGCGATTTCTTGTTTCATTTAGAGGCCCTCCCATTCATGTACAATTCGTTCATATGCTTCGACCGGGTTACTTGCTCCAGTAATACTTCTTCCAACAACAATGAAAGAAGATCCCATTTCTTTTGCCATACGTGGTGTGGTGACTCTTTTTTGGTCTCCTGTTTGATCTTCTGGTAACCTGATCCCAGGAGTGACCCGAATAAAATCTTCACCACAATGTTCTTTTATAAGAGAAGATTCGTGAGGAGAACATACCACTCCATCAAGACCCGCCATTTTTGCCAGGTTGGCATAATGTAAAACAGATTCATTGATCGTTTTAGGTATTAGTTGCTCTTCATGCATTTGTTCTTCCGTTGTTGAGGTTAACTGGGTGACGGCAATCAGTTTTGTGCGTGAATGATTGGCTGGAGTGCCGGCGTGTAAACCTTCCAATGCCTTTTCCATCATTAAACTTCCGCCTGCAGCATGCACATTGATCATATCAAGGTCGAACCCGGCAAGTCCCTTCATGGCGCCGTATACTGTATTGGGAATGTCATGTAGCTTCAAGTCCAGGAAAATACGATGATTTTTATTTAAGATCTTTTCGATGATAACCGGTCCATTTTGAAGGTACAGCTCCATGCCGACTTTTACATTTAAACTCTCTGAAAATTGATCTAAAAAGATTGATGTCTTCTCCCACGTTGGGAAATCAAGAGCTATAAACGGCTTTTGATTCATGCTTCCCCCAGCTCCTTCCGGTCAGTTGGGATATATGCTCCACTCCCAGTTCATCAAGTAATGGCGGTAAATCTTTAATGATCCGTTGACACACGAATGGATCCACGAAGTTTGCTGTTCCGACGGCGATGGCACTTGCCCCTGCGTAAAAATATTCAATGACATCCTCAGCAGTTTGTATGCCCCCCATTCCGATAATCGGAAGATCCACCTGTTGACTTACTTCATAAATCATACGGATCGCAACCGGTTTAATGGCTGGGCCGGATAATCCCCCTGTTTTATTTGCCAGGATCGGCTTTCCAGTCTTTATATCCAGTCTCATCCCGAGGAGTGTATTGATCATCGTCAGACCATCTGCTCCCCCTGCTTCGACAGCCTTGGCCATTTCGACAATATTGGAGACATTCGGTGATAGCTTTACATAAAGAGGGACCTGGGTGACCTCTTTTACTCTCTCGGTCAATTCTTTTGCCACTTCGGGGATGGTACCAAAGGCTATTCCCCCCGTTTTTACATTTGGGCAGGAGATATTCAATTCAAGGGCCTTAACGTTTTCTGCGGTTGAGATGACTCTTGCCACCTCCACGTAATCCTCCATTTGGGAACCAGCCACATTTGCAATGATCGGTACATCGTACTTGGAAAGCCATGGAAGTTCGTTTTCCATCACCCCTTTGAGTCCGGGATTTTGTAATCCTATCGCGTTCAGCATTCCAGCATTCGTCTCTGCAACGCGTGGAGTCGGATTTCCAAAACGAGCTTCTTCTGTCGTCGCTTTAATCATGATAGCCCCGAGCTCGCTTAAATCATAGAATCGACTGTATTCACGACCAAAGCCAAAGCAGCCTGATGCCGGCATGACCGGGTTTTTTAATGATAATCCCGGTAATTCTATTTTTAATGATTTCATAAAAGCACCACCCCTACTGGAAATACAGGTCCGTCACTGCAAACCTTAACGTAGCTTGACCCTTGTGGATCATCCTGTTTGTGACAAACACATGCGAAGCAAGCGCCAATTCCGCATCCCATTCGCTCTTCTAAAGAAATGAATCCGCGTCTGTCACCCAATTGGGATTGAAGTGCTTTCAGCATAGGTGTCGGACCACATGAGTAGAACACATCAAAATTTGGAGATTCTTTATGAATGACATCTGTTACATACCCGGAAGTTCCGAGCGTTCCATCCACTGTAGCGACAAAGGTTTCCCCCAATTCTCTGAACTTGTTCACATAAAAGCTCACGGATTCAGTTTGAAAACCAAGGATGTGCTTCACAATCCAACCATTTTCAACCAGCTTTTTAGAAAGACCATAGAGGGGAGGAACTCCAATTCCCCCACCTACTAATAGAGCGGTCCTGCTGTCACTATCCACTGAGAACCCATTTCCAAGAGGTCCTAAAACATCTATTATTTCACCATTTTTCGCTTGTGAAAGAATTGTCGTCCCTTTTCCTTCAGCTCGGTAGATCAATGTCATGGTGAGTTCTTCATGGTTTTGGGAGGCGATGGAAATCGGCCTCCTCAGTAAAGGGTCGATTCCCGTACCCACTTTAATATGGACAAATTGTCCGGGAGCTTTGATCTCTCTCACCAATTCTCCTTGTAGAACTAATTCAAAGATGTTTTCAGCTATTCTTTCATGAGAAAGCACCACCATCTTTTCATTTACGATCATTGAAAAACCGCCTCTCTCGTTTTCGGTTGTGATGGAAGAGCCTCAGCAGAGAATGTCATGGATTCAATCACTCGCAGGATGGCTTCTGCTGTATCGAGTGATGTAAGACATGGGATGCCGTTTTCTACTGATTCTCTACGGATTCTAAATCCGTCCCGGGCAGGTTGTTTTCCTTTTGTCAAGGTATTGATGACCAGCTGTGTTTCTCCACTTTGGATGATATCCAACAGGGTTGGTCCGCTGGATCCGATTTTATCCACTTCACGTACGGCAATATTTGCTTTTGTCAGGTGCTCGGCCGTACCTTTTGTTGCAAGGATTTGATACCCGATTTCGATAAATCGTTTCGCCAGGAGAACCGCTTCGTCTTTGTCTTTATCTGCTACGGTCATGAGTACAGATCCATATTCTTTCATTTGCATTCCTGCTGCAACCATTCCTTTGTAGAGGGCTTTTTCCAGTGTAAGGTCTTTCCCCATTACCTCACCAGTTGATTTCATTTCAGGCCCTAAAGTGATGTCGACCCGTCTTAGCTTGGCAAAGGAGAATACAGGAACCTTCACATAGACACCATGTTTTTCAGGTATTAGTCCTGATTTATATCCTTGATCCTTCAGGGAGATTCCAAGGATGGACTTGGTTGCAATATTCGCCATTGGTACATTGGTGATTTTACTGATGAATGGCACTGTACGGCTGGACCGTGGATTCACTTCCAGAACAAATACTTCGCCTTTGGAGATCACATATTGGATATTCAGTAACCCTACAATGTTTAACCCTTTTGCGAGTCGTGTCGTGTAATCGACAATGGTTTGTTTTTGTTCCTCTGTCAACTGCTGTGGAGGATACACCGCGATGGAATCTCCGGAGTGAACCCCAGCCCGTTCGATATGCTCCATGATTCCAGGTACGACTACGTCCACTCCGTCAGAAATGGCATCCACTTCAATTTCTTTCCCGATCAGGTAACGGTCGATTAAAACCGGATGCTGCGGGTTGACCTTTACTGCATTCTTCATGTATTGAAGCAGCTCTTCTTCTCGGTAAACAATTTCCATAGCTCTTCCACCAAGGACGTAAGACGGTCTGACCAGCACCGGGTATCCGATGTGTTCAGCAATGGAAATGGCTCCTTCAACTGATACCGCTGTCTTTCCTTCAGGTTGAGGAATGCCAAGTTCGTTCAGAGTGTGTTCGAATTTATCCCTGTTTTCTGCACGATCTAAATCTTCAAGGGATGTACCGAGAATCGTGACTCCTCTTCTCACCAGCTCATCTGCCAGATTGATCGCGGTTTGCCCACCAAATTGCACGACAACTCCCTTAGGCTTTTCAAGATCAATGATGTGCATGACATCCTCTACCGTGAGAGGTTCAAAGTATAATTTATCCGAGATGCTGAAGTCGGTCGAAACCGTTTCTGGATTGTTATTTACAATGATCGCTTCATACCCCGCTTCTTTAATGGCCCAGACAGAGTGAACGGTTGCGTAATCAAATTCTACTCCCTGACCGATCCTGATCGGTCCTGACCCAAGAACGATGACACTTTCCCTTGATGTGACCCTGGATTCATTCTCATCCTCATAGGTTCCATAGAAGTAAGGAGTTTCTGATTCAAACTCAGCCGCACATGTATCTACCATTTTGTAGACAGGTGTTAAATCATTTTCTTTTCTCCAGTTATACAATTCAGCTTCTGTACTATTCCACAGCTTGGCAATGGTAATGTCTGAAAAGCCCATTCGCTTTGCTTTTTGACCCAGCTCAAGATTGAAGGGATGTAAGGTTAATTCCTTTTCGAATTCTACGATTCTATTCATTTTATACAGGAAGAAAAGATCGATTTTGCTCCAATCATGAATGGTTTCAATCGTCACTCCTCTTCTAAGTGCTTCCCCGATATAGAAGAGTCGTTCATCTCCTGCTTTGCGGATTCTCTTCTCGATCCACTCGTCTGTAAATTGCTCAGCATCACTTAACTCCATATGATACGTATTGCTCTCCAAGGAACGAATCGCTTTAAGAAGTGACTCTTCGAACGTTCGGCCAATCGCCATTACTTCACCGGTTGCTTTCATTTGCGTACCCAGATTACGCTTGGCAGCTTCAAATTTATCAAACGGCCATCTTGGGATTTTCGTCACTACATAGTCCAGTGCAGGTTCGAATGATGCATATGTTTTGCCTGTTACAGGATTCATCATTTCATCCAGGGTAAGTCCTACTGCAATTTTTGCTGCAAGCTTGGCAATCGGATATCCCGTTGCTTTTGATGCAAGTGCAGAGGAACGGCTCACCCTTGGATTAACTTCGATGATATAATACTGGAAGCTGTCCGGGTCAAGGGCAAGCTGGACGTTACAGCCCCCTTCGATCCCTAATGCGCGGATGATTTTTAAGCTTGTATTACGAAGCATCTGATACTCCCGGTCACTTAGTGTTTGACTTGGAGCTACGACGATGGAATCTCCCGTATGGATTCCCACCGGGTCGATGTTCTCCATATTACACACCACGATGGCATTATCCGCTGCATCTCTCATAACCTCGTATTCAATCTCTTTAAATCCTGCGATACTTTTTTCCAGTAGACATTGAGTTACCGGGCTGTACTTCAGGCCTGATGTTACAATTTCAATTAGTTCTTCTTCATTGTGACAGATCCCTCCGCCGGTCCCACCCAGTGTATAGGCTGGTCTTACGATTACTGGGAAACCGACGCTTTCTACGAAATGAAACGCTTCATCCACCGTTCGGATGATTTCGCTCTCTGGAACCGGTTCTCCGAGTTCATTCATTAAATTTCTAAATAAGTCACGATCTTCTGCCTTCTCGATTGCCGAGAGCTTCGTTCCGAGAATTTCCACTCCACATTCTTCTAACACTCCTGATTTAGCGAGTTCAACAGCCAGGTTTAATCCTGTTTGACCACCTAAGGTAGGAAGAACCGCATCCGGACGTTCTTTACGAATGATTCTACTGACAAACTCCAGTGTCAGTGGTTCGATATACACTTTATCTGCCATTTCAGCGTCGGTCATAATCGTAGCAGGGTTTGAATTGACGAGGATGACACGGTACCCTTCCTCTTTTAAGGCGATGCACGCTTGAGTCCCCGCGTAATCGAATTCTGCCGCCTGTCCTATGATGATTGGTCCGCTCCCGATAACTAAGATGCTTTTAATGTCTGTACGTTTAGGCATGTTGAAGCTCCTTTCTTTTCTCTTCCTTCATAAGTTGTAAAAAATCATCGAATAAGTAATTTGAATCCTCAGGTCCAGGAGATGCTTCCGGGTGGTACTGAACCGTGAAGGCAGGGAAATCTAAATGCTTTAAACCTTCTACTGTTCCATCATTGATGGCCATGTGAGTAACTTGAAGCCTTGTTCCTGCCAACGACTTTTCATCTACAGCATAACCGTGGTTCTGGGAAGTCAGTGCTACTTTTCCAGTTTTCAAGTCTTTGACTGGATGGTTGCCTCCTCTGTGACCAAATTTCATTTTGAAGGAATCGCCTCCACATGCGAGAGCAAATAATTGATGCCCTAAACAAATTCCGAAGAGAGGAATTTCCCCCAGGAGCTCTTTAACCGTTTCTATCGCTTCCGGTACATCTTTCGGATCCCCCGGTCCATTTGAGAGCATGATCCCGTCAGGCTGCAAGCGACGAATCTCTTCCGCTGATGTGTGATAAGGAACCACAATCACGTCACAATCACGCTTGTTTAATTCTCTCAGGATTCCGTGCTTCATCCCAAAATCCATTAACACGACACGATATCCTCTTCCCGGACTGGCATATGCTGTTTTCGTTGAAACCTGCATGACTTGGTCGGTTCTAAGTGCAGTATCATGCAATTTCATAAGCATTTCTTTTGGATCCAACTCTGCCGAACAAATGATGCCTTTCATTGCCCCATGCTGTCTGATGATCCTTGTTAACTTTCTTGTATCGATATCAGAAATTCCTGGAATTCCTTTTACTTTTAATAATTCATCCAATGTTGATTCATTTCTCCAGTTAGAAGGAAAATCTGCGACTTCTCTTACAATGAATGCTTTGATAGCTGGAGTGATGGACTCAAAATCGTCGCGATTGATTCCATAGTTCCCTACGAGGGGATAGGTTAAAGTGACAAGCTGTCCACAGTAAGATGGGTCTGATAGAATTTCCTGATACCCTGTCATACTTGTGTTGAATACCACTTCTCCAATCGTTTCTTTGTTCGCTCCAAAGCCTTCTCCTACGAATACTGTTCCATCATCTAAAATGAGTTGTCTTTTCATTGTTTGTTTCCTCCTTCATTCCATACAAGAGATCCCTGATAAAAAGTAGCTTTCGGAAAGCCTTTACACTCCCACCCTTTAAATGGAGTGTTTTTTCCTTTTGATAAAAATCCAGCTGGATCAATCACTTTTTGTTCATGTACATCTATAAGCGTAAAATCAGCTTCTCCTCCTACTTCTAGTAGTCCAAACGGAAGGTTAAAGGCTTTGCTTGGTTTAATCGTCATCCAATCAATTAGCTGCTTTAACGTAAAGATTCCCTTCTCTACAAAGTGTGTGTAGAGTAACGGAAAGGCTGTTTCCAATCCAACAATTCCGAAAGGAGCGAGCTGCATCCCTTCTGATTTCTCTGCTTCAGTATGAGGTGCATGATCCGTCGCGATAAAGTCGATGGTGCCATCGAGCAACCCTTCTATTAACGCTCGCTGATCTTCTTTGCTTCTAAGAGGCGGGTTCATCTTGAAATTCGGATCAAGTCCCGGAATATCTTCTTCGCATAAGAGAAGATGGTGTGGTGTTACCTCAGCTGTCACATTGATCCCGGCCTTTTTAGCATCGCGGACCACTCTTACTGACTCTTTCGTTGAGATATGACATACGTGATAATGAACGCCTGCTGCTTCTGCCAGCAGCACATCCCGGGATATATGTACTGCCTCACAGATAGAAGGTATCCCATTCAGGTCATGCTCTTTGGAGAATGTTCCATCATGGACCGCTCCTCCATAAATCAGTGTATTCTCTTCACAGTGGGCCACTATGGATGCATTGATGCCGGCTGCCTTCTTCATGGCTTCAAACATCATGCCAGCCGATTGCACCCCTACCCCGTCATCTGTGAAGGCAAATGCCCCATTTTCCTTTAAGGAAGGTAAATCATTAAGCGTTTTCCCAATTTGTCTCTCTGTGATGGCTGCATAAGGTAACACCCGAATACTGGCTGTTTCAGAGATTTTCTTGTTAAGGGCTTGCAGATTTTCTACTGAGTCAGGTACGGGTCTTGTATTAGGCATTGCAGCGATGGTCGTGAATCCACCCTTGGCAGCAGCTTTTGTTCCCGTTTCGATCGTTTCTTTGTGTTCGCCCCCCGGTTCTCTTAAATGGACATGAAGATCAACAAATCCTGGGGAAATCAATAACCCATCTGCTTGAAATTCCTGGTGATCGGTACGTTTGAGGTCTGTTCCCATCTCGATGATTTTCTGATTCTCCACCTTTACATCCACTATCTCAAGATCACCATTCTTTGATAGAATACGTGCATTTCGAATTAACCAATTCATTTCAAATTCCCCCTAATTAGTTGATTTCCAGTGCTCTCTTTAAAACAGCCATTCTGACGAATACTCCATTTTCCATCTGCTTAAAGATTCTTGATTGATCACATTCCACCAATGAATCTGCAATTTCAACTCCACGGTTGACCGGTGCCGGATGAAGAATGATACCGGTTGGTTTCATTCGTGCTTTTCGACTTTCCGTCAAACCAAAGCGTTCATGGTATTCTTCTTTCGTTAAGCATGAGGTACTATCGTGGCGCTCATGTTGGATTCTAAGTAACATGACCACATCAGAGTCTGCTATACAGTTATCTATCGGCATATATTGATGTCGATCCTGTGATGGGAACCATTCCCTTGGTCCAGAGAACATCACTTCTGATCCCAGCTTTGTTAACGCTTCTGCATTGGATCTTGCCACTCGGCTATGGGCAATGTCTCCAATGATGGATACCTTCAGTCCTTCAAACCCTCCAAATTCCTGGCGAATGGTCAGCAGGTCCAAAAGGCATTGAGTAGGATGATTACCACAGCCATCGCCTCCGTTGATGACGCTTAAGTTAAGTGGTTCAAGTTCATCGAAGTATCGTTCAATGGAGTGTCGGATGACTACGGTTTCAACACCGATGCTTTCTAATGATTTCACCGTGTCATACAAGCTTTCTCCCTTTTGTACACTTGAAGTCTGTGCTTCAAATGGGATGACCTCGAGTCCAAGCTTCCTTTCCGCCATTTCAAAACTGCATTTCGTCCGGGTACTTGCCTCGAAGAAAAGATTGGCTACATATCTATTGGAGCCTTCCTTCCATGTCTCTCCGTCTTTAAAGCGTTCAGCCGCATCTAATATTTCAATGATTTCCTCTTTTGATAAATCATTCATTGTCAACAAGTTCTTCATCATGGGACAACCCTTTCTTCTCTTCTTTCAAAAAAACACCCTGTCAATTTTCTGACAGGGTGTTTTTGAACATGCCAACAGGGACAGTGCGAAAAATCCCACGTGCCTGACTTGTTCAAATTCACCCTTCCTAGACTCTCTGGACCATGTTAAAAGGTGCTTCTATGCAACATCTTGTTTAGCATTTTCTTCTTCGAATAAGTTGTTTTCCCCTTCGCTTTCTTCTCTGCCTGGTAAGACAAGGTTAAGGAAAACTCCGACAATTGCCGCAAGCGCCATTCCTGATAAGGATACCTGCTCGTTGACCTTCACGAATGCCCCACCTACCCCGATCACCAGGATCACTGAGGAAATTACCAGGTTTCGCTTGTTTCCCAGGTCTACTTTGTTATCAATCAGCATGCGCAGTCCGCTAGAGGCGATGATTCCGAACAGAAGGATGGAAACTCCGCCCATGACGGCTGATGGAATCGATCCAATCAAGGCTGTTATCTTCCCGATAAACCCGAACATGATGGCAAGAACCGCGGCTCCTCCGATGACGAATACGCTGAATACACGTGTTATGGCTAATACTCCAATGTTTTCACCATACGTTGTATTAGGTGGTCCACCGAGAAAGGATGCAATCACCGTTGCTACCCCATCCCCAAGAATGGAGCGGTGAAGACCTGGTTTTTCAATGAAGTTTCGTCCTACTACTTTACTTAGAACCATCTGGTCTCCAGTATGCTCTGCCAAGGTTACAAGGGCAACAGGCACCATGATGGACACGATTTCCCAAGAGAAGCTTGGTGTGTAGTCAATGAATGGGATAAAGAAATCCGGCATTTGTAAGAGCGGAGCATCCAACACTTGTTGGAAGTTCACTAATCCCGCAAAAACCGCTATGATATACCCTCCAACGATTCCGGCTAAAATCGGCACCATACCGAGAAAGCCTTTAAAGTATATCGAGCAAATCACCGTAATGGCCAGAGTGGCAAGAGCTACCATGAAGTGTGTGTTGCTGTAAACCAATTCATCTGCTCCAGGATTTTCGTACATGGCCATATTAACAGCCGTTCCTGCCAGTCCTAATCCAATAACCATAATCACTGGTCCTACAACTATCGGCGGAAGAATCCGTACAAGCCATTTCAGCCCGAGTTTCGAGATGAGCAATGCTACGATTCCGTACACTATTCCGGCGAGAAAGCTTCCCATCATGGCAGCCTCAGGACCTCCAAAACTTTTTGCAGCAAGAATAGGTGCGATGAATGCGAAGGATGATCCTAAATAAGCAGGGATTCTTCCTCTTGTGATCAAGAGGTAAGCAAGTGTTCCTAATCCACTTGAGATAAGGGCAACCCCAGGGCTTAGCCCTACCAGGAATGGAACCAATACCGTAGCCCCAAACATGGCGAATAGATGCTGTATACTCAATGTGATCCATTTTCCTAACTTCGGCACTTCTTCTACGTCTAACACAACTTGATGATTTTGATTCATTTATGTTTCCTCCTCCAATACCCAAATTTCCCCATAAAAAAACCCTCTTTGTCCTAAAGAGGGCACAAAGAGGGTACAAGAAGGCCTGTTTCTACCTTCATTCCCATCCTTTGTCAGCCTCACGGGACCACTCTTAAAAGGACTTACGTTATTCTTTTTCGTGAATTGCAACGATATCTTCCTGATCGACCTCGGTTAAGGCAACCATGATTTTTTCGGAGCTTGATGTAGGAATATTCTTTCCGACAAAGTCAGCCCTTATCGGTAATTCTCTATGTCCCCGGTCAACCAGCACTGCAAGTTGAATTTGACTTGGTCGTCCGAGATCCATTAATGCGTCCAAACCAGCCCGGACCGTTCTTCCTGTGAATAATACATCGTCTACCAGGATTACTTTCTTGTTCGTAATATCAACAGGCAGGTGAGAACCTTTGACCTCTGGTTCATGATCCTCTGTTTTCTTTGATAAGTCATCCCGGTATAGGGTGATGTCTATTTCCCCTACGGGAATTTGCTCACCTTCAATATCATGAATTCGCTCGGCTAATCGATTAGCGATGTAAATGCCTCTTGTTTTAATACCAACCAGAATACAATCTTCAATTCCTTTATTACGCTCGATGATTTCATGGGCGATTCTTGTCAGCGCCCTTCGAATGGCGGGTTGATCCAGAACCGTAGCTTTTTTAGTCATTTACGCCACCTCGTTTCAATAAAATAAAAAATCCCTCTCACCGGATGGATGAGAGGGCACACTTATCGTTGTAATCTGATTGCACGCCAAAATGATTTGGTCGTACATGCTCCTTCTCAGCCTCACGGGACCGTATTAAAGGTTACTTATTCAATTAACTAAATCATATAGGTACAGTCGAAATTTGTCAACGATTATTTTCAAGATGCTTCACAAGTTTAGTGAACTCGTGAGGTAACTCCGCGTGGAATTCCATATACTCTTCTGTTCTAGGATGGACAAAACCTAACACACCAGCGTGAAGGGCCTGTCCTTCAATGCTCAATGTCTTTCGTGGTCCATACTTTGGATCCCCCGCAAGCGGGAAGCCGATATACTTCATGTGCACACGGATTTGATGCGTTCGACCCGTCTCCAATTCACATTCGACTAATGTGAAATCTTTATATCGATCCAACACTCTGAAGTGTGTCACCGCTTGTTTGCCGTTATCCACTACAGCCATACTTTGGCGATCTTTAGGGTCTCTTCCGATCGGAGCATCAATGGTGCCGTATTCATGGGGAATCAGGCCATGTACAATGGCCGTATATTTTCTTGTTACGGACTTTGCTACAAGCTGATTAACCAAATGCTCGTGAGCCATATCATTTTTCGCCACCATCAGTAAGCCTGAAGTGTCCTTATCTATACGGTGGACGATCCCTGGTCTTAGAACTCCATTAATGCCGGATAAATCCTTACAGTGAAACATCAATCCATTCACCATTGTCCCTGAATAATGCCCAGGTGCAGGGTGAACCACCATTCCCTTTGGCTTGTTTACAACAATGACATCCCCATCTTCATAGGCAATATCAAGATTGAGGTCTTCCGGCTCTACATCCAACTCTTCGGGTTCCGGGATCGAAACCTCGATTACTGCATCCGCTGGACATTTGAAATTAGGTTTGACTGCCTCACCATTAACTTTAATATGACCTTCTTTTATCCATTGTTGAACCTGTGAACGGGACCATTCCTTGTTCAACTGACTTACGACTTTATCAATTCGTTCTCCCTGGTCTTCCTGCTGTATGTTGTGCTGAATTACTTCCATTTTTGTTCTCCTTCTTTGCTTTTCGTTCGTCTAAATACATGTAAATTAGTAACAATGCTACTCCAATGGTTAATGCTGCATCTGCAATATTAAAGATCGGAAAATCATAGGAAAAGATGTATGTATTTAAGAAATCAACCACTTCTTTCCGAAAGACACGGTCAATAAAGTTTCCAATAGCTCCACCAAGCATAAAGGCTAAACTTAAACTAAATAAAGAATGCCCTTTTGCATGGACTTGCATATAATACACGATACCTACAATCACTACTACTGTAATAATGTAAAAAAACCACATTTGCCCTTGAAGTATTCCCCATGCTGCACCTTGATTTCGATGAGAAGTAAGATATAAAAAATTGTCTATAATCTTTATACTTTCTCCTTCTGTCATTCGTTTCACAACCAACCATTTTGTTAATTGATCTAGTCCAATCACAACCAAAGCCAATAAATAATAAAACACAAAGGCAACCTCCGAACATCGTAAAATGATTACCTTTGCATTTTAGCATAAAAGGGGAAATAAAGACACTTAAACTAAATGAGAACGATGAAACCCGCGCTTAGCTCTCAGGAATAAGATGAGATCTTTCCAAATCGTCTCCACTCCAACGCATCATGAAGCGTTGAGCAGGTCGGGTTCATCTTTATGAAATCAAAGGGGATTTCTTCTCCACTCATTTCACAATACCCGTATTGATTATCTCTAACACGATTTAGGGCTTGTTTTACTTCGGTAATTTCATCATCAATATACTGCTGAATTAAAGGATGTTGAGATCTACTTGCCTCCAGCTCTTGCAACGATGTTGTCAGCTCTTGAACAATGGATGTGTATCGGTCATATGTCATCTTTGATCCCTCCATTTATAGTATGGGGGAAACACACCTAAAAATTGTGTTGCAAGATATAGCAATTTTGGAATTAGAAAAAGACAAATAAAAAAGGCGGACCCACATAAAATGCGGGTCCGCCTTTCGGTATTATGCCAGGTGAGAATAGCTTTCTTTCACTACTGATGCACAGCGTGTGCAAAGCGCCGGATGATCCTTATCCTCACCCACTGTGGTTGTGACAACCCAACAGCGGTCACATGTTTCACCCTCGGCTTTTTCGACGACAATATTGTTTTCACCAAGACTTAATGCATGTTCAGGTGCTTCGCTCACTGCTCCACCGATTTCAAAGGCGGACACGATGAACAATTGTTTTAAGTCTTCCTTAATGGAACCGAGTAAAGCTTTCGTTTCATCATTCACGTATAGAGTCACTTTAGCCGTTAATGATTTCCCAATCATCTTCTGATTGCGAGCTTCTTCAAGACCCTTTAATACATCATCTCTTAACTCAAGGAAAGCATTCCATTTCTTCTTCAACCCATCAGAATTTCTTAACTCTTGCACTTCAGGCATATCAGTAAGTTGAACACTTTCTCCCTCTACTCCAGGGATATGAGCCCACACTTCATCAGCTGTATGAGAAAGAATTGGAGACATCAGTTTCGTAAGTGCAACCAGGGATTCATATAACACAGTTTGAATGGCACGACGCTCTTCATGATTTTCTGACTCGATATATAGAACATCCTTCGCAAAGTCTAAATAGAATGAACTTAAATCAAGCGTACAGAAATTATTTACAGCGTGATAGATGCTTGCAAACTCATATTTGTCGTATGAATTTCTCACATTTTTCACAAGATCATTCAGCTTTACAAGCATGAATTGATCCACTTCTCTTAATCGATCGAAGGATACCGCATTGGTACTTGGATCAAAGTCAGAAAGATTTCCTAATAAGAAACGGTACGTATTACGGATTTTACGATACACTTCAGCCACTTGCTTCAAGATTGGATCTGATACACGTACATCCGCTTGATAATCAACCGATGCAACCCAAAGGCGAAGGATATCGGCTCCAAGCTGCTTCATCACTTTTTCAGGAACGACTACGTTCCCTAATGATTTACTCATTTTTCTTCCGTCCCCATCAAGAGCAAATCCATGACTTAACACGCCTTTATATGGAGCTTTACCCGTCACTGCTACACTTGTAGTCAAAGAAGAGTTAAACCATCCGCGATATTGGTCAGATCCCTCTAAATAAAGGTCTGCAGGACGCTCGAGGTCATCTCTTTCTTCAAGTACCGCTTGATGTGAGGAACCTGAATCAAACCAGACGTCCATGATATCCTGTTCTTTTGTGAACTTCCCATTCGGACTTCCTTCATGGGTAAATCCTTCAGGTAGAAGATCATTCGCTTCTTTTTCAAACCAGATGTTTGATCCATGTTCACGGAAGAGCTTCGATACATGGTCGATTGTTTCATCTGTAATGATTTCCTGGCCATTTTCAGCATAAAATACCGGGATCGGCACTCCCCATGCACGTTGTCTTGAAATACACCAGTCTCCACGGTCTCTGACCATATTGTAAAGGCGTGTTTCCCCCCAAGCTGGCACCCATTTCGTTTCATTGACAGCTTCCAGCAATTCTTTACGGAATTTATCGATTGACGCAAACCATTGTGCCGTCGCTCTAAAGATAACAGGCTTTTTCGTACGCCAATCATGTGGATAGGAGTGAGTGATAAAGTTAAGCTTTAATAATGCTCCTGTTTCCTGTAACTTTTCGGTAATCGGCTTATTGGCTTTATCATAGAACAAGCCTTCAAATCCAGGTGCTTCTGAGGTCATCACTCCTTTATCGTCTACCGGACATAACACATCCAAACCATATTTCTTTCCTACCAGGAAGTCATCTTCCCCGTGTCCTGGTGCAGTATGAACACACCCTGTACCAGAATCAGTTGTAACATGTTCGCCTAGGACAACAAGTGAATCCCGATCATATAATGGATGTTTTGCCACGATATGCTCAAGCTCCGCACCTTTAACCTTATTGAATACTGAGTAATCTTCCCATTCCAGATTCTTCGCAACTTCTTCCAATAAATCTTCTGCTACTACATAGCTGCTTTCTTTCACATTGACAACGACATAGCTTAAATCTTCATGCACGGCAATTCCCAGGTTGGCAGGAATCGTCCAAGGAGTTGTCGTCCAGATGACTAATTGAGTCCCTTCTTCAAGAACACCCTTACCTTCTGTAACGGCGAAACCAACGTAGATGGAAGGAGAACGCTTATCCTGATACTCGATCTCTGCTTCTGCTAAAGCTGATTCACTTGAAGGAGACCAGTACACTGGCTTTTTACCTTTATAGATATAGCCTTTCTTCGCCATATCACCAAACACTTTAATCTGTTGAGCTTCGTACTCAGGCTTTAAGGTGATATATGGATTATCCCAATCACCACGGACCCCTAATTGTTTGAACTGAGTGCGTTGGTTATCAACCTGCTCATAAGCATATTCTTCACACAATTTACGGAACTCAGCGATAGTCATTTCTTTACGCTTCACGCCTTTGTTCGTTAACGCCTGCTCAATCGGTAAACCATGAGTGTCCCAGCCTGGAACATATGGTGCATGGAATCCACTCATGGATTTATAGCGGACGATAAAGTCCTTAAGAATTTTATTTAATGCGTGACCCATATGAATATTTCCATTGGCATATGGAGGTCCATCGTGAAGAACAAATAATGGACGATCACTCGTTCTCTCCTGAACTTTTTGGTAAATATCCATTTCTTCCCATTTCTTCTGTGTATCCGGTTCGCGTTTCGGTAAATTTCCTCTCATCGGAAATTCCGTCTTCGGCATCAATAATGTATCTTTATACTCCATGAAATCTTCCTCCTAAACGTTTCTCTTAATTGCCATCTTTTCTAAAACCTGCAATTCTTAATCAGGCTATCCCTTTTGGAAACAAAAAAAGCTTCCTCATCCCTGGAAAGGGACGAGAAAGCTTTTCCCGCGGTACCACCCTCATAAAGATCGAAACCGATCTTCACTCGTTTTGATTCGTAACGTGAACAAGACGCTATTCATTACTCTCCAGAAGTGAATTTCATGAATGGAGCTCGAGGGTGATTTTCCGTACCTTTGTTCCTTGTCGGGCTTACACCGTCCCCGACTCGCTATAAAGGAAATATCATAAGAAACGTACTGTCCCTGTCTTAGCCTTCATTATGGCAATTTAGATTGTTGTTCAATTATATGAAAGTATTGCGCTTTTCGTCAAGACAATGTCTCTTCTTCTTTTAAAGTTTTTAAATCTGTTGCGTCCAGATCAAATTCCATTAATTGATCCCAATCATTTGTATCGAGTAAATCAAGCTGAGCTTCGATTAACATTTTGAAACGAGTCCGGAATACTTTTGACTGCTTCTTGAGCTCTTCAATCTCGATGGCAATCTTACGGGCTTTAGATAATGATTCGTTAACGATGCGATCAGCATTCTTCTCGGCTTCCTTAATGATCAGCTTCGATTCTTTCATTGCATTACGCTTAACTTCTTCCCCTGCTTCTTGAGCGATGACGATTGACTTGTTTAACGTTTCCTCGATGTTTGTAAAATGGCCTAAACGTTCATTCAAGGAGTTCAAACGTTCTTCCGTTTCCTTCTTCTCTCGGATAAGAATTTCATAATCCTTAATAATTTGATCTAAAAATTCATTAACCTCGTCCTCATCATAACCACGAAAGCCACGACTAAATTCTTTATTATGTATGTCTAATGGCGTTAAAGGCATGGGAGCCACCTCCAGTACTTGGTGAATTACATATTTATTATAACTAAAATTTCGACAGTATGTGGGAGAATTCCTTTAATTTTCTTAAATTATTTCAGTATTCCAACAGAAATTCGCCATTTATCCCTTTTTGTTCTTCCTTCAATGGACAATAACTTACTTCTACCATACCCTCTTGCTGAAATTACATCCCCAGCTTCTACTTCAAAGGAGGCATTCTCGACTGTTTTCCAATTGACTTTTACATGATTGCTCTTAATCAATGTTTGAGCTTTTTGACGGGAATCATTATAGATTGCTGCGAGAACGACATCTAACCGCAGGGAGCTTACAGTAGTCACTTTTTCCATCCATTCTTCCTTGCTCTCGATTCGATCCTTCATTGGAATATCCTTCATGGAAATCTTCGCTTTGCCTATTTGTGTGAGTTCCATCCTGACGTATTCAGAAATCTCATCTGCGAGCATGAGTTGAATGGTATCGTCCTCAGATAGAATGTCACCGAATTTTTCCCGTCTCAACCCTAATGACATGAGAGTCCCTAATACCTGTCTATGCTCTATTGTAACAAACTTGGACGGATACTGTATTTCAAATAACTTAATACCAAAATCTTCTTCCTCAGGTTGAAAATAAGAAGGATATAATAATGCTCTCTTCCTCTCCGTATTCTCAGGGTAAAAGGAGAAAAGAATTTCGTCGTTGTTTCCGATAATCGACTCGACAATATACTGTTGTCTCGGATCCAAAAAGTCCGTTCGTTTGGCTGAATATTGATTTCCCACTGCCAGTTTCCACTCCAGTACAGCATCAACAAACTCTTTCTCATCCGGCCTGAAATGTTGATAAATTGAAGACACATGCTCACCCCCTATGTGATTTACCCAAAATAAAAGAACTGAAACTGTTCAATCCGGTTTCAGTTCTTTAAAGGAAATTTGATATCCTGATTCTCAATTATATAAGCCATCTAAATAATTGGTATAACCCAGATTGCGCCAAGTTCAACACAATGAATGCCACGATTGGTGAAATATCAATCATCCCGATTGAAGGAACGAAACGTCTGAACGGCTCTAAATATGGTTCGCATATTCTTGATAAGAACTGACCAATTGCCGATTCCCTTGCATTTGGAAACCAGGACATTAATATATAAATGATTAAAGCCCAGGAGTATATTTGAATAAGGTTCGATAAAATCTCATAAAGCAACACCATAATTTACATTACCACCTCGAATCTGATAGATCTTCTTCTTTCAAGAACTCAGAGATATTTCCGCTCACTTCCACATTATCAGGCGTACAAAGAAAAATATTATCTCCTACACGCTGAATGTCGCCTCCAATTGCGTACACAGTTCCACTTAAAAAGTCGACAATGCGTTTCGCTTGATCATGTTGAATCCGCTGTAAGTTTACCAGTACAGAGCGTCTATTCTTTAAATGATCAGCAATCTCTTGAGCTTCGGCATATACTCTTGGCTCAACCAGAATCATCTTAGAAGACTTTTGAACACTTTGAAGACTTACAACATTTTGTTTCGAATTTGAAAGCTGCGACTTCATGGGCTTTTTCTCCTCATATTCTTCTTCAAACTTTTCTTCTTCATAATCATATTCATCTTCATCCAGCAAAAAGAACGTTTTAAACTTTGACTTGATACCCATTTGTATTCATCCCCTCTCAGTCATTTCCAACTAATGCAGTTCCAATACGAATAAACGTAGCTCCCTCTTCGATTGCAATCATGTAATCATTGCTCATCCCCATTGATAATTCTGTACAAGGGGCATATGGGAAGTTTAAAGAGATGACTTCTTCCTGGATTGTTTTCAAGTGTCTAAAACAAGTCCTTAAGAATGGTTCATCGTCCGTATGTGGAGCCATCGTCATTAATCCTACGACTTTAATATTTGTGAAGTCTTTTAAACTCACAATAAATTCTTTTACCTCTTGAGGTGATAACCCATGTTTAGAATCTTCTCCCGAAACATTCACTTGAACAAAACAGGACACAGGCTTGTCCGCTCTTTTATGAATTTCTTTGGCTAATGACAGACGATCCAGAGAATGTATGTATGATACTTTATCAATGATGTTTTTTACTTTTCTAGTTTGCAGAGAACCAATAAAATGCCACTGGGGTTTGTCCTGTAGGACATCCCACTTTGAGAGCATTCCTTCGTCACGGTTCTCACCTAAGTGCATGAGGCCGGCTTCAACAGCTTCTTCGGCTCTCTCAATTGAAACGTATTTAGTGACCGCTACAACATGTACGGCTTCAGGATTTCTTCCACTGCTTTCACATGCGTTTTCAATATTTTTCTGGATGATTTTAAGTTTTTCAGATACCTTCATTTTTTTTCTCCTTCCAGCCAATGAAGCTCATGATTCTTCCTGTTTTACCACCATCTCTTCTGTAGGAGAAAAACTCATTGTGACAGGATGAACAATAACTAGAAGTGTGGATTTGTTCAGCATTTAAACCAGCTTGCACTAAAAGCTGTTCATTCAATTTCTTTAAATCGAGGTAATATTGTCCCTCTTCCTTTAAATTATAGGGTAAGTTGTTTTCATCTTCTAGTGTTTTTTTCACTTTATTGATCACATAGTCATCAACTACATAGCAATTCTTACATATCGATGGCCCGATCACAACCTCCAGGGAAGACATGGAGGCACCTTTCTCCATATAAGCATCGACCATTTTGGGCCCTATTTGTAAAACAGTACCTTTCCATCCGGCATGGGCCAATCCGATTGTACCCGAATCTTCATCCAGGAAATAGAGAGGTACACAATCCGCATAACACATCGTCAATAGAATATTCTCATTCCGAGCAATAAAGCCATCAGTATCTTGAATGCTGGTATGATAGTGCTCTGCACCTTTTCCCATGTCTACTTTTCCTACTGTATGAATGTTGTTTCCATGGGTTTGCTCAGCAGCTGCCCATGATTCAACTGGCATCATCAAACTGGAAGCAAGTAATTGACGATTTTGAATCACTGAAGATTCATCGTCTCCCACGTGCAATCCCATATTGAAAGAGTGAAATGGTCCGGTACTGACACCACCCCATCTTGTTGTGATCCCTGCAACTAGCCGAGGATTACTTTTCGTCCATGTATTTATAGAATAATAAGATTCTTTTTCTCTATTGAAAGGCTCCTTTGACACGTTGAATCTCCTTCGTTTTTATTAAGTGTACCATATTCCCTGAAGATTCGTCACGTATCGGGGGCTTGTTTCGGTTCCTGCAGTTGACCTTGAATATAATGACTTTCTTTATATCTGACCAGAATAACATCTTCCCCTATTTTTACAATGCTGCTCCAAGGAATCACAATATCTTCATCTTTTCCGAAGAAACCCAATATCTTCCCTCCACCTCCGATGACAATGGCCTCAATTCTTCCAGTATCCAGGTTAATTTCTATATCCCCTATATTCCCTAATTTCCGTCCGTCAGATATACTCACAACATCTTTCACCTGAAATTCAGATATACGTACCATCTGTTTTCACCCTCTCTTCTTGTTGTTTTTCATTGTGTACCATATATTCAAAGACTGTTCATTCACCCAATTCAAGTAGTTATTATTAGTGTATGCAACAAAAAAAAAGGCAGACCTACCCGAAGGAGATCCGCTTTTCTTTTCTTTTGTCCAGCTACAGGGCTTAGAGGCTCGAGGTCATAAGTCAAACCATCCAAAAAGGCAAAGAACGCCTTTCCGGATGATTCGCCTTATGCTTGTCGCCTCTGGGCAAAGCCCTTCCGCTTTTCTTTTGTCCAGCTACAGGGCTTAGAGGCTCGAGGTCATAAGTCAAACCATCCAAAAAGGCAAAGAACGCCTTTCCGGATGATTCGCCTTATGCTTGTCGCCTCTGGGCAAAGCCCTTCCACTTTTCTTTTGTCCAGCTACAGGGCTTAGAGGCTCGAGGTCATAAGTCAAACCATTCAAAAAGGCAAAGAACGCCTTTCCGGATGATTCGCCTTATGCTTGTCGCCTCTGGGCAAAGCCCTTCCGCTTTTCTTTTGTCCAGCTCCGGCGGCTAGCCCCTCGAGGTCACAATAGGAAACCCCCATAAGGCATAGAGCGCCTTTTGGGGGTTTCCTATTGTGCTTGTCGGGGCTGATCAAGCCGCCTCCGCTTTTCGTTGTGTCCAGCTCCAGGGCTTAGAGGCTCGAGGTCATAAGTCAAACCATCCAAAAAGGCAAAGGGCGCCTTTCCGGATGGTTTGACTTATGCTTGTCGCCTCTGGGCAAAGCCCTTCCGCTTTTCGTTTCTTATTGAATATTTTTGTTCATTTGTTTGATTGCTGCTTTTTCCAGTCTTGATACTTGCGCTTGTGAGATGCCGATCTCGTCAGCCACTTCCATTTGTGTTTTCCCTTGAAAGAAGCGTTTACTGATAATGAGTTTTTCTCGATCATTCAATCGTCTCATCCCTTCTTGAAGGGCAATTTCTTCAATCCAATGGAAATCGCGGTTCTTTTCGTCGCTTAGTTGATCCATCACAAAGATTGGGTCTCCCCCATCATTGTATATAGGTTCAAACAGAGAGACGGGATCTTGGATGGCATCCAATGCAAATACGATTTCTTCGTGGGATACATCGAGAACTTTCGCAATTTCTTCTGCTGTCGGTTCCCTGGATGTTTCCCCCATCAATTTTTCCCTTACTTGCAGAGCTTTGTACGCAATATCTCGTAGTGAGCGAGATACCCTGATTGGGTTATTGTCTCTTAAATACCTACGGATTTCCCCAATGATCATCGGAACCGCGTATGTAGAGAATCGAACGTTTTGACCTAAATCAAAATTATCGATGGATTTCATTAATCCGATACACCCTACTTGAAATAAATCATCAACATACTCACCACGGTTATTAAAGCGTTGAATTACACTTAAGACGAGGCGCAAATTCCCATTTACAAGTTTTTCTCTTGCGGTAATGTCGCCCGCTTGCATTTGCTTGAATAGTACTCTCATTTCATCATTTTTGAGAACAGGTAATTTGGAAGTATCTACACCACAAATCTCGACTTTATTACGTGTCATTCTTTCCCCTCCTTGTAGGAGCTGCTGTACAAAATTCAGTATTTCCTTGGAGAGGAAAAATATGCATTTCATTCTGGCAAGTAATGTTTCATATTCTTCAAACCCCTTAAGATATCTGGACAAATTCATATAAAAAAATTTTAAATGGTTTTAAACAAAAAAACTGACCTTTTCTATAGAAAAGGTCAGTTTTTATCAGGTTATACCATTTTATTAAATTCCTTTTTTAGACGCTTAATAATCCTCTTTTCTAAACGGGAGATATAAGACTGGGAAATTCCAAGCATATCTGCTACATCCTTTTGGGTTTTTTCTTCTTCTCCCATTAGTCCAAAGCGGAGCTCCATGATTTGCTTTTCACGATCAGAAAGCTGGTGAAGGGCGTTAAAGAGCAGTTTTTTGTCTACGGTCGCTTCAAGATCTTTTGTTATAATATCTTCATCTGTTCCGAGGACATCCGATAATAGTAATTCATTTCCGTCCCAATCAATATTGAGTGGTTCATCAAACGAAACTTCAGAACGAATTTTATTGTTTCTTCTTAAGTACATAAGAATTTCATTTTCTATACACCTGGAAGCATACGTGGCTAACTTGATTTTTTTCTCTGGATTGAATGTGTTAACTGCCTTTATCAAGCCAATCGTACCTATGCTGATCAGGTCTTCTATATTAATTCCTGTATTTTCAAACTTCCTGGCGATATATACGACTAACCTCAAGTTTCGTTCAATCAACAAAGAACGGGCGGCTTTATCACCTTTAGGCAATTTATTGAGTAATACTTCTTCCTCCTCTTTCGTCAATGGAGGGGGAAGTGCTTCACTACCACCTATGTAGTAAATTTCATCTGTTTTCAGTCCAAGTTTGATTAACAGTTTGTACCAATAGTATAAAAATTTAAATTTGAATTTTTTCATTGTTGCTCCCCCTTCTATTTCTTTAAATTGTGAGTATAGTAGTAATAATTGATTTAAGAAACGTAAAGTACCGGCTTTCGCGAAGCCATTTTTGGATGAACGATCGCTTGAAAAATCCCATCTGCTGAGAGGGAATCCTCTCTGAAGGCGATCAGTCCATTAGGGATCGCCCATTCTGATTCATGATCTTTTAGAATGAGTGAATCAGGTTTTATAGCGGCTAAAAGTTGACTTTTTCTACCCACCGATTGGGCGGGTACAATTCTCATCCGGTCAGACCAGCGAGTGTCGATATTTTTTTCTCCGGAGAAGATTTCATCAACATCGTGGCATAGTGCCCTCACTTCTTCTGGAATTATCCCCTCTATCTCAGCGATGGATAGTATCATGACCGGACTTTTGGATATGGGGTCTTGAAGTTGGTTACCACTGTCAACAAGACCATTTACGGTACATTGAAAATCTTCAATTTTTATGCTTACTGTCAGAAGCTGATCATACTGAATCTTCACTTGCTCAATGCTATCCACTCTGCCCTTAGAAAAATACCAGGCAAGAGGCAGGGCGAGCATAACAAATACCCAGCTTATCGGATCTCCAAAACCACGGATGCTTGCAAGCAACATGGAGGATTCTGTACCAGGGTCGAAACTTATAAAATAATGAGTCCCAATTAATATCCCACCTGTAAAAAAGGTAACAAAATAGAACATAAGAAGATTGGATAAGTAATAGCGCAATCTTCTATACCCAAAAGCTGAGTACACCATGATAATTGAAAATAATAATTTCATAAGAGGGTTTCCTATAAGAGTTGCATAAGGTGAAAAGGCAAGGAGAATAATGATCGATCCTATCAAACTGCCAAGTCCAATTCTCCACAGGGCATATTGTCTTTTTAAGATGATCCCTGTTAACCATAATAAGAAAAAGTCTACCAACAGATTTAACAACCAGATGACATCCAGATATAAGGTCAATCTCTACCCTCCTTTTGAAACTTCACCCAGTTACAGCTATTTAAATTTCAAGATAGGAATGACTTATCAGAAGTATATCGTACATACCCTTTAAAAGGTTGTCATTTTTTGTATGCTTCAGAGGAAAACTTTTCAGAGATTATAACGAAATATGTCACTAAATTTATTCCCGATTCGAGGCATAAAAATAGCTTTGTGAAGCGGATTTGTGATTGGATGGATTAGAGAAAAAAAACAGCCCCAAAGGCATAAATGCCTTTGGGGCCGTTTTACTTTTCTTACGGACAAGCTATTATCGGCGGCGGTTACGGTTGCGAAGGAAGGTTGGGATATCCAGTGTTTCTTCCGCTCCCTGATTTTGATTGGAAGAGGTTCTCACCGGCTCTTGGTGTTGAGGCTCTTCGCGTTTAGGTTGTTCGCGCTTGATAGATTGGCTTGGATTTGGACTTTGATTTGGTTTCATTCCACCAAATGTTGGTCGAGTTTGTTTTGGAGGTTGAATCACCTCTTCATTAAACCCTGTTGCAATAACGGTTACGACGATATCATCTTTTAAATCTTCATTAATTACGGAACCGAAAATCATGTTTACTTCTTGATCTGAAGCAGATGCTACAATGTCTGCAGCTTCTTGTACTTCATATAGACTTAAAGATGTACCACCTGTAATGTTCATCAGTACACCTTGAGCTCCATCAATGGATGTCTCAAGTAATGGACTTGAAACGGCTTTTTTTGCGGCTTCCGTCGCACGATTCTCACCAGAAGCAGCACCGATGCCCATGAGTGCTGAACCTTTGTTAGACATGATTGTCTTGACGTCGGCAAAGTCAAGGTTAATAAGACCAGGAGTTGCGATTAGATCTGAGATACCTTGAACACCTTGTCTTAATACGTTATCTGCTTCTCGGAATGCTTCAAGCATTGGCGTGCTCTTATCTACGATCTCAAGCAGACGGTCGTTTGGAATAACGATAAGGGTATCTACTCCTTCTTTCATTGCAGCGATACCACCGCTTGCTTGATTTGAACGCTTTCTTCCTTCAAAGGTGAAAGGCCGTGTAACTACACCAACCGTTAATGCTCCGATTTCTCGGGCAATTTGAGCGATTACCGGAGCTGCACCAGTTCCGGTTCCTCCACCCATTCCAGCTGTAACGAAGACCATATCTGCTCCTCTTAGAGCTTCTTCGATCTGTTCTTTACTTTCTTCGGCAGCTTTCTTCCCCACTTCCGGATTGGCACCTGCTCCTAATCCTCTGGTTAATTTACCACCGATTTGCATTTTTATTTCAGCTTTTGATAGATTCAAAGCTTGTGCATCTGTATTTACAGCGATAAATTCAACACCCTGTACACCATGCTCGATCATGCGGTTTACAGCGTTGTTACCACCACCACCGACACCGATAACTTTTATTGTCGCTAAAGAATCTAAATTTGTATCAAACTCCAACATGACAAATCCTCCTAACTCGTCGAATCTATGGATTCCTTTATTTATTCAAAGAAGTATCCAAAGAACTTTTTCACTTTTGACATGGCCTTTTCATCTTCATGTTCTTCTTCTTTTACCTTCGCAGGCTTTGGCTTTTTATTGGCTGGTTTCGATTGTCGCTTCTCAGCAGCCTCAACAGGCACTGGTTCTGCACTAACAGATCTTCCTTGTAATCTAGCATTCTTTTGAGCGTATTTAATCAAACCTACTGCAGTCGTATACTGAGGTTCCCTAACTCCAATATAATCAGGAATTGCCACCCGTACACGATTTTGGAAAACGATTTGTGCTAATTCTAACACACCTGGAAGATTTGCTACACCACCAGTTAACACATATCCACCTGGCAGGTCCCTGATTCCCATTCGTTTCAGCTCATGGCTAATGAGGTCTAATATCTCTTCCAGCCTTGCTTCTATGATATCAGAAATTTCTAATTGATTAAATTGCTGGTGTTGATCACTACCAATAATTGGCACGCTGAACACTTCATCTTCTGATGCATGGTCATAATAAGCATGTCCATATTTTGTTTTGATTTTCTCTGCATCGTCCGTTGAGGTTCTTAAACCAATCGATAAATCTTTAGTAATATGTTCTCCCCCTACAGGCAGGACAGTTGTAGCTTTAAGGTGACCTTGCTCAAAAACCGCTATCGTTGTAGAGCCGCCGCCAATATCGATCAACGCAGCACCCAGGTTCTTCTCATCCTTTGACAAAGCAACTGAACCAGCTGCAAGAGGTTGAAGAACGATATCGACAATTTCAAGGCCGGCCTTTTCTACACAACGGAGAGTATTATGTAAAATCGTCTTAGATCCCGTAATGATGGTGCCTTCCATTTCCAATCGAACACCAATCATACCTCGGGGATCTGTAATCTCGTCCAATCCATCAACAATGAATTGTCTTGGGATTACATTGATGATTTCTCTTTCTGGAGGAATAGAAACAACCTGGGCTGCATCCATCACTCTTAGAACATCTTCATCGCCGATTTCCCGATTATCACTTGATACTGCCACTACACCATGACAAGATTGAAGCGACACATGGTTGCCGGTAATACCCACGATGACCTGGCTTATAGATAAACCAACCATCCTTTCCGCTTGTTCAACTGCTTTCTTAATTGTATGAACAGTTTCGTCTATATCTACGATGGAACCTTTTCTGATTCCTTCTGAGTTCACATTTCCTACACCGATAATGTTTAAGGAATCATTTGTCATTTCACCAATGATTACTTTTACTGTGGATGTACCGATGTCTAGGCTAACGTAAATTTCATTGCTGTTCACTCTATGGCACCTCCTTAAAGAATGTTTATTTGGAACAACAACCCTAGAAAAACACTATTCTAAGTATATCTTATTAAGATATTCGTCGTAACAAAAACGATTCCCTTTTAAAATTCTAATTTTTTTCTCTTTTTTCTTGATTATTTGACCAATTGCTAATAAGTATTCGTCTAATCACTGCAATGTTCTGGAATAATCTCACTCCAAAAGCAAATACAGCCGCCAGATATAAGTCTACACCAAGATGTACGCCTAGAAAAGCTAAACTTGCTGCCAGTAAAATATTAAAAAAGAATCCAGAAACAAAGACCTTATCATCATAAATATTTTGGAGGTGGGCACGTATGCCGCCAAATAATGTATCCAATGCTGCCAGGACGGCGATCGATAAATAATTCGAGTACTCATCTGGAATTCTAATATCTGTAAGAAGCCCCAATACGACCCCTACCAGCAACCCTAAAAGGGGAAGCCACATATTACCCGTTCCCTCCTCTTTCCTTCACCGGTTCCATTAAACGGACCCGGATGGTATCTTCATATGGTGGAACCACCACTTTTTCTAAAGGCTTTGAAATTGAGACTCGAAGATTATCGATAAAGAAGTCCTCAACAGACTGTGATACCTGCATTCGGTTATACAACCCTTTTGCAGAGTCCAGGTCTTTGGTTAATACTCTCACTTCAAATGGTATTTTTTCAATTGAATACCCATCCACCTTGGTTTCTCCATTAATATCACGAATGACCGAGGTATTGATTAAGCGATGACCATCAATGGAGATATCCATTGCATCATATCGATTCAGCTCATTTACCAGTCTTTCCAACAGTTCCGGTGATATATTTTGAACTTTTTCACCAAGAAGGATTTCTTCCATGGCAGGTTCAATCGTTAAAATGACACCAGGTCCTGTTTTCTCAGTCAAACCTGCTTCTGTTTTCAATTCCTCTAACGTTTGTTTCAACGCGCGTTCTGGACTCGACTGTTGTTCTGTCTTATATTGTTCCAACTTTGCTTCAACTGCACGCATTTCTGAATAAAGATTGGAATTGACTTCTTTTTCTTTTAATAACGCATTTCGTAGTTCCCAAATATCTCGTGTATCCCGGACAACAGGTTCTTTGACTGTTTGGAACTGTATAGCAATCATAAACCCAATAATAATCGTAATAATGGTAAAACTAATTTTTAATTTGTTGTCCATTCATTGCACCTTACTTTCACATCTAACCCTTACTTGGTAACAGTCCGAATAATCCAGTGGACAATCCAATCTTATGATTCACTAATGCTTGGTTCTAAAATTACCGCATTCTTTTTTTCCAATTTAAAAATGATATTATCATTTACAAGCTGGTCTTTAACACCACCCGTGATATTCATGGCTGATGAGAGTACTTCCGGATCTCCGATAGCAGTAATTTCAAACGGAGCTGGATATTCGATTCCATCAATTTGAATAACGGGACCGTTACACAGTATGTATGAATCATGCTTCAGCCTTTGTCCATTTATCGCTACGACAGAAGCCCCCGCAATGTATAATTCATTGATCACCTTAAAGACATGGTGTTCATGAACGATATAATTATTGGCGTTTTCCTCATTGGAATCGTAGTCAGCGTCTGATAACGTCACGCTTATCCCGGGCCCTTTCACTTTCGTTTTGCCCAGGTACATTCGATACTTCTCCGCATCTTCTGCCAGGTTAAAATATATTTGTTTCTCTTTAGAGAATTCCTTCTCCATGTTGACGACCTTTTCCTGTTTCTCATAGAGTTCTTCTTGCAGATTGTTATTATTCTGCTGATACTCAAGGATTTGATCTCTCAATGCTTCTTCCTGTTTCCACTGACCATTCGTTCGATTCCCAAGTTCCGCTTGTTCTGTGTTAGCTAGACTAAACGAAAAAGCAAGGATGAAACCTAAAACCAGACATACAAGAGAGAGGATTACATGCTTACCTCTCACCCTCATCCTCTTCATCGCTTTGTTCACCTTCCGTTTCATATGCTCTGAAATAAGAACCTACCTCTAAGTCAATGACACCTTTTACTGAAGGATCCAATTGACTGACAATAGAGGGGTAATGCACCATTTTCTCTGAAAAGGTCCGGATGGTGGCACTGACTTCAAATCCATCATTCATGAATAGGGTCAAGTGATATTGATCTGTTTTCTTTGGAACCAGGTTAATCTCAGATATGAGGTGCTGAACTTCTTTCGGAAGCTCCCCTAATTCTTCTACCATTTTCACTAAGACCTTATCTTCCTCGAAACCTCTTAGTAAAGGAGCATCAACGGGTATTGATTCAGTACCTTTATCCAGAACGTTCCCATTCTCTAATATGACAAAGAATTTATTATCTTTCGATAGATATGCCTTTTTATCATATTCTTGGATGCGTATTTCATAGGAATTCGGAAAGGACATTTTTACCGTTGCATCTTTTACTTCAGGAAGCTCCTTTAATTGTTCCACGGTTTTATCCTTGTTTACACTCCACAAATTCATGCCGTTGTCTATTCCACTTTTCTGAAGAACCGCCTCATTTGAAACAAGCTCATTCCCGTGAACCACCACTTCTTTCACATGACTTAAAGGTGATTGAAAGTAAACCACCGATAGAATCATGAGTAAGAACAAAGAAAGTAAAAACAGCAGTCTGCGATTCGCTTTCTTTTTTCGGTGTTGTTTTAATTTAGGAATACGATCTTCAAGGGAAACAACATTTTCTTTTTTCATTTCGTTCTCCTCAATTTCACTTTATATTCATTAAGTCATGAATAAGAAAATTCTCACCACGTCTTATAATGAAAGTACTCTTTACATTGGGATACCTTACATTCTATATGAAGGCAGCAAATGTTAAAAGAGGAACAGAACGTTATTTTCTGCCATATGACATAATGTTGAACGAGAAACCATTTTGGTAGAGTAGAAGGATGGATATTCGGGAATCTGTTATCAGGTCCCTGATCAAAATAATCCAGCATTTCCTAAGATATATTGTCCATACAACTTTTCGTATATGTACATCCATCCTTTTTCAGAAAGAAGCCATCCTATTTATTACACTCTTGTACTCTATTTTAAACACCAATTTCCACATAATGAAGGTATGTCATTGAATTGTAAAAGATTTGGTTAACAAAAGTAATAAACTCTCCTTTATTTTGAAAAGGTCTGATCATAATGCATTACGTATATGTAATTAATTGTAACATCTCACCAATGAATATCCTATTGTTATTTCAATAAAAACAAGGAATTTCAGCGTTTTTTTCTTTAACTCAAAAAGAGACTGACCATAAAAACAGAGGAGGACATGAATGATGAGTTCCTGACTATCAGGCTTTTATCATTCACTTCTTCCGAGCTGTTTCACAGTCAATCTCTTTGTTAAGACATTACCGTCTCGTATAGCGGCTAATATTCAACAGCACTCCTACAGCCATTAGCATGAGGGTCAATGATGATCCCCCGTAGCTGAGAAAGGGGAGTGTGATGCCCGTGACCGGCATGAGGCCGGTTACGACCCCAACGTTGATCATCACTTGGATCGCAATCATTGAAACGATCCCTAATGCCAGAAAGCTTCCGAATAAGTCAGGAGCCCCCAGAGCAATTCTGATTCCTCTCCATAATATCAAAGAAAACAGAAGCAGGACTAGAGTTCCCCCGATAAAACCGAGCTCTTCTGCTAAAATCGCAAAAATAAAATCATTTTGAGGTTCGGGCAAATAGAAGAATTTCTGCCTGCTTTGTCCCAGTCCCAATCCAAACAAGCCTCCCGGTCCGATTGCATATAGGGACTGAATGATTTGGAAGCCACTATTCAATGGATCCTGCCATGGGTCTAAAAAGGACGTTATCCGTGCAATGCGATAAGGTGCAGAAATAACAAGTCCAATGAATCCAACTAAACCAATCATCCCAAGACCGACAAAATGCATGACCCTCGCCCCTGCAATAAAGATCATCACTACTGAAGTACCGACCATCACAGTACCGGTACCCAGATCCGGTTGTAGCATTATCATCCCAAAAGCAGCGAACACTAAGAGAAGCGCCGGCAGGACTCCTTTTCTAAAGGAAGTAATATACTTTTGATTTTCCGATAAATACTTTGAGAGAAAAGCAATCATGGCAAGTTTCATAAATTCTGAAGGCTGAATGGAAAAAGCCCCTACTCCTATCCAGCTCCTGGAACCATTTCTTAGAACCCCGATACCCGGGATTAACACCAGTACAAGAAGGACGAAGCAAATGATGATGATGATTTTCGCCCAATTTTTCCAGGTCCAATACTCAACATTCATGATGAAAAACATTGCGAATAACCCTACGCCCGCAAAGAGCACTTGCCTTTTGGCAAAGAAAAAGGAGTCATCGAATTTGTAGTCAGCCCATACAGCGCTTGCGCTGTATACCATAATCAGTCCAATCGCAAGTAAAGTGAGTGTAACCATAATGAGGATAAAATCGGGAGTCGATTTTTTTAAAGGCAATCTTAAACACCTCGAATAGACAAATTTTGAGCCGTTCGAGCAAGAAAACTACTTATCTTGGATTGGTAAACTGGTTGTAAAAGTTCGGATGCTCTTCATGGACAAGCCCTTATTAAAGCTTATGCACCGCTTCAATAAAAATGTCACCACGTTCTTCAAAAGTTCGATATTGATCCCAACTTGCACATGCCGGGGATAGTAAAACAACATCTCCCTCTTTGGCATGTTCAAAAGCAACAGGAACTGCCTTTTCAACATTATCGACAGGAATAATGGATTGTATCCCTGCCTTTTCCCCTGTTTTCATAAGCTTCTCAGACGTTTCCCCAAAGGTGATCAACGTTTTTACATTCTTCAAGTATGGAATCAGGTCGTCGAAATCATTTCCACGGTCCAAGCCTCCAGCAAGCAGGATCGTAGGACCCTCAAACGCATGAAGAGCACTTTTCGTTGCCAGGCTATTCGTTGCTTTCGAATCATTATAAAACTTTACACCCTTCACTTCTCGGACAAATTGCGTTCTATGCTTTACTCCTGTAAAGGTGCCAAGGACTTTCTTAATACTTTCATTTGGCACCCCATAGAGTTTACACGCTGCAATCGCACAAAGGATATTTTCCAGGTTATGTGCACCCGGTAATACAATTGAATCAACTTCGACGATCAACTCATCTTTGAAATAGACCGCCCCGTTTTTAATATAGGCCCCTTCCGCTACTTCTTTCTTCGTTGAAAATGGAATCAATTGCGCTTTTGTAAAGGAGACTGAATCTATAACATGCTCTTGATCAGCATTTAAGATGAGATAATCATGTTTTGTTTGATTTTTAGTAATATTGGATTTCGCCTTCCAATATTCATCCAGGTTTCCATGGTAATCCAGATGTGCATCATATAAATTCGTAATGATGGCAATATGAGGAGCGAATTCTTCAATACCCATCAGCTGGAAAGAGGAGAGCTCAACTACCATTTTTTCATTTTCTTTCGCTTCCTGGGCTACTTCAGAAGCGACCGTTCCGATATTTCCTGCAATAAGAGGCTTTTGGCCGGCCTCTTCAAGCATTTCAAACAGAAGTGTCGTCGTCGTGGTTTTTCCATTTGTTCCTGTAATCCCAATCAATTCTGCCTCAGAAATTAAATAAGCAAGCTCAACTTCTGTCAAAACGGGTATGTTCTTTTCAATTGCTTTCTTAATTAATGGGTTGTGATAGGGTATTCCAGGATTCTTTATCACAAACTGAAAACCTTCATCAAGAAGTTCGATGGGATGGCTTCCGCATATCACTTTTATACCTTCCTGAAGAAGCCTTTGAGCTTCCGGGTTTTCAGCCAATGGCTTTTGATCGTTCACCGTTACAAATGCTTCTAACTTATGTAGAAGAGAGGCAGCACTTACCCCACTTTTTGCTAAACCTAATACTAGAACTTTTTTATGTTTGAACTTCGTTATCTTCTTCAATTATAACCACACCTCAATATAGATTCCTAAAACGGCAAATAGCAAACCGACGGTCCAAAACGTTACAACAACACGCCACTCAGACCAACCGACTAACTCATAATGGTGGTGCAATGGGCTCATTTTAAATATTCGCTTCCCTGTCGTCTTAAATGATGCGACCTGCAGAATGACGGAAAGTGTCTCGATGACAAATACCCCACCAATAAGAATTAAGATGATTTCCAATTTGGTTAAAATGGCAATCGTCGCGATCGCTCCACCTAATGCTAATGACCCTGTATCTCCCATAAATACTTTAGCCGGATGGGCATTGAATACTAAGAATCCGAGTACCGACCCGACTACTGCCACTCCGAAGATCGCGACATCATACTGGGATTGATTCCAGGCTAATACAGCTAGTGCACCAAAAGCAATGGCGCTCGTTCCTGATACCAATCCATCCAAACCATCCGTTAAATTGACAGCATTTGAAAATCCTACAAGCCAAAAAATAATGAATAAACAATAAAACCAACCTAATTCAAATGAAAAATCCGTTAACGGGATCGATACTGTAGTCGGAAAGTCATTTTGCTTAAAGATGAGATAAAAAATGACTGAAATGACAATCTGACCTAATAGCTTTTGCTTGGATGTGAGTCCCAAGTTCCTCTTCATTACGACTTTGATAAAGTCATCAAGGAAGCCTAGCAACCCAAAACCGACCGTCACAAGGATCATTAAATAGGTTTCAGGACCAGGCTCTGAATATTTACCAGTCATTACAAATGTAGTAATCACGATGGAGAGTAGGAACACAATTCCACCCATTGTAGGTGTGCCTGTCTTTTTTTGGTGAGACTGAGGTCCTTCATCACGGATACTCTGCCCAAACTTCAATCTTCTCAGGAAAGGGATAAAAACAGGGGCAAGCAATACTGTTATGAGAAATGCCATAATGATTGTAAAAAAGATCACCTGTTCCATCATCATTATTCCCCTCCCTTTCCGTTATTGGGATCGTTTAATGTTACGTCTGTTGTTTGATTTCGTTCAGATTCGCTGTTAAAAATAAACTTCGTCATAATTTCCCACTTTTCTTGATTGTAATTTTGTGTGTAATCCTCTAGTAAGTCAATGTAAGCTTTATAAACATCTTCAACCATAAATAATGGAAAGTGGTTTGGAACAAATGAAGGTACTTCTTTATTCTTAGGCCAAAGTGATGCAATCGCCCCTAAATCAATACTTTCTAAAAGGTTTATTTCACCACCAAAAGGGACATATAGTCCCTTCTCCATTCCCATACTAGTTGAATTTGAAACTACTAGAAACGCCAAGCCTGGTAGATGTATTCCAGATGTTTCAGGAAATAATTTCTTTACATCATCATAAAAGAGCATTCTTACATCCCCTTTATGATTTGTCTGGCCACTTGGCGGTCATCGAAATCGTATACGTTGTTTCCTATAATTTGATAGGTTTCATGACCTTTCCCCGCGATCAGGACAAAATCGTCAGGCTTGGCAAGGCTCAAAGCCTTTTTAATTGCTTCTTTCCGATCAACTATCAAATGATATTGTTTGCCGACCACCCCAGATTCCATATCCTTGAGAATACTATCAGGATCCTCCGTTCTTGGGTTATCAGAGGTGAAGATAGCAAAGTCCCCATATTCACAGGCAATCTCTGCCATTATTGGCCGTTTAATCTTATCACGGTCTCCTCCACACCCGACCACCACAATAACTTTCCCCTTGGAAATCGACTGTATGGTTTCTAATACATTTTTCAGACCATCTGGAGTGTGTGCATAATCAACGATGACCGAGAAGGGCTGGCCTTCAGAGATTGTTTCAAACCGTCCCCTTACTCCATGTGCCCTCTCCAGGCTTCTTGCACTGTCCTCGATGGGTATACCTGCTGCACTAGCTGTTGCAATTGCAGCCAAAGCGTTATATACATTAAATTGCCCAGCAAATTTTAATACCACCTCTCGTTCTCCAAATGGTGAAACGAGAGTAAAAGCGGACTCTGTTGCTTTCAGGACAATATCTCTGGCATAGAAGTCAGCAGAAGGAGACAGACCATATGTAAATACATGTGCGGCCGTTGCTCTGATAAAAAAATCAGCTGCTTCATCGTCTTTATTAATGATGGCGTATTTAGGAGATTTCTTAAAATAAGTATTCCCTAATTGGGAAAACAATAAGCCTTTTGCATTTCGGTAATCGTCCATGGACTTATGATAATCCAGATGATCCTGAGTCAGGTTTGTGAACACGGCAATATCATAATCACAGCCGTGAACCCGGCCCTGATGTAACGCATGTGAAGAGACTTCCATGATCGCACTTCGTACCCCTTTATCACAAAACTGTTTAAACGTTTTTTGGAGCGTTAAGCTGTCGGGAGTCGTATTATGACTTACTTGTAACTCATCCCCCACTTTTATGTGCATTGTACCGATTAAACCGGTTTTCATTCCACATTGTGTAAGCACCTGGTCAATCAGATGGGTGGTCGTGGTTTTCCCATTAGTGCCTGTCACCCCTATCAACAAAAGCTGATGGGATGGCTGCTTATAAAAGTAATCGGCAAGAATGGCCATTGCTTTCTTCGTATCCGGAACGATAATAACCGGCACGTTTGCTTCTATGCTCCTCTCAGCGAGGATTGCAGCTGCACCGTTCTTCTCTGCCAGTGGGGCGAGTGAATGGCTATCAACCTCTAATCCGTTAATACAGATGAATAGATCACCATTTTTAACTTTCTTATGGTGGTTAGCGATGTTTGAAATAGCTGGATTCCCTTCACCCTCTACTGAGAAAAACGGCAGTACTTCCAGCAAAGTGTGCAATCTCATCTTTTCAACTCCTCACAGGTAGAAAGCAACCTTTTTATATTTTACAAAAAAATGCGTATGAAAGCTATAAACCTTTTAACTTAGTTCGTTATGATTATGAAAAAATGGCAGACTGCCACACTATTTAAAGAAAAACGGGGCTTCTCCTTACGGATATAAAGCCCCCGGCATAAATAAAAAGTATATCACAAATACACAATCATGTTGACTTTCTTCCCTTAAATCATTCCGAAAGATAGACCCTCACCTTTGAACCTTGCTTGATCTTCACGCCCGGATCGGGAGATTGACTAACCACTTTATCTCCACTTCCGCTTACATCCAGATCAAGATTTACTAACTGTTCTTGTAACTCTTTTTTCGATAATCCAACTAAGTCAGGGGTTTCAATCAATGGGATATCGGTCCACGTCATCTCTTTCTCAATTTGACCTTTACGTTTTGGCACTCCCATTGCTTCTAAACTATCGCCTATGATACTACCTCCAATAGGGGCTGCTACGACTCCACCGAATTGAATGGTGCCTTTCGGGTTATCAACAGCCACGTACACGACAATTTCAGGGTCATCCGCAGGTGCAATTCCCATAAAGGATACGATGTGATTGTTTTCTAAGTATTTACCATCCTTTGCTTTTTGAGCGGTTCCCGTTTTCCCGCCTACCCGATAACCATCTACAAAAGCTTTCTTACCGCTCCCTTTCGCTACAACACTTTCCAATGCTTCACGAATCTGTTTTGATGTTTCTTCTGAAATGACCCTCTTCTTCATTTGAGGTGTCTTTCTCATCACTACTTCTCCAGTTGAAGGGTCAATCAACTCCTTAGCTATATACGGTTGATACAGTATTCCTCCATTTACCGCTGCTGATACAGCCGCTACCTGTTGAATCGGCGTGACCGCAACCCCCTGGCCGAAGGCTGTCGTAGCTTGTTCTACAGGACCGACCCGGTCAATATTAAAGAGAATCCCCTTCCCCTCTCCTTGAAGATCAATACCGGTCTTTTGTCCAAAACCAAAATCATGAATATAGCTGAATAGTTTTTCTTTCCCTAATCTCTCACCTAACTCGACAAACCCCGGGTTACATGAATTTTGGACCACTTCCAAAAATGTTTGGGTTCCATGTCCTCCCCTCTTCCAACAATGAAGGGTGGATCCGGCAACTTCAACATGACCGGGGTCATGGAATTTTTCTTTATAAAGATCCACCTTATTTTCCTCCAAAGCTGCAGCAAGAGTAATGATCTTAAACGTGGAACCGGGTTCATAGGTGCTCCAAATCGGTAAATTCCGGTTATAGATTTCCTGTGGTACATTCCGGAAATTCGCCGGGTCAAAAGTCGGCCTGCTTGACATCGCCAATATCTCCCCATTCTTAGGATTCATGGCAATGGCGATGATTCCATCAGGGTTGTATGTCGCTTGAGCAATATCCAATTCACGCTCCACGATGGTCTGGACTTTCGTATCAATCGTAAGCTTTAAATCAAGGCCGTTTTCCGGTTTTTCAAAATCATCTGCCATATCAGGCATTCGCTTCCCTTTTGCGTCGGAGAAAAATTTCACATATCCTTTATCCCCACTAAGCTCCTCATCATATGAAAGTTCAAGTCCCATAAGGCCCTGATTATCAATTCCCGCGAAGCCAAGAACATGGGATAAATAACTGCCGTATGGATAATAACGTTTAGAATCTTCGCCTAGGTAAACCCCTTTTAGATTCAGGTCCCTGACCTCTTTCGCTTTTTCATACGAAATCTTTCTCGCTTCTTTAATCAACACCATACTGTCTCTCTGTGTAACATATTTATATGCAGATTCTACTGAAATATTAAGAACAGCTGCCAGTTTATCCGCCGTCCCTTTAGGATCAGTGATTTGTCTCGGAACGACAAATATCGTCGGGGCACTTTGGTTTCCAGCTAGTTCCACCCCATTACGGTCTACTATTTTCCCTCTCTCCGGTTGAAATGGGATATTTCGACTCCAGGAGTCCTTTGCTAAACCTGTAAGCCAGTCCCCTTTAAAAAACTGAACATACCCCAGCCTTATATCAATAATGGAGAAAATCAGGACTCCTACTACAAGCGCTACTGCTAACCTTTTCCTTACCGTTACATTGGATACTCTTTTCACTAATGGAACCTCCCCTTCTATGGCTCGTTCCATTATATGCTTGGACTTATTTGGGTATGTTCAAAATCCATGAAAGGATGAGGAAGGTGTTATCATTTACGTCAATTTAATCGGTTGGTTCCATAAGAAAAGGGCGACTTCGATGTGAATGGCACTCATACCTAAATCGGTTCAAAGAAATCGATCCAGGTGCTCTCGAGTGAGTCACATACATAAGTCAGCCCTGTTTAGTTAATTCAATGGTGGTTCTTCCGTATTCTCATCTTCACCTTGCTGTACTTGTTCTTCCGGAGTACTAAAGTTAACCACTAGAGGCTCTCCTTTTTCCACAGGAACCCCCGGTTGAATATTTTGACTGACAGCATAGCCATTTCCAACCATATTGATCTTCAGACCTGCAAGATTTGCAACCTTAAAGACATCCCTTACAGACCATCCCTTCATATCCGGAATCGTGATGTCTCCATCGGTTTTGATTACAACTCTTTCCCCTTCAAGAATCCTACTTCCAGCTTGGGGCAGTTGCTTGATAACCCTCGAGCCATTTCCAACAACAACGGGTGAAGCCCCTGCTTTTTCGAGCTCTTTTTTAGCTTCTTCCACACTCATTTCTTTCGTATCAGGAAGAGAATGTTTTTTCAAACTCACTTTTTCCTGAGGTTTAATATTTAAGTATTTCAAGCTATTTTGCATGACAGGATTGAAAACAGCTGCTACAGGATCCGAACCTATTTCAGTCGGTTCTAATTCGGGTTGTTGAATACCCACATAGACGATTAACTGAGGGTCATCAGCCGGAGCCATACCCATGAAGGAAAATAGATAATTTTCTTTACCGTACATATACCTTCCTGTTTCAGGATCAGGGATTTGCGCAGTGCCTGATTTACCTGCAACGCTATAACCCTCGATGGCAAAACGGGTCCCTGTGCCTTCCTCAGAAGTTACAGTTGATTCTAAGTATTCCCGTACCTTTTCAGCAGACTCTTTCGTAATCGGATTTCCAGCAACTTTTGGTTTTGTTTCCTCAACCACTTTCTTTGTATTTGGATCTACGATCTTTGAGATAACATAGGGCTGCATCATTTTTCCGTCGTTCGCAATTGCCGACTCGGCTTGAATCATTTGAAGCGGGGTAACGGTTGTACCTTGCCCAAAAATCGTGGTGTATTTTTCAATTGGGTAATGATAAAGAATAGATCCAGAAGCTTCATGTGGTAATCCCACACCTGTTGGTTCACCAAATCCAAAACTATTTAAATATCCTTCGAACTTTTTAAAACCTATTTTGTCCAATAAATTCGCAAATGCCACATTGGAAGATCTTTGGACGCCTTCTAAATAAGAAATCGTTCCCCAGCCTTCTCCACCATTATGGTCCCTGATAGGATTAGGAACATTATCAACATAATATTTACCAGATTCATAGGCTTCATTCGGGTTAAACTTCCCTTCATTTACAGCGGCAGCCAATGAAAAAGCTTTCATAGTCGAACCAGGCTCAATCGTTTCCTCCACTATGAAGTTTGTCCAATTGTCAAGTAAACCTTCTCTCGTATCAGGGTGAAAAGTTGGTCTTTGTGACATCGCTAGTATCTTTCCTGTTTTTGGGTCTGATACGATCGCAAACATTTTCTTTGGTTTATATTTCTTTTGCACTTCATTCATTGCTTCTTCTAAGAATGTTTGAACTTTCTTGTCGATTGTTAGGTAAATATCATTTCCATCTTGTGGTGATGTTACATGCTCATCTGCATTTGGCAATAAATATCCCCAAACATCACTCTTATATTCCACCGAGCCGTCCTTGCCGCTTAACACATCATCAAAGCTTGCTTCCACACCCATTTTCCCTACTGTTTTGGAATCACCGTTATCCCCAGTGGTTTTTTGTGCAAAACCAATAAGGTGAGGTGCGAATGAGCCATTAGGATAAAATCGCTTTGCTTCCTTCCTGAATGTGATTCCAGGTATGTTTTCTTCTTTAATCTCGAGCATCATTTGATGAGACAGGTCTCTACCAGCAGAACCAAATTCCACTTGATACGCCCCATCCTGATTGAGACGGTCATATATTTCGCTTTCTTTCAAATCAAGATATGGAGCCAGAGCCTTTGCTGTTTTCTCCGGATCTGTCACATGCTTGGGCTTTTTCGGATCACTCGTGATGCTTGGATCTAAAATGGCCACGAGTGTATAAGCCGAAGTATCCTCGGCAATGACTTCACCTTTCCCGTCAAAGATTGTACCCCTGTGAGCTTCTAAAATGTGACTTTTTATATATTTTTTTGCCGCTTGTGATGCCAGGACCTTACCTTCAGCTTCCCCGGTGACCTGAATCGTGACAAAGCGAACCATTAATACAAAAAAGAGCAAGCCGAAAATCCCGAAAAGGATGGCTGCCCCTATGTTCATGCTTGGTCTTTTTTTCATTATTGTTCAACAACCTTAACGTTCTTTTCTTTCAAGTTCAGTCCAAGCTCTTTTGCTTTTTCAAGAATACGCTCATACGTACTAAGCTCACTAACTTGAAGTTTAAGATCATTATTTGCCTTTTCCTGTTTTTCAATGGTTGATTCAACATGCTGGACTTCTTTATTCACATCATAGATGGCAGCTTGTGTTGTCACAATCTGAACCGCCAAGAAGCAAAATACAGCTGCGAAAATGGCAACAAGGATTTTTTCCCCCGGTGTGATGACGGATCTTCTCTCATCACTAAGGCGCTTGGGCTTGGCATGAACGGATTGATTGGTTTTCTCAACTTTTTGCTGCTCGTACTTTCTGGCTAAGTTACTCAATATTCTCCCTCCTGTTTCCTTCTATTTATATATTTTTTTCTGCGATTCTTAATTTAGCTGACCTAGCGCGATTATTTTCTTCTAATTCGTCATCACTAGGCAGGATCGGTTTTCTTGTTACAAGCTTCAGTTCTGCTTCATACCCTTCAGGAATAATCGGTAATCCTGGAGGCAGGTCAGGTCCTGATGCCTTCTCCTTGAACATCGTTTTGCAAATGCGGTCTTCCAGGGAATGGAAAGTAATCACACTCACCCTTCCCCCCTTATGAAGAAGCCCTATCGCTTGTTCAAGTGAATCTTCAAAGGCTCCCAATTCATCATTCACGGCAATCCGTATGGCTTGGAAGACTCTCTTAGCAGGATGACCGCCTTTTCGTCTTGCAGGTGCAGGGATACCATCCTTGATGAGCTCGACAAGTTCACCCGTTGTTTCAATCGCCTTCAATTCACGTGCCGCTTCAATTTTTCTCGCAATTTGCTTAGAGAACTTTTCTTCTCCATATCGATAAAAAATCCGAACTAAATCTTCAAACGACCAATGATTAACCACATCATGAGCAGTAACTTCACCTTGCAAGTCCATTCTCATGTCGAGTGGAGCATCATGGTGATAACTGAACCCTCTTTCCGGAGTATCCAGTTGAGGCGATGACACACCCAGGTCGTATAAAATCCCATCCACACTATGTACTCCAAGTTGTTCAAGTTCTTCCTTTAGATTTCGGAAATTAGATTGAACGAATGTAACTCTATCCTGATAGGATGAAAGCTTTTCTTTTGCGTGGTTGATGGCTGTTTCATCCTGGTCGAAGCAATACAGATGCCCCTCCGGTGATAACTTTCTCACAAGATACTCGCTGTGCCCTGCTCCACCGAGAGTACAATCTACATAGACTCCATCTTCTTTAATATTCAGGCCATCCACCGTTTCTTTTAATAATACGGTTGTATGTTTAAACATGTTGAATTCACCTTTCCAATCGAACGTATTGTGGAGGGTTAAATATCAAACCCTACCATATTCTCTGCAAGCTCAGCAAATGAATCTTCAGACTGTGTGAAATAGTCTTCCCATAATGATTTACTCCAAATCTCAATTCGATTGGAAACTCCTAAAATAATGCATTCTTTATCTAATTGTGCATAATTCACAAGTGTAGCAGGAATATTCACCCTGCCTGTCTTATCTAATTCGCTCTCAGTTGCTCCAGAGAAGAAGAATCGAGTGAAGGCACGGGCATCTTTCTTTGTCAGTGGTAGGGCTTTGAGCTTGTCTTCAAGAGCTCGCCACTCATCCATGGGATAACCAAATAAACATTGATCCAACCCTCGGGTAATGACAAATGAATCACCGAGGTGATCACGGAACTTGGCAGGTACGATTAAACGGCCTTTATTATCAATGTTATGTTGATATTCGCCCATGAACATATGCACTGCCCCCACTTTCTAACACAAATGTACCACATCCCCCCACTTTTCTCCACTCTTTTCTAAATTCTTTACTTGCAAAATATTTCCTCTATTTTTCATTAGTGTTTTTCTCTCTTTTCCAGACAATTTTTCATAGGTGAAATTTGTCTTTATACAACGTAAAAAGGACCTAATTCGCAATATAAAGCGAATTAGGTCCTTTTATTTTTTTACTTGTCGAGACCATTAATGCTATACGAGCCTTCAATTAGATATATACCACTTTGTGAGTCCCATCGAATGTGAATTCAAGAAGTGTCAGGTCTTTTACAAAATCAGGTCCGTATTTGTTTAAGAAATAGAGGACATTCCACGTTCTTTCCTGCGGCCCTTCATTTGGTCTGATGCTGTTTTCCACCTTCATGAAATGATTAAAGGTTAATGAATTCTTATCTTTCAAGGCTTTGTCCACTTTGTTGCGCAGATAATCGAATTGACTCAGATGGAATTCAAGATTCTTATCGATGATCGGATGTAATCCTTGATCAATACTGACTGCCTTTTCGCGAATCTTTTCATATTTACGCTGCAGTTCTTCCTGGATTTCCTTCATTTCAAACTCTAAATCCGGGCGCTCGAGGGATTTCCAAAATGCATTACGAGACGTAGAAACTCCTTCTGTTATCACTCCATGCAGAGTCAATTGAAGATCTTGGATTCTCTTCTCTATTTCTCGTTCCACTATTGTTATATTTAACCTCGGGACAACCGGAGGCATCTTCAAGTCCACATATTCAAAGGCTTTTTTCAATTCACCCCAATAGGCAATTTCGCCAGGGCCGGCCACAAATGCGAGTGTTGGAAATAACCATTCTTGCATCATGGGTCTGGTAACAACATTATTACTGAATGATTCTGGACTTTCATCCAGTATGGATAGCAATTCAAGACTGGAATATGCTTTACCGCTATTCTTCTCAAAGAACTTATTCCCTTCTCTTTCTAACAAAGCACGTTCATCCTGAAGTTGGATAAAGAGATTGGCGGCTATAGGGGAAATATCCAATTGAGTTCCATACCCATTGTTCCGGATTTCTTCTTGTTGCTCAAGCACCTTATCTGTGATGGACTGACTGTTTTCAATCAAATGGTGAAAATGTCTTGATTCTAGCTTCCTCAATAGTGGATATGCAGAATCGATGACCAATAATCCGAAATCTTTGAATAAGCTCATTACAATATGGGCAAAGAAGCGAACAATATCCTCTTCTTCTTCAATCATTTTAGTAAGAGCAGATGACAACTGATTTGTATGTTCTGTTTCTCCCAGCATCACTAATATGTCATGGAGCCATTTCTTCATTACTGTTTTATTATACATAATATGAGAGGTCATTTTCTTTTCTACTACTCTCTCCGGATATCCGACCTTTTCAAGCTTTGATCGTTTTTCTACGTATAGATGATTCACTTCTTGATAATCGTGATCTTCACCCGCAATCCAAAAAACAGGTACAACAGGATGCTTTAGCTCGGCTTCCTGTTGCCTGGCTAGTTGAATGACCGAAATGATTTTATGTATTGTGTAGAGTGGACCAGTCATTAGACCGGCCTGTTGCCCAGCGATGACAGTTACGGCATCGTTTCTCAATTTCCCCAACGATTCTTCTACCTTTTCAGATGACGGCAGTGATTTCATATAAGAAGATATACATTCTGCAAGACCCTCTCTTTCAAACTGACGAGAAGCTAAATCTTTCATCCGATCAGAATAGACGGAAGAACTGTTTACGTTATAGTGAAAAAAAGAAGTGACTGGCTCTTCTTGTTTTAAATATTGAGAGGCGAACTTATTTATTGCTGGAATGTTTAAGCTTTCCACTTCCATTTGAATGACTCCTTTTCTAGCTCTTTATATCCTAACGATGAGTATATCATTCTACATTAAGAAAAGGAAAAAAATTTGCCTGTTGTTTTTACTAATACAAATCAAGAATGCGGAGGATCAGTCCTGTGATCATTAATGTTATGTAAGCTGTAAAGAATAAGAGAAAGTTCAGTCGCCAGAAACCTCTCAGCACCTTAGGGTAGTGAATTTCCCCCTTTGCTTTCCAATACATGATGGCAAATAGAACTCCAATGGAGCAAATGATAAGGAAGATCAGCCATAGGTAAGAAGTTTGCCAAATGGCGATGACGATGAAGTGAACCGAGACGATTAATAGAAAGGTTGTTACATCGATGGCCAGATGGACGGCTTTCCGATGGTTCTTCATGATCTCTTTCGCTAGAATGAAACTGATGAAATATCCCAAAAATGGGATTAATACAAATATGGCAATGATGGTCGAAAAAATCGAAGCCATTTTATCCCCCCAGACCTTCTCTTTCAATTCCTTTAACTAATCTGTATACTACATTCATGGTGGGTACAAAATGGTGTTCTTTTTGTGCTTTTTCCAGAAGAACGCCTAAGATAGACTCTATTTCTGTTTTCCTTACAGCTTCTATGTCTTTTAGCATGGAAGACCTGTTTTGGTATGTATTTTTGCAAACTTCCTCCACCCCTTCAAAGGAAACAATCCTTTCCATATGAGGAAAAAGGAGAAGCAGTTCTTGGAATAAGTCCCTCTGTAATTGATGCAGATGTGGGTTTTCAACCAGCTTTCCGTTCCTTACCCGTGCCAAAGCCGTCAGGGGGTTAATGAGTACATTGACGAATAACTTAGTTAGGAGCATTTCCTCAAAGTCTTGTTTTAATAAAAATGGAAAAGAAGGAATACTCTGTGATACTAATTCTTCTACAACTCCCCATTCTCCTTTAATTAAAGCAAGATTTGTCTTTGCTTCTCCCAAATGATGGAGTTCGTGGTCGTTTTCTTTCAAAGCGCCATGCTCTACGGAACCTGCCAGTATATTGTGATGGGGCAAGGATTTCACCCATTCCAAATGCCCAATCCCATTCTGAAGAAATAATAGTGGTTGGTTCATATCCATCAGTACCAACACATTTTCAAGAGGTTTCAAATCATATTCCTTCACTGCCACAATGACGAAGTCAAAATTAATGGGAACTTCTGTAAGAAGATCCGAGTGGACTCGCGTTGAGAATGAAGAGCCTCCTTTATGTACAGTTATACCGTTCATTAACAGGCTGTGAACCTGCGCCTCTCTCCTTACAATTAGTGTGACATCAAACCTTTGGCCCAAATAACCCGCAAATAAAAGCCCAACTGCTCCTCCTCCAATGATTCCTATTTTCATATTGACTCCTTACCCGTACATGTTTTTAAGAATAGTTTACCAAATTTTCGGCAACTAGAAAACCATAGGCTAAAAGAATCATCCTTTACTCAAAAGAAAAGACCCGTCCCAAAGGAACGAGCCATACTTAACATTTATTTAAACAGGATATACGGGATGTTTTCTTTCACTAAATTGAACATCTTTGGTTTCATAAAGTTTATAACGTTGAATTAATACAGAACGCAACTCATTTGGTGCTGTAATTTCATCTACAATTAATTCCGATGCCAATTTATAAATATCGATATGTTCTTTATATTCCTTCTGTTTTTCTTGAACATATTGAATTCTCTCTTTTGGATCTTCGATAGCTTGTATCTTATTTGAATAAACCGCATTTACGGCTGCTTCAGGTCCCATTACAGCAATTTGGGCTGTAGGAAGGGCAATACAAACATCCGGATCAAAAGCTGGACCTGCCATTGCATATAGACCGGCACCGTATGCTTTTCTTACAATGACAGATATCTTCGTAACCGTTGCAGAGCTCATGGCAGCTATCAACTTTGCTCCATGGCGAATGATCCCGGCTCTCTCCACTTTTGTCCCTATCATAAACCCGGGCACATCAGCCAGGAATAACAACGGAATATGGAAGGCATCACATAACTGTATGAATTTCGCTCCCTTGTCCGCAGAATCATGGAAAAGGACTCCTCCCTTTACCTTAGGCTGATTGGCAATGATCCCGACCACTTTACCATCCATGCGCCCGAAGCCAGTGATTAATTCAGGAGCGAAAAGTTTTTTCAATTCAAAGAAACTTCCTTCATCAATTAATGTATCGATGCAATCGTACATATTAAAAGGTGCATTTTGATGTTCCGGGATAATGTCTTCTAACAGCTTCTCATGCTTAGGAGCGAGACCTTCCTTAACGGCAGGCTTGTGCTGATAATTCGCCGGGAAATAGCTTAAATATCTCTTCGCTTCTTCAATCGCTTCCTCTTCAGATGCCGCAAGAAGATCTCCACATCCACTGACAGTGCAGTGCATTCTTGCACCACCCATTTCTTCAAGCGTTACTTTTTCACCGATCACTTTCTCTGCCATTCGAGGAGAACCAAGATACATAGATGCATTTCCATCAACCATGATCACTATGTCACAAAAAGCAGGGATATACGCTCCACCAGCTGCTGAAGGACCAAAAAGAACACAAATTTGCGGAACCATTCCTGACATTTTCACTTGATTGTGAAAGATCTTACCTGCCCCACGTCGATTAGGGAACATATCCAACTGATCGGTAATACGAGCTCCTGCTGAATCTACTAAATAAAAGATTGGCACTTTTAAATTCAGCGCGGTTTCTTGAATCCGAATGATTTTCTCTACGGTTCTCGCTCCCCATGATCCTGCTTTAACTGTGGAATCATTGGCCATGACACAAACTGTCTGGCCTCCAACCTTTCCAATTGCCGTTACGACTCCATCCGCCGGTAGATCTTCAGCCTTATTGTTTGCAAACATACCATCTTCTTGATAATCCCCATTATCAAATAATTGTTGAAGTCGATCACGAACAAACATCTTTTTCTGTTCTTTCAATTTCTCATGATATTTAGGCTGTCCACCCGAAGTAATCCTTTCTCTCGTTTGTTCGAGAGTGTTGATGATCGTTTTAGATGTCGACATAATATCCCCTCCGTCGTTTTATGTAAATGCGTAAACAAGTCAGAGATGTACACACCATCTCTGACTAAATGTCTGCATACTCGAGTTAACCTTCAATAACGAGTAATACATCCCCTTCATTGACAAAATCTCCTACATTCACTTTAATTTCAGAAACCTTACCTCCCGTTTCAGCTTCAACAGGAATTTCCATTTTCATCGATTCAAGCATTAAGACAGTATCTCCAACAGACACTTCCCCACCTTGTTCTACCAGTACATTTAAAACCGTTCCTGCCATTGATGATGTAATTTCCTTCATGATTGATTCCTCCAGTTTGTTCTCTTTTAGTTGAATTCTATATAGATACTAGCATAATGTCCTGCATTTATTGTTCTTACGTTTGGTTGGCCTTTAAAAAGTCCTGAAGCCATTTCGTTGTATAAGTTCCTTCAATAAAGCCTCTATCTTCAATGATACCCTTGAAGAGAGTGACATTTGTTTTAACTCCTTCAATGGTTACCCCTTCAAAGAAGACCTTGGCTTTATGTAACGCGTCCTCACGGTCATCTCCTTTGATGATGCATTTAGAAATCATCGGATCATAGAAAGGAGTGACTTTATTCCCTTCTTCATAACCGCTATCTATTCGAACCGCATCCCCTTTACCCCATCGTAAGGTCGTTAGCTGACCTGGAGAAGGATAAAAAGTCTTTGGATCCTCAGCATATACCCTGAACTCAATTGCATGACCGTTTACATGGATTTCCTCCTGTTTGCATAGAGGAAGAGGCTCACCAGAAGCTACCAAAAGCTGCCACTTCACTAAATCCAATCCTGTGATGGTTTCAGTGACCGGATGTTCCACTTGAAGCCTTGTATTCATTTCCAGAAAATAAAAATTCTCCTCATCATCAACGATGAACTCCACCGTTCCAGCATTCGTATAGTCAACTGCTTTACCAGCTTGGATAGCAGATGCGAACATTTTCTCCTTCGTTTCTTGAGAAAGGCCTGGGGAAGGTGATTCTTCTATCACTTTTTGGTTTCTTCTTTGCACAGAGCAATTACGTTCAAAAAGATGGACCAAATTTCCATGATGATCTCCAAAGATTTGTACTTCAACATGTCTTGCATTTTCAATACATTTCTCGAGAAAGACTTCCTCTTTCCCAAAATAGGCTTTAGCCCGGTTTTTAGTAGAATCGAAGCTTTGAACGAGCGCTTGCTCATTTTCACAGCGAATCATACCGATTCCTCCGCCGCCACCGCTGGCTTTCAACATAACAGGATAACCGATTTCATTTGCTACACTCTTTGCAGCATCAAGGGATTCCACTCCTCCATCACTTCCAGGCACGACTGGTACGGACGCATCTTGCATCACCCTTCTAGCCTCTACCTTGTCACCCATCTTTTCGATGATATCATGAGCAGGTCCAATAAAGCTGATACCTTCTTCTGCAACTCTTCTGGCAAAGTCCGCATTTTCTGATAGGAGACCGTATCCCGGATGGATCCCATCCACTTCTTCCTTTTTCGCAACTTCGAGTATATTGTCCACTACCAGGTATGAGCGGTTCACTTGTGATTCACCTATGCGGTGAGCAATATCCGCTTCTTTAACAAAGGGCATATCCTGATCTGCATCGGAATAAACCGCGACTGTTTGAATGTTCAATTGTTTACAGGTTTTAATTATTCTTGAAGCAATTTCTCCCCTATTTGCAATTAGAATCTTCTGCACAATCTCTCCCCTTTCTTTATAGAACACATCTGTTCATATTACGAATTCTACAAAAATCGTCGAATTCCTTCTTCTTTATTGTAAACGTTTTCTTAATTAAGTGCAGAATTTTTTGTTTATTTGTTATATAATGATAATAAATACTTGCTTGATCACACGATCAACTGCAAACGGATACATGATTTATCATGTTTTCCAGATTTATTTTTCAGCATTTTAGGAGGTCATACGATGGCAGTGAAAGTGGAGAAATTAAAAGTAAACTATAAAACTCTCGAAGAGTTTAAGAAATTTAAAGAATATGGTGTGCAGGAATTATCCATGCTAGAAGACTTACAAGCAAACATCATTGAAAACGATAGCGAATCACCATTTTATGGAATTTACTTTGGCGATACGCTGGTTGCCAGAATGAGTTTGTACCAGCGCAATGCCCGATTCGATCAGTACTTCGATCCTCCCCAAAATTATTTGGAGCTATGGAAGCTTGAAGTATTACCAAAATATCAATACAAAAGCTATGGAAAAATGTTGGTAGAATTCGCAAAAAGCTTTGGTTTACCTATTAAAACAAATTCCCGTATCAAATCACAGGGATTCTGGGAGAAAATGGGCTTCGAAGCCGTAACATACGAAGTGGAAAGAGATTTAGGCGAAAATCCATACGTATGGTTCCCTGAAGGGGTTAAAGAACAGAAAATCAGTTAATAACTAAAGCGGAGGCGGCTCGACCAGAGGCGACAAGCATAAGACAAACCAGCCGGAAAGGCGTTCTTTGCCTTTTTGGCTGGTTTGACTTATGACCTCGAGCCTCTAGCCGCCGTAGCTGGATGAAAACTAAAGCGGAGGCGGCTCGACCAGAGGCGACAAGCATAAGACAAACCAGCCGGAAAGGCGTTCTTTGCCTTTTTGGCTGGTTTGACTTATGACCTCGAGCCTCTAGCCGCCGTAGCTGGATGAAAACTAAAGCGGAGGCGGCTCGACCAGAGGCGACAAGCATAAGACAAACCAGCCGGAAAGGCGTTCTTTGCCTTTTTGGCTGGTTTGACTTATGACCTCGAGCCTCGAGCCGCCGTAGCTGGATGAAAACTAAAGCGGAGGCGGCTTGACCAGAGGCGACAAGCATACTGAACACCCTAAACACAAGTAATTAAAATAGGCTGGCTAAAGATATTCTTTAGTCAGCCCTTTTTCTCTTCATTTATTTAACCGCTGAAGGTTTCCGTTTTTATCCATTTGAAACTTAACCTTGTCTTCATTTCCTTGCAATAGAGCCATTTTCCTTGCTTTTTCAAAAATAGCTAATAATGATTTATGATCTTCTTCGAGGAGATTAAATTTTGCTTCATATTCTTTCAACTCCTCTTCAACCTCTTGAAGCTTCTCTTTCAATAGAGAGATTTGTCCATGCAGTTGAGTATTTTCACTCCTTACTTTTTCTCCATTCCGAACGGCTTCCTCTGCTTTTTGAAGATAATTTATCATACTTCCCATTGAAAACACTTCCGGTGATTCAAGTTCCGAGGAACTCTCAACCTGCAGTTTCGGCACTTCCTGCTTTTCCTCGTTTACCTTAACGATAGGAGAATATTTCTTAGACTGCTTTCTTTGTTTTTTAGCCAGTTCGATTCCAGATTTATATTGTTTGCGAACAAATGAGTTCCAGCGAAAGCCACAAGCTGCTGATGTTCTTGATAGTTTTCTTCCTACCTCTTCAAATGCTTGAAGCTGGGTACCGCCCTCTCGTATATGACGTAATACCACTTCCGCTAACAACACATCTTCATCTTGACTCCATGCATCCTGTCTATTCGAAGACATTTCCATCCCCCCTGTAAGATCCAGTTTATCCATACATATGCTCTTACTAGAGAAGATAGAATCTGCACCATTGTTTTTTTAAGCACACAAAAAGAAGCAGGGAGTTCCCTGTTCCTTTTTGTTATGTTCCGCCTATTTCTTTAGAAATTCTTCCACAGCTTCGTGGTGCTCATCACTCGCCCAGAGCTTAGCACATTGTCTTATTTCCTTCATGATATTCTCTTCTACTCTTTTTTTATCCCATCTCTCAAGCAGCTGCTGCTTATATGCCTTCAATACCCCTTCTGATTTTAATGAGATCATTTTAATGAGGGGAATTTCATGGGTCGGCATAATGTCATCAACTAACTCATCTACGAACCCTATATCATGAAGGAATTCTGCTTCTTCTACCCTGGCTGTCATCAGGAGTGAAAGCGCATTTGACACTGAAATCCTCTCAAGAAGCAAGCTTCCCCCTCCCCAGCCAGTGGTGATGGCAAGATTCCCTTGAACGAACCCCATTTTCGCAGTTCTTTTAGCAATTCTAAAGTCACATGCCGTTGCGATTTCACATCCGCCGCCAATTGCAGTCCCATTGATGAAGGCGATCGTGGGCTTTGGCAGAAAGGCAAGCCTAGTGAGGAGTCCCCCCATTTTACTGAGCATTTCATAACTTTCACTCTCTGTGTTAAGATTATGAAATTGAGTTAAATCCCCTCCGGAACAAAAAGCACGATCACCACTTCCCGTTATTAGGAGCGCTTTCACGTGATCATTATACATACACTCGTTCAAAGCTTTTTCAAGCCCCTCCATAATTTCATAACTGACTGCATTCCGTTTCTCGGGACGGTTGATGATAAACTGTAGTATTCCTTCTTTGTTCATATGTATGATGTATTCTCCCACTTTCAGACCCCTCCTGTCTTACTTATAGTGTATGGTTTTATGTATGGGAAGAACAGATATTTCTTAAAAATGACAATAAAAAAAGCGTGAAGAGCCATGGCCTCTTTCACGCTTTTTTCGGGTGTAAACAATATTATTTGTTTACAACTTCTTTACCTTTATACGTTCCGCACTCTTTACAAACACGGTGTGCTAGTTTCATTTCACCACAGTTTGGGCATGCTACCATACCAGGTACACGTAGTTTGAAGTGTGTACGACGTTGTCTTTTTGCTGTTTTAGATGTTCTTCTAAAAGGTACTGCCATTCTTCCCACCTCCTTAAAAGAGATTAATACTCATTATGAAGCCAGTCGAACTGGTACTTCGCTTTTAAGATTTCTTGTTTTGATCAAGAAGTTTTGCTAAGTCAGCGAGGCGAGGATCAACTTTCTTCTCTTCCTCTTGCTCGACTTGATAAGCTTGTTCTTCCGTTAGTACTTCCCAGTTCTTACCGGAAGGCATCTCATCTTGTTCTCTCGCTTCATCACTGATTACTTGCATCGGAATCTCAAGTAATAGTAATTCTCTAATAGCAGGTTTTAAATCAATAACATCACCTTGAATACGATGTACTTCCTCTTCCTCATACTGATCATAATCAGCTTCATTTAGAAGATACGTTTCAATCGTTTGAATGTCAACTGGTAAATCAACATCCACAAGGGTTCTTGAGCAAGGTAAAACTAACTTCCCTTCTATATGGAGATGGAAAGTGACGCGGTTTGAACCGATATCTGCCTTTCCGGACACTCGAATAGGTGAGACTTCTATAATTTGGGGATCGATTTCTTTTAATTCATCCAAATTAATCGTTTCATCAATGGAAAGTCCCTTGTCTCTAAATTTTTGTAATTGTATTATTGACCATTTCAATGTAATCACCTCAAGGCAACAAAGGTAATTATAGCTTTCATAATACCGTTTGTCAATATTTTTTCTTTACACTCTTAACAACCATAGTGTTGTAATTATAACGTTTAAATATAAGGACTTTCAAATATTTTATAATATTAGTTATGATTATGTTATAAAAGGAGAGAATCTAAATCATTTCCTTATATAATGATCTACATAGGAGATAATTCTGACTTAGAAAGGATGAGTGGATTTCATGAAAGCAACAGGAGTAGTAGTAGAGTACAATCCCTTTCATAATGGTCATTTACATCATTTAAGGGAAACGAGAATAGCATCTGGGGCTGATGTAGTGGTTGCGGTTATGAGTGGGCATTTTCTGCAGCGTGGAGAGCCTGCGCTGGTATCTAAATGGGCCCGAACCAGAATGGCTCTAGAAGCCGGGGTTGACGTCGTGATTGAACTTCCCTATTGTTTTGCCACTCAGCATGCTGAAATTTTTTCGAGGGGAGCCATTTCACTCCTTGATTCCATAGGCTGTGAGAGTTTTTGTTTCGGCAGTGAAGATGGGGATATTGATACTTTCGAGAAAACGGTTCTGTTCATTGAAGCAAACCGGGAGCGATACAATACATATATAAGAAGGTTTATCCAGGATGGCATGAGTTATCCTTCCGCTCTTGCTAAAGCCTTCCAAACATTAGGGAACGGAGACTCCGTTATCGATTTAAGTAAGCCGAATAATATACTGGGGTTTCATTATATGGAAGCGAGAAACCAGATTCACTCGACACTAAAAGCGTACACCATTACAAGGGAAGCTGCCGGGTACCATGATCAACACTTCTCTTCTCCTTCAATTGCAAGTGCGACAAGCATAAGGAAAAGTATATTCAGCAGCGAAGGTGATCATAATATTGATTCTTATCTCCCGTCGACATCCGTTTCTCAGTTAACTCAGTATCAACTAGAGTATGGGGGATTCCATCGTTGGGAAAATTATTGGACGATTCTACAGTATAAACTTCTTGCATCGTCCAGAGAGGAACTGAAGGATATATATGAAATAGAAGAAGGGATAGAAAATCGCATGATGGAGTGTGTTAAAACCTCGACTTCATTTAAAGAATTCATGACGAAGCTTAAAACAAAGCGCTATACATGGACACGCCTTCAACGAATGCTCCTTCACATTCTAACGAATACCCGCAAGGAAGAAATGCGTTCCAGACACATCTCTCCCAGCTATATTCGCCTGCTTGGAATGAATAAAACGGGAAGGGAATTTATCCATTCTAAGAAAAAAGAAATGCCCTTGCCTTTAATCAGTAAACTTTCAAGTGCTAATCAAAGCGAGATAGAATTAGATGTCAGAGCAGCTGAAATATTTTCATTAGGATTAAAAAATGCCGCAGCCCGAAAAAAATTGCTTCATCAGGAATGGTCCCAACCGCCTGTGATCATATAAAAATAGTCAAAGAGGCTGACCTAAGACAGCCTCTTTGACTATTTGGCTAATGTTTGTAAAAATGCTAATGCTTCATCAAAGCTTTTCACTGGTATTACTTTCATATCAGTACCAATGTCTTCAGCTGTTCTTTTGGCAGCAGTATAGTTCGATTCAAGTTCAGGATACTTTTCTTTCATTTCTTTTGTAATGTTTTCATGTGGAGCAAGGAAATATTCTGCACCTGCTTTGTCAGCAGCAATGACCTTCTGCTCTATACCGCCAATGCGTCCAACTTCCCCGTTTTCGGAAATCGTCCCGGTCCCCGCAATAGAATGACCCTTCGTAATGTCATCCTTCGTTAGTTGATTATAAATCTCCAAGCTAAACATCAATCCTGCGGAAGGGCCACCAATCTCTTCAGTATCCAGTTTCACCGGCGGGTCGGTTTTGATTTCTTTATCGTCACTTAGCGTAATTCCAAGACCTACTTTATCGGGCATATCAGGGAAAGCCTCCAAGGAAATCGTATCCACCATTTCTTCCTTATCCCGAACGTAGGTAATCTTCACACTATCCCCACTTTTTTTCTTGCTCACATATTCAATGAATTCCTCTGATGATTGAAATGTATTCCCATCAACGGCTGTAATCCGATCACCAGGCATTAACACTTCTTCTGCCGGCATAGATGGGTAAATATTTAAGACATATATACCTTTATAGGTGTATTCATAGAATTTACCCGCTTTTTTAAAGGCCACTTCAATGGCATGGTTTTGAGAGTCAGCCATTAGGTGCAGTTGACGAAGATTATACTCCTCGTCACTTTCATGTGGACTTCTAATTTCCTCAACCGGAAAGATATATTCGTATTTTTTTAAGCTTGCCATAAGATAGGCATAGATATTTGCCCTTCCCATCCTGACGGTTGTAAGCATTAATTCACCTTCGTCCTCATAGCCATTCTTCACTTCTACGATCGGATCCAGTTCATGGGCTCCTCCCGGCTTCGTTACATAAAAGGGAAGATAATAAAAGGATGTAGCAACCATGATAATGGTCATGATGACTAAGGTTCTGATTAATGTTTTCGTTTTCATGCTCTTTACTCCTTCCAATCATCTAAAGCTTTCTGTATAGAAGGAATAACCTTCTTCGCCTCTTCCTCCCCCATATCGATAATTTCATCAATATTCTTAAAGGCTCTGGTGCTATACATCTGTACATGGGGTCTGATCATAAAGTCAGATGAAAATTCACGATGTGCGACGATTTCTAATTGAAGGATATCGATGCTTTGCATAATCACATCATAAATCGTTGTGATTTCAGCATTCCTTTTCACATGAGATACATCGACTCCAATGACAATGTCAGCACCCATCTCTTTTACAACCGAAACAGGTACCCGGTCAATGACTCCTCCGTCCACGAGTAAGCGGCCGTTTATTCTTTCAGGTACAAATATACCCGGAATCGCAATACTTGCCCGGACCGCACTTGAGATAGGGCCGGTCGTAAACACCACTTTTTCACCATTTGTAATATCTGTAGCAACGACACTTATGGGGATTTTTAAATCTTCAATATTTTTATTATGTGTAAAAAGCTGAATGAATTCTTTTATCCTTTTACCCGAAATAAAGCCCATCTTCGGAACGGTAAAGTCTAAATAGTATTTTCTTCTGAAGGTGGTGGAAAGCTTGTAGAGGTCTTCCATCTTATGCCCTACCCCATAAAAACAGCCCACAAGAGCACCCATACTGCTACCTGCAATCATATCTATAGGTATCTTTGCATCATCAAATGCCTTTAACACCCCTAAATGCGCAAATCCTCTTGCCCCACCCGAGCCGAGGGCTAATCCAATCTTGGGTCTGTCCATGCCCTTCCCCCTTTTGCCGAGTTATCGGTACATTTCATCATATGGTCTATTTCAATTATGTATGAGTATATTGAATAATATGAGGACAAGTTGAATTAATCCCATTTTATCATTCTTTTCCCAATTCACAAGGAATTGATATAGAAGGAACTAATTTCATAAGAGGGGGAAGTCCGGTTGTTCAAATCGAAAATCAAAACCTTGGCTTTATCGATGAGCGTGACTATATTTGCGGCATCTCTCATCATAATGCCGGGAGAATCTCTTGAGGCCTCCATTCGGGGATTAGATATGTGGTGGGAGATCGTTTTTCCCTCGTTATTGCCATTTTTCATCGTGTCTGAAATGTTGATTGGTTTTGGTGTAGTCAGATTTATCGGGGTCATGCTGGAACCCTTGATGCGGCCATTATTCCGGGTCCCTGGAGTCGGAGGATTTGTGTGGGCAATGGGAATGGCATCAGGATTTCCATCTGGAGCCAAACTGACGGCCCGTCTGAGGCAGGAAGAACAAATCACGAAATTGGAAGCGGAACGTCTTGTTTCCTTCACGAACTCTTCCAATCCTTTATTCATATTTGGAGCTGTGTCGGTTGGGTTCTTTCAGAATGCTACCCTCGGAATTGTTTTAGCTGCCGCTCATTATATTGGAAACATCTGTGTAGGTGTCGTCATGAGATTCTATGGTGGAAAAGATGAGGAAGAATTGAGAAATCGGTCATCCGGAAAAAAAGGCTTTATCATTCGTGAAGCCTTTTCTGCTCTTCATCACACAAGACTGCAAGATAAGCGCCCTATAGGGAAACTCTTAGGAGATGCTGTCATCTCTTCCATTCAAACCTTACTGATGATCGGTGGTTTCATTATCCTATTTTCGGTCATTAATAAAATGCTTTATCATCTGCATATTACGACCTTTGTTGCAGAAGGGTTGTCAACTCTATTTATACTGCTCCAATTACCAGAGCAATTAAGCATTCCATTTATTTCAGGCTTGTTTGAAATCACGTTAGGCGGGAAGCTGACAAGTGGAGTAAATGAAGCTACTCTGCTTCAGCAAGCCATTATTACAAGTTTTATATTGGGGTTCAGCGGGTTCAGTGTCCAAGCACAAGTTGCGAGCATATTGGCAGAAACCGACATTCGGTTCAAGCCCTTCTTCTATGCCCGATTTATTCACGGAATAGCCGCTTCCGTCACGACCATCATCATTTGGAAACCGATATACGAGAGATTTTCCGATGAGCAGCTCTCCAATGCCATACCTGTATTCGCAATGAAAAATAATGCATTCTGGACGGAAATATTGTATTGGTTTAAGACAGCCGGTCCAGTGATCACGATATTCAGTTTGATTCTCTATATCGTATTATATGTAAGAAGACAAGCATAAAAATAAAGAATGGGTTGATCCCATTGCCTGCGACAATATACTTCTCACAAAATGAGAAATGTAAAGTCTGCACACTTGGATCAACCCTGAATTCATTATTGGGGCTTACTTAATTCATTATATTTTTCCTTTAACGATTCTTCCACTCGTTTCGGCACTAATTCAGATATGTTGCCTCCATACTTAGCCACTTCTTTTACTATACTCGAGCTCAAGAAAGAATATTGATTATTCGTCATAATGAAGAACGTCTCGATATCATCTTCTAAAACCCTGTTCATTGACGTAATCTGCATTTCATATTCAAAGTCTGATACCGCACGCAACCCTCTAATGATTGCTTTCGCATTCACTTTTTTTGCGTAATCAACTAAGAGTCCTTGAAAAGAATCGACAACCACATTAGGAATGTCCCCGGTAACTTCACGAATCAATTCAATTCTTTCCTCTACAGAGAATAGTGGTTTTTTAGAAGAGTTATTTAAGACCACCACATAAATTTGATCAAAAACTTTCGCACCCCGTGTAATAATATCTAAATGTCCATATGTAATGGGATCAAAACTACCTGGACAAACTGCAATGCTCGTCATTATAATACCCCCTGGCTAATTATCGTTTCTACCTTCAGTCACCTTGAAAAAATGGAAATCCTTATGATTCCATACGTTTCTTGCCTTACTTTCTCCATGCCCCCGACTCTATCTCCCAATGTAATTTCCGAACCATGTTCACACATGACGTAACCGCTTTCATTTAGAAGGTTGTGCTCGTCGATGAATTCCAGGAGTTGTTGAAGCTTCTGCTGTTTATAAGGAGGGTCCAGGAAGATATAATCAAAGGTTAACTCTCTTTTTAAAATTGCCTTTAACGCCCTCGTTGCTTCGTTCCTGTACACTTCGCTTTTCTCCGCCAGGTCACAATCCTGGAGGTTTGCCTTAATGGTTTGAAATGCTTTTGCATCACGGTCCACGAAAATCACAGAATGGAGTCCACGACTCAGGGCTTCTATTCCGAGTCCGCCGCTTCCTGCAAATAAATCCAATCCTGTACCCCCTTCAAAATAGGGGCCTAACATATTAAATATAGACTCTTTCACCTTATCTGTTGTCGGCCGTGTCCCACTGCCTGGAACAGCTTTCAACGGTCTACCTTTTAACGTACCTGATATTACTCTCATAATCATCCACCATATATGTATTTTTTCTTCACTATCCTATCATATCTCGACAGATATCGCTACATACTGAAATTGTTCCAAAACATGTATAAAATCATTTTGATAGGTGATAATGGAAGTAACAGCATCCTAACTGATGTTGTTGCCAACCGCGGAGAAGACTTACGATTCCCCATAAGTTCTTCCTCCGGTTTCTCCTCTCCCTTTGCCTTCTTTCCAGAAATGGATATAGAAGGACCCTGCAGAAAGTTCTGCAGGGCTTTTTACGTGCTTTCATCATCTCTAGGGGAAACTTCCTTATTCATCACTTCTACCCTGAACAATTTCTCGAACCAGTGAACATCCATATAAATGGAACCCCCGACCGTTTGGATTGGATTCGTTAATAAGCCGTAATTTTCTTCATTATAAATAAAATAATCTTCATTCACATAAAACCTGAATGTATTTCCATTTAACGATGTAAAGAATACGTTTGGCTTTATCTCTTTAATGTCCAGTCCCAAAGCCTTTACTGCTTGTGGAAATTCAATAAGTTCATTTTGTCTATAAGAAATATAAGAAAGGTTATGTGTTTTTTTGTTGATGAGTACAGGATCATCGCTACTAAGAATCATAGGGATATTCCCTTTTCCTTTTACACTTTCAGTAAAAAATGTAGAGTCAAAGCCTGTAACTTTTCCTAAAATCACATCTAATTTTGTTGCATCAACCGATTTGGTCTTGTCCTCTTCCATTCTCCGTTTAAAAGTATCCAATTGGGAAGAGGTCAACCCTTCCATTATTTCTTTATAAGCCCATGCAGATTTTGATGTGTGCGGTTGTTTTTTTAAAAGGATGCTAACGATGAATTCTTTAAGCCAAGCCTCTTCATCAGTGGAAAAATACTGTTGATACAGTAAGCTCCCTTTCAGTTCATTGAGCATTTCCTTTTCAGCTGTGTTCCTTACAATCAAATATGGAGATACATAGGGCTCTATTTGGTCCGTGATGATGACGGTTACAAATCCTTCAAAGGAACCTGGTTGGACTGCCCTATCCTCTTTTATATCTGTCCTGTCGTACAACATTCTCACTGTAGATGAAGATTTCTCCACTAACGGATCTTCCGTGAAATATAATGCGGAAGGCTCACCCCGACCGTTGAAAGAATAATAATCGATATAATTCTTTTTTTTATGGCTGGAAGATTTATATCCTGCTACCCATTTTCCAGTCCTCAAACTCTTTTCTGTTATGTGAATATCTGTAGTTAACGTTTCGATAGAAGATAGTACAGGGTGCCAATCTTTCACTAACATACTTTCTGTTTTAGTCGACTGCTCGAATGTATAGGTAAGCGTGATCTCCTTAAGGTCTTTATAGAGATTACTTAATTGGAATTCTCCATTTTCTTTCGTTAAACACTCATCCCCTCTGTCATTTACACATGAAAAATCGCTGGCATCACTTGGCCATTGAATGGTTATTTGTTTAGGGATTGTTGATAAGAAATGAATGGTTTGTGTCACAAAAAATGTGTTTCCTTCATGTGTGATGGAATAAAATTGATCTACCTTTACAGCCCTAGGCTCTTCTGCACTTTCTGTTGTGAATCCCATCCATTGAAAGAAAAGAATGCTGGAACTAATCAAAATCATTACTAGACCAAATGTAAATAGGATGCGTTTCATACTTTACTCCTTAACTCCGTCTGTTACTTAAAGAATAGCAGATTCCGGCAGCTATTGGTGGAATATTTATCGATCATTTCCAATCATTTAACCAAAATCCAGGTCTTTACTGTCGGCGGGAAAGGAAGCTTGGTTTAAATGATCTGCAAGCATTTTATCCCATTCACTTTTATCCAGCAATCCATTGCTTATAAGAGTTTCTTGTAAATCTTGAAGAGTAAATTTTTGCCATTCACCTTCCTCTGCCAGGGATAGAATTCCGTGAACCGCCAGTGTAGACAATATTGCTGTCACGATAAAAGAATCACAATTCATCAATTCAATTTCTTTCGTATCGTGTCTCCCGCCAATAACATACAAACATGATAATCCCAGGACGATAAATAGAAATAACCATACCACCACGATCACCCCTATAAGTAATTTTGAATCTTTACTTATCACTATATGTTTGAAATAATAAGGAATTGATAAACTCGGTAAGAAAAGGAGATTGAATGAATGATTCAACGTTTTATTGAATTAGGAGAAGGATATTCAGATATTTATGAATTAATGGAGCTTGCTAAAGCAAATAAAGAACGATTACAGCATATGATGGCATTTCATACTATTGTTAATAACCGGGCTGTATCATCCATGGCTCTTGTGATGAAACCTACAGAACAAGGGAAATTCCAAGCCATTTATGTTTGCCGGGAAGGAATCCCAAATCCGAATATCACACCAAACCAGCGCTACTCCCTTTTTGAAGAGACAGCTAAGGAATTAGACAGGGTCATCATCCAAATGGATGTTAAACCCTCCACTCTGTATCCGGAAAAAGCATTGTACTATCAGCATCTGATTGCGATACTGAGATTAAATCATTATATTCTGCCTTTGCAATAAAGAATGTTAATCGTGCAGCTTTTTGTAACGGAGGTGTATCACCCCTAAGAAAAAAGCTGCCAAAACAACACTCTTTGGCAGCAAACATTAAAATCCCATTTTGTAATCATATTCCTTTGCCTTATCCGGACGGGAATTTTCAAAAACAGACTTAATAAATGGCTTATGAGAAGGATCTACCTTTTTCACGTAGGAATAGGTAGCAATTCTTTCCATTACTGTGTCGATTTCATCCTGATTACAATAAAGTACAACATATTTCATTTTCTTCGAAACATAGTGAACATTCCCAAATCGCCTCAGGGACTTGGCATGCTTCAAACTATGTAACCAAACAACTAAACCTTGTCTCTCTGTTAACATATAGTTTCCCCTCTAGGAATCACTTTTTTATAAGTCTAGCATAATAATGTGGCGGTAAGCAATACGTAATGGTGCGAACTTTCATTAAACAGAGCGTACAGTGAATACTACATAATGAAGTAGAGAACGGAGGGTCACAATGGATTTGAATATGATTTGGGACTTTTTTATCGATCAACTTCGAAAAGAGGAAGGAATTGAAGATGCGCATGTGAAATGGAGTGCAGGCATACCATTTATTTATATAAGATCCGATAAAGAGAAAACTGACATTGAGTATTCCATTAAAAAATGGTCAGCTAGGGCGATGCGGGGCAAGAGACTGCATTCTGATACAATTTATTTCAGGGAAGAAAAACCATTGTATGTATATCGTCACAGGTTCTATGTCCCCCAGGAAAAAATGTTTTGCTGTGGAAACCTCTGTGTGGATTGTGTTCGGTTAAGACAGTAGATAAGGATGAACCTCCACAAAATGAAAAGAAGAGCAGACACATCGTCCGCTCTTCTTTTCATTTGATTAGGCTGAACAACCGCAGCTTCCGCCAGAACCGCAGCCTCCCCCGCATGATCCTCCGCTTGAGAAAAAAGGATTCCCTGAAGGAACCTTTACATTTTTAGACACGGAATGTCCGATTAGCAGGCTCACTTGATCAAGCAGATCTTGCAGCTCGTTTTCCACTCTTCTGAACTCCGCTACATTCTCATCAAGGTCCATTTCTCTTTTCACTTCACGGATTTCTTTCATGATGGTTTTGTAGTCCGGGTGGTAACGTCCGAAGCGCTGAACTTCTTCGTAACTTTCTTTCATTCGCGAAAAGGTTTGTACTTTTCGTTGAGTTTCAGAATTGTTACGAAGTTTATATAAAGACTTACGATAATTTTCTGCCACATCAGATTCTAAAATCCACTGAGATAATTCGTCAGCTGAATCCAATATTTCCATTCTTTCTATAGTAGCAAGCATAACGCTCACCTCCGTAACGATATTTTAACACGTTTCACGTAAGGAAGCGAATGTGCAAAATGAACTTTTTGGGGTTACCCCACTTTTTCGAATGCTGTAGCCAAAGAAAATACCGTCGTAAAAATTATTTTTACGACGGACTTTAAAAATCAATGATTATTGAATCGTCACATAAAACTGCTTTTTCATCCCTAACGATTTGTTATTCGTCCCTACTATTTCAACGTTGAGAAGATGCACACCTTTTGGTAATCCTTTTACAACAAAGGCGGCTGTATGATACTCTTTATACAAATTGCCGGTATTTGAACGAACGACGATCTTTCCTTTTTTCGCTCCGTTTTTTTCTGATGTGAATGTTACATTTGGAACGATACATTCAATATACACTTGACTTCCTTGTACCATATGTTTGATGGAAAGAGGTTTTTCCTCAGACTTCGCAGCTTCAACTTTTTTAGTAAACGCAAAGCTTTCCGGTTCAGGCATTTTTTCCTTACAGCCGCTTAAAAACATAAGTAACGCAATGGATAGAAAAATGATTTTCTTCATCGTGTACACCACTCCTTACTAATAGCCTTGCCCAACCGTTTCACTTTTTACTCAAAATTATTATGGCTTTCACACAAAAAAATAGTGCCTTAACTATCGGCACTATTCATTGATTGGAACATACTGATCATCATGGAGGCCATTTGGACTCCGTTTGAGAATTTTTGTACTCGATGAGGAATCGTTTTTTGAAAATGGTTAATCGACGCAATTTCGAATTTCTCTAATTCATTGGGATTTCGAGAAAGTGTACGATACCACTGTGGCTGATCTCTTAAAAATAATTTCAAATCATCCTTGGCATAAATATACTCAATAATGTCTGGTCGCACCTTTAGTCAGCCTCCTAATCTTTCCTGAATGAAAATGGATGGGAGGGTTTGGGTGGTGTTTCAGTTTTGGTTGCTGTCCCTGATCCCCTATTATTATTTGACTGAAATTGACTAAGTACTCCTTGTACTGCTCCCAAGGCTTCACTTAAGCTGTTAATATGCTGTTGCAATTGATTAGCGTCCATTTTTTTCACCATATCTCCAACCTGATCCATCCAACCGCTTTTACTTCCTTGGTTGGTTGGGCTTGATTCTTTCGCGGCTTCGTCTTTATACTTATCCCACCTTGTATCATCTTCCCCCAGTAAGTACCAGTCTTCAAAGAGATCCTGCCAATTGGCATCCCCATTCCGGACATCTTTCACAATTTTCGGATGTTTTCTCACAAATCCTTTAAACTCTTTTACCTTAGGGTGTAGTGATTTACCCATTTTATGAACACCTCCATTACAGGCATCTACCTACTACACTTTATGAAGGATTCAAAAGAATGGTGATACATTCCTTTTTGTAGTAATATTTACATGTATATTAACGTTGATTTTACAGTTTCCAATGAATGTTTTGGCTGTGAATAAAGAAAAGGATGTATAAAGATGAAAGAACATGTACAAGAGTTGTTAGATGAATGTCTTTCAGGAGCAACGGATGAGGATCTTCTAATCTTGAAACAGCTTCTCGAAGGAGTTAAACGTAAGAAAGACAATGAAAATGGATCAATCATAGGCGGAATATTTGCTATGGAGCGCGAAGTGAAAGACGGGAATTTCGAAATAAGCATTCCTATTACGCCCGTTACACATAACTCACTGCAGATCGTTCATGGCGGAGTAACCGCTACATTAGTGGACTCCGCTATGGGCACATTAGCCAATATGGTGCTGCCTGAAGGATATGGAGCTGTAACGACAAATTTAAACGTACATTACTTGGCACCAGGTATAGGGGATCGTTTAACTGCTCATGCTACTGTCGTTCATCAGGGAAGCAAGACCATTGTAGTGGACGGGAAAGTTATCAGTTCAGACGGGAAGATTGTTGCTCATTCTACCGGCTCGTTTTTTATTTTCAAAAAGAAACGATAAACTTTTTTCAAAAAGAAAAGGTTGATTCCCCATACGTCTCAGGGAATCAACCTTTTTATTCTTTGTCTTCAAATTTCTCTATAAAATTTTGTGTGTAGTACCTTTTATAAACACCTACGCCAAGATGGGTGAATTGTTGTTCCAGTAGGATCTTTCGATGGCCTTCCGAATTCAGCCAGCCATGTACGGCCTCCGGAGCGTCCGTGTACTGGGAAGCGATGTTTTCCCCTGCAGTCTTGAACATAACATTTTCACTTTCCAGACGCTCGGATAGGTTGCCGAAAGTTGGTGAATCATGTGAGAAATAATCTTCTTCATACATTTCTTGACTATGCCCTCTTGCTACCATTGCCGTTTCTTCATCCCATTTTAGTTTATCTGCTTCGAATTGATGCCTGATCACATTTGTAATATCAAAGATCTGCTGTTCGCTCGCACTATTCACTTTATCCCATTCGTCCTCGCTTGGCTCTTGTTCCTCAGCCAATTCCCCTCGATACATCATTTCATATGGATGCATCTCGATCAATGTCTGACTATCAAGAAAGCGGATGCTCGTAAGCCTTCCAGTGAATTTGTCCAGATAAAGCTGGGCATAAATATCTCCAAGGGTTACAAGAAGCCTGGTATTCAGGTCTTCTTCATTTAATTCAAACTGATAAGCACCTGATTCATCATTTACAACGATTTCAGAATCCACAATTGTAAAACGGTAAATGTCTTCTAAACGTTGTCCCAATTTATAAGGGGCCACATCCACCTGATTCCCAATGGCAAACAACGTAACGACTTTATGATTAGTGATGCCCATTTGTATGTACTGTTTATCGGATATAGGGTAGATCCACCATTCATACCCGTAAGAGCTTGGTTCAACCCTCTCTGGTTCTCCAAAAGCTTCAGTTACCTTTTTTGTATCTTTGCCAATCCAAGTGGATAAACCTGATGCAGGTCGTTCCCCTGGAGCTTCGATTGATTGATTTAATTGGTTTTCGTTGTCTTCTTTAAGAGTTTGGGTTTCTGGTCCTTTAAGAGGCTCATTTTCTTGTTTTTGACCTTGATAAATACCAATAAATAAAATAATGACAAGAATGATCAAAATACGCAAAACGGTTCTCAGAAATTTCCCTCCTCTCTACTTTCTCTATCAGGATATGCCACAAATACTAGAATTATTATACCATTGTTTATGATTCTAAAACTTCAGTCTAGTATAAAGGATAGCATATTTTCATCCCTTCTAAAACAAATGAATCTCAGGTGGGGAAAGGTTTCTAAAACCAAATAGAATAGAGATGATCCTATATGGATCATCTCCCCGAGTTTAAAACGGTTTATTTCTGAAGTTTGATTCTGATATATTTTCTAACGCAACGTAGGCCTGTCTGCCCAGAGACTCCCTTATAGCAAAATCACCTAAAGATATCATACCGATCAATCGATCTCCCTCGACCACCGGGAGCCTTCGTATCTGATGCTCAGCCATGATATGGGCCGCTTCTTGTGCTTCGGTGTCAGGTCCTACCGTTATTAAGTGTTTACTCATGATATCTTCTACTTTTGAAGAAGCAGGATGTTTTTCAGCAATACAGCGGAGGACGATATCCCTGTCTGTCATCATTCCCACAATCTTATCACCATCCACGATCGGAATGGACCCTACATTGTATTCTTTCATTTTTAAGGCAACCTCATACACATTGTCCAGTAACGAACAAGTTTCAATATCATTTGTCATCATGTCCCTGATTTTCGTCATTTGGATCCTCCTCATACGTTCCGAATTACTTCCTATATTTTTCTCATTCTCCTCCAGGATATTCATTTTTTTAGAAATGACAAATTCAAATGATTGAAGACATTGCAAGATAAAGGTTTTTCCACTATTATTAAGAATGAGAAATACCGCATTTAGTATCATTGTACATACACCGATATAAATGCTTCTACCATACGAAAAGCATCAGGGCTCGAAAGTCCTCATGCCGGACAATATAGGAGGGAATTTTTATGCGTTTTGAAGGAACTGAATTTGAAAGCTTAAAAGTGGACTTGAACCGATTAGACGAGATCATGGAATCTCACGGACTTGTTCGTGCAGGTCAATGGGATTATGAAAGAGTGACGTACGATCGTAAATTTGAAATCAGAGAAGGTATTTTCTATTTACGAATCCAAGGTCTTGCTGTTGAGGGAGATATCGGAAAGCATGACGCCGTTATTCAACTAATGACTCCATTATTAGGAAAGCATTATTATCCACACGGTATAGAATACGGTGAAGGTGAAGAATTCCCTAAACATCTGGTCACTTCTTGTGAGAAACTTATTGCAGACGTCAAAAAAGAAGCAACGAACTTTGCCTGGTAATATCAGTTTTGAAAAGACTGTCTTTCTTTGGACAGTCTTTTCTGTATTATCCAATCAGGATCAATCCAAACTCCACTAAGGGCCCTTTTCTATATACGCTTGGACTCTAATATAAATAGATGTAAAACCTTCTGAATTTCACTTTCTTCCTACTGTTCATTCTTCTCATTCTCTCATATAATGATAGTAATAGGTTTCTGTTAGAAAGGGGTACACCATTGTCCAAGTTTTTCACGAAAAAAGTTTTAATGATCACACTTATCATCTTAATACTTGCTATAGTTGCTTTTTTTATATTACCTGTTTCAGTCCCCTTGATTACTGCGATTATTACAGCACTTTTCCTGGAGCCTGCCGTTAGCTTTATACAAAATCGTTTCTCTGCAAAACGTCGGATGGCGGTACTTTCTGTTTTTATACTGTTTCTGCTTCTTATAAGCGTATCCTCGTTTTTCGTTACTACAAAAGTCGTTGGTGAAGGTATCAAGCTGATAGAAGATGCCCCGAAATATGTAAACCAATTAAGCGACATTTGGCTTGATTACGAGGATCGCCTGTTGAATGCGACTGAGGATCTTCCTGATGAACTAGTGAGAAGCTTCAGTGAAGACGTACAAAACTTCTTAAATAGTGGAAAGACGAAGATTCTTAACTCTGTCAATATTGAAAAGATAAGTGTGTTTTTATCTTATATTCCCAATTACTTAGTGAGTTTTCTCGTTTACTTAATTGCTCTCTTTCTTTTCATGTTGGACTTACCTCGAATTAAGAAATCCATTTATGGACACCTGACTGAAAGAACAGCAGAGAAAGTGGCGTTTATGACTTCCCGACTCACCTATGTTATTTTTGGATTCTTTAAAGCGCAATTCCTGGTGAGTATCATCATCTTTGTCGTTTCCTTAATTGGACTTCTATTCATTTCTCCAGAAGTTGCGATCGTGATGTCGATTATCATATGGGTGATTGATTTTATTCCTTTGATAGGATCAATCGTCGTTTTGGCACCCTGGTCTATTTTCCATCTGCTGACGGGAAATATCGCATTAGGAACTCAACTAGCAGTGTTGGCAGCCATTCTTCTTATCATAAGGAGAACGGTTGAGCCTAAAGTAATGGGAACCCATATTGGTTTATCCCCGCTCGCTACATTAATCGCCATGTACCTAGGGCTAAAACTCTTTGGTGTATTGGGCTTTATTATCGGGCCGCTCATCCTTATCGTGTTTAATTCGGCTAAAGAGGCTGGTATAATAAAAACGAATTTCAAGTTATGAAAATAGACCAATTCCCATACGCCAGGGAATTGGTCTTTTATACTTTATATTCTCTTAAAAGAAATCGTAAAAGAAGGGATGATTTCCCTGGGACAAGGCTTGAAGCTTATGAAAATCCTCCTCCCCAGCCTGAAGTTTTCCCATTTGGAGCAGTTCCTCCGGGGTATGCACTCCAAAGATTAATGTTGTGAAATCTTTGATGTCCAGCGAAATCGGTGCCTCAATCTTTTCACCAACAACCACTTCATTTTTATTAAGAATAAAAGTGCTGTTATTCCAAGCCACTGTTGAATCCGACAAGGAGAATTTAAGTTCATACTGAAAGTCGATCTCTTTTACATATCTCTTCAGGAAGTTTTCAACATCGACGATTCTTGCCATGAAATATGGGTGCTTCTCTACTTTAATTCTTGGGTCCTTCAGCATATAGGGTAACACTTCAAAGGGATTCAATATAAGTTCAGCTTCATTAACCATTGAGTCATGCTGACAAATGAAGTTCCATAAACCAATTCTTGCATCACTTGTAAGGGGAACAAACTCTTCAACCTTCATTTTTTCCTTTTTCACTTCATAAGTAAGGTACCCGGTTGCTTCCCCTGTATCGTTATAATATATCGCTATCCACAGATCGGTGATGCTCCTATCCCTCCACCATTTTTTTGAACGTATCAGCATTCCATTATGCTGCTCCGCATAGCGATCATAAATCGATTCCAATTCATTAGGATATGTATCCTTCTTAAATCTCCTGATTAGTCCATTGTAAGGCTTTAATGGTACAAGGTCCTTCTTCTCAAGCTGTACCTTGTGGAAAGATGCAAATACTTCCCATCCAAATTTCCGATAAAAATCAATAGAAAATGGATGAAGCATGGATAGGACTGTGCCATCCTCCTTCATCTTCTGTAATGAATGATCCATTAATTGACGCACATACCCCCTTCTTCTGAACTCCGGATAGGTGGCGACTCCGGCAATACCTCCCATCGGATACACATGTTTACCCAGGTGTACTTGGAGCGGGATCAAATGAAGCTTTGCCGCTAAGTTCCCTTCTTCATATATTCCAAACACAGTGTGATCTTTAGTCTGTTGAAGGCGTCTCTCTCTGTCTTCACTTGGTACTTCATATTGAAAAGCATATTCTGATAACTGTAAGGATTCTTCAAACTGACCGTGGTTTAATTTTGTAATCATGATCTATCTGCTCCCTTCTACTATTTCTACATTCGACGGTGCTTCTACCATTCCCTTTAGTTCTCTCAAAGATTGTTGTTTTTAACAACAGGACTGCTTAAGCTCTGTCTATTAGTATGTGCTTGATGGTGAGGGGAACTGCTTCGCTTGTAGCTAGCGTTCGTGCGAGCCTCCTCAGCTTAGCCGAACGGGGCCTCGGCACGACCGTACTTCCGCAGGAGTCTACGCAGTTACCCTCACCATCTTTAAAAGTTTTTTTCGTGACAGAGCTAAAGGTATTAAAAAACAAACTAATTAGAAGAAAGAACTCTTCTTCAATAGGACAATAATTCTACTCACCTCAAAAAAATTGTTTGCTAAAAGCTTTTGATTTTATTTATTTCTATTAAAAATACATGCTTAGAAAGTTGATTCTCGCTGCAGGATGATCGACTCCTGCGGGAATAGCTGGACAGGTGAGACCCCGGAGGCGCAGCCGAGGAGGCTCACCGCCAGCCCCGCGGAAAGCGAGCATCCTGTAGCGGAAATCAACTACTACTTTCTTCTCTGAGATAGCCACAAGCCTTTAGAAAAGAGCCTAATCAAAAGAAAAAACCTATTATGTGATTCTTCACATAATAGGTTTTCTTTAATATCCGAGTATTGCCCGAATGACCGAGGTTGTTTCTCCGCCTTTATAGAAGACGTAAAGGAGCAGATACACTGCGACTCCTGTAATAGCTGTAAAGAACCAGATAAAACTCGTTATCGGTCCCAGCTTACGGTGTCTCGCTAAACGATCTTTATAGCCCGTCCACAAGCTCATCAGGCCAAATACAGCCCCGGTTGTGGCCAAAGTAATGTGGAAAACCAGGAAAATCGTATAATAAATCTTGATGCTATCGGGACCGCCAAAGGACGTGTTCCCAACAAAGATCGTTCTGCTCATATAAATGATGAAAAAGATAAGCGCAAAAATACCTGCAAGAGTCATGGTTTTCTGATGCTGCTCAATCCTTCTCTGTTTAATCTGCCACCAGCCAATCGCAACTGTGACTGCACTTAATACGATAAAGGTGGTACTAATGGTAGGTAAAATAGGTAAACCCATCTCTGTTCCTCTCTTTTCTAAAGATAATATGCTATGTAATCAGAGGAATGACGTTCATCATCCCTTCAAACGTTACTGTTCTGTCAATTTAGGATCAACGGGATCATAGGATAGCTTTTCTTGTTTCTCCTGATCATTGCGATACCATTGAAAAAACAGGTTGAACAGCATAACTCCAAATACAATCTCCTGAACAATCTTCATGATCACTCCGCCAAGCTGTTGATCATTTTGTGTAGACATATCGGTAAATAACTCCGGCCCAGTCAGCGTCAATCCTTCCAGAGTGTTCACAGGTACACATAGTGCCAACGCTTTAAGGAACTCCTGTGGATCATAATAAGGGGCATATAAAGGATTCTCGGCAAAAATGATCAAACCGCATGCAGGAGTCAATAACACTGCACTCCCAAGAATATATCCAATACGCTTGAGCCCGCTTAAGTCAATATCGTCATCCACTGGATTTAGTAATGGCCACCACATAAATAAAGATAATAAGAATAGAATAACGGTTGCCAAACCGTGAAGAGTGGCATCTGTTCTGACATTATCAAACACTAAAGGGATATGATAAATCGAAAAGATGATATTGAAAGATAGTAAAGAGATCAATGGTTTTGTCATAAATTTAAATACTTGCTTAACCACCGGTAATTCAACTGCAGCTTTCCAGACCCATTTAGGAATTCCCAATATGAGCAGTGGAGTGACCACTAAATATAGTAACGCCATTTGTGCCATGTGAGCAGAAAATAAAATTGTGCTCATGATTTCTACCGGCGAACCCTTAATTCCATATAGTAGAACCATTGCCAGAATAAAATAAGTGGCTTCTTTGATGGTCAATTTTTCACTTTCTTTAAAACTGTCTCTCCATTTGACAGTGATCAAGAAATATACGACCGTTATAAATACCAAAGCCAATAAAAAAAACGGGCTCCATAAAGCCATAAAACCAAAAATACCCAAAGGCATTTGCTCACCTCATTTCACATTTAACACCTATCCCCATTATACTGACAACCCTCCCCCACTTCAACGGAAGGTAATGACAAGTTCTTGACAATTAGAAAAGCGGAGTTGACTGGGCAGGCCCGACAAGCATAAGACGAGCATACCGGAAAGGCGCTCTTTGCCTTTTTGGTATGTTTGACTTATGACCTCGAGCCTCTAAGCCCCATAGCTGGACAATGAAAAGCGGAAGCGGCTTGACCAGGCCCGACAAGCATAAGACGATTTTGCCGGAAAGGTGTTTTTTCCTTTTTGGCAGAATTGGCTTATGACCTCGAGGGCCTAGCCGCTGGAGCTGGACAATGAAAAGCGGAGGGGCTTTGCACAGAGGCGACAAGCATAAGAAGAGCATAGCGGAAAGGCGCTCTTTGCCTTTTTGGTATGTTTGACTTATGACCTCGAGCCTCTAAGCCCCGTAGCTGGACAATGAAAAGCGGAAGCGGCTTGACCAGGCCAGACAAGCACATAAGAACTCCAGCCCAACAAAAAAAGCCAGCCATCCGGCTGACTTTTTTTATTTAGATCCATACAATCGTTACAAATGCTAACACTGTGATAAATGCAACAAGTGCACCAGAATACAGGAATAATGCAGGAGCTTCATGACCTTTATGACTCATATGCATGAAGTAATAAAGTTGAAAAATTAGTTGAACCACTGCAAGTAAGAGGATGAATGGTACAATAAAGTACTTATCAAAATCTCCAGCCACTGCAATGAACGCCACTAATGTTAAGAAAATCATTAACATGAAGGAAGTAACCTGCATTCTCATGTCTTCTGCATTTTTCTTACGACGATATTCGTAATCTACACTTGGGTTACCTGAATTTGATTGTTGATTCGCCATCAGTTTATCCCACCATTCCCATTAAGTATACTACTGTAAAGATAAATACCCATACAACGTCGATAAAGTGCCAGTATAGAGAAGCTAAATAGAACTTTGGAGCATTGTAAAGGTTCAAACCACGTTTAGCGTTTCGAAGCATTAAACTTACAATCCATAGAAGACCGAAAGCTACGTGTCCTCCGTGGAATCCAACTAGTGTGTAGAAGGCTGAACCAAATGCACTACTAGTAAAAGTATGCCCGTATTCGTGTACGTAATGATTAAACTCATAAATCTCTAATCCAAGGAAAGCTGCTCCTAGAAGAACCGTGACTAATAACCAAGCTTGCATGCGTTGGAAGTTATAGTTCTTCATATGGTACATTGCATAAACACTTGTAAGAGAACTTGTTAGAAGTAACATAGTTGCAATAAATGCAAGTGGTAAATCAAAGATGTCAGCAGCAAGTGCATGACTGTCACTAGGAACTTTGTCTTTAAGCGCTAAATATGTTGCGAAAAGAGATCCGAAAAGAACCGTTTCTCCACCAAGGAAAAACCAAAAGCCCATAAACTTGTTTTTCCCCTCAAGGGTTGCCTTTTCAGGGGAGGCCGGCCAGGTCTTTGGCGTGAATTTTTCATCAGCATGCATTATGCCTTACCCCCTTTATCATCATCCATTAAATCTTCTTTATGAACATGATATCCATGATCATCAATTACAGAACGGAAGAACATTGCACCTAATGTGATAAGCATTCCAATTACCAGAACTGGGATTGCCCATGCTTTATCTCCATCCGGATGATACATAGCACCAAATGCTGCTATGAATAACCCAAGTGAAATGATTACCGGTAGTATCGAGTTATTCGGCATATGGATATCTCCGATTGGTTCTGCCGGTGTTAGATCTTTTTTACCTTCCATTTTTTCTAACCAATAAGCATCTAAGCCACGGATAAGCGGAGTTTGCTTAAAGTTATAAAATGGTGGTGGTGATGGAATCGCCCATTCAATGGTACGTCCGTCTCCCCATGGGTCATTAGAAACTTTAACCCCTTTAACTTGAGTCATGATGACGTTAACAAGAAGTACGATAACTGCGACTCCCATGAAGCCTGCTCCAATAGAGGAGATTAAGTTTCCTGTTTCTAATCCTTGACCAGGCAAGAACTTCCAAATACGACGAGGCATACCCATTAAACCAAGGAAATGCTGAATAAAGAATGTTAAGTGGAATCCGATAAAGAATAACCAGAAAGCGATTTTCCCTAAGAAGTCGTTTAACATTGTACCGAACATTTTTGGCCAGTAATAGTGAGTACCTGCCAAAAGGGCAAATACTACCCCACCAACGATAACGTAGTGGAAATGGGCAACAACGAAATACGTATCATGGAACTGATAGTCAGCTGTTGCAGCTGCGTTCATAATTCCGGTTACTCCACCTGCTACGAAAGTAGGGATAAACGCTACTGCGTAGAGCATTGGAGTTGTGAAGCTGATGCTTCCTCCCCACATCGTAAGGAGCCAGTTAAAGATTTTGATACCCGTTGGAACGGCAATGGCCATTGTCGCAACGGCGAAGATTGCATTTGCGATTGGTCCAAGACCTACTGTAAACATATGGTGAGCCCAAACCATGAATCCTAAGAAACCGATAAGTACGGTCGCAAATACCATGGATGAGTAACCGAATAAACGTTTTCTAGAGAAATGTGGAATGATCTCAGAGAAAATTCCGAAAGCAGGTAATACAAGGATGTATACCTCAGGGTGACCAAAAATCCAGAAGAAATGCTCCCAAATAATGGTGTTACCGCCATTCGCTACATCAAAGAAATTCGATCCGAACATACGATCAAATAACATTAAGAATAATCCTACCGTTAATGCAGGGAACGCGAATAATATAAGTGCCGAGGTAACAAATACTGTCCATGTAAATAGAGGCATACGCATGTATGTCATACCTGGAGCACGCATATTAATGATGGTTACAAGGAAGTTGATCCCACCTATTAATGTACCTGCACCTGAAATCTGTAGCCCCAGTACATAGAAATCAATCCCATGTCCTTTAGATGCCATTGAGAGTGAAGCATATGAAGTCCACCCGGCATCCGGTGCTCCGCCTAAGAACCATGAAAGGTTAAGGAATACTCCACCTGCGAAGAATAACCAAAAACCTAATGAATTCAGAAAAGGAAATGCAACGTCACGAGCACCGATTTGTAAAGGTACAACCGCATTCATGAATGCGAATATTAACGGCATGGCCGCTAAGAAAATCATCGTTGTACCGTGCATTGTTAAAACTTCGTTGTATAAGCCAGCACTAACAAAGTCATTGTTAGGAACAGCAAGCTGTATACGAATGATAAGAGCTTCTAATCCACCGACTAAGAAGAAGAATCCTCCAGCCATAAGGTAAAGGATGGCGATCTTTTTATGGTCTACTGTTGTTAAATAGTCCCAAACAGTCGCGCCGAAGCCTTTTTTCTGTGCATAGCTACTCACGATTAAACCTCCCTTTAACTAATCCCCAATTAATCTTGAACTTTTAATCCCATCAGATATTCTGCAAGGGCATCGAGTTCGTCTTCCTGCAGGTTACCATATGTACCTGTCATTTTGTTACCTGGCTTGTACTGCTCAGGGTCAACCAGCCAATTTTTCAGTTCTTCTTCATTGTGATCCAGAATACCTGCGATTCGAGTACGCTCACCAAAGTTTGCTAAGTTCGGAGCAAGACGAGCTGATTCCGGACGTCCATCCTGAGGTGATACTGCGTGACAGCTTAAGCATTTTTGGTTGAAGATTTCTTGTCCTTGTTGAGCTAAATCAGAAGATGGTTTAGGTTCTCCTGCATTTTTCATATCTTCTACCCATGCCGTAAACTCGTCCTTAGGAAGCGCTTTTACTTTAAAGTCCATTAAAGCATGAGAAGGTCCACATAGCTCAGCACATTTTCCGTAGAATAATCCGCCTGCTTCTTTAGACTTTTCTCCATCAAATTCAAGGAAGAATGTGTTTACGTTGTCGACGTTTGTATCAATCTTTCCTCCAGCTGCTGGAATCCAGAAAGAGTGCTTAACATCAGAAGCCGTAACATTGAAGTAAACCCTTTGATCGGTTGGTACAACTAAATCCTGTGAAGTGATGATTTTTTCATCCTCATACTCAAATTCCCACCAGTAAAGATTAGCGCGAACATTTATAACTAAAGCTTCGCGATTACCATCTGCGTCTTTTTTGTCCATAGCCTTTGTATCAGCTAATTCGAAAGTAGACGTTACGGTTGGAACGGCCAGGATAAGAAGAAGGATTATTGGTATTACTGTCCACACGATTTCAAGTGTGTGACTACCTTCAACTTGTTTCGGGATAGTAGTATCTCCCTTTTTTCTACGGAAACGAATAATTGCCACCATATAGACGATGACTACTACAATGATTACTAATACCATTATTAATGTAGACAGTATCATTAAATCATATTGTGACTGTGCTACTTCACCAGCTGGCTGTAATGTGGAGAGAAATGGCTCTCCACAACCAGAAAGAACTAGCGCTAACATTGCTACAATTGAGAATAAGCGCCACTTAGATAGCCTTGCTTTCATAGCTTAATCAAACCCCTCTTTCATGTAATATACTTTTGAATAAAACAAGGACTCATAAAAAATATCTATTTGGATTTCTTATCAGAAAGAATTCCCACTAATCTTATAGTACAGTAACGATAACCATCGCTACGAACAAGATAGTTAAATAATTTAGTGAATAGACAAACATAAGTTTTGACCACTTAATATCATCTTTCATTTTGTAACCTGCGAGTCCCAGTGCCAGCCAGCCAATATTAAAGGCTGTTGCAAGGATAAAGAAAAACATTCCTAAATCCATCAAGAAGAATGGCAGAGGCAATAATGCTGCAACCCATGCAACGATATGGTGCTTTGTTGTAGCAAATCCCTTTACTACGGGAAGCATCGGTATATTCGCTGCTCTGTATTCTTCCACTCTCTTCATCGCTAAAGCGTAGAAATGAGGGGGCTGCCAGATAAACATCATTAGGAACAGAATCCATGCGATGATATCCAGATTTGCATCTACAGCTGACCAACCGATTAACGGCGGGACTGCACCTGAGATACTCCCTACAATTGTGTTGCTTACGTATTTCCTCTTAGACCACATTGTATATAATACAACGTAACTAAATACCCCAATGATTCCTATCACACCTGCAGTGACGGTAGTCATAAATAACATTATGATTCCCACTGCAATCATAATTAATCCCAAAGACAAAGCTTTAGGTGCATTGATCTTACCTGTTACGGTAGGTCGTCCCTTCGTACGTTCCATCAGAGGATCGATGTCTCGATCATACACATTATTTATGGAGCAGGAACCCGCGATAATTAGGGAAGAACCTATCAATGTCAGGAACATCGTATCAAGAGAATTTAGAAAGTGTGTATTAGTAAAGTAAAAAGCTAACCACATACCTGTAAAGGTTGTAATTAAGTTTGAATTAACGATACCAATTTTGATTAGTGCTAAAAAGTCCTTCCAAGCAGTTGAGGTTGTCAAATCTGCTTCTTGAGCGTTAGTCATCATTCGACTAGACATTCTCTTCCTCCTCTCTATAAAAAGCCAGAGGCAAGTTGCCACCTCTATACTATATAGGAAATGATTCTCTATTTCTATATCCGTCTGTTAATTCATGCACAGATAAGAAATAGTATATATGCTATCAATATTATATTAAACCATATATTTTTTCCTTTTTGGGGGAGAATTAGACAATATTGTGAAGAAATTGTGAAGAAAGAAAAACGCAGACGTTTCTTCATATTTCTACAAACATTTTAAACCCATCATACCATAAAACGAAACTAAGCGCTTACAGATTTTGTTTTTCTGCAAATTAGTCATTATCTACTAATAGTTATTCTCTTCATATAAATAATTATCATGCTCATAATTCTGTAACATTTTATCGGTTGAGTTTTACTGACCTTTTATGTATTATCGTAGGGGCATATATATTTTTCTACTATATTTATAAATTAGAAAGTGTGTAGAGTCTATTAATTAAGAAGGTGAATAGATTGCATAATAAAGGTGTCCACAAAGGATTAAAGTGGCTTGCCGTTCTCACCACTCTTGGTATGTTATTTGTTCTATTGGGAGGAGCCCTCGTTACAAAGACCGAATCTGGTATGGGCTGCGGACGATCTTGGCCATTATGTAACGGACAATTGATTCCAAGCGATATAACATTCGAGCTTGTCATAGAATTGGCACACCGGGTTGTCTCCGGTGGTGTAGGATTATTAGTATTGGCATTATCGATATGGTCATGGAGAGCGATTGGATATAAGCGTGAAACAAAATTCCTTGCTGCACTCTCTTTCTTTTTCTTAGTGTTACAAGGGCTAATCGGAGCTGCCGCTGTACTCTGGGGGCAATCAGACTTCGTACTTGCACTGCATTTCGGGATTTCCCTTATATCATTTGCTTCAATTCTATTGTTAACACTTCTGATTTTTGAAGTCGATCAGAAATTTGATGCCAACTCATTGGTCATTAATAAACGAATGAGATTCCATACAATAGGAGTCACTTTATATAGTTATATTGTTGTTTATACCGGTGCTTTAGTCAGACACACGGATTCGAGCTTGGTGTGTAAAGATTGGCCGTTATGTGTTAACTCTTCTCCGGGTCTCCCATCCAATCTGTATGAGTGGATTCAAATGGGTCATCGGACAGCAGCAGGACTCATTTTCTTATGGATTGCTTATATCACATATATTGCGATCAAAGAGCATAAGCACCAAAAGGTTATTTATTGGGGATGGATCATCGCATTTACGCTGGTATCCCTTCAAGTCATGTCCGGAGCACTCGTAGTGTTCACAAGACTAAACTTAGGTATAGCTTTATTGCACGCTTTGATCATCTCTTGTCTATTTGGACTACTCTGTTACTTTATCCTGCTTATCTCAAGAAGTAAGCTGAAGGCATAACTAAAAAAGGATTCCGGTCATAACCGGAATCCTTTTTTGTTTATGCTTTTTGAACTTCTATTAATAGGTCACCAGGGCTAATGGCATCACCATTTTGCACATAGATATCTTTCACTACCCCTGCAAACGGAGCTTGAACGGTCGTTTCCATTTTCATGGCTTCGGTGATCATCAAGTGATCCCCTTTTTCTACCGCCTCTCCTTTTTCAGCAATTACCTTAATCACGGTTCCAGGCATGGAAGCACCAATATGAGTCTCATTTTTTGCGTCAGCCTTCATCTTGGCTGCCACTGTCGATTTAATGCTTTCATCTTTTATCACAATTTCACGCGGCTGACCATTCAGTTCGAAGTAGACGATCCGTGTACCATCTGCCTGAGCCTGGCCAATGGAAACAAGCTTGACAATGAGTGTTTTCCCGGTTTCAATTTCAACCTCAATCTCTTCACCAAGTCTCATTCCGAATAAGAAAGTAGGCGTATCGAGAGTGGAAATATCACCAAATTGATCCATTGTATGTGCGTATTCCATAAACACTTTAGGATATAGAGCATATCCAAGAGCATCGAAACTAGTGACAGGGCGTTGCAGTTCTTCGAAGAGCTTTTCTTTGAGTGCTGTGAAGTCCACATCATCAAGGAGCTCCCCAGGTCGAACGGTTAATGGAGTGCGCCCTTTCAGAATCACGCTTTGTAAGTCTTTCGGGAATCCTCCATGAGGCTGACCCAAATACCCTTCGAATAATTCCACCACTGAATCAGGGAAGTCAATCTTTTCCCCTTTTTCGATTACATCTTTCTCCGACAAATCATTCTGCACCATGAACAACGCCATATCCCCGACAACTTTTGATGAAGGAGTAACCTTTACGATATCCCCAAAGAGGTGGTTGACCCTTGCATACATTTCTTTGACTTCTTCCCATCGATGCCCGAGTCCTACAGCTTTTGCCTGCTGCTGAAGATTACTATATTGTCCCCCGGGCATTTCGTGCTTGTAAACCTCTGAATGCGGAGACATCATCCCACTTTCAAAGTCTGTATAATATTTTCGAACGTCTTCCCAATAGTGGGAAAGAGTCTCCAATGAGTTAATATCTACATTAGGTTCCCTTTCAGTTCCTTTCAATGCGTAGTAAAGTGTATTGGCACTTGGTTGAGATGTTAATCCAGACATCGTGCTAAGGGCTGTGTCGACAATATCCACACCTGCTTCAACGGCTCTTGCGTATGTGTAAATACCGTTTCCACTTGTATCATGGGTGTGTAGGTGGATAGGCAGACTTACCGTATCTTTCAGTTCTGAAATAAGTCGGTAGGCTGCCTGTGGTTTTAAGAGCCCCGCCATGTCTTTAATCGCTAATATATGCGCCCCGCTTGCTTCTAACTCTTTTGCCAGATTCTTATAGTAATCAATACTATATTTGGTCCGGGTAGGATCTTCAATGTCACCTGTATAACAAATGGCTGCCTCGGCGATTTTCCCGCTTTGTCTTACCGCATCAATGGCTACTTCCATACCCTTGACCCAGTTTAAACTGTCAAATATCCGGAAGACGTCAATACCTGCGAATGCTGATTTCTCAACAAATTCTTTTATGACATTATCAGGATAGTTCTTATATCCAACGGCATTTGATGCCCTCAGCAGCATTTGGAATAGAACATTGGGAATGTCCTCTCTCATAGTTAATAATCGATTCCAGGGATCTTCCTTTAGAAAACGATAGGCTACATCAAACGTTGCCCCTCCCCACATTTCATAGGAGAACATATCAGGAAGCAGGTGAGATGTCGGTTGTGCAATTTGCTTCAGGTCGTTTGTTCTGACACGCGTAGCCAATAATGATTGGTGCGCATCCCGGAAAGTTGTATCAGTAAGGAGCACTGAATTTTGTTCCTTGACCCAATTAACCAAACCTTCAGCACCATGTTGATCTAAAATTTGCTTTGTCCCAGGCTTAAAGTCTTGTTTCAAGTCAATAGCAGGAATCCTAGGCTTAGAGAATACAGGCTTTTTCTTCTTCTCGATTCCCGGAAAACCATTCACGGTTACATTTCCGATATAAGAAAGCATCTTCGTACCACGGTCTTTTCGTTTCGGAAAAATAAACAGTTCAGGAGTTGTATCAATAAAGGATGTATCATACTTACCCGTTATAAAGTTTTCATGCTTAACGACATTTTCAAGGAAAGGAATATTCGTCTTGATTCCACGTATTCTAAATTCTTGAAGATTTCTGACCATTTTGGATGCAGCTTGCTCAAATGTCAAAGCCCACGTGGACAGTTTTACAAGAAGGGAATCATAGTATGGTGTAATGACGGCCCCCTGGAACCCGTTACCTGCATCCAATCGAACCCCGAATCCGCCGCCTGAACGGTAAGCCATGATCTTCCCTGTGTCAGGCATAAAGTTGTTCAATGGATCTTCTGTTGTCACACGGGACTGAATGGCAAACCCATTTGTCCGGATTTCCTCTTGAACAGGTATGCCAAGCTTACTGCTATGTAGTGCATGACCTTCGGCAATCATTAATTGCGATTGGACAATATCCACTCCAGTAACCATTTCCGTAATCGTATGCTCTACCTGAACACGAGGATTTACCTCGATGAAATAGAACTGCTCATTTGCAACCAGGAACTCAACCGTACCTGCATTCACATACTTTACATTATCCATCAACCGGACGGCTGCATCACAAATATCCTCTCTCAACTGATCACTCAAGGATACGGATGGTGCTATTTCAACTACTTTCTGGTGACGTCTCTGGATGGAACAATCGCGTTCATATAAGTGAATAATGTTGCCGTCTTCGTCCCCAAGAATTTGAACTTCTATATGTTTAGGATTCTCAACAAATTTCTCAACATATATTTCATCATTACCAAATGCTGCCTTCGCTTCAGATTTAGCGCGCTCGTATGCTTCCTTTAAGCTTTCCAGGTTACGGACGATACGCATTCCACGTCCTCCGCCACCTAATGAAGCTTTGATGATGATCGGGAATCCATGATCCTTCCCGAAGCTAATGACTTCTTCTAGCGTTTCTACAGGTCCATCTGTTCCCGGAATAACCGGGATATTGGCTAATTGTGCCTGATGACGCGCCTTTACTTTGTCACCGAACATATTTAAGTGCTCTGAATGAGGCCCTATGAAGGTAATCCCCTCTTCTTCACAGCGTCTGGCAAAATGAATATTTTCGGACAAAAAGCCGTAACCGGGATGGATGGCATCGACATCGGCGTTCTTTGCGATCCGAATGATCCCCTCTATATCTAAATAAGCATCAATTGGTTTCTTTCCTTCTCCTGTCAGGTAGGCCTCATCTGCTTTATATCGATGATATGCTCCCGAATCTTCCTTACTGTAAATGGCGACGGTTCTAATATTAAGCTCCGTACATGCACGAAACACACGGATGGCAATTTCACCGCGATTTGCTACTAATACTTTTTTGATTTTCTTCAATACACTCTCTCCTTTAGGCTATTCATGATTGAAAATCTCTGTAAAGCAGTCTATGAAAAAAGGGCTGACCCGAAAGATAATAAAGAAGTATCTTAGGGGGCAGACCCTAGACTTAGAGTTTTAGATACTCTATCAAAGTGACCTACATTTTTACGCCATATATTTTTTTGCTATTATCCATATTCTCCGAAGGGTAGCCATTTTCCTTCTTTATTTTATATTTTTCTTCATATTTTACAAACATCGACACATTCACAAGGACACCCATCGACAAAGACAGCACTAATAGTGATGATCCTCCATAGCTGATAAATGGAAGTGGCACACCTGTAATCGGGATTAATCCGGATACCCCTCCTAAATTAATGAAGGCTTGAATACCAATCATACTGGATATTCCGATGGCCAGCATCGTTCCAAACGGGTCCTGGCATTTAACTCCCGTATATATCCCCCGAAGCACGATATAAGAGAGTCCGAGTATGACAAAGCTTACACCGAATACACCTAATTCTTCAGCAATGATAGCCATAATGAAATCCGTTTGAGGTTCAGGGAGATAACCCAGTTTTTGAACACTTTGACCTAATCCAAGCCCTTTTACCCCTCCGGAGCCAATGGCAAGGTATGAGTTCACTAAGTGGTACCCTTCCCCTTGGGCATATTTAAACGGTGATAAATACGCTTCAATCCTGCTAAGTCTTTCTCTCGTAAAAATAAAGCCTCTTGCCAGGTATATGACCGGTGAGAGTGCGATCAACAGACCTACTCCAAGACCTGCCAGCTTGAAGAATGTTTTAAAACTGATCCCTGAGCAGGAAATGACGATTGCTCCGATGGCGAAAATGATAGCCGCCGTACCAAAGTCAGGCTCTAAAAAGACTAAAAAACATATAAAACCTAAAAATAGTAATGGCGGGGCAAGGCCCTTATTAAAATCATCTATGTATGCCTGTTTCTTGGAGTATACAGAGCCAAGATAAATAATGACCGCAAGCTTGGCGAACTCCGATGGCTGAATGGGCATGAAACCTAAATTAATCCAGCTTTTTGCGTTGTTTACTTCATAACCGAAAATATGTACCCCGATTAATAATCCGATAACGATAAACATGAGTCCCTTGATTATTTTCCCCACTTGGAATGCTTTGTAAGGAAACCATGCTGCTATCGTAAAGGCAAAGAACCCGATGAGAATATTGATCATCTGCCTTTTATAGAAATGGTCACTTTCCCAACCAAATCGTTCTACAGCCATGACCATACTCGCACTATAAATCATTACCAGGCCAAAAAGACAAAGGAATACATATACAGCGATTAACGAATAATCATAGGACTTTGCTATTTTTTTAATCATGACATTTCAATCCTTTTTCTCTTATATCATTTAAATTAATCCCAACCAGTCAGATTCTTTAACAAAAAAACTCAAACAACAGATCCATGTATTGTTTGAGTTGTCATGACTATTTTACTTTTTTGTAGATGCTTCATGAAGGGCAGAAAGTTGTCTTTCCAAAGAATCAATCAGCTCTTTCCCATCTTGATCATCTACTAATCCTAAACGGACCGCAAATTCTATTTCACGAGATAATCCGAACATTTGGGTATCCAATACTTCCTCATAAAGAGGACATTGGGGCATCGTTAAATTATCCATTTGTACTTTAATAAGTTGTAAAATCTTTTCTGCGTCGGCCTTTAGCAGTTCATAAGCTTTTTCTCGATGATTAATTGTCATTTCTGACGCCACAGTGATCCCCCCATTCCGAACAAATAGCTTTCCTGTCTTAAAATTTTATCGTTAAATCAGAGAAATTGCAAGAAAAATAAGTGTATTCCCCGGGATTCTATGACAGAAATTCGAATTATTATTTTGGAGGGTTCCTCATGAAAATTCTTTTACAAAATGGGCCTATCCGGAACTTGCTAATAAAACATAGCCTTATGGGGGAGGGCGTGATCCTTCGTTAAAATATACTCCAGGAATATTCATCACTGAGCATTTCAAGGAGCTTTAGTCCTGCACTGCTATTCCCGACGTTATCCAGTGCAGGACCAAAGATCCCGATTCCACACTTCCCGGGAACAGCACCCATGATACCACCTGACACCCCACTTTTCGCCGGAATACCAACCTTAATCGCAAATTCTCCAGAAGTATTATACATCCCGCAAGTCACCATGAACGTTTTACAAATTCTCGCTACATCTCTCGTAATAATTTCGCGCCCGCTTTCAGGGTCAACGCCATCATTGGCAAAAACTGCCCCCATCTTAGCAAGGTCGACACAGCTCATCTCCACCGCACATTGTTTTGTATAGAGAACGAGTAAATCTTCGACATTTCCGGTAATCACACCGTGCTGCTTCATAAAATAACAAAGCGACCTGTTTAAATTAGCTGTTTGAAGCTCTGAATAAGCCACATCTTCATTATATGATACTGTTTCCCCGGTCATATGATTGATGAACTCTATTAATCGTCCCCACTTTTCCATTCCTGTGTTTCCTTTGATCATATTCGTGACTGCGAGTGCTCCTGCGTTGATCATCGGATTTAGGGGTTTGGAGGGCTTATGTGTTTCGAGTTTCGCTATGGAATTAAAAGGATCACCAGTAGGCTCCATGCCAACCTTCGAGAAGACATGTTCCTCCCCGTAATCCATTAAGACAAGAGCAAGAGTGATGACTTTCGATATACTTTGCAATGTGAACTTCTTTAAATGGTCTCCTGCATAACAAGAATGGTTTTCCAAAGTATATATACTTATTGCCAAATCACTTGGATTTTGATCCTTCAGTGCAGGTATATAATCTGCAACTTTTCCTTCTGCTGCAAAAGGTCTTGCTTTTCCCACTAATTCTTCCAACAACTCCTGAGTTCTAATCACTATCGTATCAGCTCCTTTAGTCCTACCTTTAGTTTCCCTACTTTCTCCAATTGAAAACGTTGAAAATGCTTTCAGCTTTGTGTGACAAACGTTTAAATAACAGATATACTGAATCTATCAGCGAGAGGAGGAGTCTCAATTGGAAAGCATAGTACCGATAAAAGGTAAAGTGAAATTCACGATAACTCTGGATTCCGGCGTTTGGATATTCGATGATCGAAAAGTGGATTTGACTACATATTTTGATGATAAGAATGAGACGATTGACGAATTGGAAGAATATACAAAAGCCGTATCCAAGCATTGGTCACGGGAAATTCAGGAAGGTGCAACCTATCCCCCTACACTTAAGACAGAGAAAAAATATGAAAAGGAAAAGATTTTAAACGGGTCTTTCGCTATTCCGTTTGCCCCTTTCCTTACAAATGCAGAACCTCTTGAGAATGCTGCATCTCTTGTGATTGAAACAGAAACGGATGAATATCGCATGGATCTTGCACAAGCAGATCAATTGCTTATCGGGTTCTCAAAAGCCGGAAAGCCACTAAAGGAAAATGGCCCCGTTCATATCTACTACAAAGACGGATCAAATAGAGATACCCCCATTACCGATGTTAGAGCCTTTCGAGTAGAATAAGTACATCAACAAGCGCAATATCGAAAAAAAAACCGGTTCAGGAACCTCTGAACCGGTTTTTTCATACGTTACTATTGTGTTTCGGCAGTATCAAAGAAGATCAGCAGCAAGTTGAGCAAGACCCGATCTTTCACCTTTCATGAGTTTAACATGTCCGGCCAGTTTTTGATCTTTAAATTTTTCTACCACATACGTTAAGCCGTTATTGTATTCATCCAGGTATGGATGATCAATCTGAGCTGGATCTCCCATCAAAACGATTTTACTTCGCTCTCCCACCCTGGTTAAGATCGTTTTCACTTCATGTTTCGTTAAGTTCTGGGCTTCATCAATGATGATATATTGATCTGGAATACTTCTACCCCTTATATATGTTAATGCTTCCACTTCAATTGAACCCATACCAGCGAGGATATCATCCAGCTCACCAGGTTTTTTCGTATTGAATAGGTATTCGAGATTATCGAAAATGGGCTGCATCCAAGGTCTGAGCTTTTCTTGTTTTTCCCCTGGGAGATAACCTATATCCTTCCCTACCGGGACAATTGGACGAGCAACGAGCAATTTATTGAATTTATTGAAGTCTTCTGTCTGAAGAAGACCTGCCGCCAGTGCAAGCAGGGTTTTTCCTGTCCCGGCTTTTCCTATCATGGTTACCAACGAAATATCATCTCTTAGTAACAGTTCAGTTGCCATTGTTTGCTGAACATTGCGGGCCTTGATTCCCCACATATGCTCTTGATCATATACCAGCTTCTTCACTTTCAGTCCGGATGCATCCACCATTCCAAGTGCAGAAGCAGAGCTTCCAAGAGCATCCTTCATTATGAGGAATTGATGAGAATAAAATCGTTGTTTCGTTATATCAGTAAGGGTCAGTTCCCCTTTATCATAAAATTTGTCGAGTAACTCTCTCTCGGTGTAAAGTTCAATAAAACCTGTGTAAATATCGTTTACCTCTATGACCCGGTCACTCAGGAAATCCTCTGCCTGTAATCCCAACGCATCAGCCTTTACCCGTACGAGGGTGTCTTTACTAACTAGTATGACCGATTTTCCATCCTTTTTCTCTTCTTCTTCGAGAGATAAGTTTTTAGCCACGGCAATAATCCTGTTATCATTTGTTTTTTCTAAAAAAATTTCCTGAAGTTGCTGAAATGAGCGGTGATTTAGTTCAATTCTTAGTGATCCTCCCGTATATAGGGGGATTTTTTCATGAAGTTTTCCTTGTTGCCGTAAATTATCTATCAGTTTCGATACATGTCTAGCGTTTCTTCCGATTTCATCCATATAACGCTTTTTGGAGTCCACTTCTTCTAAAACGACTGCAGGTATAACCACCTCATTATCTTGAAACGAAAAGATGGCTTGTGGATCTTGTAATAAGACATTGGTATCTAATACATAAATTTTATTCAAATCGATGCCTCCTGCTCCTGATTTCTTATTACTATTGTATGTAGCCAATGTTGATCCGGTTATTCCCAGCTACTCAAATAGGACGGCCCGTTTCTTAAAATATATGAATAAACGTATAAAGATAGAAGAAAATTACACAATAAGAAAAGATATTGATTCTAAATCGGGAGGTATTCACATGTTTAAGCTCATCTCTCTACTTATGGTAACCATCATTCTTGGTGCATGCGCCAACAAGGATGAGGTCGGGTATGATAATGATTCAAACAGTAACAACAATAAACCGATCACTGTTCAGGATAGCAACATCCAGCATGTTGAACGAAAATCAGGACAGCAAATTTCTCGGCATTTAGTTGACCTGACGACGAGTGTACCAGATGTAAAAGACGCAACAGCCGTAGTCTTTGGAAAATATGCATTTGTTGGAATCGATATCGATTCCGACATTGAGCGTTCACAAGTCGGTTCAATCAAATATTCTGTAGCAGAAGCGCTTCAAAAAGACCCTTACGGTGCAGAAGCCATTGTCATCGCTGACCCGGACCTTTATGCACGTTTGAACGAAATCAGCAAAGACATTCAACGGGGCGAGCCGGTCCAGGGAATCATGAATGAATTGGCTGATATATCAGGCAGACTTATGCCTGAAATCCCTCGATCGTTAAAGCAAGCAGACCCTGAAAATGCTCCGAATGAACCAAAAAAGAAAATGAACAACACGAAAGAGAAACAACTAAAGGAAAAACAAGAAAATCAAACGTATGATAAGATTGAATAATGCTGTGATCAATTAAAAGATGAGAAAAAGCCATGAAAAAGCTTAGGGTACTAAGCTTTTTTCATGGCTTCAATTACTTGACGGTCCAAACGGTCTGCGGCCGTCTTATCATATGTCTTCTCATAGGCAGGTTCTGAAGATATTTTCGATCCATAGAACATGACATCTCTTACTTCATCAATAGCAAGTTTAACAAGCGTCAGCTTTAAAGGCACTCCTACGAGCTTTTCCTCTCGCACCCCTGCTTTTCCGCTTATGGAATAGGTTGATTCATTTGCAATTAAATTCACAACGGCAAGTGGATTGTTCTTAATATTTTCTACAATCCTGGACCGTTGATCAACAGCAAATAACAATGTGTGTTCATCCTTTGCGTAAATCCAAGAGATCGCACTCACATTAGGTCCATGCGTTTGGTGATCGATTGTCGCGAGTGTAACAAATTTTTCTGATTGAAGTTCTTCAAAAAGTGCAGGAATCAAGCTGGGTTCCACTTGGTTAGCCATACAATCCCCCCTAATGCAGACTCATTTTTTCTCTGTTAGTGCTTCATTTCATTCGTGATTCACCTTGATTATACTATACCAAATTCTATTGTTAAAAGCATACAGGAAAGTTAAATAAAGCGTTTGACTATACTACATGATATACTAAAAAGACTAGACTTATGATTAGAACAAATTGAGGTGTAATGTATGAGAGTAAAATGTGCTCTATGTGAAGTGATAGAAAATATTGATGATTATTCCTTACAAGCGAAGAAATTGCGTAACCGGCCCATTCATACGTATATGTGTGAAAAGTGTCATGATCGTATTAAAGAAAAGACGGAAGAACGTGTGTCGAGTGGGAATTTCAGATTTTACCGTTCCCCTCAAGTAGAAGATGACTTTTAAACAAATCTGTTCAGGAACTATTATTGGCCTTGCTTCCGGTACCCTATTAGGATTATTTCTAAAATGGATGCAGATTTTGACAGGCATCAAGGTATACGTCTTGTTATTGAATGTGGATTTCATCCCTGTGTTCGGTGAAACAAACTTTCCTGAATGGATCGAGTTTTTGTTCCACTTGGTTATTTCATGTGTGATCGGGGTCTTGTTCGTGTACTTGATGGAAAGGCTGAACGTTTCTGGTAAGGGCTCCTGGGTCCTCTCCCTTGTGCTAACAACCCCGACTGTGTTCCTGTATTTCCCTCTTTCGCACCTGGCAATTAAAGATGTACCCGGTTTACTGTATGGTGAGGCAATTATCTTATGGACAGCAGGACATCTTCTATACGCTCTGTCCTTACCCCCGCTATATACTCTATCTTCTGTACGGGGTTGATTGATCCACATAACAAAAAAAGCTGCAGTCTCATTCATAAGAGACTGCAGCTTTTTTCAGCTTAAAAGGTGCCTTTTTTCTTTTCGTTCGTTAGACGAATCTTATATATTACTAAGATAAGAGCTGCAACGACTAACCCTTCTGCTACTGGTAAAAAGATACCGAGAAAGGTTAATACGGTGCATCCCAGAATAAGAAAAGAATAAATCAATATAGATTTCATTACGGGCAGCTTCTTCGCAAAACCGAGCTTATACACTAAGATTGAGAGCCCTACTATGGTTATATAAAGCAGCCACATCCCCATTTCCGCGTTCTGGTCAACACGATAAAGGGATGCGAAAAAGGACAAACGCTCAGTTACATCCATTTCCTACTCCCCCTCACTTAGTTTATTGAGACACCTTGCTCTTCTTTTCTGCTCTTTCACGTTCATTCTTATCAAGAATCTTCTTACGAAGACGGATCGATTCAGGAGTTACCTCACAATACTCATCATCGTTTAGATACTCAAGAGATTCTTCTAAAGTCATGATTCTTGCCTTTTTAATGGTTACGGTTTGATCCTTGTTAGCCGAACGAACGTTTGTCGCTTGTTTAAGCTTTGTGATATTAACGGTAATATCATTTTCTCTTGTATGTTCCCCAACGATCATTCCACCATAAATTTCTGTACCGGATTCAACGAAGATAATACCGCGATCTTCCACTTGCATGATTCCGTATTGAGAAGCTTTCCCTGTTTCCATCGAAACAAGTACACCTTGACGACGTCCGCCAACGCGACCTTTTTGCAGAGGCTGATAGCTGTCGAATGTGTGGTTGATGATTCCATATCCGCGAGTAAGAGTCATAAACTCCGTTGAATAACCGATTAATCCACGTGCAGGAACCATAAACATTAAACGGACCTGTCCATTACCGTTGTTTACCATATCCAGCATTTCGCCTTTACGTTGACCAAGTGATTCAATGACTCCACCCATATATTCTTCAGGAATATCAATTTGAACACGTTCTACAGGCTCACTCTTCACGCCATCGACTTCTTTAATGATAACCTGTGGTTTAGATACCTGTAATTCGTAACCTTCACGACGCATGTTTTCAATCAGGATGGAAAGGTGAAGCTCTCCACGACCTGAAACCGTCCATGCATCAGGTGAATCTGTTGGTTCAACACGTAAACTTACATCCGTTTGAAGCTGAGCCAATAATCGTTCTTCAATTTTTCTTGAAGTAACAAATTTACCTTCTCTACCTGCAAATGGACTGTTGTTCACTAGGAATGTCATTTGAAGTGTAGGCTCGTCAATACGAAGAACGGGAAGCTGATCCTGATGTTCAACAGGACAAACCGTTTCACCAACATTAATATCTTCCATTCCGGAAACAGCGATTAAATCACCCGCTTTTGCTTCTTGGATTTCTTCACGTTTTAATCCGAAGAAACCGAAGATCTTTGTAACACGGAATTGTTTAACAGAGCCATCAAGCTTCATTAATGCTACCTGTTGGCCAACCTTCATTGTCCCTCTGAACACACGTCCGATTCCGATTCGACCAACGTAATCATTGTAATCGAGTAATGCAACTTGGAATTGTAGTGGATCTTCAGAGTTGTCTACTGGTGCAGGAATGTGCTCAATGATTGAGTCATATAAACACTGCATGTTTTCGTCTTGTTTTTCCGGATCTGGATCTATACTTGCTGTACCGTTGATAGCTGAAGCATAGACAACGGGGAATTCAAGCTGTTCATCATTTGCATCCAGTTCAATGAATAATTCCAGAACTTCATCGATTACTTCTTCCGGACGTGCTGAAGGCTTGTCAATTTTATTTACAACTACGATAGGTGTAAGGTTTTGCTCAAGTGCTTTCTTAAGAACGAAGCGAGTTTGAGGCATACAGCCTTCATACGCATCTACCACTAGTAAAACACCATCTACCATTTTCATGATACGTTCAACTTCTCCACCAAAGTCAGCATGTCCTGGTGTATCAAGAATGTTGATACGAGAATCTTTATATTGAATCGCTGTATTTTTCGCTAAGATCGTAATACCGCGTTCTCTTTCCAAATCATTTGAATCCATCGCGCGTTCAGAAACTGTTTCATTTTCGCGGAAGATTCCAGATTGCTTTAAAAGCTCGTCTACTAATGTCGTTTTCCCGTGGTCAACGTGAGCAATAATAGCAATATTTCTAAGGTCATTTCTTAATTTCATATTTCCACTCCTGAATATTGGATTTCTTTATACTATTAAAGATAATATATTTCAGTTCAACTAGACCATTATATCACAGCATTTAAAAAAGCCCTAATAAATATTTCATAAAGCCTTTTCTTCCCACTAAAAGTTTCCATAATAACTTCAATCACATCGTTATGCTTCTTTGTATGCTCTAGCCATTGCACATTAGCGAATTGATAGGTAAAATTTAATTGGAAGAGCAATCATGGTTTTAATCTAATGAAGAAAATGATTTTTTGGAGGTTTTATCTTGGGGAATATTAAATGGATTTTTGTATTATTTTCTATATTAGCTGCTGTTTCTCTTATGGGAATCGCAGTTTCCATCAGTTTACAAAGTATCCTTCTTGCTATTTTAAGCTTCATTTTTCTATTTATTGTGATGGGATTCGGTTTCAAGACAAAGAAGAAATATCGTGATGAAGGGCGATTGTAGATTAAAAAGGGGAGACGAAGCAATGAAATTGCCCGTCTCCCTTCTTTATATCTTTCGTTTTAGATAGTCAGTCAAGATGGTTTGGTGCAGCCCGGGTTTTCCTACAAACAGCGAGCTTTTATTCAACGGGTTCAGAGGATCCCCATTCAGGTCAGTTACAATTCCCCCAACCTCTTCAATCATGATTTTCCCAGCTGCGAAATCCCATGGAGCCAGGCGCATTGTTAAGTAAGCATCCAATCTACCTGAAGCGACATAAGCCAATTCAATGGCAGCTGATCCATAGGAACGTGTTCCCCTTACATCTTTCACGAGTGGTGCAAGGATTGTTCGGTCAATCCGTTTATTATCAGTCACCCAAAGTGCATTTAAAGCTACAATGGCATCCTGAACCGGTACTGGTTCAAGCTCCGGTAGCTTCACATCATTCATATAAGCTCCGTGTCCTTTTTTTGCAAAATACAGCTCATCATGGACGACATCATATATGTATCCTAATTTACCTTCTTCTCCATCATAGATGCCGATAGAAATGGCAAAATTTCGTTGTTGATGAACAAAATTCATCGTTCCATCGATCGGGTCGATTATCCACGTGATACCTGAAAGCTCCTTAAAGTCATCGCCATACCCTTCTTCACCGAGGATTTGATGATCCGGGTACGTATTACGGATATTTTCAGTAAAGAAATGCTCTGTTGCTTCATCCATATCGGTTACCAAATCATTTCGATTCGACTTCGTTTTTATATTCAACTCTGTCTTGAATGATTGACGAATTCTTTCTCCGGCTTCCTGTATCCACGTTCTTACTTTTTGATCTAATTCCGTCCAATTTGTCATTGATTATTAGCCTCCAATTTGTGTAACAAAATCTTCTTATTAATTACTAATATGGTCGTTTTCATTAGATCCGACTTAAACTCCCTCTATAAACAAGAGCCCCAATGAACTTCTTCTATAGCTAAATAGCTTAATGGAAATTAGAGGCAGTTTCAAGTTATTTACCTTATCGTTCATCTTAAATTTAGATTGTTTAAATTCGGGGTTATTTTTAACCACAAAAAAGCGAACTCTCTATGCCTATGAGCTCGCCGTCCAATAGTCGAATTTTTGACAGTATACTTTATACCCACCTGAAAGGATTAAAGCTTTATAAGGCCTTCATTTTCATTAGTTCTTCCCGAATACTCATGAGTTTCTGTTTGGACTTGGTCTGGGTTTCTTTATTCTTCATTTGAATTGCTTCGAACAATACAGCTAGTTCATAATCCATTTCAAGTCTTAATACATTCATTCTTTGCTGTTGGACATCACGTTTTTTAGAAGTGTTCATTACTTGTTTCATGGCCATACACCCCTTCCGAGTTTTCGATTTATCTGATTGTTCTGATAATATTTACTACATGTTATGAAGTATCATCCAATCTTGTAACTAAAATGTGCAGTCACCCATAGATAAATCACTTCACTACAAGCTTGTACCTCATTATGTTAAGATATTGGTGGTTATAAGGAGGATACAACATGAAATTTAATGGTTTCAAACAAGAAGATTTCCAAGTTTTCTCGATTAGTGGGTTAGAAGATCGAATGACTGCCATTCAAGAACAGATCAGACCTAAACTTGATTATTTAGGCGATCATTTCGCACCCACTTTAAGCGCATTAACAGGAACGGAGATGTTTTACCATGTGGCTAAACATGCACGTCGATCGGTTAACCCTCCTGATGATACCTGGGTTGCGTTCGCGAACAACAAACGTGGTTATAAAAAACATCCACACTTTCAGATAGGGTTATGGGAAACCCATGTTTTTGTCTGGTTCGCTATGATCTATGAAGCTCCAAATAAAGTTGATTTCGGTAAAAAAGTTGAAGAAAATGCAGATAAGATAAGATCATTGATTCCTGGTCACTTTGTTTGGTCTGGAGATCATACAAAGCCAGACGCTTCCCCTTTTTCTTCCATGTCACAAGATGAATTCATCGCTTTAAGTGAAAGAGTACAGAATGTCAAAAAAGCTGAGCTTCTTTGCGGACTTCATCTGGACCGGGATACAGCTGTTAAGCTGAATGGTGATGAATTTATCCAGGAAGTTAACAGTGCCTTTGAAACACTTTTACCCCTTTATAAAATGAAGTAAACCAAATAACGGTTGGGAAAAATGCAGAAAGAACGACTGCCGAAAATGGCAGTCGTCCTTTTAGTTTTAGTTCATTGAAATTTTGTCAGCGTCCTGAAGCTCCTTCATCTTCTTTACGACACGATAGGATGAATAGCCACTGGATTCTTCAAATTCATTGCAAATTCTCTTTTCATCTGCTTTACCAGGGACGATTTCTTTAAAACGCTTGTAACGATTCATAAGGTCATCTCTGGAGACACCTTTTTCATAAGCTTTCTCGATTGCTTCGAAAAAGGCGACAACATCGATGACTTCTTCTGTTGACCAGTCTATATCAAAAGGATATTGATATTCCATTGTTTACAACAACTCCTTGAATGATGATGTATTAATTCCATTTCTTCCGGATGCCCTCTGCTTGTGAGATCATTCGTTGAATGAGATCCTTAACCGATGGGATGTCATTGATCAATCCCATCACTTGTCCTGCCCACGCAAACCCTGAGTCTACTTCCCCATCGTAAATGTAACGTTTATTGGCTTCACCGCTTATGTATGCTTTTAATCCTTCATAGCCAGCCTTCGATGTTTCAGCATCCAGTATCTGTTTGGTCCACGAGTTTGAAATGGCCCTTGCCGGTGCCCCTAAAGATCGTTTGATGACTACTGTACCATTCTCATCCCCTTCAATCAAGGTACGCTTATAAACTTCAGAAGCATGTACACATTCCTTTGTAGCAATAAATCTCGTGCCCATTTCAACTCCCTCTGCACCGAAGCTGAGAGCAGCCATCAATCCCCTTCCGTCCCCTACGCCTCCGGAAGCAATGACCGGAATGGAAACGGCATCCACCACTCCGGGAATCAGGACGAATGTACCAATATCATCTTTCCCCAGGTGACCTCCTCCTTCTTGACCAACAACCATCACTGCATCCGCACCGAGCTCTTCCGCTTTGATTGCCTGTCTTTTCGAGGCGACCAATACAAGCTTAACTATGTCTTTTCCCTGGAGTTGTTGAAACAGGGGAGTCGGGTTCCCTCCTGTAACGGAAACGACCGGAACTTTCTCTTCAATGGCAACGTCAACAAACTCGCTAAAGGGGCGTCCATGTTGACCGATGGCAAAGTTCACCCCGAACGGTTTATCCGTTAAAGACCTTACCTTCAGGATTTCTTCTCGTAACTGATCAGGATTGGCTAAAGACATGGCGGTGATCTGGCCAAGACCACCCGCATTCGACACAGCCGCAGCCAGTTCTGCATATGCAAGATGTGCCAGTCCACCTTGTATTATTGGATATTGAATGTTTAATAACTCTGTTACCCTCGTTTTCCAATTCAATTGAATCCCTCCATTCACTGAACTATTCTCGATAAAGCAGGGAAAATCCTTTTCTTGATGGGACCATAATAAAAAAGAGTTACTGAAAGACAATAATAGATGATCAATGGCGGTAAAAATAAAATAACGATGGATGGGCACGTGCCACTATGCAAAGATTTTCTTAAGTGCTATAATTCATTTGTTTGTTGAAAATGTAGTAAGAAAAATTATGAAATCATGAGCAAAATCCTATATAATAATAACTTTAGCATGGCTATTAAATATGCTATAAAGAATATAAAGAGGTGTTGAATGAATTGTCTCAGAATGAAACGCCGTTATTTTCCGGCTTAATTGAACATAGTAAAAAAAATCCCGTCCAATTTCACATTCCCGGTCATAAAAAAGGTGCAGGTATGGATCCTGAGTTTAAGGATTTTATCGGAGAAAATGCCCTTTCCATTGATTTGATTAACATCGGCCCTTTAGATGATTTACATCAGCCTAAGGGAATGATAAAAAAAGCCCAGGACCTTGCAGCCGAAGCTTTTGGTGCCGATCATACTTTCTTCTCTGTTCAAGGAACGAGTGGTGCCATCATGACAATGGTCATGAGCGTATGTGGGCCCGGAGATAAAATCATCGTTCCCAGGAACGTTCATAAATCCGTTATGTCTGCCATTGTATTCTCAGGAGCCACACCGATCTTTATCCACCCGGATATTGATGAAGACCTGGGAATCTCTCACGGAATCACAACAGATGCAGTAGCAAAAGCATTGGAACAAAATCCGGATGCCAAGGGTGTTCTGGTCATCAATCCAACTTATTTCGGGATTTCTGCAGATCTCAAAAAGATTGTAGAAATCGCTCACTCATATAACGTTCCAGTACTTGTGGATGAAGCTCATGGCGTTCATATACATTTCCATGACGAGCTCCCCCTTTCAGCAATGCAGGCAGGTGCTGATCTGGCGGCTACCAGCGTACACAAACTTGGCGGTTCTATGACTCAGAGCTCTGTCCTTAATATGAAAGAAGGACTTGTTTCATCGAAACGGGTGCAAACCATTTTAAGTATGTTGACGACTACCTCGACTTCCTACTTATTACTGGCTTCCCTCGATGTTGCAAGAAAACGGCTGGCCACTGAAGGTCGCGAGCTCATCACCAGGACGATTGAACTGTCACAGGAAATCAGAAGGCAGATCAACGAAATTGACGGTTTATACTGTGTAGGTGAAGAAATCCTTGGAACGAAAGCCACCTATGCCTACGATCCAACAAAGTTGATTGTGTCCGTGAAAGATTTAGGAATAAGTGGATTCGATGCAGAGAAGTGGCTACGGGAAGCCCATAATATTGAGGTTGAAATGTCTGACCTTTATAACATCCTTTGCATCATCACTCCTGGTGACACTAATGTGGAGGGGGATCAATTGGTCATGGCTTTAAAAGAGCTGGTGAAAAGTCTTAAAAAACATGGAGATATGACACCAGTCAAGGTTATGCTGCCTGACATACCTGTTCTTTCCATTACTCCCAGAGATGCTTTTTACGCAGATACCGAGGTCATTCCAATTGATGCGTCTGTCGGAAGAACAATCGCTGAATTCATTATGGTCTATCCTCCAGGAATTCCGATTTTCATCCCTGGTGAAATCATCACCAAGGAAAACATCAATTATATTAAAACCAATATAGAAGCAGGTCTGCCAGTACAAGGCCCTGAAGATTATGATTTACGTCACTTGAGAGTCATTAAAGAGCATAGAGCGATAAGATAAACAAAAAAGGATGAAGAAGGCCCCACCCTTCTTCATCCTTTTATTTATAAGAACCCCTTTAAGACATTTTCACTCCCTGCACCCCTTTGCAGGTTTCAGTCGTCTAATTCTTTGTCGTCGTTGCAATCACAGCAGTTAGAGAATAAAACAGAAACCTTCTCATCCTCGTAGTGATCGATAGTGTTAAGGCATGATTGACATACAATTGTTCCCATCTTTTTTCCTCTCCTTCACGATGTTTTTTTGTAAACGCTTTATCTTATCTATTTCTATAATAATATAACACATTTAAAATATCAAGCCTAATTTGTATAACATATTTAACTTTTTATTCTCTTAATCAATCATACTATTAAACATTAAACTATATGTAAGTGTTTTCATTAACATACCTGATTTTTATGTAGGTTTATACACTGAACTTTGTGTGAGGAAGAACAAATAAAAAAGCTGCGTGAAAGAAAGGCTTCTTTCACGCAGCTTTTTTTACATTATTCAACGGTCTTTATTCTATTTGGATCCAAGGTTTCATATCCCTTATCCCGCAGGCCCTTTACAATATCGGATAAACCCTCGCTCGTCCATGTGCGATCATGCATGAGCAGGTTTGCCCCATCATTCAGGTAAGGGCTGTTAACCATAATATCGGTGATTGCTTCTTTGTTCTGATATTGCTTTTCCCAATCATATCCGTATGTCCAGTTCATTAGTGACATCTTTTCTTCTGCTGCAATTTGTCGGCTATAGTCAGTATTCTGACCAAATGGAGCCCTGAAGAATTTTGGTCGTTCTCCAATGATGGATTCAATAAGATCATTTAGTGACACAATTTCTTCTTTTTGCTTTTCAGGAGAGATTTCTTTAAGACTGCTGTGACTGTATGTGTGATTACCAATCGCAAATCCCATATCATGAATCTTTTTTAAAGTCTCTTTTTCTTCTGGTGTATCAAGAAAATGACCATTTACAAAGAAGATAGCAGGAGCATTCAGTGCTTTGAGATCATTTGCCATTTGTAGAGCATGTTGATCCGGTGCATCATCGATCGTAAGGAGAACCACTTTGGGATTCGCATCACCTATAGGATTAATGCTCCAGTTATTTTCATTGATCATATAGTCCTTTGATTGAACCGCCTCTTCTGATGGCACGTCTTTTTCTTCTTGTTCATTATCGCTTTCTTGTGAAGCGGCACCCTCACTTGTCTTATCGCTCTCTTTGTCCACTACAGACTGATCAGGCTTTTTGGTTTCTTCTTTAATGGTTGTTGGTTCACTCGAGCATGCTGTTAATAGTAGTAGAGTTAAGCCAGATGCTAAAATCTTTTTCATGTCTATCACCTTTCCGTATTCACTTTGAATATTTTAACATATTCTTTAGTAAATCTGGGAAAGAATTAAAATATTTCCATTAAATTTTCAAATACTACTTTGAAGGCAAAAAAGCACGTTAAACTGAATGAAGTTATAAATAAGGTCAGCTTCCTTGACTGAACGATTTTCTTCGCAGCAATAAACGCCAAGTAAAAAAATATAACAAACATGATCCACTTATATTCTAAATGATCCTTATCAGACATCCATTCAGCTATATAGAAAACACTCCATAAAATCATTTGAACCAAAAAAGCAATATACGATTTCATGTTCATTACATCCTTTAAGTGATTTATTTTAAACTTCCTTCTTTTTATTTACCCCTATTCTTGGATTGAAACCTTATGATTATTTAATAAAGGCGTAGAGCAGCCTTCAATCATCGTATTAATATAGTATATTCTTTTATGATTACTTTCATTATGTATGTCTTTTCAATTATGTAACATTTCAATGACTTGACCCTTTTATGATTTTTCATATGATAAAATGTGACTGAAGATCAGTACAAAAGTCATTTATTTACAAATTCAAAGTTCATAGCCTCGTTTAAGAAAAGAGGATGATGTATGAAACATATACTCGCTTTAGCAATACTAATCATTTCCACGATGTTGCTTTTGACTTCATGTGATTATATTTCTTCCAACAAAGTTGTTTTAGCAGAAGATCAGTTTATAGAAAAACAGGTTATCTTTTTTACCGATGAACGAAACGTTTCTAAAGAGATACCCTACTACGATGCAATCATTGAGCTGAAAAAACAGTACCCTGATAGCCTTAAACGTTTAAAGGTAGTGAGCCTCAATACCGAAGCACCAAATAAAATAGCAGATTCTCCACCGACTTCTCCAGCAATCGTTGTGGTAGAAAACAATCAGGTCATATGTAAAGTGGAAGGCAATATTACTAAAGAAGACATAATAAAACCCGTTTCAAGCGCAATCGAAAGTTGGGATCAATAAATTTCATGAATAAAAAAGGGATTGAAGCAAAAAACGCTTCAATCCCTTTTTTTAATAGTACTAAATAGTAAAAGGAGTATCCCGGCAAACCGGGATACTCCTTGATTAGCTTACATTATTTTACGATGTGAATCGGGCTACCCATAGCAACTTCTGCTGCTTCCATGGAAATCTCACCTAGTGTTGGGTGAGCATGAATAGTCATTGCAACATCTTCAGCTGTCATACCGGATTCAATAGCCAGTCCAAGTTCAGCAATCATGTCTGATGCTCCTGCACCAACGATTTGTGCTCCGATAATTAAACCATCTTCTTTACGAGTTACAAGCTTCATGAAACCATCTGTAGCATTCAGTGCCAATGCACGACCATTAGCGGCGAATGGGAATTTAGCAGCGATTACTTCGATTCCTTCTTCTTTTGCTTGAGCTTCAGAATAACCTACTGTAGCTAATTCCGGATCTGTGAAGCACACAGCTGGAATACCAAGGTAGTCAATTTCTGCTGGTTCACCAGAGATGACTTCAGCAGCAATCTTACCTTCGTAAGAAGCTTTGTGAGCAAGTGGTGGTCCATCTACGATGTCACCGATCGCAAAAATGTTCGGGATGTTCGTGCGGCATTGCTTATCAATTTTGACAACTCCGCGGTCTGTCATCTCGATTCCAACTTCTTCAAGACCGATTTCATCCGTATTCGGGCGGCGGCCTACCGTTACTAGAACGTAATCAGCTTCAACAGATTTTTCTTCGCCTTTTACTTCATATTTAACGACAACGCCGCTGTCACTTTCTTCAACGCCTTTAGCCATTGCCTTGGTAACGACCTCTACACCTTTTTTCTTAAGATCTTTTTTCACAATTGCTGTCATTTGCTTTTCGAATCCGCTAAGAATATCGTCAGCACCTTCTAAGATTGTTACTTGAGATCCAAGATTTGCATACGCAGTACCAAGCTCAGTTCCGATGTAACCTCCACCGATAACAACAAGCTTGCTTGGGATTTCTTCCAATGCAAGGGCACCTGTAGAATCAAGTACGCGTTTAGAGAACTTGAAGCTAGGGATTTCAATTGGGCGTGAACCTGTTGCAAGAATCAAGTTTTTGAACTTGTATGTTTGAGCAGAGTTATCGTCCATCACACGAAGTGTATTAGCATCTACAAGGTAAGCTTCACCGCGAACGATTTCTGCTTTGTTTCCTTTAAGGAGACCTTCAACACCACCAGTTAATTTCTTAACAACGCCAGCTTTCCACTCTTGAACCTTATCAAAGTTCACTTTTACGTTTTCAGCAACAATACCCATGTCATCAGAGTGTTGAGCATTGTGAAAACGGTGACCCGCTGTGATCAAAGCTTTAGATGGGATACAACCAACGTTTAAGCATACTCCACCTAAATTTTCTTTTTCAATGATCGTTACTTTTTGTCCAAGTTGTGCTGCACGGATTGCAGCTACATATCCTCCAGGACCTGATCCGACTACTATCGTATCTGTTTCAATTGGGAAATCTCCTACTACCATTGTATTACGCCTCCATTAATAATAATTCTGGATCGTTCAACAAACGCTTGATATGGTTAAGTGCATGTTGAGCAGTAGCTCCGTCGATCATACGGTGATCGAAGCTCAATGATAATGCTAACACAGGTGCTGCTACAATTTCACCATTTTTAACTACAGGTTTTTCTGCAATACGTCCAACTCCAAGGATTGCAACCTCTGGGTGGTTGATTACCGGAGTAAACCATTGTCCACCGGCAGAACCAATATTCGTGATCGTGCATGAAGCACCTTTCATTTCATCACCAGAAAGTTTACCATCACGAGCTTTTCCAGCTAGTTCGTTAATTTCATTTGAAATTGAGAACATTGATTTACGATCAGCATTTTTCACAACTGGTACTAATAGACCTTTGTCAGTATCTGCAGCGATACCAATGTTGTAATAATGTTTTTGAACGATTTCGCTCGTTGAATCATCAATGGATGTGTTTAGTGCCGGGTATTCACGTAAGGCACTTGTTAATGCTTTAACGATGTAAGGTAAGAATGTTAATTTAATACCTTTTTCAGCTGCAACTTCTTTGAACTTCTTGCGGTGGGCCCAAAGTTTCGTTACATCGATTTCGTCCATTAATGTTACGTGAGGTGCTGTATGTTTAGAGTTTACCATTGCTTTCGCAATTGCTTTACGCATACCACTCATTTTCTCGCGAGTTTCAGGGTATTCACCCTCTGGAGCTTTAGGTGCAGCCGCTTTAGAATCAGCTTCTGGTGCTTTTTCTTCTACTTTCGCTTCTTCAGCCGTTTCAGCCGGCTTAGAATCTCCGTTTAAGAAAGCATCGATATCTTCTTTTACGACACGTCCGTTTTTGCCAGAACCGGATACTTGGCGAATCTCCACACCGTTTTCTCTCGCATACTTACGAACGGAAGGCATAGCGATGACACGCTTATTAGGATCAACTTCTGCGTCAGCAGCACTTTGATTCACACCTTCAGATTTCTCTTCAGCAGCTTCTGGTGATGCATCTTTCTTGACATCTTGACCTTGTTCCGCTGTTCCTTGAACTTGACCTTCTGTTTTCTCGTCAGCTTTAGGAGCTTCTTTCTTCTCCCCATCGTCACCTTTGAACTGAAGATCTTCGTAACCAGGTGCATCGAACTTAATCAGTGTATCACCTACAACTGCTACAGTACCTTCGTCAACAAGAAGCTCTTCAACTGTTCCTGCTACCGGAGATGGAATTTCTACTACTGCTTTATCATTTTGGACTTCACATAGTACATCGTCTTCTTCAACTTTATCGCCAGGCTTAACAAACCATTTTACGATTTCACCTTCATGAATACCTTCACCAATGTCTGGTAATTTGAATTCGAATGACATGGACTCTACCTCCTGTATTGAATAATGATTAAAATAGATGAATGTAAATCTTATATCTGTCTAATTTTCTTATATCTATAATTGGAAAAGAGAAGGGTGGGATGCCCTTCTGTTTTCACTTGAATATTAAGGGGGAGCATGAATGCTCCTCACCCATTAAAAGTTAAGTACTTTTTTCGCCGTTTCAAGAACATCTTTGTGGTTCGGTAACCAGATTGGCTCCGCTTGGGAGAATGAGTACACTGTATCTGGCGCCGCTACTCGAAGTACCGGAGCTTCAAGGCTAAGAATTGCACGGTCATTGATCTCAGCAACGACGTTCGCTGCAATACCGGCTTGTTTTTGAGCCTCTTGAACAACAATGGCACGGTTCGTTTTTTCCACAGATGCCATGATTGTGTCGATATCCAGTGGGCTAACTGTACGTAAATCGATTACTTCAACAGAATGGCCTTCTTTTTCAAGCTCTTCAGCCGCTTTTAAGGATTCGTGTACCATAGCTCCGTAAGTGATGATGGAAAGGTCTGTACCTTCACGTTTCACATCCGCTTTACCAAGTTCGATTGTGTATTCCTCTTCTGGAACCTCTTGACGGAATGAACGGTATAATTTCATGTGCTCCAAGAAAATGACAGGGTCATTATCACGGATAGATGAAATTAATAAACCTTTTGCGTCATAAGGTGTTGATGGAATAACAACTTTCAGACCAGGTTGCTGAGCCATCAATCCTTCCAAGCTGTCCGCATGAAGTTCTGGAGTATGTACTCCACCACCGAATGGGGAACGGATTGTGATTGGAGAAGTATACGTTCCACCTGAACGGTAACGCATACGCGCCATTTGTCCACTTACTGAGTCCATTACTTCATAAACGAAACCAAAGAATTGGATTTCAGGTACTGGACGGTAACCTTCTAATGCTAAACCGATTGCTAAACCACCGATTCCTGATTCTGCTAGTGGAGTATCGAATACACGGTCTTCACCGAATTCTTTCTGAAGTCCTTCCGTTGCACGGAATACACCACCGTTTAGACCTACGTCCTCACCAAAAACTAAAACGTCTTCGTTGTTGCGTAGTTCTGTGCGCAGTGCATCAGTGATCGCTTGAATCATTGTCATTTGCGCCATGGCTTATTTCGACTCCTTTTCTTTGTAGATTTCTAATTGTTCTTTCAAGTTGTAAGGAAGCTCTTCATACATATTGTTAATGAAATCAGTAACTTTTTGTTTAGGAGTTCCATCTGCTTCTTTAATAGCTTGTTTGATATCTTCCTTCGCTTCTTCGATCACTTCGTTTTCTTTCTCTTCACTCCATAATCCTTTAGCTTCTAAGAATTTACGGAAGCGCACCAATGGATCTTTCTTTTCCCAGTCAGTATCCATTTCTGAAGTACGGTAGCGAGTTGGGTCATCACCAGCCATTGTATGTGGTCCATAACGGTAGCAAAGTGTTTCGATCAGTGAAGGACCTTCACCATTCACAGCACGATTACGAGCCTCTAATGTAGCTGAATACACTGCTAATGGATCCATTCCATCCACTAATATACCAGGGATACCAGCAGCAACCGCTTTTTGAGCAATTGTACGGCCGGCTGTTTGCTTATCACGTGGTGTCGAGATTGCGAACTGGTTGTTTTGAACAACGAAAATCGCTGGAGCTGCGTACGCACCTGCAAAGTTAATTCCTTCGTAGAAATCACCTTGTGAAGATCCACCGTCACCTGTATATGTAACGGCAACAGCTTTCTTACCACGTTTCTTAAGACCTAATGCCACCCCGGCAGTTTGGATGTATTGAGCACCGATGATGATCTGTGGTGATAATACATTCACTCCTTCTGGAGGCTGGTTTCCTTTAAAGTGTCCACGTGAGAATAAGAATGCTTGAGCTAACGGAAGTCCGTGCCAAACGATTTGTGGAACATCACGATATCCAGGCAGGATCCAATCTTCCTTCTCTAAAGCAAAGTGGGAAGCAATTTGTGATGCCTCCTGTCCAGCTGTTGGTGCATAGAAACCTAAACGCCCTTGACGGTTCAGGGAGATTGATCTTTGATCAAGAATACGAGTATAAACCATACGACGCATTAATTCCTGAAGATCCTCATCAGAGATCTCCGGCATTGCGTCCTCGTTTACTACTTCGCCTTCTTCGTTCAAAATTTGGAACATTTCAAACTTGTCTTCAATTTGTTCGAGCGTCTTAACTGCATCGAATTGTGCCTTCTTTGATTTAGAAGCCATCGAAGTCACCTATCCTTTCTTTATACATTTATTTTGGTTTTTTTACATACAAAGTTTAGATTACCCAAATTCAGTATGACCTACCACAATACTTGCGGATACACACACTATTACTAGTTTTCCACAAATACCAAGAAAGAAAACCCGAAATTACATTCGAGCTTATCTGTATCAGTCACAATGTCACATCGACTAATACAATCCATGAATACCTTTACTAGTTTACAATATAGAAATTCAGGAAGTCAACGACAAAGTATTATAAATTCTTGTTTCCAAGTGTGCCCGAAAATTTTTTCTACCAATTCTTTTCAAAACTGTATCAATACTCACACAAACCCTGTTATATATAAACACCTGTAACAACTTTATCTGTTATAGAGTAAGGATGCCACTAATCTCCTATACCCCGTGATTATCTTGTGACCTACAACGAATTTTGATAATTATTTTTGCGTACAAAGACAAAAAAAGTGATAGTCGAGGAAGTTATTCTCGTCTATCACTTTTTATCCTTCTTTATTCTGATTCTTTTACATCAAGACCGGCGCTCGAATAAAATGTTTGTTTCATGTTATTGAATTCTTCTGTCTTTTTGTTATAGTCCTCATTATAATTCACTATTTTTTCATATTGGTCATTAATAGAGGAGATTTGTTTCTCGAGCTCTTCCATTGTAAGCTCTTTCTTTTTGAACATATTATAAAGTTCTTTATCCAGAGATAGCGCCTCCAGATAAGAAGATGTTAGCTTTTCATGAAGCTGATAACGTTCTTCCATCGTTTCTTTCAGCTTTTTTGCTTCCTTTTTAAGGTCCTGACTTTCTAACTTATCAACATATTCGTCTGCTTTCGCAAACTCTTCCTCGGCCTCACTCATGGACGTACGTTCTTTATCGATGTATTCTTTTCTTTTTTTGATGTTGTCCAGAGCTTCATCGGAAAGCTTTACAATTTGGTCAAACTCTTTCATCCCAAGATCCATTATCTTAGTATAAATCTCTTTTTCTTTTTCTTCTAATTCTTGAAGAGGTTTTTGAACTTCAACATATTGACCTTCTTTAGATACTGTTTCTTCAAGAACATTATACATATTCTCTTCGGGTGAAGAACCACCGACACAGCCCATTATTACAAAGATAGCGGCTCCTAAAATGAAAGCAAAACGAAATTTCGACACAACTAGATCCCCCTTAACTATTTACCACCTTCTACTATATCTATGTCTACAACATTTGACAATAGGGATTTACAACTGTGGAAAAAAATGTCGATTAGACTAATCTTCCTATTAAATAAATATGTCATTTACCCGGTGAGTATTCCACCTTATAATAAATCTCATCCATTAACTTTTCCGGAGTGAAATGATAGACTATTATCATACATAATAGATAATTTTAATGAATAAAGTAGAGAAACAATTGATTAAATGGCCTTGTCTGTAAGTGTCCTGTAAAGACATGTTACGCCTTTACATCCATATCTCTACCGTACCTGAGGAGGAAAATCAATGATTACGATGAATGACATCATCCGTGAGGGGCATCCTACATTAACAATGGTGGCAAAGGAAGTGGCTATACCGCCATCAGAAGAAGACCAGGAAACATTAAGAAGCTTATTGGAGTATGTAGTAAACAGCCAAAATCCTGAAACTGCAAATAAGTATGGGCTCAGACCAGGGATTGGCCTTGCTGCACCTCAAATCAATATTTCCAAGCGGATGTTAGCTGTCAATGTGACAGACAATCAAGGTAAACTATACAGCTATGCTTTATTTAACCCTAAAATTATCAGCCACTCAATCGAGAAAGCTTATTTAACATCCGGTGAAGGGTGCTTATCGGTTGACAGAAATGTACCAGGATTTGTTCCCCGCTATGCCAGAGTGACGGTAAAGGGCTGGGATGTGGATGGAAACGAAGTGAAGCTGCGTTTAAAGGGCCTGCCATCCATTGTGTTCCAACACGAAATCGACCATTTGAATGGGATTATGTTCTACGACCATATCAATCCGAAGAACCCATTCGAGCCGATTCCAGATGCGATTGCCATTGAAAGATAATAGAAAAAGACTTCTTCCCGTTATCAGAAGAAGTCTTTTTCTGTTATTCATTAGATTAATTCAAGTTCCTTCAAACCATGGTATATTCCATCGTCATCGACGTGTTTCGTGATCAAATCTGCATGTCTTTGTACTTCTTGCACGGCATTCCCCATGGCAACACCGGTACCAACGGATTGAATCATTTCAATATCATTTAATCCGTCTCCAAACGCAAATACATCTTCCATTTTAAAGCCGAGCTTTGCGATCATCTTTTTGATGCCTTCTGCTTTCGATCCTCCTTTTGGCAGGATATCCATGGAAAATTGATGCCAGCGTATGAACGTGAAGTCACTGTATTTCTCCCTGTAAAAGCTCTCATCTTCCTTTGTACAAAATAACAAGGATTGATAAATATCTCTATCCTTATAAAAATCCGGGGCATAATCTGGATGTGGAAATTTTAAACTTCCCATACTCTCTTCAATATATTTATGGTGCTTCTGGTTTGACTTCATCGTTTGATGATTCAAGTGAACCACCGGATGTTCCTTCGTGTAAGCATCCTCAAGCAACTCTTCTAATGTCTGGATTTTTAATGGATTTGTGTAGATTACCTCATTTTCAAAAACCACATACTGCCCATTAAAGGAAACAAAGGACTCGATTCCTAATTCTTCCCTAAGGCTCTCATACATGAATGGAGCCCTGCCAGTTGCAATTGCTACATAAGTACCGTTGGATTGTAATGATTGGATGGCTTCTTTCGTTGCTTGAGGCAGCTTCTTATCGTGGTCAAGCAGTGTACCATCTATATCGAAGAAAACTATTTTAGACATATCTGATCTCCTTTTCATATGTAATCAATCATCTGTTTTACACGTTGTTTAAAGTAATCCTTTGTGGCATAAATGTCAATGAATGAGCATAGACGCTCTCATTTACCAAACTTAACCATGTAAGAGATTCAATAAATTCCGTACAATATAAGTAAGACAACAGAGACTTCGGTATTATCTCCCCTTTACTTCAAAGGAAAATCTCGGTAAACTATTGATAAGGAGTGATCCACCATGTTAAAAAAGCTCAGAAAGAAGCTTTTAAAACAGTGGAAAGAATTGCTTAGAAAAAAAACGATTGCATAGTGTTTCATGCTGCCGAACGAACTTAAGCAGTTACACTATTAAAAAACATGCAATCCGGCTATACTGTCATACGTTTACACAAATAATAAGGGACTGATGCCACTAGTGAGCTTTTTGTCTCCATTGGTTCAGTCCCTCTTCTCTATTTTTGTAATGATTTAATGAAGGATTCTCTCAAAAACTTTATTTACACGAAAGAATCCTTTATAATTTATAGCATACATAAACAAGATGATTCATCCCTACTTAAATGATAGGTTCATTTAGAAGAGTTAGAGTGAGGACCGTCCTCTATGGTAAATTCTCGTGAAAGATAGATTTCACTAGCCTTTCTTCCAAATCGAAAGGTCGCCCTGTGTTAAGGAAATGATTCCTATACCAATCGTTTTTTTACCACAGGGCGTAAATGAGCCATATATGAACATAGTAACTGTTCAGACCATAATGGTATATCTATACCTATTAGCAGGGAAGCTAGCCCTCTAATGTCCAGCTCCAGCGTCAAGCCCTATTCGTCATACCATATCCCTCAACCGGAGACTGGTTATATGCCAATAGGTGCATAGGCGCCGCTTATGTTATGTTAGTTGATAACTTTTTTATCATAGATGAAAGTTAGATTTTTTGAAAACGGATAAGGAGAGAGAAAAGACATGATTTTTAAAGTATTTTATCAAGAAAGTAAAGCAGAAGTGCCTGTTCGCGAATGCACTCAATCTCTTTACATGAAAGCAGATTCAGAACGTGAAGTACGTCTGAAATTAAAAGACAAACCGTATAATATTGAATTCGTACAAAAGCTAGAGGGCGCTTTTTTAGAGTATGAAGAAAACCATCATTCTTTCGAGTTGGAGCAATAATCAATGAAATTTGTCAAGAATGACCAAACCGCAGTATTTGCCCTTGGCGGTTTAGGTGAAATCGGTAAAAACACATACGGCGTACAATTCCAAGACGAAATCATCCTGATCGATGCAGGAATCAAGTTCCCTGAAGACGAACTCCTCGGTATCGATTACGTAATCCCTGACTATACGTATCTCGTGAAGAATGCGGATAAAATCAAAGGCCTTTTCGTGACACACGGACATGAAGACCATATTGGTGGAATCCCCTATCTATTGCGCGAATTAAACATCCCGATATACGGCGGGAAGCTCGCATTGGGACTTATTAAAAACAAGCTTGAAGAGCACGGTCTATTAAGAAATGCGAAACTCAATGTCATCCAAGAAGATGACATCATAAAATTCCGCAAAACGTCCGTAACCTTCTTCAGAACGACTCACAGTATTCCGGATTCATACGGGATTGTTGTGAAAACACCACCTGGTAATGTTGTTCACACAGGTGACTTTAAATTTGATTTCACGCCGGTCGGTGAGCCCGCGAACTTAACCAAAATGGCTGAAATCGGAAAAGAAGGCGTTCTATGTCTTCTATCTGATAGTACGAACGCTGAAGTTCCAAACTTCACAATGTCGGAACGTAAAGTCGGAGAGAGCATTAATGACATTTTCCGCAAAGTGGACGGTCGTGTTATATTCGCTACTTTTGCTTCTAATATTCACCGTCTTCAACAAGTGGTGGAAGCAGCTGTCTTTCATAATAGAAAAGTCGCTGTTTTCGGAAGAAGCATGGAAGCGGCCATTACAATCGGTCAAGAATTAGGATATATTAACGCTCCTAAAGATACATTCATTGAACATAACCAAATTAATCGTTTACCTGCGAATGAAGTCGCGATATTATGTACAGGTTCCCAAGGTGAACCAATGGCTGCATTATCAAGAATCGCAAACGGTACTCACCGTCAGATTCAGATCCAGCCTGGTGATACCGTTGTATTCTCTTCTTCACCGATTCCTGGGAATACGATCAGTGTAAACCGCACGATCAACCTATTATATCGTGCTGGAGCAGAAGTCATTCATGGACCTTTAAGTGATATTCATACATCTGGTCATGGTGGACAACAAGAAATGAAGTTAATGCTCCGCCTGATGAATCCAACCTTCTTTATGCCGATACATGGTGAATTCCGCATGCAGAAGATGCACGCTCAGCTGGGTGTAGATTGTGGAGTACAGCCTGAAAACTGCTTCATAATGGACAATGGTGAAGTCCTTGCATTAAGCAATGACTCTGCACAGGTAGCTGGGAAAATCCCTTCTGGAAACGTCTATATCGATGGAAGCGGGATTGGTGATATCGGTAATATCGTCCTTCGTGATCGCCGCATCCTTTCAGAAGAAGGATTGGTCATCGTCGTTGTAAGCATCGACATGAAGGATTTCAAAATTGCTTCCGGTCCGGACCTTATTTCAAGAGGTTTCGTATACATGCGTGAATCAGGTGACCTTATTAATGAAGCACAAACGCTTATTTCTAAACACTTGAACAAGGTTCTTGAAAGAAGAACATCACAATGGTCAGAAATCAAGAATGAAATCACAGATACACTGGCTCCATTCTTATACGAAAAAACAAAACGGCGTCCGATGATTTTACCAATCATCATGGAAGTCTGATCAATCAAAAAAGAGGCTGACCCGATAAGGGTCAGCCTCTTTTTTATTATTATAATACCTTCTTTTCAAAACGGTTAATATCCGTATCTGCACCGATTACAATCAGAATATCGCCTTCACGAATTTGTTCATCCGCTTGGGGAGACACAATAATATCCTTTTGTCTCTTAATCGCCACGATATTGATTCCAAATTGAGCACGGATATCCAGATCAATTAATGAATTCCCACTCAGATTTTCATTCGCCACAATCTCTACGATGGAGTGTTCATCCGACAGCTCCAGATAATCCAATACATTATTCGAAACGATATTATGAGCAATCCTTCTTCCCATATCACGTTCTGGATGAACGACTTGGTTCGCACCTATTTTCCGCAATACTTTTTCATGATAATCATTTTGAGCCTTAACGGTAATTTTTTTAACCCCGATTTCTTTCATCATCAAGGTGGTTAAGATACTCGATTGGATATCGTCTCCAATTGCCACAATGACGTGATCGAAATTTCTGATTCCAAGGCTTTTTAAAACGGATTCGTCCGTTGCATCTGCCACTACTGCATGAGAAGCAATGGAAGAAAATTCATTTACTTTGTCTTCATCCTGATCAATCGCCATAACCTCCATGCCTTGATCTGATAATGAACGGACAATACTGCCCCCAAATCGTCCCAATCCGACAACCACAAACTCTTTTTTCACCATACATCCCCCCGCACTCTCTATATCCTTTATTTTAGCATAAAAAAAAGGAGAAAATGAAATTTCTCCCTGTTGTTTCTTGTATTAAATTTAGAGAGGTTTGAAAATTAATCACTTCTTACCTTTAACATAATCTGCATCAAATAAAAATAGCCTCATTAATAGATATAAAGATGGAATCAATAATAGCAACCCTGCTATAAAGACGATGACCAGGGCCATTCCCATCGTTGGATTCGTCACACTGGTTTCTATCGTAATAAATGGTTTTAGTATATAAGGTAAATGCGAAGCACCATAGCCAAAAAAGGCAAAGAAGAACTGCAGCATAACCAATATGAATGCCGTTCCAAAATTTTTCCGCATATAAATCATTAGCGATGCACCAAAGAAGCAAAGAAGTGACGATCCAAACATCCACCAAATATCAATCGCCTTCTCAAAATGCTCTGGATTATGCTCTCTCAACGATACAAACACTACTAAACTTGCCAGAATCGTAGGCGCACTCCAAAACAGGGAAAACGTTCTTAATTCCTCCCTGGAATCCATATCTCCTGCACGGTTAGCATAATAGGTTAGAAATGTCGCACTGATAAACAACACGGATACAATGGAAAGGGCCACTACACTCCACGAATAGGGGCTGGTAAAAAGCTCCTTGGCGAGGAAGATGACCTTATCTCCCTTCTCTTCCAGAAATCCACCTTCTGAAATCGTTAATGCCGTGGATAAGGAAGCAGGAATTAATAACCCGGTCGCCCCATATAAGAACAGGTACACGATATTGTCCTTTGATCCGTAATTTCCGAATGCATAGAAACTTCCTCTTATGGCTAATAAAATGATGGCGATACTTCCCGGAAGTAATAATGCCGTTCCATAATAATAGGCTGTGTCAGGAAAGAATCCGACTAGACCCACAAAGAAGAAGACAAAAAAGACGTTGGTTACTTCCCATACCGGAGAAAGGTATCTGCTAATCAACACGTTCAAGGTATGCTCCTTGCCTTTCATTCTTCCATAAAAGGCGAAGAAGCCGGCTCCAAAATCAATCGAAGCTACTATCAGATAACCATAAAGGAAAATCCACAATACGGTAATCCCCACAACTTCCAAACTCATACCCATTCCTCCCTTAAAGCTTCAAGCCCCTTCTTCTCAGGCCACCTGAAAAGAAGGAGTATTTATATATCTGCTTAACTCGCTTTCTTTGGAAAACGTTGTTCTAATTCCGCCTCTGCAGGCTTGTTTTTAAACATTTTAATCAGTACAACCACACATATCACGCCAAGAAGGATATAGAGGCCTACAAACAATGCAAACGTCAAGCCTACTCCATCGGCTTTCGTTGCCGCATCCGCCACTTTCATATACCCTCTCATAATCCATGGCTGTCGACCCACCTCGGCATAAATCCAACCGAATTCAATCGCCAGCATCGCAAGTGGTCCACTCGCAACGATCCCCCATAGAAGCGGCTTATTCCATTCATTCCGCTTCTTCCACTTCCAGAATAGAATAAATGCCGATGAAATAAAGATACTGTAAAACCCTATTGATACCATCAGGTCAAACATATAGTGAACCCATAAAGGCGGCCGCTCATCTTCAGGAAATTCATTCAGACCTATAACCTCTGTCTCAAAAGAACTCCCGGCCAGAAAACTTAAGAATCCAGGTAAACGGATCTCATTATGGACCTCATTATTTTCATCCAGCGTTCCGAATACGATCAGGTCAGCATTCTCTTCCGTTTCAAAATGCCATTCCGCTGCTGCAAGCTTCTCAGGCTGATACTCGGCAAGAAATTTAGCCGATAAGTCCCCTGCCAGAGCAGTGGCAAAAGCGAAAATCAAAGCAGAAACCATCGTTAAACGCAGCGCTTTCTTATGATACTCCCCGCCTCTCTTACGAAGAATCGCAAATGCCGTAATCGCAGCCAACACTAATGCCGATGTTAAATAGGCAGTCGTCAAAACGTGAAACACTTTCGTAGGCGTCGCAGGATTCAGCATCGCAGCAATCGGATCGATATTAATCGCTTTCCCATTCTCTAATTCAAATCCTTGAGGAGTATTCATAAACGCATTCACCGTTGTAATGAACAGCGCTGAAGCCGAAGAACCAATCATAACCGGAATCGTCAACAGCCAATGAATCCATTTATTCTTGAAACGGTCCCAAGTATAAAGATAGATTCCTAAAAAGATAGCCTCAAAGAAAAACGCAAATGTTTCCATAAATAATGGCAGTGCAATCACTTGTCCGGCAACCTGCATAAACGAAGGCCACAATAAGGACAGCTGCAGCCCTATGGCTGTACCCGTTACAACCCCCACCGCAACCGTAATTGTAAAACCTCTTGCCCACCTTCTGGCAAGCAAAAGATAATGAGGGTCATTTCGTTTGATTCCCATAAACTCCGCAATGGAAATCATAATCGGCACCCCTACCCCAATCGTCGCAAAAATAATATGGAATGCAAGGGTTGTCGAAGTGAGCATTCTACTCAAAATCACACCATCTAAAACCATTCTATACTCCCCCTACTGATCTACTTACTATCGTAAACAACTCTTTTCTACTGTTTATCACTTATTGTTCATTATAAAACCTGAAAATGAGTTTGTGATATGTTGAACATGAATATTTTGTGACGTTTTTCACAAACACTGATTTGTCTTATATTTTAGAGGTTTTTGGGGTGGTTGGCAATGATGTTGCTTGGGGAGGAAGGGGCTTAATTTCACTAGAGTTTACTGATGGCTGAGTTTTTTTGGGAGAGAGTAGATTCGACCTTTTCCTTTACCTTTTGAAGAAAGGTCCATGTTATTTAGGAGATGATAGGCCACTCTGGAGGATTCAACACCTAAGAACTCTCTTGCTTGTTTGTTGGTAATATTCGGGTTTACAAGTAGTAAGTAATCATAAATAGCCTGTTGGTGAGCATTCCGGTCAAATTCTCCACAATCAGGACAGTACGAAGACCTCATGTTACGTACCATATTGAATCTCTCGCAGCGGGTACACATAACACCGCGTATGACCCCTTCATGCTATTGCTTAAAGTTAGAATATGGAGCATTCTCCTTCATTAGGGAATTGGCAATTTTTTTAATTTCCTTCATTTCAAGAATTGAATTCGAATTAGAGCAGCTATGTTGAATGGTAAGAAGTTTTGCAACGAGATTCTCTATTCTGATAGCCCTACCTAAAGTATCCTTACTCTGACTAGAGGTAGATATTAATGAAGAAGAGTTTGTGAATACAACTAAAAATTCAATTGGGATAATAGGGAGTTTTTTCTTTTGGAGCCATTGTGTGAGGTGTATCTTATATCTATTCGCTTGAGAGAGGGGATTGGGAAAGCCTGTTACTTCTCCATTAAGAGTACGGGAAAATTGTTCAAATTGAGTTCCGAATTCCATGGATCCCGCTATATTTTTTATTTCTAAAATCAATATAAAATTTCTAGTGAGAATAAGAGTATCAATTTGAAAGAAACTTTCTCCCATTGGTATACAGAGATCGTTAAGGACGAGCATGTGTTCATTATCGATTGTACTCAATTGTCGGTCTACTTTACACTCTCCATGGTAACCTGCCCAAGCTTTAAGCAAGTTTTCTTCAATCTTGGATCTGAGGCTGGATTCTCGGGGTAGCCTCCTTAACAAGGCTTCAAAATAGAGGATAATAAGGGATTTCTCTTACTTTAATGATCAAATTATTATTCCTTTCCAATTTGGTACTAATAGTATTCTACTTTCTAACAAGAATTCCCTTTATTTTTGGAATAATTCAAGTAATGATTTTTTTATCGACCGTTAGAGAGATTTATCAACCGTTACTTTGTTTTATCAACCGAAATTTGAATTTATCAACCGTTTTTTCATTATATCAACCTTATTTTCAAGATACCGACCGTTCTGCAAATTCTGACAAATTCCGCAACAACCCACGCACCACTCCCCTACCACAACCACAACAAAAAAACCCCGCACACACCAGTGCGGGGCTCCTCCAAACTTACATCGCATCCAACATCCTGAACTGCGATTTAACGAGATCATAATAATCACCCTGCTGCTCCATCAGCTCATCGTGGTTGCCGGATTCTTTGATTCTTCCATTTTCAAGAACAAAGATATTGTCCGATTCACGGATCGTAGATAGGCGGTGGGCAATGATGATCGCGGTCCGACCGTTCAGTAGACGTTTCAATGCTTTTTGAATTTTGACTTCTGTTTCTGTATCAATGGAAGCTGTCGCTTCATCCAATATAATGATTCGAGGGTTCGCCAATAGTGCTCGGGCGAATGACAGTAATTGTCTTTCACCAACGGATAAAACATTACCCCGTTCTTCCACTTCGGTATCGTATCCATTGGAAAGCTTCTCGATGAACTCATTGGCTCCGATTGCTTCGGCGGCATTCTTAACCTCTTCGTCCGTTGCATCAGGGCGCCCGAATCGGATGTTATCCATGATGGTTCCCGAGAAGATGAATGTATCCTGCAGGACGATGCTGATTTGACTTCGTAAGCTTGAAACCGATGCATCCCTCAGGTTTACCCCATCAATTTTCACTTCACCATTCGTCGGATCGTAAAAACGGCTGATCAGGTTGGCGATCGTAGTTTTACCAGATCCGGTATGGCCGACTAACGCGACGGTCTGGCCTGCTTTCATTTCAAGATTGATGTTTTGGAGTGCTTTTCGTTTGTCATCGTAGGAAAATTCTACATTCTCAAACTGTATTCTTCCTTTGATGTCAGTCAGGTTCACTGCATTCGTTTTTTCATTTACAATCGGTTGTTCATCGAGGAATTCGAAGATACGCTCGGATGAAGCCATTCCGATCAGTAGTTGATTGTAAACTTGGCCGAGCCTTGAAATGGGTTCCCAGAACATCCCCAGGTAGAAGGCGAATGAAACAAATTCCCCCAGTTCCAGTGAGCCGCCTTGGATGAGATGGGCACCGTACCATATGAGGACTGCTGTCCCGATTGCGTTTGTCAGTTCTACCAGCGGGCGGAACATGGCATTCTTCTTTGTGGCTGTTCTCCAGCTATCGAAGTTTTCCGTGTTTACCCCATCGAAGAAGGCCATGTTTTCTTTTTCTTGAGTGAATGATTGAGTGACACGGATCCCTTGAATGCTTTCATTCAGATGGGAATTCAGCTTCGATTGCTTGAGTCGTACCATTTGCCAGGATCTGCGGATGTTTTTTCGTAAGCTGGTTGAGATAAAAAACATGATTGGCAGAATGACCATGACGGCAAGTGTTAATTCAGGACTTAATGTAAAGAGAATGACGATGATTCCAATGAGTAGGATGATATCCATTAAGAGATTAATAACTCCGTTTGTAAATAGTTCCTGAAGGGAGTTAATGTCATTCATGATTCGAACCAGGATGGAACCGGCTGACCTCTGATCAAAGAAGCGATGGGATAGCCATTGAACATGGCTGAATAAGTGCTTTCTTAAATCATAGATAACTCCTTGCCCCAGCTGATTCATCCACCTGATCCTGAGCACATTTGCAACGTAATTCAATACATAGAGTCCTGCGATAATTCCAACTAGTGTAAATAGTAAATTGGAATCCTTCTGCCTGATGGCTTTGTCTAATGTGTATACCCCAATCAGAATAGGTACGATCAATCGAACTGCTGTTGTGATCAGAACGGTAATGATGGATAAGGGCAGGAGTTTTTTAGAATAAGGCTTTAAATACGTTAATAACCGGTAGAGCTGCTCCCAGTTAAACGGCTTATCGATCACTTGATCTGTAGAGTAATGGAATCTGCTTAATACGCTTTTGTTCACTTTGTTTTTCTGACTCAAATCCACTCACCTACCCTTCCTGAGTTTGTAATATCTTTTTCTGGTCTTTGTATTGGATATCATAGATTCGTTGATACGGTCCATTATTTTTCAGTAGGAAGTCATGAACTCCCCTCTCGACGACTTTCCCGTTTTCCAGTACGAGTATTTCATCTGCATGCTTGAGGGATGAAATCCGATGGGCAATAATAAAGGTCGTTCGATCCGACATGACTTCTTTTAGCGCTTTTTGAATCCTGAATTCAGTTTCCATGTCTACGGCGCTTGTTGCGTCATCGAGGATCAGGATCGATGGGTCTGTACAAATCGCACGGGCTATGGCAATCCGCTGCTTTTGACCACCTGAAAGACCTAAACCTCTTTCACCGAGCCTTGTGTCGTAGCCATCGGGCAATTCTGAAATAAAATCATGGGCTTGTGCCCGTTTTGCTGCTTCCATGATATCTTCCATAGTTGCTTCCGGTCGTCCATACGATATATTCGCCTTGATGGTCGAAGAGAATAAGAAAGATTCCTGAAGGACGAAACCGATATTTTTTCGAAGTGATTTTAAAGAGTAATCTTTCAGATCCCTTCCATCGATGAGGATTTCTCCCTCTTCGGGTTCATAGAAACGAGTGATAAGCTGGGTGATACTCGTTTTACCAGAGCCGGTACCTCCGATCAGACCGATGACTTTTCCGGGTTCAGCCTTAAAGGTAATATCCTCGAGGGCTGCTTCATCATGAACGGTATAATTCAGGGACACATGCTTAAACTCTACTTCTCCATTCATTCGATCGACGTGAAGAACACCTTGATGATCTTTTATCTCTTCGTCCACTTCAAGAATTTCGAGTAAACGTTCCCCTGATGCTTTCGATTGTGAAAACAGGTTAATCGTAAATCCAAGATTCATGATCGGCCAGATAATGTACCACACTAAACTGTAAAACGCGACAAGCTCTCCTGGTTGAAGGTTGCCATTCATCACAAGATAACCACCGTAAGCGAGGAGTGTCACCACACTTACATTCCCCAGAAACTCCATTAAAGGAAAGTACTTTGCCCAGATGTCCGAGGTGAAAAGGTATTTATCTTTGTAATCACCATTTGATTGGTTGAATTTGTTAATTTGATGGTCTTCTCTCGATAATGATTTTACTGTATTGATTCCTGAAATATTTTCTTGCACATTCGTATTCAGTTTTCCGAATGATTTGCGGATACCCCTGAAAGCAGGGTGAACCGCTTTATCAAATTTGTATACGGCAATTGCCAGAAACGGTAACGAAACAAGGGTGACGAATGTCAGTTGAGGCGAATAATAAAACATAACACCAAAGCTTACGGTTACTAAAAGGAAAAAGCGAAGCAGTTCGGAAAAACCAAAGGATAGAAAGAAACGAAATGCTTCTACATCTGCCGTCAAACGGGACATCAGATCCCCTGTTTTGGCGTTATCGTAGTAACTGAATGGAAGGAATTGAAGCTTTTCATACAGTTCGTTCCTCAGCCGATAAACCGAGGTTATCCCGAATAGATCCCCATGGTATTGCTGAATAAATGTGGCAACGCCTTTCACGATCATAATGCCGATAAATCCAAATGCTAAATACGGAATCCACTGATAGTTCCCTTGCAGAATCACATCATCAATCGTGATTTGCAGGATCATTGGATAGACTACAGTGATCACTGTAACAAAAATCAAGAAAATCATTGAAATGATAAAATGCCTTTTATAGGGCAAATAAAAGGCTTTCAATTTTTTGAATGTATCCATAATTTCTCCCCCTTTAACGTTACATAAAAAAAGAACGTACTAATAAATATATCGGCTTTCGAAATATTTATCTACCCTTTTTTAGAATTTTTTACTTTTTTATGAATTATCCTTCTAGTCTTATTATTCATATTAATTGTAAAAATGAATCCAAAAAAATAGATCGGTCTTTTGACCGATCTATTCCCACATATTTCGTTGAACTTATTCTCTTTTTTCCATTTCATCGAGCACACGATTGACGCGCTTTTCAAGCATTTTCATTCCGCTTCCGCCCGCTTGGAAGTGACGAAGGTTCCCGTCTTTATCAAATACATAGTAAGCCGGGACATATTGATTTTCGAATGCATCTGTCAGTTTATGTTCACTGTCTACGAAGATTGGCTGAGTGATATCGTGCTCAGCTGCTACCTTCTTTATTTCATCCAGGTTCAAATCATCCTCGGAGCGTGGCATATGGACAGCCATAACATTCAGTTTATCGCTGTATTGATCTCGAAATTCATTTACTTGTGGCATCGCTTCCTTACAAAGGTGACATGAGATGGACCAGAAGTGAATAAGTGTCGGCTTTTCTCCTACCAGCTCTCCCTTTGTTACTTCTCCATTTAACCATTCTGTAGCACCGTTTAATTCCGGCATCGGTTCACGAAGCTTCATTAATATGGCCTCCCTTAATTTGTCTCGATCTTATTTCTATTGTTCACAGGATGGATTTGTACTACTCCTGAAAAAATAAACATGATAAGAAAAAGGCCTAACAAACGGTTAGGCCTTTATTCATTTTGATTATAAAGTTTTTTGACCTGGCTTCCAGTTTGCCGGGCAAAGTCCGCCAGTTTGAAGTGCTTGAAGAACACGTAGAGTTTCTTCAACGTCTCGGCCGATATTGTTGTGGAATACTACTTGATATTGCAGTTCCCCTTCTGGGTTGATGATGTATAGTCCGCGAAGAGCAATACCTTCATCTTCGATTAGGACTCCGTATTCGCTGGATACACTGTGGTTTGTATCTGCAGCTAATGGGTATCTTAGCTCACCAAGACCATTTTCCTTACGGTCAGTGTTGATCCAAGCTAAGTGGGTATGAATAGTGTCTGTAGAGACACCGATAACTTCTGCATCTAAATCTTCGAACTCATCGTAGCGGTCTGACATTGCTGTAATTTCAGTTGGACAAACGAAAGTGAAGTCCATTGGGTAGAAGAACAATACTGTCCACTTATCGTTTTTCATATTTTCTTCCAGTGACACTTTACCGAATTCTTTGTTTGGCAATACAGCGTCCATTTCAAAACGTGGAGCTTGTTTGCCTACCATGCGTTCTGCCATGATTGAATCCCTCCAATGAGTTTTTAATGAAATATTTCACCTGAAAAAGGAAGACGTGACAGCCTGTCCTTTTTGAATCACAAGTTTCATTATATAGGATTAATTTTTTTAAGTCAATGTTAAATTATAATCAATTTAATATTAAAATCATTATAATTTATTGACAATATCCCTTACTTGGTTTTCCCTATTATGTAGAAGTTTACTCACTTTTCTGCTTGAATAAACATCTACATAAAGTTTACCATTTCTCAACTGGGGAATAAAACAATATGCTTTTTTATATACTCTTTGACATGTCCTATGGTGAATTGTGTATACTAGAATGGTCATTATTTAAAAGGAAGGATGTTTTGGATTGAATTACATACTTGGTCTTAGTGCTTTAAGTGACCGACTTTCGAATTTTAATTGGGGCGGTCTATTGGTGACGATCGGAATTGGCGCCTTACAGATAATAGCGATTTGGATTGCTTTCATTATCGTGAAAGGTGCAGCTAACAAAGTGGTTGAGAGAGTCTTTGATAAGTACAGAAAGAGAAATGATGTTTCTGAAGGTCGCGCCCAGACACTGCAAAGTCTTTCAAAAAATATTATTGGATACATCCTGATTTTTGTTTTCTTTGTCACGATATTACAAATCTTCGGTATCCAGGTGACGGCTATTCTCGCCGGAGCAGGAATTGTTGGCCTTGCAGTCGGCTTTGGGGCTCAAGGCTTAGTAAGTGATGTAGTGACTGGATTCTTTATTCTATTGGAAAAGCAAGTGGATGTAGGGGATTACGTGTCCACTGGAAATTTCTCAGGGATTGTAGAAGAGGTTGGTTTACGTACGACGCATATTCGTGGGTTCGATGGTACTCTGCATTATGTGCCAAATAGAGAAATAACGAGTGTCAGCAATCATTCCCGTGGAAATATGAGAGCACTTGTTGATATCGGGATCTCATATGATGATGACATTGACAAAGCGATGGTCGTGCTTCAGCAGGTTTGTGATACGATCGCTCAAGAAGATGACAATATTGTAGATGGACCAAATGTGTTAGGTGTTCAGACACTTGGCGCTTCAGATGTAGTACTGAGAGTGCTATGCAAAACGAAAAACATGGAGCAATGGGGAGTGGAACGGAAGCTTCGTAAAGCTCTAAAGGAAGCTCTTGACCAAAATGGAATTGAAATTCCTTACCCTCATCAGGTTTATATTGAGAAGAAAGAAAGCTAATGAAAGTGAAAAGAGAAGGCACCGGCCTTCTCTTTTTATTTGTCTCTTCTCCTTTTTGCATTCAGTAGACGCTGAAGGCGATCATCATCCTTGGTTTCTTGAGGATCCTGTTTAACCTTGGATTTGTTTGTCGGCCCCTTTTCCTCAGAAACTTTAGGCATAGTTTGCTTGCTGCTTGTAGGTTCCTCCCACTCATTCCGCTCGCGGTTCTGTTTCACTTTGCTGCCAAGTTGTTCAAAAGTTGGTTGTTCTTTAGGAACGGAAACGGGTATCCTCCTTTTAATCTTATTAAAAACTCCCATTATAGGACCTAATCCAAACCTTCTTATTGCAATTTCACTAAAGAATAGTAGAAAGCCCATACTAATAAGGAGTGAACGGATTGATTGCTCTTTGGATGCTTTGTTGTTGAACTCTCGAAAGACTTCTGTAGGGGACGAATATCTCTTCCCTCCCGTTACTTCTACTATTTCTTCCATTGTTCGGGTTCCCCCCTTGTAGGTGTATTCTTTCGAATATGGAACCGAAAAGCCTGTTTGGTATGAGCTTCCACTCTCTTCACCTGCCTTGGAGATATTCATATGATATAGTCCAGGTGATAACCTGCTCTCAAATTCGACTTCATAGTCTCCCGGAGCCTTGATTCTCGACGCTGCAGGAATCTCTTTTCCACTTTCATCAAGTGCCGTTACCTCAAGTTGCGAGACATCTCCCGCAGACGAAGAAAGCTTTAACTTAGTATGTCCCCGATCGTCATCCACATCGATGATGTACGGGTTGGATTGAATATCAGGAAACGAACGTGTAACAAGCTGATTGACGAACGTCGGCCATCCTTTCCACCTGACGAAATCCCCTGTCCATTTTCCAGTTGTATCAGACGTAAATGCAAAAGACCTCCCCAGACCATATCTCCAGGTTGCCAAAATAGGATCATTTTTTTCACTCTTCATCTCAACTTGAGAAGTGCCTTTTGGACTAGTGGCAATATAGGCATTCATTTGCGGAATGCCCTCTGTAAATAACGTTTCCCATTTAGACGAAGAAATCGCTGGATAAAATGGATTGTCTTCAATATAGGTCTTTGTAGTAATGACTGTCTCCCTTGTTAAGATACTCGGTATCACACTGGCGTCGACAACATCATAAAATCGACCTTTTCCCCATTGTGACAAATCATTTAATAGACCTCGATCTGCTCCTTCACCGATTGAGACGGTGGATAACGTGATTTGTTTATCGTGACCATCCTCAACAAGTGACTGGTAACTGCCTGACGTCGCAGATTGTCCATCCGTTAAAAGAATGATATGTTTTCTTTTTAAAGGCAAATCTTCTAAACTCTTATATGCTTGCTGTAAGGAGGAAAAGATTTCTGTTCCGCCACCAGGTGAAATGGAGCGTATTTGCTCTTCTACTTTTTTGCGTTCAGAAAGTGGTTTCGTCTCCACGATTTCCCATGGTCGATCGTCAAATGCAATGACTCCCAGCGTATCTTTATCCCTAAGTAAAGAGACGGTTCTCGCAGCAGCTTCTTTTGCAAGGGCAATCTTCTGACCATTCATACTGCCTGAGCGGTCGAGCACAATGACTAGACCAAGAGACGGAAGCTCTTTTTTCCCTTTCACATCCATATCGACGGGCAGTAATTTTTCGATCGGCGTTTTAAAATATCCTCCAAGAGCAAAACTTTCGCTTCCGCCAAACATAATAAATCCTCGTCCAAATTCTTTCACGCTTTTCTCCATAAGGAGCATTTTTTTCTCAGGAATGCTTGTCGCAGATACATTATCAAAGAGAATCGTCTGATATTCCAGATAGGAAGTCAGCTTTCCAGGTAACTGCTCAGGTTTGTATGAATCAACGCTAAACCCTGCTGACTTCAGTAATGGGGTTAATGGCCTTTCTCCAGAAGGGCTTTCCACCAGGAGTACTTTGGATGGACCTTCTGAACGGGCAAGATTGTATAAGGTATTATTTTCTTTGCTTCCATCCCCTTCAGTAAACGCCTCTGCCTTATACACCAATAAACCCGATTCACCTACGACATGCTTGAACTGAAATTCATTGTTTCCTTCTTGCACTTGTACAATTTCCTTAATGATTGACTGATCATTTAAGGATATGCGCATCTCTATCTCTTTTTTAGTTGTGCTGTACGCGTTAACGGTTATGACTGTTTCTTCTCCTTCATATTGAATGGAGGGTGACGTAAAATTAGTTACTGCCACGTCTTCTTTCGTATCCGGTGAAAGTGGAATCCAATCCACTTCAATCCCTTTACCCTTTAATAATGGTATGACATTTCCCCCAGCCCCCGTCGTTTCCTTACCATCTGTGATGGCAACAATTCTTCCTCCACGGGTAAGGAGATTCGATGCATATTCCAGTCCTTCTTCGAGGTTCGTTTCTCCCTCGTTGATCTCTCCTGCAAACTGATCGATGTCATTTCTTTCCGGTGAAATTGTCCGTTCAATTTCCGAGTTTTCTGCAAAGGCTACGATTCCGTATCCATCATGTTCCACCTTGGTTCGGGATGCTTGATTGATCAGATTCAGGATGTGATTCTCTTGTTCCGACACAGATGCAGAACGGTCAGCTAGAATGAGTACCGACCGCCCTTTATCCGGCAACAAAATAAGCGGGTTAGCAAGGGCAATGATCAATAGACCCATCCCACATCCCCGTAATATGAAGACGAGCTTTTCTTCCTTCCTCTTCAATCCCCGTTTGGCAAATAGGAAGAGTACAAATCCAAGGGGAATCATCAACCATATCCAAAGGATTTCTTTAAATTCGATTCCCACGTCTGTACACCTCCCATTCGATAAATAATAAAAGGATTGCCAAGATTAGAAACCACTCAGTAAGGGCTTGAGGAATGCTCTTTGATTCCTCGTTTTTCATTCCTTTAGTGGGTTCAAGGGAAAAGGAAGTCCCTTCTGATAATTGTTTTTCCCGATCATCAAGTACGACACTGAAATATTTCATGTCATCATCTCGTATAGCCTGATATACACCAGGGGCTTCAGGTGCCTTGAACACTCCCTCCCCATTCCATTCTTTTACATACTCACCTTCAGTCGAGTAAATATCCCATTTATCTCCCGAAAGAGGTAATGTCCTTTCTTCACCGGGTTGATAATATCCCAAAAACCCGTGATTCTCTGATAAAAATTGATATGAATTATAAAGAAAGATCGGAAATCCTGGATGTAATGGGAAATCTGATTCGTTAAGGTGCAAATTTAACAGGACAAGCTTCTGACCATTCACTTCTCCCTTCTGGATGAGAGGAATGGAATCACCTGTGGCAACTGATTGGAGATTCTTTATTTGGATGGAACTCACTTTATCCACATACACTTCTTCCAGATCAACATGTTTTAATAGGGGATCTTCATTCGTTGCTTTAATCCCATGTGTCAATGGAGTAGATTCTTTTGATCGTGCCGGAACGATCATGGCAGGGCTGCCGACAGATAATTGCTGCCACTTCTCCTTTGAGGTCAATATGATTTCATCCCCAGGCTCCATTTGATCCTCTTCAATGGTTTTCACGTCGACTCCGATGGATTGAAACCCTTTTAATAAGAAAGGGTTAATTTCCCCTATGACATGAATGGCTGGTTTTGAAGCAGCCTGAATACTTGAAAGGCTGTTATCTTCCATGTAATCATCATTAAAATCGATTACCGCCTTATAGATTGGGCTATAGGAAAGGTCAGATAATGGAACAACGGTTTCCTCTCCTGTATCCAATGTCAGTCCCACTGAAGAGATCTCATTCTTTTCATCGTAAATGGTGAGGTGACCCTTTCGTGATACCTCACTTTGATTTTCGATCACAGCGACTCCTTGATAAGAAGATCCTAACCGTTCAACTCCGAAACTTGTAAGAGAAACATTTACAGGATTAGTCAAAAGATTGTGTACCTGAATAGGACTTGTAAGTTCTTCTGTAAAATCATCTTTTCCCATTGAGTCTGAGAAGATATGTATGATTGATTCCGACCCGATTGCCAATGACTCTCCAAGGTGAATCGCTTTTTCCATATCTTCGTTGTCATTAGATAATGGTAGATTCTTTAAACCATTGAGAACAACCCGGTCGTTTGTTTCTTCCGAGACAATGGTGGTTACAGATTTCCCCACTCCCAATAAGGTCACTTTTCCATCAGTTCCTTCAACCAATGATTGAATGTCTTCCTTTGCTTCTTCAAAGTGAGATCGATTGTTCACCACTGCATTCATTGAGGCAGAGGTGTCCAGTAAAATGACTAGATGATCTTTTTTGGCCATTTCGTTAAATGTGTAAGGCTTTACCAGGGCGATCATTAAGAAGAGAAGGATCAGTACTTGTAAAAGGAGTAAGAGATTTTTCTGTAATCTATGAAACCATGGAGAAGCTTGCCATTCCTTCATTACCTCTTCCCATAGTAAATTAGAAGGAACTACTTGATCTCTGTATTGTTTTCGAAAGAAATACATTAAAATAACGGCGGCTATAAAAAAAGAAAATAAAAAAAAGATTGGATTCCCTATTCCCATCATATCACCTCAGCGGATCCATCCATTTTCTTTCAAATCCTTAAAGAATATTTCGTTTAATGGTGGCAGGCAACTTGTTTGTGTATAACCAAACCCCCATTTATTGCATAATGCTTCAATCTCTTTGTTGTGATAAAGTAATCGCTCCTGATAGAGCTCCACCATCCTCGGACTTATTGATACATTCGTTTCCTTGTGTTTTTCACTATCTAATAATTTGACATCACCTTGATAGGATGGCGTTAGCTCTTCTTCATCGAGGAGTTGGATAAAATAAACCATTTCTCTTCTAATAGAAAGTTTTCTGAGTGCTTCCTCTATCAATGAGAGCGATTCGAGTCCATCAGAAAGAATAAAGGATACGGAGCTTTTTTTTCGTACCCCTTTTCCTACTTGCTCAAAAAAGGAGATTCCATCTTCCCCTGTACGGTCTAAGGACAGCTCTTGAATGTCATGCAGAATCGCTTTTGCGTCCCGTGACCCTTTTTTCATAAAGCACTTTTGGTGATGAACTCCCATGCAATGCAATGAAATCCGATCATCATTAGAAAGAGCTAAAAATGACAGTGCTCCAGCTAATTCTTTCGCTCTCTTCCACTTTCTATTTTCTATTAACATGGAGTTCGAGCAATCTAGGTAAATATGAACCTTTATTTCTCTTTCATCCAGATACCTTTTGATATATACCTTTTCCGTTCTGGCATACACATTCCAGTCGATTTGCCTTACATCATCCCCAAGTTCATACATTTGATAATCAGAAAATTCCAGGGAACTCCCATGATGGGTTGCGAGACGGGAACCTTTATGATGACCTCTCTTTAATCGTTTACCCGTGATCCTGTGCCTTTTCAATTGAGCTAGAAACTGGCTGTGCCAAAGCGTTTTCACCGACTTTCACCTTTTTGAACGAAATCGATCATTTCAAGGATGAGCTCATCCGTTCCAACATTCATGGCTTCTCCTTCAAAATTCAGGATCATACGGTGCCGCAATACGAGAGGAGCCACCTTTTTCAGATCTCCAATGGAAACATGGTACCTTCCTTGTGTCAACGCTCTGGCTTTGGACATAAGAATGACATTTTGAAGCCCCCTTGGTCCACTCCCAAATTCAACATATTGTTTGATTCTTTCCGTTGTTCTTTCACTTTTAGGGTGTGTTGCATCAATAAGGTCAATGGCAAAGTCAATCATTTCATCCGTGACCATGATTTCTTTCACCAGGTCCTGTATGCTTAATAGTTCAGCTTGATTCAGCCTTTTCTCAAGAACGATGTCTTCGGTTCCTGTTGTACGCTGGATAATTTGTTTCAACTCTGATTTAGTAGGATAGGAAACCAAGATTTTACACATGAACCGATCCACTTGGGCTTCAGGTAAAGGGTACGTTCCTTCAAGATCAATAGGATTCTGAGTGGCCAAGACAAAGAAGGGCTTCTCCAATGTCATCGTTTCGCCTACCACCGTGACTGTATTCTCTGCCATTGCCTCAAGGAGTGCACTTTGCGTCTTGGGGGTCGAACGGTTGATTTCATCCGCTAACACTAAGTGATGAAACAAAGGACCTTGATGGAAAACAAATGGATGTTGATCGTCCCGGCTTTGTTTCATGACCATTGTTCCAGTGATGTCTGTAGGCATTAGATCCGGGGTAAATTGAATTCGTGAAAAGCTAAGGTCCATAACATCCGCCAGGGTACGCACCAACATCGTTTTCCCTAATCCGGGTAAACCTTCCAAGAGAGTATGACCTCCCGCAAGGATGGACCAAAGCACCCCCTCTACAATTTCCTCCTGCCCTACGATAAAGCGCTGAACCTCTTCCTTCACTTCTTTTATCTTCAAAGATGCATTTTTAAATTGATGTTCTTTATCCTCTAAGTTCACTCTGCCAACTCCCCTGGATCAATTTCACTGAAATAAGATTGTACGATATTCTCTAAATCTTTAGGGATCGTGGATCGATCTGACGACTTCCGGTAAGAAGAATAGTAATCCTGATACACTTCTTCATATGGACGAAGGGTTCCCTTTTGTACCGGTCCATTGCTTTCAAACCGCTCTCCCTGTTCACCCTCGCCTAATTTGCCTGTATCCCGTTCAATATGGTTCTGCCCTTCGATTTCTTCCGGGACAGAAAGCATCTCTCTGGATCCTTGCCCGTTGCCGGCTCCGTTTCCTGCTAGAGGGGAGGAACCGTTTCCATTCCCTCCCTGGCCAGATGAATTTGCAGCACTGTTGCCTGGCTGATTTCCATTTGCAGATGATGAAGGAGCCTGATTCCCCAGTGACTTACTGTTTGCCTGGTTAGATGGCGCTTTACCGGAATTCTGTGCCAATGGATCTGAACCTGTTGTATCACTCTTTCCGATTGCATTCTTTAAGAGATTGGCTTCATTTTGAAGTTCATCTTGAAGTTTAGCAAGTTGGTCTAATTGTTCTTCTACGCTATCCGACTCTTTCATCAATGCTGATAATTCTTCCAAGGAGTCAATATCCTGTGATTTCAAAGCCATTAATAGCTGATCTCTTTGTGCTTTTGTCATCTGATTAAAAGCTCGCTGGAGTTTATCGCTATTTTTTTCTTGAAGCGCTTTGTTTACATTCTCTACATTTATATCTGCTATCTTTTTCTTCACTTCCTGCAGCTTTTCATTCTGTTTTTCTATTGATTTCTTCTGAAATTCGAGCTCTTTCACTTTTTTGGTTATTTCATCATATCGTTTGGCCGCTTCCTTTACTTTCTCGAGCTCTTCATTTTTTTTCAACAGTTTTTCTTTAATAGAAGCATTCTCTTTCTTTTTCCCCTGTTCTGCTATTCTTTTATTTGACTCCGCAATGATCTCTTTTTCTTTCTCAATCCGTTTCGCTTCCTGAAAAGAGGTATTCCATTGCGTGAAAATCAGTAAGGATAAAAGCATAAGAATTCCGCTTGATATCAGGAATGAAGGCTTAATTCTTTTCTTTCTATATTTCAATACTTCCGGATGAGCGCTTTTCATCATATTCAATGCATCATTCACAACCAAGGAGGATAGGGCATGGCCACTGTGAAGGCTACTATAAGCGGCAGTTACACGATTGTCGTCCACGAACCTATCATAAGCTAAGGCACTATCCTTCAAGGAGGCCCTTCTTCTATAAAACAAAATCGCAACACCAATGAAAGTAGAGGCGCATCCTACCCATAGGATTCTTTCCCAATATGGGATTACAATTAACGCTGCTATCGAAACGATGCCTAGAATAAAGACTCCTGCACAAACAAGCAGGAGCTGAATGTAATACCATAATTGATTGATCCAGAGCCTTTTCCTTATATCCTGAAGCAATTGTAGAAATTGTTGAGTATGTTCCATCTTCTCACCCTTTATTTAGCGCTCTTCACCTTCATGCTTGGTCGTAGCTTCATGATACTGAGGGATAGGGAAATCACTGCAAGAACAGTGTAAATGATCAGGAATGAAATCCATAAAGGAAACGTAATCCCGCTGCGGGTGTATATTTCTTCAATCGCCATTGGTTCAAAATGCCCCATCATGACGATCCCCGGATTAAACATGGCGATTAGATACGGTGCAGGATTGGTCTGATTCTGGTAAGGACCGTTCCCGATTGCCATTGAGAGCATGAAGAGGAATAACGTTCCCCCTGCAAGAAACAGAACCGTTGCATAGGTTGTGACCATGGACACGATTGTCTTTCGAATAATCGTTGAATATAAAACTCCGATGGAACCAAATGCAAAAACCAGAAACAAACTGTATCCGAACACAAAAAGTAAATCCGTTGGGGAAACTCCCCCGAACAAGAAAACAAAGCTGTATAGAGGCAAACTTGATACAACGAGTAATAACAAATAAGAAACGGACGATACCAGTTTACTCAGGATTATACTCATTGAGCTTTGCTCCGTCGTCAACAACATGCTTAAAGTTTGTTTCTCTCTTTCTCCACTGATGACACCGCCTGTTAACCCGGGTGTAATAAATAATACGAGAGCAAGCTGTAAGAATGAGAGAATCATAAACATCACACGGCTTTCTTCGGGACGAAAATAACCAGTATTTGAAAAACGCGTTTGCATATAGATGAAACCGATCACGACAATTCCTACGGCAATCAAGTAGCATAGCATCCCGATAAATGCTTTAAACGAACGAAAGCGAAGTTTAAATTCTTTATTTAACATAGGGTTGATGAGTAACTGCTTCATGTAAGTGTCACTCCTTTCGTGATCTCCATAAAGACATCTTCTAAATTCGTTTCAGTCTCTTTGAAACTCACGATCTGGAGGTCGTTTAAAACAGCTTTTTTCAAAAGCCCTATTTGCTCCGTTTCTTCTCCTTTATAAAGGAATTGAAACGTTCTATTCTCCTCATCCACCTCAACCTTTGAAACAAGGGGGTCGTCTTCAAAGAATGCAACAGCACTCTCCACCATTCCCCTTACCTTCACGACAATCAGTTTATCGGCCTGCAGTTGAAATTGAATATCCTGAACAGAACCATGAGCTACGAGTTTCCCATTATCAATCACGCCAATCTCATCACACATTTCCGCAAGCTCCGGAAGGATATGGGAGGAAATTAAAATCGTTTTCCCCATTTTCTTTAATTCTTTAAGAATTTCCCTCATTTCGATCCTGGCCCTCGGATCAAGCCCTGATGCCGGTTCATCGAGTATCAGCACTTCCGGATCGTGGATGAGGCACCTTGCTAAACAAAGACGCTGTTTCATCCCCCTGGATAAAAGGTCAACATAGGAATCTTTTTTATGAGATAGATTCACCAGTTCCAACAATTGGGGAATGAGTTTCTTTCTTTGCTCTGCAGGAATTTTATAGCTTGCACCATAAAAGTCCAGATACTCGTCAGCTTTTAATTGATCATACACTCCAAAGAAGTCAGGCATATAGCCGATTTGCCTTCTGACCAATTTGGGATCTTTACTGATATTGAATCCGTTCACTGTAGCCGTTCCTTCAGTAGGAGCTAAGAGAGTAGCCAAAATGGAAAATGTCGTAGATTTCCCTGCTCCATTTTGACCAACAAAGCCAAATACGGTTCCCTTTTCAATGGATAAGCTCAGATTATCAAGGGCCGGGAACGACCCATAGCGTTTAGATAAGTTCTGAATCTCGATCATGGTCGGACCTCTCCTTTCAACACAATATCAGGGAGACGAACAAACGGATCGCCTTGAGATCGTTTTTCAAACTCGAAAACGATTTCCCCATTGTCATTTATATAGTTATTCAATTTTTCTTTTACTTCGATTGAGTTCGTTGAAGATTCAGAAAGCACCATGCGTTCATCTGTTTTGGGATTGACCAGAGAAAACTGAAGCACTCCTCCTGTGTGAAGAGTCATATTTAAAGAATGAAGCGTAACCTTCGATAATTCAATTTGATTAGGGAGGTGGATGGATAGCTCATATGTCCCATCTTCGAGTCCCATCTCATCTGCACCATTATGTGAGTAATGCTCAATCACCTGTCCGTTAACAGGCAATACATCCAAATCAAGCTGTTCATTCCTAAGTGTAATAGCACCCTTATAATTTCCAAGTGAAGGGAAATGTTGATAGAGTAATGAGAAATTTTCAGACTTGGATTCTTTGTTCTTAATCTTCATACGGAATATCTCCGCATTTGTATATCCAAAAATGACCGGGGAGTTATTGTCATTATCCGCAGAAATCATTTGGGATGCGAAGTTTTCCAACCGTTCTTTCTTTTGCTGCTTAATATTTTGCTGATTCGGTAATGGCGCTGACATATTCGGGGTCACACCAATAGGAGAAGATAAATAATTCGTTGAAAGCTTTTTATCAACTTCGAGGGTATCCCCGGCTTTCATATCTCCCAGACGATACATTCTGGACCCTGACCAAATATATACATCTGTAAAATCATATGGAAAATCATTTTGAATTGTACCGGATAAGGTTTGATCCTCTAACACTAATTCCGGTATAAACCTTCCTACTTCTTCCTTTTCGCTGGTACCGAGTAATGTCCTCGTGGACCAGTATTCTACATCCCGAAAGGTAATGGATCGATTATCCTTCGTCATCTCTTCAACTGCAAACTTATACTGATTCACTCCCCCCGCACTATTCCTTACTCTTGCAGGTGTGATATCTAAATTATGCTTATCTGAAACAAAATCATAGTCTCCCCCGGAGTTTGATAACGCGCTAAATGCTGAAATTCCGTTTACGCTCTTATCTTCCTCGACTTTTAAGACACTCATTTGATTCAAATGTGGCTTCGAGATTCTATCTTTAGCTCCGGTGATAAAGATGCCTGAGGAAACGAGGACCGAGATGGCAGGAATGATCCACCATGCCTGTTCACGCTTATCCACTTTTCTTAATAAGAAATACAGCAGAGGTACAAGGACAATCAAATAAATGATGAGAATGATGACTAGAGTACTTACTTTAAAATTGGTAGTCGGAAAGAGTTCATTGCTGTCAGCTACTTCATAATAAATCCTCTCCAGGAAACTTTGATCTCCGTTGGACTGGCCAAGTAAAAAGTATGGCTCTGTTTTAGAAAGGACATTTGCAAACCATTCGTCATAGCTTTCCCATCCATTTAATACAGGGTCACCCAATGAGAATGCCGTCTGCCACACTTCTCCTAAGCCTTCGGACCTTTTCACGACCAATGGGATCCCGTCTTGCTCAACCAGAACAACCGATTCTGTTTTAACAGTCCCTTTATAGATTGCTAATGAGTTAAAGGAAGCCTCTATATTCTTCTTCACATTAAAGGTGGAAGTGTCGGAGAGTGTCGATTCTTCCCCGAACGTAAGAGGAGCCATATCTGCTGCAGATCCTAGAGTATCCTCCAAATGAGGAGCCCCTCCTATAAATAAAACACCACCTGTCTCAACCCAGCTTTTTAACGCGCTTTGTTGATCCTGGCTAAGTTCTGAAATATTGAATTGGTCAATGATAAGATAATCAAGCATTTGAAATCCGCTCTTCTCTTCAGGAATATTTTCCTTTGTGAGCGTTAACGCCTCTACCTGATTCCCTCCCATGTTGGCCCCTTTAATTCCCTTCAAACGGTCAGGATTTTCACTCAATAAACCGATGGCTGTATAATTGCTATAGATGAAATTAGGAGTTAATCGTTTATCGCCTTTGAATTTTATTTCTTTTCCTTTTTCCCAAGATCCTTGGAACAAATGAATGGTTTCCTGATTGGAATTATGCCTGATTTCATCATTGAATCCTGGAATGGATAATGTGTATGTACGTTTTGAATTTGCTGGCACATCTATGGATAACGCTCTTGCCCCTCCAGTCTGATAGGAAGGAGCATAGTCAAACAATAGATCTCCCTTGAAATCAGAACCTGTATTTTCGACGGTTACTTTAAGGGGGAAACCCCTTCCCTCCTTCACTTTTCCATCGATTCCTTCTTCCACTGAAATTTTAATTTGCGCTTGTGCGAGTGTTATATCTTCCATGAAAAGAAATATCAAGAACCCTAATGTCATCACAAATATTGCTTTCGTCCATCTTTTCACATGCATTCCCCTCTTTCTTTCTCTCTACAAGATAGACGAAATCATCATGGGAAAAGTTTCTATTATTATTATCTTTTTCCTCATTCCCCATCCACCTTAAGTGTAATTTTACACTAATCTTACCTCTTATCAAGACCATTTTAGAAATTTATGTTAATTTTTCTTGTATTGACAAAAAAATCACGGAACGATATCCGTAGATAACGTTCCGTGATTCATACTCATTATTTTAATTCGCCAATATAATCTGTGAGAAGGGAGATGGCAAAGTCTATCGCTTCCTCATCAGGGTTTAATTTAGAATGATGCAGTCCATATTGAGAATTCACACCAAGCCAAAACATAAAGCCTGGTATTTCCTCAAGCATATAACCAAAGTCTTCACCCGTCATAGCTTCTTTACAGATTACGAGGTTCCGATTCGTTTTTTGGAGGAAAGAAATGAAATGATTTGTCCACTCCGGATCATTATAGACCTGGCGATACATGCTGCCATAATCCACCTGAATATCACAATCATAACTGATTTTCATACCATCGATTAACGCTTCCAGCCGGTTTTTTACACTTTCCATCGACTCGGCTGAAAGGGTACGGATGGTACCTTCCAATCTGGCTGTTTCAGCGATGATATTTTGCACCGTCCCACTTTCCATTTTTCCGACGGTGATGACCGCACTGTCTAATGGATCGACATTCCTTGAAACGATCGACTGGATTTGTGTGACAAAGGAAGAGGCCACGACGATCATATCCTTGGTGTGATGAGGATAGGCAGCATGGCCGCCTTTCCCTTTAAAATCAATAAATAACTCAGACGTATTGGCAAAAAGCAGACCCTCTTTAACAGCCACGGTCCCCACTTCATATTCTGGTGCAATGTGAAGTGCGAATATACAATCCGGCGTCCATTCCTTCATGATTTCACTTTCAAGCATTGGCTTCGCTCCACCTGGTCCCTCCTCTGCGGGTTGAAATATGAACAGTAGATCATCTTCTATAGGGTGGTGAACGAAATGAGTTAAAACCCCCAGTTCAATCGACATATGAAAGTCATGGCCGCAGGCATGCATCCTTCCTTCATGTGATGAAGGAAAATCCAAAGCTGTTTCTTCCGTGATCGGGAGGCCATCAATGTCCCCGCGGTAGCCAATCATTCTTGTAGGATTTGTGCCATGAACCTTAACGAAGAGCCCTGTTCTCCAGGTCTTAATCTCTAATCGGTCAGCAGGCAGGCTTGAAACATAATTTAATAGATATTGTTGTGTTTTAAACTCTTGAAACCCAAGTTCAGGAATTTGATGGAGATCTCTCCTGATCGACTTAAAGTCTAAAGTAGACATGGGTATCCTCCTTACATGAATAATAGATGGATAGTCAGCGAAAATGAGACCGTACAAGAAAAGAACAGACGCCAACCGTCCGTTCTCTCCTTGATCATGCTATTGTTGAAATGATTACAGTTGACGTAATTCTTGTTTTATTTCAGTCTTAGATTTTGTCTTTTCATCAATGTCTTTCAATTTCTTTGCGGGTGTACCTGCCACAACCGTGTATGGAGCTACATCATCCACGACAATCGCTCCAGCTGCAACGACAGCTCCTTTTCCGACTGTTACACCTTCAAGGACAACGGCATTGGCGCCAATGACTACATCGTCTTCGATGACGACGGGTTTTGCAGATGGCGGCTCAATTACCCCGGCAAGCACCGCACCCGCTCCAATATGACAATTCTTCCCTACTGTAGCACGTCCACCAAGTACAACATTCATATCGATCATCGTTCCTGCACCTACTACAGAACCGATATTGATCATTGCACCCATCATAATGACCGCATTGTCACCGATTTCCACTTGATCTCGAATGATGGCGCCTGGCTCAATACGCGCTTTAACCCCTTTTAAGTCAAGAAGAGGAATCGCAGAATTACGGCGATCATTTTCTAATACGTAGTCTTCGATTTTATCTTTATTTTCTTCAAGAATAGTAGAAAGCTCGCTCCACTCCCCGAATACGACACCGGAATTTCCTTGAAGGAAGGTTTGGGAAGAAGAACCAAAGTCGATTCCCTCTATGTCACCTTTCACATAAACCTTCACAGGGGTTGACTTGGTACTATTTTGAATAAAAGAAATAATTTCGTTTGCGTCCATCATTTTCATAAGAATACCCTCCGTAATTATGTATAAATTCAGAATTTGTTTCTTGAATTACTTTATCAAATTAAAGGATGTAAGACAACCCTAAACGTCAAAACTATGAGTTTTCATGAATGAATTCGTTTACAACTTCAACAAATGCTTCTACTTGTCTTAATTGAAAGGCGGACTCATAACCCAGTAACCAAGTGTCCCTTTGTATAAGGGAATCATGTTCATCAATTAAAGGGATTTTATAAATGTCTTCTTCCATCCCGTCTAATGTGATTGCAGGTAAGATGGCGTAGCCGATTCCGTTTAATGTCATCTGCTTACATGTTTCAATTTGATCTACAACGATGGTTCGCTTCGGTGTTGTCTGGAATTGCCGATGCCACCAGTCCTGAATTTCCTGATAATAATTCGAGTCACTTTTAAATTGGATAAACGGTCGATCAGTTTTCATGACTTCTTCAATCGATTGAATTTCTCTATCGACTAAATACAGGGTATCTTGAAAGAGATGGTGTTTGGGGCCCTTCCAATCGGGAGTGCCACGAATAATGCCGATATGTACTTCATTTTCATAAATCGCTTTAAGAATTTCACTGCTCCATCCTGTCATTAATGAGATTTTGGCATGAGGATAGGTTTCCACAAACCTTTTAAGTACTTTAGGAAGCCAATTCTGACCTACAATCGAGGCACATGCAATCTTCAAGGTTCCATGAACCTCGAACTCCAATGCTTGAATTCTTTCCTTCATACTTTCTTCCTTCAGCAACATTTCTTCAGCCAACTTCACCACAAGCTCTCCGGCAGGAGTTAGGGCCAGACCTTTTTGAGAACGAAGAAATAATCTGGTCCCCCATTCCTTTTCAATCGTCTGGAGTCTTTGTGACAGTGCCGGCTGTGATACAAATAGCCGCTCTGCTGCTTTACGCATGTTCATTTCCTGAGCCAGTACGTGCAGTAATTGATATTCTGAGAACGCCATCATTTTCACCTTCATAAGTTTTTCTTATATTATATCTTAATTAATATAAAATTTCATTATTATCAAGAATGGAATAGAATGATAGTAGGAACATTGGGAGGTGCCTGAAAATGGAAGTGATTCTCTTTTTCACCGGCTTGGTGGTAGCACTCATTGGAACTTTGGCAGGAAGCGGGGGATTGATTGGTATGCCCGTGATGCTTTTACTTGGTTTACCCATTCATACAGCCATCGCCACGGCCAAATTTTCAAATATTATGAGTTCTTTTTCAAGCTTTATTTATTTAATAAAAGATCGAAAGGTTACATGGAAAGAATGTTTACCTATTCTTCCTATTGCTCTTCTTGGCGGGTTGACCGGGGCATTTTTCTCGGATAAAATATCTCCTTCTTTGCTCGAATGGATGGCCTTCTTCTTTCTGTTATTCGCCCTTTTTCTAAGTATCATAAAAGGATTCAAGCCGAAGAAGGTGAACCCGAAGCAATTTCGGGTTTATGGATTTTTGTACTTAATCAGCACGTATGACGGATTGTTCGGGCCAGGGCAGGCAACCATGCTCATGTACACTCATCTGTTACACGGGCTTTCATATTTAAAATCGGTAGCTCTCACCAGATTTCAGACTTTTGTAAGCTGCTTAGGAGCATTCACCGTCTATTTCCATAACGGCCACGTAGAATGGGGAGCTGCCATCCCTTTTGCACTTGGTGCACTAATCGGGGCTCAAGTGGCAGTAAGGGTAGCAGCCAAACTTTCTACGAAACATGTACAAATTTTATTAAACGTGCTTACTCTCATTCTTATATTACAGCTGGGGAAAAATCTATTTTTTTAGCGATTGGTCTCTGGGTAGAAATAAAATGCCGATAAAGCTAAACAGGGCGAAAAGTAAAACGACTAGATATACAGATTGCAATGAACCTGTAAGTGAATTTTGTAACAGCTCGAGCATATCGGAAGACAATTGCTCCCTCTCTTGTTGATTCAAGAGCATATTCACATCATTGATGGAATAATCATTACCGCTTTCTTCTAAGTATCTTTTCAGGCGGCTGTTCAAAATTCCTCCCAATAGCGCAGCTCCTATTGTCGTACCTAAATTCCTCATGAACATATTGGTGGCAGTCGCAATCCCTCTGACCTGCCACTCGACAGTAGACTGAATGGAAACGATAAATGATGTAGAGCTCAGCCCCATCCCTACCCCTACGAAGAATGATCCAATTGCCGGCCATAATGGACCGTATGATGGATCCATCAAGACAAAGATAGTTCCACCTGCTATAAGGGATATTCCCCCCATCAAGAATGTTTTAAAGTATCCGATCCTTAATAATAAGCGTCCCGCGATTGTAGCCGAAATCGGCCAGCCAATAGACATGGCCGTCAATGTAAACCCGGCCACAGTTGCACTCCTCTCCATGACACCTTGTACAAAAGCAGGGAGGAAGCTTGAGATGCCGATTAACATAACGCCTGTTGTTAGTGAAACGATATTGGCGACCAAAATGGAACGTACCTTCCATAGATCAAAAGGCATCATCGGTTGTGCCGTTCGTCGTTCGTGATAAATAAACACAACAAATCCCAAGATGAAAAGGGTGATCAGAAATATCGCCTGCCAGGACCCCCAAGGCAGGTGTACACCTCCCTCGACCAGTAGATACATTAAAGATGAGAGGGTTACAACTAATAGAAACGCACCACCATAGTCGATAACCGGTTTTTTCTTTTCAATGTTCTCGTGTAAGTACAGCCACAGGACGACAATCGATAATAAGCCGAGTGGGATATTGACCCAAAACACGTACCTCCAACTCGCATATTCAACCAACAATCCCCCAACGAGAGGTCCGCTAATGGCAGAAATCCCCCAAACACTTGATAAATACCCTTGTATTTTGGCACGTTCCTCCTTTGAATAAATATCTCCCACAATCGTAGTGGCCATAGGCAATACCGCTCCCGCACCAAGTCCCTGGATGAATCGGAATAGAATCAATTGCTCCATCGATTGGGCAAATCCGCATAAAGCGGACCCAATGAGAAAAATCATGATCCCGATTGAGATAATCGGTTTCCTGCCAAATAAATCAGATAGTTTACCGTAGATAAGAACGGTAATGGCATTCATTAATAGATAAGCTGAAAACACCCAACTATACAGAGAGAAGCCACCAAGATCACCCACGATGGCAGGCATGGCGGTAGAGACGATCGTTGCTTCAATTGCCCCCATGAACATAGCCAGCATCACAGCTATCAATACAAGCGGTTTTTTTGTCCTTTTTATTGAACCCAAGCCTAAACTGCTCATCTTGTTCTCCTTTGTTCGTCATCAATAAACAAAATAAAGAGGATGACAATTATGCCATCCTATATGATCTTACCGTTATGTAACCGTCATGAAGGGTTTAGTCCCTTTTAAACAGTTGTCGTTGAAGTTGCTTTAACACAACTCTCCTTGTCATGATCCCTTCAAAGTATCCATCATCAGAAACCACACACAAGAATGGATGATCCACTAAAAGCTCAAGTGCTTTCTTAAAATCTGTTTCTAAGGAGACGCTGGGAAATTCAGTTGTCATGACTTCCTCTACCTTCTTTGCTTCAAGTTGTTCAAACTCAAAGCGTTCAAGACCAAGAATGGAATCTGTGATTAAACTGGAACTGATCAAGCCCTGAAAACGAAATGTCGGATCAAGCACAGGGATGGCTGAGTAACCACTCTTAGTGAGTAATAGTAACGCATGTTCCAAGGAATTCCCCACTTGAACATGAGCCACCTTCTCAGAAGGAATAATGAAATCTTTAATATTCGTTTCTAATAACTCCTTGCTACTCAATGAAATCATGTATAACCCCTCATTTTTAAAAATAAGAATTTGCGACCAATCTATAAACATAAGAATCAGACACTATTTATATTAACATATTGGAAGAAAAATGTATGTTTTGACGTTTGCTTTGAAGACTAAAAAAGATAACCCAATGGTTACCTTTTTAGTACATTAATCTTGTTGAGCTTCTTGTAGAAGTTCAAAAATTTCAATCGCTGTAATGTCTATGTTATCAAAAGGAAAACTGTTTCCTTTTTCATTCATGACTTCAATTTCGAATGTATCTTGTTTTGGTAAATACTTTACCTCACAAATTTTCTTACCATTGTATTCGAAAAATCGTTGTTGAGTTTCCCCTTGTTCACCTTGTTCTTGTAATGATTTTAATCTTTGTATAATTCCAAGAAGCTGAGACATAATCGGTCTCTCCTTTCCTGTTCTAATTCTTGGTCATAGCTTTTGCATTGTACCAGATTCTATCCTGTAAAATCTAATGTTTTGTCCTTTTTCTACATAAATTCCTTTATAATGAAAGGGTAGAAATATATTCTCCCCGAAAGGATGGATCCGATGAGTATTTATCGTATAGATTCCCGAATATCGTTAGTTGATCTAATGGATTTATCACTACAGGAACGTACAGGAAGTTATATTATAAACGAAGAGTCCCTTACCATTGTCGAAACATCTGCCAGTCCTTCTATACCTCATCTAAAAAAAGGTCTCTCTAAGTTAAACATTAATCTTGAAGATATTCAATACATAATTTTAACTCATATACACCTGGATCATGCAGGAGGTGCAGGTCTTTTCCTGAAGGAATGCCCAAATGCAAAGGTCATCGTTCACCCGAAAGGACGTCGTCACCTTTCAGACCCTGTACGCTTGATCCGAGGAGCAAGAGCGGTATATGGAGAGAAATTCGATGATCTTTTCCACCCGATAGTGCCAATTCCGGAAGACCGGATGATTGTGATGGAGCATGAAGAAAAACTGAAACTGAGCGAAAACTGTACATTAACGTTTTACCACACCCCTGGTCATGCAAATCACCATTTAAGTATCTTTGATTCAGTGTCAAATGGGATGTTCACCGGGGACACATGCGGAATCCAGTATACGGTGGGGTCAAAGCACTTCTATATCCCTTCTACTTCCCCCAATCAATTTAGCCCTGAAAATATGAAGGATTCCATACGCATGTATAAGGGTCTGCAGCTCGATCGCTTGTATTTTGGGCACTACGGTGTCACTGAAGAAGTATCATTTGCATTAGGGGAAGTAGAAAGATGGCTTGATCTTTTCATGGGAAAAAGTAAGGAACATTTCTCTTCCAAAAGAACAGGGGAAGAGAACGTAAAAGCGATATCTGCTGTACTCTTTGAACTCACAAAGAGTACAATGGTGCAAAAGGGCGTTGATCCAGATAACCCGATTTTCAAATTAGTAACTCTGGATACGAACGTATCAGCAATGGGAATCGTAGATTATTTCGTAAGGCAAAGCAAAGGAGAAAAATCATCATGAAAAAAGTCACATTATACACTCAACCAGAATGCCCACCCTGTGAAGTGGTCAAAATGTATTTGAAAGAACAAAATGTTGAATTTAAAGAAATCAATATCAAAGAAGATGAACAAGCAAGAGATTATTTGGTAAAAGAGCTGAAGTCTTATTCCACTCCGACAATCATCGTGGACTCTGAAGTGATTTCAGGATTCAATCTAGAAGCCCTAACGTCAGCATTAAACAAATAAACTTTAGGCTTTTCAACAAAAAAGGTTGGCCGATTCACTTTTCCCGGCCAACTTTTCTTGTATTATTGGGATTGAATTTTTTCTGGTAACTCGTAGGTAATGGATGAAACCTTCCACGTACCTTCTTCTTCACTTAATACGACAGCTTCTATACCTGAAACCTGGGAAACAGGACCTTCTTCCTCATCTTTACGTTCTTCCCACACGTACCACTTTCCATCTATGTATTTTACGTTAGTAGACTCATCATACTTTAAAAATGGAATATAGTGTGGTGCGAAGTCCGATCCAAATGTGATATAACCGCCTTCAACTTCATAAACATTTTCCTTTATGAAGCTTGCTGCTAGGTCCTTTGTGAAATACTGTGACAACTTGTCATTAATCTGTTTCTTCGTTTGTGGTTTTTCACTTAATGATACTTGGGTACGAAAGGCATCTTCCACAAGAGTTAATGCGTTATCTTCAGTAAATTCTGATGCCTGTGTTTGACTGACTTGCCCACATGCCGCTGTAACGAGCCCTACAATAAGTAATAGTAGCCATAATTTTTTCATTTCCATTTGCTTTCCCTCCCTTAAAAAACTAGTTGAAATTATTGTAGCAATGGAAAATTGTCGATTGGTTATCATTTGTTCGTTAAATCCTAACAAGGACTGACATATATTTTGGTTTGGTTGTAAAATTCCCCCTATTATTGACAGTCAAACACGAAAATCAATGGTACATTTAACCAAAAAGGATGCCGCATGATTTCATGCGGCACCCTTTTGATTATGATAAATAGCGAATGGACCAATATATTATAAACAATGTAATGAGAATGGTGGCAATTAAGATAGACAAGAAAATTGGATTCCGAATATAAGGATGCTCCTTCACAACATCCGGTATATCTGTATCATATTCACCCTTCAGCCGCTTTTCCTGCCCAGCCAGTTTAAAGGTATACACCAACGAATAACCTGCTATCCCTATGACAATCAGGGAAAGCACGATCATATATATACTCATCATAGCCCCTCCTTACAAAATGTCCTTAAGAATAATTTGTCCCAATAGGAAAACGCTATACAAGAAAAGCGGAAGGGCTTTGCACAGAGGCGACAAGCATATGACGAAGCTGACAGAAAGACGTCCAGGGATTAAAAGATCAAACCATCCTCCTCAAATAAAAATTCATACGAAAGATCCATAAATAAATATAATCCATTGCCAAATGGAAATGAATAGGTACGGATGGATTCTCCTGAATCAATATCGCTGTATATGTCCGATAATAATCCTTTCTTGTTGATTCTCATTCGAATGATATTTTCCAGAAAATACGGGCGCCAGCTCCAGTTCTTTCCTTTGTACCTTGGTTCAATCTGCCACTTTTGATCTGTTTTCACTACGTTACTAGTCACTTGGAAGCCATTCTCATCACAAATGTATAAACGGAAGCATTTGTCGGTAAAATACTTCCCCAACTCAAAGAGTATGTCATCGAACTCAGTACTTTGTTTTTTTATCATCAGCAGCTTTTGACTGATTTCTTTATGTAGGACGTCTGCGAATTCATAGCCTGCTTCAAGATGCTTCTTCTCATATCGAATATAGTCCTGACATTTTTCCTTCAATTTTTCTTTTAGGATATCCGGCTTCAAAAATGAGTCTGACGGGTGCTGCAGGTAATACCCTTGATAATAACGGCCCCCGTTCAACCAGGCAAACTGCAGTTGAAAGTTGATTTCAATATTCTCAAACAAGAGGGAAGCACCAATCTTTCTCGCAAGCATTGACAAACTGTATAATATATCTTTATAGACTTTATTCCCCGCATCATTTCTCAGTTGGTATAGATCCACCTTCAATATATCAGGTGAGAATTGAGATAGCCGATCCAACTGACCGCTGTTTCCGCCCACGTTATCAATCGCGATCTTAATTCCATATGTTTTGTAATACAGAAGCAAATGAACAAGCTGGTCGAAGTCCCCTACGAACGTTTTTTCAGACAGCTCAATTACCGTCCGGTTCAAATCCAAACCCTTTTTTTCGTAGTCTTGAAGTAATTCCAGAAAGGATTCCCCATGGTCAAGCATCAAAAGCCTTGCATCACGGTTTAAAAAGATATATCCCTCTTGCTTTTCACTTAAAAACTTACTTAGAGCCAGTCTGGTTACTCGTTCATCCACTTCCATTTTATATTCATCCGGTATCTCTTCATCTCCAAAGAACGGTCCGAGACTCTCAATGAGCCCTTCATCGACTTCCATTCTACCTAATACTTCGTAACCGATGATTTTATGTTCATCCGCACTGAAAATTGGTTGAAAGTACGGAATCACTTTTTCTATATTGGTTAACACTTCTAATGCGTCCATGCGCACTCCCCCACCATTACTCTTTTTTTTGCATAATTATAACACAACTATACAGTGGAATCGAAAAGACATAAACAAAAAGCTTCCCTGCACTGCCATTTGGACATATGCGGGAAAGCCATGTATATTTCGTTCCTATTTTATCTTATATTAGAACGGAAATTGATTCAGCCATTGGCCCCCGTCCATTGTGATGCACTCTCCGTTTATATACGCTGCTTTGTCTGACGCAATAAAGTAAGCAAGGCCCGCAATCTCTTCCGGTGTTCCTAAACGTTTTAGCGGGACACTATCAATCGTTCTTTTCGCTGCCTCATCAGATATCCAAAGCTTCTCGGCCCCACCGGTTCTTTCAATTGGTCCAGGTGCGATTGCATTTGTACGAATACCGTATTTATGGCCCCACTCGACGGCAAGTGTGCGGGTTAACGATAAGACTCCTGCTTTGGCAGCGGCAGAATGAGCCACACCTGCACCTGCATTCCAAGCGTACGTGGCAACCATATTAATGATTGACCCCTTTTGATTGTTCTCAATCCAATAATTCCCTACAGCATGTGAGCACAGGAACGTTCCATTTAGAACGATATCAATAACAGATTTCCAGCCATTAGGTGTGAGTTTTTCAGCAGGACAAATAAAATTCCCTGCCGCATTGTTTATGAGTACATCGATTTTGCCGAACTTCTCAGCCGTAAATTCAACCATGGCCTTTACGTGTTCCTGTTCCCTGACATCCATTTGAAAGACTTCAATCTTTCCATCAAGAGCTGAAAACTCATCTTTCACCGATTGTAGTCTTTCTTCATTTCTCCCTGTTACTACGACGCTTGCGCCAGACTCTACAAAGTGCTTCGCCATATATTTCCCCATACCATTCGAACCGCCTGTTACAATTACAACTTGTTGTTCTCCCATATGTATCTCCCCCTTATTCATGAATGAATGTTCACTCATAATTTTATCACACTGTGATGCATTGCTACCATTTTAAATATAAAAAAGACTGATTTTTAAGAAAATACCTTCTTCCTAAAAATCAGTCTTAAAATCAGCTTTCCGGATTATTAATAATGGTATCGTGTAATTGTGCCAGCGCTTTAATAATGGTTTTATTTCTCTTATATCCTTTTGCTTCAACAGAAACATTATTATATGAAACGACTACCTGACCTAAAGATCGAGGAGATTTAAAGCCAAAGATATATGCTTTAATCGTTCCTCTATCGGTAGGGAGAAATAGGATTTCCATACGCTTTGTCTTTTTCATAAATCCCTCTCCTTTATAAAGCATTCGGAAATTTGATTCACATGGATTTCAACCCTTATATCCCTGTCTATGAATCTTTTACTCTCCTCACTTAAAAATAAGTCATAGGAACTACTCTGTCAAACATTTCATCGCTTTTGCCAGACGTAAGTGAAAAAGAATGAAAATAAAACGTATCATCAAGGCTGACTCAAGAAGTCGGGGCTAGAACGTTACATAAGAACGAATTGCTGCTGCTCGATTTCCTTCGGGCAGATCGGTTTACTAAAGAAATAGCCTTGAGCTTTCTGGCAGTTCGCCTCTTTTAGAAAGTCAACTTGTCCCTCTCTTTCTACACCTTCTGCAATCACCTCAAGACCAAGGCTATGTGCAAGATGGATGATGGTGGTCGTTATGGCAGAATCCTTCTGATTCATTCCAATCTCTTTCACAAACGATTGATCGATCTTCAGTATGTCAATGGGGAATCGTTTCAAATAGTGTAGAGAGGAATATCCTGTTCCAAAATCATCCACAGAAATGTACACACCAAGATCTTTAAGCTTTCTCAGCATTTTTAATGTTTGTTGAGTATCTTGCATGGCTCCCTCCGTAATTTCAATTTCTATGCAGGAAGCGGGAAGATTATACGTTGATAAATAGAAATCAATGGTGTCTACTAATTGCTCCTGAAGAAATTGCTTGGGAGAAATGTTGACGGCCACACGTACAGTCTTATATCCTTTGTTTAGCCACTTTTGCAGCTGCATACATACTTGCTCCAGTACCCATTCACCGATTTGATGAATCAAGCCCGTTTCTTCTGCCAACGGAATGAACAGTGCAGGGGATACAAACCCAAATTTACGGTTGTTCCAACGGACTAATGCTTCGAAGCTATCAATTGTACCTGTAGCTAAGTTTACCTGTGGCTGATAGTGGACATACAGCTCCCCCTTCTCTATCGCTCTTCTTAAATGTGCTTCCATAATGATATAATTCGGAAAACTTGATTTCATATGCGTTTGGTAAAAACGATAATGGGCTCTTCCTTTTTCTTTTACTTCAAAGAGTGCTTGAGCAGCTTTTTGGATGAGTGAATTAGAATCATATCCATCTTCAGGATAACGGCTGATTCCAACCGAAGGAGAGATGTAAAATTCCTGTTCATCTATAGTGAAAGGGTCTATGAACAGTGCCAATACTTCCTTCGCTTTGGTCTTGGTATCTTCAAAACCACTATTCTTCAACAAAAAAATAAATTCATCCCCTCCTTGTCTGTATAATAAACATTCTTCGTTCGTAAGGGTTACCAAGCGCTCTGTGATTTTTTTGAGAAACCGGTCTCCTCCCTTTAAACCAAGCGTATCATTTACAAATTTAAAACGATCTAGATCCAGGTATAAAAGCGAGAGCTCTATACCTCTTTCTTCCATATTATGAATAATCAAAGGTACATGATCATCCAGTGCTTTCCTGTTCCAAAGACCAGTTAATTGATCATGCAGAGCCATATAATGGATCATTTCATTCTGTTCATGATGCTTGGTTATATCCTTCACAATAATGTAACAGCCGTCACACTTTTCTTTTACCACGATGGGAACCATTTTCAGCTGGGTTATTTTCTCCTCTCCTGCTTCGTTAAGAAGAAGACTATAATCAATCGTAGAAGGAGTTCCCGATAATGTTTGAATTAGTGATTCTGTCAAAAGTTTCTCATTTTGAGAATGAAATAAATCATAGATTTTCATATTTACTAAGTTTTCTTTTGAATAGCCTGTTAACGAGGAGCCTGCTCCGTTAGATTCCTTGATGACACCTTGTCCGTCGAGAATGAATATGGCATCCAGATTATGCTCGATAATGGATTTATAGCGTTCTTTCGCTTTCACTAATTTCTTCTTCTCCAGAATGGACGAAGTTATATCCCTCGTAATGGAAACAACGTACTCTACTTTTCCATATCCATCCTTGATGGGTGTCAGTATGGATTCGTTCACAACCTGATTTCCATTCGTATGAAAAAAAGTATCCTGATAGGTAACGCTCTCACCCTTTTGAACTAGTTGTGTGTATTTCTCCTGTAAGTCAGTAGCCATCTCGAATGAGACCACTTCCTCCAATAAGCGCCCCATATCACCATGCTGAATGGATGTATACCTTTTGGCTGATTCATTTATGTATAGGTACCTGAAAGAAGGTCCTTCTTCAACCTTCATAATAAAAATCATATCATGTATATGATCTAAAATAAGTTCTTTCAATACAGTGTCAAGGACCTGTTTATCTTTACCGTTGGTGTCTATAATAGTAGTCCAGTTCATGGATTCGTCATCCTTTTAGCCTTCTGTCATTTTCTACATAATGCATCCTCCTTATATTTTACTAGTTAATCCAAGAATTTCCTACATTCTTATAAGAATATTCCTTATTCACTTTATTTACTGTTACTTTATACCTACATCCCTCTCCATTCGTCTGCCTATTATAGGTGAGACAGGCGCGCAGTTCGAATGTGAACCATACACTAATGTGAATAGAGAGAGGAGGTTTATTGTATATGTATCAACACGCATATTACCCATATCACAATAATCCACAGTTTAGAGGAAGAGATCAGCGCTTCTTCCCATTCTTTGGATTACCGTTTATAGCAGGTGGGTTAGCTGGGTTGGCCATTAGTCCGTTCCTTTTCAACAGACCTTGCTACGGTCCTGCTTGCTATCCACCTTATCCGCCTTACGGAGGGTATCCTTACCCTGCTTACCAACAACCCTATGGTGGAAACAATATCCAATCTTCACCATACAACTTTACAGAGAATATTAATATATACCCACAAAGATAGACAAAAAGGCTCACCTAAAAATGTAAGGGTTACATTCTTTAGGTAGAGCCTTTATGATGTTTACACTCAACTGCTTTTTGAGGTCTGGGTACCCCGTCTTATCCTCTTAAGGTAACACTATAATTCCTCCTACTATAGAAATAGACCTGTCAAAATATTACTAACTTTCAACAAGAAACTCCCCCCGTACCTTTCCAATCCCATAAAAAGGAGGTATAATGGAGATTAATACAATGGAAAGGAGCCAATAACTTGAGGAATACTAGTAAATCTACCCCTTCTTCCACATCCGTAATCACCCTCTCTCAAGCTATTTTCACTGTGAATCGTCATGCGAAAACAGCAGGTAACCCAAAATACTTATATTCATTAAAAAAACGAGCCTTAATGAAAATGATCCGGGAAGGTAAGGCGAAGAAAGTTGGACTTCACTTTTCCAACAACCCAAAGAATAGTCAACAACAATCTGATGTATTGATTGACTGCGGAAATTATACCTTTCATATCCCTCCAACAAAGGAAGATTTCAAGGAATTACCTCATCTGGGTTCACTTGATCAATCGTTAAGAAATCCTAAATGTAAAATGGGACTTCAGCAGGCTAAAGGGATTTTAGAACATTATACAGGGATGTCTGATCGTAATGAACAGCCACGTAAACCCGGGAAGAGCAGTTATCAAAAACCTGTTTTCAAAAAATTGGGCGATAGCTTCTTTTAATACTCAATGATTTTAGCGGATTAACGCATATATGTCATAAAGGGTTCAGACAAATGTCTGAACCCTTTATGATTATCCTCGACGTCATTGATTCTACAATATATGTTGATCAATTTTTAAAATCAGATCAGCAATTTCGGGTTTACTGATTTGATCTTCTGCTCCTACCATCTCACCTTTATGTTTTAAATCATTTGTAATCAGTGAAGAAAAAATGATGACTGGGAGGTTGTTGAGCTTGGAATGACTTTTGATTCTTTTGGTCAAATGATGTCCGTCCATTTGCGGCATTTCAATATCTGTAATGACAAGCTGAACTGACTGTTGAATATCATGATTTCCCTCAACAAGTGATTCAAGATAATTGAATGCATCGGCTCCGTTCTCAAAAAACTCAACTTCTTCATATCCTGCTTCACTCAACGTATCATTCAAAAGCTTGCGTAGTAAAGGGGAATCCTCAGCAGCAACAATTTTCTTATTCCTTCTCTGCCTTGGTCCTAACTTCTTCACTTGTTCTACACGGATCCCTGTATCAGGATTGATTTCCAGCATGATACTCTCAAAATCCAGTAACAATATCATTGATTCGTTTCGCTTGATGACACCTATTATTCCTGAATGGACACCAGAATACATGTCTGAAGGCTTTTCTATTTGATTCCAGGAAATGCGATGAATTTGAGTAACGTTATGTACATGAAAAATTACTTTCTGTTGATTAAACTCAGCAACAATGTACTTTGAATTGGATGTTTCCTCTTCATCCACTCCCAGTACCCTTGCCATATCGATTACTGGAAGTACCTCTCCCCTCAATTGAATGAGTCCTTTCACGTGAGGATGAGAATGGGGAATAGGGATGACAGGAGTTGGTTGGATAATCTCCTTCACTTTAATCACATTGATACCAAATTTATTGTAATGAACTTCAAATTCAACAATTTCAAGTTCATTGGTCCCGCTTTCAAGAAGAATACTGTTTGATTGATTCAATTATTTTCGTCCTTCCATACAAACATGAGTATTTGCCTTACTCTTCTTATATCGAACATTTGAGAAACATGTTTACAGGTAATCATGAAAAATGTCGTCAGATCCTTTTAAGAAGCAGACTTTTTTAACCCTAATTTTCTATACCATAACCGAATTGGTAATAGAAAGTGGATCCTTATACATACTAAGGGGAGGAGGTGTTTATATGACCGATCGAAGGGACTTAGAGAACCAGATCCTGCCAGACTTTGACGAAATAAGTGCCCACATCCTACCCTCACAAAACAATCTTCCCATTATTGCCATTGGGAAGAATGCTGATGGAATAGATGAACCCGATGAACTCTCTTATATCGAAGGACAAAGGAGAATAAAACAGGAGAACCGTGAAAATCCTCAGAAATAAAAGAAAAAGCGATTGAAGGCATCCCTTCAATCGCTTTTTCCAAATTATACTCCTCGCTTGTTTCCCCATACTAAAGTATGCAGCTGTGGGAGCACACGCACATGATTTAGCTCTTCCTTCTCACAAACCTTTTCAATGAGCGCTTCATAATCCAATAATAAATTTGACAAAAGCTTTGGTGTATCTTCTTCGGAAACAGAAGGGTTACCTGTCTGAATATAAAATGGAACGTCAGGATAGTGTTTATGAATCTTTGTGGCGTATTCCAGATCTTTATCATCAAACACTACAACTTTCAAGCTGAATTGTGAGCCATTTTGAATCAAGCGGTGAACGATGAAATCCAACTTCTCAAAGTCCGTTTCCATTTTCGAACTTGGAGGCTTTGGAGAAAGTGTCAGGTCATCTATATCATAGAACCAATCCTGCCAGCGGCTTCCTTGAGTCTCTAAAGCCGACCTTATGCCATTCTCCTTTAAGATCTCGATAAGCTCCTTCAAATGAGCCAACAGTGCAGGATTACCACCGGAAATGGTTACATGGGAGAACTTGGTTCCACCGACTTCTTTTAGCCTGTTCCACACTTCTTCAGCCGTCATAAGCTGAATATCCTCTTTCGCAGATCCATCCCACGTAAATGCAGAATCACACCATGAACAACTATAATCACATCCCGCAGTTCGGACAAACATCGTCTTTTGACCAATGACCATACCTTCACCCTGAATGGTTGGACCAAATACTTCTAAAACGGGGATTTTCTTCATGATTTTCTCCCCTTTGGTCTGTAAATGACGTAACTTGTAGGTGTTTCTCTTAAAAATACTTGAAGGCACTTAGGTTGGTGAGGCAAAGTATCTAAATGAGCCTGAATGATTTCCCACATCACTTTCGCTACAACTTCAGTGGTCGGGAACATATTGCTTTTCTCTGCAGAAAACAATTCATCTTCGTTCATGACCTTATGATCAAAGCGCTTATGAATCAGCTTTTTGATGTGTTGGAAATTAATAAGAAACCCGGAATCATCAAGCTGATCCCCGCCAATAGTAATATTCGCAAAGTACGTATGACCATGGATATCCTGACAGCTTCCTGCATCGGCATGTGGAATATAATGGGCTGCCGCAAAATGCATATCTTTATTTAATTCAAATTCATAAGTGTGGTCGGGAGTCGGGTAGATTTGTTGTATCATCTTCACTCTCCCCCTTTAATTGCACTTTTATATTCTTCCAGGCCTTTTTGTCTAAGCTCACAGGCAGGACACTCACCGCACCCGCTGCCTTTTATCCCATTATAGCAAGTGAGTGTATTTTCCTGTACATAACGGAAAGCACCTAAATCATCTGCCATTTCCCACGTTTGTGCTTTATTGATCCACATTAGTGGAGTATGGATCACAAACTGATCATCCATGGATAGATTAAGGGAAACATTCAAGGATTTGACAAATATATCCCGGCAATCGGGATATCCGCTGAAATCCGTTTCACATACCCCTGTTACAATATGCCTCGCTCCGATTTGCTTGGCGAGTATGCCTGCAAATGACAGGAATAATAGATTCCTTCCTGGAACGAATGTAGATGGTAATTCACCATCCTGATGAGTGATTTCTTCATCTGCCCTTGTTAAAGCACTTGGTGCCAGTTGATTTAATAAGCTCATATCTAATACATGGTGAGGGACTTTCAGATCCTCTGCAATCTCTTTTGCACAATCAAGTTCTGCTACATGCCTCTGACCATAGTTAAATGTCACCGCTTCTACTTCTTTAAATGCTTTCTTTGCCCAAAATAAACACGTTGTACTATCTTGACCTCCGCTGAATACGACTAACGCTTTCTCTGTGTTCATAAAAGGTTCTCCTTTCTCTTCTACAGGCTCTTGTGCCATGAAAAGAAGAAAGAGATTCTGTGTTACCCTATAACATTGGCTTTAAAGCCGTCATTAACAAAAAATAACGACACCTAAGGATGCCGTTTTCCTTAGTTTTTTATAGAGGGTTGTGCTAGAACCTCTCGAGACTTGTCAATAATCCCAGTTCTTCTTCTTTTGTCCTCAACCAATATAACGTTTTTTTTCAAAAAAATCTACCGTTTACGGGAATTTCATCGGAAAATTAATCTCTATCGTGACGGCCGCCGATCATTTGTATGATACCCAGATAAAAAAGCAGAACTCCTCTATGGAATCACTGCTTTTTCAGCATAATTATTTTAAACGAAGGAGCCTTCTTCGTTTTCTCCGTTTTTTCGTGCTGAATCTGAGCCAGCCTATTTTCATAAAGAAACCAAACATGATCAGTGCTATGATACCCATAACCCCAAGAACGATAAAGTATCCGCTTCGCTCATCGAGTTCCGGCATATAGACAAAGTTCATCCCATACAGACCCGCAATAAATGTAAGAGGCATAAATATCGTCGTAATGACGGTTAAAGTCATCATGATATTATTCATTTTATCTGAATTAATGGATAAATAATTATCCCGGATATCTGATGAAAATTCACGATACGATTCAAGCATCTCGACAAGCTTAATTAAATGATCGTACACATCATTAAAATAGAGCTGCTCTTCTTTGAGTGCATTCAATCTGCCGGAATTGCTGATACGGTATAATAAATCCCTCATGGGAACAAGGGTTCTTCTTAGCTTTGACATATCATGACGGATATCGAATAATTCATCCATCAGATCACTATCCGCATCTTCATTCGTGTTATCTTCTATTTTATTGAGACGATCTTCAATACCATATACGAGGGGAAAATAATCGTCCACTAACCGGTCAACAATTCCATGCATGATCTTAAAAGGACTGAGCTGATCCCCTTCTTGCTGAACTTTTTCCCATACATTATTTAATTCCCTTACAGGTTGTTTATGGAAGGTAACGATAAAACTTGCGTTCACAAACATATTTACTTCGTGGGAATCCAGTGATTTCTGATTAATGGCGTGCAGAAGTACAAATATGTATTGGTCATAAAAGTCCAGCTTAGCCCGCTGGCTGAAATCGTCCAGGCAATCCTCTATCGCAAGTGGATGGAATCGAAAATACAGCTTAAGTAACCGGATATCCTTGCTGGTCGGTTCTGAAAAATCCACCCAATACCATTTAACACCTTTTTCTTTTATTCTGGATAAGGGAACATTCTGTTCAATTTCCCCATTTTCCATAATAATACTCGTACGAATCATATGGCTCTCCCTAACTGACATTTATTTATTTTTTAAACTTTCCCTTTTTCTTCATTATTCAAACAAAATCATTACGTAAAAGCTGGAATTAATGATAAAATATGAATCAAATTATTAAAGTAGGTGTACGTATTGGAACAGTATATTAACCCCCGGATCAAAGACATCCAGATATCCGGTATTCGAAAGTTTTTTAATATGGTGGCAGACATAGACGACATCATTTCCCTGACAATCGGTCAGCCGGATTTCCCTACCCCACAACATGTCAAAGATGCGGGTAAAGTTGCCATTGATGATGATTTCACCTCCTATACCCATAATGCAGGATTTCTCGAATTACGAGAAGCTGCGGCTTCATATGTAAAAGAAAAATATAATGTACATTATAACCCTGTCAATGAGGTCATAGTCACAAATGGCGCTTCTCAGGGGATCGATGTGATCCTTCGTACAATCCTATGCGAAGGGGATGACTGCCTTATCCCGGGACCCGTTTATCCAGGCTATGAACCGATCATTAGACTTTGCGGTGCTAATCCCGTACATATTGATATCACACAAAATGATTTTAAGTTGGATGCTGCTCTTATTGAGGAGAGCTTAACTCCTTCTACAAAATGTGTCATATTGCCTTATCCATCCAATCCAACAGGAGTAAGCCTATCCAAAGCAGAATTGAAAGAGATTGCCGACTTGCTTAGAAATAGAAATGTCTTTGTATTGGCTGATGAGATTTATAGTGAGCTTACCTTCGATGATTCGCATTATTCAATTGCCGAATATTTAAGAGAACAAACCATCGTCGTCAATGGCCTTTCTAAATCACATAGTATGACCGGCTGGAGGATCGGGCTGGTATTCGCTCCAGAATCGATTTCCAAGCATCTTATAAAGGTTCATCAGTACAATGTTTCCTGTGCTTCTTCAGTCTCCCAGAAAGCAGCCTATGAAGCTCTTACAGTCGGGAAAGATGATGCGGCAGATATGAAGAAAGAATATAAAATACGAAGGGACTATGTATACAACCGATTAATTGAGATGGGATTTAAAGGAATCGTCAAACCCGACGGAGCCTTCTACTTTTTCGTCAAAATACCAGATAGGATTCTTTTGAGTTCATTTGATTTCTCGTTGGCACTTGCCCAAGAGAAAAAGGTGGCAGTCGTTCCTGGAGATGCTTTTTCCAAGTTCGGCGAAGGATACTTCCGGCTATCCTATGCCTGCTCCATGGAACAACTTACAGAAGGGCTTGACCGTATCCAATCCTTCATCCAAACCTGACGAGAGGGACGGACCTTGCATAGCAAGGTCCGTCCCTCTTCGTGTTTATCCATTATATTCACCGTTATTTTTAGATGCTTTTTCTTTTTTGGCTTTGTCTTTGTGTATTTTGTTTGTTGCCGCACTTCCGATTTCGTGGGCAAATTCAGCATTGATTTTAGAAGAATCGAACCCTTTTTTGTTCTTCTGTTGTGGATCATTCTTTTTTGTACGTTTCGCCATTGCTTTTACACCCCTTTTATTGATCATGCTTACCCTTCAATGGATCAGCATAGGATTATTATTCGCTTTCTTCTTTTTCACTATACGAATCAACTGCCGGCATAAAAAGAGCAAAAAAAAAGAACCAACTCAGTTAACTGAGTTGGTTCAAAAAAAGGAAAAGGGGGTGTTAGTGAGAAATTAATCTCCAATTTCATGCTTAATTATAGAATACCCGCTTTCCAGAATGATAAACCGCCACTCTGAAAAAAATTCAGTTTTTTTCAGAAGAAAAGTTATTTCAGTAAAATACTTTAAAAAAGCGCTTTCATAACGTATAATAAACAAGTAAATTCTGAGGAGTGAGGTTCTGACATGTATATGAAAGAACAGTATGTTTTCAGAAACGATCAAATTTATAAAGCTATTATCAGAAATTATTCCAAGGATGATTTCGACGACATGATATCCGTTCAAAAAAGAGCATTCCCACCTCCCTTCCCATCAGAATTGTGGTGGAATAAAGACCAACTCGCACATCATTTGTCTCATTTCCCCCTTGGGGCCATGTGTGTGGAAGTTGACGGGAAGTTAGTGGGAAGTATGACAAGCTTAATCGTCGACTTTGATCCGTTAGAGCCCCATCATACATGGGAAGACATAACCGATGATGGATATATCCGGACTCACAATGAGAATGGAAATACATTATACGTGGTAGATCTATGTATCGACCCTGATTATAGGGGATTTAAACTTGGAAAAGTCTTGATGAATGCCATGTTTGAGATTGTGGTTCATTTAAAATTGGATCGCTTACTTGGCGGCGGTCGGATCCCTACCTATCATAAAGTGGCCAAAGATTTTAGGATTGATGACTATATACAGAAATTAACGAGTGGAGAATTCAAGGATCACGTCATTACGTTTCTTCTGCAAACAGGACGTACTCCATTAAAAGCGGTAAAAGGGTACCTGAAGGATGAAGAATCATGTGACTATGGGGTTTTAATGGAATGGAAAAATCCTTTTAAAAGTTCTAGCTCATTTTGCAAAAAATGTACTCCCTGAAAAATAAAAAAGGGATTGAAAGAACAATACGTTCCTTCAATCCACAAGAAAGGGGGAAATGAGAATGAAAAGGCCCAAAGGGTGTGCCTTATTCTTCACAGATATAATACCCCTCATTTCCACCATCTAAACCTAAATTTATTCCATTGATGTCGCTTTTTTCACAGCAGAAATGACAGCATCATTGGTGTCTAATTGTAGTGCTTGCTCTGCCAGTTCTTTCATTTCAGCACGATTCAACTGACGGATTTGAGAACGCGCGCGTAAGATCGATGTAGCACTCATAGAGAACTCATCCAAACCTAATCCCAGAAGGATCGGCACTGCAATCTCATCTCCGGCCATTTCACCACACATACCTGCCCATTTGCCTTCTTTATGAGCCGCATCAATCACCATTTTAACTAGACGTAAAATGGCAGGGTTATACGGTTGATATAAGTAGGAAACCCGCTCATTCATGCGGTCGGCAGCCATTGTGTACTGAATCAGATCATTGGTTCCGATAGAGAAGAAATCTACTTCCTTGGCAAAAACATCCGCCATTACAGCAGTCGATGGAATTTCTACCATGATTCCTACTTCAATATGATCAGCTACGTTCGTACCATTCTCAAGAAGAGCTTCTTTCTCTTCTTCAAGGATGGCTTTCGCTTCTCTGAACTCTTGAAGATTTGAAATCATCGGGAACATGATTTTCAGATTTCCGAATGGGCTTGCCTTTAATAACGCTCTAAGCTGAGTACGGAAGATATCCTGTTCGTCCAGACAAAGTCGGATTGCACGATATCCCAGGAATGGATTCATTTCTTTTGGCAGATTTAAGTAAGGAAGCTCTTTATCTCCACCGATGTCAAGGGTACGAACCACTACAGGTTTCCCTTCCATACCTTCTAATACAGCCTTATAAGCTTCGTATTGCTCGTCTTCAGACGGTAATTCGTCACGACCCATATATAGGAATTCTGTACGGTACAGACCTACACCTTCTCCGCCGTGATTCTTCACCCCTTCAAGATCCTTAGGTGTCCCAATGTTAGCAGCAAGTTCAACATGCTCCCCATCCTTGGATACCGTTGGTTCATCGACAAGCTTCGCCCATTCAGCTTTTTGTTCTTCATATCGGGCATGCTCTTTCTTATACTCTTCGATGACTTCCGGAGTCGGATTAATATGTACTTCTCCATTTAATCCGTCAACGATGATCATGTCACCATTTTCAACAGAGGAAGTAATGGATTTCGTTCCCACTACAGCTGGAATCTCCATCGAACGGGCCATAATGGCCGAGTGAGATGTTCTTCCACCGATATCTGTTGTGAATCCTTTAACAAATTCACGGTTTAATTGTGCCGTATCAGAAGGTGTTAGATCCTCTGCGATCACAATCACTTCTTCTGTCACCATGCTTGGGTTCGCAATCTGTACGCCCAACAAGTGTGAAAGGACACGTTTCGTCACGTCGCGGATATCCGCGGCACGTTCTTTCATGTATTCATTGTCCATGGATTCAAACATGGATACAAACATATCCGCTGTTTCTTTAAGGGCGAATTCAGCGTTTACATTTTCGGATTTCACTTTGTCTTCGATTGGTGTCAGTAGTTCTGGATCGCTTAGGACAAGAAGATGCGCTTCAAAGATTTGAGCTTTATCTTCACCTAAATCAACTCTTGCTTTATCACGGATCGCTTCAAGCTCTGACTTGGACGTTGCAATGGCTTCCTGGAAGCGTGATACTTCCTGTTCAGCATTGTCTACGTTTTTCTTTTCAAAGCTAAGGTCGGGTTCAACTAAGCGATACGCTTTCGCAATGGCGATACCATTTGATGCCGCAATTCCTTTTAAAAGACTGGACATTACTCAGCTAAACCTTCTTTGTTCAATGTTTCTTGTAAGCTGTTTAACGCTTCTTCTTCGTCGCTACCTTCAGTAATGATTGTGATCTCTGCACCTTTACCAACACCTAAAGACATAACACCCATGATTGATTTCAAGTTTACTTTCTTCTCTTTGTATTCTAGATGTACATCGCTGTCGAATTTGCTTGCCGTTTGAACTAGTAGAGTTGCCGGACGAGCGTGAATTCCTGTTTCAGCTGTAACTGTAAATGTTTTTTGTGCCATGTAAATCGACTCCTTAATTTATCTTGTTTTTGGTTGCTTCATTAAAGTAATGGATTATGTAGAATACGTCAACTATTTCTAGTAAATAATCCATTCCTACTATAAAGCTGTTCAATAAAAAAGAATAGCATGCAATGAAGATATACACAATTGTAAAGCTTGATTTTTTTAGTATTTCATAAATTTGCCACTGTTATGAACCTATTTATGTAAAATTTCATGTTTATTTATCAAAAAAACTGACTCTTTAAATTCCCCCAATGTTTGAGAGGGAATCTTTAGTATGAGCCAGTTTAGTCAACATGATACTATTCTCTTTCTACCGCTTCAGATTTTGCTTTCATGATATTATAACCGATTTTTGCCTTTATGACCGTGCCTTTCAGTGTCATTTCATGATCTTCAGAGGTGTTTGTATATACGTTTACTAAGTCACATATGCACCGGGAGAATAATTCTGAGAGTTGTTTTAATTCCTGCACCTCATGCTTACCATCCTCTTTCATTAGTTCTTCTATGACATCCATTGCTAAACTTTTCACTCTTAGGGCCTGTTCTGTTTGGTAATTCATATAACACTCTCCCTTTCCCTGCCATTCTTTCTCTATCATATGCAAGTGAAAACTAGATTAGAACAGGAGTGCTATATGGTATTTATACATTTAATTGGGCATCTCTCGTAAATAATTGCTTATATCCCAATAATATAAAGCTGATGACTGTTAAGGCTACACTCCCAACTATGCCTAAAAGTATGGCAATCTGATACTCGATGGCTACTAATGGACTAATCCCCGACAGGATCTGCCCTGTCATCATTCCAGGTAAAAAGATGATGCCCATCCCCAACATATTATTAAGAGTGGGAAGAATCGCTGCATCAAAGGCATTATCTACATAATTCTTGGAGGCTGCTTTAGGGGTTGCTCCGAGCATGAGGGCACCTTCTACCATTTCTCTTTGATCCTTTAATCCCCCTAATAGAGTATTGATCCCCAATGTGATGCCCGTCATTGAATTCCCCACTATCATTCCGGCAATGGGTATGAAATATCTCGGTTCGTACCAAGGGGAGAAATGGATCACAACCATATTAAAGTAGAATAAGCTAATGAGTGTTCCAATTAATAAAGAAAAAGCCGCAATCCCTTTCAGTTTCTTATCCATTTCATATTTAACCTGCTTAAAAATATTCCTGATGGCGAAGGCTTCCATGATCAAAATGATAGCTAACGTAAGCCACGGACTTGGATTGTCAAAAATATAGGTCAGTATGTATCCTGCGATAATTAGCTGAATGGTCATTCTAAAAGAGGCCAGGATAATCTGCTTCTCCCTGGAAATCCCTCTCCACTTCACAATAAATAACAATAGAAGAACGAAGACGTATGCTGCGATAAATCTCCACAGCTCTATATCAATAATGCCTTTTTCCAATCATACTCTCTCCTTCTTTTATTTTGATATGGTAATGATCTCTTCACCATATTGCTCGGCAATGTTGGTCGAATGAGTGACCATGATGATGCTTCCTCCATGGCCTTTGGCAGTTTCGATAAAGCTTTTCATCACTTCGATTTCCGTTTCCTCATCAAGAGCAGACGTAGGCTCGTCCAATAAATAGACAGGTGGCTTCATCAATAACACCCTGCCAAGGGACAGGCGCTGTCTTTCCCCTCCGGATAACCTTTCAGCAAACCCATCCAAGGGTTTATCCAGCCTTACGATTTCCAGCGTCTTCATGAGCTCATCACGACTTGCAAGGGGCTTTTCTGAAAACATAAGACCCTTCTGCAAATTATCTTCTACCGTATCCCCGAACAATAAGGGGGTTTGTGAAATCATCACTACTTCTCTTCGAAGTTTTACAGAGTCAATTTCTTGTAAGGGAGTCTCGTTATAATAGACCTTTCCTTCATCTGGTATATTCATTTTATTTAATAACTTCAGGAGGGTGGACTTACCCGCACCGCTTTCACCTATGAGGCAGGTTGTTTTGTGTGGGGATATCTCCATGCGATCGATGTTTATTATATTTTTAAATATTACTTTTTCTAATTGAAACAGCACTATCTTCACCTCTCGTATATTCCCATATATCATACCCCAAAGAAGCATGAAATAAAGAAGCTGATGCTCGGAAGGAGAACTTCCTGCACCAGCTTCATTCATGCCGTGTATTCAAGGAATCAATGTGTTCCTGGACTCGTTTTGTGAAAAAATCCACTTCATCCTGTTCCGGAACTCCACATCCATATCTCACACGTTCGTATATGGTATGAAATTGGGCACTTTCCTCCAACTTAATTCTAGTGAACCAAGCTTGGACGTTTTCATTCGGAAGTCTTCCCACTTTATTCTTGTAAGCTTCTTCTTCTAACATTTTCATATATTTCCTGATTGAGTCCCTTGCTTTTGAATATTCGACCTGCTCTTTTTGATTTGGAATATCACCCGCTCCTGATACCCGGGTCGTCATGACAAGTGTTGATCCCCCACTAGTGGATAAATGTAAGGACATTTTTCTTTTCTTGACCAAATAAATGATAACAAAGCAAACCAATAGTACAAGCAAGGCCTCATCCAACCATGAAAATGAAAGTCCATCACCCAGGGTAGACAGCTGTGATTCATCATAAACCTGTTGTTCAACCTCATTACCGTCTCCGGTTTCCGGTTTACTTTCAAAAAACTTCATGATCGAATCCCTTATTTTGATCAAGATATTAAAGATCGGGGTAACCAAAAAGGAGAATAGCCAAAAAACCTTTTCAAGCAGCCAATAGACTCCCTGGCTGACCACTGAACTAAAAGCTGCTACTATCCCCCCGCTTAAAAACACAGTGAGAAGAAGGACAAAGGGTTTATATATACTCTTCTTTACTCCTTTATTTTCACTCGCCAACATCCTTTGAATCGAGGTGAAGGTCCCAACGAACGCGAATAATAGAAATAGCAGACTGTATACCAGATAGGTGTTTTCCAACTGTCTGAGGGATCCCGAGAATAAAGAAGCAGCAGAGATAAAAAGAAAAATCAGTACATGACCACTGCTGATTTCAATTGATGGGTCCTTGTTCTGTAGATGAGAGCTGATCTTCCAGTGCAGAAAGATCGCAGCGGGAAGCAATACCCACCAGGATGCCGAGAACAATAAGATTCCAGTTCCAATCCCCAAGGCAAACACTGCATATAGCAGAATATTATTAAAGCTCTGCATTTTAAGGGATATGGCCGTGTAAGCCAGTAACAACACCAACATCATCGAAAAAGCCGGCACGTATTGATTCAACACGACGTCACCTGTAAATAGAAACGTAATGGCCAACAGGACAAACAGAAGATCAATTCCTGCATATAGCCCCATTTTGATAAAAAGCATTTGTTTATGTTTCATTAGGAAGGAATTTTCAACGATCGATTCCACAATGTGACGACTCCTTCCTCTCCTAAGCTCAGCTTAAAGATATGTGGATGGCCTTTGCCGATATTTTGCAATAACTCCTCTTCCCTTGACCCAAGCGAACCGGCAACAATAAAAACGGAAGGTACCAGTCTGCGTAGATACAAATGCTGGAGGACGATGTGGAAAGGCATGGTGAATTCATCGGTTGATAATGTAGCTAAAAGCTCAAGCCCTCTCTGCCGGTGCTTCCGTCCTGTCCCTGGTGGCAGATAATAGTAAGGCGTAGCTCCAGGTGTTCTCACATTTAAAACCAGTGAGAAAGAGATGTTTTGTTCCACTGCAAGTTGCATAAGGTAAGCTGTATGCTTGATGATCCCCTCCAACTTGCTTGTAATGGCAAAACGATCAGAGATATTGATGGCAAACATCCACTCTTTTTGAGTAGATGGCTCGAAAATTTTCGTTTGCAGCTCGCCTGTTCTTGCAGAAGCCTTCCAATGAACGTCCTGAAATCGATCGCCCTGTACGTATCCCCTTGTTCCTACGGGATGGAAAACATCATGGAACAAAGAATGGGGAGTGGAAACATCCCCCTGCCTTAGAGTAAGCTGATGTTCCGCCATCCTGACAGGGGATGAAGAGGGGAACACCATAATGGTGGTCGGAACTGAATCGAGTAAATTAAGGATAACCTTACCACTTCCGAAAAGGTGGGGAATCTCAAGTTGCATATTGGTTATACGGCATAATCCTCTTCTCTTGCCTTTTACCGGCAACGAAATTTGCCCCTCTTCATTTTTTCGAATGGAGAATGGGATGGATACCTCGATTTCGTTTGCAATGCCCGATGAATATGGATGCTTTGTAGGCTCCACAATATCTTTAAAAGTCATCTTCAATGTTGCTCCCCAAATGGGAAGTCCTTTGTTTTCAAGTTTAAACACCCAATTATCTTCCTCATCACAATGAAGCCTTAACCTTCGTTGAGATCTTTCGATCATGACTCCCTCACCAACTTTTTGCAGATACCATTGATGAACGCGAAAATAAAGGATGATCAACAGGAAAATCCCCAATCCAACATACGATTGTACATAGAAACTTACTGCCCCGACAATGACAAGGAGCACTAAACTCATGGATATATAAGGGTCCTCGACTACTTCGCGCTTCCAGTTCACTGCGCCTGCCTCGCTTCCACAGGCAGCATGACCATCTCTATGATTCTGTCAATTAATTCTTCAGGTGTTTTAGTAAGGGATGCCTCAATGGTTAATTGAACTCTATGCTGAAGGACAAATGGTGCTACCGCAACGACATCCTGGGGTCTGACGAAGTCCCTCCCCGCTATGAATGCCTGAGCCTGTGATGCCTTTAGTAGAGCCAGACTTGCACGTGGACTCGCCCCTACTTCAACCCATTCATGCTCCCTTGTCGCCCTTGTGATCTGGAGAATATAAGATTCGATATCCTCAGATATATGTACCTCTTTAACGAGACTTGAAAGAGATTGAATTTCAGTCAGGCTCATCACCTTCTCTACTGTATCTAAAGGCTGTGCAGATTTAAATCGATGAAGGATTCTGCGTTCCTCTTCGAAACTTGGATATGTAAATGGAATCTTCAACAGAAAACGATCCAGCTGGGCTGCGGGTAGAGGGAATGTCCCCTGCTGTGATTCAATCGGGTTTTGCGTCGCTACAACAATGAAGGGAGGCTGTAATGATACCGTTTCTCCATCGATGGTGATCTGTTTCTCTTCCATCACTTCAAGTAAACTTGCCTGCGTTCTTGGAGTAGCCCTATTAATTTCATCTGCTAATAACACATTAGTGACAACTGGTCCGGTTCTTAATTCGAATTCTTGCGTTTTTGGATTAAAAAACTGAATGCCGGTTACATCACTCGGCAATACATCCGGTGTGAATTGTATCCGCTTAAAATCCCCTTCAATACAGTGTGAAAATGTCTTGGCCAATAATGTTTTACCAGTCCCGGGTACGCTCTCTAACAAGACGTGCCCTTCCTGAAGTAGAGCAATCAATAGAAGATCAATTTCTTTCTCCCTTCCGATCAGAACTTTGCTCATTTCTTTTTTTATGTCTTGTATAGTTGACAACTTTGCTCCCCCTTTATGGAACTTTATTAATCTATTAATTAATAACAACAGCGAATATTTATCCAATATTCTAAAAATAACTCTTTCCTATCATACCATATATGTTTGTTAAATTATCCCTTTTGAACAGAAAAAAGCCGGTCACCATCCCTATCTTGGATTCGTAACCGGTAGTTCTACTATGTTCATTCAAAGCTTTACAAATAATTATCTCGTTAATGCTCATAGATCATCTTCCTTGTCATTCCACCATCCACCACTAGGTTTTCTCCTGTAATGAAATCATTATCAGGATGAGCGAGAAACAAGCACGCCCTTGCTATGTCTTCGGGTTTTCCTACTCTGCCCAAAGGATGCTGGTCATGGTCCCTGTCCCGTAATGAATCATAATCTTCGGTTTGAATCCACCCCGGACTTATTGAATTCACCCGTATGCCCACATCACTCAGTGTGATGGCCATTGAATGAGTCAAACTCACAATGCCTCCTTTTGTTGCAGAGTAGGCTTCCGTATCCGGTTCTGACATTGAAGCTCTGGTAGAAGCCATATTAATAATGCAACCACCCCGGTTCTTCATTAAAGCGGCCCCCTCCCTACTGCAATAGTAGACACTACTTAAGTTTGACGATAGAATGCTGTCCCAATCTTCATGGTCCATCTCCCAAAAGGAAATGAACTTCGAAACACCTGCATTATTAATAAGTACGTCCACCACGCCATGATCTTCTTTTATCTTTGAAAAGACATCTTTTACCTGTTGATAGACTCCCACATTCACTTCATGAAACCGTGTTGAATAACCTTCTGAATTGAGTTGCAGGGATAATCCCTCCCCTTTATTCACATCCATGTCCATAAATTCAACAACTGCGCCTTGCTTTGCAAATTCTTCAACAAGCGTTTTACCGATCCCATTCGCTCCTCCTGTTATGCAAACAATTTTATCTTTCAATCTTGCCATCTCCCTTTATCTAAATATTTCCATTTGCGATTCACTGTTCATTCTCCCTAATAAGCATACCCCTTCCCCATGGCCATAAACCCTCTCCCAGACATATAGAAAAGGATTAACCTTTGGAAATGCCGGGACATTCCAAGATTAATCCTTTTATTTATTGTACTATCTTATTTTTTGTCGTTTTATTAATATCATTACGCTGATGAATATTGATTAAAGCATCCAGCTCTTTACTAAGTTGAATGGTGGCTGGACTGCGGAGCCCAAAACGGACGCCTGACTGTATCATCTTCCATCTTACCGTTTCAATTCGAGTCACAATGGTCCCATTCACCAACATCACCCCTTTTTCTTTACTCTATTTTACTATTAATTTCACGTAGAGAAAAGTAAAAAGTATCAGAACGCTATTTTGATATTATATGAAATCCTGCGTAATGATTATTTTGCGAAGCGGTGTTTTCCAATGGTTAGCAATGTGTCTCTATTGGTAATCCAATCGCTTGTAGATGTGACTGGATTATAGAAGAAGAGGGAACCTTGTCCCTGACCTCTGAAAGCCAAAGCCTCTTGAACCGCGTCTCTCGATTCCTGAGAAGGCGCTTGGTTGATTTCCCCGTTTTGAACGGGTGAAAAGGCATAATGACCGTTTGCTACCTGGTAGATTACTTCTTTAATAGAGCCAGGGAATTCAGTGGAATCCACTCGGTTTAAAACAACGGTTGCCACAGCCACTTTACCAGCATATGGCTCTCCTTTAGCTTCTGCATGAACCAGTTTTGCTAGTAACTCACGATCTTCATTCGTTACTTCATTTTCTGGTATTGCTAACGTTTGACCTGGATGAATTTCATTCGATTTCAAATCGTTCACTTTTTTTAGTTGAAGGACAGATACAGATTTCTCCTTACCTATATCCCAAAGAGACTCACCATTTTCTACAGTGTGAACTCCCTTAGCTGCAATAGTTTGAGTAGAGAATGAAACAATCGAAAGTGTTGCAATCCCCACTAGTAAGCTTTTCTTAATCATATTTCTACCTCCTAATTAGCGCTCCTCACTAAGATACCAACGAATATACTGAATTTCATCAGGTAATGGTTTCCACCGTCCGTACTTTCTAGCTTGGCAATACATTCTAAATAACCATAGTGCTACATATATTGGATATGAACCAGAAAAAAAACGGGGGATCTCATCCCCCGCTTCTTCTAACTTCGTGGTGTATCTAAATAGTGATAAAGAATATTACCGCCATGCTGAGCCACTCCACGAAACTGTTTAAAATCCTCTTGTTTAACGAGCACAGAACGAAAGGTAAGAAAGTCTTCTTTCATCACTCTTATTTCTTCCACTTCTCTTGTACGCAATAATTGTAGTTGTTCAAGAATTTCTGTTTCACTCATATCCAAACCTCCATCCTGAATGTCTCTATTGTAGGATTAAAAGGATGTAAACCTCAAGAATAATTTTTTTGATGAAATTTTTAGAAAACTCTTTACCTTTTCTTGAGTTTACGTCAAAATATTAGTAATTGTTTGTAGAATTTTGGCAAAAAGGGGCGACCTCTGATGAAAAAAGCAGAAATTGGAAATGTGATTGAATTTAGAGAAGGTTTAAAAGGCATTGTAGAGAAAATAAATGAAAACTCGGTTATCGTTGATCTAACGTATATGAAAAATTATCGGGACCTTGAACTTGAAGAAAAAACAGTCGTTAATCATAAAAACTATAAAATAATTGAAGCATAGTACGATTTTCTAAAAGGTGGAGAACGAAACTCCACCTTTTTATATGGCTTTTTTTGCAATGATTGATGTTTTTAAACAAAAGGTCTTCCTCGGCTCTATCAATCATTATGTGCTGGATGGTGAGGGAACTGCTTCGGTGACAAAACAATCTTAGAAAAAGGACCACCCCTCTTTTTACAAAAGATTATTTACTGTGGGGGAAAAAAGACTTTCTACAAATATAGACAGCATTGCGATAAATATTTTGTTACTTATTCCTTTGTGCTCAATGCTGCCTGCATGGGCAAACAATAGAAGCTTTTTTGTTTTTTTCTATCTAATCTGATAGGCATGTAGAATGTAGTAGCACAGAGTGGATTGTAGCGGAAGGCACTTGACTCCTGCGGGAAATAGAGGAAAGGGCGAGACCCCACAGGGCAAAGCCCGAGGAGGCTCGACTTCCTCCCCGCGGAAAGCAAGTGCCTGGAGTGGAAAGGAACGGTCCATGTTTTCACATTACAACTCATTCAAAAGATAAATCTGTTTGCAAATAACAACTATGTTTACGAAAAGTGCCTATTAAATTGAACTCTTAAACAAGAGAAAGGTTTACGGAAATGCCATTAAGGATACTCTTATAGCATACTGTAGCGCAAGGTGGACCCCATCATGTATTTAAATATTCACATTATTAACAAAGCAAGGAAAAGTTTTTGGTTTGTACCATTTTTATTTTCACTCATCTCATTAGTTCTTGCTCTCATCACCTTCTATTTTGATTGGTGGTTGAGTCAGCATGATTATCCTTTGTTCCCTAAGGTATTGTTTTCCAATTTTGATTTATCCATGACCATCATCAGTACGATAGCTTCTTCGATCATGACCATGACCACGATTACCTTTTCAACGATTATGGTCGTGTTAACCACCTTTTTATCCCAATATTCACCAAGGACCCTTCAGAACTTCATTAATGACCGTCCTACTCAACGGGTTCTAGCCATTTTTGTGTCAGGTGTGGTGTACTGCATCACTTTATTGGTTCTCCTTCAGGACGAGTCCGGACAAAAATTATATATTTCTTCGGCCTTTGCCGGGATAGTAGCGATTATTTGTTTATTTGTTTTTGTCTACTTTGTTCATCATGTTTCAAATTGGGTGAAGGTAAGTAATTTAATACATAATATAACAATCAAAACGAATCAAAAAATCGATAATAGTTATTTATATAGAAAGAATGCCATTAATGAACAGCCTTCAACCTTTAATGAGGCGCTCTTTGAAGATACGGAGCCCATTTTGGTATATAGTGAACAATCGGGGTACTTACAACAGATTAATATTGAAGGAATGCTCACTAAAGCTGCTAGTGATGAAGCAGTTATCCGCATGGTGAAAACACCTGGTGAATACTTACTTGAAGGAACCCCTGTCATGACAGCATGGACGACGAATAAAGATATAGATGTAGAAGATTACTTGGAATACCTCGTACTCGGGCCTGATAAAGAGCCCATGGAAGACATTGAACTCGGGATAAGAAAGCTGGTTGAAATTGCCTTAAGAGCCATTTCCCCTGCCATTAATGACCCGAACACGGCAAAAAACTGCATAGAAGAAATCGGGATCATTCTATCTAAGCTTGCTAAACACAAGATTCCAAGCTCATATTTATCAGATGAAGAAAACAATGTTCGAATTATTTTGGAACAGCCGACCTTTGGTGATTATCTATACAAGAGCTTCTACCAGTTAAGACATTACGGGAAACAGGACATATCCATAATTGCCGAAATTCTGCGTTCGCTGAGAATGATAGGGGAAAATAATAGTGAAGAAACAAAGCGTATGGTGTGGACATTTAAAGACTACATACTGGAAGGAATCGATTACGACAGCCTCCAAAATCTCGATATGCAGTACATCATGAGGCATCTGGATGAACTGGCTGCTGCTTGCATGCAAACAGATTGGGATAAGGATGAAGTGAGAAATAAATATTTCCCCGAACAATATAAGACAAGCGACTCTTACCATCATAAGAAAGAAGAGTAATTGGAACCAAGAAAAAACGGATGCCCGAAGCGAAGCATCCGTTTTTTCTTATTCTTTTTCTTTTTTTCCTTCTGAAAGCTCTTTGAAGGATGAAACTTTGCCATGAGGATGCTGTTCCTGCTTCCTTACATTCCACTGTCTTTCTTTTTCGTGTTTTGATTGCGTCATGTTCGCCACTCCTTTTTCATTTGTCTCTATTAACATGAGCAGCAGAACCGCATTTTACTCTCACCTTGATGATTATTTATTGGGTTTCATCCAAAGAAGAATGATGAATAATAAGCTCATATACCCAAAAAGTGGGTATAAGTACGATAAAAGTTCACTGTATTCAAAAAAGCTTAACGAATAAATCACCAAAAAGATACCCGTAAAAGTCATTAACGAAGAGCCCTTCCAGTAATTCGTTAATTGTTTCTCCAGACCAAATACCCCCCCTATCACCGATGTGAAGATCTCACCATATATGATGATGATATAAATAATATAAAAGCCGGCTACAAAGGATTTCATCACCACAGCCATTGGAATTTGGTATTGTGTCACATCCGGGATCAAAACTAAAGTTATATGACTTGAAATAAGGATCAGTGTAAGGAAAAAACCACCAAGATATCCTCCATACTTAATGGTCTCCCTGTCTTTCACTTCTCCGGCAACGGGAACGAGCACAGCCTGAGCCATGGCCAGATTAAAGGCCACGTATGAAAATGGCGCTACTACGGATTTCCACCCATCCTCTGCATGCGGTATCATAAGAAATGCTTCTAAAAAAGCCGCGTTTCGAACAGAATAAACCATCAAGAAAAGATTAAAGACAATCATAAGAGGGACAACGAACGTATTGACTGCAAAAAGCCCTTTGATCCCCACCATCATCGTGATGAATCCAAGTCCGATCGTCAGCAGTATCCCTAATTGCTTGGGTAGCAAAAGCTGCTCTTGAAAAACAGCCCCCGCTCCTGAAAGCATTACCGCGGAAACCCCGATCAGCATAATCATCATGACGATATTCATAAACTTAGAAAACCATTTTCCAAATAGATATTCATTAAATTCTTCAAAGGACTTTGCTTTGATATCATGGGACTTAAGCATAATCTTCGTTCCCATTGTAATAAATAAGTACCCGCTTAATAAAATCGCAATAAACCCGACAAAGCCAAACCGGGTGAAAAACTCTACAATTTCCCTTCCTGTTGCAAATCCGGCTCCTATAACGGTACCAACATATACTGCAGCGATTTGAAACGACCCAGCTAATTTTTTCATACCATCACCTCTGACAACCTTCTACTTCACCATATGTACAAGCAGAGAAAATCAGAAGCAAAAGAACATAATTCTTCCGGAATTGTATAAGAACCCAAACAAAAGAGGCAGCCATAAAAATACGGCTGCCCTATTACTTTATAAAGATTGATCATCTATTCCATTTAACCATTGTCTTATCGGTTCAATGACTTTCTCCACTGTCCCCTCCTGGAACGGGGAATCGAGCTTGGCTGCTTCTACAAGCCCTGTGAATGAAAGGCTTCCCCCGAGTTTACAAAGGTCAACATAGTCATTCCACGCTTCCTCACGATTAAGATTCATTTTCTTCCAGAATTGGAATGCGCAAATTTGAGCCAATGTATAATCGATATAATAGAATGGAGAATTATAAATATGGGATTGGCGCTGCCAGAATCCCCCATTTTCTAAATACGAAATATGATCGTAGTCCTTATGGGGAAGGTATTCCATTTCAATTTTTCTCCATGTGGCATTCCGTTCAGACGGGGAAGCTTCAGGGTTCTCATACACAAAATGCTGGAACTCATCAACTGCCACACCGTAAGGAAGGAATTGCAGTGCTTCACTTAAATGGGAAAATTGATACTTGTCTGTATCCTCTTGGAAGAAATAATTCATCCACGGCCACGTGAAGAACTCCATGCTCATGGAATGAATTTCACACGCTTCATACGTTGGCCAAATATATTCCGGGATATCGAACCCTCTGCTGGAGTATACCTGGAACGCATGGCCTGCTTCATGGGTCAAAACATCGATATCCCCTGAGGTTCCATTGAAGTTCGAGAAAATGTATGGAGACTCATGGTTTGCAATGTACGTGCAGTAACCTCCTCCAGCTTTTCCTTTCTTCGCTTCCAGATCCATGAGATCATGCTCAATCATGAAATCAAAGAATTCCTTTGTTTCATGAGACAGTTCTTCGTACATCTTTTTGCCATTATCAATGATCCACTGAGGACTTCCCTTAGGAACCGCATTTCCGGAAGTGAACTTAAACCCTTCATCATAAAACTTCATTGAATCTATCCCAATGCGCTTTTCTTGTCTTTCTTTAAGTTCAGTAGCCAGAGGAACGATATGCTTCTTCACTTGATCGCGGAAAACCTTTACCATATCAGGCGTATAATCTGTTCTCGTCATGCGATAGTAACCGAGTTCAACAAAGTTCTTATACCCTAAAGTAGTAGCAATCGTGTGACGCACCTTGACTAACTCATCAAATAGACGATCTAATTCTTCTTGATTCTCTTCAAAGAAAGTAACGGTCGCTTGAGCGGCCTCTCTCCTTGTTTTTCGATTGACAGATTGTGTGAATGGGCCCATCTGAGCCAATGTTCTTTCTTCCCCCTCAAATGGAATCTTGGCAGACGCCATCAGTTTTGTATATTGAGAAGATAACTTATTTTCCTTCTGTAGTAGAGTCACGATGTCAGGAGAAAAAGTCTTCATTTCGCTTTCTGCCAGAGCGAATAGCTGCTTTCCCCACTTTTCTTCTAATTCTTTACGATAAGGAGAGTTTACAAGTTCTTTGTAATATTCCGTCACCATCCCGTGAACCTCAGGCATCATTTCATCGATATGATCCTGCTCTTTTTTGTAAAACTCATCATTGGTATCGATTGAATGGCGGATATAGCAAATATTTTGCATGGTATCGATGTTCAAACGTATATCATTCAGTTCCTTCATGGCTTCCACCTGTTTTTGAACATTGGACGCAGACTTGAATTTATCAAGTAATTGTTGAAAAACAGGTTTAATCTCTTCTAAATTTGGCCTTTCATATGTAAACTGATCAAACTTCATACTATTGCCTCCTCTTAATATAATCCCGATTATAATAATTCGACTTATGATAGAAAATCTCCTGTTTATTGTAATATTGAATTTCAAGAAATAGAAATAATGATCGATAGAGAAGAGACGTGATTTTAGACAAAATAAAAGCCCCGTCTCGTGAAAGACGGGGTACAGGAAGATCGACTCAGTACGACAAATCTTTAATCGATAATCCTAATTTCTTCAGCATTTCTATCGTTTCTTTCTTCTCATCAGGAGATAGAGCTGACATCAGTTCATGAATCCGATTTTCGTGATTGGGGAATATCTCATCAATTAACTTTCTGCCGCTTTCTGTTATTTGAGCATAGGTAACCCGACGGTCCTTGGGACAAGCATTGCGCTTCAGGTAGCCCTTTTGTTCAAGCTTATCCACCACGTACGTTATGCTGCCGGAAGCTAATAGAATCTTACCGCCAATTTGTTGCAAAGGCTGATCTCCCTTATGATAAAGTAGCTCCAGGACGGCAAATTCAGTAGGATTCAAACCGTTCTCGTGAATGTTTTTATTTATCTCTTCATTTAAGGCTTTGAAAGCTCTTGACAAGACAATGAAAAGCTTTAATGATTGTTTTGTATCCTGAGGTTCGATCATGGCATTCATTCCTTTAAAAATTAAATATCTCAGTTTCAAAATATTATACAAATAAAAGCTGTTATTGTCAAATACGATAGACTCCTCAGTATACAATAAACGAAGGACGGTTTGCATATTGCGCACCGTCCCCCGTTTATCAAATAACGACAAATTAAGTTGATTGTTTATATATGCGTGTGGATTTTGTTGGAGATTTGTTTCTCTGATAAACCTTTAATGGTGAGGGAAGAACTTGATGAATAGTCTCAAGAAGCAGTTCGTTTTAATAAGTTCTTAATGTATTGCCCAAATTCGTTTGATGTTTCTTGGAGGGTTAATGATACGATCTTATTTGTGCACTTTTCATAGTCGTTCAAAAGCTGATCTAATTGCTGACTGCATTTGATTGTCTCCGCTGCACATAATCCTAAACTCTCTCCCAACCCAATCATTTCTGAACGTTTTTGATTAATTCTCATTAATAACCACTTCTGTTTTAATAGACGACCCATTTCTAATAAACTCCTTTTTAGCTCCTAGCCTTTATTAAGTTAAAACGTTACTTGAGCATTATCGCAAGTATTATCAGAAAAGTAAATAGATTCGCAAAACAAGACAAAATAACTAGTAATATTTCTTAATCAGACATTTTCCGTCAAATATCTCCCCTGATAAAAACAAAAGGATAGACAATCGATTCTACTCTTTGTCTATCCTGAAAAATATTTTAATAGATTGGTACCCAGCCCTCCTGCGTGACGAATATACGGACGGCAACTACTTGTTTATCTTCACTTAATGTAAAATAATGGCGGATGTTTTCAGGGACTGAAATTAAGTCACCCGGGTTTAGATGCACTTCAAAGAAATCCCCATCACTACCTTGAATGACAAATACGCCATGGCCGTTTACAATAAAACGGACTTCATCATCAGTGTGATGATGCTCCTGTTGAAAATTCCTTAAAAGCTTTTCAAGATTTGGTGTGCGCTCGGAAAGGGAGATCACATCCCAAGCCTGATATCCTCTTCTCTCTGAAATATCCTCTATTTCATCTTTAAAAGTAGACAGAATTTCCGCTTTATCCTCTTCGGTTAAAGCATATTGGTCCCTTAGACCTTCTACCAGTTTTTCGATATTCCAATGTTCATAAATGACTCCTTGTTCACTTAAATACTTCACTACTTCTTCTTGGTTATCAATGACTTGGTTTTTCCCTTGGATTTTAATTGTCGTCATAATCTGACTCCCCCTTTAGTAACTGGTCCCGAATTCGTTAAAGATAAAAGAGTGAGTTGATATTGAAATAAAAACTCACAAGCTTCCAATAGTTTCTTAGCTTCAAAACCGGTTCTTCCCCATACCGTTATACCGTGGTTGCGAATGAGCACCGCCCCTTTGTCTTCTTTAATAAAGGATTGAAACTCCCGGGCAAGCGTCGGGATATGTGCTTGATTACGAATGATTGGAATGGATAAAGAATCATCTTCCTCCCATTTATCCCACGCTTTAATTAATTCTTGGTTTCTAAATGTGACGATACCTTCATCCCCATACAGTTCACTGATCACATTATTCGCAACGGTATGAACGTGTAAGCTGCATCCCGCTGAACTTCCCGTGAAAACATGACTGTGGAGCAATGTTTCGGCTGATGGTCGTGCAGGAGTATCCTGGATGGCTTCACCACGAGCATTGACGAGCAGGAAATCTTCTTCGGTCTGCTTCCTTTTATCCTTTCCACTTGCCGTAACCAGGAAAGTTGCAGGTAAAGAACTCACTCGTATCGCAAGGTTCCCGCTCGTTCCCATAAACCAATCCCTCGCTGCCAGTTCCCTTTTAATATCAGCGAGTTCTTCCCATTGAGATTGATAGGAATTCATATTTTCACTCCTTTTTTAATGACTTCCATGCAATCGTGAAAGGATTCAAACGGATGATAGGGGATTCCTTTTTCTTCGCATGTATGTGCCAAATAGTCTCTGGCGATCACAGTATCTCCAAGCTTTGCCATTTCGATATCTGTGACAGAATCCCCTATCACAATGACCTCCGTATCTTTTGTTAAAGACAACATCCTCAAGATGGAAGGCTTGCAGCATCCACAACCTTTACTTTCACAGTGATCATCACATGGATGTGGCCAATGAATCGCTATGGTTGAGTCGTTAAAGCTTGCTTCATTACAATACACCCCATTAAAAGGCCCATATTCTTTTAGTAGAGCATGAACAAAAAAGTCAATTCCACCGCTAACGATATACAAAGGAATCTCATATTCCTTTGTATAATCTACAAATTCCTTAAACCCTTTACGTATGACTGCTGTGTCTAATAGATACTGAATCATTTCCTCTTTCTGTGATGAAGGAATGAGTGAAAACAGCTTGCTGACTCCTTCTTTAATGGACAACGACTGATTTAAGATGTCGTCTTTGACAGGTTCCCATTCTGGAGGAGCAAAGGTTTTCATCAACGAAATGATATTATCCGTTTCTGTAATTGTTCCATCAAAATCACAGAAAATGATCGGACGCGTCATTATACCTTTACCTCCTCTCCCCAGAGGGATAGTGCTTTACGAAGCTCATCATGGGAATCTGAAGCATCAGTCAGGGACTCATCTCTTAAAACTGCATCAATTGCTTGGACGAATGCCTTTCCCCCTCCAATTGCCCCATCTGGATGACCATGGATGCCACCACCTGCATTAATGACACAATCCACACCAAAATCCTTCATCAAAAGCGGGACAAGCGCAGGATGAATGCCTGCTGACGGCACGGGCAATACTCTTCTTAGATGGTCGTCATCCTTCGTTAACTCATGGCTTACGGATAGAGCTTTGCTTTTCTCTAGTGCGACACTTCCGTATGGAGATGGAAATAAAGAAAAATCAGCTCCGGCCATTCGCAGGAATTTCCCTAACCATAAAGAATAGCTCACACCATATGCAGGAGATGAAGCAACAGCACCTGCGAATGCAGGATGGGCCATAATCGGCAGCCTGATCTCAGGGTCCTCCCTCAATTCCTGAAGAACATCCAGGCCGTAAGAAAATACATTGAATAAAAGGGCATGTGCTCCAAGATCACGTGCTTTTCTTGCTTTATCACGTAATTCTGAAGTCCTTCCAGTCAGGTTTACAGCATATATCGTTTTCTTACCTGTCTCTTCAAACAGCTCGTGTAACACTCTTTTCCCGATATTGATCCTCTCAGTGAAAGGAGTCAGTGAATTATCAAAGAGAATTTCATCGTCTTTTACTACGTCAACTCCCCCAAGAGCCTGTGCCCTTAATTGGGTTTCAAGGTAGGGAAGGTCCCTTCCGATTACACCTTTAAAGATGCTCATTAACAGGGGTCTGTCTTGTACACCGGTTAGCTTCCTGATTCCTTCTATTCCAAACCGTGGTCCAGGATAGGCTTTTTTTAAGTCACTGGAAAACTCTACATCTACTAATTTCACTTCACCATCCAGGGAAAGCTTGCCGAATACCGTTGTAAGGATAGCTGGGATATCATTTGAATAATTATGACCGGGATAGCCAATTTGAACCTTGCCTCTGGGCCCATCTTTGCCTTCCCACTCTTTCACGGAAACGACCCTCCCCTTGTACTTTCGCAATTGATCCTGTTCCAGGAGCGGTAAGTCCGTCCAGGAACCGACCGTCAATCCCAGGGCGATCCCCTCTGCCTTTTTATCGAACGAACCACTCTCTCCATTTATTTCATATGTGGCTATCACTTCACTCATTGTTGTCCTTCCTCCTTTTGAAAATGCTATCCTTAGCCGCAAGTTGATTTTATAAGCCTGGGCAAACAAAGAACCTCTTCCAAATAAGAAGAGGTTTGATAATTTCGCTCTTTCTTATCTGTCAGCTTTATTGCTGCAAGAATTAGCACCGTGCTTGAATAAGTCGGTTGCCGGGCTTCATAGGGCTGGTCCCTCCGCCTGCTCTTGATAAGAATTTCATTATTCATTATTTCAGTTGGATTATTGCACCAATTTCACCTTCTGTCAATCCCTTTTGTGGAATAATTCTAAATTTTCCATACGTGAAATCGCTTCTTTTATCCGCTCATTTGTGGTTAATAGTCCTACGCGCACATACCCTTCACCGAATTCACCAAAACCTACCCCCGGGGCTACAGCGACTTTGATTTCTTCAAGTAAATAAGTAGAGAACTCTACAGAGGTGAACCCCTCAGGTACTTTCAGCCAGGCGAAGAAGGAACCTTGTGGAGCTTTTACGTCCCACCCTATTTCCTGAAGTCCGGAGATTAATAGTTTTCTTCTTTCTTCGTATGTTGCTACCAGTGTATGCACACATTCCTGGGAACTTAAAAGGGCTGTGGCAGCCGCTTCTTGAATAGCACCGAACAGACTCACGTATAAGTGGTCCTGCAGGAGGTTGATCGCTTCTATGACACTCTTATTCCCTACGGCAAACCCCACTCTCCAGCCAGCCATATTATACGTTTTCGATAATGTATATATCTCAATCCCCACATCCTTTGCTCCATCTGTTTCCAAGAAACTTATTGGCTTATTTCCATCAAACCCTATCGCTCCATAGGCAAAATCATGTACAACACAAATATCATGCTGATTGGCAAGAGTGACTGTTTCTTCAAAGAATGGTTTTGTAGCGATCGCTCCAGTAGGATTATTCGGGTAGTTCAGAAACATCAATTTCGCATTTTCCAGCTCATTACTGGAGTGTTCACTATAATCAGGCAGAAATCCATTCTCCTCTCGTAGAGGCATTTTAATCATATGTGCACCTGCCAATGCTACCCCTGATAGATAATCGGGATAACCGGGATCGGGCACCAATACCCCATCACCTGGATTCAATAAACATTGAGGGATTTCAACTAAGCCTGCCTTTCCTCCGAACAGCACAGCGATCTCTGTTTCCGGATCTAATCCCACACCATATTCACGCAGGTAGAAAGCAGAGATCGCCTCTTTAAAGGACGATAAGCCACGAAATGGAGGATACTTATGATTGGACGGCGAAGCTGCTGCTTCTGTCAGTTTTTCCACAATATGTTGAGGAGTCGGTTGATCCGGATTTCCCTGGCCCAAATTAATGACATCATGTCCCTCTTTGACCACAGCATTCACTGTTTTGGCGAGGGATGCGAAAAATTGTTCAGGTAATAAATCTAATCGTTTTGCTTTACTAAAGGTTTTCATTTGCTCACCTACTACATTTTTTTGAAAATTAATTACTTTCAAATTCTAGTCACAAATGATATAACGGAAAATAAAGAATGTAAAGGAATAAATTCCAAAAAGTCCTTAATGAGGTGAAAGAAATGATTCAAAAGATAGGTCTTGCACAAATTGATATTGTGTTCGGGAATCCCGAAAAAAACAAGCAAAAAGTAGAAGAATGGGTTAAAAAAGCAAGTGACGACGGCTGTAATACCGTTGTGCTCCCTGAGCTGTGGACGACTGGATATGACCTTACGAGAATGGATGAAATCGCAGATGAAGGAGCAAAAGACTCTACCTCCTTCCTTTCTGCACTATCGAAGAAATATTCCATTCACATTGTAGGTGGTTCTGTTGCGCAGAAATCGCAGGAGGGGGTGTCCAATACACTTCTAGTTACGAATTCAAAAGGCGAGTTGGTGAAAAAGTATTCGAAGCTTCACTTGTTTAAATTAATGGATGAACATCATTATTTACTTCCTGGGCATGAAGATGGCATCTTCACCCTTCAAGACACAGTAATGGCCGGATTGATTTGTTACGACATCCGTTTCCCGGAATGGTTCAGAAAACAAGTTCTTTTAGGTGCCAAGGTTGTTTTTGTCGTAGCAGAGTGGCCGGCAGCACGAATTGATCATTGGCAGACCCTCTTAAAGGCAAGAGCGATTGAAAACCAATGCTTCGTGATTGCCTGCAACCGGGTGGGAAGTGACCCGAAAAATGAATTCGGCGGTTGTTCCCTCATCATTGATCCATGGGGAGAAATTCTTTCAAAAGGATCGCAAGCGGAAGAATTGGTTACAGCTGAAATCAATTTACAGGAAGTAGAAAAGGTCCGAAAGAAAATTCCGATATTCCAGGATCGAAGACCGGATTTTTATTAAAAATGTTATTTTTCAAAAAAACGTTGACATGGAAAATACTTCGATGGTACTATTCAAATCAAATGAAACATTCTGAAAGTTTAATTAAATAGTTAACGCAACTCTTATCAAGAGCTGGCTGAGGGATTTGGCCCTATGAAGCCCAGCAACCGACCATAATACCGTTGTAAAACGGGGCGCAGCATGCGCCGGATTGAATGATCCAGTAAGGCACGGTGCTAATTCCAACAGAAAGATAGTCTTTCTGAGAGATAAGAGGCGACGAAGATACCTTCTTCAAGCCTCTTTCGAACATGAAAGAGGCTTTTCTTATGCCACGGGAAAGCCTCCACAACACAGTCTTTCATAAGTCTGTACTATAAGGAGGAACGATGATGGCAATTACGAAACTCAATGCATATCAACCACTAACTGAACAGGCGGCAATTGCACTGGCGATTGGCTTACGAATTTTTGAGGACGGCACTCTCTTAACGTGTGAAGAAATTGGAGACGGTAATTTAAATCTGGTCTTTCGAGTATTAGAACAGGAAACAGGTAAAGGAATCATCATCAAACAAGCCCTTCCATATGCGAAGGTTGTAGGCGAAAGCTGGCCGTTGACAATCGAACGGGCAAGAATAGAAGCGAGTGCCCTTAAGCTTCAGCAATCATTTGTAGGGGATCTCGTTCCTGAAGTGTACTACTCTGATCCGACACTTGCAATTACAGTCATGGAAGACTTGAGTGCACTGACCATTGCCCGGGCAGGCCTTATCAAAGGGGAAAAGTATCCCAGGCTCTCCCATGACATTGGAACATTTTTAGCTAATACCTTATATTTCACCTCTGATTATGCCCTTCATCCTTTTAAGAAAAAGGAGTACGTGAAAGAATTTTCAAATCCTGAGTTGTGTAAAATCACTGAGGACCTAGTATTCACTGACCCTTTTTTCAACAGTGAAACCAATGATTTTGAAGAAGAGCTTTCCCAGGATGTCCAAAATTTATGGGATGATTTCACCTTGAAACTTGAAGTGGCCAAATTGAAAAAGAGCTTTCTTACTGAAGGAGAGGCACTTCTCCATGGAGACCTTCATACGGGAAGCATCTTTGTAGATAAAAATCAAACGAAAGTAATTGATCCCGAGTTTGCCTTTTATGGGCCGATTGGCTTTGATATCGGACAGTTCATTGCCAACCTTATTTTCCAGGCCATTTCAAAACCTGAAGAGAAGGAAACGATTCTCTATCACATTGAGAATACCTGGAACGTCTTCTCCACTGCGTTCTCCAAGCATTGGAAGGAAAGCGGAGACGCTTACACGAAAGTGAATGGCTACCTTGAATATGTATTGGAGAAGAGCTTTCAAGACAGCATCGGTTTTGCAGGGTGTGAATGCATCAGAAGAACGATCGGCCTCGCTCATGTAGAAGATCTGGATGGCATACCGGATAAAGTACGAAGATTACAGGCCAAGCGATCCTGCTTGACACTCGGTAAGGAACTGATAATAAAACGAAAACAGATCTTTTCGATCGAAGAGCTTCTGTCCATATTAAAGTCCCATTCTGAATAACCAAAAGGAGATTATCATGACACAAACATTGACCATACCAACTTCACTAGAGTGGCATGAAGATTATTTATTGATCCTTAACCAACAAAAACTGCCTAACATAGTGGAGTATATTAAACTGACGACCATTGAAGAGTATTATGATGCGATTATCACACTAAAAGTGAGAGGCGCACCTGCCATTGGCATCACGGCTGCTTACGGTTTAGCCCGGTCTGCATGTCAGTATAAAGTGAATACGCTAGTGGAATTTATCGACCTGTTTCAACGTGACAAAAAATATCTCGCAGATTCACGCCCTACAGCAGTCAACCTGGTTTGGGCTTTGAACCGTTTAGAAAAGGTGTTAGAGAATGTTTCTTCAGTTAATGAAGCTAAAACCAATTTACTCCATGCTGCCATCCAGCTTCATGCAGAAGACGAGGCAATCTGCCGTCTTATAGGAGAAAATGGTCTGAGTGTATTGAAGGATAAACAAGTCGTTATGACCATCTGTAATGCCGGGTCCATTGCAACGAGTAAATACGGTACCGCATTGGCCCCTTTTCATTTAGGAAGAGAAAAAGGAAAAGCGTTTCAGGTTTATGCTTGTGAGACAAGGCCCGTTCTGCAAGGAGCCCGCCTGACAACTTGGGAGTTACAGCAATCAGGAGTAAATGTCACTCTCATCACAGATAGCATGGCTGCCCATACCATGAAAGAAAAAGGTGTAGAAGCCGTGATTGTCGGGGCTGACCGGATTTCTGCCAACGGGGATACTGCAAATAAAATCGGAACGTCCATGCTTGCCATTTTGTGTAAACATTTCAATATACCTTTTTATGTCGCTGCTCCTTCTTCCACTTTTGATTTATCCAGCTCCAATGGAAATGATATTCCCATTGAAGAGCGAAACCGGGAAGAGATTACAACGGTCGGCGGGACGTTGATTGCGCCAGAAAACGTTCCTGTTTATAACCCTGCATTCGATGTTACTTCTCATGAACTGATTACCGCCATCATCACGGAAAAAGGTGTCCTGTACCCTCGCTTCGAAGAAAGTATTCAACAAACCATAGGTATTAAATAATAGCCAGAAGAAGAGCTTCCTCCTGCTCTTCTTTTGGCTTTCACATTATTCCACAAATAACTTTGTCGACGCCCACATTTCCCTCGGATTCACTTCATAAATGCTATTTTCCCGGTACATGAACTGATGAATGATAAATTCTCTTCTTAAGGTCGCAAAGTCTTCATGGAATTGCTGAATATATTCATTCAAATCTTTTTCCTTATATTTTTCTCCCACCTTTAATCCTTCCACCATATGTTCTAAAATAAATAATTTCTTCTTTTGTTGAGAAGGAATCGTTTTAATCCGTCCATTCTTCTCCAGGAAATTATTCATCACCTTTTGTTTTTCTTTCAATAAATTCTCTGACATCACACTTTCCCCTTCCTCTCCCTGAGCAAACTGATGAAGGACATTTCCATGATGACTCAGGACTTTTTTATTCAAATAGTAGTAAACCGTGTTCTTCTCTCTTCGTGAATAAACAAGATTGCACTCTTTGAGTTTCGTTAGGTGGTGGGATATTGTCGGGGCGGTGAGTCCAAGTTTTCCCGCAATGGCTCCTACGTGCAAGCTTTCTGATGCCAGCAAATAGACAATTTTTATCCGCGTCGGATCCCCCATCGTTTTATGGAAAGCCACCTGTTTACTTAATTGCAACATGTCTCCTCCTCTCTAATTAGATTACTATCTAATTAGATGATAATCTAAATAGATAAAGGAATCAATCAGTAATTTTAAAAAACAGGCATCCTCCCTAGGGAGAATGCCTGTTTTTCATTCTATTTTTCTAATAACAATAAGGTTTCTTTCTTATCCACCTGCTTACCGGCATAGCCTGTAAGTGTATTATTCTTTCCAATGACACGGTGACATGGAATGATGATGGGGAATCGGTTGGCTTTATTCGCTTGCCCTACTGCCCTGACAGCTTTAGGTCTTTGAATCGCTTCGGCAACATCCTGATATGACCTGGTTTCACCAAACGGAATCTGTTGCAAGGTGTTCCATACGTCCTTCTGAAAAGACGTTCCCTCTATCTTCAGGGGGAGATCAAATTCTCTTCTCTCCCCCTTAAAGAATTCTGTGATCTGTTCTTGTGCTCTTATTAATATTGGATTCTCGGTGTGAAAATCCGCTCGTGAATCATTTTCTAAAAATTGCACCAAAATTAGATGGCTCTGATCCGCTTGAAGTTCTAACATTCCAATCGGACTCTTCATTACAATAGAATCATATGACATTATTCAGGACTCCTTTACGATTTAGGGAGATAAATGTGGAAGATGGTCCCTTCCCCGACGATACTCTCAACCTGAACGCTTCCTTTATGCTCTTTAATTATTTTAAAACTTACCATCAAACCAAGTCCAGTTCCCCGTTCCTTCGTTGTGTAAAAAGGTTCACCAAGCTTTTTAATCTTATCCTTTGAAATCCCGCCACCCTGGTCTTTTATGCGAATGTGAATCATTTCATCATCCGTCTCTTGGATCCGGATGGAAATGAATCCACCGTCCGTCATGACTTCAATCGCATTCTTGATGACATTTATGAATACCTGCTTCAACTGATTTGGCTCTGCTATGATGGTTGGGAGATCCGCTTGGTAACTCTCCTCGTACTGTACATTGTGCATGACTGCCTGAGCGCTTAGTAGTTCAACGGTATCTTTCATGATCCTGATTAAATTCGTTTCTTGATATTGAATCGCTTGTGGCTTTGCCAATACGAGGAACTCTGTAATGATGGATTCAATTCGCTGAAACTCAGAAGTAATCACATTAAAATACATCTCATGATCTTGACCCACACTATTTTCCAACAATTGAATAAAGCCTTTAAGGGCGGTCATTGGATTTCTGATTTCATGTGCAATCCCTGCAGCAAGCTCCCCGACTACACTCAATGTATCTGACTTTCTCAACTGCTCCTGCATTTCAATTTGTTCTGTAATGTCACGAATGATCGTTAAATTTAAATTAGAGAGTAAATTGTACTTGGATGAAAGCTCAATGTATTGGACCTTCTCCCTTTGAGAAGTCAACGTTTGTAAAAACGTCGCCTGCCCGTCTTCTTTCAATTGTTGTAAGTATTCATCATATGATTCTTCACCGGGTTCTATATTCAATATTTCACGTACATCTTTACCGATTAAGTGATCTTTCTCGATACCAATGATCCTACTCACTTCAGGATTTGCGTCTACGACAACATAATTATGATTGGTAAGAATCAGGCCGTCCAGTGAACCTTCAAAGATCTTCCTGAACCTCTCCTCGCTTTCCCGTAGTTCTTTTTCCATTTGATAACGCTCACTGACATTCCGGAAGATCGTCATGTTATACCCATCAACGGAATGAAGTTTAGAAGTGAATTCCAAATGCTTCAACTGATTGTTTGGCATTAGAAACAGCACTTCATCCCTTACTGCACCGCTCCTGTTTAACTGTTCCATGACTAAATCAAACTTTTGGCTTTCAAGAGGATATACAAAGTCACGTATCCTCTTCGAAAGAAGCTCTGAAAGGGAGCATTCAAAGATCTTCAGGGCAGAAGAGTTCGCTTTAAGTACTCTGCCATCTTGATCCCATAGCACGATTGCATCAATCGCTTCTTCAAATAAACCTTTGAACAACTCTTCGTTTCGTTTTAATTGTATTTCCATCTGCCTCTTCTCGGTCACATCCCTAAGAATAGCCATATGTAGCTTATGATGCACATACGGACTTGTGGTAAATTCCACAATTGAAATGCTGTGTGATTTTTTTATTGGAATTTCCCCACGGGCTTTTTTGTTTTGAGAAATCAGTTCTTTTATCTTTTCAACCTTATAATGCGCACTTTCTGGGATAAATGAGCTTATGTTCCTGTTTGTGATTTCATCCTTTTCCAATCCGACTTGTGAACTGAACGCCTGATTCACGTCGTTAATATTTCCTTCAATATCAAATAGAACGATTCCTTCTGATGCATTTTGAAAGATATTCGATAACAAATGGACATTCATATGGTCTTTCCGCTCTTTTTCCTTTAGTGCCGTTACATCTTTGAAGTACAAATAGGCATTAGGAGAAATGGTCGATTTTTTAAGCAATAATTCAATATGGATGATTTTCTTATCATTAACATTCATTAAGGTTTCATCTTCAAGGTTCTTTCCGGTTTCCATAACTTCCTTATAATGAGCTACAATCGGGGCCGGAACAGAAGAAAAGAAGTTACTGAACAGTGTGCCTACAACCCTTTCTTTCGTAGTCTGCAGTGTTTCACATGCTTCTCCATTTGCAAAGACAATTTTCAACTCTTTATTGATCACGAACATCGGCATGGGTGATGCTAAGCAAATTTCCCTATCGACGGGATGACATTCTTCCTTATTCAGCTCTTTCTGCAATTTACTACTATTAGTCATTTCCTCATCCCCTTACTATTTTAAAAGACGACTATTGGCTCAGGTCATTATAGAGTTCGCATAGCTTCCCATGCTTTTGGTGATAATTAACAGTGAAATTCATGTTTTACTCATTGTATCCTAGGGTAAGAATGAATTAGGATAAATCTATTCTAAGAGATGGTGAAGATATGAAACAGCGTGACTATTACTTCGACAATGCCAAATTCATTTTGATCTTCCTGGTTGTATTTGGACATTTGATCCGGTCCTATATAGAAAGCGATCCATTTATCCTTTCTTTGTACAAAACGATTTACACCTTCCACATGCCAGCCTTTATTCTTGTGGCAGGGTTTTTCGCAAAAGGATTTTATAAAAAAGGATATATTCAGAAACTGGCGAAAAAATTAATACTTCCTTACATTGTGTTTCAATTGATCTACACGGTGTATTACTATTTTCTTTATCAAAAATCAACATTTGAAGTCGATCCCCTTAATCCACACTGGTCATTATGGTTCCTCATCAGCTTATTCTGTTGGAACGCATTATTGTATGTTTTCATCAAGTGGTTTAAGTTCAAGCCCGGCATCGGATTGACAATCGCTTTCTCCATTGGGCTGCTTGTAGGATTTACTGATGTGATTTCAAATTATCTTAGCCTGTCCAGAACATTTGTTTTCTTTCCGATTTTCCTGATGGGCTATTATTTGGAGAAGGAGCACTTCGAATATTTTAAAACGAGTAAAGCACGTATAGTGGCAGGTACTTTATTTATTCTCGTATTTTTAGGAATGTATTTCATCCCTGAATTCTCCGATAAATGGTTACTTGGCTCTAAGCCCTACGGAGACTTCGAAGGGAACAACGCCATAAGTTTATCTGTCAGGGCGTTTGTTTACATGCTGAACGTTGTGATGATCTTTAGCTTCTTTACCTTTGTCCCTACTAAGAGAAGGTTCTTCACTAAATGGGGCAAAAATACGCTATATGTATACTTGCTGCACGGCTTTCTTATCCGTTTATTCCGGGAAAGCCAACTGAAGGATACAATTGATCCCACTACGAGTTTAGTAATCTTACTTGGTGTATCATGGGTGCTGACAATGATTTTCTCGACAAAGTTTTTCACAAGCATAACGCAACCGATAGTGGAGTTTAAATCAACCAAACTACAGAAACTTCTTTCAAAAAGAGAAATGAAAACAAGATAAACCTCACTAGAAAGGGCTGACCCAATAACAGACACGGGTCAGTCCCTTTTCATGAGCACCTATTCTCTTAAAGTATATATTGATCATATTCTACACAATTTTCAAAAAACTATTTATTTTATTATACTATTCGTAACTTTTCCTTAAAATCCTTCTAATACTTACAATAAATTTAAATTCATTCTATACAAACATTGAGCTTTCTCTCTTCCTTAGATAAAATGATAATCAGTACGGTTTGGATTAGACGTACGAACAACTCGTATATGTTGGAAAATATGGTTTACAATGGTTCACGTGGTCCATCAGGTGAGCTTAGTATAAAAGGAGCTTATTTATGAAGAAAGTCGTTTTAAGTACGTTAAATGCAAAATATATTCACACCAATCTGGCCATTCGTTGTCTTAAGGCCTTTGCAGAGCCTGAACATGAGATAGAATTGGCTGAATACACCATTAAGGATCCCACCCTTAACATCGCTAGTGACTTGTTCTCGAAAAAACCTGATATTATAGGATTCAGCTGTTACATTTGGAATATCGAAGAGACGATCAAAGTGATCAAGATCCTTCGAAAAATCCTGCCTGAAGTAACCATCGTCCTGGGGGGACCAGAAGTCACATATGATGTTCCCTATTGGCTGGAGCGATTGGAAGACGTTGACTTTATCGTTATCGGTGAAGGGGAAGAATCCTTTAAGCAGTTATTGGATGAACTGAATGCTGATAGGGACTTTTCTAAGGTCCATGGAGTGGCTTACTTAGTAGATGGAAAGCCGGTCATCAAGCCACAGCAGAATAAAATAGATTTAAGAGACGTACCCTCACCATTCCGCTTTCAAGAAGACCTGCCTCAATTGGGTAAAAGGGTTACGTATATCGAGACAAGCAGAGGTTGTCCATTCCGTTGTCAATTCTGTCTTTCTTCAATCGAAGTAGGTGTACGTTACTTTGACAGAGAAAAGGTAAAAGATGACATTCGATTCTTAATGAAAAATGGCGCAAAAACAATTAAATTTGTGGATCGTACGTTCAATATCAGCCGAAGCTATGCCATGGAAATGTTTCAATTCCTAATCGACGAACATTTACCTGGAACTGTCTTTCAATTTGAAATCACAGCAGACATCATGAGACCGGAAGTCATTGAATTTCTGAACGAAAATGCCCCAGCAGGATTATTTCGCTTTGAGATTGGAATCCAATCAACAAATGACGAAACGAATGATCTTGTGATGAGAAAACAAAATTACTCCAAACTGACAAGAACGGTTACCATGGTTAAGAATGGAGGAAAGATCGATCAGCATCTGGATTTGATTGCCGGTCTGCCAGAAGAGGATTACAATTCATTCCGGAAAACTTTCAATGATGTATTTGAACTGCGGCCAGAGGAACTTCAATTAGGATTTCTGAAGATGCTTCGCGGTACGGGCTTAAGGATTCGTGCCAACGACCATCAATATACGTACATGGACCATTCACCCTATGAGATCCTCGGGAACAATGTATTATCCTTTGATGATATCGTTAGAATCAAACAGGTTGAAGATGTATTAGAAAAGTATTGGAACGATCATCGTATGGATCGGACGATTGAATATCTGGTGACCGAATGCTTTGAAACACCATTTGATTTCTTCCAACTATTCGGTTCCTATTGGGAAAACCGTGGTTGGTCAAGAATCGGACATCAACTGGAGGATTTGTTTAAAAGACTGCATGAGTTTTTATATACTGAGACAAGCTACAACATGTCGATTATTGAAGGCTTAATGAAACTGGATTATTTAGAGAATCAGAAGTACAAACCAAGAAAGCCTTGGTGGACACATGAACTGACGAAAGAAGAAAGGTCTGCTATTTACCAATCCTTGCTGGCACAACCAACCATAGCAGGTGAAGCTTTCTCTCGGCTAAATTTAAATGAAAAGGAATTGTATAAGCATACACTCCTTGAAACCATTCAGTCGAAGGATGGACAAGATCAGTATGTTTTAGCTTACTTTGAACCTGCCACAGGTCAATCTACCGTATTTGAGTTTGGCCGACAATCTGTTTCACTATAGACAAGAAAAAATGTTAAGCGAATCGCTTAACATTTTTTCTTGTCATTTTTTGCTTTCGGCTGTTTTTGTGTCACTTCCAGAATCTTGGCTGCATTAACATCTCCAAATTCCTGACCAAACTCTTCACGAAAAGATTGTTTTTTATCCTTCATCAGCTTCTACCCTTCATACCTTTTGAAGAGTTTCTATTCTTTCCCTTAGCAGGATCTTCTCCTTGAGTGAATTCAGCGGAGAATTCTGCCTCTTGCTTATTCTTTAAAGGTGTTTGATTATTCTTTTCAGCAGCATTATAGTGAGCTTTTCGTTTCATCATGTGACTCATCTCCTTTATAACCTTACTTTCCCCACTCGATTCTCTTTCCATTCCAATAGACATATGATTTTCACTGCGAAAGGTATTCCAATACTAGAAGAAAAAGTCTGAATAAATGAAGCATTTAACCAGAAACTAATCAAAAATGCTAAATGAGGATATGCAATGATACTTGCCTTCTTACTTTGTTATGCTTTACTTGGATGGAAATTCGGGAATTGGAAAGATTTTTACAGCTATTATCCAACATTATTGTTTTTTATTATTGGAGATCTACTCTCCCAGTATCTTTTATACGACTATTCAATGTGGCAGTTCCAAACGGTTACCGCATTAGGAGACCACATCAACCTGAATCATACGATCATCTCATTGAGTAAAATGGTTGTTCAATACACAGCAACCATTGCGATCTTTATCGGCAGATTGCCTTCGACTTTCCGGGGAAAAGTAATCTGGGTTATGTTGTGGACGTGCATTTACGGAGTGACTGAAGGCCTTTCTCATATCTTTGGAATGATGACTTATCACAATGGCTGGCATTTTGGCTGGGACATCCTATTTAATATCATGATGTTAACCGTACTCATCATCCATCATAAAAATCCAATTATAGGATGGATCGTATCCTTCCCCATCATTTTCTTCCTATGGATCTATTTCGATGTTCCCTATTCTGTACTCAAATAAAAAACGATGCGGATTCAGCATCGTTTTTTTATCTATCCAATGATAACTCTTTCCTTAGGATAATGATATTTGGTGGTTTTCTCTTTTCCTCCTATCATAAACAGGAAGGATAGAATTCCGACACGACCGATAAACATCAAGGCTATGATAACGCATTTCCCTATAGATGATAGATCTGATGTAATCCCTAAAGATAAACCTGTTGTTCCAAAGGCAGAAGCAACTTCAAAGATTATTTCAATAAGACTATGATCTTCTGTAATCGTTAAGATAACGACTGACACAAAACACATAAGAACCGCTACCATCGTAACGACTAACGATTTAATGATATCCTGTTCGTGTACTTCTCGTCTAAAAACCTTGATCGTTTGATTGCCTCTGGCAAAGTGAAATAAGAACAAGATATTCAGGGCAAATGTTGTTGTTCTGATTCCACCACCCACTGAGCTGGGAGATGCCCCAATAAACATTAGCGCACTCAAAACCAGCAACGTAGGAGTTGAAAACTCAGCTACATTCATGGTTGCAAGACCACCACTCCTCGTCGATGATGATTGAAAGAGTGAATAAAAGAATGATTCATGCCAAGCCATGCCTGCAAAAAAATGATCATATTCGAACAACCATATAACTAAGGTACCCGAAATCAATAATATAGCGAATGTGATCGTTGTAATTTTTGTGAATAATGAAAAATGATGCTTGCTTCTTTGCTTGTTCATTAAATAGTCTTTTGTCTCGATCAAGACAGGAAATCCAATTGCCCCCAGAGTGAGCAATATAATAGTAATAAATTGAACAAAATAGTCATCTTTAAATGGGATAAGTGACTGACCGGTTATATCAAAGCCTGCGTTAGTAGTAGCACTCACTGAGGCAAAGAGCCCTTGTATAAACGCTTCCTGCCAGCTTGGATAGTAGCTCAGGAAATATACCCCTAAAATAAATGCCCCCACCAATTCAATGACAATGATAAGCAATAAAATTTGTTTTAATAGGTGAACAAGACCGGACAGATTGGTTTGATTTTGATCCGTCATGATCAACCGCCGTTCTTTCAAGCCTATTTTCTTACCTACTAAAAGCCAGAAAAAAGTTCCCAGAGTCATGATACCAATTCCACCGAACTGTAAAACAAATATCAATAAGAAAATTCCTGCTGTGTTAAACGTATCCGCCGTACTTACAACGGTTAAACCGGTGACACTTACAGCACTAACAGAAGTGAAAATAGCATCAATGAAACTCCACTCCGCCCCGGGTTTATGGGCAAATGGTAAACTCAAAAGAATCGTTGCCACTGTTACAGCGATAAGATAGAAGGACACAATGACTTGAGCTGGTGTCAATTTATTTAAATTTAATCTAAGTTTATACCACATATATGTATTTCCCTTTCAAGGTTATTTCCTTCTCTATCTTAATGAATATGTACAAAGAATGAAAGGAAAAATGGATAATTTCCTATATGTTTATTCTTTCTTTAACAAAAGCAGCTTAAACCACCAAGTATGACTGATCCATTCCACCTTCATACAAACTATACAATTTCGGCGAAATATTACCATTCATGTTCGTAGAAATAAGACAAATAATAGTACTACAGAAACATCATTGTTTCAAGTCTACTACTAAGGAGGAAACAACCATGGCTAGAAGCAGTAATAAATTACTCGTTCCTGGTGTTGAACAATACCTTGATCAAGTGAAATATGAAATCGCTCAAGAGTTTGGTGTGACACTTGGATCAGATACAGGAGCTCGCTCTAACGGATCCGTTGGAGGAGAAATTACAAAGCGACTCGTTAAACAAGCTCAATCTCAACTTTCCGGACAACAAACTAAATAATATTGGCTTGGGTAGCTGGATTCACCAGCTACCCCTTATAATTGAGAACGACCCATTTTTGCAAATGGGCCGCTTTTTTTTAATCATCTTTATATTTTCTGTTATCTTTTCGTTCTTGGTGATCCCTTTTCTTTTCATCTTTCCTGTCTTGATGATCTCGTTTCTTTTCTTCATTCCAATCGTTATGATTTCGTTTCTTTTCTTCTTTTCTGTCTTGATCTCTTTCATTTTCTTCTTTACTATTTTTAGGAAGATGCCATTTTGCATTTCCTCTATAATTGTCTTTATCACGATTAGAATGACCATTGGAGTCCCGATGCTGATAATCAGAAGTATTATTTTTCCGTTCAGTCTGCACAGGCTTTTCTGGGTCCTTTTTTTGATTTGAATGGTTTTTATCATTTTTTTGAAGTTTCTCAGTACCCTCTGGTTTCTGCTTCTTCTCCACAGAAGGTAATTCCACCTTTTGATTCTCAACCTTAGAACTCTTCTCTTTCTTTATACCCTCATTGAGGACGCCTTCGTCTTTTTTCTCTCTTTTTGTATCCTCGAGGGGTTTAGGTGTTTCAGCTTTTTCAGTTTCCCGTAATAAGGACCCTGCAGTCATTCCTTTATCAGAAGCTTCTTCTCTCATTTCCTGCGATGTTTCTTTCACGGTGATGTTCATGTTGTGATCTGTGCTATATTCTTGAACAAACTTATTTATTTCAGCAACCAAATCATCTTCCCGCTGATCATTTGAATCCTCAATAAATGAAGAGGTGATGAGAACATTTTGATTCTCCTTTAAAAATCCCATTTCTTCACATAAAAAGAAGATTTCCTCTGTCACTTCACTTACATCCATGTTTCCCCAGCCATCCAACTCTTCTAGAAGCAATTTTGCATCTTGATTGTAAGGTGTAATCTTTATCACCTGTTGTTTTTCATTCAATGTCAATTCCATACTTGGATTGATATCGACAGACACATAGGCATATGCCTGATTACTCTGTAAAAATGCACTTGAAAATAGGGTGAGAATGACGATTATAGATGTTAATAATGCAGTTGACACTTTCCAATTCCATTTAACAAATCGTTTGGCCGAAGCAGGTTCGTTACGCATGGGGAAAAATGGTATCTCCTCCCCAATAGCATACTTTTGATTGGGCTGCTTTCTTCCAGTCAGAAATTCCCCTTCTGACGTCATCATAACGAGGATATCACTCTTGATTTCCATAATGATCCCTTTTTTCATATCTCTAACCGCCCTTTTAAGTAATCCCGTAAATACACATAATCTCCTATAAGAATAAGAGTAATGGCAATAATATATTTTCTATTTCTCTCAATTGTTTTTCTACTAACGTTTACCTGTTTCTCTAATTTTTTTATGGGTAATCGTTTTTTTTCAAGGAGGTAGTCCAATAATTCTTTGGAATTCACTACCGTTTTAGCAATGTCAATGGCATTCAGTCTGGCATCTTCATGCTTAGGAGATTGTTCGACCAGCTCATTGAAGGATAATTTGAATTGAGAAAGATGTTCTTGGAAAGAGATGATCTCTTCCCGCCTCTTCTTACCCTCTTGCTGTTTTCCATATTCATCAACAGAGACGATTTGCTCGATAGTTAAATTTGGGGTCTCTTCATCGTTCTCAACCAGACTCATGTCGATGCTTACATCCTGATACTTCCCGTTTTTTCTGATATAATCAATTACTTTCCGTTTGATGATCACTTCAGAAAAACTGATGATGGATGACCCTCGCTGATGATTATATTTTAAGATAGCGTCATGAAAGGCAATAAGACCGATGCTAAATTCATCATCACTTTCATAGATATACCGTTTACAGACTGAAGATACCGTCTTTTTAACGAATGGTTTATAGTCTTCGAGGACTTCGTTCAGTAATTGCTCATCCCCGTTTTGTATTTGAATCGCCATATTCTCTAAAGTTTTTTTCTTTTTGGCTATCAAAAATAGTAATACATTTAGCATCAATCTCACTCCATCCTGCACACTATTATACTCATTAGAAGTTAAATTTAAAAGATAATAGAGAGGAGGAGTTCCACCAAAAGATATAAAGGTAGTATTTAAACCTGTTCAGATACCGCAATTAAGACAGCAAAGATTGTTTTCATTTATATTTCGTCATATGTACACCTCCGAAGTCAATTTATTGTTTGGCCGATCGATCGCCTTATTAAAGGAGTTACGTTATGAATTCTTATTTTGAGGGGGTTAATATTAAAATTAAAAAGATGATGGGGAGTCAAAATACTGTCAGAATTAACAAATCAAAAAAGCTAACGTGTGAATTCACACGTTAGCTTTACATTTATCATTATTCCGCTTTTGCTCTGGCTTCTTCTTTGATTTCTTCTTGCTTTGCTTTCTTTCTGGATAATAAATATCCTCCAACTGATAAAAGGATTAAAACGGTCCAGAAGACGAGCTTCCATGGCTTTGATTCAGGGAAATGGTGATCCAGGATCGCCACATCTGGATGAGCAAGCGTAAACACAGCAAGCTTAACCCCTACCCAACCGACGATTAAAAACGCCGCTGATTCCAATGTAGGATATTTCTCCAATAGCTTCACAAACCATGTTGCAGCAAATCGCATGATCACCAGGCCGATGATACCACCAAGGAACATGACGATAAACTGACCGCCGTCAATTCCACCGACATCAAACCATCCGGTTGGCTGCAAAGTAACCGCTAAAGCTACGGCAGCTAACATGGAGTCAACTGCAAAGGCGATGTCTGCAAGCTCCACCTTCAATACCGTCGTCCAGAAACCTGAGCCCTTGTTTGACTCTGACTCGACAATTCCCGTATCTTTCCTCTTTTTAACAAAATGATGAATCGACACATAGAATAAATAGATTGCCCCGATGGCTTGCACCTGCCATACATTCACTAAGAACGAAATGAGGAATAGTGCAGCAAATCTAAATACAAATGCTCCTAACAGACCATAAAAGAGTGCTTTCTTTCTTTGTTCTACCGGCAGATGTTTAACCATGACCGCCATAACAACTGCATTATCAGCAGCCAGAATTCCTTCAAGACCGACAAGGATGAGCAGTACCCAACCATATTCCAATAACATTGAAGCATCCATTAATGTAAGTCCCTCCTATTTACACAGTTAGTTTTCCAATAGGCAAGGATTTTTATAAAATAAAAAGACCCTTGCCTAAATAAGGCAAAGGTCTTGCTGAGCATAATCATTATGCCAACAAAGCCGATGGAATAATCCATGAACTGACGACTTTGTTTAGGTATGTCACCTATAGCTACTCCCCTTTGACAGGTAGAAAACGTTTAAGTTGTATAGCCATATCTTACCTCATGAATGACGTTTCGTAAAGAGATAAAACTTAGTGGATCCGGATTAGGATTGATCGAATGATCAGCCCAAGTAACACTCCTGGAATCACAAACAACATCGGCAAAAAGACAGGTCCAATAAATTCACCAAATATATATACCTTCGGAGAGTACATCAAGCCAACGGTCACCATATAAGCAGACATGACAAAAGGTAAAAATATATAAGGTTCTTCCTTTGTTTGAGCAAGCTTATAAGCATCCCACATGGCAAACATATAAAGACAAGGATAAAACATCAACCATTGATAATCGATTACAGAAGCTGCTTTATGGGTTTCCCCTAAAAAACTATACATGATCCCTTGATTGAAATTACTTTGGACATTGATGATAATCTCAAGAAGCACAAATAACGTTCCCTTAAACCAAAGTCCAACCAATAATTGCGGAAAACCAGGAAGAGCAATGCTCCATAGAATTCCTTCTAATTTTGTAATAGAAGTTTTCATGGGCATCCCAGCAATTGGCGATGAAGTGAATGAATTATAGGATGTATGTACCGGGTCGGATCTTGCGTAAGGGAAAATGACATCTCGAGAATCCTCCTATTGATGCTTCTCCCATTATTTTTACCAGTTCCCTCCCAATTATTACGAAGATTTAGACGCTATCTAACAATTTTCTTGAAAACATCCTTAATCAATCTTCACATGTAATTTTTCGTTGGAATAATGTTCAAGATAAAATTCGACCATTTTTTCAATTTGGCTTGAGAGGGTAGGGCATTGAATATGGGATCCTCTCAAGTCTTCTTGGGCATATTGACAATTGAACCTTCCTTCAAGTGTAAAATAGTCAAGTGCTTCACGTTCAACCTTTAAATATCTTCGTACAAATCGAAAGCCCAGTGCCCAATTGGAAAGAGAAAGGGGAATCTTACCCCGCGGTTGTTTCTTGTACATATGCCAAAGAATCTGTTCATACACTTCCTTAACCGTCACTGGTTGTGGATCGGTAAGATGATAGGTTTTCCCTATTCCGATCCCTTCGTGGCCGAGGTATATAGAAGCTCGGACGACATATTCGACGGGTACGATATTAATGAATGCATCTCCTTCTCCCAGAAAGGGTATCCAAGGTAAAAACGATAATCGTTTAAACATATTCATAATAAAATACGGACCATCAAACTTAACTGTCTCACCCGTCTTCGAACTTCCTTTAACGATACCGGGACGGATGATCGTAATCGGCAGGATTTCCTTCAGTTCCGCAACGTATACCTCTGCTTCATACTTTGTCTGTTCGTAGAAATTATTAAAGCTGTCCGGATATACAAGCTCCTTCTCATAAACTTCCCCCTTACGTGTACCGGCTACAAACGCAGTAGAGAAATAGATATATCTCTTTAATCGGTGAAGTGTTTTACAGAAAGAATTAACATGGACTGTTCCCTCGACATTTACTTTATATGCAAGATTTTCAGGGACGGCAAGATCATAGATGGCAGCCAAGTGCCAGACATACTCCACTGTTTCGCGTATTTCACCAATTTTCTCTTCTGACATTCCAAGATCAGGTTGAGTAATGTCTCCTTTCAATAAAATGAGATCGGTTCCTTTGTTTCCTGCAAGCTTCCCTGCTAATTCCTCTGCTTCTTTAGTCATAGTGTCTAAATGAAGCAAGTAAATCAATGATGCCTTCTCTTGACTAATTAATTCTTCCACAATATTACGACTTAAGAAACCTGGAAACCCCGTGATTAAATATATCCCTTTCTTCATATCGATTCACCCCCGCCAAGGACTTCTTTGAAAATGGGTAAAAAAAGCTAACCTGCAGTAAGGTACCTGCTCGGATTAAGGAGGTGACTACTTAGCTGTAAGGTTAGCTCGTTTAAATTTGACTATTCTTTATTACCGTATGCTTCACGAATTCTCTTCATTCTTCTCGTATCTTTATCAAAAAAGCTATATACAATCGGAATGACATAAATCGTTAACAGTGTACTGCTTATTAACCCACCAATTACGGCTATACCCATCGGCTGATTGATCTCAGTACCTTCCCCAAGTCCCAGGGCAAGAGGTAACAAGCCAAGTATAGTGGTCAATGCGGTCATTAATATCGGCCGTGCCCGATCCTGAACTGCTTCAACAATACTATCAAAGCTATTGATTCCTGATTCTTTACGCTGGTTGATGTAATCGACAATCACAATCGCATTGTTTACAACAATGCCTGCCAGGACAATGACACCTATAATCGCTGAAATGCTTATAGGTGTTTGAGTTATCGCCAGCGCTATTGCTACGCCGATGACCATGAGCGGCACAGTAAACATAATGACAAATGGATACTTAAATGACTCAAACTGTGCAGCCATGACCATATAGACAAGAACAATCGCGAGTCCAAGTGCAAGTGCCATATCGTCAATGGAGTCTTCCAGTAACTCCCTGTCACCACTGAAGGAAACCAAAGTCTCATTCGGAAGTTCCAAGGATTCTATCTTCTCATCCACAGCTTTCGAAATTGCCCCGAGATTAGTGGACGATGAATACTTCAAAGTGAATTGAACCGCGTGCTGCTGATCGATCCTTTGTATACTGACAGGACCATCTTCTATCGAAAAATCCACCACAGAATTTAATTGAATATACTTTCCTTGTCCGTTAGGAATAAGTAGTTTTTTCAGAGAGTCCAGATTCTCAGTAATATTACGGTCATATTGTACGAGGACATTTATGACATCAGACGTCTCTGTAACCATTTGTGTCGCCAATACACCTCGTGTTACATCCTGTACAAGGGTGCCTATCTGAGCTGGTGCCAACCCTTGTTCGAGAGCTTTGTCACGGTTCACTTTCATTTGGACTTCTTTGACCGTTTCCATTTGATCCGTCGTCACTTCTGATACGTTTTTCATACCCTTCAAAGAATTGAATAATGAATCGACAGATTGATCCAATCGTTTTGGATCTGTATCTCTTAAATTGAACGTCAGGGTTTGAGGGCTGGAACCTGATGTTGACTGAAGGTTAAAAGAAATTTCCGCTGAATCATTTACCTTTTTCGCAGCTTTTTCTATTTCAGGTTTTACTTCATCTGCAAAAGTGAATATGGATCTCCCACGATCTTCCAAAGGCTTCATTTTTACATACACTTCAGCAATATTCCCTTTTGAACTTCCTCTAAAGGACTCTTCTTGAGTTGTACCGACCAGGCTTACAAAAACATCAACATCTTTCTCCTTTTCCAGACTATCTTCAATTGCATTTACAACTCTATTCGTCTCTTCCATGGATGCTCCATTATCTAATTCAACTCTCATATTGAAAAACCCTTCATCCGTTGGAGGTAAAAACTGTGTTCCTACTGTCGTTAAGCCGAAACCGCCTGCGACCAGAGTGAGAGCCGTAATAAACAGGACGATGAATCGGTGACGAAGAGCCCACTTGACAGACCTGGCAAATGTTTTTCTGCTTTTTGAGCGCCTGCGCTTCGCTTCGAGATTTCCTTTAGGCTTCTTCAATAATCTGCTTGCTAACATCGGGATGACCGTTAAGGCTACAACGAGCGATGCTAATAAGCTAAAAGAAATGGTCAGGGCAAATTCGGTAAACAATTCACCAAGCAAACCTGAAATAAAGACAACAGGTAAAAACACCGCAACTGTTGTTAAAGTAGATGCCGTAATGGCTCCACCCACTTCTTTGGCTCCGATACTCGCAGCCTCTCTTGGTGTTTTTCCAAGAGAAAGGTGCCGATAAATATTTTCAATTACAACAATGGCATTATCCACAAGCATTCCAATTCCAAGGGCAAGTGCTCCGAGAGTCATAATATTCAAAGCGAAATCAGCAAAGAACATTAAGACAAATGTAACGATGACAGAGTATGGAATCGCCACACCAATGATTAACGGACTCTTTACATTCTTTAAGAATAGGAATAGAACAAGCATGGCAAAAGCCCCGCCAATGATTAGGGAGTTTGCAATATTACCTATCGCTTGGGTAATGTAGTCCCCCTGATCAAAGAGAATGTCTGCTTTGATTGATTTGTATTGGTCTTGTTGAAGTAGACGATCCAGCTCATCTTGGAATGCTTTTGAAACAGAAGCCGTGTTTGCGTCGGATTGTTGTAACACACTAAAGAGGATGGCAGATTCCTGATTGGCACGAGTGATCGTATTCGTGTCCTGCTGCTTCTTTTCAACATCCGCCACTTCCCCAAGGGTAATCTTCTTACCATTTTGAGGATTCACTTGAAGCACCAATTTTTCCAGTTCTTCAACGGACTGTAATTCACTCATAACCCGGGTTGTTAAGGTTTGTCCATCAGTTTCTATGGTATCCCCAGGTGATGTTACATTATTTGCTCTGATCGTGTTAATAACGTCAGATTGACTTAGACGATTATCTTTCAGTGCTTGTTGATTTAATTCAATGACCACTTCATCCTTGAGTGAACCAGAAACGTTAACATTGGCCACTCCTTCAACCCGGGTTAATTCCAATTTCAAATTCTCGGATAACGTCTTTAAATTGCTTTCCTTCCCCTCTTCACGTAACGAGAATTGAATGATTGGGAATTGGGCCGGATCGAACTTAAGAAACCTTGGATTATCCGCCCCATCTGGAAGAGGAGTTTGATCGATTCTTTGAAGTACATCATTTTCTATCTCATCAATGGAAGTTGTCCATGAAAATTCAAGGAGAATGAAGTTTGAACCTTCCCTGGAAGTAGATTGGATATTTTTCATTCCTGGTAAAGTTGACAAGCTTTCTTCCAGTGGCTTTGTCAACTTTTCCACCACTTCTTCAGGACTGGCTCCCGGATAATTGGTTACGACGACCCCAACTGGAGGGTTTAAATCAGGAATGAGCTTTAATGGTATTCGCAGGAGGGACACGCCTCCAAGAATAAGAATGAGTAGCATTGTGACAATGGTGAATACAGGACGGCGTATGGAAAAATCACTGATTTTCAAACGGACGCTCCCCTTTCTATATCTATATTGTTCACTACGGATCGGAAGCAGTTAATGTTAACTATAGTCTCTTCAGGAAAATCCTTCAATATTAAAGCTTCTACTAGAGAAAATGTTCACAAATTAATCACCTTGATAAATAATTACACCTAATCTGTAAACACTATTTTTATACTGAAACGTTAGGAGCATTAGCATGGCGAATTGGGTTCCATTTGTATCCCTTAGTCTTATCAGCATTATCCTGTTGGTCATAATTGTCGTTAAGAACCGTCATATATCTGCTCGGATTTTATTATTTTGGCTTTTCATTTCCGGTTTAGCTTATGTATTCGAATTTATCATCTATGTATTATTTAACAGCTATACGTATCATCCCCATATTTTATCGAATAATTACAATGACAGTGTGTTGGGATCGATTAGTTCCCAGGCCTTTTCAGTGCCAATCGCGCTCACGTATATTGTTGTCTATCATTTAAGAGCAACCAGGATTGCCTTGATCATTGGTTTATTCTTTCTCATTGAAACATGGTTCACCTATTCAAATTTTTACGAACACCATTGGTGGCAATCGTATTACACATCATTTTTCTTAATCCTTTCTGTCATACTGTCTAAAGTGTGGTGGAAGCTGCTAGAATATGATCCTAATCACTATGTACTGTTCATTACCTTGTTTTTTGCACTATCGACCGTCTCCCTTTCATTTGCCTGGATTCTTTCATCCCTTTTGGAACTATATATCCTCCCATTGCATCATTTCTCTAATCCTACACGGGACTTGATTGCAGGAAATGCGATGTACATTTGGTTTACCACCTTCTTTTATACACTGGTTATCTTCTTTAGAAATAAGGATAAGCAATATGCACTTTTGACCATCCTATTCCTGTTAACCATAGAAGTATTCATGGTCCAAGAAGGTGTGTTGCTATTAATGAATCCACTCATGATGATGGTTCTTCCCCTTTTTCATTTTTCAGTGATTGCAATAGGCGGATATTTTTACAATCATCATTTCCCAAATTATGTTGAAATCAGACGAAAAGGACTGCCCTCTGGATAATTCATCTTTTAGAAAAAAATTCGATGAATGACCAGGACAGTCCTCATTATTTTCATGCAGGCTCTTTGTGTAAAGTTTGTCGCTATCTCATTGTTGATTGTAGAAAGAAATAGGGACCGTTCCTTTCCGCTCCAGGCACTTGCTTTCCGCGGGACTGGCGGTGAGCCTCCTCGGCTGCGCCTCCGGGGTCTCACCTGTCCAGCTATTCCCGCAGGAGTCAAGAGCCTTCTGCTACAATCCACTCTGTGCTTCTACATTTTGGCTCCCTTTTGGGATTAAAAGGAGCAAAAAATAACCCCGGTATTACCCACTTTGGAATTACCTTGTTTTTTATAACCATTTAGCACTGTCACATATATCCATAAAAATGGTGAGGGGAGCTGCAAGCGGAGCAGTTCCCCTCACCATCCAACTCACACTCATATTGACAGAGCCCAAGCAAAACTAATGTTTTAAAACAACAAACTTTACAAGAAAGGAGCTTCTTATTAAATATTAATTTGATATAACTGGATTAGATTCAGTTTGTTCTTTTTCAATGGTCCAGCCGGTAAATCCATAAAGAATCGTTATGACGGGAGATATGAGACAAAAGATTGCAAACGGTAAATACTCTACCGTGGCGACACCTAATACATCAGTTAAGAATATACCACATACACTCCATGGTACTAACGGGTTAATGACCGTCCCAGCATCTTCTAACGTACGTGATAAGTTCTTGGGATGTAATCCAAGCTTCTTATATTGGGATTGAAAGGCTTCTCCCGTTAATAGGATGGACAGATACTGCTCCCCTACAACCAGATTTATACCAATGGCCGATAGAGCCGTTGAAAGAATCGTTCTTCTTCCAGACTGAAGGATCGTTGAAACTTTATTAAGCAATACAGGAATTATACCAAGTTTAAATAATAATCCACCGAGGCTTAAAGAGAGAACGACAAGAGAAATCGTAAACATCATGCTGTTCACTCCTCCTCTAGTTAAAAGTGAGTCGATGGATTCCACCCCTGTTTTGGATTCAAATCCCGAAAATAACACCTGAAACAGTTCATTCAGCTTTAAAGATCCATGTAAGAACGAAAGGCCGATTGAGACAACTATATTGATCGCAAGCGTTAGTAGTGCTGGGGTCTTAAATACGATGAGAACAATTAGTAAAAATACTGGAACAAGACTGTACCAATGAATCAGACCTGTTTGATCCAAGCCGTCCTGTAACGATTTCAGCTGTGTTAAATTGACATCGCTTGTTTCCGGTGATAAAAATCCAAAAACGATTAGTGTAATAATGAATGCAGGGACAGTTGTCCAGGCCATATTACGAATATGAGTAAATAAATCTACTTTCACAATAGAAGAAGCAAGGTTCGTTGTGTCTGATAATGGCGACATCTTATCTCCAAAAAAAGCTCCTGAAACAATCGCGCCTGCTGTGATACTCATGGACAGTCCCATCGCCTCACCGATTCCGATAAGTGCCACCCCTATGGTAGCCGCCGTCGTCAACGAACTTCCAATCACGATGCCGCTCAAGGAAGTAAGCAAAAAGGCAATCGCATAAAAATGATTGGGTGATACAAATTCAAATCCATAAAACATCAAAGTGGGAATGGTTCCACTGAGTAACCAACTGCTCACAAGAAGACCAATAAAGAAAAAGAGTAATATTGCTCCTAATCCACCTTGTGCCCCAACAATCATCCCTTGTTCAATCTCTTTGAATTTCACTTTACGACTAAGCCCATACACCATCAAAAAGAAGAGCGATATGATGATGGGAATATGAGGGACTGATTCGAGCCCAATAATACTGCCACTAATAATCCCCAGTACAGCGATCAATATCACTGATGCTTCTATAACGTTTGGTTTGTTTACGCTTTGTATGTTTAACATAGTAACACTTCCTTCTCTAAGTTGAAATTGATGAATTGGAACAGAAAGAACAACAAAAAGAACTCTCCATCCCGAATAGGGACGAAGAGTTCTCCGCGTTACCACCCTAATTGGAATAAACCTATTGTCATACATTCCCACTATTCATTCACTACTATTCATGAATAGTTGACAGGTAGTTTATTCCCACTTCATAAAGGTTTGTCCCTGGATAAAGCCTCATTTACTTAGAGGATTTATAAGCAATGTAATTCAGAAATAATGGACCTGGGCTCTCACCTGCCGCCCAGTCTCTGATTGCTGTCCACTTATTTCCTACTGCGTTGCTCAAGACAAAAATATTTAATCTAATCGCTAAGAGCTCACAGGGACATTATCCTCTTTCGCTCTTAAACGCTTTTAAGCACTAAAGTAATTATAGTAGTATTTTATCATCGTATTGAAATATGTCAATGATTTTCATTAAATAATACCCCTCTTTGTAAGAAGAGAGGTCATTTCAGCTATACAAACAGTGATTGGACAAATGGTTCTTTTGCTTCAAGAGCCGGCTTTCCTATGAAGTAGCCTTGTGCATAATGAACACCGATTTTTTTACAGAATAGCAATTCTTCTTTCCTCTCAATCCCTTCTGCTAATACAAGGATGTTCAACTCCGTTGCAATCTTCATGACCTTATGTAAGAACTCCTGGTTCTCTGGAACGCTATCACAATGATTGATAAAAGAACGGTCAATTTTCACATAGTCTGGCTTAAGGAGAGTCAGCATTTCGACAGTGGCAAAACCGGAACCAACATCATCAAGCGCCACTTTCATTCCTTCACGCTTATATACATCAAGGACGGATTTTAAATGCTCCACATCCCCAATTTTCTCTGTCTCCACCACTTCGAATACAAGATCCTCAGGATTTAAACCTAATTCGTTCACGATTTGAAAGGTATGGCGTAAACAAAATTCAGGATTATAAATCGTGGAAGGAAGGAAATTAATGAAACTTTTAATACCGGGTTTCACCTGACCTACACGGCATTCAATCGCTGATTTCCTTGCTTTCTGGTCTAACATGGAATGAAAGCCTGTTATGGCGGCAATTTCAAATAATTGTCCCGGATTAATCTTTTTTGATTGTTCAGCTGTCCGTAAAAGAGATTCATAACCCAAGAGACTATAATCGCTTAAATCAATGATCGGCTGAAGGTGACTGATGAATTCCCCATCCTGAATCATCTCTACCATCTCTCTATGTTTCATTAACAATATGAATTTGCCTACTTCCATGAACGAACCCGGATTGTCGATACAATTAATGCTGCACGTCCATCCACCCTCTTCCAAAAATTTCTCTTCTCTCACAAGCTTTTCATATAGTCCATTCAGGTTTTCATATGGAAAAACATATGTACCATCTTCTAATTGCGAAGAATATCCCTTCAACGGCAAGGTATGATGATGATCATTATGTAAGAAAAAGTACCCTGCATCATGATACTCCATGGTTACTGCACAATTTGCACAAGATATGTTCATTCTCCACTATCTCCCTTTATTATTAAAATTTTCCCTATATGTATATACTAAGACTTTTCACCTAAACAATGCTACTAATATACATATATTCTAGGATAAATTCACTTAATAATGGTAAAAAATTCAATAATATCCAGATGACACCCTCCATTCCGACTACAAAAAAAACACCCCTTCAAGTGCAATCCTTGAGGGGTGTTCACGATCTTTACATCAAACTATATAATCGGATATCCGGATTTTTATCATTGAACCATCTCATGGCAAAATCATTTTCAAACAAGAATACCAGGTTATCATGACGGTCTTTCACCAGCATGCTTCGAGAGCTTGACATTGTTTCCTTAACATCTTCTTCATTTTCAATCCATCTGGCTATTTTTGATCCAATCGGTTCCATTTTCACATCAACATTATACTCATTTTTCATTCTGTGCTCGAATACTTCAAACTGTAGCTGTCCGACTGCACCAAGTATAATATCTTCCGTGCGGGTCTTATAGTATTGGATGGCCCCTTCTTGAACCAGTTGAAGAATTCCTTTTTGAAAATGCTTCTGTTTCATTACGTTCTTAGCTGTAACACGAACAAAAAGTTCAGGTGTAAATTGAGGGAGCTTTTCATATTGGAAGCTCTGCTTTCCTTGAACAAGCGTATCACCTATTTGATACGTACCCGTGTCATAAACCCCGATAATATCCCCACTTACTGCTTCGTTTACAGTGCTTCGATCGTCTGCAAGAAATTGTGTGGATTGAGCAAGCTTAATCGATTTACCTGTGCGGGAAAGATTAACCGTCATCCCTCTTTCGAATTGCCCAGAACAAATGCGGAGAAATGCAATCCGGTCACGGTGAGCTGGATTCATATTGGCTTGAATCTTGAACACGAAACCAGAGAACTCCTCTGCCGTCGGCTCAATTTCTCCAGCGTCGGAATTCCTTGGCTGAGGAGATGGTGCAAATTGTAAATACGTTTCAAGAAACGTTTGAACACCGAAATTCGTCAATGCACTACCGAAGAAAACGGGAGAAAGCTCTCCATTCGCTATTCTCTCACGTGAAAACTGGTTTCCCGCTTCGTTCAGAAGCAACACATCTTCAAGGGTCTGATCATATAGGTTACTTTCCTTCAGTGGGTGTTCTCCCTCGATTTCACCTTCATCGTTTAAAGGAATGAAACGATCTTCATCCTCCACGCGGAATTGCTCAATTCGATTATGGAAGCGATCATAGATACCTAAGAATTCTTTCCCCATTCCTATTGGCCAATTCATCGGATAAGATTGAATTCCAAGTACTTCTTCAAGCTCTTCCAATAATTCCAATGGTTCACGGCCTTGACGATCGAGCTTATTAATGAATGTGAAGATCGGTATGCCTCTCATTCGGCAAACTTTGAAAAGCTTTAAGGTTTGTGCTTCAATCCCTTTGGCTGAATCAATGATCATAACCGCACTATCAACAGCCATCAATGTTCTATAAGTATCTTCAGAAAAGTCCTGGTGACCAGGTGTATCCAGGATATTCACCCGATAATCATCATAGTCGAAAGCCATAACAGAAGAAGTGACTGAAATCCCTCTCTGCTTCTCAATTTCCATCCAATCAGATGTAGCGAACTTTCCTGATTTCTTACCTTTTACAGTCCCAGCTGCCCGAATCGCCCCTCCAAAGAGAAGAAGCTGCTCAGTTAATGTTGTTTTCCCGGCATCCGGGTGGGAAATAATAGCGAAAGTCCGTCTTGACTGAACTTCCTGTATAAAGTCAATTTTCATTCATAAAATCCTTTCTCGTCATTCTCACTTTCTCATCATATTCGTTCTAAAGTGACAATGCAACAAAGAATCAATACCTTAGTAAATCAGGGTTGTTTCACACATCATTTCCTATTGGTATGAATTTTGCATTTTCACTATCACGCCCATACAGTATTCACCAAAATGGCTTTAAGGACACTTACATTTCACTTGTCCATTGAACAATCCGGGAACTCAATGTTCCTGCTGTTTCTTTTGAAACCCTTCCCTGTAATGATTCCAGTAATTTAGTTTGTATATTATCTTCATCATAGGTGAAAGAATAAGACCATTGAATATCCGGGACTGCAATCAATATGAACTCATCCTTCTTGTTTTCATAGATATATACTTTTTGTTCCATGCCTTCCAAAAAAATTTTTCTGATCTTCAAAATGTGTATCCCCTTTCATGAAAACGCTTTATTGGCGCATACTAATGACGATGTTGTCCGTACAACTTTAAGAAAATCGTGTAATTGTAGGTTGTCAGACGTCTGAAAGAATTGTAAAATAAAAAACCGAAAGCATCAAGTTACAAACTTAAATTTCGAAGAGGTGAAAGAAGTGCAATATTTATGGGGTATCATGGGTATTATTGTCGTTCTGGGAATTGCTTTTGCATTTTCTACGAACAAAAAGCGTATTAATTTCAGAACCGTCCTTGGAGGACTAGCTATACAGTTATTTTTCGCTTTTATCGTGTTAGAAACTTCTTGGGGTCAGAATTCTCTAAAAGGATTGACTCAAGTTGTAAACGCTATTATCAATTATTCAAATGAAGGGATCACCTTCCTTTTTGGTGGACTTTATACGGAAGAATCTAATATAGCGTTTATTTTTGCGTTTAATGTCCTTCCTGTCGTTATTTTCTTTTCAGCTTTAATTTCAGTCCTTTACTATCTTAAAATCATGCAATTTTTCATCAAAATTTTAGGTGGCGGACTGGCAAAGCTGTTAGGAACAAGAAAGGCGGAGTCGCTTTCTGCAGCAGCGAATATTTTCGTCGGCCAAACTGAGGCTCCGTTAGTAGTAAGACCTTATCTATCCAGAATGACTGAATCGGAACTTTTTGCAGTCATGACGGGTGGACTTGCTTCTGTTGCAGGGTCTGTATTAGTCGGATATTCCTTATTAGGGGTTCCTTTGGAATACTTACTGGCAGCAAGTTTCATGGCTGCTCCTGCAGGACTCGTATTGGCAAAGTTATTTGTACCTGAGACAGATAATACACCAGAACCAAAAGAGCTTGATATGGAAGCGGATTCTGATTCGGCAAATGTCATCGATGCAGCAGCTAAAGGTGCCAGCGTCGGGCTTCAATTAGCTTTAAATATTGGTGCAATGCTACTGGCCTTTATCGCACTTGTCGCGATGATCAACGGATTGCTTGGCTTAGTAGGCGGCTTGTTCGGTATGGACAGCCTTTCACTGGAACTTATCCTTGGTTACGCCTTTGCTCCACTTGCTTTTGCTATTGGAGTACCTTGGAGTGAGGCAGTCATCGCCGGAAACTTCATTGGACAAAAGCTTGTCATCAACGAATTCGTTGCTTATTCCGCGTTTGCTCCTGAAATCGGGAACTTATCGGATAAAGCGGTAGCTATCATCTCCTTCGCACTATGCGGATTTGCCAACCTTTCTTCATTAGGTATTTTACTTGGTGGACTTGGTAACCTTGCCCCTGACCGCAGAGGAGATATCGCCCGCTTAGGATTAAAAGCCGTCATTGCCGGTGCACTCGCTTCGTTACTAAGTGCGGCAATTGCTGGTATGTTCGTATAATATATATGATTATAAAGGAAGCTGTCCACATGTGGACAGCTTCTTTTCATCTATAGACTGCTGATGGAATGTAAAGCTCATCATTTGCAAGGCATGTCCTTCCCTTTCCCGCTTTCTTAGCTACATAAAGCCTTTGGTCGGCAAGTGCGATTAGCTTTTCCGGGTCATTGGCTTCCCTTGTTTCAGCCTGTCCAAAACTCATGGAAATCGCGATAGGCGTTAGAGCCTCCAAGCGGTAATACAAGTCCTTTAAAAACTGTTGGATAACATGGTCATCCATTTGAGGCAGTAAAATGACAAATTCTTCCCCTCCATATCGAAATGCCTGTCCCTTATAGGGCTCCGTGATAGTACGAAATACTGCCCCAACCTTTCGAATCACTTCATCCCCGGTTAAATGCCCGTAATCATCATACACCTTTTTGAAATCATCGATGTCACCAAGGAGTAAGGTGAAAGATTCATTGGCATCCACTTTCCGTTTAAACTTCTCCTGAAACGATAGTTGATTGAACAAGCCAGATAAATAATCTCTATGTGCGAGATGATGATAGGCTTCCTTTTGCGCATAATGGGCTCGCTCACGAAGCATGATCAGAGCACCGAAAAGGCCAATGATCCAAAGGAAAAACAAATTAAAAAAAAGAGTGAAATAATGTTGAAAATCTGTTAAGTTGACGGTCAAGATTCCCATCAAAAGGTATGCAAGACTAAATACTGCAAGAGAAATGAGGGCCCCTTTTGTTCTCCAATAAATGGTTGCATGCATGACAAACAATATGGAAATTGGATAAAGCGGACTATGTATCCCTTCTGATAAATACATCAGCCAGATCAATGCCAGGAAATCGAATATTATCCCGGCTTTTAAGATGAATTGGAGACTTTTTTTATCATCCCTTGCCCGAATAAGTGCAATTTGAGTCACAAGCATATAGATGACCCCGGATACTAATAAATAGGGAAAGAACGTTTTATTGGTAGTGATATTATCAGAAAAGGGCGGTACGTAAAATATGAGAGTAGCTATCACAACAAACAGCCACCTCAAAGTAGAAAACAACTTCTCAGTTTCGTAATCATTCAAGTACAACGAAAATCTCATAAGCTTCATTCTCTCATCATTTAATATATAGTTTAAATTTACCAAAGTTTATGAAAGCCGTCTATGTACATATAAAAAAACAGACCAACATCATTCATGTTGGTCTGTTACTCCGTAGAAAATTATTCAGTTACACCGTACTTCAACTTGCTTTCTTCTATCGCAATATTCTTGTCACTATGAGGATATTTCGTATTTTCGATGATTTGATAATCCTCATGACCTTTACCGGCAAAGATGATAATATCCCCCGGTTCACTTACCTCCACTGCATGCTTAACCGCTTCGGCGCGATCCCCGATTAAAGCGTATTGTTCATGCTGCATTCCTTTTTCAAGATCTTTTAGAATGCTATCGTATTCTTCATATCGCGGGTCGTCTGTTGTTAAAATGACATAGTCTGCTAGTGATGCCTTTTCTGCCATCGTAGGACGTTTTGTCTTATCACGATTTCCTCCTGTACCAACGAGGAAAATGATCTTGTTTTCTTTAAACGGCAGGACGGATTGAATGGCATTTTCGATTGCATCAGGCGTATGTGCATAATCGATGTAAACGGATAGAGGTGCTTCCATTTCAACCTTCTCCATTCTCCCGCTTACAGGTGGGAGATCGCGTACAATTTCCACTAGTCTGGATACTTCCATCCCCTTCGCAAACAAACATGCCATGGCTGTCAGTACATTGTAAACATTGAACTTCCCTAATAACTTCATTTCTACCTCAAAGCTTCCTTGAGGAGATACAAGCGTAAACTTTGTTAAATCATTAAAATATTCTACATTTTCTGCTTTGAAGTCTGCGTGCCCTTCAAGTCCATAGCTGATCACTTCATGAGGAGTCATATAGCTGTAGCGCTCATACCATTCGTCATCTGCATTAAGAACAGCGTATTTTGGTTCTTGAAGGTCCTGACCTAATTGAGAAAACAATAATCCTTTGGCATAGCCATAGTGTTCCATCGTCCCATGATAATCCAAATGATCATGACTTAAATTGGTGAAAGCCACCACATCAAAGTCGATACCCCATAATCTTCCCAAAGCAAGTCCGTGTGAGGATACTTCAAGGGTGAAATTCTGAATATCACGATTTATCGCTCTTTGCAGCATCTGCTGGTTCGTTAAGTTGTCACAGGTTGTGTTTTCACTCGGGAGTAACTCTCCATCTAAATTAAAGCCGATTGTACCGGATAATGCAGAACTCCGGCTGTCATTTTTCAGAATGGAGTGGATCAGGTTACTCACTGTAGTCTTACCATTGGTTCCCGTTACGCCGAAAACCGTTAACTTCTTGGAAGGGTAATCATAATACTTATTGGATAATTGAGACAAGGCTTTGAATGAGTCTTTAACTACGACTAATGCTGCTTTATTTAAATCGATGTCTAATTGTTTTTCTGCTATGATCAGGGTGGCTCCTTTTTCAACGGCCATATGTGCATAATCATGTCCATCCACTGTGTAGCCTCTTGTACATACAAACATGCTTCCTTCTGTCACTTTTCTGGAATCGACATGAATTTCGTTTATTTCTGAAGGCAATTCACCGTAAATGGTTTTTAATTTAATGCTGTCTAATAGATTATATGTAATCATTTGCTTACCTCTTTTGTATTAATATTGTATCTATTTTATCTTATCATCTTCGCTTTGATAAGAGAAATACCTCCTATAATCAAAACAAACTTTTCTCACACAAATGTCACCGTACCCCCATTCACGATGGCTAAAACAAAAAAGTCTTTGATCACACCAATAATCAGGGTGACCAAAGACTTCACTTTACTCCACAACCATCTTTGATTGAACATAGTGCCAAAGTAATTTTTCCGTATTGAGGATCGAGGATTCATGCGTTCGCTCATATGCATGAGAAGCATCGATGCCCGCACCGATCAGTCCATGAACGATGTCAAAGCCTGCACGGATCGCGGCTGATGCATCGGAACCATAGTAAGGATAAATATCGACCTTATATTCGATCCCGTTTTCTTCAGCTAATGAGACTAAGTGTTTACGCAATTCGTAATGATAGGGTCCACTCGAGTCCTTCGCACAAATAGAAACGGTGTATTCATCCGTTGATTGTCCATCACCGATTGCTCCCATATCCACCGCCAGATATTCAATGGTTTCTTCAGGAATATTGGAATTCCCCCCATATCCTATTTCTTCGTTATTGGATATTAAGAAGTGGGTCGTATAAGGAAGTGTGATTCCTTCTGATTTGATTTGGTGAATTAAGCGTAGAAGCATACCCACACTTGCCTTATCATCTAGGTGGCGGGACTTAATAAACCCGTTTTCTGTAATTTCAGCGCGCGGATCAAAGGAAACAAAGTCACCAACCTCTATGCCAAGTTCCCTTACTTCCTTTGCATTTTGGACTTTTTCATCAATGCGGACTTCTATATTTGTTTCGTCCCTTTTCGCCTCACCCGCATTTTTGTATACATGTACGGATGTTTGATGCATGAGAATGGTTCCACTGTAAGTTCTGCCTGAAGAGGTTTCGATCTGACAATACTCCCCTTCGACTGCATTCCATCTGAATCCACCTATCATGGATAAACGCAAACGTCCATCCCCCTTGATTTCCTTGACCATGGCACCAAGGGCATCCACATGGGCCGTCAGCATACGATGCCTTCCTGTATCTTCGCCAGGCAGAGTAATGATCAGTGCACCTTTTCGGTTTCTTTTCATTTCTACATCTAAGTCTGATAGATAATCCTCAACAAAATTCATTATCTTATTCGTGTTTCCTGAAGGACTTGGAATTTCAACAAGCTCCTTAATTATTTCAAGTGTTTTCTTCGTATTTGGATATGTATTCAATTGACTCCCTCCCTTATCGTATTATACCGTCAATTGGAAGCTTACTACAAATGTTGTTTACCGAATATTCCACCTAATACGCTTAGATTTTTTAATCGCTTCTCTTTCAAACTTCTTTCTTTTCTCTTTTTGAAACGGATGAATATACCCACAGTTCTCACAACAGTAAAAGCCAATATTCCCCTTAACCTTTTGTCCATGAGGCAAAATCGTAAGTCCATCACCATATTCTTCTCTCAAGAATATTTCACTTTCCGTCAGATCCGGGTGACCACAATATAAACAACCATTACCCCCCATATTTTCCACCGCCCCTTTTTGTACATGCCTATGAAGGGAACGGGAATACTATGAATGGATTCGTAGGAAGTTTACTGTAGCCCCTAATCATCAATAAAAAAACATCAAAGAAACAGGAGTGATATAGTGAACTCTTCAACACTGGACAATTTACCTCAAGGTAAGAAACATCCGAAAGGGTTATATCTCTTATTCTTCACAGAATTATGGGAGCGGTACAGTTACTATGGCATGAGGGCTCTTCTAGTCCTTTATCTAACAACTGCATTTGTAAGCGGGGGATTGGGTGTGGATCCTGCCAAGGCATTATCCATTTATGGAATTTATACAGGAAGTGTATATTTCACACCAATATTCGGAGGGTGGATGACAGACCGCTATATAGGTTTGAGAAGAGCGATTACCATCGGGGGCATCACAATGGCATGCGGGGATTTTTTAATCTTCCTTACTCACTCCCAAACTGGGCTATATGCAGGATTAGCCCTCCTGGTAATCGGAAATGGATTTTTCAAACCGAATATCTCAACCCTGGTTGGTGAGCTCTATCCACGACATGATAAACGAAAGGATGCAGCCTTTACGATCTTTTATATGGGAATTAACTTGGGAGCATTATTCGCACCGCTTATTGCAGGGTTCCTCGCAGAGGATTTATTTCTGAAAACACTTGCGGATGGTACGATGCACTATGGATTTAAATGGGCTTTCCTTGCATCCTCCATCGGAATGGTTACTGGACAAATCATCTTTAGCACATTAAATAATAAGTATCTCGGAAACGTTGGATTAAGGCCCAATAAAGCATTGGCAGAAGAAGCGAACGAGAACCAGAATGTTCCTCTGACGAAGAAAGAAAAGCAGCGGACAAGAGCCATTCTAATCCTAGCCTGCTTTGTCGTTTTCTTCTGGGCTGGCTTTGAACAGGCAGGAAGCTCGTTCACTCTGTACACGAAAAACTTCATCGATCGAGAAGTGTTCGGCTACACAATACCTGTCGCCTGGTTCCAATCTGTTAACCCCTTGTTCATTGTAATTCTGGCACCTATTCTATCAAGTGTCTGGTTAAAGCTTTCAAGATCAAATAGAGGGGACCTGAACATGACGACAAAAATGGGAATCGGAATGATTCTCCTCGGACTTGGATTTATGATCCTCATTCCCGCAGTCATGCAAACGGGTTCGGATGAACAGAATATCACCATAAAGGCAAACTTACTGTTTATCGTCTTTACTTACCTTCTCCACACTCTGGGAGAACTCTTCTTATCGCCTGTCGGTTTGTCTCTGGTCAGTAAAGTAGCACCTGTTAAAATCGCATCCTTGCTGATGGGTGTTTGGATGGCTGCCATAGGGGTGGCAAGTCTTCTTGCCGGACAGTTAGCCTCCCTGACAGCCACACTGGGATATTTAGAAATCTTCGCTGTCATCGGTGCCACCGCCATTATCCTTGGCTTCGTCTTACTTGCCATTTCGAAAAAGCTTGTATTAATGATGAGGGAAGAAAACCAAACGTAATAGAAATAGGAAAACCGCTGCTGGGCATTATGCCAAGCGGTTTTCCTATTTCACCTTCTTCTCAGCTGCACTCCCGTTCAATAATCCACCAATCAATAATATCGTGGAGGAAATGTAAAACCATACAACTAACGTAATGACGCTGCCCAGCTGACCATAAAACTGAGAATAGTCATTCAATTTAACATAGGTACCATATAACCAGGAAACCCCTTGCCAGCCAAAGGTCGCGAATAGTGCACCGGGAATGACATGTAGGAAAGAAATTCGTTTACTTGGAACAACCATATACAGAAACAGGAAGAGTATGAACATAAAAATCGAACTTAAACCCCATTTTCCAATAACCCATGCTTGACTCCATTCTCCGTTAATCTTCCCTTCAGCGAACCTTGCATGACGGATATATTCCTCAACCACTGGTACAATAAGAGAAAATGAAATAAGGAACATAAAACCGACTGTCAATAATAGATCATACAATAACGCAACCAGAAAGGGTTTCTTCCTCTCGATTTTATACGCTTTATTCAATGATCTCACCATTGACTGTACAGCCATTGAAGAAAGCCAGAAGGTAAAGAAGATGGAAATGGACAACACATCCCCCCGTTGGTCATACAGAATACGATCTATATTATTTTGAATGATGGCGTACGACTTATCAGGTGCAAAAGGCTTAATCAGTAGCAACACATTTGTTTCCGAAATGGGCAGATAACTAATCAACGAAAAAACAAAAATTAAAAACGGAAAGATCGATAACAATAAATAATACGCCAACTGTGCAGAATGATCGAAGAAACGTTCCTTAAAAAACCGAACTGTCACATTCTTTGAATGATGTAAGATATTCATGGTTTTAAACTCCTAAATAGGAAAAGATATTCTTATTTTCCCCTTTCATGCACAATTCAATCATTTTTGAACAGCTTTGCATTATCATATTTCCTTTCTTACCCTCATTCTACACTCCTTTTTCTCCACTCATCCTTTAATAAACCAAAAAGCAGGGAGTCTCTCCACCCATTTTTCATTTTCAAAGCATGACGGATTCTTCCTTCTAACGTCATACCGATTTTTATTAACACTTTCTGAGAGGAAATATTTTGAGGGTCACATGTAGCTGAGATTTTATGCAAATTCAACTCTGAAAACCCCCTCTCCACTAATGCATTTCCTAGGAGAGTTCCTATTCCCTTCCCCCAGTAATCAGGATGTAGAACATATCCAATTTCTCCAGACTGGTGAACGAAGCTTTTGATTATTATTTCTCCTGCACCAATCACACGACCGGTTTCCTCATCGACCAAGGCTTGAACATACCTTGTTTGTGGAATCACCTTTTCAGATTTCAGCACATCTTCCACATACGCTAATGTTTCCACTTCCGAATTCGGGCCCCATGCCTGATACTGAGAAACAGTTTCTTGGGACGCATAAGTATGAACGTCCTTCCAATCTTCTTTCTTTAACCTGCGTAAATATAAATGAGAAGAAAGATTAATCTTTTCCATGTCATTCACCCCACATGCATTATAAATTGTTCTAATATTAACATAATTTCCTGGGGTCAGAAATAAATTCATTCTGAAAGACTGCTACTATTGGACAAATAGACAAGATAATTCAAAAACAACATGCAATATTCACGAAACTAATAAAGGATTTCTCCCTCCCATTCAAGAATCAATAATAGAAAGAAAATTTCTTGCATCACTGTATGAAGCAGACGAAAGGAAAGGGAGAATTGGAATGGTAAATAACAAGGAAATAATGGGGAATGAAGATGTATACACCGACTTTATTAATAAAATGACCTATGGTGAATATCTTGGCCTGGATACACTACTCCATAGTCAGAAACGTTTATCCGGTCATCATGATGAAATGTTATTCATTATCATTCATCAAGTAAGCGAGTTATGGATGAAATTGATTCTGCATGAAATCAAAGCCAGTATCACTTCCATCCAAAAAGGTGAGCTTTCTCCTGCATTTAAAATGTTGGCACGTGTTTCAAAGATTCAATCACAAATCATTCATGCCTGGGATGTACTCTCCACACTTACACCATCAGAATACGTTCAATTCAGGGACAGCCTGGGACAAGCCTCAGGATTTCAATCCTACCAATATAGAATGATCGAATTTGCCCTGGGCTACAAAACGAAACATGTATTGGAGATTTACAAGAAGGATCCTGAGTTATTAGCCAAGCTTGAAGAGGCACACGAAGCCCCTTCCCTATATGATGTTTCTATCCTTGCCCTAGCAAATGCAGGGTTACCCATTCATGAAGATGTACTTAATCGGGATTATAAGAAGCCTTACACGGAAGATCAGTCTGTTTTGGATGCATGGACAGAAGTCTATAAGCATCCCGATCAGTATTGGGATTTATACGAATTAGCGGAAAAATTGATCGATATTGAGGATTGGCTTCAGCAATGGCGCTTCAGACATATGAAAACCGTGGAACGGATCATCGGTCATAAAATGGGGACGGGAGGATCAAGTGGCGTTGGCTATTTAAAAAAGGTTCTGGATCATCGGTTCTTTCCTGAATTGTGGAATGTCCGTACGAACCTGTAAACCCTATGCATTATGTATTTTTTTGTGAGGCTCATATAGTAAAAGTGAAATTCACACATTTTTCTGCCTATTTTTAATTCCTTCATTTATAAGGGTTGCCTTTTAAATGGTTACCTGATATTATGTAAGAGAATTATTTTTGTTCGGAATGGAAGGATAGACAAAGTTTTTAAAGCTTTTCGCCTTGAAGTTACATGAGCAAGAATAGTAATACAATTGTGTGGAGAACACACGAGGAGGTAACATTATGTTAGAAGGTACAGTTAAATGGTTTAACGCAGAAAAAGGTTTCGGATTCATCGAGCGCGAAGGTGGAGACGACGTGTTCGTACACTTCTCAGCTATTCAAGGCGAAGGATTCAAAACTTTAGAAGAAGGTCAAAAAGTTTCTTTCGAAATCGTTCAAGGAAACCGTGGCGACCAAGCTGCTAACGTTACTAAAGCATAATCCATGCTAATTCGAAAGACTCTACTCTGTAGGGTCTTTTTTCTTTGCCATCACATTAAAAAGTGGATACAATAACCTTACCATGCTTGTTAGGAGGTTTATTTGAATGGCTAGACACTCTTTTCATATATCTACTGATTGGCCGGGGTTGCGAAATGATACAGGTACTTTAAGCTCGGAAAATTTTCATACGAAAATATCCATTCCAACTGAAATGGATGGGCCTGGAATAGGAACAAACCCTGATGAAATGCTTCTTGGAGCAGCAGCTACGTGTTACATCATCACCCTGGCAGCGATGCTTGAACGAAGTCATATTGAGAAAACGGACTTATCGATGACATCTGAAGGGATTGTGGAGGTTGAAAAAGGGATCATTACATATAAGGAAATCATTCACCGCCCTGTGCTGACATTGGGTCCCTCCACTACTGAAAAAGACATAACCCTTACGAAGAAATTGTTGGTGAAAGCAGAGCAGTCTTGCATGATCACCCGTGCCATCAAAGGGAATGTGACGGTAAAGGTAGACCCGGAAATACATATGTAAAAAAGGCAAAAGCAAAGGGCATCCACTAAAGATGCCCGATTTTTTTAGGATTCAGCGTGAACAAGCTTCACTAACATATGGGCAAGCATATGCTGCTCTTCCTTGTTGCCCGCTTTCCATAATTCATGTAATAACTTTTCTTCCCTATTCTTCGGTTCCTCATGAGCCGCAAGATAATCCCCAACCTTCTGGGCTGCCTTTGCCTGCTGCTCTTCATTCATCCCTAACTTATCAGCCAAGGAAACTTTATTACCTAAGTATTGTTTGAAATGATCAAAGTTAGATAATATATCCTCTTTTTTGTCCTGGGACATATTATCTAACGTTTTGTCCACCTTGGACTCCATTTTTTCTTCTGTAGAATGATTTGCCATGTAAAACCTCTCCTCTCATTCAATCTAGTATGTATATTCCCACCACTGGGAGAGTTAAACATATAATTTCATATTATTGGTAATGGGATCTCAAACTCTCTGCTTCTTGTTTAAGTACTTTCTACAGAGTGTAAACAATAGAGTGAACACTGAATAATGAGGAGGACTAATCATGAATACACAATTTGATAAATTATTTATTAATGGAGAATGGGTAAAAGGAAGCAGTGAGAATATGATTCCTAATAAAAACCCATTCAATAATATAGAACTTGGTTCCATTAAAGCTGCCAGTAAAGAGGATCTCGACTCTGCTTATAAATCAGCACAACAAGCTCAAGAAAGCTGGGCGAAGGAACTTCCTCAAGTAAAAAGAGAAGTGATGGAAAAAGCCGTTCGAGTTGTTGAAAACAATCAGGGATTGATCATTGATTGGCTCATTAAAGAGTCTGGCAGCACTTACATGAAAGCGGTAGGCGAAGTGAAGGTCTCCATTAATAGTATGAAGGAAGCGGCAACCTACCCTTACAGGATGGAAGGGAGAATCCTTCCTTCTCAAGTGCCCGGCAAAGAAAACCGTGTCTATAGAGAACCGCTTGGAGTTGTGGGAGTAATCAGTCCCTGGAACTTCCCCTTCCATTTAGCTGTACGATCAATTGCAACGGCTATAGCTACCGGAAACGGTGTCGTTGTTAAACCAGCTACACACACTCCTGTGACAGGAGGTCTATTATTTGCAAGTATCTTTGAAGAAGCCGGACTGCCGAAGGGATTGTTAAATGTAGTCGTCGGAAAGGGATCAGAAATTGGTGATGATATCGTTGCTCACCCGATTCCCAGGTTGATTTCCTTTACCGGTTCGACTGAAGTGGGACGTGGAATAGGGGCACTCGCAGGAAAGAACCTGAAGAAGACTGCTCTTGAGTTAGGCGGAAACAACGTCTTTATCGTACTTGATGATGCAGATCTAGATCAGGCAGTTGAAGCAGCCCTTTTCGGAAAATTTTATCATCAAGGACAAATTTGCATGTCCATTAATCGAATCATGGTTCATAAAGGGATGTACGATAAATTTGTGGAAGCTTTTGTATCTCGTGTAAAAGAACTAAATACAGGAGACCCTTCAGATAAAACGACCCATATCGGACCCTTAATTGATGAAAATCAAGTAGATCGCATTCTGAAGGATATTGAAGACAGCAAGGAACAAGGCGCGGAAGTTGTATTAGGAGGCATCGCTGATAAAAATTTATTGCACCCTACCGTAATGACTCATGTCACCAACTCAATGCCGATTGCGAAAAATGAAATCTTCGGACCTGTAGCAGCCATCATCCCCTTTGAAGATGACGATGATGCGATCCGCTTGGCCAATGAACATCCATACGGCCTAAGTGGAGCTGTACACTCTTCCTCCATAGAGAGAGCGACTAATTTGGCCCACCAAGTAAAGACCGGGATGATTCATATTAATGATGAACCTGTGAATGATGAGCCGCATATGCCATTCGGAGGTGAAAAGGATTCTGGCCTTGGCCGCTTCAATGGCGAATGGGCTCTTGAAGAATTCACAACGGTTAAATGGGTCGCCGTTCAACATAAGAGAAGAGATTATGGACCCTTTATTGAGAAGAAATAAGTCAAAAAGCGAGTCATGATGACTCGCTTTTCTTATGAGCTGATTGTTATGATGTGGTTTAAAGAAAATAAAAACTGCTTTAAATACAAGAAATACAGCATTTAGTTCATTTTTTACAGTTCATCAAACCCATTAGCATCCGTTGTCTTCGTATATTGCCTTGATTTCTGTTCAAAGAAATCCGTCTTTCCTCTATCCACTTCCTGATAGGCGATGATCCATTTTAATGGGTTGGTCCTAAATCCTTCGAATGGTTCTTCAAACCCCAGCTGTTTGGCTCTTTTATTCGCCATGAATTTAATATAATCTTCAAGGTCGCTCATTAACAACCCTTCAACTTGAGATCCGATGATGTCCCTTCCCCACTCTATTTCAAGGATAGCTGCCTGTTTGAAAGCAGCTTGTCCAAAGTCACGGAGCTCATCCGTTTGATAAGCCGGATTCTCATTAAGGACTTCTTTATATATTTTTTCAAACAAGCCGACATGCAGCTGTTCATCCCGATTGATATAATTAATCATCGTCGATGTCGCCACCATCTTTTGATTTCTGGCCAGATTGTAGAAGAAGGCAAAACCGGAGTAAAAGAACAACCCTTCCAGAATGACATCATAGATGATTGACTTTAAAAGATTCTCAATGGTCGGGGATTCTACAAATCCTTTATATCCATTCGTTATAAATTCATTCCGTTTCTTCAAGATAGGATCGTTCTTCCAGAAATCAAACACTTCATCCTGCTTCTTTTTTGACACGATACTGGATAATACGTAACTGTACGAGTGGTTATGGACGACCTCCTGCTGTGCCAAAATGATCATCAATGCATTGAGGCTGGAATCCGTCAGGTAGTCAGCCACTTTACCGGCGTAATCTGTCTGCACACTATCAAGGAGAGCCAGTAAGCCGATAATTTTCAAAAAGGACTCCTGCTCACTTGATGAAAGAGTAGGAAACTGCTTGATATCCTTTGCCATATTGATCTCAAAAGGCGTCCAGAAATTCCCCAGCATTCTCTTATACTTTGGATAGGCCCAAGAGAACCTGACATCATCCCAGTTTAATATATTCGAACTTTGTCCATTTACAATTCCAGTAGATTTATTTGGTGCCTCAGAATCTATTAAGATTCGTTGCTTTAATCCATTCATTTTATCATCTTCCTCCCAGTCAGCTATGGCAGCTTTCACATTCATCGAAATTTGAAACTGATGTCGATCTCACATAGTAAGTCGTTTTCAATCCTGACTTCCATGCATCTAAATGAAGAGACAGCAACTCTATCGCCTTGATATCATTCCGCACATACAAGTTAAAAGATATTCCTTGATCTATATGTCGCTGTCTTTTCTCATTCTGTTTAATACTCCAGTGTTGATCTACGTTATAAGCCGTTTTGTAATACCAGGTCGTCTTTGGTGATAAATCAGGTGCTGTAACAGGAATCTTATAGTCTTTCTTTTCTTCCGAGTACTCTAATCTGAATAAAGGATCAATACTTGCTGTAGAACCGGCTATGATCGAAGTGGATGAATTGGGCGCAACGGCCATTAAATATCCGTTTCTGATTCCTCCTGAAGAGACATCATCCCTGAGTGAATCCCATCTCGGTCCGGAATATCCTTTCTTTGAAAAATACTCTCCAGTCGACCAGTCTGAGCCGCTGTAATATGGATAGGAGCCCTTTTCTTCCGCTAATTCATGACTGGCTTTGATCGTGTAATAAGCAACATCCTCGTACAGTGAATCACAATAATCAACTGCTTCATCGCTCTCCCATTTCAAACCTTTCAATGCAAGGAGATGATGCCATCCAAAGGTTCCTAATCCAATCCCTCTATAGCGCATGTTTGTCAGTTGGGCTTGCAAGACTGGAAGTTTATTAATATCAATGACATTATCAAGCAATCTCACTCCTATGGACACGACCCTTTCCAGCTCATCATCCATGATCGTTTTGGCTAAAGAAACAGATGCCAGATTACAGACGACATAATCCCCGGGAGATTTATAGGTAATGATTTTCCCGTCCTTTATGACCTCTTCTTCCATGACCGTCGCACTCATATTCTGGGAGATTTCCGTACATAAATTACTACAGTAAATCATTCCCTTATGCCCATTGGCATTTAGCCGATTGACAGTATCGCGGTAAAACATGTATGGCGTTCCCGTTTCGAGCTGGGAAATCATGATCCTCTTGAAAATTTCAATCGCCGGAACCTCTTCCCTGGAAAGGCAGGGACATTCTACACACTCCCAATACTTATCTCTGAACGAACCTTCTCCTTCACGCTCATCAAAGAAATCTTCCAGGGAATATCCCATGACCATCCTCACTTCATGAGGATCAAATAGATACCAATCCCCTCTCTTTTCCACTTGTTCCATGAATAAATCCGGTAAGCTGACTCCAGTGAAAAGATCATGAGTTCGCTGCCTTTCATCACCATTATTTAAGCGTGTATCAAGAAAAGGAAAAATATCCTTATGCCATACATCCAAATAAACAGCTATCGCTCCTTGACGTTGACCTAATTGATCAACGGATACTGCTGTGTTATTTAATTGCTTCATCCATGGAATAACACCTGAACTTACTCCCTTGAAGCCTTTGATATTACTTCCCCTGCTCCGGACCTTCCCCAGATAAATACCGAGACCGCCACCGTTTTTACTTAGTGTGGAAACATCTGTATTACTGTCATAAATACTTCTTAAATCATCGGCTACCGTATCAATAAAGCAGCTGGATAACTGACCATGGCTTTTGCCGGCGTTAGCAAACGTAGGAGTTGCTACCGTCATATACAAATTAGACAGGGCCCAATAAGCTTCTTCAATAAGCGACAGTCGCTTATCACGGGGTTCGTTCATAAAGAGTGTCATGGCGATGATCAGAAATCGTTCCTGAGGTAATTCAAGGATTTCACCATCATGGGATTTAGTTAAATACCGCTCTGATAATGTGACGATCCCTATGTACGTAAACAGATGGTCTTTAGATGAATCCATGATCCTCCCCAAAGAGTCAATTTCATCTTTGCTATATGATTCCAATAGTGCTGGCGTATATAGTTTCCTTTCCGTCAATTCTTGTATTAATTCATAAAGGGAACTGTACAACAGGCTTTCTTCCACTCCCCTTGAATAAGCGATCGTACGATAGAGTTTCATTAAATATAATTCTGCTGCCACATACGTCCAATCAGGTTCATGGGCACAGATACGTTCAACTGCAGTGAGGATCATGAAATGATAAAGCTTTTCTTTGCTCAATTCAGATTGACCCTCTGTATACTTAAAAGTCTTTTCATCGAATTCTTTAAAATGAAGTTGTGGAAAGCGACTGTGGAGATTTGTAAGAACCGCTTTTGCTTCCATTGTGATCCTTTGATCCTGTGATACGATTGACATCATCATTCCTCCCAAATTTATACAGTGTGGGAAGGATTCAAAAAAAGCCCATCCTATTAATCGGATGGGCTTTATGTACGAAAGATATATGAATAGACTAAAGGGCCTATTCCAATCCTCGCTTTATCCTCCCAATTCCCGAAGAAGATAACACGTGATAAACAAGGCAGGTCTCCTGACTCGTGCTTCGCCCTACTCTAAGGCCTTCCCATCGTATATGACAGTGGCAGTTCCTTATTTCGTCAGCACTTACAGTTGCGGGGACAGCTCCGGAGTCACACCGGATTCCCTTTTAAGTCCATTCAGACACCCTATTCACAGGTTATAATCAATATATAGTTTAAATAATTTAACAGAACACAAAATGTTGTGTTCTGTATCATCATAAACGATTAAAAACGAATTTACAAGTGAAACTATTCACTTTGTTTAGAAGGTGAAATCTTCTAATAGTATCACTCTATTCCCCTCTTAAAGTCAAGAGATGTAACATGTTGAACGAAAGGAAGGAAAACCCTTCCTTTGAAATATGCTTATAATTATTATTTTTCATGAAAAGACAAGAAGAATATTGAATACTGCCTTCAAAAGGACACTAGTCAGCCGACACCTCCCTAAATGTTAGTTGAAGAAAATGGAGCCACTCTCTATAATTCAAATAGAAGGTTGTTTGACAGTATTCTTTGGTCCCCAATATTTTTTATAGGCTGTTTAAATGGAGGAAAAGATCTCGATTTAAACAGCCTCTTTTTTTAGAAACCAGTTGAACGTCTTTTTACATTATCATTTCTGTCCGGCAGTTAATAGTCGAATGTAACCGTATACATAATAGTGAAAAAGGGACCATATTGGTAATTCACTGTATTTCAACCTCATTACAATCTATACTTTTTGGTTTAAATACTTTCTTTTTACGGGCTTTTCCTTTAAAATGCGCATTAAGTGATTTTTTTGAAATCACACCTTACTTCTGAAAGGAGTCTATTATGAAAAAAATATTTACGACTTTACTATTAGCTTTATTAACGATTGGACTAGCCGCTTGCGGTTCGAACGAGGAGAGCCAAAAACAAGCTGACGATAAAGCGAAAACAGAAGAAAAAAGCGATGGACAGGCTCAGGAAGAGCAAGCGAAGCAAATGGAAGAAATGCAGAAGAAAATGGATGAGCAAAAGATTGAAAAAGACAAGATCGTTGCCATTGTAAACGACGAAAAAATTAAAGGTGAAGATTTCAATAACGTATTGACTCAATCACAAATGCAATATCAACAAATGGGTCAAGACCCAACAAGTAAAGATGCAGCAAAGAAAATCAAGGAACAAACAATTGATAGCCTGGTTGGACAAACACTTCTTATGCAGCAAGCTGATGAAAAAGGATATAAGGCATCAGAAGATGAAATCAATAAACAACTGGAAGAAGTTAAAAAGCAGTACGGTGATGACAAGAAGTTTGAAGACGCAATGAAAAAAGCAGGATTCACGATGGATGAGTTAAAAACTCAAATCGCTGAAAACATCAAGTACACAAACTACGTTGAGAAAGAAATCAAAGTAGAAGAAGTCTCTGAAGATGAAATGAAGAAATTTTACGATCAGTACGCAAGTCAGCAAGGTCAGGGCGAATCAAAAGAAGCACCAAAATTTGAAGAAGTTAAACCTCAAATCAAGACTCAGTTAGAACAACAGAAAAAACAAGAAAAACTTGTTCAACATGTAAAAGATTTAAAGAAAAATGCTAAAGTTGATATTAAAATCTAAAGCTCCATCAAAGAAAGCCACCTGCAGATAGGTGGCTTTCTTATGTTCTATTCCCCCGATGTTTTTCTCTGCTCACAAAGGGTATGGTATAACAACGAATTATTAAGGGAGGATGATGGAAAATGACGAAGAGGACCAATGACAACCCTGAACAAATCAATAAAGATCATGACGGCATTCTCGATCAGCATGAAAGTGAACAAAATGTGGATCCAATTCCCCTCGATGACTTAAAAAAAGAGCAGCGGGACGAAAAAAATAAGCATCATACGAAAGATGACTCATCAAGCAAAGAATAATTAGGTAATCAAAAGCCCTGTGGGATTCCCACAGGGCTTTCGTTCTTCTTATTTAGATAACCAATCTGTATGGAATGTTCCTTCTTTATCCACACGCTGATACGTATGGGCACCAAAGTAATCACGTTGGGCTTGAAGGAGGTTGGCAGGAAGTGACTCTGAGCGATAGCTGTCATAATACGCTAAAGCACTCGCAAGACCTGGAACAGGGATACCTAACTTAATGGCTGTAGCCACCACTTCTCTCGCTTCCTCCTGATAGTTTTCAACGATTTCCTTGAAATATGGATCAAGTAGTAAATTCGTCAATCCCGGTTCACGATCATAGGCTTTCTTGATTTCTTCCAGGAAGCCTGCACGGATGATGCACCCACCTCTGAAGATCATGGAAATTTCGCCGGGCTTCAGGTTCCAGTTATACTCATCGGAAGCAGATTGGAGCTGGGCGAAACCCTGTGCATATGAGCAAATTTTGCTTAAATATAACGCCTTGCGAATCATTTCGATAAACTCTTCTTTGTTACCGGAGAACTCCTTATTTCTTGGTCCTCTTAAGATTTTACTTGCCTTCACTCTTTCTTCCTTCATGGCAGAGATGAAACGGGCGAATACAGATTCAGTAATGATCGATAATGGTACACCTAACTCCAGTGCAGAAATACTCGTCCATTTCCCTGTTCCTTTCTGCCCTGCTGTATCCAGGATTACGTCAACAAGGGGTTTTCCTGTTTCTTCATCCACCTTTGTGAAAATATCCGCCGTGATTTCAATCAGGTAGCTGTCTAGCTCCCCAGCGTTCCATTCTTTAAATATCTCATGTAGCTCTGTTGCGCTTAAACCCAATACATTTTTCATAAGATAATACGCTTCACAGATAAGCTGCATATCACTGTACTCAATTCCATTATGGACCATTTTCACATAATGGCCAGATCCGTCCGGACCGATATATGTACTGCATGCATCGCCTTTTACCTTTGCCGCAATTGCTGTCAGGAAAGGCTCGACTAAATCGTATGCTTCCTTCTGACCGCTCGGCATGATAGCAGGACCGTATAAAGCACCTTCTTCTCCACCTGAGACACCTGCACCGATGAAGTTGATTCCTTTTTCACCAAGTTCCTTATTACGGCGAATCGTATCTTCAAAGTATGTGTTTCCTCCATCAATTAGAATATCTCCCTGATCTAAATGAGGAAGCAATGATTCAATCGCTTTATCGGTAATATTACCGGCTGGAACCATAATCAATATTTTTCGTGGTGTTTCCAATGACTGGACAAACTCTTTTACATCGTGAGTACCAACCATTTTCTTATCTGGATGCTCTTCAAGTACTTCTCTTACCTTCTCATCAGACACATCATAAACGGAAACGGAATAGTCTCTGCTTTCGAAATTCAAAGCCAGACTCTTCCCCATCACTCCGACACCAGCTACCCCTATTTGTTGTTTCTTCATATATTTATCATTCCTTTCACTTCGGGTAATAATATTTTCACCGTATATATTATAATACGAAATAATTTTCTGTGGTGGAATTTCATGAAATAATATTTTTTTATTTGGTGAAGTAGGTTAAAATTATTTTCATGAAGATTTTGCTTAGAGGAGGTTTCCCCGCATGAAAGAGGAAAAAGTACAGCATTGTTTACCTCGTATCCGTTCCTATTACTCTCAATTCAGTGAAAAAGAAAAGATGATTGCAGATTTTATTATTGCTAATCCAGAAAAAATTATCCACTCCACTATCAGTGATGTAGCAGAAGAACTGAACGTTGCAGATGCTACAGTCTTCCGTTTCTGTAAACGCCTGGGCTTTAAAGGCTACCAGGCAATGAAGATTTCCCTTGCATCCGACCTGGTGACACCTATAAAAGACATTCATGAAACAATCAATGAAGAGGACTCTGAAGGTGTTATTGCCCAAAAAGTGTTCAGGTCCAATATCAGGACATTAGAGGATTCTTTAAGCATGCTGAACGAGGAAATGTTTACGAAAGCTATTCGAGGGATGATAAGTGCCAGAAAAATAGAATTTTATGGTACGGGTGGATCGGGGTTTGTTGCCATGGACGCGCATCACAAGTTCCTCAGAACAGGCATGACCACTACGGCGTACAACGATTCCCATATGCAGCTGATCTCCGCTTCACAATTGACCGATGCTGATGTGATCGTCTTTATCTCTCATTCAGGATCGAACAAAGATTTATTGGAAGTATTGGACGTAGCGAAGAAAAATCGGGTAACGACCATCGCCATTACTCACTTTGCCAAATCACCTTTAAGTATCGGGGTCGACATTCCTCTATTTACAGTTTCTCAAGAAACCGAATATCGATCTGAAGCACTTGCTTCAAGAATCAGTCAGCTTAGTATTGTCGATGCCCTGTACGTCAACACCATGATGAAAAGAAAAGATCTATCCAAATCTTCCCTGCAAAAAATGCGTGACGCAATTTCCATTAAGAAAATATAATTGTAAAAAGGGACGGACCTTTTCAAGAGATCCGTCCCCAATCATTACTTTGGATACTTCAGTGCATTCTTTTCCAACTTCTCATATACTTCCTTTTCTAAGTCGATATCCATTTTATCAGCCAGCTGGACTAAATAAATCAGGACATCAGCCATTTCTTCTTTAATATTTTGACGTGTCGCTTCCACTGCTTCCCGGCTTGTTTTCCATTGGAAATTTTCCAGGAGTTCATTTGCCTCTAATGAAATCGAAATGGCAAGATCCTTTTCATTATGATTGGCATCCCAATTTCGTTCATCCCTGAACTCAATGACTTTATCATACATTTGTTTCATCTACTCTCTCCCATTTCCCTTTGATCATTTACCGCTTCTTTACTATATCATGGGTGGAAAAAGGAATGTACAGTGATCTTATGATTCCAGTCTTTCAAGGCGGAAATGTCTCACCAAGTGTGTATCTTTCCCTTTCTTACCAAGGATAAGGTTGATTCACAGGTTAAGAATAAGAATGTACTGACTACTTACAAATGGGAGGAACAACGATGACTAATAAAAATGATAATCGTGAACGAAAGAACAAATACCCAAACAATAAAAAAAGCGATACTGAATTCTCGAAAGAACTCAATATCCGCAGTGAAGTGACGAAGAAAGATTTAGGAAAATAAATTTTAGAGAATGTGAAGGCTGCTTTTTATAGCGGCCGATTTAATTGAGACATATTGGAAAGACGTCCAAAAATTTTTCAATATGTTACTTAAATATCTTCATAAAAAAACAGACTCACGAATGAGTCTGTTTTTGGAGTTGTAAAGTTAGATTATGCTTTACGTACGTTAGCTGCTTGTGGTCCACGAGCACCTTGTTCAACGTCGAAAGATACTTCTTGACCTTCGTCAAGAGATTTGAAACCTTCACCTTGGATCGCTGAGAAGTGTACGAATACGTCGTCTCCACCTTCTACTTCGATGAATCCGAAACCTTTTTCTGCGTTAAACCATTTTACTTTACCATTTTCCATGTTTGTTGCCTCCTAAAGTGCTTTACACACAATGTATTACTATTCTTGCGATATCAGGTGAAAAATCAAATCTTGTTCTTCCCTCGTATACCGGACAAAAATAATTCTTCTATAGAATAACAGTAATGAAACAAATAAGCAAGTTCTTCAACGAGAAGTTTTGAAAGTCAGACCTCTGACAAAACCTTCCCCCATCAAATGGTCTTTGGATATGACTAACCATTACTACCTTCATGCACGTTAAAGCGCTACCATTATATTTATCAAGATTTATCACTAATGGGACTCTAAAATGAAGGGTAAACTATGGTATAATGAGAGAATATGAAAGGGAGTGCCCAATGAAATCAACAAAAAATCGGTTTAGTAATGGCGCAATGGTTACGATAAAGGAAACTGGCGAAACAGTGACAATATTGAAATGGCAATACGTAAAAAATATGAAACGATACTCATATATCGTAAAGGAACATCCTGGTACGTTTTATTTTGAGGAAGAATTAGAAGTCAACTAAAAGAAGTGATCATATCTTAATATGATTTTGGCAAGGACTCTTACATGATCTCCAACAGAGTCCTTTTTACTTTTAAGGACGAGTCGGCGCAGGCCGTGTAACTTTGAGAATCCGTTATAAAGATTGATTTACATATTAATATTAAAGAAGAAAGCCTGCATCTTTTAAATAAGATGCAGGCTTTCATTATGTATGACCTGTGAGGGATTCGAACCCACGACCCCTTCCCTGTCAAGGAAGTGCTCTCCCACTGAGCTAACAAGTCACGATGGGAAGGTATATATTAAATTATAGTCATGATGAGAAAAATGTCAATCATTTTTTGTTCAATACTATTATCTTCTGGGAATTCACGTATAAAAGAACATTCGTTCGCATATACTGTCAGTACACTTCCAGGAGAGGAGCTCACAAATGAATACGGTATTACAGCGCTCATTCATGGACCAACGCCCCATTGAAATTATCTATATGACTCCTGAATCCATTTGTACGAAAAGAAAAATCATCGTTAAAAAAATCGATGGGGATATTATTCTGGCCTATTGCTTATTACGAAAAGATTTCCGCAGATTCAGACTGCATGATATTTTGGCCGCTTATCCCCTTCTTCCTTATAAGAAACGAACCATATCCTAATTGGAAACTAATATACGTGAGGCTGACCTGGTAAAGGGTCAGCCTCACGTATTTTTTTTATGCTGTTGCTTTCTTTGGTGTTTTGTCTTCTCTTTTAATGAAGAATTGTAACGCAAGCATAACAGCAAATAATACTAAACCAATGATGTCTGTGCTTCCCTCCGGATAGATCAGCATTAAACCGGCTGCTACACAAAGGAAACGTTCAATCACATACACTCTTCTGTACCAATACCCAATCATTCCTGCCCCTATGGCCATCATTCCGGTTATTGCCGTAAAGACGACCCATAATAACCTCGGGATGGTTGTATCAATCATCAGCAACTCAGGTGACAGGACGAACATATACGGAATAATAAAGGCTGCAATCGCTAATTTAGCAGAATTGACCCCGGTCCGTATTGGCTCTCCCCCTGACACCCCGGCGGCGGCAAATGCTGCAAGGGCCACTGGGGGCGTGATATCTGCAATGATACCAAAATAAAAGACAAATAAGTGAGCCGCTAACTCAGGTGCACCTAACAAGATGATCGCCGGTGCAGCAATTGTCGACGTGATTACGTAGTTGGCCGTTGTAGGTGATCCCATACCTAGTACAATCGATGCAATCATCGTAAATACCAGAGTCAGGATTAGTTTACCTTCTGATGAATTTGTTAGATCAGCAGCAAGATCAACTAAACCATTCGCAAGTGTCAATCCTAACCCCGTTTTCGTCACTACGCCGACAATCATCCCTGCAGCCGCAGTTGCTACCGCTACGGAAAGCGCAGTACGTGCACCGTCTACGAGTGCGTCAACTGCATCTTTAAAGCCAATCCTTGTCTCTTTTCGAATCGCGCTAATCACGACCGTAGCAACAATTGACCAAAGTGCTGCACGCATAACACTCATACCGCTCACTAATAAAATTATGACCGTAAGAATCGGCATTAATAAGTAGATTTTCTTTAAAACTTCTTTACGATTAGGCATTTCTTCGTCCGAAAGACCGCGAAGACCGATTCGCTTCGCTTCAAAATGAGTCATAATCCAAATTCCTGTAAAATACAAAAGAGCAGGAATGGTGGCAGCCTTTGCGATATCCCAGTATGAGATGCCTCCAATGAATTCAACCATTAAGAATGCTGCAGCTCCCATGATTGGCGGCATCAACTGACCACCCGTTGAGGCTGCTGCCTCTACTCCACCTGCAAACTCTTTACGATAGCCAAGCTTTTTCATCATTGGAATGGTAAAGGAACCAGATGTTACAACGTTTGCAACGGAGCTCCCGCTGATCGTTCCTTGCAGGGCACTCGAGAAGATTGCAACCTTAGCAGGACCACCAGTGCGTTTACCGGCAATGGCCACAGCTAAATCATTAAAATATTGCCCTACGCCTGTTTTAACGAGGAAGGCCCCGAATAATAAGAACAGGAAGATGAAGGTTGCTGAAACATATAGTGGCGTGCCAAGGATCCCTTCACTGGTAAAGAACATCGTCTTCACGATATCGTCCCAATCATATCCCCTGTGCGCAAGGAATCCAGGCATCAATCGACCATAATACATATAGAGAATGAAAGCAGATGCGATAATCGTGATGGGTAAACCGACTGCACGACGGGTTGCCTCCAATACTAAGATCATCGCAGCAAAACCAACATAAAAATCAAGTGATGTCATAATGCCGACCCTGCTGACAATGTCATCTTGCATAATCGGCCAATATGCACCAATTCCTACAGATATGACAGAGAGAACGACGTCATACCATGCCACTTTATCTTTTCGCAGATTCTTTTTCCTGGCAGGAAAAAGAAGAAAGACAAGTGACAAAGCAAACCCTAAATGAATCGATAATAATAATTGTCTAGGGATGAATTGAAAGATCGATGCGACTAATTGAAATAATGAAAATGCTAATAGACCATAGAAGATCACCCATTTAAACATTCCATGGTGCAGCTTTCTCGTTGATGATTCAGGATCATATTTTTCTAATAATTCTTGTTGTTGTTCAGAAGTTAATGATTCAAATTCTTTATCTTTTCCCAACAACGGTCACTCCTTTCCACTGATCATATAGTGTTTGTTTCTTTAAATGCATTCGAACGACAGACCCTTTATCGAAATAATCAGCTAAAGGATAGACTTTATCACCCAATATGAGTCGATGATTGGCAACCACTTGTCCGATTCGAATATCAATGTATGGAAACACTTTATTCATATTTGAAATTAAGTACTTTCCTTCTTCTGTCCTCTCGAAGGTTTCATTTCCTTCTGCATTTGCAGGCATACCAATTGCAGTATCCTCATAAAGCAATTTTGTCTGTTGAATTTGGTTTGTAGATTGGCGGTAAAACTCTTCTACTTCTGAGAGATGAATAGAATGAGTGTAACGAACCGAAAATGTATGATTTTCAGGAAGTCTGAAAAGGACAGGATCACCTTCAGTACTCCTCGGCTCGATTACCAGGTATGTTTGAAAGGGAATAAAGATGATGAATAACAGAACAAGAATAATGAGAATTGTTCCTATGAATGAAATTTTCTTCATAACAAAGTCCCCACCATTCCATTTATTACTGCTTTCCTTAACATTTTTAGCCTATACCAAAACAAAAGAATAGACCGTTTTACGCGGCCTATCCCTTCGTCCATCTGCTGGTGTGGATCTATTCCATTGAAACGCCTTTTTCATCAAAGTATTTCTTCGCACCAGGATGTAATTCAATTCCCATACCTTTTAGTCCATCTTCAGCCTTGATTAACTCACCTTTGGCATGAGTGATTGCATCTGTATTTTCAAAGATGGCTTTTGTAACATCATAGATTACATCTTCGGAAATATCAGCATTTGTTACTAGCATTGCACGAACCGCAACGGTTGTAACTGCCTCATCGACTTTACTATACGTCCCTGAAGGAATTTCATCCTCAGAGTAGTATGGATATTTCTCGATCAGTTCACTGATTTTACCGGATTCAACCGGTACGATTGTGATATCTTCCGTTGCTGCCAATCCTTCAACCGCTCCGGTTGGAGTACCTGAAGTAATGAAAGCCGCATCGATTGTTCCATCCTGGATACCAGTAGTTGAATCGTCAAATGATAGATTACGTGCTTCTAAATCTTCTAACGCAATTCCGTGAACCTCCAGGATTTGTTTCGCGTTCAGTAAAGTTCCAGAGCCGGCTTCACCGACAGAAACAACTTTCCCTTTCAGATCTTCAACGGACTTGATACCAGAATCCTTTGTTGTAACGATTTGAATCGTTTCAGGATATAGTGTGGCAATTCCTCTTGCGTTTTCTACTTTATTATCGCTGAACATTTCAGTTCCTTCAGATGCATACGATGCGATATCGGTTTGTGTAAAAGCGATTTCAGTTTTACCATCTTTAATGGCCGCCATATTTTCAGCCGATGCCCCTGAAGTAGAAGCAGAGGATTTGATTCCTGTTTCGTCTTCAATGATCTTAGCGAATGTTCCGCCTAACGGGTAATATGTACCCCCTGTTCCACCTGTAGCAATCCCAATGAAGTCAACCTCTTTGTTACCTTCACCCTCAGATGATCCTCCACCTGATCCGCCGCCACATGCAGCAAGAATGACAGATAGAACTAGAAGTAGTGCAGTGCTTAGATAAAAACTGCGTTTTTTCATATTCTAATTCCCCCTATTAAATTTCTACTTTACCGAAATAATTGTAACACAGTCTGTAACAATCTTGTCAAATCAAATACATAAAATTTTAACAATTTTTATAAAAAAACCATTCTAGATCCATTCCACACTGATTGAAATCTGTTGTACGGCTTGTTCTTGTCATGTCAATTATTTTACAAATGTATACAAAATGTATAAAGCGGTTCCATTACCTCAATCATTTTTTCTTCCCCGACGCATGTTTGTCCACAGTAAAAAGACTGAAGAGGAATTATTCATCTTCAGTCCACCTGTTATATATCAGATAATGAGCTATCCAATCAATTCCTCATCCTCAAATTTCATCTTATCTTCTTCTGAAATATTTTCTTCACGGTCCCGTAGGCTATGTGCAATTCTCGAAGAAGCATTTGCCGCAATACTTGCGACGATATCATCTAAAAAGGTATGAACACCCTTCCCGTTCTTCGTATCCAGGTCACGGATGATACCGATTTTATTTTTATCCAAATGACCAAAAGTGGTAACAGCGATGCTTCCATATCCTAATGCTGCACCTAAAGCAATGGTCTCATCTACTCCAAACAACCCTTCATCTGATTCTACAATCGATTGAAGTGGTTCGGAAAGCTTCTTCTCTTCAGCAAGTTGATCCAGCTCTACCCCTACAAGAATCGCATGCTGAATCTCTCTTTTTAACAACACTTTCTTCACACTTTCGATACAATCTTCCATATTTAACTCATGATTATATGGATACTGCATTTCATAGACGATTTCAGCAATATCTTCTATAGATACGCCTCTATCTTTCAGCCTCTGTAATGCAGCTTTCGTTACATCCCTTGAATGTACAGGTTTATTCATTGAGATACCCCTTTCTGGACTGTCCAAAAACTTACATGAATTATATCATTCTTTTGAATTTTCGTATTGCAATCCGCTTTAGGGAATTATCGAGAAGAATATGATACAATCTTTCTGTAAACGTTCACACTGATTATAGGAGGCTATCGTCATGACAACCGCAAGAGGAACTGTAACCGAATTAAACCTCTTTAGTAAAGAACTGAATGAAGAGATTAAGATGCTCGTATACCTGCCGGCTACTTTTTCTCCCCTCTATAAATATTCTCTACTGATCACCCAGGATGGTAAGGACTACTTCCAGCTAGGAAGAATACCTCGACTGGCTGATGAACTTCTCGAAAATAGGGAAATAGAAAACATGATTATCGTGGGAGTTCCATATAAAGATGTTGAGGACCGGAGAAGAAAATACCATCCACATGGTGAAGAAAATGATGCTTACATTCGCTTTTTAGCACACGAGTTGGTCCCATATCTGGACGAGCATTACCCAACTTATCATATGGGAATGGGACGTGCCCTGGTTGGTGATTCATTAGGAGCCACAGTCTCATTGATGACTGCATTAAAATACCCAAATACATTTGGCAAGGTTCTTCTGCAGTCACCTTTCGTCAACGAGAAAGTGTTGGAAGCCGTAGAAAACTTCTCACAACCTCATTTGTTAAGCATTTACCATATCATCGGTAAACAGGAAACAGAGGTAAAAACGACGGACGGCAAAGTAAAAGACTTCTTAAAGCCAAACCGTAAGCTTCACGAGACATTCGATCGTAAAAGATTCTCTTCCTTTTACGATGAGTTCGACGGAGATCACACATGGAAACATTGGCAACCCGATTTGAGACGTGCTTTAAAGATGATGTTTAACTAAACCCCGAATAGGCAAGGGACCACCCTTGCCTCTCTTTAAATGAATGCAGGGAGTTGAGCGAATCACTTTGAAAAATGGAGATCCTATCCGTTCGCCCTATATTAAATTTTTGAAAAATTTGCTATACTATACATAATACAAAGGTAGTTAAATAGAGGAGGATTGAAGAAAATGAATTATGGTATAGTCATTTTCCCATCGAAAAAGCTGCAAGATATCGCAAACTCTTATAGGAAACGTTATGATCCTCATTATGCATTGGTTCCACCACATTTGACATTAAAGAATGTATTTAGTGCAGATGATGATCAAATCAAGGATATCGCTAATAAATTAAATGTTATTTCAAAGAAATACGATCCCTTCAATTTAAAAGTGTACAAAGTAAGTTCTTTTCAGCCTGTGAACAATGTAATCTATTTCAAGGTGAACTCCACTCCTGAACTGCAAGGGTTACATGATGACATGCATAGTCAAAACTTCATGGGTGACGAGCCGGAATTCGCTTTCGTTCCTCACATAACTGTCGCACAAAAGCTTTCAAATGATGAACACTCCGATATTTTCGGATCACTGCGTATGCTTGGAATCGATCATGAAGAAACCATTGACCGATTTCACTTGTTGTATCAATTAGAAAACGGCTCTTGGACAGTTTACGAAACCTTCCGTTTAGGAAAGGAAGAGTAAGAGTTGAAAGTCGAAGTTGCAAAAACAGAAGATCAGATCCAAGAGGTATTCAACATAAGAAAGACAGTGTTTGTGGAAGAACAAAAGGTTCCACTCCAAGAAGAAATCGATGAATTCGAAAACGATTCCACTCATTTTGTCCTTTACGACCAAAAACATGCTGTAGGTGCAGGTCGTTTCCGTATTCTTGATGGACTTGGGAAAGTTGAAAGAATATGCGTTTTAGAATCCGTCAGGGGAAAAGGAGCCGGGCGTGAAATCATGCTTGCCATTGAAAAATATGCGAAGCAAGAGAACTTATCCCAATTAAAGTTAAATGCACAGACATATGCAATCCCTTTTTATGAAGGCTTAGGCTACAAAGTTACATCTGATGAATTTCTGGACGCAGGGATCCCTCATAAAACAATGAAGAAGGATATTTAAAAGGAACAAGTAATTAAGCAGAACTGCTTAATTACTTGTTCCTTTTTTGCTTCCTGCAATTCATATTAAGAAGTATATTACAATATCAACTCGTCGATAATGGGAAAGTGTATGGGAAGGGGGATCCTCATGGGAATCACGTCAATTGCCATCGAGTTAATCGTAGGATATTTTGCCTTATTGATTCTTACAAAAATACTCGGTAAAACTCAAATCACTCAAATATCTGCCTTTGATTTCATTTCAGCATTAATTCTTGGTGAACTTGTAGGGAACTCCCTTTATGATGGAAAGATCACTGTACTTCCAATCCTTGCTGCCATTTTTATTTGGGGGAGTTTGATCTTTTTCACAGAGTATTTCACCCAGAAATCCCGAAGGTTTCGACATATGTTGGAAGGTACACCTGCCTTAATCATCAATAAAGGGAAGATCAACTTCGATGAGCTGAAGAAAAATCACTTAGATCTGAATCAACTGCAGCATCTACTTCGTGCAAAAGATATTTTCTCAGTAAGGGAATGTGAATTTGCCCTTTTGGAGTCTGACGGTACGCTGAGTGTGATTAGAAAACCGCTTTATGAAATCGTACAGCGTCAAGACCTTAATATACCTGCAAAAAATGCTTCCCTCCCACTTTCTTTAATTGTGGATGGAGAAATCGTTTACGATAATTTAAAGCTGGCCGAACAAAGGGAGGATTGGCTTTTAAGCGAAATAAAAAAACAAGGCTTCCTCTCCTCAAAGGACGTTATGTATGCTGAATGGGAAGAAGGGGAAAGCCTGTTAGTGCAAGGGTATTAGTGGGGCTTAATGACGAGTTCATTGTTACTGATCGTGAACGAAAGAAGTTTCTTTCGTTCGAGACTTGTAAGATAAGCTGTTACCGAAGTTCTGAACAAAAGCCATTGCCCCACATTTGATACAGTTATTTTGTGTAAATTCAAATACTCTTTCATGATCTTTTCAAAAGCAAAGCCTTCTTTACTACCATTTACTAGTGTCAGAAGAGTATTCATACGTTCTTCATGAAGATCGATATTCTCCTGAACTGTTTTCACAAAGTTTTCTTCATAATCCCCGTGTCCCGGAATCGCTCCTTTGCATGGTATGTGAAGGAGTTTTTCTAATGAATCCAGTGTTTGATCCGCATCGATAATAAACGGAATGACATGCTTTTCCAACGTATCCCTGCCAAAATAACTGTCCGCCGCATATAAAACATCATCAACAAGCAGACCTACCTGACCATATGAATGACCCGGTAAATCAATTACTTCAAAAGTGAAAGGACCAATACTATTCTCACCAATCTTCAACACATCATCAATGACCACTGATTGTCCTTCAAGAAACTTATTTCTCAAATCATTTATGGGATTAGCTCCATTAAATAGATAAATCGGTTCAAGGATCGAATTCTCAATGATCGCTTTTTCAAGTTTTGGAGCAAACAATGAAGTCCCTTGTTTTTTCTTCAGGAAGTGAGCTCCTCCAAAATGATCTGCGTGTGCGTGGGTGATGACACAAAAATCCAAGGGCAGCCCTTCATTGGATAAGATTTTGATCACTTTTTTCATGGAAGAATCATCCAAACCACTGTCAATAAGAAGACCCTTTCCTTCTTTAATGCAGTATCCAATGGTAACGCTCCCTGTAAATGCATAACAATGCTCGGAAAGGTTTTGTAATTTCAAGTCATTACCTCCAAATATGTAAGGGACCCGATATCCGCAGTTAATTAAAAGATCTCCCATAAAGAATGCTCCTTTTGGGATCTTTAAAAGTGCCTAAAAAAGCCCCTAAAACTTCTTTATACATATTCGTTAAAGTGCTTTCCTTTTCCTGTTAACCGTGCTAATAATGTTGTTGGGACGGGTGGTTTAGAGAGTGCTTCATATGAAGTTTTGCGTTGATTTGATTGAAGTACATGATAGGACGATTCTGCTTCTTCAGTATTTGCTTGAGTATTATTTTTCATGGGCTTTACAGCTTGCACGGGGAAAAAGGTAAACGGATGTTTTTCAACTTTTATTTCTCGTTCCTGATACTGTTTATACTGATGGTGAGGAATTGGAGCAATGTATCCCATTTTCTTTACCTCCTTGGTATTAGTTACCCATATGGGGTTGATCCTTAAACTTTATTTAGGCTTTATAGATTCTAAGGGCTGTATCGATTTTGTTGATATATGTACCATTTCTGGATGAAAGTCTAATCACTTTTCCACCCTAAAAAAATAGGAGAATTAACATAAAGTACGTGTTGGAACACACCTTTATGTCCATTCTCCTTTATTTTTTATAACTTTTATTTCTTCCCCTTGTTTAACATATTAGAGATGGTTCCAAAGTCTAATTGCTTTCCATCGTTCACAATCGACTGTACAATCTTATTTTCCATTTCCTTGTTTACTGGTTTATTGGCAATTTTAGATACTCGTTTTATGACGCTTCTAACGGTTGCTTCATCTTTGAAGTTTGCATTTTGTAATGAGTTCGCAAGCTCTAACACTTCGTTCATGTTTACGCCTGTCTTCTTCTCTAAATTCTTAAAAAAGTTATTATTCATTTCCATCACGCCTCCTTTTAACTATAAGCATCATATGTTAAAAACCCAGGAGCGTGATTATGAATTGATTTTTCTGAAGGTTTTACATGTTTTTCTGTAATTTAGATTCACTATTAAAAAAATAGCTCTCTTTCGTTAACCTTGTTGCTATCTACATAGAGAAAGTAAGGCCGATGAGCATCCTCATTGGGGTCAGGTCTCACCCACTGGCATTGCATATCTTGCAAAGAAAACGTGACCGTTCCTTTCCGCAGGAGTCAATTGCCTTCCGCTACAATCCACTCTGTGCTTCTAATTTTGTCTTCCTAATAACGGATAGACAAATACGAAAAAAGCTCCTATAGTGACTATGTTAGCGTTTGTTCAAAAAACAAACTACCTACAAAGGAGCACAAATTCAACCTCATTATGATAGGTCAAAATTAGTTAATTAGTAAATGTTTATCGTTATTACCTATCGTGGATTTAGCTTGTTTTATGACACTTTTTAACTCTGTCACAAAAAATCTATGAAAGATGGTGAGGGGAACTGCGCAGACTCCTGCGGAAGTACGGTCGTGCCGAGACCCCGTTCGGCTAAGCTGAGGAGGCTCGGCCAAAAGCTAGCTGCAAGCGAAGCAGTTCCCCTCACCATCCAGCACTCTCTGATTGACAGAGCCCGAGCAGACCATATGTAAAATCAACAATCATTGTGAAAAGAGCCTAAAAACAAAAAGACAAAATCTCTCTAATGAGGATTCTGCCTTTTGTACCCCTTTCTAACAGAAACTTGCTCCGACGATAATCAAGAGAATGAAAAGCACAACGATCAAAACAAATGTTGAGCCATAACCGCCGCCGCCATACCCACAGCCACCGTATCCATATCCATACATATAATTTCACCTCTCTTTTACCTTTAGTCTCTTATAACATATGTATAGAGAGATCATTACGTATGGGCTTTTGGAGAATTTATTGTGTGTTTGTCCAATTGTACAGGTCGAATGTCAGGTTTCCTTCACGGTCAAGTTGGGCAAGGAAAATGGATTCAACTTGCAATTGTCTTTTGGCCAGCTCTTTTTGTAACCAGGGCAGGGGAAATCCTACTTGTCGCAGAGCCTCTACATCTATTTCCCCATCTGAAATGACTGCTTGTGGAGGAGTGGACTTTTGTGAGATCTTAAATACATCTTCTCGAACAAGTGGCCTTTTTTCTCTTTTGAGCAGAACACTTAGATCTCCGTTGGTATCCAATGACGCGAATTCCACATCTGCAGCTCTGAAAACGTCTTTCTTTCTCAATTGCTCAAGCAGTTCATCGACGGAATACTGTTCCTTCTTTAAAGCCTTCTCATCAATATTTCCATCCTTTATGAAAACAGTCGGTTTCCCCTCGGCAAATCGTCTAAATCGTACGCTCTTAAGAGAAAGAAAGGAGAAGAGAAGGGGGAAGGAAAACCATAAAAAGATGCTCATCAGCCCTTCACTTAAAGGGAGGCCAAGATCCATGGAAAGTGTCCCTGCAATGCTCCCAACCGTGATCCCTGTAATGTATTCAAAAAATGACAATTTAGATAACTGCTTCTTCCCAAGTAACTTGGTTATTGCAAATAAGGAAAGTAAGATAAATATACTGCGTAACGCCACCTCTAAGTATTCAGGCATCGTTCTTCACCTCTATCATCCTTTTGGTTTGAAAAGGAGTGCCCCAATAAAACCGAATATGATCGCCGACGAGATCCCTGAGCTTGTGACTTCAAACATCCCGGTAAGGACTCCCACTATTCCATGTTCCTGTGATTCCTGCATGGCACCATTGACCAGGGCGTTACCGAAACTTGTGATGGGAATGGTCGCTCCTGCACCGGCAAAATCAATGAGAGGCTCGTACAATCCAAACCCTGAAAAGATCGCCCCTGCCACAACCAGTAAGCTTAGTGTATGGGCTGGAGTTAATTTAGCAACATCAAACAGTAATTGACCAATCACACAAATGATCCCGCCTATTGTAAAAGCCCAAAAAAACATCGCTAACACTTCGTTTCCTCCTTTCATTTACATATATTCGATGGATACCGCATGAGCAATACAAGGAATTGTTTCTCCTTGCTGAAATGTCAATGGTGATAACAAGGCTCCCGTCGCCACAACCAAGATGCGTTTATATGTTCCTTTTTTCATTTCATTTAATAGGTGACCGTACAGGACTGTAGCAGAACAGCCTGGGCCGCTCGCTCCGGATTGAACAGGCTGATTTTCTCCATAAATCAATAATCCGCAATCTTTAAACTGATGATCTGAGAAGTTGTACCCCTTTTCTTTCAGCATTTCAACAGCTGTATGCCTGCCGATTTTAGCCAGATCACCTGTGATGATCAAATCGTAGTAAGAAGGATCTCTCCCCAGATCTTGAAAATGACCTGCAATCGTATCAGCAGCAGCTGGTGCCATGGCTCCTCCCATGTTAAAAGGATCTTTCAATCCCATATCCATCACCTTGCCGATGGTTGCAGAGGTTACTCTCGGTGTAGGGGTTGTAACAGACTTTCCTTCACCAATTACTGCAAAACCTGCACCTGTTACAGTCCACTGAGCTGTTGGAGGCTTTTGCCCCCCGTACTCAGTCGGGTACCGGAATTGTCTCTCAGTTGCGGAATTATGGCTGGATGCTCCTGTCACCACATGCTGAGCCCCATGGTAATTGACTAAGAATGCAGATAATGCCAAACCCTCCATCGACGTTGAGCATGCTCCGAATAATCCGAAGTATGGGATTCCATTGGTCCTGGCGGCAAAGCTTGATGGGGTGATTTGATTAATCAGATCACCCGTTAGGAAAAACTGTACATCGCTTTTTTTAAGTGACTGTTTTTCCAACGCAATTTGAACCGCATCTTCAATGAGAGTCCGATTGGCTTTTTCATATGTGTCCTGTCCCATCCAAAGATCATCGTAAAACTGATCAAAGTCGGATGCTAAGTTCCCTTTTTTTTCAAATGGACCGCCAACGACACCGGTAGACAGGATGGCTGGATATGTAGGAAATACCCATGACCTTGAACCCTGAAGCATTAAATCACCCCCAATTGAATTAAGATTGTCTTGATTAATGCCACGACAAAGGCTGAAAACACTCCGAATACAATTACAGAACCTGCCAGCTTGAATATATTACCGCCAACTCCTAAAACATACCCTTCCGTTTTATGCTCAATGGCTGCCGCAATAACGGAGTTACCAAATCCTGTTACAGGGACTGCACTCCCTGCACCTGCAAACTGACCGATATGATCATACACGCCAAACCCCGTCAGAAGCATTGATATAAACACCATAGTGGCAACAGTTGGATTTCCTGCCGTCTGCTCAGTGAAATTGAAGAAATAAATAAATATATACGTGATGGCCTGACCAACTAAGCAGAAGAATCCCCCCACAAAGAAAGCCTTTAGTACATTTTTAAGTAGTGGCCTCTTTGTTTCATACTGTTTTTCCAACTGTTCGTATTTTTTCTGCTCGGGCGTTTTTGGTGATTTCCCCACAAAACATTCCTCCTACGTCTTTTCCTTTTGAAGCTTCACAATATCCTGGAACTTCTTGTCCGCATCTTTCTTTGATATCGATCCCCTCTTTAGCTTTTCCTTTAAGCGGATGGTTTCAAGAAATATCTTGTAATCACTGGACAATATAAAGTCTTCATCCGGATATTTATCTTCCAAATAACGATCCATCTTCTTTTCGATTTTCTTCATATGAAACCTTTGCAGATGCTTCACTTTATATACCACGAGCGTTTCTTCTTTTCCTTGAATGACCGCTACATCATAAAGCTCTTTCATTTTGGAGATTTCCCGTTTAATGGCATGACCATAACTGTCTGTTTCTGGATTATCCACTAATTCAATGGGGGGTGGATCGGTTTTCTTCATAAGTGCAATCTTGCTGTCGTTTCCATCTTCCTTATTCGCGCACCCTATCAGGACGAGCAAAGTTAGTGGAACGATGATCCGTTTTTTGTTCATGACATATCCCTCTTTTATTTGTACTCATGCTTTATTTTTTTCATAAAGTCAGATTTTATGAAAAAAAAAGACTGCCCATTTTGAGCAGCCTATCTTTTCTTCACTTTTGATCCACAACCGCACCCTTTTTTCTTGATGGGAGAATTTGTTGGTTTCTTGGTATTTACAGAAGAATTCTTCATAATGATCGCCCTCCTTTACCATTCCCCTTACGACCATTATATGTGCGATAGTGCAAGCTTGTTTCCACTAATTACCTAATGAGCTACTCTCTTATCCAACTTTGTACAACAGCCTCTAATATGGAAGCAATCCCAGCAACTGCCAATACTGTGATAATCGGGATGAAAAATTGTGGAAAAAAAAGATTTCCTGCATATAGGAATATAGCTACCCAAATACCTGTACACCAATAACATGATAATAACTCCCCAATAAACCCTTTAATTCCACCTTTTTTCGGTAAAAGGAAAATTTCTTCCACCCCATCTTCTGACATTTCAGGTACTTCATCAAAAAAAGGAGACCTTAAGAATTCCGTTATTTTATCAAACACGATGAGGTGAGTCATTCTAAACACAGCAATTCCCAATATTATTATGTCAAGTATCTCCATATTCCCACTCCTAATATAAACTATATCCCGCCCAATTTAGTCAAAAGGGGCATTTGTCCGTTACCCAATTTCCTCTTCTACAATATGTTATTAGTGTAGTGAAAATTATTTAAGGAGGAAAATTCTTATGGGTTGCGGTAATTACAGAAAAGATGACATTGCAGGTGCAAGAGACCGCGGTTGTGTATGCCTTGCTGTTCGAGCTATTAAAGATGTTCAAGATGCAGCAGATCAAGACTGTTTTGATTGTAAAAATGATTGTTTTCTTGAGCCATTAGGATCTTTGGTAAGTCCAGTTGGAAATGCACCAAATACTCGTGTTTTCAAACTTTATAATAAAAAAGGAGACCTATTCAAGGTTCACCCTAAACATTATTGCTGGAAAACACCTTACTTCCGTGTGAAGAATGTATTTGACGACTGCTGTGCTACACTTCAAGTACTGAAGAAAGTTCATGTTACAGGCGAAGACGTAGAATCAGAAGACGAATTAATGGGGTTAAACAATAACTTCATTTACGAATTGACTGGAGATTGTATCACAGTTGATCTGGATTGCTTCTGCGCTATTCAATGTATCGATGATGTAAGAGTAGAAGGAGTTTGTGACTAATCAGCAACGAGTATAAAAAGCCAGTCGGAAATTCCGGCTGGCTTCTTTTATTTTAATCCAATGATTTTGATCGCCTTTATAGAATTTCTTTTTAAAGTGACTTCTTCACCTTGAAACGTTTTTATATCTATGGATGCGCTATCTGCACTGGTTAATACGCCACGATACACCCCTTCTTCTGTTTGAAAGGCACATGGAAATGGTGCTCTACCCATTATACTCTGCTGCATATATTCAATTTTCCCATCCATATCCAGATCTTTAAAAGGAGTAAGTGGTTTAAAGTAACCGTCATGTGAATGTACGAGTCCTGATTCACCTTGATTCGCTTCTTCACTATTAGTAGTCTCTTTTATAATGGGCCTAACCTCTTTCGGTTCCCTTTTCACAATCGTATGGTACTCAGGCTGTTTTAACCTCCCTAATGGAGCAGCTTCAATCAACTCAGCGCTTTTTCTTTTCATTTCGATTGGCTGAGTGTTTCTTTCTTCTCTTTCTGGTTGAACGATACTTGACGAACCTCTATAGACCTCCTGCATGCTGCTTTTCACATCATTTAATCTGGGTTGATGTATATATAATAGTGGCTTTTTCTGTCTATTCAAACCTATCCCTCCTTACATTCTACATTTATATGTATGCAGGAACCGCCTATGAGTTTCTTATTAGCATAGATAAATACTATCTCTACATAACAAAGAACCCTGACTGCAGTAAGGGTTCTGCAACCAGGGTTCCGTATGTCTATATTTTAACCTAATACATGATAACCGGAGTCTACATGCAGGTTTTCACCTGTAATCCCTCTTGAATAATCACTAAAAAGGAATACAGCCGTATCACCGACTTCTTCTTGTGTTGTATTGCGGCGGAGCGGAGCACGCTCTTCGATTTCTTTCAGTATGCTGTTGAAGTCACCTACACCTTTAGCAGACAAGGTGCGGATCGGTCCTGCAGAGATTGCGTTCACACGAATGCCGTGCTTTCCAAGATCGCTGGCAAGATATTTCACACTCGCTTCAAGAGATGCTTTTGCTACACCCATAACGTTGTAGTTTTGCATCACTCTCTCACCACCAAGGTATGTCATGGAAACGATGCTTCCACCTTCAGTCATAAGATCCTTCGCTACTTTAGCAACTGCTGTCAAGGAGTATGAGCTGATATTGTGAGCCAGAAGGAACCCGTCTCTTGTTGTGTTCATGTAATCACCAGCAAGCTCCTCTTTATTGGCAAAAGCGATACAGTGGGCAAGTCCGTGAATCACTCCGACTTCTTCCTTAATCGTTGCAAAGCATTTTTCGATGTCTTCATCACTTGTTACATCACAAGGCAACACTAACGAATCTTCCCCACCTTCCAAAGTCCCGGCAAGATCGCTAACCCCTTTTTCAAAACGCTCGCCTGCATATGTAAAGATCAAACGTGCACCTGATTGATGTAAGGAACGGGCAATCCCCCACGCTATACTGCGTTTATTCGCAACACCCATAACGACATATGTTTTACCTTTTAATGAAAGAGTCATTGTAATCCTCCTATTTTATACATGTTATTAGTACCTGATACTAATTCTACAGTAATACACCACAAAAGAAAAGAAGAATTCCTACAGGATTCGCCTTTTAACTTCTTCGATTTGAACTAAATGCCTTTGTTCATGTTTACCGAGAAGCTCTAACACTTGCCATATGGGCATATCTCCAAATCGATGATGGTTCATGGATCGACTTTTCAAACCTTCTTCTGTGTATGATTCCAGGAAGCGTATAGTGAATGACCGGGATTCATCTAATGCTAGAATTAAATTTTCCTTTTTTTGAAACTCAGAAGTTGGTTCGATTGGTGCCTTCAGTTTTCTAGATAGATCATCGAATACGGATAAATCAGCTCTATTTTCACATGTTCCTGATTGATTTTCTGCTGACTCGAGAGCCAATGTTAAAAATCTTTTTTCAGCTCCAGCCAGGTGAAGAACAATTTGTGCTATGCTCCATTCATCTGGCGAAGGCTTTTCATTCAGCTTCTCAACTGGTACCTCCATGAAGCTTCCTTTCAGCCTATCTCTGATTTCAATTACCTTTGTTTCCCACATTTTCATGCCTCCCTTTAGTATCTCTCTCTTATTAGATATTAGTGGTAAGCGTGAAAATTCCTCTGAAAAATAGTCTCTTTTCGCAAAGATTGTTGTTTTCTACCATAGAATCTGCCAGGGCTCTGTCAACCAGTGTGTGCTGGATGGTGAGGGGAACCGCTTCGCTTGCAGCTAGCGTTCGGCCGAGCCTCCTCAGCTTCGCTTACGGGGTCTCGGCACGCCCAAAATCCGCCGGAGTCTACGCAATTCCCCTCACCATCTTTAACAGAATTTTCATGACAGAGCTTCAAGGTGTGCAAGAAAACAATGTAACAAGAAAAAATATTTCTTCTTCCTTAAAAGTAAACAATCTCTACTTACCTTAAATGAGATTGTCTGCTAAAATTCTTGTTGTTATTATTCCCCATTAAGGATACATGCTCAGAAAGTTGATTGTAGCGGAAGGATGCTCGACTCCTGCGGGAATAGCTGGACAGTACGAAAAGCGGAGGGGCTTTGCCCAGGGGCGACAAGCATAAGACGAGTCTGCCGGAAAGGCGCTCTTTGCCTTTTTGGCAGACTTGGCTTATGACCTCGAGCCCCTAAGCCCCGTAGCTGGACAGGTGAGAGCCCGGAGGCGCAGCCGAGGAGGCTCACCGCCAGCCCCGCGGAAAGCGAGCATCCTGGAGCGGAAAGCAACTATTACTTTCCCCTCTACAATAGCAACAAACTATACGAAAAGAGCCAAAAAACTTCCCAAGAATAATTTCTTGGGAAGTGGATTATTTCTTAGCAATACTCACAGAATTCAAGTTCGCGTTTTAGTTCATCTACATATTCTTTTGAACCGGTTACGATCAAGCGGTCGTTCATGTGGAGTTCTGTATCTCCGTGAGGAACAATGGAATCTTTTCCTCTAAAGATCCGTACGAAGATAACATCTCCTGTAAACGGAAATTTACGAAGGGTCATGCCTTCAAACTGACTGTTCAGCATGCGAATCTCATAAAGCGATGTCTCTTGGTTCGTAAGGATATTCATGACAGACGGTGACTCAATGAGCGCACGCAGTAATGCTTTCGTTGACAGGAACACGGAATATACTTCAATATCCTGTTCTCGCAGTGTCTCATGTAAGTCAGGACTCTCAACCCTTACAATGACACGATTCACGCCATATTCTTTTGCGGTAACGGCAAGTGTTGCATTGATTTCTTCATCACCGGTTGATATCACAATGATGTCCGAATCAAAAATGTTGTTCTCTTCGAGCGTGCCTAACTCGTAATTGTCAATTTCATTGATGGTAAACAACGAATCAGCAATATTACGATCAGACTTATCTTGTTTTGTATGATACAAGACTGGTTCATAAAGGGATGAATGAAGTTCCCTTGAAACCGGCATCGTAAGTTGATTCGCTCCCAGGAATGTAATCTTGAGCTTTTTCTCCTTTGCGCTTTCCCTTGGGAAAAGCTTTTTGAAGAATATTGGCGTGATGATACACGTGATCACCGCTACTAATATGAGCGTACCACTCATCTGCGCTGTGATGATTTCCATTCTCTCAGCGATTTTCGCAGCTGCAATGACAAGTGATAACGTTGATGTAAGTAAAAATGCTGATGCAATCGTTGTTTTCGTATCATACCAATACTTTAATAAGTAAACCGGGATGATTTTCGAAACTAGGAAAGCAAGCAGAAGTAATGGAATCAATAGAAGCATCTTTTTATCGCTAAGCAGTGATCCCAGATCCAATTCAACTCCTACCATCACGAAGAAGATCGGGATTAAAAATCCATAACCAAAGGAATCCAGCTTATGAACCATTTCCTGATTTGGTGCCAATAATGATACCAGTACACCTGCAAGGAATGCACCTAGAATGTTTTCAGCCCCAACGGTTTCAGATACAGCTACAAGAAGAATGATCAATGTAAAGACTGCTCGTGTCCCGATCTGAACGGTACCTGTCGACAAGCTCTTGATGAAGGAATTGTTCTTCAATCTCTTTGCCAGGAAGTATAAGAGTACTCCAACACCGAACAGGATAAGGAGAAGCCACATATTTCCATGACCTTCACCGTAAAGTGACACGAATACAGCCAGTAAAATCATCGTCACAAGATCTGCAATAACCGCCACAAGCAGGATGATCTGCCCGATTGCGCTTTTCATGATATGTGCTTCCTTAAGTGTAGGAACCACGACACCAAGTGAAATGGTGGAAATAATAAGGGTCATTAAGAATGCATTATCAATGAGCCCGAATAAGACGAACAGATAAGACAGGCCAAGTGAAACAAAAAATATCCCGATAAAAATAAAAGTCGCTACCTTCAGCCGGTTCGGTTCTTCTTTTCCATTAGGTAGCAGTTCTTTTTTCTTCTTTCCTCCTGAAAATGCAGTGAAATCAATTTCCAGTCCACTCAAGAACATAAGGAAAATAAATCCAAGTGTAGACAGTGTTTCCAACCACATATCCTGGTGAACGATATCAAATCCGCTCTTACCTATTATTAATCCCATAATGATTTCCGCGATGACTACAGGGATGAAATTTAATTTGAATTTATGCAGCAATATGGGAGTTAAAAAAGCTACAAGAATGACAATAACCAATGATGTAACGGACGCATGCTGTTCCATCAATACCTCCCCCTCTCTCTTCTCTCTATATTAAATAATTCATAAACAATGTCGCTAAACCAAAATAAATTAAAATACTGATAATATCATTTATCGTCGTAATAAAAGGACCGGAAGCGACAGCTGGATCCACTTTTAGTTTGTGCATAAGTAACGGTACTAATGTACCAGCGAGCGTTGCAACAAATAATGACACCAACACGGAGATCCCAACGAGAACCCCCAGGAAGAATTCACCTTTCCATACATAGACCACGATGCTGACGACTATCCCGCATGTAGTACCAGTTATAAGTCCGGTTCCCGCTTCACGGATGACAAGGGACATCTTGTTTTCCTTTTCCAGGTCACCGGTTGCAATCCCCCTAACGGCAACAGCAAGGGCCTGAGTTCCAGTATTACCTGCCATTCCGGCGATCAAGGGGATAAACACGGCAAGAATCGCAACTTTATCTAACGTGTCTTCAAATCTCCCGATAAGGCTTGCGGTGAACATTCCTAGAAACAGTAATGCAATGAGCCATGGCAGACGCTTCTTCGCTGCATTAAATGGACTTCGGTCGATGGAATCCAAATCGGCGATACCAGCTAACTTTGAATAGTCATCAGATGCTTCTTCTTCCATAACGTCCATGATGTCATCGACGGTAATGATCCCCAGTAAGTGATGTTGGAAATCAACAACAGGCAAAGCAAGAAAGTCATAATCTTTCATTTGTCTAGCGACTGCCTCCTGATCTTCGCTGACGCCTACAGACATGACACGATCACTCATAATTTCGCCTATCATCACATCATCATGGCTGATGATGAGATCTCTTAGGGAGATTACCCCCACAAGCTTTTTATCATCATCCACTACATAAATGTAGTAAATCGTTTCAGCATTAGGGGCTTCATTTTTTAATATATACATGGCCGATCGGACGGTCTGATTCTTGGAAATGGCTACAAATTCAGTAGTCATGATACTACCGGCTGTATACTCTTCATAATGCAATAATTCTTTTATTTCTTTAGCTGATTCATCATCCATGATCGTTAAATAACTAACTACCTGGTCCTTATCCAGCTCATTTAAGACATCCACCGCGTCATCGGCATACATATTCGATAGCATTTCAGCGGCATAAGTTGGATTCATCTCAGCTAATATATCCTGATAATCCTCTTCATCTATATCCAGACTTTCAAAAAGCTCCGCCATCTCTTCCGGAGACAGGTAATGATACAGGCGGCTTCGCAGGGCTTCATCTATTTTCGAAAAGAACTTTGCTTGGTCATAAGAGTGTAAATGGACGAATTCTGAGCGAAATAAATCCAGATCTTCTTCTCGAAGGGCTCTAATGAGAAGGTCTTCATCATACATTTCTTTTTCTTGTCTATCTCTATCTTTTGATTGATCCTGGGTTACTTCAGACATCATATACACCCTCCTTCTTAACTTGAATTGTATATAGTCGTAATAATACTAGCAAATCTTATGACGAATGTCTCTTATGAAATGATAACCATCTCTAATATGGTTTTGGTTATGTACGGAAGGTATATTAAAATATGAATAAACTTCCGCTCGATATGAAAGACTGAATCATTAATATGGCATAAAATAACCGAAAAGAAAAGAAAAATGCCACAGGAAAGTAGGTATCCTATGAAAATAGATATAATCGGAGACATTCACGGCTGTTATGAAGAGTTCAAAGAATTAACAAAAAAGTTAGGCTACGATTGGACATCCGGTCTCCCCGTCAATCCACATGGAAGACTGCTCGGCTTTGTAGGGGATTTAACTGACCGTGGTCACCACTCGCTTCAGACCATTTCAATGATCTTTAATCTGTTTGAAAAGGGATGTCTTTACTATGTCCCTGGAAACCATTGTAATAAACTCTATCGCTACTTCCTGGGGAATAATGTGAAGATCCTGCACGGGCTTGAAACGACAGTAGCGGAATTGAGTGCCATTCCCCGGATTGAAAGAGACCGATATCGGGATATGTTTATCACTTTGTATGAACAGTCTCCTTTATATCACGTGTTGGATGACGGAAAGCTAATCATTGCCCATGCGGGTATTAAAGAAGAGCTGATCGGAAAGCAGAGTAATCGGGTGAAAACTTTTGTTCTGTACGGTGATATCACAGGTGAGAAGAATGAAGACGGTACGCCGGTCAGAAAAGATTGGGCTTCGGATTATAAAGGTGACGCGTGGATCGTGTATGGCCACACCCCGGTAAAAGAGGCCCGAATCATTAATAAGACTGCGAATATTGATACAGGAGCTGTGTTTGGAGGGAAGTTGACAGCTTTGCGATACCCTGAGATCGAAGTGGTGAGTGTAGGGTCGAGCATGCCTTTTGTGGAGGAGAAGTTTCGGGAGTTTGAATAAGGTGTGATAGTGCTTGTTCCCGCTCCACAAAAAATAGAGATTCTTTTCAGGACAACCGAAAAGAATCTCTTTTTCTCATTTTCTTTCAAGTAAACTCTGCATATCACGAGGCATCGCAGCCTCCACATGCACCCATTCTTTTTTAACAGGATGAAAAAAAGACAGATTCTCACAATGCAGTGCCTGCCTTCCAATCAACGCCACACTGCCTCCATACAAATCATCCCCTGCCAGTGGGTGCCCGATAAATGACATGTGAACCCTGATTTGGTGTGTTCGCCCTGTTTCCAATCTCAATTCAATATGAGCGAAATCCTGGAACTGCTTTTTAACTCTATAGTGTGTCAAGGCATACCGGCCATCCTGCCGCACTTCTCTTTCGATGATACTATCCGGTTTCCGGCCGATAGGCTCTTCTATTGTACCAGTCTCCGAGTCCAGCCGGCCTTCTGCAAAAGCTTCATACGTTCTCTTAATTTCCCGCCCCTTCTGCTGTAGGCTGAATAAATGATGAACGTGGCGGTGTTTTGCTACTAGAACAAGTCCCGATGTATCCTTATCTAATCGAGTAACGATATGAACCGTTGAACAAATACCCACCCTCTCATAATAACCGGCAATGGCATTGGCGAGACTTCCAGTCGGTTCATACTTTGTCGGAATGGATTTCATACCCCATGGCTTATCTACTACGAAAACATCCCCATCCTCATATATGATTGACAATGGAATCTCTTCAGCAACTAATGATTCACTCCCTTTTTCTTCAGGGAACTTCAACTCAAGAATATCCCCTTCTACAAGGTGATATCGAACATTTTCTTCTTTTCCATTAACGGTAATAGTCCCTCCATCAAACTTCACAGCAGTCAGTGTACGCTTTGAAACCTGCTGATCGATTAGAAACTCTCTCATCAGTTTCCCGTCAAAGGAAGAAGGGATAACCCATTTCAATGTATAGAATTTCATTGTACACTTCCCAGCCTTAAGTCATTCATCTGCAACAAAGGAATCATGCACCCGCTTCCAGAACGGAAACGGACGAAAGCGGGCAAAACGGATTTTCTCATCAGCGACACGATATTGAATGCTCTTCACATCTTTATGAAGAAGAGAAAGATGGTCGATAGTGACCAGGAAATCCGGTCCATTCACCGGCTTTAGCATGCATGTATGATGTGCAGGTAAAATCAAAGGTGATCCGATGGTACGAAATACACGATTATTGATGGAAGCCATCTCCGCAAATTGAATAGCTGGAAGAGACGGATGAATGATTGCCCCGCCAAGTGCTTTATTGTAAGCCGTACTACCTGATGGAGTCGATAAACAGAGTCCATCTCCTCTAAATCGTTCAAAATGCTGGCCTCTGATTTCCACGTCCATAACCAGGGTTCCTTCAACGCTTTTGACCGTCGATTCATTCAACGCTAAGTAACGGGTTTCTTTCCCTCCGTGCTGATAGCGGATGATCGTTTCTAATAATGGGTATTCGATAATTTGATAAGGTGTCTTCGCGATGGCGATCACGAGCTTCTCGATCTCTTCCGGCACCCAATCGGCATAAAAGCCGAGATGTCCTGTATGTACACCAACAAACGCTGTCTTATCTAAGCGGGATCTGTAGCGGTGAAATGCATAAAGCAGCGTCCCATCTCCTCCAACCGATATGACGATATCCGGTTGGTCATCATCATAGGTTAAATTAAAATCTTGGAGATAAGTCCTCATTTTGTGCATTAATGTATTGGACTTTGAATCACCTTTTGATGTAATCGCGAACTTCATTCGTGTACCCCCTTCAAGTCACTGCTGATTTGGTTTAGAGCTTTTCCCCCGTTGATCCTTTTCCTTTTTATTAGTAAATATGACTTGGGCTTCCTGAATTTCTTCACGGATCAAGCTCATTTCTTCATCCAGTCTGAATGCTGCTTCAGCAGCGCTTTGAATGCGAAGACGAACTTGCTCGGGAATCTGTCCACTGTACTTATAATTCAAAGAATGCTCGATCGTAGCCCAAAAATTCATCGAAAGTGTCCGGATTTGGATTTCTACCAGAATGTTTTTTTCTCCGTAAATCGTTTGAACCGGATAATCAATGACAATATGATAGGAACGATACCCGCTTTGTTTCTTATGGGTCACGTAATCTCTTTCTTCTATAATAGTAAAGTCATTCCGTCCACGAAGCTTTTCCACTACCACATGAATATCCTCCACGAATTGACACATCATCCTGAGACCGGCGATATCTTGCATTTCTGTTTCAATATTCGATAGCTTGATCCCTTTTTGATTTGCTTTATCAAGAATACTCGCGATCGGCTTCACTCTTCCAGTCACAAATTCAATGGGAGAATGTGTGTTATGAAGTTCATATTCTCCCCTCATCCCTTTAAGCTTAATCTTCAATTCATCAACCGCTTGCTTGTAGGGAGCTAAAAATTGTTCCCAGTGATTCATTCTCCTCACCTCTTTACGTCACGTGACTACTTATCAAGAAATACGCTCTCTACCTTTTTAACCATTTCGTCACCATAGTTCCCATTTCCTTCTATATTGGACACAAGATAATCGAGCTCTTCAGTGAATTGATCTAACTCCAAAGAATAATCATGGCTTTTCGCAATGACTGCACTCTTTTCTTGAAGTGCTTTTTTCAATTCATCCCACATCGATTCTTCCAGGTATAAGTAAACATATTCCTCTTCATTTTCCGCTAAGTATACGAATGCATAGCGATCGGAGTCTGCAATAATTTGACCAGCTGCGGTTGTCCCTTGCAGGAGCTCTGCTTGGTCGGTATGTAAGTATAATGTACCGTTTTCATATGTAGTGTGTTTAAATTGAACTATTTTCCTCATGCTTTTCTTCATCCTTCCATTAAACAATCAGTATCATTTTAACATAAGACAACCATTTCATCTAAACATTGAAGTTCTCTTTTATTAAAGAGATAATAGAAGAAGTATGCAAGGAAAGGATGCTTGTTATGGCTCAGGAAATTGAAATAGAATTCAAGAATTTAGTAACAGAAGATGAATTTACGCGATTAATCTCACATTTTCATATAAAAGATGAGGATTTCTCATCTCAAGACAATCACTATATTGATACTTCGGACTATCAATTAAAGAGGTTACAATCAGCCTTAAGAATCCGGGAGAGGAACGGGACTTATACGCTGACCTTAAAAACCCCTTTAGAAGAGGATCTACTAGAAACGAACCAAAGGTTAACAAAGGAAGAGTCTGAATCACTTTTACATCAAGGGGCATTTCCTGAAGGAGAAGTCAAAGATGTTCTGGATTCCCTTCAAATCCCCACTGGGTCCCTTCATTATTTCGGCACGCTGACGACAAGCCGGGCTGAAATCGACTATAAAGAAGGGCTCCTGGTCTTCGATAAGAGTTCATATTTACAAATGGTAGATTATGAGCTCGAATATGAAGTGAAAGAGCGCAAATCAGGTGAAGCTATATTCCTGAACTTACTGGAGGAACTAAACATCCCACTTCGGGAAACGGATAATAAAATCAAACGTTTTTACCTGGAAAAATTAAAAAAGGATTGACGATTACCGATATAGTATATGAATAAAGTCTTTCAGAAGAGGAGTTATACTCATGAATGTTCAGCAGTTGAGAACGATGATGGAGTTGCAAGCTCTAAACAGCTTGGGTTCAGTATCTTCTGTTCAGCAAAACACTGACGTGTCCAGCGAATTATTTCAACAACTATTAAATCAGGCACTTCACACTAACCAGAACCATTTAAATATGAACCAAACATTAGGGGCAGTTAAAGAGGCATTGGAAACCAAAACACCATTCTCTCTTTCACCACCTCCTCCTGGACTTTCCGCTTTGAACAAACCGAACCTGAGTGCTCCCGGGGAGATTGATGAAATCATCTCCAGAGCGGCGGACCACTATGGTATTCCCACAAAACTGATTCAAGCGGTCATTAATATTGAGTCCAACTTCAACCCTAATGCAGTCAGCCATGCGGGTGCATCCGGGTTAATGCAGCTCATGCCCAGTACTGCAAGGGGGCTTGGCGTAAACAACATCTTTGATCCGGAAGAAAACGTATTCGCTGGATCCAAATACTTAAAGCAGATGCTCCATAAGTACAATGGGGACGTTAAACTGGCTCTCGCAGCCTATAACGCAGGTCCCGGAAATGTTGATAAATACAACGGGATCCCACCGTTTAAAGAAACCACAGCTTATGTAAAAAAAGTGACCGACCGCTATTTTGCATGACTTTTTAAGCAGGCTGACCACTTTTTTCTGGTCAGCCTTTTTTATGTGTTTCCCTATCAAGACTCACGACAAAAGCTACAGTCTGATAGACCTACCTCCTCTTAAACCTATCTTCACCATCCCCCACAAGGTTCCTGAAATCGGGATAGACATCAGAAAAAAGGCAACACTAATTTAGGAATAATAAGTTGATGTAAGGCGATTTGTTTGAGATATAAATAAATGCTTGCTAGAATAAACATACAATCTAAGTAAAAAGGAGTCATTCTTATGGTCGAGAAACCACAAATGCCTTATAATCTTATCGGCGAAAAGAAACTCTCCATGCTCGTTGAAGCTTTTTATAATAAAGTAGCGAATCATCCCGAGTTAGCACCAATATTCCCTGATGATTTAACCGAAACAGCTCGCAAACAAAAACAATTTCTAACTCAATATTTAGGTGGTCCTGCGCTTTACACAGAGGAGCATGGTCACCCCATGCTGCGCGCAAGGCATCTGCCATTTCCCATCACGGAGGAACGGGCAAAGGCTTGGTTAAGCTGTATGCATGAGGCAATGGATGAAGTCAATCTAGAGGGTCCAGTAAGAGATGACTTTTTTCACAGACTCGTATTAACCGCCCATCATATGGTGAATACAGAAACATCAAAGGGTAATAGCATTGACTAGAACAAATAGCTGGCATCACCTTAAAGGGTGTGGACATGATAAGAAACCTCTGGAAATATATATGTTTGTTGACCCTCTTTGCCCGGAATGCTGGGCTCTTGAACCAATCTTAAAGAAATTGCACATTGAATACGGACAATACTTTCGTATCCGTTACATTTTGAGCGGCCAGCTTGCATCTTTAAACATAGCGACCAAACGTAAGCAGGAAGATTTAGCTCAGCAATGGGATAAAACAGCCAGCCGTTCGGGAATGTCGTGCGACGGAAGCTTATGGATAGATAATCCAATTGATTCACCTTATCTTGCTTCTTTCGCCATTAAAGCTGCCGAGCTTCAAGGAAAACATTCGGGTATCCGGTTTCTAAGATTTTTACAGGAAAGATTATTCTTACAGAAACAGGACATTTCCAATATCGAGGTACTCATGGAATGTGCTCAAGCAGCCAAGCTTGATTTGAGCGAATTTATGAACGATATCAATTCATCATCTGCGTCCAAAGCATTTCAGTGTGATGTAAAGATTACATCTGAGATGGAAGTAGAAGAAATTCCTACATTGGTCTTCTTTAATGAAAATATTGAAGACGAAGGCTTAAAGATCACGGGATTGTATTCCTACGAGGTGTATGTTCATATTATTGAAGAAATGCTTGGAGAGAAACCTGATAAGCAACCATTGCCTCCGTTGGAAGTATTCATGAAATATTATCGTGTAGTGGCATCGAAGGAAATAGCCGTTGTCTATGATTTATCCATTGAAGAAGTAGAAAAGCAAATGAAGAAATGGACACTTCAGCAAAAAGTAAAGAGGCTTCCTGCAAAACACGGAACTTTTTGGAAATATATAAGTCATTAATTATTCCGATATATTAAAATAAGCCAATAAACAAGAAAAGCCGATGTTGTTTCCAACATCGGTTTTTCAATACGAACAAAGGGGATGGGAGAAATTTTTCACGGTCAAACAAAGGGGTATATGTTTGCTTGTGATCAACTTCACACTGATAATATATCACGCATCCACTTGTATTGGCAAGTTGTTTGTATGGTATTTCACAATATTGTCAAAAACCATTCATGCTCCCCTCCCCTCCTTCATATACATGTGTATAAGACAACTTATCACCGGAGGGAAATGATATGGCACTAAAAATAAAATACGGAATCCTCCTGCTGTTAATCATGATCAGCTTCTTTATAAACATCCTCGGACTCATGCGCCTTGTTCCGGTCTATATTACATCCCCGATCCTCTTTCTCTCACTCCTGCTATTCTTCCACTCCCTAGGAAACCGCAACCGCTTCAAAGGATTCAAATCAATGAAATGAGGGAGGGACCTTCTTTCGAAAACTCCCCCCAAATAAAAACCCCCTTAGAATATTTTCATCTCTAAGGGGAGTTTATTTTTTAACCAGTAGGCACCTGATCTCTAATTACTGTAATTTTTCAAGCAGTTCTTCCATTTCATTCAACTTTTCTTCAAAGACTTTGCATGCATCTTCCACCGGCTTGGAGGTTGTCACATCCACTCCTGCTTTTTTCAATACTTCAATCGGATAATCAGAGCTCCCCGCTTTCAGGAAATCGATGTAGCGTTCTACGGCCGGTTCTCCTTCTTCAAGGATTTGCTGACTGAGAGCGGTCGCAGCCGAGAAGCCGGTTGCATATTGATAAACATAGTAATTGTAGTAGAAGTGAGGAATTCGAGCCCATTCCAATCCAATCTCTTCATCAATCGAGATGTCTTCTCCGAAATACTTCTTATTCAATTCATAATACTCTTTAGTCAAGAATTCAGAAGTCAGTGCTTCTCCTTCTTGAGCTTTTTTATGAATGAGGTGTTCAAATTCTGCAAACATGGTTTGACGGAAAACGGTTCCTCTGAATCCTTCAAGGTAATGATTTAATAGGTACAGACGTTTTTTCTCGTCATCAATAGTATTTAATAGATAATCATTCAAGAGAGCTTCATTACATGTAGAAGCCACCTCGGCAACAAAGATCGAGTAATGTCCGTACGTGTACGGCTGAGCACTGCGTGTATAATAGCTGTGAACACTATGTCCGAATTCATGAGCCAGTGTAAATAGATTGTTCACATTATCCTGCCAGTTCATGAGGATATAAGGGTTGGTGCCGTATGCTCCTGAAGAGTATGCACCACTTCTTTTTCCTTTGTTCTCGACAACATCCACCCAACGGTTATCAAAGCCTTCTTTCAGGACATTGGCATATTCTTCTCCTAAAGGCTTTAAGCCATCCAGGATCATGTTCTGTGCTTCATCATAGCTGATGTCCATCTTGACTTCCTTCACTAACGGTGTATATAAGTCATACATATGAACTTCATCCAAGCCTAATACTTTCTTACGAAGCTTTACATAGCGCTGCAGCAAATGAAGGTTCTTATTGACTGTATCAACCAGGTTATCATACACCTGTTCAGGAATATTGTTATTTGATAATGCCGCATGTCTTGCAGAATCATAATGTCTTACGTTTGCGACGAAGTTATCTTTCTTCACTGCTCCACTTAATGTAGAGGCAAACGTATTTTCGAATTTGCCGTATGTTTCATACACTTTTTTAAACGCTTCTTCCCGTACTCGTCGATCACTGCTCTCAAGGAAACGAATGAAACGGCCATGTGTGATGTCCACTTCTTCCCCGTTTTCATCTTTAATGCTCGGAAACTCCAAGTCTGCATTGTTCAGCATACCAAACGTGTTACTAGCCGCACTGAACACTTCGGAAGCTTGAGCAAGTAATGCTTCTTCCTCCGCTGATAGAACATGTGGACGCTGGAGATTAATTTCTTCTAAAGCATGCTTGTATTTCTTCAACTCATCCTTTTCGTCAAGAAATCCTTGAAGCTTACTTTCCTCAATCGAAAGCACTTCAGGTACTAAGTAGGCAAATTTACTCCCTAACTGTGTATAAAGACTTTTGGCACGGTCATCGAGTCCTTGATAGTATGAATTGGTTGTGTCCTGGTCATAGCGCATATGAGAATATGTATAAACCCTACCCATACGTTCCATAATTTCATCCTGGAAGGCAAATGCTTTATAAAGCTGATCTGCACTCTCCCCTAAAGTTCCTTTAAACTCGTCTGCATTATCCGTTAACTCTTTAATTGCTTTGTACTCTTTTTCCCAGGCTTCATCACTTTCAAAAATATCTTCCAATCTCCACGTTAACTTTTCCTCTACCTCTTTCCTGCCAGGCAGACTTTTCGTAGCTGTATCTTTTGACATATACATCCTCCATTCTTAAATCTACAGAAAATTCCTTATAGTTACATTCTCTCTTATCTAAGATTTTCCTGCAACAAAACAATCTTTGTTAGACCTTTTTTAATATATGCTTCCATTTAGGAAAAAAATCATGCTGATGCTTTTCGAAGCCCGAAAAGTTGTCTGGACAATTCCACGGCCGAGAGAGCTGATATTGCCCACCGTCCATCCTTCTGACTACCTGCATATCCTTCAAGAGTGACAAATAACTCTTTACTAGTTCCTTTAGCAGCTGGTCCCCACATACAAAAGGAAGCGTACGGAATTCTAAGAATCCTCTATCCATCCTTCTTTTTAGCACCTCAACTACTTTTTCCTCTGAAAAAAATGTATCTTTCTTCATACAATCCTTCCACAAATAGTATTGCCACTCGACCGCATGATTCATAAAATGGATTCCATGAGGAAACACTGGCATTCCAACAAATAAAGGTAAATATAAAAATGTATCCCCTTCTCTATACACTTCCCGTAAAAATAAATCGTCTTTCGCTTTATTGTAATGAAGTTTGTTATAGATCCACTTCATTCGGAATTGATTCCAGTTTTTTAATAAATACGGGTGATTGACTGTAGGATGTGGGATGGACAAAGGAAGAGTGAATTGCTCGATAGGGATCCTGACAGGCGCTGCACTAATAAAAGCTGAGACTGAAACAGGTATGAGATGAGTAAATATTGTAAAGCTTCTATCTTCAGGAGAAAAATGGAGAAGAAAATGGTGCAAATGGGGTGAATACCGGATAAATGCTTGCTGAAATGACGGTAATTGCAGTAATCCCTTTTGTTTTTCTGTCACGGGTTGGGTAAGCATCCAGAATGGAGTGAAGTTTTTACTTTGATATCCACGAGTTCTGGAAAGGATGTCGGGGATGGGAATGGAAGAGCATTGAATCTCTATGGCAATTTTTTTCGTATCCGTTTTTACATAAACATCAGCGATTTGCTGAATCTCTTTTACATAATATTCAACCTTTACCTCCGTAAAATGCTCTCTTAACCTTTCATATAGCAGTTGTTTAGTAAGCAAATGTCGGGGTGACTCATGCTGCTTTCCAAGCTCACAAAGGAACTGGGACTGATGAGCAAAATGTGGGACGTTTTGGTTTCCGATGCGAAGGTTCAATTCGGATGAACAATGAGGACAGAGAAATATATTACGCTTACGTCGCAGATTCTTTAATTCCTCTCTTGTGTAATGAATGGTTGAAAATACTTTTTCTCCTAATAAAGCTGTTAACATAGAACACCTCCTTCAATAATTATTCGCCAATATTCGTGAAAATCCTTCAAAAAAAAACCTCCAAGCAAAAAATCACTTGAAGGCTTATTCTTATAATAGAGGTGACATTAAGCGTGAAGTGGATTCCAATAACCGGTAGCCAAGATGTCTCTTTTGAAACTCTTCCAGCTGCAGTTCCTCTGCATCCTCTAAATCATGTAAATATTCCTTCACTAGAGAGTCGGTACTTTCTGTTTTATATAAGAATGCATTAACTTCAAAGTTTAAATGAAAACTTCTCATATCCATATTAGATGTCCCGATCGATGCCATTTCTTCATCGACTATGACGATCTTACTATGCATAAAGCCCTTTTGATATTCAAAGATTCGGGCTCCTGCTTCGAGAAGATCGGGGAAATAAGATCGTGAAGCGTGAAATACAATTCGTTTATCAGGCTTATGGGGAACCAAAAGCCTTACATCCACACCACTCAATGCAGCAATTTTAAGTGCTGAAAAAATATCTTCATCCGGTATGAAATATGGTGATGCAACCCAAACGCTTTTTCTTGCAGAAGTGATCATCGAGAAGAATATATTCTTCAATACGCTCAACTCATTATCAGGTCCTCCTGCAATCATTTGAACTCCACCATCGTTTGCATTTTCCAATGGATCAGGGCTTAAATACCCTGGAGTCAAGAAATCGTCATTCGTCATATAATACCAATCTTGAAGAAAAATGAGCTGCAAGGTCCGAACCGCTTCCCCCCTTACAAATAAGTGGGTATCCCTCCAGAAACCAAAATGTGGATTTTTCCCTAAGTATTCATCGCCAATATTAAGTCCCCCAACAAATCCAATACTTCCATCAATGACGATGATCTTGCGATGATTTCGGAAGTTAAACTTATTATTGAGAACAGGGATTTTGACTGGACCAAACGGAACCACTTCAATCCCTGCGTCTTTTAATTCAGCAATATAATCCTTAGATAATTGCCATGCCCCAACCGCGTCATAAAGAAAGCGAATTTTCACACCATTATTGGCTCGTTCAATAAGGATATCTTTAATCTGATTGCCAATATCATCATGACGGACAATATAATATTCCATATGAATGTGATGCTTGGCAGTTTTTAACCATCTCAGGATTTCCCCGAATGTCTCGTTACCATTGGTTAAAAGCTTCGTTTCACTGGAAAAAGAAATGGCACTGTTTCCTATTCGCTGAGCAAGCTGAAAGTGTTTTTCCTGAAACAAACCGAACATTTCAGCGTTCATTTCCTTAGGGCCAGGCTCAAATTTATTGTAGGTTTCCTTGTCCAATATGTACTTCTTCTTATACATTTTCTCTTTCCGGTAGTTTCGGCCAAACAATAAATAGAAGATAAAGCCAAGGAATGGAAAAGCACCTAAAACAACTAACCATGTTAATGTTTGAGTGGGATGGCGATTCTCAAAGAAGATAAGAAATCCTATCACAATGACAGAGAATGTAAAAACCAGACTAATATATTTGACCATTCCTGAAAGGTACTGATCAAAATAAAAAATATAACTTAACACGAGGACAGCAATAAATAAGAGGACTCTCACTGTATTTTTCATACCTCTAACACCTTCCACTGGCTTAATGAGCTAAATAAAAAAATACCGATTTCTAAATGAAACCGGTATGATCCTTAAGAAAAGTGTTCACTTAATGTCCCAAACACATGTTCATTAATGACTACTTTTCCATACTCTTCTAGGCGATGAACGGTCATTCGTGACTCATCCGCATATTCAAGTAGTATACTTAACATATTGTCGATATCTTCTTCCGAGAAGTGCTCTTCTGAAAATTTAACGTAAATAAAATATCTATTTTCGAATGCAAGCAGCTTTGTTTCCAAATGATCTAAAGGCATTTCTTTCATCCGATGGGATAAAGAAATCGCATCTTCGAAATCATTGAACTTCAAAGTGAAATCCAGTGCCACTTCTGCTTCCCCATCTTGATCCTGCTTGATTTGGAAATGCTGATCCAGAAGCTCCTCTATCCGTTCATCTACAGGAAGTTCCTTGAGCTTATCCTCTGGTATAGGCAACTCAAATCGCTGACCATCCTTTGAAACCTGAGCTCTTGTAACCAGTACTTCAAGCCCTTTATCTAACGCTTGAACTTGAATCCATAGCGGTCCTTCAATTCCGAAATCTTCTTCTTGATGAACTTCATCCATCATTTCCCAGAAGAGTTCTTCACTTCGTTCACGATTATACCAGATCTCCTCGCGGTCAAAGCCGCGATCTTCTATATCCCCGTAGGATATATAGAACTTGACCGTATTTTCATTAATGCGTTCGATTTCCATTTAACACCTCTCCCTTCTTGCATGATGTTGGTGAAGGGACTACACCCTCTGAGCAATTTTGCTCGATTGCTGGTGAAGATAGAAGATACATTTAGGTTAGTTTGTACCTTGTACTTCTATTTTATGATATAAACACTGAAAATGGAATAAAAATAACACCCATTTTTTTCTTCACAAATCCCACTATTTAACGTGTTTTTGACATTTTAGCGAATATTTGCAGAAAATTCAAGTGTTAATACTTATACTAATATAAAAGGGGTTGACCCGAAAGGATACGCAACGTTCCTTAAAGGGTCAGCCCCTTTTTCCTTATATATTCTCAAACATTGATAATATGAAGAGAATGTAAGAATACTTTAGTTTACCATTCTTTGAGCTTCGAGAAGCTGGAACGTACGAACCTTTCTAGGTAAGAAACGTCTGATTTCATCTTCATTGTATCCTACCTGAAGACGTTTCTCATCCAAGATGATTGGACGTCTTAAAAGACCAGGATTTTTCTGAATAAGCTCGAACAGTTCTTGAAGTGGTAAAGTTTCTAAATCTACATTAAGCTTTTGGAATGTCTTAGAACGAGTTGAAATGATTTCATCCGTTCCATCCTCAGTCATACGCAGGATTTCCTTTATTTCATCAATGCTTAATGGCTCAGAAAATACGTTACGCTCTGTATATGGAATCTCATGCTCTTCTAACCAAGCTTTTGCCTTACGACAAGATGTACAACTAGGTGAAGTGAATAATGTAACCACGAATCATTCACACTCCCTTAAGGATTTTTTTATAGTATAGAGTATTTCATTTTAAACATAGACTGTTAATTAAAATAAGTTTAAATAAGAAATCTCTATTATGTATTATACATGAATTACTGTCCCTTGAACATAGTTTTAACCAATTTGTCAAATTTCCTATACATAGGTTTAACATAAGCTATATGTTCTCTTTGTACTATGGGTTTACCCGGTTCATAAAGAGCTTAAACATGATATAGAACATTTTCATTTTTTCATTTAGAAAACCTTATTGCGAATGGACAATAAGGTTGTTTTGGTTTAGAGATTTTTCAGTACATCGCCATCACGGTCTTTGTCTTTCTTCAAGACTTCTTCAACCGGCTGGTAAGACGCACCATAAAACTTCTTATCATTATAAGTGTGAATTAATTCATATGTTTTCTTCATTGAATTGAAGATCAGATCTTCTGATTCGTTATTTGGAGCCCAATAAAGGATTTCCATTTCATTGATTTCATTTGTAGCGAGAGACCGACGTGCATATCCGATACTGACAGCATGTTCGAATCCTTCACGCTTGTAGAACTTTAAACGCTTTTCAGTGTCAGTGTCATCATAATCAACCGGCTCTACTTCTAGTATAATCGCTTTGTTCTTTTCTTTTAACTTCTCGAGCAGTTTATGACCTAATCCTTGTCCGCGAGCATCCTTTGAGACAAAAAGATAATCGATAAAGATAAAATCATCTAGTTCGGCATACATGAGTACGTGGTACTGCCCCTCATCTTTATGATAGATGTCGCTTCTTTCTTTGAGTAATGACTCAAGGTGTTCTTTTGATTTCATTTCTTCTACCGGGAAATACTGATTTAACTTTTCATACCAATGCATGGATCTACTCCTTTAAAAGAATTTTGGGTGACATTGACTAACGGGATACAATTATTTTTCTCAGAAAAAAAATGTTTATGTTAGATGTTAGTCTCATCCGTGGGATAATAAATACGGAATCACAGGTTTGATATACCTATGAAGAGGGTAATGTGGTTGAAAGCGGTTAATCTTACCAATACTTTAATGATAACAATGTTTGAGTTTTTTTTCAAATCGAAAAGCGCCATTAAGAAAAGACCGGCCTGGAAATTCCCAGGTCGGTCTTCTCGATCAAGGTGTATAATCCACACCTTCTGTATACGTATTACCAGCATCCCATAAAAGGAATTCTTTAATCCCTTGATCATTCAATGCCTTAATCTGCGCTTCCACTTCTGCTTTTCCGTACGCTTTATAGTTTCCACTTCCTAACCAGGAAGCAGTGAAATCCTGCAGCCATGGCCTTGAAATAGGCGGGTTTTCTAATTCTGCTAACTTAGAATTTTCAAGCTTAGCATATTCAGATACCAATTCATAAGGTTGTAAATCGGGCTTTGCAATTCCAAAGTATGGAGTCCAGTGACTTGGATAAATCATGGAAGAAATCACATCGACGTTTTCAGATATCTTTGAGAAGTTCTGTCCAATCCCAGGTGCCTCTGGAAGCGTTGCTGTATACCCGAAAATGTCCACAGAAACCTTAACTCCATATGGCTCAAGTTTTCCATGTGCGTACTCTACAAAATCTGTAACGGCCTGCACACGCTTTTGTACATTATTTGAGTCTTGCTCCGCATATTCACCACCGTTATATTGTAGTTCATCATCGCGTTTTTCAAAGCCTTCAGGGAATCGAACATAATCAAACTGGATTTCCTGGAATCCCATTTTGGCGGCTTCGATTGCAATTCCAACATTATAATCCCACACTTCTTTCAGGAATGGGTTCACAAAGGATTCACCTCTGCCATTTTTCCATACCTGATTTCCATCTTTAAAGGAAAGCTCGGGTTTCTCATTCGCTAAAACTGTATCTTTGAATACCACAATTCTTGCGATCGGGTAAATCTGTTTTTCTTCAAGTGTCTTTAAGATCGCTTGAGGATCTTTGATATAAGGCTGACCTACTTTAGCGTATGGAGAAGATTCTTCGGGTTCGTATGTAACATATCCGTGATCATCTTTAATATCAATAACCATGGCATTGAGATCCGTATCGTCCATTAGTTTCGTTAAGCTGTCAAATCTCGCTCCACCAGCAGAGTGACCCGTAACATAAACCCCTCTGACTGCATCAGGGTATTCAAATTCAAAGCCGGAATCAAATGCAAATCTTGGGGCGGGACTTGCAATTTCTTTCTTACTTAAAGAAAGACTCCTCTTCTCGTGGGCACCCATCCTTTCTCCTTCAGCACTCGCTTGGAACGGCAATACGCACATTGTGACTAAACATAAGGATGTCGCTACCTTACTCCATTTCAAAATAAACCTCTCCTCTATTAAATAAGCTATCTAGTAAAATATGTAACACCTCATACTATTCTAACAAGGAAATAACTTGAAAGAAAAGGGGTATTACTCCTAATCTGTCGAAATTTACAAGGAAATTAAATATCTTCATTATATAGTATGATTTTCTTGTTAAAAAAGAATATAACAAGCTTTATGAGGATCCTTCAATAAAAAAAGCTCCCCTCATTAAAGGGAGCTTTTGTAAGATGTTTAGCTTTTGTACTGAGCTTTATACTGTGCAAACTCTTTCTCTGAGCAAAACACGAAATGGCCAGGTGCCACTTCACGCATTTCAAGATTATCATCCTCTGTATAATTGTGAACAGAAGGATTATATTCTTTTCTTCGGCGTGTGCGCTCATACTCTGGATCCGGTAACGGAATCGCTGATAATAGAGATTGCGTATACGGATGTAACGGGTTCTTGTAAAGGGCATCACTTGGTGCCAACTCGACTAACTTACCAAAATACATCACCCCGATGCGATCACTGATGTATTTTACCATGGAAAGATCATGGGCGATGAATAAGTACGTTAACCCTTTCTCTTTCTGAAGCTCTTGCATAAGATTAACTACCTGTGCCTGAATCGAAACATCAAGAGCCGAAATTGGCTCATCGGCAATGATGAAGTCCGGATCTACTGCCAAGGCACGGGCAATCCCGATACGCTGTCTTTGACCACCGGAGAATTCATGTGGATAACGACCGGCATGTTCTTTATTCAAACCAACCGTTTCGAGCAAATCATGAACTCTCTTTATGCGTTCTTCTTTGGAAGAAGCAAGTCCATGAATGTCGATACCTTCAGCAATGATATCCGCAACCTTCATACGAGGATTCAAACTTGCGTATGGATCCTGGAAGATCATTTGCATCTTACGGTTGAATTTCTTTAATTGTGAACGTGACTTTTTACCATGAACGTCCTCACCATTAAAGAGAACCTGGCCATCTGTAGCATCATACAAACGAATGATCGTCCGACCAGTCGTTGATTTACCGCAACCTGATTCACCAACCAGACCAAGAGTTTCCCCTTTATAAATATCAAAGCTGATATCATCGACAGCTTTCACCATATTCGGTTTCCCCGGGTTAAAGTACTGCTTTAAATTCTTAATTTCCAATAATTTTTCTGCCATTATGAACGAACCCCCTCAACAAGTACCGGCTCTTTAAAATTAGAAGGCATTTGTCTATGTCTTAATTTCACGATTTCAGGCGGCTCTACTTTTGGAGCACTAGGGTGCAATAACCAGGACTTCACATAATGAGTATCTGAAACCTGATAATATGGCGGCTCTTGTTCAAAATCCACTTTCAATGCATATTCACTGCGAAGAGCGAAAGCATCCCCTTTAGGTGGATTCAATAAATCCGGTGGAGTCCCAGGAATCGCAACCAGCTCCTGCTCACCTTCTGTTTCTGTGGTCGGCATGGAGCCGATCAATCCCCACGTATATGGGTGGCGTGGATCGTAGAAAATTTCATCCACTGTTCCTGTTTCAACAATTTGTCCTCCATACATAACGGCTACACGATCAGCTACGTTCGCAACAACTCCAAGATCATGAGTGATGAAAATGATGGAAGTTTCTATCTTTGTTTGTAAATCTTTCATCAATTCAAGAATCTGAGCCTGGATGGTAACATCCAATGCCGTCGTCGGCTCATCGGCAATCAGGATTTTCGGATTACAAGCAAGTGCGATTGCGATTACGACACGCTGACGCTGACCACCCGAGAATTGGTGAGGATATTGCTTAAAGCGTGTTTCAGGGCTAGGCAGACCAACAAGTTTAAGTAACTCAACGGCACGTTTTCTCGCATCATTTTTACTCATATTCTGGTGCTTCACCAGTGGTTCCATGATTTGTTTACCAATTGTCATTGTAGGGTTCAGGGACGTCATCGGATCCTGGAAAATCATAGAGATGTCTTTCCCACGGATTTTCTGCATATCCTTTTCCGGCAATTTCGCTAAATCTTTACCTTCGAATAACATTTCTCCACCCTTGATGAAGCCTGGCGGGTTCGGGATCAATCTCATGATCGCTTTCGTCGTTACTGATTTACCGGAACCGGATTCACCTACGATGGCTAGTGTTTCACCTTTATCTAAATGGAAATCTACACCTCGGACAGCCTGAACTTCTCCTCCATGCGTATTGAAGGAGACGTGTAGATCTTTCACTTCTAAAATTTTTGACATATTCATAATCTCCCTTCCATTACTTACGCATTTTCGGATCTAGTGCATCGCGCAGACCATCGGCCATTAAGTTAAAGCTTAAAATGACTAATGAGATGACAGCTGATGGTACCAGCATCATATGTGGAAATGACTGGATTGATTTGTACCCATCATTAACCAATGATCCCAGTGACGCTCTTGGTGGAGCAATCCCCAATCCGATAAAGCTTAAGAATGCTTCTGTGTAAATCGCAGCAGGCACTGTGAACATCGTAGTAATGATAACAGGTCCCATTACATTTGGAAGTAGGTGTTTAAAGATCAAACGGTTGCTCGTAGCCCCAAGTGTACGTGAAGCAAGAACAAATTCCTGATTCTTTAACTGTAATACTTGACCACGAACGATACGGGCCATACCGGTCCAACCGGTTATAACCATGGCCATGGTGATGGAGAATATACCCGGCTCGAATATCAAGATAAATAGGATAACCACAATTAAGTTTGGAATCCCTACAAGAATTTCAATAATACGCTGCATGACATCGTCGACTTTTCCACCGTAATAGGCAGAAATCCCACCATATGAAATACCAATGATAAAATCGATGATCGCTGCAAGAATACCAATATAAAGTGAAATACGGGTACCGTTCCAAGTACGGGTCCATAGGTCACGGCCTAAATCATCTGTACCAAACCAATAGTTTTCTTTAACTTGTCTTGCTTCATATACATCAAATCCGTCAGCATCTTTTCCGTCAAATGGTAACCAACTAACTCCTGAAAGCGCTTCAATTTTTGGTGGCAACTTTGCATGCCGAATATTTTGATCGCTAAATTTATACTCGTTCATCATTGGACCAAAAGCGGCAAAGAAGAAAATGATTGCCGTGATAATGATACCAGCAATTGCTCCTTTGTTCTTACGTAAACGGATCCATGAATCCTGCCAGAAATTTAAGCTCGGACGCGAAATTTTCTCTGACTCGTCTTCCCTAGCCTTTTGAGGTTGGAAGAGGTCTGGACTAAGTTGATCTAATTTCTTTTTGTTTGCTTCCATTATTTCTTCCCTCCAGCTAAGCGAATACGCGGGTCAATGATTCCGTAAAGAATATCTACCAAGAAGATTACACCAATGAATAAAGCACTAAAGAAGAGGGTAATCCCCATAATAACTGTGTAATCATTTGTATTGATCGATAGTACGAATTGTTCCCCTAAACCAGGGACTGCGAAAATTCGTTCAACTACAAGAGATCCTGTCATAACCCCAACTGTCATTGGGCCTAAAATCGTTACAATAGGAATCAATGCATTTCTAACAGCATGCTTTACAACAGTTGCCGTTTTAGAAATTCCTTTTGCCTTTGCTAGTAAAATATAATCGGAATTTAGTATTTCCAGCATTTCAGTACGCATAAAACGAGCAATTGTCGCTACTACGAATACTGTAAGTGCTAAGGTTGGAAGAATAGTATGTTTGTATTCTCCCCATAGTGCCACGGGCAGCCATTCAAGTTTAACCCCAACATAATATTGCAGAAGACCTGCAAATACGAAGGAAGGAATCGATATCCCAATTACAGCAAGGAACGTCGAACCATAATCGAGCCATGTGTTATGTTTGATTGCTGCAATTATTCCAATAAGTAGCCCTAAGAAAGTACCTAATACCATAGCTTGGAATCCAAGAAGTGCGGAAGGACCAATACGATCTCCAACAATCTGTGTAACTGGACGATTATCGTATTGGAAGGACAACCCCAAATCCCCTTTCGCTAACCCAACCATATAGTTCACATATTGTTCGGGCAGCGGATCATTAAGACCGTATTTATCCATTATGATTTGTTGTTGTTCCGGAGTCAGCCTTTCTGCGTTTTGTAGTGGAGATCCAGGTAGGAGCTTCATCAGAAAGAAAGTGGCGGTTGCAATGATAAGCAAAGTGATGATCATATAAACGATACGTTGAATTGTATATCTGACCATTCTTTAGCCCCCCTTTTTTGTCTTTTTTTTTCTACATTTTTAATTATATCGATTATCGACAAATTTTCAATGTATTTATACTTTTTTGATAATTTTCGACATTCACTGGAAAAGGAGAGCGTATGCTTACGCATACACTCTCCTCTGAAGGTTTGTTCATCGAGCTAACGATTACTCAATGTAAGCCCATTTGTATGATGCATCTGCACCAAATGAGTGACGTAACAGACCTTTAACATATGGACGCTCTAGGAAAGCAGTTCCACGTTGGTACATCGGGCTGATCGCTTGATCTTCGAAAAGGATCTTTTCTGCGTCAACCATTGCTTGCCAGCGAGCTTCCGGATCATCAAGAAGTTCACCTTTAGCTTGTTCGATTAATTTGTCATACTCTGGGTTAGAGTAAGCCATTTGGTTATGTGCACCATCTGTTACGAACATGTCAACAAATGTCATCGGATCTGGATAGTCAGGACCCCATCCGGCGAATGAAGCATCATAATCACCTTTAGATTCTAACTCAAGTTTTTGCTTGAATGGTTGTGCTTTGATTGAAACAGTTAAACCTTCTAAGTTTTGCTCTAATTGTTCTTTTAAGAACTCACCGATTTTCTTAGAGCTGTCAGAGTCATAGTTTAGTAGTTCTAGTTCAATAGAATCTTTACCTAACTCTTCTTTCGCTTTAGCCCAATGTTCTGCAGCTTTTTCAGGATCGAAGCCACCGAATTCACCTACAGCTTCACGATACTCAGTACCATCTGGACCAGAAACGAAATCTTTTGGAACTAGGAAGTTCGCAGGAATAGAACCATTGTTTAGAAGAACGTCAACCATACCTTGCTTGTCATAAGCTGCATCAAATGCTTTACGGGCATTTACATTTGCAAGCACTTCATTCTTTTGGTTTAAACGAAGGAAGAATACCGCAGTATCAGCCTTTGTTTTGAAGTTTTCATCTGATTTGTATTTGTCAACAAATTCAGCTGAAAGACCAGCGATATCCGCTTTTTCTGTTTCGTATAAGTTAACTCCAGTAGCAGTATCTTTAACGATGTTAAAGTTTACTTCTTTTAACTTAACAGTTTCTGCATCCCAGTAACTATCGTTCTTAGTTAATTTGAAGCTTTGCTCATGCTTCCACTCAGAAAGTGTGAATGGACCATTGTAAACTGCAGTGTCAGCTTCAAGACCGAATTTATCGCCTTTTTCTTCAACAAACTTTTGGTTTTGAGGATAGAAAGTTGCGAAAGAAAGTAAAGCTTTGAAATATGGAACAGCTGTTTCAAGCTGAACTTCTAATGTTTTTTCATCAACCGCTTTAACACCTAATTCTTCAACTGGAACTTCACCAGCATTTACTTTTGCAGCGTTTTTGATATCGTACATGATGTACGCATACTCTGCACCAGTGTCAGGGTTTAAAGCTTTTTGCCAAGCGTAAACGAAGTCGTTCGCAGTAACTGCATCTCCGTTTGACCATTTAGCATCACGAAGTTTGAACGTGTAAGTTTTACCATCTTCACTGATTTGTGGTTCTTCAGCTGCCATACCAAGTACAGCCTCATCATTTTCACCTAAACGGTAAAGACCTTCAAATACGTTGTTCATGACTTTGAATGAAACAGAGTCAGTTGCTAGAGTAGAGTCCATTGATGGGATCTCAGAACTCTCAAGTAAGTTAAGTACCTGTTCTTTCTTTTCAGCAGACTCGCCGCCTTCGCCAGATGCTCCTTCATTGCCCTCAGTTTTCTTGTCGCCGCCACAAGCAGCTAAGAAAGTACTTAGAGCAAGAAGAAGAACTAGCAAGAATGAAAACTTTTTCTTCATCTTGAAATTGACCTCCTCGTAAATCTCATATTTATTTATCTTCTAATTTTCAGAAGATTTGTTACTTATTATACATGATAGAGAAATTATTGCAATATGAATTTAACAGTTTTTTTGCAAAATTATCAGATTAGTAGGTATATAGACGTCAAAACGTTGGTATCAAAGGGTTTCAGTTAAACATTTTAGAGAGTTTGTCCCATTACAATTGTTACAAACGTAAATTCCCCAGCATTAAAAATAATGGTTTTATTGGTGTCCGGTTTCATTTACGAGGTTTTTATCTATTATAAATATTAATATCTAAGACTAAATATAAAAAATAGAATACATACTTTATTCTATTTTTATTTTAATATTATCACTGCAGTTTCAAGCGTGTACGCTTTACGCGGATTTATGTACTCCCTGCCCATACAACTCATGATTGTTTGAATATATATGAATGATTGAATTCCCTTAACGGCTTCATGTATACTTTTGATAAAAACATTTTAAGGAGAACTATGAAACGAATAAATTCTTTCTACTTACTTACACTGCTGTTTTTCATCATCGCCATCGTCACTGCCATTTTCCAGGGAAAAAACCTGCTTCTCTCTATTATAGATAGCTTGTTTATTATCGGAATAACGTATGTTGCCGCAGGCTCCCTCTTGTATATATTTCAAAAAGGATTCTTCAACGGTATCGTATATGCCCTTAAGAGATTCCGAAACAGTACGAAACAAGGAAAGTACATTTCCCAGTTTGACGATCTGGACGATACTAAGGAAGCCCATGAAGAATACGGAGTCAAGCGATCGTTTTCCATAACCAGATCCGTTCTTATAGTCGGCTCCATCACCCTGTTTCTTTCTATTGCTTTGTCCTATCTGTTGTACACTTGAATTACACTTTTATTTTTCATATAATAAGAATAGAAAATAGTAAGCGTAGATGAAGAGTAGTACTTTTCTATTTGATTTATAGAGAGCTTGTGGCTGGTGAAAACAAGTATTCATGGGAAAGGGAATGGACTTCTGAGCTTTATTTGTGAATTGGAGTAGCATATAACGGATTTACCTCACGTTAAAGGGGTTCCATGCTCGTCATGGACTAAGCTGACTCATCTGAGTACTTAGGGTGGCACCGCGGAAATCATCCCATTCGTCCCTATCTTCAATAGGACGGGTGGGTTTTTATTTTGTGTAAAACAGGAGGAAATATGATGCAAACAATCTTTAGCGGCATTCAACCGAGCGGTACGATTACGCTTGGGAATTACATCGGGGCCATGAAGCAGTTCACTGAGCTGCAGGAAGAATACAATTGTTATTTCTGTGTAGTGGATCAACATGCAATCACGGTAGCGCAGGATAAAATGGCGCTTCGCAAAAACATTCGCAGTCTTGCTGCGCTCTATATTGCATGTGGTATCGACCCTGAGAAATCAACATTATTCATTCAATCAGAGGTTCCTGCTCATGCACAGGCAGGATGGATCTTGCAATGTGTGACGTATATTGGTGAACTTGAAAGAATGACACAATTCAAAGATAAATCACATGGGAAAGAAGCCGTTTCTGCAGGCTTGTTGACTTACCCACCATTAATGGCAGCCGATATTCTTCTATATGGAACAGATTTAGTCCCTGTGGGAGAAGATCAAAAACAGCATTTGGAATTAACGAGAAATCTTGCAGAGCGCTTTAATAATAAATACAACAACATCTTTACGGTTCCTGAAGTTCGGATTCCTAAAGTCGGTGCCCGTGTTATGTCCCTTCAGGATCCTTTGAAGAAAATGAGTAAGTCTGATGTTAACCAGAAATCATTTATTACACTCCTCGACGATCCGAAGCAGATTGAAAAGAAAATCAAAAGTGCTGTTACGGATTCAGAAGGAATCGTTAAATACGATAAAGAAAACAAACCAGGAGTATCAAATCTCCTATCCATCTATTCGATTCTTGAAGGCAGCTCAATAGAAGAACTTGAACAAAGGTATGAAGGTAAGGGCTATGGAGACTTCAAAGGAGACTTAGCTCAAGTGGTCGTCAACGCCTTTAAGCCCGTGCAGGACCGCTACTATGAATTGATTGATTCTGATGAGCTGGATGATATCCTCGATCGCGGGGCAGAAAAAGCTAATTTTGCAGCAAACAAAATGCTGAAGAAAATGGAAAAGGCCATGGGACTCGGGCGTAAAGAGAGAAAGAGAAAATAGCAATGTTGCTCAGAGCTTGCAGTATGAGGCTCTGGGCTTTTTTATTGGGACCGATTACCATCGCCTCCCTCCTTTAACTCAATACAAAAAACCCCAAGCCCATCACAGACTTGAGGTTTTCATCCACCCATCAATTTACCTTAGGACGATTCTCCACTTCCCACAGTTTTTCGAAGAAGGGTTGTCCCTTGATTAAGTTTTCGCATAGGGTCAGGTGCTTGTCCGACCAGCCAAACTGCGTTTCTTCGTATAACATTTGCCAAATTTCCTCAAAGTCCAATTCCTGGATGGTCCGGTATCGCTGTGGAGCCCATTCAGTGTACCAGTAGCGGATTTCAGCCGTGTTGTTTGAGCTGTGAAGCTGATCCAGCGCCATAAATAATAATTGCTTCAACTGTCTTTCTTTTCTTGTCAGTCCACTCATCATATAAGGACTTGGTGAGAGAATGTGATAGGAATCCTCTCTCTTTACCTCAGGCTGAATGGCATATTGCACCGTTTCATGACTTTCCACCATTTCATAGACGAGCTGTTCCTGTCTTGGGATCAGCCTGCTTTTTCTAATTGGAACGGTATACCCAATCGTATCCACTGCGAGTATTCCTGTCCCATCTGTGACAATGAAGCAATAGTCCAGTTGAATTCGTTCATGGTTTTTTCGCAAGTAAGCTTTTTGATAGACATTATTAAGCAGTTGTTGAGGTAACTCTGATAAATCATTCTCGATGTAATGAAATAGAACAGTGTCCACTTTAATGAGAGGAACTTGATCCAATAACTCAATAACGTCCTCTTTTCTCCATTCGTGAAAATGACAGACATTGTAGCCATTTTCTTCGCCTTCGAACCAATTTACCCATACATCATGAAGATATAACATGATTGACCCCTCGCTTTGCTACAATCTTATTTGTCAATCAGTATAGGCAAATCGGTGTAAATTTATTCCTATTCAACAAGGGTTTTATAGATAGTGATTATTTTTCCTTCGAGGGATATAGATCGAGAGCGTGATGATAAGAATCCCTAGGAGAAATAAATAGCATTCGACTCGGGTGGATACGAAAAGAATATAGTCTGAAAAAGTCATTCCCGTGGTGAGAAGGTTTAAATAAATAATTAAACTCACTCCTCCCGAAACAGCCAGTCCAAACCCGATAAATAATACAAACATTCGAAACACCATACCTTCCGCCTCTATCCTCGCATTTAGAGATTTAGCTCGTCCATTCTTACTATAGTTTATGAGGGTAGATGGAAGATATGACGAAATTAGGCTCCTAATTTCATCCCTGCCTGGTATTTTAGAAAATACCTGATGATCTCATAATCCATTCTTCTAAGGTAAGAAGGTTGATGATGCTTTTCCTATTAGGGCAATGGTAGATGCACCTTTTTTCTTCAAATAATTTTCAACCAGGTAATAACCAGCAGCATAACCCAGCATGTTAGGATACGATTTCTTACCAAGGAGTAAGTGATCGTGAAGGGGACTGCTTCTTGTTACATCCAAATTAGGCTGAATCCATTTCTCGTAATAACGTGACATTTCTTTTTCTTCATATGCTTTTGTCCAGGAAGCTGAGTATTTTTCTCCACAGTACTCTTTAACGGCATGTTCTGCCAGTCCTTCAAAAATGATTGAATCCAATAAGGTATATTGTATGTCTTTTTTGTTTAGTAATTTCATTCTGACACAGTGATGGTATTCATGAACGAAGAGAGCTTCGTACTCTTTCGTATCATCCTGTTCTGTAATAAAAAAGAAAATCTCGTCTTTAAAGCATACACCTGACTTTTTCATTGACGATTGGAACATGCCTCTCTTTTCCTGCACGGGGAATAAGTATATCGGAACATTTGGACCATTCCATTTTCGTTTATACTTTTTTTCATAAAGGGAAAAACGTTCCCATATGTTTTGTTCTTTCATCTTTTCGAAAATATCTTCGGCATGATGTGATGATTTGTACATTCCATGCCTCATAAGGTATTGATAAAATGATTTTTGATCGTCTTTTCCGTTAATTGTATTCTTTAAAAGCTCTAAAGGCTTATGAATGGAGTCTTCTAGCCACCCATCAGTAGGAGCAACGGTCACCTTCATCCCTCTTTCCCGGCTTTTTATCATGTATATGTAAAGGGAGGAGGGTTCACAACAAAAAACGAGCCTGCTAACGTGTGTTAGCAGGCTCGTTCATATATTAGTTGCTATATTTTTTAAAGACGATCGTAGCATTATGGCCACCGAAACCTAATGAGTTACTCATCGCCACATTCACTTCCTGTTTTCTAGCTTCGTTCGCTACATAATCAAGGTCACAATCCGGATCTGGTGTTTCTATATTGATTGTTGGAGGCAACACGCTGTCTTTCATCGCGAGTACTGTGAAAATCGCTTCCACTCCTCCTGCTGCTCCCAGAAGATGACCTGTCATGGATTTCGTTGAGCTCATGGCTAATTTATAGGCATGCTCCCCGAATACTTCTTTTACTGCCATCGTTTCGTATTTGTCATTATAAGGGGTGCTTGTTCCGTGAGCATTGATGTAATCCATTTGCTCAGGAAGGACTCCACCGTCTTCCAAAGCCATTTTCATTGCTCTCGCTCCACCTTCTCCAGCCGGTGCAGGAGCTGTGATATGATACGCATCCCCCGTACAACCATAGCCTACGATTTCAGCATAGATCGGCGCTCCGCGTTTCAGTGCATGCTCAAGTTCTTCCAGAACCACGACACCGGCTCCTTCTCCCATGACAAATCCGTCACGGTTTGCATCGAATGGTCTTGAAGCTTTTTCAGGATCTGTATTGGTCGATAAAGCTGTGTTTGCACAGAAGCCCGCTACTGACATCTTTGTAATCGGTGCTTCTGCCCCTCCTGAAACCATGACATCCGCATCTCCCCGCTGGATGACTTTAAATGCATCTCCAATTGAATTCGTCCCTGTCGCACATGCAGTGACTGTACAGGAGTTAAAGCCCTTTGCTCCCAGCATGATGGAAACTTGTCCAGCAGCCATATCAGGAATGATCATTGGTACGAAGAACGGACTTACTCTGCGATACCCCCGTTTTTGGAAGGTTTCATACTGCTGTTCGAATGTTTCCATCCCACCGATACCCGAACCTATCCACACACCGACACGGTGAGCATTTTCGTCTGTAATGTCGAGCTTGGAATCTTTGACAGCCATTAACGATGCTGCAATCGCATAATGTGTGAAGCGATCCATCTTTCTCGCTTCCTTTTTCTCGACACCGAAATCCTCGATATTGAAATCTTTCAATTCAGCTGCCACTTTGGCTGGATAATCGTCTGCATTTAAGCGCGTTAACGGACCTACACCCGTTTTCCCAGCTAAAATATTTGCCCACGTTGATTCAACATCATTACCTAACGGGGTAACACTTCCCAATCCTGTTACAACAACACGTTTCTTGTTCATTTATTCCATCTCCTTTGTCTGCAAGTTATAGAAGAGAGTTCTATTTATTTGCCCCAGCGCATGATAATGGCGCCCCAGGTTAAACCGCCGCCGAATCCTACCATGACGACTACATCGTTTTCTTTCACTCTTCCTGCTTCTAAATCTTCCACTAAAGAAACAGGGATAGAAGCTGCTGAAGTATTACCGTATTTATTTACAGTTTTAGACATCTTTTCAATCGGCAATTCCAATCGTTGCCTTGCCGCTTCCATAATACGGATATTGGCTTGGTGCGGAATTAAGAAATCAACATCTTCTTTCTTTAATCCTGCTTTTTCAATCACGTTCACACTCGATTCACCCATTTGACGAACGGCAAATTTAAAAACTTCGCGTCCATTCATGATGATGTTTTCTTCCTGGTACAAGTGCTTTGCACCCGATCCGTCTGCACCTAATTCAAATGCAAGTATTCCTTTGTCATCCGGAACTTGCCCAAGCACGGCAGCACCTGCTGCGTCCCCGAACAGTACGGCTGTATTCCGGTCATCCCAATCCGTGACTTTGGATAACTTTTCAACTCCTACAACGAGTACATGCTTATACGCACCATTGTCGATAAACTGCTTTGCCGTAATCATACCATACATAAATCCGGCACATGCAGCACTTACATCCATCGCCGCCGCTCTTTTTGCTCCTAATCTTTCTTGAAGTAAGCAAGCTACAGATGGGAATGGTCTATCAGGGGTGACCGTAGCCACAAGGATCAGATCAATTTCCTCTGCTGTAATATCTGCATCAGCAATGGCCGATTTTGCTGCTTCAAACGCCATGTCTGATGTGTCTGTTTCATTATCTGCTATTCTTCGTTCTTCGATGCCCGTTCTCGTACGAATCCATTCGTCAGATGTATCCACCATTTTCTCAAGATCCGCATTGGTTACGATTTTCTCAGGAAGGTAACGCCCAATTCCAATAATTCCTGTATTCATACCGGCATTCCCTACTTTCTTATTTTATATTTTTTTCTTTTATACTTAAGTTTATTATCAATTGTTATGACTTGGTACTAATTTTATCGAAGATTTCTACTTTCTGCAATTATTTTTTCTTTTCCCTTTTTTCTAAGCGTTTGACTATACTCGTACAACCCTCCTTTTCATAGGTTACATAGTAGGTAGAGGGGGTGAGAATATGTCTGAAGAAAAGAAGATGCATCCATTTGATAGGATGATGTACGGAGGAAGGACCCGTAAAAAAGAAGAGGCTCCTTCTCAGGAGAAGCGTGAAGGCAGCAATGGAGAAGGATCATTACTCGATGGCATTCATTCCATGATGAATTCCATTGATGACTTAAAACCACTCTATCAGAAGATCAGTCCATTATTAAAGCAATGGAATATAAAATAAAAAAAAACGGTTCATTGAAAAATTCAATGAACCGTTTTACTGTACACTTACTCTTTATGTAAGGCATCTTGTTTGCCTAATTCATAGGCTTCACTCATGACTTGTGTAAAGAGCGTCATGAATGGTTGCAGCATTTCGGGAGTGAACTCAACACCCGCTTGATCCAGTTGCTCTTTTGCTTGTGGGAAGTACTTCATGGCAATCTGCATGAATTCCATCGTTTTGTCTTGATTCATTGCTTCGATTCCTTTCCGTTCGGCAATTTGCCTGTTTCGATGTAGGTTTGAACATGTTGCTTCATCTCAGATTGAAAATCATCTGGAATGACGGAACTATATTTACCCATGGAAATGACTCCGTCTTCAAAATCAAATTCGAGGTTTCCCGAATCGAGTTCGTCATTCGCGAATCTTTCCGCAACGACGCTATACAGCTTATCTGCATGCTGCACAGTACTCGTTAAAACCGTGGATTCCCCTAAATCAGATTGATCCGAGACATAGCCAATGGCATAGAGACCCTTTTCCTTCAGCTTTTCAATTACAGCTACATTATAGCCGTCACCTGCAGGATATACAACATCCACACGTTGATCCATTAATCCCTCCAACTTTTCGAAGGCGATATCTTGATCATTCCAGTGATTGGTGTACTCGACAATAAGCTCCGTTTCACTATTTTGGTATTTGACTCCATCTATAAACCCTTGAACCTCGGGTTGCCATTCAAAAGCAGCGATCACCCCGACTATATTCGTATTGGATTGATAAGCTGCTGTCATGCCTCCGAAGAAGCCCATTGCATAGCCCTTAAATTGTAGACTTGTTGTATTCTCCTCTGTGGCATTCCCATTGAAGCTTACAAAATGCATGTTGGGATAATCACCGGAAAGGGTGTTAAATATCCCGGAATATTCACTACCGTGGCCAAACACTAAGGTAACATCATCATCACTATACTCTTTTACCGCTTGTTTAATTGATGTATCATTCTTTATGCTCTCTTTATAGAAAACGTCTGCATTGTAATCGGATTGAATTTTCAATAATCCTTTGTAACCTTTCGTTCCCCATACTCCATCGTTTACGGTTTCCGGAACCAGTAAACCAACTTTTTCTATTTCAGCGCTGTCTCCTGTTGAACAACCACTTATTCCAATAAGTAATACAATCATGAAAATGGTGTAAAATTTCTTACTCATGTGCAGCAACTCCTTTAAAGCCCGTGCAGCATCTATAAAAAAGAATCAATAGCAAATTATTACATCATATTTATTTTACCCTCATCCCTATCCACAAGGAAAGAGAAAGTTTTCTTATTCCTGAATTTCATGCAAATGAATGCCTCTTAATTGTTCTTTTATGACCGATTCATGAGACTTGGTCGGCTTGACAATAAGCTCTTTTCCATTTGGTTCAGCATCCATTCTGACGGGAGTAAAAGACTTCTTCGTTACATACGATAAGGCTTCTTTCCAGCTTTGATTTGAGAGTGCTTTCACCTTATATATTTCTTCTGTATTGGATGAATGCTTGATTATAGATCGGGCAGCGTCTTTTACATAGATCGCTCCACTTGGATCATCAATGTATGGAGAGTCACCATCTTCTCCATTTAATAATTGAGCGAACAGAAATTCTGCCGGCTGGTGAATTCCGTACAGAGTCGGAAGGTAGAATACGGTCCCTTCTTTGCATTTTTGATCTCTGTCCAGATTGGAATAAATTCGAATGATCGATAGGGGTTGTTCAATTTTTGACAACAGCCCTTCTACTTCTGACAAATAACTTACTTTATCTTCTCTTACCTGATCATAGTATGGAAGGAACACACTGCATCCTGATTGTACTTCCTTATCCCAGTCTTCATAAGGAACATATTGGATGTTTGAGTTCCTTCCAATTCCTAACCACTTATCCTCTGTTTCTTTGGTTTCATCCACTGCCGTTACGGTCCATCCATTCTCAAGAAGGGCATCACAAAGCTCAAATCCCAAAAACTGTTGAGCGGCAAAAACGAATGCATGATTCAAGTCAATCACTCCAATGTGTTTGTTATAACTCTTTCTCATGTAAAGAAAAGTATGAAGCAAACTTCCTTCCCAGAGAAGCACGTTTTTCTGGGAGTACAAAGAACAAATCCGTTGATGTGCCTTTTTCTAAACGCTCCGTATATATATCTTTTATGAGAGTGAATTGATTTTTATAACGATTAAGAGTCGTTGATTGAACAATGTAAAGGGGTATCGAGATGTTTTTAAATACTTCGTAGTCCTTCGATTGTTGACTGATGAAGGATTCGCACTCCTCCTCTTTCAATCGAAACGTGTGTGAGAGTTCTTTTATTACCTTTTTATAAAAGAATTTCTGTTCCTTCTCTTGTTCCAGATGGTCATATAAAGACACGCAAGGCGCAAGCATAACTGCACTTCTAATGTCCTGCTCCATTTTCGGATAGAGGTTTTTCAATACTAAAGCCCCCATTCCTTCAGCCAATATATGAATCTTTCCATTAATGATCTCATTTCGTTTCACATGCTGATAAAGTCGTTTGGCTAACTGCACGGCTTGATTGCTACCCCAATTCGCTCCGTAAAGATTACTATAATACACAATGTATCCTTTGGCGGTCAGTTCTTGAATCCACTTGTAGCGTGCCTCATGTTGAACCCAAAAGCTGCTCTTATCGTCTACATAATGATGGGAATCTCCTATTACCATTACAGCGAATCCATTTGGGCGTTCAGGATAATGAATCATGCACCACTCTTGCTCTAATTGAAACAATCGCTGATACATTAGAATTTCTCCTTTTACATAGTAAGTCATTATAGTTTATGTAAGGAGACAACATTGGTAAGGGAGATAGCCCAAAGAACCTCTGATATTTGCAAATTTAGTTAAAAAACAGAGTATCCCTAAAGATTTTTACCGGTATATGATAAGGTTTACATTTCACAGATTAGTCATTTATTAATTTATGAACCTGTGGTAAGATAAAAAAGATTGAAATTGGTTAGAACACTCTAATAATCTATTAGTTGATTACATAGGAATGAGGTGACTTGACGTGAGATTTTTCTGGATGTTTTTCTGGGCATTTGCTCTGACTGAAATGTTAACTTACGTTGTAAGTTCAATGAATGGAACTGCTTTTCACTTTGAAACAGGATTGATTATATCGGTTTGTGTAACGGTATTAGTATTCCTTATCACGCTTGTTATTCCAAACGAGCCAGTTGAAAAGCACTAAAAAAAGCAGCCTAATCCGGCTGCTTTTTTTATTTATCCTTCATGATCCATAAACCATTTTCCCCTATGTCGATGATGATGGTTTCGTTTGATCTGATATTTCCTGCTATCATTTCTCTTGCCAGTTTGGTCTCGACTTCTCTCTGCAAGTACCTTTTTAAAGGGCGTGCACCATAAACCGGATCATAAGCGGACTGTGCTATAAATTCTTTTGCATTATCCGTTAATGACAATGAGATATGCTGTTCTTCCACTCGTTTTTGCAAATCTTCCACCAGCTTATCGATGATCCCTTTTATATTCTCAATGCTCAATGGCTTAAAGAGAATAATGTCGTCGACCCTGTTTAGGAACTCCGGTCTGAAAGAGGAACGAAGCTGGCTCATGACCAGGTTCTTCGTTTCCGGATCAATTTCCTCTTCCCCTTTATTTCGTTCGAGAAGATGAGATGATCCGATGTTAGAGGTCATAATGATCACCGTGTTCTTACAATCAACCGTCCTTCCTTGAGAATCGGTTATCCTCCCATCATCGAGCATTTGCAGAAGAATATTGAATACTTCTGGATGAGCTTTTTCAATTTCATCAAGCAGGATAACCGAATATGGTTTTCGTCTTATGGCTTCTGTCAGCTGACCGCCTTCTTCATATCCTACATATCCCGGAGGTGCACCGATCAAACGTGAAACGGCATGCTTCTCCATATATTCAGACATATCAATTCGGATCATCTGTTCCTCACTATCAAACAGCGTATGAGCAAGTGTCTTAGCAAGCTCTGTTTTTCCTACTCCCGTTGGCCCCAAGAAAATGAATGAACCTATCGGACGATTAGGATCTTTAATCCCTGCTCTCGCTCGTATAACGGCGTCACTCACTAATTGAACAGCCTCATCCTGCCCGATCACCCTTTCATGCAGTGTGCGATCAAGTTTCAACAGCTTCTCTCGTTCACCTTCTACAAGCTTAGTGACCGGAATCCCTGTCCATCTTGCTACAATATTTGCCACTTCTTCCTCCGTCACTTCTTCACGCAGCAAGCGTCCTTCCTGCTCTTTCATCATCTCCTGCTCAACTGAAACAAGTTCTTTTTCCATAGCGGGAATCCTGCCGTGACGAAGTTCAGCAGCTTTATTCAGATCATAATCACTTTCTGCTTCTTCAAGTAAGCGCCTGAGCTTCTCCAGTTCTTCCCGCTTCTCCTGTACGACCCCGATGCTTTCTTTCTCCTGTTGCCATTTTAACTTCATCGCATTCGCTTTTTCCTTCAGATTACTTAAATCTTCTCGGATTCGATCCAAGCGTTCAAGACTGGCAGGATCCTTTTCCTTATTTAAAGCTGCTTCTTCAATTTCCAGCTGCATCACTTTACGCGTCACTTCATCCAATTCTGATGGCATTGAGTCAATTTCAGTCCGGATCATCGCACACGCCTCATCGATTAAGTCTATTGCTTTGTCCGGCAAGAAACGGTCGGATATATAGCGATCGGAAAGTCTTGAAGCTGCTACAATGGCGCGGTCATGAATATTTACTCCATGATGAATTTCGAATCGTTCCTTTAAGCCTCTTAGAATAGATATCGTATCTTCCACATTGGGTTCCTGAACGAGTACCTGCTGAAAACGTCTTTCCAGAGCCGGATCCTTTTCAATGTACTTGCGGTATTCATTGAGAGTGGTAGCACCTATGCAATGAAGTTCTCCCCTCGCAAGCATAGGCTTTAGGATATTTCCCGCATCCATGGCTCCTTCCGTTTTCCCTGCTCCCACAATCGTATGGAGCTCATCAATGAACAGAAGAATGCGTCCCTCACTCTTTTTCACTTCCTGCAATACAGCCTTCAAGCGTTCCTCAAATTCACCCCTGAACTTGGCACCTGCAACTAAAGAGCTCATATCTAATTCGAAAATGGTTTTATCCTTCAAGCCTTCTGGAACATCTTTTCTGACTATCCGCTGTGCAAGTCCTTCAACGATGGCTGTTTTTCCGACTCCAGGCTCTCCTATAAGGACAGGATTATTTTTCGTTTTACGGGAAAGGATCCGAATCACGTGGCGGATTTCACTGTCCCTGCCTATGACTGGATCTATTCTTCCCGATTTCACCTCCGCAACAAGATCCCTTCCATACCTCTTCAACGCTTCATATTTCACTTCAGGATTCTGTGTCGTCACCTTGCTCCCTCCTCTGATCTTCACAATGATCTCCTTTAATGCCTTTTCTGTTACATTATGGTTTGTTAAGTATGTCGTAATCGGGTGGTTCTTTTGCTGGAATAATCCAAGGGCCAGATGTTCGATCGAGATATAGTCATCTTCCCATTTAGTCTTTAATGAATCACTATCTTGCATGAGCTGATGGATATCCCTTGCGAAAAATCGGCCATACTGCAGCCCATCTCCCTCTACAGAAGGGATATTGTTTAACTTGGTATCAACCCACTTCTTTAAGTCCTCTGCTTCTACTCCTGCACGTTCATAGATCGTACGGAGAAAACTGTCTTCTGAACCGAGGAGTGATTTCCATAAATGAAAAAGGGTGATATCTGTATGTAGCTTTTCTTTTGCGGTCTCTCCCGCCAAAACCAAACCTTCTTGAATGCTTTGAGTCATATTATCAAAATTCATCGTGTTTCACCTCGTATTTTGACCTTTATTGACCTTTTCTTCTATTATATATCTTCCGGTGGAAAAAGGAAAAGAAAAGGAACAAGGAGTACCTCTGAGAGTCACCATCATTGATAAGGTGAGCTGTCGACACGGCATCCTTGTTCCTTTATGGGGTTAAGGTTTTCTCATATACGTCCATAGACGATTATGGTTGGAGTTTTCAGGAAATCGATCCCCCGCATTTAACCGTAGTTTCTGCGGATTTTTCACCATACTTCCTGTTTCACCAATTTCGATATATTCTCCATTATTAGGTGCTTTTTCCCCAGCTTTGAACTGTCGTGACTGGCCCATTCTTACCCCTCCTTTTCGAAGCGATGCTTCCTTACTATTTTTCTACAAGGACGAGCATTCATGCATGCCAGATGAAGGATATCAGAATGCTTTATATGATAAACAAGTTACGGTTCGGTTAACATTTGGAAAAAGGCTTTACAGTCTTTCCCTTTATGGTGTTAAATTAAAAACTGTGGAGAAAAAAAGGTTGGAGGAAACACTATGGATTTTTATCTGATTATGAAATACTTATTTTTAGGGATTTTTCAAGGATTTACTGAACCAATCCCGATTTCATCGAGTGGGCATTTACTATTAGCCCAGCATTTCCTTGGAATCAATGATGCTACCCTAACATTTGAAATGCTGGTTAATACGGCTTCATTAGTGGCTGTACTCATTATTTACCGTGAAGATATCATGCGCCTGATCGTCAATGGCTTAGGCTATTTCAAACATAAAACACCTGAAACGAAACGTGATTTTCATTTCATTGTTTACTTATTGATTGGTACGATCCCTGCCGGTGTGATCGGTGTATTATTCGGTGACGTGATAGAGGACCATTTAACATCTGTAATCACAGTAGGAATTACGCTTATTATTACAGGTATTGCTCTATGGTTGATCCGTAACCTTCGAGGAAGAAAAAATGATGGCGACTTAAATGTGAAAGACGCTATCATTATCGGACTTGCACAGGCAGTAGCCCTTATTCCTGGAATCAGTCGTTCAGGTGCAACCATTGTTGCGGCAATGGCAAGCGGGATGAAAGCTGAAACGGCTTTACGTTTCTCTTTCCTGCTCTATATTCCAGTAAGTGTCGGGGTTATGGTATTCGGCATAAGTGATTTGATTAAGGATCCAAACCTTGCTTCAATGGCCATTCCTTACTTAGTCGCGTTCATTGCGTCACTTATTGCTTCATACTTCTCATTAAAGTGGTTCATGAATATTATGGCTAAAGGAAACCTGAAATATTTTGCCATTTACTGTGCCGTTGTCGGAGCTGCTGTATTAATTTTCTCTTAAATTCCTTCTATCTGTCTGTTTCCTTTGGTAAGCTTTAAGTATAAGACATTACGATGGAAATGATGTGATCTCATGAGTGAAAATCTAGGAGTTCCTTCCGGGATTAAACAATTATTTTTCGAGAAAAATAAGGTAAAAACCGTAAAGAAAGGAACTTTCCTGTTTCAAGAAGGGAAACCTGCTCACGAGTTATACTTAATCAAAAGCGGTCGGATTCAGATCAGCAAGGTGATTCCTGATGGCAGGGAGTTGTCATTACGCATATGTTCAAGTGACGATGTGATCGGGGAGTTAACGTTATTTACGAAAGAAGCTTACTATATGCTCAGTGCAAAGATCCTTGAAAATACAGAGACCTATGTACTCCCCAAAGAAGTCTTTGAAGAAAAGCTTTCGGGTGATAACAGCCTCACCATCCAATGGTTAAAATGGATTCAAATACAAAATCAGCAAAATCAAACGAAGTTTCGTGACCTCGTTCTTCATGGAAAAAAAGGTGCACTCTATTCTACACTGATCCGTATGTCCAACAGCTATGGAAAACCCGTTGAAAATGGCATACTGATTGATTTTCCGTTAACCAATCAGGAGTTGGCCAATTTCTGTGGTTCCTCCAGGGAAGTCGTGAATCGGTTACTGAGTGAATTGAAGAAAGAAAATGTCCTGGTATGGGAAAAAGGATATATCACGATACTTGATTTGAATTTTCTCAAAGATGAAATCGATTGTGAGAACTGTCCGGTTTCGATATGTAGGATTGATTGATGAAAAAGCTGGGAATGCAGTATTGGATACTGTGTTTTCGGCTTTTTTTGTTTTGAGGGGTTTTGTGGGCAGTGGATTGGAGTTTGGGTTGTGTCGGGAATAAGGATTTTTATTATTTTATCGACCGTCATTAGGATTTATCGACTTTTATTTGATTTTATCAACCGATATTTCATTTTATCAACCGTATTTTCAATATATCGACCGTTCTCCAAAAAACGACAAATTTTGCCTTCGAATTTCTACTTTCCTATACGAACGGAAATCCCCACTCTCACAAAAAAACCCCATAAGGCAAAGTACGCCTTATGGGGTTTTCCTATTGTGCATGTCGGGCCAAACCAGTCGGCTCCGCTTTTCTTCTTGTCCAGCTCCGGCGGCTAGACCCTAGACCCTCGAGGTCATAAGTCAAGCCTGCCAAAAAGGCAAAAAACGCCTTTCCGGCAGGCTCGCCTTATGCTTGTCGGGTCTGACCAAGCCGCCTCCGCTTTTCGTGTTACCTAATCCCCAATGCAATTTTAGCATAGCGGGACATGTTGTCTTTGCTCCATGGCGGATTCCAGACGATGTCTACTTCTGTTTCCTTGACTTCAGGGATGTCACTTAGGGCTGTTTTCACTTGATCGACGATGGTACCAGCCAGCGGGCATCCCATTGAGGTAAGTGTCATAGTAACCGTTGCTTTACCTTCTTCATCCAGATCTACATCATATACCAGACCTAAATTGACAATGTCTATTCCTAATTCAGGGTCAACCACTTGTTCCAGTGCACCCATCAAATTATCTTTAAGATCCTGATCCATGTTAACACTCCTTTACAATATGTGCTTGTTTCATATCTATATTCAGTACTCATCTTAACAAATAAACAGGCGTAAGACAAAAGGTTAGGCTGATAAATGCTTCTCGAACCACTCAACAAGCTTTAACACGCCTTCTCTCGTTACTTTATGATCGGCTTTATCATCTTCTATAAATAACAGGTTATCTTCCTGGGATTCATAGTATGGCAGGATGCTTTGGTAGAATTCGTGTGTCAGGTTGAATGGAACGACTTTGTCCCTTTTTCCGTGCCAGAACATCAATGGTCTGCCGCTGAGTTTTTCAGGCTGAAGACTTAAGTCATAATGAGCCAGTTCACTTAACATGTTTTCTATTTCTTCTTCGCTGAATGGAAGTTCATATCCTAATGATTCAACTTGGGACAACTGGGCTTGAGCAAACTTCACATATGTAGGATTCCCCATAAGCGAGACGGCAGAAGAGATCCAATCATATTGAGTCAACGCTCCAAGTGTGACGATACCACCCATTGAGGTCCCTGCAACTCCGACACCATTACGGGCGAGCAATCCTTTTTCTTCAAAATGATTTTTCATAATTGATAATTCATGAATCGTATTTAAGACGATTTTCCAGAATACTTGTCCTAATTGATGCTCTGATTTACCTGTCGACCGTTCTCCATGCTCTAAACAATCGGGAAGAATCACTCTAAATCCTTTTTCAGCAAGATAATAGGCGTAATGTAAATTATGCTCCTTGGCACTTGTAAACCCGTGGATAAAAAAGCATACCGGGACTTGCTTATCTATATACTCTTCTTTTACAAGGTGAAGAAATGGAATGTTTTGAATGGTTGATTTGTCAACTAATATCATGTGTGGTCTCTCCCTCCTGAATGCATTTCACTTTACTATGATATCCTAGATTTGGTAGTATGTATAATATTTAATTCGTAAGCTTTTGTAAACCTTTTTTAAATGATATGAAGCTGCGGTAGACAAAATTCAATGTCTGACGCTAGAATTGCCTTAATACCAATAAGATTGGGGATTTGTATTCATGAACGCACAAGAAAAACATCTGATTGTTCTGGATTTAGACGGAACACTATTAACGGATGAGAAGAAAATCTCATCAAAAACTCACGATATTATAAAAAAAGCACGCATGAAAGGACACGAGGTGATGATTGCCACAGGCAGGCCTTATCGTGCAAGTGAATTGTATTATCAACAATTAAAGCTAACTACTCCGATAGTGAATTTCAACGGTGCATTCGTGCATCATCCTAATGACGATTCATGGGGATTGTATCACGAGCCAATGGACTTAAAGGTGGCGAAACAAATCATCGATGCATGTGACGATTTTAAATACCGCAACATTGTTGCCGAAGTGATGGATGATGTGTATCTGCACTACCATGATGAAAAAATCATAGATGTATTCATGATGGGTAATCCAGCGATCTCAACCGGAGACATCCGAAATGTACTTTCTGATCATCCTACTTCCATGCTCATTCACGCTGAAGAAGAAGATGTTCCGGAAATTCGTGCACACCTGGATGATGTTCATGCGGAATTGATTGACCACCGCCGCTGGGCTGCACCGTGGCACATCATCGAAATCGTTAAGTCAGGATTGAATAAAGCTGTCGGAATTGAACGAGTTGCTTCATCTTTAAATATTCCGCAAGAACGGATTATTGCATTCGGAGATGAAGATAACGATCTTGAAATGCTTGAATATGCAGGCACTGGAGTTGCCATGGGGAATGCCATTGATCCCCTTAAAGATATTGCCAATGAAGTGACATTTTCGAATGAAGACGATGGGATCGGACGCTACCTGCAAAAACGTTTTAATCTTTAATCCAAAAACGTTTTTGGAAGCTGTGGATATATCTTCTTACTGTAATCCACCACCGTTTTAGCCATACTAAAATGGAGCGCATCATGCGTTCCAACTTGAAAAAGGGGTGGTAGTGATGGGTAGAAATAAATCGAAAAGATTTGTACAACAAGGTAAAATCGCTGTAACAAAACATGATGAACGTATTCCGTACCATCTGACGTATGCTGAGGCAGAAGCTAAAAAGCTTGCTTCACATGGCGAAGGGCTAGGGGGAATGGAGTAATGAGTAATCCATTATTCCAACAGGCCCGTAACGCGGTTCATTCTGCCCAACAAGCATTCAGTACGGGAGAAAACGCTCAAATGTCCATTGATAAAGCGAAAAACGCGTTGTCCTCTGCTTACGCTAACTCAAATGTCGAAGAACAAAAGCAGCTTCATGCTCTTCAAGATGAGTTAAACCGCCTGTCATAATGAAAAAACGAGGGTTATCCATTTTGGACAACCCTCGTTTTTTCATGGAATGGTGATGACAAATCTGTGAAGAATCTTCCCATCCCCTTTATCCCTTTCATAAAGACTTATAAAGACCTTCTCAGCACTGCCTGATAGCTCAGGGAGAATGATGGAAAAATCAGTCCAGTTTGGTGCTTCTTTATTAACCTTGAATAATGTTTCTTTTAGAAGCACTCTATGTCCGTCCTCCACCGAATAATAAAAACTGCCATCTGATACCCGGGCTTGTCCATTGATGGAAACACGCCCTTTCACCTCAAGTACCTTTACACCTCTAAAGGACGGGTTTTCATCCGGAACCGTGAATGAATCCTCAGCCCGCAAAGGATGATCAAATCCACTCATGTCCTCTCCCATCAGCAGTGCTTCAATCGTATATTGCCCTTTTGCGACACGCTTTCCTTCATGCTTGTAATCCCATGTTTCTTTCCAAATCTTCGTTTCAGCCTTTTTCAACGTAAGGGTTTGAAACGCCTGGAGAAACGATTTCCCCTGACTGTACCGATAGACTACTTTGCCCTCTTTGTTTTTGATTGTAAAGTCAAACATCTGACTCGTAGGGAAAGTGATCTTTTTATCCCCTTCACTATTATTATAAAGAACGAGCCTGATCTGAGATCCTTCTTCCCCCGGAAAAGATTTTACAGAAAAGATCAGAGGTGCCTTCTCTGCTTTCATTGGAGAAGGTACACTAATGAGCATAATAGAACTGATAAGAATATAAACAAATGCCTTCAAGGTGATACCCCTTTCTATTCAAGTTCACCTCTAGTATTTGTTAATATTAAGAATCTAATCTTTTCTAAAAAATCCGAATATCCCTGTCGTTTGCACGATATTGGTAAATGCGTTGGGATCTACATTTTTAATGGTATGTTCAAGCTCGTAAAGTTCATAGCGCGAAATGACAATGATCAGCATTTCCTTATCTTCACCGGAAAAAGCTCCTTTTGCAGGCAGAGTGGTGATGCCCCTGACAAGCTTTGAATGTATGGCTTCTCTTAATTCACTGGATTTCTTTGTCACAATCATTGCTGTGAGTTTTTCATGGCGTGTATGGATGGAATCAATGACACGTGTTGAAGCATACAACGTTACCAACGTATACAATGCTTTTTCCCACCCGTAAAGAAATCCTGCAGAAGTAATGATGACCGCATTCATCAGGAAGAAATAGGACCCGACAGGCTTATCTTTCATTCTGGAAAGAATCATGGCGATAATGTCCATCCCTCCCGTAGATGCACCCCATTTTAACGTGATTCCAACTCCCACCGCCGCAATGACCCCGCCAAAGACGGCGTTTAGAAGAATATCAGGTGATAATTTAATCACAGGGATCACTTCCAGGAATAAGGACGTCAGAAATACAGAAATGAAGCTATACACAGTAAAGGAACGGCCAACTTTAAGCCACCCGAGGATGGTCACAGGAATATTTAAAATAAATAATAAGATACCTGTTGATATGTTGAATGGTGCAAATTCTTTTAACACACTGGACAATAACTGAGCCAATCCTGTAAAACCACTTGCATAAACATTTGCCGGTATCAGGAAAAAATTCATCGCTATGGCACCCAGTACTGCCCCTATTAACACTACGAAAAACTTCTTCGCTTCTAACTGAACATGATCTCTCGACATTGACAGACCTCCCACATCTAGTTGTTATTTTCTATGTTCCACAATACATCTTAACTAAACTCATCTCGATATTCATCCCTTAAGAAGATAATGATACTTTTTACCTTAAAATCATACTCTATGGATTGTTATTTGAATGAAATATAGCTAGACTAAAGCTATATAGAATAACCAAAGGATGATTAGGATGACAGTAAAATTATTTGCTGATAGTGCAAGCGACCTCCCTGCTGCATATTTCAACGAACACAACATAGAACTGCTGCCACTGAAAGTACATATTGATGGTCGGGATTACGAGGACCTGGTCACCATCGAGCCGAAAACCGTATTCAACAAAATAAGGGAAGGGCATATGCCAAAAACGTCTCAAGTATCACCGGACTTTTTCATGAAGAAGTTCACAGAGCTTGCAGATTCGAATCAATCCGGTATCTATATTGCCTTTTCCTCACAATTGTCAGGGACGTACCAAACGGCTGTGATGATTCGCGATCAGGTGAAAGAGGAGCACCCCGCTCTTGATTTGACCATTATCGATTCAAAGTGCGCTTCACTTGGCTACGGATTAGTTGTAATGAAGGCTGCTGAACTGCTTCAGAATGGTGGGAGTAAAGAAGAAATTATCGAAGCCTCCCGTTTCCACTCAGAGCATATGGAACACCTATTCACTGTAGAAGACCTTGAATACCTGGCAAAAGGCGGAAGAGTATCAAAAGCATCAGCTTTTCTTGGAGGATTGCTAAACATCAAGCCTCTCCTGCATGTAGAAGATGGAAAGCTTGTCCCGATTGAAAAATTGCGTGGGAAAAAGAAGCTTCTCAAACGAATTCTCGACTTGATGGAAGAACGGGGTGAAGACCTCTCCAATCAAGTGATCGCCATCAGCCACGGAGACGACGAAGAACTTGCTCTTGAAATGAAGAAGCTCATTCAAGAAAAGTTCTCACCGAAAGATGTATATATCAGTATTATTGGATGTGCCATAGGTTCTCATACAGGCACAGGCACCTTAGCCATATTTTTCTTAAACGATCATTCATAAACTCCCCTCTTCTTCCTCATACTATGAGAGAAGAATATACTCGAAGGGAGAATCACTATGCCACATACATCTGATAACGAAAAAAAGGCCAGAGACAACAATGCCCTGCGCCAGGAAAAAAATAAGATCAAAGAAGTGAATCGTAAAGCAGGGAAGAATCAGTTTTCTAAGAAGACGGATCATTTGTAAGGATTGCCTTGGGCAGTTTCCTGCTTTTGGAAAAAGTGCCAGTTCTTTATAGAGCTGGTGCTTTTTATTTTTTCTAAAAATCCCCCCGATGCATTCATAGAAGTTGTATGCACCATCAAAGGTTGTCTATAATGAAGAGAAAGAAAACTATGGAGGGGTTACATATGGCAAAAGAGAGTTCATTTGATATTGTATCGAAAGTGGATATGTCTGAAGTGAGTAATGCGATTCAAATTGCGTTGAAAGAAGTTCAAACACGTTACGACTTTAAAGGAAGTAAGAGTGACATTAAATTAGATGGAGAGGAAATCGTTCTCGTATCTGATGATGAATTTAAAATGAATCAGTTAAAGGATGTTCTTCTAAGCAAACTCATCAAGCGTAATGTTCCTGTTAAGAACCTTGACTACAGCAAGCTTGAAGGGGCATCCGGCGGAACCGTTCGTCAGCGTGCGAAGCTCGTTCAGGGAATCGATAAAGAAAATGCCAAAAAAATCAATACCATCATCAAAAACTCCGGTGTAAAAGTGAAGAGTCAGGTGCAGGATGATCAAGTACGGGTCACTGGAAAAAGCAAGGATGATCTTCAAAAAATCATCGCTGCGATCCGTGAGGCGGATCTTTCTATCGATGTACAGTACGTAAACTTCCGATAATCCGGTTTTTCAAAGAAGTCTAATGGGTACAATATATCCATTAGACTTCTTTCAATTAGGAGGAAAAACATGAAGAAAAAAGTCATCATTATTGGGGCAGTCGGCGGCGGTGCCACCACTGCATCACAAATTAGAAAACTGGATAGTGAAATAGAGATTATTCTTCTTGAAAAGACATCCTATCTTTCATACGGGGCATGCGGAATGCCTTATTACCTGGGTGAAGTCATTAAAGACCGTGAAAGTCTTTTTGCAGCCACACCTGAAAAATTACATACGAAAAAAAACATCGATGTCCGCATGCATCATGAGGCGCTAAAAATTGATCGTGATAAAAAATCTTTACTTGTAAGGGATCATGACAAAAACCAGGATTACGAAGAAACATATGATTACCTAGTGCTCGCAACAGGGGCTTCCCCCTTTATCCCTGACATCCCGGGACTTGATATAATTCCGGCTTTCCATCTCAGAACCGTAGAAGATATGGACAGGATCAAGCAATTCGTTGAAACCTCAAAGCCAAAAGTCTGTACCATTATCGGCGGGGGCTACATAGGAGTCGAAATGTCCGAGAACTTCACTCATTTAGGGATGAAAGTCAACCTCGTTGAAAGATCGGAACATGTGATTAGTGTAATCGATGAGGAGAGTGCCCTCAAACTGCAAGAGCATATAACGGAGAAAGGTGTTAAGTTGTACACGAATGATGGACTGAAAGAGGTGCTGTCAGAAAATACCCTGAAACTGGATAGCGGAGAAACGTTTCAGTCAGACTTTATCCTTCTTTCGGTAGGTGTAAAGCCCAATAATCTTCTTGCTAAGGAAGCCGATTTATCAACAGGAGAGTCTGGTGGTGTCGTCAGTAATAAGTTTATGCAAACAGACGACCCCTCCATTTATGCAGTCGGAGATGTGGTAGAGTCCATCGACCTTATTGACGGGACCCCAAAACAGGTTCCCCTTGCATGGCCTGCACATCGACAAGCTTACATTATTGCAAGACACCTATCAGGAAGCCCAGTACCTTTTAAGGGGATGCTTGGTACTGCAATTGCGAAGGTTTTTGACCTTTCCATTGCATCTACCGGATTAGGTGAGAAGGAATTAAATGAAAAGGGTTATTCGTATAGAACCTCCGTGCACGAAGGAAAGTCACATGCCGGCTACTATCCCGGTGCTCATGATGTGTACGTGAGAGTCCATTTTTGTCCCGACACTGGAAAGATCTTTGGAGGGAATGTTGTGGGCGGAGAAGGAGTCGATAAGCAAATCGACGTTCTTGCAACTGCCATTTACGGCGGCCTGACCATTACTGATCTCCAGGAACTTGAAACATGCTATGCACCTCCCTTCTCTTCTCCAAAAGGTTTGTTGAATATGATTGGATATAAAGGTGCCGGATTAATGGATTAGAAACATATGCAGGCAGGCTTCTCTTAGTGGAGCCTGTATTTTGTATGAGTATGCACTTTAATATTGGATAAATATGTTAATCGGCTGGTTTTTTTGTGAAAACGGCTGGTTTTTTACTGATTTTCGCCGGATTCTCCTCAAAACGGCTGGATTTCCTTCAATCAAGGCTCTATTAAACATCAAATGCCTTCGTCCCAAATCGAAATAATTGCATCACACGACAAATCGAAAGATAATCTTGCTAAATCTCCCAAAACAAACACGTTAATAATTATTTTTTTCGGGTAAACACTATCCTAAGATAACCTAAATCATCAAAGGAGTGTTTTCATTGTCACAACAACAAAATCAGAAGCAAACGTTCCCCCCTCAGCACCAGGATCATCAGCCCGGCACAGTGGATGAGATGAACCCCCAACCGATTCATACGGATCAAAATTATAAGGGTAGTGGAAAGCTGGACGGGAAGATCGCACTCATTACCGGAGGGGACAGCGGGATTGGACGATCGGTCGCATGGTATTATGCCAGAGAAGGCGCCCATGTCGCGATTTCTTATTTAGATGAACATGAAGATGCGAATAAAACGAAGGAATTAGTAGAAGCAGAAGGTGTACGATGCATCCTGCTGTCAGGTGATATAGGAAGCTCGACGTTTTGTAAAGACATCGTGAGCAAAACGATGTCTGAATTCGGGAAGCTTGATATCCTGGTGAATAACGCTGCCGAACAGCATCCTCAGGCAGGTCTTGCGGATATAAGTGACGAGCAGTTGGAGCGTACATTCAAAACGAATGTATTCTCTATGTTCTACTTAACAAGAGCAGCTTTGCCTCATCTTAAAAAAGGAGCTTCCATTATCAATACGGCTTCTATTACAGCTTATAAAGGTAATAAGGATTTGATTGATTACTCTTCTACTAAAGGGGCCATTGTCAGTTTCACCCGATCCCTTGCAGAAAACATTGCATCCGATGGAATCAGGGTTAACGGCGTGGCACCTGGCCCGATATGGACCCCGTTGATTCCGTCCACTTTCAGCTCTCAAAAGGTATCTCAGTTTGGAGCGAATACTCCACTTGGACGTGCTGGTCAACCATATGAATTAGGACCTGCTTACGTATACCTGGCAAGCGAAGATTCAAGCTACGTATCAGGACAGATGATTCATATTAATGGAGGAACGGTTATTAACGGATAAAACGAAAGCGACTGAAGCATTTGATTCTCCAATAAGTGGAGTTTCCAACGTTTCAGTCGCTTTTTATTATTATTTCTCTTTTCGTTCACTGCAAGAGCATCTTGTAACGAGCTGATGAGGAACGATGATTCTCTTGATCGGTTCTTTCGGGTTCTCAATCTTTTGGATCAGGCTTTTGGCTGCCTCATTTCCCAGATTGAATATGTTGATATCCACAGACGTGAGCGGAGGACGGGACATTTCAGCCAGCAATACATTGTTGAAGCTCACAATGGATATGTCTTCAGGAACACGGATGCCCATTTCATCCAGTGTGTTCAGTACCCCTAATGCCATTAAATCATCGGCCACTACCAGAGCCGTTGGAGGATCGTCTAATTGCATCAGTTCATTAATGGCTTCACGACCTCCTTCACGAAGAAATTCTTCATGAATGATGTATTCATCTTTCATATCTATACCGGCATTACGCAAAGCCTTCTCATAACCTAATAGACGCTCAACGGTTACCACGAGGTTGAGGTCTCCACCTATAAAGCCGATGCATTCATGACCAAGCTCCAGGAGATAATCGGTTACTTCCTTCGTAGCCCGGTAGTTGTCATTATCCACATGAGTGATCTCTTCACAATATTTATAAGGCTTCCCTACGACGACAAATGGAAAACCACGATCTTTTAAGTAGTTCATCACTTTATCTTCCACTTTTGAGTAAAGAAGGATGATACCGTCCACTCTTCCCCCTTGCACCATTTGGACGACGCCTTCATAGATTTCTTCTTCAGATTGACCTGTAGACATTTGAAGGGCATATTGTTTCTCCTGAGCACCTTCACTTAGTCCTCTTAAAACTGTCGGAAAGAAAGGGTTTTGTGAGAAAGTACTAGCTGAACCTGGTAATACAAGCCCCAACACTTGAGTAGATTGATTTGCCAAGCTCCTTGCTATGAAGTTAGGATGATATCCTAATTGTTCCATCGCTTCTCTAACTTTTTGCTTTGTTTTCTCGCTGATTCTTGGATTGTTTGCAATAACACGTGAGACCGTAGATGGAGCTACGTTTGCAAGCTTTGCAACATCCTTGATGGTGACCGCCATTCATTCCACCCCCTCTTTAAAATCGTCCCCTCTTAGGTGTAGAGGGCTGCTTTATTCTATTTCACAATCATTAAAACGCTTCCATTTCATTATTCTTAAAAATCAGGAATTGCAGGGCTCATAGACTGAGCCCCACATCAAATCATGACTGTTTTTTCTTCCTTCCACGCTTCCATACAAGATAAATAAAGAGTAAGAAGAGGACATACACAGTGCCGAGTGCCAGTAGGTAAGGATAATTCAATCCGCTCTTCTGTTTAAGGGAATAAACTTCTGATTCTTCACGATCGACTATGATCGTATAATTTCCATCCTTATCAATACGTACCAGGTCGGCGGTTAATAATCCTTTCAGCTCACTATTTTCTGCTAATTCATCTTCACTCAATTGAACCTTTTGAGATTCACTTGTGTTATTTATGGCGATCACGAGCGTTTGATCCCCGTACGTACGCTTAAATATTCCCATACCGTCTTTTTCATAGATGGGTTCTATCGTCCCTCTAGTAAGGGCGGGGTAATCTTGACGAAGCTTCCCTAATTGAGTGATGTAATCAATCAATTCTTCATCAGCCCTAAAGTTCATGAAACGTCGATTATCCGGGTCATTCCCACCATCTACGGCTATTTCTGAACCATAATAAACGATCGGTATCCCTGGAGTCGTATACATATACGTTAGAGCGAGCTTCCACCTGGTACCCGGGAAGAGCTTCTCTTGAACAAGCAGTCTCGTAAAACGCTCCATATCATGGTTATCGATAAAAGTCCCCATTAAGTAAGGATCGTCATAGTACGTTTCGTTGTATTTCCAGAAGTTAAATAGGCGATCCATCGATGTATCCGGTTTTTGGAATACAGAACGCATCTCTTCTGCTTGAGGAAAGTTAACAAATCCATCAATTCCTACGTCATTATACTTCGCTATCTTCTGGGGGTCGCGATCGAACACCTCACCAAGTAGATAGAAGTCTTCTTTGACTGACTTAACTTCTTCGCTAAATTCACTCCAGAATTCTTGTGGTACGTGACGAACAGTATCCAGTCGGTATCCGTCAATATCTGTTTCTTCAATCCACCATTTCGCGGCGTCAAATAAGTAGTTTTTCACTTCGGGATTTTCTGTATTTAAATCGGGAAGATCATATAACCACGCATTTTGTAGACTTTCTTCATTATCGAAGTTCATCGGCTGATTTTCATGAAACCAGTCCGATTTTTCAGGATCATTCACCCAAGGGTGCTCGGGTCCGACATGGTTTACAACGAAGTCCAGCATCACTTTCATATCACGTTTGTGTGCCTCATCTACAAGCTTTTTAAACGTATCGATTGATCCGAAATGTTCTTCTGTCTTATAGAAATCTGTAATCCAATACCCGTGATAGCCAAGTGGTTGGTTATCAAAGACCGGGGTCAGCCAGATGGCGGTAAATCCCATATCCTTAATATAATCCAGCTTATCAATCACACCTTGAAAGTCCCCGCCTTGATAGGCTTTAGGGTCTTGGGCATCCACATTCTTATCATTGCTCGTATCCCCGTTATTAAAGCGATCGACCATTAGAAAATAAATGGTCTCATCCTGCCATTTTCGTTCTTCTTTTTCAACTGCACCTACCGGAAGGGCGTAAAAAAGAAGAAACGGGACTAAAATGAGAGATAATACTCTTCTTTTCATCTCCGCTCCTCCTAAAACTGTTAGTAACGCCTATAAGATTATCCTTTTGTACCCCCTGCCGTCAATCCTGAAACGAAGTATTTCTGGAAGAACAGGAATAATAGGGCGATTGGTACTGCAATCAGGACAGAACCTGCAGCGAATGTTGTAAATTCTGCTCCGAATTGTTTCGCTACCATATCATAAAGGGCAACCGGCAATGTGTACATTTTTTCTGAACGCAGTAGGATACTGGCAATGATAAAGTCTGCGAATGGTGCAATGAACGAAAACAGTGCTACAACCGCAATGATCGGTTTCGCAAGGGGCATGACGATCTGGAAGAAAATACGCAAATGTCCAGCTCCATCCATTTTGGCTGATTCATCAAGCTCTTTAGGAATCGTATCCAGATACCCTTTCATTAACCATGTATTCATTGGGATTTGTCCACCAACGTATACAAGGATCAATCCAATATGAGTATCCAATAAATCTGTTAACAATGCCAAAACGAAAATCGCGATTAAGGCAGCAAAGTTAGGAATCATTTGCAGGATCAGGAATGTCATCAATCCATTTTTGCGACCTGCGAAACGGTAACGCGAGAAAGAGTAAGCCGTTAAACTGACCAGTAATACCGTAAGAGCCATGGTTGATAAACTGACTTTTAACGAGTTCCAGTACCAAAGCATATAATTACTTTGTTCCAAATCGAATAGTTCTTTATAATGTGCCAATGTTGCATTCTTTGGAATGATGGATGAACCGGATAAACTTTGACCTGGGTTGAATGAAGATCCGATAATCCATGCAACCGGATAAAGAATGATGGCAAACATGATTCCGATGGCTGCGTATGAAAGTGTTAAACGTATGAGTTTCTGTCTCTTCATATTCATATTACATCATATCCTCTTCTTGGAATGACTTCGTTCTCTTGAACTGCCAGATCGCTACTGTAATGACGATGATGGATAATAATAATGTGATGGCAGCTGCTTTCGAATACTGTGCGGATGTCATAGTCAGACTGTAGATCCATGAAATCAGAATGTCAGTTCCACCTGCATTTTGTCCTGTCAGGGCAGGTCCTCCGCCATTGAATAAGTAAATAACGTTAAAGTTATTAAAGTTAAATGTGTATTGAGTAATGATGATTGGTGCCGTTGCAAAAAGAACGAGTGGCAACGTAATGTTCTTGAATTTCTGGAAAGCTGATGCCCCGTCCACCGTTGCTGCTTCATAAAGCTCGTCAGGAATTGATTGAAGTACCCCTGTCGTCATGGCAAAGATGAATGGGAAGCCTAACCAGGCTTGAATACCGATCAGGGCAATTCGTGTATACATCGGCTCCGTCATCCATGGTAAACCCTCAATGCCGAAGAATCCTAGGATATCCCGGTTAATCGTTCCGAAAGATTCATTGAACATACCTGCGAAAACCAGGATGGAAACAAAAGCCGGGATGGCCCAAGGTAAGATGAACACGGTACGAATGATTGCTTTTCCTTTTAAATCCTTTTGATTGACCAGGATGGCAAGGAATACACCCAGGGCAACTTGAAGCGTTGTGGCACCGAATGTCCAAACAAGTGTCCAGGCTAATACGGTAATGAATGTTTCTCTCCATATATCAATCTTGAAAATATCAACGAAGTTCTGAATCCCTATCCAGTCGACTAATTTAGCCGGCGGTGAGTGATACAAATCATAGTTTGTAAACGCCAGTAAGATAACAAATATGATCGGGAAGATGACTACGAATACGAGTAATAAGAACCCAGGAGACATTATGAGATAAGGAAAGCCATTGTCTATTAAATTTCGGTATTGTTCCCGAATCGTACTTAGCTTCTCTCCTCTGTCTCTCTTTTCTCCGTTTTTATATGCGTCCCGAAGATTAAACAAGTAGAATCCGATTCCGAAGATTGATACGATGATTGCCAGGATTCCGTATACCATTAAGAAAATGGAATGATCTCCGTATGAGATGTCTGTCCCAAGCGTTGCAATCCCCCATAATCCGTAACCGATCAAATCTCTAAAGACAAGGATAAAAGCGGCAGTCATGATCAGGAAGAATCCGCCCTTTAGAAACTGTCTATGATACATCTGACCTAATCCAGGGATTAGTGAAAGGGCCAGTGCTGTTTTTCTATGTTTTGTTTGATAGGATTGTTGCTCCATCCTATATTCCCCTTTCTACGTTCACAATTTTGATAAGCTTCAAGAGCTTTTTAAGAAAAGAATTCATTATTTCCTTAAAAAGCCCTTGAATGGGTCTTTAAAAGGATAGCAGTACCTCTCAAGAAGAGAAGGTACCGCTATGTTTATTCATTAGTTTGAGTGATTGGCATCAATGTTTTCTTGAATTTGCTTTACAGCTGCATCAAGAGCCGCTTTAGGTTCTTGCTTGCCTGTCACGACGGTTTGGAGTGAGTCAGCCATTGGCCCCCAAACTTCTCCCATTTCAGGAATGTTTGGCATTGGAACCGCATATTGAGATTGCTCAGCAACCGCTTTAGCTCCTGGGTTTTCTGCGATCGCAGGATCGTCGATCAACCCTTGGTTTGTTGGAACTTCTTGAGTTTGTTCAAAACGTAATTTCGCATATTCATCTTGAGTGATGAATTCGATGAATTTTTGAGCCCACTCTTTATTTTCAGAGTAGCCTGATACGTGCCATCCTTTAACACCCATGAATGTTTTCATTGGCTCTCCGTTTGGAAGTTTAGGCATAGCAGATACACCAATATCGATTCCAGCATCTTTGTATCCTTGGAAAGACCATGGTCCATTCATGACAGAAGCAACTTTCCCTTCACCAAACAGACCGTCCATTGCAGATCCACCATTTTCACCAACGATACCTTTAGGGAATAAACCTTCTGTGTACCATTTTTGAATATATTCCGTACCTTCGACAGCGCCTTCATTGTTTAAACCAAGATCTTTCGCATCTAATGCGCCATCATTTTCAGCAAATACATATCCGCCGAATCCACCGATCGGTGCATGAGCGAAGTAGAAGTTATCCCAAAGAGCTAAGAAACCGTAGTTTCCATCTTTTGTGAAGTCTTTAGAGAATGTGTACACTTCATCCATTGTTTTTGGAGCTTCTTCCATTAACGCTTTGTTATATACGAATACCGGCGTTTCAGAGGACTTTGGAAGACCATATAGTTTTCCATCATAGCTCTCCGCTGTCATGGAAGACTCAGTGAAACGCTCTTCAATGTCCCCTTCAACTTCTAAAGCAGCGATATGACCAGCAAGAGCAAGCTCACCGATTTGGTCATGTGGTAATGTTAAAACGTCTGGACCAGTTCCAGCAGGACCGTCTAAACGTAATTGTTCTTTCATTTTAGTAGCCATTTCGACTTCTTTCACTTCAACTTTGATGCCAGTTTCTTCTTCGAACTTAGCACCTACTTCATCCAGCCATCCAGTTTTCTCTTGATCTTCCCAGACAACCAGTTTTTCAGGTTTGTTTGCATCGTCAGCTTTTTTCTCTCCGCTGTCTTTGTTTCCTGATCCTTCTTCACGATTAGGACCACAAGCAGCCAACGCCCCTAGTACAAGCATGATTACCATCAATAATGATAACGCTTTTTTCATCTCGACCCCTCCTAAGTATGGTAAAAAATGAGCTTTCAGTTAGACTGAACAAACGTTTGCACATACTATGACTTAATCTCTAAAGATATCGCTTACATTCTTTGTGAAAACGATTGCACAACCTATCTCTTATTATACAAAGTAAATCTACTTTGACAATACTTTTTTGAAAATTTTTTATGTTCGCCAGAGAGAAAAGAAAACGCTTCACTAGATTGAAGTCCCCTTATTGACAACATTGTTGCTTTAGAATACTCTTTAAATGAAATGAAAATGAGGAGGACCTACGATGCTACTGGAAGCCATTTATCATAGACCAAAAGATAACTATGCATACGCTTGCACTGAAAACGAGTTACACATACGGATTCGAACGAAGAAGAATGATGTAGAAAACGTCACACTCCTGCACGGAGATCCTTATCAATGGGAAGAAGGAAAATGGATATACGATCGTGAGGAGATGGTATTAACCGGAACTGATCACCTGTTCGATTATTGGTTTGCTCCCATCTCCCCTCCTTTCAGACGCCTTCGTTACGGTTTTCTTCTCCATGACGGAACGGAAGAAGTCTTTTATGGAGAAAAAGGATTTAATGGCACTCCTTCAACTGATATCGGGGATTACTTCTGCTTCCCGTTCTTGAATACTATCGATGTATTCCAGGCACCGGCTTGGGTGAAGGATACAGTATGGTATCAAATCTTCCCGGAGCGATTTGCAAATGGAAATACGGAGAATGATCCTGAAGGAACACTGGCTTGGAATAGTGCAGACCCCACTCCAACCAATTTCTTCGGAGGGGATTTAGAAGGTGTGATCCAGAACGTTCCTTATCTAAAAGAGCTTGGGATCTCCGGGATCTATTTTACCCCCATCTTTAAAGCGCATTCCAATCATAAATACGACACGATTGATTATTTCGAGATCGACCCTCAGTTTGGGACGAAAGAAACATTGAAGGAATTAATCAAGGTCTGTCATGATAATGAAATGAAAGTCATGCTGGATGCTGTCTTTAATCATAGCGGCTTCTATTTTGACCAGTTTCAGGATGTACTTAAGAACGGTGAGGACTCCCCTTATAAAGAATGGTTCCATGTAAACGAATTTCCTTTGGATATAGAAAGTAAGCCGCCTAATTATGACACTTTTGCATTCGAACCTTCCATGCCGAAATTAAATACTGAAAATGAAGATGTCCTCAATTATCTATTAGAGGTTGGCCGATACTGGATAGAGGAATTTGATATCGATGGATGGCGTCTGGATGTTGCAAATGAGGTCGATCATCACTTCTGGCGTGAATTCCGCAAAGAAGTGAAGAATATAAAGCCGGATCTATATATTTTAGGAGAAATTTGGCACGATTCAATGCCCTGGTTACGGGGAGATCAATTCGATGCGGTTATGAACTACCCTTTCACGACAAATCTATTGAATCTATTTGCAAAGCAAACGATATCCGCATCACAATTTGCAGAAAATATGACCTCTGTCGTTCATATGTATCCTAAGAACGTAAATGAAGTGAATTTCAACCTTGTCGGAAGTCACGATACACCGCGTGTATTAACAGAGTGCGGCGAAGATATCCGACGCGCTAAACAAATTTACACGTTCATGCTCACTTTCACAGGCACACCTTGTATTTACTATGGAGATGAAATCGGCCTGACTGGTGAACAGGACCCAGGGTGCCGTAAGTGCTTCCCTTGGGAAAAAGAACAACATAACGAAGAACTGTTCAGTCATATTCAGAAGCATATCTCCCTTCGCAAGGAGTATCCACTGTTAAGCAATGAAGGTAATTTGACATTCTTACCAGGAGACCTTCATGAACAATGCCTTTCCTTCACTAAATCAGATGGAGAAGAAACCATTTTTGTCCTCTTGAACTGTAGTGAAGAATCGACCACCTACTCCCTTCCTTTTGAATTAAAAGGAAAGAAAATCACGAATCTGTGGAGTGGTGAAGATTTTGCCGCTGAAGCAGATTCCATTGAAGTGGCACTTGAAGGGTATGGATTTGCCATCCTGAAATTTTAATAAAGATTAGTTCGTGAAAAGTGGGACTACACCTTAACGGTTAGTCCCCTTATCTATTTAAATCGATCAGAATGACCAGGTGCCTTTCCCTGGCCAGCTAAAGGAGAAAATCTATGAACAAGAATCAAAAAAACATGACCCTCTTCGCCTTGACTTGGCCGATTTTCATTGAAATCTTTCTTCATATGCTGATGGGAAATGCCGATACATTAATGCTCAGTCAGTACTCAGATGACTCTGTCGCAGCCGTCGGGGTTTCCAACCAAATTCTCTCTCTCATTATTGTCATGTTTGGATTTGTCGCAACAGGTACTGCGATTCTTGTTGCTCAGCATCTGGGAGCCCGGGAGGACCGATTGGCCGGAGAAGTATCCATCGTTTCCATTGCCGTTAACTTAGGGTTCGGACTCTTCCTGAGTCTCGCCCTTGTGTTTTTCAGTGAACCGATCCTGCTTTCAATGGATCTTCCCCGATCGCTGATGAATGAAGCATCTTCTTATTTAAAGATCGTTGGAGGATTCGCCTTCATCCAGGCATTGATCATGACAGCCGGTTCCATCATGAGGAGCTACGGCTACACGAAAGACGCCATGTACATTACGATCGGAATGAATATCATCAATGTGATCGGAAACTATTTATTTATCTTTGGCCCATTTGGCGTTCCTGTTTTAGGGGTGGAAGGGGTAGCGATTTCCACGATTGCTTCGAGGCTTATCGGATTTATCGTGAGCATCATCGTGATTAGTAAACGAATTCCCAATGCCCTTCCAATTAAGAGGTTATTTCATTTACCTATTTCTCATGTGAAAAATTTATTGCGCATCGGAATTCCTTCTGCAGGAGAACATTTATCATATAATGGTTCACAAATGGTCATTACGTATTTCATTGCAAGTATCGGAACGAACGCATTGACCACCAAGGTGTATGCACAAAACCTGATGATGTTTATCTTTTTATTCAGTGTAGCGATCAGTCAGGGAACTCAAATTATCATTGGTCATATGATCGGAGCGAAACAATTTGACAGTGCATATGAACGGTGTTTGAAAAGTTTAAAGATTGCTATCTTCATCTCTCTTATTATGGCCGGGATTTTTTCTATAGCAGCGGAGCCTTTGCTTCGAATATTTACAAATAACGAAGAAATCATTTCTCTTGGAAAAACATTAATCTACTTGACCATCATTTTAGAACCGGGCAGAAGCTTCAACCTTGTCGTCATAAACGCACTAAGGGCAACAGGCGATGTGCGCTTCCCAGTTTATATGGGGATCTTATCCATGTGGGGAGTAAGCGTTACGCTCTCCTATATACTCGGAATCTGGTTCGGGCTCGGACTTATCGGGATCTGGATCTCCTTCATTGCCGACGAATGGCTCCGTGGTGTCATCATGCTCAAGCGCTGGCAATCTAAAATATGGATCAACAAACGATTTGTTCAAAGTAATAAAAGTACAATTTAGAGGGACGGACCTTCTTTAAGGTGGTTCTGCACCTCGATGCAAGTCAATATGAACGCAGCAACCATCCCTCCTTTTAAAAAGAGTCAGCTCTACAATTGAGCTGACTCTTTTTCACTCCAAATGAAAACGCCTCCACCTTCTCATGTTAAGTTTTTTTACATAAAAACGCTTACATTATAAATTAATACTTGAACTTTTGTTATTTTCTGAATATGATAAATAATATAACTTATTCATGTCATAAAACCTAACATCATAGAATCGATTTATCCAAGATTGAAAGAACAAAAAACAAAAGGAGGAATAAACAATGAAAAAAGTAGAAGCGATTATTCGTGCAGAAGCATTCTTGTCACTGCGAGAAGCGTTATGCCTTCGTGGATTCAGCGGGCTAACCGTATCAGAAGCAGCTGGCTGTGGAAAACAGAAAGGAAAGCAAGGGATTTTCAGAGGGAATAAATTCGAACTGCAGTTAGTCCCCCGTGTAAAGGTGGAAATGATCGTCGACGATGGTCAGGTTGAAGACATCATTGATCTCATTGTTGAGCATTGCAGTACCGATACCGTAGGAGACGGAAAGATTTTCATCTATCCGGTCGAAGATGTCATTCGCATCCGCACTGGTGAACGAGGAAAAAAAGCCGTTTTATAGATCACTTCATTCTTAACTCAATCACTAAGCCGCTTTACCAAACCAATTTTGGAGGGATACCATTGATTAAAAAAATTTCTGTTCTGTTGCTTCTGTCACTGTTTGTGAGCACTACTGCTTTCGCTGCTGCCCCTACCGCAGAATCTGTTCAGGCATCCGTTGACTCCCTATGGGTCATGATCGCTGCAGTCCTTGTGTTTTTCATGCACGCTGGATTCGCCATGGTCGAGACCGGATTTACCAGGGCCAAGAACTCTCTTAATATCCTGATGAAAAACTTCTTAACTGTTGCCATCGCTTCTGTTCTGTTTTTCATTGTTGGGTTTGGTTTTATGTTTGGAGGAACGTCAGGTGGCATCATCGGTACCGATAGCTTTTTCCTTTCAGGGCGTGAAGATATCGGCTTCTTCCTATTCCAATCCGTGTTCGCCGCCACTTGTGCAACGATCATTTCAGGTGCTGTAGCTGAACGAATGAAGCTTAAAAGTTATATTATGTTAACCATTGCAATGACTGGAATCATTTATCCGATTGTCGGACATTGGATTTGGGGAGGCGGATGGCTTTCTGAGCTTGGATTCGTTGATTTCGCCGGATCTACTGTCGTTCATTTAACAGGTGCTGTCGGAGCCTTCATTACGGTACTCTTCCTTGGAGCACGTATCGGCAAATACAATAAAGGTAAAGTGAATGTCATTCCTGGTCATAATATCCCGATCGGTGCCCTTGGGGTATTCATCCTTTGGTTCGGCTGGTTTGGATTCAATGGAGGCAGCAGCTTGGCCGCTGATCCCACGCTTGTACCTCACGTCATTACAACAACTTTATTCTCAGCATCTGCTGCCATTCTATCATCAGCTTTCTATACACTAGTAAGATTTAAACGAATCGATCCTTCCCTGACGTTAAACGGAGCTTTGGGCGGACTTGTCGGTATAACCGCCGGCTGTGCCAATGTATCTCTCGCGGGTTCACTCATTATCGGACTTATTGCAGGAGTGATCCTTGTCGAAGCCGTAACCGTAATTGACTCTAAACTTAAAGTCGATGATCCTGTGGGTGCCATTGCAGTACATGGAATTTGCGGGGTCTGGGGTACGGTAGCTGTTGGATTGTTTGATGTTTCGAACGGTTTGTTCTATGGCGGGGGCGTTTCTTTAGTAGCCACCCAAGCCCTGGGCGTGTTAGCCGTTATTGCCTGGACCTCCGTCACTGTCGGAGGGTTCCTGTTCATCGTAACGAGAGTGGCAAGTATTCGCGTTTCACGTGAAGAAGAACTTTCAGGACTGGACTTTACAGAGCATGGGTCGAATGCTTATGAATTAAAGGATACTGTATTAGAATCAAATGTTTCTTCCTCTTCTCCTTTTGGATCTGATTTAGTTGATCGATTAAATTCGATTGGTACAGGTGAAGTGAGTGAAACCATGAATCAGCGAAACACAATATAATCAGATTGGGAGCTGCCAAGAGCGGCTCTTCTTTCTGCCTTCAACTAAAATAAGCTCATATGGAAAGCTTTCAACTAAAGCTTCCATACGGGCTTATTTACGAAATGGTTGAAATGATTCTTTCTTTTATATCATTTGATACGAAATGTTTCTTGGAAAAAACATTATAGTGATTACTTCTTACCTCACCCAGGATGGCTTGATATAATAATGCCGCACCCTTTACCGGAGTCCTTGAATACAAAGGATAAAGATTCATTGTACGGAAAGCTTTCTCATAATAGTCTTCTGCAATCCTGGCCATTTCTTCCCATATGGACTGGAATGCAGCATTATTTCTATGATCCATGAATTCTGCTACGGTATATTCATATTTAACTAATAAATCCTGCGGGATATATAGTCTCCCTCTTTCCAGGTCTTCGCCGATATCTCTTAATATATTGGTAAGCTGCATGGCATAACCTAAGTAGATACCATCTTCCCTTAATTGATGTTCTTTCCCGGGAGCAAGAATAGGAAGAAGCATTAACCCTACAGTGCTCGCAACGTGATAAGAATAGTCCAGTACATCATCCATCGTCACATAAATTCTCCCGTTCAAATCCATTCGTTGCCCTTTAATCATATCCCGAAAAGCTCCGATGTCCATATTGAAATGATTAAATACATCGTCCAAGGCTACCCATATAAGTTCTTCTTTATTAAAAGAACCTGTTAAAAACGATTCGAATTCCATTTCGAATTGCAGTAATTGCTCAGAAGGTTTCGTCCCCTCGTCTACGATATCATCCACTCTGCGACAGAATGCGTATACTGCCCATACAGCTTTCTTTTGGTCCTTTGGTAACAGGGAGAATGCTCTGTAAAATGTCTTTGAGTGAAGTTTAATGATATTCTCACAATGATCGTATGCTTCCAAGATCTTGTTCATGTAAGGTCACATCCTTCCTTTCCAACTCCGTTTTATAATGTTCTTTGAAGGTTTCAGCTACGAGTTTTGCCCCCTGCATGACGATGGGTACTCCCCCACCAGGATGGATGGATGCTCCCACAGCAAAGATATTCTTTTCTGCAAACGGTTGTACCTGTGGCCTAAACGGGCCTGATTGACCTAAACTGGGTGCAATACCGAAGCTTCCCCCTGAATATAACCCTTCTTGTTTTGCCTCTTCTGGTGTCCTGACTTTCATCCACTTAATTCGTTTTCTTAACTCTTCGAAGCCCCTTTTCTCCATTGTATCCAATACGTAAGTGGAAAGAAATTCTGAAGCTTCCTCCCAGTCCAATTTCTCGGAAACCGGAACAGGGATTAGGACGTATAGGACACTGTTCCCTTCAGGTGCCAAGGATGAATCAACCTTAGACGGATTAAATACGTAAAATGAAGGTTCCTTAGGAATTCTCTTATTTTTGAAAATATCCTCCATATTGTCAGAGAAATATTCATTTAAATAAAATTGGTGCATTTCCTTTTCTTCAAACTTTCCATCCACGCCCATATACATTAGCACGCAACCAGATGAAGGCTTGTAAGGTTTAGCCTCATTCTTCTTTACTAGTTTGGTTGCCGTAGGAAAATCACCATTGATGATCACTGCATCTATTTCTTCTCTACGATTTCCGAGGACGATGTGAGTCGCTTTATCCCCAGTAATCTCGATTTCTGTGACAGGTGAAGATGTCTTGATGTTTACACCATTTCGTTCACATGCCAGCTGCACATGATTCAAAAGACTGGCATAACCACCTTTTATATAGTAGATCCCATGTTTATGCTCGCTATAAGATACTAAACTATAAATCGCAGGAGTCGTATAGGGATTCCCGCCAATATATAAGGTCTGAAGCCCGTAAGCGGTTTGGAGTTTTTCATGTTTAAAATAATGCCTTAAATTCCCCATCACATTTCGATATGCTTTTAACTTAATCAGTGAGGCAATCGTTACCCGGTTCAGATAGTCTTTTGTTTTTAAAAATGAGGATTCAAGAAATTGAGGCTTACCGATCTTAAATCGTTCATCCATATCTTCCATGAATTTCAGAAACCCATCTTCATCCCCAGGAAACTGCTGCTTGATTTCTTCGTATTGCTTATCCATATCAGCATATTTTTTATACGTTTGACCGTCTGCAAAATGAACATTATACAAAGGATCACAACGGACGAATTCAATTTCGTCTGTATTTATTCCTGCTTCTGAGAGAATGGAAAGCAGCATTTCAGGCAGGAGCACGATGGTCGGTCCTTTATCAATTTTGTATTCACCTTCTTGAACAAAGGCAAGCCGCCCACCAATGGTTAACTCCTTTTCATAAACGGTAACTTCATGACCATCTTTTGAAAGTAACAGTCCCGTTATCAACCCGCCGATACCAGATCCAACAACCGCCGTTTTCATAATGCTTCCCCCATTGTTTGGTCTTTAGTGAAGGAATAGGACGGATCTTCGTTCAGTAGCATTTTCGTTGTAATCCGTGCTGATTCTAATATTGTAGGCAACCCGCTTCCCGGATGGGTTCCTCCCCCGACCAGCCAGCAGTTTTCAAGCTCTTCAAATTTATTATGAGGTCTCAGTGCCATCATTTGAGTTAATTGGTGACCGAGATTAAAGGTCGCACCTTGATAAATATTGAAGTCTACCTCCCAATGATGAGGCGAAATGATTTTTTCAACCTGGATATGTTCCCGAATGTTCTTTAAGTTCGTTTTGCTTTCAACTGCATCCAGAACGAGATTACGGAACATTTGTTCATTCTCTGTCCAATCGATCCCGCTTACATTATTGGGAACGGGAGCAAGGATATACAAAGTGGAATGTCCTGGAGGAGCAAGCGTCTTATCTGTCACAGAAGCATTCTGAATATAAATGGAGGGATCTTCGGGAAGTGTAAATGTCTCCGTTATTTCCTCCACATTTTTCTTATAGTCCTCTGCAAACAGGATGCTGTGATGAGGAAGGTCAAATTGTTTATCGATTCCAAGATAGATCATGAAGGTCGAGCAGGAATACTTCTTCTTCTTCAGTTTTTCTTTACTGTATTTCTTGAGAACCCCATCTTCCACAAGGTTACTCATCACATGAGCGAAATCTCCATTAATGATGACTTCATCTGCGGAAACCTGCTCTCCATCTTCTGTAATGATTCCCTTCACCACATTTCGATCCTCAATCCACAATTTTTTGACCCCGCGACCCAAATGGATGGAACCACCATGCTCCGTCACTACTTTGGCCATGGCTTTCGATAGCTGATTTACCCCGCCGATCGGGTGAAATATGCCATATTCATGCTCCATGAAGGACAGAATCGAGAATGCTCCCGGACACTCCCATGGTGACATTCCTAAATATTTCGATTGAAAGGTAAAGGCTAACCGCAATTCATGATCGGTGAAATAATCACTTAACACACTATAAAGTGATTTTCCCAATGATAATTGGGGAAGGGCTCTCAATACCTTCCAGCTGATATATTGATAATATCGATCCATCGGACTTTGAAGAATTGGTTTTAACCGTTCCATTTTTTTACGTGTATCATTCATAAAACGTGTATATCCTTCTGCATTCCCTGGATAATGACGCTCGATTTCTTCAGAAAGCAGCTCCGGGTCTTTGAAGATCTGGACCCTTTTATCTTTAAATATAAGTTCGTACATCATGGAGAGCTCTTGTAAATCCACATAGTCATGAAGATTCCTTCCTGCCGCCTCGAATAATTCCTCAGCAATTTCCGGCATACTCAAGAACGTGGGTCCAATATCGAACGTATACCCGTCCATGGTGACAGCACCGTTCCGTCCGCCAACAAATGTTTGCTTCTCATATACTTCCACATCATATCCCTTGCCGGCCAGCAGCATTGCCGCTGCTAAGCCACCTGGACCAGCGCCTATGACGATCATTTTCTTGGCCATTGTTATAGCCTCCAATGTATTTTTATTTGTACAATCATTATACAATAGTTATACATATGATTATACAACTCTTTCCCAGTAGAAACAAAGTTTAAACTCTATTTTTTTAGATTTAATTTTTTCACCATTAATAAGGGGCTTGTCTCCCATAAAATGAACACCCAAAATAGGCTTTCAGTTTTTCAACTCTCATGTTGGGATTTGGACCTTTTACCAATAGAAAAAGAGACATGTAAAAGGTTCCTTTCCTTTTACTATGCCTCCCTTTCTCTTCATTATTACTTTAAATCTATGTTTGTACCTGTCTCTTAATTCTTCGTAATTACCAGGATAGATTACCGACGGAAGATCACAACAAAAAGGTGAGCTCCTTTCATATAAGGAGCTCACCTTTTTCGTACGCCTATTATTCCACAATCTCTACATTATAATCCTTAAACCAAACATGAATCTGGGCCAGGTGGGCAAGTAGCTGGGGGCCGGTCATGAGTTGGCCGTACCACGGTACCTGAAAGGCCGATCCGCCTGTTGAAACGATTTCTTTCAATTTTTCTTCATCGAATAATTCATAAAGAACACTTGATTTGTCTTCGAGTATTTCTTTCAACCATTCACTGACAAGCTTCGTGTACTCGGGGTGGTGGGTCTTGGGATACGGACTTTTTTTACGATAAAGGACTTCGTCAGGCAATACTCCTTCAAGAGCCTTTCGAAGAATGCCTTTTTCTCTTCCATCGTGCATTTTCATCTCCCATGGAATATTCCAGACGTATTCTACGAGTCTATGATCAGCAAATGGCACACGGACCTCCAAGCTTGCACCCATACTCATCCGATCTTTACGATCTAACAATGTCGTCATGAACCAAAGTAAATTCAGATAGAATAATTGCCTTCTTTTCGATTCAACTTCACTTTCCCCTTCTAATAATGGGGTTTCTGCCACTGTGCGATCATATTGCTCCAGCACATATTCTTCCAGGTTTAATTTCTTACTCCATTCTTCTTTCAGAAGGCCTTGACGCTCAGCCGTGGATCGCATCCAAGGAAATCCTCTGCGATCGAAATCTTCAGGTCGGTGAAACCAAGGGTAACCCCCGAATATTTCATCCGCACATTCTCCCGATAACCCAACCGTGAAGTCCTGTTTAATTTCGCGACAGAACCATAGTAAGGATGAATCAACGTCCGCCATTCCCGGTAAGTCTCTTACATGGACTGCTTCCGTCAAATAGTCCTTCAATTGCTGCTGGCTGATGACACAGCGATGGTGCTCAGTATCGAATTCCGAAGTCATCTTTTCTATCCATGGCGCATCGGAATTAGGCTGAAAATCATTCGCTTTAAAGTATTGTTCGTTTTCTTCATAATCAATGGAATAGGTGTGGAGTTTCCCTTTTCCTTCTTTTTTATAGCTGTTCGCTGCCACCGCTGTAATCGCACTTGAATCCAGTCCGCCTGATAAGAACGTACAAAGCGGCACATCGGAAACTAGCTGCCTCTCGATGGCATCAGTCAAAAGGAAGCGCACCTTTGACACTGTTGCACTAAAAGAGTCTGTATGCTCCTCGCTCTTCACATTCCAGTATCTCCATATTTTCAAGCCATCTTTGGAGAATATCAAAGCATGAGCAGGACGGAGCTCTTTCACTCCTTTAAACACTCCATTACCAGGCGTACGGGATGGTCCCAGTCCCAATACTTCCGCCAATCCCTGATGATCCACCTGGGGTAAAACATCAGGGTGGGCCAGTAACGCTTTGAGTTCGGAACCGAAGAGGATTCCTTCTTCCTTTTCAAAATAAAATAAAGGCTTTACGCCCATTCGGTCCCTGCCTATAAATACATGCTCCTTTTCACTGTCCCATACAGCAAAGGCAAAAATCCCATTTAGGTGATGGACACAATCTTCACGCCACTCTATATAAGACGTTAACAGGACCTCCGTATCAGAATGTCCTCTGAAGGTATAACCCTTTGAAATAAGTACTTTTCTCAAATCTTCTGTATTGTAAAGTTCTCCATTGTAGCAGATGGTGAAAAGGTGCCTGTTATGCTGAATGCTCATAGGCTGCCTTCCTCCTGCAGGATCTACTACTATCAATCGTTTATGACCAAACGCAACATGGTGATCAATCCATACATTCGTTTCATCTGGCCCTCTTTTAGAAAGGGTTTCTGCCATTTTTTCCACTACTTCTTTTTGATCAGACAAATCTCGTTTATAATGAATCCAACCTGTAATTCCGCACATGGTGATCATCCTCACTTTCTAATCAAACAAACTGGGCTCACGGACACATAAATTATTCTATGCTCCGGGCAGGAAATGGTTAATTGTCTCAATCAATTTTCACATGAATGAAATATGATAATTATGACAAGAAATGTAGTTAAGGAGGGATATTCACTTGAGCAACACATTTCGATCAAACATTTTAAGATCCCAAAAAAGGTCCTATTCCGAAGGTACTGCTCTTTTCGAAGATGATACATGGTACTTTTTCGAAATTGATGCCGAGGAAGAGTCTGAGCTCGAATTTTACCTCAATCATGAATTGAAAGTATATAGAGATGGCGACTGGCTTGCAGGTATTTTGTTGGAAGATGGAATCATTGTCACACCGTATGAACGATTAAGAATCGAGAATGGCGATCGAATTCAAATAAAGAAGAATATATTGTATTCGTTGGAGAATTTATTGGAAGAGATTTCTGATGATGCTTTTCATCAGTTTACAACGGCCTTAAACAATCTGGGTTATTCTATTTATGATAGTATCTTTTGCCATAACCACCTGGTTTTCCTTGGAAATCAAAAGATTAAAGAAGGAGTTAACTTCATCACCTTCGATAACGGTGTAGAAGTATGTGCTGTCCAGCACCACTTCACCTATTACCAAAAGAAGCGGGACCGCTTTGAATTCACATTAAGTACGGGGAGACGAATTGTGATTGAAAGTTTTAATATTTAATCCATTCATGAACCTAAATAGAAAAAAGCAAATGCCTGTCGGTTATCCGACATACATTTGCTTTTTTTTCTATTACTCTCTATCCAAGGAAATTCAAGCCCAGAGGCAAACGTAATCCCAAATAAAGAACAATGATTAAAGCGATGAGCAATTGAATCCAGAACACCTTCGTACTCTTGCCTTTATCCATGCGAACCATTACCATCTCGAACATCCCGATGACCCAGATCCCAACCAATCCTTTAATGCCATATAGGGCAGGATTAATCCCTTGATGCTTCCAGAATAATAGGGCACCCGTTAAAATGATGAGCAGGTAGAATAACCTTAAGATCATATGTACAACTTTCATGCCTTTTTTCTTTCCTGCATTATGTAAGCCAACCGCTACAAAGAAAAGAATAATCGCAATCACCCAAGTTGTAATATGGGCATGTGTATTATCAAACATAATGAACCTCCTACATGTAGATAGTTTACGTTCATAATATTACCATAGTCTTAACTCCAACAGAAATTTTAACTAGGCCTGTAACTGATTTGTCAAAATTCCGAGAGATTCAATTTCGATTTCCACTCTGTCACCCTTCTTCAGGAAAAGCGGGGGCTTGAAGCCTTTTCCAACTCCAGCAGGGGTCCCGGTAGCAATGATATCACCAGGCTCAAGAGTCATACCCTTTGATAATGTAGAAATGATGGTGGGAATGTTGAATATCATTTCACTTGTGTTCGAAGACTGACGGGTTTCATCATTTACCCTCGTCTTGATTTCCAGATTCTGCGGGTCGGCTATATCATCCTTCGTGACAAGATACGGACCGATCGGACATGTTGTATCAAGGCTCTTACCGATAAAAAATTGGCCATGCTTCTTCTGCAGATCCCTGGCAGTTATATCATTGAGTATCGTGTATCCAAATACGTAATCCAAGGCGTCTTCCGGGGAAACCCCTTTCCCTCTCTTGCCAATCACGACAGCAAGCTCTCCTTCATAATCAAGCTCCTCGGTCACTTCTCCATGATGCAGCACCGTTTCACCATGACCGATTACGGTATTGGTGGCTTTAGTGAAGATCATGATGTCTTTCGGGATATCCTGTTCGCTGCCCATTTCGATGGCATGATCACGATAATTTTTACCCACACACATAATATTCCTCTTCACTTTTGGAAGAGGTGAAAGCCACTTTATCTCATCATGCGAATAAGTGGGGGGTTCAACCGAATCGTCCTGAAGAACATATTTCACCTTTTGAAGAAAGCCTTCCCCCTGTTCTATCCCACCAAGTAAATCCTGAGGCAAGCCGTGCAAACCTGCTAACTCTATAATTCTGGCATCTCGTTCGACACCATACGTCTGTCTATCTCCAACCTGATAGCTAACAAATTTCATCCCTTACACATCCCCTTCGTTTGATTGATAAACTATAACTCTCCTTTTTTCACCACAGTGCTTCTTCCATAGCTTAATACACGCCACAACTTCTCAACAGGACCGTATTTAAACTTGGATAACCAAATCTCTGATAGGATGACTTGAATGACATAAATCCCAACTGCCAGCATAGTCCCCGTCGTTAACGTCACTTCTCCATAGAGTCCAAATCCATACGAATAGAATATCAGGGTGCCGACGATCGATTGCAGAAGGTAGTTCGTCAAGGACATTTTCCCTACTGAGGCTAAAGGCTTGCTCCCTTTCATGATTTTTTCATTCAACAATAATAATGAAAGGATTATTGCATAAGATACTGATAAGAACGGACCTCCCAAAAAGTCTTGAATGTATGCATATGCAAAATTGGACTGGATGAATAATGGCATTGTTTTAATGAAAATCCCAATCGCCAAAGTACAGCTTCCTATTATAATCCATGTCTTCTTATAATCTCTTACCTTTTCCAAGAGTTGCAGTTTACTAGCTCCTGCCCCAATCATCATCATTGGCAAGATAGAAAGTAATAAGAATATGAGGTTGCCTGGTGAATTCACCGCATACCAGTCCTGAAAACGTTGCTCCATAATACTGCTGAAGCTTCCGGATGCATAAGCCGCAACAGAATTTTGCAGCGACTGGATATCAGTGAACTGCGTTACGCCAGTCGGATCTGCGAATGTCATTAATACCAGCAGTATGCTGAAAAATAATTGAGGCAGCAGAAATAATAATCCCCCTAACCACAATAATCCCTTTCCAGACAGCCTCATAAATACGAGCAGCAGCAGCCCGAATACGGCATAGTTAATTAAGATATCTCCCGACCAAATAAGGAAAGCATGAATGGAGCCAATCACTAATAAGATAAGAAGCCTTCTGATTCCAAATAGATAGAAAGACGTTCCTTTAGCAGTGGCTCTTTGCTGCTGAATGCCCAAACCATACCCAAACATCATGGCAAATAGAGGATAGAAGCTTGCTTGGACCAATACATCGATCCATGGATACAAGGCGACATCTTCAGGTGTTTTCCACCAGGAATACGGATCAAGATACAGAAATGGGGAATGAAAGGAAATCATGTTGATGATAAAGATCCCGAGCAATGAAAAACCCCGGATCACATCAAGACTTACAATACGTTCTGAATGCTCAGTTGGCGATAACGTGTTCATGTACAGTTCCTCCGATAAAGTATTCTCTGTTTCATTTTAACTCTAAATATGAAATTAGGCGATTATCACCTATTCATTTCTCTCACATAGAATAACAATAATTAACTTTGTCTTAAAGGTGTGAGTTGATATGCCCGCAATCGTAGGAATTGCTCAAGTCGTTAGCGTCGGTTCAAGTGCCGTCTTCCATATAGGAGATGTATTTAACATTAGTCCGATTTCCACAGCCAAGACTTTCGCAGGGGCAGGTTCGTTCATAACTGGAAAGGGGATTTCAGTCTACAATGAAAGCTCCTTGACCTATACCGTGGACGATGATGGAATGGACCAAGGAATAAACTTTAACCTATGAGTGTGATGCCGAATGACGAATTATTATGTTCAACAATCCATACAGATTCAATTTATTAAAATCGGGGGAATGTCCAATTCTTCCATCCTTCAAATTGGAACATGCGGTCAAATTACAACGAATGACTTTCTTTATAATACAGGGGGCTTCACGGAGCCTGCACCGGAAGCGGAAAAAAACGGAAATGGGAAACCGGCTCCCTCTATAACTCCCCTCGTTCCACTGCAATCGCCAAGGTAAACTAAATCGCGACAAAAGAAAGAGGTGGCAGTATGAACAATTACTATATGACCCCCCAACAACTCTATCAGTATATCGAGATGTTGAACACGAAAATTGTCGCGTTGGAAAATAAAGTAAATGAGCTGTCACAAGAAGTAATAACTCTAAGGGATGCACCTAAAATCAATGTTGAAAGAATCGAATACAAATTTGATCAGCTTAAAGTGGAATCTCTTGATGGCACCCTGAATATTGGATTGAACCCAAATAACTTAAAAGAAACGATAGAGGATCTGGCCGTCGACCAAAATGTCGATGTCAAATCAATAAAGGACATCAAGCCCTATAAAGAAAGAATCACTGCAGAAATCAAGGCGTATATCGATTCAGAATTACCAAGTCTTATTCAGGATAATGAAATGCAATTTCAGCGGTCTCTGGATCCATCTTATTACGAGATGATTCAGCAGGATCTCTTAAACCAGATGCCACAAAGAATCGATTTCTATTTACAGAACATCCCCTATATTGAGTCAAAACAACAAGAAGGTGAATGGGAACGGAAAATCATCAGCAAAATCAAAAAGGATATTGAAACGGCCCTTTTCTCCTTTATGTCACAAATCCCAAATAATATGGAAGGAATGAAGAACAATGAACCTCCAGGTCATCAATCGTGAACTATCGGTTGGAAATATTGAAATTGCAGGGGTGGCGAGTTCTTCCCTCGTGCTTGTTGGTGATGCAGATATCATTCAATTGGCATCTGCATTCGACACCCCCCCTGAGTCCCTGATCATCGGTCCATTTGTCCCTCTTACCCCTAAAGGATGATTTATTGATGAAACGATATTCCTTCGTAAACAAGCTTGATGGTATCACTCTGGCCTTTAGTTCGGTTTATCAAATTGGTGATTCTCAAAATATTTGCGCTCGCTCAATGGCTTATGCCGTGCAACGTGAAAAAGAATTCTTTCTGACGAGTGAGGGAAGCTTCGATTCAGACGTTTTCCAAAATCCGATCGACCTTCCTGCTATCAATCCCGACATTCGGGTAAGCCGCCTCAATCTTTGTCCCATCAAGGTCGACAACATGTATATTCGAGCGACCTCCTCCTCTTCCATTATTCATGTAGGGAATACCTGCAATGTGTATATGGAAGCAAGGGTGAAAAATATCCGGCAATTGGAAAATAAGGAAGATGACACTCCCCAAACATTTGAAACGATCGATGAACCAAATTGATTCGTGGTGTTTTTTTCTGTTCACGGATGAACGAAGAACCTTCCCCAGAAGTTCACATAGGCTAACATTATAGACAAATAAAAAGAGGATGTTGATTATGCCCGCTTTAGTAGGTCCTGTCGCTATTCTTAACGTTGGTGGAGGAAATGTTCAGTTTGGAGATACGGCCATTATTTCACCTAAGTCAGCTTCCAAGACTTTCGGTGGTGCCGGCGGCTTTAATACTGGACCATTTCAGTTAAGTTATAATGTCTTCAGCGTAAGTACCACATTTGATTGCAATGTCGTGGATCAACCAATCACTGGAAATAACTAAAAAACAAAAAGCCCTTATGCGGCTTTTTGTTTTTTTTGATTCATTATTGTTTCTTTCGACGTTCTATACTCTTCTTTGTCTTCACCAATTTAGTGGAGGGCTGCTTTCGGATCCACTTAATGAACTTATGAATCTTTTCATCCCCCCTCAAGTTTTCGATGGTGTTCAATCTTACTCCCAATTCATCATTTGTATAGAGGGAGTGAATTTGTTTATGACACGGTATACAAAGTTGTGCTGTGGGAAGGAAGGTTCCCCCCACCTCTTTAGGTGTCAGATGATGGATCGTGGTTTCTACATTCTGACGAGCGCATAATTCACATGTACCAACCGTTTTTTTACTCATCTCATGCCCTTCCTGTATGTACTTAGTATAGATATTCCCTATTTTTATCACTTTAAAGAACCACTTTGAAGACAAGTGCTTCAAAGTGGTTCTTCTTTATAGTTCCAACACATGCCCTCCATCAAAAAAGTAAAGATACTTTTCTGACACCGTTTCTTTCCAAATCGATTCCAATGCACGGGTATATAATTCAATTTGCACTCTATAACGCTCTTCCAGTATCGGTCTTGCTTCTCTAAAACCATCCTTATATCGATCATGGATGCCATCCGTTTTGTAATCCAACATCACAATTCCCGATTCATCCCGGAATACACAGTCAATGACCCCTTGAACGAGAATTGTTTCTTCCGGGGAACCCTCTCCTGTTTCCGATATTTCACTCAGAGGGACACTCATGCTGAATGGGATTTCCCGTTGGATATTCGCTGCCTGAACCAAACGTTTCCCAAGGTCGCTTTGGAAGAATCCAACGATGTTGTCTAACGAGATTGCTCTTTCCTGTTCTTCCGTCAGGATTTCTTTATGAACTAACGTCGATAGCAACTCTTTTACATCTTCTTTTGAAGGTACACCATCCCCAAGAGAAATATGCTGCATGACTGTGTGCATGGCTGTTCCTCTTTCAGCAGGAGACAGCTCTTTAGACTGCATGAATTGCGGACGATTGTACACAGGCTTCTGATGGCGCCGCAAAATATCGATACTGGAGGCTTCATCCCTTATTTCCACCATTCGCTTCAGCTCAGAAACCGATTGCTTAGAGCGAAGGTTTGTGGCACTCAGATGTGGATACTTCCACGACAATCGGTGCAATACCTCTTCTTTATGAATGGACTCTATATCCACTTCTCCACCGGTCTTCACTTGTTCTTTCCAATTGTCTTCTTCACTCAATGACTCATCTTCTTCTGCACCCAGCTCAGTCTTATGAATCGTCGTGATATGAAAGCAAGACGGATGCTTTAGAATCTCTTCATTGATCCCACTTCCTCCTAAGTCCGCATCTTCACTAAGCTCTCCACAACTGGGGTGTCGCATGAGGGACGGACCTATCCAATCAAGATAAGAACTGGCCCCTGCCCGGTCATAGTCAGATAACAACCATTCTGTCTGACCTAAAGCACCCCGCCATTTCTTAAGGGACTTCTCTAAGCTTTTCACGGTTCCCACTAAGAATAGTTTCTCTTTTGCACGGGTTAACGCCACATAGAGCACCCGCATTTCCTCTGAGATTGACTCCATGCGCTTCTTTCTCTTAAATGCCAGCTGGGGAAGGGATGGATAACTGATTCGCTTCCCTGGGTCTGTATACTTTGTAGCAAAACCCAGATCTTTATCTAATAGATAGGAAGCGTTCAAATCCATGAGATTGAATTGCTTCGACGTACCAGCGACAAATACAACCGGGAACTCAAGGCCTTTACTGGAGTGAATCGTCATTAAGCGGACCACATCCTCCTGTTCACTGAGAGCTCTCGCTACCCCGAGGTCATCACCTCTTTCCCTCATCCGATCAATGAAACGAAGGAAGCGGAATAATCCTCTGAAGGACGTTGATTCGTATTGGCGGGCACGGTCGTATAGTGCCCGAAGGTTTGCCTGACGCTGTTTCCCCCCGGCCATTCCTCCGACATAATCATAGAATCGGGTGTCCCGGTACAATTGCCAAATCAGCTCCGTAACCGATCCTTGTCTAGCCTTCGTTCGCCAGTTTTGAAGGTGATAAAGAAACACTTTAACCTTTTCAAACGTTTCTTCTTCACGTGCGTTACTTGGTTTTTCACTTGCAAATTTCTTCAAGGCTTCGTAATACGTTCCCGCTCTCGAATGAATCCTAATGCTTGCAAGACCCTGCTCGTCCAGCCCCACAACCGGTGAACGAAGAACCGATGCCAGGGGGATATCCTGATACGGATTGTCAATCACTTTCAGCAGTGAAAGCATAATCGCGATCTCGGTTGCTTCAAAATAACCAGTAGACAGATTTGCATAAATCGGAATTCCTTGCCGTTTGAATTCTTCCATAATTTCTGCCGCCCAAGGCATGGAACGAAGCAATATCACAATATCCTTGTACTGAATCGGGCGCTCGGTCTTCGTTTTGGCATCATAGATCGGTGTACGCTCTTCAATCATGGCCTTCACTTTACTCGCCATGTAGCGGGCTTCAAGTACGGATTTCTCAATATCACCCTCATCAAAAATGGACAATTCCTCTTCATCCCAACTAGCTTCCTCTGATTCCTGATTGATGATCGCTACTTCGATCGGATACTCTTTCTCCTCCGGGTAAGGAGCCCCCTTCACAAGCTCCGCTTCACGGTTATATTCCATCTCACCAACCGAGGACCCCATTATTTGCTTGAATAAAAAGTTGGTTCCCTCCAATACCTCTTTCCGGCTTCTGAAGTTTTGAGATAGATCGATCTTCCATCCTGCTTCTCCGCTTACAGGAAGAAAGCGGGTATACTTTCCTAAAAACAAATTCGGTTCTGCCAATCGGAAGCGATAGATGGATTGCTTTACATCTCCTACCATAAAACGGTTCCCTACTTCTTCACGTTCTTCAGTAATGAGAAGAAGAATCGATTCCTGAACCATATTCGTATCCTGATATTCATCGACCAGTACTTCTTTGAATTTCTTTTTATATTGCTTTGCAGCTTCTGAAGGAAGTAAAGCATCTGAAGCAGGGGCTCTTAAAATATCGAGACAAAAATGCTCTAAATCCGCAAAGTCAACGAGTCCCTTTTCTTCTTTCACTTGTCTGAAACGCTTGCCGAATTCCACCACCACTTCTGCCAGGGTGTGAATCACTGCTCTCATCTTCTTCATATCCTCAATGAATGATTCCGGTCTTCTAGAGAAAAAATCTTCCTGCAGTTTTTCTAACGTTTTCTTCCCTTGATCCCGAAGCTTTTTCGCTTCATCAACGATATCCTTGTTATAGTCATCCCCTCGACAAGCTTTTAACTTTGTAAAAGGTAAGGTTTGAATCGTTTCATACAAAGCATTCCATGATATGTGCAGGCTTTCTTCAAGGCTCTCGACAATCTCTATATCACTTAGAAAGTTTTCAGCTCTTGGACCCGGACCTCCAGGAACCCGAGTCAGATCCAATGCACGCTGAAACAAGCTTTTCGCCCCATGAAGCTGTAAGCGAATATCGGTAAGGAGCGGCTGAATGAAAGGAAGGTGATCGATTTCTACACCTTCTTGGATGTCATACATCTCTTCCAACCCTCTCAGCCAATCGTCCGGGTTCGGATGGGAACGTGAAAAGTCATACAGTTTACGGATCATATCCTGAAGAGCCCCGTCACTTCTATCATTGGTAAATGTATCTACCAGTGTAAAGAAATCATGATTATGTTTTTTTCCGTATTCCTCTTCAAACAGCTCATCAAGCACTTCATCACGCAGCAAATCCCCTTCTGTTTCATCGGCAATCCGAAAACCCGGGTCAATGTCGATTAGATAATAATATTTACGAATCACTTCAAGGCAAAAAGAGTGAAGAGTCGAAATGGAAGCACGGTTCAGTAAGCTCAGCTGCTTTCTTAAATGATGGGAATGAGGATCCTCATCAATCGCCTTTTCCAATGCCTGCCCGATCCGATGCCTCATCTCTGCGGCAGATGCATTCGTAAAGGTTACTACCAATAGTTCATCTACATCCATTCTGTCATCTTCAGAGAGGATTTTCTGAATGATCCTCTCTACAAGAACTGCAGTCTTCCCTGATCCTGCAGCAGCTGCTACGAGTATGTCCTGACCTTTTGCCCAAATCGCCTTCCACTGATCATCTGTCCATGTAACATGATCAGGCTTTGCCGGTATCGTACCTTTACTCATTGGACTCAACCTCCTCTCTCACTTTCCTTAATAGATCTTCTGGTTTTGCCGTCGGGAGCACTCTGTACTCGTTTTCTTCAAGTGATTGGTCGAATTGACAAACGGAACGGAACGAACAGAACTGACATGGTGTACGGTCCTTCAGCTTGTAAGGAGTAATATTGGTCTCACCTGACACAATCCGGTTCCCTGACGCTTCATATAGCTTTCTCACATGCTGACGCATATAGTGAAAGTCTTCCGTTGAAGCTGCTTTTGAACGGGAGGATAATGATCCATCCTTCTTGATCCCGGCAGAGATGATATCTGAGTTCCCCGTATCTAGCGTTTGATCCATTAACCGAACGATGTCAGAGTCTCCCAGAACGAGTCCCTTCATCTTAAAACTCTTGAAGATTTCCTTTTCAATCTGATCCATCGTCAAGATTTTCTTACTATTGATCATAGGGTTATGAACGTGGAAATAGAGCACGCCTGCAGGCTTTGCTTCCTTCCCGACAAATTGTTTAGAGTTCATTAACACAATATCTAAATACGTCAGCATTTGAAGCGCTAATCCATAGTACACTTCCGTCATATCCAAATCTCTCGCACTCGATTTGTAATCAACGATCCTTAGGTAAACTCCACTTGCATCCTCTGCTTTGTCTACCCGGTCGATCCTTCCTTGAAGCTCCATTTTCGTCCCATTTCTCAGCTGGAACTGGAACGGCGGCAGGGTCGCATGAGGTCCAAACCCAAGCTCCACCCCTACAGGAACAAATCCACTCGCCTTCGCATGCTCACTTAGAATCAGGCTCGCACGGCTTATGATTTGCTCAAGCTTCTGAGCGATATAATAATGGCGGTTTGAGCTTAACAGAATCTGGTGCTGAAGCTTCGGTGCCAGCATCAATACAGCTTCTTTAGCAAGCTTGAGACACTGGGCTTTTGATAAGGATGCCCAGGTCAGACCATGACGCTCCACTTCTTCTGATATCCATTTAAGAGCGGAATGGAACATTTCCCCGATATCAGGTGCCTCCAGTTTAAAGAAATCCCGCTCTCTAAGCTTCAACCCATGACTGGCAAAATGAGAAAACGGACAACTATGGAACAGCTCCATTCGGGATACACTCGCTAAAATATGGTCACCATACAGATCCCTGCTCGTATCCTCAGAAAGCTGCTTCGCGTGATTCTGGTAGAAGAGGCTGGATAAAATATGCTGTGAGTGCCATTTCCAATCGTTTGACGTTGCATAGAAGTTATACACATCCCACCAGAAATCATAGATTGGATATTCACGCTTCTTTAACTGTAATTGCGACGTTAAATGAGAAATCGTCACATTGGGATGGCAAACATAGTGCAGCTGCTCTTCTTCAGAAAGCTCGGATGGTTCATTAATAAGAAGCTTCGTATTTGCATCCGGGAACATTTCATTCAGCTTTTTGATGAAAGAGGATGGCAATAACGCTTTTCCTTCTTCATTGGCAATCGGATAGCTTATAAATAAACGTTCACTCGGGGTCGTAAAGGCTTTATACGCTACAAACTCCTCGTCCAACAGCTTCGTCCTGTTACTGGGTGCTATCTTGAAGCCCCTATTGATCAACGATTCGCGGTCTTCATCTGACAGGACTCCGTCTTCATTCATTTTCGCTGGAAGAACCCCATCATTCACTCCGATGATAAAGGCTGCTTTAATGTCACCGAGCCTTGATTTCTCAAGATCTGCAATAATGACCTGATCAATGGCAGGGGGAACTAACGAGAACTGCATCGTTTCCATACCTGCATCGAGGATCGACGAGAATTTCTTCATCGTCGTTTCCTCATCACCAAGCATTTCTACATATTGATCAAGCAAGTCCATTACAGCTGACCACGCTTGATCATGCTCTCTTGCCGCAATCAAGTCGCCTTTTTCTTCTGCTTCAATACGCATACGTTCAAGCTTAGCCGGAATGTCCAACTCTTCCAGATACAGATAGAGAGTTTCACAGAATTCCCGTCCAGTGGATTGCTTTTTCAATCGTTTTCCGAGACGGATGATAGGAGCAGAAATAAATAAACGAAGCTCATTGATCTCATGCTCGAGTTCCTTTTCACGGTCGGTTTGTGGTGCGTCCACATGCTCAAGACCACGGAAGCGACGATATTTCCAGCGATCTTTCTTCGTCCAGCGATCTCCTTTGATCCCGTATGCCAACACATAGTTCTCCAAACGGTCCATTTTTTCCCGCAAATCGGTTGGATTTTTTTGATAAGGAAACAACAGGTCTGTTTTCACCGCCCGGAATACAGGCTCATATCTCCAGTTCGTGTTCATGATTTCCAGAGTCGAGCGGATCAACTCAATTAATGGGTGATTTAACATTGTCCGCTTCTGATCAAGGAAAAATGGAATACTATAATCTTGAAAAATCGTTTCCACCTTATCACGGTAGTCCTGGCTGTTTCGAACCAGCACCGCTATATCCTTGTAGCGATATCCCTTTTCCCGGGCAAGCTTCCTTATTTCCCTTGCTATCCCTTCGACCTCTGCCCGGCGATTAGAGGCTTCCAGAAACTCAATGGATCCTTTTGCTTCTTCGCATGGAACAGTTGGCCGTTCCTCAAAATGACGTTCGAGATGCAGCATCGTGTCATTGTGATAGCGAATCCGCTTCACTAACACCTCTTCTTCTATGGACTTCCCCGCAGCACAGCTAATATCCTGAAGAGTATGGAATGTTTCATTCGTCATCCGATATAGGCTCAACTCGTTCATCGCGCCCATTTGCTGCTCCGGATCGGTTGTCAGCGCGACCGTCACTGTCTTACTATGCTGGATGAGTTGATCGATTATCTGATATTCCTGGGGCGTGAAGCTATGAAAGCCGTCTATGTAAATCTCTGCATCTCTAAGAAGCTCAGAGTTTTTCACATTATCAGCCAACAGCTGAAAGTAGTCTTCTGAATCAATGTATTTGCCTAGGAGCTTTTCCTCGAATTTCTCATAAATCAGTTCAAGGTCATGAAGCTTATCCTTCAACACCTTAGAATCCCGCTCATTTTCCCCTCCAAGTTGCCCGAGATCCTTAGGCGAAATACAATAACGCTTGAATTCCGTCAACATGGATTCTACATGATGAATGAAACCAGGCTTATCCGCGGCCTTCGAGAAAATATGGAGGCGATCTTTATTTTCGTCGATAATCTTCCTGATCATCATATTTAAGCCGACATCGGATAGATGGTAGCGGCTCATTCCGCCGGTTTCCTGGAGAATCTTCCACGCGAGCCGGGTGAAACTGAACACTTGTCCACGAATCATCCCATTTAATCCGGGTGTGTTGACAAGATCGTATTCCGATATAAATGACATCTGATCCGGTACGATATAGATGATGGGATCCCCATTCGGCTCTTCCAATAAGCTCTGCTTCATCTCATCTAATATGCGATGGGTCTTCCCCGTACCAGAGCGCCCGAGAATAAAACGTACAGCCATCCTCTCACTCCCTTTCTTATACTAATCTATTGTAACCATGAGGCAGGTTGAATTTTTGTATAGGTTCATTATAGTACACAGGAACAAATCTTTCCCGTCTCAATCTTTATTGAAAATATTTGGAACACCTGCATACAGTAAAAGAGGCAGGTGATGGCTCATGAATCAATATTTTATCAGAATCGCTTCTGTTCTTGTTGTGATGGCAATTATGGTAGCCTGTAATATTTACACGTTCATTCCCATTTACGGGAATATCGCTTCCTCCCTCTCCATAGCACAAAGTGAAGTCGTTATTGCTGGAAGCTCATTTATCTTTTTCTACGCATGTGGACTTCTAACCTTTGCCAATAGCGCAGATCGTGTTGGAAAAAAAGAGATTCTCGTTTGGGGAATGCTCGCCTCTGCTGTTTCAACAGGCTTGGTGGGGATTGCAGGTGATTTCTGGAGTTTATTCTTAACCCGGGGAATTCAAGGGTTTTGTTTGGGGAGTTTTGCCCCTGTCGCCTTGGCTTATACGTATGATTTGTTTTCTGGAAGAAAGAGAACGCTGCTTCTCGCTTTTATCAATTCCGGTTTTCTTTTCGCAGGCATCCTCGGCCAATTGCTCAGTGAAGGAATCACCCGCTATAGCAACTGGACGATAGTATTCTTCTTTTTCGCAGTGGTGTACGCCTCTTTATTTTTAATGGGAAAACAAACTCTGCCCGCTACATCCATTCGATCCGTTTCCGTCAAACACCAGGTCAACACGATCTATAAACTCCTTTTGAGAAAGGAACTCCTATACTGCTACGGCATCGTTTTCACACTCCTCGCCTCTTTTGTTGCTTATTATGACAGCTTGACCCGGTACTTATCGGGTGATTCCAATCTGCTTTTTCTACTAAGGGCAGTCGGATTGATCGGTGTCAGCTTATCACTCTTTACCGGTCGCCTTCTTGAAGCAATCGGAGCCTATAAAACTCTTTTTATTGGAGTAACCATTTCCATTACGAGTGTATTGATTGCTTTTATTTATGTACACTTGAGTGAACCCTTTCTCATCGTTCTTTCTTCAGTCCTGTTTGTCTCCGCCATCTCATTGTTGATTCCGACCGTCATTACCCTAATCGGAGATATGAGTGGAGATGACCGAAGCCAGGCACTCAGCCTGTACTCCTTTATTTTATTAGGTGGAACCAGCATAGCACCCTTAATCATCATGCAGCTTACCTACGTACAATCGTTGTTTCTGTTACTGGGATGCTTTTTGTTTCATGGCTGGATGGGGGGATTGTTGTATGTTGAGCGGGGTAGATGGAAGATGGGGGAATAGTTGCTTCCATATCAAAAAAGAAGGATAACCTCATCCTTCTTTCAATCTTTCTCTCCACTCATCTACTAATATCCCGTATAAGTGCATGTCATACCGATCTCCGTCCCTCTGTAAAAATTGACGGTAGCTTCCTTCTTTCGTAAATCCGAGTGATTCATATAAACGAATGGCCCTTTCGTTATATGAAAATACCGTTAATTGAATGCGGTGTAAATTCAACTCTTGAAATGCGTACGCCAACAAACATTTCATGGCTTCCTTCCCATAGCCATTGCCCCAGGCCGGTTCGTCTCCAATTGAAATGGAGACCCATCCGACACGATGCGTCCATAGGATCCCGTCCAATTCAACAAAGCCTATGATTCTCCCATCATTTTTTAGGCGAATGGCAAAACGAAAAGCATTGTCTTCAGAGGACCCCATCCATTTTTTGATCTCTTCCCCTGATTTTGGCTTATGGGGCAGGGCATCGAATAATCTCTGAAGCTCTTCATTTGAATTCCATTCTCGTATGGCTGCAAGATCTTCATCCTGAAATCCTGAAAGATAAATTCTTGTACCAGTTAACAACCGTTTCATTCTCACTTCACCTCGACGTATGTATTTCGAGGCGTCCCCCTTCTTTTCCTTTATTGCCCTTGAAAAAGTTTCGCAAGCGCTTTTTTATTCACTTTCCCTACATCGGTCTTCGGAATTTCCGGGATGAAATGATAATCCTTGGGAATCTTAAACTTCCCAAACTTTTGTAAGCAATATGTTCTCACATCCTCAGCAGACATGCTTGCACCGTTTCGAATCGAGATGATGGCCGTGACCACCTCTCCCCACTTTTCATGAGGCAGTCCAATGACCGCACACTCAAGTATGGCTGGATGCTCACATAACCAATGCTCGATCTCTTGAGGATAAATATTTTCTCCCCCGGAAATGATCATGTCTTTTTTTCGCCCGACAATATAGTAATCTTCATCGTCATCATACTTCGCCAGGTCCCCGGTATGTAACCACCCGTCTTTGAGAACTTTCTCCGTCTCTCCCGGATTATTCCAGTATCCCTTGAATAAATGGTCCCCTCCCAACAACAACTCTCCCACTTCTCCCTGAGCTACAGGATTTCCGGCTTCATCAATCACCTTTACCTGATTCAACATCATCGCTTTACCCACCGAACCCTTTTTCATCCTGGAAGGATCGATATAAAAATTATTAGGTCCCGCTTCGGTTAAACCATATCCTTCTTTAAACGGAATCTTCTTTTCCTTAAAGAACTCATATACTTTTCCGGGGCACGGGGCTCCTCCTGAAAGAAACACTTTCATTTTTGGAAATGGAGTATGTTTGAAATCCTCATTTTCCATAAGCAAGTGATACATTGTGGGGACAAGAAGAACGATGCTGCATCCGTATTCGTTCAGGACATGTATTGCTTCGTCGGGCTCAAACCTTTCTGCAATCACGACCTTTCCTCCCACCATCAAAAGAGGGATTGACAAAGCATTTAGCCCTCCGGTGTGAAAGGTAGGCAAATACGTCAACGTGCAGTCCTCATCTGTCAAGTTCCAGCTCACCACCGTGTTCAGGGCATTAGCAATGACTGATCGATGAGAAAGAACCACTCCCTTAGGAAATCCCGTCGTCCCGCCTGTGTAAATCATCACCCAGGGATCCGAGCCTGTGAGAGCAGCAGATTGAGTTATAGCCTGTTTTTGAGAGTAAACAATAGATGTGACAACATCAATACAGACTTGTTGGGCGTGATTTGGAAGCTCCGTAACAAGAGATTGAAAGTCTTTATTATATAAAATCAAGCCGGGTGTACAATTCGCTATGATCGACCCAATCTCAGAAGCGGATAATCTCCAATTAAGAGGAACAAATACCGCCCCTAATTTTCCGCAAGCGAACAAGAGCTCGAAACAGACCGGATGATTCGTAGAAATGAACACCACCCGGTCTCCCTTCGCTATTCCGTTTCCACACATATATTGAGCCCACTTAGACGCCCGTTCATCTAAAGTGCGGTAATCGATCTTTTCTTTGGTAGGAGCATTGATTAAAGCAACCTGATCAGGAGAGATCATTGATCGCTTCTGCAACCAATCTGTGACTCTTTCCATATTCATCTCCTCCTTTGGATGGTTGCCTTTATCATAGATGGCGGGGGTTACAAATGAGTTACAGTAAAGGAACCAGCCTTCCAAATAAAAAAAGAGCCTGGAAGATTCCAGGCCCCGTTCTGCTTACCAGATCATTTCCGCCCATTCAGGATGGTCAATGAATGGATTTCTGTTTCCTTGATATTGTTCAAAGATGATATCGTTTCGTCTGATTTCCCTGGCATCGACAGGGTCCTGTTCATTCCATTGCAGGAGAACGGACATTTTCCCGTGATAAGGGGCACTTCCATTGTTCACGTTGTCATTGATCTCTAAATCCAGTTCCCCGCTGTCACCTTCATAGCGGACTGCCATGTAGAAAATCATACGGGCGACGTCCCCTTTTACTTCATCCCTTGGCTCCCAGGAGTCCCCATCATAATAGTTGCCCGGCGCTTCACCATGCTGAGTCCCGCCATTATCAAAATCAAGATTGCTTCTTGTTGAATTGACCGTTACATCTGTCGGTCTTAAGTGATGAAGGTCCGTCCCTGGTCCTTGAGATGTTCCAAAGTCCCCGTGGGATTTCGCCCAGACGTGTTCCCGGTTCCAGTCGTTGACTCCACCGCCGTTTGTCGTTTTGGATTGGGAACGGCCAGAGTATAGGAGGATTACGTTACTCGCGTTGTCCGGATCTTCGTCTGTATTTCGAAGTGCTCCCCATACATCGCTGTAGGAAAGAGTTTGATGATCATCAATGATGTTATGTAGTGCTGTTTTTAAAGAAGAGCCCGTTTTCCCTTCAGCCGAGTTGTAATATTCTTCATAGGATGGTGGATCGGTTGGGTCGGATGGAGGATCAGTCGGATCAGTCCCGCCATCTTCCAATGATTCAAATGCTGATGTAGACTTCACTCCCGGATGAGAGAAATAGGCCGTTAAACTGCCCGTCACTTTGATTTTTTCACCCATTCGACCCGGGTTACTTTGCAATCCGAAGTTTGAACGGTAGGAAGATGGAATTTGAACATAAACCATCTCATCCGTATTGGATTCAGACGGGGAATCCGCCAGGGCAAGTGCGTAATCGTTTGGAAAGTTACTCGTGACAACGGATGACGTAGAGGTTGGCTGCCCGACCACATACCCTTCCACTGACTGAGTGGAACCATCTTGATGGGATAAAGCCTGATCAACAGTGAACGGCGAACTCCACGTCCCATTTCCCGCTGCACTCATTTGACTTGGAGATACTTGACCACATGCAATCATAAAGATAATTAAAATTGAAAAAATGCTGATGAACTTCTTGTTTACAACCTTCAAATGGCTTCGCCTCCTCTAAATATGACTATACATTTAGGGTACATTACATATTGTCAAAATAGGGTAAATTTTGTGTAAATGTGTGAAAATGAGTCTATTATCATAGGGTTGTGATTGGTGTTTACGAGGGAAAGAAGGCCTTTCCGTAATTGGTGGGGGTCCCCCTTCCCACACTTAAAATCCTACAAAAAAAGCACTGGGCCCCTTCAGGGCCAGCACTTCATCTCCTTACATCCTTTCAACCAATACCGAAGCACCCATGCCACCGCCTACACATAATGACGCAATCCCTTTTTTCAATTCACGACGCTTCAATTCATGCAGTAAAGACACAACAAGTCGTGCACCGGTGCAGCCGACCGGGTGACCGATACTGATTCCGCTGCCATTGACATTCACTCTTTGACGGTCCAGTCCCAGCTCTTTTTCAACAGCTAAATACTGGGCTGCGAAAGCTTCGTTGATTTCAAATAGATCAATATCATCCAAAGACCAATTTTCTGTTGTATGTAAACCTTTGTGAATAGCGGGGACGGGTCCTATCCCCATCACTTTTGGATCTACGCCTGCTACGGAATATCCAACGATTCTTCCCAAAGGCTGAAGACCTCTTCGTTCAGCTTCTTCTTCACTCATGAGAATCAGTGCCGCCCCTCCATCATTCAGGCTTGAAGAATTCCCGGCTGTGACCGTGCCGCCTTCCCGGAATGCCGGCTTTAATTTCTGCAGCTTTTCTACCGCCAATCCAGCTCGTGGGCTTTCATCTTTATCAATGACCTTCTCTCCTTTTCGTTCCTTCACTGTAAGAGGAACGATTTGAGAATCAAAGTACCCATTTTCCATTGCCTTCATTGCTCGCTCATGGCTTAACACTGCATACTCATCCTGCTCTTCACGGGTAATCGAGTGAATTCCCGCCAGGTTCTCCGCTGTTTCACCCATCATGATGCCGTGGATGGGATCTTCAAGGACCTCCCAAACCGAATCACGAATTTCTCCATGTTGCAGTCTTTGACCAAATCGGTGCTGCTTCAAAATATACGGACTGGAGCTCATCGCTTCCACCCCGCCTGCCAGGACAATATCAGATAATCCTGTTTGAATTTGCATGGCTGCTGAAATGATGGCCTGCATTCCACTGGCACATTGGCGCTGGATCGTATAGCCCGTGGTCGTGTCATCAAACCCGGCCATTAGGGCGGCTGTTCTTGCTGTATTAGGCTGATCGGTCCTTTGAATACAATGCCCGAGGATCACTTCATCAATATCACTTGGCGACAGCCCGCTTTCTCTAGCCGCTTCTTTCATAACGGGTACGATCAAATCCGTCGGGAGCAGATCCTTTAATGTGCCTCCAAATGCCCCAACCGGAGTACGCAAAGCGGCTGTGATCACTACATTCCTCATCTTGTCACTTCCCTTTCCTGTCTAAATTACATCATGATGCCGCCATCTACATGGAGGACGGTTCCATTCACATAGTCACTGTCATCAGATGCCAGATACAAATATGCTTTTGCGATATCATCCGGTTTCCCTAATCTTCCAAGGGGAATCATCGCTTTCATTTGCTCGATGACCTTTTCAGGAACGGCCGCCACCATACTCGTTTCGGTAAAACCAGGTGCGACTGCGTTCACGTTGATCCCTTTCGGTCCCAATTCTTTCGCCCAGGTTTTCGTCATCCCCACAACCGCTGCTTTTGTTGCAGCATAGTTGGTTTGACCGACATTTCCGTAAACTCCGCTAACGGAAGAAGTGTTGATGATTTTCCCCTTGCCATTTTCAATAAGGTGAGGCAGAACCGCTTGGGTACAATTAAACACACCTGTTAAATTCACATCCAGCACCTTTTGAAAATCTTCCGGGGATAACTTATGAATCATGCCATCTCTTGTGATTCCAGCATTGTTAATTAAAATATCGATTTTCCCAAGTTGTTCTCTTACCTCTTTTACAAAAGAATCGACGGAAGAGCGATTTGCTACATCCCCTTGAAAAAAGGTTGCATTCCCCGTTCCCATTTCATTCAGCTGTCGGGCTTTTTCTTCGCCGACCTCCTGATTGAAGTCGACGAGGGCAACATGGCATCCTTCTTCCACAAATATTCTCGCTGCGGCATATCCTATTCCGTTCGCAGCACCCGTAATCAGGGCGACTTTGCCTTCCAGTCTCATGCTGGTTCCTCCTTCATCTGCAAAAATGATGTCATTGTCTGAAGCAATTGATCTACATCATCGATAAGCGGTGAATGCCCACTATTCTTTAATTCAACAAAAGTAGCGTTTTCTCCTATATCTTCGACAATTTCCTCTGTCATTTCTTTTGTGATTACATAATCCCTGTCTCCTCTTAAAACAAGAACCGGTATCGAGATGGAGGCCGCTTGATCGGTCCCTTCAACGAGACCATTGTAAACATCGCTTATATTAAACATATTCAATGCCTGATAGATATGAGCGAGGTTCCGCTGCGTTCTCATATCATCGATGTACTCTTCATAGCGATCCTCTTCGGGTTGATTATGGGAATAAATCAAGGCATTCCAGAGGGCACGGAGAAACTCCCGATCATTCCCGTCATAGGCAGCTTGAACCGGTACGGTTTTCCCGCTGTCCATCATCACTTCTTCCATTGTACGAAGGCGATTTCCTAAATCAGGTGTACCATCTGCTTTTGTCCCGAAGAATGGGTAGCCTCTTGTAGAAGCTGAAGCTAGTAATATAAGATTCTTGCAAACTCCCGGATAATCGATGACAAATTGCATGGCGACCGCTCCGCCAGTCGACCATCCCGCCATTGAAAAGTCACGGAGACCCAGCCCGTCTACCCAATCCTTGATATCATCGGACAAGTCTTTGATACTCGCAATTCCCCGATGGTAGCTGGATTCGCCAAATCCTCTCATATCAACGGCATAAATTTTATAGCATTCATCCATTCGATCCAGTACAATATCCCAATGTTTGGATGATGTCATATTCCCATGGATGAGGACCAGTGGAATGTGTCCCCCGCTTCGTTCCCGGTAAGCAAGCGTCTCTCCATTTCCAAGCTTTACTTTTTTCAACTGAACCGTTATCACCTGCATTCTCCCCCTTTTATGAATTGCCCCAAACGATAGTAGTAGCCCCCCAGGCATACCCGATTCCCGCACTGACAAGAACGACAACATCGCCTTCTTTTAGCTTGCCTCTTTCCTCAGCCAGTTCCAGTGACAAAATTTGATCGAATTGACCGATATGTCCGTATTCTTCCAAATAGATGGACTGCTCGTCTGTAAGTCCCAGTTCCTTCAATACATAACGATGCGCCGACTTTTTCATATGAAGCATGGCCACGTATGAAACATCTTCTTCTTCGTATCCACTTCTATAAAGGGATTCCCGGACGACCTTTAGAAAGTGATCCATGGATTTCTGCTCAAGCCTCTTTTTCATTCCTTCAGGATCTGTGACATCCAGCTTATATCGTCCGATAGACTTTCCTGTCAAAGGCTCTTTCGTCCCACCTACGGGGACAATGACATCTTCTGAAAACGATCCGTCGGTGATGATGGACGTTTCCAAAACCATATTTTTCTTAAGACCTTTTTGAAGGATCATCGCTCCGCCGCCAGCTGCCAAGTTGAACATAAAGCGTGTCCTGGGATTCTCGTAATCAATGAAATCGCTGTTACGGTAGCCTCCTGCAAGAAGCACGGTTTTAACGGAAGGGTCCGTTTTCAATAAGCTTTTGGCAAGCTTCATCGCCATAATCGTGGTACCGCACCGTAATGCCATGTCAAAAGCCCAGGCCCGATAAGCCCCGATTTCTTCCTGGAGCTTGATGCCCGCTGTCCAAAGGGGATATTCTTTATGTTCTTCACCAATGTAGATGACTACATCAATATCCTTGGGATCGATACATGCTTTTTCGATGGCCCGCCTTGCCGCTTGAATGCCCATGGCACATGTATGATCTTCCGGTCCTGGAACCGTTTTCTTTTTGATTCCCATTTTGTTTTCTACAACCTCTAAAGGAAGTCCTGCTTTTTCAGCAATTTCCCTGCTTGTCATAGTGGTTGAGGGTAAATATAATCCGGTGCTCAGAATGCCGATCGTCATGAAAGATCCTCCCTTTTAGCTTGCGATGTTTTTCTCTTCCCTGTGCTCTAGTTTCCCCCGTTTTCTTTTCTTGATTTTCTTGAAAGACCCCACAATACCTGCCGGGAAGAACATAACCGCCAGGATATAAAGGATTCCGAAGAAAATGATCCAGCGTTCAAAGATCGGATAGGTTTTGGCGAGCTCGGTCAACCAGTGGTGGGCAAATTCAATCAGCCCTGCTCCGACGATCGGTCCGACCAGTGTACCCACTCCGCCAATGATGGTCATTAATAAGGCATCAAGAGTGACATCCATCGTAAAGACACTTGTGTTCACAAACCGTAATGACAATCCGTACAATGAACCTGCGAAACTCGCAATCACACCTGCAATAACACTCGCTATAATTTTATAATGGAGGACCTGGTACCCGAGTGATTCTGCCCTCTGCTCGTTTTCACGAATGGCCTGGAGTACGGACCCGGCAGGAGAATGTGTGAATCTTCTTAATAAAAGAAAGATGACGGCCATCACACCGAGGCAAATGAAGTAAAATACGAGACGATCCTTCATTAAATCCGGTGTCCTAAACGTAAATCCATCATTTCCAAATGTTAAACTTCTCCATTTTTCAGCCCCGACGAGGAATAATCCTGCAAAGGCAAGGGTCAACATTGCATAGAAATGACTTTTAAGTCGTAACGTCAAGAGCCCGACAATATAGCTGACGATTCCTGCTACCACGGAAGCAACCAGGATGGAGACCATAAGCCAAAACATGGTAGGCTCCATTCGATCGAGAAAAATGCCTGTAGAATAGGCTCCGATACCAAAGAACATGGCATGCCCAAAGGAAACGATCCCTGTATATCCGAGAAGGAGATCATAGCTCATGGCAAATACGCCGAAGATAAAGACCTGGGTCAGGAGGATCATCATGCTTCTTGAATCATTGAAAAATGGATAAATGATCAGGACCCCTAAGGCTATTCCTAAAAATACGTTCGATCGCTGCTTGAGAAACTTCATTTTGTCACCCCTTTACTGTAAATAGTCCCTGTGGCCTGAAAATCAGTACAAGCGCCATTAATATCATATTGACTGCCAGGGATAATTCGGGAACATAATACGTCATGAAAGAGCCTGACAGACCGACTAAGATAGCCGCAAACAAAGAACCCGGAAAACTTCCCATTCCACCGATCACCACTACGATGAAGGCAAGGATCGCAAATTCCATGCCCATCTCTGCATAAATGACACCTGAGTATGGGGCAAGAAGAATTCCTCCGAGGGCAGCCAGGGCAGATCCAACCATAAAGACGTACATAAACATTTTCTTAATATTGATACCAAAGGCTTCGACCATTTCTTTATTCATGACCCCTGCCCGGACGATCAAGCCGATTCTTGTTTTATTCAAAATCAGCTGGGTAATCGTGAAAATCAATAATCCAACAAGGATAATGAAGACACGATATTTAATGACAATGATATCCCCGATTTCCCAGCTCCCCGCTAAATAGTCAGGCGCTTTCGCGGATAGCTGGTTCGGTCCCCACACGACTTTCAACATCTCGGAAAGAACGAGCATGAACCCTAACGTAATGAGAATCTGTTGAACATGATTTCCGTACACCGGCTGAATGATGAATTTTTCTGTCACGAGTCCCAGCACCAATCCAGTTGCAATCGCTCCGATAATGCCTACCATAAAGCTGTCTGTTACCGTATAAACCCAGACGCCACTGTATGCTCCCCATGCAAATAAGCCTCCGTGAGCAAAGTTCAATACATCCATTAATCCAAATATGAGCGTCAAACCTGCTGCCAGCAGGAAAATCAGCATCCCTGTGGCCAATCCATTAAGTGCCAAGTTAATGATGAGATCCATCCTCACCCCTCCTCACGCAATTCCTAAGTATTTCTTCTTCAATTCTTCATCTTTGACCAACGATTGCATTTGCCCATCGTGAACGGTGGCTCCATCGTCGATAATATAGAAACGATCCCCGATTTGACTGGTCATCATAAAGTTTTGCTCAACAAGAAGAATCGTTGTTTTTTCTTTCATTTCTTCAATGGAATGCATCACTTTCTCTACGACAATCGGAGCGAGCCCCTTACTCGGTTCATCGATTAATATAAGGTCATTATTATTTAAGTACGCCCTTGCAATGGAAAGCATCTGCTTCTGCCCTCCACTCAAATTCCCACCTGCCTTTTTCCAGAACCTTTTCAAATCGGGAAATAGATCAATGATCCAATTCATTCGTTCCTCTGTCTCTTGATCTTGAGTCTTCATGGCAACTCTCATATTTTCTTCCACTGTCAGATCACTAAATATCCCTTGATCCTCAGGGACATAGCCGATTCCTTTATTGGCTATCTTATAGGTGGGAAGAGTTTGAATCTCCTCGCCTTTATAGGTGACCAATCCTCTCGATGGCGGCGTTAGTCCCATGATACTTCGGAGGCTTGTTGTTTTACCGGCACCGTTTCTTCCTAATAAAACCGTGACTTCCCCTTTTTTAACCTCAAAGGATACGCCTTGCAATATGTGATACTGACCGATATACGTTTCGATGTTTTCTACTTTAAGCAGTGTGCTCATCGTAAAGCCCCCCTAAATAAGCCGATTGCACTTGTTCATTCTTCATGATTTCCTTTGGATGATCATCGGCAAGCATTCGGCCATTGAATAACACCATGATGCTGTCAGACAGATCCATGATCATATCCATTTTGTGTTCAATGAGGACAATGGTTTTATCCCCTTGAGCTTTGATGGTACGGATCACTTCCAGGATTGCCGGTACTTCTTCCAGGGACATTCCTGCAGTAGGTTCATCCAACAGTAAGATTTCCGTATCCAGTGCAAGGAGCATGGCGATTTCAAGCTTTCTTTTTTCTCCGTGTGCAAGGTTTACGGCTAGAGATTCCGCTTTATTCGAGAGCATGACGAGCTTCAATAAATCATAGGCTTCACTCATGACATCACTGAACGCTTTGATATTCCGGTGCATCACATAGCGGATTCCGAGCCTCGACTGCACGGCCAATCTCACATTCTCTAAAACCGTCAGATTAGGGAACACATTCGTCATTTGAAAGGAACGGCCGATTCCAAGCCTGGCCCTTTTTGTAGGAGAGAGTCTCGTAATCTTTTTTCCTTTTAAAAACACATCTCCGCCAGTTGGCTTTAATTGACCGCTCAGAAGATTAAAGAGCGTCGTTTTCCCGGCACCATTCGGTCCGATGATCGACTTGAATTTCTTTTCAGGTACTGAGAACGTTACATCATCGACGGCAGTATGACCTCCGAACTTAATCGTTAGATTCTTTGTTTCTAAAATACTCAACTGTCTTCACCCCGCTTATATTTCATGAAAGGGGCTGACTGATAACAAAGTGCCATAACACCCTGTCAGTCACCCCCTTTTCATTCCTTACCTTTGGATTTTAGTTACGTATTGGAGGAGCCGTTTCTTCCGGCGAAAGCTCTCTGATCAATACCGGAACAGGATATGGAACTCCCTCTTTCTTCTCAAGCTTTATGGCATATAGCGTTTGTAATGCCTGATGATCTTCTTCCCGGAAGGTCATCGTTCCCTTCGGCGTATCAAAGCTCATTCCCTCCATCGTTTCAATGAGGGTATCAGAATCTAAATCCCCTTCTGTTTTCTTGATCGCCTCTACAATGGAAATCGCCGAGCTCATCCCACCTGGGGTAAAGAGATCGGGAACATCCCCGTCATATTTCTCCTTATGTTCTTCCACTAACCAGTCGTTGATGTCATTGTCCGGCAGTTCATGGTAATAGACGCTGAACCCTTCCATCCCTACAAGTGGTTCCATAGCGGATAGTGCAGCAATATCTGGTGCCCCTGTAGAAATTTTGATCCCTTTTTCCTGGAGCTTCATATCCCCGATTTGATTCCATGGAGAGTTCGCACCTGCCCAGATCACAAATAGATAATCCGGTTTACTATCAATGACCTTTTGGATATTCGATGTAAAATCCGTAGCGGCCGGATCAGCATATTCTTCAAGTACAATTTCAGCTCCAAGACCTTCAGCCGCTTCCTTAAAGGCTGCAACCCCATCGCGGCCAAAGGAATAATCCGGTGCCAGTGTAGCGATCTTCACTCCATCCTTCGCAATCGCGGCAGCTCCTGCAACAGCATCCTGTGAAGAGTTACGGGCTGTACGGAAGATATAAGGATTAAACTCTGAACCGGTAATACTATCGGCAACCGCCGGCTCAACAATCATGATCTTTTCGTATTCTTCTGCAAGTGGCAGCACGGCTAATGTATCACCTGAGCTTGATGATCCCACCAGAAAATCAACCCCATCTTCTTCTAATAATTTTGTCGCTTTCTGAACGGCCACTTCCGGCTTCGTTTCTGTGTCCTCGAACACAACCTCTATTTTCTTCCCTGCCACTTCCATCGTTCCATCCGTAGCATACTCGAGGCCTAATTCAAATCCGCGCTGCGTTTGCTCCCCATATGACTCCAGTGCCCCTGTAAGGGAAGCAAGCACCCCAATCTTCACCGTTTCCTGTTCTTTCTCATCTGTATCTCCCGACCCGCCACTGCTTTCTGAGCTGCAGGCACTCGCAGCAATAAGCATGCATGACATCAACATCATTAAAACCGTCCATCTAAACGATCGTTTCACATTTTCTCCCCCTTAGAATATGAACTAAAGCGATAATAGCTTTGAATTCATATTAGGTGAGGGGAGTTACAAATGAGTTACACGGGGGTTTTAGTTTATGGATTCGGAAGTATTAATATGGTAATGACATCACCTACTTTCTTCAAAATAGAACAAACTTCTAAAACATTATGTTCCCCCCTCCAAATTTCCTATATAATGAATCTACTAAATGTTAGGGGAATTGGAGGATTCATCCTTGAGTGTATTTCAGCAATTTCAACGTACCATCATAAAAAATTATCTTCTGGGAAGCTTCATAGCCGTCTTTGGTGTCGGGTCTGTATTCATTTTTCAAACCCTTGCCCTTAATGAAAATGAACTGCTCACAATGGGAGGCATCATCTCCCTTTCAATCGTCACGATGTTCAGCTGCGAATTTTTGGTGTATCAGAAGCATATTCGTCCGATGAAGCTCGTCTATAAAAAGAAGAAATCAACACTAAGTCTGGACCTTCTCTCAACTGCCTATCAACAAGTGGAAAGGTTCCCACTCTTAACGGTTAAACGAATCATGCTTCCCCACTTTCTGGGGCTGGCCCTTCCGTCGACTTTGTTGACGGTTTGCAGCATCAACGCAGGATGGTTGTCAATTCCTTACACCTACGTTTTTTATGCCTGGTGCGGCGCCTTTTTAGTGGCTATTCTTCATGCATTGATTGAGTTTTTCTTAACCTTTAGAGCTTGTCATTCGCTGCAAGTGGACCTTATTCGGAAAACAGTTGAAACATATGGAGTCGATCCATCGAATCAGTCCACCCTATTTATCAGTTTAAAAAGAAAGATCTTGGCTGCCTCCCTGTTTCTTGCCCTGTTTCCAATCCTGCTTTTTTCATTAGCTTCACAGATTCGCTTATCGATTGCAGACTCCACTCTTTTAGTAGACTACTGGAAATGGGGAGGGACTCTGATTTTCATCATTACAATTCTAGCTTTCTATGGAGCGCTCCTTATTTTCAAAAGCATCGAAGCACCCGTAAAAGAGCTGGTAGCCCGTTTTGAAAAAGTAGAAGAGGGGCATGTTTCACCCGTAGTGAATACATACACGGATGAGTTTTCTCAATTATTTTCCGGCTTTAACCACATGGTAGGGGCCATCAATCTGAGAGATCAGAAAAACCAGCAGCTACTTGATCAATTTTTCGCAGTAGTTGCAGGTACATTGGATGCACGGGACCCATATACGGCCGGTCATTCAAAACGCGTTGCGGAGTTTTCTGTTTTAATTGCCAAACAATGCAACTGGTCTTCGAAAGACATCGACTTACTCAATAAATCGGCCCTGCTTCACGACATTGGTAAAATAGGAATCCGGGATGATGTGCTTTTGAAGGAAGGGAAATTGACCAATGAAGAGTTTGATCAAATCAAGCGCCACCCTGTCATTGGTGAGGAAATTGTCAAAGGAGTTCAATTAACAGAAGAGCTCCTTCCCATCTTACCCGGGATCAAGAATCACCATGAGCGCTTGGATGGCTGCGGGTACCCGGATCGATTAAAAGGAGACGAGATTCCCGTGTTCGGACGATTGATTGCTGTTGCCGATGCCTTTGACGCCATGACCTCTGACCGCCCCTACCGAAAAGGGATGCCTATAGAAAAAGCTTTCTCCATCTTGGAAGAAGGAAAAGGTACCCAGTGGGACCCGGAGTTTGTCGATGCGTTTTTGGGGAGGATGAAGGTCAGGACCATCCCGGTCACTTTATCAAATTCTTCCATCTAACTATCAACTTCCACCAAAAAGGATCAAATCCCCATAGAGGATTTGATCCTTTTTCATTTAAAGAGCTTTCCCCCTACCCTTCGCTCCAATGACCATTTCGTACATTTGCCGGGTTGCAGCCATTGGGTCGACGCCGAGTTCGGTTTCCAATATATCTTTGCAGCGCTGAAACCACTTCACGGCTTGGGGTCGGTTATTTTTTTGATAATAGCTGTACATGAGGATGCGGTAGGCTTCCTCCCAAAGGGGATCATGTTCGATGATTGTGAGGCAGTAATCGATAGCTTCATCCACCTGTTCCTTTCTCACTGCGAGCTGGGCCCGTTTCTCCAGTCCCCTCAAATACTGAAGGTGCAGTCTTTCCCTTTCCTTCGCGGTCCACCACGTTCCTTTCCGGTCAGGCAGAAACGTCCCTTTGTAGTAATGTAATCCCCGTTCCAAGTATTGAATGGATTTTTCCACATCATTTTCTTTTAAACCTTCTGTAACCCAGCTGGTGAATTGATCGGCATCGTATTCAATGTTGGCCATTGGGTTCAATCCGTACCCTTCCTGATGCCGCCCTATAAAGAAAGCTTTTCCCCTGGCTTGACGATTGGGTTCGAGTACATTGTTCAGGGCGTTGAGTGCCACCTTGAAATCACGATCCGATCCAGTACCCTCAGGCCAAAGCTCTTCGATAATTTCTTCCTTCCTCTTCAATTGATTCCGTTGAATAAGGAAATATTGAAATAGTTCTTTCGCCTTCTCCCGCTGCCACTTCTTTTCCATGACTTTATGATCTCCTAATCGAATTTCAAAGCGTCCGAGGGTTTGAACTTTGATTGTGTACCCCGGATGAGAGGTGATCGATTCATATCCTGATTTGGTTAAAAGCTGATGACAATATGGAGCGTGAATGCTCTCCTGGTAAGCTTTTACTAATAATGGAATCAGGCTTTGCAGGTCTTTCGGTCCGAATGTGGTCGGCTTGAAAAAGATAAACTCATATTCTCCCATTTGGACCTCATTTAAGCAGGAGGTCATGTTTTCAACGAATTTATCATGATCACCTGTTTTGTAGGCAATTGCGCTTTTCCACAAATCTGTCACCATTTTGCCGTAACGGTCTCCGCACGCTTCGAAATGACTGCCCGCACGTTCAAAACATTTCCCAGCCTCTTCAAATGCTTCTTTATAAACGTTCGTTATCCCGACGCTGAGAAGGATAAGTGAATACAACCACATATCCTCTACCTTTTCCGTTTCATGCAATGCCTCTTGGGCTAATTCCTTTGCCCTCTGGAATTCTCCTAATCTGGCATAAAGAATGGACAGCCCCATATACGGTTCTGCTTTTCCCCTTGAAACATTGATCTGACTCATTAATTCCAACGATGTTTCATAGCAGCTTTTCGCAAGGTCTGCGTCGTAATCACTGATGAGCTGAACGGCATGACCCATGCGAATCCAGCCGCATGCCTCCACAAACGGGGACTTCCCCTTGATTCCCTGACTGATGCCCTGCTGTGCAAGCGTCTTGGCTTCATCGCCATTCCCCATAAACGATTGAATGAGTGATAGAAGCAATTCTTTTTCCCGATGGGATTGGGGAAGCTGGTCTTCACCTTCCTTATAAAGAAGAATCTTCTTAGCTTCTTGAAGCTTGCCTGTGCGTAGGAGCATCCTTGCCTCAAGATTGCCTTCTTCCTTCATGAAACCGCTCTTCTTTCCTTTGTCATACCAGATTTTTGCCTGAATCGCTTTTCCTGAGTTCACCAAATTCTCTGCTATCAGAACATATAAATGATTTTTTTCCTGAAGATATTCTGTATCTTCCCCCTCTAAGCATTCAATTGCTTTGAGCAAATACCGCTGCGCTTTTCCCGGCTGAATCGTATCTAAATAGATTCTGCCGATTCCCTCATATGCTTTGCTCAGCATGAGCGGATCACTCTTTTTCTCTGCCAGTTTGATTCCATGGGTATAGGCATTTTCTGCTTTTTCGTAGAATGAGCGATAGCGAAAGAACTCACCTTGATAAAACCAAAGAGGATAATATTGATCCTTTAATGAGTCTGGAACCTCCACTAAATAGTCACCCAGTGTTTCGAGCTGTCCGCCTTTCATCATCGCATCCGCTTCGCGAACAAGAATAGCGGACACCGCCTCAATGTTTTCCATTTTCATATAATGATGAATCGCTTTCTCCCACTTCCCGTGCTGCTCAAAGAATCGAGCACATTTCAACTGTAATTCCTTATAGAGACCTATACTTTCTTCTTTTAATTTCCGTTCTAAAAAAGTTTGGAAAAGGGCGTGAAGTCGATAATGATCTGATCCTTTCATTTCTTGCAGAAGGGCATTTTTCTCTGACAGCTGGTTTAACATTTGCCCGGATCCCGGCAGTTCAAAGATGGCTTCGCACGTACATCCATTGATTTCATCGAGGATCGAGATTTGCTTCAAGAATTGCTGCACTATCGGTGTCTGTTTGGAAAACACCTCATGAGCCAAATAATGGAAGAGTTCATCAAGGGAGGAATGCTGTTTTTCCACCATGAGAATATCAGGATTCTCCTGAAGTTGTGAATGAATCATACTGACAGCAATGACCCAGCCTTCGGTTAATTCACAGATCGCATCAAGCTGGGATTCGGAAATGACTTTCTCATGAAAGTCCGTTAAAAGTAATTCTACCTCTTCTTTCGTTAAACAGAGGTCGCCTTCTGTTATCTCAAGCAATTGTCGGGATATTTTCAACTGGATGAATGTGGCCCATGAAGGTTTTGTACGCGTAGATAGAATGAAGTGAATGTGATCTGGTAAGTGCTCAATGACCTTCTCCATCCACTGATTGATAAAGAAGGAATGGTCCACTAAATGGTAGTCGTCCACGATGATGGTGAATGCTTGAGGGATCTTCATGCATTCGTTTATAAACAATGCACTTAATCGGAAGATATCGTCATCCTTCATATATTGCCCCATGGACAAAATCGTTTCCCTCAACTCTTCACCAAAATGAGGAATCTGCTTCTGGATGCTGTACACAATATTTGTCACAAACGGAACGAGTCCATCATCGGTTTGTGTAATGGAGTACCAGCAATGGTTCGGTTTCACATCCTGCAGGAATTGACTGATGGCCGTACTCTTTCCGTAGCCTGCTCCCGAATGAACGATCACCAGCTTATGATCTGTAACCGTTCTCATTTTTTTTATTAAGCTTGGACGCCTTATATATGAATGCTTGACAACAGGCGGCACAAACTTGGTTTCAATGATAGGTATTTCGATTGTCACACTACCACCCTCAAAACGATCGAATTTTCTTACTATTCTATCATATTTATATGGATCACAGGGGGACAACTAGTACATACTGAAGAATCTTTCGCAAAAAAAAAGAATGCTATTCATGTACTGAACAGCATTCCCATATCTTTAGTTCCTGAATTGTATATCCCATTCGTTGATAGGCCAGTAACGAAGATCCACTTTTCCCACAATCTGTTCCCGGTCTATAAACCCGAAGTAGCGACTATCCATGCTTCCCCGACGATTGTCTCCAAGAACGAATACTTTTCCTTTGGGAACCGTTTGCTCATCCGTGATTTCTTCAAGGGTAAAGTCTCCCGTCAGCTTGTTGCCGATGTATTCCTGCTTGAATTTTTCTAAATAAGGTTCAGGATAGTACTCTCCGTTAACATATAATTTATCATCTTTATAAACGACCTTATCACCGGGCAGTCCAATGATTCGTTTCACATAATCCTCGTTCTCATTCGCATGAAAGACAACAACATCAAAGCGATCCAAGTCTCCAATATGATAACCGATTTTATTCACAACAAGTTTATTCCCATCCTGTAGTGTCGGCATCATCGATTCACCTTCGACTACATAGTTGGAGAAGAGAAAGGTTCGAATGATAATAAAGATGATCAATCCAATCCCCAAGGCTTTAATCCATTCGAGTCCTTCTCTTTTTACCTCTTCTCTCAATTTGATTCCTCCTGCTTTTTCCGTTCAATTCGTTGGTCTATTTCCATTTTCTTATTCAAATGTATCTCAATTCGTTTCCCTACAAACCATAGGACAAAAATAATGGCTGCAACGATTACAGTACGTATTGGTTGCCTTACTAATGATATAATATCATATCCGATAAAGCTTATGGTGAAAATCATCACCATTTTCCCCGTGACCACCGCGAGCATATACTGAGCGATGCTGATCGACGACAATCCCGCCACCACATTCACCACGGCAGACGGTGTAAACGGGAAGCATAAAAGGATGAACAACGGGCCAAACCCATGCTTGTCTACCCACTTCGTCAATCGCTTTACTTGGCGGTTCTTTCTTAGGAAGCGAAAGAATCGTGTTTCCCCATATCTTCTTACCAGCAGAAACACAATAAGTGCACCAAGCGTAGCGCCAATCCATGAAAACAGGAATCCCCACCATAGCCCGAAGGCATTCGCATTGGCCGTCACAAACACGACCAGGGGCAGGAATGGAAGAAATGCTTCCAACAGCGGAAGCAGGATCCCTGGAATCGGTCCAAATGAGCGATACTGCTGAATCAGGTCCATCATATTCTCAAGCGTAAACCAGTCTTTAATCTTATTTATATCCATATTATATGTTTCCCCTTAAACGACCATGAACAAATAAACTCATTTCGTTATATCGTTACTTACTATTTTCATCATATCACACCGTATCAGGATTTCCACATTGTTGTCTATTGTTGGTTTTATTATTATAACCTTGCCTATTGAGTGGGGATGTAAACGTGTTAGGGTGGGTATTTTTTGCGGTGGGTTGTGTAATAGGCTTTGTTTTGAAATTGACTAGTGCGCTCTAACAAAAAGCTGCCATCCCCATCCAGGAATGACAGCTCGCACCTCTATAAATGCTCCCCAAACCAATCCACGATCTCTTGTAATCTTGCTTCCCTCAAAGAGGGTTTTCCAGTCCTGGACAGATTGTGATTGGATTCCGGGAAACGCACAAATCTCACATCTTTCTTCTCACGTTTCAAGGCGATAAATAGTTGTTCCGCCTGCTCAATCGGACAACGGTAGTCCTTTTCGCTGTGAAGTATTAATAGGGGTGTGTTCATATTCTTCACATACGCAAGGGGTGAACGCTTCCAAAGGGTTTCAATGTCGCCAAGATCGCTTTGAATTTGCCATTCTGAGAAGTAGTAGCCGATATCACTCACTCCGTAAAAACTGATCCAATTGCTGATGGAGCGCTGGGTGGCCGCCGCTTTAAACTTGTCGCTATGGCCGATGATCCAGTTGGTCATGAATCCTCCGTAGCTTCCACCGGTCACACCTAAGCGGGTTTCATCAATAAACGGAAATTCCTCCAGGGCATACTCGACTGCTGCCATGATATCCTCGTAATCCCCGCCGCCGTAATCACCTCTTACGGCATCCACGAATTCTTGCCCGTAGCCATGGCTTCCTCTTGGGTTCACATATAAAACAGCATATCCTTTGCTTGCCAGCACTTGGAATTCGTGAAAGAACGTGTTCCCATACATGGTGTGGGGGCCACCGTGTATTTCGACGATGAGTGGATACTTCATTCCTTCCTCATAACCGACTGGCTTCATGATCCAGCCTTGTACAGGCCAGTCTTTTGCACCAGTGTACATAAACGATTGTGGAGAAGATAATTCACGATTCCCCAGCAGCTCCCCGTTCAGACTGGTTATTTCCGTCAGCTCACCACTAGGAACATGAAGAGTATATAATTCACCGGGTTCGGTCGGTTTGCTCATGGCAATCAGCATCACCTGTCGAGTTGAATCGAAGTCAAAACCGTATATATGCTGTTCTTCCTGCAGCAGTGCAGGGTATATCGCCCCATCAATGTGTGCGTAGTAAAGGACTGTGTTCCCTGCATCAGATGCCAGGAAGTAGAAGCTTTCATTATCATTTGACCATAGTATCCCCGTTTGTGATGAACCTTGGATGCTGTCGCTATTAAGATAGTCTCCTATTGGCAGGTCCATGCCCTCTGTCAGGCAAATGGAATGTCCAGTTTCAATGTGATGCAGCCACACCTTATTATGTGTCGCATTCTCATATTCACGTCCATGCCCCATATAGGCAAGATGCTTTCCGTCAGGAGACCAGGCCGCACCTCCGTAGTAACCCGTTTCTTTATTAACCTTTTTGTATTCATTCATTTCAAGGTTAAAAATATACAAATCAGACTGGAATGAGAAATCCTTGTTTTCTGTTCTGTCTACAGAAAATGCAATGTGCTTTCCATCTGGCGACCAGGAGTGAAGAGTGTAATCATGGACATCATCCGTGACTCTTCTTGTTTTTTTCGACGCCACGTCCACAACTGCTATTTGCGAGTAGCAGTTGTCATCGAATCCCCGGTCATCACTTTTATATTTCATGCCAGTCGCAACGTATGGCTTTAATTTCTCTTCTTCGCCTTCCTTGATTTCAAACGTCTCCCCTTTTTCAAGTCGGAGCGAGACTGAAATTTTCTCACCGCATGGAGACCAGACTGGATTTGAAACGCCTTTTTGGTAACCTGTCAGCTGTTCTGCTTCCCCTCCATCCCGGTGGAAGAGGTATAGTTGATTCACACCGGAGCGATTCGAGACAAAGGCGATTTTCCTACCATCTGGTGACCATCTGGGAGTTGAAATCTTTTGTTCTCCGAAAGTCCATTGGCGAGTGGTCTTATCCTGCAGACGGATGCTATGTAAGGTTGAGAAATACTCATTCTTTTCTTCACACATGAAGGTTTTGACATAAACGGCTTCATCTCCACTTGGGGACAATCTTGGATCTGATACAGCCCTTAACTCATAGAGATCCTGGATTTCGATTCCTTTATTCATGTTCGGGCACCTTCCTTTCTTCTATTCTCTTTATTATTTCGACGGCAGAAATACTTTTTCCTTTATGGATAAAAATCCGACCTGCCCTTCATAATAGAAACAAATTCAAATTCTACAACTTTCGCTATTGAAAGTAAATCGAATTCCACGTAAAATGAAAATACGAACATTTGTTCTACATTAAAGTGAAAAGGAGTCTTTTCATATGACAAGGATCCCGGAGAATGACAGGAACATATTAGAACAGGCCATATATTTACCGATGGTGTTGACCATTTTGAATCGTGATCTGCAAATCGTAGACAGCAGCCCGTTTAAATTAAAACGACCGTATTTAGAAATGATTGAGGAAACGATGAAGGTCATCCAAGGAGAACTTGCTCATGTCAAAAAGTACATGAGGACCAATAAGATGAAGGTTGAGCGAATTCAATCAGATGATGCCTTTACGATGTATATGTTTCTGTATAAGGGTTATGAGGAGCACCATAATTACTTTAATCCGCGCCTTCGAAACCGTGTGGAGGATTTAATGAGACATTATTTGTATCGTCGATTCCTTGAATCGAAAACAGATACAACAAAAGAAGCGTGATTCATCTCACGCATCGTTTTTTTTGATATTTCGATTAAGGTAAAACGTTTTGATATTACTCATTTCGGTTTGAACCTTCGTATTATATTTACTTTCCATTTCTGCGACACGCTGTGTATAGGCGATACGCAAGTCCGAAGTACGAAGCATTTGATTTTCAAAGGAACTGTAAGAAATGGGAACCATGCAGGACTCATTGTTTTGAAGAAAGACCCGTGTTGTTCCATTTGTCGATCGTTCATACCCGCGAACATGTGAATGGGAAATCCAGGCGCATTCTTGCTTGACAGGAGAAGAGGTTGGAAATAGATAAATGGACATCTGAGGATTCACCATGATAGGAGCTTTGTAGATGATACCCGTAAGTCTTTTGGTGCCTTCTTTTCTTCCTTCATAGGAGGAACCAAAGAATTCACAGCTCTTCTTTAAAATATCGAACGGTTTAAATGGGGAGATTAGTACGTCATCTACCTCTATGATTTTGGTAAATGTCCTGGCACCGTACTCAATTGGCTGCAGGATCATCGTATGGGGATTCACTTCATATTCTTCTATAATTCGAGATTTTTCTCTCATTTCATCGCCTCCATTTACATTTTTCACCAAAATAATACCATAAATTTCGAGGGTTGTCTCGCATATTTTTAAAAATTCTGAAATTAATCACACACTACTCCGTCAAGGATAAAAAATTATCAGAATATTTAATTTTTTGGTTGAATTTTTACTACTTACCCCATATACTAATAAAAAGAATTCAGGGGTGACCGTATATGGAAAACAAAAAGTCCTATACCGAAATGATGAAAGCTTCTGCCATGACCCGTAAGAAAGCCGCTGAGAGAAGTGTGATGGAGATCTATATCGACATGGTGCTGCATGAAAGCATTCTGATGACGCGCAAGACAAAACTCCTAACAGACATTGACGCCGCCCTGGATAAGAAAAATAAACCTCTGTTCATGAAATTATCAAAAGAATTAAACGAACTGAACCTAAGTTACGGATGATAAATAATAGCTGACTCTATACATGAGTCAGCTATTCCTTTTTTAATGGACGGGCCATTGGTCCCTCCATTTCATGCATGACTTCAATTTAAATAGTAAATCCTAAAGCTAACCTATACACTTTGGAGCGAATATGATGATCCTGCTAATAAAAGTACTTGTCCTCTACTTAATTACCATTGCCGCTATGCGACTGATGGGAAAATCCACAATTGTACAAATGACTCCCTATGATCTAGTGGCAATTATTATCGTTGGCACCATTGCCTCTGAACCACTGATCTCCACGGAATTCTGGCCAACCATCGCGGCTCTCGTCATTTTAGTAGGGCTTCATGTACTGTTCTCATTCCTTACCCTAAGTCAATGGGGGAATCGCTTCTTCTTGGGAGAGCCTACCTTACTGATAAAAAATGGGCAGATATTAGAGGATAATCTGGAGAAATCCAAGATCTCCCTGATCCAATTAACCTCCATTCTACGCTCTCAAGGTTACCCGAAAATTTCAGATGTGGACTACGCCATGCTCGAACCGATCGGTGAAGTGAGCGTCATTCCAAAGGTGGAAAACACCCCTGTTACCGTCCAGCATCTCGACCTTAAAATCGATGACGAAGGATTACCGATTTCAGTGATTGTGGATGGTAAAATCCAAACGCGGAACCTGAAGCTTCTTGGAAAATCGACAGAATGGCTGGAAACTCAACTAACCAACTCAGGACTGCATCATAAGGATGTGATTTTCGCTTATATGACAGAGAAAGCGAAGAACCTGATTATTAATAAAAGAGAAAAAGCCTAGTCTCTACCGCTCGGGACCAGGCTTTTTTTCTTATTCTTCATTTTTCTCTGCTTCATACTCCTCAAGCATCGTCAATCGTTCAAGCATCGTCGGATGACCGTAACGGAAAACCTTCACAAGTAAAGGCGGATTGACCTGAGATAATCCCACCTTCGATAACTTTTGGAAAGATGAGATGGCGGCTTCTTTGTCGCCCGTCATTTCTATTGCATATCGGTCAGCCCTCGTTTCCTGGTAGCGGGAGATCCAGTTGCTAAGGGGACTGACAGTGAACAGAAGCATGGAGGTGATCATTAAGAACAGTGGTAATGAGCTCAAGTTCGACACGCTCGATACTTTCATGTCCTCCTTATGATTGGCGACGATGCCTCTCATCAGCTTGGCCGTCAGGAATAACCCAAAGAAGGATAGGAACAGGTATATGGCAATGCCGATATAGATGTGCTTCTCCACATAGTGAGCCATTTCATGGGCCATCACAAACAGGATTTCCCTGTCCGTTAATTTTTCAAGTGTCGTATCCCAGAGAACGATTCGGGAATTGGATCCGACACCGGTTACATAAGCATTGAGTGAGTTCGTTTTCTCCGACATGTCGACTTCGAATACGTGGTCCGTTGGAATGTTTGCCTTGTCGGCAAGAGTCAGGATTTGTTCCTCTAACGCTTTATCCTTCAGTGGATAGAAGTCGTTATATAGCGGGTCAATCAAAACCGGCTGCACAAACATCATGAAAATCGTAAAGGGTACCGACAATGCCCAGGCCGCTAACCACCAGCGCTGCCTGAATCGTTTCATCAATCCATATAACACCGATACAATGATGAACATGAGGAGGTAATTCACCCAGAAATCCGTGATCTCATCCTTCATCCACATCGAGAACGTCTGGGTGGAAATATTATAGCTCTTCGAAATACTATGCGAAATGTACTGCAGTGGAAAAATCGCCAGGAACGAAGCGATCGATAACCAGAACAAATAAATGGCCGTTTGGAGGAAACCATTTTTCACCGTTCCCCTCGCCCACTTCTCAAACACACGCGAGACCCCGAGTATCAGGATCAGGAAATAAAACAACCATTCGTAAGGAGTGGATAAGAAAAACAGGAGATTCTTGATTTTCGAGAAATCCTCACTCAGCATGATTTCTTTACCATTCATAAAGGTGGCCGGATCAGCACTGCTTCCTTTGTACATGTCAGGCAAAGTAGAATCCGCCAAGAAGAATAAATACACATATAGAAATAAGCCTAATAGCAAATAAGCCAGTATCGAACGAAGTGCCCATTTTTTAGCCAACATATTTCCTCCCTTCTCGTCTTCATTACTATATGTAATACCCTGTCCAAAGATTTAGAACCTAAACACACGCCAGTGAAAGTGCCGGGCTTGTTGTGGAAAATCGTTTATATGCCACTCTGGGGATATACGTGCCATATAATAAATATATCTGCCATATTTTCATTATATCTGCCAAAATAAAATTTTATCTGCCATTATAAAGATTTATCTGCCATTCTTCAACATTCAACATACCTCAGCATCCCTCCGCTCATTTCCATCCAACAAAAAAAGCCACGACCCGAGTCGCGGCTTACATCAAGAATACCGAATACAAAGACAGAACAGAAATCGCACCAATCACCACAAGGATGACGTTGGCACCCAGAAAGGCAATGAGAAATGCAGCTGCCGTTCCTACTGCTCCAAACATAAGATTTCCCTCTTGAATCAACAAAATGCTTGGGAAAATTAAAGCGCCCAATACGGCGAAGGGAACATTCTTTAATACGCCTTGAAGGAAAGGAGGCAATTCTTTCCCTTTGAATACGAGGAAAGGAAGCATTCTGGGAATATACGTGACAACCGCCATACCGATGATCATCAAAACAATCGCGCTATTCATTCGATCTCATTCCCCCCTTCATCATGACCACCAATTCCACAATCACGGCTGAAACGAGGGTAGCAAGAACAATCGACCAGCCGTTTGAAAGGTTTGTCGTGAAAAGCAGGATGCTATTCAGCGCACCGGCTACTACGGCTAAAAACGTTACCTTCACACTTTTTTTCATAGAAGGAACGAGAAGTCCCACAAACATGGCATATAGAGCGATTGTCATGCTCGCTTGTAAAAATTCGGGAAGGATTTCCCCGATGAAATAGCCTACACCAGAGTTCACGACCCAGCTCCCGTATGAAATGAGCATCACCCCGACGGCAAAACCCGTTCTTACCTTGCCCTCTTTGACGCTGATTACCGTGAAGGTTTCATCCGTAATCCCAAACGCATAAAAAAGCTTCTTAAACAAACGGTCTTCCTCGAGCTTTTCGCTTAAAGAAGCCGACATCAGGAAGTGACGGATGTTTACGATGAACGTTGTAAGAATGATCTCAATAATACCTGTACCAACCGCAATCAGACTCAGTGATATGTATTGGGCAGCCCCTGCAAACACGAGCATGCTCATCAGTACGGTTTCCGTGACCGTGAGGCCGGTTGTCCGTGCCAATAACCCAAAGGTTAATGCAACAGGCATATATCCGATGGCAATGCTGAGTCCTCCCTGCAACCCTAGGCGAAAATCGCTCACTTTTTTCGTAGAAAGCAGTGCCTCCATCCTCTCACATCCTTTATAATAGAAGTAATTTACTATTTAAATTTTTTGTTAATTTATTATATTATACATATAGACGTTATAGTATACAAGAGGAGTTTTTAACATGGAAAATTTCCCGATTCAAATTGGAGATAATATACGAAAGATTCGCAGGGAGCGCGGCTTCAGCCTTGAGCAGATGGCAGAGCGCACCGGTGTAAGCAAGGCGATGATCGGTCAGATTGAACGTGGTGATTCGAATCCGACGGTCGCGATTCTATGGAAGATCGCCAATGGCTTGAAGGTATCCTTCTCTTCACTGATTGAGAAGCCAAGCAATCAAATATCCATCATTCATTATCAAGACGTTCAGCCTGTTCTTGAAGATAACGGAAACTACATCGTTTATCCCATCTTCCCTTTCGATCCACTGAAAAAATGGGAAAGCTACCGGGTTGAAATGAAACCGGGCTGCTCGTATCGAAATGAAGGACATACGAAGGGGGTAGAAGAATACATCACGGTACTGTCAGGAAAGATTTCCCTTAAAATTGGCGAAGAAACCTATCTACTGACAGAAGGAAGTTCGATTCGTTTTGCCGCTGACTCCGGGCATGAATATGTAAATGATTCAGGAGAAACAACTGTGTGCCAGATGGTTATTTATTATGGCGGTGAATAATCCAAAAAAAATCCTGCATGTGTAACACATGCAGGATTTTTCAAACTATCCAGCTAGCAAAATGTATCCTTTGGTTTCGGCACCGACAATCCGAACAGCGGACGAAGATAAAGTGCCAGGAACGTACCTCCAAGGGCAAGGATTCCCCAAATATAACCGTGAAGACTGAAGGAAGCAATCCCTCCGAAGTAAGCACCAATGTTACATCCGAATGCCAAACGGGCACCATACCCCATCAGCAGTCCACCAATGACGGACGCCATGGCATTTTTCCCAGTGATTTTATTAAAACGAAACAGGCCTCCTGCAGCAGATGCAAGAAATGCTCCAAGGATGACACCGAAGTTTAATACCGTTGTGGAATCAGCAAAGATCGATGCTTGAAGAGCTTCAGCATTGGCTCCTGTCCAGTAGCCCCAGCTCGCCACGTCGACCCCGAACATTCCGGCAACCTTTGATCCCCATAGAGCAAAGGCAGAAGTGATTCCCCAAGGATTCCCCCGTGTCATGAGAGTGAGGGCATTTAACACAGCCAATACAATCGCTGCTGCGATAAGGGGCCAAGATCCACGGAAGATTCGTTTCCATCCCTTTGATGTTGGAAGTGTCGCCATGCGGGGCGGTTTTTTCTTCTTCTCGACCCGCAGTGTAATCCACGCAATGAAGCCAAAGAATAAAATCGAAATGACCCACGCCCCAAAATAACCTAATCCGGTAGAAGTTGCTAATGAAATAGGTTTAAAGGACGGCATTTCTTCTGTCCAAAATGGAAGATGATAGGCTCCTACTGTGGCACCGACAATAAAGAATAGCAATGTGATAAACATAACGGAGCGGCCGCCGCCGATTGCGTATAGCGTACCTGAAGCACAACCTCCTCCAAGCTGCATCCCAATTCCAAACAGGAAGGCACCTACCAGTAAACTTACCCCAACTGGTGATACATAACCTGCCGCTTCTCCGCCAAAGAATGTAAACCCTGTCGCAAGAATCGGAGCAAATAACGATACGGCAACGGCAAGCATCACCATATGTGCCCGCAATGCCTGCCCGTTCCCTACAGACATCACTCTGCGGAAGGCAGAGGTGAATCCGAATCTTGCATGAAATAATGTATATCCTAACAACAGCCCCAGAACCAATAACACGGTTTGGGCAATTTCTTGTGTAAAGAGTAAATATAGCCCAAGAATCACTGTAACGATTAAACCGCCTGCCACTAAAGAGGTCTGTGGGGGGTTCAATTCGGTACTCGCTTTCTCTGGACCCTTTTGTTCATTAATCGGTTGAACATAGCCCGCCATGCATAATCCTCCTTAATCTGATTGAATTGGTTGGAATTTATTTTACAATAGTAATAGATTCGAAGGCAGTTGTCAAAAAGATAGACTTCCACTTACTTTCTTCTATTTAAAAAAGCTACTTGAGAATCTCAAGCAGCTACGCTTCTATAAGGATACAAGAGCCAACATAATAGGAATCGTCACAATGCTCATAAGTGTAGTGACAAGTGTACTTGTCGACACTAAATCAGGTTCTGTATTGAACTGCAATGAAAACATCGTAGTATTAGCAGCAGTCGGCATGCTTGCCAAAATAATGAGAATCGATCCCAACATGGTAGAAATAGGCAGGAAAGAAACGACGACCAGAGCTATGATGGGTGAAGCTACCATTCTCATGATCACAATAAAGGAAAGGGCGCCTCTTTCCACCTTCTTCCCTCCCAATGTCGCTAATTGCATCCCTAACACCACCATAATCGTAGGAATCGTTGCCTGGGAAATCAGATCAATGGTCTGACTCATAAATACCGGCACATCAAGATGCAACAATTGAAAGCCCAATCCAAGAAAAGCACCATGCAGAATCGGCATCTTGACGATCTTCATCCAAATTTCCCTCGTTTCCCTCTTTTTATCACTGCCACTGACAGCATAATAAAGGCCGATTGTATTCATAAGAAATGACTGTATCACCATCATAATGACCGCATAGCGAAAACCGAGCTCACCGAAAGCAAATAGGATGATCGGTACTCCATAGTTGCCGCTGTTCATGAATACCCCGGATAAAATCATGGCCGACACTTTCGGTTTTGAATAGTTTCTAAACTTAGCCACTATTTTAATAAATACAATCAAAATCACACAAAGCGCGATACAAAAGAGAAAAATATAAAAATAATCCATATTCAGTTCATTCTCGTAAAAGGTCTTGAATGCAAGAAATGGATACATTAAGTAAATGGCCATCTTCGAAATCGAATTGATCTCGAAACCAAGTTTCTTTTGGCCGATATATCCAACGGCAAAGACGAGTAATGCAGGCAGTACAATTAATATTACGTCCATTTACGTCACCACAATCTATTAAAATGAAAGATAGGCTTGACTACAAGAGTCAAGCCTAAGTGTACCATATTTACAACAGCGGGATAATCAATCCGGCCAACAACAGGATCAATGCGCCGCCTAATCGGGAAGAGATTTGAGCGAAAGGCATAAGCTCCATGCGTTTCGATGCTGACAACACGGCAACATCCCCTGTTCCTCCCATATTGGCCATGCATAATCCCGCTGTGATCGCTGCTTCAATCGGATAAAAGCCAACGACTTTCCCAAGGATCGCCGCACCGAGGATCGCTCCTAAAACGACTCCGAATACGGTCAAGATATATTGAAGCGTCAACGCTGCAAGGACGGTATCTAAGTCGGTGTACGCGACACCGATCCCGAATAGTAAAGCGAACGTCCAATTGCTTGCTACAAATTGATACCACTGACTGGCTCCCTCTACGACGTTTTGAGGGATCATGTTTGAAATCTTCGCTGCGGCCACAAGAATGATCATGATGGCGTATGGATGAAGGGGAAGGACAGATCCCAGCAATGTTCCAACCGTGAAGAATGTCAGGGCAGCGAGTAAGCCTACCCCCATCTTTTCAATATTATACTTCTGCTTTGTTTTTTCGTAGGTAAAACCTTTCATAAGCTGACCGTTTCCACTGAGGGAAGGTACTTTTTTTCCTATAATATCAAGAACCGATGCTAAAATGATGGCAAATACATTCCCTAATGCCAGTGCCGGCACGAGCATTGAAATATAATAGCTCGGATCATTCCCCATCATCTCAGAATAGATTTGGCTCATGGGAACGGCTCCCGCTCCCATTCCACCACCCATGATCGGCATGGTAATGACGAGGATGGCTTCTTGAAGGGTAAATCCGACAAGAGATCCAAAGATTCCCGCTACTATCACGGCTCCGGCTACCGCCCCGAAGATCGGTAGGAAATAGCGAAGTCCCACTTTAACCAATACCTTTGAATTCATTCCTAAGATACTTCCAGTGATTAATGCAGCAATATAGAAATTCAAAAATCCGCCTGATTTCATGAAGTCAGTCATGGACGTGACAGTGGCTTCCGGAAGTAAACCTGTATAAACCATAAAAGCAGATCCAAAGATCGCAATGATAGCACCTCCGCCGAGGAACGTCTTCACGATTGGCGTACGATCTCCTATCCATCCGAATAATTCACCGAGGACCATCATGACGAGGAGACTTCCGATCATGCCCCCTGGAAGGTTCTCCGTATACAAGCTTGCAAGCGTGATGCCCGTAAAGACCAAGAACCAAAGGATCGGCATGTTGAAAATCTGAAGCGATCGATCTTTCGTAAGCGTCACATGCTCTTCTGTTTTCTCATTCTTATATGAAAGTGTTGATGCTGCTTGTCCCAACTTGTTCATCCCCTTTGTCGTATAAATAATTATGAAACTGAACTGTTTGCTTTGCTTTTTTTACATGCAATCTTCCGCACGGACTCCCCGACTTTTTCTGCCACACGGGGATCAAGCGCATTCGGAATAATATATTGAGGGTTTAATTCAGAAGAACTGACCACATCGGCTATGGCATAGGAAGCAGCTACTTTCATTTCCATTGTGATGTCCTTTGCTTTCGCATCCAGAGCTCCCCTGAATATCCCGGGGAAAGCGAGAAGATTATTGACCTGGTTCGGATAATCCGATCTCCCCGTCCCTACTATCGATGCACCTGCTTCCAATGCTTCCTCCGGATAAATTTCAGGTATGGGGTTGGCCATGGCAAACACAATCGGCTGCTCATTCATCATTTTAATATACTCTTTCTTTAGGGCTCCAGGTCCCGATACACCGATAAATACATCGGCCCCTTTTATCGCATCCGATAATTCACCCCGCACCCCTAAAAGGTTTGTGCGTAAAGTAATATCCTCTTGGGTAGCATTCATCCATTTCTCCCCCTTGCACAGGACACCTTCTAAACTTACGAGAGTAATATCTTCATAACCAGCAAATAAAAGGAGTTCCGCAATCGCGATTCCAGCTGCCCCCGCCCCGTTGATGACAATTTTCACTTTCTTATATGATTTGTTTACAACCTTCAGCGCATTGACTAATGCGCCCAGGACGACAATGGCTGTACCATGCTGATCATCATGGAAAACCGGAATATCCAACTCTTTCTTTAACCGATTTTCAATTTCAAAGCAGCGTGGTGCTGAAATATCCTCCAGATTGATCCCTCCAAAAGAAGGAGACATGGCCTTAATGATCGTGACGATTTCATCTACATCCTTCGTATCCAAACTAAGGGGGAAGGCATCTATACCGGCGAACTTCTTAAACAACATGCTTTTCCCTTCCATGACCGGAATCGCGGCTTCGGGACCGATATCACCAAGACCCAATACAGCTGTACCGTCGGTGACGATGGCCACCATGTTTCCTTTCGATGTCAGCGTATTGGCTTGAAGGGGATCCTCGGCTATCGTATTACATACATCCGCGACACCCGGTGTATAGACAAGACTAAGATCTTCTTCAGATGAAATATCAATCTTACTCACCACTTCAATTTTTCCTGCATGAGATGCATGTATGGATATTGCTTCTTCCTTTAAATTCTTTCGAGTCATCCAATCGCTCCTAACCTAATCGCTTACAATGTATACCCATCTTATGAAAACGCTTTATATTTTCATAGGTTATGAAACTATTGTTTGACATTTGAAATTAAAAAAAGCAGCCGGATAGGCTGCTTACAAATAGGCTTGAATCCGTGTGCTATTCAATTTGTTCCATGTATATTGATAGACCGGCCTTCCAATACCATAGATCAGGGTCTCATCCACCACTCCGATATCTTTCAGAAACCTGAGGTACTTTCTGATCGACACCCGTGATATGGACGTTACGTCTGCAATATCATCTGTTGAAAACGACTGTTCTTCAAAACTCATAATCTCATCGTAGATAGACGATAATGTACTGCTCGTCAATCCCTTAGGAAGGGGTGACTTCTCCCCGGCTTGTACTTCCCTAAGTAAAAGTAAATCCAGTTCGCTCTGATCGATGGTAGATTGCTTCTGAAGCATACGATTACTCTCCCGATAAGTCGTCAATGCTTTTTTAAAGCGTTCAAATTCAAAAGGCTTGATCAAATAGTCCACTACCCCCATGCGAAGGGCACTCTGGATATTATCGACTTCTGATGCCGCTGTGATAAGTATGACATCTGTCTCCCGCTGTTCCTTCCGTATTTGCTCTAACAAGTCCATCCCGTTTCGTTTCCCAGGCATATAAACATCCAATAATACCAGGTCAATCTTATACTCATTTACTTTCAACATGGCATCTTCAATCGAATTCGAAATACCGATTAAATGAAACTCTTTGATCTCTTCCAGATATTTTTGATTAAACCTGGCCACCATCGGATCATCTTCCACGATCAATACATTAATCACCCTGTTTCCCCTCCTTATATGAAGCTTGAACAATCATTGTCGTTCCAGAGCCTACCTTCGATTCAACGTGCAGGGTTCCATTCAGTTTACGGAGACTCTCTTTCACTAAGTAAAGACCGTAACCGCGTCCTTCCCCCTTGGAAGAATACCCTTTGGTGAAAATATCCTCTACCACATCATCCGGCATCCCTTTTCCTGTATCGGTCACAACCATTTCAAACTGACCTTCCTGATAAAATAACTCCATCAGCACTTCCTTTTCATCACTATTAGTCGTTGCTTCAATACTATTATCCAATAGGTTTCCGATCACGGTAATCAGTTCATGAGTAACAGTAGGATCTTTAGGTTCCGGGATAAAGTCGTGACATTCAATGGTCAATGCAACGTTCTTTTCCCTCGCATAGCTCAGTTTCCCCATGATAAAACCAGCCAAGGCAGGATCCTTCACTTTCGACGTCACCGTGCTCACTTCATCGACCCGTAAGGAAACAAGCTCTTTCACGTAGCGATTTAAATGATTGTAATCCTTCATCTTCACCAATCCCAGAATTACATGCATCTTATTCATAAATTCATGCGACTGGGCTCGGAGCGCTTCCGCATACGATTTGACACCCGTTAACTGCTCTGCTAATTGATTCACTTCCGTTTTATCACGGAAGGTAGAGATTGCTCCGACTACTTCATCACTGACGATTAACGGAACACGGTTTACCAGGATCGATACTCCATTGATCGTTTGCTCCTCGTCAAGCTCAGGTTTCCCCGTTGCGATGACTCTTTCCAACCTGGTGTGTGGCATGTATTCTTTGATGGGCATTCCAATCGGATCCGAGCTTAGTCCCGCTTTATTAAATATTTTCAGAGCAGATTTGTTCACTAATGAGACGGTCGTATCTTTATTGACAGCCACTACCCCCTCATGTACCGACTGGAGCATCGTATTCCGCTCTTCCAATATTTTCGCAATGGTAATCGGCTCCAAGCCAAATAAAATTTTCTTTATGTATCTGGCTATAATAATCGCCCCAATGATTCCAACAATAATCCCGATCATGGATCCTACTAAAATATTCCGGTGACTCCGGTCCAATGCTTCCTCCACGCTACCCAGGGAAATCCCTACTGCGACAGCCCCAATCTGTTGATTTTCATTGTTAAATACAGGAGAAAATGCCCTGACGGATTTGCCCAAAGTCCCTTCTGAAATAGACAATGTTTCCTTCCCTTGAAGTACATCTTTCTCGTCCCCGCCAACAAAATGCTTGCCGATGCGATCGGGATCAGGGTGAGATTTACGTATCCCTTCCATATCCATGACCACTACAAACAGAACCTCTGCAGATTTCTGGATATCTTGGGTGTATTCTTGAATTCGATCTACACTTTCTCCTTCTAAACCGCTCTTTACAATCGTGGAATGAGCGACGGTCCGGGAAACGATTTTCGCTTTTTCTTCAATATTAGACTCAATGTTGTCATTGATCGTCCTGGAAATAAGCAAATCGGTTATCACAAGTGATACTAGGACAACAATACACACGAAGAGAATGATGATGGTACTTAGTTTAAGCTGTTTCTTTTTCACAGGAGTCACTCCAGTGTTTTTTAATATGATTCTTTATTTTATTTTACATGATTTTTGGTTTTTAAAAAGGACCTATGAAAAAGAGGCTCCGAGTTGGAACCTCCTGGTTTATATGAAGATTTTCATTTGTTTGTTATATCGTTTTTTAGTTGCTACTATGTTCTGCTTTCTTGTATTATCATTCGAGCACCTGAAAATTTGAAGCAATTCTTCATCAAATGAAATAACATTATCTTGTTTAATTGCAAAGAATATATCTTAAATGCCATCTTATCCTTTTTTGAAATAAACTACCAATAACAAAAGAACTCCATACGTTGCCAGTATGACAACTAAAACCTTTATGAAAATAGCGGTAACAGGTGCATATAGACTGATTGTATTCCAAGGTGAGTTGAACAGATAGATTATAAGTGGAATCATAATAATTGATAACAGTATAGATAGCACTCCAATAAATATCCATACCTTCGACTTAATATTGGTTTTCTTTATTAGTCGATTTAAGTTCCAGGTTGATAATAGTAGAAGAAAAAGAGTTACTATTAAAGTGCTCCATTGCATGTGATGATTCAACTGCTGCACTTCCGGGGACTTCCCCTCTTCCACAATCATCTTTATTCCTTCCCTCATCCAAACTGTTGAAAGGACTTCAGAGAAGTTGTTTTTGTTTGTGAGAAGGATAAATCCATAGTCTTGTTCGGGGTTTATGAATAATTCAGCCCGGGAATCAGGTGTTTCACCGCCGTGAAAATAATAAGAATTATCAACCTCAGTAGAGATTCTCCAGCCCAGTCCATAATACATATCTTCCTTTCTATAATGATGGGGTGAAGTATAAGTATCGAATGAATCATTAGATAAGATCTCACCACCGTCCAGCATAAATTCAATAAACTTTGACATATCATCCGTTGTAGAGGCCATGTAACCATATGGGGCCCCACCATCATCAAAAAATCCTTCACTTTTCATGGGCATTCCAAACCATGATTGATAACCGGGCTGATAACCCAATACTTTAGCTCCTTCGAAATTCGATACGGTCCGATCCATCCCAATCTCACTGTATATCTCATCTTCCATAAATTCCGAAAATGATTGGTTTGTGACATTCTCTATGATTTTTCCTAAAAGTAAATAATTCGCAGCGCTGTATTGATGCACTTCCCCCGGCTCATTATTCAAATGAACATTATTCAGCTTTTGAACCGCAACATCTATTGCATTTTGTCCTCGCAGATTACGATCTGCAATTTTCAACCCATCATAAGAACTGATTCCACTCGAATGTGTTAATAGGTTCCTAACGGTGATGTTCTTATCATATCCATTTTTATTGTAATGAAAGGCAGGCAAATACCAGTCAATCTCCTGATCAAGTTCAACCTTCTTATCATCCACCAACCTCATGATTGCAAGGCTAGTTAAAGGCTTGCTGATAGAACCTATCGTAAACACCGTATCCTTCGTGACAGGAGTCCCTTTCCTTTGTTCCCCCCAACTTTGTTGAAACATAAGCTTTCCATCTTTAATAATCGCTAAAGAAGCTCCGGGAATCCCATATTCCTCCATCGATTCAATCATAAACTTGTCTAAGAGTTCCACTTGATTATTACTCTCTGACCTTGCATGGAATTGAAAAGAAAAAATGATGTGGCAAAACAAGCATAATGCTACCAGTACTTCTCTCAAACCCTGAACTCCCCCTTACAAACCCGTCTTCGGATCCCACATACTATTTACATAAAATTACCATTAAATAAATATTCTCTCTAACGGCTTAGGGACTATCTTAATGTAAGGCTTGGGGTGTAATCATTTATCTAAGAACTTGTAACATAAAAAGACCAAATTTCTCTATGATATACTTGAGAAATTTGGTCTTTGGAATTTTGTAACTGCCCCCGATTATGGACTAGCCCACTTATTTACCCTTAAAATCCGGCTTTCGCTTCTGACTAAACGCCAACAATGCCTCCACACGATCTTCCGTAGGAATTGTAATCTCATATGCTTTTCTCTCAATCTGTAATCCGGTCTGAAGGTCTACATTCATACCATTCTTCACGGCGAACTTAGCTTGCTGAAGGGCAATAGGACCATTAGACAGCATAGGTTCCACGAATGCATGGACTTCACCCAAGAAATTCTCTTTTTCTACTACCCTTGTAACGAGTCCGATATCCAACGCTTCTTCTGAAGTCAATCGTTTAGCTGTCAGAATAAGCTCCAGTGCTTTGGATTCTCCTACTAATCTTGGAAGGCGCTGAGTTCCACCTGCCCCCGGGATGATGGCAAGGCTTGTTTCGGTCAGTCCCATTGTGGTCTCTGATACAGCGATTCTGAAATCGCATGCCAGTGCCAGCTCCATTCCTCCGCCGAATGCGTAGCCGTTCATGGCGGCGATAGTTGGTTGAGGGAGGGTGGCGACGGATTGGAAGACTTCGCCGATTTTGTAAACGTTGCGGATGACTTGCTGTTCAGTCAGAGTTTTGCGTTCTTTGAGATCGGCTCCAACCGAGAAGGCTTTTTCTCCGCTTCCTGTGAATATGACGACTCTGACGTCCGGGTTGATGCGGAGTGCTTCGACTACCTGCTGAAGTTCGTTCAGTGTATCGTAGTTAAAGGCATTCATTGCCTCCGGTCGGTTGATGGTGACGGTGGCGACGTTGCCTTTTTGTTGTAGTAAAATCGATTCCATGTTTGTTCTCCCCTTTTTAAAGTGTTTCCTCCTTATGTATGATTCGACACAAACCGAGAAAACCCTTTCATTTTTTGATTGGGCTGAACATATCCTGATTAGGTGCATAGACTAAACGTGACATCTACCCATGAAGGAGCTGTGTTTATCTTGTATTATCCTTACAATCAAAACCCTTATGTTCCACAACACGCTTATGCGAATCATCATCCAAATGAAATTGACTGGCTTCATCAATATTACCGTGATACGAAAAGCCTTCCCGATCAATGGGTTGAATATATTCAACCACTTGTAACCCGCGCCCTGTCTGAAGTGGAAGAAGGTATTAACCTTACCCATCTCTTCCAGGAATTCATCTTGTCAGGTGTACTGGTTGGCCAGGGGTTCACACCTGAGCAGGCAATCGAGCAGGTTGAAACGTGGGAGAAAGGTGAATCAAAGCTGTTGCAGGCAAGTAAAGCGATGAAGTAAACATAAAAAGATGCTCAGTGATCTACTGAACATCTTCTTTTTTTATGATTGAAGCACCTGTTCTTTCAGTGCTCTTCTTAAGATTTTCCCTGTAGTATTCTTCGGCAGCTCATCAATGAACTCGATCGATGCTGGCAGCTTGTACTTGGCAAGATGCTCTTTACAATACTCGAGTACGTCCTGTTCTGTTAAGGATGGTTCACTTTTCACAACATAGCTGCTGACGGCTTCACCCAGTTCGGGATGTGGGACACCGATGACCGCTGCCTCTACAATTCCAGGGTGATTGTATAGCACTTCCTCTACTTCACGCGGATAGACGTTGTATCCTCCCACAATAATCAGCTCTTTTTTACGATCGACAATATAAAAGTAGCCTTCTTCATCCATCCGGGCGAGATCGCCAGTGTATAACCAGCCGTCACGGATCGTTGCCGCTGTTTCTTCTTCCAGATTGTAATAGCCCTTCATGACATTCGGGCCTTTGACAATCAGTTCGCCGACTTGTCCGACTGGAACTTCTTCTCCCAATTCATCGACGACTTTGTTCTCCAGATTCATGATCGATGTTCCGATTGAACCCGGCTTTCTTGGTCGATCCAGCGGGTTGAAACATGTTACAGGCGAAGCTTCCGATAAGCCGTAGCCTTCAGAAATCATGACGTTGAATTTCTTTTCAAAGTTTTTCAAGAGTGCTACCGGTAAGGAAGCACCACCTGAAATACAGAGACGGAGAGATGATAAATCTTCTGGGTTTCCTTCAGGATACTGGAACAGGAAGTTGTACATGGTTGGTACGCCGGCAAATACGGTTGGCTCATAGGTTCTCGACAGATCGAAAATGGCTTTAGGACTGAATCGCGGAACGATTAAAAGGGTCGCTCCTGTCATCAAAGGCGCATTCAAGACCACTGTCAAACAGAAGACGTGAAACATAGGCAGAGCTGTAATGACGGTGTCGTCTTCATTCATCCGTAAATAGCTGCCGACATCTGTTGCATTGGAATAAATATTTTTGTGCGTCAGCATGGCGCCTTTTGGTTTCCCAGTCGTTCCTGAAGTGTAAAGGATGATGGCTACTTCATTTTCATCCACTTCCTCTCCCTTAAACCCAGGATCACCTTTTCCAAGAACACTTGTAAACGATTTCATTTTAGGGTATGCAAGCGAAATTTTCTCTAAATCGATATCCTTCGCTCGTTCATCCCCTGATTCACAAAGGATGAAATGCTCCACATCAGATAAAAGATGCTGCATCTTTTCGATTAATGGTACAAGCAAATCAAGTGTGACTATTGTCTTCACGTCACCATTTTTCAGAATGTAGCCAATTTCATCCGGTGTGTAGATCGGATTGATCGGTATCACCTTTAACCCCATTCGTAGTGCACCATATAATCCAATGACGAAATGTGGTGAATTCCCTAATACAAGTGCGATGTGATCCCCTTTTTTCAGACCCAATTGCTCTAAGCCGCTTGCAAATTTCGATACAGCTGCATTTAATTCCCCGTATGTACTGGAGGTATTTAAGAAATGATAAGCTGTTTTATCTGCTTTCTCTTGAGCGATTTGGTCTAACCGTGTTGCAATATTCAATTGTATCCCTCCCCTTTTCAGATAAACTGAATGAATGGTCATTCATCAAACTATTAAAAGTATTCAAAATATATTCTATATAAAGAATAGTATTAATACAAGTATCTTGTAGAAAAAAAGCCGCCCAATTTGGACGGCTCTTCCATTTTCTTATTGTGCAAAAATCGCATTGGAAACGAGTCTGAACAGATAATCCGTATGATCCCGGAAAGTTGGTTCGAGTCCGATTAATAGTACATTCTCATCCTTCACGATCACTGGCTTTCCTTGTGCCTCTTCACTGCCTTTCCAGTGTCCGGCCAGGAAGAAGTCACTGCTATTCTGATAGCTTGATAGAATGTCTGTACTTCCTGTGTTTGTGTACCATGTCGGTTGATAAACAAACCCAAGGTCTTCTGTCTCGTAACCAGCTGTGTAAGTAGAATCCGTGTGAGATAATTGGACGATTCCATTACTGTTGGAGCCGCCTGTTTCCACTTTCACATCACTTAACCCAAGTTTTGTCGTAGCCTGGGATGCACCGGCACCGATGGCAAGATATTGACCGCCATCTGCTACAAAACCTTCCACATTCGTTTTAAATGCTTCATATTGTGCTGCATCCTTCAAACCAAATTCCGAATTGGCCACACTATTTTGATAGGAAATGAGATTCAATCTGCCGTTATAAATAAACACATCTGTAGAATCCAGACCCTCTTCTGCTACCTGCCCGGGGGTCTTTTCTTCCACTGTGAAGCCAAGACGTTCAAGTGCCAGCTTCGTGCCAGAATGGGATTGAGCTTTATTCATTCCTCCATCTTTTAAGAGGGTCACATGCCGGGACGTAATTTCTTTCGCTCCAACAGGAACAGATTGGGTAGAAATCGTGACGGCAGAATCTTTCACCAGGTCGGTCAGTTCAGCTCTGGCATCGGCACCTGCATACAATGTTCCATCTTCTCCTCGATGAAGAGTGTGTCCGCTATTTATTAATTGATTGGCAATCGCAATCGATCTCGCGGAGGTATTCGGGATCGCATAAGGTCCGTCCCCGATAATTTCTCCACTTTCATTCAGCGTCCTTACCTGTTTCGATTTTACATTCAGTTCTGTGTCACTGCTTACTTCCACTGCATCGAAGCCCCATAGTTCAGGCAGATTCCAGGCAGAGATATCGTACATACTTGGTGTGTCCTCTGTAATGTCTTCCCCGTCCCAAAGCATCGTGTTCGCAAGGCCCGCTTTTGCTTGATCCATCGGGACGATATACGTTCCTTTCGGATACGTCACACCATCAAACGTGAAATCCTTCTGAGCTTCTTCTACGACAATATCATTATCTTGAAGATGCCGAACGGCTTTCACAGTAGCCGTTTGATCCTGCTCATCATTTGGTAGAATATAGGCAGATGGGAAATGGCCTTCCTTATGGAACGGGTGGTCGAACTGTACACCGCGTTTAAAGACTTCGATCTGATCTTTCACCATATCCACTTTGTTTTCGCTCGCATAACCCAGCGCACCCATCACGGCATCATATGTCCATTGAACCCCATCCCAATCGTTGGTCGGCGCTTCAAGAGTGTATCCGTATGCCCCGTGGTACATAGCATACATTGGTGTGAAGATCGGCGGATAATCATCCCATCCGGCCGCATCATCACGTTGGGGTATATAAGTCCCTTCCATATTCTGATAATCTACTTTTGACGATTCCGTATGAGTATTATCATAGTTTCCTTTATTTGATACAATATTTGATTCCATTGCTTCCGCTTGATTCAATGCCCATTTAGAATACAGATCATATTCATAGTTTGGATTATGAGGCGGTGTACAGGGCTCAATAAGACCTGGTTTCGTCGGTCCTCCGTAGCCTTTCACATAACCATGCAGATCAAGGAAAACCATTGGGTTCCATTCCGTGATCAGGTCAACCATATGCTCTGTTTCAGGCTGGGATTGAGTGATGAAATCACGGTTGAGGTCGATTCCATTTCCATTGAAACGTGTAGCATCAATACGCCCATCCGGATTTGCTACCACATTGAAGATCAGGATATGATCCCCGAGAATTCCTTTTGTCTGCTCATCATCCTCTGTCGCAAAGCGTTCGATTAATTGCAGAGCTGCGTCTGTTCCGACAAATTCTGTTCCGTGAATGGATGCATTGATCATGACAGGAATCTTAAGATCAGGATGCTTATCAATAAAGTCCTGTGCTTTCTCTGGCGACTTGATCATTTTCTTACGCAGACCTTTATAATGACCATACTTCCCTTTTGCTTTCGCATCCGATACAGTCACCACATACATATCATGACCGGCCGCTGACTTTACATCACTCTTCTCGACCGTCACACGGTTGCTTTCCTGTGCGATTTTCTCAAGCTTACCTTGAATTTCAGAGTACTTCACAAAGTCATAGTGCTCACTATTAAATAAACTTTTCTCTTTCTCATCGAGTTGAGTGCTTTGAATCGTCGTTTGAGGAGATTCTGCTAAAACGTTCGGCGTAGTAGTTAGTAGTGTAAAACTGGCAATTCCTGCAATAATCTTTTGCTTCATTGATGTACCTCCAAATTATGTAATAGTATAATCATAGAATAAATATTCATATTTTCACATAAATATTTGGAACTATATTTTAATGAGGGAATTTTCCTATAAACTTAAAAAAGAGAGCAGCTCTATTTATTAGAAAACTGCCCTCTTATACTATTCTAATCATGGTATTCATAGTCCAAGCTTATTTGGAATCCACATCACAGCCCCTTCCCAATAGGTAATGATAAATAAGATGAATATCCCCATCATGAGAAATGGCATGGTAGCCTTTACCAGTCTTTCGAATTTCACATCTGCGATCGAGGATACAATGAATAACCCTGTTCCTACAGGAGGTGTGAGAAGACCTATGGTGAGATTAATACAAATGATGACACCAAAATGAATCGGATCGATTTCAAATGCCGTGATCAGAGGCATAAAAACAGGTACTAATATGATTAAGGCCGCTATTCCATCCAGTACCGCACCCAGTAATAGCAGTAGTATATTCACCAGTAACAGAAAAATAAATGGGTTATCTGATAAGGATGTCATTTGAGTTACGATCGCTTGTGGGATTTGTTCAAATGCTATCATCCAGCCAAAGATATTGGCCATTGCAATTAAAAAAGTAACCGTTGCTGTTGCGGTCACTGTATTCACTAAAATACCGGGGATTTTTCTCCACTTTAATTCCCTATAGAAAAGCATTCCTACAATAAAGGCTACCAGCGAGGCGATGGCAGCAGATTCCGTAGCTGTAAATGCTCCACTTAATATTCCAAATATAATAATGAATGGAACAAGTAATGCCGGGAGAACACTTAATGAACTCGTCATAATTTCTTTCGCAGAAGCTCTGGTCGACTTCTTAAAATTATATTTATATCCAAGGAAGGCGATTAAGCTGATAAAACCTATTCCATACATGATACCCGGAATGATTCCGGCCATGAACAAACCGCCAATGGAAGTACCAGATAGAGTTCCATAGATGATAAAGATCATGCTGGGCGGTATGATTGGAGCTACTATGGAAGAGGCTAATGTTAATGCTGACGAAAACTCTCTATCGTATCCTTCTTTTTCCATTTCAGGAACCATGACTTTACTCATCATGGCAGCCTGAGCATTAGCTGAACCCAGTATGGAAGCTAAAAACATGTTAGCAATAATCGTCACATACGCGAGTCCACCTCTAACATGACCGATTAAGACTCTTGCAAACTTTACTAACCTTGTGGTGATACCGCCACCATTCATTAACTCTCCAGCCAGCATAAATAAAGGAATGGCCAATAAACCAAAATTATCTAAACCCGAGTATAGTCTCATGGGAGTAGAGGACAACAGTGTTACGTTTCCTACTACTAGAAAATAGAGAACGGTTGTGATTCCCAGTACAAGGGAGATAGGTACTGACATAAAGAGGAGTATAAAGAAACAAAAGACCACTAATATTGTCAATTACTTCCCCTCCTTTACCAAATCAAATAGGTTAGATAATACATGGATCCATGCAAATGAAAGACCCAATGGTACTGCTGAATAAGGAATCCACATTGGTATTAACATGGCTGTGGATTTTTGATATGCCACACTAGGTGACAAAATCCAACTAATACTGTAATAGATTAAGAGAACGAGAAAAACGAGCATAATCATATGCCCTAAAATAAGTATGATCCTTTTAACTTTTGAAGAGACATATTCTAATACGATTGTGACGGAGGCCTGGGACTTATACTTCAGCCCCAAGCTCCCTCCTATAAAACTAATCCAGATCAGGAGAAATATAGACACTTCTCCTGCCCATGATAATGGGGAATTAAGGATATAACGAAAACCGACTGCTAACGTTACGATAACGGCCATCGAAAACATCAGGATCATTGACAGTATCTTTTCTATAGAAGAAATGCCGTTACTTATCGCTTTCATGATTTTGACCCCCTATTGCTAATCTATTATTTACGGAAGGCATCAATAAACTCTTGAATAAGTGGATCTGTCGGACCATATTTCTCATCAAACTGCTTCATCTGTTCTTTAAATACATCAGAATCTAGTTCGTAGATTTTCATACCTTCGTCTTTTAAGGTTTGTTTAAATTCTTCTTCTTGTCCAGCTCTTGTAGTTGCTGCGAAATCTGCGGCTGCCGCCATGGATTCACGGACAAGTTGTTGGTCTTCTTCAGACAGTCCTTCAAATGTTCCTTTATTCATCATCGCCACTGCTGGCCAAACCATGTGATTAGTCACCGCTCCATATTTAACTACTTCATGATATTTATTGGTGATAGCTGCATCCAAGTCCATGTCCATTCCATCAATCACGCCTGTTTGAACGGCAGAATATACTTCCGGTAATGGAAGTCCCTCAGTAGAAGCACCAGAGAATTGATAGAAATCCTGCATTGGCGGACTAGGTGTAACACGCAGTTTTAGCCCCTCCATATCTGATGGGTTCTTCACTTCTTTATCTTTAAACAACATCACTCGTTGGCCGGCGAATAAATAGTCCAGACCAACTAAACCTTGCTTATCTATCGTATTGAGAATATTTTTTGCTACCTCTGAATCTCTTGCTTCATTTGCCGCATTTAAATCTTCAAACGCATAAGGAGTGAACCACGCAGCAAATGAAGGTTCCCTTGAGCTCATATATGCAGCTGTTATCAGACCAAAATCAACTGAGCCGGCAGCGATTTGTTCTACCATATCTGCTTCCGTTCCTAACTGACTCGATGGATAAATTTCTACTTTCATACGCCCTTCTGATCTCTTTTCGAGCTCTTCTTTAAATTTTTCTGCCCCCTTATGCCACATGTGACTCGGTGGAGTAATATGAGCTAATTTAAAGTTATAAGTTTTGCCCTTATTATCTTCAGATCCACTGCTTTTTTCTGATTCTCCAGAACCGCAAGCACTCAATACACCTAATACAAGAAGAAGACTCAACAAATTTAATCCCCATTTTTTCAAACTTTTCACTTTCATTTCCCCCTCATTCATTATTAAAGCGTTTTCAATTATTGAAAATCCAATGAATGCACTCTCTATAGTTGCAAGTGTAATCCTAACAGATTACTAGCTTCGAAATTTTTCCCTTGCTCGATAAGCTTTCTGATTCTAGTTGAGGAAATTACTGTTCCTTGCTCGCAACAAACAGGCTTCAATGTGTTTACTTTAAAAAAATGCCTGAGAGTTTCCACATTGCCTTCTCTGCCATTACCAAATCTAAAATCGTTCCCAACAAATATTTCTTCCGGGTGGAAACTCATTAGAGTGTTTATAAATTGGGAAGACGATTGTTTTAGGTACTCTTTATTGAAACTGGCTATCACGGCATAATCTACACCCAGAGACTCAATACGTTCCAACTTCTCATCCAAGGTGGTAAGTATTTTAGCACCTTTGAAATAAGCACGAGGAGGTGGATCAAAAGTATACACTACGCTTGGTATACCTCTTTTTCTGCTTTCATGTACGACATGAGTAATCACAGATTGATGTCCCTTGTGTACACCGTCAAATGCCCCAATTGTTATAATCGACTGAGGCAATGTTAATGACTGACCATGAAGTGTTTGCACCATTAGCACCTCCAATAAATAATGTCCACAAATACTTACTATTCTTTCAACGTCCCACCAACTGCCCAATTCCCCTTTGGAACTTCATTTATTAAAATTCTTACTTGTTCAGGCCTTGTTTCTAAACATTCACAAATTGAAAGAGTCAGAGATTTTACAAGCTCTTCTTTCACTTCGGGACTCCTGCCTTCGAGAATATGAAGTTGAGCAATCGGCACCCTTATTCATCCTTCCCATTACACACATTAAAATCAATGAATCCAAGGGGACCAAAATCAACCTTCAAAGAGTCACCGTCATAAATATTGATCGCTTCGGTCAATCCTCCCGTTAAAATAACCATCCCTGATTCAATTCCCAGGCCATCTCGATCCAACATTTTGGCTAATTCAATAATGGATTTGACAGGGTGCCCTAAAACAGCAGAACCCAGACCAGATTGAACTTTCTCTCCATTTCTAAACATGGAAACTTCCAGATTTTCAAGTGAATAGTTGAAAGGGGAATATGCTTGATCACTCAGTATAAAGCGAGAAGAGGAGGCATTGTCTGCCACTACATCCACTAACGTGAAAGAGAAATTCTTATATCGGCTATCAATAACCTCAACTGCAGGCATGATAAATTCTGTAGCACTCCACACATCCCGAGGTGATAAGCGGCTTCCCTTTAAATCTTTCTTCATTACAAATGCAATTTCCGGTTCAACTCTGGGGTGGATCAAGCCTTGAAGAGAGAGAGAATCTTGATTGAGCTCCATTGATTGAGTTAGTCTCCCATAAATTGGTTCATTCACACCAACCGATTGTTGTTTAGCGACACTCGTTAAACCCATTTTCCATCCAATTTTATGATCTCCCCTTTGAAGGGCACATTGTTCCCATAATTTCTGAATTTCATAGGATTCTTCGACCGTTAAGTTGGGATAAGCCAGTGTTATCTTATCCATCTCAATTCCTTTTATCTGATGAAAATCAATGTTTTTCGCTAATTCTTTTAAGTTCTGCGTTTTAGTCTCCATTTTTGGCTCCTTTCTACCTTACAGTAGCTTTCTTTGATAATTCGCTGGCGACGTCGACAATCATATCTTCTTGTCCTCCTACGACACCCCTTCTACCTAATTCCACTAAGATATCTCTTGGATCTACATTGAATTTCCTGGCCGCTTTTTGGGCATGAAGTAAGAAACTCGAATAGACACCTGCATAACCGAGAATTAAACTCCCTTTTGTAATTTCTTGTGGTTTTTCTAAAATGGGAGCTACAATATCCTCTGCCAAATCCATCATTTTATAATGATCAATTCCAGTCTCAATGTTCATGCGATCCAGTATCGAGATCAAGACTTCTGTTTGGGTATTTCCAGCACCTGCACCTAAACACCGGACACTCCCATCGACCCAGGTTGCTCCTTCTTCTATTGCTGCAAGTGTATTGGCCATCGCCAGAGAGAGATTATTATGGGCATGAAATCCTATATTTGAATGGACGCTTTGCTTTAATGCTTTCACTCTTTCCCTTACTTCATGAGGAAGCATGGCCCCTGCAGAATCTACAATATAAATGGTATCCGCTCCATAGCTTTCCATTAATTTCGCCTGCTGTATCAATTTTTCCATGGGTGCCATGTGAGCCATCATCAAGAAACCTACCGTTTCCATACCCAATTCCTTTGCCGTTTGGATATGTTGCTTTGACACATCAGCTTCTGTCACATGGGTAGCAATACGAGCGAGCCTTGCACCTGCTTGCTCTGCCTTTTTCAATTCATTAACCGTTCCTATTCCCGGTAAGAGCAGAACCCCTATCTTTGCTTGTCTGCATACCGAAACAGCAGCTGAAATCAAATCAAATTCATTTGTTTTTGAAAGCCCGTATTGTAGGGAGGAACCCCCTAATCCATCTCCATGGGAGACTTCAATATAAGGAATATTCGCTTCATCTAAGGCTTTTGCTACATTTATTACTTGATCCACTGTATAGCTGTGACCGATAGCATGACTACCGTCTCTTAAAGCTACCTCTGTCACAGTAATATCCCGATTTGGCACACTCATTCTCCTTTCGCATTTACTCTAGGTAAAGTATTATGCCTGCTGAGTCATTACATATTTAGCTAGTTCTTCCCCTACTTTCACTGCAGACGAAGTCATGATATCCAGGTTTCCGGCATAACTCGGTAAGTAGTCACCGGAGCCCTCAACTTCAAGGAGAACCGTCACTTTATTGTCTTCAAAAATAGGATCGGTTCGAAGGCGGTATCCAGGAACATATTCACTCACTCTCTTTACCATGTTTTTGATTGATTGAGTAATCTCTTTTTGAATCACATTTCCTTTTACTAAACAATAAACCGTGTCCCTCATTAAGATTGGAGGTTCAGCTGGATTAAGAATGATAATCGCTTTTCCATTTTCAGCTCCTCCAATCACTTCAAGACCTTTGGTTGTTGTTACTGTAAATTCATCAATATTAGCTCTTGTGCCAGGACCCGCACTTCTACTGGAAATTGTGGCTACAATTTCTGCATACTCCACTTCAGCTACTGAATTTATACTGTGCACGATGGGAATGGTCGCTTGCCCTCCACAAGTGATCATATTTACATTTTGTTCATGTAAATGCTCGTGTAAATTTACAGGTGGAACAACAAAGGGACCGATGGCAGCAGGTGTAAGATCAATCACTTTCTTACCGAGTTTTTTTAATACTTCAGCATGATGATGATGGGCTTTCGCAGATGTTGCATCAAATAATACATCTGCCAATTCATGTTTTTCCAAGAACCCATCCAACCCATTTGAAAATGTTGAAAGACCATGTTCCTGTGCCATTCTTAATCCTTCTGAATTAGAGTCAATACCAATCATTGCCGTTATTTCCAATACATCTGAACGCAGCAATTTCTTCATTAAATCTGTACCTATATTCCCAGACCCGATTATGGCAACTTTCGTTTTCATATCTTTTCCTCCTTACCTTTCAAACGTACATGAAACCTTCCCCATACCATCAAATACGGCAGAGAACTCATCACCGGGGTTTGCGTATACAGCTGCTGATAAAGCTCCTGATAAGATCAACTCCCCAGGTTCCAGAGTCAAATTAAACTCATGAAGTTTATTGGCAAGCCACGCTACACAATATGCCGGATCACCCAGTGCTGCTGAACCCTTCCCAGTATTCATCAGTTCACCATTACGATAGAAGTTCATCCCTACTTCTTTTAAATTGACGTCCTCTATTGAAACGGGTCGATCTCCTAATACAAATAATCCTGATGAAGCATTATCGGCAATCGTATCTTGTAATTTAATCTTCCAATCTGTAATTCTGCTATCAACAATTTCTAATGCAGGTAATACATAATCCGTAGCCTTCAATACATCTTCTGCAGTTACGTTAGGACCTCGTAATTCTTCTTTAAGGACAAAGGCGATTTCCCCCTCCACTCTGGGTTGAAGAACTTGAGGCTTCAACACTGTTCCACTATTCTCAATCGCCATTTCATCAAGAAGGTGTCCATAATCCGGTTCGTCGACACCAAGTAGTTCCTGCATGGCGATGGATGTGAGACCAATTTTTTTGCCCACTATGGTTGCGCCCGTTTCGACTTTCCTGGCGATCGTTTTCAGTTGGATGTGATAGGCTTCATGAATGGTGATGGACGGTTTTAATTCTGTTAAAGGTTTACTCCCCACTCTATTTCTCTCAGCTTCTATAAGTTGATTTGAAAAGCTCTTGATCTCTTCACTCATCGTTTTCTCTAACATGAACAGCCCACCCTTCCTATAATTTAATCGTGATATTGGAAAGCTCACTATAAAATTCGAAACTATGCATGCCTCCCTCTCTGCCTATACCGCTTTGTTTCATACCTCCAAATGGAGTGCGCAGATCTCGCAAATACCAGGTGTTCACCCAAATGATTCCTGCTTCTATTTGGTGAGCTACCCGATGGGCTCTTCGTAAATCATTTGTCCAAATCGTCGTCCCTAATCCATAATGAGTATCGTTTGCTTGTTCAATGACTTCTTCTTCCGTTTCAAAAGGAAGTACCGTCACAACAGGTCCAAATATTTCTTCACGTACACATGTTGCATCTTTATCAAGGCCAACAATGATCGTCGGCATGATAAAATACCCTTTGTCTTCTTCCTGGAGACGACCTCCCCCGGCAAGGATGGTTCCGCCTTCATCTCTCGCCGATTGAATGTAGCCCAACACTCGATCATAGTGTTCTTTACTTATTACTGCGCCAACTTTGGTTTCATCCCGGAATGGATCACCTACAGTAAGCTCTTTTGTTTTGGCAACGAACTTCTCTAAAAAGGATTCATACACCGAACTTTCAACATAAATTCTGGAACCGCACAGACATACTTCCCCTTGATTCATAAAACTTGATTTAAGTGTCGTCTCGATTACTTCATCCAGGTCGGAATCTGCAAAAATGATGTTAGGGTTTTTCCCACCAAGTTCATATGATAGTTTCTTTAAAGATGGGGCAGCGGCTTTCATGATCGCGGTTCCTGTCTTGGTTTCCCCTGTGAACGTAACCGCATCAACGTCAGGATGTTCGGTAATGGCAGCCCCTGCTGAGCCAGGTCCAAAACCATGAACAAGATTCACTACCCCGTCTGGTACTCCTGCTTCTTTACATATTTCTGCCAGTACCGTAGCTGTCATGGGCGTCCACTCAGCAGGCTTCATAACTGCTGTATTTCCAGCTGCAAGGCAAGGTGCCATCTTCCATGTAAGAAGTAATAATGGCAGATTCCAAGGATTGATCATCCCCACTACACCAACCGGCCGGCGAATGGAGTAATGAAGGGCTTGTTGATCTTGCTGATATGCCTCTGTTCCCATAGAGGTCAAGTAGTCTGCAAAGAAATGAAAGTTATAGGCAGCTCTTGGAATATCAATTTCAAGTGCCATTGGATAAGGTTTTCCCGTATCCATGGATTCAAGTGCAGCCAATTCTTCTTTACGTTCAAGAATCAGGTCGCCAATACGTCTTAAAACGGCAGAACGTTGGCTTGAAGTGAAGGTTTTCCAAGGTCCCTTTAAAGCGGTTTTTGCTGCTTTTACAGCTTCATCCACTTCCTTCTTCCCGCCTTCCGATACCCTTCCAATTATCTCCTCTGTAGCTGGATTAATATTTTCGAATGTTTTCATATCAAATGAATCTCTATATTCACCATTAATGAAATGTCTGCAATCTATCGGTCTAACTTTCTGATTGGATTTTTCTTTTAAATGCATTGAAAGTCCCCCCTGCTACTATTCACACGTTATTATTTTTGAAAAAAGGTGACAAGCATGTCACCTTTTTTCATTTCATTTATGTTAATGGGTCTTCAATTTCTACAATCATTTCAATTTCAATGGCTGTTCCTCCAGGCAATTGTGCCATCCCCACAGCTGACCTGGCGTGCTTACCTTTTTCACCAAAAACCTCTACTAATAAATCAGACGCACCATTCATTACTTTTGGCTGATCCGTAAATTTCTCTGTACAATTGACAAATCCTAATATTTTCACGATTCTCTTAACTCTAGAAAGTTCTCCAAGTTCATCCTTCAACACGTTTAATAGATTCATCATGGATTGACGGGCAGCCAGATAACCCTCCTGTACATCAAAGTCAGTGCCAATCTTTCCATGATACTCATCGACTCCTTGACCAGAAGTAAAAATCAGGTTGCCAACACGAACTCTACTAACATAATTCCCTACAACAGGGCGTACAGGAGAAAGCTTAAGTCCGAGACTTTGAAGTTTCTCCTCTGGTGTCATTAATTTTTGTTCCATAGTCAGTTTTTAACTCCTTTATATTTAAGAATCTCAACGCATTTTCACCTAAGATCATTCGTTTTTGAACGTCTGTTAATTCGTTCATTCCATCTATTACTCTTCCTGGTGGAATCTCTCTTAATAAAAATGGATAATCCGACCCCATCATTACTTTCTCATGACCAAATCGATCAATTAGATAGTTCACATTTAAGGAATCATAGTTTAAGGAATCAAAATAGAAATTCTTCACATAATGACTTGGTGGATGCGTTGTTAATCGTAATTGCGGCCATACATTCCACCCTTGATCCAGTCTTGGTAAAATGTACGGGAACGACCCTCCACCATGGGCAAAACAAATTTTTAAATTAGGAAATTGCTCTATCACACCGCTCCAAACAAGACTGGCAGCGGCAAGAGCTGTCTCACTCGGCATTCCGATGGTATACATAAAGTTATGTCGCGGTGTTCGATCCTTAGCCATCGTCTCCCACGGATGAATGAATAAAGGTACATTCCATTTCTCGGCCATCTCGAAAAACTCGAGGAATTCAGGTGCATCTAAATTTTCGCCATTTACATTGGTACCTATCTCAATTCCGTATAAATTTAATTCATTTATGCAACGATCCATTTCAGCAACTGCAGTTGCTGCATCCTGCATGGGAACAGTCCCTAAACCTACAAAACGGGAGGGATGCTCATGAACGGTTTTTGAAATAAAGTCATTTTGAATCCGTGCCATTTCAAGTGCTGCATCCTTATTTGCCCAGTAAGAGAATGTGACGGGAATGGGAGAAAGCACCTGAATGTCTAAACCTTCTCTATCCATATCCTGTATTCTCTTTTCAGGACTCCATACTTGATCTGTCACTTCTCTAAATATCTTACCTTCTACTAAAATATTTGCTCCACACGCACAAGTTTGATGGAGGACCGGCCACTTCCCTCCATATTTTTCAGCAAAATCCGGGAGGTCTTTCGGAATGATATGGGTATGAAAATCTACTCTCATTTCCATTCCTCAGCTTCAGGCGGCATTTTATACCCACACTTTTCACATATGCGCAGATCTTCACTTGAATTAAAATGTTCTATCGCTTCTTTCACCTGTGTTTCAATATTTGTCAGTTGAACAGTGGCCCGGTGCATTTCATGGTCACATTTATCACAGAACCATACAAAGCTTTCAAGTTCTCCCTGGTCCCTTTTTCTTTCTAAAACAATTCCATAGGAATCTGCTACTCTATGAGGAGAGTGGGGTACATTTGCAGGCAGCATAAATATTTCGCCTTCCCCTACAGTTACCACTTCACGTTTTCCTTCATCATTAATGCATTCTACGTATGCATTGCCTTTGATTTGATAGAAGAATTCATCAGATGGATCAACATGGAAATCACGACGTTTATTGGGACCTCCAAGTAACATGGCAATAAATTCAGAGTCTTCCCAAAGCACTTTATTGTTCACTGGCGGTTTCAATAAATCTTTGTTTTCTTCAATTGTTTTCAATAAATCCAGAACTCTTGTTTTTAAGAATGATTTTGATTGAGTAGTCATTTCATAACCTCCTGAATGATTGTAGGTGTCACAATACACTGCTTATATAACCGATATCTTTTGAAATTTTTTCAGCTGTATTTACCACATTTCTAATCATTTCATTACGATTGCTGCCATTCATATATGTGATTGGTCCAACCATATTAAGCGCAGCGATCGTTTGGCCCGTATATGATCGAATAGGCGCCGCTATACCATATAGCCCCAGTTCATTCTCATTATTGCTAATCGCAAACCCCTGGGCTTTTATTTGCTTTAATTCTTCTTTTAATTTTGAAATACAGGTAATTGTATTAGGTGCACGCTGTAAAAGCCCCTTGGCAATCGTAGGTTTAATCAGCGAAGGATTATAAGCCAACAAAATTTTTCCCGTACTCGTACAATAAGCCGGTTTCGTTGCCCCGACATAAGTGGGTACTGGAAGTGATGTTTTTGATTTCACTTTTAACACGAATCGAACTTCTCCTGAATCGAACATACCAATATGGACCGTACCGTGAAACTTTCGTATGAGACTTTCACAAAATGGAGTCGCCTCACTATAAATATCCTGCTGATACATAACGTGATTGCTCCATTCTAATAGCTTCCAGCCTAATCGGTATTTTTTCCGGCTATCTTGAATCAACATTCCCTCTTCACAAAGGGTCCGCACTAAATGATGGACAGTACTTGGATTCATTCCTAGTCTTTCGGCAATTTCATTATTGCCTAATGCCGGTTCGTCATTGGTGAAGCAATTCAGAATTTTGGAAATCTTTTTCACAGAAGAAATCACTTATTATCCCCCTCATCCTACTATTGGCCAATAGCACCAATTTAAGAACTTTGACAAATCTTGTTGAATTACCTGCTTGCAACGAATTAAAATAAAGCGCTTACATTTACGGGGTCGGTTGTCCTTGAAGGTCTTTTGAGCCTTTTAATGCCTCATCAACCATTGCAAAAGAGTGATTCCGTTTAAACCCTGCATAGAAACGACCCAGTCTTCTTAGAGGATCACCTGAATAATAACGCTCATATTGCAGTAGCCTCTGTCCAAATGCTTCACCACATAGATCCCATGCAAGTTTAAATAGTTGAACCCGTTCTTCTGACGTTACCCCTTCACGTCCTACATAATATTTCTGAACATCCTCCCGAAGTTCAGGCTGTTCAAAATCAGCAAATGTAGGTGACATCAACAACCCACCGGCACCGACAGTTTGCATCACCTCAATGGCGCGTGGATAAAGCTTAGGCAACATCCCACGAATGGTCTCAAGAGGTGTACCGGCAGGTCTCACTTCTCCGCTTGACGTCGTTTCAAATTCGTATTCTGCCACTCTTAATAGCGCGCGTACTGCTTCAACAGACTGCATAAGCTCCCCTAATTGTGTTTGAACGTTTAAATATCCGTCCACACCAATGGAATCTGCCACTCTTGCTGCTACTTCAGAAGCAAATTGCAGTTTTACTAATCCTCTTACCCCTGATTGATGAGCAGGCTGCTGGCCAATTCCAGTCTTCGGATATAATAGATTGGCAGCTTCAATATTCTGATTGATAAAAATACGGTCACTTGGAACAAATACGTCATTAAAGACAAGTAATGCATCCATTTCTTCATATCTGGAAGCGAGTGGATGGTCTAATACAGATCGTTTTCCATCTTGCATCGGCTCCCTACAAACAATTCGCAGACCAGGTGTGTCTATAGGCAAAGCAAATGCGATGGCATGCTTTTCATCGCCCGGCTGAAACCCTGGGAAGGAATAAATGATCACTTCATCTGTTATTGGAGCCAGTGTGGCTAACATCTTGGCTCCTCTTACGATAAAACCATCAGCTCTTTCTTCAACAACCCCTAGATGTGTAAACTCCTTTTCCTGTTCATGAGAGGCTTTACTGCGGTCATTTTGAGGATTAATGATGGCATGAGTCAAGAATAAGTCGTTGGCCCGAATATATTCGTAGTAGTTCACCATATTCTTTGCCCATTCCGGATTGTATTGTTCCAGAAACCACTTATTGCTGGCCATTGCAGTGATTGTTACATTAAGAAAGTCAGGTGTTCTTCCCATAAGCCCAAAGGTTGCTTTAGCCCAAACTTCAAAAAGCTTGCTTCTCGCATTTAAATCTTCATATGATTTAGGGACTTTAAATGCGTGGGAATATCGCTCACCTGTTTCTTCACATATGTAGGTGATTTCCTCTTTGTATTTTGGATCATTTTGAATATCGTAGAGATTTGCAATTTCATGGATTGGCCGGCGGAATACTTCTTCCTCATAAACGTTTTCTACTTTCTTTCCTCCTAGCCAAACTTCTGGTTGTCGAGATTTCAAACCTTCTATATACTGGGCACCAGTACGAATTGTCATTTTAACATCCCCCTTTACTACTATTTTTTTACGTAGTTGTCGATTGAATTTGTTTCTAAGAACTTACCTTGGAAAAAGACTAAACTATTACCTTCTTCGTAATGGTAATTTTGAACTTCACCCACAAATAGAACATGGTCTCCGCCTTCATATTCCTTCCAGGGGCTGCATTCAATTGTAGCTAATGAACCTTTAATTAGTGGACCACATTCGGTATCTTCCCATTCGATTTGCAATCCTTGTTGTTCTTTTCCGGCAAATTGCCAGGCCACAGCTTCCTGACCAGCTGCCAATATATTAATAACAAAAGGCTTTTCTTTCATTCTTTCGTAGGCTTTGGCTTTTTTATCAATAGATACCAATACTAATGGAGGATCCAAAGAAACAGACGTAAACGAATTTACCGTAATGCCATGATTCTGATTGTTATCACCTTTCCACGTAACAACCGTTACTCCCGTGGCAAACTTACCAAAACAATTTCTTAAATCACGAATATCCATTTTACATGCCACCTCCTCATTTCTTAATCTGACTCCATACTATAGCTTTTTAAAAGATAAAACTTATGATAATTTCATAATGTGAAATATTTACGTATTTTTTTAAAAAATCTGATATTTTTTGCGGTATTTTTTAAACAAAAAAATAACCCTCCTCATTAAAAGAGAGTTATTAATCGTTAATACACCAAATCCACAAATTCATCCTTCGTCACATTCCCGAAATAGTGTTGAATATCAACGCCCTCTAAAGCTCCGGCAATGTCTTTTCGTTCATAGCGTGTGCCTGTTAGTTTTTCTTCAATGTCTTCTACATTCCCGACTCCGAAGAAATCACCAAAAATTTTACAGTTATCAATTTTCCCTTTGTTCACTTCGAGACGGACGTCAATGGATCCGACCGGGAAGCGGTGAGAATGTTGGAGATTGAATTTTGGTGATTTACCGTAGTTCCAATCCCAGTTCTGATAGCGTTCTTTTGAAAGCTCATGGATGTTCTTCCAGTCTTCTTCCGTCAGGACATATTCTTCTACGTCACTTCCCTCGAAAATATAATCCAGAAGGGTTGAACGGAATTGTTCGATCGTCATTTTTTCTGACAGGAATTCAGAAATATTGGCCACACGGCTTCGGATCGACTTGATCCCTTTTGATTCAATCTTGTCCTTTTTCACCCGTAGAGCTGATACGACGTTTTCCATTTCGGAATCGAACAGCAGCGTTCCGTGGCTGAACATCCGACCCTTAGTGGAGAATTGGGCGTTTCCGGAAATCTTTCTGCCTTCTGCGATAATATCGTTACGTCCGCTAAGTTCCGCCTTCACCCCCAGCTTATGAAGGGCTGTTACAACAGGCTCAGTGAATTTTTTGAAGTTGTGGAAGCTCTCTCCGTCATCCTTCGTGATAAAGCTGAAGTTCAGGTTTCCTAAGTCGTGATAGACCGCTCCCCCACCGGAAAGGCGGCGAACGACATGAAGACCTTGCTTCTCCACATAGTCTGTATTAATCTCTTCGATCGTATTTTGGTTCTTCCCGATAATGATGGAAGGTTCATTTATATAAAATAATAAATAGCTTTCATTAATATCTAAGTTCTTCAGTGCATATTCTTCAATAGCAAGATTGACCCTCGGATCCGTGATCCCTTTATTATCGATAAATAACATCCTTTTTCCCCCTAAATATCTACTTTCATATCTTTTTTCGCTAACAGTACCTCGCCGTTATACATGGTTTTCGCTTCTGTTACCAAGGACTCCAGTTCACCGAAATGCGGTAAATGCGTCAGTATGAGCTTTCTTGCATTGGTTTTTTGAGCAAGATTTCCGGCGTCGAGACTCGTCATGTGACCAGCGTTCGAGGCATCCATCCCTCCATAGAAATTGCATTCACAGAGCAGTACATCTGCGTCTTTCCCAAATGAAACAAATGACTCTTTGAAAGCCGAGTCTGCTGTGTAGAACAACGATTTGCCGCCTGCTTCGATTCTCATTCCATAGCACGGCGCAGGGTGTCTGGTCTTCACAAATGTTACCGTGAAAGGGCCAATCGATAATGATGTATCTTCCTTATATTCATGGGCTTTCATTAAATCTTTATATGTAATCGTATCGTACCCCCGTTGATCTTCTTTATGGGCATACACAGGTAATGTACCTTTATTTTTCCCCAGGAAGTATTGAATCAATAAAGCGTGTTGTAGTACACCTATATCTGCTACATGATCTGGATGATAGTGGGACAGAAGGACCGCATCTAAATCGGTAGCCTCTACGTGATGTTGAAGATGGGATAGTACACCACTGCCACAGTCAATAAGCAGTTTGAAGCCATTATGCTCAAGTAAATACCCGGTGCTCGCTTCTCCTGCTTTCGGATAGCCGCCCCATTGTCCAATAACGGTTAGCTTCATTTTTGAACATCGCCTTTCACTTTAGTATGTACCCCTACTATACTTCATTGTGCCTATTTTTTCATTTTTTTCGCCTATTTTTGAATTAATCGTTGACGAAATACATACTGTTATAATACAATAAAATAAATTAACACATCAGTTATATAACACAAACAATTGATGGGTGAAAAAATTTACGGAGGGTGATTAACATGGTAAAAAATATTGTGGAGTTCTTTCGAAATTTGCCGCCTAAGTCTTGTGCACAATGTGGAGATACAATTGAGGAGCAGCATGAATGCTACGGCATTTATTGCGAGAAATGTACGACTGATTACGAGTATTGATAATGAAGAATAAGGGGTAATAAAAAGGATGCTCTTCAAAGTGAAGAGCATCCTTTTTATGTTTATTGTACTTCCACTGTTTGCATTGTGTGTTCGTGAATTTCCTCACCTTTGGTCACGTGAACCTGTACATTGTATGTACCCTCTTCCGGGAAAGCATACGAACCATTATACTTACCTGCTTCATCTTCTGTTAGGTCGACCCACTCATGTTTCTCTTGACCTTCTTTATAAATTTCCAGACGCACTTCTGCTTTTTCCAGTGCCGCTTCTTCATTTTCCACGTGAACGTTCATTTCTGCTTCTTCATTCATTTTAATCACATCAGGCTTCATAAGATGAATGGAAACAGAACTTTCGTGATGACCGTGGTGACCGTCTTCGCTTTCCTCTCCATGTTCCTCTGCATCTACTTCGCCAATCGCAATTTCAGCTTTTGGCATGGTGTGCATATCACGGGCTGTTACATGGACTTGCACAGTATACATGCCGTCTTCTTCAAACGTCTTTTCAGCTTTGTATACTCCGTCTTTATCATGCTTAGCTTCAATCATTTCACTTTCTTCTTTATGACCATTTTTCCAAATCTCGTATTTCACTTCATCAGCATCCTCGACGTTCTCATCACCTTGAGTGACTTTAGTCGAAAGAGAAACGGTTTCACCTTTTTCTCCTTTTTCAGGCACGTCTAACTTTGCTTCAATCGCTTCCAATTTCTCATCTTCTTTTGCTCCGTTATCTTCATTTGAATTACCACATGCAGCGATAAACAACGCGAGAAAGCCTACCAATACAAACAAGCTTACCTTCTTCATCCAAAACTCTCCTTTAAACATTCTTCTTTTTTAAGTGTCTCACCATTATGTACTTCTCAACAATTAGTATACACTCTCATGCTTACGGATGGTTTGTCCATTTTATGAAGAAAAAAAGGGAAATGTGTGTGACATCTCCCTTTTTTTCCCTTAAGCTTCTACAGTTTTTGTATATTGTTTCTTGAACAGCCCTACAAAGAATACAGACGTCATTGCGACAAACACAACGAAGTATCCCAGCAGGATGAAGAGGTTCTGCCACATGAAGGCAAAGTCCCCGCTTGAAATGACTGCTTTAAATGCTGCCACTGAGTATGTCATTGGTAACAATGCACTGATCGGCTGCAGAGCAGTCGGGATTAATTCTAATGGGAATGTCCCTGCACTTGTAGTTAATTGAAGGATTAATATGATAATCGCTACAAAGCGTCCTGGATCACCTAAAATCGTTACAAGCATTTGGATGAGGGCAAGGAATGTAAGACTCGTAATGATCGTAGAAAGTAAGAATAATGGTACACTTTCAACTTCAAGCCCTAACCCCAATAGCAAAATGCCTGCTGCAATCAATGATTGAATGATCCCTACTGCTGTAAGAACAGTGAATTTACCCATGAACCAGCTCATCCCGCTTGATGGACGATTTGCTGGTTCTTTCAATGGATACACAATTGAAATTAATAGTGCTCCGACAAATAATCCGAGAGATAAGAAATAAGGAGCAAAACCAGTTCCGTAGTTTGGAACATGATTGATTTTCTCATTTTTCACATCTACCGGGGCAGCCATCATATCGTACGTATCGCCATTTGCTTTGACGCTATTGGCCTCTTTGGCCGCGTCTTTTAATTTCGTTTCATATTCCGTCGTTCCATCTGACAGTTTCGTTGAGCCTTCTGCTAATTCTGTTGACCCATCTGCAAGTTTCTTAGACCCGTCTGTTAATTGAGTGGAACCATTGTATACTCTGTTAAGACCTGTGCTTAATTCATTTGCTCCTGAAGCAACACTTACTGTTCCTTGGTATACTTCACCAAGCTTATCATTTAATATGCCAAAGTTCTTTACAATTTCACCCTGACCTGCTTGAAGCTGATTGGATCCTTGATCAAGCTGGGCTGAGCCGGATACAAGCTGGTCGATTCCACCTTGTAGTTTCATTTGACCTTTATTTAATTCCCCTATTCCTCCAGCAAGAGAATTCGCTCCTTTTTGAAGCTCGGATGCACCCGTACTCAGTGCCCCGGTACCTGTTTGAAGACCGGTTGCCCCCTGCTTAATCTGATCGATTGCAGCCTGTAACTCATTCTGTTTTTCTTCTGGAAGGCTTCCCATAAATGGTGCCAGTTGTTCTTCAAGCTTTGTCGCCCCTGCTCCAATGGCTTGTGCTCCTGCTTTGGCACTATCCGCTCCACCCTGGAGAGTACCGATTTTTTCTGCCAGGTTTTGTGATCCGGCGTGCAGTTTAGCTGTATTGTCCACTGCGCTATTTAGACCTGCATCCACCTGCTCTAAACCAGCCTTACTTTTATCGATTCCATCTGCAAGTGCATCAATCCCTGATTGGACATCCTTTGTTCCTTCATACAATTGTTGTGATTTATCATTCATGACGCCGACACCGTCGGATAATTCTATAGAACCCTTGGCAAGTTCAGCGGCACCTGCACGAGTTTTCGCCACACCGTCATTCATCTCAACATTCTTTTCGGCTAAGACGGCTAAATTATCCTTTAACTTATTGGCACCTTGAGATAAATCGATCGCCCCATTATTGATTTCGCCAGCTTTGTCACTGGCTGTCTGGTAGCCATCTCCCATTTCTTTGATTTTATCAAACATGGTCTCAGCGTATGTTTCAGAAACTGACTTCGAAAGGCTTGCTTTGATTTCTTTCATCGCTGTATCACCGATTTGGGCGGACAGGAAGTTAAAGCTTTCGTTCGGTACATATTTCAGAGAAAGCTTTTTAGGATTATCTTCTAATAATGTAGTTCCATTTTCAGAGAAATCCTCCGGGATCTCAACGAGCATGTAATAATCCTGCTTTTCTAAATTTTTGTAGCCTTCTTCTTTATCGATAAAATGAAAGTCGAATTGATCGCTTTCCTTCAATTTATCTACTAGGTCATCACCAATATGCAATTCCTTCCCGTCAAACTCTGCTCCGTTGTCGCTGTTTACAACCGCCACAGGTAAGTCTGACAACTGTTCATATGGATCCCAAAATGCCCATAAGAACATACCACTGTACAAAACAGGGATGAAAAGAACGGCGAGAATCGGGATGAGAAGTTTCTTATTTTTGAAAATCGCTTTGAATTCTGAACCTATAAATGAATTCTTCATGTTTTTCCTCCTATTATTTTTCTAATTTTGAATTATTGACTAATTAGCTCAAATAGTCATATCAGCACGAAAAATAAATGACTATTTTATTCATTTAGTCATTCTTTGCCAAAAATGAAGGACTATCGTTTCGATAACCCTTGAATTAAATATAGTTCAAAGAGATTGGCAATTTCATCTTTATCAAGTGGACCATGTGCCCGTTCCCAATCGAAAATAAGTGAAACGTACATCTTCAACATAACAAAGGCGGTCATTTCAGGATTACATGGCTTAATCGCTTCTGAGGCAATCGCTTTTTCAATTCGTTGACTCAAGAATTCAATGACCACTTCCTCCATGCGATCAATGACTTCTGATACAGCAGGAGTTCCCATTTCCCTGGCTTCTTGATAAAGCTTGATGGTCAGCTTATGCTCTTTCCTGAATTCAAGCATGCGGAACAATGCACGATGAACATTTTCTGAGAAGGTTTCCTGCGGATCAATCACTTCTTCCGCTTCCCGTTTCATTTCAATGATTAACGATGATACAATTTCATCAAACAATTCTTCCTTATTTTTAAAAAACGTATAAATCGTTCCTTTTCCCACATTCGCTAATTTTGCCACTTGATCCATCGTCGTGGCTTTATACCCAAACAATGAAAACGAATTAGTCGCAGCCTCCAGAACCTGTTTCTTTCGATCGATCGCCATGAACACACCCCTCAATATGACCATTTGACCAAATTTGTAATTTAGTCATTTTATTAACATTAATAAATTTATCACATCACTTGCCAATACACAAGTGATTTTTTCCTTTTAGTATACCATTCATCTTTCATATAGAATAAGCCCTTCTGAATAGGCTATAAAGATAAGGTTTGTTAGGAGGTGTCTTATGAATATTTATGTTGTCAAAAGCGGGGATTCTCTCTGGTCGATCGCACAGAGATATGGTGTCGAAGTCAATCAAATTTCTTACGGAAATCAATTGAAAAACCCCAATATTCTCGTGATTGGTCAAAGTCTTCTCATTCCGGAACCTTTAAAAGAATACATCGTGCAACCAGGAGACACTTTGTATAGCATTAGCCAAAAGTACAATATAAGTTTAAAAGAATTAATCGATTTCAATCAGATTTCCGATCCTGCCATGCTATTCGTCGGTCAATTGATCGTTATGCCTTCCTTTATTCATAGAGTAAAGTCAGGTGAATCTCTCTATACCATTTCCTATAACTATAAAGTCCCATTGCAGGAAATATTAAATGCCAATTCTATTGCGAATCCCTCTCTCATTTATCCAAACCAGCAAATCAGGATTCCAAACACGAAACTCACGACGGAAGTAAATGCCTATATTACCCGGACAGACAGTGAAGGAGTCGCAGAAGTGAACGGTTTGGGCAGCTATTTCACCTACCTGACACCCTTTACGTATTCCATTACAAAAGACGGTTCGGTCACTGAATTAAATGATCGTGCTCTTATTTCAGCCTCATACAGCCAAAACGTCGACCCTTTACTGGTTCTCACAAATTTTACAGGTGGAAAATTCGACTCTGAACTTGTCGCCACCATTCTAAGAAGTGAAACTCTGCAAAACACCTTAATCTCATCCATCTTAAAGAAAATGGAGACGAAGGGCTATAAAGGTTTAAATTTTGATTTCGAATATGTTTTCCCCGAGGACCGGGAAAATTATAATACTTTCTTAAGAAGAACCGTTGCAGCACTAAAACCTAAAGGATACTCTGTGTCGACGGCCCTTGCACCTAAAATTAAAGCTGATCAAAAAGGACTTTTATATGAAGCCCATGACTATAAAGCACACGGAGAAATTGTCGACTTTGTAGTACTCATGACATACGAATGGGGATGGGCAGGCGGCAAACCCTGGGCGATTGCCCCGATCAATGAAGTGAAGAGAGTACTTGATTACGCCGTTACCGTCATCCCGAGAAACAAAATCATGATGGGCGCACCCCTCTACGGACGGGACTGGAAAGTTCCATGGGTCGACGGAACCTTCGCCAAAACGGTCTCCCCTCAAGGAGCTCTTGATCTCGCAAGCAAATATGGTGTAAGGATTCAATACAATGACGTTTATCAATCCCCTTTTTTCACCTATTGGGATGAAACCGGCCAAAAGCATGAAGTCTGGTTTGAAGACGCACGAAGCATGCTCGCCAAACAGAAAACGGTGGATGAGTATAGACTGCGAGGTTTAAGTTACTGGGTTTTGGGATCTGCATTTCCTCAGAATTGGATGCTGCAGCATTCCAGATATCGGGTTGTGAAGTGAGTGATGCACCTCCTGTTGTCTGCAGGAGGTGTCTTTACGGTGGTTCAGCTTGAAGAAAAATCCACTAGTTTCCTATTAGTTCCCCAATCCTTTTAGATCCAAAAAGACCGCCAACCCTGGCGGTCTCACGTATCCTATTCCAGATACTCCATTACTTTCGATACAGCCTTTTCCCCCTGTACGATACAGTCAGGAATACTTACTCCTTCATAAGAGCTCCCGGCGATAAATAATCCAGGCAGACTTGCTTCGGCTTGTTCATACATGTCCTGGATCCGTTCCCTGTGGCCTACTGTATATTGAGGCATGGAGTTCTTATAACGGGACACGATTGTAAACTCAGGTTCACCCTCTATATCCATGATCTTGCTCAGATCTTCAAGGACAATCTGCTCAATTTCATCATCAGATAAATCGACGATGGTTTCGTCACCGGATTTACCCAGGTAACATCGCAATAGTGCCTTTCCTTCCGGGGCAGTGTGTGGCCATTTTTTATGGGTCCAGGTTCCCGCCGTCAAGGAATAGTCGCTGTTTCTTGATACAAGGAATTCCGTGCCGGCGATGTCTTTTTTGATGGCATCTTGTGCGAACCCCATTGCTACGGTTGCCACGGATGTAGCCGGCATTTCTTTTAAAAAGGTTAAAAAAGGATACGTGGGAAACATGGATTGTACTACATGATGAGGTGTGGTGACGATTACGCTGTCGGCTTCCAACTGCTCACCGTTTGTGAAGGTAATCGTGTAAACATTGCTGTCTTCTTTTTCTATGCTGGTTACTTTCATGCTCTTGTATACAGTATTCGGGTTCAATCCTGATTCCATGGCATCGATCAGAGATTGAAGTCCTCCTGTAAATGTCAGGAAGTTCCCTTTTTCATTCGAGTTTACAGATTGGCCGCTCTTTTTAATGCCTGCTATTAAACTACGATGTTTTTGTTCTAATTCATACAGTTGCGGGAAGGTTGACATTAGGCTTAATTGATCGATATCCCCGGCAAAGATGCCTGTTAAGAGGGGTTCAATTAAATGGTCAACAACTTCATCCCCCATTCTTCGTCGAAAGAATTTACCCAATGACTGGTCTTCCGTTTCCTGTGATCGGGGAAGAACGAAATCAGCGGCAGCCCTCATTTTACCGGTCAACGAGAACAGACTGGTCGTAATGAAAGGAGCGATTTGGGTTGGAATACCTACGATGGATCCCCCGGGTATAGGGTACAGCTCACCGCCCGCTATCACATAGGATGTGCCTTTACGGTTCCGAATGAGCGTGTCCTCGATTCCCAGCCTTTCCGCTAAGCGGGAAACTTCAGGTTTGCTTGCTAAACATGAATCCGGTCCCTTTTCGATCACATACCCGTCCCTTTTCAAGGTATGCACTTTTCCGCCGAGTCGATGGGTTGCTTCCACAAGCTTCACTTCGATGGGAAGGTGTTTATCTTTTATTTCCTGTTGCAGGTAGTACGCAGTCGTTAATCCGGTGATCCCTCCACCTATGATCACGACTCTTTTATTTTGTTGTCCCAACACGTTCATCGCCTTCTTTAACAATATATCTTAATGAACAATAGAGAAGGACTAAAGCGGTGAGAGTGAACTCATAAGCTTCAGTCCTTCCTTTGTTTCAGCCAAAAACGAGAAATTATTTAAGGTGTTTTAACACGACATCTGCCATTGCATCGATAAATTCAGGTTTGGCATTCGGCATTTCCGGACGATAGTACGAAGCTCCAATATCATCTGTTACAACTTTACATTCATAATCGTTGTCATATAGAACTTCAAGATGATCGGATACGAAGCCTACAGGCGTATAGATGAATGTCTTGTATCCATTTTCTTTATAAAGGTCACGAGTTAAATCTTGAACGTCAGGACCTAACCATGGATCAGGAGTGTTTCCTTCACTTTGCCAGCCTACTGCATATTCCTTCACGCCTGCGCCCTCTGCAATCATCTTCGCTGTTTCCTCTAATTGCATCGGATATGGATCGCCTGATTGCAGGATGCGTTCGGGCAGGCTGTGAGCAGATACGATCAGGACAGCATTGCTACGCTCTTCTTCCGACAAGCTTGCATAGGTTTCCTTCACTCTGTCAATCCAATACTGAATGAATTTAGGCTCATCATACCAGCTTTCAACGGATGTAATGTGAGGCCCGCCCAGCTTTTCTGCTGTTTCCTTCGCGCGTCCATTGTAGGATTTAACACTGAACGTCGAAAAATGAGGGGCAAGTACAATCGAAACGGCTTCTTGAATGCCGTCTTTATGCATCTGTTCAACCGCATCTTCCACGAAAGGTTCGATATGCTTCAGACCAAGATACATTTTAAACTCCATGTCATCCTGAATGCTGTTTAAATGTTCTTCAAGACTCTTCGCTTGATCAAGGGTGATTTTTGCCAGTGGAGAAATCCCACCAATGGCTTCATAGCGTCCACGGAGGTCTTCCAGCAGTTCAGCAGAGGGAGCTCTTCCATGTCGGATGTGAGTATAGTAACGTTCCAAATCTTCTTCTTTATATGGAGTTCCATAGGCCATCACCAATAGACCCATTTTCTTCTTTGTCATACCATTTCACCTCATTATCAGTATCATACATTCCATTATTGTGCCATGTTTCTTAATATGAATCCATGGTTACACACGTATGAATGTGCTCTACCTGGCACTGTATTCATGTACGAAAGCTGCCAGACGCTTTAATGTGTCCGGATTAACTTGCGGGAATACCCCGTGTCCTAAGTTAAAGATGTGGGAAGGAAGCTCCATTCCCTGATCAAGGATCTCTTTGGCTCTTTCTTCGATCACTTCCCAAGGAGCTAACAGAATCGCAGGATCCAGATTTCCCATTACCGTTTTGGAAATGCCCCTTTCTCTTGCTTCATTAATCGGCAGGCGCCAATCTAATCCGACTACATCAAGAGGAAGGTCATGCCATTCATTCGCCAAGTGACTTGCACCAACACCAAACATGATCAATGGTACGTTCTCTTCCTTCAATTCTGTAAAGATCTTCTCCATGACCGGCTTAATGAATGTACGATAATCTTGTATATTCAATGCCCCGACCCATGAGTCGAAAATTTGAAAAGCAGACGCACCTGCTTTGATTTGAGCTTTCGCATACGTCACTGTCATAGCTGCCAGTTTATCCATTAAAGCAAACCAGGCTTGTGGCTCTGCATACATGAACGCTTTTGTTTTATTATAGTTTTTCGATGGGCCGCCTTCAATCATGTAGCTTGCCATTGTAAAAGGTGCACCTGCAAAACCGATCAACGGCACGGACAACTGCTCAACAGTCAATAATTTAATTGTATCTAATACGTAAGGAACATCATTTTCGGGATCGATTTCTCCAAGCTTTTCAACATCCGCTGTCGTACGAATCGGGTTATCGATCACGGGGCCGATTCCTGATTTGATTTCTACATCCACTCCTATAGAAGGAAGTGGTGACATAATGTCTTTATATAGGATCGCTGCATCGACATCATATTGTTCCACCGGCAGCCTTGTCACATATGCGCAAAGCTCAGGTTGGTGTGTAATTTCAAACAGAGAATACTTCTCTTTGATTTTGCGGTATTCAGGTTGTGAACGCCCAGCTTGTCTCATATACCAAACCGGAGTATAGTCCGTCTTCTCTCCCCTTGCTGCTCGTAAAAATGTATCATTCATTTGTTTCATACCTTTGTTCGTCCACCTTTCTATGTAACTCCATTATTCCCATTGTATACTAATTTGAGTAGATTCTAAAATTGTACTATTTTCAATCGGTTCTTTCGTAATGTTTGGTGATTTTAAAGAAGATAGTAGTAGTTGATTTCCGCTACAGATGCTCGCTTTCCGCGGGGCGGGCGGTGAGCCTTCTCGGCTTCGCCTGCGGGGTCTCACCTGTCCCGCTTCTCCCGCAGGAGTCGAGCACCTTCCGCTCCAATCAACTTTCTCAGTATGAGGATTTTTATAAAATCTAAATAAAAACACTAACTTAAGAGAGCCGTGGTCCATTTCCATTTGAGAACAAGAAATTCTAGTTTCTATTAGCTCGTTTTTGTCACCTTTCAGCTCTGTCACGAAAAGTCTCATATTGATTGACAGAGCCCTCGACAGATCCTTTTCGAATAGAACCTTAAAATATGACCGTACGAATTGTAACCCTTTTAAACTATAGACGTTTTAATGAGAATTGTATAGTTATCAAGGGAAACTGTCATAAATTTGCCGATTTTCAAAGGGGGATGAAAAAATATCCAGAAATCATGTTACATGAGCAAAGGATTAGGGAAGAGTATAATAGAGATAACTAATTAATTGAGGTGATTTGGATGAAGGTGTATATAACAACGGGAACGCATGAATTTCTGCAAAAATTAATGGATCGGCATACAGATGAAAAAATGATCTTATTGCAAGGGAAAGATGCCATGCTCCTTCATGAGACAAATGGAGAAAGTGTCTTTGAATCCCCACGCAAATATGAAATCGTCGATCAATCTGGTGAGCTTGTAAATGAAGGATATGTAGTGTTCAATAATATTCCGGTTACAGATGAAGGCCGTCCGCTATTTGAGTACCGTTTTAAAAATCGGGCAGGATTGATCGAAGAAGTTCCGGGCTTTACGGCCATACGGGTTCTTCGTCCATTAGAATCGGATACATATGTGATTATGACACTATGGGAAGACGAGAGAAACTTCATTACCTGGCAGGAGTCAGAGCAATACAAAAAAGCACATGAAAAGCGCGGGACAGAAGAAGGAATTGATAATAAGAAGGATATTTTCCCCCGCGCTTCATATGTAAGTGAATATCATGTAACAGGTCAAGAGTAATACATAAGCTGCCCGATCCGAGGCAGCTTTTTATTTTCCAGAATGGCAGCTACTCGCCGGTCCCCCAAACTTAACAATTACACTTAAAGTGTACATACATAATTACAAATTATTAACAGTATACTTTATCGTATTGGTCATAGATATTTACTTTGCATTTATTTACAACACACCCTATATGAAAGGAGTTGAGTACCAATGAGTCAAACGTGTTTGCTTCTGATTGACTTTCAAAAGGCATTTAGTCATCCTTCATGGGGAAAGCGAAATAACCCTGGTATGGAAGAAAACGCCTTTCAGCTTCTTCGCGCCTGGAGAGAAAAGTCATGTCCTGTCGTTCATGTACAGCATTCTTCCAATGATATGGAATCACAACTGCATTCAAGCTGCTCAGGTTTCGATTTTATAGATGAATTCCGCCCTTTACGAAACGAAAAGCAAATCATTAAGCATGTCAACAGCGCCTTTATCGATACGGACCTGGATTTATATTTAAAGAGGGAAAAGTTCAAATACCTTGTAGTGATGGGATTTACGACGAATCACTGTGTATCCACTACGGTTCGCATGGCTCAGAACTTAGGTTATGATGTGACTGTTCCTTTTGATGCCACAGCATGCTTCGAAACGTATTCGTATGATGGTTCTTTATTTTCTGCTGAAATTGTTCACGGTCTGTCACTGGCTAATCTTCATCATGAATTCGCCACCATCTCTTCAACAGAAACCATACTATCTTCACGATTCAAATTTAGCAAACCTGTTACTTTCTAAGTAACTTTTCTGTTCCCGCAAAAGGGGTTTAGTCAAGGGGAGTGATACCATTCCCTTTGACTAAGCCCCTTTGCGTTATTTTTAGTAAAATTCTGCCTATTTTTTCGTATTATTACTGAATAATATCCCATTCCGATTCGCATATATCGCTGCCTGGGTACGATCGGCCACTCCGAGCTTACTCAGGGTATTGCTTACATGGGTCTTAACAGTTTTTATCCCTATGAAAAGCTCTTCAGAAATTTCCTGATTCGTCATCCCTTCTCCCAGGCATTTCAATACATCCATTTCTCTCGACGTCAGCTCTTCATGAGGCAATACTTCCTGAGGGCGGAATCGGTTCATCATTTTATCCGCTACTTTTGAGGCAATGACGGACTCCCCCTTCATCGCTTTATAAATAGCCGATGTCACTTCTTCGGCACTTGCCGTTTTCAACAAATAACTATGAGCTCCTGCTTCAATGGCAGGAAACACTTTTTCATCATCATAATAGCTTGTAAGTATAATGATTTTACAGAGGGGATGGAAGGTTAATATCTTCTTTGTGGCTTCGATACCATTCCCGTTCTCCATTAATAAATCCATCAGAATCACATCGGGCATATACAGCTTCGCAAGCTGAGCCGCTTCATTACCGCTTTTCGCTTCCCCTAGGAATTCGATCCGATCCTCTGTAAGCAAATAGGTTTTTATTCCTAATCTAACCATTTCGTGATCATCTACAATCATCACCTTTACCTTATCCACCTGATTTCCCCCTTTGGTTTAGACTGGAATCCGCAGGTCAATATACGTTCCTTCTTTCTCTTTTGAACGAATTTGAAACAATCCCCCGATTTCCTCGGCACGCTCTCTCATCGTCTGAAGTCCGTACGATGTCATCTTGTTTTCTCTCAGGTTAAAACCTCTTCCATTGTCACTTATGTACAGTGAGACATAACCGTCCTTTTTCTCCGTCACAATCTTCACTTTCGTTGCTTCTGAGTGACGAAGGATATTGGAAAGGCTCTCTTGAATAATCCTGAACATATGGGTTTCAGTCCCCTTTGAAAGAATCTCGATCCCATCGAGGCTTGCTTCGATTTCAATCTGAGTTTTTTCCTTTAATTCTCTAATTAATATGGTTAACGCTTCACAAAGACTTTCACCTTTTAAATCGATTGGTCGTAAATGAAGAAGGAGAGCCCTCATCTCACCTTGCGCTTTCCCTGCAATTTCAGCCACTTGTGTTACAATCGTCCCGACTCTTTCAGGATCTGTGTCCATACTTTTTTGGGCGGCAGAAGAAAGCATATTCAACGCGAATAATTGCTGACTGACTGAATCATGAAGATCCCGCGCAAGTCTTTGCCGCTCTTCCATGACAGCTGCCTGGTGAGCTTGATCGGCAAGCTCGGATTTTTCATCAGCTAATCTCTGCAATGATTTCACCTGTTCTTGAATGAACACAGCAAGCTGATTCAACTCATCCGATAAGATTCCAAGCTCGTCGTGTTCGTATCGGTCCACCCTTGCTGAAAACTTCCCACTCCTTAGCAACGTTACAAAGGTGGAAATATCATCAATTCTTCTTTTAAATGTATATCCAGTGCGAAATCCGAAATAAATGCTTAATAATAGAAGAATGCTTGCCAGCCAAATGGTTAAATAGAGTGATACTTTAAGAGAGATGCCTGGACTATTAGATACGTACAGATAGACTTGCAAGGATATAAAGAAAAGCAAGACAGCCATGGTGGACATCATGAAAAAGCTTTTAAAGATCCAATTGCGAATGTTTGAAGACTTTTCCATGTTCTAACCTCCTTTTATCGGATAAATCGTCTCCGATCACACTCGGCTGATTCGAATCGATCCTATTTTCACATTAACATTCAGTTTGATTTTTTTGCTTGCAAGCTCGTATTGAGGTGAACGGTAATATAGCTCTGAACGAAGATCCGCGGACTTCTGGTCAAATAATTTAATATCTCCTACCTGTACTTTCAAGGTAATCTCCACTGGTACGTTTTCCGGAATGATCATCTTTACATCACCTATCCAGCCACTGATATCAATTGGCGTTTCCCCTTCTGGTATAAAGGCTTTACTGAAGTCAAAATAGTAATCTCCAATGGCATTGTAAAGATTCATTGATTCCAGTGGCCAGTTAGGCTCGGAAAAACGTATATCCCCGACAATGAAACCTTTGTTCATTTTATTCTTTTTTTGAAGGATTTTCTCCCCCAACGGCTGATTTTCAAATCCTATTTGCGATGCTTCCTCTTTGTTTGGTGATTCATTGCTTATGCTAATCTTGATGGGTTTATTTCTTCCCACTCTATTAATGGCAATAGCAATTATAAAGAGAGGCCATAGTTTCCACCAGCTTCCATAGTCAAAATCCACTACATCATACCCATCCAGTATGATGAGTCCCCCTAACACCATACTGAACAGTCCAAACAGTAACTTCCCAAAGCTTCCCTTCAAAAAACTGTCTACCGTCCACTTCATGCCAAGGAGTAACAACAAAATTGGAATGATATTGACAAATATCTGCGTTATTTCCAAGGAAATGACACCAATATTCAATAGTAATAACAACAATCCTATCGCCATCAACAGGAACGAGAAAAACCATTGTTTTCTTCCCTTATACCTCATACCAGCACCACCTTCACATCTACTATTAGTTTCGCTATAAATGAATAAATTCCTGTAACTACATTCATTATAGAGTGTTTTCTCTCGTGTATAGAGGAGCATCGGCATGATTCTGCCTCGGTCTCGAGACGGAAAAAATGTTTCTAACCTATATCACACCTTTTCACTATTTTCATAATCTATATTACAGATCAGGGCATATGCCTAAAGTTTGAGGAACGATTTAGAAGGAGGGTTTTTCTAATGGGGATTGATTTAACGGCTCTTCATTGGATTTATTTAGCTTTCATAGGATTCATCATCCTATTCATGATTTTCCGGAGAGACACCACGATCGTATGTATCCTGGGAATCTTCAGTATTGCCCTGGTGGCAACAGAATCGTTAAGCGGATCGATTAGTAGTATATTTAATAGCTTTATCTTTGCCATTACGGAATTGTTATCTACCATTCTCGTGATTTCCATTATCGTAGCAATGAGTAAAGGACTGACTACTACCGGTATTAACGATGTCATGATCCGCCCGTTTACAAAGTTCATCCGGACACCGGCCCTTGCCTACTGGACAATCGGTCTTGTAATGATGTTTATATCTTGGTTTTTCTGGCCTTCGCCTGCAGTAGCCCTCCTGGGTGCCGTGTTAGTACCAGTCGCCCTTAGAGTCGGATTACCCGCTCTTGGAATCGCCATGGCCATGAACCTATTCGGTCACGGTATCGCCCTTTCAGGTGACTTTGTCATTCAGGCAGCTCCGAAGTTAACGGCCGACGCAGCAGGAATACCTGTCTCAGATGTTATTTCTGCAAGTATCCCCCTTATTATTGTGATGGGCGTCGTCACAACTGTCACCGCTTTTCTATTTCTTAAACGAGATATGAAAAATGGAATCCTGAAAGTGGATTCAAGCGCCATTTCATCTATTGACAAGGATCAGGAGGAGTCAACTAATCTGTTATCTACACGATGGAAACGAACCATTGCCATCCTTATCCCTATTTTATTTGCCCTGGATATTACCGCTATGGTCCTGTTTGATCTACAAGGGGGAGATGCAACGGCACTGATCGGTGGTACATCCATCATCATTCTTCTCTTGATTTCATTGGCTGCCTATAAAGGAAAGGGATTGGAGAAAACGACGAGCTTGATGATTGATGGCTTTCAGTTTGGATTTAAAGTGTTTGGTCCCGTGATTCCGATCGCCGCTTTCTTTTACTTGGGAGATTCAGGGTTTCAAACGATTATCGGCGACTTCCTTCCTTCAGCCTCTCAAGGAATCGTCAATGACCTCGGGGCATCACTGGCTGCCGTCGTTCCCCTGTCTACAGCAGTGGGGGCGATCACCCTAACGACCGTTGGAGCGATCACGGGTCTTGATGGATCCGGCTTTTCCGGTATCTCCCTAGCAGGTTCCGTAGCCAATCTATTCGCAGATAGCATTGGCTCAGGTGTTGCAACCCTGACCGCCCTCGGGCAAGTCGCGGCCATCTGGGTCGGCGGTGGAACACTCGTCCCATGGGCCCTCATCCCGGCTGCTGCCATCTGTGGAGTCGATCCATTCGAACTCGCACGGCGTAACATGCTTCCTGTCGTCATCGGATTAATAGCTACAACAATCGTGGCGATGTTTCTGATTTGAACATAGTGAGGGACGGACCTTGAAACAAGGTCCGTCCCTCTATTTTTCTTGTTTTGGCCGCTTCTCATAGAGAAAGATACACAGTACGAAAAAGGAGTATCCAAGTAGGTATCCGGATGCGACGTCTGATGGATAGTGAGCCTGATCCACTATTCTGCTGAGACCTGTCAGCAGGGAAAGGATGATTGCCAGGATAAAGAGGCTCACTTTCATTCCAGTAGAATAAATCTCTCTGCTTATGAAGTATGCAATGACTAGTAAAAAGACCAGCCCCACCATGGCATGGCCGCTGGGAAAGCTGAACCCTTCCTCGCCATGTGAAAATGGTGGTCTATCTCTTTCCATCAAGCCTTTGATTGTTTTATTCAGCACGTTACTTCCGGCTACCAGTACAACAACGGTGATGATTCCAACAAAGTCCTTCTTGACCCACCAAAGATATAAAATAAGGGCGATGGATGCGATCCCAATCACTAATTCAGTACCGATTACGGAAAACAATTCTATTAAGTGAAGGTTGCTCATATTGGACAAGAGATACTCATCACCTAAAATCTCCGTATCATAAAAAACAAAATGTGCGATGGTCATAAACAGTACAAATGAAATGATGGCCGTTATGTATTGAAATTTCTTCATCTTGATCCTCCTTGAATTTCACTCTAATTACCCACTTCCCTCTCAATATTTAGTGTTATAATATTCGTAATATTCATCAAATATTAGGAGGTTGCGCACTTGCTGAATGAATTATATCAGAAATTAGAAGAACGTTGGATAGAAATGGTTGAGATCAGAAGATTTCTCCATCAACATCCTGAACTATCCTTCCAAGAGAAAAATACAGCTGCATACATTGCTGATTACTACAAAAAAATCGGGGTTCCGATCCTGGAACAAGTCGGCGGCAATGGGGTAGTAGCAAGAATCGAGGGCGCCCTGCCCGGAAAAACAGTGGCTCTTCGTGCAGACTTTGACGCCCTCCCCATCCAGGATGAAAAGGATGTGGAATATCGCTCCACCGTTCCAGGCGTCATGCATGCATGTGGCCATGACGGTCATACAGCAACACTGTTAGTATTGGGTAAAACCCTGCATGAAATGCGTAGTAAGCTTTCAGGTACGGTGGTTCTTATTCATCAGCATGCAGAAGAATATGCACCAGGCGGAGCGAAACCCATGATTGAAGCGGGCTGCCTGGATGGAGTGGATGTTATTTTCGGAACCCATTTATGGTCAAGTGAACCTCTCGGAAAAATTCTATATCGGACAGGTCCAATCATGGCTGCTGCTGACAGATTCGAAATCATCATCAAGGGGTCCGGCGGTCACGGGGCACAGCCTCATAAAACAAAGGATTCCATCGTGATCGGTGCTCAGGTCGTTTCCGAACTTCAGCAAATTGTCAGCAGAAGAGTGAATCCGATTGATCCTGCCGTCGTAACAATCGGTTCGTTTATGGCAGATAACGCATTTAATGTGATTGCCGATTCCGCTAAACTCATTGGGACAGTCCGTACATTCAATCCTGAGGTCAGAGACTTTATTGAAGAGGAAATCGAACAGATCCTGAAAGGTGCATGTCTTTCAGCCCGTTGTGAGTATGAATATGTGTATGAACGTGGATATCCTGCTGTCGTGAATCACGCAGGGGAAACGGATTTGTTGATTCAAAGTGTTGATACAATTGATGAAGTTCATAGTGTGGAGGAAATTGAAATGCAAATGGGCGGGGAAGATTTCTCTCATTACTTAGAACATATAAAGGGTACCTTCTTTTTTACGGGAGCCAAGCCGGAAAATGTTGAAGTTGCCTTTCCCCACCATCATCCCAAGTTTGATATTAACGAAAAGGCTCTCCTGATAGCCGCTAAATCACTGGCGTCTGCTACCATTCAATATCAAGAAAGGCATTCTGTCACAGAGACGCTGATAAAATAACTCATAAAAAAGGATCAGGTCCCATAAGGCCTGATCCTTTACTCTTAATAAAAGCGATGATTTTTTTCAATCTTACTTACCACCAATACCCACCAGATCAAAAGCGGTTGAAACAATAACCTCACCCAAAGCAGCACTATATTCGCTTCTTCATTCCCTGGAGCAGGAATTCCTTTGATGGCCGCATAAATATTTGCGGGGAAGATGAGAACTAAATAAATCGCTGTGATAAACCCAGCTTTTTCACGGGTCTTTGGAATGAGCAGAAGTACTGCCAATATAAACTCGATCATTCCCGTAATATACACGATTTCTTCCCTTAGGGGTATGAATTCAGGGATCATTTTGGCGAATCCTTGAGCTTCAATAAAGTGAAACACCCCTGCTAAAAAGAAGAAGAATGAGAATAGAATAAGTCCTAACACTTTCAATCCTTTCTTGCGTTTGTTCATCTATTTCACACCTCACTATAACAATGATTACGTACTTTCTAACTATACCTGAATATTCAGAGGAAATAAAAAGATGCGATTGTATTCCGTTGCCCTGCCAATACCCCTCAAAAAAAAGATCGACGATAACGTCGACCTTTCCTCACTACTATTCTAAATCATGAAAGTACCGAATCCGATAAGCATATTTTGCCACTTCACCCAATTGATCAAGAAGTTGATAGTTTGCATAGGCTCCCACCACGGCCCCTACCCCGGGAATAAGTTGAAACAATTTCACGAGATCAATGTAATCCCGATACTCCTGCTGGAAAGTTCGCCAGTCCAATCCTTTCAATTTTTCTTTTTCCACATCCCAGTTTTCGATGACGGCGAGGACATGTTTTTTATGAGAATCACTGGAGAATGCAAGCTGAAAGACATAAAGCAGAAACAGGCGTTCCTCATATTGTTTTGTATCATAGCCATGAATGGCAGAGCATTCGCTAAGAAATTTCATTTTGATTGATAAAAGCAACGGAAAATCTGCCAGGCCGAGAAAGATTCCACCTGCACCAGTTCCTGCTCCTTCAATCGTAGCCGCTTTCCGGTAAAACTCCATTCGTTCCTTCATCAGCGCTTCTCTTTCCTTCAGTGAAGACTTCACAGAGACGTGCTGAAGGGGTACCCACTCGCTTCCCATTAACGTTACTTCCACCATCTTCTTGATGCTTTCCGTTACCACTTTATGTGCTTTCTCAGGAATCCATTGGTTCACTTTTGTTTGAGCTTGTTTAGAAACCCTTTGGAAGATGGAAGATTTTCTACTGAATTTACGTTTCCAGGAATCAAGCTCTTCACTTTCATGGTTCACACTGAACCACCATCCTTTTTTATCTATTTACTCATTCTATACGTTTCTTCCTGCCGGATCGTTTCACTAAAATAATGTTTCTTCCATCTTCTTCAATCGCTGCACTAAGTAGAACTGACTGAATAGAATTGAAAATGCCAACCCGACCAGTAGCGTAATCAACCCTTCTATCCATGCACCCTTTAAAAATAGAGGCAGGGAAAACACAACCGCCTGGATCACCATTGCCTGATTTATGATTTTTTGAAAAGAAGACTTCTTTAATTCCCTTGATACAGGATAAATGAGAACCCAGATTTTATAATCAAACCGTTTAAACAAAGGGATCAGCTGAAAAGCTGTTAAGTAAAGAAACACTAATGCCGTCAAAATACTGAAGATAAAAGAAGAATTCGAATAAATTAGCAGCATTCCGATCAAGGTTAACCGAATGTAAAGACCCGAATATTCACTTGTTCTCACCAAAGACCGAAGATACAAATATCGATAGGTCGATGCTTGAGAGAAAGGCGTTCGCACAAGTCCATCAAGCCATTTCCTCCGGTGCACCTTCCCTTTCAGCTTAGGCACATCCGTGAACATATTGGCGATTCGATAAAAGATCAGCATCCGCTGCTGCTCCAGATTGATTAACAGATCCCACTTAAGATTTTTACCTTTTGTTGATTGAAAAAAGTACAACGCATACCCGAGCATGATGAAGGCAACAACGATGACCATCCAGAATTCAGCCCCAGATAGCACTAAGAAGACGAGAGAACCGCTTAATAAAAAGCGCAAAAAGCTGTCGGTCCAATGAGCTTCCTTTTCCTGAAAGCGCAGCATGAACCAGCGTACATATAGATTCCATATCTTTAAGGCTAATACAAAGCCAAGTAACGGAAAGAAGCTTCCAAAGCTGCTACCGGATACGGCTACATACATTGGCATGAGTGCAGCCAGTACGAGCAGTTGAATGTATGATTGAAACATGAAGCTCATCCAAATGCATTTGGTGAAATAACTCGATAAACGCCCCTCTAACGGCAAAAGAAACACGGCGTCCGCTTCTCTTAAAAACGTATAGACGGGACTCCATGCCAATAATAAGCCCAGGATCACCGCCATGATGAGTGGTGCAGGGAAAGCTGGATCCAGGGTTTTTACCCACTGATTATATGTATACGCTGCTCCTCCCAGTGCAAAAATCAGGACGAATAGTAAATGATCGTTAAACATGTATTTCAAATACTTTTGAAGCTCCTGATTATACTCTACAATTCGTTTCTTCCAAATACTTTCCACCTTATTCATCATGGGATTCTTCCTTTGTCAGCTGGATATAAATATCATCTAATGTTGCACCCGCCATGGAAAATTCCTTCCGCAGCTCCTGAAGCGTTCCTTTTGCACGAATTTTCCCTTCATGAAGGATGATGAAAGAGTCACAATATCTTTCTGCAGTTGCTAAAATATGCGTCGACATCAGTATTCCGGCACCGTTTTGCTTCATCTCCTGCATCCAGTCAAGCAGTGACTGAATCCCGAGTGGATCTAATCCAACAAAAGGCTCGTCAATGATATAGAGACTGGGCTGAATCAGAAAAGCGCACATGATCATCACCTTTTGTTTCATCCCTTTTGAAAAGTGTGCAGGAAACCAGCTCATCTTCTTCTCCATGCGAAAGGCCTTCAACAGTTTATCAATTCTTCCTTTATACTCAGACTCTGATAAGCCGTAAGCCATGGCCGTCAGCTTTAAATGCTCTTCAAGGGTAAGCTCATCATAAAGAATCGGTGTTTCCGGTATGTATGAAAACTGCTTTCGATACTGATCGGCATCACTCTTCAAGGTATGACCATTAATGGACACTTCTCCTTGCTTTGCTTCCATTAGACCGATTATATGCTTGATAGTCGTACTTTTCCCTGCTCCGTTCAGGCCGATTAATCCGACAATTTCATTTGAATGTATGGAAAATGATATATCCTTTAATACCGGTTTTCGGGTATATCCGCCAACCAGGTGTTTGATTTCTAATAATGACACGAGCAGCAACGTCCTTTCTCTTCTACATGGTTTTCTCTATTTTATCAAAATTTCATGGTAAAGGCATTGTTAATCCAATTTCTCATTCCACATTTTAACATTCATAACAATACTCGATTTGCACATCATAATATTTGAAGGGGCCAGCAATAAGAAAAAGGGGATGGTTGTTAAAGACCAGCTAACCGATTTCACTATTGTTTGCGACTGTAAGGATTGTCGTCTTCTATAGTGAATGACACACTCACCATATTCATTTGTTCAAAAAATTGATAAATGAGGTGTTTGTTAAAGCACACTTTGACTGAATCAACTTACTTTATTAGCTTATTAAGCTTAGGAGATAAGGGGATGGTCACATTGCACAAAGTCATTCATGTTTCTAATGGTTTACGCATATCATCCTTATAGCAAATGAGGTGTTTGTCCAAGACGGCTAACAGTTTCTATTGTCTGAATTGCTTAAATAGCGAAAAGATAAGGGGATGGTCGCATTGAACAATTTTCATTCTAACCTAAGAATGTATCACTACAGAAGCTACTAGCGAATGAGGTGTTTATCAAAGAGAATGAAGCCTGACAGATAAACCTTTATAGTATTACCCCTTCAAGAAGAGAGGCAGGAAAATCGTTCCTGTCTCTTCTTCATTTATTTTCTCTTTCATGATAAAATACATAAAAATGCCATTACAAAAAAGGTGGAGTAAACATTGAGTGACTGTATTTTTTGCAAGATTATCGACGGTGAAATCCCTGCAATGAAAGTGTACGAGGATGAGCATGTCCTTGCTTTCCTTGATATTAGCCAAGTGACGAAAGGCCATACATTACTTATTCCTAAAGTACATAAAGAAAACATCTATGAGCTGACTCCTGATCTGGCAAGCCACCTCTTTTCTGTTGCACCTAAGATTGCTGACAGTATCAAGGCTGAGTTTAACCCTGTTGGAATGAACCTGTTAAGCAATGCAGGTGAAGAAGCAGGACAATCTGTATTCCATTTTCACATGCACTTCATTCCCCGCTATGGCCATGGAGATGGCTTCGGAGCCGTATGGAAGACACATAATGATGACTACACTCAAGAAGACCTGAAAGGAATAGCTGAATCCATTGCGCAGCATCTTTCATAATAATCGCCTGATCCCAGAAGTTAAAGGGAATCAGGCTTTTTTCAGAATAATTAATCTTTGACAGTGATACTAGGTATGTTATAATGTACCTATCTTTTCGCTAATGGCAACAGTGCACATTAGGAGAAGCAAATAGTATAGTTTAGTTGAGGAGAGATGAGAAATGAATACAAAAACACTTGTATCCCTGTCATTATTAGTAGGGATCGGAGCCGTCCTGCATACAGTGATCCCGGGAATTTTCTTAGGAATGAAGCCGGACATGATGCTGACGATGATGTTTCTGGGCATTATATTATTTCCAGCCAAGAAAAACGTATTACTTTTAGGTTTATTAACTGGAGTCATTTCAGGCCTGACAACACAGTTCCCTGGAGGATTTTTACCTAACCTGATTGATAAACCGATCACGGCATTCGTTTTTTACGGACTTTTCCTGGCTACTAAAAAAATCACTCGTTCACTTGTAGGAGCTTCTGTTCTAACAGCACTTGGTACGCTCGTATCAGGAAGTATATTCTTACTTTCGGCTTATGTTATTGTCGGTCTGCCTGGAGCTTTCTTTGCTCTATTTGCGGCAGTCGTACTTCCGGCTACACTAGTTAACGCCGGGGCAATGTTTGTGGTTTATCCAATCATTAACGGGATTTTAAAACGTTCAACCATTCGAGAAGCTGTCACATCAGAACAGCTATCCTAGTTTAATCATAGTAAAGCCCTCCATTCATTGTGCTATCGCCACATGAACGGAGGGCTTTTTCTATCTCTTACTTGACTGCAACCCATAAGAGTACTCCAATCAAAAAGGTGATCACCCCACCGGACCCCATTATGGCAGCACGCTTTTTTAATATATTCTTAGGAGGATACATACCAGGCCTTTGAATGGAAATGAAATTATACACCATACTTAGAAATAATACTGCACAGAGAGCAAAGAAACCAAAGATTATCCCGTCCATCGATTAGAATTCCTCCTTTACTCCACCTCTTACCTTTATTTTTATGCTTCAAATATGAAAGTTATGAATTGACTTGTTTTAATCTGTTTTAAAAGGGAAAAGGAGAATACATGTTGATTGTAGAAATAGAGTATTATAGAAATAGAAGAACGAGGTGATCATAGTGAACAAAAAATCTCTTGCATACGGGCTTTTAATCGGTGGAGTGGTCGGAGGAGTAGCATCCCTTCTCACGTCTCCTTCATCAGGGAAAGAAATCCGGGCACAAATCAAAGACAAGAAAGATGACTGGACTGGAGTAATCGACGAGATGAAGGTGAATATTGGAGAATTGAAAGAATCCATCGGAACCCTGTCTCAGGAAGGAAAAGAAACGGTCATGCAGCTTTCTAAAGATCTTCAAGCTTCATTCAAACAATGGCAGGCCTCGACAGAGCCAAATAACCGTCGACTTCAGGAAGAAATCCAATCCATCCAAAGAACCATTGAAGACTTGGAAAAATCGATTAACTCAGCAAATACACCTAATCAATAACCAGATCCCCGCAGTTCTTTTTCACTAATGGTGCTGGAAGGCTGTGGGTTTTTTTTGTTTATATAGGGATTATATCGATACTGGAGAAACATGTTTTCAAAAAAAATTATTATCCCCATTCTTTTCTTTCAATATAATGATTTCATCCACAAATCCCGTCATTACAGTATCCATCCACCCATCAACCTCTGATTTTCACAGTACGTCCCTATCAAAAATTATATACTTCGAAAAATTTTGTCAATTTAACCTTTATTAATTATTACTTTATTGGCATAATAAAATATAAGCGCTTTCTTTTTTGTGATAGTTGTTTTAGTAAGTCATTTTGGTACTACTTAGTTTTAAAAAGATTTTCTAGCAAAGTGGGTGAATGAGATGAAGGAAAGAGAATTTACTTTGAAAGAGGCTATGCTCTTCAGTCAAAGGATGGCTCAGCTTAGTAAAGCTCTGTGGAAGGCCATAGAAAAGGACTGGCAGCAATGGATCAAGCCATACGACTTAAATATCAACGAACATCATATTCTCTGGATTGCGTATCATTTAAAGGGTGCTTCCATTTCAGACGTAGCCAAGTTTGGTGTTATGCACGTTTCAACTGCATTTAACTTCTCCAAGAAATTAGAAGAACGGGAATTACTACAGTTTTCTAAACGGGAGAACGATAAACGGAACACCTATATTCAATTGACGGCTAAAGGGGAAAATATACTTCTTGAGCTAATGAAGAACTATAAGCCTGAGAGTCACTCAATCTTCCAGGGAGTTTCCCCATTACGGGAATTATATGGAAAGTTCCCTGAAATGATTGAAATGATGACCGTCGTGCGAAATATATATGGAAATGATTTTATGGAGATATTTGAAAAATCGTTTCATAACATTGAGAATGATTTTTCTGATGATAACGGAAAACTGGGAGAATTATTTCAAGATGAAGAAGAACTGGCTTGATCTACAAGCTCTTCTTTAACTGTTTCATCAAAGCTGGATAAATGTCTTGAGCTAAACAGCTATCAACCACTTCATGAACCTTCAGCTTTGAATGAAGCTGTTCTTCAAATTCTTTGAAAAGCGGAGTATTGTACACGAATCCTTCCGCTTTTTGCTTTTGAAGTTTCATGCTCAACCTATCACAAGTGCTAAAGAACTCCTCCACTTCCCTCTCCGACAACCCCTTACGAATGATCACCCGATGAAATGGATAACCATTTTCGGGAATCATCTCCGCCATTAACCGCTGATAATACTCGAGTTTCTCTATACGTTTCACTACATCATTCATCATAATCACCCTTCAATTATTGCAAAAAATTCTCATACTCTCATTGTACAAAACTATAACATACCTTTCCCAAAAAGTTCTTCTAAAAAATATGAAAAAATCAGCCTGAAATGTATTGATTTTTTCCGGCAATCGTAATAAAGTATGTTAGGCACTTAACTATGATTTATTCGTCTAATGGAGGCGATTTTTTTATGCATTGCTGGAAAACAATCAATCTGGAAAAACAATTCGGATTTTATCGAGTCTTTTTACTTTCATCCATCATCATGATGATGGTATTCTCATTAATATACGTACCAATTAACTTACTATTTCCAAGTGCGTTCTATGATAACCATTTCCTTGTTTTCTTCATAGGAATGTTGAGTATCTATCCGTTGCATAAATTTTTTCACATTGTACCGATACTTCCTTTTGTGAAAAAAATGAAATGTAAATGTAATCGGAAACTATATCTTTTACCGATCGTTTCTTTGCGAGTGGATCAACCAATCTCAAAATACCGTTACATGCTTGCCTTGGTGGCACCATTCTTTGTACTGAACGGGATTTTGCTATACGGATGCATCCACTTCCCGCATTACTCCCATTACTTTACAATGCTGCTTGCATTTCATTCAGGAATCTGCGCCATTGACTTTATATATGCAAAGCAACTGATGGACTCACCAAAGAATGCATTAATCGAAGAGAATGATGATGGATACGAAATATTGATTTATCAGTAAGGATGATGGATGGCCATTGAAACATACACTCGATGGAAGAAATCATCCTTCTGCTTTTTTCAGGTGTTATCACGAAGATTCTTCATTTACTGATCGAAAATTCCTGCTTGCACTGGGATGATATGTAGAAAAGAATGCAAAAAGCCTTATTTACATCATTAATGCAGTACTCTCGCTACCAATTAGAGAAATTATTTGGTAATGTATAGCTTAAAGGAGATAACGGGGAGGGGTTTGGATGATCTCCATGTTTTTAGTGTTTGCTGTTTTCATCTTATTCTATATAAATAAAATGACAAACGCATTATGTTTACAAAAAGAAATACCTGAAGAACGCCAACCAAAGGTGTTTAGAACCATCAATATCCTAATCACCATATTACTGGTCTCTTCTTATATAGAGATATTATTTACATAAAAGAAAAGCGGAGGCGGCTCGTTCAGAGGCGACAAGCATAAGTTAAACCTACCGGAAAGGCGCTCTTTGCCTTTTTGGTAGGTTTAACTTATGACCTCGAGCCTCTAGCCGCCGGAGCTGGACAAGTAGAAAAGCGGAGGCGGCTTGGTCAGCCCCGACAAGCATAACTGGGAGATCCCTGAAGGCGCTCTTTGCCTTTGGGGATTTCCCAGTTATGACCTCGAGGGGCTAGCCGCTGGAGCTGGACAAGTAGAAAAGCGGAAGGGCTTTGCCTAGAGGCGACAAGCATAAGACGAATCTGCCGGAAAGGCGTTTTTTTGCCTTTTTGGCAGATTTGACTTATGACCTCGAGCCTCTAAGCCCTGGAGCTGGACAATCAGAAAAGCGGAGGCGGCTCGTTCAGAGGCGACAAACAAAAAGCAGACCCGGAAAAATCCGGATCTGCTTTTTTTATATATTCAAATTAGCAAACGTATGCTGCACCAATGATGATTAACAAAATGAATAGAACAACGATTAACGCAAATCCTCCGCCGTAAGCACCTGACATCTGCGCTTCCTCCTTTCATGTATGAAAAAGCCAATTAAATATGAATAAAGCAAAAGGGGCCGCCTTTCTTAAGGTATTGCCCCCTCTACAGTCTTTATCCGATAACTTTAAACCCTGAGGCTAAAATTATAGCCATGCTGCACCCACAATGATTAACAGGATGAACAGTACTACGATTAACGCGAAACCTCCGCCGTATGCATTACCCATAACTTTCCACCTCCTTTGAAGCGCTAATTTATCTTATTCAAGTTAGCTGCCATTTGTTTTAGGCTAATGTCATAAATTTAGTTTTTTTTAGCAAATATATGCGGCACCAACGATGATTAATAAGATGAACAGCACTACGATTAACGCGAATCCGGAATTGTATCCACAGCTCATATTTATTACCTCCTTTTCTCTCTTCGCTCTTATCATATGAAAGTACCTAGGAAATGGGTGTGTAAAATGCCCATTTTTCTGAAGATTAATATGGAAAATATTTTTTTTCATGGAAAAAGTGTGTTATAGTATGTTTTGTAGAAATTTGACAAGCCATCAAATATTGTAGGAGTTGGTCACCATGAAAAAATGGATCATTTCAGTATCATTGGCTGCGGGAGTCGTTGGACTTGCAGGATGCAGCGGAGACGGTGCTGAGGGAAACAGTGACGTTGTTGCAACAACAAAAGCTGGAGACGTAACAAAAGATGAACTTTACAAATCAATGAAGCAAAAATTCACTCCACAAATGGAACAAGCCCTTCAAGAATTGGTTTACACGAAAGTACTTGAAGAAAAGTATGACGTGTCGAAAGAGGAAGTTGACGAAAAGCTGAATGAAGCCAAAGACCAATTGGGGCCTCAATTCGAGATGTTCTTACAACAATATAATCTTGATGAAAAATCGTTTAAAGAATACTTAAAGCTTCAATTACTTCAAGAAAAAGCTGCGATCTCCGACGTGAAAGTCACTGAAGAAGAAGTAAAGGAATACTACGAGACATGGAAGCCTGACATTCAAGTTCGTCATATTCTTGTAGATGATGAAAAAACAGCTAAAGAAGTGAAACAAAAATTAGCTGATGGTGGAAAGTTTGAAGAACTTGCAAAAGAATATTCAAAAGATCCTGGTTCTGCTGAAAATGGCGGAAGCTTAGGCTGGGTAGACAATGCTGGTCGTCAAAACTTCGTACCGGAATTCTCTAAAGCTCTGGACACATTAGAAAAAGGCAAAGTGAGTGAGCCTATCAAAACAGAATATGGCTATCACATCATAGAAGTGACAGATAAAAAAGAAAAGAAATCCTTTGACGAGATGAAAAAGGAAATCGAAAAAGAACTGAAGCTTTCAAAAGTGGATCCTCAAAAAATCCAGGAAGCGATGAAAGCTGAAATTGAAAAAGCTGACTTAAATATTAAAGATGAAGATCTTAAAAAGGCATTTGATCAAGTGCTGAACCCTGCGGCTGCACCTGAAGGCGGAGAAGCTCCTGCTGTACCTGAAGGAGAAGAAACTCCGGCACCTGCCGAAGAGTAGACCAAAAAGGACTGACGGATCCATTCCGTCAGTCCTTTTTATTCTCTATGATCAAGACGTTAGTTGACGTTTCCGCTCCTTCTCCTCTTCCATTCGATGAATGTAGACTTCTCCCTCCTTCTCTATCCACTCATCTTCCATATTCTTTTCTTCCTTAGCTGATTTAATCGTCATAAAGGCACTCCCGAAAATCCCTGCTACAACCAAGTACATCCAAATAGGTAGTGTCATTTGCTTCATCTCCTTATAGGTTTGTCCTCTTTATTCACACTATATGTAGTGAAGCGATAAAACATAACTAGATTTACACTTTTATTCTACTAAAAAGACCCCGTTCCATTAACCGGGGTCTAAGAGGTTACCTATTTATGAAAAGTCGGTTTATAGAATGAACGATTATCAAGGGCAAATACTCTTTCTGTATACTCCCCCGGTTTCACCCGTTCCAATGCACGATCCAGCATATTCATCTTAGCATCCACATTATCGATATAATGGAGGATTTCAGCTTCACGAATAAGCGGCGGTTTAGGACTTCCCCATTCCGCTTTTCCGTGATGACTCAATACGAGATGTTGAAGGATCATCACTTCTTCCCCTTCAATTCCAAGCTCATCTGCAGCTTTTCCAATCTCGTTCACCATGATCGAAATATGACCGATCAGATTCCCTTCAATCGTATACGTAGTTGATGTTGGACCTGAAAGCTCAATGACTTTGCCTAAATCATGAAGAATGACACCAGCGTACAATAAATCTGAATCCAGGGATGGGTACAGTCCTGCAATGGCTTTCGAGAGGTCAAGCATCGATACAACATGATACGCAAGGCCTGACACAAATTCATGATGGTTCTTGGTTGCAGCCGGATATTCCAGGAAAGGCTTCTGATATTTTTTAATCAAGTGTCTTGTTATGCGTTGGATATTTGGATTTCTCATTTCAAAAATATATTGAGTGATCTTACTCGTCATTTCATCAATGCTCACCGGTGCCGTTTCCAGGAAGTCCGAAATGGCATAACCATCTGCCGGGGAAGCCGGGCGAATCTGCTTGATCTTGAGCTGGCTCTTTCCACGATAACTATGTATGTCTCCAACAACCTGCACGATTGTTTCAGGTTGATATGCCTTCTCATCCTGCTCAGAAGCATCCCAAAGCTTAGCTTCCATACTTCCACTCTTATCTTGCAGTATCAGCGTTAAAAACGGCTTTCCTGTATTTGTCGTACCTTTGGTCATTTGCTTAATTAAAAGGGGTAATTCGATTGTTTCTCCGACGTTAAATTGTGTAATCCCAGACATCTCTTCTCCTCCGTCCAACTATAATAGTAGTTTCAGTATACCATATTTCGATAGAGTACAGGAGTGGAAAGGGTTGGAGAGAGATAGGGGCCAAACAATAATCAAATTCCTGAGGTCCGTCCCTCTCTCTTCTCACAACAAAAAAACCGCCCCCACCCGGAGACGGTTCTGATGCCTAATTCACCAATGCTCTTTTTTGTTTCTTGCTGATCCAAACTTTCGTCGCTACCAGACCTACGAGCATAATGAATGCTCCGAAGAAGTAGGGGATATGTATATTCCACTCAAACAGTGTCCCGGCAAGCAATGGTCCAGCGACGTTACCAAGACTGAGAAACGAGTTATTCAGCCCCATGACCGTCCCTTGACGTTCTCCTGCCAGTTTTGAAATGAGGGAATTCAACGATGGACGGAGCATCGAGTTTCCGACAAAGAAAACGGCGGTTGTGATCAAGACCCCTACAAAGTTGGTGGCAAATGTCATGATGACAAATCCCAGGGCACTGAGGAGCAAAGAGCCGGTTACTACTTTTTCCTCACCGAAGATCTTCGTCGCCCTTCCCACTCCCACTCCTTGAACAACGGTACCGATGATACCAATGATCAAAATGATGATCCCGACTTCCTGTGGACCATATCCATATCGTTCTAGCGCATAGTAACTGAAGATCGATTGGAAATTCGCCAATCCGAAGCTCATGATGAATACGAGTACCAGCAGAAACCCGACAGGACTCATCACCGCATTCTTCATGACCACGAAGCGGTTTTCACGTTTTTCATTTGGGTCAAAGGTTCTTTTTTCCTTTGGATAGGATTCCGGTAATATGATGACCGAGACGATAGCTGCAATGGAGGCGGCGATCCCGGCAAAGATAAATGGATAGGAGAGGTTGATTTCTGCCAGCCATCCTCCGATTCCAGGCCCGATGACGATTCCAAGACCCATGGCAGCACCAAGTATCCCCATCCCTTGACCCCGATTGTCCTCATCCGTTACATCCGATACATATGCCATTGCAGTAGGCATTAATGCTGAGCCGAAAACGCCTGCTAAGATCCTGGACAGAAATAGCATCCATAATCCTACAGCGAAGGCGAAAATGAATTCAGCTATGGCAAAGCCAACCAAACCGATGGTGATTAATGGCTTCCTCCCTATCCGATCGGATAACCTTCCCCAAATAGGAGCAAATAAAAACTGCATAAAAGCAAATACTGCCACCAACGCTCCAAGTGTTTGAGCATTGGCGTTGAATTTTTCTACATAGAAAGGAAGAATGGGGATGACCAGACCGATTCCAACCATGACGATAAATAAGTTAAAGCTTAGTAGTGCCAGTGGTCCCCGATTTCGTTTGGACCCAATTGTTTTTGCCATACTATGTGTTCCTTCTTTCTGACTCTCATTTCATTCCCGGGCTCGTGCAAACAAACTCCTTGTAGTATTGTAACGAATCTGAGAAATTATTGCCAATTAAATTCTGTAAAGAATCATGCATTATGAATGGATTCCTTTTCCATTCGCTTTAATACGATTATTTCATCCCAGGTAAACTCATTTCTTATATGAGGATGACAGGTAAAGAATAGCGTCTGGTGGTTCACGGACATTTTCCTCAACAGCTTTAGAAATGCGTTCGTTCTTTCCAGGTCAAAGTTGACTACTCCATCGTCGATCAGTACCGGCAATGGGTACTTGTCCCGGAAAGATTGAATGAGGGCAAAGCGAATTGAGATGTATAACTGTTCTTTCGTTCCTTGACTGAGTTCTACCGCATGGAAAACCGCACCGTCCTTCCGCTCTACCCTGATCATCTCATCATCTCGTAAGAAAATCCGTAGATAGTGCCCTTCAGTCAGTTCTCTAAAATTCTCTTCTGCAAGCTCCATCACTTTAGGCATCTTAGATTTCTGGTAAAGATCCATCGTTTTCCTTAAGGCCGCTTGTGCTAACGTATATTTGGACCAGTCATACGCAAGTTCTTGAAGCTCAGCCCTTTTGCTTTGAAACTCCTGAAGGATTGTGGAGTAGCTCTTTCCTTCCTCCAGCACTTTTATTTCATACGAAATGGAAGCGAGCTCTTTTTGAAGAGCAGAGAGCTCAGTTGAAAGCTCTTCGATTCGTTTCGATACCCTTTTTAATTCTTTTCTACTATCTTCCTGAGAAACAAACCGAAGAAACGTATTGAGTGTTCGTTCGGTCAGCCTCGTTTTCATTCCATTATATTGTACCGATAGGTCGATTCTCTCTTCGGCGTGAAGTGCCTTTTCACGAAATTCTGTTTCTTCCATGCACCCTGCAGATTGAAGAAGGGTTCCAACCTCTTCACGGACCTTTCCACCTTCAATTCTTAGCTTCTCTATCTCAAAAGAAAGAGGCTCGAGCTCTGATTGGATGCTATTTAATGCGAGGGTCTTCTTTTCAATGTCCTGCATGATTCCCTTCAGTTTAATCACAGCCTCTTCCACTGTGGTAAACGTGAGAGAATGACGGTGGAACCATTCCTGACAATGATCCCTGTACTCATTCAATTGTTGGACGACATAGTCTTGTTCTTCTTTAAGGTGGATATAAGACTCATAATTCGAAACGATCTCTTTCATTTTGACAAACGCATCACGCAGCCACTTCCAGTGAAAATCAGAAGGTAGACAGAGCTCTGATTTCAAACCGGATAATCTTTGTTCTCCTGACACAATTTCTTTCTCTACTTCCTTCTGCTTTTCATGGAGCTTCTGAAGTTTTACCTGTTGCTCTTCTAATGAAAGAATCCGCTGCTTCCACTCGTTCCTCAACTCCACTTGCTGCTTTAGGCTTTGCTCAGTCCTATCCAGAGAGTGAAATTCCATTTGACCTTCCGGCTGAAACTCTTTTGCCCTTGCTATAGTTTGTTGAAGGATGCTGGTTTCTTCTCGCAGATTCCCCCTCGCCTGCGCTCCCGATGCACCCACTACAATGAGAAGAAGCAAGCTGATTCCGACAAAAAGTCCATTACCAATCACTATTGCCCATGACCCAATTCCCAATAAAAGAAGGAGTGCTGCACCTATTAAGAGGAACTGCCGGGAGAAGGAGGACTTTTTTCTGCTGAAACGTTGTTCTGCCTCTTTCACTTGCAGGTTCATCCAATGTGCCTGGTCCCGTGAAGCTTGCCGGGAAGATTCAATTTTCACCGATCTTTGCAATTCTTGATACTCATCTTCTTCCATCAGCCGATCTTCTAAGCTATCACACTTCCTTTCGATGTTGTGAAGTTCTTCTTCTTCCTCTTGGTAATGTTTCTGTAAGCTTTCCCGTTCATGAAGGAGCTTTGATTGCTGGTCCAGTGCATTTTGAATACGGTCAGACATCATTAAGCTTGTATCCAGGGCCGGGATGTCCTCCATCTCTATTGTTAGTCCCAATTCACGGATTGTATCGTTGATTTTACTACGCACCGCTTTTAATTCTCTGCCCCGTTCATTGCTTTCTTCTTTCCATTTCAGATAAAAAGACTGTTGAGACAATATCTTTTCTATAACAGGAAGTTCTTCGACTAGGAAAGGATCAATCTCTTCTGATTCTAATTTGTTGTACAGATTTTCTTGTTTCGTCACCAAGGTTTCAAGATATGCCGATAATTGTCTTTCTTCCGTTTTAAGTTCGTTTAAACGCTCTAACCCTTTTGCAGGAAACTCAATTGTTTCCAATTGGGACAGCCGCTCCTCCACTCTTTTGAAGCTAGAGAGTGTATCCCAGTTTTCATTAACTGAAATCAGGTTCTCTTTCTTTTCAGCAAGAGCTGCCTTTTCTGTCTCCATGGATGAAATCCGGGTTTCTAACGATTTTTGCTTTGATATGAGAGGACTGTATTGATCATTTTTTTCTTTGCCTTCCTTTACTTGTTTTTCAAGGTGCTTTAATTGTGTCAGCACTGCGTTGACCATCGGCTTTCTTCCCGATTTCTTAAACAGCTGCTCCCTTTCTTTCTGCCAATTCTGTTCCATCTGTAACAGGAGGTCCGTCCCTGTAGAACCTGCAGAAAATAGGTAGCGGTTCAATTCTTCTTTTTTGAGGCGCTGAATGTTTTGCAGCCCTTCGAGGTTGAATGAGAATATGTTTTGGTAAGTTGTCCTGTCCATATTTCCGAGCAGTTGTTGAAGGGTTTCTTCTCCTTCGGTTCTTCCGTCCTCGAATTGAACGGTCACGTCCCCTGTGGCCTTCCCTTTAACCCGCTCGATACTGAGGAGTCCTTGTCCTTCCATCCTGCAAAGGATTCTCCCCCCATACTCTGCAGAAGATTTCGGTTCATACCTGAGCAGAGATTGCTGCTTCGTCGGAAACCCGAACAAAATGCTATGTATGAACGACATAATCGTTGATTTACCCGCTTCATTTTCCCCATAAAATAATTGAAGGTCACTGATCGTATAGTGCTTGTTTTCTATTTTTCCGTATCCATAAATATGAAGTTCGAGCAGTTTCACCCCATTCACCTCCACGTTCAGCCTTTATTTTGTAACAAGCGCTCTGTTTCTTCTATTAAAGATTTTTTCTCTTCTTCCTTTAAGGGGTCCAGAAAGCGGTATATAGATGGGTGCTCATACATTTCTGCCAGGGCATCCTTCCAGTCTTCTTCACCCATGCTCTCCAATGTCTCCATTACTTCCTGCCTGAACGGATCCTGTTCTATTCCCCGACTCGCTTGGGTATGATTCCATCGTATTGAATGAATCCACTTCAAACCCTGCTGACTCCCGTATTCTGATTGCAATGCTTCCAGTAGATCACCATTTTCTATTTTGGCCGCCATGTCTTGAGTGAGTGATTCATCATCTGTCAAGATAACCTCAATCAACACATTCCCTTTTTCAAGAGATTCCAGCGCTTGCTGGATACGCTGAAAAATTCCCCCAAAGCGCTGAACAGCTTGAAGGGATACCCTGCATGTCCTCCACATCAAGTCGTGAGTCGGGATAAATGTTAATTCTGTATGGTGATGATCAAGCACCACTTCATAGCAACCTTTTTCACCTGTTTCTTTCCGATGTCTTCCCTGGATGTTACCAGGATATACGATGTAAGGCTCTTCGTGCAGAATCTGCCGCTCATGGATATGTCCCAAAGCCCAATAGTGATAATTCTTCTCCAGTAGTTCCCTTATCGAAAAAGGCGCGTACGTTTCGTGTGAAGAATGCACACTTCCTTCGCTTCCATGGAGGATGCCTATCGTATAGCGGTCATCGTAACGTTTGGGATAATCAGCAACTCTTCTTTCCTGTATATGTCTTTTACCATAGCTGAACCCGACTATATCTACAGTTGTCCCATTCTTTACAGTAAGCTGTTTCACTTCTGTTTCTGCGTTGAAGATATGTATGTTATCCGGCATATCGAGCTCTAATCGATAGCTTCCAAGATGATCATGATTCCCGTGAACAACGTAAACAGGAATCTCGTTTGAATGTAACAGATTGAATTGCTTCAATAATTTCGCCTGCGCACGAATGCTGCGATCTTCTTCGTCAAACAGATCACCACTGATGATCATGAAGTCAATTTGTCTAACAATCGCTTCCCTTACCACTTTTTCAAAAGAGGCAAAGGTACTATTATGTATTCGTTCGAACACTTCTTTCGGTAAATGTTTTAGCCCGATAAAAGGACTATCCAGATGTAGATCTGCTACATGAAAAAACCGAATCTTTCCCATGAAGTTCCCTCCCCGCACTACGAATATACGTTCTTATATTCTTTCATTATATCCTAAAACCGGCAATAATTTCAGTATATACTCAACATTTTACTCGATTCATAGAGAAAGGCTGCCCCGGGTGACGGAGACAGCCTGCTCTTAAGAATCATTTTTTCGATGTTATATCAATTGCTTTTTTAATATCTTTAAATGAATTAGATTTTCCGTATAGGAGCACTCCACCTCGATACACTCTTGCTCCAAATATTCCAAGAATAATAATCGTCGCAAGGAGGACAACAATTCCTATGACTGGTTCATACACTGGAAGATTCAACATCCCCACACGAAGGAACATAACCATCGGTGTAAAAAACGGGATGTAAGAAGTAATCGTCACAAAACTGGATTCCGGATTCCCAAGTCCGAACATGGAGATGAAGAATCCAATCATGATCAAGAAGGTCATCGGCATGATCATCTGCTGTACATCTTCGATTCTACTGACAAGAGATCCCAGTAATGCAGCCAGGGTGGCATACAGGAAATACCCTAATAAAAAGAAGATTACCGCATAGATAATGACACCTACTGATAAAGATTCAAATCCGAACCCTTCAAAGAAATCCCCTACCAGTTCATCCTTCTTTTGAATCATTGTAAAATAGCCCACTGCCAGGATTACAGCTAACTGTGTTAATCCTGCAAGGCCGATTCCAATGATTTTGGCAAACATTTGTTTAACCGGAGACACACTGGATATTAGGATTTCCATTACCCTCGAGCTTTTTTCTGTGGCGACTTCCATGGCCGTCATGTTGGCGTAAGCAATGACGGAGAAATAAATAAAGAATAATAGAACATATACTATACCCCTAGCCTGACTCAATTCTTCCTCAGACTTGGCTCCTTCAATAAGGGCTTCCTTTTCAAAAGCAACAGGACCGCTTAACAGTGCCAGTTCATCACCTGAAAGCTCTAATTTACTTGCAGCCAGTGAAGACTTCACATTTTGCAGGGCGACTTGTAATTCCCCGCTCACATTGGAATCTGATAATGAATTGGATTTATACAGGGCTTGCGGAAGACCTTCATCGCTTTCACTCAAAATCAGTAATCCTTTTAATTCTTCAGATTCTATATTCTTTTCGATTTCTTCCATCGATTGGGTGGCAGGTTCCAGCTCGATCTCGCTATTCATGACCTTCATCTGCTGCACTAGCGGATCATACAGGTTGCCCGTTTCGTCCTGAACCGCTATTTTACTCTTGTCATCATCACTGAAGTTCGAAATGATACTGTCAAAATTGGCCAGTAATACAAGGGCAGCGGCAATGATGACGGTGGAAATGATAAAAGATTTTGCCTTAAGCTTTGAAAAATAGGACTGACTAAGGATCAAGAAGAAATTATTCATAAGAAGTTCCCACCTTTTCTATGAAAATATCGTTCAGGGAAGGTTCTTCTAATTCGAACTTACGAAGGAATCCCTTTTGAACAACGTCATGAAATACACTTTGGGCATCAGCCTCAGATTCGACCTGAAGAAGAACCCCTTCCGTTGTTTCTTTCAGCTTCGTCACTCCTTTCATATCCTTTAGATATAGTAGATCAAAATCTGAGTGGATGACCACATTCTTCTTCCCGAAGGAACGCTTGATTTCCTTCAAGCCACCATGCACTACGGGACGCCCTTTATGCATGATGCATAGGCTTTCACAGAGCTCCTCCACATGCTCCATACGGTGACTGGAGAACACGATTGTAGTTCCATTATTCTTGATTTCCCGGACCGCATCCTTTAACAGTTCAACATTTACCGGATCCAGGCCGCTGAACGGTTCGTCGAGAATCAGTAAACTCGGTTTATGGATAACCGATGCGATAAACTGAATTTTTTGCTGATTTCCTTTTGAAAGTTCTTCTACTTTCTTGTTCACGTTTTGAGGAACATTGAATCGTTCCAGCCAGTAATCCAGTTCTTTCAGGATGGACTTTTTCTCCATACCACGAAGACGCGCCAGGTAGACGATCTGATCGTTCACTTTCATTTTCGGATATAATCCTCTTTCTTCAGGCAGATATCCAATTTCCGGACTTGTGGAATAATCGATCCTCTTCCCTTTCCACGTAATCTGCCCTTCCGACGCATCTAATAACCCTAACACCATTCGAAATGTCGTCGTCTTCCCTGCCCCATTCGCGCCAAGGAACCCAAACATTTCCCCCGGTGGGATATCCAGTGACAGCTGATCAACTGCTGTAAATTGTCCAAACCTTTTGGTTACCTGTTGTATACTCAAACTCATTTCAGCATTCCCCTCCTATACTTATAAACAAGCATCTTTTTTCTCTCTAGTACTCTACGATTTTATACAAAAAAGGTTTCATTTCCCACCTTTTTTATTTATCAAACTATTGGGACTTTCCAAAAAAATGATAATATGAAAAAATGAAAGAGTACATGAATACTATACAAAGGGGTATATCACAATGAAAGTTTACAAATTAACGGTTTTTGAAAAAGACGGAAAAAAGATCCTGGATGAATCATTCGAAGCTTCATCCGACAGCGACGCAAAGAAAATGGGTGAATCCATGTTAGAAGAAAAGGGATATGCCGAGCATACTCATCGTTGTACTTCTCCTCTTGGGAAACTATTGTTGTTTCATGTGTAAGGCATACACCCTGCATTGCGGGTCACTTCCAGTGGCTTGTAATGCATTTTTTATCAAAAGGATGAATGTATAACGAAAAAAAGAACCAACCCTTCAGGTTAGTTCTCTTCAACTATTATTCTCCCTTAAATTCAGGTCGTCTTTTCTCCACAAATGCACGGATGCCTTCCTGGTGATCCGAGGTTTGACGCATGAGCCATTGCCCTTCTTTTTCCAGCTCAAGCGCACGTTGAAGTCTGTCTTTGTTTAATGTGACATATACTTCTTTCGTTTTCAGCATCGCTTTCGTAGGTGCACTTAATACTTGTTTTGTATAGCGTTCAATGCCTTCTTCCAATTTCCCGGATGGAATCGCTTCGTCTACGAGTCCCTTCATAAGGGCCTCTTGCCCTTCCAATACTTTACCGTTCCAAATCAATCGTTTAGCTTTATGTGTGCCCAGGCGCTCCTGCAGAAGAAAATGACTTCCCCCATCCGGAATCAGCGCGATGCCGATAAAGTTCATGGCAAGCTTGCTGTCTTCTTCACACAAAATATAGTCCGAGCAAAGCGCCAGACTGAAACCAAGACCTGCAGCAGCCCCATGTATGCCTGTTAGAACAATCTTAGGCATGGTATACAGAGTCATCACTAGTTCACTGATGGTATCCATAATATTTGAGAACTGTTCCTCTCCGCTTAAGGAAAGCATCGATTTAATATCTCCTCCGGAAGAAAACCCCTTTCCTTCTCCTGTCAGGACCAATAAAGAAATAGATGGGTCATTTTTCACTTCTTTTAACGCAGCCAGGAGCTCTCCCATAAGCCCTGCATCCAACGCATTCAGTGATTGAGGACGGTTCAGCTGTAGCCTTGCCACCTTACCTTCTTTATGTAATTTTACTGTTTCGTATTGATTTGACACTGTCAAAAAAATCCCTCCCCTTTCTTCTAGCATAGCGTAATATCCTATTTTTAGGAATTATTATTTTGAATAGTACAATAATTCAAAGGAGAGATCGACTTCGGACCGACCTCTCTTACGAGTTATATTTGTTTCATTTTATCCCGCACTTGATCCCTCAAGGCTCTCTTTAAAAATTTCCCTACAGACGTTTTGGGAATCTCATCAAGGAACAGGATTTCATCCGGCAGCCACCATTTGGCAAACTGTGGTTTCAGAAAGTCCATGATTTCTTCTTTGGACACATTTCCTTTTCCCGAGTCTTTTAACACCACACAAGCGATCGGGCGCTCCTGCCATTCTTCATGGGGAACTGCAACTACCGCTGCTTCGAATATATGTTCATGTGCCATGAGAGCATTTTCAATGTCTACAGAAGAAATCCATTCTCCACCTGATTTGATCAAGTCCTTTGTGCGGTCAACGATTTTAATGTAGCCCTCTTCATCGATGGTGACGACATCACCTGTATACAGCCAGCCATCACGGAATGCTTCCTCTGTTCTTTCATCTTCATAGTATTCAGAAGCAATCCATGGACCTCTCAGGGCAAGCTCTCCCATTTCCTTTCCATCCCAAGCCACTTCTCCGTCTTTCCCGACGATTTTCATGTCTAATCCAGGGACGAGGATCCCTTGCTTTGCTTTCAAATCAAGCTTTTCTTCAGCGGAAAGATCATCATGATAGCTTTTCGATGCAGCTATCACGGCAAGCGGACTTGTTTCCGTCATTCCATATGCATGCATGAACGGAATACCGAATTTCTCTTCAAAGGTCCTGATCATTCCTTTAGGTGCTGCAGACCCCCCGCAAAGAACGGAACGAAGGCTGGAGAGATCATATTCATTTTTGTCTAATTCATTGAGCAAACCAAGCCAAATGGTCGGGACCCCTGCAGAGATTGTTACCTTCTCATCCTGCATTAACTGAGCCAGCAATCCTGGAGTGAAATATGGTCCAGGCAGAACCTGCTTCGTCCCGAACCATACAGAGGCGAACGGAAGTCCCCATGCGTTCACATGGAACATCGGTACGACCGGCAGTGCAACGTCTCTTTCACAGACACCAGTGGTATCAGCAAGCCCCAGCGCCATGGCATGCAGGACGATTCCGCGGTGAGAATAAATGACCCCTTTAGGATTTCCGGTTGTGGCTGAGGTGTAACACATCCCGGCAGGAGCATTCTCATCAATGTCTGTCCGGAATTGGAAAGAAGGATCCCCTTCCTCCAGTAATCTCTCATAATGATAAACCGGTTCCAAAGTGGTTTCCGGCAAGTCACCATCGGTCATTACAATGAAGGCTTTGACCGTCGGTATCTGGTCTTTGATCTTTTCGATGAGCGGTACGATGTCTGAATCGATGAGCAATACCTGGTCCTTGGCATGATTGATGATATATACGATGTGCTGAGGTGATAAGCGAATGTTGATCGTATGTAGGACAGCCCCGCTACAGGGAATCGCAAAATAGGATTCAAGATGTCGATGATGGTTCCAGGCAAGGGTCCCGACCTTATCCCCTACTTCAATCCCGAGTTTTGAAAGGCTGCTTGCAAGTCTTCGTGTTCTTTCTCCCCACTGTTTATACGTGAAGCGGCTTATTCCGGACTCAGTGCGTGAAACAATTTCTTTGTTAGGAAAATACTTTTCGGCTCTTTCTATCATTTGTGTCAGAAGCAGAGGTGTTTGCATCATATTCGATCTCTCCCCTCAATTTTGGTAACGTTTTCAAAAATATTGTCTGATTTCTATGTCTACCTTACTAATTCGACCTTTTCAGAAGTAATCCTTTAAGTATTGTTGAAAAATTCCGTTAATTGCACATATACCAACACGTCCTTAGAAATAAAGAAAAAGCCGTCCAGAAGTTCTCTGAACAGCTTGTTTTAATAAAAAGCTCTTTTCGTAAACATTGTTGCTATTTACACACAGACAGTACAGCCTTTTATGAATGAGTGCAAGTGTGAAAACATAGACCGTTCCTTTTCGCTCCACTCTGTGCTTCTACATTCTTACTGCTTACAAGTATAGATAGAAAAACAAAAAATGCTCCTATTCTAGGTATGTTGAGAGTTCCTCCACAAAACAAAGAATCTACAAAGGAATAAAAGAAGATTTCACCTAAATTGATGGATCATTGAATAATCTTTCAAGTTAATTAAACAATGCTCCCACGGTAAATAACTTCTTGTCAAGAAGCGATAGTCCGTATTCTTTAGATAGTTTTGTTACTTTTAAGCTCTGTCTCTAAATTTTCTTATAGATGGTGAGGGGAACTGTGTAGACTCCTGCGGAAGTACGGGCGTGCCGAGACCCCGTTCGGCTAAGCTGAGGAGGCTCGGCCGAACGCTAGCTGCAAGCGGAGCAGTTCCCCTCACCATCCAGCACTTACTAATTTGACAGAGCCCAGGCAGATCTTATGTTATAGATCAACAAACTTCGCAAAAAGAGGCTTATGAAAATAAGTCATTGAGGATCTTGATTTTCTTATCGGTATATTCTTTGAATCCCAGGTTGTAGGCGTTGGGCTCTTTCGGATTGGCAAAGTGCGTGATCTTTCCGGTCTTCGGATCGATGAATTTACTCGCAGCGCCACAGCCGATGCCAATGATGGTTTGGACCTCTTCCATGATCATGATGTTATAGAGGCTATCCTGCCCCGGGAGAGCATAGCCGACATTTTCGAGGTTACCCAGAATGTTCTTCTGACGATATAAGTAATAGGGATCATAGCCGTGTGCCTTTGTCCACTCTTCGGCAAGGTCCATCATCTTCCCTATTTCCACCCGGTCTGCCACTTTATACTTGTCTTTATTCTTCGTCATTTCAGACGCCCGCTTGAATGACAGTGTGTGGACGGTCAACGATTCCGGCATAAGCTTCTCGGTCTCATCCAATGAATGCTGAAGCTCTGGAAGCTCTTCACCTGGAAGTCCGATAATGAGATCCATGTTGATGTTGTTCATTCCCATGTTCCGGGATAAATGGAATTTTTCGATGGTTTCTTCCACGGTGTGATGACGGCCGATTGCTTTTAATGTTTCTTGTGTATACGACTGAGGGTTGATGGAAATGCGATCAATATTCCATTTCTTTAGTACCTCCAGTTTATCTGGGGAAATCGTATCCGGTCTTCCTGCTTCTACCGTCACTTCCCTTACCGAGTCCACATTTGGGAATGATCGATACATTTCTTCATATAGGGCATCCATTTCTTCTGCCGTGATGGAAGTAGGTGTCCCTCCGCCATAGTAAATCGTCGTAATCTTGACGTTATTCTCTTTGAGCCAGCGTCCCATTTCCTGGATTTCATAGTGAAGCCCGGCCAGGAAGGAATCTACCCGCCCTTGTTTACCGAGAATCGCGTATGCAGGAAAAGTACAATACGCACATTTGGTAGGACAAAACGGGATTCCGATATAGATGCTCACTTCATGCTGGAGATCATAGAGATCCGGTACAACCGAAAGCTGCCGGTCCACGATGTTTTGCATCAGCTGAATCTTTTCATCGGTAATAAGGTATTCCTCTTTCAATTTCGCATGAATCTCCTCTTGGGGGATCCCAAGCTGTGTCTGCTTATGTAAAAGCTTGGTGGGACGGATTCCTGTTAAAATCCCCCATTTTTGCCTGATTCCTGTCAGATCTTGAAGAACATTCAGATATACATGAGATACTGCAGTTTTCAGTTGTTTGAAGCGTTCTTTTTCATTTTCATATGAAGTCCAGCCTCGTTCATAGGTCGCAGTGTATAATTCATCATAAGACGGATTTATCAACACAGCTTTTGCTTCTATCTTTTCTTCTATTGTAAGTTCTATTTTGACTTGAAGATCCGTGTCATCACAAGAGCCAAAGTGAATCACGGATTCTTCAAAAAATAAATTAGCAATCAATCGCAGGGGGCGCTCAAAACGCTCATCCTCGATTCCTTTTATCAAAACATTCACGTTCTAATCACCTTTCACCAAATCTAATAAGCTTTTATAAGTGTACAGAATGGGGTGGGAATGGTCAATGGCATGGAGTCCCTTTCAAATAAATACAACACCCCGCTTTTCAATAGAAAAGCGGGGTGAATCGGTTTATGATTTAATGATGTTCATTTTTTTCAGGAATGGAATCGGGTGCTGCTTACGGAATAGCTCTGTTACAAAGTATGGGATGCCTTTTTCGCTTTGACTCCGTGTAATCCAGTTCGCTGCATCTCTCACCTGTCTAGGCGCGTCTCCCATAGCTACCCCAAGACCACAGCATTCCAAGGAGTCGATGTCATCCAGCCCCGATCCAACCATCACGATTTGATCCTTTTTTACTCCAAGGCGTTCAGATAAATACATTAACCCTCGAAGCTTAGATACGCCCCTTGGCACGATATCAAGTTTATAGTCGGATGTCGGAATGGCGTCCACTTCTTCATACATGCCTTTTAGTGAAGCGACAACGTCCCACACATCTTCACGATGCTCCATGACAACCGATATCTTCGGAACCGACATTGGATTCTCCAATAGATGATCACTCACACGATCCACAAACTGCTTACTATAAAGTAATTTCGACTCTCTTTGCCAAGAGACTTTTGCCATCTCCCTTGCCTGGGAATTGGCTTTGCCAATGATTGACCTCTTTTCATGGGATAGAGCTACTTGGCTTGAGAAACCTTCAAGGAATTGAGCAATTTCATACGTAATGTCCTCGGCAATCTTTTTTACATACATCGGTTTTTCAAGCTCACCAGCGATGTAGGACCCACTATGTGTGACGAGCGGGGTTTTGAGTTTAAGGGCCTTGGCTACTTTCTTTGCTGAAGCAAAGCTCCTGCTGGTTACCAATGTGACCGTTACACCTTTATCTTGAACGTACTCAATTGCATCCTTTGTTTCCCTCGCAATTTTTCCGTTATCATTTACAATCGTTCCATCAATATTTAACGCTAGCATTCTATAGATCATCATCGGTGTCCCCCCTATATGTTGTCTACTCCCTTTCTTTACTTTTATGAAGGAGGAGAGACAAATATGACAAGGGGGTGGGAGCAATTCGCAAATTATAGCGAGTTGCTGGTAGAACTCATCAACTAGATGAAAGTTCTTGTTGCAGTGTATCTTTCTGTTCCACTGCTATATCCACAAAAAAAGGACTAACTCCCATACCGGAAGTCAGTCCTTGTTGTTGCCATATTATTTCTGCATTGAACCGTAAAGTTCTTCAAGCGGCTTCATGATGACTTTGTTCAAGTCATTGATGACCATGCTCATGCGTTGCTCAGCTTCCATAAGCTTTGCAATTACTTCGTGTTGTTGAACAAGTTGAGCTGTTTTTTGAGCTTGCTCTACTTCTTCTTGAGAGATTTCTTCACCGCTCATTTGTTTTTGTTGAAGATTCATTTGAATGTTTCTGAAGTTTTCAAACATCTTGTTAGCAGATTCATCATTGTTTACTTCGTCATACATCTTCTTCAGTTGTAGAAATTCATCGCTTTGACGTAAAGCACTTTCCAATTCGTTCGCTTGATCGTATAAGTTAATAGCCAAAATACGTACCTCCTATAATTTCACTCTATGTTTCCTACACCACTATAACAAACTATAGAGTGAAATTCTAGGAAGGACCCTTAGGCCCTGCTGAATTAAGAGATAAGGAGGGCTATGACCCCTTGAACGATTCCAATCACTCCTCCAAGTAATGCCCCTAAGTAGGTAATCATCTTGAATTCACGACGGGAAATGCCGAGAACCAACTCTTCCAATCTTCCAACTGAAAAAGATTCAACCTGTTCCTGCACAATATGCTGCAGGTGCATCTTCTCCATCAGGTTTGGAATCTTCTTCGATAAGAGGTCCGTCCCTCTATCCACCCATTTTGGCAGCTGGTTATTGAAGAAGGAATCCTTATGAGGCTCAAGAAAGTTTTTTAGCGGCTTGGATAGGTGTCCTTCGATGTTGACGAGTTTGACCAGGGATGCCTGGACGGTTTTAATCAAGTCTTCTTCAGGTAATCGATCGATGAATTCATCAAGCTTCATTTGTTTCAGTTTGGACCATTCTTTTGTCAGCAGATTGAAAAGGATTTCCTGGGTTCCTTCATGCTTGATGAACTTTACGATTTCAGGCTGTACTTTATCCGCAACAGACGTGTTGCCGAGGAACATTCCGAGCATGTTTCCGAGCATGCCTCTTTCTTTCAGAAAATCGTCGATCATGATCTTCACTTTCATTTTTCCTTCTGGGCTTGTGAAATAAGTTTCCGCACGATTTGCGATAAAGTCAACAAGCTTCGGAATACTCTCTTCGACTTTTTCCTGCCACTTTTCAGGTAGAGCCTCTTCCAGCCTTTTAGAGGTGTAGGCTGCTTTCGTATCTTTCATCTTTACAGCTACCCAGTCTTCAAGCCATTCATTAAGACGATCGGAGGATATAGGGATTTGCAGGATATCCAGCCACTCATTCACCGTTTTGTCCGAAGTGAAGGCAGGTTGTAATTCTTCCGTTAACCAGTGGGTTACATCCCTTTGAAAATCTTCATTCATCACTTTTTTCTGAAGACTTTCAGGCGTGATTAAATGATCGACCACCATTTTCCCAAGTTGTTCCGCCAATTCTCCACGGCGTTTTGGGATCAACCCTGGTGTGAATGGTACTTTAAATTTCCCGATATAGTAAGCCCTATAAGGTCTAAATAACATTTTTATGGCTAATGAATTGGTGACTCCTCCAATGAGGGCTCCAATCAAAACCATGAACAGTATTAGGATGAAAGCATCCAGCATGATTGCACCTTCCTTTTCTACCTCTCTTGTTTGAACATTTTGCCTTGCTTTACATAGAATGCTATATCAACATTAGCCCAATAAATCATTATAGAATCATTCTTACGGGTTATGCAAACGGGGAATGCCTGATGAAGATAAAATGTTCATTTAGTTCGCATATACATCATCATGATCATCATCACTTGTATATACCGAAGCAGATGATGAATCGATATCCTTTTGAACGGAACATGATACTGAAATGTGGAAACTCTTCTCTAAACGTAACATGCAGGGAAGATCCATCCGATTCTTTACAGATTATGTTAGAAACAAGCGATTCATTATTCTCATCCATACCGAATCTGGAAAACATATGGATATCCATCGATTCAAGGCATAGCATCATCCATATGGGACCGGTTGTCGCCCTACTAATCAACCAATTTTCTTTGAATACATTACATTCACACTCTTTAAAAGAATATTTTACAGAGTGTCAGAGCTGGTTTCAACGAAAAGGTGGATTCTTTTATCTTATTCCGCTCTCTTCTTTTGTTGGAGACCTCTCTGAAGGGGTTGTATTTCTTGATGAAGACTGGGAGCTTAAAACACTTCCTGCTCCTCACATCATTTACAATCGATGTCATTCAAGAAAGGTAGAAAAAACTCCTTCCTTTGAAAAAGCCCTCACTCAATCTGAAGAACGGGACATTCTCGTTTTCAATTCTGGGTTTCTATCTAAAGACGAGGTTTACAATGCGCTGAAAAATAGCCCGTCACTCGCCCATCACCTGCCCAAAACCGTGCAGGGATTCGATTCATTGGAGGAAATGATTTCCTTATATAAGGATGTTTTCGTTAAGGCGGTAAACGGTAGCAGGGGACGCTACATCATGCGTATCCAAAAAAGAGAAAATGATTTTATCATGCACCAAAATTCTTTCACATCACAGAGTCCACTTTCTTTCTCAACCTACTCTGCACTCTATAGGCAAATTCGATCCTGGTGCAACCCTTCTTCTTATTTGGTTCAGGAAACCATTCCTTTTCTTACAGTGGAAGATCAGCCATTAGATTTTCGATTTCTTTGTCACTTGAATGGAAAGGGACACTGGGAAATCGTTTCTTCTGTCGCCCGGATTGCTTCTCTTGATCAATTCGTGGCGAATGTCGATCAGGGAGGACGAATCGCAAAATCTCTTCCAATCCTTCAATCTCTTTTTTCATCCCAGAGATGTGTTGGGATTCTAAATGATATGAAGGTGTTATGTACGTCTTCTGCCCATCTCCTTTCTGACACGGTTGAAGGGCATTTCGCCGAGCTTGGCATTGATGTCGGCATCGATGAAAGCGGGAAGCCCTGGCTGATTGAAGTCAATTCCAAACCCTCTAAACGAACATACTTGGAAAACGACCGGATTCGTCCTTCGGTTAAAGCATTCTATGAATATAGTTTCACAAAATGGATGAACAAGGAGGATTAAAAACGATGAATCAATCATTGGGCATTATGACCCTTACACCGCAAATAACAAACAGCTACTTTCTTGGAATAGCGAAAAAATCCCTCTCTTATCCGATTGATCTTTATCTGTTCTCCCCCAAAGGAACCTCTCCTTTAAACGAAACGGTGGATGGATTCTATTTCAATAAAGAAACACAGTCATGGGAAAATGAAGCCTTTGAAATTCCGGAATATATCTACGACCGTACCTATTATCAAAAGGATATACAATCCCAGCAGGCAAAGGCCGTTGTTCAGTGGTTAAAGAACCAGAGACACATTCGATTTCTCGGTTATGGATTACCAAACAAATGGCATCTTTACGAAAAACTTAAAAAGACGCCAATCTCCCCTTACATTCCCGAAACGTATCTTGTGACCGACGGAAATCATTTATTAAATCTACTTACTGAACATAAAGATATAATAATCAAACCAGTGGATGGGGCTCATGGATTTGCCATTTATCATCTTGTTGAAAGCCAGGGGGGCATAGTCGTTCGAACAACGAAAAAGGAAGGAATCAGGGAACAATCCTTCCAAAGGAAAGAGATCTTTATCAAGTGGGTTAACCGAATCCTTCTGCAGCATACGTTCATTTGCCAAAAGCGGATTCTCAATCTGACGAAAGAGAATGCACCTTTTGATCTGCGCATTCTTTTGAATAAAAACGCTAGTGGGGAATGGAGAGAGTTTCAGCGGGCGATCCGTGTAGGGGAACAGCAGGCAATCCTGACCAATATCAGTCGAGGAGCTTCATATAAATCATATAGTGATTGGATGACTCTTCACGATTCTTCTTGGGACTATATTGAAGAAGAACTCACTGACATTATGGAAGAAATGCCTTTACTACTTGAAGAACATTTTTCAGCTCTGTTTGAAATCGGGGTTGATATTATTATTGGTGAGGATCAATCACTGTGGATTCTCGATATGAATTCTAAGCCGGGACATAAAGTAGTAGATGCACTTGGACCTGAGAAACTGCCATCCTTATACAAAGCTCCATTAGATTATTGTGAGTTCTTGGCATCACAATCACTAACATCCTTAAGACGAGGTGATTTCTAATGCTTAAAACGTATAAAATAGAACAATTCCAAGATGAAGAATGCCTTCTATACCTCCCCTCTGGTTTCAAGCTGGAGGAAAAAAAATTCCCTCATACAGTAATCCTTGGAACTGCAAGGCAATCCGCGGAATGTAAGCGTCATCCGAATGGACGTAACGTGATTGGCATTAGCTCTGGATTAGCCGGGAAGTTACATCTTCCTTCGAAAGTAAAGTCCCTTTCTCTCTTTTGTAAAGAGGATTGTTTATATGCAGGAGTGCTCATTGGCATATTCACCTCAGGATTCACAAGTTTTAGCTTAAGCCCGATTGGTGAGCGCTCTTATTTCTTCAAAAAGCTCTTATCTGTTCAATCATCCCTTGGAGTCATTCCCTTTGTGTTTGGAGAGCGTCATATTAATTGGGAGAACGGACTCGTAAAGGGATATTTTCACTTTGGAGAAGGTTGGGAAATCGAGGAGATTCCTTTTCCAAATGTTATCTATGACAGGCTACCGAACCGCCGCAGTGAAAAGCGTAAAACGTACCAGAGCATCAAAGAAAGGCTGCAGAGGGAATACGGTATTCCCTGGTACAATCCAGGTTTTTTTAATAAACTTGATTTGTTTGAACGACTGGAAAACGATTCTTCAGTCCAGCACCTGCTTCCGGAAACACATTCATTTCAATCATTTGATGAAATGGAAAGAATGCTTGCCACCTATCATCATATTTATCTTAAACCGAAAAACGGCAGTCTCGGCAATGGCATCCACAAGATTACGTATAATCGATCATCCGAAGAATATTATTGCCGGTTCAGGGATGAAGATCGTAAAAATCGCTTACTGAAATTTAAGTCCTTGGAGCAACTTGTCAATACGGTCTTTAAGAATCGAAATCTTGACACTTTTATCGTCCAGCAGGGAATTTCTCTGTTGCAGGAAAATAACCGGCCGATCGACTTCCGGGTTCATACGAATAAAGGTGGGGACGGAGAATGGCAAGTAAGTGCAATGGCCGGGAAAGTGGCAGGATCAGGAAGTGTGACCACCCATGCAAATAACGGTGGAGAAGTGAAAATTTTATCGGAGCTGTTTCCAGATGAAGCAGTCCGAGAAGTTATTGAAGGCGCACTAAAGGACGCAGCTTTAACACTATCACATGCCATCGAACGAAATCTGGAAGGATATATAGGAGAAATCGGTTTTGACTTCGGAGTGGACGAAAATCATCGAATTTGGATGTTCGAAGCAAACTCTAAGCCGGGAAGGTCTATTTTTTCCCATCCCCATTTGAAGAGCTTTGATTTATTAACAAGAAAACTTGCCTTATCATTCGGGATCTTTCTCACTCAGCAAAGCTTGAATCACCCTGAGGAAATGCTTCCATGAACATCCTTTATGATCGGGAGAAGAAAACCTTTTTTCATGTGGAAGAATCCATAAAGACCTATGGGTTTGCGAAGAATTCCTTTCTTCTTTCTTCTAAGGATTCAAAAGATTGCTATCAATTCACCATCTCGCCTCATCAGAAGAACATTCCGGCGATTCCCCTGATCGGAATCGTAGCAAGTAAGGAGGAAAGGAATAAATACAAGGGGAATTTTGAATTGTTTAGATCAATTCAACTGGACGTTGAACAGGCAGGTGGAGTCTGTTTTGTCTTCTCTCCTCAAGATGTTTTCGGTGATTCCATTTCCGGGATCATGTACAATCAGCCATTGAACAAATGGGTGAAATGCCTATTTCCTGTACCAAACGTCATATATAATCGCGTTCCCTCGAGGCATGCTGAGCAAAATCAGGCCTATGAGAAGCTTCTCCATTTTATTAAGGAACATAAAATTCCTTTCTTCAACCCTCATTTCTTTAACAAATGGAAAATATACGAGCTTCTGTCCAAAAGTCGTGAACTCGATCCGTACCTGCCCCAAACTGAACTTGTCACAAATGAAGAGTCCTTTACCAACTTTCTTACGTCACATAAAAAAATATATGTGAAACACTCTCTCGCTTCGCAAGGAAAAGGAATCAGACTCATCGAAATCGATGACAATGGACGTATTCTCTGCAAAAGCATAAAAAAAATGGAGAGGTTCTTAAACGTATCCCGCCTGTTTCAATCATACAGCGAATGGTTTAATAGTAACCAGTGGATCATGCAGGAAGCCGTTGACTGTAAAACATTGCATGATCATCGTTATGACTTCCGAATATTAGTCCTTCACACGGGGGAAGATTTTCGTTTAATAGGCATTGGTGTCCGTATGTCACAACGACAGGAAGTCACCACTCATGTACCTACCGGTGGGAAGATCATTTCACTTAAAGAAGTCGCAGACGTTCATACGAAAAAGGAAATCTCACGGATCGTTCAAACGTGTGGGGAAGAGCTTGCTAAATCCTTTGGCTATGTTGGAGAGTTCTCCATCGACTTAGCTCCACGGGAACAAGGGGGATTTGTATTATTTGAAATCAATTCAAAGCCCATGAGCTTTGATGAAGAAGAAATTGAAAACAAGCGGCGAAAACAGCTTGTCCGCACATTCCTCACACTCAGTGCTAAAAATAGCGAAGGTTGAATCCAGGTGGTTCAACCTTTGTCATTCTTACCGTAAAGAATTATAAATCGTAGAAAATCTTGTAGCATGTTCCATTTCATCAGTCATGGCAATAAATAGGGGCTTATAGGCTTGTTGATTCGGAATCTCCAGCAGCATGTCCCTGTAGAATTCTGCAGCCTCAAGCTCATCCTTCAGTGCAAGCAGGACTCCTTCTTTAAAAGTGGTAAACCCTACCTTCTCTTTCTTATGCTCGTAATATTCTCCCGTTAATAAATAATGGAGGTATTGGAACATTTCATAATGCACCTTTTCATCCTTCTTGGCATGTTCGATAAACTCTACATATAATGGATTATTCGTCCGCCCTTTTAATTCTTTATAGAAATAATAGGCTGTCCATTCATCACTGATCGCCTTTTGCAAATCACGAATAAACGAATTCATTCTTCGTCCCTCCTCTATCTCTTCAGTAAATTCTATTAGAGGAGAATTCCATTTATGATACATTTAACACCCACACCTACACAGCATGTATTAAAACGTTTACAATAATAGTGGAGGTGATGAAAAATGATTCAACATTTTCAATATAAAAGCATGTTCGAAAATAAACAGCTTCCCGGCTGGACGTTTTCCTTTTACTTCAGCGGGACAAAATTTCAAGGGAATTACCATAAAGACGGTAAAATTGAATGGACTGGAGCAACTCCACCGCCCGATAAGGAAGACACCCTTAAGAAGCAGCTTCATGAGCTGATGCTGTTCCACGTTTATGATTGATGGAACGTACATAATTCACCTGAAATAGAGAATTAATGAGCCTTCATGTATAACTTCAGCTTCCTTTCCAAAACTAAAGTAAGGAGGCTGATGAGCATGAAAAAAGATGATCAATTCCTTCCAGATACCAATTATGAAGGAAAAGAAAAAGTATTTCTCGATGTGGACCGTTTTATCAACGAAGGCATGTCCGGGGGGTCCGTCCACATGAGGGAAAACACAACCAACATCGAAGAAGCAATCGAAATCACGGATCATGAAGAACCGCCGAAATAGAAAAGCAGGGGGCTTGCCCAGAGGCGACAAGCATAAGACGAGAATGCCAGAAAGGCGCCCTTTGCCTTTTTGGCATTCTTGGCTTAGGACCTCGAGCCTCTAGCCACCGGAGCTGGACAATAGAAAAGCGGAGGGGGCTCGCCCAGAGGCGACAAGCATAAGACGAGAATGCCAGAAAGGCGCCCTTTGCCTTTTTGGCATTCTTGGCTTATGACCTCGAGCCTCTAGCCACCGGAGCCGGACAATAGAAAAGCGGAGGGGGCTCGCCCAGAGGCGACAAGCATAAGAAAAGAATGCCGGAAAGGCGCCCTTTGCCTTTTTGGCATTCTTGGCTTATGACCTCGAGCCTCTAGCCACCGGAGCTAGACAATAGAAAAGCGGAGGGGGCTCGCCCAGAGGCGACAAGCATAAGACGAGAATGCCGGAAAGGCGCTCTTTGCCTTTTTGGCATTCTTGGCTTATGACCTCGAGCCTCTAGCCACCGGAGCCGGACAATAGAAAAGCGGAGGGGGCTCGCCCAGAGGCGACAAGCATAAGAAAAGAATGCCGGAAAGGCGCCCT